>Ga0189287_100001_pt1 | contig 1971766 bp, 1966 predicted proteins | sample UW86minimetaG_FD_130319 | JGI IMG/M metagenome (GOLD analysis project Ga0189287, IMG submission 130319) | Marine microbial communities from the Costa Rica Dome - UW86 mini metaG | ecosystem: Environmental > Aquatic > Marine > Oceanic > Photic zone | place: Costa Rica: the Eastern Pacific... | reverse complement strand
CAATGTTGCAATTGAGGTTGAGCTGATCGCACCGATCGCCATGGAAGAGAAGCTTCGCTTCGCTATCCGTGAAGGCGGACGGACTGTCGGATCCGGCGTCGTATCCTCAATCATCGAGTAAGGATTAAGGGGCGCGGTGCCCACTTTGACACCGCGCTTTCTTCTAGCCCCAGGGCGTAAGGACTGAACATGCAAAGTCAAAATATTCGGATCCGGTTGAAAGCCTTTGACCATCGTGTCTTAGACAACTCGACCAAGGAGATCGTGAATACCGCGAAACGGACTGGCGCAAATGTGCGCGGCCCAATTCCACTTCCGACACGGCTTGAAAAGTTCACCGTGCTCCGTGGACCGCACATCGACAAGAAGAGCCGCGAACAGTTCGAAATTCGGACACATAAGCGTCTTCTAGACATAGTCGACCCAACGCCGCAGACGGTAGATGCTCTTATGAAGCTCGACCTGGCAGCCGGTGTCGATGTTGAGATCAAGCTCTAAGGGGACTTTCGTCTCCAAACGATAAAAGGAATTGGGACCCATGCGTTCCGGTGTGATTGTTCAAAAACTGGGAATGACCCGCCTCTTCACTGAAGAGGGACGGCACGTGCCTGTCACGGTACTGCGTCTCGACAATTGTCAGGTTGTTGCTCAGAGAACCGAAGAAAAGAACGGCTACTCAGCAGTCCAATTGGGCGCTGGTAAAGCCAAGGTAAAAAACACAACGCGTGCAGCACGTGGTCACTTCGCGGTGGCCCATGTTGAGCCGAAGCGGAAACTCGCCGAGTTCCGTGTCAGCCAAGACAATATGCTGGACGTGGGTGCAGAGATCACTGCTGACCACTTTATTTCCGGGCAGCGGGTCGATGCGTCAGGCGTTTCGATCGGTAAAGGTTTTGCCGGTGCGATGAAGCGTCACAATTTTGGTGGCCTTCGGGCATCGCACGGTGTGTCCATTTCACACCGTAGCCATGGTTCGACTGGTCAGTGCCAGGATCCGGGTAAAGTCTTCAAAGGTAAGAAGATGGCCGGTCAGATGGGTTCTGTTCGTGTCACCACGCAGAACCTCGAGATCGTCAAGACGGATGTTGATCGTGGTCTGATCATGGTCAAAGGCGCAGTGCCAGGGTCCAAAGGTGGTTGGGTGTTCCTTCGGGACGCCGTGAAGAAGCCTCTTCCTGAAGGCGTGCCGATGCCGGCAGCTATTCGGGCGGGTGCGGAAGCTCCTGTGGCAGCAGAGGAAGCTCCTGCGGAAGCGCCCGCAGCTGACGAACAGAAGGATGACGCATCATGAAGGCGGATGTGACCACACTTGAGGCCAAGAAGGCCGGATCGGTGGACCTGCCGGACGAATTGTTCGCGCTGGAGCCTCGTGCTGATTTGCTGCATCGGATGGTGAACTATCAGTTGGCTAAGCGCCAGGCTGGCACGCATAAAACCAAGGGCCGGTCAGAGATCACAGGCACGACCAAGAAGATGTATCGCCAGAAGGGCACCGGTGGTGCGCGTCATGGTGACAAGAAGGTTCCGCAGTTCCGTGGTGGTGGTAAGGCTTTCGGGCCGGTTGTTCGCAGCCACGCGATCGACATGCCTAAGAAGGTTCGGGCTTTGGCCCTTAAGCACGCACTCTCCAGCAAGATGAAGGCTGAAAAGCTGATCGTGTTGGAAGATGCGAAGTCCAAAGACGGCAAGACAGCTGCGCTGCGTGGCGCGTTGACGAAGCTCGGTCTGACATCAGCTCTCATCATTGATGGGGCGGAAGTAGACGACAAGTTTGCCATGGCGTCTCGGAACATCCCATCCGTGGACGTTCTGCCAGTACAGGGCATCAACGTGTATGACATTTTGCGGCGTGACACTTTGGTCTTGACCAAAGCAGCGCTGGAAGGCCTGGAGGCTCGGTTCAAATGAGTGAAGCTCGTCATTATGACGCCATCCTCTCTCCGGTAATCACCGAGAAGTCGACACTGGCATCAGAGCATAACCAGGTCGTATTCCGGGTGCCGCTTGATGCTACAAAGCCTCAGGTGAAAGCAGCGGTTGAAAAGCTGTTCAGCGTTAAGGTGAAGGCGGTGAATACGCTTCGCCAGCAGGGCAAGCTGAAGCGGTTCCGCGGCGTGAGCGGGAAGCAGGGCGACTACAAGAAAGCAATTGTGACACTTGAAGACGGTCACTCCATTGATGTGAGCACCGGTCTTTAAGGACGGCAGCAAAAGCGAAAGCTGAGACGTTATGGCACTAAAACAATATAAACCTTCCAGCCCGGGACAGCGTGGCCTCGTTCTTGTCGATAAATCGGCGCTTTGGAGCGGCAAGCCTGTTAAGAAGCTGACTGAAGGCCTGACAAAATCGGGTGGTCGGAACAATCACGGGCGTATCACAGCGCGTCGTCGGGGTGGCGGTCACAAGCGGACCTATCGGATTATCGATTTCAAGCGGACAAAGCAGGACATCCCTGCTGTTGTTGAGCGCTTGGAATATGATCCGAACCGGACAGCATTTATCGCGCTGATTAAGTATGAAGATGGCGAGCAAGCCTACATCATCGCGCCACAGCGTTTGGCTGAAGGCGACACGGTGATCTCAGCAGAGCGCGCCGACGTGAAGCCTGGCAACGCGATGCCAATGAAGAACATTCCTGTTGGCACAATCATCCACAATGTGGAGCTGAAGCCAGGTAAAGGTGCTCAGATTGCACGGTCTGCCGGGACTTATGTTCAGTTGGTTGGTCGTGACGGCGCTTTCGCCATTGTCCGCCTCTCCTCAGGGGAACAGCGTCTCATCCGCGGCGAGTGCATGGCCAGCATCGGTGCTGTGTCGAACCCGGATCAGTCAAATATCACGCTGGCTAAAGCGGGTCGTAACCGCTGGCTCGGCAAGCGTCCATCGGTTCGCGGTGTGGCTATGAACCCTGTCGATCACCCGCATGGTGGTGGTGAAGGTCGGACCTCAGGTGGTCGTCATCCTGTGACTCCTTGGGGCAAGCCAACCAAGGGCAAGCGGACTCGGAAAAACAAATCGACGGATAAGTACATCGTACGCAGCCGTCACCAGCGTCGTAAGTAAGGTAAGAACTCATGACACGTTCTGTCTGGAAAGGTCCGTTTGTTGACGGATATATCCTGAAGAAAGCCGAAGCGTCCCGTGAATCGGGGCGTAAGGAAGTGATCAAGATCTGGAGCCGTCGCTCTACGATCCTGCCTCAGTTCGTTGGCCTGACTTTTGGCGTACATAACGGCCAGAAGCATGTTCCGGTAAATATTTCCGAGGACATGGTTGGTCATAAGTTCGGTGAATTTGCTCCGTCACGGACCTATTTCGGTCACGCGTCGGACAAAAAAGCGAAAAGGAAGTAAGCCATGGGGAAGTCGTCACAACCACGGCGCCTGGCTGATAACGAGGCAATGGCAAAGGGCCGTATGATCCGCACCAGCGGTCAGAAGCTCAACCTTGTCGCTCAGACCATTCGGGGACAGAAAGTGGAACGCGCGATCGCGGACCTTTCCTTCTCGCCGAAGCGGATCGCCAAGGACGTTAAGAAGGTGCTGGAAAGCGCCGTTGCGAATGCAGAGAACAATCACGACTTGGACGTGGATGATCTCATCGTATCGGAAGCTTATGTCGGCAAGAACCTGATGATGAAACGGTGGCGCCCGCGTGCACGTGGTCGTGTTGGCAAGATCATGAAGCCTTTCAGCGAGATCACGATTGTGGTGCGCCAAGTTGAGGAAAAAGCCTAATGGGTCAGAAAGTTAATCCAATTGGCCTGCGCCTGGGGATCAACCGCACTTGGGACTCCCGCTGGTTTGCTGGACGTCACGAGTATGGCGACCTGCTGCACGAAGACCTCAAGATCCGGAAGTATCTTGAAAAGACTTTGAAGCAGGCTGGTGTCAGCAAGATTGTTATCGAGCGTCCGCACAAGAAGTGCCGGGTTGCGATCCACTCAGCGCGTCCTGGCGTGGTGATTGGTAAGAAGGGTGCAGACATTGAAAAACTGCGCCGTAAAATTGGCACGATGACGGACTCAGAAGTCCATCTGAATATTGTCGAAGTTCGCAAGCCTGAAATTGATGCGACGCTTGTTGCAGAAAACATTGCTCAGCAGCTTGAGCGCCGTGTGGCGTTCCGTCGGGCAATGAAGCGGGCGGTCCAGTCAGCTATGCGCCTCGGCGCTGGCGGGATCCGTATCAACTGCGCGGGTCGTCTTGGCGGTGCTGAGATTGCTCGGACTGAATGGTATCGCGAGGGCCGTGTGCCGCTTCACACGCTTCGCGCTGATATCGACTATGGCGTTGCATCTGCTCATACAGCTTATGGGGTTTGCGGCATCAAGGTTTGGATTTTCAAAGGTGAAATCCTTGAGCACGATCCGATGGCTCATGAACGACGTGCCCTCGAAGGTGGTGGAGATAACCGCCGTCGGGACTCAAAATAAGCCAGCGCTCAAGCGAAGAGAGTTAAACGATGCTGCAACCTAAACGTACAAAGTTCCGCAAGGCTCATAAGGGCCGGATTAAGGGAACTGCAAAAGGTGGTACGGCGCTAACATTTGGCGCTTATGGCCTTAAGGCTCTCGAGCCAGAGCGGGTAACCGCACGGCAGATCGAAGCCGCTCGTCGTGCCATTACGCGTCATATGAAGCGTGCTGGCCGTGTGTGGATCCGGATTTTCCCTGATGTGCCGGTTTCGAAAAAACCGACAGAAGTTCGGATGGGTAAAGGTAAGGGTACGCCTGAATATTGGGCAGCCCGTGTGAAGCCCGGTCGGATCATGTTCGAGATTGATGGCGTGTCACACGAGATCGCCGAAGAAGCATTGCGGCTTGGTGCTGCGAAGCTTCCGATTAAGACACGGTTTGTAACGCGACCTGGCGACCAGGCTTAAGAGCATTGTGCTCCACGGTTGAGAAGAGGATGAGGCCATGAAGGCCAGTGAGATTAGAGATATGACGCCGGATCAACTCGACGACGAGATTGTGAAGCTGAAGAAGGAGCAGTTCAATCTGCGCTTCCAGGCAGCAAGTGGTCAGTTGGAGAATACGGCGCGCATTCGGCAGGTTCGCCGCGACATTGCTCGGATCATGACGATCCAGCAGTCGCTCGTAGCCCAAGCCGCTAAGTAAGGGTTCGATCATGCCAAAGCGAATTTTGCAGGGCGTCGTAGTAAGCGACAAAAACGACAAGACCATCGTGGTCAAGGTCGAGCGTCGTTTCACAGATCCACTGCTGAAGAAGACCGTTCGTCGGTCTAAGAAATATCACGCACACGATGAGAGCAATGCTCACAAAGTGGGTGAGATGGTATCGATCCGGGAGTGCCGGCCGGTATCAAAGAATAAGACTTGGGAAGTAATCGGGAATGAAGCTTAAGTCGCAAGACTTGGTTTCTACCCAGTGAGAACGGGCATTTAGCCATGATTCAGATGCAAACAAATCTGGGCGTCGCTGACAATTCAGGCGCAAAACGCGTTCAGTGCATCAAGGTGTTGGGCGGCTCGAAGCGTAAATACGCTTCTGTAGGCGACATCATCGTGGTCAGCGTGAAAGAAGCGATCCCCCGGGGTCGTGTAAAGAAGGGCGACGTCATGAAGGCTGTCGTCGTGCGCACTGCGAAAGACATTCACCGCGCTGATGGCAGCACAATCCGTTTTGACGGAAATGCCGCTGTCCTGATTAACGCGCAGGGTGAACCAGTGGGGACCCGTATTTTCGGCCCTGTCACTCGTGAGCTGCGTGCGAAGAACCACATGAAAATCGTTTCCCTCGCACCGGAGGTGATCTGATGGCTGCGAAGATTAAAAAGGGTGACAAAGTCATCGTGTTGGCTGGCAAAGACAAGGGTAAGCAGGGCGAAGTGCTCGGCGTATTCCCTCAAGAGGGCCGGGTTCTGGTACAGGGTGTAAACCTTGTGAAGCGCCATGAGCGCCAGACCCAGACCAGTGCTGGCGGTATCGCGACACGCGAAGCGAAGCTCGACCTGTCGAATATCGCTTATGTCGACCCTAAGTCGGGTGAAGCCACTCGCGTAGGTTTCAAGGTTTTGGAAGACGGCAAAAAAGTCCGTGTTGCCAAAGCATCAGGAGAAGTGATCGATGGCTGAGGGATACGAACCCCGCCTCAAAGGCGTATACAACGATAAGGTGCGGCCTGCGCTTCAGGAGAAGTTCAACTACACCAACAATATGATGGTACCCAAGCTGGACAAAGTTGTTCTGAACATGGGTGTCGGTGAAGCAGTTGGCGACTCGAAGAAGATCAAGTCTGCGCTTGAAGACCTTGGTCTCATCGCAGGTCAAAAGGCTGTCGCGACAAAAGCTAAGACGTCAATCGCCGGCTTTAAGCTTCGTGAAGACATGAACATCGGCTGCAAAGTAACCCTTCGCAAAGACCGGATGTTTGAATTTCTTGACCGCCTTGTGACGGTTGCTCTGCCGCGGGTACGCGACTTTCGCGGCCTGAATGACAAGAGCTTTGACGGGAATGGTAACTACGCAATGGGCTTGAAAGAGCACATCGTGTTCCCGGAAATCGACTACGACAAAGTGGACGAAGTTTGGGGTATGGACGTTGTTGTCTGTACGACGGCGAAGACAGATGACGAAGCGCGGGAATTGCTCAAGGGCATCAACTTCCCGTTTGCAGCTCAGGATTAATCGTTGGCCTGCGCGGGAAGCGCAGGTTCACCGGAGGTAAGAATGGCTAAGAAAAGCAGCGTTCTAAAAGACCAGAAGAAGCGTAAATTGGTCGCCAAGTACGCAAATAAGCGTGCAGCACTCAAGGCGATTGCTGACGACAAGTCTCTGACGGTCGAAGAGCGTTTTAAGGCTCGGTTGAAACTTGCAGAGTTGCCACGCAATTCGTCCAAGACACGCGTGCGTAACCGCTGTGAAGTCAGTGGCCGTCCACGTGCCTATTATCGCAAGCTGAAGATGTCGCGTATCGCGCTTCGGGAACTGGGCTCCAAGGGCCTGATCCCCGGCTTAGTCAAGTCAAGTTGGTGAGGAGAGAGATCGCATGTCTATGACAGATCCCCTCGGAGATATGCTGACCCGTATTCGCAATGCTGCGATGCGCGGGAAAGGCAATGTGAAAACTCCGGCGTCTAAATTGCGGGGCCGGGTGCTCGATGTTCTGGAGGATGAAGGTTACATCCGCGGATATTCGCGCACTGATTTTGATGGCGGCAAAGCCGAATTCGAAATCGAGCTCAAGTATCACGAAGGCCGTCCGGTTATTCGGGAGATTTCCCGAGTTTCGACCCCAGGTCGTCGCGTATATTCATCGGTGAAGGATATTCCAGCTGTGCATAACGGCCTGGGCATCTCGATCCTGTCGACACCTAAAGGTGTCATGTCAGACTCAGTCGCCCGTGACGAAAATGTCGGTGGCGAAGTACTCTGCCGCGTCTTCTAAAGACGCGCGGTAAACGGACGGGTTAGGAAGCAACCATGTCACGAATTGGCAAACAACCCATCGCTGTGCCAGGCGGCGTAACCGTCAATATTGACGGCCAGGATCTGGTGGTTAAGGGCCCCAAAGGCGAGATGTCTATGACACTTGTTGACGAGGTGACCCTCGCTCAGGGCGATGATGGGCTTACAGTAACGCCGCGGGATGAGACACAGCGCGCACGCGCAATGTGGGGCATGCAGCGGACATTGGTACAGAACATTGTTACGGGTGTAACAGAGGGCTTTACCAAGCGGCTTGAAATCAACGGTGTTGGATACAGAGCTCAGATGCAGGGCAAAGACCTGCAGCTTGCTCTTGGCTTCAGCCATGACGTTGTTCACAAGATCCCGGAAGGCATTCAGGTGAAGACGCCTAAGCCTACAGAGATCGAGATTTCGGGCATGGACAAGCAGACTGTTGGCCAAGTGGCCGCGGAGATCCGGGCGTACCGTCCGCCAGAGCCTTACAAGGGCAAGGGTGTGAAGTACGAAGACGAATATATCTTCCGTAAGGAAGGCAAGAAGAAGTAATCGAGCCATGGGCAAGAAACTGACACTTCAAGATCGACGCAAGCAGCGCAATCGCGCGAAGCTTCGCAAGCTGGCTGGTGGCCGTCCGCGGCTATCTGTCTATCGTTCATCACAGCATATCTATGCTCAAGTGATTGATGATATCGAGGGCAAAACGATTGCGTCCGCATCGACCAAGGACAAAGAGTTCAAGGGCGACAAGGGGACGAACACGAGCGCAGCAGCTGAAGTCGGCAAGCTCGTGGCGAAACGCGCATCTGATGCTGGCGTCAATGACGTCATCTTCGACCGCGGTGGGTATGTTTATCATGGCCGGGTGAAAGCTCTGGCAGAGGGTGCCCGCGAGGGCGGCCTCAACTTCTAAAGGACGTTTATCGTGGCACGCAGAGAATCTCGGGATCGGGACGAACGTGATAGCGAATTTGTGGACAAGCTGGTTCACATTAATCGCGTCGCCAAAGTTGTTAAGGGTGGTCGTCGCTTCGGCTTCGCCGCGCTTGTAGTGATTGGCGATCAGAAGGGCCGGGTAGGCTTTGGTCATGGTAAGGCCCGTGAAGTGCCTGAAGCGATCCGTAAAGCGACGGAAGCAGCGAAACGGAATCTTATCCGGGTGCCGCTTCGCGAGGGCCGGACATTGCATCATGATATTGATGGTCGTCATGGGGCTGGCCGCGTGATCCTTCGAGCAGCGCCTCCAGGCACCGGCATCATTGCTGGTGGTCCAATGCGTGCTGTTTTTGAAACGCTTGGTGTTCAGGACGTCGTTGCGAAGTCCATGGGGTCTGCTAATCCTTACAACATGATTAGGGCCACATTTGACGCGCTGAAGCGTGAACAGAGCCCACGTATGGTCGCTGCGCGCCGCGGCAAAAAGGTGACTGACATTGTTGGTCGTCGTGCGGATGGTGCTGGAGAAGCTTTGGCGTCTGAGTAAGACCTCGGATTGCAATAAGGGAAATTAGATCATGGCAGCAGCAAAAAAGACGGTGACCGTAAAGCAGATTGGTAGCCCAATCCGCCGGAAGCCGGACCAGCGCCAGACATTGGTCGGCCTTGGCTTGAACAAGATGCACAAGGTTCGGACACTGGAAGATACGCCGTCAGTTCGCGGTATGATCAACAAGGTGGCTCACCTTGTTGAAGTAGTTGACGACGCTTAAAGAAATTATTCAGGCAAGAGCCGAGTGGATCCGTTTTATCGGATGTGCGCATAGAGGTAGAAGATATGAAACTCAATCAGCTTTCCGATAATGACGGTGCCCGTAAAGAACGGACCCGTGTAGGTCGTGGTATAGGTTCCGGCAAGGGCAAAACCGGCGGTCGTGGTGTTAAAGGTCAGAAGTCACGCTCAGGTGTGGCGATCAAGGGTTTCGAAGGCGGGCAGATGCCCCTCTACCAGCGCTTGCCAAAGCGTGGGTTCAATGTGCCGAACCCTAAGAAATACAATGAAGTTAACATTGGACGCATTCAGACAGCTCTTGATGCGGGTAAGCTGGACGCAGGCAAAGCAGTGAATGCTGATGCTCTCGTCGGTGCGGGCCTTATTACTCGCCTGGCAAAAGACGGCGTTCGTCTTTTGGGCAAAGGTGAGATTTCTGCAGCGGTTAAGATCGAAGTGGCAGGTGCTTCCAAGGCGGCTATAGAAGCTGTTGAGAAGGCCGGCGGTTCTGTGACCGTTAAGGAAACCAAGGCGAAAGCCGAAGGTTAAGTTTTAGTGGGGGCCGTCAGGCTTCTTGTGTTGTGCCGAGCTTCCGGAGTCATCTGAATGGCCTCAGCCGCGGAACAGTTAGCTGCCAATCTTAACTTTGGTGCCTTTGCGAAAGCAGAGGAACTCAAGAAGCGGATATGGTTCACGCTAGGCGCATTGCTGGTTTACCGGCTTGGTACCTACATTCCGATTCCAGGTATTGATCCCATCCGTTTTGCTGAGTTCTTTCAGCAGCAGCAGGGTGGTATTGGTGGCATGCTTGACCTGTTCACCGGCGGTGCCGTCGGTCGGATGGCGATCTTTGCGCTCACCATCATGCCGTACATTTCTGCCTCTATCATCATTCAGTTGATGACGACGGTGAGCCCTCATCTTGAGCAACTCAAAAAAGAGGGTGAGCAGGGCCGGAAGCAGATCAACCAGTACACACGCTACGGCACGGTTCTCCTGGCGACGCTTCAGGGTTACGGCATTGCTGTAGGGCTCGAGAGTTTTGCGATTGATCCAGGTCTCTTTTTCCGGGCGACGACGGTCATCACGCTTGTTGGCGGTACCATCTTCCTTATGTGGCTCGGTGAGCAGATCACTGCACGCGGGGTGGGTAACGGGATCTCGCTGATCATCTTTGCGGGTATTGTGGCAGAGCTGCCAGCGGCACTGGTCGGAACGCTGGAACTAGGGCGTGAAGGTGCACTGTCACCAGCGATTATCCTGCTGCTTATGATCATGGTCGTGGGCATCATCGCCTTTATCGTTTTTGTGGAGCGTGCGCAGCGTCGATTGCTGGTTCAATATCCCAAACGCCAGGTCGGGCAGAAGATGTATGGGGGCGACTCTTCGCACCTGCCTCTGAAGCTCAATACTGCAGGCGTGATCCCACCGATTTTTGCATCATCGCTTCTACTGCTACCGACGACTGCGGCGAGCTTTGGCGGCGGGCAGGGGCCTGAATGGCTCAATGTCATCACGGCTTGGTTGGCGCATGGCCAGCCGCTTTATATGGCGCTCTATGCTGGCCTTATTATCTTTTTCTGTTTCTTCTACACCGCGATCGTCTTTAATCCGGACGACACGGCTGATAATCTGAAGAAATATGGCGGCTTCATTCCAGGTATTCGTCCTGGTAAGCGCACCGCGGAATATATCGACCACGTCCTGACGCGGTTGACGGTGGTTGGGGCCCTCTATCTGACATTCGTTTGTTTGCTGCCGGAAGTCCTGATCTCTCAATACAGCATTCCCTTCTATTTCGGTGGGACGTCTCTGCTGATTGTGGTGAATGTGACCATGGATACTGTGGCTCAGGTTCAGAGCCATTTGCTAGCGCACCAATATGAAGGCCTCATCAAAAAATCAAAACTAAGAGGGGCTCGCCGATGAAACTGATATTTCTAGGACCCCCAGGAGCAGGCAAAGGCACACAGGCTGAGCGGATTCAGACCGCGCACGGCCTGGTTCAGCTCTCTACCGGCGATATGCTCCGCGCGGCCGTGGCGGCCGGCACAGAGACCGGTCAAATCGCTAAAGAGATTATGGCGCGCGGCGACCTGGTTCCTGATGAGGTTGTGGTTGGCATCATTGCGGATCGCACACAGGAAGCTGATTGCGCGAATGGGTACATTCTGGACGGATTTCCGCGGAATGTGGCCCAGGCTGAAGCGCTCGACAAGATGCTGGCGGACCGCTCAGACAAGCTTGACGCAGTTATTGAGCTCAAAGTTGACGATTCAGCGCTTTTGGCGCGGATCGAAGGCAGGGCAGCTGAGACCGAAGGCGGTGCCCGTGCAGACGATAATGCGGACGCACTTAAGAAGCGTCTCGCTGTCTATCACGAACAAACAGCGCCATTGGCGGGTTACTACAAGAATGCAGGCATTCTAAGGACCGTTGATGGCATGAAAGACATGGATGCAGTGACTGTGGAAATTGAAGCAGCACTCGAACTTAAGGAGACGGATAACGCAGGCTAAGCAGTTGACCGGGAAGGGGAAATTCCTATAATCCCGGCCAGCGCGACGGCAGCTCCAAGCAAACCATCGGTACTTCACTGAGAAACGGCAGAATTCTGCAGTATTTCAGCGATTTCTCCCGTTTTTTGTTCGGAATCTGTTGGTCTGGCGAATCCTTATCGCAGGAGAAGAACGTGGCTCGTATCGCTGGTGTGAACATTCCAACCCATAAGCGTGTGCTTATTGCGCTGACCTATATTCATGGGATTGGAGACAAGAATGCTAAGGATATCTGCGAAACCGTAGGTATCGCGCCAGAACGTCGTGTGAACGAGCTTTCTGACGCTGAAGTAATCCAGATCCGTGAAACGATCGACCGTGACTACATGGTTGAAGGCGATCTGCGGCGCGAAGTTGCCATGAATATTAAACGTCTGATGGACCTGGGCTGCTATCGCGGTCTCCGCCATCGTCGTGGACTGCCAGTCCGCGGTCAGCGCACACATACGAATGCGCGGACTCGGAAGGGCCCTGCAAAAGCAATCGCAGGTAAGAAGAAGTAAGAACGGGATTTAACGGGGCAGCCCGTTCGACAGAGAAGGTTTTAGGATGGCGAAGGAAAAGACCCGCGTTAAACGCAAAGAACGTAAGAATATTACGTCTGGCGTTGCGCATGTGAATTCGACCTTTAACAACACCATGATCACGATCACGGATGCGCAGGGAAATGCAATTTCCTGGTCGTCTGCGGGCATGATGGGGTTTAAGGGTAGCCGGAAGTCGACACCATTCGCTGCCCAGATGGCTGCGGAAGATGCTGGCAAGAAAGCACAAGATCACGGCATGAAGACCCTTGAGGTTGAGGTCTGTGGTCCAGGGTCTGGACGTGAGTCCGCTCTGCGTGCGCTTCAGGCTGCTGGGTTTACGATCACGAGCATTCGTGACGTAACGCCTATCCCACACAATGGCTGCCGCCCACCAAAGCGCCGCCGCGTCTAACAAAGCTTATCGGCGCTGTCCTTTTGGCGCCGCTCATACTCATTCGACGGTTGATCCGTCTTGCATTCGCTTCTCAAAGAATTTGTTGTTTGAAGCAAAATGCACCTAACGGCACGAGGTTCTACAGGTGATCCAGAAGAACTGGGAAGAGCTCATTAAACCGACCAAGCTGGAGATCCAGTCTGGTCATGATGCACAGCGTACGGCAACGGTAGTTGCTGAGCCGCTTGAGCGTGGCTTTGGTCTGACGCTAGGCAATGCCCTGCGCCGCGTTCTGTTGTCGTCACTGCAGGGTGCTGCGGTGACGGCTGTTCAGATTGACGGTGTGTTGCACGAATTTTCATCCATTGCTGGCGTTCGTGAAGATGTCACCGACATCATCTTGAACATCAAGCAACTGGCGCTGAACCTTCACAGCGAAGGTCCTAAGCGGATGATGCTCGTAAAACAGGGCCCTGGTATTGTCACTGCTGGCGATATCGAAGCTGGGTCAGATATCGAAATTCTGAACCCTGAGCTTGTGCTTTGCACGCTCGATGAGGGTGCGGACATTCGCATGGAGTTTGTTGTCAGCAATGGTAAGGGCTATGTGGCCGCAGACCGGAACCGTCCGGAAGATGCGCCGATCGGTCTTATTCCAGTCGACAGCCTTTACAGCCCGGTTCGCCGTGTTTCCTACAAAGTGGAAAACACACGCGAAGGCCAGATCCTCGACTATGACAAGTTGACTGTTCAGCTTGAAACAGACGGATCTGTTACACCGGAAGACGCTGTCGCCTTTGCTGCGCGTATTTTGCAGGACCAGCTTCAGGTCTTCGTCAACTTTGACGAACCGAAGGAAGTTGTTGTCGAAGAGCAGCATCCGGAGCTTGAGTTCAACCCGGCTCTTCTTAAGAAGGTCGATGAGCTTGAACTGTCTGTCCGTTCAGCGAATTGCCTGAAGAACGACAACATTGTCTATATTGGCGACCTGATCCAGAAAACAGAGTCCGAGATGCTTCGCACCCCGAACTTTGGCCGGAAATCCCTGAACGAGATCAAAGAAGTTCTCGCGCAGATGGGGCTTCACCTCGGCATGGAAGTGGCTAGCTGGCCGCCTGAGAATATCGAAGATCTCGCGAAACGTTTCGAAGATCATTACTGAGTTTACCCGGCCGCGCCGAGAGGCGCCGTCATTTGAATGAGGAGAGGGTCATGCGCCACGGGAAATCCGGCCGCAAGCTCAATCGGACTGCAAGTCACCGTAAAGCGATGCTCGCTAACATGGCGGTTGCGCTGATCAAGCATGAGCAGATCATCACGACATTGCCGAAGGCGAAAGAGCTTCGCCCTTATGTTGAGAAGTTGGTTACGCTCGCTCGACGCGACGACCTGCATGCTCGTCGTCAGGCATATTCCAAGCTTCCAGAGCAGAAGTGGGCTGCGAAGCTGTTTGATGAGCTCGGACCTCGCTACAAAGAACGTAATGGTGGATACACCCGCGTTCTCAAAGCTGGCTTCCGCTATGGCGATAATGCGCCTATGGCAGTCATCGAGTTCGTTGACCGTGATCCATCAGCCCGCGGCCAGGACTCAGGTCCTGTCATGGTTGATGAGGATGCGCTTGAGACAACAGCTTAATAGCTGAAATCTTGCAGAATTTGACGGGGTGTGACGCAGAGCGTCCGCCCCGTTTTTTTATGGCTGAAAGGTATGCTCGCGGGTGTTTACTTTGATCTGAGCTAGATTGAGGTTTGCCTTGCAAGTACCTGATTTGGCTTTCAATATTGGATTTAGTTGGACGAACCGGCGGGTACGGGCGTCATGGTGTTGGAAATGATCTCAAATTCTTGGTTTACGATAGTCTGGTCGGCGGCCGCTCTGATTTTGTTCGGCGGTCTGGTCTTGGCGTTGGGCAGCACCGCACGGGCTGAAGACCGCGTTGTCCCTGGTTCGCGGGCAGAAATGCAGATGTCTTTTGCACCGGTGGTGCGGGATGTGGCACCTGCGGTTGTGAATGTTTATTCCAAGCGGGTTGTTCAGGAACGCCCGCAGAGCCCACTTTTCAACGATCCGTTCTTTAAGCAGTTCTTTGGTGATCGGTTCAGCTTTGGTATGCCGCAGGAGCGGGTGCAGCAATCGCTGGGGTCCGGTGTGATCGTTGGGGCCGATGGGATCATCGTCACGAATAATCATGTGGTGGCAAACGGTGATGTCTTCACGGTCGCCCTGGCGGACCGTCGAGAGTTTGAAGCGGAACTTATTCTGGCTGATGAGCGGACTGACCTTGCGATCCTCAAGATCGATACTGAAGGAGCGTCGCTGCCGGCGCTTACTTTCCGGGACAGCGACACGCTGGAAGTCGGGGATCTGGTGCTCGCTATTGGGAACCCGTTTGGCGTGGGACAGACTGTCACGAGTGGTATCGTGTCAGCGCTTGCCCGGACGCAAGTAGGGGCGACGGACTACCAGTTCTTCATCCAAACAGATGCGGCGATCAACCCAGGAAACTCTGGTGGGGCACTTGTCACCATGGATGGGCAGCTTGTCGGCATTAACACCGCGATCTTCTCCCGGTCGGGCGGGTCTGTTGGGATTGGCTTTGCCATCCCCTCTAACATGGTGCGTGCGGTTGCAGACTCAGCGGTCGGCGGAAGCACCGGCGTGGAGCGTCCGTGGCTTGGGGCCGATCTCCAGGTCGTGACGTCAGATCTTGCAGAGTCGCTTGGGCTCGATCGTCCTGGTGGCGCCATGGTTCAGCGAACCTATCCGGATGGTCCTGCAGACCGGGCAGGTCTTGAGACCGGCGATGTTATCTATGAAGTTGACGGGCGAGAAGTGATTGATCCGCAATCGGTTCGCTACCGATTGGCGACGAAGGGTGTCGGCGGGCGTATTGATATCAAATATCGCCGCAATGGGGATGCCAGTCGTGCCCGTATTGCCCTGGAAGCCGCGCCGGAAGACCCGCCACGTGAGGTGGCTGAACTGAGCGGACGGCATCCGTTCTCGGGCGCCACGGTAGGCAATCTTTCACCAGCATTTGCTGAAGAATTGCAGCTCGATCCGTTCCAGAGAGGCGTGGTGGTTCTGCGGGTGAAGCGCGGAAGTGCGGCACACCGTCTGCGCATTCAACCCGGCGACATGATCCGGGCCGTTGGCTCAGATGAGATCGACAGTGTCGACGAACTCCAACGACTGACGGGCGCGAGACGCGCCGAGTGGGAGTTCACGATAGAGCGAGGCGGTGAACGTTTCTCCGCGCGAGTGCGTGGCTAATAGGTTGGCTTCTGGCTACAGAAATTTCTCAAGTTCCTCGATCAACCCTTTGGGGTTATCCCCCTGAATCGTGTGGCCAGCATCTGGCACGGTGACATGCCTGGCATCGGCGAGCAGAGAGACAAAGCGTTCAGCGTCGTCTGGGCTGAAGGTGGGGCTTTGCTCGCCTCTCACAACAAGTGTTGGACAGGTAATATGGCGACAGCCATCTGCTAGTTTGTCCAGACGTTTTTGCATTTCAATCAGATCGAGCTTTTCGCGCCTGTCTGCTTTCCAGGTCCATGACCCATCGGAGAGTTCCCGTGTTGTGTGGGTGAGGCTGTGGCGCATGAGCTCTTCTTTGCGTCGTGGATTGTGCGCAAGGGCTGCTCGAACAAGATCGTCAAAGGATTGTGGTTCGCTATTGCTTTCGACAAATGACACCAGTGCTTTTGCTCGGTTCATCTGAACGAAAGGACCAACATCGACGCAGACGAGGGCACTGAGGTGATCTGAGCTCTCAGCCGCATAAGATATCGCGTTGAGGCCCCCCATCGACATTCCGATTAGTCCGAACCGGTTCCAGCTCAGGTGATCCGCTAACGCCTGGATGTCTTGGCTGTGATGTTCTGGTGCATAGTGCCCCTCATAGGACCATTCACTGTCACCATGGCCACGTTGATCAAGGGCGATGCAGTGAAAGCGGTCGGCGAGGGCAAGACAGACGATGTCCCAGGTTCGCGCGGACTGGTTACCACCATGCAGGAAGAGAAGGGGCGGGTTTCCCGACCCCCCCCATTCCACGAAATGAAAGCGCCGCTCATTCAAAATCACATGGTGATGACGAGGTGGATCTATCTGGATATCTAGCCCTGCAATCTGGGCCACTCGGGAAAGATGGTCGATGTCTGTGCGCATGGAAGTCTCCTTACCTTGACTTGCCAAAGTTAATTACTTTGAGTAATCTAAGTAATGTGCGAAGTCAAATCGAATTTTGAGGGTTGAATGGCAGAGAGAAAGCGTTTGAGCCCCGAAGCGGCACAACAGAACATCCTTGCCAGGGCAGAGCATTATCTCATCGTTGGTGGTCCGGATGCGGTGCGGGTCCAGGTGATAGCCGACGATCTGGGAATTACCGACGCAGCGATCCACTACCACTTCAAGAGCCGCAAGGGTTTGATGACAGCGCTCCTGAAGGAAGCCGGGCGCAAGCTCAAGGCAGAGGTCACCAGAATTGCAGAGAGCACTGGTGACGGCGCTGATGCGATAACAGAAGTTGCAGCGAAGCTTACGGAGCTCTATCAGCAGCGAAAATATGCGCGCCTAGCGGTATGGCTGGCGTCTGAGGGATGGGAAAGCGAAGGGGCCGGTCTATTTGACCCGATTGTCGAACGCCTGTGTGCCTCGCCTGACGGTGCCGACCGAGAGAAAGACGTCCGCTATTTGCTGGCGCTCCTTAATACATTTCTCGTGGGGGAAGACCTGGTTGGAGGGGCCTTTCTGGCCAGCGTGAGTATGTCTGGAGACAATGACAGCAGAGCTCATTTTAGAGATTGGGTGGTTGCCCAGATATCTGCGACCTTGAGGTTCGAATAGCAAATTCTTCTCCTGTTCCGTCGGTGGCTGGGCGCAAATTATGCTAAATCTGGGTCATGGCTGACTTGTTCCAAACCCCTTCTGACAGCACTAAAGAGGCACGGCGACCGCTTGCGGATCGTCTACGGCCCGCAGCCCTATCAGAAGTGGTCGGGCAAGCGCACCTGATTGGTCCCGAGGGTCCTATAGGCCGGATGGTCGCATCCGGACATTTGTCGTCGATCATCTTCTGGGGACCTCCTGGTACGGGTAAGACGACCACAGCGCGGCTTCTCGCTGATGCTGTTGGTCTGTCGTTTGAACAGATCTCTGCGGTTTTCTCTGGTGTCGCAGATCTAAAGAAAGTGTTTGAGGCTGCGCGTCTTCGACGAACTCAGGGGCGAAGCACTCTTCTGTTTGTCGACGAGATCCATCGGTTCAACCGGGCGCAGCAGGATAGCTTTCTACCGGTGATGGAAGATGGCACGGTGATACTTGTCGGTGCGACGACGGAGAACCCATCTTTCGAACTCAACGCCGCTCTCTTGTCTCGAGCGCAGGTGCTGGTTCTCAACAGGCTAGATGATGAGGCGCTTGAGGAGCTGTTGTCGCGCGCAGAAGCGTTTGTCGGAGTAAAGCTGGCGGTTACAGATGACGCACGAATTTCGCTTCGAGCCATGGCGGATGGAGACGGGCGCTTTGTGCTCAATCTGGCGGAAGAAATTCTCGCCCTGGCGCCGGCAGAGCCGCTCGACACACAGAAGCTTGCAAAGCTGATGCAGCGTCGTGCCCCGATCTACGACAAGTCTCGTGAGGGACACTACAATCTTATCAGCGCTCTTCACAAATCTGTTCGAGGGTCTGATGTGGATGCCGCGCTATACTGGCTTGCCCGCATGCTGGATGGCGGTGAAGACCCGCTCTTTATTCTGCGACGCGTTGTCCGCATGGCGATTGAGGATATCGGTCTCGCAGATCCGCAGGCGCTCGTGCAGGCTCTGGCTGCCAAGGACACTTATGACTTCCTCGGCAGTCCGGAAGGAGAGCTGGCGCTTGCACAAGCGGTTCTCTATGTCGCTAGTGCGCCCAAGTCGAATGCGCAATATACGGCCTTCAAGGGAGCGATGAAGGCGGCGAAAGAAACCGGATCCGTGGCACCACCAGCCCACATTCTCAACGCCCCCACAAAGCTCATGAAAGAGCTTGGGTATGGCGCCGGATATGAGTATGACCATGACGCGCCGGATGGGTTTTCCGGCCAGGACTATTTTCCAGACGAGATGGCCCGGCAACGTTTCTATCAACCTGTCGAGCGCGGGTTTGAACGGGATATCGCAAAACGGCTGGCCTATTGGCAGAAACTGAGAGAGGAGAGGCGATCGTGAAAATGCTGATTGCCGTGGCGCTTGGCGGCGCCGTGGGCGCCACGGGTCGCTACCTGTTTGCAACGCAGACACTTCGTTACTTCGGCCCGGGTTTCCCCTGGGGGACTCTTGGCGTCAATATTATCGGGTCCTTTCTTATGGGAGTGATTGTTGAAAGCCTGGCGCTGCGGTTTCAGGTGTCCCCGGAGGTCCGGGCATTTCTTGTAACGGGTGTGCTCGGTGGCTTCACGACGTTCTCAGCGTTTTCCCTAGACATTTCGCTCCTCCTAGAGCGCAAAGATGTTGGCGTTGCAGCCTTCTACGCATTTGGCTCACTCGGCGGGGCCGTGCTCGCTCTGTTCTTTGGTATTTGGCTGACACGGGTGGTTCTCTCATGAGTGGTGTGGCGCATGTTGATGTGAGCGAAGACGATGACGGGCTGCGTGTCGATCGTTGGTTTAAGCGGTATTATCCAGAGCTCGCGCATTCTCGGCTTGAGAAGTTGCTGCGAAAGGGACAGGTCCGCGTGGATGGTGGCCGTGTCAAAGCGAATGCACGGCTAGAGGCTGGACAGACAGTGCGTGTGCCACCGTTTGGTGGGCAGGATGGGTTTGTTCCGAATAAAAAACCGCCACGACCCTCATTTGACAAGAAGGAAGCAGCCTTCGTTCAGAGCCTCGTATTGCATAAAGATGCGTCAATCATTGCGATCAACAAGCCGAGTGGCCTGGCCGTTCAAGGCGGTACGGGCACGGAACGGCATTTGGACGGCATGCTGGAAGGCCTCAAGTTCGATTGCCCGGAACGACCACGGTTGGTCCACAGATTGGATAGAGATACGAGTGGGGTTCTGCTTCTTGCGCGTACCACAAAGGCAGCCTCGAAGCTCGCACGGGCGTTTAAAGAGCGGGACACAAGGAAAGTCTATTGGGCGCTCACCGTCGGCGTTCCGCGTCCTGAGCGCGGAACCATCAGAATGACACTTGCTAAACAGGCGGGTCGATCGGGCGAGCGTATGGTGCCGGTGCAAGATGGAACGCCAGGTGCGCAATTCTCTGAAACCCATTTTGCGACGGTGGCTCGCGCTGGACAGAAGCTTGCCTGGGTGTCGTTCATGCCGGTTACAGGACGGACCCATCAGCTGCGTGTGCATGCCGTTGCAGCATTGGAATGTCCGATCGTTGGCGATGGGAAGTATGGGGGCGCGGAGGCGCATCCGGGCGGAGAGATTTCGTCGTCTTTACATCTTCATGCGCGATCCATGGATATCGCTCATCCTGATGGGGGCAGGTTTGCGATTTCAGCGCCGCTGTCAGACCATATGGCGGAGACATGGAAGCTCCTGGCGCTCGACACACAAGATGACGGTGATCCATTTGCGGAGCTGGAACTGTGAGTGATCTAAAGCTTGTTGTGTTTGATTGCGATGGAACGCTGGTGGACAGTCAGCACATGATCGTCGCTGCGATGAACCGCGCTTTTTCTGCGCACTCACTGTCGCTTCTGCCACGAGAAAAGGTGCTCTCTATCGTTGGCCTTTCCCTAGAAGAAGCGATCACCAAACTGCTTCCGCGAGAAGATGGGGCGACGGTCTCGCTGGTGAAAGAGAGTTATCGCCAGGCATTTTTTCATTTACGTGAAGACCCGTCTCTTCATGAGCCGCTGTTTCCGGGTGCGAGAGAGGCGCTTGATCAACTGGCTGCCAGGGAAGATGTGCTGCTTGGTGTGGCGACAGGTAAATCTCAACGAGGATTGCGGAACATTCTGGAGCTGCACGACCTTCACGGTCATTTCATGACACTGCAGACGGCCGACGAGCACCCGTCAAAGCCGCACCCATCGATGATGGAGCAGGCTATGAGTGATGCAGGTGTCACCGCATCGCAGACCGTTATTTTCGGTGACACAAGCTATGACATTGTGATGGGGCGTGATGCCGGTGCCCATGCTGTGGGTGTTTCCTGGGGCTATCATGACAGGGATGAGCTTATGGCCTATGGCGCTCCGCACGTTCTCGATCATTTTGATGATCTGGTTCCCTATCTGGATGCGCATTGGTCTGGCGACATCGTTGGCAAAAGCTCCTCGAACGTTGGGGAAGACGCATCATGAAAAGGCTTTCCATTGTCCTGCTCGCAATTGTTACTTTTCTGGTTGGGGTGCTCTACGGACTTACGTTCTTGGACATCAATGCCTATCGAACTGAAATAGCGTCGCTTGCAGAAGATCAGACCGGGCGGACGTTAGAATTGGCCGGGCCGCTAGAGGTGGGTTTTTCTCTGACCCCGACGCTCGTTGCGAGAGACGTGCGTTTTGGCAACGCTTCCTGGGGATCAGACCCCACCATGTTCGCGGCAGATCGCGTGGCAATCCGCCTGTCTCTCTCAAGTCTTCTTTCCGGAAACATTGGCGTAACCCGGCTTGATGTTCGTGGTGCGACCGTTCTTCTAGAAACGGGATCTGGGGGCAAAGGAAACTGGGTGCTGGAGGGAGTGGCTGCAGAAGGTGCGCCGTCTGGCACTGAAGTGGAGACGTCGACTGCTGGCCTTCCCCGCGTGGTCCTTGAGGATGTGCACGTCACCTACAAGAGCGGCCGACGGGGCGATGCCACGGAGGTGGATTTGACCCGGGCGGATATCGAGCCGAGAGGAGAGGGGGTCGCCATTGGTTTGTTTGGCGATGTTGATTCAAATCCGGCATCTGTCTCTGCCTTGATCATTGGCGATGAGAGAGCGTTTCGTGTCAGCAACCTCAAGCTCACCTATGGAGATGTTGAGCTTACCGGGACCCTCAAGGGGGATCGTGGCAGCGAAAACTCGCCCATCACGATTGATGGTGAACTGTCGGCGACTGATATTGATCTGGGCGCTATCGGGGGCGCTGCTCCAGACGATGCAGCACAAGATGGTTTGTTCAGCAAAACGCCACTTCCGTTCAGCGTCTTGAGTGTTCTCAATGGGGAGGTCGATGTCGCAATTGAAAATCTCACCTATCAGGATCTGGAGTTCACTGATTTTCAGACCGCTATAACCCTCAAAGGTGGATCGCTCAGTGCACCGATATTTGCGACTTATGGTGAGCGGCGGGTAGAAGCTAACGTCAGCGCGGCAAACACAGGGTCACCGCACGCAAGCATTACACTCTCAGCGCCGGGCTTTGATATTGGCAGGTTCCTGAAAGAGTCTGGTGCAACAGACCTCGTTGATGTCGCTGGACATATCGGTCTTGATCTATCTGCAAGCGGTGGATCATTTGCCGAGATCGCGTCAAACCTCAATGGAAAGATTGATATCGCGACAGGGCGTGGAAATATTCACTCGAGCGCCTTTGAATGGATTGCCAAAGATTTGATCTGGGCCCTGATCCCTAAAGGCGGCGATTCCGGTATCGCAGATCTTACCTGCTTTATCGGCGAAATTGAATTCAACAAGGGCGTCGGCAATGTCGCGGCGCTTGCTCTTGTGACAAGCGAGATGCGCACGTCGGGTTCTGGAACGATCAACCTGCGGGATGAAACAATCAACATGCGTCTCAATCCACGGCCAAATGACCCTGGCTTGCTGAGCCTGGCGACGCCAGTGAATGTTTCTGGTTCTCTCACATCGCCCAGCGTCTTGCCAGACACCGGTGCATTGCTCGGCGATCTCGCTGTTGCCGTTGGCGCCGGAGCTCTCACTGGGGGCATTGGCGCCTTGTTGCCGCTTGTCAGTGCTCAGAGTTTTGATGCGGATGAAGCGAGTGCCTGTCTGGAAGTGATTGGGGCAGGCGCGCGTTCCGGGTCTGCGAACAGTGAAGAAACAAGTGTTCTTGAGGATGTTGGTGAGGGTGCTGGCGGCATCATAGAAGGGGTTGGCGATATCCTAACCTCCCCATTTTGAGTGAGATCGGCTGTGAAAGACGACGAAGATAAAATTTTGAAGGCAGACCGGTTTGTCTCGCACCCTGGCGACGCGGCGAATGCCAATCTGCGGAAACGGTTTTATGAGTCGGCAACGTCGCGGGCAGCCGAAAATGGTTTCGTTATTGAGCTCGATGGTCGATCGATCAAAACGCCAGCCAGGGCCATTCTCAAGGTGCCGACGGCAGGGCTTGGTGAGGCGATCGCTGAAGAGTGGAATGCCCAGGAAAAGCACATTGTCCCGGAAACCATGCTCGTCACCAAGCTTGCAAACACGGCACTTGACCGTGTGGGCCCCAGGAAAGACGAAGTCGTCGACGAAATTGCTGCTTTTGGTGGATCAGACCTTCTTTGCTATCGAGCAGATGATCCAGAGAGCCTGGTCACACGTCAGGCGGAGCAATGGGATCCGTTGCTTGATTGGCTGGATGGGCGGTACGGGGCACGTCTGGAATTGGCTTCTGGCGTCATTTTCAAAGACCAATCGCCTGAAGTGCTGGGCAGATTGCATAATGTGGTCGCCTGTAGATCAGAATTTGAGCTGGCGGGTCTCCATCAGGCGGTTTCCTTGTGCGGTTCGCTGGTTTTGGGCTTGGCATTGTTGGAATCTCATATCACTCCTGACCAGGCCCATGATTTGGCTCATCTGGACGAAGCCTGGCAGGCTGAGCGCTGGGGGTGGGATGAAGAGGCTCAGGCCCGTCTTGAGGGGCGCCGTGAGATGCTGGATGCGACCGCCAAGTATCTGGAACTCCTCTAAGTCGCTACGTCATCTGACCTCCTTTGTTGATCGTCATGAAAAGGCGATAACCCATTGGCAAATGGGCGTTTTCGGTGCTATTCAAAGCGCCTTATGGACCCGGACCGGGCGGCTTTGGAAGCCTGGGTAGCATTCGTCTAAGGTGGTCTTCCAAAACAATAAGCCGGCTCTTGGGGATGTGTCCCGAGCAGCACAGAGGGGGCTTCATGAAAGAAATTATTCGTCAGCTAGAAGAACGACGCGCCGTGGCCAGATTGGGTGGCGGTGAACGGCGGATCGACTCTCAACACAGCAAGGGAAAACTGACTGCACGTGAGCGGATCAGCCTGCTGCTGGATGAGGGCAGCTTCGAAGAGTTCGACATGTTTGTTGAGCATGATTGCTACGATTTCGGCATGGAAGGCCAGAAGGTACCCGGCGATGGTGTTGTCACCGGCTGGGGCACGGTCAACGGACGTCCGGTCTACCTGTTTGCCAAGGACTTCACCGTAATGGGCGGATCGTTGTCGCGTAACCACGCGAAGAAGATCAACAAGGTTCAGGATATGGCGCTCAAAATGGGCGCGCCGATTATCGGCCTGTTTGACGCCGGTGGCGCTCGCATCCAGGAAGGCGTGGATGCGCTTGGCGGGTATGGCGAAGTGTTTAGCCGCAATGTGTTGGCCTCCGGCGTTATCCCACAGATTTCTGTGATCATGGGCCCATGCGCGGGTGGTGATGTTTATTCACCAGCAATGACCGACTTCATCTTCATGGTTAAAGACACGTCCTACATGTTCGTGACGGGCCCTGATGTTGTGAAGACGGTGACCAATGAAGAAGTGACCTCTGAAGAGTTGGGCGGCGCATCGGTTCATTCCACCAAATCTTCTGTTGCTGATGGTGCTTTTGAGAATGACGTTGTCGCGATGAGCCAGGTTCGTCGTCTGATTGACTATCTGCCATCCTCCAATCGCTCTGATGTGCCTGAACGTCCTTTCTTTGATGATCAGGACCGTGTCGAGCCCTCTCTCGATACGCTGATCCCAAGCAATCCCAATATGCCCTATGACATGAAAGAGCTTGTGTTGAAGCTCATTGATGAGGGCGACTTCTTTGAGATCCAGGAGAGTTTTGCAAAGAACATCATCACTGGATTTGGACGTATTGAAGGTCGGACGGTTGGCATTGTCGCTAACCAGCCTATGACGCTTGCCGGTGTTCTGGACAGTGATGCCAGCCGGAAAGCCGCCCGGTTCGTTCGCTTCTGCGACTGCTTTGATATTCCGATTGTCACATTGGTGGATGTTCCTGGCTTCTTGCCTGGCACGTCACAGGAATATGGCGGACTTATCAAGCATGGTGCGAAATTGCTCTACGCCTATGCCGAAGCAACCGTACCGAAGATTACCGTGATCACGCGTAAAGCTTATGGCGGCGCCTACGTTGTTATGGCGTCAACGCATTTGCGCGGCGATGTGAATTATGCCTGGCCAACGGCTGAAGTGGCTGTGATGGGTGCGAAGGGCGCGGTGGAAATCATCCACCGCAAAGACATTAATGACGAAGCAAAAATCGCGGAACATACTGCTGAGTATGAAGACCGTTTCTTGAACCCATTTAAAGCGGCTGAGCGAGGTTACATTGATGAGGTCATTATGCCTCACAATACGCGACCTCGGATCGCCCGGGCGCTGGCGGTGCTGCGTGACAAAGAGCTCGAAAATCCTTGGAAAAAACACGATAACATTCCGCTTTAAGGGGGCGATCAAATGTTTAAAAAGATCCTGATCGCCAATCGAGGCGAAATTGCATGCCGTGTGATGAAGACGGCCAAGAAAATGGGCATCGCGACGGTCGCTGTCTATTCCGATGCTGACAAAGACGCACTGCATGTGGAGATGGCGGATGAAGCCGTCAATATCGGGCCTGCAGCATCTGCAGAATCCTATCTGGTGATGGAGAAAATTCTCCAAGCAGTAAAAGATACCGGCGCAGAAGCGGTTCATCCAGGCTATGGCTTCCTGTCAGAGAATGCAGCTTTTGCCGAACTGCTTCAGAAAGAAGGCATTGCCTTCATTGGTCCAAACGTCGAAGCCATCGAAGTGATGGGCGACAAGATTGCGTCCAAGAAGTTCGCTGACAAAGCAAAAGTGAACACGGTGCCGGGCCATCTCGGTGTCATTAAGGACACTGAAGAAGCATTAAAGATAGCTGGTGAAGTCGGCTACCCCGTTATGATGAAAGCGTCTGCCGGCGGCGGCGGGAAGGGCATGCGCATTGCCTGGTCCGCAGATGATGTTGCTGAGGGTTTTCAATCTGCGATCAATGAAGCTGTGTCGAGCTTTGGTGATGACCGCATTTTCATTGAGAAATTTGTCATTGAACCACGTCACATCGAAATCCAGGTGATGGCAGACGGAACTGACGCGATCTATGTGGGTGAGCGGGAGTGTTCGATTCAGCGTCGTAACCAGAAGGTAATTGAAGAAGCGCCAAGCCCGTTTCTTGATGAAGTCACACGCAAAAAAATGGGTGAGCAGGCTGTCGCACTCGCGAAGGCCGTAAACTATCAGAGTGCAGGTACGGTTGAGTTCATTGTCGACAAGGACAAGAATTTCTACTTCCTTGAGATGAATACACGTCTTCAGGTTGAGCACCCTGTAACCGAACTCATTACAGGCATCGACCTGGTTGAACAGATGATACGGGTTGCTGCAGGCGAGAAGCTGGCGATTAAGCAGTCCGACGTGAAGCTCAATGGCTGGGCGATTGAAAGCCGGATCTATGCGGAAGATCCTTATCGTGGGTTCCTACCGTCGATTGGCCGTTTGAGCCGGTACCAGCCACCTGCAGAGGTGACGTCGGAGAATGGTATCACTGTTCGAAACGATACCGGTGTCTATGAGGGTGGCGAGATCTCTCTCTATTACGATCCGATGATCGCGAAACTCTGTACGCATGCCGCGACGCGCGAGGAAGCGGTAGATGCGATGTCGGACGCTCTGGACGCGTTCTACATTGAAGGCATCCAACACAATATCCCGTTCCTTGGTGCGATCATGGAGCATGAGCGCTTCCGGTCAGGGAACATCAATACTGGCTTTATTGCTGAGGAATATCCTGACGGCTTTGAAGGTGTGGCAGTTTCACCTGAACGGGCAGACAAACTCGTTCTCGCGGCAGCCTTCATGAATGAGATCCATGCGCTGCGTGCGACTGAGATCACAGGACAGTTGCCGAACCGTCCTCGCTTCCTGCCGGAAGACTGGGTGGTGGCGCTCGACAAAGAGCACACCATTCACCTGCGGACAGAGCCAGAGGACGAGCAGCTCATTGTGATCCTTCAGAACGACGATGGCAGTGAGCGTAGCCGCCACACCGTCGCCAGTGAATGGCGTCCTGGTGATGTTGTCTTCGAAGGCGTCATTGATGGTGATCCGATCGTGCTGCAGGCTGAACGGGCCCGCGGTCTTCAGGGTTACAATCTCACTTATCGTGGCTCAACTGTGAACGCGGCGGTCCGCACCAAGAATGCGCATGACCTCGTGCAATTCATGCCGGAGAAGGTTGAAGCGGATACTTCCAAATATCTCCTATGCCCGATGCCTGGTCTTGTGGTTTCCATCAATGTGGAAGTCGGCCAGGAAGTGAAAGTAGGGCAGACCCTCGCTGTTGTCGAAGCGATGAAGATGGAGAACATTTTGCGCGCTGAACGCGACGGTGTTGTCGCTGAGATATCAGCAGCTGCTGGTGACAGCCTTCAGGTTGATGAGGTGATTATCGAATTTGAGTGATGATCTTGCTTGAACCGGATCTCAGCGCCCGCTTGGTTTGTCCTGGCGGGCGTTGTTCTTTCTGCAATAACACCTAAATATAGTAGGTCTGTCTGTTCAGTCTGGAGCTCAATCACATGATACGGAACGCACTCGTTTCTCTTTTCGTTGGGCTCCTGGCATTTCCAACACTCACTTTGGCGGAGGAATCGACGGTTCGCTGGGAGAGTGAAGGGGCTCTGTTCCTCGCTGGCGCAGACGTTGTCATCTCAGAAAATGTTGAACGCGATCTGCGTGCTTCCGGAGACTCGATTGTTATTGCCGATGACGTGACCGTTGATGGCAATGCCTGGCTCGCTGGGCGACGCATTGTTGTTGATGGGACGATTGACGGCGACCTTGATATTCGCGGCCAGTCAGTGTTGCTCAATGGACCGATAGACGGTGATGTGTCCGTCTGGGCGGTTGACCTGGTCCTCGGCCCTGATACAGAAATTGATGGAAACCTTTCCTATTACACGAGTTCGTCGGCAGATATAGCAGAGGACGCTCGTGTGGACGGAGAGATCGAAAGTCACTTCTTTTCCGATGATGCTGGCTCTGCCCCGGAAATGCCCGAAGATTGGCGGGGCCGATGGGAGGATCAGCGGGCAGACAATGTAGTGCTAGAACTCACACTTCCTGGTGCGCTGGTTCTGGCCATCTTTGCAGGCATTTTGGTTTTTCTGGCACCGCGCTGGTCTGACAAGCTTCAGGTCGCAGCGTCCGATAGTCCAGCGCTCGCCATTTTTTACGGTCTTGTCTGGATGCTCGGGCTTCCGGTTGTTGCCGTGTTTGCTGCCTTCACGATCATAGGCCTGCCATTTGCGTTTCTTCTGATCGTCCTCTACGGGGTCGTCTTTTGCGCAGGGATGGTCACGGCAGCCATTATCATTGGCGGCTTTCTGGTCGACCTCGCAGGCCTTGAGTTTGGAGACGGATCGGGCAGGCGTTTAGCATTGGTTGTGGTCGGCTCACTGGTCCTTTGGGCAGGTGCCGGTGTGCCGGTGCTTGGTGGCTTTTTCTGGTTTGTCTCAATAGCGCTCGGCATTGGCGGCATTTTGATCGCTGGCCGGGTCCGCTACGAAGCGCTCTGAAAAATCTCTTCGAATTTCCGCCTCATGACCATATCGATTTCGGCGGTTGAGACGATCTGTCCGAGATCTTCAAGGCTTGTCACGCCATGCTCTGAGACACCGCAGGGGACAATGCCTGAGAAGTGTTCCAGATCTGGGTTGATATTGAGGCTGACCCCGTGGAACGTCACCCACTTGCGGACGCGTACCCCAATGGCAGCGATCTTGTCCTCTTTTGAGGGGCCGAGATCGGGCCGCCGGACCCAGACGCCCACGCGGTCATCCCGCCGTTCTCCCTTTACATTGAAAGCGGCGAGTGTCTGGATGAGCCACTCTTCGAGACCGCGGACAAAGCCTCTGACGTCCGGCCCACGTTCCTTCAAATTCAGCATCACATATCCCACGCGCTGACCTGGCCCGTGATAAGTGTATTGGCCGCCCCGGCCGGTTTCGAAGACCGGAAACCGCTCTGGTGCGAGAAGGTCTTCAGTCTTTGCGCTTGTTCCTGCCGTGTAGGTCGGCGGATGCTCTAGAAGCCAGACACACTCATTTGCGGTTCCCGCTGCAATCTCCGCCGCCCGGTTTTCCATGAAGCTGAGCGCTTCCGCGTAGGGAACCAAACTGTCGGAGACAATCCAGTCCAGCGGTTGAACGGCGGTTTTTTTGGCTGTATTCAAGGGATTAACCATGCGCTAACTCTAGCATGAAAAACTGCCTTTTGATCCAAGTGTGGGGCATGTCCCGCCTGTTCTGTTCGTCATAGGAACTCTATCAGTGAACGCTGTAGACAAAGTTTATGTTGAGCTGTCGGTCGTCATAGGACGTTCGAAAATGCCCATCAATCAGCTTCTGAAGATGGGACGGGGAGCCGTCATTGAATTGGACGCGCATCAGGACGACGAAGTCTGGATTATGGCCAATAATGTTCCAATCGCGCGGGGCGAAATTGTCGTCCAGGAAGATCGGATTGCGGTCTCCATCACAGAAAAGATCAATCAGGCAAGTTCAATCCGCCAAAAAGCCTGATACTTGCGCTTTGGCGCTTAAAGGCCGGCGTTGATACCGTCTGATCTTAAATACCGAATATTATGTGTAATATAATCTATTTCACGTTATCTGGTTGAAATTTGTTAATTTCCAGCCTATCTCTGTGGACAATAAAGGCTGCCTGGAAGTTCAGGTGCCGGTTCGGAGGTAGGCGTAATGCTGCCAATCGTATTCGATACTAGCGCTGGTACGGTCGTCCTAGTTGGAGAGGGTGATCTGGTTTTGCGCCGTCTGGAGCTGCTGGATGCGGCCAAGGCTTCCGTTCGTGTGTTTTCCTCAGCGCCTTGCAAAGAACTGACGGTGCGGGCAGGGCAGCGTTTGTTTGGTGACCGGCCAGATGATGATGAGCTTGAAGCTGCCAGTCTCGTTTTTGGCGCTGGTCTGTCGGAAGCAGAGGGGCAGGATCTTGCTAGTCGAGCCCGCGCTTTCGGTGCGATGGTCAATATTGAAGATGTGAAGCCGCTCTGTGATTTTCATGTCCCTTCAATGGTTCGCCGGGGTGATCTCACGATGACAATCTCAACTGGCGGCAAATCACCAGGGCTGGCGCGGCGTTTGCGGCGACATCTTGAGGGGCTGTTTGGGCCAGAATGGGCGAGACATTTAGAACAAGTTGGTGAGATGCGTCAGGGGTGGCGGGCGGAAGGCCTGCCGCTTGACGAAGTTTCCCGAAAAACCGATTCATTCATTGATCAACAAGGATGGCTGTCATGAGTGTCGCTGAATTGAAGGAAGCACAAGAACGGCCGGCAATGATGGACACAGAAACTGTGTCGTCGGCTCAGCTGCTTGACCTGCGTGAGAAATATGCCGGTCTGGTCGGTGGCCCCCTGCTGGAGGCGCTGATCAAAAAGGAGTTTCCTGGCGAGATCGCTGTTGTGTCCTCGTTTGGCGCTGAGTCTGCTGTTCTGCTGCATATGGTGGCTGACATCGACCCGACCGTGCCTGTTATCTTTTTGAATACAGGCAAGCTTTTCGGGGAGACGTTGCGGTACCGTGACCGACTCCAGGAGAAGCTTGGCCTGACCGATCTTCGGGCGATTGGTCCATTGCCGTCCGATCTGCAAGCGCAAGACCCTCATGGGGGCTTGTGGAACCAGGATCAGGACGCCTGTTGTTTCGTACGGAAGGTTCTGCCGCTTGAACGTGCTTTGGCACCGTTTAAAGCGTCTATCACAGGACGTAAGCGCTTCCAGACATCAACGCGCACGACGATGGATCCGATTGAGGAAGAGGCGGTTCGTGATGTCGACGGTGTGCGGCACCAAGGGGCGACCCGGTTCAAAATCAACCCATTGTCATTTTGGGGTGAGGATGAGCTAAATCAGTATCTGCTCGACAATAAGCTGCCTAAGCACCCATTGGTGAAGGATGGCTACCGGTCAATCGGGTGCATGCCCTGTACCGACCGTGTGCCTGAGGGTGGTGATTACCGTGATGGCCGCTGGAAGGGCAGCGACAAGGATGAGTGTGGCATCCACTTACCGATCAATATGGATGGCGACGGCATCTAATTGCTGAAAACCCAAGCAAATTCAGATAATTAAAAGCGGGTTTGGATCGAAGAGAAGGCTTGCCGACAGGCCATTGATTTGTTACATGAGCGCCTTCCTACCGGTCATGTGATTTGCGGACGTGGCGGAATTGGTAGACGCGCAGCGTTGAGGTCGCTGTGGGGTAAAACCCGTGGAAGTTCGAGTCTTCTCGTCCGCACCATGATTGACAAAAAGCCGGGGTTCGCCTCGGCTTTTTTTGTGGAAATTCGCCCGTTCTGTCGGGCCTGCGGTAGCATATAGAGCTTGTTTCGCGCACACTCCGCCAGCAGGTGAATCGGGCACTATTTGTCGGTTTCACGCCTGTACGGCATCTGATCAGCGCTCTTTCAGGGACATTGCTCACGTGACAGATACGACACAGCTTTCCGGCCATACAGAGGAGTGGGATACGCCGCTGACACCCTCCTTTGTGCGCGAGATCGTTCGTGCGCTGGATCGGGGTGATGAAGAGGTTGTCCGGTCGTTGGTGATGCCGCTGCGGCCTGCTGACCAGGCAGAACTTTTGGAGCTGGTCCGGTCGGATGAACTCAGAGCTTTGGTGCAGGCGCTTGGCTCTGATCTTGAACCTGATGTTCTAAGTGAGCTCGAAGAAGCGGTGCGTGATGACGTCATTGAGCTCATGGCGCCAGAAGATATTGCCGCGGCTGTCCAGGAAATGGACTCTGATGACGCGGTCTACATTCTCGAAGACATGCCTGCTGAAGAGCAACGCGAAGTGCTCGATCAGGTTCCTGCGCAAGAACGCGCCGCAATTGAGCGCTCGCTCGAATATCCTGAGGATAGTGCCGGTCGGATTATGCAGCGCGACCTTGTCGCTGTACCGCCTTTTTGGGATGTGGGGCAGACCATTGACTATCTCCGGGAAGCCCAGGACTTGCCGGATGAGTTCTACGAGATCTTCGTGGTCGATCCTTCTTACCGGCCTATAGGGACCGTGCCTCTGTCTAGAGTTATGCGGACCAAGAGACCGGTCCACATAGAAGACATGATGGATGTGGAGCAAACGCTCATACCTGCCGAGACCGACCAGGAAGACGTGGCGCTGCAGTTTGAGAAATATGACCTGATCTCCGCTGCTGTCGTTGACGAGAATGAGCGGTTGGTTGGTGTGGTCACGGTGGATGATGTTGTTGCCGTTATTGCCGATGAAGCGAGTGAAGATATTCGCCGCCTGGGTGGTATCGTTTCTGAGGAAAGTGTGTCCGATACAGTTGTGGAAACGACGCGCAATCGTTTCTCATGGCTCTTTGTCAATCTACTCACAGCGATTTTGGCGTCGGTCGTTATCGCGATGTTTGAAGGCACGATTCAATCGATGGTGGCGCTTGCCGTCCTGATGCCGATAGTTGCGTCAATGGGTGGAAATGCTGGGACGCAGACCATGACCGTCGCCGTGCGAGCGCTGGCAACGCGGGATCTGGTGCCGCTCAATACAAGCCGGATTATTACGCGCGAAGTACTTGTCGGATTTTTGAATGGGGTCCTGTTTGCAATCCTGATGGGTGCTGTTGGCGCATTATGGTTTCAGGATTTGCTTCTCGGGGGCGTGCTTGCCGCAGCCATGGTGATTAACATGATCATGGCGGGCCTTGCGGGTATTCTAGTGCCACTGGGCCTTGATAGATTTGGGATTGATCCGGCGGTTGCCTCCAGCGTTTTCGTGACGACGGTCACGGATGTGGTTGGTTTTTTCGCGTTCTTAGGTTTGGCAGCGATTGTGTTGTTGTAGGGGTGAGTTTTCTTAGAAAGGTACCTCATGCTTAAAGTGTTTCGGAGTTGGATGTTTGCAGGACTGATCTCTACCCTGGCTGTGCCAGCAGCGGCTGGTGCGTGGACTGAGGGGGCGCCGAGCTCGTCGGGACGTGCGTTTGCAGCGTCCGCTCTTTTGGGTGAAGAGATTTACATCGCGGGCGGAGCGGGTATCAGTAAGCCGGTCTCCTCCGTTGATGCCTATGACACGATTGGCGATATCTGGCGGGCGCTTCCTGCTTTACCACTCGGACTTCAACAGGCTGCAATGGCGTCGATCAACGGGCGGCTCTATGTGAGCGGCGGCTACACTGCAGAGAGTCCAGGACCGGATAATGCCGCGTTGTATCAATTTGATCCTGCCGTAGGGGTCTGGGTCCGAGGTCCGGATATGCCGGGTGCCCGCGCTTGGCATGAGATGGTTGGCGTCAATGGCAAGCTCTATGTCGTTGGCGGTGTCGGGCCCCGAGCCAATCGTGTATTTGTATTCGACCCGATGGTAGATGAATGGAGCGTCCAGTCTGCGGCTCTTCCTACAGAACGGTCTGCTTTGGCACTTACGGTCCATGCCGGTGAGATCTATGCCATTGGTGGACGTAACCCAAATGGATCGCCATCCGCTCGAGTGGATATACTTGATCCATCATCGGGGAAGTGGCGCCGGGGACCTGCATTGCCTGAAGCGCGTGCTGGCATTGGTGCGGCGGTGTTAGATGGGCGCATCCATGTTGTCGGTGGAGAGCAAGTGTCGCCTCCTCGTACGTTCAGCGAACATAATGTGCTCAACAGCGCTGGAACGGGGTGGGAGAGTGCTGAGCCGCTTGCAACCCCTCGTCATGGGGCAGCGGTTGCTGTCTCCGAAGGCCGGTTGTACGCGATTGGTGGGGCCACCGGTCCGGGTGTGTACACCGTCTTCACTGTTTCTGATCTGGTCAGCATCTATAGACCCTAAGGAAGTTTTATGATCCCTAACGATTATCCCACTCTCAATTTTGACCTTGGCGAAACCGTCGACATGATCCGCGACACGGTTCGCTCGTTCACGGCTGACAAAATTGCGCCACGTGCGGCGGAGATTGATTCAACGAATGAGTTTCCTCGTGATCTTTGGCCGCAAATGGGTGAACTGGGACTGCTTGGCCTGACGGTGGAGGAAAAGGACGGCGGGTCTGGGCTTGGCTATCTCGCCCATACGGTCGCGATGGAAGAAATCTCACGCGGCTCTGCCTCGGTTGGTCTTTCATATGGCGCACACTCAAACCTGTGTGTGAACCAAATTCGGCGCTGGGCTACACAAGAGCAAAAAGACAAATATCTACCAAAGCTAATGAGCGGTGAGCATGTTGGCTCGCTTGCTATGAGCGAGCCAGGCGCTGGGTCTGACGTTGTTTCGATGAAGCTCCGGGCTGACAAGAAGGGTGACCACTATGTCCTCAATGGCAACAAGATGTGGATCACGAATGGGCCAGATGCTGACACGCTTGTGGTTTATGCGAAGACAGATGCTGATGCTGGACCTAAGGGCATTACAGCTTTCCTGATCGAACGCGGATTTAAAGGCTTCTCGACAGCGCAGAAACTGGACAAGCTGGGTATGCGGGGTTCGAGTACGTGTGAGCTGGTATTTGAAGATTGTGAAGTTCCGGAAGAAAACGTCATGGGCGGCGTCAATAATGGTGTTCGCGTTTTGATGAGTGGGCTCGATTATGAGCGCACGGTGCTTTCAGGTGGCCCGCTCGGCATTATGCAAGCGGCGATGGATGTTGTGTTGCCCTATGTCCATGAGCGCAAACAGTTCGATACGCCCATCGGCATGTTCCAGCTGATGCAGGGAAAAATGGCCGACATGTACACGACCATGAATGCCTGTAGGGCCTATGTATATGCTGTAGCGAAAGCCTGTGACCGGGACGAGACTGCGCGGAAAGATGCTGCGGGTGCCATTCTCTATTCAGCTGAGAAGGCAACTTGGATGGCGCTGGAAGCAATCCAGGCGCTCGGTGGCAATGGGTATATCAATGAATATGAAACAGGGCGGTTATTGCGCGACGCGAAGCTCTATGAAATTGGAGCTGGCACCAGCGAAATACGGCGCATGCTAATTGGCCGCGAACTGTTTAACGAGACAGCCTGATTTAAAACAGGCGAATGAACACATAGTCAGACGCCTTTCCGGACGCTGAAGTCTGCAACTTCAGTTAGAAATGCTCAGGGAGAGAGTGATGAGTGATTTGGAAAAAGATCCGATTGTGATCGTCAGTGCCGCACGGACACCGTTGGGCGGATTTCAAGGCGCGTTAGCCGCTATATCTGGTCCTGAGCTTGGAGCGCGGGCGCTTTCCGGTGCTGTCGAGCGAGCCTCTCTGGGCGCGGGCGAGGTAGATGAAGTCTTCATGGGGTGCGTGCTGCCTGCTGGTGTGGGGCAGGCGCCTGCGCGTCAGGCTGCGCTGCGAGGTGGTCTTGAGCAGAGCGTGCCTGCGACGACAATCAACAAGGTCTGCGGTTCGGGCATGAAGACCGTGATGCTGGCAGCTGATGCGTTGGCGATGGGCCGGGCAAGCGTTGCTGTTGCGGGTGGCATGGAAAGCATGAGCAACGCACCCTACCTGTTGCCCAATGCACGCGGCGGCATGCGGCTTGGTCATGGGGCAGCAAAGGACCATATGTTTCTTGATGGCCTGGAGGATGCATATGAGGGACGTTTGATGGGTACCTATGCAGAGGATACAGCCCAGCACTATCAGTTTTCGCGTGAGGCGCAGGACGACTACGCGCTGACCTCTCTGGCACGCTCAAAAGCAGCGACGGAGGATGGCACTTTCGCACCCGAGATCGTTCCGGTGACGATCAAAGGGCGCAAAGGGGAAATTGTGGTTGAACAGGACGAGCAGCCTTTATCTGCGCAGCCCGATAAGATCCCGACGTTGAAGCCCGCCTTTGCTCCTGATGGAACCGTAACTGCGGCAAACTCATCTTCGATCTCGGATGGCGCCGCAGCCCTCGTTATGATGCGTCGTTCAGAAGCGGACCGGCGTGGGCTGGCCCCTTTGGCCGTGATCAAGGGGCAGGCGATGCACGCTCAGGCGCCTGCCTGGTTCACGACAGCGCCCGTGGGTGCAATGGGCAAGCTTTTGGAGCAGGTCGGCTGGTCGGCAGGCGATGTGGATCTCTATGAGATCAATGAAGCGTTCGCGGTGGTGGCAATGGCCGCGATGCAAGAGCTCGATCTCGACCATGAGCGGGTGAACATCTATGGCGGCGCGTGCGCGCTCGGACACCCAATTGGAGCGTCTGGCGCGCGGATCATTGTGACTTTGCTCAATGCGATGGCTCAGAAGGGCGTGTCAAAAGGTGTGGCTTCTCTCTGTATTGGCGGCGGGGAGGCCACTGCTGTGGCGCTGGAAAGACCGTCCGCTTGAATCAGTCTCTAAGGGGAACTTGCTAAGCCATTGAATGCCCCGGGTTATTTGTCGCGGGGCGATGGGCCAGAAAGCACTTGGCATTGCAGGCAGGCGCCTTATTCTCCACAGCATAAAAGAAGAAAAACCTAGGGAGTGCGCGGCGCATGGCCGTTCTGAAGACCAAAGTTTCCTCACGTGATGACCGTTTTAAGGAAAACCAGGCAGCAATGGCTGAGCTGGTCGCGGATCTGGAGGCGCAGCGCGCCAAACATGCCGTCGGCGGTAACGAAAAGTCACGGGCGCGGCACGTCTCGCGGGGCAAGAAACTTCCGCGTGATCGGGTCTATGGCCTGCTGGACGCAGGAAGTCCTTTTCTCGAACTCTCTCCCATGGCGGCCCACGGGATGCATGGCGGTGAAATTCACGGGTCCGGCATCATCACCGGTATTGGGCGGGTTGCTGACCAGGAATGTGTGATCGTCTGCAACGACGCGACAATCAAAGGCGGGACCTATTATCCGGAGACGGTGAAGAAGCATCTTCGGGCACAGGAAGTCGCGTTGGAAAACAATCTGCCCTGTATCTATTTGGTGGATTCTGGCGGGGCGAACCTGCCGAACCAGGCAGATATCTTTCCCGACAAAACCCATTTTGGCCGGATTTTCTATAATCAAGCGAATATGTCTGCGAAGGGCATTCCACAGCTTTCCATCGTGATGGGCTCATGTACCGCTGGCGGGGCCTATGTGCCTGCCATGTCGGATGAGAACATCATTGTGAAAGAGCAGGGGACAATCTTCCTTGGCGGTCCGCCGCTGGTGAAGGCGGCGACCGGCGAGGTGGTGAGTGCTGAAGATTTAGGCGGCGCGGACGTTCATTCGCGCACCAGCGGGGTCACAGACCATTATGCACTCGATGATGATCATGCGTTGGCGCTGATGCGGCAGATTGCAGGTACGCTCAATCGTCGCAAAGAGCCGCAAGTCAAACTGCAGGACCCGCAAGAGCCGCTCTATGACCCGGCTGAGCTCGATGGGGTCGTGCCATCCTCGCTCGCGGTTCAATATGATGTGCGCGAAGTGATTGCGCGACTGGTGGACGGCTCCGACTTTGACGAATTCAAGCCGCTCTACGGTGAGACACTGGTTACGGGCTTTGCCCATATTCATGGGATGCCCGTGGGCATTGTGGCCAATAACGGCATTCTCTTCTCAGAATCTGCGCTGAAAGGCGCCCACTTCATCGAGCTTTGCTGCCAACGCAAAGTACCACTTCTGTTCCTGCAGAATATTGCGGGCTTCATGGTGGGCCGGGAATATGAGGCGGGCGGTATTGCCAAAGATGGTGCGAAGCTTGTGACCGCCGTCGCCACGGCCCAGGTGCCTAAGATCACCGTGGTGATCGGTGGCTCCTATGGTGCTGGCAATTACGGCATGTGTGGCCGGGCCTATTCGCCGCGCTTCCTTTTCATGTGGCCGAACTCCCGCATCTCTGTGATGGGGGGCGAGCAGGCGTCTAGCGTGCTCGCGACTGTCAAACGGGATGGTATGGAAGCACGCGGCGAGGACTGGAGCCCAGAGGAAGAAGAAGCTTTCAAGGCCCCTATCCGGGCGCAATATGACGATGAAGGACATCCCTATTTTGCGACGGCCCGAGTGTGGGATGACGGGATCATCAGCCCCCGAGAAACCCGCCGCGTTCTGGCCCTGTCACTTTCAGCCACTCTCAACGCCCCCATACCGGACATGAAGTTCGGCGTATTCAGGATGTAGCCCCATGTTTTCTTCTGTCCTGATCGCCAATCGCGGCGAAATCGCCTGTCGTGTCATGCGCACTGCCAAAGCTATGGGGCTGCGCACCATCGCGGTTTATTCCGACGCGGACGCGAATGCTGCGCACGTAGCGGAAGCCGACGAGGCCCACCACATTGGGCCATCACCTGCCAATGAGAGCTATCTCAAAGCAGACGTCATTCTGGATGTGGCGAAGCGCAGCGGCGCAGAGGCCATCCATCCAGGTTACGGTTTCCTCTCTGAGAATGCAGACTTTGCTGAGGCCTGCGAAAAGGCCGGTGTGATTTTCATTGGCCCAACAGCGTCGGCTATCCGCGCGATGGGGCTGAAAGATGCGGCCAAAGTGCTGATGGAGAAGGCCAACGTTCCCGTTGTGCCTGGCTATCATGGAGACAATCAGGATCCTGCTTTCCTTGCGGGCCAAGCGGATGAGATTGGCTACCCGGTTCTCATCAAAGCTGTTGCTGGTGGGGGCGGCAAGGGCATGCGCCGTGTCGATGAACCAGATAAGTTTGAAAAGGCACTGGCGTCCGCCCAGCGGGAAGCGGCAAGCGCGTTTGGCGATGATCGTGTGCTTGTTGAGAAATTTGTGGCGCGGCCCCGGCATATTGAGATCCAGGTCTTTGCGGATGCTCATGGTAATGCGGTGCATCTCTTTGAGCGCGATTGTTCGCTGCAACGGCGCCACCAGAAGGTGGTGGAAGAAGCGCCGGCCCCGGACATGCCGCTCGACATGCGCGAAGCGATGGGGGCTGCGGCGGTTGCGGCGGCGAAGGCCATCGATTATCGCGGCGCGGGGACCATTGAGTTCATTGCCGATGCGTCCGACGGGCTGAAAGCCGACGGCTTCTATTTCATGGAGATGAATACGCGGCTTCAGGTCGAGCACCCGGTCACAGAAATGATCACGGGCCAGGACCTGGTTGAGTGGCAGTTGCGGGTTGCAGCAGGTGAAGAACTACCGGCAACCCAAGATGATTTGTTCATTGATGGGCATGCGGTGGAAGTGCGTCTCTATGCCGAAGACCCGGCGAAGAAGTTCTTCCCGTCCACGGGTACGCTTCACCGACTGCGTCTGCCATCGGAAGAAGAGGGCGTTCGCGTCGATACGGGCGTGCGTGAAGGCGACACGGTCTCCATGTTCTACGACCCGATGATCGCGAAGCTCATCACCTGGGATGAAACACGCGATGGGGCGCTGCGCCAAATGGCGCGGGCGCTTGAAATCACCGAGATTGCGGGGCTTCGGGCCAACACGGCGTTTTTGGCGGAGATCGTCCAGAACAAGGACTTCCTCTCCGGCGATATTGATACGGGCTTTATTGAAGCGCATCTGGACGAGCTGGTGCCGTCAGCGGGACTGCCTCAGCCTGAGGTGATTGCACTGGCTGCGCTGCATGAGGTTCTTCAAGGAGGCGACGATGCTGATCCTCAGTCTCCTTGGGATGCGACAGACAGCTGGACACTCGGGGGTGGACGCACGGAGCCGGTGCCTCTGGAATTTGGCGGCGATCCAATCGCTCTCTCAGCGCATAGTGTTGACGGTGGGTGGCAGATCAATATGGATGGGGCGTCGTTTAAGACTCAGGGCCATTTACTGGATGGGCGCTTGACGGCGCAGGTAAACGGGCAGCGTTTTGCTGTTGGTGTGATTGAACTAACGGGCGGGTTTGTGCTCATGCACAAGGGCGCGTCTTATGAGTTTACGCGGCCTGATCCGCTGGATGTTGATCTGCAGGAACAGGCAGGTGGCAATCGCTTTGTGGCGCCTCTGCCGGGCAAGATCATTCAGGTGCTCGTGAAGCCGGGCGATAAGGTCCGTGCCGGTGCACCGCTTGTGGTGCTTGAAGCCATGAAGATGGAGCAGACCATTCAGGCGCGAAGTGCGGGCACCGTCGAGACAGTTGGTGTCAGCGAGGGTGATCAGGTGGAAGCAGGCGCATTGCTTGTCTCTTTTGAAGAGGCGGCAGAGTAGCGCCTCCCGTGACTGTTCATCTCATCAAACTGTGTGTAGGTGTGGAAGACCCGGAAACGCTCCGGGACTATCAAGCTATGCGCCTTGCCCAGAAGAAAAAAGCGGGCCAGCCGGTTGAAGTCATGCACGTCACCCGCATGACGCCAAAGCGGGCGGACGAGCTTACCGATGGCGGATCGATCTATTGGGTCATGAAGGGTGTGGTGCGCTGTCGCCAGAAGGTGCTCGAGCTCAAACCCCTCGTGGATGATGAGGGCAAAAAGCATTGCGGTCTGGTGCTTGATCCGGAGCTCATCCTGACGGAACGGCTCGCCAAGCGTCCCTTTCAAGGCTGGCGCTATCTGGAGCCGGAAAGTGCACCGAAAGATGCGCGCACTGTCGACGGCGAAGACGATATGCCTACAGAGATGCGCGAAGAACTCCGTGAGCTGGGGTTGCTTTGAAATGAGGTCAAGATGGATCTAGGCGAATACATCACGATCAACGGAGATCCGAAAGTCTTCTATGTAATAGGGCCATTTCTATCGATGTGGGTGTTCTTACGGCTGTTTGACATCTATCTCATGAGGTATTTGAAAGACCCGTGGCGGCGAAATTGGCTTCGCTATTTATGGGGTGGACTTGCACATCCGCGCAATCAGTCAAAGCTAAATGACTCCGGGCGGTATTTGATAAGGCGCTGGCGTAAGAAGCTATTTTGGTCGGTTGGTGGACTTGCATTCATTGGTTTTTTGATTGCAATTTGACTCAGGGGGAATAAACCGGCTTGTGTCACTCTAGAACACCAACATAATTGCCTGATTTATTCTGGCACTCTAGGGTCAGTGCGCACTGCTGCTATTTCCTTGCCCTGGATACCCGGAACAAGTCCGGGTATGACGGCTTCGATTTATATCGACTTCAGTGTGAGGCAATAACCGAAGGATCACTTAGCCTCAAATTTTACCGGCATATTGTCGAGCAGACGCGGCTGGCCGATTTTGGCGGCGACGAGGATGCGGGCTTCTTCCGTCAGCGTCTCAATAGGTTTCAGCGTCTTTGTGTCACGGACGGTCAGGTAGTCCACCTTGTCGAAGCCTAACTCTATGAGTTGTTTCTCTGCATCCGCTGTTGCTGTCTTGACGTCTGCACCCTTGGTGATCGCATCCGCCGTTGCTTTCAGGATCACGTTGAGCTGACCCGCTGCTTTGCGTTCCGTCTCAGTGAGGTAAACATTGCGGGACGACATGGCCAGGCCATCGGGCTCGCGCAGAATGGGTCCGCCTAGAATTTCGACTGGGATGCGCAAGTCAGCCACCATGCGGCGGATCGTCAGAAGCTGCTGATAGTCCTTCTCACCAAAGACCGCACAGTCAGGTAGGGCCGCAAGCAGGAGCTTGCTTACCACCGTCGCAACACCGTCAAAGTGGGTGGGGCGAGCTTCGCCCTCCAGGGTGTTGGTCACACCCTGTACCGACACCGTTGTGCCGTAGCCGTCGGGATACATCTCAGAGCCATTGGGTGCAAAGATGAGATCTGCGCGATCTACCAGCTTCTGGGCGTCCGTCGCTTCTGTGCGTGGGTAGGCATCGAAATCTTCGCCCGGTCCAAACTGGGTGGGGTTCACGAAGATTGAAACAATCGCCTTCGTCGCGCCATGTGCTTTCGCCACATCGATGAGCGAGAGATGTCCTTCATGGAGCGCGCCCATTGTGGGCACGAGGGCGATTTTCTCTCCCGCCGCGCGCCATTTGGCTACTTGCTCACGCATGTCGGTGATGGTGCGGACTAGCGGCACCGCATATGTCGTCGTGTCTATCGCCATGGGATCAGCCGAGGATGCCGTTAATGGCTTTGTCGTAGAGGGTTTCGTAGGCACCTGTCGTCATGGACACCGGGTTGCCGCCGGTGCAGGGATCTTCCAATGCCATCGGGGCCATTTGGCTGATGAGGTCCGGCGTGATGCCAAGATCATGCAGCGTGTTTGGAATCTGAAGCTCCTCACGCAGGCGCAACACCCAGTCAATGAAGCTTGTGGCATTGTCGCCGAGGTCCAGATAGCGCGCGGCAGCGGCGAGCTTTGCATCAATCACCCTCAGATTGTGGTGCAGCACATAGGGCATCACCACAGCATTGGTGAGGCCATGATGGGTGCCTTTCAGGCTCGAACAGGGGTGGCTCATGGCGTGCATGGCGCCGAGCCCTTTCTGGAAGGCGACCGCGCCCATAGACGACGCGGCCATCATGTAGGCCCGGGCGTCGACATTCTCTCCGTTGGCGGTTGCTTCGGGCAGCCATTCTTTTACAAGCCGCATGGCCTCGAGCGCTATGCCCTGGCCCATGGGATGCCAGAAGGGGCTGCAATAGGCTTCCAGAGCGTGTGAGAGGGCATCCATTCCTGTTGCTGCTGTGATGGGAGCTGGCAGGCCAGTGGTCAGCACCGGGTCTGCGATGACTTCTACCGGTAGCATTTTTGGATGGAAGATGACCTTCTTCGTGTGATCACTTTCATCAGTGATGACAGCGGCGCGTCCTACCTCGGAGCCCGTCCCTGCGGTTGTCGGCACGGCGATGATAGGCGCGATGCCTGCAGGGTCCGCCCGGGTCCACCAATCTTCCCGGTCCTCAAAGTCCCAGATGGGCCGGGACTGGCCGGACATGAAGGCGATGGCCTTGGCTGTGTCGAGAGCGGAACCGCCGCCAAAGGCGATAACACCATCATGGTGGCCGCGCTTGTAGATAGCGACGCCTTCTTCAACATTGGCCGCAACCGGGTTTGCCTGTAGTTTGTGGAAGAGCACGGTTGAAAGGCCGTTCTCTTCGAGTGCATTGAGTGCATCGGTCACGATAGGCAGGGCGCTCAGTCCTGGATCTGTGACGAGTAGGGGAGCGTGAATGCCTGCACCCCGACAGGCATTGGCAAGTTCAGAAATGCGTCCCGGGCCAAACCGAATAGAGGTCGGGTAACTCCAATTGGCGATCAGGCTTTGATATGAATCGATCATGGTCAGGTCTTCAGTCGGAGATGGTAGCTTTTCGGGCGGGTGAGGAATTCATAGCCCACTGCAGAAAGTGTCGCCCCGCGCCCGCTGTCTTTAACAGCTGTCCAGGCAAGGGCCGGGTCCAGATAGTCGCAGCGGTTCTGGAACCAGGTGCCGGTTTCCACCTGGTCCCCAATGTGCACGGCGGCGTCTGCATCTGATGTCCAGATGGAGGCGGTGAGGCCGTAAGGGCTGTCATTCATGAGGCGGATGGCCTCTTCGTCGCTCGAGACTTTCATGATGCCAACGGCGGGGCCGAAGGTCTCATCTTTCATGAGGCTCATAGAATGATCGACGTCCACCACGACTTGTGGTCCGAGATAGGGGGTGCCGTCTTTGGATTCAGGGAAGTGGCTTTCGGGAATGAGGGACTTCGCGCCATCCCTCACAGCATCTGCGACCTGGCCACGCACGAAAGTCGCGGCGCTGGTGCGTACCATGGGGCCGATTGTTGTATCGGTATCCAGAGAGCTGCCGAGCTTGTAGGTTCTTGCGGTCTCGACGAATTGCTCTACGAAGCTGTCATAGACGCTGGCGTCTACATAGATGCGTTCTTTGCCGCAGCAGGACTGGCCGGAATTGAAGAACGCGCCGTCGACAATGTTTTCAGCGGCGAAGGCCACGTCAGCGTCGGCTCGGACATAGGCGGGATCTTTGCCACCGAGCTCTAGACCTAAATTTATGAAGCGACTGACGGCGGCGCGCTGAATAGCGTGGCCGCCTGCAACAGAGCCTGTAAAATTGACGTAGGCACAGGCTGGGTGCTGGATCGCTCTTTCGGTCAGCTCATGACCCATGTGCAGGACCTGAAAGAGCCCGTCCGGCGCGCCGGCTTTGTCCAGTGCTTCGGCCATCCGCTCTGCACAGAGCGGCGTTTGTCCGGAATGTTTCAAGACAACCGTGTTGCCTGCCATGAGGGCCGGGACGACGGAGTTCACCGCGATCATGTAGGGGAAGTTCCAGGCGGCGATGGCAAAGACGACGCCCAGCGGTTCACGCTTGATGTAGCGGTCAAACCCATCGATGGGGTCTGGGCGGACATGTTCCAGACATTCAGGTGCGATCTTAATCATGTGGCGCGCGCGGTCAGCAAAGCCGTTCACCTCATTGCCGCCATAGGCAATCGGGCGGCCCATCTGCCAGGCCAGTTCCGGGACGATCTCGTCTTTCATAGCGACAAAGGCATCGACGAATTTCGTCATTAGTGCTGCGCGTTCTGAAATGGGCACGCGCTTCCATGCGGCTTGCGCCTCGCTGGACCGGTCAAAGGCTGCCGCGACTTCTGCTTCTGTCGCATAAGGACGTTCTACATAAACAGACCCGTCAATGGGTGTAATGAGTTTCAGCGTGTTGCTCATCCGCGTTCAAAACCTCTTGTCAATTCCCAGTCGGTGACAGCGCGGTCATATTCCGCCTGTTCCCAATGTCCCGTGTGAAGATAGTGATCGATGACTTCGTCGCCAAAGGCGGCGCGCATCGTCTCTGATTTATCGAGCAGGTCAAGCGCTTCTCGCAATGATTTGGGTAGGGAGCGGATGTCTTCGGTGGCATAGGCGTCGCCCCTGAATTCGGGCTCAAGCTCCATGTCATTTTCGATCCCGTGAAGCCCAGCACCGATAATGCCTGCAAAGGCGAGGTAGGGGTTCAGGTCTGCGCCGCCAATACGGCATTCGACCCGAGTGGCGTTTCCGCTGCCCACAACCCTGTATCCTGCTGTCCTGTTATCCATGCTCCAAACCGCTGTCGTTGGCGCGAAAGATTGATCTGCAAATCGTTTGTAAGAGTTTATGCCGGGTGCGAGAAAATAGCTCATCTCGCGACTGGCGGAGAGCTGGCCTGCGATGAATTTTTTAAACAGCGGGGACATGCCATTGGCGTCCGACTTGTCGTGGAAAACGGAGTTTTGAGCGGCTTTGTCCCAAAGCGAGCAATGGATGTGACAGGAGTTTCCTGCCAGTTTCTGGTTCCACTTCGCCATGAAGGTCACGGATTTTCCGTGCAGGTGGGCAATTTCCTTGATGCCGTTTTTCAGGATCACGTGGCGGTCGGCCATGTCGAGGGCTTCGGCATAGCGCACATTGATTTCTTCCTGGCCCGGTCCCCATTCACCTTTTGAATTTTCGACGGGGATGCCGGCAGCGTCCAATCCGTTTCGGATGGCTCGCATGATGCCTTCTTCCTTCGATGTCTGGAAGATGTGGTAATCCTCAATGTACCAGCTGGCGGTCTTTAGATCCTTGTAGTTTTTCTCATGGGCCGACTCGAAGGGTTCATCAAAGAGGAAAAATTCCAGCTCCGAGGCCATATAGGCCATCATGTCTTTCTCAGCCAAGCGCTTCAGCTGCTTTTTGAGAATAGCTCTTGGGGCGACTGGAATGTCCTCGCCGTGGTGATCGAGCGTGTCGCAGATCACCAGCGCTGTGGCAGGTAGCCAGGGGATGCGGCGCAAGGTTGCAAGGTCGGGCTTCAGGGTGAAGTCGCCATAGCCCTTTTCCCAGCTGGCTGCTTTGTAGCCGGGCACAGGCTCCATATCCATGTCGACAGTCAGCAGATAATTGCAGGCGTGGGTTTCCTCAACAACGCTGTCCAGGAAGAAGGCTCCCGTCACGCGTTTCCCCACCAGGCGCCCCTGCATGTCGGGCATGCAGACGATGATGGTGTCAATTTCTCCCGTCGTCACAAGATTGGTCAGTTGATCAAGGTCGAGCTTACCGTTCATGAGGTCTCTTTCTTGTTCTTTGGCGGACGCCAATAATGTGGGTCAAGGAGCAGGTTGTCCTGGATGTGGATTGCAGCAGCCAGCATAGAATGGTCCATCCTCAATATCGATGCGAATTGAATATCGATAGGTGAGATCAGACATGCCATCAGAACATTGATTGGTTTCTTCTAACAGCGCAAAAACTGCTGAGTGCGCCGGGCCGGTTGATCCTTTGAGAGACCATATGATGGGAACGCCGAGGGCGGACCTGGAGCTGTGAAACTCGATGTCGGATTTTCCCTCTGATAGCGAGTCAAACTCACCGCTCGTGTTGTCTAGCTGTAAGGCCCAGAATGGCTCTGTTCCGCTGCAGACGAGGGGCTCTCTGAACAAGGACGAGGGGGCGCGGGTTGGAGTCAGATAGGCGGCATTGACCCAGCCCTTTCGACCTTCAACGATGATCTCAAACCAGGTCGACCTGCCGACCTGACGCGAGGCTCCGGTAGCAGCAATCGCCGTCGCATCAAAGGCAAGAGTTCCAACCTTCTCAGCGGTGGCAGATGGTGTTGCGCGGACATTTAGCTGATCGTCGGTGGCAACATTCGCGACGTCGTAAGTCACTTCCGCGCGTCCTTTGGCAGTGCTGAAAAGGAGTGTGCATCCGACGCTCAGCACAAAGATCAGGAGGGCTGAAATTTTGCCGATATGGTTGGGTTGGGTAGAGATACTCGGCCTTCATATCTAGTCTTTTTGCGGTGTCGACAGTGTAGCGGTGATGTTGAAATGAGAACAGGCACATTTGCGCAAATCGGGCGCTTGAAGGCTGGTTGACTTGGTGTTGTGGCAGGCAGACACTCCGCAAAATCCGACTTCTGAGTCGTTCTACCGGTTCGGGCTGGTTCGTGAACGACCAACTGTGACAATGCCTGTGATGCTCGCCAAAAAACATACAATCGTCCTTGGAAACGAAAAGGGTGGCTCTGGCAAAACCACATCAGCCATGCATGTGATTGCGTCACTGCTTGCAGAAGGTTTGCGCGTTGGGTCCATCGATCTTGATAGCCGCCAGCGGTCGCTTTCTCGCTATGTTGAAAATCGGCGCAATTGGAGCGAGACCAATGACGTTCCGCTGGCCATGCCGGACCATCATGTGGTCGATCGTTCAGATGCAGACGTGTTAACCGAACAACATCGGGCAGAACGACAGGCATTTGAGACTGTTTATGCGCAACTGACCGCTGCCAATGATGTGATCGTGATTGACAGTCCAGGGAGCGATACCTTTCTTTCGCGCCTTGGTCATGCGGTCGCCGACACAATTATTACGCCGATGAATGACAGCTTTGTCGATTTTGATCTTCTGGCTCAGGTCAATCCCGATACGTATGAAGTGAAGCGCCCAAGTCTCTATGCAGAGATGGTGTGGGATGCGCGCAAGCGCCGCGCTATTGCTGATGGTGGTACCATTGACTGGGTGGTCATGCGGAACCGTCTGTCGTCGCTTGATGCGAAGAACAAGCGACGCGTGGAGGCGGGGCTTGAAGCGTTGAGCGACCGGATCGGATTTCGGATCGCGCCGGGGTTTGGTGAGCGGGTGATCTTCCGGGAGATGTTTCCGTCTGGTCTGACGCTCCTGGATCTTCGGGAAAAAGGTGCCGGTGGCGGCCTATCCATGTCCCATGTGGCTGCCCGGGCGGAAGTGCGACAGTTGATCGCTACGCTGGAGCTACCTGATCTTCATCCAGACCAGAGGCAACAGGCTCAAGCCTAACACAGGGTTTTTCGCGATGTCACAGGCTTGGCGTCGGCATTTTGCGCCCCATTTGTAGTAGAGTTGCTCAATATTCCTGCTCAAGATGGGAGCTGATGGCTAAAGACCGACATAGTGTGCCGGCTAAGGAAACCACATCAAGCGTGGACAGTTTTCTGGCGAAGGTAAAATCGACACCGCTGCCGACTATGGCGGGTGCTCGTGGTCGGCTGATCTTCGCGATGGATGCCACAATGAGCCGGGAACCGAGTTGGGATCGAGCTATCGGTATTCAGAGCGAAATGTTCAACGCTGCAGCTGATCTTGGCGGATTGGACGTTCAACTTGTCTGGTTTCGGGGCTTTGGAGAATTCTCCGCAAGCAAATGGGCCTCTGACGCCAAATCTCTTGGCAAGGCTATGACGCGGGTTAGATGTCGTGGCGGGCATACGCAAATAGGACGCGTGCTCAACCACACGCTTCAGGAAACCAAACGCTCAAAGGTCAACGCGTTGATCTATGTGGGCGATTGCGTAGAGGAGAATGTAGACGACCTTGCGGCGACAGCTGGACAGCTTGGGATGCTCGGCCTTCCAGCCTTCATGTTTCAGGATGGGGGAGACGGCGCGTCGGCACGCGCCTTTCAGGAGATTGCCCGGTTAACTGGAGGCGCCTATTGCCATTTAGATGCGGGTTCGGCGGCGCGGTTGAAGGACCTGCTTCGTGCCGTTGCCGTCTATGCGTCTGGTGGTCACAATGCCCTCACTCGACTAGGGCCGAAACAAAGTCGGGAAGTGCAGCAGTTGATTACACAGGTAAAGCGATGAGCACTTTTCTTCTGATAGTTGCCCTTCTTCTCGGATTTGTTGTGGTCTTGCAACTGGCTGCCCGTGCCGACCCAAAATCGCTTGCGAAGATCATCCGATATGTCGGTATCGGCGTGTCCGGACTTTTGGGCCTGGTTTTGTTGGTTACGGGGCGCTTCGGGTTTGCGGTGCCTGTCTTCATGTTTTGCTTCTGGCTTATGGGCCGCCGATTGCCCATTCCAGGTATGGGTGGCGGTTTTCCCGGTGGATTTGGGGGTGGCTTTGGCGGTGGGCCCAAAACAGCTGGTCAAGCCTCAGACATAGAGACCGCATTTCTCTCCATGTCGCTCGACCACGACAGCGGGGAGATGGAAGGCAAGGTGCTTCAGGGCCGGTTTGTCGGTACGCGTCTCGGTGACCTCAATCTATCTGACCTCTACCAGCTCCTTGAAGAGGTTTCGGTTGACGCGGACAGTGCCCGTCTTTTGGAAGCGTATCTCGACCGCCATGTTGGCCCTGACTGGCGGGAAGATGCGGGGCAGGCAGGCGGAAAGCGGGCGAGCTCATTTGGTGCGATGACGCGAGACGAAGCATATGATGTGCTTGGGCTTCGTCCTGGTGCCACCGCTGAGGCTATCCGCAAAGCGCACAAAGAACTCATGCTCAAGCTTCACCCGGACCATGGCGGCTCGACATTGTTGGCCGCGCGGGTGAACGCAGCCAAAGACCTTCTACTTGGAGACTAACTGTTAGCGGCTGATGCTGGCCGAACGACCCCAGCCGTGGGGCGGGATGGCGATGCAGCTGATCGCGGCTCTAGAAAGCTCGCGGCAGGCCTTGCGGGCATTCGTTTCGTTCAGTCCGCCAAACCGTGACCGATAGAGCGTCTGATCGGATGATGAGACGGGCATCGTGATCGGAACAGCATTGGCGAGAAGAACGGGCGCTGCATTCACAGCTTGCCTGATACGCTCAACAGCCTCTGATGGCTTTGCATAAGCGCCAACCTGGATGACCCAGCTTGTCGGGTTGAAAGCGTCGCTTTCGGCCTCAAGCGACGTGGACCGCAGCGTGGTGGTGTCTACGAGGGCCAGATCCTCAGGACCAGAAAAGGCAATATCGAGGCTTGTGTCACCCTGTGGGGGCGGAGCTGGCAATGGTGTCGTCACAGCTGATGCCAATACGTATCTGGTGCTTCTCGCGCCTGGGCGGTTTCGCGGCGTGGGGGTTGAGGCAAGTCTGGTCCGCGTGCTGTTCATGGCGATGGCGCTGCCCCAGGCTCGGTCCAGAATGGAGACCATGTGATCATCGCGAGAGCGGGCGGTGCGACCGCCAAGTACGACACCGATCAGGTATTTGCCTTGGCGCTCTACGGTAGCGGTGAGGTTGAAGCCCGAAGCGCGTGTATAGCCGGTCTTAAGGCCCGTTGTGCCTGCATAACGCCCGACAAGCCGGTTGTGATTGGTGTACCGGCGGCCATTGAACCGAAACTCAGTGACAGAGAAGAAGCTGTAATAGTCAGGGAAATCACGCTGGACGCGCTGTGCCAATGTGGCCATGTCACGCGCAGTGGTGAGCTGACGGTTGTTGGGAAGTCCGGAGGCATTCATGAAACGGGTGCGACGCATGCCGAGTGACCTGGCGCGTGTCGTCATGCGCTGGGCAAAGCGATACTCACTTCCGGAAATATGTTCCGCGACGACGACGGCTACATCATTCGCTGATTTGGTCACAAGTGCACGGATCGCATCGTCTACGGTGATCGTCGTGCCCGCGCGGACGCCCAGTTTGGAAGGGGGCTGGGCTGCGGCACGCGGCGAGACTTGCATGCGGGTACTTGGCGTAACACGACCGGCTTCCAACTCTTCGAAGAGGAGGTAGAGGGTCATGACCTTGGTCAGAGAAGCAGGGTAGCGTGGTCTGTCAGCGCTGCGCGCATAGACAATGCGTCCTGTATGGCCATCGATGACGACCGCTGCATATTTGTTGTTAGCATGTGCAGGGGCGGGTACTTGAGCGGTGAGCCCAATGAGAATGGCCACGGTAAATGCCCAGAGATGCCTGAAGGAGAGTTTCTTCCGGCACGAATCGGCTGATTTCGCCCTCGTCGTTTCCAGGGTCATCTTAGAAGCCACCAGCCTCCTCCAGCGTTATTGAAGCGATAGAAGTGCCAAAGCGGACAATGCGACACCCAGCGCCACTTCAACCGGGTCTCCCATAAAAGCTAACTCCGCATAGACTTTTGCCGTTTCAATCGCTTCCGGCAGGATCAACATCAACATGGTCAAAACGCCACGTGCCGGAAGCCTGTACTCCAGGAACGTGTCCCTTGCTCGCCTTAATGCGCAAAAAAAACGCAGAAACTCAGGCATTTTTACAAGGGTCCAAATTACGCCTCACCGGTTACCGTAAGGTTAACGGCGCCATGTGCCTGTGGGTAAGGAGGCCTGAGGCCTGAATCATGCGCCAGGCGCCGCGCCATTTCCGGCTCATGACCACCTCAGCCGCAGTTTTCGGAGAATTTTGCGGGGGAAGGTCCCTTACAAATCGGCTGACATGGATTATCTTATGTCGCAAAGATTACTGGCGGCGGGCCGGTCGATTTCGTGTGCCTTCTGTGGCGTTCTGTCGGCAGGTCTAGCCCATAAAAGAGTTTTTGAGCCCTGCATGGCTGATAATGACCGCGATGATGATTTTGATGGGGGGAATGGATCCGACACCGGAGTCATTACCCGCAGCAAGCCGAAGACCAAAAAACCGTCTCTGTACAAGGTTTTGATCCTGAATGACGACTACACTCCCATGGAGTTTGTCGTGCACGTTATCCAGAAGTTCTTCAACAAGGACATGGAAGAAGCGACAACCATTATGCTGCATGTCCATCAGAATGGTGTGGGTATCTGCGGGGTCTATACCTACGAAGTCGCGGAGACCAAGGTTACCCAGGTGGTTGATTTCGCCCGTCAGAACCAACATCCGCTCCAATGCACCATGGAGCGGGATTGAGTCGGCACTGCCGGGCTCAATTGGCTCTGTCCTCCTCAGAAAATCTACGTGGACAGGGGCTTGAATGCGGCTAAGCTAATCTCCAGACTCTTATGGTTCCTAGATTCTTAACGGAGCACTGATTCTGAAGAGGGCGGGGTAAAAGAGTTTGATCGGGACGGCCCGTCTCGGTCACAGCCAACAGAAAGGGACGTCGTGCCATCACTGTCTCGTAGTTTGGAAGAAGGCCTTCATCGCGCGCTGGCGCTCGCAAATGAGCGCAATCACGAATATGCGACGCTTGAGCATTTGCTGCTCTCGCTGCTCGATGATCAAGATTCAGCCGCGGTTATGCGTGCGTGCAATGTGGATCTGGATGCGCTTCGCCAGCAGTTACTGCACTACATCGATAATGAGCTCTCCAGTCTGATTGTGGATGGAGAAGAAGAGGCCAAACCAACCGCTGGTTTCCAGCGCGTGATCCAGCGTGCCGTTATCCACGTTCAATCATCAGGTCGTGAAGAGGTGACCGGCGCCAATGTGTTGGTGGCAATGTTTGCAGAGCGCGAAAGCCACGCAGCTTACTTCCTCCAAGAACAAGAAATGACCCGCTATGATGCGGTCAATTACATCTCGCATGGGATCGCTAAACGCGGCGACATGAGCGAAACGCGATCTCCGCGTGGTACGTCGGAAGAAGAAGAGACACCCTCTTCCTCAGAAGAGGGTGGCGCTGCCAAAAGCACAACGGAAGCGCTTGATGCCTATTGCGTCAATCTCAACGAGAAGGCAAAGAGTGGAAAGATTGATCCGCTGATCGGGCGTGACAAGGAAGTTGAGCGTACGATTCAGATTCTTTGTCGACGGTCTAAAAACAATCCCTTGTTCGTTGGTGACCCTGGAGTTGGCAAGACAGCCATCGCTGAAGGACTTGCGCGGAAAATCGTTCAGGGTGAAGTGCCCAAAGTTCTCGAAGACGCGACAATTTTCTCTTTGGATATGGGCACCTTGCTTGCGGGCACTCGCTATCGCGGAGATTTCGAAGAGCGGATCAAACAGGTGATCAAAGAGCTGGAAGAATATCCCGGCGCTGTCATGTTCATTGATGAGATCCACACTGTTATCGGTGCAGGTGCCACCAGCGGTGGAGCGATGGATGCGTCCAATCTGCTGAAGCCTGCCCTGGCGAGCGGCACATTGCGCTGCATGGGCTCGACGACTTACAAAGAATATCGTCAGCATTTTGAGAAGGACCGGGCACTCGTTCGGCGCTTCCAGAAGATCGATGTGGCTGAGCCGTCAATTCCGGATGCGGTGAAGATCCTCAAAGGGCTGAAACCCTATTTCGAAGAGTTTCATGCGCTTCGTTACACCAATGACGCCATTAAGTCGGCTGTCGATCTGTCATCCAAATATATGCATGACCGCAAGCTGCCGGATAAGGCGATCGACGTGATCGATGAAGCCGGTGCACGGCAAATGCTGAAGCCGGAAGGGCGCCGCAAGAAAACCGTTGGTGTGAAAGAGATTGAGGAAGTCGTTGCAACGATGGCGCGCATTCCACCGAAATCTGTTTCCAAAACGGATACTGAGAAGCTCAAGGATCTGGATGTCGAGCTGAAGCGGGTTGTCTATGGGCAGGACCAGGCGATTGAAGCGCTTGCCTCGTCGATTAAGCTCGCGCGGGCAGGGCTTCGTGAACCTGAGAAGCCTATCGGCTCCTACCTCTTCTCTGGCCCAACGGGTGTGGGTAAGACAGAAGTCGCGCGCCAGCTTGCTGACATTATGGGCGTTGAGATGCTGCGCTTCGACATGTCGGAATATATGGAACGCCACACCGTGTCTCGTCTGATCGGGGCGCCTCCCGGTTATGTGGGCTTTGACCAGGGTGGTCTGCTCACAGATGGTGTCGATCAGCATCCTCACTGTGTGCTGTTGCTTGATGAAATCGAGAAGGCCCATCCGGACCTCTTCAACATTCTGTTGCAGATCATGGATCACGGGAAACTCACCGACCACAATGGTAAGAAGATCGACTTCAGCAATGTTGTGCTGATCATGACGACCAATGCGGGTGCGTCTGATATGGCGCGGGCGCCGATAGGGTTCGGTCGGACCAAGCGGGAAGGCGAAGATGAAGACGCGATCAAGAAGCTCTTCACGCCTGAATTCCGTAACCGTCTGGATGCAACCATTCCGTTCCAGAACCTGCCGGAAGATGTTATCGCCCGGGTGGTTGAGAAGTTCGTTCTTCAGCTTGAAGTTCAGCTCGCAGACCGCAATGTAACGATTGAGTTGACAGAAGAAGCTAACCGTTGGATCGCCGAGCGTGGATATGATGAACAACTGGGCGCACGACCCTTGGCGCGTGTCATCCAGGAGAATATCAAGAAACCACTTGCCGATGAAGTTCTGTTCGGCCAGTTGACCAAAGGCGGCATCGTTCGGGTTACTGTGGATGCTGATAAGAACGAGCTTGCGTTCGAGTGTGAAGCCAATCCGCCGAAAGCCAGGAAGCCCCGCGCTAACAAGGGTGACGGCAAAGGGCCCGATAAGCCAGACGATGATGGGTCCGGCGGTGATGGTGGTTCTGTGCCAAAGGTTCCTCTCTTGGTCGACTAACCAAATTCACATCAGACATATCAGCCGATCCCTTTTGAGTGAGGGGTCGGCTTTTTCATTGGAGGGAACGATGTCAAATGAAACAGCTGTCGCCGGGGCGCAAGCCTGCCTCGACGCGTTTATGAGCGCTTTTAATGCGCGGGACCTGCCCGCTTGGGAGAAGACCTTCAACTTTCCGAGTATTCGTCTTGCCTCTAACACGATGGTGATCATCGATGCTCCGGGATGGCACAAGCCAGACATGTTTGACAAAAGTCTGGGGGATGGTTGGCACCATTCAGGTTGGGACCGGTGCGACGTCATTCATGCAGGCGACGACAAAGTGCATTTTGATACACGCTTCACCCGTTACCGCGAAGATGGCAGCGTAATAGGCCACTTCGACTCAATCTATGTGGTGACCCTGGAAAACGGACATTGGGGCATTAAGTGCCGGTCCAGCTTTGCGCCTTAAGACTTTTCGATCTGTTGTCCGAATTTGAGGATGCTGCCGTCTTCATCAACGACATAGAACTCCCGCATTCCCCACGGGCGATCGGCGGGAGGTTCGTAGCGAGGAATCCCTTCACCGGGCAAGAATTCGGGTGAGATAATGTCGAAAAGCGTGTCCACATCATCAGACCGAATGTAGACGCCGACGATGCTGGTTTTGGGGTCAAGGTCGGGACAGGGGAAGAAGTGTAGCTCCATCGGGCCACTCACCAAGATAAGATAGCCCTCTGGGCCTGGTACATGCAGATCCACGCCGAAGCCTAATTTGTCGTAGAAGGCGATGGTTTTCTTGAAGTCGCGGCTTGGAAACAATGGAAGCGTGTCGGCTTCCGGAAAGACATCGATCATTGGCGGCTCAACCTGTAAATTGCGGCTTCCATATCAGAGGCGAAGTAAACATCGCCCGCGGCAGAGACGGCAAGTCCTGTTGGAACATAGATGGGTAGGCCGTCTGCCGGGCCGGCAAAGCCGATGGGAAGCTCTGTTCCGATGGCTGATTTTTCGCCTGATGCGGAGATCATTGTGATCTGTTTGGCTCCGACTTCCGCGATATAGAGTGTTCCGTCGGCGCTTCGATCAAAACCTTCCGGGCCGGAGAGCCCTTCTACGATCACCGTCTTTTCACCAGTTTCCAAATTGATCTCGGAAATGGTGCCTGAGATGTTTTCGGAGACAAGCACATTGCCATTCTCCAGCGCCAACAATGTTGATGGGCCGGCGAGATCTGTCGCGACGTCTGTCCGCTTGGTCCAATCCGTACTATCGACGCGTACAAGAGCACCGCGCGCATATTCAGCTACAAGCGTATCGCCGCCGGGCAAGGGTAATGCATCAAGCGGTGTCGTGAAGTTATGGTGGATGTCGCCCAGCTCACCGGTTGTGGTGTTGTAGCGTTGCACCATGCCAGCTGACCAGCCGGCGAGGGCAATCTCACTGCCATTCGCGCCGACGCTGATGGGGTAGTCAATATTGGCACCAAAAACACGTCCCACTTCCGACACCGCACCGCTCTCAATATCGAGCGCGCGGAAGGAGAATAGGTCGCCAATATAGAGTGTTTCTTTGCCGTCTTCGCTGGTCACCATGGCGAGGTCGGCGGCAACCGCTAGCGCGCCACTTGTCAGCGGTGTGCTTTCACCTGTCTCGGTGTCGATCCTGATGACGGCGTTGTCGGCCATATTGGTGATCACCAGCTCATCGGTCGCGCTAATCGCCAGATTGTCGATAGCAGCGTCAACCTCAGCGAGCAGTGTTTTGTCACCTGTGGTTATATCGACCCTAACAACTTCGCCTCGCGCAGTGTCGACAACCCAAAGGTTGCCCTTTGAATCGAAGTTGACGGCTGCTGGCACCTCGAACCCATCCGCGATCACTTCCAGTTCCGCGGTGTCCACGTCGACCCTTGCGATTTGACCTTTGAACCAGAGGGGACCGTAGAGTTTGCCATCAGGACCAAAATCGAACCCATTCAGGCCGCCCATGCCTTCCATGATCTTGCGAGGCGGAGCGTTGCCAGCCGGGTCGAGTTCGTAGAGCGCATCGCCTAAGAACACCTGCGTGGTGAATAGGCGTCCATCGGGAGACCAGGCAGTAGAATTGAGGCCCGGCAAGCCCTCTGCCAATGTCAGGATCTCTCCATCTTTGGTGCGCAGGTAGTACTTGCCATCAAGGAACGCGGTCCAGCCGAGCTCGCCGTTTGGTCCTTCTTCCAAATCGTCCGCCATTCCTTCTGGCGCATCAATATAGATGGATGTGTCACCGGTCTCAGCGTCGATCTCATATATCGCGCGGCCCAAGACGCTGCCTGCCAGCAGGCGGTTGTCGGACGTGAAAGTGATGCCGTGAATGCCATGAAAAGCTGATCCCGGCACGACTTCTTCCAGTGTGAAGCCTGACGCGCCTTCCGCGGCGTACGCGGGCATAAGCATGGCTGCGGACATCATCAATGTCGCGGTGAGCTTGTTGGTCAACATAATCCTATCCCCCAATAGATATGTTATGCGCTTGGCTTTAGAGAGCCGCGCGAATTTTCTGTGCTTGTTCTTCCAGTTCGGCCATATCTGCCATCTCGCGTGCATGGAGCTTCATCTCCAAGCCGCTCCAGCGCGGAATGATGTGGTTGTGGAAATGGAAAACTGTCTGTCCTGCCTCCGCCCCGTTCAACTGGGCGATCATTACGCCTGGCGATCCAATCGCCTGCCTGACAGCTGCGGCAATCTTCTGAGTTGCCTGAGCGAGTGACGCGTAATGCTCTGGCTCAAGATCAAAAAGATTCTCTGCTGGCGCCTTGGGAATGACAAGGGTGTGGCCTTCAGCCTGCGGCATCACATCCATGAAGGAAAAGGTCTTGTCGTCTTCATAAACCTTGATGCACGGGGCTTCGCCCCGCAGGATTTTCGCGAAAATATTATTGTCATCATACGCCATGGATGTTTCCTAGTTCTCGTCGCCGGATTGCCGAAAGGGTGCGTGCCTGCTGAGCGCAGCAATGTCATGATCTATATGACGCCGCTCTTGTTCAAGATAGTGCTCTACAGCCTCCCGGAAGCTCGGATTGGCAATATAGTGGGCGGAATAGGTATGGGTTGGCAAATAGCCGCGGGCAAGCTTGTGGGCCCCTTGAGCGCCTGCTTCAACCTTCTTCAGTCCCCTGGAGATGGCAAAATCGATCGCCTGATAGTAGCAAACTTCAAAATGCAGAAATGGGTGGTGCTCGATGCAGCCCCAATTCCTGCCAAATAGAGTTTCCGAACCGACAAAATTGAGCGCACCGGCTATATAGCGACCCTCACGCTTTGCCATGATCAGTAGCGTTTCGTCGGCCATGGTTTCGCCGATCCTGGAAAAGAACTCACGTGTCAGATAGGGCGAGCCCCATTTGCGCATGCCGGTATCGGTGTAGAATTCGAAAAACGCATCCCAGTGAGTTTCTGTCAGGTCGGCTCCTGTTACCCATTCGATTTCAATGCCATTTTCAAGCGCGCGTTCTCGTTCTTTGCGAAGGTTTTTGCGCTTGCGGGAGGCGAGGTCCGTCAGGAAATCATCAAAAGTATCATAGCCATTGTTCAGCCAGTGAAACTGTTGGTCTGTTCGTTGGAGAAAGCCCAGTTCTCCCAATCTTGTCCATTGTTTTTCAGGCAAAAAGGTGAGGTGAACAGAAGAGACTTCCAGCTGCCGCGCCAGTTCGATCATGCCAGCTGTCAATTGGTCTTCGGTCCGCTCCTGAAACAGACCTGGGCGCGCCAAAATGCGCCGACTAGTCGCTGGCGTGAAGGGCACAGAGACTTGCAGTTTTGGATAATAGTTGCCGCCGGCGCGCTCAAAAGCATCGGCCCAGCCATAGTCGAACACATATTCGCCCTGGCTGTGGCTTTTCATATACATCGGAACGACGCCAGCAAGGCTGCCGTCGGGCTCTTCAAGGATGAGGTGGTGGGGTGCCCAACCGGTTCTGGCAGTTGCTGATCCACTTTCTTCCAATGCCTTCAGAAAGGCGTGTGACAGGAAGGGAATGTCTGCAATCTCGCCACCTGGATTGGCACAGGCGTCCCATGAAGCCGCTGGAATTTCTTCCATGCGGGGCACGACCTTCATCACCACCTGTTCGGCATCACCCATAAGCTGGCGCTCACGCAATCTCGAAGATGGCTTCGACTTCTACCGCCACGTCGAAGGGCAAAGACGGAGCGCCGACGGCGAAGCGGGCATGTTTGCCCTTGTCGCCAAACACCTCAACCATGAGATCGGATGCGCCGTTCATGACGGCAGGGTGGTCACCGAAGTCAGGCACTGAATTCACAAAGCCGCCCAGCTTCACGCAGCGCGTGACGCGGTCGAGATCACCTTCGAGCGCGGCAGACAGTTGGGACAGTATGTTGATAGCGCAGAGACGGGCCGCAGCTTTGGCTTGGTCGACGTTGAATTTGTCACCGACCTTGCCTTGGAACTCCAGGCCGCTAGGCCCTACAGGGACCTGGCCGGAGATGAAGACAAGATTGCCTGAAATGATGTAGGGCGAGTATGTCCCTGCCGCAGGTGTTGGCTTTGGAAGGGTGATCCCCAGTTTGTTCAACTTGGCTGCGGTACTTTCACTCATTTCAACATCCTGTCAGTGATTTTTCTTTCTCAGCAGTTTACGGCACAATGGGCCTTCTGCGCAGTGTTTTGAGTCGGATTAGGGGACCTGATGGACGATTATTTACACTCTCCGGTGGGTGAGGGGTTTTTTCTGCCCGGAGAGTGGGAGCCACACAAGCGGTGTTGGGTGCAATGGCCGTCACGAGCTGATCGCTGGCGCGATTTGATGCCTCAGGCATACACCGAAGCGGCAGAAGTCATTCGTTCTATTGCCGAATACGAACCGGTGACGGTTATTGTTCGGGAAGAGGACGCGTCTCAGGCGCGGTTTGCTTGTGGTCGCAACAAAAATGTTCAGTTTCTTGAGCTCCCAATCGATGATTGCTGGGCGCGGGATACAGCCCCGATTTTTCTGAGCAATGGTGAGGACGCTATTGCAGGCATCGCCTGGCAGTTCAATGGCTGGGGCAATTCTGTTCATGGTATTGCCAGGGACGCTGCGCTCGCAGCAAGTGTTCTCCGGCACGAAAATACGAAGAGCTTCGCAGCCGATATGGTGTTGGAAGGCGGCGCAATCAGCGCTGACGGGTATGGAACTGTGCTTGCAACAGAAGAGTGCCTTCTCAATGAAGACCGCAATCCGGAATTGACCCGACCGGAGATTGAAGAGCGACTTGCGCTTTTTCTGGGGGCTCGGAAGGTTGTGTGGCTTGGCGGTGGCCTGGCCGCAGACCCAACGCAGGGGCAGGTTAGCCGTGTTGCGGTTTTTGCCGGGCGAGACCGAGTACTTGTTTCAGAAGTATCAGATGCAGATGATTTCGACAGAGCGACACTGGAAGATAACAAGGCTCATTTGGAGTCAGCTGTTACGGCGCGAGGTGACAGGCTTACGATCACATCAGTACCGCTGCCTCAGAACCAGCAGGCTGGCTTTGATGGGAAACCTCTAGCATCGAATTATTTGGATTATTATGTGGCCAATGGTGCGGTGATCATGCCGTCCTATGGAGACCCAAACGATGCGGTCGCTGCCTCGATCATCGGTGCGGTCTATTCAGACAGAAAGGTGGTGCAGGTACCAACACCTGTGCTTGCAAAAGGTGGAGGTGCTATTCGACGTTTCACCCAGCCAGAGCCTGCTTTACCGGGTAGCAGCGGCTGAGCGGCTTTCGGTCGCTTTGCGTTTTTCGCGATACATCGCCCGATCTGATTGGGCGAGAAGTTCTTCGAACGCAGTTTCGCCCGTGTAGTTTGCAAGCCCCATGCTGGCTCGTACTTGGACCTTTTTTCGTTTCCAAGGCACTGTGAGGCTGTTTAATTCTTCCAGCATCACGCGTGCGCGTTTGCGTGCAGGAATGTGTTCTGCGCGCACGAAGAGGACAGCAAACTCGTCGCCACCAAGGCGGGCGGCAAAGTCTGTCGCCCGAATGTTCGTGCCTAACTGTCTTCCAACGGCGCGGAGAACTTCGTCGCCGGCTGCGTGTCCGAGTGTGTCATTGATGGGTTTGAACTCATCCAAGTCAATATAGGCAAGGACACCCGTCTCTTTATGGCGCGCGGATTGCTGTAGCTCTCGCCTTACGGCATCATAAAAACCACGGCGATTGAGAAGGCCTGTGAGTTCATCTGTCTTCGCCAGAGATTCCAATGTACGCACGCGAGCGTTGAGTTCAGCAATGCGCTGTTCTGCCTCGGCTGCATATTCAAGGGCTTTGACGACAACAGTGTCGGGATCTACCGACTCTTGTGCTTCTCTGAGCAGTTCGCAGCGAAGGCGCATTTCCATGGTGTCGATGACCGGATGTATGCTCTCGCTAAATGCGTTCGCAGCTCGCTCATTTGGTATCTGCTGGCCCATTGCCTGGTCTCCTTAAGGCGCACCGATGACGGTTTGCGCGCATGTGTTTGGAGGAGCAGTCGCAAACCACGTGCCAAAATGAGAATGGCAGAAACCTTGAGGAATTGGTGCTCGAGCGGTGTGCAGCGGCAGAAATTGCCGGGTGGTATCGACGCAAGATGTATTTGTTTGCCTAGAGCGTGACGGGGTTTGGAAGCGCCTTCCCGGCGAAAAATGCGTCCAGATTGTCAAGTGCGCAGAAGCCCATGGCGTTGCGTGTCTCAAGTGTGGCGCTGCCCATGTGTGGAAGTAGAAATGTGTTTGGAAGCGTGCGGTAGCGTGGGTCCAATTGGGGTTCATCGTTGAAAACATCGAGGCCTGCTGCGCCAATATAGCCAGATTCAAGGGCGCTGATGAGTGCGTTATCGTCCACAAGGTCGCCTCGGGCAGTATTCACAATGATGGCGCCCCGCGGAAGCGCCTGCAGGGTCTCCGCATTGATTATGCCCCGTGTTTGAGGTGTTGAGGCTGCATGGACCGATAGAAAATCGCAGTTTGGGAGAAGACTTTCCAAGCTGTCATGGTAGTGGGCTCCGGCCTCCTCTTGCTCCGGCAGCTGGCTTCGATTGTGGTAATGGATCTCCATCTCGAAGGCGCGTGCTCGCTTTGCCACGGCTCGTCCGATACGCCCCATGCCGAGAATGCCGAGGCGTTTTCCAGTGAAATCACGACCCAGAAACCCGGTTGGAGCCCAGTTCTGCCAGGAGTTTTGCCGGATGGCGTGTTCCCCATTGCCGGCCCCGCGTGCAGCGCCCAAAAGGAGGAGCATGGCGATATCGGCCGTGGCGTTGGTCAGGACGCCCGGCGTGTTGCTCACCGCAATCTTGCGTTCCTGGGCTGCCGCGACATCAATCTGATCGTACCCCACGGAGAATGTGGCGATCATTTGAATGGATTGAGGGAGCTGCTCAATAACATTACGATCGATGGTGTCGGTCACAGTGATCAGGAGCGCATCGGCACCTTTTGCGCGCTCAATCAATTCTTCTTGTCCATAAATTTCATCTGACCCGTTAAGGTCAGGCTGATAGTCTTTTTGCAATCTTTCTTCGACGGCTGGCGGGAGCTTTCGCGTAACAAGGATTCTTGGTTTGGACATGAGTTTTTTTCGATCTAAAGAGCGTCGGCGGCCACACGGGCGGGACGTACAATCGCGCCTATTTTCGACGGTCGCAAGGGCCGTGTCGGTGGTTTTTGTTGTCACCTCAGCAAGCGGAGCATTTGCAGCAGAACTTGCCAATCACCGGGCGGCTTACGATCTCAAATTGTCAGCGGCGGAATCTAGTGCGGATATTGCCGGTCTCTCGGGCCGCATGGTTTTGGAATGGACCGGCAATAGCTGCGATGGGTACACGCTGGGCCAACGACTGGTTACGCAGCTCTCAGATACGGACGGTGGGGTGATGGTTCGCGACCTGCGTATGTCGTCCTGGGAAAGCGGCGATGGCGACCAGTTCCGATTTGAGGTGCAGCGGTATATCGGAGCGCAATTAGAGGAAACAGTCTCCGGGTTTGCAGACAGATCTGAGACTGCGCCATCGGCTAGTTTTTCCCAACCCAGAGATGTTGTTTTGGATCTCCCAGACGACATTGTTTTTCCGAGCGAATTCGTTCGGGACCTGGTCGCGACTGCGGCTTCTGGCAAGTCGCTTATGAGCGTCCCCGTTTTTGAAGGTGCGGAGTCGGACCATTATTTCCTGGTCAGTTCCTTTATCGGGAAACCGGGTAAAGCGGACACAGATCCGGTCTCGAAAGAGGGTGAGGGCATGGACCTTGAGGGTGCAGCTTCCTGGCCGGTTCAGGTGAGCTATTTTTTGCCACATGAGCGAGAGGGTCTTCCTGACTACCAGGTCTCCTACCGATTGTTCGAGAATGGTGTCTCGTCCAATATGCGTCTGGATTATGGCGACATCGTCATTGATGGCACGCTGACAGACCTTACCTATCTCGTGCCCGATCCCTGTTAGAGTCCTTGGTTGTCGCATTTCCAGACGGTGCACCGGCATCCACTTAACCAGGAAATGCACTGCTTATCGCTTAAGACCGCGTCCCTTTTTGATGGCGTCCTCGCCGAATTTTGCGCGGACGCTATCCATGGCACGTTCTGCGTCTGCGCGGCGGGTCGCTCCTGGATCAAGAAGGTCCGCTGGGTCTGCCAGATCTGAATCTGTCAGGGACGACATACCGATCCCCATCAGACGAAAAGGTGTACCGTCTGCTTCAGGTTCCAGTAGCGGGAGTGCCGTCTCGTAAAGGACATCGGCAAGAAGTGTCGGGTTGGGAAGTGTTTGGCTGCGGGTGCGTGATTTGAAGCTTGCTGTCTTTAGCTTCAGTGTCACCGTTTTTCCGGCAATCTCAGCTTTCTTTGCGCGTTTGGCCACCCGCTCACATAAGGGCCAGAGTTTGCGCTTCAGTTCTTCAAACTCTGATATGTCGTCGAAGAAGGTGGTCTCTGCTGAGATGCTCTTCGCGGCACTGTGAGGCTTGATCCGCCGACTGTCCTGGCAGTTGGAGAGTTGCCAAAGGCGACGTCCCATCGAGCCGTAGCGCGCCATCAATGCGCTTTCTTCATATTGGCGCAGATGGCGGACCAATGTGATGCCGTCCTTCTTCAGTTTGGCGTTAAAGGCTTTGCCGACACCCCAGATGATCGACACAGGCTTGTCGCCTAGAAAATCCATGGCCTCTTCTTCGCCAATGATCGAGAAACCCCGCGGTTTGTTAAGGTCGGATGCGACTTTTGCGAGGAACTTGTTGAAGCTCAGGCCGACAGAGACTGTGATCCCAATTTCTTCTTCGATACGGTTCACAAGGCGCAGCATTGTCAGGGCTGGCGGGGCATGGTGCAGCCGCTCGGTGCCACTTAAGTCCATGAATGCTTCATCGATGGAAAGTGGTTCGACCAGTGGCGTGAGTTCACGCATTAAGGCGCGAACCTCACCTCCAGCTTTTGCATATTTTTCCATATTCGGTTTTACGACGACGGCGTCCGGGCATGCCTTGAGCGCTTTGAACATGGGCATTGCCGAACCCACGCCACGAATACGTGCGATGTAGCAAGCGGTGCTCACGACGCCGCGCTTACCGCCTCCAATAATGACGGGTTTGTCTTTCAGGTCTGGATTGTCGCGTTTTTCAACCGCAGCGTAGAAAGCATCGCAGTCCAGATGGGCAATGCTGAGCTTATGAAGCTCAGGATGGTGCAGAACTCTGGGGCGTCTGCAGGCTGGACATCTGTTTTTGTCCTGAGGGACAGGCTCGAGGCAATCTCGGCAATATCCGTGGGTGGGAAGGGCCATATCAGTGGGCCTCTGTGTTCGGCCAGAGCCATGCAGCGCCCCGGACACCGCTTGAGTCCCCATGCGTGTTTGACTTCAATTCTGTAGCAACAGTGTCCGAGAAGACGTGCGCACCCCATTTTTCAGGCACGAGCGTATAGAGCTCGTCTATCCCTGAGAGGCCACCGCCAAGCACGATCACATTTGGATCCAGAATGTTGATCACTCCGGCGAGCGCGCGGGCAAGGCGGTCTGCATAGTGCTCGATAAGCGCTCGAGCGTCCTCCTGGCCTGATCGCGCCGCGCTTGCTAGGTCTAATGCACTGAGGCCCGATAGGCTTTCGGATTTTGCCTGCCGTTCCAACGCTGGTCCTGACAGCCAGGTTTCGATACAGCCTGTTTTGCCGCAATAACATTTGGGGCCAGGGAGCTCGGCGGCCTCAGGCCAGGGTAGGGCGTTGTGCCCCCATTCGCCTGCAATGGCATTTGGACCTGAGACGGGTTTCCCGTTGATGACAACGCCACCACCGACGCCTGTTCCGAGGATGACCCCAAATACTGACGCGTGGCCAGCACCTGCGCCATCGGCAGCCTCTGAAAGAGCGAAGCAATCCGCGTCATTCGCGAGACGCACCGGCCTCTTCATGGCCGCTTCGAGATTTTTGTCGAAGGGCTTGCCGATCAGCCAGGTGGAGTTCGCATTTTTTATGAGACCGGTTGCAGGTGATACGGTGCCGGGAATGCCCATGCCGACGGGTAGCGACTCTGGCGCGTCGCGACTGACATCATCAACAAGATCGCGGATCGCCAACACCGTTTGTTCGTAGTCACCGCGCGGGGTTGCGACACGCTTGCGCTCGACGATGTTGCCATCCCGATCCATCAAGATGGCTTCGATTTTCGTCCCGCCCAGGTCCACCCCAAGTCGCATATTTGGTTCCTCCTAGAACCCGTGCGCGGCAAGTTCTGCTTCCATAAAGGCCTGTGCGTCTGGCCAATGGCTTGAATGGAAGTGGCTGTGCTCAGAAGGTGGCAGAAGTTTCGCCAGCCGCTTGTCGGCGATGAAATGCAGTCTACGGCTCTCCTTATGGGATTCTGCAACGGATTTTAGATTGTGGGGGATGTCATCCAGGAAGAACACCGGAGCTGTGAAAGCATCGGCAATGTGGCTCACTGCCGGACCTTTGAGACCCTTGTTGGCGATGACGGGATAGTTCATGCCCTGGCGGGCGAGACTTTCGGCCCTGGCATCCCTCTGCGCTGTTGGCACATTAGTCAAGACGATGATTTGAGCGCGGCTGGAAAGTGTACTCAGCGCATCTGCTGCGTGGTCTACGGCAGTCAGATTTCCCGCTTCGGCCTTGAAAAATCCAGAGAGAAGGTCTGGGGTTTCTTCAACGGGAACTGGTTTGCCGGTGTTCTTGTGTTTGATGTTGCCAGACAAAGCGAATGTCTGAAGGTCAAGCCACATACCCTGGCCATCCAGATAGCGCTCGAGGCCCGCCACAAACTGCAGCAGGACCTCATCCGCATCAGAGATGATGAGCGGACGGGCCGGGTCCAGGTTGAGTGTGTTGAGGGCGATGCGGACATCTGCATCCAATTCAGCTGGGGCGTTCATGTCCAGTGCACCTCTTCACCACCCGGCAAGGACCGTCGGGCGAGACCCGGCATCTCGGGCTCGATGCTGGTTGCCTCGCAGAACGCCAGAAGGCCAGCTTCATCGCTCATGAGGAAATCAAGGACTCCGCCCAGGAGGGCTGGGTCTGTGGCCTGGATCTTCAGTTCATCGACCGCAAGGCCTGTTTGGGCGAGAAATGCGCCCAAAAGGTCGTCGTCAGCAGCGATATGGGTGAGGGCTTGAAGGGCGACCGCTTCAGCGACCTCGGAGGATAGGGGTGTGTGCATTTTCTTTTTGAAACCAAATATTTATGAAGTGCTGGTCAAGTAAGGATATTGGCGGATATCCCCCAAATCTTAAAGGATTGGTTAAGGATATTGAGGTCTGATGGGAGACTGAAAAGTCGGTCATTTTTGTGTCACAAGCTGCCCCCGCCCGGCAGCGCTGCTGATCCTAGCAGGTAGAGTATGGGGTGTTGGAGTTATGAAAGCGATGTCGAAAACGGTTCTTATCGTTGAAGACAATGAGCTCAATATGAAGCTCTTTCACGATCTTCTTGATGCGCACGGATATCAGACTCTTCAAACGAAGGATGGTATCGAAGCGCTTGAAATCGCTCGATCCAACCATCCTGACCTGATTCTGATGGACATCCAACTGCCGGAAGTCTCTGGCCTTGAAGTCACAAAGTGGATCAAGGAAGACGACAATCTGCGGGAAATCCCTGTTGTTGCCGTTACCGCGTTTGCGATGAAGGGTGACGAAGAGAAGATCCGGGAAGGTGGATGTGAGGCTTATATTGCGAAGCCGATCTCGGTGACGCAGTTCCTGGAAACGGTTCAACGTTTTTTGGGGTAAGCCGTGACCGCCCGAGTCCTCATAGTTGATGATATTCCAGCCAATCTGAAGCTCTTGGAAGCCAAGCTGACGGCTGAGTATTTCGATGTCATTCAAGCACCGGATGGACCGACGGCTATTGAGATGGCGCAGAGCGAACAACCAGACATTGTTTTGCTCGATGTGATGATGCCTGGCATGGACGGGTATGAAGTCTGTGAGCGCCTGAAACAGCTGCCTGAAACACACCATATTCCCATCGTCATGGTGACTGCGCTCGACCAGCAATCCGACAGGGTTAAGGGTCTGGAGAGCGGTGCAGACGATTTTTTGACCAAACCGATCAACGATATTGCGTTGTTTGCGAGGGTGAAAAGCCTTGTCCGCCTGAAAACCCTGACAGATGAGCTCCGCATGCGCGAGTCCACTGGCCAGCGGATTGGTGGAATAGACTCAGCTAGCAATGAACTGCCAAGTGACATTGGTGGACGCTGTCTCGTTGTTGATGATCGCGAACGCCAGCGCGCCCGTTTGTGCGAGATGCTGAGCGAGCAGCATGAAGTTACCGTTGCTGAAAGCTCAGCAGATCTGATGGAACGGGCTGCCACCGACGAATTTGATCTTGTTCTGATTTCCCTGTCGCTGAAGGAAGAGGACGGCCTTCGCCTGTGTTCGCAGATGCGGTCTCTAGATGCGACGCGGCAAACACCTATCCTCGCCATGGTGGAAGAAGGCGATATGGATAAGCTGGTTCGCGCCCTGGATATGGGTGTGAATGACTATTTGATGCGGCCGGTTGAGCGCAATGAGCTGATGGCTCGCTGTCGCACGCAGTTGCGCCGCAAACGCTACCAGGACCAGCTCAAAGACAATTTCCAGCGCAGTCTTGAAATGGCTTTCACTGACTCGCTGACCGGTCTCTACAACCGCAGATACATGACCAACCACCTGACAACTCTGGTGGAAGAGGGCGCCCATAGCGGCAAACCGCTCTCTCTCATGTTGCTGGATATCGACTATTTCAAAGCGGTGAATGACACCTATGGCCATGGTGCTGGCGATGAGGTTCTGAAGGAATTTGGCAGCCGGATTTCCGACAATGTGCGGGGGATCGACCTTGCGTGCCGGCTCGGTGGTGAAGAGTTTGTGGTGGTTATGCCCGACACAGATGCTGATACCGCCATCGCTATCGCTGAGCGCCTTCGCGCTCGTGTGGCGGAGCGGGCCTTTAAGACTGAAGTAGAGCAGGCGATTGAGGTAACGGTGAGCATTGGACTTGCTGGAGCCATCTGGCCCTATGACAGTGCTGAGGCGCTTCTAGAGCGTGCGGACCAGGCGCTCTACAAGGCAAAACGGGATGGCCGTAACCGGGTAAACACCGAAGCGGCTTGAGGGTGGTCCTGTATCAGGGCTGATGCAAAATACCGTTTTAGGTCAGGTTCTTAGCCAAAAACCTTCATTGTTAACCTTAATTTTTTATTATAATACAATGCCTTAGGGCTGGGTGCTCCACCGATTCTTCATGTTCGGTAAGGGGTGTGCTATAGTTTCTTTTCACCATAGTGTGACGGTTGGGGGCCGCAATATCTGGCATGCTCTGCGTAAGGCAAGCTGGGGGCTTTCACTGACGATATAGTTTGTTCTCGCGTGTGCCTGGGTCCGCCGCATCTCCTGGGTCCGCGGGATCGGCCGATCGGGGCGTGGTAGGAGTGGCCTCCTCTGTTACGTCACGTGTTCGATCGGCCACCCTTTTTCCGTTTTTGATTCCTAGAGCGTCGGGCGAAGGTGCTCGTGAACCTCCTGCATGTCACTGCAGATGAGATGGCAGAGTTCTGCGATTTCGTTTGCGGGCTGTTTGAGGGAGGGGATCATAATGGGGATCGTGCCAGCGCCGTGGGCTGAGCGTATGCCAGCTTCCGTATCTTCCATTGCGAGACAGCGCTCAGGAGCGACTGAGAGGGCTGCTGCTGCCTTCTGGAAGGGTTCTGGGTGTGGTTTCCCCTGGTCCACATCATCTCTGGTGATGACGTGATTGAAATAGTCTCGGAGGCCAGCTGTCGAAAGATAGGCCTCAGCGCTTTTGCGTGTTGCCGAGGTGGCGACTGCGAGCGGTGTTCCTTGCACCTTAAGGTCTTGGAGTAAATTCAAGACGCCCGGCATGACTGGCACATGGTCTCGCAGCCGGTCGTTCAAGCGGGACCGATACTCGGTTGCGAACACATCCATATTGAAACCGGCGCCGAAGGCATCTTGCACGAGCTGGTGGCAATCAATTGTCGGACGGCCGAGCATTTGATGCCACAGATCCTGCGTGATTTCGAAGCCCTGCAGCTTGGCTGCGCGGACCCATTCCTCGAGGTATGCGCTTTCTGTATCGATGAGGGTGCCATCCATGTCAAACAGCACGGCGTCGAAAGAGGCGAGTGTCATTGGTCAAAGCCTCCGAATTTCAGAAGTTGGGCAAAAGAAAAGGCAGGCGCGATGGCCTGCCTTGTTCCTTGTGTCGACCTTTGAAAGGCCGGCCAAAATCATTTGATTTTGGTTTCCTTGAATTCCACGTGCTTGCGAACGACAGGGTCGTATTTTTTAACGACCATCTTCTCGGTCATGGTCCGCGCGTTTTTCTTGGCTACATAGTAGAAGCCTGTGCCAGCTGTGCTTTCCAGCTTGATCTTGATCGTGGTTGGCTTCGCCATCACCAAATCCTCAAATAAAACAGGCGCTTGGGTAGATTCCCGCGCCCTTGAAAAAGTTGCCGCAGACTAACCAGCAGAGCGGAGAAGTCAAGGGGCCGATAAGATGCGCGTTTTGAACGCTTAGTCCAGCTTTTCTGCGGATTTTCCGCCTGACCAGCGCCAGCCCACAATGAGCAGATAGATGCCGCATATGGCTGCCATGGCAATGGCCAGGCCATGAGGGTCCCAGATGTCCATGGCTGCGCCTGCAATGGGCGGGCCCAGCAGGCCGCCGGTTGAGAACATGAGTACGAAAGCTGAATTTGCAGCAGCCAGGTCAGCACCCTTAAAACGTTCGCCCAGCAGCGCGAGACCAACCGTATACATGCCTACGACCACCCCTCCGAAAATGAACAAGCTTGGCAAGAAGACCCAGATGTTTTGGGAGACAACTGGGAGAAGGGCTGTTCCGGCGAAGCCGAAGCCAGCGCAGATCAGCAACACTGTCCGTCTATCGAACCGGTCTGACGCCAGGCCAATCGGAATTTGAAAGAGAACATTCCCCGCCGCGAAAATTGTCAAAATAAGAGCGGCTAGGTTTTCTGTCAGACCGACCCGGAGGGCATAAATCGGTAGCATATTGAACATGTTGGTCTCGGTCGCACCGTAGACCAGGCCTGCAAGCGTCGCAGCGGGCGCTACCGTCAGGAAAGCCAACAAGCCACGGCTTGGCTTCTCTGTGACCTGGGGAGCGAGTTTGCGCGCCAAGATAATGGGAACAGCGGAGATGAGCGTGAGCGAACTCACGATGAGAAACGGGGCGATCCCATCCGGTCCAATGGTGAGGAGAACGATAGGACCGACCGCGAATCCGGCTGACAGGATGGTGCCGTATATGCCGATCAGGAAGCCACGATTCTTGTCTGTTGCGAGCTGGTTGATCCAAAACTCACTCACCACGAAGAGGCCGGTAAGTGCCAGTCCGTTGATGAAGCGCAACGGAAACCAGATCCATATATTGTTGAAAACAAAATATAGCGGCATGCAGATCGCTGAGGTTACGAGGCAGATCAGCAAAAAAGACCCGGTTGAGATACGCCGCAGCAACGGCGCTATGAACGGTGTCACAGCCAAAGTGGCAAGCGAGGGCATGGCCGTATTGAGGCCGATGAGTGTGCTAGAGACACCCTGACGTTCCAGCAGGATCGCGAGCAGCGGTATGGAGACACCCATGCCAATGCCTACTGCGGTGATGCAGGCGATGACTGCGGCAAGACTGATGGTTCGCTCACGCGGCGTCAGATCTTTCGCCATTTCAGCGATATCAGCCATTCGTCTTCCTGTTAACGCGATTTGGGTTCAAGGATTCTGGGTTTTTCGTTTAGATAACAGTAGAGCGGTGGCAGCGCCCGGGGATTACCCTCTGCCGAGTTTTTAAGCTCTGTGAGCACGAATTCCGTAACATCGATAATCGGCAGTTTCAGCGCTTCTGAAAGCGGATACCAATCAATTTCATCCAATTCACCACTCCCTTTCAACGTGCCGGTCAGGGCTGAAGCGTCGGCCTTGAAGAAGCGTGCATGAAAGCGAATGGGGCTCACTGTTGGTGTGATGGCCCGTGCCATAAAGGACACGTGGTGGAGCGCTGGCGCTAGGCCCATGTCGCGGAACTGACCCCAGGTCTCACCAGTTGCTGGACCAATGTCGCCTTTGTCGGCGAGTAACATGCCGGTCTCTTCAAACGTTTCCCGAACTGCCGCCATGGCAAGCGCCAAGGTTTTGGCTTTTGAGGCCCCAGTGTGCCCAAGGCTCGGGTCGCCAGGTAAGGTGGTTGCGGGAAGTGCCTCATGGTCGTGCGGGTCTAGCTTGCCGCCTGGAAACACAAAAGCATCCGGGATGAAGTTCATTTTTGCGTGGCGCTTGCCCATCAGGATGCGCGGCTCTGGACCTGTTTCGTCAACAAGCACGAGAGAGGCGGCATCGCGAGGTTTTACCGCTTTGCCCGTGTTTGGGTTGGCTATGTTCATAGAGTGTCTCTGACGGGGTTTGCACCGCGAAAATGAACGAAGGGGACAGGTCGTTTTGCCTGAGCTGGTTTTGGGAGCTCCAAGCGTTCCTGCATTTCGCCTAAGATCATTCGAGTGATGTTTGGCAGATCAAGATCAAACGCATCTTCAATTTCCAGCCAGTGGAGTTCCAGAAGCTCCCCAGATGCCCGGTCGGTATCATGGAGATCGCCACGGATCTGATCCGCGTCGATCATAAAGAAGCGCGTGTCGAAGCGGCGGTTGCGGTAGGGCGGTGTAATGGCGCGGGCGATGAAGTCAACGGCGGACAGGTCGGGCGCAACATGCTCGTTGTAATATGCTTGCCATTCGGGATTGCGAGTCTGGAAGGGCTCACTGACCTTTTTGCCAATGACGAGGCCTGTTTCTTCGAACGTCTCTCTGATCGCTGCCATTGCAAGGCCCCGGGCTTTGTTGGGGCTTGGTGTGCCCCGCATGCGATCAAGCAAACGGCGTTCGACGGGCGCACGCAGGCCTTTGTGAGCTTTTACCCGGCTGTCAGCGGCGTCCATTCGGCCACCCGGAAAGACAAACTTGTTGGGCATGAATTTATGACCAGCTGCGCGTTTCCCCATGAGGATGCGTGGCTTTGCGGCGTCACGCCGAACGATGATGAGGGTCGCAGCTTCTTTAGGACGAACCGCGGGCGTTTTATCGTGTCGGTATTCCTGGTTGCGGGCTTCTTTGGGGTCAAATGCGCCCGTTGCTGTTTTGCTGCTTTTTTTGTTGGTCGCCATGACACCCTCCACACGTGAAAAAGGCGCGACCGGCGGTCACGCCCTTACCATCAATGTGCCTTTTGCGCCTGAGTCTGTCCAGATAGGTGTGAGACTCGAGCGGAACGCTGCGTTTGCTAGTCTTCGTGGCCGCCAAAGCCATGCATTCTAACGGCCCATTGCATGCCAACAACCGCCCCCTTGGTGATGGGCAGGATGGTAAGGGTGAGCGCTAATGTCAGCGGCCCCCAAATGGCGGCGTGGATCCAAGCGTCTGGTCGATAGGCCATCTCAATCCAGAGCATGGCCGGGACCACGATATGGCCAACGATGAAGATGGTGAAATAGGGCGGAGCATCATCTGCGCGATGGTGGTGCAGTTCTTCGCCGCATTGACTGCAATTGTCAGCGACTTTCAGATATTTCCGAAAAACCTGACCTTCGCCGCAAGATGGGCATTTGAAAGCTCCGCCTCTGCGAATGGACTGCCAGACCGGACGATGTTCGTCTGCTGTATCTGCAATGCTTGTCATGGGCTTTCTCCGACCGACCCCAGAGCTTTTTGAGTGAAAACAGGACCACTAAAAAACGCTCTTGTTTTTCCTATCGCATATTCTCTCCCGAAAACCGTGAACACTTTTCGGGAATATGCTCCAGCGACGATAACATGATGTTCTTAAAGGGTTTTGCACATGTGGCAGGGTGACGCGCGGCAAGCTAGCGTGTGGTGTCTATGAGACTCTTAGGCGCATCTCCGGACGGAAAATCGGTTCCCACTTTTCCTGGAAATGCTCTACTTTTTCCCACGAGGCCGCGCGTTTCGGCCGCCGCCGCGTTTGTAAGGCTTCTTGCCGCCTCCCGGTCCTGAGTTAGGGCGCCCACCATTTTTTCCACGGCGTTTGCCTTTTCCCTCGGTCCCGCCTTCGAGCATGGTGAAGCGTAGTCCGCCTGTCACGGGTGTGGCTTCCTCCAGTCGTACACGGACGGGGTCACCAATCCTGTAGCGGGTGCCGGTTCGTTCCCCGATGAGCGCATGTGCCCCTTCATCATGGTGGTAGTAGTCGTTGTCGAGGGTGGCAATGGGGATGAGACCGTCGGCCCCAGTGTCACTTAACCGGATGAACAGACCAAAGCGTGTTACGCCGGAGATGCGGCCTGTAAATTCCGCGCCGATCTGTTTTTCCAGATAGGACGCGATGTAGCGGTCATTAGAGTCACGCTCAGCGACCATGGAACGACGTTCGGTCTGCGAAATATGTTCAGCAGTTTGAGACATCAGCTTCACGTCATCGTCACTCAAGCCATCATCCCCGAGCTTGAGTCCGCTAATGAGGCTGCGATGCACGATGAGGTCGGCATAGCGTCGGATGGGCGATGTGAAGTGGGCGTAGCGGCGCAGGTTCAGTCCGAAGTGGCCCAGATTGTCTGGTGAGTAGATTGCTTGCGCCTGGCTGCGCAACACAACGTCGCTCACCATTTGGGCGTATTCGGTGTCTTTAACCTTCGCGAGGATCTGATTGAACTGGGCAGGTTTCATGACCGCGCCCTTAGCCACCTTCATGTCCAGTGTCTCAAGGAACTCCGACAAAGCCATGAGCTTTTCGCGGCTGGGCGCATCGTGAATGCGGTAGATGAGCGGTGATTTTTTCGCTTCGAGAGATTCAGCCGCGCAAACGTTTGCCTGGATCATACATTCTTCGATTACACGCATGGACTCAAACTTGTCAGCGATTTTGACCTCGCTGATTTTTCCGACTTCCCGGTCGATCACGATCTTATGCTCTGGCAAATCAAGAGCTAGCGGACCGCGCTTGTCTCGGGCTTTCGACATGGCCTGATAGGCCTGCCAAAGCGGTTCGATAACTTCGCGTTGCAAATCTTTAAAACGTGGGTCTGGATTGCCTTCAAATGCGGACTGGGCTTCTGCGTAAGAAAGTTTCGCTGCCGAGCGCATGATGCCGCGCAGAAACTTGTGGCTCTTTTTCTGGCCGTTTTTGTCGAAGACCATACGCACAGCAAGGCAGGGCCGGTCTTCCCCTTCGCGGAGCGAACAGAGATCGTTCGAGATGCGTTCCGGCAGCATGGGCACCACGCGGTCAGGGAAATAGGTTGAGTTGCCACGTTTCAGGGCTTCTTTGTCGAGAAGTCCACCGCTCTCCACATAGTGCGACACGTCAGCAATAGCGACATAAACAATCCAGCCACCTTCGTTTTTTGGATCGTCGTCGGGAAGGGCGGCAACCGCGTCGTCGTGATCGCGGGCGTCTGGCGGGTCAATCGTAATGAGCGGCACATCGCGCAGGTCGTCGCGGGCCTTGCTCAGCTTCACTGGTTTTGCAGCATCTGCGGCTGCGATAACGGCATCTGGGAACGCGTCTGGAATACCGTGGGCATGAATGGCGATTAGGCTGATGGAGCGCTGTTCATCACCGCGACCATAAGTTTCTTTGACCTTTGCCCGACGTGGCGCGTAGCGGGGACCCGGCATGGCTTCTACCAGGACAAGATCGCCTTCTGCTGCTTCACCGATATGCGGCCGGGTGACTTCGTATTCGTTCCGGGCCTTTTTATCGACGGGAACAATGCGGCCGCCGGTCGGGGTCTTACGGAAAATACCGAGGAAGTTCTCATTGCCTTTGCCGATGCGGCGGATAACCCGCGCTTCGTAGGGGTAGTCAGCAGGTCCTTCTTCGCCAATCTTGGTGATGCGCGCTAAGACACGATCACCAACACCTGCCGGTGCGCCGCGCTGTCGGTCATTCGCATCACCGGGGACAATGACAATTTGCGGAACTGGCGTGTCTTCTGACCAATTGTTTGGTGTCGCAATGAGTTCGCCATCCTGGTCGCGTCTGGTGATGTCGATCACCGCGACAGGGGGCATCTCTCCTGGCTTAGCGAGTGATTTACCTTCTTCCTTTTTGAGCAGGCCTTCCTGGGTCAGCTCTTTCAGAATGCGTTTCAGGCCAATACGTTGGGAGCCTGAAATGCCAAAGGCCTTGGCGATTTCGCGCTTGCCAACCTTGCCCGGCGACTCTGTGACGAAGGCCATGATCTGGTCGCGGGTCGGAAGCGTTACATCAGGCTTTTTGGGCTTGCGATCCCGCTTCTTTTTGGTGGGTGGCTTTTTGGGTGTGGCCAAGGCGCTTAGTCCGTCGCCTCGGCCGTCTCGTCACTCTCTGCATCGTTTTTGGCCGCCTTTTTGGGTGCAGCCTTTTTCTTAGCGGCTGTTTTCTTCTTAGCGGTTTTCTTCTTTGCAGCTTTCTTTTTAGCTGTTTTCTTCTTAGCGACCTTTTTCTTCGCAGTCTTCTTTTTGGCCGCTTTCTTTTTCGCGGGACCCTTGGCTGCCCGTTCAGCGATGAGCCGAACAGCTTCTTCCATGGTTACGTCTTCAGGCTTTGCACCACGAGGAAGAGTGGCATTGATCTTGTCATGCTTCACATAGGGTCCGAAGCGGCCGTTCAAAACATTCACTGGGCCACCAAATTCCGGGTGTTCGCCCAGTTCCTTGAGCGGCGGGGCAGCCTGACGGCGGCCGGGGTTTGCTTTTTTCTCGGCAATGGCAGCGACCGCACGGTTCAACCCAACCGTGAAGACTTCGTCGGGTGTATCCAGGTTTGCATAGGTCTTGTTGTGGAGCACGAAGGGACCATAACGGCCAAGACCAGCGGTGATCATCTCCCCGTCTTCAGGGTGCGGACCGACTTCGCGCGGCAGAGCCAAAAGCTGCAATGCCTTCTCCAGATCAACGTCTTCCAAAGCCCAAGTCTTGGGAATGCCTGCGCGTTTGGGCTTTTCGTCCTCTTCGATCGGGTCCATGTGGATGTAGGGGCCAAAGCGACCGTTCTTCAGTTCCACGTCTTTGCCCGTCTCCGGGTGTGTTCCCAAAATACGGTCGGCGGCTGCAGGGTCTCCATCCATGCCCTTGGTGAGCTGGCGGGTGAATTTGCATTCAGGATAGTTGGAGCACCCCACAAAGGCACCGAAGCGCCCAACTTTGAGCGATAGCTCGCCACCTTCGCACGACGGACATCCGCGACGTGGACTGCCATCTTCTTTTTCGGGGAACACGTGAGGCTCTAGCACTTCATTCAGGCGATCAAGAACCTGAGTGATGCGCAGATCCGCTGTGCCGTCCACATGGGCGGTAAAACCATCCCAGAACTCACGCAGCACATCTTTCCAGTTCAGTTCCCCGGCTGAAATCTTGTCGAGTTTCTCTTCAAGGTCGGCCGTGAAGCCAAACTCCACATATTGGGTGAAGAAGCTCTCCAGGAAAGCTGTAACCAGTCGGCCTTTGTCATCCGGGATGAAGCGTTTCTTGTCGAGCTGGACGTAGCCGCGATCCTGAAGCACGCCGAGAATACTCGCATAGGTCGAAGGGCGCCCAATGCTGAGCTCTTCCATCCGTTTGACGAGGGACGCTTCGGAGAAACGGGGAGGTGGCTCCGTGAAATGCTGGTCGGCCCGCGCTTCTTTTGTGCCCAGACGGTCTCCCGAGGCGACCTTCGGCAGACGACCGTCGTCTTCACTCTCGTCTTTGTCGTCTGTGCCTTCCTGATAGAGCTTGAGAAAGCCATCAAAGACGATGACAGACCCGCTTGCGCGCAGACCCAGGGTTTTGTCTTCAGAGGCCATCTCGATGGTTGTGCGTTCCATGCGCACGCTTTCCATCTGGCTGGCCAGTGTTCTATTCCAAACAAGCTCGTAGAGTCGTTTCTCGTCATTGTTCAGCAATGCTTTGACATGGCTGGGGAGGCGCGAGAGATCCGTTGGGCGGATCGCTTCGTGCGCTTCTTGCGCGTTCTTGGCTTTGGTTTTGTATTCGCGCGCCTTGTCAGGCAGATAGGCTTCGCCAAACTCGTTTGTGATCACGGTGCGGGCCTGGGCAATCGCTTCTTCGGCGATCTGCACACCGTCTGTCCGCATATAGGTGATGAGACCTGTGGTCTCGCCGTCAATCTCGATGCCTTCATAGAGGCGCTGGGCGACCTGCATAGTTCGGGTGGCAGAGAAGCCAAGCTTCCGTGATGCTTCCTGTTGAATGGTTGACGTTGTGAAAGGGGCAGGCGGGTTGCGCCGTGCTGGTTTGCTTTCAACAGACTGGATGGAGAAAGGTTCAACTGCGACGCGTGCACGGACCGCTTCTGCTGCTTTTTCGTTGGGCAGGTCGAATTTGTCGAGCCGTTCACCGTTGTGAGACACAAGACGGGCGACAAACTCATCACCGCTGCCGGTCGTCATGTCCGCTTCGACCGTCCAATATTCCTGGGCGTTGAAGGCTTCGATTTCGAGCTCTCTATCGCAGATCAGGCGCAGGGCAACGGATTGCACACGACCGGCAGAGCGGCTGCCTGGCAGTTTGCGCCACAAAACCGGCGAGAGCGTAAAGCCCACCAGATAGTCGAGGGCCCGGCGGGCGAGATAAGCATCGATCAGCTGTGTGTCGAGCTCGCGCGGGCTGTCCATGGCGGCGAGCACGGCGCGTTTTGTGATGGCGTTGAAGACCACGCGCTCAACGGGTTTGTCGCCGAGCGCCTTCTTTTTCTTCAGCACCTCAAGAACGTGCCAGGAAATAGCTTCCCCCTCGCGGTCGGGGTCAGTCGCCAGGATCAGTTTATCGGCGCCTTTTACGGCCTTCGCGATGTCATTCAGGCGTTTGGCAGACTTTGCGTCTGCGTCCCAAGCCATGGAGAAATCTTCATCCGGCTTGACTGACCCGTCCTTCGACGGCAGGTCGCGTACATGGCCATAGGAGGCAAGAACGGTGAAGTTTTTACCCAGATACTTGTTGATCGTTTTCGCCTTTGACGGCGATTCAACAATGACAACGTCCATTGATGGTCCCAAATTTACACGGGTTGAAAGTGCAAAAACCGCCCATTCTCTGCCGTTTTCCAAAAAGGCGACAGATATGGAACTGATCTCACGTCGGCTGGAACATGGTGAAAACGTTGCTGCCTGTCAAATAGCGCTTAATCGCGTCCCATATGTGGTGTCACCGCGTGTGCATGGATCAAGCCCTGTATGAGGGATTGATGTTTATCGTGAAACGGGTATTGCCTTATATCTGCAACTATAGGTAAATGGTTCCAGAATCTGGATTTTACTCATAGTCCGATTCGCCTGGTGCCTAGATGTAAGGGATCTCAGATGAGTGGGCGGAAAGTCGAAGCATTGAAGATAAAGCAGGCCTACAAAAAATCTTCTGTGCAGGGAGATGAGTTGGCCGCATACACCTACGATATGCTGCAATCTCTCCGTGACACCTGTTCAGATGAAAAGCATCGATTTTTGTCCTACCTTATAGGGATGGCAGCCGAAGAGGCTCAGCGCCTGGCAGAGGGCCTCCCAAGCGCAGCTGATCAATTTGCAAAACAACCAGCAGGCATTTCGGTTTCAAAAAGCTCTGATATTTGAATAGCTTCAATCAGTTCCCTCAGTTTCTTGTTCGAGAAGAGACACTAGCTGTCCATTGTCTCTGACCAGCCTTCCAGCGAGATCGATCTCCAGCAGCAGCGCTATTACTGTCCTGGTGGGCAAGCCAGAGAGGCGGATGAGTTCGTCTTGTTCCACAGGTGTTGGGCCTAGAAGAGAAAGTAGCTGTGCTCGCTCTGACCTTGTTGGCTCAGGTGGCGGGGTTGGGGGACTGGCATAAGGCATCTCGTCTCCTTCAGAAAAGAGGGGGGGTGGTGATTGTTCCAACCACTGCATGACGTCCTCGGCACTTTCCACCAGGGTGGCCCCCTGTTTAATGAGCCGATTGCCCCCTTTGGCACGGGGATCCAACGGAGAGCCCGGCACGACCATGACCTCCCGATTTTGTTCCAACGCAAACCGCGCGGTGATGAGGGATCCAGATCTCAGTGCTGCCTCTACGACGATCACGCCACGAGACAGGCCGGCAATGATCCTGTTCCGCCGCGGGAAATGGCGCCCCTGAGGCCTTGTGCCAGGCGGCATTTCGCTGACCAGGACACCTTGTTCTTTAATCTGTTCATAGAGGCTGAGGTTTTCTTGCGGGTACACAATATCGATGCCGCCCGCGATAACGGCGACGGTGCCTGTGGATAGGGTTGCCTTATGCGCTGCGGCGTCAATACCTCGGGCAAGGCCGGATGTAATGACATAGCCGGCTTCTCCCAGATCGCGGGACAGATCAGCAGCCATGCGGAGGCCTGCCGCAGAAGCACTGCGTGAGCCAACGATTGCGAGGCTTGGTTCCTCCAGCAGGTGAAGAGCTCCAATTGCTGCGATGACCGGCGGGGGCGGATCTGCTTGAGACAAGAGCGGGGGATAGGATTTTTCGCCGACAAATAACAGGTGCGCGCCCAGCTTGTGCGCTTCGTTCATTTCCTGCTTTGCGTGGGTAGCGCTTGCGATCTTAATCGCTCGCTTCCGGCCCCCGCGCTTAGCCAGGTCCGGGAGAGCGACCAAAGCATCACTGGCTGAGCCAAACTGTTCGAGAAGATCCCTAAAGGTGACGGGACCGACATTTTCACTTCGGATCAGCCGGAGACGATCCAATCGTTCCTGATCAGAAAGAGTCGTGGGCATTCTGCCTCCAGGGCTCTACGCCCTGGCACCAACGAAGGGTTAGGCGTCGTCTTTTTGTCCAATACGCGGCTCTGTGCCGCTGAGCAGACGCTGGATGTTCTCTCGGTGTGCATAAAAGACGAGGATTACCAGCAATACACTCAATTCGACCATCTGCCACTGGCCGACCCAGACAAAGTAAACTGGCGATAGTAGTGAGGCAACCAGTGCAGACAAAGAAGACATGCGGAAGATGAGCGCAACAACGAGCCAGGTAGCGCAAAAGAGCAGGCCAACAGGCCAGGCGAGGGCCAATAAAATGCCGATATAGGTCGAAATGCCTTTGCCGCCCTTAAACCTTAGCCAGACAGGGAAGAGATGGCCCACTAGAGCACCGAAGGCAGCTATTACGGCCAAATCTGGTCCAAATTGCCGGGCGATCAGGACAGCTGCAGCTCCTTTGGCCATGTCACCCAGAAACGTGCCGCCCGCGACCCACTTATTGCCAGTCCTTAGAGCGTTGGTTGCCCCGATATTTCCCGATCCAATGTCGCGAATATCGCCGAGACCAGCAAACCGGGTGATAATCAAACCGAATGGGATTGACCCCAACAGGTAGCCAACCGCTAACGCGGCGGCATAGTAGGGCATTGCCGCAGACCAACTGATGGGATCAGGCATAATCACTTCCCTCCGGAAACGTGCACTTCTTTTCCACCTACGATCGTGCGAATGGCGCGACCTTGCAAGCGGCGTTCGTCATAGGGGGTGTTTTTGGACTTTGACTTCAAGTCCTCAGGCTTCAGCACCCAGGGAACATTCATATCAATCAAAGCGAGATCCGCCGGGGCTCCTTTGGTAAGGCGTCCGGACTCCAACCCTAGGAGCGATGCAGGGTTGGTGGTTAGCGCTCTGATGGCGCGCTCGAGCGACAGGGTTCCCCCATGAACCAATGACAGCGTTGCTGGCAGCAATGTTTCTAGTCCCACTGCGCCATAGGCTGCCTGGGCGAAAGGAAGACGCTTGGTTTCCGGGTCCTGCGGGTCATGGCTGGAAACAATGACGTCGATCGTTCCATCAGCGACGCCGGCAACAACGGCCAACCGGTCATCTTCGTGACGAAGGGGTGGCGACAGCTTCATGAAGCTGCGATAGCTCGCGACATCATTCTCGTTCAAGGTGAGGTGCGGCGCCGAGACACCGCAGGTCACAGGAAGACCATTTTGTTTTGCACGCCGGATGACATCGACAGAGGCTTTGCAGGTGACTTGTGCCACGTGATAGCGAGCGCCGGTAAGTTCAACCAGGCGTAGGTCCCGCTCGATCATGATGGTCTCGGCAGCTGAGGGTCTGCCTGACAGGCCGAGGCGGCTTGCAAGCTCGCCCTCGTTCATCACGCCTCCGGCGGCTAAAGCGCGGTCTTCGGCATGTTGGACGATGAGTGCATCAAAGAAGTGTGCGTAAGAGAGGGCACGGCGCATGACCAAGGGATCAGCCAGCGGTCTGTCACCGTCGGTAAATGCTACAGCACCCGCATCTTTTAGGAGACCAATCTCTGTCATCTGTTCGCCTGCACAGCCGCGTGTCAAAGCGGCCATGGGGTGCACATTCACGATGGCCGTATCTCTGGCGCGGCGCTCTACAAAATCGACAAGCGCAACGTCGTCAATGACAGGATCTGTATTGGGCATCACAATGATGGTGGTGATGCCGCCCGCCGCCGCTGACTGACTGGCGCTGCCCAGCGTTTCACGAAATTCGGTGCCTGGTTCTCCAGTGAACACGCGCATGTCGATGAGGCCAGGGGTGAGAAGTTTGCCGCCGCAATCAACGGTTTCCATGTCTTGCGGGACGCCAGCGGAAAAGAGCGACGCACCGAGGTCTGCGATCTTTCCATCTTCTACGAGAAGTGCGCCGGTTTCATCGAGGCTATTGGCCGGGTCAAAGAGCCGCGCATTAATGTAGGCGGTGCGGTTCATGCGCCATTCCCTGCTTGTTGTTCGTTCGGCAGGTTGCGGGCGAGGGCGTCAAGCGCGGCCATACGAACAGCAACACCCATTTCCACCTGTTCGCGAATGACAGAGCGATTGATGTCGTCGGCGACCGCACTGTCGATCTCTACGCCGCGGTTCATGGGCCCTGGATGCATGATCAAGGCGTCGGGTTTTGCGACCTTGAGCTTTTCATAGTCCAGCCCGAAGTAGCGGAAATATTCCCGCACTGACGGCACGAAAGATCCATGCATGCGTTCCAGCTGCAGGCGGAGCATCATGACAATGTCGACATCCTTCAAGCCTTCAGTCATGTCGTTGAAGACTTCGACGCCAAGTCGCTCAATACCAATTGGTAAAAGTGTTTTCGGAGCGATGACGCGCACCCGTGCGCCCATAATGTTCAGCAGAAGAATGTTTGAACGCGCCACGCGACTGTGAAGGATGTCGCCGCATATGGCGACAGTCAGACCTTCCAGGCGACCTTTGCGACGTCGGATGGTGAGTGCGTCCAAAAGTGCCTGCGTTGGATGTTCATGACTGCCATCGCCGGCGTTCAGGACAGAACAGCCGACCTTCTGGGAGAGCAATTCCACCGCGCCACTGTCTCCATGGCGAACAACGATCAGGTCCGGATGCATGGCATTAAGGGTCGTAGCGGTGTCGATCAGAGTCTCGCCTTTTTTGATGGAGGACGAACTGACCGACATGTTCATGACATCGGCGCCCAGGCGCTTGCCAGCTAACTCGAACGAGCTTTGCGTTCTGGTGGAGGCTTCAAAGAAAAGATTGATCTGGGTGCGGCCACGCAGCACGTCGCCCTTTTTGTTGATCTGCCGGTTTTGGTCGACATATCCATCTGCAAGATCAAGAAGGGAGGTAATGTCAGCTTGGGAAAGGCCTTCGATACCGATCAAATGCCGGTGTGGGAAGAGCGGTGTTGGGTTTGCGTCCGAGCTGGTCATTAAAGCCGCATCTTATAGGAGTGGGACGGGTTTCACGCAAGTATTGAATGAGGCTTGCCGCAGAAACGCTCACTCTAGGTAAACAGATAGAGCATGAGTGGCATGGTGAAGGCCGCCAGAATGGTGGAGCCGGTTATGAGACTCGCCATAAGCGTCGCATCACCGCCCAACTGTCTGGCAAGGATGTATGACGAGGTGGCCCCAGGAACGGTTCCGCAGAGGAGGATCACGAGGCGGGCAAGCCCCTCTATATTAAACACCCAGCACCAGCCGAGTAGGAACAGGGGCATGACAATTAGTTTGAGGGTGCTGGTGAGAAGGACAATGCCTTTTGTTTCATAGGCGTGGTCGAGACGAAGTCCCGCACCAATGGCCAGCAGGCCAAGCGTCAAAGCGGCTTGCCCCAGAATGTCGGCGGTTGGTGCGAGGGGTCCTGGGAGGCGAATGCCAGTAATGTTCAGGAAAATTCCGGCTGCGCAGGCAAGGATCAGTGGATTCTTGGAGATGAGGCGTAAGACGGTCCCAAGCCCCGCCGGCTCGTCGCCTGCATAGCGGGTCAGGATGGTGACGGAAAGCACGTTGACGGTGGGGACCAGTGTCGCAAATGCCACTGCGGCAAGGGTGACACCTTCTGGGCCAAAGAGTTGAGCGATTGCTGCCAGGGCGACAAAGCCGTTCCACCGGGCGGCACCCTGAAAAACGCTTGAGAATTGAGGGCCGGTGAGGTTGGAGGTTGCGCGCAGCACCATCAACAATCCAACCATGGAAAAGAGGCCTGCCCACAATGCGTAGGCCATAGGCCAGACATCAAAGGTCGCAAGGTCTGCGGTTGCGAGCGTGTGAAGCAAAAGAGCTGGGAAGAAGACGTAGTAGGTGAGCCGGTCAAGAGGCTGCCAAAGGCCCTCGCCTGGAAAGTCAAAGCGCTTGATTGCAGCGCCTAGTGCAATCACCAAAAAGACCGGGATCAGGGAATTGAGGATGGCGATCATGACATGGACCGCAATCGCTCGAGAACACCCTGCAGGATGAAGGAGGCAGCCATCTTGTCGACGACCTCTGCACGCTTCTTACGGCTCGTATCAGCCTCAAGAAGGGTTCTGGTTACCGCGACGGTCGACAGGCGTTCATCCCAGAAAAAGATAGGGATGTCTATTTTGGGAGACAGGTTTCGGGCAAAGGTCCGCGTGGATTGCACGCGTGGTCCTTCAGATCCATCCATATTAAGGGGGAGACCCAGAATGATAGCGCCAGCGTGGATTTCGTTGATGATCTCAACCAGGCGTTCTGCATCTGGATTGAATTTCGTCCGTCTGATGGTTTCTCGGGGTGCAGCGACGGTCCAGAGCGGGTCTGAGGTCGCAATTCCGATGGTTTTTGACCCAAGGTCGAGCCCAATCAGGGCCTTTCCGGCCGCGCGCTCTTTCAGAGCGTCTATTTCTACGATGTCGGCTGCCATGGGATGAGGTTTCTAGTGGAATATGATGCGCACGGCAAACCGGTGCCTCTATTGTCCTCTCCTGGGGTACGCTTGTTGCGGGGGGCGGGGTGGTCTGATATTTTCCGCGCCAAATCAGGGTGTCAAAACAGGGTTTCACAATGGTCCTGCGGCAAATTTCTGCCATTTGACCCCCCAATTTCAGAAAAGAGAGGCCTATGTCGGTCGACGAAAATACAGTCCGGCGCATCGCAAAGCTCGCCCGCATTGCCGTGACAGAAGAAGAACTGGCTCCACTTTCCAAAGATCTCTCCACCATTCTCGATTGGGTGGAGCAGTTGGGGGAGGTCGACACAGATCACGTGCCGCCTATGACCAGCGTCGTGGAGATGGAAATCAAGATGCGCGAAGACATTGTGCGTCATGACAATCTTCAGAAGCAGGTGACGCAGAACGCGCCGCAATCTGAAGATGGCTTCTTCACTGTGCCAAAAGTTATTGAGTAGGGCGCCGACATGACCGAACTGACAAAACTCACGCTTGCTGACGCACGTTCCAAGCTTGCAGCAAAAGAAATCACCTCCGTTGAGCTGACCGAAGCACATCTTGCTGCTGCGAAGGCGTCTGACAAGCTCAACGCCTATGTCACATTGACGCCCGATATAGCGCTGGAGATGGCTGCTGCATCCGACGCACGGATTGCAAAAGGTGAAGCGGGCCCGCTTGAAGGTGTTCCTTTGGGTGTCAAAGATCTTTTCTGCACTGATGGTGTGCGGACAACCGCCTGCAGCAATATTCTTGACGATTTTACACCGACATATGAGTCAACCGTTACAGCCAACCTGTGGGCGGACGGTGCCGTGATGCTGGGTAAGCTCAACAACGATGAGTTTGCAATGGGGTCGTCTAACGAAACCAGCCGCTTTGGCCCTTGTGTTAATCCGTGGAAAGCATCCGACAGTGACGCTGACCTTGTACCAGGCGGATCTTCCGGTGGTTCGTCTGCTGCTGTTGCCGCACATTTAGCACTTGGTGCCACTGCGACCGATACAGGCGGGTCAATTCGCCAGCCTGCGTCCTTTACCGGGACGGTCGGCATGAAGCCGACCTATGGGCGGTGTTCGCGATGGGGCACTGTGGCGTTCGCATCGTCTCTCGATCAGGCCGGACCCATCACCCGCACAGTACGCGATGCGGCAATCATGCTGAAAAGCATGGCGGGACATGATGAGAAAGACACAACCAGCGTCGACATTGATGTTCCAGACTACGAAGCAGCGCTCACGGGCGACATTCGTGGCCTCAAAATCGGCATTCCAAAAGAATACCGCGTTGAAGGCATGTCGGATGAGATTGAGAAGCTCTGGACACAAGGCATTGACTGGCTGAAGAGCGCAGGCGCTGAAATTGTGGATGTCAGTCTTCCACATACGAAATATGCACTTCCGGCCTACTACATTGTGGCTCCGGCTGAAGCATCATCGAACCTCGCCCGGTACGACGGCGTGCGCTACGGCCTTCGGGTTCAGGGCGATGACATTACGGACATGTATGAGAAGACGCGCGCGGAGGGGTTTGGCGATGAAGTGCGCCGCCGTGTCCTGATCGGCACTTATGTGCTCTCTGCGGGCTACTATGACGCCTATTACATCAAGGCGCAGAAGATCCGCACCTTGATCGCGCAGGACTTCAAACAGGCTTACGAGAAGGTAGATCTTCTCTTGACGCCAACAGCGCCGTCGCCAGCATTCGCTATTGGCGAAAAGGTGAATGACCCGCTCTCAATGTATTTGAATGATGTGTTCACTGTACCGGTGAACCTGGCGGGGCTGCCAGGGATTTCCCTGCCAGCGGGCCTGAGCTCAAATGGATTGCCGCTTGGCCTTCAGCTGATCGGACGGACGTTTGATGAAGAAACACTGTTGCGCGCTGCCGATGTCCTTGAAGAGGCTGCCGGATTTAGCGCTGAACCTTCCAAATGGTGGACAGAAGCATGAGTGAGAACAAAAACCTCATTGAAGGGGCGACTGGGTTCTGGGAAATCGTGATGGGGCTCGAAATTCATGCGCAGGTCGCATCGAAAGCGAAGCTCTTTTCTGGCGCACCAACCGAGTTCGGAGCTGAGCAGAACAGCCAGGTAAGTCTGGTTGATGCAGCGCTGCCGGGCATGTTGCCGGTTATCAACGAAGAATGTGTGCAACAAGCCGTGCGTACCGGCCTTGGCCTTGGTGCAGAAATTCATTTGCGGTCTGTTTTTGACCGCAAGAACTATTTCTATCCAGATCTGCCACAGGGCTATCAGATTTCGCAGTTCAAAGACCCGATCGTCGGCGAAGGGGAAATCGAAATTGATCTGAAAGACGGTTCTGTAAAGCGTGTAGGTATTGAACGGCTGCATCTGGAGCAAGATGCTGGCAAAAGTGTTCACGATCAGCACCCGTCGATGAGCTTCGTTGACCTTAACCGCTCCGGTGTTGCGCTGATGGAGATCGTTTCCAAGCCAGATATGCGTTGCGCGGAAGAAGCTCAGGCCTATGTGAAGAAGATCCGGTCGATCTTGCGTTATTTGGGCACTTGCGATGGCAATATGGAAGAGGGATCTCTGCGTGCAGACGTCAACGTGTCTGTTCGACGTCCAGGTGAAGACCTGGGCACGCGTTGTGAGATCAAGAACGTCAACTCCATTCGTTTTATTGGCCAGGCGATAGAATATGAGGCCCGCAGGCAGATTGATGTGCTTGAAGATGGCGGATCAATTGACCAGGAAACCCGTTTGTTTGACCCGCGTGCTGGTGAAACGCGGTCAATGCGCTCGAAAGAAGAAGCGCATGACTACCGCTATTTCCCTGATCCCGATCTTTTGCCCTTGGTCGTCAAGCAAGAGTTGGTCGACAAGCTTCGTGATGAATTGCCCGAGCTTCCGGATGAAAAGAAAGCGCGGTTCGTTCGCGAATATGGTCTGTCTCCCTACGATGCAGGCGTTCTTGTCTCTGAAAAAGCGTCATGTGATTTCTTTGAAGCTGTTGCAGATGGGCGTGATCCGAAACTTGCAGCGAACTGGGTAACAGGTGAATTTTTTGGGGCGCTAAACAAAGCTGGTTTGCAAATTGAAAGCTCTCCAGTGAGTGCAAAACAGCTTGGCGATCTGATTAATCTGATCTCTGACGACACCATCTCCGGGCGAATCGCTAAGGAAGTTTTCGAGATAATGTTCGAAACGGGCGATGACCCAGCGAAAATCGTCGAAGAAAAGGGATTGCGGCAGGTAACTGATTTAGGTGCGATTGAAGCAGCTATTGATGAAATAATAGCAGCTAACCCAGACAAAGTAGAGCAGGCAAAAGAGAAGCCAAAAATGGTTGGCTGGTTTGTTGGACAAGTCATGAAATCCACTGGTGGTAAGGCAAATCCAAAATCCGTGAACGAACTATTGGCTAAAAAACTAGACCTGTAGTTCGCGCACGGACGACCGAATTCGTTTGTTGCGATCAACCTTTTATCAATACTTTCTCGGACATGTTGTGTTCGGCAGGCTTTGTTTGCGTTAAGCAAAGTGTTGCCTGCTTGAGTTCAAGTGCTCATAGTATTTGTGTTTAGCGTCCTGCATTTCGAGGGGGCGCGTTAGTGTGCGTTTTATGACTCAAGTTTCGTCGTTGTAGAAAACGGCACATCAGGAACGAGGACGAATATGGCTACGAGACCTAAAGCGAAGAAAAAGGCTGCGCCTAAACGCAAAGCCGCAAAGAAAAAAGTTGCCAAGAAGAAGGCAGCTCCTAAGCGGAAAGCCGCGAAGAAGAAAGTCGCTAAGAAAAAAGCAGCTCCTAAGCGGAAAGCCGCGAAGAAGAAAGTTGCTAAGAAGAAAACTGCCAAGAAGAAAGTCGCTAAGAAGAAAACTGCTAAGAAGAAAGCAGCTCCTAAGCGCAAGGCAGCTAAGAAGAAAACTGCCAAGAAGAAAGTCGCTAAGAAGAAAACTGCTAAGAAGAAAGCAGCTCCTAAGCGCAAGGCAGCTAAAAAGAAAGTCGCTAAGAAGAAAACTGCCAAGAAGAAGGCAGCTCCTAAGCGCAAAGCCGCTAAGCGGAAAGCACCAGCTCGCAAGAGACGGTAAAAGCCTGAATTGGCGGGCTTTGGTCCGCCAATTGGCATCTAACGGTGCGCACGCTGACTGCGTTGAGGGTACATACTGCTTCCGGGGGGATGTAGTAAGAACCCAGGGGCATAGAGACCCAGGCTTTTTGCCGATCCTATGCCTTTCCGCAGTTTGCGTGCCGCCGTTTTTGTTTTTGAACGGCGGTAGTGACCCGTTCTGGACCCGAACCTCCCATAAACCACGTCTTCAAACTGCCGGATTTGGTGGTTTTTCTTCGCCAACCGGCCGTGATAGCCTGTCTGACAGGGTGGTATTGCGAATTGATGGGGAAGAGTGATGCGTTTTAGTGGATTTGCCGCAGTGTTGGCGCTTGCAACAATTGTGTCGACGCCAACCTGGTCAGCTGATCGCGTTACCGGGACGGGAACAATCATTGAGAACCAGACCTTTGGCTCCGTCAAACATTGGGGTCGCTCGCTGTCTGTTCGTGATCAAGGAACGATCATCCGCGTGATGGGCGGAACCTATGGTTTTCAGATCCGAGACGAGAACGACAATGTTGTCGGCGACTTCTTGTTTCCGGATGATGCAGTCGGATTTGATCTCCAGGCTGGTGATTACAAGATTTTTCCGCTTACCTGCAAAACGCACCTTCATCATCACGTTGAAGTGACAGTGGAATACTAGAGCTTTTTGTTTTTCGCATTTCCGGACGCTGAAGTGCTTCAACTTCAACTGGAAATGCTCTCCTTCTCTCGTAATCGCTCATCAGTGTCCCCATATGCTGTGCTGATTTTCGGCACGGTTATGCGTGCCTGTTGCCAATAGGAGGCTGGGTTTGATTGATTTTTATACGTGGACGACACCGAATGGGCGCAAGATCTCGGTGATGCTTGAAGAATGTGGACTTGAATACACGACACATGCTGTGAACCTTCAGAAAGAGGAACAATTCAAGCCAGAGTTTTTGGCGATTGCGCCCAACAATAAGATCCCAGCGATCGTTGATCACGATGTACCCGGCGGACCGGTTTCCATTTTTGAATCTGGCGCGATCCTGCTTCACCTGGCCGAAAAGTCCGGCAAGTTTTTGCCTGCAAGTGGGCCAGAGCGTGCGAAGGTGCTCGAATGGTTGTTCTGGCAGATGGGTGGCATTGGTCCAATCATGGGGCAGGCGGGTCATTTCACAACGCAGGCGCCTGAACAAGTGCCCTACGCTATTGATCGTTTTATTTCTGAGTCTGCGCGCCTGATCAAAGTGCTTGATACGCAGTTGGGCAAAACAGAATTCATGGCAGGTGATTATTCGATCGCGGATATGGCAACCTATCCATGGGTGATCCTTGGGTTTGATCTGATTAAGTCAGCGAAGCCCGATGTGATCGGCGAGGGCGAGAATGTTGCTCGTTGGATCAAAACGATTGGCGAACGTCCGGCTGTGATTAAGGGCATGGCGGTTCCAGAAGTGGCCTCCTGAGCCAAAAAAATTCAATTTGACGTAGTTTTGAAAGCGGCGGGCGCGGAAACCCGCCGTTTTTTTGTGTTTTGCGTTAACCAAATTTTCAGTGGCCAGATGATTTCCTACTCCTATGCAAGGAGGAGCCTTGCGGTTGGAGGATGCGCACACGGTGAGTTGGAGTTTACGTGCGCCACACTGGAGGACAGCGAGATGGCCCGTCGGGATATCGATCAGCTGGAAAAATGTGAGCTAGCAGCAGAAGCAGGTGCCCCAGAGGCGCTTTATAGCCTTGGTCTTATTTATGCGACCGGCAAAGGCGTCGATGTTGATTTCGTCAATGCGCATAAGTGGTTCAACTTAGCCGCGATGCGAGGCAGCCATGCTGCACGCGACAGCCGCTCTGATGTTGCGCTGGAAATGGATGCTTCGCAGATTTCTGAAGCACAGCGCTTGGCTCGCGAGTGGCTTTCGAGCCGTTAATCCGGTTTTTTCGACAAGCCATTGAAACTATTGTGTGAAACCCGCGCGAGCATGTGTTCGCCTGCGGGTTTTGTCATGTTTGCCTTCTGTCTTTCCGGCCAGAAACCTCACGTGACAGGTCATGCCGAAGCGCTTATGTTGCAGCGCAAACCAAGACTAAGAAAAGGATGATGCCCCCGCATGACCGACGCTGTTGAAGATCTTATTTCCCTATTGGACCTGGAGCAGATTGAGCTCAACCTTTACCGAGGACACAGTCCGGAGACGAGTTGGCAGCGCGTGTTTGGCGGGCAGGTGATTGGTCAAGCTCTGATGGCAGCCTATAAGACAGTTGATGAAGGCCGCATCTGTCATTCCCTTCATGCCTATTTTATCCGTCCCGGTGATCCCAAAGTGCCGATCCTCTATGAGGTCGATCGCGCACGCGATGGACGCAGCTTCACGACGCGCCGCGTTGTAGCGATCCAGCATGGGAAACAGATTTTCAATCTAGCGGCCTCTTTCCAAGTTGAGGAAAAAGGGTTTGAGCATCAGCTGAACATGCCCGATGTGCCAGCGCCTGAAGATCTTCCGACGGAGCGGGAGCGTCGCGAAGCGATCATAGATAAATTGCCGGAAGCCGTTCGCACTCACTTCACGCGCCCGCGTCCGATTGAGATGCGCGCTGTTGATCCGCAACAATATATTGACCCTGAACCGGCTGATCCTGAGTTCAAAGTCTGGTTCCGCGCAACCAGCCCAATGCCTGATGACATTGCCATGCAGCAATGTGTGCTTGCCTATGCCTCAGACATGACCTTGCTCGATACCTGCATTCGCCCGCACGGCGTGAGCTGGATGTCCGGTAAACTGCAGTCAGCAAGTCTTGACCATGCCATGTGGTTCCACCATCCATTCCAGACGAATGACTGGATGCTCTATGACCAAGACAGCCCTAACGCTGTAGGTGCCCGTGGCTTCAATCGCGGCAGTATCTACACCCGCGAGGGCCTGCTTGTGGCGTCTGTGGCGCAGGAAGGGCTCATCCGCTATCGCGGATAAGCCCAGTCCTCTTCAACCAATCAGTTCGTAGTCGGCCATCTCAATATTGGCGGTGGCCGCTGCATAGGCGCGCGTATGGCTCGACCAGTTCTGTGTGATGCGACCATCAGCGTTTTTGTACCAGGACGCGCAGTGGGGGTCGGCCCAGACGGTTCCCGATAGATCTTTTTGGATCTCGTCGTTGAAACGGTCCTGAGCGGCTCTGCTCGGCATCAGGGCTTTTGCGCCAGCCTCTTCCAACGCCTTCAGTGCCTTGATCGTATAAGCAACCTGGTGTTCCAACATGAAGGTGATGGTGTTGTGGCCCAGATTGGTGTTGGGACCATACAGAACAAACAGGTTCGGGAAGCCTGTCGCAGTGACACCCAGATAGGCTTCAGGGCTTTCTTCCCAAAGCTCATTGAGGTTTTGACCATTCTGACCGGTAACTTCCATTGACCAGCGCCATCCCGTTGTTTCAAATCCCGTGGCATAGATCAGAACGTCGAAGTCATGTTGCACGCCATCGGCAGTTTCGACACCGTTGCCGTTGATCCTCGTAATGCCGTTTGTCTCCAGCTCCACGTGGTCCATCATCAAAGTTGGATAGAAATCATCACAGATCAGGATGCGTTTGCAGCCGATGGGGTAGTCAGGAAGCAGTTTTTTACGAAGCTCTGCGTCTGGGATTTGCTTTTCCAGTTGGTCTGTTGCCTGGCGGGTGAAGGCCGCACGGCCCTCTGGCGTCCATTCAAAGGCTTTCCAGAAGAAATGGTCTGCATTATCGTAAAGAAGATCTCGATTGCGCTTGCCAAGATCCATCGCCAGCTCGATGTCCGTCATCATCAGCGCTTTGGTTTCGTCGCTGATCTCTTGGTCGTTGCGTGGGATCACCCAATTTGGCGTACGCTGGAACACCGTCATATGCGCAGCTTCTTTTGCGACTTCGGGAATGAGCTGCACCGCACTTGCGGCGGACCCAATCACGCCGACACGTTTGCCCTTCAACGAAACATTCTGATCCCAACGTGCAGAATGCATTGAGGGACCTTTGAATGTGTCGCGACCCTCAATGTCGGGGTAGGCGGGGCGGTTGAGCTGGCCCATGCCGGCAATTACGGCATCCGCCTCATATTCGGTGCCGTTCTCGGTTTTGAGCGTCCAGGTGTTGCTGGTTTCGTTCCAAACGGCACTTGCCATGCCATCGCCAAGCTTCATATGGCTGGTAAGCTGATGGTTCTCGACGATGCTCTCCGCATAGGCCTGTACTTCTGCAGCTCTTGGAAAGAGATGCGTCCAGCCCGGGTTGGGGGCGAAGGAAAATTCGTATAGCGCAACGGGTGTGTCGCAACAGCACCCAGGATATTTATTTTCGTGCCAGACACCGCCGACCTTTTGGTTTCTGTCAAAAACCACAAAATCGTCAATGCCCGCTTCCTTCAGCTTAACTGCGGCGGCAACACCACCCAGTCCTGCGCCGACCACTGCTACGCGTATCTTTGTTGTCATCCTGTCCTCCCAAACGAAATGCTTTTGGAAAGTGTATCTATCTTCTGGGTCAAGAACAGCCATTCTATTCTGGGGTCATTGGTGATTTGGGTGTTCATCCTTGAACACGCTACGTCAACTTGAATGCCAGTAGTCGAATGTCGTTGAAATGCAAGGAGTGAAGTGGAAAGCTCTGGGCAAAGGACATGTCTGCATTGTGCGCAGGCCGAAAGAACGTCCGTCTAAGGGAGATGCGAAATGAGTGAATTCAAACTTTTGATCAATGGCGACCTGGTTGACGGCGACATGGAAATGAATGTCCTGAATCCCGCTACAGAGGAAACAGTTGCCACATGCGCCCGTGCGTCAGAGGCACAGCTTGAAAGTGCCATCGCAGCCGCAAAAGCAGCTTTCCCAGCTTGGTCTGCCACAAGCATAGAAGAGCGCAAGAAAGCAATTACAGCGATTGCTGATGCGATTGAGGCGAACGGTGAAGAACTGGCGCGGCTCCTGACCCAGGAGCAAGGCAAGCCACTTGCAGATGCGACAGGCGAAGTTTTTGGGACTGCCGCCTTCTTCCGCTACTTCACTTCGCTCGATCTGCCGGTGAAGGTGCTTGATGATAGCGAAGGACGCCGCGTAGAAGCTCATAGAAAGCCACTGGGCGTTATCGGGGCGATTGTGCCGTGGAACTTCCCGATGATCCTCATGGCCTTTAAATTGCCGCCTGCGCTGCTCGCAGGGAATACGGTTGTGCTGAAGCCAGCGCCAACCACTCCACTGACAAGTTTGAAACTAGGTGAGTTGATCAAAGACATTCTTCCGGCTGGTGTTGTGAACATCATCGCAGATGCAAATGATCTCGGTGCACCATTAACCGCACATCCGGACGTACGGAAGATCTCCTTTACGGGATCAACGGCGACGGGTGCCAAAGTTATGGCCGGGGCTGCTGGTCTGCTGAAACGCATTACATTGGAGCTCGGCGGCAATGATGCCGGCATTGTGCTTGGTGATGTTGATCCGAAAGAAGCTGCACCAAAGCTCTTTGACAGCGCGTTCCAGAATAGTGGGCAGGTGTGTATCGCCATGAAGCGGCTTTACGTACATGAGTCTATTTATGACGAGATGTGCGATGAGCTTGCGACAATAGCCGACAATGCCATCATTGGTGATGGGCTGGAGCAGGGCACTCAGCTCGGGCCGCTTCAAAACAAGATGCAGTTCGAAAAGGTTCAGGAACTCATCAAGGCCGCGGGCGAGGACGGCAAGATCATCGCTGGTGGCGATGTGCCTGATAAGCCTGGCTACTTTATCCGACCAACTATTGTCCGTGATGTCGCCGAGGGATCGCGCATTGTGGATGAGGAGCAGTTCGGTCCGGTGTTGCCTGTCATCAAATATGCTGACGTGGACGATGCGATTGACCGTGCAAATGCGTCAGAATATGGCCTTGGCGGGTCTATCTGGTCGGCGGATGCAGACAAAGCGTATGCTCTGGCTGACAAGATGGAGTCTGGTACCGTGTGGGTGAACAAGCACGCAGAACTCGATCCTGCCATTCCCTTTGGTGGTGCCGGCATGTCGGGCCTGGGAAGTGAGCTTGGCGAAGAAGGTCTTGAAGAGTTTACTCAGCTCAAGATCATCAATATCGCGCGCTAAAGGCGTTCAAGAACAAAAGAAACCCGGCCTTGCGGATTGCAGGGCCGGGTTTTTTGTTAGCTAAAGCCTGGTTTAAGCATTGTTTTTCATCATTTGTGCAGAGGCCAAAAGCATCAGCGTCAACACTGCCTCGACGATAATGAAGATGGTCGCAAATTCAGCGCCGTGAATGGCCCAGGCGAGTGTGCGAAAGACCGCCGCGCCGCCGAGGATGAGCGCTGCGCCATAAGCCCATGTGGCGTTCTGCTTCCAGGCTGCAAGAAACGCCATCGCTGAGCATGCGAAGAAGAACGCTGTGAAATCGCCAACTTGTGTACTGCGGCCAATCCCATCGAGCAGCGGCATGCCGAGATTTTCGGCGGCGGCGGCCGGGTTTGTGATCCACATGAATGCGTTGATGCCCATCGCAAGCCCGGGCAGGGCGGCCAGAATACGTGCCAGCATAGATTTACCCCCATTTATTGGTGGGCGCAGTGTGACCCGATTCCACGGTGGATAGAACTTGAATGTGTGGCTGACGGGATTCAGGGACTGAATTTGGCGCTGAAAACGGTGAAATATGCTCTTGAATCATTAGGGCTTGTGCGGCATACACGGCGGTGGAGAGGTGGCCGAGTGGCTGAAGGCGCGCCCCTGCTAAGGCAAAGTGCCGGGGCGAGAAGCTGATTTGTTTACAACAGGTTAGCTTGGGACACTTCAAACATCCCCCCATTTTGCCCCGCAAAGTCCCACCCATGACGGCGAACATCGTCGGCCAATTCTGGCCCCCCGAGCTTCACATATCTTTCCCACTGGTTGGACTTCCAGCCGCCCTGTTCTTTGAGCTTCATGCTGTCCTTCGTAGACGCATAGAACCAGGTCGCCCAGGTGTGCCTTGCGACGTGCGGTGTCACTTCGCTTGGATTTAGGCCGGCGACCCTGACCGCGCGCTTGAAGAACAGACCATGATGGCCGCGTGTTCCTTTGTCGGCGTATGGCTGTCCATCTGCACGCCTGAAGAGCGGACCATCTTCATTGACGTTTGGAAGGGCTGCTAGTTCTCTCACAGTGCGCTCCTGGAGGTGCAGGACGCGTTCTTCACCGTTCTTGGTGTCTCGCAGCACACAGCGCCTGTAGGGGAGCTGCAGGTCGCGTTTAGCGTTGATCTTAAGTGTCTCGCCCACGCGGCTTCCCTGACCGAAGAGAAATGTCGTGAGTGCAGGCGCCCAGGGGTGGTGTTTCTCACTCTGACGAGTCGCATTGATGATGCGGTCCACATCGGCTGGCATGACCCAGATCGTGCGGCTGTTCTGTTTGGGTGCGGTTGCTTTGCGCTTGGGGAAGTTCACGACGGCCCGGGCCGGGGTGACGAACTGGCGCCATTGGGTTGTAGCGGCTGCGTCGGGATAGGCCTCAACGGCAGAGCTCATGATCAGGGTATCTGTCACATAGGACAGTGGAAGATCCTCAAAGAAGTCCAGGGGCCGTTCCAGGTATCTATGGCTGCCGCCTTGCTTCAGGTATTCTGCCGCGGTCTCTCCGAAGGTTGGTTCTGAGCCGTTGCGCTTCGTGAGCTCTTCCTTTTTGCCTTCGATTTGGTCGAGGATCGCTTGGGCTTCTGATCTTCTAGTAGTCTTCGTACCTCGCTCAATCCTTTGCGTGACCCTTTGCCCGTCCTTCCAGACGGAGATGGTGCCGCGGATAATGTAGAAGCGATTTCCCTTCCTTTTGCCTGGGGCGTAGAGCTTGAGGGACATGGTCGAAAGGACTCCCAGAGTGTTAACAGGTCGTTGTCGGTCAGGATCATTGCGCGGCCAATAAGCGCAAAGCAACCCACCTCGCGAATTTTGGCTCGGATCGCACGTTCGCTAGCCCGGTTGCCTTTGGCGTCCTTGGGCAGCATCTCCATCACATCTGCGATGGTGTGACGGGGTGCAAATGGGCCGGGAGCGCGCTCAGTCATGGTGTCAGGCCTTCTCTTCCTGGCCGGTTGATACCCGGACATCGGCAAACATCTGCTGATCTTCGCGAAGGCGGTCCTCCGCGATTTCGGCGTACTCCGGGTTGAGCTCGATGAGGATTGCGTCCCGCCTTAGCCTGTCAGCAACCAGCCCAGTGGTTCCAGCTCCGCCGAATGGATCCAATACAATGCCGTTCTCCGGACATCCGGCACGGATACAGCGTTCTGCCAGTTCTGGCGGGAAGGTCGCGAAATGAGCTTCTTTGAACGGCCGCGTTGCCATTTTCCAAACGTTCAACGGGGCCGGTTCGTAACTGCGAAGAGATCGTCCGTTTGCCTGTTGCTCGGATCTGCTCATTTGATCCCACCGATCATTGAAACCAGCATGACTGCGCTTGTGCCCTCGTTGCCGCTCCGCCTCCCGAGAAAAACCCTGACCATGCGGTGACGCAATTTTGTCTGGGGCGTTAGGTCTGCGATAGTTACCTCTTTCAGACCTTGGGCCGGGCTCCCCACCAACATATGACCCACCTCGAAACCCGTTAGCGTTCTCATCTCCAGAGGCTAGCTGCCTGACGGAGTCAGCATCAAAGTGGTACTTGGGGGATTTGGTGAGCAGCCATATCTTCTCATGAGCTGATGCTGGCCGATCTCTTACGCTTTCAGGCATCGGGTTTGGTTTCGCCCAGACGATCTCAGACCGCACCCACCACCCATCTTCCCATAGTGCAAGTGCGATCCGGTTAGGGATCATGCAAAGGTCTTTCGGCTTTAGCATTGGGTCGCTGTTGCGTCCGCCACCACGGCGCCCTTGGTCTCTGCGGAAGGGATCGTTTCCTCCTGGAGCATGAACAGGCCCAATTGTCGAGAAGGGTTTGTCACGGAATGCTCGGTCATCCTCACCCATGGCTTTATAGTCAGCAGCGCTCCGCCCATTGGGACTTGTTGCATAGCAGTCGCCATAGTTGAGCCAGAGGGTGCCTGACGGCTTCAGCACGCGACGGACCTCACGGAACACCTTCACCATCACTTCTAGATGCTCTCCGAGCGTTGTCTCCATTCCAAGCTGCCCCTCGACGCCATAATCGCGGAGGCCCCAATATGGTGGGGACGTAACAACGCAATCAACGCTGTCGTCGTCCAGTTCGGCAAGCCGGTCTAACACATCGCCAATGAGAATTTGGACTGTCATGCTATCCCCGCTTTGTTTTTGACAGGGAACGGCCATTGTCCGGTGATGACGTATGGCGTTTTGGTTTCAAGGCGGTGCCCGAATACCGTCACGCGATCTCCTAGATGTAAAAAGACGGCGGGGCGAATGGTGCCTTCTGGCGCTTCCATGTCTTCTCTGATGTTCATGCTATCCCCGCTGCGCGCTCAATGGCTTCCATGTAGGCAGAGACAAAAGCGGTAGCGACCTCCGCATTGATTGCATTCCCATAGGCTCTCAACATGCCTTGCCTCGACTTTCCTTCGTAGGCGCTACCAGATCCCAGCTTGAAGGAATTCCCATCAACCAGCGGGAATGAGCCGGGTCTAGCTGGCCTCCACTTTCCATCCCTGCAGAAGAGCCAGTCAGCATCTCTCCAGAAGCCGTTAGTCGGGCCGGGCCATTCAGGCTCAGGGCTGATGCCGTCGGCAAGCTCATACCTCCCGCTTTCGGTCTGTCGGCTACCGCGAAGTCCGGTCCCGATGTCGCGTCCGCCGATCGAGGAGTCGGCCAACTCGATAGCTCTACCGTCTTTCTGCTGCTGTCCGTGTTCCCCGCTGGGTTGTTGCCGTTCTGTGCTGGTGTCCCCGCCATCGGGGTTGACCATCCGGCCAGATGCTGAGACGCGGCTGTCAGCGTGTCGAACTTGCCCCGGTTCCATCTTGCTCCCGAGCTCTCGCTGTCTTCCGCTCTCGGTGTTGGCCATGTCGATAGTTGTGCTGTCACGTCCAGACGGTCCGTCGACAGTTTGCCGTTCCTGATCCTGCCGCCCAGATACCCGCCCTTGTAATCTGATTGGCTCTGGGTCGCCCAAGCTGCCAGCGGCGCCTGATGAGAGAGGGATGTGACGCTCAGTCCCAAGCTCGCGCCCTCTGCCTTCGCTTTCTGTTTCCTCGCTAAAGCTTGTTCCGCCGAGCCGCCGGGTGTGTTCGCGGTCGGCGTTCCCCAGCCGACTTGCGACAAACCAGAGCCTTTGCCTGATGTGCGGGGCACCGAGGCTCGCAGCGCAGAGATCGAACGGCCAGAAGGCGTGACCCGTTCCTTCCAAATCAGTTTGTACAAGGTCGAGCCAAGCAAGCCCGTCCTTGCTCGCAACCTGCTCTCCATAAATCGTTTCAGGTCTGCATTGTTCGATGAGATGGAACCAGTGGGGCCATAGGTGCCGCTCGTCAGCAGTCCCTTTTCTTCCGCCTGCCGAGCTGAAAGGTTGGCAGGGACATGATCCGGTCCAGACGGGTCGATCATCATCCCAGCCGGCCGATCTGAGCGCATGGGACCAGATGCCAATTCCTGCGAAGAAGTGGCACTGAGTAAATCCAGCAAGTTCATCTGGTCTGACATCTCGAATGTCTCTTTCGTCCACTTCACCGGGGGCGATTTCTCCGGCGCTGATCAGGTTGCGCAGCCAACGTGCCGCATAGGGTTCAATCTCGTTGTAGTAGGCGGTCAGGGTCTTCCCCCCGTACCTGTGAAGGTGGTGGTCATGCCTCCGCTCCAATCACGATGTTGATGTCATTGAACTGCAAACCAACCGGAACCTTTGTGAGCGAGTGGAGGTTGTAGGCTGTAGCGCAGGCATCCCCAACATGGTCACCCGGCCAAAAGGTAGCTACCCAGATTTCATCTATCATCTCAAGTGATGCACACTTGCGCGCTATGTCCGCAACCTGCGCGTATTGGTTCTGCATGACGGTCGCATGAGGGGATGATTTGACGTAGGGCATAAGCAGGTCATTGATCTGCTGCACACGGTTCTCTCGTTCTTCTTGAGGTGTCACCATCTGAACAGCACTCCTTCAAACACGTCGCCATTATTGGGGACGAAGTAGTCAAGGAATTCGTCAACCGTGTTGAAGCCGTCCTTCACCGAGAGTTCGACAAGTTCTGGAAGGGGCTCAAAACCGGTGACCAAAATATGGTTCTCGGCTGTTCGTTCGAGTTTCAACAAGGTGCCTGAACCAGTGACCTGCCCAAACTTGAAGCGGTTTGGTGTGCGGCCTTTCCACCAAAGGTCGAGCTGAAGTCCTTCCAGATGTTTGGCCGTACCAAATTTCTTCATGTATTGAGGGCCAAAGCGACGGATCGTCTGGCGCTTGACGCGACCGTCTACCGGCTCGCCCGCGAGTTCTTTCAATCCGTTCACGATCATTGGGCGCATTTCGTCGATGGAGAAGCTAAGAAGCATTGGCTCCCTCCCATGAGATTTCTGTGGTGTCTCCCATTAGGCTGCCTCCATCACGATTGCGCTGATCCGGTAGAACCCTCTTTCAGGCTCATCCAGCAGGCCGTTTGTTCTCAGGCGCGAAAGGTAGGTGCCGAAAGAACCGCCGGATGGCGACATAGAGATTTCGTGTGCAAGGTCATCTCTGCTGATTTGGTTGGGGTAATTGTCAAAGAGGCTCTGCAACATGGCACCGACGCCATGTATCTTTGACTTCCACATTTCGAGGCGCTCCTCAGGCGTTTCTGGCATCTGTGGAACATCGCCACCGATTGCGGCCAGACCCACCTCTGTTGCGAACCAAGAACCGTCCCGCTGGTCGACAAGCCCTTTGCTGCGAAGCCTTGACTTGTAAGTGCCCCAGGTTCCTCCAGTGCGCTTGTAGCCGGAGAGAACCGCCCACTGTGACTCGGTGTATCCAGCAGGGTAGGAGGCGCACAGAAACGACAACGGTTTGCGTTCTGCCCCAAGTTCGACAGTGGCGTCAGGGAGGGCACTAAGGTCAGCTGGTTTGCTCGCTTGTCTAGGTGTGGTTCTCTTTGGCGCGGGGTTTGGAGTTGCATCGGGCAAGGTAAGCTCTTTCAAGACTCTCCGCGCAGCGTGAACCGCAGATGCGAAACCAGCACTAAACCCTTTGTCCTCTCCTTCAGCGAACCCTTTCTCATAGCCAGCTTTTTCAGCGCGCAAGATGCTTTCTCGCGACTGCGCCGGCTCCGCTTTGGCTGCCCGCTTTAGGGCGGCAATTTCTCGCTTGAGGTGAGCTGGGTCATTCGTGACGATGTCAGACTTGATTGTCTCAAGTCGCTCCGTCATGGCGACGAGATCAATCGCCTCTGGCTGTGCAGCTGACCGGCTGGTTTCTGATCCGCTATCAAAGGTCGAGGCCAGCGGGAAATGGACCTTTTCCAACACATCGAGCTCTGGAGACCATACCCAAGCGTCTCCAGTCTTCATTGATGGAAGGCTACGACTGATCTCTTTGCCTTTTCCGGGATCTGCCCACTCCCCAACCCATTCATCAATCGCCTTCCGGTCTTGGGGAGCGATAAGGCGCATGGCGACCAGAGTTTCAACCTGGGTCAGGCTGTCTTTGTGTAACTTGGCGGGCCGTTGGCTGATCAATATGATCCGGAGGCCGATACCTCGCCCGAGGCTAACGAGGTTGTTTGCCGCGTGGAGCATCTTGCCCGATTGAGGATCGTTGACCCGGCCTTGTGGTGCAAACAGATGCGCCTCATCAATAATTAGGTGCAAAGGTCCTTGGTTGCTCCGAAGGAGTGCTTCCGCAAAGTCGGCAAAAAATCTAGTCCGCTTACCTACAGTCAGCAGACGGGTGTCAATGATTGCGGAGGTGGACGAGGTACCAATTGCCTCCGCTATCGCACCGCCGTGCTCGGCATTGATAGGGATGTCTGAATGATTTCCACCAAAGATCACAGGCTCATATGCAGACTTAGACTTCCCGTCGCTCTTAAGACGCATACCCCACCAAGTGCCTGTTGGGTCGATGACGCATGTACGAGCTCCACCTGCGATTAGTTTTTCCGCAACGGTTTTGGCTGCATTCGATTTCCCTGATCCAGTCTTACCGAGAATGCCTACATGACGTTCAAGCGCCTTAGTGGGTATCGGGTGGCTCATGCGGTTTCCTTTCGTCTGGTCTGGCCAAGGAAGCGGTGTGCTGCGATGACCTTCACCATTTCATCCCGACGTCGGGACTCTTCGTTTGTCGTGTAGGCGGTGTAGAGGTCCTTGCAGACCTGTAAGGGGTCGATCCGTTGTTCTTCCCACCACATGCGCTCGTTGGTGCTGTGCTGAGCGTTCTTGCCTTCTCGATGTTCTGTCCGTTTGAGCGGCACGCAGTAGATGTCGGTCGGCTTTTCGCCCATGCCAGTCTCACGTTTTAAGTGGACGGCGTCGGCATACCTGACGTGGCAAACCTCACACGGACCTTCGCCTGATATGAGCGAGGGCAGAGTGGCGATCATCGCCTTGTAGGCTTTGATCATGATCCGGGGCTGGCGCTGTTTCTTGGCGCGAGGTGTGTTGTCCTTTTTGCGCTCTTCTGGTCGCCCGAGCTTTGGCCTAACTGACTGTCCTGTGAGGTTCATTGCCGCCGCTCCGAAACCAATTGGATGGCGTGTTGCTGACCGCGATCAGCTTTTGCACTGATCGTTTTGTTAAGTTGATGCGCTAGGACTTCTGCAACCTCTGGCGGCTCGTCATCAAGGAGTGCTTGGGCTTCTTCGATTACGGGTTTCATGTTTTGCCTGAAATAGAAAGCAAAGAGGTCCTTCGTCCAATCCTCATCAGATTGTCCGGGTTTCCGCTTTGGAGCGCCATCTGGGAGGGTGTCACTTTCATGCTCAACCATCTCTGTGTGTCGTGTGAGCAGCGACTTCAATTTGGCTAGTAGGTTCATAGCGCCACCTGAATAGTGGTTGCCCCGACAGGCATAGGGATGGGAGGCAACCTGTCGAGGCAACGCTTCCACCACACCAGGTCGGGGGAACCTGTTTCAGTGTGGTGGGGATAAGTGGCCGCCCAGCCGCTACATGAGATGCCAACTGGACGGCCTGTTGGCTTAGTTCCGTTATCGCTGACGGACATCCACCAAAACTGTGAGAGAGAGAGGCGCATTACTCGGCTGCAACCTCTTCTGCTGGTGTGAGAACCGCAATTCGCTGGTCAATCTGCTTCCGAAGCTCCAATGCATCGCCCTTGGCGTGACCCCAGAACTGTCTGAATGCGGCTCGATTGAACTCCAGCCAATACTTGATTGCATCGGCGTCTTCGTTCTCATTCAAGAACGCGAGGCATCGATCTACAAACTCACCGTAGGGCACGTGTTCGGAACCTTCGCTCAGTTCAAAGGCAATGTTGACGCCCGGACCGCCCAGGGCTGCTTGTCGCTTCTGTTTCTCGTCTTCTTCGACGATCTCCGTTGCGGTCAGATCAATGGTATTGGCTTGGTCCATCTCTTCAGTGATGTAGAGGTTGCCAAGATCTTCGGGCCACCCCTTGCGTAGAGCGTCCGCCTCGGCGCACTTGGCAAGCATGACTTTGGGCATTGATCCCCAGTTGCCGGTGGTGTCAAGGACTCGGTCGAGGCTGCGCCCCTCTTTAAGCCGTCGTGTCTTCTTGGGCTTGCCGCTGTCTCTCCAGACTTCACCGGTATCGACGTATTCGAAGCAGTCTGGATCGTCTTTGAGTGGTGCAAGTTCTTCCCAATAGGCCCGGCCAGTGATGGGATACCACTTACCGTCGGGACCGAACTTGTGAACCGTGACTTCCGCATATTCGATGCCAAGCGGGTTTCGCTTTGGGTCTTTGAGGCTTTCGTCAATATGAATGCGGGGGGCGTCTTCATCAGGGCGATACGCGCCAGAACGGCTGGCGATAGACCGATAGCCAATGATGCTCGTGATGTATGTGACGTTCCGCTTGTCGGGTTTGTTTTTGTTGTAGACGATCGCATAGATTTGCTTCTTGAACGGGTTTAGGCCGTTGCCGGTTGCGATGCTCATAAATACGTCAAACTCGTCATTGCTCAGGTCTTTCGCGACCGTTCGCTTAATCAGACCGAGCTGATTGGGGCTGAAGTCGATGACGTTGGATGTTTGGATTGGAGCGAGTTGGTTCATTTCATCCTCACTTGTAAAGCGATGCCGCCGTTTGAGAGGCTGGCACCTGGTACGGCTTCGTTGTCCTGAAGAGCGGTTTTGACTGCCGTCTTGTCTAGTGTGGGGTTGGCAGCCTTCCAGAACTTGGTCGGGATTTTCGCCTCGTCTGAGACGATCACCTTTTTCGCCGTAGTCTTGATCGTTAGGGTCGCGCCCGCGAGTTCCAGCGTTTTGATCTCAGCCATGCTCATGCCTTGTTCGATCAACGCACGACACCGATTGACCCTGTTTCCAAGGCGCCGCTTCCGAGCGTCCAGCTGTTCCTGCCGTGAGGCGATGCCGTCGAGAAGAATGCTGTCTTCCTCGATTTGTCCCATAAGGCTCTCGATTATCTCGCGAAGGTCGGTTTCGCCTTCCATCATGTCGCGGGTGAGTTCTTCGTCACCTTCTTCCATCAACGAAGCTTTGAGCTTTGCCGCCGCTGAGAGTTCCTTCGTCATGGTGTGTTCGACGTTGCTCATGCCTTCCTCCTGATCCGGTTGTTGATGATGAGGCGCCGGATCATTTGCGTCCCCTGTAGTCGGCTATGGCTAAGGTCACGCTGACACCGAGCCAGATAACGAGGGCGGGGAGCCATGTCTCTGGTCGGTAGACAAGCAGCGCCGCACAAAGGATGCCGAACAGGCCAGCGGCCCAAGCGTAAATCTCAGTTCTCATTCGATACGCTCCCGTGCGTGTGGGGTAAATTGGACCGGGTAAATCACATTGCCTCGCGGCTCGTGTTTCCCACCGTTGCAGTGCCAATACTCGTGCCTCAAAGCTGTCTGCTGAGAACGCCAGCTAAAGCGCAGCGTATCCATCGGCACGTAGATGAAGCACTTGCCCTCATGAATGTGTGCGCAGGCAGTTCGGGTTGCTTCCAGGAGCACGTATCTGCAGGTATTTGTCGTGGCTTCGCGGGATTGAATGACAATCTCGAAAGGTATGGTTGGCCTGTCAGCGACTTCATGCGGCTGGAAGTCAAAGGCGAGGGCAGAAAACCAAAACCCTGAAGCAACGAGAATTGCGAACGCCAGCACATAACGTAGCCAACCCGGTTTTTTACGAGGCATCTCAAACAAGATAGTGGGTTCGGGTCTCATGACTGTTCTCCCTTTGCACGGGAGAGGGCGCTTAGAAACTCTTCGGCGAGAAACAGAAGCGGGCCAGCGTCGAACTTGCTAATTGTCACTTCCTCACATTCGCTCAAGGTTTCCCGCACTGAAACCTTGACGATAAACTGCGCAAGTCTTTCTGCCCGCTCCACCAGTTCCCCTGTATCTTGGGGAGGGGTGGCAGAGCGGGCGACAAAACTGTTGACTGCCTCAACGATCATCGGCCCATCAATTCGACCGACATTTTCCACCACCGTGTTGCCGTGCGTGTCTTCGATCCAGTCTTCCTTGGCATCTGGAACGACAGAACTAGGCTTGGAGCGATACGTCCAAGGCGCTGGGCTTGCATCGTCAAAACCCCACTGAGGCTTCTTCACGCTGTCTTTCACTGTGTCAGTCATGAGGGGACTCCTGTCTGTTCAAAGGCTCGTGCGTCAACGAAAACGCGATACCAGTCGCCGCCGTCTTGAGCTTCAATGCGAGCTAGAAAACCGTTGGCTCGGTACTCGCGGGCGAGTGCCTGTGCGTCGGCCTTGGCGTTCTCGGTGCATACGTCTTGCGCGTTGCGGCAAGCGACACCGTTGATCGTGCGATAGCAATCGGACTGGTCTTTCACCCCATGAGCGTTTCGGCGGGTGGTTGGTATCCAGGTCATTCCCCACCCCCAGTAGCCTTAGAGATGGCTGCTCGGGCGATCTGCTTGTATTCGTGAGCTTGTGCGCCGTAGGTGCCTTCTCCGTTGGCAATGGCCTCAAGCGCTTCCAGCATGTCGAAAGAGGCAACCAGAACGCGGGCATTTGCTTCTGCGTCATGGAAGGGAACGACCCGATCATTTTTCATGACATAGAAGTCACACACGGACCGGCCTGTGATTGCATCTTCGATGTAGGCGCCGTGGTTTTTATTGGCAGGTACGATGACCAGCTTTGGCTTGTGCTCGCTCATGCCGATACCTCCTTAGTGGAGGTCGGCTTGCCTTGAGCCTGATCGATTGCTTTGCGTGCCTTAGTGATTGCGTTGGTGAAGACTTCATCGTGGTCACTGGTGATAGCGCCCGTCTCAATCCCGTTGAGGAGGTTCTGAAGTGCAGCTGTTAGGACTGGCACGAGGTTGTGTCCGTGCTTCGCAGCGCAATGGGTGGCGCGACCCCTCTCGGTCACGAACGACCGGTTGCAATGAACACAAGGGTGGGGCCGCTCTTTCGGCTCACTCTTCGCGTGGGTACGGGTGAACTGATAGTCCGGTTCACAACTGCTGCAATAGACGGCAAAGCCGTCACCGTCACCGAGGTATTCACCACACCCCGCGCAACAGGTGCCGTCCAACATCATTTCTGCATATTCGCCCATGCTCTCTACTCCGCAGCTAGTTGGGTGGGGGAAAGGGCGTTCTCGGTTGCCGACGTCATAGAAGCGCCGATCTCGTCGAGCTTGCGCGCGAGGGATAGGTCGAGGGTCTCGCTGCGCATCGCGCCCAGAAGGGCCGCAAACTGAATGGGGAGGGTCCGGGCCGCTGCCAGTGGGTTCGACCGGCGAAACCGGATGTTTTGCATGATCAGCTGGCGGCGCTTTTGAATGGCTTCAACGCTCAGCCGCTCGCCCGCGAGTTCTGGCGTCACACCAGGAACATTCAATTTCAGAAGATCAGTGGGGGAGTAGATTGCAGAAGCGGCTTGGACGCTTACACCTTGGGCACGAAGGCCGCTTAGGACGGCGTCTTTATGGATGTTCTCGATTGCGGTTGGCATTGTTCATCTCCATCAGCGATGGAGAAACGATAGGGAAAAACCTATTATTCGTCAATAGGTATAAACCTATTATTTGAGAAAAGCCCTGATGTGCCACGACAAAATTGCGGTATTCGGGGAAAAACTGGCCTTTTATTTGGTGGAAGAAACTGATTGCCTGTGGGCATGATGAAACATTGTATGAAGCGGTTCGCAATCACCAATGAATGAGAGGTTTTCTATGACGTCATCGAGCGATGGGCCAACTGTGTCGAACATACTACATGCGGGGGAGTACGGAGCTACCAAAGTGGAGGTAACCAAAGATGGTTCAATGACAAGGATAGCGTTTGGACGCAATCAACCAGCCCGTGGTGATGGCATCTTTTATTCGGCGGTGCTTTTATCGCCTGAAGCTATCGAGAGTTTGAAAGCGCAACTAGAAGACATTTGACATGCCGTTGAATTTGGGATTGCCTCGAAACAATGTTGTGCCTATGTACGGGAGTGGGTCGGGTGATCCACCAGACAGTATGATTGAGTTTCGCCTATCAAAGTTGGAAGATGATGTGGGTGGCATTAAGCGAGATCTTGTTGACCTACGCGAGCGCATGAGAGCTGTTGAGGTCAAGATCGACCATCTGCCGAGCAAGGACTACATCCAGCGCGTTGCGTTCAAGTCGGTGGGTATCCTTGGTGCGCTAGGCACCGTACTCAGCGCATTCATTGTATTCCAAGAAAAGTTGCGATTCTTTTTGGGAGTCTCATAGGCAAGTTCGTGTTACTCGAAATCCCTGTAAGCCCCTATGACAAAGCCTTTGATCGCAACAGAGGTGCTTTCCTCACCATTTCCTAGCTGAATAGGTCCGTTGTGTGCGGGATTGGTGGAGCAGGGCCAAAGCTCAAGTCCGTTGTCGGCGTCACGCACCTCCTTGATGGTTGTCTCTACTAGACCACCGCTGTCCCGTAGCCGCTCAACAACTACAAGATCCCCGTCTTTTGGTTGCCTGCCGCATTCCACATCTACGCAGTGAGCAAAAGCGCCATCATCGATGCGCTTGTTGACTGAGTCTCCGATAACCCTGACAGCCCATTGCTTGAAACCCGCGTATTTAGGGTTCGGGACGATCGGGACGCGGGGCGGTTCTTCTTCGTCCCCATGAAAGCCGTCAACCTCAAGCCATACCCCAGCCTGGACGTCACCGACTAACGGGATACTGGAAATTGTGGAAACGTTTGTGAAATTGCCGCTCGCACGAACCTGAGCATAGCGTTGATCTGGTGTTCTCAAATCAGCTTCATCCACTTTCAGGAGTTCAGCAAGTCTGTAGCGTACCTGTTCTGGTAGTTTCTTTGGGACGCTCCGTTCTAAGAACTGCTGAATATATGAGTGGTTTTTGCCGACATGCTCAGATGCCGACTTGCGAGTGATCCCGAGCTCCGTGAGGCGTCGCTCGACCAGTTCTTGTACAGATTCTTTCATTCCATCAATCTAGCGACAAAAAAGTAGGTATAGGCCTATTGACATGATAGGTATTTACCTATTTTCTTGTCTCCCATGGATACAAAAACCTTTCTCTCAAGTGTCGAAGACTTTCTGCGCGAATCCAAGATGTCAGACACACGCTTCGGAAAAGAAGCACTCAGAGATCCGATGTTCGTGTTCGAGCTCCGCAACGGAAGAAACGTCTCTCTAAAGCTAGTGGAGCGAGTGCACAGCTTTATGTCAGAGCACCGCGAACCGGCGGAGGGGTAGGGCATGAGACTCTGCGGCGTCCGATTTCATTTCTTGGGTATCCTGTCGGCTAAAAGTGGCGTTGCGGTTTCGCGCCGTCATTTGCTTGAGAAGCAGATAACGCAGATCAAACAGCAGCTCGAACGGCAAGCGTTGTTATTGGCCTCGCTCCGAGTAGTCACCGAACGGATCGATGAATTGCTGCGCAGTCCAAAAGGTCTGTCAAGCGAACGGTCGCAGCGTCAATTGTCGTCTGCGGATCATCGAAAGTTGAGAGTAGTTCAAGAGACGCCCGGAGGTTCTCAATGACACCTCCGGTGGTTTCTTTCGGTAAGGATTGCAGTATGGCGCTCAAGGCCAATCTGAGGGCAATGACTTCTCCTTGCAGTTTAGATGTCGTTTCGTTCCATTCTGCTTGTCTATCGACGGTTTCCTGGACCAAGGCGATGACTGCCGCGGTCTCTGATTGTCGTTCGGTCATTTCGTTCTCCATCGTGGGTTTGCGCGACGATGGTGAAACGGCGAGGGGAGCATGGTCAACCGCTATGTTCCCCTCGTTTTTGATTGGGGGTAGGGCATGACCGACCTCGTACCCGCTGAGCAGTTCCAAGTGACGCCAAAAGGCGTTGTGATTAAAGGCAAGCCGTCTCTTGACGACGCGGTGGGCTTTGCGACCCAGATGTTTGATTTTATCGGCGTTGCGCCCATCGTGGTCGCGGACCTCTATCTCTATGTCAAAGAAGTCCATGGGAAAGATCAGGCGAACCAGCTTGTTCCTGTCATTGGAAGAACGAAGCATACCATCAATAACTGGGTGTCGATCGTTACTCAGTTTCCAATGGACCGGCGTGTCGATGGCCTGCACATGGGGCATTATGAGGCTGTCACTGGGATAAAGTTCAACGACGAGGCGCAAAGTCCCGACGTCGGGACCCAAAACAAGCTCCTGAAACGTGCTGCACGAGAGCAGATGCCTATCTCCCGCCTGCGTGAGATTGCGGAGCAGGAAAAACAAAGCCGCATTCCAAAGGTTATAGGCAATGGCGAAGACCCCGAACCTGATGACGATAAGCCTGTTTTTGATAGCTCGGATACTGGAGAGGCGCTTGCTGCTGAGAGGGATGAGAAGCGGGACGGTTTCGAATCCAAGAGCGATGCAAACCAGATCCTCGACAACGCGCTGAGCAATGTTGAACGCGCCTGTGCCAACTCCAATCGGGCGTGTTTGAACCGAGACCGGATTGACTATTCCCGGGTGAAAGCCGCGATAATTGCTCTGCAAGATTTGCTCCCCCGCGAGACACGGAAACCTGTTGAGAAACCAGTGACGCTTAAGGCGCCGGCACCCGTGGCACCGCCAGCGCCGCCCGTCGTGACAGACGACAACCTGGAAATACCAAAATTTCTGCGCCGGAACCCCGACGGCTCCTTGCCGAAGGAGAAGGCCGGTGCTTAACGCCTTTGATCATTCGATAAGCGGTGAGAGAGACGACCTGACCGTCGCCTCTCTCGATAAGCAGTTCAGTAATTTCGCGCGTTGGGCGCATGTGAAACCTCCTTCAGTGCATTCGCAGAATGTCAGAGGAGGTTTCGTGGATGCACGAAAAGTTGTCGCCATTTCAAGAATTTCAATCAGAGGGGAACGCAATGAGTAATGCGTACTTCACGCCAGAGGACTCCCGGCTGTATGTCCGTGAGCTTTTGGAACGGATCGTTGGGGCTATGAAGCATAAGCCCAGTCTGGCGATCCCATATGCGGCCCGTGTCACCAAGTTGGGGCACGGCACCGTTAAAGCACTTTGGTATGCCGAGCGGGCGGTGGTGCCCTGGGAGCTTGTCAAGAATCTCGAAATTGTTGCCGGACGGATTGAGGCCCTATCCGCCGCGGCAGAGGCAGACGCACAGGACGTGCGCGAAAGGGGACGCAATGGGATCAATGCGGCACTTGTTGGCCTTGGTTTTCTTCGCAACCGGAAATGCACTGGCATGGCCGTTTCACAGTTTAGCCGGGATGATCCGCCCAAAAGCTGATCCCTACGCTGAAGCGTTTGGGGAGCCGACCTTTGGGCCTGAAGTTAGAGAGGATTGAGCTATGTCCGATCCTGACCTGTTTGAGCACAACCGCCTGTCTCCTTATGAGCGCGGCATCATCGAACGCGCTGAGCGGGCGGAACATCATCGCTTGCACAAGACGGGCGCCTTTCGGGACTCGTCCAAGGCGGTCTTTGATTTCATTGCTGAGAGCCGCCGCGATGAGCGCCGCGCAAAGGCAGCCGAAGCGAGGAACAGGCTTTGACGCGTAACGTAATCACCCCTGCTGCAATTGAGCGGGCGGTTGCCCGGAAGAAGCTGCGTGACGCTCAGAGAGTGATGAGAGAGCAAATCGACATTCTGGATGGCAAGGGACTCGACACTGCGACGATCGCAAGCAAAGTGCTGATGCCGCAGTCAGAGGTCCACAACTATCTGTTTTCGAGGGGGTGGAGATGAGGTCACGCGACATTCCTGCGCATATCAAAGCCGTCCGATACCTGAAGGGTTTCGTCGACCAACGGGCGCCTACCAATACAGAGATCGCCCGCGAGGCAGGTATTGCTCATGGTTCTATCTCTACAGTGCTCACGCGTGCGATCGAAGGCGGTTTCTTTGCCATTGAACGCCAGAGCGGTATGCGCCGATTTGTCTTTGCCGACGGGTCCAAGACGAAGTGGACGCAGAAAAATAGTGGCTCCGTTAAGCCGTATGTGACACGTCCGAAGCGCGAAGAGTTTACCGACGCGCAGGCCGTTGCAGCGATTAGGGAGCATTGGAAGTCGCGGGGCTTTGAGAATATAGATGTCAAAGTTGTTGGTGATGGAGTTGTGCGCGCGAGCTTGAACGAGTTCGGGTGGCCTGCATGAGTGAGTTTCCCTGGGTCCGCTTCTATCCCTCCGACTGGCTCGCCGGTACGCGTGGCATGAAGGCGTCTGAGTCTGGTGTCTACATCACGCTGATCATGATGATGTACGAGCGGCAAGAGCCACTTAAGCTTGATGTTGGTCGCCTTGCACGGGTCTGCGGAGCATCAAACGCTGCTTTCAAAAGGTCTCTCGATGCGCTGGTGGAAGACGGGAAGATCGAGAGGCTTGACGACCTACTTTGGAACAGCCGCGTCGATAGAGAGGTTAAAAACCGTTCAGAAAAGTCTGAGATAGCCCGACAATCTGCAAATCAAAGGTGGACGGGCTCAGGCGAGAAAACCCAACAAAAACAACGTCCCAAAAATGCGAACGCAGAAGAAGCGCAATGCGAACCCAATGCTAACCAGAAGTCAGAAGTCAGAGACCAGATTACTACTACTACTACAGCGCGGCCTGATTACGATGATTTGGCAACGCGATTGTTCGAGGCTGGCGGCGCCGCTCTGAACCAGACCACGACCCAGCTGACGCAACTCAACACCCCTTTGTCCTGGTTGAACGAGGGCTGTGACCTTGAGCTCGACATCGTGCAGACCATCCGACGCCTTTGCGAGAAGAAGCCTCCCAACTCTGTGAGCACCTGGAGGTATTTCACGCCCGCAATAGCCCAAGCCAAAGCCGACCGAGAAACCCCATTGCCGGAGGTATCCCCCAATGTCAAACCGCTCCGCCCAGGTTCCCACGAAAGCCACCTCGCAGGCGCTTTCCAAGCCGCGCAAGAATTTGAGCGACCCGAGAGTACCCGCGACGCGAGTTGAGGTCGAAGGACGCTTGGCAGAGGTCGAGTCGTCACTGCAAGGAGCAGACCCAGCGAGCATCGCTGCCTTGCTGGGTAAGCTCGCGCTGCATTACTGGCGTCCAAACTTCACGGATCTACAGGCAAAGCAGCTCTACATGGACTACATCGGAGACCTAAAAACCTATCCGCTTGACGCGATCGAACAGGCCATTGGCGCTTATCGTCGAAACGAAAAAGAGAAGTGGTTTCCGAAATCCGGGCAGCTCATTGCCTTGTGTGAGGCCGCTGTTAAAGCGCGCAGAATGGATCGCTTGTGGTTGCGCCAGCGTTTGGACCTACCAAAGGAAGACCCGAGACCGGATGCCGCTACCAGGAAAAAGCGCGCAGAGGAAATGCGCCGCATCGGTGCCAGTCTTAAGGACGGTGAGTTTCCCGCGCCAGGAAGGGGAGCTGAATGACTTACAGCTTCTGCCAGACGAGCTGCAGTGAATACGCTGACATGTCCATGCTCCAGAAGTATGCCGCATATGCAGTGAGCAGGATGATGGACAGGGTCAGAGGATGGATGATGACTTTCATTGGTATCTACTCCGTGTCTCGGGCTAAACGGCGCTCACTGAATTGTTCCCATGTAAGGCACGGCACGCCCATCCCATCACCAATAGCTGTGCTGGCAAGACGTGCTGTTGCTTCAGGCGCTGCATATACGGCGCCACTCAAAACGAAGCCACCAACCATCAGTGTGGTGACGAAAACACGAAGAGTAGACATTGGCTTGGCTCCATCGTTGTTGCCCCTTGAGCATGACTGGACCCCTAATTTTACGCAAGAGGTAAAACACCTTTTGCACGGAAACCCTCAACCCCTAGAGGAGAGATAATCATGGAACGTTTTGGAATAGTTGTAGCTGCTTGTGGCGCCTGGCTGGTCTCGTTGGCGGTTCTCTACGGTCTCTTCGCGTTTGTCGATCTCGACCCATACTGGATGTTCCGGGCACCAGGCGAAAGCACGGGTTACTCAGGTGTGCGGTTTGTCTTTGCGTTTCTTGGCTTGATTTTGGCGGCGATGTGTTTTGGCGCAGCACAAGAGCGGTTGTCCGCCCTTACAGCGGCTAAGGAGGGATAGATGAACTCGACATGGGAAAAGCCTGAGACAGTACCTGATGTGAAGCCGGGCGAGCTTGATATTTTCATTGTTGCCGTACAGCGCAAGGAGGGTGCTCGGGCGGTATTTGGGGCTTGTTACCTCAACGCCTTTCCTCTTCATTTTGAGTGGGGCTGCAACGATTGTGATGACCCAGACAAGTGCCCAGACGTGAATGGGGATGGATGCCCCAAAACAGGTTGGCGCACTGATGAACCAACCGAAGATGATGGCAGAATTTACACGCCACTTCTGAGGCCTGGAGACGAGTTGCTTGGTTGGCAGCCTTACCCTGTATTCACCTCACACACAGAGGGGAAGTAGATATGTCTTACCGATGCCCACAATGTGGCGATGAAACTGAAACCCTGCATGAAGGCTACTGTGAGTTCTGTTGCCACGAAAACCAAGAGCAACTGGACCATCACAACGCAGGTTATGACAGGTGGCAGAGCCTGACGGGTCAACAGCGCGAAGATGCAATCAAGAGGGCTATGTCATGACCCTCGACCAAAAGAGACTACAGGCGGCTGCGAAAGAAACTTGCAGTCATCGGTGTGCGCAGCTTGGGGAGCCTCCCTGTTTTCGAGAAGACATAGGTGGCGAGGGTGCGCTGAAGTCTTGTCCTGACAACCCGACCTGCCTTCAGTCAACCGCTGCAACCATCACCGCCTACCTAGAAGGTGATGATTGGTGCTTCGATATGGAAGCCGAAATTCCCAAGCGCTTCATCGGTCTTCGCAAAAGCGACGGTGATACACCTTTTGTTGGTGAGTTCGAGCGCGACCCAGAAGAGCCTGAACAGTGTTGGTATGCCGGGGAGCGCGGCACTTACCACGGTGAATACCTCTACCTCTGGCAACTCAAAGCCTGGCAGCCTCTCCCCCAACCCCCAAAGAAGGGAGAGTGAGGTGAGCACGAGAATTGCTATTGCGGGAAACGCTGTTGCCGCAGCTGTCGCTGGTCTCAAACACCTTGGCCCGGAGCTGATCGTTGCGGAGTCGCCAATAGATGAAGATCGCTTCTTCAACTCGATTGTGCTTAGCGATCCCTCGCCAGATCCAGGCAAAGCAGCACTGAAGCGAGCAACAGCCTCAAAGTACAAACCCCATCAGGGCAAGCGAGAGATGGAACGCCGCAAGCGCAAACTCGCCCGCCGCGCCCAGGAGGGTGAGTGGATGAGTGAGACAGCACATGAAATTCAAGAAGAGGCATGGGCACGGTTTGAGGCTTGGCTTGATGAACAGCCGGAAGACATCCAAGAGCTTTCCTTAATCGAGAAAATGAAGCTGTACGCCAAGGAGCCCACCCATGAGTGAGCAGCTCTGGAACACACGACACAAAAGGAAGGATGGATAGATGATAATTTCCGAACTGCAAAAGGCCCTTGAGGACATTAAGGGCCGCCTTGGCGACCTTCCCGTCTATGGGTTCTTGAACGACGAGGAGGTCACAGAGGTTGAGTCGATAAATGAGCAAGCCCTCGGAACGGAAATCCGCGAGCAAGCTGTCGCGGTGCGCCTGTCATGACTGACCCAAACACAGAGGCCCCAGACATAGCGGGGCTGGTGGAGCGGTTGCGTGGGATGTTTACCAACACTGATCTCGCTCTCTTTAACGAAGCTGCCCGCGCCCTAGAGGCCCTACAGGCTGAGAGGAAGGAACTGGAGGCCATATTTGATCTTCGCTGGAATGCGGATATGCGAGCGATAAAGGACTGGCAGGAGATAACAGGTCAAGAACTGACCATGCCAGATCATGCAGACCTCTGCGTGTTTCTGATGGGTCTAGTTGAGACTGGTGAGAAGACAAACGAAAACCTCAACGCCACCATCGCCAGTCTGCGTGAGGCGTTGGAAGAGGCGAAGAGTGAAGCCTACCGCTGCGCGGATGTTCAAGGTGGGGGCCTATACCGGACCCAAGGTTTCGGAAAGATACACACAATTGCAGCCCAAGCCCTCGCCCGCGAGCATCCCGACAACGGGACCACAGAAGAGGAGTCCAGCAGATGAGGGTTCTAATCAACAGTGCTTCAATAGCATTGATACGCGGCATCATGAAGGAGGAGCTTCAGAACATGGATGGTCTCAAGGAAGACCTGGAGCAAGCGGTGAGGGTTGCTTTTGACAGGGGCGCTACTGAATGGACACGCCTGAATTACCCAGACCTTTACGCCCGCTGGACCACCCCCACACAGGAGAACGGATAGATGGGGATAATTTCGGATGCGGTAACGGAGGGGATCGAGCAGGGTTTTGAAGAAACTCTTGCGGGGCACTGTGACGGGTACGAAGAACCGGAAGACCGTTGCATGATGCGGCCAGAAGACGGGTGCGCTTGCCTCCATGTTCGATGGAGAAAGTCTAAGTGGTGGCAGTTCATCAAGGAGCCGATGAAGCCAAAGCCTGAAGCCGTACTAGAGGCAATCACGAACCTACGAGTAGGAAATTATTTGGGCGGAAGCGTTCTGCCCCGTAAGCCGGAGACAACCCCATGACCAAACCCACACACTACCTAGTACCTGTCCCGCCAGCCCGCGAACAGTTAATCGCAATCGATACTGTGTTGGATGAGGCCTTGAAAGTACCGGCGTACCAATTTGCGCCCCTGATTGCCGAAACCTTTCTCGAAGCTGCCCCCAACTCGGGACAGGTAAGCCCTAAGTCACAATGCCGGATTGTCGAGATCCTGAACTTAATGCTGGCGGACGAAATGGACTGGGGCCAAGCAGAAGCCGCGATATACGAGGCGCTAGGCCTTGAGCCTGTTCCTCTGTCTGTCGAGGGAGAGAAAGCATGAGCTTGATCGATCGAATTTACACATGGGCCAGACGTAAGCGGCTTGATCGCTTGGTGAAGGAATGGGGGCAAATTCGGACATGCCCCTGGTGCCGACAGTATGTCGAAGAGGGTGGAAAGCACCAGATGCGCGAAGCCGAACACAACGCGTTCTTTGACACGTTCACCTGTGGCAATTGCGAAGGGGAAAGCCATTGGGAGTTTGCGCCTGCCCCAATTTACCGGGGCCTTGGGGATGGGCCAAAGCCTGCGGAGTGGGGGTTGATGACAGGAAATATGGCAGAGAACGCAACCCGTCCACCCCCTCAACAAGGAGAAGGATGATGGAACCGGAAGACGACAAGCGTTGGAAAGCAGTCCTGACCTATCGCAGCCAAATGACCGGCCTTGTGCCAGTAGAGCATAAGATTGAAGAGCTGGAAGAGTTGCAGGACATCGTAGAGCGCGGCCCTGATTGGAACGCCCTGGACAGCATCGTGATCACGCTACTGCATCGCCACGACGACCGGGGAACCACCATCGAAGAGACCGAAGACATGCCAGTCCCCGGTACCAAGCTCAACTGATCCCTGCTAACTCCTGATAACCGAAGAGGCCAAGTGAATGACATCACGGAAATCAGCTGAAGAGCGGCAGAAACGCTATGTGCGAAAGCGGTGGGAGTTGCTCGCTCGACGGATGAACAAGGCGGGTCGAGAGCGGATGCCAGACCCTTGTGTTCATTGGTATGTGGGCTTTGCAGCGTCGGGCAAAGAGTTCGTGGCGCAGAAGCAATTGGAGGAGTGGGGCGCACTTACCTATCTACCGCTTAGCAGACGTTGGCGGAAGGTGAATCGTTACAAGAAGGTCAAAGAGCGCTTCGCCTACCCTGCATTGGCTGGCTGTGTCTTCATTGGCATTCCAGAAGGTCACGAAGACTGGTTCGGCCTGTTTGAGCTGAGTGCCGTGGGTGCCGTCCTTTCGGTTGGCGATGCACCGGCTGAAGTGCAGGGTGCGGAACTGAAGCGTTTCATAGACGATAACTGGCAGTATTTCAGCGTTCCGAACGAACAGCGCTGGATGCGGACCTACAAGGAATTTGAGGAGGGCGACCGGGTCAAGATAGCCGATGGGCCGTTCGCGGGTCATCTGGTTGACTGTGGCCGCATACATGACGGAATAGCGCATATCCTGTTGAGCATCTTGGGGCAGACACAACATCTTGAGTTTCCGCTTGACCAGCTGGAATCAGTTGGGTAACAGTGATTCTGCAGTAATGAGGCGACGAGGATCAGTGCAGACGTAGGCAGCCTTACCGGCCTAAGAGACCTCAGAGCACAATCGTCCCTCCCCAGGCGCATCATATGGCGCTATTGGTTAGAAACTCCGGTGAGCCGGAGTGCGACGCTATGAACCAACGACTTACATAAGTTTAACGGGCTCGAAGCCTAGTGGGGTTGCTCCTGCGGACGGGCTGGAAAACTGAACGTTAGGGGCTATAGACCTTAGCCGGAAGGGCCCGACCAACTTCTACCCGCTGTCTGCGTGCATTCAGCTCTCCGTGAAGGAGTGGAAACGTCTGGTTAGAAAGCTTAGCGGCAATGACCAGACAATAATACAGCCCGCTGGGGGAGCCCCTGGCGGGTTTTCTTATGCCCGAGAGGGTTTTTCTGAAGAAGGAGAAGAAGATGCTCACGTTTCGATTTGAGAACGATGCCCGCGCGGGCTCCGCTGTTAGTGAGATTGGCGACAGGCACGGCGCGGCCACGGCGAAGAGCTATATTTGTTGCTCGCGGGGCGACCATCACGAGATGATTTTGAAGCACGGCGAGGGTGAGCGCGAGACCTTCATTATTGGTTCGACGGATACTGTGAAAACAGCGGACAGTGATCACACCTGGGATCGCTGCTATGTGATGAACGAGGCTGGGGCGACGGTTGACAAGATCATGGCTCCTGCTTGTGCTTATAGAAATCCCCCGTTGACGGAAGCTGACATCAGCTCAGCGGCCTAAGCGTATTTTACCCACTGGGGCTAACGCTCTGGTGGGTTTTACTATGGGGGAAGAGATGAAATACGTTTCCCGACCTCCACAATCTCGTTGGGTTGATGAGCTTGACTGCGAAGTCCCAGATTATCCGGCACCCACCGTGTACGAAACCGACAAGCCTACGGGCCTTGTCGACCAGCACGGCAATGACATCGTGAAGGTGATGGGGCCGATAGGGTTTCGGTTTAAGCCGGTGAAGGCTTGATCAGGCACACACCCGGCCACTGCAAGGTCTGTGAGGTGCCTGGTGCGCCGTTCCATAGGGCAGAGCGCGACGGACAAACCATCGAGTGGCGGCGCTGTGAGCGCTTTCACCACTGGCCGGTAGCGCTCGCGGGCGAGCCGAGTCCCGACGTCGGGAAGTAATTCACGCATAGGTTGTTGAAACCCCGCAATCTGAGTGACCTCAGATTGCTCATTGCACGTATTGATTGAAATCCTGCCGGGCGCGGTTCCTCCCGCCTGTGCCGGTAGCACGGCGTTTCGGACCTCACCGAGCGCGTTTGCGCCGTGTGGCACTCGTTCCCGGCTCGGGGGAGCCGGTGAGCGGGGCGCTTTGAAAGGAATGAGATGAAGTTAGGTTTGTCTGGTATGAGCATATATGGGGGCGGAGTAACACCGCTTCAGCTCGCATTGGCCAAGACGCCAGGCGCGCAGCTACATGCCGATTATCGGACGAACCTCTACTATGCATCTGCGCAGACCTATGCGGCTGCATCTGGCGTCACAGACAGTCTACCGGCTGGCGAGCCCACATCTGCAGGGATGCTGGTGGATGGAAGTGACGCGCCAACGCTTGTGCAGGGAAGTGGGCCAGTGCCGTATCCGGGCTATTCGGGCACTGAGCACACGGCGAAGGTCGCTTGGGACGCCAACAGCACCACGGGAGACCGCGTTGTCTGGGCTGGTTGGGCCGATGCGAACAACCGCCTAACGCTGCATTTTGTGTCTGGCCTGCTCCGTTTTGAAAGCTTCGTTTCTGGTGCAAGTGAAGGCTATGTCTCCTATCCCGGTGTTGACGATGGCGGCTCACACAGCGTTGTCCTCTACTGGGATGAGGTGTCCGGCACACTGTCGATGAACGTTGACGGGCAAGGGCTCGAAGGGCCGGAAATCGTTACAAACGGCGGGTTTGATTTGTGGACTGATCCGTCCATCCCTGATGGTTGGACGCCATCTAACCATAACGGGACCAACTATGTTGAAGAGAGCCCACCGGGTTCAATGCGCTTGATCAGTGTTGATGCGAACACGGGTGTGGTTCAATACACATTGACCCCCGGTGTGGTCTACGAGTTTGCATTCACAGACGTTGTGGTGACGACAGGCAACATGGCCATTTGGTATGGCTCCCTGCTCCAACAAACCATACCAGTAGGAAACTCCTCAACCGAGATCATCCCTTCTGGGACAAACTACAGTCTCAAACGTGTATCGGGAGCGACAGACGTTTCCATTGGCGGCATCGCCGGGAAAGCAATCTACTCCCGAAGCGGCCTGACGCTGCCGACAGGATTGACACAGTATGCGCTTGGTCACTCAGGCGGTGCCAACCAGCTTACCGGCTATCTGCAAACCATCACAGCAGCCGATGGCGATCACCGCTCTACATGGCAGTAACACTAAAGGAGGCCGGGAATGGCTGATGATTTCGACGACTACCAATCAGGGTTAGATAGCCCCGCAATCGGTGCCGCCGTGGTTACGCCTAGCGATGACACAGATCTTCCTAAATCATCGCGAGCGCTGTATATCGGCAGCTCTGGCAACATCACTGTGACAATGAAGGACGGAGTTGACTGCACGTTCAGCAATGTTGTTGTTGGCACAATGCTGCCCATCAGGGCTACGCGTGTGAAGGCAACAGGCACCACAGCCACAAACATTGTGGCGATGTACTAGGCGTGTGGCTAAGAAGGATTGGCACCATCTCTACAACCTGTCTGCTTGGTGCCACAAGTCGAAGGGCCTGCGTGCCCGACAACTGAGCAGTGAGCCGCTTTGCGTCATGTGTCTAGACGAGGGGCGCACGACGATAGCCACCGTCGCTGACCATAAGATACCGCATAAGGGGGATCGAGAGCTCTTCTTCGACCCCGCCAACCTGCAATCATTGTGTGCCCGTCACCACAACCGGGACAAGGCACTACAAGAGTCACGAGGCTATCGGCATGGATGTGATGCAGATGGCAACCCACTCGACCCACCCGACCATTGGAGATGAGAAGATGAATACTAAGCGCGCGCCCTATACGTACTACCTGGCAGGCAAAGTACCAGCTGACCACCATCTGCTCACTGTTATTGACACCAAGACAGGTAAGCAGGTGGCTGATGTAGCCGAGCTCGACTGCACTAAGGGGACTTGCACCATGATGGATGGGAAGACGGTCGAAGGGGCGTTCTCTCTGGTGTATTCAGACGGCTCAGAGAAGGCCACAGAGAGCGACCAATCTCCCGCTACCGTAGGCACGCCCTCGGAGAAGGAGGGGGGGAGGTCGAAACCTCAGGGCCCAAGGGCTTAAGACCGACCCCGAAGTGACGTGTTTAACGCCACAATTCAAACAATCGGAAATCAGGGACATTCTAGTTCATGCCAAGACCGCGAACGCCGACTGAAAAAGCGGACATTACTGGGCAAAGCACAAAAAACAAGAAGAGGTATTCCTCCCGAAAGAGCGCGCCAAAAGTACCCGGCCTTGGCGGCGCGTTTGAGTGGATGGAGAAAGATCAGAAAGCGGCCTTCGAGCAAATCAGAAAAGCCATTCCTTGGTTGAAGGAGAGCGATCGAGTTCTGGTTGAGATCACCGCTACGCTGTACGCACGTTTGATGAAAGATCCTGCAGAAATGCCGGTGGCTGGGATGAACCAACTGCGCATGTGTTTGAGTTCAATGGGCGCGACTCCAGCAGACATTTCAAAGGTGAGCCATGACGAAGAAGAGGACGACCCGTCAGGCCGTTTCTTCAATCAATGACCGCACAACAGATTATGCGGAGCGGGTTGTTGCCGGCGAAGAGCTCGCTGGCCCATTTGTACGAGGCACATGCAAACGCCACCTAGATGATCTTAGGGAAGGCCACAAACGCGGTTTGTTCTTCGATGTTGAAGCTGCTGAAAGAGCCTATGACTTTTTCTGCGAGGTCCTAACCGTCGAAAAGGACAATGAGACTGTTCCGTTTATACCGGAGCCGCCTCAAGCTTTCATTATCGGCTCGCTGTTTGGGTGGATGTTGAACGGACGCCGTCGGTTCCAGACGGCCTATATTGAAACGGGCAAGGGATCTGGAAAGTCACCACTTGCTGCTGGTATTGGTCACTACTGTTTTGTAGCGGATGGGGTCAAGCGGGCAGAAATCTATGCCGCTGCCACCAAAAAAGACCAAGCGATGATCTTGTTCCGTGACGCAGTGTCGATGGTGGATAGTTCGCCCGCGTTGAGTTCACGCATAACGAAGTCTGGGGCCAAGCCGGTTTGGCAATTGTCTCACTTGCCGAGCGGGTCGTTCTTTAAGCCCATCTCGAATGATGATGGACAAAGCGGGCCGCGGCCAAACTGTGCGCTGGTTGATGAGTACCATGAGCACAAAACAGCTGACACGCTGGAGATGCTGGAGGCTGGGTTTAAGGGGCGCAAAGAGCCGCTTCTGGTGATCATCACGAACAGCGGCTCAGATCTGAGCTCGCCGTGCGGCGAATACCATGAGTTTGCTGGCAAGATTGCCCTTGGTGATATTGCAGAAGGCCAGCAGGAAGCCGCTGACCAGATATTTTCGTACATTGCTGCGCTCGATGAAGACGATGATCCGCTGAACGATCCATCATGCTGGGGAAAAGCAAACCCAACACTCGGCGTGACGATAACAGAAGAATACCTGGCTAAGCAGGTGGCATCAGCTCGGGCTATGCCGCGTAAGCAAAACCAGATTTTACGTCTTAACTTCTGTCGGTGGACAGATTCCGAGACAGCTTGGATCTCAAGGGAAGTGTGGGAGTCCTGTGAGCAGGAAGGCATCACCTGGGAAGCTCACGCCGGACAACAGGCCTATGGTGGGTTGGACCTCTCTTACACGACCGACTTGAGTGCCTTCGCGATTGTTTGGCCGACCGGCAACGATTGTTATGAAGCGTATGTCGACTTCTGGAAGCCAAAAGAAGACTTACAAACAGCAATCGACAATGATCGCCAGCCATATGGCTTGTGGGCGGAGCGCGGAGTGTTGCGCTTGACGCCAGGCAAAGTGATCAAGTTGCCGCCGATAGGTCAGCGAATTGCGGAGGCGGTGGATCAGTTTGATCTTTCATCTGTTGCGTATGACCGGTATCGGCATAAGGAGCTTGCAGACGATCTTGCTGACCTGAACGTCATCGCACCAATGATGGAGCATCCGCAGGGGTTTCGTCGTGGCGGAAAGCTGAAGGACGCTAAAGGCAATGATGTCATCGGCACTGACGGCAAGCCCATGGACAACCCTTTGTGGATGCCAAACAGCTGTCAGGAGACAGAGAACGCCATCATTGAGGGACGGTTGAAGGTTCACAAGAACCCACTTTTGAGATGGAACGCTGCAAGTGTGGTGGTCAGGGAAGACCCTGCAGGTACTGACAACTGGATTTTCGATAAGCGGAAATCGCGAAGCCGTATCGACGGACTGGTCGCGTTGGCGATGGCGGTAGGAGCTGCAAAGGCCGCGGCGGTGACTGAGCGTCCTTCGGTCTATGGGGAACGAGGGATTTTGACACTGTGAGGATCAATGGCGTTCTTCGATAGATTGGTGGCATGGCGCCGCCCGACTGCGGCGCCGCGAGCATCCGATGCTGGCGTTCAGATTAGTACGATGCAAGAGCTCGAAGCTGCTCTAAAAGGAGAGGGCGTTTCTAACTCTGGTGTTCCGGTCACTCCGGACACCGCCATGCGCGAGGCGGTAACTTATCGGTCAGTCGGCCTGATTTCGGGAGCGGTTGCGACCATGCCGCTCGATCTCAAACGCCGCGTCGATAAGAAGACTCGGGAGGATGCAGACGATCATCCGCTCTGGAGCGTTCTGAAGAGGAAGCCAAACCGCTGGCAGAAACCGGCTCAGTTTCGGCGCATGATGGAGGCCCAGAAACAGCTCCGTGGCAATGCCTTTGCACTGAAAGTCCGGTCACCACTCGGCAAGAAACAGGTCACAGAGCTAATCCCGTTTCGCCCTGGCAGCATCCAGGTGAAGCAAAGGGACGATCTCCTTCTTGAGTATCACTACACGGCGAAAGATGGCTCGCGACGGGTGTTTGCTCAGGAAGATGTGTTTCACCTGATGGGACTTACGCTTGACGGCATCACTGGCGTGAGCCCGATCACTTATGCGCGGGAGTCTATAGGAGCCTCGCTTTCGATGGAAAAGCACGGAGCAAATGTCTTTAAGAATGGCGCCCAAGTCGGCGGTGTTCTGAGTCATCCGAGCACCCTGGGGCCGGACGGTCAAACGAACCTCAGAGCATCACTGGATGCATATAGGTCTAACGGGGACAAAGCAGGGGCAGCGCTCATCCTTGAAGAGGGAATGAAGTTCGAGAACATCACGATGAGCTCAACCGACGCTCAGTGGATAGAGTCTCGGAAGTTTACGCGGACAGACATTGCGATGTTCTTTGGTGTTCCGCCCCACATGCTTGGTGACACCGAGAAGTCTACCAGTTGGGGAACAGGGATGGAGCAGCAGACGCAAGGCTTCATTACCTTCTCGCTGGAAGATCATCTGACGACTTGGGAAGAGTCCATTAATGCGGATTTGATCGATGAACCTGACATCTACGCCAAATTCAACAGAGCCGCTTTGGTTCGGGGTGACCTGAAAGCACGTTGGGAGGCCTATGTGAAGAGCCTCCAGTGGGGAGTGAACAGCCCCAACGAGGTGCGAGCATTGGAAGACGACAATCCAAGAGAAGGCGGCGATGTCTATTACGACCCGCCAAACACCGCTGGTGAAAGCGAAGGGACGAGAGATGAGCCTGAGACAGTTAGCTAAACCGAAGGCATTTGAACGGCCAGACGGGTTTCAGTGGGATGCGCCGACGGACGTCTTGGCGAAGTGGGTAGAGAGCCCGCACGCGGCGGAAGCCGATGATCCGAATACGATCTCGATCTATGACGTGATTGGCGAGGACGATTGGACGGGCGGTGGATTTACCGCAAGACGGTTGGCAGCGGCTCTGCGCTCAGTCGGCGCAAGCGAGGTTACCGTCAAGATTAATTCGCCCGGCGGCGATATGTTTGAAGGTCTCGCGATCTATAATCTGCTCGCCGAGCATCCTGCCAAAGTAACTGTCGATGTTATGGGCATAGCTGCTTCAGCTGCCTCTGTAATAGCAATGGCGGGCGACGAAATCCGTATGGGACTCGGTTCATTTGTGATGATCCACAATGCCTGGGGTGGTGTGATTGGCAACAGGAACGATTTTGTTGCCGCCGCGGAGATCTTCGAGAGCTTCGACGGAGCTTTGGCCGACGTTTACGAAGCACGATCAGGAATGAACAAAGCAGACATTTTAACGCTCATGGACGCTGACACATACATGGGAGCCAAGGATGCTTTGGCGAAGGGCTTCGCGGACACACTGATCCAGCAGGATCAAACTGACGCAAAGAACGAAAACACCTCCAGAGTCCATGCAAAGCGACTCCTTGATGCGTCGCTTGCGCAGACGGGAATGCCCCGGTCGGAGCGGCGGAGACTGTTGAAGGAAGTAGCCGGCACGCGCGACGCTGCCGAAGAGGTCACGCAGAACGCTGACTTGAACATTGCTGCCGTGCAGCAGTTTGTTGAACAAATCAGGTCATAAGGAACTAGACCCATGAATGCTCATGTGAAACCGCGTGCGCGCGGTATCGTAGGGGTGCGCGCAGATGCGAGCGACCCAAATAAAGTGTTTGCTGATCTTCGGCAGGCAGTCGAGGCGATGCAGGAAGCCAACGACAAACGGCTGACTGACCTTGAAAAAGGTATGTCTGACGTTGTTCAGGATGAGAAGGTTGATCGCATCAATGCTTCGGTCACTGAGTTTGAGAAGGCGCTGAACGATCTAAACGCCAAAATCTCAGCGATGCAGATTGGCGGTGGCGGCGACGCCATTGGACCCGAAGCTGCGGAGCACGCCAAGGCGTTCAACACATTCTTCCGCAAGGGGCCGGACGCTGGCCTTCGGGAGCTAGAGGCAAAGGCAAGCCTAAACACTTCGTCAGACCCCGATGGGGGATACGTGGTGCCTGAAGAGACCGAGAGCACGATCGACCGTGTTCTTGGTACCGTGTCGAATGTTCGCTCTGTCGCCCGGACGATGACTATCTCGGCGCCCACCTACAAGAAATTGGTCAATATGGGTGGTGCAAACTCTGGTTGGGTTGGTGAGAAGGACTCGCGCGAAGAGACTTCTACACCCAATCTGCGTGAGATCGCCATCGAAGCCCAGGAGATCTATGCCAACCCAGCTGCCACGCAGACGCTTCTTGATGACAGCCGCATTGATATTGCGGCCTGGATTGCAGATGAAGTATCCATCGAGTTTGCGGAACAAGAAGGCGCCGCATTCGTCTCTGGTGACGGCAACAAAAAACCTCGCGGTTTCCTCGACTACGACAAGGTCGCGAACGCTTCACATGCCTGGGGCAAGACGGGTTTTGTCACCTCCGGCAAGGCCTCTGGCTTTGCCGATACTGCACCTGCCGACGCTCTTATTGCGCTCTACTATGCCCTGAAATCAGGGTATAGGAACAATGCGACTTGGATGTTGTCGGACGCAGTTGTTGAGACTGTTCGCAAGTTTAAGGACGGTCAGGGCAACTATCTCTGGGCAGCACCCGCTGCGACGGGCGGTGTTCCAACCATTCTGAACAAGCCGGTTGTGACCGATGACAATATGCCGGCACTGGGAGCGAATAACTTCCCCGTGGCGTTTGGAGATTTCAACCGGGCTTATCTGATCATTGACCGGGCCGGTATCCGTGTTCTTCGTGATCCCTACACCAATAAACCTTACGTCATGTTCTACACGACGAAGCGTGTTGGCGGCGGCATGACGAACTTTGAGGCGTTGAAGCTTCTCAAAATCGCAACCTGATTGGGACGGGCGACCTATGGTCGCTCGCCTCTTCTCGAAATTTTCTCATTGATGAAAGGGACATCCCATGAAGGATCTCCATTCCGGCCTCACGGTCGTCTCAGCAATTGGTGCCGCAGTGCTGAGCGCAGACAACACCCCCGCGGCGATTGATCTCCAGGGCTATCACAGCGCTGAGGTCGTGCTTGCTGTTGGGATTGGTGGCATCACCTTTTCGGGCACCAACAAGGTTGAGTTCAAACTCACTCATTCTGACGATGACAGCACCTATACGGATGTTGCGGACGCCGATATGCTCGGGGTTTCCAGCATTACTAGCGGCATCATCAAATCGTTGACGTCTGCCCATGCTGCGGCTGATGTTTACCGGTTTGGGTATGTTGGCAACAAGCGTTACCTGAAGCTGCTTGCGGATTTCTCAGGCACTCATGGTTCTGGGACGCCGATTGCAGCCATGGTGCTCAAGGGTGACGGCTTCAGCAACCCACAAGATAACCAGGCTTAATGCCTACGCGGGCTGCTGAAAAGTGGCCCGCCCTAGCTTGGGATGCATCATGCTGAAGCCTGTACGGATCACGACCCCTGCGGACACGCCAATCTCCCTTGCAGAAGCGAAGGCGAATATGCGCGTTGATGGGACGGATGAAGATGCGCTGATAACGTCGCTCATCGGGGCAGCAGTGGATCTCATCGATGGCTGGTCGGGGATTCTTGGTCGGTGCGTGTTCACGCAGACTTGGCGGCAGGACTTTCAGGATTTCCCGTCTGGGAGAATGATTAGGCTGCCGCTAGATCCTGTGCAGTCCGTCACTGTGGTGTACAGCGACACCGCGAACGTTGAACAGACGCTTTCTGGTACATTCTACTCGCTGCACACAGATGATGTCGGGCCGTTTCTCTGGCTTCTGGATGGGCAAAACTGGCCGTCTGTTAATGACCGGCTTGATGCCGTTCGCATCGAGATGGTTGTGGGGTATGGCGCTGCTTCGGATGTTCCCAACAGCATAAAGCAGGCTCTTTTTCTTATGGTGGGGCATTGGTATGAGAACCGGGAGGCCAGCGGCAAGTCTATGCAAGAGATTCCGCTTGGCGTTTACGCTTTACTGGCGCCCTATCGTCGGATCTCAATATGAATGCCGGTGAATTGGACCAGCGCGTCATGATCAAGCGCAAAACCGATGTTGATGACGGGCAGGGTGGTTCAGCCCCGACAGAAGTCACGGTCGGTACGGTCTGGGCGAAGATCGAGCAGGTTCGAGGCCAAGAGCGGGTTATCGCCGATCGTCAGGCTGGAACACAGACCTATCGTATAACGGCGCGGAATCAGGGGCATTGGGCGGGCGTTGTGACTGAAGATACCCTCGTTTGGAACGGTAGTGAAATGAACGTCCGAACGGCGCCCGCCGCCGGGAGAGATATGTACCGAATGATCGAAGCTGAAATAGGGGTTGTGAATAGCTGACGCTCAAGGCAGGCTTAGGGTTTTGGAGGTGGTGGTGACGTTAATCTACTTGCTAATTGGTGTGGCTTATGTCGTCGCCTGGATATGGTGTGCGATCAGCATTTCACGTTGTCGACATCTTACGTCCCGACAGAAAACAGGGTTCATTCTTGGTGGTGTGTTAGCGCTGCCCATTTTTTTACCAGCCTACCTGATCATGCCCAATGATAAGATCGTTGCTTCTGAGGCGATCGACTTCAAGAGTGGCTAGCACCTGGGGTTTACTTCAATACGGTTTCAAGACCCGCCTTTTCGGCGGGTTTTTCTATGGAGCAAAGGCATGCCTGTGATCGGCGGCCGCGAAGCGGTTCAGAAGTTTCGCGTTATCCCGGTTCAGGTACGGCAATCGGTAATCGATCTGATGCCAGAAGCGAGCGGTCTAGTGCTTCAAGATATGCAGAACTTCACACCGCGAGACGCTGCCAATCCTGGCTCGCATGCTGCAGATGGCCTGACTATTGAATATGAGAAAGATGGCCTGCGCGCCCGCATCGGGCTTCCGAGCTATGAGCTTGAGAGCAAGTATTTCTGGTTCAGGTTTCTCGACGGTGGCACGGCTGGTGGTGAGGTGACGTATAGCAAGAACGGCAAACGCTTCACCATGAGTGTCCCGGCGCGGCCTGCCTTGCGTATCCGCGAGCGGGCAAAGGATGGAAATATTGCAGAGGTTGAGCGCATGGTGCGTCAAGCAATTGCAGAAGGGCTCCGACAGGCATGAGTGATCCGAATGGTGCGTTGGTCACAGCTATCATTGGTACGCTCAACACAGCGCTTGATCCCGTAAAGGTGTACACGCGGGCGCCGGCCAGCGCTGAAATGCCTTATGTGACACTGGATACCATGCTCGCAACACCAGACGATCAACTGGCATCTTTGAAAGACACGACTTTTGTCTATCTGACTGCATGGAGTAAATATCGAGGCACCAAGCAGGCCAATGAGTTGGTTGCGACGATCTATGACACTCTTCATAGGGCTCGGCTGACAATGAATACAGGCACGATGATCCGCGCCTATGTAACGGCACGCGGCGTCGAACCAGACATCGACAAGGAGATATTCAAGGGCAGGGTGACCATCCGCTGCCATATCAAACACTGAGATCCCCGCTCCGGGGTTTAACCAGCCGCTTCATTGTGAGGCGGCTTTTTTGATGGGAGAAATCCATGACAGAAACCACAGCCGCCGGGGCAAAGTTCTCAATCGGCCCGGCCAACAGCGTTGCCAATGATGCAACCGCCTACGCCACCCTCACCTATGTTGAAGTCGGCAACATCGTCGATATTGAAGGTGCGGGAGACACATTTGATCCCGTGACTACAGACCAGCTCGGTGACCGGCGTACAAAAACATTGAAGGGACAGAAGAAAGGTGGGACTCCGCGGGTTGTCTATGACTTTGATGACAGCGACACAGGGCAAACCAACCTGAAGGCAGCCGCGGCGTCCGACAGCCAATACGCAATCAAAATTGAGCTAGATAATTCCGGTGGAACCAATGGCTCGACCTTCTATGCGCGCGTCCTGGTGATGGGCGCACCAATCACCATTGGGACGGCCAACAACATGGTCCGTCGCGCAGTTCAGCTTGCAATCAACTCCGACACTGTTGAGGTCGCAGCGGCCTAATTCAGACACTTAGCTGAGTGAGGTGTGGCGGGCCTGTCGGGGGCTCGCCACACCACCCGACATTTCCCGACGAGGAATATCAGATGAGCAATAAATCAGTCGCCACTTCCAAACCCATCACGGTTTCCATCGCCGGCAAAAAATATGAACTGGAAGCCACCCTTGATGCGATCCGAAAGATTAACCAGAGCCTTGATGGAGTCCTGCCCGCGTACAGAGGCTTCAACAACCGCAATATCGATACAACCGCTGTTCTGATCATTGCTGGCGCAGGCTTGAGCTTTGAGAAGCAGAAAGCAGCGGACAAATTCGTAATGGCCGTGTTCCGAGAGCCGGTTGAAAGCTATTCGAAAGGCCTCAATGAATACCTCAATCTGCTCATGTCGGGCGGCAATACTGCTGAGAACGACCATGACGATGAGGTCGATGTAGACGGTGAACTGGGAAACGCCTGACGCTGGATGAGTGGTGGGATCGCCTCTACCAGTATGCAACAGGATGGCTTGGGTGGGATGACGCCGAAGCTATGTCCACACCGATCCCGCGCATTCTTCTGGCGCTTGAGGGCCGGATCGACTTCATCAAAACAACCACACCAGGCTTCCAACGGGAAGACGAGACAGCAGAACCCTCCCGGGCGGATCTGCACAAGAAGGTGCGTGAAATGTTTGGAAAGGAGGGCTAGTTCGTGACAACGGAAGAGATCGGCATTGCCCTCACTATTGAGGCACAACTAGAGCGTTTTGAGCAGAACATGGCTTCTGCTGGCCAGGTTGTTGAAACCACTGTCGATGGTATGGACCGCGCGACGAAGCGGTCCAGCGATCAGTTTAAGCGCCTCGAAGCGGCTCTTGATCCGACGGCCAGGGCGCTGCAACGCCTTGAACGGGACACTGCAAAGGTCAAACGCGCGCTAGATGCTGGTGTTGTCTCTTCTGACCGAGCTGCGAAGGTCCAGGACCGCCTTAACACCCAGTATGAGCAGACGATTGCGCGGCTGAATGGCCTTGCTCCGGCTTACGGCAAAGCGAGTGTTGCTGGTCAACGGTTCTCAAACACGATGGGAACTGGAGCCCGTGGATCTCGCCAAATGGGTCAGGCTGTTCAGCAAGCTGGCTTTCAGGTTGGTGACTTTGCTGTCCAGATAGCTTCTGGTCAAGGCGTACTGCGCCCGTTCATCCAGCAGGGAACCCAGCTGGTATCCATGTTTGGACCCATGGGTGCAGTGATCGGTGCCGCAGGTGCGATCGTCGGCGCCTTTGCAACCACACTGTTTGACGCAGGCGATGCGCTAGATTCATACGCTGAACAGTTGGATAAAGTACGGCGGTCGCAAGAGTCCATTAATGATGTGTTGGCCGACGCTGCAGATTTGCCCCGGAAGCAGTTGCAAGCGCTTGTCGGCCAGCAGGCAGCAGACCTTACATTGGCTGAAAGCCGTGTTGCTGAGTTGCGAGCGGAAATCGAACCACTTGAAGCACAGTTGCAGGCGATTCAGGACGCCAAGCCAAGAGCATTTGATGATGGTCTCGGATCGATTTTCGCCTCCAGGGGCCTCTCTGGAGCCATTGATGACCGTGTGATCGGCGACCTGGACGAAATCACTGAGGATCTTCAAGATAATCGAGATTCTTTGGAGCGCTGGCTCGTAGCTGTAGATCAGGGCCGGTTGTCGCTTGAAACGCTACAAGAAGCATTGGCTGGTGTTCGTGAGACCGGAGGTAGCGTTACAAAAACACTTCGAGAAGAGATCGACGCAAACACAGACCTTGCAGACGCCCTTCGTGTTTCTCAACGGGAGTATGATGTTACCCGTGAGTCTCTGAAGATACTTTCCCGCGACGGCTTTGACGGAACCGAAGAAGCCGCCCGTGCGCTGGCAGAGAAACTTGTTGACGGTCGCGATGAAATCAAAGCGATCACCGATGCGACAAAGGCTGCTGAGAAAGCGGCGAAAGATCATGCCCGAGCAATAGAACGAGAAGAGCAGGCTTACTCGAAATACATCGGGTCTCTCAAAGACGGAAACGAGTTGCTTCGCGCCGAGGTGGAAGGGCGTGAAGAGCAGGTGCCTTTGCTCGAAGCGGAAGCGAAACTGCGACAGCAGCTGGGACGCGATCTCATCCCTGAAGAGGTAGAGGAACTCAGGGGTCTCATCGAAACCCGAGAAGAGCTGACCGGGGTTTTGAAGGCTCAGGAAGAAGCAGAGAAAGAGCTGGAGCGGGCGGCAGAGAAAGCTGCGCGGGAAACCCAGCGGGTGTGGGAGAACGCTGGCGATGCAATCTCAGACGCCTTTGCCGACACTCTGTTTGAAGGCGAAGATCTATTTGATGCGCTGACCAACGCAGCTAAACGCTCAGCCGCGGAGATCGCGTCAGCGTTCATTATTCGACCGTTGATCTCCCCTGTCTTGCAGGGTGTGCAGGGCTCGGTTGGTGGCGGCGGCATCTCTGTCCCCGGCATCGGCGGCGGGCAGGTGGGTGGTGGCGGTTTCAGCCTCGGTGGGCTCAGCGATATAGGTAGCCTGCTTTCCGGTGGTGGACTGGGCAGCCTTGGCTTTAATGCGGGTGCCGGAAACTTCGGCGTAAATATCGCACAATTCATCGGTGGCGGTGCAGAAACGCAGGCGCTCTTCGGCAACGCGTTTGCGCGGGGCGGCTCGATCGGTGGCATCGCTGGCGGCTTCGCTGGTAACTTCCTGGCAGATAGCCTATTGGGCAACCGGGGCGCGGGCGCAAGCATTGGTGGCTCAATTGGAGCGATCGCTGGGTCGTTTATTCCAATACCAGTTCTGGGTACAGCTATTGGCGCGTTTGCTGGCAACGCTATCGGTGGGCTCTTTGGCAACTCATCAGTGAGTGAAGGCCCGACCCTTGAGGCTGTGTTTGACAATAACGGCAGGCGCACGGGTTTGGGGGTCGACAATGACGGCGACATAGGTGCGGCCAGACAGCTTGCGAACAGTTTCGGCACGGCTATCGAAGCACTGTTGGATGTATCCGGCGGCACGCTCTCAGGCGGTGCCTACATCTCCAATTCGGAGCTCTCTGGCCTCCGTCTGAGTGACAATAATGGGCAATGGCTTGCCTTCGACGATGAGACTGCGCTCTTAAGCTACCTCGTTGACAATCGTTTGACCGGTGGCGATCCGACGATCACGCGTGCCCTGCAGAACAGCCAGGCGAGCGACGTGAACGGTTTGTTGGCTGATGCTGCAACGGCGCAAGGGATCAGTGATTTCATTTCGGCTGCGAACGACAACACAGGTCAGGTGCAGCAGGCGATTGATGCGATCTGGGACAATGCCCGTGACATGATCGCCAAGGCCAGTGAGCTCGGTTTCAGTATTCAGGATCTAACGGCCATCAATGACACCGCGTTGAGCAATGCGCAGTTGGTTCTGCAGCAACGAGACCTGTCGGCGCGATCAACGGTACTGTCTGGCGTTCTAAACGCTTCAGGGTCTATCAGTTCATTCCTGGATGCGCAGCAGCTCTCGGCGAATTCATCGCTCAATCCTCTTGCGCGGTTTGAGGCTGCCCAGAACCAATTTGGTGATCTGCTCGCGGACGTAAGAGGTGGCGATCTCTCCAAGGTTGGTGAATTGACGGGTGCGGCGTCGACCTTGCTGGACATTGGTTCCTCTCGTTTCGCATCGACCGAGAGTTTCGTCGGGCTTGAGCAGTTTGTTACGTCTTCCCTCAATTCGGTCAATCAGGGCATTACAAGCGAAGATTTCATTCAGGACCAAACGAACACATTGATCGCGAGCCTGGATGTGCAAACCTCCCAACTTGATGCGCTGAATAGTGTTGTAACAAAGTTGGATGAGCTCCTCGCGCAACAGCGGGCTGATGCAGCGGCGAGAGCAGCCTGATGTTCGGATTTGCTGTTCCCGTTGGGGCAAGGGAGGTCGGGTTTGTTGTCGGTCGGGAGCCGGACAATAGTTTTACGGCTTTGCTGGCAAGCCCGGAAGAGCGCGGTCAGTTCCTGGTGGAAATCGAAACCTTCAAGGGCGGTGACATTCGGCTGGGCGCCCGGTCGATGATTGGGGACATGCCGGTCGGCGCTGCCGCCGTCGCCGATCTACCTTATGCGGGCGCGGGCAGTGGGGCGCTTACCACACTACTCTACTCCGATGACCATTGGGTGGGCGATCCGTCCGATGAGGATAAACCAAATATTGCCTATGAGGGGCGGGTATCGGTACCGATCCGGGTGTCGCGGCATATGCCTATCTCTCCGGAAGCTGACCGCCGTGTTCAAAGGCAATTTGGGGAGCTAGAGCTTCAAAACGGTGATGGCGAGCTAGACCCGATCGTGCAGTCCTATGCCGTTGATGGACGCCGCGTGTGCATCAAATACGGCCCTCACATGTCAGCTTACAAGAACTTTGCCGTCGTTGCCGATCTGTTGGGTGTCAGCTGGCAATCTGCGAACGAGAGCACGGTGCGGATCAGCCTGCGTGATCGTACCTATGCGCTTGAGCAACGGTTGCAATCCAATCTTTATGCCGGCACGGGAGGCGCAGAAGGCACCTCAGAGCTGACCGGCAAGCCAAAGCCCTTGATGTTTGGCCGGGTGATGAACGTCACGCCGCTGTTTCTCGACACCACAAACCTGATCTATCAGTTTCACGACGGAACGGCTTTTGCGGTTGATGGTGTTTTTGATCAAGGCCTTGGGCTGACCTATGACGATGCGGTGGGTGATGTTGCCAATTATGCAGCGTTGGTCGCTGCGACCGTCGCCGCCGGTAAGTATGCGACCTGTCTAGCTGAAGGCCTGTTTAAGCTGGGCTCCAGCCCGAAAGGGCTGGTGACATTGGATGCGCGCGGTGACGCGAGCCCGGATTATGCCGATACACTCGACGTCATTGCGATGCGTTTGATCAAGACAGTTGCAGGTATCGCTGACACATTCGTGAACCCAACGGGATGGGCGGGCGCGGCGAGCCTCTCTGGCGAGTTGGGGTTCTATATCGGTCCAAATGAACTGCCAACGACTGCCGACGTGCTGAACATGCTGGCATCGGCAACAGGGGCGTGGTGGGGCACTGATCGTAAGGGGCGCATTACGGCTGGGCGCCTTGTCTCTCCGGAGGCTGCCAACCCAATCTATCGGTTTGATGAGTATGACGTGATCTCGTTGAATATCCTGGCCTCCCCAGTGCCGCGATACCGGCAGGGAGTGGCGTATCAGCGTAATTGGTCAGTGCAGCGCGGTGAAGATTTAGCGGATGCGGTGACAGATGCTCGACGGCAGTCACTCGCGGAGCCTTATCAAGTATCGACAGCCGCCGATACGCAAGTCCGTGTGCGCCACAATGAGGCGGTATCGCCGCCGCCAATATTGAGCCTTTACCACAATGAAGCTGACGCCATTCGGCTGCGGGATGAAAAGCTAGACCTGCACAAGGTGGATCGTCAGATCTTCCAGATGAAGGTGAAGCGGCTGGGGTTTCAGTTTGATATGGGGCGTGTCGTGCAGCTCACCTATCCACGCTTTGGCCTGCAATCAGGCAAACGCTTTGTGATCTTCGGCATTGAGGAAGACGGGCGCAGCGAAGAAACCATTCTCAACTTGTGGGGCTGACTTGAGCAATATTCTATTGTCGAATGTCAATCTGGTCGACGGGGCCGTGGTCAGTGGCTCTTCTATCGCTGCAGACCTTGCGGCCAGCTATGTGACCAATCCCATCATTGGACGTCGAGCCAGGCTGTCAGGTGGCATGTCCTGGCTGGATGTCGATTTTGGAGCCGATGTCACGATCGATGTCGTGGTGTTGCGGTTTCCGCGCGACACGGTGTTTCCGTTGACTGGTACGATTACTCATAGCTTTGACGCCAGCGGCGGGACGGCAGGAACGGGCGCGGCGCACAGTAGCGGCGCTGTGGCGGTGGGCACCTATGAAGGGTATGGCTATCACTGTTACGTCCCATCGTCACCGGTCACGGCCCAATACTGGCGCGCGGCCTTCGATGTGCCAAATGCATTTATTGACATAGGTCGAGCGTGGGCCGGATCGAAGTTCGTGCCCGAGCGGAATGTCCAGTACGGATACTCTGACGCCTGGATTGACCGGAGTTCGATCACCACGGCTGGACGAAGCGGCGCGGAGTATGCCGACGAGAAACAACGCCAGCGAGCTTTCTCCTTTCTGCTGGCCTACCTCGGCGAGGACGATCGATCAGCGGTGCGCGAGATTATCCGCGCAAACGGCATATCCAAGCAGCTTTTGCTTATCACGAACCCGGAAGCCTCGGATCTCGGTCGCGAGGCATTGATAGGGCGCTTTGCACGAAATGCTGCGCTCCGAAAGACGCACTTTCAGCTGTCATCTCAACCAATTGAAGTTAGGGAGTCTCTTTGATGCGGCCCAAAATCGTAAATCGCGTAGTTGAAACCACGGTATCTACCGGCACCGGGACAATTGAGCTCGATGGCCCGCAAACTGGTTATCGAGCGTTTTCAGACGAACTCAGCTCTGGTGACAAAACACTTTATCTGATCGTTGACAGTGTATCTTCGCCCACTGTGTTCGAACGGGGGATTGGCACGGTCACGATCGGTGCAACCACTACTTTGTCCCGCGATGAGGTTCAGGATAGCTCGAATTCAGGCAACAAAATCAGCCTGACCAGTGGCACCCACATTGTGGTTGGGACGGTATCGGCTGAGTTGTTGAACATTCTGGCAGACGTGATCGATAGCGATCATGACCTGGCTGGTTCGAGTGGCGCCTACACGCTTACGACCCTGAGCGGTGTAACAGCCTATGAAGGCATGATGATTGGGGCGACCGCCAATCATGACAATCCTGTTGGTGTGGCCACGCTGAACAGGAATGCGGCTGGGGCGGTGGACATTGTTCTTCCGGATGGCTCGGCACCTCACGCGGGCGCCTTAAAGTCAGGGCGTTTCTATCTGTTCAGATTCAACGCAGCCAACAAGTGGGTCGTGCTCAATCCGACGGTGATTAGCACCAACCTTCACGCATCGGGGAGCGTCTCGGCAGCGACCAGTTTGGACATCACAGATCTTCCCGCCAATGCGTCTGAAGTGACCGTAAAGCTGAGGAAAATCGTTGGTTCTTCTTCTGCTGCGACCCTTTCGTGCCGCACAAGCACCAACAACGGCTCCACCTGGGATTCTGGCGCGTCGGATTACAGTCACACTCGTCCGGAGACGGTCTTCAACTCCACTGCTGGTGCCGGGCTAAACACCGACACAAAGATCGATATTGCAGCTGGTTGGGGAACGTCAGGCGGGGACGAAGGGGCGTTTGAGGTTGTTCTCGATGATCCAGGTGGGACGGGTTCAACCTTCCTGCGTTTCAATGGCAGCTTTGCGGGGTCGTCTGGAAACTTCACATCCCTAAACGGGCATGGTCGGCGACTTCTTTTTGCTGACGTTGACGCCATCCAGTTCTTCTTCAGTGCCGGCACGATAACTTGCGATTACGAAGTATGGGTCACACGCGCATAGCCGACCGCATAGCTGACTTCATTCTGGGCTGCATCATAGCGGCCATCATCATCTGGAAAATCATCGAGATATTGAAGGGAGAGGACGATGCGTGACATCGATCTGATCGTTATTCATTGCAGTGCTACGAAGCCGGACATGGATATTGGCGCGGACACTATTAGGGTCTGGCATACGGATCCGAAACCAGCAGGGCGTGGTTGGTCCGACATTGGTTATCACTATGTTATCAGGCGGAACGGTGATGTGGAGCGAGGTCGGCCTGTCGAGAAGTCGGGCGCTCATGTTAAAGGCCACAACTCAAACTCCATCGGCGTCTGTTTGGTCGGAGGCATTGATGAAGCCGGCAAGGCGGAGTCGAACTTTACAGAGGCTCAGTGGAAAGCGCTCTCTACGCTGATCGCGCAGCTTGAGGGCGAATACCCAGAGGCTGACGTGAAGGGTCATAGGGAACTCGACCCTGGCAAAGCGTGTCCTTCGTTTGATGTGCAGGCATGGCTAGATGAGCGCTGAACTTGTAGCCGCCGTCGCAAGTCTCTCGGCAAAAGTCGATGGCTTGGCTGAGAAAACCGACGGAATGGTCGCGCGGAACACGGTAGACCATGAGCGTGTCCGAGGGTCGATTGAAAAGCTTACAGACAAGGTTGATACCGCGTCTCAGGTGGCTGCCGAAAACGGGGCGATGATGAGGCAACAGGCTCTCACCAACGCAGATGTGGAGCAACGCGTTCGTTTTTTGGAACGCTGGTTGTGGTGGCTCGTAGGAGGCATGACCGCAATAGGGTCAGTGGCTGGGATGCTCGGCGCTTTGATCCCTCAATGGTGGAAGGGAACAGGACAGTGAACCACGTTGACCGCCGCAGGGCAGAGCGCAAGTGGTATGCCCGCATCTCATTTGCCACGATCATCCTCATAGCAGTCGTGTCGTTGTGGATTGCCCGAGTGAGCCCCGAGAGCAGTGATGCACTACGAGAGGCCGGCGGCATCCTCAACATCATCGTGCCGACCCTCGGGCTGATTGTCTGCGTTTATCTCGGAATTGGACACCGTGAGAACCTTCACCATGAGGGAAAGGAAGACCTATGAATCCAACAATACTTATGGCCGGGGCGCTCGGCCTGGTGGTCGCTTTCGGAGTGGGCGTCTGGACGGGTATCGACTATGAACACAACGCCAACGAAGCCCGACAGCGGTTGGCAGAACTGGCTGCAGAGGCGCTTGAAGATGAACAAGAGAGTGCGGCCGGCAACATCACAACCACAGTCGCAACGGCCGCTGATGAGGATCTTGCGGCCGCGCGTGAGATCACCCGCATTCTGAGCAACGAGGTATCCGAAAATGTCACTGATGAAGATGATGCTGCTTGTCTTGTTCCTTCCGGCGCTGGTCGCCTGTGGGACGCCTCAATTCGTGCAGAGCTGCCCGGCTTTTCCGGAGCCACCAGTCGGCCTGATGATGACCCCAGCTCCTCTGATCTCGCCCTTAGCGACATCATTGCAACCGACATCGCCAACAACGGGCGCCACCACGAGTGCCGAGCCCAGCTCATAGGGCTTCAAACCTGGGTGGCGCAGCAGCGTGACCTAGCGCGTGAGTTTGAGGGGAGGCGGAAGCCTCCCTAACACGGATCCGGCCTAGCCGGATAACGCGGTCAGGTTCTGATCGCAGCCCACCATGGGCGTTTCCTCCCTAGACTTGACCCGGGCGCCATTGAGTTGGTTCCCGGGTCTTTTTTTTGTGTTTTAGAAATCTTGTGTTCACCTTCGGTGTTTGACTGTACTTTCACTAAAAGCAGCGTTTTGTCGGCAGGTTTGTGTGGCGAATAAGAAAAACAAAAAGAAGCCAGCTCAGGTCATCTTTGGGCCGTTGCCGGTAGGGGCTATCGACGCAACGATAGGAACTGAGCTTGAGCCGGGCACAGCCGTAATGTCGTCCAACGCGCAAGTGCATGCGAGCAAGCGCCACCCAGAGGATTTCCCGTTGTGCTTTCCGCATGTGGCTCAGGTCATCGCCAACCCGCTGTATGTTGGCGACGATTTGCGCAACCACGGAAAGATTGAACTGGTATCCCGGGTTCCGGCTCTCGGCACGGGGCTTTTGGTGGCGGTTGACCTAACAGCGGATGGCGATGGCAACTACTTCGTGGCCTCGTTTTATCCGGTCTCGGAAGAAAAGATAAACAACCGTCGTGATAAGGGGCACTTGAAACGGCTCATAAAAAAATAGGGCCACCCGCAAAGGCAGCCCTATTAAAATGACTTAAGCCGGGGTGCCCACTTCCGGATCTCTTCGCCTTTCGGCTACTGTACCAAACAGACCGCAGCCTGCGTGGTGTGTGAGGAGGCCGTTCTCACCTCTTAAGTCTTGAGTGCAAGATTATGACTCCCAACTGGTTAGTCAACCGTGAACTGAACCGTTGTTGTACCGTTGTTGTTGACGATGTCGTCACCTATTCAAAATACTACATACAAAACAATATGTTAGGCGTCATTCTGACAATTTCGTCAAATGCGACGTTCTGACGCTCCCGTCAGTATAGCCTCTGGGTGGGCCCCCGGGGGTAGATGATCCATGGTGCCCATAGGTGATGTGCTTGGTGTGGGTCCAGAGCAGTGAGATTGACGTGTCTCGGCTGCCGCACCTGGTGCAGACCGCCTTGAGCTGCTTCCAGTCGTAATCATGTCCACGCTCGCGGGCGAGCGCATCGAGGTCAATCGGGACACTCACCACATCGCACGATCTCGAATAGCACCAGGCCAGCAGTCCCCCGACAATGCCCTCTGAGCGCCGTTCAATCAGATCGCCCAACGTGGTGACGTGAAGTCTCACGGGGGTCTGTTTCATCGGCGGACCCTAGCCGTGAACATGAAGAGAACAAAATCCCCCAAGTTTCCCCCACAAGTTTCTGCAGGTGTCTCCCTGTTCCTGCAGCGTTCTGCAAGTGTCGTTAGGGTGTCAGGCCCTAGATTTTGCTTGAAAGCTTAGATTTTGTGCGGCATACACGGCGGTGGAGAGGTGGCCGAGTGGCTGAAGGCGCGCCCCTGCTAAGGGTGTATACGTTAATAGCGTATCGAGGGTTCGAATCCCTTCCTCTCCGCCATTTTCCCCCGGAATTTGATGCTTGATTGCCCGGAGGGTCTCCTATGTCTGATCGTTGGAATGTTGAGAAGGCGTTGACCTGGTATGACCAGCAACCCTGGTTGCGGGGATGTAACTTTATTCCCTCAACTGCAATCAATCAGATCGAAATGTGGTCTGCATCGACATTCGATCCAGAAACGATCGACCGAGAACTGGGGTGGGCGGCCAGGATCGGTTTCAATGCAATGCGAGTGTACCTCCATGATCTGCCCTGGCTTGAAGATCGTGATGGCTTTTTCACCTGGATCGATGCCTATCTGAAGATCGCAGACCGGCACGGTATTCAAACACTTCTGGTGCTGTTTGACGATTGTTGGCACGAACCTGTCGCCGGTGTTCAACCTGCGCCCCGCCGTGGTGTTCACAATTCCGGTTGGGCCAGGTGTCCCGGTCGCCAGAAGCTTCTAGACCGGACTTGTTGGGGACAGCTAGAGGAATATGTTGGGGACGTCGTCGGGAGTTTTGGAGATGATAGAAGGGTTCTCGGTTGGGACATATACAACGAAGTTACCAACGTCGCGATGCCCTCACTCAACCTCTCAGGCGATGATTTAAGGGAAGCGGAAGCACAATCTGAGCGCGACCGCGAGGCACAGATAGCGGCGGCGACTGAATTGGCAATTGCTGCTTTTGGCTGGGCCCGCACGGTTGCTCCCTCGCAGCCTCTTACCGCGGGCATCTACATGAAAAATGATGACTTAAACCCGCAGCTCATTGAGTTATCGGACATTGTCACTTTTCATCATTATGGGTCGTTGGAGGCTTTAGAGCGGCTGATTTCGAAATTGCAGAAATATGACCGTCCTATCCTTTGTACAGAGTATTTGAATCGGCGCGGTGGCTCGTTGTTCCAGACCCATATGCCTGTTTTCAAACGCGAAAAGATTGGCTGTTTCAATTGGGGTCTGGTTGATGGCAAAACACAAACCAAATTTGCCTGGACGGACGCGCCAGGTAGCCCCGAACCATCCATCTGGTTCCACGATATATTGCGGGTGGACGGAAGTCCTTACGATGTGGTGGAAATAGAGCTGATCGGGAAAATGACGTCCAAATAGGCCGCGATCAGCAGGGGGTCTTTTTCGTGATTTCATGCGATCTGCGGAGTTCCTCTGGTCCCGCATCGGAGAGAGGCACGGCCGCCGATGCGATCGCGCGTTCGATGTCGTCAACTGCGGCGAAATCGTGCGAGGGAACAATCACGAGGTCCGGCAACTGCTCTTTCAGGTGTCTCACGTTGGCGTAGGACTTTCGCAGTTCGGCGGCGTCGCCGATGCCAGGCGTGATGTCCTTTTCCAACAGCTCAGCTTCATAGGTCAGATCTCCCACCAGAAGGATAGGTCGCCAGCCCTCTTGGCGAATGAGCATTGAGAGAGATCCTGGTGTGTGTCCGGGTGTTGGCAACAGGACCATCGATCCGTCGCCAGCAACATCGTAGGCGCTGTCAAAGCCTTGCAGGAGCGGGTCGTCGGTGGGTTGGAACTGAATGGGTTGCCACCGGGCGCCGGGAATCTCGATATGCTCCCGCAAGATCCAATTCCGTTCCGGGTGAGCCGTGGAGAGTTGCGCCCATTCACGGTCGCTGACGATCAACTCAGCTTGCGGGATTTGCTTGATCCCGCCGATATGATCGAAATGGAGGTGGGAGATCACCGCGCGTGTGATTGCTTTTGAGGTGAAGCCCGCCGCTTTCACGACATTGTCGAGCTTGTCTCCGCTGGTCGCGTCAAACCGAAACACCCGTCGAAGAAAGAAGCGTCCTATGGGGCTCGAAATGTAGGTCGGATCTGTGAGGATCTCAGGATCGAGGCCTGTATCAAACAACACGGGTCCATCACGATGTTCAATCAGAAAATAGTTGATCGGTAACTTGACCCAGCTGCGAGACAGCAATGCCCACAGCGTTTTTGGCATCCAAGAGCCATACCGATGTTCTTTATGCTGTTCTGCCCAGCCTGAACTGAGAACCTGCAGTGACTTGATGGCAGGACTGCTGTATCGAACGTTCTGACCTTTGGTGTCTGGACTCCGATCCATCTCATCACCTCACCGCCGTAGAAGTAACTTGGCTGCCCCTCCACCGAGCTTACAGGTCATAGGCGAGCGGCTTCGGACTACAATACTGATCGCGATGCGACGCGCATTGATGGGTATCAAATAGGCTCGAACACAGATTAAACGAGAGCACTTTCGAAGAGTGTGAGCATACGCGACCAGGCGCGTTCTGCCTGGGCCTCGTTATAGACCCGGCTGTCTGGTGGGCACCAGCCGTGGAGCGCACCCTCATAGACCTCAATCTCAGCCTTGAGGCCCGCACCGTCGAACGCCTCGCGAAGGACCGTTTTTGCTTCCGGTTGTTTTTCGTCATCATTCTCCGCAATGGCGAAGAGGAAATCGGCTTTCATTTGCGGCACAAGAAGATGGGGACTGCCGGGATCATTTGTCACCAGGCGCCCGCCATGGAAAGACGCACCGGCGCCAATCCGCTCGGGCAGCGTGGCTGCGGTAACCATGGTGAAGGGGCCACCCATGCAATAGCCGGTTGTGCCTATCTTCTTGGAGGTGTCAGTGGCTTCTTGAGCATCCAGAAAGCTCACAAACGCCGTTGCATCGGTTATGACCGTTTGTGCTGATAGGGCAAGCGCCATAGGAAGCACGTGGTTGCGGGTTTCTTCGTCCTGAAAGCTTGCACCCTCGCCGACCACGGGGGATTTTGCTTCACGATAATAGGGATTGATCACCAGCACTGCATAGCCGGCTTCCGCAAGTCGTTTTCCCATCTGTCGGAAGGCAGGCCGCAGACCCAAAATGTCCGGCCAGATGAGGATGCCAGGATGTGTTCCTGACGATGGATGCACGAAATAGGCGTCAGCCTCTCCATCAGGCGTTGTTATGGTCAGGTCTGACTCAGTTACGTCTGCAGCATTCGCAGCGCGGGGGAGGGTTGCCATCAGAATTGCCGCGCCGCCTGCGATGCCTACCTGACGCCGCGAGAGATATGCTTCACTGTCTTTTACGGTCTCTTCGTCGCACATGACGGCCTCCTGATAAACGAATGAAAGGATCGATCTTTTCGCCAACAAAGCTTATCGGGCTGGCGGGCCTCTGCAATCACATTCGTGTCCAGGCACATTCATGTGAACGTATGGCGCGTTGCTTTTGGTCGAGCCGGTATGAATAGTGGTAAAAACGAAATTCACGAGGGACGGAGAAATGTGATGGGGCAGGTGAACAAGGACAAAGCGGCGTTGGCAGCCATGGCTGCTGGTGATCTAGACGAGCCTGTGGTGATGCTCAATTTACTTCGATACCGGGAGGCAGCTGGCGACGGAGCGGGTGTTGACGGGCTCACAGGGCGTGAAGCTTACGAGGCTTATGGCCGGGCTTTCGCGAAGCTGCATCCGCGGTTTGGTGGCGAACCGGTTTGGATGGGTCGCGCGCTTAATTCCATCATAGGTGATGAAGAGTGGGATGTGGTGATGCTTGTGCGGTACCCGGCGCGCCGGCAGTTTGTCGACATGATGCGCGATCCCGAATACCTGGCGATTGCGCCGATCCGTGCTGCGGCGCTGGCGGACAGTCGGCTTATAGAAATGACGCAGCTTTTGCCCAAAGCGTAAGAGTTGTGCCCTTCATTCTTGGCACTGCTTTGCTGCCCTGACTTTGAGGCATTTCCAAACATATTGGAGGCGGCTGCCTGCATGCAGCGGCCGTCGTTTGCTCCTAAATCAATACGAACACCGCAGCAGGTGCTGTCGTGAGAGACATACGATTTAGAGAATTTTCAAATTATTCGATTGACAAGTGAAATTGTTTGCTGTTCAAGTGACCAGCGAATTAGTTATTCGTTTGAATAAATTTGAGGATCCTGATGCTGACCCTGTTTCACAATGCGGTATCCACCTGTTCACAAAAGGTGCGGTGGATCCTTTCCGAAAAACAAATGGACTTCACGTCCCGGGAGATTGACCTCCTGGCGGGAGAGCAGCACGCGGATTGGTACACGGAGATCCATCCCGATCACGTGGTGCCAGCGCTCAGCCACAATGAGACCATCATTCGCGAGTCATCGCTGATCATGATGTATCTGGAGCAGATTGGCGGTGGTGAACCGCTTGTGCCTGATGACCTTCTTGAGGCACACCGGATGCGTTCATGGGTGCATCTGATTGATCACAAGATTCACGCAGAGGCAGCGGTCCTTACGTTTGCTCTAGGGCCACGACATCTCATCAACGCGCAGCCCGCAGATGTTCGCGAGGCAGCAATTTCCAAGATCGTTGAACCAACTGCGCGTGCACAAAGACGAAGCGTGCTTGATCTTGGTGTCGCGGCTCCAGAATTCCGAACTGCTGTTGAGCGCTTCCTCAAGATGCTGGCCGAAATGGAGTCCCAGCTCAAGTGCACTCCATGGCTTGCTGGGTCAACGCCTAGCCTCGCGGACGGAGCAGTTCTGGCTTATGTCCTCCGGCTTGAGCACCTCGGGCTGGACACTATGGTGACCTCACATCCAACCGTTGCGGCCTGGCTTGCCCGCATGAAACAACGCCCGAGTTACGCGGACGCTGTCGGACGATGGATTCCCGAAGAAATCATCGCCTTCATGAAGCAGAAGGCGCCCGGCGACCAAGACGCTATCCAAAAACTTCTCGACGAGACCGGCATCCCAAAGAAGGAGACATCCTAATGGTTGGTGATCATTCAAAAGCGAAAAACGGCAAGGCGGAAATATCCAAGGGAACAACGCGGTCCAAGAAACGGGAGGAGACATCCGCCCGCATTGTGCAGGCTGCCCGGCAATCCTTCGCCAAGCGCGGCTTTCACGGCACAAGCACCCGTGACATTGCCAGCGAGGCCGGGACCAACCAGGGGTTGATCACCTACCACTTTGGAACAAAAGACGCATTATGGCGCGCGGCCGCAGACAATCTGTTTGAAGAGATTGGCGGACGGTTGTTTGACCGCCTTGCCCTGCGCCAATCGGCGGATGAGCGAGAAAACGCACGCGAGTCCATCAGGGAGTTCGTCCGCTTCTCTGCCGAGTATCCAGAGTTTTTCTGGCTCATGGTTGATGAGGGTAAAAACGCGGATGAGCGGCTCGACTGGCTGATCACGACCCACCTGCGGCCGCGTTTCGAAGTGCTCGCTGACTATATGCTCAATGAACTTGGGTACTCCCAGACGGATCTGCCCCATGTGTATTACGCACTTGCAGGTGCTGCTTCGCTGATCTTCGCGGTTGCGCCGGAATGTCGGCAGCTCACAGGAGTCGACCCTCTAAAAAAAGCGGTCATTGAGCGGCACGCGGATTTTGTCGCTCGCCTCATCGTTAGGTGATGACTGGTCTGGCTAGATGACTGGTAATAGAAGGACAGCAATCATGAAAACCATTGAAACAGACGTCTTGATCGTTGGCGCTGGACCCGCAGGCCTTACAGCTGCAAGCCTGCTCGCCCGCTCAGGGGTAGATGCGCTGACATTGACGAAGTATGGCACCGCCAACGCGCCACGGGCACACATCACCAACCAGCGTGCCGTTGAGATTTTCAGAGATCTCGGCATAGAGGAAGAGGCGCAAGAAAATGCTTTGCCACACCTCCTTATGGGCAAGCAGGTATATGCGACCACATTCGCGGGCCGAGAACTGTCCCGGATGATGACCTGGGGCACAGGCGATGATCGGATTGGTGACTACCGGTCCGCCAGCCCTTCAGAGATGTGCAACATCGCCCAGAATACCCTGGAACCGATCCTGCTCCGGCGCGCGCTGGAGTTGGGAGCCGATATCCGGCAAGACCATGAAGTCCGCACGATCAAGGACATGGGTGACTTCGTGGAAGCCCATGTCGTGCCAAGAGATGGGGTGCCGGAGTTTAAGGTCAGAGCGCGCTACGCAATCGGTTGCGACGGATCGCGTACGGTTGTGGGGACCGACGGTGGATTTGAATTTGAAGGTGTATCGGGCATCAGAGATGCGGTCACTGTTTGGATCGATGCCGATCTGAGCCGCTACACAGCTCACCGATCTGGTGCGTTGTTTATCACCCTCACGCCGGGAAGCCGTGACACGATGGGCGTATGGACTTGCGTAAAGCCATGGACTGAGTGGAGCACCATTCTGTTGCGCGGCGAAGGGGACCATTACGATCTCGATGAAAAAACCATCACTGAAAGTATCCGCGCCTCCATTGGCGATGACAGTGTTGAGTTTTCAATCCGCAAAGTCAGCTCATGGCAGTTCAACCATGTGGTTGCTTCCAACTACCAGCGCGGTCGCCTCTTCATTGCCGGGGACGCGGCGCATCGCCATCCACCTGCTAACGGGCTGGGCAGCAACACATCGATTCAGGACAGTTACAACCTGGCCTGGAAACTCGCTCTGGTGGTCAAAGGCCATGCAAGCGAAGACCTGTTGCGCACCTACACTGTAGAGCGGCAACCGGTGGGTCGGCGGATTATCGACCGAGCAATCCAGAGCGTTATGGAGATGGTGGAATGGGTCAATATCTTTGGCTTTGGGCCGCAGACAAGCTGGGACGAGGCAAACCAGAAAATTGAAGAGATGTTTGGTCCCGATGGAGCACCCGAGCGGCAGAAGATTTTTGATGCTCTGAAATTGCAGAACGGGCAGTTCAATGCTCACGGTGTTGAACTTGGCCAGCACTACGAATCCGACGCTGTCGTCAGCGACGGGTCAACGGCAAAGGCTGCAGACCTGAAGTCCGATCTGGTTCATGAGCCAACAACAATACCCGGTAACCCGGTTCCGCATGCCTGGCTAACGGTGGACAACAAAGACACTTCAACGCTTGATCTGTGCGGGTATGATCAGTTCACTCTTATAACTGGTGCTGGCGGACGTGGATGGATCGACGCTGTAAACAGCGTGTCGTCTGAGCTTGGTGTCAAGATGGGGGCCGTGCAGGTTTCCCTCGGTTTGCCGGTCAATGATGTTTATGGAGACTGGACCAAGCGACGGGTGGTCAATGACGATGGGTGTGTTCTGGTTCGTCCCGACCGCATCGTGGCTTGGCGTTCCATGGAAATGAGCAGCGAGCCGGAGGCAAGGCTGCGTGAGGTCATGGAGCGTATCCTGAAATCCAGTCAAGCCAGTGACGTTACGGACCCAACTCCGCTCAAAGAGGCGGCCGGAGTTTCTTAACAAGGACGTGTGCTAAAGGTGTTAGCGGTTTTCAAGCGCACGGATCATCACGGTCAATGTTGCTTTTGCCTCTGTAAGTGCCTGATCGGGTTTGTCGGATAGTGCGACTGCGTGAGCGGCTTCAGTGACTGCGCCGAGCAATATCTGGGCGGTGACCTCTGGTGTGGTTTCGTTGGTACTCTTGCGGGGAAGGGACCCCAGCGTTTGCATCATGAGGCCGAACGCGTATTTCGCTTCGATGGCCCGCCACTCAGTTAGTCCTACGACGGTAGGTGCTTCGCGAAAGACGATGCGTTGGATCTCGGGCCGAATGCTTATTTCGAGAGTTTTCAGCGCGCCCCATTCAAGCGCGTCCCATCCAGTGGTACCGTGCGGGGTGGTTGACGTCACTTCATTCAGGATTACCTGTTCCAGATGCTCAGCGACGGCGGTAAAGAGGTCTTTTTTGCCGCCGAAGTGATGGTAGATAGCGCCCGTCGTCACCTTTGCCTTTTTGACAATGTCGGCCAGTGACGCTTTGGCATAGCCATCTCTCGTAAAGACCATCTGGGCCGCGGAAATGATGCGTGTCCGGGTCCGTGTGCTTTGTTCAACCTTAGTGGGCATTCTTGCAACGATTGTCATTGGTTCTGCTGCTGTTGTGGCACGAGTCGCTGGTTTCCGGGAGTTTTTTGAACACACTTGACATAACATAATTATGTTATGTATTTGTCAATCAGACAAACAAGTCGTGTGAGCGACGGACAGATAGGAGATGACGGGCATGGAAGACCTTCAGACTAAGCACCAAGGAACAACCTTTGGCGATATTGCCTACAGGGAGCACGGTACAGGAAAAGCGGCAGTGTTCATTCACGGACTGGGGTTGAGTTCCCATTTCTGGCGGCGTCAGTTTGGCGCGCTGGCGAGTCAGAGGAGATGTGTCGCGCCAGATCTGATGGCTCATGGAGAAACCCAGATCGCTCCCGACCAGGATGTCAGCTTCCATGTGCAGGCTGACATGATCCTGGAATTGCTCGACAAGCTGGAGATTGAACAGTTTGACCTTGTTGGGAATGACAGTGGTGGCGCGATCGCTCAATTGATGGCTGTCAAAGCACCTGAGCGTATTCGCTCTCTGGTCCTGACCAATTGCGATGTCCAGAACAATTGGCCACCAGTGGCGCTGGGTGAGATACGGGAAGCGGCCCGATCAGGCGTGCTTGCTGCACAGTTCAGTAATTTCGCAAACGAGCCAGACCTTTTCAGGGCTGATGGAAGCATCGCAGAACTGGTTTACGAAGATCGCAATACTGCGACGGATGAAAACCTGCAACGGTATCTAGGCCCGCTTGTGGACGATGTAGACAGAAGGGCAGCCTTTGACCGCTATGTCGGACATCAGGATCATGCGCAGCTTACAAATGTTGAAGCGAACCTCAGGAAGCTTGAAGCTCCAGCGCTGATTGTCTGGGGAACGGAGGATGTGTTCTTTCCGACGAAATGGGCCTACTGGCTGCAGGGAACGCTTCCAAATGCCCGTGAGGTGGTGGAGCTCGAGGGAGCCAAACTCTTCTTCCCGGAAGAGCGTGCGGACACATTGAACAGCCATATTGCAGAATTCTGGAGTGCTTGACCCATGGCACAGATTGTCATCAATAGCATTCTTGTCGTTTTTGGATTGTTCTTTGCTTACACCGCGGTCGCAAGTTTTCGGACACCTGTCCCGTTCGCGCGCGGGCTGGGTCTTGAGCCTAACGGACGGTCCGGAGCGATCGAAATCCGTGCTCAATATGGCGGGTTCTTTGCGGCAGCTGGGATTGCGCAGTTTGCTGTTTTCGGTGGTGTGATTTCCGCACCGGCGGCGCTTTTTGTTGGTCTGGTTATCTTTGGTGGCCTGATTGCAGGGAGGGGTGCTGCCTTCCTCATTGGTGATAAAGGCGAAAAGCTACTGCCAATTATCTCAGCGCTCTACTGGATCGATGGCGTTGGATGCATTGCCGCGGTCATTGGTCTCTTCCTTGCCTCCTAGGAAGAAGCGCCCGGCCAGACGACCCCCCGATCACGCCTGTCTGGCCGGGATGTGATTTCCAGTTGATCATCAGAGTGGGCAAGCTCCCTCTACCTATAGTGGAGGTTCCCATGTCCCTGTTCTCTGTCCGGTTTCGGTCTTCTGATTTTGTACGTCTCGCAGCGGCGGGACTTGCCTTGTTCAGCCTCAGCGGCTTTCGAAGCTTTGAAGCCAACTTCGCACCAGATGCTGACCTGTGGTCACGATGGGAAGCGCATAACCCTCAAAGCACAGAAGTGATTGATGTTTCAGCCTGGAATGAGATTCTTGCTACCTATGTGAAACCAGATAGCAACGGGCTTAATCGATTTGCCTACGGTTCTGTCTCTGACGCGGACCGACAGACGCTCAAGAAGTTCATAAGTGAACAAACGGCGCTGCCAATCAGCGATTTTTCGCGCATCGCGCAGAAGGCCTACTGGATCAACCTCTATAATGCTGTGACGGTTGATGTGGTGCTGGACGCATACCCGGTGGAGAGCATTCGGGACATTGATATTTCGCCTGGTCTGTTTGCAGACGGTCCATGGGACAAAGACCTTGTCACTGTTGAAGGTGAAGACCTGACCCTCAATGACATTGAACACCGTATTCTTCGCCCCATCTGGAAAGATGCCCGTATCCACTATGCGGTGAATTGTGCCTCTGTTGGTTGCCCCAACTTGCAGTCGGAAGGCTTCACTGCCTCGAACGTAGAAGACCTGTTGGATGCAGGAGCGCGGGCATATGTGAACAGTCCGCGTGGTGTTTCGATCTCACAAGGTCGCGTCACGATCTCAAGCATTTATGACTGGTTTTTTGAGGACTTCGGCACGTCAGAGGAAGAAGTGTTGGCGCATTTGCTCGAATATGCAGATGAAGAACTTGCGGGCGAACTCCGATCTATAGGGGAGTTGCATGACACCGCCTATGACTGGTCCTTGAATGATGTTCTGTAGGCACAGTCTTTAGCGGTAGGTTTTTAGCGGGCGGAGGTGCGTCGCCGTTTGTTGTCGTAGACCCAACCGAGTGCCCGAGTTGAGAGGCCGATATAGTAGAGGCCATGTAGGACGCACCAGCCAGCAAAGATTGCTGCGGGATGTCGGTTTTTGAACCGCCGGGACGATGTGACGACGGGGTCGTCTTCTATGCAAACTGTGCCGCCGAGACGTTCCATTTTCCGGCTCAGGTCAAAGTCTTCCATGACGGTGTAGGGCATGATGCCGCCGAGGTCCTGATATACCGAGCGCCTTAGAAAGATGACAGAGTCTCCGTAGTAGAGGCCTTTGCTTCGGAACCAGGCGTAGAAGTCGTTCAACCAGGTCGCAAAATCGCTGTCGCCATCAAACAGGATCCTGAAATTACCGCCAATTTTTGAGCCATCTGAAAGCTCTTTGTCGATGGCGGTGAATGCTGTCTCGGGCAGGTGTGTGTCTGCATGCAGGAAGATGATGACGTCACCGCCAGCGACCTCGCCTCCGACCTTTAGCTGCTGACCCCTGCCTGGTTCCACTGACATGTGAACGTTGGCACCGGCGGCTCTTGCTATATCGGGCGTGCCATCTGTGCTCGCGCAATCGACCACGATGATCTCTGCGTTTTTGTTGAGGCGGCGGACATGGGAAATCCTGTCGCCGATCTGATGGGCTTCATTCAGTGTCGGAATGATTACGGAGAAAGAATGGACAAAAGCGTCAGTCATTGGCGAACCTCAGATCCGCGATGCGGCCTTCTCGATAGCCACCAAGATCATCGCTATCGCCGGAAATGGCTATATGACTGGGTTGTGGCGCTTCTTTGCCAAACGCGTCGCGAAAATCTTTTCGGAAATCGATGGTTTCCTGTGTCCATTGTTTGATCGGGCTGGTCGCCGTTTGCAGGGTAATGAGGGCACCTTGCCCCGCAGTCAGGTGAGGGTTGGGCATCGTCCTCGGTTGTTCTGCAGAACCGCCCCAAGTGTAGGTCAGTGCGTTTCCAACCTCTGGATAGCCAAACAGTTCTGCAAGCCCACCAAAGAGCGAGCGTTGGTCTTCCTGTTCTGGGAACCAGAGATGTACGGCGATGGGGCGGTCATCGGCGCCGATCTGCATCGGGTCGCTCGGTGGACCCATAGCGTCGACCCGCCAGCGCCAGGAAAGTGTTTCTCCCGCACTCTCGATCTCTTTGTACCTGAAGGCGACGGAGGTTTCCGAAATGACACGGAGCGAGCCGTCCGGTTTGACTTCAAACTCGGTTTCGTCCTCGCCCGGAACCCCAATGGTTTTCCAGCTACCATCGTCGAAGGTCAGGTTTTCAGCGAGTACAGGACCTGCAAGAAGGATCGATAGGCATCCTGCCAGTGTTAGGCATTGGGTCATTGTGCGTCCGAGACTGGTTTCTATATCTCGAACGTGTCTGACAGCGCCTACAGAAGCAATTCAACCTCCCTCACAGCTGGTTTATTCTGTGTGAGCCGTCTAGCTCGGGACCAGCTACTCGGCGGCCGCGCGTTGTGCGTGAAGTTCAACGCGTTCGAGCGGTGCAGACGCGTCATTGCCCAACCGAATGTCCATGTTGCGCGCTGCGAGATCCATGGTGAGGGTGCAAACGGTTCCCATATTTCCTAAGGGCTCACGCTCTCGATAGGTCTGGCAAATTGAATTGCCGGGATTTTCTGTGTCGGACAACATGCGGGCCATGGTCGCTCTGTCTCGCGTTTCCGTTTCCTTGGCCAAGGTATAGGCACGGTTGAGGCGGAGCGTGGAGTTCTCCAGGATGTGTGGCATGGAAAACATCTCTGGGTCGAGATAGTGATTGGTATGGGCGATCACATCACCGGGATCGTCGACTTCTATTTGTTCTGTCGCGGCGAATTCCATGTCAAAGCGGTCGCCTTTCTCATCGGCGACCAGAATGTTTGCAGACCGTCCTGGACCTGCGCGGTTGATCGTATCTCTGACGGCGTCGATGGACGAGCATTCCAGAATTGACCGAAGAAGAATGTGAATGGGCACGCCATTGGTCGGGCGGTTGATGTGGAGGAAGTTGAAGCAGACACCGACGCCCGCGTCATTCAATCCGATTTTTCCAAGGATGCCCGGTTCCGTCATCATGAGGATGGAAGGCCCGTCTGTTCGTTCAATTCGGGCAAGAGCAATGAGCGGTTCGAGCCGTTCTTCCCAATCCCAGTTCTGGCCAAGGAGCGGGGTGCCGCCGAAATGCATGACTGTGCATTCGGTGGCGGGCACAAAGGAGAGGAACTCGCTTCTTGCGTTTAAGGCATAGATCCAGAGCGGATTAACATTGGCCGCTTCTGCGATCGCCTCGATTTCCGTTCCATAGTCTGGCTCAAAGTTATTGATGACGGATTTGAAATGGCCTGCGATATCGAAGATCTCGCTTTCGGGGCGTCCGAAGAAGGAACCATAAACCTCAATCATGCGATGGATGCGCTCTTTAAGGGCGGTTCCATGTTGAGCGCCGCGGTCGGCGGGGCCGCCAGAAAGTGTGATGAGTGGCAGTCCGCCAATTGTGGTCATGGTGTTCCTCCTGATTTGGACCTTCAGAATAGGCGGGTTTTGGCACATGATTCAAAAATGGCAGAAATAAAGGGGCAGAGCTTGTCGGAGATCACGATTTTTGCAGCGGAGGTTTCGACCTTTGGACGGATCGTCGCCATGGTGGCGATTGAGAAAGGGCTCGACTGGAGGTTGATCCCAACGGACTCGTCCTCGGCAGAGCACATTGCTCGACACCCTTTCGCAAAGACACCCGCAGTGGAAGTGAACGGGCACCTCCTCATCGAGAGTGACGCGATCTGTCGGTATCTGGATGATGTGTTTGATGGGGCTTCGCTCGTGCCTGATGACCCATTGGAACGGGCGGAGATGACCAAGTGGATGGGCTTTGTTCAGGCCTATATGTTTCCGACAACGGAGTTTGGCTTGGTCATGCCCCGGCTTATTGCGCCCCTGATGGGGCGTCCGGTTGATGAAATGCGTGTCGAGAAAGCGCTGCCCACCATCCAATATCAGTTGGGTTTGCTCGAAACGGCCTTGGAGGGGCGCACCTTCATTGCGTCAGATCGTTTAACCCTCGCTGATATCTATTTATTTTGTACCTGGATGGCTGTGGCCCATACGGCAGAGGGAAAAGTGATGCTTCATCACTCTGCGAACGTAACCAGGTGGATGTCCTATCTCGGCAGCAGAGAAAGTGCACGCAGAACGGCCTGGCCTGAAGGTTAAGGCTAGCATTTCAGCGGTTTTTCGCGTTCAATGCGCAGGTTCTTTTCTACAAGCAGGCATTTTGTGTCGAGACCGTTTTCCATTGGATTAGCCCTCCTGTTTATCGGGCTTCAGATTGCGTCCCTCTACCATGGGGCGACATACGGTTTTGCATCTCACAACCATGCTCCCAAAGCCCTTATCGCGTTTGATACGCCTGTCTTGGACGTCTTTGGATATGATACGTCAAAGTCTCCGGAAGAGCGCTCACCTGAACGCTTTTGCGATCTGGACGTGTATTGCGACAAGCTGGATAAACTCGCGTTTGCGCCGGCGATCCTTGGCGATGCGCCGCGCTTTGATTTGACTGTGTATCAACCCGGTCGTGCGGCGCTCTATGGTGCTGAGTGGCAGAAAGCTGCCGCCAGAGGACCCCCATCTTTTCTCTCATCCTGAATTTTTGATCAGCGCCCAAATCGGGCGAAATGGAGAAAAGTATGTCTATGCTTTTGAAGAAGGGACGCACTAATCGGCGTCCAAAACACCATTCAGGCGCGGTTGTTGCAGCTCTGGGAACTTGCCTTATCGCGACATCTGGTTTTGCAGCTTCCCATGGTGACCACGATCACGGCCATGATGCAGAGAAACGTCACGCGGAATCTCATGAGCATGGTGCCGCAAAACTCGCCATGGCCGTTGATGGCAACCAGCTCATTGCTGAGTTCACGTCGCCGGGCATGAATATTGTCGGCTTTGAGCATGAAGCTAAAGATGCCGATGAAATTGCAGCGGTGAAAGCGGCGGTTGAAAAGCTTGGTATGGGCGCAGAGCTGATTGAGCTCAAAGGAGCAGGGTGCTCTCTCTCAGACGCCGATGTTGAAGCAGAGGGACTCCTTGCAGAGGCTCACGAGACCGGCCACCACGAGGACGACCATCATGAGGGCGATGAACACAAAGGTGAGGATGCACATGCCGAGTTTGAGGCGACGTACACCTTCAATTGTGTAACGCCTGACCAACTCTCTGGAGTCTCCGTTTCCTTTTTTGAGCATTGGTCCGGGATCGAGGAAATCGAAGCTGTTTTCTTGAGTGATGACCATCAAATCTCCGCTGAGCTCACCGGCGCTGCGTCGGAGTTTGAGGTTAAATAATGGACGCAAGTCGAGCAGAAGCACGTCAAAAGACGGCGGAAAGCGCGGTGGTCATCAAAGATCTCGTGTTTTCTTGGGATGGCGGTACGCCATTGCTCGACATTGCAGCCTTACGTATTGACCGTGGAGAACGTGTGTTTCTCCACGGCCCAAGTGGCAGCGGCAAGAGCACATTGCTTGGTCTCTTCGGCGGTGTTCTTTTGCCTGGGGCGGGTGGCCTGAGTGTTTTAGGACAGGATCTCGCAAGCCTTAGCGGTCGTGCACGCGACCGTTTCCGGGCGGATCATCTTGGCATCATTTTTCAGATGTTTAATCTCCTTCCTTATCTTTCGGTTAGAGACAATGTGGCTTTGTCTTGCCGGTTTTCGACGGCACGAGCCGCGCGGGCTGCGGAGGCAGGGGGCGTTGGACCTGAAACCAACCGGCTTCTTGAGAACCTTGGACTGCCAGGTGCGGCAATGGAACGCCCTGTGACGGACCTAAGCGTCGGACAGCAGCAACGGGTTGCTGCCGCGCGTGCCCTGATTGGCCAGCCAGAGCTGATTATCGCAGACGAACCGACATCTGCGCTCGACGCAGACCATCGAAATATCTTCATCGATCTGCTGTCTGCGGAGTGTGCTGCGAGCGGTGCCACGCTGGTTTTTGTCAGCCACGACCTATCTCTGGCGAATAGCTTTGATCGGACCGTGGCGCTCACCGAGATTAACCGGGCCGACATGAAAGAAGCCGTCTGATGCCGATGTCCGCTCTTTTACTCATCGCCTATCGCAGCGTTGTGAACCGACGTGTCACAGCGTTGCTGACGGTGTTTTCGATCGCCCTTAGTGTCACGTTGTTTCTGGGTGTTGAGAAGATCCGATCCGGCGCCCAAACGGGGTTTTCGAATACGGTTTCGGGGACCGACCTGATCGTGGGTGCCCGTAGCGGTGCGCTCAACCTCTTGCTTTACTCTGTTTTCCGAATTGGCGATGCCACCAATAATGTGACCTGGGAGAGCTATGAAGATATCGCTTCCCGACCCGAAGTCGCCTGGGCGGTGCCTATTTCTCTTGGCGATAGTCACCGTGGATTTCGGGTGATGGGCACGACGGCAGCCTATTTTGATCACTACCGAACTGGCGACAAACAAAACCTGCAATTTGCTACAGGGAAGCGGTTCGAAGACATATTTGATGTGGTTTTAGGGTCGGATGTCGCGTCTGAACTCGCCTATGGTCTGGGTGAGGAGATAGTGATCGCCCACGGTATTGGGTCTGTAAGTTTTGCCAAACATGACAATCTTCCATTTCGGGTTGTGGGTATTCTGGAGAGGACCGGTACGCCTCTTGATCGAACCGTTCATGTCAAACTCGAAGGGATTGAGGCCATCCATCTGGGCTGGTCAGGCGGGGCGGCACCTATCGGCAGCCGCGCACCCAGTGCCACTGATGTACGTGCCGCGGATCTCGAGCCAGTTTCGGTTACGGCCGTGTTTTTGGGTCTGAACAGCCGTATTGCGATCCTCACGCTTCAACGAGACATCAACACGTACGATGAAGAAGCTTTGATGGCGATCATACCCGGTGTTGCCTTGACCCAGCTTTGGGATGTGGTGGGTGTGGCTGAACTGGCTTTGAGAGCGATTGCGACTTTCGTGATTTTGACAGGTCTCCTCGGGCTTATGACGAATGTCCTTACCAGTCTCAACGAACGTCGACGGGAGATGGCAATTCTACGATCGGTTGGGGCAGGGGCGAGCCATGTTGCTCTCTTACTCGTAAGCGAATCCGCCTTTCTCGCCAGCGCGGGCGCCCTATTGGGACTTTGTCTGGTGCAGATCCTGCTCGCGGCAGCAGGACCGATTATTGTCGAGGCAACCGGTGTCTTTGTCGGTGGCCTCAGTGTCACCTCATTTGATCTGATAACTGTTGGCGCTGTTATCACCTTTGCGGCCGTTCTTGCCGCGTTTCCAGCTTGGCGGGCCTACCGTCAGTCGCTGTCGGATGGGCTGACCATCCGCGTCTAAGGAGCGATGTTATGAAGTTGCTATTGGCTGTTTTTGTGGCTCTTGGCTTTAGCTCGGTCGGGGCTTTTGTATCGGCTGCGGAGCCTGAGGTGATTTACTGGGAGGATCTTATGCCTCCGGAAGGTCTAAAGGCGCTGGAGGAGGCCTATGCGGCTGCAGCCGGAGCAGCCGAGCCGCTTAGCGAAGTAGATCAGGCGCAGTCTGATATCTCTGATTTGCCGGAAGATGGTGACATAATTCCAGGTGCTGACCCGGATGATCCGACAGGTAGCAAACCACCGGCGACTCAATTTGGGACCTTTGACGTGGTGGAAGAGCTCAATGGAAAAACCATCCGTATCCCAGGGTTTATGGTGCCGTTCGACATCAACCAGATGAATGAAGTAACCGAATTCTTGTTGGTTCCCTATTTTGGCGCCTGTATTCATGTGCCTCCGCCGCCGCCCAATCAGATTGTCTATGTGACGGCCGAAGACGCAGTCCCATTTGGTTGGGAACCGGTGTGGCTTGAGGGTGTGCTGGAGACCAAGACCCACATGAACCAGCTTGGCAGTGCGGCTTATACGCTTAACCTGACCAAAATGGAGCCATATTCAGACGGCTAACAACCAAAGTTCTAGCTTTTTCAGTGGGTTGGCTGTCGAACCTTAATAAAATATTGAGTCCATTTCCCTAGTCTCTGCGTAGAAAATGCATGGAAGGCAGGCGGCAATGGACGCTCCATTGGCTGTAGGACAGGGAAGGTTAGAGGCGCTGGTGCACCGTTTGGTTGTGCCGGGTGAGCGCGCCCGTTTGCCTGGTCCAGCGTGGGCGCTTGTTGTCTATTCGGTGACTTTGGTGCCTGCGCTCATCTTGTTGGCTGCTGCCTGGTATCAGCCCTTTGTGCCGATTGGCGAGTTGTTGCGGGACAGTTTGCTGGTAGCGGAAGTATCACAGGATTGCTGCCATATCTATTATGGCGCCATCTCAAACATTGGTGTGTTGCTGTGGGCTGCGGGGACGGCAATCCTGTTTTTTGCTGCACTCGTTGTCGCTCTGATAGGCGGGCAGGAACACAGTCATTACGTTGTTCAGTTTGGTCTTGGAGGTTTTCTCACGATGCTTTTGTGCATCGATGATTTCTTCCTCGTGCACGACATTGTTCTGCCGAAGCTCGGTTATTCCGAAACGCTTGCCTATGTGGTCTACGCGTCTTTTGCAGCCCTCTATGTTTGGTATGCGCGGGCCGAAATTCTTGGCGCGCGCTGGCTGATGTTTCTGCTCAGCGTAGGCTGTCTAGCACTTAGCGTGAAGATCGATGTCTTCATGAACTACGATAATGACTTTCGTCTCCTCATCGAAGACGGCGCGAAACTGATTGGCATTGCAGCCTGGCTTAGTTTTCATGCGGAAGCGGCAGCGTGCACCATACAGCGGTTAGGTGATGTGGGCCCTACGCCAGGAGATCGGTGTCAATCCACATGATATCAGTCGCGACCAAACTTTTTTCAGACGTTAAAGACAGCCGGCCATCTATCCTTTTGCTTGGGAATTATCGGCCTGCGCTGGCGGCGGCGCGCTCTCTCCGGGACGCAGGATACCGCATTGTGATGGGTAAGCGCGGTGGAGAGGGTTTTAGCGAATATTCCCGCTTTGTTGATGAAGCATGGGATCACCCACCGGTCGAGACGGATGTGGTTGGATTGGAGGTAGCTCTCACGAAGTTCCTGTCCGAGCGGGAGGACATACAATTCGTGCTTCCGATTAGCGAACCCTTTGTGATGTTCTTTGCTGAGCGCATGCAGACATTGCCAGGCGGTGCGACACTTGTCACACCAAGAGCAGACCTTGTGAAGACCTGCGCGGACAAGGTCACGATGCTCTACACCGCTGTTGAGGAAGACGTGCCCGTATTGCCTTGCGCCGTTCTTGTGGCGAACAGCGACAATGCCGCGCTTGGCCGAGAGGTGGGGCTGCCCATAGTTGCCCGACCTCTGACGCCGGGCGCCAAGTTCAATGAGAAGAAGGCCGTCATAATTGACAGCTGGTCGGACTATCAACAGTTCATTTCCGACTGGTGTAAACCTGACTTTCCAATTCTGATCCAGCGCCAAGCCGTTGGCCCACGGGTCAACGTGTTCTTTACGGCCCGTGAGGGTGAGCTGATCAACAATCTTCAAACATATATACGTCGAACCGACTCATTGGATGGGACCGGCTACGCTGTAGATGGGGTGACCGTCGCGACATCTGCGCCGCTTCTTGAGGATTGCGAGAAGCTGGCGAAGGCGCTCGACTATACCGGCATAGGCCTTGCTCAATTTATCGTTGACCCTAAAACAGGCGAGAGATGCTTTTTGGAGCTTAACCCCCGTATCGCGGGCAGTCAGGCAATCACAGAACAAATGGGTTTTGAGATGTGCCGCATCGCCGTTGATCTTGCGCTTGGGCTTGACCCCGAGCCTCCAAAAAAGGTGCGGGGAATACGGTCTGGTTTCAGATATGCATGGGTTTATGGGGACATCAGGGGTTTAAGGTTTGCGTTGGCGCGAGGAGAGATTGGCTTTGGCGGAGCCATGCGTTGGGCCCTAAAGACCTTTTGGACCGCGTTGTGGGCCGACCATCATATGACATGGGCGTTACATGATCCTGCGCCAACCTTAATGTTGTTTGCGCGGCAACTGTTCCCATCGCTAGAACGGCTTTCAGGCACCTCTGTTAAGGAGAGGCAGTCGCATGGGATGGACGTGCCAGACATGGCGGGTGAGGATCCTCCGGCGAGGGGCGTATGAAGCGCATTCCAGCTGTTTCGGGCTTTCTAAAGACGTCGAGCCTTTTGATGTTGGCACGCATTGGGGGCACGGGACTCGGGTTTCTTATCCAGCTCGCGTTGGTTCGGCTCATGCCCCCAACGGACTACGGTATTTATGTCGTTGCTCTGTCGCTGGCTGCGGTGCTTTCCATATTTTGCGCTTTTGGACTGCCGTCGGTCACGGCTCGATTTGTCGCGGGCTATCAGGAGACAGAGGACAAGGCACGGATCGCGGGCTTCATTCTGAATGCAAAGCGCCATATTGCAGTGACGGCGCTTATTTTCGGATTGGTCGTATTTGTTCTTTTGTCGAGCGGTCTTGTAGACCGTGAATATCAGATACCTTTGATGCTTGCCTGTGTATTGGCCCCAGTGCTCGCCGCCATGCGGTTTGGCGGAGCTCTGTCGAACACAGCGCGCCGGTTCTATTTGACCTACCTTCCCGATGTTACCTTCAGACCGCTTCTTCTGGTTGGTGGCCTTCTTGGCATCTACTTCCTCGCTGTTCCGATGACCACTACCAATGTGCTGCTGGTTCATCTTGTGGTGGCATTGGCTGCTTCGTGCTTGCTCTGGGTCGTTTTGCAGCCGCGCCGTCAATTCGTTTTGGGGGAGGTTCAACCTGTTTTAGAACGCAAAACCTGGCGCCAGGCTGCAACGCCGATGATATTTGTCACGTTGCTCACATCCCTTTTGGCTGACATTGATATTTTGTTCTTGAGTACACTTCTTCCTGCAGAACAGGTGGGGATCTTCAGCGTTTGCCTGAGGATCATGTTGTTGGTTGAGTTCGGCATCCAGACAGTTTTTCAGATGAGCATGCCCGATTTTGCAGAGGCGCAAGCCCGCAACGAAACCCTTCTGATGCGTGCTGCCCTGCGGCGCGCGCAGCACGCGACACTTGCGTTCACGCTAGCAGCTTTCTGTGGCGTGGCGGTGTTCGGCGACGGGATCCTTCTGCTGTTTGGGGAGAGGTTTACCGTTGGGGCTGATGCTCTTGTGTTTTTGATCGGCGGACAGATTCTACGGTCACTCATCGGCCCGGTTACGCAGGTGCTAACCGTTGTTGGCGCACAAATGCGCAGCCTTATGAGCTATGGCATTGCACTTCTGGTTTTGATTGCTGGCAATACACTTTTCGTTCCGATGGTCGGTCTTGAAGGGGCGGCCGCAGTTCTTTCATTTTCAATGGCGCTCGGTGCTCTACTTCAGGCGCGGGCTGTTTCGCAGAAGACCGGGCTTTCGGTGCTGAGTACGTTGTTCTCTCTACCGGACACTCAAAAACGTTTGGCTGACAGCCGCTAATCTCCGCCAGAGCATTATTCAAAGTGCGCTTTGAGCCCGACAGATGCCATCGGCTGAATGCTGTCTTTGTAGGGTTCGATGGTCTCCTTTGTCAGTATGGACGGCTCCTGCCAATCTGGTTACGGTTTCATCAACGGTAAAAGTCGGGGTGCCGGGGCAAAGGGGACAGCATGAATAAATGGCAGGTGGGAGATTTCACCGTTACGCGGGTGATCGAGATTGAGGTTGCCGGTGGGACCAAATTTCTATTGCCGCAGGCGACCCAGGAAGCTGTCCGTGACTTCAAGTGGATGGCACCACACTTCATGACACCGGATGGGCACCTGATTATGAGCGTTCATGCACTGGTCATAGATACAGGTGAGCGCAAGATTGTGGTGGATACCTGCATAGGCAATGATAAAGAGCGGGAGATCCCAACCTGGAGCCATTTGGACCTTCCGTTTTTGGATGATCTTCAAAAAGCTGGCTATGCACGTGAGGAAATCGACACGGTAATGTGTACCCATCTCCATGTTGATCATGTGGGATGGAACACGATGCTGGTCGATGACAAGTGGGTTCCGACATTTCCAAATGCCCGCTACCTGATGGCGGAAAAGGAATTCACCTATTGGCAATCTCAGGAAAATGACGCTGGCCAGAAAGCTGTGTTTACAGACTCCGTGAAGCCGGTATTCGATGCGGGCCTGGTCGACCTAATTCCACTCAATCATGAAATCTGTGAGGGCATATGGTTGGAGCCCACGGTTGGGCACACGCCTGGTCATGTGAGCGTGCGGCTGAGTTCCAAGGGCGAAGACGCAATCATTACCGGGGATTTCATTCATCATCCATGTCAGTTGGCGCGACCTGACTGGTGTGCTGTTGTTGATTATGATCCCACTCAAAGCGAGGCGACGCGGCGTGAGGTTTTTGCGCGTTATGCAGATACACCCATGTTGGTTATTGGAACGCATTTTGCGACACCGACAGCGGGTCATATCAAGAGTGATGGTGATGCCTACCGACTGGATGTGTAGGCAGAGATTACAATGTTGAAGACCCTTAAGGGGCGTGGGGGAGCGATGAAGTTGGTTCGGATAGGGCTTTTTGTGATCGGCGGTATTACAGTCTGCCTTGGTGTTGTGCTGGCAAGCTTGATGTTGGTGCGAGATGACCTGAGTTCGTTTGACAGCTATTTTGTCGCCCCAGAGGCAACGGCGGATCAGGCGGTAACCGTTCGATACATGGGCAACACCAACCTGCTTATTTCAGATGGGACCACGACGTTGTTGACGGATGGCTGGTTCAGCCGTCCGTCGACGAGCGAACTATTGTTTGGGAAGATTGGTCCAGATATGGACGCGATCTCGGAAGCGATGAGCAAAGGGGTGATTGCTGACGTTGCGGCGGTCATTCCTGTTCACAGCCACTACGATCATGCCATGGACTCACCAGAGGTTGCGCGGCGGACCGGCGCCTTGCTTGTTGGCTCAGAATCGACGGCGAATATCGGTCGGGGATGGGGGTTGCCGGAAGAGCAGATCCGCGTCGTCGGTTCCGAAGAACCTATCCGTTTAGGGGAGTTCTCAGTCACCCTGATCAAGTCTCAACATTTTCAATTTCCCGATCCTGATATGGCAGCGGCGGCACTTGAAGACCCTGTGATCACCGAACCGCTCATCCCTCCCGTAAGTGCTCTCGACTATAAGATGGGCGGGGCTTACTCCATCCATGTGGCGCACCCTTTGGGGACATTCCTGTTGCAGGGAAGTGCAGGGTATGTGACAGGCGCACTCGATGAGTATCGAGCCGATGTTGTAATCCTTGGCGTCGGGGGTGTCGCCGCACAAACTAGATCATATCAGCAGGATTACTGGGAGCAGATTGTCCGGGTTGTTCGCCCAGACCGTGTGTTTCCTGTGCATTGGGATAGTCTGACTGATCCGCTTCAGGATGAACCGGTCATGCCGAACATGCTCTGGTCGCGGGTTTTGGATTTTCAAGCCGAAGCCGGAGTCAATTATGCGCTCGACAACGCGCGGAAGGACGGAATTGATGCGGCCCTCTTTCCTATGTGGGAAGAGATCGTTCTCTTCAAACAATAGGGTTGGTCAGTGCAGCTTTGCGAGGAAAGTGTCGATTGCTGCTGTGACTTCCGGTTCGTCCAGGAATGGTGCGTGCCCGCGGTCCTTTGCTGTCACCAAGGTTAGATTGCTATGTTCGGTCGCCATTTTCTCAGCGGTCGCCGTCGATAGCAGGTCTGAGTTTTCCCCTCGTACCAAAAGGACGGGCACGTGGGAGAGGGCCTTGAATTCCTTCCACATGGTGGGGATGTTTCCGCGCATGAGCTTCGCCGCGCGCCGGAGGCCTGTGCCAATGGCCGCATCATAATCCATTGCGGGCTTGCCGCCGTCATCGCGAAAAGTCATTCGGGCAAAGGCGTGCCATTTTTCACCGGGCATGTTCGGAAAGTAACGCTCATTCATTTGCCTGATCGCAATGGCTGCATCTTCCCATGTTGGCGGGACTTCCATCTTTCCCGCATAACCCATGATCCGTTCAATGCCGGTCTTGTCGACCTCTGGCCCAATGTCGTTCATGACGACGCCCTTAAGCGCTGTGGGACGATGGAGGGCCATGTTCATGGCGACGAGTCCGCCGCGAGACGTGCCGATGATGATCGCATGATTGACGCCTGCTGCGGCCATAAGATCAAGCGTGTCGCGCATTTCATTGAGCGGCGTGTAGTCGGTCCAGCCTTTGGCATATTCAGATTTTCCGCGCCCTCTGAAATCAGGGCAAATTACGCGGCGGTCACTCGACAACCTTTCGGCGAGGTCAGCGAAGTCCTTGGAGTTTCTCGTTAGTCCCGGCAGACAGAGGATGGGCGTTTTCGGCGATGATCGCGAGCCATAGTCTCTTGCATAGAGCTTCAGACCTTCCTGCGAATAGTAGTGAATGTCCTGGAATGTCATGCGCCTGCGTCTCCTATTCGCGTCGTCGCAATCATCGGTAGTTCGAGTGACTGTCGCAAGCGTCTTTTAGCCGCCTAATTTGTCATCGGCGATGGGCAACATTGTGCCCGGTTCCTGGGTCGAGGGCGCTGTGGGCTGTACAATGACCTGTCGGGTCGGTTTGAAGTCAGCTGGTGCTCTCGGGGCGTCAATTCCAGGCGGGGGCCGCAGAGTGATCGGTGCAGTGCTGCGGGCTATCGGCTGAGGCTCGGGAGCCGTTAACACCGGTGCTTCTGGAGCCGCTGGTGGAATTAGACTGGGCGCGGCTGGCGTCGTTGCTGTGAGAGCTGGTTGAGGCGCTGGTTCCAAGATGGGTGACGGGCTTGCAACAACAGGTGGGCGATAGCTCGGATCATCTTCCTCCACGACCGGCATCATTGCCCCGTCTGTGAGGGTGACGTCGGCTGGCGCATCCAGAGTAGGCGTCGGCAAGCTTGAGACTGCTGGCGGTGTAACTGGAGGCGGTGTCATCGCAGGGGCTTCTGGTGCAGCGGGTGGTGGCACAGAAACCGGAGGAATTGGGGTTTGCACCGGAGCCACTTGTTGGCGAGTGGGATTTGGCGCGGGAATATCACGCCTTGCTGAAGGTAAGGCTGCCACTGTGGGTGATGCTGGAACGGCAATCGGGGGAGGCGCTGTTGGAGGCGCAGCGAGTGGGGTTAGTTGGGTCCGGGGCTTTGGTGTTGTCTGGATAATGGGGGCGGAGCCATCGTAGCGAGCGATATCCTGTTCAATCTTCAGATCGACCGCCCGGCCTTGAAGGCGGGCCCGGTAGACCTGCACATTTTCAATGACGCGCTGAACATAGTTGCGGGTCTCTGTGAAAGGGATGTTCTCCATCCAGTCAATGGGATCAACGGCCGGGTCGCGGGGGTCGCCATATCGCTCAACCCATTGGGACACACGGTGCGCGCCAGCATTATAGGCCGCGATGGTCATGATGTAGGAGCCTGCAAAATCATCCAGCAAATCACTCAGGTGCGCAGACCCTAGTGTGGCATTGTAGCTCGGATCGTCGGTGAGGCGGGCGCGTTGATAGGGCACGCCAATCTGGCGTGCAACGGCGCGGGCGGTCCTTGGCATGAGCTGCATGAGGCCCCTGGCCCCAGCGTGACTTATGGCGCGCGGGTTGAACTCGCTTTCCTGGCGAGAGAGGCCATAGACCAGTGCCGGTTCAACCGGTTTGCCCACCTGGGTAAAAGCAGGGAGCACCGCAGTCGGGTAGCTTCGTTCTGGCAGTGAGATGCCGCGCCCGGCAGCGATTTTGGCGACCCGTACCGACAGATTTGGAAGATCCCGTTCGACCATCAGGTCCGCCAAGGCAGCAAGCGCCGTCGTGTCTTGAAGTGTATTTGCCAGCTCGATGACGAAACTGCGGGCAAGACTGTCCTCACCGGCTTCATTCATGAGCTCGAAGGCACGAACCATGTCATTGGCAGCAAGGGCGCCGCTGTGGGCTGCCGTTGGAGAAGGCGCAGTCGGCAGCTGCAGGAGCGCGCCGCCACCTGAAGACAGGCGTGATGTCGCCAATTGACCATAGAAGGTGGTTGGGTAGCTGCTGGCCTGCCTGTAGTAGCCGAGTGCTTCGTCGGTACGACCACGTGCTTCGGCGGCCCGACCCATCCAATAAGAGCCACGGGATTTGCTGATGGGTGTTTTGACGCCTGCTGCCAGGGTCTGGAAATGCACAAAAGCTCTGTCGGCATCGTTCAGATATTGAAGCGCTATCCAGCCTGCGAGGAATTCGCCCTCGGCGAAAGCAACACCTCTGTCATGACCGTGGCCAGTCGCAAGGCCGTAAGCTTCCTGGTAATGACCTTCTGTAAGTGCTTTTCGGGCAAGGATTTTTCGCTCTGTCCATGCGCGATCGGGCCGGGTAATGGAATGGGTGGCAGTGGGCGGCGTCAGGAGAAGCGGAATTGCCGTCTGGTCTTGGCCGCGTCTCCGTAAATAACGTGCATGATCAAAGAGGAGGCCAGCATCGGCCCGCAAACTTGTCGGCACCCGCGTGACAGCGCTTTCAGCGCCGCGGGAGCGGGATGCGAGCTTCAGGCGCGCATCTGCCAATGCGCGGGCCTCTGCATCGACCAGCTGAAGCATCCGGCGGCCATCTGAGAAACGCTGCTCCCAGATGAGCCGATTGAGCCGGTCTTCATGAGCCTGGGGCGGCAGATGGGGCCCATATTTCTTGAGGATTTCGGCTTCCCGAGACCTTGAGAACTGATGTTCGACCCAGGCACGTTGAATCCATGTCGCTCCTTCGACCTGCTGGCCACTGTTCAGAAGGGCTTCGCCCAACCTTATCTTGCCTTCACCGGTAAGCGGATCACGGGTTGCAAACCAGGCAATGACGTCCGCGTCGCGCATCGGATAGTCCGATATGGCTTCTTCTGCGCGTCTTGAGAGACGGTCCTGGCGTGGCCAGTGAGGATATTGCTCCTGGAAAGCGACGACCTCCGCGACTGTGGATCCGGTTCCTTCCTTCTGGAAGCGCAGCCAGTTGAGAATGGCCTTTGCGGTTGGGTCGCTGATCTGTCGGGCGAAGGTGCGGACTTCCATCCATTTGCCCTTTTCCCGCGCATCAAGACCATCCCACAGCGCATGGCCGTCCGCCTCACTTAATAAATCTGAGGGTGGAGGTGGCGTTGGTTTGGTCAAAGGAACGGGAACAGCTCCAAGCGCAGCCGTGCTAAGCGCAAAAGTGACCGCTAGGCCTAATGCGCTGGCTTTCAGACTGGCAAAAGATGGACTCACCTCGCGATACCCCACTGTACGCCCCGACCTCTTCCGCATTTTGGCACTGGGCTCAACCTTATCGGCGCCCGACTCAATTCGATGAAAACACAGTTCATTTTCCTTCCGAAGCCGCCTTTTTTGTGGCGAAAGCTCTCACTGGAATCAGAAAACGGGGCTTTCTAAGAAAAAGCGTACAATTGTCGGCGGTCACTTGTCAGTAACAGTCGTATGCGACCTTCAGTCTGGTTAATTTGCCCCGCTAAGCACCTCATTCTGTTGCGATTTGACGGGAATTGGCTGTATGGTCCGCGCCTCATACCAGGGAGCTGTTCGGCGACTTAACCGTCGACAGCCGATGATGTTCACTCAGGAGCTAGAGAGATGTTTAAAGGGTCAATTGTCGCGCTTGTCACACCGTTCAAAAACGGTGCGGTCGACAAAGACGCTTTTGCGCGTCTTGTGGAGTGGCATATTGCAGAGGGAACTCATGGTCTGGTGCCGTGTGGGACGACGGGCGAGTCGCCTACATTGAGTGCCGCTGAGCATATGAGTGTCGTGGCGCACTGTGTTGAAGTGACGGCCGGGCGTATTCCTGTCATTGCTGGAACAGGCTCGAATAATACGGCTGAGGCGCTCGAGTTTACCCAGCATGCGAAGGATGTAGGGGCTGACGGCGCCCTGATTGTTACGCCTTACTACAACAAGCCAACACAGGCGGGGCTCTATGCCCACTTCAAGGCTATCAATGATGCGGTCGATATTCCGATCCTGATCTATAATATCCCGCCACGCAGTGTGATTGACATGAGCGTTGAGACGATGACGGAACTCTCAAAGCTCAAGAACATCATCGGGGTTAAAGATGCCACAGCGGATCTTTCGCGGGTGAGTTCTCAGCGGCTGGCGATGGGTCCTGATTTCAATCAGCTCTCAGGCGAAGACGCGACCGCACTTGGCTATATGGCGCATGGCGGGCACGGGTGTATTTCCGTTGCAGCCAATGTTGCGCCGAAGCTCTGTGCGCAGTTTCAGAGCGCGTGCATGCAAGGCAATTTTGATGCTGCACTCGAGCTTCAGGACAAGTTGATGCCACTTCACACGGCACTCTTCCTGGAAGCAAGCCCGGCTCCTGCGAAATACGCGCTTGAGAAGCTTGGTATGTGTGGGAGCGAAATTCGCCTGCCGCTCGTTCCTATCGAGCCTTCGACGCGTGATGCCGTCGATGCGGCCCTAAAACATGCGGGGCTGCTTTAGCAGTTAGGACCCATGTCTTCCAAAAGCGGTGGCGCCAAGAAGAGACGCGGTGAAGACGGCAAGAAGATTGTCGCTGACAACCGGAAGGCGCGCTACGACTATTCCATTGATGACGTTTTCGAGGCGGGCATTGTGCTGCGCGGTACGGAAGTGAAGGCGTTGCGCGAGGGGAAAGCGAGCCTTGGTGAAGCCTATGCGGAAGTAAAAGAGGGAGAGGCGTTCCTGGTGAATGCCTTTATCCCTGAATACCTGCAGGCAAATCGCTTCAACCACGAACCCAGACGTGTGCGAAAGCTGCTTCTTCATGCCCGAGAAATCGAAAAAATGGGTGCCTCTGTGCAGCGCAAAGGCATGACGCTCATCCCACTTAAAATTTACTTCAATGATAAGGGCCGTGTGAAAATTGAGCTTGGTCTGGCGCAAGGCAAGAGGCAAGCTGATAAGCGTCAGACCGAAAAAGACCGTAGCTGGCAGCGCGACAAAGCCCGGCTGATGCGGGAAAAAGGCTAATTCCTCTGGAGGAGAGAGCAGTATGAGTGATGACGATCAGAAATCTGGTGAACCTCAAGGTTTGATTGGTCAGATCAAAGACAAGCTCATTTCATCTAAACAGAAGACCGCTGAGCAGGGGCGCCATTTAACGGGTATGCCAGACGCCGAGCGTGCTGATCGTCTGCCACCAGGGCAGCATCGTGTCGACAAGTGGCCGGTGCTTGATCTTGGCATTCAGCCAGACGTGCCAAAAGAAAGCTGGGAGCTCACGATTGATGGAGCTGTCGAAAATCCCGTGTCGTGGAATTGGGATAGCTTCATGGCGCAGCCACAATATTCGCATGTGTCAGACATTCATTGTGTGACGACCTGGAGCCGGTACGACAATCATTGGGATGGTGTGTCGGGTGCGCATATTCTGGATGTCGTCAAACCAACAGCAGCTGCAAAGCATCTGATCTTTCATTCCTACGATGGGTACACAACCAATATCCGGTTGGAGATGTTTCAGGACGAGGATGTGCTGCTGGCGCATTCCTGGGAGGGGACGCCGCTCTCTCGCGAGCACGGGGCACCTGTGCGCGTGATTATTCCAAAATGGTATTTCTGGAAGAGCGCGAAATGGATCAAGAGGATCGAGTTTTCTGAGATTGATCAGCCAGGGTTCTGGGAAGTGCGCGGGTACAATAATGACGGCGATCCATGGAAAGAGGATCGCTACTCGGTGTAAGCGTCACCGGCTACTTTTTGCGTGTTCGGGGGGGGACATGATTTTTCGAAACTGGGTAGCACTTTTGTGCACCCTGGGGGCTCTTCTTGCTGTTCCTGCTCAGGCACGGACTGAGAAGCCGAACGTTGTCATCATCCTGGCAGATGATCTGGGCTACGGGGATATTAGTGCCTTCGGCGCAACCGACATTGCCACGCCGCATATTGATGGTCTCGCGACACGGGGCATTCGGTTCACCGATTTTTATGCAGGACACAATGTTTGTAGCCCGTCGCGTGCGGCCCTTTTAACCGGGCGCCATTCAAAGCGGATGGGGATCTCTCATGTGTTTCAGGACAGTTCTCCTGATGGCATGCCACTTGAAGAAATTACCATCGCGGAGATGCTGAAAGACGAAGACTATGCGACCGGCTTGGTCGGCAAGTGGCACTTGGGGTCTCAGGACCGCTACATGCCCTGGAACCAGGGCTTCGACAGTTTTCAAGGCGTTCCCTACAGCAATGATATGGGGAATTTTTTTTGGTACGACGAGCAGGACGTCATTTATGAGCCGATTGATCAGGCCTATCTGACGCAGCGCTACACGGAAAAAGCCGTCGACTTCATCGACACGAACAAAGAAAAACCGTTCTTCCTCTTTATTGCCCACAGCATGCCGCATGTTCCCATTTACGCGTCACCGGACTTTCTGGGGACAAGTGAGCGTGGTCTCTATGGCGACGTGGTTCAGGAGCTTGACTGGAGCGTGGGACAGATTATGTCCGCGCTCGAAGATGCCGGTATTCTTGAAAACACCTTGATCCTTTTCACCAGCGACAATGGTCCCTGGTTGCCCATGGGCAGCCATGGTGGTGAAACAGGCGGGCTGCGGGATGGAAAGGGCACGACGTTTGACGGCGGACACAAGGTGCCGACTGTTGCGTACCTTGGCGGCGGCGTTGAAGGTGTAACCGTCTCGGAACCTGTATCCATGCTCGATCTATTGCCGACTGTTGCCAATCTCACAGGAGCGACGGTCCCCGGTGATCGGGTGATTGATGGGCGGGATGTTACAGCGGTGTTCACCGGCGAAGATGCTGGCGACCCCATTCCCTATTTTTATTACGAAGCGTTCAACCGCCAAATTGATGCTGTGCGCTTGGGTGAGTGGAAGTTGAAGCGAGAGCGCAGCTTCTGGGTCCCGGATCTTATCCTCTCAACCATTCTGCGCTGGGGCGAGTTTTCTCACGAGGAAATGCTCTTCAATCTCGAGACAGACCCGGGTGAGACAGACAATGTGATCGGCAGTCACCCGGAAGTTGCTGGACGGCTTCGTGCTGTTCTGGTCGAGGGCGACGCCATCGAAGCAGAACACCGGATGCGCGTCATGACGGGGACGGGTGCTGACAGAGCTGGGTACGAGCGTCTGTTAATCAGCCTTGCTGTTGTCGGCATTGTTTTGCTGGGGTTGGCTCTTGCCCTTGTCTATGGAATGTGGCGGGGTGGAAAGTCCCTGGTACGCAGAGTTTTTTTCTAGCGCCTCCGTGTAAAGGCCGCGCTTTGTGGGCGCGGCCTTCCGTTTGATCAGGCTGCTTCGAGAAGACCCTCGGCCTCCAGTGCAGATTGGACATGGGGGCGTATGTTCATACGCTCACGGAAAGCAAAAACTTTCTTCCACGCATTTAGCTCCAACCCTGAAGCTTCAACCCAGCGCAGGACAACGAACAAATAGATATCTGCGACAGAAAGTTTGTTGTCGATAAAATATTCGCGTCCATCGCCAAAGACGGTTTCCAGATACTCGAGATGTTTGACGATGAGAGCTTGAGCTCTCTCCTTGGCTGCATCGTCGGTATCGGCGGAGAAGAAGGGGCTGAAAGATTTGTGGAAATCAGATGCAACAAAGCTCAAGCCTTCTTGGACCCGTGCGCGGGCCACCAGTTCGATAGGCAAAGCCAATTCATGCTCAGGTGTTTGCGAAACAAGATATTGAACCAACGCCGAGCCCTCAGTGAGGACCTCACCATTGGCGAACTCCAGCGCGGGGACGCGTGCTTTGGCATTAATCCCTGCATAGGCAGACCCTGTTTCTGTTTGTCCTTCGGATGGGTTGTATCGTTCAAGGTCGAACTCCATGCCCAGTTCACGAAGGACAATATGGGTGGCGAGAGAGCAGGATGCGGGAACGTAATAGAGTTTCATGGGGGTGCCTTTCATTAAGCCGCATCAGCCTGATTGCTGAGCGAGGTTGATAGAGCGTCCATCAGGGACGCCACATTGCGGTGTTGAAGGTTTGGGGCGGACTGGCCTGCATAGAGGGATGTGAGATCGGTTTGGTTCGTGTCCATCGATGCTTTCTTGAGGGGGGCGACAAACCACGCCTGAACAGGGAAGGGCGCGATTTGGTTGTCTGGGCGTTCCAGCTCGTCGATCAATCGGTTGCGGACCCCACGTGCCAGACGGCCGGTGTAAGTGCGCGTGAGTGTCGTATCGGCGACAGCGGTCTTGTCGAACAAAAGCTCGCGGTGCGCGTCCGTCGTGCCGGATTCTTCGCAGGCTAAGAAGGCGGTGCCCAACTGAGCGGCTGACGCACCGAGCAGCCGAGCCGCGTCAACGCCACGTGCATCGACAATACCACCTGCAGCGATGAGAGGTGTTTCAACCCTTGCGGCAGCAGTTTGAACAAGAGCGCTTGTGCTCATAAGGCTGTCCTCGGCGCGTCTGAGAAATGAAGGGCGATGGCCACCGGCTTCAAAGCCGGTGGCGACAATTGCATTTACGCCTGCCAAATCGAGCGCAACAGCTTCGGCTACATTTGTTGCGGCTCCAACGGTCAGAATGCCGCGCTCCTCACAAGCACGGAGAATGTCTATGGAGGGGATGCCAAAGACGAAGCTGAGGACCGGCGGACGCGCCTGGAGTATGGCTTCCATCTGTTCTTCGAAGGATTCGTGAAACCTTTCCGGGCGTTTTGGGAGCTCCAGCTCTAGTTCGTCGTAATAGGGTTTGAACTGTGTGGCATAGGTCTCATAAGCGTCATCTGAGAGTGAAAGAGCTTCCGGGTCGTGATCCTCAACCCAAAGATTCATGGCAAAGGGTTGATCGGTCGCGCCGGCGATCGCTTTGGTGGTGTTGATGATCTCTTCGGGTGGCAGGATATGAGCCCCAAAGGACCCGAGCCCTCCTTTGTTGGATACCGTGCTGGTGAGTTCCACTGTGGAGATTCCACCACCGAAGGGCCCCTGGATTATCGGGAGTTTGAGTTGCAAAAGGCTCGTAAGTCGATTGTCGATGGCCATGTCTGACGCTCCGCGTTTCACTGATTGAGCGGCTCAGATAGGGGTTCGACTTACCGATGTAAATTAGATAACCTTTGGTAACCTCATTTTTGAGTTTCCATTTGGTAACCTGGTTTCACTCATGGCTGTAAAGATCCGAAAGAACAAAGTTGCCCCTCCGCCGGAGAAATGTGCACTGACAGAATGCATGTCGGTGATTGGGGGGACATGGACCCCCAATGTGATCTGGCATTTGGGGGACGGACCGCGTCGCTTCAGCGAGCTGCAGATTGATATTCCGCCTATATCCGCAAAGGTGCTGACGCAGCGCCTGCGACAGCTCGAGGCAAAGGGAGTGGTGCTGCGTGAAGTGAAGCCGACATCACCGCCGACTGTTGAGTATTCGTTGACCGATCTTGGGCGCGAGTTGATCCCGGCGATCCAGGCCATTGTCACGGTAGGAGAGAAGCTCAAGCTTCGCGAGGAAGCTTGAGCTCAATCTTGTTCTTAGGGTTCGACGATGTTGAACCAGAAGTCGAACACATCGAGAAGACCTAGAAGTTCCGTCAAGGCTTCTGGTCGGCCTGTGATCTTTGCACCGTCCGACATTGCCTCTTCGACCGTTTTTTCGCCAAGTGCCAGTTGCGCGAGCGCGAGGCGTGCAATCTCAATGTCCGCATCAGGGCTGGCTGCTGTTTTGCCCGGTTCATGATTCAGCACTGCATTCGTCACGGTGACCAGATAGACTTCACCTGTATCGCTGACCTTGAGGTTGAAGGTGAACTCTTTCTCACCTGCTTTCGGGCCGTTCAAACGCACGGACATGGAATCCAGCAATTCATTGGTGGGGAGACCCCGCACTGTGTCGGACCCTGCTGGTCGTGGGAAATCTGATGCTGGCATAGGGTTACGGAGTTCCTGGGCGGCTGTCAGATAAAACGCGCGCCAGGGTCCCGACTCTGCCTGATATCCCAGTTGTTCAAAGGCATCTGCTTGAAGTTGCCGGGCGCCGTCATTGCCTGGCTCTGCAAAGACCAGATGGTTCACCAGCTCAGCTACCCAGCGATAGTCACCTTCGTCGAATGAGGCTTTGGCTTTCTGCAGAACGGCATCGGCGCCGCCAATGGCCGCGACATAGCGTTTGCCTGCTTCCACAGGTGGCCATTTATGCAGGTTGGCTGGATTGCCATCAAACCAGCCGAGGTAGCGCTGGTAGATTGCCTTGGTGTTGTGGCTCAGCGTGCCGTAATAACCACGCGTGTACCATTCGCGCTCAAGGCTTGGTGGCAGCTTGAAGTCTTCCGCGATTTCGAGCGGTGTTTGTCCGTGATTGGCCATGCGCAATGTCTGGTCATGGACATACTTATAAAGATCACGCTGCTTTTGCAGGAAGGTGACGCTTGCGTCTTTTCCCCATCGTGGCCAGTGATGACTGGCGAACAGAACCTCTGTCTGTGACGCGTAGAGATCAATTGCCTCGTTAATATAATAGCTCCAGGACTTAGCGTCCCGCACAACTGCCCCGCGCGGTGTGATGATATTGTGCAGATGGCAAGAGCAATTTTCCGCCATGCAGAGCGCTTTGTATTGCGGGAAGAAGAAATTCATCTCCGCAGGCGCTTCGGTATCTGGAGTCACCTGAAAGACAATTTCGACGCCATCGACGGTCAGAGTTTCGCCGGTTTCGCGGATGCTGACGGTGGGAGGAACCAGGCTCACTTTGCCGACCGAGACTGTTTTTCCGAGGCCTGCATCGACATGGCCTTTAGGTCCGGGTGGGAGCATGGAGCCATACATGTAGGTGGCGCGGCGTCCCATGGCATTACCAGCGAGCACATTTTCGCTCACCGCTGCCTCAAGGAAACCTTCCGGTGCAATGATCTGCAGGCCGTTGGCAATGTCTTCGTCGCTCAAGACACCTTTTACACCGCCATAATGGTCCACGTGGCTGTGAGTGTAGATGACGGCAGTAACCGGCTTATCACCGCGATGCTCGCGCATCAGGGCCAAAGCCGCTGCAGCGGGTTCTGCGGAGATGAGGGGGTCAATGACGATGTAACCGGTATCGCCTTCAATGAAGGTGATGTTAGACAGGTCGAAATTGCGGACCTGATAGATGCCGTCCGTCACCTTAAAAAGGCCGTGGATAGAGTTGAGTTTTGCCTGTCGCCAGAGGCTCGGATTCACTGTGTCGGGTGCTTCATCCCTGATGAAGTCAAAACGCGACATGTCCCAAACAGTGTTGCCGGCTTCATTTACAACCTTGGCGTCCGGGATTGTGCCGATAAACCCGTTTGAGGCGAGATCGAAATCTTCGCTCGTGTCTTCAGGCAGAATTTTCTGGGTGGCCGCCTGAGCCTTCTTGGTGGCTTCTGTGGCGTCTTTTTGTACGGACATTTTTCCCCCTGCGGATCGCTTGTTTTGTTGGGGGTAGTTTAGACAGGAAATGCCCGACGCGCCCATGCCCTAAGTGGAGAATTCCGTCTATCGGGACAGATACTCTTTCGCTGCCCGGAAGACGTCGTGGAACATGGCTTCGGTCAGTCGCCCGGTGTTCGTGTTGTAGCGAGAGCAATGGTAGCTATCGAATAGGGTGATGCCGTTTCCAAGGTCGTGCTCTGCCCCATGGGCGAAGGTGAACGCTGAGCGTTTAAGACCATACGCGCTGATGACGTTCTCATGGGAGACGCGGCCGAGCGAAATGATAACAGACAGGTTGGGCAGGGCTGCGAGACGGGCCTCAAGGAACCCTCGGCATAGTTTTGCCTCTGGCCCAGTCGGTTTGTTTTGCGGCGGGACACAGCGCACAACATTGGAAATCATGCAGTCCACAAGTTCCAGCCCATCATCCGGACGGGCGTCATATACGCCTTTGGCGAAGCCGAACTCGAGGAGCGTCGGATAGAGAAGGTCGCCTGCCCAGTCACCCGTAAAGGGTCGACCCGTCCGGTTGGCTCCCTGAAGACCAGGCGCGAGGCCCATCACCAGAAGCCGCGCAGACGCGTTTCCCAGTGACGGTACCGGTGCGTTGAACCAATCCGGGTGTGCCGCTTGGTTGGTTGTTCTGAAGTCCACCAAACGTGGGCAGAGGGGACAATCAAGGGGGGCTTCGGGTGTGTAGGTTGGATCCATGAGCTTTGTTGTGGCTTTCTGACTGGTAGAGGCAGTGGCCCATCTGATAGACCGGGGGCACATTTGCGGCAAGCGTCGGGCTATTCCCGTGGTTGGAGAGTGACATGATCTTGGTGGCATTGGGCGCCAATTTGCCGGGTTCCTGGGGGAGCCCGAAGCAGGGTTTGGAGGCCGCGCTCACCCAGTTTCCAACTTATGGGCTGACGTTAGAGGCAGTCTCGCCCTTCTATCAGACACCAGCTGTGACGCCTTACGCTCAGCCAGATTTCGTGAACGCGGTGGTTTCTGTCGCCACAGCGCTCAACCCCTCCGAACTTCTCAAACAGTTGCACCGGATTGAAGCAGCCTTTGGTCGGGTTCGGGGACAGCGATGGGCAGAACGGACGCTTGATCTGGACCTCATTGATTATGAAGGCCTTGTTTTGACTGAAACTGTCGGAAAAGGGCCCATTTTGCCCCATCCAAGAATGGCGGAGCGGGCCTTTGTATTGGGGCCGCTGGTAGATATCGCCCCAAACTGGCGCCATCCCATCCTCGGGATATCAGCCAAAGAGCTGTTTGAGGCTGTCGCGATTGAAGACCGACAGGGCTTGAAGCAGCTCACGTCTGCTTCAAAAGGCTGAAAACAAAGGGCTAAGACGCTGTTTTCCCTTGCGTTTGGCCGGTATCCCGCCTAAACAGAGCCCGAATCCAATTTCCCCAAGCGCCCGGAGTGTGACTGCATGGCTCGCGTGACAGTAGAAGACTGCGTAGACAAGGTCCCTAATCGTTTCGATCTCGTCCTTATGGCTGCCCATCGGGCCCGTGCCATGTCTGCCGGTTCTGAGCTTACGATTGACCGCGACAACGATAAAAATCCAGTCGTTGCGCTCCGTGAGATTGCCGAACAGACGGTTATCCCCGCTGAGATCCGCGAAGACATTATCGAGAACATGCAGAAACGCGTGGATGATGATGAGCCGGAAGGTGTTCTTGGCGCTGATGCCGGTGACGACGAAGATGGTGCTCCAGCGCCAGAGGTTCAGCTCGGCGAAGGTGATCGGATGAGCGAAGACGAACTTCTTCGTGCTCTCCAGGCTCAGATTGACGCGCCAGCGCCACCACGTGCTCCTGAAACAGAGGAATATGATTGAGCGGCGCCTTCCACATAGGGGCTGAGTTCTTCAAACTCCGTCCGAGAAAGCGCCGCCCGGCATTTGCTTTGAGGGCGGCGTTTTTCGTTTTGGGGTAGATTTGATTGCACGCTGCAGAAGAGGCAGCGGGAAAGAGACGGAGTGTGATGCTGCGCCAGTATGAACTGGTGGACAAGGTACTGGCCTACGATCCGGTGGCGGACGAGGCGTTGATCAATCGCGCCTATGTTTATGCGACCAAAATGCATGGCAATCAGCTCCGCCATTCCGGCGACCCGTATTTCTCACACCCGATCGAAGTCGCCGGCATTTTGACTGACTTGCGGCTCGACGCTGCAACCATCATTACGGGTCTTTTGCACGATACCGTTGAGGATACAGAGGCGACGGCGGAAGATATTGCGTCTCTCTTTGGTGGCGAGATTGCGGGGCTAGTAGATGGGGTCACAAAACTCTCACAGCTTGAATGGGACAGCGAAGACGCGAAGCAGGCAGAGAACTTCCGGAAATTTCTGCTGGCCATGTCAAACGACATTCGTGTGCTGCTCGTTAAGCTCGCAGACCGGCTTCACAATATGCGGACCCTTCATCACGTTCCAAAAGAACAGAAACGTCGCCGGATCGCGCAGGAAACATTAGATATCTACGCACCACTCGCGGGGCGCATGGGAATGCATGAATTCCGAGAGGAATTGGAAGATTTGTCCTTTCAGGTGATCAATGTTGAGGCACGACAAGCGATCGAAGCTCGCCTTGACACCTTCCGCTCTGAAAGTGGTGATGTCATTGAGAGCATCAGAGGACACATATCAGCGCTCTTTGAAGGAACGGACCTGGAAGTCGACGTGCGTGGTCGTCAAAAACGACCCTATTCAATCTGGCGAAAAATGCAGAGCCGGTCGGCGTCGCTCGAACAGCTTTCGGACATTTTTGCTTTCCGCGTTCTTGTCGCTGACGAAACAGATTGCTATCGCGCGCTCGGTGTCTTGCATCGCAGGTGGCCAAGCGTTCCAGGGCGTTTCAAAGACTACATCTCAACTCCCAAAAACAATGGATACCGCTCGATCCACACCACCATTGTGGGGCCAGAGCAAAAACGGGTGGAGATACAAATCCGCACGCAGGACATGCACGATGTAGCTGAATATGGCATTGCCGCGCATTGGATCTACAAAAACCCGGAAAAACGGACGGCTGAGAACACCTATGCGGACACGTTTGGGTGGCTGCGACAGCTGGTCGAAATGCTCGAACATGGCAGTTCAGCAGAGGAGTTTCTTGAGCATTCAAAGCTTCAGCTGTTCTCCGATCAGGTGTTCTGTTTCACGCCTAAGGGCATGCTCATCAATCTGCCACGCGGCGCTACAGCCCTTGATTTTGCCTACGCCGTTCACACCGAAGTGGGCGACACCTGCGTGGGATCAAAAATCAACGGTCGACACTTGCCACTTCGTACACCACTTTCGAACGGTGACGAGGTGGAAATCGTTCGCTCCAAAGCTCAGCGGCCGGTGCCGATTTGGGAAGCCTATGTCGTAACGGGTAAGGCCCGATCTGCGATCCGTCGCGCTCTTCGCCAGGAGCAGCTCGAGGAATTTGTTCTGCTCGGACGCCAGATGGTGCGCTCCATCTTTGAAGCCTCTGAAAAGGATGCAACTGACGCCGTGATTGAACGGGCTTTGGGTCCGCTCGGACATGAGACGTTGGACGAGCTTTTTGGGGCGGTCGGTGAGGGCACTTTGTCAGCGCATGAGGTGTTGAGCCAAGTTTACCCCGCCGGCAAACAGGGCAAAGCGGGTAAAAAGACGAAAACCCGCACTGCGGAAAAAAATGATCCTCTTAATGCCAAACCTTTGGTTCGCCTTCGCGGCGGAGAGCGGGGGCATGCGATCCGTTTTGCGGAGAATACCTTCCCGCTGCCTGGAGATAGAATCGTTGGCATTTTGACCACGGGTGAAGGTGTTGTTGTTTATCCGATTTCGTCGCCCATGTTGGAGGCGCTAGAGGGAGAAACAGAGCGCTGGGTGGATGTTGCCTGGGAAACGCCCGAGGCAGAGGCTGGGACCTTTGTCAGCCGTTTTAATATCCGAGCATCCAATGAAGTTGGTGCACTGGGCGCTATTTCAACGCTTATCGCTGACTATGACGGCAACATTAATAATATGAGCCTGGCCCAGCGCGATGTTGATTTTTACGACATGGTGGTTGATGTCGATGTGAGAGATCTCAAGCATGCCACCCGGATCATAAACGCCCTCAAAGGCTTGTCGGTGGTAAATGCGATCGGTCGCGTATAAAAATCAGGCTCTTAAGAAGCCAACAACAAAAAACTGGTATGGAATGTTATGGACGAAAAACGGGTTTTGAAGGAATTTTCAGACGCTGGGGCCCTTTTGGACGGGCATTTCGTGCTGTCGTCCGGGCTCCATTCCAGCCGGTATCTGCAGTGCGCGCGGGCGTTGATGGACGCAAAGCGCGCTGCTCGGCTGTGCAAGGCTTTGGCGAAGAATGTTCAGGACCTCATTACCAAACCGATCGACCTTGTTGTTTCCCCGGCTATGGGTGGCGTCATTGTCGGATATGAAATGGGTCGACAGCTGGGTGTTCCAGCCATCTTCCTTGAACGCGTAGACGGTGAATTTACGCTTCGCCGTGGGTTTGACATCCCGAAGGGTACGCGTGTGCTGATGGTCGAAGATATTGTCACCACTGGACTTTCTTCCCGTGAAGCCATTGCGGCCATTCGGGCGGCTGGAGGGAGTGTTGTTGGGGCGGCCTGCCTGATCGACCGCTCCAGCGGGAAAGCAAAAATTGGGGTGAAGTTTGCCTCACTGACGCAGCTTTCGGTTCCAGCCTATGAGGCTGACAAATTGCCGCCAGAATTGGCAGCTATTCCTGCGGTGAAGCCGGGAAGTCGGGGGCTAAAGTAAGGACCCATGTTTCGTCGCCGTGTTCAACTCCACCCAATTGAGCGATTACGCGAGCTTGTCTGGCCACGGCTGGGGTGGAAGCGGGCGTTTCAATATGGATGGCGGCGTGTATGGCGGCTTGGTGGGACTCCCCATGCGGTTGCTCTGGGAGTGTCTGCTGGCGCTTTTGCCTCGTTCACACCTTTCATCGGATTTCACTTCGCTATTGGCTTCGCCATTGCCTGGGTGTTGCGGGGAAACCTAATTGCATCGGCATTTGGGACCTTTGTCGGTAATCCTCTGACATTCCCGATCATATGGCTGGCCACCTACGACCTTGGGTACTGGCTGCTGCAGGGATCAGAAGCGCCATCTGAGCCTGAACTGCAGGTTGATATGTTGTCAGGTCAGGCCTGGGACGGCGTTTTGCCGGTTCTGGTACCAATGTTGGTTGGCGGTATCCCATTGGGTCTTGTGACAGCAGGAATAGTCTATTACCTCACTCGCAGCACGGTTGAAGCCTATCAGGCCAAACGCCGCGCTCGGTTAGCAAAACTGGCTGCGATCCAAGAAGATGGCTCGGATGAGCAAGGCGCGATTGCCGAGCTGTAAGGGCTGGCTTTTGGTGCGAGTGCGAGAGGAATAGATGACAGACAGACATGAATTGCGTCTGGGCGTAAATATCGACCATGTGGCGACCATCCGGAACGCGCGAGGCGGCGGACATCCTGACCCTCTAAGAGCAGCTAATATTGCCGCAGCCGCTGGCGCGGATGGCATCACCGCTCACCTTCGTGAAGACCGCCGTCACATCTCCGATGAAGATATTGATCGCCTCATGGATGAGTTGACGTTGCCGCTTAATCTCGAAATGGCCGCGACGGACGAAATGATGGAGATCGCGCTCCGTCATCGCCCACATGCTGTGTGCCTCGTACCGGAAAACCGGGAAGAGCGCACAACAGAAGGCGGGCTTGATGTTGCTGGTCAGCACAACCGGTTGGCGCCGATGATTGCCGAACTATCAGCGGCCTCTGCGCGTGTGTCTCTTTTCATCGAAGCAGATCAAAGACAGCTTGAAGCGGCTGTTAGCTTGAAAGCCCCTGTGGTGGAACTGCATGCTGGGGCTTATTGCGATGCCTGTTTTGACGGGGATGGTCTCACGGCGGGCCGGGAACTTGAGCGGTTGCAAGAGGCAGCGACGGTGGGCGCGGCGATGGGTCTAGAAGTGCATGTGGGGCATGGCCTCACCTTTGATACGGTCGGCCCGGTGGCTGCCATGCCAGAAGTCAAAGAGCTCAATATCGGGCATTTCCTGATTGGTGAGGCGATCTTCATTGGTCTGGATGCCTCAATTAGGAGAATGCGGGCCTTGATGGACGAAGCGCGAGCAGAGACACTGGGCACCTCATCATCTTGAGGGCTTCATATGATTCTCGGTATCGGTAACGATATAATCGACATTCAACGTATTGAACGGACGCTGGAACGCTATGGCGAACGGTTCATAAACCGCCTTTACACCGATATTGAACAACAGAAGTCGGAGCGGCGCCGAAACCGGGCGGCGTCCTATGCGAAGCGATTTGCTGCCAAAGAAGCATGCTCAAAGGCGTTGGGGACCGGTATTCGTCAGGGCGTCTTCTGGCGGGATATGGGGGTCGTTAACCTCAGGTCCGGACAGCCGACAATGGCCCTGACTGGCGGGGCGGCGGAACGTCTGGCTCGCATGGTGCCGATGGATATGGAGCCTCAAATTCATCTCACAATTACTGATGACGGACCTTTGGCGCAGGCAATTGTCATTATTTCCGCAGTTCCAGGCGGCAGTAACCTTTAGCGAGGTTGGGAGGGTGACAGACCTTAGTTTGTGGTATGGTCCGGCCACTTTTTACCTATTTCGTGAGTGAGCGCCGGTAGTAATGACCGAAAAAATGAAGAGCCTGCGGGAAGTTGCGTGGGCAGAGAATGTAAAGACTATCGCCTATGCGCTCCTGATTGCGCTGCTGATCCGGACCTTTCTCTTTCAACCGTTCAATATTCCCAGCGGCTCCATGATCCCCAATCTGCTGATTGGCGACTATCTTTTCGTGTCGAAATATTCCTATGGCTATTCCCGGCATTCCTTTCCGTTTAGCCCCGGCCTTTTTGATGGGCGCGTCCTGTCGGGCGAACCAGAACGTGGCGATATTGCGGTGTTCAAAACGCCTAAGGATAACCGGACGGATTTCATCAAGCGGGTGATTGGCCTTCCTGGCGACGAGATCCAATTGAGGAATTCGATCCTCTACATTAATGGCGTCGCGGTGCCACGAGAGCGGATTGAGAATTTCATCTCCCGCGACCGATTTGGGAATGTGGAAGAGATCGCCCAGTACGAGGAAACACTGCCAAATGGGGTGATCTACACAACGCTCGATAGCCGGTTGAATGCTCGCAGTGATAATACGGGTGTCTACCGGGTGCCTGCGGGACACTATTTCATGATGGGTGACAATCGCGACAATTCCGCAGATAGCCGTGTTCCAAGTGAAGTAGGTTATGTGCCTCTAGAAAATTTTGTCGGTAAGGCGCAGGTGATCTTCTTCTCTACTGATAGCTCTGCCCGTATCTGGGAGTTTTGGGGCTGGCCCAGTGCGATCCGTTGGGATCGCATATTCGATGGTCTAAATTGACAAGCAAATGACTGATGAAATTGCGGCATTAGCGGAACGGGTTGGACATCAGTTCAAGGATGTAACCCTGCTTCGACGTGCGTTGACCCATGGAAGTCAGGCACTGGCTCAGGGTGAGCTTGGGTATGAGCGGTTGGAATTTCTAGGCGACCGTGTCCTTGGTCTGGCGATCGCAGACATGTTGTATCATCGCTTTCGGGCAGAAGAAGAAGGCGATCTTGCGGTTCGTCTCAATGCGCTTGTCCGGGCAGAAACCTGCGCCACTGTCGCGCGTGAGTTGGATATTGGCGCTGCCCTTCGCATGACAAAGGGCGAGGAGAAAGCCGGCGCGAGAGATCGAGGAAGCATTCTGGCTGATGCATGTGAAGCCGTCATTGCGGCGCTCTATCTTGATGGGGGGATGCCGGTTGCCAGGGCATTCATTGAGACCTGGTGGGGTCCGAAGCTAGAAGCCATGAAAGCGCCACCGCGGGACCCCAAAACCATCCTGCAGGAATGGGCGCAGGCGCAGAAGAAGGGCCTGCCACGCTATGATGCAGTGGGGCGAACCGGGCCGGATCATGCGCCAGAATTTGAGATTGAATTGACGGTGTCCGGATTGCCTCCTGTTTTGGCAAAAGGATCTTCTAAACGAATGGCCGAGCAGGCTGCTGCGGAGCGGATGTTGACGCGAGAAGGAATTAGCTCATGACGAATGCTCCCGCAGACGGCGACGCAGCACAGACAAGGTGCGGTTTTGTCGCGCTGATCGGTGCGCCGAATGCCGGTAAATCGACGCTGCTCAACCAGATGGTGGGTTCCAAAGTCTCGATTGTGACCCACAAGGTTCAAACGACCCGCGCGCGTATCCGGGGGATTGCCCTTGAAGGACAGACGCAGATCGTTTTTGTGGATACACCAGGCATCTTTCAGCCCCGACGCCGATTGGACCGAGCCATGGTTGAGGCGGCGTGGGGTGGCGCGGCAGATTCTGACGCGGTTGTGTTGCTCGTGGATGCCCAGCGGGGTGTTGATGAAGATGTCGAGCGCATCCTCGATGGCCTCAAGAAATCTGGGCGTTCGGCCATGCTGGCACTCAACAAAATCGACCTCGTAAAACACGAAGCCCTTCTGGCTTTGACGGCGCGATTGACAGAGACCGCCGATTTTTCTGATGTCTTTATGATCTCTGCGGAGAAAGGCCACGGTCTTGAACACCTGCGCAAACACCTCGCAGAATTGATGCCGTTGGGGCCCTGGCACTATCCAGAGGACCAAATTGCCGACATACCTTTGCGCTCAATGGCAGCTGAAATCACCCGTGAAAAACTCTATCTCCGGCTGCATCAGGAAGTCCCGTATGCCCTCACTGTTGAGACAGAGCAGTGGACCAGCCAGAAGGATGGCAGCGCTAAAGTCGAACAGACAATCTACGTGGAACGCGATAGTCAGAAGAAAATTGTGATCGGGAAGGGCGGGCAGTCTCTCAAAGCCATCGGTAAGATGGCGCGGGAAGAGATGGCCGAATTGTTTGATCATAAGGTTCACCTTTTCCTTCATGTGAAAGTCCGAGAAAAGTGGGGCGAGGAGAAGGAACGGTTTCAGGAAATGGGATTGGAGTTTCCAAAGGACTGAGGGTCGATTTGAGGTTAAGAGCCTGGGACCTTGAGAAATGCGCTTAGCAGGAGGAGGCCGATTTGGAGTGGCGTGACGAAGGTGTCGTGCTTTCCGTCAAATCGCACGGCGAGACCAGTGCGATTGTCGAACTCTTCACGTCGGAACATGGGCGCCACGCTGGTTTGGTGCGTGGAGGTGCCTCACGGCGGATGAAGCCAGTCCTTCAGCCTGGAAACACTGTGAGCGCGACCTGGCGGGCTCGTCTGCCGGATCATTTGGGTAACTTCACCATCGACCTTGATCGCGCACGCGCCGGGATCTTGATGGATGACCCGTTGTCGCTAGCGGGCTTGAGTGGAGCTTGTGCCGTCGTCTCTGCTCTGCCGGAGAGGGAGCGCCACACGGCGCTCTATGAGGCGTTTATTGTTCTTCTTGATACGTTGGAGGAAGTCGACATCTGGCCGGCGGTGTTCGTCCGATTTGAATTGGGACTTCTGCAAGAGCTGGGCTTTGGCCTTGATCTGACGAAATGTGCTGCGACAGGCAAGACTGAGGATCTCATCTATGTGTCGCCCAAGACAGGCCGTGCGGTGAGCCGTGAGGCGGGGGAGCCCTACCAGAAACGGCTCTATCGCTTGCCACCGTTTCTGGTTGGCGGGCGTGTGACTGCAGCTGAACCGGAGGATGTTGCCGATGGCTTGCGCCTGACGGGGCACTTTCTGGAACGCTACCTGTTTGGTCCGTTTCATGGACGATTGCCGGATGCTCGCTATCGTCTGATTGACCGGCTTTCAAACGCCGCCAAAGCCAGGACACTTGGCGATCAATAAAAACCTCACGTCTTCGTCGCGACTGCGTGGTCGACCAGTGTTTCCAATGCAGTGAGAACGAGCTTGGTCGGTGCATCAAGTTTCACATCAAGCGCGTTTCTGTTGAAGAGCGCATCAAGGTGGGCTGCGAAAACGGCAGGGTCTCGTGCGCCGTCGGCGATGTTGGCCCCCAAATATCGCAAGAGCGATGCAGTGATGCGGATGACCGGGATGTGATCAAGGGCTTTAGCTGCCCCATGTATGTCTTTGCATTCTGCGATGAAGGGAGCCCGGTCAGGAAGAAGACCATTTTGTAGACCCCGGTAGACGGGCTCAATCTGCTTGATCTTCTTGTTCAGTGCGGAGATGCACTTCTCTTCATTCTCAGTAATGAGTGTGGTCATCTTCTGAAGGCGTGCTGTATCTGGCTTGTATTTGCTTTCTGTGAGATTGCGCACGTGCTTCAGGGTGGGGTCGTGCGTTACCTTCGCCAACAAAAGATTTGGCGGATTGATGAACTCGCATGGATCACCCTTCTTATCGCCGCCACGTTTGCCGACGGGTGCCTGCTTGCTTCCCTTCTCCGATTTGTCAGCTTTAGTGGTCATGGTCCATGCTCGTTTTAGCACTGTGTGTTGGCAGTCTTTGTATTGGGCGTTCAATCAAATTGCCCAGGTATCCGCATCATTTGAATCTTGTGGTGCCTCTTCTTCAGCGTCGCCCCGTTTGTTCTCGCCGAAAAAGACATCGTCTGTGTGACGGCGCCGATCCGGTCCAAAATAGGGGCCTACTTTTACAAACTGTCTCGGGCGTTCAATGACGCTGATAACGCGGGTCATCAAGCTCTGAGCTGAAACAGGTTTGGCGAGATATTCCGTCACACCCTGGTCCCGTGCTCTTTCGATGTTGGCCATTTCAACATGGCCTGAGAGCATGATGATCGGCACGAACGGGTTGGGGTTATCGGCATCCATTCGGATGCGGCGCACGAACTCAAATCCATCCATGGGTGCCATGTTCGCGTCAGTGATTAGGAGATCTGGCACTTGTTCTTTGTAAAGTTTCAATGCCGCTTCACCGTCAGCCGCGGTAAAGACTTTGCCCAGCCCCATAAGGATCAATAGGTCGTGGATCAGCTTGCGCATGTAAGGACTGTCGTCCACAAACATGGCCGTCAGTACACTGAGATCATAATCAGTCGATGACATAGCATTTCCCAATAAGTCGCCTAAAGTATTCAGCGATTGTTAACGGAAAACTTTTTACAGCCGATAAACAAAAACGAAGATTTTTTATGTAAGTGCACTTACTTGCCAGATCTCAAGCTCAGGCGAGAATCGCGCTTTTGTTGTAGTTTACTGCGACTCCGGTCCTCTTGGAACGGACCTATTTGGCTAAAACCTAGACCGTTGGAATTAGTTTTGTGCCTATTGCTGGGCCACTGCCTTGCTTAAATCTGCAATCAAATTTGTCCACGTTCTTTCGTCGTGATCTGTCCAGTGTTCACCCAATATCTCTCGAAACGTTTCGACCACGGTGATGAAGAAGGTTTCGAAGGTTTCGGGCGGAACCCCGATCTGATCATGATTGATCTTCTCGGTTGCGATCAGACTGGTCGCGTAGTGCTTATCACCGGTGAAGTCGAGGAAACACTCGATCACTTGTGCGAGCATATTTCCTTTCACGCTGTTGTCGCGATCAAGCAAAAACAATTCACGCATTTCTGGATGCTTGGCAAACAACCTTTGGTAAACCAGGTCCGTCGGGTCGCCGTGAATTTCGGCAATGCGCTCCAGGCACTCTTCAATTGGATTGATGGTGGTTTCAACGGCACTCATAAGACTCTCTCCGGCCAGCTTGCTTGGTATTCTGGCCTACGTGAGAGAGGTGATTGCTAGTCTTTCGACACGTTAGCCAGCTCCCCACTATCGCCGAGATAACCAGCCCACGCAAACCAGTAGGCGATGTGGCCGGGCAGCCGAGGAAAGGACTTTCCTTCAGCGTTTGTCAGGGCTTCTTCGGTTGCCGCCCATGTTTCTCCATTTGCGACCACTTGTCGCGGATTGTCCGTTTTCTGGAATTTGGTTCCATCGGTTCGATATGCGCGCACCGTTCTGGTGGCTACATCACCTATTAGAGTGAGAGTGAGTGCCCCAGCCACGTCGTTGACGACGGGGGTGGTCTCAAAGCTTGCAAGTGGCCAGGCCTTATCAATCCCGGAGGATCTGAGAGCGAAGACATAGTCTTTTGGGTCCAGCTCCGTTCGCTCAACGAGGGCGGGGAAGAGGAGGTCGGCGCTTTCAAAATACTCGCCATAGGGTTTGCCTGGACGATAGTCGCGACGATATCCGGTCTCAAGGGCCAGGACTTTCGTTGTTGGGTTGTTGGTCTTCCAGTCCCCCCAGCTGGTAATGGCAACGGGCAGGGTCTTGAGGGCAATATCAGAATCCGTGAGGCGCCCGACGACGGGTTTGCCGGTGAACTGGTTCCAGAGAGACTGCGTGTGGTGATCATACATCAACTTGTTTGATCGATAGAGAAACCCGGAGCTTCCAAACGTGAAGTTCGATCCGTCGGGCCGCCTTGTATCGAACAGAATGCCGGAGCCGCACAGTGTGCAATATGCGAGTGAAACCGGTACACCTCCGACGACGTCGTTGAACATTTCGTGCCAGTCCATGATCCGCAGCGGGTAGGCCCGTACGTCCCCATTGATGGACACGCCAAACACAAGTTCATCTTCGGTGAGATACACAGCATTTACTGCTTCGATGAGATCCGGGTTTGTGAGTGCAGGTATGCCGTCTTTGTAGACGCCGCCCCAGACAATCTCCTCCATGCGGATTTTGTGACTGACACCTGGATAGACGAAACTGACGAAATTCGGGTCGATAGCGGTGAAAAGGGTGGTTAGGAAGCTATCGTGGCCTTCGAAGGCCTGGATCTCTGGGTGAGCTTCCTGCCAGAGAACCCAGTCGTGCCATCGGTCACCCGCTTGTTCTCCTGTCAGGGTTTCGAGAGCATCTAAGATGAGCTCTCGTTCATCTGGAGAAAATCTGAGCCCGCGAATAAGGGCGGGGATGGCTGGTTTGCCACCGACATCTCTCAACCACTCGATGGAAACCCGTCGCAGAACGGGGGATTGGGACAGCATCTGCGCAGCCATTGTGGCTGTCTGCAGTTCATCGGTTTCATTGGCCTTTGTCGGCGCGAGGGGGCTCATAAGGGCAAGGCTTACTGTCACATTCATTGTGAACTGGGAAAGGCGCTTTTGTAGGGACCGCGGCATTTTTCTCTCCATTGTTGGAGAAAGCATAGCCAGCGCAGCGATCTCAGGGCGTCACAGCGCGTGAACTCTCCGTGAGGGCGGTTCTTTATTGTTTTTGAGCGGATTTCGACTGGGAGTGGCGCCGAATCTCGCTATAAATCAAGCATGACAAAGGCCACATTGCCCCCCGAAACACCTGACCAAGAAGTCAATCTGCGTGAAGCGCTGGAAGAGCGATATCTCGCCTATGCGCTGTCGACCATTATGCACCGGGCCCTTCCCGATGTGCGGGATGGCCTGAAGCCGGTGCATCGTCGTTTGCTCCATGCCATGCGGCAGCTGAAGCTCGACCCGAATTCCGGGTTTAAGAAGTCTGCGCGTATCGTTGGCGACGTGATGGGCCGTTACCACCCTCATGGTGATCAGGCGATCTATGATGCGCTTGTCCGGCTTTCCCAGGAATTTGCGCAGCGCTATCCGCTTGCCGAAGGACAGGGCAATTTCGGGAATATTGACGGCGATAATGCCGCCGCCATGCGGTACACCGAAACCAGACTGACGGAGGTTGCCCAGCGCCTGCTGGACGGGATCGACGAGGACACGGTCGATTTCCGTGAAACCTATGACGGGGAAGAGCGCGAACCAGTCGTGCTGCCAGGCAATTTTCCGAACCTCTTGGCAAATGGTGCCAACGGTATTGCGGTTGGTATGGCGACCAGCATTCCACCTCACAATGTAGGCGAGCTATGTACCGCTGCTTTGCATCTGATCAAGCACCCAAACACAACCGCTGCGAAGATGGTGGAGATGGTCCCTGGACCGGATTTTCCGACCGGCGGCATCATTGTGGAAAGCAAAGACGCGATCCAGGAAGCCTATGCGACGGGACGCGGCGGTTTTCGTCTGCGCGCCCGATGGGAAAAAGAAGAAGGTTCGCGGGGAAGCTGGCAGATTGTCGTCACTGAAATCCCGTATCAGGTTCAAAAGGCCAAGCTGATTGAACGGATTGCAGACCTGCTTCTCGCCAAGAAGCTGCCTCTGCTGGACGATGTCCGGGACGAGTCTGCTGAAGACATACGTCTGGTTCTTGTTCCCAGGAGCAAGAATGTAGATCCGGAACATTTGATGGAGTCGCTCTTTAAGACGAGTGATCTGGAAGTTCGTATTCCGCTTAACCTCAATGTTTTGTCGGCTGGCCAGGTGCCAGGTGTGATGAACCTGCGCGATGCGCTGAAAGCTTGGCTTGACCACCGTAAAGAGGTTCTGGTTCGCCGCAGCAAATTCCGGCTTGAGAAGATTGAGCGGCGCCTTGAAATCCTGGCGGGCTATCTGATTGCCTATCTCAATCTGGATGAAGTGATCCGGATCATTCGCGAGGAAGATGAACCTAAGCAGTTCATGATGAAGGCATTTGACCTCACCGACAATCAGGCCGAAGCGATCCTCAATATGCGTTTGCGGGCTTTGCGCAAGCTCGAAGAAATTGAGATCAAAAAAGAACACAAAGATCTCAATGTTGAGCGCAAGAAGATCAAGGCGCTGCTGAAATCTGATCCTGACCAGTGGAAAGTGATCTCTGGCGAGATCAGCGAACTCAAGAAAGAATATGGCCCGAAGACCGAGCTTGGCCGTCGGCGCTCGACGCTTGGCGAGGCGCCTGTTCTGGAAGATGTGCCGCTTGAGGCGATGATCGAGAAAGAACCGATCACGATCGTCTGTTCAGACAAGGGCTGGATCCGCTCCATGAAGGGACACATGGAGAAGACCGGCGACCTCAAATACAAAGAGGGCGACCGAGAACGCTTTGTTCTGCATGCGGAAACGACCGACAAGATTTTGTTGTTTGCGACGGATGGCCGTTTTTACACCGTTCCTGCAGACAGGCTCCCTGGCGGCCGCGGCAATGGTCAGCCTATCCGGTTCTTCTTCGATCTGGAGGAGGGGCACGACATTGTTGCGCTCTTCATCCACAAGCCTGGACGTAAATTGCTGGTCGCGTCACGAACGGGGCATGGATTTATTGTGCCGGAAGATGAAGTGGTGGCACTCCGTCGCCCCGGCAAACAGACCATCAATGTGTCCGGCGACAATGAGGCTTGCGCCTGCGCAGTCGTTGATGGCGATCATATTGCCGTCATTGGTGAGAACCGGAAGCTGCTTCTCTTCAAGATCGATGATGTTCCAGAAATGGGACGTGGCAAAGGCGTGCGTCTGCAGAAATACAAAGATGGTGGTCTTTCTGATGTGAAGACATTCGCGCTGAAAGAGGGTCTCACGATTTTTGATCGCTCGGGACGGGCGCGGAGCTTCACGAAGTCAGAGCTTAAAGACTGGATGGGCGCGCGTGCTCAGGCTGGCCGATTGCCGCCAAAGGGTTTCCCGCGAACGGAGAAGTTCGGCAATCGGCTCGATTAAGCCCTGTTAGTCTTCAGTGGACAGGTCCTGCGCAAGCATCAGCGCGTTGCCATCAGGGTCATAGAATGTAGCTGTGCTGACCATTCCCTCGATTGTGTCGGTTGGGCCGTCGAATTTAACGTCGGCCTGTTCCAGGGCTGCTCTCGCTAACGTGATGTCAGTGACTCCGAAAACCGGGACTGTGTTTCCTGGCGACGGTTCTGTTTGTTCACCCAAGCCAAGCGTTACTCCCGCGGTTTTTGTTTGTAGTTCGCTCCATCCGGCATCGTCTGCATGATACAGAAGCTCAAAGCCAAGAGTGTCCTCATACCATCTTGCACTTGCATGTCTGTCTCGCACGGACATAGCGAGAGTGAGTGTGTTTTCCAGTGTGACAACAGGCATGGGGTTTTCTCTTTCCTGAAAATATATATACTATACTAAATGGACATTGAGACACTTGTCAAAGTGACATCGCGAACTTGGTCGTTAAAGATTCTTGAGCTGATGCATGCTGGTGTATCTGCTCGGCAAGCCCCATTGCTCGCAGCATCAGGCGCCAGTCGTACGGCGTTTGTGCAGTCACTCTTTCATTTGGAAGGTTTGGGCCTTCTGGAACGCAATCCTGGGTATGGCCATCCGCTCAGACCAGAATTTCGCCTAACTCCGGCGGGGCAGGTGCTGGCATCCATTGCACATCGCATAGGCGTTGTCACAGAAAACAATGCGGGGGCTCTTCTGGTGAGGAAGATGTGGACCGTGCCGGTGCTGGCGGTAGCGAGCAGGCCGAAGGTCTTTTCGGAGCTGAAACGCGAGCTAACGCCCATAACGGACCGGGCTCTCTCTAAGTCACTCCGGGACCTTGAAAGTCAGAATTGGATTGAGAGATCCGTGAACGTGGAACTGCATCCTCCGCGACCCTACTACCAGGTTGTCAATGAAGGCGCAGAGATCAGTCAGGCGATTGACTTGCCAGGATGAAAGGCGGGAAATCTCAATCGAAAACAAAATCGACGGGCAGGGTGCCCATCGTGCCCCAATAACTCACCCGGAGTTCGTAGCTGGTATCTGAGCGCAGGCGCGTCGCGTCTATATCGAGCACGAAGGCTTCCGTTGTATTGCTGTTGGCTGGCAGGCTTCCTTGCATCATGACCTGCGGGCAGACTTCATCGAGTTTCGCCTGAACGAAGTCGCGGCGGCTATCAACCAGAACCCACTTGAAGACCTTGCAAGGAGTTGGGGCCGTTAGCGCCATTTCATTGTCGGTATTGTTGATGAGCTGGACCTGGACCTGGAGCGGGATGGTGTCGCCAGACTGCGCGCCTATTTCGCCAGAGACTTTCAGCTCCAGGTCTTCCTGAAAGTTCACCAGGCCATATTCGCTCGCAAGGCCAATGATGAGGATACCGAAAACAAGTACCAGGCCCATAGGAGAGAACGAGCCGAGACCCCGGCCGGGTTTGAGAAAATCAGGTATACGCATGGCTGTAGCCTACCAGTCGGGGGTTGATCATCCAAATATCACTTCTGGAAGCCAGGTCGCAATTGCGGGGTAACGCGCAATGATGATGAGCGCCAGAATCTGGATGAAAACAAAGGGAATAACACCACGGTAAATTTGGGCAGTGCGTACTTCGTCGGGCGCGACGCCGCGAAGATAGAATAGCGCAAATCCAAAGGGGGGTGTCAGGAACGATGTCTGTAAGTTGATTGCCATCATCACCCCAAGCCAGATCGGGTCAAACCCCATTACCAGCAATATGGGTGCGACGATGGGAACAACCACAAAGGTGATTTCGATAAAGTCGAGGAAGAAGCCCAGGATGAACATCACAGCCATCACAATGACCACGGGCGCTAAAGGACCGAAAGCCCAAGTCGCCCAGCTGTCCGGGTCATGGAGCAGGAATTCCTGAACTGTCTCGTCACCGCCCAGACCCCTGAATACAAGGCTGAACAGGGCGGCGCCGATCAGGATCACAAAGACCATTGAACTGGTGCGGGTCGTTGACTGGACCACGTCTGAGAGGATGCCGCTGCCAAAGAGCCTGAAGCAACTAACAACAACGCCCCATGCGATACCCATGGACAAGAGCCCCGCAATGCCAATCGCCACGAGTTCCCCAGCACCGATTTCGGTTCGCGTTACGCGGAGGTCGACAATGCTGGTCAGGATAAGGATGCCTATGAGGCTTGCTGCCGCAATTATGATCGCCCGTTTGGCACCTGCCTGACGATAGCCAGCGAGGAGCAGTGACCCGATCGCACCGACGCCGGCGGCCTCTGTGGGCGTCGCGATGCCACCTAGGATTGAGCCTAGGACGGAAAGGATGAGCAGAACCGGTGGTACCAGTGCCCGGATCGTCTTTTTGTAGAGTTCGCTGCGGTTCAGCGTTTCATCTGCAGGCATGGCGGGGCTCGACGCCGGGTGCACCGCAGCGCGGAAAATCTGATAAGCGATGTAGAGGCCGACCAGCATGAAACCTGGAATGAGTGCGCCTGCGAAAAGGTCGCCTACGGACATGGTTTCAAGCACGAATAGGCCCTGTGAGGTCTGGGCCTGTTGATAGGCGTTCGACAGTACATCGCCCAGCAGCACCAGCACAATGGAAGGTGGAATGATCTGCCCAAGGGTACCGGCTGCCGCGATGCTTCCCGTCGCAAGGGGAATATCATAGCCGCGCCGTAGCATGGTCGGCAGCGACAAGAGGCCCATGGTCACGACGGTGGCACCGACGATCCCAGTTGATGCGGCAAGCAGAGCGCCCACGATTGAGACAGAGTATCCCAGGCCCCCTCTGATTGAGCCGAACAATTGACCCATGCTTTCCAGGAGTTCTTCCGCGACTTTGGAGCGCTCCAGCATGGTTCCCATGAAGACAAAGAGAGGCACGGCGATCAGCGTCTCATTTGTCATCGTGCCAAAGATGCGGGAGGGCAAAGCGCCCAAAAACCCGAAATCGAAAATGCCAAGCGCGATGCCGATGAGCGCGAAGAGCAGGGCGACACCGGCGAGCGTAAACGCGACAGGGAAACCAGACAGAAGAACGATACAGGCAGCCGCGAACATCAGGATATCGAGAACATCAGCCGTCATGATCAGATGCTCTCCGACGCGCTGTTGTCATCGTCACGTGCAGGAGCTCGACCGGTGAGCGTCAGGATGGAGCGAAGGACCGTCGACAGGCCCTGCAGGATAATGAATACAGCAAAGACAGGAATGATCGTCTTCAGCAGGAAAACCGCCGGAATGCCACTGGTCTCCCTTGACCCTTCTAGAACTCTCCAGGAGCTGGCGACATAGGGCCATGAGACGTAGATCACGAGAAGGGCGACCGGCCACAGAAACATAATTGTCCCGATCAGGTCGATGGTCGCTTTGTATTTCGGGGATGCTTCGCGATAGAAAATGTCGACCCGCACATGGCCATCACAGTAGAGCGTGTAGCCCGCTGCCAGCATAAACAGGATGCCGTGGAGGTAGATGATGCTTTCCTGCATCCAGACGCTGGAGAGGCCAAAGACATAGCGCATCATCACCACGGTGAACTGGATCAGGACCATGAGCAGGGCTGCCCAGGCAATGATCCGTCCTGTGCGATTGGAGAACGCGTCAATCCAATCGGCAACTTTAGTGAGCGTAGTCAAAATCAGCCACGTGCTTCGGTGAATGCTTGCTCGGCGATCCGGGTCCATTCGCGGGAGGCATCAAGCGATGCTTTGAAGCTCTCATATACCCGTTTGGTAATGTCGTCGGTTCCCACAGCTTCTTCCAGAACGATGTCGGACTGCTCTTTAATCCCTGCCATGATTTCCGGTGTGAACTGACGAAGCTTTACGCCGTGCTCACTCACCAGTGTTTGAAGGGATGTGGCGTTGAAATGGTTGAATTCGGCCAACGTGTAATTGTTTTCAGCCTGACATGCTGTCTGGATGGCCTGTTGCTGGAAGGGCGTCAGGGAGTTCCAGACTTCCAGGTTGAATCCTGTGGCGAGCGCTGAGCCTGGCTCATGGAAGCCAGGCCAGTAGTAATATTCAGCAACCTGGTGGAAGCCGAACGCGACATCATTCCACGGGCCGACCCATTCGGTGGCGTCAATGGTGCCTGCCTGGAGCGCCTGATAGATTTCATTGCCGGGGAGCGTGACCGCTGCGGCGCCGAGGCGCCGCATGACTTCGCCGCCAAGACCTGGCATGCGGATTTTGAGCCCCTTGAAGTCTTCAAGTGTGTTGATCTCTTTGCGGAACCAGCCGCCCATCTGGACGCCTGTGTTGGCGCTCATGAAGGGTTTGATGTTGAAACCAGAAGCCAATTCGTCCCAAAGCGCCTGACCGCCGCCCCAATAGATCCAGGCGTTGATCTCATTTGCTGTCATACCGAAGGGGACAGCGGTGAAGAAGTTGTAGGCGACGGACTTGCCCTGCCAATAGTATTCGGCCCCATTGTAGATATCCGCAGCGCCGCTTGAGACAGTGTCAAATGCTTCCAGCGCAGGCACTAATTCACCCGCCGCAAAGACTTTGACCTCGAGCTCACCGTTGGTAAGTTCGTTGATACGTTTTGCTGTACGTTCTGCAGAGACGCCAAGACCCGGGAAGTTCTTTGGCCAGGTCGTGACCATCTTCAGTGTCCGGGGACTGTTTGCGATTGCTGGTGCTGCGATGGTCGTGGCCGCAGTCGCGGCGACGCCTGCGCCTGCCAAAAATGAACGCCGCTTCATGGTTTGTAACTCCCGGTACCCACATATTTCCCCTAGCCGACGACACAGAAGCGTCCGGCTGATTAGTGGGGCTCAGTATAGGGAGCGGCGTCTCGCGCGCAATGGCCTAGGAGGGGGATTTTGCAGTGTTTCGAGAGGGTTAGCGTGCTCGATTGAGAGACCTGTTTCAGTCGTCCGTGAGGACTTCCCAGCCTTCCGGACGTAAACCTTCCAGCGGCTTGAAGCGGGCCTTGTAGGCCATTTTCTGGGACCCAGCGACCCAATACCCAAGATAAACGTAGGGAAGCCCCAGCTGACGGGCGCGGATGATGTGGTCCAGAATCATATAGGTGCCGAGGCTTCGGTTTGGCTGGCTGGCGTCAAAATAGGAATAGACCATGGAGAGGCCGTCTTCGAGCCGGTCTGTCAAAGCGACAGCGGTAAGATCGCCTTGAGTTTCGCTGCCTAGTTCTTGCCGGACCCGATATTCAAAGATGCCTGTGTTCACCGTCGTGTCCTCGACCATGGAGGCATAATCAAGGGCGGTCATGTCAGACATGCCGCCTTCTGAATGGCGCCCGTCGAGATAGGCGCGCAAAAGGCTGAATTGTTCTTCGCTTGCGACTGGGGCTTCAGTGGTTCGGGCCAGATCATGGTTGATCTTGCGGATGCGTCTGAAAGACTTGGTTTCGACAAATTGGTCCACCAACACCCGTACCGAGACACAAGCGGAGCAATCATCACACGCTGGTCTGTAGGCAATGTTCTGGCTGCGTCGGAAACCGCCGTGGGTGAGGGCGTTGTTCAGCAGATCGGCGTTTTCGCCCATCAAGTGGGTAAATACCTTCTTCTCGTAAAAGCCGTCGAGATAGGGACACTTGGAGGGTGCCGTAATATAGAACTGCGGAAATTTTGATCCGAACTGTGTCGTCACTTGATCAATGTCCGTTTTTCCATTGCGCCCGATGTGGGGTTGGTTGCGTCAGAGTCCATAATACCACGGCGCGAACAGAGAGAAAGTTATCCATAGGATGATAATCAGCGGACCGCCAACGTTCAAAAAGTCTTTGAATTGATAGTGTCCTGGGCCCATGACCAAAAGGTTGGTCTGGTATCCCATGGGGGTCGCGAAGGAGCAGTTTGCCGCGAAGATGACCGCATAGATGAAGATCATCGGGTCTACGCCGAGCTCCTGTGCCGTGCCAGCAGCAATGGGGACGAAGAGAACCGCCGTGGCATTGTTGCTGAGCATATTTGTCATAATGGCAATCAGCAGGAAAAAGGCCGACAATACAACTGCCGTTCCTGCGCCCTGAAATGCCGTGACAACGGCATGTGCAAGGAAGCCAGCGCCTCCTGTAAATTGCAGGGACGCGCCCATGGCGAGTGCGGCACCAACCAGAAGGAAGATGCGTCGATCAACGGCACGGGATGCTTGTCGGATGTTGAGAACATCAAAAGCAATCATGCCTGCAGCGCCTGCAAGGGCCGCAACCTCAATCGGAACAACACCTGAAACGGCCGCCAGGATACTTGCGCCAAAAATGATGCGTGCACGCCAGGCTCGGCGGATGTCCGGTATTTCAGTCGCAGACCATTCCAATGGGATAACGTCTCTGTTAAGCCGCAGACCTTGGACGTCGTCAGCTTCGCCAAGGATCAAGAGGACATCACCATCCTCGAGGCGAATGTCGCTCATACGTGCGCGGATCATGCGACTGCGGCGCTGAATGCCGAGCACGATGCACCCGGTTTCGTGGCGGAAGCCGATCTGCTCAATGTTCCGACCAATCATGCGGGAACCGGGGGCTACGACTGCTTCGACCAATGTGATCTTTCCGGAGCCTGCCGGTGCTTCTTCACCATCATCTGAGTGGAGAGTTTCCTCCAGCATGCCGCGAAATATGTTGGAGCTTGATTTGAGGGCGTCGGTGAGGCTTTGCCTAGTGGCTGCCAAGATGAGCGTGTCACCCGGCTGTAGCGTTATCTCATCAAAAGGCGGAAGGAGCGGGTGTTCGCCACGCATGACCATGCGAACGGTCATTCCTTTTAGTGACGGAAACATTCCGGCGACTGCCCTCTCGCCTATGAGAGGGTGATTGTAGGTGAGGTGGATCTGCGCAATGTACTGCTTGCCTGACCCGTGACCAAGTTCATCCGTCAGTCCTTCGCGTTTTGGCAATATCCGGGGGGCAACAAACAACACGTAGACCATGCCGACACTCGCCATAACGAGGCCCGGAATCGTAAAGTCAAAAAAGCCTATCTGACCAAGCCCGAGGCTTGCTGTAATTCCTGCAGTGAGCAGGTTGGTTGACGAGCCGATAAGCGTGGTCATGCCGCCGAGGATACAGACGAAGCTCAACAGCATCATGACCTGGCTGGCCTGTTTGCGCATCTGCGCTGCCAGCGTCACGAGCACTGGAATAAACATCACCGCCACAGGGGTGTTGTTCAAGAAGGCACTGATGGCCGCCACAAAGAAAAGGGTCCCGATGAGGGTTGTTTTTGGTTTGCTGCCGCCAATGGAGGCAATCCACTGAGTGGGCGCTTCCATCGCGCCAGAGTGAAAGAGCCCCTGACCGACGACAAGGAGCGATAACACTGCAACAAGTGCTGGATTGGCGAAGCCCGCCAACAGTTGGGCACTGGACAGAAGGTTCGTTCCGTCGGCGGCGATAACCGGGAACAATGTGAAAAAAATCAGGAAGAACCCGATCACGAGCAAGGACGTCAACTCAAGTGTGAGTCGCTCGGTGCTATAGAGCACGATCGCAGCAATGATGGCGCCAAAGGTGACCCACATCTGCCACGTCTCGGGGGCAAGTGCTTGCATTGATTAATGTTTGACCGTTGTTGCCGCGTTTCGTGAACCGGCATCATATCGCAATTTTGCGAACCGTCGCAGAGAATGATTGTGCTTGCGGGATATTTTCTATTGTACAGCGCTTGTCCGGATAAACACTGATCCTGAGAAAAAGTCATGAAGGCAGCGTTTTCTTCTATTGAAAAGCGCAACAGCCAGCGACAGGCCAAAGAGTGGGGTTGCTGTTATGTAGAACAACAAGGTTTGTACAAATGCCTGCACGTAGCCAGGGCGGAGGCCGTCCCAAGTCCGCATTTCGATGCCTTGCCATTGCATGCCGGGTGTAGCCGAGCGTGAGCCCCCCAGCGTCATCGTAAAATAGGCAAAAAACAGGACCGGCGTAATCAGACCAAATCCTGGCCACAAGACACCGAGACTTAGAATGCCGAGGATGCCAAAAAGAATGGACGCGGCAAAGAACAGAACGGCAATGGCGGCAAGGTCTGCCAAGAAGGCGAGGATGCGAGACCGCAATAAGCCTTTGAAAGCTTCTGGATTGTCGACAGGGTTTGGTGCGCCTGCTGCGTTGAATCTGTCCCCGATATACTCGCTCGATAAAAAATTTCCCCGAGAATTGCCTTGGGCGTCATCCATTCAATTTCTCCTGATGCCAAGAAGGCTGTCAGAGACATTTGGGGAGTTGGAGCGGTTTGCGCAAGAGGTGGCTTATCGTCCGAAACCTGGTGGGATCACAGGGGCTTCGTTCAGCAAAAGAATGCCGACTCGCCTGTTTGCTGGCAGATACACATCCTCAGGGAAGAGCGGATCCGAATCTGCTTTGCCGGCAACTTCTGAGATTTGGTCTGACTTGATGCCGTTCATCTGCAAGATACGGCGGGTTGCATTCGCCCGGTCAGCTGTCAGTTCCCAGTTAGAGTATCCCGGAATACCATCCAGCTGCGCTGCGTCTGTGTGTCCAGTTATGACCAGCCGGTTGGGCAATTGCTGGATGACCTTTGCAACCTGCTCAAGAACCAGGCGCGTGCGCTCATAGGGTTCTGCATGTCCTGGTGGGAACATGGAGCGACCATCCTGGTCTGTAAGCTGAATATGAAGTCCTTCAGGCGTTTCTTCGATAATGATGTTTCGTGACAATTCCGCAAGCTCAGGCAAATCCTGCATGGACTGACGCAGGCTTGCGGCGGCACTTGCAAACTGACTTTGATCGTTCGCTGCGTTTTGGTCTTTCTCAAGCGCTGAAGACTCAAAATCTGCGGTTCCTGGATCCGTGCCGTTGGAGGAGTCTTTGCCGTCGGAGCTAGCGGCCGTTCTTTGGTTTTCAGACTCCGGGCTCTTTGGCGCTGCAGGTGTCGAGATTGACATCATCACCTTTGGTGCAGACCCGGCCATGCGGGACCCGTCGACATCAAACGCTGTGCCGCCCATAACGCCGCCAGCACCCGACGTGGAGCGGCTGACACTTGCGGGAGCAAAATAATCGGCGAGGCCCTGTTTCTGTTCGGGCGTTGTCATAGAGATCAGCCACATCAACAAGAAGAACGCCATCATCGCAGTAACAAAGTCGGCGTAAGCAATCTTCCACGCGCCACCATGGTGGCCATGGGCGGCCTTCTTCACCTTCTTGATGATGATGGGTTGTTCGTTCATTGACATGGTGGGCTACAGCCTAGCTGGTCGGTATAGTGAGGTTGCCGGTCGACTCTTCAACTTCGGCGAAGGTCGGACGGTAAGGGGTCATCACCGCTTTGCGAGCGAACTCAACAGAAACAGCCGGTGCGTAGCCATTCATGTGAGCGAGCAGCCCCGCCTTCATGGAGAGCAAATATTTGCTTTCTGCTTCGTAGGCAGCTTTCAGAAAACTCGCCATAGGCGAGAAGAAGCCATAGGCAACAAACACACCGAAGAACGTCCCGACGAGCGCGCCGCCAATGAGGTGACCCAGAATTTCTGGCGGCTGGTCGATGGAGCCCATGGTTTTAATCACACCCAACACCGCAGCAACAATGCCGAGGGCAGGAGTACCGTCGCCAAGTGCCTGCATCGACCCAACTGCGAGTTCTTGCTCTTGATGGTGTGTCTCGAGTTCTTCATCCATCAAGGCCTCAAGTTCGTGAGCGTTTTCTGTACCCAGGGTAATCATCCGCAGGTAGTCGCACATGAATTCAACTGCGTGGTGGTCAGATGCGAAAATAGGAAACTGATTGAAGATATCCGAGCCGTGCGGGTCCTCAATGTGTGCTTCAAGCGCAAGAGAGCCTTTGGCTTTTGCGAGTTTGAACAAAGTGAATTGCAACCCAAGTAGCTCAAGGAAAGCTTCCTTGGAGTACTTTGAGCCTTTGAACATGGTGCCAAAGATGCTGCCCATGTTTTTCAGAACACTGCTGGGGTTGCCAATGATAAAGGCGCCGACTGCGGCTCCCAGAATGATGACAAATTCAAATGGCTGCCAGAGCACGCCAAGCTTGCCGCCCATCGCGGCATAGCCGCCAAACACGCAGAGACAAACTACTATAACACCTACAATCAGCTGCATCGCGAGACCGCCCTTACCTGTGATCCAGTCACGCCACTACAAGCCCATTACGTAGCAGCCATCCTGGCCTACACTTTTCCAGGCTCATTCTGCTCAGGCATTGTTAATATGGTGTTGAAAGATCCTGTCATAGGCGCGCGTTTCTTCATCTATTGGGGTAAACTGCTTACGGTCGCGCAAATCAGGTTTCGGGAATGTGGGTTGCACCGATTTTCCGGCTTGCCTAAAAGGACTCTGGTGAGTTTCTTCACCAATCGGAAATGTCTGTTAAGAAATCGATACTGCATTGGAAAACCAGATGAACACCTTTGATAGTCGCTCGTTTCGGAACGCTCTTGGAGAGTTTGCGACCGGCGTTGCCATTGTGACTACTCAGGTTGGAGATGATGCCCCTATTGGAATTACGGTCAATTCCTTTTCGTCAGTGTCACTCGATCCGCCGCTGGTTTTGTGGTGTCTCGACAAATCGTCGGACCGTCTTCAGGCGTTTGAACAATGCGAGGGGTTTACGATCAATATCCTGGCGGCAGCTCAGCAGGAACTCTCCAACCGTCTGTCGCGGTCCGGACACCCGCACCTGGATGGCATTGCAGTTGATCAGGGTGTAAACGGCTGTCCGTATCTGTCCGAGGCTTTGGCGACATTTCAATGTGACGTCCATGCTCGTTATGATGCAGGTGATCACATCATTATGGTTGGGTGGGTGAAGTCTTTTCAACAGCCCAGTGCGGAGACGCCCTTAATCTACCACCGTGGTGGATATTGTGCGTTGGCTACCTAATCAGGTGTTCTCTCAGGCGGCGGTGTCGGTGTCATCTTTTTGAGATTGTCACGCATCAGGCGCATATTGTTGAGAAATTGCCGATATGCATCGGCGTCAATTCCCTCGATAATGCCTTTGTGCATATCCTTGACAATGTCTTCGCCACCAGACCTTAGTTCGTGGAGTACGGGTGTCAGGAAAATGCACTTTGCCCGTCCGTCCTGTGGGTGGGGCTTACGTTCAACCAAGCCAAATTCCTCAAGTTCGGAAATATAGATCCCGGCGGATACTTTGTGGATGCCAAGGGCATCTGCAAGCTCGGTCTGCGTCAGGCCGTCTGTCTTCAAGAGAGTTACAATGACGCGCGTTTGGTTGCGACTAAGGCCGCTTCGGCTGTCATAATTGTGTTGAAGCAACGTGCCTACTTCTGAAAATAATTCAATAAAGTAGAAAGGATCCAGCTCGTCGCGGTCTGTGTCTTGATTAACCATCTAGCTCTTTAGGCTCGTTTTGTTTTCAGCGCTTCTTTCACTAAACGGTGCGCTAGAAAGGTTTGGTAGGCAGATTCTGGCCTTTTGTCGAAGCGATTGCACTGATTTAATTGATTAAGCGATCTATGCAAATCCTGGTTGACCAAATCGCCTTTCAAATGCTCTAGTAAAGTTACATTACTAATTGTTCGGCTCGTGTGCAATCGGGCTGTTTGGGGGAGTGATACCGGTGGCCGATGAGGAAAGTGTAGTGAGTGAGGAAACAGGTGCTGGCGCGGACGCAGCAGTTGAAGCGACGGGAGACGGGCCTGCAGCCGAATCTGCGGATGGACTTACAGGACTTGATGCTGCCGCCGCCGCCGGGACAGATGGTGGCATCTGGGAGCTTATTCCGCTTGTGGATAGAGGTGGTCCGATTGTCGTCATTCTGCTTTGCCTGTCGGTTCTGTCTCTGGCGATTATTCTGCTCAAGGTATTTCAATTCTGGCGCGCTGGCCTTACGCGCCGTGCGTTCATTGATGTTGCTATTGATAAGGTCAAATCGGGTGACAGGGATGGCGCCGCTGCAGTGCTCCGCAAGACGCGTTCTCCAGTGGCTCGGACATTGTTGGCCGGTGTTGAAGGCGCGCAAAATGGTGGAAATGCAGAAGAAGAGATCGCCCGTGTTGGGGGCAATGAGCTAGGCGGCTTGCAGAGCTATTTCCGCTGGCTTGAAGTGATCGGGAATATTTCACCTCTGCTCGGCCTCCTTGGCACTGTGATCGGGATGATCAACGCGTTCCAACAATTGCAACTTGCAGGCAACAAGGTTGATCCGGCTATCTTGTCCGGCGGGATTTGGGTGGCGTTGCTGACGACTGCTGTGGGTCTTGCTGTGGCCATTCCGGCAATTGCGTCTCTTAATCTATTGGAGAGCCGGGTGGATGTCGCGCGCCTTACATTGCGTGATGCGTCATCAAGGTTACTTGCAGCCCTTAAATCTGCCTAAGGCGGTTTGCCATGTTTGATGAAGCAATTCACAAAAAGAGGATCGTGAGCTTAACGCCACTGATTGATGTGGTTTTCCTGCTTTTGATCTTTTTTATGCTGGCGAGCTCCTTTCTTCAGACGCAATCGATCGCCGTTCTCACACCGGCACCAGATCCAGAAGAGGTGGAGACTGATCGCCATGTGGTCGAGGTTTGGGTTCTGACAGACGGCAGTCTGCGGCTCGACGGTGAACCGATTGCGCCAGAGGCGTTGAGTGAAGGTATTCGTAACAATCTCGGCGGTGATCCTGAGGCTGTTGTCTCGATCTTGGCTGAAAATGGCTCAGCGGTGCAGCCGTTGATTTCTTCGATTGAAGCTGCCCGCAATGGCGGAGCTCAGTCCATTGGGACGTCACGGGTGGAGAGTTTGAGATAATGATTGAATTCGAAGAGCCTCCACAACGTCGGCCCTATGAGTCCGTTGTGCCCCTGATCAATGTGGTCTTTCTGCTGCTGATTTTCTTTCTACTGGCTGGGACACTTCAGCCAACCGACGATGTAGATGTTGATCTGCCTGCCGGTCAGGTGGACGACAAGCGCGCATCGGAAGACTTGGTCCTTTACGTGGAAGCCGACGGGTTTGTGTATCTCGGTGACCGGGTCATGGGGGCCGATCTGGCGGCGTATGCATTGCGCGATTACCTGGATGAACAAGGAATTTACGATGTCTCCATCAAAGCAGATCAGGATGCGCCGGCGCATGAACTGATCAAGTTGATGGAAGGGTTGCGGAACGTGGGCGTGCGGGAAGTGAACCTTGTAACGGAGCAATCTGAATGAGTGTTGCTGATCCAGATCAGTTAAACGGGTTTGAAGCACCGCGCCTTCGTACAGTGTTGCTCTGGTCGGTTGGTCTTCACTTGCTGGTGTTGGTTTACTTTCTGTTGGGTGGTGGGATTTTTGGGGCAGAGGGGCCTGGAGATGGCGACGCCTTAACATTCCAACTGGCTGCAGGTCTCGACAATAATGACGACGCTGCGGCCCAGATTGATGGTTCGGATCAACAAACGCCAACCTTCGCGGACGCGGACATTGACCCGGTTCCTGAACCAACGCCCGAGCCGGAACCAAAGCCAGAACCGAAACCTGAGGTGAAACCTGAGCCTAAACCGCAGGTTACAGACCAACTTCCAACGCGGCGCAATGAAGATGTGCAGCCTCAACAGGCGGCGACCACGCAACAGCGCGGTGAAGAAGAGATCGCGACGCCCGGCGGCTCGACAGGCATTGTGGGGTATGATCACTATGGCGGCGGCGGCAATCTGGAAGAAACCATTCGAAACCGGCCTGGTAACTCACTCACCGGCAATGCGATTAGTGCGCGTCTGACTGGTCAGACGCTTTTTCTCGAGATGGGCCGTCTCGATATTCAGGGTGGTAACCGGCTCACTAATGTCGAGATCCAGCTCAATGCGGACGGCACAAGCCGTGTGAAGCTCATTTACTACCACTACAAGACCTACCATCGGGAACATTCATCTACGCGCTCGAAGCGGGGTAGTGGTCGTTGGTGGATTGAAGGCAATCGCTGGTGCCATCAATCAGAAATCATCTCATATGGCACCAAGGACTGTTATGACATGAACCTTGATGGGTCTGTCTTGCGCCTTTACTACGCGGAGTGTCTGCGGAACTCGTCCCCTCACTGCAAGTCCTACCGATTGGCGGGTGAAGGCTCTATTCGCTAGTGCTCACGGGGCGGGCGTCAGCTCCATCCGAGATTTAGTGGAGATCGAGGCCCGGTCGGTTTCAATGGTGATGCTTCCACCCTCAGCCCAGTCGGTTGCCAGATGATCAAAGTCTGGCGATAAAGGATTGCCGGACTGGCCTGTTGAAATCATGTAGCGAGACGCATCAAGGTCTGCGAGGTCATAAACAGCACGGTACCCAGCGGCGTGGATATTGTCGAACGGATTGCTGGAGCCGATGGAATGCTGTCCGCGATTGATGGTGTGATTGCCACCTGAAGAGGGCCGCGCAATCGTCAGCGCATCGCCGAGCAGCGGCAGGAACGATCCTGGTATGTGCCGGTTCACGACGGGATGTGCCTCATCCCATCTCCAGGAATTCATATTGTCGCCAAATCGTTCCTTCGAGTCGGTCAGCGCCTTTGTCAGCGCCTCGTCTATGAGGTCAGCACAAGTTTCTTCCACGTCGAGTGTTGTGGTGTTGTCGCACCATGCTTCTTTGCCCTCAACGCCTGTCAGAACCTGTTCCATGAACACAGGATGGAAACGCCAGCGAGACGCAAACTCTTCCTGTAGCTCATCCGCATAGACAAGACGGGTGAGTTCCCGCATCCAGTTGAGGAACAGAATGGGTTCAGCCCTGTCACCGTCCATTCTGTGATCCCAGGCAGCAAGGCGCGCGCGCACCGCTGCGGTCTCAGGTGTGTCTGCTGCCATTCCAAGAAGCATCGGTGCGAACTTGGCGGCGAAGCTTGAGCCATTATCCATCAACATCCTATTGAAGCTATCGACAGTGTGTTTGTTGGATGCTGCGAGTAATTCTTCGATCCGCTCGGCGCGGTAGGGGAGGTCCCATTGCTTGGTGATGGAATAGGGATAGCTGTCGGAAACAATTTTGTTGTTCGCGGTGACGATCTTCCCACTTGGTGGATTGAAGCTTTGCGGCAGGCCTTCAAACGGGATTGTGCCGATCCAGCTGTTTTCGGCTTTCCATCCTGGTGTTGGAATGAGCCCCAAGGTTTCATGGGCGTCGTTGCGCACGGGGATTTGTGCGGGTGCGATAAACCCAATTTCTCCGTCGACATTGGCAAACACCATGTTCTGCATGGGCGCCACATAAGAGCGAAGAGCGTTCCGAAACTCTTCGAAGTTTTGTGCCTTGGTGATGTTGTGGCCAGCTTCAATTGTGAGGTCCGGGCTCGCAAATGCGGTCCAGGAAAGTGCGAGGACATGGCCTTCCTCGATCAGTTCGTCGGCGCCAAAAAAGTCAGACGGTAGGACGGGGCCGTTTCTGGTTGAGCGGACAGTGAATATCTCATCTTCGCCGAAACGGACCTTGATGATTTCAGTGCGCTCTTCGAAAGTCTCATAACCGTCGGGTGTTAGATATTCGTTCGGGTTTTCCCGGTTCAGTTTTTCTACGTAGAGGTCCTGCGTGTCGGGGCCGGTGTTCGTGTACCCCCAGGCGATATGGTCGTTGCGCCCAAGCACGACGCTCGGCACGCCAGCAATTGTGCCACCGACGACATTTCTGTCCGGGTAGGCGAGGTGGGCGAGGTACCAGATTGAGGGGGCGAGCATGCCGAGGTGGGGATCATTGGCGAGCAGGGGTTTCCCACTTGCCGTATGGCTGCCATCCACAACCCAATTGTTGGACGCCCCTTTGGGGCCCGTATCAGGGATCGCGGATGCGGCCTCCCGGATCGGGGTGTCTGAATAGAGGCTTGCCAGGTCAGGCAGGGCAACGGGCCCGTCTCCTGGATAGGGCGGGAAGAAGGCTGCCAGTTGGTCCGTCGTCAGAACTTCTGCCAGTCTAGCTCTGGAAAGCTCACGGGTGGCATTGCCGGAGAGGCCAAGCGCCAGCAGCTTGATCATCACGACGGAATCTGCCGCAACCCAAGGTTCAGGCGTGTGCGCCATGAAGAGGAATTCTGGCGGTAGGGGGATTTCGCGCTGTTCGAGATAGGAGTTCACACCTGCGGCATAGGCCTCAAGCAGAGATTGAGTTTCTGGGGAGAGCTCGGGAACCGTCGCCTGAGCCTGCCCATAAAGATCGAGCGTGCGGAGATAGCGGTCAGCGGGGAGGGCGAAGCTCCCCAGCAGTTCGGCCAAGCGTCCCTGGCCGACACGGCGGAAAAGCTCCATCTGCCAGAGTCTGTCTTGCGCATGGGTTACGCCGAGGCCAAAGGCGACATCTTCCTCACTGGATCCAAAGATATGGGGCACGCTGTTTTCATCGCGGATGATTTCCACAGAGGCTTTGAGGCCAGCCAGTTGAAGGTTGCCGTCATGAGCGTCGACCGATTGGCGGGCTGCGCCATAGCGGTCCATGAGAAGAAGACCGATCACGGTGATCAGCGCCAACACGATAATTCCTGCCCATTTCCCGATTTTCAGTGCTGTACTCATGTTTGTTTTCTTCTCTACTTTCGGGTGGCTGTTTTGCGTTATGGGGTGCGTGTCCGGTACAAGGGTGCCCAAACATCAGAATAGAGGCAAAAACCGTGGGCGTGGAAAAATCAGTCGCATTTGTTGGACTTGGCGTGATGGGTTACCCGATGGCGGGTCATTTAAGCCAAATGGGTCACTCCGTGACCGTCTTCAACCGCACGACCTCTGTGGCTGATAAATGGGTGGCGCAGCATGGCGGCGCGAAGGCCTCCACGCCAGCTGAGGCAGCCAAGGACGCTGATTTTGTCTTTTGCTGTGTCGGCAATGATGATGACCTGCGAGGTGTCACACTCGGGGATCAAGGTGCATTCGCTGGTATGAGCTCAGGTGCCGTGTTTGTGGATCACACGACGGCTTCTGCGGGCGTTGCCCGTGAACTTGCAGAAATTGGCCAAGAGCAGGGCATTGGCGTTCTGGATGCGCCGGTGTCGGGCGGTCAGGCGGGGGCTGAGAATGGGGCGCTTACCGTCATGGTTGGTGGCGAAGAAGCTGTTTTTCAGATGGTACAACCGCTGATTGATTGTTTCTCAAAATCGGTCCGCTTGATGGGCCCTGCGGGGGCCGGACAGCTCACCAAGATGGTCAATCAGATCTGTATTGCGGGGCTTGTGCAAAGCCTGTCAGAGGGCATTCAGTTTGCGGAAAACGCCGGACTTGATGCAGCGGCTGTGATTGATGTGATTTCAAAAGGGGCGGCGCAATCCTGGCAAATGGAAAACCGCTTCGAGACCATGATTGCGGGAGAGTTTGAGCACGGGTTCGCGGTCGACTGGATGCGCAAGGATCTGGCGATCTGTCTGGAAGAGGCGCGCCGGAACGGATCACAACTTCCCGTTGCCGCACTGGTGGATCAGTTTTATGCCGATGTCCAGGAGATGGGTGGAAACCGATGGGATACGTCTAGCCTGATCGCGCGGTTGGGGCAAAAGTCTTGAAGACACAACGCTTTTCGTCCGTTGGCTCCATGCTGGATCAGCTTGACCCGTCTTACCCGATCTTCGTGATTTGGCCGGATGTGATCCGAGCGAAGGTGAGCGTGTTTATCGACCATTTTCCTGGCGAGGTGCTTTATGCAGTCAAGTGCAACCCTCATCCGTTCATTCTGGAAACGCTTTTTGGTGCTGGTATTTGCTCATTTGACACTGCGTCTTTGACGGAAATCTCGCAAGTGCGTGATTTGTTGCCTGACGCAAACTGTTACTTCAACCACCCCGTCAAAGGGCGGGGCGCTCTGGAAACCGCAGCAGACGTTTACGGGCTTACCGACTTTGTGATCGATGATGCTAAGGAGCTCGACAAGATCGAACAAATCGTCGGCACAGATGCAACCATCAGTGTTCGTTTTGCGACTGGCGGGACAGGTGCTGTTTTTGATCTGTCGAGCAAGTTCGGTGTGTCTGCGGATGACGCGGTACTCTTACTTCAAGATGTGGTGCGCAGGGGCATGAGACCCGCGCTTACATTTCATGTCGGCAGTCAATGTATTGATATCGAAGCCTATCGGACAGCGTTGATGACTGCGAAAACGATTATCGAGAAGGCGGGAGTTGAGCTTGCCTATCTCGATATTGGAGGTGGTTTTCCTGCCCCTTACACAGGGGTTAATGTCGACTTGGCGGCAATGCTAAAAGTGATTTCGGACACCGTGACGGAACTCACCCTCGACATGCCTTTGTTGTGCGAGCCGGGGCGTGCGCTTGCGGTAGACGGATGCTCGCTTCTGTTGCAGGTGCATTTGCGCAAAGGCGATACGCTCTATGTTAACGAGGGAATTTACGGCTGCTTGTCAGAGGTGAATATTGGCAAGTTCATCATGCCAACACGCGCTTTTGGTCGCGGTCGTACCTTGAAGGGTGACCCGAAAGCCTTTCGAATCTTTGGGCCAACCTGTGATAATCTTGATGTTCTGGATAACCCGTTTCTGGTGCCGGACGATATCCAGGAGGGGGACTGGATTGAGGTTGGCCTGATGGGAGCTTATTCGCTCGCGCTCGCAACCGGTTTCAATGGATTTGTGACTGAGACCGTGGTTGCCATTGACGGGCCGTGTCAATGGCTGGATGAGGCGAAGCAGATCGCTGAGAGCGCAGAAATCAGCCTTGAATGAGAAGCTTTGCGGCATCCATCGCGAAGTAGCTGAGCACTCCGTCTGCGCCTGCGCGTTTGAAGGCGGTCAGGGCTTCGAGGATCACACGGTCGCGGTCGAGCCAGCCCCGTTCAATGCTGCCTGCGAGCATCGAATATTCGCCCGACACCTGATAGGCGAATGTGGGCACGCCAAATTCCTGTTTCACACGGGTAACGATGTCGAGATAGGGCATGCCCGGTTTGACCATGACGAAGTCAGCGCCTTCTGCAATGTCGAAAGCGACTTCGCGGAGCGCTTCGTCGGTGTTGGCAGGGTCCATCTGATAGGTCCGTTTGTCGCCTTTTAGGGCGCCGGTTGAGCCGATGGCATCGCGGAAAGGACCGTAAAAGGCTGAGGCATATTTTGCGGCATAGGCCATGATTTGAGTGTTTGTGTGACCGGCGGCTTCAAGGCCCTCACGGATCGCAGCAACACGTCCGTCCATCATGTCGGACGGGGCAATAATGTCGCAGCCCGCTTCCACTTGAACCAGGGATTGCTTCACAAGGATTTCGACGGTCTCGTCATTCAGGATAATATCGCCGTCCATCACGCCGTCGTGGCCATGGCTGGTATAGGGATCGAGGGCTACGTCGCACAGAATACCAATATTTGGCACGGCCTGTTTGATGGCGCGAACCGTACGGCAAACAAGATTGTCCGGGTCCATTGCCAGGTCACCACCAGGTGTCCGACCTTCTGCATCGGTATAGGGGAAGAGGGCGATGACCGGGATGCCAATTTCCGCCGCGGCTTCTGCTGACTTCACCACTTCGTCAATCGACAGGCGATCGACACCGGGCATGGTGGAGACGGCCTCTCTGCCGGATCCCTCAAAAACAAAGAGCGGCCAGATTAGATCGTCTATGCTGAGCTTGTTTTCCGACACAAGGCGTCTTGACCAATCGCTATGGCGGTTGCGACGCATGCGGGTGCTTGGGAATGTCGGATTTGTGGGCACGGGCTCAGGCTCTCAATTCTTATTATGGTGGTTCTGTCATATCGGCTGGGGGACAAGCTGGCAACATTCCGTAGGGTCCGCTTTGTGAGAAAAGGCTTGTTTGACAGGGGATTACCGGGCTTTTATCACCCGCAGAACGAGATGCGTGCTTTGACTACGTATCCCAACGGGAGGTGCCGCTTTGCAATTTGATTTGTCAGAGGAACAGCAGGCGTTTCAGGACGTTGCGCGCGGGTTCGCCCAGGATGAGCTGGCGCCCTATGCGGCTGAATGGGACAGGGAAGCCATCTTCCCGGTTGAAACCATGCGGAAGGCCGCAGCGCTTGGCTTTGCCGGCATTTATGTGCGCGAAGATGTGGGGGGCTCAGCGCTCACCCGTCTTGATGCGGCTTTGATCTTTGAGGCGCTGTCGGCCGGGTGCACGTCGACGGCGGCCTATATGTCGATCCACAATATGGCATCGTGGATGATCGATCGCTTCGGCTCTGACGAGCAGCGGTCCAAGTGGCTGCCGGACCTCACCTCTATGGCCAAAATTGCCAGCTACTGCCTGACGGAACCTGGTTCCGGATCAGATGCGGCGTCCCTCAGGACAAAAGCCGTGAGAGACGGGGACCATTATGTTCTGAACGGCTCTAAAGCCTTTATCTCCGGAAGTGGCACCTCAGACGTCTATGTCTGCATGGTACGCACCGGCGAGGACGGGCCCAAAGGGGTGTCCTGTCTGGTCGTTGAAAAAGGCACACCCGGCCTATCTTTTGGTGCGACAGAAAGCAAGATGGGCTGGAACAGTCAGCCGACTGCCGCCGTCATTTTTGAAGATGCCCGTGTGCCGGTTGAGAACCTAATTGGGGAAGAAGGTCAGGGCTTCAAGATCGCGATGATGGGTCTCGACGGTGGTCGCCTTAATATTGGTGCCTGCTCCCTGGGCACGGCGCGGACGGCGCTTGAGACCGCCAAAGCCTATATGCAGGAGCGCAAACAGTTTGGTCGCCCGCTCGCCGATTTCCAAGCGCTTCAATTCAAGCTCGCAGATATGGCAACGGAGCTCGAAGCCGCACGTCTGCTGCTCTATCAAGCAGCGGTGAAGGTGGATGCCAAAGCGCCTGATGCCACCATGCAGGCGGCGATGGCAAAACGGTTTGCGACCGACACCGGCTTTAATGTCGTCAATGAAGCGCTGCAGATTCACGGCGGGTATGGCTATCTCAAAGACTATCCGCTTGAGCGGCATTTGCGGGATGTGCGCGTGCATCAGATCCTGGAAGGGACCAATGAGATTATGCGCGTCATCATTGCGCGCGAGATGTTGAAAGACTGAAGACCGAAATGAGTGAAGAGCCGGAAATTCTGTTTGAGCAGCGTGGGCCTATTGGTCTCGTAACTCTCAACCGCCCGAAGGTGTTGAATGCGCTTACCTATAATATGGTGAAGCAGCTTCATCCTCAGCTTGAGCAATGGGCCGAGGATGACTCCATCACTGCTGTTGTCATTCAGGCAGCGGGCGAAAAGGCGTTCTGCGCTGGGGGTGACATTCGGGTGCTTCATGATCAGGGGAAAGCTGGTTCACCTGAAGTGATCAACTTTTACCGCGATGAATATCGGCTTAATCGCACCATCAAGCGCTACCCAAAGCCCTATGTGGCTCTCATGAGCGGGATCAATATGGGCGGCGGTGTCGGGGTGTCGGTGAACGGTAGTCGCCGCGTTGCATCTGAACGTCTGACCTTTGCGATGCCGGAAACGGGTATCGGTTTGTTTCCCGATGTTGGCGGCACCTATTTTCTGCCACGCTGCCCAGGTGAGATCGGCATGTATCTCGGGCTTACGGGCGCGCGCCTGAAAGTGGCCGATGCCGTCTATGCCGGGATCGCAGATGCGTTCGTACCAACAGACAGACATGAAGCGCTTCTCACCCGGCTTGTTGAGGGGGAAGCTGTGGATGCTGCGATCGCAGCAGAAACACAGGCAACGGATGACGCGCCCCTGGCTGAATTGCAGGGCCTGATCGATGCTGCTTTCAGCGCTGATAGCGTGGACGCCATTCTCCAACGGTTAGACACTGATGGTGGTGAGTGGGCGACTAAGACAGCTGAAACTATCCGGTCTAAGTCGCCTCTTTCTACGCGGGTTGCTTATGGACAAATTCGCGCAGGCGCGGAGCTTGATTTCGAAGATTGCATGTCGCTCGAATTTCGGCTGACAAATAGGTTTATGGCGGCGCCCGACTTCTACGAAGGTGTGCGGGCTGTGGTGATTGATAAGGATCAGGCGCCGAAGTGGCAGCCTGCATCTCTGGACGCTGTGACAGACGAGCAGGTGGCGGGTTATTTCGCGTCGCTTGGCGAGAATGAGCTGACGTTCGACTGAACTTATTTCCGGGAGGCAAGAGATGGCGAATATTGGATTTATCGGGCTTGGCAATATGGGCGGGCCGATGGCGCAGAACCTTATCAAGGCCGGGCATGATCTGACGGTTTTTGACCTGTCTGCTGACGCGGTCAAAAAAGCAACGGATACAGGTGCCTCTGTGGCTGCTGCTGCTTCTGATGTTGCAAGGGGCGTTGATGCTGTTGTGACAATGCTTCCCGCTGGAGCGCACGTCTCGTCAGTTTATCTGGGTGACGACGGTCTTCTTGCGGCTGCCGACAAAGGGACATTGTTCATCGACTCCTCAACCATCGATGTAACAACGGCTCGCGCAGTCATCTCAGAAGCGCAAGCAGCGGGAATGCAAATGATTGATGCGCCAGTGTCGGGCGGGGTCGGTGGAGCGGAAGCCGGAACATTGACCTTCATGGCTGGGGGAGAGGAAGCAGCGTTTGCCGCGGCAAAACCCTATCTCGACATTATGGGCCAGAACATCTTCCATGCCGGTGCAGCCGGCAATGGGCAGGTCGCTAAGGTCTGCAACAATATGCTGTTGGGCATTTCTATGATCGGTGTATCAGAAGCTTTTGTGCTTGCCGAAAAGCTGGGCCTCGACGGTCAGACACTGTTTGATATTTCTTCAACGGCATCGGGTCAGTGTTGGTCGATGACGTCTTATTGCCCAGTGCCAGGACCGGTGCCGAGCTCGCCGGCAAACCGGGACTATCAAGCAGGATTTACCGCAGGCATGATGTTGAAGGACTTACGTCTCGCGCAGGAGGCAGCCCAAAGTGCCAAAGCCGCAACGCCGCTTGGGGCTCAGGCAGCAGCTCTCTACAGCCTCATGGAGTCCAGTGGGCATGAGCAGGTCGATTTTTCTGGCATTATCAAACTGCTGAAGGGTGACCTTTAGGTCTCTCGCCTGATTTGGTTTGGACCGCCTTAACCAGGACTTAGGGTGTAATGACTAGTTTTCTACTCGCATAACGCGAGGAGAAAACTAATGACCCCAACTGAAATCGGACTTGTTCAAGGCTCGTTTGAAGCTGTTAAGCCCATTGCGGACAAAGCCGCTGAACTTTTCTATGGCCGCCTGTTCGATATTGCACCTGAGGTAAAGCCACTTTTTTCCGGAGATATGGAGGAGCAGGGGCGCAAGCTGATGAAGACGCTGACAATTGCTGTTGCGGGCCTCAATGATCTTAATTCCCTGGTGCCTGTTGTGCAGAAACTTGGGCAGGGCCATGTCGCTTACGGGGTGAAGCCGGAGCACTACGACAAGGTGGGTGCGGCACTCTTGTGGACTTTGGAGCAGGGTCTAGGTGAGGCTTATACGCCGGATGTTGATGCTGCTTGGAAACATACTTACCAAATCCTTTCCGACACAATGATAGGCGCAGCCTACGGTCAAGCTGCTGAATGATCGATCTGTAGGGAAAACATCCCCAAATTTAGGCCAAATTTGAGGTTCTGATTAAGCCACCATTAGGACGCCGCTTGTAGTGTGGTGGTTATGGGTTTGCGGCGATCTGAGTTTGAGGTTGCCGCGAGAGCGGATTTGTAGAGGTTTGTTCCATGAGTGCGATGATCGAAGAAGCAGAAACAAGTGAGCCAAGGAGTGCTTCCCCCGAAGCGCGTGAGGCCTATCTGACGGCGCTGACATTTGTTGAGCGGCTTCACCGTCGTTTGCTGGATGTGATCAAGGATGAGCTTGATCGGAGTGGCAATGTTGAAATTAACAGCGTGCAGGCGCTGCTTCTGTTCAATATTGGTGATCAGGAGATGACTGCTGGCGAGTTGCGGTCACGGGGTCACTATCTCGGATCGAATGTTTCCTACAATCTGAAGAAGCTTGTGGAAGCCGGCTACATCAATCATCAGCGTTCAGAAATGGACCGTCGATCGGTCCGCGTTCGTCTGACTCAGAAGGGTCGGGAAATCTGTGATACGATCGACACTCTGTATAACCGCCACATCGATACGATTTCTGAAGTCGGTGATGTGAGCCAGGAAGAGCTTCAGGTGATCAACAAAACCCTGAACAAGCTCGAACGCTTTTGGACAGATCAGATCCGTTTCCGCCTCTAATCCGGATCGCAGAAGAACTTATTTGTGCCGTTTCCACGAAGGTGGGAGCGGCACAAATGCGTTTACGGACTGCTGGTATTCCACATATTCGGGTTTTGCTCGGGCCATGCGGCGCTCCAACAGGGAGACGCCGGAAACACGAAGCAACAAGAAGGTCATGATGGCCGGGCTTGCGACCGTGAACACCCCGTAAGGCGCATCTGCGGCGATAAAGAACAAGCCCCACCAAAGGCACGCGTTGCCGAAATAGTTCGGATGCCTGCTCCACGACCACAGGCCGAGCGACATGATCTTGCCCTTGTTGGTAGGGGTGGCTTTGAAGTCCCTCAATTGTGCATCGGCTAAGGCTTCGATGACGAAACCCAGCGTGAAGATGACGCAACCGAGCGCTGTGAAATAGCCGAAGGATGCACCAGCACTTTGAGAGATGCCGATTTGGAGTGGCATGGAGACCAGCCACATGAGGCCACCCTGAAGACCATAGACGGTGATGAGGGAGCGCCTGCCGAATGACGGCCCCGCCTTCTTGCGCATGGCTATGTATCGAGGATCCTCTTTTTGGCCATGCGACAGCCATCGGCCGGCTAGGTGTGTACCCAAGCGAATGGACCATAGACACGCAAAGGCGGTGAGAAGGAGCCCGGACGGGCCGGGTGCTTCGGTGAGGATAAAGGTTGTGAGCGCGACAATGCCAAATCCCGGACCCCAGAAGATGTCGATGATACTGGCATCGCGAATCCTGATACTCACACACCAGAGAGTGAACAGGCTGATGGCTATCACGGCTAAATTTATTATCAGTATTTGCGACATATACTGGATTTACCCTTTTTGTGTGGGGGCTATTAATAAGTGAAACATGGCCTCTAACTTGCGTTCATCATGGCAAACTGTTGCCGAACAACCAAAAACTGTCTCAAAGAGGCAATTTACCCTATTTGTGCTTTGACTCTGGTGTGCCGAAAATGAACGCTAACAGACGTAAATTCGAGACAGGCCGCGGGGGCAGCGCTGTGACTCATGTCGCAAAGACATCTTTTGACTATCTGATACTGGCTGCGAGCGCTGTTTTTGTGGGCGCTGTGGTCTTCTTTGCCTCATCTGCGTCAGCCGAAGATGCGTTCAACCCATGGGAGCAGCAGTGGGTTGATCCCTGGAATCCAAGTTCTGAAGCTCTCATTCCAGATACGCCTACCTCGCTTTCAAGCGTGCCCACGCTCGGGGATGCGGGCTTCTGGCCAGTGCTCCGCGCCATGTCCATGTACGAACAGATCCAAGAGTGGGGGGGCTGGAAGCCGATCCCTCGTGGAGAGAAAATCGAATTGGGCGACCGTGACGACCGGGTCCCTCTTATTCGTGAACGTCTTGTAGCGACGGGCGACTTGGCGATCTCAGGCGGTGACCCTGCTGTCTATGACGAACATGTTTACGAGGGCACGCGTCGTTTTCAAAGTCGTCATGGTCTGGCGCCAGATGGTGTGATTGGCCCCAATACAATCGATACGATGAATGTGCCCGTGTCGAAGCGGATCAAGCAGCTGGCGATCAACCTTCAACGATTGAACGAAGTGTCAGAGTCGCTCGGACGTCGCTACGTGTTTGTGAACATTGCGGGCCAAGAGGTTGAAGCTGTCACAGATGGTCGGGTTGATCTTCGTCGGCGCGTTATTGTTGGCAAAGAAGATCGGCAAACGCCGGAGATCACAAGTGAGATTACTTTCCTTGCGTTCAATCCTTATTGGCACGTTCCCCGGAGCATTGCTGAAAAGGATCTGATCCCTAAAGCACGTCGGAACCCTGCCTATTTTGAGCGGCTGGGCATTCGTGTTTATCGTGGTGGCCGTGAGGTCAGCGCACGTTCGGTCAATTGGTACCGGACAAGTGCCAGCGATGTGCGACTGCGCCAGGACCCAAGCCCAAGAAATTCGCTGGGCACGGTGAAGATCCATTTCAACAACCCTTATGCGGTCTACCTTCACGATACGCCATCTAAGAGCCTGTTTGGCCGCACAGCGCGGACCTATAGCTCTGGCTGTGTTCGTGTAGAAGATGTGCACGACCTGACAGCATGGTTGTTAAGCGAAACGGAAGGGTGGGACCGGGCGCGAGTTGACGGCGTGGTCAACGACCGTAATCGTCGGGATGTGCGCCTGGCAGAATCTGTTCCTGTTTATCTGCTTTACCTGACCGCCTGGGTAGATGACAGCGGCGTCGTGAATTTCCGTGACGATGTCTATGATATCGACCGGCGGGTGCGGACATCTTCGCTCACCAGATAATCCTAGCTTTCTAAGGGCTTTCAATCTGTCTTGGATGAACTAGATTCCATTCCAAGCGGAGTGAGAAAAATGTCCCGACCTGCAAAGTTTCCCTACCTGGAATGTGATGGCGTCTTGGCCTTTGCCCATCGAGGGGGTACCAGCGCTCATCCTGAGAACACACTGCCTGCCTTCCAGCATGCGATTGATCTCGGATTTCGGTACCTCGAGACAGATGTCCATGCAACGCGCGACGGTGTGCTGCTGGCTTTCCATGATGAGGAACTGGATCGGGTCACCGACATGACCGGTCGCATCACCGAGATGGACTATGCAGATGTCGCGAAAGCCCGCATTGACGGGCGGGAACCCATCCCTCTGTTTGTCGAGTTGTTGAACAGTTGGCCAGAGGCTCGGTTCAACATTGATCCGAAGCAGGACAATGCGGCAGAGCCATTGGCGAAGGTGCTTCAGGAAGCCAATGCCCTTGACCGGGTGTGTGTGACTTCGTTCTCCGACAAGCGCACCGTTGGGATAAAGGAAATATTGGGGCCGCGGTTGTGTACGGGGCTTGGGCCGCTCGGCACGACCAGGATGCGGTTTTCGAGCCTATCGGGCCCGTTCTCGGGCATCTGGGGGGCGTTCCCTCAAGGTTGTCTGCAGATACCAACGCATCAGTTTGGCATTCGTCTGGTTGACCGTCTTTTGGTCGACCATGCTCATGACCGTGGGCTGCAGGTGCACGTTTGGACGATCGATGATCCTGATGAAATGAGGCGCTTGCTCGACTTGGGTGTTGACGGAGTGATGACAGATCGTCCGGAAGTGCTTAAATCTGTACTGGAAGAGCGAGGGGACTGGCGCTAAACGACTGGTTCTAGTTTTTGGTGACATTTTCTGCGACAATTCGCGAGTGGCGCTGACAGCAGAAATCTGCAGATTTCCTTGAGTGCTGGAACGCGTTAACGGACTATAAACCATAAACAACCACTCTTCCTATGGTGGTATGCTGGTTTATAGGCAACTAGAAGTGGAATAGACGATGGACTACGAAGGCAAGCTGTCGGAAGCGTTGACCTCGCTGCGGAACGAAGGCCGATACCGAGTTTTTGCAGATATTGTGCGCCATCGCGGAAGCTTTCCTCGTGCGACCTTTCACGCGCCGGAAGGCGAGAAAGAGATCGTTGTCTGGTGCTCAAACGACTATCTGGGAATGGGCCAAAATGAGCTCGTAACGACAGCGATGCATGAAGCTGTTGACCTTGTCGGTGCGGGGTCTGGTGGCACGCGCAATATCTCTGGAACGACCCACTATCATGTTGAGCTTGAGAAAGAGATCGCCGACCTTCACCAGAAGGAATCTGCTCTCCTCTTTACATCTGGATATATCGCTAACGACGCGACTCTGAGTACACTGGCGCGGGTCTTTGGAGATTGCCTGACAATTTCCGATGAACTCAATCATGCATCCATGATTGAAGGTATTCGCCGCAGCGGCGGCCCTAAGCGGGTCTGGCGCCACAATGATCTTGAGCACCTGGAAGAGCTGCTACAGTCCGCTCCGCTCGATCAACCAAAGATTGTCGCTTTTGAATCTGTTTACTCCATGGATGGGGATATCGCCCCGATCGGAGAGATCTGCGATCTGGCGCACAAATATGGTGCGCTGACCTACCTGGATGAAGTCCACGCGGTTGGGCTTTATGGCCCGCGCGGTGGGGGGATTGCTGAACGGGACGGTGTTCTGGACAAGGTCGATATTATCGAAGGCACGCTTGCCAAAGGGTTTGGCGTGATGGGCGGGTACATCGCCGCCAGTGAGGCGGTAGTCGACGTGGTGCGGTCCTACGCGCCTGGGTTTATCTTCTCGACGTCTCTTTCGCCGGTTCTTGTTGCAGGCATTCTTGCAAGTGTTCGTCACTTGAAATCAAGCAATGTCGAGCGTGAGGTGCATCAAGAACGCGCTCAAACGCTCCGAAAAATGCTTCTGGATGCCGGTCTGCCGGTCATGATGTGCGAAAGCCATATTGTGCCGGTGATGGTCAAAGATCCGGTTCTCTGCAAGCAAGTAGCTGATGACCTGCTAAGCGATCACAATATCTACGTTCAGCCGATTAATTACCCAACTGTTCCTCGCGGTACTGAACGGCTGCGGTTCACACCCTGTCCGCTTCATACGGACGAAATGATGGAGAGCCTGGTGCACGCCCTTGATGAGGTGTGGACCCGGCGCAAGATCAGGCGTGCGGCGTAAGTTTCCGCGTTCCAACCCCGGAAAGGGCGGCCCATCGAACACCAGCGGGGGAACTCGTGAGGTGTATTTTGAGCTCTATCCAGTCGGTGACAGCATGAAAGTGTCAGCCATCGATGGTGCCACTGGGACAGAGGTGTCGATTGTCGGGCCGGCCAAGCTGCCACAATCAGAGCTTGAGCGTGTGGCACTCAATAAGCTGAACTATGTCATGAATCAGAAAGCTGACGAGAATGAGCAGTCTGCGTCTGCTTCCCGGTCAGGAAAAGATGGCAAGGGGTGGGTTGTTTAGACCGGTCAGTCGCGCTTGCGCGGCGCACTGTTTTGTCCAAGGCCGATCTTCTTCGCAAGCTTAGAACGCTGCGCCGCATAGTTGGGGGCAACCATGGGATAGTCAGCAGGAAGGCCCCATTTTGCGCGATATTCTTCGGGTGATAGGCCATACCTGGATCTTAGGTATCGCTTCAGCATTTTCAGCTTTTTCCCATCTTCCAGACAGATCAAGTATTCGTCCGTTACTGAGTCTTCGACGGAAACGGCAGGTCCTTGCTGGGTCAGACCGGCTCCTGCGTCTTCTCCCAATGCAGCAAGAACACCGTGTACGGTGCGGATCATGTCCGGCAACTCATCAACTGCGAGAGTGTTGTTGCTGACATAGGCAGCTACAATTTCTGACGCAAACTGAAGTGTTGCAGGTGATGGGGAATCGTCACGATCACTCGGCATCTTGGAATCCGACAAGAATCTAAACCAGATATCAATGAACCAATACTTGTGAGGTGTATCGCAAAGGGCGCAAGATTAATCAAGTATTTCTTCGAACTATTTGAAAAGTGATTGCGATGCTTTTTGTAAAACGCCCATATGTTTGATGACCTTTGGTATTAACCCAGCAAATAACTTGGTTTTGGTCATTTGGTGGAGGTAGGTGGCGCGCCCCGAAAGGAGCCGTCTTGAATGGATGGTGTTGGCGGTCTTTTTTTGGGGTGTCCTGGCTTGTGCGACGTTGGCGCAGGGAGACTATATGTGGTAACTAGCGCGCCTTACGTTAACGCAATCTGACTCTGGTCCGATCCCCCTGTTTGCCCTCTGGGTTCGCTCTCCAGTGACAGTTTCAGAAAAAGGTTTCAGACATGGCCGTCTCCAGCCCCGCAAGCATGGATACCTCGTCTTCGCAGTTCTTTAGTCGGTCATTGGAAGATAGCGACCCGGAAATTTTTGGCGCAATTGAGCATGAACTCGGTCGTCAGCAAAACCAGATCGAGCTGATTGCTTCAGAGAACATTGTCTCCAAAGCAGTGCTTGAGGCACAAGGCTCCGTTCTGACCAACAAATATGCCGAAGGATATCCCGGGCGTCGGTACTACGGTGGGTGTGAGTTTGTTGATGTCGCAGAAGAGCTCGCCATTGAGCGCGCGAAACAACTTTTCAATTGCGCCTATGTAAACGTCCAACCCAATTCTGGTAGCCAGGCCAACCAGGGTGCGCTGATGGGGATGATCAAGCCCGGTGATACGATCCTGGGTATGAGCCTGGCTGCTGGCGGTCATCTGACGCATGGTGCCAAACCCAATCAGTCGGGCAAATGGTTTAATGCCGTTCAGTATGGCGTGCGGGCCCAGGATCATTTGATTGATATGGATGAGGTGGCGAGCCTGGCAAAAGAACACAAGCCGCAGCTCATCATTGCTGGTGGGTCAGCTTATCCACGTATCATTGATTTTGCCGCCTTCCGTCAGATCGCAGACAGCGTCGGTGCCTATTTGATGGTGGACATGGCGCACTTTGCCGGGCTGGTTGCTGGTGGTGTTCATCCAAGTCCGCTGCCTTATGCGGATGTCGTGACGACGACGACTCACAAGACATTGCGTGGTCCTCGGGGCGGGATGATCCTGTCCAACAATGAAGAGCTGGGCAAAAAATTCAATTCAGCGATTTTCCCTGGCATCCAGGGCGGCCCGCTGATGCATGTCATCGCCGGCAAGGCCGTGGCATTTGGCGAAGCATTGCGCCCGGGCTTCAAGTCCTATGCAGGCCAGATAGTTGAGAACGCGCGGATGCTTGCTGGCACCCTGGTCGAAAACGGCCTTGATATTGTTTCAGGCGGAACCGACACACATCTCATGCTGGTTGATCTGCGGCCTAAGGGACAGACTGGGAATGTTGCTGAAGCGAGCCTGGAGCGCGCGAACATTACCTGCAACAAAAACGGCATCCCATTTGATCCGGAGAAACCTGCGGTTACCTCCGGCGTTCGCTTGGGTACACCAGCAGGGACGACCCGTGGGTTTGGGACTGCTGAATTCCGGCTTGTGGGTGAGCTTATTGCTCGGGTGCTTGACGGGCTGGCGGCAAATGGTGCCGATGGGAATGCAGAGACTGAAGCAGCGGTGCGGGCTGAAGTTGACGCACTCTGCAGTCGTTTTCCGATCTACGGTGACGCATAATCGAGCTGGATTTCGGTTCGAGAGGTTTCAATTGGCTGCGGCCAAATAGGGGAGTTTGAGGCAGCATGCGGTGCCCATATTGCGGAAACGAAGACACCCAGGTGAAAGATTCCCGTCCTACTGAGGACAATACGGCTATCCGGCGTCGACGCTTCTGTCCCGGTTGTGGGGGGCGTTTCACCACATTTGAACGCATCCAGCTTCGAGAGCTCACAATCGTGAAATCCAGCGGTCGCCGCGTGCCATTTGACCGGGATAAACTCATGCGCTCCGTGCAAGTTGCTATGCGCAAACGCCCGGTTGAGGCTGAGCGCGTCGAGCGTATGGTAAGCGGCATTGTCAGGCGCCTGGAAAGTATGGGCGAACCTGAAATTCCGTCTCAAGTTGTGGGCGAGCTGATTATGGAAGGGCTCCGCTCGTTGGATGATATTGCTTATGTGCGTTTTGCCTCAGTCTATAAAAACTTCCGGGAAGCCAAGGACTTTGAAGAAGTGCTTGGAGAGCTCTCAGGGCCCGGCGAAGACGACTGACGACAGATTCTACAGTTTGAACCGTAATAGTCATACGCTGCAGGGAGTGATCCTGTGACGGCGGCCTTTGACGATCAGATGATGCGCATTGCGTTGGGCCTCGCTGAACGGGGCCTGGGCCGCGTCGCGCCCAATCCATCTGTTGGATGTGTGATCGTTGATGAGGCCTCTGGAACCATTTTGGGTCGTGGCTGGACGCAACCATCTGGTAGGCCCCACGCAGAAGCCGAAGCGATTGCCCGCGCCGGCACGGCTGCAAAAGGCGCCACGGCCTATGTCACCCTGGAGCCTTGCGCTCATACTGGTAAAACGCCCCCCTGCGCACAGGCGCTCATAGATGCCGGAGTTTCTCGGGTGGTAAGCGCGTTGAAAGATCCGGATCCGCGGGTTGCGGGTGCAGGGTATACGATGCTTTCTGATGCCGGCGTCGAAGTTGTCGATGGTGTGCTGGCTGCAGAGGCGGCGCTCCTCAATGAAGGTTTCCTGACAAGGGTGAGCTCTGGTCGTCCCATGGTCAGTGTGAAGCTTGCAAGCTCTCTTGATGGGCGGACAGCTACCCATACTGGCCATAGTCAATGGATTACCGGAGAGCGTGCGCGCAACCGTGCGCATCTGATGCGGGCGCGCACAGATGCAATCATGGTCGGCAGCGCAACGGCAATTGTGGATGATCCCGATCTCACATGTCGTCTTCCTGGGCTCGGTGATCGCTCGCCCCGCCGTATTGTTGCTGATGGACGATTGAGGTTACCGCTTACATCCAAGCTGGTTCGCTCAGCCCATGATGTACCGGTTTGGATTTTGACATTTCCTGAAGGAGACGCCGCGCGACGCCAGGCATTTGAAGATTGCGGTGTTGTACTTATTGATGTTCCTGCAGGACCAGACGGTACGATGGACATGTCGGTTGCACTCTCTTTGCTCGGCGAACGAGGCATTACCCGGTTGATGGTTGAAGGCGGCTCACGTCTTGTGTCGTCGCTTATGCGGGCAGGGCTGGTTGACCGGCTCGACTGGTTTCAGGCGCCTAAGATTATCGGTGGCGACGGATATCCGGCTTTGGTCGGGCTGGGCATTGATACAGTTGATGAAGCGCCGGGATTTGAGCTTCTTGAAGTTCTTTCACTCGGCGAAGACACGCTGCAAAGCTTTAGTGTGAAGAGGTAGGGGCCATGTTCACGGGAATTGTCACAGACGTCGGTAAGATCAGCACGATCGAGCAAAAAGGCGATATGCGTTACGTGATCGAAACCGCTTACGATCCCACAACCATTGCGCTAGGCGCCTCAATCATGTGCGACGGCTGCTGTCTGACCGTTGTGGAAAAAGGCAACATGAATGGGACCAACTGGTTTGCTGTGGATGCCTCCAAAGAAACACTTGATTGCACCTCGCTTGCCGGTTGGACAGAGGGGCGGTCAATCAATCTGGAACGTGCTCTGAAGGTCGGTGACGAGCTTGGTGGCCATATTGTGAGCGGCCATGTCGATTGCGTGGCAGAAATCACTGACATCAGGGAAGAGGGTGACTCCAAACGCTTCACCTTTCGCATCCCAACCAACCAAAAGTATTTCATCGCGCCGAAAGGATCTGTCACTCTTTCCGGAACCTCTTTGACTGTTAATGAGGTCGAGGGTGACACGTTCGGCGTTAACATTATTCCGCATACCCAGGAGGTCACAACCTGGGGACATGCAAAGGTTGGCGACAAGATCAACCTTGAAATAGACGTGCTGGCCCGCTATGTCGCGCGCCTGACACAAGAGGACTGAGACCCGTGTACAAAGAATTTCTATCGCCTATTGAAGAAGTGATCGAAGACGCCCGCAACGGCAAGATGTTTGTGCTTGTTGATGCAGAGGACCGGGAGAATGAGGGCGACCTTGTTATCCCAGCTCAAATGGCAACGCCAGAGACCGTCAACTTCATGGCAAAGTATGGCCGAGGCCTGATCTGCCTTTCCATGAATTCTGATCGGGCGAAACAGCTCAATCTGGAACTCATGTCGTCCAACAATCAATCGAGACATCAGACCGCTTTTACAGTGTCGATTGAGGCGCGGGAAGGGATCACCACGGGGATCTCAGCCCATGACCGGGCGCATACGATTGCTGTAGCGATTGATCCGACAAAGGGTGCGACGGACATCGTTTCACCAGGGCATGTGTTCCCACTCGTTGCCCGCGACGGCGGCGTGCTTGTACGCGCAGGACATACTGAGGCGGCGGTCGATATTTCCCGCCTTGCTGGGCTTTATCCCGCAGGGGTTATTTGCGAGATCATGAATGATGATGGGACGATGGCGCGCTTGCCAGATCTTGTTCAGTTCGCGCAGCTTCATGGGCTAAAGATCGCAACTATTGCTGATCTCATTGCTTATCGGCGTCGTCACGACAATCTTATTCATCGCGCGATCGAGACAGAGATCGAGAGTGAGTATGGGGGCACGTTCAACCTCAACGTTTACCTGAACACCGCAGAGTATGCTGAGCATATCGCGCTGACCATGGGTGATCTCACAACCCCGGAACCGGTTCTTGTGCGGATGCATGCGATCAATGTGTTTGATGACATGCTTGGTGCCAAAGGTGGGCGGAACAGCCTCATCGAGGACTCGATGCGGACGATCGCGAAAGAAGGTCGCGGCGTCATCGTTCTGATCCGGGATACCACGGCAACCGTTGTTTCTGACATGCTGCTTCACAAAGGCGAGTCAGAAGAGCAGGGACCGCGTCGTCTCCGTGAATATGGGGTGGGTGCACAGATCCTGCTCGACCTTGGGGTGCATGACATGATTTTGATGTCAGATACGCCACGTCAGATCGTTGGGCTTGAAGGTTACGGCCTCCGGGTGGTTGAGCAGCGCTCGGTCGACGGAAAAAAGGTTACCTCCAAAGATGCGGAAACAGTCTGATGTCGGGTAAGCATATTCTGATTGTTGAAGCGCGTTTCTACGATGACCTGGCTGATGAGTTGGCTCGTGGAGCTATTGCAGAGATTGAGGCACAAGGCGGCACCTATGAACGGGTAGCCGTTCCCGGTGTCCTCGAGATCCCGGCCGCTGTGAAGATTGCCTCTGACGCCAGCCGGGCCGGTGGTCTCGATAAGGCCTATGATGGGTACGTGACCCTGGGCGTCGTCATCCGTGGCGAAACAACGCATTATGACATTGTGTCCAATGAATCGGCGCGCGCGCTGATGGATTTGACTATTGATGACAAGATCGCGCTTGGAAACGGCATACAGACCGTCGAAAATAACGATCAGGCCTGGGCCAGGGCGAATGTCTCTGACAAAAATAAAGGTGGCGGTGCTGCGGCTGCGGCGCTAGCAATGGCGGCGTTGAAACAGCGATACGGCGCAGGAGCGTAAATTCAGAATGTCCTCTTCGAAACCGGGCAAAGTCTCCAAACGAGCGGGCCGCAGTGCGGCACGGCTTGCTGCCGTGCAAGCGCTCTATCAGATGGACGTGGCGCAGACAGATCTGGAAGATGTGATTGAGGAGTTTGTCCACCATCGGTTCGGCCGGGAGGTAGAGGGCGAGCTCTATCACGAGGCGGAAGAGGCCCATTTCGATGATGTGGTGCGCGGCGTGGTCCGTGAACAAAAAGCCATTGATGTTCGGATAAATGATGCGCTGGCAGATGGCTGGGTCCTGGCCCGGCTCGACAGCACGCTTCGGGCAACTCTACGGGCAGGATGCTACGAACTCCAGCGGAGCAAGGACATTCCAGGCAAAGTTGTGATCACCGAATATCTGGACATTGCCAAAGCCTTCTTCGAGAACGATGAACCCAAAGTGGTAAACGCAGTTCTGGACCGGGTTGCACGCGCGATCCGGCCGCAGGAATTTGGGCAAGCGAGCGCCTGATATGGGGCGGGGCGGCGACGCAGATGCGATGCCCGATGAATTCTCACTGATTGAGCGCTTGTTCGAACCGCTGGCAGGACCTGAGGGGCTTGGGCTCAAGGATGATGCGGCAGTTTTCACGCCGCGTGTCGGATATGACCTCGTGCTCAGCAAGGATGCCATAGCGGAAGGGCGCCATTATCTTTCCAGCGACCCACCGGACACCGTTGCTAAGAAGCTCTTGCGCGTAAACCTGTCTGACCTGGCGGCGAAAGGTGCAACGCCACGCGGGTATCTTTTGTCCTGCGCTTGGTCGGCAGAAACTCCTCTCGATTGGATGCAGGCATTTGCCGATGGCCTTGAGGAGGATCAATCCAAATTTGATCTTTCTTTGTGGGGCGGCGATACGATCAGGGTTTCGGGCCCCACGGTTTTTTCACTTACTGCAATCGGTGAGGTGCCTTCTGGTCGGGCGGTGACGCGTTCAGGTGCAGCCCCCGGCGATGACCTGTGGGTCACGGGAACCATTGGTGATGCCGCTCTGGGTCTCCTGGTAGCGCAGGGCGAATATGCGGGCACTGAGCCAGAGGATAGGGATTATCTGATCAGCCGATATCGAATCCCTCAGCCACCCGTTGCTTTTGGAAAGCAGTTGAGTGGGTTTGCTTCCGCAGCTCTTGATGTTTCCGACGGTCTGCTTGCTGATCTGGACCATTTATGTGCGGCGTCACAGGTTGGCGCAAGGCTTGACCGCTCTGCCATTCCACTATCTCCGGTCTTCAAGAAGTGCACGACATCTACTGAAGAGCGTTGGGGTTTGGTCTATGGGGGCGGCGATGATTACCAGATCCTCTTTGCAGCTCCCCGAGAGAAACAGGAACGTGTTGTGGATCTCGCACGTGCGGCGAATGTCCAGGTAAGTTGTATAGGTTGTCTGACTGAGGCGCAGGATGTGGTTGTGTTGGATGAAGCGGGGCAATCGATTGACGTTGCGCCCGCTGGTTTTTCGCATTTTTAGTCTGGTTGCTCAGGTGCGTTTCTCCATGAAACACCGTCGCTTGATGGGAAGGCCCGCCTGAGCTTCGTGCTCTCTTAGGATATGAAAACCAGGTGTCCACTCTGCAGGAGCGACAATCTGGTATCCATGCCGTTCGTAAAACGGTGCATTCCATGGAACGTCAGCGAAGGTAGATAATGTTGTGCGGGCGTAGCTTTCTTCTCGAGCCTTTGCGTCGATAGCATCTAAAAGACGACCACCGAGACCCTTGCGGCCATGCGCCGGATCGACAGACATTTCCTGCAGGTGCAGTGATCCGTCGAGAGCGAACGAAAGCGCAAATCCAACAACATTACCGTCAGCATGGACCGCGACAAAGGCGCCACCAGATCGGATGAAGCTTGCAACAAAATCGGGATCCGCGAAATCGCCAGCCAATTTGTCGAGGCCGACAGTTTTGAAGAGGTCCCCAGCGTTGAGTTCAATTTGTGCGAAAGCAGGCAGATCGCTCAGTTGAGCGAGTCTGATCGAATAGGTCATTTTGAGTCTTTCTAATTCCAATCAAATAGGTCGCATGCTCGACACGAGCTGCGTTTGCCCTGGGCATGGATTGTGCCGTGAAGGGCGTTTCTCTATGTGTGGCCGTCGTCGGCGTGGGAATTAGCGCATGGGTACAGAGCGGTCCTTTTGTCACTCGATCAAGAAAGTACCAGAAATAGTGTGGGTTGGAAGATCCTTGCAAAGGGTCGGACATTTTCCTAGCCACCGTGTTGACAGACATTGTGGCTGTTTTGACCTTGGCGATGGTAGGGCCATGTCCTAGCGTCACCACATGTCTCAAATAGATTCTTCTCAAAACGACCACCTAGCGAAGCGAAACACCGTCCTTCTTTCAGGCGGGCAGGCACTCTATGGGTCCAACATGGCTGTGCTCATTACGCTGAGCGGGCTTGCCGGTGTCTATCTGTCGCCAGACCCGGCTTATGCAACTTTGCCAATAAGTGCCATGGTCGTCGGTACGGCGGTCTCAACGGTCCCGGCCTCACTCTTCATGCAGCGAACGAGCCGCCGGCGAGGATTTATGTTGGGCACTGCGGCTGGCCTATTCGGCGCGGCACTTGCGATGACCGCGCTGTTTGGGAACTCTTTCGCACTTTTTTGCATCGCGCTCTTCATCTGCGGGATCTATCAGGCCTTTGCCGGCTATTACCGATTTGCGGCCGCCGATGCCGCGAGCGACGAATTCCGCCCACGGGCGATTTCCTGGGTGATGGCGGGGGGTGTTGCCGCAGCATTTGTTGGCGCTCAGCTTGTTGCGCTGTCGAGTGACTGGTTAGGGCCGGTCCCCTTTGTCGGTGGCTACGCCACCTGCGTTGTTCTTAGCCTCATCGCGTTCATCGTGATGTCATTTCTCACGATCCCTAAACTCAGCGCAGACGACCAGACGAATACGGGGCGGCCGCTGCGAGAGATTTTTTCCCAACAGAAAGCCATTGTCGCCGTGGGGTGTGGAATGGTTGGGTATGGGATCATGACGCTCGTTATGACCGCAACGCCGATTGCCATGGTTGGGTGCGGCTTGAGTATCAAAGATGCTGCCTTCGTTATTCAGTGGCACATATTTTCCATGTTTGCGCCCAGCTTCTTCACCGGCAACCTGATTGCTCGATTTGGTGTGGGGCCTATCCTGGGAACCGGCTTGGCTTTGCTTGCAGGGTGTGGATTTGTGGCGCTTGGCGGACTGGAGATCGAGCGTTTCGTTACAGCGCTTATTCTACTGGGGTTGGGCTGGAACTTTACGTTTGTTGGCGCGACGACGCTTTTGACCGAGTGCTATACCACTGCAGAACGGAGCAAGGCGCAGGCCGCGAATGATCTCATGGTGTTCGTGGTGGTGGCGATTGCGTCTTTCGGTTCAGGCGGATTGCTCAACGGGTTTGGCTGGAATGCCGTGAACTATGCGCTCTTTCCCTTTGTTGGTGCAGCACTCCTGCTTTTGCTCTGGTTTGGTTTTCATGAAAGGAAAATGTCCACCTAAAAGGGGGGGTATGGTTAACGAAATGCCAAGACGTCCATGGGATGTTGTCCACTCCAGATCTAATTCAGGAGTGACGTGGATGGGACAAGTCGAGGATGTTCTAAAAAACCAGCCGCTTGACTGCGGAGTCTGTAACAAGTGCTGCAGGAAAAAGCCCGGCATTTTGCTGTTTCCCGAGATTGGGGATGACCCGGCTGTATATGGCGAGAATGTTGAAATTGTCGACAATCGCCCCATCCTGAAAACGAAACCGAATGGTGATTGCGTCTATTTGGATCTTGAGACCGGGTGTACCAATTATGAAAACCGCCCACGTGTCTGCCGTACCTATGACTGTCGGTCCGACTACATCCAATGGATTGCAAAACCACGCACCGAACGACGCACGATGATGAAAAAGGGCCTCTTGAATCAGACCGTTCAAAAAGAGGGTCGGAGCCGGTTGAAGGCCATCCTCAAATCAAGACCGACTCAAATTGCTGCAGACTAGGCATATGTGCCCCTTCATGATTCGGAATGGACTGCACAAACTTTGAGAATCGACCGGGCATAGGCCGCAGTTTCGATTGTCACCGTCGCTGTATAACGTGATGAGCCGAAGTCGAAACGACTGTTAGACAGTAAAATGCGTACCTCAGGCTGACCCGAAGTACCCGTTTGAGGGCCAGGAGCAGCTTCGCGCTGGCAATAAAGTGGCAGAAGTCGAAACCAGCAGCCTCCTAGGCTTCGCTGCGGAAGCCTGTCCTTAATGCGGTTCGCAGCTTCTGCGCTGGTGTTCAGAACAATCTTCCAACTCGGGATTTGGCCCGATATTTCAACAAAACCTTTCCGGCGCTGCATGGTTGCGCCCATGGTTAAGGTTTGGCACTCTTCTGCCCATCTTAGGGGAGGGGGCACCCAGCTAGGAGGTGGTTGGGGGACCCTTGTCTCATATCAGAAGTTCAATCCTATAAAGGGATAAGGAAAAACTATGAGCACGTCTTTGTGGGCAATCATTGGTTGTGGCGCCTTGGCCGTTTTGTACGGTATCTGGGCATCACGTTCAGTGATGGCAGCCGACGCGGGTAACGCGCGGATGCAGGAGATCGCGTCAGCGATCCAAGAAGGGGCTAGCGCCTATCTTAATCGTCAATACCGCACAATCGGATATGTGGGTGTTGTCATCTTTGTTGCCGTTTGGTGGCTGCTGGGTATGACGGTGGCAATCGGTTTTGCTATCGGTGCCATTCTTTCCGGTGCTGCTGGTTATATCGGTATGCTTGTGTCAGTGCGGGCGAACGTTCGGACGACCCAGGCGGCGAGTGAAAGCCTTGCTGCTGGTCTTTCCATTGCCTTTAAGTCTGGTGCCGTCACAGGCATGCTGGTGGCTGGTCTGGCACTTCTGGCTGTCGCGGTCTATTTCGGCATTTTGACTGGGCAAATGGGCCATGAAGCCGGATCACGTGTGGTGATTGATGCGCTTGTCGCATTGGGCTTTGGTGCTTCTCTTATCTCAATCTTTGCGCGTCTCGGTGGCGGTATCTTTACGAAAGGTGCCGATGTTGGTGGTGACCTGGTTGGTAAAGTTGAAGCTGGTATCCCAGAAGATGACCCCCGGAACCCGGCAACGATTGCTGACAATGTAGGCGATAATGTTGGCGACTGTGCTGGCATGGCTGCTGACTTGTTTGAAACCTATGCGGTAACGATTGTTGCTACCATGGTGCTCGCATCTATCTTCTTTGCGGGCGACATGATGGTCAACATGATGACTTATCCGCTGGCTATTGGCGGTGCCTGCATCATTACGTCCATTATCGGCACGTTCTTTGTGCGTCTTGGCAAAAGCAACTCAATCATGGGTGCGCTTTACAAGGGCTTCGTTGCTTCAGCTGTGCTGTCGCTTGGCGCACTTTATTACGTCACAGAACGGCTTGTCGGTTTCGCTACGGAGCTTACGGTCGCGGACCAAACCTTTACGGGTCAAAGCCTGTTCTTGTGCGGCGTTTGTGGCCTGTTGATCACCGGTCTGATTATCTGGATCACCGAGTACTACACTGGTGTTGATTATCGTCCTGTGAAATCAATCGCGGCTGCGTCTGAAACTGGCCACGGTACAAACGTGATCCAGGGTCTTGCTGTTTCTATGGAAGCAACGGCATTGCCTGCTTTGGTCATTGTGATTGGTATCATCGCCACTTACAGCCTTGCGGGCCTCTTCGGGATCGCCATTGCTGTGACGACGATGCTGGCGCTGGCCGGTATGGTGGTTGCTCTCGATGCATTTGGTCCTGTGACCGACAATGCTGGCGGTATTGCCGAAATGGCAGATCTGCCAGAAGACGTTCGTAAAACGACGGATGCTCTGGATGCCGTGGGTAACACAACGAAAGCTGTGACCAAGGGATATGCGATTGGTTCTGCTGGACTTGGTGCTCTGGTTCTCTTTGCAGCCTACACGCAGGATTTGATCCTGTTTGCAGCTAACTCTGAGACCTATCCGTACTTTGCGGGTGTTGTGGCTGACTTCTCTCTGTCCAACCCTTACGTCGTGGTGGGGCTGTTTGTTGGTGGTCTGTTGCCTTACCTCTTCGGCTCCATGGGCATGATGGCTGTTGGCCGTGCTGCTGGTGCGATTGTTGAGGAAGTGCGTCGCCAGTTCAAAGAGAAGCCAGGCATCATGCAGGGCACTGAGAAGCCTGATTATGGCGCAGCGGTTGACCTGCTTACCAAAGCAGCGATCAAAGAGATGGTCGTCCCATCCTTGTTGCCGGTTCTCTCGCCTGTTGTGCTTTACTTCATCGTGCTGGCCGTTGCTGACAAATCTGCTGCCTTCTCAGCACTTGGGGCCATGTTGCTCGGTGTGATCATCACCGGTCTCTTCGTGGCGCTTTCCATGACCGCTGGTGGCGGCGCGTGGGATAATGCAAAGAAGTATATCGAAGATGGCAATCATGGCGGTAAGGGCTCAGAAGCTCATAAAGCTGCTGTGACCGGCGATACTGTTGGTGATCCTTACAAGGATACTGCAGGTCCTGCGGTGAACCCAATGATCAAGATCACGAACATTGTGGCTCTCCTGCTGCTCGCGATCCTGGCTCACTAATCGGGTCATTTAAGACAAAAAGAAACCCCGCGTGGAGCGATCCTCGCGGGGTTTTTCTTTGTGTAATGACTGACTTTATCCGGCGAGCGACTTACCGGTTGAGCCTAGATCGTCACAAGCAATGAGCAGGCGGTCAACGATGCCTTCTTCGCCTTTGCGCAGCCAGGCCCGTGGGTCGTACTTTTTCTTGTAGGGTTCGTCGGTCTCAGGATCGATCTGATACTTAAACGCTTTGGCGTTTTCTTCGACGTATTTCCCCACTTGTTCCGAGAAGGCAAACTGGGTGTCGGTGTCGATGTTCATTTTGAAAACGCCGTATCCGACAGCTTCTGTGATCTTTGCTTTCTCTGATCCAGACCCGCCATGGAACACAAAGTGAAGCGGATGGTCGTTGCCGGTGGTTTCTGCCGCTGAGACAGCTTCCTGCGACGCTTTCAGGATCTCTGGGCGCAGCTTTACGTTCCCAGGCTTGTAGACGCCATGAACGTTCCCGAAGGCTGCGGCTACGGAGAAGTGTCCAAGCGGGGCCAAGCGGCGATAAGCAGTTAGAACTTCATCTGGCTGCGTATAGAGCTTGTCATTGTCGATTTCATCAAGGTCTTTGCCTACGCCATCTTCTTCACCGCCGGTCACACCGAGTTCGATCTCAAGGCTCATGCCGATGGGTGCCAGACGCTTCAGCAGACGTTCGCACTCAGCGAGATTGTCTTCGAGGCTTTCTTCGGAAAGATCAAGCATATGTGAACTGAATAGGGGCTTGCCCGTTGCTTTGAAGCGCTCTTCGCCAGCGTCAATCAAGGCATCCACCCAGGGAATGAGGGCCCGGTTTGCGTGGTCGGTATGAAGGACTGCACAGACGCCATAGGCCTCGGCGACGCGATGGACATGCTCGGCAGCTGAAACGGCGCCGAGCACTTTAGCTTTTTCGCCATCCTTGATGCCCTTACCGGCATAAAACTGTGCGCCACCACCAGACAACTGAATGATGATGTCTGATTTGGCTTTCGATGCTGCTTCCAAAACCGCGTTGATTGACTGTGTATTGACCACGTTGACCGCTGGCAGGGCGTATCCACCTGATTTGCAGGCCTCGACAAGGGCGATGTAGTCGGCACCAGTTTGGACGCCAGGCTTCAGTTTTGTAGACATGAATTTCTGTTCTCAGTTGGTTGGCTATTTGAGACGGCGCGCGCCTCAAACTCAGGATTAAGGTGTTTTCCGCAAGGTAAGCGGCATAGGTCGTAAAAAATCAAATGTTAGCGCCCGGGTTGAGCCGGCGCATTCTGGTTGAAGCGCCCCAAATTGCCGAAAATCTGGCCGAGAACGGTGAGTTCCTTGCCGCGAGTTGGCGTTTTACGGGTGCGGAAATCGATAATCTGCCCGTCTTCAAGGCCGTAATATCCGACCTCTTCAACAGTCTTTGTGTCATCGAAATAGATGGCAACGACCTTCCGGTCGACTTCCTCTGGTGTATAAAACATCAGCTTTTCGAACGTCGAGGAAATATAAAACCAGGTGCTGCCCTCGACGGTTGCTACAGTTGAGGGGCTTCCCAGAATCGCGGTGACCTCAGCCTCACTTGTGAGCCCGGGTTTGATCTGGTCGAAATCACGCTGGTCGTAGACATAACCCCGTTCTTCGATTTCGGTGCTGCATCCTGCTAGTGCGGTTGCAGCCATAACAGAGGCAATGAATGCTGACTTGAAGGGGGCCAGCAGAGCGGCTAAACGCTGTCTCATCGAAATACCTTTTTTGCTCCCGAAGCGGGTCCGGGGGTTGCGCAAGTCCCCTGTTGACGTACCTGTAACGGCGTCTAGATTCAAGCTTTCCTGCCGATTTGGTGGAAGAGAGAAAGAAACAATATGTTCTGGAAAAGCTGGTTTGGGGCCTCATCTGCAGATGACAGCTCTTTTCTTCTCTACAGAAATCTGGTCGATCAGGCCCGATCCCCTCAGTTTTACCTAAATGTGGGGGTTCCAGACACGTTAGACGGCCGTTTTGACATGATTGTTCTCCATATGGTTGTCGTGATTGAGCGGTTAAGCGTGATTGGGGCGCCAGCCAAGGAACTCAGCCAAAAGCTGTTTGATGTGATGTTTGATGACATGGACCAGGCTCTGCGCGAAATTGGTGTCGGAGACCTGTCAGTGGGCAAGAAAGTAAAGACCATGGCACGCGCGTTTTATGGGCGGCTTGGAGCCTATGATGACGCCTTTCAGAATGGGACTGATGAGGCTCTTCAGGCCGCACTGAAGCGGAATGTTTTCCGTGAGGCAGAGATCGCACCGGAACGATTGGAAGCGCTTGCCGCCTATCTTCAAAAGGTGCGGGCCACTTTAACAGAGATGGAGCTTGACGTTTTTGCCAGTGGACGTGTGCAATTTCCGGCTGCTCCAGAAGGAATACTGGCGGTTGAGGTGCGTCCTTGACCGGCGTGGACGGACTTCCGGGCTTTACCTATGTTGTGGCCCGCGACGACGTGTCCGATGACGGCCTCGAAGTGACTTTGGAGGCAAAGACCGAAGCGCGTGCGCTTCTTGCGCAAAGGTTCGGACTTCTTACGCTGGATCAGCTTAAAGCGCGTCTGGTGATTGAGCCGTGGCGAAAAAGGGGGATTAGGGTTTCTGGCACGCTTGAAGCAGATCTTGAGCAGTCATGCATTGTCACCCTGGACCCGGTTCCTGCAGAGTTGAGCGCAGAATTTACACTGCTTTATTTACCTGAAGATGTCTCTGGGCGGCGCGCCATGGAGGTCGCTGTGGATCCCCTTGCAGAGGAGCCACCTGATCCACTGCCTGTCGAAGGTGTTGATCTGGGGGAGGCAGTTGCTGAACAGCTTGCTCTTGTGCTTGATCCATATCCACGGGCTGAGGGTGCAGAGCTTGCAGCAACTGAGTCGTTAGAGAGTGGATCAGAAAAGAAGCCTAACCCATTTGAAATATTGAAAAATCTAAAAACACAAGACTAGCGCTACGGCCATTGACCCCCTACCTATTAACTGTTGTTTCGGTGGGGAGACTGGGTATTGTCTGACCGCCTGGGATTGATTGACTAAAGACTGGGCAATCGAAACCAAGAATTGGGAAAACCAAGATTTGGCGCGTGACCTAACAATTGCACTTGATGGTATGGGCGGAGATATCGGCCCGTCTGTGGTGATCCCGGGGGCAGAAATTGCCCGTGTGCGTCACCCGGAAGTACGTTTCCTCATTTTCGGAGACGAAGCGAAGATCCAGGCTGAGCTCGACAAGGAACCGCGGCTCGCTGACGTCAGCACGGTTGTTCATACGGACGTTGCGATCTCCATGGACGACAAACCAAGCCAAGCTCTTCGGCGCGGGCGCAAAACAAGCAGCATGTGGCGTGCGATTGACGCCGTGAAGCAGGGGGACGCTCAGGCTGCCATGTCAGCGGGGAATACAGGTGCCCTGATGGCGATGTCGAAGGTTCTGCTCAAAACAATGCCAAGCATTGACCGTCCGGCACTGGCCGCTCTTATACCGACGATCCGCGGTGAAAGTGTCATGCTGGATTGTGGCGCGACGATCGGCCCGGATGAAAAACAGATGGTCCAGTTTGCTGTGATGGGGGAAGCCTATGCCCGCGTCCTGTTTGGAAATGACAAGCCCAGCGTCGGATTGTTGAATATTGGCGAAGAAGAGATGAAGGGCACTGAATCGGTTAAAGCAGCGGCCCAGATGCTTCGGGAAGCCAACCTGCCTATTCATTTTCATGGATTTATCGAAGGCGATGACATTGCAAAAGGAACCGTCGACGTTGTCGTGACCGATGGCTTTACTGGCAATGTTGCTTTGAAAACTGCAGAAGGCACAGCCCGCTTGATCAGTACTTACCTGCGGGAAGCAATGTCCAAATCGATTTTCAGCAAGCTTGGATATCTGTTGGCGCAAACAGCCTTCAACATGTTGCGCGACCGGCTCGACCCAAACGTCCACAATGGTGGCCTGTTTATGGGTTTGAACGGTCTGGTGGTGAAAAGTCATGGTGGCGCAAATGAAGCGGGTATTGCATCTGCGATTGATCTGGCCGTCGATGTTTCTTCGGCTGACCTGGTTTCAAAAATTGCAGCAGACCTAGATGTGGTCGCTGAATGGAGTGACCGGATGGAAGCAGCTCAAAGTGAGGGTGTTGCGTCGTGAGTGTGCCTAGAAGTGTGATTACCGGTGTAGGCTCCTATCTTCCCAAAAAAATCGTCACAAATGATGATCTTGCCAAGATCGTTGATACCAGCGATGAGTGGATTGTTGAACGCTCAGGTATTCATCAGCGCCACATGGTGGAGGACGGTGAAAAAACGTCCGACTTGGCGCTAGCTGCAGCAAAAGCGGCATTGGCGAATGCAGGTGTTGATGCTCAGGAAATTGACCTGATCATTATGGCGACGACAACGCCTGACAATACGTTTCCTGCGACGGCAACGACCATCCAGGCTGAACTTGGCATACATCATGGCGCTGCCTTTGATTTGCAGGCGGTTTGTTCCGGCTTTGTGTTTGGCTTATCGACGGCCGACAATTTCCTTAAAGCCGGGCAGTTCAAGAATGCTCTGGTGATCGGCGCAGAGACATTTTCCCGGCTGTTGGACTTTGAAGACCGCACGACATGCGTGCTGTTCGGCGACGGAGCCGGTGCGGTTGTCCTGCAGGCACAGGAAGGCGAGGGCACTATTGAAGATCGCGGAGTTCTTACCGCACATCTTCACAGTGATGGGCGTCACAAAGAGAAGCTCTATGTTGATGGTGGTCCGTCCTCTACCCAGTCGGTTGGTCATGTCCGTATGATTGGGCGGGATGTGTTCAGGCACGCCGTGGTGAATATTGCTGACGTCATCAATGAGGCACTAGAGGCAACAAATCTTACGATTGATGATATTGATTGGTTTGTGCCGCATCAGGCGAACAAACGCATTCTGGATGGCACAGCAAAACGAATCGGATTGCCGCCGGAAAAGGTCGTGATGACGGTCGGGCAACATGGAAACACCTCTGCGGCATCGGTTCCACTCGCTTTGAGTGTGGCTGTTGCCGATGGTCGGATCAAGCGCGGCGATCTGGTCTTGCTGGAAGCCATGGGCGGTGGATTCACCTGGGGCTCTGCACTGGTTCGCTGGTAACCGGCTCTCGAACGCGTCAAATTCGACACAACATTCTATGTAAGAAGATTCCGCCATCTCATTGATATTGACGGGATAATTCCGCTGGCCTACCTTTTGTGACAACGCGAGAGGATGGTCATGGGGCAAACAATTACGCGCGCTCATTTGAGCGAAGCGGTTTATCAGGAAGTCGGCTTGTCACGGAATGAGTCGGCAGATCTTGTCGAGTCTGTGCTGACCGCAATTGGGGACAGTCTGTCTGAGGGAGAGACTGTGAAGCTATCTTCCTTTGGGTCTTTTTCTGTCCGTCAGAAGGGTGGCCGAATGGGCAGAAACCCCAAGACTGGTGAAGAGGTGCCGATTAAACCGCGTCGGGTGCTCGTTTTTCGACCGAGCCACGTGTTGAAAGAGCAGATCAACAAGGCGCTGACCGTCGCGAAGGCCGCAGGTGCGAGCCTTACGGGGGTCAGCTCAACTGGGTCGGCCGACCAAGCTGCCGATTAGGAATTGCAGATTGACCGCCACTCCAAGGAACAGCGCAATCGTTTGATATGACCGTAATAGAAACAACAAGCCCGCGAAAATCGCCTGATGCCTTTCGGACGATCAGCGAAGTTGCGGTTGAGCTGGATGTGCCACAGCACGTGTTGCGGTTTTGGGAAAGCAAGTTTGCACAGATCAAGCCGCTGAAGCGCGGTGGCGGGCGCCGCTACTACCGGCCCGAGGATGTCGATCTGCTGCGCGGTGTGCGTGCGCTCCTCTACAAGGACGGATATACGATCAAAGGTGTCCAGAAGGTCTTCCGCGATCAGGGTGTTCGGTTCGTTATGGAGACGGGTCGGGCAGCGAATGATGATTCTGTCGCTGGCATTGCCAGAACGGTTGTCGAACGCGGCGGGGACGATTCTTCCGACGTTGATGGACAAGAGAACGGTCTTGATCGAACGGCCAAGTCTATTCTGTCCGGCATTGCTCGCCGTCTTGAAGCCTTGAAGGCCGATCTGGATGGAGATGCAGACGACCAAGATTCGTCTGGCTGATAGCCAGCTTTAAAACACATTTTTCCATGTCCTGGCCCGTTGATCGTCAGAGAGTGCGCCTCTATAGTGCCGCTCCTTCTGAGGACCACCCTCCATCGCCTTGGAAGATATGACGGAGCGTAGCGCAGCCCGGTAGCGCACTTGTCTGGGGGACAAGGGGTCGTGGGTTCAAATCCCGCCGCTCCGACCATTGTAGAAAGCCGTCTTCTCCTTATTCGTGTTTTGGGGGAGGCGGCTTTTTCGATTTTGCCGCGGTGGACGGCAAGGTGGCTGGACAGCAAAGAAGCGGTGAGGCATTGTCCGGCCACGCTCTTATTTGGTCGCATTTCCGAACCACCAAAGTCTGCAACTTTTGCTGGAAATGCACTGAACGGGCAGATGACACTCAACGAATGGAACACCCAATGACTGCAATTTACGCCATTGTCGCTTTCATCGCTGTTATGGCGATTCTCAATAAAATGACATTCGGTCGGTTCGACTGATTTTAATGACGCGTAGCGGCAGTAAAAGCGGCTAAACCATTTTTCGCGGGCGCGCACTGTCTTTTGTCGCGCATTCGGACGGAACAATGGAACCCACTTTTTCTGGATACGCTCCGTTATCCGTCGAGACTATCCGGTCGTTGCATCCAGTCTATCAGCGGTTTGGTCGGAAAGGCCCAGGCTATGCCTGCGATTGGATAGAAGACGAGCTGCACCGCCCAGTGATCCGGCAGGATGTCCACGGCCAGCCAAACGGCGGCGAGGGTATAGGCGGTCAAGCCAACGAGAATGATGACTGTGCCCAGTAGTTTCCTCACGCCGATAGGCAGGAACGGCGGCTTGTAGGGCTGAGTGTCCATTTATGAGATCTCCATTCGGGCTCTTCCTACGGCATTCGCGCCGGTTCGCCAAGGTGTGGCGAGAGGTCGCGTTTAGCAGATAGCCTTGTTGCCGGCGGAGGGGCGCGCTATGTCATGTCATTATGACAGCGACCGATATTCAGATTTCTGCAGAAGCGACTGACCGTCAGGTAGCGGCCAGGCGCTCCATTGCCATTTGGCTGTTCGTCATCTGTGGTCTTGTGGCGGGCATGGTCGTGGTCGGTGGTGCGACGCGTCTTACCGATAGCGGGCTGTCCATCACAGAATGGAAACCTGTGACAGGCGCCATTCCTCCTCTTAGCCAGGAAGTCTGGGAAGAGGAGTTCGAGAAGTACAAACAAATCCCTGAATACATCCGCATCAACCGAGGCATGAGCCTGGATGAGTTCAAGACCATCTATTGGTGGGAGTGGGGACACAGGTTTTTGGGCCGTTTGGTTGGGCTCGCATTCTTTGTTCCCTTTGTTTTCTTCTACTTCACGAAACGCATAGAGCGGCCCTTGTTGCCTCATCTGATCGCCATGTTTGTCATAGGCGGGCTGCAGGGCGCGCTTGGCTGGTACATGGTGATGAGCGGCCTGACCGAGCGGGTGGATGTCAGTCAGTACCGCCTTGCGGCACATTTGAGCCTGGCCTTTTTCGTGTACGGCTACATGTTCTGGTTTGCCACGGCTCTGTGGCGACGCGAAGTGCCTGGGCGGATCAGCTTTAAGGGGCTTGAGCTGGGTGCTGCGATCGTTGTTGTTGCCATTTTTGCACAGATCCTGCTCGGCGCTTTTGTCGCCGGCCTTAATGCAGGCTTCATTTTCAACACTTGGCCGCTGATGGATGGATCGTTCATTCCGCGTCACCTCTATCCACTTGAGTCGGTTTGGGTGAGTGCATTTGAAGATGTGCGGACTGTGCAGTTCAACCACCGGATGTTTGCCTACGCACTTGTTGTGCTTGTGGGCTGGCACTATTGGAAGATGAACAACTCAGACCTGCAGGTCCAACAAACCGGCAACTGGTTGCTGGGCGCACTTGTATTCCAGGTGTTCTTGGGGATTGCGACGATCCTGACCGTCACACGGATTGAAGTGGCATTGCTTCATCAGGCTGGAGCTGTGCTGCTGCTCAGCGTTGCGCTCTTCCATCTTCAAAACATCGGGCGGGCCGCCCACCAGAGCCGACCATAATGCTATTAAAGCCATGCTCTGGTTGTTTTTCTGGCACGTTTCCGGACGGCGAAATCTAGGTCCAACTTCGCCTGGAAACGTTTTAACGCGACCCGCTAATTTGGTGTTGTGACGACAATGTTAGGCCGATAGGGCCTGATCGAGGTCGGCAATGATGTCAGCGGCATCTTCCAAGCCCACGGAAAGACGGACAACATCAGGACCAGCGCCTGCAGCTTTTTGCTGCTCTTCGGTCAGTTGGCGGTGTGTTGTCGATGACGGATGGATTATCAGGCTGCGCGTGTCACCAACATTGGCGAGCAGGCTAAACAGGTTCACATTGTTTGCCAGTTTGACACCCGCGTCGTAGCCACCTTTGACCCCGAAGGTGAAGACGCTTCCTGCACCCTTTGGCGAATATTTCTTCATCAGGTCATGGCTTGGATCATCTGTGAGGCCAGCATAGGACACCCAGCTGACCGCATCATGTGCTTTGAGATATTCGGCGACCTTCAGAGCGTTTTCGCAATGGCGCGGCATGCGAAGGTGCAGGGTCTCAATACCTGTGATGATCATGAACGCGTTCGTTGGCGAGATCGCCGGACCCAGATCTCGCAGGCCGATGACGCGGCAGGCAATGGCAAAGGCAATTTCGCCGAAGGTCTCGTGAAGCTTCATCCCGTGATAGCCGTCATTGGGCTGGGAGAGAGAGGGGTACTTGTCTGACGCCGACCAGTCGAACTTGCCGCCATCGACAATGATGCCGCCCATTGAGTTGCCGTGGCCGCCGAGAAACTTGGTGGCGGAGTGAAGCACAATGTCTGCACCATGCTGCAGAGGCTTGCAGAGGTAGGGTGACGCCAATGTATTGTCGACGATAAGCGGGATGCCCGCCTCATGGGCAATGTCCGCAATTGCCGCAATGTCGGTTACCAAGCCACCTGGGTTGGCAATGCTTTCGATGAACACGGCTTTGGTTTTTGGACCAATGGCAGCTTTGATGGAGGCGGGGTCCGTCACATCAGCCCAATCGACATGCCAGTCGAATTTTTGGAACGACACACCAAACTGAGTGATGGAGCCACCATAGAGTTGGCGGGCGGCGACAAAATGATCGCCTGGCTGCATGAGTGTGTGGAAGGCAATCAATTGTGCCGCGTGACCGGAGGCTGTTGCAAGCGCGGCGACGCCGCCTTCGAGGGTGGCAACACGCTCTTCGAGGACTGCTGTCGTTGGGTTCGTGATGCGGGTGTAGATGTTGCCGAATGCCTGCAGATCAAAAAGGCTTGCGGCATGGTCTGTGTCATCGAAGACAAAGGATGTCGTCTGATAGATCGGCGTGGTGCGCGCACCTGTTGTGGGGTCAGGGGCGGCACCTGCATGAATGGCCAATGTGTCAAAACCGTAATCGCTCATGATGTTTCCCAGTTACTTCCTGTTAGATGCGCTCTAGAGGCGCTGACGTTTTGTATGGTTCGTGAATTTACAAATGTTGGTCACATGTCGTCCAAACGGAGACGCTCATATTCAATTTTGGGGCAGCGGTCCATGATGACATTGAGCCCGGCTGCTTCGGCTCGTTTTGCTGCCGCTTGATTGACTATTTCAAGCTGCATCCAAACAGTCTTTGCACCTATGGCAATCGCCTCGTCGGTAACGCTCCCTGCATCTTCTGAGTTCCTGAATATATCTACCATGTCTACAGGATGGGGAATGTCGGCGAGGGACGCCACGACCTTTTGTCCAAGGAGATCCTTCCCCGCAAGACCCGGGTTCACAGGGATAACCTTGTAGCCTTTTGACAGCATGTATTTCATCACATTGTGGCTGGCTCTGTTCTCCTTGTGGCTTGCGCCAACGAGGGCGATGGTTTTTGTCTCCCGAAGAATTTGAGTGAGAAAGGCCGGACTGTAATTCAGATCGTTCATTGGGTGGTCACCGGTCTTCCCATGTTGGATCGCGCTTCTCGATGAAGGCATTGACGCCTTCTTCTGCGTCATGGGTCAGCATGTTCTGCACCATGACCTCGCTTGTATAGGCATAAGCCTCTGAGACACCGAGTTCCAGCTGGTCATAGAAGGCGCGTTTGCCAATGGATACCGTCATAGAGGATTTGGATGCGATCTTCGTTGCGAGATCGCTGACTTCTGTATCCAGCGTTTCAGCTGAAACGGCACGGTTGATCAATCCGATTTCGGCCGCGTGGTTTGCATCTACCATGTCGCCACTCAACAGCATTTCCATTGCGTGTTTGCGGCTCACATTGCGCGACAGGGCGACCATGGGCGTTGAGCAAAAGAGACCAATGTTAACGCCAGGCGTCGCGAAGTGAGCGCCCTCAGCCGCAATTGCCAGATCGCATGTGGCGACCAGCTGACATCCAGCCGCCGTCGCGGTGCCATGAACTTTTGCGATGACGGGTTTCGGGTTCTGCAGAATTGACAGCATCATGGTGGAGCAGCGCTTCATGATGTCCTGATAATAAGTGCGCCCGCGGTCTTCCTGCTGTCTGGCGGCGGTCAGCTCTTTCAGGTCATGTCCGGCGCTGAAGACCGGTCCATTGGCGGCAAGAACGACGACGCGGACGGATGGATCTTCGGCAATAGCGGTCATTTCCGCAGTCAGCGCAGCCATCAGAACCTCGGACAAAGAGTTGCGTTGCTTTGGTCGGTTGAGCGTCAGCGTGGTGACGCCTTCGCAATCGTCCCGCGAGAGGACTTCCTCCACTCGTGCAGCAGCTGCCTGTGACATGTGTTTCTCCTCGGTTTGCCCAATGTTATCGCGCGGAAGGGGTCCCGTCAGGCTTCATTTGCGGCGTCGTCGCATTCTGAAGCGCCTTCTGACAAACGAATAGTTTGGCGGTTGGATGAAGCATCTTCATTTATCTGCTCCTGTTTGCTGATGCTCCATAGAGCCCTTAATGTCCGACCCAAATAGGGGAGTGACAGATGGCGAGTGGGCTTGAACCGGTGATGACCGTAGCGGAGCTGAGAGCGTTTTTTGTGGACGCCTTTCCGCAGGCATTGGGCGCCTCGGGCGATGAGACCCTGGTGGAGGAGATCGCGCCAGGGCGGGTTCTGATCCGCCGGAAGGTTTCTGAGGTAAACCTGCGCCCTGGGGGCACGGTTTCAGGCCCAACCATGATGGCGCTGGCCGATCACGCCATGTATGCGGTCATTCTGGGGCACATCGGGCCTGTTGCGCTCGCGGTCACCACCAATCTCAACATTAATTTCTTACGGAAACCGGGCCTTCAAGACCTGTTCGCTGAGGGCAGGTTGCTAAAACTGGGGAAAAGGCTCGCTGTGGGTGAGGTCACGCTCTTCAACGAAGGCGAGGAGGATGATCCGGTAGCTCATGTGACCTCGACCTATTCAATTCCGCCGGATCGATGAAAGTGGGGTATATATATACCGTCATATTAAGAGACTGTATTTATTCCACTTTTTCGGTACTTATCCGTTTGACTTGACGAAACGGGTCCCCTAAAACTCCGGCCAACGGGCTCCCACGATGGGGGCCTTCTCGTATTTATTAAGGGTCAAGGCTCCTTTCGGGGAGCGAGATTAGGGTCAAAATGAAAACCTTCTCTGCAAAACCCACAGACATAGACAAGAAATGGATCGTGATTGACGCGGAAGGCCTCGTTGTTGGCCGTCTCGCCTCTATCATTGCGATGCGCCTTCGTGGCAAGCATCTGCCGATTTTCACGCCTCATATGGACTGTGGTGACAATGTCATCGTTGTGAACGCTGAAAAAATCGCCATGACCGGCAAAAAACTGACGGACAAGAAGTATTACCGTCACACCGGTCATCCAGGTGGGATCAAAGAGACCACTCCTGAGAAGATCCTGAACGGCAAATTCCCAACCCGTGTGGTTGAGCTTGCTGTCCAGCGCATGCTTCCGGGCGGACCTCTCTCTCGCAAGCAGATGTCTAACCTGCACATCTATGCTGGTACGGATCATCCGCACGAAGCGCAGAAGCCAGAGAAGCTCGATGTTGGCGCCATGAATTCTAAGAATGTGAGGAGTGCGTAATGTCTGAAGAAGCACGCACGCTGGAAGACCTGAAAGACGTGGTTGCCCCAGCTGAAGAAGCGCCTGCTCCTCGTGAGCCAAAGATTGATGCGCAGGGTCGCTCCTATGCAACCGGCAAGCGTAAAGACGCTGTTGCTCGTGTCTGGATTAAGCCTGGTTCAGGCCGTATCACGATCAACGACCGTGACATCGAAACTTATTTCGCACGTCCTGTGCTGCGCATGGTTCTCCGTCAGCCGCTTGTTGCTGCGGGTCGTGAAAATCAGTTCGATATCGTTTGCAGCGTGTCCGGTGGTGGTCTTTCCGGCCAGGCTGGTGCGGTCCGTCACGGTATCTCGAAAGCCCTGACCTATTACGAACCTGGCCTTCGCGCGGTTCTGAAAAGCGGTGGCTTCCTCACGCGCGATAGCCGCGTTGTTGAGCGTAAAAAATATGGCCTTGCGAAAGCGCGCCGGAGCTTCCAGTTCTCCAAACGTTGATCTTGTTTGGGTTCAGAGTTCAAAGGGGCGCCAGCGAGGCGCCCCTTTTTTTGTTATGATTGCTGATTAGGCGATGAGATGGTGAACTATATGAAACGGGTATTCATTGACGGCGAAGCAGGAACAACGGGACTCCTCATCAGGGACCGGATTGTGAGACGGCGTGACATTGAGCTTTTGCAGATTGATCCTGCAAAACGGAAAGACGCGGATGAGCGGAAGCGCCTTTTGAATGCTGCTGATATTGTTTTCCTGTGCCTGCCTGATGAAGCGGCGATAGAAGCGGTCTCGCTCATCGACAATCCGGACACTGTGGTGATTGACGGATCGACCGCCTTTCGGGTGGCTGATGGTTGGACATATGGCTTCCCAGAAATGACCAAGGACCATCGGGCAGCGGTCGCCAGTTCCAAGCGGATCAGCAATCCGGGTTGTTATCCCACTGGCACGATTGCGCTTGTGCGGCCTTTGGTTGATGCAGGCATATTGCCTAGAGATTTTCCGCTGACGATTAATGCGATTTCAGGTTATAGCGGCGGGGGAAAGGGCATGATTGCGGAGTTTGAAGACGTCCAAGCGCCTGTGACATCGGAGCAACCGTTTAGGCTCTACGGTCTGACCCTGGCACATAAGCATGTGCCCGAAATGCAGGTCTATGGTGGGTTGAATCACAAGCCTCTGTTCTCGCCAGCTGTGGGAAAGTATCGGCAGGGTATGCTGGTGGAGGTGCCGGTGCAGCTATGGTCGCTCGCGTCAGACGCCACGCCGGATCAAATTCGAGACGTGCTTAGTGAGCATTATGCAGGTGAACGGTTTGTGTCCGTTGCTGACGCCGAGGAGACGGCTGGCATTGCGAACATTGATCCCGAGGGCCTCAATCATACGAATGAGATGAAGCTCTTTGTCTTTGGAAATCAAGAGACTGAGCAAGTGCGGCTCGTCGCGCTTCTCGACAATCTGGGCAAGGGCGCCTCTGGCGCGGCCGTGCAAAGCATGAACCTTGTGCTTGGGATTGATGAGGCAACCGGGCTGACGAGTTAGGTTCGTTTGCAATTTCCTCCTTCGGTATTTGATCCTTTCCGGAGTTCCATTATGGCAAAGTTTTTCAAATACACCCTGGCAATGCTCGCCGCAGTTTTTGTGGCGGCGTTCCTTTACGGAGCAAAAGGCTACTATGATGCCGTTGCTGCGTCTGACGCTTTTGCGGTGCGCGCAGATGCGTTGATATTGATTGATCGGGGTGGCGAAGGTCTGGGAATCGGGCGACTAGACTCGTTGCTGATGGTTCAAGACCCTGGGTTTTGGGAGCACTCGGGCGTCGATCTAACAACACCGGGGGCTGGACTTACGACCATGTCACAATCCCTTTCAAAACGCCTTGGGTTTGAACAATTCCAACCAGGTGTACAGAAGATACGTCAGACAGGATATGCGCTGGGTCTTGAAAGCACGCTGTCGAAGCCACAAATCGTTGCACTCTTTCTCGATACTGTGGAAATGGGACATGGCCATGATGGGTGGGTGACTGGCTTTTTTACGGCCAGCGTCGCAGTTTATGGCCGTGAGGTGGCTGCGTTAGAAGATGAATTGTTTCACAGACTTCTCGCGGTCATGATTGCGCCGTCCAACTATAATCTTCTGGGTGAAGATGCGAAGCTTGCCGAGAGGGCAAAACGGATTGAACGTCTTCTTAAAGGCAATTGTCGTTCAGAGAGCCTCGGTGATATTTGGCTGGAAGCGTGCGGGTAGCGTCTCGCGCTCTATTTCCGATCGGGTGTAGAATCATCAAAGAGGGACGCGCGGACCTAGAAAAGGGACGTTGAGGGAGGGGCAGTATGATCGACTATCACGGTAAGACGGTTCTGGTAACGGGTGCTGCATCAGGCATTGGCAAAGCGACGGCGATCGCTCTATCGCAACGCGGCGCAAACGTTATCTGCGCGGACATTGACGCAGATGGTGTTGTGCAAACCGTTTCGACTATCGGCGACGGTGCCTCTTCAATCGTGACAGATTTGGGCGACTCTTCCGCTTCCGCCAAACTCGTTGACCAGGCATATGAGAGCGCCGGGCATCTGGACCTGATTTTTTCGAATGCGGGCATCGGACATCGCAGCAGTCTGTCTAAAGAACCGTTTGATGCGACAGATGCCATGGCGAAGCTCTTTGAGATCAATTTTTTTGCCGGTCCTAAAATAGCTCAAGCCTATGCGCGCCATCTGGAGGCAGACGGCAAGCGGGGACGGTTGATGGTGACCGCGTCGGAGAACTCCTTAAGCGTACCGACGGCCGTCAGTGCGGGCAGGATGACGTTCTATGGCGCGACCAAACACGCGCTTCTGGTCGCGATGGAATGGCTGCGCATTGAACAGGAGAAAGCAGGGCTCCTAGATCTTCATGTGCTGTTGCCCGGTGCTGTCTACACGCCGCTCGTTGCGCGCAGTCTTCCAGACCCTTCCATGGCGCCGCCGGAGCTTGAGCTCATTACCGCGGAGCAGTGTGCTGAAGTGGCGCTAAAAGGGATGGACCTGGATCTTTTCTACATTCCGACGCAGGCCCACCTGCTGGATGACATGCAACATCGCATGCGGGACATTGAGGCTTCATTGAAAACCTTGGAGATCGAACGGACGTACTGACCCTTAAAAGCGAATGAGGATGACCCCTGCAGCAACAATGACCGCAGCGGCGAACCCAATCCGACCGATAGGTTCTTTCAAGATGTAGGCCGAAAGAAACGCCGCAAAAATTACGCTCGTTTCCCGGAGTGCCGAAACGAGCCCTAGGGGTGCCACACTCATGGCCCAGATCACCAAAGCATAAGCTATCATTTGGAGGGCAGCGCCGCCGAACGCGATGACGCCGATGGAATTTGTTGCGCGGATCGACCGCCAACCCCGTCGATGGAGCCCGATAGAGAAAAATATGAGCCCATCGAGCAGAAACAGCCAGAAGACGAAGGTCATGGGTGTTTGGGCGACACGCCCGCCAATGCCGTCCATCATGGTGTAGCTGGCGATGAAGGCAGCAGTGCCCAAAGCGTAGAAAGTTGCCTTACGTTCGTCAGAAGACCCGCCGCGTCTTTGCCATGCCAGGCTCATAATGCCGCCTGTTACAAGCACGAGGCCTGCGACGGCATAAAGAGAGATCGTCTCACCGATGACGAAGTAGGCGCCTAATGCCACCAGCAGCGGAGCGGTTCCTCTGGCGATGGGATAGACGTGTCCCAAATCGCCATAGGTATAGGCGCGTACCAGGAATAGCTTGTAGCCAGTGTGGAGGACGAGTGTGCCTCCCAGGATCGCCCAGGTTTGAGGATTTGGAAAAGGCAGGAAAGGTAATACGGGGAGAGCAAGTAAGCCGCAGGCCCCTGTCATCAATGCCAATGAGTTCAGGCGATCCTCCCCCGCACGCACCATGGCGTTCCAGCTGGCGTGCATTAGGGCTGTCAGAAGAACGAGCCCGATAAGGGCGAGGCTAATGTCTGTTTCCATGGGCGGACCATAGAGGCCGAAGTGTGCAGCTGCCTATTCACAGAAACAGCAAATGGGATTGCGTGGTCGGGCGTTAAGAGAAATATGTGCTGAAATGAATGAGCAGAAACTTGGGATTGTTGCTAATTGGTCTGGTTACGTTTGCTCTGAATATCCTATAGGGTAGGGAACTGAATATCTGTGATCCTCAGCGAGAGTCGTTGAGGTGGTCTAAAAGGGGTCTGGCCAATGAATGGTCAAGTGTGCGGGGTCAATATGACAAGTGAACGCCAAACGAGCGAAGCATGTTCGTCTGCCACTGCAGGGATTGTAGAGCGAGCGACGAAGCGTCTTGGTGCCATACTGCTTGTTGCAGGCCTGGCGGCCTGTTCAACGGCACCCGAATGGGCCCGGCCCGGCCTCATCTATGGCGATGATGCCGAAGCAGCTGCGGCAGACCCTCGTGCTGAAAAGGATTTTCCGGAGTTGGCGGATGTGCCGGGTCAAGTCCCCGCGCGAAGCTCAGCTGCTGAAGTGCAGGAAGCCGTTGATGGTTTGGCCGCCGACAGAGAGCGTGCGCGATATAGCGATGAAATTCTTCGTGGCGGTACAGGCGCACCAGCTCCAGCACCGCGCAGTGCTGCACCTGCGGCAAGCCCAGCACCGCTTCCAACCGCCGGCCTGACGTCACCTACGCCTGTCGCTGCAGCTGCTGAATCCAATGAAGGAGTGATCCCGCCACCTGAACGTGGTGGTCGGTCCTCTTTGGTCTCCTCCGTACCTGCTGCAGAGCAGGTCGTTGAACGTGCGACTCAGGCAGCTGTGACGGAACCTGTTGCTGTAGTTGAGCCAGCGCCTGTGCCGACGCCTCAGGCATCGGCTCCTGCTGCCACAGCGCCACAACCTGTAGCTGCCGCAGCACCTGTTGCACCTACACCTGCTCAGCCAGCCCAAACCACCCGTCGTCCGGCAGTACCTGCGGTACCCGACACAGCCCGGGTGAGCGCGGCGTCGACCACGCCCCCCTCTGCGACGCCGAACTATCGCGAGCGTCCGCCGGTGCCTGCACAAACGAGCCAGCCGGCTGCACAGGCAGAAGTGGTACCAACACCCAGCGCTGCGCCTTCGGTTGCGGCGACGACACCTGTTCCTCGCTCAAATAGTGCATTTGAAGCTTCATCAGCTCCTGCATTGACGCAGGAAGCGCTTGAAGCTGCCGGACCTATTGTCTCCTCTCGTTTTGGTTCGTCTGGTGCACCAACAGGATCTGCGGATCCAGAAGACCCTGTGGAGGTCAATCTGGATGCCTTGAGGGGCCTTGGACCAGGGGCATCACTTGCGCCAGCTCAAGCAGCGCCAAATGGCTCGGCTTATGCAAATCAGGGCGGCCCCGGGAATATTCCACCTTATGTTGTGAGCTTTGCCCACGGGTCGACGGGGCTTAATGCCGAAGACCGACAGAAGATCGCGGCCGCCGCAGCCAGTGCAGCAGCTTATAATGGCATTGTGCGCGTGGTCGGACACGCCTCGAGCCGGACGGGCGATCTTGGGGTGGGTGACCACCTTTTGGCTAATTTCAGAGTATCCATGAAGCGAGCGAACGCGGTCGCCAATGAACTCATTCGAGCGGGCGTCGACCCGTCACGCGTGGTTGTAGAGGCAAAAGGCGATGCTGTGCCGGTCTATTACGAATCCATGCCTGCGGGTGAAGCTGGAAACCGCCGCGCTGAAATTTTCATTGAGTAGGCGCCTAAAAGCTTGAAATTGGCCATTCTTTGGCCTTTTTCAGCCGATTATTTCGTTTCTTCTTATTATTCAGCCCAAGGTTAGCCGGGGGCGCGGAAACCCGTAGTCCGACCCGGTTTTTGGCGGTATAAGAGCGCCCGATGGCGCTTTTGCCAGCAATTTGAGGCTGTACTAGCCGGAGTCCTTTGAGATGACTGAGGAATTTCATCGCATCAAACGCTTGCCACCGTATGTTTTGGAGGTGGTCAACCGCCTCAAAGCGAAGGCGCGCGCGGAAGGACGAGACATAATCGATTTCGGGATGGGCAATCCCGACATGCCGACACCTCAGCACATTGTCGACAAGCTGATTGAGACGGTGCAGGACCCTCGGACACACCGCTATTCGGCTTCCAGAGGCATTCCAGGGCTTCGGAAAGCCCAAGCTGGATACTATGAGCGTCGGTTTGGGGTGAAACTCGACCCGGACACACAAGTGATTTCGACGCTGGGCTCAAAAGAAGGGCTCGCGAACCTGGCGCAGGCAATCTCTGCGCCGGGTGATGTGATCCTCGTTCCCAACCCCACATACCCGATCCATGCCTTCGGTTTCATCATCTCCGGTGGTGTTGTTCGTCATCTGCTAGGCGGAATTGAGCCAGGTGAGGAATATCTGCGGACGCTTCATCGGGCGCTTAAACATTCGGTTCCGGCACCCTCAGCGCTGGTTCTTAATTATCCAGCAAATCCAACGGGTTATGTCGCGGACCTCGAGTTCTACAAGGAGGTCGTAAAGGTCGCGAAGGCGCATGATCTGTTCCTGATCTCAGACCTTGCCTACGCAGAAATCTACTTTGACGACAATCCGCCGCCATCGCTTCTACAGGTGCCCGGCGCCATGGATCTGGCAGTTGAGTTTACGTCGCTGTCAAAGACCTTTGCGATGCCCGGCTGGCGTATGGGCTTTGCAGTAGGGAACGAACGTCTTATCGGCGCGCTCGCCCGTGTGAAGTCGTATCTCGACTATGGCGCTTTCACGCCGATCCAGGTTGCTGCCGCTGCAGCCCTTAACGGACCGACGGATTGCATTGACGAAATCCGAGAGACCTACAAAACCAGGCGGGATATCCTGATCGACAGTATGGGCCGCGCTGGCTGGGAAATCCCCACGCCTAAGGCAGGCATGTTTGCCTGGGCACCGATCCCTGAAAAATTCAAACATCTGGGCTCGCTAGCGTTCTCTATGTTGCTGCTGGAGCATGCTGACATTGCTGTCGCGGCAGGTATTGGCTTTGGCGAATATGGTGATGGGCATGTTCGGATCGGGTTCGTGGAAAACGAGCAGCGGATCCGTCAGGCAGCCCGGAATGTGAAGAAATTCCTGGAAAATGCGGACAAAATTCTCGCGGACTATGATCCATCTGGGGGCACAGTCGTCCAGTATCCGGGGCAGAAAGCGTAAGAAATGACAACACCGCTGCGAATTGGCCTGGCGGGACTGGGCACGGTCGGCGGTGGCGTCGGCAAACAGTTGGAAGCTGAGCGCGCGCGTTTGGCGGCCATTTCCGGTCGAGAGATCGTTGTTGCGGCTATATGCGCCCGTGATCGCTCAAAAGACCGTGGTTTTGACGTGTTCGGGGCAACCTGGTTTGACGACCCGGTCGATATGGCCAAAAACGCCGAGATTGATGTGTTTGTCGAGCTGATTGGCGGATCAGACGGTTCAGCCAAAAGTGCCGTTGAGGCGGCTCTGTCATCCGGCAAGCATGTGGTGACAGCAAATAAGGCGCTCGTCGCCCATCATGGCGCTGCGCTGGCGGCCCTCGCAGAGAAAGGCGGGGCTGCACTCAATTTCGAAGCGGCTGTTGCTGGGGGCATCCCGATCATCAAGGCGATGCGGGAAGGCCTTCTGGCGAACCAAATTTCCCAGGTTTCCGGCATTTTGAACGGAACGTGCAACTACATCCTGACTGAGATGGAAGAAACCGGGGCTGATTTTGCAGATGTGCTCGCAGATGCCCAAAAGCTCGGGTACGCAGAAGCAGATCCCAGTTTTGATGTCGGCGGGACGGATGCCGCGCATAAGCTTGCGATTTTAGCCAGTCTCGCATTTGGCACGGCGGTAGATTTTTCTTCAGTCTATGTTGAAGGCATCGAGACGGTTACCGCGTCTGATATCAAGTTTGCGGCGGAGTTTGGATACCGGATCAAACTTCTGGGCACGGCTGTCCGCAATGAGCAGGGCGCCATCGAACAGCGTGTCCATCCAGCACTGGTGGCCCATAGCGCGCCTCTGGCGAGCGTCTCAGGGGTCACCAACGCGGTTTCCGTCCACGGGGGATATGTCGGCAATGTTGTGCTGACCGGCCCTGGCGCTGGCGAGGGGCCCACTGCATCGGCAGTGGTGGCTGACATCGTGGATATTGCGCGCGGCATCGCATTCGCGCCATTTATTCTTCCACAATCGCAGCTCAAACCGGCTGAAACCGTGGAAATGAGCGACTATTCAGGGGCCTACTACTTAAGGCTAGAGGCTGCGGACCGTGCTGGAAGCATGGCCGAAGTCACCAAGGCGCTGGCAGAAGCAGATGTTTCCATCGAACGGATTGTCCAGCGGCCTGATCAGGGGCGTGATGGCGAATGGCTTCCTGTAGTCTTGATAACCCACGAGACTCGTGAAGCAACGATGCAGCGCGCCCTCGCGCTTCTTTCAGAACATGCAGATGTGGTGAGCACGCCGGTTGTGATCCGTATCCAAGGCAGCTAAAAGCACAAACAAATACACGTGAACCAACGGGGATAAGAATGACTTCGAAAAAAGCCGCCAATCAGGGTCTGAGCCGTACACTGGCTCTTGAGCTCGCACGTGTGACCGAGCGGGCAGCGGTGGCTGCGTCCAGGCTTTCGGGTAGGGGCGATGAGAAGGAAGCTGACCAGGCTGCTGTTGATGCCATGCGCCAGGAGCTGAATGCGCTCCCGATTGACGGCACGATTGTCATTGGTGAGGGCGAGCGCGACGAAGCGCCGATGCTCTACATCGGTGAAGAAGTTGGCACTGGTGGACCAAAGGTCGACATCGCGCTTGATCCATTGGAAGGCACGACGCTTACCGCCAAGAATATGGAAAACGCACTTGCCGTTGTTGCCATGGCTGAGGGCGGCACTTTGTTGCACGCGCCAGATGTCTATATGGACAAGATCGCCATAGGCGGCGGCTACCCGGACGGTATTGTCGATCTCGACTCGCCCGCTGGCGACAACATCAAAGCCTTAGCTCAAGCCAAAGGTGTAGACGTTAGTGAGATTACTGCCTGTGTTCTTGACCGGCCGCGGCACGCGAACCTTATCGCTGAAATTCGTGGTGTGGGTGCGCGCGTGTCCCTGATCTCAGATGGTGACATTGCCGGCGTGATCGCGACAACCGACGCCACAACGGGCATCGACATCTATATGGGTGTCGGTGGGGCACCGGAAGGTGTGCTCGCAGCTGCTGCGCTTCGCTGCATTGGCGGACAGATGCAGGGACGTCTTGTCACGAACAATGAAGAGCAAAAAGCCCGCGCCGCTAAAATGGGCGTCAAAGACTTCGATGCTAAATACTCCATGATCGAAATGGCGAGCGGCGACGTAATTTTTGCTGCAACCGGCGTCACCGATGGCTCCATGCTTGATGGAATCAAAGTGACAAAAGAGGGCGTGTCGACCCATACAATTGTGATGCGCTCGTCGACAGGAACTGTGCGTCGTATTCGTGCATTCCACAGAGCAGATTCAAAATTTGAAAACGATTGAGTGCGATATTGCACGCTTTAGGGGGCTGATTGGAGTACGAGCCGGATAGCGGGTTCCTGGGTGTCGGAAGGTCTTTGACCAGCCGTCGTTGGATCCCTCGGCTTGAAAATGATCGGTTGGCCTTGCAACTTGCTCAGCAAGCAGATGTTCCTGAGCTTCTTGCGCGGGTTCTTGCGGCGCGTGGTGTTACCGCAGACGCCTGCGAACAACATCTCAACCCGACCTTGCGATCTTACCTGCCAGACCCGTCCATCGTTGAAGATATGGATAAGGCTGCTGAGCGCATCACCAAGGCGGTTGTCGATGGTGAGCAAGTGGCTGTTTTTGGCGACTATGACGTGGATGGGGCTACCTCATCGGCCCTCCTGAAGCTCTACTTTGAAGCGATTGGCGCCCCTTTGCGGATTTACATTCCCGACCGCATCAAGGAAGGCTATGGCCCAAACGCACCCGCCTTCCTCAAGCTCAAGGATTTAGGCGTATCGCTCATTATTACGGTTGATTGCGGCACCATGGCGCACAAGCCTCTTGGTGTTGCTAAGGAACGCGGGTTGGATGTGGTCGTTGTTGACCACCATCAGGCTGAGCCTTTGTTGCCACCGGCGGTCGCAGTGGTGAATCCCAACAGACTGGATGACACGAGCGGTCTTGGACAGCTCGCTGCGGTTGGTGTGACGTTTCTTCTATTGATTGCTCTAAACAGAACGCTGCGCTCTGCGGGATGGTTTGAGGGGGATCGGGAAGAGCCCAACCTCCTGGACATGCTCGACATTGCCGCCCTTGGAACCGTTTGTGATGTGGTGCCGTTGACGGGCCTCAACCGAGCGATTGTGACCCAAGGCTTGAAAGTCATGAGCTTGCGCAAAAACAAGGGTCTTGCGGCTCTGGGTGATGTGGCAAAGATGGAAGGTGCGCCTGGCACCTATCACGCAGGTTTTCTGCTCGGTCCTCGTGTAAATGCTGGCGGACGTGTTGGCCGCGCTGACCTGGGCGCGCGTCTCCTCACAACGCATGACGGCGCTGAAGCCCATGAAATCGCGCTCGCGCTCGATACATACAACCGTGAGCGCCAGGCGATTGAAGCCTTGGTGTTGGAACAAGCGATCGAACAGGTTGATGCCATGCTGGCTCATTCGCGTGCCAATCAGCCGCCGCCCCTTATCATTGCGTCGGGAGCTGGATGGCATCCTGGTGTCATTGGGATCGTGGCGAGCCGCATAAAAGACAAATATGACCGCCCCACCTTTGTTGTTGCCATCGATAGCAAGGGTGAGGGGAAGGGATCTGGCAGGTCTGTCCCCGGTGTTGACCTCGGGCGCGCAGTGACAGCGGCCCTTGAGGCGGGGCTTCTGGTCAATGGGGGCGGCCATGCTATGGCAGCTGGTCTTACAGTCCGGGAAGGCAAGCTGGATGAACTTCATGAGTTTCTGAACAGCCGCATTGCATCGGATGTGATGGCGGCTGGTGAAGAAAGACAGTTGAAACTGGATGGCGCGCTGACGACAGATGCGGCGTCGCGCGAGATGTTTGAAATGCTCGAAAAAGCTGGGCCTTACGGCGCGGGGAACCCGGAACCGCGATTTGCGGTGCCGAGGGTGCGGATTGTGCGGGCAGATCGGGTCGGACAGAATCATGTGCGCTGTATCCTGGCGGGCGACGAGGGCGGGCGATTGAAGGGAATCGCTTTTAGAGCGGCTGATTCAGAGCTTGGAGAGAGCCTTTTGAACAGTGGTGGGGCTGTTTTCCATGTCGCAGGACGCCTCCGGGCGGATGATTGGCAGGGACGAAGAGGCGTCCAGTTGCAAATTGATGACGCTGCTCGGCTCTGATCTCAAAAACCCCGGAAAATCGACAAAAATCAGGGGATTAGGCACTTGCATTCCCGAAGGTGACCCATTATTAAAGCCGCACTGCGCGCCCTTCGTCTATCGGTTAGGACGCCAGGTTTTCAACCTGGAAAGAGGGGTTCGATTCCCCTAGGGCGTACCAGTTTTCTTCTCATTCATTGATATGCTGCAGCTGGCCTGAGATGGCCTGATCTGCGACACTTGCCCCATAAAACCAATGGGAGAGGTGTCATGAAGGTAGAAGGTGGATGCTATTGCGGCGAGTTGCGCTATGAGGTCGAAGGGGACGCCCTTTTTAAGGCTCAGTGTCACTGCCGGGAATGTCAGTATATTTCAGGCGGGTCGCCCAATGTGACCATGGGCATGCCTGAGGGCACGTTCAAATACACAAAGGGCGCACCAAAGGCTTTCAAACGCACAGATATCGACCCGTCTGTCACACGTGAGTTCTGCGGCAATTGCGGCACGAGCATGCTATCTCGGGCCCCTGGCGCCCCGGGACTTGTCTTGCTGAAGGTTGGATCAATGGATGATCCCAAGCAGTTTGAGGGTCCTCAGGTTGCCATTTACACCTGTGACGCTCAGGATTTCCACATGATCCCTGAGGGCGTTGCGTCCTTCGACAAGCTGCCTGGCTAGAAGACAGGACTCCTTCCAAAGTTAGCGGGTGGCAACCAAGTCAAATGTGATTGCCACCTCGTTCCCAACCATGGGACTCAGTGGTCCGGTTCCGATGCCGTAATCGTTTCGGTCAATGGTAAGGCTGCCTGATGCCGTGGCTTCGTCTCCGTCAATATTGAGGCTGAACGGAAGTGTCACGGGGAGGGCGGTTCCCTTAATCGTCAGCGTTCCTTCTGCCATATAGCCAGCATCTGTCTTTGTCACGGTTGATGAGATGAAGCTCGCGATTGGATGGGTGGCGACGTCGAACCAATCAGCACCTGGCAATGCGCCGTCTCGCTCAGCGGATCCACTGTTTGCGCTGGCGGTCACGATCTCAACGCTAATCGAAGCCTTTTCCAGGTTGGCTGGGTCGAGCGTGATTTCTGAGGAGAAGTCTGCGAAAGATCCTTGAAAGGGCGCTCCCGCCTGCGTGCCTTCAAATGTCAGCTGGCTGCTATCAGTGTTCATGGTCCAATCACTGGCAAAAACATTTGTGGTCAACAGAAGCAAGACGGCGAGACTACGAAACACCATGAACTGTCCTTTGGCGTCAGAGAAATGGATCGCGGGCTTTGGTTCCATACTAGGAACTCCAGGGGAGCATGCGGCGCAAGATGTCATCCTTCAAAATGAAGTGATGACGGAAGGCTGCGGCGGCATGAAGTAAAACAGCCGCGCCAGCAGACCAGGCAAGGAGCCAGTGCCCCCATTCGCCGACTGCCAACCATTGATCCTTGTCCGGATCGGTTGCAATGAAACCGATATGCGGGACTGGAATAGTGTCAAACACCAGGGTTGGAATATTGATTGGTGAGGCTGACACTATGATCCAGCCGGTGAGTGGCATTGCTACGAGGATTGTGTAAAGCCCCAGATGAGTGAGTGAGGCAGCAGTCTTCTCCCACCAAGCCATGCTCTCGGGCAGCGGAGGCGGCGTATCGATGAATCGCCAGACGAGGCGCAACATCACAATGGCAAGCACGCAAATGCCAAAGGACTTGTGGAGCTGGTACAGGGGAAAAAGATTGGGATCGGAGAATTCCAGATCGCTCATATAGATGCCAAGCCCCAGGTTGCCTAAAAAGAACAGGGCAACCAACCAGTGAAAAGAAGCGGCAAGCAGACCGTAGCGTGTAGCACTATTTTTCCATCGCATTGCTGCCTTGGCTCCTAATCGCGGACGCCGGGCGGTGCCCAGAAGGTGGGAACCCAATCACGGGCAAGTTCCTTGCCGTCAAGATAGTCTGATCTGGCAATAGATTGTTGGAGATGTGAGCGAAGTCCGTCGTTCTGATCTGTTGCGCCGAGGGTCAGGCGCAGCGGATTGACGTCGTACAGGCGCAGCCATTTACCTATCTCCACCGGGTCATTGTCTGGGCCGATATTGGCTGCGTAAAGCGCGAGCAATGTGCGTTGCGCTTGAAAGTGGCCAGCGTTTGCGGCGCGCATCACCCAGGTGCGACCCTGCTGGAATTTCTCGTTGCTGCGGACTTGCTCCGTGTCGAAATCTGCTCCGCTTTCTGTCGGCAAACCACCGATTGACATGAGACAGAGGCCGTAGGCGTGCTGAGCCGACTCATATCCTCGTCCATTTCGCGCCAGCGGGCGCAATCGTTCGATGGCCGCCTCGCAGTCACCTTCGTTTTTGAGTTCAAACCCCGCCCAATAGGCCGCCTGGGGATCTTGGTAGTTGTAGCGGTCTCGGACATCATAATGGGGTGATCTCCGAGGATTTTCCTGACCGTTGGCCAGTGCCGAAAATGGGAGCAAAGTACTGGTGAGCAAGGAACCAGACAAACAAAGACAAAACGCGGCCGGGACAAATGTTTTCATTGGAAAACCGTATCCTGACCGCGCCTTAGTTTCAATCGACCACAGACCCTGAAATTCAGCGGTAGTGGATCAAATACCGGCTGCCGGAGACCACATAACCTTCGCCATAGCGATTATAGCACATGGTGCCACCAACCTTGGCTGGGCGCCCATGCCACTGTCCACGCTTGTAGACGGGGTGGCATGATCTGCTGTTTGTGTGACGGTAGCTGTGCCGGTCGTTATAGCCGCCATCGGAGTAACTATAATGTCGGCGAGAGTGCCCGCCATAATAGTCGTTTCTGTGGTGGCGACGCGGCGCATGATAGGGCCGATGGTGTTGTCGGTAGCGTTGATGGTGCGCTCGGGGATAGCCGTACCCGCTGCTCCATCCGATCAGGCCGCCAACCAGAGCACCGGCGATAAACGCTCCAGCGCGATCTCCGCGATGACGTCTGTGCCCGCCGTGGTGGCCGCCGCCTCCATGCCGTCCACCTCTATAATGGCGACCATGTCCGCGGCCATGGTGGCCTCTCCTGTCGCGTATGTGATGTAGGTTGCTGTTTGGTGTCAGGTTGCCCGCGCCCACAGGTCCTGCCGCCGCTGCTGGAGCGGACAGGCTGCCCATAGACCCGACTACCAGACAGGCACTGAGTGCCAATCGTGCGAGTATCATTTCCTTCTCCCAATCCTTGGACCGGTCCGCAATTGACCGGTGTCACATCCTCAGGGAGAAGGTGGTCTTCTGGGTTTGAACGCTAGATGAACAGCCTGTTCAGGTTCGCCCTCACCAATGGCCGGTATTCTCCATGGATGCCCAAGGCTCTTGAGCAGGGAGGGGCTGGCCTTCCTGAAGAAGTTCAATGGAAATGTTGTCCGGCGAGCGCACAAATGCCATCCGGCCGTCGCGCGGAGGGCGGTTGATGGTGATTCCCGCATCAGCCAACTTCTGACAGGTCGCGTAAATGTCATCGACCCTGTAGGCCAGATGGCCGAAATTCCGGCCTTCATCCAGCTCTTCTGGGTCCCAATTGTAGGTCAATTCAACCTGAGCTTCCTCTTGGCCTTCTGGAGCCAGGAAGACGAGGGTGAAACGGCCTTCTTCCACATCAAATCGACCGACATTCTTAAGACCCAAATGGGTGCAGTAAAAGTCGAGTGATGCGTCAAGATCCGTCACGCGGACCATGGTGTGCAAGTAGCGCATGCGTGGTTTGCCTATCCTTCAGGGGTTCGTTTTGCGTATCATTTCCGGAACAGGCCACAAGGTCAAAGAGAACTGTCAGGGAGAGGGTATGTCTGGAGAGCTGAAGGCACTGATTGAGAGCAGCCAACGGACTGTCGTCTTCACGGGAGCGGGGATCAGTACGGAATCCGGCATTCCTGATTTTCGCAGCCCGGGTGGCCTTTGGACAAAAATGGCCCCGATTGATTTTCGAGATTTTATGGCCTCAGAAGAAATGCGGATCGAAGCTTGGCGTCGCAAGTTCGCAATGGATGGGAGCTTTGCAGCAGCGGAGCCCAATAAAGGGCATATGGCCGTCGCAAAATTGGTTGATACGGGAAAAGTCACTCACGTGATTACCCAGAATGTCGATAATCTTCACCAAAACTCAGGGATCCCGACTGACAAGGTGATCGAGCTCCATGGGAACAGTACTTATGCGACCTGCCTTAATTGCGGTGTGCGCTATGAGTTGGCGGAAATCCGTTCGCACTACGACGAACACGGCAAGCCACAGGACTGCCGGTTTTGCAGTGGGATTATCAAATCTGCGACGATCTCCTTTGGACAGGCGATGCCGGAAGCTGAGATGGAACGGGCAACAGAAGCGACATTGGACTGCGACCTGTTTGTCGCGATTGGCTCGTCACTGCAGGTCTATCCGGCAGCGGGTTTCCCGATCATGGCGAAAAAGAATGGCGCGAAACTTGTGATATTAAACCGTGAAGAAACGGAGCTGGACCCGCTTGCAGACCTTGTCGTGCATGAGGAGATTGGACCGACACTCGCCCCCATTGTTCAGCTCAACTGATGTCTAGATTTGCTTCTGCGCGAAGAGAAAGCCCTTCTTTTGCAGGAAGATCTCCCAGGGGTCCGTCGAAGCATTGAGGGTTTGTGTAAAGGCTGGAATGTTTGAACGCTCGTCCGCAATCAGCAGAAAGGCCTGACTGTTTGTATGAGGCAATAGACTAGAGAGAACAGCTGTTCGGTCTTGTGCATTCAGCATATGCAGCGTTCGATCGATCAGGACAATGTCGAATTTCGCTGAGGGTGTGAATTCGCAAACATCGACAATATGGGTTTTGATGTTCAACTCTTCTTGGTCTGCGTCTTCCTGAAGTTGCATCATGCCTGATGGAGAGAGGTCGACCGCCGTAACGGAATGGCCGAGTCTGGCAATGAAGAGAGCATCACGTCCTTGACCCGCTCCAATATCAAGCACGGTCTGTTCTGGTTTCTCCAATGACGTAAAGAAGTCGACGAATGCCTTGGTGGGTTCACCAAGCGCGTGACGATGCGCTTTGTAGATTTCTTCGTATTTTGAACTCATGGCGCTTCTTACCGGGCGTTTGCCCAACCGCCTGCAAAAGGGATGACCTGGCCAGTGATAAAGCCGGAAAGAGGACCTGCAAGGAACGTGATGAAGGCGGCGGCTTCTTCCGGTTTCCCTAAACGCCCGAGGGGGATGTTTTTCAAAATCTTGGCCTTGGTGTCCTCATTTTCCATCAGCGCAGGTGGAAAATAGTCCGCACTCTCGACGTAGTTAGGAGCGAGTGCATTAACCTGAATGTTCTTCGACGCGAGCTCACGTGCAAGAGACAAAACGAGTGAGTTCGCTGCTCCACGTGCAGAAGCGTACATGGAGTAGTTTGCGAGGCCGTTGAGTGGCGCTGCTGAGGTGAGGAACAATATCTTGCCACCGCCCGCAGATTTCATGGACGGGACGACGGCGCGGCTGACACGAAATGGCTTAAAGACGAGGGCGTCATAGGTCGCTTCAAGATCTTCATCTTTTGCCGTATCGAGAGACGCTCTTAGTGCTGGGAAAGCGTCATTGTTTAGAAGGAGGTCAATGCGGCCTGTTTCCTCCAGCACACGCCCCGCTGCGACGACCGGATCTGCGCCACCGACGGTCTTGAGGCCGGGCAGGGCTTGTTCCGCCGCCTCGCGAGCTGTCTTGTCTGAAAAGGCGTGGTCGGTTCCATAGACCGTGGCGCCGGCTTCAATAAGCGCCTTTGCTGCCGGGCGTCCTATGAAATGTTCAATATCCGTTATTAGAACAATGGTGCCTGCTAGCTCGCTCATGCTTTCCTCCAACATATTCATGTGCTTGTTCCTGATGTAGCATTTACCTAAGTGAAGCGCGATATTTTAGGGGATGCATATGAGTGGTTCGGAGAAGACGCCCTGGTGGAAGGGCGCGGTTGTGTACCAGATATATCCAAGGAGCTATGCAGACACGACGGGATCCGGGGTGGGCGATCTTGAGGGCATCAAGCGGAAACTGGATTATGTCGCCTCGTTAGGGGTCGATGCGATCTGGCTGTCTCCGATCTATCCCAGCCCAAACAAAGACTTTGGCTATGACGTTGCTGACTATTGTGATGTCGCGCCTGAGATGGGAACGCTCGACGGGTTCGATGCGCTGTTGGCCGAAACCCATGAGCGCGGCATGAAGCTCATCTTGGATCAGGTGCTCGCCCATAGCTCTGACCAGCATGCATGGTTTCAGGAGAGCCTACTCTCTCCTGACAACGAAAAGGCGAATTGGTATGTCTGGGCAGATGCAAAGGAAGACGGTACGCCGCCCAATAATTGGATGTCTGCCTTTGGCGGGCCTGCATGGTCATGGCACCCGGTACGTCGGCAATACTACCACCATAAATTTCTGCGCCAGCAGCCGAAGCTGAATTTTCATGAACCCGAGGCTGTGAAAGCCCTTATGAACGTGTTGAGGTTCTGGCTCGACAGAGGAGTGGACGGGTTCCGCCTGGATGTGGCGCATGCCTATTACCATGACGCCACGCTCGCCGATAATCCGCCGGTGGCGATGGCGGAGCGTAGCGGCCTTAACTGGTCGCATGCTCCACGGTTACAGGAACATGTTCACGATAGCGGTTTGCCAGAAAATCAGATCGCCATGCGGGCTGTGCGATCTGTTCTAGATGAATATGAGGACCGCTTGGCATTTGGCGAGTTTGCGGAGACGCCTGAAATGATTGGGACGTATGTGGGTGAGCCTGATTTGCTGCATACGGCCTATACATTTGATTTTCTAGAGGACCGATCGCTCGCGCCCTCGGTCTTTCAGAACTATTACCAGGATACGTTGAAGAAAAACGGCGACCCCTGGCCCTGTGTCACTTTCTCCAATCATGATCTCACACGACCTGTCACCCGATGGGGGAGCGGAAGAGATGGCGACGATAAGTTGGCCAAGTTCGGACTGGCGCTTCTTTTGGCGCTGAAAGGGACTGTCCTTCTCTACCAAGGGGAGGAGCTCGGACTTCCCGATGTCGATATAGAGCGCGACCAGATCCAAGACCCGGTGGGTGAGCTCTATTTCCCATTCGGCAAAGGGCGAGATGGATGTCGGACACCCATGCCATGGATCAGTCGCGCACCGAATGCAGCGTTTACGGATGGCGAACCCTGGCTACCAATCCCGAAGGTGCACAAAGAGCGCGCTGTCGATGTTCAGGAAGCGGTGACCGACACGGTCCTGAAGTTCGCGCGGGAGGCTATCAGTTTCCGAAAGGCACACGCCTGTTTGTCGAGCGGCAATATTATTTTCTTAGAAAGCAGCGGACCCGTTCTGGCATTTGAACGGTTGCTTGGTGGGCAGACGCTCACCTGTGTCTTCAATTCAAGCAATGAGGCTGCTGTTTGGCATGGGGGAGCGGCGTCTGAGGTTATTCTCAAAGGATCCGACAGTCTGGAATTTGGAACGGGCGATGTTTCGATCGTGGGAACAGAGATCATCTGCGGTCCGCGGAGCGCTGCCTTCTTTGGTGATCCCTCTTCAAGCTGACGCCCTGCCAGTCTCAGACTGGTTCTTTGGGTAATTTGAGCCGACGGTGATCTCCTCTAACGACTGGAAATGCGTATTATTTTCTGCTCTCGCCTTGATGACGGTTGCAATTCTGTTAAGCGCCATTGAAGAAGACTCTGTCAGACTGTCATAGGCCTGAAAAACGTGGGGCATGTCCGACCAGAGATCGAGTGTTACATCTGCGCCTTTCGATCTTTGTATTTGCGCAAACTCTACGATCATATCGCGGAGCATTTCACGACCCCCAGCCTGCAGGTAAATGGGTGCTAAGCCAGAGAAGTCTTGGAAAATGGGCGAGAGTGTTTCGCGTCCGAATTTGTTTCCCGGGTCGAGCCACTCGCCAAACTTTAAGGCCATCCATCCCTGCACCAGGTCGTACCGGTCATTGTCGCGTAGACTCGCTCCCCTTTCGCCAATGTCGGTCCAGGGACAAAGACCGATGCAAAGAGCCGGTTGGTCCAATCCCTCCTTTCTCAATGTTTGCAGAAGCATCAGCGCCATATGCCCGCCGGCACTGTCGCCAATTGTGACAATACTTTTCGGTGCAGTTTTGCGTGTCATGTATGTCCAGGCTTCCAACGCGTCTTCGGCCTGGGCTGGGTGAGGGTGCTCCGGCGTTAAGCGATAGTGAGGTGCGAAGAGGACATTGCCGGTATGATGAGCAAGCATCGCGGCGAAACGATCGCTGACACCGCCATGAAACGTATATCCGCCACCATGAAGATAGAGCAATTTTGTTTCCGTACGGATCGTCTTTGGATAGTACCACGTTCCCATTGGATTTGTTGATGGTTCTGTTGTCACATCGTATTGATCGTCCGTCTCGGTCTGAACGCTATCAAACAAGAGACGGCCTTTGGCAATATCCTGATGGGTCATCGCGGCGGTGAACTGGTGGCGCACGAAGCGAATCCCAATCTCGGTATTTGCGTCCCAATCAGGCGCAATGCGCTTGTTAAATGCGTGGCGCAAATATACCTTCGTCGCGATTTGACTTAGCTTTGCAAAGCTTCGTAGGCGCAACGAAAGTGGACCGGTGAATGTGAGTTTAACCATAGCTATCATCCTTAGTGGCACATTGCCCCTTTATTGCCGTGGGATGACCTCTTACGTATAGAATGAATGCGACACGTTAGGAGCGAGCGATTGAGCCCTGTTTCCAAATTGTTTTTACCACCAACGGAATTGGCAGGCTGCGTCCATTCAGCGATTTACCGGGACACACGCGGCGCGGCACTCTCTAAGGACGACAGGCTCAACTACTTCCCGGCTTCGCCATTGGTTTCAATGACGGTGGTGACGTGCGGGGAATTGCAATACCTCGCTAGCAATGATGAGGCTGGAGGCGTCGAGAAAATCTCCTCTATGCCACGGTTGTTCGTAATGGGCCCGCGAAGTAAACCGCTGGTCAGTCGGGCTGCTGGGGAGGTTGTTGCGACAACCTTGGGCATCTATCCCGATGCCTGGCTTCACCTTGGCGGCGATCAGGAATTTTCGCAAGCGCCGGAAAGGCTTGTTGCCGCTTTTGATTGTTTGACAACAAAAGAGAGGCCGGAAGAGGGATGGCAGTCTTTTTGCGGTGCGCTGGGCCCGACCTGGACCAATATCCGACCGACCTCATGGCCTGGTACAAACGGCATTGAGGACTGGGCGCGTGCAATTGTGGCTCGCGCTCTTACGTCAGGGTCGGGTAAGAGTATCCGCTCGCTGGAAAGGCGGATAAAGCGGCTGAGCGGGCAGACACGACGTTGTCTGGATTTCTATAGCAATATTGAAAACCTTCACAGGCTTGCACTGCAAAAGTCAGACAGTTCCCTGGCGGACATAGCTTTCGATGCGGGGTATGCTGACCAATCGCATATGGGCCGTGCAGTCCGCCGCGCGACGGGACTTTCACCTGCTCGCCTCAACCAGGCAATTAGAGAGGAGGAGGCGTTCTGGTGCTATCGCCTTCTGGGTGAACGCTTGTGAGCCTCGTCGGCGTTGAGTTGGCTGAGCGCTTCGGGGGTATCGAAGTCTTTGAGGGGAGAGTCATCGCCAACGGGTGCCTCGCATACGAGGTCCGAGTTTTGTGCCATCAGCGCTTTTGCCCCAACATCGCCTGTTAGGTTCAGAAGGTCACCAAAGAAAGATGCATCCCAAAGGACAGGGTTTCCGCGTTTCTTGCCGACGACAGGCACGCAGATAAGTTTGTCGTCTGCCGGATCTCGCGCATCAATGAGAAGATCAATCAAATCTGCAGTGACGAGCGGCATGTCGCCGAGCAAGATCACTGCTGCATCAACAGGTGGATCAAGCTCTGTGGCAGCTTTGATGCCCACCTTAATGGAAGTGCTCATCCCGTCAGTAAAGTCTGGGTTGTGCGCGTAGGACATCGGGCGTCCTGCAAGCGCTGTCAGCACATTTTCCTTTTCGTGGCCAGTCACAAGGACGATGCCGTCAGCCTTTGAAGCGAGAGCGGCGTCGGCCACATGAGCAATCATCGGTTTGCCGTCAAAGTCACTTGTCAGTTTGTTGGTCCGGCCCATGCGGGTTGAGCGGCCGCCACCCAGAATGATCGCGGCCACACGAGGGGCCTGATCACTTTCGCGCTTTGCATCACGAGGTTGAGGTCGGGACGGAATTTCTTTTAGAAGGCCACCGACGCCCATGGATTGAATGTCGCGAGGCTCGACCGCCAATCCGGCCACCAGACGTTGTAACACCCAATCAGCGCCATTCAGCTTGGGGGACCGTGCGCAGCCGGGCAGGCCCACAACGGGTCTGCCCTTGAGCTCGGCAAGCAAGAGAAGATTTCCTGGATCAACAGGCATGCCAAAATGCTGGACCACGCCGCCGGACCTTTCGATGGATGCCGGTACAACATCGCGTCGGTCGCCGGTTGCTGATGCACCAAGAACCAGGATGATCTCTGTGTCGGTCGGTACTGCTTGAAGCGCTGCCATGAGCGATGTTTCATCATGTGGGCATGTCTGTACACTGTCCAGCGAAACGCCAAGGCTCTCAAGCCTCGCACGGACAACTGTTTCTGATTTGATCAGGACAGACTGCTTGGTCCCCTCGACGGTTGTGAGGATGAGGGCAGCGCGTTTGAGCTTATAGGGGTGCAGCTCCACCGGGGGCGATGTGGCAGATGCTAACCTTGCTGCCTGATCGACCAGGTGTTTGGGGGTGGCGTAGGGTATGATTTTCACCGTGGCCACCATCTGGCCATCGGTCACAGCCTCGAAATTCGCGAGCGTCGCGACGGTGATCGACTCGTCCAAGGCGTTGATCCCGTTAATGGTCGTTTCGTTCAAATGAAGGACGCCGGGAGCTGTTGCATATAGATTGGCGCGCCCGGTGAAGGCGGTGTCAGCGCGTATGTCGGGGCCTGTGAGTGCTGTTGCGATCGTCGCGGCGGCCTCATCTTCCGGCATGTCCTCTGCGTCCAAATGGGCAGCGTAGATTGTCGAGATACCGGCATGTGTGAGAGTGTCGACATCTTCACTGCTCAGAACGCGCCCCTTTTTGAAAGTCTTGTCAGCTGCTCGCACCGAATGGGCGAGCACCATGCCTTCTGCTTCTGCTACGGGAAATGAGCCAAACTTCATGAGTGCTCCTGCCGAAGTGCCTGGGTGACTTCTGCAAGGATTGAGATAGCGATTTCCGCGGGGCTTTTTGCGCCAATGTTGAGGCCGACGGGCCCACAGATGCGCGCAATTTCTGCCTCGGCAAAGCCTGCGTCAGTGAGACGCTGTTGGCGGGCAGCTTGTGTCTTTTTGCTGCCCAGGGCACCGATATAGAAAGCGGCCGACTTCAACGCGATATGAAGCGCGGGGTCATCCAGTTTTGGATCATGGGTGAGGGTGACGATTGCGGTGCGGGCATCAAGCTCTAGGTTTTGAAGTGCCTCGTCGGGCCACTCGCTGATAAGGGCGACATTTGGGAAGCGCTCAGCGGAGGTGAAGGACTCTCTTGGATCGACGACGCTGACATCATAGCCAGCCTCCAATCCCATGCGTGCCAGCGGTTGCGCGATGTGGACAGCTCCGACAATGATAAGGCGGAGCGGCGTGTTAAAGACGTTGAAGAACCAGGGTGTCCCATCAGGTGCTTCAGTCACACGGCTTTTGTCGGAGCGTATGGCGGCGCCGACGGCTGCGAGCATCCAATCTGGCTGATCAGTTTGGTCCAGCATGAGAGTTAGCTGTTCGTTGGTCTCAAGGTTTGACGCCAGCACAATCGGCTGTTTCGCGGCCTGAGCGCTCAAAATCCGTTTCAAGGTTTCCTGCTTCATGGGTCAGGCAACCGTGAGGGGTTCGAGATAGATTCTAATCTTGCCGCCGCAGGCAAGCCCCACTTCCCAGGCCATGGCGTCGGCAACACCATATTCCAGCACTTCTGGTGTCTCACTCTGAATGGCGTCGAGCGCACGGGTGACAACGTCGCCTTCAATACATCCGCCGGAAACAGAACCGACGAAGGTGGCATCCTCACGGATGGCAAGCTGACTGCCAACAGGGCGGGGTGCTGAGCCCCAGGTTTCGATGACGGTGGCAAGTGCAACCTTATGTCCAGCATCTGCCCAGGCTGACGCTTGCGCGAGGACATTGTCGTCTGAATGTGTTGCTGTTTCGGTCATGCTGCTGTCGGCCATTTTCTTTTTGGGGCACTCAAGGATGCCACAAGATCCTCAAGGGACGCCATGTTGTGGACAGGTCTGAATTCATCCACATGGGGTAGCATGGTTCTAATGCCAAGGGCTTTGGGCTCAAATGCATCATAGCGCAGCAGCGGGTTGAGCCAGATCAGTCTGCGACTTGCACGCTGAAGGCGGGCGACTTCCGACTCCAGGCCGTCTGCGCCGTCTCTATCCAGACCATCAGTCACTAGAAGGACCGTTGCGCCTTGACCCAACACACGCCGGGACCAGTCCACATTGAAACGTCGGAGCGTTTCGCCGATGCGCGTGCCACCGTCCCAGTCTTCAACCGCCCTTGAAACAGCTGTCAGCGCCTCATCAATATCCTTGTGACGAAGTTGGCGGGAAACGTGCGTGAGGCGTGTGCCGAACAGAAAGGTGTGGACGCGGTCTCTATGATTGGTGAGGGCGTGGAGGAAGTGTAGGAATGTTCTGGCGTAGACACTCATGGACCCGGAAATGTCGCATAGCACGACTATTGGTGGCGGGCGATGTCTGCGTTCGCGACGCTTGAGAGGGATGATGTCCCCACCCCGCAGTGAGGCCCGGAGCGACGCACGCATATCGATGAGCGAACCGCGAGAGGAGGGGCGGGTTCTGCGGGTCAGCACTTTGTCATGCTGCAGGCGAAGGCGGGAAAGGGCTTTTCGTGCTTCCGCAATTTCCGCGGCACTCATCTGTTCGAAATCCTTGGTCCGCAAGATTTCGGCCGCCGACATTGTTTCCCTGGCATCGATTTCAATGTCCGGCTCGGGTTCTTGCGCTGGCGTGTTTTCTTGATTGAGCAGCGCTTCTGCGAGCCTTCGGCTGGTCTTCTCGTCTGGATCCTCTCGCGGTAGGGTGAGTTCTGGAAGCATCATGGCCATCATGCGTTCAAGCATGCGCGGGTCGCGCCAGAACACATGGAAGGCCTGATTGAAGATTTCCCGCATGTCCTGAGTGCGAATAAGGGTCGTGTGCAGTGCCCAGTAGAGATCACTCTCTGATCTGACTCCGGCAACTTGTACTGCTTCTATGGCGTCGAGGACCTGGCGTGGCCCGACAGGGACACCGGCGCGACGCAAGACGCGTCCAAAATGCGTGATATTCTCAGCTATATGACCAGAGCTTTCTGTCATTCGGCCGCAGTTTTCAGTTCATCCAGTATTTGAGCTGCGTCGGACCCACGTACCTGCGCAATGTCGTCTTGATACTTAAGCAGGGTCCCAAGCGTATCATTGATATTGCTTTCACTCAGGGAGACGGCGTTTAGCTGAGTGAGGGCATTGGCCCAATCGAGCGTTTCGGCAATGCCGGGCTGCTTATAGAGATCACGCTCTCGCAGCGCCTGTACGAAGGTAACGATCTGTTGAGACAGGTCTTCTGCCGCATCAGGTGCTTTCAAGCGCACGATTTCCAGTTCTCGATCTGCATCGGGGTAGTCCACCCAGTGATAGAGGCAGCGGCGCTTCAGCGCATCATGGATCTCGCGGGTCCGATTGGACGTGACGATCACGATGGGCGGCTCTGCGGCCTTCACAGTTCCAATCTCGGGAATGGTGATCTGAAAGTCTGACAGCACTTCCAGCAAATAGGCTTCGAAGGGCTCATCTGTTCTGTCGAGTTCATCGATGAGAAGAACCGGCGGACCGTTGACGTCTGGCTCCAGCGCTTGCAGAAGCGGGCGCCTGATCAAAAACCGATCATCGAACACATCTTTGGCGAGTAGATTGCGAACTTCGACGCCTTGCGCTTCTGCCAGGCGGATTTCAATCATCTGTGCCTGATAGTTCCACTCATAAACCGCGGCGGCGGTATCAAGGCCTTCATAGCATTGCAACCGAATGAGCTTTCGCCCCAAGGCGTTTGCAAGCACTTTCGCAATCTCTGTTTTGCCAACACCGGCTTCACCTTCAAGGAAAAGCGGGCGGCCCATTTTGAGTGCCAAGAAGAGAACGGTCGCGAGGGATCGATCAGCGACATAAGCGCCGCTCGACAGCAGCGCCGCTGTCTCGTCGATTGAGGCGGGAAGAGAAATGGTCATAGGTTCAGGTTACTGCGAAAAACCGTTCAGGTCACATGGTCGCTGCGACGGCGCGTCCTGCCATCACAGAGATGAGGTGGCTGCGATAGTCCGCAGCACCATGAAGGTCGGACAGAAGGTCATCTTCAGGAACCTTGATTCCTGTGACGGCGTCGGGTGACCAGTTACTACCAAGCGCGTCTTCCATTTCTTTCACGCGGAAGACACCATTGGCACCTGCGCCTGTGACAGCAACACGAATGTCGATGGCGGTTTTGGCGACAAAAACACCGACCATGGCGTAACGTGACGCAGGGTTCGGGAATTTGACGTAGGCCGCTTTTTCCGGATGAGGAAAGGTGACTTCGGTAATGATCTCGTCTTCTTCCAACGTTGTTTCAAACATGCCGGTGAAATAGGGATCTGCATCAATTAGGCGTTTATTGGTGTGGATTTTAGCGTCGAGACCAAGCGCTGCCGCAGGATAGTCAGCTGCAGGATCGTTGTTTGCGAGTGACCCGCCAATGGTACCGCGATTGCGCACCGCTGGGTCACCGATATGGGCCGCAAGGTGGGCAAGGGCAGGCAGGTGTTTTGCCACGTCAGGTGAGGAAGCGACATCCGCGTGCTTCGTTGCCGCGCCTATGGTGATCGCGTTTCCCTCGGCTTTGATGAAATTGAGATCGGCGATGTTGCCGATATCGACCAGCGTTGCCGGCATGGCCAGGCGTTGCTTCAGCGTCGGGATGAGGGTTTGTCCACCGGCAAGCAATGTGTTTTCGTCATTGGCGGCGAGAAGTTCTGCTGCTTCAGCGACTGTTTGTGCGCGATGATAGTCGAACTGGTACATGGGCGTTCCTCAATCAGAGCTGGGTGATGGTGCGGCGAGCGCCGCCCATACACGTGCAGGGGTTGCTGGCATTTTGATGTCACGGACGCCGAGAGCGTCTGTAATGGCGTTGATCACGGCGGGGGGCGAGGCGATTGCGCCTGCCTCACCACAGCCCTTCATGCCCATGGGGTTTGACGGGCAGTCTGTTTTGGTGAAGTCCAGATTGAAGTCGGGCAGGTCGTCGGCGCGGGGCATGCAATAGTCCATGAAGGAGCCGGTGATCAGCTGACCGGTCTCATCATAATGCGCCGCCTCGAAGAGTGCCTGTCCGATCCCCTGGGCGATACCTCCCTGGACCTGACCTTCCACGATCATGGGGTTCACAATCACGCCGAAATCATCCACAGCGACAAAATTAGCGATCTGTGTTACGCCGGTGTCTGGATCTATTTCCACTTCGCAGATATGACAGCCCGACGGGAAGGTGAAGTTGAGCGGGTCGTAAAAGGCATTCTCCTTCAACCCTGGCTCGATCTCAGAGGTCGGGAACCCGTGGGCTGTATAAGCGCCGAGCGCAAGTTCTGCCCAGGCGAGTTCCTTGTCGGTTCCAGTGACCGTGAAGACACCGTCTTTCAACTCAATGTCGCCTGCGTCCGCTTCCATAAGGTGAGCGGCGATTTTCTTCGCCTTGGCTTCGATTTTATTGAGTGCATTTGCGAGCGCGCTCATGCCGACAGAGCCAGAGCGGGAGCCATAAGTACCCATGCCAAACTGCACGCGGCCCGTATCCCCGTGGATGATCTCAACATCCTCAATGGGCACGCCAATCCGTTCGCAGACAAGCTGTGCGAAGGTTGTCTCATGGCCTTGGCCGTGGCTGTGTGACCCGGTAAAAATCTCAATCTTGCCGGTGGGTGCAACTTGAACCTCTGCACTCTCCCACATGCCAACACCTGCGCCGAGGGAGCCCACGGCAGCAGAAGGAGCTAGGCCACAGGCCTCAATATAGGTAGAGAAACCGATGCCCCGCTTCTTGCCGCGGCTCTCGGTCTCAGCTTTGCGGGCTGGAAACCCGTCATAGTCGACCAGTGCGAGTGCTTTATCGAGGGAGGCGTCGTAGTCACCAATGTCATAATTCATAATGACTGGCGTCTGATGCGGGAATGTACGGATGAAATTCTTGCGACGGAGTTCTGCTGGATCGAACCCGAGTTCACGTGCAGCCGTCTCGACGATCCGCTCGATTAGATAGGTCGCTTCAGGGCGTCCTGCGCCGCGATAGGCATCTACAGGGGCGGTATGGGTAAACACACCGTCGACTTCAACATAGACTGCGGGAAGGGCATATTGGCCCGAAAGCAGGGTGCCGTAGAGATAGGTCGGAACGGACGACGCGAAAGTCGATAGATAGGCGCCGAGATTGGCTTTGGTCTGAACATGCAGGCCCAGAAAGGTTCCATCTTCCGCCACAGCCAGTTCTGCATGGCTCACATGATCGCGGCCATGTGCGTCTGAGAGAAAGGACTCGCTGCGCTCTGCCGTCCATTTGATCGGACGTTTGATTTTCGCGGAGGCCCAGGTGCAGGCTGTCTCTTCTGCGTAGATGAAAATCTTGGAACCAAAGCCGCCGCCAACGTCCGGCGCAATAACCCGCAGTTTGTGTTCTGGTGCCACGCCGACAAAGGCTGATAGGACAAGCCTCGCAACATGGGGGTTCTGGCTGGTGGTCCACAATGTGTATTCGTCTGTCCCGCTGTCATAATCCGCAATGGCAGCGCGGGGTTCCATGGCATTGGGGATCAGGCGATTGTTGGTGAGATCCAGCTTGATGACATGAGCGGCGTTCTTAAGGGCCGCTAGCGTTTCTGGCTTGTTTCCAAGCTCCCAATCGAAGCAGGTATTGCCCGGTGCTTCCGCATGGACTTGCGGCGCGGCCCCATCCTGCGCCCTACCAACGTCAGCTGCGGCATCAAGGACGTCATAGTCGACACTAATCAGTTCAGCGGCTGATTTTGCCTGGGCATAGGTTTCGGCCACAACCATGGCGACGTGATCGCCGACATAGCGCACAGTGTCTTCAGCCAAGATCGGGTGGGCACCGGCTTTCATTTCAGAGCCATCTTTTGAATGGACGGTCCAGCCGCAGATCAAGCCCCCAAGGCCATCGGCAGCGACGTCGGATCCAGTAAAGATGCTTACGACACCAGGTGCAACAACCGCTTCTGTGAGATCAATCCCATCGATCTTGGCATGAGCATGTGGGCTGCGCAGAAAATAGGCATGGGTCTGGCCTGGACGGTTCAGGTCATCGGTATATCGCCCGGCACCTGTGATGAACCGCTTGTCTTCCTTACGGCGGACAGCCTGTCCTATTCCTGATGAGCTCATGAATTCCTCCTCCCGGAATCCCCGTGCTGAATTAGGCGGGTGTTGTTTCAGCAGCGTCCAGAATGGATTTCACAATGTTCTGATAGCCGGTACAGCGACAGATATTGCCTTCCAACTCGGCGCGGACCGTTTCTTCATCCAGGTTTGGAATCCGGTCGATCATATCAACAGCAGTCATGATCATGCCCGGCGTACAGAAACCACATTGCAGCCCATGATTTTCTTTGAAGGCTTTTTGGACCGGATGAAGATCATCGCCCTTTGCCAAGCCTTCAATGGTTGTGATGGTGCTGCCTTCCGCTTGAAGAGCGAGCATGGTGCACGCTTTCACAGCTTTGTCATCCATATGGATGACACAGGCACCGCATTGGCTTGTATCGCAGCCCACATGAGTACCGGTGAGAGCGAGGTTCTCACGTATGAATTGGACCAACAGCGTGCGGCCTTCGACTTCACCTGATACTGGTTTGCCGTTGACTGTCATGGAGACGAGAGCCATGGGCGGTTCCTCCCGAAGTTAGGCGACGGCTTTTCTTATGCCGTCAGGACGTTCGCAGGCGTCCTTTGGGTTTCTTTGTAATAAGTGTCTGCGCTTGGTCGGTCGCCGTCAAGCTGCTCGACGCTAAACGCGTGCTGGGCTTTAGATGGTAACGACGTAGATCGCAATCAATGCGCCCGCGATCACAAGTGTGCCCCACATCCAAGGAGCGAGGCCGAGCCCTGCCTCTTCATCAGGAACCAGCGGCACATGGGTCGGGGCAATGACGTCGACTTCTTCTTCCGTCGTGCCGCCTGTAATTGCCGCAAACGAGGTGAAGAATTCATCCGCCATTTTTTTGGCTGTTGAGTCGATAAACCTCTGTCCGACCTGCGCGAGCTTGCCGCCTACCGTGGCCTGGACTTCGTAACTCAGAATAGTGCCGTCACCGTCTGGGGTGAGTTTCACGACAGCGGACCCTTTCGCAAAGCCAGCAGCGCCGCCGGAGCCTTCGCCGCTGATTTTGTACCCGTTGGGGGCATCTATATCGGAGAGGGTCACATTGCCTTTGAATTTGGCACTAACAGGTCCGACTTTCGCTTTCGCAACGGCAGCAAATCCCGTGTCGCTGGTTTTTTCAACACTTTCGGCCCCAGGAATGGATTGCTGAAGCACTTCAGGATCATTGAGGGCTGCCCAAACATCAGCTTGAGGAGCGGGAATACGGAATTCGCCAGTCATTTCCATGTCAGGTGACCTTTTGGGCTAAGTACAGAATGTGTGATCCATCACATATAGTTTAGTAGAAGCGTTGCGCCAAGGAGCACAGCAATCCAAAGCACCATAGATCCGGTTGGCCAGGCGCGAGCAAGAAGGCCGTCCGGGCCATGAGCGCGTCCCAAGGCGGCTATGCCGAAGTTCACGCTCCGAAGGCCGGCACCGATGAGAGCACCCCAAACAGCCCTGATGAGCGAGCGGATCCCTCTGATGAGCGCAGGACCGAGTTTTCTATAGGTCCAATCAAAATCGAGGTTTACCGATTTCAGCGCCAGTGGATAAATCCCGGTTCTCATGAGCACAGCAAAAGCCAGTGTGGAGAAGAAGAGAAGCTGAAGCTGCGTCACCACGTGGGTCGTTGTGTAGGGCACATAGTCAACGTCATAGGGTAGAAGCGCATAAAGCGGATCTGGGTATACGCCCACACCGATGCAGAGGAAGGCCGTGATGCCCATCGCCAGGAGCATGTTCCAGGGCGCTTCTTTAGGACGCAAGCCGCTGTCTTGCGCGAAGAAGGCGAAAAAGGGGACTTTAATGCCCGAGTGGATGAACGCCCCTGCCGACGCAAAGAGCAAGATACCCCAAACGATGTAATGACCTTCGTGCACAGAGCCAGACAGGATGAGCGATTTACTCACAAAGCCTGAAAAAAGTGGGAAGGAAGAAATGGAAGCCGCGCCAATCACACAAAAGACCATTGTGAGCGGCATGGTCTTATAGAGCCCCCCAAGGTCGGAGGCCTTGGCCGTTCCCGTTCTGAAAAGTACTGCGCCAATGCTCATAAAGAGCAGCGCCTGGTAGAGAACGCTGGCAAAGGCGTGCGCACTTGTCCCATTCAGCGCCAGTTCGGTCCCAACACCAATTCCAACCACCATAAATCCCAGTTGTTGGTTCAAGCTATAGGTCAACACCCGTCGGAGATCGTTCTCGATAACCGCATAAAAAACCGGGAAGATAGCCATGGTGGCGCCGATATAGATGAGAATTTCCGTGCCTGTAAAGCCACGTGCGAGGGCGTAAACAGCGAGCTTCGTTGTGAAGGCTGACAGGATCACTGTTCCCGTTACAGTCGCAGCAGGGTAAGCGTCCGGCATCCAATTGTGCAGGAAGGGGAAGGCGCATTTGACGCCGAAGGCGATGAAGATGGCCCATGTCGCGGGGCTTCCTAGCGTCATAGCTTCAAACGCCATAGATCCCGTTTCGCTGTACTGAAGTACTATACCCGCCAATAGGATAACGCCGGACCCTACCTGAACGATGAGGTAGCGCATTCCCGTCCAATAGGCGCCTTCGGTGCGTCTCGCCCAGATGAGAAAGACTGAAGCAATAGCGGTGCCTTCCCAAAAGATGAAAAGTGAAACGAGGTCGCCCGCAAAGACAGCGCCGATGGCCGCACCAGCATAGAGCAGCGACATTGTCTGCTGGATCGTGTCGCGCACATGCCAGGCGTAGATGAGCGCAAGGAACGCGGCGAGAGAGAAGACAAATCCGAAGATGGTGGAGAGCTTATCCACTCTCAGCAGTGTGATTTCCTGGCCGACCAGGGTGAACTGACCGTACATGCCTTCTGGCATCATCCAGATTAAGTAGGCGCTGATGATCGGCACGATGATAGCGGCGAGTGCTCTGGGATGCCCATTCGGAATAAAGGGCAAGAGCGCTGCACCTGCAACAAACAGAAGGAAAGGCGGGAAAAGATCAGTCATTGCCCATCTCCTGGGATTGTCTCCCGGCTCAGCTGGTCTTCAGGGTAGCCTTCAGACACTACGTCCTTGGGCGAATAATAGTCTTCGTCGCGCTTCAGGATCACACGCATGGCACGTGCGCAGACAATAAGTGCTGCACACATGAAGAAGCCAAAGGCTGCGTAGAACCCTGGAATGTCTTCAATGTCGAGATAGCTGTGCTTGTGATACATGAAGTCCGCTGCAACCAGGCCAGCGCAGATCACAAAGAGCGCATACACGATGCGGTCTACATTCTTCATATTGTCGAGCCAAAGCAATTTGCGGCCGAGCCACGGGAGCTTCGACGAGTTTGTTTCGGGTGTTTTCATCTCGTCGCTCATGGCTGGGCTGTCCCTTCAGGGAAGGCGACCGGCTCAATCAGCGTGTAAATATCTCCTGCATAGAAGAAGAGCAGCAGACAACCAATGGCCGTGAGGCAGGGGGGAACCACACACCAGAGCGGTGCTTCCTTAATGCCTTTTGATGGGGCAGCAGTAGCTCCGAGGGAGTAAGCGCCTTGGATCTGACTTCCCATAAAGAAGCCGCGTGCGACAACAGGCAGGAGATAGGCGATGTTGAGGAGCGAGCTCGCCATAAAGACGCCCATCATGATGATCTGGCCAGCGTCTGCCGCGCCGAGCATCAGATACCATTTCGACCAGGCCCCGCCGAGAGGCGGCAGCCCGATGATGGAGAGCGCACCGATAAAGAATGCGCCATAGGTGAACGGCATCACCCGCCCGAGGCCATCCATGTCGCTTATCTCTGTCTTGTGGGTGGCGACATAGATTGCACCCGCACACATGAAGAGCGTGATCTTGCCCATGGCATGCATTGCTATGTGCATTGCGCCGCCCATCACGCCCAAGGATGTGGCAAGCGCCATGCCAAGGGTGATGTAGGACAGCTGACTGATAGTAGAATAAGCGAGCCGCGCTTTCAGATTGTCTTTGGTCATCGCGACAATCGAGGCCGCGAGGATTGAGAAAGCAGCAAGCCACATGAGCCAGTCTGCTGCGCCTGTGGTTGCCAGCAGGTCGATCCCGAAAATGTAGACACCTACTTTGAGCATCGTAAACACGCCGGCCTTCACAACAGCAACGGCATGGAGCAGCGCGCTTACCGGTGTCGGTGCCACCATGGCGGCGGGCAACCACCTGTGGAACGGCATGAGCGCCGCCTTGCCTATGCCGAACGCATAGAGCGCCAACAGGAAAGGCAAGAGTGTCGGATCGATCTTGTCAGCCAGGATGCCGCCCTGCTCAAAGTCGAGGGTTCCCGCGACGACCCAGGTCCAGACAATGGCAACAAGTTGGAAGCCGATTGATGTGGTAATCAAGATACCAAGATAAGTCCGAGCACCCTTGCGGGCGACATCGGTTTCTTTGTGTGCCACCAGCGGATAGGTCGAGAGTGTCAGCACTTCGTAGAAGATGAAGAGGGTGAACATGTTCGCCGCAAAGGCGATACCCATGGCCGCGGAAATAGCGATCGCGAAGCAGATATAGAAGCGTGTCTGGTTTGTCTCATCGTTGCCGCGCATATAGCCGATGGAATAGAGCGCGGTTACAATCCAGAGACCCGCCGCGACAACGCCAAAGAGCATGCCCAGCGGTTCAATCTCAAAGGCAAGCGACAGGCCGGGCAAAACGTCAAACCAATGGGCAGTCGGTTGCGCGCCATCGAGTACGGTTTGCAACAATCCTAGAACGATGACGAAAAGCGCACCAGCCGTGAGCAGGCTCACCGCTTCACGCAGGTTCGGCTGTTTGTCCAGCAATGCAAGCAAAAGAGTTGCAGCGGCGGGCAGCAGAATGGTTAGGGTAATTGCGAGTTCAGGGCTCATTGGCTGGCTCCTTCGCTCGGCAGGTCAGCTGGGCTTAAGAGCATGGGTGGCGCAGCAAAGTCTGTTGCAGAATAAAGGGCATTCGCTGCTTGGGAGGCTGCGCTGCTTGTCAGCTCGCTATTGATCCCGAAATAGAGGCTTGCGACAACCAAAGCGTAGGTGGGCAAGAGCATGGAGAGCGGTGCCTCTTTGGCCTCACGACCTTCAGGTGCAGGTTCAAGATAGGCAACTTCAACAATCCGCCAGACATAGATCACGGCAATGAGCGACGAGGCTACGATCAGACCTGCAATGAGCAGGGAGCCAGTCTCAAGCGACGCCTGGATCAAATACCATTTGGAGATAAAGCCGACAGTGAGTGGCACGCCAATTAGGCTCAATCCCCCAGCGGTTAAGGCGGCTGTCGTCCATGGCATGGTCTTGCCGATGCCTTTGAGATCGCCCAGGCGGCTGGACCCGACCTGATAGACAAAACACCCAACTGCTAAGAAGAGTGCGCCCTTGGTCACAGCGTGGTTGAACAGATGGATGATGCCTGCGGTAAGGCCTGCTTCTGTCAGCAGTGCGACCCCAAGCAGCATGTATCCCACTTGAGCTACGCTTGAATATGCCAGAAGGCGTTTTACGTCCTGTTGGAACACGGCGGCAATTGATGCTGCAAACATAGCCACGACGGCGAGCGGCATTACCACATATTCAAACGTCAGTTCCTGGACGGGGAAGTCGAACTGGAAAACGGTGAACGTGAAACGCAGCAATACATAAAGTGCCACCTTCGTAGCGGTAGCCGCGAGGAATGCGGTGATCGCAGATGGTGCATAGCTGTAGGCGTTAGGCAGCCAGAGATGCAGGGGGAACATGGCGAGCTTTAAACCCATCCCCACCAGGATAAAGACAAAGGCGACGCGGGTGACGCGGGTGTCGCCGACTTCGGCGAGTCGGACCGCAAGGTCAGCCATGTTCAGCGTTCCCGTGACCATGTAGAGAAACCCAATGCCGATCACGAAGAAGGTTGCACCAATCGTGCCCATGATCAGGTAATTGTAGGCCGCCGTCAGAGCCCGCTTGTCCCGTTTCGCACCGAAGGCAACCAACGCGTAGGTGGCTAGCGAAGAAATCTCCAAGAAGACAAACACATTGAACGCGTCGCCTGTCGCCGCAACGCCGAGAAGACCTGTCAGGCACAGCAGATAACAAGTGTAAAAATAGGAATGAGTAGATTCTTCAAACTCACGCTCAATACTCTGGCGTGCATAGGGCAAAACCAGGACACCGATCAGCGACACAATGAAGAGGATAAATGCGTTGGCTGCATCGATCCGATACTCAATGCCCCATGGGGGCGCCCAACCGCCGAGGTGATAGGAGATGACCGAGCCATCCAGAACCGAACCTAGAAGAAGCGTTGAGATGACGAACGCCGCAGAGGCAGCGATGAAGGCGATTGTCCATGCAAGGTGGCGATTGCCAAATAGCGCACAGAGAGGGGCGGCGATCAGCAGAACGACAACCTGCAAAACGGGCAAATGCGCAGAGAGGCTACTCAACATTTGTTAGGAGTCTCCGCATGAGGATGTGACGTATTCGCCATCTGTTGTTCAATGTCGAAGATTTCGTCTTCCTCGATTGTGTCAAAGCTCTCGCGGATGCGAATGATGAGTGCGAGGCCCAGAGCAGTTGTTGCGACACCCACTACAATGGCGGTGAGAATGAGAACGTGCGGCAGAGGGTTGGAATACACTTCGTTGGGATTGTCAGTGAGGATGGGTGCGGTGCCGCCGAGGATCTTCGCCATGGAGATGTAGAGCATGAACACGGATGTTTGAAACAGGTTCAGCCCGACGATTTTTTTCACCAAGTTGCCCCGGCTCACGACGACATAGAGGCCGATCATCATCAAGATGACCGTCATCCAGTAATTGTAGTGGCTGACGAAAAACTCGACTGTCATTTCATCCCACATCACCAGTCTGTATCCTTGATCTCAGGCGCGCGGGCTGCGAAGGCGACAAAAACAGCGATCATGACGCTCGCGACCGTCAATCCAACGCCCGCTTCGACGAGGAGGATGCCAAGATGTTGTCCCGCAACTGGGTTGTCGGCATCAGCTAAGGCGGAATAATCGAGATAATTCTTGCCCTTGAAAAAGCTGTAAACGCCTGTTCCTGCATATAGGAGGGCACCGAGAGCAATACCCGCCCGCACAATTGCAGGCGGGGCGACGCGGCGCAGACTGTCCAATCCAAAGACCAGACCGTAGAGGATGAAGGCAACAGCAAAGATCACACCTGCCTGGAACCCACCGCCCGGGCCAAAATCACCATGAAATTGCACATACAGTGCGTAAAGCATGATGGGAGGCATCAGCATTTTTGCAACAACCCGCAAAATGAAATGGTGGTCCATTAGCTCTCTGCCTCTCCGTCTTCTTTGCGTCGTCTGGGCCGACTGGAACCATGCAGAAGCACAATCACGGCAATGCCTGCAGTGAAAATCACTATGACTTCCCCCAGCGTGTCATAGCCTCGGTAGGATGCGAGGACCGCTGTCACAATATTCGGGACGTCGATCTCATCCGGTGTGCGCTCAATATATTCGGGCGCCACATGTTGCTGAACGGGTGTGTCTGCCGAACCAAATGGCGGAAGGTCTGCAGTGCCATAAAGAAGAGCAGCGCCGGTCACAAAGACAACAAGAAGAGGAAGCACCCTTGAATGCTGCGCAGGTTTCTCGTGCTGGTGGGTGAGCGCCAACGTTCCCAGCATGAGAACAGTAGAGATCCCTGCGCCAACGGCTGCTTCTGTAAAGGCGACGTCGACCGCATCCATGGCAACAAACAGGCCAGCTGACAACAAACTGAAAACGCCCGAAAGCATGACAACTGCGAAGAGGTTTCGCAGTCTCATAATCGCGATTGCGGTGATGATCAGAAACCCGAAAAGGATAATGTCAATATAGGCTTCTATGACTTTGTCCCCTTCGGCTCTTTGGCATCATCGTCTTTGATCTCTCCAAGTGGTCTGATGCCGGCTACGAATGCCGCGTTCGCAACAGCATGGGTGCCTGTTGGGCTTGTCAAAAAGACGAACAATCCAATCAGGATGAGCTTGATCGTTACCTGGGTGAGGCCTGCTTGGAACATCATGCCGAGCAGAATGAGTTCTGCTCCGGCGGTATCGATGACACCAGCCCCGTGGAGCCGTGACCAAAAATCGGGTAGGCGGATCATGCCGATGGCGCCAACAATCAGAAAGAAGCCGCCGAGTGCAAAGGAGATCCAGCTGGCAATGTCGAGAACAAGGTCGATCACTCTGCGGCACCTCCTTTGGTTGTCTCAGCGGGAACCTCTGAGGTACGGCCAAGGGCGCGGTACCTGAAGAATTTGAGGATCGCGATCGTTCCGACGAAATTGATCAGAGCGTAGAGGAGGGCAATATCGAGAAATTCAGGTCGTTCGGTCAGGAACCCAATGAGACCAATAATCAAAACGGTCACGGTCCCAAAAGCGTTCACTGCCAAAACACGGTCGTAGACGGTTGGGCCTAGAAACGCCCTGATCAAAATCAGCGCCATTGTTATGGAAACGGCCATGGTTGCAGCAGTAAACATCAGGAGCGGTTCTCCACGGCCGAAACACGGTTACCCATATCAGTCAGTGCCTCCAGATCAGCGGCGTCGTTGGTCAATGCATGGACCAGGAATGACTGGCGTTCGGTTTCAACGGTGATGGTGCCCGGCGTCAACGTGATGGAATTGGCGAAAGTAACGCGGCCTACATCGGTCGTCTGGTTTGCTTGTACGGTAATCATCCGTTGATTGAGACGCATACGCGGTGAGAGAATGACCTTGGTGACCGCCCAGTTTGCCTTCCCGATTTCTGCGGAAAGCCAAAAAAGGTATCCAAATACACCAAACTTCAGTTGCAGCGGGACTGACTCGTGGTCAACGACCTCCATCCGTGCAGCGATGTAGACGCTGACAACGCATGAGAAAACTCCAAGCCCCAACAAAAGTGTGTTGTCTAGAAACCCTGATAGAAGAAGCCAGAGCCCAAAAAGGCCAAGGCCCATAGTTACGGCGTGAATCATTCCCCTGCTTTCGGACAAATAGCGCACAGTGTTTTTGTTATTGCCGCGCTGATCCTCGAAATGAGCTGACGAGGCGTCACTTTTGACGTGCTTACCTTGAACAGTTCATCCCTTTTCTTAATCGCTCATGCTTGAGCCTGCAAGGCGTGAGGACATAAGCACCGGCCAATTGCAAAACCTGCGTTAGCGGGTTTCAACAAGACGCAAAAATCTGTATAATTAACCATTGCCTCTTGGGGGGGGCACACTGAAGATCAAGAACGGCCGGTTTGTCGCGAGCAGAAGTGGTTCGAGTAAAGGTGCGGTATCCGGTCTGATTTCGGGGTGGGGATGGAAGAACAATTCGAATCCACCGGTGAATCACCCGAAACGACTGTAGAAATACACGGCGTTGTTAAGTGGTTTGATTCGGTAAAGGGGTATGGGTTCTTGGTGCCAGACAATGGTGCTGCGGACGTTTTGGTGCATTCATCATGTTTGCGTCAGTTTGGTCGCGATACCCTTGAGGAGGGGGCGACCATCACCTGCGAGGCTGTTCAGCGCCCTAAGGGCATGCAGGCCTCCAAAATCCTTGAGATTGATGACAGCACGGCGGTACAAACCGCCCCGATTCGACCGGCTGACAAGAATCCTGAAACAGCGGTAGTGCCTGTGGGCGACTTTGAGGTCGCCGTTGTCAAATGGTTCAACCGTGCGCGTGGGTACGGGTTTGTGACGCGGGGTGATGGTACTCCGGACATTTTCGTGCATATGGAGACCTTGCGCCGCTTTGGTGTTCGGGAGCTTGTTCCTGGCCAGGAAGTCAGTGTGCGGTTCGGCGAAGGGCCAAAAGGACTCATGGTCGCCGAGATTTCGGCCAGTGACGCTGCTGACGAGGCGCCTGAAGGCGCTCATTAGCGTGAAAAGCTAGCTCAGGTCTGGTGCGATTATTGTGTTCTGGTCTATGCAGGGCCATGGCAAGCTCTCAAAAAATCGAAAAAGACGAATTTCCATGGAACCCACCAGACGGGTTTCAGGAATCAACCACGCGTGGCCCCTATACCAGCCACAACGGGCCGTTTTTCCACAAAACAACTGATGATGGTTTCTGGCATGGTGTGCGGGTTCAACCTCGCCATTGCAATTCCAAGGGCATCACCCACGGCGGCATGTTGATGGCTTTCGCCGATGGATTGCTTGGAACAGCGGTGTACCTGGAAACAAAGACGGTGGCGCTGACCGCTCGAATGAATTCAGATTTTCTTTCTTCGGCGCGTCCCGGTGAATGGTTGGAGGGGACCGCGAGGGTGACACGTGCAACATCCTCTGTCGCTTTTTGCGAAGCGGAGCTCTATGTGGGCGGCCGTTCTGTGCTGCGCGCCACCGGCGTTTTCAAATTAATGCAGCGTCATAAGGAAAAGGATGCGATTCCGTCCTAAATTCGGCTGATTTTCTTGTTTTTGGCATTGCACCAAATGCAAAGGGGCGGTAACAAGACGCCGTCGGGGCATGGCGCAGTCTGGTAGCGCACCTGGTTTGGGACCAGGGGGTCGCAAGTTCGAATCTTGCTGCCCCGACCAGTTTTCCCAGAAAATTAATGTGTAGATGAAAAGTGGCCCTATCTAGCGACTTCAATGCCATATTGGCTGCGTAGGTCCTTGATCGGGGTATTCCACATGTCATCGGTAATCTCGTGATAGGGCCAGCGCTTGTTCAAGCGCCGTACGGGTCCGAAGCGAACGCGCATGACTTTTGGGAACACAGTCACGAAATATTTTGTGTAGAGCCGCAGTCTCCCACCTTCCTCTTTTACGAGCTTCTGAATGATCTCCTTTACTTCTGGCATGCGGGAGTAGGCCATGGCGTTTTTCCAACCAATGTCTGTTCCACCCAAGGTCCAGGCATCCAGCATGGCTTCACCCTTGAATGATGTATCGCAGCCAAACACGACATGGGTTGCGTCATGATCGATGAACATCTTGCCGACTTGTTTTGCTGAGGCGCCGACTTCAGGCTGCTTCTCGTAGAGTTCCTCCAGGCCTTCGCGCAATGTGAGAGCGCAATCCTGATTCAAAAAGGATAAGTCTTGATTGGCCATACAACCCTCGCATCTGCAGCTTTGTGGTCTCCGGGACCTAATTTCAGATGAGGGTAACAGTGATGTCAATTGACATGTGGCATGTCAGAAGATCCTATGAGCACAAACATAAAACAGGAGACGTCCATGGAAATCCTTCGCACTCCCGAAGAGCGATTTGAAAACCTACCCCTATATCCATTCGCCCCCAATTATTGCGATGTGGATGACGGCGAAGGCCATGTCGTGCGGATACACTATGTGGACGAAGGGCCGAAAGATGGCCCTCTGATCCTCGCCATGCACGGACAGCCTGTCTGGTCCTATCTCTATCGGAAGATGATCCCCTTGTTCGTGGCGAAGGGCTACCGGGTGATCTGCCCGGACCTCATTGGCTTTGGGCGTTCTGACAAACCTACCAGCGTTGACGATTATACCTATGCCCGGCATGTGGGCTGGGTCACCTCGCTGGTCACTCAGCTCGACTTGCAAAATGTGACCTTCTTTGGCCAGGACTGGGGTGGGCTGATTGGCCTGCGTGTTGTTGCGGAGAATGAGGCCCGGTTCGCGCGGGTCTGCATCGGTAATACCGGTCTGCCAGATGGAAAGGGCGTTCCGTTGGAACTCGCGCCTAAGATGCATGCTTATTATGAGAGCATTGAGGTGCCAACAGCGGAAAATCTAGGCTCGCATTTCGTTGAGAATACGAACGGGATGGGCTTTCTTCATTGGGTGAAGTTTGCTGCTGAAGCCACTGATTTTGTTGTCTCAAACATGGTCAAGAATAGCTCGCCTGTCGGCATTTCAGATGAAGAAGCGGCTGCCTTTGATGCGCCGTTCCCGAGTGACGAGTATATGGCAGGCGCCCGCAAGTTCCCGTCACTGGTGCCTATCATCCCAGACAATCCGGCGATACCGGCCAACAAAGCTGCGTGGGAAGTCTTCCACAAGTGGGAAAAACCATTCCTCACGGCTTTCAGCGACATGGACCCTGTCACCGCGGGTGGCGAGAAGCGTTTCCAGGAAGAAGTGCCGGGTGCCAAGGGGCAACCTCACACAACCATCAAGACGGGTGGTCACTTCCTTCAGCATGACCAGCCAGACGCTCTTGCAACTGTCATCATGGATTTCATTGAAGCCAATCCCTAAGCTGGCCGCCGAAACGCTAGGGGGATGTTGATGAGTTGGTGGATGACAGGGCTTGCGGGCCTGCTGTTTATTCTAGCTGTTGGTGGTCTCTATCTATGGCGGTCTAACGTGCCGCCAAGGCCCTCAGTGGGGGTCGCTACGACCCTCGTCAGTGGTGATCAGACCCGGGGCTACTATGTTTCGGGCAACGGCCCGACCGTCGTTCTGCTCGCCAGCCTTGGCCGTGCGGCCAGTGATTTCAATGACTTAGTCGTTAGTCTTAATCAGGCAGGTTACCGAACGATAGCCATTGATCCGCCTGGTATTGGCGACAGCTCGTTGATGGACGTGGACGGCATGACGGGCCATGACTTGGCGCGTGGCGTCCACGAGATCGTCGAAAAAGAAGTGCCTGCGGGTGCGCAGATCGCGGTCCTGGGGCACGCGTTTGGAAACCGTATCGCACGGACCTATGCAGCTAATTATCCCGACAGGGTTTCGGCGACCATTTTGGCTGCAGCTGGGGGCAAGATCGCTATTCATCCCAAAGCCGCCGAAGCGCTGAGGCACAGCTTTTTGACCTTCATGCCGGATTGGTGGCGGCGTCCCAAAGTCCGCTATGCCTTCTTTAGCGGTGACAACCCGATCCCGGACTATTGGATGGGCGGCTGGTCAACGGGCACGGCGCAGCTTCAGGGCTATACGACCCGGAGCACGCCCAGCGAAGACTTTTGGGGCGGTGGAAGTGCGCCCATGCTGGTTGTGCAGGCCATGGATGACACGATCGCACCGCCGGAGCACACGGCGATCCTCTTGAAGGAGGAGTTTGGGGAGCGGGTCACGGTTGCCGAGATCGAGAATGCTGGACATGCGCTCTTTCCAGAGCAGCCTGAGAAGATTGCAGCCGTCATGCTTGCCTTCTTGGCCATCCATCACCCGACAGATAGTTAAGCTGCAGCAGGACGCGCAAAATCGATTGGGATTTCGTTCAGCCAGAAAGCCCGTTTCACAAACCGTTGGAGGTCCTGGGTGGGGTAGCGCATGTGCCCGCTTTCCAGATGGTGGGGCGCGAATTCCAGGATGAATTCAACATCCAACCAATTGAAACCCAGTCTATTGAGTCTCCGGGCGGCTTCTGCGGCGGTAATCGTCTTTTGGGGGGTGTCTGTCATGATTGGCCTCTCCATAACGCACTAGGTGGACGACAAGTGGCGGCGGGTACTGGGTCCGCTCAACGAGGCTTTAGCTATCGGGATCCAATGACCAAAATTTGTCTCGTCTGCGAACGTTTGGTGACGGAAATGGGCTAAATGCCGAGCGCCAAGCTCTTGTTTTCGGACGCAAATCAGGCGATACAGGGGCATCAAACAGATTAAGTCTTGAGGAAAATTCCATGCTTGCACGCATTTATAAGCCTGCGAAAACAGCTATGCAGTCTGGCACCGCCAGAACGCGCAAGTGGATCTTGGAATTTGAGGCTGAGCAGGCACGCTCCATTGATCCATTGATGGGCTATACGAGCTCGTCGGATATGAACTCTCAAGTGAAGATGAGCTTTGAGACGAAAGAGCAAGCCATTGCCCATGCTGAGAAACATGGAATTGCCTATCAGGTTATTGAACCCAAAAGAGGCAAGAGGTCGATCAAGGCTTACTCGGACAATTTCAAATTTGGCCGCATCGGCCAATGGACCCATTAAGCGGTCGGCGGGCGAATTGATCGTCACGGTTAGGTCCCGTAGCTCAACTGGATAGAGCACCTGCCTTCTAAGCAGGATGTTGCAGGTTCGAGTCCTGCCGGGATCGCCATTTGCGCCTTAGACCCCCTAATGATCAAAAGGCCCTGCCCAAAAAATGTCTGAAATGAAGCTCGCGAAGCCCCGGTTCGACATTGGGTTGGCGACCAATAATCTCGAAGGCATGCTCGACTTCTGGCAGAAGGAAGTGGGGGTACCTCTTGATCATGTGTTGAAGGTTCGCCGTGGGCAGAACCAGCATCGCCATGACCTGATGGGCTCGGTGCTCAAGATCAATCACTTCGAAGAGGCGGTTCCTGATGCCTCGCCAGCTGGCTACCAGGAGCTCCTTATTGCGAGTGACAAAGCTCCGCAGCAGCTTACCGATCCTGACGGCAACGCCGTGTCACTCGTCATTCCTGGATCGGAGGGTGTTTCGCAGATTGCCGTCCGCATGGGTGTGCGCGATCTAGAGGCTCACAAGCGCTTCTATTCTGAAGCATTTGGGTTCCCTGAAAGGCCTTACGACAAAGGGCTTGCCTTTCAGGCCGGCGAGGGGCTGATCTTGCTTGAGCGGGACGACCACGCGCCGAGCGATGCCGAGTTCCGGGGAAAGGGGTGGCGTTACATCACCTTCCAGGTCTTCAAGGTGGATGACGAACACAAACGGGTTCTTGACGCGGGCGGTGGCGAAGCATTAGCCCCTGTGACGCTTGGCACGACCGCGCGCATTTCCATGGTCCGTGATCCAGACGGAAACTGGATTGAGCTCTCACAGCGCGCATCGATTGTCGGAAGCCTGGACTAAGGCGCTCCATCAGCTCTGTTACGACTGTTCAATACCAGCTGGGGTCGTGGGTTTTCTGATATGCGGGCCTGTCTTTGAGACGTCTGACATAGGCTCTTTGTTTGTCGGTGGGGTGCACCAACGAACCTGTCTGAATGAAGAAATCCAGTGTCCCACCAAAGACAATGTCGGCTGCGGTGAAGTCGCCGCCAAGGACCCAGTCTGTGTCGGGAGTCATTTCTTCGATGGTCTTGAGGCACCGCTCCAGATCCCCGAAACCCGCTGACATTGCCGGGTACTCACCGACATTCATCGACTTGACCGTGAACATCGGTTCTATGGTGGTCCCTGGGACAAACATGTAGCGGTAATATTTACCTCGGGCCGGTGACCCCACTGCAGGCGCAAATCCCTTCTCAGGAAACTTGTCGGCAAGGTACGCACAAATTGCTGCAACTTCTGTGACGACAACACCGTCATCGACCAGCACAGGAATTTTGCCCATTGGGTTGATTTTGCGGAACTCGGTAGTGGCTGTATCACCAGCTTGAAGGTCGACAATAATCTGCTCTGGCTCAACATCCAGCTCGGCGAACATCCAGAGCGTGGTCATCGCGCGGCTCATGGGATTGCAATAGTGTTTCATTTGAAAGGCCCTTGTCGTTTGAGCCCCTCTGCTAGCAGCCTCTTCCTGACAGCATCCTGACAGTAGGCCTCCTGACATAAGGGTGGCAGTAGCCCTGCCGGAACGAGCCGGGTGGTCTTTTAATCACCACGTCGGGCTTCAGCGTCAAACTGCTCAAGCAGCTGACGGATGTATTTTGAGACTGCTGCGTCCTCCGTGTTTTTGCTGCGTGTGCCTTTTGGTGACGCGAGGCGGGAAAGCTTTGCATCTAGCTCTGGAGGAAGATGGATGGTTCTTGCTCGCAGGCGGGGTTGCGCGCCTGGTTCACGACGGCCTGTCGTCTGGACGCCTGCGGGCAGGGGGCTGGCGCATGCCGGACAGGTTTTGGCGCGCCATGGGGCTCTGGTAGCGCAGGCGGGGCAAGTTTTCCATTTTGTCTGGGTGAGGAAACTCAACACAATGAGCGTGGTTATCCCGACGACGACTGACATTTCCGCAAAAAGCCGGAAGGTTGTAAAATCGATTGCCGCGCCTGCGGACCGGAGATCAGCTGGGTCCAGAATCCCGGTAAGTGCGGCTATGGCCAGTGGTACGGCTATGGCAAGGGTTTGAGCCGCTGCTGAGATACCCAGCCAGACGAAAACACTCCGGCCTTTGAAATGACTGGCCACAAATGCTGCGAGGAGGATAAAGACCAGCATGACACCGGCAAGCAGCAGCAGCCCGTCCCAATCGGGCCGAAGCACTCCAAATTCCGCCAGTTTTTCTGCTATCAACGACACAGATTTGTGACCAATCGTTAACTTGGAAAAGAGCGATTCCTCGCCAATGCTCTTCAAGTGACACTATACTTCGCGGTAAGCTTACCGTTGAATTCAGAGAATTGGGTAAACGACCATGACGAACCACCGCGCACTACATAATAGAGCCAAAACTGCTGTTCTTGCTGATGATAGAGGGCATAGGCAGCGCCTAGTGGTTGGCACGTTTGCTGCCCTTCTTCTGGCGTTGGCAGCGGTAGGCGCGATGGTGTCGCAAAGTGGTGCCGCAGAACCAGCAGCAGAAGCACCGGCGGCTGCCAGCGAAGCAACTGGGCATGACCTCTATCGTCGTGGGTACTACGAAGAAGCAATTGCTGAGTGGACCAAGGCCGCGGATGAGAATGGCGATGCGGGTGCTGCGTTTCGTCTCGGCGAAGAATATTTCGATGCAAAAGTTGTAAAGCGCGATGTTCCGACGGCCGTCAAATACCTGACCCTGGGCGCTGAAGGTGGCGACGATCGGGCGCAGCAGGACTTGGCGACCATGTATGACAATGGCTGGGGCGTGACCGCTGATGTGGATCAGGCGGCTTATTGGTATTTGGAAGCCGCCAAACGTGGCAGTGCGGTTGCTCAGTACAACATTGCGACAATGTATGAGACGGGAACCGGCGTCGAGCAGGATATCGAGAAAGCTTATATGTATTACCTGCTCGCAGTGCAGGGTGGCTTTCCCCACTTCGCAACCACAGAGCTTGAAAATGTGTCCCGGACCATGACGGCAGAGCAGATCAAAGAAGCGACGGTGATGGCGCGAGATTTCGAGCCACTGGACGAAGAAACCGATGAACGCGACAGCTGATCAGGGGCTTTCCGGTCGATAATGACGCACTGGTAAAGGCTTGGTTTTCTGCTATTCTTTGGGTCTATTGCGCGCGATCTAACGCAGCGACAACAAATAAAAACAATATTCGCTGGCTGATGTCTGGGCGTCGTTTTCAAACGTTTGACTCTCAGGAGAGGGATGTCTCATGAATTTTGTAACTACGAAGGGCTCTAACAAGCTGTTGGTGGCGTCGCTTGCCGCTGGCATGAGCCTTGGGATGGCTTTCCCGGCAATGGCCGGCGTAAGCGAAAGCGAAGCGGCACGTCTTGACGGCGACCTGACTCCAATGGGCGCGGAACGCGCGGGCAATGCCGACGGCACCATCCCTGCGTGGACTGGGGGCATCTCCAGCCCTCCGGCAGGGATCACTTACACGATCGGCGACCATCACCCGGATCCTTTCGCGGATGATGAAGTTCTCTTCACCATCACGCCGGAGAATGCTGCAGAACATGCAGACAAGCTTACACCTGGGCATCTGGCAATTCTGAGTGCCTACGATACTTATAAAATGAATGTGTATCCGACACGGCGTTCTTGTGCATTCCCGGAGGCAGTTTACGCAGCCAACCGTGCGAACGCGGTAAATGCGTCACTTGTTGCTGATGGAAATGGAGTCGCTGGCGCTTTGCTCGGTACACCATTCCCGATTCCGCAAGAAGGTGTTGAAGTGGTTTGGAACCATAACCTGCGCTACCGCGGTCATAAGCTCACTCGGCAGTTCTCTGCTTTCTCGCCCTCGTTTGGTGGTGGGTTCACACCGATCGTTGTTCGTGACCAGGTTATCTTTACCTACGCGGATCCAACGACCGAGAAATTTGACGACCTAGATAATATCTCACTGAAATATATGCAGACAGTCGTTTCGCCTGCCCGTCGTGCCGGCGAAATCATCTTGGTTCATGACACGATCAATCAGATTGCAGGTCCCCGTAACGCGTGGTCCTACAGCCCAGGTACCCGCCGTGTGCGCCGGGCTCCAACGATCGCTTATGATAATCCCCAGTCCTATTCAGACGGCCTGCAAACTGCAGACAATTTCGACCTCTTTAACGGGTCTCCAGATCGGTATCAGTGGGAGATGCTCGGCAAGCAGGAACGATACATTGCGTATAACAGCTACAAGATCGGATCTGATGCGCTGACCTATGAGCAAATCGCTCAGGAACGGCATGTGGACCAGGACCTGCTTCGCTATGAGCTGCACCGTGTCTGGGCTGTCGAAGGAAAGCTGAATGAAGGCCAGCGTCATATTTACACGCGTCGCGTAAAATATATGGACGAGGATAGCTGGACCATGGCCGCGGCAGAACTCTATGACGGTCGCGGCGAACTGTGGCGGACCCAGGAAGCGCACATCGTTCAATATTATGACGTGCCTACCTGTTTCAACGGATCAGAAATTGTTTATGACCTGATCGTTGGCCGCTATGTGGTTCAGGGATTGAAAAACCAGGAGCCGATGATCAATTTTTTCGCCGATGAGTTGAACGAAGATCAGTTCACCCCATCAGGTGTGCGGGCATCGGCCAGCCGCTGAATCAAAATTCAGTCTAAAATGAGAGGCGGGCGCATTGTTAATGCGCCCGTCTTTTGTATGCTCGACTCTTAGCAATGGGGGAAGGGCATGTCAGAAACCAAATGGCAGAACTGGTCTGGATGGGTAACGGCGCACCCTCACACATTTCATTCGCCGCGAACCGAGGAGACTCTTGCGACGCTTGTTGGCCAATCTGATGGGCCTGTCCGCGTGGCGGGTTCCGGCCATTCGTTCACTCCGGTCTGTGAGAGCGAGGGAACTCTCTTCTCCCTTGAGAATATGAGCGGGCTGATTTCCACAGACCTGGAAGCCAAGACCGCCAGAGTGTTCGCCGGGTCGACCATCAGAGACCTGGGGCCCCTGTTGCATGAACAGGGATTGGGTCTGATCAATCAGGGTGATATCGACCGGCAAGCGATCGCAGGCGCGGTGGGCACGGGCACCCATGGAACCGGGAACGCTCTAAAAAGCATCTCCGCAGCGGTTGTCGGATTTCGCCTCGTGACACCTAACGGAGACATCATCAATTGTTCTGCAGATGAAAACTCGGACGTGTTTCATGCCGGCCGGGTATCAATGGGCAGCATTGGGATCATGACAGAGATCGAGCTGCAATGCGTGCCTGCTTATGCACTTGAAGAACGCGGAGGACGATTACCTGTCGCGGATCTCTTTGACACCCTGGATGGCCTTCGAGATGACAATCGGCATTTCGAGTTTTTCTGGTTTCCCTTTGCTGATGATGTTCTGGTGAAGACCCTCAACGTTTCTGATGTTCAGCCCAAACCTCGTAAGCGAGCTCCTGATGGTCAAGATGGCCCGGCTGATATCGCTTTCAGAAAACTATGTGAGATAAGCCGGTTTGCGCCGTTCCTGCGAGGTCGTTTTCAAAGGCAGATGACAGAGCAGGGTGGTTCTCGCTATGCAGGTGATGCGCCCGGACGCTCCCGGTGGTCGCATGATGCGTTTCCGAGCGATAGAAATGTCCGCTTCAATGAGATGGAATATGCAGTCCCTGCGGAGCGGGGGCCTGATTGTGTTCGGGAAGTCGCCGAGCATATGCGCTCTTGTGGCATGAACTTTTTGTTCCCGATTGAGTATCGGTATGTGGCTGCGGATGATGCTTGGCTCAGTCCCTTCTATGAGCGGGATTCTGTCACAATCTCAATTCATCAATATCACAAACAGGCTTATGCGGAGCTCTTCCGCGGTGTCGAGCAGATCTTTCAGAAATATGACGGGCGGCCGCATTGGGGCAAACTGCACACCTTGGCCGCTGGAGACCTGCAAGAGCTCTATCCAAGGTGGGATGATTTCTGCGCAGTAAGGAACCGCTTGGACCCACAAGCAAAAATGCTGAACCCGTTCCTACGCAAGATCTTCGGAGTTGCCTAGTTAATCTTCGTCGAAAAGGGCGACGGTTTGGCCTTCTTCGATTGCGTCTTCTTCAGCGACGAGAATTTCGACAAGAGTGCCATCGGCCGGGGCCATGATGGGAATTTCCATCTTCATCGATTCCAGGATGAGGATTGGATCATCTTCCTCAAGTTTGTCGCCAACCTTCGTTTCGATCTTCCAGACTTTGCCCGTGATCTCACTTTTTACTTCGACTTGTGCCACGGAGGCCTCCCGCTCATTTCAGTTTGTTTAATCAACCTTACCACGAGACATATCTGTCATCGAAGGGCTTCCAGCTCAATATCAGAGGTAAGAACAACAGCCTTCAGGAGGGCCCAGATCGGACGGCCAGGCTGTAAGTCCAATTCAGTGGCTGCGCGTTTTGTGATCCTTGCCCAGACAGGCTGCGCATTGTGTTCGTTGGACGGTCGAACAAGGACATCCACCTGAGCGGCTCCCGCTTCAGTCATGGTGCCAACCTCTCCGGCAATCACATTGCGGATCGAGAGGCCCGCGGGTTCGGTCGTGGATAGAACAAGGTCGCGGGCGCGAATTCGGAGCCTGACCTGGTCGCCATAACGCCCTGTGATGTTTGGTGCGGTCAGCACTCCCCAGGGGGTCTCTATGGAGAACAGGCCGTCGTCTGACCGCTTTCCTATGGTGGCGGCTACAATGGTTACGGGTTCGGGGTGCTCATTGTTGGTCGAACCACCAAGGATCAAAGATTGCACATCGATCCGGCTCAATGTTTCTTCCACACTTCCGCGGGCAAGGATCTTGCCTTGATCCATGACAATAACACTGTCTGCAAGACGGAGTGTCTCATCCAAATTGTGGCTGACATAGAGAATTGGAAGGTCAAAGCGATGCCGCAAGCGTTCCAGAAAGGGCATGATTTCCCGACGACGCGCGAGATCGAGACTGGCGAGAGGTTCGTCCATCAAAAGAGCTGCCGGTGAAGAAAGAAGCGCACGTCCAATGGCAATTCTCTGTTTTTCACCGCCTGACAAATGATGGGGGCGCCTTGAAAGGAGACTGCCGATGTCCAACAGATCAACAATCTCGTCAAACGTACTGAGTGCTGCACGGGTCTGTCTTCGAGAGTAGGTCAGGTTGGACTTTACCGTCATATGAGGGAACAGGCGCGCATCCTGGAAAACCATGCCCAGTTCCCGATGCTCGGGAGACAGGTTTATGTTTTGTGCAGTATCAAAGAGAGCTTGTCCGTCTAGCCGAATGGACCCCTCATCAGGATCAGCCAGACCAGCAATAGTTGAGAGAAGCATGCTTTTACCAGCGCCCGATGGCCCGATGATGCCGGTGACACCTGCTGAAGCTTGAAGGTCTACGTCCAGGCCAAAGGAGCCCTCTTGCTTCTGCACCACTATTGACAGAATGCCGCTCACAACGCTTGTCCCGTCAAACGCCTGCGGACCGCCCGTCCAAGAAGCTCTGATGCAGCAAGCGTCACCACAGCGAGCACAATTGAGAGCGCGACAAGCCGATAGCCCATCTCTTCACCGTCTGGGGACTGCAATGCGCTGTAGAGCGCCAGGGGCAGGGTTTGTGTCTCGCCAGGGATGTTTCCGACAAACGCAATGGTGGCACCAAACTCGCCTAAGGCGCGTGAGAAGGCGAGAAGGGAGCCAGCGATCAGACCTGGAGATACCAGAGGCAGAATGACGGTCACGAAGACACGGGTGGGCGACGCTCCCAACGTACGCGCGGCCTGAATGAGACCGGCATCGATGGCCTCAATTGACAAACGCAGCGCTCTCACAAGAAGCGGAAACCCCATCACCGCAGCTACGATGGCCGCGCCCTGCCAAGTGAACACGAGACGCAATCCAAACTGACCATTCAGCCATCCGCCCACAGGTCCATTGATGCCCAGCAATACCAGTAAGAGATAGCCCGTCGCGACCGGCGGCACGACGAGCGGTAGGTGAACCAGGCCGTCGAGGATGATTTTCCCGGGAAAGTTTTTGCGTGCAAGAAGCCAAGCGACCACAAAGCCGAAAGGCAGTGAGGCGACAACGCCTGTAAGGGCCACCTTGAGCGAGAGGGAGAGGGCTATCCACTCTGCATTTGTCAGTTCCAACATCACCGCGCGGATACCCGGCTGAAACCATGGTCAGCGAACATGGTCGCCGCCTCGTAGGATTGCAGATACTCGAAGAAGTCTCGTGCTGCGCTGTTGGGCGTTCTGCCAACGAGAGCAAGGGGATAGATAATGTTAATGCCGTCAATTGACGGGATTAGGCCTGCTATTCTCACTTCATCATCTATCGCGGCGTCGGTTCTATAGACGATCGCCGCACTTGCTTCGCCTCTAGCAACCCATGTGAGAGCGGACCGAACGGAAGAGGCGCGAACAATCTGCCCGTCCTCAAGCCCTCCAAGACCGAAATGCCGGAGCGCGGTTTGCGCGTAGCGTCCTGCTGGTACTGTGTTTGGATCACCAATTGCCAGTTTGCCGTCGCTTAGGTAACGCTGAATATTTTCCGCCTGTTGAATATTGAGACGTGTGTCTGTGTCCTGTGTAGAGACGATAAACACGAGCTGGTTTGAAAGGAGGTCCACTTTGTTTTGTGGACGGACAAGGCCTGCGTTCTCGACCCAGGTCAACCAGTCGCTATTCGCAGAGAGGAAAAGATCGGCGGGGGCTCCGGCTTCTATCTGCCGCGCTAATGTGCCGGACCCCGCAAAGACTGTGCTCACAGAGCAGGCGGTTTCCTTTTCATACTCTGCCGCAATTTCCTCGAGAACATCTGTCGTGCTTGCGGCAGCAAAAATGGTTATTGGTTCGCACGCCGCTCCATAACCAAAAGCGGGGACAAGAGAACCAAACAGCCATGCGCACGCAGCAACGAGAGACGCTCTCATGAGTGTTTTACCAGCCTTTCGAACCCTGCCTCTAGGTCCGCGATCAAGTCATGCGGATTTTCAAGCCCAGCATGGATGCGGATCAGGGGGCCTTCCGGCGCCCATTTTGTGGCCGTTCGATTGCTAGCTGGATCTGCGGGGATGATCAGGCTTTCATAGCCGCCCCACGAGTATCCCATGCCAAAAAGTTCCAGATCATCGAGCATGGCAGCGACGGCTTTGTCACTCACAGGTTTGAGGACGACACCGAATAGGCCGCAGGCGCCGCTGAAGTCTCGTTTCCAGATTTCATGACCAGGGTCTGTCGGCAAAGCCGGGTGCAGCACGCGGGAAACTTCGGGGCGGTCTTCAAACCATTTGGCAAGAAAGATGCCCGTCTCCATGTGCCGGTGCAATCGCACGGAGAGTGTCCGGAGGCCACGGAGTGCGAGGTAGATGTCGTCCGGTCCAGCAGTGATGCCAATCGCGCCATGGTTTTTGATCGTCGCGCGCCAGGCACTTTCATTGGTTGTGATGGTGCCCATCATCACGTCTGAATGCCCAACAATATATTTCGTCGCCGCCTGAATGGAGACATCTGCACCAAGAGCGAAAGGGTTGCAGAAGAGGGGTGACGCCCAGGTATTGTCCATGATGACAAGCGCACCTGCGTCATGGGTTGCTTTAGCGATTGCCGGAATGTCCTGCATCTCAAAAGTCTGCGAGCCTGGCGCTTCAGTATAGACCACACTGGTTTCTGCTCTGATCAAGTTAGCAATACCTGAGCCGACGACTGGATCGTAATACTCGACATCGATGCCGTACCGCTTGAGAACAACATCGCAAAAAGTGCGTGTTGGCCCGTAGACACTATCGGTGACAAGTACGTGATCGCCGGCTTTCAGATGTGCCAGAAGCGCAATCGAACAGGCCGACAGTCCAGAGGGTGTCACAAGGGTCCGATATCCGCCCTCTAGTTCAGCAACCGCGTCCTGAAAAGCGAAGGTTGTCGGTGTGCCTCGACGGCCATATGTAACCTTGGCGTCGCGGGCGTGGAGAGCCTCCACACTTGGATAGAGGATGGTTGAGGCATGATAGACGGGTGGGTTGATGACCCCGTGGTTATTGTGGGGATCTCTGCCTGTTGTGACGATTGTTGTGTCTTGATGTTTCTTTTTGGTCATATTCCGCCACTCACTGACTTTTGGCCGCCGCTTCTAGTGTCGCAGCCGACTTCGTTGTAAGAATAGGGGGTGGCGGCCTGTAGCAAAAGAGCTATAGAGCCAAAGTCAGAGTTCAATACTGAGTTAGGCGCGTTTGAGGGGAGATTTCATGAACAATCGGCTTTTGCCAGCGGTTTTGGCCCTGGTTGTCGGGGTTGTAGCCGGCTTTCTGCTGTATCCAATGTTTGCAGGTGGTGGCGATGAGCCTGCACCGGCTGTTGCTGCGAGCGATAGCGCGGATCCACAGGCTGAAGCGGAACCGCTCCCCGTTGTATCGAGCCGGTCGACGCTCGACCTTGTGCGAGAGCGAGGCTATGTGCGTTGCGGCGTTAGCCAGGGCCTTCCCGGGTTTTCAAATCCGAATGATTCAGGTGACTGGAGCGGTATTGATGTTGATCTCTGCCGCGCTGTCGCCGCTGCTGTTTTTGGAGATGCGGATAAATCCCGTTATACGCCTCTGTCAGCGAAGGAACGATTTACAGCTCTGCAATCGGGCGAGATCGATGTGCTGACCCGAAATACGACCTGGTCCTTGACCCGTGACACCGCACTTGGTCTCGATTTTGTGGGCGTCAATTATTATGACGGCCAGGGCTTTATGGTTCGCAAGGAACTTGGTGTGAAGAGTGTCATGGAGCTGGATGGCGCGGTTGTCTGCACCAATACGGGCACTACGACCGAGCTTAATGTTGCTGACTTTTTCCGTTCCAACGGACTGGCTTACTCCATCGTCGCCTTTGAAAAGTCAGACGAAGTGGTTGCTGCCTATGATGCCGGGCGCTGTGATGCCTTCACGACCGATGCCTCCGGTCTTTACTCAGAACGTTTGAAGCTCGTGGACTACAATGATCATGTTGTGCTGCCCGAAATTATTTCCAAGGAACCGCTTGGACCTGCGGTGCGCCAAGGTGATGACCAATGGGCTGATATTGTTCGTTGGTCGCTCTTCGCCATGGTTGAAGCAGAAGAGCTTGGTGTGACATCGAAAAATGCCGGCGACATGCGTACGACGCAAAACCCGGCAATCCGTCGTCTACTGGGTGCTGAAGGTGCTTTCGGCCAAAACCTCGGCATCCCAAATGACTGGGCGTACAAAATCATTACGCAAGTTGGGAACTACGGAGAGTCATTTGAGCGAGGTGTTGGCGTGAACACACCTCTTGGAATTCCACGGGGGCTCAATGCTCTCTGGAAGGATGGCGGATTGCAATATTCGCCACCCGTACGCTGAACCAGGATAGGTGACCGCCCGAAAAGATACGATGTCCAGTAGCCCTCAGCCCTGGAACAATCCCAAGCTACGCGCCTTTGCGGTTCAGCTTGCGGTACTGTTTGTCGTGGGATCCTTTGTGTGGATTATTATCGACAACACGATCACCAATCTGCAGCGCCAAAACATCGCATCGGGATTTGGGTTCCTAGAGAACCCTGCAGGTTTTGGCATCGCGCTTACGCTGGTTGACTATACCGAGCAGTCGAGCTACGGGCGCGCGCTGCTTGTCGGGTTTCTGAATACGCTGCTTGTTGCGGTGATTGGCATTTTTGTTGCCACGATCCTCGGCTTTACTCTTGGTATTGCACGTCTCTCCTCCAATTGGCTCGTTGCGAAGATCGCCACGGTTTATATCGAGGTGGTCAGAAACGTGCCTCTGCTGCTTCAGTTGTTTTTCTGGTATTTCGCGGTTTTAAGAGCGCTGCCCTTGCCACGGGAAAGCCTGTCACTCCTGGAGCTCGCATTCCTGAACAATCGAGGGATCTATGTTCCCGCCCTCTTGCTAGAGGGAAACGGTCTGATCCTGGGTCTGTCGGTCCTCGTCGGCATCGTCTCTGCGTGGCTTATCGGACGACATGCCAAACGCAAACGGCTGGAGACAGGTGAGATTGTGAAAGGTGTCGCGTTCGCACCCTTGCTGGTTTTCGTCCTTCCTGTTCTGGCGTTTCTGGCACTCGGTATGGGGCTGAAGGCCGAGGTGCCATCACTACAGGGGTTTGGGTTTAAAGGTGGCTGGTCGCTCATACCCGAATTTGTATCGCTTCTGCTGGCGCTCTCATTCTATACAGCCGCCTTTATCGCAGAGAATGTTCGCTCCGGTATCCTTGCTGTCTCCAAAGGGCAGACCGAGGCTGCGCGCGCGTTAGGACTGAAGCCTACGCCTATTTTGCGATTGGTGGTTATTCCGCAAGCCTTGCGGGTGATCATCCCTCCGCTCACGAGCCAGTATCTCAATCTGACGAAGAACTCTTCGCTCGCCGTGGCAATTGCTTATCCCGATCTCGTGTCGGTTTTTTCGGGAACTGTGCTCAATCAGACAGGGCAGGCGGTTGAGGTGATCGCGATCACCATGACCATTTACCTAAGTCTTAGCTTGTTCACCTCTTTGGTGATGAATTGGTACAACCGCCATATGGCTCTGGTGGAGCGATAGATCATGAGCGAGTCATTTGTACGCACCAATCACGCGCCTGAAAGAATGCCTCCGAATGCCCATATCGGCGTGGTTCGGTGGATGCGCGAAAACCTCTTCTCCTCCTGGTTTAACGCGTGTTTGACCATTTTCTCGATCGTTCTTCTATTTCTCACTCTGCCGCCTCTTTTGGACTGGGCGATATTTAGCGCGGTGTTTTCCGGTGAAGATGGCGCTGCCTGCCGTGTCGATGGTGCAGGGGCCTGCTGGGCATTTGTTGAAGCCAAGTTCGGGCAGTTTCTTTTTGGCCGCTATCCCGCCGAAGAAAGATGGCGGGTGCTTCTCACCCTGTTTCTTGGCGTTGCGGGATTGGCACCATTGCTCATTCCCAGCGAATTTCCCAAGAAATGGTTCGTTGCCTATCTGCTGGTTCCATTTCCGCTTCTCGCTTTTGTTTTTCTGTCTGGCGGGCTGTTTGGTCTCGCAACGGTTGAAACCAGTGACTGGGGCGGGTTGATGGTGACCCTCGTTGTGGCTGTGACCGGCATTGCGGCATCCCTGCCTCTCGGAGTTCTTCTAGCGCTTGGCAGGCAATCCAATATGCCGGTTGTTCGGATCCTCTGTGTTGTCTTCATTGAGTTTTGGCGCGGTGTACCTCTGATCACTGTCCTCTTCATGTCGAGCGTGATGCTGCCATTGTTTCTTCCCGAAGGCATGAGCTTCGACAAGCTGCTCCGGGCCTTGATAGGGGTTGCACTGTTCTCCTCGGCCTATATGGCAGAAGTAGTGCGCGGGGGGCTCGCTGCCGTGCCTGCGGGGCAATATGAGGCAGCTAAAGCGCTTGGGCTGACCTACTGGCAATCCATGGGGCGGATAGTGCTGCCTCAGGCGTTGAAGACTGTTATTCCGGGGATCGTGAACAATTTCATTGGTCTCTTCAAAGACACCACCTTGGTTTTGATTATTGGCCTGTTTGATCTGCTTGGCATTGTGCAGTCCAACTTTACGGACCCAACCTGGTCATCACCACAAACCGCCACAACGGGCTATGTGTTTGCGGCCTTTGTTTTCTGGATTTTCTGCTTCGGCATGTCGCGATATTCCGTCTATATGGAACGTCGCCTTGATGCCGGTGAGCAACGATAGGATATCTTATGACCGCCCCGAATAAGGCCATCATTGAAATCGATAAAATCGACAAATGGTTCGGTGACTTTCATGTGCTGAAGGATGTCTCTCTCACCGTGCGCGAAGGCGAGCGGATTGTCGTGGTGGGGCCATCCGGTTCCGGTAAATCCACTCTCATTCGGTGCATCAATCGGTTGGAAGCGCACAATCAGGGACGGATTGTGGTTGATGGTATTGAACTTACAGAAGACCTGAAACGTATCGACGAAGTTCGGCGCGAAGTCGGCATGGTGTTTCAACAGTTCAATCTGTTTCCGCACATGACCGTTCTGGAAAACTGCACGCTTGCCCCCATCTGGGTTCGAAAACTGCCTCAGAAGGAAGCGGAAGAACTCGCCATGTCCTATCTTGAACGGGTGCGCATTCCTGAGCAGGCACTGAAATATCCTGGTCAGCTGAGCGGCGGACAGCAACAACGTGTCGCGATTGCGCGCGCTCTCTGCATGAACCCCAAGATCATGCTGTTTGATGAACCAACTTCCGCGCTTGATCCAGAGATGATCAAGGAAGTATTGGATGTGATGGTGGACCTGGCAGAAGGCGGGATGACGATGATCTGTGTTACCCATGAGATGGGCTTCGCTCGTCGTGTTGCGGACCGCGTCATCTTTATGGATGAGGGCGAGATTATTGAAATCAAATCGCCGCAGGACTTCTTCGAAAATCCGGAACATGAGAGAACGAAATTGTTCCTCTCCCAAATCCTGGAAGATTAATCCTCTGGCGCTTCAAGCTCGATAACCTCCTGCCCGCAGGGCGTGAAGCCATTGCGCTGATAGAGCGGCAGTGCGTTGGGATGATCGAGCGTGCAGGTTTGCACTGTCAGTTTTTGGGGATGATGCATCCAGGCCATTTCAATCGTTTCGCATAGCAAAAATCGCCCGAGGCCCAAGCCCAGAAATTCCGGCAATATTCCCAGGAATGATAAGTCCGCGTTTGGCATCTGACGAAGATCAAGCTCTGAGAAGCCAGCAGGACATCCGTTCAGGTATAGAATAAAGATGTGAATCCGATCATCATGAATGATCTCGGCGAGCTCTTGATCGCTCAAAGCTTTTCGCGTGACCCAAAAATAGTCCCGACCGACAGTGTCATAAAGATATCGGTAGAAGTGAATGGGGGGATGCTCGGCCCTCATGAGGGCAAATTTTCCGCGGGGGGAGGGGCAGCTCAAGCTTGGTTGACGCAGCATCTCAAGGTGCGTGACTGTTGTCGTTTTCTTCAGACCCATGCCATCACCTCCATTTTGCGCTCGGTCAGTCCTTCTCGATGGGCGCCCCATCAGTGGCCGCCCATTCAGACCAGGACCCATCATAGAGCGCAATTTTAGGATGGCCTAGGACTGTGAGCGCAAGGTAAGGAATGGCAGCAGTGACGCCGGAACCACAGGTGGTGATGATGGGCTGATTGAGATCGACACCAGCGCTTTCGAATATGCGTGTCAGCTCCGGCGGCGCTTTAAGAGTGCCGTCCTCGTTCAAAAGAGCCCCGAAGGGAAGAGACAAGCTTCCGGGCATGTGGCCGGAGGAAAGCTCCGGGCGGGGCTCAGGGTCTGTTCCAGCGAAACGTCCTTGGCTGCGCGCATCCACCACCTGTTCGCGTCTGGTTTCAAGGTTGCGTTTCATGTCGCTGATATCGCGGCGAATGGTGTTGTTCGGGCGGGCAGTGTGGTGTCGCGCAGAGCTTGAGCTGTTTCCTGCGTCGGTTTTCTGACCCGCTGCGATCCATTTCGGAAGCCCACCGTCGAGGACAGAGACATTTTCGTGACCCATGGTCTTGAACATCCACCAGAAACGGGCTGCGCTGAAAAGGCCTGCGCCGTCATAGACGATGACGTGATGGCCATCGCCGATCCCCAGTCGTTTCATGCGAGAGGAAAATTTCTCTGGCGTCGGAAGCATATGAGGGAAAGGGCTGTCGTTATCGCTGATCTCATCAAGATCGAGAAACACGGCACCTGGAACATGGGCTTCCAAAAACTCCCGTTCAGCGTCGCGACCCATTTGAGGCAGATACCAGGACCCGTCGAGGATTTTCACATCCGGCGCTGTTAGGTGCTCAGCCAGCCAATCAACTGTCACAAGTGGTGGGACTGACGATGACATGTTCCTATGCCTTACATCCAAGAAGGGACAGGCAGTCCCTGTTCCTTCAGGAAGGCGGGATTGAACATCTTGCTTTGATAGCGCGTTCCATAGTCGCAAAGGATCGTCACAATGGTATGCCCTGGGCCCATCTCCTTCGCCAGTCTGATGGCACCGGCAATGTTAATGCCGCTTGAGCCACCGAGGCAAAGACCTTCGTCGCTGAGGAGATCGAAGCAAATCGTCAGCGCTTCGGAATCCGGGATCTGAAAGGGATGGTCGATTGGTGCATCTTCAAGGTTCGCTGTGATGCGCCCCTGACCAATTCCTTCGGTGATGGAACTGCCTTCAGCTTTCAACTCGCCGTTTTTGTAGAAGTTGAAGAGTGCAGCACCCATAGGATCAGCCAGACCGATCTGGATATCCTTATTCTTTTCCTTTAGTGCCATGCCGGTTCCCGCCAGTGTTCCACCGGTTCCGACTGCGCAAATGAAACCGTCCACCTTGCCATCTGTCTGCTTCCAGATTTCAGGACCCGTTGTTTCAATGTGTGCGAGCCGATTGGCGACATTATCGAACTGGTTTGCCCAGATGGCTCCATTGGGTTCCTTGGCGGCGAGTTCTTCTGCAAGGCGGCCGGAATATTTGACGTAATTGTTTGGGTCTTTATAGGGGACAGCAGGGACTTCAATGAGTTCAGCCCCGCAAAGCCGCAGCATGTCTTTCTTCTCCTGAGACTGTGTCTCTGGGATGACGATGACAGAGCGGAAGCCCAGCGCATTGCCCACAAGCGCCAAGCCAATGCCTGTGTTGCCTGCAGTGCCTTCGACGATCACGCCGCCTGGCTTCAGATCGCCTTTGGCAACAGCATCCTTAATGATGTACAGCGCTGCCCTGTCTTTGACCGACTGTCCGGGATTTAGGAATTCGCATTTACCCAGGATTTCGCACCCTGTTTCTTCCGACGCCTTTTTGAGGCGGATCATGGGGGTGTTTCCGATGGCGTCCACGAGGCCGTTTTTAATGTCCATGAGAAGGGTCCTGGTTCTTTTTGTTGGTCGTTTCTTGGGGCAAGCGGCCCGGAATCGAGCTGTCCCTGCTTATAGCAAAGATGGGCATTCGAGGATTTGGCCCAAGGTGGAAAACAAAAATATTTGAGGGTTTCCTCTTGTGTTAGCGAAGTGTCTCATTATTTAATGTTTTCATTAATTAAAGGGAGACTGATATGAAGATCCATATGTTTAGCGGTAGCGGCTTTGCCTGGCGAATACAGCTTGCCTGCGAGTTAAAGGGTATTCCCTATGGTCCAGCCTACATGCAACCGACCCCGGAAAACCTCAAGTCAGCAGCTTTTCTGAAGCTTAGCCCTCGTGGAAAGGTTCCAGCGATTGAAGCGGATGGATACTCCTTGTCGGAGTCGCTGGCGATTATGGCCTATCTGGAGGCAAAGCATCCTGAGCGTCCGCTGTTTGGAAAGACGCCAGAGGAGACAGGTCAAATCTGGCAAAAATGCCTCGATTTTGACCTTTACGTTTCTGGCGATTTCATTCCCAACCTGATCGCACCTATTGTCCAGGGCCGCGCGGTGAACGAAGCTGATGCAGTCCGTAAGGGTGCTGCGACCGCCCACGAGGAGCTTGCCAAGCTTGACGATGGTGTTGGCGCCTCCGGTTGGATCGTTGGTGAGAGTGTCTCAGCAGCCGATATCACCCTCTATACGATGATTGAGCCGGTCATTCGATTTGCGACCAAGCCGGAGATTCTTTCTCTTGGCCTCGGCTTCGACAGCTTTGCCAGCAGATATCCAAGGCTGCAAGCATGGAGAGAGAAAGTGCAGAGCCTGCCGGAATATGACGCGACCTATCCGGTTTTCTGGCGCGAGGTTGACGAACAGCTTGCGGCGGCAAGCTAACCAAGGAGGGTTTCATGGCACAAAATGCGATTGTAAGCCGAGAGGAATGGGTAACCGCCCGCAGAGAGCTATTGGAGGAGGAGAAATCCTTCTCCAAAGCACGGGACGCGCTCGCGGCCAAACGTCGGGCGCTGCCCTGGACAAAGGTTGATAAGACCTATGAGTTTGAGACGGAACGGGGACCACAGTCTCTCAGCGCCCTGTTTGAAGGACGCAGTCAGCTTATCGTTCAACACTTCATGTTCGGCCCGGATTGGGAAGAGGGGTGCCCATCTTGCTCATTCTGGGGCGATAATTTTGATAGAACCGTGCCACACCTGGCTGCAAGAGACGTGGCTTTCGTAGCGGTTTCACGAGCGTCCCTGAAAACTCTTTTGGGATATCGCGATCGGCTCGGCTGGTCCTTCCCGTGGGTGTCTTCTCTGGGAAATGATTTCAACTTTGATTTTGATGTGTCGTTTGAAACCGACAGAGATCCCAATCAGCCGGTCTACTACAACTACAAGGACACAATGTTTCCCGCATCAGAAGCGCCAGGGGTCAGCGTCTTTTACAAGGATGAATTGGGTGAGATTTTTCATACCTATTCCGTCTATGCGCGCGGTCTTGAGGATCTCAATGGCACCTATCGATTGCTCGATACGACGCCAAAAGGGCGTGATGAAGATGCGCTTTCTTACCCCATGGAGTGGGTCCGGCGGCGCGACCAGTACTAGCGCCTTATGGTGCTAGCTTGCCTTTGTGACGGGCGAGCCAGTTGACCGCGATAAGAGTCTTCCCATCGATGATCCTCCCGTCGTCGCAGGCGGCGAGGGCATCGGTGAAAGGAACGGCGACAGCACGAATGTCTTCATGTTCATGCGCCAAGCCAAAGACACCACCGGCTTCTGACAGATCTGCTGACGCTGCATACAGATAGATGCGTTCGCCATTTCCGCCTGGTGAAGAATAGTAGGTCGATATGTGTACAAGATCGGTAATTTCGCAGCCCGCCTCCTCCTGCGCTTCTCTGCGAGCTGTTTCTTCCGGATCGTCATCGTTGTCGATGAGGCCAGCGATTGCCTCAACGAGCCAGGTTGCTTCCCCATAGCGCAGCCCGCAAGTGCGAAATTGTTCTGTCAGCAGCACGGTGTCTTGTTTCGGATCATAGACCAGCACAACAGCAACCTCACCGATTGTATAGAGGTCGCGGTCGATCGCCTCCGACCAAGTTTCATCAAATCGCCGGTGCTTTAGATGATATCTGTCGAGTTGACCCCAGCCCTTGCCAATTGTTTCTCTCTTGAGAACTTGAACATCTTCTGTACTGCGTGCCGTGAGCGTTAGTCGCGAGGTCATATCCCCTCCTTAATTTTGGGAGAGGCAGTTTACGCACATCTTTGACCAATCCAAGGCGAATTAGGAACGTGACAAGGTAAGCTGGGTGACATCAACATTGCCACTCCGGAACCCGGCTTCGCAGTAAGCTAGGTAATATTCCCACATGCGCCGGAAACGTTCGTCAAAACCTAGCTCTCTGATTTCTGGCCACGCCACAAGAAAGCGATCGCGCCACCGGGCCAGCGTCTCGGCATAGTCGAGACCGAATTCCGTGCTTGTCTTCCAAGACAGACCTGCATTTGTCACTTGTGTTTTGAGCGCTGAAGGTGACGGAAGCATGCCTCCTGGAAAGATGTAGCGCTGAATGAAGTCGACACTACGTCGATAGGTTTCAAAGGAGTTGTCATCAATCGTGATGATTTGGAGTCCGGCTTGACCACCGGGGTTCAGAGCGTCGCGGACTTTCGCAAAATAGGCCGGCCAATATTGCTCACCAACTGCCTCGAACATTTCAATGGAAGCAATACGATCGAATTTCTCTTCGACATCACGATAGTCCTGGTAGCGGACATCTACTTTTTCATTCAGACCTTTTTCGAAAATTCGTTTCCGTGCGAAATCCAGCTGCTCCCTGGAGATTGTGAGGGCTGTTACATTGCAGCCAATCTCACTTGCTGCATATTCAGCGAAACCGCCCCAGCCGCACCCAATCTCCAAAACAGAATGGTCGGGCCCTAGTTCCATGTTTTCGGCAAGAGAGCGGTATTTATTGTTTTGCGCGGCGCTTAAGTCTTCACCCGGTTTTTGGAAACGAGCCGACGAGTATGTCATCGTCGGGTCCAGCCAGCGCTTATAGAAATTGTTTCCCAGGTCGTAGTGATAATGGATGTTCTTCTTGGACCCTGATTTGCTGTTCCGACGAAGCAGGTGACCGGCGCGTTCAAGGAGGAGCGGAAGGGACAGACCGTTAAGAGCACCGGTAAACACACTCCGGTTTTCCGCGAAGAGTTCCAGAACAGCGACGATATCATCGCTCTCCCAGTGACCGGAAAGAAAAGCTTCCGCCGCTCCAATGCTGCCATTCAAAGCGATGGGCCAGGCAAACTTGTACGAGTTGATCGTGATGTTTGCGGTCGTTCCCTCCTTTTCGCCCTGGAAGGTCAATTCTCGGCCATCGGGCAAACGAACGGTGAGTTGACCAAACCCAAGTGCGCTTGCGGCCTTCAAAACACTTCGTGCTGGCCAGGGAACTCCATTGAGTGAGACCTGGTGCATGGGATGTTGCTGACCAAATGTGGGTGTTCCAACTTTACGTTGAACGGGGGCGGACATACTTTCTGCCATTGCACTACTCCGGGGCGGCTCTGCACAAAAAATTTGTGCGACAACTGGGATGCGGCAATGCCAAACAAGCTGGCTCAACGCCGCTTGCTAAAATGATAGCGCGCGGTGATTGGGAGGCAAGGGATGTATGAAAAAGGAAGCAAATCTCCCACGATTATCTTGTCATTCAGGCCTTCGTCGACGCCTCTCGTACACATGATCGTGTGTTGTTCTCATTATCTGCCTTCCCCTAAGATCCAAGCATGTTGTGCCTTCGTAGACAGTTCTTCACTGCTGCCGTTTTGCTGATCGCTTTTGGTGTATTGGTGAATTTTGCTCGGTCTGCACCTATTGTGCTCGAAGGTGATGAAGTCGACGCCGCCTATGCCGCTGAAGACGCCAAAGAGACCAACACGGCCGATGCCAGGCCTAAATGTCCGTGTCCGACAGAAATAGAGAAGACCGATTGCGACGAAGGATTATGCAGCGTCGGACTGACCTCCATCATCGCATCGCTTGCTTCCAGCAGCGCCTTTTCGCACGATGCATTTATTCTTGAATCCTGGCGCTCAGCTGACGCTGCGCCTGAACCCGACCCTCCGCGATCTGACGTTTGAATACTGCCTTCATTCTGAAGGCATACCAACACGTTAAATCTGTTTGTGGAGAGAACTCTTGTTTTCCAAAATTTTGGGTGACGTCCCCTCTGACGTCGAATCCGCGCGCGCGGACATGATCGCGCTCGTCCTGCGCTTAAGCCTTGGATCGGTTTTTGTTATTGGGGGCTGGTGGAAGCTGTCTCGCGCTTTAAGCCCTGACCATGCTGATGCACTGGTTAGCCGGTACATGGCTGCCGACGGATACATCAATACATTTTTTCAGCAATATTTGTTTTCAGGTGGAATAGCTGATTTTCTGACACCGCTTGGGTTTTTGATCCTTCTGTCTGCCTTTGAACTCGTTTCGGGGCTGGCTTTGATGGCGGGGTTCTTTGTGAGGGCGCTCAGTTTTTTCTATGCCTTTCTCATGTGGTCGTTTGTCGTTGCCTTGCCGGTCGTGACCGCTACAGGATATCCAGCCGACACCGCGTCCCATTTCTCGCCGGCATTGCTGGTGCAGATACGCGACGTGGGCTTGTCGGGGATGTTCCTAGTTCTGTTCCACCTTGGATCGGGCGCTTCGTCGCTCGATCGGAGAATTTTTGATCGGGGCTGGGCGCAGCCTCAAACAGATTGGGACAACTACGGACTGCTGCTTCGGCTGTCGGTTGCGGTGGTGTTTTTGGTCGGCGGCTTTTTTGCTGGCTATGGCCACATCAAGTCGTTCGTGCCCATGCCTGTCCTTTTGATCCTGGTTGGTCTCTTCCTGGCCAGTGGACATCTGGTACGAGTGGCTGCTCTTTCAGCCTTTCTGATCGTTGCTTGGTATTGTTTCGGCAAAATCAGCTTTGACGCGACGCTCTGGAACAATCTGAATGCCATCAAGCGTGAACTGGCCTATCTCGGCGCAACAGCGGTTCTGGTCGCTGTCGGTGGAGGGAAGGCCTTTAGGCCGGGGACGTTACTGAGCGCGTCTCACGCCGCCCTGCTGGGGCGTAAAGAAGCCGCGTAGGGATTGGACAAAAGGAAACGGCCAGAACATAAGTTCTGGCCGTTTCAAACTGGCTCCCCGGGCCGGACTCGAACCAGCGACAAGTCGGTTAACAGCCGACTGCTCTACCAACTGAGCTACCGGGGATCAGATTGGCGGATTGTTCCGTCAATGAGCGGTGCATATAGCAAACCGTACCTCGCCTTACTAGCCCGAAATTGTCGCCAAAACTCTAAAATTCTTGTGGTTTTCGCGTTTCGTGACTAACTGGTGCATCTGGAGAGGGTTGTTGGCCTCCCAGCGAGTGTTTCGGAGAGACTTTTGGCGTTTATCAAGTTCAATGGACGGAAGATTCCTCTGCCAGGATCAGCCCCGATTCGGATGGGAGCCGGTGTTCTTCTGGTCATAGGCGGAATTTTGGGATTTCTCCCGATATTGGGTTTCTGGATGATACCACTCGGCATCCTGTTTCTTTCGGTGGATCTGCATGCTGTCCGGCGTTGGCGGCGTCAGGTAGAGGTCCGGTTGGGACGTCGCAGGCAGAGAAAGCGGGAAGAGCGGCGTTCAGGCGGTCTCGACAGACGGTAGAAGGCTCGCCAGCGCAAACGGCATACCGCTCATCAGCACTTCCAGCATCCTCAGGTCCTGATAGTCACCGTTCAAAGACAATCTGGGGATGGCATAGGGATTGATCCCATGCGCTTCTGTCAGAAAGCCCTTCTGTGTCGTCACGGCAGTATCGAACCCCAGAAATTGTGCCAGCTCATACTCGCGAGGGCCTGCCGAACCACCATCGCCATACGGGAAGGCCAGATGACGCGGCCAATCGCCGGTTTCCTGCTTTATTCGGTCTGCGCCTTCAACGAGTTCGCGGCGGGATTCTGCTTCAGAAAGCCTCGAAAGGGCAAAATGATCGACTGTATGCGCCCCTAGCGAGCAATAGGCATGGTTGGAGAGCTCTCTTGCTTCATCCCAGGTAAGCGCACAATCGCGGGTGAGTTGCTTCATATCGACACCACAATGTCTTGCAAGGTCCCGAATTGCGATCCGCTGATCGAGCTCTGGCAGGTTCCTTAGGGGCCAATAGAGGGTCTCAAAGGCATTTTGTTTCTGCTCAGCAGTGTCCAAAGCAAGCTCGTAGTTGGTACCTGCCCAGTTCCAGTTCAGATGGTCTTGGCACCGGATTGCTGCTTCCAACCCCATCCACCAGAGATCAAGAGTTCCGTCTGGCATGCCTGAACTCAGGTAAACGGTGAAGGGAGCCTGGTGTTTGGCGAAGATGGGCGCAGCAAATTCCAGATTGTCCTTGTAACCGTCATCCATGGTGAAGACGGCGAACTTTCGGTCAAAGTGGCGCTGCTGCAGGCGTCGGTGAGCCTCATCCATACTCACAAGGTCATAATCTAGAGCTGAGACGGTCGTCAGAACCGCGTTGAGATATTCCGGTGTGATCTCCAAAAGCGCGTTGGGGGCAAATCCATTGGTTTTAGGAGCAGGTCGCACTCTATGCAGCATAAACACGATACCGACGCCAGACAGGCTGCGAGGGCTCAGGCTGTGGAGACCTGATTTGTGCAACGTCAATAATGCTGAGCGAAACAGTGTCGATTTGAGGCTCATGGCAGCTTTATGTGCATCCGATCAGAGTGCAACGACCGATACACCCAAAGGTGCATGTCCCTTGCAACGGTTGGCATGGTCGGCAGTTTGACTGTCTTTAATTGAGAAAAGATTGCAGCACGTCAATTTGTGAAGCGTAGACGCGTTTCAGAATGAGACAGGTGCTCTTGAAGGAAGCTCGGATGTCGCTTGGTTTTGATGAAATAGCGCCTAAAAGACTCGATCCAGGACAAAGCGCTCGCCGCATGCCGTTGCCGGAGCGGGCATCCGTGCTTTTGTCCGTGCACACCGAATTCGCCACCGTTGAGGCAATCTGGCGACAATTTCAAAAAACCGCGGACTGTTTTGCGTTTCAAAGCTTCGATTTTCTGGAAACCTGGTATGAGCATATTGGCGTTCGAGATAATCTAGAGATCCAGATTGTTGTTGCCTGGGATATCAACGCCAAGCCGCTCATGATCTTGCCTTTAGGGATTGAAACAAGCGGCCTCGTGCGCACGCTCACCTGGCTGGGGAATGGCGTTAACGATTACAACGCACCATTGCTTGCTCCTGGATTTACGGACCGTGTTTCACCAGGAGAATTTTCTCTTGTGTGGGAAGATATTGTTGCTGCGTTGCCAAGCCATGATTTGGTTGAACTTATGCATCAGCCGGCTGAAATCGAGGGACAGGCCAATCCCTTCATGGAGCTTACAACAGAACTTAATGCCAGCGGGGCTCATATGACGACGTTGGGCGTCGATTTTGACGCTTACTACAGGGAAAAACGCAACGCCAAGGCTCGGAGTCATCTGCGCAATCGCCGAAAAAAGCTTGAAGCGTTGGGTGAAATAGCCTTCGTCCAACCTGACACCGAAGATGAACTCTTCCTGTCCATTGATAAGCTGATTGAGCTCAAGACCGTGTCATTGAACGCGATGGGTGCCAAAAATTTTCTAAAGCAGCCGGGCTACGAAGATTTTTACACATCACTGGCGACGAAACTGAATAGCACTGGCGGCGTCCATGTTTCTCATTTGGAGGTGGGGGGTGAATACGTCGCCGGCATTTGGGGGCTTGTTCACAAACAACGTTTTTACTATCTGCTTGCCAGCTATGACGGGGCAACCTATGGGCGCTACAAACCAGGCGTGCAGGCTCTTGTCGAAACCATGCGCTGGGCCACTGAGCAAGGTGTTAAGACCTTTGATTTCACAGTTGGCGATGAGAGCTACAAAAGCAAATGGTGTGAAATTCACATCGATCTCCACAACCATTTAGCTGCAAACACAATCCGTGGTTCCATAGCGTTGCTCAAGACCCGATTGTTTCTCTCTGCCAAACGCAAAATAAAGCAGACGCCGATCCTTTGGGACAGCTTCACTAAGTTCCGATCGCGGTTTCTGGCGAGATAACCCTCACGAGCAGTGGCGGCCATTGTGTGCACGGTTTTTGCAATTCCTGGCATGAACCGTAGTTTGGCTGTCTAAAATCGAGAAAAGACGGAAAAGCTGGGGTTTCTGGAGCACAAGAGTGTGCCAGATCGAAACACGAAATATCAGGAAGACACCCCCATGTCCCTTTCTGCACAGGAAATCAAGTACGGTTCACAGGTCGATGGTTCGGCTGATAAAACCGCGCACGAAGCTCGTCCGTCCGTTCTTCTGTCTGTCCACAATGAGTTTTCCTCTGTGGAGGCTGTCTGGCGCCGGTTTGAAAAAGTTGCCGACGGTTTCGCATTCCAGACTTTTGATTTCCTGGAGACCTGGTTTGAGCACATTGGCTCAAAAGCAGACATTGAGCTTCAGATCGTCGTCGCCTGGGGCTCGAAAGCAAAGCCTTTGATGATTTTGCCCTTGGGGATCGAGCTGACCGGTTCTATGAGAAAGCTGTTGTGGCTCGGCGGCGACCTCAATGACTATAACGGACCTCTTTTGGCGCCAAACTTCCTCGAACATGTTGCGCCCGGCGAATTCTCAAAGCTATGGGAAGACATTCAGGCTGTCCTGCCTGCTTATGACATTGCGGAGCTGATGCGTCAGCCTGCCATGATTGACGATCAACCGAACCCCTTCCTTGAGCTGGACACAAAGCTCAATGCAAGTGGCGCACATATGACATCAATGGGCGGAGACTTTGATGCGTATTACGATGAAAAGAGAAATTCAAAAGCAAAGCGGCATTTTCGCAGTCGCCGTAAGAAGCTCGAAGAGATGGGTGAGACGGTTTACGTACATCCCAAATCCTCGAAAGATATTGAAGCATCCGTAGAGAAGCTCGTTGAGCTCAAATCAGCGGCGCTGAAAGCAATGGGCGCTAATGATTTTCTAGCCAAACCTGGTTACGCCGATTTCTACAAAGCCCTGACGCTGAAATCCGGTTCAGAAGGCATTGCTCATGTTTCCCATATGGAAGTAGCTGGTGACTATGTTGCCGGCAATTGGGGACTGGTGCACAAGGGACGTTTCTACTATCTGCTGGCGAGCTACGATGGTCCCAAATTTGGCCGGTTTGCCCCTGGCGTACAGGCGCTCGTCGAGACCATGAAATGGGCTGTTGGCCGAGGCGTAGATACGTTTGACTTCACCATTGGTGATGAACGCTACAAGCATGAATGGTGTGAGACAAAGATTGAGCTTCACGACCATCTGTCGGCGGAAACAGTCAAGGGACGGGTCGCATTAATCAGAGCGCGCATGCTGCTTACAGCCAAACGGATCATCAAGCAGACGCCATTGCTTTGGGAAAGTTTCACGAAGCTTCGTGAAAAGTTTGCAGCGAAATAAGAGGTGAGACTTAGACGTCTGCGGCGTCGTCGGTGAGCCGGCGGTACTGCCGGCGGTCTACGCCAGTCAGGAAGACGCCGACGCGCCGTGTCGAAGCCGCAGTGAGCGCTTTGAGACCACGCATGACGGACCTTCGGTTCGTTGCGCCCCATTTAACGCACATGACAGTTACGTCGGTCAGTTGGGACAATACTGGCGCTTCTGATGCGGAATGAACCGGTGGTCCATCGATCACCACATAGTCATAGTTTTGCACAAGCGCATACATCATCCATGTCATTCGGGATGATCCGAGTAGAGATGTTGGATTAGACACCTGGCTACCCGCTTGCAACACATGCAGCGGGGAGGCGTGATCACGGACAACAACGCGCTCAAATTCGACGCGGCCGCTCAGGACCTCTGACAGGCCCCAGGTGGGGTGTAGGCCAAGCGTTTGGTTGACACCTGGCCGACGCAGGTCAGCGTCGATGAGTAGGACACGGTACCCACTCTGGGCCATCAAACGTGCAAGCCCCCCAGCGACGCCGCTTTTTGCTTCACCATCGACAGCAGAAGTAACGAGCAGGGTGCGGGCAGGTTTACCGTTGACCCGGGCCAACAAGAGATTGGATTGGAGGCGTCGCAGCGCTTCAGCAATGTATCCGTAGGGATTTTTGATGGTACTGGCGGCGATACCAGCTGATGATTTCGCGCCACTAATTGCGGGTATCGTTCCCAGGAAAGGCATGCCTGTCTGGCGTTCGATCTGTTCAGCCGTCCGAAAACCGGGTGCCATTGCCTCTATCAGAAACACAAGAGCGACGGCGCCAAACGCAGATCCAATGATCGCGAGGATCATGGCTGATTTTCGGTTGGGCGCGGTAGGGCTTGTTGGAACCGGTGCTCGTGAGACGATGGTTGCGTTTGCAACAGAGCCGTCAGCAGATGCCCGCGCACTTGCAGCTTCATAGCGCCCAAGGAACTGCTCCAGCAATGTGCGGTTTGCCACAGCTTCTCGTTCCAGCGCACGAAGTTCGACCTCCTGCTGGCCAAGTCGGGCCATTCGACCTTTCAACCGGCCAACCCGCTCGCTCAGGGTCCGAACACGCTCGTTAGAAATATGCGCTTCGTTTTCCATACTGCGGATGAGTTTTGCCACCTCACGACCAATCTGGAGTCTCAGGTCCTGCAGGTTGGCCTGTGATGTTCTCATGCGTGGGTGCGATGGCAGCAGTGTTGCCGACATTTCGGCGATCTGGGCCCTTAACTGCACCTCTTGTTGTCGAAGGTTTTGAATGAGCGGAGATGCCAACACCTCGGCAGTCGTGTCAATGGCGCCTTCCGTATCCACCAGATCTTTGGCGAGCGATAGACGTGCCATCACCGAAGTGCGGTCGGCCTGGGCCTGAACCAATTGCGCACTCAGTTGCGAAAGTTCTTCACGAGGCAGAGTTGTGTTGTTTGCTGGGAACAGGCCAGTGCGGCCACGAAACTGTTCGACGGCGGCCTCAGACAGCGCAACCTCGTCTCGCAGGTTGTCAATTTGCTCTTTCAACCATGCCGTGGCTTCTTCGTTGACTGCATTTCCTGCAGCAACCTGTTGGGCAATGTAGATTTCTGCATAAGCATTCGCGAGAGCTGCTGCTCTCTTCGCATCGCTCGACGTGAACCGGATCGCAATGACGCGGCTCTCTCCGCGCCGGTAAACCGACAGGCTTTCCAGCACGTTTTCTGTAATTGCCGCAACTGATGCGCGCCTTGGTTTCGATGTCACACCGAAGATCTGGAGCAGCTGGGAGATGGCTCCGCCGCTGCGTAGTGCTGGATTGAATTCTGGAAGCTGATGCAGGTTCATTTTTCGAACCAGGGCAGGCACAAGTGCGCCGGAGGTCAGGATTTGAACTTCACTTTCAATCGAAATCGGATCAGCCTGCTGCGGTCTTTCAGGTGTGTCGAAGCGAGAAATCTCACCTGAGCGCGGCTTAACGGAGATCTGGGATTCTGCAACATAGGTCGGTTGCATGGTCAGAACCCAAAATGCACCGATTGTCAGAAAGATCACAAAGAGCAGTAGAAGGCGTTCCTTGCGCGACCAAATAGCCCTCAAAAGATCCCATGGGTCGATGTCACTGTTGGTCGGCGCGCGTCGGCGGTCGCCGAAATTGGCGTCAGCGCGGGGTGCAGCCTGAGATGGTGCATACCCAGTCATGGGAGGTGTGGCTGACGTGTCGCTCATAACCTGTTTCTGTTTCCCGCACACACAGATATCGACAGGTCCGAAAATCCGGACTTGTTCACGAAGCCTGAGTAGACGGTGTTTAGGTAACGGAATACTTAACAGGGACGCGAAGCGTCAATGAATTCCTGCCTTTAGATGGTTTACGCAAGTTTTGAAGGAAGACATCTGGTCGGAAAGTCTTAACGAATTCGGTCTAGCGTGGAACATAATCTCAGGATCAAGAAAAAGGCCCGCTATGAGCCGGTTTTTTATTATTGCAGCGATTGTTGGCCTGTTAGGGGCATGTTCGAACACAGGCATACTTTCCGAAATGCCGGTCGCCGGACAGAATGCGCCCTATCGGCTGGATAGCGGGGACCGCCTTCGGGTCATTGTCTTTGGGCAGGAAGACCTGACGGGTGAATATGCAGTGGACGGTGCCGGCGAGATTTCCATGCCGCTCATCCAAGCGGTGCAGGCGAGGGGACTGACTCCTGACGAACTGGAAATTTCTCTTGTAAGCGTTCTATCTCAAACTCTGCTGCGAGATCCGAGTGTGAGCGTGGAGGTACTGAACTTCCGACCCTTCTTCATACTTGGCGAGGTGAGCAGCGCTGGACAGTACCCGTTCGTCGCCGGCATGACAGTCAACACAGCTGTGGCAATTGCTGGTGGGTATACGCATCGCGCAAACACAAATGTTGCGCGCGTAACGCGTAATCTGGGCGATCGCATTGTCGAGTTGGGTGTTGAGACGAGTGCGGCCATCCGTCCAGGCGATACCATTCTCATCCGAGAGAGGTATTTCTGAGATTTGTCATGAGTACCCGCATGTCAACATATCCTTTTCGAGTTCTGCACTGCCTGCGTGCGCCGGTCGGCGGTCTTTTTCGTCATGTCTGCGATCTGGCCAAGGCACAAAGTGATGCTGGATACGCAGTTGGGGTGCTCTGCGCCGACAAGCCGAATGACAGGCAAACCCTTGAACGGATCTCAGAGTTGGCAAAACATTGCGAACTGGGTGTTACCCGTATTGGCCTCGGGAGAATGCCTGGGTTTAGCGATGCTAAAGCCTTGATGGCGACGACATATAAGCTTCGTGAGTTGAAACCAGATGTGCTGCATGGCCACGGAGCAAAGGGCGGGTTGTTGGCTCGATGTGCGCCAGCTTCCGAGCCACTCGCTCGCATCTACACACCTCACGGTGGCAGCATCCACTACGCGCCAAACAGTCCGGTGGGTTTGATGTTTGGATTGGCAGAGAGGCTTATGCTTAAGCGGACCGATGGGCTCATTCTCGAATCTGACTTTGCGCGATCTATCTTCGAACACCGGTTTGGTGAATTGCCGACAAACACTCAGGTTGTCCACAACGGCCTTGCTGAAAGCGAGTTCGCTCCCTTTTCGACCAAAAGTGATCCGGCAGATTTTCTGTTTCTGGGGGAGATACGCGAACTCAAGGGCATTTACACGCTCCTGGATGCAATCGCGGAGATCGCAAGCAAGCGGCCTGTCACTGTAGATGTCGCAGGCGATGGTCCCGAGATGGCCGCGTTCACAGCCGCTGTTGAGACTCGATCATTGTCTCATTCAGTTCGTATTTTGGGAAAAGTTCCAGCGCGCAATGCCTTTGCTCGTGCCCGGGCCGTCGTTCTTCCGTCACATAATGATTCATTCCCCTATGTTGCTTTGGAGGCGGCCGCCGGAGGCAAGCCGTTGATCGCGACCTCTACGGGCGGCATTCCAGAGATTTTCGGTCCCCTTGCTGACCGCCTTGTTGAGCCGGGTGATGCCCAAGCTCTGCGGGTCGCTATGGAGCAGTTTCTTGAGAATGAGGCGGAATACATTCGTGACGCGGGTGACCTTCGCACGCATGTAAGAGACCAGTTCTCATTGAGCTGCATGGCAAACGGAGTCGCAGGAGTTTATGCGCACGCTGCAATGGAGCGGCTCGGTGAACCAAACGGGCACTCAAATAGGACATCACACGCAAAACTGGACGCAGCAGAATGACAGACAGCCATCCAACCCAGCATGGTGCTCCTGCCGATGTGTCAATCGGATCTGATGCTGCTCAGCAGACATCTGGCTCTCGGTTTGACCGTGAGGGCCGTCCAACTGGGCCGGTACCAAAAATCGATCGCCGTTCAAAGGTTCAGTCTTCAATTTCGCCGACTGTCGTCAGAGGGACGTTGCGGCTGGTCGAGGCTTTGGTGCTTATGGGCGTTGGGGCTGGAATTGCTTGGATTTATGTAGGGTCCCACATTTGGGAGGCGCTAGCTTTTTACGCTGTGCTGACCATCGGCCTTCCAATCGCTTACGTGTTGGCAAGTGATTTTTCCCGACTTTACCGAGTCGCTGTTTTGCAGATGCAGTGGGGAACTATTCGCTCCGCGTGCGCCACATGGACGGCTGTCTTCATATTTGGGCTCATTTTTTCAGTTCTGTTGAAAGAGAGCGAGAGTCTTTCACGTATTTGGCTCGCGGGATGGTTTCTTGGCGGCCTGATTGGGATCGCTACTGTTCGGACTATTGCGCATTCAATCATCGGTGACTGGGCGGAGCAGGGCAGGTTGCAACAAAATGTGGTGCTGGTCGGTGGAGGGCAAACAGGTCAACGGCTAATTGATGCTCTTAGAGACTCTGATGTGCACTACATCAACATTTGTGGGGTTTTCGATGATCGGTCGTCGGATCGTGCACCAGAAACTATCCACGGTGTCAAAAAGCTTGGCAGCTTTGACGAGTTGGTTCGATTTGCGCGCTCAAACAGGATCGACATGCTGCTTGTCGCGCTGCCTATGACAGCGGAGAGCCGAATGCTGGAGCTGTTGCGAAAGCTCTGGGTGCTTCCTGTTGATATTCGTCTGAGCGCTCTTGATTCAAGGCTGCGATTCAAATCAGGCACATACAGCTACATTGGAAATGTGCCGTTCCTTGATATCTACAAAAAACCGCTGACCGATTGGGACTATGTTGTGAAGACGGTTTCAGATCGGATCATTGCCGGAGCGATGTTGATCGCGTCACTTCCCATCTTTGTTGGGGTTGCGATTGCGATCAAACTGGATAGCAAGGGGCCTGTTTTCTTTAAACAACGGCGCTACGGGTTCAACAACGAACTAGTCGAGGTCTACAAGTTCAGGACTCTTTCCCATGCGAACCAAGATGCCAATGCTGAAAAACTTGTCACAGCCGATGATGACCGGGTTACGGGAGTCGGGCGTTTTCTCCGCCGGTCCAGCATCGATGAATTGCCGCAGCTTATCACGGTCCTCAAAGGCGACATGTCGATGGTTGGACCTCGTCCCCATGCGGTTCTCGCAAAGGCAGCAGACCAGCTGTATGGCGATGTGGTCGACGGCTATTTCGCCCGACATCGTGTAAAGCCCGGCATTACCGGATGGGCGCAGATCAATGGTTGGCGTGGCGAAACTGATACTGATGAAAAAATCCGCCGTCGGACCGAATATGACCTTTTCTACATCGATAACTGGTCTCTTCTATTTGACCTTTACATCATTCTGCGGACCCCATGGGCACTGCTAAAGGGCGAAAACGCTTATTGAGGCATTGCAATGGATGGATGGCAGCTTGAGGTTGGAGGGACCAGGGATGCGGGCCGGGCGGACCGGCATACTTTCTGGACGCTCGTCTGTGGCTCTCTGCTGTTCCTGACACTCACAACCGGCTTCTATGTCAGCACCCAGTCAAGCGGGTCGTCATCAACGCCTGCGCCCTATGATTTGCTGATGGTGCTAACCATGGGCTTCACCTTTGCGGTGGGACTCCGGTTTCCAAAAGACCTCCGTCTACCAGCAATCCTCTGGGGTCTGCTTTTGCTTGGATATGCATTCTCGGGTATCGGCGCGCTTTACATAGAGAGGGTTACGGACTTTCTTTTGGTGTCCACCTACCTGGTTTTGAGCATGCTGTTCTTTGCTGCGCTTGTTGTGGCAAATCCAAAACGGAATTTAGCAATCATCTGGTGGGCCTACACGCTGTCAGCGGCAATAGCCGCGGCGATCGGCTGCGCAGCCTATTTCGGACTGATGCCCAACGCTGAAAACTTCCTCAAGTTCAGCAGGGTCCGCAGCACATTCAACGATCCTAATGTCTTTGGGCCTTTTTTAGTGGGACCGGTATTGTTTCTGATCTACCGACTTTCGATGTCGTCACAGCGACGCGACCTTCTCCTTGTGCCGGTTGTTGGGTTGCTGTTTCTCGCAATTCTTCTCAGCTTTTCACGCGGCGCCTGGGGGAATCTCATTTTCGCAGGTGGCATCTTCCTGGTGTTGACCTGGATGACGGCGACCTCAGCGCGCCAAATCGCACGGCTCACGCTCGCCATTTCATTGATCGGCGTTTTGGCAGCATGTGTTGTGGCTTGGGCATTGTCATCTGATGTGGTTTCAGAGCTCTTCGAAGAGCGCTTTTCTCTCACACAGTCCTACGATGTATCGGAAGAGGGCGGCAGGTTCGCGGTACAAGAGCAGGCAATCCAAACGGTCATTGAGAAGCCCTTCGGTATCGGCCCCTCACAATGGGCTAAAATCATTGGGGTCGACCCCCACAATGTTTACCTCAACGTTTTTCTGGCGGGCGGATGGCTGTCAGGCACCGCATTTATCGGCCTAATGCTCTCGACCATAATCCTGGGTATCAGAACATGCTTTGTTGGGACGTCATTTCAGGGCCTTCAGATTGTGGCTGTCGCAACCTTTACGGCCCATGCAGCCGAGGCCTTTATCATCGACATCGACAATTGGCGGCACGTGTATCTTTTGATGGGACTGGTCTGGGGTGGGATTGCCTATGTCCGGATCAATTCGGAGGGTACCAACAGTTCAGCGCGGCCTATTGGGGGTGTTGCGGGACGAGTGGACGGATTCGCTGCCTAAGCGGCCTGCGCAAAATACCCAGCTGATTGAAGAAAAACTGGAGGCCACGCCCAGAATCGAACTGGGGTGCACGGATTTGCAATCCGCTGCGTAACCACTCCGCCACGTGGCCTCTCATCCCGGCAAATCACAGCCGGGCAGCGGGGATATACCAAGTTCGGGCAGGCGCTACAACGAAGAAATCGCCGCAGACCTTATGAACTGCGCTGTTGTTGCTACCCTAAATCCAATTGTTTTTGGGTGCTTCGGACAGTATAAACCTGCAAGGACTCGCGTTGCTTTTGCCGCTGTGGGCATTATCGACGCTCAGATATTTCAAAGCCTTAAGTTAGAGGGACAATGAGCGAGTTGGACGCTGCCAGAAGAAACATGGTGGAGGCACACGTAATGACCTCCAGTGTCACGGATGCCCGCATTCTTGAGGCGATGAGCCGCGTTCCACGAGAGCAGTTCGTGCCGGAATCGAAGCGTTCTATTGCCTATCTGGGCGATGACCTTTGTGTGAAAGAGGCAGATGACGGAGCGCCAGGCCGTTTCCTCATGGACCCACGGGTCCTAGGCAAGCTCATGGAGATGGCGGGGTTGTCGTCATCGGACCTGGTGTTGGATATTGGACCCGCGACTGGGTATTCGACGGCTTTGTTGGCGGATCTCACGGACACAGTGGTTGCGATCGAATGCGATTCGGAGCTGGCGGAAAAAGCGAGTGCCACGCTTCTTGAGCTTGGCGTCGACAATGCAGCCGTCATTGAAGGATCGCTGCCGGACGGAAACACAAAACAAGGTCCTTTCGACGTCATCTTTCTCAATGGATCTGTACCATTCGTGCCATCAGACCTGCTGAACCAGCTGAAAGAAGGCGGTCGGCTGGTTGGCGTTGTCAGAGAGGGAAATGTCGGGAAAGCACGCGTCTACGTGAAAAGTGGTGCGCAATCGACCCACCGGAACGGATTTGAGGCTGGAATACACCCGCTTCCGGGATTTGAAGTCGCGGAAACCTTTACTTTCTGATGCTATTTCCCACATATCCTCTGTGTTTATGTTCCGCTAAGGTTAATGGCCCGGTTACCATTTTCGACGCACTATGCGGCTGAACAAACCGGGTAAAGAATTTTGTATGGCGGAGTTGCGCGAGCAAATTTCTGTCTGGGAGAGGGTGAAATGACACAATCAGGTTTGAGTAAGAAACGCATGGCTTCTTTGCTTAAGGCGAATGTGGTGCGTTTACTGGGCGGTGTCGCACTCAGCGCAGTCGCGTTTACATCACCGTCTCACGCCGAAAACCTCTTTGACGCTCTGGCTGCCGCATACCAGTCCAATCCGGCGCTTTTGGCGCAGAGAGCGGGCCTTCGAGCGACGGACGAACAGGTTCCGCAGGCTTTGTCCGGCTGGCGTCCATCTCTGTCAGCGACTGGGTCCTATGGGACTGTGGAAACAGATTCATCGTCTTCAATTGGTATTCCGGGTTTTGGTGGCAAACAGAACTTTGATCCAATGACGGGCACCGTCGCTCTGTCTCAAAATCTCTTTACCGGCGGCCGTACGCTTTATGGCGCGCGCCAGGCTGAAGCTTCCGTTGAGGCCGGCCGCGAAAATTTGAGGAATGTGGAACAAACCACGCTCCTCAATGCGGTGACTGCATACATGGATGTCGTGCGAGATATTGCTGTCGTCGACCTTAGAAGAAAGAACGTAGAGGTTCTTAGGCGGCAGCTTGAAGCGTCTCAGGACAGATTTCGTGTGGGTGAAATCACCCGAACGGACGTGGCGCAGTCTGAAGCCCGGCTCAGCCTCTCTGACACCAACCTGATTGCTGCAGAAGCAGCCCTGATCGCGAGCCGTGCTGCGTACGAACGGGTTGTGGGTCAAACGCCTGGCACCCTGGAACCGGCGCCGCCATTGCCTGCGCTGCCGCAGAGCGAAGCTCAAGCGATGCAGCTAGCCATTTCAGCCAACCCCGCTCTTGAGGCGGCACGGCATTCTGAGAGAGCTGCTGGGCATGCAGTCACTGTGGCAAAAGGCGGATTGCTGCCGACTGTCTCTTTAGATGCTTCATATGAGCATGCGGAAGAGCCATCAACCACGACATCGCGTTCAACGACAACGCGGGTTTTGGGCACGATTACCATTCCACTTTATCAATCAGGCGCACAATACTCCGCTATTCGAGAAGCAAAGCATTTGGAAAGTCAGAGCAGACTTCAGGTAGCTGATACATTGCGTCAGGTCGAGGAAGCTGTTCGCAATGCCTGGGAGCAGCTGAGAGCCACGCGATCGGCGATCGTCTCCAACCGCCAACAGGTCCGTGCAAACGAGATTGCGCTGGACGGTGTTCGGCAAGAAGCTCAGGTCGGGTCCCGTACGACACTTGACGTGCTGGACGCTGAGCAGGAGCTGCTGGACAGTCAGGTATCCCTCGTAACGGCTGAAAGAGACGAATATGTAGCCGGCTACGGCTTGCTTTCGGCTGTGGGCCAGTTGGGTGCTCGTGACCTTGGTCTCAGCGTCGATTATTATGATCCTGTTGAAAATTATGAAGATGTTAAACATCAATGGGTGGGATGGGGTACCAACGACGAATAGTCGTTTAAAGAGACGGCTTCAGTTGGCATTGCTGCGCTGCTGCCCTAAGATTTTCGAAGTTTCCGCCCAGCCAGACTGGGCAGCCCAAAGTACAAGTAGGATGCGGTCGATATGAGCGACGAAGCCGAAAGCCCAGAACCAACAATGGAAGAGATCCTGGCGTCTATTCGCCGGATTATTTCTGAGGATGACGAGGAAGGTGGCGAAACAGAAGCTGCCGCAGAAGATGTTGCTGCTGAACCCGCTCCAGAGCCTGAACCCGAGGCTGAGGAAGAGGATGTGATGGACCTCACCGAGATGGTGGTTGAGGAACCAGAGCCGGAGCCTGAGCCAACACCTGAGCCGGAACCGGAACCGGAGCCTGAAGAAGAACCTATGGAGCTTGAGGCCGCGCCCGAACCTGAGCCAGAGCCCGAACCCGAACCTGCTGTAGAAGCTGAGGTGCCGGCAGAAGAGGTCGAGGATGATATCGATTTCGGTGATCCATTTGAGGAGCCGGAAGAAGAAGTCGCACCAGAGCCAGAACCGCTTCCTGAACCGGTTGCCGCAAATGAAGACGATTCATCCCTTATCTCTGGGACGACAGAGACAGCCACAGCTGCCGCTTTCGGGGCGCTGACAAGCTCTCTTCTGACGTCTAACGGCGAATCCAAGACCCTTGAGGACCTGGTGGCGGACATGCTGCGGCCGATGCTCAAGGACTGGATGGATCAGAATTTGCCCGATCTTGTTGAGCGTATGGTCCGCGAAGAAATCGAGCGAGTCGCCCGGCGCGGCCGCTAGGTTTCACCGCCTCTCGGCCTTGGGTGAGAAATTGCCCAAATTGCGCCTAACCCACATTTCATGTCTGAGACAGTCTTGGATGGGCAGCCCTTGCGGGCTGGCATCCCTTATGCTGTAACGGCTGCTCAAAGCGGCCTAATTTGCTGATTCAAGGCTCTCAGGTTCGCTTTCCTTTGAAATTACGAGACTTTCCATGCTGGAAAAGACATTTCGTCCGCAGGACGTTGAAGAACGGCTCTATACAACCTGGGAATCCTCTGGCGCCTTTAAGGCCGGAGACCCGAAACGTGTCGAAGCGGGTGCGGCTCCTTACACTATCGTCATTCCACCACCCAATGTGACTGGCTCGCTCCACATGGGCCACGCGCTCAACAACACGTTGCAGGACATACTCGTTCGCTTCGAGCGGATGCGCGGTAAGGATGTGCTTTGGCAACCTGGTACCGATCATGCCGGCATTGCGACGCAGATGGTCGTCGAACGCCAATTGGCTGAAGAGGGCAATATTGGCCGTCGCGATATGGGCCGCGAGGCTTTCGTTGAGCGGATCTGGAAGTGGAAAGAGGAAAGCGGTGGAACGATCACGACGCAGTTGCGGCGCCTGGGCGCGTCCTGCGATTGGAGCCGGGAGCGGTTCACCATGGACGAAGGCCTGTCCAAGGCCGTTCAGAAAGTCTTTGTGCAGCTCCACAAAGAAGGGCTGATTTACAAAGACAAACGCCTGGTCAACTGGGACCCGACCTTGGGAACTGCTATTTCGGACCTTGAGGTCGAACAGAAGGAGGTTCAGGGCAGTCTGTGGCACTTCCGCTATCCGATTGAGGGCGAAGAGGGCCGATACATTGTCGTTGCCACCACACGCCCTGAGACCATGCTAGGGGACACAGCTGTTGCTGTGAATGGGGATGATGAACGCTACAAAGACCTGATTGGCAAAAACGTTGTCCTGCCGCTTGTCGGGCGTTTGATCCCCATTGTGGCAGATGAGCATGCAGATCCTGAGCAGGGATCAGGCGCCGTCAAAATCACGCCTGCCCATGACTTCAATGATTTCGAAGTAGGCCGTCGCCATAATTTGCTAAAAATCAATATTCTTGATGCGAAGGCCTGCCTCAATGATGAGGTGCCTGAAAAATATCGAGGCATGGACCGGTATGTTGCCCGCAAGGCGATCGTGGCAGATCTCGATGCACTTGGTCTTTTGGACAAAATCGATGAACACACTTTGATGGTGCCTTATGGAGACCGCTCAAATGATGTGATTGAGCCTTGGCTTACGGACCAGTGGTATGTTGATGCACCGACCCTCGCCAAACCAGCGATCGAAGCTGTTGAGCGGGGTCAGACCCAGTTTGTTCCGAAGACGTGGGACAAAACCTATTTCGAATGGATGCGGAATATTCAACCCTGGTGTATCTCGCGCCAGCTCTGGTGGGGACACCAGATTCCAGCCTGGTACACACCGGACGGCGAGATATTTGTCGCCCACGACGAGGACGAGGCCTATGAGCTCGCCCGGGCAAAACACGGGCAGGAGATCGAACTCACCCGAGATGAGGATGTGCTCGACACCTGGTTCTCTTCCGGCCTTTGGCCTTTTTCGACACTCGGCTGGCCTGAGGAAACACAAGAACTCGCACGCCACTACAAGACCGATGTTCTGGTAACCGCCTTTGACATCATTTTCTTCTGGGTTGCACGGATGATGATGATGGGTCTTCATTTCATGAAGGATGTGCCATTCCACACGGTCTATGTGCATGCGCTCGTGCGCGATGAGCACGGTGCCAAGATGTCAAAATCTAAAGGGAATGTCGTCGACCCACTCGGATTGATCGATGAATATGGCGCGGATGCGCTGCGCTTTACGCTTGCGGCTATGGCAGCTCAAGGCAGGGACGTTAAGCTTTCCACATCTCGCGTAGAAGGCTATCGGAATTTTGGTACCAAGCTCTGGAATGCCGCACGCTTCTGCGAAATGAATGAATGTGTGCGCGTGGATGACTTCGATCCCTCCAACGTGGACGAAACGCTTAATCAATGGATTGTTGGTGAGGTTCAAAAGACGGCTGACAAAATCACCGAAGAGATTGAAGCCTATCGCTTCAATGAGGCTGCAAACGCCACCTATCGTTTCATCTGGAACATCTTCTGCGACTGGTATGTAGAGCTCGCGAAACCTCTGCTACAGGGTGATAATGAAACTGCAAAAGCAGAGACACGTGCGACTGCTGCATGGGTTCTGGACCAGGCGACAACTCTCCTCCATCCGTTTATGCCATTCCTCACAGAGGAACTTTGGCAGAAGACGGGTGAAGTCGGACCGGCCCGCGACGCAATGTTGATGCTGAGCGAGTGGCCACGCCATACGGGCTTGGTGGATGCACAAGCTGACGCTGAGATGGACTGGGTGATCCGCTTGATCACTGAAGTGCGGTCTGTTCGGGCGGAAATGAACGTTCCTGCGGGGGCGAAAATTCCGCTCGTTCTAAAAGGTGTAAATTCTGGAACTGAAGAACGTCTTGCACGCCATTCTGGCCTCTTGTGCCGAATGGCTCGACTGTCCGACATCTCCATCGGTGCTGAATTGCCGGAGGGTTCTTTGCAGTTCGTCATTAATGAGGCCACAGGCGGGCTTCCGATTGCTGATGTGATTGACCTGTCAGCTGAAAAAGAGCGCCTTCAAAAGGCAATGGCGAAGTTGGATGGAGAGATCAAAAAAATTGATGGCAAGCTTGGGAACGAAAAGTTCATCTCCAAGGCGCCTCAAACAGTGATCGATGAACAGCGGGAACGCAAAACAACGGCAGAAGCCGAAAAAAACAAGCTCGCAGACGCATTAGCTAAACTACAGGCTGCTGGATAAAACCAACCCGGTACGATAAAATGCAATGGTCGGGGTGCCGTGTTGGCTCCACCGGGTGTTTCATTTTGGGGGTATTCAGTGATTTCTAATGTATTGCGTTCTTCGGTGTTGGTTGTAGCTGGCGCCGTTTTGTCGGGCTGCATCTATTCAGGTGGAGCTGAAGCGGTCCAACATATGGATCCGGTCGTTGCCAGAGGTGCACACATTGACACCATCAATGTGACCGTAGCAAACGGCATCCAAGGCCAGGAGCTGGCAACAATAATGCCGGAAGTTCTGCGACAAGAACTGAATACCTGTGCGACAGGATCCCAACCACTGCATTTGGAAGTGAATGTTACAGGGTTTAAGGGGCAGAACGCCGCGATGACAATCCTACTGGGTGACGGGGCCAAATTGCAGGGAACTGCAAAGCTTATTGAGCCGAAGACTAATCAGGTGGTTGGTGACTACGACGTTTCTGAATCTGTTGGTGGTGGAGGTATTTTGGCAGCTGCCGGAATGGCTGACGCTGAGAGATCTCTGAGCCAAGAGTTTGCTGAATCTTTATGCAAGCAGGCATTTAGGTCGTAATTCAGGAGAGTGAAACAAATGACTTCTAGATTCATTCTGAGCATGATCGCTCTGACTCTACTGGCAGGTTGTGCATTGTCGGAGGACAAGGTTGCACTAAGGTATGTTCCCACAACTAGTTCGGCCTCTGTTGAAGCTGCAAAAGGTCTGCAAATCAATCTTGATGTTGTTGATGCACGAACCACCAACAGGACGGTCATATCCCGCAAGATTAATGGGTATGGCATGGAAATGGCGGCAATCCGCGCAACTCAAAATCCAACTGAGCTCGTTGAGCGAGCGTTGAAGCAAGAGCTGCGGTCGCGCGGGTTTGATGTTGGGAATTCAGGTCTGTCTGTTACGGCTAAACTCAACGAGTTCTACAATCAGTATGAGGTTGGTTTTTTTACCGGATCGGCAGTGTCGAACGTGGTCGTCCATATTTTAGTGGGTGACACGGTCGCGCCAAGCTTTGATAAAACCTTTTCAGCGAACCAAACTGATGAAGTCGTCTTGGCAGACGGCGCTAATGCCAAGGCGGCGTTAGAGGCTGCCCTCGGCAAAGTCGTTTCAGAAGTCATGGCAAACCCAGACTTCATGAATGCCCTGGTGAACAAGGCTGATTCCCAAACGCCAGAAGTGACGCCTTCGTCTGAAGACGTCACCAGCTAGCGCCTGAGGAATGTATTAAACCGTGGTGGATGTAGAGCTTGGCTCTTCACCGCCGCGAGTTCGCATTGCCATAAACTCATCGAACTCTTTTTGGTCCTTGGCTTGCCGAAGTTGGGCCAGAAACGCTTCAAACGCTTCCTGCTCTTCTTCAAGCCGCTTCAAGGTTTCGCTGCGATAGCCATCAAAAGCCGAGTTTCCGGTCGGCCGCGAACGGCGCCCGTGACGGCGACGGCTGCGCTTGCTGCAACGATAGTCACTTCTCCAAGACTGCATTTTTCCACTCCAAAGCAGGTAACCCAAAACCAGCAGACCAATCGGCCAGGCTAGGACGAACGCGACCACCATGATCGCAATCCAGGCACCTTTCGGCAGATCATCAAGCCTCTCCAAACCGAACCCGTTCTGGGAACCGGAAGCATCCGAGGCGTAGGACATGTGAGTCTCCTTTCATAAACATCACGAAATGCCGTGACCCTTAAGAATTGGGGAGTATTCCAGGGTGCTTCAACCGATTGAAACACACTGTTACACTTCTCTTGAGGCGGGCTTTTCTGGCGAAAAGGTGAGGGTTTATGCGGATTTTTATGTTGGCGCTGATGGTTGCTGGGTCATTGATATTTGCCCTGCGTGCCGAGGCCGACGTGTTGGGTGCGGAGGAAGCCGCTGAAAGACTGTTTGCTGCCGACGAGGTCGGCCTTGATTGGTTTGCCAATCAAGGGCTGTCATCAGCAGTACCGAGGGTGGTTCAGCAGCTACAGGATGAGCTTGGAGCCCTCCAGGCGATTGAACCTTGCGCGCCGAAATGCGTTGCTCGCTTTGAGCTGGGTGAGTTCACCTTTGATATCGCGGTTACATCAGATGGTCTCATATCGTCACTATGGATCGACCCGCCGGTCGTCTATTCCGCCTCCTTGGAGGAAGCGGTTGCAAAGTTTGAGGAACTGCCCGGCGACGTATCTGTCTACATAACAGGCGACGGAGAGGCTTTGGGCGACCTCAACGGCGATAGCGTCCTTGCCGTGGGATCAACGTTCAAATTGGCCGTCCTTAAAGCGCTGGATCAGCTGATCGGTGCCGGCAAGCTGGAGTGGCAGCAGGTCGTCAATTTCGATGATGCCTGGCGAAGTTTGCCATCGGGGCAGTTACAGGACTGGCCTACCGGCGCGCCTATTACCGTGCACACGCTTGCCAGTTTGATGATTTCCATCAGCGATAACACAGCAACGGACGCACTCATTGACCTAGTTTCCAGGGGTAGCCTGGAGACGATAAGTCCCCTGAACCGTCCGTTTCTCACAACACGCGAGTTCTTTCAGCTTAAACGCAGAGATGCGACAGATCTGCGGCGGGCCTTCGCCGAGGGCAATTTCGACGAGAGAATGCGGATATTGGCCGGATTGTCTGGCAAGACTCTGCCAGCGATAGGTGACCTCAACACTGACCCACTATTGCAGATTGAATGGTTTTTTTCTGGCGAAGAACTCTGCAAATTGATGAATGACGTTCGACACATAGACGTCGTTCAAATCAATCCAGGGGTCGCACTCAAGAGTGATTGGAAAGAGGTGGCCTACAAAGGCGGAAGTGATTTCGGCGCTCTCAGTTTCACAACCGCACTTACATCCAAGGACGGCAAATTGTATTGCGTGAGTGCTACATGGAACCACGTGGAAGCATTGGATGAGACGGCCTTCTCCATGCTCTACGCGGGGCTTCTGTACCATCTCAAATGAAAAGGGCGGCCCAGAGACCGCCCTTCATTCGTCCTACTTGGATTTATCAGTCAAACATGATGACGGAGCGGGCGAGCTCACCGCGTTCCAGTTCATCAAACGCACTGTTCACATCGGCCAGTTTGATCCGTTGTGAGATCATGTTGTCGAGCTTCAGCTTGCCTGCCATGTAGAAGTCTACATAGCGCGGCATATCAACCGGGAAGCGGTTTGATCCCATGAGCGAGCCTTGGATCTTCTTTTCAGCGAGGAAGTCTGCGCCGTGCAGCTCGATATTCGTGCCGAGAGGGATCATGCCGATGACCGTTGCCGTGCCGCCCCGAGCGAGCATTTTGAACGCTTGCTCTGTTGTTGGTTTGAGGCCAATGGCTTCGAGCGCATGATGAACGCCGCCACCGGTCAGTTCCATGACCTGTGCCACAGGATCACCCTGCGAGGCATCAACAACGTCAGTAGCTCCGAACTCTTTTGCGAGATTAAGTTTAGATCCCTGCATATCGACCGCGATGATGCGTCCGGCACCGGCGATTGATGCACCGTTAATCGCGGCAAGGCCGACGCCTCCACAGCCGATGACAGCCACTGTTTCGCCGGGCTGGACTTTTGCTGTGTTTGTAATCGCGCCAACACCTGTTGTCACAGAGCAGCCAATCAATGCCGCGACATCCATTGGCATGTCTTTGCGGATTTTGGTGCAGGCATGTTCATGGATCAACATCTGCTCTGCGAAGGAAGAGAGGTTGAGGAACTGATACATCGGGTCAGCCGCATTGGCGAGACGAGGTTCATCGTCTGGACCCCGCTGCGTCTCAGTGCCTGGGCAGCGTGACATGTGCCCAGTGAGGCAGTGCTCGCAATGCCCGCAGAAGGCGCTCAGACAAGTAATAACGTGATCGCCGACAGCGACAGTGCGGACCTCAGATCCGATCTGTTCGACCACACCGGAAGATTCGTGTCCCAGAACCGCTGGGAGGGGATAAGGATAAGTTCCGTTCACAAAATGCAAGTCAGAGTGGCAGACGCCCGCCGCCGCTGTCCGGATGAGTACCTCGTGGGGCCCTGGTTTGTTGATCTGAACATCTTCGATCTGGAGTGGTTTGCCCACCTCCCGTAACACAGCCGCTTTCATGTTTTCGCTCCCTTAGATTGCTTCTTGGCAATGTGATTTTGATTGTTATGGGAATGTTGGCGTGGCGCGGAGCCCGCGTCAATGGCAGAAAGGCGTAGGTTTTGTGCGACAAAGCACCCGATTTTTGGGGTTAGTCGTCGCGTTCACCTGTAGTTCAGTCCGGGTGTCTGAAGCTCGTGCATTTACCACATAGACTATTCGATCAGCGCGAATGCCCAGAATTGGGTACTATCCCGTCACCAAATCAGCTGAGAGTCACCTTATGCCGCGTACCTTCCTAAGCTCCATTTTCCTAAAAACCGCACTTATCCTCCCGATGACCCTCACGGCAGCCTATGCCGATTTTGATCGCGGTCTGGAGCTCTATCAAAGTGGCGATGCGGCTGGGGCAGCAGAGGAATGGAAACTCGACGCTGAAAACGGGAATGTCATTGCCGCATTCCTGGTGGGACACATGTACAAATCAGGCAATGGCCTGACCAAATCTTCGCGCCTCGCATTTCCTTTCTTTCTACAGGCCGCGCAGCGTGGACATTCCGATGCTCAGGTCGAAACAGCCCTCTACTACTACAATGGCGACGAAGAAGCTGACATAGAGCAAAACTATCTGGAGGCTGCGAACTGGTTTGATAAAGCAGCACTGCAGTTCAGTGGTCCGGCACAGTATTATCTGGGCGTGATGCATCGCGAAGGCCAAGGTGTTGCCCGTGACAGGATAGAGGGTATTCGCTGGCTCTCTCTATCTGCGAACAAATTTTATGTACCGACCTACCTCCTGCTCGCGGAAATATACGCAAAGGGCGATGGGGTGGTCGAAGACCCTGCAAAGGCAGCAATGTATCTGGATCTGGCTCGACGCTATTCCGACACGTCGAATAGAAACAAAGTGTCAGACGTGTACGATGCCACAGAGCGCTACATCAGCGCAGATGAGCGCGCCGAGGGCCGACTACAGGCGCAACTCTGGGTCAATGCAAACGATAAACGCTAAGCCTCCCCTCAGATAATTTGATGTTCTTCGCCATACCAGAGCGGTGAGCGGGAGAAATCGATGAATTTCGCCTCATCCTTGAGCAAGGTCACACCCGCTCTTTGGCCTTCCTCAGTTGAAACCGCAGCGCGCAAATCTTCCAGACTGTCCCACCAAAGCTCAGCAACGCCATCATAGATGGCGGGTGCGGCTTCCAGCGATCCTGCACGTGAGGCACGGGCCCCGTCATTCTCCGCCCATTCGCGTGTATGGAGCTGCACGTATTTCTTGATCCTCAGATCGCCAGCAACCGACTTTACCAGCGGTGCGTGCTTGTTCAGCCAATAGTCCTGAAACTCCTCAAGACTCAACTCATCGCGTTTGGTCAGACAGAATGTGATCCGGATCATGGCCGGTTCCTCCCTCGATTTCATTTCTGGTTGCGGCTATCGTAGCGACAAGAGGGATCGTTTGCATGAAGATTGCGGTTGGTGGTTTCCAGCACGAAACAAATACATTTGCGCCTATGAAGGCGGACTGGAGCGCGTTTGAACAAGCGGACAGTTGGCCGGGACTTCAGGTCGGGGAGCCCTTGTTGACGGCGTGTCTGGGCATGAATATTCCTCTTGGCGGGTTCCTCGAACAAGCCGGGCGCCTTGGCCATACTTTTGAACCGCTTGCGTGGTGCTCTGCAACCCCGTCCGGGTTTGTGACGCGCGACGCATATCAGCGTGTCACAGCGTTGATGTTAGACGCTCTGTCCAAAGTTGTTGAAGACGTGGATGCGGTCTATCTCGACCTTCATGGGGCCATGGTCGCGGAGCATCTAGAAGACGGCGAAGGGGCATTGCTGAGAGCCGTAAGGGATGTTGCTGGCCCAGACATCCTCGTTGTCGCGAGCCTTGATCTGCATGCCAACATTACGCAGCAGATGGTCGACGCCTCTGACTTCCTGACGGCCTATCGAACTTATCCGCATGTGGACATGGCAGAAACGGGCAGGCGCTCGGCGCGCGTGCTTCATCAGATTACAATTGAAAACAAGAAGCCTGCGAAAGCCTTTTACAAACCGAACTTCCTTATCCCTCTTACAGGGAGTTGTTCTCTGGTTGAGCCAGCAGCCTCAATTTATGCGGAGATAGGGAAACTGGACACTCACACTGGCAAGAATGAAGGCATATTAGGGGCGTCTTTTGCTACTGGTTTTTCGCCAGCCGATATTCACGAGTGTGGACCCGCGATCTTGGTTTATGGCGCAACAGCCACGGGTGTTCAGCAAACGCTTGATCACTTGAAAAATCGGATCGTCACGTCGGAGTCTGATTTTTCCGCGCCGCTGCTGACGCCCAAAGAGGCGATCGAGCTCGCACTAGCAAATCAATCAGACGCCGGTCCGATTGTCCTGGCCGACACGCAAGACAATCCGGGAGCGGGCGGCAATGGGGATACGGTTGGCATCCTGAAGGAACTAATCGCCTCTCAAGTCGACGACGCAATCGTTGGCGTACTCTATGACCCCAGCGGAGCGAGTGCGGCGCATGCCGCGGGTGAGGGTAGCCAAGTCTCCTTGAACCTAGGCGCCCACACAGGCGGGGCCCCAGAAGAAACACCAGTCTCAGGTGACTTCGCTGTCCTTCGTTTGTCGGATGGTGAATTTGATGCGACCGGGCCTTACTATGACGGCATTCGATTGTCGCTTGGGCCGACAGCATTGTTGGAGATAGGCGGTGTGAAAATCGTTGTCGGATCCAAGAAAGTTCAATGCGCAGACCAAGCCATGTTTTCCCATTTGGGTGTCGACCCAAGGCAACAGAAGATTGTGGTGGTCAAAAGCTCCGTGCATTTCAGAGCCGACTTTGAACCGATCGCAACGGATGTCTTGGTTGTTTCAAGCCCCGGTCCTAACCCCGCTGACCACCGGACTCTCGTCTACCAGAGTCTTCGCAAAGATATCCGCCTGATGCCAGGAGCAAAGGAAACGTCATGACCACCATCGTTCAACGACTCGACATGATGGTGCGAACCACAACCGCTCAGGAATTGTTCGACCGACTTGGCATGACGCCTCTTTTTGGGGGCATCCTTTTTGCGGTGCTATGGGGTATTGCGGTTCTGTCGGTCGAAGCAATCACAGGCCGCCTCTTTGTTGAGCGATCAGGAGAACAACTAGAAACCTTTCTGGTGGAGTTGGGCCTTGCCCTCATTCTTGGCGAACTGCTCGTGTTTGTCGTCGCCGCGATGGCCGCACATGAGAACAGGACAGACCGGACGATAGAAGAGCTTAAGCTGCTGCCCGAAGTTCCAAGAGACGGGATTGCTCGGACTGAATTGGCGCTGAATGACTATGGATCCGTTCGGCTCGCCGTCGTCGCTTTGAGCGGGTCTCTCTTTGCGTTTCTGGCACCCATCCTCGAATTTCCAATCGTTGGAAATTATGATGCGTTTAACCCGGCCCACTGGTCTCCTGAAGTCTACGTCCACAGGATAGTGGGGCCCGTTCTTGGGGCTGGCGTTGCACTTCTTGTTCATGTGATCATTTCTGACTCGGTGCGTTTCTGGGAACTTGCTCGGGAAATTACCTCGATCGAACTCACCGATCTCGGTCGCTACATGCCTTTTACAAATCAGGGTTTGTCCAACGCGGCGATTGTTATCGGTTTTGTTGCCCCGTTTGCGTTTGTTGCAATCGTTGACCGATATGTTCTGCTGGTCGCATCCATCACGCTCTACGGCGTCGTTGCAGCGTTAGCCGGTCTGTTTTTGCCGGTATGGGCGTTACGAGAACGCATCCAGATAGAAAAGGCCAAGGAAGCCGCATGGTGTCATGAGCGCATTCCAGTGGAACGTGCAGCTCTGCGGGATGCCAAACCCGGAGCAGGGCAAGACCTAGCTGGCCTTTTGATGTACCTAAAGGAAGTTAATGAGGTCCACGCTTGGCCGGTTGCGCCCGGTGGCATCGCACGCTTTACGCTCTTCCTTCTCATTCCACTGGGGTCCTGGGGAGGCGGAGCACTGGTTGAGCGTTTGGTGGATTCAGCGCTGGGCTGATCAAATATCCAGCTCAATCCAGACCGGCGTGTGGTCAGAGGGCTTTTCCCGACCGCGGGGTGCTCGGTCAATATCACACGCGGTCAGGTGATCAGCCGCCTGTGGCGATAGCAACAAATGATCGATCCGGATGCCATTGTCTTTCTGCCAGGCGCCACGCTGATAATCCCAAAAGGAATAGCGGTTGGGTTCTGTGTGGCAGGCACGGAATGAATCGGTGAACCCCAGATTCATGAGTTCGTAAAACTTCGCGCGAGTTTCCGGTTTGAAGAGGGCGTCATCTGCCCATGTTTTTGGGTCGTAACAATCATCTTCGTGGGGAATGACATTGTAGTCGCCTGCCAGCACGAGCATTTCTTCGTTCTGAAGCAGATCTTTCGCATGAGCGGTCAGCCGATCCATCCAGCCGAGCTTGTAAGGATACTTCTCTGTGTCCACCGGGTTGCCGTTGGGCAAATAGATGGCACCGACACGCACCACATTCTCACCAGCCAAAATGAGTGCTTCCACGTAGCGTGCTTGCTCGTCGCTCTCGTCGCCAGGCAATCCTGTCTGGATGTCTTCAAGAGGAAACTTTGAGAGGATGGCGACACCATTGTAGGTCTTCTGACCATGGACCGCGACATTGTACCCGAGAGCTTCAATCTCCTCGCGAGGAAAGGCATCATCCACGCATTTGAGCTCCTGCAGGCAGACGACATCTGGCTCTGCTTCCTGCAACCATTGAAGAAGGTTTTTCAGACGTGCTTTGATCGAGTTGACGTTGAATGTCGCAATTTTCATTGAGTAAGTTCGCTTTCGGCCTCAGGTGTTTGACGCCGAACTTACCATGTGCGCGCCCAGAGGCTGCTCAAAAAAATCAGACAGAGAAGGAGGTACCGCAGCCACAGTTGGCAGTCGCGTTTGGATTATTTATCTTGAATGCCTGACCAATCAGATCGTCCGCGAAATCGATCTCTGATCCGCCCATATACATCTGGCTGACGCTGTCGATCAGAACGGTGGCACCGGCTTTCTCGAGAACCAGGTCATCATCCTGGCGCGTGTCGTCCAGCGTGAAGGCATATTGGAAGCCTGAGCACCCGCCACCATTTACTGAAACGCGCAGCACTGTATCGCCGCCTTCGCTCGCCATAATCTGGGCAATGCGTTTGGCAGCACTGTCTGAGACCGTAATTGGCTCGCCAAGACCGGGCAGTTCCAAGGTGGGTGTTTCGCTCATTCCTCAAATCCCTTCGACTGATAGGGGATAGTTTGAAAGCATTATAACTCTTCCTGCAGTCCATGTAAGTACAGCAAACAGATTGTCAAAGAGGTAAAAGGACTGATAGAGCGATTCAGGTCGCAAAATCCAAGTTTCGAGGCACATTTTGGCGATAATCAACCCGGCAGCAACGGCGTCCTTTGCCGCAAAAGCAGAGAAAAGCCGTGGGCGTATTCATGCCGAACATGAAAGCGCGACCCGGACAGCATTTCAGCGGGATCGGGACCGGATCATTCATTGCAATGCTTTTCGGCGTCTCAAATACAAAACCCAGGTCTTCGTCTATCACGAAGGTGACTATTTCCGGACCCGCCTGACCCACTCTCTAGAAGTCGCCCAGATCGCACGGTCGGTGGCCAGGGTCTTGGGTCTGGATGAAGATCTCGCAGAGGCATTAGCCCTGGCCCATGACTTGGGACATACGCCATTTGGTCATGCGGGAGAGCATGCACTTGATACGTGTATGGCTGACTATGGCGGGTTTGATCATAATGCGCAGGCATTGCGGATCGTCACCAAACTTGAAGAACGATATGCCGCCTTTGACGGACTCAATCTCACCTGGGAAACTCTTGAGGGGCTGGTAAAACACAATGGTCCTGTTGTCACCGCAGCCCGGTCCACCGAAGAACTGCCCAGAGCCATTGCAGAATATGCCGAAACCCAGGACCTTGAACTTCATACCTATGCATCGGCAGAAGCGCAGGTAGCGGCTCTCGCCGACGATATTGCCTATAACAATCATGACATTGATGACGGTCTGCGCGCGGGCCTGTTCACCATCGATGACGTTCTTGCTGTCCCCTTAGCAGGCGAAGTCTTTCGTGAAGCAATTGATGCGAACCCGATGATTGAAGAAGGCCGGATCATCTCAGAAGCCGTTCGAGCGCTGATTGGCCGGATGGTCAACGACCTTATTGACGAAACCAAAAGGCGCCTTACTGCATCTGGTGTCGCATCGGCGGAAGACATTCGGGCACTAGACCACCCAGTTGCGGCCTTCTCATCAGAGATGCGAGAGAATGACGCTGCTCTCAAAGCATTCCTGTTTGAAAGAATGTATCGGCACTACCGGGTCAATCGGATGTCGAGCAAGGCCCGTCGGATTGTCGAAAACCTGTTTGAGATCCTTCACAAGGAACCAGAATTGTTGCCGCCTGAGTGGCAAGCTGGGTGCGATGGCTCTAAGGGCTTCAAAACGGCTCGGCGGGTTTGTGACTTTATCGCCGGGATGACCGATAGGTTTGCAATCATGGAACATCGACGATTGTTCGACCTGAACTCAGAGCAGTAGTTTGGAGCTGTCATTTCTGGCAATTATTGGGCTGGAAAGGTAGCCTCCGCGCCGCTAGAGTGCGCCGCTTTCCAGCCCCATCACCTGGCCAACATCAGAATTGAAGAACCGGCACCATTCATGAATATTTTCAGCCATTTCGAAGAGATCGTCTCTGAAGCGCTCAGCAGCCTTCAGAGCGCAGGCACCCTTAGCGCCGACCTTGATCTTGCCCGAGTGGCTGTCGAGCCGCCGCGGGACACATCACATGGGGACATCGCAACCAATGCGGCGATGGTGCTTGCAAAGCCTGCTGGAATGAAGCCCCGCGATCTCGCCGGTCATGTGTCAGCGGCGCTCGAGGCCAGCGGTCATTTCACCAAAGTGGATGTCGCAGGCCCTGGCTTCATCAACATGATTGTTCGCGATAGTTTCTGGCAAACCAGGCTTGCTGATGTGCTTGCTGCCCGGACAGCCTATGGCGTTAGCGAGATGGGGAAGGGCCAAAAGGTCAACGTAGAGTATGTCTCCGCTAACCCGACAGGGCCGATGCATGTAGGACATACCCGGGGTGCTGTCTTTGGCGACGCGCTTGCCAATCTGCTTGTAAAAGCGAGCTTTGACGTCTGCAGAGAATATTACATCAATGATGCGGGCGGCCAGATCGGCGTGCTCGCTGACAGTGCCTTCCTGCGGTACCGCGAAGCACTCGGTGAAGAAATCGGAGATATTCCAGAAGGACTTTACCCGGGCGATTATCTCGTTCCTGTTGGACGTGCGCTTGCGGCTGACCATGGGGACAAGCTCCTATCAATGGAAAAAGCAGAACGTAATAACATCGTTCGGGCGGCCGCTGTTGATGCGATGATGGACTTGATCCGGGGCGATCTTGATGCGCTGGGAATTGAACATGAGGTCTTTTTCTCAGAGCGCGAACTGCATCAGTCCGGCAAGATTGATACGACGCTCAAACAGCTTGAGAACAAAGACCTGATCTATGTGGGCGTTCTCGAGCCGCCGAAAGGCAAGACGCCAGATGATTGGGAGCCGAAGCCACAGACACTTTTTCGCTCAACCAATTTCGGGGACGATGTCGATAGGGCGCTGAAGAAGTCAGACGGCAGCTGGACCTATTTCGCGCCTGACATTGCCTACCATCTCGATAAGTATCAGCGGGGCTATACGCACCTGATTGATGTTTGGGGTGCGGACCATGGCGGCTATGTAAAGCGGATGAAGTCTGCAGTAGAGGCGGTGACCGACGGTGGCGCCGATCTCGACGTGAAAATCTGTCAGCTGGTTCGGCTCATGCGGAACGGGGAGCCGATCAAAATGTCCAAGCGGTCGGGCAATTTTGTCACGCTGCGCGATGTGGTCGACGAGGTCGGCAAAGACGCAGTGCGCTTCATGATGCTCTATCGGAAGAATGACGCGCCGTTGGATTTTGATTTTGCGAAGGTCACGGAGCAATCAAAAGACAATCCTGTCTTTTATGTTCAATATGCCAATGCACGGATTCACTCTGTGCTCCGCAACGCAGCAGCAGACGACGGTCTTACCGGTATCGATATCACCGATGGCGCTCTGGCCACGGCAGATCTTGGTTCGTTGAGCGATGAAGCTGAGCTCGGCCTCATCAAACACATGCTTCAATATCCCCGGATGATTGAAGCAGCGGCTGAGGCACACGAACCGCACCGGGTCGCGTTCTATCTATTCGAGTTGGCCTCGAGCTTCCATGCGCTTTGGAACAAAGGCAAGGACCACCCGGAATTGCGATTTATCGTTCCAGAACAAAGAGATGTTACGCTTGCACGGCTCGCATTGATTCGGGCGACGGGGTATGTGATCGCTTCAGGCCTTGGGGTATTGGGCGTGGAGCCTATCGAGGAAATGCGCTGAATGGCGAATATGGGTCGCGGCAGCGAAGAGCATTATGAGCTCGACGCGACGGACGAATTTCATACCTATGACGCCACGGATGGTGGCGGCGGCGGACGCACGCTCTTTGTGCTCTTAGGGCTGCTTTTCGCAGTAATCCTGTTTGGTGGGGTTCTTTATCTCGCCTATCAGCAGGGTATGCGAGAAGGGGCCCGGAACGCACCACCGGTGATTGAGGCCGATGGTTCGCCTGTAAAGGTTGCCCCTGACGATCCGGGTGGCATGGAAATCCCGAACACTGACAAGCTCATTTACGATCGGATGAACGGTGAAGACCCGGCAGAACCTGGCGTTGAGCAGCTTCTGCCGCGCGCCGAAGAGCCGATGACGGTCGAAGAACGCACACCTGCGCCGAAACCAGAGCCTGCCGACCCGATGCCGGTTCAGCCACCAGCGCTTGATATTGTGCCTGATCAAGAAGCAATCGCGGCGGGCGAAGCACAGGTTCCTGCTGAGGGCGCGGACATTATTCCCGTTCCTGTCGCACCAGCGTCCCGTGGGGATGCAGTGGTGCCCCCACCGACGGTTCTTCCGCCGGTTGCGGTCCCAGATACGCCTCCAGCTGTTCAGCCCAGCGCTAATGGGCGGTTTGTCATCCAGATTGCGGCCTTCCGCGACCAGGTTCAGGCCGCGGCCGGGTTTGCGCGTCTTAGAACGGCTTATCCGGACCTAGTCGCAGGCCTCACGCCAGATGTTGAACGGGCGGACCTTGGGGATCGCGGCATTTATTTCAGGCTGCGGCTTGGTGCCTTTCAGACTAGGGATGCGGCGACGGCGCTCTGTACCCGCCTTAAAGGGCGCGGACAGGACTGCATCGTCAAGGAACGCTAGGCAACCAATCCCATGACCTCATCGGCAATCTATGGATGTTTGGGCCTCACGCTCACGGAGGCTGAGAAGCAGTTCTTTAGGGAAAGTGATCCCTGGGGCTTTATCATTTTTGCCCGCAACATCGACAATCCGGATCAGGTGAAGGCGCTCACCAGCGAGCTCAGAGCCGCTGTTGGCAGGAACGCGCCAATCCTGATTGACCAGGAAGGCGGACGGGTTGCGCGCCTGAGACCGCCGCACTGGCGCTCTTATCCACCTGGCCGGCAATATGGTGAAGTATATGCGACATCGCCGTCTGACGGGCTCACAGCAGCTCGATTAGGGGCCCAGCTTATTGCCCTGGAGCTCAGAGATGTCGGCGTAGATGTCGACTGCCTGCCTGTGCTCGACGTGCCGGTTCCTGGTGCTCACGATGTCATTGGAGACCGCGCATATGGAGAGACCCCTGAGATCGTTTTAGCCCTAGGTAGGGCTGCCTTGGAAGGTGCACTGGTCGGCGGTGTTCTGCCGATTATCAAACATATTCCGGGGCATGGTCGGGCCGGCGTTGACAGCCATGAAAAGCTGCCAATTGTTGATACGGAGCGTGCGACGCTGACAGCGACAGATTTTGCCCCTTTTGCGGCCATGGCCGAAGCACCGCTGGCTATGACCGCGCATGTGATCTACAGCGCAATTGATGACGCAAACCCAGCTACGACCAGTCCGACTGTGATTTCTGAGGTTATACGCGAGGAGATCGGGTTTTCCGGGGCTCTTATGTCCGACGATCTTTCCATGAAGGCCTTGGGCGGCAGTTTTGAGGAACGTACAAAAGCGTCCCTCGATGCGGGTTGCGATCTGGTCCTGCATTGCAACGGGGACATGAATGAGATGGTGGCGGTTGCCAAAGAGGCTAAAGCACTCACTGGAACCTCACTGGCACGTGCTGACCAGGCGCTTGCGATGCGAACAGACCCAGAACGTGTGGATTTAGAGGATCTTATCCACCGTTTTTCATCCCTTGTCTCGCTTTAAGCTGGAGAGGCCACGCGAGAATCGGCTTATTCTCGCCTGATTGTCAGCAGCATATGGGGGTGTTGCCGACTTCCTGTATCAGCCCTGAATTGTGATGCTCGAGCCTTTATGACTGACCAAGATGCCCAAATAGAGCCGACCGATCAGCAGACACCTGTGCCTACGCCAGATGATGGGGAGACCGCTGCGCAGGATAATGAACCCGCAGACGCTTCAGGCGATGCTTTCGAAGAAGGTGGAACGCGGGTCGAAGTGGCTGTCGCTCAAGACGGGCTGGTTGTTGATATTGACGGCTTTGAAGGCCCTCTTGATGTTCTGCTGGCATTGGCCCGAACGCAAAAGGTCGATCTTTCAAAGATCGCGATCCTGCCTCTGGCAGAACAGTATCTCGAATTCATCAATGAAGCCAAACGCCTAGAGCTCGATCTTGCAGCTGACTATCTCGTTATGGCGTCCTGGCTGGCGTTCCTGAAGTCGAAGCTGCTTCTTCCACCGCCAGAGGAGGAAGAGGGGCCGAGTGGCGAGGAAATGGCCGCCCGCCTAGCGTTCCAGCTAAGACGCCTTGAAGCAATGCGCAACTCCGCTGCAGAGCTGATGAAGCGCAAGCGCATGGGACAGCATGTGTTTCAGCGCGGCGCCCCAGAGGGCATTCGTGTAACGCGTACAAGTGTTTACACCGGTACACTCTATGATCTTCTGAAGGCCTATTCGGAAGAACGCATCCGGGCTCTAAAACCCACAAAGATGACCATCAAGAAGCAGCCGGTCTTTGCCATCGAGGCAGCACGGCGTCGGCTTGAGAAGATGATGGGCATGTTGATCGATTGGGATCGAATTGACGCTCTGCTGCCTGAGGAGTTCGCCACCGGCAAAGAACGGCGCACGGCCTTGGCAAGTACGTTCAGCGCGTCTCTCGAGCTCGTGCGGGATGGACATATTGAAGTTCAGCAAGGCGAGGCCTTTCAACCGATCTTTGTGCGCAAACGCGAAGTTCCTCGCGAAAACGACCGGGACACCGAGCCCACACCAGACACCCAAGAAGCCGAGTAAGCCATGACAGACGAGCAGATCAACGACATCGTGGAAGAGACTGAAGAAGAGGCCGCTGAAGAGGTGGAACCTGTGGAGGCGATGGCTGAAGAGGAAGGAGCTGCTCCTGAAGGCGAAGAAGTCTCCTCAGAAGAAGAGGCTGCCTCAGACAATGTAACGCCTTTTCCAACAGCAGATGACCACGCCGCTCAGCTCCGGATGATTGAAGCGCTTCTCTTTGCAGCCGCTGAACCGCTGGACATTGACAGCATTGCCTCTCGTCTGCCGGACGGTGCGGATGTTGGCGCTCTCATTGAAGATCTGCAGAAGATGTATGCGCCCCGGGGGGTGAATCTCATTCGTCTGGCGAACAAATGGATGTTCCGGACCGCTGATGACCTGACCTTCCTCATGGAACGCGAGGCGATCCAACAACGGAAGCTTTCCCGCGCTGCCATGGAGACACTCGCTATCATTGCCTATCACCAGCCGGTCACACGGGCTGAGATCGAGGAAATTCGAGGTGTGAGCGTTTCCAAAGGCACGCTTGATGTTCTGATGGAAACCGGCTGGGTCCGCCTGCGGGGCCGCCGTAAGGTTCCCGGGCGTCCGGTGACATATGGCACCACTGAAGAATTCATGATCCATTTTGGTCTCGAAAGCATTGGCGATCTGCCGGGCCATGAGGAGCTGCGCGCTGCTGGCCTTCTGGAAGCTAATCTTCCACCTGACTTCGATGTGCCGACGCCATCTGCTGAAGGTGGGGACGGAGATGGTGATTTCAGTGAGGATGAGCCCGAAGAAGAATATGGCCAAGCGCTGGATGAGCACCTGGAGAGTACCGGGGAAGAGGAAGTCGCCGAGAAGGCCGGTTAACCTATCCTCCTCTTGATGTTTCCCTGTAAGCGCCCATTTGTGAAGAACTGGGCCTAAATCATTGAAGTATCGCAGTAAATCTGAGATGCTCGGCTCTAATTCAGTTGATCCCGCGCTTGTTGGAAGCAGCGGATTTGGAGAGAGACAATGGGACAAATAGGTCCGTGGCAAATCATTATTGTATTGGTGCTTGTTGTTTTGCTGTTTGGTCGCGGCAAAATCTCCGAGCTGATGGGTGACGTTGCTAAAGGCATTAAGAGCTTTCGCTCAGGCTTGAGCGATGACGAGCAAGCCGCCGCAGAGCAGGCGGATCCAAAGACTATCAACGCTCAGCAAAGCGAAACAACGACCAAAGACAAAACGGCAGCAAACTAGTCGCGGTCTTCGCGGAACGACGTTAGCGGAACAGCTGGGGACCCATGTTCGACATTGGCTGGACTGAGCTTCTATTCCTTGGTGTTCTCGCCATTCTGGTGGTGGGGCCAAAAGACCTGCCGCGTATGATGCGGACCATCGGTCAGTACACGGCCAAGATCCGCGGTGCCGCTCGCGAATTTCAGCGCAGCTTTGATGAAATGGCCCGCGAGAGTGAGTTGGATGAACTGCGTAAACAGATCGCGGACGTGAAAGCCAACAATCCGATTTCCCAGGTTAAGGACGCGATCAAACACCCGCTGGATTCTGTCGGAAAAGGCCTGGATGACGCCGGGAAGCCGCTTCCCGGCCTGCCAGATGAGATGGTCGGAGATATGGCGGACGCAGCAAATGTCGCCAAAGAACCGCTCCCTGAGGAAAAGCCCGAGACCTCGAAATCAGAGGCACCTAAGAGTGATGCTGCTCGGGATGCCGCCCAATGAGTGAGCAGGATATTGATGCTTCCGGGACGCTCATACGCCCAGGGCATTGGCTAGGTCGTCTTTTCTTCGTTTTCTTACTTGTTACAATTGGTTCGTTTTTGTTGCTAGCCGACCAGGTTTTGACCGTCATGTTAGGCCCGCTCGAAGCTGCTTCGGGCTTGAAGTTAGTCTTTGTTGACGTACAAAAACTCTTTCTCATCCAATTAGAAGTCAGTTTTTTTATTGCAGTATTTTTGATCGTTCCCTTTGTCTGGTCCCAACTCGGTCAGATTAAGATGGAACATTTGGACCAGAAATATGGTTTCAGCTCGGTAGGCGCCTTTTGCGTCTCATTTGTCCTGCTGACGGTCGGCGCAGCTTTTGCTTACTTTTTGCTGATACCGCCTTTGGCCGTTTCCTATGCCAAGGAAGTAGATGCAATTGAGCTAGGGCGAACGGCGAGTGTTTTCGGCGACGCTTCGGCGGAATATCTCACGTTCGGGATGATAGCCGTTTTGGTCTCCGGCCTTTTTTGCCAAGCTGTTTTGCTTCTACTGCGACGTAGAACCAAAAATAGGCCAGATGCTCAGTCTAAGACTACTGATCCTGTAGATGCCGGATCGTTGTCGCGAGGTATTCGAGAATGAGCGAACAGGATATTGATGCCTCGCGTGCTCCGTTGCTTGAGCACCTGATTGAGCTTCGCCAACGGCTGCTCTATTCAATCATCGCGATCGCCATTGCCTTTGGTGTCTGTTTCTATTTTGCTGACCAGGTCTTCAATATTCTATTGGGACCCTTCGAACGAGCGGTTGGTGACGCCAGTGAAGTGAAGCTTATCTTCACGGCGCCGCAGGAATATTTCTTCACACAGTTGAAGCTCGCACTCTTTGGGGCGCTCTTTATCGCGTTTCCGGTTCTCGCCACGCAGATCTACATGTTTGTGGCGCCCGGCCTCTATAAGAACGAACGCGGTGCCTTTCTTCCGTTCCTTCTTGCAACACCGATCCTGTTTTTGATGGGCGCATCGCTGGTCTATTTCCTTATCATGCCACTGGCACTCGGCTTTTTTATTGGGATGGAGCAGACAGCAGGAGAGGGCCAAGCGGCCATCGAACTGCTGCCACGGGTGAGTGAATATCTTGGCCTCACCATGACGCTGATCTTTGCGTTTGGTCTTTGCTTTCAGTTGCCGGTGCTTATGACGTTGCTTGGGCGTGCAGGTCTCATCAGCGCGGCTCAGCTGCGTAAAGGTCGGAAATACGCGGTCGTCGCCGTATTTGCCGTTGCAGCTGTGCTCACCCCACCAGACATTATCAGTCAACTTGGGCTTGGCATTCCGACACTCGTTCTCTACGAAATTTCTATTCTTTCCGTCGCGTTGATTGAACGACGTCGGAAACGTGATGCCGAAGAGAAAGAATCTGCCGAGGGCGAAGCGGCGACGTGAGCGACCGGTTTGACGCGAAAACTCTCGACTATTACTCGAGGGACGCCGAGCGCTATCTCGCTTCGCGGCCAGATAATGTCAGCCGGTACCTCCATAGCTTTCTTGACCAGCTGACGGTCGGAGCTCACATCCTAGAGCTTGGCTGTGGGGCTGGCAGAGATTCTGAGGCAATGATCGCTGCTGGCTTTGACGTCGACCCGACAGATGGCGTTCCCGAAATCGCTGCCATCGCCGCCGAGCGGCTGCAGCGCGATGTGCGCGTGATGCGGTTCGATGAACTGGATGCCTCCAACGAATATGATGCTGTCTGGGCTAATGCCAGCCTGCATCACGTCCCCCGAACCCAGCTTCCATCGGTTCTTCAATCGATATTCCAGGCCCTAAAGCCTGGCGGCCTGCATTTGGCCAGTTTTAAAGCCGGCAAGTCAGAGGGGCGGGATGAACGTAACCGCTTCTACAATTACCTGACACGACCCGAAATGCTCAGCCTGTATGCGCTCTCCGCTGCTTGGGAAAATGTTGCCACCGTCGAGTATGTCGGCGGCGGCGGGTTTGAGGTCAAAGAAAACCCGTGGCTCGCGATTACGGTGCGCAAACCCCGCTAGGTATCGATTTTGCGGAACGGGTCCAACAGTTGTGCGCCGTACGTGACTGGAAAGTCTGGACGGCCAGCTACGCCCAAATCACCATCTCTGGGTTGTGGTCGGTCTCTCATGAAGGTTCCGAGCATATGATCCCAGATCATTGTGAAGAGGCCGAAGTTTACATCACCCTCTGTCTTTGACGCGAGATGGTGATGACGATGACCAGGAGCTACCGCCCAAAGATAGATCAAGGGTCCGACACGCATATCCACGTTGGAATGCTGCAACATTAGCTGGATTGCAGATGCAAACCCAAGGAGAGCCGCAAGTTCCATCGGCATACTCAGTATCAACAGAGGCAGCGTTCCTACAGTTATTTCAATCGCTTGGTGGAGGGGATGTTTCATCAAACCATTGAAACCATACAGCCGGTTAACACCGTGATGGATGGCATGGATCCTCCATAACGGTTCATACCGGTGGCTGACGAAATGCGTCATCGTTATTCCGAAATCAAAGATGATGACCGCCGCGCCAAATTGCACCCATAGCGGCCAACTGCTGGGCCACAGGTCCAACCCAAATCCAAGTGAAACGAGAACGGGCACCAAAAGAACGGTCGCGCTGATCGAAATTTCATTGACCAGTGCGTGCAGAAAATCCTTGCGACTATCTCCCTTGTCGAGGTTCCAAACTTTTTCAAATGGAACAATACGTTCCGCTAGGAACGAAGTTGCTATGGCGACAAAGAGAAGCATGAGCAGCCATGCCTCATCGACTCCTCTCTCCACCAGGTAAATGGAGGATCCAATGAACCCAATGAAGAAGAGTGGTGCATATAAATATCTGATGACGAACTTGAACTGTGACATGTGGGTATCCTTCCGTTGTCGGGAGAGATACAAGCGTAGGGACCGGCGTTCTTGAACAGACCGGATGGTTTAGTCAGCCACTAGTGATCAATCCGATTTAGGGAATGCATCGCTGACTTTGGTGTCACGCCGAACATGCGGCGCATCGTGCGCGAGAAGTGAGCCTGATCTGAAAAACCGCCGGCTTGGGCGGCATCAGCGAGGGGAGCACCTGCAACCAACTCTCTTGAGGCACGCTCCAGCTTTCGCCAAATGAGCCAGGTTGAGATTGGAACACCAAATTGTTCCCGCGCGAGTGTCCGTAATCGTCCGTCCGAGATGCCATATCGCTGAGCTGCTTCAGAAACAGATAAGGTTCCTGGATTCATGGCCAGATCGCCCAGAGCGCCGATGAGGCGCTTATCCAAACTGGCTGCAGGGGGCGTGGCAAATTCCTTCAGCACCGCGAGAATGCTCATCGGGTCAGCATCAGAATGGAATGGCAATACCGCTTCGGGTAGTTCCGCAATGTCATGAGGAGCCGCATGATCGGCCAAATCCAGTGCGAGTTTGGATTGTGGATCAAGATAGAGCAGCGTGAGTTCTGCCTCACTCGTCACAGCGTGGGGAACGAGGGGCCTGATCAGGAGCCTGCTTCCACGCCATTCAACGCCAAGCTCGTCGATTATGCTGGCCTCTTGCTCGCTGCTCAGGACAATTTGATAAGCGGCGTGCTGATGCTGGTCATTTTCATCCGACGGGCCGAAATAGGCAGCATATGTGTCACCGAAATGAAAAGTGCCTGACCAAGTCATTGAAGGGATGCTCCGACCCCGGGACTTCGACGGCCCTCATATGAGCAGTACTTCTCCATTGGAGAAGATTAGCTTAAGTGCTGGAAATCCTATTGAACAAAACGGCTGTGGCCCTCCAGCGCTAGACGAGATTCCGGGAGCCGCGTATACACCGGTATTGAATACCGTTTTGTGTATTTTATTGATTCGGTTTCCTGTATTTCTACCGTTTTGGGGCTTCCCATGTTCGATATCAAGCTTATCCGCGACGATCCCGCCGCTTTCGATGCAGCGCTTGCCCGGCGATTTATGGACCCGCAATCGCCCCGCATTCTGGAGCTTGATGCCAAGCGCCGTGAGGTCGTGGCTGCGATGCAAGAGGCCCAATCGCGCCGGAATGCCGCTTCCAAGCAAATTGGCGCGGCAAAAGGCAAAGGGGATGAGGAAACGGCAAACGCCCTGATGGCGGAAGTAGCTGAGCTCAAAACCAAAATCCAGGAGGGTGAGGAGGAAGAACGGCAGCTCGATGCGGCTCTCAAAGACATTCTCTCCGGCCTGCCCAATCTGCCTCATGAAGATGTGCCGCTCGGCGCAGATGAAGAAGCCAATGTAGAGCGTCACAAAGTTGGCGAGCCTCGTCAGTTCAATTTCGAACCCAAAGAGCATTTCGATATTGGTGAGGCCCTCGGCCTCATGGATTTCGAGACAGCTGCGAAACTGTCTGGCTCCCGGTTTGTGATCCTGCGTAAACAGCTTGCACGGCTGGAGCGAGCCATTGGCAACTTTATGCTCGATCTGCATACAACAGAATTTGGGTATGAGGAAATCGCGCCGCCTTTGCTCGTCAAAGACGACGCGATGTTTGGCACCAACCAGCTGCCGAAATTCGCCGAGGATGCCTTCCATACAGAAGATGGCTTTTGGTTGATACCAACTGCGGAAGTGCCGCTGACCAATACTGTCCGTGAAAGCATTCTGTCAGAAGAGGAGCTGCCTCTTCGGATGACTGCCTACACCGCGTGTTTCCGGTCTGAAGCTGGATCTGCCGGTCGCGACACACGCGGCATGATCCGACAACACCAGTTCTCCAAGGTTGAGCTTGTAAGCATAACAACACCAGACCAGTCGGCAGATGAGCATGAGCGCATGCTTTCTTGCGCGGAAGAAGTTCTGAAGCGCCTCGACCTACCATTCCGCACCATGACGCTGTCGACCGGTGATATGGGATTTGGCGCGCGGCGGACCTACGACATTGAAGTTTGGCTCCCGGGTCAAAATACCTATCGGGAGATTTCCAGCTGTTCGGTTTGCGGTGATTTTCAAGCACGCCGCATGAATGCGCGCTATCGCCCAGACGGAGAGAAGGGCACGAAATTCGTTCATACGTTGAATGGATCTGGCCTCGCGGTCGGTCGAACTATGGTTGCCATTCTCGAGAACTACCAACAGGCAGACGGCAGCGTTGCTGTTCCAGATGTGCTGCAATCCTACCTCGGTGGACTCGAGGTCATTACAGCAGATGGCTAAACGTGCTCGAGCGAAGAAGAAACTGCCGTTAGACGGCACCCGTATTCTTCTGACCAATGATGATGGCATTCATGCACCGGGACTGAAGGTGCTGGAGAAGATAGCGAAACAATTGTCATCGGACATTTGGATCGTTGCGCCTGAGAGTGAACAGAGTGGGGCGTCTCATTCGCTTACGCTTTCGCAACCTCTTCGGCTTCGCAAAATCTCACCGCGCAAATATGCGGTGGAGGGCACGCCGACAGATTGCGTGTTGATGGCCATTCGCCATGTCTTGATCGACAATCCGCCAACGCTTGTCCTGTCTGGTGTGAACCGGGGACAGAATGTCGCCGACGATGTCACCTATTCCGGCACGATCGCCGCGGCCATGGAGGGAACCGTTCTTGGTGTTCCCTCAATCGCGCTCAGCCAGGCATTTGGTTTTGACGGAACACAGAACCTGCATTGGGCGACAGCTGAAACTCATGGACCTGGGATAATCCAGGAACTGGTCTCAGTTGGCTGGCAGGATGATGTGCTGATGAATGTGAATTTCCCGGACGTGCCCGCCAGCAATGTTGGGGGAATTGATATCACGCGACAGGGAAAGCGTGACCAGTCTCTGGTCAAGATCGAAGAGCGGGTCGACGGGATGGGCAAACCTTATTATTGGACCGGCTTTCAGCGCATCCCTTCAAACCCACCAAAGGGTACCGATCTGCGGTCTATCTATGACGGACGGATTTCCATCACGCCCCTACATTTAAACCTCAGCCATGGATCAGCTCAGAAGAAGCTCGTTCAGGCCTTTTCGGACCCGTAAATTTTATGACGGCTGGGGAAAAATCAGAGGGTCTGGAAGCTGCAGAAGAGCTGGAGGCCGGCAAAATCCGACTTGTTATGGCACTTCGGCGTCAGGGCATTCGGGACGGACGGGTTTTATCTGCGATTGAGCGGGTTCCCAGGGAGACCTTTGTCACCGGTTCCTTCGTAGAGCAGGCTTATGATGACCATGCTTTACCCATCGAGTGTGGCCAAACAATCTCTCAGCCCTACGTCGTGGCCTATATGACGGAAAAATTGGAGGTCGGTGAGCGCATGAAAGTGCTCGAAGTGGGCACGGGATCGGGTTATCAGGCGGCTGTTTTGGCCCAATTATGCCGCCGCGTTTACACAATTGAGCGATATCGGACACTTTTAAACGACGCTGTTAAGCGTTTCGAAATTCTTGGTTTCCACAATATTACCGCGCAGGTTGGTGATGGCGGCAAAGGGTGGCCCGAACAGGCTCCATTTGACCGGATTATCGTCACTGCGGCGGCGCCTGAAATACCTCTCGAATTGGCTAACCAATTGAAAGTAGGGGGTATTATGGTGGTGCCGGTAGACGTAGAGGGCGGACAAGAAGGCCAAAAGCTTATCCGGCTGACACGTCATGAAGACGGTGCAAACGTGGAAGAACTTCTTCCCGTGCGATTCGTTCCGCTTGTTGAGGGGGTCGCGCGCGAAAGCTGAGGGGGAAAAATGTCCCTAGATGCGGAAAATATTGGAAAAAAACTTGGTCGGCAGGCTCGCCGGGCGGGAGTTGTCCTTCTTGCGCTAGCGCTGGCGTCTTGCGCCGGGTCCTCAGACCCCTGGTGGGACAGTCAATATGACTATCGCAGCTACCCAAGCGCGTCTTCATCCAGCAATTCATCAGGACCTGCGGCTCGACCACGTCCGCGGCCACAGACGCAAACAACAACCGCATCTGTTCGAAATCGCGCAAGACCAGCCGCGCGCCCAGCATCGACCTCCGGGCCGCGTTCAAGAACCAGCATTGCCGCGCGCACCCATGTGGTGAAACCGGGTGAGACGGTCTATCGCATTTCATCCATGTACAAAGTCGAGCAGGGCGATCTGAAGTCTGCCAACGGCATCGGCCCAGATAACAGTCTGCGCGTCGGCCAAAGGCTCTCTATTCCAGGCGATCAGACGCGAGATACACAGGTTGCTGCAGCACCTGCACGGCCGTCTACCGGCGCGCCGACGCCACGCAGCAAACCTCCTTTGGCAACACCCCCGCCTGCAACTGGCGATTTCATCTGGCCTGCTGAAGGACGGATTATTTCCCGGTTTGGACCCAAGGCTGACGGCCTCCACAATGACGGCATAAACATCGCTGTGCCAGAGGGTACGCCGGTACGAGCTGCTCAGACAGGTGTGGTTGCCTATGCGGGAAACGAGCTTCGAGGCTACGGCAATCTGTTGCTTGTCAGGCATTCAAATGGATGGATGACAGCCTACGCACATAATGGCGAGCTTCTGGTTCAACGAGGAGCGACGGTCACCAAAGGCCAAACGATCGCCCTTGCTGGACGAACCGGCAGTGTGCAAACCGCTCAAGTTCACTTTGAGATCCGCCGCGGCTCGCAGGCGCTTGATCCCATTAAGGCCATGAGCAGCTAACAGATCTCAGCTGAGTTTCTGTCCCAAACGTCCGGCAACATCTTGTATGTATTGCCAGGCAACGCGGCCTGAGCGGCTGCCTCGGGTGGCCGTCCATTCAATGGCACCGACGCGAAGCTCTTCTTCCGAGATTTTCAGACCGTGATGAGATGCATAGGCCTGTACCATGGACAGGTATTCATCCTGACTGCATTTGTGAAAGCCAAGCCACAGGCCAAACCGGTCTGACAGGGAAACGCGTTCTTCGACGGCCTCGGAGGGATTAATCGCCGTTGACCGCTCGTTCTCCATCATGTCGCGCGGCATCAGATGGCGCCGATTAGATGTTGCATAGAAGATCACATTGTCTGGGCGTCCTTCGATACCGCCTTCCAGGACCGCCTTGAGGGATTTGTAACTGGTCTCATCCTTGTCGAATGAGAGATCATCGCAAAAGACCACGGTCTGACGGCCTGCACCCTTCAGCAGCGTCATGAGGGCGGGCAGGCTTTCCACATCTTCCCTGTGGATTTCGACGAGAGCGAGCGCACCGGGGCGTTGCTGGTTGACCGTGCCATGCACCGCCTTGACCAGCGAACTCTTTCCCATGCCTCTGGCGCCCCAAAGAAGCGCATTGTTGGACGGAAGGCCCTTCGCAAACTGCTCTGTATTCTCCAGAAGCTGATCTCTCTGGCGATCCACCCCCTTGAGAAGACGGATGTCAACACGGGCGACGGACAGGACGGGGCTCAGGGCGTCGGCGCCGGATTGCCAAAGAAAGGCGTCAGCAGAGCTCAAATCACCAGGGGTGCTCGGTGCGGGCGCAAGGCGTTCCAGAGCTGTCGCGATCCGCTCCAAAAGGGCCTGGTCAGGTGTTGATTTCATCTCTGTCATGGGGCGGGACCGTATCATTTGAGCCTTCTTCGTCAATGTTGTCCGAGGGGTTATCCTGGGGCCATCCGATATCGCTAAAAAACGCCCTAAGTCCCGGTTTGCAAAGGGATACTGGCTTTGCAAAGCGTGCCCATGCCGGTATAGTCCGCGCCAAACTTGACCTAATGCCGGATTCTGTTTTCTGGCCGCCACGGAGAGCCATCGAATGTTTATTACGCCCGCCTATGCTGAAACCGCCGCCGGGGGTGGGGGAGAGCTTCTATCATTCGTGTTTCCGTTGGTGGCGATCTTCGCGATCATGTATTTCCTTGTTATTCGTCCTCAGCAGAAGCGGGCCAAAGATCACGCGGAGATGGTGAATGCAGTGCGCCGCGGTGACGAAGTGATTACCGCGGGCGGTATCATGGGCAAAGTCACGAAAGTCAGCGACGGCGACGACGTTCAGGTTGAAATCGCTGACGGCGTTCGGATCAAGGTGATTAAGAGCACGCTGTCGAACGTGCGTTCCAAATCTCAGCCGGCGCCAGACGCGGCAAACACAAACAAAGACGCCTGACGGTCACTCCGTTTCGCTTCACTTAAAGGCGTTCTCATGCTTCGTTTCGAACCCTGGAAAATCACGCTGATCGTTCTGCTGAGCCTTGCGGGTCTCATTTACACGATCCCGAACTTCTTCGCTCAAGAGCAGCTGACTGACCTGCCGGATTGGGTACCGCAGCGCCAAATTGTGCTGGGGCTTGACCTCCAGGGTGGCTCTTATCTGCTGCTGGAAGTAGACACGCAGGCTGTTCAAACGGAGCGGCTAGAGAATCTGCGCGCTGACGTTCGTGCAACGCTTCGGGACCGTGAGCTCGAAGGTGGGCCCATTGGATATACAGGCCTTGGCATTTCTCAGGGCGAAGTTGTGGTTCGAATCCGCAAGCCAGAGGATGAAACGCGTGGTCTTGAAGCCCTGCGCGGTCTAGCAACTCAGATCAACACCAACCTGTTTACAGGTGCGGCAGAACTGGATCTGGACGTTACGCTCGGGGAAGGCGGCAAGGTAACACTTGCGCCGACAGAGGCGTCGAGCATTGCCAGAGCACGCTCAGCTGTCTCCCAGTCCATTGAAATTGTTCGTCGCAGGATCGACGAACTGGGCACAACGGAACCCAGCATTCAACGCCAAGGGGACAATCGAATTGTGGTTGAGGTGCCCGGTCTTGATGATCCTGAGCGCCTTAAAGCACTCCTTGGCAAGACGGCGAAGCTCTCCTTCCGATTGGTTGACCAGACTATGACAGCTCAGCAGGCACTTGCGACCCGTGTTCCGCAGGGTGCCGAAATTCTCTATCTGACAGAGTTTGAGCCGCCGCAAGCTATCTTGGTGCGGAAACGGGTGATGGTAAGTGGTGAAAGCCTGACGGATGCGCAGCCGGGGTTTGATCAGCAGACAAATGAGCCCATCATTACCTTCCAGTTCGACACGTCTGGCGCTCGTAAGTTTGGCGAAGTCACAGCGGCAAATGTTGGACGTCCATTCGCTATCGTGCTTGATAATGAAGTCATCAGCGCACCTAATATTCGTGAACCCATTCTTGGTGGGCGTGGGCAGATCTCAGGCGGCTACACGGTTCAGACAGCCAATGATCTGGCCGTCTTGCTGCGTGCCGGTGCATTGCCTGCCCCATTGAACATTCTGGAAGAACGAACGGTTGGCCCTGGCCTCGGTGCTGACAGTGTGGAGGCTGGACGTATTGCAGCCATCATTGGCTTTGCGGCGGTGATCATTTATATCGCGCTTTCCTACGGCCTGTTTGGCGTGTTTGCCAACATCGCGCTTATCATCAATGTGTTCCTCATTGCAGCGACGCTCTCCATACTTGGTGCCACTCTTACATTGCCTGGTATCGCGGGTATTGTTCTCACGATCGGCATGGCAGTTGACGCAAACGTTCTCATCTTCGAACGCATTCGAGAAGAAATCAGGAATGGAAAAACGCCGATCAATGCCATCCAAATTGGCTATGACAAGGCGCTGACGACTATCCTTGATGCGAACATCACAACCTTCATTGCAGCGGCAATCCTGTTCCAGCTTGGATCCGGTCCTGTCCGTGGATTCTCCGTGACACTGGGTGTCGGGATTATCACATCTGTTTTCACCGCCTTCGTCGTTACCCGACTGATGGTGGCTCTTTGGTTCCGCGCTCGGCGGCCCAAAGAGTTGGTCCTTTAGGAGCGCTGCCCATGTTTAGACTTAAGCTCGTTCCTGCAGACACTGCCTTCAAATTTATCGGTTTGCGGCACGTCGCCTATGCCGTCTCCGCTCTAATGGTCCTGGCATCCATGGCTTTGTTTTTTACAAATGGCCTCAACTTCGGGATCGATTTTCGTGGCGGCACCATGATCGAGATCGGGACAGAGGGGCCTGCCGATATTGGTGATCTCAGAAACCGGTTGTCGTCCCTCAATCTTGGGGATGTTCAGGTTCAGGAATTTGGTGCGCCGAATGATGTGCTCATCCGAGTGGAGCAACAAGCTGAAACGGAGGGGAGCGACCAAACCGTCGTTGAGCTCATCCGTGGTGAGCTTGGCGAAGGCGTTGAGTATCGGCGGGTCGAAGTTGTCGGCCCGAAAGTCAGTTCTGAACTGGTCGAAGCAGGCACACTTGCTGTTGTCATGGCTGTGATCCTGATGCTGGTTTACATCTGGTTCCGTTTTGAATGGCAGTTCTCTGTAGGTGCTGTTTTGGCGCTCATGCATGACGTCCTTCTAACTATTGGCATATTTTCGATCTTCCAGCTGGAATTCAATCTGTCGATCATCGCGGCGATCCTGACCATTGTCGGATACTCGATGAATGACACGGTTGTTGTGTATGACAGGGTGCGGGAGAACTTGCGCAAGTATAAAAAGCTCGATCTGGGTGAGCTGCTTGACCGCTCCATCAATGAAACGCTTTCGCGTACGGCTATGACGTCAATCACAACCCTTCTTGCGCTATTGGCTCTTTATATTTTTGGCGGAGAAGTCATTCGCGGATTCACGTTTGCGATGATGTGGGGTGTCTTTATCGGTACCTATTCATCCATTTTCATTGCTGCACCGCTGCTAATGATCCTCGGTGTGAAACGTGACTGGAGCGTAGCCGCACCAAGCTCAACTCCATCAGTATAGGCGGATGGAACTCTCCAATACTGACTTTGGCAGCCAACCACCTATAGACGCTTATGGTGAGATGGGCTTTCGCATCGACAAGAAACGTGTCGAAGGCTCCATGTATCTGCTGCCTGATGTCGGCATGTTTCCCTGGGGTGTAACGGCGATTGACCAGGTGACACCAGATCATTTTGTAGAGATTGCTGCGGCGATCGAAAGCTTTGATCTTCTTCTGATCGGAACCGGAGCTTCTCTGCAGTTTCCGTCGAAAGAAGTAAGGGAGCACCTCATCAACATCCCTTTGCATTTTGAGGTTATGGACACTGGCGCAGCGTGTCGCACCTATAATGTCCTATTAGGAGAACAACGGCGCGTCGCCGCTGCGCTCATTGCCGTTGAATAAAGAACTTTCTTTACTTTTCTTCGCTTGGATTGCTTGGCTTTTCTGACCGAAGCTCCTAATCTCATTCGGTAATTTCTTTGGCTCGCCCGGTGAGTCGTATTGGTATTGGCCGGCTTGATCCGGTCACCAGTCTAGAGGGGCGAGAATGTGGCTTGTGCGTTGACCATCTAGCGCGCACGCAAAAAAGGGGGACAGCAACCCATGTCTGCAATTCTAGATTCGCTGCGAAATACCGTTATTGCCGGTTTTGTTGTCGCAGCCGTTCTTCTTCTTATGTACCTGAATTGGGGTGGCACATTTGACCACGCCTTTGGTGCCTTCATCATGCGCTGGCTCCATGTCTTGAGCGGAGTCATGTGGATCGGCCTCTTGTGGTATTTCAATTTCGTTCAGATCCCGAACATGGGAAACATTCCTGACGAACAGAAACCCGCCATCTCAAAGGTAATCGCACCGGAAGCTCTCTGGTGGTTCCGCTGGGGTGCCATGGCAACCATCGTAACCGGCATTCTGCTCGCCTCTATGAACGGCTATCTTCTTGATGCCTTCACACTGGGTGCAATGAACGGATTTGCGGTTGAGAAAAACATCGCCATTGGTATTGGCATGTGGTTCGGCACAATTATGTGGTTCAACGTCTGGTTCGTCATCTGGCCAAACCAGAAGATCGCTCTTGGGATGGTTGATGCTGACGCAGATGCGAAAGCAAAAGCAGCCGGAACAGCCAAAGCTTTCTCGCGAACCAACACTTTGCTTTCGATCCCAATGCTGTTTGCAATGGTTTCAGCGCAAAACATCTACTAATAGGCGTCGGGGAATACCCCCGGAGCTTACTGGATTTGCGGGGCTGCTTTCATCTGAGAGCAGTCCCGTTCTTTTTGGCATGAGGCCCATGAAGCAGGACCGTTTCCACTATTGTCTTGATCAGCTGAAGCGGTTTGACCATGACCGCTACCTGGCTGTGCTCCTCACGCCGGACGCAGTCCGTGCTCCCTTGGTGGCATATTTTGCCTTCGATGCGGAAATGATGCGTATTCCCACAACCGTCAGCGAGCCGATGCTCGCCGACATCCGATTCCAATGGTGGCGCGAAACACTTGAAACCATGACGCCGTTGAGCAATCCGGGGCATGAGATTGCAGCCGCGCTCGCGGAAACATTCTTCGGTCATGGGTTAGTGCCAGCAGATCTGGTTTCACTTATAGACCTTCGAGCGCGCGACCTCGCCGAACACCCCTTCGCTACACTGGAAGAACTCGTCGAGTTTCACCAGCAAGTCTCGGTGCGTCATTTGGAGCTTTCCAGCCGTATCACTGGTGAAACCCTGAATGATAAAACTTCAACAATCGCCACAACCCATTTGATGGTCGCCAGCTTGATCAATCAGCTGCGCCGGATCCCGCACGATGCGGCGTCCTCTCAATTGTCCCTACCTTTGGACATAATGGGCCGACATGACATCGACCCTCATGCCTTGTTTCAGGGAGCATCATCACTGGGGCTCCATCTTGCTCTGGAAGAGATTCTCAAGCATGCGGATAAGCTCATGTCCGAGGCTGGAGATCTGGACTTACGTTCAAATGCGAGGCTGGTCCCAGCCATGCTGCCGACGATATTGCGCTCACTCTATGCTGGGAAGCTTAGATCACCTGGGTTCGATCTTTTCCATCACTCGAGTGATGTTCCCGCCTTCAGGAGACAGCTACGCTATCTACGGGTGATATGGTCAAAACAGTTTCAAGCCTAATCTGCGGCAACCGACGCTGGATTTAGCCAAGCATCAAGATCCTGCAAGGCTCGATGGCTCATGGCTGTCTTTCGTGCTCGGCCTTTTTCTTTGCCGCGAAGCCGTTTTCCGTCCGTTGGCTTCGGCACCTCGATCGGCGGCAGGAGCCCATAATTTACATTCATGGGCTGGAAAGTTTTCGCATCCGCACCACCGGTGATGTGACTGATGAGTGCCCCAAAAGCTGTTGTTTCGGGTGGCGGCGTTGGGATTTTACCTGCAGCTTCTAGCGCTGCGAAGCGCCCAGCCATCAATCCCATGGCAGCGCTCTCAACATATCCTTCGACGCCGGTGATCTGACCAGCAAAGCGAATGTGCGGATGTGACTTCAGACGCATGGTGTCATCAAGGAGACGCGGTGAGTTTAGAAATGTGTTTCGGTGAAGGCCACCAAGCCGGGCGAATTCCGCTTTCTCGAGTCCTGGGATCATCCGGAAAATGCGCTTCTGTTCGCCATGACGGAGCTTTGTTTGAAATCCCACCATGTTGTAGAGCGTCGCCAGCTTGTTATCCTGGCGCAACTGCACAACTGCATAAGCTTTAACGTCCGGATTGTGCGGATTGGTGAGACCGACAGGCTTCATTGGCCCGTGGCGCAGGGTTTCGCGACCGCGTTCGGACATGACTTCAATAGGAAGACAGCCTTCGAAGTAGGGGGTGTTTTCCTCCCATTCTTTGAAGTCAGTTTTGTCGCCTTCCAGAAGAGCGGTGATGAAATTGTTGTACTGCTCCTCATTCATGGGACAGTTGATATAGTCCTTGCCGTCACCGTCCGGACCGACCTTGTCATATCGGGATTGATACCAGCAGACGTCAAAGTCGATCGTGTCTGTATAGATGATGGGCGCAATCGCATCGAAGAAGGCGAGTTCATCCTTGCCGGTTGCTTCGCCGATGGCGCTGCTCAGTGCTTCTGAGGTGAGAGGCCCGGTCGCAATGATGGTCGGGCCCCAATCTTCGGGCGGCAGTCCGACAACTTCGCCGCGCTCAATGGTGACGAGGGGATCTGCTTCGAGAGTCTTTGTGACCACGTCGGAAAAGTGCTCGCGGTCAACGGCGAGAGCACTTCCCGCAGGGACCTTGGCTTCTGCTGCCGCGGACATGATGAGTGATCCGCACTTACGCATTTCCTCGTGAAGGAGGCCAACGGCATTGTTTTCCCAATCATCCGAGCGGAATGAATTGGAGCAAACCAACTCCGCCAGCCCATCTGTCTGATGAGCGTCTGTGCCGCGGTCCGGGCGCATTTCGTGCAGGATTACCGGCGTTCCGGTCCGGGTCACCTGCCAGGCAGCTTCCGACCCGGCCATGCCGCCACCGATGATATGAATGGGTTTTGTCATGAGAGGTGAGGTATCAGGCTTCGCGGCCGGCGGCAACTCTCAGGATTATGACCAAAACCATTTACGACCATACTGGGGGACGTTTCTGGATCCAGGGCTTTTCTTTCTCCAGCTGCGCAGCCAGCCGGAAAAGGGTGGCTTCGTCAGCATAGCGGCCGGTAAACATCATCCCGAAAGGCAGACCCTTTTCGCTCCAGCAGAGCGGAAGGGACAGGGACGGCTGGCCCGTAAAGTTGAAGGGCGGCGTGTAGGGAAACGCTTTTCCCTGGCGCTTGTTGACTTCCCGTGGCTCCAGGCGGACTGGATCAATGACGCCAATTTCTGGCGGAGGCGTTCCCAGCACAGGCTGGAGAAAGACGTCAAACTCCTCAAAATGTTCCAGCACCTGCCGATTGAGTAGACGCAGAGTCTGCCAGCCATGCATGGCTTGTTCTGCAGTCACCTTGGATCCGCCCTTGAAAGCCGCCCAGGTAAGCGGCTCGAGTTCATCTTCGCGCGGCTCACGGCCAATCTGTTCAATACGGCGACGCATGCCAGCTGCAAAGTTTCCGGCGCTGACAGCACCTTGCGCGCGGTAGTAAGCTTTAAAATCCACATCGAGGCTGCGGTCAATCATCTCATGACCGAGGCTCTTCAGCATATCCACGGTTTCTTCAAAACCCTTCTGAACTTCTGGATCGATGGGCTTTTTGCTGGGCGTCTCGCTGGAATATGCGATTTTCAGTTTGCCGGGGCTCTGCTGGATTTCCTCCATATAGGGACGTTCTTTTGGGGGCGGCGCATACGGGGAGGCGGGTTCCGGGTATCCGGTCGCATCGAGCATGGCGGCGCTGTCGCGCACAGTCCGAGACACCACATGATCGACACTGAAACCAATTGCTCGGTCAAAGTCATCCGGGCCGTTGGGATTGCGGTCACGTGTGATCTTCATTCCCACAAGACCGCAACAGGCTGCCGGAATTCGAATGGAGCCAAGGCCGTCACTCGCATGTGCCAGCGGGACAATCCCGGCACCAACGGCCGCAGCGGCGCCGCCAGATGAGCCACCTGAAATATGATCCGGGTTCCAGGGATTGCGGCAGGGCCCAAGCAGGCCGGACTCCGTCGTTCCTGTGATGCCATATTCTGGTGTGTTGGTTTTGCCCACAAAGACAACGCCTGACTCGCGGAACCGTTTGGTCAGCTCACTGTCCATAGTGTCGACCGTGTCTTTGGTGAAGGCACTGCCATTGGTACGCGGCCAGCCGGTGACTTTCAGCCCCAGATCCTTGATGAGAAACGGGACGCCCTTGAACGGTCCGCTGGGCAACTCGCTCTTTGCAGTTTTTCGTGCGTCTTCGTAGCCCTTGTGGACCACAGCATTGAGCGTGTCATTGTGCTCTTCAATGCGCTCAATGGCTGCTTCCGTCACTTCGGACGGTGTCACGTCGCCTTTAGAAACCAATTCCGCCAGGCCGAGCCCGTCATAATCTGCATATTCCTTAAAGCTCATGTGATCCTCCCCAGGATGGTCCGTAGTCGAAATTCGTTAGTTCCAGATTGCTGGATTTTTGCCGGCCCATGGCTTTGCCTGTTCCAGTTGACCCGCAAGACGATAGAGCAGGCCTTCTTCACCAAAGGCGGCCGCAAACATGACACCCACCGGCAGACCAGTCTCACTCCAGTGGAGCGGCAACGAAATAGCAGGCTGGCCCGTCGCGTTTTCAATGGCAGTGAAAGGCACATAGTCGATAACTGGCGCAAAGGCTTCTGCTGCATTGCGATTGCCGATGTCGATCCGCCCAAGTTCAATCGGCGGCGCGCCCAGCGTTGTCGTCATCCAGAGATCGTAGGTAGAGTGGAAGCGGGCCATTTCCCGGCCTAACATCTGAAAACCCGCAAGCGCATGTTGATATTGCGACGCCGTAACTTCCTTGCCTGCCTGATAAAGCCCCCAGGTGAGACCTTCCAGCTCATTGTCTCCCGGCGTCTGTCCGGTCGCTGCAGCGAAAGCATCAATGCCCGCAGCAAGACCCGCCGCCCAAACCGCCATGAATGCTTCGGAGAGCATCTCCATAGGGATCGCGGGAGCAGCTTCTTCGACATTGTGCCCAAGGTCACTTAGAAGTTTGGCAGTGTTTTCAATCGCCTTAACGCATTCCGGGTCCAGGCTCTTGCCTTCGAGATCTTTCGTGCTGAAGGCGATGCGCAGCTTGCCCGGATCGCGGCTCACTTCGTCCAAATAGGGAAGTTCTTTGGGTGGCGCAAAATAGGGATCCCCTGGCTCCGGCCCTTCCGTGCAATCAAGCATCGCCGCACTGTCACGCACGGACCGGCTGACCACATGTTCACTGATGAGGCCGCCCATCACATCACCGAGGACGGGACCGAGCGGGTTGCGCGCCCGTGTTGGTTTAAGGCCGACAAGGCCACAGCATGCAGCAGGAATGCGGATAGAGCCGCCGCCATCATTTGCATGGGCGAGAGGAACAATGCCAGCTGCGACGGCTGCACCCGACCCGCCAGAAGACCCACCTGTCGAATGTTCGATGTTCCAAGGATTGCGCGCCGCGCCATAGAGCGCAGACTCCGTTGTTGGCAGCAGCCCGAATTCAGGAACATTTGTTTTCCCGAGGATGGCAACGCCTGCAGCTTTAAAGCGGGCCGTCAGTGTGGAATCCTGAGCTGCGGGGACGCCCGACATAAAGCGCGACCCGGAGCGGGTTTCAACGCCCGCCAGATCGCCCATGATATCTTTTAGAAGGAAGGGGACGCCTTTGAACGGACCATCCACCGGGTTTTCAGCAGCTTTCCGTCCCACGTCATAGAGTTTCGTCACGACAGCGTTCAGCGTAGGGTTGTGTTTCTCAATCCGGGTTATGGCCTCTTCGGCAAGTTCGGTGGCGCTGACGTCACCCTTCTTGACCATCTCCCCGAGCGCAAGCCCATCAAGTTCCGCATACTCCTTCACCGACATGGCATCTCTCCCGTGCTCATATTCCTATTGCGATCATGATAGGCAGGAAATGACGGATGTGTCACGAAAAGGGAAAGGGTGCTGGTCCCTCAAAAGTAAGGTCATCAAGGGTTGGCTGGGTGTCAGACGTCCATTTAGGCACATGGAACGTCGCCCGTCGTACAACCGGCTGACCCTCTGGCCCCGGGTCTTCCAATACCGGACCTACATTGACAAGGGAAACCGTCGCGCCATCTTCGGCGATTGTGGCCAGACCAAATCCATGAGCGTTCCCATCCAGATAGTCCAATCCGGGGCTCGCTTTATCGGAAGCGATCAGCCCTGCCAGGAAAGCACTGCCGGAGTAGGCTGCAGTCAGACCACTCAACATGCCATTAACGACCGTGTTGTTGAAATTCTCGACGAGCTGCCCGCCGCTCTCATAAGCCACAAACTGACGGAACGGATCGCCCTCCGGCGTGCCGCGTTCAGCGCCATTGAAAAGGTTGCCGGAACTGATGCTCGTGGTCGCAAAATCAACCGCGACGAAGTCGGGATTGTCATCATCCAGGTTGGGTGCAAGCCGACCTGCTGCATGGGTGTGATAGTCACCCGAACAGGAGATGGTGTTGGCGATTTTATTGTCACGGAGAAACGCCATCAGCTCGCTCAACTCACCTGGAAAGCCCTGCCAGGCATCGACGCCCAGATAACTGTCTTCTAGATCGGCGCCAGGCACATTATTTAGATCCAGGCGAAGGGAAACTGCCGGAATGGAGTTTGCCCAGATGCGCCAGCTGGCCGTAGAGTTTTGCATTGCGGCCTTGAACCAGGCTTTTTGTTTCGCTCCCATACAGGTCCCCGCAGGACTGTTTCTTCTGGGATTGTCGATCTCTTTTTCTTCGTAGGTCAGCTTCTCCAGAGGCTGTCCATCATTTGCCGTTTTGCCCGCATCCAGTTCCTTGACGAGACGGACTGGCGCGAGGCGGGCGCTCCCGCTCAAAAGCTCCCGTACTTCTTCCGTCAGGACGGGTGGGCTGCGATAGGACCGCAAATCTGTCACAACAAGGTCCAGCATTTTGCCCCACGAGAGAGACCGATAGATCGTCATAGACTCAAGTGCGCGGCGATTATCGTCGTTCGTATTCAGGAAGGTTGCGTCATAGTCTTCATAGGCCGCATCCTGCACTTGTGTAGCGGTGAAATCGCTCGCTTCATTGGCAACATCTCCAATTGAGGTTGCGTTTGTTAGGAGCGCCGGGATGAACTCAAACCAGGCCTGGTTCGCGGCGACCTTTCGTTTCTGTGCCGGGATACCGGGCCGAAAATAGGTGTCGTGACTCTGCCAGCTATCATTCGTGAATTCGTGATCATCCCAGGTACAGACGAACGGGAAGCGCGCCCGCGCCGCCTGCAGGTGAGGATCCTCCAAATAAGTTTTGTAGAGGTGGCGATAGTCATCGACTGTTACCGCCCAGGTAGCGCCCTCTGTCCAATAGGGTTTGGTGCCGTCGGGCACCCATGGAGTGGAGCCATCGGGGAAGGGCGGGATTTTTCGCGACGCGTCGACGCCCGCTGGTACATCGCCGATGACCTCATAAATGAAATCACCTAAATGTAGAACAAAGTCGAGTTGCTCCCCTTCAGGTGCCGCCTCATCATCGGCGACAAGCCGTGCCCACGCACCGTAGAAGCCGGATTCATATTTCTGGCAGGAGACGAAACCGAAGCGAATAGGACGCTCTGCTTCAGCTGCCGGCGCTGTTCGTGTCCGACCGGTATGAGCGCCCACCTGACCATCAGCGATGAAGCGATAGAAGTATCTCGTGTCCGGTGTGAGACCTTCAACGAACACGCGTGCGGTGAAATCGCTTTCTGCGGTAACAGTGATCGATTTTTCAACAACAACGGAAGAAAAAGTCTCATCCACCGACATCTGACAAGTCAAATCAACAGCGCCTGCCGGCATATCAGGGACCGCCCTTGTCCAGAGCAAAACCGCGTCCGATTGCGGGTCGCCGGACGCCAGTCCCTGCGGAAACCGACTTGTGTTGATGCGGGCTTCATCAGCAAAAACCGGCGATACGCCGATTCCAGCAGTTGCTACAAAACACCCCGCCAGGCCGGTAAAACTTTTCAAGAAGTCGCGACGGTTGAGATTGTTCATATTGTCCCCTGGGGAAGTGCCGGTTTCATGAAACACCGGTTACATTTTGATAATCAAGCATTAGTCTATCCAAATGTTAGCGGCGGAGCACATAGCTCTTTTGTGAAATGGGGGTGACCAGGGCTTGCAAAGTGAGGGGCGGCGCTGTGAGGACGTAACAGGTGAGGGAACATCCTATGGCACCGTTCAAATCGCAGCAGCTGCCGTGCCTTGGTTGCGGTACAAAAAACGCAAGTGGTGACGCAAGTGCCCCTTGCCATGAGCCAACAGTTGAAAAGCAGACAGCGTAACAAGGGACATCAAATGACGAAATTGCCTGTAGCCCAAATCGCAGCAGACAGCCTCAAGTTCCCAATTATGAATGTCCGCGCACTGATACAACGCACCGGCGCAGCACTCAGCATTCTTGTTATTGGCATAGGCGCGATCATTGCGATCACTTTTTTCTCGGTGAGTGGTGAGTCCAGCGAAAGCGAATTAGCAACCGCGGTGTTCCTTGGTGTGCCAGTGATAGCTGTTGTCTTTTTCATTGGGCAATCAATGCTTGCAAACGGAGCATTGCAAGTCGTCCTGGATCATCCACTTGGTAAAACCTGGTTCTCTTTTGGCGAGAGAGAGTTCCGATTTCTGCTCTTCGTGCCGTTTAGCTTCGGCTTGCTTTCCGCAGTTGGGCTGATTTTCGCGATTGTGGCCGCTTTGCTCACCATGATCACAGGCGGATCAAGTGCGCTGTCTGGCGATGACGCAAACCCACTATGGTTCGCTCTAGCGGGAGTTGGAGGCTTTCTGTTCTTTTTCTACCTCATTGTCCGGCTTTTGCCTCTCTATGGGTTTATAGCAATCGAAAACCGGTTTGCTGTTGTCGACGCCTGGAACCTCTCTAAAGGCCACTTCTGGAGAATATTAGGAACGGTATTGCTCGTGGGTCTTGCAGCCAGCTTGATTTCCGGCGTCGTAAACTCAGCGATGCCACCGACCGTGTTCCTCAGCATAATGGATATTGAAGGACTTCCCGACGTGCCGGGCATGCCCGCTGAACAACCAGTAGCAGTGCAAATCCTGCAGTTTCTGATTTTTGCCTGCGTTCAAACTGCCGTGCTGGTCTATTCAATATTTGCCAACTTCGCTGCCTATGGCTTGATCTTTAAGGCGCTGCGAGAAGGCACCACGCCTGAAGCCGAAACCCCGACCAAACAGCTGACCGCCTAGCGCCATCAATCATTCAGCTGCCTGACGGGGAGAGCGCTTCGTTGTCTTGCGCTTAGGTGCCGCCTTTTTCTTTGCGGCCTTTTTGGGTGCAGCTTTTTTGGCCGCGTTTTTCTTACCTGAGGCTTTTGGCGTTGATGTGGGTGTAGCTGTCTTCCTGGCCGCGACTTTCTTCTTCGCTGGTGCGCGTCCAGAGCGCTTCAAAAGAGTGCGGAGATATTGCCCGGTATAGGAACGGGGCTCTTCGGCCACATCTTCCGGACGGCCTTCAGCAACCACTTCGCCGCCGCCGTCGCCACCTTCGGGACCCAAGTCGATGATCCAGTCTGCCGTCTTGATGACCTCCAGATTGTGCTCAATCACAACAACGGTGTTGCCGGTGTCGACGAGTTCATGCAAGACATCTAGCAGCTTTTTCACGTCATGGAAGTGGAGACCAGTCGTTGGCTCATCAAGAATATAGATGGTACGACCGGTGGCGCGTTTCGAAAGTTCCTTAGCGAGCTTCACCCGTTGGGCCTCACCGCCGGACAGGGTGGTCGCCTGTTGGCCGACCTTGATGTAGCCAAGGCCGACCCGTTGCAGTACATCCATCTTTTCGCGCACGGTCGGCACCGCTTTGAAGAAGCTTTGGGCTTCATCAACGGTCATGTCGAGGACGTCGGCGATCGACTTGTCCTTGAACTTAACTTCCAGTGTTTCGCGGTTATAGCGCTTGCCGTGACAGGCATCACATTCCACATAGACATCAGGCAGGAAGTGCATCTCAATCTTGATGACACCGTCCCCCTGACAGGCCTCACAGCGACCACCCTTTACGTTGAAAGAGAATCGACCGGGCTTATAGCCGCGTGCTTTGGCTTCCGGCAGACCGGCAAACCAATCGCGAATATGGGTGAAGGAACCCGTGTAGGTCGCGGGGTTAGACCGCGGCGTGCGGCCAATCGGTGACTGATCAATGTCGATAATCTTGTCGAGATGTTCCAGTCCTTCAATCTGCTCGAACGGAGCAGGATGTGTGCGTGCATTGTTAAGACGGCGTGCAATGGCCTTGTAAACGGTCTCGATGAGAAGGGTGGATTTCCCGCCGCCTGAGACACCTGTCACGCAGGTAAAGGTGCCCAGCGGAATTTCTGCGGTTACGTCTTTCAAATTGTTGCCGCTCGCACCCGTAACGCTGACTTTTTTGTCGTCCGATATGGGGCGACGTTCCGCGGGAATGTCGATCTGCTCGAGGCCTGTTAGGTATTTACCTGTCAGGCTTTTAGGGTTCGACATAACTTGCGCGGGTGTGCCTTTAGCTACAACCTCACCGCCGTGAATGCCGGCACCTGGCCCGATATCAACTACATAGTCTGCGGTGCGGATCGCATCCTCATCATGTTCGACCACGATAACCGTGTTGCCAAGATCACGCAGGCGCCGAAGCGTAGCCAGCAGGCGATCATTGTCACGCTGGTGGAGTCCGATTGAGGGCTCATCCAGAACATAGAGGACGCCTGTGAGGCCGGAGCCAATCTGAGAGGCAAGCCGGATGCGTTGGCTTTCACCGCCAGAGAGGGTTCCGGAGTTCCGCGAGAGGCTCAGATAGTCGAGACCCACATTGTTCAGAAAGTGGAGGCGTTCACGGATTTCCTTGAGGACACGTCCTGCGATCTCGTTTTGTTTCTTGGTCAGCTGCTTGTCGATGCTGGCAAACCAGGCATCTGCTTCCTTGATGGAAAGCTGCGCGACCTGGCTTACATGGCTGTCGCCAACCTTTACCGCGAGTGCTTCCGGCTTCAGGCGAAATCCTGAACAGGCCTCGCAGGCTGTGACGTCCTGGAACTTTTCTATCTCTTCGCGTGCCCAGGCACTATCTGTCTCCCGCCAACGGCGATTAAGGTTCGGGATCACACCTTCAAATGGTTTCTTGTTTTTGTAGGACCTCAAGCCATCGTCATAAGAAAAGGTGATGGCGTCGTCGCCGGACCCGTAGAGCACCGCATCTTGCGCCTTCTTCGGCAGTTCACTCCACGGCACTGTGACAGAGAATTTGTAGTGCTTCGCGATGCTATCCAGCGTCTGTGTGTAGTAGGGCGATGTCGATTTTGACCAGGGCGCGACAGCGCCTTTACGGATCGACAGTCCCGGGTCAGGGATCACGAGATCAGGGTCGATGAAATACTGCGTGCCCAACCCATCACAGGACGGACAGGCGCCAAAGGGATTGTTGAAGGAAAAAAGCCGCGGCTCTATTTCATCAATTGTAAATCCAGAGACAGGGCAGGCGAAACGAGACGAGAATACGATCCGTTCCGGTTCTTTTTCACCGTCTTTCACATCGGCAAATTCAGCGACTGCAATTCCGTCCGTCAGCTGCAGGGCAATCTCAAAGGAGTCCGCCAACCGGTTCCCTAAATCATCCCGCACGACAATGCGGTCAACAACAACGTCGATATCGTGTTTGTATTTTTTGTCGAGGGTCGGCAGGTCATCGAGCTCGTAGAACGCGCCATCGATTTTCACCCGCTGAAAGCCCTTCTTCAGGAGTTCTGCAAATTCTTTGCGATACTCTCCCTTGCGGCCCCGCACGATGGGCGCCAGCAAATAGAGACGCGTGCCTTCCGGCAGCTCTTTTACTCTATCCACCATTTGTGTGACCGTCTGACTCTCAATGGGAAGTCCTGTGGCAGGCGAATAGGGGATGCCAACACGGGCCCACAGGAGACGCATATAATCGTAGATTTCCGTCACTGTCCCGACAGTCGAGCGCGGGTTACGCGACGTGGTCTTCTGCTCAATGGAGATGGCCGGTGAGAGACCATCAATCTGATCCACATCAGGCTTCTGCATCATCTCCAGAAACTGGCGCGCATAGGCCGACAGGCTCTCGACATAGCGCCGCTGACCTTCCGCATAAATCGTATCGAACGCGAGAGACGACTTGCCGGACCCAGACAGGCCCGTGATCACGATCAGCTCATCGCGCGGCAATTCAATCGTGATATTCTTCAGATTGTGCTCGCGGGCACCGGCGATGGAGATGTTCTTTTGCATAAAGGTACTCGTTCTTCCGACGTTTTGCGGTTTACGCAGGTTATTGCTGATCTTGTCTGTGCCGGGCCAGGTAGGCTGGGCGTTCTAGCGCGAAATAGTTGTGCAGCATATCGCTCTTCATCAGATCTCTAATATAGGGCAGCCCCAGCTTTTTCATCACCGCCTGTGAGGGATGATTGTCCGGTAGGACGACGGCAACGATCCTGGGCAGCTCCAATCCTGCAAATCCATGATGCAACAGACACTTTGCCGCCTCCGTTGCGTATCCGCGGCCCTGTGCCTCCACCCGAAAGTGGTAGCCAATCTCAGGTTCTCCGGTCTCAGGCAAGGGTTGGAGAATGGTCTGGCCCAAGAAGTCGTCCGTCTTTCTATCAAACACGCCCCAGACCCCCATGCCCGTTTCCTCGCGAGTGAGAGAGGTCCTTTTGAGCCAGTGCTGTGCTTCCTCAAGCGTTCCTGGCTCCTTCCGCCAGAAAACAATCCGCAGATCGCCAATGATGGAATGAAGCAGATGCGCCTCGTCCTGCTTATAAGGACGCAACTGAAGGCGTTCTGTCAGTAGGACCGTCACGACCCTGATCCCCCCTCGGGTTGACCCAATGTGGACAATAGGAACATAATAAGAACAAATGCCATTACTGCTCGATTCTGGCAAGTGCCAAGTTGAGCGAAAAAAGAGCAGCTTTATGGCTCTTTTTGACGTGGCAGTCGTTCGGCTGTTGGTTTAGGTTCGGCGACAATTAACCAGCTTTAAGCGAATAAATGAAGGGGCGTCTCAACATGGCCGGAAGTGTCAACAAAGTCATTCTTGTGGGAAATCTGGGCGCGGATCCAGAAATCCGCAGCATGCAGAACGGCAACCCGGTGTGTAACCTGCGGATCGCCACCAGTGAAAGCTGGCGGGATAAGAGCTCAGGGGAACGCCGTGAGCGGACCGAATGGCATCGTGTGGTGATCTTCAATGAAGGTCTGTGCCGGATCGCCGAGCAATATCTCAAAAAGGGCGCGAAAGTTTATATCGAAGGCCAGATCCAGACCCGTAAGTGGCAAGACCAGCAGGGTCAGGACCGGTACTCTACAGAGATCGTCCTGCAGGGCTTCAATTCCACCCTCACAATGCTCGATAGCCGGAACTCTGGTGGCGGCGGCGGCGGTGACTTTGGCGGATCATCGAGCGGCGGGTATGACCAGGGCGGCAGCGACTTCGGTGGTGGCAGTGGTGGCGGTAGCGCGCCCATCGATGATGAAATTCCGTTTTAATCAACGGATGAATTGACGTTAGAAGCGTCCTACCCCGCATGAGTTTGGGGGCTCCTTTTTTTGCTTTTATTTCAATTGCTTAGAGGGTGGTTTCTGACGTGCAATTTGTTGCTTGGCCGGGTGCCAAATGATAGAATTTCAGGCAAATAAACAGGGGATTCGGATGTGTTCCGGAGCCCCTTTTTTCAAGAGCAATAGGGGCAGCTGTTCGCAGCCATAAGAGCTCCGTTAAAGGTCTGAATTTGTCCGATACACACGATACGGAAACGCCAGGTGAGGAACCTGTTCCCGAAGCCAATGGGAATCTAAACGGTGGTGATGGCGGTTCCTCCGGCGGTACTGGAGGCGGGGGTGTTCCGCCTGAGCGTGACGTGTCGCCAATCGCTATCGAAGAGGAGATGAAAACCTCTTATCTCGATTACGCGATGAGCGTGATCGTGAGTCGGGCATTGCCTGACGTGCGAGATGGTTTGAAGCCGGTTCATCGCCGTATTCTCTATGCGATGAACGAGAGCGGCTACGACTGGAATAAGCCTTATAAGAAATCTGCCCGTATCGTTGGCGACGTGATGGGTAAATATCACCCGCACGGTGACCAGGCGATTTATGATGCGCTTGTGCGTATGGCCCAGGATTTCTCTTTGCGGCTTCCATTGTTGGACGGGCAAGGGAATTTCGGCTCTGTGGACGGCGATCCGCCGGCAGCGATGCGTTACACAGAAACGCGCATGGGCAAGCCAGCCCACGCTTTGCTCAATGACATCGACAAAGACACGGTCAATTTTCAGGACAATTACGACAATTCCGAGAGTGAGCCGGAAGTCCTTCCAGCTGAGTTTCCAAACCTACTGGTCAATGGAGCCGGCGGCATTGCCGTTGGCATGGCGACCAATATTCCGCCGCACAATCTGGGAGAAACCATTGATGCCTGCCTTGCACTCATGGATGACCCTGAATTAAGCATCGACCGACTGAATGAAATTATTCCGGGACCGGACTTTCCAACCGGCGGCATGATCCTCGGACGTCAGGGCATCCGATCAGCCTATCACCTTGGCCGTGGTTCCGTGCTCATGCGCGGCCGCACAGAAATTGAAGAGTTCAAGAAAGATCGCCACGCAATCATTGTCACCGAAATCCCCTATCAGGTGAACAAGGCAACGATGATTGAGAAGATCGCTGAACTCGTTAGAGATAAGCGGGTAGAGGGTATTTCCGACATTCGGGACGAAAGCTCCCGTCTTGGCATGCGTGTTGTGATCGAACTGAAACGCGATGTTGTGCCGGAAATCATTCTGAACCAGCTTTATCGTTTCTCGCCATTGCAAACCTCGTTTGGCGCGAACATGGTGGCGCTGGATTATGGCCGCCCCGCGCAAATGAACCTTAAGCAAATGCTTGAGGCATTCGTTGCGTTTCGTGAGGTCGTTGTTGCGCGACGCACAAAGTTCGAACTTAATAAGGCGCGGGACAGGGCTCACGTATTGGTTGGTCTTGCCATTGCTGTTGCCAATATTGATGAGGTGATTGCGCTTATTCGTTCTGCCCCGGATCCGGCGACGGCACGGGCGCAATTGATGGAACGCCATTGGCCCGCGAAAGACATTACGCCGATTGTTGAGCTGATCGACGACCCTCGCCACAAGATTGCAGAGGACGGCACCTATCGGCTGTCTGAGACACAGGCACGGGCCATTCTGGATCTGCGGCTGCAACGCCTCACTGCGCTTGGTCGCGATGAGATTGGTGACGAGGTTCGGGAACTTGGTGAGAAGATTGCCGACTATCTCGAAATTCTTCGGTCGCGTGATCGTATTCTCACGATCATTCGTGATGAACTCGGCGCAATCAGAGATGAGTTTGCAACGCCGCGACGCACCGAAATCATGGAAGCCGCGGATGACGTCGAAGATGAAGACCTGATCCAGCGGGAAGACATGGTCGTTACCGTTAGCCATCAGGGCTACATCAAACGTGTGCCTCTCTCGACTTACCGTGCACAACGGCGTGGCGGTAAAGGCCGGTCCGGCATGGCGACGAAGGATGAAGATTTCGTCGCGCGGATTTTCGTTGCAAGCACGCATTCGCCTGTCCTCTTCTTCTCGTCGACCGGCATGGTCTACAAGATGAAAGTCTGGCGCCTGCCGCAAGCCACGCCGCAGTCCAAAGGCAAGGCAATGGTGAACCTGTTGCCACTTAAATCTGGAGAGCGCATTACCTCTGTAATGCCGCTACCAGAAGATGAGAAGAGCTGGGATGCGCTCGACATTATGTTTGCGACGCGTTCCGGCAATGTCCGTCGGAACAAGCTCTCTGATTTCGTACAGATCAACCGGAACGGCAAGATTGCCATGAAGCTCGATGAGGGCGACGGCATTGTGGGCGTTCAGATCTGTACTGAGAATGATGATGTTCTCCTCACCAATGCCGGTGGGCGTTGCATCAGGTTCCCGGTCACCGATGTTCGTGTCTTCTCCAGCCGGAATTCTACTGGTGTGCGCGGGGTTAAGCTGGATGGAGAAGACCAGACGATCTCTATGACCATACTCAATCATCTTGATGTGACACCTGCAGAAGCCAGGGCCTATCTTAAGCAGGCTGCGCTCGCCCGTCGGGCAGCGACTGGTGAAGAGATCGAGGAATCCTCAGAACCACTGGAAGACGATGATGACGGCGAGATCACGACCCTCTCGCCAGAACGCTATGCAGAACTCGGCGCGCATGAACAGTTCGTTTTGACTGTCAGCGTCAAAGGGTATGGGAAGCGGAGTTCTTCATTCGAGTACAGAACATCCGGTCGTGGCGGCAAAGGCATTATTGCCATGGCCGTGTCTCAGCGCAACGGCCAGCTCATCGCCTCGTTCCCAGTAGAAGAACAAGACGAGATTATGCTGGTAACGGATGGTGGCCAGTTGATCCGTTGTCCGGTCAATGACATTCGGGTCGCGGGGCGTTCAACGCAGGGTGTAACCATCTTCCGAACTGACAAGGAAGAGCAGGTTGTATCTGTTGAGCATCTTGGTGATAGTTCGGAAGAAGAATAGGCCTCGCGCCGCAACCGCAGGAATTTCCCATGAAACGTGTTGGCCTTTATTCCGGGACTTTCGATCCCGTGACGTACGGTCATATCGACATCATCCGCCGGGCATTTCGTCTGGTGGATCATCTCGTCGTTGGGATTGGCGTTAATTCTTCCAAGACACCTCTTCTTAGTTTCGAGGATCGTGCCGCGCTTATTGAGGCAGAGACTAAGTCTTTTGGCGAGGAAATCGGGTCTACACTTGAAGTAACTTCTTTCAAAGGCCTGGTTGTTGATGCGGCAGACGATGTAGGTGCTGGCATTATAATCAGAGGCTTACGCGGCACCGTTGACTATGAATATGAAGATCAAATGGTAGGCATGAACGGGATATTGAATCCACGCGTTGAAACTGTGTTTCTGACAGCTTCCCCGGAAGTTGGTTTCATTTCATCGACCCTTGTCCGTCAAATTGCCACAATGGATGGTGATATTTCCCGCTTCGTGCCGCCTTCAGTAGCGGAAAAAGTGCTTAGCGCCGTCAAAAACAAGTAACGGTGTGATCAAAGGAGTTTTTATGTCTCGAGTTTTTAGCGCGCTTGCAGCCTTTGCATTGATGATTGGGCTTTCAGCACCGGCCTCGGCCCTGGATCCAGAAAACACTCTCTACCTTGATCTCAAAGACGGGCGTGTAGTGATTGAACTATTGCCAGATATCGCGCCGAAGCATGTGAAAAGGATCAAGACGCTCACACGCGAGGGCTTCTATGACGGGATCGTCTTTCATCGCGTGATTGACGGCTTTATGGCTCAGACGGGCGACCCAACCGGCACGGGCCGGGGTGGCTCGGATTATCCGGATGTTCGTGCTGAATTTTCGAGCGAACCCTTTGTCCGCGGCATCATTGGCGCAGCACGCTCTCAGCATCCTGACAGCGCAAACAGCCAATTCTTTATTGTCTTTGATGATGCCACTTTTCTCGACGGCAATTACACAGTTTGGGGCCGCGTCGTGAGCGGCATGGAATTTGTCGACAATATCAAGCTGGGCGAGCCGCCTGTGAACCCAGACAAGATTGTCAGGCTTCAAGTTGCAGCTGACGCTGCTCAATAAAATCAACCTCAACACCACCAGACAGGGAATTCTACTTAATGGCTGATATCAAAGACCCGGAAAACGCGCTGTTGCTCGATCTTGAGCACGGTCGGGTAACCATCGAGCTTCGTCCAGATCTTGCTCCAAATCACGTTGCGCGGATCAAAGAGCTTGCGCGCGAAGGCTTCTATGATGGGATCGTTTTTCACCGCGTGATCGAAGGCTTCATGGCACAAGGTGGTGATCCAACCGGCACTGGCATGAGTGGCTCTGGCAAAAACCTTGATGCTGAGTTCTCTGCTGAACCACACGTTCGCGGCATTTGCTCCATGGCGCGCGCACAGGACCCGAACAGTGCTGACAGCCAGTTCTTTATTGTATTTGACGACGCACGGTTCCTCGACAATCAGTACACTGTCTGGGGCCAGGTCATTGATGGCATGGAACATGTCGACAAGATCAAACGCGGAGAGCCTGTGCAGGATCCCGACAAAATTGTGAAAATGCAGGTTGCTGCTGACGCTGCTTAAGGCTCAGAGCTCACAGAGAATATCCCATGCGGGTTGATGCATTTGATTTCGACCTACCGGACGCGCGGATTGCCTTACGGCCCGCGCGTCCTCGTGATTCCGCACGTCTACTCGTTATAGGCCCCAATGCTGGTCACCTGAAGGATGCTGGCGTTTCAGAGTTACCAGGCCTTCTGCAGCCGGGCGATGTGTTGGTGTTCAACGACACGAAAGTCATACCGGCGCGGCTGACAGGAACACGGGAGCGCAATGGAGCGATCGCCAATATCGAAGTGACGCTCCACCAAAGACTTGGGCCTGACGAGTGGCTCTCTTTCGCCAAACCTGCAAAACGGTTGGCGGATGGCGATGTCGTCCAATTCCAGGGCGGTTTGGAAGGTGAGGTGCTTCACCGGGCCGGCGGTGAGGTTCATTTCAAATTTTCCTCCTCCGGACCGGCTCTGGATATCGCCATCGCGGAAGCAGGGGTCATGCCGCTGCCTCCTTACATCGCCAGCAAACGGGCAACAGATGACGCGGACCTGGAAGACTATCAGACGCTTTTTGCAGATGAACCAGGCGCCGTCGCGGCGCCCACAGCGGGCCTTCACTTCACACCCCGTCTGATGAGCGCGCTGTCCGACCGAGACATCGAAACGGCGAAGGTCACACTGCATGTGGGCGCAGGTACGTTTCTGCCCGTGAGCGTCGACGACACGGATGCACATAAAATGCATTCCGAAGTGGGTGTAGTCACCGACCAAACCGCCGATCACCTCAACCAGGTTAGAGCACGGGGCGGCCGGATTGTATCTGTCGGCACAACCAGCCTCCGGCTTCTTGAATCCGCTGCGGGGGATGATGGGCTCATTCAAGCCTGGTCAGGTGCAACTGACATTTTCATTACGCCTGGGTACCGGTTTAAAGCGATTGACGCGCTGATGACCAACTTTCACCTGCCCAAATCCACCCTTTTTATGCTGGTGTCAGCATTTCGATCACTTGGTGAAATGCAAGCGGCCTATGCGCACGCCATAGAGCGCGAATATCGTTTCTATTCTTATGGCGATGCCTGCCTGATTTTTCCGGAGACCTGAGGCCAATGAGCTCTTTTACCTATGACCTGTTGGCTGAAGATGGCGCTGCGCGGCGCGGCGTCATCCACACGCCACGTGGCGACATTCAAACCCCCGCCTTCATGCCGGTGGGTACGGCTGGCACGGTCAAAGCGCTTTACACAGATCAAGTGAAAGAGACCGGCGCGGACATAGTGCTTGGGAATACCTACCACCTCATGTTGCGCCCCGGCGCGGAGGAGGTTGCCGCACTGGGAGGCCTGCATACCTTCATGAACTGGAAGGGACCCATTCTCACCGATAGCGGTGGCTTTCAGGTCATGTCTCTCTCCAAGCTTCGAAAGATGAGTGAGGAGGCTGTCACTTTTCAAAGTCATATTGATGGCTCCTCCTACGAACTGTCACCAGAACGCAGCATTGAAATTCAGTGCCTCCTGGGCGCTGACATCCAGATGGTGCTGGATGAGTGCACACCGTTTCCGGCAACCCACGATGAAGCCAATCATTCCATGCAACTTTCAACGCGCTGGGCGCAGCGCTCGAAGGACGCCTTCAGGGCTCAGGCGCACCGAAAGGACGGTCAGGCTTTGTTCGGGATTGTGCAGGGGAGCATCTATGAGGATCTGCGCCAGACAAGCGCCTCGGCATTGCAGGACATTGGCTTTGACGGGTACGCAATTGGAGGTCTTGCAGTCGGTGAGGGCCAGGAAGAAATGCTTCGTGTGCTCGACTTCACTACCCCCATGCTGCCCAAAGACCGACCACGTTACCTCATGGGCGTTGGCACCCCGGATGACCTGGTAGAAGCTGTCTCACGGGGGATCGATATGTTCGATTGTGTAATGCCGACCCGCTCAGGCAGGCACGGACAGGCCTTCACCCGGTTCGGCAAAGTTAATCTCAAAAATGCCCGGCACGCGAATGATCCCCGCCCACTAGACGAGACAAGCTCTTGTCCGGCTGCCCGGGATTACTCCCGCGCCTATCTGCATCATCTTCTTAAAAACGGTGAAATCCTCGGAATGATGCTGCTTTCCTGGAACAATATTGCCTATTACCAGTCCCTGATGGCAGATCTTCGGGGAGCCATTGCTGCCGGAGAACTCAGTTCCTTTATCTCCGGCTTTAAGGCAGCGCAGGCGGCTGGGGATCTGTCGCCGCTCTGAATGCATGTGCGTTAAGGCTGTGTTTACCATGTGAGTGCCAAATCAGTTTACTGATTTCTCTACACTGGGACCCATTATGCCAAGCATTTCAGGCAGCTTAAGTGGACATGAAGACTTCGAGCTCGGTATTCCGCGAAAGATCCCTGTGACTTTTGAGGCTGAGATACCAGACGAAGGTGCGGCTGATGGGCTTGTCTTCCTTATCCCAGGTTTCGGTGAAGATACGGACGAAGCCTATACCCGCCTGACACGACGACAGATTGCTGCGAAATACAATTTGGTGGTTGTTTCTGTTCGCGCGCATTGTCACTTTTGTCGGCCAAAGCAGTCCATGCCTGGTGTCGCCGTCTCGATCGAAATTGATCCATGGTCCATCGCCAAAGTGATCGGCGCACTGGTCCTGCAGGGAGACAGCTTGGACGGCCTGCGTTCCGCGGAAGAAAAAGACGCGCTTAGATTTCTGAAGTCCCGTAAGGACCACAAATTTTCGCTGTCAGCCGCACTCATTCCACCTGGCGAGGATTACCAAAATTTCGGCGTCCTTGCCGCATTGGACCATCTTTTGGTCCTGAACAAGCTGATTGATGATGGTGTTGAGTTTGATCATGGCAACATCATCGCGGCGGGAACATCTCACGGTGGCTACATTGCCCATCTGATGCAAAAATTCGCGCCAAACACGATTTCAGCAGTTATTGAATCATCTGCCTATCCGGAGACGCTTCCAGCGTATCTTGGCTTTGGCGGCGTGGAGTACAGAGCTATCGATGGGAACATCGAGTTCGTCTGTTCTACGAAAACTGCATGGAGCAATGAGAATATCGGGGCTCCGAACTATTTCGGTAGCGACCAGGCCCGCATCCGCAATGTCTGCGATCCTGATCATCTGGAAACGACGCTCGGAGCCATCGGCTCAAGAAAGACGCAATTCCGCATGGTTCACTCCTGCCGCGACAGGCTGGTTAATATCGACCTGAAGCACGACCAGACCAGTCTTCTAAGAAGCAGGGGCTTTGACGCTGACCTCGAAGTCATAGACCAAGCAGATGTTGACGGAAAGATCATTACGACGCTGGAACATGGGTTGGGCATCGGACTTCATAGTCTTTTTGACCGTTTTTATCCCTCGCTTATCAGGAAGCCTTCCCAGACGGACCGGGAGCTGAAAACCAGGCTTTGTTTCGCAGGAAATCGCACCAATTACGTGATTGACCACGGTCAGTCCGGCGTAATTGCGAGCATCTCGGCCAATTCACATGAACCAGCGAAAAGTGACGCATTATCTGCATAATTTGGCGCTATTTGGTTGACCAAGCAGGCTGGTATGACTAGGTTCCGCCGGTCTCGTCGGGGGTCTCCCCGATTCAGAGGGCCCTTAGCTCAGTTGGTAGAGCGGCTGACTTTTAATCAGTAGGTCGCAGGTTCGAATCCTGCAGGGCTCACCATTTTTCTACAGACACCTGCCGCTGCATTTGATGGCGCTCCGGCGACCGGTTGGTCGCTGTCGCGCGTATAACTGGTCATCTTCAGCAACCTGGCTCTGATCCATGCGCGCCTTTTTCTCCCTCTCGACAATCTTTGTTCTGCTCGTTTCGAATGCCGCTGCGCATACAGTAGATCTCACGTCGCTGCCTCTTAGTGATGGCGAGATCTCCAATGAGCCGCGCGCCGGTTCGGTCTTTGCCTGCCAGGCCCGGTTCAATCCGAATGCGCCGGGTGCCCAGCGGTCAGGCGATTGGCTTAACGAAACATCCGGTACATTCGATCTCACCCGAAAGCCCACTGTCGATGGGAACGTTGTTCACCTCTCGGAACTCAAGATCGCGATTTCGGGTGCACGTCGTTTGATCACCGGCAATGCGTTGCCGGACCATCCGACCGGCCAGTTCCCAGTCGCGCGCTCTGATGACGCGTATTATTATGATCGCAATCCCAACTCGATCCGCGCGCACACTTTCTCCGTTTCTTTGCCAGTGAACCCAGCTATCGCGGAGCGTCAATCGTGCCTGCCGATGGGCGCCATTGGGATCATGCTGACCGGCGCTGTGCTGTTCAACGCCCTTGATGCACGGGGCGAGAATGCGCTGGCGCACGAAATTCTGGATAATTGTCAGGGCCATCCCCAACGAAGTGGTCTCTATCACTACCATGGTAAAAGCCCCTGTCAGAACGATCCGGCACCAGCAACGGAACATTCCACCCTCATCGGATACGCACTCGACGGCTTTGCCATCTATGGCTATCACGGGGAAGGTGGTGCCGTACTCACAAGCGGTGACCTGGACGAATGCCATGGGCATGTGGGGCAGGTTATGGTCGATGGTGAGATGCAGACGATCTACCACTATCACGCAACCCCCGATTATCCGTACACGCTGTCGTGCTTCAAGGGAGACCCGACTTCCATTGCAGGTCTGTCTGAGAGGGCCAGCGGCGCCGGTCCAGGCGGGCCAAGGCGCAGCGACGGGTTTGGTCGACCACCTCGTAGGCGCCCCAGGTAAGCACGAGGCGGCCTGGCCCGTTTACCAGAAATTTACCCTGTTTCTATGGAATGCAAAGGAGTCCTTAGCGTCCCGTAGGATACGCCATGTCGTTGCTGTCATTCTGGAAGAAGTACGAACGAGATACAGTCTCGCAGCGCATTCTTGAACGCCTGGAGCAAACACCAGACCGACTTTACGCCCGTGTTCATATAGGTGATGCGACCTACTCAATTAGCTATCGGCGCCTTGCAGAGGGTGCTGCGCCCTACGCAGCGGCTTGTGCGCAGGCAAACCTTGCTCCCGGCGACAGAGTCGTGGTGCTGAAGGAGCAGGGGCCTGATCTTCTTTACGCCTTTTTTGGTGCGATGTTCGCTGGAGCCGTGCCCACTATTCTGGCTCCTCCGAGCCCCAGACAAGATCCTGCGCATTTCTGGCGTGGGCATCGTGAAGTCATGGAGCGTATTCGCGCCCAACTCTTATTCACGACGCCAAAACTCAAAACGGAGCTCAACAGCTTCCCAACAGGCCATGACATCGCTGCGGTCACGGAAGAAGATCTTCCAACCGCTTCCAAATTGCCGATACCTGATACCTCTTCACAGGATGTCGCCTTCCTGCAGCACAGTTCAGGAACAACGGGTACGAAGAAGGGCGTCATGATTTCGCATGCAGCGCTGCTGCATCAGGTCGATGCATATGCGAAGCGCCTGGGTCTAAGTGAAGATGACCATATTGTTAGCTGGCTGCCGCTGTATCATGACATGGGCCTTATCGCATGTTGCCTGTTGCCTGTGTTAACCGGCGTTCCGGTCACCATGATCAGTCCATTTGAATGGACGATGCGTCCAACCCAATTGTTCGACCTGATCGAACGCACAAAAGCGACGCTTGTTTGGCAGCCAAACTTCGCATTCCAGCATCTGATCAATTGCGCCCGACCGGATGACGATTGGGATCTCTCATCAGTTCGAGCTTTCGTCGATTGTTCAGAACGGTGCCGCCCAGAAACGCTCGATCAATTTGCCTCTAAATTTGGACCTATGGGTGTCAGAAAATCTGCTCTGCATACCTGCTATGCCATGGCAGAAACCGTGTTTGCAGTGACCCAGAGTGAGCCAGGCACTGCGCCGCGGACAGAGACAATCGATACTCAAGCCCTCATCGATGAAGGCGTCGCGCGCCCGACGCTCGACACCCATGCGACAACGAGCTCAGTGTTGTCCTGCGGGAAGCCTATAGAGCAGATCACAGTCCTGATAATGGATGAAGAAGGGAACCGTCTGCCAGATCACCGGATCGGGGAAATCTGCGTCAGCGGCCCATGCCTTGCCCGTGGTTATGATCGGCAACCGGAAAAATCGAGCCGGGTTTTTCGGGAAGGCTGGTACCACACACGCGATCTTGGATACCTGTCCAACGGTGAATTGTTTGTCACGGGTCGCATTGACGATCTCCTGATTTTAAACGGGCGAAATCATTATGCGCATGATCTGGAATTTTCTTTGCGCGATACATCGGGCATCGTCCCCGGACGTGTGATTGCATTCTCCGAGTATCGCGAAGACCTGGGCAGCGATGTTTTGATTGTCCTCGCTGAAACACGAGAGACTGACACTGCAGCTCTGAAAACAATCAAGAAAAATATTCGCGACAGGATGCTGGATGAGACGGGACTGGTTCCGGCTTCTATCCATCTATTCCCGCCCATGTGGTTGATCAAAAGTACTAGCGGCAAGATCAGCCGTGAAGCAACAGCGAACAAATACAACTCTCCCGCACTGGAAGAAGGCCTTACATGACATCGACCAATGAGACATTTGGAAGGGTTTGCTCAGTCATCGCAGCTGAACTGGGCTGCCTTGAGTCTGATCTCAGCGCTACAACAACGGCCGAGGATGTGGATGGATGGGATTCTCTCGCCCATGCCCGTCTAATTATGAGCTTGGAAGACAAACTCAGCATCCGGTTTCCAGGCGAAAAACTGTTTGATCTGGACTGTATTGGCGATCTCGTTTCGCTCGCTGATGAAGCCCTGGCGCCAAATGAAAGAACACCCGCGTGACATCGCGTAGGTTTGAAATTGAGGGACAGCCGGATTTCGAACTTCGGACCGAGCGAAAGAAGCCTGTGGCTGTTATCGCTGAGGTTCCCGACGTAGATATAGCCGACGGTCTCGTCTTTATTATCCCGGGCATGGGCGGCGAAAAGGACGCTGACTATTCTGCAATGCTCCGTCGTTATATCGCCGCCAAATACAATCTCATTGCAGTCTCTGTCGACGGGCATTGCAATACCTGCCGCCCAGCGCGATCAACGGAATTTGGCGAAGTCGGCTTAGAGATAGTGGGAGAATCCTTACTCGATGCCGTTAGCCGCTATGTCATTTCCGGTGGCCAGATTGATCGCAAACTAGAAACTCATGCGGACATCTTGAAAATGTTGAGAGCTGCTGCGCCAATGCAGTTTGCGATTAAAACTGTGCTTAATCCACCAGACAACCAATATCAAAACTTTGGCCTGCTGTCGGCGATGGATCATCTTTGTGCGTTGAATGCGCTTTCCGACTCTGGTCTGCATTTCGACAAATCAAATGTGCTCTGTGTCGGCTCCTCACACGGTGGGTATATCGCTCACATGATGCACAAGTTAGCGCCCAATAGCTTCAACGGTATAATTGATGCCTCCGCCTATACCGAAACGGCAACGGCTTTCATCGACGGTGGTTGGAAAGAAGCCAATATCACAGACGGAAACCTGATCTACACCTGCTCGACACAACAAAAGTGGCAGTTTTCAAATCCCGGGTTGCCAACTTTCTTCGGACCGGACCGGTCTCTCATACGAGATGCCGCCTATGACGTTCACATGCAAACAGTTGCCGCAGCTGCATCTCGAAAATGCCAGTTCCGGATGATCCATTCGACAAACGACGCTGTGTCACCTCCTGACCTCAAACACCGTCAGGCAGAAATGCTTCGCGACCTGGGTTTTGACGCCTCTCTGGAAATGATCGGTGCCGATGATGTGGACGGAAAGTTCATCAAGTCAGCAGACCATGGGATGGGGATCGCGCTTAATCTGCTATTCGACCGGTATTACCCTACGATCGAGCGCCGTGACGGCGTCACAGACCGTGAGCTTGAAACTGCACTCAATTTCGATGGACCGAAATACAGCTATCGGATCGCTCATCATTCGTCGGGAATGCATTTAGCAGCAACATGCGACACGCGCTCGCCGCTCAGCAATGAAACTGTTGATCGCCTTGCGGGCTAGTTCGGAAGACTAACGTCCATCAAGAGGCACGACCTGGCACCAGATGCCCCGATCCTTCAGGCTCGCGCACCGGCTCTCTGCAGCGGCAGGGTCCACCGGCCCAGCCACAAGGCGACGATATAGACCGTCATGTGCGCTTCGATAGTCCACCACTTTGAGGTTGAGGTCCGCCAGTAGATCGCCATGTCCTGCTACAAGTTCATTCCACCCGCGTTTGACGTTCTCCGTGTCCCGATAAGAGGCAAGGTGAATACCAACGGATGGAAAGGCTGTCGCGGTTGGTGGGGTGTAAGCGGCGACATCAGCAGCTTCAGGTGAAATCGATGCTGTGATAGGGCCAAATGCCCCTTCAATTGCCTGGAGGCGCGCTTCAATGCCATTTTCGGCCGATACGATCCGCTCCATGGATGGCCGGACAACAGAGTAATCGATCCTCAGCGTCGCCAGGTCCCGTTCCAGGCGCTCAACGCGCTGTTCTAGCGTCTCCTGTGACCCGGGCGTCGCGTTTGATGTCGTATTTCCATTAGGGCTAGCGCAAGCCGCAATTCCTACCGCAAGCCACCCGATCAGGAGGTAATTGGGCAGAGATCGCATTGTTTGTGTTCTCCGTCGGGACATTTGTCCAATCCCCAAGTTCATCATTTGCTATCGAAGTGCACTCGGTGATGAATACCGGCGCGAAACCCATGGTTCTGGGTAGAGTGAGTCGCGTATGCGGTCAAATCGAACAGGCCCGAAACGCTCTCCGCTCACTTTGCAGGCAGTCCGCTTAATATTTCGTCAACCATGTTGTTACGAAGCTCAAGAAATGCGCAGTGAGCCTTGCACCTGGCGTCCGGCCCGACTTTTGCTCTTGTTTGCCCCACAGACGTTTTGGCCTCAGGGCCGACAAAGGGGATTGGACAAGAGACGATGGGTTTTGACGGTTTTTTTTCACTACCAACAGCGGCCCAAGCCGGCATTGTCGCTTTTGGTGTGGCGCTGATGCTTCTTGTGATTGCCCAGATGCTGATGGCCTCGGCCCTAAGGAATAGGTCGCACGCGGCTGCCCTGGAAAGACTGCGCAAGGATGTGAAGGCTCTCGCCCAAACGGCTGGAGGCGGCCAGACATCCCATTCCTCAAATGGCCTCGCGCGCCCACCGAGACCCATTAAACGTAGAAAGGTGCGGCGCAAATCCAAATAGCACTGTAAGGCCTTGATTTTCGCGGAACGCGCGTATAACTCCACAATAATTATTTGGAAATAATTTTATTTCCCATGTTTTTATGTGAATTGAGTTTACTGTGGCAAGCGCAGCTCCACATTCCAATCTCGGCACCACGAACGGACAGTGCGTGGTCTTTGGTGGCGAAAGAGGCGATCCTGAGCATATTGCCGGTGCTGCAGCACAGATGGGTTTTGCGGCCGCTCAGGCATTCGACGCGGACCAATGGTTTCGCTCACCATATTCATCGCCAGCGCATGTAACCCCCATAATCATTCTTGATGCCACAGAAGGTATTGGCGATCAGGACAGGCACTTTGCGCGACTGGTGAAGTTCCTGGATCTCACGGCACCTGTTGTGCTCGTCGCTAACATGGCTCTGATCGGGTATGAGCAGGAGCAGTTTGAGCTGGTCCAAGAAGAATTTAAAGACGTCCTGTCCGCGGCAAATCTTGTGCCCTCATTTTTTGGCCCGCTGCCACTAGGACGGCCCGATCTCACTCCATGGTGGCAAGACGAAGGTTCTCTAGACACACTACGGACATCGTCTGTGGCCTCAACATCGCCTCCGCTGCGCATGAAAGTCATCTCTTCCACGAACGATGACGGAAGGTGGCTCGTCACCGGAGCCACGATCTCCGGCGCTATTGGCACGGGCGATGAGATCTTATGCTCACCCTCCAACCAACGAAGCGTGGTGGCAAGCGTTGAAGAAACAGAGAAGGGAGTGTTGCAGCTCACATTCGACACACCGCACTTTGCAGAGCCCGGTGAGGTTGTCTCACATCAGGAAGAGCCACCGATTGAGACAGATGTCTTCAGGATTAAGGCAATTTGGCACGCCGACCAGCGGACACAGGGTGACCGGGTGTTGGTCGAAACGGCTTATGGCCGGACGCAAGGCGCGATTCAGTCTGTTGAGCAGATCCTGTCACCCTCGACCTTCAAGACCGCGCACGACACGGAAATCGCCAATGGCGCCCTCGTTGAAATCGTTGTGCGCGTCGACAAGGTCATCGCACTTGATCACATTGGAAATTTGCCGTTTGCGGCCGGGGTCAGTCTTCTAGAACCAAGTGAAGGTTCCGGTCTGCTTGCTACGGGCTATATCTCTATGGAGGGTTACGCAGACCAGCGGCATTTGTTTGCGTCAAAGGCGATCAACACAACACCTATTGAATTTTCAGTTGGAGAATCCGACCGTTCCGCGAGAAATGGTCATGAAGGTGGGGTTCTTTGGTTCACAGGCCTGTCTGGTGCTGGCAAGTCGACACTAGCGGTTGCATTGGAAGCGCGTCTCTTTGAGAAAGGTTACCAAGTCTTCGTGCTAGATGGAGACAATGTTCGACAAGGTCTTACGTCAAATCTGGGCTTCTCACCTGATGACCGTTCAGAGAACATCAGGCGGGTAGGGGAGGTAGCCGCACTCTTTCGTCAAGCCGGTGTTATCGTAATCTCTTCGTTCATCTCACCCTACAGATCTGATCGAGATCGGGCGCGACATGCCGCCTATTCCTCCTTTCACGAAGTTTATATCAAAGCGGACATTGAGACCTGTATCGGTCGCGATCCAAAGGGGCTCTATGAGCGGGCCCTCAAGGGAGAGATACCTGAATTCACCGGCATCTCCGCCCCGTACGAGGCACCTGACGCACCAGAATTGGTGGTGGATACGGGCGCTGAAACCATCGAAGCCTGTGTTGAGAAACTCGTTAATTACGTGGATAGGAACTTCCGGGTATAACCATACAAAGGGTTTAGACCAGGAGGGATGCATGAGCGTTCTAGTTACGGGCGGGGCGGGCTATATTGGCAGCCACATGGTATTGGCACTCGCTGATGCCGGTGAAGACGTCACAGTCCTAGATAATTTGTCTACAGGCCTCAGAACGGCGGTTGATGCCCGCGCTGAACTCGTCGAAGGGGATATTGGAGACGCTGAACTCGTTCGTTCAACGATCAACCGCAAGAATATCACTGATGTCGTGCATTTTGCTGGATCGATTGTGGTGCCTGAGTCCGTCGCCGATCCGCTCAAGTACTATGCCAATAACACGGCTAAGACCCGCAGCCTTATCGAGTGTTGTGTGACAGAGAATGTTCCACGCTTTGTCTTTTCGTCGACTGCGGCGGTTTACGGCTCGCCTGAGCAGGTGCCTGTAACTGAGGATGTTCAGCTGAACCCCATGTCCCCTTACGGACGCTCAAAACTAATGAGCGAGTGGATGTTGCAGGACGTGTCCGCGGCTCACGAGCTCAATTATGTTGTATTGCGATACTTCAATGTTGCCGGTGCTGATCCAGCAGGGCGTTCGGGCCAATCCACCAAAGATGCAACGCACCTTATCAAGGTGGCTGTTCAGGCAGCTCTTGGCATTCGAGACCATATGAAAATTTTCGGTGATGACTACGCGACTATGGATGGCACCGGCGTCCGCGACTACATCCACGTTAGCGATTTGATCTCTGCACATGAAGCTGCTGTGAAGTACCTCCGATCAGGGGGTGACAGCCTAACTGCCAATTGCGGGTATGGGCACGGATCAAGCGTCAAGCAGGTCATCGAAGCTGTTGAACGCGTCGCTGGAAAGAAAATTGAAGCCCGGTTGGACGCAAGACGCGCTGGAGACCCTGCCGAGATTGTTGCAGACGCTGACCTTGCACAACGGGTTCTTGGATGGAAGCCAGAGCATGACGATCTGGACGAAATCGTAAGAGATGCCTATCGATGGGAAAGCAAGCTCCTTCAGGCAGCAGGATAACTCCCAGTATCGGAGAAGAAATCGCAGAAAACCAAGTATTTTTGGCCTGTTCATTCGGTGACAGCGCGATGAAAGCCATGCTATCACTCCCCTGAGCTGTCGCAGGGTGCAGCGTATTCGAATAACTCGGCGGAGCTAAATTCGCGTGGCAAGCAAAGACCTCCCATCGTCAGGTACCCGGCATCGCACCGCCGTCATACTTCTGTTTGACGTGGCACTCGCAGCCATTTCCTTTCCGATTGCGCTATACCTGCGCCTTGGTACCGGCCTCTTTGCCTACGACTGGGATCTCGTTGTGACGTCGACGAGCATCTTCACGCTCGTTGCAGCTATCGTCATATTCCAATCGAAACTCCACCGTATTCCCTGGCGCTACATTTCTGTGGATGACGCATTGCTTTTGGGTCGAACGGCGCTGATCATAAACATTACTTTTCTCGTCGTGATGTTTCTCACTGCTCGGCTTGACGGCATTCCGCGCTCGTCAGTTGTCATCGATACAATGGTCCTTACGGCCTTGTTGGTAGGCGCGCGCCTGGGTGTTCGGTTGTGGTATGAGAAGCAGATAGGGCTGTTGCGCATTTCAGGAGATACGACCAACGTCCAATCTATCCTTCTGATTGGAGCGACGGATGAAGCAGAAGCCTTCATCAGAAAGATGGCCCGCGATCCAAATGCTCGATACAGGGTTCTCGGCATTGTGGAAAACGGCTCGCGCCCGATAGGCAGCCGCATCAGAGGTGTCAAAATTGTCGGTGATGTGGACCAGCTGCCCAACATCATCCTCGGATACAGAAACATCCTCTCAAGTCTGGTGCTTGCTGATCCAGATATGCGTGGCCAACCCGTTCGCGACCTTCTGGAAACCGCGCGCAGTCATGGTCTAAAACTCGACCGCCTGCCGCAGATCTCGCTTTTAACAAAAGCGTCCGCGCAAGAAATTGATATCCGTCCTGTCGACGTAGAAGATCTTTTGAGCAGGCCGCAGGCGGAACTTGACCGAGATGCAATGGCCGCCCTTATTGGCAACAAGCGTGTACTTGTCACCGGAGCGGGCGGCAGCATTGGGTCAGAGTTGGTGCGGCAGGTGGCCAGCTTTGGCCCCTCGCATCTGACGCTGTTCGATAATTCCGAATTCAACCTGTACGAAATTGACCGTCAGCTTGGTGAGAACTTTTCGACGATCTCTCGATCGGCAATCATTGGGAACGTGCGAGATGCTGACCATGTCGAGCGGGTGTTCACCCAAGAGCGACCCGAGATTGTGTTTCACGCAGCAGCCTTGAAGCATGTTCCTATGCTGGAGCCGCAACCATCACAAGCGGTCCTTACCAATGTGATGGGCACGAAACACATTGCCGACGCAACTGTGCGCCATGGCATCGACACGATGGTGATGATTTCGACCGACAAGGCAACCCACCCGGTAAACGCCATGGGCGCCTCCAAAAGGATTGCGGAGACCTATTGCCAAGCACTCGATATTGACGCCCGCAAGGACAACCGGACACGGTTTGTCACGGTTAGGTTCGGCAATGTGTTGGGGTCTGCGGGATCGGTCATACCTCTGTTTGAGAAACAACTTCGCAAGGGCGGCCCCATCACGGTAACCCATGAAGAAATGACACGCTATTTCATGACTATCCGTGAAGCTGTTGAGCTGGTCCTTCAAGCTGCAACCTTGCGAGATGACACAATAGACGAGGGTGGTGCAATTCTCGTTTTGGACATGGGCAAACCCGTGAAGATCCTTGATATGGCCAACGAGATGATCAAACTCGCTGGATTAACGCCGAACCAGGATATTGAGATTGAAATCACCGGCCTGCGGCCAGGAGAACGTCTTTACGAGGACCTATTTGACGATGCTGAAGAACTTCTGCCCACAAGCCATGCTGCCATGATGGCAGCGCGGCCACGGGTTGCGGATCGGGCCTTTGTTGAAAAGGGGATCTCGGCGATGGTGCAGGCAGCCGGGCAAGGCGAAGATGCCACTGTTCGAGAGTTAATGGGCAGGCTTATTCCCGACTTCACAAGCGCGGAAGCCAAGGTGGGCCAAAATCCCTCATCAGCGCACACTCCCAGCGCAACAGAATGAAACATTAAGTTATTTTGGGTGAAAATGGTGATATGCCATTTTCTGGCGCGGATTCTGGCTGGCTACAGCCACTTACACAGAGATGAAAAAGTTAATGAGCGGACGCGATACCACCGTCATAGTGCTAGCTGCTGGCAAAGGCACCCGCATGAAATCAGCGATGCCGAAGGTCATGCATGAAGTAGCTGGACGGCCACTCCTTGGTCACGTCTTGAACGCTACTAAGGCAATTTCCCCTGAGCAGATTGTGACCGTTGTTGCGCCTGATATGGAGGATGTCGCTGCCTACGCCAAGTCATGGGGCGATGAGGTGCAGACCTGCATCCAGCACGAGGCAAACGGTACGGGCGACGCGACGCGAAGTGCGCTTAACGAAATTCCGCGGGACCCCGGTGTGGCCCTCGTCGTTTTTGGCGATGCAGCCTTCCTCGAAGCTGACACTCTGAATGAAATGCGGGAAAAATGCGCAAACGGATCAGCCGTTGTCGTACTTGGGTTTGATACGGATGATCCAACCAACTATGGCCGCCTTGTTCGTTCCGCCGATGGCGCCTTAGAACGTATTGTTGAGGAAAAGGCTGCCACAGAAGCCGAGAAAAAGATCACTCTGTGCAACAGCGGTGTGATGGCTATTTCCCGGGAATTGCTACACGACATGATTGCCGATCTCCAGCCTAACCCGGCGAGCGGTGAAATTTATCTCACGGATCTGCCACAGATTGCACAAGACCGCGGTCTTATATGTTCGACAACAGCTCTCGAAATCGGCGACACCGTCATTGGCGTCGATAGCCGAGGCGATCTCGCAACTGCTGAAGCCATTTTCCAAAAACGACTGCGCGAGAAGTTTCTGGCTAGTGGCGTAACGCTGCATGATCCGGAGAGCGTCTATTTCTGTATCGACACGCAGATTGGCAAAGATGTCATTGTTGAACCAAACGTAGTGTTCAGGCCCAAAGTTAAGATTGGCGACAATGTAACGGTCAAAGGCTTTTCACACTTGGAAGGTGTGCACATCGAAGAAGGTGCTGCTGTTGGTCCGTTTGCGCGGCTCCGTCCTGGGACACGGGTTGGCCCGGGCGCGAAGATTGGCAATTTTGTTGAGACAAAGAAGGCCAATATCGAGGCAGGAGCAAAGATTAGCCACCTGACCTATATTGGCGATGCAAGGGTTGGCGCAGAGGCAAACATCGGCGCGGGGACGATCACCTGCAACTATGACGGCTTCAACAAGCATTTCACAGATATCGGGGCAGGTGCCTTTGTCGGATCTAACAGCTCCCTCGTAGCACCGGTCAAGATTGGTGATGGCTCCTACATTGGGTCCGGTAGCGTTGTCACAAAAGATGTGACACAGGACGCGCTTGCTGTTTCCCGTGCCAAACAAATGGAAAAGAGTGGCTGGGGCGCTTCTTTTCGTGAAAAACATCAGAGCTCAAAAGAGAAGAAAGACTGAACCATGTGCGGGATCATCGGTGTCGTCGGCGACGAAACAGCTTCTCCTATTATACTTGAGGCGCTTAAGCGGCTTGAGTATCGCGGATATGACTCCGCAGGCATTGCGACGCTTCTTGACGGGGAAATCAACCGTCGTCGAGCAGAAGGCAAGCTGTCCAATCTAGAATCCTGTCTGCGTGACGATCCTCTGAAAGGTGTCATTGGCATTGGTCACACCCGCTGGGCGACCCACGGCGCACCCAACGAGAGAAACGCCCATCCGCACGTCACTGAGGATGTAGCAATTGTTCATAACGGCATCATCGAGAACTTTAGAGAACTCAAAGAAGGCCTGGTCGCCTCGGGAGCTGCATTTCAGACAGATACGGACTCTGAGGTTGTGGCACATCTAATATCATCACACCTCAAAAGTGGGCTTGCACCTGTGGACGCAGCAAAAGCGGCTTTCGATATGCTCGAAGGTGCATTTGCGCTGGGTGTTGTGTTCCAGGGGGAAGAGGACCTTATTGTTGGTGCGCGTCGTGGCAGCCCGCTTGCCGTTGGCTATGGCGATGGCGCGATGTATCTCGGCTCTGATGCCTTCGCGCTGGCGCCTATGACCAATCGTGTCACATTCCTTGACGATGGCGATTGGGCAGAAATTCGACGCGCCAGTGTTACAATCCGAAACGCTGCCGGTGATATTGTTGAGCGCCCCATCAAAATTACAGATGCGTCTTCTCAATTGGTCGACAAAGGCAACCACCGACACTTCATGGCGAAGGAGATCTTCGAGCAACCGGAAGTCATCGGACATACGTTGGGCGACTATATCGATCCGATGAGCGAGACGATCAGACTTCCACACGTTCCCTTTGATCTGGCAACCGTCCCAAAAATCACAATCATCGCCTGTGGCACTGCATCCTATGCGGCCCATGTTGCAAAATACTGGTTTGAAGAAAAGGCGCGAATTTCTGTAGAGATCGATATCGCGTCGGAATTCCGTTATCGCGAAGCAGCGCTTCCTGACGGCGGACTCGCTATTTTCATCTCCCAATCAGGGGAGACTGCGGATACTCATGCAGCTCTCAACTATTGTCGTGAGCAGGGTCAACACATATTGTCGATCGTCAACGTGACGGAGTCGACGATTGCCCGGGCGTCAGATGCGATTATGCCAACATTTGCAGGACCCGAAATTGGGGTTGCATCGACAAAAGCATTTACCTGCCAGCTCGTTGTGCTTGCAGCCCTCGCTATTGCGACAGGTCGAGCACGTGGCACGATCTCACAAAATGAGGAGAACCATCTTGTCCGGTCTCTGCTTGAGGTTCCCCGGCATGTTTCCTCGGCTCTCGGCCATACGGCCAAATTGGAAGAACTCTCACACTCGCTCGCTCGCGCACGTGATGTGCTTTATCTGGGCCGTGGGGCCAACTATCCGATTGCGCTGGAGGGCGCTCTCAAACTCAAGGAAATCTCCTACATCCATGCAGAAGGCTATGCTGCTGGAGAATTGAAACATGGTCCGATTGCACTAATTGACGAAGATGTTCCCGTCGTTGTTATTGCGCCCAGTGACAGACTGTTCGACAAGACGGTCTCTAACATGCAGGAAGTCATCGCTCGGGGCGGCAAGGTCCTCCTGATCTCCGATGAAAAAGGTATTTCAAGGGCAGCCGATGCACCTTGGCAGAATGTCGAGCTCCCAACCTGTGATCCCTTTATTCAGCCAATTTTGGCCACGATCCCTGTGCAACTCCTGGCGTATTTCACGGCTGTGGCAAAAGGCACAGACGTCGATCAGCCGCGAAATCTCGCGAAATCCGTGACCGTTGAGTAAGAACAGAGCTTACAAGGCATGCAAAACGTGGTTTCATGCCCCTACAAACCTTAAGGGGAAGGGGAACCATGTCTTTTCAAGAAGCAATTTCATCTGGCCTGTCCAGATATATCGACTTCGACACACGGTCATCGCGTTCTGAGTACTGGTTTTGGGTGCTGTTCGTCATCCTCCTATCGATAGTTGCAGGTGTCATCGACAACTTGCTTTTCGGATCATCCATCTTGGGCACACTCGTCACACTTGGACTGTTGGTGCCTGGGATCGCTGTTGGTGTTCGTCGTTTGCATGACATTGACCGCAGCGGTTGGTGGTACCTGATTGCGCTCATTCCACTCATTGGGGCACTTGTCCTGATTTACTGGTTTGTGCAGCCAGGAACACCGGGCAGCAATGAGTATGGCGACAATCCCCTCGGAGACGCCGCGTCGAGTTAAGACAAAACGCCGCCACCTCCGGAGATTCCTCCACTTGAGCGAGAATCCTGGGGTGGCGACAAAACCAGTACATTGACCTACTCTTTACCCCTACAGCCGCTGTGATTCGGTCATTGACCGGCTCATGGAAGATGGGGTGAGAGAGGCATGTTTGTGAACCTGACTGCTGCCATAGATGGCACCCGAGCATCGCTGCGCATTGGGCTCTTTCTAGGAGTTTTTCTAGTAGGCAGCGCCTTGGTATTCCAAGCAAATGCTGCGACCAGTGAAGAGGAAGCTGACGCAATCGCTTCCTTGAACGCTGGGACGGCCGCTATTCAGTCTGGTCGAGCATTAGAAGCCATTGACTATCTAAACGCAGCGATTGAGGGCAATGCACTCGATGCTGAACGGATGGCTCTGGCTTACCATCACCGGGGAATCGCCAACCAAAAGTTGGGGCTCGGTGGTCATGCGGTCGCGGACTATACCAGCGCCATCTGGCAAGGCGGATTGCCCGCCAGCATCTTACCACGGAGCTACTATAATCGAGCGGTAGCTTATGCTGGGATGGGACAACAGGAGCGGGCAGCTCGCGACTATGACAAAGCCATAGAACTAGCGCCGAATTATGCGTCGGCCTTTCACAACCGGGGCAATTTGCGCCGCCACCTTGGGCGCCATAGTGAGGCGATTGTTGATTATGATCGTGCCCTGACCCTAGGCATGGGCGCCCGCGCGCATCTTACCTATTTTGCACGGGCGCTTTCGCACAAAGAACTTGGGAACGAGCGGGCGGCGCTCGCAGATGCAGCGCACTCGCTGGAACTGGAGGTGAACTTTGCCCCGGCACAAACTGCACTGGCAGAATGGGGCGGTTCACGCCTAACCCAGGTAGCCGCCGCAAAGCCCGTCGAAGCACCTATCACTACTGCATCTATTCCTGAACCTGCACCAACAATTACTGCATCGCAGGCTGCTCAATCATCGCAGCAAGTGTCGTCGCCCGTTGTCACAGCAAGCGTGGAGAACGATCTCAGCGAAAACACCCGATCTGCAGACCTGGATGGCATCCGTATCCCTAATGCGGCTTCTAGCGCCGGCCAGGCCGTAACACTGACCCCGCCCAATGTTGCTGCCATCGAGCCTCAGAGCGGCAATGTTACTGTACGCCCGTTATCAGAGGCACTGCCACCTCCTCGGGCGACGAGCACCGGCTGGGAAGCTACCGTAACGCGCTTTGTCCAACCACCTTCGGCGTCGACAGGAAACCCAGTGCGGGTCGCGGCTGTTCCATCGGGTGATCCCATGACCACGGCATCTATTGATAGTTCCAGGCCAACCCCGGTTTCCCGCGATGGAAACCTTCTGGCACCTGCACGACAAACTCCAACTGCGACGCCGGTTCGGGTTGCAGCAGGCGCCGCGACAACTGCAAGTGACGCAAGCCCCGCACCGCGTGGTCTCCGTGTACAAATCGGATCCTTCCGCTCAGCGTCGGATGCGACGGCAGCTTGGGATAAAACCGTAGCGGCCCATCAGGTATTAATCGGTCAAAGGCAACCCTACATCGTAGAGGCAGACCTTGGTGCGCGCGGTATTTTTTACCGACTGCAGATTGGACCAGTGCATTCCAGCAACGAAGCTAAAGCCCTTTGCAACGCACTCAAGGCTCGGGGGCAAGACTGCATTCTGGCAGCCAGATAGGATGCCGTTCTTAGTTTGATGGTTGGCTTGGTCGCGTTACGACGTAGCTGGCGACGCCGATAAGAATCGAAACAACGCCAAAGACAACTATGAGAGGTGCGTTGGTACCAAGCGCCAACCACAGACCGCTGGCTGTCATCATGGAAACCGCGATGACCTTCGCACGGATCGGAATGATCCTGTCTCGTTCCCAGTCGGCGATGTAGGGCCCGAAGTACCGGTTTTCGATGAGCCAAGTGTGAAGACGTGGCGACGATCGAGCAAACGCCCAAAGCGCTGCCAGCAAAAAGATCGTTGTCGGCATGACCGGCAATACGATACCGATGGCACCGAGCGCCACACATACCCATCCCAGGCCCTGAAGAAGATGCCGTCGGTAGGCTCTTTCAGTTTCAACAGTCATCTCAATGCAGGTCCGCAGAATCTCGTTTGCGGCTTCCTTAAGATTGGCCAAGTCGGCTCCCAGCTCACATTGCAGCGGACTGACGCAACGTCTTGTTGGTCTTTTGGTGCCTTCATGTCCGCGTGCTCCTTATTGTTGTCGAAATGCAAAAACAATCGGTAAACTGCTCTCTAACACCCAGAAACCGGGGCATTTCAGCCTGATCTGTCTGGGAAATATAGTGCCTTATAGCATTCAGGGAAGAGACACATGGCGCAGAACACGATCGGTCTCAAGGCCTTTGGCGGATATATTCCACGGCTCAGACTGCAGCGAAAATCAATTACGAGTGCAAATGCCTGGATTGCCCCAAACCTTGTCGGCAAAGGCAAGGGTGAGCGCTCTATGGGAAACTGGGACGAAGACAGCCTGACGATGGCCGTCGAGGCGGCCCGTGACCTGCTTGGCACAGACGAGGATCGCACTCACATTGATGCGGTTTATTTTGGCTCCACGACACTTCCCTTTAGTGACCGATTGAACTCAGGGATCATCTCAGCCGCCTTAACACTCGATGAGGGCATCCAGGCAGTCGATGTATCATCCACCCAGCGTGCTGGTACGACCGCGCTTCTTCAGGCGTTGAACGGTGTCGGCGGTGGCGCGAATAAAGAAGCCCTTGTCTGCGCTGCCGATCACCGGAAAGCCCGCGCAGCGAGCGCTCAGGAGCTGGAATTTGGTGATGGGGCGGCGGCGCTCTCAGTTGGATCAGACGATCTCATCGCAACTTTTCTAGGCTCACATACGCTCACCGTCGATTTTGTCGATCACTTCCGTGGCAGCGGTGAAGAGTTTGATTATGGATGGGAAGAACGCTGGATCCGGGATGAAGGTTTCAGCAAAATTGTTCCCAAGGCTGTTGCCGGTGCACTTGAGAAAACAGGGCTAAACGCTTCTGATATTGATCATTTTGTGATGCCTTGCACCTTTGCGCGCCTGCCACAAAAACTCGCAAAGATGTGCGGGATCAACCCAGACGCCGTCGCTGACCCGTTGGGCGCGGTTTGCGGAGAAACAGGTGCAGCTCATGCGCTGGTGATGCTCGTTCATACGCTACAGAACGCGAAGCCCGGCGAGAAAGTAATGCTTGCCCATTTCGGTGGTGGGTGCGATGTGCTCATTTTCGAAACCACGGATCTTCTGGCATCCATGTCATCCAGGCGAGGCATTGTCGGATCACTTGCGGATCGACAGGAAGAAACGAACTATATGAAGTTCCTGACCTTCCACGGCCTTGTTGAATGGGAACGTGGCATGCGGGGCGAACAAGACAAGAAGACCGCTCTCACCACACTCTACCGGAACGAAGACACTGTTATGGGCCTTGTCGGTGGGCGATGCACCGAGACCGGCGTGGTTCAATTTCCGCGCTCTCGGATCTCCGTTGCGCCGAACAAACCCACCGTAGACACGCAGGAGCCCTACAAGTTTGCTGATCGGAAGGCGACGATCCTTTCATGGTCTGCAGATTTCCTGAGCTTCTCTATGAACCCGCCAAACCATTACGGTATGATTGTCTTTGAAGGCGGTGGCCGGATCATGATGGATATTGGCGATGTCGTGCAGGGCGAAGTCGACAGCGGCATGGAGGTGCGGATGGTTTTCCGTATCAAGGATTTCGACGATCAGCGCGGATTCAAGCGCTATTTCTGGAAAGCCGTACCCGTTCGAAACGCGGTACCCGCTGCCCAGGCTGCTGAATAGAACAAGTAAAGACACTGACAATCTAAGTATCTCATCTCCGGCACTGTCCGGACGACCCGATGGAGGGAAGAATGGCACGAGGCATTAAAGACAAAGTCGCAATCCTAGGCATGGGATGTTCCAAGTTCGGCGAACGCTGGGACAGCGGCCCGGAAGAGCTGATGGTCGAAGCCTATCTCGAAGCGATGGAAGATGCCGGCATTGAGCCAACACAGTTGGATGCAGCCTGGTTCTCCACTCACATTGATGAGATCGGTACGGGAAAGGGTGGCACACCTCTTTCCGTGGCATTGCGCCTTCCAAACATCGCCGTGACACGGGTAGAAAATTTCTGCGCGTCTGGTTCTGAAGCGCTTCGCGGCGCTGTCTATGCTGTCGCATCTGGCGCCGCCGACATTGCGCTGGCGCTTGGCGTTGAAAAACTCAAAGACACGGGCTATGGCGGCCTGCCTGTAGCCAATCCCGGCACACTCAATCCGCAGTTGACACCGAATGGTTCAGCGCCTGGCAACTTCGCTCAGCTGGCCTCTGCCTATCGGGCAAAGCACGGCGTTGACAAAGATGATCTGAAGCGGGCAATCGCGCATGTGTCGGTGAAGAGCCACGCAAATGGCGCCAAAAACCCGAAAGCCCATCTGCGCAATGAAGTGAGCGAAGAGCAGGTGATGAACGCACCGATGATCGCTGAACCGCTTGGGCTGTTCGATTGCTGTGGTGTATCGGACGGTGCCGCTGCTGCGATTGTCACCACGCCGGAAATCGCAAAAGCCATGGGCAAGAGCGACATCGTGACCGTGAAAGCACTTCAGCTTTCTGTGTCGAACGGCCTCGAAAGCCAACATAACAGTTGGGATGGGAGCTATTTCCACACAGCTCGCATTGCCGCGAAGAAGGCCTATGCAGAAGCCGGCATTGAAAACCCTCGCGAAGAAGTATCCATGATGGAGGTACATGACTGCTTCTCCATCACCGAGCTTGTCACCATGGAAGACCTGTTCATCTCTCCAGAAGGTGGGGCGGTGAAAGACGTGATGGATGGCTTCTATGACAGCGATGGCGATGTGCCCTGTCAGATTGATGGTGGTCTTAAATGTTTCGGTCACCCGATCGGGGCGTCAGGTCTTCGCATGGCCTATGAGATGTATCTGCAGCTTCAAGGCAGAGCAGGGGAGAGGCAGCTTGCCAATCCAAAGATTGGCCTCACCCACAATCTCGGCGGCGCGCCGTCTCAGAATGTGTGCTCCGTTGCCATTATTGGAGCGCACGACGCATAGCTTTTTTCCACATCAGAATGAGAAAGCCAGGCATTTGTGCCTGGCTTTTTTGTTTCACCGTTTCTTTGCAACGATAAAGCGGCTGAAAGCGTTGTGGTTTTCACTGGTGACAATCTCAAACCCCGCCGTAACAAATTTTGCTTCTATATCTGAGCCCTTCAGAAAGCTGACATATGGCGCCTTCCCAAAGAACTGCATGATCGGAATCGCAATACGCCCGACGGCGCGCCATTTCCAATCAGCGAGGCAGGGGGTCTTGGAGATCAGCAGTCCGCCAGGTTTCAGCCGCGCGTACAGCGCTGCGAGGTCGCCTTCAAGGTCGGGCAATAGATGCAGAATGTTGAAACCGGTGATCGCATCAAATGATTTCGCTACGAGCTTCGGGTCAGCAGGCGTCGCCTGGACGAACTCGACATTCCCTACCTGCTGTTCGACAGCTTTATCTGCCGCAATCTTGATCATGTTCGCTGAGATATCGGTTGCGGTGATATGGGCAACTGCATCAGCCATTAGGAGGGCGGTACCGCCGGTCCCACATCCAATCTCAAGAAGTTTGTCACCAGGTCTGAGATGTTTCCTGGTCTCGACAAGCGTGTGCTCGTAGGCCGCCTGATCCTTTATGGGCGATGCTGCGTATTTGTTCGCCGTCTGATCCCAAAATGTGGCGTCGCTTGTCATTGGTTTTCCTTTGCAAATCAACCGGATGGTTGTTCTACGTAAATGCACGGCACTCAAAGATAAATTGGCTAAATCAGTACCTCTGATATACAAAAATGCATGGATTGGCAGAATATCACTTTTGACTGGAACCAAGCGCGGTCTTTTCTGGTCACCGCCGAGGAGGGGTCCCTATCTGGAGCTGCTCGAGCCCTTGGCCTCACCCAGCCCACGCTTGGACGGCAAGTGGCCGCCCTGGAGGCAAGCCTTGGCGTGACCCTCTTTGAGCGGGTTGGAAAATCGCTCGCGCTGACAGACGCCGGGCGCGAACTTCTGACCCATGTGCGAACCATGGGGGAGGCGGCAGGACGGCTTTCGCTCAGCGCCTATGGGCAGTCTCAGATGTTGGAGGGCAAGGTGAGCATCACTGCGACCGACACCATGTCCACCTACCAGTTGCCGTCCATCCTCAAATCTATCCGGAAGGCAGCGCCAGGTGTGGAGATTGAGATTCTCTCTTCCAATAGCTTGCAGGACCTTCGCCGCCGAGAAGCTGACATCGCTATTCGGCATGTGAGACCTGAGGAACCCAACCTTATTGCCAAGCTTATCTACGAAACGTCCGCTCATCTGTTTGCCTCACCCGCTTACCTGGACACCTACGGTCGCCCCACCAGTCCGGCAGACCTGTCCGACGCCCTGTTTGTTGGTTTCGAAGATCCAAGCCGAATGCTGCCGGCTCTCGCAGAAATTGGACTTCACCTGAGACGCGATCAGTTCAAAGTCACAACGAATAATGGCGTCGCCATGTATGAAATGATCCGACAAGGTCTGGGTATTGGCTTCATTCCCAAAGACAATGGACCGGATATTCTGGGCTTTGAGCAAGTACTACCTGATATCCCGCCCATTCCGGTACCCGTTTGGCTCACGACACACAGCGAAGTACATACCAGCCCTCGCGTGCGGCTCGTATTCGATATCCTCGCTGAGGCCTTGTCGTGACAAGCAAACACTGCTGACATAGGAGTGTCAGGAGTGATGTTTGATGCTGTCATCCACTCTTCTGCATTAACGGAGCTTGATCATGCCCATAGACACAAGGCCCGTCGGTCAGCTTAAGAATATCGGGCCGACAGTCGCCAGACGTCTGATGGAGATCGGCGTTATAACTCGACAAGATTTAGAGGCTGTCGGGCCCGCAGCCGCCTATCGACACATAAGTGCGAACCACCCGGGAAAACACCTTCCCGTCTGCTACTATCTCTACTCTTTGGAGGGAGCCCTGCGGGACCAGCACTGGAATGAAATACCGGAGGAGGTCAAGAGAACCTTGCAGGAGCAAGTGGTGTAACAGCATCAACATTCAGGTTTCTAGCCAACAGCTTCGTCCACAGGCGCGATGACCACGTGGAGTTGATCAATATAGTCAGAATCCTGTTTAGCAAGCGGAAAGACGCCTCGATAAATCTGTTTGTGCTCTTTCCCTGGCAAAGGGATATTGGCGCGTGCAAAAATCGGGACGCGTCCTTCTACAACTTCATGAAACTCCTGCCGGCGTCTTTCAGCGGCCTCAACGGGTAGATCATCGCCGAGTAGTTTTCCTGTGTAGTCGATCCCGAACAATTCACAGCATTTCGGCCCGGCGAAGCGGTAGCGGTAGACCGGTGGATGAGAGCGAGGAAGGTCATCCAATATGAGCAACCAGGGAAGAAGGGACGCCACCGCCAAAGGGTCAAATTCTTGGCCGGAGAGCACACCTGCTTTGGTTTTATGGTCTTCGAAATGACGGAGGTAGGCCCGGACTGGGTGACCTTCTGGAATTACTTCTGCCTGAATGGCCTGAAACGGCATTCATGCCCCCAACTCAAAACACCCGATTGCAGGTGCATATACCTCTTTGTCTGAATAAATAAATTGGGGTCAGTCTGGATAAAATCAAGACTTTAGATAAAGGTATTTTACCTTTTCCAGAACATATCGATGCGCCGCGCAATGTCTGTGCGCAGATTCATATGGAATAGGTTGTAGTCATAGATGTGGTAATCCCCGCCAAAGGTACCATAAGTGAAGCCCTCATCATCATTCGGCGGCGACACAACCAACATGCCGTCATCACAAGCTGCTCCGGTTGCTTCTTGACGAAGAGCGCGAACAGACTCTTCGCTGTCTGCGAAAGGCTGCGCCCCGAGGTTTGCCGCTGCTTCCGCGACCCCACCAAGGCTTCCAGTAATCGGATTAACGCAGGCAATCTTACGACCATTGATGTGCTGCAACTTGCCATCGATCCAGATTTTTGTCGTTTCCTTCCAACCCATTGTTTCGGCTTCGGATGTGACGGAGTTCCAGTTTAGATAACAGCCGGTAGTATGCGCCTCTCGGCAGGGGCCTACACCATCTGCGCCCAATTCTTCAGGTATTGAGAAACCAATGAGATAGGCTGCCACCATCCGGTTTGCGAGATTGGTCCCGGCGATTTTTTCCTGAAGCAGTTTCATTCCATGGAGTGATCCCTGGCTGTGAGACGCCAAAATAAATGGGCGGCCGTCGTTCAGGTTTTCGATAAAATAGTCGAACGCCTTCGCAACGTCTGTGTAAGCGAATTCGAGGGCTTTGTAAGCGTCTGGCTCTTCGCCCATGAAGGCGTAGAGCGTCGCCTGCCGATAACGTGGCGCGAACACACGTGCGCTGCCATTGAACACAGCAGCCTGATGGCGAAGTACACCATCGTCCAAGAACTGTTTTGTCTCGTCTGGCTCGTCATAGCGAGCGTTCCACATATCGTCTTGATAGTATGTAGTCGGATGGACGAAGAAAACATCCACGACGGCTTCAGCCTGGGAGTCAACGGCACCACTTTCAGGCGGCACCACATCTGCATTATCGGATTTCGTAGGCAATGCCGCCCAGGTATCGGCCTGGGAGTAGTCAGGGGCGGGGGGCACGTTGGCAACGTCAAACGTTGCAGAGGGTTTGAGGAAAAGACGCTGGCCAAGCTTGGGATTGAGATAAAGCGTCAATGCGCCAACAGCGGCAATAACAACCAGCCCGGCAACTCCGTAGAAAATCTTTTTCAACATGGTCTCGAAACTCTGCCTTACGTGTTTATATCTTCGCCGCCCGCTATGAACTCGGCCATCAAACGGGACGCCTCCTCATCTTCGAGAAGCAGCGCTGAAAATTTCCCTCGTTCTTTAGCACACCCTTCGCCAAGTGGGGTAATAGTCGCTGATTTAACCAAAGCCTTCGCGTCCGCAAGAGCTCTGGCGGGCTTACTCTTAAAGTCTTCCGCAATCTCAAGAGCAAGCTCAAGCGCAGTCCCAGCTGCTAAATGGTGAACCATACCCGCTTCAACAGCTTCTTCTGGGTTGAGGGTCTTCCCACGAAGAATGAGTTCGAGCGCTTTGGCTTCGCCAATTACCCGAGGCAGGCGTTGGGTTCCCCCTGCACCGGGGAAGATGCCAATGTTGGTCTCAGGCAGACCGATGCGATAGTCACCTTCTTCTGCAATCCTGATATCGCAGCAGAGTGCTAATTCAAAACCGCCGCCCTGACAGTATCCGTTGATCGCCGCAATTGTCGGTTTTCTGAGCTGGTCTACCTGATCAAACAGATGCGAAATGGGGTTGCCACGCTTGCCAGCTTCCATCAGTCCCGCTGCGTCGAGCCCACTCTTTTGAACGGCGTCGGTCGCCCCTTGAATCTCCCCAACGTCATAGTGGCGAATAAACACACCAGGAACGCCGCCCGTGAAGATGACAGCTCGGGTAACGTCATCCTTTTCAATCGCATCCAGGTGCGCCGCAAGCTCTGTGACCTGGGCCTGATTGAGATATCCTCTCGGCGGATTGTTAAAGGTGACAACCGCCAAACCATCTCTTCTATCCATGCCGACCAGGGGATCACTCATGACCGTTTTTCCTTCAATGCTTTTTTGTAGGCAGAATATTTTGGTTGGTCGATGGAGAGTTTCGTCAGCGTGCTGGTCCAAAGATGCTCCTTCAGACCTGGTGTCTCAAGGGTGAGGGCGCCTGTTTCGATATGATCGCTTAGTTTCTTGTTCAGTGCCTCAAGATCTGTTTCTTTCGAAGACAGGAGCGCCTGCAAGCGAGCAATCTCCATTGTGTTTGCCGAGGGTGCTGTTTCCAGCTCACGCCGCACAATGTCGAGGGCATTTGCCGCGACCAAGGCGTGAAAACGTGTCCTGCCTTCAAGCTCAGGCAGCACTTGTTCACGCATGAAATCGCTCACAACGCCGACAATTTCCAATGAGGTTGGTAGGTCTTGCATGAGTGTCCTCTCAGTCCGCTGCCAGAAGATACAATAGGTCAATTTCTGTTTCCGACGACCGTCGGCCGATGGCAGCCCGCTCGACGGATCGGTCCATGCCCGACCTGAAGGCTTCATACATAGTCGTGCACATGACGCCCCACTTGAGCGTTCCGAGCACTTCCCAGAACTTCACCCGATCCGGATCAACCGTGGGTCCGCCGGATGCTTCATACGCCGCGAACATGTCCTCGCGCTCCCCAAAGCCACCTACCGGCCTATCGATGCCGCCAAAACGCCAGGAGTTCACGCATATCCAGCCCATATCCTCCATGGGATCCCCCACATGCGCCAGTTCCCAATCAAGAATGGCTGACACGCCATGTTTCGGATCGAACATGATGTTCCCGTTTCGGAAGTCTCCGTGCACGAGTGTCGACCGATCATCCGCTGGCACATTGTCAGACAGCCACTTAAACGCCAGATCGAAGACTGGGTGAGGGTGACCATGTGTTTTGTAGACTTCGCGGTATCGCACGATTTCTTCGATGGCCGGGGATAGGCGCAAAGGAGGCAGAGAGGCCACTGGCACTGCATGAAGCTTTGCCAGGGCTTCACCGCATTGGCCGGCGAGCTTCGGACGGACGGAAGCGAAGTCTTCACTTCGAACAATCTTCGATCCCAATGTCTCCCCATGCACGTGGTTCATGATAAAGCCGCTGCCAAGGCCATCTGAGGCTGATGCGACATATCGCACTGTCGGGACAACAACGCCGGCATCCGCTGCCAGCTGGATCAGCTTGGCTTCAGTTTCCAATCCCACGGCGGTTCCGCTCGCATTGCCGTCTCCACCACCCGGCGCACGCCGCAAGATCAGTGCCTCTGCCTCGCCATCTTTGTGTGTTTTAAACGACCAGGTCTCCTGACTCGCTCCACCGGATAGGCGCTTCAAGTCGGTGATCGTGGCTCCACCGAAATGTTGTGCGGCTACCTTTGTCAGCCCTTCAGCTAATTGTTCTGCTGGTGTTGTCATGGTCAGAGAAGCCCAGATGGTTTGCCGTCGATAATCTGATCAAGATATTCAGACAAGCCATATCCGACATGCCCGTCACAGCGATATTCGGTCATGCCTTCAGTAATACGCGTATTGAGTTGCTGGCCATCTGGCGTCTTACGTCTATTCCGGAGCGGGATAAGAGAGAGAACCTTCCCGTCGACCGTATAAGTAGCGCCAGACTTGGTCTTCACGTCTGCCCTGAGCGATGTCTGGTAGAAGTTTTCGTCCCATTCGCTTTCGATTTTGACATTCTCAATCAGATCGTAAGCACCTTCTTTAAGAACCATACCGCCATGACGTTCCACGCCTTCTTCGTTCGTCACGATTGAAATCATCATGCCGAAATCCCTCCCGAAATTCATTGGTAGCCAGCGATACCAATTGATTGCCTGCCAGTGGCGAGGCCCCCAGCTTTTGTCTCTCAGTCCAAAGCCTGAGACCGACCACTCTTCGTCGCCGACGGTGATTGTTCCGCTCGCCGCCATGTGCTGTTCATAGTGAGCCTTGGCAAAGGACTTCTCAGGATCAACCTCCAATGACGACCCATCATCTTTTACGGTCTCGCCGCCGAACATCGGGGAAACGCCCTCATAGTCGAGCGAGACAGTGCAGGGCACTGTTGGGTGGTCCTTGAACGCTTGAGACGGGTTTGCCATGTCGAAGGGCTTGTCGAGAAGCAGGACCTTACCTTCGTAGGTCACCTTTAGTTTTTTGAAGGGCTCGACCACATCAACCTTGAGGCCACCGGCATCCATGGCGTCATTGTTCTCGATTTTCGGACGGCCAAACATGAACCCCACGCGACCATCTGGCAGATAGAGGCAGACTGATGTCTCCGCATAATGTTCATTCGGTCGGTTGCCGATGCGAAACCACCCGCCGACCTTTTGGTCAGGATCGAACATGTTGAAATACATGCTCTCATTGTAGTTGGCCGCTGCATCGGGCGTATGCGTGTACTCATCCTCTGGATCGAGCCGCAGCTTGAGCCCTTTTGCCAATTCTGCCATGTCTTCCTCCCGTTCGGTTTTGTCTATCTCATTCGCAGACCTGGGAGCTGCGCGGTCTGATCGCGCTCACCATGCTGGATTGTTACAAGGCCGGGCCTTGTCACTCGGAAATCACCATATATTTCTGACATGAAACACCGTAGATGGTAAGGGTGACCTAGGGTTAAGTAGAGGCCAAAAATGACAGACCCGAGTGAGGGCGATCAGCACCACATCATACAACCTGCCAAAAAGGCGGGGATTACTTCGCGTCTCCGTACATATTTCTTAACGGGTCTCGCAGTTGCGGCACCCATTTGGATAACGATCTATCTGCTTAGATGGTTTGTCGAATTCATTGATACCTATGTGGTCGGGTTCTTTCCTGACCAGTATCACCCGGATCAACTGCTTCCCTTCACGGTGCCCGGCATCGGGGTGATCATTGGTCTGGTAGGACTCACTGTTCTTGGCGCGCTCACAGCGAACTTCCTCGGGCGTCGCATTCTGGCGTTTGGTGAGCGGCTTGTTGATCGAATGCCGATTGTTCGAAATATCTACAATGCGCTGAAACAGATTTTCGAAACGGTCATTTCGCAGAGTGGCACCTCGTTCCGGGAAGTCGGCCTGATCGAATATCCCCGTCGAGGACTCTATGCACTCGTCTTTGTAACGACACAGACAAAGGGCGAGGTTCTGGAGAAGGCGTCCACGGACGACAGCCTGGTCAGCGTATTTCTTCCGACAACACCAAACCCCACATCAGGCTTCCTGCTGTTCGTCCCAAAATCCGATATCACGATACTTGATATGTCGGTGGAAGAGGCAGCGAAGCTGGTCATCTCAGCAGGCCTTGTTGAACCTCCAAAAGAACCGGGATCAACAGAGCCTGCCGGAAATGATGCGGACACTAAGTCCTAAAACCAGGCCTCAGAATATTGTCTAGGAGACATCAGAACATTGTCTAAGAGACAAATGTGACCGAATTTTCAATGGGAGCGCGATTGGTCCGCAGGCGGTTGACCGGCGCTGACACGTCTTCTTTGCCAACAGCCAGACCACAAAACAGCATCTGCTCATCAGGGGCTCCGACAAAACCGGAAACAAATTCCGGCCATCTGCTCCAGGCTTCCTGAGCGCAGGTCGCGTATCCAGCTTCTTCGAACAAGAGCATTGCTGTTTGCAGGTACATGCCCAAATCGGACCATTGCGGCGCGCCCATGGAGCGATCGATAAAGCAAAAAATCGCAGCCGGTGCCCCGAAGAAACGATAGTTGTTTTGTAGCCACTCTAAGCGCTTGAGCTTTTCATCCCGACTGATCCCGAGCAGGGCATACATCTCTTCGCCGACATTGTACCTATATGTGCGGTACGGTTCGGTAAGGCCTTCAGGGTAGACCGAATATTGCGGTTTTTCGCCAAGCGGGTTCTCCTCCATTTTCGCTTCGAGCTCCAAGCGGAACCGGTCCATAGAACTTCCGGAAAGAACATAGAGCTGCCACGGCTGCACGTTGCCACCAGATGGGGCGCGAAGGGATTTTTCCAACACTTCTCGGATGACCTCGTCGGGAACCGGGTCAGGTAAAAAGGCTCGCGCGCTTTTTCGATTTGCAACGGCGTCAGAGACTGACATGGACATTGATAACTCCTTTATCGATAATTTTATTATTGATAAAATTTTATGTATGTGCAAATCTTTGGAATGACAAGAGATAGTTTAAGAGAAAAAAACAAACTCGCGCGTCGTGAGAAAATTCTGACGAATGCAATGAGCATGATCGCTGCCAATGGTGAGCGCGGGTTTACCTTGAAGCAACTCGCTGAAGAGTCAGACGTTACAATTCCGACGATCTACAACCTGCTAGGCGGCAGGGAAGAAGTTATTCTCACCTCAATTGAGCTCGCTCTAAGTGAGGTCGACAACGTGCTTACGGCGGAAGGACCTCTTACCGGCGTTGATCGCGGTCTTGCGCTCCTGGATTCGCTTTTTGCTTTGTTGCGGTCAAACAAACGCACCTATAAGGCCGTTTTCCGAATTCTCTATGAGTTGGAGTCAAGAGCGGTCAGTCAGGCGATGGGCGATCTCTTTCGCAGAACCGGCAGTCGCTTTGAACTCATCGTCAAACAAGCGACCAATGAGGGCGATTTAGGCGGAAACCTAGAAAATCTGCCGCTTGCCCATAATGCAGTTCACTCCACTTTGGGCGCGATCAGGATGTGGTCTGTTGGGTCGTTGAAGCACGAGGTTGCACTCGCCCGCGCCAAGTACGCCTTCCTTGTCGCTCTAATGTCCGACGCTACGCCTAAGGGGCGCAAAAAAATGATGATGCAGTTGAAAGCGTCTGAAGAGATGTTGAACAAATAGATGCAAACTTCTTCCAAACCCTCTCCAAGGGACCGGCAGGTTTTTGACTGGAACGGGCACCAAATTGCGGTCTGGCAGTATGGGGCGGGTGAAGACCTGGTACTTCTCCATGGCTTTCCCTCATCATCGCGAGACTGGGACGAAGTCGGCGACGAATTAGCTGAGCATTACCGCATCCTGCAATTCGACTTCCTCGGCTATGGCAAGTCAGACAAGCCAGCTCACACTTCCTATTCCGTCTATCGTCAGACAGCGCTCGCAAGCGAGATTATCGGCGCTTATTGCGTGGGACCCGCCACAATTGTCGGACATGACCTTGGTGGCATCGTGCTGCAGATATTGCTCTTGGGAAAATACGGCACGGCAGATGAACTCATCAGCCAAGCTATTTTCATGAACTCCAGTGTCTATGCAGATCTATATCGCCCGACGCTTAGCCAACGCCTGCTGACAACCCCAATTGTCGGCGGCTTGGTTGCCCGTACAATGTCAGAGCGCTCCTTTCAGAAAGGCGTTCAGGCGACAGGTGGGCAAAACCGGGATCGGTTACGTAAAGAGACCAGTCGAATGTGGGAGGACTTCGCGTTCGATGGTGGCAAGCTTCTGGCACCAAAGCATCTTGTTTACATGAAAGAACGGTCTGACGCTGCCAACAAGCTTGAGGCCGCGATGGAACAATTCAACCCTCAGCGACTGGCCTTTTTGTATGGAGATGCTGATCCCGTATCTGGTCTGCCTCAACTGGAACACATCAGATCGAGAATTCCCGCTGCACATAGTCGACAGTTAGAAGGGTTAGGGCATTTCCCTATGCTAGAGGATCCGCATTGCGTAGCGGCAGCGATCCACGACGCGGTTTCCAACAAGTCTTATCAACCAGACTCCAAGTAGCGTATCGCTTCGTCCCGCTCAAAGAGATAGAGCAAGGTACGGAGCGCCTTGCCGCGCTCGGTCTGGAGTGAGGGATCTGTCTCAAGGATCAGACGCGTGTCGTCATGAGCGGTTGCGAGCAGATCGGCATGGGCCACTGGATCGGCAAGTCTGAATTCCGGCAGGCCGCTTTGCCGTGTCCCCAGAACCTCGCCAGCGCCGCGCAGTTTTAGGTCTTCTTCTGCGATCCGGAATCCATCCTCTGTTTCACGCAGGATGTTGATCCTGGCCTTAGCGGTTTCGCCAAGAGGTGTTTGATAGAGAAGCAGGCAGCTTGATTTGCCGCTGCCGCGTCCAACCCGCCCTCTGAGCTGGTGGAGCTGCGAGAGGCCAAACCGCTCAGCGTGCTCGATTACCATGATGGTGGCTTCTGGCACATCGACGCCCACCTCAATCACCGTGGTCGCAACCAGGATCGAAATCTCGCCCGTCTGGAACCGTGCCATAACCGCGTCTTTCTCCGCCGACTTCATCCGCCCGTGAATGAGGCCAACCTTGTCGCCGAACTCTGCCTTTAGCGCCGTAGCACGATCTTCAGCGGCGGCAACATCTAGATGCTCGGATTCCTCAACCAGCGGACACACCCAGTAAGCGCGCGCGCCGCTGGTGATCGCGCGCCCGATCCCGTTCACAACCTCATCCAAGCGGGAGTTGGGGAGGGCGCGTGTATCGATAGGCTGACGACCTGCTGGCTTCTCTGTCAGGCGCGTCACATCCATATCGCCATAGACAGTGAGCGACAGGGTGCGCGGAATGGGGGTCGCTGTCATCACCAGCACGTCCGCCGGAATGCCGCCCTTGGCCGAGAGCTGAAGCCGTTGGTGCACACCAAATCTGTGCTGCTCGTCGACAACCGCCAATGCCAGGTCCTTGAAGGCGACATCGCCTTCGAAAATGGCATGGGTGCCAATCAGTATGTGGATGGCACCGCTTTCCAGATCGGCGAGCAGTGCCTCACGCTTCTTGCCCTTGTCGCGGCCTGTCAGGACTTCCAGCCGAACCCCCACTGCCTCACAGAGAGGGCCGAGACTAGCCGCGTGCTGGCGGGCCAAAATTTCCGTTGGCGCCATCATGGCCCCTTGAGCGCCAGTTTCGACGGCATTGAGCATCGCCATTAAGGCAACGGCCGTCTTGCCACTGCCGACATCACCCTGCAGCAAACGCAGCATGCGCTTGTTGGCGGCCATGTCGCCGTCGATCTCTGCGAGCGCCATCATCTGCGCGTTGGTCAGTTTGAAAGGCAGGGCGCTGAGCACCTGGGAGCGCAGCTTGCCGTCACCTCGTGTTTCCCGACCGGCTCTCGAGCGCATCCTTGTGCGGACGAGGCCAAGCGCCAGCTGGTTCGCCAAAAGCTCGTCATAAGCCAACCGAGATCGGGCAGGGGTTCCCGGCTCCAGATCAGTTGCACTTTCCGGTGCGTGGGCTGTCGCCAGCGCCTCTTTCCAGGCGGGGTAGTTTTGTTTGGCGAGCCAATTGGGTTCCTGCCATTCGGGTAGGTCTGGCACCAATTCAAGAGCGCCCCGCACGGCCTTTGCCATAACCTTCAATGTGACACCCGCCGTCAGCGGGTAGACCGGCTCGATCAGCGGCATTTCTGCAGCGTTTTCCGGCGCCACGATATGGTCCGGGTGAGGCATTTGAGGGTCGCCCTGATAGTAATCCACGCGACCTGAAATGATCCGCCGCGAGCCCTCCGGCAGGACCTTTGTCAGGTAATCCGGACGGGCGCGGAAGAAGATGAGCGGCATCTCACCAGTTTCGTCTGACACATGAACGCGGTAGGGCAAGCGCTTGTTTCTAGAGGGAATATGGGCACCGACATCTACTTCGAGCGTTGCAATCTCCCCGTCCAGCGTCTCAGCGATGTTGGGACGGTTCCGCCGGTCGATCAGGCTCGCTGGCAAATGCCAGATCAGGTCGATGACATGTTTCCCGACGGGTTTTTCAAGCAGCTTCTCCAGCCGCGGCCCAATGCCGGGCAGCCGCGAGATGGGTGCAAAAACAGGAAAAAGGATTTCGGGCCGCATGGGTTTCCGTCAATCGGTTGAACATGTCGTTATCTTACCCAATCCTACCCGGGACGGGCTGACAGGCAGAGCGGAAACGTATATATCCTGCGGCCAAAGCACTATCACCGATATTGAGGATTTCATGACCGACGAGACGGTAGACGTCCGCCGCAAGCGGCTGCAGTTCCGGGCCTGGCACCGGGGCATCAAGGAAATGGACCTCATAATGGGCCGGTTTGCCGACGCGCATATTCAGGAGCTCGACACGCCCGATCTAGACCTGTTTGAGGCGCTGCTCGAGGAACCCGACGATCAGGTCTATGGCTGGATCGCGAATCGTGACCCTGTGCCGGACGCCTTCAATACCCCTATTTTCAAACGCATCTGTCAGCTCGACTTCATGGGCACGGCGGTCCCCAAGAGGCCTGAATAGACACCGTGACGCTTCATGATCGCATTTTGACGTCTAAGGGACAGCTCACCCTCGGCGAGACACCTGAGGGCTATGACGCGCTGGTCCTGGCCGATATCGCTCGCGCTGCAGCCGCGCCAGTGCTGCACATTGCGCGGGACGATGCGCGCCTGAGCGCGCTGGCGGAGGCACTGGCCTTTTTCGCCCCCGATCTTGAGATATTGAGGTTTCCGGCCTGGGACTGTCTTCCCTATGACCGTGTCTCGCCGCAGTCCGAGGTTGTGGCACAACGCATGGCGACACTTGCGCGCTTGGTGCACCTTGGCGACCCGAAAAGGCCGCTTGTGGTGCTCGCGACGGTCAATGCGGCGCTGCAGCGGGTGCCGCCACGCCAGTTGTTGGAAGAGGGAGCCTGGGCAGCCGCTGCCGGAGACCGGATCGATCTGGACGGTCTCTTGGAATATCTCACCCTCAATGGATATAACCGCACCGGCACTGTCAGGGAGCCTGGTGAATATGCCGTGCGCGGCGGCATTGTTGATCTCTATCCACCGGACGGCGACACAGCGCTGCGCCTCGACATGTTCGGCGACACGCTCGAAGCGATCCGGACGTTTGATCCGGAAGATCAGCTTACAACCGGAAAGCGCTCGCGCATGGACCTGGTTCCGGTAAGCGAAATTCATCTGGATGGGGAAGCGATCCGCCGGTTTCGGGCAGGATATGTCGCCGCATTCGGGGCTGTCTCTGACGCTGACCCGCTTTATGAGGCCGTAAGCGAAGGCCGCAAGCACCACGGCATGGAACACTGGCTTCCGCTTTTCCATGAAAGCCTGGACACGCTCTTCGGCTACCTCGAAGGTTCAAAAATCACCCTGGATCAGCTGGTGGACGATGCCCGTCAGTCCCGGTTGGACCTGATCAAGGATTATTTTGAGGCGCGTGAAACCGCCCTCAAAATGAAGAACCTGGAAGGAACCAGCTTCAAGCCGTTGCCGCCTGCCGCGCTCTATCTTGATGAAGAGGAATGGCAAACGCAGCTCGCAGAGCGACAAGTCCGGGTTTTCACGCCGTTCGCGCAGCCAGACAGCGACACATCGCTCAGCCTTGGGGCGAAAGAAGGTCGAAGCTTTGCGCCGGAACGTCAGCAGGACGGCGTCAATGTATTCGATGCGCTCGCCACTCATATTCGTGGGTTGCGGGCCACGAAGAAGCGCATTGCCCTTGCCAGCTGGAGTGCAGGCGCCCGTGAGCGTCTTCAAGGCGTACTGAAGGATCATGGTGTCGAGAACATCGCTCCGACTGACGATTGGGCAAGTGTGCTTTCGAGCAATCCGGCAATGGTCCACTTGTTGGTGCTGGGACTAGAGACCGGCTTTGAGACGGACGATGTCGCCGTCATCAGCGAACAGGATGTGCTGGGCGACCGGCTTGTCCGACGTCACCGCAAGAAGCGCGCTGACAATTTCCTGAAAGAGGCGTCCAGCCTGTCACCTGGTGATATCGTGGTACATGTCGATCACGGGATCGGCCGGTTTGACGGATTGCAGACGATCGACGTGACGGGTGCACCCCATGACTGCGTGCTCTTACTCTACCATGGGGGCGACAAGCTCTTCCTTCCCGTGGAGAACATCGAGCTCCTTTCGCGCTACGGGTCAGATGATACTGTGGTTCAGCTGGACAGGCTTGGTGGCACTGGATGGCAGGCGCGGAAGGCCAAGCTCAAAGAGCGCATCACAGAAATGGCGGGAGAGCTGATCAAGATCGCTGCTGCGCGCGAGTTGAAAGACGCTCCGAAATTTGTGCCTCAAGAAGGGGCCTTTGACGAATTCTGTGCACGCTTCCCCTTTGACGAAACTGATGACCAGCTACAATCGATTGAGGCTGTTATCGAAGACCTGTCCCGCGGCCGTCCAATGGACAGACTTGTCTGTGGTGACGTGGGTTTTGGCAAAACAGAGGTGGCACTGCGCGCAGCCTTTGTTGCAGCCATGGAAGGCCGCCAGGTAGCCGTCGTCGTGCCCACGACGCTGTTGGCACGTCAGCACTACAAAACGTTCCTTGAGCGCTTTAAGGGCCTGCCGATCCGGCTCGGACGTCTCTCGCGCCTGGTTGGCACGAAAGAAGCCAATCAGACCCGCGAGGAACTCGCCAATGGTCAGGTAGATGTGATCATTGGGACCCACGCGCTGCTCGCCAAGAGCATCAAGTTCAAAGATCTTGGCCTATTGATCGTCGATGAGGAGCAGCATTTCGGTGTCTCCCACAAAGAACGTCTGAAGCAACTCAAAGCCGATGTACACGTATTGACGCTGACCGCGACGCCCATTCCGCGAACGCTCCAACTGGCACTCTCTGGCGTGCGGGAACTCTCGATCATCGCCACGCCGCCTGTCGACCGTTTGGCGGTCCGGACCTATGTTACGCCGTTCGATCCCGTGGTGATCCGCGAAGCAATCCTGCGAGAGCATTATCGTGGCGGCCAGAGTTTCTATGTCTGCCCACGTATTGCTGACCTGGGAGAGATTGAAGAGTTCCTCCGCGAACAGGTGCCGGAAGTGAAATTCATTACGGCCCATGGTCAGATGACGCCGAGCGAGCTCGAAGACAAAATGACCGCATTCTATGACGGGCAATATGATGTGCTTCTATCCACGACCATTGTGGAGTCAGGCATTGATATTCCCTCAGCCAATACGCTGGTCATTCACCGGGCAGATATGTTCGGCCTCTCACAGCTTTACCAGTTGCGTGGACGTGTTGGACGGTCGAAATCTCGGGCCTACGCTTATTTCACAACACCAGCCACGCGGAAGTTCACGGCCAACGCCGAGAAGCGCCTACGCGTCCTGCAGTCGCTTGATAGCCTTGGTGCCGGGTTTACGCTTGCAAGCCACGACCTCGACATTCGAGGAGCAGGCAACCTATTGGGTGATGAACAGTCTGGTCACATCAGAGAAGTTGGCTATGAGCTCTACCAGGAAATGCTGGAGGAGGCGGTTGCCCAGCTTCGTGGTGAAGACGGCGAGGGATCAGATCAATGGTCGCCACAGATCAATATTGGCACGCCGGTTCTCATCCCTGATCACTATGTCACCGACCTTGACGCCCGTATGGCACTTTATCGACGGCTATCACAGGTTGAAAGCCGTACGGAGATCGATGCATTCGCTGCCGAACTGATTGACCGGTTCGGGCCGCTGCCAGAAGAAGTCGACTCGCTTCTCAAAATTGTTGAGATCAAAGGCTTTTGCCGCGCTGCTGGGATTGAAAAAATCGACGCAGGACCAAAAGGAGCTGTGCTCACATTCCGTGACAATGCTTTTGCAAACCCGGTTGGGCTGGTTGAGTTCATCAATGATGAGCGGGATAGGGCGAAGCTGCGTCCCGATCACAAGCTCGTCTTTAAGCGCGCGTGGGATCTCTCCGAAGATCGGCTGGAGGGAACCTTCAAGCTCGCCCGGAAACTTTCTGAACTGGCTGCGGAGACCGTGGCAGCTTAAGCCTGTGCGGCGGGTCGCTCCACCAGCCGTTCCTGAACACGACTGAATACCTTGGTCAGCGTTTCTACATCCTGAGCACCAACAACGGAGAACTTGTTTTCAAACAGGAAACAGGGCACGCCGGTGACACCCATCTCGCGGGCCATATGGTCTTCATATTCCACCTGTTTGCGGTCCGCGTCGCTGGCGAGCAGCTCCTTCACCAGAGCCACATCCATGCCGATGTCGGAGGCAACTTCGATTAGCACTTCAGCCTTGCCGACATCCTCTCCCTCTTCAAAATAGCGTTTGAAGAGAAGTTCGACCGCTTCCATTTGAAGACCGGCACTTGCCGCCCAGCGCACGAGACGATGGCTGTCGAGAGTGTTTGGCGAGCGCTTGATCTGGTCGAAAGCGAAATTGATGCCTTCCTTCTCCCCAAGCTCAGAGATCATTTTGCCTGCTTCTTTCGCACGCTCAGAGCCGAACTTCCGCTCATAGTATTTTTGCCTGTCTACCCCTTCCGCCGGAATTGTGGCGTCAAGCTGATAGGGCCTCCATGAAATGGAAATCTCAACGTCTTTGCGATCCCAGGCACTGACGGCCTTATCCAAGCGTTTCTTGCCGATGTAGCACCAGGGACAAACTGTGTCGGAAATAACGTCGAGCTGCATGAGACTTCCTCGGGTCAGTGTATTTTGATGCTCATAGTATGACGCCTCTCCACGATCCACGCAAAACCTGTGCGCTCACAATGACTTGACGACAGTCATGTGAAACATAGGATGCGCCCAGATCTCATCTCAGGAGCTTCCATATGTCTTTTGTGCCACCATCTCCCCAAGACCTCACAGGCAAGGTTGCTATCGTTACAGGCACGACCAGTGGGCTTGGCCATCGGTTTGCCCAGGTGCTGGCGGACGCAGGGGCTGCAGTCGCGATTACAGGGCGACGGGTCGATCGGTTGGAAAGGCTAGGGAAAGAAATTGAAGGGATGGGAGCACGTGTGCTTCCAATTCAGCTCGATGTCACCGACGTTTCGTCCATCGAGCGCTGTGTTCGCGAGGTTGAGACCGAGCTCGGCCACATTGATCTGCTGGTCAATAACGCAGGGATGAATGTGCAGTCGCCTGCGGTCGACATGTCGCCAGAAGACTTCGATACCATGATGTCCACCAACATGCGGGGCGCCTTTTTTATGGCAACCCACGTTGCCAAACGCATGATTGAGCGAGGAGAGGGGGGCAATATCGTCAATATCGCCTCTATCGGCGCCCATACTGTCCTGCCTGGGCTTGCGACCTATTGCATGTCCAAGGCTGCTGTTGCCATGATGACGCGATCGCTTGCCCATGAATGGGCACGACACAAAATCAATGTCAATGCGCTTTGCCCCGGCTTTATTGAAACCGAACTCAACAGCGAGTGGTTTGCGAGCGCAGGAGGCGAGAAACAAATCAAAGCGTGGCCCCGCCGACGTCTGGGCCAAGAAACTGATCTGGATGGTGCATTGCTGATGCTCGCTTCAGAGCAGGGGCGCCTGATGACTGGATCGGTGCTGACCATAGATGACGGACAATCATTGTAACGCCATACCGATTTCGTTGACCATATGGCAAAACCTGATTCTACTATCTGTCCGGGAACAAACTATTTTCGCGAGAAACCAGGCGTCGCCTTCAAACTTAGACTGATCTGTCTATTCAACTAAAAGCGTGTGTAGTACTTGGTTATAGGTCGATGTTGTTTTTTCCTCCAATCAACGATGCACTCACACATTGTCAATAACTCGCCTCTAATTTTCGCTTCTGTGTGGTGCTCGGCATAGATCGATTGGGATGAATATCGGTCCCACACAAGTTGCGACGGGAGGCGTACGGTGTTTGAGGCAAAGGTCAGTGACCTGAAATGGAGGGTGCTTGCGCGGTTTGAGCGTGAGCAAAATACGCTTTCCTTTTCTGAAGCTGTTAGTAGCCAAGAGAAACACCATCACTACCAAAGTGAGACACCGTTTGCCGATACGTCTTTCTGTGTCTCAACTGTGTATGCCCGGAAGAACTGGCAGGGGGTCGTGGTACCTTGTGCCAGGAAGAAAGCAAATCGTCTCATTGTCCGTCCCCATCTGTGCTGGGAGTTTCCTGAGGGATTTGTCGGCGACAGCGGAGGTATCCCCTGGCTCCATGAGATGTTCGAACTGCATGCCCGTCGCTTCTTCGATGCCTATGCGGGAACGAGGACACATTCGGGCAAGACAACATACTTTGTCGGTGTCGAAACCATAATGAGCGCACGCGATATTCAGGAGAATGCAGGAGCACCAATTGAACTATGGAACCGCACGGTCACTTCCTACCTCGCCAGGTCACACGGTGATGAGGCGTCAGTAACAACCTCTAGCCCGCGACCTTTGAAAACGCCGCTGCCAATTGGCGACGGAGCAGCTTCCCGTTGGGCGAACGGGGTAGCGTTTCAACGAAGACCACTTCGCGGGGCTGCTTATAGGTGGCAAGGCGGCCAGCCGTGTGGCTAAGGATGGACGCCGCATCCGCTTTGTCTAGATCAGCCGGAACAACAAACGCAGCAATAATTGACACGTCAGATCTCACCTGAATTTCGCACACACCGACCTCTGCCACATTTGAGTGGGTTGCGATGACCGTTTCCACTTCCAAAGGCGAAACACGGTAGCCCATTGCGTTCATCACATCGTCTGCACGGCCTTCATACCAAAGGTAGCCATCCTCATCGAAGTGCGCGAGATCACCTCCCACAAACCAGTCGCCACGATAAACGGCCGCGTCTTCATCGGGACGATCCCAATAGCCAAGCATCAAGCCTGGGTCAGAGCGATGGATGGCCAGCAGCCCGATACTCCCGGGTGTCAGAGGAATCGTGCTGTTTGCGTCGTCTGCATCGAGAATGGCAATTGCGCGCCCTAGCTGTGGTTTGCCGGGACTACCTTCTCGGGTCTTCATCCCGGGTCCCGTTGAAATGTAGGTTGAACATTCGCTCATGCCGAGCGCTTCATAGAGGTTGGTGGCTGTTGCCTTCTGCCAGTCTTTCAGAAGGGCTGGCGACAGCGCTTCTCCAGCTGTCAGACCGTGTCGAAACTTCTCCAAATTGACGGCCGATAGATCGCAATATTTCAAGATTTGTCGATAAAGAGAGGGAACCGCCGCTAACAAGGTGGCTTCATATCTCTCCAGTAGAAGCGGCCAAACCTGGACGTCCTTTTTGCCAGTAAAGAGAACTGTTGTCGCTCCGTTTGCCCAAGGGTCCGTCAGTCCAACACCTAGCGTGTAGGTCCAGTTGAAGGCGCCTGCATGGAGAACAATATCGTCGCCGCTGATGCCATACCATCCCTGGTACATGGGGCGCCGCCCCCAAGCCGCTCTGTGTGCATGCAAGACCCCTTTGGGCGTGCCGCTGGTTCCGGACGTATAGACGAGATAGCCCGGGTCATCTGCACGCGTGGCCGCATAATCGACAGTCCGAGCATAGGTGATCATTTCCGCTATATCATCCGACGTAAACCGCATAGCGTCGCCCGTCGACATGTCAAACTCATCAGCTATCGCGATGGCACGGGCACCGGAATCGTCCAGCAGAAAGCCTGCTTCCTCGACGGTAAGCTGTGAGGATGCTGGCAACGGAACGATGCCGGCGGCAAGCGCACCGAAAAACAAAAATGCGTACGCGCTGGTGTTGGGGAGACGGATCATGAGGCGATCGCCCGGCTTCAAGCCCGAGTCAAGGAGCGCAGCAGCGATGCGCCGTACCGCACCATCCAGCTGCCCATAGGTCCACTGTTCCGCTGCGTCCTTCGGTGCTTTCTCATCTTGCACTACGATCAGCGCTATTTTGTCCGGACATTCCGCTGCATTGGTCGCCAGGCAATAGCGCGCCATATTAAACTCAGTAGGCGGCAGCGGCCCTGAAAAAGCTTGGGGTATTTCCGTTGGTTTCATAAGCTTGGTCTACAGCGGCTGTAGGGCATTGCCAAGTATTGGCACGAGTTTTTGGGGGTAAGGTGGCAACACCAGTTGAGGGAAAAACCAGCATCAATGTGAAGGCTGGGGGGCTGACACCGGACGGATACCAAGTGATCGCTGACGGTGTCGGTTGGGAGTCGCGTACCATCAGTCAGGCCCGCGATCTGATCGTTAACGCTAGGCATGTTGTGACTGCGTGGGATCAGGGCAGGCTCGCTGGCATGGGAAGAGCCAGCGGCACCGGTGCTCACTACGCCCACCTGTCTGATATCGCGGTGCTACCTCATCTTCACGGACAGGGTTTCGGAAGTGCCGTCCTGCAGCACCTGCTCAAGCTCGTGGATCGGGAAGTCCGCGATGATGCCACCGTGACGCTTCATGCAACGCCCGGCACCGAACCGTTTTATGAGCGATTTGGGTTCAGTTCCTCCGCAACTCCGTTCCTTATGACCAGATCGCGACAGGAATAAGCAGTGCGCCCCTGCGTCACTCAGACGGAGCGGTCTGCATGGTTTACGCAGCCCCTCTCGCGAGGGTAAAACCGTAACAACAAACGCAAAATCAGGGAGAATGCCATGGGCAAGGGACCGCTCGCAGGAGTGAAAATCGTTGAATTCGCCGGGATCGGGCCCGGACCGTTTTGTGGCATGCTTCTGTCCGACATGGGTGCCGACGTGGTGCGCATTGACCGCAAAGGGGGCGGTGGGGGCTCAAAATTCGAAGTTGGCGCTCGTGGACGCCGGTCTGTCGCGATGGACCTGAAAAACCCGGAAGCTGTCGAAGCCTGTCTGAAGCTGATCGAAGAAGCGGACATGCTTCAGGAAGGCTTCCGTCCTGGTGTGATGGAGCGCCTAGGTCTTGGCCCTGACGTGTGCCTCAAGCGGAACCCAAAACTCGTTTATGGTCGTATGACCGGCTGGGGGCAGTATGGCCCACTCGCTCAGGCCGCTGGGCACGATATCAATTATATTTCACTGACAGGCGCTCTTCATGCAATTGGTCGGCCTGGTGAGAAACCAGTTCCCCCTCTTAATCTTGTTGGCGACTTTGGTGGTGGCGCTCTTTACCTGGCACTCGGAATGGTCTCGGCACTCACGAGCGCGCGAACCACAGGCAAGGGGCAGGTCGTGGATTGCGCGATGACGGATGGGTCCGCGTCGCTCATGTCGATGTTCTTTGGATTCACCGCATCGGGCATGTGGCAGCCGGAAAAAGGCACCAACATGCTGGATGGTGGTGCGCATTTTTACGACACCTATGAAACCTCTGATGGCAAATACATCTCCATTGGATCCATCGAACCTCAATTCTATGCACTTCTGCGCGAAAAGGCGGGCCTCACCGAAGATCTGTGGGACGCGCAAATGGACCGGGCAAAATGGCCTGAGATGAAAGAGAAGATCGAAGGGATCTTCAAAACCAAAACACGTGATGAATGGTCCGAGTTGATGGAAGGGACAGACATCTGTTTCGCTCCAGTCCTTGGACTTGATGAAGCGATCGATCATCCCCACAACAAAGAACGGCAAACGATCGTTGAAATTGACGGGGTGAAACAGCCAAACGTCGCACCGCGCTTCTCAGGCACGCCTTCTGAAATTCAAGGTCCACCTCCTGGCGTTGGTGCTCACAATGACGAAGCACTGTCCGATTGGGGTTTTTCTGCAGGCGATATTGATGCATTAAAATCATCTGGCGCGATTTAAGTAGAGGCGTTCCATGTCTGCATTGCCTGGCACAACAGGCCGCCGGCGTATCTATCTGATGCGCCACGGTCATGTTGACTATTTCGGAAAAGAAATCAGAGAGGCCGGGGGCGACTTCTCCGTCGTGCCCCTAACGCCACTTGGCCAGGAACAGGCAAAGGCTGCTGGCATTGCCTTGTCACACGTCTCTTTCGACCGGGCGGTCTGTTCTGGCTATCCGCGAACTCAGCAGACGGCCGAATATGTTCTGGCCGCACAACCTTCTGGTACCGCGCCAGCCCTGGAAATCGATTCTGGGTTGGTTGAGGTGCATGGCGGCGATTATGGCCACGTCAAAAGCCGCGCAGAGATGGCAGCCAAAATGGCGTTTCACTTCGACATTGCCGGTGAACCAGGCGCGTCCATGCTTCCCGGCGGAGAAGCGTTTGCCGACGCCATGGCGCGCTCCGTTGCTTCAATCGAACGCCTGCTCGGCGAACCGGGATGGCACACCATGCTGATCGCCGCGCATGAGGGCATTAACCGCTTGATCCTCGGCTGGGCGAGCGGGGGCGGACTTTCAGCAGTCCGCGCCTTCGAGCAGGATACAGCGTGCATCAACGTGCTCGATTTCGACATGGTCCCCAATGAAAATGGAGGCACCAAGATCGAACGGGTCATGATCAAGGCGGTGAACCTCACCCCATATAACTACGTAAAACACGGGATGAATATGAACAGCCTGGAAGCCATTTTCGCTCGTGACCCCGCTTGACGCGACGTGATTTCAGTCTGGCGTGACATCTGCCTCCTTCGTGATAGGGTTTTCCCCATGACATAGGAGGAGCTGCGTTATGGGACGGGAACTACATGGAACTGTCGATCATCTTGGTGAGATGAAAACCCCTGCACCAACCATCAAGGGCTTTCACCATATTGCCTACCGGTGTCGTGATGCGGAAGAAACCAAGAAATTCTACGGCGACATTCTGGGACTAGAACCCGCCGCGGCGCTCGCCTTTGATAAAGATCCTGGTGGCGCCGACCGGCCCTTTATGCATCTTTTCTTCAAAATGGCGGACGGCAATTACATCGCCTTTTTTGATGCACCAACGAGCGCTGAAGATGATCAGTTCAACATCAAGGATGGCATTGAAGATTACCATTTCGCCTTTGAAGTGGAGACGATGGAAGAACAGAAGAAATTTATGGACCGCTTAGCGGAAGCGAAAGTGCCCTGCGCTGGACCTATCGACCATGAATTTTGCCATTCCATCTATTTCTTCGACCCAAGCGGACTTGCGTGTGAGATCACTGTTCGCGACAAGAACCATGACGCCTATCTCGACAACGAAGCAGCGCACATGGACAAGCATATTCGAGAATGGGAAGAGAAGACGCGTGCGATCAAACAGGCGCGCCTTCAACTCTTCGCGGCGGACTAGAGACTAGGACTCTCTGAGACAAGGGTAAGAGACCAGGTGCTTTGTGAGAATTTTGAATTTCTCAACGATGTTGAATTGAGATTTGAGGGCAAGATTGTCAGTTTGAAAGGTTTCTATGAATTTTCAAGCTGCCTTTCATATCCTCTTGATAAGAAAGTAAGTTTGAATTTTGAGCCCTGCTATCCGATTGACAGCAACAAGATGGCCGACTACCCAGTAACGATGGAATTTCTTGGGGTCGGTAAGCTTTCAACAAGCTTGAACTTCCCCGATATGCAGAGAGAAACTGGCGGGCTTCTGTATACAGGTTTCAAGCCACCCGAAGACGAGGACATGTCGCATTTCCAAGATCATGATATGGCGTCGCCTGATGACCATTTTGTCTTCTTCTTCGACCCCTTCGGATACATTCGGATTGGTGCACAGTCTTGCCGGCTGACAAGGCGCACGCCTACACTGCATTCCATGTCGTAGCTGCGCATCTACACTCCGAAACACTCCTTAGCCTACCCGTGCCTCCGGGAAGAGGCGCAGGAAGTTCTCCGCATAGAAATTGTCTTTGATGGCTTCCGCGCTATCTGCCAGGTATTTCTCGAACTTCCGGATTGGATCGCGCCCCCCTTCAACGTGCGGATAATCACTGCTGAAGAGATAGAGCTCTGAATTCGAGTCATCAATCAGACGCGAAACATCCTCATGCGGGAAGGGTGTGAAGCCCATTTGTTGGGTCAGTTGTTCTGATGGCTTGCGGTCAAACCTGATGGATTCGTCCACCCGACTGTAGATCTTCGTGATGTCATCCAGTCGCCGGAGCATCTCCGGTACCCAGCCTGCGCCTAGTTCCACTGCCGCACCGCGGAGGTTTGGGTGACGTTCAAAAACACCATCCATCACCATCATGCTGACAAAGGTTTCCGGTGGCTGATGCATCAGCGCCGCATCTTTGCTCCGCACATTTTCGCCACCGCCCATCCAGTCCTTCACTGCCTTACGGCCATTATTGCTCCAGGATTTAAGCGCCTGTAGTGGTGATCCACCAACATGAAGAACGAAGGGTGTGCCGCTTTCAGCAAGTCGTGCCCAAAAGGGCTCCAGGTCCACGTGACCTGGCGCAAAACCAATAGGCGCACGGTGCGGCACCCAGATTGCCTCCATGCCATTCTTCAGCGCGAACTCAAGTTCCTCGATCGCGAGTGCAGGATCATCAAGCGGAACAACACCAACACCCATCAAGCGGTCATCGTCTGAGCAGAAGTCGGCCATGTGACGATTGTGGGCACGGGTCGCGCCATATCGGAGTTCAGAGGAGGTCTTCGAGCTTGGATGGAAAGGCATGACCACAGAGTGGGTTGCGAAAACAAGCTGCTTCTTGAAGCCCAGCATGTCCATGGCGACCTTTCGGTCCGACTTGTCAAAAGCCCCAAGCGCCTGAATTTCTTTGGATGTGTTGATCAGGGTGTCGCCCAAATCAATCATGCTCTGCACATGTTCGCGGCTATGCTTGCCGCCCTGATCCATAATCTCCGCGACTTCTTCATCTGTGACGAGTGAGGCGCTGTAGCTCACCTCCGGAATCTGATCCCGCAGCTTCGGGTCCGCGTAGTCCTTCAGAAAATTCGGCAGCTCCATAATGTGGCTGTCTGCGTCATAAAAGGCGCGAGTATCCGGGGCATAAGCCATAATCAATTCCTCCCATTTTTGATAGCAGTGAGCCTAATGGGAGTCTGGCGACCACGGAAGCATAAGTGTGTTTTCGGAAAAACTCAGACGTTGTGCATTGCAGCAAATTTTAAGTCGAATGAAAGCCGAAATAAATGACAGCAGCAGACATTGGTCCAGGACCTAAGCTGACTGATACTCTCGATGCAACTGACCGACCAGTGACTGGACGCTCTCCACACGGTCAATGACACCTACGCCATGTCCTGCTGACCATGTGTTGGCCCATCGTTTCACTCCGGACTGCGGGTCGGTGAAATTCACGTCCGGGTCCTTTTCTAACGCATTTGGGTTCATGCCCGCTGCAATGAGCGATTGTCGCAGCCAATTCGCATGAACGCCTGTCACAGCATTGGTGAGGATAAGGTCATCAATTGTGCTATCGACTAGCATCTGTCGGTAGTCGCTGTGTGCCAGGCTTTCATTGGTGGCGATGAACCTTGTGCCCATATACGCGAGATCAGCGCCCAGAACCTCCGCTGCCTTAATCGCCCGCCCGTCTCCAATGCCCCCGCCAAGGACAATCGTGCCGTCGAAAAACTCACGGACTGCCGGCACGAAGGCAAACCCCGTCATATTGCCGGTGTGGCCGCCAGCACCAGCAGCAACAAGGACAAGACCATCAACACCTGCATCAGCCGCCTTACGGGCAAACCGCACTGAATTCACATCAGCAAACACAGCGCCCCCATATGCGTGGACCCGGTCAACGATCTTGCGCGGGCTCCCTAGCGCCGTGATCACCAGCGGTACTTTGTATTTTTCAACCAGCGCGAGATCATCTTCGAGACGATCATTCGATGGGTGAACAACTAAGTTGGCGGCGAGCGGGCCAGCATCTGGGACGTCGGCCAACCTGTTGGCGACGTCATCCAGCCACTCGTCCAGGATGGCAGGAGTTCGAGCGTTGGGCGTGGGGAAGCTCCCAACAATTCCCTGCTGGCACGCCGCGACGACCAGGTCGGGACCAGAAACGAGAAACATCGGGGCCGCAATCAGCGGCAGCTTCAGCTTTCCTTTCAGGCAATCAGGCAGCGGCATTTTACTCCTCCGCCCACCAGGTGTTTATCTTGTATCCGTAGAGGGATGTCTCCTCGGGGTGCTTCAATCGTGCCCAATGGGCGACCCACTGATCTGGCTGGTAAAAAAGAGGAATAACATAGTCACCAGACAACAAAACCCGGTCAAGCGCTCGGACCGCAGCGACAAACTCTTCTCGTTCGCGGGCCGCGAGCATGGCTTCTATCATGCCGTCGACAGCCGGTTCCCTCACGCCCATATAGTTGCGGGTCCCGTCCTGATCGGCAGCGTCTACGCCCCAATAGAAACTCTGTTCATTTCCTGGCGACAGGGACGCGTACCAGAAATTGAAAATCATATCGAATTCATATGTCTGCCGAAGCTGTTGATATTGGCTTGAATCGACATACCGAATATTGCCTTCGACGCCGATGCCCTTCAGAGCATCGGAATAGTTGAGGGCCAATCTCTGATCTTCAGGTGTTGCGACCGTGATCTCAAATGAAAGGGGCTGGCCCGATGCAGCCTCAACCATCACACCGTCCTTGATGACCCAGCCGGCGGTCTCCAACGCCTTAATCGCATCCCGACGGTTCTGACGATTGCGCGCTGTGCCATCACTCACCGGTGCAACAAAGCCGTTGGCCATTATGCCGTCGCTGACCACGCCGGCATAAGGCGCGAGAAGGGCACGTTCAGTCTCGCTTGCGGCGCGTCCTGTACTTGCAAGCTCAGAGCCGTCATAGAAGCTTTGTGTGCGCTTGTAAGCGCTGTAGTAGAAATTGGTATTTACCCACTCGAAATCAAAGACAAGTCCAAGGGCGGCGCGCACCTTCGGATCACTGAACACAGTACGGCGTGTGTTGTAGACGAGGGCCCGCATGCCGGACGGTGTTGCTTTCGTGAAACTTTGCAGCTCAATACGCCCGTCGCGTACAGCAGGAGTGTCAAACCCGGTGGCCCAGCGGGTCGGATCATCTTCAGGTCGGATGTCATAAAGCCCTGCCTTGAAGGCTTCGAAGGATGCATTGGCATCTCGGAAGTAGTCGTAGATCAACCGGTCGAAGTTGTAATGTCCGCTATTTACGGGGAGGTCTTTGCCCCAATAGTCCGGCGAACGGGAGTAGACGAGGCGCGCACCCGGCTCAACGTCTGTGATCACATATGGACCGCTACCAATAGGAGGTACGAGACTTGTTTCATCGAAGGCCCTAGTTTCGTAGATATGTTTGGGAATAATCGGCATCAGCCCCATGATGAGGGGCATTTCCCTGTCGCCGTCGGGCCCGAACACAAACCTGACAGTTTGGGCGTCGGGCCGCACAATCTCTGCGACTTTCGAATAATAATATTTGTGGTTGGGTCGGCCCTTGTCGCGAAGCGTTTCTAGCGAAAAGACGACATCATCAACTGTGACCGGAACGCCGTCGGAAAACCGTGCTTCTTCTCGGACGCGAAATTCCACCCACGATCTGTCGTCAGGTGTTTCAACGGTTTCCGCGAGAAGGCCATAAAGGGAGAAAGGCTCGTCATAAGCACGCGCCATGAGGCTCTCAAATACGTAATCTCTTATGCCACCGCCCGACACGCCTTTGATAATGAGGGGGTTCAGACTGTCGAAACTGCCAATAGCCGCGAGTTTCAGATCTCCGCCTTTGGGCGCGTCTGGATTGGCATAGGAAAAGTGCGCAAAATCAGAACCATGAAGCGGTGCCCCATGCATGGCGATGCCGTGCTGAGGCTCTGCGAAGGCAGTTGCGCTCGCCAGCCCAACAAACACACTTGATACAAATACCGTGGCTTTTTGCCCGAGACCCATAAAATTCCTCCCAAAACACCAACAAAGCTACCCCGTTAACGCTTGTCGCGCTTTTTCCAGGAAGGTGCAAGGCGGGTGTGCATCTTCGGTCCGCACAGCTTATACTACTGGAATCGACGCGGGGGTCGTTGGGGCGGATGCCCCTGAGCAGAGGAATTTTTTATGTTTGAATTAAGGCGTGCCGCAGCTGCGCTATTTGTTGTTGCGTTTTTCTTGGGTAACTCGATCTCTGCGCAGGCTGAGACAGTCACGGCTGCTGATGGCTCAACAGTCGAAAAATTCGGCAACTGGCGAGGGAAATGTGCATCCCCAGACGGAACGAACAATATCTGTACGTTATCTTTCGAGATCCGTTCTGAGCAGAGCCAGTCTGTCGCCCTGTTTTTTGCCATCGGCCGTAACCCGAACAACGAATACTACGCCATCACGATCGTGCCTTTGGGAACCCATCTGCCCAATGGTGTAAAATTTAGCGTTGATGGTACAGAGCTTGCTGCCATCCCGCTTCAGGTTTGCATCCCCATTGGTTGCCAGTCGATATCACCTGTTGCCGTGGACAGCCTTCAACGTCTCAAAGCCGGCAACAATATGACTGTCGACTTTGTTGATATTCGCAACGGCCCTGTCACGCTGAATGTCAGCTTGTCCGGTATGACGGCGGGGATCAATTGGCTGGACCAACAAGCCCCAAGCTAAAGCCTGGATTGTCAGTCTCGCGATGGCACGCTGAACATGTAGTAGCCCAGAACCAGCATAAACATGCTGAATGCGCCCACGACAATCATCAGGTAAGTAAAATCTGCATCGGTCATTTTTGTCCTCCATAGCGTTTGGAGGACAAAAACGTGAATGCGTCCGCTGTTCATTGATCCAGATCAACTGGCGACCAGCTTAGATGATCAGTCGCGGCGCGTCGGTTTAATCATGCTGCGCACCCACGTAAAGAGCGTGTTATGCCGAAGCAGATATCTGCTCAGTTTATCGATTTCGTGGTAGAGCGCTTCGCTGTCACCTAACATGTCGGAACGCAGGCGGAACTCCTTATCAGGATCCAGTTGTTTGATGACCTTGGCCGGATTGCCTGCTGCGATAACGTTTGCCGGGATGTCCCGCGTTACAACGGACCCCGCGCCAATGATTGAGTTTTTGCCAATCGTGACACCTTTGCCGACAATGACCCGGCTGCCGATCCACACGTTTTCTTCGAGCGTCACGGGTGCATACTTGTCCCGCTCGGCGGTGCGATCATAGGTATCGTGCCAATCAGAATCGGAGATGTAACACCCGCTGGCGATCATTGTATTGCTGCCGATGGTAATCCGCTCCGATGCGATAATCTGATTTCCAGGACTTATAAGAACAAAGTCGCCAATGTGGATTTCCCCAACACGGTCTCCGCTGTCCCAAGTAGCCAGGCGGATCATGTTGCCTTTGGCGGCCCGGAGGTGCAAATGCGAACCGGCGCTTATGTTCGCGCCCCACAACTCCACACCTTGCGGGTACGCAACGTCCAGCCCGGGCCCAACCTTGTCGAATTGAGGTTCCAGGAATCGTCGAACTTGCCACTTTGAAAATGAATCGCGCAGGCGGCGGATGAAGTAGGGACGGGTATCACGCCGCATGGTCCGTGTCCTTTTTAGCGCCTTCTGTCGGGCACCGTTAGTCTTTACCGCTAGTGCGCCGCTTCACCCCTTAGGGTGTAGATGCCGCCTTCCATAGGACCAAACATTTTGGGTACATCTGAATGGCCAACAGGGTCGCCGGTCTCATCTTCCAACAGGTTTTGTTCCGATACATAGGCGACATATTCAGACTCGGAATTCTCGGCCAGCAGGTGATAATAGGGCTGGTCTTTGCGCGGCCTGATTTCCTCGGGGATCGACAACCACCACTCTTCGGTATTGTTGAAGGTTGGATCGACGTCAAAAATCACTCCCCGAAATGAGAAATATCGATGCTGAACAATCTGCCCGATATGGAATTTTGCCTGTCTGTCGATCATCACGCCTGTACCTGTGAAGTGGGCCTGTAAATACCCAGCGTCTCTCAATTTTACTGTGAATCGGGTGCTTTTGATAGCTGCCTTAAGATCATGCAGCAACCCCTTGTGGAATAAGATCTTTTAGCGCCCGGTATCCGATCAAATGAATGTTTTCCTTCGCGAGATGGTCCGCCATCTCTCCGCTTAAGAACATTTCGAGATCCATCACCCGCGACCGCCAATCAGGGCAGATGCCTCTCAATTCCGCGGTGTCATGACTTGGGTGAAGGATGAAATAGCTCATCTGCCCCGGCTTAATCGAACTCAATGCCTGTTTTGTTTTTCCTGCCCGATCCTCTTCGTCAGAGAGAGAGACGCTCAATATCCTATCTAGCGTGGGCACACCCGCATCTTCCAATTCGCCTGTACGACGCTCGAAAAGCGTGCAGCTCTCCTCTGAATAGCCGCCAAATGCCCATTGTTCCGCTGTGAGGCGGAGTGCAAAGGGCGGAATTCCATACTCAAGTGCGAGGTCAACAAACACATCGTAAAGGGGCCCGTGCATTACCGACCCCATATGCGTGTCTATGTGGGTAGGCTCAATTCCAGCCGCCTTGGCATGCTCAATTTGTGCTTTGAGCTCAGCTTTGACCGCCTGCGGGTCCGCTGCTTTCGCGACAGCTTCTGATGTCTTTGGGAACTTGGCCTCCTGGTCGGTTAAACCACCGGCCGCCGCGCCACCGGTAAGGGGGCCCCAGCGATAAGGATGCCATTCGCTGGTCAGCGTTGCATGAACGCCCATATCCACCTCAGGGTGCTCCCGACAATAATCAGCTGCAGCGTTAAACCAGGCGCAGGGCACCATCGCAGATCCACAGGAAACTGCACCAGCTTGCCATAGGTCGTGGAAGGCGCTCACGGATGCTTGGCACATGCCAATATCATCGGTGTGCACCAGAACCACACGGTCCGCTTCGGAAAATCCCAGTTTTTTGAGCGCTGGATTCGGTCCCATTCTGTCTCCTGTCGGTATCTGTGTTGGGAATTCTACACCAATCTATAGAAACACGCCCAGCACCCTTGATCCTGCCCAAGGGTCACGCAATATACGCGACACAAAAATTCATGACCGGGACTTCCGGTTACCTCACAAGGAATATCGCATGAGCAACTCAACCGAGAAGCTGTTTTCGCCATTTTCATTCAATGGTCTCACCATTCCAAACCGAGTGGTGATGGCACCGATGACACGGAATTTCTCTCCAGGCGAAGTTCCAGGAGCGGACGTTGCGGCCTATTATCGACGCCGCGCCGAAGGAGGGACGGGCCTCATCATCACAGAAGGCACAACCGTTGGGCACCGCGTGTCTACGATGGCGGATAATATTCCGGCATTCCATGGCAAAGCAGCCCTTGATGGCTGGAAAAATGTTGTTTCAGAAGTACATGAGGCCGGTGGCAAGATCATGCCGCAGCTGTGGCATGTAGGAACCATGCGCAACCAAAAGGAAGCGCCAAACCCAGAAGAGCCAAGCGCTGGCCCTTCTGGTCTGTTTGTGCCGGGTAAACCTGTCGCAGACCCGATGACTCCTGAAGACATTCAGGCTTGTATCGATGCCTTCCGTCGGTCAGCCGGTGCAGCCCGCGAAGCTGGATTTGACGGCATTGAACTCCACGGTGCGCACGGATACCTGATTGATCAGTTCTTCTGGGAAGGAACCAATCAGCGCGACGACGAATATGGTGGGACAGATGCTGTCGCACGCACGAAGTTCGCCGTGGACATTATCAACGCTGTTCGCTCGGAGGTTGGGGATGATTATCCGCTCATCCTGCGCTTCTCTCAATGGAAGCAACAGGACTTCGACCATAAGATCGCACCAACATCAGAAGAACTGGCCGCATTCCTGAAACCGCTGTCAGACGCTGGTGTCGACGTGTTCCACTGTTCCACGCGTCGTTTCTGGGAACCTGAGTTCGAAGGGTCGGACCTAAACCTTGCTGGTTGGACCAAGAAACTCACGGGCAAGCCTACAATCACTGTGGGCAGCGTCGGCCTGTCAGGCGAGTTTATTGCCGCCTTCGCGGGCGAGGGATCTGAACCGACCAGTATTGATAAATTGCTGGATCGCCTCAATGCTGATGAATTCGACATGGTGGCGGTCGGTCGGGCTCTGCTTGTTGACCCCGAATGGGCAAACAAGATCCGCGATGGCAGGGCAGATGAACTCAAAACATTCACCCGCGAAGCGATGACCGAACTCGCTTAAAGTGACTTGGGACTGCCTTTTCAGGGGCGGTCCCATTTACCTCTCCGCATCGGACTATTGTTTGCCTCGCATCGCCGGTTTATAGAGAGACGAGGGGCAATAAGCCTCAGGAAACCGGGATCTGGGGACCAATTGTCAGACATACCTTCCATAGACCTGCCGGTACGCACACTCTGCCCAAAATCCATCCTCATCTATTCCTGTGAGGAGGTCATCGGCGACGGCATCTTGAAGCTTAGCTTTGCACAACAGGTCCGCCAGCGGTTTCCCTACGCGAAAATCACCTGGGTCGCGGGCGTCGGCAAGACAGTTTACGCGAGCATTCTGAAGCCTATCGCCTTGAAGTTTATTGATGAGGTGATTGAGCAAGCGGGTATCGGCGACAAAACCCATCAGCTGTTTACCAAATGGTCGCCGCTTCCAGGACGCAAATTTGATCTGATTATTGATACGCAGCGCCTTGTCGCGCGAACGATGATCGTGAAGCGCATACCGCACACAGCGTTCGTCTCCGGCACAGCAGATTTCTTTTTTTCAGATGTGAAACCGCCAAAAGGTTTTGAGTCAGATCCTTCCTTTGTGGGTGGACTGATCGATATGCTGGATCTGATATCGCCTCGACCAGCAGACGATGGTACAAAAGTCTTTGATCCTTCTGCAGAACACCGGGCTGCTGCAGCAGCCTTGCTGCCTTCAGGTTCCACCTATATCGGCATTGCACCAGGAGCTGGGGATCGTCGGAAACTTTGGCCGGTCGAACGTTACTTCGAACTTGCGCGAAAACAATTGGCGATCGGGCGTATACCAGTCTTTCTTCTCGGGCCTGACGAAGCGGAGCTAGTGGCGCATGTTCGTGAGGAAGTGCCAGAAGCACTTCTGCCTGAGTGGGACCGGACAGACGATTTTCCCCACATCAAGGGTCCGATGCTCGTAATGGCGCTCGCCGCACATATGTCGGCCGCGATTGCGAACAATTCTGGCACTGGACATATGCTGGCGGTCGGCGGTGCGCCGCTCGTGTCAATATTTACACGACATGATCCAGCCAAATATGCAGCGCAGGCGAGGGGACTCAAAATTCTCCACGCACTTCGTGATTATGGTGTCGACGATGCATCACGCATCCCTCTGTCGGCAGCGCTCGATGCGATCGATACTTTCGTAAAATATGAAGAGCCGTTGATCAGGTAGAACGAGACCTTAAAGACCGTAAGCTTTGCCAAGCTCAGGATCCCGTTCTGCGACGCGTTTCGCCAAATCGACGATCACCTTAGCCTGTTTCCAGGTTGCATCGTCCTGCATCTTGCCATCGAGCATTACAGCGCCCGTGCCATCCGGCATGGCCTCCAGAATGCGCAGAGCGAACTTCACTTCGTCCACATCCGGGCTGAAAACTTTCTTCGCGATATCAATCTGGACTGGGTGCAACGACCAGGCGCCAACGCATCCGAGTAGGAAGGAGTTGCGGAACTGAACTTCACAGGCATCCGTGTCCTGAATATCGCCGAATGGACCGTAGAAGGGACGAATACCGTTGGAGAGGCACGCGTCTACCATACGAGCAACTGTGTAGTGCCAAAGATCCTGCTGCGCAAAGACCCGACTGCTTCCATCTTCTTTTGGATCTTCAATCACGCCGTAGGACGGATGTCCGCCGCCAACACGCGTGGTTTTCATTCCCCGTGATGCGGCAAGATCGGCAGGACCCAAGCTCATGCCATGCATGCGCGGGCTCGCCGCCGCAATCTCATTCACATTTTTTACGCCTTGCGCTGTCTCCAGGATGGCGTGAATAAGGATAGGCTTTTTAACGCCATGTTTTGCTTCAAGCTGAGCCAACAGTTGGTCTGCGTAGTGGATGTCCCAAACACCTTCCACTTTGGGCAGCATAATCACGTCGAGCTTGTCGCCAACGGCGCTGACAATCTCAACAATGTCGTCCAACGCCCAAGGGCTGTTCAGTGCATTGACCCGAGTCCAAAGGCCCGTGTTCCCAAAGTCATTCTCCTGCGCAACCTTGATGAAACCAGCTCGAGCCGCTTCTTTTACATCAGCGGGTATTGCGTCTTCCAGGTTCCCAAGAATCACATCGACCTTCGGAATGAGATCTGGAATTTTAGAATGAACCTTCTCGTTATGCGCTGGGAAGAAGTGGATCATTCGTTCCAGTGCCAATGGCAGCTCTTGGAAGGGTGCCGGCGCACCAATTGACAGGGGCTTATAGAATGAAGCTGGGAGTTTCATGAGATTCCACATGTTTGGTGTCGATTTGCGCCGCAGCATAGTGCCCGCGCAGCAATTCTACCAGTTTCAATTTTCCATTGAAAATCAGCCGGTTAGGGCTTCCTGCGCGCGCGTCATTGCTGCCTTGAACTCAGCGGTCTCAGAAACGCGGTGCTCGCCTTTCACATAGGCTTTCGCATTCTCGTAGTAGAAAGCCGCATTCATGATGTTTGCTTTTGAGCTGTCACGCTCTTTGACCACCTTTCCGGGCGATCCCATGACAATGGAATTGTCAGGGATGACGGTTCCCTCGGTCACGATTGTATGTCCGCCGATGATGCAGTTTTTACCGATCTTTGCGCCATCCATGATCGTTGAGTTGATCCCAATCAAACAATTGTCGCCAATCTCCGCACCATGAATTGTGCAATGATGCGTAATTGAACAATTATCGCCAATGATTGTCGGCGTGGTGTTGCCAACATGGATCATCACAAAGTCCTGGATGTTTGTGCGTTTGCCGATCCGCACCTCATACATTTCGCTGCGGATGACGGTATAGGGCCAGAGAGATGCACCCTCATCGATGAAAACCTTCCCATAGATAAGGGCCGTCGGATGGATAAAGGCTGGCTTGTTGAGTTCTATTCCCGGACCAAAATCAGACATGTTTTTCCTCATGCTTTTTGTTGCTCTTGTTCCACTGGACCTGCTGCCAGAATAGCCACGAGGCCGATGATCGAGGCTGCAGCACCATAAAGATAGGATGCGGTATATCCATTCGCTGCCTCATAGATCAATCCATATGCGGCCGGTCCACTGGCGACGCCCAGAGTTGTGAATAGTTGAGATGTGGAATAGATGCGCGCATAGGCCATTGTGCCAAATGCTTCTGCTATGAGCAGAGGTTGCATCATCAGCAAATTACCTACGGTCACGCCGAACAATGCGGCGACCATCAACAATGTGGTCGGTGTTGCAGCAACAGCGTAAAGGCTCAGGGCGATTGCCTGCACGATCAGGAGTCCGCCCATGAAGAGCCGTGAAGAGATGTGTGGGAGAACCCAACCACCTGCCAGACGTCCGGCAATACTGAAACCCGCCATCACCGATACCGCCAGGGCAGCCAGATCGCGATCGTCTGCGCGTCCCGCCACCAAAGAGAACTGATGGGCGATAGAGCCAACCTGAGCCATCATGGATGTCATGAAGGTGACCGTTGCAAGGACAAAGAAGCGACTGCGAACGGCGACATGGTATGGGACACCATTTACCGTCGGCGCACTACCTGGTGCCCCGTCAGGCACGTCATCTCCGTCCGCCGCCAACCCCATGGATGCGGGACTTGGACGAAAGAGCAGCATTGCCACAGGGGCTATGCCAAAAAAGAGCCCTGCACCAAGCCAGGGAGCGGCGCCGGCAAGGCCCAATCGTTCAATCAGTTCCGCAGAAAGCGGCGTGAGCAAAATCCCTCCAAGGGAGAGACCGGTGGAGGCGACGGACAGAGCCACAGAGCGCTTCTTCTCGAACCACCGAGCAACAAGAGTTGTGCAGGGCAGGAGCGCACAGGCGGAATATCCGACGCCGAAGAGCACGTAGAACAGGTAAAGCTGCCAAAGTTCATTGACCCATCCCGCGCCAGACAAGACCAGACCAGCAAGCACTGCACCTCCGGCGATTGTCCATCTTGGGTCATATCGCTCGATGAGCCATCCAACGCCTAGGCCCGCAACACCGGACGAGACGAAAAATGCAGCTGTCGCCCCTGACGTATAGCCAACTGAAAAGCCCCGCTCATCGACAAAAGCTTCCAGATAGACGGATAAGTTGTAAAAGCCAAAACCGGCAGAAACCGTCATTACGACGAAAGCCGCGAAGACGATGTACCATCCATAGAAGAGGGGAGGCCTGCTGGAGGGCCCGGCTGACGTAGCGTTTTCTGTCATTCGCCTAGCGCGTTTAGAGAATAAGGAATGTCGATGCCTAAGACATACCAGACGTGCCGTCGCTGGCGAGAGCCAATTTGAACTAATCCACGTTCTGGCTTCGCAATTGAGTTTGCGAATATGTGGCGATACAGGTCTTCATCGGCTAAGACTCTAGGCAAATAAATACAAGATACAGATAGGGAGAGCTGTCATATGAAACTCTATAACTCCATTGGGCCAAACCCACGGGTCGTGAAAATCTTCATGGCTGAAAAGGGGATCGAACTTCCTTTTGAAGAAATCGATATTATGGCAGGTGCCAACCGTCAGGCTGAGTACCTCAAAGTGAACCCTGCCGGACAGCTACCAGCGCTTGCCCTCGACAATGGCGACATCGTCACCGAAATCACCGCCATCTGCGAATATCTTGAAGAGCACCAACCAGCTCCTGCGCTTGTTGGCGCTAATGCTGAAGAGCGGGCAGAAACGCGCAAGTGGGTTCGCCGGGTTGATCTTGGCGTTTGCGAACCTCTGGCAAATGGTTTTCGGTTCGCTGAAGGGCTGCCCATGTTCCAAGATCGTTTTCGATGCCTGCCAGAGGCGGCCGATGGCCTAAAGGCTGTTGCACAGGACAAAATCAAATGGCTCGATGAACAGCTCGAAGGCAAGCAGTGGCTTGCTGGGGACCGATTTACTTTGGCCGATATCCTTCTATTTGGTTTCCTTGAGTTTGGTGCCTCTGTCGGGCAACCCATTGATCCAAACAATAAGAACATTGTTGCCTGGTACGACCGCGTGCAGGCTCGGCCGAGTGCAGCAGCGGCTGCATAAGACAGGTTAAGGGTCTGAATTCCTCCGACCCTTTTTTTCCATTCCAAAACCAGTGTCGGGGTCGACGATGAACGAAGAAATTCTTTCCATCAAAACATCTGATGGCGATATGGAAACACTTGTGGTTTCCCATGACGATGGCGCGAAGCCGCCTGTGGTCATCTATATGGATGCCCCCGGTATCCGTGAAGAATTGTATGGGTTTGCACGCCGTATCGCGACTGAGGGCTATACCGTTCTGTTGCCAGACATGTATTACCGGCTCGGGCGTCTTCGTTTCGACATGGCAAAGGCAGATGACTCTGTTCGCGAGGAAATGTTTTCTGCCATGCGCTCCCTCAACAATGCGCTGGTCATGTCCGACACTGCCGACATTCTGGCATGGATGGAGCGAGACTCGCGGATCAACCCTGGGCCCGTTGGCTGCATTGGTTACTGTATGAGCGGGCAATATGTTGTGTCTGCCGCAGGCACATATCCAGACCAATTCGCAGCCTCTGCATCGCTCTACGGAGTTGGCATTGTTACGGATGCGCCTGATACACCCCACAAACTTGCATCCAATATCAAGGGCGAGCTCTATCTTGGCTTTGCTGAAACGGACGAGTGGGTGCCAGACAATGTCATTCCTGATCTCCGCTCAGAACTAGATGCGCACTCCATCTCCTACACGTTGGACGTTTGGCCAGGGACTGGCCATGGATTTTGCTTTCCTGAGCGTGAGGCCTATGTGAAAGACGCTGCTGAGCAGGTCTGGGGAAAGGTCTTCGATATGTATAAGCGCAAGCTCTGCTAAGGCGCTCGAATTGGTAAACAACCTTTACTTCTTTGGCACCGCTACGATAAACTCTGTGGAAGCGGCGGGGGCCGTTAAGTTGGAGGGTTTTGTGCGTAACTTTGTTCAAGCAATCATACTGCTCGGTGCGGCCATAATCATTTCGGCGTTGGGCGTTACCTCGGCTACGGCCCAACCGACATATGAAGAATTCCGACACTGCCTCGACAGTCCAACCCAAGGCAACGTTTCTGCTGGAGACAGTTGGTGGAGCAGGCGAAGTGCGGAAGAGCAGAAGTATATGATCGAGCTTCCTTGCGAAGAAAAATACATCGTTGCGGTTTGTGTGTTTCTCCATGATCCAGATCTAAAAGGTTGCACCAATACAGGTGTCGCTCGGTTCCGAGCTGACAGGCATTGCGCCGCCCAAGGTCATGAAATTTTGTCGGAGGAAAGGGCCGCTTGCTCGCAGGAGTACGTAGCGAATTTCCAACCAGTGTTTTAATATCCCTACATGAATGACCTTCCTCCCGCTGAATGGGAGTCGCCCGCTGCGGTGACACTCGGCAAAAAAGTCCTGGAACTTGACCCTGACCGCGGCTACGTCAAAGCGTCTTATGTCGCTGGCGAAAATTTCGTTAACCGAGGTGGGCGGATCTATGGTGGTTTCCTTGCCGCCATGTTGGATGGCCTCTGCGGACACGCAGTACGGTCAACCACCACCACGCCAACACCCCAAGTGACGCTTGAACTCAAAACAAGTTTTCTTGGCCGTGCTGATCAGGGAACGCTTATCGGTGAGGGTTGGGTTCGACATCGGGGAAAGTCGATTGCCTTTGCCGAGGCGGAACTCCGTCGTGAGGACGGTGAGCTTGTCGCCCGAGCCAGCGCTACTTTTAAGCTCGGACGACCATCACAGCCAGCCAGTTAAGCGGCTATTTCTCAAAGATACGGGAGGCGCCGCCCAGAAGTGAGCCTTCGCCTTGGTCGGTGCCCCCTGCAGACGGCGCATGTTCCAGCACACGGTCGGCCAGGCGTGAGAAGGGCAGGCTTTGCAGCCATACGGTGCCTGTGCCTTGCAGAGTTGCCAGGAAGAGACCTTCGCCGCCAAAAACCATAGACTTCAGACCACCTGCGCGCTCGATGTCGTACTCAAGAGATGGCGTGAACGCGACGATGCAGCCGGTGTCCACGCGAAGCTTTTCACCATTGAGCTTCTTTTCGACGATCGTGCCGCCTGCATGCACGAAGGCCATACCGTCCCCCTGCAGACGTTGGAGGATGAAGCCTTCGCCCCCGAAAAACCCAGCGCCCAGCTTCTTCTGAAAGGCAATATCAATGCTTGTGCCCAGCGCCGCCGCGAGGAAAGAGTCCTTTTGGCAGAGCACTTCACCAGTCATCGCCTGGTTAAGCGCAATGATCTTGCCAGGGAATGGAGCTGCAAAGGCAGCAGACGCTTTCTTCGACCCCTGATTGGTGAAGTGAGTCATGAAGAGGGACTCGCCGGTAAAGGTGCGTTTGGCGGCCGAGAACAGTTTGCTCATCACGCCTTCATCAGGCTTTGACCCGTCGCCAAGACGTGTCTCGAATTCGATGCCGTCTTCCATGTAGTTCATGGCACCGGCTTCCGCCACGACGGTCTCGCCAGGATCAAGTTCGATCTCCACCAGCTGCATATCATCGCCGATGATCGTGTAATCCACCTTGTGGCAGTTCATGTTCTTCTCCCCGTGATGCCACTCACCATGTATCGATGAATGGTCGTTTCGGCGTCGCATCATGCGACTTAGGTGGCAGCGACTTCAAGCCTCGCATGATCCAGTGTCGTGTTTCCAGTGGATCGATAACACCATCAATTTCCAAGAAAGAGGCCATGTTGATCGCCTTACCTCTGGCGTAGGAACTGGCGACCATCTTCTCGAAGAACTCCTGGCGTTCCGCCTCATCTTCAATCGCTTCCATTTCGCGACGATACCCAAGGCGCACCGCACCCTCCAGCCCCATACCGCCAAACTCACCGGTCGGCCATGAAACATTAAAGAAGGGGGCATGGAATGTTCCGCCTGTCATCGCTTGTGCTCCCAGACCGTAACCTTTGCGAAGGACAATGGTGAAGACCGGGACTGTCATGTTGGCTGCAACGACAAACATGCGCGACACGTGACGGACCTGTGCTGTCTCTTCTACCTCCGGACCCACCATAAAGCCTGGCGTGTCACAGAAGGAGAGGATGGGGAGACCGAAGGCGTCACATAATTGCATGAAGCGGGCGGCTTTATCCGCTGCATCAGCATCAATCGCACCGCCCAAATGGAACGGGTTGTTCGCAATCAAGCCCATCGGGCGACCTTCGATGCGGATGAAGCAAGTCAGAATACCAACACCAAAATCTTTGCGCAGTTCAAGCACGCTGTCTTTGTCGGCAACTGTGTCGATAACCGTGCGCACGTCGTAGGCCCGCAGGCGGTTTTCCGGGATCAGATGCCGCAGCTCTCTCTGGTCTGCAGCCTCCCAATTTTTAAGACGACCCTGGAAGTAGGAGAGATATTTTTTCGCAGCTGCGACACCCTCTGCTTCGTCGGCAACCGCAATGTCAACGACGCCGTTTTTCTTGTGGACGTCAATCGGGCCGATATCTTCTGGTTTGTAGGCGCCCAGTCCGCCACCTTCAATCATGGCAGGGCCGCCCATACCGATATTTGAGTCAGCCGTGGCAATGATCACATCGCTGCACCCTACGAGCGCTGCATTGCCCGCAAAACACCGCCCGGAGACGATGCTGATCACCGGCACATTACCGCTCAGTGCTGCGAAACTTTTGAACGTTGGAACATCGAGCCCTGCAACACCTGCTGTGTCCGTGTCACCTGGACGTCCACCGCCGCCTTCCCCAAAGAGAATGAGTGGGAGGTTCCATTGATGCGCAAGACCCAACATGCGGTCGGTTTTCTTGTGGTTCATATGACCCTGGGTGCCAGCAAAGACAGTAAAGTCATACGCAAGAACCATTGCCCGTGAGGCTTCCTCGTCGAAGTCCTCGCCATTGATGGAGCCTACCCCTGTGATCATTCCATCTGCGGGGCTCATTTTGATCAGGTCTTCCATCGACCGACGGCGACGCTGAGCCGCCAGGACCAACGCGCCATACTCAATGAAGCTATCGGGATCACAGAGATCATCAATGTTTTCCCGGGCGGTCCGCTGATTGCGTCCGCGACGGCGTGCGACAGCATCCGGGCGACGTTCATCCAGCCCGATGGCGTGCCGCTCTATGACTTCTTCGAGGTCGGGGCGAACATAATCCAGATCGACAGCAGCAGCTGCTGCACTTTCAGACATCCCCACATCTCGTTCTTCAATGAAGAGCAGAGGCGCTCCCTCAAATACCGTGTCATCTGGTTTGGCTGCCATCTCACGAACAATGCCGCCTGTTTCTGCGGAGACGATGTGCTCCATTTTCATGGATTCCAGCACAGCAATCTGCTGACCTGGCGCGACACTGTCGCCCTCGGCAACGTCGATGCTCACGATACGTCCCTGAAGATGCGCGTTCAAAGGACGGGTGTCGTCCGGACCTGTCGCTTGCACGGACGGGGCAGCGGTCGCGCCAGTTCCCTTGCTCATCGCAAACCGTGCTGGGCGCGCTCCTTCTTTCACCAGCTCCGCTGTCTGATCCGCGATGAAGGTCGTGTAGACGTCGTTTGCGACGAAAGCAGGCATGCTCAGGAGATTTTGATGAAGCGGGATGTTGGTCTTCACCCCTTCAATAGAAAACTCATCCAACGCGCGCTGCGCCCGTTTCACAGCGTCCTGGTAGTCAGCACTCGGCGAATAGGCGATCAGCTTTGCGAGCAGCGAGTCGTAGTGGGGGTTGCTTGTGTACCCGGTATATCCAAATCCATCGACGCGAATGCCGGGACCGCTGGGTGCCTGATAGGTTGTCAGCGTTCCACCTGACGGCAGGGCATCGCCATCCGCATTCATGCTCTCCATATTGATCCGCAGTTGGATTGCGTAGCCTCGCGGATCAGGAACCGTGCCAAGACCTATTGCGTTCAAGGTCTTGCCTGCGGCGATACGCAATTGGGTTTTGACAAGATCGATGCCAGTTACTTCTTCAGTGACCGTATGCTCCACCTGCAGTCGCGCATTTGCCTCCATGAAGGCGAAGCTCTGGTCTGCTTCGTCCACCAGAAACTCAAATGTACCGATATTGTCGTATGACGCGTCTTTGGCGAGCTTAACGGCCGCCTCGGTCAGCTTTGTCCGCAATCCCTCGCTCAGCGTTGGGCTGGGGGCAATCTCCACCAGCTTCTGGCGGCGACGCTGAAGCGAGCATTCACGCTCCCCAAGATGGACAACATCTTTGCCGTCGCCCACGATCTGAATTTCGATGTGGCGCGCCTTTGTGATGAGGCGCTCTACATACACGGCGTCGTCTCCAAAGGCAGCTTTGGCTTCCGACTGGCACCGAGCATAGGCCTCATCAATCTCGTCGGCCCGATGGACCGGGCGCATGCCGCGACCGCCGCCTCCGGAGACAGCCTTGATCATCATGGCTGCGTTGGAGCCGAGACTTTTGAAAAAGGACTTCGCCTCTTCAAGACTGGTCGCGCCATTTGTGCCGGGCAGGAGTGGGACGCCGACCTGTTCTGCCAATGCCCTGGCGCGTGCCTTGTCACCAAATAGGGCGAGGGCCTCGGGGTTTGGTCCGATAAAGGTGAGGCCCGCATCCTTACAGGCGCGTGCAAAGTCCACATTCTCACTCAAGAAGCCGTAACCGGGATGAATCGCATCACATCCAGACGCTTTAGCCGCTTCAATGATCTGCTTGGCATCGAGATAAGCTGGAACACCGCTGCCCCTCAGGCCAACAGAATCGTCCGCCACCTGCACATGGAGGGACGCCGCATCATCTTCTGAAAAAACTGCGACTGAGCCGATGTCCATCTCCGCAGCTGCACGCGCAATACGCACCGATATCTCGCCGCGATTGGCGATCAACAGTTTCTGAAACCCCATGAAATGTTTGCCCCGTTTACTCCCCAGTCCGGCCAAATGCGCCCGCTGGTGGTTATTGTGAATTTCGATGGCTTTAAACTACCAGAATGAGGGCAAGGGGATCAAAACTCCCCGCTACCATTGCCGTCACCAACGTCGCCACCTTGGGCTGACACGATAATCTGCATCAGCGGCGCTCGGTTCACGACGGTGATTTTCCCATATGAGACGTCAATCCAAGCCTTCTTCTTCCAGGTGCTGAGTTGGCGGCCAACGGCCTCCCGCGTGGCCCCAACCATCTGACCCAACTCTTCTTGAGGAAGATGCAAGTCAATGAGCACGCCTTGGTCAGCTGGTACCCCATGTTTGCCAGCGAGATCCAGCAGGCGTTTTGCGAGGCGGAAGGTCACATCATGAAAGACAGTCTCTTGAAGCAACTCGCCCACCAGTTGGATACGGGCTCCTAAAAGCTCGACAATCGGCATGAACATGGTCGGTTCGCTGGTGGCAAATCCCAGCATATCGTCGCGGCTGAGACAAAGAAGGTCGGTTGGTTCAGCAGCTGTTGCATCCACCAGGCGGCTGCCACCTTCAAACAGTCCCAACTCACCAAACCACTCACCGGTGTCAGCCTGATTGAGCGCGACCGTCTTTCCCTCGGCTGAGTCCACCGACAGGCGCAGGCGACCTTTGAGGATGCCGAAATACCGGTCTGAGGCGTCTCCACGCGCATAAAGGGGATCGCCAGCGTCCAATGAGAGTGGCCTCGCCCGTTCCAGCACAACGGATCGGGCAGGCGCTGGGAGGACCGAAAAGAGGGGACTCATCATGACCAGGTCGTCAGCGCTGATTTTCTGGCCTGGTTTCCCCATAGATTTCCCCGTTTTTTGCATTCGTCGGTGTAAATGTGACCCAGATCGCAGTCTCATTTCCAGCTTCTCTTTAAGAGATTGCCATGGCCTGACGCAGGCCGCACGCAAACGGAGGAAAAACCATGTCAGTCCAAGAAGCCGCCCCTACCAGTATCCGCGAAAGCGTCTCCCCAGAAGAATGGGAAGCCCGGGTCAATCTCGCCGCCTGTTATCGCCTTGTCGCGCATTATGGCTGGGACGATATGATCTTCACTCACATTTCCTCCAAACTCTCTGACGGTACCTTCCTGATCAATCCTTACGGGTTTTTCTTTGATGAAATCACCGCCAGCAGCCTGGTCAAGATCGACCTTGAGGGAAACAAACTGGATGATTCACCGCATTTCGTGAACCCGGCCGGCTTCACCATTCACAGCGCTGTCCATGAGATCCGCCATGATGCTAATTGCGTCATTCACCTGCACACAATCCCCGGCACGGCGGTCTCGACCGCAGAAGAGGGACTTTTGCCGCTCAATCAAACAGCGATGCTGATCCGCGAAGAGCTCGCCTATCATGAATATGAAGGTGTTGCGGTCGATCATGACGAACGCCCACGTCTACAGGAAGACCTAGGCGACAAAAACATGATGCTCCTGTGGAACCATGGCACGTTGACCGTGGGTGAGACCGTCGCTGAAGCTTTTATGCGGATGTATTATTTGGAGCGTGCCTGTGAAATGCAGGTGGCGACGCTCTCGTCCGCCAAACAGCTCCATAACCCGATGCAGGGAATTCCAGAGAGAACAGCCACTCAAGGCACTGACCCAGAGCTTGCTCAGAAAGTGACAAACCATCTGGCATGGCCGGCCATGCTTCGGAAGCTCGATCGGATTGACCCGTCCTATCGCGACTAAACTCCACAGCACAAAAAAAGGCGGCACCTATTTGGATGCCGCCTTTGGTTTTGATGATAAGCTGAGCTCTAGGCCTCAACCTCAAATGTCAGGCCTGCATTTGCGCGCAGACGATCGATGATCTCCATGCCAAAGGCTGGCGCTGGTGTGTAAATACCACCCGGCAGATCCGCCACGTTCTGGATCAAGCAGATCGCGCTTTCTGAAATCATCTTGGACGTCGAGCCATAGCCTGGGTCCTTGTCGCCAGTTACGCCGACCTTGATAGAGGCACCATCTGGCATTTCCCCGACGAAGAGAACATCATAGTTGCCTGCTTCACGCTCTTCCTTGGAAGGTCCTTCGCCAGGCTTTGGCGCATCATCACCACCGGTAATGTCGGTCGCCGCAATTACTTCTGCCGTTTTCTTGCCGGTTTCACCAGGGCCCGCCAGCATCATTTCGTCATACTGAAAGTCCGTGCCATAGGCATTGTCCATCAGGAAGTTTGAACGGTGGATGTTCTTAGTATTGATGACCGCCATAAAGAAGGGGGCTACCCACATGCCCACGGCTGGATCTTCGTAAGGCTTCATGCCATCAGGCTGCTCAATGCCTTCATAGCCTGGAGCCAGGGAGTAGGGATTGAACAGGTGACCCATCATCGCTGGATCCTTCTGAGCCAGTTCAAACGTCGCCCGGCCACTCGCAGCAGTACCGCCGGAGAGTGTGCCATTCATGGCGCGAACACGGCCTTTGACCCGCGGTGCTGGCTTGCCGAACTTGGCTTTCGCCTGCTCCTGCAGGAAGTAAACACCCATATCGAATGGGATTGAGTCGAACCCACAGGAGAAGACGATCCGCGCGCCGGATTTTTTGGCGGCTTCACCATGGGCGTCGATCATTTTCCGCATGAAGGGAACTTCGCCACAGAGGTCAACATAGTCTGTCCCAGCTGCTGCACAGGCCGCCACGAGCGGCTCCCCATAGAGCAGATATGGACCCACAGTGGTGATCACGACTTTGGTGCTCTCGACCATATTCTTCAGCGCTGCTGGATCAGCTGCGTCTGCAGCAATCAGAGGCGTATCAGCCGGCGCACCGATCAAATCACGGACAGAGGCGAGTTTTTCAGCGCTCCGGCCGGCCATGGCCCACTTAACTGAACCATCTGCATACTGTTTGCTCAGATATTCCGCTACCAGACGGCCGGTAAACCCGGTGGCGCCATATACGACAATGTCGAACTCTCTTGTCCCTGCCATCACTTTAATCTTTCTTCTATTGTACGTTTCTCACCGCAGAAAAGCGGCTGAAGCCCTAAGGAACCTATCACGGGGTAACCATATTCAACAGGGACCCCAAACTTCGATTAGCGGTTTTCTTCAAAACCATATAAGACCCGGGTTTGCCAGCGCGGCAGCTCCCTCGCCAGCGCTCAGAGCCGGAACATTAGAAGCTATGTCAGACCCCCATAACATCAACCCTGTCCTCGCGCGCGCGCTTGAGAAAAAGGGATATGCCTCTTTGACAGAGGTGCAGGAAGCGGTCATCGCGCCTGAAACTGATGGTAGAGACCTTCTGGTCTCCGCCCAGACGGGATCGGGCAAAACGGTTGCCTTCGGCCTCGCAATCACGCCAACCATTCTCGGGACTCAAGAAGTATTTGGACCGGCAGTGCTGCCTCAGGCATTGGTCGTCGCGCCAACACGTGAGCTCGCCATTCAGGTGCAGCGGGAACTGACCTGGCTCTTTGGCGAAGCAAAAGGAAAGATAGCATCATGTGTGGGCGGCATGGACCCCCGTGCGGAGCGCCGGGCACTCGCCCGTGGGGCTCATGTTGTGGTGGGAACACCTGGTCGCCTGCGTGACCATATTGAGCGCGGTGGGCTCGACATGTCTGGCCTTCGCGCCGTGATACTCGACGAAGCGGATGAGATGCTCGACTTCGGGTTCCGGGAAGATCTTGAGTTTATTCTCGACACCGCGCCCAAAGAACGCCGGACATTAATGTTCTCCGCGACCGTCCCGCGCACGATCAGCAATATGGCTAAGCGGTATCAGAAAGACGCATTGCGGATTTCGACCGTCAGCGAACGCGGCCAACATAGCGATATTGAGTATCGGGCTCTGTCGGTCGCGCCGAGCGACAAAGAAAACGCCATCATCAATGTGCTGCGTTACTATGATGCAGAAAGCGCCATTGTCTTTTGTAAGACCCGTCAGGACGTTAATCGTCTCTCGAGCCGCTTTGGCAATCGCGGCTTCTCCGTTGTCTCTTTGTCTGGCGAACTGAGCCAGAACGAGCGAACCCATGCATTGCAGGCCATGCGCGATGGGCGCGCCCGGGTCTGTATCGCAACAGATGTGGCTGCGCGCGGTATCGACCTGCCGGGGCTGGAACTTGTCATCCACGCGGACCTGCCAACGAATAGCGATGTGTTGAAGCACCGTAGTGGCCGGACAGGTCGCGCAGGCAAGAAGGGCATTTGTGCCCTTATTGTTCCTCACACGATGCGCAAACGCGCGCAGCGATTGCTGCAGGGCGCACGGCTAGAAGTTGAGTGGGCGGCGGCGCCAAGCCTGCAGGAAATCCAGGCAATGGATACAGAACGCCTTCTCACAGATCCGTTGCTCTCGCAAACCTATGACGAGAAAGCTCTCAAACTCGCCCAGGAGCTCCTGGAACGTCATGGCGCAGAGCAAGTGGCCGCTGCCTTCCTGCAACAGCGGCAGACAGACACGCCATCAGCTGAAGAGCTTCTCGACGCGCCCGTCCACAAGGATACTCGTGCGAAACGAGAAAAGCAGCAACGTGAGCGGGAGCCGTTTGGTGACTCGGTCTGGTTTAAAATGACGGCGGGTCGTAAAGAGCGGGCAGAACCCAGTTGGCTGTTGCCTATCATCTGCCGCCTGGGCCATGTGACCAAACGCGAAGTCGGTGCCATCAAGATCGGCGAGACTGAAACCCGTTTTGAAATCAAAGCGAAAGACGCTGGCCGCTTCATCGACGCAGTAGCGGCATCCGGCGGTGGCGAAAAATCTATCCGGATCACCCAGGAAGAAGGTGCAACGGCTGAATGGGTTCCCGAAGTCACCTCGCTTGAACGTCCCGCAGCTCCTTCGAAAAAGAAGGATGGGGAGCGGAGCAAGTCCAAACCGCGCAAGAAAGAAAAATGGACGCGCGCGCAGAAGAACGCTGCTAAGAAAAACAAAGCCAAAGCTCAGTCCAACGAGAAAAAGAAAGCCCGCAAGACGCCCACCGACGGCGGCGGCGGCGGCGGTATGGACGCCCTTATCCGGAAGCCGAAAAGAAAGCCGTCCTAAGTGCTTTCACTACGGTATCGCTCAATCCATTGTCTGCTTTCAGCGTCGGCCATTTTGGATGTGGCTGGTTCGACGTCTCGCGCCATAGCTGGATCGCGGTCCACTGCAGTAAGCAACGGCCGCAGCACTGATTGAGGATCTCTAGCGAGGTCCTCATAGGTGACTTGCAGGGGCGAAAGGCCCTGTGCTGCAAACCAGGTCCGCCATGCGGCATCATCTCGGGTGAGGGATGCAATCTCTTTATCGATCGTTTGAGCGTCATAGGTGACAGGTAGAGGTTCCTTTGTTCCCTGACGCACCGATCCATCAGATGAGAGGTGCCACTGACCGCTTTGTGCAGCCCGAATGAGCGACACCGCCTGCGCGACTTTGTCTTCCCTGACGAGGTTCACGTATAGCGGCGAACCGAAGGCTCTTTCGAACAAGGCGGCATCGCATTGTTGTTCCGGGAAGAGTGCTGAGATCCGGTCCACAAGCCCCTCAACACTTTCCCACATGAGACGAAGACCAAATGTGCCTGAGCTATCTGTTCCATGTTTCCGGATCGCAGTCAGATAGGCGCGTTCAAACTCTGATGCGCCGGTCGCATGTTCGCCTCTGACGCCCAACTGCTGCGCCCAGTCCAGGATCGACTCTGGTCGATAAAATGATTGGGGCTTACCGAGGGCACCCGTCGTGGCCATCAGATCGCACAACATGGTGCTGCCGCTTCGCGGATTCGCGCAGAGAATGATGGATTGGTACTTGGGCATAGGCTCAGCCTAGGAGCACCGCTTTGCTTTTGGCAACGCCTACGCAAAGAAAAAGGCCGCAGCTGAGCTGCGGCCTTCGTCATGAGGCTGGACCGGGGTGTTCTATCCGATCGAACCTCCCTCACTCAAGCAAGATCAAAACGATCCAGGTTCATGACCTTGGTCCAGGCGCTTACGAAGTCGATCGCGAATTTCTCACTTGCGTCTTCACTTGCATAGACTTCGGACAGAGCACGGAGTTCCGAGTTCGAACCGAAGATGAGATCGGCCCGCGTTCCAGTCCATTTGACCTCACCACTTGCGCGATCTTTTCCTTCGAAGACCGCGTCATCGTCCGAAGCGGCTTTCCATGTCGTGCTCATGTCGAGCAGGTTCACGAAAAAGTCGTTGGTGAGTTTACCTGGCTGGTCCGTGAAGACACCATGTTTCGCACCGTCGGCATTGGTGCCAAGGACCCGCAGGCCACCGACAAGAACCGTCATCTCCGGTGCGGTCAGCGTGAGCAGCTGTGCCCGATCAACCAACAGCTCCTCAGCTGAGACTGTGTATTTGGCCTTCAGGTAGTTGCGGAAACCATCAGCTGCTGGTTCCAGCATTGCTACGGATGCGACGTCTGTCTGTTCCTGCGTGGCGTCAGCCCGGCCAGGAGAGAAGGGAACCGTCACGTTCTGTCCTGTATCCTTCGCAGCTTTCTCGATGGCTGCACCGCCTGCAAGAACAATCAGGTCAGCCAAGGAGACTTTCTTGCCGCCAGACTGAGACGCGTTGAACGCATTCTGGACTTCCTCCAGTTTGCCCAACACGTTGGCCAGCTGCGCAGGCTGATTGACGTCCCAATCTTTCTGGGGAGCCAAACGAATGCGTGCACCGTTGGCACCACCGCGCATATCCGAGCCTCGGAAGGTGGAGGCCGACGCCCAAGCAGTCGATACGAGTTCTGATACGGAGAGCCCCGTCGCCAGGACTTTTTCCTTCAGGTTTGCGATATCCTGATCATCGACCAAGTCGTGCGTCACTTCAGGGATAGGGTCCTGCCAGTTAAGAACTTCTGCAGGTACATCCGCGCCAAGGTAGCGCGACCGCGGCCCCATATCGCGATGGGTCAGCTTGAACCACGCCCGTGCGAACGCATCGGCAAACTGATCCGGGTTTTCATGGAAGCGCCGTGAGATAGGCTCATAGATCGGATCCATACGGAGCGCCATGTCTGCAGTCGTCATCATCAGCGGCACTTTTTTGCCGGATCCATCAACCTGCGGCGCATGGTCTTTGTCTGCAAGGTCTTTCGCTGCCCACTGGTGGGCACCGGCAGGGCTCTTAGTCAGTTCCCATTCGTAGCCGAACAGAACGTCAAAAAAGCTGTTGTCCCAGGTCGTTGGGGTAGGGGTCCAAGCGCCTTCAATGCCGCTGGTGATCGTATCAACGCCTTTGCCAGACTTGTGTGTGCTGAGCCAGCCCTGCCCCTGTGCTTCGATTGGCGCACCTTCAGGTTCAGGACCCACTTGTGCTGCGTCGCCAGCACCGTGACCCTTACCGAAGGTGTGACCGCCCGCTACGAGGGCAACCGTTTCTTCGTCATCCATCGCCATACGCGCAAAGGTATCGCGAATGTCGCGACCTGAGGCTACAGGATCAGGATTACCATTCGGGCCTTCCGGGTTCACATAGATCAAACCCATCTGAACAGCAGCCAGGGGGTTTTCCAGCTCGCGTTCACCGGAGTAACGGCTGTCGCCCAGCCAGCTGTCTTCTGCACCCCAGTAAATGTCCTGCTCTGGCTCCCATACGTCAGCGCGACCACCGGCAAAACCGAATGGCTTCAGCCCCATGGACTCAATAGCGCAATTGCCTGCAAGGATCATGAGATCAGCCCAGGAAAGCTTGTTGCCGTATTTCTTCTTGACCGGCCACAGCAGCATACGGGCCTTATCGAGATTGCCATTATCAGGCCAGCTGTTGAGCGGTGCAAAACGCTGTGTGCCCGTGCCGGCTCCACCACGACCGTCAGCTGTTCGGTAAGTCCCGGCGCTGTGCCAAGCCATCCGGATGAAGAGGGGACCATAGTGACCGTAGTCCGCGGGCCACCAATCCTGAGAGTCCGTCATCAGATCAAAAATGTCTTGCTTCACAGTAGCCAGATCAAGCTTCTGGAACTCGGACGCATAGTCGAAGTCTTCTCCAAGCGGGTTGGACTTCGCAGAATGCTGGCGAAGAATGTTCAGCTTCAACTGATTGGGCCACCAATCCTGATTAGATGTGCCTTCACCTGCCGTGTGTTTTTTCGCGCCACCTGAGAAGGGGCATTTGCCTTCACCGTCCATCTTCGCCTCCGATTGCTATGCAGACCCTAATTTAGAATCTCTCTAAACAGAGATATAGCAACTTAGAATTATTCTAACAAGGGGTGAGGGGCAAATTTCTCAAAAAGAGTCTCAGGCCGCCCGTCACGAGGAAGCCTAGCGACTGTTGTGATCGTCTTAATTGCAGATCGACGTGAGCTGCCAGGCGTGACATTCCACTGGCAAAGACCGTGCAAGATCTGCCCAAGAATCACCTGTCTGGCCATCGGTCAGTGCCGCCAAAGCTATTTTTTGGTGAATAGCTTCTTTTTGGACAGCACAGGGCGGGCGGTACGTTATCCCACCTACGATAGGTCCAGCCTGAATAGAAAGTGGCGGAGGGAGTTGGGTCCGAACTTGTGAGGTACCAAGGGGGTTTTCGCAAGAGCTGCAGGATTTGCATGGACGCCATGTTTTACGTTTTTACTTTTAGCAATCCATTGTCTGCAGATTCCTCAAACTCCCATCTATCCGCCACACACTCGAATGTTTCATCTCGAAAATAGAACAAATAGTGTCTTTGCGCTTCTGGTGCTTGAGCTATTTCCTGCCAGTCATTTGGCGCGTCCAACAGATGTTTGTCTCCAGAAAGCTCATAAAACTCACCCCATTCCGGCAACAGTTTGCTGAACCTGCATTGTCCAAGATACCAACCTTCATCGTTAGTTTCGCCAAGCCTGTATTTGGAACAGTTTTTGAAAATGATTGAACCCGTCTCACCTTCTTGAAAAATCGGATAGAGGAATATGTTGAGGAGAAATTTGACGGTGACATCGGCCCCGCTGATTTGAGCGGACGGATAAGGATCGTTGGGGTCGGCATTCCACCTATGATTCAGCTTATTGAACTCAAACGGCATGACCTTCTCCGTTGCTCAATAAGATCAAGAAACTACAGACCACAAAAGTGGCGGAGGGGGTGTCCGCCAAACTCCATTCCTAGAGGTTCCGAAACGTTCCGCTTTTCAACGCATATTCGGCTTTTTTCGTCATCTTTTTTCCCGTCGATTCCTAACCAGTCCTTCTCGTTCCATGATATAAGTGGTGGTTGAAACGATGGTTCATAGAACCGATTGTTATCGGAGAAAAACCGCTATGCCCCGCCAATCGAACAAGCTCACTGCACGGAAGGTCAGCAGCCTGCGTACACCCGGCAGGTACGGAGATGGAGCAGGCTTGTGGCTTCAAATCAGTCCCGAAGGTGGCAAATCCTGGCTCTTTCGCTACACGCTCAACGGGCGCGCACGAATGATGGGGCTTGGACCAGTCGATCTTGTTTCACTCACAGAGGCAAGGGAGCAGGCTCTTGCTCACAGAAAGCTTTTGCTGGCAGGAATTGATCCACTTGCTCATAGGGACACTGAGCGAAGGAAGAGCCGTCTTGCAGACGCATCGGCTATAACCTTTGAGGAAGCGGCAACGCGCTATATCGATGCACGAAAGGTCGCCTGGAAAAATGCCAAGCATGCCAGCCAGTGGCGAAACACCCTGGAGACCTATGCCTATCCAATCTTCGGCGAACTTCCGGTCGAAGCGCTGGATACAGGGCTGGTACTCAAGGTGCTTGAGCCTATCTGGACTGAAAAGCCCGAAACCGCCTCCAGAGTGCGTGGGCGTATCGAAGCCGTGGTCGACTGGGCGACAGCACGTGGGTATAGGCAGGGAGATAACCCCGCGCGATGGAAGGGCCACCTCGACAAACTTCTTCCAAGCCGCAATCAGGTTCGAGCTGTCAAACATCACCACGCTTTGCCTTACGCCGACGTTCCTGCGTTTTTCGAACAATTGCGCCTTCGCGAAGAGCTATCGGCAAAGGCACTCGCATTCACTGTCCTGACAGCAAGCCGCACCAGCGAAACCCTCGGAGCGCGTTGGCAGGAGTTCGATTTTGCGAAAAGAGTCTGGACCATTCCGGCTGAGCGGATGAAGAGCGGCAGGGAACATCGCGTTCCCTTGTCCGCAGCAACTCTGAAGGTGCTCAAGGACCTGCCAGACGGTGTAGGGGAAGCCTTCGTGTTTCCCGGTGGTAAACGGAATCGCTCACTGAGCAATATGGCGATGCTCGCCTGCCTGAAACGCATGGATCGCAAGGAGTTGACCGTTCACGGATTCAGGTCGAGTTTTCGCGACTGGGCAGCAGAGCAAACCAATGTCGCTCGTGAGGTCGCCGAACAAGCACTTGCCCACACGATTTCCGATCAGGTCGAGGCGGCATACCGCCGGGGTGACCTTTTTGAGAAACGTCGGCGCCTCATGGGCACCTGGGGCAGCTACTGCTCGACGGTCAAAGCGGGCAGCAACAACGTCGTGCCTTTGGCGAGAAAAGCCTGATCTCAGATACGCAATAGCGTGTCCTTTACACGTTCCAGGCACCATTGCGCACCTATGAAATGACCAGCAGGAACATTTCCGGAACACTTGTTTACAGCCTTCCTTTTTTCTCTATTTAAAACAAAGACTTAATAGCCACTCGAAGACGTGGTTTTACATTCCTGACGCTTCCGCTTGCACACCAGATGTGGTATGCTGTTTGCTCGAAATATCTAGGCAACTAGGGGGCCAAACTGTGGTCGACAATCGAGTACTGCTTCGGCCTGAGGTCGAAAATATGACCGGGCTTTCCCGGTCAACCATCTATCAGCGGATGGCCGCCGGAGCCTTCCCCAAGCCCGTCAGACTAGGCCCCCAACGCGTTGGTTGGATCTCAACCGAAATCAGCCAATGGATTGAAGACCGGGTCAGAGAGCGCGATACGGGGCGGTAGTGGAAGAACCTTCGGGATTCGAACGAGATGCGCCACTCAGACTTCTCTGGGAATACGGGCACTCGCTTTCAGATTTCGATGACGCCTTTGGGTTAGCAGGAGTTAGCAAGACATTCGCGTCAATGGTGTTGGCACTGGCCCGCGAAGTGATCATTAGTGGTCGAAATGTTTCCTACTCCCGTAGGCGCCAGCACTATTCCGACAAACCCAAAATCTATCGGGACGGCTTATACACGTTCCATAAGGTACTTCCTGCTGTGGAACACCTCTACAAGCTAGGCCTTATTGAGCACGACCAAGCACCTCCAGGCCGGCTTGGCTGGCAATCAACGATGCGCGCAAACGAACAGTTAGTTCAGATTGCCCTTCCGTTCATCGTGAAAGGGGTGCAACTACGTCGCCCCAGGACGTGCCTACTGCTGAAAGACAGTGAAAAGAAGCTCATCGAGTATGGAAGGTCTGGTCCGATAGATACGATGGAACGAGAAATATCCGCCTTCAACGAGGCTCTGCTTTCCATTGATCTTGGTTCGGCTATTGGTCACAGAACATTCCTGGTCAGGATTTTCAACAACGGAACATTCTCGCAAGGTGGCCGCTTCTATGCGGCAGGGGGCGGCTGGCAAACGCTCAGCAAAGAAGAGCGGCTACATCTGACGATCAATGGCGACCCGGTAGCAGAAATCGACTATAGCGAGCTTCATCCAACACTTGCTTACCACAAAGCGGGCCTGCCCGCGCCGGATGGTATCTACGACATTCCCGGGTACCCAAGGGGCCTAATCAAAATCGCATTCAATACTATGCTCAACGCCTCGTCAGAGCATGCAGTGCGCCTCAGCCTCGCAACAAAACCAGCCATGCTCAACCATCTGGTGGGAGATGAGATCTTTGGGAAGGGCAATGCAAAACAGCTTCGGATAGCGGCCGCAGCATTTGATCCTACTCTCCGTCAACAAGGACTCGAGACTGCGGCGGCGATCATAGATGAACTTAAGCAGAAGCACCGCCCCATCGAACAAGTGTTCTTCTCAGGCATGGGTCCCAAGTTGCAGCGACTGGACAGCGAGATCGCATCAATGGTGATGAAAACAATGCGCAACCGGGGCGAAATGCCCTTGCCCGTGCACGACAGCTTTATTGTGCGTGCATCTCAAGGGGACCACCTCGAGCAGGCAATGATCGAAGCCGGAGAGCGTATGCACGCATCCCTCAGCTGCAAACGTTCTTCAATTGTTTCATAGGCTTAGAAGGAATTGTTTCCACATATGCCTCTTCCTCCCTTCTCCTCCTCTCTTCCTTCTTCCTCAGCTATGCAGGTCTTCCGAGGTGTTCCGGCAAGAAAACAGCAACATCAAGCGATTTGGGCCTTCGTGATTGAGCGAGAAAGGTGTCTCAGAAAATTTTCGCCCGGCGCAGCACATCCGCGGTTCTTGACGAAATTTGGGAATGTCGTGCTCATGGAAATGTGGCGTGAATACCAATCCAAAGACACGCCTCAGGGTGAAACTTATCGAGAATGACCGGGAAAAAGACAGACCGCATAAGCACCCATCGGACCCCAAATTACTCAAGACGGGATTGTGAAGTTTCCAGAAGATTTCGGAAAAAAGGAGAATGGTATTGGGAGGCATTGGTTCGGGGCGGCTCAGCGGATTTGGATCCAACACCGTTGAATGCAATCGTTCGATTGATGCAAGTCGGCTCCAGAAAGAAGGATGCCTCGCTCCTGGATGGACCGGGAATTGGGCGTGGAAGTGCGACGATGAGCGAGTTGCGCTGATCTCGCTGCAAATGGAGGAGAGCGCTCTGCTACTGAAATACAATTTCCGTCGCTATGGAGAAGAATGGGAAAGCGTAATTGAACGGGTCTCTATAACCCGGATCCCATGTCGATTTGGAGGAACACGTCCCTATTTTAAGTGTCCAGGAGTTGTGAATGGCAGACATTGTGGACGCAGAGTCATCAAACTCTATGGCGCAGGAGCTTATTTTCTCTGTCGTCATTGCTATCGGTTATCTTACGAAAGCCAGAGGCAGGACGACCTAGACCGCGCTCGCCAGCGAGCTGGTAAGATCAGACAACGCCTTGGTGGGTGTCCAGGTCACGATGAGCCTCTGCCTGACCGCCCCAAGGGGATGTGGTCCCGAAAATATGAGCGCCTTCTCAGCGAGCTCCTGGAGGCCGAGGCACACGCTGACGACGTCTTCATTGCCCATGGTACCCGGCTGCTAGCGCGAATGGGGCACTCCGATTTTGCAGATTTCCGATAGCGCCCCAGGCTGATAGGATGATTTTTTGTGATTCAGCCGAAGTGACTTCGTCGCCGGGCGAAACATGGGAATGGCGACAGATGGCAAGGTGGCAAGAAGCTAATGGAATTACAGGCCGTATCAAATTTTGTGTTCTCTGTTCCGCGTTGGGCTTTTAGTGACCTTGAACAGTGAGGAAATCAAACCCGCGCTCTGGGAAGCGGCGAACACGCTGCGCGGTTCTGCCGTCGACCGCACCGACTGGAAAGGCTACATACTTCCACTTCTGTTCTTCAAACGTATTTCAGATGTCTGGGATGAGGAGACGATCGAAGCGAAAGAATTGTACGGAGAAGCGGATCCATCTTTCTTTCCGGAAACTCATCGATTTATTGTACCCGAAGGTTGTCATTGGAACGACGTACGCGAAGCCGCTGTGAATGTCGGCGCTGCGCTTCATCACGCGTTGCAAGAAATCGAACGGTCCAATCCGGATACGCTATTTCGTGTCTTCGGCACTGCCGACTGGGGGAACAAGGAAAAGTTCTCTGACGAGCTGCTCAAGGACCTGATCGAGGGCTTCTCAGACATCCAGCTTGGGAACACCTCAGTCAGCACCGACGTCCTTGGCGACGCATACGAATACCTGATCGGAAAGTTCGCCGACGTCACACGCCGTAACAAGGCAGGCGAGTTCTACACGCCGCGTAGCGTCGTTCGGATGATGGTTGAGATCCTCGATCCCCAGGAGGGCGAAAGCATCTACGATCCCGCCTGCGGGACAGGCGGCATGCTGCTCGGTGCAATCGAGCACGTCATGCGCAAAGGCGGTGACCCTCGGACATTCTACGGCAAGATTTACGGCCAGGAAAAGAACCTGACAACATCCGCGATCGCACGGATGAACCTGGTCTTGCATGGGATCGAAGACTTCCAGATCGCCCGCGAAGACACGCTTCGCAGCCCGGCGTTTACAGATTCCAGCACAGGCGGGACTGCGACCTTCGACTGCGTCATCGCGAACCCGCCGTTCTCGCTGAAGGAATGGGGGCGTGAGCTCTGGGAGGCCGACCCGTGGGGGCGCGTCCAGTATGGCATTCCGCCAGAGAGCTACGGCGATTATGCCTTCGTCCAGCACATGATCTCGTCGATGGCGGCGACCGGAAACAGCCGGATGGCCGTCGTCCTGCCGCAGGGTGCCTTGTTCCGGAAGTCGGCCGAAGGGACCATTCGCCAGGCGCTGCTTGAGAACGACATGATCGAGGCCGTAATCGGCCTGGCGCCGAACCTGTTCTACGGCACACAGCTTGCCGGCTGCGTAGTCGTGCTTCGGCGCAAGAAGCCGGCCGAGCGCAAGAACAAGGTCCTGATCATCGACGCGTCGAGCCTGTTCCGCAAAGGCCGCGCTCAGAACTTCCTCGAGCAGGAGCATAGCGACCAGATCGTCGCCTGTTATCGCGCCTTCGAAGATGTTGAGGATCGCGCCAAAGTCGCCACTATAGACGAGATCAAGAAGGAAGGTTGGACGCTCAACATCTCCCGCTACGTGCTGCCACCCATCGGCGAGGACATCCCTCCGCTGCCCGAGGCCGTCGATGCCTTCAAAACCGCCCTTGCAGACGCACGCGCGGCCGAGGATCACCTGCGAAAGGTGCTGACTGAGGGAGGCTGGCTGCAATGACCGAACACCTCTCCCAGCGCGAGCTCGAAAGCTATCTCTGGGGCGCCGCGACGCTGCTCCGCGGCCTTGTCGATGCCAGCGACTACAAGCAGTACATCTTCCCACTGATGTTCTTCAAACGCCTCTCCGACGTCTGGGACGAGGATTATCAGGACGCACTCGACGAAACCGAAGACGAAGGCTACGCGACCGCCACGGCCAATGACCGCTTTGTCATCCCCGAAGGCGCGCATTGGAACGACGTGCGCAGCGCGCCAAGGGATGTGGGGCGGGCAATGCTCTCGGCCTTCCTCGCCATCGAGGCTGCCAATCCGGAACGGCTGCAGGGCGTCTTCGGCAACGCCAACTGGACCGACAAGGGCCAGATGCCCGACGCCACGCTCAAGAACCTGATCGAACACTTCTCAAAGCATGACCTAACACTGGCCGCCGTGCCTGAAGACGAGCTCGGCAATGGCTACGAATTTCTGATCAAGAAATTTGCCGACGACAGCGGCCACACCGCGCAGGAATTTTATACGAACCGCACGCTAGTCCATCTCATGGCGCAGATGCTGGAACCGCAACCGGGCGAAAGCATCTATGATCCGACCTGCGGCACCGGCGGCATGCTGATCTCCTGCCTTGCCGAAGCCAAGCGGCGTGGTGGCGACACGCGGACCATCGGGCTTTACGGGCAGGAGCTGATCACCATCACCGCCGCCATCGCCCGGATGAACCTCGTCATCCATGGCGTATCAGATTTCCAGATCTCCGGCGGCAACACGCTGGCCGCCCCCGCCTTCGCCGAAGGGGACGCGCTGCGCACCTTCGACGTGGTCCTCGCCAATCCACCGTACTCCATCAAGAAATGGAACCGCGGCGCGTGGGAGAAGGATCCCTGGGGCCGCAATTTCCTCGGTACCCCGCCGCAGGGGCGCGCGGACTACGCCTTCTTCCAGCACATCCTGAACAGCATGGACCCCGAAACCGGGCGCTGCGCGATCCTGTTCCCGCATGGCGTGCTGTTCCGCAACGAAGAGGCCGAAATGCGGCGCAAGTTGATTGAGGCCGATCTGGTGGAATGTGTGCTCGGGCTGGGGCCGGGGCTGTTCTACAACTCGCCGATGGAGGCCTGCGTCATTCTCTGCCGCAGCAAGAAGCCCGCCGACCGGCAAGGGCGCATCCTGTTCATCGACGCAGTGGCCGAGATCGCGCGCGAACGGGCGCATAGCTTTCTGCGGCCAAAGGATCAGGTACGCATCCTTGCGGCCTATCAGGATTTCACCGATGCGCCGGGGTTTGCCAGCGTTGTCAGCACCGCCGATGTGATGGCGGCCGAGGGAAACCTCTCCATCGCCCGCTATGTGAAGAAGCCAAAGCCAGAGATGCCTGTGGGTGAGGCTCTGACCTTGACAGCCGCTTGGGACACCTTCGATACCGAGGGGCGCGGCTTCTGGACCGGCATAGACGCACTCGTCGATATGCTGGATGGATTAGAACCGGCGGAGGACGCCGATGCTTGAGCGTCCGTCGAAACCGACCACCTACCGCTTCGATCAACTGGTAGATCAGATCAACCAGCGTGTGATGCCCGCAGATGCGGATGTTGAACGCTATGTCGGGCTGGAACACCTCGACCCCGACAGCCTGCGCATTCGCCGTTGGGGTGACCCAAGCGAGGTGGAGTCGACCAAACTGCGGTTCGAGCCTGGCGACATCATCTTTGGCAAGCGGCGAGTATATCAGCGCAAGGTCGCGGTGGCCAATACGGAAGGCATCTGTTCCGCGCACGCCATGGTGCTGCGCGCCAAGCCAGACACTGTGCTGCCAGAGTTTCTGCCGTTCTTCATGCAAAGCGATCTTTTTATGGAGCGGGCGCTGAGCATTTCGGTCGGCTCGCTCTCGCCCACCATCAACTGGAAGGCGCTTGCGAAGGAGCAATTCCTGCTACCGCCGATCCCGGAGCAGGCGCGAATGGTAGAGGTGCTTACTGCATTTGACGCCTATCAGGACTCTCTCTTAGCTTTGCAGGACGCCACAAATGACACACTTCACTCATACCTTGAGAAGGAGTGGGACCCATCTTCAAGGGCTTGGCCAGTTACCCGACTTGGCGATGTACTGAGTGTTGTATCGGGGGGTACGCCAAGCAGAGCCAAAAAAGAATATTGGGGCGGTGAAATTCCGTGGGTGAAAACTGGTGAAGTTACCTATGGCACCATAACTTCGACGGAGGAGAGCATTACTGTTTCGGGCCTAAAAAACTCTTCGGCGAGGATGGTGCCAGTCGGTACAGTTTTGGTGGCGCTTTTTGGTCAAGGTCCGACCTTGGGGCGCGCTGCAATTCTCGGAATTGAAGCTACAACCAATCAAGCGTGCGCATGTATTCTTCCTAATTCTTCAATGGACAAAGAGTTCGTCTTCTATTTTTTGAAGCGTCAGTATCAAAGGCTTCGGTCGCTGGCACGAGGTGCTAACCAACCGAACCTAAACCTGGCAATTATCAAAAATCTTGAAATTCCGCTACTCTCCATTTCGAACCAGATCAAGCTCAGAGAGGACGCTAAAGCCATCGAACAAAAGTGCGCTGCAATCAAAAGTCGATTGGTAGAGTTTCATTTGCTGAAGTCGTCGCTAAATCGGCGAATATTCGGTGAGGTTTAACATTTTCAACGAAGCCAACACCGTCGAAGCATTTATCCGCGACCGCCTCACCGGGGCGACCAGCCCGGCCAGCGTCGCAACCGGCCTCGCCCGGCAGGGTGGCGCGATCTCCGGTCTGGGCTGGCATTTCGTCGGCCCCGCTGACCTTCCGCGTCAGGCGCAGGAGGCGCTGGTCGAGCCCTATCTGCGGGATGCGCTGATCCGCCTGAACCCCGACATCGCCGACAATCCTAGCCGCGTGGACGACGTACTCTACCGACTGCGCGCCATTGTGATGAGCGCGCGCTCAGACGGGCTGGTGAAGGCCAACGAGGAATTTGGCGCCTGGATGCTCGGCGAACGCTCCATGCCCATCGGCGCGAATGGCGAGCATGTCACCATCCGCCTGATCGACTTTGACAACATTGAACAGAACAGCTTTGTCGTCACCCAGCAATTCACCTTCCGCGCAGGCAAGACCGAAAAGCGCGCAGATCTGGTGCTGCTGGTCAACGGCCTGCCGCTTGTCCTGATCGAAGCTAAGACGCCGGTCCGCTCCAGCCAAAGCTGGCTCGACGCAGCACTTCAGGTCCATGACGATTACGAGAAGAACATACCGGAACTGTTCGTGCCGAACGTCTTTTCCGTCGGGACCGAGGGCAAGGAATACCGCTACGGTTCTGTCCGCATGCCCGTCGATCTCTGGGGCCCGTGGCGGACGGATGTAGATGGCCCGCAATCCATGGGCGAGGTCGAAAAGGCCGTCACCGACATGCTGCGCCCATCGATGGTGCTGGACTTGCTCGCCAACTTCACCGCCTTTGCAACGCAGAAGGGCAAGCAGCGCATCAAGATCATCGCCCGCTACCAGCAAGTCGAAGGCGTCAACAAGATCGTCGAGCGCGTCGTCGCGGGCCAGGTGCGCAAGGGCCTGATCTGGCATTTCCAGGGCTCTGGTAAGTCGCTCCTGATGCTGTTCGCCGCCCGCAAGCTGCGCCTTCATCCCGCTTTGAAGAACCCGACAGTGCTGGTGGTGGTGGACCGGATCGACCTCGACGGCCAGATCGCTGGCACCTTTTACGCCGCCGATATGGCCAATCTGGTGCGCACCGACAGCCGCAAGGAGCTGTCCGACCTGTTGTCCAAGGACACCAGAAAGGTGGTAATCACCACGATCCACAAGTTCGGCGAGGCAGACGGTGTCCTGAATGACCGTGACAACGTCATCGTCATGGTCGACGAGGCGCACCGCACGCAGGAGGGTGGTCTGGGTCGCAAGATGCGTGAGGCGCTGCCGAACGCGTTCCTGTTCGGCCTCACAGGCACGCCGATCAACCGCGCCGACCGCAACACCTTTTACGCTTTCGGCGCTGAGATCGACGAGAACGGCTATATGAGCCGCTACGGGCTAAATGACTCGATCCGGGACGGCGCGACCAAGGAACTGCATTTTGAGCCGCGTCTCGTCGACCTGCACATCGATCAGCAGGCAATCGAGGCGGCTTACGCCGAACTGACCGATGGATTGACGGACGACGACAAGGACAAGCTCGGCCGCGCCGCCGCCAAGATGTCGATTCTTGTGAAGGCCCCCGAGCGCATCCGGGCAATCTGTGGTGACATTGCCAAGCACTATCTAGAAAAGGTCGCGCCCAATGGGTTCGGGGCGCAGGTGGTTACCTTCGACCGTGAAAGCTGCCTGCTCTACAAACAAGAGCTCGACAAGCTGTTGCCGCCTGAAGCGTCAGACATCGTCATGTCGGTCAACAGCGGCGAGGATCAGTATGCCGCCTACAGGCGCGACCGGGACGCGGAAGAGAAGCTCCTTGATCGGTTCCGCGACCCCAAGGACCCGCTGAAAATCATCATCGTGACCTCAAAGCTGCTCACAGGGTTTGACGCTCCGATCCTGCAGACGATGTATCTGGACAAGCCGCTGCGCGATCACACGCTGCTGCAGGCTATTTGCCGGACAAACCGTCCCTATGGTGAGCAAAAGACCCACGGGCTGATTGTTGACTACCTCGGGATCTTCGATGACGTCGCACAGGCGCTGAAGTTCGACGAGAAAGGCGTTCAGCAAGCTGTTTCCAACATTTCGGAACTGGCAGCTATGCTGCCTTCAGCGATCCAGAAATGCCTGGAGTACTTCGCTGGCGTCGACCGAAGTCTCACCGGGTACGAAGGCTTGATCGCCGCTCAGGACTGCCTGCCAAATAATGATAGGCGAGATGCTTTCGCATCCGACTTCAGTATTTTGAGCCGCATCTGGGAGGCACTGTCGCCCGATCCGATTCTGACATCGTATGAGAAAGATTACCGCTGGCTGGCGCAGGTCTACGAGTCGCTGAAGCCGTCAACCGGAACTGGCCGGCTCCTCTGGCACCGCCTCGGCGCGAAGACCATCGAGCTTATCCATCAGAATGTTCATGTCGATGCGGTGCGCGATGATCTCGACACCTTAGTGATGGATGCCGGGCTTCTGGAGGCAGTTCTCGGCAATCCCGACCCTGAGAAGAAAGCAAAGGAGATTTCCGTCAAGCTGACAGGGCGCCTTCGGAAGCATTCCGACAGCCCCAAGTACAAAGCGCTAGCCGATCGCCTGGAAGACCTGAAGAACCGCCATCAGCAGGGAGTGCTACTCAGCATCGATTTCCTGAAGGAACTGCTCGAGCTCGCGAAAGATGTCGTCAAAATGGAACGTGAGACACCAGTCGAAGAAGACATCGACAGGGGAAAGGCCGCTCTCACTGAGCTTTTCGAGAAGGCTAAGAACGGGGACACGCCAATCATGGTGCGGCGTGTCGTCGACGACATCGACGAGATCGTCCGTGCCGTGCGGTTCGATGGATGGCAGGCTACCCATGCCGGCGAGCGCGAAGTGAAGAAGGCTCTGCGGCAGACTCTTTTCAAGTACAAGCTCCACAACAACGCGGAGCTGTTCGAACGGGCCTATCGGTATGTATGTGAGTACTATTAGCTGAATGGTGCGCGTAGAAATTGACCGGCTCTGGAAGCGAAGCCAGGTTGGCACTGCCGCCAAGGCGGTTTGCCAGGAGACAAAGTTGAAGGCAACGCGGTCGCGCAAATGTTGGTTGAGTTGATGGTTGGAAACAACCAACCATATTTTTCTGTTTAAAAACAATTGGTTATAGGAATTGGTGGCGGAGGGGGTGGGATTCGAACCCACGAGACGCTTGCACGCCTGCCGGTTTTCAAGACCGGTCGATTCAACCACTCTCGCACCCCTCCGCAGGGGCATTCAAAGATGCTTATCGCATTTCCGTTGGAAATGCTGAGGCGACTCACCGGGTGAGTTTCCCGGCGCGGAGATCGTTTAGCAAATATCGCGTCCGGGTACAAAAGAAAGCTTCATCAAATTTCTAGCGCCTGATTTCGCTGATGGGGAGGGGGACCGGCTGAACCCAATCCGTCTTGCTTTCAATCGCCAACTCAACGCCTGTGTCGGTCACAACGATGCGCTTCCCGGCTCGCGCAGGCAACGGCACCTTGTTTTCGATGCAATAGGCAATGAGGGAAGCGACGATGTCGGTTTCAGTGAAGCTGATGGTCTCCTCATCGTCGAAGGTGATCTCCGTCGACCCAGCCCCTGTCTTATCGACCCCGACGCCCCTTATCTGTGGTGCGCGATACCGAATGCCGCCGCGCATTTCGTTGTACCGCATCAACGCTTCCAAAAATTCGTTCATTGAAAAGACGATTTCACGTTTTTCATGCGGCATGGTGAATCGAACCGTTCGGCGCTGATGGTTAAAATGGCTTAATCAAACCCGAGGGAAACAAGGTTAACGGGGACGATTTTGCGCTCATCGGATGAATAAATCGGTAAGAAATGGACTTTGCCAAGTTTCCCGCAGTTTGCCACAATGCGCCGCAACAAACTGGCGTCAGGGGGCGCTGCAATAAAGAACGAGTTGGGTGGAGTTTATGGCGATCGATTTTACGCAGTGGTGGGTACCCGCAATTATTATGCTCATATTGGGCACAGGAATTTTTATTGCTGGCTTGCGCGAATACAGAATGCCAGCACCGGTTGCTCCAGCCCCTGCAGAAATGGAAGAAGCCAGCACAGACGCAGCTGCGGTGCCTGCCGGTAAACAGAAGAGCGGCTTTCTCGTCCGGACAAGTTGGATCTGGGGATCTGTCCTTGTTGGTGCAGCGGCGCAAGCCTATCTGAGCTACATCGCCGTTTAACGACGACCTAACATCTAAAAACCTTCAGGCAGGGCAGGCAATTGTCCATCATCGGCAAGCGCCAACACCGCGTCTATGAACTGCGTGGTTTCCTGTGTCTGTGCGTGGTTCAGCAACATGGTCGCTTTGCTGATCATCTCTTCGCGTGAGAGTGCCGCTTCGGGATCACCTTTCGCGTGAGCCCGCATCTCTGCGATGATCTCCCCAGACTTAAGAGTCAGGGTGACAGAGCTTCCCCAGGCGCGGGGATAGGCAGACGCATATGGCTCTTCGAGGGACGGGCGAACTTTTACTCTTGCAGGTTGAAGGTTGGACCGCGCCTCCTCGCCGAATGCTGAGAAGTCCACTGTGTCGCAGAGCAGGCCTGCCGCCACGGTGTGATGCAACGAAAACTTCGCCTCATATTCTGTAGTCGGATTAATACGATCACAGACATCGATGGACGCCTGGTAGACACCGACATCAACTGTTTCAATCATATCGTCAGTCAGTGTCTGCCCTTTTTCTTTGAGTGCGGCGCGGATGGATTGAGCAGCATCAATCGCGGGATGAGTGTGCCTGCAGGAAGGCCAGGGTTTGATGGACGTGGTCGTCAACTGCCAGGGCGCGTCCGCATCTGCGAGCACTGCGGACGGATCAGCATCAGGGCAGGCAGCTTTGAAAAAACCTTTGTCACCTTCAAGAATTTTAGGTGGGCCTGTGAACCCATGTTTTGCAAGTTCGGCAGCACGGACACCAGCTTCAGCTGCGTGGCCCGCGTGAAGGTGTTTTGTCATCGCTCCCGTCTCAAGAAATTCCCAGAGCCCTGCCGCCTGACTTCCGGCATTGCCGAGGGCATGGGTCGCTTGCGCGTCGTCCAGGCCCAAGAGGGCGGCGGCGGCCATGGCTGATCCAAATGGACCGCAGGTCGCCGTGTTGTGCCAAATCCTGTAGTGCTCCGCGCCCACAGCCATGCCGATACGGGTCGTCGCCTCAAATCCGTGGAGGATTGACGTCAAAAACGCCCGGCCTGAAACGCCGTGCTTCACCGCCAACACCCAAGCCGGCGGGACGACGACACAGCCTGGGTGAACCACGGACCCCCGGTGCAGATCATCCGTTTCCAAAATATGCGTAAGCGCGCCCAGCAGGAATGCGCGCTTCCCTGTTTCGCGCTGCGTGTTGCCAATGCCATCAGCGCTGCTCCAGGCGAGCAAGGCCCGGCCTGGTTCAGAATTCTGTCCAGCACAGGTATTTGCAATGGCATCCAGAACAAATAGGGCCGCGGCAGAGAGGTCTGCCTCTGTTACCGGTTTTGATCGGATCAGGCTCACCAGGGAGCGTGTCAGGGACGGTTCCGGACGGGTCAAATCATGAACTCTCATAAAGGTTTTATTCGCACTCTCAGGGACAAAATCGGAAGTCCCTAGCAAGTCTGTTTTGGGCGCCATACTGACCTCCCGGGGCGGGAGACGCAATGAACCCTGTCTCAGGTGGGCTGAGTTTCATGGCGCCCGGATATTTGGGGCGGTATAAGAGAATTCAGAAGATTTGACCTGATTCGGTTAAACGCAGGCAGTGCAGAACATGGACAATCAGAAAGCCACCGATACGACATTCCGTAGTGGCAGGGGCTTGAAAGCCATGCCGCGACCAAAACGTCCATCACTCCGACGGTTATCGGCGGTGGTCGGCTTGTTGATGAGCCCATTAGTGGCTGCGGGATGCGCAGAAGCTCAATTGGGTGCCCATGTTGCCAAGTCTCTGGGTCAAGGCACCGGCGGCGGTGTCTACAAGGTCGGCAATCCCTACAAAATTGATGGCGAGTGGTATTACCCGGCAGAAGATGAAAACTATGACCAGAAGGGCGTTGCTTCCTGGTATGGGCCGAATTTCCACGGGAAACCAACAGCCAATGGCGAAGTGTTTGATCAGAACCTCGTAACTGCCGCCCATCCCACGCTACCCATGCCGATCTATGCACGGGTGACAAACCTCGAAAACGGTCGGTCGCTTGTCGTCCGGATTAACGACCGCGGCCCGTTTGCTGCCGACCGGGAAATTGATCTTTCCAGACGGTCAGCTGAACTTTTGGGGTTCATAAAGCAGGGAACAACACAGGTTCGGGTTCAGTATCTGCGCCGTGCTCCCTTGGAGGGTGATGTCCCGAACGTTCAATCCGTTGTCGCTGAAAATGGTTTCACCTCGCCGCCACCTCAACAACCTTCAGATCGTCGTAATGTGATCGCTGCCCCGACAGAAGCGGTACAAGTCGCATCGCTGACGCCAACCTATCCCGTGAGCGCTGCTGCAGGCACCTTACTGCCAACCGACATGGCGCCGATCCCCGATACACCTGCTGCAACGCAGCCGTCGCCCACGCAGTCTTCCAACGTGGCCGCGCCTGTCCTGCCGGGCACTTATGTGCAAGCGGGCGCTTTTGCCAATCAGGCCAATGCCGAGGCTCTCAAAATCCAGCTGTCTGACCTCGGGCCTGTAGATGTGAACCCGATCAATGTCAACGGCACAGAGCTCTACCGTGTCCGCGTTGGCCCTCTGCAAGACCCGCAGGCGGCCAATAGCATGTTGCAACAAATAACCGGGCGTGGTCACACAAACGCCAGAGTTGTCATCGAATAGTGCGTGGCGCGCTATTAGCTTGCGCGCCTTAACATCCAAAATCTGAAGAGTCACATGATCGTTCGCCTTATTTCTCACAGCATTATCGCACTGCTTTTCGTCGCTGGCTCATTCTCAGCGGCCTCTGCATCGGGTTTTGAAACCAAAGCCACCTTCGCCGTTCTGATGGACGGGGAGACCGGCGACATCCTCTATGAGAAAGAGGGTGATGTCCTGATGGCGCCCGCCAGCATGACAAAACTGATGACCATGACGCTTTTGTTCGAGGCCCTGAAAGAAGGACGCCTCAGTCTCACTGACACCATGACTGTCAGCGAAAATGCCTGGCGTCGCGGCGGGGCCGCGTCTGGTTCGTCGACAATGTTCGCAGAGGTAAACTCGCGTATCCCTGTTGAGGACCTGATCCGCGGTGTAATTGTTCAATCGGGCAATGATGCCTGCATTGCTATTGCCGAAGGCATGAGCGGTTCAGAAGAAGCCTTTGCCGAAGAAATGACCCGCCGCGGTAGAGAACTCGGTCTCGCACGGGCTGAATTTAGGAACTCTACCGGTTGGCCACATCCCGAACATAAAATGACCGCGCGGGAGCTTGCACAGCTCGCCCGCCACCTGATCTACGACTTGAGCGATTATTATCCTTATTACAACGAGCGCGAGTTCACCTGGAACGGCATTACGCAATCCAACCGCAATCCGCTTCTCTACATGAACCTAAATGCCGACGGTCTAAAAACGGGTCATACTGAGGCGTCCGGATATGGCCTCGTCGCTTCAGGTGAACAGAATGGCCGACGGCTTATTCTGGTGGTGAATGGCCTTAGTTCCGAACGTGAGCGCTCGGAGGAAAGTGAAAAGCTTCTCCGGTGGGGCTTCCGGGAGTTCAAGACCTACGACCTGTATGCAGCTGGCGATGTCGTTGAGAACGCCGAAGTCTGGCAGGGTGTCTATGACCTCGTGCCTTTGGTCGTCGCTGAGGATGTGAGTCTGACGCTAACCCGAGCGGCGCGGCGCGATATGAAAGTATCGGCAAACTGGGACGGGCCCATTGCCGCTCCCATCAAGGCGGGCCAGGAAGTGGGAACGTTGACCATTGAGGCTCCTAACGCGCCCACACGGCAGTTCCCGATTTACGCCGGTGCCAATGTCGATCAGATCGGCCTTTTTGGACGTGCCATGAGCTCGGTCCTTCAGATGGTTACAGGCGAATAGGTCCTCATGAACGCCAGTCGCCCGCATCCAGGACGCTTCATCACATTTGAAGGCGGTGAGGGGGCAGGCAAATCAACTCAGATTCGTCTTCTCAGTGATGCCCTGGAGAAAGCCGGATACGCAGTGTTACAGACACGCGAACCTGGTGGGTCACCTGGTGCTGAGGAAATTCGAGCACTGCTTGTTACCGGCGATGGCGATCGATGGACGGGCATGACGGAGGTTCTGCTCCATTTTGCTGCCCGGGCCGACCATCTTGAACGCGTTGTTCGTCCGGCCCTGAGTGAAGGGAAATGGGTTCTGTGTGACAGGTTTGTCGACTCATCCATGGCCTATCAGGGGGTCGCACAGTCGTTGGGCAAGGATGTGATAAGCGATCTCACCAACCTTGTGGTGTCCACTACGATGCCGGACCTCACCTTGATCCTTGACCTGCCCGTCGCCGATGGCCTTGCACGTGCTGGAGCTCGCGGCGAGGGCGAAGACCGGTACGAGAAAATGGGGCAGGCGTTTCATGAGACCCTGCGTCAGGCATTCCTCGATATCGCTACCGATGCACCTGATCGCTGCAAAGTGATTGATGCCACAGGCGACATCAACGCCGTTCAGCAGGCTATCTGGACCGCCACAACAAAGCGCTTCCATCTCTGACAGGCTCTGACAGGCCGGGGCAAGCCATGCTAAGCTTGGTTCATGAGTGATCTTCCAGAACCCGACCGACTTGGCGATTTCAAACACCCCAGAGAAACCAATGTTCTCTATGGGCACAGCCATGCCGAGGAAGCGCTGTTTGACGCCTTTATGAGCGGACGGATGCATCACGCCTGGCTGTTGACGGGCCCCAAGGGTATCGGCAAGGCGACACTCGCCTATCGGATGGCGAAGTTCGTGCTCACCTATTCCGATGCGGAAAAAGCTCGGGCGATGGGTGCAGAAAATCTGTCTGTCTCTGAGGACATGCCAGCCGCGCGCCAAATTCTCGCTCAAGGACATCCAGACCTGCTGGTCATCCGACGCCCTGTCGATGAGAAGACGAAGAAAGCCAAGTCCGTCATCCCTGTTGATCAGGTCCGAAAGACCTCTGGCTTTTTCGGGAAGAGCGCAGGAGCAGGTGGGTGGCGCATCTGCATTGTGGACAGCGCTGATGAAATGAATGCGAACTCCGCAAATGCCCTGCTCAAAGTCCTAGAGGAACCGCCTGCAAAATCCCTATTCCTGCTCGTGAGCCACCAGCCCGGACGGCTGCTGCCCACCATTCGGTCGAGATGTCGGCAATTGCCCATGCCTGCGCTTAGTAGCAGCGCCATGGATCAGGTGCTCGGCGCCAATGGCGCTGATCTCAGCGCTGACGACATCGCAGCTATCGATGTTTTGGCGGAGGGAAGTGCCGGACGGGCGCTCACCATTGCATCAGGCGATGGTCTGGAGCTTTATCGATCCATGGTCGGACTGATCTGCCAGCTACCAAGGCCCGATATCGCGGCGATGCACGCCCTTGCGGACAAAGCCGCCAGACGGGGTGCCGAACAGACATTTGACATATTGGTCGACCTAATGCGCGATTGGGTCGCCCGGGCGGTACGCCAGGGTGCTGGCGGTCCTGCAAACCCCGATATTGTTCCTGGCGAAGCCACTGCCATGGCCATGCTGGTTCATGGGCAAAACCTTGATCGCTGGGTCGAGGTGTGGGAAAAGATCGGCGAATTGGCCACACGCGCAGAGGCGCTTAACATGGATCGCAAGTTGGTGATTTTGAACGCATTTTCGATGCTCGAGGCGGCTGCTTCCAGCATGACCCAGTCTGCTTAACCTGTCGCCTACACCTGTTCCGTTCCCACACGTCATCCTGAAAAGTGCTTCTCAATATGTCCGCCGCAAAATCCTTCTACATCACGACCCCGATCTACTACGTCAATGATGTGCCGCATATCGGGCATGCCTATACGACGCTCGCGTGTGATGCGCTGGCGCGGTTCAAACGGCTTGATGGCTATGATGTTCTCTTTCTGACCGGTAATGATGAGCACGGTCAGAAGGTTGAGAAATCTGCGGAAGCGCAGGGCATTACCCCGCAGGAACTCTGCGCACAGATTTCGGGTCGCTTTCAGTCTCTTGCCGAGACCATGAATTTTTCAATCGATGACTTCATCCGCACGACCGAAGAGCGCCACATCAAAGCCGTGCAGGATATCTGGAAGCGGATGGCTGATAAGGGAGACATCTATCTCGACTCCTATGCCGGCTGGTACTCCGTCCGTGACGAGGCGTTCTACGGCGAAGACGAGCTGAAAGAGTCTCCTTCCGGCGACAAGATCGCGCCGACGGGAGCACCTGTAGAATGGGTTGAAGAACCAAGCTATTTCTTCCGGCTTTCCGCCTATCAGGACAAGCTGCTTGAGCTCTACGACAAGCCAGGGTTCATTCGGCCTGAAAGCCGCCGCAACGAAGTGGCAAGCTTTGTTAAAGGCGGGCTGAGAGATCTTTCAATTTCCAGAACGACCTTTAACTGGGGCGTGCCAGTGCCTGGCGATCCCGATCACATCGTCTATGTCTGGCTTGATGCGCTCACCAACTATATCGCGGCGGCAGGCTATCCCGACGCTGAGAGTGACTTGTTTGAAAAGTTCTGGCCTGCGGACGTACATGTCATTGGCAAAGACATTTTGAGGTTTCACGCGGTCTACTGGCCGGCGTTTCTTCTCTCTGCTGGCATTGAGTTGCCGTCCCAAGTCTTTGCCCATGGCTGGTGGACAAATGAAGGCGAGAAGATTTCCAAATCGCTGGGCAATGTGATTGACCCGTTCGAGCTTGTGGACACGTATGGTCTCGACCCGGTCCGCTACTTCTTGTTGCGCGAAGTGCCGTTCGGCAATGATGGTGACTTCTCCAAGACCGCACTCGTCAACCGGATCAATTCAGACCTCGCCAATGACCTTGGCAATCTCGCCCAGCGTTCGCTTTCCATGCTGAACAAAAATCTCGGCGGCATTGTTCCCGAGCCCAAAGAATTGCTACCCCAGGACAAAGCCATTCTCGCGCAGGCGGACGCCGCGCTTGATCTTGCGCGGGGCCATATGGAAGACCGAGCCCTTCACAAGGCCCTGGGCGCCATTTGGAATGTCGTTGCAGAGGCCAACCGCTATTTCGCGGGCGAAGAGCCCTGGGCATTGAAGAAAATAGACCCTGAGCGCATGGGCACAGTCCTATATGTAACAGCAGAAGTTGTCCGCAATGTCGCGCTTCTGGCACAACCGGTTGTTCCCGCCGGTGCTGCAAAGCTGCTCGATGTGCTGGCGGTGCCGGAAGGCGAGCGGACTTTCGCCTTTTGCGGGTCTGACCATCGTCTGAGCCCCGGCACCGAGCTTCCAAAACCTGAAGCGGTTTTCCCACGCTATGTGGAGCCGGAGGCGTCTTCATGAGTGCGCGCCTGGTCGACAGTCACTGCCATCTGGACTTCAAAGATTTCAACGGCGAGCTGGATGATGTCGTCGCACGCGCTGGCGAGGCGGGCGTTGGTCTGATGGTCACCATCGGAACAACCCTTCGCGGATTTGAGGGTGTGTTAAAGGTTGCAGAAATCTACGACAATATTGTCTGTACAGTCGGCATTCACCCGCACGAAGCAGAAGCCGAACCTGACGTTGATACGGCGCGACTTGTTGAGCTGGCGCAGCACCCGAAGGTTGTTGGCATTGGGGAAACCGGGCTCGACTATTTCTACGAACACAGCCCACGCGATGCCCAGAAAACAAACTTCCGCGCGCATATTGAAGCCTCGCGGGAAACTCAATTGCCGCTTGTCATTCACACGCGCGACGCGGACGAAGATATGGCAGAGATCCTGACAGAAGAAATGGGGAAGGGGGCGTTTCCCGCACTCCTCCACTGTTTCAGTTCGGGCCGGGCGCTTGCTATGACCGCCCTTGATCTTGGGCTCTATATTTCGCTTTCCGGGATCGTGACGTTTAAGAGCGCTGCGGACCTGCAGGAGACCGCTAAAGACGTGCCGCTGGACAAGCTGCTGGTGGAAACCGACGCGCCTTATCTTGCTCCCGTGCCGAAACGCGGCAAGAGGAATGAACCCTCCTTTGTGGCCCACACGGCTGCGAAGGTTGCTGAGCTTCAGGGCATTGAGGTGGATACACTGGCGGCGGCCACGACAGATAATTTCTTCCGGCTCTTCACCAAGGTCTCCCGGGAGCGCCTCGCATGACAACGCGGTTTACAATTCTGGGGTCTGGTTCCTCTGGTGGTGTGCCGCGTATCGGCGGCTATTGGGGCAATTGCGACCCGGACGAGCCGAAGAACCGACGCAGCCGCTGCTCGCTTCTCGTGGAGCGCTGGAAAGATGATCCTGAGAAAAAGACCACCGTACTGATCGACACCTCGCCGGATATGCGCGAGCAGCTTCTCAAGACCGGCACTCAATGGATCGATGGTGTGCTTTTCACCCATGACCATGCGGACCAGAGCCACGGGATTGATGATCTGCGCATGGTGGCGATCAACCGGATGCAGCGGGTTGAGACCTATATGGATGCTTATACGTCGGAAACCCTGATGTCCCGGTTTGGCTATTGTTTCCAGACGCCGGAAGGCTCCAGCTATCCGCCGATCCTGAACGCGCATCTGATCCGTCCGGGCGAACCTGTGACGATTGAGGGGGAAGGGGGTGCCATCACCGCTCTGCCATTCGATCAGGACCATGGGGACATTCGCTCGCTTGGCTTTCGCATTGGCGTGCTCGCTTACTCCGCCGATCTGGTGGGGTTGCCGGAGGAGAGCTTTACGGCCCTTGAGGGCGTGGAGCACTGGATTGTGGATGCGCTCCGCTACAAGCCGCATCCAAGCCACGCTCATGTAGAGATGACCGTGTCCTGGCTGGAGCGGCTGAAAGTCGCCCATGGGGTGCTCACAAACCTCCATGTGGATCTGGATTATGCAACGCTCGCCAAGGAACTGCCCGACGGCCACGAGCCCGCCTATGACGGGATGACGATCACCGTCGAGGACTAAAGCAGGGCGCAAAAACAAGGTGAGGATATGTCGATAAGCACCTGGAAACGCGATGGTTTTGAGATTTCGACAGACCTTGAACGGCTCGACAAGAGCTGGCTTCTTGGCGCGCTTGCCAAAACCTATTGGGCCGCCGAAAACACCCCTGAAACACTCTGGAACAGCGTTCAACATGCCCGCGGCTATGGCATTTATGGGCCGGACGGCGCACAGGTTGGCTTTGCGCGCGCGGTGACCGACATGGCACGGTTTGCCTGGATCTCGGACGTGGTCATCGATGATGAGGCACGGGGCCGGGGGCTTGGCAAATGGCTCATGGAGACCATGGTGAGCGATCCGGCGCTCAAGACCGTGCATCTATGGACGCTGGCGACAGACGATGCCCATGGCCTTTATGAGCAGTCCGGATTTGGACTGACGGCCAAATCAGAGCTCGCGGAGCAGTTCATGCACCTTAAGCGCCAGAAGATGTGAGCTGACGCTCAGAGATCCCCAGGTTCAGAGTTCATTATGGGCGCCGTCGCAGAACGGTTCGCGCTTGGTCGCTTTGCATTGGCAGAAGAAGAGCGTGCGGTCTTTCTCGGCTTTGTACTCCATGGGCTCAAAGGATGTGCCCTGATGGGAGCCGTCGCAGAAAGGCTGCGAGGCCGATTTCCCGCAACGGCACCACCAGTAGCTTTCACCGGCTTTGACCTCAACCTGAGCGGGCTCTTTCGCCGCGATTGTAGGCTTGTCCATGAATTGTCTCCTCCCAAATGATCCTGATGATCACCCTACACGTTTGCCCGCGGGTCAGAAGAGCCTGCCGACTAAATTATATGCATCATGAGCGCATCAAATCGCTGGTTCCGGATTGGCCAATCGCTTGTAGGATAGCAACAGGTATCCGCCGACGGAGATGTCGACCAGGGCACAGAAGGCGGGATACCAGCTGAAGACGCCGGGATTTACAAAGAAGACATCATGGTAATAGTCATAGAACCCATGACTGATCCAGGCGACCGCGACGAGGATCAGGACAGGGGCTGACTTCATCTTCCAGACCAGGAGACCCGTCGCGATGTAGGGCAGGCCGTACAGCAATTCGTTGAGGATGGCTGTGCCATCCATGGCGAGCAACCCAAAGAGCATGTACCAGACTGGCAAAGTCACCAAGAATAGCGGCCAGGCCCATGCATCAAGACGTCTTTGTCGAATGAAGTAGATGGTCGGAACGATGAAAACCAATCCGATGATGATACCAATAATGTTAGGCAACACTTTTCAAGACCTCCCGCTTTAGACCAACTCTCAATAGATGCTCGACGCGCGCCTTGGCTCGAAAGGCGGTGCTCATCAGCTTATGCTTGCCCATGACGCCTTCCTGAAATGACGGCCTGCTTGAGATCCTCTTAAACCAGGCGAAGTAGCCTGGAAAACATTGCCCAAAGGGATAGTCGCATTCGATGAGACGCTGCGTCTTCATCGCCCAGATGATGTCGGCCATGGTCAGGTCATCGCCTGTCAGAAAGGTCCGGCCATCCTGAAACCGTTTTTCATGGGCCGCGAAGGCGTCGTTCAATTTCGTCAGGTGGTCCAGATAGACAGAATCTGGAATTGATCCCTTGTCGTAGCCTTCATAGAAGCTTGCCAACTGCTCCTTATCACCACCCTTTTTGAGCAGTTCGCGTAGCTGGTTTTCTTCCTTGTTGGACAAGCGAGCGAGCCCGCGCAGTCCCCAGCGAAACGTCACAAACCTGACGGAGCGGTGCAGGTCTTTGCCCAACAGGGTCAACGCTTCTGCGTCTGCCATCACGGCTGGGTCATGCTTTGGCACCAGCGGCGTGCCGCCAAATGCCTCATCCAGAAATTCCACGATGTCCATGGACTCGACATAGAGCTCTCCGTCTTTGACCAAAGCCGGCACGACGAGGTTTGGTTGTATTTTCGCGTAGGTCTCGGTCAGGTGCTCCTTTTTAACAAGAGAGACGTGGCGGCTCACCCAGGCACCGTCTTCGCCGTCGCAAGAGGCTGAGTCGCTTGCATCAAACCGTACTTCGCGGCCGCGGATCAGACCTTTTTCGTGAAGGGCGAACCTCACGCGCTGCGCACAAGGGGCGCCATCATAGTGAAACAGGTGCACGCCCTTCAGCTTGCTGACGATTGGACTTGCTGGGTTTTCCACTCTGGCCATTCGATCTTTACCCGTGTATATTTTTTGTATTGTTTCGCATAATATAAAACCCCGTCAATCCTTTATTGTTCAAATTGGTACAAAACTATGCCGAGCGGCCGTCCAAGACTGTTTGATGAAGATGAAGCGCTGACAGGCGCCATGCTGCAATTCTGGGAAAAAGGATTGTCCGCAACATCGCTGGATGACCTGGCCGAGGCTATGAACATGAACCGTCCAAGCATCTACAACGCGTTTGGGAAAAAGGACGATATCTACAGAAAAACACTGGCCAGGTTCCGCACCCAGCTGGACGACGGTCTGCGAGATGCTCTCGATAGCTCTCCCAATCTGCACGCTGGGCTCAATGCCTTTTTCAACCAGGCAATTGAGGTTTACTGCGGCAACAATCCTCAGATGGGCTGTCTGGTGATTTGCACGGCGCCGGTTGAGGCGCTTTCTCATCCAGAAGTTGGCGATGATCTGAGAGACCTTATCCGACGTTTGGACAGTAGCTTTGCCCAGCGCCTTGAACAGGCCCAACGGGACGGCGAACTGTCAGATAATGCAGACCCGAAACTCACCGCGAAACTGCTGCAGGCGACACTGCAAACGCTCGCCATACGAGCGAGAAGCGGGGCCTCGCGTAGCAGCCTGCGAAAACTTGCGCGCTACGCAGTTGAAACAGTCGCTAGGTGATCTGAGTGGTCGAATTGGTGTTGTGCGGATAGAGGCCCAAAAACCCGGTCTTTTTCGGGAAGCGGCTGCTGGCACGCTGTATAAGCCAAGCCCCAGAAACAGATAAATCGGCTCACTTATTATTTCCCATAATATAAATTATGCGCCTTTTGGTTCGTGGCGGTTCGTCCGTAAACGGAGCAAGAAAGTACAGTGCAATATTCCCCTCCCTCGAATACTTCTGCACGCCAGCGACGGCTATCAACAAAAAATCAACGATTTCGCTCTAGGCAACACGTCAGAGGGTGAAATGAGTACCGAATATTTGCTACTAGCTGAAAACATGGACCGTGTGGCTGACAATCTGGCGGCGGAATCCAAGAAATTTCGAGCCAAAGCCGACCGGTACAGACGACAGGCTAAGTCAGTCAACACGATAGAGCGTCGGCAACAGCAAGCGGCCACCCTATTCAACCGACGCATTGACGCTGGATATAGCCGCTACGGCGCTGCACTCACGATCGCGCGCGAATGGAAAACGCCGCTCGATAGCGTTCTCAGGTGGGTCTTTATGAGCGACAGAATGGCACTGAAGGCCAAGCGTGAAATGCGCAATGACCACATCGTCCGGCTGCACTCTAAAGGCCTGGCAAATGACCATATCGCTCGCCACAGCGCCGTTGTGAGGCTCAACAGCGGCGAACATCTTCACCCTAACTCAATCCCTCGCATCGTCCGCCAGACGCGACAAAAGACATTTGCGCCGACCCGCATCTATCGACCAATTGGCACATAAAAAAAAAAAAAAACGGCCCCAGATTGGAGCCGTTCTAGATCGATTTTGCTGACAAGATCTTGTCAGCGTTTCCGAGCCGTCTTCTTTTTGGCCGGCTTACGCTTTGTCGCGGCCTTCCGCTTGGTGGCCGGTTTTGGCGCGGCCTCCTCTTCGATCACTTCAGCGGCGACCTGGGCCCGACGTTTCCGGGACCCCATTATTTCTTCTCCCGCATGAAGATGCTGGCGAAAGCCGACAGGAGGAACACACCACCAGTCACGTAATCACCAGTTGCGAGCGCAGGAGCCGCCTGCTCAATCGCACCGGCCACCTGGGGCGCCTCATTGATCTTAAGCACCTGCCCCGCACCGAGCGTCAACAGCGACAACCCTGCATATGTGGACGGCTCAGCCGCCCGTTTCTTCAGCCAATCCATTGTGGTTTTGCCTCCAGTTTTTTAAGACGCGCGTCCTGACCATCAAGGCGCGCACTATGAGCGCCGAGGCGAAAGTAAATTCGCACCGACACGAAGAGATTTGTGGCCAGCAGGCCCGCAAGCGTTGCTAACAGGGCTTCCATCAGATCACCTTGGCTGACTTCGCAGCCTGGAACGCATACCCGGCAATCACGGCTGCAGCGCCCCACTTGACCATTGTGCCAATTCCCTTTGTGCCATCACCAGCTACAAAGCCAGCGCCACCCCCTACGACGCTGCCGAGAACGGCACCGCCAGCAAACAACTTCAGTCCCAGAACCAGAGGCATCACCAACCCCCTGCTTGTTTGTTTTTGGCAGCGTGATATTTCACAAGGTGGTGACGGGTCTGAGAATTATTCTGACCCGGCCCGCCGTTGTAGCTCATCACAATCCAGTCCTCTGACCGTCGCGAACCGCGCCACGTCTGAAGCCATGCGACATAGGCCGCGCCGAAGTAAACACTCACCTCCGGTTCAAAAAGCCGTTGGGGGGTCGCCACGCTAAAGGCATTCCTGCCCATGTCATGGTAGAGCCACAGAGCCGTTGACCAGAGCGTCTGCATCAATCCAAACGAACTATCGCCATCTGGCGTGTACTGGTTTCTCACGTGATCCTCGCGGCGCTCAGCGCGGGGATTGAAAGAGCTTTCTATTTCCATCATGGCGACCAGCATTCGCGGATCGACAGAGGGGAAATAGGTGCCCGTGATTTTCAGCGCCAGCGCTTTGGCTTCAGCAAAAGACAGTCGCCCCCGCGCCGGTTGCGAAGGAGGAGAAAACGACGCGGGGGGCACCGTCGCAGCCGGTCGCTGCCTCGGTACTGGCACAGTCTCTTTAAAATCCATGGGTGCAGGTGCGCTTTGCGCACTTCGTGAGAACAAACCCCAGGCCCCCAATGACGCAGCAATTGCTCCCAGAACACCTGCAAGGCGGCTCATATTTCGGCCTCCACTTTCGGCGCGTAGGGTGCAGGACAATTCTCCATCAAGCGCCCTTTCCCAATCTTCTTTTGACCGGGCGCAGGTGTGTGCTCCTCAAGCTTCCAATCACCGTCTTCTTCCTGAAGAAAAACACGCCGCTCGCCAGTCGGATACACTTTGTCGATTATGCTTTTTTGCTCCATCTCTAAGCCCTCAAATCAAAGCTGGTATCAACCACGCAATTGACGCCGCCGACCAAAACGGCGTTGGCGGGCGGAATGAAAATTTCTTGATGCAAATTCGTGTAGTAGGCACCCGTCTGACTTCTCGCGATCAGGATAATTTTTCCGCCCGCCTGAATGTATCCAAAGCCAGCGACAACGGCATAGATGACGCACGTTCGAATAAACACCCCGTCAGTGTTTTCAGCGGCAGATATGATCTGAGTGTCAGCGCCACCGCCACCTTGAGCAATGGTTGCCTGACTTTCGCCCAGCACGCGGATTGCTCCGCCATCTGATGATTTCCAAGCAGACATTAAGCGACCCTCTCAATTAGAACTGATACTTTTCCGGCGGTCAGCCCCGCATTGTTTGCGGATATTTTTCCAGTCACATCTAGGGTCATGACCTCACCCGGGTAAAGCGGATGGCCACTAATCCCCAGAAGCCCAATCCAAACAGTCACCGCGCCAGTGTTTTTAAAAATGGCCTTTCGGCGGAAAGCATCAGCACTTACAAGCGTGACGGAGCCAAGCGCAGGCACAACCCTTTCAGTCCCCGGTGAGAGAACGTTTGCCAATTGCTCTAGTGAATTTACGACCCCAGACACTTGCAAACGGTCGTCGCGTAACTCTCCCCAGCCATGCGCAAGCACCAAAGAATTATCTTGAGCACTCGTGTTTTTCACCCGAAATGCGCTGAACCCATTTGGGTTGTCTGACACATAACTGATACCCGCAGCCATGTACTGCCAGCCGCCATCATCAATGTTGAATTCAAATGGTGCTGTTGCTTCCAGGCATCTCAGAAACTCTGCATGAGCGGGCATCTGGATGCTCTCACCGGCTGGAAGCATAAACGAATTGTACCCTGCGTTTCTGCTACTCATAGCTTCACCTGCCTTGTCATCACCACCACAGCCACAGCAACAACAATCCATGGTGTTAGCGATTTCAGAATGTTCTGCTCAACCGTTTCATTTTGCTCTGTCACAAAATCGAATGCTCGGTTGGCGGTCCTGTTAGCCGCCTCAGTCACCGAGACGAAATTGCTTTGCACCTCAGAGACGAAATCAAGCGCCTCCTCACCAATGTTCCCCGCGAAATCAAACGCGCGATCAATAGCGCCGCCGTCCAGCGTGTTTGAGATGTAGGTAGAATTTGTCGTGCGACTTACGAAGCTCCCATCACGGGCAACGATTGCATCATCCGTCGCCGCAATCCTGCTATCGAAATTCTGGCTCTTATTTTCTTGCTGCGTGCTGGAGCTACTGCGTCCGCCCATTGGCTACCCCCATTCGCATGACAGTTTCGGCCTTCTCAAAACCATACCGGCGCAACACTTTTTCCCAACGCTCCGCAGGCACATGGGCGCGGACAAAATCACAATCATAGGCGCGGGCCATATCGGTCAGGTACGGCACGACATGGCGAACCAATGGGACGCCAGACCGCGACCCAACAGCGGGAACCACCAATTCAGGCCCGTCAAATCTTGCAGTAAAGACGCCATCAATCCTGTCTCCCTCTCGCACTGTGAATAGGCCAATGTCCTGGCCGTTCACGTCATTGATAAGCTCGCCCATTGTTATTGTTGGATCGTGCTCAATCGCCGCTGAGAGCAGCTTCGTGGCGTCATTGTTCCAGTGCTTTTCTCTTTGGATCTTCATTTGAGCGTCACCAGAAGGGCCACCAGTCCAAACCCAGCGAGGAGCAGTAGAGAATTGTCTGTGCCGCCGCCTGGACGGGCAGTCTGCCCGCCAGATGAGGATGCGGAGCCGCCTTGCCCGGCAACATTGAACGGCGAGTTCAGTTGGAAAAACTGGTCAGCCGCCCCACCACCTGCCGCCGAATGCGCGGGGCCCCCGGTGATGTTGGGCAACCCGCCGCCGCTCAAAAAAGACAATGGGTTCAACTTCCCACCTCCGCCAGATGATTTCTTGCCGCTCACTTCTTCAGAGCGGCAACGGCTACAAGTCCGACACCGCCAGCAATTACAGCTGGCCAAACCCAACTAGGCAGGGAGCTGCCAAAACCCATCTGGCTGCCCGGTGTCGCACCGCTGCCTTGTTGAGCTTCTTGGATTTGAGCCAGCTTCAGCGCTTCAGCTTGCGCGAGGTCAGCGGCAACGGATGCCTCTGACTGAGACGCCTTGAAATCGAAAAAGAGGCCGAGAGCCCCTCTCCCGAATTCCAAAACGCTATCGAAAACGCCGCCGCCCTCTCCGGGGCGGGGTTGAGGTAGTGGCGTCATACCGCCCTCCCTTACGCCTGAGCGCGGCCAAGAGGCGCGTTAAGCGTCTCCATGAAAATTCCGACTGAACCAGCAGCAGACATTGCCAATTTCAGCCGCCAATCTTGTGCCGACAATGGCAAGGTATCGTCCAGCCGGTCCAGATAGGTTGGCGCAAAATGAACATAGTCAGTCTGCGGAACACGACTTGACGGAACGCGCGAATAGATGGCGTTCAGAACGTCCATAGGTGCGTTCTGGAAAATCACGCTATCAATCTCGACCTCAAGGCCGGTTACGTTGGCTCCCGCCGCGTGGAGAGCAAACAAGCTCCCCCGACTTGCTGGAATTGTGGCCACTTCCAAAACACCGCCAACGGCTGTGCTAAATGGGAGTTCCCAGCATTCCACAATCATACCCAGATCGCGCACCACCGGATCAATGACCGCGTAGCCATCAAGTTCTGGATTAACCGCACCCGGCGCAATATCCACCTCAATGTGGAAGGTTTGGACATTGTTTGTGCCCCACGCCAAGTTGTCAGCGCCGATGATCGTAGCGAGGTCATGGCGCGCAAGATCAATGAACAAGAGACCGTCAGTCATCGTGTGCCCATAGAAATTTGTTAGCACATCGACCAACCGCGTTCCGGTCGCCTGCCATCGGGTAATCCCATTGATGTTGAGGCGAATTCCCAGAATGTCGGATTTGATCTGGGCCACAGTCGCAGGCACGCCGCCTCGCTTGTAACTCAAAACCATTGTGCGGTAGGTGGGGCCGCGTGGCACCTCAACTGCCGCCTGTGCGCCTGCCTGGACAGGTGAGAAGTCAGGCAGCTTTCGAGTATAACGATTTGTCATTTAGAGAAGCCCCTGAAAACCTTTGCGCACTTCGCGAATGCCCGGTGCGTCTGGGAATTGATAGAAGGCAAAGCCGATCAGTGACACGCCAATTACGACGGCGGAAACTGCCTTGCCTGTTGGGATGAGAGAGTTCATAAAGCCGCCCCTTATAGGTTCGGCTTGACGAATTTCTCATACAAAAACATACCAGCGGCGAACGTCAGAGCGCCCGTTGCAATGGCAGGTAGATTGAGAGATTTCATTGTCAAAGCCTCGAAGGTTAGTGGCGGCAACCCCGCCTCAGTTCCTCATCAGCACGACAGAAAAAATGCCCCGGAGGAAGCCCCCGAGGCGCATTGGGTATAGGGAAATGGGTATAGGAAACCTCAAGGGCTGATTTTCATCCTTTCAGCATTCCCCGCCTGCAAAAATTGACATTCGAAGGTCACCAAGCCGGGGTTATCCATAGCAACATGACTGCCATGCTTCTTGCGAAGCACGTCTATATCGTTCACGTCCTCAAGCCTGAATGCATAGGTTGCCGACAGGTTCCCTTTGAAGTTCCCACCGACCTGCGCCGGTCTTTGCGTCACACCTATAACCCCGATACCTGACGCACGTCCCAATGAGCACAGCTCTCCAAATCCATCCCGATCAGCGGGCCGGATGACGTTCCTATAGCAAAGCGACATTTCCTCAACCACTAACGTGATTGGCAGCCAGAACGGATTGTCTTCGTCCTTATAGGGGGCTTGCAGCTGGAACAGACGATTAGAGAGGTCATTCAGTTCTTTTTCTCGGTCAGTGCCTATGGGAGGGCGGTAGATGATCTTGAAATCAGAGGCCCACTTCGCTTTGATGGCCTGCATCAGATCCACCATATTGGTCACCATCTGGAACCCGGAATACTCATGCTTCACATCATATATGATTGCGCGGGGTACCTTTGCGACCAGCTGCTTAACGAGTGTTGTTTTTCCTGTCCCGCTTGCGCCGTAGACAGCCGTACGACCGGGATCAATCTGTTGCATTGTTGAAATCCTTCATAGCGTCTTCTTCGGTGATAGGGGGAGCCTCTGGCGCGTCATGGTCATCATCATCATTGGACATTCTCGCTGCCCTGCGCTCTGCCAGTTCCGCCTTACAGCCCATCGCCACTGGGACAGCGAACATGCTTATAGCCGCAGTTCGCTGCATCCACTTGCCACCGGGCTTGATAAAGAAATGCAAGGATGGGGTTTCCTCGCAAATGTCGTATAGGGCATCGCACGCTGGTCGGGCCTTCTCGTTCCCTTCAATATTGAGAGACTGCAACTCAGTGGCCCCATGCCCTGCCATAAAGACGAATTGGAACATGCCAAAGAACTCATCCTTGCCAATGAACCCGTCTGCATTGATCCCTATAGGCGATGCCCCACCCGTCCCTATAGGCGCGGCAGGCTCATTTGCCCTTAGATCGGCAATGATCGCGTCTATATGCGACGTGTCAGGAGAGGAACTCGAACCCAGCGATTTCGTCTCTGTCATCACCGGCACTTTCGGCTGCGTCTCCGCCTCGGTTGTCGCTGGTTTCGGCTGGGGTAGAGGTTTCGCTCTCGGCTTCCCCTTGATCCTCACCGCTGGCCTCTTCGCCGTCTTCACTGTCTGGCTGCTCATCGTCGCCCTTTCCTTCAAATTCAGCGATCATTGTTCGGCTGGCATCCAACCCCCAGTTTTCGCGCTTCATGCACTTGTTGCCGGTCTCTTCACTGACCGCCATGCACCACGAATAGGCACACCCGTTCCGGTTGATCTTTACGTCAACCGAAGAACCGCAACAGGCACATTCGATTTCACCAATAGCCACCCCGGCCAATCGGTGCGGGGGTGCCTCGCTCTTCTTTGCCCTTGGCATCTATGCCTCCTACATTGTTGGGGTATTCCAAGCCCCGGCATCAACAGCAAATCGCAATCGCCCTCGCGCTCGCTTCTGACTGTCTAAGAATTTGGTTTTGTTGGCTCGCACATGAGCGCCTATAGAGGCCGCTATCCCCTCCCCCAGCTCTTCAAGGTCATTGATACCCGTGATCACGCTCAAGGACGCTGTAAGCCCTGAGACAAGCGACAGATACCTATCCTTAATCTGCTGTTGAGTTTCGAGAATGATCGGCTCAGGATCAGGCGCAATGACATCAACGGCAAACGGTTCTCGCGCGGCCTCTGTCACCGCTTCCCAAATCGGATGAAGCGCCTGCCGTGTGACATTACTGTCTGTCTGATCCTCTTCATGAAGCCGAATGTCTGCCAGCATGGAACCAACAATCTCCGGCAACATCGCCTCTAGGGTTTCCAGTGTCGAGATGTTCCAACGGTCTTTAAGCTCGCGCTTGCCCGCCCTGACCTCTATCCGCCATACAGGTGTTTCCTTTGGCACTTTCCATATGCCCCACCAATGGGTTTTCCGGCGGTCGATCACCTCCCGGCGCTTGTCATAAATGATGATCTGACGACCGGGCATTTTGCCGATGGTGAGTGAGTTCACGCGGCGCGCTTGCCGGACAATATGAAAGCCGCCGTCCGCTTCCGTCTCTGTGTACTCACTTTGTGTCATGCGCCAATGCGCAACAACGCATTCCGGCCTAATTTGAAATTCCGGGGCCTCAAAGTCACAAGCAAAATCAACGCGCGAAACGGAATGATCCATCACCCACGCGCCAAAGGTTTCTAGCCTCTCCCAAATACGCTCTTTCGCCGCGATGTAGCCATGAAGCGCGAGCGACATTGACGACACCGACACCCGAATATTCCAGCCGTCGCGCTTGGAAGATTTGGCAAAGAACCACTTTTCTCCATCAGGACCAGTGTCAACGACATAGCGATAGCCAGAAACCCCAGTACCCAAAACACTAAACGGCAGGCCCTTAAAGTCGACATGCTCAGGCTGCTTGTTTTCCTGCGCCACTTCTTTGGCGCGGCCCAGCAAAGACAGGAAGGCGACACCCACGCAGCCCTGAAAGGTAATGTCCAGACCATCAAGGCCATGATGCAATTTCCTCAATTCCATATCGTTCTGTAATCCTAGGGGGGGGTGCTACAAGCACCCCCGCTTTTCACTTTTCCAATCGAACGTCATTGATGATGGGATCTGGCCCCTCACCAAAAAGCAGCCAGTTACGATCCACGCCCAACGCAATCGCTATCTCCCAACCAAATAGACTGTCCATGGAGATCGACCTCTCCATGCGGGAGACCTTCGCTTGATCCACTCCAATAAGCCCCGCAAAGTCTGATTGCGTTAGCCCCCGACACTTCCTGACTTCGCGCATCCTTCTGCCGACCGTGTAGGCACCGACTGAAACCATGTCCGTCATATTTTCACCTGTGGTTTGCCGAGCAGACCCAGCGCTTCAAGCTCGCGCCAGACCTGCCGTCTAAATTCCTGATCTCTTTTGAAGGCGTCTCTCATGGCCTGTAGCGGCTTCATGAGACGCTTGGAGTGCCACCGCCATGATCCAATCTGAAAATCATCGGCGAGGCCGTTCTTGAAGGCGTGAGACGCAATGTCGATAGCCGTATGCAACGGCGCACGGATCACAACGTCATTGCCACTCAGGCGGAAGACCAGAGCCACCACTGACCCGTCTGGCACTCCCATCCATGTTTCATGTTGGGGAGGTTGCCAGAGCGAGACCGGAGGCCAGTCAACCGCATGAGCGACACTTGCCATCAGAACGGGATTTCGTCAGCTAGAGGTTCGGACTTAGCAGGCGCATTCTGGCTTGCCCCTTCCCTCTTCTGTTTTGGACGCGACCAAACAATGCTCCACTGGTCGCCGTCATCATCTTCCATCGGCGGAAACGCCACCGGGTAGAGAGCTTTATCCATGCTCTCATGATCAAGAATGAAAGACAGGTACGGCTCGCCGCCATTGTTAGCCTGCTTCCACCAACCTGCCCCCCAATCAACCCAGCGGCCTCCTCGTGTCAGTGCAATACGAAAATCTGGTGACGCTGGTGTCCGCTTGTCGCCAACAGGAATAAACGCAATGGGTCCGGTTGCACCATCAAGTTCAATCTCACCGATGAACCCTTCGTCATCCGTCTTCTCAGATTTGGTCTTCTCCAAAAATCCGACAGTCTTTGTCATAGTCTCTTCTCCATTTTGAGGGTTGCGCGCTCCGCGCGGGGACAGCTTTTTGTTTTAAGGGCGGCGAGCCGCCCCAGAAGTGAAGGTTTGGGGGCCGGGGCTAAAGCCCCGGCGCACCCGCCCTCAAACCCGTGGGGCTGCTGTCAACCGCCTCACGGGAAAATCCGAGTTCAAAAAAGATGCTGTCTTCTGGCCCGTCTATGGTGACGGCCCGCATGTTCTGAGGAGCCCTGCGAATAGCGAAGGCCCTCGCCTGCCCCATGTTCCGTGCCCGAAACCGATCAACACAAAAGCTCTGACCGTCCTTCGCGTAATAGGTGGCCGCATGCGTGCGAGGTAAGAAATTTGAATTTCCGCTGACTGTCTTCGTCATCGCCGGTTCATCCCCTTCAAGCTTTAATCCCCACTTCAGGCACCGCCATAAAACTCCGCCTGGAGTGGCGGGCCCTGAAGGGGATCAGGAACGTGTAACGGTGTCCGTTACACGTTGTTAAATGACACGCATTTAACGTTAATCGTCAACCCCTGGCCATTACTTGCAAAAAGGGGATATGATCTTGCAAAGAGACTCACCGCCTGGAGTTGTAAAAATGGAAATGCCACAACTACTTGATGCCGCCAAGGCCACGGCACATCTACCCTCTGACTTGCAATTGGGCAGACGCATTGACATGGCAGCCACCCAAATTGGGATGTGGCGACGAGGCATCTATTACCCTAGAGATCACAAAATGATTGAGCTTTGTGAGCTTGCCGAATATCCGCCGGAAGCCGGGCTGATGTGGCTCAATGCCTGGCGCGCGGACGAAAAAGCTAAGCCGATTTATGAGAAACTGGCGCGTGATTTGGAAAAGCGGGCAAGTAAAAGTCGCAAGGCAGCTTAGAGATGTTTGATCGAACACCCCTGTTATGACGAAACAATAGAACCTAGAATTTTTCCATTGATTTCAATGGGTTGGACAACCAGCCAACGAACCTGCTTGGCCATAATACTATAAATTATGCGCTTTTCATGTTCGTTACAAACGCACTTCAGTATATTTGCACCACATGTCCGGCACGCGCCGCTCAGCACGCTTTTCCTAATAGCGAAATTGACATCCCAGGTTTGATGCGTCGCGTCAAACAAAGCCACTTGTCAGACAATTTTGCGCATAGAAATTCATGCAGCCTCACAAGTTGAGGGAACAACAATCAGAAAAACTTGCGCTTCCCCCCCTCCTCAGACATCGTTTGGGAAACACATTCCAAAAAAGAACTTCAGGGGGTTCCCATGCTCAAGCTTCATTTCGCACCTAATTCCCGCGCGCAGCTCTCTCTCTGGCTGCTGGAGGAACTGGGTCTTCCGTATGAGCTGAACCGGATGGATTTCCACCCAAAGGACCTAAAGTCAGACGACCACAAAGCCCGCCACCCCCTTGGTCGCATTCCGGTTTTGGATGACGGCGATGTCTCCATCTTTGAGAGCGGCGCGATTGCCGAATACATACTTGAGCGTCATAAGAATGGCGGTCTGAAGCCTGCCGTGGACGATCCGATCTACCCGGAATATCTGCAATGGTTCCACTATTGCGAAGGCATGGTGATGCCGCCGGTCAACACGATCGTGGTGCACACCCTACTCTTACCACCTGAACGCCAGGACGAGACCGTACGCGGCCAGGCCCAGCGCCTACTCTCCCGTGCACTCGCCCCGGTCAATGACGCCATGGAAGGCCGGGAGTATATTCTGGGCGACTTCTCCGTCGTCGACACCATGCTCGGCCACGCCATCTACATGTCCAACCGGCTTGGCTGCGTCACCGACGAGATGACGAACCTGAAAGCCTATGTGGAACGGCTTGAGACCCGGCCTGCCTTCCAGAAGGCCATGTCTGCGTAACAACGCGGCCCACCAAAATGCCTGTTTCTCGCCATTGCTCCTCTGTTTGATATAGGACTATATACCTATACCGACAATCCCGCACCATAGGAGGGCCGCAATGGCGACAGGCAGGTATAAGGGCAAAAAGGACCGGATGACCCAGGACGAGTGGCATGACAGCCTCATGGCCATGCGTCCGGCCTATGGGGAGCTGGTGAAAATCACCATGACCCATCGGATTCAATCGGTTCAATACAGCGCCGCCCTCATCTGCATGAACGCCATGGCGGATCTCGCCAAACTGCATGGGCGGCACATGCATCACTATTTTGGCTCGATCCCGGACAATAAGAGCTTTTAGGAAGGCCGGAAGCACGCCACCGGAACCTTCTCTGTTCTCGGTACGATAATCCGCCGCGCCATCTAATGTCCAATGGTCTGGATTGTCTCAGCGGTGAGATACAAACCTCAATGCTTATGTGGAATGCATGGAGGCTCTGATGGCATTATTGCATAGCCGGAAACAGGATTTCCCGGCTATGCAATTCGCACGTGTGTACACTTATGAACGACGGCCTGGCGCACCTGGTTGCGGCAGATTTTGCTCAGGTTTTTCAACCTCTTCAACTGGTAGCGGTTGGAAGGAGCAGACCTTCTTCCGAGCAGCCTGATCCGCTGCATTGAACTCGCCCTTGAGTTGAGCGAGTTCGTGTTCGCGATCCTCGGTCGCCGCGAGTCCTATAAGAGCTGGCCAGAACAGAACGAGGCCTACTCCCATCATCGCGGCGTCGGCATCGGCATTCTCGTCCTGCAATCCGGCAATACGTCGTGCTTCAGCAGCAAGCCTTTGGCGTTCTTCAGCCAGCTGGTCACATGACCAATTCTCATACATTGTTGGGCTGACATACCTTGCTTCAATTGAACTTGCATGAGACGCGCAGCCGGCTACGGCCAGGCTAACTAGCCCAGCTACTATTTTCTTCATTTTTATTGAACCCCTTGAACACTAATTACTGTATTTCCCCAAATCGTAAAATAACCGAAGTGTTTCATTTTGCCAAATTGATCATTCAGAAATACAGCGACACACTATTAAACAAAGAAACATTTGAAGTGGTTGAGATCCCTGACAATTTTCCTTCGCGATTTCATCGCGTTATAAAGCTCCATCCCAATTGAACCGTTCCAAGGTGTATCCATGTCCCTTAAAGCCGCGATTATCCCCGTGACACCGCTTGAGCAGAATTGCTGCCTTCTCTGGAATGATGAGAACATGCTGGGTGCGGTCACCGACCCCGGGGGCGATCTTGAGAAGATCGAAGGCGCGATCAGCCAGATGGGAGTGAAACTCGAAAAGGTGCTGCTGACCCATGGGCATCTCGACCACGCTTCAGCTGCTGGCGAGCTTGCCAAAAAGCATGGCGTAAAGATTGAGGGGCCTCACCGGGATGATCAGTTCCTGATCGATGATCTGCCTGAGCAAGGGGCCAAATATGGCATGCCGAGCTATGACGCCTTTCTGCCGGACCGCTGGCTGGAAGACGAAGACACCGTTGAGCTTGCGGGCCTCACGCTCCGCGTCCGTCACTGCCCCGGCCATACACCAGGCCATGTGGTTTTCATCCACGAGCCCTCAAAGCTTGCCATTGTTGGCGATGTGATTTTTCAGGGATCCATCGGCCGCACGGACTTTCCCCGCGGCAATCATGAGCAACTCATCTCATCTATCCGCGAACGCCTTTTTCCGCTCGGCGGCGAGATTGCGTTCGTGCCGGGCCATGGCCCCATGTCGACTTTTGAGTTTGAGAAGAAGAGCAATCCGTTTTGCTCTGACATGGCAGTCGGCGTCTAGTTTTTTGACGCGTTTTCGAACCGCAAAACCGCACACACTTTTGCTGAAAACGCTCTAGGAGACCAACAATCCACTTCGAGCCGCGTGTCCAAGCACGCGCATGGTCGTTGCTTTAGAGCGCGCTTCTGGCGTTCCCTCGATCGCGGCGAGAGTGACCTCACCCTTGGAGACGGCAGCCGCCAGTTCGTCGGCGATCTGACCCACTGTCTGCGTGCCATCCAGCCGCCCGAGGATAAAGCGCGCGGTAGTATCGACGGCAATAGAATGCGGCAGCAGGCTCGCCAGATGGGAGTCACCACGACGGGCTTGTGTGAGAGCCAGGGGGCCGAGAACGGGGCGTTCTGACAACCAGGGTATAGCTCTGCTCTCCGCCTGGTGGGCGACGATGGCGCCTGCGGGTAGAAGTTTCTCAGTGACTGCGAGCAGGACCTTCGACACATCAGCATGGTCAACGGACCGCATGCCCGTCGGTTTCAGCGCCGTGACGACATGGTCGACCAAGCGGTCGCCGCGCACGGGAAAATATCTGTGTCGCTCCATCAGTGCGAGTGCCACGATTTCAATCGGGTTCGTCGTCCGATATGTCAGCGGCCCGACGAAAGCCACCTGTGCACCTGAGAGCAGCGCCTTGTCCGATAGAGATTTGTCGCCGCGTGAAAGCTCACTGGTAAAGCAGAGCGAATTGAACGCCGAACTCAACTCAAATTCTTCTTTCAACCGGTCTGCATGCACCAGAAGAACGTGGCGCCGTTTTGTATTCGTCTGCTGGTCAATCAGGCCAAACAGATCCGCCGTGCTGAGCAATGAAACATCTGCCGGACGCTTCGTTGTTGGTATCCGGCTGAGATTGGATTTCGCGGAATCAAGATCACCGATGGGCTTTAGTTTTGCCGCGTCTGCCATTGCCAAAAACGCCGCAATGGTAAGAGATTGATGTTGTGGGTCCAAAAGATCCCGATAGATCTCCGCGTCTGACGCGCGCGCCAAGCGAACAAGTTCCGCCAGGAGCGGACGTTGGTCCTCCACCTTTTCAGCAGACATTGTTTTTGCAAGGTTCGTTACGCGGAGCCGGACGATGTCTACATTTTCTTTCGGGTCACCTGTTTGGTCCAGGTCTGCGCAGAAGCGGTCTCTCAGCCCCTCAATCAGATCCCAACCAGGACTGACATCAACGCCGATGCACGCGACCCCCTTCTCGCTCAAATGCTTCTTTGCCAGCACCAGGAGTGCCATGCGCTCCGCTGTTGTCGCCGTTGAGAAGAGGTCTGCCGCGGTGACGAAATCAAACGTCTCCAGACTGTCGCTCTCGAAAGTGGCGAGATTGATTTCGCCTGAGGCGAGGTTTTGCACACCACCCTTTTGACCAAAGTCTGCACCTTCAGTTAGGGGAGTGGTCGATGCAGCGGTGAAGGTGACTTGAGGATAAGAGATGGCGTGGGCTGCTAGGTTGACGGCTGGTTGATTGGAGATTTCCAGATAGTGCGCGCCCTCTAGAGCTGGCGCGGAATAGCCTTCAACAAGAGCCCTGGCGCCCAGTCTGGAGGGCGACAGATCCGACAACACTTTTTGAGGACCCACACCGAGACCCGCCGCGCGCAGAGGCGTGGCGTTGCTTTGCTTATCTGTGGCGAACGTCGTCACGTTCATCCCCCAATTGGTCAGCCCAGTCGTCTAGTAAGTTAGAACTAGAAGCTTAACGTGGGGTGGACATTTCCGCTCGAATAGGCTTCCTTGTAAAAAAATGACAAAAAGTCAAAAAGTACGGACCACCCGTACTTAAAACGGTTGATTACCCGGGGAGACACAATGAGTGACAACCGACTGCCACGTTGGCGGATCGCAATGTTTAGTTTGCCTGCAATTCCAATGTCGGCGTTGGGCCTGCCAATCATGGTCTACCTGCCGCCGTTCTATGCCGGCGAAATGGGCCTGTCGCTCACAATGGTCGGGACCATCTTCCTCATCGCCCGGTTTTGGGATGTCTTCACCGATCCAGTGCTCGGCATTGTTTCTGACCGCGTTCCCAGTCGCTGGGGGCGCCGCCGTCATTGGATCGCGATATCCACGCCCTTTCTGATGATCCCCGCTTATATGCTGTTCATGCCGTCTGATCCCTTATCTGCGATGTGGATGTTTGGCTGGGTATCTGACGTCTGGTCCTTTCTTGGAGGCACGCCGAGCACCACGGCTGTCTATCTTCTCAGCTGGATGATCATCCTCTATATCGGTTGGACGCTGCTTACGATCTCTCACCAGAGTTGGGGCGCTGAATTGTCGCCGGACTACGACGAGCGGTCGGTGATTCAGGGATGGCGCGAATTTGCACTGATCTTTGGCATGTTCACGGTGCTTACCCTCCCTGCCATCCTCGAGAGCGTCCAAGGAGAAACAACCGGGGCCGCAGGGGTTCAAGCAATGGGATGGTTCATCATCATTCTGCTTCCGATCACCATCTTCCTTGCCGTAACGCTGGTTCCCGAACGCCCATCGGTCAAACCCAGCAGATTCGACCCCAAAGAAGCGCTGCAAATTCTCCTGACCAATCGCCTTTTGCAGCGAATTCTCGTGGCCGACCTGCTGGTTGGCATCGCGCCAGCCATAACGGGCTCTCTCTATATCTTTTTTGCATCCCAAGTGATGGGGTTGGGCGACAGCGCCAGCCTGCTATTGCTGGTCTATTTCATTGCAGGCTTTGTTGGTGTTCCCATGTGGATCAAACTTGCCACCACATCCGGCAAGCACAGGACCCTCGCTTATGCGATGATCTATGGCGGCATTACTCTGCCGTTGGTTGTCTTCTTTCCAACAGAGAGTTTCTGGTGGCTGTTTATCGGAAACACCACATACGGAATAGCCTATGGCGCGGGGTCTTTCCTCCTGCGGTCGGTCATGGCGGATGTCACCGATTATGACAATTTGGAAACGGGCGAACAAAGAACGGGCATGTACTATGCCCTCCTCTCCATGACCAGCAAGATTGGTTCTGCGCTCGCCATCGGCATCACCTATCCGCTTCTCGACTGGATCGGGTTCGATGCCAGCGGTGGGAATTCGCAGGAGACGCTGGATCAGCTCCTCTACATCTATGTTGGTTTCCCAGCCTTGTTCATGCTGGCTGCAGCTGCCGTGATGTGGAACTTTCCTCTCAATAGAACGGAACAAAAGCTATTGCAGGAGCGTATCGCAGCCCGCGACCAACATAAGCTGGACGAGCACCCCGTGACCGATGCTGCGGCAGCCATAGCACAAGTGGGTACTGCTGGCGGTGTCGCCGATGAGCCGACAAAGTAAAGGACACTTCGTGAAAGCAATTCCGGAAGACCTCCGGTCGATCGACACATTACTCAAGATCATGGCCTCCTTGCGGGACCCTGATGGTGGATGCCCGTGGGACCTTGAACAGAATTTCCGAACAATTTCCCCTTACACGCTGGAAGAAGCCTACGAGGTTGCGGACGCCATTGAACGAGGCGATCTGGATGATCTTAAGGAGGAGCTCGGCGACCTGCTTCTTCAGGTCGTATTCCACGCTCAAATGGCTGAGGAGCAGGGTTCGTTCGCCTTTGATGATGTGGTTGAGGGCATTTCATCGAAGATGGTACGGCGCCACCCACATGTTTTTGCAGACGGGACGTCTGATACACCTGAGGGCGTCGCGGCGAGCTGGGATGAAATCAAGCAGGCTGAAAAAGACGCCAAGGGCAAGACGCCATCGGGTCTGCTGGATGACGTGCCGGTGGTGCTCCCCGCCCTCACCCAGGCCGTGAAGCTTCAGAAACGCGCGGCCAAGGTCGGGTTCGACTGGCCCAGCGCAGCGCCTGTGCTCGACAAAATTGAAGAAGAAATCGGCGAGCTGCGCGTTGAAGTCGCTGCGGAGGATCAAGACAAGATTGAGGAAGAGTTCGGCGACCTTCTGTTTGTTCTCTCAAATTATGCGCGCCATCTGAAAGTGGATCCAGATGCAGCCCTTCGCCGAGCAAATCAAAAATTCAGAAGCCGGTTTTCCATGATGGAACAATCGGCTGGGTCTCGGAACACTAATCTTGCAGACCTGTCGCTGGAGCAGCTTGAAGAATTGTGGGTCCAGGCGAAGAAACAGGAAAAAGGGGACTAGGCAAGAACGTCCCGGGCGGCTTGCCACAGAGCTTCATTGGCGGCCAATACATGGGGGCCTTGAAGAGTCCGCGGCCGATAGTCTTTGTCCGTTTCCACATTTCGAGCCACGCCGCCCACCTCGCTTAAGAGCAGGCTCCCAGGTGCGTGATCCCAGGGCAGCATACGGTGGTAGACTGTCAGGTCTTTCACCCCTCTGACGATATCAGTGTACTCACGGGCAGCGCACATCTCGTTTTGGGCGGGTTGAACCAATCCCTTCAGGTGAGACAGACGCTTGTTCCATTTTTCAGGAAAGTACTTCGTATAGAAAGCACCTCGTGCATCTTTCAGGTCTATTGGTGCAGTCCGCTCAGACAAATCTTTGGTGCTGTTCATTTCAACCAGAAATGCGCCCCCACCCCTTTCTGCGATGAACATCTCATCGAGTGCCGGAAAGAAAATCGCTGAATGCAACACATCGCCTTTGTCAGCAAAAGCGACCATTGTTGCGAAACTTGGATTGCCCTCGACAAATAGAGATGTGCCATCGATCGGATCAACATACCAAGTTGGGCCTACCCCGGCGGACTTGTGGAGTAGTTCCGGTGTTGCAGCCGTCGCTTCCTCACCCACAACGATAGAGCCTGGTACCAAATCCAGTAGTCGGGGCGTCAAAAACGCTTCCGCCTCCCGATCTGCAATGGTGACAAAATCACCCCTACTCTTCTCCTCAATGTCTCGGGAGGAAAGAGACCTGAACCTGGGCAAGATCTTCTCTGCGGCCGTTTCTCGCAGCAGTGCCGCAAGTTGATCCACATTTACGGTCATTCAGCGGCATCCGCGAACTCAGCCAGTGCACCTCGAACGATCAGAGGAAATTTCTTCTCAAAGCGGCCCATTTCGGGGCCGCCAAGGTCAACATTAACATGCGTTATACCTTCATCATCCGGCTCGCTCTGCCGGACGTTACCGTGTCGATGCAGCCACGCGATTGCCTCACCGTCCTGCGGCGCGATCGCCAGGTGAAGACTCGTCGTGTCGCTATCAAGCAGTTCATCAAGACGGCTCAGCAGCTCCTCAACGCCGGTACCATTCAGTGCGGAGGTCACGATGGTATTGCTGTCTCTTGCCGCCAACTCAGCAAATGCCTCAGCTGCGTCTTCGTCGAGCAAGTCGGATTTGTTCAAAACCTCGATCAGCTTGCCTTCGTCGCGGGTTTCGAGGTCAACGCCCAAACTCTTCAGCACATCCGCAACGTCTGCCTTCTGGGCGTCTGTTTCATCATGTGCCACATCTCTCACATGCAGGATGATTTCTGCTTCCAGCACCTCTTCCAGCGTTGCCCGGAATGATGCAATCAGGTGGGTGGGCAGATCCGAGATAAATCCTACCGTGTCAGACAGGATAATTTTTCGTCCGCTTGGAAGCTCAATTGCCCGCATGGTGGGATCGAGGGTGGCGAAGAGCAGGTCTTGGGCGAACACGTCGGACTCAGTGAGCCGGTTGAACAGAGTTGATTTGCCCGCATTGGTGTAGCCAACGAGAGCGACAACCGGATATGGCGCTGACCGTCTCGTCTTGCGGTGCAGCTCACGGGTTTTCTTGACCTTGCCAATATCTCGTTCAAGACGATTGATCTTGTCTTGTAACGCCCGTCTGTCCGCTTCAATCTGAGTCTCACCAGGTCCGCCCAGAAACCCCACACCGCCACGCTGGCGTTCCAAGTGAGTCCAGGATCGCACCAGACGGCTTTTTTGATAGGTCAGGTGGGCGAGTTCAACCTGCAGTCTCCCTTCCCGGGTCCGGGCACGTTCGCCGAAAATCTCGAGGATCAACCCTGTTCGGTCGAGTACCTTGACCTTCCAAGCCCGCTCCAGATTACGCTGCTGCACCGGTGAGAGTTGGCCGTCGACAATCACAAGGTCGACATGCTGTTTCTTGATTTTCTCGCCGAGTTCTTCAACCTTCCCACTCCCCATAAGGGTTGCCGGCTTAATCGCAACGAGTGGGATGATATCTGCAGATTGGATGTCCAGGTGTATTGCCGCAGCGAGCCCAACGGCTTCTTCAAGCCGTTCGGCGGCAGAGCGGCGCTGATCTGCTCCCCGCTTAAGCCAAGGAAGTAGAACGAGAGCTTTGGTTACCGGTTGGTCGTCGACCTGAAAAGCGGCCCGAGAGTGTTTTTCGCTCCCGGTTCCGTTCACGTCACCCCACTTTGGATGGTCAGTCGTCAAGCGACCTCAACTTTCCTCTTCTTCCCCCTCGAACAGGGAGACAGGTTGTCCTGGCATAATCGTTGATATTGCATGCTTGTAGACGAGTTGGGAGTGCCCATCCCGACGCAGCAATACGCAGAAATTATCAAACCAGGTTATCACACCCTGAAGCTTAACGCCGTTCACGAGAAAGATTGTCAGCGTCGTCTTGTTTTTTCGGACGGTGTTGAGAAACGTATCTTGGAGATTTTGCGGTTTATCCGACATTTTTTTCCATTCCAGGTTCCACCGATATCATCTTTTGCCTAGTTTTCCTTCTTTGGCATGAGATGAATACTGCTCGAACCTTACATTGCAAGGCGGCGTCATTTCCACATCAACGCTGCCTTCCTCCTGATTTAGCGGGAGAGGGCCGCCATCCCGCCGTGATCACTCCCACCCCGACCTGGCCCTGCAATATCATATAGGCCAAATCGACACCTGGTCAGTACCCAACCAGCCTAAAGTTCGAAATCCCTTAAGTTAGGGCGACTTTCCTGCCCTCTCTCGATAAAGACCATTCAGTTTTTGTGTCATTGGTCCCGGTCTGCCATTCGATATCTGATTCTGATCAATCGAGATGACCGGCAATGCCCCCACCGTCGATGCGGATGAGAAAGCCTCTGCAGCGGCCAAAGCCTCCATCCTTGAGAAAGCACGTTCTTCAATAGAGACCCCGAGGCTCTCAGCGCATTTCAGAAGTGCCAGGCGCGTAACGCCCCCGAGAATGTGCGTGTCCAACTGCCGAGTGACGAGGGTCCCGCCATCAGTAACGATCCAGGCATTTGTCGATGTTCCCTCGGTGATGTTGTCTTCGCCATCCACAAGCCAGGCTTCATAGGCTCCAGCGTTTCTAGCACTTTGTTTCGCCAGCACATTCGCCAGCAATCCTGTCGACTTGATATCGCACCGGTCCCAGCGTTCATCAGGACGGGTGACAACGGCAACGCCTTCGGAGCGGCGTCTGGCGAGCGCTTTCTGATCAATCGGCTTTGCCGTGACGACGAGCGTTGCTGGCACCTGTCCCGCCGGAAACACATGGTCACGACGAGCGACACCACGCGTCACCTGGCAGTAGACGATACCGGTTCGAAGGCGATTTCGTCGAAGGACCTCACGGTAGATTACGGCCAACACATCCGACGTCACAGGGACCTTGATCTCCAATTGATTGAGTGACCGCTGAAGCCTTTCAAAGTGCCATTGCTCATCGATAAAGTGTCCGCTTTCAACAGCACAGACCTCATACACGCTGTCTGCAAACTGGAACCCACGGTCATCAATATGTATCGCGGCATGGCCGTGGGGCACATAGCGGCCATTTACATAAGCGATCCGGGTCACGACATCATTTCCTTTCTCAGCTTTGCCATTGCTCGCGGCTGAATAGTGCGACCAGAGCGAGCAGCTCCAGCCGACCGAGAACCATCCCAACCACCAATATCCATTTTGTGATCTCAGCCATTTCCGGATAGGACGGGCTCTCGCCCAGCATGGAGGGTCTAACTAGATCGTATGCGGGGCCCGCATTTCCGAGCGCAGAGGCAGCAGCGACAAGTGCTGCTTCGAACCCCAAACCCGTAGCCGCCAAGAGCGCCGCAAAAATTGCATAGACCACCAGGAACAGAACAAAGAAGCTCCACACAGACTTCATGATCTGAATGGTGATGGACCGGCGTCCGAAATGGGTGCGAATAATGCCATGGGGATGTGTTAGCCGCTTTAATTCTCGTGAGCTCTGCTTCACCAACAGCGCGATGCGCATCAACTTAATCCCACCTGCGGTGGAAAGTGTCGCTCCGCCCACGAGGATCAAGCCAATCACAAACACACTCGACAAACCCGAATTTAGTGACGGATCCGGTGACATATAGGCTGTTCCAGAGATCAGGCTCATTGCGAGGAACAATCCATTGCCCAGTGCCGCAACAACATCCCCCGTCTCCCCAAGCGCCAGAAAGGCAAACAATACGCCTGCGGCCAATACAGCAGCTCCAAGATAGACAAGCTCAGGATCTTCTCGGTATTCCGTTCCCCTTCCACGAAACCCTGCACGGTGGGTCGCAAAATTGATGGCCCCCAGTCCCATGAACACAAAGAGAAATGCCATCGCCCATGGTGCTCTAAACTCCGAAAGTGCGGTGTCCGATGGCATGAAGCCGCCTGTTGAAATGGTGGACAAGGCCAAACAAAATGCCTCGAAAGGCGGAACCCCACCGGCCCAGATTGACAGGAATGCTGCGGCTGTAAACACAGCATAGATGCCGCCAACGGCTTCGGCTGTACCGCGAAACCTGTCCAGTGCGCGGGACTTGTCGGCCCGAGTCAAGGGCGATACGCGCAGCTCCATGCCACCGACACCAAGCGGTGCCAATACTGCGGCTCCCATGACGATGCTCGCCTACCCTCCAAACCACTGAAGGACCGCGCGCCACATGATGATGGCTCTATCTACATCATCCAATGTCGGAATGACCGACGCGCCTGTTGTAGTGAAGCCTGATATGGCTTCGAAATAGGCATCTGTCAGATTGCCTAGGAAGCCGGAGACGTAGAACGGAATAGCGGCAAATAACGGGATCGCCAGCCAGCCCACGACAACAAGTGTCAACAGATCGTACTTAGAAGGGCGGTGCTTTACGTCACGAAAAGCCATGATGAGGGCACCGCCGGAAAACCCGACAAAAAGAAGAGAGAGTGAAAACGCAATGACCGACTGGCTCTCAGCATTGTACAGCGCCGTTGCCCATGGCAGCAGTATTGCTCCCGCTAACAGCAGGAGAAGCCAACCAAGGGCATGCAGGACAGTGCTGTAACTCATGGTTCAGCCCACATCGACGTGATCAGAAAAACTCAAGACTGACACGGAACATTTGTTCGACAGTCGCGACCTGATCGCGTTGGGCAAACATAACCACCTTATCGCCAGATTGAATCTCGGTAGAACCACTAGGGGTAATGACTTCACCATTTCTTGCGATCGCACCAACAATGAGACCATCAGGCAATTCAACTTCCCTCAACGGCTGCCCAACCAACGGAGAGGTTTCCAATGCTTCTGCCTCAATCACCTCCGCGGCGCCATCTTGCACCGCTTGGAGCCCTCGGATACGCCCACGCCTTACATGACGCAACACGTGGCTCACCGTTGTCGACCGCGGGTTCAGAAATGCATCAATCCCAAGGGATTGCATAAGCGGTGAATAAGTCTGGTTGTTAATGAGACTAAGAGCGCGGCTGGCCCCTTCTCTTTTTGCCAGCACACAAGTCAGCAGATTGACCTGATCGTCATTGGTAAGCGTCACAATGGTCTCAGTCTCCTGGACACCCGCTTCGCGCAGAAGCTCTGGATCGAGCCCATCGCCGTTTAGGACAATGGCGCGCTGCAGTCTGTCAGCGGCAAATATGGCGCGATCCCTGTCACGTTCGAGAACTTTGACGCGGACACCGCTGTGCTGCTTCTCCAATTCTTGAGCCACATAAAGCCCGATATTGCCAGCACCAACGATTAGAACCTTCCGCGCCTCTTGTTCTTCATGGCCAAAAATGGACAGCGTCCGGCGGACTTCTGACTTGTCAGCAGCGAAGTAGACCTGATCGCCCACAATCATCTGATCTTCTGAGTGTGGAACAAAAAGATTTCCATTGCGGACAATTCCAACAACCCGGGCTTTCAGGTCCGGGAACAATTCGGTGAGCTGCCTCAATGGTGTGTTCACGATGGGACAATCTTCATCCAAAGCAACACCCACAACATTCACAGCGCCGTCGGCGAATTCGAGAATGTCAAACGCCCCTGGAACAGCCAATCGACGCAACACTGTACGGCCAACTTCCAATTCCGGTGAGATAATGACATCGATAGGCATGTGATCGCGGGCGAAAAGGTCCTGGAATCCCGCCTGCAGATAGCTCTGCGCTCTAATTCTCGCGATCTTGGTCGGCACATTGAAGACTGAATGCGCGAGTTGGCAGGCAACCATGTTGACTTCATCATGGAAGGTCACAGCGATCAGCATGTCAGCGTCCGGGGCGCCGGCGCGTTCAAGGACATCTGGATGGGCGCCATGTCCCACAATTGCCCGGACATCCAGGATATCGGAGACTCGTTGCACCAGTTCTGCCGACTGATCGATGACCGTTACGTCATTGTTTTCAGCAGCCAATTGCCGGGCGATACCAAAGCCTACCTGCCCAGCGCCGCATACGATGACTTTCATATCATCTGTTCTTTCTTGAACATGTTGTGAGGTGTTGGTCCATTGGGGTCCCCATTTCTAGACCTGCAGTGAAGCGCGGTCTGAGGTATTGACACCCAGAGATTTCAGTTTTCGATGAAGGGCAGATCGTTCCATCCCAATAAAGGCAGCCGTTCTGGAGATATTCCCCCCAAAGCGGCCAATCTGCGCAATCAGATAGTCCCGCTCAAAGGTCTCACGCGCTTCCCGCAAGGGCATTGACATAATGTGCTCACCGCCAGACCCATTCATACCGTTGGAGGGCGTGGTGCTCTCGTCGGTTGGCAGCTTGTCGGCGGTGATCACCGCATTAGGATCCGACGATGTCAGTATCATCAACCGCTCAATGTTGTTCCTAAGCTGACGCACATTCCCCGGCCATGAGTAAGATTGCAGGGCGGCCATTGCATCTTCGCTCACTCGACGGGGCGGCAGACCTGAAGATCTGGAAATCTGCGCGACGAAATGCTCCACGAGCACAGGAATATCATCTCTGCGCTGCTCAAGAGAGGGAACATTTATCGGTACAACATTCAGGCGGTGGAAGAGATCCTCGCGAAACCGTCCCGCTGAAATTTCTTCACGAAGATCTTTGCTTGATGATGAGACGACGCGAACATCAACTTTTACTTTATTGTTGCCGCCGACCCGCACAAAAGTCTGTTCAACGAGTACACGCAAAATTTTGCTTTGAGTTTCTAACGGCATATCCGCGACTTCATCTAGGAAGAGCGTTCCACCGTGAGCCTGTTCAAACACACCGACCTTGCGCGGTCCATCTGTTCCCTCTTCTGTCCCAAAAAGTTCGACCTCCATCCGATCCGGGGCCATCGTTGCTGCATTGATCGCTAGAAAGGGACTGTTTGCGCGCCGGGACGATGCATGAAGCAATCGAGCGACAACTTCTTTCCCACATCCAGAGGGGCCGCAGATCAGGACACGGCTTCCTGTTGGGGCGACCTTCTCAACGGTTTGCCGGACGATATTCATATTTGGAGATGCGCCTATCAACGTCGTTTCCTGGCCGACCTTAACGCGCAGTTCCGCATTTTCTTTGCGAAGACGATCCGCTTCAATTGCTCGCCTGATAATCAGGATCAACCGATCCGCCTTGAAGGGCTTTTCAACAAAGTCATAAGCGCCCTTCTTTATCGCTGAGACTGCGGTCTCAATGTTCCCATGACCACTGATGATTACGACAGGCAGGTCTGGATATCGCTCGGAGATCACATCCAGCACTTCGAGCCCATCCAGGCGACTTCCCTGCAGCCAAATATCAAGCACCACAAGACTCGGCATGCGTTGTTCCAACGCCTGCAGTACACCATCACTGTCTGCGGCTACTCGCGTATCATACCCTTCGTCAGACAGGATGCCTGAGATCAGTTCGCGAATATCCGCTTCATCGTCAACAATTAGTATTTCGGAAGCCATCAGCCGCCTCTACCTGTTTCTACTAAACTCAGTTGGTCCATTTTGTCGGACTCTTTGTTCTCATCGTCGGTCGCATCATCTGATTGATGATTGATACAGGGGAACCGAAGCACCACTCTCGCCCCGCTCGCCCATCCCTCTTCTTTCGGTGCGTCCAAAAGGTCGAGGGTCCCGCCATGGTCTTCCATGATCTTTTTTACGATCGCCAATCCTAGCCCCGTACCTTTTGTGCGCGTTGTCATGTATGGCTCAGTCAACCGCATACGCCCTGTATTCGGGAGGCCCCGGCCAGTGTCAGTTACCAATATCTCAATGTCGCGCCCATCAGATGTTACGCGGGTTTCAATTTTATCGGTGCCGTCCGACACCTCTTCCTCTTTGCCCTCGATCGCTTCTGCTGCGTTCTTCAAAATATTAGTAAGGGCCTGGCTAATCAGCCGCGCGTCGCCTTGAAACCTAATCGGCGCTTCTTGCAAAGAGAGATCATACTCGGTTTCGGGATGCGCGACGCGCTGAAGAAAGACAGCTTGGCGAACAATTTCACCAAGGTCAGCGTCTTTCATCACTGCCTCGGGCATCCGCGCAAAGGAGGAAAACTCATCAACCATTCGTCCAATATCGCCTACCTGACGAATGATCGTATCTGTACATTGCTGAAACACTTCGGGGTCGTTTGCTACTTCGTCTGCATATTTCCGACGGAGACGCTCAGCTGACAGCTGAATCGGCGTCAGAGGATTCTTAATCTCATGGGCGATACGCCGCGCAACGTCCGACCAGGCGGCATTGCGCTGAGCAGCAACGAGTTCCGTAATGTCATCGAAGGTCAGAACATATCCCTGAAGATCACCTCCAGATTTCTCGCCGGTAACACGAACATTAAGCGTTCTCTCTCTGCCGGAACGGAGCAAGACCACTTGGTCCCTCGCGGACCCCCGCACCTGGCTCATCGCGGCAAGAACAACAGAGGACAACTCAGGTGCCGCCTCTGACAGGAGGTGGCCATCAAGCGATGCATCATCGAAGCCCAAAAAGTCCCGAGCAGCACGGTTCGCATGATTGATCCGCATATCAGAGTCGAGGCCGACCACACCCGCGCTAACACCCGCGAGCACCGCTTCCGTAAAGCGGCGGCGATCATCAAGCTCATAGTTGGCTGTTACCAACTCATTTTGTTGGTTTTCAATTTGGCTGGTCATGCGATTGAATGCCCGACCAAGCGTTTCAATCTCATCATCATTGTTGCCAATGTCGACCCGTGTTGAAAGGTCGCCACCACTGACGCGTTCGGCAGCGCTCACGAGGCTTCCGATCGGCGAGACGATACGGTTTGCAGCCCACAGGCCCAACCAAATTGCCGCAAGCAAGACAACGAGCGCCAAAGTCACATAAATAAGAGCGAAGGTAACCTGAACAGAACTCAGCCCACCTTCAAGCGTTTCATATTCAGTCACTGCTGCTTGCGTGAGCGCAAGGTGATCGAGTACGCGCGCATCAACAAACCGAGCAACATAGAGATAGGTGTTGTCAAATGCCGGAAGTTTTACGAGCGCTCGAATCTGATCGCCATCATTCGCCGTGTAGAGCACGACCAGCCCCTCATCGGCCTTATCAAACTGACCTGCACCGGGAATTCCCATAGATGGTGCCACAGCAGCAGTCGCGCGTAGCACCGTTTTGCCTTCGCGATCAACGAGGTAGGCTGCGGGGAGAGAACGAAGTGCAGCCTGGGTCGCCAGGAGTTGCTGCCCACGTTGGTAGTTTGAGGTGAGGTATGGTGCGGCCCGGTTAAGGTCGTTTGCCATTGCCAACACATCCAGCCGCAAAACCTGATGGTGCTCATCAAGATAGGCTTCCGCAACTTGCAGAGCATTGTCGATGATGGCCCGTGTGCGTTCGCTAAACCAGGTATCAAGCCCCCTGTCCAGCGTAACGACGGCGAAGACCGCGACCGTGATTGCCGGCAAAATAGCGATGAGAGAAAACATCATCACCAGGCGGGCGTGTAGCTTTGCCCCCGCGATGCCACTCTGACGCTCCATCACCAGGCGGATGACCCGCCACCCAATAAGGCCCGCGAGCACAAGCGCAACGAGGAAATTGGCAAGCAAAAGTGCCGTAACAACACCTTTTGTTGTCGGCGCAAACGGCGTAAGCCCCGTCAAAGTCATATAGGTGAAGGTGCCCAGGAACACGGCCACGACGACGAGGCCGATCGGTAGTGTTGTGCCCAGGCGAAAGCGTCTGCCCAGATCGGACTTCCGCACCCAGCCGGACCAAGCGGTCATGTAGTCGATTGTCGCCATTGAGGCTTCGAACCATTCTGAACTGTTGCCGCTCTGCCCCAAACAGGGTCAGAACCTGTGTCGCGAAGGTCACGGACCGCCGACGACCGGCGCATTCTGGCGCTTGTTGCGCGCTCTTTCAACAACAATGTTGCAGGATTACATCAGTTCGTAGAACTGGTTGCGATGGAGGTTAACGGGGCATTCGCACAACCTGAACGTCCAGTTCACGTATTTTCTTCCGAAGAGTGTTCCGATTAATGCCGAGAAGCTGAGCTGCCTTGATCTGGTTGCCCCTGGTCGCCGCCAAGCTGATTGTGAATAGCGGCTTTTCAATATCCTTGAGGACCCTCTCATAGAGGCCTTCTGGCGGCAGCTGGTCGCCATGCGACGCGAACTCACGACTGAGCGCTCGTTCCACCATTTCCTCTAAGCCTTCGTCCACTTCCGCAGGCTCGGACACAGGACCGAAAGCGGGCTCGGTCAACTCAGTCTGCAGCACAGACAAACCAATCGTGTCTTCTGTGTATAGAGCTGCCAGACGGCGAACGAGGTTTTCAAGTTCGCGCACATTTCCGGGCCAGCGATAGCGTTTCAAAAAATCCATGCCGTCGGTATCAACCGTCTTGTGCGGCAATCCCTCTTCCTGCGCCAAGGTCAGGAAGTGCCTCACAAGGTCAGGGATATCTTCGGTGCGCTCGCGCAATGGCGGGAGCCTGATCGGAACGACGTTCAACCGATAAAACAGGTCTTCTCGAAACAGTCCCTGATTAATGAGCTGCCTCAAATCGCGGTTGGTCGCTGCAACTATACGGACATCTGTTTTGATGGGCGTTCGCCCACCAACTGTCGTGTACTCACCTTCTTGAAGAACACGTAACAGCCGGGTTTGGGCTTCCATTGGCATGTCACCAATTTCGTCGAGGAAAAGTGTACCGCCTTCTGCTTGCTGGAACCGTCCTGTGCTTCGCTGGCTGGCTCCGGTAAAAGCCCCTTTCTCATGACCAAAGAGCTCGCTTTCGATCAATTCACGGGGAATTGCCGCCATGTTGATAGCCACAAATGGCCCGTGTCGTCGTTTCCCATAATCATGCAGCGCCTTCGCCACCAGCTCCTTGCCCGTTCCACTTTCGCCTGAGACCATCACGGAGAGATCGGTCTGCATCAGGCGGGCAAGAACCCGATAAATTTCCTGCATAGCAGGCGACCGGCCTATCAGCGGGATCTTGTCTTCATCATCCGGCTGAGCAGTCGGCACAGCGCTCGCGCCCGGTGTCGACAATGCTCGTTCTGCGACTGCCACCACTTCATTCAAGTCAAATGGTTTTGGAAGATACTCGTAAGCCCCACGTTCAGCGGCGGTGATTGCCGTCATCAACGTGTTCTGCGCACTCATCACAATGACGGGCAATTCAGGCCGTACCTTCTTGATCCGCGGCAGTAGATCAAACCCGTTTTCGTCTGGCATGACCACATCAGTAAAAACCAGATCTCCGTCGCCTTGGTTTGCCCAGCGCCAAAGTGTCGCTGCGTTGGACGTGGTCCGCACGTCATACCCCACCCGACCAAGGGCCTGGCTCAAGACAGTTCGGATAGCTGCGTCATCATCTGCAATAAGAATTGTTCCAGACGGCATAGGCTAGTTGTCCCTTAGTTGGGTTGCATCATCTGCCGAATGCATCGGCAGCAACACACGAAAAATGGTACGTCTTGGTTGGCTGTCGCATTCAATGATGCCGCCATGATCCCCGATAATTTTTGCAACGAGCGCCAGCCCCAATCCTGTACCCGAAGCTTTCGTGGTGACAAAAGGGTCGAACAGGTAGGGCAATAAATCGTCAGGAACTCCAGGCCCGTTATCGATGATGCAGATCTCAATCGGCAGACCGACGCGCTCCTGACTACCAGGAACAGAGAGACGAACTCCCGGGCGGAACGCCGTCGTTAGCGTAATCTCGCCCTCTGGTTTATCAATCGCTTCAGCAGCGTTCTTCACCAGATTTAAAAATACCTGGATGAGCTGATCCTGATCTCCTGGAACCGGCGGCAGCGAGGGATCATATTCTTCGGTAATCTTGAGGGAGCTGGCAAAACCATTAGCAGCCAGCTGTTTTACCCGGCCCAAGACAACATGAATGTTTGTAGGTACACGCGGTATCGGCCTTTCGTCAGAAAAGACTTCCATCCTGTCAACCAATCCACAGATACGATCCGTTTCGTCACATATCAGGCGTGTCAGCGCACGATCATCTTCGCTGGCTGCTTGTTCGAGCAATTGCGCAGCACCACGAATGCCGGAGAGTGGGTTCTTAATTTCATGAGCCAGGACACCGGCCATACCGGCAACAGATCGCGCAGCGCCTCTATGTGTCAGCTGGCGGTCCATCTTGTGAGCCATGGTACGTTCTTGCAGAATGACCAGCACCGTGCCCGGCGCATCAACGATCGGCGACACCTGAATGTCGACAGACCTCTCGCCAAAACGAGGCGAAGCAAGCTCCACACCATACTCATTCACAGACGCTCTGTTTTCCATGACTTGGCCAATCAAGGACAGCAGCGGGCTCCCAAAAGAAACAAATTCGGACAGTGGATACCGGGTGAGCACTGCACGACTTGCGTCAAAAAACTGCTCAGCAGCGTCATTGACGAAATTGGCCTGCAGATTGTCACCAACTGAAATCACCGGATGCGGCATGGCATTAAGCAATTGGGCGGCGTCGGGCGAAACGCTGCCGCCATTGGCGTTCAATTCATGAACACTCATGCCGCTGTCCTTTCAGCTTCATGTGTGAAAAACCTTTCAAGACCTTTTAGGACAAAGGTCGGGTCGTCGCTTGGCAGGATCTGCGCTTTAAGAGAGGCGACATCGCATTGCCAATCCGTCGCGGCAGCGTCCAAATACCATCCCAGATGTTTTCGAATAATCCGACTTCCCAGCCGTTCGCCATAAAGCGCCAGCGCATCCATGTAGTGAGATCTGACAATCTCCCACCTACCTTCAGCATCAGGTGCTTGCGTCACGTCGCGGTTCGACAATACGTCGTCAATCTGCCGAAGGAGCCACGGTCGGCCATTGGCGCCGCGACCGACCATGACACCATCAGCCCCAGATGCTTTCAGACAGGCTTTTGCATCCTCAATTGAGAGGACATCACCATTGGCGATCACCGGGATGTCGACAGCCTCTACTACCGGGCGAATTGCACCCCAGTCCGCCTGTCCTTTGTAAAACTGACACCGTGTGCGCCCATGAACTGTCACAAGTTTGATACCGGCAACCTCTGCTCGCGAGGCAAGTTCAGCGGCATTGAGGGAATTGTGATCCCAGCCAAGACGCATCTTGAGAGTTACTGGAAGTGCAGTTGCTTCAACCGTCGCTTCTATGAGTGTCAGCGCATGGTCGAGATCCCGCATGAGCGCAGAGCCCGACAATCCCGATGTCACCTGGCGTGCGGGACAGCCCATATTGATATCAATGACATCGGCCCCTGCCTTCTCCGCAAGCCTGGCACCCTCGGCCATCCAATGAGGTTCACGTCCTGCGAGCTGGATCACCAGCGGATCAAGGACTCCGCTTCCTGTCGCACGGCGCACGACATCAGGTCTGGCACGTGCCAGCTCCTCACTTGCAACCATTTCCGAAACAAGAACCGCCGATGACGTCTTCGAGACAGCCACACGGTATGGCAGGTCCGTTACGCCGGACATGGGCGCCAGAAAGACCCGACTTGGATAAACATGCGTTCCGACAGAAATGGTCATTATTTAGGCACATCTCATGCTGCTTATTTCTTGAGCAATTAGTACCTATTCCATCCCTTAAGCGCAATGTCTAAGTCGCAAAAACGCTAAAAAACCAGGGAAATCCCCTACTTGCCAAGCCAGCAGTTAGATGCGAAACGAAGAATATGCGTGTTGTTGCCCTTATTGTCGCTGCGGGTCGTGGGACCAGAGCAGGCGAAGGCTTGCCCAAGCAATACCGCCCCGTGGGCGGCGTGCCCATCCTTGCGCGCACGCTTGGCGCTTTTAGTCGCCATCCAGACATTGAGAGCGTCCTTGCGGTCATCCATCCTGACGATCGGGCACATTACGAAAGATGTACTGGTGATCTGCCGAAGCTGTTGCCGCCCGTTGCAGGAAGCGCAACACGGCAAGCATCGGTGCTTGCTGGACTGGAGGCGTTAGCTGACGTCGACCCTAGCCATGTGCTTATCCATGATGGCGCACGCCCCTTTGCAGCACCAGAAATGATTGGCCGGGTCGTCGCAGATCTCAAGCATCACGAAGGTGTCCTGCCCAGCCTGGCGGTGACAGACACTCTTCGCGAGCAGGTGGACGGGGTTGCTGGCGAGACGGTTGATCGATCCAAACTTGTCCGAGCGCAGACGCCGCAGGGCTTCGCATACAAAGCCATTTTGGATGCACACCGGGCCCATCAATCCGACGATTTTACAGATGATGTCGCGCTTGCATTGAGAGCGGGTATTCAAACTCAGCTCGTGGACGGATCAGAGGATAATTTCAAAGTGACAACGCCGGAAGATTTCGAGAGAGCGGAGCGTTTCTTGAGCGCCTCTAACGAAACACGGTCAGGGTCCGGATATGACGTGCATCGGTTCACCGACGGCGACCACATCACTTTGTGTGGTGTGGCCATCCCCCATACACACAGCCTGTTGGGGCATTCCGACGCTGACGTTGGACTGCATGCGATCACCGACGCTTTACTCGGTGCAATCAGCGCCGGTGACATTGGCGATCATTTTCCGCCCACGGACCCACAGTGGAAGGGAGCGCCCTCGAGGGTTTTCCTCGAGCATGCAGCCACATTGTTGGCCGGCCAAAATGGTCGAATTTCAAATGTGGATGTCACGCTCATTTGCGAAGCGCCGAAGATCGGCCCTCACAGAGAGGCTATGCGTAATGCAATCGCAGAGATCGTCAGCGTCTCGCCAGATAGGGTGAGCGTTAAAGCGACAACAACTGAAGGCCTTGGTTTCACAGGCCGTGGTGAGGGCATTGCCGCGCAAGCCCTTGTCACGGTCACGGTCCCTAGATCGGCGGGCATGGAATGACCCGACTCGCCGAACTGATTGCAACATGGTTTGGTTCTGGCTATCTGCCCAAAGCACCAGGCACTTGGGGTTCGCTCGCTGCACTCCCTTTCGCATGGGTAATCCTAAGCTTCATTCCAAACCCCTTGTTCCTTCTCGCCGCAAGTGTTGCCCTATTGCCAATCGGTGTCTGGGCGTCGGGCCTGCACAGCAAAACTCTGGACACCCATGACGCAGGAGAGATCGTCGTCGATGAAGTGGTCGGCCAGTGGATTGTTCTCGCCGTTGCGCCCTATTCCCTTATGGGCTGGCTTGTTGCCTTTGTCCTTTTTCGCCTTTTTGATGTGCTGAAACCCTGGCCGATCAGTTGGATCGACAAGCGCGTGTCAGGTGGTTGGGGTATCATGCTGGATGACGTGGCTGCGGGCATCTTTGCAGCAGTTACCGTTTCGTTGATCGTTTTCGTCGTTGGAGATTTTTGAATGTCATTGTTTCCCCGCCCCATTCTCCAACTCGCGGAACTCGTACTGGCAGATGCCAGCGAAAAATCCCTGAAGATTGTCACAGCTGAAAGCTGTACCGGTGGCCTGGTCGCAAGCTGCCTCACCGAAGTTGCGGGTTCTTCCGCAGTCGTGGAACGAGGCTTCGTGACCTATTCCAATGAAGCTAAACGGGACATGCTGGGTGTGCCAGGCGACATGATCGCCGACCATGGTGCCGTCAGCGAACCGGTAGCTCGGGCGATGGCTGAGGGCGCGTTGGAAGATTCTCGCGGCCATGTCAGCGTCTCCATCACAGGCATTGCCGGCCCTGGCGGCGGCACCGCCCTAAAACCCGTAGGCCTTGTTCATATGGCCGCCGCGCGCCTGCGCTACAGCATTATTCACGAGGTTTATCGGTTCGGAAATGTGGGTCGGGATGAAGTGCGGATACAGGCCGTGCAGGCTGCTCTGGAGCTCGTTCGTCGACAGATTGACCGCTGAGAACTATCCCTCTGGGTCCCCGTAGAGCTCATCTGCTCGATCAAAAAATGCGGTGACAATTTTGTGCACGGCCTTATCGAACATGCCGGTGATCATCCGCTCCATCATTCTGCTTCGAAATTCAAAGTCGACCGCGAAGTCGACCTCTGTTCCCTCAGCGGTCGGTTCAAAGCGCCAGTGATTGTCGAGATGTTTGAACGGGCCGTTAACATACTCCACGTCGATCGTTCGATGCGCCGGATTTAGCGTTACGCTGCTTCGAAACGTCTCGCGAAACATTTTATAGGAGATCAGGACATCCGCAATGATGACTTGATTGTCTCCCGCGGTTCCCCGACTACGGACGCGCACGCCGGTTACCCAAGGCAAAAACTGCGGATAACTTTCGATATCCGAGACAAGTTCAAAAAGCTTCTGCGGTGGATGCGCGACGAGGCGGCGTTCTTTGTGGGCGGGCACTGAGTCAGCTTTTGGAAAGTTGCGCATCGCGTGCGGCACGCAATGCCGCGAAATCTGCATCTGCGTGGTAGGACGAGCGCGTTAGCGGCGTCGCAGACACCATCAAAAAGCCTTTGGAGCGAGCGGTTGTTTCATAGCCCTGAAACTCCTCAGGGGTCACGAAACGATCAACGGCCGCATGCTTGCGCGTTGGTTGCAAATATTGCCCCACTGTCAGGAAGTCGATATCGGCAGAGCGCATATCATCCATCACCTGCATCAGTTCTTCGCGGCTTTCGCCCAAACCAACCATGACGCCAGATTTTGTGAATATGGTCGGGTCCAGCTCTTTCACCCGTTGCAGCAAGCGAATGGAATGGAAGTAGCGGGCGCCGGGACGGATTGACAGATAGAGACGTGGCACGGTTTCCAGATTGTGGTTGAACACGTCAGGTCGCGCTTCAACGACGACCTCAAGTGCCCCTTCCTTCCGCAGGAAATCAGGTGTCAGAATTTCTATGGTTGTTTCTGGTGTGCGGTTGCGAATGGCACGAATGGTCTGCGCAAAATGCTCCGCGCCACCATCCTCCAGGTCATCGCGATCAACAGACGTGATCACTACATGACGCAAGCCGAGTTTCTCAACTGCGTTGGCCACATTCTCTGGCTCTTGGCCGTCAAGGGCGTCCGGCAGGCCGGTGCTCACATTGCAGAAGGCACAGGCCCGGGTACAGGTGCCGCCCATGATCATCATGGTGGCGTGCTTCTCGGTCCAGCACTCTCCAATGTTGGGGCATCCGGCTTCCTCACACACGGTGACGAGCCCATTCTCACGAACGATCTTTTTGGTCTCAGCGTAGACTGCAGACCCGGGCGCTTTGACGCGGATCCAATCCGGCTTGCGCAGCACAGGCGTGTCGGGCCGGTGCGCCTTTTCCGGATGCCTTGCTTTTTCCTTGGGCCGCTTCTGATCGCCGCCGACTGTTTTTAGGACCGTTACCATGCGTTTCTATCTGCTCAAGTCTCGAAGTCTCTATATGGGAGTATAGACCGAAAAAGTTAAGATCGCCCGGTGAAATCAGGCGTATCCCAATCGCACAAATTGGTCATCGGGTGCGTCCACCTCGTTCAAGGCGGCGTGCAGCTTATCCGCATATTCCCCGGCTAGAGGCGTTCCTGACAGATCAGTCTCCTCGGCTGGATCATTCTTCAGATCAAACAGCAGGTTGGGCCCGAGTTTGGGCGGTGCCCAATAGGGCAGCCGATCATTCTCGCCCCAGGGCTGACGGATCACGGGGACTTTGCTGCCGGGCATTCGGTCCAAAGCGGCTCTGTCATCCGGCAAAGGCAACTCATCCTCCCGACGCAGGAAGTGGGTCGGCATGGTGGACCAGCGGTTTGAGAACATGGAAATAGGACGATTGGTCCCATCGCTCCCACGCGCATATTTATGGGTCCCATCAATCAGATGTACTTCCCTGCCCCACACACCGGCGAGGAGCCAATCTCGAACGGAGGGTCGGCTGCGGTCCAGCAATGGCATGAGCGAGTGCCCATGAGTGCGCTGCCGGATCTTGTCCTTAATACCGAACAGATCCGCCAGTGTCGCAAAAAGATCAACGCTGGTTGTCAGCGCATCACAGGTGCCAGGTGCGGTATCTGGGGCGGCGATCATCAGCGGGATATGCCCAAGGGTCTGATAGATGGGCACACCGGGTTTTCCCCATAGATCTTTCTCGCCCAGATAATGACCGTGGTCGGTGCAGAGGATGAACACTGTGTCGTCCCAAAGGTCCTTCGCATCCATGACATCGAGCACTTTGCCGAGCCAGTGATCGATCATGGTGAGCTTCGCGCCATAACACGCCCGGATCTGTTGTGCCTGGCGCTCGGTGAGTACCCCCCTCTCCAACGCGCCCTTCATGTAAGGCGGCCAGATCATATGAGCGCCTTCCCAATCCGGGTCATACATGGACGCATAGGGTTCGGGGGTATCAAAAGGCTCGTGGGGATCGAACTCATCTACAAACAGAAAGAAGCGATCATGTTGGTCGGCATTGTCTTCGAGCCAGGACGCGGCCGCCTGCATGGTGCGTGGCCCCGGAAAGTCTGCTTCGCCTTTGAAATAGCCCCGACTGTCATCATAGGGCATGTGCTCCCGGCCGAAGTTCGGTGCGCCCGCCCAGCTGGGGTCAGGCTTTGTCTTCCAGAGGTCGCCCTCATGGCCTCTCTGATAGTCCCAGGCAGAAAAATCCACGTGATAGTTTTCGCCACCGGTTTCAAAGAGATGGGGGTGATCTGAAATCAGCTGAGAGGTGACGCCCGCCTTTGAGAGTTCATAAGTAATAGCATCTTCCCAAAGCTCGATGGAGCCCCACGGCCGCCAGAGAAAGTCCCAGGCACCACACAAGATGTCGTGCCGCGCGGGCATACACGGAAGCGATCCCACATAGTGGTTCATAAATTTGGTCGACCGCGCGCCAATGCGGTCCAGATTGGGGGTGCGGAATTCCTCGCCCCCATAAGCGCCCAGCATATGTCTGTTCAGACTATCGAGCAGGATGACGACGGCATTCTTTGGCCCTGTTGAAACAGGCTGTCCCTGGTCTTCCGACATCAATCGTCCTTTTGCCTAAAGAGTGGCCGCTCTTGCCTCAGCTTCACGCTTACGTCTTCTTCGCGCGGCTGCCCAAAGATTGAGACCCTCCACAGAGATTGAGAATGCGATGGCGAAATAGATGTAGCCACGTGGAATGTGGAAATGGAGACCATCGGCAATGAGCGAGGCGCCCACCAAAATCAGGAAGGCCAATGCCAACATTTTGACGGTTGGATGCCGCTCGACAAAACCGCCAACCGGCCCAGCCGCAAACAACATCACAGCCATGGCGATAACAATAGCGACCACCATCACCTCAACATGTTCGGCGATACCCACGGCGGTGATGACACTGTCCAAAGAGAACACGATGTCCAAAACAGCAATCTGAGCAATTGCCATCGCAAAACCCATCGACCGCGCACTGGGTTCGTGCTCTTCTCCTTCGACCGTATGGTGGATTTCCGTCGTGCCTTTGGCGAGCAAAAACAGGCCACCGAAGAACAGCACCATGTCCCGCCAGGAAAAATCCATGTCGAAGGCGTTGAAGACCGGTTCGACAAGACTCGCCACCCAGGCAATCGAGAATAGCAGGACAAGCCGGGTAAGCAGCGCACCTGCCAACCCCCATTTGCGAACCGCATCTCTTTGATGCTCTGGTGCGCGGGACGCCAGGATTGTCAGGAAGATGAGATTGTCGATGCCAAGCACGACTTCGAGCAAGGTGAGCGTGAGCAGGCTTGCCCAGACTTGGGGGTCGGTCAGAAGTGCAGTCATGACTCTCTGGTACTGTTACGGTTCAGATGTGCAAAGCCCGCCCAAAAGCGTCCAGCACGGATTCATGCATCATCTCACTCAATGTCGGATGAGGGAACACCGTTGCCATCAAATCTGCTTCGGTCGTCTCTAATTGACGAGCGATTGTATAGCCCTGGATCAACTCCGTGACCTCGGCACCCACCATATGGGCGCCCAGCAACTCGCCGGTTTTCGCATCAAAAATCGTTTTAATCAGCCCCTCTGCCTCACCCAGCGCAATGGCTTTACCGTTTCCGATAAAGGGAAAACGCCCAACCTTGACTTCGTGCCCGGCCTTTTTTGCTGCGGCCTCGGTCAGGCCGACGCTCGCCACCTGCGGATGACAATAAGTACAGCCCGGGATTTTGCTTGTGTCCATAGGGTGAACGCCTTTTACGCCCGCGATTCGTTCCGCAACCATCACACCCTCATGGCTGGCCTTGTGGGCCAGCCAAGGGGGACCGACCAGATCACCAATGGCGTAGACGTTCGGCGCGCCGGTTTCGCACCATTCATTCACCGTGACATGGCCACGATCCGTTTTCACCCCAGCCTTCTCGAGACCAATGTCTTCAATGTTCCCGGTAATGCCGACTGCGGAAATCACTTTCTCGGCTTTTAGGGTCTCGGTCTTTCCACCAATGTCGATGGTCGCCGTCACACCTGATTTCGATTTCTTCAGGTCTGTGACCTTCGCCCCCGTCAGCAGCTTCATGCCCTGCTTCTTGAAAGACTTGGCTGCGAAGGCTGAAATTTCTTCGTCTTCTACGGGGAGAACACGATCCAACAGCTCCACAACCGTGACCTCTGCGCCAAAGGTCTTGTAGAAACTTGCAAACTCAATCCCGATGGCGCCAGACCCAATGACCAGGACGGACTTAGGAATGGATTTCGGCACCATGGCTTCGCGGTAGGACCAGATCGTTTCGCCATCCGGTTCGAGGCCCGGCAAGGTCCGTGCACGCGCACCGGTCGCTAGGATGATGTTCTTGGCAGAAATTTCTGTCGCTTTCCCGTCCGCCTCGACCCTGATCTTACCTTTGCCCGACAAGCTGCCATTGCCGACGATGACATCGACTTTGTTTTTCTTGAGAAGAAACTGAACACCTTGCGAGAGTTGCCCCGCCACGGCGCGCGACCGCTCAACGATTTTCGCGCCGTCAAAAGAGAGCCCTTCGACTTTGAGACCGAACTCTTCTGCCCGCTCTATGTTGTGATAGATCTCCGCAGATCTGAGCAGAGCCTTGGTCGGGATACACCCCCAATTAAGACAGATGCCGCCAATCTCGGACCGTTCTACAACAGCCGCTTTCAGCCCCAGCTGAGACGCACGGATCGCCGCGACATAGCCCCCAGGACCAGAGCCGACAACAACAACATCATATAATTTTTCAGCCATTGTCTTGTCCTCACAGCAACATAGAGGGGGGATATTCGATGTAGGACTTGAAGGCGGCGAGTAGCTGCGCGCCCAATGCTCCATCAATCGCCCTGTGATCACAGGAAAGCGTCACCGTCATCACAGTCGCCGCTTTTACTTCACCGTCCACGATAATCGGCCGTGGCTCACCAGCTCCCACAGCCATAATGGCTGCCTGTGGCGGATTTATCACCGCAGTGAAGTTCTTGATGCCAAACATGCCGAGGTTTGACACAGAGAAACTGCCGCCTTCAAATTCGGCCGGTGAGAGTTTCTTGTCTCTCGCACGGGCTGCCAGCTCTTTCGCCTCAGCCGAAATTTCAGCAAGGCCCTTTTCATCTGCACGGCGAATGATCGGTGTGATCAACCCACCTTCCAGAGCCACCGCAATGCCGACATCCGAGTGGTGGTGCTGGAGCAGCGCATCATCTGCAAAACTCACATTGGCCTCTGGCACTTTTTTGAGCGCCAGTGCTGCCGCCCGGACAATGAAGTCATTGACGGATAGCTTGACGCCTGCATCGGCGCCTTCAGCGTTCAGATGTTTGCGGACCTTGAGTAGCTCATCCAGTACGCAATCAATGGTGAGGTAATAATGCGGAATTTCCTGCTTCGATTGTGTGAGGCGGCGCGCGATGGTTTTGCGCATCGAGTTAAGCGGGATCTCGTCATAAGTGCCCTCTTCATAGAATGCGCGCGCATCAATCGATGACATTGCTGCCTGCGTTTTGCTCGCTGCTCGCGCGGCTGTTTTAGGTGCCGCTTCGACATCTGCCTTCACAATGCGGCCGCGTGGGCCGCTCCCTGTGACGGCAGAGAGATCAATGCCTTTATCTTTAGCAATGCGCTTCGCCAAAGGGCTTGCGAATACTCGCCCACCCGCCGGTTTTTCTTTCGCAGGCGCGGGTGCGTCTGCGGCTTTTGCAGGCTTGGTGTCTGGCGCAGGACTTTTTTCTGCAGGTGCAGCGGGCGCTGACGTTGGTGCTGCGAGGTTCTCAGCGGCACTGGCATCCTCACCCTCTTCCAGGATCACAGCAATGGGCTCGTTGACCGGCACGCCTTCTGTACCTTCGGCCACCAGAAGCTTGCCCACAGTTCCTTCATCAACGGCTTCCACTTCCATGGTCGCCTTGTCGGTTTCAATCTCAGCAATAAGGTCGCCGGAGCGCACCTCATCACCTTCTTTCACCAGCCATTTGGCTAATGTGCCCTCTTCCATCGTAGGGGAGAGAGCGGGCATGAGAATTGGTATTGGCATGACGTCCCTCCCTAGCGATACATGACTGAGTTTACGGCAGCGACAACTTCCGGCGCACTGGGTAGTGCCAGCTTCTCAAGATTGGCGGCATATGGCATCGGCACATCTTTTCCGGAGATGCGCAGGATCGGGGCGTCGAGGTAATCAAATGCTTTCTCCTGCACTTGCGCCACAATTTCCGATCCGATCCCACAGATGGGCCAAGTCTCTTCCACCACGACAAGCCGGTTTGTCTTCTGTACTGAGGCAATGACCGTATCCGTGTCTAGCGGACGCAAAGACCGCAAATCGATCACCTCTGCCTTGATGCCGTCTTCGGCGAGCTTGTCAGCTGCGTCGAGCGCATAGGTCAGTCCCATGCTGAAAGAGACGATCGTCACGTCAGTCCCCTCGCGAAGGATCTTGGCTTTGCCGATCGGTACAACCCAATCATCTGTCTCCGGCACATCAAAAGAACGACCGTAGAGGATCTCGTTTTCCAGAAAGACAACCGGGTTCGGGTCACGGATAGCGGCCTTCAGGAGGCCCTTCGCATCCGCAGCTGAATAAGGTGCGACAACTTTCAACCCAGGCACATGGGCGTACCACGAGGAATAGTCCTGGCTGTGCTGCGCACCCACACGGGCTGCTGGACCATTGGGTCCGCGGAAGACAATCGGACAGGTCATCTGCCCGCCAGACATGTAACGCGTCTTCGCCGCAGAGTTGATGATGTGGTCAATCGCCTGCATGGCGAAGTTGAACGTCATGAACTCAACGACGGGTCTAAGGCCTGCCATGGCTGCACCAGACGCCAGACCTGCAAAGCCGTGCTCTGTGATCGGCGTATCGACAACGCGGCGCGGTCCGAACTCCTCGAGCAGACCTTGAGTGACCTTGTAGGCGCCCTGATATTCGGCAACCTCCTCGCCCATGACGAAGACATTTTCGTCCGCGCGCATTTCCTCGGCCATGGCATCGCGGAGTGCTTCGCGCACGGTCGTCGATTGCATGTCTGTGCCGTCTGGAATTTCTGGGTCCGGAGCAACGGCAGCGGTTACTGGGGCAAGTGCAGCGTCAGATGCTGCGACTTGGACAGACTGCTCCGCAGCGGATGCTGTCGGCTTTTCCGCCGTCGTCGCCGATGGAGCATCAGCAATCGCAGTGGCGTCTTCACCCTCGAGCAACAGCACCGCGATCAAATCATTGACAGGCACGTTTTCGGTGCCTTCTGCAACAACCAGCTTACCGATGCGGCCTTCATCAACCGCTTCAAGCTCCATTGTCGCTTTGTCTGTCTCGATCTCTGCAATCAAATCGCCAGAACGGACTTCGTCTCCTTCTTTCACCAACCATTTGGCAAGCGTGCCCTCTTCCATGGTTGGAGAGAGTGCGGGCATCAAAATCTCGATACTCATGCCTGCACCTCCTCAATGATATCTGTCCAAAGCTCCGCGGGTTCTGGCTCCGGGCTTTCCTGCGCAAAGTTTGCCGCTTCGGTGACGATAGCCCGAACCTCAGCGTCGATTTCTTTGAGGCCCGCTTCGTCGATCTTTTTTGATTTCAGAAGTCGCGCCTTAACCTGTTCGATTGGGTCATGTTCTTCGCGCATGCGGTTCACTTCTTCCCGCGCACGATATTTGGCTGGATCCGACATTGAGTGTCCACGATAGCGATAGGTGTTCATCTCAAGGATGAAGGGTCCATTGCCGGCTCGACAAGATGCGGCGGCACGAGCTGCTGCATCTTTCACCGCGCGCACGTCCATTCCATCCACCTGTTCGCCAGGAATGTTAAAACTGACGCCGCGCTTGGAGAGGTCCGTCTGCGCAGATGCACGGCTGATCGCTGTGCCCATCGCATACTGGTTGTTCTCAATCACATAGACGACCGGCAGCTCCCAGAGCTCCGCCATGTTGAAGCTTTCGTAAACCTGACCCTGGTTCGCCGCGCCATCACCAAAATAGACAAAGGACACATTGCCATTGTCTTGATACCGATTAGCGAATGCGAGACCTGTGCCTAAAGACACCTGCGCACCAACGATGCCGTGACCGCCGTAAAAGTGTTTCTCGGAGGAGAACATGTGCATGGAGCCACCCTTGCCGCGGGACAGGCCGCCTTCACGGCCCGTCAGCTCTGCCATCACCCCTTTAGGGTCGAGGCCCATTGCCAGCATATGGCCGTGATCCCGATATCCAGTAATCATCTGATCGCCTTCAACCGACGCCATCTGCACGCCGACAACAACGGCTTCCTGACCAATGTAGAGATGGCAAAACCCGCCGATGAGCCCCATGCCATACATCTGACCCGCTTTTTCTTCAAAACGGCGGATGGTGAGCATCATCTTGTATGATTCCAGATCTTCGTCGCTTGAGAAGGCTGGGACTTCTGGCTGTTTTCGGGGAGCGTTCTTTCGACTTACTGACTTCTTTGCCGCCGTCTTTCTTGAAGATGGCTTTTTGCTGGCTGCCTTCTTGGTCGACATATATATCCGGGCCTCGCGGTTGTCTTTGACGGGTGATGCGTCAATTCCAGTGCAAACGATACGGCTTAAATATTTGATTTGTATGAAAAATTTCGTGATGAACTGAATTTCGGTTAAACAGGCGCAAAAGCGGGCTATTTACTGAAAGTCAGTTTCGACCTATTGGTCAAAATCACTTCGGATCACGATAAATCGTCAGTTCGTCCGGTCGGGAGACGCCCAAATAGGCACGTGCGCGCTCATCAAGCAGGTCCGGATCCAGGCTTTCGGGACGCAGCAGAGCCACCTGATGCTCAAGACGGGCGCGGTCAGTGCTTACAGCATCGAGGTTCTTGCGCAGCGTTTCAATCTCGACGGTCAAAGCAGACCAGGCACGTAGCCCCTGATCCCCCTTCACCGCGTTTACGACAAAGTAGGTCAACAACAGCCCACACAGGATCGGCAATACCAAGAGCCGAAGCCGAAGTGGTTCATGAGTTGAGACGAGACCAAAGCGTTCCATGAGAGTCAGAGAATCACAGAGTGATTCGTCTGGTCAAGCGGAAATGATTCGTGATTCTCTCAATGAGTCCAAATAGTTGGAAGTGTGTCTGCCGGGACTCACTCGCCAGCCGGGAAGGTCGGCTCTGGATCATCAGCGCGCCACTGAGGGTATTTTTTCATCACCGCTTTGAACCGATCTGACGCCAGAAAGCGCTCCAACCAGCCACGGAGATGAGGCCAGCCCTGCGCGTCAAACCAGGTGCGGTCGGTATTTGCGAACTGTCGTACGAAAGGCAGGATCGCGTAGTCGGCGAAGCTCGCTCTCGGACCGCAGAGCCATTCGCTCTTTTCCAATCGGGCGTCTAGCTCGATCAGTGTCTTTGACGCCTCTGCCCTATGCTCCTCTGCGACCGCGCCGTCATATCTGTTGGCATATTTGTAGCGATCAAGGTGATGTTTAAACGGACCATCATTCTGCGTCACAAGCTCATCCATTGTCGCGTAATCGGCACTCAACCACTCTTCAGGATCGGCTTGCGCCAGAGCCCAGTGCATCACATCGAGGCTTTCTTCGAGGATTGTTCCGTCGCCCAGCACGAGCACTGGAACTGTCGCCTTGGGGGACGCCTCAATCATTTCTGGCGGTTTGTCTCGGAGCACCACTTCGCGCAGGGCAACCAATTGGCCGCTTGCTGCCAATGCCAGACGGGCTCGCATGGCGTAGGGGCAGCGCCGGAAAGAGTACAATGTGGGCAGTTCCTGGGTCATTCGGTCAGCTGCGCTGGTTTTTCGTATTTGGCGCCCAAATGTTGTTCATTGCGCACCTTGGCCAGATCAATCTGCTTCTGGCGGGAGGCAAACCTCGCCTTTTGTTCCGGGCTTAACGCATCGTAGCAGTGAGGGCAGCTCACGCCACGCTGATATTCTGGTGCTGCCTTTTCTTCCTCTGAAATCGGGCGCCTGCAGGCATGGCACATGTCATAGCTGCCAGGTTTGAGTCCGTGCTCTACAGACACGCGCTGATCAAAGACAAAACACTCGCCCTCCCAGAGACTTTCTTCCTTGGGCACATTTTCCAGATATTTCAGAATGCCGCCTTCCAGATGATAAACGTCCTCAAAGCCTTCCGCCTTCATGTAGGAGCTCGCCTTCTCGCAGCGAATGCCCCCCGTACAGAACATGGCAACCTTTGGTTTTCCGCCTTCGCTCGCCCGCTTCTTCAGCGCTTCTACCCAGTCTGGGAATTCCCTAAAGCTTGCCGTCTTTGGGTCCTCAGCACCCTGAAATGTGCCAATTGCCACTTCGTACTCATTGCGGGTGTCGACCAGAATGACGTCTGGATCTGATATGAGCTCGTTCCAGTCCTCGGGCTTCACATAGGTGCCGACTTGCTTGTTTGGATCCGCAATGGGTTTTCCAAGCGTCACAATTTCCCGTTTCAGACGCACTTTCATTCGGTGGAAAGGCATCTCCTCCGCGTAGGAGTATTTGAGGCTCATCCCATCAAAACGGCTGTCAGACTGAATGTAGGAGATTGCTGCCCGGACGCCCTGTTCAGGCCCCGCAATGGTTCCGTTCACCCCTTCCTTAGCAAGCAGGATCGTGCCCATCACGCCATTATCTCGGCAAATGGACTGCAAGGGCGCCTGAAGGGCTTCAAAATCAGGCAGCGAAGTGAACTTGTACATCGCTGCTACGGTGAAGGTCTGTTGGGTACTCATCTTTCTTGTCCTGCTGGGTTTCCAGATTGGTTACCTCTCCCGACGCATTTCTGCAAGCTGAGGCCACAAATCAACGGCAGAAATGGGGTTTTCTGGGGGTCTGACCGCCGAGACCAATGGCACTTCATGTTTTGTAAAAGGGATAATGCCACCCTGACCTCAAGCCTTTGGTCCGAAACCAAAGTTTAGGGTGTGGGTATGACGTTTGATGAAGTAGTTGCGCAGTCGCTAGCGCCAGAGACATTGCAAAGCGTCTTCGATGCCTATCGGCAGGCACAGAACAACAGTGACGTCGCCGCCCAAGATCAGCTGCCAATGCGAACAATGGCTCCTCTTCTTCCAAACGTCACACTCATGGAACATGTAGATTGTGACACAATCATCTATCGGATTGCAGGCGAGGCCATTGTTGCGCGCCTTGGCTTCAATCCCACTGGCCAGAACTTTCTTGATCTGATCGCGCCCTCCGTGCGTGCAGAAACAGCACTCACCAACAAAACCGGGCTGGATGAGCGGTGTGGGCATTATTCCGTTTATGAAAATCAATATGAGTCCGGGCGTCGCATGATAAGCGAAAGCCTCATGCTTCCGATGCGCAAAACTTCCGGTGGCCGAGTCGCATTCATTTTTGGTTATCACGTGCACCACAAAGCGACTGACATAGGCGCCCTAGGGGCACGAACCGCTCTCGGTGTCCGATGGATCATCGCGGATTTTGTCGATATCGGATTTGGTGTTCCCAAAGCACCCTCTGGTGCAGAACAATCTCAAGGACGGAGGGAAGCCTGAACATTCGGTTTGAAAGTTTGATGAATTACGGGAATGGTTTCCAACTGCTTGGTGATAAAAGCACCAGCCAAGGGTCTACGCCATGACCTTCGAAGAGCTCATCTCCTTGTCTACGGCTCCCGACAAAGTTGGCGCATTTGTCTCCGCCTATCGTGCGTCGCAAACGGATTTCTCCCTCGGCCGACGGGATCTTCTGCCCATGCGATCCCTCGCGCCCATGCTCGCAAATATTACCATGACGGAGTATGTCGACAACGACACCATCATCTTTCGGATTGCGGGCGAAAACATCACCGACCGATTGGGATTTAACCCTGCTGGTTGCAACACGTTAGACCTCATCGCACAAGAAAAACGAGATGAAGCCGTTGCTCTACACAACGTCATCATCAACCACCCATGCGGATCCTATGTCGTATATGAGAGTGTGTTCCAATCGGGCCGTCGGGCGAAAAGCGAGAGCATTACTTTTCCACTACGGAAAGATGCACTTACCGGCACGTTCTTCTTTCTCTCCTACCACCTCCACCATGAAGCCACGGGCTTTACCGAGGTCGGAGAGCCCACGGCTCTTGGTTTGTCAGAGATTCTAACGGAGCTTGTCGATATCGGGTTTGGGGCTCCGGACATGCCAAACCCACAAGAAATTATGGGCGTTGCACTCGCAGAAAACTAGCTGTCCAATCGCTCACGCGCGCGTGAACCAACACCCACAACCAGTAGTTAATCCAGAGATGGCTTACCGCGGAGTTTCTTTTTGTCACCAAGCTTCATCTTGGTGTTGAGACGCTTGCGTTTGGATGCCTGTGTTGGCTTGGTTTTCACTCGGTACTTCTCTGGTTTTGATGCCTCGCGCAAAAGGTCGAACAACCGCGCGCGGGCAGCTTCTCTATTCAACTGTTGCGACCGGTGCTCACGCGCTGTGATGGTCAACTTTCCACTGGTGGACAGCCGTCGACCCGCGTGTATTGCCAATCGTCGTTTGATCGCAGACGTCAGAGACTTTGTTCCGGCAACGTCAAACCGAAGTTGCACAGCTGTCGCTAGTTTGTTGACGTTCTGGCCACCGGGTCCACCAGCCTGAATGAAGGTCTCTTCCAGTTCAGCTTCGTCTATCTCGATCCTGTCGTTGATGCGTATCTTGGCCATCACACACCTTTATCGGGACTTCAAATAGCTGGCTGCTGCGACTCCACATGAACGACCAAGAGCCATGCAGGCATTCAGCAAATAGCCACCCGTTGGTGCTTCCCAGTTCAGCATCTCACCAGTGCAGAATATTCCTGGTTTGGAAGTCAGCATAAACCCCTCATCCAGCGCCTCGAAAGCGATGCCACCAGATGAGGAAATCGCCTCTTCTATCGGCCGGGCGCTGGTCAATTTGATAGGCAAGCTTTTGATCGCCCCCGCAAGTCTCTCCACATCATCCAGTCTATCAGGTGTACATTCTCGGATCAGATTGGCTTTGACACCTGATAGGAAGACTGTCTTCTTTAGGTGAGTGGAGAAGCTCTTCGATCCTCGCGGCTTTGACAGGCGCGTTATAACTTTATCAAGCGATACGTCGGGCATTAGATCAAGACGAAGGACTGCTTCGCCTTTCTCTTCAATCGCTTCGCGCAGGGCCTGCGCATGCTGATAGACACCGCTGCCCTCAAGGCCGTATTCGGTGACAACACATTCGCCATTTAAACGCACATCATCGGTGGTGAGCGCGACCGCCTTTACAGGCTCACCAGCGAACCGCTCTTTGAAGTGATCTGACCAGGCGACATTAAAACCGCAATTGGCGGGCTCGAAGGGCTGAACCTCAATGCCAGCCTGCTTCACGAAGGGAACCCAGCTCGCATCGGAACCGAGTTGGGGCCAGCTTGCCCCGCCGAGCGCCAAAATGGTTGCATCCGCTTTGATGGTCTTTTGACCTTCCGGCGTTTCAAAAATCAAGACACCCGCGTCGTCCCAGCCTAGCCATTTGTGTCGGACATGGACGCTCATGCCACGCGTTTTCAGCTCACGTATCCAGGCACGCAACAGCGGCGCCGCTTTCATGCTTTTCGGGAAAACGTGCCCCGACGTCCCAACAAAGGTTTTGGTCCCCAGCACTGCCGCCCATTCACGAACGGCGTTTGGCGGGAAGTGTTCAATGGCATTTTCGAGTTTTGGCCGCGCGTCTCCAAAGTGTGAAAGCAGTGTGTCAACGGGCTCGGAGTGGGTGAGGTTGAGACCGCTCTTCCCGGCCATCAAAAACTTCCGCCCAAGCGAAGGCATAGCGTCGAACAGGTCGACCGCAACGCCGCGACGCGTGAGAGCTTCGGCAGCCATCAACCCGGCTGGTCCACCGCCAATGATGGCAACTGTTACTGACACAGGAAAAGCCCCTCCAGCCGCGGCGTAGACTTAGGGAGGCACTTCAAAACCCGACGCGAAGAAGCCACATAAGGCGCGGTGTAAGTCTCATGAAACGCGATGCGCGTCGCGAGATTATTGTCTCGCTGGTACTGCGCCTCGCTGGTCATGGATCAGCCTTTCAGGATCGAACGACCGGCATATTCAGCGGCAGGTCCAAGCAGCTCTTCAATGCGGATGAGCTGATTGTATTTTGCTAAACGGTCAGACCGGGCAAGCGAGCCGGTTTTGATCTGACCACAATTGGTCGCCACAGCAAGGTCTGCGATGGTCGCATCTTCGGTCTCGCCTGAGCGATGAGACATGACAGCGGTGTAGCGCGCCTTGTGCGCCATCTCTACAGACTCAAGTGTTTCTGTCAGCGATCCGATCTGATTGACCTTCACTAGAATGGAGTTGGCGACCCCCATCTTGATGCCATCGTGAAGCCGCGCCTTGTTCGTCACGAACAGATCGTCGCCCACAAGCTGTACTTTGTCGCCGATGCGATCGGTCAGGGCTTTCCAGCCATCCCAATCGTCTTCATCCATGCCATCTTCTATGGAAATAATCGGGTAGCGGCTGACCAGGTCGGCCCAGTAGTCAACCATGCCACCGGCGTCGAGTTTCTTGCCTTCGCCTTTGAGATTGTAGATGCCACTTTCGTGGAACTCGGTCGACGCGGCATCGAGAGCGAGATACATATCCTCACCGGGCTTATAGCCTGCCTTTTCAATCGCCTTCATGATGTAATCAAGCGCTGCATCCGTCGACGCAAGATTGGGGGCAAACCCACCCTCGTCACCCACAGCCGTGTTGTGACCATCGGCCTTAAGCTCTGACTTCAGTTGGTGGAAGACCTCTGCACCCATTCGCACGGCTTCGCGGATGTTTTCCGCTGCGACCGGCATGATCATGAATTCCTGAATATCGATTGGGTTATCGGCGTGCTCACCGCCATTCACGATATTCATCATCGGAACTGGCAACACGCGCGCCGCAGGACCACCGATATATCTGAAGAGCGGAAGCTCCACGGACTCAGCCTGGGCTTTAGCGATTGCCATGGAAACGCCCAAAATGGCATTGGCACCGATGCGAGCCTTGTTAGGGGTTCCATCAAGCTCGCACATCAAACGGTCCAGATGGATCTGCTCTTCTGCGTCCATTCCACCGATTGCATCAAATATCTCGCCGTTGACGGCTTCCAGAGCCTTCAGAACACCCTTCCCGCCATAGCGGTTGTTATCCCCGTCACGGAGCTCTACGGCCTCATGAGCACCTGTAGAGGCGCCAGAGGGCACTGCAGCACGGCCAACGGCGCCATCCTCAAGGACAACGTCGACTTCGACGGTGGGGTTTCCGCGGCTATCGAGAATTTCGCGGCCGACAATGTCGATAATGGCGCTCATGAGGGGCTCCCATAGGTAAGTGATCTGCTGTTGCGCGATACATACCCAAGGCGGACCCGGTTCGGAAGCGTTTTGGCGCAAATTTCGTGAATTCTCTTGAATCTGGCGCCTCAAACGACCGAGATGGGCGAAATCCGCCCGTCTCGACCGCTTTGATTATCTATCTGCCCAACTTCGCGTCCAGGCTCAGCGTGTCCTCGTCACGGAATGCGAGGAGTACGAGTGTTGCGGCGAACACCGTGAGTGATGGGAAAAAGAGGACTTCACGGGTTTCTTCCGACAACAGGTAGAGGCCCAGTGGATCAACAATGTATTTCCAGATCGCGAGCAGACCGAGGCCCAAAACAACGGACTGGATTGGATAGGTAAACTTGCGGAACAGGCCCAATACGATTGAAAGGCCGAGCAGCACCTGCAACGCGCCTAGAGGCAGTTGAAGGGCATTCAGGCTCAGCACCCCCCCATAATAGGTTTCAGATACGCCGATAGATGCCTGGGGCGCAGCAATTTTAATGAGTCCCCAAATTGCTAGCAGGAGACCGGTTCCGGTTCGGAGTAACAGCAGTGAGAGAGGTTTCAGCATTGTCTATTCTTTCTTCTTGTTGGACTTCGATCGAGCCGGAGGTTCCAGCGAGCCCGTGTCGTCATCTGTTTGGCCGAGGGATACCAATGATCCTTTCTGGCGCGCAAACACGCATCCAACACTTCTGTGTGAGGACGTCTGCGCCTTGTAGATAAAGTCAGAACCCATCCGCTGATTGTCCTCCAAAAGACGCTGTTTTCTGCGCTTTAGGCCTTTTTTGACGTCCGCCTATTGACCTTGTGCGCCCGACAGGTTTCAACACGCCCATGAAGAGCACAGACACAGCGATGGTCCTTTTTTCGGGCGGGCAAGACTCGACGGTTTGCCTCGCCTGGGCGTTGGAGCGCTATGGGTCCGTCGAAACCATCGGCTTTGACTATGGTCAATCCCACAAGGTGGAGCTGGATTGCCGAGAAAGGATCAGGACCAAGCTAACTGATGCTTTCCCGCTATGGGGTGAACGGCTTGGTACCGATCATCTTCTTCATCTCAACGCGCTAGGCGAAATCAGTGAGACTGCCCTCACCCGCGATCAGGAGATCGTCATGGGGGAGAATGGCCTGCCCACAAGCTTTGTGCCGGGACGAAACCTGCTCTTTCTGACCTACGCGGCTGCCGTCGGGTATCGACGCGGCGCTTCCCACCTTGTCGGTGGCATGTGCGAGACAGACTTTTCTGGCTATCCGGATTGTCGCGACGAAACACTGAAGGCACTCACTCATGCAATCAGTTTGGGCATGGACCGCCCGTTCACGCTGCAGACGCCGCTGATGTGGATCGACAAACAGGCAACCTGGACAATGGCTGACGAGTTGGGCGGACAGCCCTTGGTCGACCTGATCATTGAGGAAACCCACACCTGCTACAAAGGCGATCGCACCCACCGCCATTCTTGGGGCTATGGATGCGATGACTGCCCAGCTTGTGAGTTGCGAGCAACGGGCTTCAGCAAGTGGGCCCAGCGTGTTTCTGGAACGGCGGACTAGACGTCATGTACTCGGTCAAAGAGATTTTTTTCACTCTTCAAGGCGAGGGAAAACAAGCCGGGCGTCCGGCTGTCTTTTGCCGTTTTTCCGGCTGCAACTTGTGGTCAGGGCGCGAGCAAGACCGCGCAAGAGCTATCTGTACGTTTTGCGATACTGATTTTGTCGGCACTGATGGACAGGGTGGCGGCAGGTTTCCTACTGCCGAGGCGCTCGCTGCAGAAATTGCATCCCATTGGCCAAGCGAAACGGCAACGGCACTTGGAGATGCAGTGAAATATGTGGTCTGCACTGGCGGCGAACCTCTGCTGCAGCTGGACACGCCTCTCATCCGTGCTTTCCACGATCATGGCTTCGAGATTGCGGTCGAAACCAACGGCACCCTCGCCGCGCCAGACGGCATCGACTGGATTTGCGTGAGTCCCAAAGCGGATGCCCCCTTGGTGCAGACGAGCGGGTCAGAATTGAAACTTGTTTTTCCTCAGGATCTTAACCAACCGCCTCAATTTGAGGGGCTCGCCTTTGACAATTTCCTGCTACAACCCCTCGACAATAACGACTATCAAACGAACGTTCGCGCGACCGTAGACTATTGCCTTGCACACCCTCGCTGGCAGCTGTCGCTGCAAACACACAAATATCTCGGGATTGACTGATGCGTATCTACAAAGAATTCGGTTTTGAGGCTGCGCACTTTCTGCCGTCTGCTCCAGACGGGCACCCGAACAGTCGTTTGCATGGGCACTCCTTCCGCGCCGTTGTCTGGATGGAAGGCGAGCCGGACCCAGAAACAGGGCTCATCCGTGAATTCGGCAGTCTGTTGGACGTCCTCAATGAAGTAAAAGCTGACCTTGATCACCGGTGCCTCAATGAGATTGAAGGTCTCTCCGTGCCAACGCTGGAAAACATCTGTGTTTGGCTTTGGGGTCGCCTATCACCAAATCTCCGCCGTCTTTCACGAATTGAGATCCATCGCGATAGTTGCCGCGAAGGCTGCGTGTATGATGGGCCCGGCAACAGCTCAAAGGCCTGATAGCGATGGCAGACTATACCGAAAACCTGACACAGCTTGGCGCGTCGACCGACGCGCCCGCCTCCCCGGACCTTGCGACCCTGGAACGTGTTCCTAATCCACAGGCCGGGACGGACTATGTTGCGCGGTTTGTCTGCCCAGAATTCACCTCCCTTTGCCCTGTTACAGGTCAGCCAGATTTTGCCCATCTTGTGATCGACTATGTACCTGGCGATTTCCTGGTCGAGTCCAAGTCACTTAAGCTCTACCTGCAGTCGTTCCGCAACCACGGCGCGTTTCACGAAGATTGTACCGTCGGCATTGGGCGCAGACTTGCAGAAGAACTGACGCCAAAATGGCTGCGTATTGGCGGATATTGGTATCCGCGCGGCGGTATTCCTATTGACGTATTCTGGCAAACAGGCCGTCCACCGGAAGATGTCTGGCTGCCCGACCAAGGTGTTCCGCCCTATCGGGGACGGGGATGATGTGCCCATATGAGACAAATAAAGTTCTGCCGTTAACGTAGATTGTTGGCATTTTAGCAAACCCTGTCTGACAAAATTGTCTGTTCCTGGTTGCTATGAAGCAGCCCGATGAGGATCGGACCCGCGGACGTGAACGGACCAACAACATCTGAAGACGCAGACATTTCTGCGCGAGAGACAGTTGCGCCAGATGCATGCACGGATGCTACACAAGCAGACCGAGATGAGATCACACGCGACTCGCTTGGCGTGACGGCAGCGATAGTTGGGGCGATCTATCTTTTCCTGGGAATTTCGCACATCTTTTTCGTGCCTCCCCCTCACAATGTTCCGCTTGCCGTCGCTGCAATTGCGACCTCTTTTTTCTTCGGTCTCATTACCCTATTGAGTTACCGATCCCAAGTTCCCGTGACTGCTGCCAATCCCGTCCTCTTTGCGGCTGCGCTGGTCGTTCTTTCAAATGCGTCATTACATATTTATCTGACCGACGATCTGATGCAGGCGACCAACCTTGCTCTCATTCTCATCGGATGGGGTCTTTTCGTGCTGTCGCTCCCGTGGTTCATCATGTTTTTCTGCTGCACCGCTATCGCCTGGCTTGTCCTGCAACAAGCCGTGACCTATGAAGCGCAAATCCTTACCCACTACACATTTATGTTGTTGAGCGCTGCGGGCATTAGTGCAGCCACGTTCATTGCTCGGTTTAAAACCTACAATCGCGTGATTGCTTATCGCAAACATGATCTGCAGGTTCAGGAATCATTGCGGCAAGCGATGGCGAGAGGTTTTGAGGCAGACGTTGCCGAAGAGCGCAACGACGCAAAAGACACATTCATCGCTCATCTAAGTCACGAATTGCGGACCCCGTTGAATGCAGTTGTTGGCTTCGCGCAAACGATGAAAATGGAAACCATGGGCCCTATTGGGAATCCCAAATATCTTGAATATGTCCAGGACATTACCGATGCAGGCAATCATCTAACCTCAATACTTGAAGACCTCCATGATCTGGTCCTGGTTGAAAAAGGTCAGCTCAAGGTGACGCTCGCGACGTTCGATGTTCCGAAGGTTCTAGAAAGCTGCATGTCGTTGGTTGAGCATCGCGCGGACAGCAAGAACATTCTCGTCCAATCAGAGTGCGAACCTGCGCTTGCGTTCGTCTCTTCAGACAAGCAGAGGTTTCGCCAGATTTTCGTAAACCTGCTCACCAATGCTATCAAATATACGCCTGAAGGTGGCACCGTCTTGTTCCAGGCTTCAATCTGCGACGATGGACGTTTGCTCTTCGAAGTAATTGATAACGGCGTTGGGATGGGTAGTGAGGAGTTGAAAAAGGCCGTATCACCTTTCTGGCGAGCTGCCCCTGACATGTCCGTCGGTGATGTTGAAGGGTCAGGCTTGGGACTCGCTATCACAACACAATTGGTAGAGCTGCTCGGAGGCACATTCGAGCTCAAAAGCGAGAAAGGTGCCGGAACAACAGCACGTGTCTGGCTACCTCAGTCCTGTCGCGCCTACGAGTTACCCAGTGCCACATCTTTTGCGCAGGATTGGCGCGCCTAAACCCCTAAGGTTCAAGCGGCACTATACCAGTCGACTCTGCGCAAGTGCCGCTTCAATAAATGAGCTGAACAGTGGGTGCGGGTCCAACGGTTTCGATTTGAGCTCTGGATGGAACTGCACACCCACGTACCAAGGATGGTCGGGGATTTCGACGATTTCGGGGAGCAATCCGTCTGGCGATGTCCCAGAGATGATCATGCCCGCGGCCTCAAGCCGCTCGCGGTAGGCCATATTGACCTCATAGCGATGCCGGTGTCGTTCGCTAATGGTCTGCCCGCCATAAATTTCGGCTACCTTGCTGCCTTCCGTCAGAACAGCATCATAGGCACCCAGTCTCATGGTCCCGCCTAGATCACCACCATCTCGGCGCTTCACAAGTTCGTTTTCCTGCATCCACTCCGTCATAAGACCGACGGCGGGTTCTGGCGCATTCGCGCGGAACTCAGTGGAGGTTGCATCTTCAAGCCCCGCAAGATTTCGCAGCGCTTCGATGACAGCCATTTGCATACCAAAACAAATCCCGAGATAGGGGATGCCACGCTCGCGGGCAAAATTTGCTGCTGAGATCTTTCCTTCTGCCCCCCGCTCCCCAAAACCGCCAGGTACGAGAATGCCGTTTACGTTCTCAAGGTGCTGGACCGTATCTTCTTTCTCGAAAATCTCAGACTCAAGCCATTTCACTTTCACGCCGACTTTGTTGGCGATACCGCCATGGGTCAGCGCTTCTGTCAGTGACTTGTAAGCATCTTTAAGGCCAGTGTACTTCCCAACAATGGCGATGGTCACTTCGCCTTCTGGTTCACGTAGGACTTTTACCAGGTCCAGCCAGTTTTCTAGCTCTGGTGTTTCAGCATTTTCAATGCCGAAAACGGAGAGAACTTCGCGGTCCAGGCCTTCAAGGTGATAGGCGTGAGGAACGTCGTAGATTGTATCCACGTCCATTGCTTGAATGACAGCACTCTCGCGCACATTACAGAACAGGCCAATTTTTCGTTTTTCGCCTGCCGGAATTGGTCGGTCGCATCGACACATCAAAATGTCGGGCTGAATCCCGATAGAGCGGAGTTCCTTGACCGAGTGCTGGGTCGGCTTGGTTTTCATCTCCCCGGCGCTCGGAATAAACGGCATCAGCGTCAGATGGATGAAGCAGGTCATGCCGCGCGGAAGATCATTGCCGAGCTGACGAATTGCCTCAAAGAATGGAAGGCCTTCAATGTCGCCCACCGTGCCGCCGATCTCGCAGAGAACAAAATCGACACCTTCATTGCCGTCCAGGACGAATTCTTTGATGGCATCTGTTACATGCGGAATGACCTGCACCGTCCCGCCAAGATAATCACCACGGCGTTCTTTGGTGATGATGTTCTGGTAGATCCGCCCGGTCGTGATGTTGTCGCCCTGGCTCGCCGGAACACCTGTGAACCGCTCGTAGTGGCCGAGATCGAGATCTGTTTCCGCCCCGTCGTCGGTTACAAAAACCTCGCCGTGTTGGATCGGGCTCATGGTCCCTGGGTCGACGTTCAGATAGGGGTCGAGCTTGCGCAAGCGCACAGAGAAGCCGCGCGCCTGCAGGAGCGCACCGAGTGCTGCGGATGCCAATCCTTTACCAAGGGAAGAGACCACGCCGCCGGTTATAAAGATGTACCGCGTCATGGACCCTCAAACTATATGGAACGCACAGCGATTCGAAGCGGATAAATACGCTGCTGACCGTTTCTTTAAGACAGTGGCTAAGAAGTCCCGGTTTTCGGGAGCATTACTCGGCGCGTGGAACAAGTGGACCCTGCGATGCTGGCTCCTCAGCCCCCAATGGGGTTGGCGCCGGCGTCACAGGAACCGCATCACCATCGGTATTGGGCACCAATGGTACGGACTCATCGACTGGCACCGTGTCCAGGATCGACGTATTGCCACCTTCCTGCTTGTAGAGAAGCGTCAGGCTGATGCTTGTCAGAAAGAAGAGACCTGCCAAAATCGCCGATGCGCGGGTCAGCAGGTTGCCTGCGCCCCGGTTGGATACCAGTCCGCCTCCGCCGCCACCGCCAATGCCCAATGCACCGCCCTCTGAGCGCTGTAGCAAGATCGTGGCAACAAGTGCAATTGCGATCAGGAGATGGATCACAAGCAGAATGGTGGCCATAGGTGGCTCCTCGGTGGCTGGGCGTCTTACCCAAACGATGAATTCGCGGCCTGATATCGGGCCGGGCGTTTTCTAGCCCACAAATGTTCGTTTTGCCAGCCCAGAACCGCTAAATATCTCGGACTATCCCAGACTTGAGGCCCTGTAGACACTGGGCGGCATCCCCAGAGACTTTTTGAAGTCCCTGCTGAAATGAGCGCTATCGGAAAAACCGCACCAAAAGCCAATCTGAGTCAAGGAGAGCTCCCCAGCTTCCAGCAGATGACAGGCTTCTCGTACCCTCACCGCTCGGACAAGTTCCGAGAGGCTCGTTTCTTCGTTTGAGAGCGATCTCTGAAGGCTGCGAACCGGTTGGCCGAGCTCCTGAGCAATCACCGGCCAAGCCCAGACCCGAGCCACATCGTTGGAAATCAGCCGTGTAACAGCTCCTGTCACTGGGCGATCCTCATTTCCCCCATAGACGATCAGCCTTTCCGTATCGCAGTCTTTTGACATTGCCGGCGCAAAACCCTGCCATTCAATCCTGCCCGCCGCTGAACTGGCAGAAAGCATTTCATCACTAATTACGATCTGCCCAGCCTCGATGAGTGTCAGTTCCCCGCCGTTTTCTGGGGTCAATTTAACCGATACACCGACCGCGCCAATCTGCTCCAGAAGCGTCGTAACGACTCCCAACATCAACAAATCCTCCGCCGGGTGGGTTTCTCCGCCTGTGTTCTTGTACCGCCGTGTCTCAAAGGCACCTGCCCCATCGGTGGTTAGTTCAAGTCGATTTGTAGAATGCGTATAGTGTTCAAAACGCTGCCATTTTTCCGCCAGCACAGCCGGTGTATGCGACCGACGCAGGACGTGGAGGATCGGATCAAAGCCCACATGCTTTAAATCTTCCCGCAATTCAAGAATCAGGGCTGCCCCAGCTGCCTCATACGCTTTTGCTAGCAAATCGGCCTTAAAGCCAGCGGGTGCCCTGGCTGTATGGGTGCATTCCGGCATGATGAGCGTTGGCGGCAGCAAATCAGGGCGCCGTGCTTCAAGGCCACGGATCACCAAGGCTGTCAGGCCAGAACTGGTCCAGCCACCCTTACTTTCCGGTCTGCCCCTGGTGCTGGGCGCCTTTTGCATCACAATTCCCATGCATGAAATCTTTGGTCTGTGGCGGAGATGTTCAAGTCTTTAATTGCCAGAAGAGCTAACTCGAAGTCAGGATAGACCTTCCCAGGAGACCGAGTTCATGTCCGATTCACAGCCTCACCCGGCAACACGTTCGATTTACGCCGCCGCCGCTGGATTTCTTGTTCTGCACATCATCATTTTGTTCGGTGGGTTTACCGCCCTGGCTGTGGAGTTTCAGTTTCCAGACGTGCTTCGCCTCCCAACACAGGAGCGTCTGGCACTGTTTCGGGAGAACCAGCCCATCATCGTGGCAACCTATTGGGCGCTCACAATGTCTGGATTTACCCAGATCTTTGCGGCCGTTTTCTTGGGCTTGGCGTTAAGGCCTTATAGAGGTGGCCTTATCACCCTCGCCCTCATCTTCGGCACCATTACGGGTCTCGGGCAGGCGATGGGGTTCGGCCGGTGGGCTATTTTAATGCCCTATCTCGCAGAACAGATGGCTGATCCAACGATCAGCACCTCGGCCAAAGAGATGATTGGGCTGATCGAAGGGAGTTTCAATCGGTACGCTGGCATGCTCGTCGGCGAGCATTTATCCAACATTGCCATGGGGTTCTGGTTGTTTTTTACAGGTCTAGGCATCCGCAAATCCGGCGTTCTCGACCGGCGCCTTGGCACCATGTCCGTCGCCTTAAGCCCGATCATGTTCATTCTGGCTGCAGAGCAAATGGGCTATGCTGAAAGCGCACTCGCCTTGATCACCAATTTCGGTCTGCCGCTGCTCGCAATCCTGCATTTTGGGCTCGCGTGGCAGCTGATCCGGCGCAAAAACCTCGACGCAGCGCCAAATCTTGGCATGGGGTTTGGTATGGCCGCCCTCGTTCTGTACGGCGCAATGGTCACGCCAACGCTGCTAAGTTGACCTGATTTCAGGCACTTACAGTCCTTTTTGGATTCAAACTCTTAAATCGATTAGAGATAGGCTGAGATGATCCCGAAGAAATCTGTGGCCTTCAGGCTGGCGCCGCCGACCAGGGCACCATTCACATTGGGTACGCCCATAAGCTCTTCAGCGTTTGAAGGTTTAACCGACCCGCCATAAAGGATACGGAATGCGTCGCCATCGCTTCCAAATCGCGCCGCTAAACGCTTGCGGATATGCGCGTGCACCTTGGCCACATCCTCAGGCGTTGGCGTCCGGCCGGTGCCGATCGCCCAAACAGGTTCATAGGCAATGACTGTGTTTTTGGCGGTAAAGCCATCGTCCAGAGAACCCTTTAGCTGGCTTGTGATGACTTTAAGGGTGTCACCTGCATCCCGCTCTTTTTCTGTCTCGCCAACGCAGACAATGGCCGTTATGCCTGCCCTGTGAGCTGCCAACGCTTTCGCTTTCACCTCAGCGCTGGTTTCTCCATGATCGGCCCGGCGCTCTGAATGGCCGATGATAACGAACTTGGCACCGACATCTTTGAGCATCTCAGCGCTGACGTCCCCGGTGTGAGCGCCGCTCTGATTGGCATGACAGTCTTGGGCCCCAATGGCCACTTTGCTGCCCTTGGCCTTAGCGGCGAAAGCCTGAAGAGATGGCATGGGCGGGCAAATCAGCACCTCACATGGCACACGCCCAGCTTTCTTAAGCTTTGTGTTGAGGGCATTTACCTCTTTCACAGAGGCTTTCAGGCCATTCATCTTCCAATTGCCGGCGACCAACGGTTTTGGTTTTCTAGCAGCCATTCTCTCGTCTCCCTGAAAGCTCTCATGCGCACTTTGCGTCTGCGTTTACCAGAACTGTCAGCATGCGCCAAGAAAGAGCCGTTGCCCATGCCAATTTTCTTTTATGCCACTTGCCCTTAACTGGACCGCGCCCGTATCATGCGCCCCGTCTGGAGGCGCTGATTTGGCGTCTCTTTTTACACTTACTGCCAGGCGGCGAAAGACAATACGCACATGCTCCACCAACTGAGAAAAACAGCAAGCGGCTGGGTCGCTTACCTCATTATCATTCCACTGGTGGCTGCCTTCGCAGTTTGGGGCATTGGTGACATTCTGACGGGGTTTGGGAGCGACACAGTCCTTTCCGCCGGCGACACCGAAATCAGCGCGCAACGCTTCAACGCAGAATATGCGCAGCGCCTTGACGATTTCAGTGAGCAGATAGGGCAATATGTGTCGCCTCAGGATGGCCGACGCTATGGCATTGATCGACGCGTCCTCTCTCAGTTGGCTGGCTCTGTGGTTCTCTCAGAAGAAGCTCGGTCTCTTGGTCTTGCGGCCTCAGACGAGATGGTCGCAACGGACATCCGAACAGACGAGACTTTTTTTGGTGCCTTCGGGCAGTTTGACCGTCAGACGTTTGAACTAGCTCTACGTCAAAACCAGCTGTCAGAGCAGGTCTTCATTGCCGACCGTCGCGAATTTCTGACCCGGGACCAGCTGCTCTCAACAGTCACTGCAGGTGCAACTCCTGCGGCAGGCCTCGCTGAAGCACTCTATGAGTATCGTTATGAGCGCCGCAGTGTTCGTTACGTCACCCTGCCACCGGACCTTGTTGACACCATCGAGGATCCTGCAGAAGACGTGCTTGAAGCTTATCACAGCCAAGCAGCCATCAGGTTCACACGTCCTGAAACCCGCTCCTTCAGTGTTGTAACAATCCGGCCAAGCGATATCGCCCCAACTCTAGCGGTCGATGAGGAAGTGTTGCGTTCGGAATTCGAAGACCGTCGTGGCTCCTATGACCAACAGGAAACCAGATCGGTTGTACAAATTCCTACACCCGACGCAACCAAGGCACTAGAGGTAAGTGAGAAGCTACGCGCTGGCGCCGCGATCGAAGAAGTGCTCGCAGAAATCAACCTCAACATCGATGATGTCACCATCAGCGATGCAACAATCACGGGGTTTCTTAGCCCGGACATCGGCAATACCGCGTTTTCCCTTGAAGAGGGAAAAGTCAGCGACCCAATCGATGGACCACTTGGGCATGTCGTCTTGATTGTCACGGGTGTCAAACCCGCCGTACCCGCAGTGTTTGAAGATGTGCGAGAGGAGCTGCAACAAGAATTAGTGGCTCAACAGGCCTCCGACGCTGTGTTCGACATTTACAACGAAATCGAAGACGAGCGAGCTGGCGGTGCCCTGCTCACTGAAATTGCCCGTGGCCAGTCATTGGACATTGTCACGGTCGAAGACGTTACAGAACAGGGATTAACCGTTGCTGGTCCACCTCCTGCGAACATGCCAAATATTCAGGGCTTGATGCCGCTTGTTTTCGCAAACGACATTGGGATTGAGATCCCTGCTGGAGATCTGGACGACGACGGCTATTTCTGGGTTGAGGTGACAGACGTTTCACCTGCGGAGTTAAATCCGCTTGATGAAGTTCGCGACGAAGTCATTGCGCTTTGGAAACGCGAGCAGCGCAAAGTGCTCCTCGAAGAGTTGGCGCAGTCACTAGTAAAGCGTGGAAACCTCGGCGAGAGCATGGATAAAATTGCCGAAGAGTTTGACCGTGCGGCACTTACCTCTCAGCTCATGGTTCGTCGGTTCAACAATGAAACCTTCTCTCGGATAGGCGTCACAAACATATTTGCAACGCCTATCGATAAGTTCACGCATGCTCTTGCCGGTTTTGGGGACAGCATTGTGTTGATGCAGGTCACGTCAATAGAGACACCTGAGCCAGGTGATGGAACGGCTGAGCTATCAGAGATCGAAGACGGATTAAAAACAACCGCCTCAGATGATCTCATCGCGTCACTTGTCGTTGCCTTGCAAGAGAAGTATGAGGTTGAGGTAAATTACGGGCTTCTCGATCAGATGCTGTCACCGGGCACGGGCGGCTGATCTAGTCGCTCCAAACAGACTATTTTGACCAGAGCGTTTTCCATTTGAACGGAATTTCGAGAGACGCTCGCATTTATGTATTTGTCGCGTTTTCGAACATTAAGGGCCTGCACCTTTTTTTTGAAAACGCTCTTAAAGGAGACTGACCCTGGCTGTGGCCCGGGTTGGAATGTTTCATGTTTCATCCAGCGTTTGACGAATTTGGGTCTGTCTACTCCAATGGAGTTGCTCAGGTCGTCTGGACACGCCTGGTCGCAGATCTTGAAACGCCGGTCTCTGTCTATCTTAAGATTGCGGCGGAACAACCAAACAGTTTCCTTCTGGAATCCGTCGAGGGTGGCGATACACGTGGGCGCTATTCCATCATTGGCTTGAGCCCAGACGCGATCTGGAAAGCTCAAGGCGACAAACCTTCGCTTAACCTGAATGCTGAACATGACCCTTCTGCGTTTGAGGCTTGTGGCAAAGGGACGCTGGACGCTCTTCGAGATTTCATAGAAAGCGCTCACATTGAGCTGCCTGAGGACCTGCCGCCTATGTCGGCAGGCGTTTTTGGGTATATGGGCTATGACGCTGTGCGTCTGATGGAGCATCTGCCGAACGAGAACCCGGATGTGCTGGGCCTACCTGACGGACTTTTTCTGCGCCCTACAATGATCGCCGTTTTTGACTCAGTTAAAGATGAGGTCATTCTCGTCACACCCGTGCGCCCCAATGACGGCACCACGGCCAAAATGGCATATGAGAAAGCGCTCGACCGGCTTGAGCGTACGATCACGCGTTTTGATCAGGCGCTCCCCCATGCTGAGCCAGAAGTCGATGTAGCAGCTTTGCCTGCACCGACCTCCAACACGCCGAAAGAGACCTATTTCGACATGGTCGCCCGTGCGAAGGAATACATCGCCGCCGGTGACATTTTTCAGGCTGTCTTGAGCCAACGGTTTGAGACGGATTTCGAACTTCCACCCTTCTCTCTCTATCGGGCCCTGCGCCGTATCAATCCGTCGCCCTATCTCTTCTTTTTGAACTTCGAAGGCTTTTCCCTTGTCGGCTCCAGTCCTGAGATTCTCGTGCGTGTGCGGGACGGCAAGGTCACCATTCGCCCGATAGCGGGCACTCGTCACAGGGGAGTGAACCGCGCAGACGACTTAGCCATTGCAGAAGATCTGCTCAGCGACCCGAAGGAACGCGCTGAACATCTGATGCTTCTGGATCTGGGTCGAAACGATGTCGGGCGCGTTTCCAAACTCGGTTCTGTTGAGGTGACTGACCAATTCGCGCTCCAATACACATCTCATCTCATTCATATCGTGTCGAATGTGGAAGGCGATCTTGACCCACGTTTTGATGCCATCACAGCACTGATTGCCGGGCACCCAGCAGGGACTGTCTCTGGCGCGCCCAAGGTGCGCGCGATGGAGATCATTGATGAGTTGGAACTGGAAAAACGCGGCGCCTATGCGGGCCTCGTTGGTTACTTCTCAGCTGCTGGTGACATGGACACCTGCATTGTTCTGCGAACAGCAGTCGTCAAGGACGGTAAGATGTATGTGCAGGCGGGCGGTGGTGTTGTCGCTGACTCTACGCCTGAAAATGAATATGCGGAGTCGGTGAACAAGGCGAAAGCCCTCTTCCGGGCTGCTGAAGAAGCTGTCCGGTACGCGTCAGAGGCTGGACGCGGCCAGTAACCCAGCATCGCTTGGTGTGTCCGGGTCCGCCATTTTGCTGATGGGCGCAAGCTCCAGGCCTTTGCTCGCAAGACCTCTGGTCCAAACTTCAAGCACATCCAGCGTCAGCTCATGGGGGTGGGCAATAGCTATCGCCCTACCCGCCGCACGTGCGGTGTTTTCAAGCTCATCCAGTTGCGCAAGCAAACCGTCAGCGCCCGCTGCATGATCCAGAAAGACATCCCGACTTACGGTAGACGCTCCCGCTGCTTCACCGATCTTCGCCGCAAGGGTGTTCGCTGTTGTTCGACTATCGAGAAAAAGCAATCCTCGAGCACGCGCCTCACGCATAACCGGCAGCAATGCACGGACGTCTGCAGTAAACCGGCTTCCCATATGATTGTTGAAGCCGATGGCGCCGGGAAACTGATCCAGCTGGCGAGCCAAAAGAGATGCGATCTGGTCGCTTGATTGATCAATGAGAAGTGCGTTGGGCCCGGGATCAGCGTCACCCTCCGGCTCCATGGGAATATGCACCATCACCTCATGGCCCCGCGCCAAGGCTTCTTCAGCAAGGCCTTGAGACGCACGTCCATATGGCAAGAAAGAAAGGGTCACCTCGGATGGGAGAGCAATGGCTCTTCGGGTCGACTTTGGGTCAAGCCCAAGATCATCCATGACGATGGCAATCTGTGGGCGCAGAGGTTCTGCCAAAGGCAAGCTCGCCGGCTCGATGATGGGCTGAGTGGTCTCCAGAACCACCTGCATATCCGCTGCATCAAAATCGGCGGGTAGGTCGAGGAAGTCGGTTTCGGGCTTTGCCAAAGCCGGCTCGGCCTTTGCCCCCGGGAGCGACACGTCAATGTCAGCAGCGGCGGCCACCAATGGGTTGGCAGGCATTGTGATTGCTTGAGCGCTTGCCGGGCCCAGAACCCGGGGCATGGGTCTATTGGACGCCAATGGCACTTCTAGCCCAGCCGACGGTGTTGTCTCTACAGTCTCTAGAACGGCAACCAGATCGGCATCTCTCTCGGGGATCACATAGCCTGCTGCGAGGCCAACCAACGCCCCGAAAGCCAGCGCAGCGCAAATAGCAAGCGCATAACCGCCCGACCCAGCCGGGTCAGACGGTTTGCCGTCGTTTTGCTCGTCCTGCTGCACGCTGTGTATCCCTCACCGCATATTTGTCCACAAAGGCGGACGGCCCCAATATGCAGTAGAATTTCACCCCTATTTCACCATATGTAGTACATGGTTCGCAATGGAGGGAATAGGCTTATCCACAGGTTTTAACCGGAGATTTGACCCTCTTGTTGCCGGAGATGGGCGTGCCTATAAGAAAGTCCCTATATTGCAGGCACTTAAAACATGTTGTGGAAGGCACAAGCCGTAGACATCCCACACAGGTATGGAGTTCGCAGCGATGCTGCTATTGATCGATAATTATGACAGCTTCACCTACAACCTGGTTCACTTCTTGGGTGACGTGGGTGCTGACTGCGTAGTGCACCGCAATGACCAGATCAGCGTCAGCGACGCGCTGGCCTTAAAACCGGATGCTGTCGTCATCTCTCCTGGTCCCTGCGATCCCGACCGTGCCGGTATCTGCCTTGATCTGGTTTCCGCAGTTGCTGAGGCAAAGCTGCCTCTCTTTGGCGTGTGTCTTGGACATCAATCCATTGGGCAGGCGTTTGGTGCCACCATCGTTCGGGCGCCTGAAATGATGCATGGCAAGATGAGCCCGATCTCGCACGAGGGAAAAGGCGTCTTTGCCGGACTGCCAAACCCTTTTGAGGCGACCCGGTATCATTCGCTCACCATTGCCCCGGAGAGCCTTCCCGACTGTCTTGAGGTCACGGCGCGCAGCGACGATGGCGTCATCATGGGCGTGCAACACACGTCGCTTCCCATTCATGGGGTTCAGTTTCACCCAGAAAGCATTGCGTCAGAACATGGGCGCGACATTCTTGCCAATTTCCTCGACCTTGCGGGCGTTAAACGCACGGTCCCAGCCTGAATTGCCACCGAATAGATTGAACAGTATGACCGACTTTAAAAGCCTGATTGCCAAAGTAGCCGATGGGCATGCCCTTTCCAGCGGCGACGCTGAGGCCGCCTTTGACGCCATGATGTCCGGAGAGGCAACATCGGGGCAGATCGGCGCCTTCCTGATGGCACTGCGTGTCCGCGGGGAAACCGTGGATGAGATCACGGCAGGTGCCAAGATCATGCGATCAAAGGCCGTCCAGGTCCCTGCCCCGGCAAATGCGATCGATACATGTGGCACAGGCGGCGATGCCTCTGGCACCTACAACATCTCTACCGCGGCATCCTTCGCGGTCGCCGCTTGCGGAGTTCCTGTTGCAAAACATGGCAATAAGGCACTGTCGTCCAAGTCAGGTTCTGCCGAGGTCCTGGAGAAACTCGGCGTTAAGCTCGACATTGGCCCCGATCAGATCCGTCGCTGCATTGATGAGGCAGGCATTGGTTTTATGTTTGCACCGGCTCATCATTCGGCGATGAAGCATGTGGGCCCAACACGGGCTGAACTTGGTACACGGACGATCTTCAATCTTCTTGGGCCTCTTTCTAATCCAGCGGGCGCTAAATTTCAGGTCGTTGGTGTGTTTGACGACAAATGGGTTGAGCCTCTCGCCCATGTCTTGAAGAATCTGGGCTCCACGAGAGTTTGGGTCATGCATGGAAGCGATGGGCTGGACGAGCTCACCACCACCGGACCAAGCCGTGTGGCAGAACTAAAAGACGGAAACGTTTCCACCTTTGAAGTGACGCCGGAAGAGGTTGGATTGCCACGGGCTGCAGCTGCTGACCTTAAAGGCGGCGATCCGGACGAAAATACAGCCGCCCTTCGGCGGCTCCTTGATGGAGAGAGTGGCTCCTATCGCGATATCGTTGCGCTCAATGCGGCGGCCTCTCTGGTTGTCGCGGGCAAGGCACCTACACTCAAAGATGGCGTACAGATGGCTGGCGATGCGATCGCATCCGGTGCGGCAAAAACAGCACTCGACAAGCTTGTCGCTGTTTCAAATGAGGCCTAACCCATGGCAGACATCTTAGAAAAGATCGGTGCCTACAAGTTGGAGGAGATTGCTGCTGCAAAGGCAGAGATCTCCCTGAGCGCGCTGGAAATCCAGGCGAAAGCTGTGTCTGCACCGCGTGGCTTTGCCAAGTCTCTGCAGGCTTCGGTTGATGCCGGTCGTTACGCGCTCATTGCAGAGATAAAAAAGGCCAGCCCGTCCAAAGGCCTGATCCGCGCTGACTTTGATCCACCTGAACTTGCAAGAGCCTATGAAGCTGGTGGCGCAACCTGTCTTTCCGTATTGACAGATGGCCCGTCATTTCAGGGCGCGCCAGAATTTCTGACGTCAGCGCGAGCCGCTGTTTCTCTGCCAGCGCTGCGCAAGGATTTTCTCTACGACCCATATCAGGTTGTGCAGGCACGTGCCTGGGAAGCGGACTGTATCCTGATCATCATGGCAAGTGTCAGCAATGCCCAAGCAGCAGAGCTCGAACAGACTGCCTTTGATTGGGGTATGGATGTGCTTATCGAGGTTCATGATGGCGATGAGCTGGACCGGGCTCTCAAACTCAAGAGCCCGTTAATCGGCATCAACAACAGGAACCTGCGGACATTTGAGACCAGCCTACAAACAACGTTAGATCTTGCCCCGCGTGTACCATCGGATCGCATGGTTGTTGGCGAAAGCGCGCTGTCAACACCGGCAGATCTCGCAACACTGTCAGGCGCTGGCGTCAACACGTTCCTCATTGGCGAAAGCTTAATGCGACAGAGTGATGTGACTCAGGCCACCCGAGACCTGCTTCAGAAGGAAGATGCATGACGGTCCACATCCGGCCGGTTGAACCTGACGAAATTCCCTTGCTGGGTCCCATTGAAAAATCAGCCGGTGAATTGTTCCGTGATCATGGCATGGATGATGTTGCCGATGGCGGACATATGCCCGCGAATTTCATTCTATCTTTCACTCGGTTTGGGGGTGCCCTTGTCGCCGATGTGGAGGGTGCGGTTGCAGGTTTCGCCCTTGTCGCTGCGTATGACAAACATGCCCATCTCTATGAAGTATCAGTCGCGCGGGAGTTTCAGGGTCAAGGTGTTGGTCGCAAATTGGTTGAGCAGGCTTGCAACTGGGCGGTTTCGCAAGACTATAAAGCGCTCACCCTTTCAACATTTGGCGACGTTCCCTGGAACGCGCCTTTCTATGCGACACTTGGGTTTGACCTACTCCCAGAGTCAGAATGGAGCCCGGCCTTTCACGTATTGCGGGGCCGCGAAGAAGATGCCGGGCTCGACATTGCTCGGCGGGTTTTCATGAGAAAGGAACTTGCATGAGCGACAAGAAGCTCAGTCACGTTGATGCAGATGGGCGCATTGCGATGGTCGACGTCTCAGAGAAGGACGTGACAGACCGCGTGGCAACGGCCTGCGGTCGCATCACAATGGAACCAGCGACACTCTCTCTTATTCTCGAAAACCGCATCGCCAAGGGCAATGTGATTGAGGCGGCGCGTCTCGCCGGCATTATGGGAGCCAAACGGACGCACGATCTCATACCGCTTTGCCATCCTCTTCTTATCAACAAGGTCGCCATAGAAATTAAAACCGATGAAAGCACAAGCTCTCTCAACGTCGAAGCGACCGTGCGGGTGTCTGGAAAAACCGGTGTCGAAATGGAGGCACTGACAGCAGTGACCGTTGCGTGTCTTACCGTATATGACATGGCGAAAGCGGTTGATCGCAGCATGACCATTGGTGATGTACGCCTCACTCACAAGTCAGGTGGCAAATCCGGGACCTTCAACGCATCATGAGCCCTGCCCCTCTTCTTCCTGTTGACGATGCCATCGCGCGTATTGGGTCTGCAATCACGCCGCTTGCCACAGAGCAGGTGACGGTCTTTGATGCAGGTGGGCGGATCCTCGCCGAGCCGCTTACGGCAAGACGAACCCATCCGCCTTTTGATGGCTCTGCAATGGACGGCTATGCGGTGCGCCTTGCAGATACAAGCACCGTTCCGGCACGGCTTTCCGTTGTTGGCGAGAGTGCTGCGGGTGGCTCTTATGACCAACTACTTGGCGACAACGAAGCTGTTCGCATTTTCACCGGTGCGCCCCTTCCCACAGGTGCCGACACTATTGTTATTCAGGAGAACACTGAGCGTGATGGTGACACCGTCAGCATCAATGAGGCGCCGAAACCCGATCAGCATATTCGCCGTGCAGGCATTGATTTCACAGAAGGGGACAACTTCTTTGCGGCAGGCCGAGTGCTTTCGGCGAGCGACGTCGCTCTTGCCGCCGCGATGAATATTCCGGACCTTTCAGTCTTCAAGAAGCCTCGTGTTGCCTTCTTTGCAACGGGTGACGAGCTTGTCTTGCCTGGCGAGACACCCGGCCCAAATCAGATTGTCAGCTCGAATAGCGCGGGTCTTTCGGCACTCATCACAGAGCTTGGCGGTGTTCCGCTCGACTTAGGGATTGCACGGGACAATGAAGCAAGCATCCGTGAATGTGCAGAGCGGGCGAAGGACGCTGATGTGCTGGTCACCGTTGGTGGTGCATCGGTCGGCGACCATGATCTGGTTCAGCCGGTTCTAACATCGATGGGCCTTAGTGTGGATTTCTGGCGCATCGCAATGCGTCCAGGTAAGCCGCTCATGTTTGGTGATTTCAATGGAACACCATTCCTGGGCCTGCCCGGCAATCCGGTTTCAGCGCTTGTCTGTGGGCACCTCTTTTTGCGAGCAGCGATTGCTGCAAGACAAGGTGCCCGAGCCACCCACCCTGCCCTAGTGCCGGTGACCTTGGGTGCAGACCTTCGTGAAAACGATAAGCGCCAGGACTATTTGCGCGCGACCATTCAGATCGTCGATGGCGCCTGGATAGCGTCTCCTCTCAACCGGCAGGACAGCTCTATGTTGAGCGCACTATCCCGAAGTCACTGTCTGCTGGTACGCCCGCCGCACGCTTTGGCGGCTCAAACTGGCGATATCTGCCCCGCTGTTTTGCTCCGCGCTCCGGACTTATCCACAGTTTAGGGTTGACGGGTCACGAGAACCAAACTAGAACAGAATCAGATGTTTTTGATTTGTTCTCAACCGTCATAAGTTGTCCACAGATCTAAGACCGCTCAATGATTTGGTTACTGGACTTTATAGCGCTCAACTGGGGCTCATGAAGTACAGGCATCTCGGAGACTGCTGATGCTGACGCGCAAACAACATGAATTGCTTATGTTCATCAACGAGCGGATCAAAGAGACCGGCGTGTCTCCCTCGTTCGATGAAATGAAGGATGCGCTCGATCTCCGATCCAAATCAGGCATTCATCGGTTGATTACGGCCCTGGAAGAAAGAGGGTTTCTAAGACGGTTGCCCCATCGGGCGCGCGCCCTTGAGATCCTGAAGCTGCCTGAATCCGCGTCGCCAAGTTTTGGACGGAACAGCGGCTTCTCCCCATCGGTCATTGAAGGCAGCCTTGGGAAGACGCAAATGCCCTCAACACTCCCAGCCAACGAAGACGCCATGCCGATTTCGGTCATGGGCCGGATCGCTGCTGGTACCCCCATTGAAGCGCTTCAGGAAGAAAGTCATCAGGTGTCTGTGCCTGTCGATATGCTGGCGCGGGGCGAGCACTACGCGCTTGAGGTCAAGGGCGACTCCATGATCGATGCCGGTATTCTCGACGGCGACACGGTGGTGATTGAGCGCTGCGATACAGCGAATAATGGTGAGATTGTTGTGGCACTTGTGGACGACCAGGAAGCGACACTGAAGCGGCTTCGTCGCAAAGGGAATTCGGTGGCTCTTGAAGCTGCGAACCCTGCCTATGAGACCCGGATATTTGGCCCTGATCGTGTGAAGGTTCAGGGGCGACTTGTTGGACTGCTTCGTCGCTATTGAGGGGCATACTCTGACCAGGGCCTGTTGCCCCGCCAGTCGCGCACTGTTTCCACACGCTCAATATTGCCATCTTCATCCAGATAAATTGCGTGTGCGCCGTCGCGTGCAACATCAAAACGATCAATGATCAGAATGGCGTTGCAGGACTCGCGTGCCCTGCGGCGGACGGGAACCGACGCTATGACGATATCTGCTTCCCGGCAATCATCACCAAGCGCGGCTGACGATGTTGGCAAAGCGACGATGGGGGTTCCTTCCGCCACACACCCAATTTCATCACAGGGTAAACGACGGTTTGAAACATCTGTCTCCGGCGCCTCCCCATTTCTTCGCAACCAGCTTTCACGAGCATAACGCGGCGTCCTACCTGACCAAAGATACCGTCCTCCGTCTTCTTTTACGGCTGCGAGCTTGGCATCCCTGTTCACGAGAATGTCGGGCGTATTTGGCTGCGATGCCAGATAAAGGCCCAGTACAAGCGGAATAATGCCTATGCGGCGAAGACTGGTTTGCCAGAGCGCCATCCACACGCCGCCAAGCGAAATCAATCCAAGGGCAGCTGCTGAAAAAGACCCGATTGTGACGACAGCGCCGCTCCAATTGCTGACTTCCTCAGACACCCATATGACACCCGCAAGCCCCACCTCCATCACCCAAAAAGCAGGCCCCTCCAGCCCCAGCGGCATGAGGATGTAGGCGATGAGTGCCGAAGGCATGATCAGCATACCGACGAGCGGCATAGCCGCCATGTTCCCAACAAGCCCGAACGCCGCCATGCGATTGAAATGGAAAGCCGCAAATGGCGCAGTCGCTGCTCCCGCCACCAGGCTCGTGATGCACAATGTCATCAGGTACACTGCGCCCAAGCGTATCGCGCCAGAGAGGCCCGTCGCATTTTCCCGGAAACGCAGCAGCTGCATCTCCCGGTTCTGATAGACGGCAACGAGTGCTGTCACTGCAGCAAACGACATTTGAAATCCGGGTTCCAACAGGCTCTCCGGCCTCATCAGCAGAACAATGACTGCTGCCAGGGCGACGTTGCGAAGTGAAAACGCGGGACGGTCGATCAATACCGCGATGAACATCAGCGCCGCCATGATGAAGGCCCTTTGGGTCGCCACCGATCCGCCTGACAGAAATAGGTAGGCAAGAGCACCTAAAAGAGCGACGGACGCCGCCCACTTCTTAATCGGAAACCGGTGGGCAAGACGCGGAACGAGTGCGAGCGCTGCGCGGACCAGCCAGAACAACGTTCCTGCAAAGAGGGCCATGTGCAGTCCTGAGATCGCGAGAATATGGGCGAGCCCTGCATCGCGAAGATCCTGTTCAACATCCTCGTCGATGGCATGCCGGAGGCCCGTCATGAGAGCAGCGGCAACGGGTCCCTCTTTGTCCGACATGTGGTCAATCACATGGCGCGCCACCACCTCCCGCACCGACGCGACCGCTACCTGCCACCCCCCAAGTCTCTCGCTTCTCAATATCTCGGGTGCGGCAAGGGTGACACCCGTCCCACCCAAGCCCCGGAACCAAGCCTGACGCGCAAAGTCGAACGCTCCTGGAGCGACAGGTTCCGCCGGCGGCCACAGCATGGCCCGGGTCTCAATTTCATCGCCCGGCCAGATGGGCGCGTGTTCCTGCCGCACGCGCAGGCGAACAAGTGCTGGAACATTCGTGTCTGGTATCCCCCCGATGAAGGTTGGTTTCAAAAGAAGGGTGGTTCCGCCTTCCTGGTTGAGGCTGGCCTGCATCACCCGACCTTGGATCGGAGCGCCACGCATTTCTGCCTGTAGTACAGGCGCTGCAACACTGATCGAGCGTAGCTGTGCCGCGAGGAACCCGAGTGCTGCACATAACGCAAGGGCTGCTGCGATCGCGAGCCAGCCTTTGTGGCGCATCAGATAGGCTGCAAGTGCGGCTCCAAGAAAGCAGACAATCGACCACCCGAAATAGGGTTCGGCCGGGAGAGAAAAATAGGCAGCGATTCCCCCGGCTATACCGACGGGCACCCATAGGCTCAAATTGGCCTGTTCGCGGGTGCATAGATCTCGCCAGCGTAGCCTTGCCCGTCGAAAAAGGCTCTTGAGGAGACCTTTTGCATCCTCAAACGACCATTTGGGCGGGCGATGAGGCGTATTTTGAGGAAAAACACGCATTTCGCCATTTAGTATGGCCGAAAAATCGCAGCATTGTGCGAAAAAGTCATGCTCAACAGGTCTTTGGTCAGAGCCTGTGATGTGCTAAAGAACCCCAGCCGAAGGGTCGTATTTCCCTCGCGGCGACGTAGCCTGTGGGTCTCCATTTCCGGCGCACCTTCCAGCGGTCTTCCGACCCGGCTTGCCCATATTGTGAACCACACCCCACCGCGAGAAGCGTCTCGCGATGTTACTGGAGCTTGATCGAACCTTTGAGCGGATCTGATACAGTCGTAACGCGTTTTGCCCCCTCTCCAACTGGCTTCCTGCATATTGGAGGGGCTCGGACGGCGCTGTTCAATTGGCTGTTCGCACGCCATCATGGCGGCAAATTCCTGATGCGTATCGAAGATACCGACCGCGAGCGGTCAACTGATGAAGCAATCGACGCGATTTTTGCCGGTCTGAGCTGGCTTGGCCTTAAATGGGATGATGAGCCGGTTTATCAGTTTGCGCAGCAAGCACGCCATGTCGAAATTGTTCAGCAGCTCCTGGCCTCTGGAAATGCCTATCACTGCTATTGTTCTCCTGAAGAGCTGACTGCCATGCGGGAGAAAGCCCGCTCTGAAGGTCGGCCCATGCGGTATGACGGCACCTGGCGCGACCGGGATGCGGCGGATGCCCCAGATGGGGTCGCCCATGTTGTGCGCTTCAAAGCCCCGAAAGAAGGCAAAACGCTGGTCAAAGATCAGGTCATGGGTGACGTCACCTTTGACAATGACCAGCTGGATGACCTGATCCTGCTTCGGTCTGACGGGACTCCCACCTATATGCTGTCGGTTGTTGTCGACGATCATGACATGGGGATTACGCATATTATTCGGGGCGACGATCACCTGACCAATGCGGCGCGGCAGGCGCAGATTTATGAGGCGCTTGGTTGGACGCCACCAATTTTCGCTCATGTTCCACTTATCCATGGGCCTGATGGTGCCAAACTGTCCAAACGTCATGGCGCCCTTGGCGCAGAAGCCTATCGGGACATGGGGTATCTGCCTGAAGCAATGCGGAACTACCTTGTTCGTCTTGGCTGGAGCCATGGGGATGACGAGACCTTCTCCACTGACCAGGCCATTGAATGGTTCAACCTGGACAGTATTGGCAAATCACCGGCACGGTTCGATTTCGCCAAGCTCGAAAACCTCAATGCGCACTATATTCGGCTTGCCGATGATGACCGTCTGACTGAGCTGACACTGGCCACAATGCAGACCCTGGAGGGATGGCCAACTGAGGACAGCACTTTCCAGAAGCGTCTCAGAACTGCCATGCCAGGCCTCAAAGAACGCGCAAAAACACTGGTTGAGCTCGCCGAAGGCGCTGACTATCTACGTCAGTCTCGGCCGCTTGAACTCACCGGAAAAGCCAAAAAGGCTCTTAAAGATGATGCCCGGATTGTTTTGGGTCGTCTCGCAGACGCGCTACCTGAAGATGCGGGATGGACATCAGAGGGTCTTGAGCACGCTATAACTGAGTTTCTGACTGCCGAAGACATCAAGCTAGGCAAAGTGGCGCAGCCGCTGCGTGCCGCGCTGACCGGCGGCAGTGTGTCACCGGGAATTTACGACGTACTCGCATCACTCGGCCGAGATGAAGCCATCGAGAGGATACGAGATCAAGTTTAAGCCTGAGCGTCCGGCAGTGGCCGGAACTGCATCAGGTATCTATAATGCCGCAACCATTCTCGCCCCACGGAGCCACATTTTTCCGGGGCGGGAGGACAAGTGAAGGAACAGGTCAACGCCATGACGATAGATAGAAGTGCACGACAAACAAATGAAACTGCCAAGCTCGAAGTTGGCGGCGAAACCTACGACCTGCCCATCTTCCAAGGTGTTGTCGGCCCGCGCGCCATCGACGTCAGCAAGCTTTATGGCCAATCGGGTTATTTCACATTCGACCCAGGCTTTACGTCAACTGCGAGCTGTGACAGCGACATTACCTATATTGACGGCGACAAAGGCGAACTGCTGTATCGTGGCTACCCAATTGAGGGACTTGCCAATAGCGGTAACTTCCTGGAAACAGCCTATCTGTTGCTGAACGGCGAATTGCCGACTGGTCAGGAATTCTCAGAATTCGAAAAAGCCATCACCAACCATACGATGGTCCATGAGCAGATGCAGAACTTCGTTCGTGGCTTCCGCCGCGATGCGCACCCAATGGCCATTATGGTCGGTATGGTCGGCGCCCTCTCTGCGTTTTATCACGACTCAACAGATATCAACGATCCACACCAGCGGATGGTTGCGAGCCGTCGCATGATCGCGAAGATCCCAACGATCGCCGCCATGGCCTACAAATATTCTATCGGCCAGCCGGTTGTGTATCCGCGCAATGATCTGGGGTACGCCGAGAACTTCATGCACATGTGCTTCGCGGTGCCTGCAGAGGAATATCATGTCAATCCAGTGATCGCGAAGGCGATGGACAAGATCTTCATCCTCCATGCCGATCATGAGCAGAACGCATCCACATCAACTGTACGTCTTGCTGGTTCGTCAGGTGCAAATCCTTTCGCATGTATCGCAGCAGGCATTGCCTGCCTTTGGGGTCCCGCACATGGTGGCGCCAATGAAGCTGCGCTGAATATGCTGGAGGAAATCGGGTCTGTAGACCGCATTCCGGAGTTTGTGGCGAAAGCAAAAGACAAAGACGATCCCTTCCGTCTCATGGGCTTCGGTCACCGCGTCTATAAAAACTATGATCCGCGGGCAACCGTCATGCAGCAGGCTTGCCACGAAGTACTGAAAGAGCTGGGCATCAAAGACGACCCACTCTTGGACGTCGCGATGGAGCTTGAGAAGATAGCGCTGAGCGATGAATACTTCATCGAGAAGAAGCTATACCCAAATATCGACTTCTACTCCGGCATTACGCTGAAAGCCCTAGGCTTCCCAACGACCATGTTCACTGTCTTGTTCGCGCTCGCACGGACGACGGGTTGGGTTGCGCAGTGGAATGAAATGGTCCGTGATCCAGAACAACGGATTGGCCGTCCGCGTCAGCTCTACAATGGCGCTCCAAGCCGTGACTATGTCGACGTTGCTAAGCGGTAAAAAGCACTAAAAGACATATAAGAGAGGCGCTTCCCAATAGGGCGAGCGCCTTTTTTATGCAGCAGGCTTTTCACCTAACATTTCCAGCACAACATTTGCAGCCCGGGTGCTGGGGCTCGGGCCGCCGACGCCCATTAGCTCACGCATTTCTGCCAGATCAAGGAGCGCCTGCCTCCTCTCTTTGGTATCGCCAATCAGCGGAACTAGAGCAGTACTCAGGTCCTCAGACTTACAGTTGTGCTGAAGAAATTCCTTCACTGCCGGTCGGTCCAAAATCAAATTGACCAGCACAACCGTCGGAACCTTGAGGAACCTTGAAACACTCCAGGCAGCGATAGGGTCAATTTTATAAGCCACAACCATTGGAATACCGGCTAACCCCAACTCCAGAGAGACGGTGCCAGACGCAGCAATCGCGGCAGTCGCAGCTGCAAACGCCCCCCGTTTCTCTCCGTCACCAAAAGCCAAAACAGGCTCGATCGGCCAGTCTTTCACAGCATCGACAACCAGACCCTGAACATGCGGCACCACAGGAATAACAATGCGCAGGCCATTGTGATGCGCCGCGACTTGCGCCGCCGTCTCGCCCATCAGACCTATAAGACGCTTCACCTCGTTGGTCCGGCTTCCGGGCAATACAAGCAGCACCGGCACGTCAGGCGCGATGCCTTTTTGCTCGCGAAAGGCTGAGCCCTCTTCTGAGGAGGCGATCTTCTCAATTGCAGGGTGCCCCACATACTCGCAATCCAGCCCTGCTTCTGCTCGAAAGAACGCTGGTTCAAAGGGGAGCAATGCGAGCACTTTGCGCAAATAGGTGGCCATGGCTTTCGCGCGACCGCGCCGCCAAGCCCAGACACTCGGCGAAACATAATTGGCGATTGGTATCTCTGGCGCCTTTTTGTGGATCCGTTTGGCGACTGTGTGGGTGAAGTCGGGACTGTCGATGATCACCACCAAGTCCGGCTGTGTCTCAACGGCATGACGTGTCGTCTCTGACATACGGCGCAAAATCAGAGGCAAGCGCGGAATAACTTCCCGCGGTCCCATGACGGCAATATCTGTCATGGGGAAGATCGACGACAAACCTTCTGCTTCCATGCGCGGGCCGCCCACGCCTGAGAAGCACACTTTGTCACCCAGGACCTCTCGGAGAGATGTCATTAATGCGGCGCCTAGCGTATCGCCCGACGTCTCACCGACCACAAGCATAATGTGATGTTCTGTCATGCGCCGCCATCTCCGGTACCAGCGGGAAGCCCAACAACGAACAAGCCCAGTTCGTCCGCGCGCCTTCCCACACCCTCAATATTGGCTATCAGTGCGCCAGACGCTTCATAGGCTATTCCCGCAAGCCCGGCCGCCGCCGCATTCTCAACTGTTGTGAGCCCCAATGTGGGAAGATCAATCCGCCTCTCCTGCCCTGGTTTGGGCAGTTTTACCAGAACACCGGATTTTCCAGGCCGTCCCGGTAATCGCGCAACACGATTAAGCATTTCATCCGTACCCGTATTGTCTTCGACATCCAGGATCTGTCCACCCGCGATGACTGCCCCTTGCCCCAAGTCTTTCACGCCGCGTTCTCGAACGACTTCGATAGCCAGTTGAATGTCTGTTTCATCGGCTAAGGAAGGTTTGATCACCGTCAATGATCCAGCGGGCGCAACGAGCTCAGCAGCAACCTCCTCAGCAGGCCGGATATGAAATCCATGGGTCTCCTCAAAGTACCGAACAGTGCCGCTTAGCAGACCATCGTCCCCACGCCTCAATAGACCCAGTACCCGCACCAACGACCGCAAGACGGTCATATCCGGTCGAAAATTAAAAAGGGTCGGCCGATCCAAAGGCCCGATCATGACCAGGTCGCGACATCCCGCCTGCTTGAGCAATTCGATAGTCTTGCCCAATGCGCCATAGCGGACCCACGCGTGGGGGAATTCGGTAATCGCCGCATCGCTCCACCCCTTGATCCCCACTATAAAAACCGGGCGTCCCTCAGCGACAGCGGCCTCGGCAACGATGCTCGGCAATTGGCCTCCTCCGGCAACAATTCCGAGAGCAGATTTTTCAGGTCGTGAAGCGCTCATTTCTGATCCGCGCTCTCTACGCCTTAGTCATCTGCCGCAGCCCGCGGCATACAAATGGATCTGCTTGTCTCAGCTTTGATGAAGCCAATGATATCCATAACATCTTGCTGCTCACTAAACAGAGCCGCCACGTCTTCAACGCGCTCACGCAGCGTTCCCTCTTCTGCAAAGAGCATTCGGTAGGCTGCACGAAGCGCGTGTATTTGTTCTCTTTCAAAGCCACGCCGTTTCATACCAATCACGTTCAAGCCTGCGAGACGTGCTCGGTTTCCCAACACCATGCCGTAGGGAATGACGTCATTCTCCACACCACTCATGCCACCAATGAAAGAGTGCTTCCCGATCCGGGTGAATTGATGCACGCCGGCACCGCCGCTCACGATGACGAAATCATCTATGATGCAATGGCCGGCAAGCATGACGTTGTTGGACAGGACGACACCGTTCCCCACCTTTGTGTCGTGCCCCACATGTGCACCGGTCAAAAAGGCGCAGTTGTTGCCAACCTCTGTTATCAGACCGCCGCCTTCGGTACCTGAGTTCATCGTTACATGCTCTCGGATCATGTTGTCAGACCCGACGATGAGCTCACTCTCCTCGCCTTCGTATTTCAAGTCCTGCGGTGGCTGTCCGATTGAGGCAAAAGGAAATATTTCTGTGCGGGAACCCACACTGGTTTTTCCCTCCACAACAACATGCGAGTGCAATTTCACGCCATCTTCCAGGCGTACGCGGGGGCCTACAATTGAATAGGGTCCGACAACAACATCAGATGCCAGCTCTGCAGAAGCATCGACAATTGCTGTTTGGTGAACTTCGGTCATTCGCCCTCTTCTGCGTCACGGATCATGGCTGCATAATCCGCTTCGGCAACAACCGCGCCATCCACTTTTGCAATTCCACGGAACTTCCAAACAGGTCCACGGTTCTGCAACTTGGACACGTGCAACTCCAACTGATCGCCAGGCACTACGGGTTTGCGGAACTTAGCTTTATCAATCGCCATAAAATAGACGATCTTCTTCCCAGCGTCGCCTTCTGTCCCATGAATTACAAGCGCTCCGGCCGTCTGAGCCATGGCTTCAACAATTAGCACACCAGGGAAAACAGGATGTCCTGGAAAGTGCCCTTGGAAATAGGGGTCGTTAATCGTGACATTTTTTACGCCCACAGCGGATTCACAACCATCCATGTCACGAATTTTGTCGATCAAAAGCATTGGATAGCGATGGGGGAGTAACTCCATCACTCGGTTTATGTCCGCAGACCCCAATTCTCTGACACTTTCTTCTTTTAGCTCACTTGTCGTCTCAGTCATCTCTCTGCTTCCAAAACTGAACGTCCTATACAAACCCCTAATCTTCTGACTCAGGCGTTCGAACCTTTCTTTTTTCCGTAGTCTTTCGCCATTCGTTGCAACGCGATCAGCTCGCGCTGCCATTCCCTGACAGGCTTGGCGGGTGTGCCACCCCAGCGCTGCCCCGCTGGAATATCATGAATAACGCTCGACCTCGCTGCGATCTGGACTCCATCACCGATTTTGATGTGGCCGATCGTTCCAACGCGAGCTCCCAGAGCTACATAATCACCAAACTCACCACTACCTGACAGACCACATTGAGCAACAATAATGCACCCTTGTCCGATGACCACATTGTGGCCAATCTGAACGAGATTATCGATTTTTGTTCCCGCACCAATGATTGTGTCAGGCCCTGCACCCCGGTCTATCGTCGTGTTCGCGCCAATCTCAACATCGTCCTGCACAATCACACGGCCAAGTTGTGGAATTTTCTCGTGTGTCGGCAAGCCCATCGCAAAACCGAAACCGTCCTGACCGATACGCACACCAGCATGAATAGTGACTCGATCTCCAATATGGGCATGGGATATGGAAGCCCCCGGTCCAACATAGCTGTCTCTTCCAACAGTGGTTCCCCTGGTTACCACCGCGCAGGAAGCAATCACCGCCCCTGACCCAATTTCACACTCTGCGCTCACCACGGCGCCGGGCTCGATCGTCGCACCTTCATTCACCTTTGCCGAAGGGTGAATGTGGGCAGCTGGACTGACAGTTGATGCATCACCAAAAGTATCTGAAGGGCGGCAGCTTGTTGGGTAGAAGCATTGCGCAGCAAGCGCATAGGATCGGTATGGCTGATCGCTCACCAACAGCGCCACACCCGCCGGAGCCTTTTCTACAAACTTCCGGCCGACGATACATGCACTTGCTTTAGTTGCTTCAAACGCTGGGACATATTTCGGATTGTCGAGAAATGCGATCTCGTCCGCCCCCGCTGAGTCGAGTGGCGCGACATCAACGATGGAGATGGTTTCATCAGATCCTTCGTGCACTGTTGCTTCAATGCGCGATGCCAGTTCTCCAAGTGAAAACGGTCCCTCTTTTTCAAAGAAGCGAAGATCAGCCATGGTCGCTACGGGTCCCTGTCTTCTGCGTGACTATTGGCCAGATGTATCTGGGTTCACTGGTGTCACCGTCAGCTTTGACAGCCGTTGATTTAACAGCGCCATGGCTTCCGCGGTAATATTCAGATCCAAGCCGCCAGCGAGTACATTTGCCTGATCAATCAAAAGGCCAGCATTATGCTTCTGTAGCAGCTCGCTAAATATGGGTTTGATCACCTCGGCGATTTGATTGTTTGCCTGTGCCCGCCCGAGCTGAATGCCCTGTTGACGCACTGCAACCTTTTGAACGTGTGTTTGTTGGCGCTGCTGAAGATCAGCTGCTTTTGCCTGCAGCTCATCTGGGGTGAAGTCTGCTCGTTTCTCTCGAATACCTTCTGCCTCAGCCGCAAGAGCCTGTCTCGTCGTTAAGTCTTCCTGTTGAAGCGCTGATGCCAATTCCTGCACCTGACGCGCAACGTCTTGTCCCACATCAGAATTGGTGAACAATCCAGCCATATCCACGATCAGAATGACAGTTGGTGCCTTCTCCGCCTGTGCAGATGTGCTGATCCCCACCTGCATAGCCAGCACAGCGGACATCAAAATGAAAGCCGCGGCAAATTGTTTTGCTGCTTTATAGAAATACATCATACTTTTTCCGTTGAGTTAGAAACGCGTACCCGCTGAGAACCTGAAAGCTTCCGTTTTATCGTAGTCTTCTTTTTGGATTGCTTGGCTCAAATCGACCCTGACTGGGCCAAATGGCGATTGCCAATAAATACTGATCCCGGCAGTAACCCGAGGCGTGAGATCGTCCTCAGCTATAACCAGCGTCCCGATATTTTGCTGGTCTGCCAGACCAACGACTCCCACGTCGGAGAAAAGACTTGTCGTGATATCCAGTGCTTCGGGTAAAAAGTTCGGGAAGGTAATCTCCGCACTACCTACAGCGTAGGCCTGTGCCCCGAGCGCATTGTCAGATACGAGGTCGCGTGGTCCAACTCCAGAACGCTCAAAGCCACGGAAATCAGACCCGCCGATAAAGAAGCGGTCTGAGATATTTACATCCTGTCCGATGCCTTCGATTGATCCCGCTTTGAGGCGAAAGCTTGCCAAGAACTCTTCGGTGATTTCATAGTACGTGCGTGCGATGATCTCGTTTCGCACATAGCGTACAGAACCGCCAACCCCTGCAAATTCCTGATCAATTTCTAGATCCCAACCACCGGTGGGGTCAACGGGATCGTTTCTTCTGTCCAGATAGTATGTGTACCCAACCGACGATTTGATCTCATCGCGCGGTTGAATGAAGGCTCGCGCAGCCGTCGTCAGGTTGGTGATTTCTTCGCGACGAAGCGCATAACGGGTGAGTATTCTTCCATTTTCAGAGAGCGGAAACCCAAAGCGGAACCCAAAACCTGTAACCCGCTCATCAAAGCCCGATTCATCTTGGAAATCATTCTCAATACCGAAAACGTCAACCCCGGCGACCAAGTCTCGGCCTAGGAAGTAAGGCTCAGTGAAACGGAGGTCAATTTGTTGGCTTGTTCCAGAAAGCGCGAGCCTCAACCGCAAGAGCTGCCCCTTACCCATGAAGTTGCGTTCCGTCAGACTAATATCAGCAAGCGCACTGTCAGCAGACGAAAATCCAAAACCGAGCGATAGCTCGCCAGTAGATTGCTCCTGAACAGCAACGTTAATAACCGTCTGGTCAGGTGCGGAGCCAGGTTCTTCTGTAACTTCCACCGCAGAGAAGAAACCAAGCGCTCGAATGCTCTTTTCTGATCTCTCCAGTAGGACCCGGTTAAACGCATCCCCCTCGGCCATCCGCATTTCACGGCGAATAACCCGGTCGAGCGTACGCAGGTTTCCATCAATATTAATACGCTCTACATAGGCGCGAGGTCCTTCTGTTATCCGGTAAGTAACAGCAGCAATGAGCGTCTCTTTGTCCCGGCGCACACGAGGACGCACTTCCGAAAATGCATATCCTTTAGTGCCAGCCTCAAATGTCAACGCATCAACGGTCTTGTCGATCAGACCGGCATTATATGTGTCACCCTCGACAGTCAGAATCAGAGAGTTCAGTTTTTCAACATCCAGCTTGTCCAACTCCGTCGTCACCTCAGATGGCCCGAAGGTATACTTTTCACCCTCTTCCAAAGTGAAGGTGATGAAAAACTCTTCGCCATCTCGACTTAAATCGGCAACAGCTGAGACCACCTGAAAATCAGCGAACCCTTCTGACAGGTAATGACGCCTTAGAAGCTCTCGGTCGAATGCGAGTCTGTCTGGATCGTAGTTGTCTGAACTAGACAAAAACTTCCACCAAGCAGATTCAGCGGTAGCGATAATTTCGCGAAGACGTCCGTCTGAGAATTCTTGGTTTCCGATGAAGTTAATGCCACCGATCTTAGTGACAGGTCCCTCATCAATTTCGAACACCAAGTCGACCCGGTTCTGAGGAAGTTGGATGACCTTTGGCTCAACAGTCGCGGAGAAGCGACCAGACCGCCGCATAACGTCAACGATGCGTTGAACATCACCCTGCACCTTTGCGCGAGTGTAGATCGTGCGGGGCTTAAGCTGAACCTCGGTCTCAAGCGCGTCGTCATTCACCGCACTGTTGCCTTCAAAAGCAACACGGTTAATTACGGGGTTCTCTGCAATCGCTATGATGAGTCGAGTGCCTTCCCGGCGAATGGTCACATCCGCAAAAAGCCCGGTTCCGAATAGTGTTTTGAGAGATTGGTCAACCTTCTCGTCGTCATACACATCGCCTTGCTTGAAGACCATGTAAGAGCGCACGGTCTCAGCCTCGATGCGCTGATTGCCCTCAACAACAATGCTAGAGATGACGTCGTTTGTCGCCACCTGAATTGAATCGAATGCAGGTTCTGCTGCATGAACCGTGGGTACCCATAAGGTCGCGCTAGCCAGCGAAAAGGCGCATGCAAGTGGCAGCATCATTTTCGTCTGGAGACTATTTCTCATATCTGTCATTCGCGTCATACGCCTCATACGCCTCATACGCTCGTCCTCGCATTAACTCAGGAGGTTCGAAAGAAACTCAAACACCCGAAGGTGAGTTAAATCATTCCACGTCGCAAAGACCATCAGCATCATCACCAATGCAAGACCAATGCGAAAACCGTATTCCTGCGCATTATCGCCCATGGGCTTTCCGCGCACCGCCTCTACGCCATAGTAGAGTAAATGCCCGCCGTCGAGCATGGGGATCGGGAATAAGTTGATCAACCCAATACTCACCGACAAGACAGCGGCAAGATTAATCAGAGCGGCCAACCCTAGCGTCGCCACCTGACCAGATGTCTGAGCGATACCGAGTGGCCCTCTGAGCTGGCTCGTGTCCTCACGCCCCACAATCATGTCACCAAGGAACTGGAATGTGCGCGAAACAATGAACCAGGTCTGTTCCACGCCCATCCAAAGGGCTGTAAATGGATCATGGCGCACATGTAGCGAATTCGCGGGGTCTGGATCCGCGCCGATGCCGAGCAACCCAATCCGCTGCACGTTGCCGAACCGGTCTGTCATCTCATGAACAGTTGGCGTTGCTTCCAACAGGACATTTTCGCCGTTCCGGTCAACGATGATTTCAAGGCGCTCATCCGCACTGAAGGAAACGATCATCTGCATTTCGCGGAAACTGTCGATCTTGGTTCCAGATATTTCCAGAACCCGGTCTCCAACTTCGAAACCTGCGGCTTCAGCCGCACTGTCGACGCGAACCTCAGCAACGAGCGGCGCGACGATCCGTTCGCCAAACGCCAGTATCAACCCAGCAAAGATAACAATCGCAAGAATGAAATTTGCGACTGGTCCGGCAACCACGACGGCTGCGCGACTTGAAAGTGGTTTTGCGTGAAAGTTGCCTGCAGCCTGCTCCGGCGTCATGTTTTCGAGTGCATCTTTTGACGGTGTACTCGCCGCGTTTTCGTCACCCAAGAACTTCACGTATCCGCCAAGCGGTATCCAGCTAATCTTCCACCGGGTGCCTTTGCTGTCATTCCATCCATAGATTTCACGGCCAAAGCCGATTGAGAAAGTCTCAACTGTGACCCCAGCCCAGCGAGCCACCAAAAAGTGGCCTAGCTCGTGAAAAAACACGACGATGGTGAGAACGAACAAGAAGGGAATCACATAGCTGATCAAAGATCCGCCTACCCCCCCAATTCCGGTGATGAATTCCATACTGCCGACAGTAACTCTCGTTTAAGGGCGATGCCCTCTGTTTCCCCCTGGGCCGCTCGCGCGTCCCGTCACCTCTTTGAGATTTTGCTCCGAAGCGAAGGCATACCCTAATTCAGCTCGCGCGGTTTTGCACCCATTCCTGAGCTTTTTGACGCCCCAAATCGTCTAAATCCAACACATCGTCTAGCGTGGTAAATGAGGCGACGCCCTCTTTGGCAGCAAAACCTTCCAAAACATCCGCCGCAAGCGCCGAAATATCCAAAAAACCTATTCTTTCCGCAAGAAATGCTGCTACCGCGATTTCATTCGCTGCATTCATGACAGTCGCGGACCCATTGTCTAATCTCAGCGCCTCCGCAGCCAAAGCAAGGGCAGGAAACCGCTCTAAATCTGGGTTTCTGAAGGTTAACTGACCGATTTCTGCGAGGTTTAAACGATCGGCTGGAGTCTCCATCCGCTCCGGCCAGGCCAGCGTATAGCTAATCGGCGTGCGCATATCGGGCGATCCAAGTTGGGCCAGCACGGATCCATCATTGTAGGCGACCATTGAATGAATGATCGATTGAGGGTGAATCACAACGTCCAGTTTTTCGCGCCCAACCGGAAATAAATAGTGGGCTTCGATCAATTCCAGGCCCTTATTCATCAAAGTTGCCGAATCGACCGAAATTTTTGCCCCCATCGACCATTGAGGATGTGCCACAGCCTGAGCCGGCGTCGCCTTCCGCATGTCCTCGATAGAGGTCTCCAGAAACGGCCCTCCTGATGCTGTCAGGATGATCTTGTCGACGCTCTCCAGCCTCGACGGGTCTAGCACTTGGAAAATGGCATTGTGCTCAGAATCTGCAGGAAGAAGTGTCGCTCCAGACGCTGCCACCTCTGCCAGAAAGATGTTCCCGGCAGATACAAGGCATTCCTTGTTGGCCAAGGCGACATGGGCGCCCTGTCGAACCGCTGCAAGCGTTGGGGCAAGTCCGGCAGTTCCGACGATCGCTGCCATAACCCAATCAGCTGGTCTGGCGCCTGCGTCCTCCAGCGCGCTTCGCCCGGCTGCGCATTCGATCCCCGTTCCAGCAAGCGCATCTCGCAGATCGCTCAGACATGTTTCGTCCCCGATCACTGCGAGTTCGGCATCGAATTCCTTGGCCTGATCCGCAAGCGCTTTTACATTCGATTGTGCCGTCAGCGCCACGACATCGTAGGTGTCGCGATGGCGCCCGATGAGATCGAGTGTGTTGCACCCGATCGAACCGGTTGACCCCAAAATGGACACACGCCGCCGAACTGCCTCTGGCTTCAGCACGGGAGTGACGCTCATGACATCCACCCGACCAGATAGTGCACGCTGATGACCACCAGCGCCACGAAGGTCGCGGCAAACATGAGGCCGTCGACGCGATCAAGAATGCCTCCATGGCCAGGAATTATAGTTCCTGAATCTTTGACACCGGCGCGGCGTTTCATTGACGATTCATAGACGTCACCTGCCTGCGACAGAAGCGCGACCAGTGCTGCAAACACAGCCAGACCGACCAATATGCCGGTGGACATTGTTATGCTCTGAACATCTGCCCAGACAAAAACCGCAACGCTTACAATTGCGGCGGAGACCATGCCGCCAATCAGTCCCGACCATGTTTTGTTGGGGGAAAGACGTGGTGCCATTTTGGGTCCGCCAAATGTGCGCCCCACGAAATAGGCGCCAATGTCTGTTGCCCAAACAACGCCGAGAAGCCAGATGATCGTCAAGCGTCCCATGTCGCTGTCACCTCGCAGCCAGGCGAAGGAGGCAACCGCGCCACCGACATAGGCGAAACCGATAAGCGTGCGGGATGGAGGCAAGTCTGCCCAAAAACACCATGCCATTGTCAGGCCGAGAATTGCCAGCAGGAGCACGAACGCCAGGCCGGCATCGCCCGCTCCCATAGCCAGAAGATAGACAACCAGCCCAATAGTCAGAGCGATTTGCTCGGTTGCACCCGACCCCTTCGGTGCAGCCAGCCTTGCCCATTCCAATGCCATCAAGGGACCGGCGATCAGCAGCAAAGCAAGAAAGGCGGTGCCACCAACCCAAACAGCTCCCAGGACAATCGGGGCAAGAACAACAGCCGATGCAACGCGAACGCCAAGCGACGATGATTTTGGTTCTGCGGGTGTAGCGGTGGTCAACGTCCCTTACCCTTCCCCAAACCGGCGATCACGAGAGCGGAATTCTGAAACGGCGTCCTCAAGAGTGTCCTTGGTGAAATCCGGCCACAACACATCAGTGAAGACGAATTCAGAATAGGCGCTTTGCCAAAGGAGAAAATTTGAGAGCCGCTTTTCCCCACTGGTCCGGATAACAAGATCTGGATGCGGAATACCGACAGTGTCCAAATGAGCTTCAATCGTATCCGGCGTGATTTGGTCAGGCTTGATCTCGCCACTGGTAACTTTATGCGCAATGCGTCGAACGGCTGCGGCAATCTCCAAATGTCCACCATAGTTGAACGCTATAACCAGATGAAGATTGGTATTGTCAGCAGTCAGGGTTTCAGCTTCTTCAATCAGAGAGATAATATCCGGATCGAGATGCGTTCGTTCGCCAATGATTTTGATCTGCACCCCATTTTGATGGAGCTCTGCAAGGTCGCCGCGAATGAACAGTCGCAGCAGACCCATGAGATCTGAAACTTCTTCTGGACCTCTATTCCAGTTTTCCGATGAGAACCCAAAGAGAGTTAGGTACTCAACGCCAAGATCACCGGCTGCGCGAACAATCTTTCGGACCGCGTCAACGCCCGCCTTGTGACCCAATTTCTTTGGCAAGTGCCGCTTGGCCGCCCATCGCCGATTGCCGTCCATGACAATCGCAACATGTCGCGGCGCCTTGGCCTCCGCGGTTTGTTCTTTTTCGATCGGCGTCACAATTCGGTTCCGTTCCGCTAAGTCAGCATAGACAGTCCTTCTCCAGACCGGCCCTTAGACCTGCATAATCTCTGCTTGTTTCGTCTCAAGCATCTTATCGATTTCAGCGATGAACTTATCGGTCGCCTGCTGGACTTTTTCTCCAGAAGCCTTTTGCTCATCTTTGCTCATATCACCGTCTTTCTCCAGACGCTTAAGCTCATCCATCGCATCCCGGCGCACATTGCGTACCGCAATGCGTGCTTCTTCGGTATATTTGGCAGCAATTTTGGTGAGTTCCTGGCGGCGCTCTTCGTTCAATTCCGGGATTGGAATGCGGAGCAACTGGCCGTCAACTGCAGGGTTTAGTCCGAGACCTGCTGTCCGAATGGCTTTTTCCGTTGGTCCCACAAGCCCCTTGTCCCAGACCTGAACCGTGATCATCCGGCTCTCAGGAACCGTCACAGTGCCTACCTGATCGATTGGCATCATTGATCCGTAGGCCTCGACCTGAACAGGCTCCAAGAGGCTCGCCGACGCACGGCCTGTGCGCAAGCCTGAAAATTCGCTCTTCAGTGCCGCAACGGCTCCTGTCATTCGACGATCCAGATCTTCAAAATCCAGTTCCTGTGCAGCCATGGTTCCGTTCCTTTTGTCTATCGACTTTTTACTTCAACAGGTTCGGTTGGTTCTACGCCCCACCGTCCACCTTCGTAAACAACCCATTCCCGCGCAGCACCTCAACGAACCCGCCAGGATTGTGAATTGAGAATACCAGAATGGGAATGTCATTCTCCCGCGCCAATGACACGGCGGACGCATCCATCACCTTCAGGTCTTTTGCCAGCACGTCTGTATAAGACAGCCTGTCATAACGCTCCGCTTTTGGATCATTCTTGGGGTCCGCTGTATAGACGCCGTCGACCTGCGTGCCTTTGAGCAGCGCGTCGCATCCCATCTCAGAGGCACGTAGCGCTGCCGCCGTATCTGTTGTGAAAAATGGATTGCCCGTGCCGGCTGCAAAGATGACAACGCGACCTTTTTCCATATGCCGTTCTGCTTTGCGACGCACATAAGGCTCACAGACACTCATCATTGGAATGGCGGACTGCACACGCGTTGGCACGCCCATGCGCTCGAGTGCATTCTGCATAGCAATGGCGTTCATGACCGTTGCAAGCATGCCCATGTAATCAGCGCTCGCGCGTTCCATGCCCTCGGCGGCGCCGGACAGGCCGCGGAAGATGTTGCCCCCGCCAATGACCAGACAAACCTGCACACCAATATTGACGGCCTGTTTCACCTCATCGGCAATACGGTCAACTGTCCCCACATCAATGCCGTAAGCCTGGTCGCCCATAAGCGCTTCGCCTGAAACCTTTAGGAGCACTCTCTGGTAGTTTGAGTCACTAGCCATTTAACGCCTGCTTATCCCCTTAGGGTTGATAGCAACCAACCCTTGAACTTTGTGAAGCTTGCTTCGAAGCGTGAAACCGGTGATCCGCTTTCGCTGCAACAAGCTTTAGCAGCCCTTCTGCTTTCCCTGAAAGGCAAAAGACCCACATACAATTAAGGCGTGCGAGGCGGGACCGCGTCAATCGCGAATCCTTTTCTCACACGCCTCAACAATAGCGCTCCCGGTGGAGCATGGCGACCTTGAGGTCCCCTTTCCCACCAGAGTTCAGGCCGTTTTTAGCCCTTTGCAGCTGCAGCGACTTCCGCTGCGAAGTCTGCTTCTTCTTTCTCGATGCCTTCACCAAGAGCCAGGCGGATAAAGCCGGCTACCTTGATTGGAGCTCCAACGTCGCCTTCGGCGTTTTTGACAGCCTTTTCGACCGTGTTTTCGCCATCAATAACGAACGTCTGAGAGAGAAGAACGACTTCTTCGTAGAATTTCCGGATACGGCCCTCAATCATCTTGTCGATGATGTTTTCAGGCTTGCCAGATTCACGCGCTTCAGCTGCAAGAACGTTTCTTTCACGCTCAACAACGGCCTGATCAAGCTCATCAACGCTTGTTGAGAGTGGGCTGGTTGCCGCTACATGCATGGCGATCTGCTTGCCCAATGCGGCTAGCTTGTCAGTGTCGCCTTCAGACTCGAGAGCGACCAGCACGCCGATCTTGCCAAGTCCAGGTGCTGCCTGGTTATGGACGTAAGAGACCACGACACCGGCATTGACGGACAGAGCTTCTGTCCGACGCACGTTCATGTTCTCGCCGATCGTGCCGACTGCCTCAGTGACATATTCTTCAATCGACTTGTCTGATCCAGGGAATTTCGCTGCAAGCAGCTTCGCCAGATCGCCACCAGTTGTGTTGGCAACGCCTGCGATGCCACTGACCATGCTTTGGAAGTTTTCGTTACGAGCAACGAAGTCCGTTTCGGAATTCACTTCGACGACTGCGCCTGATGTTCCTTCAGCAACAACACCGACAAGGCCTTCAGCTGCTACACGACCAGCCTTCTTAGCGGCTTTTGCCAGGCCCTTGGTCCGCAGCCAATCAATGGCAGCTTCCATGTCGCCGTCTGTTTCTTTCAGGGCTGCCTTGCAGTCCATCATGCCTGCGCCGGATTGCTCGCGCAGTTCTTTCACCAAGCTTGCTGTGATTTCAGCCATTGGTAATCCTCATTTGAAATAGGGGGTCCGCCTCGCATTCGCGAACCGGACCCTACTTAACTTAAGTAACGCAGTTGGGTGACAGTCGCGTTGTTAGGACGCGTCTGCGGTTGTTTCTGCTGGCGCAGCTTCTGCTACAGGTTCCGCCGCTGCGGTTTCCTCAGGCAGAACTTCTGCGATTGGCTCAACCTGCTCACCGATATCAACACCGGAATCTGCCTGGCTCGCCGAGATGCCATCAATAGCAGCGCGGGAGATCAGGTCGGTATAGAGAGCGATAGCCCGTGCCGCATCATCGTTCCCTGGAATTGGGTGCGTGATGTTGTCCGGGTTGCAGTTTGAGTCGAGGATCGCAATGACAGGAATGCCGAGCTTGCGGGCTTCCTTAATAGCGATCTCTTCCTTGTTTGTGTCAATCACAAACATGATGTCAGGAACACCGCCCATGTCCTTGATGCCGCCAATGGACAGCTCAAGCTTGTCGCGTTCGCGTGTTAGGTTCAGGAGCTCTTTCTTTGTGAGACCTTTACCTTCACCACCGAGCAACTCTTCGAGTTCGCGCAGACGGCGAATGGAGTTGGAAATGGTTTTCCAGTTCGTGAGCGTGCCACCGAGCCAACGGTGGTTGATGTAGTACTGAGCGCACTGCTTGGCCGCCTGAGCGATTGGCTCAGATGCCTGGCGCTTGGTGCCGACAAAAAGAACACGGCCACCTGCAGCAACAACATCGCGAACAGCGACGAGAGCTTGGTGCAAAAGCGGGACGGTTTGTGTCAGGTCGACAATATGGATGCCGTTGCGGTCACCGAAGAGATAGCTCTCCATCTTCGGGTTCCAACGGTGAGTCTGGTGACCGAAGTGAACACCGGCCTCCAGCAGTTGACGCATAGAATATTCAGGGAGTGCCATGACGCCCTTTCTCCTTCTTTTCCGGTTGAACCTCTGCGGGGGAGCCCAGGAGTCCGAAATGGAAACCCCAAGGACCGGATCGAGTTTTTCTATGAGGGGGTCGTTGGCATATGCCGCACACCCCGTGAAAAAGCCCGTATCCCCGCATGTGGAATGGGCGAACGTATAGGGCTGGCGCCTGAAAAACGCAAGCGCCAATTGGGGTTAGAGCAAAATCGGCCCGATTTCGACGCCTGGTCAGATGTCCTGGACGTCCACGACGCCCGGAACGGCCTGAATGGCGGCTCTCACAGGCGGGGTGATATGGAAACGCTCCTTCAACTCCACCTCCACTTCGCGCCCTTTGCCGGCCAAAAGCACCAGCGAGACCACACCTCGCCCCTTGTCAGGAAGGCGGGATTTGACCGACTCCAGCGGGCCTGGCGTATCGAGGAAGATTTTGAGGCCATCGGCGGCTGTAGCCGCCACCTCATCGACGGGCCGAACGGATTGGGCGCGCAGGCGCACATCATCCCCTTCGCGGTCAATTTCCACACCAATCACAACAGACCGCCCTGGTTCCAGAAGCTCCCGGAAGGAATTCAGCGCCTCGGAGAAGACCACCACTTCAAACCGGCCCGTCGGGTCGGAAAGCGTCACGAATGCAAAGGGATTGCCTTGCTTTGAGCGCCGGTCCTGGCGGGCGGCCACAGTGCCCGCAACCCGCTCCGCGCTTGATGTCTTCTGCAGTAATTCCGCATAGGTCACGACACCGGTCTGCTTCATCGCCTTGGCATAATCGTCCAGCGGATGGCCCGAAATGTAGAAGCCGACAGCGTTGAACTCCTCATTCAGGCGGTCCATGGGCAACCAGGGCTCAACCTGCGGCAGGACAGGGTTGTCCATGTCGCTTTCCATGGCATCGCCAAAGAGGCTGACCTGATTGCTTTCACGCTCATTTGCTGCCTGGTTGGCAAGGCTCATAATCATGTCCACAGAGGCCAGCAATTGCGCCCGATTGGGGTTCAGGCAATCCAGAGCGCCAGCGCGCACCAAATTTTCCAGCTGACGCTTATTGATGCCTTTCGGGTTGAGCCTCCGGGCGAAATCAAACAGGTCTTTAAAGGGTCCGTTTTCCGCCCGCTCTTCAGCCAGCTGCTCCATCGCCTGACGGCCGACATTCTTGATGGCCCCCAATGCATAGAGGATCTGGCCATCCTTCACATCGAAGATGGCCTGGGAGTCCTGCACGCTTGGCGGGCAAACCTTTATCTTAAGTTGATCGGCTTCCTGTTTGAAAACATGGAGCTTTTCCGTGTTGTTTAAATCCAGACTCATGGAGGCTGCGAGGAACTCGACGGGGTAGTTCGCCTTCAGATATGCGGTCTGATAGGCGACAAGCGCATAGCAGGCGGAGTGGGATTTGTTGAAACCGTAACCTGCAAACTTGTCGACAATGTCGAACACGTAGTTCGCCTGTTTCTCCGAAACGCCCTTCGCAGACGCACCCTCAACAAACCGGGCGCGCTGTGCATCCATCTCGGACTTGATCTTCTTACCCATGGCACGGCGCAGCAAGTCAGCATCACCCAGCGAATAGCCCGCAAAAACCTGGGCCACCTGCATCACCTGCTCCTGATAGATGATGACGCCATAGGTGTCGGCCACCACCGGCTCGATGGTCTCGTGGAGGACTTCAGGCTCTTCCCGCCCATGTTTACAAGCCAGATATTTAGGAATGTTCTCCATCGGGCCAGGGCGGTAGAGCGCCACAAGCGCGATAATGTCCTCAATCGTGGTGGGTATGGCCTGACGGATCAGGTCCCGCATGCCACCACTTTCCAGCTGGAAGACCCCGACCGTCTCACCCCGCTGCAGCATCTGGTAGGACTTCTCATCATCCAATGGCAGGTTGGAGAGATCGATCTTGATGCCCCTCCGCTCTATGAGCTCGACCGCCTTTTGAAGGACCGTCAGGGTTTTAAGGCCCAGAAAGTCAAACTTCACGAGGCCTGCCGGCTCCACCCATTTCATGTTGAACTGTGTGACGGGCATGTCAGATCGCGGGTCGCGGTAGAGCGGCACCAGTTGATCCAGCGGGCGATCCCCAATCACCACACCCGCAGCGTGGGTAGAGGCGTGCCGATAGAGCCCTTCAAGGCGGAGTCCCATTTCCAGGAGCTTGGCGACTGCTTCCTCGCTGTCGCGTTCTTCGCGAAGGCGCGGCTCACCTTCAATGGCCTCGGCAAGTGTCACCGGATTTGCCGGATTGTTGGGGATCATCTTGCACAGACGGTCGACCTGACCAAAGGGCATCTGAAGCACGCGCCCGACGTCCCGGAGAACGGCCCTGGCCTGGAGCTTCCCGAAGGTGATGATCTGAGCCACCTGGTCGTGGCCATAGCGATCCTGCACATAGCGGATCACCTCATCGCGGCGGTCCTGACAGAAGTCGATGTCAAAGTCTGGCATCGACACCCGCTCAGGGTTCAAAAACCGCTCAAACAGGAGGTTAAAACGCAGGGGGTCCAGATCTGTGATGGTCAGCACCCAGGCGACGACTGAACCGGCACCTGACCCACGGCCCGGACCCACGGGAATATCGTGGTCCTTAGCCCATTTGATGAAGTCCGCAACGATGAGGAAGTAGCCGGGAAAATCCATATTGATGATGACGTCGAGTTCAAAATCCAGGCGATCCCTGTATTCCTTCTCGGTGGCAACAGTTTCTGTGGTCGCCAGCCGGTGGGTCAGCCCTTCATGAGCTTGGCGTCGCAGCTCATCGGCTTCGCTCACCTCACCATCACCGGACCCAAAGCTTGGAAGGATCGGATCCCTGGTGTGGGGCCGATAAGCACATCTGCGGGCGATTTCGATCGTATTTTCAATAGCTTCCGGCAGGTCGTTAAACAACTCCACCATCTCTGCCTGACTCTTGAAATAGTGCTCAGGGGTCAGGCGCCGACGATCCGTCTCAATCACATAAGCACCGGCTGAGATACATATCAGCGCGTCATGGGCTTCAAACTCGTCTTTCTTCGTGAAGAAACACTCATTGGTGGCCACCAGCGGCAGATCCATCTCATAAGCAAAGTCGATCAGCGCCCCTTCTGCCTGCCCCTCTTCGGCCATGCCGTGACGCTGCAGCTCCACATAGAGACGATCGGCAAACATTGACTGAAAGCGCGCTAGAACCTCTTTCGCCCTGTCCTGCTGCCCCTCCACCAACAACCGATTGATGGGCCCGGCAGGTCCGCCGGTCAGGCAGATAAGCCCCTCACTCAGGGTGGCAAGCTCATCAAAGGAGATATGGGGATCGTCGGTGCCTTCGGTTTCCAAATAAGCTTTGGAGGTCAGCCGCATCAGATTGGCGTATCCCTGCTCATTTTGAACAAGGAGAGCAATTGACCCATCAGGGTCTTTCCGCTCATTGCGACCAAGGCCAGGACCATCATCATCAAGACCCAAGTCCAGCGCCAAAGTGCACCCAGTTATGGGCTGAATACCGGCTTTTGAGAGTGTCTCAGACGCTTCAAGCGCACCGAACAGATTGCCGGTGTCGGTGATGCCCACTGCCGGCATGTCGCCATCGCGAACAAGACCTGGCAGCTCTTTCAGGCGGATCGCGCCCTCAAGAAGGGAATAGGCCGAATGGATCCGAAGATGGATGAATTGCAGACCGGCTTGTTGGTTGCCTTGCAGGCTGGCATGCAACTCGCGGGATTTTCTGCCAGATACGTTTTTGGACATGGGGGGGCTCTCATTCAAGACGGTTGAAAGGGCGACCCATCAAATGATGCGCCAGCCCATTCCCTCAGATGCCCATTGTCGGACGCGGCCCCCGCCGTGTCACCAGTCCCGATCAAGGAAAGTTGTGGAAAAGACGAATTATCCTGCGACAGCGGCCTTAGCTATCTCGCTCCAGAGGAGCACGGTCCACCCCATTGCAGCAACACTTGCCAACGCTGCGATGTCCTGAAACCAGCGCGAGACGCCGCCCTCTTCTTCAACCTTTTTGATCAGCTTGCTCATGGTCTAGCTCCTCCTATTGAGCGCCAAGTGTTCTTGTTTTGTTCTTTTTTGTCAACCCCAAACAAAATGGCCCAAACCCTCACTTTTTTGGGACATCATGATGACCGTGGTCTGCGACGCTCTGTCCCTCGACCGTTTTCCTGGAATGGCTTATCTTCAGGAGAACCATACGGGTGCGTATGTTCTGAGGTCACAATTTAAAGGCGAACCAAGATGTCCCGTTCCGATGCCCTGCCTTCAGAGAGCCAACTGCACACCTATGCCCGCCCCCAAGATTTTTTGGACTGCTTCAGCGTCACCTTCAGCAATGAATGGGCAAGGACCGGAGCAAACATGACAGAGATCGCTGCTCTGGCCACGACCGTGGAAGTCCCCGGCGCTCAACCGCTCATGCAGCTGCGCGACCTCATCGTTAAGCCAATGGGCCTCAAAACTGCGGACGACTTCGATGATGGAGATAGCACTAGCCAGAAGCCGGAACCGCAGGTCGGGGATAGGATTGGCTTTTTCAAGATCTACAGCATTGGCGACAACGAGATCATTCTGGGCGAGGACGACACGCATCAGGATTTTCGAGTCTCGGTCTTTCGCACTCAGGAAGCGCCATCCAGGCTCTATCTCGCCACCTGTTGCCAGCGCCACAACGCATTCGGATATCTCTATCTGGCCGCCATCCTGCCGTTCCACAAATTGATCGTGAAAGGCATGCTAGATGGGGTTGCCAAGAAGCTCTCAGCCGCCGGTGACGATCCGGTTACAGCTGCCTGAGCTTATCCACTGACTAAGGAGAACCCGTTACAGGGAGGCGTATTGTTCTGCCAGAGCGGCACCTTCAAGCAGCTTCCCATCATGCAAGAGGACAATACGGTCCATCTTTCCGGCAAGGTCTAGATTGTGGGTCGCGATCAATGCTGCTGCACCCTCGCCTCTGGTGACATCCACAAGCTCACTGAAGACAGCTTTCGAGGTCTTGGGGTCGAGGTTCCCTGTCGGTTCATCAGCCAGAAGAAGCTTTGGCTCATTCGCCAGCGATCTGGCAATCGCCACCCGCTGTTGTTCGCCGCCTGAGAGCTCTGACGGCCGGTGGTTCAGGCGGTCCCCCAGACCAAAGCTTGAAAGCAACCTGGCTGCTTCTTCTTCGGCGTTTTTCTTAGCTGCGCCCGCGATCATCTGCGGCAGCACTACATTCTCTAGGGCGGTGAATTCGGCGAGCAGATTATGGGCCTGATAGACAAAGCCAATGTCTTCCCGGCGGATAGCGGTGCGGTCCGCATCGTCCAAGGCACTGCCATCCACACCATTGATGACCACACGTCCACTGTTGGGCTCTTCCAGAAATCCCGCAATATGGAGCAGCGAGGATTTCCCGGCACCAGACGGCCCGACAAGGGCCACGATTTCACCAGGCATCAGGGTGAGCGAGAGCTCATCGAAAATATGAAGCTCGGTCTCGCCCTGAACATAGGTGCGCGTAACCTCATCCAGGATGAGGGCTGGTTCACTGCTCATAGCCCCACTACTCATAGCGAAGCGCCTCCACTGGATCGAGGGACGCAGCCCGCCAGGCGGGATAAAGCGTGGCCCCGAATGACAAGACCAGCGCCATAATGACAACAGAGGCGACCTCAGATGGGTCCATCTCCGCGGGCATGCGCGAGAGGAAATAGACCTCAGGTGAGAAGAGCTCGGTCCCCACAAGCGCTGATAGTCCCTGGCGCAGGGTTTCAATATTGGCGCAGAAAGCCGTACCGAGCGCAAATCCCGCGAGGGTTCCCAACACGCCAATACTTGCGCCGGCAATAAAGAATATCCGCATCACAGCACCTCGAGATGCTCCCATGGTGCGCAGCACGGCAATATCTCGCCCCTTGTCCTTCACCAGCATGATGAGGCCTGAGATAATATTGAGGGCCGCCACAAGCAATATCAGCGTCAGAATGAGGAACATCACGTTCCGCTCCACCTGCAGTGCACTGAAAAAACTCTGGTTGGTTTGCTGCCAGGTCCAGATACGCAGCAAAGGTCCGGCAGCTTGTGCCACTGGCACGATGAAGTCGTTCACCTGGTCCGGCTCCTCCACCATGACTTCAAGAGCGGTGACGCCATTGCCTGTACGGAAATATTTCTGAGCTTCTTCGAGACCCATAAACATGACCGAGCTGTCATATTCCGACATGCCGATTTCAAACACAGCCTGAACGGTGTAGGCGCGCACGCGAGGAGCGGTCCCAAAAGGAGTAACGGCGCCCCGCGGGGACAGCAGGGTCACCTGATCGCCAATGTTCACCCTGAGCGCGGCCGCCAATCGACTGCCAAGCGCGACACCGCCGCTTGTGTCAAAATCAGCCAATGTGCCTGCAATGAGGTTTTGAGACACAGAGCCAAGCCCGGCAATGTCGGACGCACGCATGCCGCGCACAAAGGCCCCGGCGGCATTGCTGCTGCTCGACGCCATGACCTGGCCTTCAACCAGTGGGGCCACGCGAACAACACCGTCGACCTTGCGCATCGCCTCTGCAACCGCGTCAAAATCGCTGACGTTTGTGCCAAGCGCTCGCACCATCATGTGGCCATTGAGGCCAAGGATTTTGTCGAGCAGTTCGGTCCGGAACCCGTTCATAACCGCCATGACGATGATGAGAGTTGCCACCCCCAGCATGATCCCCGCGAAGGAGAAGCCGGCGATAACAGAGATAAACCCTTCGCGGCGACGGGCGCGCAGATAGCGCAATGAGACCATCCATTCGAACCGCGAGAACGGTCCTGTCGCAGATCTCTGTGTGGTCTCACTATCGGTTGAGCCGATCGCCGTATCTGTCATACGTCCTGTCACTCCAAGGCCTTCACGGCCAAATCCAGCGCGGTCTTACGCTCCGGTCAACGCCTTCAGTGCAGCTTCCGGCGCCATTTCTTCACGATCGCCAGTCGCTCTGTTCTTCAGCTCAACCACACCGGATTTCAGCCCACGCGGGCCAACAACAATCTGCCAGGGCAGACCGATCAAATCCATGTTCGAGAACTTCGTCCCGCCGCGTGCATCTGTGTCGTCATAAAGGACATCTACACCCGCAGCGGTCAATTTCGCGTAAAGCTCTTCGCATACCCGGTCTGTCTCAGCGTCCCCGGATTTGAGGTTGATAATACCAGCCTTATAAGGAGCTACAGATTCTGGCCAAATTATGCCGTTCTCATCATGACTTGCCTCAATTATTCCGCCCATGAGTCGAGAGACACCAATTCCGTAGGATCCCATCTGGACCGGCACGTCTTTGCCATCAGGTCCTGTAACAACGGCGTTCAGGGGCTCTGAGTATTTCGACCCAAAGAAGAAGATATGTCCGACTTCAATGCCGCGGGCTGACAGACGGTCTGCTTCGGGCACCTCGGCTTCAAATTTTGCCTGATCGTGAATTTCGTCCGTCGCAGCGTAGAGCGCGCGACGTTCGTCAACGATGGAGGAAAGATCCGCGGTGTAGTCCACATCCTCGCCAGGGATTTCCATCTCGATCAGATCTTTGTGACAGAACACTTCAGACTCGCCGGTCTCGGCCAGAATGATGAACTCATGGCTGAGGTCACCACCAATAGGTCCTGTATCGGCAGCCATAGGCACCGCCTTCAATCCCATTCGGCCGAAAGTGCGCAAGTAGGCCACAAACATGCGGTAATAGGCTTCGCGTCCTTTTTCCTCATCCAGGTCGAAGGAGTAAGCATCTTTCATCAGAAATTCGCGTCCCCGCATCACACCAAAGCGCGGCCTGATCTCGTCGCGGAATTTCCACTGAATGTGATAGAGATTCATAGGTAGGTCTTTGTAGCTCCGCACCCCATTTGCAAAGAGCTCCGTCACCATTTCTTCGTTCGTGGGTCCGTAGAGCATCTCCCGATCATGCCGGTCGGTGATGCGGAGCATCTCTTTGCCGTAGCCATCATACCGACCTGAGCGCTGCCAGAGTTCTGCTGATTGCAGCGTTGGCATCAGGAGCTCGACAGCCCCTGCCCGATCCATCTCTTCTCGCACAATTTTTTCGATGTTTTTCAGCACCCGGATGCCCAATGGCAGCCAGGCATAGATCCCCGCAGCTGTCTGTCGGATGAGACCCGCACGCAGCATGAGCCGATGAGACACGATCTGTGCTTCAGCAGGGTCTTCTTTCAAGGTAGGGAGCATGAACTGGGATAGGCGCATGGGAATTGACGTCTCTGATAACAGCGGGAACACGAGCACCACCGCTCCGCCAAGAACGCCGCCGCTTCGAAATTATGCGTCAGTATTAGGGACTTAGCCGCCTGTTGGCAACGCCCATCACCACACGTCTAGCGGACGGCTGGATCACCGATCGACGCCTGACGCCGATCCTTAAGAGAGGTGAGAAAACCGCGCACATCCACATCTGGCCCTTCTGCGACACCACGCCCTGAAAACAGGTCATGGGGACCAGCCTCAAGCTGCGCGGGCGTGTATCCCATATCAACGTCATAGGTGCGGTCGATCTGGTTTCTCAGGAAACGCTGCGCGCGATACCACCGATCTTTAGCCGGGCCATCCGCGCAGGAGGCCAACTCTGCCGGGTCAGTTGCCCCCCATCGGCGCTCAATGCATTGGTAGGGATCGAAGGAGAGTTCGTAGACTCGCGCAACTACATCATCGAGGGTCAACCGGACTGGAGCACCATTTGATCGAGTGTAGGTTGTGACACAATTAGCACTCTCTTCATCGTACGCATTTATCAGGTCACCGATGAGATCGTTCCCCTCATAACTTACCGTCGAGGCCCCCTGACGGTTCATCTCAATCAATGCCTCTATATGATCTCGTTGTTCTTTCAGTGCCGTTTTTAGCCGAGCATCACGGGAGGGTGTTGAGTAGAACTCCCAATATCCGAATGTGCCGTAGATGTTCTGTGGCAATTTCCCGGGGGCATTCACTTTGTCGATGCCATTCAGGATGGCGGCATCAACGGCCTGTTTCCTTGCCCGAACATCATTGCAAAGAGAGCGCATGGAAGAACGGATTTCCCGAACGGGTTCCATCACCAGATTGCCGCGCGCCATCACGGCCCGGACATAATGGTAGTAGTCCAGTGTCTCACCATTTCTGGCAAACGATGCCTGCCGCCACTGATCCAACGCCCGTTTTGATGTGTCTGGCGAGTCGGTGCCGACATATTGCATTAGCGAAAAGTTCTGTAAGGCCTGGTTTGGTGTGGCTTCAATATGTCCGCCAACAAGTGTGCCATCGGTAAGCCGCGTTGCACCGACCAAACGAATGGGACGCCACTCCTTAAACCCGGTTCCCTGCCGAGGGTGGGTTCGGAGAAAGTTCCGCCCGTAAAATGAGCGGGACACTGAATTGTCCGGGTGCGCTGACAATGTGAGCACGCGCCCATCATCTTCAACGCGCCAAACCAGCACAACATGACCATTCACATCATAGACAATGGTGCCAGGGCGGATTGAGTCTCGGTTGATGATCGGTGAGTACATATCTGTGAAATAGGTCTGATCATTTGCCGCCGCATGGTGTCGGTAACTGCCCGTTGAGATGGCACTTCTCAGGTCCACGAAAATTGAGTTGGCGTTTATCCCGTTTTGGGTGGCAGGCACGGACTTGCGAGACACCACCCGGTTGCCACTGCGGGTATAGCGAATGTCCCGTGTCCATCCAGACTGGGGGAGAACGCCGTTCTGATAGGCGAATGGCAGGCCATTCATCCAGGCGTAGTAGGCCCGAAACAGATAGGGGAAATCGGCGCAATCAGCCCGAAAGCGCATGTACCCATGGCGATGCCGATAGGGGTTTGCCGGGCTCTCCAGACAATCATCCACATTCGAGCAATCAGCCGCCCCAATAGCGGCGACAAACTCCGAATATCCGCGTTCGTCTGTTTCGGTCCAAGTTTCCTGGGTGATCCGCCAAGGCTGTGCTGGGGCTGCGTTGGCCGCAACCAGATTTGCACCAACCATGCCCATGGCGACACCTGCGCCGAAGACCATTTTCCATACAGATAGGTCAAAAAACTCAACTAGCTTGGAGATCATCCCCATTGCCCCTTTTCCGTACCCCGACCGAGACGCGATTGCAGGGGCCAGCCTCTAAAACGGCTGGGCAAGAGTCAAGGAAACTCGGGGAAAGGTGAGGGAAATCGAGGGATTGTGACCGATAGAACTCGGTTAGGGTGTCACGCTGGTGTGGCTCTCACAGGCTGTACGGAGTGCATTTTCGTGCATCCAGACCAGTTCCTGGCCGTCCAGCATAATGCGGCCGTTCTCTGGCTCATATGTCACCGTTGCGACTTCCAGGCGCGGAGACACTGCGATAGAGCTGTTTGGGAGCGGATTGATGCGCACATCAAACTCGTAAATTGGGCGAAGCGCATAGAGTTCGGCAGGCTCAATATTTGCTGGAACCGTCTTTGCGCCGTTAATCGTAACGCCGGATTTGAAGGCGACGTCTTCGCGGGGCTGGTGTGCGGTCACAATCGCGCAGCTTCCCGTGCTGATCTCAACGATTTCCGGTTTTGCCCGAGATTCCAGAACATCAGCGCCTGCAAGGCCTGCTTCTTGTGGCACAGGATCACCGCTTGCGAAAAAGCCCGCGAGGAGAACTGCTGCCATTTGTGCCTGATCGTTCATGGGATCATCCTAACGCTCAACCCTTTAAGGAGTCCTCTTTTCGGGTTAACCGTCTTTCAATAAATTTGGCGAGATATCGCTTCCAATCACAAAAAGCTCACGAAAACCGGGCCTTTTTGACAAAAGCTGCGGTTGTTTGGCTTCTGGAGAATTGTGGATAACACGCTGAAGACAAGTCTTAGCACCCATTCCGTGGACAGAACAACAGGCCGCCCTAAACAATCGCCTGCGACATAAAAACATGGTGTACGGACGAGCCGCCTTTTCCATCACCTCAAACGTCACCAGTCTCTATCCGAGATACCTGTCAGGTGTTCCACCAGGGCTGATCTGAGAAGGCGCGCAAATCCAGTTCATGAGTCCAGGCACTGCGGTGTTGCTGGGCGAGATGAATATAGGTTTCGGCAATCTTCTCTGGCAGAAGCAAACCGTCATGCTCCAGGCCGCGCTCTTCTCGAAGTTTCTGGAAAGCCTCCGGCCCGAGCAGCTTGCCCAGCGTATCTGGGGCATCAACGGCGCCGTCGACCAGAATATGCGCCACATGTATGCCCTGAGGCGCCAACTCAGCATTGAGCGATTGGCACAGCATGCGTCGCCCGCCCACAGCCGCCGCATGGGCATGCTGGCCTGCATTGCCACGTACAGCGGCGGTGGCCGACGTGACGAGAATATTACCGGTGCCCCTTTCCGCCATAATCGGCGCCATCGTGTGGGCAAGACGAAACAGAGAGAAAGTCGCGATACGCCAGCATCGTTCAAATGCTTTGTAGCTGGTGTCGGTGACAGATCGGTTGCCGATCTGAGCGCCGAGATTGAAGACGACCGTATCAATGGGGCCAACATCCTGCTCTGTCTTGACAATCAGGTTCTCAATTACATCAGGCTCGGTTGCATCCAGGATATGGCCATGCGCCCTCCCGCCATCTGCCGCAATCTGAGTGACCATCCGATCCAAACCCTCTTGATCGCTCCGTCGGCAAAGGACTGAGTAGTAACCATCTGCAGCGAACCGCCGCCCGACACTTCCACCAATCCCCGCGCCCGCGCCTAATACCAAACAGACTTTTTCCATGCGGCTTCTCCCCTGCAGCGTTTACGTGGGCCGACCGTAGCAAACCTGAAACACCTGTAGGCCTGCTTTCGGCGCGGTTTTTCAACATGATCAGGATGGATCGGAAACCGCTGACTTTGCCCCCTCAATTTTGACGCCATTAGAATCGTTCCGAGATAGCCATAAAAAGGTTCCAAAATTGCGTGACTCAGTCGAAAACCGCCGATATATTCCCTCACCATAAAAAGGGGCTGGGCATTAAACCCAAGTCTAGGGAGGACACATCTGGCCAAGAGCGGACCACATCACGCTCGGCTTCCGGGAAAAACCTGATCGAAGCGCCAGATGGGATGACTGCAGCAAGGTCGTGGAAACGCGCCTTGCTTTTTTTTGCCTGCATTTCCGACGTAGCTTTCATTTATTGACACTATTCATGTCAATAGTACGATAGGACCTCACTTAGAGGGGGCGTCTGCCGTGAAAAAGACATTCGGGTACATTGTTGTGGTTTTTATCGTGGTCATAGGTGGTCTCGCCAGTTTTCTATTTCTGGCGCCCCGCCCTGCAGACACTACCGATGTCAGCATTTTTGAGGGTGATGCCTCACTGATTGATTATTGTGATTTGCCAGAACTTGATGGGTCTGGCCTCAAAGCTTCGCAAATCCCCAAGGCCTATACGCCTGGATGCGGCTGGGAGAGCTTCCCGAAACCCATACTTGCAAGCTGTACTGAACCCCTTGCTGAAGACGTAGTAGACATGCGTGGCCTGTGGATCGCGGAAACAGGCGCCATCGGCCATGTGGAACGCATAGAGCAATGTGGCGATCGGACCGTCGTCACGTCCTCAGGCATCATCCACGATTTTCACACTGATGGGACGTTTGCCAACGGATCGCGAGACATTGAGCCACCTAGTTGCGTAAACACGTTGGCAACTATTGAGTTCAACGATGAAGGTGTGATGGAGTTCAGCCCCTTCGGCCTGCCCTATACCATCGTCACGCGCCGCATGGAGGGTGACACGCTGGTGTGGACTTATCCCGCCATTGAGGGGGATACGCGGATGAAACGGATCTGCAAACTCCCCGACCGTTATCTCGGCTACCAGCGACGTGACTAGTATTTTTCGTCGAAAGTGGGAGCAAACGGCAGGTCATCGAGCCCCACACCACTATGCTCCAGGAACCAATAGACAGCACCGAAAATTAAGGCTGACACAGCGGTGGTGATGAGAACCTTGCGGATGATCTGAGGTCGGACTGGCGCGCTCGGCGCTGATCCTTCCTCGATCTCACCGACCTCTTCCTGTGTCACGATGCCAAACGGCAAAACAACGAAGAGTGTCAGCCACCAAATGATGGCATAGGTCGCGAAGCCGCTAACAAGGGTCATGGTCGGTTATGCCTGTTCCAGTTCAACCAACGTCCCAAATAGATCTTTGGGGTGAAGGAAGACAACTGGCTTTCCGTGCGCACCAATCCGTGGCTTGCCGGTACCGGTAATTGTCACGCCGTGGTCTGTGACCTGCTCACAGGCAGCATCAATGTCATCAACCTCAACACAGATATGATGGATACCGCCTTTGGGGTTTTTCGCGAGGAAACCCGCAATCGGTGAATCCTCACCCAGCGGCTCTAACAGTTCGAGCTTGGTGTTGCCAAGATCAACAAACACTGTAGTAACTCCATGATCCGGCTGTGGAACCTGCCCGGACACTTTGGCACCGAACTTCACCTTATACATCTCAGCTGCCTCGGCGATGTTTGGTACGGCGATGGCAACGTGGTTTAGCTGACCCAGCATTTGTAACTCCTCGTAAATCTCAAGCTTCTATTTAGGCCCATGCTTGCGTCGCGGCAAGCGCCTGAGCATTTCCAGGTGAAGTGGTCTCGGTTCACCGTCCGGAAATGCGATGAAATGAATGACTAGACCCTTGTAACGATTACTTCGACAGCAGCTTTTTTGCCCCATTCCTTGCGGATAGCGCCGCGAACGGCCCGGCGCAGATACTCGCTCACCTGGGCCTCATCTTTCCGCTTCCGCTGCGGCAAATGATCCAGGGCATTGTTCAAAGCGTCATAGGCGTGTTCATCAAAACGCACGCCATAATTATCTCGCTCTGGCAATCCGATCAGACGGATTTCAGGATCTCCCTGTACAGCACCCTTTTCATTGAGCGCTACCGACACAAACACAGCACCAGCAAACGCTAAGCGGCGGCGTTCCTGAATGCCGGCATCCCAGGACGGGACCAGAACATCGCCATCCATTACGACCCGGCCTGACGGCACCTCATCCACCACTTCAGCAGCCCCGGGGGCGAGCCTGACCATATCCCCATTCTGGATAACCAATGTCTCAGGCACCTGAAGCTCCTTGGCCAACGCTGCGTGCTCCAGCAAATGCCGAGCTTCGCCATGAACAGGGATTGCTAGTTCAGGTTTGATCCACTGATACATAGCTGTCAGTTCATCGCGACAGGGATGTCCCGACACATGCACAAAATGATCTTTCTCCGTAATCACCCTGACGCCTGCGCGCGCGAGGTCATTTTGCATCTCGAAGATGGCGACATCATTCCCGGGGATAATCCGTGAAGAGAAGATGACCGTGTCGCCTTCTTCCAGGACGATGTCACGATGCGCATCAGCGGCGATCCTGGCAAGCGCTGCACGTGGCTCACCTTGGGAGCCGGTACACAGAAACAATACTTTGTCTTTTGGCAGGTAGCCGGCGTCGGCGGCCTCAATGAAAGGCGGCAGGTTTTTGAGGTGTCCTGTACCACGCGCTGCCGCGATCACACGAAACATGGACCGGCCCGCCAGGACAACATGCCGCCCGTTCGCCTCCGCCGCGCGAATGACACTTTCCAGCCGGGCGACATTCGAGGCAAAGGTCGTGACCACCACTCGCCCGTCGAGCCCACCAATTAGCTCTGTCAGACTGCTCCCGACATCAGCTTCAGAACCCGCCTCGCCCGGGGTAAACACATTGGTGCTGTCGCAGACAATTGCGCGTACGCCCTCTTCGCCGATTTCGGCCAGGCGTTTGCTGTCCAAAGTTTCCCCTATCACCGGGCCCGGGTCGATTTTCCAATCGCCCGTATGCATGACGGTACCAAGCGAGGTCCGGATGGCCAGTGCATTCGGTTCTGGTATGGAATGGGTCAGCGTCACGAATTCGATATCAAACGGTCCAAGATCAAACCGGGCGCCCAAGTCGACAATGTTGAGTGGGACCTCCTGCTCGATCCCCGCTTCAATCAGCTTGCCCTTCACCAGTTCTGCAGTGAACGGTGTCGCATAGACCGGGCACCGAAGCTTAGGCCAGAGGTGGGCAACAGCCCCGATATGATCTTCATGGGCGTGGGTCAGAACGATGGCAATCAGGTCCTGCCGATGCTCTTCAATGAAGGTCGGATCGGGCATGATGACGTCCACGCCCGGCGTGCGCCCGTCAGAAAAGGTGACGCCGAGATCCACCATGATCCACTTGCGGTCTTCCTCCGTCCCAAATCCGTAGAGGTTGAGATTCATACCGATCTCGCCTGTGCCCCCTAGGGGAACGAAAAGCAGCTCAGCATTGTCAGGTGAATTGTGGTTCATGCCCTACCTTACCGGTCGGTGCCGCTGCTGCCAAAAAAGACGTCGCCAGCCGCAATCGGCTGAACAATACCCGATGGCAGGCGCAATTGAAGAGCACCGTCTTCTGACAGATCCTCAAACGTCCCGACAAGCGTCTCATCTGAGAGGCGCACAGTGATCTCCTGCCCGACACCGCGGGCGCGCTTTAACCATGCCTCGCGGATCGCGGTGAAACCGCCCGGCTGCTGCCAGATCGCATACCATTTATCAAATGAGCCTGCGAGAGCGGTTAGAGCACTTTCAACACTGCAGACGATGCCACTTTCTGCCTGAAGGCTTGTCGCGGGATAAGGCGTGTCCTCAGGGAAATGAACGAGATTCAAGCCAATGCCAATGGCAAGCCAGCTTACGTCCGATCCCCCTGCACTTTCCGACTCCAGAAGAATGCCGCTTGCCTTCTTGCCATCTATCAGGAGGTCATTTGGCCATTTTAGGCTTACCTTGACGGCGACCTCATCTGGCAACAGCATTGAGGCTGCGTCATGGAGTGCCAACCCTGCTACAAAGGAAAGCTCTCCAGCCTGAGCAGGACCGCATCCTGGCCTAAGCAGGAGTGTGCACATGAGATTGCCAACCGGTGACGTCCAGGCGCGACCCCTGCGACCCCGACCTGCTGTCTGTGTATCCGCAACGATCCAGACAGGCCCGCTCACACCGCGCGCCGCGACGCGTTTGGCCTCTTCATTGGTGGAGTCAATCTCGCTGTGTCGGTTTAACCCGTATCCTGCAGGAACAGCGAGAGTGTCTGGCATTCCCTAGTGCGCTGTCTCAGCTGGCGCCGCAGGAGCTTCAGCTGCTTCCACCGTCGGAACCAGAGAATTTGCAGCACCTTCCGCCATCTTCAACACAGGAGTTGGGTAAAGAATGAACAGGAGCGTGAACAAGGCCGAAACGGCGAGAACAGCTCTGATCTCTGATCCCATGGGACCGGCAAACGCAGGAGCCGGGTCATCGAAATAGATGATCTTCACTACACGGAGGTAGTAGAAGGCTCCGACGACACTCGCCAGAACACCAATAATCGCAAGGGCATAGAGCCCGGCATTGATGGCGGCGAGGAAGACGTAGAATTTTGCAAAGAAGCCAGCAAGTGGCGGGATGCCTGCAAGGGAGAACATGAGCATCGCAAAGACGGCAGCGAGCATGGGCTGGTTCTGCGACAGACCCGCAAGATCAGAGATCTCTTCAACCGGACCTTCTTTGTGCCGCATGGCCAGGATGCAGCAGAAAACGCCCGCATTCATGATCAGGTAGATGGTGAGATAGATCACCACGCCCTTCACGCCTTCGGGTGTGCCTGCGGCAAGCCCGACAAGCGCAAAGCCCATATGCCCGATGGAAGAATAAGCCATCAGGCGTTTGATGTTGGTCTGACCTATCGCAGCGAAAGCACCGAGCACCATTGAGGCGATCGAGATGAACACAACAACCTGCTGCCATTGGAAGACAGCATCTGCGAAACCGCCATACATCACACGCAGGAAGAGCGCCATGGCTGCGATTTTCGGCGCTGCGGCGAAGAAGGCTGTGACCGGCGTTGGCGCGCCTTCATACACATCAGGCGTCCACATGTGGAATGGTACGGCGGAGATTTTGAACGCCAGACCTGCCATCAGGAAAACCAGCCCGAAAATGAGGCCCGTCGACATGCCGTTCAGCGCGATCACGCCTGCAAGCACATCAAAGTTTGTCGTGCCCGAGAAGCCATAAATCAGCGATGACCCGTAAAGCAACATGCCGGAGGCAAGAGCGCCAAGGACGAAATATTTAAGGCCGGCCTCGGTTGAGCGGGTGTTGTCACGATGGAAGGACGCGACGACGTAGAGCGCCAAGCTCTGCAGCTCCAGGCCCATATAGAGCGCGATGAGGCCGTTCGCAGAGACCATCATGATCATACCCAGCGTGGCAAGGAGGATCAAAACCGGAAACTCAAACCGATCAATGTTCTCACGTGCCATGAAGCCCTGAGCCATAAGAATTGCAACGGCTGAGCCTGCGAGCACAAGACACTTCATGACAATGGCGAAGCCATCCATCACAAAGGCGCCACCAAAAGTCAGGACCCGTTCGTCTGGCTGGCTGATGACCGCAAAAGCCGCCGCAATCAGAAGCACAATGGATCCGATGCTCACCGCGCGGCTTGATCCATCACCTCTGAACACACCGAGCATGAGCAGTGCCATTGCACCGACAGCAAGGATGATTTCCGCAAGGGCGGGACCTAAGTCCGGCATGGCGAGGGCGGTTTCCATAGTCTCTGTATCTCCAGACGTCTTGCGCGTTAGCGGCCGAAGCCAGCCCAAGCAAAGTCAAATGTACCGCCACCGGCCAGTTCATGGGCCTCCACAGCGGCAGAGTAGTTCGCGACCAGATTGTCGACGGACACGGCGGTCACATCCAAAATTGGCAGCGGGTATACACCAAAGAAGATTGTCGCAACGATGAGTGGCGCCAATGTCGCAAGCTCTCTCGGGCTTACATCTTTGATGTTCTTCAAAGTGTCTTTTTCCAATTCGCCAAAGACAACACGGCGATAGAGGTACAGCGCGTAGCAGGCAGACAAGATGACCCCGGTTGCCGCCAACAGAGCGACCCAGGAATTCACCTGGAACACGCCAACAATTGTCAGGAATTCGCCAACAAACCCACTGGTGCCGGGCAGCCCCACATTCGCCATGGTGAAGACCATAAAGGCAAACGCGTAGATCGGCATCCGACTAACGAGCCCCCCATAGGCCGCTATCTCGCGGGTGTGCATCCGGTCATAGACAACCCCGACACACAGGAAGAGTGCGCCAGAGACCCAGCCGTGGGAGAGCATCTGGAAGATGCCGCCCTGCACCCCTTGGGTTGTGGCCGCGAAAATGCCCATGGTCACAAAGCCCATATGCGCGACGGACGAATAAGCAATCAGCTTTTTCATGTCTTCCTGCACCAACGCAACCAGCGAGGTGTAGATGATCGCAATGACAGACAGCCCGAAAACCATCGGTGCGAAAAGGTCCGACGCAATGGGGAACATGGGCAATGAGAAGCGCAGGAAGCCATAGCCGCCCATCTTCAACAGGATGCCTGCAAGGATAACTGAACCCGCTGTCGGTGCTTCCACGTGAGCATCCGGCAGCCAGGTGTGCACGGGCCACATGGGCATTTTCACCGCGAAGGACGCGAAGAAGGCGAGCCACAGCCAGGTTTGCATGCCAGCCGGGAAGTCATAGGCCAACAGAGTTGGAATGTCTGTCGTGCCGACCTGCCAATACATGGCCATGATCGCCAGCAGCATGAGAACGGAGCCGGCCAGCGTGTAGAGGAAGAACTTGAAGCTTGCATAGACGCGCCGTGCGCCGCCCCAGACACCGATGATCAGGAACATCGGAATGAGGCCAGCTTCAAAGAAGAGATAGAAGAGCACCAGATCCAGAGAACAGAACACGCCGATCATCAGCGTTTCCAGGATCAGGAACGCGATCATGTATTCCTTCACGCGGGTCTGGATCGCTTCCCAACTGGCCAGAATGCAGAACGGCATCAGGAAAGTTGTGAGGATCACAAACAGCATGGAAATGCCGTCAACACCCATATGGTAATTGATCGCACCACCGAGCCATTCGCCCTGCTCAACAAACTGGAATTCGGCTGTCGTCTTATCGAAGCCTACCCAAATAACAAGGGACAAAGCAAAGGTGATTGCGGTCGTCCAGAACGCCACCCAACGGGCATTCCGAGCAGAGACCTCAACACTGTTAGGTATGGTGAGGATGAAGAGCGCACCGACGAGCGGCAAGAAGGTAATTATTGAGAGCCATGGAATTCCAAACATTAGTGGGAACCCCCGAACATGAAGTAAGTCGTCAGAGCTGCAATGCCCAGAAGCATGGCAAACGCATAGTGATAAACGTAACCGGTTTGGAGTCGATTAATGCCGCGCGTCACATCAAGGACGCGCGCCGCGATGCCATCAGGCCCGATGCCATCAATCGTGCGCCCGTCTCCCTGTTTCCAGAAGAAGCGACCAATCCAGAAGGCAGGCTTCACGAACAAGAAGTCGTAGATCTCATCCACATACCACTTGTTGAGCAGGAACTTGTAGAGAAGCTCCTGTTCTTTCGCGAGCGCCTTCGGGGTCTCCGGGCTGCGGATATAGAAGTACCAAGCTGTTACAAATCCAAGGGTCATCATCACTAATGGCGAGAATTTCACCCAGGCCGGAACATGATGGAGGTCCTCAAGAATATTGTTGCCTTCAAGCGTGAAGATCGCGCCAGCCCAAAAGCCCTCTGCAGAGCCACCGATAAAGAGGCTTGAGAACATCGCACCCGCCCCCAAAGCACCACCTGCCAGCAGGAACAACGGGATCATCATGGATGGTGGGCTCTCATGTGCATGGCTCAACACTTCGTTCGAGGCGCGGCTCTTGCCATGGAACGTCATGAAAATAAGGCGCCAGGAATAGAAGCTCGTAAAGAGTGCAGCCACAACGGTTGCCCAGAAGGCATACATGTGGACAGGGTTTTGAGCTGCGAAGGCGGCTTCGATTACGGCATCCTTGGAGAAATACCCCGCGGTCAGCGGGAATCCCGTGAGCGCCAAAGTTCCGATCAACATCATGACCCAAGTGACAGGCACAAACTTGTAGAGACCGCCCATCTTGCGCATGTCCTGTTCGTCGGACATGGCGTGGATCACGGATCCGCTGCCTAAGAAGAGAAGCGCCTTAAAGAAGGCGTGGGTAAAGAGGTGGAACATCGCCACTTCATACGCCCCGACGCCAGCGGCCACGAACATGTAGCCCAGCTGTGAACAGGTAGAGTATGCAATCACACGCTTGATGTCGTTTTGAACAAGGCCAACTGTCGCGGCAAAGAAAGCGGTCGTTGCCCCGACAAAGACGACAACGGTGAGTGCATCCTGCGAGAACTCAAAGAGTGGCGACATGCGGCAGACGAGGAAGACGCCGGCCGTCACCATGGTCGCCGCGTGGATTAGCGCGGATACAGGCGTCGGGCCTTCCATCGCATCCGGCAGCCAGGTGTGGAGCAGGAACTGTGCGGACTTGCCCATTGCGCCCATGAAGAGCAGCAGGCAGATCGTTGTGACGATTGGGAACTCTGCGCCCAGGAACATGAAGCTGTCATCAGCCAGCCCCGGAATGGCTGCGAAGATCGTGTCATATTCGACAGACCCAACGGTCAGATAGATCGCGGATAGCCCGAGGATCAGACCAAAGTCCCCCACCCGGTTCACAACAAAAGCTTTGATCGCAGCGGCATTGGCCGTTGGTTTTTTGTACCAGAAGCCAATCAGCAGATAGGACGCGAGCCCCACCCCTTCCCAGCCAAAGAAGAGCTGCACCAGATTGTCCGCCGTTACCAGCATCAGCATGGCAAAAGTGAAGAGGGAGAGGTAAGCAAAGAAGCGCGACTGGTGCGGGTCGTGGCTCATGTATCCAACGGAATAGATGTGCACGAGCGCGGACACATTGGTCACGACCACCAGCATGACCGCGGTCAGCGTATCGATGCGCAGGCGCCAGTCAGCTTCAAAGGAACCACTGTCGATCCAGGTCAGGACCTGGATGGTTTCAGCCTGGCCCTGAAGCGCGACATTGTAGAAGGCAACCCAGCTCAACAGAGCTGAGATGACGAGGCCGCCACAGGTCACCCACTGTGATGCGGTGACCCCAATCTGGCGCCCAAACAGTCCAGCGATCAAACATCCGACGAGCGGAAGGAAGACAATTGCTTCGTACATGTGCCGCTCAGCCTTTCATCAGGTTGATGTCTTCGACGGCGATGGAGCCGCGATTACGGAAATAAACAACAAGGATCGCCAGACCGATGGCCGCTTCCGCAGCCGCGACGGTCAGAACCAACATGGCAAATATCTGCCCTGTGAGATCGCCCAGATGCGTGGAGAACGCCACCAGATTGATGTTCACGGCGAGGAGCATCAACTCAATCGACATGAGGATAATGATGACGTTCTTCCTGTTCAGGAAGATGCCGAAAATCCCCAGCGTGAAGAGGATCGCCGCCACCGTCAGATAATGTGCAAGACCGATTTCCATGTGCGTTTCTCTCGTGACCAGCCCCTAAAGGCCCTGGCCAGGCTCCACCTTCTTAAGTTCTACTGCGGTTTCGGCCGTGCGAGCGACCTGGTCCGGAATACTCTGTCTTTGTGCGTCCGGCTTCTTCCGGAGCGTCAGCACGATGGCGCCGATCATGGCCACCAGCAAAACCATGCCGGCTGCCTGGAAGAAATAGACATATTGCGTGTACATCACCTGACCGATGGCCTCTGCATTGGTCACATCTGCCATTGGCGGAATTGGGGACGCTGCTATCGACGCGACTTCAGGTGCGAGCGTCCAAGTGCCCGCAACCAAAAGAAGTTCAAGTAGGACGATCAGCCCAACCAATGCGCCGACAGGCATGTATTGCAGGAAGCCTTCGCGAAGTTCTGCAAAATCGATGTCCAACATCATGACCACGAAGAGGAACAGGACTGCGACAGCGCCCACGTAAACGATGATCAAGATCATCGCCAGGAACTCGGCCCCCATGAGGACGAACAGACCCGCCGCATTGAAGAAGGCCAGGATCAAAAAGAGCACGGAATGCACAGGATTACGGGCAGCAATAACCATGAAGCCCGCAGCAATAGCGACGCCTGCAAATATGTAAAAAGCTATGGTGGCGACGATCATTGCCCCTTTGCCCTCTCTCGTGTTGCGTTACCCGCCCCCGGCACTTACCGGTATGGCGCGTCGAGTTCGATGTTCTTAGCGATTTCGCGTTCCCAGCGGTCACCGTTATCAAGCAGTTTCTCTTTTGTGTAGAAAAGCTCTTCGCGTGTTTCCGTTGCGAATTCGAAGTTTGGTCCTTCAACGATGGCATCCACTGGGCAGGCTTCCTGACAGAAGCCGCAATAGATGCATTTCGTCATATCAATGTCGTAGCGCACGGTGCGCCGGGTCCCGTCATTGCGACGGGGACCAGCTTCAATCGTGATGGCTTGTGCTGGGCAAATCGCCTCGCAGAGCTTGCAGGCAATGCAGCGCTCTTCGCCGTTCGGATAACGGCGGAGTGCATGCTCCCCTCTGAAACGCGGGCTTAGAAGGCCTTTTTCATACGGATAGTTCAGTGTCGCCTTAGGCCCGAAGAAGTACTTCAGAGCCAGGACAAAGCTTGTAACAAACTCCACCAGAAACAGGGAGCGTACAGATTGTGTCAGACTGGACATGGATCAGCTCTCCTTCAGGTTATGGCGCAAGATCGAACGCGACCAGGACACCAGCTGTCACCACGACCCAGCCGAGCGATAGAGGGAGGAAAACTTTCCAGCCCAAACGCATCAGTTGGTCATAGCGGTAGCGCGGCACATAGGCGCGAACCATCGCAAAGAGGAAAAAGACGAAACAGACCTTGAGAACAAACCAGATGATGCCAGGAACAGCATGCAGTGGTCCCCAATCAAAGGGTGGCAGCCAGCCGCCAAGGAATAGGATTGTCACCATCGCCGCCATCAGATTGATCGCAACGAACTCGCCCAGGAAGAAGAGTAGGAACGGCGTCGACGAATATTCTGTGGCGTAGCCAGCAACCAGTTCGGACTCCGCTTCCGGCAGATCAAACGGTGGTCTGTTGGTCTCAGCGATTGCTGAGATGAAGAAGATCACGAAGGCTGGGAAATGAATGAGCCAGTACCAGCCGAACATGCCAGCACCTGTATCTTGGGCCCGAACAATATCCGAAAGGTTCATCGAGCCTGCCGTCATCAATACACAGACGACGATAAAGCCGAGCGACACCTCGTAAGACACCATCTGCGCGGCAGACCTGAGCGCACCCATGAAGGGGTATTTAGAGTTGGACGCCCATCCGCCCATGATGATGCCGTACACACCCAGAGACGAAAACGCGAGAACGTAGAGGAGCCCCACATTGATATCAGCAACAACCCAACCATCGTCAAAGGGGATGACTGCCCAGGCGCTCAGGGCCAGCGTCGCCGTGATCACGGGCGCTAGAAGATAGATGCCCTTATTGGCGCTTGAAGGAATGATCGCCTCTTTGAAGAGGAACTTGGTCAGGTCGGCGAAGGATTGCAGAAGTCCCCATGGACCCACCACGTTTGGTCCGCGGCGCATTTGAACAGCGGCAAAAATCTTCCGGTCAGCGTAAAGAATGTAAGCGGTGAAGAGCAGCAGCCCCACCAGAACACCCAGCGATTGGCCGACAATGATAAACAGCGGAAAGCCGTATGTGGTCCAGAGCTCAGCCATTGGTGCCGGTCGCTCCTGCTTCTTTGTTGCCGTAGGTCGCAGCACAATCCGCCATGATCTTGCTTGCTCGGGCAATCGGGTTCGTAAAATAGAAATCGGTTATGGCGTTGCTGAATGGCACATCGTCCATTGAGCCGCCAGGTCCGCTGGTCACACTTGCAGCACTCGAAACTGTATCAACCTGTGCGAGATGCGGGTGCACCTCAAAGAGGGCCGCGCGAAGCTGCTGCAGACTGTCATAAGGAAGTGTCTGCCCCATCACATCGGACAGTGCCCGGAGAATGGCCCAGTCTTCTCTGGCGTCCCCGGGTGGGAAAGCTGCCCTGCGGCCCATCTGCACACGGCCTTCGGTGTTCACCCAGAGAGCGCTCTTTTCTGTGTAGGTCGCTGCAGGCAGGATGACATCAGCGGCATGTGCGCCTGCGTCCCCATGCGTTCCCTGATAGATGACAAAGGCTTTTTCAAGCCTACTCGTATCAATCTCGTCTGCCCCAAGCAGGAAGACAAAATCCACATCGCCAGATGCTGCTGCATCCAGAATGCCGGCGACATCTTTGCCACCTTCGCCCGGCACAAAGCCGAGGTCCAGACCACCAACGCGGGCCGCAGCCGTATGAAGAACGTTGAAGCCATTCCAGTTGGCAGAGATGGCGCCTGACTTTTCAGCAATCTGAAGAGCTGTTGCGTGCACCGCAGCGCCATCACTACGGGTCAGCGCTCCCTGCCCCAGAATGATCATGGGGCGTTCAGCAACTTCAAGAACACGGGCAAACGAGTGAGACCCATCTGCGATTTCTTTCAGCGTCTGTGGCCCAGCGCCTAGATGCTCTGTGTCATAGGTAAGGTCTGCATCTTCGCCAACGATCCCGACAGGCAATCCGCCCTGGCTCCAGCGCTTACGGATGCGCGCATTCAGGACCGGCGCTTCTGTACGTGGGTTGCTGCCAATGATGAGAAGCGCGTCTGCGTCTTCAATACCGGCGATAGTTGAATTGAACAGATAAGATGCCCGATCGCCTGCATTCAGCTTGGTTCCATCCTGACGACAATCCAGGTTGGTTACACCAAGCGAGGTCATCAAGTCTTTCAGAGCACCCATGCCTTCAACGCAAGCCAAGTCACCGGCAATCGCCGCCATCTTTTCAGGCGTTGTCGAATTCGCTTTGGCCGCGATCGCCTCGAATGCTTCGTTCCAGCTTGCAGCGCGCAGCTTGCCGTTTTCACGGACATATGGACGGTCAAGACGCTGAGATTTTAATCCGTCCCAGATGAAACGTGTCTTGTCGGAGATCCACTCTTCGTTCACGTCTTCATTGAGACGCGGCATCACCCGCATGACTTCTTTGCCGCGCGCATCGACCCGAATGGCCGACCCAACGGCGTCCATCACATCGACGGACTCGGTCTTGCGCAATTCCCAGGGACGCGCCGTGAAAGCGTAGGGCTTGGATGTCAACGCGCCCACAGGGCAGAGATCAATCACATTGCCGGACAGTTCAGACGTCAGCGACTTTTCAAGATAGGTCGTGATCTCCATATCTTCACCACGCCCAATCGCACCGATTTCCGGTACGCCAGCTACTTCCTGCACAAACCGCACACAGCGGGTGCAGTGAATGCAGCGGGTCATGATGGTCTTAACCAGCGGGCCCATCTCTTTGTCTTCGACCGCACGCTTGTTCTCATCAAAGCGCGAGGTATCGACACCGAAGGCCATTGCCTGGTCCTGCAGGTCGCACTCGCCGCCCTGGTCGCAGATCGGACAATCAAGTGGGTGATTGATGAGCAGAAACTCCATCACGCCTTCGCGGGCGCGCTTCACAGTTTCAGTCTTGGTGTGAACAACCATGCCGTCCGCAGCGGGCATGGCACAACTTGCGACAGGCTTTGGAGATTTCTCAATCTCGACAAGGCACATACGACAGTTGCCCGCAATCGACAGACGCTCGTGGTAACAGAAGCGCGGCACGTCTGCATTGGCCTCTTCACAGGCCTGCAAAACGGTGACCCCGTTTTCCACTTCGACTTCTACGCCATCCACTGTGAGTTTGGGCATGGGTCTACTCCGCCGCTACCGGCGCTGCACCACCCGCCTTGCGGGTCGCAATACGCTCTTCAATCACTGGCCGGAAATGCCGGATCAACCCCTGGACGGGCCAGGCGGCCGCATCACCGAGGGCGCAAATCGTGTGACCTTCCACACGCTTTGTTACGTCCAACAGCATTTCAATTTCTTCGACTTCTGCTTCGCCCGTCACAAGGCGCTCCATCACGCGCCACATCCAGCCGGTACCTTCCCGGCATGGGGTGCACTGGCCGCAGCTTTCATGCTTGTAGAAAGCGGAGAGACGGGCGATCGCTTTAATCACGTCGGTGGATTTGTCCATGACGATGACTGCTGCTGTTCCGAGACCAGACTGCACGTCTTTCAGCGAGTCAAAATCCATAAGGACGGTATCACAGATGCTTTTCGGCAGGAGCGGAACAGACGATCCACCCGGGATGACGGCGAGGAGGTTGTCCCAACCGCCGCGGACACCGCCACAATGCTTTTCAATGAGTTCCTTCAGCGGAATGCCCATCTCTTCTTCAACGTTACATGGATTGTTCACGTGACCGGAGATGGAAAAGACTTTGGTGCCGGTATTGTTCGGACGACCAAGCCCGCCAAACCAGGATGCGCCACGGCGCAGAATGGTTGGAGCAACTGCAATGCTTTCCACATTGTTTACTGTGGTCGGCGCGCCATAGAGCCCCACATTGGCTGGGAATGGCGGCTTCAGGCGCGGCATGCCCTTCTTGCCTTCAAGACTTTCAATCAGCGCTGTCTCTTCACCGCAAATGTAAGCACCTGCGCCGTGCACAACGTAGAGATCAAAATCCCAACCGCTGTCAGCAGCATTCTTGCCTAGGAGGCCAGCGTCATATGCCTGGTCAACAGCGCGCTGCAATTGCTCGCGCTCGAAGATGAATTCGCCGCGTACATAAATGTATCCGGCGTTTGCGCCCATGGCGAAACCGGCAACAAGGCACCCTTCGACGAGCTTGTGCGGATCGTGCCGCATGATCTCGCGGTCTTTACAGGTGCCCGGTTCGGACTCATCGGCATTGACGACGAGGTAATGCGGGCGGCCATCGGACTCCTTCGGCATGAAGGACCATTTGAGCCCTGTCGGGAAGCCAGCGCCACCCCGACCACGCAGGCCAGATTGTTTCATCTCGTCGATGATCCAATCGCGGCCTTTTGCAATCAGGTCTTTTGTATTGTCCCAATCGCCGCGACGACGAGCGCCTTCAAGGCCATAATCGTCCAGGCCGTAAAGATTGGTGAAGATGCGATCTTTGTCCTGCAACATTAGTCAGCTCCCCCCACTTCGGTGAGGCTTGTAAGCTGCCCTGCTGGCTCAGACCCTTTGCGGTCACTCTGAGGACCAACCTTCACAGGCCGTCCTTCCTTGAGGTCCGTTAGAAGCTTCTCAAAATTTTCAGCGTCCAGATCTTCATAGAAGTCGTCATTGATCTGCACCATGGGCGCGTTAGCACATGCCCCAAGGCACTCCACTTCCATCCAGGAAAGTTTGCCGTCGCTGGACACCTGCCGCTCATCGCCGATCATCTTCTTGCAGACTGCTTTCAGATCATCCGATCCGCGCAACCAACAGGGTGTCGTGCCACAAAGCTGGACGAAATGCTCACCCACCGGCGACAGATTGAACATGGTGTAGAAGGTCACAACTTCCATGGCCCGCATGTGCGGCATGTCGAGGAAATCTGCAATGTAGCGAATTGCAGGTTCAGGCAACCAACCCCCTGCCTGTTTCTGCGCGCGCCATAGAAGCGCGATGATCGCAGAGGCTTGCCGGCCGTCTGGGTATTTTTGAATCTGACCTTCAGCCCAGGCTTTGTTTTCAGCCGTGAACTCAAAACTGTCAGGCTGGTTCGGGTCCAGTCTGCGCACACTCATCGGTCAACCTCCCCGAACACAATATCCAGTGAGCCCAGGATCGCTGACACATCAGCGAGCATGTAGCCCTTACATAAAAAGTCCATTGCCTGCAGATGTGAAAAGCCCGGCGCTTTGATTTTGCAACGGCTTGGCTTGTTCGACCCGTCAGAAACGAGATAAACGCCAAATTCACCTTTCGGCGCTTCAACGGCTGCGTACACTTCACCGGCAGGCACGTGATAGCCCTCGGTATAGAGCTTGAAGTGATGGATCAGGCTTTCCATCGACTTCTTCATGTCGCCGCGTTTTGGCGGAGCGATCTTGCCGTCAGTGGTGACGACCGGCCCTTCAGGCATCTGCTCAATACATTGACGCATGATGCGCACTGACTGGCGACATTCTTCGATGCGGATGAGATAGCGATCGAAATTGTCGCCGTTCTTACCAACGGGAATGTCGAACTCAAGGTCGCTGTAGCACTCATAGGGCTGCGAACGGCGCAGGTCCCAGGCCATGCCAGATCCGCGCACCATAACACCTGAGAATCCCCAGGCCTGCGCGTCAGCAGCAGACACATTGCCGATATCCACATTGCGCTGTTTGAAAATCCGATTGCCCGTCAGAAGAGCATCGACATCGTCAACGATCTTTTCAATGAAGTCGCAATAGGCATGAATGTCTTCCAGCAATTTAGGTGGAAGATCCTGATGAACACCGCCAGGACGGAAGTAGGCCGCGTGCATCCGGCTGCCGGACGCGCGCTCATAGAAAGACATTAGCTCTTCGCGAACCTCAAAGCCCCAGAGAGATGGCGTGAAGGCACCGACATCCAACGCCTGTGTCGTTACGTTCAACAAGTGATTGAGAATGCGGCCGATCTCTGAGTAGAGCACGCGGATATACTGGGCGCGTTTTGGAACTTCGATCCCCAGAAGCTTTTCAACCGCCAGGGCATAGGCATGCTCCTGATTCATGGGCGCCACATAATCGAGGCGATCAAAGTAAGGCAGAGCCTGGAGATAGGTCTTGTTTTCGATCAGCTTCTCGGTGCCACGGTGCAGCAGTCCAATATGCGGATCAACCCGTTCAACCACTTCGCCTTCAAGCTCGAGCACCAGGCGCAGCACACCGTGCGCCGCGGGGTGCTGCGGCCCGAAGTTGATATTGATGTTTTTGATCTGAGATTCGGCCATGGATTATCCCTTTTCCCCAGACTTGGGGCCCTCAGATGCTTTTTCATCACCAGGCAACAGATATTCAGCGGCTTCCCACGGACTTTCGAAATCGAAATTCCGGAATTCCTGAGTGAGTTTCACAGGCTCATACGCCACCCGCTTCAGCTCGTCGTCATAGCGAACTTCCACAAAGCCGGTGACCGGAAAGTCTTTACGAAGCGGATGCCCGGTAAAGCCATAGTCGGTCAGGATGCGACGCAGATCAGGGTGACCGGAAAAGAGGATGCCATAGAGGTCAAACGCTTCGCGCTCAAACCAGTTGGCTGCGGGGTATACGCCAACAACACTTGGCACCTGTGCCTCTTCATCCGTTTCCAGCTTCACACGGAGCCGCTGGTTCTGATGCATGGACAGCAAATGGTACACAACGTCGAAGCGCTTAGTCCGACCCGGATTGTCAGCACCGCAAATATCGACCAGCACAGAGAAGTGGCATGCCGGATCGTCTCTCAAGAACTTGAGGACCTTGACGATCTTGCCAGCGGTGGTCGTAAGCGTCAGTTCACCGCGGTCGACCTCTGATGAGACAATCGCATTACCTAAACCGGCGGCGATATGATCCCCTAGATCTTGCAGACTTTCGTCCATGTCGTTTTTCTCAGACAATTTGCATCTCTAACAATGTGGTCACCGTGGCAAGAACAGCTCACCATTGCGGTCTTCTTCTAACGTTCGATCGTTCCCGTGCGCCGGATTTTCCGCTGCAAGGCAAGGATGCCATAGAGCAGAGCTTCAGCAGACGGTGGGCATCCAGGAACATAGATGTCCACGGGAACAATCCGGTCGCACCCGCGCACAACTGAGTAGGAATAGTGATAGTAGCCACCGCCATTGGCACATGACCCCATCGAGATCACGTAGCGGGGATCTGGCATCTGGTCGTAAACCTTGCGAAGCGCAGGCGCCATTTTGTTTGTCAGCGTTCCGGCCACGATCATCACATCCGACTGACGCGGACTGGCGCGCGGTGCTGTGCCAAACCGTTCAAGGTCATAGCGCGGCATATTCGTTTGCATCATCTCAACGCCGCAGCAGGCCAGACCGAAGGTCATCCACATCAAAGAGCCTGTACGGGACCAATTGATCAGATTGTCTAATGACGTGACGAGAAAGTTCTTGTCAGCAAGTTCATCTGACATCTGCTTGAAGAACGGGTCATCAGCCCCAACAGGCGCACCGGTCTTTGGGTCAATGACGCCTTTTGGAGCATCGGTAATGATTGGACTAGTGGTCATACGCGCACTCCACACATCTGACGGCGAAAAAGGCTCAGTCCCGTTACTCTCAATCCCATTCGAGGGCGCCTTTCTTCCACTCGTAGATAAAGCCGATTGTCAGCACGCCAAGGAACACCATCATTGACCAAAATCCGAACAGGCCGACATCGCCAAGGGATACCGCCCATGGGAAGAGGAAGGCGACTTCCAGGTCAAAAATGATGAATAGGATCGCGACAAGATAAAACTTCACGTCAAAACGCATGCGGCTGTCGTCGAAAGCGTCAAACCCACACTCATATGCAGAGAGTTTTTCCGGGTCCGGGTTCGATGGGGCAATCACAAATGGGACGATCAACAACGCAATAGATATGACGGCCGACAGACCGAGAAAAATCACGATCGGCAGATACTCGCTTAAGAGCTGTTCCATTTTCAGCACCTGAATGGTCTGGCCTAGTGTGGTGGTCTGGCCTGACCTGTCTGCGGAAACCACACCATTGTTTTCGCGTCTGCGAAGACTGGGTGATTCTCGCTTGTTGCCCCTCTAAAATCGCGCGGAGTATAGCCCTCGCCTGCCCCAAGTCAAACGACTGAGCACGTCAAAAACACGCTAAAATGCACAGATTTTTGAGGCTTTTTGCCGCGCAGGAGCGAGCGTTTAAGAACCACTCGCAGGTCCGGCTCGCGGAGGTTCAAATTGATCGGCATTGGGGCCGATTCCACCCGGAACCCGGGAAGATCATTCCGCACATTTTTGAGAAAAAATGGCGGGAGTGACGGGACTCGAACCCGCGGCCTCTGGCGTGACAGGCCAGCGCTCTAACCAGCTGAGCTACACCCCCTAAAACGAAGGCGAAACGCCTTCGGGGATGCGGTGATGTACGGCAGGCCCTAGAATCTGTCAAGCAGCGAATGGCTGATTTCTGCGTTTATTTGCTTCTCCTTATGAAGCCTAGGGTTGAGGCCTTCGATTTGACGGCTGAGCCTCGTGATTGACGGGACTGGCAGGGTATTTCGTTGCCCGGTTTGGCGATTCACCTGCATTGGCCCGTCGACCAGGCCAGCGATGCACCACCTCTCAGGGTCTGGAGAGAAATTTGCCCGTAGAACGACGGAGAACCAGCAACCAACGTTGAATGAACGAACGATGAGGCACGCATACCGCCATGGGTAGCGGGAATCCTACCAATTGGCGTGTTGTTTGCGGCGGCGATTGGGCATTCGAGTCGATATGCAAGATGACGCAGCCCCTCCCCCTCTTGCCTGGTGCCATTTTCTGCCACGCGCAGTGGCGCACCGGCAGCACTGCAATTTTCAACGCCTTTCGCGCAGACCTCCGCTTCATGTGTTTCTATGAGCCCCTTCATGAAGGCCTGCGTGGGATGACTGCGAGCAAAGCCATGCGGTACGATGCCGACGATGTTCGACGCATGGGACATTAAGGTCTCTCAAAGCCCTACTTCGCAGAATATTGCCAGCTTCTAGAGGAACGCCGTGGAGTCCCTGCCTTTCCAGCGCGGTGCTCCAAACGTCTGCGTACCGGGTCGCGCCAAAACTTTCTGCAGCTAAAAGAGACATCCTCAGTCGTCTGGTTGCTCCCCAACAGGAGAAACCACAGCAGCACCTCCGACCTTTTCAAAGAAATTGTTCATAGAGGACCAATACGCCCCGACACCTAGGTGACTTGCTGAAGTGCCGGCATTTGCCTAGAGTGGACAGATGCTAAGATAACACGCCAGAAAAGACCTCATCGACCTTTGCCCCAAAAGTAGGGGTGAGGGTGTGTCGCCCGTTGCCAACAGCAATGTCGGGCTTTGCGCATGTATTCACATCGCGCTCTTTCTGGTTCTTCAAAAAAATGTCTCTATTCAATGTGCCTCCGCGGCTCACGCCCGCAGTGCGCGTAACCACATATTATTTCGTTCACTCAATGAGTGTGGGCGTCATCAACGCTTTTGTCGGTATCTGGTTTGCGCATAAGGGAATCACACCTGAGCAAATCGGCTTCATCACCTCAGCCCCCCTTATTGTCCTCTTGTTTATTGGCGTTGCCGTCGGGCGTGTCGCGGACCAAGCACCTGACTGGCGGCCAGTCATCGTTGTCGGAGCCGTCATATCTGGCGTCCTTCCCTTAGGCCTCTTCTTTGCTGAGGGGTATGTCGGCATTCTGATCGTCTGGACAGTTTGCGTTGTTTCCCAAATGGCCATCCTGCCTGTCGTCGATGCTGCCTCCATCCGACTTGGGCGACGGGTAGGATTTGAATTCAGTCATCTTTATGCCTGGAAAACCATCGGCTACATGCTCACGATTTTTGTCGCGGGCTTTGCTATCGCAGAGATTGGTATCACTGCGTTTGTCCCGATCTTTGTTGGTCTGTCTTTGCTGAGAGCTGCCACGGCGTTTGGCCTGCCGCGGTTTCGTGAAACCAGAGAGGCTCTCAAAGCATCGCGGCACACAGACTCACTGCGCGATGTTCTGCGTCCCTGGTTTCTCTTTCCGCTGCTTGGATGGGCTCTGGTCCATTCAACGCATTTTGTATTGAACGGCTTCCTCGGTCTGCTCTGGCACGAGCGGGGCATTGCCGAGAGCACAATCGGACTCCTGATCGTCGTTGGTAGCGTCGCAGAGCTTGGCATGTTTGTCGGGTTTAAGTGGTTTGCTGGTCGTATCACACCGCGTGTACTCATCGTGGCGTCGTGCCTGGTCGCGGTGGTTCGGTGGACAGCCTTCGCCTTCTCGCCCTCCGTTCCCATTCTTTTTGGGTTGCAGCTTCTCCAGGCACTTACCTATGCGCTGGGTTTCCTCGCCTGCACTCATTTCATCGCAGATGTGACCGACGAGAGTATCGCGGCCCAAGCACAAAGCTTCTTTGGGATTTTGCAATCCGGCATCGCAATCCTGGCATTGGTTTCTTTTGGCTGGCTCGCGGCGATGTTTGGCGCCTACGCTTTTCTAGCATCCGCCAGCCTTGCTGCATTGGGTGCTCTGCTTGTTGTGATCTCCATGACCCTCAAGAAATAGAGCACCCAAATGCGTCACGTTAGTCCTTGGCGTCGATATCGCTTGTGTCATGACGCTCAGGAACCTGGCTGCTCTCTTCGCCCCATACGCGGTTTACTTTCTGACCGCGTTTTACAGCTGGACGGGTGAAGATTTCGTCGGTCCAGCGGTTCACGTTTTTGTAGGAGGCCACATCAAGGAACTCTTTGGACTCGTAGAGCAACCCTTTGGCCAGTGCGCCATACCAGGGACAAGTTGCCATATCAGCGATTGAATATTCATCGCCTGCCAGGAATTGATTGTCGGCCAAATGACGGTCCAAAACATCAAGCTGGCGTTTCACTTCCATCGTGAAGCGGTTGATCGGGTACTCGTACTTCTCTGGTGCGTAAGCGTAAAAGTGACCAAAGCCACCGCCGAGATATGGTGCGCTGCCCATGAGCCACATGAGCCAGGACATGCACTCTGTGCGTTTCTTGTGATCTTTGGGCAGGAAGGCATCAAACTTCTCAGCCAAGTACCAAAGGATCGCACCAGACTCGAAAACCCGAGTTGGCTCCTCGGTGCTGTGGTCCATGAGGGCCGGAATCTTCGAATTCGGGTTGATGTCGACAAAGTCACTGCCGAACTGGTCACCTTCACCAATGTTGATCAGCCAGGCATCGTATTCAGCGCCTTTGTGCCCCAGCGTCAGCAACTCTTCCAACATCACGGTGACTTTAACGCCGTTCGGCGTCGCCAATGAATAAAGCTGCAACGGATGTTTTCCAACCGGCAGTTCTTTCTCCTGTGTGGGGCCTGCAATAGGGCGGTTGATGTTCGCGAACCGTCCCCCGCTTTCACTGCCCCACGTCCAAATTTTTGGCGGTACGTAAACGTCTGTGCTGCTCATATGAAGTGCTCCTGCCCTGTTGATTTCCGATTGGACACTAAGTGCCCACGCGGGTAGCCAATTTCAATAGTTGGCAAACCCTACCCAATCTCGAGCGGCAATCACACTATCCACACGCGGATTTGATGTTAGGGAGCTCCGCGGCAGCAGCCCAGGCGCGGACAAGCTGAGAGGTTTTTAGATGATGGGTATTATGTGCTTGGGATAAATGGTGGGCGGTGACGGGATCGAACCGCCGACCCTCTCGGTGTAAACGAGATGCTCTCCCAGCTGAGCTAACCGCCCGTTCAGAAGTGTCTGAAGCGCCGCCGACATTAGTCATGGAACGCCCCACGTCAAGCGCCAATTGCACCCATTTTGCCGCAATACATGGCTAAAAGCCTTGATATATGCTCAAGCCAGGTCACAAACCGGGGACATCCATGAAAATCATCGTCAGATTGCTCAGCGCCGTTGCACTCACCCTTGCCGTTTCGCTCACCTGGCTGTTGTGGCCAACCTCCACCCCAGCCTTTGTCGACGCAAATGGTGACCCGGTTTCCGGTAGCATTGCGGAGGAAGAGTGGGTCGAAGTGAACGGTCTCGCTCAATGGACTCTCACCAGGGGCCGAGACCGAGACAATCCCATTCTGCTGGTCCTCCACGGTGGCCCAGGTGCTGGCGAGTTTGCCTGGTTTCGGGCCTACAATAGCAGTCTTGAGGATGAATTCGTGGTCGTGCATTGGGATCAGCGTGGCGCCGGTAAGAGCTTCGATGCGGACACCCCCGCTGAGACTATGAACCTTCCCCAGATCATCGCCGACATTGATGTCGTCGTTGATCATTTGCGCGTCAAATTCGGGCGGGACCGAATTGCCGTCCTCGGGCATTCATGGGGATCTCTTCTGGGCACAACCTATGTTGCGGCCCATCCCGGCAAAGTGTCAGGGTATATCGGGACGGGCCAGATCTCAGACATGGCAGCCAATGAAACTTATTCCTATGCGTTTGCTCTGGCTGAAGCTGAACGCCTTGGCAATGAAACCGCGATCGCTGAATTGACGGAAATCGGCGCACCACCTTACGGCGTCGACGAAACGATCGTGCAACGAGGGTGGCTGACTGAGTTTGGCGGTGGGCTCACTCACGATGGACGCTCTCAGGTCAACCTCGCCTGGACAGCCCTCTCCATTTCAGAATTCAATCTGATTGATCTCATCAATCTGGTTCGAAGCGCCCTCTTCTCAATGGATCACTTGTGGGACCAGATCGGCAACATCAATCTCGACCAGACCTACCTGTCCTTTGAGATGCCTGTCTTTTACATTCTGGGTCGCCATGACCATCAGACACCGTCTAAGCTGGCTGAAGCCTATTTCAATCGGCTGACGGCACCGGACAAAGAGCTCATCTATTTCGAGAATTCCGCGCACGCGCCGCCATGGGAAGAACCTGACCGTTTTTTCGATGTGATGGTGAATGACATCAAACCACGGCTCCTTCCTGACCGGTAAGCGCTACCGTCCAGGGACGCCCTCAATGTCTGCTTTGAAGCGATAGAGGTAATAAGGGGCTGCCGCCTCGATATGGGACTTTGACTGAAGCATCTGATCGGGGATGGCGCTATCGGTAAAGTAGAAGTAGCCATCACCGCCATAGGAAATGCCGTCCGCCCACCGTATCCGGTCGCTGGCGATCAGCGTTTGAAGCGAACCATCCGGTGCCATGCGTGCGACCCCGCCATGCTCGACATCTGTGATGTAAACATTGCCCTCAACGTCGATGCTCAAACCGTCACTGAGCGGCTTGTCCCCCATTCTCTCGACTGCCGCCGCTACAATGCCGCGCGAGGCAGATCGATCATGCAGGACAGATGTCGGGACGCGGTAGAGACCATCATGGGTCATCGCACCGTAATAGACATAGTCACCCGCCGCATCGACCACGATGCCATCCACACCGGGTTTGAGCGCGATCAGCCCGCCAAAGAATGTCATGGTCTTCACAGGATTTTCGATAATCCAGTCCTGGGCGATGACGGATGGGTGATCTTCCAGAACCCTCCAGGCCTCCCCATTCTCCATGTCATAGACAACCAGCGCCGGATTCTTCCCGAAGAAGCTCACGTCAGCGATGTAGACATAGCGCCCATCTGGCGACACAGACAGATCGTTCAAGAAAGACGCCCACTCGCCGACATCGCTGTTGAACGTGACCTCATGCACGATATCGCCACTGGCAAGGTCAAACGCGGTGAGGCTTGCGCCCGCGAATCCGTGATTGCCATGATCAATCACCCAGAGACGGTTCTGCTGATCAATGGTGAGACCAAGGGCGGTGACAAAGCGGGTCGCTGAAAGTTCCCGTGTCGGATATGGAATGGCTGCGCCATCGCGCACTTCATACAGCACAGGACCGGTCGGTCCAGATTCCGGGTGGACGGTAAAAAAAATACGACCGTCAGAAGAAGCCGCAACATTTCCAAAAGGCTCTGGGAATGCCAAGACGGTTTCCAATGCCTCCTCACCAAATAGCGGCGCAGTCGACAGGTCTGAGTAAGAGGCCCCACCGCCATACCGGCTGTAGAGCGCGAGGGCTACGATGACCATGAATGCGACCACTGCCAGCGCTGTGTTTCTTAGCCAAACCATATCCATCTCCTTGCCCGGTTCCGTTCTGGCGCATAAGCTGGAGATGATAGTTTCCAAAAGCAACTAGGTACCTTTAGGTTCCCATGCAAAAAATTGATCTCAGAAAGGCACCAGACGCAGGCACCTGGCAGAACGAAGCTGGTTTTTGGGCAAAGGTTGAAGAAGCTGGCGCTAATCCGGAATGTGATATTCGGCGGTTGCTCCGGGTTGTCCTCAATCGCTGGGCACCGCTTATCCTTCTCAACCTGGCTCAGGAGCCCCGCCGGTTTGGCGACCTGCGTCGCAGGATCCCGACCCTGTCACAGAAGGTCATGACGCAGAACCTGCGCGCACTTGAAGATGCAGGTCTGGTCTCCCGTTCCGTCGTCGACACGTCTCCGCCGCAGGTCACCTATGCTTTGGAGCCCGAGTCGGGTCCTTTGATTGAACATTTAATGCAGATCGCCGCCTGGGCGAACGACTATACCGCTGACGCCTGACCCGAGCGCTGGCCCCAAGCGCAAAAAAGTGCTTGCCGCATAGCCTGATTTCAGATCAAAGGCAGACTGTAAACCCGACCTCCTTTCGCATGACCGCAGATAGATGCGCCGTGTGGAGATGAACCATGACGCGCAGTCTCGCTCCTTTCTTTTCCTTGTTTCTCTCCACAGCAATCCTATTGCTGGGTGACGGCCTGTTTGGAACCCTTCTGCCTATCAGGGGAAGCCTCAACGGCTTCTCAGCCACCAGCCTCGGGCTCATGGGGTCAGCCTATTTTGCCGGCTATATGCTCGGCGCTTTGTTCGGGCCTGCGGGCATCATGCGTGTGGGGCACATCAGATCGTTCGCCGTTTTCGCCTCGATTGCGTCGGCGGCCCCACTTGCTCACATGCTCTTTTCAGACCCCATAGCCTGGGTCGTGCTTCGGATTGCTACAGGCTTTTGCATTGCCGGTCTCTATATGATCATCGAGAGCTGGCTCAACGAACAGGCCGACAATTCCAATCGGGGAACAGTCTTCGCCGTCTATCGGGTGGTGAGCCTCGCTGCGCTTACCGCGGGACAGCTGGCGCTTAATCTGTTTGACCCAAGTGGCTTCGAACTCTTCGCTGTTGTGGCCATCCTGACGTCTTTTGCGCTTGTCCCTGTTTCGCTCACAAAGGCGGTGCAGCCTGCCCCGCTTGAGACCGCACGGGTGAAGCTCAGCGAGCTCTGGTCGATCTCCCCGGTTGGTGTGATGGGCTGCTTCATCGTTGGGCTGGTCAACGGCCCATTCTGGGCGCTAGGGCCAGTATACGCGAGAGAAGTCGGGCTCGACATTCAGGGCGTCTCCTTTTTCATGACGCTCGCTATTCTAGGTGGTGCCTTGCTGCAGGTCCCCGTTGGTCGATTGTCCGATAAGATCGATCGTCGATGGGTTCTGATCTTTGTTCTTGCCGGAGTCGCGCTCACAGCGGCCTATCTCAGCCTTGCTCCCGGACAGGTGGGAACCTCTGGCATCTATCTCGGCGCCTTTGCCTTTGGCGCATTTGCACTCTCGCTTTATGGCCTGTGTGTCGCACAAGCGAATGACCACGCGGCGCCGCACCAGTTTGTGCTTGTGGCAAGCGGCCTCACACTCGTCTTCGCAGTGGGTGCGATGACGGGGCCCCTCGCCATCTCTGGCCTCATCCCGCTCTTCGGTATCGGCTCGGTCTTCGCATTGTCTGCGGTGTCCTCCGGCTTGTTCATCTTTTTCGTGCTCGCACGCATCCTTGCCCGCGAGGCGGTGCCGGAAGATGAAAAAGAGGACTTTGTTGCCGTGCCCATCAGTCAAACCACTGCGGCACCGCTGGAGCTTGACCCTCGGGCTGATGGCGAAGAGGACATGCAGAGCTAAGAGCTCCCAACAAAAAAGGCCGGCTTCCGCCGACCTTCTTGCGTTCTCAGGCTTGGTGGTTCCAAACCGGAAAGCGTTAGCTGTTCACAGCGTCCTTTAGGCCCTTACCAGCTTTGAATTTTGGCTGGTTCGATGCCGGGATCTGGATCTTCTCACCGGTCCGCGGATTGCGGCCTTCAGAAGCGTTCCGTCGCGTTACATTAAAAGTGCCAAACCCAACCAGGCGGACTTCATCGCCCCCCTTCAGGGTGGAGGTGATTGTATCAAATACGCAGTCGACGGCTTTTGTGGCGTCGCCTTTTGCCAGACCAGTCTGATCAGCAATGACGGCAATGAGATCGTTCTTATTCACGTTCGGCCCCTCTAGGCTGCGGGGAGCGAATCCCCAGGAGATCAGGGAAAAGTGTAAACACCCCCCCTGAGCGGGGTCAAAGAATTAAGCGCAGAAATGCGCAGAATTCTGCGAGTTTTCAGATAATCATCGCTATATTGCAGGTGCGAACGATGGGCAGAAAAAAAGCGCTGATCTCACTGGCATCCCCAGGTCGAAAAGCGCTTTTTCTGTTTATTTAGTGGGCAGTAAGCCCCTCAGCTGATGTGTTTTGTACGCCGCGTTCTGCTTGTTGCGCTGCGTAGGCTTCCTCATCCCACTCAATCGCTTCCGGCATGGAGGTCAGAGCACGTACCAAGACCTCATCGACGGTCTCCACCGGCACAATTTCCAGCTGATTCTTCACATTGTCGGGAATATCAGCGAGATCCTTGGCATTGTCCTTCGGAATCAAAACCGTTTTGATGCCACCACGAAGCGCTGCAAGCAGCTTCTCCTTAAGGCCGCCGATCGGCAGAACCCGCCCACGCAGGGTGATTTCGCCAGTCATCGCCACATCCTTGCGGATCGGAATGCCCGTCATGATCGACACGATGGTGGTCGCCATTGCGACACCCGCGCTTGGGCCGTCCTTCGGGGTTGCCCCTTCTGGCACGTGGACGTGGATGTCCTTGCGGTCAAAGACGGGCGGCTCCACACCAAACGTCGTTGCACGTGATTTCACGTAAGAGCTCGCTGCAGAGATAGACTCTTTCATGACGTCTTTGAGGTTGCCTGTGACCGTCATTCGGCCCTTGCCAGGCATTTCAACGCCCTCAATCGTCAGCAGCTCGCCGCCGACTTCCGTCCAGGCCAGGCCTGTCACGACGCCAACCTGATCTTCTCCGTCAATCTCACCGTGACGGAACTTAGCGACCCCAGCATAATCAGCGAGGTTGTCTATGGTGACATTGATCGCCGTCTTCTCTGTGGTGATGAGTTCCTTGACCGCCTTGCGGCACAAGTTCGAGACTTCCCGCTCCAAGCTCCGGACCCCTGCTTCGCGGGTATATGTCCGGACCAGCTCCAGCAGGCCTTCATCGTCGATGGTCCACTCTTCTGCCTTCAGACCATGGTTTTTCATGACCTTGGGGATCAGGTGACGACGGGTGATCTCCACCTTCTCGTCTTCAGTGTACCCAGCGATCCGGATAATCTCCATCCGGTCCATCAGGGGACCTGGAATGTTGAGCGTATTCGCTGTCGTTACGAACATCACGTTCGAGAGGTCATATTCAACCTCAAGATAGTGATCCATGAAGGTGTTGTTCTGTTCCGGGTCGAGCACCTCGAGCAAAGCAGACGAAGGATCACCCCGGAAATCCGCACCCATCTTGTCGATTTCATCGAGCAGGAAGAGCGGGTTGGAATTCTTCACCTTCTTCATCGACTGGATGACCTTACCGGGCATGGAGCCAATGTATGTACGACGGTGTCCTCTGATTTCTGCTTCGTCGCGCACCCCACCAAGTGACAGGCGGGCGAATTCACGACCGGTCGCTTTGGCGATGGATTTGCCCAACGATGTCTTACCCACACCAGGAGGCCCTACAAGACAAAGGATCGGACCTTTCAGCTTATTGGCCCGTTGCTGGACAGCGAGATATTCAACGATGCGTTCTTTGACTTTCTCCAGGCCATAGTGATCCGCATCCAAAATCTCTTCAGCTTTGGACAGGTCTTTTTTGACCCGACCTTTCTTGTTCCAAGGAATTGAAAGGATCCAGTCGAGATAGTTCCGAACCACGGTCGCTTCGGCAGACATCGGGCTCATCTGTTTGAGCTTCCGCATTTCTGCATCGACTTTTTCGCGGGCTTCTTTTGAAAGCTTCGTTTGCTCGATCCGGCTTTCCAGTTCGTGCAGTTCGTCGCGGCCATCTTCGCCATCGGCCCCGCCCAGTTCCTTCTGGATCGCCTTCATCTGTTCGTTGAGATAATACTCGCGCTGCGTTTTCTCCATCTGGCGTTTCACGCGGCTGCGGATTTTCTTCTCAACATTGAGAACAGAAATCTCGCCTTCCATCATGGAATAGACGCGCTCTAACCGCTCAGCGGTGCTCGCAATCTCGAGAAGTTCCTGCTTCTCTTCGAGCTTGATGTTGAGATGGCTCGCAATGGTGTCTGCCAGCTTCGCGTAGTCTTCGATCTGTGTCACAGACCCCAGAACTTCTGGTGGCACCTTCTTGTTGAGCTTTACATAGTTTTCGAAGTGTCCTGTGACAGTCCGCGCGAGTGCTTCAAGCCGCTCATCATCAGCATCTGTGTCAGGGACTGGTGTTACTTCTGCTTCAAAGAAGTCTTCCCGACCGGTGAAGCGCTCAACCCGCGCACGGGTCGTTCCCTCCACCAAAACCTTCACGGTTTGATCGGGCAATTTCAGGAGTTGCAGAACCTGCCCCACCGTGCCGACATCATAAATGTCACCTGGATTTGGGTCATCATCACCTGGGTCTTTTTGAGCGACCAACAGGATCTGTTTGTCGTCCTGCATCACTTCCTCAAGTGCACGGACCGATTTCGCCCGACCGACGAAGAGCGGCACGATCATATGTGGAAATACGACGATGTCGCGAAGAGGCAGTACAGGCAACACACCACCGGTAAACTCCGGCGCATCTTCGCTTGAGTCCTGTGCCACTGCTTCGTTTTGAGGTTCGTCGTGATTGTCACTCATATTGGAAACCTTGTTGTTTCTGGAGGCCGCTTTGGTGCATTGCCTGCGCTCACCCAGGTCCTGAATTTCTCAGAAGTATGCCATAGGATTGCTGAACGAATGCTGACCATAAAACTAGTCGGATTCGCGCAATTCAGGCTGATTATCATCCAAATCAGCGCATTTCATGTCGATTAACAGAGAAATGGCCCTGAAGGCAAAAGCTTTCAAGGCCATTTCAATAGATATTATGGAAAATATTTTCGCAGATCAGGCGCTTGTCTCTACGTCACCCGAGCGTTCGGAATAGATATAGAGCGGTTGCGCATCGCCTTCGACGACCTCAGCGGAAATTACAACCTCCTCAACGCCTTCCAGAGCCGGCAGCTCAAACATGGTGTCGAGCAGAATGCCCTCCATGATGGACCGCAAGCCACGAGCACCGGTTCTGCGCTCAATCGCTTTATTGGCAATCGCTATTTCTGCATCTTCTGAGAAGGTGAGCTTTACATCTTCCATGTCGAAGAGGCGCTCATACTGTTTCACGAGTGCATTTTTTGGCTGTGTCAGGATTTTGACCAGCGCATCTGTATCAAGATCGCCAAGGGTCGCAATCACCGGCATACGACCCACAAATTCTGGGATCAAACCGAACTTCAGGAGATCTTCAGGCTCAAGCGCAGTGAGCACCTCACCGGTCTTACGCTCATCAGGATCTTCGACCTTGGCGCCGAAACCAATGCCAGAGCCCTGACCGCGAGATGAAATAATCTTTTCAAGACCTGCAAAAGCACCGCCGCAGATGAAGAGGATATTTGTCGTATCGACCTGCAGGAACTCCTGCTGCGGATGTTTGCGTCCACCCTGTGGTGGAACCGACGCAACAGTACCTTCCATAATCTTCAGCAATGCCTGCTGCACACCCTCACCTGACACATCACGGGTGATGGACGGGTTGTCAGACTTCCGGCTGATTTTATCAACCTCGTCAATATAGACGATGCCGCGCTGGGCTCGTTCCACATTGTAGTCTGCCGACTGAAGCAGCTTGAGAATAATGTTCTCAACATCCTCGCCCACATAGCCAGCTTCGGTGAGTGTTGTTGCGTCAGCCATTGTGAACGGTACATCGATGATACGCGCCAGCGTTTGGGCAAGCAGCGTCTTACCGCACCCGGTAGGGCCGATCAGCATGATGTTGGATTTCGCCAGTTCAACGTCATTGTTCTTTGCAGCATGGCTAAGACGTTTGTAATGGTTGTGAACGGCAACGGAGAGAACCCGCTTGGCGGCGGCCTGACCAATTACGTAGTCATCAAGCACTTCCATAATTTCTTGAGGTGTAGGCACACCGTCGCGAGATTTCACGAGTGAGGTTTTGTTCTCCTCACGGATAATGTCCATGCACAGTTCAACGCATTCATCACAAATGAATACAGTCGGTCCGGCAATCAACTTGCGGACTTCATGCTGGCTCTTACCGCAGAAGGAACAGTAAAGCGTATTCTTGGAGTCACCGCTTCCGCCGCCGCTTACCTTGCTCATATACTCTCCTTGTGGCCCAACCATGCGGACCGTCTTTCAGTTGGCAAACGTCACGACACGATTACCCAGTTTTCGTTCCAACAGCCTACACGCTCAAAATGGACATATTATGGCTCGGTATAATCTCAGACCGATGTCCAGATGTTCCGCGATTCACGCCCGTTGAACCTGTCTTATCATACGAGCATGTTAGCGGCGGAGGCATCAAGATTTCATTAATACGTTCATTTTCAATGGGTTAGACCCTAGATAACTTTGTTTTGACCAGATGAGATCCGATCAGAATCGACCAAATCAGTCCTCAGCCTTGCCGAAATCCTCGCGCGTGGCGCCAACTTTGTCGATAAGACCGAAATCCATTGCCTGTTCAGGTGACATGAAATTATCCCGTTCCAACGCGTCACGGACGGTTTCAATGTCCTGCCCTGTATGTTCCACGTAGATCTGGTTTAAGCGCTCGCGGAGCGCCAGTGTTTCACGCGCGTGGATTTCAATATCAGTCGCCTGGCCCTGGAACCCACCTGAGGGTTGGTGAACCATAATCCTGGCGTTCGGCAGAGCAAAACGTTGCCCCTTTTCGCCTGCGGCGAGGAGCAATGACCCCATAGAGGCTGCCTGGCCCACGCAAACTGTCGTGATGGCTGGCTGGATGTATTTCATGGTGTCATAAATCGCGAGACCAGATGTCACAACGCCGCCTGGGGAGTTGATGTACATCGAGATTTCTTTGCTCGGATTATCTGCCTCAAGAAACAGCAGCTGCGCTGTAATCAGCGTCGCCATGCCATCTTCGACCGGTCCGGTCACGAAAATGATCCGCTCTTTCAAAAGGCGGGAGAAAATATCGTAGGCGCGCTCCCCACGGTTGGTCTGTTCGACCACCATTGGCACCAGGTTCATCGTGAGCTCAAGAGGATCTTTCATGGTTCGCTTTCCAAGGGTTTGCACGCATCACTTCACTGGCACACTGTTTGGGAACAGCGTCACTGCCAGCCGGGTCGTCCCACAACTAGGCATAGGATGATTCGGTAAATGGACCGTGGAGAACTATAGCGCAAGCACAAGATTCTTCACCGTCTTGCCCATAATATGGGGATGAAATGTAAAAAAGCCATTCAACCACCCGAATTCTCAAAAAGCCGCGTATAATCCCAGGAATTGTTCCAATTTGCGGTCGGGAGGCCCCATGCGTTTCGTGTCATCTGTTTTTGCCCAATCTGGCCGGATTTTTGGGCTCGCCCTGCTCCTGCCAGTCCTCGCAGCCTGTAGCTCTGAAAGAGCCGGGGACGTCACCATCATTAAGCACCCCGCTTATGATTGGGATCTCAATGACAATGGCGCGGTGACGAAGGAAGAATACAAAGCCTATAGGGAGGGCATTTTCACCAGCGCCGATGCGGACCGCAACGGGGTCGTTGATGAGGATGAGTGGGACGACATTCGCGACGACAATGAAACAGGCATCAGACGGGCCGCTTTCATCGCACTCGATTTCGACGGGAATGGCGTTTTGACTTTTGGCGAGATTATGGCGCTGCCGGAATCGGACTTCTTTGCCTTGGACACAAACGGCGACACGGTCATCAGTTCCGCTGAGCTGAATGATGCCTCTAAGCGGCGGACGCGCGGCGGATTGAGACGTCGGGATGCCGACGAAGGCTTCAGGCGCGATCCCGATGCGGGGACTTACTAACGGGTCTTAGACTCACAGCATCAGACACAAAAAAGCCGGAGATCACTCTCCGGCTTTTTCTTTTGGGTTTTCTTGAAAGACTAGTCGTCCTTCTTAGCGGCTTTCTTCGGTGCAGCCTTTTTCTTCGCAGCAGGCTTTTTCTTCGCTGCCGTCTTCTTTTCAGCAGCAGGCTTCTTGGCCGCAGCTTTCTTTTTGGCAGCTGGCTTTTTCTTAGCCGCAGCCTTTTTCTTCGCAGCAGGCTTCTCGTCAGCGTCTTCAGCGTCGGGGTCTGCCGTCAACTCTTCTTTCGTCACAACCTTGTCGGTGACTTTGGCGAGCTCCGCAATGAAAGCAACAACCTTGTCTTCAAATAGTGGGGCGCGGATCTCAGCAATCGCCTGCGGGTTCTTGGAATAGAATTCATAGACCTGCTGCTCCTGACCTGGGAACTGCTGAGCCCGTTGTGCCACAGCCCGGTTCACTTCCGCATCTTCGACTTTTACATCGTTCTTGGAACCGATCTCAGCAATCACAAGTCCTAGGCGCACACGACGTTCTGCAATTGTCTGATACTCAGCGCGAAGCTCTTCTTCAGGCTGGTCAGCGTCTTCGATCTTCTTGCCTTCATTTTCAAGCTCATGCTCGAACTGATGCCAGATCTGATCGAACTCCTGAGTCACCAGCGTCGGTGGCAGCTCGAAATCATGCAGTTCGTCGAGCTTGTCGAGCATGTCCCGCTTCAGCTTGGCCAAGGAGACATTGTCATAGTCGGCCTTGATCTGACCCGCCATTGCTTCGCGCAGCTTTTCTAGGTTCTCCATGCCGAACTTCTCGGCAAACGCGTCATCAATGGTGACCTTTGCAGGACCTTCAACTGCTTTGACCGTGGTTTCAAAGACTGCTTCTTTGCCAGCTAGATCTGCCGAACCATAATCGTCCGGGAACGAAACCGTGACGTCCAGTTTCTGGTCAGCTTTGGTGCCAACGAGTTGTTCTTCAAAGCCTGGGATAAACTGGCCGGAACCCAATTCCAAGCGCGCATCGTCCGCTGTGCCGCCATCAAAGGCTTCGCCATCTATACGGCCAATAAAGTCGATGACAACGAGATCGCCATCTTCTGCTTTACCGTCTTTGGGCTCGAAGTTTTTCTGAGCTTCGGCAAGACGTTCGACGGCTTCGTCGATTTCAGCGTCATCAACTTCAGCAACAGGTTTTTCCAACTCGATCTTGGAAAGGTCTGCAATTTCGATATCAGGAACGATCTCGAACGCCACTTTGAAGACGAGATCAGCTTTTCCGTCGATCACTTCTTCAACTTCGCCTTCCAGATTGATTTCTGGCTGCATCGCGGGCTTCATTTCGCGCTCTTGAAGCACGTCACCGCTCGACTGGCTGACTGTCTCCTGAATCACTTCTGTCATGACCTGGCGACCAAACGTCCGACGAAGATGGCTTACAGGCACTTTGCCAGGGCGGAAGCCCTTCAGGCGCACCTGATTTTTCATTTCGTCGAGCTTGCCGGAGAGTTTTTCTTCAAGTGCGGCTGCTTCAATCGTGATGGTGAGCTCGCGCTTGAGACCCTCAGAAACCGTCTCGTTGACCTGCATGACTTTTATCGCTTCCGTTCGCTTTAAGCCGATATCGGCTCGATTATTCCCGCTTTTCCCTCAAAATCAGGTCGTCACGAACCCCGGCGTGGTGCGGGCGAAGGGACTTGAACCCCCACGCCTTGCGGCACTAGAACCTAAATCTAGCGTGTCTACCAATTCCACCACGCCCGCACGGATTACCTGCCATAAGGGCAAAAGCGAGCCGCTGCATTCGTGCCTTAGAAGGCTGAACGCGGCTCGTTTGAATTTGGCGCCCTCTATAGCAAGGGTGTTCGGTGTTGGAAAGCCCAATAAACGCAGGTATTTGCTGGGTTGGCTCAGCTTTTGGCAGGCTTCGCGCCCCTTGCCCACTCAGGGTGGCTCGCTGCGGCTCAATTTTGCACCGGACTGGTACCGAATATCAGCCTATCTGAGGTCGAAACAGGGCTGCATAGTCGGACCACCCCGCGCAACCTGACCCCCCTGAGCATCCCTTGGCAACGATCCTTCTGAACCCTCAAATGCCCAGCCCGCGCGCCTTTAGTGACAGGCTCAACACAATCCTGACGATCAGCGCGGCTCATATCACCTATGGCTGGATCGAGTGTGGTCAGACATCCTTTGCAGCGGTTGGGTTGGTCTGCACGACCCTTCTCATTCTCAGTCAATGGGGTTTTGGCCAGACCCGGCCCTGGTTGTCACTTTGGCTTGCGATATGGTTCACCGCCCATTTGCTTGGAATGCGATATGGGCTTTACGCGCATTCTTCACTTTTTGACAAAGCGATGCATGGCGTTATCACCGCCGGCTTCGCAGTGATGTGGATTTCATGGATGCGGCCTGCCCTTGCTGGATCAAGACTTGATCCTGGCACCGCTACCTGGGGGTTACTCCTACTTACGATCCTCTTCACGCTCGCCACCGCAGCGCTGTGGGAGATATTTGAGTTTGGTATCGATCAGACCGGCATGTTCCGTGCCCAAAGGGGGCTAGATGACACCATGTACGATATGATCGCAGCCCTGGTGGGCGGCTGCCTCGCCTGGTTGTGGGAAGGGCTGGGCGACCGCCGCCGCAATCAGCCGAGGATGCCTTGACCTAGTTGCCCACCTCAAAGGACGCAGACGTTCCTTCAAAGCGCTTCTGATCACCTGATTGCATAGTGGCCAGCCCAAAATGTCTGATCTTGTACGTACCGGGTGCCAGAGTGTCAGGCGTTTCCCACAGGACCTGGGCTATCAGCTGATTTTCCTCATCCCCTTCACGCCACCGAATTTTTGTTTCCCAGTCACCGTCTGTCGCAACCTTCTCCCATCCACCCTCCACCTGTCGTTCGATCTCAACGAATGTCGATAGAGCGTCATGGTCTGCGGTGGGATTTCCGGATCGGAACTCTGAGACCACCAAATCGCCAGGTACATATGATGTTCGAGCAAGCGGAAACGCTTCGCCAAACTCGCCGCCTTCCGGCACCCCATCTGCACTGCCATCATGAAGAGCTGTCTCCGGCGCTTTGCCCCGCCAGTCATCGTACACCACGGTGTTGCTGGTCGCCTCGCCAGCTTCCATAGCTCGCGCTAGCGTCGCCGCTGTCTGGCGGTACGCTGCAAGCGTCCATTGCCCATGAAGGGTATGTCCGCCTTCATACTGCTGAACCAGGTACTCCTCGGGCGTCGTCACATAGCCTGCGTAGCCGTTCACATAACCAGAGATCACAATATGGGAAACCCAATCGCCCAATTCTGCACGAACAGTTTCCTTGAGCCGTCGTGCCGCCATGGTGGTGACTTCAGCCGGCACCGTCAGGATGACGAGCTGCCCGACCCGCGCCAGGCCGATGGAGCGTATCTGTGATTGCAGTGGCGGGGTGCCTGTTCCGGTTTCAAACAGGATCGGCTTCGGGCCCTGACAGTCGATGACGTCGGCGGTTGGCGCCGGTGCCCCGGTCAAGAAGCCGATCAGGAAATCGAGATAGAAGCGGGACTCGGTCATGCCTTCCCTAAACAGGAAATGGCCGCCGCCGTCCTCTGTCGACCCACCCGCAAATGAATAACCGTAGGCAGAGGGACAGGTGGTCTTTGCTCCTGCTCCGGTAAACTCATCGGCCACGTCCAGACCAGAAAGATCCACATAGAGTTGCCGATAATCTACCTGTCCGGACAAAGGTTCTTCCGCGGTCTCAAACAGATCGCGAGCCACAGCCAGTTGTCGGGATCCGATGATGGCCGTGCTTTCAAAATCATCTTTACCGGGTCCGGTATTGTTCAGATTGAGATTGGGTGTGATGTCTCCAGGCGTTGACTGCGCAAACGCGGCGACAAAATCATCTGCAGAAGCATAGTCAACACCCATCGCTTTTTCGAACGCCAGCGACGCGTAGCCTTTGTGGTCGCCCGAAATGAGTTTGTTGTCATAGGTCATGGACGTTGGATGCACAGCGAACCAATTCACCATGCCGACAGGCCCATTAGCTCCGACAAAGCTCAGGAGCGTCATCTCTTTGTCCATTGGCACGGCATATCGTGCGCGTTCTTCGGCTGGGTTTTGCTCGTAGGCTGCCATCGAGCGATTGGCACCCGCGCCCTCGACTTCTCCTTTGTTGATGAGAATATCGCCTGGCTGCAGATCGTCGTGGGCTGCGGCGATCGCACCGACAATGCCCTCTACGATCCGTTCAAAACGTTCTGGGTAAAATGCTCCTGCGAGACCGAGCTCAACTCTTGTATGCCAATGTCCGCCAACACCAGCATGGGTGTGGGTGGCACTCAGGATCACATTGTCGAGGGTGTAGAGACCCTGATAGCGCGCCTTAAGGCGATCGAGCACTTCAAGTGTAATGTTGTGCTCTATGCTGCCAATGTCAGCGCTCACAAAAACAAGGCGTTTGCCATCGTCAGGTTCTGCGATGATGAACGCCCGAGCCCGCTGACGAATATGAAGACCTTCGGTCAGCTGGTCCTCGCGACCAAAGCCCCACATCTGAATACCAAAGGCTGGACCGGTAATGTCGGTCATTCCCCGACCGATGAGGTATTCAGCTGCCTCTGCCCGGACACCTGATGTTCCAACGAACAGTACCAGCGTCAATAGACATTTGATTATCAGATGGTTCATCTTGCTGCGTGCCCCCAGATGCCAATCACAATTGGCAGCATCTTTAAACATGGGCACATAAAAAGCTAGTTTTGACTATCTATCCTTGATCGTCCTCACAGCAGCTTCTCAAGCCACATCACATCCCAATAGCGGTCAAACTTCCGTCCGACTTCAGAATAGGTTCCCACCGGTTCAAAGCCGAAACGCTTATGAAGCGCGAGCGATGCGTCGTTTGGCAGAGTGACCCCAGCAAGCGCCCGGTGCACATCTTCTCCTTTAAGAGCGTCGAAAAGCCGGGCATAGAGCGCGGACCCCAGGCCCTGACCACCGGCTTGAGGATCAAGGTACACACTCACTTCAACCGAGGTTCCATACGCCGCTTTTGGGCGATAGGCACCGGAGCAAGCCCAACCCAGAACTGCTTCGTCCCTTGCTGCAACAAAGCACTGATGACGACCGCTTGTGCCTAACTTCTGCATCCAATAAGCGCTGTCTTCATCCGTCTTTTCTTCGATGTCGAAGGTGATGGGGGTCTCGCGAATGTAGTGATTGTAGATGTTGTTAATCTGGGGAATGTCGGCGTTCACCGCCCAGCGGATGGTGACGTCGCTCATGCAGATAACTCCTGCAACAAGGTCGGCAATTGTTCCGGCAAGTCCTCCGCGATCAAGCCCCGGCCCACTCTACGGCCTGCTTCCCCGTGCAGCCAAACCGCTGCAGCCGCAGCTGAGAACGCAGGCATGCCCTGAGCGAGGAGACCCGTGATCATGCCTGCCAACACATCGCCTGAGCCTGCAGTGCCAAGTTCCGGTCCAGCGTTCGAGTTGATTACTGCCCTGCCGTCGGGGGATGCAATAATGGTATCGGGGCCCTTTAACACGATTACCGCGTGAGCGATCTTTGCTGCGGCCGATGCCCGTTCGAGTTTCGACCCGTCCAAATCAGGAAAGAGCCGTTTGAACTCACCTTCATGGGGTGTGAGCACAACCGGTCCGGCAAAATAGTTCTCTATCGCGACCAAAAGATCACGCGGGATTGCTTCAAAGGACGTCAATGCATCTGCATCAAGTACCGTCGCCGCGCCTGACGTCAGTGCCGCTTGAACATTCTCACGCGTCTCTGCCCCAACACCATTTCCTGGACCAACCAGGATGGCGTTTTTGCGCTTGTCATCCAGCAGGGCGGTGAGTCCCTCTGCGCCCTCAAACCTTTGCAGCATGATCGCTGTCAGATGCATCGCATTTACTTGAAGTGCACTTGGCGGCGAGGCAACAGTGACAAGCCCTGCCCCAATCCGCAGAGCGGCCCTTGCGCCCAGACGCGCTGCGCCGGTTGCACTCGCGCCGCCAGAGATGGAGACAGCGTGGCCTCTTGAATATTTATGGCCACCTTCATCAAGATCAGGAAATTCGGCCTGCCAAACAGAGGGATCGTTTTCGGTCAAGGTGATGTCAAGTTCACCGAGAGCGCCCGCTTCAATGCCGATATCTGCGACAATGATCTCTCCGCAATGATTACGACCGGGCAGCAGAAGATGTGCTGGCTTTTTTCTGAAGAACGTCACGGTCAAAGCCGCACGAAATGCAGCACCTCGTACGCCCCCGGTATCTCCATCGATACCGCTAGGAACATCCACTGCCATAACCGGCGTGCCGCGCGCCGTCGCTGCGTCCACGAGTGCTTTGGTTGTTCCTTCCAAATCTTTTGACAGGCCGGCACCAAACAAGGCATCGACGATCAGCTCAGCATTGTCGATTGCATCGGGTGTCAAAGAATAAACGGGTCCGTTCCACCTATGTGCCACATGTCCCGCGTCACCCTGAAGCGCTTCTCGCTCTCCCATAAGAAAAATGGATACACCCCACCCGGCCTGCCGCAGCAGACGTGCGATAACAAACCCGTCTCCTCCATTATTGCCAGGGCCACAGAGGACCGCGACCTGGCACCGGTCAAAACGTTCCTTGATGGCGTCAGCGCAGGCTTTGCCTGCCGCTTCCATCAGGGTGATTCCACTTATGCCGCGGGCAATGGCCCATCGGTCGGCGGCGTACATTTGATCAACAGTCAATATCTCACTCATCAGGTGAGTATAGGCGTCTTGCGATGGCGGAAAAAAGGCATCGTTGGCTCTAAGGGGTCGGTCCATACCTCTGCGCGTATTGCTTAGGTGTCATGCCGCTGGCTCTTGCGAATTGTTTTCTGAATGCGCTTTCATCAGCAAAGCCAGTAGCCAGCATCAAATCTGGCACAGGTGCGGCAGTTGTTTCGATCAGCCGTTTGGCGACCCCCATTCTAATCTGATTGATAAATGCTTTAGGGGTCACGCTCGTGGTTTCCGCGAGACGTCGTTGTAACGTTCTTGACGTTAAGCCTAGTTCGGATGCGACGTCGCCCACTGTAGGTAGGTCTGGCAACGAACCCAGGACGATCCGTTCGATGCGCTTTTCAAGCGGCGGTTTTGCTTTCATCAATTCCATCGTCCGAAATGCGGACTGCGAAGGCGGCGACCTCTCGATCATTGCAAATTTGGCGACCAGCGAGGCTAATGAACGAGACTTCAGCCTCTCGATCAGATGAAGACCTAGATCGAGGTGGGAATAAGGTCCTGCCGCACAGATAATGCCGTTGTCGTCGGTAAGCGTTTGCTCCTCACTCAGGTGAATATCCGGGTAGTTCTCTTTCAATTGGCTTTGCGCCCACCATGTTGCTGTTGCTTTCCGTCTCTGCAGGAGGCCAGCTTCTGCGAGCAGAAAAATAGCGCTACATTGTGCGGCGATCACACCGCCGGCCGACGCCCAACGCCGCAACACATCTGTTTCTGCGACTCTCGCTTTAACAGCCGTGCCGAGATCAAGCCCCTTGGTCATACAGCCCGGCACCACAAGCAGATCGCCCTTCTTTGCTGTGGGTAGCTTTCGCGCCACTGGTAGCGCTATTCCCTCTTCGGTCAGAACAGGCTCTGCTGACAAGCCGACAATTATGGGATTGAACTGTGACACTTTTTTTCCCAGTTCCAGCGAAATGCGGTTTGCTAGATTGAATATTTCGGACAGGCCCAAGACGGCTGACCCAACGCACCCGGGTAAAGCCAAAATGTAGATCTGTTGCATGAAATGGCCCTCAGCAGGTTTGTCGTATTTACCCATATATTTGTCTTTTTCGCCAATGGTCAACCGGGAAGTTCTGCGCAAAGTTCGGGACAAATTCGCAATCCAGAGGTTCAGACATGCAAAAAGCTTCCCCTACCCCAACATTGAAATTGTTGCGCGGCGTCCTGGTCTTCAAAATCGGTGTGACTGTGCTTCTTTGGGCCGGACCGCTTCTTTCGTTTCCGGTCTCGCTGTTTGAAACGCTCATGGGCGAAGCCCCAGCCCCCATCAGCTATGCCCGCCTGCTAGGCGTCGCTTATCTGGCGCTTATCGTGAATTATGCAGGCGGCTTCGTCCAAGCGACACGGGGATCGATTCCTTGGGTCACGATCTGGACGGGGCTTGTAAGCAATGGTGGCGGACTGCTGATGCTGGCCTACCTGAACCTTTCAGGTGCGCAGCAAACGTCGCCACTCACACTTGTCTCTATGACGGCTCTCGCAATGATCGTAGCCGGCCTGACTGTTTGCACAGCTAGGCTAAGGTCTTCAGCTGGCGCAACACCAGCGACAGCCTAGTTGACTTTGGTTTCAGCCTCGGTGCCCTGCTCAAGTACGGAGAGCTTGTTGCCCTGCGTTTCAAAGACAGTGACAGAGCAATTGTCGGGCCGGAAACAAATGACCCGCGGATCGTCCAGTGCGTGACCAACCGCTGCATTGATGGCGATGAAGTGGGAGAAAATCACCGTGTCAGATTTCAGTTCGAGCAATGCATCAACCACGGACTGCTTCCAGCCGACCAGATTAAGATCATGACCGATGGGTGCTTCAGTCTCAGCCCAGGTTCCGGTCATGATTTCTCTCAACCAGACACCGCGTTCTTCAAGACTTAGGTTGGGTGACGGGATTTCAGCGACCCTGGGTTCGATGATCGTCGTTTGACCCCACGCAGCAGAAAGCGGCACGCTTGTTTCCTGACAGCGTCGCAACGGGCTCGACATAGTTGGGAGTGCCGATGCCTCGCGGGACATGATTGCTTTCGCTGCCGCCTCTGACTGCGCGCGTCCCAGGTCAGAAAGGCCTGGGTCTTTGTCTTCACTCCAGCCAGCCGCGGCTTCACCGTGTCGGATCATATAGATTCGTGCCATTCCAAACTCCCATGCCGCGGCAGGAAAACTGTCGACCCTATCGACAGAACTCAATGCGGCGAATAACGTTCCAATATGTCAATGCGGAGGGAATAGCATGTCCGACCAAAGCGGTCCAAATAGTGGCTCCAACAATTCAGATATCGTCAAACTGATCTATTTACTCAATTTCGGTGGATTTGTGACCGGGGGCCTCACAACGATTATCGGGTTGGTCATGGCCTATCTCCGACGTGCAGATGCTGATGATCTAACCGAGACGCATTTCACCTATCAGATACGCACCTTTTGGATCGGCTTGCTCTACTTCACCATCAGCGCGATCTTGTTCGTCTTCGTGATCGGCATGCTCACCATGGTCGCCACGGCCATCTGGGTGATCGTGCGAAACGCCAAAGGGTTCTTCTCGATGAACGACAATGAACCTGTGCCTGATCCTGAAACCTGGCTTTGGTGACAAAAAAGCGGCTCCAAGAGCCGCCTTTTGCAGTTGAGGTTCCGCTCTGGAGTTCATGTGAGCGTGAAAACGTTGAGCCCGGTGTCTGTGTTTTCAACGGTCCCAGGGCGGCCAAGGCTTTCCTGATTGAGCAAGCTTTGAATGTCGGCCTCAGCAGTGACATGCGATACGAACCGTGCATTGTCTGCATCCAGGCGTCCCATAACGATGCAAAATTCTGGGCCATTGCGACCGTGCATCACAGTGAAGGTTTCGATCTTCGCTGCGCCGTTTGGTTTTTCTTCGACACGCGGATGGTCCATCGCATCAAGCTCCGCCTGATAGTTTGCCGGGTTCTCCCGTTTCCAGGGTCCCTCAGTCGGCGTCGTTGAATAGAGGCCCATACCGTGCTTCGTCACATAATATCCATTCGACGTGCACATGCCCTTCTTGCCAGGATTGGCACGCAGTTTCTCAACCATGGTTGCGATGGAGTGCATGACGTAATTGTTCCCGGCACCACCGAAGTAAGGCAGGCCGCCTGTAACAGTCAGGGAACGCGGGTCCCCTACTTTGATACCGAGCTCCTTCATGCCGATTTGCACCGCACTCGGGAAGCAGGAATAGAGGTCCATGATATCGATTTCATCAATTGACCAGCCGGCCTGCGCAAAAGCCTTCTGTCCCATCGTCCGGATAGCCGGGCTTGAGTGGAAGTTCTGGCGCTCGGTCAGGAACCAGTGGTCGTTCGCATCGCCGGAGCCGTGGAGATAGACCCACTTGTCTTCTGGCACGCCAAGCTCTCGAGCCTTCTCAACAGACATCATGACGACGGCGGCAGCCTGATCGACTGCCATGATCGCGTTCATATATTTTGTGTAGGGGTAGCCGACATAGCGGTTGGCATCACTTGGCGTTGCAATTTCTTCCGGTGACCGCTCAATGGGAAACCAGGCTTGAGGATGCGAGGCAGCAACTTTCGTGAAGGGCGACATCAATTCCCCAATGAACATCTGGTGGTCTTTGACAGACCGTCCTGCTTCTCCGCGCAGTGCATTCTCAAAGAGCGGATAACAATTCACCGGATGCTGAAGCTTGTGAAGGTTTTCAACCTTGGTCGCCCCCTCTTTTTCATATCCGATGTCGATCCGGTTACCGCCAGGGTCGTCGTTCCAGCTCTCAGGCGTCTTGCCTGCCATCAGGAGCTTTTGCATGGAGCCGAAGCACTCAACGCCAGCAAGAAGAACCACGTCCTGATCGCCTTCTGCAATTTTTTCCGCGGTGTAGTTCACCAGCAGCTGGGGCGTGTTGCCTCCAGTTGGGCCATAACAGGTGTTTGCCGGTGTTGCGCCCAGCTTATTGGCAAGAGTCTGGGGCAGATTGGCGTATTGACTGATGGGCAGCTCACGGCTGCCAGGACTGTCAATCACAAAGCGGGTGCAGGTGATGGTGTCGAGCTTGCCAGTCAACTCGGTAACCGCCGTGTCCGCAAGTGCAAGCTTTGCGGCATCCGCCATTAGTGAAGCAGGGTCTTTGACCTTATCCAGGTCTTTTTCTTTTTGAACTACCTGCCCACATCCAACCAGGATAGGCGTGCGCGGATCTACCATCCGATTACTCCCGTTTGTTTTGCTCTCACGACTAATTGCCCGTGAAGATAACGATAGGCCCTGCGCTGTCCAGTGGGCCGATATGACGTCGCGTCTTGTGCCACTCACGCGCTGTCACAGAAATGTCAGGTGGGTTCAGTTGGATTTTCGATGAACGCACGTATCTACTGGATAACCTCAAAAAGGGCTGCACCATGACCGACCAAGAAAAAAACCCAACGCCAATAAAAGTCACCCTCTATCGATGGGCCGGACAATGGGGACCTTTCAAAATAAAAATTCCTTGCGGCGAATGTGCCCTTACGGTCGATATCATTGAAGACACGATGGCCAATGAACTAAATGGCGTTCCCATCGAACTTGATGTCCGCGAATGGTTGTCAGAATGGTGGAAGCCACTCCGCAAAGGCGCCTGGCATGCGCCGATCGTTCTGGTTGAGGGAGAGGTTGTTTCAGAGGGCGAAGCGCTCAACCGCGGTGTGTTGGCTGAGAAAGTCATGAACATCGCCACCGAGCGTTTCGAGATAGAGGGCAATCAGGTTTTCGGCAAAGAGAATTGCCCGCACTGCATACGCGCAAAAAAATATCTGGACGACGCCGGGATCGAATACACCTACCATGACGTGGTGAAGAACCCGGGTCGTATGTATGAGATGTTTCCGCGCGTGAAAGCTCACATCGGTGAGAAGACGCCTGTCACCGTTCCCCAAATCTGGCTGAACGGAGGCTATATAGGCGGAGCAGACCAACTCTCCAAAATACTTGGTGTGAAAATTCCACCGCAAAAGGACCGAGCGCGCTCGTCGCTCTCCCCTTCACGCTGGTTTGGTCGACGTTCAAAAGCCGCGGCAGCTTAGCGCTGACGATTAATCCCCGCCCACAGGGCAATAAGCAATAGCGGCAACACCAATTCGACAATCATGAGCAAGATGAAAAGCGGATGCGGATGCCCCACTGTCATAAGAGACAGAAGTCGACCTGCACCACCTGCGAAGAATAGCCCTGAAAAAATGGGAACAAGTTTCAAGATCTCATCAAGGCTGCTTGCAGCTCGAAGTACAACAACTCCATAGGCAACCCAAAAAACTGAATAGAACCGAAGCTCGGAATCGACATTGGGCGATGACATGCCATCGAGTTCTTGTGGGTTGGACAAAAAGAAATTGATGAGCGCTGCAAAAAACTGCCCCGTGGCATCAGACCCTAGAAGCAACATCGACAGCCCGATGCCAATTGCCGCGGCACCCAGCACAACCAAGTTCACGCGCAAGAACAGTATCATCATGGCAGCTCCAACTCTGTTCGGTCCGAACGGTGGTCCAAACAGTTGCACACACAGGATTTGGTCCGCATAAGACAGATTGTCACGTGGAGACCGCACCACTCCAACATGACTCGCCTATTGCTAAGCTGCTGCTGGGGTGAAAGCGATACGACCTAAACTGGGTTCTTCTCGCGGTAGTCGAAAGCACTCAGGAGAAACCTTGCACCGAGGATCAGTGCATCCGCATTCACGCTGTGATCAAGACCCGGCATGATTTGTCCCGCGGCAACGATGCCCGCTTCTTGCAACGCCTCCAATGCCGGCGCTTGAGCGCTCGCCGGGACTATGGGGTCTGCATCTCCGTTGATGAGCATCACCGGAGGCTTGCAGGTTATCTCATCTGCCAACCGATCCCGCCCGACAAGACCACCTGCATACCCTAACAAGGCAGCTGGCGCGATGGCCTGCCTGAGGCCCGCATGCAGCGTCATCAACGTGCCTTGAGAAAAGCCCACCAATGCCAGCCTGTCAGCAGCTAGTCCCACAAAAGAGAGCTCCTGGTCGAGCGTTGGTTGAAGCTCGTCAGCGGCATTCTCAACTTCAGGGAAAAGAAGCGGATGGCCGGGAGGCAATCTGGGTATCCACTGAAAACCGCCTGGTGCATCTGGACAGGGCGTCGGCGCAGACGGCGCCGAGAAGGCGACATCCGGCATGGACTTCGCCCAATAGTCAGCGAAGGACATGAGGTCGGCTCCGTTTGAGCCAAGGCCGTGCAGAAACACGATAAGCCATTTTGCCTCACCGCTTAACGCTTCTCTTCGGAGAGGTTCACTCATCCGAAAAACCGCTTCAGGCGGAAGACACTCTCTTCGAGCACTTCAGGTTGTTTCGAGAAACAGAAGCGAACCATGTTTCGTGGAATACCGACGCCACCCTCACGTGGCTTGTAGAATGGACTTACCGGGATAGCGCTGACGCCAGCGTTTGCGGTTATCTCTTTGCAGAAGTCCAGGTCGGTCCCGTTATAGCCAAGGCCGGAGATATCGGTTGTCACGAAATAGGTTCCATCAGAGCGAACGACATCAAAACCGACCGCCGCCAGACCTTTGGACAGCAGATCGCGTTTCTGCTCCAGGTCGGTCGCCAGGTTTTGGAAATAGGCATCCCCCTGCCCGAGCCCCCAGGCCACTGCCAGCTGAAACGCCGGGGGCGTTGTGAATGTCACAAACTGGTGCGCCTTGTTGACGAGCGCCAGCAGGTCTGGCGTGGCGGTCACATAGCCAATTTTCCACCCCGTCAGAGAAAATGTCTTTCCCGCTGAGGCAATGCGTACGCAACGGTCTCGCATGCCAGGCAAGGCCATCATCGTCTCGTGGGCTGCTCCGGTATAGACCAGGTGCTCGTAGACCTCATCGAGGATCACATAGGCATCATGCTTTTGCGCAAGATCTGCGATGCCCTGGAGCTCGGCTTTGGAGAAGACCTTGCCTGTCGGGTTCATGGGCGTGTTCACAACAATGAGCTTGGTCTTGTCTGAGAACGCACCAGCCAGCACCTCCAGATCAAGATCCCAATTGGGCGCCTCCAGCCCAACCGTCACAGCGCGCGCACCTGTTGCCTCAACCATGGGCAGGTAAGAGTCATAGAAGGGCTCAATGAGGATCGCCTCGTCGCCAACGTTTAAGAGCGCCAGGAAACAATCGGCCAATGCCTCCGTTGCGCCTGATGTCACGAGAGTCTCCGTCTGCCAATCGACATTCAGCCCATAGAAACGCGAGTCATGATCTGCGACCGCTTTTCGAAGCTCAGGAAGCCCCATAGAAGGCGGATATTGGTTGGGTCCGGCCATGATGGCCTGGGCCGCCCGTTCGCGAAGCTCCACCGGTCCCTCGTCATCCGGGAATCCTTGACCCAGATTGATGGCCCCATGTTCCATCGCCATTGCCGACATGGTGCTGAAGATTGTCGTCCCGAGCCCTGAGAAGACTGTGTTTCCTGGCCGCATTGCTCCCCCAAATGAACTGATTTCATGTGCCGCGGAGCATTTCAGAGGTTCGGAGATCGAGCAATGACCAGCTGCACAAAGCTCGGAAGACTATTTTTTGTGCATCTGCCTATTTTTTGTGCTCAATATCTGCTCAGGAAATGAGCGACATATACTAGATACTCATGCAAATTATTGATTTTAAAGGGCTATTTGCAGCCCAATGCATTGGCATAGCTTGTGCTAACTATGTATTACCGCGGCGCGGCGGTGGCGCGTCACATTGCAAGCTACTTGGGCAAGCTTTACAGGATTGCACCGGATAAGAGCGAAAAGCATGGCTCACCGGTCGGTCAGGAAACAAAACGATGAAAAAAATCGAGGCAATCATCAAGCCGTTCAAGCTCGACGAGGTGAAGGAAGCACTTCAGGAAGTTGGGCTGCAGGGCATCACCGTGACCGAAGCTAAGGGCTTTGGACGTCAAAAAGGCCACACAGAGCTCTATCGAGGCGCTGAATATGTGGTCGATTTTCTGCCAAAAGTGAAAATCGAGGTGGTACTCGACGACGAAACCGTAGAAAAAGCGGTTGAGGCCATTCAGAATGCGGCCCGAACAGGACGCATCGGCGACGGGAAGATCTTTATTTCCTCCGTCGAAGAGGCCATCCGCATCCGCACCGGGGAAACCGGCGACGAAGCAATTTAATACCACACGCCCCTCCCGAGGGGTTTGTGCAAATCCAACCGGTAGGCAAAAGCCTGCCATTACTTTCGAGACACAGCAGGGAAAGAGAACACCATGGCCGATGCCGCCGCTGTCCTACAGACAATCAAAGACAAAGACGTGAAATATGTGGACCTTCGGTTCACCGACCCACGCGGTAAAATGCAACACGTGACCTTCGACATTGCGATGATCGAAGACGAAGACTTTTTCAACGACGGACAGATGTTTGACGGATCATCGATTGCTGGTTGGAAAGCGATCAATGAGTCTGACATGGTGCTAATGCCGGACTGCTCAACAGCTACCATCGACCCATTCTACGCACAAACAACACTTGCAATCTTCTGCGATGTAGTTGAGCCACAAACAGGTGAGCTTTACGACCGCGATCCACGCGGCACAGCAAAGCGCGCAGAAGCGTACCTGAAGAGCACTGGCATCGGTGACACGGTCTATTTTGGCCCTGAAGCAGAATTCTTCGTCTTTGACGATGTGCGTTTCTCATCCTCGCCTTACAATACGGGCTTCGTTCTCGACAGTGTTGAGCTGCCGGACAATATGGGCACCGAGTACGAAATGGGGAACATGGGCCACCGTCCTCGGACCAAGGGTGGTTACTTCCCCGTGAACCCAATCGACAGCGCACAGGACCTGCGATCTGAGATGCTCTCGACAATGGCTGAAATGGGCGTCGAAGTTGAAAAGCATCACCACGAAGTGGCGGCGGCTCAGCACGAGTTGGGCATGAAGTTCCAGACCCTCACCACGGTCGCCGACCATCTGCAGATCTACAAGTATGCAATCCACAATGTGGCGCACGCTTTTGGCAAGTCTGCCACCTTCATGCCGAAGCCTGTCTTTGGAGACAACGGTACAGGCATGCACTGTCACCAGTCGATCTGGAAAGACGGCAAGCCAACATTTGCTGGTAACGGTTATGCGGACCTTTCAGAATCCTGCCTCCACTATATTGGTGGCATCCTGAAGCACGCGAAGTCACTCAACGCTTTCACCAATGCCTCAACCAACTCCTACAAGCGTCTGGTTCCAGGCTACGAAGCCCCGGTTCTCCTCGCCTATTCAGCGCGTAACCGTTCTGCCTCCTGTCGTATTCCATACGGCACGTCGCCTGCTTCCAAGCGGATCGAAATCCGCTTCCCGGATCCAACCGCCAACCCATACCTCGCTTTCTCTGCGATGATGATGGCCGGCCTTGATGGCATCCAGAACAAGATCCATCCTGGCGATCCAATGGACAAAGACCTCTACGCACTTCCACCAGAAGAGCTGGCTGACATTCCAACAGTTGCCGGTTCTCTTCGTGAAGCGATCGAAAGCCTGGACGCTGACCGCGACTACCTCATCAAGGGCGACGTGTTCACCAACGACCAGATCGATGCTTACATTGAGCTGAAGATGGAAGAAGTTGAACGTTACGACATGACGCCTCACCCAGTTGAGTTCGACATGTACTATTCCGTCTAAGCACGGATCTGCATTTACGGAAAAGGCCGGTGTTTTCATCGGCCTTTTTCTTTGACCGAAGCACCTTATTTAATTATTTTGTTAAATAAGGTGCGAAAGCGCCCCCTAAAACAAGAGGCGCCGATATGAAGCTTTACAATGCCAACGCCGGGAACCCAAAACGGGTTCGAATATTCATCGCCGAAAAAGGGATCGATATTCAACGGGTCGATCTTGAGGCCGGAACTGACACACGCACGGATGAATTCCGCAAGGTAAATTCCCTCCAAGAACTGCCGGTACTGGAACTCGATGACGGAAACATCATCACTGAAAGCGTCGCCATTTGCAGATACCTCGAAGCGCGTTTTCCTGAGCCTCCGCTCATGGGGCGCGACGCCTTCGAACAAGGTGCCATAGAGATGTGGAGCCAACGAATATTCCATCAGCTGTTTCTGCCGCACGGTCACTACGTGCGCCACACCATCCCTTTGTTCAAAGACGTGGTCAGGCAGATACCAGAATTCGCCGCCGCAGAACGCGCGGTCATTCCGCAAAGATGGGAATGGCTGAACGAAGAAATGTCCGACGGGCGCCTCTTCATCGCCGGGGACAATTTCAGTATGGCGGACATTCACGGCATGGTGGTTCTGATGCTCGGCGGCTTCTTTGATCTTCATATACCGCCAGCGTGCACCTTCGCCAATCGGTGGTCAGAGAGAGTCCGCACCCGTCCAAGCTGGGATTCATAGACCATCCGTCCACTGATGTTTATCCAAACACTTTGTCTCATTTTTTACTCTGTTTACTGATTTATTGCGGCCGCAGAAAGTAGGTCAGCACTGCAGACTCATAGTGCGACGCGACGTCACATCGCACGATTCCCTTGACACGAAGCCGATTCCTTGCTACAAAGTTAATGCACATTCAGAAGGAGGTTTCGAAGATGACCCCACCTGCGAAGCGTAGCGTAGCTTGAAAACACTGGCGTATATGTCACGTTCAAGCAGTGAGAAATTCCAAGATAGATTGAAGCGTAGAGTCCGATTGACGTGTGCAGACGCGCAGCTCAAACGCAAAGGATTTTAGGCCAGATAGCGCAACACATACCTTTAGCCACAGCTGCATCAAGCAGCGTCGGTCTCTAGACATACGATGAAAAGCCCGGCTCTTTAGCATGGGCACGTGCGAGCAGCACAAAAGCAACCCCGTCCCAGGTCGCCGACCTGAGGAGATCGGGGTTGCGTTGTTTTTGAACTCCGTCCCTCCAGAACCGCTCGCCCTACCGACCTAACTGAAATCTCATATCGTCCGCAATGGATATACTGCGGCATACGCCAGCATTAATCAGGTGCTACTTGAGCTCACGCCGCAGTTCCTCAACGACCCTTTCTAGCGGTATTGAACTTGGCGGGTCTTTCTGGAGAGCAGGATCAGCGCTACTGGCCTGCAGATCATTAACCGTTGGCGCACCAAACCCCAGCTCAGGCACAACCCAATCAATAGGTGTCGACCACCACTTGTGCTGTTTGTTTTGCTCCAACTCATTCAGCCGTGTCGCAATTCCGTCCAGGGGTGTACGTGACTTTGGTGCAATTGAGACAACATCGAACCAGGATTCCGCGCGGTAACAAAACCTATAACGCATCCCTTCGTCGTCTGAGTAAGCAAGCAGCACGCGGTACATATCACCTGCCGCATGTCGAAGCCCCATGGCAGTAATCGCCCTATCAATCTCAACAACCACCAAATCGTCCGCCTCAAAGCGTGTGACACGCACGCCCTCGCCTGCGTCAATTTTTCGAATATCCTCTACAACCTGGTCGCGTCTCTTCGCCCAGCCGTTTTGGATGGAAAACGGGTCCTCCAAGAGTTTTTCCTGCAAGAGCCTGAAACAGTGCTGATAGGCCTCTGCCATGTTGGTCAGGTGCTGCGCAGTTATCGGCGCTCCATAGAAAGGCTCAAAGCTTTCAACCTCCTTCATAAGAGTGAGCTCCAAGACCAACGCATCCGGACCCGTCCACATCGCCAGATCACCGTTGGCCGCTGTTCGCAGGATCAGGTCCTGGTGCTCCAGAGCAAGGTCTGGATTGAGGACGCAGAACGCTGAGAGCACCCCGTCTGCATCGATATGATTGTTCGTGACAACCGAGTACTCGCCCAACAATTCCTGCCGCTGAGCTCCGGTCATCCCAGCAAGCATCAGAGCGGAACCGGTTGTTAAATCATGGCGGAGCGGCGCAGGCGTCGAATGTCCTGGCCAGTGGCTGATCGTCCGATATCCGTCCGCATAACCATCTACCATGAGCGTCTGTTCAGGATCCAACCCGGCATGAAAGGATTGAAATTGAATATCAGACATCGCGCATCTCCTTCTGTTTACAGAAGGAGACACCTCTTTGCCCATTAAGTAAAGTTTTTTCTTTTTTTATTAAGCCGGGAGCCGCTCCGCGAAGAGCCGTGCGTAAAGACGCGCTCGGGCGTTCAGGTCGCCCGGTTCAACCCAATTTCGGTCCATCCGTTCCCATTCATTCCGCTCCGGATCCAGGCCTAAGTCCTGAAGGTAATCACCGTCAGCAATGAAGAATTGTCGACGGTAGCCAAGCAGATAACCACCATGCTCTCTCTTAATGTCGACTGCTTCTTTGTAGTCCGCCAACCAGATGTTCTGGTGCACCATCATCCGTTTCGGACAAAGGATGGTGCCAAAATCTCCCCCACCCTCATCACCTTCCATCGCATGAGCCAAAGCCGCCCAGGTTCGAAACCCAAGCTCCATGGCAATGACGTTAAGGCACAGACGGCGTTTGACCTGCCCGATCAGTTCCTGGTCCGTTGACGATGCCATTCCCGGCAGCGCGCGCATGCGCCCAACATGAACAGACGAGCCTTTTTCGACTTGCTTGTGCAGTCTACGGGCTTTGGACTTTAGAAATGTCAGGACATCTGTGACTGTTTCGCCCAATGGATGGGTCTGTTGGGGATGGACCTGCCGGGGATGGGTCTGCGGTTTTTCTGACTCCATAGACCCAAAAATTTTGGACATGGGCGTCACTCTCCTTATCGCCCCTCTTCCGCTCCATGGGGTCACAAGAAAGCAACATGCCGAAATCAGACGGTCGCTCAACAGATGGGCGGGTGCTTTCGCTTTTGGCGGACCAGGCGCGCCCGCAGCGCCTTGCCCGCGTCTTCTACGTCGCTCGGACGTACTTAGCAAGCCGTATTAGGTCCTCACAAACCTGGAGGTGCGCGGATCGTCCAACACATAGAGTGTGTATTCATCGTAGAACTTCTCGCGCCCAAGCTCCTGAATACGCAAATGTTCTGGATGGGTCCGCCAGGCTTCCAGAGCCTCCGCACTCTCCCACTCATGAACGGACACCCGCTCGCCATCCTCAGCGAAGTATCCCTTCCAAGAGATGAAGCCCGGCATGGCGCGGGCAATCTCCCCCATCTCGTCAGCCAAAGCGTAATACTCTTCAGCGTTTTCGGGTCTCACCTGCGCCCGGAAAATGGCGACAATCATGGCGTCTCACCTCCTCGACAAATCAAATCCAATAGAAAGGCTGCACGGTCTTCCACGGAAGCCTTGGGCAGGACAATGGGATCATACCCAAACTCTTTAAAACTCATTTCAAGGCGTTCGTATTCTTCGACTGCTGAATCAAAGCTCGTTTTCCGCTCTGCGTCATTCCGGAAAATCTCTGGCCAGGGCGGCGTCAGAAAGACAAAGTCAGCATAGCGCCTGGTGTCGATGAGGCGCTGGTGTTCAGCGCGAAGGCGCCCGCTGATGGAAGAGACAAAGGAAATCGCATCGATGAAAGACCGGTCGTAGAAAACCGGTCCGTCCAGAGAGGCCGCTTGCTCGAATGCATCAACCGACCTCTCAATCGCTTTGATGGCAAACGCCTCAGGGTCCACCCAAGGCAGAGCGGAGCCTCTTATCTCCTGTTCCTCACGAACAATTCGGCGACCGGGTTCCTCGAACGTTGGGAACCCTCGCCGCCGCAACACTTGCAATAGTGTGGACTTGCCGCCGCCGGAACAGCCCGACAACACGTAGCGTATAGGTCTGCTCACGTCAGCACACTCAGCGAACTCCCGCCTCCTCGAGGTGTGGGCCCAACCGCCCAGCGATCCACGCAAAAAACATGCGATAATCACTCACAAGAGACCAGAGTGGATAGGTGAAGGTCGCTGGCTTGTTCTTCTCTATCGTGAAGTGAGCAACCCAGGCGAAGAAGTACCCTGACAACGGGGCGGCGAGAAGCCACCATGCATTGACAAAGATCCCCATACCGAGTGCTGCAATGGAAAGCGCTGTTCCGATATAGTGCATTGTGCGGCAGCTCGAAACAGAATGCTCTTGCAGATAGTAGGGCCAGAACTCCGCATAGGTTGCAATCCGGCCATTCTCACTTGTCTCAACTGACATGACACATCTCCTTATGGTTCGAGTTCACGCAGGGTCTGCAGATTTGGCGACCACTGCCGACCGAGACCCTTTGCCCTGAAACACTGGCCAGGCCAGCTGTTCACCCAAGGTGACGGGCTCAAGGTTTTCAACGCCAAACTCTTTTGGCACCTGACGTGTAATCTTTGCAGTCCCGAACAATACATCCCAGAAAAAGAGCAGGTTGCCGAAATTGCCTTTGTAGTTGGTAACGCCGTCGTCCTTGTGGCGTCCATGGTGGGCAGAATGGGTGGCTGGTGTGGAGATTGTGCGCTCAACAATCCACATAATAGGTGACAGCCATTTGATTTTGTAGAGTGGACCATCCCACCTCACGTCAGAGTGGGCACCGAAGATCACCAGCATTTTGACGACAAGATAGAAGGCGTAGACGTAGCCAAGGCCCATATAGATCAGCACTCCGGCGAACCAAATGCCCGGCATCATCGCGTAGTAGAAAAGGTTATTCCGGTATACGACGCGTACGCTCAGATACTCAGAATTGTGATGTGACCGGTGAAGGTTGTAGAGCCAGGGGAACGTGTGAGACGCCCTGTGCCACCAATATTGCGTCATATCTTCAAAAACGAGCAAGATCGCCACTTGGGCAATGATCGGAAGGCCGATCAGCATGTTCTCTGTGCCAGGCGCAAAAGTGCTGGTCAGCCATGTCGCTGAAAACAGGACCATTGGCTGTGTGAAAGCAATGAGCGCAAACGTTGAGACAATCTCGACTTTGGCATCGTCTGGCTTTTCACCCTCTTTTTTGAAGAATCCCGTCCTGATGGCCTCTGCCACTGCAAACGCGATGTAGAACCCCAATATCAACATTATTTCCGGTTTCATGCCGACCTCCTCTGGTTGCAGCCCCTTGATAGGCGACCTGAATTCGCTAAAATGTATAATATTTTACATTTGGAGGTTTTTTGTCCGGTCGGCTCGATTATGGACTTCCTGGGCTTCAGGAGACCCTTCCCGACACTTTGCGGGAGGCGCTCTACGATGCAGCTGTTTCTCTCAAATATTCAGACGGACAATTGATACAGGCACGAGGAGACACGGATCCGTCGCTGACCATCGTCAAATCGGGAGCCGTCAGATTGGGGCAAATCGGCATCGACGGCAGCTATGCCGGGATGGCGGTAATGGGACCCGATCAGTTCTTCGGGGAATTTACGATTTTCGGCGGACTTCCGCGTGAGTTCGACGCGGTCGCTGTTGGTCCAACGGTGATTGCGAAGATAAGCAAAACACGGTTTGACCGTCTCCTCGATAAACATCGAGGCATCAGATCCTATTTCCTGGCGTTCCTTGCACAGCGCCTACATGCCGCACTTACATTTGTTGATGACCTACGACACTTGCCGCTTAACGCCCAAGTCGCCAAGACCCTCAATATGATGCACCAGGCCGACCGCAAAAACCCGGTTATCAAAGTCACTCATGAAGAGCTGTCCGAAATTCTGGGCGTAACCAGGGCGTCGATTAACAAGGCCCTTCGGCAGCTCGAAAAAATCGGGTTGATTGAGCGGGCCTACGGACGGATCGAGATACCGTCCTCTGCAAAACTGGATCAGTGGGTTCAAAGTCAGTCCAGGCCGAACGCTGCAGAGAGCTGACAGATAGTCATAACTTTCCTTTGGCGGACTGCTCCCCCTAAACTGTTCGCAAAGCGTCACGTATGGAGGAAACCATGGCTGCTGCGACCCGTAAAACCAGTGCAAAAAAGAAAACAGTCAGCCGAAAGAGCCCGTCGACAAAAAAGCCAGCCCCCTCCATGAAAGAAGCCACACTGATTACCGGCGCATCGGGCGGTATTGGGGAGGCGCTTGCAGGTGAGTTTGCAAAGGGAGGCTCGAACCTAATCCTTGTTGCCCGGTCAAAAGACAAATTGGAGGCCATTGCTGCGCGCCTGATGGATGAACACGGGATTGCAGCCATCGCTCTCCCCGCGGACCTCTCCAAACCCAATGCGGGCCGAAAACTGTATGAAGCGGTGATCTCCAAGGGTGTTCATGTGGAGACCCTGGTCAATAATGCAGGCGTGCTGGAAATGGGGGCCTTCGCCGATATCCCCACCAAGCGGCATCTGGAACTGACCCACCTAAACATCACGACGCTCACAGAGCTCACAAGCCTGTTCGTGCCCGGCATGGTAGAGCGGAAGGACGGCCGGATCCTGAATGTCGCGTCTATCGCTGCATTCCAGCCCATCCCATCGCTTGCAACTTATGCGGCGACGAAAGCCTATGTCCTGTCGCTCACGGAATCCTTGTCAGAGGAACTCAAACCCCACGGGATTACGGCTACAGCGCTCTGTCCTGGCGTGACCGCCACCGACATGGTCGCGAGCGCGAAGGAGAGTAATGAGACAGCAGCCAAAATCCCCGATTTTATGGTGTCTGACGTCGCCGGCGTTGCGGCCGAAGGCTACGCCGCTTGTATGAAGGGTGAAGTTATCCGTGTTCCGGGTGTGGTCAATTTGGCCGCCGCCGTTGCAGGACGCGCCTCGCCCCGCTGGCTGGTTCGAGCCGTCTCCGGCGCGCTCGGTCGCCTCGCCCTTTAACACAGGGACATGAATCAACCCTTTGATTTCGCTACGGTTTAGGTCACACTATTTTTAAGCGGTCGGGGGACCGGGTTCTCGTCCAAGAGACCCATTTAACATTGAGGAACGCCGGAAGAACCGGTTCGATCGCTCATGCAAATGCGTGAGCTCAGGGAGGAAATAATGGATCACAATATTGGGCTGATGCTCGAAAAACGCGCGCATCTCAACCCCAACCTAGAAGGTTGCGTTGAGACCGAGAGCGGTCGCCGCTTCACCTATGCCGAGCTTGATGCCCGGTGCAACAAAACTGCGAACATGCTTTCGGGCCAGGGCGTTAAGCCAGGTGATCGCGTTGCACTGCTGATGATGAACGGTGTGGAGTTCATGGAATCCTTTTTCGCGATTGCGAAAATCGGTGCCGTCTGCGTACCGCTCAACTGGCGCCTGACACCGGATGAACTTTGCTTCATCCTGAAAGACAGTGGCGCCAAAACACTCCTATTCAGCTCAGACTTTGCCGAAGCCGTTGAAGATATCCATGGACGTGGTGGCGATGCCACAGACATCTCCCGCTGGATCAGCGTTGGCGAACGAACTGCAATCGCGGAAGACTATGATGCGTTGCACGAAGCCGCTGCTGACAGCCGACCCGCGATTGGTGCAACCGAAGATGACATGCTCTTCATCATGTACACTTCCGGCACAACAGGCCTTCCCAAAGGCGCTGTGCATACTCACAACTCTACGCTGTGGGGATCTCTCACATCACTTGCAACAAGCGATATGCAGCAGAAGGACAGGTACTTGCTTGTTCTTCCACTCTTCCATGTCGGTGCATTGAGCCCGCTCATCGCCTGCGTACATGGCGGAGGTACATCGGTCATCATGCGTGGCTTCGATCTCGACGCCATGTGGACCAATATCGAAGCTGAGAAGATCACTACTATGCTGGCGGTCCCCGCCATGCTGAACTTCATGCTCCTTTCTGGCGCAAAAGACACCAGCAACTATTCATCGCTCCGCTGGGTGATGAGCGGTGCGGCTCCGGTTCCGGTAACTCTGATTGAGACCTATGCTGGCATGGGGATCGAAATTCATCAGGTTTATGGCCTGACCGAAACCTGCGGCCCCTCTTGCTTGATCTCTCCAGATGACGCGATGGCCAAGGCTGGTTCAACCGGCAAGGCATTCTTCCATACCAACGTTCGGGTTGTAGATAGCGACGGCAATGACATCAAGGCCGGCGAAGTTGGTGAAGTCCTGGTCTCCGGCAAGCACATCATGAAAGAATACTGGAACCGCACCGACGCCACCGCCGAAACCATCGTTGATGGCTGGCTTCATACGGGCGATCTGGCGACCGTGGATGAGGAAGGGTTTGTCTATATCCAGGACCGCATTAAAGACATGATCATTTCCGGTGGGGAAAATATCTACCCGGCAGAAATCGAAAATGTGCTTTTGGCGCATCCCAAAATTCAGGACTGCGCAGTTATCGGTCAGCAGAACCAGCAATGGGGTGAGGTCTGCCTTGCCGTTGTTGTTCGCGAAGATGACAGCCTGACCGAAGCTGATGTCATGAAGCATTGTGACGGCAAGCTCGCCCGGTACAAACTTCCCAAGGGTGTCGAATTTGTTGATGCCATTCCGCGGAATCCAACAGGTAAAGCGCTGAAACGCATATTGCGGGATCAGTTCCCGGGCGAAGAAGCCAAAGCCAGCTGAAGTACACAGCTATTCCAATTCAGCCGGGCACGCATGTTTCGTGTCCGGCTTTTTTCATGCCGCTCTACATCCATTTGAGCCATCTGAAAAAAGTGTAGAGCCCGGTTGCCAAGGCGGCACTTACCCCACATACGATCCAAAAAGCGTAAGGAGAGTTGACGCCAGGAATACCGCCGACATTGACCCCCAAAAGGCCGGTGAGGAATCCGAGCGGCAGAAAAACGGCAGCAACTATTGAAAGAACGAGCATATTGCGGTTCATTTCCTCTGCACGCGATGCCACCCATGCATCATTAATCACTGTGGCCCGTTCTCTGGCGGCATCAAGTTCATCCACGAGGCGCACTGTCTGATCCGATATCTCACGTATCAAAAGCCGCTCCGTGTCTTTAAGTGGGGCCGCATCGATTTGACTGACTCTCTCGAGCGCAGTCCGCTGTGGCGCAACGTAGCGACGCACCACAATCAATTGCCGTCTTAGTTCGCTGAGCGTTGTACGTCCAGCTCCCCCGCCGCCGCCCGACAGATTTTCTTCCTCAAGTTCATCCAGCTGTTCCACCAACTTCATAACCATGGTCTCAATCTTGGCGGAGATGCGGTCAATCAATTCAAAAACAAACCGGCTGATTGTTGTCGGCGCATCATCGAACTCACAAGACTCTGAAATTTCGTCAACTGACAAAACATGCCGGACTTGAACGCTGATAATTCTCTTTGGCTCAATCCAAAGCCGCACTGAGACCATGTCATCTGGTTCCGCGTGCGTATGAGTATTCACGCCGCGCAAAACGAGCAGGAGCCCCCCGCCAATTTGCTGAGTCTTGGCTGAGTTTCAGGTGCCAGCAGGCCTTGAACGACAATAGGTGTGAGCCCAAGCTGACTAAAGACCTCAGCGTCGTCGAAAGGTTGGTGATTCTGCACCCGTATCCATTGGTACTCACCTTCATTTTCAACGTAGTTGCTGGGCAAGCCGTCCATAAGCACCGCCTGGCCCTCAGCCCCAATCGTGTAAGTAGAAACGCTGGTTTCACTTGGTGTTTTCATAGAGAGCCCCTGAATCCGCGACTCGTGTGAAGTGTCTCAATCTTATACCTCTGAGGCCAAGGAATCCGAGTAGCTCTGATGTGCAATCTGCCCCTAGGAATGCTAACCAATAATCATACTTTCGTTGCAGATTCGGTGCCGCGCCTGATCTGCAGGCCAATTCCCGGGGGGTGCGCGTGGCCAACAAGAAACTTGAAAACCGGTACGTCAATGATTTGCGCCGTCAGGAGTTTATCCTCGATTCAGCGCGCGGGTTCCGTATTCAGGCACTCCCGATCGTGCTGTCGGTGCTCTTCCTCGGCGCTATTGGTATCTCGGTTGCCTCTAGTTCTCTCATAGGGCCTCAAGGGGGCATTAACGCAACGCTGATCCTTGTCATGTCGGCGATCTTTGGCGGCTATATGGCGCTAAACATTGGCGCCAATGATGTGGCCAACAATATGGGTCCAGCCGTTGGCGGCAAAGTGCTCACGATAGGCGGCGCCGTTGCGATTGCAGTGGTATGTGAAGCTGCAGGCGCCCTTCTTGCCGGCGGTGATGTGGTTAGCACGGTTGCCAAAGGCATTATCAGCCCAGAAGATTCGGTAGACGAAGGTGACTTCGTTCTCCTCATGATGAGTGCTCTCATCGCGGCAGCCCTCTGGATCAATTTGGCGACAATTTTGAACGCCCCTGTCTCCACGACACATTCCATCGTCGGTGGTGTGCTGGGCGGCGGCATTGCTGCGGCTGGTCTCAGTGTCGTCAATTGGCCCACCATGGCCAGCATTGCAGCCAGCTGGGTTATCTCGCCTGTCCTTGGTGGTGTGATAGCCGCAGCGCTCCTGGCCTCCATCAAGGTCCTCATACTCAACAAAGAAGACAAGCTCGCAGCAGCGCGGACATGGGTTCCGGTGTTGATCGCACTTATGGCGGCGACGTTTGCAGCTTACATGGCTCTCAAGGGGTTGAAACGGATTTGGAAACCTGGCCTGGAGGAGGTCTTCCTCGTCTCAGTCCTTGCCTTTGTTATCGCGGGCGTTCTGTCCATTCCCTATATCAAGCGGCTATCGTCAGGTCTGCGGAACAAGAAGAAAGACATTCCGCGCCTGTTTCATCTGCCGCTCATTCTCGGGGCGGCGCTTCTTTCCTTCGCTCATGGCGCTAACGACGTCGCAAATGCCGTTGGGCCGCTTGCCGCCATTGCCTCTGTTGTTACTGAAACATCTGGCTTGCAGTCAAAGGTCGCCATCCCCTTCTGGGTATTGGCAATTGGGGGCGTGGGGATCGCCATTGGCTTGGCGCTGTTTGGGCCCAAGCTTATTCGTACTGTCGGCGAAAAGATCACCCGCCTTAACGCCATAAGAGCCTATTGCGTCGCCCTCTCCGCCGCAGTTACAGTTTTGATTGCGACGAATATGGGCTTGCCTGTGAGCTCCACCCATATCGCCATTGGGTCAATTTTCGGTGTGGGCTTCCTCAGGGAATATCTCGAAAATCCAAAGCGGAAAGAAGGTCGTCGGAAAGTTCTTCTGAGCGCAACGCCTGACGAAGCACTGCGTCAGCCTGCGATCCGTCAGAAGCGGAAGCTGGTGCGTCGGCGATTTGCTTATTCAATTGCTGCTGCATGGGTCATCACCGTTCCTGCAGCGGCAGCCCTGTCGGCAACGATCTATCTAATTTTGGCGATGCTGTGAAGGTCTGGTAACAGTGCTTCGAAACCTTCGAGCGCCCCATGGATGTCCGGACCGCCTGCGATTTTTCGCGCATCTGACAATGTCACCCAATGACGGTCTCTGTTTTTACGCTCAGGCCAGTCGTCATGCTGTTCAGAAAAATGCAAAGGGATATATGTGACGATCAAATCACGCGGACCATCAGACAATTGTTTGACCGCCTGAACGTCATGGGCAAACTGTTCCAGCATCCGGCCACGGATACCTGCTTCCTCATAAGCTTCACGAAGTGCCGCCTCAGCTGCGGTCTCGCCTTCTTCCACAGCCCCTTTAGGAAATATCCAGCGTTCATGTGTACGCGACGTGATCATCAGAACCAACGGCTCTGTCTCACGAATGACAAACGGGATAGCGCCAACCTGGCGTAGCATGACCAACTCCTAGATTGCAGAATTTTGCAAAACCTTACTAGCAATGCGTGCATTCTCTGCGGATTCGGCACCAATGCCAAGAGCAGTGCTATCTAACCCGCTTTTCCCACTCCTGACATGAACCGTCAGGAGGACATGCTAGAGTCTCCACGTGACGGATATGAAACGGGATGCCCACAAAAATGACGAGAAATTCTCAAATCCCATTTGAAGCCGATAGCGTTGCGGGTGTGTTCGATACTTATCAGGGCAAAGCCCGCCAGAAGCTTCTGGCGCTTCGCAGTTTGATTTTCCAAACGGCTGCCAAGACTGAAGGCGTTGGAGACTTGCAGGAGACCCTCAAATGGGGACAGCCCAGCTACCTGACGCCAGATACCAAAAGTGGCACGACTGTTCGGATTGATGCGATCAAGGATGATCCGGACCATGTGGCAATCTATTTCCATTGCCAGACAAACCTGGTCCCCACCTTCCGGGATATGTATGGCGACAAGCTGACTTTTGAGGGTAACCGGGCACTGGTGCTCGATGTGCGGAAGAAGCTACCGGAGAAAGAGCTGCGGCACTGCCTCGCCAGCGCCCTCACCTATCACCTGTCAAAGAAAAGGAAGGTGTAGGAGCCAATCAGGCGGCTTCTATCCTTGCTTCTCGCTTTTCCAGAATTTCAGCATGCGCCCCGTAACACCGTCGCGGACGATGATCATATGATACAGAGCCGCGACAATATGTAGGCCGATCAACGCGATGATCAGGTTCGTCGTCAGTTCGTGAAATCCACGAATGTAAAGGAATGTGGCTTCTGCCCCGGTGCCGTCCCCGTAGGCGAACAGACCAAAAGGCGTCACAAGAGTATCCGCATTGATTGCGCTCAGAATACCTGTGGCGATCAGTGCACCGATCAAGCCATAGAGCAACCAATGCGCTGCATGTGCGAGCAGCTTTTGGTAGCCCGGCATTTCAGACGGGAGTGGCGGTGCACCATGTTTCCATCGCAGATAGATGCGAATGCAAAACAGGACAGCCACGATGGTCCCGAGCGTTGCATGATCGGAGCGTGACTCGAAACGATCCAGTTCAGTCATGACGCCGCCGAATTTCTGCGCGATATAGAGATCCAGCATGATCGCAATTGCCATCAGCCAGTGAATGATTTTCTGCCCAACCGCAAAATCGTTTCTTTGTACCTGCGCCACGGTCATTCGCCCTCCTGCTTTGGCTCTCTTTCTGCGTTTATCCCGCAGCAGCCGTCATGATTATTAATTATGTCATTTGACATATTTATTGACCTTTTATATGTCAAGTGACATGGGCACAATTGTTTCAACGGCAACCAAAGCAAAGCGCCGTCAACAGCAGCGAGCCGCGGAAACGCGGGATGCTTTGCTGGATGTTGCGACTGAGGCGTTTGCCAACCACACTTTTGACGGTGTCTCAATTCGAGCGCTCGAAACCAGTGCGGGTGTTCAGCGTGGTGCTGCCGCCTACCACTTCGCAGACAAAGAAGGCCTCTGGAAAGCAGCGGTTGACCGGATATTGGCGGTTCTCCAATCGCGCATAGAACCTCTGGCGCCCGTACTGAATGACCTCGGCGATGAAGGCAAACTCCGCGCGGTCATCACGGCCTTTGTGCGGTTTAGTGCTGAAGCTCCGGAACTCAATCGCTTGATCATTCAGGAAGGCCGCACAGAGAGCTGGCGTCTCGACTACCTGATTTCTACCTTCCATCGCAACCGTTTGGCGTGGTTGCAGGACTTTGTTGGGATCGTCCAAGACCCACATCTGTTTTATATGACGGTCGGTGCTGCCACGCTGGTTTTCAATGTGGAGCATGAATGCCGCGAGCTCTTTGGCGTGGACCCAATGAAGGATGACTTCATTCGGGAACATGCCAACCGTGTCGCCGACATGGCTGTCTATCTGCACAACCAGGAAAAGGCATAGAAACCATGATGGGCAAGTCGAAAAAGAAACCCACGACCGTCCTTGTGTGCGGCGCCTCAGGTGGTCTTGGCACCGTGCTCGCCCGCACGCTTCGGGACAAGGGCATGACAGTGCGGGGAACCATGCGTGACCCCTCCAAATCGACCACTCCGGACATCGACATGCTGACAATGAATGTGCTCAACGAGCAATCCGTGATCGAGTGCCTTGCGGCGGCAAAAGAGGCGATGGGCTGTGTCGATGTCGTGGTCAATTGCGTCAATGAGATGGTACTCGGCTCAGTTGAAGAAACCTCCATGGAGGAACTGGCCCGCGTCTATGACATTAATGTTCTTGGGCTTGCCTCTGTAGCCCGCGCTACCGTTCCAATCATGCGGGCACAGGGTCATGGACTTATCATCTCTATGAGTTCGCTCGGTGGCCTGTTGGCCGTACCCTATCTAAGTGCCTACACATCCTCAAAATTTGCTCTCGAGGCGTTCAGCGAAGCGCTCTATCACGAAGTCAAAGCTGATAACATCGATGTGGCAATCATGCAGCCGGTGGCCATGCATATGGACCGGGCGGATGTTGGTGATCATCTGAAGGTTGCTAAGGGTGCCTCCCCAGTATCAACAACGCAGGCGATTGTGCGCATGATGGCGAAGGACACGCGCGAGAGCAAACTCACGCCAGAAAAGGTATCGCTCGCCATTTACGATGTCATCAGAAGCAAGAACCGCAAGCTACGCTACCCGCTTGACCGCGCGCGGGTCCTTGGCAAGGTCAAGCGCATCGCGCCCCAATCGCTCATCAGCAAGATGATTGATGGATTGGTGCGCGATGCACAAAAGGCATCATAGAGATCGGCAAACGCTATCGGTTATTCCGCAGCCGCGCGCGTCTCTACCGATTGCGGCCCACGGATCAGGCCACCTGGACGCTTGTCTGTCACGACGCCGCCTTTGAAGGTCACCTGCCCTGACTTGATCGTGTAGTCATAGCCTTCCGCTTTTTGGAGCAGTCGCTTGCCTCCTGCGGGAAGGTCAAAAGCCAGCCATGGCTTGCCGAGCTTGATCCGGTCCATGTCGACCACGTTCACGTCTGCCAGATAGCCGGGCTTCAGAACACCGCGGTCATGCAGACTATAGAGACGGGCTGTGTCGAGGCACTGACGTTTGATCGCATTCTCCAGCGCGATGGTTCCGCGTTCGCGGTTCTTCACCCAGTGCTCCAGCATGAAGGTGGGGCTTGCCGCATCGCAAATGGTGCCGCAATGAGCACCCCCATCTGACAGGCTGTTCACTGTGTCATCGGCATGTTGGAGATCCACAAGGAAGTCCAGGTTGCCGTCCACATAGTTCAGGATCGGCAGATAGATGAAGCCTTTGCCGTCATCGGCCATCATCATGTCATAGGCGTATTCAGCGCCGGACTTGCCTGCGGCCTTCGCGCGGGCCGCGACACTCTCGTCCACCTGTGGCTCATAGTTGAAGTCTTCATCCATCTCGAACTGCTGTGCCCAGCCTTCCGTGATGATGGCGAAGATTTCGCCCAGGTCCACATTCTCCGGCACCATTGGCTTTTCGCTCAAGAGCTGTGCCTTGAAAGCCGGATCCTTGAGTTTTGCGTATTGCTCTTCCCACGGGAGAAGGCTTATCGCACCCCAGCTCGGGTGAGACATAAACGGATGCACCGTGCCGCGCCAGGCCATGACAATGCCGTTTCCACGGAGGGCAATCTGCGCGACGATGTTTGCACCATTGTCATTTTGTGCACGCATCTGGGAGATCTGCTCTTCCAACGGAAAAGCCTTAGCGGGTGACTGCAGTGCCGCAAATGTCACCGGCATGCCGGTTTCCCGGCTCAAGTCTCCCATCCACTCGAACTCTTTCCATTCCGGCTGAAGGTCTGAGGCCATTTCAAAAACACCGTGACCCGCCCGGCCCATGGCACGGCCAATGCCGATCAATTCTTCTTTCGTGGCGGTCGTGCCTGGAACCAGTTCCCCGTCAACGGACCGGTGAAGAATGGTGCGCGATGTTGAGAATCCTAGTGCACCTGCTTTCAGGCCATCTTCTACAATCTTCGACATCTGTTCGACATCTTCGTCCGTCGGAACAGCACCAGGCCTTTCTCGCTCTCCAAGAACGTAAGCGCGCACGGCGCCGTGCGGGACATGCGTTGCAACGTCAACAGTACGTGGTAGGCCTTCAAGTGCATCGAGATATTCCGGGAAGGTTTCCCAATTCCATGGCAGGCCTTCTGCCAAGGCTGTACCTGGAATGTCTTCCACACCTTCCATGAGCCCGATCAGCCAGTCATGCTTGTCGGGTTTAGCGGGAGCAAAGCCGACACCGCAATTGCCCATGACGACGGTTGTCACGCCGTGCCAGCTGGACGGCGCCATTTCATCGTCCCAGGTTGCCTGGCCGTCATAGTGGGTGTGTACATCAACAAAGCCCGGCGTCACAATCTTGCCGGTCGCATCAATCTCTTCGCGACCTTCCGCTTTAACTTCGCCCACAAGAGTGACACGGTCACCATCAATTGCCACATCGCCCACGAATGACTCTCCGCCGGTTCCATCAACGATCGTCCCACCACGAATTACCAGATCATGCATTGTTTCTCTCCAAATCCTGTAAATGACTAATTGCAATTAGCGTATCAGGTTCAGCGAGCGGATCAAATTTGTTGACTGCCCCATAGCGCAAATCTGACAGGGACATTGTCCTTCCCACGAAGATGAAGACTGGTGACGCTGGGGAAATGGATACCGTGCCCGATAAGCTGCTCGGGTTGCTCACGGCCTTCAACGACCCGCGACACTGATTGACCACCACGCCATACAGGAAGCCCGCCGCGGTGGGTTCCAATTTGTAGGATCCCACCGCAGCCTTCCCGTCCACCTACATGTCTGAGTTATGCAACTTTCAACAACTCAATCTCTTCTTTGGCCGCTGTGATTTTTTCGTTTGAGTCCTGGCCAAGCGCGTCGGCGGCAACAAAGGTCACATCTGAGATGCCGATGAATTTTAGCGCCTGCCTCAGATAAGGGGTCGCAAAGTCGATGTCGCTGCCCACGGGGGTACCCCCTGATGCCACAAGGACAATTGCCCGCTTACCTTCAAGCAATCCAACAGGTCCGTTTTCCGTGTACTTGAACGTCACGCCCACCCGCGCCACCATATCGATCCAGGCTTTGAGTGTTGCCGGAATGCCGAAATTGTAGATCGGCGTGCCGATGACCAATGTGTCGGCCTCCAACAACTCCTCGATCAGACTGTCCGACAGAGCGAGCTTAGCCTTCTGTGTTTCGCTGCGCGCGTCGGCGGGGGTGAAATTGGATCCCACCCACTCTTCATCGACAAACGGCAGGCCTTCAGACACATCCCGCTCTTTGACGAGAATGGCCGTCTCGCTCGCCAGATGGTCGATGACTTTCGATGTTAGCTCTCTGCTTACAGAGCCTGTTTTGCGGGCGCTCGCTTCAATGTGCAGGATGGTGTTCGGGTTTGTCATGATGATCTCCTTTCAATGTTGAAGGGGATATATCATTTCTGATTTGGAGAATTAGTGGTCCTAATGTAAAAATACTGTTCTCAAAAGGAGAACAAATGGACCGATTTGAGGAGTTTGAGACCTATGTTCGTGTTGTCGAGGCGGGATCTCTAACGGCGGCCGCCGAGCAACTGAAGATCGCCAAGTCGGCGGTCAGCCGGCGTCTGAAGGATCTGGAAACACGTCTTGGCGTGCAACTGATGACCCGCACGACGCGTCAGATCACGCTCACGGACTCGGGCAAGGCGCTTTATGATCGGGCGTTGCGGCTGCTGGCTGATTGGAAGGAGACGGAAACCGCGATCAGTTCGGACTCGGCTGACATTTCCGGTCTTATCAAGGTGGCCGCTCCCCTGTCCTTCGGCGTTGCGCACCTCGGGCCCGCCATTATGGACTTCACGGACCGTCATCCGGATGTGCAGTTTGACGTCGATTTTAATGACCGCACCATCGACCTCATCGCGGAAGGGCAGGACCTCGCCATCCGGATCGGCGAATTGCGCGACTCCGGTCTCGTCGCGCGCAAGCTCGCGTCGATCAAATCCGTGGCGTGTGCAAGTCCTGACTTCATCAAACGCAATGGGCTTCCGAAAACGCCGCAGGACCTCGAAGCCTTCCAAGAACTTCGCTATTCCAATCGATCCGACAAAGCCTGGCACTACAGGGCGCCGGACGGATCGCAAGGGACGGTAAAAATGTCGTCGACGATTGCGGGCACCAATGGCGAGTTCCTAAGGGACGCCGCGCTGGCGGGCAGAGGTATTCTCATCGAGCCCTGTTTCATCATTCACAATGAACTGCGCGACGGCTCCCTTGTCGACCTGTTCCCGGACTATGAATGGCAAAGCCTCGCCGCCTATGCCGTCTATCCACCGACCCGACATCTCTCCAGCCGGGTCAGGGCTTTTGTCGATTTTCTGGTCGAGCGTTACAAGGGCACGCCTTACTGGGAGATGTATTAGCGTCTTATGGGAGGGCCAGGTTCGCGCCGACGAAAGCCGACGCGGTCACCGACACGGTGCTCGGTTCCCTCTCAGCGCTTACGGACCTTGCCATGCTGATCGACGATGAGCCCACCCGCGAAACGCGCCGCGAAGAAATGCTTCGAATGATCCAGCTTTATCTGGAAGACACACTCACTGCGTAGTTTGCCGCGGTGGCGTCGCGGGCCTCCTCTCCTCATTGCGCTATTCAGCCCCAAAGCAGTCCCGTCATTGCAGGGAGCGCATGACAGTTTCATTGCGCGTGTATGTAGGTGGGGTGACGGGAAAAAGTTGGCATCTCCAAGCGCCACCGCGTCATATTGAATTGTCTGTTTTTATTCCTATTTGTTATCCGTCAACTCAATCATTCGATAAACGCCAGAGTACCAAGATGTACGGCTACATAGATGAGACTGGGAACACCGGTCGGAACTTGTTTGATGATCAGCAACCTGTCTACATCACAGGTGCGCTAATAACGCGTGCAAACTTTGATCTTTCGTACGGAGCAAACCTCAAAACCAAACTCGATAAACATGACATACAAGAATTGCACGCAAACGAAATCGGTTTTCGTAAATTGGAGCTAGTTGCGCCTGATCTGCTTCAAATTCTGCGACACTCCGATGCTTCCTTTGCGCTTTCGGTCGTTGAAAAGAAATATCTCCTAGCGACGAAAGTCGTAGATTCCATTTTTGACTCTGGCGAAAACCCAAGCGTGCCCTGGGATTTCTACAACCTACGCCCCCTACGCATGATGCTAGTTTTCAAGTTGAGCAGTTTACTGTGCGACGATCTTGCAAAGAATTTTTGGTCAATATTAATGGAGCGCAACAAAGCCAAGCTTCTTGAGAATTTGAAGAAATTCTGTGAGGCCATTCTTGTTAGAGTTCCGGAGTTACCAGATGCACATAGTAGACAGTTGTTCACTGATGCCTTCCAGTGGGTCAAAGAAAACCCAGATGGACCGCTAATCTTCACTCAGAACCGGCATGATTTAAAGCAGCACATGCCTAACACAGTAGCCTTTTCCAACCTCCTTCGCGCGGTTGATCAAGTCTCCAAGATCAAGCGATGCCCGCGAACTAACTTGGTGCATGATTCTCAGCACGAATTTAGTAACACTCTGGCATTCATACATAAGTTTTTTGCAAACGCACCAGATGAACAGATACATCACGCAGGCGAGACGTACACACTCAGTGTGCTACCAGGTAGTTCATTCGAGATGGTTCCCGACGAAAACAGTCTGGGTGTCCAAATCGCCGACACTTTTCTTTGGCTCTATCGAAGGCACACGCTTGGCAAAGATATCCCTCCAAATTCCCGGAAGCTACTAGACTTCTCTCTTAACAGAACGCTGATCGAAGAATTCACATTTGACGGTGTACATCAACGGCTTATGGAGCAGCTCGCATGCATGGAGGAACCGAGCCCTTCAGCCATCAATGGAGCAACAGAATTGGCACAAGAATATCGGAATGCGAGCAAACTTCATGTCGACCAGTACAAAGTTGATGGACTAAGGCCATTTGAAAGAGAAACGATGATCGACTAAAGAAATCAGGTCTGGCTAAAAAGACTCAGATAACGACTGCTGCGTTTACTACCTACCGCACCAACGCGTCTGCGGTGCGGGCTTCGTTTTTGGCGTAATCGCGGAAGGCCTTGAAGACGCCCATCTTGGTATCCGGGTCCTGACCATCGCCCATGCGCAGGATCTGCAGGCAGAACCAGCCCTGCTGTCCCCAGCCATTTAGCCCCTTCACAAGTGCGAAGGGCGAATGCGGTCCGAGCCAACCTGGACCGATCTGAAGTGTTTTTTCAAAGGCCGGGGTTTCTGTCATCGTGCCGGACAGCAATTTGTTTGGCACGTCTGCATCCACACAGAGTGGACGGCCAAGGCCCACCATGTCCATCTCGCCAGATGCGAGGGCCGCATTCATTCCCTCCACCGAGCGGAAGCCGCCAGTGACCATGAGCGGCATGGTCGTCGCTCTTCTGATGTCGGTTGCATATTCCAGAAAATAGGCTTCGCGCGCGATGGTGCTTTCCGCCCGCTTTTCTGAGCGGTCGGGATTGAGCGTCATGTCGTCATAGCCGCCCATGCGCGGTTGCTCATAGGTGCCGCCTGAAATTTCCAGGAGGTCGACCGTCTCGTCGTTCAGCCATTTGGCAACCTGAAGCGAGTCTTCGTGAGAGAAGCCACCGCGCTGGAAGTCCGCGGAGTTGAGTTTGACGGAGACCGGAAAATCCGGCCCCACGGCACCACGCACCGCACGCACGACTTCCAGGAGGAGACGCGCCCGGTTTTCAAGGCTCCCGCCCCACTCGTCTGTCCGTGTGTTCACGTCAGGCGAGAGAAACTCAGAGATCAAATAGCCATGGGCGCCGTGCACCTGCACGCCTGTGAAGCCCGTGTCGCGGGCGATCTGTGCTGCATGGGCAAAGCGGCCGATCACATCTCTGATTTCCTCCCCTGTCAGCGCGCGGGGTTTGCCGAACTGGCTGCCAGGCATTTCAAGGGCAATGTCTGATGGGCCTACGGGTTCCTTCGCCACGGATGACGGCGTCTGCCGGCCAGCGTGGCTGATCTGCATCCAGAGATGGGTATCGTTTACTGTGCCTGCCTCTGCATAGGCGCGGAGGGCAGCAATGGCCTCGTTTGACTGAGGACCATCAATCGCCACATTGCCCGGCCGCTCCATATAGCGCCGGTCCACCTGCACATTGCCGGTGAGCAGCATGCCCGCCCCGCCTTCCGCCCAGCGGCGATAGAGCGCCTCATGACGATGGGTCGCCTTATTGTCGGGGTCGCCCAGGCCCTCTGTCATGGCAGCCTTGCAGAGGCGGTTTTTGAGGGTGACGCCACAGGGCAGTGTCAGCGGGTCATTAATGGTGGGCATTGGATGGGCTCCAGATGTTCTGCAGGTGGTAAAATGTCGGATAAACGATCATAGGAGGCATTCTCTTCCGCATTCAAGCTGGCTGAAGAGTAGAATGAGGTTTGATTCGGTTCCGGGTCGTGCACCCCCTATTCCTTCGAGTTCCTATGCCCGCCAAAAAGAAAACCACTACATCCAAGCCCAAATCTGACGACCTTTTCGGCTCGCCCAAAGCTGGCGCCGGTGCAAAGAAAGCCGCACCCAAGGCTGCTGCAAAAAAGACGGTGTCCAAGAAGGCTGGCTATTCCGCCAAGGATATTGAGGTGCTTGAAGGGCTGGAGCCCGTTCGCCGGCGCCCTGGCATGTATATTGGTGGCACGGATGAAGGCGCGTTACATCACCTGTTTGCCGAAGTGCTCGACAATTCCATGGACGAGGCGGTTGCCGGTCATGCCAGCTGGATTGATGTGGAGCTGATGGCAGATGGCTCGCTCAAAGTTTCTGACAATGGGCGCGGCATCCCGGTCGATCCGCACCCTAAGTTCAAGAACAAGTCCGCGCTTGAAGTCATCATGACCACGCTTCATGCGGGCGGGAAGTTCGGCGGCGACGCCTATGAGACATCCGGCGGTCTGCACGGGGTTGGTGTCTCCGTCGTCAACGCGCTTTCAGACCGACTGCTCGTGGAAGTTGCCCGCGATCAGCAGGCCTACGAACAGGAATTTTCGCGCGGGAAGCCAAAAGGCAAGCTCAAGAAAAAAGGTGCTGTCAAAAACAAGCGCGGCACCAGCGTAACCTTCCACCCGGACGCGGAAATTTTCAAAGGCGGGCTCAAGTTCAAGCCTGCGCGTCTTTACAAGATGGCACGTTCCAAAGCCTATCTTTACGGCGGTGTTGAAATACGGTGGTCCTGCGATCCCTCCATGGTGGGTGACAAGGATCAGACGCCCACAAAAGACGTGCTGCATTTCCCAAATGGGTTGGTGGACTATCTCACCGTCTCAACTGAAGGCCTGACGTCTGTCACTGCAGAGCCTTTCACAGGCCGCGTGAAGCGGGAGAATGGCGGCCACGGCACTGTTGAATGGGCGATTGGCTGGTATAATAGCGACGGCTTTATGTCGTCCTATTGTAATACGATCCCGACTGCAGACGGCGGCACCCACGAAGCGGGCATGCGCGCGGCGCTGACCAAGGGCCTCAAGGCCTATGGCGAATTGACGAACAACAAGAAAGCCTCGCAGATCACGGCTGACGATGTGATGACTGCCTGCGGGGCGCTGCTTTCTGTCTTTATCCGTGAGCCGGAATTTGTCGGCCAGACGAAAGACAAGCTCGCAACCGTCTCAGCGCAGAAGCTCACTGAGGGCGCGATCCGGGATCACTTCGATCATTGGTTGTCAGAACGTCCCCAGCAGGCAGCAAAGCTTCTGGAATGGGTAATTGATCGCTCGGAAGAGCGGTTGCGGCGGAAGCAGGAAAAAGAAGTCAATCGGCAGTCGGCAACTCGGAAGCTGCGCTTGCCGGGTAAGCTTGCGGATTGCTCGCAGTCGGGTGCTGCTGGCTCAGAGCTCTTTATCGTTGAGGGTGACTCAGCGGGTGGTTCCGCCAAACAGGCGCGGGACCGGAAGACGCAGGCCATCCTTCCCCTGCGCGGGAAGATCTTGAACGTCGCAAGCGCGTCTGCAGACAAGATGTCTCAGAACCAGCAGATCAGCGATCTTATCCAGGCACTTGGTGTCCGGCCCGGTCAGTACTACCGGAATGACGATCTGCGGTATGAGAAGATCATCATCATGACCGATGCGGACGTGGATGGCGCACACATCGCCTCGCTTCTCATCACCTTCTTCTTCCAGCAGATGCCAGACCTCATTCGCAGCGGCCATCTCTTCCTCGCTGTGCCGCCGCTCTACAAACTCGCCCAGGGCAGCAAGACGGCCTATGCCCGCGACGATGCCGACAAGGACCATCTGATGGCGACCGAGTTCAGCGGTCGAGGTAAAGTCGAAATCAGCCGCTTTAAAGGACTTGGCGAGATGCTACCCGCGCAGCTGAAAGTAACGACGATGAACCGGGCCAAACGCACCCTGCTTCAGGTTGTTATGCCGGAAGACGAGATGGCAGAAACCCGTTCGTCTGTTGCCCGACTCATGGGCAACAAGCCAGAGCTTCGCTTCAAGTTCATCCAGGAACGGGCGGAATTCGCGACGGATTTGGACATTTAGGCCTGGTTATGAGGCTAAATTAGGCTTGTCGTTCTAACTGTTGCTCCAAAGCCACGAAACCTGTGGCGGATTTGTTGACTTTCCCCCGTTAGCCCTTATGTTCCGGCCAATTCGTATGGCAGCACTGAACTCTAGCTGCCACGCGTCGCGCAGACTTCCACCATCCGGGTGCCCGTCACGCGACTAATTTACAACGGCAGAAATAGAGACATATGACAGCTGACGAAACGGGCAGTGAGCCCAAAAAGACGTTTGATGATTTGGGCCTTGGACCCAAGGTCCTGGATGCTATCGGCGACGCCGGTTACACCCACCCTACCCCCATTCAGGCACAAGCCATCCCCGAAGCGCTGAACGGACGAGACATTCTCGGCATCGCGCAAACCGGTACCGGCAAGACCGCCTCCTTCACCCTTCCGATGATCGAAAAGCTTGGCCGAGGCCGAGCACGGGCTCGCATGCCGCGCTCGCTGATTGTTGAACCAACCCGCGAACTCGCAGCGCAGGTCTCAGAGAATTTCGAAGTCTACGGCAAGAACCACAAGCTCACGATGGCCCTGCTCATCGGTGGCGTGTCGTTCGGCGACCAGGAAAAGAAGCTGGACCGCGGTGTCGACGTGTTGATCGCAACACCAGGACGTCTGCTTGACCATTTCGAACGCGGCAAAGTTCTTCTGACCGGCGTTCAGACGCTGGTGATTGACGAAGCTGACCGCATGCTCGATATGGGTTTCATTCCTGACATTGAGCGCATCTGCAAACTCATTCCTGGCAAGCGCCAGACACTCTTCTTCTCGGCAACCATGCCGCCAGAGATTACGCGTCTCACCAAGACCTTCCTGAAGGACCCCGTCCGGATTGAAGTTGCGAAAGCATCCTCCACGGCCTCAACTGTGACGCAGAAACTCATCCCAACACACCGCCTCGATAAGCGCGATGTGCTGCGGGACATTCTGAAGACGGAAGATGTGAAGAACGCCATCGTCTTTTGCAACCGGAAGCGCGATGTAGGTGTTCTGCACCGTTCTTTAGTGAAGCATGGCTTCTCCGCCGGTTGTCTGCATGGTGATCTAGATCAGTCTACGCGGACACGCACACTTGCTGGATTCAAGAAAAACGAAATTCAAATTCTTGTGGCAAGTGATGTTGCAGCCCGCGGCCTCGACATCCCAGCCGTGAGCCATGTGATCAATTTCGATGTGCCAAGCCACGCGGAAGACTATGTTCACCGGATCGGCCGGACAGGTCGCGCGGGCCGCGAAGGCGCAGCATTCATGCTGTCGACCAAAGAAGATGGAAAATATCTGGCGGCGATCGAGAAACTGATTGGCAAGCCCATTGATGCCGACAGTGCATATGGCAAGGACGGCAAGCCAGCTAAGCCAGCAGCAAAAGCGTCAAAGGCCGACGCGGAAGCTCCGAAGGCTGACGCAGAGGCACCAGAAGCCAAAGAAGAAGCGCCGAAGAAGCCTCGCAGCCGTGGACGTCGTAAAAAGACCGAAGAAGCGCAGGAAGCTGTTGCTGAGACAGCTACTGAAACTGTTGAAGCAGACGCAAACACTGCTGACAACGGTAAGGAAGAAGCGCCGAAGCCCAAACGCACTCGGACGCGGAAACCTGCTGCAAAGAAAACAAAAGCAGCGGCCGAGCCTGTGCAGGCAGACGAAGGGTCAGAATCTGACACCAAACCGATGCGCGGCAAAAAGGGCCAGGACCCGTTCGGTGGTCACATGCCTGCCTTTATTGCGCGCCCTATCGTTCGTCGGGCTCCCGAGCCAGAAGACGATGAGCCGGAAGTGGAAGAAGCTGAAACCGAAGACGCATAAGTCGTAAATGTCTCGCTAGCACCGCTACCGGGTGTGCACTGAACGACTTGTCATCGCTTGCCTCATCTTTGTATCAAAATTGGGTTGATGTTCCCTCTCGCATGACGCATTCTGATTTAGTAATTCACTATTACTACCTGGGAGGGTGTTATGGGGAAGCTTCATAAAGCGGTATTGGCTGTGCTTGTTGCAACAGGCATCGGCGCAACATCGACTGCAATTGCTAAAGTACCAGAGAGCCAGGTTGCACGGCTGGGGCGTGATTTGACGCCTCTTGGCGCTGAAAAAGGCGGCAACGCCGATGGGTCGATCCCTGCCTGGACTGGAGGCCTCTCCTCACCTCCTTCTAATGTCACTTATCAGGTCGGCATGCACCATCCCGATCCGTTCGCAAACGATCCGCTCCTCTTCACGATTGATGCCAGTAATGCCGCACAATATGCAGACCGGCTGACAGGGGCTCACAAAGCGCTGCTCGACACCTACAGCAGTACCTACTTTATGCCCGTCTACAAGACCCGTCGGACCTGCACGTTCCCGGACAATGTGTTTGCTGCTGCTCGGAACAATGCTCTGGTTGGCGACCTTGCCGCAGGTGGCAATGGCGTGGTCGGCGCTATCATGTCCAAACCCTTTCCAATCCCAAACAATGCGTTAGAGATTATCTGGAACCACATGCTGGTCTTCATCAACTATAAGGCAACCCGCCAGTATGCGGCGGCGATCCCAACAGCAAGTGGCGACTATACACTTTACACGGTTCAGGATGAGGCAATCGTCGCGTGGAACGATCCGACGAAAGAAAAGGCCGAAGACCTGGAAAATATCTGGGCTCTTTACATTGCTCATACCGTCGCACCAGCACGGCGTGCGGGAAACGTCACGCTCGTCCATGAAACTATCAATATGGCTCAGCAACCTCGCCTTGCCTGGCAGTATAGCCCCGGAACACGCCGTGTGCGTCGGGCGCCAAATATTGCCTATGACAATCCTGGTGTGAACTCAGACGGCATGTTCACGGTTGATAGCTTGGGCGGCTACAATGGCTCACCAAACCGCTACAACTGGACTGTGATCGGCAAAAACGAATACTACCTGCCGAACAATAACTACCGGTTGGGATCTGCAGAGTTGCAATATGACGACATCATCGCGGCTCGCCATATTAACCAGGAACATACGCGTTACGAACTTCAGCGCGCGTGGGTCATTGAAGCAAACCTCAAACCAGCAACTCGACACGTTTACCAGCGTCGGCGCATGTATCTGCAGGAAGACAGTTGGGGCGTCATTGCGACCGAACTTTATGACACCCGGGGCGAGCTTTGGCGGACTCAAGAGGGCTATCCGAAAACCGCCTACGAAGTGCCACTCTGCGCGGGTGCCGGCATGGCCTATTATGACCTCACAAACGGGCGCTATCTGATGGGTGGTATGATCAATCAGGAACCTGCAGTGAATTTCTTTGCGACAGAGCTTCGCGAGGATCGCTACACGCCGGCATCGATAAGACGACTGGGCGTTCGTTAACTTCGGCAAGACAACAAAAAAGGGCGGCTCGCAAGCCGCCCGATTTCCATTGAGGTGGTAACACCTATTTCTTGATCTGGCTTGCCAGGTTTTTCTGCGTCTTCGCGCCGTAGGGCGGACGGAACATCTCCGCGACCATTTTAGACTTTGATTGTGTGTAGATTGACTTGGCGTGGCTAAACTCTTTAAAGCCATCGAGACCGTGATAGGCCCCCATGCCCGACGGGCCAATCCCACCAAACGGCAGATCTTCCTGGGAGATATGCATGATAACATCATTGACGGTCACGCCACCCGCAGTGGTGTTTTTCAACACCTTGTCCTCTTCGGCCTTGTCCTCGCCGAAATAATAAAGGCCTAGCGGACGATCGTTCTCGTTGATGTAATCAATGGTCTCGTCACTCTCTTTGTAAGTTTTCACCGGAAGCAGAGGACCAAAAATCTCTTCCTGCATAATCTTCATATCGTCCGTTGCATCGAGAACGATGGTGGGCGGAATTTTGTGGGTCTGCTGCTGAGAGAAGTCCTCGTTGGCCGGATTGACCTCAACAATTTTCGCGCCCTTCGCCTTAGCATCATCGAGATAGCTGTTGAGGCGATCAAAATGCCGCTGATTAACGATTGATGTGTAATCAGGATTGTCTTTGAGAGTCGGATACATCTTCGCGACAGATTTTTCAGCAGCGCCGACAAATGCGTCGACCTTACCTTCTGGAACGAATACGTAATCTGGGGCCAGACAAATCTGACCCGCATTCAGCGTTTTCCCATTCATTATCCTGGCAGCTGCATCTTCTACATCTGCGCTCTTGGAAACGATCACAGGTGACTTGCCGCCCAATTCTAACGTCAAGGGCACGAGATTTTCAGCGGCGGCCCGCATCACATGGTGCGCAATTGAAGTCGCGCCGGTGAAAAGCAGGTGATCGAAAGGCTGCCGGGAAAACGCTTCGCCAACGGCAGGACCACCGGTTACCACGGCTACTTCTGTCTCATCATAGGCTTCGCGGAACAGGCGGGCCATTACGTCAGATGTGACGGGCGTATACTCCGAAGGCTTGATAATCGTCCGATTGCCAGCAGCAAAGATGCCTGACAGTGGGACAAAGGTGAGATTGACGGGGAAATTCCACGGGCTAATGACACCGACGACACCCTTTGGCTGATACTCAACCCGCGCTTTGGCACCTAGCAGACCCAGCGGGAACATGACTTTCCGCTTCTCTGGTTTCATCCACTGTTTGAGATGTTTCTTTGAGTGCTTCAGTGGGCCGATCGAGCTCATAATGTCGGTGAGAAGTGATTGTTCGATGCTGCGGTGCCCGAAGTCGGCAGCCATGGCTTCGGCCAACTCCTTCTGATTGTCCACCAGAAGAGCGATGGCGCGGTCAATCCAATCGATCCGCCGCTCCAGACTGGGGGCTCCTTCTTTGATGTGGGCTTCTTTTTGGCGGTCTACAATCTCTCTGATTGCGCCACCAGCAGAATCCGCTTCGGAACCTCTTGTATCTTCAGCTACGCTCATTTGTACCTCCGAATGGCGGCCCCAGCCGCGCTATTATTGCCTCCGCGCGAACAAGATTGTGCCTGCTCACACCCATTTGAGTTCCTAGGGCTGGAATTCTGCTCCCCGGCATCTCATCTGAGTTTGAGACTAACATTGCCTTTCATATAGCGCTACATGGTCAAAACCGCACGAAACAGCGGGTTTTCCCAGCCAAATGCCCCATGGATGTCCCAAAATTTACGAACGCGTAATAATCCCCACGTAGATTGATAGGCGTAGGGAAAATCTATCTGATCCGGGGAAGCATCGTGACATCTACAGCCAACACCTCACCAGCTTTGGAATATGGCGCAAAAGCTATGCAGCTGATGGGCGACAACAGTATCGAGCCAACCCCCGGTGCGTACGGCGTTTGGTATGCCTACGCCTCTGGCGAGAACCCCGAAATAAATACAAAGATCAATGATCGCTTTGAAGCCTCGAAGCCGTTCGACTCACCCTTCATGTATGAACTCGAGTCGCTTTTGAGCGCGCCGGAAGAGCAACTGACCGATTCAACGATTGAAGCGGGCGAGCAACTGAGCGGCAAGATGGACAATGTCATCGAGCTGATCGCAAGCGTTACGGGCGACACCAACCGATTTGGAAAATCGATGCAGGGTGTGAGCGACGCGCTCACCAGCGAGATTTCTGCTGCTGACCTAGGACAGGTCGTCGAAACAATTGTTGCAGCAACTAAACAAATGGAAACACGGTCTCGGGAGCTTGAGGAGAAGCTCACTGAGTCCAAGAGCGAAGTCGAAGAGCTTAGAAGCAATCTGGCTCAGGCACGCAGCGAAGCGCTCACCGATCAACTGACCGGCATCGCCAACCGAAAAGCGTTTGATGAAGTTCTTCTGAGTTCAATCGCAGAAGCATCGCAAAATGGCTCCGAAATGTGTCTTGCCATGGCAGACATCGATTTCTTCAAGAAATTCAATGACACATTTGGTCATCAGGCCGGTGACCAGGTTCTCCGCCTGGTTGGCCGTTGCTTAAGTAACAATGTGAAGGGTCAGGACACACCCGCACGCTATGGCGGCGAGGAGTTCGCAATGATCCTTCCAAACACCGCATTGGATGACGCGATCAAATTGGCGAACCACATTCGTGAGACCGTCAAATCTCGTGAGCTGGTGAAAAAATCCACTGGTGAAAATCTAGGTCGGGTAACAATGTCCCTGGGCGTTGCGCAATTTGGAATGGGTGACACGCCCCAGACCATGATTGCCCGCGCTGATGCCGCGCTCTATGAGGCAAAGGAACAGGGCCGGAATCGCGTGGTCGCAGCCGACAGTGCAGCCGCAGCGGAGCCAGCTCAAGCTGCCAGCTGAATCAGCACGGCACCATCGCTCGTTTTTCCGTAGCGTCGGACCGGCTTTCCCGCTGAATCCCCTATTACACTTTCGTCCATCGTCGCGTACCGGTAAGGTTTGCGCCAATTTTGGCGTGTCCACTGCTGCGTATTTGGGGCATGTCGTCAACTATGACGAGGACTTATGGAAACGATCACATATGAAGTGTCTGAGGGCATTGGCCATCTGACGCTCAATCGGCCCGAGGTTTTAAATAGCATCAACATGGAGATGATCGCCGAGTTTCGCTCTGCGGTTGCCGATTTCGCCGCTGACGACAATGCGCGCGCTCTGTTGGTGACAGGTAATGGTCGAGGTTTCTGCGCCGGGGCTGATCTATCCGCCAATGTGGCTGGCGATGAGGACATGTCTCGCGGCGAGCGTGTGGCTCACGGGATGGACATCGGGTTTAACCCGATGGTCCGTGAACTATCAGAAGTGCCCAAGCCAGTGGTGACAGCCGTCAACGGCATGACAGCAGGAGGCGGCGTTGGTCTGGCGCTGGCAGGCGACATCGTCATTGCTGCGCGGTCAGCAAAATTTGTTCAAGTTTTCGGGCCTCGTCTGGCCCTCATCCCTGACATGGGATGCACCTGGTTCACCCCTCACCTTGTCGGTCGTGCCCGTGCGCGCGCGCTTGCCCTATTAGGCAACAAGCTTCCGGCCGAAACCGCTGCTGAGTGGGGCTTGATCTATGAGTGTGTGGATGATGAAAAGCTAAACGAGACAGCAATGGGATACGCAAAACAACTCGCTGCAGGCCCGACCAATGCGTTTGCTGAAATCAAAAAGGCGCTGGACATGGCTGAGCACAATACGCTCGCCCAACAATTGGACTATGAGCGCGATACGCAGGGCAAGCTGGGTGACCATCCGAATTTTGCCGAGGGCGTCGTTTCGTTTCTCAAAAAGAAAGAACCAGAATTCGTTGCAGGGTAAGATGCAACAAAACAAACAGGGAGAAGTCTATGGACTTTCAACATGTAAGACTTGAGATCAAAGATGGAATTGCGACGCTTACGCTCAACCATCCAGAAGTGATGAATGCAGTATCGATGGAGATGCTGCAGGGCCTTGAAGAGGCGATGGACGTGGTCGAAGATCCGGACAGCAAAGTTCGCTGTCTTGTCCTAACCGGCGAAGGCCGCGGCTTCTGTACGGGCGCCAATCTGCAAGGGCGCAATGAAGGCCCTCAGCCCAAAAACCCGGATGCGGGATCGGCGCTGGAGAAGGCCTACCACCCCTTCCTGCGCCGTCTGCGCAACCTGCCTGTCCCCCTGGTCACATCAGTGAATGGACCAGCTGCTGGCGTCGGCATGAGCTTCGCGCTCATGGGAGACATGATCCTGTGCGCTCGGTCTTCCTACTTCCTTCAGGCGTTCCGTCGCATTGGTCTTGTGCCTGATGGTGGCTCAACCTGGCTGCTGCCACGCCTTGTGGGTCGTGCCCGCGCCATGGAACTTTCCATGATGGGCGAAAAACTCCCCGCGGAGACAGCTCTACAGTGGGGTCTGATCAATCGCGTTTTTGATGACAACGCGCTGCCAGAAGAAACCGACAAGATCGCTCGGCAATTGGCCGACGGTCCTTTCTCCCTTGGTCTGATCCGTCAGCTCTACTGGGAAAGCGATGACAATACTTATGAAGAACAGCTCAATCTGGAGCGGCAGCTTCAACGGAGCGCTGGACGCAGTAGCGACTTCAAAGAGGGCGTGAAGGCTTTCCTTGAGAAACGCCCTGCGGAGTTCAAAGGCGAGTAACCCAGCAAGAGAGAACAGAAAAGGGGCTGCTTCTTGCCGAGGCGGCCCCTATTTCTTTCTACCAGCTAATTTTTTCTTGGACGTTTTCTTCCGCTTGGGCTTGGTCTTCTTGTTCCTTGTGGCGGCCTCAATCGCCGCCTTCGCCCACTCGATCAGTTCTTCCGGCTCATCATACAGGCGGCCCGGTATCTCCCAGTAAGACATAGAGATCTTGCGCCCCTCCTTGCCGTCTTTGGGTGGGGCTTCATAGAGGAACTGCGTCATGCCTTCGTCTTCGAAGGCACCCTTATTGATGTCATCAGCTTTAAAGTGAAGCGTCTCGCTGGCAATGAGGCCAAACATCAGGTCGCGATAGTAAACCCCGGCGTCACCAAACATGTTCCGGATGCGGATTTCCCCGAGCGGGTCAAGCGCCTCCAGCACGAAGGCTTTGTACTCCGAGCTGACTGCCATATTCAGACTTAGTTGGACGCTGCTGCCGGTGTGATCGTGAAGCTTTCGCCACAACCACAGGCATCCACGGCATTCGGGTTGTTAAACTTGAAGCCACTGGTAAACGTGTCCTGCTCCCAGTCCATCTCTGTACCGATGAGGAACAGGATCGCTTTGGGATCAATCAGAATACGCACGCCCTTGTCTTCGACGATTTCATCCAGAGGTGCGATGTCCTCTGCGTAATCCATCGTATAGGCCATGCCCGCGCAGCCACCGGTTTCGACGCCGATGCGCACGCCGACAAAGTCTTCTTTGGCGTTGGCCATGATGGCCTTGACCCGATCCGCAGCGCGATCGGTTAATGTCACAGCTTTTGGTCGTTCTCTCACCGTCGTCATAGCAACTCCGATCAGCCGGTTGATTTCCTGTATCGCTTTCGAACCGCAGAAGCAAAAACTTCTGCCGAAAACGCTTAATACATATTCAGCGCGACACGCGCTTCATCGCTCATCCGGCCAGGATCCCATGGAGGATCAAACACCAGATTAACATCCACATCGCAAATTCCGTCAACTGAGCGGATCGCATCGGCGACCCAGCCCGGCATTTCACCGGCGACAGGACAGCCTGGCGCCGTCAAAGTCATATCCACAACCACATCGCGGTCATCAGACACGTCGATTTTATAGATCAGGCCCAGTTCATAGATATCGACCGGGATTTCCGGGTCGTAGACCGTTTTGATCGCCCCGATCAGATCATCGGTCAGGCGTGCTAATTCATCGGCTGGAATCGCCGACTGTGAAGCAGCCTCACCGGTGGTCGCCGGTGTCGCCTCTGATATCGCCTCTTGTGGCAGATCTTCACTCATATCCTGATCCACTTATTCTTTCGTTGCTTAGCTAAAGAACTTGATTGCGCCTGTAATCGCATCTGCCAGGGCATCAACTTCAGCCTTCGTATTATACATCGCAAATGACGCGCGACACGTGCCTGTTACGTCAAAACGGTCCATGAGCGGTTGTGCGCAGTGATGCCCTGCTCTCACAGCAACTCCGGCCCTGTCAATCACAGTCGAGACGTCATGTGGGTGCGCGCCCTCGACAATAAAAGACATGATCGCGCCTTTTTGACGCGTAGTCCCCAATACCTTCAAGGAATTGATCTCGGACAGACGCTCGGTCGCATAGGCAAGGAGCTCTTTTTCATGAGCATAAATGGCATCGAGCCCGATTGAAGAGACATAGTCGACCGCAGCGCCCAGCCCAATGGCTTGCACGATCGGTGGTGTTCCTGCCTCAAAGCGGTGCGGCGGCTCCCCATAGGTCACCGTTTCCATTTTCACTTCGCGGATCATCTCGCCACCGCCCCGATACGGGCGCATGGTCGCGAGCTTATCGCGCTTGCCGTAAAGGACCCCAATACCACTGGGGCCGTAGAGCTTGTGGCCGGTCAATGCCAGGAAGTCACAGTCGAGGTCACGCACATCGGTGACCATGTGGACAACGCGCTGGCTCGCATCAATGAGGATCGGAACGTCGTGGTCATGAGCGATGCGCACCATGTCTTTTGTCGGCGCAATTGTGCCGAGCGCATTGGACATACCCGTTACCGCAACCAGCTTCGTGCGCGATGAGAAGAGCTTTTGATATTCTTCAATCAGCAGCTCACCATCATCGCTCACTGGCACCCACTTGAGCACAACACCTTTGCGCTCCCGAAGAAAATGCCAGGGCACAATGTTGGAATGATGTTCCAGGACGGAGAGGATGATTTCATCCCCTTCTTCCAATTCAGATCCAAGGCTGTCTGCGACAAGATTGATTGAGTCGGTTGCACCGCTGGTGAAGATAATTTCATCTGACGAAGCTGCGTTCAAAAAGGCAGCGATCTTGTCTCGCGCATCTTCGAATTTTTGTGTCGCTTCGTTTGAGAGATAGTGAAGCCCGCGGTGCACATTCGCATACTCGTTCTCATAGGCGCTGCGCGTCGCATCAATAACGGCTTTTGGCTTCTGGGCCGATGCGGCGTTGTCCAAATAGACAAGCGGCTTGCCATAAACCTCCCGTGAGAGAATGGGGAAATCGCGACGGATGGCTTCAACGTCAAAGTCTGCTGCCAGGGGAGTGTTGCTGTCGATCATGTTCATATCCTACGCCTCCCCCTCTGATTTCACTTCAAACCATTGTGTTGCCCGCTCGGTCAAGGCATCACGAGCAACCTCATGGGAAATCTGCTCCAGCACATCTCCCAGAAAAGCAGAAATCAGCATTTGACGCGCTGTCTGCTCTTCAATGCCTCTTGAGCGAAGATAGAAAAGTGCATCACCGTCAAGTTCACCAATTGTGCTGCCGTGGGCGCACTGCACATCATCGGCATAGATTTCAAGCTCGGGCTTCGCATTCATGGCCGCGTCTCTTGAGAGAAGCAGCGCATTGCTCATCTGCTTTGCATCGCTCTTTTGTGCATAGGGTGCAACAATCACCTTGCCCTGAAACACACCTGTTGCCTCATCGTCGAGCACGCCTTTTGCCAGGGCTCCACTGGTGCAGCCGGGCACCGCGTGATCAACCACAATGGTTGAGTCGAGATGTTGCGTTTCCCGAAGCAAATATGCCGTGTTGCTTTCTGCGTGTGCGTCTTCACCAGAGAAATGCAGCGCCGATTGTAAACGGCCAGCACGCCCGCCGAGAGCGAGTGTGTTTGCAATGTAGGATGCGTTTGATGCGACATCGCCCAACACAGTCGACAAGTGGACCGCTTCTGTATCTTCATCTTCCAATCGAACATGGGTAAGCGAGGCCCGCTCTCCCAGGTTGAGGTTCGTGACGCGATCCACAAGGTAGGCGCCGCCCCAGCCGATCTGGGCTTCAAACAGCGTCAAGGACGCACCAGCCCCCAGCTCAATGACATTGCGCGTATGAGCGACAGTCGCCCCACCATCCGGCGTATAATGGATAAGCTGTACCGGCTGCTCCAGCTGAACACCATCACTCAACCGAATAACGGCACCGTCTCTAGCGCAGGCTGTATTCAAAGCGGCAATGGGAGCCATCGCTTCCGGGCCATTGGCATCGAAAGCGCTTTCGAATTTGGTACCCCGCTCCAATGCTGCCTCTAGTGGCAGAACTTCGACACCCTCGGGCAGGCCATCCAGTTCTGACAGATCGTTGCGAAAGAATCCGTTTACAAAGACCAGCTTGTGAGATGCAATGCCTGCGAATGGATTGCTCCGACCTTCCGGAACCAGCACCGCGCCGTCATGAGGCACGGCCGGATGCCAATCTGTCTTGGCCACAAGACGCGACAGGTCGGTATACCGCCAGGCCTCTACACGACGATGGGGAAAGCCAGCGTCTGCGAAACTTGCCCGCGCAGCTTTGCGTCGTACGTCAAGCCAGGCAGGTCCTTCAGCGGCAACGCTGTTTGCGTCCAAATATGTGAGAGCCTGATCGCTCATGCTGCACTCTCTGTCATGTCGGTATAGCCGGATGCTTCCAGCTCAGCGGCAAGCTCTTTGCCACCAGAACGGATGATCCTGCCCTTCGCCAATACGTGCACATGATCAGGCACGATATAATCCAACAAACGCTGATAATGAGTAATCACAATCATCGAACGATCGGGAGCGCGCATGCGATTCACCCCATCAGCGACGATTTTGAGGGCATCAATGTCGAGCCCTGAATCCGTTTCATCCAGCACCGCCAGCGAAGGTTGAAGCAGCGACATCTGCAAAGTCTCTGCCCGCTTCTTCTCACCGCCGGAGAAACCGACATTCAGCGGGCGCTTCAACATGTCTTCTTCGACTTTTAGCTCTTTGGCTTTTTCACGGACGAGCTTTAGAAACTTCACTGCATCCAGCTCATCTTCGCCGCGGGCTTTCAGCTGCGCATTCACGGCAGTTTTGAGAAATGTCATGGTGGTGACACCAGGAATCTCTGTCGGGTATTGGAACGCCAGAAAGATGCCCGCAGACGCGCGTTCTTCAATCGACAGTTCTGTCAGATCCTTGCCCTTATAGGTGATCGACCCTTTGGTGATCGTATAGTCCTCACGACCCGCCAACACGTTGGACAATGTGCTCTTGCCCGATCCGTTGGGGCCCATGATCGCGTGGACTTCGCCGTCACCAATGGTGAGCGAAATGCCTTTCAGGATGGGGGTCCCGTCTACACTTGCATGAAGGTCTTTAATCTCAAGCATTAAGCTTCATCCTTACTCTTAGCCATTAGGCCCAACGAACTCGGCGATGACTTCGATTTTGCCAACGATGTTCGCATTGAATTCATCCAGGTCTTCGGCGGGAATCCAGTATTCCTCATGGACCCGACCACCTACTATTTTCTTTTCGAACCGAGCCAGATAGTCGCCCTGAACATCAAACCGGGTGACAAAGCCTCGCTCTCCCTCCCCTTTTGCATTCCAATCACGCGCGATCTTCGCGGCGTACTCTTCGTTCGTCACCGGGTAAAAAATCGGCTGTTCCGGCAAACGAGGTGGAAAGGCGCGGAAGCCAGCCTCCTCGATCAATTGCAGTTCATTTGGACCGACTGGCCTATAAAGCGTCACAATATCGCTCATCAAAACCTACCCAACACTGCCTTCCAGGCTGATGCCCACCAGCTTCTGAGCTTCAACCGCAAATTCCATAGGCAATTGCTGCAGCACGTCGCGGCAGAAGCCATTAACGAGCAGCGCCACGGCTTCTTCTTCGTCCAATCCACGTTGGCGACAATAGAAGAGCTGGTCTTCGCTGAGCTTTGACGTAGTTGCCTCATGCTCTAGCACCGCACTCGGGTTCTTACTCTCAATATAAGGCACCGTGTGCGCAGAACAGCGATCACCGATCAGCAGACTGTCGCATTGGGTAAAGTTCCGTGCGTCTTCCGCTTTCTTGTGGACCGACACAAGGCCGCGATAGGTGCTCGATGAACGCCCCGCAGAAATGCCTTTGGAAATAATCCGGCTCGATGTGTTCTTGCCGAGATGGATCATCTTGGTGCCACTGTCGACCTGCTGCAGATTGTTCGAAATCGCGATGGAGTAGAATTCGCCTACGGAATTGTCACCGCGCAATATACAGCTCGGGTATTTCCAGGTTACTGCTGAGCCCGTCTCAACTTGTGTCCAGGAGATTTTCGAATTGTCGCCACGGCAGTCGCCCCGTTTGGTCACGAAGTTGTAGATGCCGCCTTTGCCATCTTCATCGCCTGGATACCAGTTCTGAACCGTGGAATATTTGATCTCCGCATCTTCCAGACAGACGAGCTCAACCACCGCTGCGTGCAGCTGATGCTCATCGCGCATAGGTGCCGTACAGCCTTCGAGATAGCTCACATAGGCACCGTCTTCGACGATGATCAACGTGCGCTCAAACTGCCCCGTATCCGCTTCATTGATGCGGAAATAGGTGGACAGCTCCATCGGGCAACGCACGCCTTTTGGAACAAAGACGAATGACCCATCTGAAAATACCGCAGAGTTCAGCGTCGCAAAGTAGTTGTCCGTGACGGGAACGACTGTACCCAGATATTGCCGCACCAGCTCCGGGTGGTCCTGCACCGCCTCGGAAAAGGAACAGAAGATCACACCGGCTTCTGCAAGCCGTTCTTTAAACGTGGTCGCAACCGACACACTGTCAAACACGGCGTCGACGGCCACGCCTGCAAGTGCCATCTGCTCAACCAGAGGTATGCCCAGTTTCTCGTATGTCTCGAGAAGCTTTGGGTCGACCTCATCCAGGCTTTTTGGACGGTCATCGTCGCTCTTCGGCGCCGAGTAATAGTAGGCATCCTGATAGTCAATCTTCGGGTAATTGACCTTGGCCCAATCAGGCTCTTCCATGGTCTGCCACCGGCGGAACGCATCAAGGCGCCATTCGAGCATCCATTCAGGCTCGTTTTTCTTGGCTGAGATGAAACGCACCGTGTCTTCGTTCAGGCCCTTCGGGGCTTTCTCCGACTCGATGTCTGTGGAGAAGCCATATTTGTACTTCCCGACAGCCTCATCAACGGCTTCAACTGTTTCTCGTGTGGCAACCATATCGCTTACCCTTCCGCTGCAGCCAGGCGGGGGCCTGAACCGCTGGTCCGCTTACTCATCTGCACTGCTTTGATCCAAGCGGTACAAAACTTTTCTATATCTTTTTCTGTTGTCTTCCATCCGAGGCTTACCCGCACGGCACCGCCTGCAAGCTCATCATCCACACCCATCGCGTCCAATACGTGTGAGCGGGCGACCTTACCTGATGAACAGGCAGATCCGGCACTAACCGCAAGTCCTGCAAGATCAAGCTGCATCAGCAATGTTTCAGCCTTAAGGCCAGGTGCCGCGAGACAGCTTGTATTTGGCAGCCGATCAACAGAGCCGCTGAAGAACTCAACATCAGGCACAGATGCCTTCAGGCTTGTCTCCAACCGGTCTCTTAGGGTCCGCATCTTTTCTGCATCATCCATGTTTGCGGCCAATGAAGCCGCAACACCAAAACCTGCAATGCCGCTCACATTTTCTGTGCCGGACCGACGCCCGCGTTCCTGGCCGCCGCCCGTCTGGCGCGCAGCAACATGCGCATCCTTTGCCAGCACAAATGCACCCACGCCCAATGGGCCACCGATCTTGTGCGCAGACAGCGTCGCCATATCAGCGCCGGTCATTTTCATCTCGAAGGTCTCTTTGCCCGCAATCTGAACTGCATCTGTATGCAGGAAACCGCCGTGCCCATGCACCAAGTCAGCGATTTCCTTGAGAGGCTGCAAGACACCGGTCTCATTGTTGGCTGCCATGACGGAGACAAATGGATGGTCGCCGGCACCGACAAGTAAACCCTCTAGGGCAGCGAGCGATACACGCCCCTGATCGTCTACGGGAACTTCTGTAGCCGGAACATTTGCTTCTGCGCTGGCAAGCTTTGCGGCTTCCGCGACTGAAGGGTGTTCAACAGCTGAATAAAAGATTTCTGTCGCACCGCGTTCTGCCGCCTGCCTGAACGCCAAATGGTTGGCTTCGGTTCCACCGCTGGTGAAAGTCACGCAATCGGGCTCAACGCCAACGAGGCTTGCCACGGACTGTCGTGCAGTTTCAACGAGCGCGCGTGCGTCTCGTCCTTCTTTATGAACTGAAGACGCGTTGCCGATGCCGTCCATTGCCGCGCACACGGCCTCATATGCTTCCGGGCGCAAAGGCGCGGTCGCATTGTAGTCGAGATATGTACGCTCACCTGTCATCGGCTGGTGCAGTCATTTCCTGTTTTGCGGCCAAGATCTAAGTCTTGTTTCTATGTCAGGGCCACAGTTTGAAGCTAGGTGTCAACCTGCCACATCTAATGAAAACTCCCGAGTTTCGGGGGTTGTCGTGGCTGGTGTGGCATCTTGTTGATGTGCTGATCGACGAACCTGACGGTTCATAACATCTTCCAGCGATACACTGTCCAGATAGAGATGAATCTGATGTCCCAATTCGTCCCATAGATCATGTGTCAGACAGCGAGACCCGTCCGAGAGGCACCCGGTTGATGAATTGGACTTGCATCTTGTTGCTGACATGGGTTCGTCAACAGACAGGATGACATCCGAGATACGCGTTTCTGCCATGGTGCGTGCCAGCAGATATCCGCCGCCTGGGCCCCTCACAGAGCGCACCAATCCGCCGCGGCGCAGCCGGGCAAACAATTGCTCTAGATATGAAAGCGAGATTTCCTGGCGAGATGCAATATCTGCCAATGACACCGGGCGTCCCTCGCTATGTTTCGCCAGGTCGGTCATCGCCATAACGGCATAACGGCCTTTTGTGGTCAGTTTCAAAACTACTCTCCTTTGGCATTGAGCGCGGCGCCATGCCGCCTCTTCCCACCCACATTGTCCCGTGATCCCCACGTACGGGTTTTCGAGACCATGACCAGTCCAATATCGCGCACCTCAGCATTTAGTTGCGCATTGGGCCGCTGCCTGTGTTAAGAAACGGCGCCTTTTATGGCATCTCAGACAATCAGCTAGGGTAAGAAGCGGGCGAACCGTCCTTTTACCCACCCTGGTAGTCAAGTATTTAGAACTTTATCCCCGAACTTCCAGCTTTAATAGCTGATTATTTTAGTCGGGAATAGAGGATTGCGGAGAAATGGCAGAAATCAGCCATTCTTTTGCGTGTTCAAGGAACGAAAAGATATGCCGGAAGTTATTTTCAATGGTCCTGCGGGACGGATCGAAGGCCGCTACCACATTAGTGGAAAGCCAAATTCTCCGTTGGCGCTGGTGCTGCACCCGCACCCTCAGTTTGGCGGGACCATGAACAATCCGGTGGCCTATTCGCTCTACCAGACCTTCGTTGAACGTGGCTTCAACGTCCTGCGGTTCAATTTCCGCGGTGTTGGCCGCAGCCAGGGTGTTTTTGACGGCGGTATTGGCGAATTGTCGGATGCGGCGACCGCCCTTGACTGGCTGCAAGCGCAGCATGCTGAGGCCCCTCAATGCTGGATTGCCGGCTTTTCCTTTGGTGCCTGGATTGGAATGCAGGTTCTGATGCGCCGTCCTGAGATTGATGGTTTCATCTCCGTCGCGCCACCAGCGAACATGTATGACTTCTCGTTCCTTGCACCCTGCCCATCATCCGGCCTCATCACGTCAGGTAGCGTTGACCAGGTGGCACCGGAAGCAGATGTGCTGCGGCTGGTTGAGCGTCTCAAAACCCAAAAGGGCATCGTGATTGAGCATCAGTCCATCGCTGGGGCCAACCATTTCTACGATGACCATATGGATGACATGCTGGGTGTTGTCGGAGGCTATCTCGACAAGCGCCTTGCCCCTGCACCTGAGGCCGAGGAAGAAGAAGCCAGCTAGTAGTTGGTTTGTCGCATTTCCGGACGCTGAACCGGCATCCACTTCAGCTGGAAATGCTCTAGGCCGGCATCTTCTCGGCTCGGTGAAGCACGCCACCGGTTTGCGGTTTGGGCACTTTCGTCGTTCCTGGAACGCTGAGCGGCAGGCCGCGGAGCGAGCGGACTGCCAGGTAGGCGAACGCCTCTGCCTCAACATCATCGCCACGCCACCCGACGCTTTCTGCCGGCTCTACAGGCACACCCAGCCGTGTGCGCAACTCATCCAGAATGGCTGGATTGTAGCGCCCACCACCACACACAATCCAAATGTGCGGCTTGGTTGGCAGATGCTCCGTCGCCCGCTCAATACAGGCCGCTGTAAAGGCGGTTAGCGTTGCCGCCCCATCCTCCAGGCTCAGGCCCGCTACCGGGTCCATGGGGAAATCCAGTCGGTCGAGGGACTTGGGCGGTTTTACATCAAAAAACGGATTGTCGAGCATTCCGCTCAAGATCGCTTCATCGACCTTGCCCGCTTTGGCCAACTGACCGTCCACATCCATCCGACCAGCACCATGCGACTGCACCCAATCATCTAGCGCGCCGCTCGCGGGCCCAGTGTCAAAGGCCAGAATGTCGTCGGGACCGTCGCCCAGCCAGGTGACATTGGCAACGCCCCCCAAATTCAGAACAGCAATGGGGCGCGGACCTTCGAGATTTGCAGCCAGGGCTTTGTGATACAGCGGCGCAAAGGGTGCGCCCTCTCCGCCCGCAGCCACATCGGCGCTGCGGAAGTCATTCACCACGTCGATGCCCAGCGTGGCGGCCAGCTGGTCGCCCCGCCCGATCTGGACCGTCCATTGTTGATCGGGCGCATGAAGGACGGTCTGACCATGAAAGCCAATCACGTCGATTTCTTCCGGCTTGAGACCGTTTTCATTCAAAAACGTCGCAACGGCTTCTGCATGTGCCGCCGTCAAATTCTTCTCTGCCGTGGCAACAGCTTCAGGGACGGGATCTCCTGCTTTCCAGTGCGCAGCCGCCTCCACGGCCTGACGCAGGTAAGCACGCTCCTCATCTGAATAGATAAGGGCTCCGGCGGGGCCCGGGTTCAGGAAGGTTTCGCCGTCCGTTTCCAGCCCTGCAATATCGATCCCGTCCATAGAGGTCCCGCTCATCAGTCCGATTGCGATATAGGTCTTTGTCATAACTGAGCTCCCCCCTTGCCATTTTGGCCGTAATCCGTGATACACCAGCCGGACGCCGCACCCAAGCGGCAGCGTTATTTAATAAGTGGCCTGATCCCATGAGCAGTTACAAATCTGATTTCCTGAATGTAATGGAAGAGCGCGGCTTTATCGCCCAGTGCTCTGACTTTGACCTGCTCGACGAGCGGCTGTCTTCAGGTATTGTCACGGGCTATATCGGCTTTGACTGCACGGCACCTAGCCTTCATGCGGGCAGCCTCATTCAGATCATGATGTTGCGCTGGCTGCAGCAGACCGGGCACAAGCCGATCGCATTGATGGGTGGCGGGACGACCCGAATTGGCGACCCTTCGTTCAAGGATGAAGCGCGCCCACTGCTGACCGATGATCTGATCGACCAAAATCTCGCTGGTATCAAAAGCGTCTTTGACAAGTTCCTGACCTTCGGTGATGGCCCAACGGATGGCATCATGGTCAACAATCGGGACTGGCTGGACGAGCTTCAGTACATTGATTTCCTGCGCGACTATGGCCGTCACTTCTCCGTCAACCGTATGTTGAGCTTTGACAGTGTGAAGCTTCGCCTGGATCGGGAGCAGTCTCTCTCCTTCCTTGAGTTCAACTACATGATCCTGCAAGCCTACGATTTTGCAGAGTTGAACAAGCGCTTTGGATGTGACCTGCAAATGGGCGGCTCCGACCAATGGGGCAATATCGTCAACGGGATTGAACTTGGACGACGCGCGGACGGGGCGTCTCTTGTGGGCCTCACCACCAACCTGCTCACCACCTCAAGTGGCGGCAAAATGGGCAAGACCGCGGATGGGGCTGTCTGGGTGAATGCGGACATGCTCTCGCCCTACGATTACTGGCAATACTGGCGGAACACGGAAGATGCAGATGTGGGCAAATTCCTGCGGCTCTTCACGGAGCTGCCGCTGGATGAAGTTGCCCGCCTTGAGGCCCTTGAAGGCGCTGAACTGAATGACGCCAAAAAAATTCTGGCGACAGAAGCGACAGCCATGGCGCACGGCCGGGCAGACGCGGACAAAGCTGCTGAGACGGCGCGGGTCGCCTTCGAGACGGGGGCTGTCAGTACAGACCTGCCAACGGTCGAAATCGCATCAGCGGATCTTGATGCCGGACTGGGTGTCTTATCTGCTTTTGTCACCGCAGGGCTTTGCGGGTCGAATGGCGATGCACGACGTCAGATCAAAGGCGGCGGCGCAAAAGTGAATGACAAGGGCGTTCAGGACGAACGTGGATCCCTCACCAAGGATGACGTGACAGCTGAAGGAGTGATCAAACTCTCCATCGGCAAAAAGAAGCACGTGCTTCTTAAGCCGGTTTGAGACCAGCCTGCTGACACTAGCTGTCAGGACTCTACTTTTAGGGTCGTGTGACCGTCGTAAAAATCACCTATCCTTGCGTCACGGGCAGCAGACAGCGTTGCCGTTCAGACAAAAGGACAGGGATCATGACCGACGAAAACCCCAGCATCATCTCTCACGTGTCTATCGGCACCAACAAGTTCGATGAGGCAACGGCCTTCTATGACAAGGTGGTGGCGACGATTGGTGCCAAACGCATCATGGAACATCCAGGCGCTGTCGCTTATGGCAAACTGTTCCCTGAATTCTGGGTGCAAACGCCCCATGATGGGGGCACAGCCGAAACAGCCAATGGCGTGCATTTCAGCTTTTTCGCCACTTCCAAAGAACAGGTAGATGCTTTCTACAAAGCCGCTCTCGACGCTGGCGCAAAAGACGATGGGGCAGCCGGCCCCCGTAGCGACTATGGCGCGGGATATTATGGCTGCTTCGTCTATGACCTGGACGGTCACAAGATTGAGGCGATGCATTGGGATGAGAGTGCGGGCTGACAAAGTCAGCCCACCTCTGCTTCAATCGCCGCGTCTGCGATCTTTTTCCTGCTTGGCGCGTTTGACCAATTTGCCGAAGCTGCGGTCGCGATTGTGACGCTGGGCGAGCGTCTCCGTATTGCGGGTTTCCTCTGCCGCAAGCTTCTGCCATCGCTTTAACCGCTCCGCATCCAGGCTGCCGTCTTCAATGGCCACGCGAACGGCGCAACCGGGCTCCTGATTGTGGCCGCAATCATTGAACTTGCAGGACGCTGCCATTTCCAGAATGTCGGAGAAGACTTCTTTGATGCCTTCTTCGACATCCGTCAGCTGAATTTCACGCATGCCGGGCGTATCAATGAGCCAGCCACCCTCCGGCAGGCGGTGAAGCGTGCGACCGGTGGTCGTATGGCGTCCCTTGGAATCGTCCACCCGCACGTCGCGGGTCTCGATATCGTCGGTGCCGATCAGCGTGTTGATAAGCGTGGACTTTCCCACACCGGACGACCCGACAAAAGCCACCGTCTGACCAAGCCCACACCAGGGCTCCAAACGTTTGGCAGCAGCTGCGTCCCTTGCATCAATGGTTTCAACAATCAGGCTCGGATGCAGGGCCGACACAGCCTTGGTAAACTCATCTGGATCGTCAACGAGATCAGCCTTTGTCAGAATGATGACCGGTGTCACCTGTGCCTCATGTGCGAGCGACAGGTACCGCTCCAGGCGCGCGAGATTAAAGTCGAAATTGCACGACGCCACGATAAAGAGCGTATCCACATTCGACGCGATCAGCTGTTCGCCGCGATGTGACCCCACAGCCTTTCGTTTGAAAATGCTCTTGCGGTCCAGCAGCCTTTTGGGACGAAAGGTCTCCGGCTCAAGGAGAAGCCAATCTCCCACCGTCGCCTGCGTGCCTTCTCCATCCTTGGAGATATAGGGCATGGTTGTTCGATCCAGATCCACGCCGATCACATGGATCTGATTGCGATGGACAGACTTCACCCGCGCCGGGATGCCGTTCACTAGATCATCTGCGTCTAACTGACTTGTGAAAAAATTGCTCCAGCCATAATCGGCCAGTTCAGAGATTTGAATTGTCATTTTGGTTCACCAGCATCTGTCCATGCACACGGTGCCGGACAGAGAGAAACATGCCGACGACCGGGTCCAGTGGAACCCCAAGCCATCGGATTTGGAGCTGGCGCGAAACTGAAACTGCGAGGAAGCGTATCAAGGGCCTGCATGGGAGAGACCCTGGTTTGAGACACGTTCACTCAATGCTCCACTATTGGTTCGCACCAACGGTCTGGGAGACACTGACAATCATAAAAATCCCTTCCGCCTTTTCGGCTTACTCATCGCTCGCTTGGCAAGCATGCCAACAATTCCTGTTGAATATACTGCGCTTTGTGTTTCTTGTCAGGCGCGAATTGCGACGCAAAAGCCCGGCAAGTCACGTTGCCGGGCTTGAACGTCAGCTTGCTTCTGTTCTGCTTATTCAGCAGCCGTTCCCGACAGTGCGAAGATAGCGTCCTTGCCGTCCCCACCATTGATCTCTTTGAGATATTTGATGCCTTCTTCGGCAATATCATCGCCCACCATGCGATCGCCTTCCGCATAAAGTTCCTGCATATCAACGTAGGCTGCGTAGTGCGGCGCGGTGCGTTCGGTGATGATGCCGGCTTTCAGGAGTGTCTTGATGAGAGTACGGAAGATGCTGGTGGACTTACGCATCTGGCGGCGGGCTTCCTTGTCACCCATCGCCTCCATAAGCGCTGATTGCACCCATTGCCAATCGAGACCGATTTTGGCGTACATGTCCTTCTTCTGCTCAGGCCCGCTCGAATTGCGGAAGAGCATCATAAAGACTTCCAGCGCCCAATCTTCGATCTGGTCGCGCTCTGCTTCCGGCAGGTTTGGTACGGTGCGGTCGGCCCAGATCTTTCCGAATTTGTGATGGAATGCTTCATCGGTCATCACAAGCTGCATCAGCCGGGTGAGCACTGGGTCTTTTGCGTTGGAATAGAAGCTTGCGAAGGTACCCATGGCGAGCCCCTCGAGCACCATCTGCATGCCTACAAGCTTTTTCCAGACGACAGGTGTTCCCACCAGTTCCACCAAAAGCTTTTCCAGCACCTGCCCGCAAGGTGTAGGGCTACCCCACCGCGCTTTTATATATTGCGAAAATCCGGTGACGTGGCGTGCCTCTTCGCGAGTCTGGTTCGCCGCATATTCCTGAGCGCCAGGATCGCGCATAATGTGGCAGAGCGAGGCGGAGAGATTGAGCGCACCCTGCTCCCCATGAAGGATGGACGACATGGTCCAGCGCACACTCTCATTCACCAGAAAGACTTTCTGATCCTGGTTGAGCTTGTCCGACACTGCCGTGCGCAGTTCCAGGTTCATGTCTTCCGAAATGAGCATGTCCCGCTCAAGGTCCCATGGGGTCGAGAAGTCGATATATTTTGTATCGAGCGGGTCCCAGAAGTGATCGTGGGTGGCGGAAATGATTTTGTCGAACGCGGTTGACCGGCTGCCATAGCGGTCAACTTCCATCATGGCAGGAAAGTCATCCGGCGCGACTGCGTCGTAAGCCGGGTCGATGGTCATGTTTTGTTGATTGTCAGACATTAACTGGGGCCCTCCTCCAAGGTCTTCAGTCGAAATGACGTCCCCGTCACTTTAATCCTGAAATCTTCTTTTAGCCAAATGTCGGGTAGGCATTAGGGTTGGGGCGTAGGTGGCGGAACCGGCGAGGCCCCATTTTCTGCGGTTGTTGGCGCTTCGGGCTCCATGACTTCGCCAAACTCAAAGATTCGGCGCAAGAAGCCGGGTGCAAGCGCTGCCAGCGGATTCACGGTGATGACTGGCTGCTCGGTTGTTCCCCGCATGGCGTAGGTCGCCGCGAAAATGCCTTCGCCATCCCGACCGACCAGAATGTCGCCAAGAATTGGCACAGCACCAAGCGCAGAGTTCAGCGTATAGGCTGGAACAATGGTCCCGTTCAGATCGAATATGCCTTCTGCGCGCCCGACCTGGCCTTTGATGGTGAGACCAATCGCTGGACCGCTCATGCGGGCGTCAAGCACGTGGAACCGTTCCGTCGTCATCTGGAACGGCATATCAAGTTTCACGAACCGAATGCCTTCGCCCTGAAGGGTGTCGCCAATGCCAGTGAGCGAACCGACCGTCAGCAAGTTAGCGAGCAACGGCGCATTCACAATGCGGAAATTGTCGACCACAATCTTTCCATCAAGCGGAGTCCCAGGAACCATATCATCAAAGGTGCCGGTCAGATCCAGTTGACCGCCGCTCATGCTTTGGTAGAAGTCGATGCCTCTGAGCACGCTGCCCGCAGCATCAGACTGTGCTGCCACCACGCGCCTGCCATCTGACGTCGGCGATATGGTCGCACGAAACTTAGCGGTCTCGCCGACATCTCCCGAGACCACAAGGCGTTGTGTTTCGCCTTTCAAGACTAGGAGATCAACGTCAACGTTTTGCGCCCGCACACCCCCATGCGCCAATGTGGTCGGGAACCGGGCCGTCAAGGAGATGTTCGTCTCCTCCTCCGGTGAAATCTCAGGAAGAGGTGCCACTTCAATCTCGCCTGCTACATCCGCCACCGCAACCGGGTCCGGCGTCGAAGTTTCAGCGGCTGAAACAGGGGCGGTGCTGCCTGAGAAAAGATTGGTGAGCACACCTCGAGCGTCGAACCGGGGGCCTTCGGCATGCATCTCCAACACGCCGTTCTCAAGACGCACCGCACGGAAACTTGCTTCTGTTTCCGAACCGAGACGCGCATGAGGCAACACGATCTCCAGAACATCGCCATTGCCTGCCAGCAAGACTGAGCCGGAGAGATCGATCTCCGCGCCAGCGATCGCGATCGCGTTGAGCCTTACCTTTCCTTCATCTTCAAAAAGGAGGTTGAAGCGCCCTTGAGCGGGCGATCCAGCCGGCTTCGACCACAATATGGTCTCCTCTTTGAGAACGGCGTCGGTCAACATCATCGTTACAGTTCCATCGACAAGGTCAGGACCGGATCCACGCACCGTCACATCGGATGTGATTGGGCCATTGACGATAGTCGCAACGCGAAGACCCAGTGCATCGCGCTGTTTGTCATTGGTTGTGCTCCGCAGACGGAAAATACTTGAAGGTTCGTTACCGCTCTCGAAGGTTTCCTGCCACGCCAGATGGACAGGCACACCGTTCAATGTGATTGGGCCCTCTGCGTTCAACCCCTGACGTTCGACCTGGATGACAAGTTCGCCACCGTCAATGGAAACCCCCTTGATAACATCCGGCAGACCGACATCACGGGCGACAGCGCGCCCTGAGAACCCGACATCGTCCATCGTTACATCTTTGGCGAGTGGAAGTGTCAGAGACGCCTGAACTTCGCCATATCCGCCAACAATTGCCGGGTCCATTCCGAAACGCGAAATAAATCCGAGCGGCTTATGATCCAGCAGTGCGAGTACGGTCGCTGTCGCGCCGGCGACATTCATTTCGATTTCGCCGGGACCACCTCTAATATGCAGTGCTGTGGCCGCAAAGTGTCCAGAGTTGATCTGTAGCCGGTCACCTGCAATGTCGATATAGGCTCGGTCCACCCAGGCGTCGAACCGGTCACCCTTCAGGTGTCCCCGCCCGCCTACACGCCGCAAGGGCGGCAGCTCACCCAAATACTTCACAGTGGCACCTGACATTGCGAATTCAAGATCAAGCGCCTGATCCGGCAGCTTTTCCTGTCGGTCCGCTGCCGCAATCATGCCACCTGCAAGATCGATATTAATCCGCGCACTTGTGATGCTTCCGCCGCTCACATTTTCGGAAAACCATTCACGTGCGCCCTTTGCCAACGGCACCGGCCAGATATCTCTCAGACGATCAGTCAAAATGTTAGAGGCTTCGCCTTGGGCAGTGATTGCAGGCGACTCTGGATGATCGGCTATCCTCCCAGACAACGCGAGCATACCCTCACCAACTCGGATGGACAGTGCGCTGATATCTGCGGCGAGATTGTCGAAGTCCAACCGGCCCGTAAATGAAATAGCGTCAATATCGGCGACACCCTCTGTGAAGCCCTCTATGTCGAGGAAGAGGTCTTTTGCGTTCAGTGCTACGGTCGCGCCGGATATATGAAACCCTTCCGGCTGGTCGTACACAGCGTTGCCGCTCAGGGTGCCCTTATTGTTCCCTGCTTCAAAATCCAAGCGTTTGAGCAGCAGGATATTTTCAGCTGGATCAAGCGTCAGTTCTGCGGTCGCCCCATCAATTGCGAAAGGCTCTGACCGATCGGGCAAGCGAGCTGTTCCAGCATCGATCGTGAGATCCAATTCAGCGCCTAACCAGACACCGTTCTTCCCAATTGTGACCGTGCCATCTCCAGCAACTGGTGCATCCAGGAATGCAAGGTCAGAAAATATGGGAGCGTTGCGCGCAAGAGCCGCTGGCACAAACCCGCTTCCCTTCACGTCAAACCGCACCCTATCGGCACCGGCCGGTGCACTCCCCAACATTTCCAGATCTAGCCGTGCTTCACCAGCAAAGAGCTCTGCATCAAGGTAGGCCGTTACACCGTCAAGGCTTCTGCTCAGCTCAAGGGTTGCATCATCTGTTTTCCACTCCACCTGGTTCACTTTGTCGATGAAGCGCAAGGAACCGCTGCGAATACCAAAGGACTGCAGCTCGCCCAGAAGTCCTTCCTCGCTTGGAGGTGCTGCCAGTTGCGTCATCACGTCTTCAAGACTGATCAACGCTTCAGCGTCCGCCTGATCAGGGTCGTCAGTAAGCGACAGTTGGACACCGGTGTCTGGTCTGCGCACAATCGCTGCGCTGACGCCAACCAGTTCCACACTTTGCAACGCTACATTTCCGCGGAGCAGTGATCGAGCTCTCAGGTCAATTCGGATTTCAGGGACCGTGACCACCGGTTCGTCTGCTGCGTCATGAAGTTCAGCGCCTAAAAGGCTGATCACCAGCTGTCGGTCCTCAGGAACCCAAAGCAGCATCGTGTCTTGCAGCGTCAGCCTTCCCTGCTGCAGCTCCGCGTTGGCCTGTTCCAGGATTGTCTCATTGAGGAAACTGAGCGGAACTGGCCCAGCGGCCAAACGCCAGACAAGCAAAGCGAGCAGGACCGTCGTCGCCGTCACAAGGACGCCGAGCGCTTCCAGTCCATATTTGACCGCTGGCCGGATCAAATCTAATACCGCCTCATTCTCGCTGCTTAGTCTCGCTGGGTAGATCAGCCGGCAGCCTCAGAGCGCCCAATCATCCCGTCAAAGACGCCTATGGCCTTCACCATCAAGGTGCCTATCGACTCTTTCCTTTGATGTCTCATAAATATGGCACCAAGGTGTTGAAATATCTCAAACTCCGCTAGTTTCTGCCGATGAAATTGACGAAGAATTGAGCCTCCTTATTCGCGGCAGTCCCCATTTGCTGACGCTTCTCATGAAAGAGACCTGAAAATATGGCCAAAGAGCTTAAAGAGGGCTTGAAAGCCCCCGCCTTTTCCCTCCCGACCGATGGCGGCGGCAAAATCCGCCTGGCAGACCTCAAGGGTCAGAATGTTGTGGTCTATTTCTATCCAAAAGACATGACCCCTGGCTGCACAACGGAAGCCATCGATTTTTCAGCACACGGCGCGGCCTTCAAGAAGGCAAATACAGTGGTGATTGGTGTTTCCAAAGACAGTGTCGAGCGACATGACAAGTTCAAAGCAAAACACGATTTGACCGTAACCCTCGCTTCTGACGAAAGCGGTGCGATGCTGGAAAAATACGGCGTCTGGCAAGAAAAGAAGCTCTACGGCAAAGTCTTTATGGGGATCGTGAGATCAACCATCCTGATCAATGCTGAGGGAAAAATCGCGAAAATCTGGCCAAAAGTTCGGGTGAAAGGGCATGCAGACGACGTTCTAGAGGCTGCGAAGGCGCTCTAGATGCCGCCCACACGAGACACATTGCCGTTCGCCACAGTCAGCGAGGCAGCTCTATCGGTACTTCAGACAGCCAATGCTGATGCGAAGGCTGATCTGGCACAAAAAGTTGGGGCTGCATGGGCCGCAGGATCGCTAAGCTTCGCTTTTGGCCATGCATCGCCATCGGACCGGCCTGCGCGTCCAGCACGACCTGAACTTCGCCTGCCACGGGATATGCCCCGCAGACGCGCAGGTGGTGAAAAAGGTCGCTTCGCCCTCTTACATTCACTCGCCCATATTGAGCTGAATGCGATCGATCTGGCCTTCGATATGGTGGCCCGCTTTGGGCGGTGCCAGCCCCGAGACTTTACCTCTGACTGGATCAATGTCGGAAGCGAAGAAGGTAAGCATTTCAGCCTCTTAAACGATCGGCTTAAAGCGCTATCGGGCACTTATGGGGACCTGCCTGCCCATGACGGGCTTTGGGATGCCGCTTTCGCCACGCGGCATGACCTTCTGGCCCGATTGGCTGTGGTGCCGATGGTGCTGGAAGCACGTGGCCTGGATGTTACACCGCCGATGATCGACAAGCTCATCCGTGCTGGCGACCAGGCGAGTGCCGAGATACTCCGCATCATCTACGAGGATGAAAAGGGCCATGTGGCAGCGGGAAGCCGTTGGTTTGCCTCAGAAATCGCCACTCAGAAGCTTGATGCGGAAGCCACCTTCCACGATCTGGTCCGGCGCTATTTCAAGGGTGACCTGAAGCGCCCGTTCAACGACGCCGCAAGAGCAGCGGCAGGCCTGACTGCCGGCCTTTACGAGCCGCTTGCCAAGCCCCCCAAATAGTCCTGAATTCCTTACCACGCTCAGTGCAACTGGCCTCATCTCCGCGAGATTCAGAGATTCCAAATTTCAGGTAGAGATTTGGGTGTGGAAAACTCATTTTTGTCGCGTGAGCTTTAAGGTTAATACGATATGTTAAGGTCCATCTGTTGAAATCTTTGTCAATATAGGATGGAATTGCGTCCTAGTTTGCCTGTGGGGTTACAAGGGGTTGTCGAGGGGCATGATTGAAACCATCTCAAGATTGATGGATAGGGCGCGCGTAGTGGTCGCCCACCTGTATGCAGAGCGTCAGATTTATCTGCGAAGTCATGGACATGTGCAGTTTATCTCACTGTCACCACTGACACAGATTGGCATGGCCGCTATCGCTGTGGGCTTTCTGTCGTGGGTTGCATTCACGTCTGTGAATGTTGTTTTCAAAGAACAGATTATCGCGTCGAAAGACCGGCAGTTTGTAAAAGTCCAGGCAGCGTATGAAGAACGCATTGCGCAAATGCAGGCTTCTTATGACGACCTCAACGGTCAGCTGATTCTGGCGCAAGAACGCTTCATTGCGACGACCCAGGAACTGGAAGCAAAGCATGACCAGATTGCGGAGGTTCTGAACCATCGCGAAGCTGCGGTTCAGTCGCTTAATTCGCTGCGCACACGCATTGCTGAAACACAATCAAATGGATCAGGTGGCAGCCGAAGCAACAAAGTGATGATGTCGCTCGCCGAGGCACCCGGCGCACCGCGCGTCTCCCGCTCTGAAACTGTCACGACCTTAGGCACTGCTGGCCAGTCATCCAGCCTTTTCAATATTCTTTCAGGCGACACACCGCTCATGTTTGGCGGACTTCTGAGAGGATCGGTTTTTGGCAGCGACCCAAGTTTCGATCTGGACACCCGTCTTTCCAGCCTCGATCAGGCACAGCAAAGTCTGATCAACTCTATGGAAGAAGCGACGGACAAGGAAATTCGCGAGCTTGAGCATGTGATTGCCATGACCGGTGTTACATCTCCGGAAGAATTCATGGAGCGGGTTGATGCAGAGGGTATCGCCAGCGGCGGTCCTTACATTGATCTCGTTGGCAGCGATGGGCTTGCAGGTGGCGGCACCGCGACCTCGTTCAATCGTCAGGTACAGCGCATCGCGCAGAACCTTGACCACCTCGCTGCATTAAATTTCACGGTAGGTCTTCTTCCCCTGGCCTCTCCCCTTGAAAACTATCGCATTACAAGTGACTTCGGGCCACGGATGGACCCGTTCAAGCGTCGTATGGCATTCCATTCCGGATATGACATGGCGGCGCCCTACAACACACTTGTTTACGCACCTGCCCCCGGTGTGGTCACCTATGCAGAAAGGCGCGGTCCCTATGGTCGCATGGTCGAAATCGACCATGGAAATGGGTTCCGCACTCGCTACGCTCACCTCAACAAGATCAGCGTAACCGCCGGTCAAGAAGTGGGTTTTCAGGATTTGATCGGGAAAGTTGGATCTTCTGGTCGATCAAGCGGTCCACACCTTCATTACGAAGTGTGGTTCGACGACCAGATCAGAGATCCATCAAAGTTCATTGAGGCAGGTAGGTATGTTTTCACGCACGAAGGATAATGAGAAGCCAGTGAGCGCTCAGCCAGCACCACAGCGGCGTCCCAACTCACGGACGGCACCGTCAATTATCTCCAATGACCTTGTCGTTCAAGGCAATCTGATTGCCGGTGGCGATATTCAGATTGACGGAACGGTTGAAGGCGATATCCGCTCCGCTTCCATCACAATCGGCGAACAGGCGTCCATCAGCGGCGAAGTTGTGGCGGACGACATTGTTATTCGCGGCCGCGTTGTTGGTGGCATCCGTGGTCGCCGCGTACAGCTTTGCTCTACGTGTCATGTCGAAGGCGACATTCTTCACGAAGCCCTTGCTGTTGAAACGGGCGCGTTCTTCGAAGGCAATTGCCGTCACTCGGACGACCCACTGGCAGAGAACGCTCAGGCAAGTGAGCCTGCACGCGCAGCGGCAACGCCGCAGCCAGCCCCTGCTCCCGCAGCAGCGACAAAGTCCAATCGGAGCCCAGCGCCAAAACCCGCTGAGAGCCCTGTCGTCGTCAAAGATGGCGGTGTGGTGGTAAAGCGCCCAGCAGCTGAGTAATTTCAGCGATAATTGAATCTGAAAAGCCCCGCGGCGCCTGCTTCGGGGCTTTTTCTATGAGCAGGTCATTTTTATAGATTGTCATTATTGACGATTTATAAAAACCTGCATACGGTTCCCGTGCCTTCAGGAGCCACCATGCCTCGCCCAAGTCTTAAAGCTGTTCGTACTCAAGAAATTCTCCAAGCCTACGAGGCCTGTGTGGCTCGGTATGGATTGGAGGGGGCAACCCAAGAACGCATCGCTGAAGAAGCAGGTGTCAAACGCACATTGCTTCGCCACTACCTTGGCAACCGTGACGACATGATCGACGCGCTCATAGATCACGTCATTGACAAGTTTGATGCAGGGACAACACTTTTGATCGAAGTATTGCCGGAAAAAAACCGCATACCGCCGTTACTCGACATCCTATACGGACATTTCGGCGCGTCAGATACCAATCAGGTGGCTGCCATTCAGGCGCTGTCTGCGGCAGCCGACAAATATCCAAAGGTGCGAAGGGCGATCCTTCAATCTATGGATCGGCTGGTTGCGGCCGTCGAAAACGAACTTCGTCTCGCACACCCAAATGCACTAGATGACGCTCGCTACCATGCAGTCGCGTTTAGCGTCACCCACCTCTATTTCAGCATAGACAGCTGTTCCGGGCTCAACCCACCAGAACCCTGGTGGCAACACGCCCGCACCAGCGCAGAGCTGCTGATCGCCTCATTGGAGCAATCTCATGATCAATGAAAAACCCGGTCTCATGCCTGTTTTGCCTGTCGAGGCCTATACATCCCAAGCGTGGTTCGACCAAGAACAGTCCGCCATTTTTTCCAAAGCCTGGACTTTTGTTGGTTTCCCAGAAGACCTTCCTGATACGGGTGACCATGTAACGGTCCAAGCTGGCCTCTACTGCCTCATTGTTATTCGGGGCGATGACGGCACTCTGAGAGCGTTTCACAATATCTGCCGACACCGCGGCGCACGCATGCTGCGACCTCATGGAAAATCGGCAAGCGCCATCACCTGTCCCTACCATGACTGGACATATGATTTTGAAGGCAATCTCAAAGGCATCCCCAACAAGGAAATAGAATTTCCCAGCATCGATATGACCTGTTTTGCTCTCCACAAAGCGTCCGTCGCCCAATGGCGCGGAATGCTCTTCGTCCATCCGGAAGCTGAAGCGCCAAGCATTCAAAGCTGGTTTGGACAGATCGAAAAACACCTCGGACCTCACCGGCCTGAGCAGATGGTTGAAGTTGCAGAAATGGCTACGGAGACCGAGATCAAAGCAAACTGGAAATTCGTCGTAGAGAACTTCCTGGATGCTTATCATCTGCCACATCTGCATTCAGGCACACTCTCCATGTACGACCATGCAAATGCGGAGACAGGCCTAGTCGGAGACCATTTCGCATTCTACCAACCACTGGTGCCAGAATATGCAGAAGACATTGAGCAAAATGCGCCGAGTCCGCTAGTCGATTATAGAGACACACGAATGGGAGTTTATGCGCCGATGCTGTTTCCAAATATCGGCTTAAGCGAAACGGAGATTGCCTGGTCTACTTTTCATGTAACACCAGTCCGCCCCGATCTCACCATTGTGCGCACAAGAACCAAGTTTCCCAATGTTCCGCGGTCTCAGTACGCTAAAGCCGAACGAAAATCCTACAGCTTCTGGCGTGATAAAGTGCGCGGCAAATATGAGGGAGATCCGGCGACTGATCCCATGGCGAGCGGCGACTTTATGGCCGAGGATGTATTTGCCTGCGAACAACAACAGGCCTCCCTCTCCTCACCCTACTTTTCGGTTGGCGCGTCTGCCGATATTGGAGAGAAACCGGTGCGCGACTATCAGACAGTCATCCAAAGGTGGATGGCGGCGGCCGGCTAATCCAGATCGGCGACTTCGGCGGTCGTACCGTCGACGCGGGCAGCAAGGGCTGCAGCCATGAAGGGATCGAGGTCGCCATCGAGCACGCCATCCGGATTGCCTGTCTCGACGCCTGTACGCAGATCTTTGACCATCTGGTAAGGCTGCAGGACGTAAGAACGGATCTGGTGGCCCCATCCGATTTCCGTTTTTGAAGCCGCCTCCGCATTGGCTTCTTCCTCGCGACGCTGCAGCTCGGCCTCATACAGACGCGCGCGCAACATGTCCCACGCGGTCGCCCGGTTTTTATGCTGGGAACGCTCATTCTGACATTGCACCACGATGCCTGTCGGTTCGTGGGTGATGCGCACAGCACTGTCGGTCGTGTTCACATGCTGCCCGCCCGCGCCGCTCGCCCGGTATGTATCAATGCGACAGTCGCTTTCGTTTACTTCGATCTCAATCGTGTCATCGATGGCCGGGTAAACCCAGACCGACGCGAAACTCGTGTGACGGCGTGCGTTAGAATCGTAGGGCGAAATGCGCACCAGCCGATGCACGCCGCTTTCGGTTTTCAGCCAGCCATAGGCGTCCTCACCTTTAACAAGGATGGTCGCTGACTTGATGCCCGCTTCTTCCCCGTCATGGCGCTCGATCAGCTCGACCTTGTGCCCCTTGGCTTCAGCCCAACGGGTGTACATGCGCAGCATCATGGAGGCCCAATCCTGGCTTTCCGTACCGCCTGCGCCGGAATGGATTTCCACATAGGAGTCCAGGCCGTCGGCCTCACCAGACAGGAGTGTCAGGACCCGTTGGCGCGCTGCGATATCGCGGGCGGCTTCGAGCGCTGTTTCAGCCTCCTTGATGACGTCCTCATCACCCTCGGCTTCCCCCATCTCAATCAGCTCAAGATTGTCGTTCAGCTCCGCCTCAAGGCGTTGATAGGTCTTGATGCTGTCTTCAAGCTTTGTGCGTTCACGCATAAGCGCTTGAGCCTGTTGGGGATTGTCCCACAGAGTTGGATCTTCAGACCGCGCGTTTAATTCGTCCATCCTTTTCTGGGCAGTATCCCAGTCAAAGATGCCTCCTCAGCAAAGCCAACGAGTCTCTAATCTCGTCCGCGATCGCTATCGTTTCTGCGCGCATAGGTAAGTCCTCTTTATCTGCGGCGCGACCATACCGGCGCATTGCTGATTTGACTAGTGAGATTGAACAGTCGGGTAGTCCGGCGTCAGTAAAGGCCGCCGGTTCCATTGCCAAGTGGCGTCGATGTCCTTGAGGTCACCGGTTGCCCATCTGGCCCGACAATGTCACCCAGATCAGGCACACCACTGTTCACCGGCTCTGCCGCCCGGGGCTCAGTTCCCTCTTTGAACGCTTCGAGGATGACATTGCTTTCGCCTGGCCCCGCCAGCAGACCTGTTTTCGCATTCACCCGGACAAGGTTGATGCCCGCTGGGATACGGAACGGAACTGGCGCTGTATCAGCGAGCGCAGCCGTCATGAAGTCTCTAAATATAGGCGCAGCGACCTTGCCGCCGGTTTCCCCACGACCCATAGGGCGGGGGCTGTCAAAGCCAACAAAGACGCCGACCACCAGGTCAGAGGAAAAGCCAACAAACCATGCGTCGCGTTCATCGTTGGTTGTCCCAGTCTTGCCTGCAAGGGGATGTCCTACAGAGCGAATAGATGTGGCCGTTCCGCGTTCAACAACCCCCTCCAGCATGGAGACAACCTGATAGGAGGTTTGAGGGCTCAACACTTGGGCACGGGTGTCGGGCAGCTCCGGGGTGTCCTGATTTTCCCAGGCATCTGCAACGCATCCCTCGCAGCTCCGCTGGTCGTGGCGGAACACGGTTGTTCCCCGACGATCCTGAATTCGGTCAATCAATGTTGGCGAGACCTGGCGGCCGCCATTTACCAGCATGGCATAGGCACTTGTCATGCGCAGGAGCGTCGTCTCGCCGGCTCCCAACGCCATCGAAAGAACCCGCGGCATGTTGTCGGTAATCCCGAAGCGGCGGGCATAGTCTCGTACGGTTCCCATGCCAATGTTTTGCGCCAGGCGCACAGTCATGACGTTCCGGGATTTCTCAATCCCCAGACGCAACGTGGAGGGTCCGTAGAACCGGTTCCCGTAGTTCTCCGGCTTCCAGAGCGCGAGCCCCGGTCCCTGGTCCATCACGAAGGGCGCGTCAAGCACCATGCTGGATGGCGTAAAGCCGCGATCAAGTGCTGCTGCATAGACAAAGGGCTTGAAGGCAGAGCCCGGCTGCCGCGTCGCTTGTACCGCCCGATTGAATTCAGACAGTTCGTAGGAGAACCCACCTTGCAGTGCTAGCACACGACCGGTGTGAACATCCAACGCCACAATGGCGCCATTCACCTGCGGAAGTTGTCGCAGTGCGTAATGCGTGGGTTTGCCATCCTCACCGAGGACAGGCTCGACATAGACGATGTCACCAATAGAGACCACGTCATGTGGGCGTTTCACTTCAGCGCCGACGCGCTTGTCATCAATGTATTTCCGCGCCCAGGTCATGTCCTCGAGCGGGATGGTGGATGTCACAATCTCATCGCGGAATGAACCAGAAACTTCCCGGGTCGGTCTCAAGCCAATTTTGGCATAGTCTTCTGACAGGCCGATCACAGTCGCGAGTGTCCAGGGGGCGAGATCCGTCGCCATATCAATCTCAGCGAGCGCGGTTGTCCAGGTGGTGTTCGGTGCCAGCGTGTCAACCGGCCCGCGCCAACCATGGCGCTGGTCATAGGCAACCAGACCCTGGCGCAACGCATCACGTGCCTGGCCCTGCATTTTAGTGTCGAGGGTCGTTCTGACTGACAGGCCGCTTTCATAGAGCTTTTCTTCGCCGTAGCGCTCATACAGATCGCGGCGGACCTGCTCCACGAAATAGTTCGCTTCAACAAGCTGGGCCCCAAACGCCCGAGGTGTCACCACAAGATCTTCTGCCCGCGCGACCGATGCCTGATAGGTGGAGATAAAGCCATTATCGAGCATCCGCCCGATCACCCAATTTCGGCGGCCGATCGCTTTTTCGCGACGGCGGAATGGATGGTAATTGTTTGGCGCTTTAGGCAGAGCTGCAAGATAGGCCGCGTCCGCCAGGCTGAGTTCGGTCAGGCTCTTATCGAAATAGTTGAGTGCTGCAGCTGCCACACCGTGAGAGCCAAGCCCCAGATAAATCTCATTGAGATAGAGCTCCAGGATCTGATCCTTGGTGAAGGCCCGCTCAAGCTTTAACGCGAGCAAGGCCTCTGTCACTTTACGCTGAAAGGTGACGTCGCTGGTCAGGAGGAAGTTTTTGGCCACCTGCTGTGTGATGGTCGATGCGCCCACAAGGCGCCGATCATTCATCACATTCCAGACATTCGTCACAACCGCGCGCATGATGCCGCGGGAGTCGACGCCAGAGTGGGTGTAGAAATTCTTGTCCTCAGCGGCGAGGAATGCCTGCACCACATGTTCGGGGATCGTTTCGATGGGCACAAAGATGCGCCGCTCGCGCGCATATTCCGCAATCAGGCTTCCATCGCCTGCGTGGACGCGAGTCATGATGGGCGGCGCATAGTCTGCCAAATGATCGTAAGACGGTAGGTCGTTGGAAAGACGCCATAGCATGTAGAATCCAGCCAGCGCTGCGCCCAAGCCCAGCACAACCAGACCCGCAAATAGAGTGGCAAACACACGCAACATGCTTCGATTGGCCCCTTTCGCCGCATTCGGTGCCGGTGATGCCACCGGCTCAGCCCCATTCATCCGGCGTCGCGACACGATGCCAGACCATAGGTTTACCACGGCTGTGCGCAACCGCGAGATGTAGTCTTGTGAAAATAGGGCCAATTTGATGCGCTATGGTTAATAAAACGGGGGAAACCATCGGTTTTCAGGTTCTACTCATCAATTATGGCGGTCATTTGACCCCTCGGGGATAAGTCCGAGGTCCGGTATCTGGCTTAGTGATTCAGGAAAGTAGGGTTTATTAATTGAACATGTTCATTTAATAGCCTATATAGATCTCGATGCCGATGACAACCTGAGGAAACCGCTGATGACCGCCCCTTCAATTGACAAAGATTTCGCCGACAAGTTCATCCACTCAGTCAACAGACCGCTCGAGTATGGCGTCTACTTTCTCTTTCATGATTGGTGGGCGGAAGCACCGCAGTCGGCCATCGACTCATATTTGGAGCTATTGAACGAGCTGCCTGAGACGAAAAAGTTTTTGGATGAACGCTTTCTCGCCGACCCCATCCCGCTAGAGCGTCTGGCGAAATGTGCGCCCGGCACGCTCGGCCACGGTTATCACAAGTTCATTGTCGACAATAAGCTCGAGGCGAACCTTGGCCGGAACTACAAGAAATTCAATGAAGAACTGACGAGCTCAGGGAAGCTGGATCGCCTGCCAGATGAGCTCAGCTTCTTTATGGTTCGTGGCTTCCAGGTCCATGACATCATGCATGTGCTGACGGGATATGAAGCAACCTATGCGGGAGAACTGGCCGTTGCCGCCTTCTATCTTGCTCAGCTTCAATTCCCCTATCACGCGATGCGCATGGCGGTAACGACCGCACACATGGCTTTTCTCGACCCGAAAATCATCACCTGGGGTATGGATGCCATTTGCGACGGATGGCAGTTTGGCCGCACGTCTCCCAACATTCAGTTCGAGCGGTGGGAAGACGAGATTGACACACCGCTTGTCGACCTGCGCCGGAAATGGAACTTGAACACAGAGGCATTGGCGGCGTAAGCACCAAGCCAAGGTTCAAGGAAAGGTAAGATGGCAAGAACAGCCGCAACACCAGAACAGCGGGCGCAGATACGGGATAAAATCCGCTCTGCAGCCGCTGCCGTGTATGCAGAAAAGGGCGTCGCTGGAACATCTGCCCGCGCCATCGCCGTGAAGGCTGGCGTGTCAGTGGGAACGCTCTACAGCTACTACGCCAACCTACCAGAATTGATGCGCTCCCTCTGGGCAGAACCTGTCGCGGAAGAGATGGTGCGGCTGCAGGCTATGGTCAAGGCGACTGCAGATCCGGCAGACGCAGTTGAGGCTTTGTTGAAAGGCTATGCAGATTTCGCCTTGGCCAATCCCGATATCCTCCGAGGTGCGTTTTTGTTTGTCGGGCAAGAACAGGAAACGGGACTAGGCCCTGCCCCGGCGCCCGTTGAGTTTAAACAGATGCTCTGCGACGCTGTGATTGCTGGACAAAAGAACGGCCAGATTAAACAAGGTTCAGCAGACCGGATCGCCCACCAACTTTGGGCAGGCATTCATGGCGCGCTGGCGCTCCCCATCAATATCGAGAGCCTCGACTTCGGCTCCCCCCAACAGCTGGTCAAGGATATGATCGCCACGCTCATGGGGAGCATCAAAGCCTAACCCAGCAAGGCTGGGGCGCGCTTTCAGATGCTCCCTCACTAAGCCTTACCCATCAACTTGCCACCAGATCTCGCATTGTCATTTTGCCCAGCTGCGACATGTGCACTTCATCGGGACCATCAGCAATCCGACAAAACCTTGCACGGGTAAACACGGCCGGGATCAGCGTGTCCTGACAGACGCCCTTCCCGCCAAACACCTGCATGGCGCGGTCGGCGACATCCTGCGCCATTCTCGGCGCAACAATTTTCACCATCGAGATATAAGGCCGAGCCGCATCAAGCCCTTCTTTGTCCATGACATCTGCAGCCTGCAATGTCAGCAAACGACATTGCTCAATGTCACACCGACTGCGCGCAATCTCGTGCTGCACGCTGGTTTTTTTACTGAGCTTCTCTCCAAAAGCAACGCGCTCTTCCGCGCGCTCACACATGAGCTCAAGGCAACGCTGAGCAAGACCGACAAAGCCCATGGCATATTGGAATCTGCCAGGGCCCAATCGCCCTTGCGCAATCTCGAAGCCGCAGCCTTCCCCCTTGATCATGTTGGTCACAGGAACGCGGACATCTTTGAACAAGAGTTCAGCCTCGCCTCCTGGTGAGTGAAGATTGTCGAAAGCCCGCAGGGGCCGGACAAGTTCAACTCCAGGCGTGTCGCGCGGCACCAAAATCGTCGAATGCCGGCGGTGCCGGGATGCGTTGGCGTCTGTCAGCCCCATAACCAACATGAGCTTGCAGCGCGGCCCAACCGCGCCCGTCGTCCACCATTTACGACCGTTCAACACATACTCGTCGCCGTCCCGCTTGATTTCCAATTCCATATTGGTGGCATCGCTGGAGGCAACCTGGGGCTCGGTCATGGCGTAAGCAGACCGGATGTCACCTTCCAGGAGCGGTGTCAGCCATTCTTCCTGCTGCGCCGGCGTGCCGTACTTCGCCAGCACCTCCATGTTGCCGCGGTCCGGCGCGCTGCAATTAAAGATTGGTTGGGCCCAGATGACTTTGCTCATCGTCTCAAAAAGCGTCGCAATCTCAAGATTGGTCAGGCCCGGACTCCAGGGTTCATATTCTTCCGGCAGAAACAGGTTCCACAATCCAGCTTCCTTGGCCTTACTCCGAAGCTCATCAAACCAATCGGGCGTTTGCCAGAGATTGGCCGGGTCGAGCGTAAACTCTTCGTAGTCATGTTCTCTTGGGTAAATATGCTCCCTCATGAAGTCTTCCAGGCGCGTATTCAACTCAATGACTCGTGGTGTTTGCTCAAATCCCATAGTGCTTGCTCCCCCAAAATGCTGATTGAAATTCCCAAAGAACCGAAATTATCGATGGTGCCGAGTATAGTGCATACAACCGAATTGTCGGGCTTATCTTCACGTGCATTGAAGATTCAGACGGCGGCTGCCCACACTCATGAATGGCTTTTAGGCTTAATCCCGTTTGGTATTCCCATGGTCTGGGTCAGGGTCAGATCGACACCATGATGCCCCGGTTGGCAGTGACTTTATTGTCGAGCATATCGAGCCAGATCTGCTGCGCTGCCTCAGCGCCTTTGATGACCTCCACATCAATATCCTTCTTCACAATCTCCCCCAGGTCAGCACCTGCCTGGTTGGCCCGTTCAAACAGGACGCCCGCGCCCCAGTCAGCATCACGCTTGGCGATATGAGCTGGTGTGAAGAAAAATTCAGGCTGTGAGCCCGGAAGTTCATCTGTGACGCGTTCTGCGTCCCAATGAGTTCCGCCTACACTCACGCTCTTTTGCATATCGTCGGTGAGGAACTCATGAAGTTTTTTCTTCAGCGGTCCGTCGCCTGACATGTCCACGAAGACAGACGGCACATTCGCGATGGAAGCTTCTTCCTCGCCGTAGACAACGACCTGATCGCAACCTCCCAGGCGCTCCACAAAGCCTGCATTTGACGAGGAGGTGAGCCCGATGACCTTGCCTTTAAATGCTGTGTCGTTTGCAAGGAAATGCGCCAGGGCGAATCCAGTCTTAGATGAGACCGACCCAATCAATATCTGTTGAGCATCAAAATACTGGTTGTCGTTGAGATAGTCAGCCAGAACAAAAGCTGTCATGAAGAGCGGAAACAGAAGGCAACGCTCATCCTCAAGTGCCAAAAGGTAGGCTGGTCCCCCTGCCGTTCGCTGATATTGGTTATAGAGGTCTGGCAAGTCCTTCCGATGCGCGGCCACATCGGTAAACCCAGCGTCACTAATGTTGCCCGCTTTCAAAACAACATGGCTGGCCATGGGGAAGAAGCCATAGAGGCGTTCGCCCACCTTAATCTCCGGCGAGCGTGACTCAACAACTTCCGCGATACCCCAGACCGTGAGCTTGCCCCACCCGTCCTCTCCGGTTGGGTAATATCCCCAATAGCCGATGAAATCACCAGACAGTGCGTAACCGACATTGTTAGAGGTCAGAGCAAACTTGTCGATCCGGACCAGGACGTCACCATCGGCCAATGACGCTGATTGACCGCTCACGATCTTCGTCTTGCGAAAGTCTTTTCGATCGATCCAAATTTCAGTGATATCCATCGTGCACTCCTGCCCAGTCGCGGGCTCTTAGTAGAAAATCCAGATTAAGTTTTGCGTCAGAGTAGCCAGGCTCAACAGCAAGGTACTTGGTACCCCTACAAAGTGACCGGACCCTGAAAGCTTCGCAGGTCTCCATCGCCCAGGCCCCAGAAAAAGCAGCGTGTCGGGTTTGGCAATTCAACAATCAATGGTGAGGTCAGCGAGACTTTCGTGAGCGTGGCCGCTTCAGGCAGCGCCAGGCTGTCATCGGCATCAGGCTCACCGAGCGTCCCGACATAGTCGCCGTCGGGAAGAGATAGAATGGTCAATGTACGCCCTGCTTCAAATCCCAGCCTGTGAGCCTTTTCAACCATCGCCTCCAGCGCCCCGCGGGGGTCCGACGGTGGTGTAACCTTGCCCATTGCTGCAACATTGATGAAGCGGAGCCCTGCAATAACTCTCTCTCGTAGCGGACGCTCAGGCAGGCCGGGCGAATGGAAAAAGGCAAAGGCGTCCATGGAGCCTCGTGCAAACAAGGTCTTCGCTAAAGGCGCTTCCACTTCCAGATCTTCATATTGTTGAGCGGTTACGGGCGCACTACTCATCCAAACCAACCCGGTGCTTCGATCCGTGACCTCCATATAATGATTGTTGGAGACTGGCGCGAAAAACCCGCCTTCTGGAAGCGCAGCCTGCATCAAACCTTCGAGTGAGCGTTCTTGGGTCGTCGTCATGCCTTGGTTCCCCGCTGTGACTTAAGAAATTGGATGACCTCGTGTGCATAAGCTTCCGGAATATCTTCCAGCAAAAAATGGCTGCCGCCCTTTAAAATGATGGGCTCGATCGCTTGCGCTCCGGGAATAGCTGGGCGCACGGTATTGTGTCCTTTGGGCGCAATCTGGTCCTTGTCCGAAAAGAGGTTGAGGAAGGGTTTTTCATAAGCCTTCAGCTTTTCCAGCGCGTGCCAGTTTTCGACCAGGATTGGGTTGTCATTCCGCGTGGGCAGCATCTGCGTGAACTGGCGATTGCCTGTCAGGTATGCCTTGTCCGGATAAGGAGCGGCAAACCCCGCAACGTCTTCAGCAGGCATGTCGGACTTCACAATCTTTGAAAGCATCTTCCAATGCTGCCAGTTCTTTTTGTAGCGCACGTAGAGTTGAAATGCCCGGAGCATGCCCGCCCCTGGCCGTGCCATCTTTTTGACTGGCTCGCTTGGATCGAGCACAGGTATCCCTGTGTTGGACATGATGATGCTTTTCACCCGATCCTGATGATCCGCAATCGCGCGCAGGCCGATGATCCCACCCCAATCATGCAGAATGAAGTGGGCATTGGTGAGGTCGAGCTTCTCGAACAGCGCTTCCGCAACCCACTTTTCATGGCGGTTTATGGTGTAGTCGCTCATCTTTGTGGGCTTGTCAGAGCGCCCCATCCCGATCAGGTCAATCGCGATGGCGCGGTAACCTGCCTCTGCGAGGACCGGGATCAGTTTGCGCCACATGTAGGACCAGGTGGGATTGCCATGGATCATGACAACCGGTTCACCATCACGCGGACCTTCATCCACATAGTTCATGCGCAAGTTGCCGCCCTCGAAGTCAGACACCTCGACATAGTTTGGCGAAAAAGGATAGCCCGCTAGGTTCTCAAAACATTCATCAGGTGTTCGACGGAACTCCATTTCCTATTCCCCCCAGACTTCCAGATGGTTCGCCCGCTCCACACGCCGCGTCGTGCGAAGGTCCAGTATGGTTTCCAGTCCAGTCTCCACAAACAAAGCACGAATTGCTTTTTGATCTGCATCGCCTGCTTGGGCAAAACAATCCGTCAACCGCTGCAACAGATAGAAGCGATACGGCATCACTGCGGTTTGGATATCGTGGCCGCGCCAATTGAACTCAGCCATGCCGATCCCACGCTGGGCAGGGTCTTCCAACCCGTTGGTTCCCGGTTGAATCTCGGGACGTTCCGCCAGCCAGTGATTGGCATAAGCGACATGTGCGGATATCTCTGGCAGGTATTCCTCAGCGACATAGCGCATGAGATCTTTCAACGTTTCAGGAACCGTATCGGGCGCAAACAGCTCTTCGCTCTGCCATGCAACCCGATGATCCTCGTAAGTCTCAGGTCCATTCAAGCGTTCCACCCATTTGAATACGCGTGGGGCGATCCTCTTCATCAGCATTCCTGGATAGGCATCTCGGCTCAAATGAGCATAGAGCGGAATGGCGAGGCCAAAATCACCGATGGTCGCATGACCACCAAGCAGAAACGCGGACTCTGCGAGATGCGCATCAAACCGTTTCAGAAAATCCTCATAAGTGGCTTCGATGTCTTTCATTGTCTCCGGGGCAACGCCGAATACGCTTGTTGCACCACGCATACGTCCACTCGCAAACTCAAACATCTCCTCTAACTCTTTCGCACTTGCAGTCGCGGGGGACATATCGGCGAAGAAGCTCTTGGTAAGCGGCAAATTGTCTGCGTCGAAGCTCCATCGATAGTGCATCAAGGGTCGCACCATCCCCTCCCCTCCAAAGAACTCAAACAGATGAGCGATCGCGCGCAAGATTGGGTTCTTCGGCACAATCGAATACTTACCGAGGTTGCGCTCTTCGAAATAGTCGAGAATATCGGCGCTATCCTGAATGATGGTTCCGTCACCGGCCACGACAACAGGCATGATCATGCGCCCAATCTTGGGCACAATCTCGGCGCCGTATACCGGATGCCCCACAGAACGCTCTCTAAACGGAATATTCTGGTGACGCAGAAAAGCGCGAACTTTCCCAGAATATGAAGAGCCATCTAAGGCATAGAGTGTGTAGGGGGCTTCAGACATAGATTGGTTTCCTCACCTGCAAAACAAATGACGTTCTTAGTGTCAATTTAAATTGACATAGTGAATGTCAATTGTCTAGATGTCTGAAGATTTTTGCTGAACACCCCCTGACCGGAGCATATCGCCATGAAGAAACTCGGACTTATCGCAGGTTGCCTGGCTGTTTTAGTCGGTCTCTTCCTGGTTGCGCTGCCAACGCTTTTGCACACCGCAGGCCTTCACCCCACCTATCCGGGTGAGGCGATTGATCTGTCAGGCAAGCGGGCTCTGGTCATCGCCACCAACCATGGGGTGCTGAATGCACCGGGCGAAACCACAGGGGACCCAACTGGCGTGATGGCATCCGAACTGACCATCGCCTACTACAAGTTTCTGGATGCAGGAATGGATGTGGATGTTGCCAGCGTCAAAGGCGGTGAGATTCCCATAGACCCTCAAACCTTGTTGTTCATGATCAAAACACCCGAAGATGACCGCTTCCTGGACGATCCAGATCTCCAGGCGAAGGTCACCAACTCAAAACGCCTCGATGATCTCGATTTTGCCGGGTACGACATCATCTTCATGTCCGGCGGTTGGGGCGCCGCTTATGACCTTGGCTACTCAGAAGTCTTAGGCGACAAAATCAGCGATGCTTATGCTGCCCAGACACCGATCATCGGGTCTGTTTGTCATGGGGCTTTGGGATTGATCAATGCCCGCGACACAGAAGGTGCTCCGCTGATTGCAGGACGCCGCATTGCAGGCGTGACCAATAAGCAGCTTGAAGAACTGGGAATTAAGATGACCCCCATGCACCCCGAAACAGAACTCAGGAATGCTGGTGCCATTTATGAAAGCCGATCGGCTTTTCTCGACTTCTTTGCGACCCACGTGGCGATTGATGATGAGCGCCGCTTTGTCACGGGACAAAACCAGAATTCAGCACACGAGACCGCTTACAAAATGATGGTATTGGCAGCCGAAGCGCAACGGTAGCGGAGCAACTAAGTCGGTCGGAGGCGCGCCTAGCAGGTGCCTTCGGCGTACCGCTCGCCGAGGCACATGGGTGCCGACATAATCGTGTTTCTGATGAAGAGCATCAAAGTCTAGGACCAATCCTCACTGAGCCTGATTTATCCGCTCATGGAGAGTTTCCGAGACAGCCCATTCACGCCCCTCTTGGCGCAAATAGTGCCGATACATTTTTCGGAATTCCGAGCAGATCGCATCTGAGATCTGGAAGACAGGCCGCTCCAGGCCGCCCGGTCGGTCTGTCAAAATGAGATCCCGGATCGCATCCTCATCTTCGTCAAAGACCTTGTTGGCGATCAAGCCGAGTCCGGAAAGACCCATGGCGTTGACCACCTTCTTAGCGAACGTATTGTTTGCTGCGGCAGAAGCAATCGCGAACCAGACGTGGCGTTCATCGCTTGGCGTCACAAAAATCCCGGCGACGGTGCCGCCACCAAAATGCTGCCGCACATGCCCACCCATGAACCACTCTGCTTTTTGATTATCGCCAATCGCCTCGACATGCTTTTGCAGTTTCCTGGTGGTCGGTAGCCCCGTGTCGATCCACCATCCCGCAGCTTTGTCATATCGAGCGGTGAAACCGCGACCATTGGCATGGTGTTCAAACTTGTAAGGCGGCACCCGAACCTTGGGAAAAGCGAATGTTGCCTTGTGAAGGAACGGTACGTGACTGTCTTCCAGCGCCGTCTCTACGGTGAGCACAAAATCGCCCTCCTGATGCCGTGTCCAATAGCGATGAGCATGCGTTTTCTTTGCCGGTGAAAAAACCTCACAAGCCGGTGGTTCATGGCTAGGCACAGCCTGATGATCCATCCAGATCCAAACAATCCCGTCACGTTCACGGATTGGGAAAACGTCAACCCGGGCGCTTGCAGGAATCCGCTCATCAGCCGGCTGGGAAGGGATTTCGATACACTTGCCCGATACGTTGAACTTCATTCCGTGGAATGGGCACTGCACGCAGTCATCAATGATTTTGCCTTTTGACAGGTCTGCCCCGCGGTGCGGACACATTGCATCCATTGCTCGCACGAGACCCGTCGAGTCGCGGAAGAGCAAAACCTGCCGCCCCAAGATCTTTTTGCGTACTGGTTTTGACTTCAGGTCATGTGACCAGCCGGCCCAGTACCATGTGCGGTGAACAAACATAATGTGCTCTCCTTGTATCTAGGTCTCACTGTTTGGCACAGCGACAACACCTCAAGAACCTCAATTTAGGTCAAATGACCTTTTTGTCAATCAATTTAGGTTGACCGACCCATTTTCCAGAGATAGACCAATGACATGAACACCGCCGTACGACAGCCCTATGCCAAAGGCGTTCGCCGCACAGAGGAGATTCTGTCGGCGACCAGAGAGATGTTGATCCATGAAGGTGCTGAGGCGCTAACAATGCGCCGTGTCGCCGCAAAACTCGACATGAGCCTGAGTAATCTACAGCACTATTTCACGACCAAAGAGACATTGATCAACGCGCTCGTCGACGCACAGTATGAGGATTATGTCGCCGGGCTTGATGAGAGGGTGGAACCCGGTCAGACGCCCGAAGAGCAACTCGGGGCGTTCGCTCAGTATATTTCCGACGACTATCAGACAGATGAAGGTTCAATCCTCATCTGGGAGCTATGGGCATTCACCGGGCGAAATGCCTATGTCGCAGACACCGTCAACAAGGCGCATGAAAGCGAACGACGCATTGTCCGCAAGATCATCGGTCAGATTTCGCCAAATGATTCCAAATCACAATTGGAAACAAAAGCAACCGTCATCACATCTATGTTTGAAGGTGTCGGTTTGTTCGTAGCACCCGGACGCCCACAGGCTAAGAGCCGGAAGGCAGTCACAGAACAACTAAAAGCCGCCGCCATCGCGATTGCGCGTGCCTAGTCAGTACGTGCCTTCAGCCAGTCGCTCGCCAAAATAGCTGTCGACTGATTTCACAAGCGCCCCCGCCACGCGTCGGCGCCAGCTGGTGGTTGTGAGGTTACGCTCATCAGAGCGGTTGGTGAGGAAGCCCAGTTCTACAAGAACTGAGGGAACGTCCGGCGCCTTTAGAACACGGAAGCCTGCGAACCGGTGGGTGCGTTGAAGGAGCGGTGTCACCCCTTCCGCATTGCGCACAACGGTGCGGGCAAAGCGCACGGAGAAGTTTTTCGTTTCGCGCTGCGCCAAGTCGATCAGAATGTCTGTGACTTCTGAGGACTCGCCGTGCAGGTCGACCCCGGCAATGACGTCAGACCTGTTTTCCTTGGCAGCCAAGGCGGCCGCTTCCTTGTCAGAAGCGTTTTCGGACAGGGTATAAATCGACATGCCGCTCACGCCCCGGCGATCAATGGCGTCTGCGTGAATGGAGAGGAAAAGGTCAGCGTTTTGACGACGCGCAATATTTACCCGTTCGCGCAATGGGATGAAGCGGTCTGTGTCGCGGGTGAGATGCACTTCGTAACGGCCTGTTGCCCGCAGCTGCGCGCCAAACTCTTTGGCGAATGCCAGAACCACATCCTTTTCGAGCGCACCAGACTGACCGTGTGTTCCGGGGTCAACGCCACCATGGCCCGCATCAACCACGATGACCCGTTTCCGGTCAATATCAGCTGTTGGCTCTCTGGGGGTCGATACTGGCGGCGCGGCGGCCGTAGGTGCAGCAATCGGTCGGCCAAGACCCACGCTCTGCGCAAACTCCGCAGGTGTCGCCGCCTGCAAGTCCACAACGACACGATGACCAAAGCCGCTTTGGGCTGGCAAGGCAAAATGACGGGAGATTTTTACTGGCCCTGTTGCATCGACCACGATGCGGGAGAGGCCCTCCTGAAACTGACCATACCGAAAACCAGTAACCAGTCCTCGTCCGGTCTTGCCTGCTTCCGCGGGCAACTGAAAATTGACATCCTGCAGATCGATTACCACGCGGTAGGGATCTGCCAGGGTGAAAACGTTCTGGGGAACACTTGTGCCCTGGCCAAAATCGATAACGAGCCGGGTCACATCACCCTGCTCACCAAGGCGCAGGTTTGAGACAAGCGCTTTGGCGCTCGTCACTGCCGGCCCTTCAGCTACCGCGGGCCCTGCCAGCCCCAAGCCACTCACAACCAGAAGGCACGCCAATACAGGCGCTGCCAGGCCTCTTGCCCAGCGAGCGATCAGCTGATCAATCTTGATGAATGGGTCTCTACGCATACGCTACCTGGTCCTGTCGCCACCGCTTCAACGATGATTCCCCGCGTCTCCGCGCGAAATCACACAATCAACGTACCCCGCCTCTTCGGCATCACCTCACTGGTCGTTTGGCCTCTGACCGGTCAGGACGCCAAAAACAGAGGGGAATGAACTTCCCATTTTCTGTTTCAGGGCCAAATTGACGTGTTTCGCTTGATATTGCGTTACTTTGCGGGATTTTAACGCAATTTCAACGGTTAAAATGGTTAATGCTTTCACACCGCCGGAGACGATGGCGCAAAGCATTGCTTGCCAAGCCTGAATCCAAAACGGTACAAGACACTCACCTAATTCGACGATACGTCAATTGAGTCGGGCCATATCAAAAGATGGGCCGACAGACGGGCGGGAGGAGGCGGTTTTCGGAGGAAAACTGCCCGCTTATTCGAAGAAATAGCCCGGAAATCGGGCGATATTCGAAAAAAGCTCATCCCACCAGCCCGGAGATGTATCGCCTCGGTTTGATTGACCTTTGCCATCCGGCTTTCGCCAAACAAACCACATCTGGACGAATACTCGTCTTTATCGGTTGCAGGTGCCCAGCAACCAACCAAAGCAAGGGCACACAGAGAAACGATGCAAACACCGCAGTTCATGACGACAAGCGAAGCGAACAGGATGGTCCCAATCGACCCCCTCATGCGCCGCTTCAGCGTCCGCGCGTTCCGTTTGCCCCCATACCTTTCATCAGACCTTGCCTCTTCCGCTTCGGCCCTGCGCCAGAGCCTGAACCGGCACGGCTATCAAACAAACGCCGCCCCATTGCTGCCAGGTCTCTTAACCGAGCCCTGCCCCCGCAATGGCGTGATACGGCGTCTCGGAGAACCCACTCATGGGAAACAAAATGCTCATCGATGCCGCCCACCCGGAAGAAACCCGGGTTGTGGTGGTACACGGAAATCGAGTTGAAGAATTTGACTTTGAATCCGAAAACAAAAAGCAGCTGCGCGGGAATATCTATCTCGCCAAGGTAACGCGGGTTGAACCCTCGCTACAGGCGGCCTTTGTTGAATATGGCGGCAATCGCCACGGCTTCCTTGCCTTCAATGAAATTCACCCGGACTATTACCAGATCCCCGTCGCGGACCGCGAAGAGCTTCTGAAGGAATGGGCTGCGGAAACCCGGGCTCAGGATGACGACGAAGACGAATCTGACGACGCCAGCACAGACAATGAGTCTGATGCTGAGAGCGATGCAGATACTGAGCTGGACGCTGCTGCTGAAGATGCCGATGTGGCGGAGAGCGAGGGTGACGAGGAAGAAGCGGCAGATGTCGCATCCGACGAGACAGTCGAAGCTATGGGCAATGAAGATGCCATAGAAGAGGCACAGCCTAAGAAACAGCGCCGGCAGCTTCGGTCCTATAAAATTCAGGAAGTGATCAAGCGCCGTCAGGTGATCCTGATCCAAGTAGTCAAGGAAGAACGCGGCAATAAGGGCGCTGCGCTCACCACCTACCTCTCTCTCGCCGGTCGCTATTGCGTGCTGATGCCGAACACGGCTCGTGGCGGCGGCATTTCCCGCAAGATTACAAATGGCGGCGACCGCAAGAAGCTGAAAGCGGTTGCGGAAGGCCTTGATGTGCCGGAAGGCATGGGGCTCATCGTTCGTACTGCTGGTGCGAAGCGCACGAAAACCGAAATCAAGCGCGACTTTGAATATTTGCTCCGTCTTTGGGAGCGGGTCCGGGATCTCACCTTGGAGTCCATGGCCCCTGCCCTCGTTTATGAAGAAGGCAGCCTCATCAAGCGGTCCATTCGGGATCTCTATTCCAAAGATATCGATCAGGTACTGATCGAAGGCGATGGTGCGTACCGTGAGGCAAAAGACTTCATGCGGATGCTCATGCCGAGCCACGCAAAGAATGTGCAGCCTTATAAGGATCGCGAGCCGATCTTCCAGAAACACAGCATCGACACTCAGCTTGATGCCATGTTCTCTGAGACGGTTACGCTCAAATCAGGTGGCTATCTCGTCATCAACCAGACAGAAGCGCTGGTTGCCATTGATGTGAACTCCGGTCGGGCCACCAAAGAGCGCAATATTGAAGCGACGGCACTTAAGACGAACCTTGAAGCTGCGGCAGAAGCTGCCCGTCAATTCCGCCTTCGGGACCTTGCAGGCCTGATCGTCATCGACTTTATCGATATGGACGAGAACCGGAACAACCGGTCCGTTGAGAAAAAACTGAAAGAAGCGCTGAAATCAGATCGCGCCCGCATCCAGGTCGGTCGCATCAGCCATTTCGGGCTTCTTGAAATGTCGCGCCAGCGTATGCGGGCCGGGATTATTGAAGGCTCTACAGTGGTCTGTCCGGCCTGTAGCGGTTCGGGCTTTGTGCGTTCTGTTGAGTCAACCGCCCTCCACGTCTTGCGTGCTGTTGAAGCAGAAGCTGTCAAAGGCAAGAGCCCGGCCTTTACGGTCACAGTGTCGCCTGAAGTTGCGATTTACATTCTCAATCAGAAGCGCTCCCACCTGTTGGACATCGAGGCCACTTACGGTGTGTCTGTCTATATCGAAACAGACCGCGACGTGCATGGCTCCGACCACAAGGTCGAGCCAGCCGCTTCGCGAGGTACCGTTCAGGTACGCCCTCCTGTGACGGGTACTGACGTGGCCGACGAGGCGGCAGACGAAGAGTCTGAGACCCGCGCCGACAATGATGATGAAGAGGAGCAGCCTAAACGCAAGCGTCGGAGACGGCGTCGGCGCGGTGGCCGCAAATCTGAGGATGAAAACGGGACAGAAACAGACGCAGACGCGGAAACAAAGTCAGCTGAGGAAACTGCCGACGCCAATAGTGAGGCTGACGCCGAAGACAGCGCAGAAGCATCTGAAGGCAATAGCGACGAAGACGGGTCAGAAGAAGACAAACCGAAGCGCCGTCGTCGCCGGGGTCGCCGGGGCGGACGTCGCAATCGCAAGACTACTGATGCAGATGGCGAAAACACCACTTCAGATGACGAAACGGCATCGGACGATGCAAGCAATGTAAGCGACAGCAGTGATGATGCTGAAGCCGATGCTGGCGAGCCTGAAGAAGCCCCAGTTCTGGTTGCCTATTCTCGCGAACCAGACGCTGAACCAGAAACGCCGAAGACAGACGCTTCCGATGAAGCTGTTGCTGAGGCACCAGCGGCTGAGCCAGAACCCGAAACAGTAGAAGCAGAGACCCCAGAACCTGAAGTGGTTGAAGCCGAAGCTGTGGCACCTGAGCCAGAGCCAAAAGAAGAGAAGCCTGCCGGTCCCGCTAAGAGTGGATGGTGGCGCCGTCGCACGTCCGCTGACTAGGTCTTCTTCAGAGACATCAGAAAAACACTCAAGGGCGCGGCGGTCATATGACCATCGCGCCCTTATTCATTTCAGAACAGCCACTAACTCAGAACGGCTCTATCCCTCTTCTGTAAGCCAGGCTTGGCCTTCAGCATAAAGCGCGCGGGACTCGTTTGTATTATCCACAAACTGCGGTCCTATCGCATATCCCTGCATCGCAAGAGCACCCCCAAGAAACTTGTAGGCTGGATCATAGGTCTCCGTGTCAACGAACCAGGACATGAGCCAGAAGCGGAGCGACGGCAGCACGCTATCAATACGGTCTTTCTGATAGACGCAGATCCTACGCAAGATCTTCCACTCCCCCTCTCTTCGTTCCACAAAATCAAAGAAATAGGCTTCCGACGAGAGGTCTAACTCCACACCGGGGTTGGCTCTCGCTGTGATGGACGCCGGCGTAATGGCAATGGCCCGGTCGCCTACCACATCAACAATTGAAGGCTTGATCTGGTGGACAGATACAGCTCCGCCTTCTGCCATTTTTATGGAGGCATCCACAAATTCAGAAAATTCTCCGGTGAACCATGTGACCTGGATCGTTCCTTCTGCGTGGAACGTCGTACGCAACTCATCCCACATGCCATGGTCCCTATAGAAGGCCCACTTGTACATAAGCTGACTTACGTCAGACCGATCTTGATAGACGGTCTGACGCATTTCATCGGCCATAGCGTTCCCACCAACCAACAGGGTCGCCAACAAGAGCGATGACAAAAGATTTTTCATTTGGCACCCCTATTGAACGATTTCCATCCAAGGCTGTCGATTTTCTTCGCCACCGAAAAAATCAGGATCCCAGAACACTCTCCAGAGAGAGACCCCCACTGCTTCGCCACGTGGCTTAGCGTCGAGGGCTGCGATCATCTCATCGCGGCGTTGTGCATGCTCCTCGACTGCTGCGAGATCATTCTGTTCCGAAGGATCATCCTCCACATTGTAGAGCTCCATATCATCCTCTCCGAACCGAATGAGTTTCCAGGGATATTGGAACAATGCCTCTCCATCGAGCGCCACTGCCATATAGTCCCGAACCTCCCCTGACTGCCCATCTTGCAACACGGACCATCGGTCGATGCCGTCAAACTCCCGATTACCCGCATCGCTTTGCAGCAAAGACAGGATTGATGGGAGGACGTCCTGCACCGTGACCATGTCTCCCACCTGCCGCGATTGCAGCTTGCCGCGCCAATAAAGGAATGAAGGAACGCGGACACCACCCTCGTAAAGGGTGCCTTTGCCGCTCCGCAAAATGCCGTTGTCGCTTCCCCCCTCGAGAAAGTTCACACGCGCAAATTCCAGGATCGTCAACGGCAATTCCCAATCACCGAACCATTCATCAAGGGTTGTGAAAGCACTTAGAGCAGCTGGGGGCGCCGCAGAGGGATTAAGGCCACCATTGTCACTCATGAACCAGATCAGTGTATTGTCGAGCATCCCCTGCTCTTCCAAGGCATCAACGATCTGGCCGATGCCTGTATCCAGTTCCGTTACCATCGCAGCATGAACGCGGCGATGGGGATTTTCAATGTCGGCGTAGGTCGCGATGGTCTCTTCAGGCGCCTCATTAGGCAGGTGTGGCGCGCTAAAGGCTGCATACAAAAAGAGCGGTTCATCCGGGTTGCGGTCTTTGATGACCCGGACCGCTTCGTTGGCCATCAGATGGGTCGCATAGCCTTCTTCTCGCAGAACCTCTTCGTTGCGCGCCCAGTCATAGCCGCCGCCATGAACATGATCCCAATAACCGATGCCGCCGGTGAGGTGACCATAGAATGAGTCGAACCCCCGCGACGTTGGCAGATAGTCACGCTGACGAAAACCCAAATGCCACTTCCCAACCAGGGACGTCTGGTACCCCATGTCTTTGAGGTATTGCGGCAGAATCGTTTGATCGAGGGGAAGGCCGGTTGGCACCAGCTTCGACAGGGCACGAGTAATCCCAAGCCGCGCCGTCGAGTTGCCTGTCAGCAAGGACGCTCGGGTCGGGCTGCACATGGGCTGCGCATAGAAACGATTGAGCGTAAGTCCGTTGTTTGCCAATGCGTCAATCCGAGGCGTGCGGATCTCGCTTCCCTGATAGCCAAGATCCATCCAGCCCAGGTCATCTGCGACAATCACGATGATGTTTGGGAGTGGCGGCGTCTCAGGCGCGATGTTGTCTACAACGTCCTCGGTCGCCCACGCAGATGTTGAGATCACAAGACAAACCAAGGATAGAATTCTGTACATGTGGCTTACTCCTGATTGGCGGTCCCGCAGGGTCAACCCCACCCGCTCCTCGCCATTAGTAACCACAAGCACCGTGCTTTTTCCAGCATGTGTACTGTGAACAGACAATTCAAAAATGACTAGGGCAAATCTGCCATATTTTGGGACTGATTGGGCGCTGGCCTGTCCTCAAAAAGAGCGTCACTTTGCGTGACTCTATGCGCCCAGCCACTCTTGAAGACGGCGAGCGGCTTCTGCCATGTCTTCGGTCTTTCCTGCAAAGGAAAAACGCACATATTGATATCCGTGGGTTGGATCAAAGTCTGCGCCAGGTGTTGCAGCCACCCCTGCTTCCTCAAGCATGGCTGAACAAAAGGCGGCACTGTCGTCAGTCAGATGAGACACATCTGCATAGAGGTAAAACGCTCCGTCTGCAGGCGCGAAAGATGTGATGCCTGCCTTTGGTAGTTCCCGCAACAAGAGCCGTCTGTTTTCCGCGTAAACCGCGACATTCTCATCAAGGCAGGTTGTCTCATCAAAAGCTCTCTCAGCTGCTATCTGCGAGAGCGTTGGCGGTGAGATAAACAAGTTCTGTGCAAGACGTTCAATTGGCCTAATCAGGCGCTCGGGCACGACAGCCCACCCCAGTCTCCAGCCTGTCATGCAGTAATATTTGGAGAAACTGTTGATGACGATGGCTTCGGCGCCTGCTTCAAGAGCAGACACGTCCGGCTGCCCATAGGTGATACGGTGGTAGATCTCGTCGGAGAGGAACCATCGGTCTGCCGCTTCATTGTGTTTCACTAGGGCAGCCATCTGTGGGCCGGTGAGCATCGCCCCTGTTGGATTGGAGGGACTTGCGACCAATACGCCCTTCAACCTTCCATACTTTGCTTCTGCCTCATCTATCAGGTTCGGGGTCAGGACCCAGTCTGTTTCAGGGCCAACCGGAATGGAGACAGGCTCGCACCCCAGAGCGCGAAGGGTGTTGCGATAGGCTGGATATCCAGGTTCCGGCACGCCCACCCGGTCTCCTGATTCAAAACATGCCAGAAAGGTGAGGATGAAAGCGGCAGAGGAGCCAGCGGTCACAACCACCCGTTCCGGATCAACCGTCACAGAATGATGCTCGGCATAATATCTGGCGATGCGCGCACGCAACGAGGGCAGGCCCAGAGCATCAGTATAGGCGAGCGGTCCCGCATTCAGGGTTTCGGTTGCGATCGATCGAACAGTGTCCGGCGTGGCAGCACCTGGCTGCCCCACTTCCAAATGCATGATCGAGCGGCCCGCAGCTTCAAGCCGGTTTGCTTCACGCATGACATCCATCACGACGAATGGGTCGACGTCGCTCCGGGCAGACGGATTGAGTTGGTCAGCGGACATGAATTGCTGTTAGTTGAATTTCGATGCTATCCACCGACGGCTTCCGCACCAAGCCCCGCTCCGTCAGGATCAACGCCAACTTCACAGGCGGTAGTGCCAGCCGGGCTCAAGGGACAACTAATTGCGTTTACAAGTGGTGCCGGCCCCGGCGTGGCGGCCCTGATTGCGTCAACCAGTCCAGTTCCATCGCCTGTCAGTAACTGACGCGCAACTTGTTGAACGCCAGCGACTGCTGCCGGGCCACCCCCGGAGGCCCCAACATAAGCCACAGTCGCTTTGTCGGGCGCTATTGCAATGACAGGTGCTAAGAAAGCTGGAGCCAGGCCGCTTGTTGGCTCATCTGGTGACCGCGCCATAACCACACCCGTCCCGCCTGCAGTGCGGCCTGTACCAAACGACCCATTGCTCGTAACTGCGCAGGCAACCGCATCGCCGTTTGCGCCGGATACGGCAAAGCCTGTTGATCCAAGGTCATCAGGCAATTTCCCCTGCGCACCCAGTTGAAGCGCTACCGCATCTGCCGCTCGAGCGGCACCAGCACCATCGCTTGGTGCAATGTCTTGAAGGCCCGTCCAGAGGTTTTCTGCAAATACCCCCGCACCTACCGTTGCTGAGGGGATGCGTAGCGTCACAGCGCCTGCAGAAACACTGCCAGCATCGTTCACAAGCGGACGGTAGTTTCGCAGATCATCAGCGGAGACATTGCCTCCTGCATCTCTGATCGCAGTTGCAAAAACTCTCGCAGCATCACCTGTGTAAAGGGCAGACACGCCACGGGATCGAATGAGGCCCATGGTCGACGCCAACTCAATCTGCGTCGCCTCCTCAAGCTCTTTTAGTGGCAACCCCGACGGCGCAAGCAAGCCGCGGGCGAGTGCCTGGTCGCCCCGGATCGTAACCGCGTTACGTTGGATAGAACGCGCCATTGCTCGTGAAACGGGTGTGCCGGTCGCTGCTAGCCGTTCTGCCGGGGCTAAGAGATTGGACCAGGACGTTTGGCCAAAACGGGCATGCATCAACGCAAATCCGCGGACGTTGCCAGGAATAGCGACGGGCCCACCCGCGCTCGCGCGCCGAGGCAGAAACTCAATGCTCTCAGTCGTTCGCGCGGACCTGTCATGTACGAGACATATGCCACCGCCGCCCAAGCTGGCCGCCTGCGGTTGCGTGACAGCCAACGTGAAGTAGAGCGATACTGCTGCGTCGACCACCGTTCCGCCTTTTTCAAGGACATCTCGGGCAATCAGCGCAGCCTGCGGCTCGTCCGCAACAACAAAACCGCCGATCCCGCCTGCAGTATTGTCCTCCGCCGATGCCCGACCAACACCGGTCAACCCCCTACTGCTGCGGTCTGCCGTTATTACACTGCCGAGCGATGCGCTTGTGTCCGGCTCACTTGAGCCCAGCAGACTGCCACATGATGCAAGCCCAATCGCCAAGCCTAAGGCTGTCGCGACTTTAAGAGTGGAAGGCGGCGAATTCCGACGATTATCGCCAGCGCGATCAAATTTTGGCCTCATTAGATCTTCATTTTCCCTAGGTCGCAGAATGGATTTCTCTGACAGGCTGGCCACCTGCTAACTTCCGGTCTAGCACCTCATGCCCTCTGTCTTCAAGAAATGGTCCTGGAAACAACAGTGCTTAACCTTGGCTAGTCCCAATTGTCGTAACAGATTAACCAAGACGGGCTGTAAAAGCACTCCCCTCTGTTACACGTATAGTCTGGGATAGCTGCCACAAGCTGTATGGGTCACATGTGCGCGATATATCTGGTCTGTTATTGACCCTGTGCAGCTGCTCTCCTACGGTCTTGGCGTTGGGGTGCACTTGATTTGCCGCACGGACTTGCGAGCTGTCGGCTGAGTAAAATGAAGTATCGATCCGGCAAGCATGATGCTTGCGAAGTCGATCTGGAAATGGACGTTACGATGTTTACTTTGAAAGCTCGCCCACTTCGTATGCTCTCATCTACCGTTGCCATGTTCATGGCCATGCTTATCGCCTTGCCGATGTCTGCGCAGGCCATGGGTCTTATTCGGGATGCAGAGACCGAATATCTGATGCGAGCTTTCTCGGATCCCATCTTTCGAGCCGCTGGTCTTGATCCAAATGCCGTCAGAATACATCTCGTCAATGACGGTTCACTAAATGCCTTCGTCGCTGGCGGCCAACGCATGTTCCTGCATACCGGCCTCATCCAGCAATCAGACCGGCCCAATATGTTGATCGGCGTTATCGCGCACGAAACCGGACATATGGCTGGTGGCCATCTGTCACGCACTCAGCAAGCGTTGAAATCAGCTGCTGTGCCGGTGATTGTGTCTACCCTGCTCGGCATCGGGGCCATTGTCGCGGGTGCGGGTGATGCGGGGTTTGCCCTCATCACCGGTGGCCAGACGCTTGCTCAGCGAGATTTTCTCTCCTACAGCCGTATCCAGGAAGCATCTGCCGACCAGGCCGCGGTCACCTATCTGGATCAGGTGGGCTGGTCGGGCCGAGGGATGATGGACACATTCTATCTCTTCCGCGGTCAAGAAGTCCTAAGCGACCGCCAGCAAGACCCATATCTGCGGTCTCACCCGCTCTCCACGCAGCGCCTTAGCGCCCTGGAGGACCGAGTGCTGAACTCACCGTTTGTTGATGTGCAGGACCCTCCGGAGTGGATATCCGCCTTCGAAATGATAAAAGCCAAGCTGCACGGCTTTATTGACAGGCCCGCTGTCACCATCCGCCGCTATCCAGCGTCGGACACCAGCATCCCAGCGCGATATGCGCGCGCGGTTGCCTTTCACAAACTGGGTGATCTTGCGCGGGCGTTGAACGAAATCGAACCACTGCTCGCCGCCATGCCCAACAATCCATTCATTTGGGAACTAAAAGGTCAGGTCCTCTTTGAAAGCGGCAAAGTGGAAGAATCAGTTGCCCCCTATCGCCGGTCTGTTGAACTTGCTCCTGGCTCCCCGCTCCTGCATGTCGGCCTCGCTCAGTCCCTGATTAGCCTCGAGCGACGCGAAGAAACCATTGAAGGGCTTCAACATCTAGAAGTTGCACACCGGACCGACAAAGAGAACTCCCGCGCCTACCATCAAGCCTCAATTGCCTATGCGCGCCTTGGCGACTATGGCAATGCTGAGCTGTCTACCGCAGAGCGCTTCTATGTTCTCGGACAGCTGCCGCGCGCTAAACAGCATGCTGCCCGTGCACAAGTTGAGATGGACGAAGGAACACCTGGCTGGCTGCGGGCTGAAGATATTTTGCAAGAGAAACCACAAGGAAGCTGAGATGAAGTACGGGCCTCGTTTGCCTCATATGATTGCCAGACTTATGGGTACGGCGACTATTGCCGCAACGCTGGCATTTGGGAGCACAGCAGTTACAGCAGAAAGCGCTCAATCTGAGTTCAATGCAAATCAGACAGAAGCCATCGGCCAGATTGTTCGAGAATATCTGCTTGAGAATCCTCAAGTCATGATCGAGGTGTTTGACAAGCTGGAAGAGCAACAGGCCGCTGCAGAAAAGCAAGCCGCTGAGGCGGCAATTGCCAGCAATAGCGACGGGCTTTTCAACGATGACTATTCCTATGTGTATGGCAATCCTGACGGCGACGTCACGGTCGTTGAATTCTTTGATTATAAGTGCGGATATTGCAAACGCGCCGTCAAAGATGTGATTGCGGCCGTGGAAGAGGATGGCAATATCCGTCTCGTCTACAAAGAGTTCCCCATCCTCTCTGAACAATCTGAAGTAGCCGCACGCGCCGCGATGGCCGCCATCTCTCAGAATAAATATATGGAGATGCACCTGGCTCTGATGGCCACCAGCGGAGATCTAGATGAAGATCGTATCATGCGTATTGCCGATGATGCAGGGCTCGATACAGACCGTCTGAAGCAAGACATGAAGGACCCTGGTATTCAGGCCGCGATCGATCGCAACCATCAGATCGCTCGGGAGATTGGCATTGAAGGCACACCAGCCTTCGTCATTGGCAGCCAAATGGTTCCTGGCGCAGTGGGCAAGGCACGGCTGTTGGAAGTCGTCGAGCAGGAACGGACTGCCTGCGTCAGCTGCTAAAGATTTTTGCCACATTTCCGGACGGTGAACCGCCAAGTCTGATTTGGCACTTCACCTGGAAATGCTCCAACCAATCGTCAGTCTAGATGAGCCCTGCAACGGGTGAGCTTGGGTCTGCATAGCGTTTGCGCGGCATCCGCCCAGCAAGATAAGCAAGACGCCCAGCTTCCACTGCCTTCTTCATGGCTTCGGCCATGAGGATTGGCTCTTTCGCTTCTGCAATAGCGGTATTCATCAAAACACCATCGCAACCGAGTTCCATGGCGACGGCTGCATCCGATGCTGTGCCAACACCCGCGTCCACAAGCACCGGTACGTTTGACTGCTCAACGATAAGGCGAATGTTGATCGGTGTTTGAATACCAAGACCAGAGCCAATTGGCGCGCCTAGCGGCATGATGGCAACGCAGCCCATCTCTTCCAGGCGCTTGGCGAGCAGCACATCGTCTGAGCAATAGACCATGACCTTAAAGCCCTCTTTGATGAGGAGCTCTGCTGCGCTCAAGGTCTCAATCATGTCGGGATAAAGGGTTTTGCGGTCGCCCAGCACCTCAAGCTTTACGAGGTCCCACCCACCCGCTTCGCGCGCAAGACGCAAGGTTCGGACAGCCTCATCGCCGGTGAAGCATCCGGCCGTATTGGGCAGGTAGGTGTATTTTTTTGGATCGACATAATCGACCAGCATGGGCTCGTTCGGATTGGTGACGTTCACCCGGCGGACGGCGACGGTCACGATTTCAGCACCTGAAGCATCGATGGCGCGGGCCGTCTCCTCAAAGTCCTTGTACTTGCCGGTACCGACAATGAGCCGTGACGAATAGCTTTCGCCGGCGATGGACCAGCTGTCGCGGGCGCCTGTCTCTTCTGTTTTCACTGCTGCCTCAGCCATCCAAACTCTCCTTACCCGCCGCCGACAAACTGGACCAGTTCCAGCGTGTCACCGTCTTGTACTTCCGTTGCATCATAGGCGGATCGCCGCACAATTTCGAGATTATGCTCAACCGCCAGCTTTTGCGGGTCGAAGCCGAGTTTGACCAGCAGGCTCGCTATGGTGAGCGGTCCTTCGAAGTCATGTCGCTCTCCATTGATGGTCAGGATCATAGGGATTCTCGATTGTCGGTCTGGGCCGGATAATGAGAGGACACGCGCACCAATTCAAGCGGTACCTGCCTCCATCACCCGCGGCGCGCAAGCACAAGCCGGACAAATTGCAGTGAGGACAGGCCCAGCTGCCATATCAATGCAAAGACCAGCGGGCTCGGGGAGGCAAGCGTCAGCGAATTCACCACGAGCCAGACGACAAGCAAGCCATTGCCGCCAGCTGTCAGCGTGCCCACGGCCACCGAGAGGCCTTCCCGATCTTCCTCGTCCAGTCGACGTGTACCTAGGAAGGAGACAAGAACAGACGCAGCTAGAATAACGGCAAGGACCGCTCCAGCAATGCGCCACACCTCATCGCCGCTGAACCCAAGACTTTCAACTGCCATGGGCAGGAGTGATCCGAAAGCAGCGCTCAATGAATAGGCCAGGAGGGTCAAGGTTCGGTAGCGATCGATAGATGGAAACGTGTCCCCTCTATGTGCGATGGCGACAACGATGCCGGAGAAGCCAGCAAGTGCGACGGCAAATTCTGTGATCGTTGAAAACGCATCGGCATCCATTGAGACGGTCCTTTGAGACTGGCCTATTGATCAAACATGCCCGAAATCAGCCAAATCCGAAAGGTTGAGGATCTGCCGGGCACCTATTTGGAGATAGACTCCTTGAACCATGCGATTGCTTTTCGCCCAGGTGCGCAGCCCTTCCCTCGCGGAATCAGAGGTTTCCAGTGCGCCCCTCGACGCCCGCGATTTGCCGCGCTATCCATGGTCCCAACGCTAATTTGGGAGGAAGAAGCCGATGAAAGATGTGTTGGATTTTACCGGCAAGCGGGTGCTTGTTGTTGGGGGCTCAAGCGGGATTGGCAACGGGATCGCACGGGCCTTTCTGGATGCTGGCGCAGAAGCACATGTCTGGGGCACGCGGGCAAACGCCGCTGATTATTCGGGCGATGACGGTTCCGATCTCACCGGCATTCACTATGCCCAGATGGATGTGAGCGACTTTGACGCGATTGAGGCCTATGCCCCACCTTTCGATAGCCTTGACGTTTTGGTGCTGAGCCAAGGAACGGTGCTCTACAAACGACAAGAGTTTAAAATGCCAGGCTGGCAGAAGGTCATGGATGTGAATATTGGCAGCCTGATGGCCTGCTCTGAAAAGTTCCATGACATGCTGGCGGCGTCCAAAGGTTCCCTCATCACAATCTCATCAACGGCGGGCTATCACGCCACACGAGGCAACCCGGCGTATAGCGCGTCGAAGACCGGCGCGATCGGCCTCACCAAAACACTCGGTGAAGCCTGGGCGAGCGATGGCATTCGGGTGAACGGCATTGCGCCGGGACTGGTGGACACAAAACTCACCAAGGTCACGACGGAAAACCCGAAGCGCCTGGAAGGCACGCTCCGCAACATTCCAATGCACCGTTTGGGCACACCGGAAGATATGGCGGGTGTTGCCCTCTTCCTTGCGTCACCTTTGTCGGCCTATGTGGTGGGTCAAACCATTCCGGTCGATGGCGGCCTTATTCTTTCTTAAGGGAAACACCAAATGAAAGCGCTTACGAGCCATGGGGCCAGCGACATTCGCTACGAGTCCTACAAAGACCCGGAATGCAACGCGGAAACCGACGTCATTGTGAAAATGAACACGTGCGGCATTTGCGGCTCTGACCTGCACATCTATCACGGAGCCCAATTCACCGGCGATACGGGTTTCTGTGTCGGTCATGAAGCGACCGGCGAAGTGGCAGAAGTCGGCCGCGGCGTGACGCGTTTCAAAGCGGGTGATCAGGTCATGCTCTCCGCCGCTGTCGGCTGCGGGTCGTGCGGCCCCTGTCTCTCTGGTCATATCAACCAATGCGCCAACAATCAGATGGGCTGCTATGGCCTCGGTCACAATCTTGAAGGCTGTCAGGCGGAAGGCATTCGCGTGCCCATGGCGGATTTCAATCTGCGGGCAATCCCAGAGGGTATCTCCGAAGATCAGGCGTTGATGCTCACCGACAACCTGCCGACGGCCTATCTCGGCTGTCTCAATGCGGATATTGGCCCCGGCAAGACAGTGGCAGTGGTGGGGCTTGGGCCCATTGGCCTGATGGCTGTCGAGATTGCCTTCGTGCTCGGCGCCTCAAAAGTCTATGCGCTGGACCTGGTGCCAGAGCGGCGTGCCCGGGCTGAAAAGCTTGGCGCCATCCCGGTTGATCCTACAAATGCCAAAGAGAGGCTGATGGAGGAAACCAAAGGCCGAATGCTCGATTGTGCGGTAGAAGCTGTTGGCTCCGACATCACCATTCGCACCGCTATTGATCTGGTCGGTGCCCAAGGAACCGTCTCCGTCATTGGCGTCAATCAGAGCATGGATTTTAAATTCCCTATGGGCCTTGCCTTTATCAAGGGCCTCACCTTCCGGATCAGTGCCTGCTCGGTACAATGCCATTGGGATGAGCTGATTTCGCTCATTCGTGGCGGACGGCTGCATCCGGAAATGGTGATCACGCATCGGATGGGTCTCTCAGAGGGTGCGGAAGCCTATCGTCTGTTCGATACCAAGGAAGATGGCGCGCTTAAGATGGTCTTATCCGCCTGATCTACTCAGGTATTTGGCGCTTAACTGATGGAATTCAGGGCTTCCAGCGCGTATACAACGCATATCGTTGGGACGACTCGCGTTAACCCAGCGCCCGCGTGTTAACCCACCTGGGCTGGAATGCGCGTAGGGTTCAGATGTTGGGGGGCGGACCACATTTTCGCCCTTTTCGACTTCTAGATAAGCATGCCCGATGGGCATTTCGATTTTCGGCAGTTTTCTGCCGTTTGTGGGCTGAAAGAGATGATGGATACGGGGCATGGCTAAGCCAATCTATGTGCTGAACGGGCCGACCTTGAACATGCTTGGCACGCGTGAGCCTGAAATCTATGGGACGCGGACACTCGCCGACGTCGAGACGATGACGGCTGAGCGGGCGACAGCCCTCGGGCACAGCATCGACTTCCGTCAGTCTAACTCCGAAGGTCAATTGGTTGATTGGGTCCTGGAAGCGCGTGAACAAGCTTGCGGCATCATCCTGAATGGTGCTGCCTATACTCACACATCTGTTGCCCTGATGGATGCGATCTCTGCATCTGAGCTTCCCGTCGTGGAAGTTCACATCTCGAACATTTTTAAGCGGGAAGAATTCCGCCACCATTCATTCGTTTCACCGGTTTCTCTCGGTGTGATTTGCGGGCTTGGTCCGATAGGCTATGTATTGGCTGTCGAAGCTCTCGCAACACATCTGGGCAGCTAAAATACAAAAGAGGGCACAGAGCCACATGAGCACAAAAGGCGTTGATCAGGACTTGATCCGGCAACTCGCAGATATTCTGACGGAAACAGATCTCAGCGAGATTGAGGTTGAAACGGAAGATTTGAAAGTGCGTGTCGCGCGCCAATCACAGGTTGTGAACGTTGCGGCCCCGGTCGCTGCAGCACCGGCTCCCGCACCTGCCGCCGCAGCGTCAGCTGCTGTCGCTGCTGAGGGCAGCAGCAAAGCCGCCCATCCAGGTGCCGTTCCTTCCCCCATGGTCGGCACGGTCTATGTCGCCGCGGAACCAGGAGCCGCCGCATTCGTCAGCGTTGGCAGCCAGGTCACGCAGGGGCAGACAGTGCTCATTGTTGAAGCCATGAAGACCATGAACCAGATCCCAGCGCCGAAATCCGGCACGGTGAAGGAAATCCTTGTGGAAGACGGACAGCCGGTAGAATTCGGCGAACCTCTCCTCATCATCGAATAAAGCCGGAGCCCGCGCCCCAATGATCGAGAAAGTTCTCATCGCCAATCGCGGCGAAATCGCGCTTCGCGTCCATCGGGCCTGCAAAGAGATGGGCATTTCCACCGTCGCTGTGCATTCCACGGCTGACGAGAATGCCATGCATGTGCGCCTGGCAGACGAAAGTGTTTGTATCGGCCCTCCTTCTGCGACTGATAGCTATCTGAACATACCAGCTATCATATCTGCCTGCGAAATCACTGGCGCGGATGCGGTGCATCCCGGCTACGGGTTCCTGTCTGAGAATGCTCGCTTCGCTGAAATTCTGGCAGCACACGACATTACGTTCATTGGACCAACTGCCGATCACATCAATCTGATGGGCGACAAGATCGCAGCAAAAACGACAGTCAAAGATCTGGGCATTCCAGTCGTTCCTGGTTCGGATGGCGGCGTGACCACCGATGAAGAGGCCATGCGCGTCTCGAAAGAGATCGGGTTTCCAGTTCTTGTGAAAGCTGCCGCAGGTGGTGGTGGTCGTGGCATGAAGGTAGCACCCACAGAAGATGATCTTCTTGAAGCGCTTCATACGGCCCGCTCAGAAGCGAAAGCGGCTTTTGGCGATGATGCCATGTATATCGAGAAATATCTCGGTGAGCCGCGCCACATCGAAGTTCAGGTGATTGCCGACTCCCATGGGAATGTGGCGCATTTAGGTGAGCGCGATTGCTCCCTCCAGCGCCGCCATCAGAAGGTGTTGGAAGAAGCACCCTCGCCTGCCCTCAATGAGGCTGCGCGCGCCAAGATTGGTGAGATCGTTCGGAACGCCATCGGCAATCTCGGTTATCTGGGTGTCGGCACCATTGAGTTTCTCTACGAGAATGGTGAGTTCTATTTCATTGAGATGAACACACGTCTGCAGGTGGAGCATCCTGTCACTGAAGCCATTACAGGCATTGACCTGGTGCGGGAGCAAATCCGCATCGCTGCGGGCCTTGAGATGAGCTTCACCCAGGAAGATGTTGAATTCTCTGGCCACGCGATTGAGTGCCGGATCAATGCAGAGCATCCCAAGACCTTTACGCCGTCGCCTGGAACCATCAGAGGCTTCCATCAACCTGGCGGGCTTGGTGTCCGTGTCGATAGTGGTGTGTATGCCGGATATCGGATCCCGCCCTATTATGACAGCCTGATCGGCAAGCTGATCGTTCATGGACGCAACCGCAATGAATGCCTGATGCGGCTGCGGCGGACTTTGAATGAGTTTGTGATCGAAGGCGTGGATACAACCATTCCCCTCTTTCAGGAACTCGTGAATGAGCCTGACATCATGAATGGCGACTATCATATTCACTGGCTTGAAGAGTTTCTCGACCGCTCGTGAGGCACCGAAACAGTTCGATGGATGAGATCAATCCAGAGACTTTGCTCCGCGCCTATGCGTATGGTGTTTTTCCTATGGGGGAAGCCCGCGGATCTGACACTCTCTATTGGGTTGATCCAGAGCTTCGCGGCATCCTGCCCCTCGACACATTTCATGTGCCACGGCGCCTTGCACGCACCATCAAAGCTGAACCGTTCACCGTGAAGGTCGACACTGCTTTTCGCGCGGTTATGGAAGCATGTGCGGAAGATATGCCGGGACGGGGCGGCACCTGGATCAATGCCGCAATCCTCAAATCCTATACCGAGCTTCACGAACAGGGACACACGCATTCCGTAGAATGCTGGCAGGGCGATCAGCTTGTGGGTGGCCTATATGGCGTTTCGCTCGGTCGCGCGTTTTTCGGGGAAAGTATGTTCAGCCATGTGCGAGACGCAAGCAAAGTGGCGCTTGTGTACCTGGCCGCGCGACTAATCCAGGGTGGTTATGTGTTGCTGGACACGCAATTCGTTACGTCCCACCTCTCGCAATTTGGCGCGATAGAAATTCCGCGTGAGGATTATAAAACCCATCTCGCAGCGGCACTCACTGGTCAACCAGGTGATTTCTATTCGATAGGTTCAGACGTATCGGGCGCTGCCATTTTGCAATCGATCAGCCAGACATCGTAGACCGGGTGCTCCACCGCATTGAGTCCTGGGCTCGATGCAAACATCCAGCCTGAAAACAGACGTTCCGGTGGCCTCGGGAGAGATGGTTCCGCTGTGTCTTTTTCCGCTAGTTCATCCGCCAACGTCTTGCCGACGTCAAACACTTCAACAAACGCCGTAGTTTCCGGCGTCTCGGTTGGCGGACGCTTATTACAACTGTCTGCAAGAATTTCGAGTGTGCCGAACTGAACCCGCTCGCCGATCGGCACTTCCAGGCGGGTAATCCGGGCCGTGATCTTGTCGAGACCTGTGAATATGGCAGTCTCGCCAACCGGCGCAGCGTTAGCTGTCACAATTGATGCCACAAGCATCGCGGTCGCGAGGACCGTCCTGCGAATGCTGCTCAGGGCTGAGGTCACTCGCTACCACCTTGTGCACTGAAGACCGCCTGGCCAACAAGCCCGATCAAATCGATCGACCCTTGTGTGAATTGAATCTCATCACCGCTCGCCAACATGTCTTCAGACCCGCCCGGCGTAATCGAGACATAATTCCCGCCGAGCAATCCTTCGCTTGTAATTTTTGCTGACGAGTCAGTTGGGAGTTGAACCTCGTCTGTCAGGTTCAATGTAACCACCGCGAAATAATTGCTCGTGTTGAGAGACTGCGCTGTCACCGTGCCGATTTTGATGCCCGACATGCGCACGTCTGATCCAGTCGCAAGACCATCTACCCGATCAAACTCTGCTGTCACTTCAATGCCGCTGACATTTCCAACATCTGAAACAGAATATCCATAGGCCAGAAAAGCAGCCGTAATAGCGATTACGATGCCGCCGACCAGCGTTTCGACAAAGCTGTTATCCATCTTTAACTTCCCTGCCTTTGCCAGCCCCGAGAAGGTCATTGAACCTATTAGGGCTGTTCGGCGGATAGCGCACCGCCGGAATCACTCACACTATCTCTACCGTTTAATGATATTCCGTTTGGGAATTCCTAATAAGGCCTGTATCGCGCAGAAGTGTGGCTATCTTGCGCCATTCCGGGAGCTTTTTGCGCTGATATTCCGTTATTTCGGGGACCAAGCGTCATAATCGCCCGTCACACGGGGTCGACCGCCTGCGGTCGAGAGGCTGCCATCTGGCCGGTAAGCATAGGGTGTGCCTGTGAGGTTCGGCTGGTGAGGCTTGTGCCACTCGCGAACTGTGAACTCTTCCTCTGTGGGAATGGTATCGACAGTCTTGTGCATCCATCCGTGCCATTCGGGCGGGATACGCGATGCTTCGACCAGGCCGTTATATACAACCCAGCGACGGTCCTCTTTTGACCGGTAATACTTGTTTCCCTGAGCGTCTTCGCCCATCAATTCACCATTGCGCCAGGTGTGAAAACGCGTAGCCAGCGTTTGGCTGTGCCACCAAGTGAAAAACTGTGCCAGAAAGCTCATTTGAGGGCCCTGATTTCCATCTCGCTTGCACGGTGCGCACGAGATTCTTTGTGAGAAACGCGGCGAATATGGCATTCCGCAGGGGTTCCGTCCAGCCCCCGCAAATCAAACTAAGATGCTCTGGGCCACCAGATCCAGATGCCTGAAATACTGAGTATCAGCAGCAAAACGGCGGCGCCATCCATCACCCACACGCCTAGATCACCGAAAAATTTGCCGGAATGAAGGTCTAGGATAATTCGGTAGATAGGAAGACCCTCGCCGCGGAGGTGAGCATTCATCGCTGGGACATATTCGGGTGGAATTGGTGTATCCAACGCCCATGAAACGGCATCCCAGGACGTCTCAATGGGTTTCCAAACAGATGTGTCCCCGTTCGCTGCGAAGAGGTTATCTCCTGCCCGCGCCACCACACGTCCTTCTGCAAATCCGATGGTCGTGATTTCTGCGCCGAATGCTACCGGCAGAAACCGCTCAACCAATTCACCATCTTTAGTCGCCAGGACAATCTCCCGTGGCGTTGCGAGTACGATCAAATCTTCAAGAACCACGGCTCCCTGCAACGCTCGGACGCCACCGATCAACGGCGCCTCCCCAATAAAAAGCCACCCTCCGGCCCAGCTAACCGTCAGATCACCCAATTCAAAAGCGCGGGCCGCGTCGTCAACCCCTGCGATGCCATACCAATCAAGTATCCAGGGACTTTCAATTTTGGTGTGATCAAGGTCCAGGGAACTAGCGTGGTTTAGGAGGAGTCCTGTGACGCTTAGGAGAAGGACAAATCCGGCAGCGGTAAGTCCAAGACGCCGGTGCCAAATACGTACCCATCTTACCTTCGGCATGGATCAGGTCTCCTCCCGCACGATGGCGTCAAGACGCAGAGCAAGGCGTGCGAGCTTTGTGAGCGCCCGCACTGACAAGGTTGCTCCGGAAATTCCGTCAACCTGTCCTGAAAGGGTCCGATCTTCTTCCAATGTCATGCCGCGAAACTGATCGGTAAAGAAAGGGTAGCGCACTTCCCAGCCATGACTTTCCCGATAGATGAGAACCTGCACGCGTTCAATTGCGCTCGCCTTGATTGAAATGCCCGTCGTAATCGGTTGCGTTTTGCCAATTTCCTCCAAGATCCAAACAGTGCGTTCGGAATCCTGCCAATAGCGCATCCGCAGGCCGCCTGGCTTCCGGCCGAGGATCTCCTGCATCTCTGCCTTAAGGTCACCCTTCAGCCACAGGAATGAGGGCTCCGGCGCTTGGGTCCCAAACACCTCGGAGAGAAACACATCAGGTTCCATAAAGACGTCGACCGCGCGAGCTGGCGCAGTCATAGCAATAAGCAGCATCAATGGAACAATGAGTGATTTTTTGAGCATGCCGATCTCAGCCAAATAGAAACAGGGCGCCGGAGCGACGCCCTGTTCGTTCTTACGCGATAGCGCCCAAATTTAGAACTGGAATCCGACGCCAAGATTGACGCGATTGTCTTCCGTGCCTCCGGCTGGTGCACTATCAATTTGATAGTCAGCTTTGAGCACCGTGTCTGGAGTCGGCCAGAAATTTGCGCCGAACCGCGTTTGGGAGAATGTGGAGTCGGTGTTGTCCCCTCCATTGTTATCCCATTCCGCATACTGAACAAAGAAGCCAAGGTCACCAATGTCGGTCGCAAAGCGGTATGACGGTTCTACATACCATCCATATTGCTCGTCGCGACCGACGGCAGCTGCAGCGTTACTGTCCAGATCCCAGAATGCCGCCAAAGCGCGGAACCCAACCTGACCAGGGCCAAACGCCATTAGAGCATCAACATGTGCCTCCAATAGAGTCGCTGGTGTTTCTTCTGCGGTACCTTGCGTCACGTCGAATTGATGCTGAGCCGTCACACCAACTTCCAAGCCTGGCATGCCCGTCCATTGTACTCTACCGGTGACAGCACCATCTGCTGCGCGCGCCTGCGCAACTTTCTGACGTCCGTTGCGAATTTTGAATGCATTCGCCCCGGTCGTCGGAACCTGGAGCCCGGAGTGATACATCACGTTGTAGCCAAATTCATTGCTCAGCTGTCCGTGGGCGCCCACACCCGCTTCCCACCATGTGGTGGGAATGATGTTCTTTTCGACTTCATTGCGTTCAACGCCATAGAAGGTTGGAGGCTCATGCGTTTCATTGAGAATGCCGACCGGGATGAGCTGCACACCTGCCGTCAATGAGTGGAACTCAGCAACGTCGAACTCTAGATATGCCTGTTCAAGTTCTACTTCACCAGGCTGGCCTTCCCCTGCAAGCGCATGTTCCAATTCAACCTCTGCAAACATGCGGACATTGTCTGTGAACTCGTGGGCGATGAAGAGGACAAACCGGTGAAAGTCGACTTCGTCTTTGTCGCCGCCATTGTAGTGGAGCTCACCGTAGCCGCCGAGCGAGGTCCGCTGCCACCAGCCAGGCTCTGAGGAGCCACCCCCGTTCGAAGCGATTTCCTCAACCACTTCGCCCGTTGCTTCCACCTTCTCGTCTGTATCTTCAAGCTTCGACGTCAGAGTATTGATCTGAGCTTGTTGAGCCTGGATCATTTGCCACATCTCTTCGCGAGTTGGCAGATCGTCTGCAAGCGCCGGTGCCGCCATGACGGCAACGCAGGCACTTAGAGTTCCTAGTTTGATAATCTTTTTCATAAGCATTTTCGATCCCATTTCCCCCCTCTACGGATATCTATGGGTAGAGGGGCTTTCAGCGCCCACCCAATGGCGCTTCTGCGAGTCATTTTCAACATTTTTATGAGAGTGCTTCGCATTAGTGAAAATATGTGCTAATTCTGCATCATGAAAAACCGAGCCCAAATTGCGCCGGCTGGGCACGCATCAACGCAACCTCCGGCAATGTCTCGCCGCAGGTGCCTTGTTCTTTTTGCCTCAGCTGCGACGCTACCCTTGCCCGTGCACGGCAAATCGACCATCCCTCACACTTGGAACGGGGTCGCTCTGGGCGGTGATGTCTCAGTTACACTGGATGGTTTCACGGCGACAGAAAGCGCACGATTGACCGACCTTGCGGTGATGGAGCTCCATCGGTTGGAGGGAATCTTCAGCCTGCATCAGCCCCTTTCGGCACTCTCCTGTCTAAACAGGAAAGGCAGCTGCGCGGCCGCCCCCCCTGAACTGATAGATGCTTTGGCGGTCTGCGGCCGTCTACACGAACAGTCTGGCGGAGTCTTTGATCCGTCTGTCCAGCGTTTGTGGGAGTTTTACGATGCTCAATCACAGCAATCAGCGAACAATCAGACGACAAAAGCAAATTTCGTAGCGGCTCAGGATTCTCTGGGTTTTGACAGAGTGGAGGTGTCAGACCGTCAGATCTCTTTGCCTGATGGGATGTCTCTCACGTTAAACGGAATTGCTCAGGGGATCGTAACTGACCATATTGCAGAACTGTTGCGAGATGCCGGTGCCCGCCACACGCTGATTAATCTCGGCGAGTTCAGAGCCCTTGGTCCAAAAGCAGACGGGACTGCCTGGCAGATTGGGCTCCGGGACCCAAACGCCGCCTGGCGCCTCAGTAACGTGGTTCAGCTTCGAGGGGGTGCCCTTGCAACGTCGGCGGGATCTGGACACAAGTTTCGCGAGGGCCATCACCTTATTGACCCTGGGACAGGCAAAAGTGCGGCCTACTATTCGAGCGTAACCGTCGCTGCTCCCACGGCGACGCTGGCTGACGGCCTCTCAACAGCTTTGTACCTATTGCCATTACCTCAAGCGCAAGAGTTGGTTGGTAAATTTGATAGTGTGGCGGCCCGTTTTACCCTTTCCGATGGACGTTTTGTGACCACGGAAGGATGGGGCGATCTCGTGCTTTAGAGATCCAGGTCCCAGGCATCGCCTGCAGCCACTTTTTGTTCGGCCACTGCAACGGCTGCTTTTGGAAGCTTCAATGTTAGCTGCTGGCGCATCTGCCCCTCTTCTTCGAAGAAAGGACGTTTATCAGCAAGTATCCAGTCGACCCGGTGCAGAAGGTTTGCAGGGGTCAACGGCTTGACGAGAAATTGACTGGCGCCAGCTTCAAATGCCTGACGGATTAATCTCGGACGGCCGTGTGCCGTCAACATGATGACCGGAATGAAGCAAGCTGGCTTGTTGTCGGCTTTCCGCAAAACCTCAAGAAAGGAACAGCCGTCCATCGGCTTCATTTCCCAATCGCTGATGATGAGATCCGGCTGACGGATCTTAATCTCCGCCAACGCCTCGGTGCCATCTGTTGCTTCGCGGATAATCTTGACGTCAAACGCCTCCAGGATTGTGTGGACAAGCCGGCGCATGTGGAAATTGTCATCCACCACCAATACATCGAGCGTACTGAGCTCGCGCCCGTAGGCGTTGCTATGCTTTGCCGCGATGGTTTGCATGTCCAAAATAACCCCGTGTCTCCTGCAGGCGGTCACTCGCTGGGCGTTTACCAAGAAGACCAAGCATTCCTGCCCATTTCTTTTACGCGGTAAACCCTTCTGATTAGTAACCAGAGCACGTGGAAAGGGTCGATTCGCGAATCCTTCAGCGAAGATATTCTTCACCGAACGCCCTCGCCCCACATATTTCGAGGCCCGTACGCCATTCGACACAAGTGCTTGACGACCCCTGCTCAGACCACCACAGTTTGTGTCGGCTCAGATGAAAAACACTGCATCTGGTACCAACCGGACATAAGGCGGCGATCAGGTTCCGCCCGTCCCTTGAGCAGCTGACACAGGGAAATTCCCTATTGAGTCAGTGGGTTAAGGACACGGGACCGCAGGAAAGCTGCCTTCTATGCTCCTCCTGGACCAGCCTGGAGACATCTGACCGAAAGAATAAGAGATTGGGTCTCGTCGGCGGCGATGGGTCCCTTTGCAAGAGGAATATGGGGGCCAAATGCGCATACAACGGTGTTTCACAGACGAAGCCAAATCGCCTTATGAGGGGATCGAATTCCGCACGACGACGAGCGAGATCCGAAACCCCGACGGCACGATTGTGTTTCGACTTGATGACATCGCAGTGCCGGCAGACTGGAGCCAGGTTGCGGCCGATATTCTGGCGCAGAAGTATTTCCGTAAAGCTGGTGTGCCTGCAGCGTTGCGCCCAGTCAAAGATGAAAACATCCCAACCTGGCTTTGGGCTCATGAAGCAGACGAACCCCGTCTGGATGACATGCCAGAAGGCGAGCGCTTTGGCCCAGAAAAAGACGCCCGCCAGGTGTTTGACCGGTTGGCTGGCACCTGGACCTATTGGGGCTGGAAAGGTGGCTATTTCGACACCGAAGCAGACGCACGTGCTTTCTTCGATGAGATGCGCTTTATGCTCGCGACCCAGATTGCTGCGCCAAACTCCCCACAATGGTTCAACACAGGCCTTAACTGGGCCTATGGCATCGACGGTCCGGCACAGGGCCATCACTATGTGGACTTCCAAAGTGGCGAGCTGACGGTAAGTGACAGCGCCTATGAACATCCGCAGCCCCACGCCTGCTTCATTCAAGGCGTCGATGATGACCTCGTGAACGAAAACGGCATCATGGACTTGTGGGTTCGTGAAGCCCGTCTCTTCAAATTCGGATCTGGGACCGGCTCCAACTTCTCGCACCTGCGCGGCGAGAGCGAACCTCTGTCAGGCGGCGGGAAATCCTCCGGCCTCATGTCCTTCCTGAAAATCGGGGACCGGGCTGCAGGGGCCATCAAATCCGGCGGCACAACGCGGCGGGCGGCCAAAATGGTGGTGGTTGATGTGGACCACCCCGACATTGAACACTTCATCAACTGGAAGGTGATCGAAGAGCAGAAGGTCGCCGCACTCGTCACCGGTTCAAAAATCAATGAGAAGTTCCTCGGCGCCGTGATGCGTGCCTGCGTCAATTGCGAAGGTCCCGAAGGCGACTGTTTCGATCCGAAGAAAAACCCTGCCCTTCGACGCGCCATCATTGCTGCGCGCGAAGCCATGATCCCGGAAAACTATGTCCAGCGGGTTATTCAGTTCGCCAAACAGGGCTTTAAAGAAATTGAGTTTCGCACCTATGACACAGATTGGGATTCAGATGCCTATCTCACAGTGTCAGGCCAAAACTCCAACAACACGGTCCGGGTCACCGATGATTTCTTGAACGCGGTTGAGTCAGACAGCGACTGGCATCTGATCAACAGAACAGACAGTGCTATTGCCAAGACGCTCGACGCGCGGGAACTTTGGGACCAGATCGGCCAGGCCGCATGGCAGAGCGCTGATCCTGGGATCCAGTACCACACAACGATCAATGACTGGCACACCTGCCCGGAAAGCGGTGAGATTCGCGCCAGCAATCCGTGCTCGGAATATATGTTCCTGGACAATACAGCATGCAACCTTGCGTCCATTAATCTGATGCAGTTCCGTCAGGCCTCTGGACGCTTTGACGTTGAAGCATTTGAACATGTGGCCAAACTCTGGACCGTGGTGCTGGAAATTTCTGTCCTGATGGCGCAGTTCCCATCAAAAGAAATCGCAGAACTTTCCTACAAGTTCCGCACACTGGGCTTGGGCTTTGCCAATATTGGTGGCCTGCTTATGTCCCAGGGCATCGCCTATGACTCAAAAGAAGCCCGTTCGATCTGTGGTGCGATTTCCGCGATCATGACCGGCGTCTCCTATGCCACCTCAGCGCAGATGGCGAAGGAACTGGGTGCCTTCCCGGGTTATGGCGAAAACGAGAACCATATGCTCCGCGTCATGCGCAATCATCGCGCGGCGGCTCATGGGGAAGCCACAGCCTATGAAGATCTTTCGACCAGTCCTGTGCCGCTTGATGCGCCAAACTGCCCACAGGGTGACCTTGTGGAACATGCGCGGGCTGCCTGGGATCTTGCGGTCTCCATGGGCGAGAAATATGGCTACCGCAACGCCCAGTCGACAGTAGTTGCGCCCACGGGCACGATCGGTCTGGTGATGGATTGCGACACGACCGGTATTGAGCCTGACTTTGCGCTGGTGAAGTTCAAGAAGCTCGCCGGCGGCGGCTATTTCAAGATCATCAACCGGGCTGTGCCTCAGGCGCTGCGGACACTCGGCTACAAGCCCGAGCAGATCGAAGAAATTGTCGGCTATGCAGTAGGACACGGCACCCTGAATGGCGCGCCAGGTGTGAACCATGAAACGCTGACAGCCAAAGGCTTCACCCAGGAGGCGCTTGAGCTTGTTGAAGACTCGCTCGCGACGGCCTTCGACATTCGATTTGCGTTCAACAAATATTCGCTTGGTGAGGAGTTCTGTGTCGAGGCGCTCGGCCTTGATGCAGGCGCAATGGATGAGATTGATTTCGACATGCTGGCTGCCCTTGGCTTCAGCGCGGACGAAATTGAAGCTGCAAACCTGCATGTTTGTGGCGCGATGACGTTGGAGGGTGCGCCCGGCCTCGCAGAGGCGCACCTTCCCGTCTTCGATTGCGCAAACCCCTGTGGCCGTACCGGCAAGCGCTTCCTCTCCGTGGAAAGTCACATCCGTATGATGGCGGCGTCACAGCCTTTCATCTCCGGCGCGATCTCAAAAACCATCAACATGCCGAATTCTGCCACAGTGGAAGATTGCAAAGAAAGCTACATGCTGTCCTGGCGGCTCGGCCTCAAAGCCAATGCGCTTTATCGCGATGGCTCGAAACTCTCCCAGCCACTGAATGCCCAGCTCGTGGACGATGACGATGTGGATCTGGAGATGGCAGACGACGCGATCGCTGCCGCACCAACCCTGATCGAACAACCCGCCGCCGCCCAGGCAGCGACACTGGCGCAGAAGCTTGCCACCAAAACAATTGAACAGGCGCGCACGGCGTCAACAAACTCGCTTGGTGCGGCAATGGTCGATGGAGAACGCGGTGAACGGGCGAAACTCCCCGACCGTCGCAAGGGCTATACGCAAAAGGCCGTTGTCGGTGGGCACAAAGTGTACCTGCGCACGGGCGAATATGAAGATGGCACGATCGGTGAAATCTTCATCGACATGCACAAGGAAGGTGCGGCCTTCCGGTCGCTCATGAATAATTTCGCCATCGCGATTTCTTTGGGCATGCAATATGGCGTGCCGCTTGAAGAATATGTGGAGGCCTTCACCTTCACCCGCTTCGAGCCTGCTGGCCTTGTGCAGGGCAATGACACGATTAAGAACGCGACCTCGATCCTTGACTATGTGTTCCGGGAGCTCGCGGTGTCCTATCTCGGACGCCATGACCTCGGCCATGTGGACCCAGCAGACCTGATGCCCGACGCCATGGGCGATGGAGAGGGTGAAGGCAAACTGCCTCCGAAGCCGATGCCCGCAACCGCGATCGCATCACCTGGATTTGCGCGGAACACGCAGCTCGCAAATCTTTATGTGGTGCGCGGTGGTGCCGCCACGGTGCGCGCCGGCGAGGTTGCTGAAGCCCTCACAGGGCAAACAGAGGCAGAGCCTGAGACCATGCTGATGACGGAGACTGAAATTGTCGCCACAGAGCAGATTGCCGTGGCAACGACTGTTCAGGCCGGATCCGGACACACAAGGGCGGGCAACACGTCTATCTCACGGACCATGTCCGCCGCAGTGGAAGCACGCATGAAAGGCTATGAGGGAGAGGCGTGCAGCGAATGCGGCAACTTCACCATGGTGCGGAACGGCACCTGCCTTAAGTGTGACACTTGCGGCGGCACGAGCGGCTGTAGCTGAAGAAACAAGGAGGGGATTTTACCCCGTTTTGCGACTTTCAATGATCCGGCATGTTGCGGTTGCATACGCATATGCCCGCCCGGCGGCATCTTCGAGGACTCCGTCAGCGATCACCATACTCTTGGTTTGGTCAATGACTTTTGCGGATGCTGTCAGCGCCTCGTTGTACGGAACCGGCCTCAGCATTTTTACATTCAAATCGACGGTGCCATATCCGACGCCCGCAGGTAACATCGTATGAACAGCGCAACCTGTTGCTGAGTCCAGCACTGTCGCCGCGAAACCACCATGTACTGCGCCTAATGGATTGCTGTGCCGATCATCTGCCTTTGCCTGGAAAATCACACTCCCCTCTTCGGCTTCCACAATCTTCATCGGAATAACGCCAGCTATTCCTTGATCGCCCATATTACCGGGCAGTGTGATCGCGAATTTCATAAGCTCAAGGCCCGACATTTCTTCTAAGTTCATCTCAATCATCCTTTAATTTTCTGGGTTGGGTTGGGTTGGGTTGGGTTGGGTTGGGTTGGGTTGGGTAGCGTCGACGTCATCGATGGCCTTCTTGAGAACATCTCAAACCAACTTGCGAGCTCAGGATTATCCGAACGCCACATCAGCTCTGTAAATCTGAAATCTAGATAGCCAAGCGCACATGCCGCACTGATCTCGCCAATTGTGATGTGTTCGCAGAAGGTTGAGATATCTCTATTCATGCACTCAACAGATGCCCGAATACGCTCTAGCTGCCGGTCGATCCAGCTGCCCCACGTTGCCTCTCCGTCACGAAACGTGAGTTCATATCGCAGGATCAAGGCTGCATCCATGAGGCCGTCTGTCAGTGCCTGCAGATGAAGTGCACGCCATCGCCTCCCCGTTTCTGCAGGAAACAAGTCTCCATCAGCCACTGCATTTAAATACTCACAGATCACTCTGGAATCGTTCAGCGTGCACCCGTCTTTCAATTGAAGGACCGGAATCTTGCCCAACGGGTTCAGCTTGACGAGGCTTCGATTGGCCTGAACCGGCGATAAGTGCCCTGGGTCTTGGAACGCGATCTGATCGACCATACCGAGCTCTGCAGCAAGCACTCTACATTTGCGCGTAAAGGGTGAGGCGTGGTTTCCAAATAAAATCACGCGGAAACCGCTTCCAAAATAGATTCATCAAAAATGACGATTGGTTTGTGACTGGGCAAAACCAATCGCTCTGGTGCGTCATCCAGCTGGATTATTTCAGACTCAATTGCGCGAGGGTTGATCGTGCCCGCCTCTAGTTCCGCGAGGACATCCGGCAGGAAGTTTCTCGTGGGACTAAAAGTGGATCTCAATGTCACACCGGAATAGTGCATTGCCTCGATTGGGATCGAAACATCCTCAAGATAAATCACCACATTTTCGACAACGGCTCCATAGGCCGCTGCGAGCAAACAAAACCTCAGGGACTGCTCGCCCTGTCTTTCGTTGATGATCACATCATAGACAGGGGGAACTTCGAGGCTTTCCGACCAGATGAGAGTTTCAGCCCCAATGTCTTTTGCAACAGACAAACGAACAGGGTCATCATCCACATAAGTGACTTGGCAGGCCCCTGCGGCCAAAGCCCACTGCGCAGCGTATAGTCCGTATCCTGCATTGCTCGTAATCAGAACTCTTGCATCAGGTTTCTTTTGAATGTGCGGTACGGTCGTGCTCCAGGCATCGCTTAGAGTATCGCCCGCTGCCACCGCGGCGAGTGGGTCTACGCTTTTCGGTATTGTCACCAATGCATGGGACGCATAGGGAACCCGATAGCTCTCGGAGAACATGCCTCCGAAATCAGACCCATCTGGCATTCCATAAGTCGCGACGATCGGCACATTTTTTTCGTGGCAATTCAGCGGGTTTCTACCCCGACAGGACGGACAGACCCCGCAGGTTCTGTGATAGGGAACGGAAACAATGTCGCCAACCTCCAGTCCTTCAACCGCATCACCTATGTCCACTATCCTGGCGACAGACTCATGTCCAAGCGCGAAGGGTGGTTCAAACGGACTGTTGCCTGAGATGATCATCGTGTCGACGTAACAAGCGCTCGCAGCGATGGTGGATACGAGAACTTCATGATCAGCCTGGATGGTCGGCGCGGGCACATCGCGCCATCCCAATCTATTCACTTCTTCAAAAAATAGGCTCCGCATTGCCCCTCACTTACTCTAACTATTTGATTTATTTAGGAATAGCTCTAGTCACTTCATTTTGGTAAGTTACTGTAGCGAACCCATAATCCCTTTTCAATAGTTACTTTCCATATTAGAGTCAGTAGCAATTCTGGACTAAACGGAAACACTGCAGATGCCGCATCGGAGCCCGAGTACCCATAGATCGACCTGCCCGCTTGCGAGCACACTCGACTTTATCGGTGACAAATGGAGCCTCCTGGTCATTCGTGACCTGGTCTATTTTGGAAGATGCACCTTCAAAAAATTTCAGGATGCAGCTGAGAAGGTGCCCGCCAAAACACTTGCGGACCGTCTCAAAAAACTGGAGGCGCTAGGGATCATCGCCAAACACCCCTATCAAACGCGACCGCTCCGCCATGAGTATGAATTGACGGAAAAAGGACTGGCGCTCATTCCTGCTCTCAAGGCTCTGACACTATGGGGGCAGGCGCATATCGACGCGACAGAGACAATCGTTGAAGTTAAAGACGGCGTTCAAAAGATGACCCGGCCTGTCTCAGTTGACCTTGCTTGGTTAGACGTATCCTAAATCTGTATGCGGATTACACACGTCGCGCGGACGGGATCTCAGGCAGCCGACACCGTTAGGTCTCTGGTTTTTCCAACCACCTTTGGCGTTCACGCCCCTTCGAACGTGAACACTTCTTCCAGTGGGCGGTTGAACTCACGCGCTATCAGGAAGGCGAGTTCCAGCGAGGGTGAATAGGCCGCCTTCTCAATCGCCACAATGGTCTGGCGGGTAACGCCAACGCGCTCTGCCAATTCCTTCTGGGTCATCTCATCATGATCAAACCGCAGGCGGCGAATATTGTTCGCGACGCGGGTCTTCTTGGCTTTGGTCGTCACCATGGTTCAGACGCCCTTCCGGTAGAAGCGGAATTGAACCAGAGACGCGATGATGTCGGCCCCTGCAAAGGAAAACATGATCAGGTGGAAGACGAGAAACGCGCTGCCGCCGAATGTCAGCACCAACATGGATAGAACAACGCCGGTGCCGGTCAGATAGTGCGCGATTTTAAGGCTTTTGAGTTCAATCATCTGGTCGCGCTCATCCATCATGTAGGCGGTTTCATCCTCCATGTCCCCTGCAACCTTCGTGAGAACGATGTTGAACGCAATGACCACGACGAAGGTCACGGCGATGGTGGCAACAACAAGCCCGAGAATGCACGCGCCCAGCAGCGCCAAAGCGCCTGGTCCATCAAAGCGCCCTGCGTCTGCCAGGCCGGACACCACCCAGCCATAGGTGCTGAACACCAACACCATGGAGATGAGATAGGCCACGATATTTCGTTCTTTGAATGACAGGGATTGCAGCATGAGGCTCGGTCTCCTTCGGGATGGGGCGCGGTCTGCCTGAGCAACCACGTCAACTCTGATATACCTCATGTATGCAATATCTTACTTTGAGTCAAATATTTTTTACACACTTAGCTCTTTGATGCTTAGACTTTGGGGAGTGAGCTCTCGGACTGAGGTGAGGCTTGTTCTGCTCTTTCCCTCCAAATAGAAGTGTCATTGCCGGACCCACGGGTCTGGCTTCGCCAGCCCGAGGACAAGCTTGCCCGGCAATCCTGGGGCGGCAAATATAGGCCTGAATTTCCTTGCCTCTGTTTCCGCTTGTCATTCTCGGGCTTGACCCGAGAATCCATGGCGAGTCGAAATACCCTATGGACCCTCGTGTCGAGCACGAGGGTGACATTTTTGTTTAAAGGACCCTGCCCCATGAGTGAGACCCCCAAAGGATATTGGATCGCCCACGCCACTGTCACCGATCAGGCCAAATATGACGAGTACCGTGCCGGCGTCGCTGCGCCATTTGAGAAATATGGCGCGAAGTTCCTCGCCCGCGGTGGCGACTTTGAGGTGGTGGAAGGCACCTCTAAAGAGCGGCACATCCTCGTCGAGTTCCCAAGTGTGGAAGCCGCCAAGGAATGTTTCCATTCGCCGGAATATCAGGCCGCCAAAGCCAAGCGCAAAGGTGCTTCAGAGAATGACGTGATCATTGTCGAGGGCGCGTGAGCTGCGACCCCGTCGCCGAGATTGACAGAACCAGCCATAGGAGCCACCATATCCCTATGAAGTAGATCGCTTAATCCCACTCCAATTGGCACGTCATGCAGTCGAAACACTGTGTGCGCTATTGGGCTTGCTCACTTCAATTTGAGGATTAAACGATGACCATCAAAGGGAATTGCACGTGTGGACGCGTGCAATATGAAATCCACGGCACGCTTCAGGATCTCGCTTATTGTCACTGTTCCGTCTGCCGTCGCACGTTGGGCGCGGCGTTCGGAACCTATGCACGGGTGGTAGCCGAGAAGTTCACCTGGGTGGCGGGTGAAAAGTCTGTACAAGCTTATGAATCATCTCCGAGCGTTTATCGGTGCGCCTGCGGAAGCTGTGGCTCGCCCTTGGGCGCCAGAGCCGAGGATGGGAGCTTAAGCTGGGTTACCCTCGGAACTGTTTCAGGGGACCCCGGCGTGCGGCCGGCAGCACATCTCTTTGTCGGGTCGAAAGCGCCCTGGCACGAGATCACGGACGACCTGCCCCAGTTCGATGAATGGCCACCTGAATCGTCCGTGTTCTTCGCGCAGTTTTGGTGAGGTGATCCTTCGAGACTAAAGCTTCGCCTTCTCCTCAGGGATAAACCGATTCAAATCACTCACCTCATGGTGAGGAGACGTGTGTGCGCGCTCTGGAGCCAGGGAGACAGTTTTAGGAAGGAATAAGTCCTGACATGACAATGGCGTTGTGGAAGTGGCAGACTGACTGAAACAAAAGGATGCTGCCTCATGACGTCAATCACACGTTTTGCTTTTGCTCTCCTCGCCCTGTCCAGCTTCTCAGGCGCCGCTCTTGCGGGTCATCATGAGGCAGGTGAGCAGAGTGCACCGGCAGCTGAGGCCAGCGAGGCCGGTTTCATTGCGCAGGCCGCTGACGAGATTGGGCTTCAGCGCGTGCCGGGGCTCGAAGGACTTACCGCTGCTATTCTTTTTGGCAATCCGGACGAGCCTGGCCCCTATGTCATCCGGGTGCGGTTCGACAAAGACGTGCGCAGCCCGCCCCACTCCCACAATCAGGATCGCTTTATCACCGTGATTGACGGCACTTGGCATTTTGGCATCGGGGCCTCAGGTCGTTGCGAAGGTACCACGCCCCTACCCGCCGGGAGTTTCGCGTTTCATCCCAAAGGAGAACTGCATTATGACGGGTCTTGTGGTGAGCCGGTGACCGTGGAGATTCGCGGCCAAGGCCCCGTCTCCACCGACTTCATCCAGTTCAACTAACGATAGGCGTTGCCCATGTCCTCCATCATCCCCCAACGCATGACCGCCGAAATTGACGGTGATTTTGTCGTCTTTCTGATTGGCATGCGGATCAATAAATGGTGGCTGCCGCACAAATGGGTGCCGGTGTCGCGCGCCATGTTCCGCATGCTGAAAGAGCTGGAGAATTCAGCATCCGACGATACTGGGTTCCTGGGGGTCGAGCGCGCCGGAAGCGTTTTCATTCAATATTGGCGTTCTTTCGATCATCTGGAAACCTATGCCCGCGCAGGTGACCATGAGCACTGGCCTGCCTGGGCCCGGTTTAACGCGCTTCTTGGCAAGACCCGGGGGGATGTGGGGATCTGGCATGAAACCTATCTCGTCAAAGCGGGCTCTTACGAAAACGTTTATAGCGGCATGCCACCATTCGGGCTTGGCAAAGCCATGGAGCCGCAAGGGGGACTGGTGCCCGCCACCGGCTCGCGAGAGGCCGCCCGGGACCGACTTCGCTCCCAATAGGCCGTGCTCCCAACTGCGGGGATTTGTCACGCAATTGGCGCCTCCCGAGGAACAGACCCTCAACTAAAGATTTATGTTTTGCATTCATTCTGAGCCTGCCGATGGGTTGTCGGCTGAGAGCGAGGGTGCGTGCGCAAATCCAAACTGGTGTCAGAGGCTACAATGGCTCTTGCCGATCTGTGGTATCGCACGCGCGATAGCTTAGGCGTTCGCGCACCTCATAAGACGGACCTGCCGCTTAGGGACCTTGCCCGCTTCATGCCCAACCTAGCGCTGGTCCGGTTCGACACGGACGGGCGTGCAAAATACGAGCTTTTCGGCACCAAGCTTGTCGAGCTCGCAGGTGTCGACCTCACCGGCCATTATCTGGATGAGACGTTTACGCCAGAAGCCCAGGCGCAGCGTAATGCTGGTATGGCCGACTTCAGTGCAACAGCAGGACCGGACGCGCTCCGTGCACGCTGGTCTGTCGGTCAAGCCACCACCACCAGCGGCCGTGTGGTCCAGGTGGAAGACCTCGCGCTGCCCTATTTCGACGGGCGGGAGTCCGAGATGCGCCACATGAACTTTGCATCCATTCTGGGCACGCTGGATTTTGGTGAAGGGATGTCCGGCTTTGTTGAAGCTGATGAGATGATCTGGTTTGACGCAGCACTGGCACGTCCCGCCTGGCTTTACATGAGCCAGCCGGAAACACTGGCCGCTGCATCCAGCTAAAACTCTACAGCACATATGGAAAAGCTAAGGATTTCATCCTAAAACACAGCACGCCTAAGGCGTTACCACCAACATGACCGATGAGGCGACAGAGCAATTTCTCAACGTCGTCACGATTGCTGATACGCTGGAAAAACAGGGTGTTGCAATCAATGGACGGTGGTTCATCGGTGAGGTCGTGACGCAGGACGGACGGCGCGTTGAGTTTGAGGGCCTTACCCTTCCCTTTTTTGCAAAGGGTGGTGAGATACGCCGAGCGACCTACAACGCTGTTGTTGGTGGAATTGCGCTGGGGGACGAACTGGGCATGCACTATCCGAAGGCTGATGGAGTTGAATTCAACGCGCTGAATGACCGGCCAGCATGGATGTATCTCCGCCAGGAGATTGCGGCAGCGGAGTGAGTTTTCCAGCCCATTGGTTCTGGGACCTAGACAACGCCCCCACCACACATTAAAACCTCCATTCCACCTATGGGGGTCTCTGTGTCATCAGTGATTGTTAAGTCAGAAGCAATGATCGCGTTCGCCTCGCTTTGGTATGACGCACGCGCAGAGGCGGGCCTTTCCATACCAGCAAAATCGGACCTGCCTTTGCGGGGGCTCGCGGCCTTTATGCCCAACCTATTGCTGCATCGTCTCGATGATGACGGACGTGCTTTCTGTCTGCTTTTCGGGACGGCACTCACGGATGCTTTTGGCGATAATTTGACCGGCACCTATCTGGAAGAAAGCATGGCAACTGTCGATGCTGAAGCGCGCAGACAGACCTTTGAGGCGTTCTTTCGAGAACATGGTGAAGGTGTCCCCTTTGGTCGGTGGGTCAGTGGCTCGCTCAATAGCCGCACAGGCGATGTGATTGAATTTGAAAGCCTGGCACTTCCCTACATTGAACCTTCAGATGGCTCCACCCGCCTCATGGTCCACGTGCTGCCGCTCGCCAAATTGAGTTATGGCGACCGGCTAATCCCCCAATTTACAGAGAAAACCGTGCGTATGTTCCAGCCGGAAGGGCCGAGACCCGATTGGCTGATGCCACCATCCTCGACCTGACGTCTTACTTTTTTTCCGGCGGTGGGATGTGACGGAGATGAAGCTCGCGCAGCTGATGATTGGCCGGCTCTGAGGGAGCCCCCATCAGCAGATCTTCTGCCTGCTGGTTCATTGGATACATGGTCACTTCGCGAATGTTTGCCTGGTCAGCCAACAGCATCACAATACGGTCCACACCCAGCGCAATTCCTCCGTGAGGCGGCGCGCCAAAACGGAAGGCATTCAGCATGCCCGCAAAGTTCTTCTCTGTATCTTCATGTGCGTGGCCCGCGATCTCAAATGCCTTCAGCATGCAGTCCGGATCTGCATTCCGGATCGCACCTGACCCCAGCTCATAGCCGTTGCAGACCAGGTCGTATTGCTGGCCCATCACATCAAGAGGGTCCTGCGTGTTGAGCGCTTCAAGCCCCCCTACAGGCATTGAAAACGGATTGTGCGAGAAATCGATCTTGCCTTCCGTCTCGTCAAATTCGTAGATCGGGTAGTCCGTGATCCAACAGAACCGGAAAACATCTTTCTCTATGAGTTCAAGCTCTGTTCCGATCCGGGTCCGGGCGTTGCCCGAGAGCGCTGTCGCAGCGGCTTCCTTGTCACAAGCAAAGAAGAGCGCATCGCCAGCTTTAACACCCGCTTTTGCCGCCATGCCTTGCAGAATGTCGACGGGGAAGAACTTGGCAATGGGGCCTTTACCTGCCAGCGCGCCGTCCACTTCTTCAAAGACAATGTAGCCGAGGCCGGCCGCGCCCTGATCTTTCCGCGCCCAGTCGTTGAGCTTGTCGAAGAAGGAGCGTGGACGATCTCCGGCTCCCGGTGCCGGGATGCCGCGCACAATGCCACCCTGAGCAATCACGTTTTTGAATGCCTTGAAAGTCACTTCATCAGGGGTGAAGAACTCCGTGATGTCGACGATTTCAATCGGGTTGCGCAAATCCGGCTTGTCATTGCCGTATTTCAACATCGACTCTTTGTATGGAATGCGAATGAAAGGCGCTTTGTCGGCCACACGTGGCGTCGCCATCTCACCGGCGAACTTGCCGAAGGTATCAGCGGCCACTTTTTCCATCACTGCAAAGACTTCGTCCTGCTCAATGAAGCTCATCTCGACGTCGAGCTGGTAGAACTCACCTGCAGATCGGTCGGCGCGGGCATCCTCATCGCGGAAACAGGCCGCGATCTGATAGTAGCGGTCAAAACCAGCCACCATGGTCAACTGCTTAAACTGCTGCGGCGCTTGCGGCAGCGCATAGAATTTGCCGGGATGCAAACGGCTCGGTACCAGGAAATCGCGTGCACCCTCGGGGCTCGAGGCCGTCAGGATCGGTGTCTGGTAGTCAAGGAAGCCCTGATCTTCCATAGAATTGCGCATGGCGCGAATGAGTTTGGAGCGCAAGACGATGCGCTCGTGAAGGCCATCGCGACGCAGATCAAGGAATCTGTTCCGCAGGCGAATGTCTTCGGGATATTCAGGCTCACCGAAAACAGGCAGCGGAAGCTCTTGCGCTTGCGACAGGATCTCAGCGTCTTTTACGAGGATCTCAATCGCACCTGTTGGCAGGTTGGCGTTCACCGTGTCCTCAGACCGGGCGACGACGGGACCATCAATGCGCATGACAGATTCAGCACGCACGCGCTCAGCCAGCTTAAAGCCCTCCCCCATATCAGGGTCAAACACCAGCTGGGTCAGACCATAATGGTCGCGCAAATCGATAAACAGCAGACCGCCGTGATCACGCTTCCGGTGGACCCAACCTGATAGGCGCACAGTCTCGTCGACATTTGATTTGGTGAGCTCGCCACATGTGTGGCTGCGATAAGGGTGCATTTTGACTTCAACCCTGAAAAAAGGCAGGAATTACAGGGTCTCAGGCGGATGCCGACCCCAGTTCTGGGTGCCGAAAAGCGCATGAGACAGCTGATTTGTCAAGGTCTGAGGGTTCGGGCTTTATCAGGCACTCATTCCGCCAGAGAGGGCCTGCGGATGGGGGCGACAGACCGGCCAGATTACGGTATAGGGGCCTCATGGAAATTATTACGACAACGGCGCAGCTGGAAGCAGCCTGTGGCCACCTGGCGAAAGCCTCTTACATCACCGTCGACACTGAGTTTATGCGGGATTCGACCTATTGGCCGATTCTCTGCCTTATCCAGGTCGCTGGCCCCCGTCATGAATACATCATTGACCCGCTGGCCGACGGCATCGACCTCGCCCGCTTCTATGAGCTGATGATGGATCGAAATGTCATCAAGGTGTTTCACGCTGCACGCCAGGACATAGAAATCTTCTACCATGAGGCGAAAGCCATCCCTGATCCGCTGTTTGACAGTCAAGTAGCAGCTATGGTGTGCGGGTTTGGGGAGTCTGTTGGGTATGAAACCCTGGTCCGGAAGCTCGCCAACGGCAAAGTCGACAAATCCTCCCGGTTCACTGACTGGAGCCGCCGACCGCTTACCGACAAGCAATTGAACTACGCGATGGCTGATGTCACCCATCTGCGGAAGATCTATGACGTACTTGCCCGCCAGATCGCAGAGAATGATCGCATCGCGTGGGTCGGCGAAGAGATGGCCATCCTGCAAAACCCTGAGACATACGCTCTGAGGCCTGAAGCAGCATGGAAACGCATGAAAATGCGCGTGAAGGGCCGCAAGTCTGTCGGCGTGCTGATGGAGGTGGCCGCCTGGCGGGAGCGGCAGGCGCAAGAACGCGACACGCCGCGGAACCGTATTATGAAAGATGACGCCCTCTTCGAGCTGGCTAATCAGCAGCCCAGAGACCTCAAAGGGCTGGATAATCTGCGCGCGGTTCCCCGCGGCTTCTCTAACAGCCGATCTGCGCCAAGCCTACTCGAGGCAATCCAAACGGGCCTCAGCCGAAACGAAGCCGACTTGCCAGATATTGAAGACCCTCGCCCGCTGCCGTCAGGCATTGGACCTCTCGTAGAGCTTCTTAAAGTGCTACTGAAGATGCGGAGCGAAGAGCACAATGTGGCGCCCAAGCTGATTGCCAATGTGTCTGACCTAGAGCAGATCGCCGCATTTAAAGATGCCGACGTCAAAGCATTGTCTGGGTGGCGGAATGAAATTTTTGGCCGCGACGCCTTAGCCCTAAAGAATGGGGAATTGGCCATATCTGCACGCGGACGCCAATTGAAGGTCACCCGTATACAGACCGAAAGTTTGTCATCGTAAACTTTTGATTCACCATTGGAAATTGATGCATCGCCTTTTAACTAGAATTTAGAATTCTCCGTAGATCCTGCCGAGAACGGGATATTTCAGGGACGGGGATCTAAATGTTGGGCGGAATTTTCAATGCCAATATCGGCAAACGGATTTTTATTGCAGCAGTGGTGCCTATTGTCGGCATCGCCTTGTTTGCTGCCTATATCATCAGTGGCGAAGTCCAGCGTTATGCGTCGCTGAACCATCTCCATACATTGGCGTCCATCTCTCCCAAAATCAGTTCGGTTGTAAATGAACTGCAGGGAGAACGCGGAACCTCAGCGACATACATCTCTTCTGGCGGGAATGGCGTATGGACAACCCGTCTTGACCAGCAGTTCGCATCTACTGATGCGGTCCTAACTGACATTCTGCCTTACCTGCAGGAATTTCCAGCAGCAGATTATGGCGTGCAGGTGGAAGAACGCCTGACGCTTGCCCTGGCAGAACTCGAGCGATTAGAGGGTTTCCGGGACCGCACACGATCTGCACGTACGACCATCGAGGCAACCGCAGAATATTACACACAGACCATTCGTCAGTTGCTCGACATTGTTTCCGTCGTTGCCTCTCTCGCTGATGATGCAGAAATCAAAGGCCAGAGCATTGCCTATATGAGCCTCCTTGAGATCAAGGAGCGCGCTGGGCTGGAACGCGCAATGGGTGCCAAAGGCTATGGCGCAAAGGCATTTGACTCACTCACTCACACTGAGTTTGTGACGCTCATCGGCCAGCAAGATTCCTACATGGAAGTTTTTCGCGCCTATGCCTCGCCAGAAGCTGTCGCTTTCTACGATGAAACCCTCGTAGGCACGCAAGTTGACGATGTTGAATATTGGCGTGATATTGCAGTCGAAGCCGGCTACGACATGCTTTACGACGAGGTCACAGACATCCAGTGGTATGACGGGATTTCGATGAAAATCGATCTCATCACCCAGGTTGAGGATTTTGCCTCCAAAGAGATGATCGCCACTGCAGATGGCGCCCTCAGCTCCGCCTGGATGGCTCTGCTCATCACATTGGCGAGTTCCATTGGATCTCTCGCCGTTGCCGGCGCTGCTTGTTATATCGTCGGTCGATCAATCACCAAACCGCTTGCCAATTTGCAGGACGTTATGGGTGAAGTGGCAGATGGTGCTTTTGATGCTCAAATTTCTGGCGCTGACCGTCGCGACGAAATCGGAGACATGGCACGCGCTGTTGAAGTCTTCCGTGACCAGGGTGCAGCTGCTGAGCGTTTGAAAGAAGAGCAGGAGCTAGCCGAAAAACGGGCCGCGGACGAGAAACGCGAAAGCCTCAACAAAATGGCGGACGACCTCGAATCTTCAATCGGTCAGATGATTGACGGTCTAACTGCATCTTCAACTGAACTGGAAACCACCGCCCGCTCCATGAGCGAGTTGGCAGGTACAACGAATGAAGAAGCAATTTCCGTGAGCAATGCCAGCACCGGAGCGACGCAAAATGTCGAAACGGTAGCTTCTGCGGCAACGCAATTGTCCAACGCCATTGGCGAGGTAACAGAGCAAATCTCCTTGTCAGCTGCTCTGACGCAGGAATCGCGCGAAGCTTCTGAACAGACAGATGTGCAGATGAAAAACCTTTCTGAAGCAGCAAACCGCATCGGCTCTGTGATGGAACTCATCCAGGAAATAGCAGAGCAGACCAACTTGCTGGCACTGAACGCCACCATTGAGGCTGCCCGTGCAGGTGAAGCTGGCAAAGGCTTTGCTGTCGTTGCATCAGAGGTCAAAGACCTTGCCAATCAGACCGCCAAAGCTACCGGCGAAATTTCAGATCACGTCAACCGTGTACAGGAAGAAACCAAAACTGCCGCTGAAGCCATGACTGGCATCGCCAACAAGATCGGCGAAATCAATCAGGTTACATCAGCTGTATCTGCAGCGGTTGAGGAACAGAGCTCGGCCACGCAGGAAATCTCCCGCAGCGCAGAAGAAACAGCTGAGATGAACCGGAATGTCTCTTCAAGTGTGGACACTGTTCGCACCGCAGCGGAACAAACCGGCACGGCGGCTGATCAGGTGTTGAGTTCTGCAGAGGAGCTTTCCAAGACAGCTGAAGGCTTGCGCAAACAAGTCGGCGACTTTGTTTCGTCAATCCGCGCAGCTTAATCCATCTAACGAACCAAGAAATCAGAAGGCCGCTTCTTTGGGAGCGGCCTTTTTTGGGCTGGTTCAGACAATCACCTTCTTTGACTGCACATCCAGTACACGGGCCAGGGCGCTCAAACGCTTCTCGACAACTTCACCGCAAAAGGCCTGGTGTGACCTTTGAACGTTTAATGTCAGCGCATCCTTGGTGAGGACGAGACGTGTGTAGGGCAGCACACCAACCGTCGCGGCACAAAGCGTAAAAGCAACACGCAGTGCAAGCCCCAGAACCTGCGCACGGTGATGATCTTCTTCCTTAAGTAGGCCCGACAAATTGCCGAAGGCGGCGGGCTCTCCTGCGCCTTCATGACGGTGAAAGCCCACGCGCGCCAGGAAGACACGTTCGGCATGGTTCACGCCGGCCAAAGGCGCCAACAAGGTCTGCTCAAACGCATGCATTGCACGGTAGTCAGGATGCACATACCAACCGATGTCTGCGAGGCTGCACGCGGCAAGCCGCAACCGTTTCTGCCCGTCTGTTTCGCCGAGCCCGCCCGGACCGAAGAGAGGCGCCACCCAATCACCAAGTTCATGCCTGTGTTCTGGAAAACGGACCAGACGCTTCGCCAAATCGCTTGCACCCGCCAACAAGGGATCGCCTGTGCGATCTGCGTCTGACAGTTGGTCAAACAGGACACCTTCGCGGAGGCCATAGGCAGAGATTTCTACCTTCTTCACCTTGGTGGCTGCGATCAATCGGCTAAGCACCATCGCGCCGAGAGGGAGCGCACCGACCCGCCTTGAGGAAACATCAGGAATCTTTGCCAGCGACTTTGGTCCCAACCGCTCAATCAGTTTGGCAAGGTCTGCGGCTTCTGAGGCCGGCATTTGATATTCGTGCAGCACCCGAACGGGGTATTCATTCTGTGCCATATGAATTCGGGCAAGGTTTCGCCAGACACCGCCAACTGCGTACAAAGTGCGCCCTTGCGCTTTATCCAGCCAATCAACCTGATCGAAGGCCTTGTCAATTTCCTTCAGAATTTCCTTTTGCGATAACCCGCTCCCCAAAAGACGCAGCGGCCCCAGGGGAAGCGTAACGCCCTTCCCCGTCACCCCTTTTTTCAGGTCAACAAGTTCCAAGCTCCCGCCGCCCAGGTCGCCGACAATGCCATCAGCATCTGGAATGCCCGATAGCACGCCGAGGGCGGCATAAGCTGCCTCCTCCTTACCCGATAAGACGCGCAATTCCAGACCCGTTGCAGCTTCAACCTCTGCGGCGAAAGTTGCACCATCTGAGGCATCACGCACCGCAGCGGTGGCAACCATTGCTGTATGCTCAACGTCCAGCTGAACAATGAGAGCGGAGAAGCGCTTCAGGGCCCTCATCGCCCGTTCAACGCCATCGGGATCCAGGCGTCCGGTTTCGCTCAGTTGTGCACCAAGACCCGCCATAACTTTTTCATTGAAGATCGGCACTGGGTTGCGCTTTGCGCTTTCATAGATCACCAGCCGAACAGAGTTCGACCCAATATCTATGATCCCAAAACGTCCCTCAATGCGCGTATGCGGTTCGGCTCGTTTGTCGAGCTCGGGTCCGTCAATATTACGCTGGAGGGTGGTCACCGGAGGAAGGCTCGTTTCGCTTTAGTGATTTGCCGCGACCCGACAAGCTCGCATTGTTCATAAAGAAGGTGTGCGCGTTAAACGGTTCCACCCCTGATTGCCGCTCAATACGCTCATAGCGACCGTCGGGCAACATATACCAGCTTTGCTCATTGTCCTTGATATTGGCAACCATGATCTGGTCCAAAATCTGCTCATGGACCGTTGGGTTGGTGACAGCCACAAGGTTTTCCACCCTGCGGTCCAGATTCCTAGGCATCCAGTCGGCTGAGGAGAAGTAGATTTTCGCCTCATCGGACGGCAATTCATGTCCATCGCCAAAACAAACGATTCGGGAGTGCTCCAAGAAGCGGCCGACAATGCTCTTGACCCGAATGTTGTCTGACAGACCGGGGACACCCGGCCGCAGGCAGCAGATTCCGCGCACAATCAGGTCAATCTGGACCCCCGCCTGACTGGCGGCATAGAGCGCATCAATAATGATCGGGTCCACAAGAGAATTCACCTTCACCCAGATGGATGCTGGTCGGCCCGCTTGTGCGTGCTCCATTTCCTTCTGGATATGTCCCAGAAGGCGTGCGCGCAGGTTCTTCGGCGACATGGCGATTTTTTCAAGGCGCTCCGGCTCGGCATATCCCGTGAGATAGTTGAAGACCTGCGCAACATCACGACCGATCGCTGGATCATCTGTGAACATGGACAGGTCGGTGTAGATTTTCGCGGTGATTGGGTGGTAGTTGCCGGTGCCTAAATGCACATAGGACCGCAGTTGACCGCTTTCACGGCGCACCACGAGGCTCATCTTCGCGTGGGTTTTCAACTCGATGAACCCGAAGACCACCTGCACGCCAGCACGTTCCAGATTTCGCGCCCAGACAATGTTGGCAGCCTCATCGAAGCGGGCCTTGAGCTCGACCAAAGCCGTCACCGACTTGCCAGCTTCGGCCGCCTCAATCAGCGCCTGAACAATGGGTGAGTCCTTGGACGTCCGATAAAGCGTTTGCTTGATGGCGACGACGTCCGGGTCGGCAGCGGCTTGCCTTAGAAACTGGCAGACAACGTCGAAGCTCTCATAAGGGTGGTGGACCACGAAGTCCTTTGCGCGAATGGCTGCAAAACAGTCGCCCCCAAAATCACGGACCCGCTCTGGGAACCGTGCATTGTAGGCGGGGAATTTGAGGTTCGGAAAATCATCGACAATCAATTGGTCTGTCTGTGCAAGACCAATCAGGCCATCGACCAAAACCAGTTCTGCGTCGCCAACTTCGAGCTCTCGGATCACCAGCTTGCGGAGACTCTCTGGTGTGTTCTTTTCCATCTTCAGGCGAATGACGCTGCCGCGCCGTCTGCGCTTGAGTGCCGACTCGAAGAAACGCACGAGGTCTTCGGCTTCTTCCTCAATCTCAATATCGCTATCGCGCAAGACACGGAACGCACCCTGGCCAATCACCTCATATCCAGGAAACAGTCTGTCCAGGAAGAGACGGATCAGATTTTCCTGACTGAGGAACCGGATCTCACCTTCTGCGTCGTCAGCCTGCGGCAGACGCACAAAGCGCTCAATCTGCTGCGGTACGGGCAGAAGCGCGTTCATCAGCTTGCCATCAGTCACGCGGCGTAGTTGAAGGGCCAGGCAGAACCCGGAATTGGGGATAAAGGGAAAGGGATGTGCCGGGTCAATAGCCAGAGGGGTCAGCACCGGGAACACGGTCTCAAGAAAACGCTCTTCAAGCCAGGAGAATTCCGAGGGCGCTACCTCACCTGCATCAATCACTGAAATCTTGTTCGCCCGGAGCTCGGTGCGCAATTCTTCCCATTGGCGCTGCTGCTCTGCCATCAGAAGGTAAGCGGTTTCGTTCACGCGCTTGAGCTGTTGGGCAGCCGTCAGGCCATCCTGGCTGCGGGTTTCGACGCCTGCATTGACCTGGCCGCGCAGGCCCGCAACGCGGACCATGTAAAACTCATCGAGGTTGCTGGCCGAGATAGACAGGAAACGCAGCCGCTCCAAAAGCGGGTGGTTTCTGTTTTCTGCTTCTTCAAGCACACGTTTGTTGAAGGCCAACCAAGAGAGTTCCCGGTTCATGAAACGCTCAGGCGATTCTGGATCTATCGGGGCGACTGATGCGGCAGCTTCATCGGCCTTGTCAGCAGATTGAACGTCCTCATTGGCGGCGTCGAATGGTCGGGGCGTGCTCATATTGGTTTCTCACGGGCTACTGGGTTTCCACGGGCTGCCGGCCCACTTCATTCAAAGGGCCAGTAGGTGGGCTTACTCCCTTGAAAACTAACTCAAATTTGTAACCGAGTCATGACGATGAGGTTGCTTCCTTAAGCACGTCCGCTACCAAAGGCACCGTAATCCGCCGTTTTCCAGCCAGAGCAGCCTTGTCAATGGCTGCAACCACCTGCCGAGCGGCCTCGATGGAGCGATCCATATGGGTCGCCAGATAACTGAGTGCCTGTTCTGGCGCACGCAATTGGCGATCCTGGAAGAGCTTTTCGAGGACAGCGCGCAGAAGCTCATCATCGGGAGTCCCAAGCTCGGCGGTCACCACCGCTTTCAAGCGTGAGGCAAGATCGGGCAGCTTGATCGCCAGACTGGCCGGGCTCCCCCGGGAGGTCATCAACAGGGAGGCTCCCTCCTCTTTAGCGAGGTTCATGAGATGGAAGAGCGCATTCTCTTGCTCTTCTGAAAGTTGGTCCACATCTTCCAACAAGACGGCTTTGGCGGCGCAGAGAGCCGGCACACGGGCCTCATCAAGCTCAGCGGCGGAAAGTGAGACCGCGTTGCTTGCTGCCTTCCAGACAGCTCCCAGGTGGCTTTTTCCGGCGCCAACAGGGCCTACCAGCATGGCTGCAGGTGTCGGCCAGTCAGGCCATTGGTCGACCAAAGCGACAGCGGCTCTATTCGCCTCTGCAACCAAAAAGTGTTCCCGCTCAAAAGCAACACGATGGGGCAGATCCAGAGGGATTTGCGATGGCGTCACGTACCCTCTCCGCCATTCCCCTGATAGAGAGAGCTCACCAGGTATTTGGCGGCCGCAAAGCGGACCAACACGCCCATGGCGGCGGCGACGGGCACGGCCAGCAGCATGCCCACAAAACCAAAGAGATAGCCGAAGGCAAACAGTGCCAACATGACCCAGAGCGGATGTAGCCGGACGCGGTCACCCACGAGCTTCGGCGTCAGGAAATTTCCTTCGATGAACTGTCCGACACCAAAGACGCCTGCAATGGCAATGATCCATCCATAGTCAGGCCAGAACTGGACAACCGCGATGATCATGGCCAGCACAAAGCCGACAATGGTTCCGACATAGGGAATGAAGCTGATGATCCCGGCGATTGCACCGACAATGAACCCGAACTCAAGTCCCAAAACCGACAGGCCGATGGCATAGAAGCTCCCGAGCAAGAGGCAGACTGCCCCCTGCCCGCGCACAAAGCCAGCCAGGACTTCATCTATTTCCCGTGCAATCGCCCGGATGGTTGCCGCATGGTCCCGAGGCAAAAGACCATCAATGCGGTCCACCATATTGTCCCAGTCGAGCAGCATGTAGAACGCCACAATCGGTGTCACGAACAGGAGGGAGACCAGACCGATAATCGCCATTCCACGCTGCCACAAGCCTGCAATCGATCCGACCAGCATATCCAGAACGCCGCTTGCGCCCTTACTGATTGCCGCTTGAATATCCGTCCCATCGCCTGCCAGCAACTGCGCCAGCCTCCCCTCGGAAAGACTCATAAGTAGTTCTTTTGTGCGCTCTGCGAGACGCGGCGCCGCTTCCAGGAGAGCCAGTGTCTGTTCGTAGGCCACAGGCATGAGCACAATCAGCGATGCAAAGAAGAGCAGGATGAAAAGTGCTGTAATAACCGAAGTGGCAGCCAGTCGAGACAAACCCCATTTTTCAAGCTTGTCAGCCGCTGGGTCGAGCAGGTAAGCGGCAGCCAGCCCCGCAACGAAGGGCAACAGGACACCACTCAGCAGCCAGATAAGCGCTATGAAGATAAAGAAACCGGCGACCCAAAACAGCGCCTGACGTTGAATGGTCATCGGATTTGTCCTCGGTTGCTGGCGGGATGCTCAGCTTTAACGAATGGCTGCAAGGTACCAATAGCCTTCAAGATTATTCAGGGTCAGGCTTTTCTGAGCCAGGTTCAGCTCCAGTGTGTCCACGGTGCCGACATAATCCAATTCCACCTGTGCGCCTTCTGTAGAAATTGCAACGATGGTGGTTTTCTGAATAAGGGGGATCTGAGCCAAACGGTTTCTAATCGCCTGCCACTCACCAATTGACTCATATGCAACAGAGGCAGAGAGCACCGCACGCTCTGCAAACCGAACCGTGCTTTCTCTCTTCCAGTCAGCCTGGGTGGCATCTACAAACCGTCCGGCCAAACGGAAGGCGGCGGTCTGAAGCGATGGGGCGCTTGCCTCCCGTCCGGACCAAGATTTGGGCGCGCCTTCGCCAGTGGGGTAGGTAATGACACGGACGGACAATGCAGAGGGGGTATCACCGGTCTGTGCGTGAGCTACAATGACCCGATCAGCGCCATAGCGCGTGGCAAGGTTTGACAATGCGGGTCGGTCGCTGCCGAGCGCCTGCTCAACGGTGAGCGTCGTCATGTCGCCAATGTCGCCGAGAGGCACCACCATGGGTGTCAGAATGTTGTCCAGATCGGTGCCTGCCCAGGCTGCCGTCCAGGCGTTTCCTTCATCCCAGAGACGGTCTCCGGTTGCATCGGTCAGGACCGGCACTATCACCGCTGTTCTTTCGCGGCTCTCCGAAAAAGGGATGGACCTTGCGGTGAACAGGTTTCGGACTGCATTGGGCTGAAATTTCACGCTGAGGTTGGCCAGATACCTGGTTGCAGACCGCTTCTCATTTGCCACCTGAAAGGATCGAACCATCCCTTCCGCCAAGTTAGTGTCTACCGTGGGAAGAAGGGACCAGTCTTCCTGGAGCGCCAGGCGCTTCAGCAAGACCTCCAGCGCCCGGCGCTGGCCGTCTGCCACGGCGGCGTTTCGGGCCTGAGTGGCCGTTTCCGCCGTTGCATCAATGGAGATGCCTGTCACAGTGAAGACATCCGCAGCTGCAGCGGGCGTTCCCATCGTGCCAATCAGCAGGATCAAACCCGCCAATGCACTGAGATTTGCCAGATTGCTGATCTTTCTGATTTGCCGTCTCATACCCACTCTACTTCCCAGATTTGGAGCGATTTGCGCCCACTGACGCCTTGGTTCTGCGCAAACTACATCATTGAGCGCCCACCATGAAGCTCTACGAGGGCTAAAATGGGGCCATTTGCTGTCAAGTTCGCCTTGCATCACGGCGCGTTTTGCGGTGTTTTGAGCGCGAACTTCGAGGGCGCTCCTCGTCGATTCCTTCGAACCCGATGCAAGGCCTTCCCGCCCTATGACCGATTCTTCCGACGACCGCCCCAATCGCTATACCTACCGCGACGCAGGCGTTGATATTGATGCCGGCAATGCCCTGGTCAAAGCCATCGCACCTCTGGCGCGCGCTACCGCACGTCCGGGCGCTGATGCGAGCCTTGGGGGCTTTGGCGGGTTCTTCGACCCCAAAGCGGCTGGTTTCAAGGACCCTCTTCTGGTTGCTGCCAATGATGGGGTCGGTACAAAGCTCAAGATTGCTATTGAGACAGGCAAGCATGACACGGTCGGTATTGACCTGGTTGCCATGTGCGTGAACGACCTGATCGTTCAGGGCGCCGAACCGCTGTTCTTCCTCGACTATTTCGCAACCGGCAAATTGGAGCTTGAAGAGGCAGAAGCCGTTATTGCGGGGATCGCCAAGGGCTGCGAGATGTCAGGGGCTGCTCTCATCGGTGGCGAAACAGCTGAGATGCCTGGCATGTATGCTGAAGGCGACTACGATCTCGCTGGTTTTTCCGTCGGCGCAGTGGAACGCGACGCAGTGCTGCCCCGGCCTGATGTCGGGCCTGGCGATGTGCTTCTGGGCCTTGCCTCAAGTGGTGTGCATTCAAACGGCTTCTCCCTGGTGCGGCGCCTTTTGAGTGATCACAAAATCGGATTTGACGCCCCCTTTCCCCGGTCAGCCCAGAGCGGTGCAGGCGAAACCGTTGGCGACGTTCTGCTCACGCCCACCCGCATCTATGTGAAGCAGCTGCTCGCGGCCATGAAAGCGACGGACGGGATCAAAGCGCTCGTTCACATCACCGGCGGCGGATTTACGGAAAATGTCCCCCGCGTGCTGCCGGACAATATTGCAGCCGATATTGATGGCACCAGCTGGTCCCAACCGCCTGTATTCAAATGGCTGGCTGAGCTTGGCGGGATCGACAATGCGGAGATGGGCCGAACCTTTAACTGCGGCATCGGCATGGTTGTCGTCGTTGATGCAGCGCGTGCAGATGCGGTCACGGCAGCGCTTGAAGCAGAAGGCGAAAGCGTTGCACAGATCGGCACCCTGCGCGCCGGTGAAACCGGTGAAGTTGTGATCAATGGTCAGTTGGGATCGGCTACATGAAGCTTGGCATTCTCTTTTCTGGTCGGGGTACCAACCTCAACGCCCTTATCGACGCCTGCAAAGATGAAAAATATCCGGCAGAGATCGCTATCGCGATATCAAATAATCCGAATGCCGAAGGTATTGCCATCGCTGAGGCTGCCGGCATTCCGGTCCAGGTGATCAATCACAAAGAATTCGAAGACCGTGACACCTTTGATGCCGCTCTTGATTCCACATTGAAAGAAGCAGGTGTGGAGCTGGTCTGCAATGCGGGCTTTATGCGCATCCTCACCAGCGGTTTCGTCAAGAATTGGCACAATCGCCAGCTGAACATCCACCCGTCCCTACTGCCTGCCTTCAAGGGCCTGCATGTTCATGATCGGGTTCTGGAATCAGGCGTTCGATTGACCGGCGCTACAGTTCATTTTGTCCGCGATGAAATGGATGAGGGACCGATTGTTGCTCAGGTAGCAGTCCCGGTGAAGTCAGACGACACTGTTGAGACACTGACGGCACGCGTTCTAGAAGTCGAACATCAGATCTACCCAATGGCCGTCCGCTTGGTTGCGGAAGGCAAAGCCCGCGTTCAGGGTGAGCGTGTAACCATTCAGGGTATGCCAGAATCAAAAACGGGCCCGCTCTATGTTCCAGCGCTCACCTGAGCGCCGAACCGAGCGGACCCGCTTCTGAGTCTCATGAGGATTTTTGGAGCCCGGTTTCAATCGATCTCGAAACCGAGCTTTAGTCCAATTTTCTCATCGCATTTCCGAACCACAAAAGTCTGCAACTTTTGTTGGAAATGCTCTTAGCCAACCAGCTCAGCGTCTGTGAAGAAGAATTTGATTTCTTCGGCAGCTGTTTCTGGTGCGTCTGAGCCGTGGACAGAGTTTGCTTCGATGGACTCCGCGAAATCCTTGCGGATCGTGCCGTCAGCCGCATCGGCTGGGTTGGTTGCACCCATGACTTCACGGTTCTTGGCAATGGCGTTTTCGCCTTCCAGAACCTGAACCACAACGGGGCCGGATGTCATGAAAGCGACCAGGTCGTTGAAGAATGGACGCTCTTTATGCACACCATAGAAGCCCTCAGCCTGCTCCTTGGTCATGTGGATACGCTTTGAAGCCACAACGCGAAGTCCGTTTTCTTCGAAACGGGCAATGATCTGGCCCGTCAGGTTACGGCGGGTCGCATCAGGCTTAATGATAGAGAAAGTGCGTTCGAGAGCCATTTGGCATTCCTTAGTGTCAGAGATTGTCGGTAATGACCGGATTGCGCCCGCATTGGGCTGGAATTTGCGCGGGTTATAGCGGGGCTTGGTGGCATCGGCAACCGGCGCGTGCTAGATAGCCTGCTTTCCTTCCAAAGCCCAATGGTCTGATTGCCTTAACCTCATGTTGCATATTAACGACATTACCTACCGGATAGACGGACGCCTGCTGATTGATCATGCAACGGCGGCCATTCCGGCTGGTCATAAGGTGGGCCTTGTGGGACGGAATGGATCGGGGAAATCGACCCTTCTGAAGCTGATCACCAAGCAGCTTGAGCCTGAAACCGGCGGCATCTCGCTCCCGAAACGCTCGGTTATTGGCGGCGTGGCGCAGGAAGCGCCAGCGGGGCCCATTAGCCTCATCGACACAGTCCTTGCCGCCAATACAGAGCGCGCTTCCCTCTTAGAGGAAGCCGAAACGGCAACTGATCCCCACAGGATTGCCGAAATTCAAACCCGCCTTGCGGACATGAACGCCCATGCGGCCCCGGCACGGGCCGCTACCATCCTCGCGGGCCTTGGCTTCGATGAAGAAACACAAGCACGTCCCTGCTCCGATTTTTCCGGTGGTTGGCGGATGCGGGTTGCGCTGGCGGCAGTGCTCTTTGCTGAACCCGATCTGCTGCTGCTTGATGAGCCAACCAACTATCTCGACCTGGAAGGGGCGATCTGGCTGGAGAACTATCTCAAGACCTATCCCTACTCCGTGATAATTGTGAGCCATGACCGCGATCTCCTGAACCGCTCTGTTCAAGGCATCCTGCATCTCGACCAGATGAAACTCACCTACTATCAGGGTGGCTATGATCGCTTTGAGCGCACGCGCCGTGAGAAGCAGGCCCTGCAGATGGCGATGAAGAGCAAGCAGGAAGATGCCAAACGGCATATGGAGAAATTTGTCGAACGCTTCCGCTACAAGGCAAGCAAGGCGCGACAAGCACAAAGCCGTCTGAAAGCCTTGTCGAAGCTAGAGCCGATCCCGGATATTGTGGCGGATCGGATGCTGCCCTTTCACTTCCCAAACGCGGAAACACCGCTTTCCTCTCCAATCGCACGCATGGAGGGGGCCGCGGTCGGCTATGAAGAAGGCGTACCGGTTCTGTCGGGCATGGACCTTCGGATTGACCAGGACGATCGCATTGCGCTTCTAGGGGCGAACGGCAATGGCAAGTCAACCTTTGCCAAACTTCTCTCCAATAAACTGGCCACGCAGGCAGGGAATTTCTATAGATCCAAAAAGCTGCGTGTCGCTTACTTCGCCCAGCACCAGCTTGATGAATTGCACGCGGATTGGAGCGCCTACGATCACTTCCGCGAACTGATGCCGGATGCTACGCAGGCACAGGTTCGCGCGCGCACAGGCGCGGCCGGTTTTGGCGCAGACAAAGCAGATACGAAAGCTGGAAATCTGTCAGGTGGTGAGAAAGCGCGATTGCTCTTTTCACTGGCAACGTTCCACAAGCCACACCTCATGATCCTTGATGAACCAACAAACCACCTGGACATCCAGGCGCGTGAAGCCCTGGTCATGGCGCTGAACGAGTTTGAAGGTGCTGTGATCCTGATCAGTCATGACCGCCATCTGATTGAGATGACGGCAGACCGACTTTGGCTGATCGCTGATGGCAGTGTCTCCCGGTGGGAGGGCGACCTTGCCGACTATCAGAAGTGGCTGCTTGATCCTGCGCGACGCAATGGACCGCTCTCTCACGTGGATGGCGACGAAGAGGCAGATGCGCCTGACCCGGAGGCCACCCGCAAACAACAACGCCAGGATGCGGCGAAAGCGCGTGCATCAATCGCGCCGCTCAGGAAAGACATTGAGGCAGCGACTGCAGCAATTGAGAAAGCGCGCACTTTTATCGAAAAGGTCGATGCACGGCTTGCCAATGGCGGGCTCTACCGGACGGATCCCGACAGAGCCGCCGAGCTTGTCCGCGGGCGCAGTGCCGCGCAAAAATCCCTCGATAAGGCAGAGGATCGATGGCTCCGGGCCTCCGAGGCATATGAGAAAGCCAAGGAGGCCATTGCCAAAGGCGATGACGCTAAATCGAAGACCTACTCAAACTGATCGCCCAGAACACCCGCGGCGATCTGACTACCCGTGCGGCGCGCATCATGCCCAACAATGATAGCGATTTCAGGGTTGGCTGCTTCCAGTTGCTTTAACTCAGCAACTTGGGCATGGGTCCGCGCGCGGTCTTCACCAAGAAAGCCGTAGCTCACGAGATTGGGTCGTGTGCGGACCTGATCAATCCCAGCATAGTTCCAGGCGACATCGCCGATGAAGAAATATTCCTGCCCATCGTTCCTGCGCACATAGACAATCTGACTGCCGGGTGTGTGGCCTGCTGCTTCGATCAATACGATTCCGGGAGCCAAAGCCATCATGCCGTCATATGAAAGCGGCTCATAATCCTCAAGTGCACCTTCTGGATAGTGCACATCCCCCCACTTTTCCGGATAGGCCAGTTGCAGGTCAGTCAAACGAACCTGATCCAGCAACGCAATCGCGTCTGGGTGTGCCACAGCCCCGCCCACATGGTCATAATGTTCGTGTGTGAAAACAATCTGCGTTGCATTGCTCAATGCACTCATCAAGCGAGCATAGGAATCATCGTCGAAGAAGGCAGCTCCGCCCCCGATCGCAGCCTGATCTTTACTCATGGCAGCATCGATCATGATGTGCCCATCTGGATAGACGACCTGATAGGCATAAATCGGCAATTGATGCGGCGCCCAGCTCCACCCGGTGATCACCGCAGCGCCAGGAAACTCAATCCCGACCGGCGCTTCCGTATTCACCCTCGTGGGAAGTGGCCCTTCAATGCTGGTGCTGAGTGCGCGAACCTTATTCAGATCGATTGAATAGAGAGACTCATCAACGTCGCTCATCTGCAGCAGTGCAATGTAGTAGCCAAGGCCACCAAGAACCAAAATAGCCAGAACGACCGCGCCAAGCTTTTTCATTATTTTACCCCACTCATTGTGCCTTCAACTCAGGCTTTCTTTTCCCAGCCACCGGCGTCGTTTTGTTGCCAGTAGGTTACATCATGACCACCCTCGCTGAGGGTTTTCCAGTGATCGCGCGCAGCACCCACAGCTTCGTCGTCCCGACCGTCGAACATCAACACACAGCGTTCATACGGCCCGATTTCGCCGGGCACCGCACCATCCACCAGGAACAGAACATCGGCCCCATTTGGGTTTTCGCCCGCAGCCGTCAGCGCCACTGGTTGCTTCTCCAGTGGTCCATCTTCCTCAGTCCCATGAGGCAGGAAAGCATCATCGCTATAGGTCCACAGCACACCGTTCAGAGCGTCTAGGCGCTCGGAATTACCAACCTGGACCACGGCTTTCCAGCCCCGTTCCAGGCTCCGCTCCAAAAGCGTTGGCAGCACCTGTTCGAGCGATGTTTGCTGCAGGTGATAAAAAAGAACCTCGGTCAATTTTCGTAGTGGTCGGTGACCAGCTTGTTCAGCAAACGCACGCCATAGCCAGAGCCCCAGCTTGTATTGATTGCACTCGCTGGCGAATTCATCGCTGTGCCCGCAATATCGATATGCGCCCAAGGCCGACCGTCGACAAAGCGCTGCAGGAACTGCGCAGCCGTAATGGAACCACCATAACGGCTCCCCACATTCTTCATGTCTGCGAATTTGGAATTGATCATCTTGTCATAGGGCTCGCCCATCGGAAGACGCCAGACCTTCTCATTGACCGAGAGGCCTGATGTCGTGAGCTGTTCGCTCAGCTCATCATTGTTGGAGAAGAGACCGGCATATTCCTGCCCGAGCGCTACCATGATGGCACCCGTCAGCGTCGCCAGATCAATCATGAATTTCGGATCGAACTTGTCCTGCGTGTACCAAAGCGCATCTGCCAGAACGAGACGACCTTCTGCATCTGTATTGATGACCTCGATGGTCTGGCCATCGGCGGCCGTCACAATATCACCTGGGCGCTGCGCGCCAGCGTCTGGCATGTTTTCAACCAGGCCAATCACGCCAACTGCATTGACCGGTGCTTTCCGTGCTGCCAATGCGTGCATGAGACCGGTCACACAGGCTGCGCCGCCCATGTCGCCTTTCATGTCTTCCATACCAGCACCAGGTTTCAGCGAGATGCCGCCTGTGTCAAAGCAAACGCCCTTGCCGACAAAGGCAACCGGCGCCTCTCCCTTTTCGCCACCCATCCATTGCATTGTGACAAGCTGGCTTTCCCGCACTGAGCCTTGCCCAACGCCGAGCAGCGCCCCCATGCCCAGCTTCTGCATGGCTTTTTCGCCGAGCACTTCCACTTTCACACCAAGCTTGGTGAGCTCTTTCGCACGACCCGCAAATTCGCTGGGATGAAGAATGTTTGCTGGTTCATTGACCAAGTCGCGCGCAAGGCAAACACCGTCCGCGATCTTGCCGAGAGGAGAAAAGTGCCGTCGTGCCTGGGTGGTTACGCCAGACATGATAGTTACTTTATTGAGCTTGGTTTTAGACGGCGCTGGGCGCTTCTTCTTAGTTTGGTATTTGTCGAATTTGTAACCGCGCAACTTCGCACCAAACCCCAGATGCGCAGCTGCCTCCTCTTCATCAACAGCCGAGCCTTTGATCGGATCGATTGCAACAGCGACGGTTTTGTCGGCTGTTTTATCCAGATGACCTACGAGCGACCCTCCCAGTGTTTCATAGGTTGCTGCGGTGAGTTTTTCCGGTTTGCCGAGACCCACCAAAACCACGCGAGCAGCAGAAATACCTTTAGGCGCGATAAGATCAATCATCTGACCCTTCGTTCCTTTGAATTCAGCACCTTTCATGGCGCGTTTCAAAGCGCCCCCGGTCTTTTTGTCGATTTCCGCCGCACGGCCGCTCAGAGGCTTACCTTCGGCTGCAAAAACGGCCACCGCCCCTGTTTTGGGCAAGGAAAAATCGGCAAAAGTCACATTCATGGATCGCGTCCCTTAAGTTTTCACTTTTCTTCACGTCATTTCTGGCTTTTTTTGGCCGAATTTTGCTGAATTCTGCGCCTTCCCAGAAAGGTTAAAATGGATTAACCATTCATTCTTAACATGCAAGCTATCCTAGTGTGAATTCGGGGCCTAGCGCCTTTTCGCATTGCAGCTTCTAAGACGTAAGGACAACACGCGGATGATGAGCGGCTTCACCCGCTATATACTTTGGCAGGCGACAGGCCCGCTATTGCTTGCGACGCTTGCACTCACAGGGATCATATGGCTGACCCAGGCACTGCGGCTGCTCGATGTGATCATCGCCCAAGGACAGGGTGCGGGCACCTACTTTTTCCTTACATTGCTTTCCATCCCCAGTGTGCTCACTCTGGTGCTGCCAATTTCGCTCTTCATTGGGGTGCTCTATTCACTTCATCGACTGTATTCAGACAGCGAACTGGTTGTCATGTTTTCGGCCGGGATCAGTCGTTGGGGAGTGGCGAAACCGTTGTTGATGCTCACAGCGCTGGTGAGCGTCGCAATCTTGAGTCTCAGCATCTACATCGCGCCCGCTGGCTTACGGGAAGTCAAGAAGCGGCTATATGAAATCCGCGCTGACTTCGCCTCGGCGATGATACGGGAAGGTGCCTTTAACAACCCTATCAATGGGCTCACTGTCTATGTTCGCAACAGAAAGCTGAACGGGACGATAGAAGGCATTCTGGTGCACGACAATCGGGACCCTGTCGAGCCCGTCACCTATATGGCAGAAACCGGGAACATGGTGTTCTCGAACAGTGGTCCGCGTCTGGTGATGTTCAATGGAAATATCCAGCGGGCCAGCAATGCAGATGGGGAAACATCCCTTAGCCTGCTCTATTTCGACAAATACACCTATGACCTCAGCCAATTCGCTTCCGGCACGTCGACTCAATATTACGAAGGCAGGGAACGCTATTTGACGGACCTATTATGGCCGGCCCCAGACGACGTATACGCAGCCAACTACAGACCCCGGCTCCTGGCAGAAGCGCATGACCGTCTAGCAGGCATCCTTTATCCGTTTATGCTGACCTTTATCGCGCTCGCAAGCCTGATTTCCGCTGAGTTCAACCGGCGAGGGTATGCATTCCGCTTGGGGGTTGCTGCTGTCCTTGCGCTCGGCGCGCGTCTGGTTTCGCTGGTTCTGTTCAGCACCACGGTGACCTACACCGGCGCTGCGCTTGCGATGTACCTTTTCCCCTTGTCGGTCTGTGCTGTCGCCGCGATGTCCATCGCAGGTGTTCAATTTGGACGAGTACTCGCACCAGTTAGAGCTTTGATGCCATCTAAAGCGGCGCTCCAGGGAAGAGAGTCTTAAGCCACATGCATGTTTCCTGGACCTTTTCACGATACTTTAGCCGTCAGTTTCTCTCTGCCGTGGGCGTGTCGTTTCTTATCTGTCTGGCCATCATTTTTCTCGCTGACTTTGTTGAACTGCTGCGACGTACCTCCACCAAAGATGATGTCAGCATTGGGATCGTTCTCGCGATGGCATTGCTGCGTCTTCCAAGTCTTGGTTGGGAGGTCATGCCGTTTGCCGTACTGATTGGTGGTATGGCTTCACTGCTCCGCCTTAATCGCAGCCAAGAATTGGTGGTTGCACGCGCCGCTGGGGTATCAGCCTGGCAGTTTCTTATGCCTGCCGTATTGGTCGCGTTTGTCATCGGCGTGGTTGCAGTAACCGTCTACAACCCCGTTGCCGCAACAATGGTTTCCCAATTCGGGCAGCTAGAGAGCAAATTCATCAAAGGACGCGCAAGCCTTCTATCCGTCGCACAAACGGGATTCTGGCTTCGCGAGTCGGATCAAAACGGAAAATCTGTTGTTCATGCCCTGCGGGGCAGCAGCACCGATGGGATTGCACTGCAGGACGTGATCATTTTCCGATACACAACCGATAATGTATTTGCCGGACGCCTGGATGCCTCGAGTGCTGATCTGCGACCCGGTTACTGGCAGTTAAAAGATGTTTGGCTGGCTGAGCCGTCCGGACAACCAAAGTTTTATGAAAACTACCAGCTAGCCACAGAGCTTCAACCGGAGCGCGTGCATGAAAGCTTCAACAGACCAGAAACCATCTCTTTTTGGGATCTGCCTCAGTTCATCGAACTCGCTGAGGAGGCCGGTTTTTCGGCTAAGCAACACCGGATCCATTTTCATTCCCTGCTCGCCAGTCCGATCTTGTTCGCCACAATGGTCCTAGTCGCGGCAACGTTCTCTATGCGCATATCTCGCCTGGGGGGTGTGGGCCAACTCGTCGTGGCTGCCATTTTCGCTGGTTTTATGCTGTTTTTTCTCACACGACTCTCCCTTGCCTTTGGCAGCTCCGGCATCATTCCACCAATTCTAGCTGCATGGGCCCCGGCACTGATCGCCATGCTTTTGGGCCTTTCTGCCCTTTTCCACCTAGAAGATGGTTGAATCACCAGAAAATCACCAAAAGTGCCAGAGAAGATCTGCAAGAGATTTCGATAGTCTGCTAGACATTGTGTGATGAGATGCGTTGGGGGGATGTGTGAGTTGCGACGAGCGGGGATGATTGTTTTGAGTTGGCTGCATTTCGCTAGTGCCCGGCACAGCGCATGGTTTTTCGCTACATTCCTGTTGCTCGTAGCAAACGGTGTTTCCGCAGCTGAGATCGAACCAGGCGGCGACGTCCTGATGCAAGCCAACGAACTGTCTTACGATCAGGAAACACAGACCGTCACCGCAACCGGTGATGTAGAAGTGGCCTACGGCGATCGCATTATGACCGCCGATAAGATGACCTACAATGAAGCGACGGGTGTCGTTGTGGCCACTGGTAACGTTGTCCTGCTGGAACCGAGCGGAGATGTCATCTTTGCAGAACGGGCCGAACTTTCTGATGAGTTGCGCGATGGCGTGGTCGACACACTTCAGGTTTTGCTGGCGGATAAATCGCGGCTTGCGGGTAACGAAGCCCAACGCCGCAACGGAAATGTTACGTCAGTTTACAAAGGGGTCTTCAGTCCATGTGAAGTCTGCGAAGAAGAGGGAAAGACCACCCCCCTCTGGCAGATCAAAGCATTCCGTGTGATCCACAATCAGGAAGAACAGAGGATCATTTACGAAGATGCTTTTTTTGAACTCTTTGGAATTCCAATTGCGTATGTGCCGTTCTTTTCGCACCCAGACCCTACTATAGAGAGGCAGTCTGGCTTCCTGGCTCCTTCGTTCGGCAACTCGAGTGATCTGGGGACATTTTTGAGCGTTCCTTATTATTGGGTCATCTCAGATCACATCGATGCGACCATCGCTCCTACCTACATGACCAAAGAAGGTGTTTTGTTTGAGGTTGAATACCGACAGGCATTAGAGAGTGGGGCCTTCGAAGCGGATGTGGCCGCAATTTGGCCCGATGGAGAACCTATTGCAGGTACACCAGCGGATGAAAGTTTCCGAGGTAGCTTGTTTGCCCATGGCGATTTTCAGATTGATAAGGAATGGAGTTGGGGGTTTGAGACCCAACTAACGTCTGACGATACCTTCCTTAGGCGATTCAACATCTCCGATGAAACCGACCTCACCAGTACCGCTTACGTCAAAGCTGAAAACGGTCGAAACCTTTTCACCGCTGAGGGGTTCTACTTTCAAGGCCTCCTCTCTACGGACGACCCACGCCAGACGCCTGTCATCGCACCTTTAATGAACTACCATCATGAATTTGGCGGACAAGTTTTGGGTGGTACGACAGCCCTTGATGTTAATGCCATGATCTTGAACCGGAACGACGGGGCTGACTCCCGCCGTCTATCGATGGACCTCGGTTGGGATGCAGAGACCATAACATCTACCGGTGAAGTCTATTCGTTCTTCGCTAATATGCGCGGCGACGTCTACCATACCGACAATGTCCTGCTAGACAGCGGGCAAACCTCCACGCCTACTACCGTCGCGCGCGCGCTCCCAACTATTGGTGCAGAGTGGCGCTTGCCACTGGTCCGCCACGGCGGAACAACACGACAGCTGATCGAGCCCATCGTCCAGTTGATCTACGCCCCAAACACCGGGGATCGGGACGAGATACCCGACGAAGACTCACTCAGTTTTGAATTTGATACATCGAACCTCTTCGATGCCAGTCGTTTCGCTGGATTGGATCGGTGGGAAGGCGGATCCCGCGCGAATGTCGGCTTCCGAGCGTCAATCTTTGGCGAAGAAGGTGGGTCAGCCTCGGTTGAATTCGGACAAACATTTCGACTGCGAGAAAACAATACATTCGATAGTGCATCAGGTCTGAGAGATCAGGAGTCCGACTATGTCGGTCGCATCTCTTTGGTTCCCTCGGAAAACCTATCCATTGACCATCGTTTCAGATTGGACAAGGACGATTTTACCTTCCGGCGCAATGAAGTAGATGCAATCGCTATCTGGGGGCCGTTAACGACTACGATAGGGTATGCGTTCTTTGATCAGAGCCTCTCAGCTGCACTTGGTGAACGTGAAGAGTTTGTCGGATCTGCCACCTATGCGCTTACGGATTATTGGAGCCTGGCTGGCTACACAAGGCGTGATATTGAAGGCAAACAAACCCTCAACAATGGTATCAGCATCGGCTATGCTGATGAGTGCATGACTGTCGGTCTTGGGTTTTCGCAATCCTTCACTCGAGATCGTGACATTGAGCCGGAGAATTCCATTATTTTCTCCATCGTCCTCAAACACCTGGGGGGCACGCAATTTACCCGCGCATTGGGGTCGAATTCAGGGAGTTAAGACGCCTCTCCTGTTGATCGAGCGGGCGAAAATTGTATTGTGGATCCACTACTTAGCGGCATTTTGTGCCGCATCTTTTGAGGCTGTTTCCCTGATTGAGAAATTGATGACCCAAGTGTCCCAGCGTGCCACCTTACTGACAGTTAACAACATGACAGCAGCTTTTTGCCAGTTGCTGCTCGCTGTCGGCCTCCTTTGCTCATTGTCTGTCCAACCAGCGCGTGCAGCTGGCGAAGTACTTGGTATAGCAGCCATCGTGAACGATGCCGTTATCTCCAAGTATGATCTCGACCAACGCGTCCGTCTTGTTGTCGCCACCTCGGGCCTTCAACCGACTCGTGAAAATATCGAACGGATCCGTGAACAGGTTCTTCGGTCGCTGATAGACGAGAAGCTTCAAATGCAAGAAGCAGAGCGTCTTGAGCTGCCTGTCGATGATGAGGAAGTCGACGAGTCGATTACCGGCATTGCCCAACGTGCGGGAATGACGTCTGAAGAAATCATCGAATATCTTGACGAAAGCGGTGTCAATGAAGCTGCACTCAGAACGCAGATCACAGCTGATGTCGCTTGGAACCGCGTAATCAGCGCACGCTTTGCGCCTTTGGTGCAGATTGGCGACGACGAAATTGACGAAACCCTTGCCCGCATTAACAGCGATGCCAGCCAAGTTCAGTTTCAACTCGCTGAGATTTACCTGAGCTTCGATAACCCCAGTCAGGAACGCGAGATGGCGCAGGGCGCCCAACGCTTGGTCGAACAATTGCGTGCTGGAGCTCCCTTTCCCAATGTAGCTCAACAATTCAGCCAGGCTGCTTCTGCCGCCAGCGGCGGAGATATTGGATGGGTCTCAGAAAGCCAGTTAGCACCTCAGATTGCGGAAGCCGTCGTGCGCATGGATGTCGGCGCCGTCTCCAACCCAATCAGATCCCTGAACGGCTTCTACATAATGCAGTTGCGCTCAAAACGGCAGGGACTGGGGCCCAATCCGTTGGAGACACGTTTCCAAATCATTCAAGTTGTCTTCTCACTTGCTCCCGAGGCACCAGAGCGCGCTCTGCAGGCACGGGTGGCTCATGCAAACAAATTTAGGGCCGAGTTTAAGACATGTACGGGTGCTGCAGACCAGATCAAGGAGTTTCCTGCCGCACAACTCAGCCAACCATCCACGTTGACAGCGGCTCAGCTCCGAAACCCAATGCGTGACCAACTGTTGAAAACTGAGGCTGGTACGGTCGTTCCCATTGGGCGGACAGATCGTGGGATCGAAGCACTGATTGTGTGTGACCGTAAAGATGATGTTGGCAACCAACCAACGCGAGACTCCATCGAAAATACACTGTTCAATCAGGAGGTCTCCATGATGGCGCGACGGCACTTGCGAGACCTGCGACGCGACGCCGTTATCGAATACCGGTAACCCCCCATCTCGCCTTTTGGGGCCCAGCCTTTGGGAGGGCCGATAATGTCTTTCGATGATACGACCTCTATTGGGCCCCTCGCGGTAACCATGGGAGATCCTGCCGGAATTGGTGGTGACATTCTTTTGGCGGCCTGGGCACAGGCCAAAGAAGCAGCCCTGCCATCCTTCTTTGCGATCGACGACCCCAAGCGTCTCAACGACCTCACTAAACTGCTGGACCTGGATGTCCCCATCCAAACAATCTCATCGCCCAGTGAAACCAGCGGCATTTTTTCACGTGCTTTGCCTGTGCTCCCTGAACCGCTCGTCGTGTCATCGGAACCGGGTAGTCTGGATGGGCGCAACGCGCCAAGTGTTATTGCATCTCTCAAGCGCGCGTTGGAGCTCACGCTGAACGGCGACGCAGCAGGCATTGTCACAAACCCGATACACAAACAAACACTCTATGCAGAAGGATTTGAGCACCCGGGGCACACCGAATTTCTGGCCGAAGCGACGGGGGGTACACCGGTGATGATGCTGTCCTGCCCCGGCCTCCGGGTTGTGCCTGTGACAATCCATATTCCGCTTGCCGATGTTCCTGATCAATTGACGCGCGACCTCATCGTATCAAGAGGTCGCACGTTGGCTGCCGCGTTGGAACGCGATTTCGGATTGGCCCATCCTCGCATTGCCGTTGCAGCGCTCAACCCTCACGCTGGTGAGAATGGGGCACTTGGGTCGGAAGAAGATCAACTCATTGCGCCTGCAGTCCAGATGCTTTGTAATTCAGGCATCAATGCCACGGGACCTTTCCCAGCGGACACGATGTTTCATACAGAAGCCCGCCGCGGATATGACGCGGTGCTCGCCATGTACCACGATCAAGCCCTGATCCCCCTCAAAACCATTGATTTCGACAATGGTGTGAATACGACATTGGGTCTGCCGATTGTGCGCACGTCGCCGGACCATGGCACAGCCTGCGACATAGCGGGTACTGGCAAGGCGAACCCAAGCAGCTTTATGGCGGCATTGCGCCAGGCAAGTGCCATCGCCGCCCACCGTGCGATTGCCGCATGAGCGACGCTGACGGTCTTCCCCCCTTACGCGAGGTCCTGGCGACGCATGGACTGGACGCCAAGAAATCTCTGGGCCAGAACTTTTTGTTGGATCTCAACCTGACAGGACGCATCGCGCGGACCGCCGGTCCGCTTGAAGATGTAACAGTTCTGGAAATCGGACCTGGCCCCGGCGGTCTGACACGGGCCTTGCTGTCTGAGGGCGCCGGCAAGGTTGTGGCGATAGAGCGTGATGAACGCTGTTTGGCGGCCTTGCAAGAAATCTCAGATGCCTATCCCGAGCGCCTCACAATTGTGGAAGGTGATGCTCTGCAGCTTGATCACAGGAGCAGCGTCTCCGGCGCGGTCAGGGTCGTTGCCAACCTGCCCTACAATATTGCAACGCCTTTGCTCACGGGTTGGCTGGAGACAGAGCCCTGGCCGCCCTGGTTCAAAAGCCTCACTTTGATGTTCCAGAAAGAGGTCGCTGAGCGGATTGTGGCGCAGCCTGGCAGTAAAGCTTATGGACGGCTCTCCATCCTGGCCCAGTGGCGGTGTACCGCTCAAAAAATGTTCGATGTCGACCGGATGGCCTTTACGCCACCGCCCAAGGTGACGTCGTCCATTGTCCATCTGGAGCCACGAGAAGAACCCTTAGCGCAAGCCAACATTGACGATCTGCAACGGGTGGTCAAAGCGGCGTTTGGTCAGAGGCGGAAAATGGTGCGGGCAAGCCTCAAGGCCCTCGCGGTTGACCCATTGGCGCTTTGCGAGGCGGCAGGTGTCGATTCGTCGACCCGTGCTGAAAAGCTCTCTATTGAGGAGTTTGCGGCTCTTGCGCGTGCCTATTCCACTCTGAAACGGAGTTGAGCCGGCCCTCTGCCCGTGCCACATTGCGCCCAACAAATTTGGGCAATCAAGCCAAACAGGGAACGCATCATGAAATCTGAAGCCATTGTCGAATATGGAGCCCCTCTGCAGTCTGTAGAGAGCGACCTCCCCACGCCTGAGGGCTCACAAGTCCTTCTCAAAGTTACCCATTGCGGTGTTTGTCACTCTGACGTTCACCTGCATGACGGACATTTTGACATGGGTGGTGGCAATAAGCTCGATGTTCGCGGCGGCCGAAAACTCCCCTTCACACTCGGTCACGAGATTGAAGGCGAAGTGATCGCTGTTGGACCAGACGCTGAAGGTGTTGCGGTTGGTGACCAGCGTGTGGCTTATCCATGGATTGGATGTGGAGACTGCCCGACTTGCCGACGCGGTGAAGAGCATCTTTGCAACAAACCTCAAAATCTCGGCATTCAGGTCGCTGGTGGATACTCCACTCATGCCCTCGTGCCACACCCGCGCTACCTGCTGGACTATGCAGGCGTCACCAAAGGCCTCGCCGCAACTTATATGTGCTCTGGCCTCACTGCCTACTCAGCCATGAAGAAGCTCGGCGACATCAGCCCGGAGGAGCGGGTTGCCGTTGTTGGTCTCGGTGGTGTTGGCATGATGGGCCTGCAATTCGCCAAGACACTCTTTGACGCGGCACCAATCGGTGCTGATGTTGATGAGAATAAGCTGCAGGCAGCGATGGGTTCTGGTGCGCACGCTGTCTACAACCCAAAAGATGATGACGCGATCAAGAAGGTGCTCGCTGACACCAATGGCGGCGTTCCAGCCGCTGTCGATTTTGTTGGGTCTGAATCTTCGCTCCAGTTTGCCTCGTCCATCGTGCGCAAAGGTGGTCAGGTGATCGTTGTCGGTCTCTTTGGTGGTGGCTTCTCCATGCCGATCCCCATGTTCCCCATGCGGGCGATCAGCATTGGCGGTTCTTATGTGGGCTCGCTTCAGGAAACGATCGATATGATGGAACTGGTGAAAGCCGGTGAAATCGATCCAATCCCAGTTGAAGAACGTCCACTCAACCAGGCAACCAAATCGCTCGATGATCTGCGGACTGGAGGTGTCATGGGCCGGGTTGTTCTGAAACCATGAGCAATAGCGCCCAGTTTTAGCTCTCGCTAAAACAGGGCCATCGTTTCTTTTCTCGTCGCGTTTCCGGACAGAAAACCGCAAGCGCAGTTTTCTTGGAAACGCCATGATCCGTATCTGGGGACGCGCCAGCGCTTTCAATCTTCAAAAGGCCTATTGGGCCCTATTGGAGACGGATCAACCTTACGAACGAATTGATGCGGGCGGTGACTTTGGGGGCCTCGATAGCCCTGATTTCCTCGCCCGCAACCCCAATGGGCGCATCCCCGTCATTGATGACGACGGGTTCGTACTTTGGGAAAGCCAGGCGATTGTTCGCTATCTGGCTGAGCAACATGCCCCGGCTCTTCTCCCAGATGATGTCCAGGGACGCGCCCTTGCATCGCAATGGATGGATTGGGCCCAGACCAACCTTCTCCCAGCAGCCTTGGATCTCTTTTGGGGAGGTGTTCGCACCCCCAAGGAAAAACAAGATGCGGCGTTTGTTGCGCGCGCCTTGAAGAGAACCATCGCGGCGCTCGCGCTTTTAGACAAAGAGCTTTCGACCCACGACTATCTCGTCGGAAACAATTTCTCTCTTGCCGACATTCCGGCGGGCACCTGCCTCTATCGCTTTTTTGAGATGGGCGGTATCGCGCGCCCCGTCCTGCCGCATGTGTCGGCCTGGTATGCGCGGCTCTCAGACCGGCCCGCCTATCAGCAAGCGGTCATGGTGCCGTTTGACGATCTGATCGGCAAAGAGAGCTTCTGAAAAGCCTAATCTTGATCTAAAGCGCCTGTTGGAGCTGCTGAACGAAGGTGCGCAGGCCCACACGCCGTTCACGGCGAACGCGTTCGGCCACAAGAATAGCGGTGAGTTCCTTCAGCGCTTTCTCAACATCATCATTGACGATGATGTAGTCATATTCCGCATAGTGGCTGATCTCATCAGACGCCTTCGCCATCCGCCCAGCGACCACATCGGGCGGATCCTGCGCGCGTGTATTCAGGCGTTTCTCCAGCTCGTGACCGCTCGGTGGCAGGATAAAGACCTTCACAAGATCGTTAGATGCGGATTCTTCCAGCTGCTGTGTGCCCTGCCAGTCAATGTCAAACATGACATCATGCCCAGCGGTGAGCGCCTCCTCGACCGGCCCTTTTGGTGTGCCGTAATAATTGTCGAAGACTTTGGCATGCTCCAAAAACTCGCCTTTGTTTCGCATCACGCCAAAATCTTCGGTGGTCAGGAAATGGTAGTCCTTGCCATCTTCCTCGCCCGGGCGCGCCTTACGTGTGGTGGCAGAAACCGACATGGTGATCTCGCCATCACTCTCCAGCAGTCGCCTGGACAAAGTGGTTTTCCCGGCGCCCGATGGAGAGGAGAGCACAAGCATCAATCCCCGACGATGAATATCAATCTCACTCATTCGACGTTTTGCACCTGTTCTTTCAATTGGTCGATCACCGCTTTGAGGTCGAGGCCAATGCGGGTGAGGTCATTGTCCGCGGCCTTTGCACAAAGCGTGTTGGCTTCACGGTTAAACTCCTGCGTCAGAAAATCAAGTCGGCGTCCCACCGGTTCGTCGCTGGCTGCCAGATCGCGTGCCTGGGCAACATGGGCGGTCAACCTGTCCAGTTCTTCCCGCACATCTGCCTTCGTCGCCAGAAGCGCTGCCTCCTGCGCCAGACGATCCTCTGGAAGTGAGGATGAGGCGTCCAGTAACTCTGCTACCTGGTCTTTGAGGCGTTTGCGGAACGCTTCTGTGCCTCCGGCCGGAGATTTGGCCGCTTCGTTTGTGAGCGCTTCGATCCGGTCTATTTGACCCTTCACGATCTGATCAAGTTTCCGGCCTTCGTCCCCGCGGGCCTTCGCCAGTGACGCCGCAAGTTCTGCGAAAGACGATTTCAGTGCCGCGCGCAGCGCTTTCTGGTCGGCCTCATCTTCCTCAACCTCGGCGGTTTCCAGCACGCCGCGGATCGAGAGCAATCCATCAGTGGTTGGTGGTGCTACTTCAGCGCCCTGCTCCGCTGCCGCCTCTGACACGAGCTTACTCGCCCGCAAGACATCACGTAGCATGGCGACATTCACGCGCACTGTTGTTTCAGCTGCGGACTTGTCCATCTGAAGGGCGGCCTGACAATTGCCCCGCTTGATCGCTTTACCAAGCTCGTCGCGCAAAGTGGATTCCAAGTCTTCGAACCCTGAAGGCAGGCGAAAGCGGCAGTCGAGGCTCTTCCCATTCACGCTTCGGATCTCCCAGTGCCATCGATACGTACCGTGATTGCCCTCGGTACGGGCAAAGCCGGTCATGCTCTTCAAGGCCATGGAAACATCCTCAGATTGGGAATCAACAATGCACTAGGCGTGCTGCAAGCAGTATAGCAATGCTCGAGCTCATTGGTCTCTACTGACGGCGGGAGCGCTCAATCCGACGCCATTTGGCGACATTTCGGTTGTGCTCGGCAAGTGTCTTCGAGAACACATGACCGCCTGTGCCATCCGCAACGAAATAGAGATCATTCGTTGTGGGCGGATTGAGCACCGCGGCAATTGAGGCTTCCCCTGGATTTGCAATCGGTGCCGGAGGCAGACCATCAATCTGGTAAGTGTTATAGGCAGTCTTCCGATCGATTTCCGACCTACGAATAGGGCGTCCAAGCGGCCCTTGGCCATTTGTGATGCCGTAGATGATCGTCGGATCGGATTGCAGCCGCATACCGCGTCTGAGGCGATTGATGAATACTGCAGCCACACGGGGGCGTTCTTCTGCAACACCGGTTTCTTTCTCAACGATTGAGGCCAGAACCACGGCTTCCTCAATTGAGGTGATCGGCAGATTTTCCGCGCGCTCCTCCCAGAGACGCTCAACCACTTCAATATGAGCCGCTTCCATTTGCGCAACAATATCTGAGCGGCTTGTGCCTCTGGTGAAGAGATAGGTTTCGGGCAGCAACGCCCCCTCTGTGGGAATGTCTGGCACCTCTCCGACAAGCACCGGGTCGGCAGCGATGATCTGTATTGCTTCCCAGCTGGTGAGGCCCTCCGCCAGCGTGAGCTTGTGCAGGATAGACTTTCCTTCACGGAGAATGTTTGCAACCTCGACCATGCTTGCATTCGGGGGGATGTGATATTCACCCGCTTTCAGGGTAGCCGCCCGGTCCACAACCTGAAGCGCAATCCGGAAGATAAGGGCATCTGTAATGAGCCCCTGGCCTTCAAGCTGCGCTGCTGCCTTATTGAGGCCGGTCCCTCTTTCCAGCAGAAAGACGCTGTCCGCCTCGGCTGGCCCCGCGCGCTCAAACTGGTCTTTGGCATAGTAGAAGGCACCAGCTATTGTGCCCGCAATCACCAGAAGCCCCGCCAGGCCAATGATCAGAACCCACCGCAGCCATCGTCGTGGTGGCTTTGCGCCGTCTGGTTGTTCTGCATCGGCAGACTTACCCTCGTCTGAGGAAGTGTCCTCAGACGTCACACTGTCATCGGCTTCGTCCGAAACCTCTGGCTTTGGGTCGTCCGGTGTGCTGCTCAAGCGTCAACTTTTTTCATGACCAGCGAGGCATTTGTGCCACCAAACCCAAACGAGTTAGTGAGAACCGCATTCACTGGTTTTTCGCGTGCCTTGAGCGGCACCAAATCCATCGCCGTCTCGACAGACGGGTTTTCCAGATTGATCGTTGGCGGCACGATATTGTCCCGCATCGCCAGGATCGAGAAGATCGCTTCGACCGCGCCCGCAGCACCGAGAAGATGTCCGATGGAAGATTTTGTCGACGACATAGACATGGTCTCAATGGCATCGCCGAAAAGGCGCGAGACGGATCCCAGTTCAATCTCATCGCCAAGAGGCGTTGAAGTGCCGTGCGCATTTACATAGTCAATGTCCGCAACACCGAGGCCCGAATGTCCCAGCGCCATCTGCATTGAACGGAAACCCCCGTCCCCATCAGAAGCAGGAGCTGTGATGTGATAGGCATCGCCGGAAAGACCATAGCCTGCAACTTCTGCATAGATTGTCGCGCCGCGTGCCTTTGCGTGCTCATATTCTTCGAGAACAACAACGCCTGATCCTTCGCCCATAACGAAGCCATCACGGCCCTCATCATAAGGACGGGATCCTTTTTCAGGCGTGTCATTGTATCCGGTTGAAAGAGCTCGGCATGCTGCGAAGCCCGCAATGCCCAAACGGCTGATCGCGGACTCAGCGCCACCTGCGACCATCACATCGGCATCGCCGAACATGATCAGACGAGATGCGTCGCCAATCGCGTGAGCACCTGTCGAGCAAGCGGTCACGACCGAATGGTTTGGACCTTTAAGGCCATATTTGATGGAGACATATCCAGAAGCCAGATTGATCAGGCGCCCTGGAATGAAGAACGGGCTCACCCTACGTGGGCCTTTGTCGCGAAGTGTGATCGCGGCTTCTTCGATGCCCGGGAGGCCGCCAATACCGGACCCGATCATCACGCCGGTGCGGCACTTTTCTTCTTCGCTCTTTGGCTCCCAGCCACTGTCCTTGATCGCCTGCTCTGCAGCTGACAGAGCATAGATAATGAATTCATCGATCCGCTTGGCTTCTTTAGGCTCCACCCAGTCATCCTGGATGAATGCCCCTTCGCCTTCGCGGGGAACCTCACAGGCGATCTTGCAAGGCAGGTCGCTTGTGTCGAATTTGGAGATCATGCCTGCGCCGGACTGGCCGTCCAGGACGCGTTTCCAGGTGGTGTCGACGCCGCACCCAAGAGGTGTGACCATTCCCATGCCTGTAACAACAACACGACGCATTCGCATACACTCCAAATTCGGTTGGATCTTGTTCGTTTAGCGGATCCGAGGATCCTCTTTCAGCCTACGCTGAAAAGACGACGGGCGCATGCACCCATTGGATGCAGCGCCCGACATCGTTAATTCGATTAGGAATTCGCGCTGATGAACTTTACGGCGTCGCCAACGGTCAGAATGGTTTCTGCCGCATCGTCCGGGATTTCAACGCCGAACTCTTCTTCAAAAGCCATGACCAGCTCGACATTGTCGAGGCTGTCTGCGCCAAGGTCATCGATGAAGCTTGCGTTCTCTTGCACCTTGTCGGCTTCACAACCGAGATGCTCAACAACGATTTTCTTCACGCGCTCTGCAATGTCACTCATGTTCTGTCCTCAGATCCTTCGTGTTCTTCCCCGGCGCTCTCGCCCAGGATTGTTTGCTGGCACCTTGCTGGCACCGGATGGCTGGCCTCGCGCAGACGCGCTTGGAAACTCGTGTGGTGGGTGAGGTTTAACGCCTCATCTTCTCCCTGTTACCACGTGGCGGCTGTTCTGGCCTCTTCACGCCGCTTTCGCAAGTAAAAATCGCCGGTTAGGTAACACACTTTTTGGCCCTGCGCCAGTTTTGACACTCGCGAAAACGACCGAATAGCACATATCTAAGTCTTTGATTTTGCTTGTCTTTAAATCATGATCATGCCGCCGTTTACGTGAATTGTCTGGCCCGTGACGTAAGCGGCTTCTTCTGAGGCCAAATAGAGCACGCTGGCGGCGATTTCGTCACCTGAACCCATACGACCCATGGGAATCATTCCGTTGACCCGTTCCTGCTGACCGTCGTCCAATGCGTCCGTCATAGCGGTTGCGATGAAGCCAGGCGCCACACAGTTTGCGGTAACGTTTCTAGAAGCGACTTCCTGAGCAATAGACTTGGTCATGCCGGTTACGCCTGCCTTAGAGGCGGCATAGTTGGCCTGGCCAGGGTTCCCCATGGTGCCCACGACAGACGTGATAGAGATGATCCGCCCCCAGCGACGCTTCATCATGCCCCGCATGGACGCGCGCGCCAGACGGAAGGACGCCGTCAGGTTGACTGCCAGGACGGTGTCCCACTCTTCATCCTTCATTCGCATGAAGATGTTGTCTTTGGTGACGCCAGCATTGTTCACCAGAATATCAAGCTGACCCATGGCCTCTTCAGCCTGTTTTGGCAGGGCATCCACAGCCGCGCTATCGCTCAGGTTGCAGGGCAGGATATGAGCCCGCTCGCCGAGTTCTGCCGCAACGGCTTCCAACGCCTCAACCCGTGTGCCCGACAGCGCCACGGTGGCTCCCTGAGCGTGGAGCGTTTTGGCGACGGAGGATCCGATGCCACCCGAAGCGCCTGTCACCAGCGCAGTTTTTCCGGTTAGATCAAACATGAGTATCTCCTTGAGCTTTCCCGCTCAACTATTTGAAATCAAAGGGTTTCACGAATTGACGAAATGTCTGAAGGCGTCCCGACAGCTGTGCCCCCAACGGACTTGTCGATACGCCGCGTGAGGCCGGTCAGCACCTTGCCAGCGCCCGTTTCGACCAATTCAGTGACGCCTTGGGCAGCCAAATATTGAACGCTTTCGCGCCACCGCACCATGCCGGTTACCTGCTCCACGAGGAGCTTCCGGATCTCGTCCGGGTCCGACACAGCTGAGGCCGTCACATTGGCAACGACAGGCACAGAGGGTGCCTTCATATCTACACTAGCCAGAGCTTCGGCCATGGCGTCGGCCGCGGGCTGCATCAGTGCGCAATGGAAGGGTGCGCTCACGGGCAGAAGCATGGCGCGCTTGGCGCCCTTCTCCTTAGCGAGCACGGCAGCACGTTCGACAGCCGCCTTAGAGCCCGAAATCACTACCTGACCGTCAGCATTGTCATTGGCGGCTGAGCAGATTTCGTCGCCTGCGGCTTCTGCTGCGACAGCCTGAGCGTCTTCAAAAGAAAGGCCCAGCATGGCGGCCATAGCGCCCTCGCCAACCGGCACCGCTGCCTGCATGGCGCGTCCACGGGTTTTGAGAAGACGGGCTGTATCTGCCAAGGTGAAAGTCCCTGCAGCTGCCAGAGCGGAATATTCGCCTAATGAGTGTCCGGCGACAAAACTTGCTTTGTCAGCCAAAGACCATCCACCTTCGCTCTCCAGAGTGCGCATCACGGCCACGGAGACCGCCATCAAGGCAGGCTGGGCGTTTTCGGTCAGGGTCAGCTCATCTTCCGGGCCGCCCCACATAAGGGCCGTCAGATCCTGGCTCAGCGCGTCGTTTACTTCATCAAAAACGGCCTTGGCTGCAGGAAAGGCGTCTGCCAGTTCCTTACCCATGCCAACTGCCTGAGATCCCTGTCCTGGAAAAGTAAATGCCCGTGTCATGCGTCCCCGCTTTATTCTTCGTCTTTCACGACCCTTAAAACCCTTGAAATAGGGCCAAAGTCAGGCGGACAGAGATACAGGGTGGCTCAGGGGAGTCAAGCTGGCGGAACGCCGGCTAGAACGCGTGTTCGAATAGTGCTGAATCCCCTTGCGTCCTGCCTTTTCCTGACTATAGTGCGCCGCTTCAGAGAGGCCCCGGTTGGGGGCTGAAGGAAGCGCCAATTGCCCATTTCTCTTGGGAAGGTTGGCAGGAGAGTTCTCCGCGCTTCCGGTGTCTCCGCTTCTTTGATGCACCTTTAGAGCCTTCCGGGGCTCAAAGGGGGCTTTGCGCCGGGGTCCGTATTTTGAGCGACGTCTTCAGACGGATCGCTTAGAGAAAGGAAGGCCGATATGCCTCTTTATGAGCATGTCTTTATTTCGCGCCAGGATGTGAGCGCGCAGCAGGTTGAAAACCTGACGGAGCAGTTCTCCAACATCATCACCGAAAATGGTGGCACCATCGCAAAAAGCGAATATTGGGGTCTCAAAAACCTTTCCTACAAGGTGAAGAAGAACCGCAAGGGCCACTACCAGCTTTTGAACATTGATGCGCCCCACGCAGCTGTTGCTGAGATGGAACGCCAGATGGGTCTGAACGAAGATGTTCTGCGCCACCTGACACTGCGTGTTGATGAGCATGAAGAAGGCCCATCAGCAATGATGCAGAGCCGCAACGACCGTGGCCGTGGCGGCCGAGGCGATCGTGATCGTGGAGATCGCGGCGGTTTCCGTGGCGGTGACCGTGATCGTGGCCCGCGTGAAGATCGCGCGCCCCGCGAAGACCGCGCACCCCGTGAAGCTGCAGCTGCCGAAGCTGCTCCTGCCGCTGCTGTTGAGGAGAAAAGCGAATGAGTGTCCCACAAACAGCCGCTCGTCGGCCTTTCTTCCGTCGTCGCAAGACATGTCCTTTCTCTGGCTCCAACGCGCCAAAGATTGACTACAAGGATACGAAATTGCTGCAGCGTTATGTATCTGAGCGCGGCAAGATCGTGCCAAGCCGGATCACCGCCGTATCAGCTAAAAAGCAGCGTGAGCTTGCCCGTGCGATCAAACGTGCCCGCTTCCTCGCTTTGCTGCCTTACCTGATCAGCTAAAAATTCCCGGTCGGGCAGACGGCGTCGCCTCTGCCCGGCCTTTTTAGACGTTTGTTAATCGCCTCGGAGATCTTCCCATGCCGCCATATTGGGCCATCGGTGTTGGGGCCGGTCTTGCCGGGGCGTTGCTGTTTCTAACAGCCGGTGTCGGCTCGCCGATTCTGGGCCTCCCCCTCTTCTTTGCCGCCCTTCCTGTTTTTCTGGCAGGTCTCGGCTGGGGCTCCAGATCGGCCCTCATTGCCGCAGTAACGGGATTCGTCGTCCTCTCCTCTACCTCCAGCTTTACCGCCGGGCTTGTGTTTCTGGTGGCAGATGGCCTTGCTGTCGCCTGGCTCGTCCACCTTGCTCTTCTGCATCATCAAGAGAGCGCTCCGCGCCTCACGCCTGCTGATGCCGCTCGTTTGGCACGCAAAGGCGAACCAGCAGAGGCTGAGACTGCCGCCACTGAGGAACCCGAAGACCCCGCCGTCACAGAATGGTATCCCGCAGGCGCGCTGGCTGTCTGGACGGCACTCATCGCCGTCGGCGTGCTAGTTGTGTCGGGCCTCTCAACAATGGCCATGGGCGTCGAGGGTGGCCTTGAAGGCGCGCTGAGAATGCTTTTGGCAGAAGACCTCATTGAGGGCCGTGCAATTGAAGCCGGGCTTCGAGAGCTAGGTCTCAGTGCAGACCCAGAACGCATCCTCAGCCTCATCGTGATCGCCCTGCCGGCCTTTGTGGTCATGGCCTGGAGCCTGCTCACGTTAGGGAATATGTGGCTCGCTCAGGTCATTCTGGAGCGTGCTGGCCACCACCTGCGACCTACCCCGAACCTGCTGGATATTGAGTATCCCCCTTTCCTTCTGGCCCTCTTTCTGGCAGCGCTGATCCTGTCGCTCATCCCCGGTTCGGCGGCCCAATTGGGCGGTGCGATCATGATTGCGCTGCTTGTCCCATATTTTCTGTTGGGTCTGGCGGTAATCCATGCTATTTCGCGCGCTTGGACGGCCCGGATCGCACTTCTGGGCGTTTTTTATGTTTTGCTGATTTTTACCGGATGGCTGATCGTACCGGTCTGCCTGATCGGACTCGCGGAACCCTGGGCTGCCTTGCGCGCCCGGTTCGCACAATCTGAGGCCCCGACGGGCAAGGAGATAAGTTAATGGAAGTGGTTCTTCTGGAGCGAATTGAAAAGCTCGGACAGATGGGCGATGTGGTTCAGGTCAAAGACGGGTATGCCCGCAACTTCCTGCTGCCACGTGGCAAAGCATTGCGCGCCAACAAAGACAACCTCTCACGCTTTGAGGCAGATCGCGCACAGCTGGAAGCTCGCAATCTTGAGCTGAAGAAAGAAGCTGAAGCGTTCAATGAAAAGCTTGAAGGCTATTCAATCATCGTGATCCGCCAGGCTGGTGAGACAGGTCAGCTTTACGGCTCCGTTTCTCCTCGCGATATCGCGGAAGGCTTGACCGAAGGCGGCTTCTCCGTTGCACGTGGACAGATTGTTCTCGCAGCACCGATTAAAACGCTCGGCCTTTACGATGTAGCCGTGAAGCTTCATCCAGAAGTGACATCGACTGTGGTCGTGAATGTTGCCCGCACAGAAGAAGAAGCTGAAGCACAGGCACGCGGCGAAGACATCAACGCCATGAACGACGATGATGACGACGAGTTGGATGCCAGTGAATTCTTCGAAGAAGATGCAGCACCAGAGCTTGAAGATGATGCAGCCGAAGAAACGGACACCTCAGCAGCAGAAGAAGAAGCCGAAAAGCCTGCTGAATAAACATCTTTCGGTCTATCTGTTTAAAAAAGGGCTCTTTGGTGCCCTTTTTTCTTGCCTGAGAGTCGAACCAACGTCTTGATCTAAGACGGAATTCGCCCTTCAATGAAGGTCCCAGTGGTTCGTCGTTTAGGGGCGCAGGTCGGCAATCTTCGGATTGGTTCCTCGCAAATGACATTCGGCAGCCAAATGAGGGGAAAAGCGCTGTCGGCCACCTGAAGTTCAGGAGGCGAAAAATGTTTGCGTTTGTACTCGATCGATTGATTTCACACGGCAACCTGACGCTCATCAACGCGTCGGGAGACGCTCGCCATTTTGGCGACGGCACCGGCACGCCCGTCACCATGCGGCTCCATAAAAAAAATCTGGAATGGGGGCTCGGTCTAAACCCATACCTCAAGCTTGGTGAGGCTTACATGGATGGGACTCTCACCATCGACGCTCCCGCGCGCATCTATGATGCGCTCGACATCATCCTTTCCAATGTCGGCATTGCCTGGGCCCATCCACTCGCCAAACTCGTTGGACGTATCCGGCGGGCCAAGCGGCGGATTGATCAATTCAATCCGGTCGGAAGAGCGCGCGCCAATGTTGCCCATCATTATGATCTGGATGCTGGGCTCTACGATCTCTTCCTGGATACAGACAAGCAATATTCCTGCGCCTATTTTGAGACACCGGACGTAGGCTTGGAGGCAGCCCAGCTGGCCAAGAAACGTCATATTGCAGCGAAACTGGAACTTTCCCCCGAGACCCACGTCCTGGACATAGGCTGCGGCTGGGGCGGCATGGCCCTTTACATCGCCCAGGAGACCGGTGCCCGCGTCACCGGCGTTACTTTGAGCGAAGAGCAGTACAAAATCGCAACCGAAAGAGCCGCTCTTGCCGGTCTCTCAGACCGCGTCCAATTTCGTCTCCAGGACTATCGGGAGGTCGACGAGACATTTGATCGCATCGTCTCTGTCGGCATGTACGAACATGTCGGCGTACACCACTATGATGAGTTTGCCGCCAAGGTTCACGCGCTTCTCAAACCTCAAGGGATCGCCCTGATTCATACCATCGGGCGACTTGATGAACCGGGCGCAACCAATCCGTGGATCGCGAAATATATTTTCCCGGGCGGGTACATTCCAGCGCTGAGCGAGGTCGCGCCAACGCTTGAACGCCACCAATTGCTTCTGTCTGATCTGGAGGTCTTGCGGCTGCATTATGCGTCGACGCTCCGTCATTGGCGCGAACGCTTCCTCGCGCGGTGGGATGATGCCGTTGCCCTCTACGATGAGCGGTTCGCGCGCATGTGGGAATTTTATCTGGCCGGGTCAGAGACGTCATTTCAGCACGAAGGCATGGTGGTGTTTCAATTCCAACTAACCCGGCAAATTGATGCAGTCCCCCTCACCCGCGACTACATCTCCGATTGGGAACGAGACCATTGCGCCCCGCTTGTCCAGAAAAAAAGTGTCTCGGGCGGTTGATTGCTGGGTGAACTAAAACTATCGCCCAAATTTGTCCCCGTTTTCCACAGGCAGCGAAAATAGTTTTGCGAATCGCAAGCGTTCGCTTCCGTGGCTCCGTTCATTGACGTAAAACGGAGGCATGGAAAGCATGCTGCCTGCATATGACGAACTGGAAACCGGCCCGGCAACTGGCGACGAGGAATATCGCGTCGCGCCTCATAATATTGAGGCTGAACAGGCTTTGCTCGGGGCGATCCTGATCAATAATGATTCGTTTGATCGCATCGCGTCCTTTCTGGAAGTAGCTCATTTTTACGAGCCTCTTCATGCTCGCATATTTGAGGCGGTGTCGAAGCTGATTTCCGGCGGCCACATCGCGACGCCGGTCACGCTCAAAAGCTATTTTGATCAGGATGAAGCCCTGCAGGAAGTCGGCGGCGCGCAATACCTTGCCCGTCTTGCCGGTGCCGCAACAACCATCATCAATGTCGCTGAATATGGTCGCACGATTTATGACCTGGCGGTCCGTCGCGATCTGATCCGGGTTGGCGAGGAAATTCACAATCGCGCCTTTGATGCAAGTGTCGATGATCCACCGTCCGCTCAGATCATGGATGCTGAGCAGTCTCTCTACAGCCTTGCTGAAAAGGGCAAGTATGAGGGTGGCTTTCAAAGCTTCTCAGACTCCATGCGCATGGCCGTCGACATGGCAGCGCAAGCGTACGAACGTGATGGGGGTCTTTCCGGTATTTCCTCGGGGCTGCGAGACCTTGATGAACAGATGGGTGGGCTTCAGCCGTCTGACCTGATCATCGTTGCTGGCCGCCCCTCTATGGGCAAGACAGCGCTTGCCACCAATATTGCGTTCAACGTGGCTAAAAACTACAAGGCTGAGCACCACACAGACGGCACGGTTGAAGTCAAAGACGGTGCCATTGTTGGATTTTTCTCTCTGGAAATGTCGTCTGAGCAATTGGCGACACGCCTGTTGGCTGAACAATCCCGGGTCCCGTCTGGCAAAATCAGACGCGGTAAGATTGACGAGAATGAATGGCACCAGTTTGTCGATGCCAGCCGGGAGCTAGAAGGCATCCCTCTCTACATTGACGACACGGGTGGTCTCAACATCGCCTCTCTGGCTGCACGGGCGCGGAAGCTCAAGCGGCAACGCGGGCTTGGCCTGATCGTGGTCGACTATATCCAGCTGCTATCAGGATCTGGGCGGGCGAGCGATAATCGGGTGCAGGAAGTCACCGAAATCACGACCGGACTTAAAGCACTCGCCAAAGAGCTTAATGTTCCGATCATGGCGCTTTCCCAATTGTCGCGTCAGGTTGAATCCCGGGATGACAAGCGCCCACAGCTTTCTGACCTACGTGAATCAGGGTCGATTGAGCAGGATGCAGACGTCGTAACCTTTGTTTTCCGGGAAGAATATTATGTCTCCCGCCGCGAGCCTTCCGAGGGCACGCCTGAACATCTGCAATGGCAGACTGATATGGAACAGGTCTTTGGTAAGGCCGAAGTCATTATCGGCAAGCAGCGTCACGGTCCGACCGGCACTGTGCGATTGCAGTTCGAAGCGGAAATCACACGCTTTAGTGACCTTGCCGACAGTGACCGCCTCCCTGACTATATGGAGTGAGTGACCTTGCCGTCCGACAGCACTCCCCACGGATCCGGGGCCGATCAGGGGCTTGAGGCTGAAGAGATGGATAGCGCTCGTGCAGCCGCCTCCAGCGGAACTCTCGACATCAATCTGGACGCGGTCGCGGACAATTACCGCTTGATCCGATCTGAAACATCTGCGGAAGTGAGCGCCTGCGTGAAAGCAGATGGGTATGGCCTTGGGCTCGTACCGGTTGCCCGCACGCTTTCTCAGGCGGGCTGCTCGACTTTTTTTGTTGCCACCGCCCTAGAAGGTGCAGAACTTCGCGCCGTTCTCCCCAAGGCGACGATCTATGTGCTGAACGGTCTCTATGAAGGGGCCGAACGCCTTTTCGAAACTGAAGACCTTCGTCCGTGCCTCTCAAGCCTCGAAGAAGTCCGTGATTGGGCGTCTTATTGCGGGCAAACCGGACCGCTGCCAGCGGCACTCCATGCAGACACAGGCATTCGCCGTCTGGGCATTCAGGTTGCCGACATTAGCACAGCAGCTGATCTCGCAGCCTCATTTGAGACCGACCTCGTCATGAGCCATCTGGCCTGCGCAGACGATGCGGATCATCCCTTAAACAACGAGCAGCAGAAGAGTTTCGATAGACTCCGTGCTCAGCTCCCAGAGGCCCCCTCCAGCCTCGCGAACACGGCTGGTATCCTGCTTGGTTCGCGGTTTCACTACGACCTTGTCCGACCGGGGATTGGCCTTTACGGCACCAATCCCTTTCCTAATCCCGGCCACCCCTTCCATCCTGTCGTGACGCTGACCGCTCGCATCATGCAGGTGAAATCCATCGAAACTGGCGCTCAGGTCGGCTACGGGGCCACCTTTACGGCTCAGCGTCCTACCCGGATCGCCACAATTGCTACCGGATATGCAGATGGCTATTTCCGAGCACTCGGGAGCCCGGATGGGAGTGGCGTCTCGGTGACAATAGGCGGCCACTCAGCCCCGGTCATCGGACGGGTTTCCATGGATATGATCACTGTCGATGTGACCGATCTGCCACCGGACGTTCCAAAACGGGGATCTTTCGCAGAATTGATTGGAAAATCCGTCACTGTGGGGGATCTTGCCCGGGCAGCAGGTACGGTTGGTTACGAAGTGCTTACGCGTTTGGGGTATCGATACCACCGGACGTACACTTCGTCGGTTGGAATCAGTGCTGACTGATAGATTTATGACTGGGGCAGAGGGAGCATAGGTTTGAATCCGCTGGCGATAATCGGCAATGTTGTGATCACAGCTCTTGGCGAAACCGGGCGGTTGTCCCTGTTCACCTGGAGAGCTGTCACCCATATCCTTCGCCCGCCCTTGTACTGGCGGCTGATCGGTCAGCAAATGATGCGGATCGGATATTTCTCCCTACCCGTCGTTGCCCTAACGGCTTTCTTCACGGGTGGCGTGCTTGCCCTGCAAATTTATTATGGCAGCGACCAGTTTAACTCTGAGAGCATCGTTGCGACGATTGTGGCACTTGGCATCACTCGGGAACTTGGACCGGTTCTGGGCGGCCTAATGGTTGCCGGGCGCGCAGCGGCAGCCATTGCGGCTGAACTTGGGACCATGCGTGTCACGGAACAAATCGATGCGCTCTCAACCCTGTCGACCAACCCTTTCAAATACTTGGTCGTGCCCCGTGTCGTCGCGGCGGTTATTACGCTGCCAGCGCTTGTTTTCATCGGAGATGTGATCGGTATTTTCGGGGGATTCGTGGTTGGCACACAGACGCTCGACTTCAATTCTGGCGTCTATATCAAGACCACCGTCGATTTCCTGGAGCTTGACGACATCACATCTGGTCTCATCAAATCAGCTATCTTTGGTTTCATTATCGCCATCATGGGCTGCTACCAGGGCTTTCACAGCCGCGGGGGTGCACAAGGTGTCGGACGCGCAACAACAAACGCTGTTGTCTCCTCTTCCATTCTTATTCTTGCGGCGAACTATGTAATGACGTCGCTTTTCTTCTCGTCTTAAGGCTGGATCCATGAATATCTCCGTACCGGCAAAAGACATTAAGATTGAGCTGAACAACGTTCACAAACGGTTCGGCAAAAAGATTGTCCTTCACGATCTCTCCCTGACCATTCCAAAAGGCAAATCGCTTGTCGTGATTGGTGGATCGGGTAGCGGTAAGTCCGTCATGCTCAAAAGCATCCTAGGCATCATTCGCCCGGAAAAAGGCAGCATCAAAGTTGATGGGAAAGACGTTACCAAGCTCTCGACCAGCGAGCGCGAGAAGACGCTTCGGAAGTTCGGCATGTTGTTTCAAAATGCCGCCCTTTTTGACAGCCTTCCCGTCTGGGAGAACGTCGCCTTCGGCCTGATCCAGGGTCGCAATATGAAACGCAAAGACGCCAAAGAAATTGCCCTTGAGAAGCTGGGTCAGGTTGGTCTCACGACCGACATTGGCGATCTCTATCCGGCGGAGCTTTCGGGTGGCATGCAGAAACGCGTTGGTCTGGCCCGCGCCATCGCGACAGACCCGGAAATCATCTTTTTTGATGAACCCACGACAGGCCTTGATCCTATTATGGCTGATGTGATCAACGACCTGATCGTCAACAGCGTTCAGAAACTCGGCGCGACCGCCCTGTCCATCACCCATGACATGGCAAGTGCGCGAAAGATCGCCGATTACATTGCGATGATCTATAAAGGTGAGATCATCTGGGCGGGTACCCGTGACGAAGTCGACAATAGTGGCAATGAGTATGTGGATCAGTTCATCCACGGTCGCGCTGACGGACCCATCAAGATGGATGTGTTGAAACCTTGATGGCCGTCACTCACGTGCCGTCTCTCAACCTGTAAGGAAGACCGTGGCAAAAGCCCGCCGTCAATTTGTCTGCCAATCCTGCGGCGCGCAGACGCCGCGCTGGGCCGGTCGTTGCGACGGCTGCGGCGAGTGGAACACAATCTCCGAGGAAGTCGCGGAAAGCTCCGGCGTGGCTGGTGGCCCTGCCAAGGCAAGCTCGACCAAAAAAGGGCGTCAGATCGCTCTGGTGCCGCTTGCTGGCGAGGCGACAGAGACACCACGCCGCAGCACAGGCCTGAAAGAGTTTGACCGCGTGCTGGGGGGTGGTCTGGTGCCAGGTTCTGCGGTTCTGGTCGGCGGTGATCCGGGGATTGGCAAATCCACGCTCCTTCTTCAAGCCATGGCCCGTCTGGCGAATAGTGGTGCGGAAACTGTCTACATCTCCGGCGAGGAAGCGATTGACCAGGTGCGCATGCGCGCGCTCCGGCTTGGTCTTTCTGCCGCGCCGGTTGCGCTGGGCGCGGAGACAAACCTTCGTGATATTCTGGCTACGCTGAAAGACGGCCCAACACCTGATGCCATCGTTATCGATTCTGTTCAGACCATGTGGACCGATACGCTTGAATCAGCGCCAGGAACAGTCTCCCAAGTTCGAGCGACGGCTCAGGAACTCACGCGTTTTGCCAAGCGGTCGGGAGCAGCGATGATCATCGTGGGCCACATCACGAAAGATGGGCAGATTGCCGGCCCCAAGGTGATGGAACATATGGTCGACACGGTGCTCTATTTTGAGGGCGAGCGTGGCCACCATTTCAGAATTCTCCGGGCGGTGAAGAATCGGTTTGGCCCGGCCAACGAAATCGGCGTCTTTGAGATGGCTGAAGGTGGGCTGCTGGAAGTTGAGAACCCCTCTGCGCTCTTCATCGGCGAGCGGGACCGGGAAGCAAGCGGGGCTGCTGTCTTTGCCGGTATTGAAGGCACGCGCCCGGTTCTTGTCGAAATACAGGCACTTGTCGCACAAAGCGCGCTGGGCACCCCGAGACGTGCGGTGATCGGTTGGGATAGTGGACGCCTTTCTATGGTGCTCGCCGTGCTTGAAGCCCGTTGTGGGCTCTCAATCGGCAACCAGGACGTTTACCTCAATGTGGCTGGTGGCTTGAGAATCGGAGAGCCCGCAGCCGACCTCGCTGTGGCGGGTGCCCTTATCTCCTCCCTTTCCGGTCTGTCGATCCCGCCGGACACAGTTCTCTTCGGTGAAATTTCCCTTTCGGGGTCTCTTCGCCCGGTCAGTCAGATGGAAGCACGGCTCAAAGAGGCTGAGAAGCTCGGCTTTAAACACGCCATTCTGCCGAAAGCCGCAGGGCGCCAGAAACCCTCTGCCGGCAAGATGAAGCTCACAGAACTGGAAGACCTTGGCGATCTAATTGCCAAACTGTCGACCGGTGAGGCCTCTCCGCCACAAGCCCGTGAAGCATAAGGTGACCCAGACCGTGATGAGCGTTAGACTGGCCCCATGTGGCGTTCGAGTTGGGGGACAGACCCGTCATGACCCTTTTTGATATTGCAGTCATCGCGATCATGATCGTTTCCGGCCTGTTGGCCATGGTGCGAGGTTTTGCCAGCGAGATCCTGTCGATCCTTGCCTGGGTCGTCGCGGCGCTTGCCGCCCTCCTCCTTTATCCGCTGCTTATTCCGCTCGTTCAGGCAGTCGCTGAGCCTTATTGGCTCGCGCTTACGATATCGGCTGCAGGGATTTTCATTGTCGTTTACATCGCCATCTCAGCTCTCACCTATCGATGGACAGACCGTGCGCATGGTGGCGAGATCGGCTTCCTTGACCGGTCGCTGGGCTTTATTTTTGGCGTATTTCGGGGACTTCTTGTCATCGCCATCGCCTTCCTGCTCTTCACCTGGCTCGTTCCGGATCGGGACGACCGGCCGGAATGGATTGCTGATGCGCGTCTTTTGCCCTTGGTCGACTTTGTCGCAGGCGGGCTCTCCTCCCTGGCGGCGCAGCAATCAACAGCGCCCACGGAGCCTTTCTTTACGCCTGAGGGACGGCGCACGGCACCCCCAGCAGGTTCGGGGACAGAAGAGCCTAAATCAGACACTGACAGCGACGATACGACAGGGTATAAGCCTTCCGAACGGAGGGGGCTCGATCAACTTTTCGAAGCCACACAGGAATAAAGGACGATCACCCAGATGTCCGAGACAGGTTCCAAAAACGGTTCCACGGCAGATTCACTAGGCTCCAGAGCCACATCTCAAATGCAGCACACCCCGCCAGAATATGGTGAAGGTGCCAGTGTCATTCTGGACAGCCATGATGAACTTTATGCAGATCGACTGCGCGAAGAGTGCGGCGTCTTTGGCATATTCGGTCATCCAGATGCAGCGGCGCTAACCGCGCTTGGCATGCACGCCCTGCAGCACCGCGGCCAGGAAGCCGCCGGGCTCGTTTCCTTTGATGGGGAGCATTTCCACTCTGAACGACGCATGGGCCTTGTTGGGGATCATTTCACCAGCGCCAAGATGATGGATCGTCTGGCCGGTACCGGTTCCATCGGTCATGTGCGCTACTCCACCACCGGCGGAACCATCCTGCGCAATGTTCAGCCACTCTTCGCTGACCTGTGGGGTGGCGGCTTCGCCATTGCCCATAATGGCAACCTGACCAACGCGCTGACACTCCGAGACGATCTGGTGCGCTCTGGTGCTATCTTTCAGTCAACGTCCGACACAGAAGTCATTCTGCAGCTGGTCGCCCGTGGGCGGCACGACCGCACAACAAACCGCTTTGTTGATGCGCTTCGACAAATTCAGGGCGCCTATGCGCTCGTAGCTCTTACAAACAAAAAGCTGATCGGTGCACGCGATCCCCTTGGCATCCGCCCCCTGATCCTTGGCGAGCTTGATGGGGCTCCTATCCTCACATCCGAGACGGTCGCACTCGACATTATTGGCGCCAGCTTCGTTCGCGAGATCGAGCCCGGCGAGGTGATTGTCGCGACCAAAGACGGAATTGAAAGCCTGCATCCTTTCCCGCCTATGCAGCCGCGTCCTTGCGTGTTCGAATATATCTACTTCGCACGCCCCGACAGTGTTGTCGGTGGTCAGAGCGTTTACAATGTTCGTCGCCAGACTGGTGAAGAGCTTGCCCGCGAGTCGCACGTAGATGCCGACGTTGTCATTCCGGTTCCCGACTCTGGGGTTCCGGCAGCGATTGGTTATGCGGCGGAAGCCAAAATCCCGTTTGAGCTTGGCATTATTCGCAACCACTATGTGGGCCGTACCTTTATCGAACCTACGCAGCACATTCGTGCGCTCGGTGTGCGCCTGAAGCACAATGCAAACAAGGCGCTTGTCGAAGGTAAGCGGATCATTCTGGTCGACGACAGTATCGTGCGGGGCACGACGTCTGCGAAGATTGTCAAAATGATGTATGAAGCCGGCGCCAAAGAAGTGCATATGCGCATTTCCAGCCCGCCCATCACCCATCCAGATTTTTACGGCATCGACACGCCCGAGCGGGACCAGTTGCTCGCCGCGAACTATGACCTGGAAGGCATGCGTAACTATATCGGCGTTGACAGTTTGGCATTCGTGTCCGTCGATGGTCTCTATAGAGCGCTCGGGTTTGAAGGCCGTGACAATGACAATCCACAATTCGCCGATCACTATTTCACCGGTGACTACCCAACGGCACTTATCGATCATCAACAAGAAAAACGCTCCGCCCAGCTGTCACTGCTGACGGAAATCGCTTAAGAGCAGACCAGATCATGGCAGGACGACTTGCAGACAAGCTCGCGCTGATTACAGGCGCGTCACGGGGAATTGGCCGGGCGGTCGCGCTTGCTCTGGCCGCTGAAGGGGCTCACGTCATTCTGGTGGCACGCACTGTCGGCGCCCTGGAAGAAGTCGACGACGAAATCCAGAAAGCAGGTGGGACAGCAACGCTTGTTCCTCTCGATCTTACCGATTTCGACGCAATTGACCGCCTGGGAGGCACGATCTTCGAGCGTTGGGGCAAATTGGATATCCTGGTTGGCAATGCGGGCATCCTCGGGCCGCTGACACCAACCGGTCACATCTCGCCAGATGATTGGGACAAAACCTTCGCCGTTAATGTCACCACGAATTACCGGCTGATCCGATCACTGGATGCGCTGCTGCAACGGGCGGAAGCGGGACGTGCCGTCTTTGTGACGTCCGGCGCAGCACAAAAATGCCGCCCTTTCTGGGGCGCCTACTCCGTCTCGAAAGCCGCACTGGAAGCCCTGGTCAAAACCTGGGCACACGAAGTGGAGAAGACGGAACTGCGTATTAATATGGTGAGCCCTGGCCCCATCGCGACCAAAATGCGGGCGAAAGCCATGCCGGGGGAAGACCCTGAGACACTACGGACACCAGAAGATATTGCACCACTCTTCCTTGATCTGGTGAGTGAAGGGTGCACCCGCCACGGAGAGGTTGTTTCCTTTCAACCCTAAAGCTGAGCCTCAAGCCAACCGGGCATGCCTTGTCATTCGACATGGGCATCCTTACTTTAGTTGTCTTAACCGACACCCGCATGTTTAAGGAAAAGGACGATGGACAAATAGACCGAGCATAAGGAATTCCTCTTGCCGGAGATTTGATCCATGCCACCATTTTTGGTTGCAGGCGATAAGCTCGCCTATCTGTTGCCTGACGGCACAGACCTTTTTTTAGACATCACTTTTTCCATCAGACCCAACCAACGGGTTGCCCTTGTCGGCCGCAATGGCAGCGGCAAGTCGACCCTTGCCCGTCTGATTGCGGGAGAAGTTATGCCTTCGCGAGGCCGCCTCACGGTTCACGGGCAGATTGCCTTGCTGGCACAGGACGCAGCGCCCCCGCCGGATTTGCGGATTGTTGACTATCTTCAAGTCGGGACGAAGTTCGACGCGCTGACACGATCCAACGCAGGGACCGCAACAGCGGACGACATATCCCTCATTGCTGATGATTGGGGTCTTGAAGATGCCCTCCATCGACAGCTTCAGACGGTGGGCTTAAGGCACATGTCGCCAACGCACTTGATCACGAACCTCAGTGGCGGCGAATGGCTCAGACTGCAAATCCTCGGTGTTCAACAGGCCAACCCCGACATTCTCATTCTGGATGAACCGTCCAATCATTTAGACCAGGACGGTCGTGCTTGGCTTGAGACCTGGCTGCGCAATGCACCTTTCGCCTGGCTGCTCATCTCCCATGACCGCCATTTGCTCGCCCTTCCCAATGAAACTTGGGAGCTCACGCCCACTGGTCTCGATATTTATGGCGGCAATTACGCCCGCTACCTCACAGAAAAAACATCCCACCAGCAAGCGGCAATCACACGTGTTGCCCATGCGAAGCAGGCTGAACGGCAGGCGCAACGCGACCAACAAGTGGCTCGCGAACGTCTGGAACGTAGGGCAGCCAAAGGGCGCAGGGAGCGCAGTAAAGGAAGTCAGCCAAAAATCGTTCTTGATGGTCGAATGGCACGGAGCCAGCATACGGCCAGCCGGCTTACCCAGATCAAGCATGCCCGCCTGTCGGCTGCCGAAAGCCGGGTTGCCACTGCCCAGGCTGAGGTTAAGGAAACGACCCCCGTCCTGTTTGACGCAGGTGCCAGCGAAGTACATCCACACCAGCCGGTGCTCGACATAGAGGGACTTTGTTTTGGCTATGACGCCCGGACACTTCTGAACAATTTCAATTTGGCGATCAAGGGACCACAACGTCTCCATCTGGCCGGCGACAATGGCAGCGGCAAATCAACACTTCTGGATCTGATCGCGGGACAGAAGATGCCAGACAAAGGCATCGTGACCTGCCGGGTCCCAGTGGGATATTTGTTGCAACGAGAAGATCACGGTGCCGAGGCAACGCCACTTGATCGCTGCCTTGCCTATCGCGCCGGTTGGCAAGAGACGGACATCCGTACGAGCCTTGCCCGTGCTGGTCTACGACGGGAGAAAGCAGTGACAGCGTTCGACCTGCTCAGCGCTGGAGAGCGTTTGCGTGCCGACCTCGTCCGGCTGCTCAATTGTCCCGAGCCCGCCCAGCTCCTCCTGTTGGATGAACCCAGCAACCATCTGGATATGGAGGCGTTAGAAGCGCTGGAAGCAGCCCTCAAAATCTATCGCGGCGCACTCATGTTTACGTCGCACGACCCTGTTTTTGTTGAGAGCATGACTGCATCAGATGTCGTACAGCTGGCGCCAGGCTAGCCCAGCTTGCGCTTGCTCGCCTTCGCCGCGAAGGGATTATCGCGTTTGCGCATGTTCAGTCGGATAGGAACGCCTCGCAGATCAAATTCTTCCCGGAGCGTATTCACAAGATAGCGCTTGTAAGATGTTGGCACTTCATGCGCCCGGCTTGAGAAAATCGCAAAGGTTGGTGGGCGGCTTTTCACCTGCGTCGCATAGCGCAATGTGACCGGCCGGCCCCTTGATGCAGGTGGCGGGTTTTTAGACGATACAATGCTCAGCCACTTATTGAGTTTGGCGGTTGGAATGCGTGCATTCCAGATGCCGTGAATTTCCTCAATCTTTGGCATTAATTTTTCAACACCCTTCCCTGTCAATGCAGAGAAAGTGACGATGGGCACACCGCGAACCTGCGGCAGAAGACGCCCCAACTTCTCTTTCAGGTCTTCCATGGTCGCCTGGGGTGTTTCCACGAGGTCCCACTTATTGACAGCGATGACCAGCGCACGCCCTTCCTGTTCAACCAGATCTGTGATGTGCAGATCCTGTTTTTCAAACGGAATGGTCGCATCAATCAGAATGACGACAACTTCTGCAAAACGAACGGCCCTCAGAGCATCTGCCGCCGAGAGTTTTTCAAGTTTCTTCGTCACCCGGGCGCGACGTCTGAGCCCGGCCGTGTCATGCAGTTTGACGCGGCGGCCGCGCCACTCCCACTCAACGCCGATGGAGTCCCGGGTAATGCCTGCTTCCGGACCTGTAAGCATCCGGTCCTCACCCAGCAGTTGATTGATCAAGGTGGACTTCCCTGCATTGGGGCGTCCGACCACGGCGACACGCAAAGGTGTTTCAAGATCAGGCTCATAAGGAGCGTCTGGATCAAAGCCCTCGTCGTTCTCCAACGCGTCCTCGATCGCTTGATTGGCTTCGGATTCTTCAAATGCCCGCGCAAAAGGCAACAGCGCGTCATAAAGATCGCCCAGGCCTTCGCCATGTTCCGCCGACAGCGGAAGTGGTGCGCCGAGCCCCAATTCATAGGCTTCCATTCGCCCAGCCTCACCGGCACCGCCTTCGCACTTGTTGGCGGCCAGAATGACGGGGGTTTCCACTTTTCTCAGAAGCTGGGAAAAATAGGCATCTGCTGGCGTGATCCCGGCGCGCGCGTCAACGAGAAGCAGACAGACATCGGCTTCTGAAATTGCCAGTTCCGTGCCCCGTTGCATTCGCGCTTCCAGAACATCGCCTTTGGCGTCTTCGAGGCCGGCTGTATCAACAATCGTAAACTCAATGTCCGCAATGCTGGCGTCGCCTTCTCGGCGATCTCGGGTCACGCCAGGCGTGTCATCGACAAGTGCGAGCTTCTTTCCAACCAGGCGGTTGAAAAGAGTCGATTTGCCCACGTTGGGGCGGCCGACAATGGCAAGTTTAAACGGCATTGGTTTCCCGTCCGCCTTTCACAGCGGTTTCAGATATGTCAGGCCCCAGGAGGCCACAGGGCCAGAGGGGGGCCCAGGACACCTGAGCTACTACTTCAAAGCAACGACACGTGCGTCATCTGTTAATACAAACAGCGTTTCATTGGCGAGTATTGGCGGCACAAATACAGCGTCCGGCAGCTCAATACGGCCTAGTTCCTCACCAGAATATGGCGACAAGGACACAGCTTCGCCGAGGGAGGACACCAGAACCAAGCGATCGCCAGCGAGCACAGGTCCACTCCACTCGATCGGGCCATCACGGTCTTCCTCGTCTTCAAACCGCTCCAGCTTCTGTATCCAACGGATACGACCATCGCGCCTGGAGAGAGCCACAACTTCTGCGTCCAGTGTCACCACAAAAATGAAGCCGCCAGCCACCCAAGGGGTCTGCGTGCCCGCAATATTGCGTGTCCAGACGCGCTCGCCCGTTCGAATATCAATGGAAACAGCGCGGCCTGAATGGCTGACCGCATAGACCCGACCTCTGTCGATCACAGGGCGTCCGGCAATATCGTTGAGTTCCGTCAGAGACGTAACATTGCCTGTACGGGTCAAGCTGTCTGACCAAAGCGAGTTGCCATTTTCCACCCGCAGCGCATAGAGCTCCCCAGAGGAATATGGAACGACCACGATAGACCCTGACACTGCCGGAGATGTGGCGGCCAAAATCCCGGCGCTCTCAACAATCCCTCTGTGCCGCCAGAGAACAGTCCCGTCTTCGGTGTTCAGGCAGATCATTTGGTTGTCTGACGTGATGGTGAACATCCGGCCACCATTCACCGTTGGCGCGGCCCGGAACGGCGTTCCCAGTGCGCTCCGCCAAATAATCTCGCCGGTCCCTGCATCAAGAGCAATTGCCTCACCAAAGCCGGTCGTGACAAAAAGCCTGCCGCTCTCAAACGCAACACCGCCGCCGCGACCTTCATCAGCGTCTTCGTCTTCTGGAGCAAGCTCTGTTTCCCAGGCTTCATCGCCAGTCGTTGAATTAAATGCCCGCACGACCGTTTCTGTGTCCAGGACATAAACCTGTCCGGCGGCCGTGACCGGCGCCGTGGCAAGCTCAGTAGATCCGCTCGAACCAGATCCGGCATCGCTGCTCCACAGAACATCCAGGGAGCCTGACGCCTGCAGATGGTGCATCGCGTTATCTGCATAGCCACCTGGCTGTGGCCAGTCTTCGTTTACGTAGGGACGTGGAAGCACAACTTCCAAAGAGGCCAGACGCGGGTCGGCCTCCAGCTTCCGTTCAAGCGCCATAACTGAGATACGTTCGCCTGGGATCCTCTCTTTATCATCTGATGAGACCAGGTCGCCGATGGTATCGCATCCAGCCAATGATACAGCCGCAACCAGCCCCAATGTCGCCATACGCCATGTTGTCATTGCGCTTCTCCTGCTGGTTCTGCTGAGTTAGCTGATGCATCATCCTCTGGGACGTTGTCAGAGGCCTCCAATGGAGTGGTTTCTACCGTAGGCACATGGGGTGCTATGAGGGCAAGCATTACGTGTGCCCGATCTCTGACACCTGGTGTCGCTGTTTGATCGCCCACAATGCTCTGAAAAAAGCTTTGCGCCTGAGCATATTTCTGCTCCGCAAAAGCTGCCATGCCCAAGGCCTCTCTCGCAGGGTTACGCCATGGCTCGCCGTTGCCAGCCAGCGGTACCAGACGGATCGCCAGATCATCAAAACTTGTCCGGCCGACCAACAAGGTGCCTGATTTGACCTTTGCAAGGTCTCTCAATATGTCATCTGCGCTGCTATCTGCCGCTACCGCATCATAAGCGGCAATTGCTGGATCAACCTCTCCAGCATCTGCGAGCGCGCCCGCCGCTCTTAGCCGGGCAAGTGCTGCATATCCGCTCGGTGACCGGTCTGCCAAACTGTTGAAAATACCTGCTGCATCCGCACCATCCTGGTTCGCCTCTGCGATCGCAGATACAAATGCCTTTGAGGCTTCTTCAGCCTGCGACTGCGAATAGGCACGCCACCCAACGATCAGACTGGTGAGGGCAATTATGCCAACCACAAACCCGATCAGATAGATACCGTATTTGTCCCAAAGCTGCTGTAGACGGTCGCGGCGAATGTCTTCTTCGACTTCGCGAAAAATGTCGGCCAAGAATAGTCTCCGAAGTAGGTCGAGGCGTCTGCCTGAATGGCAGTCCCGATGGCGGTCTTGCGGCCGTAAAGTAACGTCAATTCAATGACTTGCCAACCGCCCTTACCACCACAAATGGGACGGATGACGAATTAGTTTAACGGCTCAATCGACCTTCTTCATGGCATACGTATGCTCTTTGGCTGGAAACGCCCGACCACGTACTTCATCTGCGTAGGCTTCTGCAGCTCCGGCAATTGCCGCGCCGAGGGTCGCGAACTCCTTAACGAATTTCGGCGGCTTGGGAGAGAGGCCCAGCATGTCTTCGAGCACCAGAATCTGGCCATCGCAGGCAGCAGACGCACCAATACCGATGGAGGGAATGCTGATCTGTCCCGAAATTTTCGCGGCGAGTGGCTCTGCCATTCCTTCAAGAACAACTGCAAAGGCGCCAGATTCCGAGATAACGAGGGCGTCGTTCTCAATTTCAGCCCAGTCTTCCTCAACCCGGCCTTGTGTTTTAAAACCACCCATCACATTGGTGCTCTGAGGCGTGAGGCCGATATGAGCCATCACAGGGATGCCCCGCTCGCTCAGATATTTAATGGTGGGGCCCATACGCGCCCCGCCTTCAAGCTTCACAGCGGTGCAGCCCGTCTCCTTGATAATCCGACAAGCATTCCGGAAGGCGATTTCCGGCGATTCTTCATAAGAGCCAAATGGCATATCCACTACGACCAAGGCCCGCTCGGTCCCGCGGACAACGGCAGCACCATGGGCGATCATCATGTCGATGGTCACACCCAGCGTGTTTTCCATGCCGTACATGACCATGCCGAGACTATCCCCGACCAACAGGAAGTCGACATAAGGATCAATGTAGCGCGCGGTGTGCGCGTGATATGCGGTTAACGACACGATGGGGGTATTGCCCTTACGTGCCATGATTTCTGGAACGGTAATTCGCTTGATCTTGGTGTGAACCGACATGGGTACGACCTCCAATTGTGACCGCATTTCACCCAATGGGGCGACGGGGGGCGGCCATTGCCCCTGCCATATGGGGCAATTAGAGGCCCTGGTCAAGCGTAGAGGAACGCCCTTTTTTCTTTAATGTTTTCAAAGGCTTAAAGTTCATTTTCGTTAACTCTGTGCCCGATTGGAGTCATGTTTTGCTGATTGAGACACCCCCATCCACCAACATTGCCGTACCGGTCACAAAGGATGAAGCATCAGAGGCCAGGAAAAGAGCAGCGTCTGCCTGCTCGCGAGGTTCCGCGATGCGCTTCAGCGCATGCATCTCTCGAACAAATTCACGCATCTCGTCCGTGTTGGCCATGACGTCCGCCATCGCCGTTTGAGTGCCACCAGGAAGCAAGGCATTGGAACGAATGCCCTGTGCGCCATACTCAACCGCAAGGGATTTCATCAGGCCGATCATCCCAGACTTGCTCGCGGCGTAGGCCGCAACACCGGGCATTGCGGCGGTGTAGCCGACAAAAGAACTCACAAAGACGATTGACCCCGCACCCCGTTCGAGCATTGCCGGGATTTGATGTTTGGCCCCGAGGAAAGCGCTGGTGAGGTTTGTCGCTAAGACCTCGTCCCATTGATCAGCGCCCAAATCGATCACCGGACCCATGGGACCGAGCGTTCCGGCACCATTTATGGCGATGTCCAAACCACCAAAGTCCAAACGGGCGCATTCCACCAGGTCACGCGAAAATGCCTCCTCACGTGCATCTCCAGCGACCGCGACTGCCCTGCCCCCATCTGATTCAATCTCGGAAACCAAACTGTCGAGTTCGACCTGGCGTCTTGCGCCAGCAACCACAGCAGCTCCTTCTGATGCGAGCCTCAGTGCTGTCGCACGTCCAATGCCGGAACTTGCTCCGGTCACAATGGCGACTTTGCCCTCACATGAATTGTTTGCTTTCACCATCTAGCCTTCTCCGTAAATTACCTTGAGGCAATCTAAAGAGGTCCGATGGCCGCGGCTGGCCGCTTTCGGCCTTTCAATGAGCGGAGAGGGTGACGAAGACTAGCAGTCAGTGAACCTGAAAATCCGGCGGGCTCGCCGCGCCCTGCCCAGAGAGCACCAAATCTCTGTACATGACGGAAAGTATGGCGACAGAAATGATCTGCCCGAAGACACCAAGTACCGCACCTCCAATAACCCCACCGATTGGGCCCAATACCAAGGCGATGATGCCGATAAGAATGCTAACGACAATAGCGATGGCCAGGAGAGCAAGTATGTTGAGAATGTGTGCCCCGAAGATACGCAGCACATTGTCCTGCGTGGCGTCTAGGATCGCGCGGGCGTCCACAGCTGCATCTGTTGCCACGGCTGGAAGCAGCAGAGAGAGACGGAGTGCATAGGCCAAACCTGCAACCATAAGCACCAGTCCTACTGGGACCGCAAAAACCGACAAAGCTGTTCCCGCCCCGACAACCATTACAAGAATGCCCGGAACGACCAGGAGAGAAAGAAAAATCGACGTCAGCATAAAGCGCGCTTCACGACGGCCAAACTTGAAATAGAGCGCCGAGGAACTTGTTTCACCCAGCAAAATGAACCGGTGCCATGCCACTGCAATGATGGGCCACAAAAACAGACCCAAAAGCGTTACAGCTACGGCCTGCCAGCCCCAGCTGGCCTGGAACATGGCTTCGACATCTGAAGGATCGATCTCTTCAGTAACAGATTGAATTGATAGCGAGTGGAGAACGTTAGCTGCGATGTAGACCACGACTGGTGCCCAAACGAGTTTCACCATGTCACCGAAGTGAGACCAAGCGCCCTTATAAGACTCCTTAACTGTCCCTACTATGTCGAGCTTAGCCATTTACTGTCCCCTGCTTCTATTTCTTCTATTGCCCGCTCGGCCCCAACGCTTCAGCACGTTCGCGGAATTCTTTGTCGTCAGGGCTGATTTCGTGCGCACGCAAGAAATCACGGCGTGCGTTCTCCGCATCGCCCATCGCCTCGAACAAGAGACCGCGAACATAGAAGGCTGCCGGGTTCTCTGGGTTTAGCTCGATTGACTGATTGATATCGCTCATCGCTTCTACGGGCCTATTCAACTCGCGGTAGGCATTGGCGCGATTTGAAAAGAGCAGTGCATCGCCGGGCGACAGTTCCAGCGCGGACGAGTAATCCACAACAGCCATTTCCAGATTGCCGGTGTTTTTATAGGCAACCCCGCGATTGAGGAGTGCGACCACCATGTCGCCCCGCTCCAGGTCACCAGATTGAATAGCTCTGCTGCAATAATAAATGGCGAGCTTCATGTCGCCGCCGCGGAACTGCTCGTAGCAATTATTGTTGTCTTCAACACCGTTGGCCTGAACGGCGCTTATTGAGCCAAGCAGCGCTCCAACAATCGCCAAACCTTGCATTCCACGCATGCCACTTCCTTCACCACAAACCAATCTTGGCGAAAGACTACCTGCCTTTAGGGAGCGTGGGAACAGCCCGTCAGCGGGAAAATGCTTCTACGGCCACGGCGGTGTTCATGAAATCGCGAAAACGCGACCACTTGCCGCCCGTCATCGTAATCACGTGAACAAAATCCGACTTGATGGTGCCCGCTGTCGCTTTTGGCGTGAGGTGCAGATGTCCGGTAACAATCACCTTGTCCTTGTCTGCCAGGAACTCTTCCGGTTCAAACACGTGAATATCCACTGAAGAGAGAACCGTCTCAAAGAAGGATCTGGCCTCCTCACGCCCCTTGTAGGTCCCTGCATAGGGAATGATGTCTTCAGGACCGTAAAACTCGATCAGGATATCGTCATTCACAAATTCGAGTATGCGAGGAACATCTCCTGCGCCAAAGGCTTCGAAGAGTTTTTGTGTCTGGGCAATATTCAGATCTTTATCCATCACGCGGCCACCGCTGCATTGCGGACGAACCGCAGAACCAATCGCTCAAATCCATGATTTAGAAGGCTCGCTGTCTGCGGCACAGGAAAGGACCCGCCGAACAGGACTTCATCACCGCGAGCCAAAACACCCTCTAACAATACCCGCGCCTCCAGCTTCGCCAGCGCTGACCCCAGACAGTGGTGAATGCCGACACCCAGAGTTAGCTGCTTGTTGAGGTTGGATCGGTCCATGTCGAACCGATCAGGGTCTGGAAAGACGGACGGATCGTGATTGGCAGCGGCAAAGAAGAGCGCTACCCAATCACCCTTTTTGATATCGGCATCGCCGACCCGTACGTCCTCTGTCGCGATCCGGAAAAGACGTTGCGGCGGTCCGGAATGCCTCAGGGTTTCATCGATGAAAGGAACCAGAAGCGTTGGATCGCCTTTCAACCGTTGGTGTACGGGCTTCATCGTCGCCAGATTGTAGAGCAGATTGCCGATCAAAAAGGTTGTGGTTTCAGCGCCTGCAACAACCAAGGTGATGCAGAACCGGATAACCTCTTCTACTGAGAGTTTCTCTCCGTCTGCTTCTGCCTCAAGGAGTGCGCGCATTAAACAATCGGGCACAGCCTCTCCGGCTGCTATGGCGCTGGCCATGGCAGAGACTTTTTCAACAAAATAGGCCGCAAGCTCCTCATTGCTTGCCTGACGCTGTTCTGCGGTCAAATCGGCTGACAGCATAAAAGCGGTCGCCCAGTGACGAAATCGATCCGCATCTGCAGCTGGCAACCCAAGCAGGTGCACCATCACACGTGCTGGCAGGACTGATGCCACTTTGTCCATCACATCGACATCTTGTGGGCCCAACTCGCTCAATAGCTCTTCCACAATTGCTCGAACTGCAGGTGCTTCTGCCTCCATCCGTTTGCGTGAAAACGCCAGATTAACGATCCCCCGCAGTCGGTCATGCTCTGGATTGTCATGATTAACCAACATGAGGGTCGGTGCTGAAGAAGCCTCTTGCAACGGATCTCGCGAAGAGAACGTACGATGGTCGCGCGCGGCAGCGGCTACATGATCGTAGGAAAGGAGGATCCAAGCTGACACCGGCTCATCCTGGCCGGGCACAGTTCCAGGTGGGTAATCCGCATACCCCTTTACCGGACACACCGGTCTCAATCGCGCATAAAGTGGGTAAGGGTCTGCGATGGTTGACGGCGCGGTAAGACGCGCCAAATCAGCTGCGATATCGGATGCTTTCATCTTTTCCTCCCCCAGACGATCTTTTAATTTACATCATAAACTATTTCCTATGTAAATATTTAAAGCCTGACGAATTGGCAAGACCAGCCTAGACTCGCCAGAAAGGCCCAAGGGATTCGCGATATTCATGCCTAAGAACAAAACCAAAATAGGGACTGAACAAGCCCCGGCGGATGCAGCGCGGCGCTTTCTCGAGTTTTACTATCCAATTCACTACAAAGCCGGTTTGCGCGTGGAGGATTCCATGCGCGCAGGTGAAATAGGACGTCATCAGGTCGCCATTTTATGGTTGATCCACTCGGAAGGCACTGATGGTCGGCAAATGAACCGAAAAGATATTGAGCGCCATCTCGGCGCCTGGTTTGAAATTTCAGGCGCTGCCATCACAAAAGCTATCCGGACCATGGCAAGCGCCCCCCTCTCACTGTTGACCGTCGAAGAAGCTGCCCATTCAGGCCGAGAGAAGGTCGTCACCCTGACACGCACCGGCGAAAAATTCGTGGATGGCATGATCAGCCGCGGCGATGCGTTTATTCAACGCATCATCGAAACCATGACTGACGAAGAGATCAATCAGGGCCTCCACTTCTTTCAGCGGATCTCTGACGTAATTGATGATCTGCGGTAACCAGTGACGCGTCTACTGTGACTGTTCGACCATGTAGTCGACGGCTGCTTTTAGTTCGTCGTCAGTGCAGTCAAAGCACAAGCCTATTGCTGGCATTCCATTGAATGCCGCTAATGGTGCTCGTGTACAAAACATCAATGCCTTTGGCGATTACAGGCGCCCAGGCAGCCTTATCCCCGAGCTTTTGAGCGCCACCGGCTCCCGATACATGACAACCAATGCATTTAGAGGCATAGATGTCTTCGCCAGAGCGTGGACCGGCTGCGTTCGCGACAGAACTTGTTGTCGTCAAACCCAAAATCAAAAGACCTGAAAGAACAGTCTTCATAATACTTCCACAATTCATTTCGACCGACATACACTCTTAGCGATTGAGGGCACGGTCGGAAACCTGAAGGGTAAAGTCGAAACTCAGAAAGCAACCGCTTCCAATGGCATCTCAGGCGAATCCATTTCCTTTGTGAGCCATGCCATGAAGGCTTTTAGGTTTTTCGAGTCGGGTTTTTGTGGACCTGCAATGACACGGTAGACCAATCCCTCAAGACGTATGTCTGGACGATAGGGCAGCAACCAGCCCCGCGCCACCATATCCCCAGCCAAGACATTGCTTAGGAGTATAAGGCCCTGTCCAGCCAAGCCTGCCTGAAGCACTTCCTGCTCCTGTAAGAACTCTCGAACCTTCGTATCTTTGGTCGACTCATACTCTGCGACAGCAAACCAATCCGCCCAGCTGATGTGTTTCAGGTCCTTCGACATCCAGGCCGTATTGATGAACTCTGCCTGAGGTAGATCTTCTAAACGCTCTATGTAATCTGGGGAGCCAAACGCACCGACGCTTTCTCTCAAGACCAGGAAGTCGTCCCTCGAACGCTCATTGCCTCCATATCGAATAGCGATATCAATCGTCCGGTCCCGCTGCAAATCCACGACGCCCGTCGAGGACACCGTCCGTATATGGATTGATGGATGCTGCTCTTCGAACGACTGAATACGCGGTGCCAGCCAAAGCGATGCAAAGGCCGGTGTGGTTGATATGGTTAGCGTGTTCTCGGAGACGCAAAGTACGTCGAGCGTCGCTTCGATCCGGGAGAATGCGAAATCCGTAGCCTCAGAGAGCTGGCGCCCTTCATCGGTCAATGAAACCTGACGTGTCCCTCTCAGGAACAGCACTACCCCCGTTTGCGCTTCCAGTCCGCGTATGTGATGAGAAATTGCGGTCGCTGATACGTTCAACGCGTCAGCTGCGGCCTTGAAGCTCCCGAGTCGCGCCGCGGCGTCAAACGCTCTAAGTGCGGCCAATGATGGCAAGGACATGGCAACCTTACAAATGAGTTCAACTCATTTATATATGGTCAAATTGTGTTTGTCATTCCCATTTAAATTGCCATTTTTGATCCATCCTGCAGCTGATGAAGACATTTTTTTCATTCATCAGCCAGTTATTGAGGAACGGTCGAAACTGAATGAACGGAAACAGCCATGTCCACACTTCTTCGTATCGATGCGAGCGCCCGGCATACGCGGTCTCTCACCCGCATGATGAGCGATCATTTTCTCCAAACTTCGCATCGGACCGCTGCCGATATTAGGGTGATTGAGCGCGACGTGGGCTTGCATCCCCCTGCGCCGATCTCTGGGTGCTGGATTGATGCCGCTTTCACCCCTGCTGATCAGCGGACGACAGAACAGAGAGCGCAGTTGGAAACCTCTGACCGGCTTATCGATGAGGTAGAAAGATCCGACGTCATCCTGATGGCGACGCCCATGTACAATTATGGCCTGCCTGCGTCTCTGAAAGCCTGGGTGGATCAAATTGTGCGGGTTGGCAAAACCTTTACCTTCGATCTGTCACGGGGTGATCGACCGCTGGAGCCGATTTTCAGCGGCAAGACCCTCGTTCTGCTGACCGCAGCGGGAGAATTTGGCTTTGGCCCAGGCGGCATTAACGCCGATGCTGATCATCTCGTTCCCCATATACGCACAATCTCAAAGTATCTTGGCACCGATAGCCTGCACCACATTGGAATTGAGTATCAGGAGTTTGCTGACGAACGATTTGAAAGGTCAAAGGCGGATGCAATGACCCGCGTCGAAAAGTTGGCGGCGAAACTTGCGGACCGTAGCGTGACTCATCAGACGGTCAGTTAGCGATCATTCCCATTCGATGGTTCCGGGTGGTTTGGGTGCCAACGTGCGCAGTTCGCAACAAAATCAGTCGCGCTGACGCGCGACCGATAACCGTGTGAGCCATCTGTAAAGAAGGCCGCATAGTTGGCTGACAACAGACAAAGCTGCCCATCCTGATGCTTAATAGGCGGCCTTGATGGCTGCGACGGTGTTCTCTGTATTGTCGATGTCGCTTGCGATCATCCGGAAATTGGTGAGAGCTGCATTGTAGCCATTGTAGAACGGCGTGATCGCGCCTGCTGTCGCGTCTGTAACGACCATGATTTCGAACCCTTGTTCGGCGAGTTCGCGCATATGAGACTCGGTGCACAAGTTGGCTGACATCCCCGCAAGGATGATCTTGGAGATACCTGCTTTGCGGAGTTGCAAGACCAGGTCGTTCGTTTCCGGTCCATAGATTTTGTGGGGGCTTGTGACCACGGTCTTGCCGTTATTGATGTATGGCTTGTACTGCTCCAGCCAATCAGAACCAGACCCTTCAAACCCCTCAACGGTCAACTGACCCGGACGATCAAACATCCTGATAGTGTGCATCACCACTTCAAGCGCTCCTTCGTGCTGCCATTTGTGATCGGTCGGAAAATAGTAGTGCGGTGAAATGAACATCGGCATTCCTTCGTCGTCCGCCGTTTTCATCAACGCCTCGAGGTTCTCAACAACACCGTTGGCACGAACACTCTCGCCGACCACTGCCCAGGCGACACCATCTTCAGATAGAAAATCATTTTGCGGATCGGTAATGACGAGTGCCGTCTTGCCCTGCTCAATCTCGAAACCTGGGTCCGGCAGACCGTCATTGACCGGCGGTAGATGAGCGGTTGCCGCCCGGGATTTTTCATCAGCACTGGCCGGACCGCTGACATAGGTGACGAGCGCAAGAATACTCACCGCGAGGACCAGGGCGTGATTTGCGCCCTTGGTAATTCTGTGCATGAATTGTTTCATAGATTGTCTCCGATCTCTTCACACTGTTGGATGCATGTGAGTGTCTGGAATCGGCGTTGTTTAACAATATCGATTTCAGCAAGCTATTGATGACAAGCCGTCATCAATTGAGAGGACAGAGAATGGATTCTATTGGCGAACTAGCCGTATTTGTCGAAGTGGTGCGCAGTGGCAGCTTTGTCGGCGCATCTCGTGAGCTTGGCGTCACGCCGTCTGGTGTGAGCCGGAAAATCAATCGATTTGAAGACAGGCTGGGTGTTCGATTATTCAACCGAACGACGCGGTCGATCTCCTTAACCGAAGCCGGCGAAGTTTTGTTCGAGCAAAGTGAACAGATCCTAGACTCGATCAAAGCTGCTGAAGACATAGCGATGGACCTGAGCGGCAAGCCACGTGGCCAATTGCGAGTCGCCGCATCTGCTGCTTTATCTGTCGGGGTGATTATGCCGTTCCTGAAGACGTTCAGCGAAAAATTCGGTGACATCGTCACCACGACGGTTCAGGCAGATGGCGGCATCGATATCATGTCGGATCGCGTTGATGTCGCACTCGCCTTTGAGCGTCCATCGGAATCCTCCTTCATCATTCGCAAGATGATTGACGACCCCTGGATCGTCTGCGCGGCGCCGGATTATCTGAAACGGTTTGGCAAACCTGAAACACCTGATGACCTAAAAAACCACCGATGCCTAACTATAAATGCTGGTGACCGCACGACAGACCGCTGGGAATTCGACATCGACGATAAAACGGAATCCTTTGCGGTCGAAAGTGCGCATTCAGGTATTGGACTGGCGTTGAGGGAGGCAGCCCTACAGGGCGTCGGCATCGTAAGGCTCGCGCACTTTCTTGTCTGTCAGGATGTGCTGGACGGTCGGCTTGTCCCCCTACTCTCCCAATACGCACCAGCCTGTGAGCGCGCGATCTATGCCGTTTACGCCGACCGCAAGTATCTTCCCTCCAAGGTTCGAGTTTTTGTTGACGAGCTTCAAGAGCATATGTCCGAAACCATGATCCAGCCATTCCCCAGAGGAATGGTGCCCGAGGTTTAGGGTTCGCCAAGTTCGATTTAGTGCGGCGCCCGGCTTGTTTAAGGCTAGGTGCACAGCAGCCTCATTCCCACTCAATAGTCCCGGGTGGTTTGGAGGTCACGTCATAAACGACGCGATTGATGCCGCGGACTTCATTGATGATCCGTGTCGACACGCGCCCCAGGAAAGAATGCTCAAAGGGGTAATAATCCGCCGTCATGCCATCTGTTGAAGTGACGGCTCGAAGTGCACAGACATAGTCATAGGTCCGGCTGTCGCCCATGACGCCCACGGAACGCACGGGCAGTAAGACGGCAAATGCCTGCCAGATCTCATCATAAAGTCCTGCTTTGCGGATCTCATCCAGATAGACCGCATCGGCCTTTTGCAGGATATCCACTTTCTCGCGGGTGATTTCGCCTGGAATACGGATTGCGAGACCAGGTCCCGGGAACGGATGACGCCCGACAAATGTCTCGGGCAGGCCGAGCTCACGTCCCAATACGCGCACTTCATCTTTAAAGAGCTCGCGCAGCGGTTCCACAAGTTTCATGTTCATGCGTTCCGGCAGGCCGCCCACATTGTGGTGACTCTTGATGGTCACACTGGGACCGCCGGTGAAGGAGACGCTTTCAATCACATCCGGATAGAGCGTGCCCTGGGCAAGGAAGTCTGCGCCACCAATTTTCTTCGCTTCTTCGTCAAAAACATCGATGAAGGTCGAGCCAATAATCTTCCGCTTCTTCTCCGGATCGGAGACACCTTCCAGCTTGCCGAGGAAGAGGTCGCTTGCATCTGCATGGACCAACGGAATGTTGTAATGGTCGCGGAAGAGATTGACGACTTCGTCCGCCTCCCCTGCCCGCATGACGCCGGTGTCCACAAAGACGCATTGCAGCTGATCGCCAATGGCTTCATGAAGCAGCACTGCCACAACAGAAGAATCCACACCGCCGGAAAGACCGCAAATGACGCGGCCTGAACCGACCTGTTCACGCACCTTGGCGATTTCGGTTTCCTTGAACGCCGCCATGGTCCAGTCGCCCTGGCAGCCCGCAATCTTGTGGGTGAAGTTCTTTAGAAGGTCCGCGCCACGTGGTGTGTGTACGACTTCAGGGTGGAACTGAACCGCGTAGAATTTCCGCGCTTCGTCCGCAATGGCTGCATAGGGTGCGCCTTCAGAGACAGCGACGGTTTTAAACCCTTCGGGAAGTTCAACCACCCGGTCGCCATGGCTCATCCAGACCTGTTCTTTGTCGCCAGGTTTCAGCACCCCTTCAAAGAGCGCGCAGTCTTCGACTATTTCAATGTCGGCACGCCCAAATTCCTGATGGTCATGAGCCTCGACGCGCCCGCCAAGCTGGGCACACATTGTCTGCTCTCCGTAGCAAATGCCGAGGACCGGCACACCCGCCGTGAACACAGCCTCCGGCGCCCGCGGTGTATCTGTACCGGTTACGCTTGCAGGTCCGCCCGACAGAATAATTGCCTTTGGGTCAAAGGCCTCAAGGACCTTCGCCGCTGAGTTGAAGGGAACGATCTCACTATAGACGCCGCTTTCTCGCACGCGGCGGGCGATGAGCTGTGTTACCTGGCTGCCAAAATCAATAATCAGAATACGGTCGGTCATGCGGCTCTACTGATGTTCAGAGAAATATGGGTAAGGGACTCACCATCCCCAGTCGATTGAGTCAAGGAAGGGCACGCCCTCATTCCACGCGCTCCAGAATGGTGGCGAAAAACCCGTCTGTGTCGGTGCTGTGCGGGGTCAGACGCAATCGAGGCCCCTCGGCCGCAGCGGGCATGGTTTCGCCCTCTGGCCAGTTCGACCGCCAGTCGCGTTCCTGAAACATGGTGATCTCTTTCAGGAAAGCGTCGATCTGCGCGTCGTTCTCACTGGGCAAAATGGAACAGGTCACATAGATGAGCCGTCCCCCAGGTCGTACCAGACGCGCGCCGCGGATCAAGACCTCAATCTGGGCTGCCCGATAGGCATCTAGCTTCTCTGGGGTGATTTGCCAGCGGGCCTCCGGCTGACGACGCCAGGCGCCGGTGCCGGAACACGGTGCATCCACAAATACGCAATCAACGAGGCCTTCCAGGTCTTCCAGATCCGGGTCAGCAACGTTTGGATCGAAGGGATGAAGCCTACGGGTTTCGATTGTTCCCGCACCTGCCCTGTCCGCGCGGGGTTTTAGGCGCCCTAGGCGCCGCGGGTCAGTGTCACAGGCAATAACCGAGCCTTCACCAGATAACATGGCAGACAGCGCGAGAGCTTTGCCCCCTGCGCCGGCACAGAGATCGACTACGCGTTCGCCGGGCTGAACACCGGAAATCATACAGGTGAGCTGCGAGCCCAGATCCTGGATCTCAACCAGACCTTCATTGAACGTCTTCGTGTGCGTCACACGCGCATTGCTTTTAGACCGAAGGCCCCATGGCGACCCTTCGCAAGGATCGGTCTCGATGCTTTCCCCGCCGAGGCGTTCCTTAACATCCGAGCGCGTCGCTTTCAGCGAGTTCACTCTCAGGTCCACAGGTGCGCGGGTATTCAGTGCGGCAAGCTCGGCCTCGAGCCTTTCACCAAATGCACTCTGAAGTTCAGGCAACAGCCATTCAGGTACGTTCATACGTACGTGTGCTGGCGCACTTTCCAATCGTGCCGGCAGACCAGCCAGCGCTTCTGTCTCCATTACAGTCAGCGGAACAGGCGCAAATTTCGCGCCATCGAACAGACTGCGAAGCTCGTCTGGCGACAGGCCATCTTCAATCGTTAGAGACGCCTGAATGAGTGATCGGGCCGTTGTGCTGTCAGCAGCAAAACTGTAGAGGGCGCGATTGCGAAGCACGTCAAACACGCGGGCCTGGATCGCCGCACGGTCTTTTGACCCTGCATAGCGGTTGGCCTTCGCCCAGGCAGCAGACACTCTGTCCGCCATTTTTCCCTTCGCGATGTCACCGAGAATTTCAATAGCTGCAGAAAGGCGAGCGGCAGGTGTCATAAAAGTCTTCTGTTTTTGAGGTTAACCGCGAGCACCCGGATAGTTGGGCGACTCCCGGGTGATGGTTACGTCGTGGACGTGGCTTTCGTGCAGGCTTGCCGCGGAGATTTTGACGAATTTCGCCCGCTCGCGGAAATCTGCCATTGTCGCAGCACCGGTATAGCCCATGGCCGCTCGCAGTCCCCCCACAAGCTGATGGACGACGCTGCCGATCGGACCTTTATAGGGCACCTGACCTTCGACACCTTCCGGCACAAGCTTCAGCGTGTCCTGAACATCTTTTTGGAAATAACGGTCCGCAGACCCCACCGCCATAGCGCCAACGGACCCCATGCCACGATAGGACTTGTAGGAGCGCCCCTGATAGAGGAACACCTCACCAGGACTCTCTTCTGTTCCCGCAAAGAGGGAGCCGATCATGGCGCACTCCGCGCCTGCTGCCATTGCCTTGGCAAGATCGCCGGAGAATTTAATGCCCCCATCTGCGATCACGGGAATGTCTGCTTTTTGAGCTTCTTCCACACAATCAATGATTGCTGTCAGCTGTGGCACACCAACACCTGCCACGATCCGTGTTGTGCAGATGGAGCCTGGGCCGATACCAACTTTCACAGCATCGGCACCGGCATCAATCAAAGACCGTGCGGCTTCAGCCGTCGCGATGTTTCCGGCGACAACCTGAACATTGTTGGAGAGTTTCTTTACCCGCCTGACAGCTTCTGCGACATGGATTGAATGCCCATGGGCTGTATCGATCACGATGAGATCAACACCAGCATCGATCAGTTGCTCGGCGCGGTGAAACCCATCATCGCCAACCGTCGACGCCGCTGCAACGCGCAGACGGCCCTGATCATCCTTACAGGCATCGGGGTGGGTTTGGGCCTTTTCCATATCCTTCACGGTAACAAGACCAACGCAACGATACTGATCATCCACCACGATCAGCTTTTCAATACGGTGCTGGTGAAGGAGCTTCCGAGCATCATCCTGGGTCACGCCTTCGTTCACCGTGATGAGGTTCTCATGGGTCATGAGATTGCGGACGGGCTCTGAAGGATTGTCAGCAAAGCGCACGTCGCGGTTGGTCAGAATACCCACGAGCTTCTGGGATGAGGGTTCGACAACCGGAATGCCAGAAATGCTGTGGCGTTCCATAAGAGACAGCGCATCAGCCAGTGAGTGATCCGGCGCAATGGTCACCGGGTTCACCACCATGCCGCTCTCAAAACGCTTTACGCGTCTGACTTCCTCTGCCTGTTCATCCGGGGTCATGTTCCGGTGAAGGACGCCGAGACCGCCAGCCTGGGCCATGGCGATTGCCAATCGGGCTTCGGTCACCGTGTCCATGGCGGACGAAATGAGTGGAATTCCAAGTTTGATGGAGCGGGTAAGACGGGTGGACGTGTCAACCTGACCTGGCATTACGCCGGATTCGGCGGGCTGCAGGAGCACGTCATCAAATGTAAGAGCTTCGCGGAACATGGGGCCAACCTCCGGCTACAGCGGGATAGTGATGTTGGCGCTGGTGTGTAACACCAGATCGAGGAATTGCAAAGGACGATATTGTGACACAGCCTTGCATAATTCATGGGACGCCCCTGCCCCGCTCTAGACCTCGCCTTCGTCCTCTTCCTGGCGTCCCCGAAAGCCGGTGGCGAGCACATACATTTCCGAAGAATCGGCCCGGCTAGCAGCCGGTTTCACGTGCCGAACGGTCTTGAAATCCTGCTTCAGCATGCGCAAAAGCTCTTGTTCTGCGCCGCCCTGCAGCACTTTGGCGCAATAGGTACCACCCTCGCACAAAACATCGTGGGCAAACTGAGCCGCCGCTTCGGCGAGCGCCATAATACGCAAGTGGTCGGTCTGCTTGTGTCCCATGGAGGCGGCTGCCATATCCGACAGAACGACATCAGCCTCGCCGCCGAGCCATTGCTTCACCTTGGTATCGGCATCTTCCTCTAGAAAATCGAGCACATAGAGGTCGGCGCCAGGAATCGCATCGACTTCCTGGAGGTCGATGCCCACGACCTTTCCGTTACCTTTATCCGAACCCGTCCGGGCGACCGATACCTGTGTCCAACCACCAGGCGCGGCGCCGAGGTCAACGATCCGGCCGCCTTTTTTGAGGAAATGAAACTTGTCGTCCATTTCCGTGAGCTTGTAGGCCGCGCGCGAGCGATAGCCCTCTTCCTTCGCGCGGGTCACGTACGGATCGTTCAGCTGTCGTTCGAGCCACAGTTTGGACGAGAGTTTGCGCCCCCGCGCGGTTTTGACCCGCTCGCGCAAATTGCGCCGGCCGCCTTTGCGGCTGGAACCGCCTTTGTCAGCTTTCTCATTCATATTCGCTGCTCATGACTGTGGCTCTCCCGTCGCCGGAGAACCACCCTGATTTGCCTGTGATTTCCGCCTGCGTCGCCGTCTGCGCCGGCGGCGACCAGCGCTCCCACGTGTTTGATCAGCTTCCATCAAAGAAAACAAGATGCCTTCTCTCAGGCCCCGATCTGCAACCCGCAGCCGTTCAGCTGGCCATGCCTGAGATATGGCATCCAAAATCGCGCAGCCTGCCAGTACCAGATCCGCTCTCTCCTGCCCAACACACGAATGAGCGGCGCGTTCCGCCAACGTCATGCCCAAAAGGGTCTCTGTTACCTTCGAAACATCCTCAAGGCTCACCCAGGCGCCGTCGACCTGCGACCTGTCGTAGCGTTTCAGCCCCAGATGAACACCGGCAATGGTCGTCACCGTCCCTGATGTGCCCAACAGATGGAACCGCTTCTCGGCGCACTCTCTCCCCTCAAGGCGCTGTTTAAACGGCGCCAAGCGCTCTGCCACATCGGCCACCATGTCCTGATAAAGCGCTTCAGAGACCTCATCGCCCCCGTAGGTCTCTGCCAGCGTCACCACACCACAAGGTAGGCTCGTCCAATCGAGAATTTCCGGCTTGGGCTTGTCTTCATGATGCACCCACATGAGTTCGGTGCTACCGCCCCCAATATCAAAAACCAAAGCCGCAGCATGCTCGGGGTCCAGGAGTGGTGCACATCCTCCTACCGCCAGCTGGGCTTCATCCGCTGTAGAGACAATATCGAGCTCAATGCCTGTTTCTTGTTGAACACGGGCAATAAAGTCCGTTCCGTTTGCCGCCGTTCGGCAGGCTTCTGTCGCGATCGACCGGGCGCGCGTCACGCCCCGGCGCTTCATCTTGTCCGCACAGATTTTCAGAGCCGCAGCAGCCCTGCTCATGGCGTCATCGCTGAGCTGCCCGGTAGAGGCCAGCCCTTCACCTAAGCGTACAATGCGGGAATAGGCATCAATGACACGGAAGCCGTCGCGACTTCTTTTGGCGACGAGTAAGCGGCAATTGTTGGTGCCGAGGTCGATGGCGGCATAAACCGGCGGGTCTTTGGGGACAGCAGGTTTGGGCTGCGCTGGACGGGCTGCTTGAGGTTCAGGTGCCTGTTTTGGATCTTTGACTGGCGCCTCAACGGCAGCATTGTTGGCTTTTTTGCGGCGTCGGCGCCGACGTCTTCGTTTTTTTGGTTGGGTGGCATCATCGCGCGCTGCTCCCACGCCGGGTGTTTGCCCAGCGACCGCGTTTGATCCCTCCACAGGTCCCGCATCCGACCGAGATGCCGCTGCCTCCCCCGAAGCAGCCTGGGACCGATCTCCCGTATCCGTCACATCGATCCACCTGGGAGCACGAAAAAACAGGGCGCTTTCGCTCTGCTCACCGGTCTCGACCAGGGTCCTTTAATCGTTAGTTGGGAGAAGCCTAACAGGTTCAGCCGGACGAAGGAATGGCCGGTTTAAGGGGAATATCCATTGGTTGACGGCAAGGCTCGCGCCACATAAGTTCTGGCCCACTTCAGCAGGCCTTTGGCCCGCGTGAAGCCACCCGGATGGGGAATCGTCTAATGGTAGGACGCCTGACTCTGACTCAGGTAGTCTAGGTTCGAATCCTAGTTCCCCAGCCAACCTTATCTTTCCTGAGAAAATGGTAGTCGCCCTGTCTGTGAGATCGGTGGCCGCTCAAAGGTTGCCCTCGACCCGTTCCTTGAGGGCCGCATTCATGGCTTCAAAGCCTGCCTTCGTGCCCTCACTGATGAAGGCGAAAATCGGATAGCTGAGAAACCCGGAGAAGTTTTCGCCATGACGGAACAGGGTCGTGCCGCGGTCTGTCTCCTCCAGAATGAAATAGTGCTCGCCGTCGAAGATGCCCGGCACACCTGCGTCTCCCAGCCACCGCAGCTCGACATTTTCGGTCGCAACCAGCACCCGGGGTGTGAACTCCATCGGAGAGCCCCCCTCAAGCAGCAAGACATTCCTCAGCTGAGCCCCTACTTCAAGGTCGCCTGACATTGCAATCAGAAAGGGATTCCAGTCTGCATGGCCTTCTGTGTCGGCCAATACGGCCCAGACCGCCGGGGCTGGCGCCGCAATTTCGATTTCTGTGTAAACCGATGGGCCCGTCACTCTGCCGATCCCATAGATGGCGATGGCTGCGACTGTGATGAGTGCGGTGATCCTGATGAATTTGCGCATGTTATTTGGTCCTTTTGATCGCAAGCCAGCCGGGCGGCTCTGATATGTCGGACCTCAGAATTGAATATTTTCTTTTTTATATAAACTCTCGTTTTCTTGATATTTTCTATAAATATTTTAATATTCCTCATGCCCCTGCAGTTGGAACACATCCGAACATTTCATGCGGTCGCCAAATGCGGCTCACTCCTGGCCGCGTCGCGGCAGCTTGGCCTGACGCAGCCGACGGTTGGCCGTCACATTGACCTTTTGGAAGATTCTCTCGGGCTCAGCCTTTTCACCCGGGGACGCGAAGGCATGCGCCTGACGCCCAAAGGCTCCGACCTCTTAAGCGCCGCAAATGAGATGATGGACACGGCGACCGAGTTTGAGCGTGTCGCCGCGGGCCTTGAAGACCGGATTGAGGGCACCGTTCGCATCTCCGCCAATGAGATATTCGGGACGCTGCTTTTGCCGGGACTGCTCGCCCCTTTCATCTTGGACCATCCGGAAATCGAGATTGAGCTCGATGTAAGCAATCAGGTGTCAAACCTGCTTCAGCGAGATGCTGATATTGCCATCCGGCTTTTTCGTCCTGACCAGAATGATCTCATCGCCCGCAAAATTGTCGATCTGCCACTCGGGCTGTTTGCCCACCAGAGCTACCTTGCGCGAAACCCTGCCCCGCAAAGGGCCGCTGACCTGAGAGATCACGTGCTTGTTGGTCAGGACCGCAACACCGGTTTGATCAGCGCTTATGAGGCCGCAGGTATCTCACTTCGACAAAGTGACTTTGGGTTTCGGTGTGACAATGACATTGCGGAAATCAATGCGGTTCGCACAGGGATTGGTATTGGCCCGCTTCATATAGGCATGGCGTCCAAATGGTCAGATGTGACACAGGTCTTACCGGACACGCGGGTGCCACCGCTTGAGCTCTGGCTCGCCTGTCACGCAGATGTCCGCCACAATAAACGCATTCGGGTCGTTATGGATTTTCTCGCCGAAAAGCTAACGACCCCCTACGCCGCTTCTATGCTCTGACCGGACGTCAGTAGCGCCCTGCTCAATCAGACGCCGCTGCGGTCTCGCGCGCATAAAGCGCAGGCAAAAGATCTGACAGATATCCCATCTCTTCTATCGCATGGATCATGAGTGCCGTGGCAGCCTGTTCGTCCAGCAGAAGGTACCTTACCAGGGCGGTGTTGCCCAAGATGCCCTCAATGGAGGTGACTGCTTCATTCCCCTCCCGGCGGGCGACATGACCCATCCAGAAATTGCTGCGCATCTCCGCGCCCCATGGCGTATCGCGTACTACATGGCACATTTTGGCGACGTAGATTGGCTCGTCCAAAAGTCCCGCCTGTGCACAGAGAACAAAAGTGCCTTCCACCAATTCAGGAAGCGGCCCCAACACTTGCTCCGGCGGAACAAACTGGATGCGGAGCTTCTGCATTTCACCGCCGATATACTCATGGACCAGGTGACTTGCGCCCACGATCTCGCCGGGGGTTTTGTTTTCCCAGTCCATCCAGACATGGGCAGTTGGGTGCCACCAGGAATAGTGCTCACTTGTCTGCAGGAAATCTGTGAACCACCATGACACCATCTCCGCTTTGACATCTGGCATGCGGGTCAGGGCAGACACGTGATAGGTCCCGTCTGCGAGGCGCTCCACACCGGTTTCAAGCGCATCATAGCCCGGCGCAAGCGCGTCATCCGGATTGATGGTGTTGCCAAACGGCACCCAACCCCAAATGGCGATCACTAGTGCCGCCCCACCCAAAACCCCTATCGCCTTTTTCATGGTCAAACCTTTCCGTCTGGACATCGGCATTTTATTCCATGTATATAGATTTTTCTAGTTTTTTCTATGATCATAGAATTTTAGTCTCCCGACCCCAAAACTGAAGGATCTTCAGATGAAAACCCCACGACTTCTCTTTGTACTCGGTGGTTTTGTAGGTTTGGCCGCTGTCGCAATTGTTCTTCTCAGTGCCAATCGCTCGACCGTGATAAACTGGCAGATAGAACGGGGTGTGAAGGAAGGTGTGGCCTCACAGGAAATTTCCCCGACCCGCTTTGAATTGATCTTCTGCGGCACTGGAACACCTCAGTTCTTCCCAGATCGTTCCCAGCCCTGCCTCGGGGTTATCGCGGCTGGAAAGTTCTTCCTGTTCGACGCAGGACAGAATGCATCCAGGCAACTAAGCGCGACCTCATCTCCCTTCACCAAACTCGAAGCGGTGTTCCTCACTCATCTGCATTCTGACCATATGTCTGGTGTTGCCGACGTGTTGCACAGCAGCTGGTTGATGGGACGGCAGCATCATGTGAATGTTGTGGGCCCTCCAGGCACGCAACAGCTTCTCGACGGCATTCACCAGGGATATTCAAACGATATTGAAGAACGACAGCGGGTGCTTGGTGTTGAATATCTGGAGACCACGGTGAACCTCGGTCAGGCCAGCGAAGTGATCATCGACAGTGAAGATGCTGTGGTGGTCCATGATGCTGACGGGCTGGTTGTGGAGGCCTTCCGGGTAGACCATCCCGACTGGCCCTATGCCTATGGTTATCGAGTATCCTATGGCGGTAAGACAGTGGTGGTGAGTGGAGACACGAAATACACACCCGCTATCGCCAAACATGCAGATGGTGCCGACATGCTGATTCACGAAGCGGTCAATCTCGACATGATGGAGCAGATTGCCTCGGCGCTGCGGCAGTTTGGTGGTCCGGTGGACCCCGATCGGCTCGCCCTTATCAGCGCGGTCCATACCCCGACGCTTGAGGTTGCCCGCGTCGCTGCAGAAGCCAATGTTGAAAAACTGGTTCTCACACATCTCATTCCGCCGATTCCGGCAAACTTCGTTGCCGAACAGCATTATAGCAACGGCATGGACGACATCTATGACGGCGAGCTGGTGATGGCCCGAGACGGGATGCGGATTACGCTGATAGAATAGAGAAGTCGATATCCATCAAGGTTTGAATTCAGCATGGCACACACATCTTCGGAGCGATCTCGAGGGCGCCCCCGTTTAGAGAAATCAGATGACTTGCGGCGTGCTTTCCTGGACGCCGCGGTCGAGCTTTTCGGTGCCCGCGGTTTTGATGGTGTGTCCTTAAGTCAAATCGCCACAGAGGTTGGCGCCGATGTGGCGCTCACGCGATATTATTTCGGGTCTAAGCACGAAGTCTGGATCGCTGCGATCAATCATCTGATCAGTCAGATTGAGGAAGGTTTGGGGGCCACCACCCCCACACCCGTGAGCAGCAGCTCAGCCCAACTCAAAGACGCGATCCGGGATTTCATTGCCATGTCCGCCAAATGGCCGCAGCTCAGTCGGATTATTGTCTTCGATGGAGACAAGTCTGACGAACGAGGTCAGTACATCGCTCAGCATGTGGTCCAGCCCTTCTACAAACGACTATCCAAATTGATCCGGGGCGCGAAAAAAGAGGGGACCATTCCGAATGTTTCTGAACGCACTCTCTTTTTCATGATCACCCATGGCGGCTCATTTCCCATGGCGCTCAGCGCGCTCACAAATTCTTTTCCTGGCGGAGATATCACGACAACAAAGGCGGTGAAGGCACATGGCGACGCCATTATCGAGCTGATCTTCCACACCAGCGCGACATGATCAGTCTCGGCACACGACGCCTGATCGTGCTGGGCGTGGTGTGCATATTTTCAGGCACTGCATCCGTTCAACTCGCGCTCGCAAACAATGTGATCGATATTGTCGTTGTTGGAGACACGGGCTTTAACAGTGCCGGTGCACAGGTCACGCCTGAGGGTGGCTACAAACAGGGGCAGCTGGTGCGCATTGACGATGCGCTGTCCGGCATCCGCCACCAACTCAGTGCGGACATTGTGCTTGCCAATCTGGAAACTGCCGTTACGGCGCGAAACGATCTTCCCGGTGTCTCGAAACGTTTTACCTTCCGAACCCATCCAAAAGCCATTGAGGCGTTTGTCGATGCGGGGATCAATGCGTTTTCACTGGCGAACAATCACGCGCTTGACTATAGGCAGCGGGGCGCTGGCGACACAATTTCCAACTTAGAAGCTCTTCGAAATCGAGAACTGCTCGCGTTTCCCGGTCTCGGGCGAACACGCAAAGAGGCTGCCGCCCCACATCAATTTTCTCTTGGTGCAACGTCGGTGGCCATTGCCTCCATCGGCATTGGCGGTTGGGGGCTTCCCACCACAGGCTCAAAGGCCGGCATGCTTACCTACCCAAACGACTTTGAGACTGTAAGCGCAGCTCTCCAGGGAGCGAACGCAAAGCTGCGCATCCTTGGCGTCCATTACGGGCGCGAGTTCCAACCCGCAACATCAGAGACAACCCGCACGCGTTTTCGCTCTGCCATTGCGCCAGACGGTCTGACTATCATTTCTGGTCATCACAAGCACATCGCTACCGGCGTGGAGATGGTTGAAATGCCTACAGGTGGCATCGGTCTCATCTTCTACGGCCTCGGTAATTTTCTGCATCTGGGGATGCAAAATATGGGGCGGCATGATCTCTGCCATGATTTTGGATTGCTGGGTCGTATTCGAATAGCTCAGGCAGAGGACGGCAGCCTATCGCTCGTCTCCGTTCGTGTGGTGCCGCTGACGGATATGCACCGCGCGACCAAACCCCTGGCACCAGAACCTGCCGCTCTGCGTGTGGCGGTTCTCAATCATCTGTCCGCTCAGCTCAACGCTCCGGAGCGCGGCGCGATGGGTTTGCAGTTTCGCGTGCTAGAGGATGGCTCCGGGCTTTGGTGCAACCCACAAGCAGAGGATAGCGCCTGTTCTGAAGCGACTGCTCCTGCTGCCGTACCTCAAAGCATGGCCACACGCATTGCGCGCGCCTGTCGACGTGTTCTTACCCGCTAGGTCAAACGATCTCCCAGCACATCCTCGGGCATGGCGTGGATCCACGCCGCAATTTCTTGCAGGTGTCCACATGGGTCGACATCGTGACAACAATGACTGACTTCCAGACCGTTTTGTGCCGGATCCGGCACAGGCATGCGCCCCGTCTCGCCAAAGACGGAAGTCACTGGCTTGGTCAACATGGTGACCGCCCCTTCGAACACGACGCCGGCGACGCGTACGTCTTTCAGACGGTCAACGCCTAGGTCAAACGGGTCGTCCTCGAGGACTGCGAAGTCTGCCTTCTTGCCAGCAACAATGGATCCAATCTCATCATCCATGCCGAGCGCAAAGGCCGCATCAATCGTGATACCACGCAGCGCCTGCTCCAGGCTCAAACGCTCTTCCGGTGACACCTGCTGGCCAGAACGGGTCACGCGTGCCCCCGCGCACCAGGCGAGGAAGAGTGGCTCAAGCGGCGCCATCATGAAGTCTGAATGAAAAGAGACCTTCATGTTGTTGCGCAAAATGGATTGAGATCGCACGAGCTGCCCCCCGCGTTCAGGACCGAGATCAAGCTCCGAGAGTGTGTCTGAAAGTGCGTGAATGTAATAAGGGTTTACGCTCGCGTGCGCCCCAAGAGCGGCCATACGCGTTGACTGCGCATTGGTGTGAAAACCCACATGATGCATCATAAAGCGATGATCGAACCGGGGCTTTGCATCCTGTGCCTGGGCAAGCGCATCAAGTACGGAGTCCATACCCCTGTCCCCATTTACATGGACATGGATCTGATAGCCCGCTTCCCAGAAATGTCTTACGCCGCCAGCCAGGACATCCGGCGTCATGATCCATTCGCCCTCATGCCCATCAGTATAGCCCGGCTCATTCATCTGCATGAGTGCCGAGAACATGGCGCCGTCAGCGAAGAGCTTCACAGCTTTCAGAAATCGCACGCGGCCCTCGTCTTTTCCAAGAAGTTCTTCCATCGCGCCCTGCCCGGCAGCAAAGTCGATCTCTGCATCCGGCGCGCCATTGCCACGTCCGGACGCCCGGTTGCTGAAGCCGCGACCGTCAAAAACGTTCACGACCCGCATAGGCCGTTTTGGCTGCTCAATAACGGCATCAATGGCTGCCAGCTCAAAGTCTGGACTGATGGTGCCAAATAACATGTCGGCGGCGGTCGTGATGCCTCCTTGAAGCATCAGATCGCAGGTGATGCTGAGGCCTTTGCGGTACCAATCATCAGCCAACAGGGTCGACATGAGTTTGCCCATGACCATCATGTTGCCGGTTTCAAAGAAATGGCCCTGCGCAAAATCAACCTGCGGATGATCACCGACCACGTCTTCCGTCAAACCCAGGGCCGCCATTGCGGCACTGTTTAAAAACGTCTCATGGAAAGAGCGTTGAAAAAGAACGACGGGTCTATCTGGTGCGATTTTGTCGAGTTCGGGGCGCCCCCATTGTCCGTGTTCCAGTGGCTGATACCCGAAGGAGATGAAGAGTTCTCCCGTGTCAGTTCGCGCGGCAAGGCGCTCCTTTAACCGGGCCTCATATTCTTTGGGCGTGTTAGCTGCGGGATGTATATCACCCCCTGCCATGCGCCATGGCTCCGGCGCAATAATCTCCATGGGTGTGAGAAGAGCCCCCAGAAATGGGTGAACATGGTTGTCGATGAACCCCGGCATGAGAACCTTGTCGGCAAAGCGGTCGTCAATTGTGACATCCCTTCCCTTAAACCATGGCTCCATGGCCTCGAGAGATCCAACAGCCATGATCCGACCTTCTGATACAGCGACGGCTGTCGCGTCGGGCAATGATGGGTCCATGGTGATGATCTTGCGTGCGGTAAATACTGTGACCACCGGCATTGATCTTCTTTTGGGTTTTGTCACGTCACGTTTCCTGAAAATTTGTCTCATTTTTTCATGATTGTAGCATTTTTTCAGCAAAAGGACAGCTCTATGGCTGCCGGAAATCTAACCAGCAGCGCTTCCATTTTGAGGCTGAAAGCGGTCATTTCTCGACCTCAACTTGTTCGCACCTGCTTGCGCCCTTAGGCTGAGTGCGCCAAATCGATTGGAGGCCATTGAGTATGGATTCGGCTGTTTTATTGGACGAGTTTGAGGGATTGCTCACGTCAGCAGAAGCCTGGATACACCTGCATATCCTCACCTGGTCCGCTGTTGAGCAGGCTGGGGTCTTAGCGGTCGGGTTTCTCATCGCATTCTTCGTTCAAAAACGCTTTGCTCTGCCCATTACGTCCTTCGCGGCAAGTTCAAACAACCCGCGCTTCTTCAGCAAACCTGCGGAGAAACTCACTCCCCTCATCCTGCCTCTAACAGCGATGATCCTGGTGTGGATCGGTTTCATTCTTCTTGTGCAGCTAGACCATCCGTCAGAAATGCTCCGGGTGGCAGGCAACCTTCTATCAGCATGGGTCGTTATTCGACTGCTCAGTAGTTTCCTCAAGCAGTCCGCCTGGTCGCCATTTATCGCAACAACTATCTGGATAGTTGCGGCGCTCGCAATTGTTGGGTGGCTTGATCCACTCCGTAGCGTGCTCGATGCAGCGGCATTTCAGGCTGGTGACCTGCGGATTTCTGCTCTAGGTCTTATTAACGGCATTCTGCTTCTTGCAGCGTTCCTGATCGTTTCGCAGATGCTTGTGCGCCTAACCGATGATCGGATGCGCGCCATGTCTGGCGTCACTCCGGCGGCACGCGTCCTGCTTGTCAAACTGCTGCGCATCGTCTTCATCACACTCGCCGTGGTAGTGGCGCTGACCAGCGTGGGAATCGATCTGTCTGCTGTTGCGATCTTCTCTGGCGCAGTTGGCATAGGCATCGGCTTTGGACTGCAGAAAGTAATCTCCAATCTTTTCAGCGGCATTCTGCTGCTGTTGGACCGCTCGCTAAAACCAGGGGATGTGATTGAAGTCGGCGATGCTTATGGCTGGATCGACAAAATGGGCGCCCGCTACATCACAGTTGCGACACGTGACGGCAAGGAATACCTGATCCCCAATGAGGACATTATCACTCAGCAAGTGATCAATTGGTCTCATAGCAACAAAGCTGTTCGGGTCAAAATCGGGCTGGGCATCTCTTACGGCTCCGACGTGCGCAGGGCGATGGCTTTGATGGTTCAGGCCGCAAACGACCACGCTCGCGTCCTTAAAGATGCGGGACATGATCCGCAGGTGCGCCTCACAGAGTTCGCCGACTCATCCGTCAACCTGGAGCTCCGCGTCTGGGTTACCGATCCGGAAAAGGGCATGGTGAATATTGCCAGCGACATTCGGCTCGCGATCTGGGATCTGTTCCATGAAGAAGGGGTTGAGTTCCCCTTTCCCCAGCACGATGTGCATGTTGCCTCCGCAAGCGGGTTGGAAGCAGTTCTGGAAAAATACCTCAAAGACCGGTAAGAGCCGAGGAGAGCTTTCTTTACTGTCCTCGCACCCGCCACGGCAAATCAGATGTCTGACACTTTCGATGTGATTATTCTCGGCGCCGGCGGCGCCGGACTCATGTGCGCTGGTATTGCCAGCCAGCGGGGCCTCAGCGTGTTGGTTCTCGATCACGCGAAAAAGCCGGGAGAGAAGGTCCGCATTTCAGGTGGCGGGCGGTGCAATTTTACCAATATCAACACCCAGGTGGACCGTTTTCTTTCCGCCGACCCCTATTTCGCCCGCAATGCTCTGAATGCCTATACCCCCAGTGACTTTATTGCGCTCGTCGAGGCTTATGGCATCGCCTATCACGAGAAGACACTTGGTCAATTGTTCTGTGATGGGTCCTCCCAACAAATCATCGACATGTTGCTCACCGAGTGTGCCAAAGGCAGTGCAGAGATCAGACTGCAATCTGAGATTACTTCTGTTGCGAAGAAGGAACGTGGCTTTGCCGTCGGGACAAGCAGCGGTGACGTTACTGCCGGGGCTCTTGTGGTTGCGACCGGCGGGAAGTCCATCCCCAAGATGGGGGCGACAGGCTTCGGCTACCAGCTTGCGGAGCAGTTTGACCTTCCAATCGTTTGCACACGTCCCGGGTTGGTGCCTTTTACCTTCGATCAGACATGGAAGGACGCGCATGCAGACCTGCCCGGCGTGGCGGTTGATGCAGAGGTCTCCACGGGTGACATCAGCTTTAGAGAAGCGCTTTTGTTTACGCATCGGGGCTTGAGCGGCCCTTCCATCCTTCAGGCTTCTTCCTATTGGCAGGAAAGTACGGCGCTGAAAGTCAATCTCCTCCCTGACACGGATCTGTTTTCGACGCTTACGGAAGTGCGCGATGCCCGCCCCAAGACAGACATCACCGTTGCCTTATCGGAGTTCCTGCCGAAACGTCTCGCAAAAAGCCTGACGGACGATATTGACGGGCACCGACGCCTTGCTGATCTATCGAACAAGAAGCTGAAGAGCGTCACTGACAGAGTTCAGTGCTGGGCACCTATCCCCGCAGGTACAGAAGGTTATCGCACGGCTGAGGTAACTGTTGGTGGGGTCTCGACCAAAGCTCTCCATCCGAAAACGCTGGAGGCCCGGTCTGTTCCCGGGCTCTATTTCATCGGTGAGGTCGTGGATGTCACCGGATGGCTTGGTGGCTACAATTTCCAGTGGGCGTGGGCATCTGGCGCAGCAGCAGCACGTAACCTCTAATACTTCTACCAGGGCAACGCTTTCCCTTCATATGAAAAGAAGCCCCCAGTTTCATCTGCAGACAATTCGTCAATCGTCATCAACAGACGCTCTGCTGCCTCCTCTGGTGATTGTAGTGCCAAGCCACTCTTAGCAAATGGTGAGGATAAATCTGTCGCGACGGTGCCCGGATGAAGTGCAACGCACACAGCTGAAGGCTTCCGTCTTTTCAGCTCTATCGCGGCTGTTCGGACGAACTGATTAAGAGCTGCCTTGGACGCGCGATACCCGTACCAACCCCCGAGCTGATTGTCGCCGATGCTCCCAACTTTTGCAGAAAGAGTGGCAAAGACCGACTTCCCCTCTTTCGGCAAAAGCGGAAGAAAGTGCTTCATGAGCAATGCGGGACCTGTTGCGTTTACGGCAAAGAGGCGGGCCAATTGCGCGCCGTCGAGCTGCGCAATACTCTTTTCCGGCATCATTCCACCCTCGTGCAACAGGCCAGTGGCATCGACGATGAGCCTAGGGAGCGCCGCTGAATTGGCAATTGATGCGGCGGTTTCTTCGATAGTTTTTTCAGAAAGCAGATCGACGGCTGGGCTTGTGGATCTTCCAAACTCCCTGACCTCAGAAAAGCGACCTGATTTCGCAATCGCATGCACCAAGGCGCGCCCAATACCACCGGTCGCTCCCACGACAACAGCGACACCGCCCGGCGGTAGTGATGTCAAATTGATAGATCTGGCCAACATGTGCTCCGCTGCATCAAGGACATGGCCTGTCTACGTGCTTAGCTTGGTGATAGATCAGAGCGTCAGCCTGCGCCGCGGCGCTTAAGCGCCTGTATTTCATTCTCCAACGTGTTCAGAAACTGTGACCGGTCCCGCGCTGTGAAGCCCGCATTGTAGGTCTGCGTATTATTGCTTTCCCGCAAATGCTGTTTCAGCTCCCGCATGCCAAGTGCCATGCCGATGTTTTCTTCACTGAAAACCTTGCCTGTTGGGCCGATAACTTTGGCTCCATTTTCGAGACAGCGCCCCGCCAAGGGAATATCGGCGGTAATCGCGATGTCATTTTCTGTGGCGCGTTCTGCAATCCAATCATCAGCAACATCTGGTCCTTCTGCCACGACAATCTGTTGAATTAGCGGATGGCGCCGCGGCCGCATGCCAGCATTGCTTACGATGAAAACTGTCAGTCCGTGCCGCTCGGCGACCTTTTCCACTTCGTCTTTGACCGGACATGCGTCCCCATCAACATAAATTTGAATCACACATGCCCCCTTAAACCTTTGTCGACCTTTACTGCCTCGCAGCGCTCACTCTCTTAAGGTACATCCCCACATTTTACAGCTGCCATTCTCAATACGTTAACAAAAGATAAAGATGTGATGCATGAGCAAGTCACCAGCGCACCCGATTAACGGCAAATTATCTTCTCAACAGTAGAAGGTTAAATAAATCTGCATTCTCTGTTTGAGGCCGGGGACATATTAACACATGCATAGTCGCCAAGAAGGACTAGCCGAGTTGGGTGAGGGTGGGCACGCACCGCCAATACTCTCCAATCGGGCTCGTGGCGACCGCGGCGAGACACCCTCTGGGTCGGGCTTGTCCTACGATATGCACCCGGTCACAATGGGATTCCTCGACCCCAAGGTCGAAGAAGCATACCGACAGGATAATTACGAACGACAGATCGGCTTCACCCGGTTTTGCATCGTAGCAGGCGCCGTCATCATGGCGGTGCTTGGTGGTCTCGACTATTTCATCGTCCCAGACATTCTCTATGAAGCCTGGTTTATCCGGCTAGGCCTTGTCTGCCCCCTTCTGCTTGGCATCGTTGCGCTATCTTACGCACCCTGGTTCAACCACCGTCACCAGTTCTGGCTGTCTTTTTCCATGGCGACACCTGGCCTTGGTGTTGTCGCCATGATCGCGTTGGCGGACGCGCCGGGTAGCTACCTCTACTATGGCGGTCTGATTGCGATCATTTGCTTCAGTGCCTGTCTCTGGCGACTAAATTTTATGTATTCGCTCACCTGGGCCTTGGCCACCTTTGCTGCTTATGAAGCGGTGGTCTTGTTCATCAATCCGCAGCCCGAAAATGTCCTCATCAACAACACGACCTTTATGTTGTTGGGAATCGCGACATGCAATTTTTTGAACTATGTGCATGAACGCCAAATGCGTACAGGATTCGTCGACAATGAACGGTTGAAATCAGAGCGCGAACGCTCTGAAGAACTTCTCGAGCAATCAGAGACCGCGAACCGAGCAAAAAACGACTTCCTTGCAATCATGAGCCATGAGCTTCGGACGCCTTTGAACGCGATTATCGGCTTTTCGGAAATTATCGCCACACAGATGTTCGGGCCGATCAATAACGAACGATATGCGGACTATGCTGGAGATATTCGCAATAGCGGTTCCCATCTTCTCAGCATCATCAATGACATTCTGGATCTGTCAAAAGCTGAAGCTGGAAAGCTAGAGCTTGACGAAGACGCGCTTGACCCCGTGGAAGCGCTCAACCAGACAATGCGCATGTTCCGACCCCGCGCCAGCGAACTGAAGATCAAGCTAACATTCCGTGTTCGTGACGACATTCCCTGGCTGTTAGCTGATCCGCGTCTGTTCAACCAAGTGGTTATCAACCTCACCTCCAACGCCCTGAAGTTCACACCAGAGGGTGGTCAGGTAGGTGTAGAGCTGGGTCTTACAGATGCAGGAGAGCTTGAGCTCAAAATTGAAGACACGGGCATCGGCGTTGACGAAGATGATATTGAGCGGATCTTCGAACCCTTCGTGCAGGTCGAAAATGCAATGAGCCGGACGCAACAAGGCACAGGCCTTGGCCTACCACTGGTGCGAAAAATTATGGCATTGCATGGCGGCGATGTACGTTTGGCGAGCCGAAAAGGCTCCGGGACGAATGTGCATGTCACATTCCCCCGCAGCCGTTTCGTTGACGCTCCGTCAGAAGACGGAATGCGCTGGGCAACCTAACAGGTCGCCAGTAGTGCTGCCCTCAGCCTGGCTTACGGACGGTCATGACGTAGACGCATTTGGTCTTGTCTTCTTCGAGCGAGATCCGCTCACAATCCAGACCATCTACCATGTCCCACATCTCATCCGCTGTCCGATAGACCAGACTCCAGTCAGTGATGAATTCAAGCGGCCACATGCAGGTCTCTCGACCCGTTTTTACATTCGCAAGTACCATGTATCCACCTGGAGCCAGCTGATCATATAAGTCGTGGGTCAATGCCTTCGCTCGGCGCCCAGAAAGATAATCATAGAGTCCGAGGCTGTAGATCATCTCCTGAGGTGGCAGTGAGTTGAACAGTGGTCCAGCCTTTAACAGCTGTGCGAAGGAGGCTTGCAGACATTGTATCCGTGCCTTCCCACCATGCCGCACAACCTGCGGGTGCGCGTGCTCATAAGCATAAGACAGAGCGTCATGATCTTGGTCGATCAGGGTGAAGTTCACAGGACGCGCCAAGGTGTCCGTCTTTAAAAACTCAGCGACTTCATAGGCAGATCCACAGCCAAGGTTGGTGATGTTCATCACATCGCTGCCAGCTGTTTCGCGCACTTTCTCGCCTATGAACTTCTGAGTCATGCGCAGGCGGGTGCCAACGCATTCCCCGGTCTCGATCCCGATGCGATGCAGAAGTTTTTCGTAGGGTGTGTCGCCAACTTTTTCCCACCGATACACGTAGTTCATAATCTGGTAGTCACCGGGATAGCCCAATGGCTTTTCATAACATCGGCGCATCACTGGACCCGGCATAAAATCGGGCGTCAGAACCTGTTCGGTGTAGCGTTTGTGTTCGGCAAGCGCGATGGGATCGTTCAGCATCGGAAATGTGATGTCATTGCCGCGATACCACAGCTCTTTCCACTGTGGGACCATCTTGTCTTCACACGCGACAAGCGCTTCATGAAGTTGCTTTGCTCTGTCTTCTTCCGACACGTCGCCAAGCCTGTCCTCAAAACGAGAGAGAAGGTCGCGATATGAGCGGAACAGATAGATGATTTCCGCCGCAAGTTCCTGATATTCAGGCAGAATGTTTGAAGCTGTCCCAAACTGGGGGTCAGAAAGCGCACGAGACAGAAGGAACTGGTCGTGATCCGTCACCACTGACGGAATATCGATATAGCCGGTGGTCAGCTCGACAGCGACCGTCGTACGGACACCGCTGGGTTCAATGCGGCGGATGCGGCCTGAGCCTTCATACAGCGTGTCGTCTGCGATGCACAGTCGCACCGGAATTTCGTCTCCTAGTCGACCGTCCCAATAATCGAGTTCACCGCTTTGCGCGGCAAGCCCGGTCATTGACACATCTTTCAGCGCGGCACGGTCGCCGCCCAAGTCCACAGCAGGCACGATGTCCTTGAATAGGTGGTCAGCCCTATACCGTTCAGCGCGGTAAAAAACCTTTCGGCCTTTTGCGCCTGTGAGCTGCTCATATGTACGCATTATTACTATTCCTTGATGAGCAAAACTAATTTTGCCGTTTCAATATAGAACACCCGAATCCGATTTGGTTACAAATTTCCAGGCTTACCCAAAGATATGCAAGGCATTAGTACCGTATCGTTTCAGATCACTCCTTACGTGCATTTGCAATTTCACTGCCACCTTTATCCATTAACCGTAACAAGGGCGGTAGAAGGAACCAACAAATCCCGAGTGCCACCAAAACGATGATGGACGTCTGAATACCGAGGGATCGGTTGATCTGAAAACCTGACAGAGACAGAACAATAAACCCTGCCGCAAGCGATACGCTGGTAATGACCATCGCCACTCCGACCGTTGAAAAGACGGTTTCAATCGCTTCAGCAGGTGACGCACCACCTGCCCGCTGACGTCGATATTTCATAAGGAAATGTATTGTGTCGTCCACCACGATCCCCAATGTCATCGTGGTGATCACTGCCCCGGCAATTCCGATATCCTGAATGAAATAGCCCCAGAGCCCAAACCCAACTATTGCCGGCAGCAAATTTGTTGCAAGGCTCAAGGCACCGAATACAAAGCTGCGCAACGCGAACGCGATGATCAAGCCGATAATCAGAATGGACACAAAGGTCCCTGTGATCATCGACCGGATATTGTCGTTGGAGAGGTAGGCGAACAAAACATTGATACTGATGCCTGTTGTCGCTGCCTGCCCCGGCGCGTACTGCGCCAGCCAGCCAGTTGCGCGTTCGTGCAATTGCCGGATCTCACCCGATGTCAGCCCCCGCATGATGATCGTCACTCGGCTGGCGCTTCGCGAGACATTGATCCTGTCTGTAATTGACGCGCCATAAGGCAGCGATAACTCGTACAAGAGAAAATACTGCGAAATGAGATCAGCATTGTCTGGAATGCCATTGCGCGCAGGCTCATCTGCTACCCGCATGGCGGTATGAATGCGCCGTGTGATCTCAGAGATGTCAGCAATGCTTGCAACACCCGGTTGTTCGCCAAGCCACCCAGTGAAATCTGCTAGAAAGTGCTGGTACTCTGCTGTGTACACACCACCGTCCACACCTGTCTCCAGGTCGAACTCCATAATGTTGAGCCCTGTGAGACGTTCCTCCGCAAAATCAGATGCCACACGATATTCGAACCGATCATCGAAATAGCGCACAAAATCATCGTCCAGCCGGATTTTTCCCAGTCCACCTATGGTGGCCAGGACACCTATGGTGACCATGATCAGCAGGACCCAGCGAAATCTGTTGATGCTGCGCCCGACACCGGCCATCAGCGCTGCAGACCGGTCGTTCGAGGGCTTCAGCGGCAATAAGGTCAGAACAGCAGGCAACCAGGTGAATGTCAGCAGATAGCTTAAGACGATGCCCGCAAAGACGATGTTCCCCATATCATTGAGCGGCGGCGCATCAGCCCTGTTCATGGCAAGGAAGCCGACGGCCGTTGTGAGGTTCGTCAGGCCAACCGCCGCGGCATTTGTTCTGATGGCCTGCTTGATTGCGGTTTTGTTGTCGGCGCCAGATGCGAGCCCATGCTTCACCGCAATAACCACATGGATGGTCGACGCAAGAGCGATAGAAATCACAATGATCGGCGCTGCTATCGATGCCGGCGTAATAATATGGCCAAACCAGCCAGCAACACCCATTGAGGCCAAACTTGCGACTCCCAAAATGGAGAGGACTGCAATGGTCGCGTTGCGAGACCGCAGGAATACGGCAACGATGATCGCCGCAACAATTAACGCAACCGGCACCAGCAATCGGGCATCCACATGCGACGCCTCGTTGAAGGTTGTCATCAACATGACGTTGCCCGTCAGATGCACCCTTAGATGAGGGTAGTCAGCTTCGATCTTCCGAACGAATTGATGCGCCGCCTCTGTGATCTCTTGCACCTCAGAGGAAGCAGAGGGCGGCAGTCTGAAATTGACATTGATGCCTGTTGTCCGACCATCGGCTGAAAGCAGTCGATTGACGACCAGCCGATCGTTCAAAGCTTCCTTCTCAATCGCTGCCGCGGCGCCGGGTGTCAGTTGGCCGGATGAGGGGACCATCTCCAAAACTGAGAAAGCGTCCTCATCTGACACAATGCGTGGAAAATTCGAGAGGCTCTCAACCTGAGTGGAGTAAGGGAGCCGCCACGCCTGATCCGTGATCTCGACGAGAGCTTGCAACGTCTCAACAGTTGCAATCCTTCCCTCCCCTTCATCGCGAGAACTGATCACAAACAGGATATTGTTATTGTGGGAAAACTTTCGTTCGAAACCGCGCAGCTGCTGCAGTAGCAGGTTTTGTTCCGAATAAAATATCCGGGTATCGAACGATACCGTGAGGTTCTTACCGCCCGCAATCATTCCCAAAAAAAGGATCATCCAAATGACGAGAACCAGTCTGGGATATCGCTGACTGGCGTCACTTGGCCAAATACTAGTCAGGTGCCCCACTCCACTTCACTTTACATGCCATTGACTTGATAGTTTCTCGCAGCGGCGAAAAAGCTGATCTTTCGTACTGATTTGTGAGAGCGTGCCCTGACAGGTAGGTTTCCTTCAATAGTTCTTTGTAATTGGAGAAAAAAATAAACGCAGTGTGTGCTCAATCGTCGGCAAAAAGGTGTGTTTTTGCACCTCTCACGAAATATTAATCAAATAAAGGCATGGTTTCATCTAATTGGGGGCCGCTGAGTACGAAAGTGACCAGCGCCGGAACTGCGATGAAACACTTGATTGATGTCTGAACTAGCCACAATCAGCTCCTCAGAGCTTCGAAAACTCTCCCAGCGGGAGTTTCTGACCGGCCTGTCTGAGATGTCGCCGAGCGCGATTGATCGTTTCAAACGCATGCGAAAACTCAGCACCGAGCACAATGACACGCTGACCACGTTTCTCCGCCAGCACCCAGAGAAAAGACTGACAGCGGAAAACAGCAAGGCTCAGCCTGGTACCGCGAAGGTCAAAGCGAAAACGAAAACAAGCGCACCTAAGCCACAACAAAAGCAAGCTTCGGCGAAACAACCGGTAGATGATGACGGTTATGTGCAGCTTTGGTCGCGCGTCCGGGCTTGGTGGGACGGCGAAGAGTTTGCTCCACAGCCCCAAAAATCCGCGGCCAAGAAGCCGCGCATGCACATCGACCCTGCAGATAGCGCACCGGTCGATCCTGTAGCTGAGCGCCTTCAGATCATTCAGAGTATTTGGGGTGAAGGAAATTCACTACCGGGCGGAAAGTCCATGACGCTCAATCTGCTGGAGGCCGCCAAGCCATCAGCCGACACCGTGATAGCGGATCTAAGCGGTGGCCTTGGCAATGGCGTTCGCCATATGGCGTCTACACTTGGAACGACAGTACATGGTTTTGAACATGACAAGGATCTAGCTGCTGCCGCCCACAAAATCTCCGAAGCAACAGGTCTCACTGAGCAAGCATCCATTCTTTCCTTCGATACAAAGAAGCTTGATACGGTTCTGGACAAAGATCGCTACAATATCATTGTCGCAAGAGAGTTCCTCTGTTTCCTCGACGATAGAAAACAGGCTCTATCTGTGATCGGTGAATCCCTGTGCCCGAACGGTTCATTCGTGTTTACCGACTTCGTCCTCGCCAATCGGTCGACAGAGAACAAGTCCGTTATCGAATGGCGCCAGGCGGAGCCCGCAAAACCCTATCCCGCGACGGCAGACGAATATCGGGAACTGCTCATGGAGCTTCGCTTTGATGTGAAATCCATGGATGACATTACCAGTAGCTACATCGCAGCCATTCAGACAGGCTGGAAAGCAATGGTCGAAAGCCTCAAATCGGGTTCTTTCTCACGTACCTATGTGGACGCGTTGATGGCGGAAGGCCAAGTCTGGCTCGCGCGCTCCCGTGCCCTAGAAAGCGGCCAGCTTCGCGTCGTACACAGCCGCGCGGTAATGCAACGCGGTCCCAAGCGCTCTCTGACGGACGCCATGTCGATTGACTAGGCGCTAACCGGGCACCACCCGCTGCCACCTCCCTGATTTCGTTACAAAAATTTACAATTTCTTCCTTGCTGCGTCTTGGCGCGTGATATATCGATCCTATATATAGCCACGATACGCAGCCCCCAAAACAGCGTGGAAGCCTCATTTTTCCCATATGAGGCCTTATTGGAAGTATGGACGTCAAAATACTCTGCCTTGGTGCACTGGATCTCGGTGACGCCACAGGATATGAGATCAAGAAAATGTTTGAGACCGGCATCTTTTCTCATTTCCATGAGGCGAGTTTCGGATCTATCTATCCTGCCCTCACCCGCCTGACAGATGATGGATTGCTCACCTGCAAATCCCAGCAACAAGGCGGGCGACCAGACAAGAAAATCTATTCGATTACGGCTGAAGGCCGACGGGAGCTCGAGCAGGCGCTGGCCAAACCTCTGGCAGAAGACCGATTCAAGTCAGAGTTTCTGTTTGTCATGCTCTTCGCAGATATGTTGTCGCCAGAGCGTGTGACCAGTCTGCTTGAAGACCGTGTCCAGGGTATTCAAAGCGAGCTACAAGAGCTTCAGTCGGAGCAGGACAGTTGCGTAAACCCCGGACAAGAGTTCGTCCGCCGATACGGGGAAGCGGTTATGACAGCTTCCCTGAAGTTTATCGAAGAGAACAGGCATCTGGTGGAAGACCCGGTGCGTAATAACGAGGTGGAGCCGGTGCGCTGACAAACGCCGGTTTCTGAAACGACATGTCGATGCATCAATCGACAATTGAGCCCACTGAGCGGCTAAAAACAGAAGGTTGACTAAGATGAGCTTGCGGCGTTCCCACATATTGGCGCTGATTATTGCAGCTATCATTGGTGCATGGGTTTTGTCAGGCCAGATCGGCAATGGCGATGCTGAGGTCGTTGAGATCGACGAAAATGGCGAAGTCATCGAGCCCACCGACACAGAAGAGACCGCTGCACGAACCCCCAGAGTTCGGGCCGCGATATTCCATGCCGAATCTCGAAATACAGAAGTTGTTATTCGCGGCCGAACTGAGGCCGTCAGGTCCGTTCAGGTCAGAGCTGAGACGTCAGGAACCATCGTAGAGCTGCCTGTTGAAAAAGGCGCGTCAGTGCAAAAAGGCGAAGTAATTTGCCGATTGTCTCTCAATGCCCGCGATGCCCGCATGGCAGAAGCAGAAGCCCTGATGAGGCAGCGATGGCTCGAGCTTGATGCCGCACAGAAATTGGCTGCACGAGGCCACAGATCAGAAACGCAGGCTGCGGCATCGCAAGCTGCCTATGATGCAGCACGAGCACAGGTGAAGCAGCAGGAAGTCGAACTAAGCCACACTAGAATTCTTGCGCCCTTTGACGGCGTCCTGGATGCGCGGCCCGTTGAAGTCGGCGACTATCTTCAGGTGTCTCAGCCGTGTGCAACGATTGTCGACATGGATCCCTTCCTCGTGATCGGCCAGGTCGCCGAAACTGACGTTGATAAACTCCAGGAAGGCACGGTTGGCATTGCAACTCTGGTAACTGGGGAGACCGTCGAAGGCCGGGTACGTTTCATTTCGACCACTGCTGATGCTGCAACACGCACTTTCCGCGTCGAGCTGGAGGTTGCCAATCCTGATCGGAAGCTTCGCTCGGGTGTAACTGCAGAGATTAAGGTTCCAAGTGCTGAAGTCATGGCACACCGGGTGCCGCCTTCCATCCTGGGGCTGGATGACGCGGGAACCATCGGATTGAGAATCCTGGATGAAAACAATGTGGTGCACTTCCAGCGCGTACAGATACTGGCAGATGGTCCCGCGGGCGTTTGGGTTACCGGCCTGCCAACCAGCGCAAAACTCATCACAGTCGGTCAGGACTTTGTAGTCCCCGGCCAAACAGTCGATGTGACCTATGAAGACGAGTCGGGGACTGCCTCATGAACAGCTTTATTGATGCTGCAATAGCGCGCAGTAGAACCGTCATGACATTGATGGTGCTGATGGTGCTCGCGGGCGTGTCAGCCTACATCTCCATCCCCAAAGAAGCAGATCCGGACATTCAGATTCCGGTTTTCTATGTCTCCATCGTCCACCAGGGCATCTCCCCTGAAGACGCTGAGCGGCTGTTGATCAAGCCTATGGAAACGGAGCTTCGTTCTCTTGAGGGTCTTGATGAATTGACGGCCATTGCGTCGACTGGCCATGCTGGGATCATCCTTGAATTCGATGTGAGCTTTGACAAGGATTCCGCTCTTGCCGATGTTCGTGAAAAAGTGGACCTGGCTCAGGCCGAACTACCTGGCGATACCGAAGAACCCCTGGTTCGCGAATTCAACACCTCTCTCTTCCCGGTCTTGATCGTTACGCTGTCGGGCGACGTGCCTGAACGCACACTTTTTCAACATGCGCGTGCCTTGCAGGATCAAATTGAAGGCAGCGTCTCCACAGTTCTACAGGCAGAGCTTGTGGGTCACCGCGAAGAACTTCTTGAAGTGATCATCGATCCCTCTCGCATGGAGTCCTATGACGTCTCGCAATCTGAGTTGATCAACGCCGTATCCCTTAACAACCGCCTCGTGGCTGCTGGTGCTGTGAATTCCGGGGAAGGTCGTTTCTCCGTCAAGGTACCCGGTCTTTTTGAGGACCGCGACGACGTGCTTAATCTCCCGGTCAAAGTGTCAGGAGACGGTGTTGTCACCCTGTCTGATCTTGCCGATATTCGCCGGACCTTTAAGGATGTGGACTCCTTTGCCAGATTTAACGGCCAACCTGCGATTGCGCTGGAGATCACCAAGCGCATTGGCGAGAACATTGTCGATAACAATCAGCAGGTGATTGAGGTCGTTGAGAGATTTTCGGAAAACTGGCCAGATGAAATTCAGGTGAATTACACGCTTGATGCATCAACCTGGATTTTCCGTGCCCTCGGATCGCTGCAAGCGTCAATCATTACAGCGATCGCGCTCGTGATGATTGTCTGTGTTGCGGCGCTCGGCATGCGCTCGTCCATCCTGGTGGGTGTCGCAATTCCGACGTCGTTCATGATCGGCTTCCTTTTCATGTCCATCATGGGCATGACCGTGAACATGATGGTGATGTTCGGCATGCTTTTGTCGGTCGGTATTCTGGTCGATGGTGCCATCGTGGTGGTCGAATATGCTGACCGGAAAATGGCAGAAGGTTTGGATCGTCTCGAAGCCTACTCGCTTGGCGCGAAACGCATGTTCTGGCCGATTGCGTCTTCGACGGCAACGACACTTGCAGCCTTCTTGCCCATGCTCGCCTGGCCAGGCGTTAGCGGCGAGTTTATGTCCTACCTGCCAATCACATTGATCGTGGTTCTGACTGCCTCCTTTATTACCGCTATGCTTTTCCTGCCGGTTCTTGGGTCGCTCGTTGGCAAAACGGAAGATCAGGACAGCGAAGTCCTGAAAATGCTTGCAGGTGCCGAAACAGGCGATGTCCGGCTGCTTCCTGGACTGACAGGGTCCTATGTTCGGATGTTGGACAAACTTGTTCATCACCCCATCTTGGTCCTGAGCGGCGCCAGCGTCATCCTTATCGTCACCATGGTTGCCTACGGTACTTTTGGAAACGGCGTCGAGTTTTTCGTCGATACTGAGCCTGAGCAGGCAATCATCCTGGTCGGCGCGCGGGGCAATCTTTCAGCTACCGACATGCAGGGTCTCGCTGAAGAGGTTGAAGCAATCGCGCTGTCGACGGCAGGTGTGAGAACTGTCTTCTCTCAAGCTGGCACCTCTGTCGGCGGTGGCGGCCCTGGCAACGGCGGTGGTGATCGCCCCGCTGATCTGATCGCCGAGATGATGATCGAGCTCGATAAGTATGAAACACGCCGAAAAGGCGCCATCATCCTGGAGGAAATCAGACAGCGGTCCGCCGAAATTCCGGGCATCACGGTTGAGGTTCGCAAGCGGGAAGACGGTCCGCCGACAGGTAAGGACATTCAGATAGAGCTGACCTCAGACGATGTGGACGCTCTCCTGCGCACCACGGACTTTATTCGGCATCACGTCGACACGACGGATCTGGGTCTGATTGATGTGGAGGACTCTCGTCCCCTACCGGGAATTGAATGGGTGCTCTCCGTTGACCGTGAGATGGCAGGCCGATTTGGGGCCGATATCACAACTGTTGGCGCCACCGTGCAGCTCGTCACAAACGGTATCCTTATTGGCAATTATCGCCCTGATGACGCCGAAGATGAAGTCGACATTCGCGTACGTTACCCAAGCGAATATAGAAGCGTCGCGCAGCTGGATCAGCTTCGTATCCGTACCAATAATGGTTTGGTGCCGATCAGCAATTTTGTCTCGCGGGAGCCACAACAACAGGTCTCGACCATTGAACGCATTGATGGACACCGACGCTATACATTGAAAGCCAATACAGGCGTCAATCCAGCGACCGGTGATAAACGCAATGTGGACGAAGTCGTCGGCATTCTGGAAGCCTGGCTTGCCGAACAGGAAATTGATCCTGCGGTGACGGTCAAATTCCGCGGCGCAAATGAAGAACAGGCTGCTGCAGGCGACTTTCTTGGAAAAGCGATGCTTGCCGCCCTCTTCCTGATGTTCATCATTCTGCTTACACAGTTTAACAGCTTCTATTTCTCAGTCCTGACGCTCTCAACGGTTGTTCTTTCAACAGTTGGCGTGCTGCTTGGGATGATGGTCACCGGTCAGACTTTCTCCATCATCATGACGGGGACTGGGATCGTGGCGCTTGCGGGCATCGTGGTGAACAACTCGATTGTGTTGATCGACACCTATCAGCGCTTGTTGAAGGATGGCATGGATGAGATTGAAGCCATTCTGCGCACAGCCGGACAGCGTTTGCGGCCTATTCTGCTGACGACGATCACAACAATGTTTGGTCTGCTTCCCATGGCCATTCAGGTGAATGTGAACTTCTTCGCCCGGGAGATAACCTATGGTGGCCCGGTTGCTGCCTGGTGGGTGCAGCTCTCAACTGCAATCATCTTCGGACTTGGCTTCTCAACATTGCTGACCCTTGTACTCGTCCCAGTTCTGCTGGTCGCCCCCAGTCGCTTCAAGCGCTCCTTCCAGGAACGGCGTTTCCTGCGAAAAGATCCGGAAAGCTGGAGACACTCACAGCCAGCCGAATAGGCACATGCTCAAGGCTGCTGGATGTTTGGATAGAAAGGCCCTGCTGTTACAGCGGGGCCTTTTACTTTGAGTCTGCCAGAAACTCATCTTCGTCATCATCGGAGACGAAGGCGGTGCGTTTTTGGTGGTGTCGGTAGCGCATCGTGCTGACGGGTAGAAAAGCCAGATATCCAATCACAAGCACGCAGAGCGTGATCCATGGATAGCTGAAGAGCACCGCAACAGAAAGAGCGACACCGAGCAGCACGGGGAGCATTTCATCCCTGCGTACCCGCATGCCCAATCGCTTCCCGGAGAAGCTTGGGATTTTGCTCACCATCAAGAAGGCTATTCCCGCAACATAGGCGGCGATAAGCACCGGCACATCTTTCAGGAAATCTACGCCGATGAAGGAGAGGTAGAGCGGCAACATGACAAGCCCCGCCGCCGCAGGTGAGGGCACACCAATAAAATAGTTGGCCGTCCAGGCAGGTTTATCTGGATCTTCAAGAGCAACGTTAAAACGCGCCAGCCTCAAGGCACAGCAAACGGCAAACCCGAGAACGACAATCCACCCAAGTCCCCCCAAGCCGTTTAGCGTCCAGAGATAGAGCAGCATGACCGGCGCCACGCCAAAGCAGAGAAAATCAGACAGGGAATCCAGCTCAGCTCCGAACTTGGTCGTCCCTTTGAGCAAACGCGCGACGCGACCATCAAGACCGTCGAGGATCGCGGCCACGCAGATGGCCAGAACAGCCAGCTCAAACTTGCCATCGAGCCCGAACCGTATCGAGGTCAGGCCTGCACACAGCGCCATGACAGTGAGGCTGTTGGGCACAAGACTGCGTATGGGCAGCGTTTTGAGACTCCGACGCTGGTGGGTCCCTGCCGCGCGGTCACGCGATCCGAATGGAGAGATTGCCATGGTCTGCTCCTCTGTTCTGTCTGCTCAGGGTTCGCGCTCGCAGTCTCCGCCTCTTAGCGGATTTCTGCAAGCCGTGCTGTTTCGTCCGATTTCGTGTCAACGAGCACTGTTTCACCAGCGATCATGGTCTGACCAACAGAAACCAAGGGTGTTTCGCCTGGTTCAAGGTAAACATCGACCCGGCTGCCAAAACGGATGAGTCCGAAACGTTCACCTGCCTGCAGAGCGTCACCGTCTTTCACTTCGTTAACGATGCGGCGGGCAACGAGCCCGGCGATCTGCACCACGACATAGCTTTTACCGTTCGCTGTATCGATCACCAAGGAATGGCGCTCATTATCGTCACTGGCCTTATCAAGGTCCGCGTTCAGGAAAAGGCCTGGGCGGTAGGCAGTGCGCGTCACCGTGCCGGAGACCGGCGAGCGGTTCACATGGCAATTGAACACATTCATGAAAATACTGATCCGCGGACGGGCCATTTCGCCAAGGCCGAGCTCAGGCGGCGGCGCTGCCTCTGTGATGAGGCTAACCACCCCATCAGCCGGAGAAATAAGCAAACCGTCTCGCGCCGGCGTCAAGCGGTCAGGATCGCGAAAGAAATAGGCGCACCATGCGGTCAAAATCACGCCCAGCCAGCCAAGCGGTTCCCATAGAAGGAAGAGAAGCAAGGTGACAGCGGCAAAAATGAGGATGAACTTGTGCCCTTCTTTGTGAATTGGCACGAGAACAGAGGTGAGTGCGTCCATTGACGGTTCCTAAGCTAGATTGCGCGGCCATGCCGCTCTTTTGCCCACCTTACCGCGACGGCGGCTTCAGGTTAAGCGCTCTCTTAGACCTTTTGGGGTTCGCTTAATGCTTGTGTTTCTGCCGCTTCTTCCAGCTGGCGGTTCCACATATCTGAGTAGGTTCCGCCCAGCCCCAAAAGGTCTCTATGGCTGCCCCGTTCGATGATCTGACCTTTGTCCAGAACCAGGATCTCGTCTGCATCCACCACCGTGGACAGCCGGTGGGCAATGATCAGGGTCGTCCGGTTTTCAGAGATAATGCCGAGTGCCGTCTGTATTTCCCGCTCCGTCGCGCTGTCGAGTGCGGAAGTTGCTTCATCCAGCATCAGGATGGGTGGATTTTTGAGGATGGTGCGAGCAATGGCGACCCGTTGTTTTTCGCCACCAGACAGTTTGAGGCCCCGCTCCCCAACCATCGTGTCAAACCCTCTAGGCAGGTCCGCAATGAAATCCGAGATTTGTGCGAGACGTGCCGCTTCTTCAACTTCCGCGTCCGTGGCATCAGGCCGACCGTAGCGAATATTGTAACGAATGGTGTCATTGAAGAGCACCGTGTCCTGAGGCACGATCCCGATTGAAGCGCGCAGACTGTCCTGGGTGACGCGTGAAATCTCCTGGTTGTCGATGGTGACCGAGCCTTCCTGCACATCATAGAAGCGGTACAGAATGCGGCTGATGGTCGACTTCCCTGCCCCAGATGGCCCAACGAGGGCCACGGACTTACCGGCAGGAACCTCGAAGGAGACGTTCCTCAGAATGCCCCGGTCCGGATCATAGGAAAAAGAGACATCATCGAAGCGGATAGCACCCCCTGAGACTTTAAGCGCCTCAGCGCCGGGTTGATCAACGATTTCGGGTGGCACGGCGATCAGTCCGAACATGGTTTCCATGTCGACCAATGCCTGCCGGATCTCCCGATAGACAGATCCCAGCAGATTGAGCGGCGCCGACAGCTGGATCATGAAGGCATTCACCATGACGAACTCACCAACGGTGAGATCGCCCGCTGCCACACCATAGGCTGCCATCAGCATGAGCGCGATCAGGCCGAAGGTGAAAATGAGCGTCTGCCCCGTATTCAGAACGGACAGCGACGTGGAGGTGCGAATAGCCGCGTCCTCATATCCCTCTATTGCTTTGTCATATCGGCTGCTTTCGTGACGCTCATTGCCGAAATATTTGACTGTCTCGTAGTTGAGCAGGCTGTCGATGGCCTTCGTGTTGGCTTCTGTATCCCGGTCGTTCATTTCGCGGCGAATAGCTGTCCGCCACTCGGTCGCCCAGTAGGTAAACGCGATATAGAACGAAATCACACCGCCGGTGACTGCTGCGTAGCGCCAGTCGAAATTCCACCAGAGAATACCAGCGACAAGCAACAACTCGATGATGGTCGGGAAAATACTGAAAAGAGAAAACCGCAGCAGAAACTCGATCGCCTTGGTGCCGCGCTCAATAATACGGCTTAGGCCGCCTGTCCGGCGTTCCAGGTGGAACCGGAGCGACAAAGCATGAATGTGTTTGAAGGTACGCAGAGCCAATGTCCGCACGGCGTTCTGCCCGACACGGGCAAACAGTCCATCGCGCAACTGAGCCATAGCGATCATCATGATGCGGGCCACACCATACGCCACAACCATGGCCACGGGGACCGCGACCATCGCCGTGGTACTCGTCTCGTCTGTGGTCAGCGCATCGACCGCATCGCGATAGAAAAAGGGTGCATAGACAGTGAATGCCTTCGCCACGAACATGGCGATAAAGGCCAGCACCACCCGCGTGCGCAGATCAACCCTGCCTTCCGGCCATAGAAGCGGCAGCACAGAACGATAGGTACTGGTTGTTTGTGGTGGCAGTGAGAGATTAACCGGCTCGCTCATTGCCCCAATGCGTGGCGTCATGCGCCCTCCTCTGGTGCCCGTTCACTCTATCTCTTCAGATTTTCGCAGAATGCAGAAGAAAACACCCCGGCCTGAGAGACCGGGGTGGGAAACAAGCGTACTCACTATTTAGGGCCTATGCACCTTCGTGCCAAGGGGGCCTTTGCCGCCGGGTCCAAAGGCGCTCAAGTAAGCCCTATTGAGCAGGCGTGGAGAGAACCTGTCCTGGATAGATCAGGTTTGGATCGCGGATCTGGTCCCGATTCGCCTGATAGATTGTCGTATAGCGATAGCCGCTGCCATAGAGCTGGCGAGCAATGTTCCAGAGATTGTTGCCGGGCTGGATGACCACCTGACCCTCAGCGATCTGGCGGCGGACATCTTCTGCCACACCTCGCTCGAAGGGCACCTCAACCCGGGCAGAGACCTGACCATTGGCATCCAGCTGGTCGATCCGCATGGTGTACGTGCCTGGTTCAACTGCGCCGTTCGGACGGAGTTCCCAGCGGCCTTCCCCGTCAGCTACGGCGTCCCCGATCGGTTTGTCGTTCAGGTAGATCCGAACTGTGCTGTTTGGTTCCGTGATACCGGAAATGATGACGTTGCCATTCTCGTCATAGTCGACCGCTTCGAGAACAAGATTTCCCGCATCTGATGGCACACCAGGGCCTTGCAAAACGCGGCTCGCTTTGCCGGGCTCCGCCAACACAACCAATGCCTGTCCACCTTCCTGTTCAGGAACGGAAACGGATACTGACTGGATGGAGTTAATCTCACTGCCGTCTGGGTTGCGTGCGGTGAGCGTGAGCTCCACGTCGCCGGGCGCCAATGGCGTATCCAGAACAATCACCCACTCGCCGCGACCGTCTGCGTCCGTCGTAGCGATGACAGTTCCGTTTCTTTTAAGCGTTATCGTTGCCCGTGGTTCTGAGCGGCCGGCGATCACGGCCATGCCGTCTCGTTCAACACGGACAATGTCGAAGGTCGGAACAGTTTTCTCAGCAACTTCTTCTTTCGGCTGGGTCTGCTGAGACTGGCCTATCTGAGTCGTGGCCACCGTTTCGGTTTCTTCATCCCCGCCCATAAACAGGAACAAAGCGATGATGATGGCGATGATTGCCGCGGCTGCCGCGCCGCCAATGGCTAGGTTTCGCGATGACATTGGCACAGACCCCTCTTTCGGTTTCTTCCGTCTTGGTTATTCTGCCGACTAGTCTACCGGCCCATGCTACCTGGCCTGACGAAAAATGCTTCTCTCGGCCACGCGCATGGTTAATACCTGTTCCGCACTGGGACGCAGGTCACAGTACACAGTGTTCATGACGTTAGAGTGCAAATACGGCACCAATTTGGAGCCCTTCAGACCGAAAAAAGCAGGAGACCGCATGCCCCGCCTAAATGTCTGTGTTTATTGCGGCTCCAGCAAAGGGGACGCGCCCAACTTCTCTGAAATGGCGGAAAGCCTTGGCCGAACCTTTGCTCAAAGTGATGTGGGGCTGGTTTATGGCGGTGGCGGTATCGGCCTTATGGGCATTTGTGCCCGAACGGTGATGGCGGAAGGTGGTCACGTAACCGGCATTATTCCCGATTTTCTGCAGACCAAGGAGATCGCTTACAATGAGGTGAGTGAGCTTCTGGTGGTTGGCTCCATGCATGAGCGCAAACAGAAGATGTTTGATCGCGCCGACGCCTTTCTCGCCCTGCCCGGCGGCATTGGAACACTAGAAGAAGTGATCGAGATGCTCACCTGGGCGCAGCTCGGACGACACAACCGCCCCATCCTCTTTCTCAATCTCAACGGTTTCTGGGATCCGCTGATCGGCCTGTTTGACCATATGATGGATCAAGGTTTCGTTCAGTCGTCAATCCGCGCGCAATATGCGGTTGTAGATCGGGTGGAAGACGTCCTTCCCCGGATTGAAGCCGCGCTCTAATCATCAAACGGCAAACTCTCGCAATTTCCGGCAATTTCTGTGTCTGCAAAGACCGCTGCAACAAATTTCGTTGAATCAATCGTTGAATGATTCAGCGTGGTCAGGTGGTCATGCTCACCGTAGCGATGCGCCTCAACCGTTGATCCCGCAGCACAGGCCTGCTTCACAAAACCCGCCTGCATGCGCAGAGGTGTATCGCGGTCGATGGCGCCAGATCCAACAAACAGAGGTACCGGCAATTTCAAGCTGGGGAACTGCATCTTCCTGAATGCCTCAATCAGGTGTTCCGACGGAGACTGTTTGAACGTCATATTGTACGTAAGCCCCGCCTCTTCGATTTTAGCCCTCATATCCCGATTGCAGATATTAGCGACACCTTGAGCCATCGGCAGCGCCGCGTCAGACACGTAATCTCCGATATTGAAATCTGGATTGATCTGCTGGATCAGCGTCAGAGCCAGGAAGTTGTACCCGAGCATCGGGTCGACCACGTCCTGCGGACGCATCTCGCGCACCGCAACCAGACCTTCCGGGGAAAAGAAAGGAACGCCCGTCGCAACCACACCACGAAGATCAATGTCTGGCGCATAGGTCGGCGCGTGGCCCGCTGTTGCGATGACCGCACCCGCCCCTTGCGACTGCCCCGCGATGACTACTTTATCTGTGAGCGGAAAGTCAGCGGCCTGAACCGCCCGAATAACATCCAAATTGTTGTAGGCTGCTGGACGGGTAGCAAGATATGGATGCGTCCCCATAGTCCCGAGCCCCTGGTAGTCAGACGCGACGATCGCATAGCCCTCTTCGATCCATCGCTTCAGATGCTCCTGATGAAAAGGGACATATCCGGTCCAGGTTGGGGCACAAATGTCTGCGATACCAACCGTGCCATGCGACCATAAAAGCAACGGCCAACCGCCCTCCGGCGGGGTACCTGCTGGAAGAAACAGCGCACCTGAAACGACGATTGGCGTTTCGCCATCCAGGCCGTCGGTGGAGGTGTAGAGTAAGCGAATGTTCTCGGCAGCACTGGGAACGGATTGATGTGCCTCCAAAGGCTCTTGCCGAAGTAATGTTCCCGGCCCTTCAGGAATTTCTCCCTCATAGTGATAGAAGGCAGAGACGCCGCCATCGCCCAGCGTGTAGCGCGTATCTGGTGTTGCGACGGCGGAAGGTTCAACAAGCGCAGAGGTTTCGTTTTCCGTGTCATCCTCAGAGCATCCGAGCAACGCTGCCGCAACTGCAATGACCATCAGTTCTCGTCCAAATCCCATCTCATTCCCCGCCTAACAGTTCTACATCTGATGCAGGTCGACAGGCCCAGCCTAGATAGAAGTATTGCCAACTTGCCCCTCTTCATATCAACGGGTCGAACTCATCGAAAGTTCTATCGCGACGTCGAAATTTTCCTGGTGAAGCCCCGACGGAAAATCATTGGAGGTGGAACCGGAACGTGCGCCCCGGTTCCTGAATTTGCGCAATCAGGCAACAGCCTCAAGCTTCACTTCACCTTCGCTCAGAAAGCAGGACTTGGTGAAGAGCGACAGGTCGAGCGGATTGGGTGTACGCACGTCTGCCAAAGTTGGAAGGTCATCTGCCGCCAACTCATATTTCCGGTCAATCTGAGAGATCAGAATGATGATGTGACCGACCTCGTTGGCGAACCTTCTTAACGCCTCAATCTGCTGATTGATCTCTGGGCTACTCCGGCGTTGATCCAGGATCTGCAGATAGTCGATAGCAACCACCGTGCCGCGCGGCTTCTCTTTTAGCCGGTCGACGATGTAGTGCGCGTCGATGTCGTCAGATGTATCGACGAGCAGTGCCGCACCCAGTTTTTGCGGGCCACTGCCAATGGATTGCAGGCGATGAGCTACGTCTTCTTCGTTGTAATCCAGCGTGAAAAATGCGCCCTCTGCACCGTCCTTGATGGCTTCGGTAATGATCTCAAGCGCCATCAGGGTCTTGCCATGTTCCGGCCGGGCCCCCAGCAGCACCAGATCTCCTGGCTGCAGTCCTGACAAAATGTGAGAAGCGGGACGCTCTGAAGCATAGCGGCTAGCAAGAAGACTCCAACTGGTGAAGCCTTCTTCTTTGGCAACCTGGTTGAGTGCTTCGTTAAGCGGGACGCCGGTTTTGCGCGCCAGCAGTTTTGCCTGACGCTTTAGTCGATAGATTGGGACAGTTAGTCTCATACGAGAACCTCCTATTGCGAGCGGTCTTCACAATCCCTCCTTATGCGCATGCTCGAACAGATGGTTCGATGAGTTGGGTACCCTACATGTGCAATGCTTCCCCAATGGAGGGGGGAGGCTCGGGCCAAGCCTTAGAAGGAGGCTAGGCCCGTCAGGCAGACAGATCAATTGATTCGTATCTGGAGAGTTCTACGTTGACCGCGCGACACGGCGGAGTTCCCGCTCGCGCCGCCAGGTGTCCCAGCTGAAGAGTGCGAGACCCGCCCAGATGAGACCGAAAGTCACAAGATGGGTTTCGGTCAGCGCTTCACCGTACATCCATACGGCGATCACCAGTTGGACGGTCGGCGCCAAATATTGCATGAGACCCAAGGTCGCGAGGCGAATGCGCTGTGCCCCATAGTTGAAGAGGAAGAGCGGGATGACTGTCATGGGACCCGCCAGCATCAGCAGGAAGACAGTCCAAGAGCCTTCATGCATGAGAGCTGTTCCCGCGCCGCTTTCCATGAAGGCCAGATAGCCTATGGCAAACGGCAATAGGATGATCACCTCAATGGCGAGCCCTTCAAGGGGGTCAACCTTCGTGATTTTGCGCAGATATCCGTAGATCGCAAAAGTTACGGCGAGAAAGAGCGATATCCACGGGACCTCGCCAAAATCAATGGTCATGATGAGGACGCCAATCGCTGCCAGCACAACAGCTGCGATCTGCGGCCTCGTCAGTTTTTCCGACAGAAAGGCAACACCAATCAACACGCTGATGAGCGGGTTGATGTAATAGCCTAGGCTCGTTTCCAGCACCCGCTCTTCATTGATCGAATAGATGAAGACAAACCAGTTGGTGCCGATGATCAGGCTTGTCGCGGTCAGAGTCAGGAGCAGCCGCTTGTTCGTAAGTGCCGCAACAAAGGCGGCCCGGCGTCTAAACAGAAAGATCAGCCCCACTGTCAGGAGCACGCTCCACAGCGTGCGGTGTGCCAGAACCTCGTAGGCCGACACGTGGGTGAGCTGTTTGTAGAAAATAACGGTCAGGCCCCAGAAGGCATACCCAGACGCTGCGCCGATACCGCCCAAAAGGGCCTCACGGCCAACATCCTTCTCCGAATTTGTACTCACCCCAGCTCACCATGTTCGGAAGCCCAGCTGAGCGGGCTTCCGCTTTAGCGTCGGGCTGAAAATCAGGACTCAAGTTCAGGCAAAGGTCCGAAGAAACCATAGACTTTCGAAATCATGCCGTCATCGTTCGTCATGCACATATCGAATCCGGTCATGACCAATTCGCCTTTACTATGTATAGCCCAATTGTAGCGATACAAGCCGTTGTGTGAGTCTACGCCGCTGGCTCGAGAGTTCACGGCGTCTGGTACAATTTCCGTCCGAAACTCGTGGACCATCTCAACGAATGCATCAATGCCCGTCACGTCCTTACTTGGATCGAGAAAATGCACGTCTGGTGCCACCGCCTTTTCAAGGTGCCCACGAACCTTGGACAGATCGTGTTCGTTCCAAGCTGCCAGCATGTGGTCGAAGTTTTCGGGGTAATTGCTCATCAATTCTCTCCAATAAGATAAAAACCGACTGTCTGTCGGTTTTACCTCCACCAAAGATTGGTGTAAAGTGATTTTATGGCGACTCAATCAGAACGACGTACCGCGACACGCGCGTCCCTTATCAGCTCAGCCGAAAAACTCTTTGTGACCCAAGGGTTTGAGGGAACATCCACCGACGACATCCTGGCCGCCGCCGGGGTAAGCAGGGGCGCGATGTACTATCATTTCCCCACGAAACGGGATGTGTTCGAAGCCGTGTTCGTCGCCACATCTGATGGGGCCATCCTGCGATCGGGCCGGGCCGCGAAGAAATCAGACTCGCCTCTGGAGAGCCTCATCAATGCCTGCCTCTCCTGGCTGAAGGAAGTCCGCAAACCCCAAATCGCCACGATCCTGATTGATCAGGCGCCTCAGGTGCTGGGCTGGGAACGGGCACGAGACCTGGAGGCTGAAACAAGCCTTGGCCTCATGACGGCGGGGCTCAAAGCGGCGAATGAAGCCGGCGAGATCGACGTACCGTCAATTGAACTATCGGCACGCTTTCTGAATGCTGTCCTTGCGGAGGCTGCGTTGGTGGCATTGCACAGCAGCCGACGGGTGCCTCAAAGCGAATTGGAAGCCTCCATCCGGCACTTCATCGGCAGCCTGTCTGCTAAACCCTAGCTGGATCAGCTCCCAGGCTGTTTGAGCGTTGCCTGACTGTCGGACGTGAGCGGCGCAGGCGCATCATCTCGCAACAGCTTGTAGGTGATGCTGTCCGTCAGGGCCTGGAAGGAGGCATCCACAATGTTGGGGGAAACGCCGACAGTGAACCAGCGGGTGCCGTCGGCATCTGCACTTTCGATCAGCACGCGAGTGACCGCTTCTGTGCCCCCAGTGAGGATACGCACCTTGAAGTCCACGAGACGGATTTCATCGATATAGGACTGATATTTTCCTAGGTCCTTGCGCAGCGCTTCATCGAGAGCGTTGATAGGGCCGTTCCCTTCGCCGACAGAGATGAACTGTTCCCCATCCACCACGACCTTCGCCGTTGCTTCGGAAACCGTGACCAACTCTCCCACCGCGTTGTAGCGACGCTCGATAAGCACGCGGAATGAGTTGACGGTGAAATATTCCGGGACCTGGCCCAGCATGCGACGCGCAAGAAGCTCAAAGGATGCCTCAGCGCCGTCATAGGAGTAGCCGAGATATTCCCGCTCCTTTACTTCATCAAGCAAACGGTTGATACGCGAGTCTTTGCTGTCCACATCGATGCCCGCAGCCTCAAGCTGAGCTAGAACGTTCGACCGGCCAGACTGATCTGAGACAGAGATGTGGCGTTTATTGCCCACACTCTCCGGCTCCACATGTTCGTAAGTCGCCGGGTTTTTCATGATGGCTGATACGTGAATGCCCGCCTTTGATGCAAAGGCGCTCTCGCCAACATAGGGCGCGTATCGATCCGGTGCGCGGTTCAGCAATTCATCCAGTGTGCGTGACACATGGGTAATGTCCTTGAGCTGCTCTTCCGTGACACCGATTTCAAAGCGATCCGCATATTCCGGCTTCAAGAGGAATGTTGGGATGAGCGAGACCATATTGGCGTTGCCGCAGCGCTCGCCCAATCCATTCAAGGTACCCTGCACCTGACGCACGCCGGCGCGCACAGCAGCAAGTGTGTTTGCCACAGCGTTCTCTGTGTCATTGTGACAATGAATGCCAAGCCGGTCTCCAGGGAAGTCCTTCGTGAGATCCGTCACGATCTGTTCCACCTCGTTGGGCAGCGTGCCGCCATTCGTGTCACAGAGGATCGCCCAGCGTGCGCCTTCGTCAAGCGCAGCCTTTACGCAGGCCCGTGCATAATCCGGATTGGCTTTATAGCCATCGAAGAAGTGCTCGCAGTCGATCATGGCCTCGCGGCCCCGCGCGATAATCGCACGTACGCTGTCTGTGATGGTCTCCAGGTTTTCGTCATTGGTGATGCCCAGCGCCACATCCACATGGAAATCCCAGCTTTTAGCGACAAGGCATACCGCCGAGGCTGAGCTGTCGAGAATGGCAGCAAGGCCCGGGTCATTATCCGCAGACCGCCCTGCCCGTTTGGTCATGCCAAACGCGGTAAAGGTCGCGTGCTTCAGCCCGGGATCGGTGGAGAAGAAATCCGTATCCGTGGGGTTAGCCCCGGGGTAACCGCCTTCGACATAGTCGAGCCCGAGCTTGTCCAGAAGGCTCGCAATGAGCTTTTTGTCCTCGACAGAGAAGTCGACGCCTTGCGTCTGCGCGCCGTCGCGCAATGTCGTGTCGAAGAGGTAAAGCCGTTCTTTGCTCATTTTCTTGTTCCAAGTTTCGGCAAAAACATGCCGTCCGTTCCTGCGTTGCCGCCGGCCGGTTCTTTACGTCTGGATTTCTGAAGAAAACGTGCTCGAACGGCGGCGGCCAATGCTATTAGCCGCTGATAATCAGACCCTTAATAATGATCGCGTTGATGATATTCATCGGATCGGTCTCGCCGTTAATGCCTAAATTCAAGCCTTTTGTCCGCCCAAACGAGCCAAAGCCCGCTCGCGCCCGAGAAGAGGTAGCAGGTTTGCGAGCTCAGGTCCATGGCGAAGGCCGGTGAGCGCCAGTCTGAGTGGCATGAAGAGCCCCTTGCCTTTGCGGCCAGTCTCTTCCTTGAGTGTGGTTGTCCAGGTCTTCCAGGTGGTTTCATCCCAGGGCTCAGCGGGCAGAGCAGCCGCTGCTGCCGTGATGAAGCCAGCATCGTCGGCTTCGATAACCGGCTCAACCGGACCGTGAGCGACGTGCCACCATTCAGCCACCCCGTCAAAGAGAGTGAGGTTAGGACGTACCGCGTCCCAGAACTCCGCCCCACCGTCTATACCGCGCTCTGACAGCCTGTCAGCAACATCGGCGAAGGGTGTCATATGCATAAGGGCTGCATTGACACGCTCCAGCTCCTTCATATCAAACCGGTGACCGGAGCGGCCCACTTCACCCGGGTCAAACTCATCGGCCAGCAATTGCAGATCAGATCGTGCGACCGCCGCGTCAGAGGTGCCGAGTTTCGCCAGGAAAGAGGTGACGGCCATGGGTTCAAATCCGGCCTCGCGGAGCGCCTCGATTGAATATTCACCGCGCAGGCGTTTGGAAAGCGGCTGGCCTTCTTCATTCAACAGGAGTGAGTGATGTCCGAAGCGGGGCGGTTCTGCGCCCAGCGCCCGGAACACCTGAACCTGTGCGCCGGTATTGGTCACGTGGTCTTCGCCTCGGACGATATGGGTGATGTCCATATCGATGTCGTCAACCACGCTTGGCAGCGTATAGAGGTAAGACCCGTCGCCGCGAATGAGGATCGGGTCAGACAGGCTCTTCGTGTCGACCTTAACCGGGCCCAGGAAGAGATCATCGAACTCAACCACTTCCGGGTCGAGCTTGAAGCGCCAATGGGGCTCACGCCCTTCTGCTTCGAAAGCTGCTTTCTCTTCATCTGTCAGATTGAGTGCTGCGCGGTCATAGACAGGCGGAAGCTTTCGGCCCAACTGGCGTTTGCGTTTGCGATCAAGTTCATCCGGGGTTTCATAGCAGGGATAGAGGCGTCCCTCGGCTTTCAGCTTTTCAACCGTCTCCGCATAGCGATCAAACCGGTCTGACTGGCGAAATGTCTTGTCGTGCGTCAGGCCGAGCCAGGCCATATCCGCAACGATCTTGTCGGCATATTCCTGGGTCGAGCGTTCTGTATCCGTATCATCCAGGCGCAGAATGAAGGTGCCACCTTCCTTCTTTGCAAGCAGCCAGTTGAACAAGGCCGTACGCACATTGCCGACATGGATGGTGCCCGTAGGGCTCGGCGCAAATCTAAGACATGCAGTCATGATGTTCCTTACCGCGCGTCGCGATAACCGTTGGTGATGGGATAGCGGCGGTCCCGCCCGAAATTACGCGATGTGATCTTCACGCCAGGCGCTGCCTGTCTGCGCTTGTACTCAGCAATATAGAGCAGATGCTCGATGCGTTTTACAAGATCTCTGTCATGACCCCGTTCGACGATCTCCGCGAACGGCATTTCTTTTTCGACCAGGCATTCGAGAATGTCATCAAGCACCTCGTATGGCGGTAACGAGTCTTCATCCTTCTGGTCTTCGCGAAGTTCAGCCGAGGGAGGCTTGGTGATGATGTTGACCGGGATCACTTCACCGTTAGGTCCCATCGCAATGTCCGGCTTGTTCTCGTTCCGCCAGCGACAGAGCGCGAACACCTGAAGCTTGTAGAGATCCTTGATCGGGTTGTACCCGCCATTCATGTCGCCATAGAGCGTGGCATAGCCGACAGATACTTCCGACTTGTTGCCGGTTGTCACAACCATGCTGCCAAACTTATTGGACAGCGCCATGAGGATGGTGCCGCGGGTTCGCGACTGAAGATTTTCCTCCGTCGTGTCTGACTGTGTGTCAGCAAACATAGGATCAAGTGCTTCAAGGAAACCCTTCACTGGCCCTTCAATAGGCACACTGTCATAGCGGACACCAAGTGCTGCCGCGCACTGCTCCGCATCGCTCACACTTTCATCGGCTGTGTATTTGTAAGGCAGCATGACGCAATGAACTTTATCCGCGCCCAGCGCGTCCACCGCCATGGCAGCACAGATGGCGGAATCGACGCCACCCGAAAGACCCAGCACCACACCCGGAAACCGGTTCTTGGTGACATAGTCGCGGAGGCCCAAAACGCAGGCGCTGTATATGGCTTCGTCCCCATCCGGGATTTTCGCTGAGCTTTCCGTTGCGCAGACCCAACCAGCCCCCTCACGGGACCAGGTGGTGACCAGGACACTTTCTGTCCAGGCGGGCATTTGCGACGCCAAGGAAAGGTCGCTGTTCAAGACGAAGGAAGCGCCATCGAACACCAGTTCGTCCTGTCCGCCAATCTGATTGAGATAGACCAGCGGAAGACCGGTCTCATTGATCCGCGCAACACAGTGCTGCATGCGCGCGTCATGTTTCTCCGTATCAAAGGGCGAGCCATTTGGAACAAGAAGCATCTCAGCGCCGGTTTCTTCAAGACATTCGGTCACATCTTCAAACCAGATGTCTTCGCAGACCGGTACTCCTAAGCGCACGCCTCTGAAAGGTAATGGCCCGGGCATGCTGCCTGCAGCGAAGACACGAGGCTCATCAAACACACCATAGTTTGGCAGATGGACCTTATGGCGCTTGCCCACAATCTCGCCGCCATCGATCAGCACCATGGAATTGTGGAGGCCTGTCTCTTCGCGAGAAGGTGCACCAATGAGATAGCCCGGGCCGCCGTCAGTAGTATCCTTTGCAAGCTCCGCGAGCGCTTCGTCCACCGCCAGCTGGAACGAGGGCTTCAACACCAGATCTTCAGGCGGATAACCGATCAGGAAAAGCTCTGGGAACATGATCAGATCTGCGCCTTCTGCCGCAGCGTCAGCACGCGCGGCCCGGGCTTTGGCCATATTGCCGGCAATATCGCCCACGGTTGGGTTCAACTGGGCGAGGGCTATTTTCAACTGATCGGTCATGGGTAAAGGCTTCAGACTCAACTCTCTGTCAGATTGGAGACGTGTTTCTAGCTTGCTGTTCGTACATGAACAATAGGGACCACAAATTACGTAACGAATATGGGGTTTTACAGGTGGTGCATCCCCCCCTCCCTGTCTATATGCTGGCGGCAACAAACATTAAAAATGGGGAGAAATAGGATGGCTGAGACAGCAAATCGCCAGATCCTGCTGGTGGAAACACCCAAGGACAAGCTTGGTTCAGAACACTTCAAGATGGCTGAAACAACGGTGCCCACTCTCTCAGATGAGGGCACTCTTCTGCTGCGGACCCATTATATCTCCCTTGATGCTGCAAACCGGGCATGGATGCAGGGCGCAACCTATCGCGACGCGGTGGAATCGGGCCAGGTGATGGCCGGTGGTGCCATTGCAGAGGTGATTGAGAGCAAGTCGTCCGACTTCTCGGCTGGTGACCTCGTCTTCGCTGACACAGGCTGGCAGGATTATGCAGTGGTTCCCGCAAAGGCCGCGCAGAAGGTGCCTTCCATGGAGCCAAAGACGCATCTTTTGAGCGTTTATGGCGTTGCCGGGCTCACCGCCTATTTCGGCCTTTTGAACTGTGCGACACCAAAAGCAGGCGAAACCATTCTGGTTTCCGCCGCTGCGGGCTCTGTAGGAACACTGGTCGGTCAGATCGCCAAGGCTGCTGTACCCGACTGCACCGTGATCGGCATAGCCGGCACAGATGAGAAATGCCAATGGCTGAAAGACGAGCTCGGCTTCGATGCAACGGTGAATTACAAGACCGAGCCAGTCTTCAAAGCTCTGAAAGCCGTCGCGCCGCAGGGCATTGACGTTTATTTCGACAATGTTGGCGGCGACATTCTGGAAGCGGCCCTCTTCCGCATGAACAATTTCGGGCGGATCGCCTGTTGTGGTGCCGTCTCGCAATATGATGGTGCGCCACCCTCTGCTGGTCCGCGTGGTGTTCCCGGCCTCATCGTCACCAAGCGCCTGAACCTGCGCGGCTTCATCATGTCCGACTTCCCCAATGAACGGGAAAAGGCGCTCAAAGACCTGGAAGGCTGGGTTGCTGAAGGCAAGATCAAGGTGCAGGAAGACATTATTGACGGGCTTGAGAATACGCCCGCAGCATTGATTGGTCTTCTTGCCGGTGAGAACCGTGGCAAACGCATGGTCAAAGTGATCTAGGCAAGTTCACGTGAGCGCCCGACCCAATTTCCTGATCTTTATGCCGGACCAGCTACGCGCCGATTGCGTCGGTGCGTTTGGCAACACGGTTGTGCAAACGCCTCATTTGGATGCGTTTGCGAATCAGGGTGTGAAGTTCACCAACGCCTTCTCTCAAAACTCCGTCTGCAGCCCGAGCCGGGTCTCCATGTTCACCGGCTGGTATCCGCATGTGCGGGGCCACCGGACTCTCACCCATCTCATTAAGCCTTGGGAACCCAATCTCCTGAAGCTCCTGAAGGATGGCGGGTACAATGTGGCCTGGGCAGGTGCCCGCGGCGATACATTTGCGCCGGGCGTACTTGAGGAAAGTACTGACTTTCACGGCTTCACCACCTACCCCTCCATGTTTTTTGAATTTGACAAAACACCGCGCGAGGGTGCGCTCGCGCGGGCTTTCTATCATGGCGAACGCAAAGGCAAGGATGGAACCGGTGACGGACCATTCCTTGATCTTGATGAAGCCAATCTACAGACCGCCATTCAATGGCTGGAAGATGCGCCCGAGGCCCCATGGGTTCTGTTCATCGCTCAGATTTTTCCACACCTGCCTTTTGAAGTAGAAGAACCCTTTTTCAGTCTGCATGATCGTGCGGACATGCCCAGGCGCGCGCAGGCAGACCTATCGACAAAACCCCGGTTCATGCAGAAGCTCAAAGAGACCCATGGTCGTGACCGCCTTAGTGACGATGAATGGAAAGAGATTGTCGCCACCTATTACGGCATGATTTCGCGCATTGACGCCCAATTCGGGCGGCTGATGGATGCGCTGAAAACCAGCGGTCAGGCTGACGATACGATGACGCTCTTCTTCACGGACCATGGCGAATATGCAGGCGACTTTGATCAGGTGGAAAAGTGGACCAGTGGGTTGGACGATTGCCTGGTGCGCAATCCGCTCATTATTGGCGGGCCTGGCGTCTCAGAAGGCGGCACGGCGGAGACCATGGTGGAGATGGTCGATCTTCTCCCCACCCTGCTCGACTATGCAGGGATTGAGGCGAACCACACCCATTTCGGCAAGAGCCTCAAACCGGTTCTTGCCGATCCGACAACGCCCCACCGTGAGCTTGCTTTTTCAGAGGGGGGCTACACGAGAGATGAAGCCGATCTCGTTGAACAGGCCGACTTTCCTTATGACCTCAAAGCCGGTCTGCAACAGGAAGACCCTACTTTTGCCGGCAAATCTATTTCCGCTCGGAGCCAGGACTGGACCTATATTTATCGATTGTATGAGAGTGATGAGTTTTACGACCGGACGCACGATCCGTTGGAGGAACACAACCTCATCAACGACCCTACGCACCAAACAATGATCCGGGACATGAAAGACCATATCCTCAACTGGATGGTTGAAACCGCAGACGTCATTCCCTGGGAAACAGATCCAAGAAACTGAACAAACCAACTAATTACCAACCTAACAGGAGACAGATATGTCAAACATGATCAGCAAAGAGGTTCAGCTGGCTGCACGGCCAGATGGCGAGCCAAAAGACAGTGATTTCCAGATCGCCGAGGTGGCGGTTGCGGCACCCGGCGCTGGCGAGTTTCTCGTTCAGAACCTCTGGATGTCCGTCGACCCCTATATGCGCGGTCGCATGATGGACCGGGAAAGCTATGTGCCTCCGTTCCAGATTGGCGAAACCATGGATGGCGGCTGCATAGGTAAGGTCATCGAGTCCAATAATGAAAACTTTGCCGTTGGCGACTATGTGAACTCCATGAATGGCTGGCGCGAGCTTTATGTGACCGATGGAGCCATGGTGAACAAGATCGACCCTGCCATGGGGCCCATTGAAGCAAACCTTGGCACGCTCGGCATGCCTGGCATGACAGCCTATGCTGGCCTCTTCAAAGTCGCTGGCCTGAAAGACGGCGAGAATGTCTTCGTCTCAGCAGCCTCAGGTGCTGTGGGTGCTGTGGTCTGCCAGCTTGCGAAAGCGCATGGCTGCTATGTGGTGGGTTCTGCTGGGTCTGACGATAAGTGCAAATGGCTTGAAGACGTGGCCGGCATCGACAAGGCGATCAACTACAAGACCTGTGGCGATCTTGATGCTGCCGTCCGAGATGCGTTCCCGAAAGGCATTGATGTCTATTTCGAAAATGTCGGTGGGGCACATCTGCAGGCGGCCATCAACTATATGAATCCGCATGGACGCGCAGCACTTTGCGGCATGATCGAGCAGTACAATGACAAAGAGCCGCGTCCCGGTCCGAACAATCTCATTCAGATTGTCGGCAAGAGCCTGAAGCTTGAAGGCTTCATCGTCTCCAACCATCTCGACATTATTCCGGACTTCTATGCTGAAATGGCGAAGCTCATTGGCAGCGGCAAGATGAAGACCGAGCAAACTGTAGAAGAAGGTATTGAGAACGCGCCTAAGGCATTCCTCAATCTCTTCTCTGGTGCTAATTTCGGCAAGATGCTCGTGAAGATCAGCAACGATCCGTCTGCATAACCCGGCTGGCTTTTCGCCATCCCCATTGCTAAAATTTATGGCCCGGCGGCATCTGCTGCCGGGTTGTCTTTTGGAGGAAACGACTGTGCCGACGACGAACCAACGCTGGGTGCTTGCATCCCGACCTGAGGGAAAACCCGCTCCTGAAAACTTTCGGTTGGAGGAGGTCGAAATTGCTAATCCGGGTGAGCATGAACTTCTCATACAGGCGAAGTACATCTCCATTGATCCAGGCATGCGGTCACGCCTTTCTGCTGACAGCTACGCCGCGGCCCTGCAGGTTGGAGAAGTCATCGAAGGAGCGATGGTGGGCGAGGTCGTTCAGTCAAACAATGAGAAGTTCGCTGTTGGCGATCTGGTCACTGGCGGCTTTGGCTGGCAATCCCATGCGCTTTCTAACGGTCGAGGACTGGCGAAGCTTGATGCCTCTATGTTCCAGGGGCCACTCCGTGTCACTGCGGCCATCGGCGTGCTCGGCATTCCCGGCCTCACCTCCTATTTTGGCCTTCAGGATTTAGGCCAGCCCAAAGAAGGCGAAACAGTTCTGATTTCTTCTGCAGCTGGCCCCGTCGGTGCCACGGCTGGTCAGATCGCAAAAATGAAGGGATGTCGTACGGTTGGCATCGCGGGCTCTAAAGAGAAATGCGCCTACGTTACGGGCGAGCTCGGATTTGATGCCTGCATCAACTACAAGGAAGTGGCCAATCTGGAGGATGCCATCAAAGGCGCCTGCCCAGATGGTGTTGACATCTATTTCGACAATGTGGGCGGCGAGATGCTGGATGCAGCCATTGCCAATACAAATGAGCGTGCAAGGATCATCATCTCTGGTGCCGTATCGGAATATAACAAGGCGGAGCCTCGTGGCATTCGCAACACGCTGCGCTTCATCACCCACCGTTTGCGGATGGAAGGGCTTGTTGTGTTTGACTATTTCAAGCAGTTCCGCGATGCCCAGGCTGAAATGGGCGGCTGGATTATGCAAGGCAAGCTGATCTATACCGAAGACATTAGCGACGGTCTGGAAACTGCGCCGGCTGCTTTCGCTGGATTGTTTGAAGGCGAAAACTTCGGGCGGCGGCTTGTCAAAGTGAGTTGATTTACTCACGAAAAGTTCAATTTCCTTCAGTACCGCTTCCTTCCTGTCTGTGAAAAAGTCTCAAGACATTCACGATATGAGGGCGCGATCATGCAATCAGTGAAAGAACGTTATTCGGCGGCAGCTTTCGAGCGGGAAGAAGCTCTGTGTTGTCCCGTCGACTATGACCCGAAATATCTGAAGATCATTCCACAGGAAGTCCTGGACAGAGACTATGGCTGCGGGGATCCGTCTACCTATGTGCGGTCTGGCGAAACGGTTTTGGACCTTGGCGCAGGGGGCGGCAAGATCTGCTTTATCGCCGCACAGATTGTAGGACCTGAGGGCAAAGTCATCGGCGTTGACGTGAATGACGACATGCTCGAGCTCTCCAGAAGCGCACAGCCCACCGTCGCGGAACAGCTCGGCTATGACAATATCGAGTTTCGTCATGGACGGATCCAGGATCTAAAGACGGATCTTGATGCATTGGATCATTGGCTCAGCGCACGGCCTGCAAAATCTGCCGCTGACTATAAAAACCTTGAGGCACATCTCGCCACAAGTCGACAGACACAACCTCTCATTGCCAGTGACAGCATCGACGTGGTGGTTTCTAACTGCGTACTCAATCTCGTGTCTGACGAAGAAAAACCTCAACTGTTTCGCGAAATCTTCCGGGTACTGAAGCCTGGTGGGCGTATTGCGATTTCAGACATTGTTTCTGACAAGGACTCGCCTGAACATCTCAAAAATGATCCAGACCTCTGGAGTGGCTGCATTAGCGGCGCGCTCACTGAGAAAGGCTTTGCCGACGCGCTTTCTGAGGCTGGTTTCGCGGGCGTGACGCTCGACAAGCTTGAGCAGACGCCCTGGCAGGTTGTCGAAGCGATTGAATATCGGTCCGCAACCTATGTGGCTCACAAGCCTGCTCTAGCGACCTCTGACGAAGAAGAGATGGACGTTATCTATACAGGCCCCTGGGAACAGGTCACTGATGAAACGGGCCTGACATATGAGCGCGGTGCCCGGACAAAAGTCAGCGGCTCAGATGCCGACCGGCTGCGCAGCGGTGCGTATGCGGGACATTTCGTCATCTTTGGCGACGAAGAAGACGGCAATAGCTGCTGCTAACAAAAAAGGCGGGCCAGTCTGGACTGGGCCCGCCTCTTCTAAATCGCTCGCTTGCCGTCAGATGGAAACCACCTTGTTTTCCGGCGTACGGCTGTCACGCTCTTTTTTCAAGCCTTCGGAGATCATGAAGGCAAGCTCCAGCGACTGACTGGCATTCAGGCGCGGATCGCAATGGGTGTGGTAGCGATCCGACAGATCCTCTTCGCCGATGGCCTGAGCCCCGCCCAAACATTCAGTCACGTTCTGGCCAGTCATCTCGAAATGGACGCCACCTGCATGGGTTCCAAGATCGCGGTGCACACTCATGAATTGCTGCACTTCCGCAAGCACCCGGTCAACAGGGCGGGTTTTGTAGCCGGTTGAGGCCTTGATCGTGTTGCCGTGCATCGGGTCACAAGACCAGACAACCTTGCGGCCTTCTTTCTCAACCGCCTGAATGAGCGTCGGGAGATGTTTTTCAACATTCTCCGCGCCGAAGCGGCAGATAAGCGTCAAGCGTCCGGCTTCATTCTCCGGGTTCAGCGCATCGATCAGGCGGAGCAGATCGTCGGGCTCCATCGAGGGGCCGCACTTCATGCCGATCGGGTTTTTGACACCCCGGCAGAATTCCACATGGGCATGGTCCGCCTGGCGCGTGCGATCGCCAATCCAGAGCATATGAGCTGACGTGTCGTACCAGTCGCCGGAGGTTGAATCGACGCGGGTCATCGCCTGCTCATAGCCCAGCAGCAAAGCTTCGTGGCTCGTGTAGAACGACGTTGTCTGCAGCTGCGGCACGGTGTTCGCATCAATGCCGCAGGCCCGCATGAAGTCGAGCGCTTCAGTGATACGCTGCGCCACGTCTTCGTAGCGCTTCTTGCCCTCGCCTTCTCCAACAAAGCCGAGTGTCCAGCGATGCACATAGTCGAGGTCCGCATATCCGCCTGTCGCGAAAGCCCGGATGAGATTCAGCGAAGCCGCTGACTGGCTGTAGGCCTGCAGCTGACGGCGCGGATCAGGAATACGCGCTTCTTCTGTAAACTCGATGCCGTTGATGATGTCACCGCGGTAGCTTGGCAGCGTCACATCACCAATCGTTTCATTATCCGACGAGCGAGGTTTTGCAAACTGACCGGCAATCCGTCCCACTTTTACAACGGGGACCGCAGCGGCATAGGTGAGCACCACCGCCATCTGCAACAGCACGCGGAAAGTGTCACGAATATTGTCTGGGTGGAATTCAGCGAAGCTTTCAGCGCAATCACCACCCTGCAGCAGGAACGCACGCCCTTCGCAAACTTCGGCCAAATCCTTCTTCAGGTTTCGGGCTTCGCCTGCAAAGACGAGCGGAGGCGATTTCGCAAGGGTCGCTTCTACGTCAGACACCACAGCTGCATCTGGATAGGTCGGGACCTGGAGAATAGGCTTCTCTCTCCAGCTTGTAGGGGACCAATTTTTCGATGCGCTGCCGTCTGGCATGGCTAACCTCTTGTAATAAAGCACTTATTCGCAAACCTTCCCTCGCATCAATCCATCCACTCCACGCAAATCGCGGGATTTAGGAGGGTGTGCTCGGAAGGCGGGATGTTATAGGCCCAATCAGTTCCAATGAAAAGGCTAAGTGCTTGAGATGGTTAGTTCCTTTGGGCAATTCAATCGCGTTCACCTGCCTGTGAAATGCTTACCCAGCCATTCCCTCAGCCCAGCGCTTCTGCATTTCAGCTGGTGAAACATCCTCGGTCTGGGTTGCAACGAACCAAGTATGACCAAATGGGTCTTGCAACATGCCGCTCCTATCGCCAAAAAACTGGTCTTTGACCGGGCGGAGCTCGACGCCACCTGCCTCAATTGCGCCAGCGAAAACGCTGTCCACGTCGTCTACATAGATATGCAGCTTAACCGGTGATCCACCGAGAGTTTCCGGCGATATGGCACCAAAATCGGGGTATTCGTCGGACAGCATCAGCGTCGACCCGCCCAGTGCCAGTTCAGCATGTCCAATTCGCCCATCAGCCGGATCTTCGAGACGATATTTTTCAACCGCGCCAAAGGCTCGGGTGTAGAAGTCGATTGCCGCTGCACCGTTTCGAACCGCGATATAGGGCATCAGACCGTGGGTGGTGGCATTGGTCATGATTGTTCTCCTTGCCAGAACCATTAAATTACGTTACGTAGTGTTTCATAATGATTGACAGAGTCAAGAGCGAAAAACCAAAACGCGGGCGGCCTCGCAGCGAGACTGCACGTCGAGCGATCCTTGATGCTGCAGCAGGCCTGTTGGAAGAAGGCGGGATATCCGCGGTAACGATGGAAGCCGTTGCAGCCCGCGCCAAAGTGGGAAAGCCGACGATTTACCGATCCTGGCCCAATGCGCAGGCACTCGCCATGGCCACCCTTATGGAAGCGGACACAGCGGTGACGAATGTTCGCGAAACCGCGTCTCCCTTGGCAGATCTGGAGCGACAGCTTCTGAAAGTGGTGGATAAATTCGCGACCAAACGCGGCGGCCAGGTTCGGCTTATGCTTGCGGCAGCGGAGCAAGATAGTGAAATTGCCAAAGGGTTCCGCAATCAGGTGATCCTGAAAAGCCGCGTTGAAGGACATGACCTTTTGACCCGCTCGATTGCTGCCGGAGACATTCGTGCGGATGCGGATATCGAGATCGCCCTCGACATGATTTATGGCCCGCTCTTCTATCGCGTGCTGATCGGGCACCTGCCGCTCGATGAAACGTTCGCCAAAGGGCTACTTAGAGAAGTGCTCCGCGGCCTGCAGCGAGCAGATTAATCAGCCGCTTTTAGTTCTGGGGCGACCCATTTCTCTTTCATGGTGACCAGTTCTTCCGCCGCCGTTGGATGCACCGCAACAGTCATATCAAACTGGGCTTTTGTAGCGCCCATGGTGACGGCGATGCCGATGGCCTGGATCATCTCACCTGAGTGCGGACCGATTATGTGACAGCCCACAACTTTATCCGTCGCGGTATCGACGATGATTTTCATCATAGTCTGTTCGTCGCGACCAGATAGAGTGTGTTTCATGGCTCTGAACTTTGATTTGTAGATATCAATCTCAGAGAATTCCGCACGGGCCTGTTCTTCTGTGAGCCCCACAGTCCCAATCTCGGGCTGGGAGAATACGGCTGTCGGAATGATGGAGTGATCCACGGCTTGGGGGTTATTGTTAAACACGGTCTCGGCGAAGGCTGCGCCTTCGCGGATCGCGATCGGAGTCAGGTTTGCGCGGTCGGTAACATCGCCCACAGCGTAAATGTTTTCCACATTCGTCTGAGAATATTTGTCGACGATGATTTCGCCTTTACGACCCGTCTTGATGCCAACTTCTTCCAGGCCCAGACCCCTGGTGTTGGGGTCACGACCAATCGCAAACATGACGAGACCGGTGTCCAAAACCTCGCCGTTGCTCAGATGCGCTTTGTAGCCGTCCCCTGACTTTTCAATTTCGGTGAAGACGGTACCGGTGATCACCCGAATGCCCTTTTTCTCCATCTCTTCATGAAGGGTGGCACGTAAATCATCGTCAAAGCCGCGCAGAATTTCTTCGCCGCGATAAAGCAGCGTCGTCTCAAGGCCAAGACCATTGAAAATACCCGCGAACTCAACGGAGATATATCCACCACCCGCAACAATCACCTTCTTGGGCAATTCATCCAAATGGAATGCTTCATTGGAGGTAATGGCGTGTTCGCGTCCCTTCAGGCTCTCGTCCACATTTGCGGTTGCACCCGTGGCGATCAAAATCTTGTCTGCGGTTACATCGCGGTCTTCAGCCACCAGGTGGACTGTATGGGCGTCTTTCAGGACCGCCCGGCTATCGATGATTTCAACGCCCGAATTGTTGAGATTACGGATGTAAATCTGATTAAGCCGGTCAATCTCTTTGTCTTTGTTGTCGCGGAGCGTTGTCCAATCAAAACTCGCTTCCGGCACCGTCCAACCAAAACCTGCCGCATCTTCAAACTCTTCGTGAAACTGACTTGCGTAGACAAAGAGCTTTTTGGGAACGCAGCCGCGAATGACACAGGTACCGCCAACGCGATATTCTTCGGCCACCGCGGCCTTTGCGCCATGTGATGCAGACATGCGGGCTGCTCTGACACCGCCCGACCCTGCGCCGATCACGAATAGATCATAGTCAAATTTTGTCTCAGACATGGCGCAGTCCCTTCACGCTCTTGTTTATTTTTCCGGATCGTTCAGACGCAGACGTAACCTTATTTCGGCTCTACCAGATGTGTGCCGTCGTCAGTTCCGACAATAGCCACATTCGCAATCCCGATAAAAAATCCGTTATCGACAACACCCGGGATCAGATTCAGCGCCTTTTCCAGCCCGTCCGGGTCAGGAATTGCGCCGAATTTGCAGTCATAGATGAAATTTTCACTGTCGGTGAGAAACGGCTCACCATATTCATCGGCCCGGCGCTCAATTGCACCAGTGCATCCAAAGTCCGCGGCGACGCGCTTGATCTTCTCTTCCGTCGTGCGACATCCAAACGGGATGACTTCAATGGGGAACGGAAACGCGCCCAGCGTCTCAACCTGTTTGGAGGCGTCAGTGATCACAATCATGCGGTCGGACGCGGTTGCCACAATCTTCTCCCGCAACAAGGCGCCCCCGCCGCCTTTCACCAGCCGCAACTGCGCATCAAACTCGTCAGCGCCATCAATGGTGAGATCAAGGTGCGGGGTATCAGACAGTGTGGTGAGGGGGATGCCCAATTCCTCGGCCAACGCCGCCGTGCGATCTGAAGTCGGTACGCAGACGACGCGGAGCCCATTTGCAACCTTTTCGCCCAGAAGCCTCACAAGATGTTCCGCAGTAGAGCCCGTACCGAGGCCGAGCTTCATACCATCCTCAATAAAATCGAGCGCGCGTTCCGCTGATCGTTTCTTCTGGTCGTCTGCGCTCATCCCGCCTTCGCCTCTCTGCGAGGCAGATCAGAGACCGGCCATCGCGACATATTTGATCTCAAGGAATTCCTCGATGCCCCATTGGCCGCCTTCGCGACCGACGCCTGATTCCTTCCACCCGCCGAACGGGGCCACCTCTGTGGAGATGATCCCTGCATTCACGCCGACCAGCCCATATTCGAGGGCGGCGGCGACTCGCCAGCAGCGGCCAATATCGCGGGCATAGAAATAGGCCGCAAGACCAAAAGGTGTGTCATTTGCCAATTTGATGGCTTCTTCTTCCGTTTCAAAGCGGAAGACGGGCGCAACAGGGCCAAATGTCTCTTCACTGGCGATTTTCATATCCGTCGTGACGTCCGCCAGAACCGTTGGCTCATAGAAAGTCCCGCCCAGCGAATGACGTTTACCACCGGTCAGGAGCCGCGCCCCCTTCCCGACCGCATCGGACACATGTTCTTCGACTTTCTCGACCCCTGCCATATCAATGAGCGGTCCCTGGCCGACGCCTTCTTCCAGGCCATTGCCCACCTTCAGCTCCGCCGCTTTGGCGGCAAGTTTCCCGACAAACTGATCGTAAACGCTGGCATGCACCAGGAATCGGTTTGTGCAGATGCAGGTCTGACCTGTATTGCGATATTTGGCCGCAAGCCCGCCCTCAACCGCAGCATCGACATCAGCGTCATCGAATACAATGAAGGGCGCGTTGCCACCGAGTTCCATGGACATTTTTTTGATGGTCGATGCGCCCTGCTCCATCAAAAGGCGGCCAACTTCCGTTGACCCGGTAAAGGTGAGTTTTCTGACCTTAGGATTTGATGTGAGCTCGCCACCAATCTCTCCTGACTTGCCCGTAAGTACCGAGAAAACCCCTTTGGGGACTCCGGCCCGCTCCGCGAGCTCGGCCATAGCGAAGGCCGACAAGGGTGTTTGCGTTGCCGGCTTCGCGACGACAGTGCAACCAGCGGCAAGAGCAGGCCCGACTTTTCGGGTGATCATGGCAGCTGGGAAGTTCCATGGTGTGATCGAGGCGACGACGCCCACTGGCTGCTTCAGGACAACGATCTGGCGGTCGTCCGAGGGAGCGGGAACAATACTGCCGTGAATGCGTTTGGCCTCTTCGGCATAGAACTCCAGAAATGACGCCGCATACGTGATTTCACCCTTGGCTTCGACCAGCGGTTTGCCCTGCTCGCTTGTAAGTATCAACGCCAAATCGTCGGCGTTCTCCATCATCAAATCGAACCACCGCCGCAAGATGGTGCTGCGTTCCTTTGCGGTTCGTGCAGCCCAAGCAGGCCCGGCGTCATAGGCCGCGTCAATGGCCTCTTCTGTCTCAGTTTTACCCAGAACAGGCACTTCAGCGATCAGCTCGCCCGTTGCCGGATTGGTGACTGCTGTCTTGTCAGCACCCTGTCCGGTCCAGCTCCCATCAATGTAGCAAAGCGTGCGCAGGAGATTGGGGTCGCGAAGGTTCATGTGGCCTGGTCCTCTTGGTCATATCAGTGGACCATTGCGGGTCCCTATTCGCGCCATCTTGCGCATTCTGTTGCGGATGCATCAAGGGCCTGTCTCCATGCATGGACCTATTCGACACAAAATATTCGACACAAACCAATCGACACGGGGGCCCAATGGGGGGACCATGAGCCTCAATGACTGAGACAGCTGCATTTTCTGACAGGTACACAACCGCTCGAGACCGCTTCGTGGAAGCCGCTCAAGCAGCTGGTGGAGATGTGCAGCAGTTCGTAAACCCGCATGCAAAGGGACCGGCAGACGAGACGCTCTCTATGGACACGGCCTGGTTTGGCCCAAGAGATGCCAGCGCAGTCCTCCTCAACACATGTGGCACCCACGGTGCAGAAGGATTTGCCGGATCAGCCGCCCAGCTAGACTGGATTCATGGCGGTGGACCGACCTCGCTGCCTCCGGGTGTTGCTGTCCTCATGGTGCATGCGGTTAATCCGTTCGGCTTTGCCTGGTGCCTGAGGGGCACCGAGAACAATGTCGACCTCAATCGCAACTGGCTGGATCATGGCGTCCCCCATCCGGAAAACCCGCTCTATGACCAGATACACCCCTTACTCTGCCCCAAGCATATTGACGAGAAAGCGATCCGACGCCTTCTAAATGAGGGAGCCCGTCTGATTGCCAAACACGGCCAATGGGCCCTGGAAGACGCTATCAGCCGCGGGCAGTACACTCATCCGGATGGGTTTCACTTTGGTGGAACGGCGCTGGAATGGTCCACCTCCACGCTTAAGTGCATCGTCAAACGCGATCTCGCTTCAGCCCGCCAGGTTGCTTTTATCGACTGGCACACCGGACCGGTAGGAGATGGGGAGCTCATATTCCTCAATTTTTCTCAGCCAAGGTCCGTAGGCCGCACCCAGGCCGAGCGATGGTGGGGGCGCGATACCTTGAATGCCGCCCACGTGGATCAGCTGTGGGGGTCAAAGCGCCCGACGCGCAACGGGATTCTCTTTTGGGGAATTGAGGAGGCCTTATCCACCCACGCAACCTTTGCAGGCGCCGTGGTGGAGTTCCGCTCTTCCAGCCCGAAGTCCAACGCAGCCGAAGCGCTTCGCGTCTCCATGCTGGAGCGATGGCTCCGATTTGAAGGTGGATTGGACGCGCCCGAAGCTGGTTCGTACCTCGCTGAAATACGAGAGGACTATGCACCCACCCGTGAGAGCTTCCGTACGACTGTCATTGGCAATGCGCGAATGACCTATACACAGACCGTTGCCGGACTTGCTGAATGGCGCGGCGCTGACGCAGCGGATTAGACTCACTAGACGCGTTCTTTAAGAGATTGAATCAACAGGTTCAGGTTTTGATTCAACACCGGGAAGGCAAGAGCAAGTTATCCTCATCCAATCTATGAGCGTTTGCGTCCGTCAGAAATTGAATCCGGTTGCGACAATAAGTGGTTGGAATTGAATCCCTTTATGACTTATCCACAAAGCATGTTTTTCAGAATATTTCCCACATCCGGCAAATCGCGAGAAACGCTCCGATCTTTTTTCCGTCGCATTTTCGAACCATAAAAGTCCGCAACTTTTATTGAAAATGCTCCAACCGATTGGCTTCACCTCATGAGTTCCTCTGCAGTCGTCCTGTTTGATCTAGATGGCACTCTTGCCGACACGGCACTCGACCTCTGCCACACCATGAATGTGCTGCTGGAACGCCATGGACGCACGCCGGTTCCCGGCGATCGAATGCGCCCTATGGTTGGGGCGGGTGCCCGAAAAATTATGGAACGGGCCTTCGCGGCGACTGGCGCGCCGGCCGATGAAACCCAGCTCGATGGGCTGTTCGAGGAATTCCTCGACTATTACGGAGACCATATTGCCGACCATACGGTGCTCTTTCCCGGTGTTCTAGATCAGCTTGAAGCACTCCGCGCGCGCGAAATAGGTCTTGCAGTCTGCACCAATAAGGCTGAGCGGCTGACCCACCAATTGCTGGATGTCCTGGAAATTGCGCATTTCTTCCCGGTTGTGGTTGGTGGCGACACACTTGATGTGAGGAAACCCGATCCGCTTCACCTGACCGAGGCCGTTTCGCGCTTGGGTGGAGATGTCGGTGGGGCCGTCATGGTGGGTGATAGCAGTCCAGATATCAGAGCGGCGGAGGCAGCTTCGATCCCCTCCGTCTGTGTGACTTTTGGCTATACAGACATTCCAGCCCTGGATCTCGGGGCCGATCATCTAATCGACCATTACGACGCCTTGCCCACGGCGCTTAAAACGCTCCGGCCCGACCATTTTTGATCGCTAACACAGATCCAGTACATCATTGCCATCTACCAGGCGGATGGCGCGGTAGTCGCATTTGCCGGTGCCTCGTTGGAACAGCGAATTGGCGATCAGCCAGACCTGCACCACCTTTGCGGGCACTTCCCCTCCGATGGCTTGCTCATAGTCTTTCCGGATCGACCGCTCCTCTGAGAGCCATTTTCCAACGTCCTTTTTGGTCCGGATGACCCAGTGGGTCTCGCGCTCATCCCACCAGGCGAGGGGGCATTGAAAAATCGTGTCCTCAGCCAGTGCCGCCGACCACATGTAGGTCAAATCCAGTCCATTATCGAACTCAACGGCGATGGAGAGATAGTCATGGGTAGGCTCAATGTCCTCCGGCAGTGTGGATGGCAGCTGGTGAGCAATCCAGTCCCAATTGAGCGTCAGGGTGTCTGTCAGTGGTCGTTCTGCAGGGATCTGCAAAATCCCAACATCTTCATGGGTGGTGCAGTGGATGCACGCATCTTCCTGCTTCTCGGCGGCCTGATATAATTCACCCTCACCCAGTCGCCAGAGGTAGTGCCATCCTTCCGGCGGGGTGGCTGCGTCGTCGAGACGGTTGACACCGTCTATCAGCAGGTCAGCAAGCGGCTTTTCTGCTTTTTCAGCCAGATCCCTGAGTGTGTCAGCGGCGTTCCCCTTAAACTTCAGGACTGCAACATCCAGTTCTCCTTGCGGTCCGTCAGGTACCTTTCCGCCCAAAAACTCGCCTTGCTGGTTTTCCCAGACACCGGGGCCTGCTGCGATCAGGGACAGACGACCGGACCCTTCTGCAACGAAAGTGGCCGCATTGGAGGGCACTTTGAAAACATTGCCGTCCCCTATCCGCGCCCACAAAGCAGCACTCGGCGGTAGTCTTATATCCAAGGGCTTGGACATCCAGAAGACGCCCTGCGCCAGCAAAGTAACTTCATCACCTGTTGCGACAGAGATGCCGGTGTCTGTCCACTCTCCGCCTTCAGCCGACAGTATATGAAACGACGCATCCAAGACCGACTTGTCACTTTCGGTTGCCAAGACTGGCGTCATCTGGCTTTTGAGAGATGCGCTTTGCACTACTGCATTGCCGTTCACCAGATAGCGCCCGAGGCGCGGGACCGCGAATCTCGTCAGCGTCGACAGTGCACCCAGTCCACTTGCTTTTTCAGCCATTCACCGTCCTCCTTGGAGAGACGCTGCCACACTTGGAAGGCTTATGGAAGACAATCGCGGGCTGCAGACCGGTCCTAGTTTCTCAGAAGAGATTGAGGACGAACCGTCCGGCGTTCAGGGAAATTGAAATCTACGGACGTCTGGACCGGATCAAAAATGCCCTCCAGGGTCGACTTCACGACCCCTTCGGTATGACAGACGGTCTCGTTCACTTCGCCAATCGATTTGCATTCAATATTGGCGGCGTTGATTTCATAGGAAAAATAGTTCCCTGACCCAACGAAGGTACAGGGTGGGCGACCAAAGAAGACGTGCTTGTACTCGGCAATCTCCAGGTCGGGCAGTTGTTCTATTGCACGGCTGGATGCCTCGCTCGTGCGATGACGAAAGTAGACCTTGTGGAAATGGGTGTCGAAATAGAGACGCCCACGTGTGTAGAGGCAGAGCTGGGTTACAGAAGTTTCTGTTGGTGCCATTGTGGGCGGTACGATTGGCGCATCGAAGCTAAGGGAGGCCGTGACCGACCGTGAGGGCGGAATGAGATCAATTGCCCCTTTAAAAAGCGACACAGATTTCTGATCTGGCGACAGGAACGCGATGCTTCCCACATAGTCGGTTTTCCCGACATAGGAGGTCCCATAGTTCGCAACTTCAAAAGAAAGCGTATCGGAATCAACGGCGATGCCGAGAAATTTCAGCCGTAACTGCTGCTCCCATTGGAGCAGGAAGGCGACCAAAACCATGATCGCCAGAAAGATCAGAAAAATCCTACTCAGTACTGCTGGAAACAAATCACCAGCCCCCAAACTCAACTCAGGCGCTGCTCATACTCGGCAGCTTCCTTCCCCAGAGGGCAAATTTACCACGAGAATGGAACGCTCGCTGAAAATCGTAACTTATGGTTAACCATGCGGGGCGAGGCCAGCTGCTACGACAAAGTCAGATACCGATTCCTCGTCATACCCTAGCTCCGCGAGCAGCTGCTCGGTGTGCTCACCGAGATGGGGTGCCTGACGCTGTATACCTGCCTGGGTCGCACTAAACCGGGCCGCGGGACGTGGCAGGCGAAAGGAGCCCAAATCCTCTTCTTCGTGAGTCTTGATAATCTGGTTGGCTTCGATCTGTGGATGATCCAGCAGTGTTGTGCGGTCCAGGATTGGCGCACAAGGAACCTGATTGGCATCGAGCACACTCAGCCATTCGGCACTTGTCTTGTGCTGCAGAACTTCCTGAGTAAGTTCCAGGCGCGCGGGCGCATTCACCACCCGCCCGCTTGGCGTGTTGAAGCGCTCATCCTCCAGCCATTGGGGTTGTTCAAGGGCCGCGCAAAGTCCCTTCCATTCGTCGTCCGATACAGCCCCGACGGTGATGTAGCCGTCCTGCGTCTTGTAGATGAGGTCTTGGGAAAGCTGCGCCCGCGCTGCATGCTTCTCCCCGCCCGGAAAAGTAAGAGCCACCAGACCTTCTGCCCACAGGAAAGCGATCATGGCATCGAGCATAGAGAGTTTGATGTGTTGCCCCTCACCCGTCCGTTCCCTCGCAAACAACGCAGCAGTGATTGCCTGCGCAGCGGTGACGGCTGTCAGCTTGTCGGGAATGATGGTGCGGATCATGCGCGGACGGCCAGTGTCCCGGTCTGCCTGAATGGCTGCCAGACCGGAGAGCGCCTGTATTACCGGATCGTAAACACGTTTTTTGGCATATGGGCCCGTTTCCCCAAATCCCGAGATCGATACATAGATCAGATTTGGTTGCTCCTTGCGCAGGTCTGCCTCCCCAATTCCCATCCGTTCGGCGGCACCTGGTCTAAAATTCTGAACCACGACGTCTGCGGTGCGTACAAGCTTTTTCAGAGCCTGAAGGCCCTCAGCACTTTTCAAATCCAAAACCAAAGAGCGCTTGTTTCGGTTCGCCGCAAGAAACGTCGCCGTGCGGTCTCCCTTTGCAGGCCCTAAGACCCGCACCAGATCACCCGTCTTCGGCTCAACCTTGATGACATCTGCCCCCTGGTCCGCCAGCATCATGGTGGCGATGGGTCCTGATATCATCGTCGTCAGATCTACAATTCTCACCCCGTCCAATGCACCTGGCATGTGACCACCTTCCTAATTGTTATGGAGCCATTCTGACCAATTTGGCATCTCACGCCAATCACGGTTGCGCTAAAGGACCGTATCTGCATTCTTGCGGCCATCCATATTCACATTAAGCCGCACTAGGAACCTCATGACAGACACGCAAAAAAATGCTCCAGAAAAAAACACGCTCATGGAGACGATGGGCTTGGTCAGGACCCTCTCCGTTGATGCTGATGAAGGACGTGTTGCTCTGGAGTTTGAAGCCAAACCCTCTCAGTGCCATTCAGGCAACATTGTGCAGGGTGGGTTTGTTACCGGCTGGATTGATGCCGCTATGGCACAGGCGCTGATCGCAAAGACGGATGCAAAGCTGCTGCCGCTGTCGCTCGACATCAAAATTGCGTTTTATGCGGCAGCGCATCCCGGTCTTGTCCACGCAGAAGCCTGGATCGAACGCCTTGGGCGAAAAACAGCCTTTGTAGAAGGACGGTTGACGACACCGGACGGCACTGTCATCGCAAAAGGCATGTCGACAGTGCGCCTTGTCCCGATGGGTTCATGATCCCAATAAGAGCTCAAAATTTGGTGATGCGGTTTACGTGTAATCGTGCGTCAGACACCAAAAAGAGATAGTCTGGTTTCAACTTTTAAGAGTCTGGACCAATAAAGGGCCATGAAGGAAAAAGAACTCAGACTGGCCCTGGTGTGCTACGGCGGTGTGTCGTTGGCTGTCTATATGCATGGGGTGACGAAAGAGTTCCAGAAGCTCATTCGTGCCTCAGCGCTCTATCACCAGATTAGCGATCCGGCAGACCGGCCTGACGAAACCTACCTCAACGTTAATGATGATCCCGAGCGCGAAACAGATACGGAGAGTGTCTATTTCGAACTCCTGCAGGAAATCGGGCAAGAACTCGATCTGCGTGTGTTTGTTGATGTTATCGCCGGGGCGTCCGCCGGAGGTATCAATGGCGTCATGCTCGCCCGAGCCCTTGCTCACGATCTGCCGCTTGATGCTCATCGACATATGTGGCTTGAGAAAGCCGACATCACCGCGCTGATGGACCCGGAAACCATTGCCGGCAAGTGGAGCAAGGCGTTCCTTCGCCCCCTCTTTTGGGACATTAATGATCGGTGGTTGAAGAAGATCGCGCCGGAACTCGAGATGCGTGAAAAGCTCTCCACCTTCATGCGGTCAAGATGGTTTGAGCCCCCCTTCTCAGGCCATCTCATGACCGACATGTTGCTTGATGCCTGCCACGCCATGGGGGACCCAAAATCGCGCCGGGCAAGCCTTCTGCCAACGGGACAAGAGCTCAATCTGTTCGTGAGCGTCACGGACTTCTATGGCTATGAGCAAACCATTCCGCTGCACGATCCGCCCATCGTCTCTGAGCGTGAGCACCGGCACGTCTTGCGGTTTGACTATCTGCAGCATTCTGATGGTGACGTGCAAAGCCAGTTTGATGCGAGCCACATTCCAGGTCTTGTTTTCGCCGCGCGGGCAACATCTTCCTTTCCTGGCGCGTTTCCGCCTGCACAGATCAATGAAGTAGATCGAATTTTGAACCAACGCGGTGAGGAATGGCTGACGCGCGACCGGTTTATCGCGCGAAGTTTCAAAGCGATGATCGACATTGGGCACAACCCGCTTACGAGCTCCTTCATCGATGGCAGCGTTCTGAACAACAAGCCCTTTGCAGAAGCTGTGTCTGTCTTGTCAGACCGTCCTGCCTACCGCGAGGTGGACCGGCGGGTGATCTATATCGACCCCGATCCCGAAAGTGGTGAAATTGAACGGGGCGGTGCGGCGCCAGGGTTCTTCCAGACGTTGCGGGCTTCCCTGTCAGACATCCCACGTAACGAGCCCGTGCGCGATGAGCTTGCTGAGATCAACGAGATCAGCCAGCAAGTCCACCTCTATCAGGAGGTGCTGAAAGCCACCCGACCGCATATTCAGCGCGCTATCACCGGCATTCTGCCAGATGGCGTCCCGTTGCACCCGACACCGCACCAACTGGCGCAGTTGCGTCAGACGGCAAATGGGCATGCGGCTCGCGACGCGGGCTACGCTTATGACGGCTATATTCAAACCAAGGTCCTGTCGGTTCTGAGCTGGATCTCTGACATGCTGGCGGATCTCGCCCCTCAGGTCGCGCAACCAAGCGCACGGGCAGCGCTTGCCAGGTCGGTTGAAGACTGGGCACGGGCGGAAGGAATTTTCCCCGTCGAGTTTGAAACGGGCGACAGGACCGATGAGTTTTCGCTAAGTACAGCCCGATGGGTGACGTTCCTTAGACGTTTTGATGTGGGCTTCCGCCAACGCCGCTTGAGATTTGTGATCCGGCGTCTCAACGAGCTCTACGCGAGATCAGATCAGTCAGATACGCCTCTCGACAGTCATGGGCTAGACGAATTCAAAGGCGTTCTCTATAGAGCGCTAGAGCGGTTGCAGCGGCGGGATGTGTGCTCTTTCTTTAAGTCTGAGATTCACGATAAAGCCGGAAAACTGCTTGCCAATACAGGCGGAAAAGCATCGCCGGAAGAACTGGATCCGCTCCTTTCTGAAATGCGCAACGCGCTGTCACTGGTTGAAGTGGACACGCTGCTGGATGATGAGTTCTCGATCATGATCGTGAATTTCCTTCCGGACGAAACACGCAAAGAGCTGATCCTCGCCTATCTCAGTTTCCCGTTCTTTGATGTGCTGACCTTCCCACTTCTGCGATGGCAGCCGCTTGATGATGTGGATACCGTTCTGGTTGCGCGCATTAGCCCACAAGACTGCACAGCGCTTGAGACCTCCGGGACCCGCACGGCCCTCAGAGGGCGGGAGCTCGGTCACTTTGGTGCGTTCTTCAGCCGCGAAGCTCGCGAGCATGATTATGTCTGGGGACGCCTGCACGCTGCTGAGCGTTTGGTCGACTTTGTGGTTGATGCCGCCTCATCTGGACTACAGACAGTCTCGATCAATGAAGAGGCGATCAAAAGCCGACTCTTCCGGGCCATCCTCAAGAACGAAGCAGCGCACCTGACAAAAAGTTCAGAACTGCTGCGCACCCTCTCTGATAGGACAGACGCACTGCTAGCCGGAGAGGCAACGGATACTCAATAGGAAGTGTTTGGCGCCGTCTCGACTTGCGTCAACCAGCCATCAATGTCTTGCCAGACCACTTCCCGTTGCAGGTCGCGCAGTAGCATGTGCCATCCGTCCGGATAGTCTTTTGTGGTCAGCTCATTGCTAAACCGCCCTCGAATATCATTGACCGGTCCGTGGGGAATAATTTCGTCCTTGTCGCCATAGAGCAGAAGCGTTGGGTGCTTGATTTGCTCGATGGAGAGATAGGCAGCTTCCATCAAATCCACCAATCCGTAAATAGCGTCGATCCGCGTCTCTTTGATTACGAGCGGATCGCGGGAAAAGGCACGCAGCATCTCAATGTTGTCTGAGGGCCATCGCTCCAGCCCTTCCCCTGTCAGGGTGTAGTCCGGCGCCGTGTGGGCCGCCAACCAAAGCGTACTGCGATAGAGCGGGTTCAGAGTGGTCCATCCCCACACGGCAGGTGCCACCAGAATGACCCCATCAACATTAAGTCCGCCGTCCCCGATAGCGGCAAGTGTCACTGCACCCCCCATGCTTGTGCCAAGCACAAAGAGAGGTGTTTCTGGATGGCGGTCTTTCAGAAGGTTGATTGCCGTTCTGAGGTCGCGTGTGAGCACGTCCGCCCCCGCCCACTTTCCATGGCCGGGGGCCCTGCCAAAGCCCCTCTGGTCATAGGCATAGAAGGTGACGCCGCGCTCAGCAAACCAGGGACCTGGCATCTCAAAAGCGCGGGAATAATCATTGAACCCATGGACGCCAAGAATGACCGCTTTTGGCTCAGCTGCAGCCCAAACCCGGAGAGGTAGGCGCGCAGCGTCTTCCATGATGAGTGTGTCGGCAACGAGCGCTGCTGACCGAACAGGTGTTCCAACGGTGAGCGTTTGTGGCGCACAGGCCGCGAGCAGGAGAAATGCGGCGATCCAGAGCCTCATCAGCTCAGGCGCTCTTCTTCAGAAGTCTTTTGACCTCTTTTCGCAGCACTGGCAGCAGGTCGGTTTCGAACCAGGGGTTCTTTTTCAGCCAGACATTGTTCCGCCAGGACGGGTGCGGCAGCGGCAAGTGCGTTGGCATATAGTCACGCCAATGCTCTACCGTCTCTGTCAGATTTTTCTTCTTGGTTTTGCCGAGATGATAGGCCTGGGCGTACTGACCAATTACCAGGGTCAGCTCCATGTTGGGCAGCGCATCAAAGAGTTTTTCCCGCCAAAGCGGTGCACATTCTTTTCGCGGCGGCAGATCGCCGCCTTTGGCATCCAGTCCCGGAAAGCAGAACCCCATAGGCACGATGGCGAGTTTGGTGTCGTCGTAGAACGTGTCACGATCCATGCCCAACCAATCACGCAGCCTGTCCCCACTTGGATCATCAAAAGGCACGCCCGATGCATGAACGCGCGTGCCGGGCGCCTGTCCCACGATGCAGATGCGAGCCTTCGTTGACACCTGCAAGACGGGCCGAGGCTCGTGAGGAAGCGGCTTTTTGCCGCCTTCTTCAAGGCACACCCGACAATTGCGAATGTCTTTAACGAGAGTTTTGAGAGCCTTAGCCGTCATAAGAGCTTCTCTCCATTGGAGCCGTTCATACCTGTGAAAATATTAGAACAGCTCCAGCTGGATTGTTTACACGTTTTCGGCATAGCCCTTGGATGAGCATTTTGCAGGCTCTCGTTTCCCCAAGCCTTAAGCAGATGCTTCGCGAACCATGTTACGGCCAATAATCATCTGCTGGATCTGACTCGTACCTTCGTAGATCCGGAAGATACGAACGTCCCGGTAGAAACGCTCAACACCATAGTCAGCGACATACCCAGCGCCACCAAAAATCTGCACCGCTTTGTCTGCGACGCGGCCAACCATCTCTGAGGCGAAATATTTACAGCAGGACGACTCGGTTCCGACATCTTCACCCGCATCACGACGCTTGGAGGCGTCCATCACCATGCAGCGCGCCGCATAAGCTTCGGTCTTGCAGTCTGCGAGCATGGCCTGCACCAGCTGATGATTGCCGATAGGCTGTCCGAACTGCTTCCGTTCCGCCGCATATTTGGTGGCGTCTTCGATGAGCCGTTCTGCAACACCGACACAGACCGCAGAAATGTGAAGGCGTCCACGTTCGAGCACTTGCATGGCCGTGACAAAGCCCTTGCCTTCCTCGTCGCCGAGCAGACAACTGGCTGGGATACGGGCATTGTCAAAAATGACATCGCAAATATGCGCGCCCTGCTGGCCCATCTTTTTCTCTGATTTGCCGAGCGAAATACCCGGCGCATCGGCGGGACAGACAAATGCTGAGACCCCTTTAGCACCAGGCGTGTCAGGATCGGTACGGGCCATCAGCGTGAACATGCTCGCTTTCGCTGCATTGGTGATATAGCGCTTAGTGCCATTCACGATGTAGTGGTCACCATCACGGATCGCTGTTGTCTTAAGCGACGCCGCGTCTGATCCCGCCTCCGGCTCTGTCAGTGCAAAACTTGCAATGGCTTCGCCTGTTGCAAGCTTTGGAAGCCACTCTTCTTTCTGATCCTGGCGACCATGCATGACAATGCCCTGGGACCCGATACCGACATTCGTCCCAATGACGGAGCGGAATGCTGGAGATGTTCGTCCCAGTTCGAAAAGAAGCAGACACTCTTCCTCCATCGTGAGACCAAGCCCGCCATATTCGGTCGGGATTGAAATGCCGAAAAGGCCCAGGTCACGCATTTCCTGAACGATCTCTTCAGGTACTTCGTCGTTTTCCGACACTTGATCTTCAATGGGTCGGAGCCGTTCGTCGACAAACCGTCGAATAGTGGACAAAAGTTGATCGCGTGTTTCGAGATCAAGGGCCATGCGTTCCCCGCTAGGTCTGGTTGCAAAAGTTGCGGGACTTTAGGCCATGGAGCTAGCGGGCGTCAAAACATGGGCCCGCAAGTCGCTCAGGTGCGATAGTAGACGGATGCGCCCAGGATATTGGTGATCTGGCACCCACCATTGGAAAATGGCAGATAGATCATTTCATGGCGTTTGAAACCGTCTTGAAGCGCACCATTGGGACCAGCCATAGCAATAGGTTTTCTCTGGTCTACTACCCAGGCATATGTCTCGTGAAGCAGCTTGCCTGTCGGAAGACCGTGAGACTCGATGGTAGAAACTTCTTGCCCACAGACATTTACGCCAAACGCGTTGATGACGTCTTCGCCCATAATGCGAAAGCGAAAGCGCAATGGTTCGTGCTCGACAGCGATGACAAACACTTGTGACAGTCGTTTTGGAAGAGCAACAGGGTCAATACAGGACGAACAGGGCATTGGCATGCCATCTCGCGCCTTGTTCCAGAAGTCATGCATCTCGCGGAGCGGGCCTGCCTCCAATACGGAAACCTCAACCGGTTTTATCTGGTCATTGCCAACCTTCCTGCGAAGTTCCAAAACCTCGCTGGAGTAAGCAGACACAACATCAGTTTTCTCGGGGAGCCCCATCTTCGCCGCCGCCTTCATTACTATCGTCCATCTATTCTGTTGGAATTCTCCTAATGAAGACCTAAATAGAGGCCAAGACCGCCATTTCTGGGGCAAAATGAGGCCATTTCGGTGGCTTTTCCACGCGCGAACTGAGACAAAACAAAAAAGAAGGATGTCAGATCATGAACGCACCTACTGGACGGCTTGAAGGGTATCAGGCCTGGGAAGGGGGAACGGACCCTTTTGAAGACTATGCCGGGCCCTATTTCTTCAAGAAGATGGAAGATGGCTCCATCAAGTGTGCGTTTGAAGCCCTCCCCCATCACTGCAATGGTGGCGGCTTCCTGCATGGTGGGTCGCTGATGACATTTGCCGATTACGCGCTGTTCGCTCTGGCGGGTGATGTGCTGGATGGACCCGGCGTTACCGTCTCCTTCAACTCAGAGTTTATTTCCGCTGTCGGCTCAGGCAACTTGATCGAAGCCACCGGCGAAGTCGTTCGCAATACCCGCTCCATGATCTTCGTACGGGGTCAGGTAATTTGCGGCGATGACACGCTTTTGAACTTTAGCGGTGTGATCAAACGCATCCGGAAATAGCCCCAAACACATGGTAGGATGCGTCTCATGGTAACGCTCAGCGCTCTCGATCAATCCCCCATCCGCGAAGGTGGCACCGGCGCGCAAGCGCTGCAGGAGACGATCGATCTTGCGCGCGCCTGCGAAGCTGCTGGCTACCAACGTTATTGGGTTGCTGAGCACCATAGCGGTTCCTCTTTCGCAGGCTCTGCCCCTGAAATCATGATCGGCGCTATAGCGGCGGCGACGAATACCATTCGCGTAGGGTCTGGTGGTGTCATGCTGCCTCATTACAGCCCGCTGAAAGTTGCCGAAACTTTTCGGGTGCTGCACGCCCTCTACCCTGATCGCATCGACCTGGGCCTTGGACGCGCACCGGGTTCCGATCAGAAGACCAGCCGCGCACTTCAGCCGGGACCTCAAGCTTATGGGATTGATGTATTCCCGCAGCAGGTTCAGTTGCTGCAGCAATTCCTGGAAGACGCACAGGGCCTCAAAGGCGACGCGGGCGGTCTACCTGTCGATCATCCCTATCAGGGCATCCACGCGGTTCCACGCGGACCGGGCATGCCTGATCTATGGATGCTGGGTTCAAGCTCAGATGGTGCGGCCTATGCGGCCCAATTTGGCATGCCGTATTGTTTCGCCCATTTCATCAATCAGGATGCTGGACCCTCGCCACTCGAGATTTACCGCAAGAGCTTTCGACCGTCCGGCATTACCTCGCAGCCACGCGGGTCGATCGGCGTGTCCGTCATGGTGGCTGACACGGAGGAAGAAGCCGAGCGCCAGTCCGCTTCACGGAACCTGTGGGTTCTCCATCTCCTGCAAAACAAGGCAGGGCCGTTTAAGTCGCTTGATGACGCACTCGCCTTTCCGCTCCGTCCCGACGAAGTACAGATGCTGCAGAGCGTGAAGCAGCGCAGCATTACCGGCACACCAGAACAGGTGCGGGGACGTCTTCTTCAGATGGGCGCGGAATATGGTGTCGATGACTTTGTCATCCTGACCATCACACCAGACCATGAAGCCCGGAAGCGTTCCTATCAGTTGCTGGCGCAAGCCTTCGAGGTAGCGCACGCTTAAAGCGGGAGAGCCAGCGAGATGACTTACACCACTCTGCGCTGGCTTCTCATCCCTGCGACGATCCTTCACAATTTCGAAGAATGGGCGACCCTTCCTCTTTACGGTCACGTCGGCACGGTACTGCAGCAACGCTTTGGCATTTCATTGGAAATACCAGCCTTGCCAGTGATTGAGGTCGCCCTTCTGCTGGTCAGCCTCGCGTCGGTGGCCCTCATCGTCGCCGGGTCTGTCGGGACGCCCTCGCGGACCAAGACCTGGCTGGTCTGCTTCGTTACGTCTATCTACCTGGCGAATGTTTTTATTCCCCATGTCCCTGCCGCCTTCATAACAGGTGGTTATGTGCCAGGCCTCGGTACTGCGCTGTTCATAAACCTGCCGGTCTGCTCACTATTGCTGCGTCAGGCGACACGAGAAAACATGCTCAGTCAGCGTTCGCTTAGCTTGACAGTGGGTCTGGCCGTCGTGAGTTTGCCAATCATCATCACGGCGACTTTCTGGGTTTCATCCTTGTTGATCACCGCCTGAGCCTTAGTCCGCTGGTAGCGGCTGCACAGTTACGCCTGGAATGACTGATCCCTGCTCTGCATCACCCCGCCTTACCGCGCGGCGCGCATAGGCTTCTCTGATGCGCGTCAGGCGCTCGGCCGTGATCGGGAAGTTCCAAATCACCAAGGCGGAGATGGTCCAAAGGCCAAGAGGTAGCAGGCAATAGACCATCACAATGCCAAACGTCCCGCTTTCGGTTTGCGCCTCCGCCTGGGGATCAAATCCCAGGAACGCGATGAGCGGCAGCGCAATGCCAACACCTGCTGCTTCAAAGAACTTTCTCGCAAACCCTAAGAACGCAAACAGGAGACCGGTGCGGTGTTCGCCAGAACGCATCATGTCCAGGTCCACAACGTCGGCGAGCATTGAGGCACCCAAAATGGCCCCCGCACCGAAGGCAAAGCCTTGCACCATAGTGACCAGGAACATCGCAACGAAGGTGAAATCGGGCGACACGGGAACGATGAAATAGACAACGAGCGGGACCGAGCCAAATGCAAGCATTGACAGGAATACAGCAACGCAAAGCGCGCGATGCTTACCCATCTTGTTGCCCAGCGACACCCAGAATGGAGAGCCAAGTGCAGCAGTGCCAAAAAGTACGAGGATGAGCACAAAGCCTGCTTCGCCCAGTTTCAACACATGATCGTAAAACAGGATCGCCACGGCCGCGTTCAATGATCCGGCCAATGCGCTCACCATTGTGGAGATCAGCACGCGGCGGAAGGGACCGTTGCGCATGATGGCTTTTAGACCATCCACTAACGAGATCGTTTGCGTCGTCTGGGGTGCGGGCTCCCGAATTTTCCAGAACAGGATCGCCGCGCAGAGAGGCAACAAGAGGATCACCATCCATCCAAGAGACGCCATAGCTTCTTTTGAAACAGAATTGAGCTCACCCTCTTGCGTTTCGGCCCCTGATACAATGGCCCACGCGACAGGAATAAGAATGGCTGAGATCAGACCAATCAGCAGGAAGACTTCTCTCGCGCCGGTAATGCGACTACGTTCGCGGTAGTCCGTCGACAGTTCCGCACCCCACGCTCCATAGGGAATGGTGATCAGCGTGAAGCCGAGATAGATCGCAGAGATCCAAAGAAACAGATAGCCAAGAGAGACGGGTTCGCTTGGCACAAACAACATGAAGGCGGACAGCGCCATGAGCGGGACGCCTAGTGCGATCCAAGGTCGGCGGCGACCAAAATTGCCTCGCGTCCGGTCGCTCATGCGTCCAATCAGCGGATCAGTGATCACGTCGGAGAAACGCGCCAGCATGAGGACCACACCGACCGCCGCAAGGTTCAGCCCGAGTGTTCCGCTATAAAATGCAGGGATGTAAATGGCGATGGGCAGACCAATCACAGCGAGCGGCAAGGTCATTTGCGCGTAGGCGACAAGATGCCCGAAAGGGACCCTGTCCTGCGAGCTGCCTTCTGATTCCTCTGTGTGATCTATTGCCGACATTACGCTTCCCCTGGACCCTCAAATCTTGCAACAAAACAGTAACACATGTTTACGACCTTCCAAAAACCGCTGAAAACTGCCAGAAATTCGTTGATTTCGGGATGACCGAAACCTGTTCATCTAGTTCAGGAACCGTTCAGGTGAATCTTGCCATTTTCATCTCAACCGCTGGGAACGGCGGCCTGAATGCCCTGGCTAGATTGTCATGCGTTATCTGGTTGGGTCCTGAGGGGGCAAGGCGGTGTCTGAATGTACCCCCGGCCACCGCCTTCGCCCCTCTCAACTTTCCCCTCAAAAAAACCATCAGGCAGTCGCACTCGGTCGTGCGGAGACACGCTCATGCCAGGCTTTGAGGTTGGCTGCATCTTCAGGAATAGGGATGCCGACAAAGGTCGCAAAGTCGATGACACAGAGCGCCGTGATGTCTGCCACCGTAAAGCTGTCACCGGCAAAATAGTCACGGCCTGCGAGGTCTTCGTTCAGCCAATTCAGAATGAACTCAGCGCGTTTCTTGCCGGCTTCTCCAGCTTCCTTGATCTGTCCACCAAGAGCCGCTGTCAGTGGATGGCAATGGCGCCAATATGCACCCACTGTGCCAAGCAGCTGAAACTCAATCCGGCGGTTCCACATCTCAACCTGCGCCTGCTCAAGCGGTGTTGATCCGAACAGTGGGTTCTCAGGATTTGCTGCTTCGAAGTAGCGGCAGATTGCAAGGCTCTCCGCGATACAGGTGCCATCATCCAGCTCCAGAACAGGTATCTGCTGGAGCGCGTTCTTTTCTTTAAACGCCTCAGTCCTGTTTGCGCGTTCCATCACCGGTGTTTGTTCCAGCGGAACGTCGATGCCCTTCTCCGCCAGGTAGATGCGGACGCGCCGCGGATTGGGTGCGCGTGTGTCGTCATAGATTTTCATGGGTGGTTCCTTTTTGGGTTACGAGATCATTCCGATGGTGGCACCGGTCATGGCAGCAGCGAGGGTTCCCCCTACAAGCGCTTTCATGGCCAGTGATGTAATTTCCGGGCGACGCTCCGGCACAATGGCGGACAGCCCCCCGATCATAATGCCGACAGAGCCTAGATTGGCGAACCCGCAGAGCCCATAGACCATGATCAGGCGGGAGCGCTCAGACAGGTCTTCCACCGGCGTCTGGGTCAGGCTCACATAAGCCAGGAATTCGTTGAGGATGGTCTTAGTGCCCATAAGCTGGCCCGCGACTGCCGCCTCACCCCAAGGCACACCCATCAGAAAAACCAATGGCGCAAAGAGCCAGCCGAAGATGCGTTGAAGTGTCAGCGGCGCATCACCGACACTGGGGAAGAGGCCCAGCAGGATATTGGCGAGCGCGACCAGCGCAACGAGCACCAGAAGCATGGCCAGGATATTCAGGAACAAGGCAAGCCCATCGAGCGTGCCTCGGGTCACTGCGTCCATGCTGCTTTGATAGCCCAGGTCTTCTGCGCTCACCTCACCGTCCGTCGGTGCTTCGTCGACGCTGCCGGGCACCATCAGCTTGGCGACCAGCACAGCTGCTGGCAGTGAGATAAGCGAAGCTGTCAGAATTTGTCCCATGGCGCCTTCAAGGATGGACGAGAGCACAAAGGCATAAAGCACGATCACCGTTCCCGCGACGGTGGCAAGCCCGACCGTCATCAGGATGAAAAGTTCGGAGCGTGTGAGGCGTGCCATGTAGGGCCGAATAAGCAGCGGCGACTCCACCATGCCCAAAAACACGTTGGCCGCTGTGCCAAAGCCCACAGCTCCGCCGAGGTTGAAAGATCGCTGCAGCGCCAGCGCAAAGCCTTTGGTGACCCAGGGCAGAATCCGCCAGTACCAGAGGAGCGCCGACAAGGCCGACACAACCAGCACCAATGGCAGCGCCTGAAACCCCAAGACAAAAGCGTTTTGCGGATTGGCAATATCGAAGGGTGCATCGCCGCCGCCAACATAGCCAAAGACAAAGGATGTGCCTTCATTGGTTGCTGCCATCAATGTGTCAACAACACCATTGAGCGCAATCAGCGCCTCACGGGCGAGCGGCACTTTGGTGAGGATGAGCGCAATGAGCACTTGCAGACCCAGGCCAGTGGCGATCAAACGCCAGGAGAGCCTGGACCTGTCTTCGCTGATCGCCCATGCGAGCGCGGTCAGCACCAGCAGTCCCAAGGCGCTCTGCGCCGCGTAAATCGTCATGAAGCCCCCAAATACCGCTAAACAAACCCCCGCATCTTAAGGGCAGGCATTCCCACGGCAACTACAAAGCCTTGAAATCCCACCCTTTTTACCCGTCATACCCTTGGCTTGACCCTTGGAGCCCGCTCGGGCACAAAGAGCGCCAAATTTCCCGTAAATCTGCGGGCGGAGGGGCTTTTGTTCAATCTGGACGCGCCGCTCGCATATTCATAAGAAACATCTCACAAGGAGACAGTCAGACATGAGCATTAGCTTTGAAGGCAAAGTAGCCATCGTTACCGGCGCAGGCGGGGGCCTTGGCCGTTCGCATGCTTTGGATCTTGCCAAGCGCGGCGCAAAGGTCGTTGTGAACGATCTGGGCGGTTCTGTTGACGGGTCTGATGGGTCTTCAGCCGCTGCTGACGCCGTGGTTGCAGAAATCAAAGCAGCTGGTGGTGAAGCCATCGCCAACGGTTCTTCTGTCACTGATGATGCTGGCGTTGCCAACATGGTCTCTCAGACCATGGACGAGTTCGGTCGCATCGACATTCTGATCAACAATGCCGGCATTCTTCGCGACAAGAGCTTCGTGAAAATGGAGATGGGCGACTTCCAGATGGTGATCGACGTTCACCTGTTCGGCACCGTGAAGCCAACCAAAGCTGTGTTCCCAATCATGAAGGAACAGGGCTATGGCCGCATCATGGTCACGTCTTCTTCTTCCGGCCTCTACGGCAACTTCGGCCAGACCAATTATGGCGCTGGCAAGCTTGGCGTTGTTGGTTTCATCAACACGCTGAAGCTTGAAGGCCAGAAAGACAATATCCGTTGCAACGCGCTCGCCCCTGTTGCCTACACACGGATGACAGAAAATCTGATGCCACCTGAAGCCGAACAGATGCTCACACCTGAAAGCGTGACACCTGCTGCGATGTATCTCGTTTCCGAAGATGCTCCAACCGGCACGATTATGTGCGCAGGCGCTGGCGTCTTCTCTGTTGCGAAGATCATGGAATCTGATGGCATGTATCTCGGACGTGACGGCCTCACAGCTGAAGACGTTGCCGAAAACTTCGACAAAATCGCAGACATGTCGAAGGCCAAAGCCTTCTTCATGGGCGGCGAGCAGACCGGCAAATTCTTCGAAAAAGCATCCGGCAAGTAAGCCTCACGCTTTTTCAAACGTTTTAAAAGGGGAGCCTGCGCTCCCCTTTTTTTGTGCCCGCCGAGCCACCAGCTTGTCTCTCCCGCACTCCCGTTTCATAGTCGGCTCCAGAAAAGAACACCAAGAACAGGACCTAATCCCTTGCTCAAAAAAATTGGCCTTTCTCTCCTTACACTGCTGGCGGTTCTGATATTTGGCGCTCTGTTCGTCCATCAGGATTTCTATTGGAACAAACGGGCGGCGGTGTTTGAACGCGAGGGCGAAGTACGAGGCCAGAACGGCATGGTCGTTAGCGCCCATGCGCTGGCGAGCCAGGTTGGCATTGATGTTCTAAAGCAAGGTGGCAATGCGTTTGACGCGGCGGTTGCGGTGCAGTTCGCTCTTGCCGTTGTATACCCACAGGCGGGCAATATTGGCGGCGGCGGCTTTCTGGTCTACCGGCAGGCAGATGGCGCCACCGGCACATTGGACTATCGCGAACGGGCGCCCAAGTCCGCCCATCGGGACATGTATCTGGACGGAGAAGGCAATGTTGTGCCAGGTCTCAGCCTCACTGGTCCCCTTGCCGTCGGTGTTCCCGGCACTGTCGACGGCATGGTGGAAGTCCATGAGCGCTTTGGTACGCTTCCCTTTGCGGAGCTGGTACAACCTGCCATCACACTCGCCAGCGAAGGCTATGTCCTGACGCCGAAGGGCGCGGGTTCGCTCAATCGCTTCCGCAACACCTTTTCTAAGGTCAACCGATTCACCCCTGCAGCCCTCAAAGACACGCCGTGGGCGGCGGGCGAAGAAATCGCCCAGCCTGACCTCGCCGCCACGCTCACCCGCATTCGCGACGCGGGGCGTGCTGGTTTTTATGAGGGTACCACCGCAGAGCTGATCGTCGAGGAGATGGAAGCGGGCGGTGGTCTCATCACCCGTGAAGACCTGTCAGATTATCGATCTGTGTGGCGCGACCCCATTATTGGCACCTATCGCGGCCACCGAATTATCTCCATGCCACCGCCCTCCTCGGGCGGCATCGCTCTTGTCCAGCTTCTCAAAGGGATTGAGGCCTACGACGTGGCGGCTATGGGACATAATTCAACAGACCATATTCATCTGATGACCGAACTGGCACGGCGCGTCTATGCGGATCGCGCGACCTATCTCGGGGATCCGGATTTTGTCGAGGTCGACATTCCCCGCCTCACCGGCGAGGAATTCGTGAGCGCGCGTATGGCGAGTATTGATATGGAAAGCGCTACGCCCAGCGAAGACGTAAAACCCGGCACGGTGGAGGTGATCGAGAGTGTTGAGACAACGCATTATTCGATCGTCGACAAGCAAGGTAATGCAGTGTCGGTCACCACGACGCTGAATGGCATGTTTGGCTCTAAGCTTGTTGTGAAGGGAGCCGGTTTCTTCCTCAATAATGAGATGGATGACTTCTCTATCAAGCCCGGTCACCCGAACCAGTTTGGCCTTGTGGGCGCAGAAGAAAATGCGATCCAGCCTGAAAAGCGAATGCTGTCTTCCATGTCACCGACGATTGTCGAGCAAGACGGCGACCTTTTCATGGTTGTGGGATCACCGGGCGGCTCCACCATCATCACCTCGGTGTTCCAATCCATTCTCAATGTGATCGATTTTGGCATGAGCGCACAGCAAGCGGTTGATGCGCGGAAATCACACGCACAATGGCTGCCGGATGTCATTCTGATGGAACGGGGCAATCCCGACGTTGTCACCTTGGTGGGGCTGGTTGTTCGCGGGCACATGCCCGTCATCTACCCGTTTTTCGATTGGGAACTCGGACGCCTTGAAGTCATCACCGTCGAGGAAGATGGCAGCCTGATTGGCGCTGCGGACGATACGCGCGGGTTCGATGACACGGCGATTGGGTATTAACGCGACCGAAAGATTCGCAATGAAGTTCCGGCTTCTGCAGATCCCTCAAGCGGTATGATCTGGCTAATGGGAGATGCCTGCTGGTTTTCGTACCAGTTTGACCGCATCTGCAGGGCCTCTACAATCAGGGACCTTTCCATAACCTCTGTAGGCTCCCATCTCTTTTCTCCGACTTTTCAGCCTTCTCATTGTCAGCCTCGTCTGGCTCACACCTTCAGCACATGCCGAAACCTGCGACATTGACCGCCCGATCATGTTTGGGGGGCTCGACTGGGATTCCGCTGCCTTTCACAATGAGGTGGCGCGGATCATCCTTGAAGAAGGCTATGGCTGTGAGACTGATGCCATTCCAGGTTCCACCCTGCCGCTGGTGACGGGCCTTGGGCGCGGCGACATTGACGTGTTGATGGAAGTCTGGCGGGACAATCTCGTGGAACCCTGGACGGCCGCGCTTGAGCGCGGCGACGTGATTGATCTTGGCATCAATTTCCCTGACGCCTTACAAGGCTGGTATGTGCCGCGTTATCTGGTTGAAGGCGACCCAGAACGGGGCATTGAGGCTGCGGCACCGGAGCTCAAATCTGTTTACGACCTGCCCCGCTATGCCTCCCTCTTCACCGATCCGGAAGAGCCCACGAAAGGGCGCTTCTATAATTGCATTCTGGGCTGGCAGTGCGAGTTGCTGAATAACGCGAAACTGCGCGCCTATGGCCTGGATGAGACCTTCACAAACTTCCGCCCAGGCGCGGCGTCTTCGCTTGCCGCTGCCATCGCGTCGGCCTACACGCGGGGCAGGCCAATTGTTGCCTATCATTGGGGGCCGACCTGGGTGCTCGGCAGCTATGACATGGTGATGCTGGAGGAGCCGCCCTATTCAAGAGAAGCGTGGGAAGCCTTCAGCGACGATCCTGACAATGCGCCACCCACCGCCTATCCAACAACGGAAGTCTCCATCGGAGTGAACACGAATTTTGCAGCAGAGGCACCGCAAGTCGTCGCGTTCCTGAAGCAATATAAAACCACCTCCGCCATGGCGAGTGAGGCGCTTGCCTACCTCAACGCCAACAAGGAAGCGACGACGCGGGATGCTGCGCAGAACTTCCTGGAGACCCGCCCGGACGTTTGGCGCAAATGGGTCTCACCGGAAATTGCTGCGCGTATTGTGGGCGAGCGCAGAGAAACAGAAGCATCCTCCTTTCCCCAGGAATGGCGTTTTCCCATCTCAGCCTGGGTCAATGAGTGGATCGAGGGCTTTGTCGCCAACTACGGCGGTCTCTTTGAAGCTGCGGGCAATCAGGTCCTGAAACTCATTCTTCTTATGGAAGACGGCCTGCAAGCACTGCCCTGGTGGCTGGTGCTTGCCATTGCCGCGGTCGTCGGCTGGCATGCCACGGGAAGTCTTTGGGCGCCGGTCGGGTTCACTCTCGCGCTCTTCTCTGTTGGGGTATTGGGGCTTTGGGACCTCGCTATGCAGACATTGGCGCTGACGACCGTCTCTGTGCTTTTGGCGCTGGTGATTGGCATTCCATTCGGCGTGATGCTTGCCAAACTTCCGCGCGTGCGCCGGTTCTCCCTACCCGTTCTGGATGCCATGCAGACCCTGCCGAGCTTTGTTTATCTCATCCCTGCCTTGATGCTCTTTGGGCTTGGCAAGGTCCCTGCGGTCTTCGCCACGGTTATCTATGCGACACCACCGCTCATTCGTCTGACGGATCTGGGTATTCGTTTGGTCGCTGATGCCTATACAGAAGTCGCCGCCGACCTTGGTGCGGAACGCTGGCAACAGCTTGTGGACATTGAGATGCCGCTTGCTCTTCCTAATATTATGGCAGGGATCAACCAGACCATCATGATGGCGCTCTCCATGGTGGTGATCGCTTCGATGATTGGTGCGCGTGGCCTCGGAGAACAAGTCCTACTCGGCATTCAAAGGCTGGATGTGGGCCAGGGTCTCACAGCAGGCATTGCCATTGTGGCACTCGCCATCGTGTTCGACCGGATCACGCAAGCCTATGGCAAGCGCGAGATCAGGCGCCCGGCTCTTCTTCAGCCCCTCAAGCGGCTACTCCAGGGCGTAAATCAAAGAGAAAGCTGATGGAAACGCACAGCTAGTGAACCGGAATGCAGAGCCCAGGTTCATCGCGCATGGTGTCTCATGGCTTGCTGCCCTCAACGAGCGGAAGTGAGGCATCTCTCACCCACTCACCCATGGAGCCGTCATAAACTGCCACATTGGTTTTGCCTGACATGAGGCAAGCGAAAGCATCGATGGTGGCGGAGATACCGCCACCGCAATAGGCAATGACAGGTCGGTCATCCAACAGTCCCGCTTCTGATAGTGATTGTTTAATCTCCGCTGGTGCCCGGAACTTTTCATTTTCCAAGAGTGTGTCATAGAAAACATTGATGCTGTTTGGGATATGCCCGCGTCGGCCATAGTGGTGATCGCCAGTCCCCGCATAGACTTCTGGCGAAAGCGCATTCACGGTGCAGAAACCGACATTGTCGATGGCAGCAACCACATCTTCTTTGTCGGCAAAATGCTCACGGAGAGCGGATGATGACCACTCTGCTGCACTGTAGCTCGCTGGCTCCTTCGACAGTTCAAGGCCTGCCGCTTTCCAGGCTTTCAATCCACCATCGAGAATGGCCGCTTTCTTGTGGCCGCAATAATTCAGCAACCACCAGGCACGGGTCGACCACATGGTCATACTGGTTGAATAGAAGACAACGTCACTGTCCTCACCTATCCCGGCATCCGCGAAAGCCTGGATGAGCTCATCATCTGGAAGCCGGGTAAAGCCCACCGGACTGTTCTTGTCGGTCAGTTGGGCATACTGATTGAGGAACGCAGCACCCGGAATATGTTCCTTGTCATATACCGCCTGTCCTGATGTTGGGATCATCCCACCTTTCGGATTGGGCTTGAGATAAAAGGACACATCAAACAAGCGCAGATTGTCGTTGCCCAGTTTACCGGCAAGTTCATCAGCGGAGATCAGATATTCCGGATGTGCAAAGCCCATGTAGTGTCTCCCAGTTTTTGATACCGCTTACGCGTTCAGTTTTTCACATTGAAGCACATTCTACCGTTCAATTTTGTAGAATAAGAACAACGCAAATGAACGGTGATTAAGAGAACGACGCACGCAGTTGGCTAGAAGGTCTTCTCCATATGCCAGGCGCGATCGAGAATCGGTCCCTTGTGCGTTCCGATCTCATAATCAAAAGTGCGCGTCACCGACCAGCCATGTTTTTCGTAGAATGCCCGTGCACGGTCATTTCCTTCTGCGCAGTGTAGCCAGATGGTTGTGTGTCCTTCTGCCCTGAGGATGGCTTCGACGGTCGCAAGCAGCCGTGGTGCCACCTGCTTCCCGAAGTGGGATGGCAGCACGAACACCTGCCCAATCCCATCACCTTCCCATCCGGAGAAACCGAGGATCTCTCCTTCCTCTTCCGCCACAATCATTCGGTCGATGTTGGAACCGACACGGGCTTCGAAATAGGGAAGATCACGGTGTTTGGCGGCCTCCGGTTGCAGATGTGCGTGCCCTGCGTGCCAGCTGTCATTCCAGACACGGGCCAGAGCCGGAATATCCGTCTCTTCGGCTTTTCGGATATTCACGTCATGGTCGGACATGTGTGCATAGGTGCCATAACACATAGTGGTGATCAGCTTTGTTTTAACTAATCTTAGACTCTATGGATACCCGGCAAGCCCGGCGTGACAGACACTGCGGCGGTTCAGTGAATAAAGCGCTTGTCGCTCTGAATTGTCGGTACAAGCAGGACAACAACGCGCGAAACACTGGCAGCCACAAAACGCACCAACAGCGTCCTTTCACTTTCCAATTCCCGCCTGTTTAGTGTACCGAGACAGCAACTCGACAATTTGATTGTTTCGGAGACTCTCTGCACCAACGATCATTGACCCTTCTTTATCAAAAATGCGACCAACACGTCACCCACTAGTGCGAAACTAAGAGCGGTAGTCATCCCCAAGCCGAAATCAGCGAGAAAGGAAAGATACGATCTCGTCATTCCGAACAAGTAAACAGAAGGTTCACCAAAGAAGGCAGCGATAAGACACAGCGATGTGAAAACTGATACCCAACCGGACATGCGACTCATTGTATCTTACCCTCCTTCTGAACAACCGACGCGAAATCACACTCTCCTCGAAACAGAAACCACACTGTAGATGAGGTCCGGTACAGGCAACAAATGTGGGAGCCGGGAAAATTCTTCACCAAATTTGTTAGTCAAGCAAACAACACAACCACACCAAAATTCACGTTGCGCAACCGGCGGCCGATCACACGCGTTTTGGGCACGACCCACGAAAAAAGGGAGCGGATCAAAATCCACTCCCTTGAATCTTGTCAGCGATTGTGGAGTGGCTTAGAGGCCCAACACCGCTTTCGCCATGATATTGCGCTGTACTTCATTCGAGCCCGCAAAGATCGACGTCTTACGAACAGAGAAATAGTAAGGCGCGATGACCTTCGCGTATGACGGGCCCACATCTGGTTCATTGGACTGAATCAGCGTGTCCTCAACATAAGGCTGTGCGTAAGACCCCACTGCTTCCAGCGCCAGTTCCGTACAGGCCTGCTGCAGCTCTGTGCCGCGGCATTTCAGGAGGGAGCTTTCAGGTCCGACATTGCCGCCGGTTGAAAGTGCAGAGAAGATCCGCAGTTCCGTGAATTCCATTGCGCGAACCTGGTTCTCAATGTCAGAGACCTTGGCTTTGAATTCGGGCTGATCGATCAGCTTGCCACCGTCAATGTCGGTGTCGGCTGCAATCTTACGGATATTCTGAAGCGAGTGGTAAAGGCCCGGCGAATAAGCGTTGCCGCGTTCGAACTCGAGCAGGTACTTCGCATAGGTCCAGCCCTTGTTCTCTTCACCAATGCGATTCTCAATCGGAATCTTCACATCATCGAAGAAGACCTGGTTCACTTCCTGGTGCGGTGCAGGTGACCCATCAAGACAGACGATGGGTTCAACCTTCACGCCGGGGCTGTCCATCGGCACGAGTACGAAGGAAATACCTTCCTGACGCTTGCCCTCATTGGACGTGCGCACAAGACAGAAGATCCAATCTGCATGCTGTGCTACCGACGTCCAGATCTTGGAACCGTTCAGCACATAATGATCGCCTTTGTTTTCAGCTTTCATCTGCAAGGAAGCAAGGTCCGACCCGGAACCTGGTTCAGAATAGCCCTGGCACCACCAGACGTTTGTTTCCTGAATGTCGGGCAGGAACTTTTTCTTCTGCTCCTCTGTGCCGAACTTCATGATGACAGGCGCAACCATGGTAATGCCAAAAGGCACTGTGTGCGGCACGTGAGCCCCACTCATTTCAACATCGAAGATGTATTTCTGCGTTGCGGTGAAGCCTGGGCCGCCATGCTCGACTGGCCAGTTAGGGGTCGCCCAACCTTTTTTCGCCAGTGACTTCTGCCATTTCACGTGCAGATGCTTGTCGATATAGCCGTTCTTCGATCGCGATACCTGGTCACGAATATCATCCGTGTAGTGTTCTGCGATGAAGTCTTTCACTTCCTTGCGGAAGGCTTCGTCTTCTGGACTAAAAGAAAGGTCCATAAATGTCTCCTACTAAGACTGACTGGAATTAGTCGAGGATGTCGAGATACTGAATGTCAGGCGCGCCAGCGAGAACAGCGCCGAGTGCAGGACCAGCAGCCTTGAAATATTCTGTCTGACCGTGCGCTTCGAGCGCTTCCTGGGATGCGTATTTCTCCATGATCACATAGGTCTGCGCATCAGCTTTAGACCGGGTGAGGTCGTACTGAAGATTGCCATCTTCATTGGACTGAACTTTGTCCCGCAGATCTTTGAAGGTCGCTTCGAAATCAGCTTCTTTGCCTGCCTGTACTTTCAATGTCGCTACAACGCCAATCACGCCCATGGAATTTCTCCCTGAATATTGTGGATTTTGAATTTGACCGGACTTTAATGGCTGAGGGTCCATTCAGCAACGAAAAGCCTCTGCAAAAACGGGCAAAAAGGCGGTGCAGATATGTTCAGCACCGCCTCTCAATCGCCCGTTTTCCCTGCGTATTTTTGCTATTTCCCCTTATAGGACGGCGCGCGCTTCTCAAAGAAGGCGTCGAGCGCCTCCCTGTGGTCGTCGGTATGATGCGCCAGAGCCTGCATATTGGCCGACATTTCCATAACCGTGTCATAGGAGTTCATCATGCCTTCGCGCATCAGGCGCTTGGTCATGCGCAATACATTTGGGGACTGACCACAGATGCGCTCTGCCAGCTCGTTTGCCCGGGCCATCAGTTCGTCGTGAGGAACGACCTCTGACACAAGGCCCCAGTTTTCTGCTTTCTCAGCGCTGATCACGTCGCCGGTGAAAAAGAGCTCCGATGCGCGGGCCATGCCGATGATCTTTGGCAGCAGCCAAGCGCCGCCGTCTCCTGGTACGAGACCGATTTTGAGGAAGGTCACGCCAAACTTAGCCTTGTCCGAAGCGATACGTGTGTCACACATGCAAGCCACGTCATTGCCAAGGCCAATTGCCGGGCCGTTAACGGCGGCGATCACCGGAACCTGCATGTTCCAGATTGATTTGACGATGCGGTGAATGCCATTGCGGTAGCGATCTGCAATCTGCACGCCTGGACCGCCGAAGCCCCCGCCCTTCTCACGCATCGCCTTAACATTGCCGCCTGCAGAGAAAGCAGAACCGGCACCGGTCAGGATTACACAGCGGACATCCATATCTTCATTGATGCGTCGCGCCGCTTCCGTGAAGTTATCAGCGTCTTCTGCCTCACCTAAAGGATTACGGCTTTCGGGCCGGTTGATGGTGAGAGTGACGACGTGGCCGTCTTTTTCGAAAATAAGTGGATCAGACATGGATCTATTTGTGTCCCCGCGTTCCATCCGCGCCATGCGGAAATTATTGTTTTATTTTATAGGCTTAAGTGGCAACTGTCCTTAGATCAGCACGAAACAGGCCCGGTTTTCCACCGGTTTTCTGCCCCACCAAAAGTTTTTTAACCAAACTCCCGAAGTGGTTTTTAACACTTTTGGCCGAGGCTCCGCGCTGTTGAAGTCCGGGATCGCCTGTTTAGGGGTCCTGTCATGCCGGGGGGCTCTGGGACAATGAGTACATTGCTGAACTGGTGGACTGGCCTTTGGCCGGTCGACGAGCGGCATGTTCCGGTCGTCCAACAGCTCATGCGGCAACTCGCGACGACGCATGCGGAGGGCTACAAGCAAAACCTTCCAATGGTCTTTGTCCTTGCACCCACTTTTCTGTTTTGGAACGCGTGGCAGATCGTTCTGGGTTGGGTCGTGGCCGCTACCCTCGCTCAGGTGATTAACTCCGCAAATGCCCGCGCTTTCCTGAAAGCATCGGAACACTCGCCCCTTGCTGTTCAGCAGAAACGCATATGGGCCGCGAGACTGGTTCTTTGTTCTGTCTTCTATAGCGGCATGTGGGCTTCTAGCGTCGTACTATTCTGGGCAGACGGTGTTCTGCTCAACAATTTCTATCTGCTTGCAATCATTGCGATATCACTTGCGCCCGTCACACTTTTGAATTCCGCCTACCTTCCAAATTTCTTCGGTGCCGCCGGCATCAATTCCGTCTTCATGCTGACGAGCCTGCTTGGTCATCCTGAGCCGGTTTATTGGGGCATGGCTATCGCATATTGCATGTTCTTTGGGTCCATGTCGGCGCACGCTGTTCGCATCAACCGATCGGCGCGGACCATGATTGAAATGTCGATCGAAAAAACTGAACTCATTGAAGCGCTCTCTCACGCAAAGAAAAAATCCGATGAGGCACGGGCAGCTGCAGAGGATGCAAGCCGCGCCAAATCTCAGTTTCTCGCAAACATGAGTCACGAACTTCGCACACCGCTGAATGCCATCATCGGATTTTCGGAAGTGATCAGCCGAGAGGTTTTCGGTCCGCTCGAGAACAAAAAATACCATCAATATTCCGGAGACATTCATTCCAGCGGGCGGCATCTCCTTGCACTCATCAATGATATTCTCGACCTATCCAAAATTGAGGCTGGGCAATACTCGATTTTTGAAGAGCGGGTCGATCTCTCCATCATAGCTGACGATTGCCACAAGCTTTTGGATCTGCGGGCCAGCGTCAACGATATCAAGATCGAACGACGGTTTAGTCGGTTGCTTCCAGAACTACATGCGGACAAACGCGCGATCCGGCAAATTTGGCTAAATCTTCTCACCAATGCGGTGAAGTTTGCCCCAAGCGGCAGCCGGGTTCACATCGTCGCCGACTATGGATCTGACGGATCCTTCTGCATTGGCGTCCATGACGAGGGACCAGGGATCGCTGAGGACGAGCTGGAAAAAGTTCTGGAAACCTTCGGCCAGGGCAAGGAAGGCGTGTCCCGACCAGGTTCTGGCACTGGACTTGGGTTGAGTATCGTGAAGGGCCTCGCGGAAGCCCATGGCGGGCGCTTCACGCTTGAGAGCGAATTGGGTGTGGGCACGCGTGCCAATGTCCTGTTCCCTCGCAACCGCGTGCTGCCAGCAAGCCCAGATTCAATCAACCGGCTATCAAAAGCCTATCCTTGAGGCGGGCATAGAAAAAGCCGCGAGACTGAGATCCCGCGGCTTTAAAGTTCTAACTGTCAGTTGCGTTAGGCAGCTGACGAATAGCGTGTCAGGTGATGGTCTACATTGCCGAACTGTGTGTCGATCATTGTCAGACGCTTGAAGTAGTGACCGACATTGAGCTCATCAGTCATGCCCATGCCGCCATGCAGCTGAACAGCTTGCTGACCAACAAAACGACCTGCTTTGCCGATCTGAACCTTTGCGCCTGATGCTGCTTTGAGACGCTCTTCTTCGCTCTCACCCAGTTTCAGGGTCACCATGTAGGTCATGGAGACGGATTGCTCATAAGCCATGAACATGTCGACCATGCGGTGCTGCAGAACCTGGAATTTGCCGATCGGCACGCCGAACTGCTTACGGGTCTTACAATATTCGACTGTCGCGTCGTTCAGCTCTTTCATGCCACCAGCAGCTTCAGCGCTGAGCGCTGCAATTGCCTGGTCTGTGACTTTTTCGATGAGTGGCAATGCTTTGCCAACTTCACCAATCACAGCGTCTGCTCCGACTTTCACATTCTCCAGCGTGATTTCGGAAGCGCGGCGACCGTCTACTGTTGGGTAGTCGCGGGTTGATACCCCAGCGGCTGACTTATCAACGATGAAGAGCGAGACACCGTCTGCATCGCGCTGACCACCGCTTGTGCGAGCGGAAATGATGAGTTTGTCTGCCCATGGAGCGCCCAGCACAACTGCTTTGTAGCCATTGATGACATAGCCATCGCCATCAGCTTTCGCCGTGGTCACGAGGTCTGCCAGATTGTAGCGGCCCTGCGGTTCCGCATAACCGAACGCCCAAACATTCTCGCCACCGATGATGCCGGGAACATGCGCTTCCTGTTGTGCAGCTGTGCCGGCTTCACGGAGGAAACCACCGCAGATAACGACTGTTTCCATGAAAGGCTCAATCACAAGGTTGCGACCGAATTCTTCCATAAGGATCATTGTTTCGATCGGACCGCCGCCAAGGCCACCCTGTTCTTCAGAGAAAGGAGCTGCCAGAAGGCCGAGTTCAGCGAACTGACCCCAGATTTCCTTGCTCCATCCGTCCGCGCTCGCAGAAATCTTGCGGCGTGTGTCGAAATCATATTTGTCCTGAAGGAAGCTCTGCACCGTGTTGCGCAGCAATGTTTGTTCTTCAGTAAATGAAAAGTCCATGATGGTTCGTCCCTGCGGTCGTCGTTCTGCTGTGTTTTTTTTGAGGTGTCGCTCGCAGATGGTTCCACGAGCGACACCCTTTAATTGGCTATTGGCCTATGTGTTAGAGGCCCAACACCATTTTGGCAATAATGTTATGCTGAATTTCGTTCGATCCGCCATAGATCGAGGTTTTCCGCATATTCTGATAGTTCTGAGCCACCCCGATGGAGTATTCCGGTCCGGGTGTGAAGGCATTGTCGCCCTCGCCCTTACCATGCGGCGCATATACGTGGGCGTAGTTGCCGACGGCCTCTAGAGCCAGTTCTGTGATCCGCTGCTGGATTTCCGTCCCCTTGATCTTAAGGATAGAGCTCTCAGGCCCAGGTCCCTGCCCCTTGCTTTCAGCCGCCAGCGTTCGCAGTTCGGTTACTTCCAGCGCTGAGAGGTCGATCTCGACTTCTGCGATCTTCCGACCAAATTCGCCATCTTTGATCAGCGGCTCGCCGTCCATCAGCTCGCTGGCTGCGATATTGCGCAGACGCTCGATTGCCTTTTTGGAGCGGGCAACACCTGCAATCCCTGAACGCTCGTTGCCGAGCAGGAACTTGGCATAGGTCCAGCCTTTGTTTTCCTCGCCGATCATGTTCTCAGCAGGGACTTTGACATTGTCGAGATAGACTTCGTTGACTTCGTGCGCGCCGTCCATCGTGATGATAGGGCGCACTTCGATGCCTGGGGTCTTCATGTCGATCAGGAAGAAGGAGATGCTTTCCTGCATCTTCGCATCGGGATCGGTGCGTGCCAGGCAGAACATCCAGTCGGCGAACTGCGCCAGGGTTGTCCAGGTTTTCTGACCATTGATGATGTAATGATCGCCGTCGCGAACAGCTTTCGTCTTGAGCGACGCAAGGTCAGACCCCGCACCAGGTTCTGAGTAGCCCTGGCACCACCAGTCCTCACCATTATAGATGCCTGGCAGGAAACGCTTTTTCTGTTCTTCATTGCCATAGGTGTAGATCACAGGGCCAACCATGGAGAGCCCGAAAGGCAGCAGCGGCGTCGTTTCCGCGCGTGCGCATTCTTCGTTCCAGATGTAGCGCTGCGTGATCGTCCAGCCGGAGCCGCCGTGTTCAGCAGGCCAATGCGGCGCGACCCAGCCTTTTTTGGCGAGAATTTTGTGCCAGGCAAGCATGTCGTCGCGGCTCATATCACCACGAGACCGCGTATTGGTTATGCGTGGATAGTTTTCATCGATGAAGCTTCGAACTTCTTCGCGAAACGCCAGGTCTGCTGACGAGAAACTCATGTCCATTGGAAGTACCTCCTGGGTATTCTTGCCAAATGCCGAAGGGGGGTCTCCGGCGATTAGATTTGGCGGGATTTTACTGACAAACTGTCAATCTGCAAGGAAACTAAGCGCCCGGTTTCTGAACAGCAACGGCTGCAGATCTGCACAGATCAATGGCCAAGACTGAGCCCAACCCACTGCTGCCCTGCAGGCCGATATCAAGAAGTGGTTCTAACCCCAGTTCCGTCAAGAGGCGCTGATGACCGCTGTCGGCGTCTGCGTGGGTCGCGCGACAATGGGCGATTGTTGCCGGGTTCAATGCCCTTAGAACTGCAGCTGCCGCGACGGAAACCGGTCCATCCAGGAGGACGGGGATCTTCTGATACCGAGCGGCCAGAATGGCGCCAGCAATGGCTGCAAATTCCCTTCCGCCGACACGGCGGAGCACTTCCAATGGGTCTCTTACATTGCCCTCAAGACGTGCGACAGCGCTCTCCACCGCCTGTTTTTGGTTCTGTCCCTTTGTGTCGGTTGGTTCCCCGGCGAGCCAATCTTCAGCGGTCCCGCCGAAAAGAGCGAGAGCAACAGCAGCAGCGACCGTGCGATTCCCTGCCCCTATGTCGGTCACGCACAGCAAATCTGCCCCACCGGCGATGGCTTCCATGCCAAAGGCCATGGTGGCGGCACAGGCTGCTTCGTCCAGTGCATCTTCCTGAGTGATGTCGGGTGTTGGGAGATCGAGCGCTAAATCAAAGACCTTGAGGCCTACATTGCTCTGCAGGGCGGCACGGGAGACCGCAGCGCCACCTGCAGCGATCAGCTCAACCTGCCCCTGTGTGGCCGACATGGGTTCATCCGCAACACCCTGGTCGAGAATATTGTGGTTTGCCGCGAAAACGGCGACCAGTGGCTGCGTGATCGCGGGATTTGGGCGGCCCTGCCAGGCGGCCAGCCATTCCCCCACACCTTGAAGCTTACCAAGGCCAGCTTCGCTCTGAGACCGCACGCTGTCAGCGGCCTCATTGTCGGGAAGCGGCGGCCCCTCAATCAATCGGCGAATATCATCAAACGGCAGGCCGGTTGCGGCACGGTCCATATGGGGCTCCTGACTTTTACTTTTGTGGGGCTATATAGAGCGTTCAGCGCCCAATGGCCAAATCAAGAACTGCCTTGTATGGTCACGCCCTCAGAGAAGAGAGTGAACCCAATGTCGACCGATCCCATTAAAAGCCCCTGCAAACGTCTCTGCGCTGTCGACGGTCGGCTGGGCTTTTGCCGTGGATGCGGACGTACGCTGAAAGAAATTGGCGGCTGGAGCCAATATAGCCACGAAGAGCGTGATGTGATTATGGGTGAGCTGGACGATCGCTTTGCCGACGTCGGCCTGGTAGCACCGGAATAGGTTAGGCCGTATCTTCTACCGCGCGCGTGCCGAGCGGATCGGTCTTTAGCACTTTGCCATCTAGTGCACCGAGCCAGTCCAGGCTCTGGCGCATGCGGACAATCTCACCAATGGCGATAATCGCCGGGCCTTTAAAGGCTGTGCGTTCGATTTCAGCAACCGCCGTTCCAAGTGTTGCCTCCAACACTTGCTGATCGGGCAGGCTTGCGTTGCGCACAAAGGCGATGGGCTCGCTTGAAAGCCGACCATTTTCCAGCAGCAACTTGATGATCGCGTCGAGATGAGACAGCGCCATGTAGAGCACAATCGCAGGCGAGCCTTTTGCGATTGCTGCCCAATCGAGGTTCTCCGGCACGTCGCCGCCCGCCATGTGACCTGTCACAAAAGTCACCGCGTGATTTGTATCGCGGTGCGTCGCGGGAATGCCTGCATAGGCGAGCCCGCCAATGCCAGCCGTAACACCGGGGATCACCCGGAACGGAATGCCCGCTTCAACGAGGCTCAGGGCTTCTTCACCGCCACGTCCAAAGACGAATGGGTCACCCCCTTTGAGGCGCAGCACGCGTTTTCCCTCACGCGCAAGCTCAATGAGTTTCGCTGAGATATCGCGCTGCTTGGCACTTGGCTTGCCGCCGCGCTTGCCCGCATAGAATTTCTCAGTACCGGGCGATGCCAACGCCAGAATCTCGTCGCTGACCAGCGCGTCATGCACGATCACGTCTGCCTGTTGCAGAGCGTTGACCGTGTGAAGCGTCAGCAATCCAGGGTCACCTGGACCGGCACCTGCGAGCCAGACCCAGCCTGCTTCGAAAGTTGGCAAATCAAGACCGGCGACCTTTTGCGAGGTCGCTTTTTCTCGGGTCCCCTTGAGGGGCACTATTTTGTCTGATCCTGCCATTTAACCAATTTTCTTCGTAGAAAACTTGAAAGTCCATTTGCGGCTTGTAGATAAGCGAAATGCCCCTCTTTTTCAAGATGTAGAGGCAGTTCGTCGTTTATGGACCGCTTCAAGGGCAAGAAACAGCAGAAACCCGGCAGGGCCGAGCAGAAAGGTCACGGCAAGACACGGGACCATAAGCAAATGGTTGATCTCTGACGCCTGCGCCCTCCCGACCATCCAAGAGCCGATCAGCAAGTCAAACGCCAGGAAATGTGTCCAGCCTGTCATCATATGGCTTGGAGCGGCCATGCCCTTCATGACACCAGCAAGGGAGCCATAACCGACCTCGGGCTCAACACCCCAGCCTGCTCCCAAAAGGAGCACATAGGCAATGGCCAGCAAGATGCCCACAGCCCGTGCGACACGTATCATGATCCGCGGCTTAAGCGGAGACGCTATGAGCGCACCCCAACCAACAAATGAGAGGATGCCGACAGAAGAGAAGATGGTTTCATAATCCATGGCAGAACGAGCCTTCGCGAATAAAGCAGCTTTCTAACGCCGCTTGGGTGATGATGGGTCTTTGAGTTCAGATCAACGAGCCTGGAAGGCTCACCGTTAGCCGGCCCAATAGCTCTGAGAGACTGGCAATCTCATCTTCTGTCCAGCGGTCGCGGAAAAAGGCATTGGACGAGCGTTCGAATGTTGCGCGGGCATCCTCGACAAGTTGCTGTCCCGTTGGCGTCAAGACCACATAAGAGAGACGTGCGTCGCGCGCATCTACATCGCGCCCAACCAGGCCTCGTTTCTCCAAAGGTGCAGCCTGTCGCGTGATGGTTGATGCACTTGTGTGCATGCAGCGGGCGAGTTCCACACGGCTCAGCCGCCCAGCTGTCGCCCCATCCAGAAACATGAGCAATAGCAGTTCATTGAGCGATAGGCCGTGAACAGCAGACAGCTCGCCGGACAGGCGCTCTTCAACGATTGTATGCGCCCTTAACAGATGGGCGATAGCTGGGAAGGATTGATCTGTCATGTTTCCTATATATTGCAATTTACTTCCATTTGCAAGCTTTTTAAAACTAATTTCAGGTACCTGCCTCAAAACTGATGAAAAATGTTCACTCTCCAGCAAAGACCGGGGCCCATAATTCCTTCATGAGAAAGAATACTTGGACATGGGTTGGGTTGGCTGGGCTTGCGATGACCGCTGCCCTCTTTGCTGTGATGCAAGCGCAGCCTCAGCTCTTTGCGCCGCTGGTCGGCCCATCAGGTCTCTTTGCTGCAGCTGGTCTGTTTGGCTGTGTCGCGCTCAGTGTCCTTTTAGGCTGGCGGGCGAATGCGGGACTCGCGCTTCGGCAGGCAATGAGCTGGGTCGCCATCGCGCTTACCCTCGTCATTGGTTATGCCTACCGCGAGGACCTGACCGGTGCCCTCCCGCTTCCGGACACGCAGCAGTTGGCATCACCAGCGGTTCAGGCCCAGCATGGCGTTGTGAGCCTTGGGGGATCTGGCAACGGGCATTTTTATGCTGATGCCAAAGTTGACGGCACCCATGTGCGCTTCCTGGTTGATACGGGTGCGAGCCATGTTGCGCTCACCCCGTTTGATGCCCAGCGTCTCGGTTTTGACTTGGATGAGCTCGACTACCGCCTTCAATACCAAACAGCGAACGGTGTGGCCTATGCTGCCCCGATCACCCTTGACGAAGTCGCCGTCGGCTCAATTACGGTTCGCCGTGTTCGGGCCTCTGTTTCTCAATCCGGGCTTTCCCAATCCCTCCTGGGGATGAGCTTTCTCGGCAAGCTGAACGCTGTCGAATTGTCAGGTGACAGGCTGATCCTGAGAGAATAGGTATGGGCTCAGGCGGCGAGCACCCTACTGTCCTGCTGGCACCAATTTCGCAGACCCTTTACTTAAATACTTGTATAAGACCAGCGCCGCTCACGTTTTGAGCGGGAATTGCAGACTGCAAAGGACAAGTTCGCATGTTGCCTAAGCCCAGCCCTTCTATCGCGCCAAATTCAGAAGAGTTTGAAACTGCTCCGCTCGTCGCCCCACAGGGGTTTCGCGAATATGATGCCCGCTGGCTCTTTCCCGATGAGATCAATCTGCGCGGAATTCAGGCACTGGGCATGGGCCTTGGGACTTTGCTGCACGACCTGAAAGTCGATCCCCGAATCTCTGTTGGACATGATTACCGCTCCTATTCCGGCTCGATCCAGCAGGCGCTGATGAATGGATTGATGGCCGCTGGTGCGGAAGTGTTCGATATCGGTCTGGCCCTCTCCCCCACTGCCTATTTCTCGCAGTTCGCGTTGGACGTGCCCGCTGTTGCCATGGTGACGGCAAGCCACAACGAAAACGGCTGGACAGGCGTTAAAATGGGGGCTGCGCGTCCTCTCACGTTCGGACCCGACGAAATGAGTGCGCTGCGCGAAATCGTTCTGAACGGCACCTATCAGGCGCGCTCTGGCGGCAGCTACACCTATGTGACCGATATGCGGGAGCGCTATATCGCCGATCTCACTGACCGCCCTAAGATCAAACGCAAACTGAAGGTGGTTGCTGCTTGTGGCAATGGAACCGCGGGCATCTTCGCCCCAGCGGTTCTTGAAGGCATCGGCGTTGAGGTGATACCGCTTGATTGTGAACTGGACCATACTTTCCCCCGCTACAATCCAAACCCGGAAGACATGGAAATGCTCCACGCCATGAGAGACAAGGTTCTCGAAACTGGTGCAGATGTGGGCCTTGCTTTTGACGGTGATGGCGACCGCTGCGGCGTTGTCGATAATGAGGGCGAAGAAATCTTCGCGGACAAGGTTGGCGTGATGCTCGCCCGCGATCTGTCGGCCACGCAGCCAAATGCACAATTTGTGGTCGATGTGAAATCAACTGGCCTTTTCCTCACCGACCCGGTCCTGATCAAAAACGGCGCAAAGACCGACTACTGGAAAACGGGTCATTCCTATATCAAGCGCCGCGCACATGAACTCGACGCTCTGGTCGGCTTTGAAAAGAGCGGCCACTATTTCTTCAATCCACCAATTGGCCGTGGCTATGATGATGGTCTCGTTTCCGCTATCGCGATTTGCGACATGCTGGACCGGGCACCCGACCAAAGCATGGCGGACCTCAAGCGCGCGCTTCCCAAAACATGGGGATCGCCCACCATGTCGCCCCACTGCCCAGACGACAAAAAGTACGGCGTGGTGGATCGCATCATCGCGCGCATTCAAGCCATGGCGGACAATGGCGATCAATTGATTGGTCAGTCCATTCGGAGTGTTGTGACTGTCAACGGTGTTCGCGTCACCGTTGAAGACGGCACATGGGGCCTTATCCGCGCATCCTCCAACAAGCCTGGTCTGGTTGTTGTTGTGGAAAGCCCAGCGTCAGAGGCAAACAAGAAAGCCATGTTTGACGCACTGGACACGATGTTGGCCGACGAGCCCGACGTTGGCGAGTATGATCAGAAGATCTGATCAGCCACCGTTCAGCAGACCATAGAACATCCGGAGAGATGTCAGCAGCAGGAAGAACGCAAAGGCGCGTGCAAGTGCCTTGCGGCTGATGGCATGCGCGAGACTTGCACCCCATGGAGCTGCGAGCACCGTGGCCGGCACGATGAGGGCCAGACCGATCAGGTTCACATAGCCCACACTGAAAGGCGGGCGTGCCTCAATACCAATGCCGGATATCATGAAGCCAATCGCACCCGGTACAGAGATCAACAGTCCAAGACCCGCAGACGTTGCCACCGCCTGATGAATGGGTTTGCCAAAGAGCGTCATAATGGTGACGCCGAAGGTCCCGCCGCCAATGCCCATCATGGCTGATACGCCGCCGATGGAACTGGCAATCGCCCCCTGCCCGGCAGATCCCGGCAGCTCGTCGCCCAAACGCCACTCTTCCTTGCCAAAGGCCATGTTGAAGGCGACAAGGAGTGCAACCGTCGCAAAGATGGCGGTCAGCGCCGCACCGTTCACATACGCGGCAACGACTGTACCAATTGCGACACCGATCAGCATGGGCAACGCCCAACGCTTTAAAAGGTCGACATCAACTGCGCCTTTTTTGTGATGGGCACGCACCGACCGGATGGATGTCGGAATAATCGTGCCAAGGGAGGTGCCTACAGCCAAGTGCATGCGCACGCTTTCGTCGATCCCAATCAGGGTAAACATATGAAAGAGCACAGGCACAATCACGATGCCGCCGCCGACGCCAAGCAGCCCGGCCAAGATTCCAGCAACGACGCCGGTGACCAACAAGGCGCCCGCAAACAAGAGCAGTTCGCCGAGCTCCAACCCCATAAATTCCATAATGCCATCTCCAACGTAACCAGGGCGTGAGCCTCGTGCGGCGCATTTGGTCCTCAGGTAGCCGATATTGGCCCAAAACACCAGTATTGCCAGGAACCGTTTGCCCGAACACTGCGCTAACTATTGTCCCTGCGGGTCTTACAAAATGCCGGACGAGCAAAACCGCATGGACTCGTCTCGCCGCCATATCTCCGCTAGATTTGTTCATAGAAGGAGACCCGCGATGCCAACATTAAATCTCGCTCCAGCCTCGACTGAAGATTACCGATTGTTGGCGGAAAAACGCCTTCCCCGTTTCATATTCGATTATCTGGATGGTGGGGCTTATCAGGAGCGCACGCTGGTTTCCAATGTCACCGATTTTGAAGGGTTGCGGCTCAAGCAGCAGGTCATGCGGGATGTCTCTCAGCTGACGACAACGACGAGCCTATTTGATCAGGAATGGTCGATGCCGGTTGCTCTGGCACCCGTCGGCCTCGCCGGCATGATGGCGCGGCGCGGCGAAACACAAGCCAAAAAAGCGGCCGACCAATTCGGCATTCCTTACTGTCTGTCGACCGTTGGTATCTGTTCACTTGAAGAAGTGGCGGCAGTGTCCGACATCCCCTTCTGGTTTCAGCTCTATATGTTGAAAGATCGCGGCGCCGTTGAAGAACTTTTGCAGCGCGCCAAGTCTGTCGGCGTGAAGACATTGGTGTTCACTGTCGACCTTGCCGTCGTCGGAGCGCGCTACCGTGATGTGCGCAACGGCATGAGTGGCCAGCTCGACACTTACGGAAAACTAAGGGCCGCGATCGACACCTATCTCGCTCATCCCAGGTGGGTCATGGATGTTGGGCTGCAGGGGCGTCCCCATACCTTTGGGAACCTGACCGAATATGTGCCTAAAGCCACAACGCCCGCAGATTTCGCCGCCTGGATTGGCGCGCAGCTCGACGCATCTGTTACCTGGAAGGACATTGAATGGCTGCGCTCCATCTGGGATGGCAACCTCATCATCAAGGGTGTGCTGAGTCCGGAAGACGCCATCGCCGCCGCAGATGCCGGCGCAGATGCGGTGATCGTGTCGAACCATGGCGGACGGCAGCTGGATGGTGTGTCATCCTCTATTGCCATGCTGCCACGGGTTGTAGAAGCGCTAGGTGATCGTGCCGAGATCCTCGTAGATGGTGGTGTGCGCAGCGGACAAGATGTCATCAAGGCCCTCGCCCTTGGGGCCAAAGGGACGCTTATCGGCAGACCCTGGGTCTATGCGGTTGCCGCGCAAGGACAAGCAGGGCTCGAGAAATTTCTTGGCACACTGGCGGGGGAAATGCGCGTCTCCATGGCATTGACCGGCGTTACGCAAGTAGGCGAAATTTCAAGCTCTCTGCTTGACCGCTAAGACGAAACGTCCGGCCCATCTTATTCAGCCGGTTGAGTTTCTAAATCGGGTTCGCGAACCTTCTTGACCGCTTCAATCACAACGTCGAGGCCGGCCCCTTTTTTGTAAGCATTCTCGCTGATGTGCCGGCGCCAGGCGCGCGCGCCCGGCAGTCCTTGAAAGAGCCCCAGAATATGCCGCGTCATCGCATGAAGCGTCACACCTTCTTCCAGACGCCGCGCCATGTAAGGCATGAAAGCCTCGATCACCTTGTGGCGCGTTCGCGCTGGGGCCGTGCTGCCATAAAATCGCCGATCAACATCAGCCAACACATATGGTCGTTCGTAAGCCATTCGTCCCATCATCACACCGTCAACATGCTTTAAATGCGCGTCGGTTTCGTCGAGCGTTGCGATTCCACCATTGATGCAGATTTCCAGATCCGGATAGGTCCGTTTCATCTCATAGACAAGATCATAGTCGAGCGGCGGCACGGTCCGGTTTTCCTTGGGCGAGAGACCTTCCAGCCAGGCCTTGCGCGCATGCACGATGATGGTACGACATCCGGCATCGCGTACTTTTTCGATGAGTGTCGGCAATGCTTCTCGCGGATCTTGGTCGTCGACGCCGATGCGGCACTTCACGGTTACCGGCACGTTGACCGCGTTGGCCATTGTCGCAATGCACTCAGCCACAAGGTCGGGCTCTTTCATGAGACAGGCGCCGAAGCGGCCCGACTGCACGCGGTCCGACGGGCAGCCGACATTCAGATTGATTTCGTCATAGCCGTAGCCTTCCGCTATGCGCGCGGCTTCGGTCAGTTCTTTTGGATCGCTGCCACCGAGCTGTATTGCAACAGGGTGCTCTGCCTCGTCAAAGCCTAGCAGATAGTCGCGCTTCCCATGAATGATGGCCGGCGCTGTCACCATTTCGGTGTAAAGAAGAGCGTGAGTCGAGATGAGCCGCAGGAAGAACCGATCGTGGCGATCGGTCCACTCCATCATCGGCGCCACAGAAAAGCGACGGCTGGGCTCTGACTTCGTGCTCATGAGCTCTTCTATCCCGAGGCACCCCCAGGCAGCAAGCCCAGCTCCGAATGATAGGGATTACCTGACTTTAGGGCGACGTTCTCAGACTACCTTTTTGACTTCCGACAGGAAGCCCTCGATCTGGCTTTGCAGAACATGGGCTTGTGCGCCCAATTCACGAGCTGCGCCAAACACCTCGTTTGCAGCAACGACAGACTGTTCGACCCCCTCGTCCACCTGCTTGATGTTCAGACTAACTTCGGCTGTTTGCGTCGCCGCCTGCTCCGCGCTTCGACCGATTTCAGCAGTTGCTGTTTCCTGCTCCTTGACGGCTGAGGATATCGACTCTGAGGCTTCCGTCACCGCGTCCATTGTCGTGCCGACACCTTGGACAGCGGTGACGACCAGCTGCGTCACATCCTGGAGGCCCGCGACCTGCTCACGAATTTCTTCCGTCGCCTGCGCGGTTTGGTTCGCAAGGTTTTTCACTTCCGAAGCGACAACAGAAAAACCTTTACCCGCTTCGCCTGCCCGTGCCGCTTCGATGGTTGCATTAAGGGCGAGCAGGTTTGTTTGAGCGGTAACGTCGGAAATCAATTGCACGACCTCACCAATCTTTTGGGAGGTGCCGGAGAGCCGTTTAGCTTCCGCACTGGTTTTTTCCACCTGGCTTGCCGCGCTTGTGACCACATGCTGCGACTGCTCAACCTGCCGCTCGATTTCCTCAACAGAGACCGCAAGGTGTGTCGCTGCAGATGCCATTGTCTGAACATTCTCAGATGTGCTCTCAACAGCACTCGTGACATTTACCGCCTTATGATTTGTAGATCTGGCTGTCTGTTGCATTGAATGTGCCGACCTTTCAAGCTCAGCGGCAGCTGAGGTAACGGTTTTCACAATACTGTCCATCGACGTCCTGAACTCCCCAACAGTCTCAGAGAATCCCACGACCTGGTCCTGCATTATCTCCAGGGCGTTATTGAATGACTTGGTCGCCGTGGCATAACCACCCACCATGCCTCTTTCTGCAATGCGTCTGAAATATTTTCGCTCACTTACATAGTCCAGGCAGGCAGTCGACTCTCGAACGTAGGCATCGGCACGGTCAATCATGCGATTGATTGCGTTGTACAGATCTGCATGTCGATCGCGGGGATCTATCCCAATAATTCTCTGTTCAAAGTCCCCATTGGCGACAGATTCGCAGACTGCCAGTGCTTTGGCGCTCGGGTTTGAATTCCGTCTCATCTCACTCACCTTACGATTGAATTACGAGTTAGGCGGCACAGAGCGTGGCAATGAACTCGTCATATTCCATGCCAGCATCTTTGAGCACTTCAACCAAAGACTGATAAGCAGCCTGCATTCCAGCTTTGCGGTTGGCGTGTCTCTCCTCTTCCGCCAAAAGGTCTGCATAGAGCGGCGCAATTGTCTGTTCCACGAGAGCACGGTCAGGCACGCGGCGATTGGAGTGGTATCCAATAATACTTCCGCGCGCGTCCCGACTAGGCGTCACATGGGCAAGCACCCAGTATTTGTCGCCCTTCTTGGTCCGGTTATTGACATAGGCAAAGATCTCAGACCCAGCCTGAAGCGTGTCCCACAAAAGCTTGAAGACAGAGCGGGGCATGTCTGGATGACGAATGATGCTATGCGGCCGACCCAACAGCTCTTTCTCGGTGTAGCCGCTCACCCTTAGAAAGACATCATTACAATAGGTAATATGTCCCTTCAGATTGGTCTTGCTTACGATGATCTCATCTGTGCCAAAAGAAACTTCGTTTCCTGATAGAAAATGTTCCGCCATTTTGTGCATTGCCCGTCCGTATTACAGATACCACGCCAACGTTTTCGGACCGACCGACATTTCAAACTGCCTATAGAACAATCAAAATATCACCTGAAACTTGACGGCCGAAACTAGGTCTCGCGAGGTTAAGGAAGGGTGAACTGCGCACTACTGCCATGGCGGTGTCAGGAGACAAGGACTACGCAGACAAACCCATCGGATATTACCGTTTAAAGGAGCGAATGTTGACTGAGATAATCACCGTGCTCGCTACAAGCACGCTCGCACCAGGCGTGAGTGAGGAAGAATTTGTCGAAGCTTCAGACCAGTTTCAGAGCGACTTTGTTTCAAAACAGCCAGGCGTTTTGCGACGCGAGCTGCTTCGCAAGGAATCAGGGGGCTATATTGAAATTATCCAGTTCAGAAGCGCTGAAGACCTTGCAGATGTTCTGGAAAAGGAAAAGACATCCGAAGCGTGCCATGCCTATCTCAAAAAGATTGTGATGGATGATACAAATGACAGCGGTCTGCAGACTTGCGCGTCCCTCGCCACCTATCCCTGACACAAAGGCCACTCACAAGCATGGAACCGTTTAAGAACAGAATTTCAGCTGACCTGGTCGGCCATATCAGTGCTCAACTAAAGGCTCATGTGAAGGGGTTTGAGCCCAAAGGTTTTGAGAAATCAATTCTGTCAGAGTTGGACGGCCTGGAACTGAAAGAACGGGCGCAATTGATCGCCGACCACCTGCATGAAGCACTGCCCACTGCGACAAAAAAACGCGCCAAGATCATTCGTGCCATGCTCCACCCCCGCGGAACGGAAAAGGGCCAGCAGAGTGACGCGGACGGGATTACCGGTTGGGGCATGTTTCCGCTTGGCATGGTGGTTGGCCAGCATGGACTAAATGACTTTGAAGGTTCGCTTGAACTGCTCAAAGATATGACCGGACACTTCTCGTCAGAATTTGATGTGCGCTATTTCCTCATTGAGGATCAGGAGCGTGCCCTAAACCTCATGAGTGGCTGGGTCGAGCACCCTGATTTTCATGTGCGACGTCTTCTATCGGAGGGCACGCGGCCTCGCCTCCCCTGGGGCATGCAGCTTCCGCAGCTAATTGAAGACCCATCTCCGATGCTGCCGCTGCTCGAGGCATTGCGCGACGACGAAGAAGAATATGTGCGGCGCTCGGTCGCCAACCATCTCAACGACATTGCTAAAGACCATCCGGACCTTGTCGCGAAGCTCGCGAAAAAGTGGCTGAAAGGTGCCAGCCCGGCACGTGAAAAACTGGTCCGGCACGCCTGCCGCTCCCTCATTAAGCAAGGGCACAAGGCAACACTTGATGCATTTGGATTGGGCGCGCCTGAGATCGAGGAACCGACCATCACGATCGGCACAAAGACCGTTCAATATGGCGACTCCCTTCTGTTCTCAGCTGCTTTGCGATCTACGTCCAAGAAGCCGCAATCCCTCGTGATCGACTATCTCGTCCATTTCAAAAAGGCAAATGGTGAGCGCGTTGGTAAAGTCTTCAAGTGGAAGAAGGTCATGCTTGCGCCCGGTGAGGGTCTAGAGATTGAGAAGGCGCACCCGATCAAACCCATCACGACGCGGCGCTACTATGGCGGGAAGCAAGGTCTCTCGCTCCGCATCAATGGTGCGGATTTTGGTTTCGAGGAATTCTCCCTGAAGATGCCGAAGTAAAAACAGGCACGCCCCGCGCGCAAACCAGGGTCTATTCCAGCGTGACCAACCAGGTCAGGCCATCGTTGGAATGCGTAACCTCGACGTTCATGAATTCCCGGTGAGAAGCAATGGCGCCCTTCCATATTTCGATCCAGCAGGAGAGAAGGTGGTCGCGCTCCACACCGTCTAAGCCCCGCACGATGCGCAAGCCGGCCTGGTGCACAGCAAATCCAGTTTCATTCCGGAGGGCTTCAACCCTCGCCTCGTCGCCCATGCCTTGAAAGAGAGCACTAAGGAAATTGGCGGCGCTTTCTGGGCCACCCTCATCAATCTCTATAGCCGCAGCCATGGTCTTGTAGTGGTGGAGACCGGTCAGCCGGGCAGACAGGTGCCCGAGCTCCAATGCCCTGTCCGCGCCGAGGACCGCTACCAGCTCGCGCACACCGTTGCGAATATACTCGATTGCATAATTGCGGTTTGCTTTCGCGAGCCGCTCCTCAGACCATTCAGTGTCAGGCGGTGTTGGCTGCTCGGCAGCGTCATATGCAGGCGGGCGTTCGTCAGGCGCGAATGCAAGTCGTTCGTCTTCACTCAGATCGTGGTCATATTCTTTGAAATAGCCGCAAAAACCAAACTGCCCTGTCATGTCTTCGGACACACAGACAAACCCCAGACGCGGGTTTTCCAGCGAGACACCATTTTGCGCGTACCAGCCCTTCAGAAAGCCCCGGCTGGCTTCAACCGGAATACCACAGACAACAGCCCCATCATACATCCAGCGCGGATACCGGAAGCGGACCCAGGCCTTCTTGTCGGACTCGGGCATATATTCTACCGCCACGCCGCCCATGCTATTTGAGAGAACATGATACTTGGCACAGGCGACCGCATCAGGCAGACCGTCCAGCCCCAGCTTTTTGAAGCTTGAAAGAAACTTTTCCTCATGTTGGCGACGGAACAGCCTAAACATCCATTCGCCCACCGCCTCTGGTCCCTCCCGAGTCGAGACCATCAGCTCAAGGCCCAGCAGGTATTGATGGTGCAGATCAGCCTGTGCGTTGATGGCCTTCAGATCTGGAATCATATGCTTTCTCTCTTCGTCCTACGCGTTTCATGGGCTTCTAATGTCTCCCGCAACCAAAGCTCAATATCGGACAGGCGCGTCCTTCTTCCATCTAGCAAGCGCTGCATCAGTGCACCGAGCATAAATGTCAGAACCTTTGCCGCGTCCGCTTTGCCGACGATCGCCGCGATCATTTCCAGGTATCTTTTGTTGGCGAGCTTCATGTTTTTGTCGCGGGCGACTTCGCGATGTGATTTGCCGCGCATATAGTCCAGAAGCAGAAAGGCCTCCCCCTGGAAGCCTTTCTCAATCTCCCCGAACACTTCCATCAGCGCTGCGGTCTTTTCGCGTGTCGTTGCAGCGGTCATGTCCGCCTCAACCAGAGCCCCGTCTCTCTCGACAACAAATTCGGTGCAGGCAGCGAAGAGCTCATCCTTGGAAGGGAAATAATGGTAGAGCGCACTTTTGGACATGCCGAGCTCTTGCGCGATCTGACGCATGCCCAGCCCGTTAAATCCATGCGCAGAGAAAACAGGCGTCGCCTTCTCGACAATGGTGCGCCGGTATTCTTCGTGGTCCACAATTTTCGGCATCGATCTCCGGCCTCATGGAATCGCGTCATTGACTCTTTCGTGTAACATATTATATTTTCGTCCATCTGGACTATTTAAATAGATGTGCGACAATGACCAACGCCCCCATCGATTGGAACTATCCCCCACCAAGAAGCGGATTCCTCGGAACTGTCGACAAAGGCATTGGGCCTGGTGCGACACGGGCTGAGTATGTTTTGCAGTTTGCGCTGCCCGGGGCTGCAACACTTCTCGCCTATTTCTATGCAGATGCAGCATTCCCTGCCTGGCCCTGGTGGAAGGTCCTGCTCTTTTGCGTTCTGGCGTTTGACATGGTCGGAGGCGTGGTCACCAATTCCACGTCGTCAGCCAAACGCTGGTTCCACCGGGCCACGCAGACTTGGCGTAACCATCTTGGATTTGTTGCGCTGCATGTCGCACATATCGGACTTGTTGCCATCCTCTATCGCGACATTGACCTGGTCTATTTGGTTGCGATGCCTAGCTACCTCATCGGCGCTGCGGTCCTGATCCTACTCTTCCCGCTTTACCTGCAGCGCTCTATCGCGCTCTTCCTGGTCACTCTCGGCATGTTGCTGGAAATCTATGCCTGGGGAGCGCCACACGAGATTGCGTGGTTCACGCCCTTGCTGATGCTCAAGCTTCTGGTTGCCCATCTTCTGCGTGAAGAACCCTATCGCCCATAGACGAAAGGCTAATAGAATGTCCCTCTCCCTCCGACAAGGCCTAACCCCTGGTCTTCTAATTGTCTCCATCGCGTTGCTGAGCTCCCTTATCCCCGGCGGTCCGATCGAGAACAGAGATTTTGGACATTTGGGGGTCACCGCTGTTCTTACCTTCAACATTTTCCTGGCCGCCCTGATCCTGGCCTCGTCGGTTGCTGTCGTCCTCACCTGGAAGCGGTCCCACTTCGGTGGCGGTCTGACGTTCCTCTGTAGCATCGGGTTTGCCGGTGTCTATCTCCTCGATCTTTTAGAGATATTCCCTACGTCTCCAACACCAATGTCAGCAGCGCTCTATTATGTTGAAGCTATCGGTCTGATTGCTGCCGGCCTCCTCATGGCAGCTTCCCAGTCCCTCCGGGTCCGCAAGGGAGATGCTGGAACGCCCAGCGCTCAGATAAGGTCCTTCAACCTGTCCGTTCCACTGGTGCTCATCATCCTGTCTGTGTCGGTTGGCATTGTCGTCTTTGCTACAGTTTCGGCGCTCGGTGTGTAGCGCAGGTGATTTGACACTATAGATGTCAATACCTACGCTGTTGCAAAAGCAATGGGAGACACAGATGAGCGATGTATTGGGTGAACCCGTCCAAGGAAAGCGAGCCTGGACTCGCGCTGATTTGGACAAGGATGATGGCTGGAACCTGGTTCTTAGCGCAGCCGAAATCGGCGAACTCGAACAATCTGCCCGCACTTTGCCAGATGATCTCGCAGCTTGGGTCCGAATGAGCCGAGACGACGTCAAGGCGCCTCAGCTCGCAGCAACCTTGCAACGCGCCTCAGACGAAATCGAAAACGGCTTTGGCTTTGCCAAAATCTCCGGTCTCGACATATCAGGTTACGATGCTGACATGTTGCATCGGACCTATTGGATCATCGCCGTTCTGCTCGGCAATGTAATCACACAGAACGCCAAAGGCGAACTGATTGGATATGTGACCGACAAGATTGCCGGTGCACCGCGCGGCGATAATGACCGTGGCTACACAAGCAGTGATGAACTGCGTTTCCATTGTGATGGGGGTGAAGTCTCCGCCCTCTTCTGTGTGCGGCAAGCACCCACCGGCGGGGTCAACTCAATCGTTAGCTTGCTGAGTGTCTACAATGAAATTCTGGAAAAGCACCCAGAACATCTGGAGACCCTCTATCGCGGCTTTCCCCTCTATATGCGCAAAGAAGGAGACGATGTCCGACTTGGCAAAGTTCAGGAACGCCGCATTCCCAGCATCTCAGAGAAGAATGGACGCATCACCGCCTGGGTGAACCTGAAACTCGCCGAACTCGCAATCGCCCATTCCGACAGTCCCTTTTCTGAAAGCGATATGAGCGCCCTCAAAATAATTGAAGAGGTCGCCGAACAAGAAGCCCTCAAGTTTGATTTCCGTCTAGCACCGGGTGAACTCGTGATCGTCAACAATCTGTCGCTGATGCATAAGCGCTCTGCTTTTCAGGACGATCCGGATCCCGACAAAAAACGCCTCTTGCTCCGCCTGTGGCTCAATCTCTACTCCCGCCCGGAAGTACACCCAAATGTCGCCGGTGTAATGAAGGGGTTTGGCGATACACCACCGATAATCACTGCGGCGTAGCGTTGTCGCGAGCGTCAGTCGGTCATGTCCTGATAGGGGTTTTCAGTTGGCAAGGAGATGTCATTGGCAAAGCCCTTGATCGATATGCGGGTCTCGCTGATGTCAATGTCAGCTTCTTCGATCATGTCCTCGCCAAACCGGTAGATGGGGGCATATTCACCCCGGTCGGCAGCGCTTAGATATTGCGCTGATGCCTCAAGGCTCCCTTCCCGCTTCTTGGTGTAGGCAGCCATCGCCTCATCCCCATGGCGCTTGCGGAGCATGGCTTCTGTGCGATCAGGTGACAGAACAACAGCAGACGCATTGTTGCCGCCAAAACCTTTCGAATTCAGAATGGCTACCTCAAGGTCTTCTGGCGCAGCCTGCAGGTGATCGGGCCCAAGCTTGAGGCGGTCCTGATGGACATCGTCTGCAACGGTATCAATCGTTGGAATGCCCGGAAGAATGCCATATTTAAAACTTCCCAGCGCCGCTACCAATTGGTCTGCACTCGCTGGCGCTATGGTGTGGCCCAGATAGGCCTTGACCGCGACCACAGGCCAGTCGGTGATGTTGAAGGCCTCGGCGACCTGATCAAAAATCTGAGACTCGGAAACGCGATTCTGAGGCGTGCTCGACCCATGGGCGAGGACAAAGCTTTTTTCGCGGACGGCATCCTTGCCAGCTACTGCGGATGCGGCAGCCACCGCCTTCGCCATACTGATGTGGTTTCCCGGGCCGGGAGCACTGATAGACTTCTTGGTACCATCTGCATCGACAAACACATCGGTGATTGACCCAAGGCACGGCGCACCTAGTTCGATAGCAAGTGCGTCATCCATCAGGATGAAATATTGGCTCGACTCGCCGATCGTAAATCCGCAATTCTCGCCAAACGGGCGGCTTGCTCGGCGGTGATCGACCTCCTTGGTCCCGTAAAGTTTCATCATGTTCGCATCGGTTGCGAGCGCGCCCATTGTCCCAAACCCATCCATGAGCTCCGGACCGATGGGAGCTTCGCTATTTCCCACCATGGCGACCCTGATTTTGCCGGACCTCATGTCAGACACCGCATGGCGTAAATTGGACAGGAAGGTTGCGCAGGCAGCGACGGAACTGCTGGCAATGCCAACATTGGCCAACACATAGGCATTGATGAAGTCGGTTGGCATGGAGTTCACCCCCATTACCAGAGACTTGGTCGTGACACGCTCGCCCTTCATGCGGGCCTGGTGCATGCCCCCATAGCCTTCTTTGTCCATCTGACCAAAGCCACTGCTGGAATAGACTCCAACTTCATCGGGCTCGATATGTTGAAGAACGGTATCCCACTCAATGCCCATGGCGCGGAGAGCATCTGTTGCCCCGAACAGAGCCATTTGAAGACCGCGCGGCTGAAAGCGCGAATTGTAGAGATCAGCAATCTCAAAACCGGTCGGCAATTGCCCTGCTGCCTTGATTGGAAAATCCCGATAGTTTTCTAGTTTAACCTCAAGATCCCCGACGACAGTTACCTGGACACTGTCTTTATCACTCGCCTCAACGGTCCAGCCTTCTGGAATGCGTGTGGGAACCTGATCAGCGGCCAATGTGAAAACGAGAGGCTCACCTTGTTGCTCTGATGAAGACCGCAAGGACGCGGACGACTGCCAATGCAGGGCGTCGACATCAAAAACGGATTCCTCAACCCGTCGGACCAGAGTCCCGTTTAGCACCTGTTCGCGATAGCGTTCCGCCACTTCGGAGACCGTCAGCGGATCACGCGGTCCGTCTTCCCCAGTCGGCACAAAATGTGTTTCATCCTCTGCGGTGACGAGCCCCATCATCACAGCCAATGCAGCGAGTGTCTGCTGCTGTTCGGCTTCAGGCAAAAGATCGATTACCATCCGACGAAAGCTTTGATACCCCGATGTGCGGCCTGCGGCATTCACCCCGCCCATACTTACAATGACTGGTAACCGCATCGATTATTCTCCAATTGGATCTGTCGTTTCATACATGTCGAGTTTATCGCTGTTCTTTCAAGACGTGCCAATAGGTCCGGACCTGCTCTACATGGCGGCGGGCTTCATAGCCGCGCGCGTATCCATGGCGCAAGGTCGGATAGACCTTCTCATCGGAGAGAAACCTGAGCATCTTCTTCACATCGACCCAGATGTTTTTGTTGAGCCCCCGTCGTTCGGCTAGAGCCCGCGCATCATACACATGACCGAGCCCCATATTGTACGCCGCGAGCGCAAACCAGTAGCGGTCATCCCCCTCTACATCTTCGGGGATACGTGTGAGCAATTCGGCGAAGTAGCGCGCGCCACCCCAAATGCTTTCTCGCGCATCAGTGCGGTCAGACACGCCTACGTGTTCGGCGGTTGAGCGTGTCAGCATCATGATGCCGCGCACGCCGGTGGGGCTCACGGCATCCGGGTCCCACTTGGACTCCTGGTAGGCTTTGGCGGCCAACAGCATCCAAGGAAGTTCGTTGCGCCTCGCGCTCGTGCGAAAATCACGTTCGTATTCCGGCAAAACCTCTTTGATATCGCGGCGAAACCGAACCATGTCCAAATAGTCAAACTTCGGGAAAAAACCAAAATGCGACGCTGTTAGACGGTCGATTTCTTTCGCCGTGCTCTCTCGGGCAAACCAGGCAGCCACCGCATCCGCCAATTCATCGGCGCCGGGTGCGACAACCCAGGCAAGCGGCTCCTCGTCCGTCAGAGAAAAGGCTCTGATCAGTTCGGGATAGTGGCGACGCGTTACATTGAAAACCGGATCGTCAGCGACAGTGCAGTCATATTCCCGCTCCCATACCTGAAGCATCAATGTCTCGGGGCCACTATCGAGCTCTGTCCATTCAAGTCCCTCTACATCAGACGCCAGGCCCTCCAGTGCTGCTACATGCGAACTACCTGCAGTGACTGCAATTGATCGGCCGACCAGGTCGGTAGCACTTTTGGGAGAACTCCCATCTTTCCGGCAGACGACAATCTGGCGGACGCGGTCATAGGACGGCGCGAAGCGGTAAGCGCCATTGCGCTCTGGCGTCACGGTGAGCCCCGCAGCAGCGATATGTGCACTGCCATCTGTGATCGCATCAAAAATCTCGGGCACTGTATCAACCACTAGAAAATCAACGCCCACACCCTGCCCCAGAGTTGCCGCGAAGGAGTGCACAAGATCAACTTCAAAACCTTCTTCTGTGCCATCACGTCCAAGATAATAGGTGGTTGGTGAGTTCCGCGTGACGACGACGAGACGCCCCTCTTCTTCAATCGCCGCGAGGGAAGTGTCTAACCCCCAATCGCTCAGCGAGAGATAGAGGCCGGCAAACACCAATAGACCGATGATGAGATAGGGGAGATGCGGCTTGTCGAACAATCTGGCGTTCGGACGTTGCCTCTTTTCACTGTCACTCAGCGCACTTCTCCTGCTTCCGGGATGCAAGTCGAGCTTAGCAAATCCCCCACAAAAAAGCCCGCGAGGAATTCCCTGCGGGCTTTCATTGTGTCCTAAGAACAGCTTCCTATTTTGGAAGCTCGTTGTAAGGTTTGTCCTTATCGACCCGGATATCCTGCGGCAGGCCGAGAACCCGTTCCGCAACAATGTTACGGAGGATTTCATCCGTACCACCGGCGATACGATAGCCTGCGCCGCCCATCCATTGGTTCTGGAAGATGGCGCCTTGAGGCGAAACCTCCCGGTCTCGAATGATGCCGGCCTGTCCCTGCAAGTCCATCGCGAACGAGCCAAGGTCCTGCATTTTCGCAGCCGAGACCACTTTGGAGATGCTACTTTCTGGTCCTGGCGTCTGGCCTTTGGAAAGAGCCGTAAGTGTCCGGAAGCGGGTATATTTCAACCCTTGGGTCTGCACATACCAATCCGCGACACGCTCACGTACAGCGCCGTTCGACATGGCAGCCATCTGTTCCAGTTCGCTTTCACGGCCAAGAGACATGAGCTCTTCCCAGTCAGCGCCACCGCCGCCACCGACAGCGAGACGTTCGTTCATCAGCGTGGTAAGTGCCACTTTCCAGCCATCGCCCGGATTGCCAAGACGGTTGGAGTCCGGCACCCGTACGTTGGTGAAAAAGACTTCGTTGAATTCGCTCTCACCGGACATCTGCTTAATCGGACGAACATCAACACCTTCCGACTTCATGTCGATGATGAACATGGTGAGACCTTTGTGCTTTGGCACATTGGGATCAGTCCGCACCACGACAATGCCGTAGTCGCAATAATGCGCGCCCGACGTCCAGACTTTCTGGCCGTTGATCACCCACTCATCGCCATCCTTTTCCGCCTTCGTGCGAAGACCGGCAACATCCGAGCCACCAGCAGGCTCCGAGAAAAGCTGGCACCAGATTTCGTCGCCATGGATCGCGGGCGCGACATAGCGCTCTTTGTGTTCTTCGGTGCCCCATGCCAGCACCGTTGGCACACACATGCCCAGACCAATGGCGTAGAAACCGCCGGGGACGAGGTAGTTCGATTCTTCCTGGCTGTAGATCACATTGTGGATGGAAGACCCGCCCTGGCCGCCATACTCCTTTGGCCAGGTAATGCAGGCGAAGCCACCTTCTGCTTTTGTTGCCTGCCACTTGCGGGCACGCTCCAATGCTTCTTCCAGTCCGAGATTGGGCAGTGCATCTTTGCTACTCTTTTTACGCTCAGCGTTTTGGTCGAGCCACGCGCGAACTTTGGCGCGGTATTCGGCTTCTTCTTTTGTGTCGTTAAAATCCATGGATCATCTCCATCAAAGGGAATTCGAAAAATCGGAAAAAGCTCAGGCGGCGTTGCGGGTTTCGAGACGTGCGACCAGCTTGTCTTTCCACTCAAGGGCACTGCCCAGCGCCAAAGCCAGGAGCTTCGACCGGCGGAAATAAAACTGAGTGTCTGCTTCCCATGTATAGCCAATACCACCATGCACCTGGATGTTCTCCTGGGCAGCATAGCGATAGGCTTCTGTCGCAGAAATGCGCGCTGCGGCAGCTGCCTCTGGCAATTCTGCTCCGCGGTCATTCAGCATCATGGCGCCGAAATAGCAATTGGACCGCGCAAGCTCGAGCTTCACATACATGTCTGCGATCTTGTGCTTGATGGCCTGGTAAGAACCGATCAGACGACCGAAGGCATAGCGCTCCAGTGCATAGTCGCGGGCCATCCACATGGCTGCTTCTGCCCCGCCAATCTGTTCAAACGCCATCAGTACAGCGGCTGAGTCAAAGACGGTGCTGGTGCTTGCCCAGCCGTCGCCTTCCGTGCCCATCAGTTCTGCGGGTGTATCCTTGAACGTGATGTTGGCATGAGAGCGGGTTGGGTCGATGGTCTTTACGGCCTCAATGGTGACACCGCTTGCTTTCAGATCCACAACGACGAGAGAGAGCGCTTTGTCGCCAGCCCCTCCTGTATTCGCGAGAACCACCGCAACGTCTGCAATATCACCGTCAGGCACCGCTACCTTTGTCCCGTTCAGCTTGCCGCCATTGAAGGCGACTTCCACCGTGCGCGGGCTTGCGGCTGTGAAGCCTTCAGCCATCGCGAAAGTGCCAATGACTTCGCCCGATGCGAGCTTAGGCAACCAGGCCTGCTTCTGCTCTTCGGTCCCAGCAACGAGCAGCGCTTCGGTCGCAAGATAAACAGAGCTTGAGAAGGGAACGGGTGCTGCCGAGCGACCAAGCTCTTCTGCCACGACACAGAGTTCCAAAGCACCGAGGCCGAGCCCGCCATATTCTTCGGGAATGGCTGTACCGGTGACACCCATTTCAACGAGGGCATCCCACACGTCTCTCGCGAAGGGTTCGTCGCCATCCAGGACTTTGCGCACACGGCCCAAGTCACATTTATCGCTGAGCATTTTCTTGACCGACTCTTTCAAGAGTTTTTGGTCGTCAGAAAAATCGAAATTCATATCGTCTCCCAAGTGTCCCGATCAGGTTCTTTGCCCAACCGTTATATGAGCGGCCAAGACCTCTCGTTTCTGAAGGAGAAACTAGGGCCGGCCCCGCGATTAGCAATAGTAAAGTCGGCGCGTATTCTTGCTCCAAACACCCAGAAATCAAAGGTTTTTTGGGCCTGGCCAATTCGCGTAGGGGAACTGGTAAGTACGGATCAGCTTTGACGCAGGGTCAGCCAAGAGCCCCTATTCGGCCGCTTTGGATCCTTGCTGTCGATCAGCAACCGCCTCATCCAAATCGAGAGAACTCAGATTCGATTTGATCGTCGCCAGAACGTCCAACATGGTGTCTATTTTTGCGTCCGGCACGTCTTTCAGGGCGACAGCAAACACAGCCCTTGCGGCCTCACGCATATCTGGCAAGGCCGCCATGCCCTGGTCATTGATGAAAACCCGGCGTGCGCGGCGATCTTCCGGATCCTGCTCCCGGGTGACGTATCCACTCTCCTCCATCCGGTCGAGCAGTCGTCCGAGCGGCGCCTTTTCCATCTCCAGCTCGTTGGCCAGTTGAGTCTGGGTGAGCCCCCCGTCCTGGCGCTCCAGATTGGCTAAAATGCGCGCTTGCGGCTCGGAAAGGTCTGACCCAGAAGCCTTGAAGGTTCGCGCCCAGTTTCGCCGGATCAGGCGCTGCACATCGTGCATCGACCAAGCAAATGTGCGCTCAAATTCAAAATCGTCGCCGTTTTCTGCCTTTGGCATTGCGAACTTATCCTCGCCTCGTCTGGCTAGCCTACCCTTGCAGTTCGCTCCCCAGACCAGGAAAAAGGAACGCTGGATATAATATCCATAGTTACTATAATCAGAGCAACAAAAATTCAACAGCCGGTTTCGCAAGACCAGCATCAAAGGTGCCGCAATGTCGTCCATCCCCCAAAAGCGTTCGTTTTCCTTTCGTGTACGGATGAAACCAGGTCTGCGGGCAGTGCTTGTCGCAGGTATTGCCCTTTCGCTTGTGGCTTGTGGCGAAGAGGAGGCGGCCCAGACCGAGGGGCAGGCAGCACCAGTCGCAGCAGTAAGTGTTTTTTCGACCCATGTGCTGAGTGAAGAATTGACAAAGCCCATTACCGGCACAGGCACAATGACGGCTCATAAGGGTACCGATGTTGGACCGCTCATCGATGGCATTATCGAAGAGGTGTTTGTGCGGGTGGGTGACCGGGTGGCTGAAGGCGACCCTCTTTTCAAAACCCGCGACGTTGAATTTCGTCTTCGTGTCCAAGAGTTGGAAGCCCAAACCCGCCTTGCCGAAGCAGAGTCTCGTAACTCTCGGCGTGAGCTGGACCGGATCAAAGAATTGCATGGCAAGGGCGTGGCCTCTGTCGGCCAGCTCGACAATGTGCAGACAAAAGCAGATATCGCTACTGCCCGACTCAACGTTGCCCGTGCACGTCTTGATGCAGCCAAGCAGAACCTGACTGATGCGACGGTTTATTCCCCTTTTGATGGCGTCATCACAAGTCAGCAAATCTACGAAGGAAAATTTATGTCGACCCGCGGCGGCGGCATGGGTGGTCCCTCTGGCGTTCTGCGCGTTCTGAAAATCGACATCGTGGCCGCAATCATCAATGTGCCTGAAGTTCACGTCGGCCAACTGAGTGTCGGAATGAAAGCGCGCATCTATGTTGATGGCCTTGACGGCGTCTATGATAGCGAGATTCACGTGTTCAATGATCAGGTTGACCAGACAACCCGGTCCGCCGAGGTCCGGATTGGATTGCGGAACCCAGAATATATGATCAAACCGGGTATGTTCGCCCGAGCTGAATTCTTCCCACCGCCGCGCGAAGCTCTAACACTGGATCGCAAAGCGGTACTCGGCATTGAGGGCAATCACTATGTCTTCATTGAAGATGCAGCCGGACGCGCCAAACAAATGCCAGTGCGCGTCACCCAGATTGACGCAGAACGCGTGGAGCTTCTCGAAGGCCTCGCGGAAGGCGCTGAGGTTCTGATGGGACCGGCGGTGAGCTCGCTGGTTGAAGGCATGCCCGTCCGGGTTGAAGCTGCCTATGATGATGGGCAGCCATCGGCGGCGCTCACGCCTGCCTCGACTTCAGAGGTTCAATAGACCCATGTGGATTTCTGACATCTCCATCAAACGCCCTGTCTTTGCCGTCATGCTCATTGGCGCACTGGTTGCGCTTGGGTGGCTTTCTCTTGGTCGGCTGGGTGTCGATCTTTTCCCCAAGGTGGAGTTTCCTGTTGTCTCCGTTGAGACCCGCCTTGAAGGCGCATCGCCTCAGACAGTGGAGAGCGAGCTTAGCGACGCCATTGAAGAACAGGTCAATACGATCTCGGGCATTGAGACCCTTTCATCCACCAGCTCGGAAGGCCGCAGCTCTGTCGTGATCCAGTTTGAGCTGGATGAAGACGCAGACGCGAAAGCGCAAGATGCGCGGGACAAGGTAGCCCTTGCCCAGGGCGAAATGCCGCGCGATGCGGAGCAATCCATCGTCCAAAAAATTGACCCGGATTCTCAGCCCATCATGTCGATCATGATTGCCGGTGACATGCCGATCCGCGATCTGACCCGTTTTGCGGACAAGACCGTCAAAGAACACTTGCAGCGCATCTCCGGCGTGGGGTCAATCCGTGTTGTGGGTGGCCGCGACCGAGAAGTGCGGATCTGGTTGGATGCGGTAAAACTGCGTTCCTATGCCGTCACTGCCGATGATGTCATTAGCGCGTTGCGGCGTGAACATGCTGAAATTCCAGGCGGGCGATTGGACACAGCCGGCCTGCAGTCTGAGTTCTCCGTGAAGACCATGGGCGAAGTGACGTCTGTTGCTGAATTCGGTGACATAGTCATCAACTTCAGAGCTGACGGGCTGCCCACGCGTATTCGTGATGTGGCCCGTGTGGAAGATGGGATGGAAGATCGACGCTCCTATGCGGAGCTCGACGGGAAACCTGGCATCTCACTGGAAGTCCGTCGTCAATCAGGGCGAAACACCGTCGAAGTCGCGCAAGCAATCCGGACCGAGCTTGATGGCATTCGCGCGCTCGCCCCTCCAGGTGTCAGGATCGTATCCGCCCGTGACACATCCAAGTTTATTGAAGCTGCCGCCAATGATGTTTTCGATGACATCATCCTGGGGGTCATTCTGGTCATCATTGTAACGCTGGCCTTCCTGCTCAGCTTCCGGGCGACGCTTATTGTGGCCATGGCGATGCCCACAGCGCTCATCTCCAGCTTCTTCGCGTTTTACGTGATGGACTTCACCATCAACATGATGACTTTGATGGCGCTTTCCATTTCCGTGGGGCTTCTGGTTGATGATGCCATCGTGGTGCTGGAAAGCATTTATCGGAAGCTCGACGAGGGCCACCCGCCCATGGAAGCGGCATCGCTCGGCGTGAAACAGGTGGGCCTCGCGGTGTTCGCAGGTACAGCGTCTGTGTGCGCCGTCTTCGTACCCATCGCCTTCATGGAAGGCATGGTGGGCCGCTTTTTCTTCCAGTACGGCATGGCGATTACCTTCTCCGTATTGGTCTCGCTTCTCACTTCCATCACGCTTACGCCCATGCTCTGCTCGCGCCTTTTGAGTGAAGCTGCTGATAAGCGGGAAAATATGGGCCGCGTTGCCCGCTTCTTTGACGATGGGTATGTGATGCTCGAACAGGCCTACAAAAGCCTGTTGGGCCTCGCACTGTCTTATCGCTGGGTCGTGATGCTGGGCGCGGTCGGCACCGTTGTGCTCGGTGTCATGGTCGCACGCACACTCCCCATCGCCTTTGACAGCAGTTCTGATCGATCTGAATTTTTGGCGAATGTCGACCTGCCCTTTGGCACCGGCGTTGACCAGATGCGTACGATTGCGAGCCGTGTGGCACAACGCCTCAGCGCCCTCGATCACGTCAACACGGTCTTCTACACAATCGGCGCCGATGCGCAGGAGCGTGTCAACGAAGCAGAGTTTTACATCGGCGTCACACCCAAGGCGGACCGTGATGTGGGCATTGTGGCCCTAATGGATGCCGTACGCGCAGAGATGAAAGCCTCAGCACCCGAAGCCCAGAAGGTCTCGGTGACGGAAGTCCCCTGGATTTCCGGCGGTGGAAGCTCGAACTTTGGCATCAATTATGCCGTCAGTGGCGCCGATCTAGGTGTGTTGCAACAACGTACGGACGCGATCCTTGCGCGCATGCGGGCGAGCGGCATGTTCGCCGACGTTCAATCAAGCTTTGAAGCGGGCAAGCCCGAAGTCCAGGTTGCCATTGACCGGCGTCGTGCGGCAGACCTTGGTGTCAGCATGCGTACCCTCGCGGAGTCTGTTCGGGCCCTCGTTGGCGGCACCGACGTTACTACCTATGAAGAGTTTGGCTCTCGCTACGATGTGCGTGTACGGCTCGAAGAAGATCAACGCAATGACGTCACCAAGCTGGAGATGATTCAGATCCGCGCTGCAGACGGGCGCTTGATTGATATTGCCAACCTCGCGCAGTTCGACATTGACTCCGGGCCTGCCCAAATCACCCGGCAGAACCGTTCCCGCAGCATCATGATCATGGCAAACACCCCGGAGGGAGTGTCTCTCGGCCCCGCTACAGACAAGCTTGAGGAGATTATCGCGGAAGTCGGGCTTCCTGCCGGTTATATCTGGAGTGCCGAAGGTGAAGCCAAACGCATGAAGGAAAACCAGCAAGCCATCGGCTTTGCCTTCATGGTGGCGCTGGCCGCGCTCTATATGATCCTGGCGAGCCAGTTCAACAGCTTCGTTCAGCCGGTCATCATCATGCTCACCGCCCCCCTTTCCTTTGTAGGGGCTTTCATCGCGCTCAAACTGTCAGGTCTTGAGCTCACCATGTTTGCCCAGATCGGTTTGCTCGCGCTCATGGGGCTTGTGATGAAAAACGGCATTCTGCTCGTGGATTATGCCAACCATTTGAAAGCAGAAACCGGTTCGTCCCATGAAGCCATGCTGGGTGCCGGTCCTGTGCGTCTGCGACCGGTCCTTATGACCGCCTTTTCCACGATTTGCGGCATGATCCCTGTAGCTTTCTCCGACAGCCAGGGCGCTGAATTCCGCAATGCCATGGGTTTCCTAGTGATTGGGGGCTTGGCTTCTTCCACCTTCCTCACCCTTCTGGTCGTGCCAGCCGCCTATACGTTGATGGACGATGCCGGGGTACTCATACGGCAAGGCATAAACCGCGTGAAAGGCCTCAGTGGCGAGGGTGATGCACGTGGCCTGTCGCGGTTTAGAAGAAAACTCTAAAATTCGGCTCACACGGTTGGCTGCAGCAGTTTAAAGGCATACATTCGGCGCAGTTGCAAATCGCTTCGCTCGCATCCCCCGCTTGCCAAAAAGAATGTCGTGCCCATGAAAACGGAAGAACCGCGTCCCGTTCTCCTTAAAGAATACCGTCCGCCAGCCTTCCTGGTGGACACTGTTTCCCTAGACGTTTCCCTTGATCCAGAGAAGACCGAGGTGCGCTCTGTCCTTCAGATGCGGCGGAATCCGGATGCCGAGAACACCGGTCCTCTGGTGCTCGACGGTGAACATCTGACACTCAAGGAAGTACGGGTGAATGATGAGCGACTGGGTGAAAACCAATATCAGGTCGACGACACGTCTTTGACCATCGCCGATCTGCCCGACACGTTCACCCTTTCAACACTTACCACCTGTTCGCCCGCGTCCAACACCGAGCTTACGGGTCTTTATCAGTCGAACGGCATTTTCTGTACACAGTGTGAGGCAGAAGGCTTCCGGCGGATCACCTACTATCTCGACCGTCCTGATGTGATGGCTGAGTTTCGCACGCGCATTGTCTCCTCCAAAAAGCTCGCACCTGTTTTGCTCTCCAACGGCAATTGCGTCGATGAAGGAGAAACAGAAGACGGGCGGCACTATGCGGAATGGCATGACCCGTTCAAAAAGCCAGCCTATCTTTTTGCGCTTGTGGCAGGCGACCTCGCCATGGTGGAAGACGTTTTCCACACCCAATCCGGCCGCGACGTGACCCTTCGGATCTTTGTCGAGCCAGGAAATGAAGACCGCTGCGACTACGCAATGGATGCGCTCAAGCGGTCCATGAAGTGGGACGAAGACGTTTTTGGCCGTGAATATGATCTCGACATCTTCATGATCGTCGCGGTGAGCGCGTTCAATATGGGCGCCATGGAGAACAAGGGCCTCAATGTCTTCAACGACAAATATGTTCTCGCGCGGCCAGACACGGCGACAGATGCGGACTATGCGGCGATTGAGTCCATCATCGCGCATGAATATTTCCACAATTGGACAGGCAACCGCATTACCTGCCGCGATTGGTTCCAGCTTTGCCTCAAAGAAGGGCTCACCGTTTTTCGGGATCAGGAATTTACCGGTGACCAGCGCTCCCGTCCTGTTAAGCGGATCGCGGATGTGCGCCTGCTCCGGACGCATCAGTTCCCGGAAGATGGCGGCCCCTTGGCGCACCCTGTGCGTCCAGACAGCTTTATTGAGATAAATAATTTCTATACGGCAACCGTCTACGAAAAAGGTGCAGAGCTTGTCCGCATGATCCATACGCTTTTGGGTGCCGAGCGGTTCCGCAAGGGTATGGATCTTTATTTCGAGCGTCATGACGGCGAGGCAGCGACCGTTGAAGACTTCCTTTCTTCACTTGCCGATGGCGGTGAAGAGGACCTTACGGCGTTCAAGCGCTGGTATGCTCAGGCAGGCACGCCGGAAGTACTGATTGCGGGCAATTGGGACGCTGGCACCAAGACCTATACGCTCAACATGAGCCAGGTTACGGCACCGACCCCGGGCCAGCCGACGAAAGAAGCACTGCCCATTCCCATTGCGCTTGGCCTGTTGGATGGACAAGGCCGCGAGATTGAGCTTCACCTCGAAGGAGAAGACGCGCCTTGTGGCACTTCACGGGTCATAACGCTCACCAAACGGGACCAGATTTTCCGCTTCCAGAATGTGCCCGAGCAGCCGGTCCCGTCTTTGTTGCGTGGCTTTACCGCGCCGGTCAAACTCAATGCCAATCAAAGTGAGCGCGACTGGACGTTCCTGATGGCGCACGACACTGATCCCTTTAACAGATGGGAAGCTGGTCAGAAATATGCCTCAGCTATTCTCGTTGGTAATGTTGATGCCATTCAAAACGGCCAAAAAGAACGCCAAGGCAATGCCTTCGCAGACATTATCAAAAACCTGCTTGCGGACCCTAAGCTAGAGCCTGAGTTTGTGGCGCAGATCATTACGCTCCCTGCAGAACAGACGCTTGCGCAGACAATCGCCACCAATGTTGATGTGGACGCAATCCATGAAGCGCGCGATAACCTGAAGGCCTCCCTTGCAGATACGCTGTGGGATGAATTCAGGTCAGCCTATGACCGGTTCGAGGTGAGTGGGTCCTATTCGCCTGACGCAGAAAGTGCAGGACGTCGCACATTGCGCAATGTCTGCCTCTCCTATCTCGTCGCCGCTGCAGCGCCCGAAGGACGGGCTCTTGCTGTGCAGCAGTTCAAAGCAGCCAACAATATGACAGACCAGATCGCCGCCCTTGGCCTTTTGGTGGATCATGATGGACCGGAACGCGACGAAGCCCTCAAAGCCTTTCATGATCGCTGGGCCGACGATCACATTGTCATCGACAAATGGTTTGCACTGCAAGCGACCTCGACCCGTCCAGAAGCGCTGAATGACATTAAGCGGCTAACCGGACACGCCACCTTCTCAATGTCGAACCCAAATAAAGTGCGCGCTTTGATCGGCAGCTTTGCATCGGCCAACCAGGTCCGTTTTCATGCGGGAGATGGCGCGGGCTACGCCTATATAAGCGACAAGGTTCTGGAACTCGACAAGATCAACCCCCAGGTTGCGGCCCGGATGCTGGGTGCCTTCCGGTCCTGGCGTCAGTTTGATGCGGGCCGACAGTCACTTATCCGCGATGCCTTGCAGAAGGTGGTTAACACGCCGGGTATTTCGCAGGATGTGTATGAAATTGCGAGCAAATCGCTCGGCTAAAAAGTGAGTCATAAATGCACCGGTCCCGCCGGTTTTTGGGTCCCTGACAAGGCTGAACTGGACAAGCACGCGCCGCGCTTGAATCATCAAAAAAGCGAATCACATAAGCAGAAGCGCACTTTTTCTGCGGGATTGGCGGGCGCGTTTTGGAGGTCTAGGATGGACCTTGCCGAGAGGGGGCAGAAGAGCATGAACCTTGTGGCCACAGTAAGAGAAAAGATGCCTGGTGCCATGTCGCGTGAAACAGACGGCGCAGACCTACCCGCAAAGACCACCGAACCCACGACGTGGGCGCAGAAGCTAACACTTGGTGTATCCGCTGTCGCACTTACAGCGGTGAACGGTGCGCTTTGGTGGCAGGAAGGCCTTTCCCGACCTTTGATGCTATCTGCCATCGCGAGTGCGGCCTGCCTTGGTCTTGGATATGCACTTATTCGCTCCAATGAACGCAAATCAGAGGCCCAAGCCCGCGCATCCGACAATCAGCAGCGCTTTGACATGGCCTTTGCTGGTGCCCGTTGTGGTATCTGGGACTGGGACATTACGGAAAACCGCGTCTACTGGTCCAAAGCCATGTTCGACATGTTGGGGCGCAGACAGCCCGCGACGCGTATGACGCCAACAGAGATCAAGGCGCTCGCCCACCCAGACGATGTCAGCGCTATTGATGAAATCATCGCGGCGCCAGAGAAAGCGTCCCGCTCCTATGACACGAGCTTTCGCCTGCTGCACGAAGATGGCAGCTGGATCTGGGTTCACGCCAAAGGTCAGGTCTGGAGCGGCCCGCGCAATACAGGCGACCGTGTCATTGGCCTCACGATTGATATATCCGAGCAACGCAATGCTGAGGCCTCTGCACAACTCGCAACAGACCGCCTGAGCGACGCCATTGACAGCATCGGCGAAGCGTTCGTTCTGTTCGATCAGAATGACACGCTTCTGGCCTGCAATGACAAGTTCCAAGAATTCCTCGAGATCGATGCAGAACGCGCCACTGCAGGCACAACGCGCGCCGCCCTCTTTGAAGATACGGGCGTTGCGGATGCCTGGCCGTCAGACCCGGAAGCATCGGCAACGGAGATCAGATTGCCGAGCGGCCGCTGGCTGCAGATCAGCACGCGGTCAACAGCCGATGGCGGTCATGTGAGCGTCGGCACCGACATTTCGGCGATCAAAGCGCAAGAAGAAGCGCTCACCACCCATCAGGACCAGTTGCAGTCCACCGTCACAGATCTGGAGATGTCGAAATCCAAGTTGCAGGACCAGGCTGGCCAGCTCGTTGAGCTTGCAGAGAAATATGCCGCCGAAAAATCACGCGCAGAAGCAGCGAACAGATCCAAATCAGAATTCCTGGCCAATATGAGCCATGAGCTGCGGACACCGCTCAACGCCATTATCGGCTTCTCGCAGATGATGGAAACGCAGCTCTTCGGTCCGCTTGGCGCGCCGAAATATGATGAATATGCGACTGATATCAAGGCAAGTGGCGAACATTTGCTCGATGTGATCAATGACATTCTCGACATGTCCAAGATCGAGGCCGGGCGCCTCACCCTTGAGCTTGAACATCTTGATGTCGCAGATGCCGTGCGCGATGCGTTGCGCCTCGTCGCTGGACGGGCAGACATCGCTCAGGTGCGTCTCAACAATGAGATTGGGGTTCAGCCGCCTGTGCTTGCTGACAAGCGGGCAGTGAAACAGGTGCTGCTCAACCTGCTGTCAAATGCGGTGAAGTTCACAGAAACCGGCGGTGAGGTAAACATCACCGCTGAAGCGTCAGGTGGATGGCTCAACATCGCTGTCGCTGATACGGGCATCGGTATCCCAGCGGCGCATCTCTCCAAACTAGGCAAACCCTTTGAACAGGTAGAGTCTCAGCACAGTAAGAAACACAAAGGCACAGGGCTTGGCCTCGCCTTATCGCGCTCGCTGGTTGAAATGCATGAAGGCGCGCTCACCATTGAGAGTGACGAAGGTGTCGGTACGACGGTTTCGTTCACGCTTCCTCTTGCCGCAACACACTGACTTCTCAAACTAAAGATACCATTCAAGTTCGCGGTTAGAGATGATCTTGTTGAACTTTTCAAACTCAAGCCGCTTTGTCTCTGCATAGATGTCGACAAACAGATCCCCAAAATAATCGCGCAAGACCGGCGACCCCACAAAGGTGTCGAGGGCGCGAGGCAGTGTGAGCGGCAGATCTGGATCGACACGGTCACAGGCATTCACCTGAGTTGGCTCACCAGGATCAATTTTGTTCTCGAGCCCATAATCAATGCCCACCAGAATAGCCGCCAAAACGAGATAGGGATTGGCATCCGCGCCAGCGACTCGGTGCTCAATGCGGCGGGCCTTTGGTGATCCGGTGGGCACACGGAAGGCTACCGATCGGTTGTTGTATCCCCAGGCGCCGTTCACCGGCACAAAGCGATTGGGCGCAAACCGCCGATAGGCGTTGAGATTGGGTGCCAAGAGTGCCATCGCTGCCGGAAGTGTGCGTTGCAGTCCACCAATGGCGTGCCGGATCAGATCCGTGCCCTTGTCTCCGCCATCGTCGAAGACGTTGTTTCCGTCCCCATCCAACAGGCTTGTGTGGATGTGGCATCCATTGCCCACCTGATCGACATAGGGCTTCGCCATGAAGCTTGCGCGAAACCCATGGGCGCGCGCCGCTGCGCCAATCAGATAACGCAGCAGGATTCCATGATCGGCGGACCGCAAGGGATCAGGTCCATGCTTCAGATTGATCTCATATTGTCCGGGTGCAAATTCTGCGACCGCAGCAGAGGCCGGAACGGACAGATCCGCGGCAAAGACACTGATGTCTCTCAAGAGATCGCTGAACCCATCCAGCTCTGACAGGCCATATACCTGATTGCTTCGTTCGCGATCGCCGGTGCTGGGGTTAATGGGTGCGAGCGGACGCCCATCAGGATCCGGTTTTTGATCGAGAAGATAGAACTCAAACTCCACAGCCGAGACCGGGGTCAGGCCTCGAGCACCAAGGCGCTCAGCCACTCGTGCCAGCACATTGCGCGGTTCGAATTCGCAGGCGCCCCCTTCGGGCACATCCATGGTCATCATCACCTGAGCCTGGTCTCGCGCCCAGGGTACCACTGCTACGGTGCCTGCAATGGGATGCGCCGTGCCATCGGGATCGCCATCAGAAAAGCCGCGTCCGTGAATGTCTTCATTCTCGCCGGTCACATCCAGAAAATAGACCGACATAGGCAATTCAAGACCATCGGTGAAGACTTTGCCCGCTTCCGCCAACGGCATGCGTTTGCCGCGCACTGTGCCGCATTGATCGGTAAAGACCGCATTCAAATAGGCGACCTCAGGATGGGCAGCACAAAAGGCTTTCCAATCCGCCAGAGTCGCTCTTCCTGCTGAGGCAGGTTTTTCTCGATTGCTCATAGCCGTCTCTTCTTCGCTTCGATCCTTGCCAATCATAGGCGACGAAGCTTAACAGGTACCAGCCATGAGCTCACCAGCTGTTCTATATCTTCATCACTCGGGATTTGAGGGCTCAGTGTTCCGGTCCAGGCCACGACCACCCGGGCGGCCACGACGAAGGGCCTCAGCAATTTTTTCGCGAGATTCCGGCGTTAAATCCGCGAATGCTTGCACCAGAATATCCTGAGACTGGGTCGCCACAGCGTGCATACCGGCGCGGAGATCCGCAAATGCCGCTCTGGCAGCTTCCGGATCATAGGGGTCAGCGGCAATCGCTACACTGAGTGCCTGGCGCGTCTGACGCATTTCTCTGAAGAGAGGGCGAAGCTCAGCCCGGTTCTCCCTCATGGTCGCTTTGAGCTTATCGCGTTCCTCACCCGATAGTTCGCGCGCCACAATATGATGTGGCAGTCCGAGTGGCGACGCGTGACCGCGACCGCCCCGGTCCATATTGCGGACGAGACCAGCCGTGATGGCAGCGACCAGAAACAAGTTGATCACCAAGGAGCCCAGCAATGCAGGACCCAACCATTTGCGGACGGGCCTTGTGGTGTTTGGCGTTTGCTCGCTCATTGCCATTCCTCCGTCAATGTCGTGTCACCGAGCGCAAGGGCAAGCACATCATAGGATTGTTCATCGCTCCAGCTGTCCGTCGCTATCGACGTAACAGCCCCAGAGGTCACGCCTAAGACAATAGAGGCCGCGAGAGCGCCAGCCGGGATCGCAGATGATCCATAGGGCCAAAGCAGATCGAGTATCTGTTTCACAATCCCGACACCGCCGATCCCTTCTTCCTTTTGGGTAGAGAGAATGCGGTTCTGCAAGACATAGCTCGGTGCTTCAACAGGCGCCAATGCCAGCAAGCTGTCCAGCTCTGCTTCTTCAGCCTGATGCTTTGCAAGCACCGGGTCCATTGCAATGGTCTTTCGGACCTCCGCGCGATCTGCCTCGGGCCAGCGGGCTTCGTCTGCCCCATAAGCATCGAGCACTTCTTGTGCGCGGGCTTTTGCTTTTTCAAAATCTGATGCGTCTGTCATGGTTTCACGCTCATGGTTGGGTCGGGAGATGCAGCATCCCCCTCTCCTTTTAGTTCAGACCATTCCGGTCTCAATGATTGTTTCAATGCCCGTCGCCCACGCGACAGGAGAGATTCCAACGCTTCAACGCTGACACCCATCACTTCAGACGCCTCTTGATTTGAGAGGTGCTGATAGTGAGACAGTACGATCGCCGCGCGCTGTCTCTCCGGCAAAGCCTGTATCGCACCATCAATACGTCGACCCATCTGCTGTTGATACAGCTCAGCCTCAGGATCCGGGCGGTCACTTGGCGCATCGAAATCGGGGGCGAGAGGTTCCGGCTTCTTCTTTCGGAGCCGATCCAGGCACTGGTTCATTGCGATACGGTGCAGCCAGGTCGATAGCTTTGCCCGTCCAGGCTCCCATCGGGCGGCCGCCTTCCAGGCACGCATAAATGTGTCCTGTGCGACATCTTCCGCCTCTGCCTGGTCACCCAGCATCCGCCGGGCAACGGCGAGCACGTGAGTCAGGTGGTCGTCCACCAGAGCGCGGCCCGCTTTCGGGTCGCCACCAGCAAGTGCTGCCATCAATGCATCGTCCTGCGATGCGCCTTCAGGCTTGTGGGTTTCCGTCGTCAGAGGAATGACGCCCTGCCCTTTCCTCGATCGTCTTTGGACACTGTTACTTCTATACCGGGGCGCCGCGGCGAAGTCACCTGGTCTGGAAACAGATGATCTCGGCGCGACGCTCACGGGTTTAACGCTGGCCGCGACGCTCTTGCATTTTCTGGTGCATTGCTTCGGCTTCTTCGCGGGTAATTTTTCCATCACCGTTCTCATCCACGCGATCAAACATGCCTTGGCGCCTCTCACCATGTGGACCGGCGGCCATCTCCTCAGGGCTCAAAAGTCCGTCCTCATTTGTGTCGAGTTTCGCGAACCGTCTTTCCTGTCGCTCCGCAGACCTGGCCTCTCTTGCCGCCGTCATTTCTTCGCGGGAAAGCAATCCATCGCCATTCGTATCAGCGGCCTGAAAGCGCGCCTCACGAGCAGACTCTGCTTCTTCACGTGTGATTTCGCCGTCTTTGTTCAGATCAAGCATTTCGAACATCCGGTCAGGGTTTGGCGGTCCGCCGCCTGGGCCTTTTGCTGCAACAGCAACGCCTGCCGAGGTCAGTAGAAGACCCGCGAGGGCCGATGACAGGATCAGTTTGTTTTTACGCATTGCTCATCTCCAATGTAGGTCCACGACATTCGTCCAGACCGCAAGAATTAGGAGCGGCAGACACGCTAGGGGTGGGGGAACGTGCCTGCCGCATGAACACATTGAGCGGAAATTCATGGTCCGAATATCCCAAACCGGAAAAGTGTCGCTGCCTGCATTCACTCAATAGAACGCATGGGAAGCTCAGTTCCGTCGGACGATCTCAACTTTTTTCAGGAGAAGCGCAAAAAGGGCCGTTTTGTGAGCTTTGCTGGGATGTTTTCCCCGACCTGGGTCTTAATGCTAAAGCCATCGGACGCGCCAAGTGCAGATGCTTCAACCAGCCCGAGTGCGATGGTGCACTGGAGCGTCGGCGACCAGGCATGAGACGTCATCCGCCCGACCTGCTTATCGCCGATGCAAATTGGCCCCGCGACAGCTGTGTCAGCCAGATCAAGTTCAAAGCCGACCAACGCGTTTCGGCTTCCGCTTTCGGCAGTTTTTCTCAGTGCCGACTGGCCGTTAAAAACAGAGCGGTCCAGGTCAACAACTCCGCCCAGGCAGAGATCATAGGGGGAGAGTACGTCTGACGGATCAATAGCGGTGAATGCGGATTGATAATCCACACCTTCCAGTGCCACTCCGTTCTCTAGACGGGCAATGTCCCGTACCACAGATCCGACAGGTCGAAGACCGACTTCTTGTCCGACTCCGAGCAGGCGACGCCAGACAACAGATGCGTCTGCCGGGTCGCACCAAAGCTCAAATTCAAGCCCACCCATCATGCCGGTGCGGCTTAGATAGACAGGCATGCCACCGAGTTCTACCCAGGCAGCTTGGTGCTTGGCCAGCGTTGCAGATTTCTCCATACCAGCCAGTGTTAGGACACTGTCTGCCATGGGTCCTGCAAGCGAGAGACCTGCAATCGTCCCTGAAACGTCTTCCAACTGAACATCAAAGCCAAGTGCTGACTGCAGGAGCCAATCCATGTGGGATGAGCGCAGAACAAGGCGAAATTCTTCCTCACCCAGGCGAAACAAAACACCTTCGGCAATGACGCAGCCCTTGCCGTCGCACAAGATCGCCCGCGTGGAATGGTTTGGTTCCAGGTTGCCCACAGACCGTGTGAGCAATCGATCCAAATATGGGATGATGTCTTCCCCTGACAGGCGGATTTTAGTGAGCGGCGAAATATCCGACAGTCCTGCGCGCGTCCGCAGTGCATCATATTCCTGCTCTACGCTCGTATAGACGTCCGCCACTGTGTAGCCAGCCCACGCAGTCCAGCTGTTGGTCCGGCTTTCGTCTGCGACTTCCAGATGGAGCGGCGTGGTGAGCACATGACGGGCATAAGGTGCCTCATCTGCCGCCTGCTCGAACCATGCAGGATCTGGCGCGACACCAGGCCCATTGAGCGGGCTATCGCGAGATACATCTATGACCTCTTCAGGTACGCTATGCTCTGTCACATCTTCCGTCATGACACTTTCTCCGCAGCTAACGCTGCTTCTGCAGATAATTTCCCGGGCAGACCAGTTAAGCCCCCGCCAGGATGTGTCCCAACTCCGCAGAGGTAAAGACCACGGACACCAGCCTCATAATTAGCCATGCCGGGTGCCGGACGGAAGGCGAGTAGCTGGTCAAAACTCATGTTTCCCTGGTGCCAGCCACGATTGCCCCAGCCAAATCGCTCTTCAAGTTCTGGCGGTGTCAGCACCTCTCCAGCAATAATCTTATCGCTCAGGTCCGGTGCATAGTCAGAGATGGTATCGATCACCCGCTTCACGAAGGGCTCTTTCTGCACATCCCAGCCGCCTTCAACGTCAAAAGGAACGTTGGGCACGATGATCGACATGACGTGATGTCCCATCGGGGCCAGCCGTGGATCATGATAGGAAGGGATCACCAGCTCCATCACCGGTTCCAGCGTGAGTTCACCCCGCTTCGCGGCGGTAAAAGAGCGTTCCACTGTTCCCATATCCGGCGCGATCAAAAGCCGTCCGCCATACTCCCGATCCGAGAAGTTTTCGAAAGTGGGCAACCCTTCCAAAGCCAGATTGATCTTGGCGGTCGCCCCCTTCATCTTGATCCTGCTCACATGGGCCACCGCTGGTGTCTCGAAGTGCCGCGCACCGACAAGATCCAGGCATGTCGTTTTTGGGTCAACGCTGCTCAGAACAATGGGAGCTTCGAAGATCGTGCCATCTGCCAGGCGCACACCTTTTGTGCGTCCCTCTTCAATGATGATCTCCATCACCGCGCTCTCGAGGCGAATACGCGCGCCCAACCCTTCCGCAGCGCTTGCCAATGCTTCAGTCAGCGCGCCCGTGCCGCCGACCGGATAACCCATACCCTGCCCGATCGCCTCTTGTGTCTTCTTGTAAACATAAGAAAAGGCAGTACCAGGTGTGTGTGGACCGGTATGCGCACCGAGCGTTGCTTCAAGTGAAAGCGCGCCTTTGATCAGGTCCCCTTCAAAACTCCGGTCCAACAAAGCAGCAACACTGGATGGAACCAGCTGCAAAAACGCCCGCAAGTCCGCGGGTCCCATTTTCTCCAGACGCAATGCCAGCATGGCGGCTGCCTTTGTCGCGGCATCCGCTGAGAAATCTGGTAAGCGCTTGTCCAGAAGTGGTTTCAGCAGCTTCACATATTTTCCGATGCGACCCCCAAAGGCTTTCCAGGCATCGCTATCTTGGGGGGCGTGTGCTGTGAGCGTCGCAATGTCGGATTTCCGATCTGATGACAGCAGGATGTGCTTGCCATCACGATCCAGTGCGACAGTCGCCATATCATTTGTAGCCCAGGCAAGACCATGCTTGGAGAGTTTCAGGTCTTTTTCGATCTGTCGCGGAAAGCCCGAAACCAAATGCGCCGCAGTCGACACCTGATAGTCCGGCGATATTTCAGCTGTCTGTGCGCAGCCGCCGACAGCCTCTGCGCTGTCCAGCACCACAACATTCTTCCCAGCCTTCGCGAGATATCCAGCCGCCACGAGGCCATTGTGCCCAGCGCCAACAACGATGGCGTCGTATTGAAGGGCGTCGTCACTCATGAGCGCCTCCCCTTCAATGAACCCAAAATGCTTTGAGCGGCATTTGCACCGGCGGCACCAAGGGCCAGACCTGCTGGATGGCCACTCGCAGAACAGACATAGAAGTTTTTGACAGGGCTTTCGTAGCCGCTAAAACCCGGCACGGGACGGTTGAAAAACATCTGGTCCAGCGACATCTGCCCGAGGAATGGATCGCCTCTTGTATATCCTGCCTGATCTTCGATATCTGAAGGCAAGCGCAACTCTTCGGCGACTATATGGTTTTCAAACCCTGGGGCATGGTGGGAGATCATGTCTCTCACTGTCCGCATAAGGGCCTCGCGCCGTGCATCTGACCACACCCCATCATGTAGTTCGGTGGGTATGTACTGTGCGGATACTGCGAAAATGTGCCCACCCTCTGGTGCCAGACTAGGATCTTCCAGTGTCGGAATAGCAATCTCCAGAAGAGGCGCTGAAGGTGGCCGCTCGTCCAGCCAATCCTCATAGGCACGCTCCATAGAGTCCAATCCGCCACCAATCATCAATCCACCGCTCAGTGCGGGATTGTCCGAAGCAACGCCCTTTATCTCCGGCAGGCCTTTCAGCGCAAAGTTGATCCGCGCAACGATGCCGTCCATCCGCACATTTGCGACGTCCCGGGCAAACCCGTCAGGCAATCCGGACCATTGGAAGAGGCTGAGGAAACTGCGTTTGATGTCGAGGTCAGACAGAACAATACCTGCGTCAATCTCTTCCCCATCGGCGAGAACAACACCAGCAGCTTTCTTATCCACCATCTTGATGTCGGTTACTTCTGCGTTAAAACGGATGTCACCGCCCCGAGCCCGCACCACACCGGCAAGGCAATCCGCCAACGCTTGTGTTCCCCCTTTGGGGCTCATGCGCCAAGGTGCACCGCCTGTGCTTCCTGTCATCCATTGCGCAGGCAAGAAGGCTGCGCCTGTTGGGTCTGCGGGTCCAAGAGCTCGACCAATCAAGGCCGGTGCTGCCAAGTGCGCTCGCACTTCGGGGCTTTCAAAATAGCCTTCCAGAAAATCGTCGAGTGAGAGTGACCAGAACCGGGTGAGGTCGTAGAGCGCATCCGGTTCCATCTGTAGGACAGACTTCGTGCGCGACATCATCTGCTTGAGGGCGCTGAGTGACCATTCGCCCGGGTCATCTTGCGCCTTCAGCAATGACTGACGAATGAGTTCGGCCTGGCGCTTCATATCCCGAACAAATCGGGGCCAGGCGTCGGCATCCCGCCGCGAATGACGCGCCAGCTCCCGGCGCATGACATTTTCGTTTGCATAATTGGCGACATGCGAGCCGTCGTCGAAGAGAGAGATACCTCCCTCGCGACGGATGAGCTGAAGGCCTTCCCGCGCCAAATCAAATTCGCGGATCAGCTCAGGAGGCACATAGCCATGGGAAAAGCCTATGGGTGGTGCTGAATAGCCGGGCGCCAGTTGCCCATGAGCCGCGCCGCCACCAACCTGAGCCGAGCGTTCGACGATCATGACTGAAAGGCCTGCTCCGCCCAGACGCGCGGCCGCAGTGAGGCCGTTCAGCCCCGCTCCGATTATCACTGCGTCTACACGATCCATTGACCGATTCATTCCCATCTCGTTCGTGTCTCAGATAGAGACAAAAATCCTGCTTCGTCTAGCTTTCACCACTCAGCCTGCCCCTTTCCGGGACGCGCCGCGTCGATCCAGCATCCCCGTTAACCTTGTTTTTCGCTGAGTTCCGGCAATCAGAGGACATGCTGAGAACCCGATGCCAAACAAGGCGGACTGGGGCTTCCACTGAACTGCAAATGTTTAGCCAAACTATGACATCGGGCTTTTCAGGAGATGGGATTCCCAATTATCTCAGCATAAGCGTCCATGACGTCTGCCTGCGCTTCTCTGAGCGACGCCTCCAGGACAGAAAAGTCCGGCGCATTGCCAGCCTGAGCCAAACGCAGTTTCAGACTTTCTGTCGCTGAGTCTGGCGCGAGATTCCCTGTCACACATATCCGGAGAACATGGGTGAGGTCGTGTTGCAGGTCGAAGGCTGCCTGCAACCGGTCTGACAGGCTTTGCGTGAGCAGGCCAAGACGCGTAGCGTTGGCGTATACCGCGCGTGTGTCGCGGGACAGAATGTCTGGATAAGCCCGTGCATGGACCAGCTGCAAATATTGCGCAATGAATTCGAGATCAATGAGACCGCCGCGAACCTGTTTGAAGGACCAGGGATCTTTCGTCCCAAACTCTTTTTCTATGCGTATTCTCATCTCGTGCACATCGATCGCGGTCTTAGTAGCATCACGCTCCAGGGTGAGCGTCTCTCTGATGATCGTCTCTACCTTGGCAACGATGGCCGGTGGACCACTCACAACCCGAGCGCGGGTCAATGCCATATGTTCCCAGGTCCAGGCATTCTCTGCTTGATAGGCTTTAAAGGATGCGAGCTGCGATGCCACCGGCCCTGCATTGCCCGACGGTCGAAGTCTGAGGTCCACCTCATAGAGCTTGCCCTCAGCGGTTGGCGCCGTTAGCGCACTCACCAGCTGCTGGGTCAGCCTTGCGTAATATTGGGAAGCCACCAGAGGCTTCTTGCCATCAGATGCGTCGATACCTTCATCTAGATCGTAGATCGTGATGATGTCGAGGTCGGAGGCCGCACTCATTTCCTGGCTGCCCAGCTTGCCCATGGCAACCACCGCCATCTCGCCGCTTGGCATTGCGCCATGCTTACTTTCGATCTGTCTTGCAACGTGGGTTTGCATCTGGCGGATCAACGCCGTCGCGACGGCGCTATAGGCAGGGCCTGCTTCTCTGGCGTTCGCGCTGGCGGACAGGACCCTTACGCCCAATCGGAACCGCTGTTCGCGCGCCCAGATGCGGGCGAAATCCAGAACATCTTCAAAATATTCAGCGGAGCTCAGCGCTTCTGCGAGCTCCCCCTCCAGCGCAGCTTCATCTGGAAGTGCGGAGAAAAAATTCGGTGAGAGGACCGCGTCCAACACTCCTGCGTTTTGACTGAGATAGTTCGACAGGCGAGGCGCCGTGCCACAGATCTCTGCGATCAGGCTGAGGAGACTGGGATTTGCATAGAGCAGAGAGAAAAGTTGCACACCCGCGGGCAATCCACTCAAGAACTGATCAAAGCGGAGGAAGGCAATATCCGGCTCGCCCGTTCGGGACAGAGCACGCAACAGCTCCGGCATAAGAGCCGTCAGACGCTCTCTCGAGCGTGGGCTTCTGGTCGCGGAAAATCGGCCCGTGTGCCAGCCGCGAATGGTGGCCGACATGTCGGTTGCATTTTCAAAGCCAAGTTCGCTGAGCGTGGTCAGCGTTTCAGGATCATCATCGGTTCCGGTGAACACGAGGCTCCCGCCCTCTTCACCTAGCGGAGGCGCCGTCTCGAAGAGGGCCATATAGTGCGTCTGGACCCGCGAGAGGTGGTGGAGCAGATCATGCTCAAAAGCGTCTCGGTCGCTATAGCCCATGAAACAGGCAACATGCTCGATACCTTCAGCGGTCGACGGCAAAGAATGCGTCTGCTCATCATCGATCATCTGGAGGCGGTGCTCTAGCGTACGCAGAAACCGGTAGGCCGCCTTCATTTCGTCAGCGACCAGCGGTTCGATCCATTCCTTTTCAACAAGCTTGTCCAGCATCGGAACGGTCTGCATACCGCGCAGCTCCTCATCCCGTCCTCCAGCGATCAATTGCTGGGTCTGAACGAAAAATTCAATCTCCCGAATGCCACCGCGACCAAGTTTTATGTTGTGACCCTCAACAGCAATGGTGCTGTGCCCCCCAACCGCATGGATCTGGCGTTTCATCGAATGAACATCTTCAATCGCTGCATAGTCGAGATATTTGCGCCAGATAAACGGGGACAACATGGAGAGGAAACGCTCGCCCGCCTCAAGGTCACACGCAGCCGGGCGCGCCTTTATATAGGCAGCGCGTTCCCAGTTCTGACCGCGGCTTTCGTAATATTGTTCTGCAGCTGGAAGCGACACAGCAACGCGGGTGCCCCCAGGGTCAGGACGCAGTCTCAGGTCGGTGCGGAAGACATAGCCGTCCGCTGTACGCTCCTGCATCAGTTTCACGATGTCCTTGGTGAGGCGCACGAAGAATGTGCTCTCATCGAGCCCCTCCTTCAGCGACAGAGTGTCCGGCTCATAAAAGACGACAATGTCTATGTCACTGGAATAGTTGAGTTCACCCGACCCGTATTTCCCCATCGCCAAAACCACGAGCCCGCTCGTCGCCGGAGAGACGCTGTCACCGACAATGTCGCCCTTCTCCCGAGCCCTTTGAAGCAGCCAGGCAAACCCCGCCTCCAAGATCGTGTCCGCGAACCTGGTAAGATTGCCGGTTACCTCCTCCAGGGACCAGAGACCAGAGACATCTGCCGCGGTGGCTCGAACTGCCATCTCCGACTTCGCTCGCCGGACAATGGTCATCAGGTCGTCAAAGGTTGCTGCGCCCGCTGTCGCAACCGCTATTTCGCTTAGTGATGCCTCAAAGGCTTCACTCGGCGCCGTCTTGGCAATGGATGGCAACAGCTCAGGATAGCGAAGGCAGGTGCGGGCAATGAAGGGGGAGTTTCCAGCTAGGGCGGTCGTAAGAGTGGCGAAACTTTCCGTCTCAGCCACATCCTGCCAGTCACTTCCCGCCAGAGCCGCTCGCAGGTCGATAAGTGTCTCCTGCCCACGGGCTTCATCAGCGCCGCTTGGCAGCCCATGTGTGACCTCAAGCAAGGAACTATCAGGCTTTGCTGCCATCGTGCGTCTCACTCCCCTTTAGCCAAAGAAAAAGGCCCGTCGGAAACCGACAGGCCTATTCCTACAGCATTGCTGAAATAAGATCAGCAGCCAGCTGACTCTTTCAGCTGTGAAGACGGGCGGAAACGCAATGTCTTCGATGCTTTGATCTTGATCGCTTCGCCTGTGCGTGGGTTGCGACCCATGCGGGCTTTACGCTTAGACACAGAAAATGTTCCAAACGTACCGATCGTGTATTTGCCTTCTTTCTTAGATGCTTTGAGACCGGCTTCGATTTGACCGAATACCAGTTCCACAGCGCGCTTTGCTTCTGCTTTGCTCAGATCGCCAGCGTCTGCAACGCGTTCAATAAAGTCTGCTTTGCTCATAAGTCCACTCTCCTAAATTGGCCTCCGGGTGCCCCCGTCGTAACGAGCAGTAACAAATGACAAAAATTGCCGCTACGAAAATTCGCGCTGTTTTCGCTTAAGAAAGCATTTTTCCGGGGATAAACGGCAAACAGAGGCGGAAATGATGCAAATTGGTGTCGCTGCAGCACTTCAAACTGTAAGAATCCGGCTTGGGAATGCGGGTCAGAGCGCATTTTCCGAATCAGTTTTGACAGACCAAGGGTCCGAATCGCAGGACTGGAGATGACATGAGTACGATTGGAATTATCGGAATGGGTGGTATGGGCCATCGCGTCGCCGCGGAACTCAACGAGGGTGGGCATCGCGTTTTAACTTGTCTTGCGGGTCGAAGCGATCTGTCGAGAACTCGCGCAGCCCAAGCTGGTGCGCAGGGCGTCGACTCTTTGGAGGCATTGGTTGAGGAGGCCGAAATCATTCTCTCAATCATGCCACCGGAGGATGTGGCCTCCACCGCAGCAAGGATCAGCTCGGCTTTCAAGACAACAGCATCGAATGCGTACTATGTCGACTGCAATGCAATCGCTCCACAGACCAGTCAGGACATTGGGTCGGGAATTGTCGCGAACGGAGGCCGTTATATTGATGCGGGCATCATCGGCATGCCGCCGCAGAACGGACACCGCATCAGACTGTTTATCAGTGGTCCTCATCTGGATGCACTCTCCCCGCTTGATGGCCATGGCCTTGACCTCAAGCCGGTTGGTCCGACCATCGGCCAAGCGTCAGGTATCAAGATGTGTTACGCGGCTCTCACTAAGGGACAAATGACGCTTCACGCGGCGATTCTGATGCTTGCCCACTCTCTGGATCTGTTGGGGCCCCTCTCCGCCGAGCTGGAGCTCAGCCAGAATGATGCCTGGCAGCGCATGCAGTTTACGACGCCTTTCATTGCACCGGATTCGGGCCGGTGGGTCGGTGAGATGAATGAAATCGCTGCCACATTTCGAGCCGCGCACTTGCCGGCCGGCTTTCACGACGCGGCCGCTCAGGTTTTTGAAGCGGCCGCCGCTACGCCGCTCGCCGCTGCTACGCGGGAGACAGCGGATTTCAGCACGCCTCTCAGCGAGGTTGTTGCGCTCTATACCGATGCTTGTCAGACGGCGCTCCGGCGAAGCCGTTAGGCAGCCCTCACCGACAACCGCAAAACAGCTTTCAATCCCGGCTCAGCATCATCGAGCTTGAGTTTGCCGCCATGCAGCTGTGCGGCCGCTGACACGAGTGATAACCCAAGGCCACTGCCAGGTGTATTGCGGCTTTCTTCCAGGCGAACAAACCGTCCTAGAACGCGTTCTCGATCTTCACTGGCAATTCCTGGTCCATTGTCGGAGACACTGACCGTCACGGCCCCTGGCTCCCGTCGTGCAATGACTCTAATCTGGGGCGCCCCACACGTCGCTTTGTTGCCATGCTTGATCGCATTGTCGAGCAAATTTGCAATCGCCTGCGCCAACAATTCCCGATTGCCGAATATCTCCAGCTCCTCATCGGTTTCTACGGTGCAGGTGATTCCCGCATCTTCGGCGACGGGTTCGTAGAGCTCAACCGCATCATGCACGAGCTCTCCTAAATCAAAGCGGGTCATGGTATCGCGCATAGACCCCGTCTCCGCACGTGCAATGGCGAGCAATGAATTGAATGTCGAGAGAAGATGGTCTGCATCGGCGATAGAGCGTTCAAGCTCCGTGCGAACTTCTTCGGTCGACCCCTCCCGCATCATCGCCATTTCAAGACGCGTCCTCAGGCGGTTCAATGGGCTTCTAAGGTCGTGGGCCACATTGTCGGTCACCTCGCGCATGCCGGTCATCAGACTCTCGATCTGTTCCAACATCTCATTCAGGTTCTCAGCCAGTTGGTCGAATTCATCCCCAGACCCCGCGACCGAGACACGCTGGGAGAGATCACCGCGAATGATGTTGCGGCTGGTCTGATTGATCTCATCGACGCGGGCCAACATATTCCGGCTGATGATGACACCACCAACAAGCCCCAGCGCCACCGTGAGGGCAATTGCCCAGGCAAGGGACGACGTGATGAGATTTTCAATGCTGCGCAATTCCTGCACGTCGCGCCCTACCAGAAGGAATGACCCATCTGGCAATGGAAAAGCCCGCGCGCGCGCAGAATGAATTTCGGAGCCTTCCATGGTGAGCCGGTTGAACTGAAAATCCATCCATCCATCGGGGCCCGGCTCCACACCCGGCCGACGGCCCAGATTGCCCGCGAGCACGCTGCCCCTCGGATCGACGAGCAGATAGAGGCTCTGACGCGGATCGCGGCTGCGTTGAATGACAATATGCACGAGCTGGGCAAGGCCACCTTGGGCATATTGTTCAGCCAGACCTGTGATTTCCACCTGAACCGCTTCGTCCGACTGGCGGGCCAGAAATCCGGCAGTGTTCCAGTACACATATCCCAGAAGCGCGATCGCAGAAGTGGCGAAAAGCGCGAGGTAAATCAGCGCCAGTCTGAAAGTGGTTGTATTTAGTAGATTACCCTGCTGCACGTAGCGAGTATCCGGCACCTCGGATCGTATGCAAGAGGGGAACGTCGAAATTTTTGTCAATTTTCGACCGGAGCCGGGAAATATGCACGTCAATCACGTTGGTTTGGGGATCAAAATGATACTCCCAGACATTCTCGAGCAGCATTGTCCGGGTCACGACTCTGTCTGCGTTTTTCATGAGGTATTCAAGCAGGCGGAATTCCCGGGGCTGGAGGTCGATTTCAGTATCTGCTCGGGTCACCTTGCGGGCGAGCAGATCAATTTCCAAATCGCCCACCTGGAGTTTGGTCTTTACCTGATCCGGATTTGACCGCCGCACCAGCACCTCAATGCGGGCCAACAATTCGGCAAAAGCATAAGGCTTAGTGAGATAGTCATCCCCACCGGCCTTCAGGCCTTTGATCCTATCGTCCACTTCACCCAGGGCACTTAAGAAAAGGACGGGCGTTTCATTGCCTTGTTCGCGGATTGTGGACACAACGGTCAGGCCATCGCGTTTGGGCAACATGCGGTCAACCACCAGCACGTCATAGGGGGCGGACATGGCAAGCGTCAGGCCATCGTCTCCATCAGCGGCATGGTCCACCGTATGACCACTCTCCTTCAAACCTTTGACAAGGTAGGCCGCTGCCTCGACATCGTCCTCAATCACCAATACCCGCATGCGCTCGCTCCCTTCCGCCTCTGTCTCCGTATTGTCTACGTTTTTGGGCGGCTGGCCCAAGTCTAACGCGGAAGTAGGTTGGCTGGCGAGTGTAGGGGGCGAATGGGTCATGTTTTGATCTCCAAATTTGTGGTCACGACGGCGTTTCGCGGGGGGACAAAGAACACCGCCGTGACCAATCAGGTTCCCTCACCTGATCAATGCTCGGCCTGCTGGTGCGGACCGAAACCGGGAAAGGCTCAGGTCTCCTGCAGGCGCAGCGCGACAAAGCGCTGTCCCTCATCTGACCGAACCAAGAGAAGGACAGATTTGCGATCCTGCTCTTTTGCATCTGCAATGTCGTTTTTGACATCTGAGAGGTGCTCTACAGGCTCTCCTGCCACTTCAACGATGATATCGCCTGGCCGCAATCCTTTCTCAGCAGCTTGACTTGCGGGCTTTACAGCACGGATGACAACACCTTCAGGACTTTCGGCTAGCGCCAAACCCAATCCTTCAAGGACACCATCATCTGTTGGCACGCTCAGCGCCGCAGACTGACGTTCTTCCGGAAAGGCTCCGATTTCCACATCAATCGCCTGGCGATCACCATCGCGCCACAGATTGAACTGGGCCGTATGACCTGCCTTGAGGGCAGCGACCGCTTTGCTGACATCCTTGGGTGTTTCCATGATGGTGCCATCGATGGAATAGATAACGTCACCCGGCTCAAGACCGCCTGCTTCAGCGGGACTTCCCGGAACCACTTGCGCAATCAGCGCACCTTCGTCTGCAGAGAGACCCAGCGTCTCAGCGATTTCCGGACCAACCGGTTGGATCGCAACGCCCAGCCAGCCCCGTTCAACGCGCCCGTTTTCGCGGAGGTCTGCGACCACATCAGAGGCGACATATGCCGGGATGGCAAAACCGATGCCGACATTGCCGCCTGTTGGGGAAAAGATCGCCGTGTTCACGCCGACAACATTGCCACTCAGGTCAAAGGTGGGGCCACCGGAGTTCCCTTGATTGATGGAGGCATCAATCTGAATGAAATCATCATAGGGCCCAGCACCAATGTCGCGACCGCGGGCGGACACAATGCCGGATGTGACCGTGCCACCAAGGCCAAACGGATTGCCCACAGCGACAACCCAGTCGCCGACGCGAAGATCATCGGTTTCCTTGAACGAAACGAACGGGAGATCCTTATCGGTCTCTATCTTGAGGAGAGCGAGGTCTGTCTTCTCGTCAGTTCCAACAATCTCTGCCTTGGCTTCGGTCCCATCTTTAAACACGACAGAAACTTCAACACCCTTGTCGACCACATGATGATTGGTGACGATGTAGCCATCTTCAGAAATCACAAAGCCCGACCCTTGTGCCTGCGGACGCGGTCCGCGACGGGGGGCAGCCTCATTGCCGCCTTGCCCGCCGGGGCCTTCGCGGAAGAAGCGCTCAAATGGATGACCCGGAGGGAAGCCTGACCGTGGGCCAGATGCTACAGCGGGTATCTGCTGGACAACCTGGATGCTCACAACCGCGGGGCTGACCTGTTCCACCATGTCTGCGAAGCCCGCCATTGGCAGGCCTGGGGCTGACCCGGTCTGAAGCGCACTTACGCTCGTTTCTGCGGAGACGGGGTGATTGAGCGACGCGGCCCCAAACCCAATGATGGCAGCGGCGCCGACAGCGGCAATGAACGTGCCTTTGTTGCAGAAGAAGCTCTTATTGTTGGTGTCGTCGGATCGAGGCATGTTGAGGGAACTCCGTAAAATTGGTTCCTCACAAACATGGGGATGCTCGCCTTACCGTCACCTGAACGGCCCATTACTTTTCGTTTAGCGCAGCGCCGCCTTCTCGCCACAATTGAAACGCGACCGGCGGTTTCACTAGGCTTTCAGGCTTGTGACGACCTCAATGTCGGATTCAAGCGTTCGGTGGACTGGACACTTATTCGCGATCTCGATGAGTTTCGCACGCTCTTCCTCACTCATATCGCCTTCAATTGAAAGCTCGCGACGCATCACATCGATCTTCTGATTCCCTTCTGCCGCGCATTCCTCACAATCATCGGCATGAATCTTGTCATGGGAGAGTGTCACGCCGAGCTTGGTGACGTTTATGCCCTTCCGAGCCGCGTACATGCGCATGGTCATGGACGTACAGGCACCAAGGCCTGCCAGGAGCAGATCATAGGGCGCAAGGCCCGTGTCGTCGCCGCCTACCTTCTTTGGCTCATCAGCAAAAATCTCGTGATTGCCGATGCGCACAAGGTGTTGGAACTTACCCGCGCCCGTTTCTTCAACGGTCACTTTGCCTTTCTCAAGCGGAAGCAGGTCTGAAGCTTCAGCTTCTGGAAGGTAGCGCGAAGCCCAAGCAGAGAGAACGTCTGCAACATAGATCGCATCTTCTTTACGTGTGAGCAGATGATCAGCATCGTCGAGCGACACAAAGCTCTTCGGGTGTTTGGCTGCCGTGAAGATGTCAGCTGCGTTGTCGACGCTCACCTGCGCATCAAGAGGCGCATGAAAAACAATCAGCGCCTTCTTCAGGGCTGCGATCTTGTCTTTGAGGGTGGTTTCCGCGATGTCTTCAAGAAACTGCTTTTTGATCTTGAAAGGCCGTCCTGCAAGCGTCACCTCGGCTTCGCCATCACGCTCAATCGTCTCAATGTCGTTGGCAAAGGAGTCCGCCACATGGTGCGCGGTCGAAGGAGCTCCAATGGTTGCGACAGCAACCGCCTCTGGAACATCACCTGCAGCTGCCAGGACCGCCGCCCCACCCAAAGAATGACCAACCAGAATGCGTGGGGCTTCATGCTCGGCGCGCAGATAGTCTGCGGCGGCAACAAGGTCTGCGACATTCGATGAGAAGTTCGTATTGGCGAAATCCCCTTCACTCATACCAAGGCCCGTGAAATCAAATCGCAGGACCGCGATGCCCCGCTCTGCCAACGCTCCGGCTATCCGCGACGCGGCAAAAATGTCTTTGGAACAGGTGAAACAGTGGGCAAAGAGCGCATAGGCGCGGATCGGACCGACAGGACGGTCAAGGCGGGCTGCAAGCGTGTCGCCCAGACTGCCAGTAAACGTGATTTTTTCAGAGCGTACGGAACCGGTCGCCATGGAACCCTCCCAGGGTGCTGTCCAACAAGATCTACGACGCTGCTTTGAAGCGCCATCTCAGCCTAAGCTAACATCCATATGGCGAATTGGGCAGAAAGCCTCAATCGCCCCGCTGGTCACGGGCGATCACAATTTCCTCAAGTCGGGCTTTTTCTGCCTCTGACAGAGGTTCGGGCGCCTCTGCCACCTCCGGACGGCGGCTGCGGACATAAACGAGGACCGACGCAATGCCGGCGAGAAGCACGACGAAGGGCGCAAGCCACAGAAGGACTGTTCCTGCGCGGAGCGGCGGCCGCAGCAGCACAAATTCGCCGTAGCGGTCGACAATGTAGGAGAGAACTTCCGCGTCCGTGTCACCTTCTTTCAGCCGATCTCGCACAAGGACCCTCAAGTCTTTGGCAAGCGGCGCGTCACTGTCATCGATGGACTGATTCTGGCAGACCAAACACCGCAGTTCCTGCGACAGGCCTCTGGCGCGTTCTTCCAACACAGGATCATCCAGGCGTTCGCCCGGGTCTACAGCGGCGGCGGGACTCGCAAACGCGAGCACAACCAACAGCGCCGCCAGGCGCATCATGCGGGCACACCAGGTTTGGCATTGCGGGCACGTACCGGCGCGCCCACACGGTAGCGGCGATCACTCAGAGAAATCATGCCGCCCAGAACCATGATCACGGACCCGATCCAGACCCAGGGAACCAGCGGGTTCACATAGGCGCGCACAGTCCACGCACCTGTGCCGGTTGGATCTCCCAGCACTACATAAAGGTCTGCCACCCAGATTGTATATATGGCGGCTTCAGTCGTCGGCATTTCAGAGACAGGATAGACGCGCTTCTCCGGTGTGAGGGTCGCAATCTCTTTGCCATTGCGCTCAACCAGGAAAGAGCCTCTGTCGGCGCGGAAGTTCGGGCCCTGATAGGATTCCACATTCTGGAACGTGATAGAGTAGCTTCCCACATCAAATGTCGCGCCCGGCGCAAGGGCTTCGATGACCTCTACGCGCCAGGAGGTAATGCCAACAATGCCAATCACCATGACGCCAACACCGGCATGGGCCATCGCTGTACCCCAGGCGGAACGTGGCAAACGTCGAGCCTTGCTGAAGGCCTCCGCTACAGTCGCCCCACGGAACAGTCGCACACGATAGCCGATTTCAGAGAAGGCCCCGGCGATCAACCAGACACCGAGCGCAATGCCAAAGGGCGCGCCCCAGGGACCGTCATTCTGCCACATCCATGCAGCGGCAAGGCCGATGGTGCTGACTGCCGCGGCAACGCCTAGACGTTGGGTCGCCCCCAACACATCTGCCCTCTTCCAGCCCAGCATGGGCCCAAAGGGGACCAGGAGGAGCAGCGGGATGACGATGGGTACAAAGGTGAGATTATAGAACGGCGCGCCAACGGAGATTTTGCTTCCGTCAAATGCATCGAGCGCCAGCGGGTAGAGCGTGCCGACAAACACCGCAACGGTCGCGGCAGTGAGCAGCAGATTGTTCACGATGAGGGCTGCTTCACGACTTAACGGCGCGAACAGGCCTTCGACTTTGAGCGCGGGTGCGCGGATCGCATAGAGCGTCAATGCCCCACCGACAAAGAAAACCAGTATGCCGAGGATCACAACACCCCGTGCTGGATCCACGGCAAAGGCGTGCACGGATGTTAGGACGCCGGATCGCACCAGAAATGTGCCAATGAGGCTCAGCGCAAAGGTGAAGATCGCCAACAGCAAGGTCCAGCGTTTCAAGGCACCGCGTTTCTCCACGACAATTGCCGAATGAAGAAGGGCAGTCCCCAACAGCCAGGGCATGAGCGAAGCGTTTTCAACCGGGTCCCAGAACCACCAGCCGCCCCAGCCGAGCTCGTAATAGGCCCACCAGGAGCCCATGGCAATGCCCAGCGTCAGGCAACACCAAGCTGCCAGCGTCCAGGGCCGCACCCAGCGGGCCCAGGCCGGATCAACCTTGCCTTCCAAGAGAGCTGCAACTGCGAAGGAGAAGGCGATCGAGAAACCGACATAGCCCGCATAGAGGAAGGGCGGATGAAAGGCGAGCGCCGGGTCCTGCAGGATCGGGTTGAGGCCGTTGCCATCAAAGGGTGCCGGATCAAGGCGCAGGAACGGGTTCGACGTGAAGAGAAGGAACATGAGGAAGGCAGCGCCGATCAATCCCTGGACACCAAGCACGCGCGCCCGCAGGCCATCAGGCAAATTGCCACCGAAGAAAGCCACCGCTGCGCCGAACGTTGCAAGGATCAGGGTCCAAAGCAACATGGAGCCTTCATGGTTTCCCCAGGCGCCTGTGAGCTTATAGATGAGCGGTTTGGCACTGTGAGAGTTCGCTGTCACGAGGGACAGGGAGAAGTCTGACACTGCAAACGCATAGACAAGAGCGACAAAGGAGACCGACAGCAAAACGAACTGGACCCGTGCCGCGGGCACCGCGAGCCGTCCGAAGGCCGCGTTAAACGGCATGCCGAGCAGCGGACCGAGGGCCTGCACCAGGGCGACGCCCAATGCCAGGACCAACACAAAGTGGCCGAACTCGGCAATCATGGGTAAGCCCCCTGCCCGTACGTTTCGCTATGGGGTGCTTCTGCCCCTTCGCCCTGCCAATTGCCATTCCGTTTCAGCGCATCGGCGACTTCCGGTGGCATATAGTTTTCATCATGCTTGGCGAGGACCGTGTCGGCACTGAATTTCAGGTCCGCCTGCAAGACACCTTCGGCGACCACGCCCTGGCCCTCACGAAAGAGGTCCGGCAGGATGCCGTCATACGTCACAAAAAGGGTTTCTGAGAAGTCCGTAACAGCAAAACGGACATGGGTCCCTTCGCCGCGCACGATACTGTCTTCCACGACCAGACCACCGATGCGCATGCGCGTTCCCTCTTCCACATTCTGCTCCACGATATCCGCAGGGCTGTAGAAGAAGACAATATTGTCGCTCAGGGCATAGAGCACGAGGCCGACGGCCAGGCCCAAAATACCTAGGCTGGTACCAATCATGGTGGCGCGGCGCTGCTTACGCGTCATGGATCCTCACAGGCTCAGGGGTCCTCACACATTTCAGGCCAGCGACAAGACGCCCACCCTTCTTGGTTTCAGGTATACCTTCGCTCACCCAAGTCGCAAAACGGCAAATCGCCGCGCATGAGCAGCTCTTTATTCTACCGCATTTCCGCGATTGATAACCGAAGCGCCTCAGCCGCTGTAATGGCTCTAAAGCCCCAGGGCTGAGCGGGTTATTGGGCCGACCATGCCGTCAACGCCGAGACCCAGCTCCTTTTGACGCTCCCGGACGATCCGCTCCAGGCTCGCATCGAAGATCCCGTCCACATTGATGGCATATCCTGCCTCGATCAGGGCTTCTTCGAGCGCTCGGACATCTGCTCCACTCATGGGTGGATCGGTGAGTTTTAGCGTCCTGAGACCGGCATCCTCTGCCGTCACCCGCACAGGGGGAGCGACCTCCAAAGCATCGCGGTCAATCCGCACCCCTCTGGCGGTGAAGGGCAGATCAAGGGCCCAATTGTCTGCATCCATCAGCGCCAGGAACGTATCCATGCGATAGACGGTCTTCTGCAGAAGGCGATTACGATGGGATGCCAACCAGTCGCGGCGTTCTGAAACATAGTGCTTGATCCATGAGCGTGTGCTCGTTTCGCTGGGGTGCCCATGTCGCTCCAAGGTGCGGTTTTTTATGAACCGCCAGGACCCGTGGATATGGCTGTCATAGACCACTGCAATGGCGAGCGGGTCGGTGAGACCCAGGGCCTCTGCCGCACGCGCGGCCGGCGCCCAATAGGCGTCATCAAAAAACCGGTCTTGCTCTTCTTGCATGACCGGGTCGTTTCCGGCGGCTTCCAGCAAAGCTTTCAGCGTGGCATCAAAATCTAGGCTGACGTCCATGTCGCTTAGGCGTTGAAGATAGGGTTCGAGATGACGTCCAAAGGCCGCCCCCGCTGCATTCACATAGCGCCTGATCAGCAGAAACAGATTGCCCGATGCCAGCGTGGTCTGCGCGCGGCCATAGGTCAGGTGTCCCGTGTCGCCCGGTAAGAGGGTAACTTTGCCATAGTCTCCCAGGACAGCTCCGGTTTCGAAAATATTCACAACCGCCTGCGCGGCCTTTTTCTCTATGTCGTTCATTGGTCTGTCCGTTCCTCAATCCTCATCTGGTTGACCAGAACCTGCAAATTGTGACTTCATATCGCAGAATAAGAGGCGATGTGAGGATAGGGGATAGAATGAATTTGTCACCATTACTGTTGGGATGGCGCGCCACAGCGAAGGTCGCCCTCACCGGACTGTTTGCGGTTTCGCTAGGGGCCTGTTTTCCTACATCCGAGCATCCCATCGCGCTCAACGGTGAAGCCCAAGCCCCCGCTATCTTCTCAGGCATTTGGGAGGGCGGCCTTGGTGACGGTAAGGCAACCCTCATTTTCATGGAGGGTGCTGAAGACGCCGCGCCCTCCCCGCGGTTCACGGGACTCATCATTCGCCACAGAGAAGGCAAACCTTCGATCAATGAAGGCTGGATTGAATTTGAGGCAGAAGCTGCCGAAATCCGGGGAGAGATTTTTCTTTCCGCTCTTCTAAAGCGCCTTGATGGCAAGCCGGCTGAGGCGGACGAAGAAGGATATTATCTATTTCGCGTTCAGACGACCGGTGACGACATGTCGGTCACGACACTTGATGACCGTGTCATGGTCGAGCTTCTCAACCGAGGAGCCCTCGACGGCACCGTGTCCAGCACTGTCGGACTTCCGATAATTCGGATCACGTCAGATAGTATTGGCCTGCGCGCATTCCTGGTGAACGCAGATCTAGATGAGGTTTTTTCCGAACCGTTTGCGCGCTTTACTCGTCAGCAGTAGGGCCGTTTTGGGTCGCCAGAATGTTTTCTGCGGCGCGAACCTGAGCCTCCAAGGCGGCAACCCAAGGGGCTCCCTCTGGAGCTTCTGCTAGCAAGACCTTCCAATCCGCCAGTGCATCTGCAATATCGCCGCGTTGCGCTTTAGCGAGCGCCAAATAGAAACGTGCTCTTGGATGTGCCGGGTCTTCCCCTAACGCCGCCTCAAAGGCCTGGCGCGCAGGTGGCGGCACCATGCCATCTCCGGATAAAGTCAGCGCTTCGCCAAGCCCTGCAAGTGCGTCGGCGTCCCTGCCTTCAAGTTGCATGACTGTCCCAAAAGCATTGATCGCATCGCTGTACCGACCAAGCTGCATGTAGATCGGCGCAATCAGCCGCCAGCCTGTTGCATCGTCGGGCTCCTGCTTGAGTTGTTCTTCCAGGCGGGCAACCAGACCCTCAACAGGCAGCTGATCAAGAGGTTGCTCCAATCTTTCAGCGTAGGGCTGTCCAGGAAGTCCCGGCGATCCCATTGCGAGGTAGGTCGCCAGCACGCACAGGGGCAGTACGCCAGCAATTGCTGTCAAAAGTATTTTGCCGCGTCCCGCGCGTATGATGCCTGGCTCATCTGCCTCATTATCGGCAGCGGCGAGCAAACGCCGCGAAATTTCGATCCGCGCGGATGCGGCTTCTGTTGCGGGCAAAATCCCTTTCTCAACATCCCTGTCGAGCTCTTCCAACTGGTCCTGATAAACGGCGATACCTGCTTCGCGAGATCCATGAGCCTTGCCCTCGCCAAGTACCGTCCTCAGAATGTATGCAATTGTTGCAGCGGTAACCGCGGCGAACAGAAGCCAAAGCAGCATCTCTTGGGAGCTTAGGGGCACCGGCAATCTCCAGCACAGGGTGGGGTTTAGGTCTGTGGTGTCGACTGTATAAAGGGTCCACCCGCTCGCGTCACCCTATGGCCGTGCTCAGAAAGCCCCGCCGGCTGTCCCGATTTTACACCGCGCGCTCAGGCACTCACTGTTTCAGGCTCATTTTGATCGACCGGTGCGTCAATTCGCTCCAGGGGAAGATCGATCAGGACGCTGGTGCCTTCGCCCCTTGCACTTTCGATCGTCAGCTGTCCGCCATGGAGTTCCGTCAGGCGCCTTGCCAATGGGAGTCCCAGACCGGTGCCTTCATATGTGCGGGTCAGCGTGCCATCGATCTGACGGAACGGCTCCAACGCCTCTGGAATATCTTCCGGTGCCATACCGATACCCTGGTCGATCACGGCAATCCGCAACGCGGTTTCCGTCTCGGTCACGTCAACGCGGACTGTGGTTTTCTCACGTGAGAACTTAACCGCATTGGATAAAAGGTTGATCAGGATCTGTTTCAGCGCGCGTTCGTCACAATTCACTCCAAGGCCGCTCTTGACCGACCTTTCAAGCTTCACGCCGGCCTGATCTGCGCGCGTAGCAACAATCCGCATCACCGTGTCAATCGTGTCTTCTATGCTCACGATTTCTTCTGTCAGCTCGAACTTGTCGGCCTCGATCTTAGACAGGTCCAAAATGTCATTGATGATATTCAGAAGATGGATGCCAGAGCTATGAATGTCTTGCGCATATTCCTTGTATCGATCATTCCCAAGTGCGCCATAAATCTCACGATCCAGCGCCTCGGAAAATCCGATGATTGCATTCAACGGTGTCCGCAGCTCATGGCTCATGTTGGCGAGAAATTCTGTTTTTGAGCGGTTCGCGGAGTCTGCCACATCACGGGCATCACGGAGGCGTTCCTCTTCTTCACGCCGATGGGTGATGTCATGCAGCGCAATCAGGATCGTCGGCGCTCCGCGATAGCGCATCGCTGAACTGGTAACGTTCACCCAAAGGTGTCGACCATCGGCTGACTCAATAGCAATTTCAGCTGGTTCGCGGGCGCTCAAAAATGTCTTCACATCCTCAAAGCGATTTTCCACCATGCGCGCTTCAATGACCTTTTGAAGGTCCAGTGTCTTCATCTCTTCCGGGCGAACGCCCAGCAGGTCACATGCGGCCCTGTTTCCCAGTTGGATTTTCGTTTCACCGGGATGGACGAGAACCAAGGGCAAAGGTGCAGCACGAAAAACGCCTTCAAAGCTGCGTTCGTTGGCCCGTGCTTCCGTCTCAGCAACCTGCCGCTCGGCGATTTCCTCGGCCAAACGCCCGGCCATGGTTTTGTGGTGTTCCATCGACAGATATTCGGTCCGACGCAGCCTGCCCCATAACCTCCCTAACTGGATGCCAACGAAGTTCACTGTCACGCACATAACGGACAATACGAGCAATCCATAGAGCGAGATGTCCGGCGTAAAGCCGATGGTTACAACAAGAGCAGCGCTACAGACGACACCCACTAATGCGTTCAAATGCAACCGGTTAGGAACCGCAATATAGTAGGTAAAAAGGATGATTATGGTTGCCACCGCCATATCTCGGACAGGCGATGTGCCGACAATCGACGACATGAGGAACACGGTGAACAGGTAGACTTGTGTAAAGACAACGCTAGCATAAAAGGCTTTGGGGTCTCTTCCATCTGAGAACAGGACCACCGGCACAAATGCGACGATAAGGGTCAGCAAACGCAGAGCAACAAGCTGCAAAAATGCTTGAGAATATCCGAGCGTTATATAGTCAACGCCAGCTGCAACCATGAACACGAGGCCGGCCAACATCACAGCACGGCTCCTGGCGACAACCTCGCCCCAGGTGTCTTTCACAAAGCGCGCTTCCAGCGTCCGGTCGGCAAATTCCCCATCCCAGCGGTAAACAGGCTGGTCCGAATTTGTTTCGACCGGTTGTGTAGATTTTGTTGTCGACATGATGCTCACTCAACTCAATGCAGGCTCAAGACCTTCACTAAACCCCCGCTATCCCAGCGTTTGCCGAGAGTACCCGCAGGACCGAAAAGATTTGGTTATGGCGAAAGAACAATTTTCATTAAAAAACGGTGGATCTGCGCGGGAGCGATCGAGGGCGCTATAGTGAGCTTCTGTTAACTATACGGGCCGCGATTCCCCGCGGTTTCCAAAGGGAGTGATGACGTGTCAGGGGTTTTAGACGGCATAAAAGTATTGGATTTCGGGCGCTATATCGCTGGCCCCTATTGCGCGACCTTGCTCGCAGACATGGGCGCAGACGTGATCCGCATCGAAAAACGCGAAGGCAGCGAGGACCGGTTCGTTCAGCCCGTGGTGCCCGATGCCGCGCCAGGTGAAGGCGGTGAAGGAACCATGTTCCTTCAACTCAACCGCAATAAGCGGGGCATGACGCTCGATCCCATGTGCGATAAAGGACGGGAGATTGTCGCCCAGCTAGTGGCTGAAGCCGATGTGGTGGTGGCAAATCTTCCCCCGCAAACGCTGACCGCCATGGGCCTTGATTATGAAACGCTGTCAGCCACAAATCGCAAAGTCATTCTGACAACGGTGTCGGCCTTTGGGCATGGCGGACCATATTCGAACCGAGTGGGTTTTGATGGGGTTGCTCAGGCGATGAGCGGTGCGGCCTATCTCACCGGGCGGGCCGATGAACCTACCAAGAGCTACGCCCCCTGGGTTGATTTCGGCACCGCCGTTCTCTCAGCCTACGGAACAATGGCTGCCCTGATGGCGCGACAACAGACGGGTAAAGGCCAGATGGTCGAAGGGGCCCTGCTCGCCACAGCGCTCAATTTCTTCAACTTTCACCTCATCGAACAGGACCTTAGGGGCACCGACCGAACGGCTATCGGCAACCGCAGTCCTTATGCGGGCCCGGCAGATTGTGTGCAGACAAAAGACGGATGGATATTCGTTCAGGTGATCGGTGACCCCCTTTTCAAACGGTGGGCGAAACTGATGGGGGAAGACACCTGGTTGTCAGACCCTCGGTTTTCCGATGATTTGAAGCGAGGCGAACATGGCGAGATCCTGAGCCAACGCACGGCGGATTGGGCCGCCCAATATACGATGGAGGAAGCCCTGAACATTCTGGGAGATGCCCGCATCCCTGCCGGGCCTGTCTATTCTCCGGCGCAAGCGCTTGCAGACCCTCATATTCAGGCGATGAAATATATGACGCCGCTTGATTTCCCGGGCCTTCCCCATCCTGCCCCTGTGATGGAAACGCCGATCAAACTCTCAGATACGCCTGGCGGCATCAGACACAGAGCTCCCCTGCTCGGCGAACATACGGACGCCATCCTTTCTGACCTTGGATATAGCAAGACCGCGATTGATGAATTGCGCGCCCAAGGTGTGATCTGACCGGCTTTGTTCTAAAGGAGTCCTCAATGCAGCTGCCTAACGATCTGCCACATGTCTCTTTGATGGATGGTCCAACACCGTTGCAGGAAATGCCCCGTCTGCGGGAAGCCCTGATGGCTGACGGGCGACCCTGTCCTCACCTCTACATCAAACGAGATGACCTGACGGGCCTGGCCGGTGGTGGGAACAAGACACGGAAACTCGAATACCTTATCGGCGATGCACTTGAAAAAGGCGCAGATACGGTCATCACCGCCGGCGCTCTGCAGTCCAATCATGCGCGGCAAACTGCTGCGGCGGCAGCCAAAACTGGCATGGCTGCTCACCTCATTCTGTTTGAAACCGTTAGCTATGCTGACCCTGCCTACGACACGTCTGGCAATCTTCTTCTGGACCACATCCTGGGCGCTCATATCCACCGGCACCCAAAAGATGCTGACGCCCGAGCGATTTTTGAAGAGGTCACGACGAGCATTCGCGGCTCTGGTGGCACGCCCTATCTCATTCCCGTTGGAGGTTCGAACGCGATCGGGTCCACCGCCTATGCGCAGGTTTTTCTGGAGATCCAAGAGCAAGCTGACACCTTGGGACTAACGATAGATCGCATTTTCCACGCGAACGGAAGCCTGGGGACCCAGTCGGGTCTTCTTGCGGGGCGTGCTCTGGCGAAGGGCGGTCCAAAAGTCGAAGGGATAAGTGTTTCCAAGCCGACCCGGGAAGCTCTGCTTGAGGAACTTCTGGGCATTGCCAATCAGACGTCCGAGCGCATCGGTGGCGGTCCCATCATCGCTGACGACGTGCATGTGGACTTTCGCCACCTTGGCGAAGGATACGGACTTCCTACCGACGGCATGGTCTCAGCTGTAGAGCTTGTTGCGCGTACAGAAGGAATTTTGCTCGACCCGGTCTATACGGGCAAAGCAATGGCGGGGATGATTGCCGCAATTCTGAATGGGGAAATTGCAGCGACGGAGACACTCGTCTTTCTGCATACCGGCGGCATGCCAGGCCTCTTCGCTTACCCGGCTGAATTCAAGCGGAAGTAGCAAAGCAACGCGACGGGCGTCGATTCAGGCTGATGCCTGGAGTGCAACGCGTCCGCGCTTGAGCAAGGTCGCCGCACCGGCCCGGCCCGTCAGTTGCTCGGAGACCTCTGCTGCAAATTCCAGGAAGGCTTCGGCATGATCTGCAACATCCGCCTCACAATGGCGCATCTCTTCAAGGATGGCATCTTCGTAGGTGACCATATAGGCCTCGAACTCGGGGAGCAGTTTATCAAAGGCTGCCTGCGCACCAATTGATTGCGCCAGATCTTTGGTCTTTAGCACGAATTTGAGTTCGCGCCGAATACGCAAGAGCTTCTCTTCGTCTGGCATATGGGAGATGTCGACGCGTCTGGGTCCGGAACGACCGAACCCCCCAATGCGCTGCAACGGAAGCGCCGCGCCCAGGTCCTTCGGGTAGTGCGCAAATTCATCACTGATCGCCGTGGAAATCACGTTCCGTGCCTTCAACAAACGCTGCCCCCAATTCCCGATCCTGAGCAGCTCGATTTCCCGCGTAATCCCTTTTGAAAGTTCGGAGAACTCAATTATCTGCAAATGCAGTTCTTCAAGGTCAGACAGGCCAGGACGAAGATTTTCGAAATAGGAGGCAATCATCTCCAAGCGACGAATAAGACGCTCTCCAAGGATCGAAAAGTCAGTCCTTGAGATCATCGTGTCGTCGTTCTTCTGCGCCACTTTGCGTGCAAGACGCAGGATCTGCCATGGGCAATCCAGGCGCCCCATAACAGCAAGCGCTAAGTAAATTGCCCGGTCGGCATCGCGTTCGTACAGGTCATCATAAAGGTCGCGCACACCAGAGACCATCCGGTCATCAAACGCCCTGATGTGGCGTGGCACACTTTCCTGCATCTCCTGCATCTCATCAAGGATGACAAAGACGTCAGCTACCTCGCGGGCATCTGCAACAACGTCATAGCCGCCCAACCGGGTGGCCGTCGTGTTTGCATATTTTGTATCGGTATCACAGCGTTCAATTGCGGCTGTCATGGCAGAACCTGCGGCCTGCAACAGTACGGTAACGGCGGCACGCAGCGCTTCCTTGTCACCGCTTGCGATGTGTTTTTCTATTCGCACCGCCATCGCGGGGAACGTGTCTGGAATAAGCTCTTTTGTAATCCAGTTCCAGATCGGCTCAACAGAGCTGCGCGGAATGAGCCCTGCTTCTTTTTCTTTACGCTCACCGTCAAACAAAAAGTCTTCAAAGGGAGCCGTGAAGAGACGCAGGTCCGTTAGCGTGCCATCGCGCTTACCCTTCATCTTCGCAAGCGCGGAGCCAAGAGCTGCACGGATTTCTTCAATCGGCAGACCGAGATGCGTCGCCGGAAGCGTTCCACTTTCGACAGCATCCATCAGCTTCACCGCTGCCTGTGGAGACAGGTCGGAAAGAAACTGTCTTAATGCATCGGTCTTGGTCACAACCAACCTTCCAAATTGCTCCTTCGCAGGCGGCCGCATCGTGCAGCCGCGCGGGCACCCGGACCGGGAGCATCCCATCCTTAGTATTATGTTCTCATGTTTAACAATCTGTTCACAAAGAGAGAACTCAGGTACGAAAAAGGCCGCAGAAACAGCGTTCTGCGGCCTTAATTCAGCAAAATGCGCGTTGGGTTAGTTCATGCGTTCAATGATGACCGCTGGTGCCATACCGCCAGCAGCGCACATGGTCACGAGGCCGAACTGTTTGTCCTGACGCTCCAGCTCATCAAGCATCGTACCGACGAGGATGGAACCTGTCGCACCAATTGGATGGCCAAGAGCCATTGCGCCGCCGTTTACGTTCACTTTTTCGCGGTCAAGATCCAGATCGCGGATGAACTTTTCGGTCACAACCGAGAAGGCTTCATTGATTTCGAAGAGGTCAATGTCTTCGATTTTCATGTTGGCCTTCGCGAGTACTTTCTTCGCCGCCGGAACAGGTGCATTCAGCATCAGCGTTGGGCTGTCACCCATGTTGCACATGGCGACAATCCGAGCGCGCGGCTTCATGCCGTTGGCTTTTGCATATTCTGGTGACGCCAGAAGCAAAGCTGCTGCGCCGTCGACCACACCAGAGGAGTTGCCGGCATGGTGGACATGGTTGATTTTCAGGTCAGGATATTTCGCGAGAACGAGCTTGCGGAAGGTTGTACCTTCTTCGTCCAACTCAAAGTCAGCAATGGCTTCGAATGACGGTGCAAGGCTCGAAAGACCTTCCATCGTTGTCTGCGGACGCGGGAACTCTTCCTTGTCGAGCGCAAGTGTTCCATCTTCGTGATAGACCGGCACCAGACCTTTGTCGAAGTGACCGCCTTTGATCGCTGCATCCGCACGCTGCTGGCTGACCAGTGCGAGTTCATCGAGTGCTTCACGAGGAATATTTTCCAGTGTTGCGATCGCATCTGCGCAGACGCCCTGGTGGGGCTGCGGGTGCTCATGACGCAGGCGCTTGTTGCCATTGTCCATGAAAGGCGAACCGCCTTTGTTCATGCTGCCAAAGAGCGACATCATTTCCGTGCCGCCGGCAATAGTCATGTCTTCCATGCCGGACATGATGTTTGCCGCAGCGATATTCACTGATGTGATACCGGAGCCGCAGAAACGGTCGAGGGTCATGGCACTTGAGCGCACGTCATAGCCAGCATCCAATGCCGCCATACGACCCAGGTCACCAGACTGCGGACCCTTCTGAGAGCTTGTGCCCCAGATGATGTCGTCGACTTCTTCTGTCTTGATGTCGTTGCGCTCTTTCAGCGCTTTCAGGACAGTGGCGCCAAGCTGCTGCGGGTGGATTTCCGCCAGCGCGCCCTTGCCTACTTTGCCAATGCCGCGCGGTGTGCGGCAGGCGTCGATAATCCATGCGTCAGACATGTTTCTTACCCTTTTTGTTTAGAACAGATTGGCCCGGTCTTGTTACGGACAGTCTGGCTTATTTCGAACAGTTTGGATAATGGGTTCCGGCCTCCCTCGCAACAGGTCTCCGACCGGCTTTTTGATTGACGCAGGGGCGACGTACGGCCGATCTGGAAAAAACTTCAGCGGCTGCCGAGAGAATGCGCTGTTTTTGGCCAAAATCTGTCAAAACAGGTACATTGACTGCAATAAGGAACCCCCTTTCGGGCGTGGAGGCACATGTGTTCGGTAGCTTAGTTTCAGACCTGCAAGCGCGGCTCACACGAGAAATCTGGGCCAAACCGAAAGAGGATGACCCGTTTTTTCGACGTCCGCTCGTCTTGGCCGCCCAGATCTTCTGGGTGGTCGTTCGCGACCTCCTCACAGGCCAAGCGAACCTTCGCGCCATGAGCCTTGTCTACACCACGCTCCTAGCGATCGTGCCGGTTCTGGCGCTGATGTTTGCGATCCTGAAGGCGTTCGGGATCGACGATCAGATCGAGACCTTGATGCTGGAGTTTCTCGCGCCCATGGGTGCACAGGGTGTCGAGATCACGGAGAAGACCATCGCCTTCGTGCAGCAAGTCAATATCTCGGTGCTCGGATCGGTCGGGCTTGTGTTCCTCATCTACACACTCATCTCCCTTATTCAGAAGATCCAGGCTGCTTTCAATTCGGTCTGGCAGGTCACCGCCGATGGTTCGCTGGCGAAACAAATGGCGGCCTATGTGAGCGTGGGATTGCTTGGTCCTCTGGTCCTGTTCCTGGCCATTGGCGTGATCGCCACCACAGCCAGTTCGTTCCTCATGGATACCGTTGGTGCTTTCGGCCCCATCCGAGTGGCAATCGAGGAGGCGAGCAAGTTTGTTCCCTTCATCATGACCATGAGTGCCTTTGCCTTCCTCTATCTCGTTGTCCCCAACACGCGGGTAAAACTGTCAGCCGCACTTGTCGGCGGCGCAATTACCGGCCTCATGTGGGTCGCAACCGGTTGGGCCTTTGCGACCTTTGTTGTGACATCTGCGCGTTACGCGGCGATCTATTCCGCGTTCGCGAGTGTCGTTCTGTTCATGATCTGGCTCTATGCGGCCTGGCTCATCGTGCTGGTCGGGTGCTCGGTCACTTATTATTTCCAGAACCGGGCCCATCTATCTCCCGAGTCAGGCCTTATGCGCCTGACACTCGATCAGGTGAAGCGGATCTGCCTTGTTCTCCTCACGGTGATCCATCGCTCTTTCCATACAGGCGACACATCCTGGACAAGTGCGCGATTATCGCGGCGTCTCGGCATTCCGCCGCAAACTGTCGAGCTGATCGCGGACCCCCTGCGCCGTGCCGGACTTGTCGCCTGGGCGGGTGCTGATAAGCGTCTGGTTCCAACCAAGCCCGCTGACATGACGCAGGTGAAAGAGGTTCTCGACATCATCGCCATAGACGACCATCGCGGCGCAGCAGATGACACAACGCTTGGTTCCGACGTGTCTGTCGATACTCTCCTGCAGTCCCTTACCGACGCGGAGAGGTCTGTTCTAAAAGAAGCAACGATTGCTGACCTGATCTCGAAAGATACGGCTGCCAGCTAAGCCTTGCGACTGGCCACCATTGTAGCGACCAGTGCCAATGCTGCTGGAAGCGCCTGCACGATCAGAATGGTGCCACTCGCTGTGGCTGCGCCATAGATACCGGCGACAATGACGCAGAGCAGGAAGAAGATGACCACGTCTGTCTTGCCTGCCAACACGCCCCAGAAGAGACCTGCCGCCAGAAAACCATTGTACAAACCCTGGTTGGCAGCCAAAACTGCCATGATCGCCGACTCTTCCGGCGTCGTTCCAAAAACATCTCTGCCGACCGGATGATCGAAATAGAACATTTCCAAGACAAGAAATGCCACATGGATGACGGCGACAAGCAGGGTGAGAAGGCGTGCTGTGATTTTCATGAACCCACCGTGCCATTGCAACGCGCTGTCTGTCTACATTTTCCATATCTGGCGCTAAGCAAAAAAAGCGCCGCCCTGACAGCTAAGTCAGAACGGCGCTCGGTTGGCAGAAATGTCTTGCGAGGAGGAGACTACATAACCTGCCATTGACCATCAGGTTGGCGACAGGCAGTGCCATAGGCCTGCTGAGGTTCGCCACCAATGTAAACGGTCTGCTGATATTCGCGGCAATAACCTTGCGCGGATTTGTATGATCGACCGGGAGACACGGTTCCGTAGTTCCCGCTTTGATCGTTGTACCAGTCCTGTTCGTATCCGGTTTCCATGGCGCGGGTTGACGCGTAAGACATTTGCTGACGGTCGCGGCCATCAAGGCTACGGCCAACGCCTTGTCCAAGGGCTGCACCTGCAAGCGCACCTACACCTGTCGCGATAAGGCGGCCGCTCCCTGACCCAAACTGAGAACCTGCAAGGCCACCTGCGATGGCACCGATTATCGTGCCGGCTCCTTCGCGCGGTCCTGCACCGTGAGCGTAACAGCCCGTAAGAGAGACGGCGATGAGGCCCACCGTGGCCAGCTTGGCGATTTTCATAACGAACCCCGTTTGTTCGGTTGATCTAACGTGAGATCAATATTACGCGGGTTGGTTTGATTGGCCCGTGAACACTCCGTTCATCTGGCGTTCATGTAAGAATGGCTGATTTCTGGGAAAAATCAGACGCGGGGCAGCGCAATCTCAGCACGCAGGCCGTTTTGTTCACTTTCAGACAGGCGGAGCTCGCCGCCATAGAGTTCAGCGGTTTCGCCGACAATATTGAGTCCCAGGCCCGAACCCGGCACCGCTTCGTCCAACCGCTCACCGCGTTTCAACACCTGGTCGCGCTTTTCCGGCGGCAACCCCGGACCATCATCATCAACGGTAATTGTCAGCATCGGGATGGTTCCTGACGTGGCGACAGCCGTAACGGAGACATTTTCCTCCGCCCACTTGCAGGCATTGTCGAGCAAATTGCCGACCATTTCCTCCAGGTCCTGTGCTTCGCCCTTAAAGCTCAGCCCCTCCTCCACCGACATGCTTACGGACACCGCACGGTCCTGATAGATACGTTCAAGTGTGCGGGTAAGGCCTGCCAATAATGGTTCAACCGGTGCAGATGCGCCAAGCACACGGGCATTGGCGGCGGTTCGGGCGCGGGAGAGATGATGTTCAATCTGCTGGCGCATGAGGCCAGTCTGATGGGACACAACTGGCGCCAAGGGCCCGTCATCATCGCGGGCTTCATTGGCGAGCACACTTAACGGTGTTTTGAGCGCATGGGCGAGATTACCCACATGTGTTCGGGCCCGCTCCAACACATCATTGGCATATTCCAGAAGGGAGTTTAGCTCATTGGCCAGCGGTTCGATCTCTGATGGGAAGTCACCCTTGAGCCGGGTTTCATCCCCGGTGCGGATGTCATGGAGACCCTGGCGCACGCGGTCCAGCGGGCGCAGGCCATAGCGAACCTGAATCAGAAGCGCGATTAGGATGCCTGCTCCAATGACTCCAAGGGCAGCGGCCAAAAGCCCCCCAAACTCATCGATCTGTTCATCCAGCTTGGAGATGTTGCCCGCCACCGCAAAAGAGACTTGCGCATCCAGACCCGGCAATCGCACAACCCGTTCCACCACGCGCAAGGGTTGGTTTTCAGGCCCAGAACTGCGACCGGTCAGCAACTTATCTTGAGGAGCATCACTATCGACCAGATCCCGACTGGGCGTGCGCAGCGCCTGATCAAACAGAGACCGTGAGCGCAACGGTGTTTGTTTGCCATCCACCGCTTCCGACTTGCCATCGCCGATGGCACGCACCTGCCAATACCAACCGGAATAGACCCGCTGAAAGCGCGGGTCACTCAGCTGTCTGGTGAGCGCCAGCTCACCGTCTGCGCTCACCTCAATGGCAGCGATCAGACTGTCGAGAATGGCATCGAGGTTTGCGTCGAACGTGTCTTCTACCGACTGGCGAAAGACAGATGCAAGCGCGAGCCCTCCCGCGATCAAAACAATGGCAAGCCAGATCGCAGCCGCGGCGGTGAGCCGGAATGCAAGACTATCGAGCCGCATCTTCCGCAGTTGCAAGTCGGTACCCCAATCCCCGAACCGTTTCGATGACGTCCTTGCCGAGTTTGCGACGCAGACGCCCTACAAAGACTTCGATTGTGTTTGAATCACGATCAAAGTCCTGATCGTAGAGATGCTCGACCAATTCGGTCCGGGACACAACCTTATCCTGGTGGTGCATCAGGTAGGCGAGCAAACGATATTCCAGCGACGTGAGTTTGATGGGCTCGCCGTTCAGCGTTACGCGCGCGCTGCGCGTATCAATCCGCAAGCCACCGAGCTCCAACTCACTGGTCGCATGGCCGGCTGAGCGTCGAAGCAGCGCCCGAACCCGCGCCAATACTTCTTCTGTGTAGAAAGGCTTGGTGACATAGTCGTCTGCACCAGCATCAAAGCCTGCGACCTTGTCGGACCAGCGATCTCGTGCCGTGAGAATGAGGACCGGCATGTCCTTGCCCGCGCGGCGCCATTTTTCCAACACCGTCACGCCGTCCATTTCCGGCAGACCGAGATCCAGGATGACAGCATCATAGGGTTCAGTATCACCCAAGAAGTGACCTTCTTCGCCATCGGCGGCCGTATCAACCACATAGCCCGCGTCTGACAGCGCTTCACGCATCTGGCGGCTCAAATCCGGATCATCTTCAACAACAAGCAACCGCATGGAAATCTCCTTCGTGCGTCCCGCAGGCGTTACCGCCCACCCCTGCGCACATTCATGATGCTGCCAGAGCGGGCATCGACTGCGACCAGTAGAACTTCCCCTTCCGACAGCATTTTGATGTTGTAGACACCAGACCGGCGATTGAACGCAGCATCCAGGAGGCGTCCTGGATACCGGGACCGCACCGTGGACAAGGCCTGCTCCATGGAGATGTATTGACCGGAGCGCACGGCGTCGCGGGCATCATCCTGATCGGACCTTGCATAGGTGCTGCCAAAGGGGCCCCATGGATCATCATTTGCAGAGGCAATGCCGCCGCTTGTGATGAGACATGTCAGGGCCAACAAAGTGGCAAATATGGTGGACTGGCGTTTCATGACCCTCGTTGTACGCGAGATCGCCTGAACCCGCCATGAACGTAGACGTTCAGGTTCGTTAAGGAACCCGGCGCACGTTTTGGAGGATCAGAACCCTTCTATGTGAGCATATTCGTTAAAGTCGGCGCGGTCAGTTCTCAATGTGTTGATCGGCGCATTTTCGTCCATATAGCCGATCCCCATGCCACAGAAAAACATCAGATTGTCGGGGATGGCCAAAAATTCACCAATGGTTTTGTACCAGAGAGCCCATGCTTCCTGTGGGGCTGTATGCAGCCCCTCTTCACGCGCCATCAGCATGATGCTTTGAATATACATGCCGAGATCTGACCACTGGCCGAGCCCCATCTGCCGGTCAATGGCAAAGAACATGGCCGCCGGGGCTCCAAAGAGGTCAAAATTGCGGTTGAAGTGCTTCTGGCGCTCGGCTTTGTCCTCACGCGCAACATTAATGCTCGCATACATGTCTTCGCCGCATTTCGCGCGCCGAGCCTTATAGGGCTCGCTCAGTTCTTTTGGATAAATGTCGTATTCGGTCGCGCCATCGCCAAACGGATTGTCGACAATTTTCGACTGAACAATGGAGCGAAACTCAGCGAGTTTCTCCCCGCCAATGGCCCACACATGCCAGGGCTGCAGGTTCCCACCCGAAGGAGACCGGGCAGCACTCTGCAAGATACGATTGATCTTCTCCGCTTCCACTGGCTGGTCGGTATAAGCGCGGCAAGTGATGCGGGTGTCGAGTGCTTCGGAGACTTTCATGACGCTGTCTTTCTTCGAACGGGTTGTCGAAATTGAGAGAAATGAGTTTAGCGCGCGGTGACGTCTGCCCAAAGGGCATCTGCGCCGCGTTCAATTGCCTGACGCCCGAGACGTGCCGCCCAGGACCGTCCACTGCCATACTCGGCCCGCCAGCTCCAGAGGCGGCGGGTGACGAGGTGCAGGCCGTGCTCATAGGTAAAGCCGATGGCGCCGTGGACCTGATGGGAAATCGACGTAGAAAGATTGACCGCCTCATCAATCCGGGTTTTGGCGACTGCCACCTCGAAGCCTGGATCATCCGTCTCCCCAGCGCGTTCGCAGGCATGAGACGCAATGGCGCCTGCAGCTGCTGCTTGAGTTGCGAGGACGGCCAGTTGCTGCTGCACCGCCTGGAATTTGCCGATGGGTTTTCCGAACTGTTTGCGGTCATTGGCATATTCAACGGATTGGGTGAGCAGATAGTCGAGCCCCCCTGCCATGAGGCCTGACCGCATGAGAGCTCCCCAGGTTTCAAGACCTTCTGTCAGGTTGCAAGGGGCGGACGTCACGGTGTGGCCGTCAAAGGTGATGGAGTCGCGCGGCTCCCGGGCGATGTTCTCTTCTTCCACGATCTTCACACCGGCAAGCGGGGTGGACACGACATGGAATTTTCCATCTGCTCCTTCCACCATGGCCACGCCGAGGACTGCCTTGCGGCCCCAGGGAACATGAGGAGCGGTGCCGCTGAGCGTGCCGTCGCTGCTGAGCGCCACGCCTGTCAACAGAGTCAGGGGGCCGTCGGGAACATCCAATCCCGCTTCGGACAGGAGCCAAGCCGCGACCATGGTTTCCGCCAACGGCACCGGCGCTGCGTAGCGACCTTGGGCCCGCAGCAAGACCAAAGCGTCGCCCCAGGTGCCACCTGCCCCGCCCTGGGCTTCGCTCGCCATCAGACGTGTCAGGCCATTTTCTTCGAGAGCTGACCAAAGCCCTTCCGGCCAGGTGCCTTCTTCCACGCCCTGCACGGTCTCTTTGGTTGCATGATCAGCGAGCAGACGCTCAATGGTTTCGCCGAGGAGATTTCTGAATTCGCTCATGATGCTCTCCTCACCGCAATCCAAGGCCGCGGGCAATAATGCCGCGCAGGATTTCGCGGGTGCCGCCGCGCAAAGAAAAAGACACGCTTGCCTGGGTCAAGAAGCCCAGTACCTGCGCATAGTCCGACCCCGTGCCAAGCATGGGTTCTACGCCTGCAAGCTCATGGGCCTTTACGGGAAGTTCCTGCTCGTAAAGAGCACCGAGGTCTTTGACGACAGAGGCTTCCTGAATTGGATTTTCCCCCGCCTCCAAGAGCCCCGCGATGGAGACCGACATTTGGCGGAGCGTCACGAGATGGGCAACAAGGCGCCCAATCTCTGCGTCCGCACTCGTGTCCCCTGTTCGTCCAAGCTCGCGGATCAATTCAGTTAGAAGAAGGAAACTGGAGAGGTAGCGTTCAGGGCCGCTGCGCTCGAACGCCAATTCGGCTGTGACCTGCATCCAGCCATTGCCCTCACTACCCACCATCATATTGTCGGGCACAAAGACATCTTCAAAGACGACTTCGTTGAAGTGTGCATTGCCAGTGAGATCTTTGATCGGGCGGATGGTGATGCCCGGTATAGTGAGATCCACCAGAAACTGGGTGAGCCCCGCATGTTTATTGTCGGGATCAAAATTCGTGCGGAAGAGCGCAATCATGTAATGCGCGTTGTGCGCGTTCGACGTCCAGAGTTTGGTGCCGTTGACGATCCAGCCGCCGTCGGTCTTTTCGGCTTTGGTGCGTGTCGCGGCGAGGTCAGACCCGCTATCGGGCTCGCTCATGCCGATGCAAAAAAGCAGTTCGCCTTTAGCCGCCTTGGGCAGAATCATCTGGCGCTGCTCTTCGGTCCCGAACTTCAGCAGCAATTGACCGCTCTGCCTGTCGCCTATCCAGTGCGCGCCAACAGGGGCACCAGCGGCCAGCACCTCTTCCAGCATCACATATCGTTCCAAGGCGCTGCGTTCATGCCCGCCATATTTTTTTGGCCAGGTCATGCCGATCCAGCCTTTGGCACCCAGCTTTTTGGAGAATTCCGGGTCGTAGCCACTCCAGGTTTGCGCGCGGACCACCGGGGGAATGTCTTTGAGCGCATCACTCAGAAAGGCGCGGACCTCGCCCCGAAGCGCTTCGGCTTCTGGCGGCAAACGGCAGGGATCAAATCGGAACGTCTGCATGTGGTTTGGCGTCTCCCACCTACTATTGGGTTTGTTTTTCGAGGCCGCACCTTGGGGCATCAAACAGGAGGGGGCAAGAAAGAGATGTTTGATTCTCTAAACCCGTGGTCGACGTTGCGTGAGGTTACCTCCTCCCCCACTCAGAGGTCATGACACAATCGCTGTCGAGCCGCCATCAATGCGGAAATTGGTGCTGGTGATCGAGTCGGCGAGCGGGCTGGCGACAAAGGCCACAAGGGCGGCCACTTCCTCAGTCCTCGCGATGCGGCCGGTGAGACCGCCTGTCACTTCTTCCATGGCCTTGGCTTCAATTTCGTCCCAATCATCGCCCCAGCCATTTTTCTTGGCAAGTGTCATGAACCAGGTTTCTACCTCTTTTGTCTTGATGAGACCGGGCGAGACAATGTTTGAGGTGACCCCTGTTCCGGCGAGTTCTTTCGCAAGACTCACCGTCAATGTGTGGAGCGCGCCTTTGGACGCGTAATAATGGGGCATGCGGGCAGCCGGCGTTGTGGACCCGATGGTGCCGAGCTGAATGATGCGGCCCCAACCCGCCTTTTTCATGGGGTCCATAAAATGGCGAACCATCCGCACAGCAGACAGAACGTTCACATCATAAGCTTCGTGCCAGGCATCACTATCGGCAGACGCCCAGCTGGCACGATCTGCCGTGCCATAATTATTGATGAGAATGTCGAGAGACCCAAGTGCATCGACTTGCGATGCTAACTGTGCCGCGCCTTCATCGGTGCGGATGTCACCAGTCACAGGTGCTGCCGTACCACCTGCTGTCTTGATCTCCTCAGCGACGGGTTCGGCCGTGCCGGCTTCAAGGCCATGCACAAGAACTGTTGCCCCCTCCTCTGCAAACAGCTTAGCGATCGCCTGTCCTGTGCCCCGGTAGGAGCCTGTGACAAGTACGCGTTTGTCGGTGAGATGAAGATCCATGACGTTTCCCCGTTTTGTTTTAGGGCAGTCATAGCAGGAAAGTTCAGAGGGGGGAATTTGGGGGTGTGAGCTAATGCTCGAGCGATGCGAAGACCGGTGTCCGCTCATTGATCTGCGAGGCGTATTGCACGCCAACGCGCACGCCTGCCAGGAAGATCATCATGGTGACAGCCATCAGCAGGACGACAAAAGACATGCGGCGCATCGAAGCCCGTCGTCTCTCTCTCAAAAATATCATCCGCTGTGCCATTGCACCGATCCTCAGTCGCACAAATAGTGCTGAACCGTCAGAATACGGATGAAAGCCTAATCAAATGCAAAAACGAGCCGTTCTATTTGCAAACAAATTGCTGCGATTTGTCCTGACCTTATGATCTAGATGCGTAGAAGAGGTAGGGACCAATCACCGCCCGAATATCCATATTCTCGGCCCATGAGGGTGTTTCGTCGTGGCAATGAAAGCGTATAGCACCCTCTGTCGGATCGGCCACACCACCTGCGACGACCCGAGCAAACACTGCGAGTGCCCGGGCGGTCTCCTGTTCCAATGGATCGCCCATTAATGCAGCGGCCCATTCCGGTGATCTGGCCGGCGTACTGGCGGCTGCGGGCGCAATTTCGCTCCCGTCTCCGTTGGCGCGGCGATTGAGGAAGGCCCAACTCAGCGCAGCCAGCACATCCTCATCCAGCCCTCGCCCATAGTGCGCAACAGCAGCACCGAGGACCATCAAATCCATTCCACAGATCACCGGCTGGTTTGAACGCACAGCATGATTTTCCTTTGGAATCATAGAGTTAGACATTTCCGACGTTGACGGGGATGGGTGGAGAGCTTGGGTCATGAGCTGAGTATAGGTGATATAGGTTTTTATTCCTACATCTGTTTTTGCTCATTTGCTTCCATTAAGCGGTCGGGATTTCCAGCGCCAGATAGTGGAGCGCCAGGCGGAGCGAACCGCCTGTGAAATCGCCGCCGGTCCCGGTGACGCGTACGGACGTCGCACCGTAATAGGCAGTAGGTGTTCCACTCACGCCATTCACGGTGCTGCCCGCGGCGACGCCAATCGCGTTGCCATATCGGCCTGGGTCAGCGCTCACCCCAAGGGTCCAGGATGCAGGACCTGTAATGTCTGTCAGCACCCTCCCCGTCACCCCAAAGACGATGGCGCGATCAGGGATGGTGAGCGCCGTGTCGTTGAAGGCACCAGCCAAAATGCTGTGATCGGTCTCTATCGTCTCGATACGGGTGGCCGCCATGTTGGGTGTGAGAGCTGCGACTGTGCCTGCAGGTCCCGCGAGCCAGGTCGTCCCGTCATGGAGCAACCAGGTTCGGGTCGCCGCGTCCCATGCCTGCCAGCCCGCATTGGGGGTCAGAAACACCCACGCCCCATCGATATAAGCGGCAACCTTCCCGTCTTCACCTGCCCACGCACCAGAGGCGCCGGCGCCGACAATCCACCGCGCACCCTCTGTAGGAGATTCCGGCGGCACGGCCACAGTCGCACTTTCCACCGCCAGATGCACAAGTGCGTCCAATCGGCTCAGCGCCTCGTTCACGGTCACATGCTTTTGTGCCTGGGCAGCCTCCACGAAGGGAAGGACAAGATGAGTGCTGTCAGACATGAAGCGTAACCTCTCTGCTGGTGCCACGACCAAAGGCCTGGCTCAATTGACTGATGCGAAGATCGAGTGTTGAAAATTCGGCGCTGCCGAAATCGGCGATCTGATCGGTGCTGGTGTAAACGGTCGACATGGTTGAAGCAGCAAGTGTGCGTGTCACACTCCCTCCCTCTAGAACATCGACCTCATAGGCTTGGATTTCTTCACCCAGTGGCACGTCAAGCCCAACCCAGCTATCGCCATCTATACGGGTCCGCCGTATCCAGGAAAGGTTGATGTCGCCCGCTTCGTTGCGCCGCCCTATCACATGAACAGGCGAGAGCGGACGCAGGCCAACTCCATCAAAGGCCCGTAGCTCGGTCGCATTGGTCTCATGATCAATGCCATAACGGCCCGGGCCATAGCGCCAATGCATGTCGAGACCGCGCTCTCCTGATGAAAGGCCGATCTGCTGCACCGCATCGTTTAAGAGCACGAAGCGCGCGCCGGTGCCAAGCGTTCCTAGCATTGCCTGTTCAGTGCCGCCCTGCCCGCGCAGCAGGCCGCTCAGAACATAAGTGTTCACGTCAACAAGGTCGGCTTCTGCAAACTGGATCACCTCCCAGGATCCCGGTGTGGATTCCAGGGCCGCAAAGTTCGCCCCATTGAGTACGGCCTGGTCCGAAACACTCTGCAATTCGCCACTTGTCAGGCGCACCTGTAGTGAGTTTGCCCTATCCCATCGGCTCACGGGACCGGCTGCAAGGTCCGTCAGCGTTCGGCCCATTGTTGCTGGCACCTCCACCACACGATCGAGCACGAAGCCCGATCCGGTAGCGCTTCGATAGAGCGCGATACTGCCGGGCCAGGGTACTGCTGTTGCAGCAATGAAGGGCGCATGGGGTGCTTGTTCGCCGTTCAGCAAAGGCAAGTCGAGGAATGCCACATCCGGCGGACCAAAACTCGGCAATGGGTCTGCAGGCCGTGTGTGCTCGGGCGCGGCAAGAAGGCCAAACACCTGCGCATCGGTCTTCACAGCTTCCACCTCAATTGCACCCTCGTCAGAGAGGGTAGTGAGATGATAGTCCACCTCACGGTCCTCAAGTTCGAGGGTCACCACGTCACCTGGGTCAGCCGCCAGCCGACTTGGTGGCAATGCCAGCGACGCGCGCTCCCGTTTCACCCAAGTGTTCTGCAGCCAAATCTCGGCAATGCGCTGAGCATCCGCTTGAGCCAAAACCATGGGTAAGGCTGCAGTCGACACCCGTTGTGACGAAACTGTTGTACGACGGGCTTCCACCGCAGCCTGCCGATAGTCCGACTGCGCATCCAGGTAGGTGAGTTTCGCGGCGAAGGGCAATTCAGTTTCCTGACCGCGGGTGAGCGTGAAGCTGGCTCGCGCGGATCTTTCCTCCACCGCGAGGTCCTGCGGCGTCACCGTAAGAGAAGGTGTCTTCCCCATATGCTGGAAGCGAATGACACCTTCGCTTTCCACTGCGTCAAAGAAGTGGGCGAGCATAAGAGGCTCAATCGCCTGACGCGGCGACAAGATGCGATCAAGCACGAAGCCTTCGACGGTACCGGTCAGACCTCCAGCGGAAATTGGTATATCGCCGCCCGCTTTAGCGAGTTCAGGAACAAGCAATGCCAGGGGCACAGCGCCTAAGCGCCCGGTGATCCAATGTCCGAGCTTCCAATTGTCCCCATCCGACCAGACAGAGGTGAGCGACGGAAATGAAGGATAAGGTCGTGCGTCCCAGGTCCAGATATAGAGATGATCTGCATCGACCATGGGTCCACCATAGAGAGGCGATAGGGGGTTGGCCGTGGCATCCTGCCAATAGCTCAGATGTGCTTCCAGAAAACGGCGTTGCCCATAATCGTCGCGAATGCCGTTTGAAAAATGAGGCAGATTGCTTTCAGAGGATTTGGGGTCTAGGAAAACATTGGGCTGGTTCGCACCCTTGTCAACGGCAGGGCATCCGAGTTCGGTAAATCGTATGGGCTTTCCCATAGGCGCCCAATTGGTGGCACCGCCACTCTCCACGCCACCCGGCCGATTGACGTGGGTGTTGCTCCACCAATTTTTCAGGTCCTTGTAGCGAAAAACCCAGGGCTTCCCATGCGCACCGTCGGTGATGGGCGTGCGGATCTGGTTGTCGCGATCAGCGGCGCTGGCATAGTACCAATCATAACCCTCGCCACCTGCCACATTACTCTTCAAATAGTTGAGGTTATAGATGCTTGACGCCCCTGCGTCGGCATCCAGATGCGACGTACCGTCCCGCCAATCGGCAAGCGGCATGTAATTGTCGATGCCGACAAAGTCGATATTCGCATCAGACCAAAGTGGATCGAGATGGAAGAAGACATCTCCACTGCCATCGGCTGGTTGATGGCCAAAATATTCAGACCAATCGGCGGCGTAGGAAACCTTCGTTGACGGACCGAGCAATGCGCGCACTTCAGCGGCGAGTGCAATCAGCTCCGTGACCGCGGGATATGTTGTGGCGCTATCACGAAGTTGCGTGAGACCCCGCATTTCTGAACCGATAAGAAAAGACTCAACACCTCCCGCCCAGGCACACAAAGCCGCATTGTGGAGGATCATGCGCCGGTAAGACCATTCTTCGGGACCCGAATAGGTGACGCCCAGAGCGGAGACAGAAAAGTCACTTGCCGATGCTGTCCCGAAAAAGGCGGCGACATCGCCCCCCACCGCTAGCGTCTTGTCCGTGGAACCCACAAATCCCGGCGCTGGGTCAATCGACATGCGCCCCCGCCACGGATACGCCGCCTGCTCGCTCCCACCATAAGGATCAGGCAATCCATTGCCCGACGGCACATCCATCAGAATGAAAGGATAAAAGCAGACAGAGAGGCCCCGACTTTTGAGGTCTTCAATTGCGCGCTTCGCAGATGCATCAGAGGGTGTGCCGCCAAAGGCTGGTCGTCCATCGACCCGGCTCACCTCTTGCGCCATTCCGCGGCCCAACCCCGCGACCTGCCAGTTTTCAGGGATGGTTACTTTGTCCTGTCGGTCGACCTTTGGACGCAAGGAACAAGATCCACAACGAAGGTCATTGCCATACCAACTCACCACCAAGGCGGCAGCGTTCAGATTGGGACACGTCGCCTGCAGGTCATCTAAGGATACCTGCCAATCAGTTCCGCCGAGGCGGTTGTTCATGTTTTCTGAGTCGCTCACACCATTGGCAAAAATCCGTCGGAAGGATCTCGTGTCATAACCAAACTCAGTCGCACCTGGAATGATGGTGACGGCTTTAATGTCTTGTTCAATATCGCTGAGCGCACGAAACACTTCTATAGAGAGCTGCGGTAGGCGGTTGCCAAAGTCGGCGAGCTGTAAATCTTCAACGACGATGTAAGCGAGCCCCTTATAGGCCGGCACATTGCCCGCCCCCTCAACCGCCTCCATCGTGCTGTCGGGTACCTGCGTTTCAGAACCCAGATAGGCTCGGTAGGAAATGCCAGACAGGTCGAGCAGATTGCCGTCTGCCCAAACGCTGCCAATACGGGTGATGGGCCCTTCGCACAGGGCAATCGCACAAGAGACAGAGTAGGCGTAGCTTGTCGTTTCCGCAGAACTGCCGCCGCCACTCCCCTTGCCGCCACCACTGGAGCTTGTTGTGGCCGTCTCCTTGAATTTTGTTGACCAAATGACCTGTCCAGCCAAACGAACACGGCCATAGATCCGAGGGATCGCCGCACCTTCGGTAGACGCCTGTACATCAAGGTCAGACAGTCTTGGACCGTCTCGGGTGACAGATGTGCCAAACAGTTGATCATCAATGAGGGAGCCCGCAATTGATCCAACCGCATTGCCAATGGCGGCGCCGGAAATATTGGCGCCAAGGAAATTCACCCCGGCGGGCAGAGCAGCAGAGCCGACAGCAGACCCTGCCGCGCTTAAAAGAACGGAAGCCACTAGGTCAATTCTCCTGGAAATCGAAAGGCAAAAGCAAGGTGGCGTGGCCACCAGGCGCCCATATGAACTTCCGCCACAGCGCGACCGGAGCAGGCATGGATCATCCGACCCTCAAAGCTTTCAATCGCGGCGTGCTTCGCAACCGCGCCCCGTGTCATGCGGAACAGAAGAACATCGCCCGGCCTTGTGTCCGCCACATCTAGCTCAATGAGGTGACGGCGGGCAGCTTCGGCCATGGTCTCAACTCGAGCGTCGTTCAGATCAGGCACCTCCGCCCAATCGGCACTGTATGGGGGTGGTGTTTCCGGTTCCAGCGCATAAATTTCCCGGTAGACACCTCTGATGAGCCCCAGACAGTCGGTCCCCACGCCGCATTTGCTGGCTTGATGGCGATAGGGCGTGCCTATCCAGCGTCGGGCGCTGTCGACAATCTGGTTCGGGCTTGTCTCATGCGTCATACCTGACTGCTCCCATCATTGTTGCTGCCTCGTAGCGGATAAGAAAGGGCGAAATCATTTCCAGGGATGTGTGGGAAGCCGCGAAAGCTTGCAGCGTTGGCAAATTTCGCACGACAGGTTTCGAATTGCTTGTCGCAGCCCGCAGCCACGCTCAAGGTCACGCCTTCTTCAATCGCCTGTGCAGGCGCATGCCAGACCTCCAACGCGACGGCGCCGGCGCGTTTTGAATGGCGTTTGACTTCCAATACTTCATCCTGATTGACGCCGGAGGTGAAGGTCAGCAATCCGCGCGCAAACCAGGCGTCCGCGTAGGCATCGAGGCCTGTGACAATCATCTCTCGATTATCTGTGACACCAATAACCGAGCCGGTGCCTGTGAAAGCGCTGCCCGTCAGAGACACGCCGCAGCGGGCATCGCCCAGATCCGCATCGCAGGCATATTGAAAGAGGCGGCCTGTCGGCTGGTTCAACCGGTGTGAAAGACCGCGCACCTCAGCCGTAAACCCTGTGGGTCCCCGGCTGATTTCGCCAAGATTACCCTTGCGCATCAAAACCCGCTGATCGGTCGCCTGCCAATTCACGCGCCAGATTTCGATCTCTGCGTCGTCATAGAGGCCGGCGGCGAGGTCCACGTCTTCCAGATGATCCGAGGAGAGCGCTCCCAAAACATCCAGATTGTCCACGGCCAGTCCACTGGATGAGGAGACAGCACTTGCTGTAAACCCCGCCGCAGCTTCAAACAGCGTGCCGTTGAAGCTTAGCGCCCGGTCATGGTCCGTGAAGCCCATTGTGGCGCCGTCGCGTCGTATCAGTTTCCAACATTGGCACAGGGTTGTTGTCCCGCTGTCCAGGTGTGCCTGGAAATCGGGCGAAAGTGATTTCATCTGTTCAGGTCCTGCAGGCGCTAGATGCGGATTTCAACCAGAGGAATGGATGGGATGTCGCCCGCATCAAAGCCAGTGAGCGAAATGTCGAGAAAATCTGTGTCGAAACGCACAGGCACATCGAATTCAAACCCCGCCGTCACGCTGAGACCGGGCGCTGGTTCGTGCCCGGCCAAGAAGGTGACAAGGCCGGTGGTCAGGTCGACGACAAAATCCGATGCGATTACCTGTTCCACACCATTGACCGCAACCCGTACGGTGCTTTCCACAGGCTTTGTAATGGGTCGCGAATAGGTCGCGCCACCGGAGCTGTAGTGTTTGATCAAATTGAAGGTCGCAGTGCCGCCGTCACCGGTTCCAAGGACCTCATCGGCATATGTCACCGGAACACCATAATCTCCGGACGCATGATCCGCGCGGTCCTTCCAGCGAAACCCATGCAACCTTCCATGGCGGGCTTCAAAAAAACCGATCACTGTGTGCAGATCTTCCATAGAGCGAATGCCATAGCCCGCATCAAAGCGCCTGCGGCTATCGGCCCAGGGAGAGTTACGTTCCTCGTGACCGGACCCAAGCGTTACAATTTCGGTGCGCCGCTCCGGCCCACCGGAAGAGCCAAAAGCAACTTCCAGCGGAAATCTGATTTCATGAAATGCCACAGGTACGCTCCTATCCTAAAGATTGCGATTGCCGCGACTGACCGTGCGCTGAAGCATGGCGGCGATCTGGCTTTCGCTGCGCTTGAAGCTCGCCGCATCAGTGGCAGTGACATTGAAAGTAATGTTGAGGGCTTGCCCGCCGCCCTGCGACGCCACGCCGAGTTTTCCATCTGCCCCCCGAGCAAGTGGCAGGATTGCTTCGGCTCCAGCTTCACCTGCGAGCCCCACTCCTCCCTGCATAGGGAAAAGGGCTGGGTTCGACAGGACCCCGCCCTTGGCAAAGGCGTGGATGCGGCCTTGATCAAACACGTTTCCTTTGGCATTGGGCGTCAGGATTGATCCAAACAGGTCCCCCAATAGCGTGCCGGCGCCTCCGCTCTGCCCCCCACCAACGCCAGTTCCAAAAATGTCTTGTGCGGCCAGTTTCGCGAGGTCGACCGCGAGGGATTTCAGCACGTCCTGGAAAGAACGCCCGCCGACAACCAGATCGTCGAAGGCAGAACCGAGGGCGCGGTGCAAATCCTGTCCCATTTTTGAAGCGCGGTCCCCTTCTCGTGCGATGCCAGCAAAAGCGTTCTTGGCTTCTTTGCCGAGCCGCCCGCTGGCGCTGGTCGCGGCGTCAAACTCCGCGCGAAGCCCGCGCAAGTCAGATGACACTCCACCCACATCGAAACTCTCAAACTCCATCGGTTTTTGTTCCTGTCTGTTCGTCGGGAAAGCGGGTCATCAGCCAGTTAAGGCCACCCATTGGCATTGCGGCGCTGTCATTTGGGACAAATGCTAGAGCGGCGCCCTCCAATTCGCGCACGCTTGCCGACCAGAAGTCTTTCGGTGTCCAGTGCAACACGCCGCAGGCAAAGCTCAAGAGGGCATTCCAGGGAAAGGGGGCAAATCCTCCCCGCCCTCCTCTGCTTGGTTGAGTTCCGCCTCTGCGTTTTCGACGCTCTCAGCGCTGGCGCCTCCAAAGGTCACCCGCAGCAGAACGGCCAATGTTCGGATGAGCCCTGCCACGCCGCCTTCGAAGCTCAGGTTCTCGAGATCGAGCGCTGCACTCTCGTGCCCGCCGCCTTTCAATCCCGCCTCCAACAGGTTCACGGCGTCTCTGCTCGTCAGCTGGCCCTGGGAGAAGCGGTCGGCAAGTGTCAGAATGTCCTCGCCGCCATAGGCTGCTTCCAGGTGGGCGAGCGCGCCGAGCGTGAGGCAGAGCGTATAGCTCTTGCCACCTGCCTTGAGCTCCACTTCGCCGCGATGTCGGTTCACCATGTCAGGCACTCGTGAAAAGAAGTTGCCCTGCAGACTCAAGGGCGAGGTCAAAGCGGAGCTCATCTTCGTGAGTGCCTGCATATTCGAGCGAGGTGATTTGAAAGGCCCCCTCGACTGTCCCGAAATCTGGAATGATGACCTGCCAGTCACGAATGGTCCCGTCGAAGAAGTAACCTCTGACAAGAGCGTCGGAGGCTTCATCCTTGAAGATGCCACTGCCACTAAGGCTCGCTGTCTTCACGCCAGCGCCCGCGAGCAACTCCCGCCAGGCACCAGCGGATTCAGCATGGGTTATATCTACCGTGCGCGCGTTGAATGAAAGTGCGCGGGCACGAAGCCCCGCCATGGTCGTGAAGGTCCCCAGACCGTCGCTGTCGATTTTGAGCAGCAGGTCTTTGCCACGTTGAGCGGTCATGCTCACGTCTCCTTTGTTGGTCTATCTGAAAAGTTCAGCTTGTGGATTCTGTATAGGCGCGAAAGACAAGGCGCCCGCGCAGGGCCTCGGCGTCGCTGGCATAAGAGACACTCGCGCGCTCCAATTGCAGGTTAACAAGCACATGGCCGGTCATTGGCAGACTTGCATCCTGCAGCGCCGCATCGACGGCGCTCATGATCTCTTTTACTTCCCGCCGCCCCCGTGCCCGTGACCAGACCGAAAGAGCAAGACGATGAATTGCGCCGCCTTCACTTCCTGCACCGTCAGGCTCTACCTCCGTATCGCCGAGCGTCACGAAGGGAAAGGCCGCATCCTGCGGCGGCCGGTCGAACACGCGACCGCCTACCAGGGAAGAGAGGGACGCGTCACCGACAAGGCTTGCGTGAATGGCTTTTTGCAGTTCCCAGCTGGCCGCCAAGGTCATGACGCCCCTCCTTCCGCGCATGTGCACCTGAGCCAGCGGCGGCGACCGTCCACATCCAGAACCGAGCGGATATTGAAATGTCGTGCTCCCAGCCGAAACCGCATGTCGGTCGTGACGCCACTAAGGTAACGAATGGTGATGTCTGTGGTGCCCTGTGCCCCCAAACGATCAGCTGCTTCGCGTTCCCGCCCGCTCTTCTGATGCATGGCAGCCCATAGGGTTACCACTTCGGTCCAGCTTTCACTGGCGCCGCCGCCTCCGTCGGGAATAGAGATGCGCTCTTCCAGAACGAGACGATGTCGAAGATCCGCAATCACAGGCGGAGCTTTCTGTAAGGCGCGAGCAGCCTGCGGACCGGCGGGGTCAGCTGATCGCTTGTGTCTGGTGCTAGCTCGCGGTTTTCATACCAGTGGGCCACGGTCATGAGGAGCGCATGGCGGAGGTCCCGCGGCACATCACTTCCGTTCGCGCCAAAGCCACTCGCAAAGCGCACCGCAATGCCCGCCGCAAGGGATTTGGGCCGGGGCCAGGTGGCGCCGTCTGTGCGGACCAACCGTGCGTTCAGGCCCGGCGCCAGATTGTAGGTGTCGGGGCTCAGCGCCTTTCCATCGACAGACACGCTGAGAATGGAGGTGATCGGCCCCATATTGAAATCGACGACGGGCCCAGGCCAACTGTCGAGCACCAGATCCCAGCTTTGGTCCAGGAGCGCCAGACCCGCATAGGCCTCAATGCTCAATCTTGCTGCTGAAATGTAGCCTTCGATCAGAACATCTTCGTCGATTCCATCGACGCGCAGGTGCAGTTTTGCATCGGCCAGATCAACGGGCTCGCTGACCGGACCGGTCACCAATGTGTGGGGCATGGGTTTCCCGTTCGTGGAGAAAGAATGAAAGAGCGTCACCCTCAGGTCATGCCCGAGGGTGACATGCCTGTTAGGCAGGTTTCACATTGCCATGGCCCAACAAGGCCAGAGCGGCAAGCGGTGTGCCATTGGTATGGGACCCGGTGAGCACCACCTGCACCCGGCAATAGCGGGCATCGCCCACATAGCCAATGGCAAACACTTGCCCGTCTTCGGACGGATCATCGATCAGGGCAAAGGTGCCGCTGCCATCAACGGCCACACCCAGGACGTCGCTGTCATTGACAACAGACGACCAATTGGTGCCGTCTTCACTTTCTTCCAGCTTGAGAGCAAGAGAAACCGAAGGCGACAGCGTGTCGCCGCTCATACCCAGCGACACGATATGCTCCACGCTCTCATAGCCCTGTCGATCAACCGGGGCGCCAACACGCGTCGAGGTGGTCACAGCCGGGTCCAGGCTTTGAACAATTCCGAGATTTGAATGTAGATCACGCATGGTGAGACCTCCTTACGCTGTGCCGAATTTCAGAAGCTTGATCGCTTCGAAATTCTGAATGCCGCCGCCCACACGTTTGGTTGTGTAGAAGAGGACATAGGGTTTTGCTGTATAGGGATCGCGCAGGACACGAATGCCGAGACGGTCCACAATGAGATAGCCACGGCGGAAGTCGCCATAGGCAAGCGCGAAGCTGTCGGTGTCCACGTCCGGCATGTCTTCTGCCTCAGCAATCGGCACATTCATCAGCCGCGGTGCCTGACCAGCTGTCAGGCTTGGCTGCCAGAGATAGTTGCCGTCTGCATCCTTGAACTTCCGGATCTGCGCCTGCGTCTGCCGGTTCATGACAAAGTTGGCATTGGCCCGGTAGCCAGACTTCACGGAATAGACCAGGTCGAGCAAAACATCGGACGGGCTCGTCGACGGGAAGCCCCCGGAAGCGCCCGTGGCGACATAGCCCACCTTGCCCCAGGCCCAGCTCTCATTATCGACGGTGTCGTAGGAGAGGAAGCCACGGGGTTTTCTCACACCATCGCCTGAAACAAAAGCCGCGCCTTCCTGCTCTGCAAAGGCGGTTTGCACTTCTTCGGCAATCCACTGGTCGATATTGACCGCGCTGTCATCTAGAAGGGTCGATGTGGCTGCCGGCATGGCATAGAGCTCCATCACCGGAAATTCGAGCTCGGAGATTTTCGGTGTGCCGGTCTCCGCTCGTGGCTCTGTCTCACCGACCCAGCCCGTCGCTGCCCCGCTTGTGGCAAAGGGCTTCTTGTAGGATGCCGCACCGATCTGGCGCACACCTGCGATGGCGCGAATGGGAGAAGCTTCGGAGACGACCCGGTCAATCATCTGTTCCGTTTCGCTTGGCACCAGATAGCCGCCGTCGGGGTCTGACTGTACAGACAGGGCCTTTTCTTCCAGGCCGCGCAGCGGGCCAGTACCGCCCTGACGCACATAGGTTTCAAACGCGGCTTTGTGTTCCCGCGCAACGGGCGAGAGCGAGGCACCTGAGCCAATTTCAGGTCGGGTGAGGGACAGGGCCAGACCATCAACCGTCTTTTGCTGAAGATCCAGGGCGGCGTTCAGACGATCCACCTTTTCTGTGGTCACCACATCCGCTGAAAGCTTTCGCTCCACCTGGGACAGGCGGTCATCATTGGCTTGCTTGAATGCATCAAAGCGGGTCATGAATTCATCCATGGCGTCGCGCACCTCATGCATGGCTGGTGTGCCCAGGTCCGCACTTTTCTTTTCCGGCGCGGCGCTTGGCGCAGGACTACCCAGCGTGTGGCCAATACGGCCCACACGGGTCTCTCTGGTGAGAGGCATATCTTTCTCCTTAGATGGATTTAGTGAATGAAATGAGCGCCAGCTGCGCGGATCGTCCGCGCCAAGGCTCCCAAGTCTGTTGAAGTGAAGCCAGCATCCCGCCGCGCCCTCACCGCTTTGTAGCCACCCGCGATCAAGGCACGGGCGTCTGATCTGCTGAGTCCCGCATCCCGCGAAAGCCAGCGTTCAAGTTCTCGTTCTGTTGGCAGCCATGCAGATTTCACTGTGCTCACACGTGCTCCCGGCTGCATGGGAAAGGTCACAACTGAAATTTCCCAGAGGTCCAGCTCCATCAAGTGGCGCAGACCGGTCTCCGCATCGCGCACCGCCTTCACTGTGTGGAAGCCGATAGAGAGGCCGTCCAACGCACCTGCTTTCATGAGGGCGTGCACGTCTCTTGCCCGCGCCACTTCCAGGGTGAGGCGGCCACGGACATAGAGACCTCTCGTGTCTTCGCGAATCTCGTCCCAGGAGCCGATTGGGTCTGCCGGGTCATGCTGAAAGAGCATCCTGACCTGGTCAGCACCGCGCTTGGCAAGGCTTGCGCGAAACGCGCCGCGCTGGACCAGGTCGTGACCCAGATCTTCCGCTCCGAAGAGGCTCGCATAGCCTTCAAACGCTCCGGCGGCATCCACTTCTGCCACCTGAAAGGCCGCTCGTTTGGTTTCACAAGTGGCGCTTGCTGGTTTTCCCTGTCGCGTTGGTTTGTTCATGTTTCTCCCGGCACAAAAAAAGCGCCCCGCCCATTCTCAGGGGAGACGCTGGATGAAAATCATGGGTGATGAAGTTCGTCACTCTTTGGCAATCACTCGGTCGAGCTTGTCTTCAATACGTGTGAGCGCTGCCCGCATATAGGCAGCCTGCACTTCCAGGCGCGCGGTGCGCTCACCCATATCGTCATCGCTGATCACCTGACGTTCCAGATGATTGATGCGTTCTGAGGCCGCCCCGGCCCAGGTCAGCGCGCCAGCAGTTTGAATGAGGATCGCTACAATGAGCGCAATGGGCACGCGTTTATCGAGGTGCCAGCGCCCAGGCTCCTTCTCTTGCCCCATCAATCTGTCTCCCTTGCGCTCAACCCAACAGTCCGGCGTTTTTCCTCATCGCTCAGGAAGTCAGCGTCTTTCACACGCGCCCACACGCTTTCACGCTCCGCCGCAAGAGCCGGGACCGCCTCAAGGTCGATATCAAGATGCAGAGACTGTCCAAAACGCGGCCCCAGCCAGTGGGTAAGTGCCGTCGCTGACTTGCGCACCAGAGGAACGATGGTCTGGCGCCAGAAAACCAGATTGGCTTCCTTGTAATTCGCAAACGTGTTGTCGCCGGGAATGCCGAGCAACATGGGCGGCACGCCAAACGCCAGGGCGATTTCGCGCGCAGCGGCATTCTTTGCCTCGTTGAAATCAAGATCGCGGGGGCCCAGGCCCATTTGTTGCCAGTCGAGTCCGCCTTCCAACAAGAGTGGACGACCGGCATTGGCCGAACCCGCATAATTATCTTCCAGCTCCCGCTTCAACCGGTCGAACTGATCATCTGTGAGGGTGCTGTCACCGCTTGCGCCCTTGTACACAAGCGCCCCGGAGGGACGCGCTGCATTATCAAGCAGAGATTTGTTCCAGGCACCTGCGGCATTGTGAATGTCGACGGCCTTTGCCGCTGCTTCCAACGGTGAGAGGCCATAATGATCATCGGTCGGGTGGAAGGCCTTCATATGCAGGATGGGCTTGGTGGGTTCGTCTCGAAACAGAACCGTTCGCCCGTTCACCTCATACTCATAGCCTTCCGGCCAGCCCCGCGTGCCGGGCACCACTTTCATGCGGTCCGGACGGAGTGCGTAGAGTTCGCGCACCTCTTCACCAACACTCACCGCTTCGAGATAGGCATTGCCTGCCACCTGCAGATGGCCATACCAGGCTTCCAAAAGCTCGGTGCCGCTTTCAGCTGGATTGGGTCGCACGAGCAGTGTGAGGAGCGGATGCTCGCTTAGGGTCTGATCGCCTTCGTGAAGCATCCAAGGGACGCTTGCGGCAGCCTCCGCAATCATGCGCACACATCTGAAGGCCACTGCATTCTGTTCATAGCCCTCGCGCGCCAGGCGATCATAGTCGCGGGGTGTCCAGACCGGGCGCCCCAGCGAGCTCAGCGCAACAAGCGCTCCGGTCGCACTTGCCTTGGTGGCCAATGGAGGCGCGAAGAATGGCCGTGCGAAGAGCCTGGACCAAAGGCCCGCCGGCTTTTGCTGCGTCACTGCGTTCATCATTGTTTCCTTACAAGCGTCGGATCGCGGGGTCGCCCGCGGTTCGCATGAGATCGGTTATGGCCCAGACAAGTGCGTCTAATCGGTCGGGACTTTTGCCGTGACCTGAGAAGTTGCACATTTGGTCTTCAAGCTCCGGCAAGGGCGCGAGATGCGATACCCTGCCCTGTTCATAGAGTGCGGCAACCGGTTCAGCGCGGACCTTCTTGCCCCGGGTTGCGCGGACCTGGCGCACCGGCAATGTTGGTGCCACGTGGTGAAGCACGCTTTCGACCATCTCGCCGCCCTGATTTACTTCAGCGATCACGCGGTCTGCATCGAAATTTTTATAGGCTTCAGCGACGGCCTTTGCCCAGGCGGCCGGTTTGGCGCGCGCGCGTGAGCGATCCGCCAATACATAAAACCGATCATCGCTGCCGATCCCCGCCACAACGATCCCGCATTCATCCGCGCCAGCGCCTGAACTTGCCGGTGGGTCGACACCGATCACCACCCGATTAAAATCGGGCGTAGACGTTCTACGACAGCGCTCAATAAGTGTGCGCGTCCACAAGGCATCTGGATCATCTTCGAGAAGCTCACCGTTTAATTCCTGGCGACCAAGCCGGGTCCCCTCATAGGTTTTGATCACCGTCGAGAAAAACGCATCGGCCAGGTTCGCGCGATTGTCGTAGGTGGTCGCCCGTGTCACAGCGACCCTGTCATCGGTCAACAGATTTCTGATCAAAGGCACGGCACGGGGCGTTGATGTCACCACCTGGCGGGGGTGGTCACCCAAACGCAAACCAAATTGAAGCATGGACCAGGCCGCTTCCGCATCCGGCCATTTTGCAGCCTCATCGCTCCAGGCGGCGTCAAATTGTGGACCCCGCAACCCTTCGGGATCACTCGCTGAATGCAAGCTTGCCACTGCGCCATTCGGCCACAGCAAACGGCGGCGCGTTGCCTCATAGCGTGGCTTTGCATGATCTGGCCCCAGCGCGCGCAAGCCTGATGTGCCTTCCACCATGACTTCGCGCGCGTCTGCATAACTCTCACCCACAAGGGCAATACGACCAGCACGTGCTGCTCTCACCTCCTCTGCAATCCACTCAGCGCCCGCCCGGGTCTTGCCCGCGCCACGCCCGCCCAGGATCAACCAGGTTGTCCAATTACCCGCGGGAGGCCATTGACTGTCCCGCGCCCAGAAGCGCCAATCATGCGTCAGAAAGCTGAGCTCCGGGTGGCTCAATTCAGCGAGGAAGGCCTCAACCAGTGCCTGCGGCTGCGATGCGAGCGAGGCGGCGCGCCAGGTCTTGTCTGAGCACGTCGTCGGTCTTGGCACCGTCATTGCCGCTTGCTTCTTCTCTCAGTCGTTTGGCTTCCGCCTGCTCAACAGCAGCGGCTCTTTTCAACTCGATCAGCTTGTCTAATGTTCGGGTCAGGTTCGACAGTGTTCTCGCGTCTCTTTCATGGTCCCTACTTTCCGCCGGTTCGGCGAGGCGCTGTTCGATCTCAGCTATCTGTCTTTCAACGAGTGCCGTCAGACGTTTGCGCAAGGTCGCCGGATCAGTGCTCCCTGGCGACCGCTTCTGTTTGCCCGCTCGTTGCTTGTCATATCGCAGCCGCCAGCCCTCGCGCTGCGCATGCGCCACAATCTTCTGAGCTGTGAGGCCATATTCTTTTGCGATATTCGCAAGTTTCTCTTCCGTCTGATAGACCTGTTCTATGCGCGCCCAGTCAACGGGTTTGGGTTCTTCCGTCGCGGGCTGCGGACAATCAGTCATGGAGCAGATTTCTGGAGATGAGTTGAGAGATAGGAACGACCGCCATGATTTCAATCTGATGCTCGCAGATTTTCTTGATCACCATCCTGCCGGAGGATACTTACCGTTCTGATGCATTTCTGGAGATGAACTTTAGATGGGACCCGAGCGTTTCATGTTCAAGTCATAATTTGCAATTTCTGCAAATTATTTTCCTTGTTCAGGCCAGGTCACAATGCGGCCTTCCAGGTCTGTCGGGTCGACATCATCTTCGCTGACAGTTCGCCCGCGAACTGACATGCCTGCCAGATGCACAGATTCCTGCTCCCCGCTCACCAAAGGATGCCACCAGGGCAGATCTTCACCGTTTGCAAGCAGGCGGTAGGCACAGGTGGAGGGCATCCAGTTCAATTGTTGGACGTTTTCCGGCGTCAGCGTGACACAGTCGGGCACTTTGACCGACCGATTGGGATAATCACCGCATTGGCAGGTTTCGCAATCCAGGAGGCTGCAGGAGATATCGGTGTATTCGAGCTCGCCCGTGTCTTCGTCTTCCAATTTGATGAGGCAGCACTTCGCGCATCCGTCGCAGAGGGATTCCCATTCCTCCCGGCTCATCTCGGTCATTTTTTTGGTTTGCCAGAAGGGTTGTTCGGTCAATTTTTCATCCATTAGGGGCCTAGGATCGTCAGCACTGTGAGTCTGTGGCGTGAGTCTGGGCCTAAGTTTACGCTGATTTGGGGGACCTGTGCACAGGCAAGACCCCCGCTGTCCCGCGGCACAGGGCTTGCGATGTCTCCTCTCAGACAAATTTGCGGGGCCCCCGCTGTGCCATTCCGGCACAGGTGCGTCCTATTGAAAGACCAAACCCGTGCGAGACGACGAAGAAAATCAAGAGCTGCCCCAAAAAGGCACCCGATCGCGTTCCTTCCTTTGGCGCGCCTTTGGCGCGCTGGTCTTTGCTGGCAGTGTTGTGTTCGGCACCCTGATCCTGGACACGCTGCCCAAAATGCAACGGCAACTCCTTGGGCCCCTGGGACCGGACGCGCTCGCGCTCACCGTCCTTGACCGGGATGGCGATGAGATCGCCAATCGCGGCGGGCGTTATGCCCCTATCGTGCCGCTCAACGAAATGCCGGACAATCTGGTGCTTGCAGTCTTGAGTACGGAAGACCGTCGTTTCTATGAGCATTTCGGATTTGATGTGTTTGGCATTGGCCGGGCCATTGTCGCCAACCTCAGTGCCGGCGGTGTTGTTCAAGGCGGCTCAACCATCACCCAGCAGCTGGCCAAGAACCTTTACCTGGGGTCTGAACGCACATTCTGGCGCAAGGCCCAGGAAGCGGTTATCACCGTCTGGCTTGAATATACCTACACCAAAGAGGACATCCTCACCCTTTATCTCAACCGGATTTATATGGGTGCTGGTGCCTATGGCTTTGAAGCCGCGTCACAGCACTATTTCGACAAGTCCGTTCGCGAGGTAAATCTCGCGGAAGCCGCCTTGCTTGCCGGACTCATCAAGGCACCGTCACGGTTTGCGCCCACCAACGATCTTTCCCGTGCCCAACGGCGCGCAGAGATTGTCCTCAGCATCCTGGTCGAGAACGGCGTGCTGACAGAAGGCGAGACCTTTGCTGCCCGCGTGACTCCTGCGACCATTATTAAGCGGGCGCCGCGTCAGGGATCGCAATATTTTGTGGATTGGATTGCCTCGGAAGTTGCTGAAATTCTGCCCGGTATGACGGGGCAACTCATCATCGAAACCACGCTTGATCCCGTGCAACAGGCTGCGGGCGAACTTTCTATTGCAGATGCGATCGCCGAGCGTGCTGCGAACCTGCCTGAAGATGTGGATGAACCGCCAACCCAGGGCGCACTTGTTTCTATGGATCCGGACGGGGCGCTCCGCGCCATGGTGGGTGGTCGCGACTATCTTGAGAGCCAGTTCAACCGCACCTTCCAGGCAGAACGGCAGCCGGGCTCCGCCTTTAAGCCGTTTGTCTATCTCGCTGCTTTGGAAAACGGACTCACACCTGAATCTCGTGTGAGTGACCGCCCGATTAGTGTCAATGGCTGGTCACCTCAGAATAATGGGCGCTTTCGCGGGAATGTGAGCCTGCTCACGTCGATGAAATATTCGATCAATACAGTCGCGGTGCGCCTGTCAGAACAGGTCGGACGCCTTGAAGTTATTGATGCCGCTGAACGGTTGGGCATAACGTCACCGCTTGCCTCGCACCCTTCCATCGCGCTCGGAACCGAAGAAGTGACCCTGCTCGATCTCACCTCTTCCTACGCCGTGTTTGCAAATGGGGGCTTTAGAGCCAAGCCTTATGGCATCAGACGCATTCTTAATCCTGATGGCGACATTCTGTTTGAACAGCAATCTCTTGCCACGCGCGTGGTGGCGCCGGGTGCCGCCCGCTCGATGAACTATCTGCTCTATCAGGTGATCCTCGGCGGGACAGGCTCCAACGCAGATATTGGCGGGCGCCCGGCTGCAGGGAAAACAGGCACAAGCCAGGAGGCGCGCGACATCTGGTTTGTAGGTTACACAGCTGACCAGGTGGCTGGTGTCTGGTTTGGTCATGATAATGCCTCGCCCATGGTCAATGCGGAAGGCGGGGGGTTGAGCGCCACGACCTGGGCGTCTTTCATGAAATCCGTGCATGAGGGCACGCCGATTGCCGATCTGGCAGGTGGCAAGCCCGCCCCTGTTCGACGTGCCCAACCACGTGCAACCGGTGAGGAGTCGTCCGTTGCGACAGGCCCACAACCGGAGATTCATCGGTTTTACGTCTCCCTGTCGAACCTCTTCCGGGAGGCACACCGCAAGCAGTTGAACCCGGGACCCGGGTTCCGGCGTGGTGGCGAGACAATATCTCGTTAACTGGATCGCGTTAACTGGGAAGAAGGCTCCGTCTGGTGCTTTTTGACCTCTGTGCTACAACCTCGTTTCGGGGACAATGATTGGGGAAGCTGGGAAGCCATGGTTTCAGGACTTCTAAAAGCTCTGGGCGTTTTAGTGGGCGCTCTCATTATCGGGTTGGGGACGACCTGGTTTTCGATCAATACGGGTCTTGGGAGCGCGCTACAAAATGGCGCGTGGACAACTGACCCGGCGATAGGAAGCCCAACCGCAAGCCCCTATGCCCGCGCTGCAGTTGCGCGTGCTGGCCTGTTGGCGCTCAACAAAAGTGAGACGGTCTATTTCACAGCGGTGCGCGATGATGCGGATGAGGCGCTGTCAACTAAATGCAGCTACCGCCTTGAAGGCAAACCACTCGCCACGCGGTGGTGGAGCATCACAGCCTATGGGGCAGACCACTATCTGATTCCCAATCCTGCCAACAGATACAGCCAGGCCATGAACACGGTCACACGCGATACAGAAAACGGTTTCACAATTTCTGTGAACCCTGATGGCAGCGGCGCAAACGGTATTCCCACCGGTTTTGATGGCACGGGTGAAGGAACGCCGTTTAGCCTGACTCTCAGACTCTACAATCCAGATGAAGAAACCTATTCCAATCTTGAGACCCTGAGCCTTCCGACCATCGTGAAGGAGACCTGCTCATGAAGTCCTGGCCGTATCTTCTCGCCGCCACGCTGATCCTCGGTGGTATCATCCACATTGTCACAGTGCTGGCCTTCCCGAGTTTTGTCATGGACCGGTTGGTCTCTGGCGTTGAGGCACAGGTTGGCTTGGGTGTTGTGGCCCATGCGCCGCGCGCAACGTCTGAAAGTCGCACAGTGGTCAGGCCAAGCCCTGACCTGATCTACACGATCTGCGCTTTTGATGTGTCGGAGAAAGCCTTACGCATTTCAGCGCCCGTGCCCAAGGACACCTATTTCTCGCTCTCCATGTTTGGCGACAACACCGACAATTTCTTTGTGGTGAATGACAAACAATTGCCGAACGAGACGGTTGAAGTCATCCTGGTGAAAAACGAGGGTCAAGTCGAAGGACTTGGTGGCGCACCCATCGTCGTTGCACCGTCGGCGCGGGGGGTGATCCTCTTCCGCACGCTCATTCAATCTGAAGACCGGTTTGAAGAGCTGAACGCAACCCGCCTCGAGGCCACCTGCCAGGTGATGTAGGGGGTGTGAAAGCACTCCACGCCTGCTAAACTCCGCCTGTCTTTTTGGTCGGGGGGTTCCATGGATCGTAATGTTCTGGTCGGCGCAGGTGCCGTCATTGTCGTTTTGGCGCTGCTGGTCTTTTCGCTTTATGTGCCCGGCAGTGGACAATCAGATGATGCCTCGACGGCGGCCGAGCTGCGCCCCATCAGCTTTGTGACCGACTGGAAAGCACAAGCGGAACATGGCGGTTTTTATCAAGCACTTGCCAATGGCTATTACGCGGATGCGGGCCTTGACGTCACCATTCGTCCCGGCGGCCCTGGCATTAATGTGCCGCAGCTTCTCGCGTCGGGCAGCGTGGATTTCGGCATGGGATCGAACAGCTTCATTCCCTTGAACATTGTCGCGGCCGACGCAGGTGCCAAAGCGGTGATGGCATCCTTCCAGAAAGACCCGCAAGTTCTCATCACCCACCCGCGCGATGATGTAAAAACGCTGGAAGACATGCGCGGCATGCCCATCATGGTGTCAGATGCCACGATCAGCGCCTTTTGGGTGTGGTTGCGGTCGCGCTTTGGCTTTACTGATGATCAGATCCGCAAATACACGTTCAATCTCGCACCCTTCCTGGTTGATGAACGAGCGATCCAGCAGGGTTATCTTTCATCTGAACCCTATTCGATTGAAAAGGAAGCGGGCTTCACGCCGCAGGTTTTCCTGCTGTCTGATCATGGATATCCCGGCTATGCGACATTTATTCTCGCCAACACCAGCATGATCGATCAGGAGCCGGAACTGGTTCAGGCCTTTGTGGATGCCACCATCAAGGGATGGGTTTCCTTTCTCTATGGAGATGCGGCGCCTGCAACCGCGCTCATCCTCGCTGACAATCCGGACATGAGTGAAGACGTGGTGGCGCAAGCCATCGACAAGCTCAAAGAATATGGTATTGCGGATTCAGGAGATGCGCTGACCCTCGGCATTGGTGCCATGAGCGAGGAGCGCTGGCTCACCTTCTTCACGGTCATGTCGGAGAACGGTGTCTATGACCCAGCGCTCGACTGGCGCCAAGCTTACACACTTGCGTTCGTGAATAAGGGTGTGGGCCTTGATCTTAAAGAGCAGCTGACAGCTGAATGAGCATATCGCCTCCTGCCCCTTACGGACCTCTTCTGACGCTTTCGGGTGTCAGCAAATCCTACAATGGGGCTGCGCCTGCCGTCGCAGACGTCAGTATCACCATTGAACGTGGGTCGTTTGTGTCCCTTGTAGGACCGTCGGGATGTGGCAAGAGTACTCTTCTACGCCTTGTCGCCGGTCTGCTTGAGCCTACCCAAGGCACATTGAGTTGGGCGGGCGGCGCGCGTCCGCATGATCTGGGATTTGTGTTTCAGGATGCAACGCTGCTTCCTTGGGCGAGCGCGTTTGACAATGTCTATCTGCCCCTGAAGCTTAAAGGCGTGCCCCGGGACGAGGCGTCTGGCAAAGTCCGAGAGGCCCTCTCCCGTGTTGGCCTCAGTGATGTGACGGACCGGTTGCCGCGCGAACTCTCCGGCGGCATGCGGATGCGGGTCTCCATCGCCCGCGCGCTCGTCACCGAACCGCCGGTCCTCCTCATGGATGAACCTTTTGCCGCGTTGGATGAGTTCACACGGGAGAAGCTCGACGATGACTTGCTCACCCTTTGGCGCGATCTTGGCTGGACGGTGATCTTTGTCACCCATTCTGTCTATGAGAGTGTCTATCTCTCAGAGCGCATTCTGGTGATGAGCAATGAAACAGGAACCGGCCAGATCGCAGATGACATTCGTATTGATGCGCCCTACCCGCGCGGTCTCGCATTCCGGCAATCCTCAGCCTATTTCGATCATTGCAAGGCGGTGTCAGCAGCACTGCGGGATGGGGACATATGAGCACGCCCTTCTTTCGCCTTCTCATACCCATTCTGGTGGGTATTGGCGCTCTTCTCTTTTGGGAGGCCGCGGTCACGCTTGGTGACGTTCCTAAGTTTGTCTTGCCCGCCCCCAGTGTCATTGGCGCTGCCTTGCTGGAAAATTTCGGCAGCCTTATGTCGGCGCTCTGGGTGACGCTGCGCATTACACTGCTCGCCTTTGCGCTGGCTGTTGTGGGTGGTGTGGCACTTGCCATTCTCTTTTCCCAAAGCAGGCTCGTGGAGATGGCGCTCTTCCCTTATGCCATCATCCTGCAAGTAACGCCTGTTGTGGCTATTGCGCCCCTCGTTCTCATCTGGGTCGGCTTTGACAATGTTAATCTCGCGCTCCTCATCCTTGCCTGGATTGTGGCCTTCTTCCCGATCCTGTCGAACACCACGCTGGGCCTGCGCTCTGTCGATCATAATCTGATGGACCTCTTTACGCTTTATGGAGCAACACGCTGGCAGCGGCTCTGGTCGCTGCAACTCCCGGCCGCGCTCCCTTACATTCTGGGGGGTATGAAGATTTCCGGCGGCTTGGCGCTCATCGGCGCTGTGGTCGCTGAGTTCGTCGCTGGGTCCGGCTCAGGCACCGGCCTTGCCTGGCGAATTATTGAGGCTGGCAACCGCCTTCAGGTGCCTACCATGTTCGCGGCCCTGCTCCTGCTCTCCCTTCTGGGAATTGCGATCTTCTTTGCGCTCACTCTGCTGGAGCACCTGGCGCTGCGCCGCTGGCACGAAAGTGCGGTAAACCGCAGTTCTTAAGCGCAAATACCCTATTCCAAAGCAATTTTTCACATCACGAATATGTAATTCATTCTATTTCACACCCCACTTGACCCTGAATGCAAAAACAACCATGTTTGCGGCCAATAAATGACCATTACCAATGGCTGCGACCATTGGGGGTTAAATCACACCTGCGACCCCAGGAGACTGGGTAGAGAGACTTGGTAAGGAGACTAGGCTTTGGCCCAGCACACCAATAAACGCGCGACCACCCAGGCTGTCACCGCCAATCGCCTGCTCGACGGCGAAGTGGTCTACTTCACCGCTGACGGAACCTGGTCCGACTGGTTGAAAGATGCCGATGTCGCCGACGGCAAAGAAGCCTGTGCGGCCCTGCTCGCAAAAGCAGAACCATCCGTGGCCGCTCAACAGGTTGTTGAACCCTACCTCTTTGAAGTGGCTGTGGAAGACAGTGCGATTGTGCCGGCGAGTGTGCGTGAGAAAATCCGCATGGCCGGTCCAACAATCCGCCTTGATCTCGGCAAGCAAGCAGCTTCCGCCTGACCCTTTTTTGAAAGCACCTTAGATGTATCGCTACGATGAATTCGACCACACGCTTGTCAAGGAACGGGTAACCCAGTTCCGCGGACAGGTTGCGCGCCGCTTGGCTGGCGAGATTACCGAAGATCAGTTCAAGCCGCTCCGCTTGATGAATGGTGTCTATCTGCAGCTCCATGCCTACATGCTGCGTGTTGCGGTGCCCTACGGCACCCTGTCGGGCAAGCAGATGCATATGCTCGCCGATATCGCGACAAAGTATGACAAGGGATATGGCCACTTCACCACGCGCCAGAACATTCAGTATAACTGGCCGGCCCTCTCTGATATTCCAGCGATCCTGGATGATCTCGCCTCTGTTGAAATGCACGCGATCCAAACGTCAGGCAATTGCATTCGCAACGTGACGTCCGACCAGTATGCAGGAGCCGCTGCAGGTGAAGTAGACGATCCACGCATCTGGAGTGAGATCATTCGCCAATGGTCCACCTTCCATCCGGAATTCACTTTCCTGCCGCGCAAATTCAAATTTGCCGTATGCGGCATGAATGAAGACCGGGCGGCGATCCGCTTCCATGACATTGGCATTGAAGTGGTGAAGGGCAAAGACGGCGCACCAGCCTTCGATATTTATGTTGGTGGCGGTCAAGGGCGCACACCGATGATCGGTCACCTGATCGGTGAAGCGATCCCTGCCGTAGACCTTATCGCGTATCTTGAGTCCATCATGCGCGTCTATAATATGAATGGACGCCGGGACAATCTCTACAAAGCGCGCATCAAAATTCTCGTTCATGCACTGGGCGCAGAAGAGATGAAGCGTCAGGTGGAAGAAGAGTTCCTCCACGTTAAAGAAAAAGGCGTGGTCAATCTTCCAGAAGAAGAAATCGCGCGCATTCGTGCCTATTTCGCCCCGCCCGCTTACGAAACGCTGCCGGACGAGTCTTCTGCACTCAATGAAGCGATGGCGGACAATAAGAAGTTCGCTGACTGGGTTAAGACCAATGTCGCTGAACACAAAGCAGACGGTTACGCGATTGCCAACATCTCTCTGAAACCCGTTGGCGGTGTAGCCGGTGATGCGAGCGACGATCAGATGCATGTGATGGCGGATCTTGCCGCTCAATACAGCTTTGATGAGCTGCGGGTCACGCACGAGCAGAATATTGTTCTCGCCCATGTGAAAAAGGATGACCTGTTCGCGCTCTGGCAGGGTCTGGAGAAGGCCGCCCTTGGCACACCGAACCTCGCGCTCATCACCGATCACATTGTTTGCCCGGGCCTAGATTATTGTGCGCTGGCTAATGCGCGTTCCATCCCGATCAGCCAAGAGATTGCAGAACGCTTCAACGATCTTAATCGCCAGCACAATATCGGCGAACTGAAGGTGAAAATTTCGGGCTGTATCAATGCCTGTGGTCACCACCATGTGGGTCACATCGGCATTCTGGGCGTGGATAAAAAGGGCACGGAGTTCTACCAGATTTCTCTCGGCGGCTCAGCGGATGAGAATGCGTCCGTCGGCGACATTCTTGGACCTGCTTTCACCGAAGATGAAATCGCCGACGCGATTGAGACCATCGTGGAGACCTATATCAACATCCGGCACGAAGGTGAGCGTTTCATCGAAACCTATCGCCGTGTCGGCAAAGAGCCGTTCAAGGAGACTCTCTATGCCACTCATTAAGAACGGCGAATTTGCGGACGATAATTGGGTGCTGGTCGGTGATGAAGACGAGCTGCCAGCCGATACCCCCGTCATCGTGTCGGCCGCCCGCTGGCAGGCGGAGCGCGACGCGCTCATCGGGCGTAACGCGCCTCTCGGTGTAAAACTCGAAGCAGGCGAAGCACCGGAACTGATCGCGGACGATCTCGACCGGTTCCAGCTGGTGGCGGTCAATTTCCCCGCTTTCAAAGACGGGCGAGGCTTTTCCTATGCAAGCCTTCTGCGGGATCGCTATGGGTTTGACGGCGAAGTACGCGCAGTAGGCGAAGTGCTTCGCGACCAATGGTCTCTCATGGTACGCTGTGGTTTTGACGCGTTCGACGTTGCGGACGGTACCAAGATCGATGCCTTTAAAGAGGCTCTGGGAGAGTTCAGCCATGTCTATCAGGCGACGGGTGATGGCAAGAAAACTGTCTGGCAATTGCGCCACGGCGGCTAGAACCTCCCTGCTCCGGGCGCTTCATGCAGCAGCTCTTTTCATCGCGAGTGGTCTTATGACACTTCCGGCGCGGGCGGAACTGATTGTGCTCGCTGCCCCGATCACGGGTGACTCCTATTACGGGGAAGTGGCCGGTGAGATTTTCGATTTCCATGTGGCTTATGCCAAGGCTGTGCGCGCGCCCGATCAAGTCCTCATCCTGACAGATGAAGGCGCTTATGAGCGCTATGCTGCGGTGCTTGGATCAGAAAAGGTTCTGGTCGCCCCCATGGCGGACATCTGGGCGCGGGACTTCGCCCCGTCAAACGCGGAAGACCCTGTCTATTTCCGTTACACTGCCGCAGGCCAAGGTGGCGGGTACACCGGCCAGGATGATGCCGACGCGGTTCAGATCGCGCTTGCAGAACTCACCGATGCGGCCGACATGATAATCCGGGCGACGCACCTTCTGAATGATGGTGGGAACTTCGTAGACGACTATGCAGGCAATGCAGTCGTCAGCACCAAGTTCCTGACCGACAATAATCTCACCGAAGATGAAGCCCGCGCTGCCTTGCAGCGCGTCACCGGGATCAAACATGTGGCGTTCATCGAGGCGGATGAACAAGGTGGCCTGGAACATGCCGATGGTGTTGTGAGTTTTGTCGACACCAATACGCTCATGATCAATTCCTACCCGGAAGACCCTGCCTATGCGCGTCAGCTCCGCGCCGATCTAGAGCGCGGCCTGCCGGGCGTAACGATCCACGAGATCGTCACCCCCTATGACGGGTCGCAGATTTACGACGAACGGTTCGGGTCGGCCTGTGGGCTCTACACCAACGCACTCGTCACACCGGAACGTATCTATCTTCCGCAGTTCGGCATTCCAGAGGATGCAACTGCTCTTGCGCAAGTGCGCGCTGCAACGACCCGCGAGGTGGTTCCTGTTTCGTCCTCCCAGGTCTGCAAAATGGGTGGAGGGGTTCGGTGCATGTCCTGGCAGTTACGCGGGGCAGCGGCTGATGGGCTGCTCGCCTATGCTGCGTCCGAGCAAGCTCGACGTTAAGCCTTCATAAACCCTAAAAGCGAATTGTTTAAAATCCTGGCAAACACCTTCAGCGTTTCTCCATTCGCTGCGGGGTAAAACTCTCTCATGTTCCGAGGAGTTTTCTGATGAGCCATTCTCTGTCGCCCAATCGCTGGCATTATGCCGTTGCCGCCGCCGCTTACTTTTTTGTAGCGGTCATCGCCGCGCCTGTCTTTGCTGCTAGCCCATCTGTGTTTATGGAACAGGGCACAAACCGCCCGGGCGCAGATTACAAGGTGCTCTCGGCGGGCAGAGAAGGTCCGCAATATTGTGCGTCTGCCTGCTTTGCTGACACGCAGTGTCGGGCATGGACCTATGTTCGTGCCGGCAATGAAGGCCCAGAGGCACAATGCCATCTGAAACTCGACGTGCCCCACGCACAGGCCACGCCTTGCTGCATCAGCGGTGTGGCCGTCGGTTCAAGCACGCCCGGCCGCACACGCGGATACTAAATCCGTTTTCATCAGCTGTGTTATGACCTGAAGGATGCTGTTAGACTGGCAGATCCGCTGCGGAGCGACGCCCGAAAAGCTCGCCGCGCACAGCACGATGGCGCGCTGCGTCGCCTTTAATGCCTTCAATGCTCTTTTCGAGCAGGCCAAGGGCTTCATCAATCGTCGCGATGAGATCCCGCTCCGGGATATCAAAGGCGGATTGCTCCAGCGCCACACGATACTCCACATAGCGCCTGGACATGCGATCGGCCATATCGTCGATCACCTTGCCATTCTCTTCAACACGCAACACCACGTCCACTGCATCGGAGAAGGCGGCACCGTTCGCCTCCATGGCTTCACGCACAAGCGCTAAGCGCAGAGCATCTGCGGCTGTAACTGCAATGCTGAGATTTGCAAACTGGTCAATCATCGTCACATCGCGCAGCACATCATTGCCGAAGGCATGGAGCAGCGATGTTCCGCTTGCCGCGTGAACGCGCCTCAGCGTGTGATAGTAGACTTTCTCGTCTTCGGCCTTCGCAGCACCGTGGAGAATGCGGTCAACCAAGTCTGGCTCACGGTCGGCTGCCTGATCATTGATGGTATCAGCGATGGTGCGAAGCTGCGCTTCTTCCGCCGTCAGCGGCAGATCAGCAGCTGCGTTTGTTGGCTCCGACAAGCGGGCCACCCTGTCGCCAAGACTGCTCAAAAAGGAAAACTCGTTCGGCTTTGTACGACCGAGATCAGCCTGCCCCGCGCAGGCCACAAGGCTGAGCGTCAACAATCCGGTTCCCAAAATCTGTGTGTGGCGAGAGGCCATGTCAGATCCACTTTCTGATGCCTGTGCGGGCATTCCCATCGGCGGCATAGTTTCGCCACAAGCCTAGGGCGTAATCGTTAGATGGCTGTTAATGGCAGCAGCATCCTTTGATCGATCGGGAGATAGGGTGGCAAAACTCCCGGGAATGAGGGCTTTTTGGACAGATGAACGACACATTGTTTAAGTCGGGGCCGACATTTGGACCTGCGCCCATCAAGGGGCGTCGGTGGCTCATGATCGTGCTCCTGACCTCCCTGGCGATGGTTGTTGTTGGACTTCAGGTACCCGCGGTCACTGTGAGCTCCTTCTGGTTTTATGAGAATGACCTCTCGATCCTGGATGGCATCCAGTCTTTCTTTGACGAGGGGCAAACGGCGCTCGGCCTGCTGGTGCTAGGCGTGTCGGTTGTCTTTCCTGTCGGCAAAATCCTGTTAGGTCTGTTGCTCCTCGCACGGGGTCGCAAACGATCAAATGGAACCGGCGTCCTTCTCGGTCTGCTTGTCTGGCTGTCCCGTTGGTCGATGACCGACGTGTTTGTCTTCGCGCTCATTGTGCTGGTGTTGAACGGGCAGCTGCTCACCACTGCCGATGTACACGGAGGCGTTGCGCTCTTTGCGGGAGGTGTGTTGCTCTCAGCCTTCGCCGTTTCACAAGTCCGACGACGTCTGACAGCGGAGTGAGCTTAGAAACGGTTCGCTGAAAAATTCGCCGGATCGACGGAAGGGTCGCGTCCGCCGATCAGCTCTGCGATGAGGGCGGCTGATCCCATGGCGAGGGTCCAGCCCAAGGTCCCATGGCCGGTATTGAGATAGAGGTTATCCCGCCCTGGCGCCTTCCCCAGCACCGGCACGCCATCAGGCGTCATAGGCCGCAAGCCACACCAGAACTCAGGTTCGAGATCCTCGCCCAAGGCTGGAAACAAAGCACGGACTGCGTCGAGCACCGACTGTGCCCGATCTGGTTCAACCGTGCGATCGTACCCTGCCACTTCTGCCTGGCCCGCTGCGCGCAACCGGTTGCCCAAGCGGCTCACCACGATGCGGCGCACTTCGTCGGTGACACTGACCTCTGGCGCAGAGCCGTCGTTGGGCACATCAAGGGTCACCGAATATCCTTTGACCGGGTAAACCGGGAGCGTCACCCCATCAAGCAGATGAGGGCTCATGACGCCTGCAGCCAACACGACTGCATCCACTTCAAGACGCCGCAGGTTCGTGCGCACATGCGTTATCCGCTCGCCCTGCCGCTCCAGCTTGGCAACGGTCTCCCCATAGAGACAGGTGACCCCCATCTCTTCAACCGCACGTGCTAGAGCGTCAGTAAACTTGTAGGCGTCCCCGCTTTGATCACTTCTGGAATAAACGCCACCTGCAAGTTCGCCACGCTGATGGGCCGACGCCAAGGCGGGTTCAAGCGCCACACATTCCTGAGCGCTTAGTTGTTCCTGGTGGAGCCCGAAAGGTTCAAGACGCTCTGCTTCCCCGGCGGCGTGGTCAACTTCCGCCTCCGTCGCGAAGACACGCAGAATGCCTTTTTCTTTGCGATCAAAGTCAGGCGCCATGCCTTTGGCCGCGAGATCGTCTAACGTCTCCTGCAGAACGGTTCGGCTCAACAGTGCAAGTCCCACATTGCGCTCCGCACCGTCTCGCTGGGCTTTCAGCGAGCACCGCCGCCAGAAGCGCCAGAGCCATTTCCATTGCGCCGGATCGGCCTTCAGCCGGAGACGGAGTGGCGCATCCGCGCGCCCCAGCCACTTAAGAGCCTGCGTCGGCACGCCGGGCCCGGCCCAGGGTGCAACCTCACCGGCACTTACCTGTCCGCCATTGGCAAAACTGGTTTCAAGAGCAGGCCCCTGCTCTTTCTCGATGAGGGTTACGTCATGCCCATCGCGCCGCAGCCGATAGGCGGTTGCCACACCGATCACCCCTGCGCCGACCACCACAATTTTTTGCGGAGCATTGTTTTTCTGCGGTACGGGGGAAGACATGGAGGCCGGAACTCATTGCCAGAGGAATGTCTGGTCTTCCTAGCAAACTGCCCCTGCGCAATCAAAGTAAATAGGGGCAAACCATACAAGCCCGAAGGAAATGGGCTGGCGCATGATTTGAGGCTATGTTGATTTTTTGCATGGACCGCCAAGGACACCGCCCATGACAGAATGGCAGGGTGCTTTCCATTTCGGTGACTATTGGGCCGCTTATCGTGGACCAGCGGGAGACAATGAGCTGCATTCACACGCAACTCTTCAAGTCACCTTTGCGTTGGTGGGTGACCTGAGGCTAACGGCCAGGGACGGTGCGACCCAATCCGGCCGGTCTCTCATGGTCCGCCCCAGCGCTCCCCATCGGTTGGAAAAACATGAACAGGTTCTGCTCCTGTTGATAGAGCCACAAACACCACTCTGTCGGGCGCTGCTGGATATGATGGGCAGCGCCGACATCGCAGAGCTTCCCAAGAGCGTCGCGGCCGAAATTGACCTCAGCGCCCCGCTTCATGCCTGCCTTGATCATGTGTCGGCAGCGACCCCACCCGCATCCCACCTCCTTGACACTCGACTTCAACAGGCGATTGATCATCTACAGTCAGCGCCTGAAGACCTGCCCCTTGCCGCCGTAGCTGAGCATTGCGGTCTTTCAGAATCGCGTCTGCGAGCGCTCGCGACGCAAGAGCTGCGGGTACCGCTTTCCAAATGGGTCCTCTGGCGAAAACTGCGCCGGTCTGTCGAAGACCTGGCGGCAGGGTCGGACCTGGCCTCCGCAGCACTCGCAGGCGGCTTTGCAGATCAGGCGCATTTCACGCGGACCATGAAGAAGCTCATTGGTCTGACACCTGGTATGGCGGCTGGGCCTTTTCGGTAGGGTAACCCGCTGGCGAAATGTTCAAGACCCTGAACTTGCTGTGTGGTTCTCTCCCCTCCTAAATCTGATCCCTCAGGAGGCTCCCATGCACCACTCCCTCAAACAGGCATTTACGCAGGAGATGGCCAAGGCCCGCGACGCCTATCGCGGTGGTGACCTTGATCTATCCTTTCAGCATCTTGAGCGGGCTCATATTCTGGGTCAGCGGTTCTTCTGGCGGCATGTGGTGAGCCATTGGTGGATGCTGAAAGTGGGTATGCAGCAAGGTCGGACTGACGAGATCAGAGGACAGCTTTTGCGCCTGATCGCCACCATCCCCGGCTACCTCTTTGGCTGGGTTCCCAAAGGCAATACCGGCGGGGCGAATGTTTCGCCTGTGAAGCCGATGCCCCTGCCCGCGGACCTCGCCCCACTTCTGGAAGATTACAAAGTCGGGAGAGACGTTGCGCGTCGGATGGCTTACTGGGCCCTTTTCCTCACGGCAACGGCAATTTGGGTTCGTGGCGGACTCTAGCTCAGCGCCGACCCAAAAAGCGTGCCCCAGAATTTTGACGGCTTACCGGTTTCCATCTCGATACGGTCGGCCTTGTCACCAAAATACTGAATGGCTTTGACGCCAAGCCAGCGCAAGGGTTCAGGTTCCCATTTCGCAGGTATGTCGTTCACCCAGGCCAAGTCTGTCAGGTCGCTTTCACGTTCGAGCACAAGGTCGGAGAGAATGCGGCCCGCAAGATTTGAAGCCGCGACCCCTTCCCCGGTATATCCACCTGCATGTCCCAATCCTGTTTGTGGGTCAAAGGCCACTGAGGGTCGCCAGTGGCGCGGAACGCCCATCAAGCCGCCCCAGCCATGGGAGACCTTGTAGCCCTGCAGAACCGGGAAGATGCTCCGCAATGTGCGTTCCACGTTCTGCACCATAGGATCGTCAGGCGGAATGATGCCGCGGCGCCTGGAGCCGAAGTAATATCCGGCCCGGCCCCCGAATGCGAGACGGCCATCGTCTGTCTTCTGGCCATAGATGGTCACGCGGCGGCTATCGCCAAAGGTCTCGCGGTTCGCCAGACCAATCTCGTCCCATACATGGTCCGGCAAGGGTTCCGTCGCCACCATCATGGAATAGAGCGGCAGCATTTGACGTTCCTGACCCTTGATGGATTCCGTATAGCCTTCGGTTGCCCGAATGATCTTCGCTGCACTCACGCGCCCTTTGTCCGTGTCCACATAACCTGGCGCCATTTCGGTGACGGGCGTGCCTTCATAGATTTTCACGCCCTTTGTGCGCACTACCCGACCGAGGCCCTTTACCAGTCTGGCTGGATGAATGACGGCGCAGTGAGGCGTGTAGGTCGCACCGAAATTCGGAGTCATGCCAACCCGTTCTTGCGCTTCGTCTGCAGGTAGCCAGCGGTAATCATCTTCGCTAAAGCCCAGTTCATGATGAAGGGCCATATGTTCCTGCATGCCCTTCACGTGGAACGGCGCGATGGCCACTTCCAGCGTTCCCCCTTTGGCGAAATGACACTCAATGCCTTCACGCTGAGAGATGCGCCCAACTTCATCCACCGTGTCATGCATGGCGCGAAGGAGACGCACGCCTGCGTCCCGTCGCTTCTCCTCTGCGAGCATGCCGTCAATGCCCCAGGCAAGCCCCATGCACCAGCCACCATTTCGACCGCTCGCGCCAAAACCCACTGTGTTTGCTTCAAAGACTGCAATGTCGAGTGATGGGTCTTTTTCTTTCAAATAGTATGCAGTCCAAAGGCCGGTATAGCCGGCCCCAATGATGGCAACGTCCACCTTTGCTGGGTGTGGGGGCGTTTCAGAAATCGTCGACGGCGTATCCAGTGTGTCAAACCAGAAGCTGCCATTGTCAGCTCTTGGGTCGCTTAGGGGGTTTTCATTCGCTGACATGAACTCTTTTCCGCTGGCTTGGTTTGTGGCGTGTGCATCGGTTTCTCCGCCTGCATCGCAAGCCTAGACGCTCCATCGCGGCCCAACGACAAAAATTGCGTCACAGTTCCTTGACTCCCAGACCCAAGGCCTCTAAATACACTCATGAGTTAATTAACTGATTGGTGTATTATGAAACCTGACTCGCTCAGCGCCACGTTTTCCGCCCTCGCCGATCCGACGCGGCGGGCCATTCTCGCCCGGCTCATGCTCGGCGAAACATCGGTCAAGGAATTGTCGGAACCGTTCGACATTTCTCCGCCTGCCATCACCAAGCACCTCAAGGTTTTGGAAAGCGCAGGCCTCATATCCCGCGGGCGCAAAGCCCAATGGCGCCCTTGCGCTCTGGAGGCTGGTCCCCTTCGCGAAATTTCTGATTGGGTTGAGCAATACCGCCTCCATTGGGAGGGCAGCCTCGATCGCCTCGACACTTACCTGCAAGACATTCAAAAAGGAAAAGACACATGACTGTTGAGACCAAGACTGTTGCTGAAACATTCGACCTCACGCTCACTCGCGTGTTTAACGCCCCCCGCGCGCTTGTCTTTCAGATGTGGGCAGATGCTGAGCATAAGAGCCAGTGGTGGCGGCCAAAGGTGTTCACGCTGGTGGATAGTGCAGAGAACTTCCGGCCCGGCGGCGACTGGATGTCGATCATGGAAGCCCCCAGTGGCAATCGCTACCGGATGGAGGGGACCTATAAAGAGATTGTGGAAAATGAGCTGATTGTCTTCACTCATCACTGGGTCGAAGACGGCCAACGCGGGCCAGCAACGCTTATCACCGTCACGTTCGAGGATGATACAGAAGGCACCCGCCTTACCTTCACCCAGGCGTTGATTGAGAATGAAGCGGATCGCAACGATCAGCAGAATGGCTGGAACGAATTCCTGGATATGCTCAATGCTTCCCTCTCCGAGGAAAGCTGATCACCCGACGGCAGGAGCTGAGGGCTCACCCCCCTTAGCTTCGCCTGCCGCATGGCGGACCATCACCACCCACGTTGATCCATGACGCTGATGGCTAATCCGCCGCCCAGATCAATCAGTCGCTCTTGTTAGTCAGTAGCTCTTGTTAGTCAGTAGCTCTGGGCCAGGTCAGATCCATCAGATCTGTCAAAGTGGGTACCTGTGTGGGCGACTTCTTACTGGTACTCGTTTTACCTTCTCGGACCGGCATCGGGATGACATCAGCCGCTTTTTCATACGTGCGGCGTTTCCCGGTGGACTCCCTCGGCCTGAACTCGATGACATTCTGCATCGTCGTCTCCGTGGGTTGGTGCTCCCGACTTAATCCGACATGGTTGCGGGAACCTTCCCCCAAAGTCTCTGCCCATTATCGTGAATAAAGTGTTAACGCTCCTGCGCGTGACGGTAGAGAAACCACCGTTTCGACGTCAGTCAAACGCGGTAAACCTTCAGTTTTTCACAAATTTGACCCTACCTGCCCCCATTGGTTGTTAAGAATTTTGGCTCAAATTGAGGGGGAGAACGATGTTGAGTTGGGGCAGGCTTTTTTTCCATGACCGATTTGAGGCATTTGCGAGATCTAATCGACCTGGCAAAAGAACCGTCGAGCGAACGGCGGCGCGAGCTGCTGCGCAACGTCACCGATCTCTTTCTTGAGGACCCGGAGTTTTACACGGGCCCAGAAACAGAGCACTTCTCACACATTATGGGAACGGTTGCGCGCACGTTGGAAGCGAATGTCCGTGCAGATCTCTCCCGGCGTCTTGCGACGGTGGCTGAAGCGCCACGCGATCTGGTCGCACAACTCGCCAATGATGAAATCAGCGTCGCCACGCCGATCCTTGAAAACAGTCTCGCCCTCTCGGAAGATGATCTGCTTGAGATCATCAAAGAATGCAGCAACGCCCATCGATCAGTGGTTGCCGGGCGCCCAGATGTGAATGAGACCATTTCAGAAGCACTTGTGGATCACGGCGATGATGAGGTCGTGAATGTCCTGATCAACAATAATGATGCCAAGATTGGACAAACAACCATTCAGAAGGTCGTGGATCGCGCAGCCTCGAATGAGACCCTTCAGGGTTCTCTGGTCGACCGACAGGATTTGCCGCCTGACGTGTTACACGACATGTTCTGGGTCGTTTCGACCAAGCTCCGCAGTCGCATTCTGGAACGCTCGGCCGAGCTCGATCCGGAAATTGTCGACAGGGTGCTCGCGCAGACAGAACGTAAACTCATGAAGGATGCCAATCGCCGCACAGACGAAAGATCTCGGGCGCAACAATTTATCGACCGCAAAGTTGAACTGCGTGAGCTTTCAGAAACATTGCTGGTCAATCTGGTTCGAGCGAACCGGTTGGAGGAATTGATCTGCGGGTTCGCTCGACTTGCAAAAATTGACGAAGACACTGCCGAGCGGATTCTCAAAGATCCATCCGGTGAAGGCCTTGCCATTGCGTGTAAGGCAACACGGCTTGACCGCCAGACATTCTCAACGCTTGCGGTGATCGGTGTTCAGTCAAAACGCCGTTCTGTCAGTGAGACCCGCGATCTGTTCGACATTTATGATCAGATCCCGCAGGACATGGCACAACGGGCCATGCGGTTTTGGCGCGTGCGCCGGGAAACAGAGAGCGCTGCGGCTTAAGTCTTTTCAAACACCATCATCGACCAGGTTACTCCTGGCCGTCCGACCCGGTCGGGCTTTTCTTCATGGCGAACGAGAACAAGCCCCGCTGCGGCGGCGCGCTTTGCCGCGTCATCGGGCGACAGGTCAAACATGCTGCGACCTTCAGGGACCGGCCCATGGCGCAAACTCATCGCAGCGTGGGCTTCCGGCTTCAGCAATGAGGCAATGGTCATGAAACCATCGGCCTGACTGTCCTCAGGCAGGTGCATAAAAGATGCGCTGGCGAGGACAAAGTCAAAACGCAGGCCCATCGCCTTCACCTTGTCGAGGCGCGGCAGACAGTCGTCCACCCAGGTGATGTTTGGGTGGTCGCAGTCCTCAATCGCAAAGGAGCGCATCTTCTCTGCTGGTTCCACCGCAACCACCTTGTGGCCCAGCTCCGCAAAGCCCTGCGCATCAACGCCGACACCAGCGCCAATGTCGAGCACGTTGGCCGGTGCTTCAGGGAAGAAGAACCGGAAGGGTTTGTGCTTTTCAGCGAAAGGGAGCTCCGCATAAGTCCGCCGGAGCTTTTCCGCCTCTTCATTATAGGGCAGAAAGCCGCGCGCGATGAGGTCGTCCGAAGTGGTCACGGTTAAGCGCCCTCCGGCCCCTCAGTCGGATTGCTGTCGGGCAGCATTTCCACATAGACAGACTGACTTGGGAAGGCAAAACCCGTGCCGGCGCCTTCGACGATCTCTTTGATCTCGTAAGCAAAGCGCTCTTTGATCTCGAGCCATTCTCCCCAGTTCGTTGTCTTGGTGAAGCAATAGATCATGATGTCGATGGAACTGTCATTGAAGGCATCCACGCGAACAAAGAGTGCCGTTTCGGGCGGCTGCGCAAATTCTTCCGACGCACGAATATAGGCCTCAATGCCGTCGCGCACCTGCTTGAGCTGCTCCAGCGTCGAACGATATTCCAGGCCGATCTTCCAGTAGATACGGCGGTGGGTCATTTTCGTGAAATTGGTGACCGCGGCATCTGAGAGCTTCTGGTTCGGCACATAGACAGGCGCCTTGTCGAACCGGCGCACAGTGGTGGAGCGGAAGCCAATATTTTCCACGGTGCCTTCAACGACACCATCTGCAAGAATCCAGTCGCCACGGCGATAGCGCTTTTCAATCAGTATGGAGAGGCCGCCGATCAGGTTCTTGAAAAGGTCCTGCGCGCCAAGCGCCACTGCCACACCAAACAGGCCGAGCCCTGCGATGATGGGGGCAACCTGGATGCCCCAGATCTGCAGAATGGTGGCCGCGCCGATGATGATCACACCCCAGCGCACACCGGTTACCAGCCAATCGACCATCTCGCTGGTGAGGACCCGTTCAAGTTCGCGCAGCAAAAGGCTCAGTGGTGTGACGGCATTATGCAATGCCCAGAAAATCGTAAAGGCAATGAGGGATGAAACAGCATTGCGTGCCAGATCTGCCGCGGTGCCTTCCAGGTTGAGGTAATCAAGAGCAAAGAAGACGCCAACAATAATGAAGGTCGCTTTCAGAGGATCGGCCAGCGCATCGTGCAGATAGTCATCAACCTTGGTCTCAGTGTCGGCTACCCATCGGTCCACAAAGGAAAAGACAAAACGAGTGAAGAGACCGCGCAACAGATAGAAAACCAAGAAGATGCCAACGGCAGTCAGAAAGTGCCCGACGTCATAGCCCAGGATGCCGCTCTGCCAGACTTCTGTCACCAGCCCCCACAGCTCGCCCAACTGCCCGTTTACTTCTTCCATTATTCGTCATCCTGTTCTCGAATCTTACGGTGCCAGTTTGTCGACACGGTGGGCATGAGACAAGCCTCAGGCCGCAGCAGGTGCCCGCTCCCGGATGGCGGAGAAGCGGATCTTTGGCCACTTCTCTTCGGTGTAGCCCACTTCCCAGGCGCTTTTGGCCATGAAGACAGGCGCTCCGTCGCGGTCTTCGGCCATGCTGGCGACATTGCCGTCCAGAAAGCGCTTCAGTTCTGCTGCATCGTCACTGTCCACCCAGCGCGCGGTTTCATAGGGTGCCTGCTCGAACGCGACCTTGATGTCGTATTCCGCCTCTATCCGTTGTGCGAGAACTTCGAGCTGCAGACGCCCCACGACGCCGACCACCCAATTGGCGCCGAGCTGTGGTTTGAAGACCTGCGTCACACCTTCTTCTGCGAGGCTTTCCAAGGCGCGGCGCAAGTGTTTTGCCTTCATGGGATCATCCAGCCGCACCCGCTGCAGAATTTCCGGGGCGAAATTCGGAATGCCGGTGAAAATCAGATCTTCATTTTCGGTGAGCGTATCGCCGACCCGGATCGTGCCGTGATTGGGAATGCCGATAATGTCGCCTGGCCAGGCTTCGTCGACCAGCTCGCGGTCCTGGGCAAAGAAGAGGATTGGATTGTGCACGCCAATCGATTTTCCGGAACTTGAGAGCTTCAGTTTCATGCCGCGTTTGAACTTGCCGGAACAGAGCCGCATGAAGGCAATGCGGTCCCGGTGGTTCTGATCCATATTGGCCTGCACCTTGAACACAAAGCCGGAGACTTTCTTTTCATCCGGACTGATGTCCCGTGCCGATGATGGTTGTGGCCGGGGCGGCGGCGCGAAGGATGCCACCGCATCCAGCAATTCATCGACGCCGAGTTCCCGAAGCGCTGTGCCAAAGAAGACAGGTGTCAGCGCGCCTGCGCGATAAAGCTCCAGATCGAAGGGAGAGCAGGCCCCTTGGGCCAGTTCTGCCTCTTCTTTCAGTGTGCTCAGCTCATCTTCGCTTAGGTGGCGGGTGATCTCATTGCTGTCGACAGAGAGGCCTGTGTTTACGGGTGTCTCTCCCTGCTTGTAGGAGATGAACTCGTTTTGAGTGAGATCGTAGATTCCCTTTAGACGGTTCCCCTGCCCCACGGGCCAGGTCATCGGTGCCGTATCCAACGCCAGTTTGTCCGAAACTTCCTGCATCAGGTCGAACGGGTCCTGACCTTCCCGGTCAATCTTATTGATGAAGGTGATGATCGGCACATCACGGAGACGGCAGACTTCGAAGAGCTTCAGCGTCTGGGCTTCGATGCCCTTTGCGGCATCAATGACCATGATGGCGCTGTCTGCTGCGGTGAGCGTGCGATAGGTGTCTTCAGAGAAGTCTTCATGGCCCGGTGTATCGAGAAGATTGCAGATGACACCTTTATACTCAAACGTCATGACGGCAGAGGTCACGGAGATGCCGCGCTCCTGCTCGATCTTCATCCAGTCAGAGCGCGCGCGCCTGCGGTCGCCACGGGCTTTCACCTGGCCAGCCAGGTGGATGGCACCGCCGCGCAGCAGCAGGTTTTCGGTCAGGGTCGTCTTACCGGCATCCGGGTGCGAAATGATCGCGAAGGTGCGACGGCGGCGCACCTCCTCCGTTTTTGGTTCGGTCGTCGGCTCAAAAGTACTTGTCATGTCAGCAGAACTGCTCACGGCTCAAATTTCCAGCGCTCGGGGTTAGATTTGGCCGGACCCTATATCAGGTGAACCGGATTTGCCAATCAGGCGAGCGGGTTCCAGACAGCCTCATCGATGGATTGCTGGGTCAGCTTTCCGCGCATTCGAAGCTCGTCGAGAATAGTGAGTGATTGATGGGGGATGCGGGCGCAGGAGAGTATGGGGCCAGCGCCATCATCCACCACCCGAACGGCATTGACCTGCGCCTTGTCATTCAACATGTGACATATGGCGAGCACGAATTTGGGTTCTTTTTCCGCCAATGCCGGATTGTCGGATAGGCCCTCGGTGAGCAATTGCATGAGATCATCTGTGGTGAGGCGCTCATATTGTTCGGCACTTAGTGGAAACCCGTCTTGTTCCGTGGGTCCCGGAAGCGCATCCAGATTGACCAATCTGTCGCGATACAGAAAAAGTGTCATTGGCCGCTCATCCCCTCCTAGAAGACCGCTCCACCCGCCGATCTTCTTTCAGTCACCTGCACTGTCGCATATTCGATGGCCGGGCGCGAGACCGGCATCACAGCTCACAAAACATTGGCGATTTCCACCAATGCACCATCTGGGTCGTAGAAGTAAACCGACAAGATGGTGCCCGTTGCGCCTATCCTTTGCACTGGTCCGTCAATGATCTCCACATTGTGTTGCTGCAGATGCCTCAAAACATCGTGGAGAGGCGTCTCGGTCAAAAGACAGAAATTGCCCGTGCCCGGCGTGGTCCTTTCAGCGATCGATGGCGCATTGCCCGCCTGCTGAAGACTAATCTTCTGGGTTCCAAAATGCAGAGACCATTTGTCCGGCCTCTCCTCCCGGGCCTCCATATTCAGAACACCAACGTAGAAGTCCCTCGTTTTTGAGACGTCCTCTGCGCAAAGCACAATGTGATCAATGGCTTTCATCTCCATTTCTGCCACATACTCCTCGTTTTTTGCACGAAATACGCAAGGTCACCATGTTGATTTGCATCATTGCATGGCCTGTCATTTTCGGCGATTTTCGCCCTATCAACATTAAACTATGCCGGGCGTCGATCCTCAAACATCGCCGCCCAAAAGGAGATCGACATGACAACAGCGAGAGACATCGCAACAAAACATATGGACGCAGCGCTGGCTGAGGCGAAAGCGGCCAATGTGCCTGCGGAATCGGTTGCGCGGGTGATGCTTGAAAAAGTGGTGCACGTTTACAAAGAAACGCGGTCTGAAGAAGACATTGCCGCTGAGCTTGTTTCAACGTCGGAAAATCTCGCCCAAGACGAGGACTATATGTTCATGCGGCCCTGAGGGCGCGCTTGCCCTCCCCGCAAGTTCATCACACCATGGCATTATGACTGGGCCGGGTCGCCCTTCACTGGTTCGGTGAGGAAATGGCGACCCTGCCGATCTTCAATTTCAACGACCCAAAAGTCAGGGTCGAACTTCTCCTGACGGGCAAGGTAGGCGTCCGCATCTGCCTCAGGTACTGCCCCCTCACCGACGGAGTGCATCCAGATACGGCTGCCATCCTCCCCCCATGTTGGCCCGTAAACATCCGCCGTCCCATCCAGACGCGCGACTTTCACATAGATCGTCCCGGCTTCACTATTCCCCCGCCGTACGACCATTGCGGGGACATTTGCCACGCCCGCGCGCCGGATCAGTGCCTTTACCCAGATGTCCGCTTTTAGGTTCATTCATCCCTCTTCATCGCCGGCCGGTTAAGCCTAAATTCAAAGAGGCCGGCTCAGGCCAAAAACACGCTGCATTGCTTAACCTGACGCGGGCCAATCGCAAAATGGCTGGAAGCTGCCGATCCTTGTCGGTGACCTGATCATCGGGTTCGATTTTAAGCAAAGGAATTAATCAAGTCGCTCAAAACTCACGGGTTTTTGGGTCCCGAAGCGATTGCGCAGACGCGCGCAGACTCCTACACTCCCCTTCTTCAACAAGATGTTCGAGACAGTGTTGGGCGGGTGGTCATCCAACCTGTTAACGAAAGCGCCTGATTAACAAGACCCAAGGACGCCAGCGCGTCACAGGGCGAGGAGCGGTTGCGGTATGAGTAGAATGGGTTTGGGCTTTTCAAAACGGATGAGCGTTCTCGCAGGCGGCATTGCCCTTGTGATGGCTGGTATGACTGCTGGACAGGCTGAAGAGACAGCTGTCGCGGCACTTACAGATGGGCAAGCGTCTCCTGCTTTTTATCTTCCCCAAATACGGCCCATTCAACCAGGTGAAGTTCCGCTCACCGGTGTCCACGCCGTTGCACAGCCTTATGTTGCTTTTAACACGGCGGTCGACGAAGCCTTCAAAAGCCAGCTCGCCACGCCACGTGAAGTGCGTCGCCTGCTGGATGGCCTGCGCTTTAGCGAGCCGCAAATGGTTGCTCAATCCTGGCTCGCCCATCGCGGCCTGATTGCAGCTGAGAATCCGGAGTTCCGGGAAGGTGTGCGTCTGGCGCTCGCTCGAGATGGCGCAATCTCCGTGATGCAGCAGCTGTCAGGCCGAGGCAGTTATGCTCGCAATATTCACGGAGCAGATGCCGCCGTCGCCGCTGTCCTGGAGCGTGTCGCCAATGACAATTACCGAATGACGGTCTTGAAAGGTCGTTTCCTGTCGACTGCCCAGGAGTTTCAGACCAAACGCTGGGGCATGATTGATCGCCCGGAAACTACGGCTCCAGTTGACTTCGCAGATGCAGGAGCTGGTGACAGCCTGGTGACGCAAATCACCGAGACATTGCAGAACTTCTCACCGATCAGCCCTGCCCACGCCTATGCCTCGCCGTTAATGGAGCGGGTGCTTGCTTATGGGGCGTTGCATGTCATCGCAACGTCGCTCGAAACAGATGTGTCTACGGCGGAAATGGCGCCAGCGGACCGCCGGACCACGAGCTGCCTGAACTGGGCAAAGCTCAACCTCAATCAATGTGTTGCAGCGGCCCACTTCCCCTCCGAGGAAGCCTGGTGCACAGCGACCCATGCGATCGAAGATGTTCGCGCCTGCTGGGAGAAAGTCCTGCCAGCCGCAGACCGATAATCTCTAACGAACCCTACAAAAAACCGGCAGAAACCTGCCGGTTTTTTTGTGTCCATCTTTCGGCCATAGCGGACGGCGACAATTTGAGGTAAATTTTCGACCAGTTCGAATAAATATAGAATACAGTATTTATAAATTTTCCCCAATTTTATAAGGCACTGATAAGTTATATACTTCAACGAAGCGGTATTTCAGCGATATATATTCAATTTTACTTATGTATTTAAATTCTATTCAGTGTTTGGGGGGCTATGGTTCGTGCAAGTTAAGGCCGGACATACAGGTTCTCTCGCGTTTAGAGGTTCCCTGCCCGGCCAAGTAAAGGGCCGATACAATGTTTCTGGTAAGAATTGCCTTCTGGGTCACCGTGGTGGCTCTGTTGCTGCCAAGTCCGGACTCCGTACCCTCTGATAGTGGGATCACAGGAGCGCCGATGGCCGCCTCTTTCAGCGATGAGAGAGTCGAGGAGCAGCTCAATCTCACTGATGTTGCTGGCGCTGCCATGGCATCTGCTGATGATGTCCTCAGCTTTTGCGACCGAAATCCCCAAACTTGCGAGACCGGATGGACAATCGCTGTCCATGTCCAGGCACAAGTCAAACATTACGGCGCACTTGCGCTAGATTGGGTCGCAACCCAGCAAAATTCGAATACCCCGGCTCACCAGCCACGCGCACGACCATCTGAGACGCCTTCACCCAGCGTTGAGGTCGTGCGCGGAGCTTGAGCCTCGAGCGCTGAGGTTTCACCCGCCTCAGCACTCTCCCCTCGGACGGTAGCCCCCGTCCTTCGGGCGCACAGAATTCCGGTTTCCCGTGCCCTTTAACCGGTTTTCTGTGCGCCCCTTTTTTTGCCTTCAGTTTGCCATTTCACGCCTTGCAGGCGGCTGTTCCTAGGGCTATCTCATGAGTTCGCCTCAACGCGGAGCGCTTAGAAGGACCGGCATGGCCATTCAGGATCTGATCGACGATTTCAGCTATCTCGATGACTGGGAAGATCGATACAAATATGTGATCGAGCTCGGGAAAGGGCTCGCCCCTTTGTCCGATGCTGAGCATAGCGCCGAGACAAAGGTCCAGGGATGTGTGAGCCAGGTCTGGCTCGTTTGTGAAAGCGATGATGAAGGTGCCCACCTGTCGTTCCGGGGTGATAGCGATGCGCTCATCGTCAAAGGTCTGATCGCCATCCTGCTGGCCATGTATGCCGACCAAACACCTGCTGACATTCTGGCGGTTGATGCAAAATCCATCTTTGAACAATTGGGCCTAGATGAGCATTTGAGCCCGCAGCGCTCAAATGGTCTTCATGCCATGGTGTCTCGTGTTCGAGAGGATGCAGCTCGGCAGCTTGCAGGCGCTCACACGGACTGATCCGCACTGGGCGGCGCCTCTTTGCTGGCTTGCCAAACGTAGGACCCATGACGGGCGTCCGGCCCGCCCACTAACTTGTAGTGATACGCCAGTCTTGTCAGGGCAATCTTGAGGACGAGTTTCGCAGAGCGTTGCGGCCATCCAAGAGTCCGTTCTGATTGTTCCAAGCCGTGCAGATGGCAGCAGGTTTCCACCACAATATCGGCAAGCCCCGGCCCGACCTCCGCCAGAGCGCGCTCTACTCTATTGCGCGCGTCTAACGCATGAGCCGTCAGGTCTCCCGGACCCGCCGCGCCCGTCGATGAGCGATCGACATGCGCCAACATGCCCTCCCAATTCAGGGTCGTCCGGGCATCAAGTTGGGCAAACGTATAATCACGGCGAAGCTGTTCGCCTGCCGCCACCTCCGCCTCTGTAAGGTAGGCGCTTCCGTTTCTTCCCTGCCGCCGGCGCAACCATCCCAACGGTGATTCTCCCTGGTTTACGTCCCGGCGCACCAACCCGCGGTCCGGCTCGTCGATCATTGCCTCTCCCATCAGCTGGTGTTGTGCCTGAAACGGTTCAGCGCCCGCCATCTGCCGACGCCACCAGGCATGCCCTGCCTCCGACAGCCTATAGACAGGTCCGTCCCCACCCGGCGCGCAATGGGGCTCTACCTCCGGGTTCGCGGTGAGCAGATCTGCATGATGTAACGCCAGCACCACTTCAGTTTTGAGCTTCATTACCGGCTTTTTCCATTGATTCCGGGGACCAAACAGACCTGCTGTTTCCGGGTCCGCCGCCGTTTTCTGGAGGAAATGCTCCCGTTCTCGGAGACGTCGAAACACCCGTAATCCCTCACGACGCAACACACCTGCTGCAATTGTCATGTTCAGGCCTCCTACTGGATTTTCGATGCGAGCCCTGAGCGGGCGGCGGACAGGATGGAAAGCGCTCTTTCCAGCCGGTCCAGCATCAAATCAAGGCGAAGATCATCCCTCCGGTCCTCAACCCGCTCACAGGCGTATGCCGCCGTTGTTCTGTCGCGTCCGAAATGTCGGCCCACAGCCCCCAACGAGAGACCAAAGGTGATGTGAGCGAGATACATGGCAATCTGCCGGGCTTGTGCGACATGGGCTTCCCCACGAGTGCTTGCGCAGAGCGCTTCGGGCAAAATGTTGTAAACTCTCGCAACCACTTCACAGGTCAGTCGGACGTCGGCTGCCTGGTGCGCCCATATGGCCGCCCGTTTGGCGGCAGCCTTCGTGGTCAAAATGCCGTAGCGTGATAGTTCTTCCGTGTGATTCAGTGAAACATTTGAGGACATTTCTTGCATCTCATTGCGCCTCCCACCTGGTTATCAGACGATTGTGTTTCGATCTCGTTGACCGTGCCCTTACATATAAGGCCGTCTGTAAACCCCGGGGGTAAATTTTGCGTTTTACGCAAATATTTTTGGAGGGCAGGCGTAAGCTATCTGCGCGAAATGCAAATGAGAGAAAGCCTGTGAAAAATCGAATTCGATATTACCGTCGTCAAATGGGCCTGACACAGACCGATCTGGCAAAGCGCCTGGGGACAACGGCTGCCACTGTTTCCAGACTGGAAACTGACGGGATCAAAATCTCTGTCGACTGGTTGGCACCGCTTGCAAAAATCTTTCAGGTCCAGCTGACGGATCTGCTAGATGCGCCCTCGCCAGAGCGCATTGAGATGCTCGGAGAACTAAGCTCAAGCGGCGCCGTTACCGCTCCTAAAAGAGCCATAGAAGCGGGCTTTCTACTTCATGTTCCTGCGACCTTTCCCGTAGCGGTTCAAATCAAGCAAGACATTGGACGCTACAATGAAGGGGCCCTTCTCATCGCTGATCGGTTGTCGGGTGATGACTTCAAACAGGCGTTTGATCAGGATTGTCTTGTAGGATTGCGTGGCGGCAAAATTTTTCTGCGGCGCCTCATTCAAAGCCCCAAAAATGGGGCACGCTTCGGCCTGGTGCCTCTTGAGCCTGGCATTGAAACCAAATATGTCAGCCAGCTCACCTGGTGCGCACCTATTGTCATGTCGGTTATGTATTTTTGAGGAGTAAGTTTACGTAATCCGTAAGTTATACTCGTCCGGATTCCAAGCTGTCATGCTGACAGGATGGATCAGACAGACGCCATTCAGGATGAACTTACGCGTGATGGGCGCATAGCCTATCGGCGGCTGGTGCGAGCCGGCGCTCCGAGATCTGCCCAATGTTCTGACACCAGTGGCGACCTGACAGACCGTATTGCACGCACGAAAAGACAGCTTAGGGTTGATCTCAAGTTGCAGCGAACAGCTCCATGGGCATCCCGTCCTCTTCGAACCGCTGCGCTGGAGTCTCGCCTTGCCGTTCTCCTGAGGATGCAATCATTGCGTGCCCAACAAACAACGCCCCGTCCAGCGCCCACCGCCTGAATTCCGGTCTACCTTCACACCCCAGGTCCCCTTGAAGCTCTGTTCGTCATCGGCCAATCGCAGACGCGCACCGCCGCGGCCAAGCTCCGACAGCCATATGCCGTTCAACACATTTCTTTCGCGCGACGCAATTAGAAGTCCTGGGCGAGGCGCAAACTCGCTGCGCCGATAGCTGCCCGTTACGCGTCCCTCGCGGTCAACAAGATGCAGACGTCCAAACTCCGTGTCCCAAAGACCTGTGAAGCCCTGGCAGCTCGCGCCCAATGGTTCCACGCTGAGCGGGTGTTCGCTCAGAATGTGTCCACCACGTTCCGGCGAGGCGAAAACCCGCACGACGTAACGACCAGCTTCACCCGGCGCCGCAAGCAGGATTTCCGATGCTGCATTTCCTGCAAGGGCATAGCGCTCCTCTCGTCCTGGCTCACTCCCTGCCTGCGCGAGGCCGATGGCACCCGCCGACATAAGACAGGCTGACGGCGCCGTGTTGGCGGAGACGGTCATTGCCTCACCTGTGCGATAGGTCGCCTGATCCAGGCTGAGCTCGACTGGCTGAGAGGCCCGGACAGCCGCATCTGCTGCGCGCTCAAGGGTGAGCGGCAGCGCGCCTGTGACCGCTGCCAATGCGCCAATCGATCGGTCGCTGGCTGAGCGGATGGGACGCCCACTCATTGACCGCGCTGATTGCGGACAGGCTGATTTGGCGCGGCAGAACCCGAGGGCAGCAATTGCCTGACGCACTTTGAGATAGGCAGTCGCCAGTTCATTCGCGCCACAGACAGGGCCGCTGGTGCTGCGCGGCACTGCGGGCGCCTCCGCAATCGCGAGGGCAGCATCGAGACGCGCCGCACTCAGCATGGCTCGCGATAACGCCTCAAAGTAGGCCTGGGTGTATTCTTGGCTGTTATCCTGCCGGGCCCATTCTGCGGCCACATCGATTTCCGCCACCAGCGCGCCAACACGCCAGGCATGTTGCTGGACGCCTCTTCGCAGCTCCGTTTCTTCAATCCACCCTTTAAGCCCGCTACGCATATCTGCCGCTCGTGCCGACAAAGCTTCCGACTCAAGTGATGTTTCAGCGGAGTCAATCGCCAGACGCACCAAAGCACGCTCAACCCCCCCCAAAACAACCGCCAGTCCCGTTGGCGCTGCTTCCTCCACAATGCCCGGGAGCGCCGTGCGCCCACCCGCCAGCTCGGCAAGGGACATCTCGGCAATCTCCAGGTCTGCCGCAAACGCCGCAGACCGTTCGCAATTCATGATAGGGCAAACAGTGGCTTGACACTGGCGTGCTGCGGCAACGACCCGCTCAGACAATTGTTCTATTCGTGCCGCGGCAGCCCGCACAGGCCTTGCGTCTCGATCACAATCCAGCGGCTGGATTTCTCCAGCCCGGATATTGTCATGGCGTTGGCAAAGACGCTCTTTCTCACAATCACCCATCGCATTTGTGTAGCTTCTGAGACCAGCAATGGCTCTGGCGGCCGCTTTCTGCTGCGCGGTCAATGCTCTTTCCAGTGTAGCTCTGGTTCCCGGCGGGGCACGGTCATTGATCTGACCGAGGGCTGCTTCACTCTGGCGTATCCCGGCAAGGGTTGCCTCAGCGCGCTCACGGTAAGCTGACACAGTCTGTGCCAAGTAAGCGCAGCGCTCGCAGGACTTTCCATCAACGACAACGCCGTGCTCAACATCTGCCAGCAGGTCAAGCACCCGTGCCATGTCTCTATCGAGACGGATGGTTGCCGGAGAGGCGATTTGTTGGATGACACGCGCTGAATTTGGCGATCCGTTTGAGTCGTCCCAGATCCACCAGCCGATAGCAACACTTGCGACAACAACAAGAGCAGCCAGTGCCACCGACATAAGACGCATATGGTCGTTGAACATTTTCATATTCTGATTTGGGCGGTGTTTCGCATCAACTCCGCCAGAATGGGCTGCTTAGTACTGACCACAACTGGCCGTGACAGAAGCGCTTCCTTCTTCAACGGTGGAACAAGCACCACTGCCGAAGCAAAAAGCGGCCGGAACGCCTGAGAAGTAGAAGCCGATATAGGAGTTTCCTGCGCTTTTCTGAAACGTGCCTGTCATTTCAAACCGCCGGGTCCCACGGCGTGGGAAGTTGATCACGTCCCCAACTGCGGGTTCGGACAAGGGAATATAGTCTCGGGCGTCAAATACGACACTTGCTGCACCTGTTGCTTTTACTTCGCACCAGCCGGAGAATTCGGTGGAGCCAGCGCCGCTGGCCTCCACTGGAAAGCTTGCCCGCTCTCCCAGAGCAATGGTCTGCGTGCCACCTTCAATGGTCGCTTGCTCACTTGCCAGAGCTGGCGATGCTAATAACAACAATGAAAAACTCGCCGCTGCCATTCTTGCAGTGATGGGTTGTGTGATCATCTTTTATAGGCCTCTCAAAGAACTGCGAACTGACGGTGCACCCTCTGCGTTCTGCATAGAGTGACCCGCACATCTGCCATGGGCAAGCCCGAACAGTGTCGTTGAAAAAAGAATTGAAGCCTGGCGAGCGCTATTTACTGCCGCGGGTTCCGCCGCTTTTCTGACCAAGACCCATCTTCTTGGCGAGTTTGGAGCGTGCCGCAGCATAGTTCGGCGCCACCATTGGATAATCTGGCGGCAGACCCCATTTGCGGCGATACTCTTCTGGCGAGAGGTTATAGTGGGTGCGTAGATGACGCTTCAGCGATTTGAAGCGCTTTCCGTCTTCCAAACAAATCAGATAGTCAGGGGTGATAGATTGGCGCACGGGAACAGCCGGTTCCACCACCAGCTCTTCTTTGTTCGCGCCCGCCTGATCGACGCTGCTCAGCGCCCCAAACACCGTTTCAATGAGCGCAGGCACATCGGAGACGCTTACGGCATTGTTTCCAACATATGCCGACACAATCTCGGCGGTCATCTCTACCAGATCCGCCTTATCTTGCATGGAACCACTCCACTCAACTGTTCCTCATGGAATATTTAGCTAAAGCGCTTTCTTGATTGTCGTCAGCAGCTAAAAATAATGCCGGTGACTTATAGCAATCGAAAGAAACACAAGCAACGCAGCATGAGAATTTAACGCACATTTGGCGTTCATTTGCGGTTAATTGCTTCTGCACTTGCAGACAGAAATTTTTATTACAGGCACATAGCAGATCAAAGGTTTTGCCCTGCTATTGGTCCGACCCCTTCAAAATGCCCAGATCGTCCAGATATCGGTCGAGCGCCACCGTCACGATGTCTTGGTGAGTCCGGCCAAGTAAAACGCCGGCACCTTTCAGCCGCTGGTGACGATGTTGTTCCAATCGAACCGACACTTTTACCCGAGGCGGCACGGATCGGCGCCTTTCGACAAGCGGGCTAATGTCACGTTTTCTGCGCTCTGGGCCAGCATAGACCTTTTGGTCAGATTGATCCGTGGTCTGACAGGGATGTGCGCCAGGCGGTGCTTGGGGTTCCAAAACGGACTGCGCAGCGGGGCCGGTGCGCTTTACTCTCCTTGGCACCTGCGTGGGTTTCGATCGCTTGCCAAACTGTGGGTTCGTATCTGCTGCTGTATTGTGCGCGGATGCATGCACCGTCTCTGGTGATTGTTCCGCATCCGGACTGGTCCTCACCAAAGGAGGGGGCGTTGCCCCGCCGCGTTCCATCATATCGGCGGTCAATGTGGCAAATCCATCTGATGCGCGAGACGGGGGTGTGGACCGTTTAGAGGCACTCATTGTTGGGTCTCCTGACTGCGAGGCAGGTAGGTCTGCGCAGTGTATTCATGGGGGATGGGTGTTTGGTATTGGATCAGTGTCCGGCTCTGCGGCCAAACGCGGGTGCCTGCCGGCCCAACGCGTTTACGTTGCTCGGAACATGGCTGCCAAACGCGTCGGTTGGAGCCTGGCTTTGAGCGGGACGGAGTCGATTAACACGGTCGGCCAAATAGGCCCACAAGGCTTCGACTTCCGCGGCACTCTTTCCATTGGGCTTGGTTTCCATCACTGTGCGTCCATCAATCATGCTTGCGGCAAAATCGACCCGGTGATGGAGCGTCACTGGCGCCACCGTACCGTGCTGGGACAACGCGACAGCGGCATCGGCGGTTATTCTGGTCCGCGCAGTTGCTGCGTTCACAACAAACACCAGGGGCTTGTCGTGCCATTGGGCAATATCCACGGTTGGTCCGACGGCACGCAAATCATGGGGGCTCGGACGCGTCGGCACGACAACCATATCGGCGTAGGAAACAACGTCAGAGATCGCGCGGGTCACCGCCGGCGGCGTATCGACAATCGCGAGCTTCATGCCCGCCTGGGCCGCCTCGCGCAGGGCGGGGCCGACACCACCATATTCAGATTGAAACAGGGTGGGGCCCTCCAGAGAGCGGACTTCCATCCATTTCTGCAAACTGCCTTGGGGGTCGGTATCAATGAGCCCCACCGGCCCTGCCCCCGCTAAATGAGCGGCGATTGCCACATGACCTGCGAGGGTCGTCTTCCCGACACCTCCCTTTTGGGCCGCAAAGACCAGAACAAACATTTCCGTCGACATTACACCACTCCTTCGAGCGAAACCTGCCAGTGACCAGTGACCGGCGAAGCTCACCCTAAGGAGCCACGAGTTAACAGAAAATCAAACGGACAATTCGTCTCAAACCCAGCTAAAACATTGACAAAACTGTATTTTTTCGCATTTTGAAGGGCAGGTGGCGGCGCGTTGATTGGGGCCCAAAGAAACATGTTTTTACGCGATATCTGGTATTTTGCAGTTCCGGGCGAAAGCCTGGCGCCCGGCGCGATGGTGCATAAAGTTCTCCTAGGCGACCCGATTGTTATCGGCCGGGAAGCTGACGGCACGCCGTTTGCGCTGCGCGATATCTGCCCACACCGTGGCGTACCGCTTTCATCGGGCGCGCTCTTCTCTCCTGAAACGAGCGGTTGTGGCACCAGCGCCATTGAGTGCCCGTATCATGGATGGAAGTTCCGGCCTGACGGGCATTGTGCGGAAATTCCCTCACTCGTGCCCGACCAGGATATGGATATTGAGCGCATAAAGGTGCGTGCTTATCCGGTGCGCGAGGTCCAGGGTAACATCTGGGTCTACATTGCCGACGATGCTCATCCAGATGCCGCCCCAACGATTGACCCGCCGCAGGTGCCAGACTTTGACGACAAAGTGCCCAATATTCGCGAGTCCATGATTTTCGACTGCCATATCGATCATGCAGTGATTGGACTAATGGACCCGGCACACGGACCGTTTGTGCACCAGGCTTGGTGGTGGCGGTCGTCAAAGTCGATCCATGAGAAAGCGAAAGACTTTGCGCCCAACCCACGTGGGTTCACCATGGTCGCGCATACGCCCTCGTCAAATTCTGCCGGCTACAAAGTGCTGGGCGGTACTCCTGTGACAGAAATTTCGTTTCAGCTGCCGGGTATCCGTATTGAGCACATCAAGATCGGCAAGAATACGGTGTGCGGCCTGACAACGGTCACGCCGCTGGATGAAAACCGTACGGAGATCACGCAGACATTCTATTGGACGATGCCGTTTCTCTCATTTGCAAAACCCATTGCGCGGCAATTCATGCGCGCCTTCCTCGGCCAGGACCGGGACATGGTCAACCTGCAACAGCAGGGTCTCAAATTCGAGCCGCGCCTCATGCTGATCAATGATTCAGATGTCCAGGCAAAGTGGTACCACCGCCTTAAAACCGAATGGGCAAAGTCAGTTGAAGACGGCAGCGAGTTTGTAAACCCGATCGAATCCATCACACTGCGCTGGCGTAGCTAGCAATTATTGCCAAAACCGGGTAGAGCCAGGAATTGGAGCTGGGCATGAGAGATCTGATACTAGAGAACCTCAAAACCCGTTTCGCAGCATATGATGACTTAGCGCTCGAGCTCGACGATGCAGCGTTGGACGCACGTATCGATGTTCCCAAATATAAATCCCTGAAAGAGCATTTGTGGTGTGTGGTTGGCGCTCGCGAAAGCTACGCCAAGGCCCTTAAGGCCTGAGCCTGGAAGGGTTTTGCCTGTTCAATGACGGCCCTTTCCACCGATGATTTCAAGACTGCTCTTAAGTCATCCGCCGTTGGCGTGGTGAACGCAGCAAATGCCGTCCAGGATTGGACTGAGGAGCACGACCGTCTTCTCGCAACACTCTCCGAGCACGAGGTCATGCATGAGGGACAGATCATCCGGCACGTGTATGCGGTAAATGGAGGACTCCCTCCCTCCTGGAAATGGGCGTAACAAGCCGCCACCCATTTCCACGGTTCGCAAAAAACCCCGCCGGTTTCCCGGCGGGGCTTCTTTTTGTCGAGAGTGATCGCTTTAGAAACGGTAACCGAAGCCTGCCCCGAAGATCCAAGGATCAAGATCCACATCGGCAGTGATCGCACCACCATTGATGCTGACGTCTGTGTTCAGCCAAAGTTTCTTCACATCAATATTGAAGACCCACTGATCGCCGAGGTCATAGTCCATGCCAGCCTGCAGCGCATATCCAAAGCCATCTTCATAGTCGATAGAGGCCACTGCACCACTGTCTTCACCGTAGAAGATCGTGTAGTTGATCCCTGCACCAACATAGGGGCGGAACTGATCTTTTGGGGTGAAGTGGTATTGCAGCAGGAGTGTTGGCGGCAGGATCCAAACATCGCCCAGATCAACACCTGCCGTAGCAGACATATCATGGTTTGATGTCGCCAAGATGAGCTCAGCCGCAATATTATCTGTGAAGAAATAGGTGATATCGAGTTCCGGTGTCAGGGCGCCGTCGGCCTCTACAGACCCCGCCAGGCCGGTAACCGATGCACTCTCATCCGGTGACACGTAAATGCCACGCACACGGATCAACCAAGGGCTGTCACCGCCCTCTGCCCGCGCTTCAACGGCACTTCCAAAAAACCCTATAGCGCCCGTTGTGAGTCCCAATGCAAGGGCTAGTGCACTTGTAACCACCCCTAACTTTTTCATCGTCTTCTCCTCGTAATGCACACGCTTGCGGTGCGGTCAGTGAGGAGGGGCACGTCCCATGGGCCCCTTCTCTTCGATCTGACAATCTGTCGGATTGAGAGACGGGGCCTTGATCCGGATCAATTTTCTGTGTTGTGCGACAAAATGCGCAGGGTTTTTCGCATCCAGTTTGCAGCTTGCGAGGTATCAGTTCGTCAAATTGCCTGAGCAGTTGCTTCCTGCCGCCATCGGACTTTGAGAAAAGCCGCCAGGCCATCAATTGCCTGTTCGCCTTCCGGCAACATAGGGAAGAAGGCATGCCAGACATGGATCATGCGATCCCAGACTTCCAGCTTACAATCCACGCCTGCGGCCCTCGCCTTCTTCTCAAACTCCCGACTGTCGTCCAGCAACACTTCTGCATCACCCACCTGCAAAAAGAGTGGCGGGAGGCCTTTGAGGTCAGCCAGCAACGGAGAAGCAAGCGGGTCCTCGGCCGATGCACCGCCGAGATATTCCTGTCCTGTCTGGACGATGCCCGCAGGCTCGATCATTGGATCGGCGTCCGCACGGGTCTTGTAGGTTTCCGAGCGTCCAGTGAGGTCCGTCCATGGGCTGAGGCCAATTGCAGCGGCGGGCATCGGCAGGCCCATGTCCCGTGCTTTGAGCAAGGTGGCAAAGGTCAGCCCACCACCCGCAGAATCTCCTCCGACAGCAAGCTTGGCTGGAGAAACACCTTCGTCCAGCAATGCCTTGTAGGCGGCAATACCATCATCAATGGCTGCGGGAAATGGATTTTCGGGTGCCAGGCGATAGTCAAAGCTGATCACACGGGCGTCGGCGGCAGTCGCAAACCGTGCGGTGAGGTTTGCATGGGAGTTTGGAGAGCCCATGACATATCCGCCGCCATGGAAATAAAGCAATGTGTGCTCAGGCTCTTTGCCGTCTGGCTTAAAGACCTGTGCGGGACGACCGGCGAGTTCTGTATGTTCCCGACTCACGCCTTGCGGCTCGCCAAAGGCCGCCGACATTGCATCCATGGACGCCCGACGATCGTCCAAAGATAGGCCTTCACGGCCCATATCAGCCTGTTTCAATAACTCTATGACCTGATCGATTGGCTCTGCAGACATGGTTTTCCTCCCCATTTGCCTTGGTCCGCCTGGGCGGGACGCCGGTGTCTCCTGTTTTGGTTGAGGTCATGATGACCGAAAGAAAGCTCAGCGAAAAGAACATCCGGTAAGAATTCGCCGTGCGCGAGCGAATCGGCGTATTTTGTCTGACAGGTGGCGAGGATTGCCAAGCGCAGGCGCGCAGGGCGAACTCAGGGATATTGACGATGGAAAATGTGGCCTATTTTGGCGGCGCGGAGAATGCCCATGGCATTGCCTATAGCCGCAGTGCCTTCCATCAAATGTCACGCCTTACGAAACACCACCGGTCACAGCTGAAGGACGCTCTCATGTCCATGCGCAGCGACGACAGCAATGACGAAGTACTTACCGGATCGCGGCGTACCCGGCGCCTTGATGACGGTTTGCGGTTCGTTTTTGAACGCAATGGAAGCGCACTGACTGTGTTGGCCATCACAGATGCCGGCTTTCCGCCCCAAGCAAAGGACACTCCCCCATGAGTTCTTCATTAAAGCAGGACAGCCGGTCTTCTGAGCCGCAGCTGGTTTATGGGCCAAGCGGAGAAGCACTCTATGCTCTCGTCCCGGTTACTGAATATGAACGACTCAAACGCGCAGCTGAAGATATTGTCGATATCAAAGCGGCCAATGAAGCCCTTCTGGGTGACCGAGCGGACCTTATTCCGGCAGAGGTGGTCCACCGGATCGCCGACGGAGAGAATCCAGTTCGGGTGTGGCGCGAACATCGCGGTCTCAAAGGCGTCGAGCTTGCAAGAGCAGCCGGGATCAGTCCGGCCTATCTCTCGGAAATCGAGACCGGCAAGAAAGATGGAACGTTCCGAACCATGACGGCGATTGGTCACTGTCTCGGGCTGCCGCTTGATGACCTTGCTCCCATCGCCGATGATGACGAACGGGTCAGCCGCGAACAGGCAGCGCGTATCAACGATATCCGCGCACAGATCCGGTTTATTGAAGGTCTGATTGTGGGCCCTGGCGATTTCAGCACTGGTGCGGTGCGACAGGCGGCTGCCACACTCGCAATAGATGCGGAACAGATGCTCACTGAGAACGGGGAGCAGTCTGACTGGCTCCCTCAGGTGCTGGAAGGGGTGGAAGAGATTCTCGACCTCATCGACCGCGCTGAAGGCGACATTATCGAGACCGCCCGTTCGACCCGTGCTGATCTGGAGAAAGTTGTCACCCTGAGTGCCTTTCGGGCCCCGATAAACCAGTCTGGTGGCACCACTTAGAGAACGAGCCTCTTAGAGAGAGCCTCTTAGAGAGAGCCTCTTAGAGAGAGCCTCTTAAGCGAACGTCTCAGAAGCAACAATGCGGTCCCAGAAGTGCAGAATAGAATCGGCTCTGTCCATCGTCACGCTGTCAAACAGCGCAATCGTTCGTTCCATCTCATTTTCGCTGAGGGCGCCGCCTGGACGCGCGGCGCTCAACGCTAGCGCAACCTGCTGAAATCCATCACGGGATAGACCCATTGCTTTTCCCGCTACGGCCAGTGGTTCTCCGCCAGGGTCTCCGAGGATCCAAGCCGCAGTAGTCGATGAAATCCCTGCTGAGGTCGCCAGCGCCCCTTGCGCGGACTCTTCTGCAACCCCAGACATGAGGCGAAGCTGCGCGCCTTCCGATATGCGTTCTGCTCGGCGCAGCAACCGATAGGTCTCGTGCAATGCCGGATCGCTTGATTGCAAGAGGTCGGCAATATCAACTGCGTCTGCGAGGGCCTCAGAAACACCCCGCCTGTCAACCGGGAAGCGCTTTAGGATCAGGGCGCGCTCCTCGCCGTCGGCCCAGAAGAACATGAGATGGGCAAGCCAAGGCGTCAGTTCATAGCGCTGCAGGAGAGGCCGGATAAATTCCGGCTTTGCGGAAGAACGCCGCACCATTGCTTCGAGCGCACGCGTTGACAGCATTGCCCCTTTGTTTGCGATAAGGCGGGATAGAACCTCAGGTTCGCCGCGGGTCACAAGTGCATCACAGACAACACGGGATAGCTCAAGCCGGCCAGCAATACAGAGTCTATGACCTTCTTCGGTCTCTTCTGCCACACGGACAAGGTCGCAGTTGGTCAGACAAAGCCCTTCCGCCAAAATCGGTTCACAGACCTCAAATGGCTCAGCAAGCAATGCTGAAAGAAGAGCGCTCGGCGCCGTTTCAAGAGGGGAGACCCGCTCGGCTAGGCGCCGTTTAAACTCAGCACCAGTGAATGGCAGCAAATCAACCAGCGCCGTTTCCGCCAAAGCCAATTCATTTGGCGCCAACTGGCTGCCACCAGCGAGCAGGAAGTCGGCGAGGCGGCGGATCAACTGGTCGTGGCCCTGAGGTTCTGCCCCCATCAGGGAGGCAGCAGCAGCCCCAATGACATCACTTGTTTCCGGTGTCGCAGACACGATGCAAATCCCCAAATTGGCAGCTTAATTCAGCCCTCATGCAACCATTTGAGGCTTAAAATGGTGTGAATATGACCCTTCGCATTCGGTCCCATCTGCAGATTGGCGTCGATCCCCAAAGTCCGATAACCTCTCGCTTTCGCGGAGGAACCGCGGGCCGGTTGGCATTTCGGCGCCGACCATAGTGAAAGAGACTTGTTATGATCGTGCGTCGCGTAAAACCGCTATCTCTAATTGTTTTGTTGGGAGCTGCCTTGGGGTTGGCCGCTTGTGCTTTCGAGCGGGACCCGCAACTACTGCAGAATCCCCTCTATAAGGCCGGACATTCAGATGGCTGTCAGTCGTCTCACACTCAAGTGTCTGGCTTTGACGAAACGATCCACCGCAACAAAGCCCTTTATGAGAGTGAAGCTGCTTACCGTACCGGTTGGGGAGACGGGTACGGATCATGTGGTGGCAGTCGCTCGCGATTTGATGATCGGTCGATCCTTAATGAGGGCAATGAAACGACCGGTATCGACTACTAAGGCTTGAGACCAGAGTGATAGAAAATGCCCGTGCCAAACGGCCGAGCTTTCACAATGCGGGTCTCTTTTTGGGGGGAATAAAATGCGAACTATAATCAGCGGCCTGGCTCTGCTGGCGATCGCCATAGGGGGCGTGTTCTACGGAACCTATAGCACCCTTGATCCGTGTCGCGCGCTCGCTCAAGAGATGGCTGAAGACACCTTGGGGAGCATTGCTGAAAGACCGATGCGATTGGTCACGAGCCAAATGACATCTCGCGAATGCGCTGAAGGCCTGTGGGAGCGATGGACAGATTTCGACGAGTAAGCCCAGGTCATCCCGGCCGGTTCGTTCGATTGTGGCTGGTCGCCGCAATAGCCATTGCTGTCACAGCTCCCTTTGATCTTGCCGATGCACGAACACGGGTTGAAACAGGGCGCGACCTACAAAACTTCTGCCAGCAGGCCATTGATCAGGAACTCGAACGCCCGGGCGAACGCATCACCGGGAAAGCACGCTATTGTCGTCAATATGTCAGCGGGTTCTTCGCCAGTCTGCATGCGATGCAGGTGAATGAGGGAACACGGAAAGTGCACCCAAACGATGAGGCCGACCGCTTTCAATGTGCGCTCGTGCCGCGGGCTGCAACCTATGAACAGCTGGAGCGGCAGATTGTCCGCTTTGGTGAGTGGCACCCGGAATTGTTGGATGAGCCAGCGATCCGGCTCATCCAGAGAGCGTTTGATTCAATCGACCCGTGCTAGCGGGACCGGTATCGTTCGTCTCCTGCTACGCGACTTCCAGATCATCCGGCAGTTTGCCCACATAGCGCGCTGATGGCCGGATCAGGCGGCCTATCGCCTCCTGCTCCATAATATGCGCCGTCCAGCCTGCTACTCGCCCAACCGCAAAGGTTGGTGTGAAGGCATCGCGTGGGATGGCCAACGCTTCAAGCAACAGCGCTGTATAAAACTCAACATTCGTGTCGAGGGGCCGGTGGGGTTTCAGTTCTTTGAGGACTGCCTTCGCCGTTGCCTCAACCTGCCTTGCAAAGGCTGTGCGCTCTTCGACACCTTTGAGGCTTTTAATCGCAACACCAAGCACATCTGCACGCGGATCACGTACCCGGTAGACCCGATGCCCAAATCCCATCAGCCTGTCCCCTGCCATCACCGCTTCCCGCAGCCAGGGCTCAATGTTCTGGGTGTCGCCGATATCATCCAGCATGTCCAAGACGGGACCGGGGGCGCCACCGTGGAGCGGACCTTTCAGAGCACAGAGAGCTGCCAGGACCGACGACACCTGTTCAGCGGCTGTTGAGGCAACAACACGCGCAGTAAAGGTGGAGGCGTTCATGCCATGATCGCTCACCGTCACAAGATATTTGTCCATCGCATCAACGGCATCCGCGGCTGGTTCCTCGCCATGCAACATGTGCAGGTAATCTTCGGCGTGGGGGCGCGCGGCGTCCGGCTTAACCGGTGCCTTGCCATCCGCTGCCCGTGCTAGCGCTGCCACAAAGACCGGCATTGAGGCCACCAACCGCACATGGGCCTCGGTTGCATGGACATCCGGCAACAGGCTCAACCCGATCCGCAGCGCTTCGGTAATTGTGAGGCCTTTGCCTGCTTCGAGAAGTGCCGGCACAAGATCGAACGCCTCAAAACGGGCCCGCCCCAAGGCCTTACGAGCTTCTTCCGCGCTGCAGGGTCTGCCTGCCGTTGACCAGAGTGCGGCTGTGACCCCCTCGAAACTCAATGTCTCGGCAAGATCCGGCAGATCGCGCCCGGCAATGATCAAGCGACCTGCTGCTCCGTCCACCCGGCTCAAGGCAGTCTCTGCCGCCACGATGCCTTCGAGGCCACCAGCTGAGCCATTTGACGCTTTGGTCTCTTCGTTCTTGCTCATGTGCTTCTCCTTCTTTCAGCTTGAGGGGGTTTTCAGCTCGAGAGCACGTCTTGCTCAGGGGCCTGCCGCCTCTTCTTTCTGCAGTGCAACATGAATAGACTTGCAGACATGGTCAATCTTGATTAAGCTAATCAACATATGAATAACTTGGTAAACACACCATCCGACGAAGAGGCTCTTTATCTAAACGCCAAGGAAGCCGCGGCTGAATTGGGGGTGAGCCTGCCGACCCTCTATGCCTATGTAAGCCGGGATCTTATTCGCTCAGAACCCGTGCCAAACTCTCGCGCCCGCCGCTACCGGGCTGAAGATGTGCGGGGTCTCAAAGACCGGCGCACCTCCAAGCTGGATGAAGCGCGGGTGCCACCAGGAGATGCGGGCTACACGCTCAATTCAGGCCAACCGCTCCTTGATTCCGCGATCACCCTTATTGCGGACGGACGTCTCTATTATCGCGGATCAGATGTTACAGAGCTTGCAGCGCACAGTTCCCTGGAGAGCATCGCCACTCTGCTCTGGGATTGCGCAGGTGATCCCTTTCAGGACGATGTCCTACCGCCCGAGCTCCCGGACATTCCAGGCAACCTGCCTCCGGTTGACCGCGCCCTCACGGCGCTTCCCATCGCAGGGACGCTCGACACAACTCTTTTCAATACAACGCCAGAAGGGCTGGCTGCGACCGGCGTCAAAATCATCCGCCTTGTTGCAGCAACCATCGCTGACCAGGCGCCCTCTGCTGACTCTGTTCACCTGCAGCTGCAACGGGCGTGGGGCACTGACGCGACAACGGCGGACGCTATTCGCGCCGCGCTTGTCCTTTGTGCGGATCATGAACTGAATGCGTCGGCCTTTACCGCGCGCACGACAGCAGCCGCAGGCACCACACTCTATGGAGCCGTGATGGCAGGTATGGCCGCCCTTCAAGGCTCCAAACATGGTGGCATTTCGAGGCGCACTGAAAACCTGTTGCATGACTTGGCTGAAAGCGACAACCCGGCCGAAAGTGTTCGCCAACGTTTACGAGATCAAGAACCTATGCCGGGCTTTTCCCACTGGCTCTATCCAAATGGGGACCCGCGGGCAAAAGTTCTGATGCGCCTCATGGCGGAGCACCGTGGGGACACTAAGACGTTTGCGCAAATGAGCCAGGTCATTGAAACCATGAAGAGTTCTGCTGGCATCAAACCCAATATTGATCTGGCCCTGGCGGCACTTTGCGTGACCTACGACCTTCCCCGGGGCTCGGCGCTTTCTCTCTTTGCGCTTGGTCGCACTGCTGGCCTAATCGCCCACGCTATTGAACAACAAATGCGCCCGGGTCTTATTCGCCCCCGCGCCCGCTATACGGGACCGACACCCCGGTGACACACTATTCCTATTTCCGGTAGGCTTTTCCTATGACCAAACCAACCGCCCTTATTGCAGGTGCCACCGGCCTTATCGGTAGCCATCTGCTTGACCTGCTCCTCTCTTCTCCTTCTCATGAAAAGGTAATTGCACTTACGCGGCGCCCGCTTGATCGCACACACGACAAGCTGAGCAATCTTGTGGCTGATTTTGATCAGTTGGAAATCGCCGTCAGCCAGTCGGGTATTCGTGCTGACGAAGCCTATTGTGCGTTGGGCACCACCATTAAGAAGGCGGGCAGCAAAGAAGCATTCCGCAAAGTGGATTATGACTATGAAACGGCGTTTGCCCGCGCAGCGCTTGCGGCAGGCGCAACAAAGTTCGCACTCGTATCAGCCGTTGGCGCAGACCCTAAGTCGCCCATCTTTTATTCCAGAGTAAAAGGCGAAACCGAGACGGCGATACGTGACCTTGGTTTCGCCTCAACCCACATCTTCCAGCCGGGCGTTTTGCTGGGCGAGCGCACCGAATCTCGTCCTGCTGAGCAGTTGGCGGCCGCCCTCACCCCCATGCTCAATCTCGGATTACAGGGTCCTTTTAGGAAATACCGGGGCATCGACGCAAAGACCGTCGCTGAGGCAATGATGACTGCGCTCCACTCAGACAGACCCAGCGCCGTTCACCGCTATGATGCGATGGTCAAAGCCACCCGTTAAACGATTGCTTTTGGTGTTCTCATCGGGCGGAACCCTGCGGTCCTCATTCAGAGGGCTTACCTCTTTGGTGAGGGTTTCAGCGAATCGGTTGCAATTCAAAAGTTTCACATCCCTGTCACATGGTTTATTGAGGAATGACCTGGTCGCGCCAAGATCAGCGACGAGGGGGACCAAATGGCAGCAAACGACGAGCAAACCAGTTCCAGCGGGTTACTCAGGTGGTACATGGTGGGACAAGCCACCTGGTTTTCCAGCATCGGCTTGCAATTTGTCTTGTTTCCCATCCTGGTCACCAACGTTCTAAACGAAACAGGCACCCGGCTCGGCATTGCTCAAGTGGCTCTTTCCATGCCTGCCCTGCTGTTCATGCTCCTTGGAGGCGCGACAGCTGACCGGGGAGACCCAAGAACGATATTGTTTCGCATCCACCTTTTTGCCGCGCTCCCGCCGCTTGCCCTGGCGTCGGCTCTCAACCTTGATTTTTTGAGTTTTGAGCTTTTGGTTGCGTATGGATTGTGCATGGGCACAGCGACTGCATTTGCGATGCCGGCACGCGATGCAACACTCACGCGTGTTGCCGGATCAAACGTGCAGAAAGCAGTGACGCTCGCGCTCGCCGTTCAACAAACGACACAACTTGCTGGCATGAGCCTTGCGATATTCGCCAGCAAAGTCGGCTTCGCCCTTCTCTTCACCATCCAATCACTTGTCATTCTTGGCGGGGGTCTCGCCGCGCGTCAGCTGCCGAAGAAAGCAGGCGATGACGTCGTCCACCCTTCCCGTCTGCAAGCGATGAAAGATGGCCTCACTTATGTGATGAAATCAGATGTATTGGCACCCGTGATCGCGGCCATGTTTGCCGTCGGCGTTTTTTACGTGGGGGCGATCCTGGTTCTTTTCCCCCTGATTGTTCGGGACTTCTACCCAGGGGATGACGCCCTCGAACTTGGTGTTGCGAACATATTCTTTTGGGGCGCGACAATCATCTCGACGCTGTTTCTTCTCCGCTTCGGACACGTCGCGCGCCGTGGGCGAGGTGTCATGATTGCCCTCTTCCTGGGCGTCCTCGTTGTCTTTGGATATACATTCGAGCCTCCCTATTGGGCCTTCTGCCTTCTGGCCTTTGCGTGGGGACTAGGCGCTGGTTGCGTCATGGTGTTGGGTCGAACAATCGTTCAGGCGGAAGCAGAAGAGGCGTTTCGCGGACGAGCATTATCAATCTTCCAGCTAGGATTCGCTGGAGGGGCCCCCTTGGGCTCACTCATAATGGGTGTGCTTGCTGATCTTATTGGCCCCCACCAAACAATGTGGTTTTCCGTCATCGGGATGACACTGGTTTTGGCATGCCTTATGCTAAAATCTCGGCTGTGGACAGTCCATACCCACGACGCCACCTGAATAAGATCCGGAAAGGACAGGATGCAATGCGCCCGATGAACCTCTATTTCGGCGGCCTTGTCACCTGGTTTGGCGCCATTGGCATCCAAACGGTGCTGTTTCCGTTCCTGGTCACTGGACAGTTGGCTTTGGGGCCGGCTGAACTCGGCTTTGCCATGATGGCCCTCTTTCTTCCGACCATGTTGCTGATCATGGTCGGTGGCGCGACGGCAGATCATGTGGATGGGCGCAGGATATTGATCCTGGTGCATTTCCTCTCAGGTCTCCCAGCACTTGGTATTTTGATAGCGCATCTCATGGGTGCGCTCACCTATGAAGTCCTGATCATTTATGCGCTCGCCATGGGCGTCGCAGGTGCCTTTATCATTCCAGCGCGTGACTCTCTGCTCACCCATATCGCTGACGGGAAAATCCAAAAAGCCGTGATGATCGCAACCATCTGTCAGTTTGGCGCACAGATGCTTGGCTTCGGGCTTGCTGCCCTTGAGCCTTTTATTGGTATTGCGGTTATTTTCCTGTCTCAAATCGCTCTCTTGTGGACCGGGGCTTTGCTCGCCCTTCGCCTGCCGACCCATGAACCTGAAGGTGCCACGGCGCCGTCTCTTGCTGCGATCATTGACGGGTTTCGAGAAGTTGCCCGTGACCCACGCCTTCTAACCCCGACAGCGATGGTGTTTGGTATTGGGGTTATGTTTTTTGGAACAGCCCAGGTCGTCCTGCCATTCATTGTACGGGATATTTTCGAGGCTGGTGAAAACCTTGCGCGTGATATCGCAATCGTGAACATCTTCATGATGTGCGGCATTGTTTTCACGGCGATGCTCATTGGCCGCATTGGCGGGATTGAACGGCAGGGACGCGCTCTTGTTCTGGCTTTGGGTTTCGGTGCTTTTGTGATGGCGTCATTTGGTTTCGTCCCCACTTTCTGGGCCCTGTCGCTCGCAACCTTTGCGTGGGGTTGCGGGGGTGGTGTCGCCATGACCATGAACCGCACCATCATTCAGGAATCAGCGCCTGCCAGTCATCGCGGCCGCATTCTTGCTGTCTTCCAGATGGGCGTGCTTGGTGGCGGGCCCATCGGCGCTCTCATTTCGGGGTTCCTGATCGAATTGTGGGGGCCGCAAAATGCTGTGCTGCTGCCGGCGGCGGGCATGATTGTCATGCTGTTGCTGGCATGCCTGTTCAGCCCCATCTGGAGTTTGCGCTCGCCCGTCGTTTCCGCAGCGGCAGACTGACTGTTCATCCGTAAGATGTCGCTGAGCCTTGCGCTGAACGTCCATTCAGCATAGGCCTTGAAGAGTGTTCGTGCCTAAGGAATCCCCCGTGTCGACAGAAACCAACGATCAATCTGAGCAGCACGGGCGATCCGACCTGCATTGGTATATGGGCGGCGTCTCCGCCTATTTCTTTTCCGGCGGCGTGCAGACGGTTCTCTTTCCCTGGCTGCTTGTCTTTGTCCTGAACGAAAGCGCAGCACTCACCGGCGTGGCACAAATGTTCGCCATGCTGCCCATGCTCATACTGGGTCTGTTTGGCGGTGCGACCGCAGACAGAAAAGAACTTCGTCGGTACTTGATGCGACTACAGCTGGCAGCCGGCCTCGCCCCCATCGCCCTGGCTGTCCTCTATTTTGGCGGCTACTTAAGCTACGAAGTCCTGATTGGCTACGCGATTGTTCTCGCAGCGCTTGGCGCCTTCACTATGCCGGCCCGCGATTCCCTGCTGAACAGAGTTGCCAATTCAAGTCTTGGGGGAAACATTCAGCAGGCCGTCTCCATGGCGACGGGTGCTCAGTTCATGTCACAGGTCCTAGGATTACTCGTTGGCGGGCTTGCAACGGTTGTGGGCGCTGTTCCATTGATGGCGGCGCAATCGGCTTCGCTTATCGTCGCAGCGGTAACAACCATGCGCCTGCCCAAAGCCCCGCCAACAGTCACCCATGCCCCTCACGAGGACAAACCGTCACAGCTCAGTCAGATCCGTGAAGGTATTGATATTGTCTGGCAGAACGAAGATCTGCGATCCGTCATCCTGATGATGTTTTTCGCCGGTATTCTCTATATCGGCGTCTTTATGGTGCTCTTCCCGATCCTCATCCGCGACATTTATGGTGGCGATTCTTTCGAGATCGCCTTCATCAATATCTGCTTCTTCGGCGGGATCGGTGTGTCATCGATGGTGCAGACGCGGTTGCGGCCTATCAAACGACAAGGCCGCGCTATCATGCTTGCCATGTGCTCCGGCTCGATCATGATGGTGTTTGTGCATTTTCATCCGCCGCTTTGGGCCGTGTTTACCCTGGCGCTTTGCTGGGGCCTGTCATCGGGCGTGTCCATGAGCCAATCCCGGGCGATTGTGCAAATTGCCGCCGTGGACAGTCATCGGGCGCGTGTTCTGTCGGTGTTTCAGCTGGGCATGATGGGGGGCGGACCGATTGGCGCGTTCGGCGCAGGTTTCGTCATTGAGGCCCTGGGGCCACTCAATGCGGTTCTCGTTCCGTCAACCTGCATGGTTGTGCTTTGGCTTCTGATCTTCTTTTTCACCAACATGTGGAAGATCGAAGCAGGAACGGGCCAGGTCTCTGAGAAGACCTGACCCGCTGTGCTCTTTTTCTAACGCGTATTTTCATCCGAAAACGCCAAATCAGAATTGGGCAACTTTTCGGGAATAGGCTCTATTCGTATTCGCGTTCGTCCCACCAAGGGAAGAAGACGGGCATGTCTTCTGACACTTTGCAGGGATATGTCGCCGGACGTTTTTCCAGGAAGGACATAACACCCTCCTTCGCGTCTGCTGATGCACCGCGCGAGAAGATAGAGCGGCTGTCCATCTTATGGGCTTCCATTGGATGGTCTGCACCGGCCATGCGCCATATCAGCTGACGCGACAACGCAATCGACACTGGCGCTGTGTTGTCGGCAATCTCGCGAGCGATTTCACGTGCCTTTGGCAGGAGCTCATCTTCCGGGAGAACCTCGCGCACGAGGCCGCCGCGAAGTGCCTCCTGTGCATCGAAGACCTTACCTGAATAGATCCACTCCAGCGCCTGGCTCACGCCGACAACGCGGGGCAGGAACCAGCTGGAACAGGCTTCTGGAACAATCCCGCGACGGGCAAAGACGAAACCAAAGCGCGCTTTTTCAGATGCCAGGCGAATGTCCATGGGCAGCTGCATGGTGACACCGATGCCGACAGCCGCGCCATTGATGGCCCCAATCACAGGCTTCAGGCTTTCATAAATGCGCAGCGTCAAACGCCCACCGCCGTCACGCACAGATGGGTGACTCCAATCAATCTCGCCATCCGCGGTTGCGGCAGAGCCGCCTTTGTCAGGCCGGTCGTCGCGTTTTTCATAATCGAACGTTTTGGCACCGGCAGAAAGGTCGGCGCCTGCACAGAAGGCTTTGCCTTCGCCGGTAATAATGATTGCGCGGACATCATCATCCGCATCTGCGCGGTCAAAGGCGTCAATCATGTCGAGCATCATCTGCCCGGTGAACGCGTTCATCTTCTCCGGACGGTGCAGTGTGATGGTCAGGATATTGTCCTCAACCTCATATTTGATTGTTTCGTAGCTCATGTTTTTCTCCCTGTTCAAACGCATAAGTGTCGAGGGATATGTTTCCCCTGCGTCACCCTTGGAGACAGGTAAATCGCAGATCCCCCGCGAATTCAGCGGTGCATAAATGTCTGCACCTGATATAACAGCCTTCGTGAAAAGGCTGCAGTAGAAAAGCCTGTGCAAGGGTCTCGCAAGATCAAACAGACCGACCACCAAAGACACGCCGGGAGACGTACCTGATGTTTCATCCATGCCACCACGCCGCCAAAAACCCCGATAAGCCTGCCTATATTATGTCGGCGACCGGGGAAGTTGTGACCTATGGCGAACTGGAAGACCGCACCAACCAAGCCGCTCAACTGTTCCGCGCAGAAGGCCTGAAACCTGGCGATGCGATCGCCATTTTCATGGAGAACAATGCGCGTTTTCTAGAACTCTGCTGGGCAGCGCAGCGGGCCGGTCTTTACTTCACAGCTATCTCCTCGCGCCTGACCGCACCAGAGGTCGACTACATTGTCGGCGATTGTGGTGCGAAGCTCTTTTTCACCTCAAGTGCAATCGGCGCTGTCGCCAACGAGCTTGTCGGCCAAGGTCTCATGAAAGGCGTGCAAAAGCGCTTCATGATCAATGGCAAAGATGACGGCTATGACAGCTATGAAGAAGCCCGTAACCGGATGCCTACAGACCGCATTGCGGACGAAACAGCCGGCACGGACATGCTCTACTCCTCTGGCACAACAGGACGGCCAAAGGGTATTCGCAGGAAGCTCTCAGGGGGACCGATTGATGAGGGCGAAGGCCTGCTCAATCTGGTGACATTGCTCTATGGCATGACCGAAGAGACGATGTATCTCTCGCCTGCACCGCTCTATCACGCCGCGCCGCTCCGCTACAACATGTCGGTGCAGCGCATTGGCGGTACCTGCATCGTGATGGATCATTTTGATCCAGAAGAGTCCCTTAAACTCATTGAAAAGCACAAGATCACCCACTCTCAATGGGTCCCCACCATGTTTGTGCGCATGCTGAAAATGCCGCAGGAAGAGCTTCGGCAATATGATCTTTCAACACACAAGGTTGCCATTCATGCTGCGGCTCCCTGCCCGGTCCCTGTGAAACAACAGATGATCGAATGGTGGGGCCCTGTCATCTATGAATATTATGCAGGCTCTGAGGGCAACGGGTTCTGCCAGCTCAATTCGGACGAATGGATGGCGCATAAAGGTTCCGTCGGCAAACCGCTGCTTGGGTCTGTTCACATTTGCGACGAAGATGGCAACGAACTGCCTGTTGGTGAAGCAGGCACAATTTATTTCGCACCAGCAGAGGATGCCGACCCCGACGACATGTTCGAGTACCACAACGATCCGGACAAAACGAAGGACTCCCGCCACCCGTCCAAACGCGGCTGGTCCACATTGGGGGATGTGGGCCGCGTCGATGAAGACGGCTATCTCTATCTCACGGACCGCAAAGCCTTCATGATCATTTCCGGCGGGGTGAATATCTATCCGCAGGAAGCAGAGAACATTCTCATCACCCATCCGAAAGTGGCAGACGTTGCTGTCATCGGCGTGCCGAATGAAGACTTTGGTGAAGAAGTAAAAGCCGTCGTGCAGCCGGTGGACTGGAACGAAGCGGGACCGGACCTCGAAGCAGAACTGATGGATTTCTGCAAAGAGCAGTTGGCACAGATTAAGTGCCCGCGCTCCGTCGACTTTGACGAAGAACTTCCCCGGCATCCGACCGGAAAGCTCTATAAGCGTCTCGTGCGGGATCGCTATTGGGGCAATCATGACTCGAAAATCGTCTGATCAACAGACACGCAAACCATCCGGTCGCCCGGGTTCTCTTCCGGGCGACGGGACCATTCGCCGTGAAGATATTACACCGGCCTTTATCGATCGGTTAGAGCGCCAGGTCGCAAGTCTGCCGAACTATTCGCTCATCTCCCACGAAGAACGTGAAGCCTCGCGACAGGCATTTCTGTCCGGCCGTCGCAAGAATCAGAGCCTCTGGGTGTTTGGCTATGGCTCGCTTATGTGGAACCCGGCCATTCATGTCGCGCAAACCGCGCGGTCCACGCTTTTTGGATATCACCGCGCCTTCTGCCTGCATCTGGTCATTGGCCGCGGCAGCCCCAAAAAGCCTGGCCTTATGTTGGGGCTTGATACGGGCGGTTCTTGTGTCGGCCTTGCTCATCGCATCGCGCCGGAACATGTGGAAAGCGAAACAGAGATCCTCTGGCTGCGCGAGATGGTGGGCACAGGATACGTCCCCAAGACGGTTCAGTTGCAGATGGGAGCGAAACGGGTTCAGGGGCTTACTTTCGTCGCCAACCGAGAAAGCAAGCGATATGCCGGGCGCATTCCGTTCAAAAAGGCGGTGCGTCGCATGGCAAGCGCAGAGGGCGATATTGGAACGAACAGAGACTATCTCTACCGTACAATCGCCCATCTCAATGAATTTGGGCTAGCAGAAGGCCCCCTCCACGAGCTCGAACGCGCCGTGAGAGAACGGGCCGGAGACCTTTAAATTGGCCAAAAATCAGGCTAGAATTGGCCGCGAACGGGGTACGTTCGAAACCAAAGGTCAACCCATGTCTTTTCTTCGTCCAGCTCTTCTTAGCACCACCGTAATCCTAGTCGCTGCCTTCGCGATGCCTTCTCAAGCCGTTGAAACCCATTCGTCTGGCAAGACGTGCAGCAGCAATCAGGGTGTGGGTGGCAAATTCGACCGAGAGTTTTTCGTCTACTTCGATACCGGCTCCACGGCGCTGGACAATGAAGACAAAGCGATCATCCGCGAAGTCTATGAGCGTGCAGAAGGACAGCATGCTGCGCAAATTTGTCTTTTCGGTAAAGCCAGCAAGACAGGCAATCCAGCCTCGAACGCTGCCTTGGCCAGAGGACGTTCAGAAGCTGTTGCCACTGAGCTCAGGCGTCTGGGCTGGGAACGTGGGCGCATAGCGATTGAGCCAGAGGGTGAGACCTGGGGCTGGCTTGAAGACCTTACCTGGGAGGCGGGTGAAGACCGACGCGTCCGCATTCGCCTTTCCCTCTAAAACAGGAACGCCATTAGATGCTCGCTGCCCGCCCTGTCAGAAAACGCCGCGCAAAGCCGGGAGAACGGCTTGCCAAAATGCGGTCGCAACAGACAGAACGGCTAGAGTTTTTGGGCTATGTGATCCCATTTCACCCGATGATTGGGCATAATCTAGGGCCAGGGCTGTTTGATTGGGATCGATTGGAGCGCCGCCAGATGAAAGAAGCTCATTCGGCGGCCTGGGCAGGTCCCAGCCAGGAAACCGCGCTGCGGCGGTTCAAAAAAGCACAGGAGCTTGGCGTTTCCTATCGCGATTATGTCTTGGAGATTCTCGAACGAGGCCGTTACCTTTAGCCCAACTTTCTCAGGGATTACTCCCCAATATCAAAAACACAACTGGAGGCATTTTTATGCGCATTTTTGACACCGTTGCTGACTACGCGGCGGAAAAAGGAAAAGAAATCGGCGTCAGCGACTGGGTCGAAATTGATCAGGAGCGGATCAATATGTTTGCCGAGGCAACTGGTGACCATCAGTGGATCCATATCGATCCAGAGCGGACCCAAAAAGAGTTGGGCATGCCCACAATCGCTCACGGTTATCTGACCCTTTCCCTGCTGCCAAAGCTCATGGGGGAAATCAGCGGCGTTAAAAGCGTGACCCGTGGCATCAATTACGGCTCCAACAGCGTCCGCTTTACGAACATGGTGCCTGTTGGCTCTCGCGTTCGAGGACGCCTGACGCTCAAAGACACCTCGCCAAAAAGCGGCGGCACGCAGATCATCAATGAAGTGTCGATTGAGATTGAAGGCCAGGAACGTCCAGCACTGATCGCTGAAACGATCACGCTTCTTTTCGAATAGGCGTTTCGGCCCTATCTTATGAAGCCTTCGGCGGGGTCCCCTGCCGGAGGCTTTTTCTTATTTGAAAGTCTGCTATGCCCCTCACGCTTCCGCCTACCGCTCCCATTGCTGATGAGCGCTCTATTACAGACACACGCCACGGCATCACCCGCTCTGACCGTTATGACTGGCTCAGGGACCCGGACTGGCAGACGCTGATGAAGGACCCAAGTGTCCTGCAGCCAGATATTCGGGCCTATCTGGAAGCGGAAAACACCTATGCGGATGCCGCCTTCGAGCCGCTTGAGGACCTTCGCACAACCCTTTTTGAAGAGATCAAAGGGCGGATCAAAGAAGACGATAGCTCCGTGCCCGCTCCCCATGGAGATTGGCTCTATTATTCCAAATATGAAACCGGATCGCAGCATCCGCTTTTCTGCCGGAAACCCCGCGCAAGTGATCAGCCTGAGACCATCATTCTCGACGGGAACAAGGAAGCCGAAGGACAAGCTTATTTTAAGATAGGCGGCGCGGCGCGCAGTCCCGATGATGCTCTGTTCGCCTGGAGCAGCGACGTTAAAGGCTCGGAATATTTCACCCTCAAGATCCGCGACATCAAGTCGGGGGCTGACCTCGCAGACATCATCCCCGACACAAGTGGCGGTGCAGCCTGGGCGCTCGACAATGCCACTTTCTTCTATGTGAGGGTTGATGAGAACCATCGGCCCAGCAAAGTGTTCCGCCACCGGTTGGGCGAAGACCCGGCAAAGGACGTTTGTGTCTATGAAGAAACGGACCCAGGATTTTTTGTAGGCGTGGGGACTGTGCAAAGCGGGCGCTATATCGTGATCAGCGCGCACGATCACCAGACCAGTGAAAGCCATCTGATCGATGCCGCTACGCCAGACGCTCAGCCCGTGCTGGTGGCCGCGCGCGACCCTGGGGTTGAATATGATCTGGAGCATGACGCGCCTCGGGACAGGTTTCTCATCATCACAAATGCGGACGATGCCGAAGACTTCAAACTGGTTGAAACACCAACGGGTTCGCTAGACCGCAGCAACTGGCGCGATGTCGTCCCACATCGTCCCGGCACGTTATTGCTCGATCATTGCGCTTACAAAGACTTTCACGTGCGTCTGGAGCGCCAGGACGGGTTGAACAAGATTATTGTGCGCGCACTTGGCGATGAAAGCGAACATGCAATCTCTTTTAAGGAAGAGGCTTTTGATCTGGGCTTTATGTCGGGGCTTGAGTATGACACGTCTCAAGTGCGCTTCGCCTATTCTTCCATGACCACGCCGGAACAGATTTTCGACTACGACATGAACACGCGGGACAGAACGCTCCTGAAAGAACAGGAAGTGCCCAGCGGTCATAATTCATCTGACTATGTGACGGAGCGCATTTTCGCAACGGCCAAGGACGGCACGAAGGTTCCCATCTCTCTTGTGTATCGGGTGGGCACCAAGCTCGACGGGACAGCGCCCTGCCTTCTCTATGGCTATGGGGCCTACGGCATCTCCATGCCCGCGTCTTTCTCTGTGAGCCGATTGAGTCTCGTCGACCGGGGCTTCATCTATGCCATTGCCCATATCCGCGGCGGCAAAGAACGCGGCTATGGCTGGTACAAGGACGGCAAGCTCGACAAGAAACAAAATACATTCACAGATTTCATCGCGGCGGGTGAACACCTCGCGGCGCAATGCTACACGTCCAGAGGCAACATCACGGCTCATGGCGGAAGCGCGGGCGGCATGCTGATGGGGGCAGTCGCAAATCTCGCTCCAGATCTTTTCAAAGGCATTGTTGCGGAAGTCGCGTTTGTTGATGTGCTCAACACAATGCTGGATGACACATTGCCGCTCACGCCCCCGGAATGGCTGGAATGGGGCAACCCCATTGAAGACAAATCCGCCTATGAGGTGATTGCGGACTACTCGCCCTATGACAATGTCACGACCCAAGCCTACCCAAACATTCTGGCGCTTGCAGGTCTAACAGACCCACGTGTGACTTATTGGGAACCGGCCAAATGGATTGCGAAACTGCGGGCGCATTCAACCAGCGGCCATGCCATCCTGTTCAAGACCAATATGGATGCCGGCCATGGGGGCGCTGCCGGGCGCTTCGAGCGGCTCAAAGAAACCGCTCTTGTCTATGCGTTCGCGTTGGCCATTCACGACCTCGCCTAGCGCCCCAAAGAAAAGTCCTCCCCTGCTGAGCAAGGGAGGACCCGATTTCTGCTGAGCGTTTGTTAGACGGTCAGACAGGCTTGTCGCCAATCACCGTCACCCGTTCCATGCGGCGCTCCGCCGGCCAATAGTCGGACACCGCATAGTGTTGCGCAGACCGATTATCCCAAAAGGCAATGGAGTTGTTTTCCCATTTGAAGCGGCATTGATATTCCGGGATGGCAGCACGGGAATAGAGGAATTGCAGCATCGCGTCCGACTCAGCGCGATCCCACCCTTCAATATACTGAGTGAAGGCGATGTTCACATAGATGGACTTGCGGCCACTTTCCGGGTGCGTGCGGATCACCGGGTGATGAGGGTTTGGATATTTCTTGTTGTAGACCTCGATCTCCTCGTCAGAGAGCCCCTTCTTTCGGAGCCCTGCGCGGAAGTTCGCGAAGTCGTGCACTGCAATGGCACCATCGAGTTTTTCTTTCAGCTCATCTGACAGATCGTCATAGGCCATTTCCATATTTGCAAAGAGTGTGTCTCCGCCTTTCTCGGGAACTTCGCGGGCACGCAGAATGGACCCAAGTGACGGCTCCAGACGCCAGGTCACATCTGAGTGCCACGTGTTTTCGCGGCCCTTATTGTCTTTGTTGTGGAAGATCTTCAGAACTTCCGGGTTCTCCGCGTTCTGTGGCCCGAAAGGGTGCACTTCCAGATCGCCGAACTTCCGGGCGAAATCCAGATGCTGGTCGGTCGTAATCTCCTGATCGCGGAAAAAGAGCACCTTGTAGTCGACAAGTGCCGCACGGAGCGCTGCTGCCACTTCGTCGCTGACAGGCTTCTTCAGATCGATGCCATAAACGGTGGCGCCGATGTTTGGGCTCAACGCGTCAAATGTCAGCCCTAAGGCGTCTGCGTCTTTAATCGCTGCTGGTGCATTCATTGCCGGTGTCCTCCCCAGGATCTAGCGAATTGGCACTTTCCAATTTCTAATCTCAGTCTGCCGTGCGTTGACGAGGGCCGCTCCAAAATGATTTACTAATTCCACATAGTGGAATTCAAAAGCTGAGCACACATGGCAGAAAGAAATATTGAATCACTGACGCGCGGCCTCGCTGTTGTTGAGGCGCTCAACCGGCGCGCCTACACGACCCTTGCTGATCTTTATGAGGATACCGGTCTGCCAAAATCCACCCTCGTTCGCCTGCTCGATACGCTCATCTCAGCGGGTTATGCCCGCCGGATATCCAGAAGTGCAGGCTATTGCCTGACGGACCGGGTTACGCTGCTCGCCGGAGGGTTTCAAAGCTCCGATCAGCTCGTGGAGGCGTCGCGCGCTCATCTCAGAGCTGTGACACGGGACCACAAATGGCCGCTTGCCATTGCCACTCTCGACGGGGATGCCATGCAGGCGCGCTACAGCACGCTTTCCCACTCTCCCTTCGCGCTTGATCGTATCTATATTGGGCGGCGCATTCCGCTCCTCATCTCCGCCATGGGTCGGGCCTACTTCGCCTTCTCATCCGACGAAACACGGGCGCTGTTGCTTGCGACATTACAGGGGACAGGTCGTGAAACAGATCGCGCGGCACTGGACGAAAAATACATCGAACGATTAATCGACACCGTTCGCAGCGACGGTTACGCAGTATCTGGTCCGGTTCAAGACGACAGAGCCTTCGGTCTCGCGGTACCGGTGTTAAAAGACGGGGAAGCACAAGCCGCCATCACGATGCGATTTATCCGCTCCGCGATCAGTCCAGCAGATGCCGCACAACAGTTCATCCCCATATTGCAGGACACTGCCAGGGACATCGCTGCAGAGATTTGACTCTCGAGTCTTTTTTTGTCGCGTTTTCGAACCATAAAAGTCTGCAACTTTTATTGCAAACGCTTACTAGTCTTCCTGAACGGGCGTAATGGTGATGACCACTTCACCTGTCCCTTCAGGTGTCACAGTGACTTTCTGAGCGATGGCGTCATAGTCGGCTGTGCCACCGTCAATCGACAGGCTGTAGCCGCCAGGATATTGCAGCACTGGCACAAACAAGGTCGCCTCACCGCTTCCCTCGGGCTGATAGCGTGATACGAACTCTCCCGTCTCCAACGTGAATTTTGTTTCGAGCGGCGTGCCCTTGCATGCCTGAAGGTAGGGTCGCACGAAGCCTTTCAGCGCGCGCCCACCAGAATTGATGTCGGACGGATCATCCTGCTGGTCGCGACTGAAGATCGACAGGTCTTCCTGGTTCCATCCATCGCCTACCGCAAGATCGTTTGAATTTGATGCCGTGTAGTTCCACTGGGTTGAGCTCAGATGCATCGCATCTAGCGCATTGTAAAGAAACTCCAGCGCCATCGTGTGAGGCTTCCACGGCTCGTCTGAGCGATCCCCGTCTGCCCAGGCTTTGTAAGCTGCTGCACCTGCCAGGTCGTAGGGAGTGCCACATTCGCCGATGAGCGTTGGCGCGCCTGTGCCCCCATTCAATGTGCGGCCAGCATTGCGGATGTTGGAGAGCTGGCGGCGGTAATGCGCTTCAATTTCTTCGCGTCCATTCAGGGTCTTGCCAGAGAATGGGTTGACGGCGGTCGGAAACATGAACTCTTTGGTTGAAAGGAGTGCGATGTCATACCAGTGCGAGGCGTTCACCGTACGATCTGGCGTCTCTTCCGGAAATGCGCCCCCCAGCAGACCGGTGAATGGATCGAGCTCGGCAAAGATCAACCAGTCATCACGGACCGCCCGGACTTTCTTTGCAACCTTGTCAAAGAATGGCGCCATGTAGTCATCTTCAAGGTCGACTTTGCGACCATCGACGGATTGGAAGAAATCTTCTCGGAGAGGCTCAACACCTTCGTTCGTCCTGCGATAAGCCCCTGCTTTTTCAAACGGGTCTTGTGCCCCTGGAAGCCAGCAATCCACATTATTGGGATTGACCTGCCGGTCCTCTGTCACGACTGAGGCCATATGCTCCAGTGAAAATTCGAGCTGCGGGACTGACCGGGTGACGCCGCGGGCGACAGCCAGACCATCTAGTGCTGACCAGGCGGGTCCAGGTGTTGCGATGCGGGGATTTTCTTCTGACTTTCCAACATGCTGGTAGGACAGACGCTGGCCAACAAAGCCGGTCCCCGGTTCATTCAATGTATCAAAGCCGATCACGTTGGGCATGTCCTTTACCCTTTTCGCGATCTCCACCAGACAGCCCGCATAATGGTCCTGCAGATAGTCCTGCACATTCTGACCGTCAATGATCATATCGGGCGCGAAGTCGCGGCCTGCAAAGAACAGCGTCCACATGATGCCATTGGCAGGCAGACGATAGTTCTGTGCCCAGGTCATGGTGGGGTAATTGTCTTCCTGACGGCCACCGCGCGCATAGTCATATTTGTATTGCATGACATGGGCGGCACCTGCCTCATGGAACTTTGTGAAATCAAGGCCGACCTTCTCGAAGATCCAGGCTGGCGCACCGTCGCCGCCTGTCATCCGACTCCAAACATCCTGATGAAAATCCACAAAGACATAGAGACCGTATTCCCCTGCCCGGCGGCAGAGCTCTGCATAATAGTCAAGATAATCCGTGTCATAGTCGCGCGGACCAGCATGCTCGACAGCTTCCCAGGTGGTCAGCAACCGCAGGCAGTTAAACCCCCACGCTGCTAGCCGCGAGAAATGTTCGTCGGCTTCTTCCAAGGGGAACGGCCGACCGATAAAGGACACGGTGCGGTGATCGGAAAAATCTGTTGGGTGGTTGGTGCCGCCATCGGGGTAAGGCATTTTGCAATCGCCGCCGAGATTGACCCCGCGCAAAATGGTTTTGCGACCTTCCGCGTCAACGAACCATGACCCGTCAATGCCGATTCTTGGTAATGCCACCCTGTCTCTCCCCGGTTCATGTGTTTGTTTTGTTGGGGTGCATCAAACAGGAAAGAAGCTCGCGCTGCAATCGTAACCGTGACTTGTCATTCGCGCGCCAGTCACCCATTCTGCGGCTCTTACTATTTCAGCAGGTGGTTTTCCATGAGCAACGCATCCCTTCTTCCCTTGCCCACACACCCTGACGGTGTTGCCTGGCCCACCGATGGTTGGGAGACAGCGGAACCAAAGGCGGGAGTGGATCGGGAAAGGCTTGATGCGCTCGTTGATGATGGTTTCGGTGCCCAAAACGGGGCTGACATGGGAGAGACCCATGCGCTGCTCGTCGTCCAACATGGAAAGATTGTTGCCGAACATTACCGGGACGACTTCACTGCCGCCTCGACCTTCCCCTCCTGGTCTAAAGCTAAAAGTATTACGCAGGCGCTGATAGGCATTCTGGTACGTGAGGGCAAGATCGACATCCATGCGCGCGCGGATGTGCCGGAGTGGGAAGACCCGGCGGATCCCCGACACGCGATCACATTGGATCAGTTGCTGCGCATGTCGAGCGGTTTGGCATTTCGAGAAGAATATACGGACCAAGCGCCGTCCGATGTGATCGAGATGCTTTGGGGTGCTGGTAAAGAAGATACGGGCGCGTTCGCCGCTTCATTCGACCTCGAACATCCCATTGATTCCTACTGGTCTTACTCAAGTGGTACGACCAATATTGTTGCGCGCTGTGCCGCACGAGCGCTTGGCGCAACTGGGCCGGAGTTCGAGAAATTCATGCGCGAAGAATTGTTGGACCCTATTGGGATGAAGAGCGCTGATCCGAAATTTGATGACGCGGGCACATTTATCGGTTCGTCATTTTGTTTTGCTACCGCCCGCGATTTTGCAAAGTTCGGCACGCTTTATCTGCGAGATGGCCTCTGGGAGGGTAAACGCATTTTGCCAGAAGGCTGGGTCGATTATGCGCGCGCACCCACCGCCCAAACGCCGCAAATGCTGATAGATGACGGCCCGTATGGCGCTCACTGGTGGCTTGAACGGGGCGGACCTGGGAGCTTTTCCGCCAATGGTTTTGAGGGCCAATTCACTATCGTGGTCCCTGATTGCGATCTGGTGATGATACGGCACGGCAAAACAGATGCGAGCCTTGGCCCCAACATGAAAGCCTGGATGGCAAACGTGGTCGATTGTTTTCGGGTGTGAGCCGTCGGGCTTCCCCTGGCGCTGCAAACGTTTAAGATCACCCCAACAGAATTTCATTTGCGGGGGATCTCCATGAACGCGGAAACACCATTTACGACGCCTGAAGATGTCGGACTCGACAGCTCCAAGCTCTCGAATATTTCTGGCTATTTTGGTTCCTATGTCGACAGGGGCAAGCTGGCAGGTGTCTCCACGCTGGTCGCACGTGGCGGCAAGATCGCTCACTTCGAAACAGTGGGCGAGCGCGACAGGGAGAATTCCCTTCCGCTGGAAAAAGACACCATCTTCCGCATCTATTCCATGTCGAAGCCCATCACTTCTGTCGCTCTGATGATGCTCCATGAGCGCGGCCTCTTTCAGCTCTCACATGAAGTGCATCGCTACATTCCCTCCTTCAAGAAACTGCAGGTCTGGGATGGCGGCACGTTTGACGATTATCGCACTAAGCCCTGCGAGCGGGCGATGACAATCCGGGATCTGCTCACGCACACGTCTGGCCTCACTTATGGCTTCATGCATGTGCATCCCGTCGACAAGATATACAGAAAGAACGGTATTGAGGGCGCTGCCACTGCGAATGGCATGAACCTGGAAGAATTCTGCGATGCGCTTGCGGACATTCCCCTGCTCTTCTCGCCGGGTACGCAGTGGAGCTATTCTGTTGCCACTGATGTTTGTGGCCGGTTGGTAGAAATCTTGTCGGGTCAGCCTCTCGACAAATTCCTGCAGGAAAACATTTTCGATCCGCTCGGCATGGTGGATACGGGCTTCATGGTGCCCGCTGACAAGCTCTCCCGCTTCGCAGCGAACTATGAGAAGGATCCAAAGACCAAAGAAGTTCGGCTCTTTGATCCGGGCAGCGAAAAAAGCACCTATGCGACTCCAAAACCCTTCTTCTCCGGCGGTGGTGGGCTTACGTCGACGATGACGGATTATTGGCGCTTCTGTCAGATGTTCCTGAACGGGGGCGAACTGGACGGTGTGCGTATTCTCTCGCCCAAAACGGTCGATTACATGACCCTCAACCATCTGCCTGGCGGCAAGACCATGCCGGAGATGGACCAGTCCGCTTTCTCAGAGACGGGTTCAGAAGGTACAGGCTTTGGCCTTGGTTTCTCAGTCATCATCGATGCCGCCGAAGCGCAAGCTGTGACCTCAGAGGGCAATCACTCCTGGGGCGGGGCGGCATCCACCTATTTCTGGATTGACCCCCAAGAGGATCTGATTGGTATCCTGATGACCCAACTCATGCCGTCACGGGCCTACCCGCTGCGGCCGCAGATGCAACAGCTGGTCTATGGCGCGCTGGTCGACTAGTTCCATGCCAAGCGAGGTATGATGACAGACGAGCCTTTAAGCGATGCCGCGCAGGCATCGCTCAAAAAACATGCGGCCGACCCTGTGGTTCTTGCGCCGCATCACAGCGCATGGGGAGAGCAGTTCAAGGAACTGGCGGAAAAAATGAAGGCCGTCTGTGGCGACAGGCTTGTCACCATCCATCATATTGGCAGCACGAGCGTGCCGGGGCTCGCCGCCAAGCCGCTGATCGATATGATGCCGGAGCTTCGTCACCATGATGACGGGCCTGGCCTCGCACCGCTCCTGGAACCGCTTGGCTTTGTCTATTTCGGTGCATATGGCATCGATGGACGGCACTTTTTTCGCCGCAAAGGCGGGGTGGACGTGAATGTGCATATGTTCGAGACGGGTCACATTGAGATCGAACGCCATGTGGTCTTTCGCGATGCATTGAGAGCAGACGCCCAACTGCTCTCCGCCTATCAGGAATTGAAGGAAGGTCTGGCCGCTCGTTTTCCCAACGATGTGGACAGCTATGCCCTTTCAAAAAGTGACTTCATTGAAGGCATTCTCCGTGACCTTGGCGCCCCTGAACGTCCCCGTTCGCTAGAAGGTTTGGGCGGCCCCGACAACTAATGCCTCTATGGATCCCCATCACCATTGCCGCTGCCTTCCTGCAGAATCTGCGGTCAGCTCTACAGCGACAGCTGGCACAGAACCTCACGGCCACCAGCGCCACCTATGTCCGTTTCCTATTCGGACTGCCGGTCGCAATCATCTACCTTTGGATATTGCTCGTAACATTTGATGTTGAGATCAACGCACCACCCTCGGAATTCTACGTTTATTCCTTCGTTGGCGGTATTGCGCAAATCATCGGCACGGTGTTGCTCGTGGCGCTTTTCGCACATCGCAATTTTGTGGTTGGGACGACCTATTCAAAAACAGAAACTGTGCAGACTGCCCTCTTCGGGATTTTTGTGTTTGGGGAGGTGATCACCGTTGGCGGAGGTATCGGGATCGCTGTGAGCCTGGTCGGTGTGATCGCGATATCGATGGCGCGCACAGAGGCAACTCCGGCGGCGCTGATCACCTCGCTCACCGAACGCGCTGCGCTGATGGGTATCGGCTCCGGCGCGGCTTATGGGGTCGCCGCTGTCTGTTATCGCGCGGGTTCGTTGTCGCTGGAGATGGAAGGGTTTCTGGTTCCTGCCGCAATCACCCTTGCGGTGGTTCTCACAATTCAAACACTGCTCATGACTGGCTGGCTCTTGTGGAAAGACAGGAAGTCCCTCGTTGCAACGCTTCAAAACTGGCCTGCCTCGCTTGCCATTGGGGTTGCAGGCGCGCTCGGCTCCATCGGCTGGTTCACCGCCATGACACTTCAGAACGCCGCCTATGTGCGGGCACTCGGACAGATTGAGTTGGTCTTCACCTTTGCCGTGTCCTGGTTCTGGTTTCGGGAGCAGGCGAACGCCAAGGAAGTCGCAGGTGTCCTGCTCATTATTGGCGGACTAGTCGTCCTTGTACTTGGAACGTAGAGAGAGCATGCCAATGGACATTCGCCCTGAAAGCGCCTGTGACGAAGATGCCATCTATCAGCTGACGCGCATTGCCTTTGAGCCTATGTTTTTTAGCGACGGTTCTGAAGCTCCCCTTGTCGGCCGGTTACGCAACGACGAAGATCTCACAATCTCCCTAGTTGCGGAGAAAGGCGGCGAAATTGTCGGGCACATCGCGTTCTCTCCCGCAACCATCAACGGGCGTCACGATGGCTGGTTTGGCCTCGGTCCCGTCTCCGTTCACCCAGATGTTCAAAAACAAGGGATTGCACGTGCCCTTGTCGAAACAGGCCTGAAAATGCTGGAAGACCGTGGGGCAACTGGCTGCGTCCTCACCGGCAATCCCGAGATTTACAGTCGACTGGGATTCCAGAGCGATGGCAATGTCAGCTACGGAACTTTAGACAGGCAATTCATTCAGTGGCTTGTCTTTTCCGGCCCTACGCCACACGGCGAGCTTAAGTTCGCACCTGCATTTGGTGACGAATACCCCGCTGAATAGCCCACCCAAGCATTCGCCGACTTCGAACTGTGTTCGACCCTATGCGGGCACGTCACCTGCAATGGTCGTGCGATGCATGACCCGCAAATGGCCGTCATATCCACCGTCAGCCAGGTGCAGACAACACCGGTTATCCCAAAGCGTGAGCATGTTTTGTTGCCACTTGTGACGGTAGACATATTTGTCTTGAACCATATGGACAAAAAGCTCGCCCAGCAGTTTCTGTGCCTCAGCCTCGTCCATCCCATCAATACCGATTGTATAGGTGGGGCTGACAAAGAGTGCCTTGCGGCCTGTCACAGGGTGCGTCCGCACGAGGGGATGAAGCTGCTTCGTTTCCGCCTTGGTGGATGAAATGATTTTCATCGTGCGCTTTTCGGTCTCCTGGGCGAAGAGCCCCTTCGAACCGTACGGGAGGATCGCACTATGGATGGCCATCAGACCCTCAAGCCGCGCTTTCATCTCGTCGGACAAATCGTCATAGGCGCGCCTGCCATCCGCATAGAGCGTGTCGCCGCCAACAGGTGGTGTTACTTCAGAATGGAGAATCGTGCCTGCGGGTGGTGTTTCCTGGAAGCTCCAGTCCGAATGCCAACCAGCGCCAAAATTTGTCGCCTTTTCATCTGGCTCGCGGCGCAACTCCAACACGTGGGGACGGCCCTCCATGGACTTGATGAACGGGTCTTCGCCAAACTCGCCAAACTGCAGCGTAAAGGCTTCCAGCTCATCCAAGGTGAGGGGCTGATCAGGAAAATAGATCACCCCGTGGGCTGACCAGGCATCTTTCACCTCCTGCAGCGTCTCCGGCGGCAGGGGCTTTGAGATATCTAGGTTTGTGATACCGGCGCCAAACCCATCTGGATTTGCCGCTACCCGGATCGATTGAAAATCAGAAACCTGTGTTTGCGCCATAAGACCCTCCCTCTTGATCCCGCCAGTGTGCACGTTCCGACGATATGGTCTGTGACAAAGCGCGCCAAGATTATGACATGAAACGTCATTTTTCTTGACGTTTTTTGTTCCTGCCTGTTCAGTAGGTCCATGGTGAACCCTCAAACAATCTCTGTCGGGTGGATGAGTGCGGCGATTGATCAACTGGTCGCCCACGGTCTCGACCGAAATGCCCTTGTTGCAGAATTAGGCGACCTTCCCACAGCAACCGGCCTGCCGAACCGGCAATTGCAGCTGATCCTTGCGCGCCGTCTTTGGCACCTTGTGGCAGATCTCAACGATGATCCGTTGCTCGGCCTGAAAGTGGGCGCTGCACTTCCGCTGCAAGCAACCAACATCGTCTCCCTGGTGATGCTGCACAGCCCAACAGTGACGGACATGATCCGCAACGCACGCACCTATCAGGGATTGGTGAGCAATAACGGATTCTATTCGGCCCGCACAGTCAAAGTCGGACTTGATACGGTCTACCGAGCAGAACCTGCAGCGATCCGGTCACACCCTCTTCAAATAGACTCAATTCTGTCCGTCACCCTGTCTCTTATGCATCACGCTGGCCTTCCCGACATTCGTCCAGAATTTGTTCGCGTCACGGCGCCCGATCCCTCGCTTCAATCTGCCTATGAGACCTTCTTCCGCTGTCCGGTTGAAATGGGCAGTGACGAGCCTGGCTATGTCTTGTCCAACACAAACCTCAAACGCGAGGTCCCCCACGCGGACGCCGCTTTACTGGCAGCGCTGCAAGCGCATGGGGACACGCTTCTCAAAGCACAACAGAGGCTCGATCAGCTGGGATTCACCGTCCGCACCGCGATCACCGCGCGGGGTTCCCATCGCGTGACCTGCGCTGAGGTGGCAGATGACCTGGGCCTTGGCGTGCGTACCTTGCAACGCCGCCTCGCGGAGGCAGGCACCACGTTTCGACGCCTTTGTGAGGAAGCATCCATGGAAGAAGCGGAGCGTCTTCTTCAACAGACAGACATGGCCGTCACTGAAATTGCCCACCGACTTGGATATTCAGAACCCAGCTCCTTTTCGCGTGCCATCTTCAATTGGTACGGCATGCGCCCGTCAACCCTTCGCAAGGAAGCAAAGGCCCTCGCCAGCGTATAAAAAAGGGCCCGGCATTCCTGCCGAGCCCTTCATTTAGTCTTTGGCGCAGATTACTCAGCAGCCTGAGCGCTTGCCTTGCCAGCCATGCCGCCGAGGCGACTTGCGATGATAGCCTCAGCTTCTGTCACGATGCGGGAGATGAGTTCGCCGCATGTTGGTACGTCATGGATCAAGCCTTGAACCATGCCTGCAGACCAGATGCCGTGGTTCGGATCGCCTTCTTCGTAGACGACCTTACCGCGCGCGCCTGCGACGAGATGGGCAATATCTTCGATCTTGGCATTGCCTTTGCGTTCTATCGCAACCACTTCCTGGCTCACATCGTTGCGCGCCACGCGTGCTGTGTTGCGCAGGGTGCGGAAGATGAGATCAGTTGCCCGCTCATCATTCTCAACAATCTGTTCTTTTACTTTCTGATGGATCGGTGATTCAGCGGTTGCCATGAAGCGCGTGCCCATATTGATGCCCTCGGCACCGAGCGCGAGCGCCGCAACAAGGCCTCGTGCGTCGCCGAAACCGCCAGAGGCAATCATCGGGATTTTCACTTTATCTGCGGCGGCCGGAATCAGGATCAGGCCTGGGATGTCGTCTTCGCCTGGATGGCCCGCACATTCGAAGCCATCAATAGAAATGGCGTCGGCGCCCATCTTCTCAGCTTTGAGAGCGTGACGAACAGCTGTGCATTTGTGAATGACTTTCACGCCGGCTTTTTTAAATTCGACAATGTGATCTGCCGGGTTGTTGCCAGCGGTCTCTACAATCTTCACACCGCTGTCAATGATAGCCTGGCGATACTCTTCATAGGGTGGTGGCTTTAGTGCGGGCAGGATCGTGAGGTTCACGCCAAAGGGCTTATCCGTCAGGCCCTGACACTTCTTGATTTCCTTCGCGAGGTCTTCAGGCGTCGGTTGTGTGAGCGCTGTGATAAAGCCGAGACCGCCACCATTGGCGACACCCGCAACGAGTTCTGCGCGACCAACCCACTGCATGCCGCCCTGGGCGATTGGGTGTTCGACACCGAACAATTCCGTAAATCTAGTCTTGAGCACGATTGTCTCCCCTGTTCGTCGGCTTCCCAGTCAGTTCTATGTCCGTTTCGGGCCGCCCCATAAAAATCGATGCCTCAGATTTAGCAAATCGAGGCCGCTCATGCATCCCTCCTCATTTTCCTTCCCATTCCTGGGCCTTCTAGACGGCTGCACCTTGAATTTTCCGCCGGGGCGTTCCACATTACCGTTCATAATTGCACAAGAAGAGATCGCATATGAACACGGGCGCCGATTGGAACCTCTTTCGCACCTTCCTTGCTGTCGCCGACGCGGGATCGCACTCGGCTGCCGGTCGGCGGCTGAAGCTCAGCCATGCCACGGTGGGACGACATATTGCAGAGCTGGAACGGCATCTCGGCCAGAAACTCTTCGTTCGTGACACAGACGGCTATGCCCTTACACCCGCCGGTGAGCATTTGAAGCATGAAGCAGATCTCATGGCCTCTGCAGCGCTGCGCGCTGAACGCATCGCAGCAGCAGAGGGGGAAAGCCCCAAGGGGGTCGTGCGGGTTTCCACCGCTGCAACCCTGGCTGGATATTGGCTGATGCCGCACATGAAGGACTTCCATGCAACATTCCCGGACATCGAAATTGAATATATGACCGACGCCTGGCCTGCCAGCGTCCGGCGCCGTGAGGCAGATATCGTCATCCGACTTTATGGTCCGGGGCAGGAAAACCTTGTGGGAAAGAAGATCGCCCGCGTCGGTGTCGCTTTCTACGCCTCCAAGGACTATGTGGAGGCGCATGGGGTGCCCTCTTCCAGGGAAGAATGGGCATCACATACTGTCATCGGGTTTGCGGGTGCAGCTGCAGAAACCGAGCTTCACAAATGGTCGAACCATGTAACCCGCGACGCGCCTACGTGGCTGCGCTGCTCGTCGATCGCCGATCAGCTTCGCGCTGTGCGGAATGGTGTCGGTATTACGGTCCTCACCTGCCTTATTGGCGACCAACACCCTGACCTTGTGCGCATTGCGCCTGACAAGCTGTTCAGCTCGACAGATGTCTGGCTGCTTGCCCATCCAGATCTTCGCCAGACGGAACCTGTCTCAACGGTTTTCGACTTTATCGCTCAGCGGGGCAAACAGGACCGGGATCACCTGCTTGGTCGGGTCTCCTAAGAAGAGCGTCAGACAGGGCCTGTTCAAAAAAGAACGCCTTCTTGATCATAAACGAACCTGTCACTGCCCCGGAACCGCTCTATATTCCCGCTCAACAAAGTTGAACCAGATCGCTCGGAGACTGATCCATGTCGCTACCTCCCGTCCTACAGAATTCACTGGAAATCCCGGTGGTGGGCTCCCCACTCTTCATCGTGTCGGGGCCAGAACTTGTTATCGCTCAATGTAAGGCGGGGATTGTCGGGTCCTTCCCAGCGTTGAACGCGCGTCCGGAACCAGTTCTGGAAGAGTGGATCATTCGCATCAAAACTGAGCTTGCGGAATACCAGGCCGCGAACCCGGACAAGAAGGTCGCGCCGTTTGCCGTCAATCAGATCTGTCATTCCTCCAACAACCGTCTGATGCACGACATGGAGGTCTGCACGAAACACGAAGTGCCGATCATCATTACGTCACTTCGTCCCCCTGCGGAGATTGTTGAAGCTGCGCACTCTTATGGCGGCAAAGTGTTCCACGACGTCATCAATGTGAAGCACGCCAAGAAGGCGGCTGAACAAGGCGTCGACGGATTGATCCTCGTGTGCGCAGGCGCAGGTGGTCATGCAGGCACGCTTTCCCCCTTCGCGCTCGTTCGTGAAGTGAAGGAATGGTTCGACGGCACAATCCTCTTGTCCGGCGCAATCTCTGACGGCTTTTCTGTCGCCTCGGCTCTCGCGCTCGGTGCAGACCTCGCCTATATCGGCTCGCGCTTCATCTCAACAGAAGAAGCAAATGCCGACCAGGCTTACAAAGATGCCCTGCAGAAATATGCCGCTGATGACATTATCTATTCCAACCTCTTCACCGGCGTGCACGGGAACTACCTCGCACCGTCGATCGCAGATTCAGGGCTCGACCCGAACAATCTGCCCACGGCGGACAAATCCAAAATGAATTTTGGTTCCGGCGGCAACATGAAGCAGAAAGCCTGGAAAGACATCTGGGGTTGCGGTCAGGGCATCGGCCTTATTGACGATGCGCCGCCTGTGGCAGATCTCGTTGCGCGCATGAAAGCGGAATTTGATGAAGCTCGTGAGCAGTTCAACGCCAAGGCAAGCTAACCGCTTTCACATTTCGTGAATATCAGGGCCTCGCGGAGTGAATTCGCGGGGCCTTTTTTGTGAATGAAAGGATTCCGCAACCAAAAATTAACCATGATCGCACCCGCCCGCCATACTCGGCGTACCACCGCAGCCTGAACCCACTTTGTGAAACAGAGCTTTTATTTCTCTTAAGACTATCGGACTAGGCTTTTCCTTCAGACCAGAGGGACCATGAACTTGGGGACTAGTGGCATGAGGATTGTGGAGCAAACGCTCGCTGAGCAGATGAAGTTCTCCGACCGTGAGATCGAAAAGCGCAAACAGCTGTTCGACCTCCGGGGTGAGGATATTGCAACCTTACTTTCCTGCAAATCTGCGGTTGTTGAACGTTTGGATTGGGCAATCGACGAATTCTACGCCCGGCAAATTGATGATCCGGAAATTGCCCTGATTATTGGCGATTCTGAAACACTCTCGCGTCTCAAGGGCGCCATGCGGAATTACATCGTCGAACTGTTTGGTGGTGTTTATGACAATGACTATGTGAACTCCCGTCTGCGGGTCGGCAAGGTCCATTGGCGCATCGGTGTAACGCCAAAGTTCTTCCTGTCTGCTCTTCGACGTCTGAATGTAGTTCTGTGCGCCATCATGGACGAAATCTCTGATACGCCAATCGAACTTCACGCCCGCAAAGAGGCTATCCAAAAAATCCTCTTCTTCGACTCCCAGCTTGTATTTGACACCTACATCAATGCGCTCAGCACGGAAGTCACCGCGGCGAAAGACGAAACAGCCGCCTATGCGCGGGGCCTGGAAGAACAAGTCGCTCTGCGCACCCAACAGATGAAAGAGCTCACCCTCACAGATGATCTCACCGGGGTCAGCAATAAGCGCGCGTTTGGTGAACATGCCAAGCGTGAGATGGCTGGCGCGCAACGCGCCAACCGCGAGCTCTCCCTTCTCTATATTGATATCAACGATTTCAAATTGCTCAACGACACGCTTGGACATCAGGTAGGCGATGATCTGTTGATCAAGGTCGCGCGCCACCTTAAAGGCGCCTCGCGCGAGAGCGATATTGTCTGCCGTCTAGGTGGCGATGAGTTCTGCGTTCTCATGCCAGACGCACCGGCCTCTGCCGCCCTCAATATCGCAGAGCGATTTGCAGAACTGATGTACGAAGAAGCCAGTTCGCCGTGTGGTGCCAGCGTTGGCGTTGCGACGACTGGCCCAACGCAATTTTGCACAGTCGAAGAGCTTGTAACCCAGGCGGATCAGAGCATGTACAAAGCAAAACAGCGTAACAAAGACGGCAAGCCCGGCCTCGTGTGCATCGATAATCCCCTGCTCTCTTCCGACGATGGAGACAGCGAGACGCAGGAAGACCAAGCTCTGCACAGCGAAGCGGGCTGAATTTCGATCTAGACAGGAACTTCCTGTGCGGTGACTTGAGACACCGTGCTTTTGATAGAGCCCATTCCTTCAAGTGATTGCGCGAGCGCCGCTTCTAGGTGCGTATGAGGCTCTTCGCCCAAGAATGTGATGAGTTTCTCGTTGTCGAGCTCGACCGTTTCCTGCCACAGGTAACGCATCTCCAGCAGTTCGCGCAGCATGCGAACAAATGGCGATGCCATTCGGATGACACCCCAGGGCATTTTCTTCACCTTCATGGTCTCATCTCCAGCGACACGGGCGATCGCTTTTGCCATATCCACGCCCCTCTTGAAGAAATGTCCGCGGAAATGGAACGTGTCATTCTCTGCCAAGCGGTCTTCCTGCTCAACCAACTGACGAAACGTTTCGGCAAGGTCTGGCAGATAGGCCCAGGCATGGCCTTTGTCGTGTACGCCAGGGTATGTCACCGACTTAATCTGCTTACCGGGTTTTACCAACGCATTCTGCAGCCAGGAGCCCGGCGCGTGCGCGCCAAAAAAGTCACCTGCCCGGACGGTGAGCGATTTGATCCCGGCATCGACCATCATCTGTTCCATCTCAACACGGATGGCGCCTTTTTTGGTTTGAGGGTTTTGTGGCGACGCCTCGGACAGCACAGGCCAGGCGTCAGGACCAAAATTGTAGACATTGCCAGGAAAGAGCAGCCGGACATTTTCTGCTTTAGCTGCAGCAATCGCGTTGGCAAGCATCGGCACCGCTCGCTCGCGCCACTTCTGATAGCCGGGTGGATTGGCGCCATGGAAGATCGCGTCCACGCCTCTGGCAGCCTTCAGCACATCTTTCGATTTCAATGCATCACCCTTCCGCCATTCGGCAACACCCAGGTGACTGAACCGTTTTGTGGCTTCCTTAGGTTTCCGGGCCAGGGCGCGGACGGTCCAGCCGCCGCGGGCAAAGCTTCTTGCGACTTCACCACCAATGCCGCCAGTGGCACCAATGATGAGAAGGGTCTTAGAGGGGGAAGAGTTCATTTGGGTCATCAGACAGGCTCCGTTTCAAGTGCCCTCCTGATATGCACAAAACGTTCATGAATATAAATTGCCTGTTTATGTGTCTTATCTATACTTTTTTGTATGAATGAAGTTGAACCGGACTGGGCCCTTTATCGCTCCTTTCTCGCCGTTATGCGCGAGGGCAGTCTTTCTGCGGCCGCGGCCTCGCTGAAGCTCACCCAGCCGACCCTCGGACGCCATATTGACGGGCTCGAGGCAGCGCTTGGAACCCCGCTCTTCACCCGCTCGCGGATGGGGCTCGCGCCCACAGACGCGGCTCTCGAGCTTTTGCCCCACGTGCAAGTGATGGAGGCCGCCGCCGCTGCTCTTCTACGCACCTCCAGCGGTGAGGCAGCAGAAACACGCGGTACGGTGCGCCTGACGTCTAGCGAGATCATGGGCGCTGAGGTGCTGCCTCCCATGCTCGCCCGCTTCCATGCGCAATACCCCCATATTGATATTGAGCTCAACCTGGATGATCGCCAGCAAGACCTGCTTCGGCGTGACGCTGATGTGGCGCTTCGAATGGCACGGCCCACCCAGACCGCATTGGTGGCGAAACATGTCGGGAACGCGCGGGTCAATCTCTACGCCCACAGGTCCTATCTTGCCAAACACCCCCTGCCCGGCTCTTTGTCAGACATTCCTGGCATGTCCGTCATCGGATATGACGACAATTCGAGGATTCTGGATCTCATCCGGATCGGGCAGCTCTCTATACCGCCAAACACATTTACGCTCCGCAGTGATTCTGAACTGGCGCAGCTGGCCCTTTTGAGAGCGGGTGCGGGCATTGGAGGGTGCCAGGCCGGGATAGCGCGTCGGGACGCTGATCTGCTGCCTGTTTTTCACGGCCAGTTTGAGTTCACCATGGAAATGTGGCTCGCCTACCACGAAAATCTGAGGGCCAGCCGCCGAGTGCGGCTTCTGGTCGACTTCCTGGCGGCTGAACTTCAAGGCTACGCAGCGGAAAACGCCCTTTAGCCGAACGCGCATCCGGACGGAAAACCGCCAAGTCTGATTTGGCACTTTTCCTGGCCGCACTTTGGTCCTGAGCGCTCAAAGTGCTATATCACCCTCAATATTCTTTATTGATTGGAGCCTCCCCATGTCTCAGGCCGCCGCCTCCGGTGACACCCAGCCCGTTGCTAACCCAAAGCTTCCCCCTTTTAACTGGGAGGACGCCCTGGGCTTTGATGACCAGTTGAGTGAAGAAGAACGCCTGGTGCGCGATAGCGCTGCCGCTTTTGCCCAAGACAAGCTGATGCCCGGCATTATTGAGGCCAACCGGCACGAAAAATTTGACCGCTCGATCATGAACCAGATGGGCGAGCAGGGTCTGCTCGGGTCAACCATTCCAGAGAAATATGGCTGCGCGGGCCTGAACTATGTCTGCTACGGCCTCGTTGCCCGCGAAGTTGAGCGGGTCGACAGCGGCTATCGCTCCGCCATGAGTGTGCAGTCGAGCCTCGTTATGCATCCGATCTATGCTTACGGATCAGAAGAACAGCGGATGAAATATCTCCCTAAGCTCGCGACCGGTGAATGGGTTGGTTGCTTTGGTCTCACCGAGCCAGACCATGGGTCGGACCCAGGCTCGATGAAGACCCGCGCCAAAAAAGTCGATGGTGGATATTCCCTCTCGGGCTCCAAGCTCTGGATAACGAACTCCCCTATCGCGGACCTCGCCGTTGTCTGGGCAAAGACAGAAGATGATGTCATTCGCGGCTTCATTGTGGAGCGCGACTTTAAGGGCTTCGAAACACCGAAGATCGAAGGCAAAATGTCTCTCCGGGCCTCTATCACTGGCGGCATCATGCTTGATGAATGTTTTGTGCCGGAAGAGAACCTGCTCCCGAACGTTCGCGGTCTTGCCGGCCCGTTTGGTTGTCTCAATCGGGCGCGCTACGGAATCGCCTGGGGCGTCCTTGGTGCCGCCGAATTCTGCTGGCATGCGGCCCGGACCTATACATTAGAACGCAATCAGTTTGGAAGGCCCCTCGCCGCCAATCAGCTTATTCAGAAGAAGCTTGCGGACATGCAGACGGAGATCACGTTGGGGCTGCATTCCTGCCTGCAACTCGGCCGGAACTTTGACGCGAATACGGCCGCACCAGAGTCTATTTCCCTGATGAAGCGGAACAATTGTGGCAAAGCGCTCGACATTGCCCGCGTTGCCCGCGACATGCATGGAGGGAACGGCATTTCAGACGAGTATCACGTGATCCGCCATGTGATGAACCTGGAAACGGTGAACACCTATGAAGGCACGCACGATATTCACGCACTGATCCTGGGCCGTGCACAGACCGGCATTCAGGCATTCTTCTAAGCCCCGATGGTCGCGCCTAACCTCACCGTCTCCCGCCACAAAGGCCATGGTGCGATTGATGGCACCCACGACATAGCCGTCGTGATCGACGTCATTCGCGCTTTTACGTTTGCAAAGACCGCATTCGACAATGGGGCCGAGCGTCTTTTGCTTGCAAAGGAAGTTGATACCGCCCGCGCCCTTGCAGCAGCCAATCCAAATAGCCTGCTTGCGGGTGAAGTGGATACGCTGCCGATTGACGGATTTGATTTCGGCAACTCGCCTGCACAGATCGCAGGACTAGACCTGATGGACTGTACGATCGTGCACCGCACCTCCAACGGTACGCAGATGGCCATCAAAGCGTTGGAATGTGCGTCTCATGTCCTCGTGACTGGCCTCAGCAACGCCCAAGCTACAGCCAAGGAAGTGGCGAACCTTGCAGAGAATGGTGCAAAGAAACTGCTTCTGGTCGCAACCCACCCAACTGGTGATGAGGATGTCGCCTGTGGTGATCTGCTGCTGTCGCTGCTTGGCCAGGAAGGTGGCATCACTCCTGATCAGGCTTTTGATCGGACCCAGGCATCAGAGGCTGCGGAAAAATTTCTCGATCCCGCACAGCCTGATTATGCTGCAACCGATCTGGTTCATGTTCTTGCCATGGACCCTCCAGCCTATGCGATGCGGGTGGCGCTTGAGGCAGACGTCCCGACTGTCAGAAAAACCACCCTGAAAAACGTCTGACCCCTTCCGCCGCTCGTGGGACAGGTTTAGACTTTTCAAACGACTCAGGCGCGGCCCGGAAAAACTCCGGGTCGCGCCGTTTGCGCCTCTGGTCCCAGGTGTCGTTTGGGGAGGAGAGCTCGAGGCCGCTGACCCAAAGGTTTAAACGTATGTCGACCGGAGCCTCTAGCCCCGGAGTCCGACGCCAAGGTCCTCTTTGGCGGTTAGTGCCCCTGATCCACGCGCACGCCCGGAAGTTCTGGGGCGGGATGATACTGATCATCAATGGCCGGTTCCTCGAAGCGGGCATGCCTTTACTGCTCGCGATTGCGGTTGATTCACTCAATACCGACGCGCCCAACCTCGTTTGGCCTGCCCTTGGCATCCTCGGGCTCATGTGCGCGCGGTATGTTTCTTTCTCCTTTGGGCGCCGTTTTGTTCGGCAGGTGGGCGTGGAAGTGGCCTTTGACCTACGTCAAAAACTCTATTGGCATCTTCAACTGCAGGGGCCACGCTTCTTTGCCCAATATTCCACCGGCGACCTGATGGCACGGGCCATCAACGACCTGCAGCTCATCCGAATGATGATTGGGCTGGGATCGCGCCTGCTGTTGGTGTTGGGTGCGTCTGGGATCATCGCCTTTGGTGTGATGCTAACACTTTCGTCCAAACTTGCATTGATGCTTCTGCCTCTTTTGCCTTTCATTGCGTTTTTTGGCTGGTTGATCGCTCGAAAGATATTCATCCAGTCGACCGCCGTTCAGGAAGGCTTTTCAGATCTCTCAGCGCAAGTTCAAGAAAACCTGAATGGGATCCGGACCATCCAGACCCATGCGCAAGAAGCGCGCGAGATTGATCGGCTTGAGAAGAAAAGCAGCGACTATGCCGGTGAGTTCCAGCGCCTCATGTTTTTCAACTCAGCGCTCACCTCCACCATGTTTGTGATGACCGGCGCTGCGACAATCATCATTGTCGGGTTCGGCGGATCCCTCGTCATGGCTGGCGAGATCAGCATTGGTACTTTTACAGCATTCATCTTTTACCTGGCCATGATGCTGTCGCCGGTCAAAGAAGCGGGCGTCATGGTCACTCTTTTCCAAAGGGCGGCTTCTGCTTCTGCCCGCATCCACGCGATCCTGGACCATGAGCCGGAGATCCGCGATGCAGACGACGCTGCACCTTTGGCCGGAGTTGGCGGGGCGCTGACCATCAAACATCTTTCCTATCTGCATCCTGAACAAGAGGATGCTGAAGATGCCTGGCCCGCTCTTGATGACGTGACCTTTAATGTCGAGAAAGGACAGACCGTCGCCATACTAGGGCGTGTGGGTTCCGGGAAATCCACTCTGCTTCGATTGCTGGTTCGACTGCTCGACCCGCCGCCAGGCACGGTCTATCTCGACGGCCAAGACGTGCGGATGTTGCCACTTGCGCAGGTACGGCAAGAAATCTCTTTTGTGCCGCAAGACCCGTTCCTGTTCGCGGACCGCCTGGGGCAGAACATCACCTACGATAATCCAGACCGCACCGTCGAAGAAGTCTGGGACGCAGCAGAAGCAGCTGATCTTGGCGAAACCATTGGAACGTTCCCTGCTCAACTCGATACAGCTGTTGGTGAACGCGGTGTCACTCTGTCGGGCGGCCAAAAACAGCGCACGAGCCTTGCGCGCGGCCTCATCCGCGGCGCGCCTGTCCTGTTGCTGGACGATTGCTTTTCGGCTGTGGATACAGAAACAGAAGACAAGATCCTCAAGCAACTCAGGATGCTTCGCGCTGGACGCACCACCTTACTCGTCTCGCACCGAGTTTCGACAGCGCAGCATGCAGACAGGATTTTCATGCTGGACCAGGGGCGGATTGTCGAAGCGGGCACTCACGCTGAGTTGATGGCAGCGGGTGGCTCGTATGCGGAGCTCGCCCACCTGCAGAGCCGTCGGGATGCCCTTAAGTCAGACCTCGACGCACAGAACGTATCGGGAGGTGCAGCATGAGCGACCGCCCGGCAGAAGAACGGGACTATACAGTCTTCGACAATGACATTGAGGGGAAGCGCTTTGACTTTCAGCTTTTGCGCCGCCTCTTCAGTTGGCTGAAGCCCTACCGAGCGCGGGCGTTGCTTGCCGTTGCCTGCGTCCTGCTCGCAGCGACGGCGACTGTGCTCGCGCCCGTCATTGTCACTCGGGTGGTCATTGACGGGATGCTACTGCCGGGCGAAGGCATGGAAGCCCCTGACATGGGGCAAACCGCACTGGTCACCTGGTTTGCAGATACTGCTTCGCTTGACGCGCTTATTGCTGCCTGTGTGATTTATGGTGTCTGGGTGTTGATGGCCGGCATGTTCGCGCACCTGTTTCGCATCCTCCTGGCGGGATCGGTTCTCTCCGGTCTCAAGGATCTGAGACGTGATGTATTCGCGCATCTGGAAAGGCTACCTGCGACATTCTACGACCGTGTGGCAGTGGGTCGGGTCATGACCCGCGTCACCAATGATATCGAGACACTATTCGAACTTCTGTCTGGCTTTGGTGTTCTGATGGGAGAGTTTGTTCCCTTCTTTGTTGCCATCACCATCATGGTCTCCATCAACCCGGAATTGACGGGCATGCTGTTATTGCTCATGCCTATCGCGGCGGTGGCCACCTACATCTTCCGCATGGCGAGCCGCAAGATTTATCGCGATATCCGTTCCAGCCTGTCGCGGCTCAATGAAAACCTGCAAGAAAACCTGTCTGGCATGGAAGTCGTCCAGCTCTATCAACGCGAAGAGATCAACTTCAAGCGCTATTCAGACGTCAACTCGGAGAACCGTCATCAGGAGAACAGGGCCGTTGTTATTGAAAGCCTGTATGGCCCAGCAATGGACAGCCTGATCTTCCTCGCCATGGCAACCATCATCTGGTTTGGTGGCGCACAGGTAGTGGGCGCGGACGTGACGCTCGGCAGCATCATCCTGTTTGCGAGCTTCACGGAGATGCTCTTCCGTCCGATTGTAGCTATGGGTGAACAGTGGAATGTCCTCTTTCGCGCCATGGCAAGCTGTGAACGGATCTTCCAGGCGCTTGATTGGAAAGAGGCGCTGACCGAACCCACGGCCCCGAAACCGTTGCCTGCACAGCTCAGTGGTGCGGTCGCTTTCAACAAGCTCAACTTTGAGTACAGATCGGGAAATCCGATTCTTAAAGATGTCAGCTTCGACATCGTCCCCGGTGAGAAGATCGCGATTGTGGGCCCAACGGGGTCTGGCAAAACGACCCTTATCCGTCTCCTCTGTCGCTTCTATGACGTGACACCGGGTGACATTACCATTGATGGTGTCGACATCATGGATGTGGCGCCGTCTGAGGTTCGCCGGAAAGTCGGCGTCGTGCTGCAAGACTTTCATATTTTCTCGGGCAGCATCTATGACAATATTGCCTTGGGCGACCCGACCATCTCACGAGAGGCGGCTATTGAGGCGGCGAAGACGGTGAATGCAGACTCGTTCATTCGCCAATTGCCATTGGGGTATGACACACCACTTGTTGAGCGTGGACGGAACCTGAGCCACGGCCAAAGACAGCTGCTGGCCTTCGCACGGGTACTCGCTGTGGACCCGGACATCCTCATTCTGGATGAAGCAACGGCCAGTGTGGACACAGAAACCGAACTCGTTATTCAGGATGCGCTGCGGAAACTCACAGAGGGCCGTACCTCAATCATCATTGCCCATCGATTGCAGACCATTCGAGAAGCGGATCGAATTGTCGTTCTGGTTCAAGGTGAAGTTCGGGAAATAGGCCCCCATGACGTACTCATGGCACAGGGCGGGCTCTATGCAACACTCTATGAGTTGCAGGTTCAGGAAACGGATTGAGCGATGAAGTTAGTGTAGTCCCATCGCACTCTTTATCACCGAGATAGCACGCTCAAGATCTACGTCGGACATCGCCGACCCGGAAGGAAGGCATAGTCCTGTCTTGAACAACCTTTCACCTACGCCGGTTAAAACAGACCGCGCGTTTCCGAAAACTGGCTGGTGGCTCATGGGTTTCCAGACGGGGCGACACTCGACGCCTTGCCGCGCGGCAACTTCACACACGTCGGCTGGAGAAATGGAAATATCAGACGGCGACATAGTCAAAACCGATAACCATCGATTTGCACACCCATATGAGGCCTCTGGCATCATTTCGATACCCTCATATCTGCCGAGGTTATCCGTATACACCTCAAATATTTCCCGGCGTCGAGCTACTCGATCGGTCAACACTTCCAATTGCCCTACACCCACAGCGGCGCAAAGACTCGGCATGCGGTAATTGTAGCCTGTCTCGGTATGTTCGTAGTGAATTACAGGCTGACGTGCTTGTTGGGCTAGGTAGCGCGCACGGCTCAACATTTCTTCGTCTGCACCGGCCAGCATACCACCGCCAGCAGTCGTCATTATCTTGTTGCCGTTGAATGAATACACAGCCAGAGCCGCACCAACGCCGGCATGGCGCCCCTCGTACGTGGCGCCCATGGACTCAGCAGAATCGACAACCACGGGAACGCCATATTGGGCACAAATACTTACGATAGGATCGAGATCGCAAGACTGGCCGTATAAATCGACTGGTATAACCGCCTTAGGTAAGCGTCCAGATTGATTTGCTCTTTCCAGCTCAGCCGTCAAAAGCGCTACATCAAGAGTCCACGTATCCTTCGAGACATCCAGAAATACCGGCTTCGCCCCTCGGTAAAGTATTGGAGAAACGCCGCCAATAAAGGTCAGATCAGAGACCCAAACTTCATCATTTTCTCCGACATCTAACAATCGAAGAGCAATATCCATCGCTGCAGTACCGCTTGATAGAGCCACAGCAGCTTTATGACCGGTAAACGCGCAAAACTCCTCCTCAAACCTGTCAATCATCGGGCCCGCAGGTGCCACGAAGTTGCTGTCAAACACCTCCATGACAAGTTCTCGCTCGCGCCCTGACATATGCGGTGGCGACAAGAAGATTTTTGAATGTTCAGTCACTCTTCAACTCCCTTGCCGGCACACCCGCAACCTTCTGTCCCGCAGCAACATCTCTTGTCACCACAGCACCAGCGCCAATGACAGCTCCTGAACCGATGCTCAATCCCGGCATGATCGTTGCGCCAGCGCCAACGAATGCAGCCGCCCCCACCTGCACGCCACCTGCAAGCACAGCACCGGGCCCAACATGTGCGAAGTCTCCCACCGTGCAATCGTGATCGATGCTGCAGGATGTATTGGCGATGACATGACAACCAAGTCCTGTATCAGGCTGGATCACCACACCCGCACAGATCAGTGTCCCTTCACCGATCTCAACACTCTGATGCACGACGCTCTTGGTGTGCTTTGCAACTATCCATTCAGCGTCTAAGGAGCTTAACTGCGACCGGATCGCGTTGTCGCCAATTGCAATGAAAGCATGACGATTTTCTTCCCGCCACCAGTTTGGCGACGGTGTGATGCTCCCTATTTCAACACCGAGTACTTGCTGGCCGATTTTGGCGGGCGTGTCATCAAAAATGGTACCAATTGTCTTTCCCATTGACTGCAGCGTCGCAACAACAACCTTTGCATGCCCACCTCCTCCTAAGATCCAGACCTCTTCGTTCACTGCTCTTGATCCCCCAACAACTTGCCCTTCGCTTTCCCGGCGCGAACCTGGTCATCGAAGCGCGGCATCGTTTCGTGCCCCGCCGCACTGATGCCAGATCGAGAGAACACCCTCAAAACTGTGAGCGCCAAAATTCGCATGTCTCCCAAGAAACTCATCGTACTGACGTACTCGACATCGAACGCAAGGCGGTCGTCCCAACTTTGCGCATTGCGCCCATTTACTTGCGCCCAACCGGTCAGGCCTGGGCGCACATTGTGCCTCTGCGCCTGAACATCCGTATAATAGGGAAGATACTCCGGAAGCAACGGCCGCGGACCCACGAAACTCATGTCACCGCGAATGATGTTCCAGAGTTCAGGAAGCTCGTCTAAACTAGTTGACCGGAGGAAACGCCCCAAACGGGTTGAGCGTTGCTCGTCTGGCAACGGAGACCCCTTCTCATCAACTGCGTCCCTCATCGTCCGGAACTTTATGATCTCAAACAAATTTCCGTTCAACCCCGTCCGCTTTTGCAAAAAAAGCACTGGTCGTCCCATACCCAAGTAAATCGATGCAGCCAATGTGATGAGCAGTGGCGATACAACAACAAACGCCAGAATCGCGACTGCAACGTCGAGAGCTCGTTTCCAATCGAAAATCGCACACCTCCACCAGTGAGCTAACCGTCACGCATGTAGCGAACATACCCTCGTGGTTTGCTATCACTTAGTATCTGTTATCTCAGGCTTCGCTATCCAGGACGTTATCCCGATCACACCAAAAACAACACTAATCCACCAGCTTTGCCACACCCCATGCGATATCGACAAAATGCACAAAAATGCCACTAGGCCTGCGATAAGAGCCGGCTGTTGGTCCAGACTATAAGATCGGATTTTCCGAGACAAATAGACCCATATAGCTGCCGCAACGACCGCCCCTATCGCGCCAAGATCCAACCAGATCTGCAGTGGTCCGTTATGTGGATGGGGAATGTTGGGGCCGACGAAATAGACGAAGTCTATTTGCCAGTCCTTGATCGAACGCGACGCCTCTAATCCATGTCCCCAAATTGGGGAATGGAGCACTTCCAAGCTCGTCGCGTACCAGATATCTAGCCTGGCACCAACCGATGCTGCCGGAATTTCAATTGCCCGCTCTGTGTCAATCTTAAGCAAGACAAGAAACACGAACGGCATAGATAGGATGAGTCCCGCGCCGCCCCAGGTCGCCAATTGGATGGCGAGATTTGGCGCTATGGCTGCAACACCATACACAACCATCCAAACCACCATACCCGCGCCAGCTGATTGACTTTCAGACATCGCCACCAGCATGATTAACACACCGCCCAGTACCCAACCGGCCGCAGGACTCCAGGTCTTTCGCACAGCCAGGAAGGCTGCGGAGAAACACAATACCATCACCACGCTTGGACGATTTGCGGCATGCAGGATGTCTAGTGGATCATTGTTTGGATTGAGCAAGCCGTACAGACCGTGCTGGGTGGCTAGTTGAAAGGCTAGCAAAACAAGGCCGGCCGAATAGCCAACTAGTAGCGCAGCGTCAACCGACCTGCCATTCTGTGACATGCGGTTTTTTATAAGTAGGAGAAGAAGTACACCAATCAGCAAAAACAATGAGAGTTTTGAGAAGCGATCGATGCCGTGGGAGCTAGCACCATCGACCAGCCCGGCGAACAAAAGCAACGCTAAGGACACTGCGAAAGGGATCCAGATAGGGGATCGAAGGGCTCTGAAACTCCTCTCATTCCACAAGAACAAACCTAATGTAACGATTGTGGCGACGGCAACTAGAGCCGCAGCACTGCGTGGCGCGACAAATCCGACAACTGGGAAGAACGCTACAAACCCAATCCAAACATATTGCTCTAAGCTATTTCGGCTCACCATTGTCTAACCCACGAATTATCGGAGCAACTTCGTTGCAGCGCCTGCACTTCTCAACCATTGCCCGCACGCCTCTAGGAAGCACGTCTATCCCAAACGTTATAGAGACACTCTACCCTCAGCGTTCACATTCAATGAACGAACCTTACCGACAGAGCTTTTCTCGCTAAATCTAGGAATAACTGGGTCACCAACCATAGCCGCAATTTCGGGGAAACTACTTGCCATAGCTAGTGCAGCCGCCGGGATTGCCCGCCGGGCTTCAATGTGGGGATACCCCCATTCCTCGATGACTTCGACGTTTTCAAGCGAATGCACATCGCATAGATAGTCGGCGAAGTATGAATAGCGGGCCCAATAGGCAGCCGCAAGTCCAGGAACATTTTGTGGTGGAATTTCTAGTGCAGGAATCGTTTCATAGGGGAGCCCGAGTTCCATCCTTGATGCTTGCAGCCCGTGCCATGTGTTGTAGCCAGATAGGCTAAATCCACCGAGAAAGGAATGCCAAGCGGCATCAATCGCCGCAATAGCGTTTGCCTGAGGCATGTCTGATGGAAAGAATTCCAGAACTTTTCCCCGGAGTTTCTCATATTTTTTTACAAAACTCTGGTTGGAGAAAATTTCGACCCCTGGCATCGAAACGAACTTAGCGATTGACTGACCTAACTCCTTTCCGAAATAAGGCAGACTGCAATGCCTCATTTTCCCTTGAGCAAGTAAAAGACAAACGAGCAAAGGGTCACCAAAGCTAAAATCAAACAGCTCGTCTTCATAGTGCTCGATCACATCCACAACGCCTCTCAGAGCCGCCTGCAACGCGTCCCCTCTCATCACCCCGTAGAAACTTGTGATGGGCCCCTCGTTCATAGTCCAGAAGAGACGGTCAATAGGGCTATCTTGAACGTAATCTCGAGCACTCAGATCCGGAAAGGACAAGACCATCAGCTCTGACTCGTCTTCTTTGACGACGAAATTTACATAGTCGCCGTATGCCGACACAAGACTGGGATCCGCGGAAACGATTTCCGCTAGCTCATATACACCCTGAACATTTACGAAATCGTCGTCGGGCAACAGTTGCACCAATGGATAAGCCCGCCGATCCAGGGCTTCTATCATACGATGGTAACCGGTATATTCCTTAGACGGATAAAACCGATAATCAAACCCAGCCACACGACACAAGTCTTCATTCTTTTTCCGGTGCTCCTCGTCGGTCGAACCATCTAGGATCAAAACCTCACATTCTCGGTTGTCCAGCAGAGGTTTAAGATGCCGAAAATTTCTCTCAAGATAGTGAGACCGATTGAACGTAGGAACAAGAAATGAGACGCCGGTCGAGGGCATTGCTACTTCCTTCTTTTATAAAAAAACGGCGACCTCAAGTGATCGGCCCCACTCAATCCAACAGAGTTACACCTAGATCACTTCTATCAATCTGCTCCAGCCACTGCCGAATAATCTCAGGCGCAACTGTCGGATTTAGACCTGCGTAAACCATCTCCACGTCTTCAGGGAGACCCTCCGGTTCGAACACTGGCAGACCAAAAAATTTCTGGGATTGAGCATGTGGATTACGATCGACAAAACCCACCAGGTTGATTTTGTTGATCAGTTGGGACGCGACGAAGGCTCCATAGAAACCTGCACCATAAATAACAGAAGGTTTTTCTGGGTTTGCGTCTGCCGCAGCAACCAACTTGCGTCTGGCCTGTTCCCAAAACTCCGCGAGCTCAATGACAGGGGCGCTGGATTCCACGCTCTCGGGCGAGACTTCATCAGACATTGCGTTGCTGCCAACTACAACAAACGCTCCCCGGAAAAGATTGGTGTGTATCTCATCAATCTGCATTCCAGCACGGCGAAAAACTTCTCTAAGAGACTGTGGCGTAAAACGGTTCACATGGTCGACAACAAGGAAGTCGCCGGGGTTCCCAAGAACATTGGGCACTGACAGGAATACTTTCCCTGTTGGCTTCAACAGCCGCGCAACATCCTGCAGCATCGATAACGGTTCACCGACATGCTCCAAAACGAAGTGCGCTGTCACCAAGTCAAAAGTTCCGTCCCATTCATCCGGCAGAGCATAGCACGCCTGGCGACCTTTCGGCAGCCACTCAGCCCAATGGGACTTGTAATCCTCGCTTACATCAAAGACATGAGGATCAATTCTCGGATGTTTGTTTGTGAGCTTCTTCAACGTTTCGGCTTTTGCTGCGCCGTAGTCCAGCACGCGAGCGCCCTCGGACAACCCGATAGTCGAGTCCACAAGCCCAGCCTGATGATCCGTTCGATAGACTGGTTCACCGTCTTTGAAATCATAGAGCTGGTCGTGATCGCTAACATCTAGCGAAATTCGGTATCCACTATCGTAGTAAGTTTTAAGATCGAATAGATCTGGACTTTGCAGGTGACCACAAGAGGAACAGAAATAGCATTCTGTATCTACGTCAATCGGCGTAGCCATAGACGTAATCGATGGAGACTGTGAGCGATAAATTGGCTCTCCGCAGACACTTTGACAGATACGGCACTCCATCACTTTTTCTCCGCGAGCAATTCAGGAAGGACGGTCTCGAAGCTAGTTCCAGATGCGAAAGATCCAGCCCACGCGATTTTTTGTCCGGTTGGATCAGCGAAATTGAAGTACCGAAACTGCATGCTCCAACGCGCACGGTCTGAACAATTTTCGCCGGAGCGGTGAAGTGTCAGAAAATCGATCAATATCAGATCCCCCGGTTTGCTAAGCGGTGAAACCTTTGAATAGGACGCGAGCCGTTCCTGCTCACGGTCCAACCGCAAACTGTATGCTCCACTTTGTCCCGTTGATGTGTCGCGCAACACCGGAATGATCCCCTCTGCGTGAGACCCTACTGCCAACTCTACTGGCCCCAACTGATGCTCCATCTCGACCAAAGGTGACCAAAATACTATTCCATCAACGCTCCTCAGCTGCGCAGGAAACTCTTGATGCCAAGGTGCACGAAACTTTTCTTCATTCGGGTGGTCAATACGAATACCCGCACCTCCACTCGCGATCCCAACCGTAGAGTTCTGCCTCAACGCCTGGTACGCTTGCTCATTCTTCTTGCTCGCGAGCAGCCTCATGAACGCCGGAAGCTGTTTGACTGCGTCATACACTTCCCCTGCACTCGCTCGGTTCTTGGCGACCAAACGCCGCATCCCCTCTGACATTGCCTCAGCGGGATCTCTGAACATTGCGGGGAGTCCATATTTTGCAGAGACAATTTCGACAATCTCCTGAATTTTCTCTTGGATTGGTCGAATTTCCGCCTCAACATCATAGAAGTCGGAAATTATCAGATAGCCGTTCTCTTTGAAGAACTCAGTTGAGCTAGACGCCCCAAGCGTATTGTCTTCGGACTTCACGGTCATTCATCCGCCTCGCTGCGCTGAGCCAAGAACTCCCGCCAGCCAACCGATTTGGGATACAGGAACTCCGATGCACGAGTTCCTTCAGCTGCAATGAGGTCAAGACTGCTTACGAAGGGCGTAGGTTCAGCACGCCCCTGATCCCATGTGTTCAGGGAGTAAGACATGTATTCCACGGAAACTCCCTCAACGTTGAATGCGTCGTGATCCAAGTATGACGCCCCCCCTGCGCCGCTGACATATGTATCCCCGCCCACTGCTTTTACGAGATCCAACACCCGCCGCCAAGACGCCCCCTCGACAGCTAGTTCACTGGACCGGACTGTGTGTTTGGGTGCCACACCAATGTACTTCGCCAGCTCCTCACTTGAGGCAATCAGTAGGTGGCAGAGACTTTCATTGGTATTGCATGTTTTGTCGAAAATATCGAGGGCTGCAGAGCTGTGTTTGTAGCCGCGCAGGCTGTTTGCCAACAAAGATCGGTGCGATGCTGCCCAATCGGCGCCGCTTGCCTTCAGATCTCGAATCGGCGTGAACCTCCCCTTGTTTTCCAAAGGGATGGTCATCCAATTCGTCCCAACGTCGGAACATACTTGAATCCGGTTGGTAAACGACCCTTTTGAGAACTGAGCATCATCCAGCCAGATAAATGTGTCTGCGAGTGCCATCATTTCCATGAATCCGGGCCAGGGAAAGTACATCGGCTGAGAAATCGCCACGATACGCTTAGTCATAATTCCGGTCCGCGAGTCTAGGGAAGGCTCGTCCTTGTACAACGCTGATAAAGCCTGTTATAGGCGTAACAACTCGACGCCAATACTGCAATCTGTTAGCTTTACGATGTTTGGAATTCACCGAAATAGCTACCCGTTCAACAATTTGTGGCGGAGTAAACTGACATAATCAAGGAGTAGATCTTGAAAGCTGTCATCCTCGCCGGGGGCCGCGGAACGCGGCTGAGCGAAGAAACAATTTCTCGTCCAAAACCCATGGTCGAGATCGGGGGGCGCCCAATACTCTGGCATATAATGAAGATCTACTCAGACCATGGGGTCAACGACTTCATTATCTGCTGCGGGTACATGGGAAATCTCATTAAAGAATATTTCCAGAGCTATGCCAGTGTAATGTCAGATGTCACGGTAGATCTCCGGAACAATACAACCACTATCCACAAAAAACACGCCGAACCGTGGAACGTCACCTTGGTGGATACTGGCGATGATTCAATGACGGGCGGTCGCTTGAAACGAGTTTCTGAATTCTTGAAGGATGAAGAATTATTCTGTTTTACATACGGTGACGGCGTGGGTGATGTCGACATCTCTAAACAAATATCAGAGCATCGCGACGCTGGTAAGATGGCGACGATTACCGCAGTTCAACCTCCAGGACGCTACGGCGCTCTGGAGCTTGATGGAAACAATGTCAAAGGCTTCATTGAAAAGCCAAAAGGCGACGCTGGATGGATCAACGGTGGGTTTTTTGTACTTTCGCCTGCTGTGTTGAACCTGATTTCTGATGATACAACCACCTGGGAAGCGGAACCACTAAGCAGATTGGCCGAAGAGAACCAACTCAACGCCTATTTCCATGAAGGTTTCTGGCAACCGATGGACACCCTTCGCGACAAGAACCACCTCGAAAGCCTTTGGAATACCGGGAGCGCTCCGTGGAAAACATGGACGTAAGCCCCTCCTCTTTCTGGCCCAGTGCTTTTTGGCATCAGCGAAACGTCTTCGTTACTGGCCACACAGGCTTCAAAGGTGGCTGGCTGACTCATTGGCTGCACGCTTTGCAGGCAAAGGTCCACGGGTTTGCGCTGGCTCCTACAGGTGATGTCAATCTCTTCGATGTCTCCGATGTATCTTCATCCCTGACGTCCCACAAAATTGGAGATATTCGCCAACTGGACGCATTGCGCACTCGGATGATGGAAGTTGAGCCTGAGATAGTCTTTCATCTTGCAGCACAATCGTTGGTTCGTGAATCTTACCAAAACCCTGTTGACACCTATGCAACCAACGTCATGGGCACAGTTAATCTTTTGGAAGCCGTCCGCCACGTCCCCTCTGTCAAGGCAGTTGTGATTGTTACCAGTGACAAATGCTATGAAAATCGCGAAACCGAGTGGAGTTATAGTGAAGATGAACCTATGGGAGGGCATGACCCATATTCAAACTCTAAAGGTTGCGCTGAGTTAGTGGTCTCGGCATACCGTCGATCTTTTTTTTCAGAAGGAAAAACCTCGATCGCCTCTGCGAGAGCCGGAAACGTAATAGGTGGTGGCGATTGGGCGGCGGACCGACTGCTTCCTGACATCCTCAATGCACGCGACAATGGTTCACACTTGGAAATTCGGTCACCCGCGGCTGTGCGGCCCTGGCAACATGTTATGGAACCGTTGGCTGGTTACCTCACCCTGGCTGAACGTTTGTTCTCAGATGGCAGCGGTTTTTCTGGGGGCTGGAACTTTGGCCCAAACAAGGAAGATGCCACCTCTGTGGAGTGGATAACAAACTGGATTGCACAAAATTATGGCCCCCTGGCCTGGTCCATTGGGAAAACGCCGCAGCCCCACGAAGCAATCTATCTCGACCTGTCTAGTACGAAATCGAACCAACGTTTAAGTTGGCATTCCAGATGGTCGTTATCAGATGCCTTAACAGCAACCATCCAATGGCGGGATGCATTTAATAAGGGTGCGCCCATGAGGGCCTATACCTTAGATCAAATCAGACGATATTGCGGCCTGCCGGCAGAGGGCGATTAGGTCTATGGCACGTTTTTATACCACAGACACCGGGTTCGACTGCTTAATCCAAGTCAGTCACTCCGCCTTATCGGACCGCCGCGGTTCTCTCACGCGCCTCTTTTGTAAAGAGGAGCTTCGCGAGTTGGGGTTTGATAGTGACATTGCGCAAATAAACCTGACGCACACCGCGAAGGCCGGTACTTTTCGTGGTTTCCACTATCAGGTTCCACCACATTCGGAAATCAAGATGATCACCTGTATCCGCGGCGAGGTGCAGGACATCGTTATTGATTTACGTGCTGGATCCGCGACTTACCTGAAACACTTTTCAACTGTCCTCTCAGCGGAGAATGAACGAAGCCTCATTGTTCCGAAAGGTTTCGCTCATGGCTTCCAGAGCCTCTGCGACGATTGTGAAATGCTCTACTTTCATTCAGCGATGCATGAGCCTTCTTCTGAAGCTGGCGTTAACTACAAAGACCCTCGCCTCTCCATCCAGCTCCCGTTGGAGATTTCCTGTGTTTCCGAACGCGATCTGTCTTTCGCCTTGATTGACAGTAACTTTAGAGGCATTTCCCTATGAAGTGTCGACATTGCGGCAACAGCCTGTCCAATCTGTTTTTGGATTTGGGCTCTTCACCACATTCGAATGCGTACCTGAGCGCTGACGCATTGTCTGCGCCCGAACTCTGGTTTCCCCTTCGGGTACTGCAGTGTGATTCCTGCTGGCTGGTACAAACGGAAGACTTTTCAGCACCAGATCAGCTCTTCAGTGAAGATTATGCCTATTTCAGTAGCACATCGAAAAGCTGGCTTCGGCATGCTGAACAATACACCCTTGACATGATTCAGAGATTTCAAATCTCGTCATCATCAATGGTATCTGAAGTGGCAGCGAATGATGGATACCTGCTCCAGTTTTTCAAGCATCGCGGAGTGCCTAGTTACGGAATCGAACCAACAGCTAGCACAGCAAAAGCTGCTCGCGATGTCCACGGTCTCGAAATCGTCGAGGACTTTTTTGGAACACGTTTGGCGAAGGTGCTGGCAGCAGAAGGGAGAACCGTCGACCTAGTCGCGGCAAACAATGTCTTAGCGCATGTTCCAGATATCAATGACTTTGTTAAAGGCTTTTCCATTCTACTAAAACCTAATGGCGTAGCTACCTTTGAGTTTCCCTCGCTAAAAACCCTGGTGGATAAGGTTCAATTTGATACTGTTTACCACGAACATTTTTCGTACCTGTCACTCACCAGCGTAAGCAGTATTTTCGCTGCAAACGGGTTGCAGATATTCGATGTCTCCACACTACCCACTCATGGGGGAAGTCTTCGTGTGTTTGCCCAACGGGCGGATACCCCCCACCGAAGCATCAACTCTTCGGTACAAAACATGCTTGCCGAAGAACACAGACTGGGAATGAATACCAACGCTTTCTACCAGGGCTTCCAATCACGCGTCGGGCGCCTAAAAAATGATCTGGTCTCATTTCTGATTGAAGCACAAAAAGAGGGTAAAACTGTTGTTGGTTATGGCGCGGCAGCCAAAGGCAACACAATCCTCAACTATGCTGGGGTCCGAAACGATCTCATCTCCTACATCGTTGACAATGCTGAGGCGAAACAAGGAAAGTTTATGCCCGGCAGCCGGATTCCTATCCTATCTCCAAAGGAAATCGAGCGGACTCAGCCCGACTACATACTCATCCTACCTTGGAATTTGAGAGAAGAGATATCATCACAGATGGAATCTGCTCGACTTTGGGGCGCTCGTTTTGTCGTGGCAAGCCCATCTCTGGAAGTTTTCTGATGTCTGAAAAACCCAAACCGCGCATCCCTTACACCAAGCCGTCAATCACCAAGCATGAACTGGCGTATGTCGCCGACGCGGCAGCCAACGGCTGGGGTGAGGCTTGTTACGATTACATACACAGGTTTGAAGGGGCTTTTCGCGAACATCTCGGCACCGAATTTTCGATCGCGACCTCAAGCTGTACTGGCAGTCTGCATATGGGGATGGCGGCTCTTGGGATTGGTCCTGGGGACGAGGTCATTCTGGCCGATACAAATTGGATCGCCTCTGTTGCACCAATTGTTCATCTGTCAGCAACGCCAGTCTTTGTGGATATTCTCCCTGATACCTGGTGTATCGACCCGGCACTTGTCGAAGCAGCAATCACACCAAAGACGAAAGCAATTCTGGCTGTTCATCTGTACGGAAACTTATGCGAGATGGACGCGCTCAGAGCGATTGCAAAGAGTCACGACGTCCACCTGATAGAAGATGCCGCTGAAGCCATTGGGTCTGAATATAAGGGCGAACCGGCAGGCAGCATGGGCGTATTTGGTGCCTTCTCCTTTCATGGAACAAAAACTATGACCACTGGCGAGGGTGGTATGTTTGTTACCAATGACGGAGACTTGTATGAAAAGGTCCTAACCCTTTCAAACCACGGACGCTCACGGTCGCAGGTGAAGCAGTTCTGGCCCGAAGCCATAGGATTCAAATACAAGATATCAAATGTACAAGCAGCAATAGGCCTTGCACAGACCGAACGAATTGAAGAGCTAATTCAAAGAAAAAGACAAATACTGGATCTGTATCAGGAACGTTTCGCACATCTGGAGGGGGTGACACTCAATGCCGCACCGCCGTCATGTAAATTGGGAGCATGGATGCCGACAATCGTCTTTGATGAACAGCTGGGAATAAGAAAAGAAGCACTTTTGACCGCTTTTGCCAATGCCAACATTGACGCTCGCGTGTTCTTTCCCCCCTTGAGCAGCCTGCCCCCACTGATCAGAGAGGGAGAAAATGTAGGACGTCCCATCGCGTGGTCCATACCGGAGCGAGCTGTTAATCTACCAAGTTTCCACGATATGGATGACCATGACATCGACCGTGTCGAACAAGTAATTATGAAAGTCTACGGAGAGAGATGATGGCCAATGATGACCGTAAAGAGTTCGCAGAAACAACGACCGCTCAGGCGATCGCATTAGGCGGCGACCGCTCCGTCTTCGACCAGTCAACTGACTTGATCACACAACTTGATCGCTACGACTACTCCTACCTGTGGACGTGGATGGGTGTTCCTATCATCCAGATGCCGGCGGATATCATGGCCACGCAAGAAGTAATTTGGAAAACACAGCCTGACATCATTATTGAAGTCGGAGTTGCGCGGGGTGGTTCTGTTCTCATGATGGCGTCGATGCTGAAATTGATTGGCAAAGGACGCGTCATTGGAGTTGATATTGACATCAGACCACACAATCGCGAGAGCATTGAAAGCAATCCGGTTTCAGATCGGATTACACTTATTGAAGGTGGATCTGTTGATCCGGAGATCCTCGACCGTGTAAAAGCGGAGATACCAGATGGTGCGAGTGTAATGGTCGTCTTGGACAGTGACCATTCATATGATCACGTTCTTAAAGAATGCAGAGCCTATGGTCCGCTAGTCACCATGGGTCAATATCTGATTGTCGCAGACACTCTTCTAGGTTTCCTTTCAGAAGATCAAACACCGAAGAAGAGATCACACACCTGGCTTAAGGGGAATGAGCCTTTGGCGGCAGCGCAGCAATATCTCTCGGAGAGCGAACGTTTTGAGGTTGACGAAGCCCTGAATGGCAAGCTGGTTCTATCATCGTCTCCTCAAGGCTACTGTAAGTGTGTGAAACCGTGACACTCTCTGAATATGGTGTTGAGCTTCGCGGGCGACGTCTTGAGGACTTTTCCATGCTGGCCAAGTTGCGGCGCGATACAGAAGTCCAACACTCTCTTATGGGGTACCCCTCCGAGCATGTAAGCGACACCGATGTTCAGCATTGGCTGGACCGACGGTCGTCAGACCCCTCGGGTCGATTTCTGATTATCGCAGATCAGAAAGACGAATGTGTTGGGTTTGTTCAGCTTGTGGGCATCCACCAGAAGGGCCGCTTTGCATGGCTGGGTATCGCTATAGATCCTGCACACCAAGGAAGTGGCTTTGGCAAGGGAGCCCTAAATACTCTCTTCCAATTTTCTTCAAATGAACTCGGCTTGAAAAAACTACTCTTGGAAGTACTTGAAAAGAACCAACGGGCGATCACTCTCTATCGCAGCCTTGGCTTTCGCCAAGTCGGTATCTTGTCTGACCACTACCGTGGACGCGAGCATCCACAGAGCGTTGCCATCATGGAAAGAGAGCTCATGCACCCAAACATCGATAGTGATAACATCTAGCCAAAAAGTTTCATCAATCAGTCGCACTCAGGGAACAGCAGACCACTGGGATATAGAAAGAACAACAGGCTAGCTTTCAGCGAGGACTCTTTGCCTCTGAAACAGGATCAGAGGCGTGGCAATTCATCGATTGGGAGTCTCTTAATGTGCCGCCGAAGCTCTGGATATGGGCACAAGATTTCCATTTTTTACGCCATCAAAAACTTCGGTAGAGAAGACCTGACGATCGTTGATAAAAGTCTAACTGCCCTGTCTCCCAATATGGTTCTCATATTGTGGCACAATCGTCGTGTGGAGTTGCTTCATGCCCCCCAGGGGATTCCAAGACTAACAATTTTATCGAACGGATAAACGATCGTATCAGAGACGTATGTCTGAATGAGCGCTTCTTCGGATCCCTTGCATCAGGCTCGTCATCCGATCGCAGTATTGAGGAGACACGAGCCTGTTTGGCTCCTGCATCACGTCACCACCAGGACTTCTCGCTTTTTTCAATCCATTCCTTATGTGGTAGCCAATGGCCTTCACTGCGGGTAATCGCAGCACTTCCTTCCGAATTGGACAGACCTTCGAAATCAACCAATACCGCCTCTAAAAGGTCCTTTACTTCTAATGCTGCCTTTTTCTCTCCTGCTGCGTAGAGAGCTGCAGCATATTTTGAGGCCCAAAAGATACCTTCCGGAGTCGCCAAAACACTTGCCTCAAGTAGATTTCTCCAATCCGTCTCAATCAAAAATGAAGTTTGTAGCTCGCTGAATGAAATGCGCGCAAACTCAGCGAGAAGAGGTACCTGTTGGCAAATTGGCAGCTCTAAATCAGGAACTATCTCTGCAAAAAGGTCGCCAACTTCACCGACCTGATCAGTTACTGCAGCGACGGTCGAAAACACCACTAGCAACACTGCATTAAGCGATGCATCTTCCTCTTCATCATTCAGACCCTCCATCAACACCGCGGCAAGATCCTGACTTTGACCAGACCCGTGGTGCAGAAACAGTCGGCAAACTTCGTCTAGTTTGTCACCTTGGTTGACCTTGTCATTGTGAGGCCGAACCAAATCTATGATGTTAGCTCTGGGATTATCCATCACCCTGATTTGCTCAATGCATGCGTCAGCATTATCTCGCAACAATGCCATGTTCGCGACAAAGACACATGCGCTAATGCTTGGCAATGTGTAATGATTTTTGTCGAATAACAAGTCGATGGTTTGGTAGGTCACAAGTCGTTGGTTTTTCGATACATAGTTTAACAAATCTAGAATCACATCCGAAAAACCATCAAAGCAAAGCCAACTGATCAGTTCCTTCTGATCATCTGAAAGACTGCTAATCATCCTGTCTTGCAATGCCGCGCCAGTAACTTCTTGCGCAATGCCATCGGGACATTTTGTCATGAGATGAACCGCCTCCAAAAGGATCGGCAAATCGTTCTCTGCCGCCAAGCGACGTACATCTTCGGGCGTTAATATCTGCGCCGCTTCTTTACTCATGTCATCATCAAGCATGAGCTTGGCCTGCAGGTCTGCAGCGGCATTTCCATTGTCTACCGCGACCTTTGAAGATAGGAATTCGTACTCTGGCAGCATTGATTTGAGAAATCGGTCAAATGCAAGGTCGCAAGCACCCGGAACACGCTCATCACTTGGAAACTTTTCCTGAATCTTTTTGCGAAAGTACTCAACTTGCTGTTGGAACTCAGTACTTTCGACAATCTCGCTCCAACTACTAAAAGCAGTGGATTGGTTGTGATACACCTGCCGTATAATGTAGGGTGCGTCGATGCAATGGTAACCGCCGTTTAGAACAGTAACAGCGCCCTGCATCAGTTCTGAGGCGAGATTTTCAGTATTCATCTCATATGCTGTACGGAACGCCTCTATCACACTTGCCCTACGGTGAATTCCATAAAAGGTCGGCCAATATGATTGAAAATACTCGACCAAACGATTCATCGGATCTACTGAAACTGCTGAATTCTGCTGATGTCCAATTACCGAGAAACCCCAGTAAGTTAGAAGCAGCGGACTTGGCAACGCGACCCTAAATTCGCGCCCATCAACTACTGAAACAGATGGGTTAGCGTCAAGGAAGTCGATGCCTTCAGCGACGCCCGCATTAAGCAAAATATCATCATCGCCGGACAAGCCGATATAATCCGTATCTTGTTCTTCCATCACTTCAATGATTTTGAGCCAGGAGTTGAAGTCCGCTGGGAACCGCTTGATTTCCAGTGACAACTCAGGAAACTCACGTGCAAGACCGTCCATTTCATCATGGAAAACACTGTCACTGCTATCTGCTACGGCGATTTTGTAGGAAAAGCCATGGCGCGCGTAGAAATCCAATGATCGGCGGAGCAAGCCCGGTCGATTTCGAGTGGGCAACACTATCGTCAAATTCTCACCCATTACCCACCTCTCACAAGTTAGCGGTACGATACCGCGGGTCCGGTTAGTGCAGAAATAATCGAAATCAACTTCTTCCAGCTAAAATGAACAATGAAAACTCAAACATAAACTGTAGGGAGAAGAACATTTCTTTTCGTGAAATTGCAGTTAATCCAAGTGCATGTTTTCACTCTTAACCTATTTGTAATCTCCACGGCAGTACCGCGAGTGCTCTCAAAGGAGTTTGGGGACCCGTAGCAAGAATGAGCAATGAAATAGCTCAGCGGGTTCTACCAATTGTTTATCGGGTGCCTTGCTTGAATTCGTGAGCAATGGTCTCATTTGCCCAATTCATCAACGCCCGATAATTTTGAATGCGGGACGCACGACTTTCTGAACACCTTCTGGCAGAGAAAACCAGACCCTGAGCAGCTTTTTGCGAAGTTGCTGAGACAGCAGAATTTTCTGCAGGCCATAGGCAATATAATTTCTGATAATGTAAGACGGCGAGCGGTGTGCATCTATCCAAAATGACATCGCCGTGTAGGTGCCAACGCGGGCGACTCGGTCCGGTATCTTGCCTGCGCAGAAAGCCGCAAACTGATCATAGCAATAGTCGCCCGATGCAACCAAATCATCATAAGCGCGCTGAATGATTGGGGTTGCGAGTTCACTGTCTTTCACATAGGAAATTACTTCACTCAGATTGCTAAAGTCTTTCTCCAAGGGGACGTAATGGACCCATGGCGTAAGGACTTTTGAGTATTCGCCGGGGTAGGCAACAATAAGCGTTCCGCACGCCGCCGCCTCAAATATTTTCGGGGACAGACAATTGGCGACGAACTTTCGGTCTGCTTCACCTACAATATGATCTACATCCTCAAAGGACGCATCAGGATTTCTTCTTACAAACCGGTCGACCTGTTGTTCGATCGACCCATCAAAATCGAAAATACTCGCGCCACTTTCTACGCACAGCATCGCTTTGGAGTTGCGCAGAAACTTGATCCACCTTCTCCCGTAAAGCCTATCTTCTTCGTCGGTGGAAATGTCCAGCGCTAAGCCACTCCCTTGCGACTCCTTGGCGAAGCGTTTTCCAATGGTCGTTTTTTCCTGTGCTAGAGAGCCAAGCCAAAATGGCGTTGGCCGCGCTCTGTACCCAACGTCGATCTTCCTCTCTGAGTATGGTGGCCAACTTTGATCCTTCAGACCATTGTCGACATACCCAGTCAGCACAGTCTCAACAGAAGTGGCCGGGAGCTTCTCTTCTGCGTAGATATCCTTGACGATGCTGTCTGGAACGACACTAAAAACTGTGTCCACCTTCAATCGGCGTAGTCTTTCCAGGGTGGCATCTACATTGCGATACTCATCGTGCATCCAAGTGCATTTGGCACCCTGAAACTTCGAAACTCTGTCTATCGAGTCTTCACTAAAAAAGTGATTTCTTTCATCACTCAGATGGAGCGTGTAATGAATGCCAATTGCGTCAAACTTATTTAAGTCTATCGTGGAGGGAAAATCTCCAACCATGGAGACTTCCCAAACACGAAACCCTGGCATTCTGTGAATTGCATTCAGATGGTCAAGAATCGTCGTTGCGTTCGACCCCACCGCTGGCCTGTTGCTCAACAAAAGCATGTGTTTCATCGCGCACACAACCCCTCGTCACAGCGCTGCTGAAAACAGTGAGCCACCGATGTTTGCTCCTAACAATACCCTACAGGCGACCTGCGTGACGCAATCGCGTTTTGACGCGCTCACAAACCCGCTTAACACCTTCTTCCAGGTCCACTTTGGGTGTCACGCCTAAGATATTTTCCTGTCGATCAAGAGTTGGACGTTTTGCAAGCGTCATACGATTTGGCAGATCCACAATGTTCACGAGGTTTTTGTCTGCGCCATACTCGTCGCAGATCATCATCGCAAGTTCTTCGATGGGGCGGATGTCGGGACTGCCAATATTGATAACCGAATAGTCGTCCACTCTCGCAGCAGCCTCAACAGATCGCACTGCGTCTGTAACGTGGAACCACCCGCGCGCTGATCCTTTGTGTACTTCGATCGGTTCACCTAACGCCAAATTGGTGGCAAAACGGATCATCGCAGAGCGATGGTCTCCCAGATCTTCATCCTCGTCATACATCATAAACGGTCTAAGTGTTACGGCCTTCAAGCCATACTGCTCGACTTCGTACTCCACTAAAGACTCGCTCAGGAGTTTAGAAAGGCCATACCGATTGTTTGGTTTTGGCGTTACCTCCTCAGACATAATGTCGATACTCGGACCATAAACCTCCGACGTGGAGAAATAGACCAGCCGAGCACCACACCTTTTCGTCATGTCCAAAACATTCTGAACACCGCCCATATTGGTATCAATGGCCAGTGAGGACGCTTGTTCGCAGGTTACACGACTAACCATAGCGCCGAGGTGGAATACAACATCGGGGCCCCAATCAAATGCTGGGACCAGATCTCCGATGTTGCGGATATCCGCCATGATATAGTTTTCACGCCAAGCTGGGCGGATATCAGTTGCAAGAACTTCATATCCGTTCTGCAGCAAATACTGGATGAGCGGTTTGCCGATGTTGCCTTCCGAGCCTGTAACCAATGCTTTTGTTTTTTTCATTTCTTCTTTCTCACCCATTCCCTCGAACAAGGTTTTTCAATTTAATATTCAGCCCCTGCGGCAACACACTGCGGGCGCGCGCAACCATACCTGCAGCTCGACTTGGTGCATACGAGTAAGGGAACTGCATCATTGGTGGATTGCTCTTCTCCAGCTCAGCGATTACCCGGCCCCCAAGACCCTTTCTTTTGGCGTCCCCAGCCAAGGTCTTTTTTGCTTGCGCAGCTGTTAGCTCTGCGTCGAAAAGTTTGACAAATGACTGATAAGAATACGTTTCTGAATGCACCAGTTCAACGTAGGCGTTTTTTACTATTTCCGCTACGTAGTAGTCATCTTTCAACTTTTTGCAGACTTCATCAATATTACTGAAGTCTTTTTTCAATGGTAGGTAGTGTTCATTTGCCTTTACTACACCAGAATAGTCTCCTTCATACAAAATACAAAGTGTCCTCAATGATATAGCCTCGAAGACACGGGGAGAAATCTGTTCGAGGCCTATTTTGTCCTCGAGATCGGCAAAATAGTCTTCTCGGACCCGATCATAGTCGAACCTCTTTTCCCCCAGGAGATAACTGATGGTTTCCACACTCGTCGATATCTCGCCGGTGAAATCAAAGACACTCGCTCCACTTTCAACACCCAATACAGAGCGAGAATTCCGAATAAGTTCTACCCAGTTTGCTCCATGGACGCGATCTTTTTCGCGGTAACTAATGTTGGTCTTAAGCCCCTTCCAACGAGTTTTTTTCTTGAACTGTTTCGCTATTTCCCATTTTTCGCGCCCCAACCGCCCATGCCATGCCGGGTACTTTCTTCCCCGGTACGAAACGTCGTATTTTCTCTCACCCAACTCTTTGGGCGGAATGTTTTTCAACGCATCAGAAACATAACCTGTCAGGACGTTGACCGCTTTCGCACCGCCGACTTGTTCGGGCGGATACACCTGCGGAATTCCCTTTTCGGGCACACAGGTGAAGATGATATCTGCCCCAACTGTGTTTATTCCCTCAATACTTTTGTTGACGAACCGATATTCGTCTTGAAGAAACACAGCTTTGACACCCTGATACTGCGCAAGCCGCGCCTTGGACTTGTCCGACAGGTAATGCTCTACGGCGACAAAGATTGAATAGTGAACGATGACCGCATCAAATACATCAAGGTTCAGCCAATCAGGCAGATCACCATTGTTTTCCACAAGACCGCTGTAACGATAAACACTGTTTTCAGAATACCGCAGCAACGAATTGATATGATCGGTAATCGTTGGGGCATGGGACCATCTGTAGTCACATAGCAAGAGCACTTTCATCAGTCTTCACCCCCAGCGTACATTCCATTGTAATGCGATATAGCGTCTTCAATCGGCCCATGGAAAACGATCTTCCCAGCTTCCATGACCAGTCCAGTCGTACAAAAATCCCGAAGCATAGCGTCCGAATGTGATGCAAGGACAAATACGCTAGAACTCTGGATTTGCCTCTGAATCCGTCGACGGGCCTTGTCGAGAAACGCGGCATCGCCTACGCCGATAATCTCATCGATCAGCAAATTGTCTGCTTCAATGGAGGTAACAAGCGCAAACGCCAAACGGACCCTCATCCCCGAAGAATATGTTTTCAGAGGCCGGTTAAGGGCGTCACCAAGTTCGGAAAACTCGACAATGTCTGCGCGCAGTTTTTCAATTTGATCACCACTTATCCCCAGTAATGCCCCAGCAATCTGAAGATTTGCATGCCCACTGGCTTCTTCGTCCATTCCAAAGTGAAGGTCAAATAGGGAAACTGCGCGTCCGGAGCACACAACACTTCCAGAGGTCGGCTCGAAGACGCGGGCCATTACACGCAGAAGCGTAGACTTCCCGGCACCATTGCGCCCCAATAGCCCAAGGCGCGTACCATCTGGCAGGTCTAGATTCACACCGTCAAGTATGCAAACGGTGTCATCTCCCCCTGCAGGTTTTAACGCACTTGCGAGCGCCTGCCTCAAAGATTTAACACGTGTCTGCGGAATGCGGAGGCTTACCTCGTCGAGCTTCATCATCAGTCAAATCCAGAACAAATATCGATATCGACTTATTCTCAACGAAAGAACAAAAACCGCTGCTGCAAGAACGGAGAGCCCCAGGCTAACCGCGTAGTTCAATTCAGAGGGGCCGGCGCCCAGGAAAGGCTGGCGCAGAATCTCCACAATGTGGGTCAGAGGATTGAAGGTGGCGATATAGGCACGCTCTACCAGAATGTCGGGTGACCAGATAATCGGTGTCACAAGAAAAAGCACCCCTACGACCGCTGTCGTTAGAAGCTGGAAATCATGGAAACGAGCACTGATAAACGCAATTGAGCCCGACCCAAAAAATATGAAGATGCTCGCGACAAAAAGCCCAGGTATCAGCCAAATGATTTCCCAGCCCGGAAACACACCAAAGTAGAGCAACACAATGAGTATGATCGGGACATTGTGCATGAGGACAATCGTGTTTCTCACAAATACCCGCACCAAAACAGAGACAGGGTGTACGGGAATATTATGGACAATAAAGCGATAGCTAACCAGCGCGCTAGACATCTCTAACACCGTAGAACTGATCCAGAGCCAGAAGATATATCCGGTTACGATAAAGGGGAAATACTCTGCCAATGGAAGTCGGAAAAGACTGCCATAAACCACCCCAATAGCGAATATTGTGAACCCATTGACCATGCTAATCCACAATGGGCCCAAGACGGTCCGCCGATATCGGCTCACAATGTCAAGGTAGCCCAACTTTGACCAATACCCGAACTGGGCCAAATCGCTTTTGGCGATGATCGCCATCTGATTAGCACTCCTCAGAAATGAGATCTTTAATGATCAACTCAGCAGTGTTGCCTGCGCCAAACACCTCAGACTGAGGGCTTTGTGGCACTGTCGACTGTTCGATCGCAGTTCCGATTTTCTCAGCCGATGCATCGACAAGCTGATTCCAGCCTGCTTGCAGCGTTTCAGACCATTCAGTTTCATCCCTAACAGTTATGCAGGGTGTGCGGCAAAAGAATGCCTCCTTCTGCACTCCTCCTGAGTCTGTCAGAACAAGCCGCGCCTGCCTTTGAAGAGCCTGCAGGTCTAGATAGGGCAGCGGCTCCAAAATCTGAACGCCCTCCAAGCTGCCCCAAAGAGATTGTTGCTCAATACACTTCCTTGTTCGTGGATGTAGAGGAAAAACAACTGTCATTTTCTTAGCAGCAGCGCCGAGGGATTCACAAATTGCTGCGAGGCGCTGAGGCGAATCCGTGTTCTCTGCCCTGTGGATCGTCACCAGTGCAAACTGTTTTGGTTCCAGTTGGAGTTTCTGTAGAATCTCGGAGTTTGCCAAAGCGGCATCAGAGTACATCTGAGTAACTTCAAGCATGATGTCACCGACGTTCATCACACCATCAGTGATCCCCTCATTCTTAAGGTTTCTGACTGCTGTGTCCGTCGGACAATAGAGACGCGACGAAACATGGTCAGACATCACCCGATTCACTTCTTCGGGCATCCGCTTATTAAATGATCTCAAACCAGCTTCTACATGTGCCACTGGTATATGAAGCTTAGCAGCAGCAAGCGCGCCTGCTAAAGTGGAATTGGTGTCTCCATAGATCAGCACCCAATCGGGTCTCTCAGAGAGCATAATTTCCTCGACACCCTCTAACATCTGTCCCGTGCTGGCGCCATGCAGTGACGATCTGGCGCTCAACTGGAAGTCCGGGCGCGGAATATCCAACTCATCAAAGAATACATCAGACATGTTCGAGTCATAGTGCTGGCCGGTGTGAATAATTTTTTCTTCGACGTCGGCACTTGCATGATTTCGAATGTAGCGCGACAGACCAGCTGCCTTGATGAACTGAGGACGCGCACCGACGACAGTGAGTATTTTAAGCGACATAGTTCCCCTCAGCTTTGGCCGTGGCCATCTTGGGTTGCAAAAGTTGAATAAAAGAGCAGAGCGATCCGTCGGCGGAAGAATGATCGCGTGAACCCATCATCGCAGCTCAGAACGCAGGGCTTCGATAATGACGTCTTGCTCCTCCTTTTCAAGGTAGGGGTGCATGGGGAGACTAAACACCGATTGAGACAACGCCTCAGACACTGGAAGCCCTTTTGACGGTACAATGCCTGATTGAAACGCCGTTTGTTGGTGCAATGGCATTGGATAATAGACGACGCTCGGCACACCCCTATTTTTCAATCCATCCATGATTTTCGCACGGTCCATTCCTTCAGGTGTCTTCAGCGTATACTGAGCCCAAACCGAGACCTTGTCGTTCGATACATACGGGGTCTCGATCAGATCACTCAGACCCTCATTATATCTCAGCGCAACAGCTTGACGCGCATCGATTTCGGCGTCGTAAACAGCCAGTTTCTCTAGTAGAATGGCCGCCTGTAGCGTATCGAGCCTTGAGTTCACGCCGATCCGCTCATTGTCGTACTTATGAGTACCTTTCCCATGTACTCGAAACGACTTGATAAGAGCAGCCAATTCGTCACTAGACGTAAAGACCGCACCGCCATCCCCATAACAACCGAGAGGCTTTGCAGGAAAAAAGGAAGTTGTTGCTACATCACCCAAACTTCCAGCCCGCTGTCCGTTGTAGGTAGACCCAAAACCCTGCGCGCTATCTGACAACACCCACAGATTGTGTTCGTCGGCGATCTTCTGAATTTCATTGTACGATGCTGGTAGACCAAAAAGATCCACGGGGATCACGCCAGCCGGACGCAACCCTAGCGCCTTCGCCTCGGCAATAGCGTTGATGAGACTCTCTGTATCAATGTTAAAGTCAGACGCATTAACATCTACAAATACTGGCGTGGCGCCCAGCAGCGGCACAATCTCAGCGGTAGCTGCAAACGTAAAACTTGGGCAAAAGACTGCGTCTCCAGCCTTCACCCCAATCGCCATCAGCGCGATCTGCAACGCATCGGTTCCGTTGGCACACGTGATGGCATGTTTCGCGCCGCTGAATGCGGACAGCTGTTGTTCAAGCTCAGCGACTTCAGGACCCATGATGTACTTTCCATGGTCCAAAACATCTGCGATTCTTTTGTCTAGTTTTTCTCTAATTCGAGACTGTTGTGCCGCTAGATCAATGAACTGGATCGACATTTTATTTGCTCTCCACAATAGACAATTTGCCGTCTGTCTCGATGTATACTTCGCCGGTTCTGGGACAGACCAAAGAGGCATCTAGTCGCTCTCCAGATCGAGAGACCCATCCGATTTGCCTTGCCGGAACGCCAGCAACCAGGGCATGAGGTAGCACATCTCGCGTAACGACTGCGCCCGCAGCAACCATGCAATACTCACCCAAAGAGTTTCCGCACACGATGGTTGCGTTCGCCCCAATCGTCGCAGCCTCGCCGACCTTGGTCTCAGCGAACTCATCTTTGCGTTCAACGTGGCCGCGAGGGGTCAAGACATTTGTAAAAACACACGATGGCCCACAAAAGACGTTGTCCGCGAGGGTAACACCCGCATACAGCGCTACGTTATTCTGAATTTTACATCCATCTCCTACCGAGACATCAGGACCGACCATCACATTTTGACCAAGCGAGCAGTTCCGTCCAATTGAGGTGCCCGAGAGCAAGTGCACAAAATGCCACACCTTGGTTCCCTGCCCAATGGTCACACCATCGTCAACATAAGAGCTTTCGTGAACGAAATAGTCCTGTTCTGTAGCCATGGCACTCATCCCTCCAAGCTCTCAGCCAAAGATTTTTCCATCGAGCTCAACACTCGAAGAACCGCCAATCCCTCGGCGCCATTCGTGCGTGGATCCGTACCATTGTCGATGCAATCAATAAAATGCTGGCACTCTGCTTTCAGCGGCTCGCCATGGTCTACGTCTATCAACTCGACATCCCCTTTGGTCGGAAGGGGCGCAGGGGTGGTGACATCAACCGTATGCGGATAAAATGCTAACTTTTCCGACCATTCAGCTTTGCTGTCTTCGAAAACCAGGGCGCCTTTCTTGCCGCAAACTACGAACCGCTGCTCCTTAAACGGGTGCATCCACGACACGTTTAGATGCCCACGAACACCCGATGGAAAAGTCAAACTCGCTGTACACCAATCGGCAATGCCGGACGTAAAGTAGGATGCTCCCTGTGCATTCACATGTGATGGCTCTTCGCCAGCCACACTCAACAGCATTGAGAGATCGTGCGGTGCAAATGACCACAGAACGTTTTCTTCCGTTCGGAATTTGCCCAGGCTCAAGCGATTAGAGTACACATAAAGCACCTCACCAACCTTGCCCTGAGCAACTAAACTCCGGAGCTTCATAAATATGGGATGGTATTGAAGTAGGTGCCCAACCATTAGGCGGCGATCGCGTTGCTCCGCTAGTTTCACTAACGCCACGGCGTCCTCTACCGAGAGAGCTATGGGCTTTTCCACATACGCATGCTTTCCCGCCTCCAGAGCCTTGGTCGCCAGCGCGGCATGTGTTTCCGCAGGTGTTGCCAGTGCTACCGCATCGATGCTCGGATCCGCCAACACATCTTCGAAGGACTTAGCGGGCACGTCATACTCAGCACTCATCGCTTGGGCGGTTTCTGCGTTGCCTTCCACGACACACGCCAATGCTCCGAGCTGAGCAAAATTCCGGGTCAAATTCTTTCCCCAGTGCCCACATCCGATTTGAGCTATCTTAGCCATTCACTTAACTCACTTTACGCTGGCGTTATGTTCGGAGTTCGCACTCTGTATTTCCCGCGGGTATCGATCAGAATATCTGCGTTGCTTGCAATCATTTCATAGTCAAAATCAGTATGATCGGTGAGCAACACTACGGCGTCGTAAGAACTGACCGTTTCGGGTGTCAAAGTGACCGAAGACAAATCAAAACTGTGTTCTCGCATTTCGGGAAATACAGGGACATTGGGGTCCGAGTAAGATACATCCGCACCCAGATCTCGCATCATCTCCATCACAAACACTGATGGACTTTCTCTCATGTCATCGACGTCGCGCTTATATGCAATGCCTAGAGCCAAGATCTTTGATTTAGATATGGCCTTCCCTTTTTCGTTCAGGGCGAGAAGCAGCTTGTCAACCACATACCTTGGCATGCGCGCATTGATCTCTCCAGCCAACTCGATAAACCGGGTGTGAAGTCCGTACTCCCGCGCTTTCCAGGTCAAATAGAATGGGTCAATTGGAATACAGTGTCCCCCGATGCCAGGCCCCGGATAATATTTGGTGAACCCAAAAGGTTTCGTTCCTGCTGCATCAATCACTTCGAAGATGTCCAAACCCATCTTGTCAGCAACTTCTTTAATCTCATTCACAAGACCGATGTTTACTGCACGATGGATGTTCTCGATTAACTTCACCATTTCCGCAGCTCTTGGCGAGCTGACTGGAACAACGCGGTCGATAAACGTTTCGTAGAGAGCTACGCCGGCATCACGACAATTATCCGTCATTCCACCTAGAACTTTTGGAATTGTTTGAGTCGTGAATGAAGGATTGCCTGGGTCTTCCCTTTCAGGTGAATACACCAGGAACACGTCTTCTCCGATTTTCAACCCCGCATCTACCACGTAGGGCTGCAGGATTTCTTCCGTGGTACCAGGCCAAGTTGTGCTTTCCAATGAGATGAGCTGGCCTGAGCGGAGGTGAGGCTTGATCCACTCCATCGTATTAACGACATAACTGAGATCAGGTTCCCGCACCGCATTGAGAGGAGTAGGCACGCAAATGATAAGTGCGTCGCATTCTGAAGCTCGAGAAAAGTCGCTTGTCGCAACAAAGCCTCGGTCAACCATCGACTGAATCTCAGCGGCATCAAAGTGCTTGATTGGACTTTGACCGCTGTTCAGCATATCGACCCGTTCGGCGGAAACGTCAAAACCAACAACCCTGAAACCAACCTCGCTGATTCTGAGCGCCAAAGGTATTCCGACATAGCCAACCCCGATAATTCCGACCTTGGCGGACCGTTCGGCTATCATTTCGTTGAAGTTTTTCATAGCCCCTCGTTTGTAAAGCCAACATCTCGCCGCCCTTGCCCGTAAAAACAGGTTTGCATCGGTTGGAGAGTAGTTTTTGCCTCAAATCCCGGCGCTGTTTATAGAAGATGTCAAAACTTCAGCAAGGGAAAAAGCAAGTTACGCCTAATGGCGTCAAACAATCGCATGCTTTCCTTCCAAGACGAAATTCGCCGAAAAGGCAACAGACTCCAAAAAACCTAAGCATTTCCAAGATAAAGCTTTGCCTATCCAGTATTTTCTTAAGTATATCCTGAGCTTTTTTTTGGAAAAATTTTTAGTTCACTCAAGTTCAGCAACGAATTGAGTGCGTTGATCGTTCTCTAAAAAGGACGTCTGGATGAGGAGCTGGCAAACCTGAGAGGTGACTTGGAACACTGCCACCTCACGATTCTTGAATGTGGCTGGGGCGGCAGGATTCGAACCTGCGCATGCCGATACCAAAAACCGGTGCCTTACCACTTGGCCACGCCCCAACAGACAGCGTTTACTGTCAGGACATGCACATAGCTCGAAGCGGCTCAGCGTGCAATATATATTGAGCTTATTCGCCTATTTCTGCCGGTTTTAAAGTATTTTTTGATCCAGATCGCAGGTCACGCCCATGTCGTCCCAATCCAACACTCCAGCCCGCCCCTTTTCCCTCATGGGACTAGATCATATCGTTCTGAGAACCCCTGACCCCGCCACACTGATTGGCTTCTATGTGGAGGTGTTGGGCGCAATCGTTGAACGGGAAATTCCCAAGTTTCAACTGACACAACTGCGCGCTGGGCGTTCGCTGATCGACGTTATTGGCGTCGATGCTCCCCTAGCAGCGGAGAATGAGCGAAATGTCGACCATTTCTGTCTGCGAATTGACCCGTGGGACGAGACAGCGATGGCGATCTATCTGCGATCCTGCGGCCTTCTGGTCGAGGAAAGCGGCATCCGATATGGCGCAGAGGGCAACGGCCCGTCGATCTACATCAAAGACCCAGAGGGAAATGTGGTCGAGCTCAAAGGCCCACCCTCAGATTAGGCGCCCTCCTCAAGGTGCTGGGATACGTCCCAACGCTTCTTCGACAAGGCTGCCCAGGTAGAGGTATCCTCCATACTCATTGACGCTGGTGATTGTTCCAAAGTGTCCGTTGGGATCCTGTAGGTTTCCGATCACTTCCCCAGTCTCATTGACGGCGATTACCCAGCCGAACGGCTGAATCAGTGCGCCCCGCATCGCTTCAGGAAGGCGCATCAGCATCTTTCGCAAGAAGGGCGTCGGCATGAGACGGTCCAACTCCGCAGAGCGCGGTGCTACCAATGCGATCCAAAAGGTGCCGTCGGGCGCTCTGGAGAGATTGTCGGGATGTGCAGGCAGGTTTTCAATGAATGTGTCTGCCTGCCCCGCTTTGGAGCCAGTCAGCCAGAGGCGCGTCACACGATAGCGGAATGTCTCGTTGACCAAAACGAAGCTCTCGTCAGCAGCCAACGCAACGCCGTTGGCAAACCCCAGTTCGTCAAGCTCAACTTTGGTGACACCTGTGGACGGATCATAGGTCAGCAAGCGGCCCGTCTTTCTGCTTTCCACTACATCTAGCAAATTGTCATGCAGGTCAAAGCGGGCAGAAGCATCCGAGAACCAGATTGTCCCGTCGCTGGCAATGTCTAGATCATCGACGAAGATCATTTTTTTACTATCAACACTATCGGTCAATAGGCTGAGCTCGCCCTCAGGTGATAGAGACAGCAGTCCTTTTACGGCATCGGCGATGATTAAATTGCCTGAGGCGTCGAACTGCATTCCGAGCGGCCGGCCATCTGTGTTTGCAATTTCTGTAGCTTCCGCTTCTGCCCCTTCGATCGGATTGATTCGAACGATGCGGCCATCGGCGTAACCGGTATAAAGCCAGCCTGCAGGCCCAATCACCGTATCCTCTGGACCAATCCCCTTCCCTTCAGCGATGCGATCTAAAGATGTGAGTGCATCATTGGCAGCAAAGGGACCTGTTTTCCCTACATCCTCGGGAGGCGTCCAGGCGATCGGGTCAATCTGCACCGGCCAAAATGATAGGTAGGCCGCCAAAATGCCCAGTAGAACAGCCAAAAAACCAAAGAATTTTGCCATCCTTTATCCCCCCGTTAAGACCCTTACCTCATCTTGTAGACCTTAAGTCTGAGCGTCAAATACTTGGCGCATCGGGCGTGGGGAACGAATAGCGCAGTATTTGAGGACCTTATGGCAGCGTTTTTGCTGATTCACGGTGCGTGGCATGACGAACGGTGTTGGGAATTACTGGTTCCCGAGCTCGCCGCTCGGGGCCACGCCGTGCACACGCTCACGCTCCCTGGCCATTGGAACAGGGCTCTTCCCAGCTACCAGATTTCTCTTCGACGGTATGGAAACGCCATCTGCGCCGCTGCTCAGCAAATTGGCGAACCAGTTACCCTGGTTGGGCATTCAATGGGTGGCATGGCAATCTCTCGTGCCGCGGAGATGCAACCAAAGCTGTTTGATCAGCTCGTCTATTTGACGGCCTATCTTCCTCGGTTGAACAAGTGGACGCGGATGCGTTCATTGGCTCTCAGCGACGAAAAAACACAGCTCTGGCCTGCTGTCCAAACAGACTGGCTGAGATTTCGAGCACATATCAGGACAGAGCGTGCCAGCGAAGTTTTCTATCACGACTGCCCAAAGGATATCGCGGATCAAGCGGTCGAACGACTCTGCAGCCAATCAGGCCTGCCGATTTTGGAATTTGCGCGGATCACCAGTGATGGCGCCGCCAGTCGACCGATGACCTATATTGAATGCCTTCAAGACCGAGTTATCTCGCCAGAACTGCAAAAACAAATGCAAGCTCATGCTCCTTTCAAAGAGGTCTTAACGCTCGACAGTTCCCATTCGCCCTTCCTCTCACAGCCAACTGCCCTCGCAGAAATGCTGCACGGTATTGTGGGTGGGCGGGTCTCAAAACAGAGAACTGCCAGCTTGCGACATGCGAAACTGGCGGAACGCAAAGGCGTTACTCTGCCACCTCTTGCTGAGGCAAAAGTCGGATAATACAATTCGTTTTGGATTGTCATTCATATAGCAACGTATGGCGCAGCCTGGTAGCGCACCTCGTTCGGAACGAGGGGGTCGGTGGTTCGAGTCCACTCACTCCGACCACACTGGTTAGGTTTGGCACTGGCCTAAATCAACGCACCACAAAAATGTTCCTTCACACATGGTTTGCGTACTACCTCCCCGAAAAGTTTGGTGCGCGTTTTTCAACGAAATGAGCAACGCCTTCCTTAAAGTCTTCACTGGCGAAGCTGGACTGCATTTCAGTGTCGGCCATTGAGGTCGATGTATTGAAGTCTTGGAACAGGGATTTATAGACCTGACGTTTCATCACCGTCATTGATCGAGGTGACGTTGTGTCAGCAAGACCCCTGGCAAAATCTGTCACTTCACCCATCAAAGCATTTCCAGCAACAGAACGGTTTACAAGTCCCAGACGTGCGGCTTCTTCGCCTGTGAACTTTCGTGCGGACATCAGAATATCCAATGCATTTGCCGATCCAATCAACCGTGGCAGCAGCCAGGCAATGCCATGCTCCGCCACCAGCCCTCGCTGGGCGAAGGCGGTTGTGAATTTCGCCACGTCGCTGGCAATCCGTATATCGCAAAAGAGTGTCATGACGAGTCCGATGCCAGCGCATGGACCGTTAATGGCGGCGATGATTGGCTTGGGACACTCAAACATATATCCAAACCGCCCTTCGAAGTGCTCGAGTACAGAGGGCCCAAGATCATCATCGAACGAGACCTCCGCTTCCTCGCCCTGCTCAACAATGCGCTTTCTTCCATCGCCATTGGCGTCGATTTTCTGCAAACCGCCCATGTCCGCACCTGCGCAGAAACCGCGCCCCGCGCCGGTAATGATAATCACCCGAACACCGTCGTCTGCTGCTGCTTCATTAATGGCACTGCGTACACTGTTCTCCATCGCGGCTGTCCAGGCATTCAACTTGTCTGGACGATTGAGCGTGATGGTCGCTACGCGATCAGCGACTTCATAGAGAATTTCGTCAAAGGTGCTCATGGTTCCCCCCGTTGGGCATTCTTCAATATTTACGTTAGCCTATCATTCCACGGGCCCAGAAGAAGGCACAAGGGGGAGAGACAAATGACTGATTTCAGCCAAATCCTGGTAGATCACCCGGCGAACAAAGTGATGAGGATCACGCTGAACAGGCCGCACGCAATGAACGCCTACACAACCCACCTTTGCGAAGAAGCCACAGAGGCCGTAGAGGCCTACCTGCGAGATGACAATCAACGCGCTTTGATCATCACGGGTGCAGGTCGTGGTTTCTGTTCTGGCGGTGATGTAAGCGGAAATGGGGATGAGGAACACAAGGCGCTTATGGCAAGCCAGCTCTCTCACGGACGGGAAATGCGCGATGGCATGCACCGTGTAATCCTCGCGCTGCAGCGATGCGACAAACCGGTGATTGCGATGATCAACGGCGCCGCTGTCGCGGGCGGCCTCACGCTGGCCCTGGCCTGTGACATCCGGATCGCGTCTGACCAGGCAAAGCTTGGCGACACGAGCGGACGGTTTGGACTGCTGCCTGATGAAGGGGGCGCCTGGTTCTTCCCGCGGGCTATGGGCATGGATCGCGCGCTTAAAATGAGCATGCTTGCCGAGACCTATGATGCTCGCACAGCGATGGAGCTCGGGCTGGTCACTGAGGTTGTGTCTGACAATGCGCTTGAAGATGAGACCCTGAAGCTGGCCACCGCACTTGCCGAACGTGCACCGCTTGCCGTGCGCCTTGCAAAGCAAATGATGCTGCGCTCGCACGATGTCTCGCTTGAGCGTTCTCTTGGCGATGCCGCGCTGTCGGTGATGGTCGCCAACCCCTCGCAGGATGTAAAAGAAGGCGTGAAAGCATTTTTCGAGAAACGCGCACCAAATTTCACTGGGAAATAGCAACCTCTGTGCCGCAGAGTTGCCCTGCCCCCTCCAAATTGCCGCATACCAAGCTAGGTCTCAACGGTCCGGGTGAACGCTGCGACAGCTTGGGTGCGCGAGTGCACCTCAAGGCGTCGGAAGATATTCTTGAAGTGAAAGCTCACGGTATTTGCAGAAATCCCTAGGATCAGACCAATTTCAAGGTTGGTTTTTCCTTGAGCGGCCCAGTTCAGACATTCTCGCTCTCGCTCGCTTAGTGTTGAGAGCGGATCAACATAGATATCTCCTCCGTCGGGCAGAGTGGGTCCGGCTTTTTCCAGTGCCTGGAAGAAATAAACTGACTTAAGGTGCACTTCATCACGGGTTGCCTGAGCAATGACTTCAACCCGCTCTGCGTCACCTTTCAGGTATACCGTCACCCCTTTGCTGGCACCAATTGCATTGATGGGTATCCACCACGCGCCTGTAATTCTCTCTGCCTCGAGGAGCTCCAACTGCCAAGCAGCTGCCGGGTTGCCCACGTGCTCCCTCAATAAGTCCAAATAGTTGAACGGTGTCGCCCGGGTTCCAGCTTGGGCAAAGACGGGGCACAGAGGGATAAGCCCCTGCACAATGTATCCCATCACGTTGTCCACGCCATAGCTCGCCACCACCCAATTGCCCGCCTGTCGGGGCTTGTGCAACGTCGTCGCATTGACGGAATAGGCGTCATACCCCTCATAGCCTAACGATTGTATCTCAGCCAGAAACAACGCGGCGATAGCATCGACGCTGCCCGCCTGATCCAAAGCCTCCGAGAAGGTGTGATTCAACATGAGATCATTTTAACTCAGCCTGACAACTACACAAACAGGTAGGTGATTTAGTCCAAACCTCATGTGACCTTCCGTTGTGGAAACACTATCGGGGGTTGTGGTTTTGTTGGTCTTGCTTCGCGGTTCAATTGATATGAGTCAGAGCTTTCAATCTGGTTTCTCGAGTGTGAGATCTGCGCTTTTTGCCCTTCTCTTGCTACTGGTGACAGCGTCAATACCAGCTGTAGCTGCGCCTGGAGACCCAAGTGCCGCCGTTTTGGTAGCTGGCGCATTGCCGGGCGAAACCACTCAGCAGGTATGCCTTCAAAACGGATTTATCCAAGTAACCTTCTTCAACGCTGGAGGTGCTGCCATCAGTAATATTGAAAGCAGCACGCCCTGCACGCTAGGAGGAAGTGGAGGCGGCGGCAACAGTGGAAACGGTGGGAACAATGCCGCAGCCCCTCTCGATTCCCAACAAGCAACCGGGCAGGTAGATAGTGTGGTTCAAACATCCGTACCGGGGGGCGTGTCGGGTGACCTTTTCAAAACGCTTTTTTATCCGGGTTTCAGGGAAGTGCGCAAAACCACCCATGTCCAGCTTCAGGATGCCCTATACGAAAACCGAGCACGCCGTGTTGCTGCCACGCGTGAGCGACGGGCGCAGGTAGTAATCCTGCTTGAGTCTGCCAAAAACACGATCGGGGACCTGTCAGGAGAAAGCAGAAAGACATTTCTGGAAGAAGCCTACAGGCTAATGGAGGAACTTGATGCGATTAATGAGTTTGTTTACGGCGATATAGACGAAGATGACCTTCGAGAAACACAGGATGCACTGGCCGAGCAACGCCGTGACGTACTGACATTCTCGCTCGATGAACAGAGTGATGCATCGGATGAAAACACCGGCACGCCCGCTGACACTCTCTCGCGCGCGGAACTATTGCCTTCTATGCAGACACGGCGTACCGAGCTTACCGACTTGCTAGAATCGACAGCAACAGAACTCATGCAAGCGCGCGGAGATAGCCGAAAATCCACGCTGGATGAGGCCTTGCGGCTGCATGATGAGATCGAAGCTATCAATAGTTTTGAGAGAGGAGAAATCAGCAAGACGGAGCTTCAGGCAGTACAAGAAAAAGTCGACACGCAGCGGCGCAATGCGGTTCTAAAGCTGCAGAAAGAAGTGGAAGAGCTTCTCGAACAACAGGAAAGAAATCAGAGTTTTCAGTCCCCTTCCCCGGCGACAAACCAAAACGACATACCCTCTTACTTTGTCACAGCTGCACCTCTCTTTAACGAGCTCCATGCCCGGTTCGATTTGGCAGCTGAGCGGCGGGCCGTTGTTGCTGAAAATGGTCTTGCTGCACGCCCAGATGGCATCTTGGGCGACGAGCGGTTCAATTTCTGGCTGGGCGGTGATCTCACGCTGCACCGGGATCGACGTTCAAGCATTGGCCAGGAGGGTGAAAGCCTCTCAGTAGACGGGGGTGCCAGCTATCTCATCAGTGATGACCTTAATCTCGGCGCGGCGCTTCGTTATGCACATACAGACACGGAGGGCCAGAACGGGGAAACCATCGCGGACACCTACACCGTCTCCGCCTTTGCCCAGCAGCAGATCTTTGACAAGGCTGTTCTTGAGGCCGTGATTGCCTATAGCCTGGTTGATCTTGATCTAACGTTCAAGAATACCGGCGCAATCATCAGTTCCGGCACTGCGGATGCAACCTCTCTTGCTGGCCAGGTACGCGTCTCACAACACTTTGAACTCGAGCGAGGCTGGTGGCTCGCTCCCAATCTTGGTGCGAGCATTGTCACAACAGATAGAGACAGCTTCACAACCACGGATGGTACCGTGGTGGGTGCCACGCGCTCCACGCAGGTTGCACTTGTTGGGGGCCCCACTGTTGGCACATCCTGGGTCGTGAAAGGGGCTGGCTTCAATTTTACGGACGTGTCAGTTGCGCCGAGCTTCGGCTTGAGCGGCAACTATAATCTCGGGCGTTTTGACCGAGTGATTGATGCCAACAATAATGTGTTTGAGAGCGACCGATTTGGTCTTGCAGCGTCCGCGGGGCTGGGTGTTGGTATTGCCGGCGGCACCACATTGTCCTTCAATACCAATTATGCCGGGATCGGCGCTGACCAGCGCAACATCACATTTGGCCTGCGGCTCAACATGCCGCTTAACTAAGGCCTGCTGAAACATCGAGGGGTCGAACCGCCTCACAGCAATTCGACCCCTGCTCTTGGACGCTCCCTCAGTAAGAAAGCGTATTTGAAGGTCTTACGCCTTCTTTTGATTATGTTCGCTGACGATCTGTAGGGATTGTCGCTCGGCAAATCCGTAAATGCCTTTAGACATGAGTGAAGCTTCTGCCTTGCGCCTGGCGGCATAGACTTCAGCACGCAATCCATGCACTTCAATATCGTCTGGTGCGGCGAGCCCTGCCATCTCCGCTAAATGGCACGCCAGTCTGAGGTCCCCCTCGCCGACCAGTTTCGACGCCCGTGCTGCCAGAGCTTTTGCCCCGCCAGCCAGCGCAGCCATTTCCTCCGCCAACGCCGTTTCCGACGCGGGCTTTAGGTTGGCGGGATTGCCATCATACCAACCGCCATACAGGCGCCAGATATTGTGGATAACAAATTCAGGCTCGTCATAGACAGGCTGCAGGTAAGGCTTTCCCATCAATTCCGCTGGGAGCTTGATGGAATGAATGATCTCATCAAGGCGCGCACCAGTATTCATCATATCGACGGTTTGGCTGACCAGTGTTTCCAGCGCTGTTGCGATATGATCCAGCACGGTTGCGATCCGCGCCTTGCCACCAATAGGAAGGCCGTGTGCTGGTAGCAGCAGCTCCGGTTCCTTAGCGATCATCTCGCGAAGCGCTTTTGCCCACTCAAGGGGATAGCGCTGCACTTTCTGTGGGTTGCCAGCGTTGGGGAATACCCAGGTTACGAAATCGCCTGAGCAGATCGCTTTGTGCTCGGGCACCCAGGCCCAAAGGTGATCGTCTGTCTCCCCGATCGCATGATGCAGTTCAAACTGGGTGTCACCAACCTTGGTGTTGAGGTTTTCACGGAATGTGGTGTCCGGGTCGATCCAGGGGTCGGGACCGAAACGGCGTGCGCTCGCTTCTCCGCCTGAGCCGCCTTGTCCCATCCGCAGCTCCGTTGCTGGTGCAAACTGGCGTGCATTAATCGTGAAATTGTATCCGTTGGTCGCCTCATAGCGACGGAAGCGGGGCGCGACATTTTCATGTGCGATGATACGTGGGCGGCGATGCCCCTTTTCGCAAGCTTCGCAGACGAAGTGATTGGTGCCGCCAACATGGTCTGCATGGCCGTGCGTATAACAAATGTTCGAGACGGGTTCGTCTGTCCACTTGCGCAAGGAGTTTAGAACCCCGCCACCAAAGGCTTCTAAGCTTGTATCGAATAGGACAAGGCCGTCGCCGGTCTTGAAGGTCACTACGTGGGAGAAAGCTTCGATCAGGGCAATCCCATTGCCGAGTTCTGACAATTCCATTGTCGGACGGTTCACAAGACCAGCGCCCTCGTAAATGTCATTGTCGATAAACCGCTCAGACAGAGCCAGCAAATCAGCCATGGTATCTCCTCAAATATCTTAGATGGTCGATTAACAGTGACCATACCCGGCCTTCCTCGTCGAGAGTGGCAGAAGCTAATTCCACTCTGCGGGATTGGATGCAACAACGTTGATCATCCGCCAACCCCGCTCAGTTAAGCATTCCCTTGGCGAATGCGTTCGAGCAGGTATGATCGTTTCAAGATCCACCGGAATCAGCGGACAATTAGAACAAGTTGAGCGCCAACGCCCTCATTGAATAGATGACAACAGAGGGGAAAGCTGGCGCCACAGGGAGAATTCGATGAGCTTCAAGATGCCCGAGCAAGGCCGCGACTGGGAAAGCCTGCGCAATGAGATGCAGACGCGGGGCGGCAATGATGTGAAATGGCGTGACGGCAAGACTGCTGTCTATGTCTTCAACGCCGGGCCTGACGTCGCACGCGTGCAAAAAGAAGCCTACACGATGTATATGTCGGAGAACGGCCTCGGACCCATGGCGTTTCCAAGCCTGAAGCAGATGGAGGACGAAGTTGTCTCCATGGGCCTTAGCCTTCTTCACGCACCCGAAGGCGCTGCTGGCAATATCACTTCCGGCGGCACGGACTCCATCACCATGGCGGTTAAGACTGCGCGGGACTATGCACGTGCTGAAGGCACATTGAAGGGCCGACCCAATATTGTCGCGCCCTGGTCAGCTCATCCAGCCTTCGACAAAGCAGCCAAGATGATGGATATGGAGATCCGACGGGTTCCCTGTGGACCTGATTTCCTTGCAGATGCCGCCGCGATGGGCGCGGTCATTGACGATGATACGATCATGCTTGTCGGGTCAGCCCCCTGTTTTCCCTATGGGCTCGTTGACCCGATTGAACGTCTGGGCGCTGTCGCCGAAGCGCATGGCACCTGGCTCCATGTTGATGCCTGCGTCGGCGGCTATTTTGCCCCGTTTGCCAAGATGAATGGCGTGCCGCTGCATGCGTTCGACTTTGAGGTCCCTGCGGTCAAATCTATTTCCGCCGACCTCCACAAATATGGCTATGCGGCCAAGGGCGCCTCAACTGTCCTCTTCCGATCCGAGGAACTGCAATCTCATATGATCTTCGATTGTGCTGATTGGCCAGGTGGGCGGATGATTACGCCCACTCTTGCAGGTACACGGCCTGGCGGGGCCATTGCTGCCGCCTGGGCGGTCATGAATTATCTGGGTGTAGAGGGCTACAAAGAAAAACAGGGCATTGTGTGCGGTGTCCGCGAACATATCGAGACCGGTGTGAAACGGATGGGTTTCAAGATCGTCGGGAAACCGGTATTGGGCCTCGTTGCCTTTTATCACCCGGACTATGACGCCTTTGCCCTTTGGGGAAAAATGGCCGAGCGCGGTTGGATGACGTCAGTTACGACAGAGCCTAAATCGCTCCACCTTATGCTTTCGCCCTTCCATGCCGCCGTTCAGGATCAATATCTCGCCGATCTCCAGGCCAGCATGGCTGAGATAGATGGTGGGAATGCGGGCGAGGTGAAAGAAGTCCGCTACAGCTAGCCTGCGTCCATATACTTTTGGACTAAAGGTCGGCCATAAAGGCTGCAATCATGCCCTCACGGTCTTCCGCCAGTGTTTTGCGGAACGTCTTTGGCGTGTTTGTCAGCTTATCGTGCTTCGCGCTCCAAGCTGTGATCTCCAGCATAATCGGCATCAGGTCTATACCCTTGGCTGTCAGCCGATAGTTGAGCTTTGACCTATTCGTTTCGTCTTCGGATTTTTCGACAATCCCATGTTCTTCCAACCGTTTGAGACGGTCGGACAATATATTGGTTGCGATTTTTTCATCCGACTTGAGAAATTCACGAAAGTTGGATTTCCCCTTGAACATCAGGTCACGGACGATCAGTAGCGTCCATTTGTCACCAAAGGTCTCCAAAACGAAATTGATCGGGCAATTCGAACGGTAATTTTCAGATGTCTGCGTCATAACGAGAAAATATCCTAAGCGGTTGCATTTTGCAATTACCTGGATCATAGTGCTTGCATTTTGCAATCACTTAGGTGCGCCAGGTAGGCGCATGCACGAGGCTCCAATGAAACGAAACGACAAACCGCTCTCCATCGGCCTTAGTGCCGGAGTCCTGATCTTTTTCTCTATGATGTATTGGTACTCTTGGAGCGCCTCACCGCTAACCCAAGACGAAATCGATGCCTATCTGGACACCATCGCCGCCCAGGAGCAAGTCGCTGGGCGGGAACATGATCTCGGGTCTCTGAGGCGATTTCTGGAAGAGGATGACGGCCAACCGTTTTACACCGTGAATCTCTACAAGTTTTTTGAGCAAGCAGACTATGCCAGTGATGTTCCTGTTGGGGGTACGGGTCGCGAAGCATTCGACAGGTTCAGCGGTGTGATGATCCGCCTCCTAGCAGCGCGTGCATCGCACCCCATCTTTGGGAGCGATTGGGTCGTTAGTGATGGAACGCGCTGGGACCGCATCGTCATTGTTCGCTATCGAAGCCGCCGCGACATTGTCGACATTTTTGCCAGCGAGGACTTTGAAGCGGCATCCATCCACAAATGGGCCGGATTACGCGAGAATGGGCGGATGCTGGTCCAGGGGCTGCATATTCCAGCGGCCTTTTTGCCGATCGGCTTCCTTGCTCTTTTCACCGCCTTTTCGGTGACACTCATCTTCAGGAGCCTTACACGCCGCCGCTGACCTGTCTTGACGGCACTGAGGGTGCGATTGATAGCGTTCCACCAACCGCCCCTCGTTAGCTGCAGCGTCACCGCGGTCGAAGCTTCCCCGTAAGAGGTCCTACATACCTGCGGTGAGCGTGTAGAGGAGCATGCCTGCCGCGCCGACACCTGCACCTATTGTTCCCAAAGCACCAATGGGCCTGAAGGGCATGCCCGATCCGGACGTGCTCAGCGCAATTGCATGGGATATGCGGGCTACCAAAAACACACCACCAATCCAAGTGACAGCAGTGGCGCTACTGCCGGTCATTTCCAGGAGACCCAAGAGGATGAGGAAAATTGGGGCATTTTCGGCCAGATTTCCGTGGCGACGCATCTTGCGCAATAACTCCGCATTGCCGCCATCGCCCAGACTCACACCCGCAGGGCCGCGGGCCACGCCTACGGTCAACATCAATGCATATTGCATTAGACCCAAAATGACCGCGACAAAGGCCGTTGTGATCGGAAATTCCATGCTTTCTCTCCCTAAATGAGCTGATTCCCCGCAAAGATGGGACCAACTTGCCTAAGTATCCATAGTAGGCCGGCACCTGAATCTGAACCAGGCTGGTGCTTTTTTGGGGCTTGTCATGATTTATTGAGATATTTGCCTTGAAACTTTTGTGCAGTGCACATATCTAGAGTTCAAGAACAAGAACTGACAAACAGTCATTCCCCCAACAGGAACGCTCTCGGCGGGTAAGAAGTACCGCTAACCCTTTGATCTTGGAGAAAGATCATGATTACAGCTAACCTGAAGCAGATGAAAACAGACACACACCAGCCTTTCGGACAACCCTTCGCATACGCGAAAGAAATGGTTACCGAGCGACTGAAGACCCTTGGCATTGAAGACGCGACAGACCTTGCTACCAGCATTGGCTACCTCGTCGTTGGCGCCTATGGGATCACCATGGTCCTTAACCTGACCATCAACTACTAAGACCGTCCTCCCTGAGTCCGGGCCAAAACCCGGAAGTCCGTGTGGATTGGATATGCTCATAGCCCCCACTTGAGCACGGCACCGGCGATCCCCCCGTCGCCGGTGCCCATATTCGCTTGAAGACATTCAGCCGACCGGTCATTCTGCGCCCAAATTTGTTGCAGACAATCTTGGGAGCCAAACCAGATGGCCGTTGCGATCCCCTTCGTGCGTGAAATTGACATTGATTATGGGCGCGTGGACCAGGTGAGCCCGCTTGTCCGGCGGGTGACGGCCAACAATCCAGGCGGCTTCACCTTTATGGGCACCGGCACCTACATCATTGGCAAGGGTACGGTCGCCGTGATTGATCCAGGTCCGAATGATCAGGCGCACATCGACGCCCTCCTGAAAGCTGTCGAGGGTGAGACGGTCAGCCACATCCTGATCACCCATTGTCATATGGATCATTCACCGGCCGCCGCCGCTTTCAAAACGGCAACAGGCGCACAGACATATGCCTATGGTCCGCACGGGTCTGGCCAACCAAAAGACTCCGTCCAGATCGAAGAAGGCGCAGACCGCGACTTCATGCCTGACGTGGAGGTGCGTCACGGCGACGTTCTGGAAGGCCCAGGGTGGAGCGTGGAGTGCGTCTTTACGCCGGGCCATACGTCCAACCATATGAGCTTTGCCTTGCGGGAAGAAAAAGCGCTCTTCACCGGCGACCATGTCATGGGCTGGTCCACCAGTATCGTCAGCCCTCCCGATGGTGACATGGCAACCTATATTGCCTCCCTGGAACTGCTACTTGATCGTGACGATGAGCTCTACTGGCCGACCCATGGTCCAGCGATCACTGATCCCAAGCCCTTCGTTCGTTCTTTCATTGCCCATCGCGAAGACCGTGAACGCCAGATTGTCGAACAGATCAATGCCGGGCGAACCACAATCGCCGACATGGTGCCTGTGATGTACGAAGCGACAGACAAGCGGCTGCATCCAGCGGCGGCCCGGTCCGTGCTGTCCCACGTGATTAAAATGGTTGGTGACGGGAAGCTTGCCTGCGATGGTGATCCCTCGCTTAGCTCGGCGTATCGGCTGTCCTGATCTCGCGCGTTTTTCCGTCGAGGAAATCCTGAAGATTGTCGAAGGTTCCTGTCCATCCACCCTGGTGACCGTCCCGGTCTGCTTTGCTGGTAAGCATAGCCTGGTGCAGATGGACCTTTGTGCCAGCTTTTACATCTTCAAAAGTGACCGTCACGGTGGACTCGTGTGACCGGGTGCCGTCAATGGTCCAGCCCCAGGTGAAGACCATCCTGTCCGTCGGCGAGATTTCCTGAAAGACACCACTCACAATATGCTGCGATCCGGATGGCGCTCCCATCACGACCCGCCATTCGCCGCCCTCCACCACGTCAAAATCATGTTCGGGGAGTGAGAAACCTTTCGGTCCCCACCAGGCACTCAAATGCTGTGGCGTACTCCAGGCTTTAAAGACGCGGTCTCTGGGCGCTTTAAAGATGCGGGTGATCTCAAGCGTGAGGTCATCTTCATTCTCGGATGCCAATGCCATTTCAGGCCTCCCCGTCTTTTTCATCGAGGTCTTCGCTTTTGGCCAGGAACTCATCGAGACGCTCAAAGCCGTCCTCCCAGAAGACAGCAATCTGGGCCATGAAAGCTTTTGCTTCTTTCAATCCGCCAGGCGTTAAGCGGCAGCGCCGACGCTGGGCATCAACCTCGCGCACTATAAGGCCCGCATTCTCCAGGACCTTCAGATGGTTGGAAATGGCTGGCATGCTGATGGCGAAGGGCTCTGCCAACTCCCCAACGGTCGCTTCACTTCTCGACAGCCGCGCCAATATTGCGCGACGGGTTGGGTCAGCCAGTGCACCGAATGCCTGGCTCAACTGATCACGTGCCATCGTCATATCCAAGGTTAGAGGCCGTGCTGTCACCGGCCCTTAATTAAACAATTACTTATTTAAGAAGACAGGCGATGAATTGCAACCCCGGAGACTGGGGCCCAAGAAGGGAGGCTAACCCTTAAGCTCATCCCGAAAGGCCCGTATCCGCGCAGCATTTGCGCCAAGGTCGCTTTCGCCAACTCTTGAGACCGACCGGACGTCGATGAGTGCTGCGCCGTTTTCGTCACGCACGCGAATGACGATGTCATCTTTAAAGCCCATCAACGCCGTGGTATCGGTCGCCTCGATCCGCCCTTCTTCGACAGCGACAGAGACAATTTCCCAGCCCAGCGCCTGACCGGCGGTCACGGCGTCCTCAAAGGCGGCACCTGGATGACGGTCCAACAAGATGGGTTGAATGTCCGGGTAGGCATCCTGCTGAAGCTCGGCCAAGTTGTCAGGGCTTGAGCGATCCAACGGATTGTGCGCCGGTGTGCGATGAGCCCGTACAGCCACAAATACCGGCGGATCGGTCAAGTCGGTTGTGATGTCGTGGATCGGAGGAACAGCGGATCCGTTCATGATCGCTGCACCGACCGGCGCCACAATCGCAAGACTGAGGAAGATGGCTGCGACCGCAATCCCTCTACCGCTTCTGTCCGATGTCAGCGTGATTACCAGCCCCACAATGGACAAGAGGATCGCGATGACACCAATGATGAAGCCGCCACCGAGGCCAGCGAAGAGAGCAATGGGGAGAGGCATGATCCCGAGGCGAAGGCCCAGAACTGCTATTACAGCGATAACTACTGAAAAGAGCGCCAGCCGGAACCCCCAGCTTACTAGTGCCGACCGATCGCCCATATTCGTATCCCCTTTGCCTCAGTGTTGGTGCCAACCCGCAGTGGATTACTCCGCTGCGGTTGCCGTTGGCAGTGTGTAGTCTTTGAACTGCTCGCGCAGCGTCAGTTTCTGGATTTTGCCTGTCGCTGTATGCGGAATTTCCTCCACGAACACAACATCATCAGGCATCCACCATTTGGCGATCTTGCCGTCCATGTACTCAAGAACGCTCTCTTTTGTAAGACCGCTGCCCTCTTTCGGGATAACAATCAAAAGAGGACGTTCATCCCATTTCGGATGGAGGATGCCGATAACAGCGGCCTCGACCACATCTGGATGTCCCACGGCTGTGTTCTCAAGCTCGATAGATGAGATCCACTCACCACCGGACTTGATCACGTCTTTTGCCCGGTCTGTGATCTGCATGAAACCAAGCGGATCCAGCGTGGCAACGTCGCCGGTATCAAACCAGCCGTCTTCATCCAGGATGTTTCCGCCCTCGCCTTTCAGATAGCCCCCGGCGACGGCTGGGCCGCGCACCATCAGGTGACCGAAGGCGACGCCGTCGCTTGGCAGATCATTGCCATCATCGTCGGTGATCTTCATTTCCACCGTGTAGATCGCGCGACCCTGCTTCACTTTGATGTCGAGCTGTTCTTCAAACGGCAAGGTCTCCATGCCGGCTTTGAAGGACCCAAGGGTACCCATGGGACTCATTTCAGTCATGCCCCAGGCATGCATCACAGTGACATCATAGTCGCGTTCAAATGTTTCGATCATGGAGCGCGGCGCGGCAGACCCGCCGATAATCACCTTGGTCAGATCAGGAAGCTTCACTTTGTTTGCTTCCAGGTGGCCCAGCAACATCAGCCAGACGGTTGGAACCGCCGCTGTCACGGTGACACGCTCGGTGCTCAGAAGTTCATAGATGCTTTCGCCATCCATGTTTGCGCCCGGCATGACGATCTTGGCGCCACTCGCAGGCGCTGAGAAAGCAATCGCCCAGGCATTGGCATGGAACATTGGCACAACCGGAAGAACCGTGTCGACAGAGCGCATGCCCATTGCGTCAGCGCCATTTGCCGCCAAGGCATGAAGAACATTTGAGCGGTGGGAATAAAGAACACCCTTGGGGTTGCCGGTTGTGCCACTGGTGTAGCAGAGGCCGCAGGCATCGTTTTCATCTACGTCCGCCCACTCAAAATTGCCATCTTCTGCTTCGACGATTTCCTCGTAGCAATAGACGTTTTTGAGCTTCGTCTCAGGCATGTTTGCCTTATCGGTCAGGATGATGAAACCCTTCACGTTTGGCAGCGTGTCCGCGACCGCTTCAATCACCGGCACAAAGGTCGTGTCAAAGAAGATGAACTGATCTTCGGCATGATTGATGATGTAAGTGAGCTGCTCAGCAAACAAACGCGGATTAAGCGTGTGGCAGACAGCCCCCATACCCATAATGCCGTACCAGGCTTCCATGTGGCGATGAGTGTTCCAAGCCATGGTGGCGATCACGTCGCCCTGCTTCATGCCCAGTTTCTGGAGAGCCTGAGCACATTTCCGAGCCCGCAAATGGATATCTGAGTAGGTGCACCGGTGGATCGGCCCCTCGACGGTCCGGGTAACGATTTCACGCTCTGCGTGAAACCGGTTTGCGTGATCAATAATGCTCATCACCGTGAGCGGCCAGTCTTGCATCAGGCCTTTCATGGCTCTCTCTCCCTTAAAATTGTCGGCTTTTTGCCGTTTGGGGGGAGTTTAGAGACTTCCGCGGTTCCAAACAACGGATATGCGCCAACTGGCAGGCGCTAGACCATGCCAGCGTTACAAACAACCTCGCTCATGTCTGACGGCCTCACCTTTTGAAATTCCACCTTCTTCATTGAATGTCGCAAACACGTACAAAACCATGTTGCACGGGATGGCGTCGGCCTCCCTTCTATAGACACGCCGTCCACTGTCGATCTCAATCTGATAGGGCTGCCAAACCTGATCTCGTCTGCGGCGTTCAAAACCAGCATTCAAGAGACCTTTTTCCACTTCGGACATAGGCATCCCCGGAGAAAACAACTCGGGAACAAGTGATATTCTCTTGCCGAACCCAATGCCCTGCGTTGCGAGGTGAACATGGCGATTAATCGGGTTCAACATGAGGTCGAAGCGCAAAAATGCCTGGGAAATATACAGTCCGCCTGTAACCAAAAGGAGCAAGAGAATAATACCGATAGTTTTCAACTTTTTCATAAAGACAACTTTCTAAACCTCAACACGTCACAGACTTTCCAGTAAATCTGTCAATCATTCATCAATGCAGCGGTGCCAGATGACCCGCAGAAGCAAGATAGCAATTGCGCTTGCAGATGGCTTCAGGACAGCTAGTCTCTTGCCCAACAAAAACACAAAAACCGGAGGCTCAGATGACCGATTGGCATCACCAGCCAGCATCAAGACTGCTCGCTGCTATGGATCAAGGGGACGTGAGCTCAGTAGAGCTCACAGAGCATTTTCAAAGTCGCTTTGAGACCCAAAATGCCAAGGTTAATGCCGTTGTGGCCACCAATTTCGATGGCGCTACCGACAGGGCAAAACTGGCCGACGCTGCCCGCGCCAAGGGTGAAAACTGGGGACCGCTGCACGGGCTTCCCATGACCATTAAGGACGCCCTGGAAGTTGCTGGAATGCCGGCTGTTGGCGGCGCGCCGATGTGGAAGGACCACCGCCCCGCCCAGAATGCAGATGCCGTCCAGCGCATTCTCGATGCGGGCGCCGTGATTTTCGGCAAAACGAATGTGCCTTTTATGTCCGGCGATCTGCAGACCTATAACGACGTCTACGGCACAACGAATAACCCATGGGACGTAACCTGCGGGCCGGGTGGGTCCTCAGGTGGTGCGGCGGCAGCGCTTGCGGCAGGCCTCACCCCATTGGAGCTTGGCAGCGATATTGGTGGTTCGATCCGCACGCCAGCCCATCTTTGTGGCGTTTATGGGCACAAACCAACCTACGGTATTGTCTCCAAGCGCGGCCATCTGCCGGGACCGCCAGGCACACTTTCCGAAAGTGACCTATCGGTCGTTGGACCGCTGGGACTGTCGGCAGCCGACCTTGGTCTGCTGCTGGATGTGGTCGCAGCACCCAATTCAGCTTCTTCTGTTGGCTGGAACCTGTCGCTGCCGCAGGCCCGCGCAACAACACCAAAGGACCTGCGGGTCGCTGTCTGGCTTGATGACCCTTATTGCGAGATAGATGCGCAATCGGTCAACCTCATGACGAACGCAGCGAACGCTTTGAAAGATGCAGGCGCAGAGGTTGATTTCGCAGCGCGACCCGATTTCACACTGGCAGAGATTACCGAGATTTATCTCGTTCTGCTCCATTCCGTCACAACGCTCGGAATGCCTGAAAAGCTGAAGGAAAAATGGCGATCGCAGATCGCACAAGCGGCTCCATCAGATAAATCTCACGAGATGTTACAAGCTCGCGGCGGCATCATCTCGCATGCAGAATGGCTTGGCTGGAATGAGATGCGTGCGCATGTGAATGCGAAGTGGGCTGCATTCTTCCGAAACTATGATGTTGTGCTGTGCCCCACCCTTGCTCGTCCCGCATTCCCCCACGACCAGACTCGGAGCTGGTCAAAGCGCAAACTCGTCGTGAACGGGAAAGACCGCCACTATATGGACGTGCTTATTTGGGCCGGACCCGCCGTCCTATCCTATCTGCCCGCTTCAGTCGCCCCAGTAGGGCTGACCAATGAAGGTTTACCGGTTGGCGTTCAGATCATCGGTCCCTATTTAGAGGACAAGACGCCCATTGCAGTAGCAGGCATGATTGAAGAGCTGGTTGGCGGCTTTCGGGCGCCCCCTGATTTCTCATAAGCCTCACTTCTGCTACACCACCGATACGATTTTTAACCGACAGGACCCCTACTTCATGTCCACGCTCAGCAATGCCGCTATTCGCGATATCGAAACCGTCATCCACCCTTACACAAACCTGGATGCTTTCCGGAAAACAGGTCCCCTTATCCTGGACAGAGGAGAAGGCATTCGTGTCTGGGACACGGATGGGAATGAGTATATTGAGGGCATGGCGGGCCTGTGGTGCACCGCACTTGGCTATTCTGAGCAGGAACTGATCGACGCCGCCACAGAGCAAATGGGCCAGCTCCCATTTACACATGTGTTTAGTGGCAAGACCCACGAGAAAGCGGCGGAACTCGCCGAGCGGCTGAAGGCCATCGCGCCGCATGACGCATCAAAGGTGTTGTTCTGCGGGTCCGGGTCGGAAGCCAATGATCAACAGATCAAGCTCGTCTGGTATTACAACAATGCGCGCGGCAAGCCGAACAAGAAGAAGATCATCTCTCGTACCAGAGGCTATCATGGCGTCACGGTAGCATCGGCAAGCCTTACAGGCCTGCCTGCCAATCATGCAGACTTTGACCTGCCTCTCGACGGTATATTGCACACCGACTGCCCGCACTATTATCGCTATGCGGAACCCGGTGAAACTGAAGATGAATTCACCACACGCCTAGCCAACAATCTGGATGAGATGATCCAGCGCGAAGGACCGGATACGATCGCGGCCTTTATCGCTGAGCCCATTATGGGTGCTGGTGGTGTTGTTATCCCGCCAGAGGATTATTTCGCGAAAATTCATGCCGTGCTCGACAAGTACGACATTTACGTCATCGCCGACGAAGTGATCTGTGGCTTCGGACGTACAGGAAACATGTTTGGCTCTGAAACCTATGGGTTCAAACCTGACTCCGTCTCCGTCGCCAAAGCCCTTACCTCAGGCTATGTCCCTATGGGCGCTGTTACTGTTGGCGAGGACATGTATGAAGCCATGTTGGAGCAGAGCAAAAAGCTGGGCATATTTGGCCATGGCTTTACCTATACAGGACACCCGCTTGCAGCAGCGGTTGGCTGCAAGGCACTGGAAATCTACGAAAAGCGGAACATTGTCGGTCACGTGCGCACTGTTGGTCCGACGTTTGAAAAACGCATGGCCGCCCTTGAAAACCACCCGCTCGTTGGCAATTCCCGTGCAAAGGGCCTGATCGGTGCCGTTGAGCTCGTCGCCGACAAAGAAACCAAACGCGCCTTTGAGGCCTCCCAGGGTGTCGGTGCCGCAGCGCAGAATAATGCACAAAGGCATGGGCTGATCGTGCGCGCCATGGGCGGCGACATTGTTGCGTTCTGTCCACCGCTTATCATTGATGAAGCCCAAATCAATGAGATGTTCGACAAGTTCGAAAAAGGGTTGGATGACACGGAAGCTTGGGTCAGCAAAGAAGGCCTGCGCTAGGCCCATGACTTTGTATCGGTATCACCTAGAGTTTGACGGCAAAGTCAGCCCTCAGGATGACATGGGCGAGCAGATGGGCATTGAAGCTGAGGCCAAAGTTGGCCCTGGCTTCGACGCCGCTATTGGTACAGAGGGCACGACAGCCAAGTTCGCATGCCTTGTGATGAACGATATGGATGGATCCTTCACCCTACAGGGTGAAGTGACCCTGGCAGGTGGTACCCTGGCCATCTCGACCTATCGTCCGTCTTCCCTGGAAGAAAGCCCTGACCCGACAATCCAGCACGGCACCGCTGAGTGCCGAATTGACAGTGGCACCGGGTCCTTTTCCGGCGCGAGCGGCATAGTCACGCTCAACTTCACGGTTGACGAAGACGCGCGCTTTACAGATTTGCAAACGGGACTCATCTTTATTGGGTAATTTGGTTTACTCGGTAATCTTGACACTGAATGCCCCATCCAACACCGATGGACTTGACGTTCAATAGCTGGGCACTTCTAATCATCCTATCCGAACTAAGTGAATGGTAGCGTATCGACCGCTGGGGCTTTATCTGCCCTGCGAGTCCATATTCGACCCTGCAACTTACCGGTGCTTGGCGTGTTTGGTGTCCACCCGCGACTTGCCCGCTAATTGACGCCATCTGGATGATGCAGATGAACCCGCTTGTTAACGCAGCACTTTCACGTTCGCGCACAACGCTGTCGATCCTCTTCGTGGCGCTGATAGCGGGCCTGTCAGCTTATCTCTCTATTCCAAAAGATGGCGACCCGGATGTGCAGATCCCGTTTGTTATGGTTACGGTTGTCCATGTCGGTGCGTCCCCTGAGGATGCCGAACGATTGCTCGGTCGTCCGCTTGAACGCGAACTGATAGGCCTTGAGGGACTTGTCGACGTTCAGACTTTTGCGATTGAAAGCACTGTAGCCATGGTGCTTGAATTCGCGCCGTCGATCGATATTGACGACGCCATGGTCGACGTTCGCGAGAAGGTCGACATCGCTCAGGCTGAGTTTCCAGATGACACCGAAGAACCGCGGATCACGCAGTTCAATACCGCCACAGACAATATCCTTCGCCTCGCGATTTCCGGGACGGCGCCTGAACGCACCCTCATAAGACTTGGCCGCGAGCTGAAGACAGAGATTGAATCCATCTCAGCGGTGCTTGATGCCAGCATGTATGGTCAGCGCTGGGAGCAGCTGGAAATTTCCATCGATCAATCCAAGCTTGAAGCCTACCAGATTGGCGTCGGCACTCTTATTCAAACAATCACGATGAATAACAGGCTGATCGCCGCCGGAGATGTGCGAAGCGCTGAAGGACGCTTCGCTATCAAAGTGCCGGGGCTCATCGAAACAGGCGCCGACCTCGGCGCCATTACCATTATGACCCACGAGGAAGGGGTCATTACCCTCTCAGACATTTCTGACATTCGCCGAAGTTTCGCCGACCGCTCCGGCTACGCCACCTATAACGGGCGCCCCACAATCGGCATGGCCGTTTCGAAACGGATCGGAGAAAACATCCTGGAGACCTCCCAGGCGGTTCGCGAGACCATTGACCGAGTGACCGCAGATTGGCCGTCAAATGTCAGCGTTGATATCAGCTATGATGAGAGCGAGCGCGTTGGGAACATTCTGACCGACCTGCAAGCCAATGTGGTCAACGCGATCCTGCTTGTTATGGTGCTCGTCGTTCTTGCACTCGGCTGGAAGTCTTCACTGCTTGTCGGTGTCGCGATCCCCACGTCCTTTCTGCTTGCCTTTCTCGCAATGACCGTACTCGGCATGACCGCAAACATGATGGTGATGTTTGGACTTATCGTTGCCGTCGGCATGCTGGTGGATGGTGCTATCGTTGTCGTTGAATATGCAGATCGCAAAATCGCCCAGGGGTTTGATCGGCGAACAGCCTATGGCGCTGCCGCTACCCGCATGTTCTGGCCAATCATCTCATCGACCCTCACCACCCTCGCCGCCTTTCTGCCCCTGCTGCTCTGGCCTGGCATTACCGGCGACTATATGCGGTTTCTGCCCATCACGCTGATCCTCACACTTTCCGGTTCTTTGCTGGTTGCGGTGTTCTTTCTGCCCGCCCTCGCTGCTCAGCTCGGATGGGGCAAAGAGGGGAGCGACGACATTGCCCATGCTCTTGATCCGATTGCGGATGCAGAGGCTGACAAGGCTGATGAAACCCAGCCTATGGCTGCCGCCTACACTCGTTTGCTCACCTGGGCGGTTGAACGGCCGGTTAGGATTGTCTCCGGCGCCTTTGGATTGCTGGTCGCGGTTTTCATGCTCTATGGCCAAATGAATTATGGCGTGATCCTCATATCAAGCGAGGAACCACCAGGAGCGCAAATCATCGTGACCGCCCGCGGCAACCTCTCGGCAGATTCTTCACGGGCACTGGTTGCGGGTATAGAGGCCGCAATTCTTGCCACAGAGGGTGTGCGCAATCTCTATTCCTATGCTGGGCCTTCAACGGACAGAAACCCGTTCGACAATCTGCCCCGCGACACGATCGGCGAGATGTATATGAACGTGGCCGATTGGCGCGGACGTCGGCCTGTCGCTGATATATTTGCAGATATTCGGGCGGCCGCAGAGGCGTTCCCAGGCATTCATGTTGAAATCAATCCCTTCGTGCAGTCCTTCGACCGCGACAAGGATGTGGTCGTCGAACTTCTGACCGCTGACCGGACGCTGCTCCCCGTCGCCGCGACGACCATACGAGAATATATGGAGACGGAGATGGAGGGCCTTGTCGACATTGACGATACAGGCTCGCTGCCTGGGATTGAATGGATGCTCGACGTGGATCGCGCCCAGGCTCAGAAATTTGGCGCCAATGTTCTTACGGTAGGAGGCGCCGTTCAGTTGGTCACGAATGGTCTCAAGGTTGGTGAGTACCGTCCCGATGACACCGACTATGAACTGGACATTCGTGTCCGCCTCGGAGAAGCGCAGCGTGGGGTGTCTCAGTTGGATACCCTAAGGGTTATGACACCGAGCGGCCTCATCCCGATCAGCAATTTCGTCACCCGCGTCGCCCAGCAGCGGGTCAACACACTCGAACGCCGCAATGGGCTCTGGATCATAAAAGTTCGCGCAAATACTGAGCACGATGTGCTCCCCAACACAAAAGTTGGCGAGCTAAGGGAATGGCTGGGTGACAGCAGTCGCCTGCCTCCCGGCGTGACCTACCAGTTCGGCGGAGATGACAGACTGCAGTCAGAATCGGAAGGGTTTCTCAATCTGGCCTTCACAGCGGCGCTCGGCCTCATGGCGATCATATTGCTCACCCAGTTCAACAGCTTCTATCAGTCAGCGCTTATTCTGTCGGCAGTGATCATGTCCACGGCAGGCGTGTTGATCGGCATGATGGTGACGCAACAGCCCTTCTCCGTCATTCTGACCGGGACAGGCATCATCGCGCTCGCAGGGATCGTGGTGAACAACAACATTGTTCTCATCGACACCTATCAACGTCTCATCAAAGCCGGAAGTGATGTGGAGAGTGCGATCATCAAAGCGGGTGCCCAGCGACTGCGGCCTATTCTACTCACCACCATCACAACGATGGTGGGCCTTATGCCGATGGTCCTGCAGGTGAGCGTCAACCCGTTTGCAGAAGACTGGTTCGCTTATGGGTCGCCAACCAGCTACACGTGGAAGCCCATGTCCAATGCCATCGTCTTCGGCCTCGGGTTTTCTACCCTGCTGACGTTGATCGTGACACCTGCAGCCCTTGCCTTGCCTCTGCGTTTAAAACGCATCAATTTGCTGCTGCCTTCACGGGCGAGACTGCGTTTGTCGGGATTTTCCGCAATCCGCGCGCGGCTCTGGCATCGATCGCCTTCCTGATAACTCATTCACATTCTTTGTTGGCCGGGCCTTAACAGAGGCCGCCGCCAAGGAAATGTCAGGGAGGGGACATCTTCCCAATCACAGGTAGGTTTTCACCTCATTGGGACACATATTGAAACATCTATTGTACTATGATCTTCCGATCGCATAAGATCGATTTCACCTGTCTGGGTCGGGACAGTCGCAGATGCGAACGCGCTTAAAAACACCCGAAGCACAAGGAGTATGTGGAAATGCTTATTCGCTCACTGACAGTTTTTGCTGCACTGTTGCTATCAACGGTCGCTGGGAATGCAGGCCTCCCAGTTGACGTTACTGTCGCTCAAAATGGATGTGCTGGGGCTGTCGCAAATGATGGCGCTGACGATTACGCGGCTATTCAGTGCCACATCAACTACATGAACACGAACTTTGGCGGTGGAGTCCTCGTGTTCCCATCCGGCGCTTATGAAACGTCGCAGACCCTGGTTGTTCCGGGTGCTGAAATGCTCACTGGTATGGGAGCTGCTGTAACATCGATCAGCAGCCTTGGCGGTGCTGATGTTAAGGTTCTGCGCTTCGATGGCCCGTCAAACAGTTTTGGAGGAATGGACAGCATCAGAATCGTTTGCTCTCAGTCAACAGTGGCTAAACAACCGTGTGTCCATGTGAGCCACAATGTTCCGGTCACCTTTCGCGATTGCCATATTTGGGGCGGCCAACATGGTTTGCAGCAAGACGGTGTTGATGGGATGATTATCAACTGCATCATTGCAGCAGCGGCACTAGATGGGGCGAACCTGTTTTCTCGCGGGGCGAACTGGTATGTGCGAACCAAATTCAACCCCTATGCAGGTCAGACAGTGCGATACGCTTATGCGCAAAATGATTGGGCGCAAACGCCTAACAATGGTTTGCAGGAAAACCACTTCGTCCAATGTGATTTCTCCGGGACGTTCACGCACGACGCCGTTGCGATTTATGACAACAATACCAATCGAGCCATTACAACTTTTGAGGGTAGTGTTTTCTCTGCGCCGGTCACAATTACCGCAGCGCGAGCAACCTTGTTCAATGGCGTAGAATTTGGCAGCACGACCCTTAAGAGTGATGCACCGATATCACTGGTGGGCAATTATGCGGTCAATGCCCCCATCGCGGTTACCGGCACCGGCACGCGTGAATGTGCTGGCAACCTCTATATCACGTGTTGACGGGCGCCCTGAGATACAGGGAGAGATACCGTCTGCCCATAAGCGTTTGCAATTCCAGCTTGGACCGCAAACGATTAAATCTGTTGTGAGAAATGGTACAGCTGGGAGGAATTGAACCACCGACCTCTTGATCCACAATCAAGCGCTCTAACCGACTGAGCTACAGCTGCACATCCATCGTGCGGGGCTAAGCCCCAAGCACTCCGAGAAGCCGGAACTTAATTCCCTTGCGCTCGCCTTGCAAGGGCTCCGGGCGCCTTATTTTCCGCCTATTTTTGTGCAGTTTTCGGCGCTTCTGGGCATCTTACTCGCCGCCGCTCGGCATCATGGAGGCGACAAAGTCGGGCCATACCGCCCCTGCAAAGACCAGCAGCACGGCAATCGGACAGACCACACGGACAGCAAAGAGCCATGCCCGGAACCAAAGGGCATTCGAATCCTTCACGTTGAGGGCATCCATCACCGTCTCGCGGCTCAAAATCCACCCGGCAAACACCGCCATCATGATACCCACCCCAGGCTGGACCCAGCTGGTGACGATGAAGTCAAAGACATCAAAGACGGTCTGATTGACCAGAACGCCCAGCGGTGCCAGCGGGTAGAAATCCGACCAATCACTAAAGGAGAGTACGCTTGCAATGCCGAGCGTCCAGGCAGCACCGCCAACCAGGATCGCAGTCGCTTTTCTGGACCAGGTGAGTGCCTCTTCCATATAGGCGACGGCCGGCTCCAGAAGCGAGATCGCCGAGGTAACGGCTGCTACCGACAGCAACACGAAAAACGCAGTACCCAACAATAGCCCAGCGTCCATCTGGCCAAAGGCAATCGGGACCGTCACGAAAATCAGGCCGGGCCCAGCGGAAGGTTCCAGCGCGAAGGAGAAGACCAGCGGGAAAATGGCGAGCCCTGCCAGGATCGCAACACCTGTATCAGCGATCACGATGATGATTGCTGAATTCTGGATAGAGATGTCTTCATCCAGATAAGCGCCATAGGTCATCATGGCGCCAAGGGCGACAGAGACAGAGAAAAAACCCTGTCCAATCGCCATCAAGAATGTGTTGGAGGTCACTTTTGAGAAGTCGAAGGTGAAAAGGAAGTCCACCGCGCGGTCAAAGCCAGGCGTTGAGGCGGCATAAAAAACCATCCCGACCAGCAAAACGAAGAGCAGCGGCATTAGGAAGACGACTGCGCGCTCAATCCCTTTGTGCAGGCCCCAGATGACGATGCCAATATTGATGCCCATAAAAAGGGTGTGCCAGCCGATGAGCGCAATCGGGTCGCCGATGAAGGCGCCAAAAATGTCGCCTGAACTTTCACCATTGAGATTGCCAAAGGTCCCAGACGCCGCGAGGGTCACATATTTCAGGGCCCAGCCGCCAATGACGCTGTAATAGGACAGGACAACAAAAGCACCGAGTGTGCCGCCCCAGGCCATCAACACCCAGAAGACGGACTTCTTGTGTTTGCGGGTGATCTGCATCAGAGAGCCAATGGGGCTCTGACCGCCCATGCGGCCAAGCATCACTTCTGCGATTACGATCGGCAGGGCAATACAGGTCGTGGTGATCAGGTAGATGAGAATAAACGCGCCGCCACCATTCTCTCCGGTGACAAAAGGGAAACGCCAGATATTGCCGAGCCCGACGGCGGACCCAATTGCTGCCATCAAAAATGCAAATCGCGACGACCAATGCTCGCGCGCTACGCTAACCGCCATGTCTTCCCCTCTTTGGCCTTCGTGCTCTTCGCTGCGGCCCCCGCCGCCAGCTCAGCCTCTATTGGTTACTACCCTAACCCGGTTTATCGCCCCTGTCAGGCGGCGCAATGATCGCATATAGTCCGGGCCGCAGGAGGAAGGCCATGAGTGAAACACCCATCACGACACGTATGATTGAGGCGAACGGCCTTACTTTTGAGACAGATATTTGCGGTTCGGGAGACAAATTCGCGCTTCTCCTCCATGGATTTCCAGAGAGCAAGCATTCCTGGCGATTCCAGATGCCGCTTTTGGCCGAACTTGGCTATACGGTCTGGGCGCCCAATCTGCGCGGCTATGGTCAGAGTTCACGGCCACCCAAGGTGGCCGATTACAACATCACCCATCTGATTGCAGACGTTGCGGGTTTAATCGATGCGGCACGTGCCCAGGGAATTACCGGACCGATAACACTCATGACCCACGACTGGGGTGGCGCCATCGGCTGGAGTTTTGTGCTGACCGAGGCCCGTCCGCTGGAGCGGTTCGTGGTGATGAACCTACCCCACCCAACGCAGTTCATGAAAAACGTCTCCGGCTGGTCGCAGTTGAAGAAGTCCTGGTACATCTTCTTTTTTCAGATCCCCTGGCTGCCGGAGAAACTCATGACCCTGCGCGGGGCGCAAGCCATTGGAGATGCCTTTTCGAATATGGCCATCGACCAGACGAATTTTGGCCCTGAGGTTCTTGAGCATTACAAACAGAACGCCCTCATTCCGGGCGCGATGAAGGCCATGATCAATTACTACCGGGCATCGTTTCGCAGCAATCCGTTAAAAGACGTCTGGGAAAACCCTCCTAACGTCAAAACACCCACCTTGATGGTCTGGGGCGAGGAAGATGCGGCATTGGGAAAAGAACTGACTTATGGCACGGAAGATCTGGTGGAGGATTTCACCCTCAGATATCTCCCCAATGTGTCACACTGGGTCCAACAGGAGGCACCCGAAACGGTGAATGCTATGCTGGAAGCATGGTTAACCGACAGGCCGGTGCCAGAAGCATCAGAGGTAAGCAGATCATGAGCGGGTCGGGTATTAATAAAGAAACAGACGAGAGCGGCGAAATTCAGATCGGGCCGACCTCTGAGGGCATGGTTCGCCTGTTCTTTAGAACTTCCCAGTTTGAGCTGCCGATGGACTTCATGCCAGACGAGGCCGAAGAGATTGCTGCTGAAATCGTCGAGGCAGCCAATATTGCACGGCAATCAGCGCCCAAGAAAAAGAAGAAAAAATAGGGACGCTTTTGGTCTGATTGGCCGGAATTCCCTTAACCGCCTGCGCTGGACCTCATCCCAGTTTAAACGCTAGGCTAGGGTTGCAAAGAGTGTCGGATCGCGGCGGTCCGGCTCTTGAGACAATTGACCCTGCCATCGGGTATGGCAGGTATGGCGGCATTACGTGATGCTCGCCGACCCGGGAGAAATGTGTGAGCGCCGCGTCCAGTTTGAGTATTGAAGATCTTGTGGGTTCTCCCGATCCCGCCTGGCTTTGGGACGTCGCACGCCGCCGCATCGCATGGGGCAATCCGGCTGCCGTCGCCTTCTGGGGCGAAGACAGCCTGCTGGATCTGATTGAGCTGGACTTCGATCCGGACGATCCAGCCACTTTGAAGCTCGACAGGCTGGCCACTGGCTTTGATGAGGACGCGCCCCTTACAGCCAAGCTCGAATTGCACCTTGCCACCGAAAACCGATGGACTGTTTGCACCTGTTACCCCTCCACTCTGGATGATGGTCGGCCGGGACTTCTCCTTATTGTCCGGTCTGATACGTCTGAACAGCTCGCCGGGTTTTCTCGCTTTGGTGAAATGGTTCAGGAAGCGCCGCTGCCCATGGTTCTCTTCGGTACGGATGGGCTGCTCCTGCATCAAAACACTGAGGCCGAGCGTATTTTCGGGACCCGGCTGCGACAAGGAGGCCTTGCGGCATTGCTTCCCTCCGACGACGATGCTTTGCCGCTCATTGCGCGCGCTGTGCGCAATGGGACCGTTAGCAAGTCTCTGCACCTAAAGACCCGTCACGGAGACCGACCCCACCGCATCACTCTGCGGCGGGTGCACGACCCAGATACAGACAGCCAAGCGCTCCTTGGTCTCTTTCGGGATATTGGCGACCGGCGCGTATTGGAGAAGGCAGCAGACGCCGATCGGACGAAGATGCAGGCCATGCTCGACCTTGTTAGCGATTTCCAATGGCGGCTTGATAAAGACCTGACCTTCACGCGCATGAGCCCCGGCGTGCATGCCGCCACTGGCATGCGGGCCGACGCACTTATCGGCAAAAAATGGTCTGATGTGGTGCAGAGCTTCGGTCTTGGACCGAGTGCTGATTTAACAGTAGCCCTGTCCTCAAACGCTGCCTGGCGGGATGAAGACCTCCTGTGGCCCAGCGCTGATGGAGATGTGATCCACCTGTTGCTCAGCGCCCTTCCCTTGCACGACAGCCAGGGAAGTTTCGCTGGATGGAATGGTGTCGCGCGGGTCGTCACGTCCGCTGACCTTGTTGATACGCATTCTGCAGAGATGGTTGCGCCGATGGCTCAAACGTCCGATCCAGATACGCTGCTCAGCTCAGTCACCGACGGCGTTCTGATGCTAGATGATGCCGGTCAGGTCATTCGCGCTAACGCGGAAGCAGAACAGATCCTTGGCACCCCACAAGGCGACCTTCTGGAACTCGCCTTTCGTACGCCGGATCAGCCTCGGGTGCGCGACTATATCGCAAGCCTTAAAGAAACGGGCTTCGCAACAGCCTATGATAACGGCTTAGAGGTCATCACACGCGGCGAGCCTGGTCGGTGTTTGCTGTTGGTTGTCCAACCCCTTGGCAGCGATTATGCTGGCGCTGCATTTACAGCCGCCCTCAGGGATATTACGCCCGCCAAACAGGTGGAGGCAGAGCTGCGTGATGCGCTCTCAAAGGCGACATCGGCCAACACACAGAAGTCTGATTTCCTTGCCTCCGTTGCGCACGAGCTGCGTACGCCACTCAATGCGATCATCGGTTTCTCCGAAATTATGCGCGATGAACATTACGGGTCTTTAGGGCATGAGAAATATCTCACCTATGCGGGTGACATTCACGACAGTGGAGAGCTGCTGCTCAGTCTCATCAACGATCTGCTGGATCTCTCCAAAGTCGAAGCAGGAAAATTTGAGCCAGAGTTTGAACAGGTAGACATTGCGAGCATTGTGGATCAGTGCGTCAATATGGTGAAGCCGAGCGCTGCGGATGAGCGCATTTCCATTCGCGCGCAGATTGATGAGCATCTGCCGGGCCTCGTCGCTGATAAGCGCAGCCTGACCCAAATTCTGCTCAACCTCTTGTCCAACGCCGTCAAGTTCACGCGCCCCGGAGGCCAAGTGGGTGTGGTGTCGTCCCTGTCGAAGGATGGCGACCTTGTTATTACGGTCCAGGATACCGGCATTGGCATGTCGGACGAAGACCTGTCGCGCGCCTTTGCCCCCTTCGGCCAGGCCCGCAGCGCTGTCATTCACGGCAAAAAAGGGACGGGACTCGGGCTTCCGCTCGCCAAAGCGCTGACGGAAGCTAACAGAGGTGCGCTGTCCATCGTTTCCTCGCCGGGTGATGGGACGATCGTTGAGCTCACCTTTCCTTCAACACAAGTGTTGCAGGATTAGGTCTGCAGGTCGTCCAAATCTCTGTACAGCTCGAGAGCTTCAGGGTTTGCCAGCGCCTCGTGGTTCTTCACCTCACGGCCTTCGATGATGTCGCGTACCGCCAACTCTGTGATCTTGCCCGACTTTGTCCGGGGAATGTCGGTGACCGCGATGACTTTTGCAGGAACATGACGAGGGCTCGCGCCTTTGCGAATATTCGACCGGACGGTTGCGATCAAATCCTCTGTCAGCGCTGAACCCTCAGCGAGGACGACAAACAGAACGATGCGCACGTCATCCTGCCAGCTCTGACCGACCGCGATTGCTTCCCGAATTTCGGGCAGCGTCTCTACGACGGCGTAAATCTCTGCCGTCCCGATCCGCACCCCGCCGGGGTTGAGTGTCGCGTCAGAACGGCCGTGGATAATGATCCCGCCATGTTCCGTCACCTCTGCAAAATCCCCATGGTGCCAAACGCCCGGGAAGCGTTCGAAATATGCGGCGGCATATTTGGTGCCTTCCGGATCGTTCCAGAATCCAATGGGCATGCTTGGAAAAGGTTTCGTACAGACCAGTTCACCCTTGCCGCTCATCAGCGGCTCACCGCGTTCGTCCCAAATCTCCACGGCCATGCCCAGGCCCTTGGACTGAATTTCTCCTTTCCTGACTGGCAGGACCGGATTACCCAAAACAAAACAGGAAACAATGTCTGTGCCGCCAGAGATGGAAGAGAGCTGTACATCCTTTTTGATTGACCGATAAACGTAGTCGAACCCTTCCTCCACCAAAGGGGACCCCGTCGAGAGGATCAAGCGCAAGTCGCTCAGATTGTGGGTCTCCACAGGGCTCAGGTTCTCTTTGTTAAGCGCATCAATGAATTTGGCCGAGGTGCCAAAGACATTGACGCCCACCTCGTCGGCATAGTCGAACAGCACATTTCCGTCAGGATAAAAGGGTGATCCGTCATAGAGAGCGAGGGTTGCCCCGACACCTAGCCCCGCAACGAGCCAGTTCCACATCATCCAGCCGCAGGTGGTGAAGTAGAAAAGCGTGTCACCCTCTTTCAGATCGCAATGGAGTACATGCTCCTTCAGCTGCTGAAGAAGCGTGCCGCCGGCGGAATGCACGATACATTTCGGCGCACCGGTCGTGCCGCTGGAAAACATGATGTAGAGGGGATGACTGAACGGTAGCTGCTCAAACACAATATCGCCCGGCTCAAACGGCGCGCATGCTTCTTGCCATGAAACCATCTTGTCGACGCCTGTGACAGCAGCACCGACAAACGGCACAATCACGACATGCTCCAGGGTGGGCAGGTGCGCCGTGATCTCACGCAGATTGTCTTCGAGCGGCAGGGTTTTGCCGTTGTAGCGATAGCCATCACACGCAATCAGCACTTTGGGCTCAATCTGTCCGAACCTGTCCAAGACACCCTTCGCACCAAAGTCGGGAGAACAGGAAGACCAAACCGCGCCGATGCTTGCCGTGGCGAGCATCGCAACAATCGTCTCAGGCATGTTTGGCATGTAGCCTGCCACCCGGTCACCGGGCTCTACGCCCCAGGTCCGCAGGGCCTGCGCAAACTGCGACACAGAGGCCTTAAGCTCAGACCAGCTCACGGTGCGTTTGTGGCCCCCCTCATTGTTGAAATGAAGTGCCGGAGAGGCATCGCCTTTTCGCAGCAGGTTTTCTGCAAAATTAAGCCGCGCGTCTGGGAAGAACTCGGCTCCGGGCATTGTTACTGCCCCCAGAACCCGCTCCCCTTTTTCAGAAGAGAGCACTCCACAGAAATCCCAGACAGCACCCCAAAAGGAAGCTGTCTCTGTTACGGACCAGGCGTGGAGCGCCTGATAGTCCGGCAGACTTCGACCGAGGCGCTGTTCGGCTTCGAGACGAAATCGGTTCATCGCTGTCGCCGCGACACGGTCCGGGCACGGTGACCATAGCGCGCCGGAAATTTTGGGGGATGCGTTTTGCTGATTGTTCATACTCAGCTTTTAAGCCGCACCCCCCAATCCTTCAAGTATTAGGCGCCGCGCCTTACGCCTTATCCTCCTCTAGTGCAGGACTTAAGTCCTCTGACGACTGAACCGCGTGAAAACGGGCAAGATAGCCCCCTTCACGCATGGCCAGTTCGTCATAGGTACCATCTTCAACGATCCTTCCATCCTCAAAGACGAGAACCCGGTCGACCTGCCGGACCGTCGACAGACGGTGCGCAATGATAATGGTCGTCCGGCCCTTCATGAGGTCTTCCATGGCATCCTGCACTGCAGCTTCCGTCAAAACATCCAGGCTGGAGGTTGCTTCGTCGAGCACCAGGATTGGTGCATCCGCCAGGAATGCCCGGGCGATAGCCACGCGCTGACGCTCTCCACCAGAGAGCTTGACGCCCCTCTCACCCACCATGGTGTTCAGGCCTTCTGGCAGCGCCTCGATGAATTCATCGGCACGCGCCAGACGCGCCGCTTGCATCACGTCAGCTTCCGTCGCATCAGGGTTTGCATAGGCAATATTCTCGCCCAGGCTCCTGTGGAACAGAAGCGGCTCCTGAGGCACTACCGACACCGCCCGGCGCAAACTAACAGGATCAACCGTCGCAATGTCCTGCCCGTCAATCAGCACCTGGCCAGTGTCCAGATCATAAAGACGCTGTAGCAGCTTCACGAAGGTGCTCTTGCCGGACCCTGATTTGCCAACGAGAGCGATCTTCTCGCCTGCTTTGATTTCCAAAGACAGGTTGGAATAAACCGCCTGGTCCTTGCGTGGATAGTGAAAGCCGACCTGGTCAAAGTCGATCGCCCCTGCAGTCAGATCAAGCGCAGGCGCGCCCCTCTTGACGGCCGGTTCCATGGGGAGTTCATGGAAAGCCACCAGATCTTCAATCTCGGACACACCCTGTTGCAGGTTCTGCAAATGGTATCCCATATCCCGCAGGTAGGCATTGATCATAAGGTAAGACATCAGCCCAAAAACAATATCACCCGTACTTGCGCGTCCTGCGGCCCACTCAGCCACTATCAGGCCGACAATCCCGGCCACAAGGACAACAGAGGCAACATTTTGAACGATGAGGAGGTTCTCCATCATCGCCCAAGCATTCACCGCCTTGCCCCGCCAAAGATCGACAAGAGACACGAGCCGTGCATCCTCGCGTTCCTCTGTGCCAAAGCTCTTAACGACAGAGTTGCAGGTGATGGCATCGGCCACCTGGGCCCCTACTTCACTATCTGCGTCCATATGCGCGCGATGACGGTCCGGCAAATGTCGAACAGCAAGCCAGGCTGTCACAGCGACGTATAAAACACTGGTGACCCCCGCCATCAGCCCCACCATCGGCCATCGCCAGCCAAGGATCACCAAGATACCGACAAGCATGAGGGCAGCTGGAAGCAACGCAGCATAGGCTGTGTCTGCAATGGTGTCGTAGGCCCACATGCCACGGGTCAGCTTCCGGACGGTTGCGCCAGCGTGCGAGCTTTCATGCCAATTGGCCGGGTAGCGCTGTACACGAGCAAACCCTTCCGTGATGATGTCGCGCATCACTCGGGCGGCAAAATGCATCCAGAGACGAAACTTCAGGCGCTGCGCTGTGAAAAACACCACGCTCTGGCCAACAAACAGCACCGCAGCCCATATCGCCGTATCAACCTGATCGGGCGTTGGTGGTACGTCTGCAGTTGAGATCGCATCGACCAAATAACCCGAGACAACCGGGAACAAGATGTCGATGGCAACATTGACCACCAGCCCCACCATAAGCAGGAAAAACCAGAGGCCCTGGCGACGCCAGTAGAACCAGATAAACGAAGCTACCTGACGAGCTGAGACAGGACGTTTCATAGTATTTTCGTTTCCCAGACGGAAAACGCTCCTAACCAAAAGAGCCATGACCGATCACAAAGATCGCATTAGTCAGGCTCAAATATTTCTATTGAGAAGTGCCCTTACGGGCAGTTGCGCAGACGGGACGCCGCTCCAGCCAACGGCTTGGAGTGATCGTTTGCCCTCTTGTCGGCAAGCTTTGGGCATATCCTTCGAAATATGTGAAGGAGGTCCCCGCGGCTCAGAACTAAATCAGAGGCCGACGTAGAGGTGGTTCGGAATTTTCACTACCGGTTCCATGCTGGAGCCTTTTCTGTATCCGATGCTACATCCCTCAATTGAGGTCTGCTGCTGCGCTGGGCTGAAATGTGCCCGTCGATCAGGTCAAGATACGCTCTTTACAGCCGAAACCAAGAGCACCGCGCTTCACAAATTTGATTTTGACATCAATGTGACCGAAAAGCCGCATCCCTTGATCAGGTGCAGGTGTATCGAGATCATTTTTCCGCCACACTTAATCTTCAGACTGCGCATCTTACAGCCAAGACATTGAGGGGCTTCATGTCACGCTTTCTATCTTTTCTCGTCGTTCTTGTTTTGCTCATCGTCGGCGTTCTGTTCGCCGCACCTTCCTTTATTCCGGTGGAGAGCTACAAACCGCAAATCGCTGCTCTCGTGAAGGAACAAACAGGGCGAGATCTCACGATTGATGGCGACATCAGCCTCTCGTTTTTACCCCGCCTAGCGGTGAGCGTGAACGATGTCACATTCCAGAATGCGTCTTGGGCCTCATCGCCCCATATGGCGAAGATGGAGCAGCTGGAAATCGTCCTGAAAATCTTTCCGCTGATCCGGGGCGAAGTCGCACTGGACCGGTTCATTATGCGTCGTCCAGAGATTGACCTCGCTGTGAACAGGCAAGGTGTGGGCAATTGGGTGTTCGACGTGCCGGCACAGAGCGCACCTGCCCCAACCGCAGAGCCATCACCTGCAGGTGACGAAGGCGGGTTTACGCCCCAAGTCACGGACATTCAACTTGGAGAAATCTCTCTGATTGATGGCTCAGTCAAATACTCAAACCTTGCAACCAGCGAGACCTACGAAGCCAGTGACATCAATCTTGATGTATCGCTACCGAGCCTTGATGCCCCGCTCGGCCTTGACGGATCGGTCGTTTGGAATGGCGACACTGTTGACCTAAGCCTGGATGTGGCTGAACCGCGCGCTTTCTCCGTTGGCGACGCCTCAGATCTCAGCCTCAAAATCACTGCTCCGAAAGTGACCGCAAGCTTCGATGGCAATGGCAAGATAAGCCCGGTGCTCACAATCAATGGGCCGACATCTCTTAGCATTCCATCGGTTCGCGATCTCGCCGCCTGGGCCGGCCAGCCAATGGCGCCAGGAGACGGGTTTGGCGCGCTTGAATTGAAGGGCACTGTTGCTGTCGTTGGCGACAAATATTCCTTCACCGGCGCAACGCTCGCGTTTGACGGCATGAATGGCACAGGCGACCTGGCAGTTGATGCTGGCAGAACGCGACCGAAGCTCACCGGCGCTCTGGCGCTTGATCGGCTCGATGCCAATGTTTATCTGGCGGGAGGGAGCGAAAGCAGCCCTTCTGATGGTCAAGCTGCACCCACCGGTGGAGGCGGCAGCGGCGGAAGCGCGGCGGCTTCTGGATGGAGCGATGCCCCGATCGATCTGTCGGGCCTGAAAGCGATTGATGCAGACCTTGACCTTAGCGTTGGCGAAATCCTGTTCCAGGATCTCACCATTGGGAAAAGCGCCCTGGATGTGCTGATGGCCGGCGGCAAACTGACCGCAAAACTTACAGAACTCGCTCTTTACGAAGGTGCAGGTGTTGGTCAGCTGGTCCTTGATGGATCTGGCACCACGCCATCGGTAGGTGCCAACTTCAACTTGAATGGTCTATCTGCCTATCCCTTCCTTAAAGACGCTGCCGGCTTTGAGCGCCTGGAAGGACTGGGGTCATTCAATGTGAATGTTACGACGCGCGGGAAAAGCCAAAAGGCCATGATGAGTGCCCTGAACGGTTCAGGTGCCGTGACGTTCGCGGACGGCGCCATTCGAGGGATCAACATCGCTCAGCTCTCACGCAATGTTTTCGCGGCGGCCACCAGCGGATGGGAATCTGGCGGGGCGCAGAGCACTGACTTTTCTGAGCTTGGCGGAACTTTCACCATCGCCAATGGCGTTCTGACAAACAATGACCTCAAGATGTTGAGCCCGCTCGTTCGGGTCACTGGCAAAGGGACGGTGAGTATGCCTCCGCAAACTCTCAACTACCGTGTTGAGCCAAAACTTGCCGCGACCCTTGAAGGACAAGGTGGCACCGGTGATGTGAAGGGTATTGAGGTGCCGATCGTTATCTCTGGCCCGTGGAGCAATCCGAGCTTCACGCCGGACCTTGCTGCAATCATCAGCAATCCAGACGGCATCAAAGATGTGATTGACAGCGTCAAGGAAGACGGCGGCAAAGGATTGCTGCAGGGCATTCTGGGCGGCGGATCTGGATCTTCCGACAGCGCAGCTGGCGAAACCACCGAGGAAGAAAAACCACGGGTAGAAGATGCCATTCGCGGCCTATTCAATCGCTAAACAAGTCTGGCGCTGAAACATGTCTGGAAGGACGTTCAGCGTCCTTCCAGCACCGCGTCAAACCTTCTTAAAAGCTGACAGGTCTGCCCACTCTTTCACACCACCCACATTGTACTGGCGGCGCTGAAGTCTTGGGTATGTGCACACATCTATGGGGGATCTTGTTCCGCCCATGAGGTAAACGAGGTCGTCCTCTCCCTCATTGCGCATCACGTGGGCAGGCCCGCCTTTGGGAAAGAGCAGGACGTCGCCGGGTCCGACATCAAACACCTCTTCCCCCAGTTCAGATTTCCCCTGCCCTGAGATGATGTAGACGAACTCTTCGTCCTGATCGTGATAGTGAAATTCGGTTGTCTCGCGCCCTGGCTCAATCCTGACAACATGCAGCCCCATGTTGGTCAATCCGGCCAGATCACCCAGGGTTCGGGTTAACCGGACTGCGTTCTCGTTGTACTGGTGGACATGGCGTCGCTCTTCCATGTCCTTGATCCTTGATGCCGAAAAAAAACAGCTATCTTTCGGGTTTTCTGCCACTGCTCAAACTCCCTTGGAGAGGTCACACTTCGTCTAGATGGTACCTTGTCGCTTGGATCGCTAGACTGTGCATGCTCGAATCACTCATAGGTACATCCTTGCTGTACAACGCACTCGCCGCCCTTGTGAAATTCGCAATTGCTTCTGTAGCGATTGGGGCGGCCCTGTCTGCACTCGATATCCAGGCAGCCGACCTTTTGACTGATATGGGCCTGACACCTGAGAAAATGCGGATTGTCCTATCGGACGCCGTTGATTGGGCGCTGCCGCATTTTATGCTCGGTGCCATGGTGATCGTGCCGATCTGGCTTGTGTTGTTTCTCCTGAAACCGCCGGGCATCAACAAATAGCGTGCCGGGCAAGCGCTACTACTTGCACCGTACTCACCAAGCTCTAAATTAGTCGTTTAAGGAACCGGACCGGTGGTCGGCCGGTCCATTTGACACCCCTGCACCCCTGTCATCTGCGGGAACAAACTGCAGGCGTGCCTATTCTGGGAGGTTCATCCATGAAGAAACTCGTTTTGACCGCCGCGATGCTGGCCATGAGCACTAGCTTTGCGATGGCAGATATCGGCGCCGGCCTGGTCGGCAACACAGTAACGCTTACAGGACCTGATGGGACAGTGACGAAGGTCCACTACCCTGACGCCTCAAACATTGTGCTCAAGCTCCCAGACGGCGCTGAAGTGCCGGGCACCTGGCGCGTTGACGGCAACTCAATCTGCACAACAGCAGGTGATCAGCCAGAAAACTGCACGCCACCTATTGACGACGCTCCTGCTGTCGGAAGCTCCGGCTCGATTGACGGTGACGCTGGGTCTGTGGCCTGGGCCGTGACCGCAGGCAAAGACTTCTAAGTCCTTAGATCAGGATTTGTTCAAAACGGCCCCTATCATTTGATATGGGGCCGTTTTTTGTTGTATTTGCGCAAAACTGTTTTCCTGCGCAAACGGATTGCTTGCAGTAGACTTGGCGCCATATCGATTCTCCAGAGCCGGTCGATTTTGACCTGATCAAGACCCGGCTGCTGATATTTGTTTTGTCGCGTTTTCACCCGTGCCCCTTGGCGGAAAACCGTTTCCATGGTTCGGGAAAACGCTCAATTGAGGGGCCTTACGATGTCGAGACTGGCAGGCAAAAACGCAATCATCACAGGTGCTGGAAGTGGTATTGGCCGCGCAAGTGCGCTGATCTTCGCACGCGAAGGCGCCAACATTGTCGCTGTCGATCGGGTCGAAGGCGCCGTCGACGAAACAGCTGAAATGGTTCGCGCCAAAGGTGGCACGATCAAAACAGTCGCCGCGGATGTGGGTGATGAAAATGCGGTCAAAGGCTTTGTCGATTTTTGTGTGTCGGAGTATGGCAGCCTTGATGCCATCTACGCCAATGCGGGCGTGAGCGGTGGGCTCGTCCCCATTCAGGATCAAACACCTGCCATGTGGGAGGAGATCCTCCGGGTCAATCTGATCGGTCCCTTTCTTGCGATCAAACACGCATCAGCGCATATGGTAAAACAAGGCAAGGGCTCGATCGTTTGCACCGCATCGGTAGCAGGCCTGAGAGCCAATGCAGGCAACACGCCTTACTCGGCTTCAAAAGCCGGCGTGATCAGCCTCGTGCAAACAGCTGCCAATCAGTTTTACGGAACAGGAGTACGCGTCAACGCGATCTGTCCCGGGCTCATTGAAACCGGCATGACGGCACCGCTCTTCGAAGGTGCTCGGGCGCGGGGTAGCGAGGGGAAGATCGGGCAACTCAACCCTACAGCGCGGTATGGACACCCGGAAGAGATCGCCAACATGGCCCTTTTCCTGGCCAGCGACGAAGCGTCTTACGTGAACGGGCAGGCAATCCCTGTTTGCGGCGGCCTCTCCAGCACGCATCCGTTTGCCCCGAGCCGGCGCGGCGCCTAACGCAAATACGCCATGACCCGATTGCCGTCTGCCGACATTACATGGCGCGCGGACGGCAGTCCGCAATCAACGCGCTTTGACGACATCTACTTCTCCAGCGAAGATGGTCTGGCGGAGACGGCTCACGTGTTTCTGCAGGGCAATGATCTGCCGAACGCATGGGCTGACAAAACACATTTTACAATTGGCGAATTGGGTTTCGGGACAGGACTCAATTTTCTGGCGACCTGGGCGCTCTGGCGCGAGACCCGGTCGCCAGATCAGCATCTCCACTTCATCTCTGTTGAAGGCTTTCCGCTAAGTTCAGAAGAGCTGTCGCAGGCGCTTGAGAAATGGCCGTCGCTTGCCCTTCTGGCGAAGGAGCTTATTGCGCGCTATCCCGCACCACATAGCGGCACTCACCTTCTTCACTTGCCAGATAATATCTCTCTGACGCTTTGTGAAGACGAGGTAGTCCATGCCCTAAGCCAGCTAGATGCCCAGGTCGACGCCTGGTTTTTCGACGGGTTTTCTCCCGCCAGCAATCCTGACATGTGGTCGGAAAGTGTCTTTTCTGAAGTTGCGCGCCTGTCGCGCGCTGGCACGACTTTCGCGACGTTCACAGCAGCAGGTGCGGTACGGCGCGGACTTGCGGCACAAGGTTTTGATGTTCAGAAAGTCAAGGGCTATGGGCGCAAGCGCGACATGCTTGTCGGATGCATGGAGCAAGCGCCAACACACAGTGCCGCCAAACCGTGGTACAGCATCCCGCCCACATCAAACCCAAAGTCAGCGCTTGTTGTGGGTGCCGGGATCGCAGGCACCGCGACTGCCTATGCGCTGAAACGCAGAGGCCTCTCTGTTCAACTTGTGGATGGCGCAGGCCTTGGTGCAGGCGCATCAGGAAATCCAGCAGCGCTTTTTATGCCGCGCTTTTCAGTCAATCCAACGCCTGAAGATGATTTCCATATTGCGGCCTATCTCTATGCAGAGCGTGAAATGCGACACCTGCAACGAGATGCAGCTGCCCCGTTCTTTGACCCCAGGGGGGTTCTACAGTTCGCGCGCACAGATACCGAAGCCTCCCGCTTTGAGAAGATCGCCGCGCGGGCTCCGCTGCCAGAAGGTCACCTGGAGCTCATCGCGGCGAACGACTTGAGCGACATTGCTGGATTTGAAACCGGGTTTCCCGCCTTTCTGTTTCCCCGCGCAGGGGTTGTCCACCCATGGGGCCTTCTCACACACCTGACCCAAGAGATCGAGGCTGAGCGCCTCTCAGCTGCCTCGCTCACAAACAAAGACGGGGGCTGGCACATAAATGCTTCTGACGGGAAGAGCGCAGACATTCTCGTGTTGGCCAATGGATCCGGCCTGTCCTCATTTCCCGAGACAGACTGGCTGCCGCTGGAGCCCGTGCTTGGACAGATCACGAACCTGCCAGTAGGCACATTGCCTCGGCAGGCCCATGCAATTGTTGCTGGGCCCTACCTCATCTCTCATGGAGACGGCTCCGCCCTGACCGGTGCAACTTATGAACTTGGCCGTGACGCACAGAGCGCGCTGGAGCCAACCGTGATTGGCCATCAGCACAATCTCCAGGATCTCGCGGAGATGTTTCCTGCTTTTGGACCGACGCTCGCGGGCCTCAACCCAGAAGAATTGTCGGGCCGCGTGTCGTTCAGAGCCCAGGTGCCGGATCGCGTACCGTTCGCGGGGCCCGCGCCAATCAGAGACGACTATCTCACTGCCTATGATCGGCTGCGCCACGGCGATCGATTTGCTGCCTATCCACCCGCGCCGGTTCATCCCGGGCTCTTTCTTCTGGGCGGGCTTGGGGCTCGCGGCTTCACCACCGGTCTGTTGCTGGGCGAGTTGCTCGCAGCCCAAATCACCGGCACTCCCCTGCCGCTCCCCCGTGACCTTGCGGAAGCCGTCCACCCGGCCCGATTTATCGTGCGAGCTTTGCGAAAAAATACGACCTGAACGCTTTTCTTTGGCGCGCAAGCGCCTATCCTCTGCTCATCGACATTCAAAACTTCAAAAAGGGTGCGCCCCATGGATCTCAGCTTCAGCGCCGCAGATGAAAAATTCCGACTGGAAGTCAGGGAATTTTTTGCCAGCGAATATCCGGCAGACATTCTCAGCAAAGTACAAAACGGACAGCAGCTCAATAAAGCTGACTATCAACGCTCCGAGGCCGCACTCAATGATAAGGGCTGGGTCGCCGTCAACTGGCCACAAGAATATGGCGGCACCGGATGGACGGCGACGCAGAAGTTCATTTTTGATGATGAGCTCGAAAGAGCAGGTGCCCCCAACGTTGTCCCTATGGGTCTGCTTTATGTTGCGCCAGTCATCTATACGTTTGGGTCCGAAGAACAGAAGAAACGATGGCTGCCTGACATTCTTGCCAGCCGGACGTTCTGGGGCCAAGGCTATTCGGAACCTGAATCCGGGTCTGACCTTGCCTCTCTTCAATGCAAGGCAGAGCGCGATGGCGATGACTACATCGTCAACGGCACTAAGATCTGGACCAGCCAAGGTCACTATGCGGACTGGTTCTTCTGCCTTGTGCGTACTGACAATAGCGGCAAGAAGCAGGAAGGCATTTCCTTCCTGTGTATGGACGCAAATACGCCAGGCATCACGGTCTATCCGATCATCACCATTGATGGCAGCCATTACCTCAACCGTATCGAGTTCGACAATGTGCGGGTGCCGGCTGAAAATCTGATTGGTGAAGAAGGCATGGGCTGGACCTATTCCAAATATCTTCTGTCCAACGAACGCACGTCCTACGCCCACATTGCGGGCAAGCGGGCCGACATTGCACGGCTGAAAGAAATCGCGGGGACCATCCAATCGGGCAATCGTTCTTTGATGGATGATCCGGCATTTGCCACGAAGCTCGCATCCGTTGAGATTGATCTGACGGCATTGGAGTTCACAGCACTCCGCGCACTCTCCTCCGTTGCCGCTGGAGATGCCCCCGGTGAAGAAAGCTCAGCACTCAAGATCCTTGCAACCGAAAACGCTCAGGCCATTACGGAGCTGTTCCTGGAAGCAAGCGGCGCCAACGCGGTTCCGTTTTTTCCCGATAGAAACGACGCGGACTGGAACGATGGCAGCGGCATTCCGGCCTTTGCGGCGCCGTCGACCGCCTCCTATTTCTTCAATCGGGCGCAAACCATTTATGGCGGCGCCACAGAAGTGCAGAAAAATATCATTTCAAAACAAGTACTTGGCCTGAGTTAGCACTATCTCCAACGAATCTTCTTGAATTAGTTTAACGATAAACTATATTGGTTTAACGTTGAACTAATTGAGGATATGCGCCATGGCCAGCCGCCGCCGTTTTTTGAAGATCATGGGATCAACCGCCATCATCGCCGCTGCAGGTGCTGGTGGGTTTGCTGTCACACGAACACCGACAGACGCCATTGCGCCCTGGAAGCGCGCCGGCGGGCCTGAATATGCGGAGCCGCGTATGCGGGCGCTCTCCTATGCTGTGCTCGCACCCAATCCGCACAACCGGCAGCCCTGGCAGGTGGACCTGTCTGAGCGAGACGTCGCCACGCTCTATTGCGACCTTGATCGCCTGCTGCCGGAAACAGATCCATTTGAGCGACAGATTGTCATCGGCCTTGGATGCTTCCTTGAGCTTGCCCGCATGGCCGCAGCTGAAGATGGCCGGGCGCTCATGGTTGAACCCTTCCCTGACGGCGCCCCGGATCAAAATCTCGACACACGCCCTATCGCACGTATGCGGTTTGGCGCGCCGGGGTCTGCAACCCCAGATCCGCTCTTCGCACAGGTCTTGGTAAGACGGTCGCTCAAAGAACCCTATGACACCAGCAAGCCTGTTTCCGAAAGCAGCCTGTCGGCCATTGCCGCCGTCGTGCCAGAGGGTGTCACAGTTGACTTTACAGCCGACCCGACACGGCGTGAAGAATTACGCGAGCTCAGCTGGGCCGCGCACAAGCTCGAAGTCACAACGCATCGCACTAATATGGAAAGCGTCGACCTGATGCGGATCGGCAAGGCAGAGATCAACGCAAACCCGGATGGCATTGATATTGGTGGCTCGGCATTTCTTGACGCTGCCGCGCTGGCCGGGATTATCTCACGCAAAGAACTGGCTGATCCCACGTCAGAAGGATTTAAAATCGGGCTCGACATGTATCAGGAGATGATGTTCACCGCGATGGCACATCTCTGGTTGACGACAGACGGCAATTCCCGGATCGATCAGCTGAATGCTGGTGCAGCCTGGATCAGGACGAACATGAAAGCGACTGAGCTCGGCATCGGTATTCATCCGCTTTCCCAATCGCTTCAGGAATATGTTGAGATGGAACCGCTGTACGAAGAGGTTCACACAAAACTGGCAGCACCCGGACACAGGATACAAATGCTCGGGCGTTTGGGGTACGGTCCAACCATCGCTGGCGGACCCCGCTGGCCCATCGAGACAAGGGTTTTATCCGCGTGACAGACAATGCTGAGAGTGAGAGCCGAGATGAGAACGGCTCTGCTCTCTACGCCTTCTTCAACGAGATCGGCATCATCAACCAGCTCTTCTCGACAGCTTTTAGACGCGCTCTGCCGGACGGCATGACCAGCGCGCAATTCACCGTGCTCAACCATTTCGCCAGATTGGGCGGGGAGCGTACGCCTGCACAGCTCGCCGCATCGTTTCAGGTGACCAAAGGGGCCATCACAAACACGCTGCAAAAACTGGAGGAGAAGGGGTATGTAGCGATTGCCACAGACCCTAAGGACCGGCGCAGCAAGATCGTGACGGTGACAGACAAAGGTCTCGCAAAACGGGAAGAAACACTGGCCGCGACTACCCCGGCGCTTGCACAGGTTGTGGAGGACCTGGATGTGTCGGAAATCAAAGCCACCCTGCCCTTTTTGCAGCGGGTCCGTGCCCACCTGGACAAGGCTCGAGACGAGATCGACTTCGCTGACCTCTAACATCACCCTTGCTGCTCTCTGACATGTGATTGTCACAATTTTTGACGAATCACTTCTCAATCATCAGAATCAGAACACTTGAGAGAACACATTCGCATTCCTTCAGAGGAGAGGCCTATGCGTGACATGTTGTTTGCAGTCTCGACCACAGCCGCGTTTTGGCTGATCGTCGCCATAACCGTTTATCTGACTATGGTTGTTTAGGGCACCACTCATCGCAGGTGATTAGACGTGCTGGCCGCCATTGATGTGGATCTCGGCACCATTCACATAGGACGATTGGTCGGTGTGGAAGAAGCAGATCGTGCGCACGACCTACTTAAACAGGTGATACATCTGGTCAACAGATTCCGGTCCATAGCCAACAGACCCGACAGGTACGGCACCTGATATCGCGTCGATAACGCGACCTGTCCACACCGGACCAAATCCACCGCAAAGCTCAATCAGTTGGATGCCCTCTGCGACCATCTCCACCGCGACGGCCACGCCTTCTGAAGCCTCTGACACACCCACTGCAATCATTTCGAACCTATCGGACTTCATCGATATTCTGTTGATGTCCCGATTGAGATTGCTCCCCGTTACGATAAATCCAAATTTCGACAGGCCCATATTGTTCCCCTTCGCGTTGGTGCTACTCGGAAGAAGGGAAGCCACCATGAGCGTTTTCAGCAGTGTTCGACGATCCATGTGTGTCCCTCCATTGCGAAACACCTACCAAGCGTTTATAGATCTGTCTAATCTGATGTTTATCTATGTTGAGATGTTTTTTGTCTTATGTTTAGTCTGCGACAACTGCGCTATTTCGTATCCGTTGCCGAACATGAACATGTGGGGCAAGCGGCAACACAGCTGAACATCAGCCAATCACCCCTAAGCCGCCAGATGATTGAGCTTGAGGCCAGGCTTGGTGTGAGCCTGTTCCACCGCTCAAAGAAGAGGTTGAAGCTCTCTGTCGCAGGTCGAGAGTTCCTTGCTGAAGCCAAATTATTGCTAGCGAATGCTGATCGGCTAGAGCGACGGGTAAGTGCCATTGCGGAAGGGCGGTCCGGGTCACTGATAATTGGATATGTCGATGGTGCAATTCACGCACAGCTGATTTCGTCTGCACTCCGGTCGCACGACCAACGTATTCGTTCAATCAATCTCAAACTTCTTCCGATGCGCTCGCAACAGCAGTTTGAGAAGTTGGCGGCAGGTGAAATCGACATTGCGCTAACATATGCTGCCCCTTTCAAAAGCGAAGAAATTGTCAGCACAAAGATTCATTCTGAAGCGTTTGTTCTCGCTGGACCAGCAGGGTCCGGTCTGGGCAACAAGATTCAAGCCCGTCAGCTAAATGGGAAGAAATTTGTATGTCTCCCAGAGAAAGATTTTCCCGATGCACGGATAGCCTTTTTACAAGCCTGCCGTCAGGCGGGGTTCGAACCTGACATCAGCCTGGAAGCGACAAGCCCATTGGCCGCGCTTGATTTGGTTAGTGCGGGACTTGGCTTTGCAGTCGTACAAGAAAGTTTGACGAGATTATCCATAAAGGACGTGAGGTTCCATTCGCTGCCGACCGGCTTTCCGCAGAATGTCGAAATCCATCTGTCGCATCGGCCCGCCCCTGCTTCACACGAACAAGTTTTTTTGAATGCAATCCGTGACGAACAGCTCGTTTGACCATCGCTTTGTAGAGTGGTGGTGCCGCCTAGACGTGCTGGCCGCCATTGATGTGGATCTCGGCACCATTCACATAAGATGATTGGTCGGTGCAGAGGAAGTAGATGGTACGTGCTACTTCTTCAGGCGTGCCCAAGCGTTGCATCGGAATTTCAGCTACGATCTTGTCAGTCCCGGGTGACAGAATTGCGGTGTCAATTTCTCCCGGCGCAATTGCGTTCACGCGAATACCTCTGCGGCCAAAGTCCGACGCCATTTCTCGGGTGAGGCCCGCGAGCGCAGACTTCGATGTTCCATATGCCGACCCGGCAAATGGATGAACGCGGGTTCCGGCAATTGACGTCACATTCACAACCGAGCCTTTAGCAGAGGCAAGCTCCTCCACCAATCCGCGCGCCAGGCTCACCGGCGCAAAAAAATTCACTTCAAACACCCGGCGCCAGGCTTCCATATCGGTCTCGAAGACACCCAAGCGGCTGCCATCCTCCCCTTTGGGGGAAATTGCCGCATTGTTGACCAGCGCATTCAGATGACTGCCCTGGTCCCGCAAACGGAGCCGCATTTCTGCGACAGCATCTGCAACATTTTCTGGATCCGCCAGATCGACCTGAATGTGATCTTCCGGCCCCGCTTCCCAAGGGCAATCCTCCGGAAAAGGATGCCTGGAACAGGTGATCACCCGCCATCCAGCGCTTGAAAAACGCTTCACGGTCGCATGCCCGATTCCGCGGCTTGCCCCTGTGAGAATGAGGGTCTTTTTGTGGTTTGATGGATCGCTCATGCAGGCAATCTAGTGGAACGCCGCAGTCATGACCAGCGAGAGCTTAGTCACATAGTCTTTATTACTAAGATGTTGGGGGCATTAGGTTTAACACGGCGCGGACACTCGAAAGGACCGTCTCAGGCTCTTCAGCCGTCTCAACCACGGCCCAGTTGAGATCCCCCACGTCGTAAGAAAGCTGCTGCCTGACGATGCCGACGTCAGCGTCTGACGCGTCCAGCCCCGCCTCAGTTCTCCGCTCAACGCGTGATTCTAACAGTTTTGCCGGAGCAGTGAGCCAAATGCCTTCAAACGAAATTGACCGGCTTGTTGCCACCTGCTCAATCAGGGTCCGTTCTATCGGTTTGGCAAAAACGGCATCACAGATCACCGTTTGACCGGCATCCAAAGCAATACCCGCAAGGCGCGCCATCTCAGCATAAACCTTATCGCTGGCCTCCTGTGTGTAGGCATCAGATGACAAACGATCCGCATCGGCCACACCAGCCAGTCTTTTGCGAATAACGTCTGTCCTCAAGTGAACAGCGCCGACCAGTCCGCCCAACTGAGGGGCCAACAGTTTGGCAATTGTGGTCTTGCCTGTTCCTGACAAGCCGCCGATCGCATAGAGCCTTGCCTCTCTTGCCCGCAACAAATTCTCTGCAAACTCGGCATAAGCCAGCGCAAGACCGTCAAGCGTTGAAGCATTGCCGTTTTCGGCTTCGGACATCCTTGCGCTGACATGGGACCGAACACTTGCTCGAATGCTCATAAAAAACGGAAGCGCCCGCAAACCAATCAAAGTTTCTGAAAGATCGTCGGGTGCTTGTGCTTGCAGGTAGGCGTTGAGTGTCGCATTGGCGTGGACATCGAGACGCCGGTCCGACACTGCTCTGAAGGCTAGGTCCATGAGCAGAAAGGCAAGATCATAGAGCGTGTCAATGCGTGCGAACTCGTCGTTAAATTCGATGCAATCAAATGGCACTGGCTCCCCGTTGAGGCACACAACATTGTTTAGATGAAGATCACCATGGCAGTGGCGCACCCAGCCTGTCGTGCGACGTTCTTCGATAAGCTCTGACAAAGCCTCAAGTGTTTCGGCGTAGAGATGGCCCAATCTGTCGATAAGTTTCGGAGGATATACCTGCCTGAGAAAGGGATCGAAGTTCTTGCGATTGCTCTCAAGAATTTCCGCGAAACGCGCCTGACCGCCAGCCGCCTGGCTCACCACAGCTTGTTTATGAAACTGTTCCAGTTGCCGAGCCAGCTTCTCGACCATCGTGACTGTCAACTCGCCGCGACCTGCCATTTGCGATAGAAGGTCGGATTGATCGAAGCGAGCCATCTTCACAACCCAATCAACAATGGTGCCGCCAGCACTCTCGCCCAGCACCAGCCCGTCATCCGTTTCCGTTACAGGAACTATGTCGAGATAGAGCTGCGGTGCTGTGCGCCGATTGAGCTTCAGTTCTTGTATGCAGGCATTGTGACGCGCATCAAGCGTTGTGAAGTCGAGATAGACGAGATCAACACGCTTCTTCAGTTTGTATGCATTCGACCCTGCTAAGAAGATAACAGAAATATGGGTCTCAATGCGTTCAACAAGTGTGTTCGCAGAAACTCCATAAGCTGCGGGTGTCGCCAAAAAACTCTCGACAGCGGCTGCGTCGATACGAGCCATTAGGTCCGCTCGAAATCCGTAATGGTTTCCAATCCGGCAGGGTCCTGATGTGACAAAACCTCGCTGCCAGGGAAGGCATCTCGTACAGCCCCTTCAACCCTGTCTGCAACTTCATGTGCGTTGGTCAAGCTCATGTTCCCGTCAAGCTCCAGGTGAAACTGGATAAAGAGCTTGTTCCCCGCCATCCGCGTGCGCAGATCATGCATGTTCTGCACATCTGCATCCTTTAGTACGACGGCCCTGATTTTATCGCGTTCTTCCTCCGGCAATTCCTGATCCATTAGCTGCTGCACAGACTGATCGGCAATCTGCCAGGCGCTATATGCAATAAAGCAGGCAATCATGATGCCGAACAGTGGGTCCGCCCAAATGAGCCCCGGAAAGGCAGACAGAGCCAAGGCGGCGATCACCGCAAGGTTCATCAACAGATCGCCCTTGTAGTGGATCGAATCGGCAGCGATGGCCAGAGAATTGGTCGCTCGGACAACTTTTGTCTGGTAGGCAACGAGCACCAATGTCAGTGCAATTGCAATCACGGTCACGGCGATCCCGATCCCAGAGCTGGACACGGGTTCTGGCTCAATCAAACGCGAACCCGCCTCCCACAGAATGTAAATCGCCGACAAAACAATGATCGTCGCCTGGCCTAACCCTGCCATTGCTTCAGCCTTGCCATGACCAAAACGATGATCATGATCTGCCGGAGTGAGCGCAGCACGCACTGCAAATAGATTGAGGACCGACGCAGCCATGTCGAGCATCGAGTCGAACAAGGTCGCCAGCATCGCCACAGACCCTGTGACGACGAATGCAGCTGCCTTCATCGCAATCAATGAGAGTGCAACACAAACCGCCGCATAGGTGGCGCGGCGCATCAGCCTGTCGTTCGCGGCATTGCTCATTGTTTGATCATTGGTCATCGGATCACGGGAAAAGTTTTGATGTTTGCCAAGGCACATCCACCGACTCGCGCCGGAAGACCAAACGGTCATGCAGGCGGAAAGGCCTGTCCTGCCAAAATTCAATCTGGCCTGGCGCCAGACGAAAGCCCGACCAGTGTGGTGGACGATCTACTTTCTTGATGGCGTATTTGGCGCCATATCGCGCAACTTCTTTTTCCAGCTCAAATCGCCCCTCCATCGAACGGGATTGTCTCGACGCCCAAGCGCCGATCTGGCTGTCTTTGGCGCGGCTGGCAAAATAGGCATCTGCTTCCGTATCGCTCACAGGCGAGATGGCCCCACGCACCCGAATTTGGCGGCGGAGTGATTTCCAGTGGAAGCACAGCGCAGCTTGCGGGTTCTCGGCCAGTTCCGTGCCCTTGGCGCTTTCCAGATTGGTGTAGAACACAAACCCTTCAGGGCTCGCATCTTTCAGGAGAACCATCCTTACATCTGGCAGGCCCGATGCGTCTGCCGTTGCCAGCGCCACGGCGTTGGCGTCGTTTGGCTCAGATTTCTCCGCTTTCGCCATCCACTCTTCAAATAGGAGAAACGGGTCGGTGCCTGTGATGCTTTCTACGTCTGTGTCCGCCATTGCGGTCCTCATCCCTTGCTGTCGCTCCAACGAGTGCCTTGGGCCTTATTTTGGCCCTGCGGGTCCTCTTATATAGTCGACACTATATATATCCGTCATTGGGACCTGTCCCAGATTCGATACCACGTAAAGCGATAGCAGAACGCAGATGACTTTCACTCGCACATGCCAATTTGCGCTCACAGCCCTCGCCCTTCTGGGCCCTATTGCCAATGATGGGCTTGCGGCCGAAATCAACCAAGCGGCCACTCCTCCTTCTCTGGAAGATTTGGCCGGGAACCAATTGGAGTTTGATAAGGGTGTCGCGGCTTACGATGCGGGTGATTACTCAACCGCCTATTCGATATGGCTCCCGCTTGCCAAAGCCGGGGACATCGCTGCCCAGCGCAATGTGGCGCACATGCTGCGTCGTGGCGAGGGGGTGCCCCAGGACAGCGAGCGCGCTTTGTGGTTTTACGAGCGTGCCGCCAGTGTGGGGCTTGCGAGTGCTGCCCTTAATGCCGGCATGATGCGCATTGAGGCAGATGCCCCATATCACGATCTTGAGAAAGGCGCGGAGTGGCTCAATCTAGCAGCCGCTGGCGGCAGCCCTGACGCCATGTGGGAGCTGGGATTGCTCATCGAAAACAGCGCCAAGAGCACGTCTTCAGACATTCGTGCTGCACAGGCGCTCATTCAGCGCGCTGCCGAGCTTGGTCATGAAAAAGCCAGGCTTCGCATCGGTGAGAGAACGGAAGCGCCGCTGTCCCCTCAACCACCCCCTTCGCAAAACAATGTTCTGGCTCTGTCTACCGCACTCGTATCCCCTGAGCAGGGCGCGCAATTCATGCGAGGTGTCTACATGTTCGATGCAGGCGACTTCGTTGCCGCCGCTGAACAATGGCGACCGCTCGCCGAACAAGGCGTCGTCGAGGCGCAATATCGTTTGGGACGGCTTTATCGTTTTGGCCTGGGCGTTGGGCCCGATGTGACCCTGGCTCAAAAATGGCTATCTGCTGCGGCAGCACAAGGGCACGAAAAAGCGGCTAAATCACTCGAAATTCTCCCTGCCCCTTAACGATTTGGTATTTGTGCCGGGTTAGGTTTGATCATGCTTTTTTAACCATGATCGCAGAGTTTCTGAGCCAACACGACCTTCTCAGCGAACCCTGACTTCTCGGCGAACCCTTTCTGGCGGATCTCTATGCGCAATCCCTATCATGTGCTTGGTATTTCACCACAGGCCGGTCCTGATGAAATCAAATCCGCCTATCGGCGGCTGGCGAAGACCTATCATCCAGATTCAGGTTCAAGTGACCCTAAGCAAAAAGAGCGCTTTCACGAGGTCACCGCTGCGTATGATCTTCTGAACCGAAAAGCTAAGGCATCTGCGAGAAACAGCCCGACGAGGCGACGCCATGCTGCTCGAGCTGCAGCGGACGCCCCGAATACAAAAACGGCTCAATCCTCTCATCAAACACGTCCAAAAACTGCGTCACAACCAAAGCCGTCGAAAAAGGCTGAGGCCCACCCCGAGAACCCGGCAGCAGAGGACGCGACCTCACCAAAAACAGAGAAATTCCCGCCTTTCGCTGATATTCTCACCAATCTGAAGAGTGCTGGTCGCCGCGCCTTTCGAACGTCAGGTGCTGATCACAGCTATGACCTGAGCATTCCTTTTCTGGATGCCGTTGAAGGCACCAAACGCCGCCTCACTCTGGACAATGGGAAGTCGCTGGATGTCCATATTCCAGCTGGCGTTGAAGATGGTCAGCAGATCCGGCTCCGGGGACAGGGTGACCCAAGTCTAACCGGACGGGATGCAGGAGATGCTCTTGTCACCATATCTATCGCCCCCCACCCTATCTTTCGTCGAGAAGGGGCTGATGTGCATATCGACGTGCCTGTAAGCCTTCCTGAGGCTGTGCTTGGCGCAAAAATCACGGTTCCGACCGTTGAAGGTGATGTGTCTGTGAGCATCCCTGAGGGCTCTAACAGTGGCGGCGTTCTTCGTCTGAAGGGCAAGGGCTTGGCCCACCCGCCAGGCAAGCGGAAATTCGGTAAGGGGGATCAATTTGTGCATCTGACCCTTGTTCTCCCGCCCAAACACGACCCAGCCTTGAAAGACTTTGCAGCGACTTGGGCACCGGGCCTCCAACACGCCCCTCGCAAGACCTGACCCATTTTGGATCACACCTCTGTAATGGTCTGTAATACAAGCGGTTTTTCAGTCCTTTTCGCTAGACCCCTAAGTCCATTTGTGTAGGATGCCGCGCTAATGGGGGCAGGAAATTCAACAAGATAGGGGGTCCCGTGACAGCATCTGGGACAGCATCCGGCGGCCTGATGAGCGGAAAAAAAGGGCTCATCATGGGAGTGGCAAACAACCGGTCGATTGCCTGGGGCATCGCGAAGGTTTGCGCTGACCATGGCGCCGACGTGGCTTTTACCTACCAAGGGGAAGCCCTGGCCAAGCGCGTGAAGCCGCTGGCTGAATCTGTTGGCTCAGATCTCGTTCTTCCTTGCGACGTGACAGATGACGCCTCAATGGACGCTGTCTTCAAAACGCTTGAGGAGAAGTGGGGCAAGCTCGACTTTCTCGTGCATGCCATTGCCTATGCCGATAAGAGCTCGCTTGATGGTCGTTATCTCGACACCACAGCTGACCAGTTTGCGCAGGCCATGAACATTTCCTGCCATTCGCTTGCTGCTGTTGCCAAACGTGCTGAGCCCCTGATGGCAGATGGGGGGTCTATTGCAACTCTCACCTATTATGGCGCTGAGAAAGTTATTCCCCACTACAACGTCATGGGGGTCGCGAAAGCCGCCCTTGAGGCAAGTGTGCGTTATCTGGCCGTTGATCTGGGCCGGAACAATATCCGCATCAATGCCATCTCTGCCGGCCCCATCAAGACGCTCGCTGCGGCAGGCATTGGCGATTTCCGTTACATCCTGAAGTGGAATGAGCTGAATGCTCCGATGAAGCGGACAGTAACCATTGATGAAGTGGGAAAAACAGGTCTTTACCTGCTTTCTGACCTTGCATCGGGCGTTACAGGCGAAGTTCACCATGTGGATGCGGGCTATCATGTGGTCGGCATGAAGGCTGAAGATGCACCGGACATGAGTATTGTCTGATTTCGGCGTCGCGTTTCCGTTTTCCACGATTATCAGCTAGAACCTCCTCAATCGGTTTAATGGGGCAGGACACATGTCACACAATACGTTTGGCCATTTATTTCGCGTGACCACTTGGGGCGAATCCCACGGGCCAGCGCTAGGTTGTGTGATTGACGGCATGCCTTCACTTGTGCCGATCACGGCAGACGAAATTCAAACCTTCCTTGATAAGCGTCGGCCAGGTCAGTCGCGTTTCACCACCCAGCGCAAAGAACCCGACCAAGTAAAGATTCTCTCCGGTACGTTCCAGGACGAAAGCGGGCAGGAAGTCACGACAGGGACGCCCATTTCGCTAATGATCGAGAATGTCGATCAACGGTCGAAAGACTATGGCGATATCAAAGACACGTTCCGCCCTGGTCACGCCGACTTCACCTATGAAGCCAAATATGGCATTCGCGATTATCGTGGCGGCGGTCGCCAATCTGCGCGCGAAACAGCGGCGCGTGTCGCGGCAGGGGCTCTTGCACGCAAGGTAATGCCCGGGGTTGAAGTGCGCGGTGCCCTTGTTCAGATCGGGCCGCACAAAATCGACCGTACACGGTGGGATTGGAATGAAATTGACCAGAACCCGTTCTGGTGCCCCGACCCTATCGCGGCGAAGGAATGGGAGACCTACCTTGATGGGGTCCGCAAAGCCGGTTCGAGCTGCGGCGCGGTGATCGAGCTCGTTGCGAGTGGTGTGCCCGCAGGCCTTGGCGCCCCCATCTATGGCAAGCTTGATGCGGATCTCGCTGGAGCGCTCATGAGCATCAACGCTGTCAAAGGTGTTGAAATCGGCGATGGGTTCGCAGCGGCAGCTCTCACCGGCGAAGAAAATGCCGATGAAATGGGCATTGATGGCAATAAAGTAAGCTTCGATGCCAATCATGCAGGCGGAATTCTTGGTGGAATATCCAGCGGACAGGACGTCGTCGCCCGTTTTGCAGTGAAACCTACCTCGTCTATCCTCACGCCCCGCAAGTCTATTACCCGGTCTGGCGAAGAAACAGAGGTCATGACCAAGGGTCGGCACGATCCTTGCGTTGGTATTCGTGCGGTACCCGTTGGCGAGGCCATGATGGCCTGTGTTCTAGCCGACCATTTCCTCAGGCACCGTGGACAGAACGGCCAAGAAGAGAGCTAACGTCATGACCGCACCAGCGCCCGTCTCCCCCCAGCCCTTGATGGCACGTTTCGATCAACGCAGCGGAGAGATGATGGTCTATGGCGGTGGCTTCTTTGGCTGCTTCGTGCTGAGCGTTGCGCTTGCCCGCGGTGACATCGCCCTCCTGATTGTCAGTTTCGCGCTCTTCGCCGTCGCCTACCACTTCTGGCCTTTTGTGCGGAGAAACACACCGGCAGTCGTCGCGAGTTCTGCGGGGCTCATGATAACAGGGCTCGGCACAGTCGGCTGGGATGCCATCGTCAACGCCACCACAGTGGATAAGGCGGTAAGGACCATCCGCAACACGGAACTGCACCTGACGCTCAGCAAGTCTCTCGACAAGGCACTGGTTGAGGAAGATATGGGCGGGCTTCAACGGCGGTTGATGGTGCAGATCTGGCGGTACAATAAAGACACGCTGGTGATCCGGCTGGAGCCGCTGGATGTTGCCCCGGAGCCGATCCTGGAAGCCGTTCAGGCCTTCCTCAATCAAAGACCGGTCTAGTCTGCTTTATGGCCGCGTTTTCGCCCAGTTTTCTTGGCGGATAACCGTGAACACGTTCGGTCCTACCTTGAACCAATGGCGGTTTCGACCTCACCCTGAAAACGCTTAGTTCTTCTCAAACACCGCCATCTTTGTCAGATAGCCGGTCTGTTGTCGGACCGGGTTGAGCCCGGCGCGCTCAAACAGGGCCTCGAAATCCTCTTCCAAGTAGGTTGAGAAATAAGGCTCATGAAATGCCACCGGAAAAAACTCAAGCAGGCTGTTGAAGGATGGATGATCATCGGTCTGCAAAGCGTCCACCAGAATGAACATGCCGCCAGGCTTCAGGACACGGGCGATTTCGTCGGCCACCTGTCGCCGCACTTTAGGTGGCAATTCATGGAACAGGTAGGTTGCGGTGACAATGTCCTGAGAGGCTTTTTCCAACGGCATACGCTCAGCCGGTGCGTTGACAAAACGCGCCCGCCCCCACTTAGACAAAGCGCGCTTGGTTTTTGCGAGATAGTCTGGTGACAGATCAAGGGCTGTCACGCCCGCACGCGGCCAATTGCGCTTAACTTCCCGCATGAAACGTCCGGTGCCGCAGGCAATGTCCAGCAGACTCACGTCGCGCTGATCCCTGTCGTTCATATATTCAGAGATCGGGACCAGCGCCTGCCGCCGCATGGCGTCTGCGGTACCCGCAAAGAGCGTTTCTACCTGAGTGTCATAAAGGTTCGCAGAATCTTCTGAGAGCCAGCCATCTGTCTGGAAGTGAAAATTCTGAAGGTAATAGCGGGGAAAGTGTTTGGCTTTCGCGCCGGTGTTTACTTCCGAGTGCCGACCGTCCATCCGACGCTCGTCCACTTTCTTTGCGTCCAATAAAAAACGGATCGCTTTGTCGACCGGTTTCCGTGGATCAGCCCCTAGTTCCGGCGCCTTGTAGATGCCTTCGTCAATGTTTTGAAAGTCACGCTCGAACAATTCGCGGATCGATTGCAGAATTTCCGGCAATTTTGGGATTGGCGCTGTTGGCTTGAAGGGCGAATCGCCTGGTCGGGTCACCGGCCCCCGGAGGCGATTGACTGCTGCATAGTGCCCGGCATACCAAGCTACCCGGGCGCCCTGTTCCGCCGCATATCGCAATCTCGCTATAGGACGTGCGAAGGGCCGCAGCATGCACCTCACTCCCTCTTAAAAATGCCTACCAGCTCAATATGGGGTGACCAGAGGAATTGGTCCAGAGGGGTGACAGATTCCAGCCGATATCCGCCATCAATCAATGTTCGTGCATCCCTGGCAAAGGTCGCTGGATTGCAGGAAACCGACGCGATCACGGGGATCGACGATGTCGCCAATGCCTCGCACTGAGTTGCTGCGCCTGCCCGTGGCGGGTCAATCACAGCAGCATCGTAGCTGTTCAGTTCATCATGTCGGAGGGGTCTGCGTGCCAAATCCCGGCGCTCAACCGCCAAAGGCTTCAACCCCACGCGGGGTCCCTGACGGCGAACGGCGAGTTCCAAGGCCGCGCATTGTGCTTTCGCTCCCTCAACGGCATGAACCTTATGGGTGGCTGCCAGCGCCAGCGAAAAAGTCCCGCAGCCGGCAAACAGATCGACAATGGTTCCGCTCCCCTTCAGGGCCTCAACTACGAGGGAGACCATGGTTTCCTCACCTGATTTTGTTGCCTGCAGAAAAGCGCCCGGTGGCAGAGCCACCTCAATGCCCGCAAGGTCCAGCACTGGTGGCCTGCGTTCTGCGAGGATATCTCCATTCCAGGTTAGACGCGCAATATCCGCTTTCGCCGCGCCGTCAGCGAGCGTCTGGCGCAAGGCCAAATCTGGATCTGCTTTCCCGCCGGTGACCGACACATCAAGACCCGATGCGGTCGCCGTAACGCTCACGCTCGCTTTGCCTTTGCGGGTCAATCCAGGGCCCACCAGTTCCCGCAAGGCTGGAATGGCCTCTTCGATCTCCGGCACCAGGATTGGGCAAGACGCGACATCAACAATCGTGTGGGTGGCGCGCTCAAAAAAACCAAAGCGGACCGTCTTGCGGGTTCGCATCGCCGCAAAAGTGGCTCTGCGACGGGTGCCCGGGGCGCAAGGAATGATCTCAGCGACCGGTGTATCAATGCCCTTGCTCTCGAGGGCACGCACGAGCTGATCGCGCTTCCAGGCAAGATAGCTTGGCTCACTTTGGTGCTGAAGCGCGCAGCCGCCGCAGGTTCCAAAATGAGGACAGTGTGGATCGGTGCGGTCCTGCGACGGTGCGAGCACCTCCAACAATGAGCCGCGGTCATCGACAATGTCTGCCCGCACTGTTTCACCAGGTAGTGTACGTGGGATGTAGATGGGTCCCCCATCCGTGCGGACCACACCATCCCCCTGGGCACCGACATGATCGATTGTCAGGCTAGCTTCGCTCATGACTTCTCCGCATAAATCAAAAATTCTTTGTTGCCGTCACTGCCTTCAATAGGACTGTCTATCAGACCTTTGACCACCCAGCCCATCTCATTTTGAAGCCAGCCTTCTATGCGCTCGCAGACTTGTGCGTGGAGCCCGCTATCTTTCACGATACCGCCCTTCCCAACCTTGCCCGGCCCCACCTCAAACTGGGGTTTGATCAAGGCGATGAGCTCAGCACCCGGAGGGGCAAAGCTAAGTGGGACGGGCAATGCTTTTTCCAAACCGATGAAGCTCACATCACTGACAATGAGATCAATCGGATCTGGGATGAGATCTGCGGTCAGCTCCTTGGCATTGGTCTTTTCCAAGGAGATCGCACGGACATCCTCAGCAACTTCTGGTGCTAGCTGACCATGCCCCACATCAACCGCATAGACTTTTGCTGCTCCATTTGCGAGCAGGACTTGCGTAAACCCACCTGTTGATGCGCCGACATCGAGCGCGACCAATCCTTCAGGGTTCACCAGAAAGACATCTAGGGCGCCCACTAGCTTCTGGGCGGCACGCGATACCCATTGCTGGTCCAATCCTTCAACGCTGAGTGATGCGCCCTCGGCGACCGATTGAGATGCTTTCGACGCTGGCGCACCATCAATCCGCACCTGTCCCGCCTTGATAGCTGCCTGAGCTCGGGCACGGGTTGGCAGGATGCCGCGCTCGACCAGTGCGCGGTCCAGCCGCACGGTCATGGACTCAGGACTTTCCTGGAAGAGCGTTTGCGCGTTCTGCAGCCAATGAGATCAGCGCCTTTTCATGACCGAGGGCGGTCAGGGCAGTCCCAGCAATGCTCGGCGCTGTCAGACCAGCTGCAACGTACATCGCGTCGGGCTTGTCGTGGTCCTGGAAGGTGTCAGGCAGGGTCAGCGTGCGCACTTTGAGGCCACGATCCATCAGACCGTTATTGCTCAGGAACTCAAGGACGTGGGCTCCAAATCCCCCTACAGACCCTTCTTCCACGGTGACCAGCACTTCATGTTCACGGGCCACACGGGCAAACAAGTCTCCATCAAGGGGTTTGGCAAATCGCGCATCAACGACCGTAGTTGAAATGCCCTGCGCGGCAAGCTCATCAGCGGCCTTCATCGTCTCTTGAAGACGACAGCCAAGTGAGACGAGTGCCACTGTAGTGCCTTCGCGCATGATACGGCCTTTGCCGATTTCCAATGGCGTGCCGATTTCGGGAAGCTCAATGCCAATGCCCTCGCCGCGGGGATAGCGGAACGCGCTCGGGCGATCATCAATCTCAACAGAGGTTGCCACCATATGCATGAGTTCGGCTTCGTCCGCCGCCGCCATCACTACGAATTCTGGCAGGCAGGTGAGATAAGTAATGTCGAAGGAACCCGCATGGGTCGGGCCGTCGGCACCGACAAGGCCAGCGCGGTCGATCGCGAACCGGACAGGGAGCTTCTGGATCGCCACGTCATGCACGACCTGATCATAGGCGCGCTGCAGGAAGGTTGAGTAGATGGCTGCGTAGGGCTTCAAGCCCTCTGTTGCCATGCCAGCAGCAAAGGTCACCGCATGCTGCTCGGCAATCCCAACATCAAAGGTTCGGTCCGGGAAGGTTTTTGCAAATTGGCCAAGCCCGGTGCCGTCTGGCATTGCTGCGGTCACAGCAACAATCTTGTCGTCTTTCTCAGCGTGCGCCATCAGAGATTTCGCAAAGACGCTGGTATAGCTCGGCGCGTTGGCGGGCGGCTTCGACTGAGTACCTGTGATCACATCAAATTTGCTGACGCCGTGATACTTGTCGGCAGATTCTTCGGCAGGCGCGTAGCCTTTGCCCTTCTGGGTCACCACATGAATGAGGATCGGCCCTTCATCGGCGTCGCGCACATTTCGCAAGACCGGCAGGAGGTGATCCAGATTGTGGCCGTCAATCGGCCCGACATAATAGAAACCCAGTTCCTCGAAGAGCGTTCCGCCGGTTGCCATCCCGCGCGCATATTCTTCTGCGCGGCGGGCTTTTTCCTCAAGTGATTTGGGAAACATCTCCGCGATGTGTTTCGCGAAATGTCGGAAGCCGCGATAGGTGCCTCCAGAAATCAGGCGTGCCAGATAGGCACTCATCGCGCCGACAGGCGGTGCGATGGACATGTCGTTATCGTTCAGGATGACAATCAGGCGGCTGTCCATGGAGCCTGCGTTGTTCATGGCCTCATAAGCCATGCCTGCGCTCATGGCACCGTCGCCGATCACTGCGATGACGTTGTTCTTTTTGTCCTGCAGATCGCGACCAACCGCCATGCCAAGGCCAGCGGAAATCGACGTTGATGAGTGTGCCGTCCCGAACGGGTCATAGTCGCTCTCTGCCCGTTTGGTGAAGCCGGACAGACCACCCCCCTGGCGAAGAGTGCGGATACGGTCCCGGCGTCCTGTCAGTATCTTATGCGGATAGGCCTGGTGGCCCACGTCCCAGATGATGCGATCATCCGGTGTGTTGAAGACATAGTGCAACGCGACTGTGAGTTCGACCACACCAAGGCCAGCGCCTAAGTGACCGCCGGTGATGGACACCGCTTCAATCAATTCCTGACGCAGCTCGTCTGTGATCTGGGGGAGGTCGTCGTCATCATGCGCGCGCAGGTCGGCCGGGATTTTGATCCGGTCCAGCAACGGCGTCTTACTCGTGGTGGTCACTCTGGTTCTTCTCTGACTCTGGCTTGTCGACTTTTAACCTGGGGCGATACTCGACCCGGATCATCCGGTTCGCGATTGCAGTGCCTCATCTTCTCTTCAGCGTACGGCGAATTGAGGGCCGAGGTAAGGCCGCATTGCGCCGCACCTGCTTACGCGCTGCGGTTTATAACGAAGCTTGTTGCGCTGCGCAAAGAATCTGCTTTTTCATCAAACAAATCAAGGTGTTGAATGGCCTGATCTGCAAGCATTCCAGCCTGTTCACGCGCCCTTTCAGGGCCCAGAATTGTGGCAAAAGTGGCCTTGCCCTTGGCGCGGTCTTTCCCGGCCGTCTTGCCAAGGGTCGCACTGTCGCCTTCCTCATCCAGCAAATCGTCAATTATCTGGTAGGCAAGGCCCAAATCATGGGCATAGGCATGCAGGGCATGGTGCGCATCTTTAGACGCTTTGCCCAAAATAGCGCCAGATTCGCAGGCAAATGCGATCAGGGCGCCAGTTTTGAGCTGCTGCAGCCGCGTGAGAGCCCCGATGTCCAAAATCGTGCCTTCACTCGCCATGTCGATCATCTGGCCACCCACCATGCCGTGGGTTCCAACAGCCTTTGCCAATCCCAGAACCAGATCGCAGCGCACGCGGTAATCGTCATGGGTGTCTGCGTCACCCAAAATCTCAAACGCGAAGGTCAGGAGCGCGTCACCTGCCAAAACCGCCGTCGCCTCGTCGAAGGCTTTGTGGGTCGATGGCCGGCCCCGCCTCAGATCATCATCGTCCATGCAGGGAAGGTCATCATGAACGAGGGAATAGGTGTGAACGCATTCGATCGCTGCGGCGGTCCGAAGCGCTCTGTCTTCGCTCACTGTGAAAAGCTTGGCCGCTTCACATGCCAGGTAAGGGCGAAAGCGTTTGCCGCCGCCAAGTGTCGCGTAGCGCATAGCCTCTGCGACGCGGCCCTCGGGGCCCTCAGGCATGGGGAGCAGACGGTCCAGGAGCAGCTCAACATCAGCTGCTGTGTCTTCCATTGCTTGGGTGAGGCTCGGATCGGCCATGGGTCACTCGATGTTTGCAGGCTCAGCGCCCACATCACCATTTGCTGACAGGGTAATCTTTTCCACTTTGGCCTGAGCAGACTGTAAACGGGCTTCGCAATGCGCCTTCAATAGATTACCGCGCTCATAAAGCTCAATGGATTTTTCCAGTTCAGCTTCACCAGACTCCAGTTGGCGAACAATTTCTTCCAACTCGGCCAGGGCCGCCTCGAAACTCATATTCGCGATATCGGCTGGTGCCGTTGATTTACTGGCCGCCATGGCGTCCTCCGATTGGTCTTCCGGTCTTCGAGCCTACACGTCTGTGCCCATTAGGGTGGCCACATGAGCGCTAGCGCTTCGAGCAAGTGCGCCTAAGTCATAACCTCCCTCAAGGGTCGAAACAATGCGACCTTCACACGCATTTTGGGCCACGCCCATCAACTCCTTGGTTACCCAGACATAATCTGGCTCAGTAAGTTTAAGACCGGCCAAAGGGTCCTCTGCATGGCCGTCAAATCCCGCCGAAATAAACAGAATTTCCGGGCTAAAAGCCCGCAAAGCCGGGAGAATCACTTTCTCATAGGCGGTTCTGAATTCCCGGCCGTCCGCACCCTGTCTCAAGGGCACATTGACAATATTGCCGACACCGGTTTCGCTGGCGTCACCGGTGCCAGGATAGAGTGGTGATTGGTGGGTGGAGGCGTAGAACAGGTTTTCATCTGCCTCAAACATGGCCTGGGTGCCATTGCCATGATGGACATCGAAATCGATGACGGCTGCTTTTTGCAGACCGTATTTTTCCCGCGCATAGAGAGCGCCGACGGCCACATTGTTGAAGAGACAGAAGCCCATCGGCGTTTGCGGCTCTGCATGGTGACCGGGTGGGCGAGCAGCACAAAACGCATTCTGCGCCTGGCCGGATACAACCGCGTCTACTGCCCTGCAGACAGCACCGGCAGCTCTCAGCGCTGCTTCCCCGGAGCCTGGCGACATGACGGTATCTGCATCGATGTGCGCAATGCCCTTTGTCGGCATGCTCGCCAACAGATCTTCGACATGAGCGCGGGGATGCACGCGCGCTATGTCTTCAACTGTTGCTCTTGGTGCCTCTTCCCGCTGGAGCGCATCAAACCCGGGATCGCTCAGTGCGTCCAACACGGCGCGCAGCCGGGCCGGGCTTTCGGGATGTCCCACAGATGTCTGATGATCCAGGCACGCGTCATGGCTGAGCAGAAGTGTCGTCATGCCATAAGTGTCGCGTGACTTGAGGGTCGGTTCAAGCGCCGCTTCGGACGTACCAGTCCACACCCTTGTCATCGCGGCTCACGGTTGCGTCTCCGCGCGCCACAAGACATGACAGGTGTGCCAGGCTTTCGCCTGTCGCCATAAAAAACACGTCGGGCCCAATCTTCCGCTTAAAGAGAGCGGGAAACACATCAATGGCGCGCTTTGGTTCCGCGAGCATCTCCAGAAGTTTCGCAAGCCCGTCTTCGTGACCATCCACCAGCGCGTCGAGGCGCTTATGGAGACCATAAAAGGGTTCATTGTGGGCGGGCAGCACGAAGGCATCTTCAGGCAGAGCCGCCTTCAGCTTCTTGCAGCTGTCGATCCATTCCTGCAGTGGATCTGCGTGGGCCTCTGTTGGGTGCAAGCTCACATTGGACGAAATGCGCGGCAGCACCTGATCGCCTGAGATCAGAACGTTCAGCTCCTCGCAGAAGAGACAAACATGTTCGGGGGCGTGGCCAGAGCCCACAATCACGCGCCACTCACGACCGCCGATTGTAAGCTTGTCGCCCTCCTTCAGGCGTTTGAAAACGTCTGGCATGCGCGATACCCGCTCCCCAAATCCGCCGAAGCGCTTGGCATAGCCTTCTACGCCTTTTTGAGAGAAGCCAGCGGCACGGTAAAAGTCCAGTGCGTCTTGAGGCGCTTCTTTGCCGGTATCAGCCACCAGCGTCCGACACATGAGATAGTCGGTACGTGACATTTCGAGGGTGACGTCGAACTTGCGCGTGATCCAGCCAGCAAGACCCACATGGTCAGGATGCAGGTGTGTGACGATCACCCTTTTCACAGGTTTGCCACCGAGCTTCTGTGTGAAGATTTCGCGCCAGGATGCCTTGGTCGCATCGTCATTGACGCCTGTGTCGACGACAACCCAGCCGTCTTTGTCATCAATAAGCCAGAGGTTGATGTGATCAAGCGCAAAGGGGAGCGTCATCCGCACCCAGTAGATGCCAGGTGCAACTTCGCGAATTTCCCCTGCTTCGGGAATTCCCTCGATCGGGTAGCTGAGACCCTTCTCATCAACATCGGCTAAAGACACATCACTCATAGGAATTTGTTCCCAAAATTACTGTTGGGCGGAGTGTGCCGAGTGTCAGAGCAGAGGTCAAACGGTGGAACGCCGGTTCAAGCGCCCAATTGTTGCTCATCCAGCGTGAAAAGCGAGGCCGCCCCTGCCGTCGCCGGAGTCACAAGTCCTGCGCATGTGGGCAGGGTATTTTCTGCAAAGAAGCGAGCGGTCGCCTTTTTTGCCGCGAGATACGAATCGTCAGGGCTCTCGACAGCGGCGAGCGCCGCCTTAGCGAGATAGTGCCCGCCGGCAACATTGCCGAAAAGCCTGGCGTAAGGTGTGGCACCAGCCAGGCAGTCCTGCACGTTGCTTTTGCCGGTCTCCAGCATCCACTCCGTTGCTTCTTCCAATGCATCCAACGCATCTGCCAGAGCATGTCCTGCAATGTTCAAATCAGCATCATTGTGAGCGGCAGCGCTTTCTGCAGTTTCCCGGATTTCTCCAAGATAGGCTTTGACGACTTCTCCATCGCCAAGCGGCAGCTTGCGGGAGACAAGATCAATGGCCTGAATGCCGTTTGTACCTTCATAGATCGGCGCGATGCGCGCATCACGATAGTGTTGAGCGGCACCGGTCTCTTCGACAAAGCCCATGCCTCCATGGATCTGCAGACCGATGGAGGCAACTTCGACACCTATGTCCGTGCTCCACGCTTTGGCGATGGGTGTCAGCAGATCTGCACGGGCTTGCCCTGCTGCTTTCGCCGCATCGTCTGTGCCGGCATGGGCGGTGTCGATTGCAACCGCATTTGCATAGCAAATGGCGCGTGATGCTTCTGTGAGCGATTTCATGGTCATCAAATTACGGCGGACATCAGGATGGCCGATAATAGCGCCCATCTCACCTGCTGGAATTTCCATGCCATCAGGTCGGCCCTGTTTACGGTCCAATGCGTAAGCCAGCGCCTGCTGATAAGCGCGCTCCGCGACCGCCACGCCCTGAATGCCAACGAACAACCGGGCGTTGTTCATCATGGTGAACATGCAGGCGAGGCCCTTGTTTTCCTGACCAACCAGATAACCGACAGCACCGCCCTCTTCGCCAAACGACATGACGCAGGTGGGGCTTCCATGAATGCCGAGCTTTTCTTCCAGCCCAATGCATTTGGCATCGTTGCGCGCGCCTAGCGATCCATCCTCATTGACGAGAACCTTTGGAACCAAGAAAAGCGAAATACCACGGGTGCCTGCTGGCGCATCGGGCAAGCGGGCCAGAACCAGGTGAATGATATTGTCAGTAAAGTCGTGATCACCGTAGGTGATAAAAATCTTGGTGCCAGTGACCAAATAGGTTCCGTCGCCTTGCGGTTCTGCCTTTGCTTTCAGTGCATTCAGATCCGACCCTGCCTGAGGCTCTGTCAGGTTCATCGTGCCTGTCCATTCACCAGAAACCAATTTCGGCAGGTAGGTTGCCTTCTGCTCATCCGTGCCGTGAGCCGTCAGCGCTTCAACAATGCCTTGTGACAAAAGCGGACAGAGTCCAAAACCCATGCTGCCCGCATTCCACATTTCCTGAAGGGCGGCTGCGAGCACAACCGGAAGGCCCTGACCGCCAAACTCCGGACTTCCCAAAATGGACCCCCATCCCCCCTCTACCCACTGCTTGTAGGCATCGGCGTAGCCTGGCGAGGTCACAACGCCGTTGTCGGTCAGCACTGGATGTGTCTGGTCACCAGCAGTGTTGATGGGGGCAATCACATCACTCGCAAGCTTGGAAGCTTCCTCAAGCACCGCATCAATCAGATCATCACTCAGGTCGGGAAAGGCCCCTGACGCCTGCAACTTGTCCAGCCCTGCGAGGGATTTAAGGGTAAATGCCATGTCCTGGACGGGGGGGCGATAGGTCATCTGTCTCTCCGGTAACTAGCTCGGGTGGCGTCTCAAGGGAATTGCCACCTTTTACTGTATTCTCTTGTGAAGGCGAACCGCCTGAACCAGAAAATGGTGTAAAAGACGATGCCGTCCAGCCTCAAAACCGATTACTGACAATTTCCTCAATTAATCATGCCCCAAAACAGCTCAAATGACCGCCGAACTGCTCTCATAACAGGCGCATCCGCCGGGATTGGCCGTGACCTCGCCCTTGTGTTTGCAGAGAACGGATTTGATCTTGTGCTCATCGCTCGTCGGGATGAGCGGCTTCAGGCGCTTGCCCAGGAAGTGAGAGGTAAGTTCGACACGTCTTCTCATATCATTGCGATGGATCTCACTGATCCCGGTGCAGGGCAGAAGATTGAGAACCGTCTCGCCGCCGCCGGCATTAGCATTGACGCGCTCGTCAACAATGCGGGCTACACCGTGACCGGAATGTACAAAGACAGTCAGTGGCAAGACCAGGCGGACCTTATTCAGGTTATGGTGACGTCTGTCGCTGAATTCTGCCACCGCTTCGCGCCCGGCATGGCCGAGCGCGGCTATGGCCGGATCATCAATGTGTCGTCCCTTGCGGGTCACCTGCCAGGAGCTGCTGGGGGCACGCTTTATGCTGCTTCAAAAAGCTTTCTGATCAAAATGTCGGAGAGCCTTTCGCTTGAATATCTAAATGACAATGTGCACGTCACCGCGCTTTGCCCTGGCTTCACCTATTCTGAATTCCATGATGTGGCCGGCAATCGAAGTGAAGTCTCCAAGATGCCCAATGTCCTCTGGATGGAATCTATGACTGTCGCGCGGCAAGCCTATGATGCTGTCATGGCGGGCAAGCCTGTTTACATCAACGGACGTATGAACCGGTTTGTAGCATTGCTCGCGCGGTTGCTCCCGCAAGTCCCTGTGCGCAAACTGATGGCGCGCAATCAACGGAACGCAGGTCCTCGTGCCAACTGAGTTATTGACCCCTGAAGCCGAAAATCTCAACCGCGCAGCGAGTGCTTTACGCGCTGGCACGCTTGTGGCGTTTCCGACAGAAACTGTTTATGGGCTGGGTGCCGACGCGACCAATGATCAGGCGGTGGCAGCGATCTTTGCGACGAAAAAACGCCCGACTTTCAACCCGCTGATTGTCCATGTGAAAGATCTCGCAGAAGCAGAGACCTATGCGGAGATTGATGATGTGGGATACTTACTCGCGACGCATTTTTGGCCGGGCGGGCTAACCCTCGTCGTGCCGCGCTCCGCAGACTGTCCTTTATCTCTCCTGGTTAGTGCCGGGCTCGATACGGTGGCACTCCGGGTGCCGGCACATGATGTTGCGCAACGATTGCTGGAGGCCGTCGCGCGACCGCTTGCAGCCCCTTCCGCCAACCCATCAGGACGCTTGAGCCCGACTGAAGCGCTCCATGTGATAGAGGGACTGGGAAGAGAAGAGGCTCTGTCCTTTGTTGTTGATGGGGGCCCGTGCAGCCTGGGGCTTGAGTCGACAGTGGTCGGTCTCCCGAAAGATGGTCCGCCAACGCTGCTTCGGCCTGGTGCCATTCCACGTGCCGAGATTGAAGCGGTTCTGGGCAAGCCCTTGGCAGATCCAGACGCGCCGGGCGGCGAAGAAGGACGCTCATCTCCCGGCATGCTCGCGAGCCACTATGCGCCCAACGCGTCGCTTCGTCTTAACGCAACAGAATGCGGTGAGGATGAAGTGCTCCTCGGCTTTGGGGACGTGGATTGCGCACTCAACCTCAGCCCCGCTGGCGACGTAAGCGAGGCCGCTGCCAAGCTCTTCTCCATGCTGCGGAAGCTCGACGCAGAAGCAGGCGGTAAAAGTCTCGCTGTCAGCCCTATCCCTATGGACGGGCTTGGTGAAGCGATCAATGACCGGCTGGCAAGAGCGGCGGCACCTCGGGATTAAGCAGCCGGATCTTGCCCAATCAACAAGGTCGGGATGCCGTGGGTCTCCGGCTTCACCGTTGCCACAAGCGTTCCCTTCTTCCGGCCAGTTCGCACTTCTGAAACAGCCACCCCTGTTTTGGTGAGGCGCTCCTGCATGAGGGCCAAGTCCGGTGCGCGATAGGCAATGCCCCAAAGACTGTCTTTCTCCGGCACTTCATCCTTTGCGGTCGGGGTCACAACTTCAAGCGTGACATTGCCCACACGGAAGAAGAGTTGCCGCACGCCCCATTTTTCAATCGTATGGTCGAGCGCAAGACGCAAACCCAATTGCCCCTCAAAGAAGGCGATGAGCTCATCGGGCCTCGGCGTGTTGACCACCACATGGTCCACTGCATCCACTGCGGCGCGTCCGTTTACACCCTCAGCAGTTGGGGACAAGGGGATCGCAAGCCGGTCTGCCTGCTCAATAACAAACACGAAGAGGCCGCCGGTCTCCTCTGGCGCCAGCATGACATTCCGCCAGGAGCGTTCATTCCCTTCCGCGTCTTTTGCGCCGCCTGGAATGGGATCTGTTGGATTGAGGCCCGCTGCTTTCAGGTGACGGACACAGGTGTCTGCATTCACGGTGCCAAAGACAAGCCCCATCAGCCCCTCGCCCTCATCGTCCAGTTTTGTGCGGATCATGTCTGCGAATTGGCCCTCGCCGGTCGCGGCCACAAACTCCAGATAGGTGTTTCTGAGACGATAGATGAGATTTGAAGAGCCAAGTCCCGGATGCTCTCCCTCCCAGGACGGTTCGCGCCCCAGAATACGTGTATAGGTGGATTTGGCGGTGCCAAGGTCCCGCACGGCGATGCTAATGTGGTCAATCGTGTCAATCATGGGTGAGAGCCTACTTGGCCGCCCCCTCCCGGCCAAGCTTGTATTTCCGCCACAAAGCTTGCACGTCTGCTAAAGTGAGAGCGCCCAGAGGAGTATCCAAACCACATGTCCGTTGCCGAGACTCAATTCCCCCAATTTGAGCTGGATGACCTGCCAGAGCTTATTGAACGCTTCCATGTTCCTGGAGCCGCCATCGCAGTCTGGCATGATGGAGCGCTTTCTGAAGCAGCAGCCGGGCTGGTCAATCTCAATACAGGCGTTGAGGCCACGACAGATACGCTCTTCCAGATCGGGTCCATCACCAAGCTCTACACCACGGTGCTGGTGCTGCAATTGGTGGAAGAGGGCTTGCTCAGTCTTGATGAGCCGATCCGCAAATGGCTGCCGGATTTCAAAGTAGCGGATGCTGAAACGACAGCGAAAGTTACCCTTCGTCATCTCCTCACCCATACCAGCGGGATTGATGGTGATTATTTTGTTGATGCCGGACGCGGCGAAGACAGGATCGAGAAGTTTGTCTCCTTGTTAGGAGAGGTGCCAAACCTTTCACCGCTAGGGCACATGTTTGCTTATTGCAATGTTGGCTTTGTCATTTCGGGCCGGGTGATCGAAAAAGTCACTGGCCTTACCTGGGACAAGGCGATGCGGACCCGCATTGTGAAAAACATCGGCACCCCCGCCTTTTCGACACTGCCCGAGCAAGCCATGCGGCACCGAACGGCAATTGGTCATCTGGGAACGCCTGGCAAAGGCCTGATGGTTTCACCCATCGCTTATCTTGCTCAATCAAATGCGCCTGCTGGTTCAACGCCAATGGCACCTGCAAGAGACATCGTGACCTTTGGGCGGACATTGTTGGCCGCAGGTACAGCGCCGAACGGCCATCAACTGATTTCAGAGGAGAGCACCGCTCTCGTCACACGCCCCCACTGCGCCTGCCCGGCCGGCGGCTCGCTTGACGGGATGGGTCTTGGCGCCTTTCTCTGGCAGTGGGGAACTGATGGGTATGATGTGTTTGGCCATGACGGCTCGACCATCGGTCAGGCAGCCTTCCTGCGCATTCACCCCAAGAGCGGCACTGTTGTCGTTCTCCTCACCAATGGGGGTGATGGCAAAGGGTTGGCGCAGACACTTCTCACGCGAATATTCACGGCTACCGCGGGTGTTGCGCCCCCGGCAAAACCCATACCCGTAGACACGGGCGATCAGCTTGGCCCCTATCTCGGCACATATGCCAAGACCAGCGAGACGGCTCGCGTAACGCTGAAAGAGGGCACTCTCTATGTGGCGATCCAACCGAGCGCCAATTACGGGGTCATTGGTGGCGGTGCAGACATTGAGCTCCAATCTGTTGGCGCAGGGCGCTTTGTGGGCACCAATCCAGGCATGTCGCAGTCGGTGAATTTCAACTTCCTGGAGCCGGATGCCAAGGGTCGGCCGCACTACCTCTATTCAGGCGCTCGCGCTTTCACGCGGGTGGGCGACTGATATGAGTACAGAGTTTCTTGCAAAGGTCCGCGCGATTGTTGGCGCCAACGCTGTGACTACAGATGCAGACGACATGGCGCCTTACCTTGAAGAGCGCCGAGGCCTTTATTTTGGCAAGGCAGCCGCCATTGTACGGCCAGGTTCTACGGAGGAAGTCGCCTCTGTCATGAAGCTAGCTCATGAGACGGACACCATTGTAGTACCGCAGGGCGGCAATACAGGTCTTGTGGGCGGGCAAACGCCTGATCAGAGCGGCAAGGACGTTATCCTTAACCTGAGCCGCATGAATAGTGTGCGATCCCTCGACGTAGAGAACAATACGCTGAGCGTTGATGCCGGCGTGACACTTGCGGCAGCGCAGGAAGCGGCAGCGTCAGCCTCTCGTCTTTTTCCTCTTAGCCTTGCGTCCGAGGGTACCTGCCAGATCGGCGGGAACCTCGCCACCAATGCAGGCGGGACAGCGGTGCTTCACTATGGCAATGCGCGCGACCTGGTTTTGGGTCTGGAAATCGTGCTGGCAGATGGGCGTATCTGGGATGGCATGCGCGGTTTGCGCAAAGACAATACGGGCTACGACCTCAAACAGATTTTCTTAGGCTCAGAGGGCACGCTCGGCATTATTACCGGCGCTGTGTTGAAGCTTTTTCCTGCGCCAAAGTCGCACGCAACAGCAATCGCTGCAGTCCCTACGCCAGCGGCGGCTGTTTCGCTTCTCCGGCATGTCGAAGCTGAGAGCGGCGGCGCCATCACCAGTTTCGAACTCATGCCGCGCATCGGCATTGAGATGGTCTGCACTCACGTGCCGGGTGCCCGAGATCCCCTCAGCGCTCCCTCGCCCTGGTATGTGCTTGTGGAACTCTCATCCGGCAGCAATGGCGATGAACTTAATACGTTGCTCGAAACCTCTCTCGCCGGCGCGATTGAACGGGCATTGGTCTCAGATGCGGTTGTTGCTCAATCAGACACTCAAAGGGCTGAGTTCTGGCAGGTTCGCGAAGCCATGTCAGATGCACAGCGCCATGAAGGCGGCAGCATCAAGCATGATGTGTCTGTGCCGATTTCAAACATCACCCGCTTCCTGGAACGCGCAATAGAAGCTGTTCAATCCGAACTGCCCGACATTCGGCCAGTGCCTTTCGGCCATCTGGGTGACGGCAATATTCACTTCAATCTTAGTCAACCCAAAGCCATGGAGACAGAAGCTTTCCTGGCTCAATGGACCCATTTCAACCAGATCGTTCACGGGATCGCGCTTGATCTCAACGGGTCGATCAGTGCTGAGCACGGCATTGGTCAGCTCAAGCGGGATGAGATGGCGGCGCTCAAATCAGATGTTGAGTTGGATCTCATGCGTACACTCAAGCGCACGCTTGATCCAAAAGGCATTCTCAATCCAGGAAAAGTCGTGAGCATCTAACACACTCACGCTTTGGCGGCGTCCGCTTCCTTCAAGAGCAAGGAACTATCAGCAGATGGCGCACCATCTGCACCGCCAGAGAGAAAATCACCAATCGGCAGGTTTTGCGCAGGCACGATCAGAATCTTATCAACCCGCGGCCCATCCATATCAGCCACTTCAAAACGGTAGCCATTCCAGGCGAAATAATCACCCTCTGTCGGCAAGCGCTCAAACCAATGCAGCATAACGCCAGCAAGTGTGTTCACATCACCGGTATTGTCGCCGGGCAGGCTTGTGAGCATCAGGAGACGCTTCACTTCGTCAACGGACACAACCCCATCCACAAGATAGGAGCCGTCTTCCCGCTGTACGATGGCAGTATTGTTGTCAGAGGCATTGGCAGATGTATCGCCCACCATGGCAAAGAAAATTTCGGCCATCGTCAATGTGCCGACAATGTCCCCATATTCATCGACAATGAAGCACATGAACTTGTTCTCAGCCTGAAGCAGGCTGAGTGCTTTCAAAACGGTCGAGGTACGCGGCACGTAGAGAGGCGGCGTCATGCGCGCAAACAGGGCCTCGTTGGTCGCCTTTTCAATGTTCGAGAACAGATCCTCCATACGCACCATGCCGACAGTTGGTCCGTCGGCGCCTTTACGTACCGGGTAGCGCTGGTTTTCGTTCGCGCGAATGAGCGCCATGTTTTCTGCAAAACTTGCGTCCGTATCAAGCCAGACCAACTGGGTGCGAGGGCGCATTACCTCACCGACGCGGGTGTCGCCCAATCCGAGCACACGGTTCACAATGTCGCGCTCGACGCTCTCAACAGCGCCGGTGGCAACACCTTCTTCCACCAGATGCTTGATTTCTTCTTCCGTCACCTCAACCACGTCCTGACCCGTTGCGCCATAGGCTTTCAGAACAGATTCGGTTGAGTAAGACAGCAGCGTCACAGCGGGTGAAAGCGCGCGGGTCACCGCCACCATCGGGCGGGCGATCTTAATCGCAATCCGCTCCGGGTTGGACAGGGCAACACGCTTTGGCACAAGCTCGCCAATGATCAGCGAGAAATAAGTGATGATGATGACAACGAGGGCGAACGCGATGGGCTCGCCATATTCGGCCAGCAGTTCCCACTCACCAATAACTTCGCCCAAGGGGGCAGCCAATGTGGCGCCACCAAAAGCACCCGCAAAAACGCCAACCAGCGTGATGCCGATCTGCACAGCAGAAAGGAATCGGCTTGGGTCCTGATTCAGCGAGATCGCGAGTTCAATACCGCCGGTACTGCTTTTCCCGGCCTCTTGCTGCCTTGTCAAAAGGCCAAGCAGGCGCTGCCGCCTGGATGACACAATTGCCATCTCAGACAGGGAGAAAAAGCCATTCAAAAGGATGAGAACGGCGAGAATAACAATGTCGGCTGCCATGACGTCTCCAGAGTCGGATACATAGTATACAGCACTTGGTTTTCAAGCGGAATCGCTGGGACGGAGATTTCTTCCCCAGCGTCAATAAGACCTGTTCCGCCCGGAATAGCCATATTTTCTAAGCGGCTTTGCATGCTCAGAGGAGACTGAGTTGATCATCCTCAGGCGGGGCCTGTTTTGAGCTGTCTGGTATTGCCTGATCCGCATCGGGATCAACGATTTGTGTCAGTCCCGCATCATCATGAGAAATCTTGTTCACCCGTGGACCGACAGGAACGGCCTCCATCACATCGTCAGGCGCAGGCCTTAGGAGCTCCGCAGCCTCTTTTGCGGACGTCCCCTTATTGTCCAGCCAGGCATCCCAGTCTTTAGGGTCTAATATGACCGGCATGCGATGATGGACAGGCGACAGGCGGTCATTTGCCGCCGTCGTGACCACCGCACAGGTTTCCAGCTCTGACCCGTCGGCGCTCATCCAATCGTCCCATATGCCTGCCATCGCGAAAGGCGCGCCATCGCTACGCTGAATAAGGTGGGGCTGCTTTGGACGCCCCTCGCGCGCCTGCCATTCATAAAACCCGTCTGTGGGAATGAGACACCGCCGGTGCCGGAAGCCGCCTCGGAACGAAGGTTTCTCGTCAATTGTTTCCGCCCGGGCATTTATCAGAACGGACTTTGGCATCTCCTTCATCCAGGAAGGCACCAACCCCCACCTCACCAGCTGGAAATGTCGCTTGCCTGCGACCAGCCGAACGATAGGCACGGGTTGTGTCGGTGCGATATTGTACCGCGGCGGAAAGTTCGGATGCTCTTCGAAGTCGAAGAAGGCCCGCAGCTCTTCCGGTGACCGTTCGATTTTGTACCGCCCGCACATCAGATTACTATTTCTTTTCTACAGCTTCAGCAGGGTTTCCTGCGTCGGCCCAGGCGGTGAAACCACCCCGCATATGCGCAACGTTTTTAAGCCCAACGTCATGGGCAGCTTTGCCTGCAAGAGCCGACCGCCAGCCTTTGTTGCAGTAGAAGATAAAACGCTGGCCTTCTGCTTTAAAAATGTCTTTGAAATAGGGGCTTGTTTCGTCCACCCAGAATTCGGTCATGCCACGTGGCATGTGATAAGCGCCTGGAATGCGCCCTTCACGCCAGATTTCACGGATGTCCCGGACATCAATCACAGTGACATGCGGGTCCTCATACAAGGCTTTGACGTCGTCCACGCTCAAACAGTCAATTTGGGTTTCCGCCGCATCGACGAGCTCCAGTATGGTGGGCATGAGCAAGATCCTCTTCAACCAGGCAATTGTTCGTGGCGCATTGTATCACGTGTCGAGCAACCACCGCGAGATTGATGCTGCTGGCACCGGCTATCTTGATGAGATAGGGTGCGCCGTTTTCCATGACCATGCTGGAACCCATGAGCAGTCCCACCTTGATTGAACTTAGCGACGTTTCGGTCCGCCTTGGCGGCCGGGAAGTCCTTACGCATGTGGACCTTCAAGTAAACCGGGGCGAAATTCTCACCCTTATTGGGCCGAATGGGGCGGGAAAGACCACTCTTGCCCGCACCCTTCTTGGGATTTTGAAACCCTCGTCAGGCAGGGTCAGCGCCGATGAAGGCGCACGGATTGGGTATGTCCCTCAGCGCATGCAGATTGAGGCAGCCCTTCCGCTCACCGTGCGCCGTCTCCTGTCCCTCACCCGCTCTTATGATGATGACGAGATGAGCCAGAGCTTAAGGGAAGTTGGCGCTGAACACCTGCTCGACCGTCAAGCTGCTGAGCTTTCTGGTGGTGAGTATCAACGTGTTCTACTTGCCCGCGCCCTTCTAGGGTCACCAGATCTCCTGATCCTGGATGAGCCCACCAGCGGAATTGATTTTGCTGGCCAGAGCGCGCTCTACGACTTGCTCGCCACGATCAGGCAGGAAAGAGGGTGCGCAATCCTGCTCATCTCTCATGATCTGCATGTGGTGATGGCAGCTTCTGACCGCGTTATTTGCGTGAATGGCCATGTCTGCTGCGAAGGCGCGCCAGAAGCGGTGACAAGCGATCCTGCCTATGTCGCCCTGTTTGGTCCGGGCCACGCGGAGTCACTAGCGGTATTCAAACACCATCACGACCATGTCCATGATGTTTCCGGTCATGTGCATGGGGAGGGGGAACCCCATGTTTGAAGAATTTTTTCTTCGCGCTCTCTTGGGTGGTATTGGGGTCGCGCTGATTGCTGGTCCGCTGGGGTGCTTTGTCGTCTGGAGACGTATGGCCTATTTCGGCGACGCCCTTGCGCATTCGGCACTGCTTGGCGTCGCGTTGGGGTTCCTGCTTTCCATCGAGCCAGCACTCGGCGTGCTGGTCGCTGGGGCAGTACTTGCGGTCGCCTTTACCTTTCTTCAGAAACAGCAACGCTTTGCAGCAGATACAGTCCTCGGACTGCTGGCCCACTCTGCGCTCGCGCTCGGCCTGGTCGCGCTCGGCTTTTTGGACCACTTACGCATTGACCTTATGGGCTATCTCTTTGGAGATGTTCTGGCGCTTTCCTGGAACGATGTCGTCTTAATCTACCTCGGTGCAGGTGTGGTCCTTGCCGGACTGCTCGCCATCTGGCGAAAGCTTCTGGCGGTAACTGTGGAACCAGAGCTTGCCCAAGCCGACGGCATTCATCCACTTACCATTCGACTCCTCTTCAGTCTCTTGCTTGCGGTCGTCGTTGCCCTTGCGATGCAGGTCGTCGGAGTCCTGCTCATCACCGCGCTGTTGATCATCCCGGCGGCAGCGGCGCGGCGTTTCTCCTCGACACCGGAACAGATGGCGGTCCTGGCCGCCCTTGCTGGCGTATGCTCGGTTGCACTTGGGCTCGGGGGGTCGTTCTCCTTTGATACGGCTTCGGGTCCGTCAATCGTTGTCGCAGCACTCTTGCTCTTTCTTGGTGCCAATGGCCTCGCCGCACTTCTCCAGAGAGCCAGAAGCTAAGAAAAATCGCCCACAACGCTGGTTTTTGGCGGTATTTGGCAGTTTTTTGCCATTTTCAAGACAACCAAATATCAAGATCTCATCCCTATTTTAGGTCTCTGGGGTTGGCGGTTTTCGGCTGCATTGCTGCAGGTCGGAGATATGCAGAGGCAAGATGGCGACGGACGTAGAAACATTCCGGGATGATATGGAGCGTCCAGCGGGTGGCATTGGCTTTCCGCGCACGCTGCGTCTTCTCGTCCAGGGCAAAAATATCAATGAAGATACGCTGCTGGCCACTGACTATCTCAACCATTTCAACGAGATCGTCATGCTGCTGGAACTCGTTGCCGACATGCCCGATTGCCTTGAAGACGCGCTTGAATGGAAGCCAAAGAGCTATGAGGACCATTTCGAGGATTCCAGCTTTCAGAACAAGGCGCTCGCCATATTCGCTTATGAAAATGCCCCGCGGCGCTACCGGGAGCCTTTCGATCAGTTGGTTCAGCAAATGGATGCCACGGTCATTGCCGCATTGAAGGGCCTGAGTGCGTCCTCGGAACTGGGTGACGCAGAAAAAATGCATCTGCTTGTCTCACGGGTGACGACAAAGCTTCAACGCTTTGTCGATGTCGCAAGCGCCGTGATCCACGGACGTGTCGAGACCTCCGGCCAGGATGAAATCGATACGCTGCTCTCAGAAATCGATGATGAAGAAGCAATGCCAGAAACCGCCTCGCCCGATACGGAAGCTCCTGCGCCGCTCAGTGCGCAGGATGACGCTGCGTCTCAAGCCGAAATTGATGCGCTTTTTGACTAGCCATAGGCCGCTGCATTCAACATCCAAAGGACACTCGTTCTGGCGCGCGTCGGTGCTATAGTCTCCCCAACAAATATCACTAAAAAGAGAGACTCTGGGGAGACGATCATGACTTACAAACCTTTTGACCTGACGGGCAAAGTTGCCCTCGTGACAGGCGGCAATGGCGGCATTGGCCTTGGCATGGCGGAAGCCATGGCGGCAAGCGGCGCGGACGTGGCTATCTGGGGCACGAATGAAGAGAAGAACGCCAAGGCAGCTGAAGCACTCAAAGCGCACGGAACAAAAGTCGCCGTGCGCCGCGTCGATGTTTCCAACGAACAGGAAGTGATTGACGGTGTTGACGCGACTGTCGCTGAGCTCGGCCGCATCGACACCGTTGTCGCCAATGCAGGAATTGGCTTTGGGTCGCCGTCTTTCGTCGACATGACGACTGAGGTTTACAGGAAGGTTCTTGCTGTCAATTTGGATGGTGTTTTTTGGACCTTGCGTGAATCTGCACGGCACATGGTCGAGCGGTCAAAAGACGGCGACAAGGGCGGGTCCCTTGTGGGCATTGCAAGCCTTGCGGCGATTGAAGGGGCGGCCCGTAACCAGGCCTATGCCGCAACGAAGGGCGGTGTCATTTCCATGATCAAAGCCTGTGCATCGGAATATGGCCGCTACAACATTCGAGCGAATGCCATCCTCCCGGGCTGGATTGCCACAGACATGACGTCTCAGGCTCAGGCCGCGCCCGCATTCGCTGAAAAAGTGATCCCGCGCGTGCCGATCCGCCGCTGGGGTGAGCCGGAAGATTTTGGCGGAATGGCTGTCTATCTTGCGAGCGACGCCTCAACTTACACAACAGGCACGACCATGATCATTGATGGTGGATACTCGATGTTCTGACCTCACTCGGTCAGGACAGACGTCCGTCGATTTGAATAAGGCCTGGGCGGAAACGTGCAGGCCTTATTCATGCGCGGGTTCCGGCGCGTTTCCTGCAGTTCCTCGTCCATGATGTTGGATTATGTGCGAAATCGACAGCAACGCCTGGTTGACCTGTCCCAGATTGGGACAAAACAGCTTATGCGTCCTGCTATGGGGCTGGCCGCCCTTTTGATGGTGTCTCTTGCTTTTGCGGGAAGTGCCAATGGGGAGACCCGAAGCGGCGCCAGCGAAGGAGAAATGGTCCGCCTGGCTGAGATCCTGGGCGCCGTGCATCATCTCCGTGAGGTGTGCAATGCCAATGAAGGGCAGCTCTGGCGCTCCAAAATGCAGGACCTGTTGCGCCATGAGAAGCCCTCAACCGACATGAAAGAATTGATGGTGGCCCGCTTCAACCGGGCCTATCACCAGCACCGGCTCGCCTATCCAAGGTGCACGGGACAGGCACGAACTGATGCCGCCCGCTTCCTCGATGAAGGCTCTGGCCTCGCACAACGGTTGGCTGCCAGAACCCGCGGCTGACCGCCATCTGCCTAAGAATTTCTCGGATTTTTCAGTCTGACATTAACCTTTGGCCCAACTTGTAGCGGGACAAAGCGGCGATATGTGTTAAAAGGAACCCACGCTCTGTTCCAATTCGGGACAGCGCACAACATGTTCCTAAAAGGCGGCACCAAAAGCTGCCTGTTTCAAGAAAGGCCGCCGCCTGATATGGCCGACTCTCGCGACACTGCTGCCGACGATCTCCTTCACGAAGATGAAGAATTCGAGTTCCCCCTTCCAGATGACGACGAGCAGCGCCGTATTGCTCTTCAGATATTTCTGGACGCCTGGGACGATGCGCTCGCCGAAGGCGTAAACCCGGATGTTCTCGCCAGCACCGCCATCTTCGCTGCGTTCAGCGACATGGTAGAGACTTATGGCGAAGAAGCGGTGAGCGAAATGGCTGAGGGCATGAAGGCTCGTGTCCAGCAGGGTGAGTTCACGCTCAACCAGACCCGCCACTAAGGCTACCGACCCAACAAAAACGGCGCTTCGCTGATCCGCGGAGCGCCGTTTTGTGTGTCTAAGATCTGCTTTGGTTAGATCACCGCTTCGATGAGATGCGGGCCCTTTTCTCTCATACAAGCCGCAAATTGTTCCGTAAATTCCTCAGCGGTTTCCGCCCGCATGGAGTTAACCCCCATGCCCTGGCCCAGCTGCACCCAATCCAACTCAGGATTGTGCAGGTCGAGCATTGAGAGAGCCTTGGGCCCTGGGTTCTCGGCACCCACACGCATCAGCTCTACATTGAGGATCGCATAGGACCGGTTCGCGAAAATCACCGTTGTGACGTCCAGCTTCTCGCGTGCCTGGGTCCAGAGGGACTGAAGCGTGTACATGGCGCCGCCATCCCCGTGCAGACACACAACCTTGCGGTCCGGGCAGGCAACGGCCGCGCCGGTTGCAACCGGTAGGCCTTGCCCAATTGCCCCACCTGTAAGTGAGAGATGATCATGGGGTGCTGCGGTCGCTGTATAGATCGCTGGCCCGATGCCACTGGTTGCTGCTTCGTCGGAGACAATGGCGCCTTCCGGCAGGTAATGCGCGACCACCTGTCCAGCGGTGAAGCTGTCGAGCTTCCCGGTCGGCAGGTCTGGCAGTTCGAGCTTGGCGACATTGATCGGTTCGGCTGGTGCACCAACGGCTTCCGCCAACGCTTCCAAGGCCCCCGTCCCATCTTCATGAGGATGGGCCAATATGTTGATTTCACACCCATCCGGCGTCATCCAGCTGGCTTTGCCGGGATAAGCGAAGAAGGAAACAGGCGGCTTGGCTCCCACAAGGACGAGCTGCTCGGTCCCGGCCAGATCTTCTTCAATCTGCTCTGAGAAATACGGCAGACGGTCCACCATGACCCGCCCTGCGCCGCGTTGTATGCGTGCGGTAAAGGTATCGCACATGATCCGCGCGCCGGTTTTGGCAGCGACCCGCCCTGCGGCCAGAAGACCGTCTTCTTTAAGGGCAGCCCCCCGGATCAGGATCGCGGTCTTCTTCCCGTTTTTCAGCAGAGCGGCAATGCGATCAACTGCGGCGCCTTCAACAGCGGCGGGCCCTACAATGTCGAGCGCCGGTGAAGGTCCTTCCGCCTCAAGCCAGGCGGTATCTGCCGGCAGAACCAAGGTGGCAATCTGGCCGGGCGCAGACATGGCGGCCTGCACTGCCCGCGCACCATCTGCTGCAGCTGTCTTAGGCGACGGCGAAGAGTGATACCAACCTGACACGGGAGAGGCGAACCCCTTCAGGTCAGAGGCGAGTGGTGCGTCATACTGGGCGTGATAGGTGGCGTGGTCGCCTACAATATTGACCAGAGGCGTGTCCGCTCGGCGGGCATTGTGAAGGTTCGCCAGCCCATTCGCGAGGCCAGGGCCCAGATGGAGCAATGTTGCCGCTGGCTTTTCCGCCATCCGGCCATATCCGTCAGCCGCCCCTGTTACAACGCCTTCAAAGAGCGCCAAAATTGCCCGCATGCCCTCAACTTTGTCGAGTGCTGCCACAAAGTGCATTTCCGATGTGCCTGGATTTGTGAAGCAGACGTCGACGCCACTATCAACAAGCGTACGAACAAGGCTTTCCGCACCATTCATGGATTTTCTCCCTGAGAGTTTTCGCGCCGGTAGATCACATCACGCGTCCGGCCATTTTTATCAATGATACACAGATCACGCCTACTCGCGCTAGAGAGACAGCCAAAGTCTCAGCAGATGCCGTCGCTCGGCAGGATCCTCATGGTCTTCATAGTCTGTACGAGCGTGAAGGTTTGTATGGTTTGACAAGAGTTGAATGTCGCCGGGCTGCAAATCCATATCCAGGTAGAGGCCAGGTTCTGCCGCGATCTGCTCATAAGTGTCGAGAAGTGCCTGCTCGTCTTCTGTAAATGGCAGTACTTCCGGGTGACGCACAGCAGAACGAAAATAATCCGAATGATAGAATGTTCTCAGCTTGCCACCGGCATGGCAGCAGGGTGTGATGGGAATGCTGCCCGGTGCATCTCCCTTGGTCTCACCCCGCGAATCCAGTTGGAACGGCTCAAACAAGCGGGCCACCAGGGACGGCCGTCGTTTCACCAGTTCATTGAAGACCGTGACGGAACTGACAATCCGACTCTGACCACCGGACTTCGCTTTCTTAAGACAAAGAAGGCCCACTACATCAGCGGCATCACAATGGTAATCGATGTTCGCTGATGTCTGATAGAGCCGAACCATGGGATCAGTCTTTGAGGCATTTGTATCTGTCACATGCCCCAGTAGTTCGCCCTGCGGATTTTGTCCGCCGGGTCGTCCAAGATGCAGGCCAAAACACCAAAAGAAAAGCTCAACATCATCCCGTGACCAAAGCTCAACCGGCACGCCGCGCACGACCTGAAATCCCACCCCCTCGCCGACAGCGTCCCGCCACTCGCGAATGCGTGGTGCCAGCGAGGGCAGAGGAAAGTCGTTCGCTAGAAGGTCCCGGTGCGCTTTGCCACTCGCCCTGGCGACCGCTATCGCGGCCTCAATCTCAGCAATTTCGCCCTGGCTCAGGACGTAAGCCATCTCTTCTAAAGGAGGTAGATCACGACCGATCCAGGCTGCGGGGCTGGCGATCTCAGACGTGGTGATGGCTTCGTGGGGGCGATCAAAATAATGAAGTGCCTGTTCTCCAAAGGAGCGAAAGCCCTGTTGCATGTCTGACATTCTGTCCTCCCCGCACCAAATGTGCGCACCTTAATCGTCGGCAATCATTTAGATCACGATAGTAGAAGGCGCCCAAGAATACCCGTCCCAAACAAGACGATAATCACTGCTGAGATTTTATTCAAAAGTGCCAGTCCGGTGTCGGTCATGCGGTCGCGAAACAGAGAGACAAAGCCGGTGATTGCCGCCCACCACAAAACTGACCCGCCAATGACAGAAGCAACGAGAATGCTTGCGCGCATATAGTCTTCCGTACCGATGGTAAAGTCGGCCACACCGCCAAATATCGCAATAAAGCCCAACATGGTCGCCGGATTGGTGATGGTGAGAAAAAACGTCACTGAAATCACGGGTAGTAGATCACCAAGACTCCCGTCCGGTAACTTGTCGTCCAGGTGCGGGTGGTCAAACCAGGTGCGAACGCCAAGTCCCAGCAGAAAGACCCCACCCACCAGCTGCAACCAGCCGGAATAGGCCGCCACGAAGCTGATCACCGCCGTCACGCCAAATGCAGCGACGATCGCAAACACGCCGTCGCCCACTGCCGCGCCCGCGCCAGACGCAAACCCGTTCAGCATGCCGTATTTCAATGTCCGGCGTATGCAGATCAGATTGACCGGGCCGATGGGCGCTGCCACGGCAACACCGATCAAAAGCCCGCTCAATATGAGGACCAAAATATCCATGAGGCCTTACGCCAGTCCGTAGTGCTTAGAGCACAACCACATCATTGCCGGGTGTTTCCACATAGAGTTTTTTCACCAGATCATCTCGGCGCGCCAAGGCGGTTGATTGGTTGATGTAACCCTTGTCGGTGAGTTCACCCTTGTCGACGCTCGGTGATTCCACCATCAGAAGCGCCCGTTTGATGCGCGTGCTGGAGCCCGGATTTTCCTGGTTATGCGCGCGCAATCCCTCCGCCAAGGTTTCCAGAACCTTTGGATGCCGGACCAATTCTTCGACAGGCAAATCTCCCTCGCCTGCGCAGGCCTGACATGCAGCCAGATTGGGGAAGCCCAAGATGCCGATATAGGCTTTGTCCAGGCCGGCAACCAGTGCGTCGTGCAAAATGCCGTTTGAACTGCCGACGGCTTGCACCCGCAAACGCCCTGCGCTCACCCATGTGCCTGTAGACAGCTTAAAGTCCTCGACCACACGGCCGTCAAATACCAGACCTTCTGCAGGGTTTTCCGGATCAACAAATTTTGCCGCATCGCCAAGCTTATAGAAGCCTTCTTCGTCGTAAGCGTCTGCTGTCTTTTCTGGATTTTTGTAGTAACCCGTGGTGATGCAGTCGCCCTTCACACGCACTTCGCTCTTGGAGCCAGTGGGCACCAGCTTGATTTCGATGCCTGGGAGCGGCAGACCCAGAAGTCCCATCCGCTCTGTCGCCCAGTGAACATTCATGATGGTCGGGGCGGTCTCTGTCGCGCCATAGCCCGACGACAAGATCATGCGTTCGCCAATGGTGCGGATGGAGACTTTCTGAAGACGGTCATAGAGGTCCTGCGCCAGCGCTGCGCCGCCATAGGACAGAAACTTCACCCGTGAGAAGAAGTTTTTCGCAAGCGCATCATCTTCCTCAAGTGCTGAAATCAAAAGCCCATAGGCCGCCGGAACGTTGGAATAGGTTGTTGGCGCAATTTCGCGCAGGTTCTGAAGCGTTTCTTCAAAGCCACCGGGCACGGGGCGACCGCCATCGATATAGAGCGTGCCACCCGACGTCAGCAGATTGTTCAGAACCGCATTCCCACCAAAGCAATGATTCCAGGGTAACCAGTTGAGCAACACTGGAGGCTCTTCATCTTCGTCCTTGATGATGAGATTTTCGCCCATCACGGAATTCATGCACATCATGCGATGGGTGGTGATGACCGCCTTAGGCATGCCGGTGGAACCCGACGTGAAGAGATATTTCGACACCATATCCCAGTGGAGCCCGGCATAGCTTTCTTCGACGGCCGCTGTTGGCTCTGTCGCGACCAACTCTGCATAGGTGATGTCACACGGACCTTCACAGGCCACGACAGGAATGCCAGTGAGATCAAGGGCGGCAAGCGCACCCTCAAATGGCCTTGAATCCTGCACAAAGATCATCTTGGGCTGAATGAGATCGACCACATATTTCAGCTTCTCGTGATCAGAACTCATGAGCGAGTAGGACGGTGACACAGGCACTGCGGGAGCGCCTGCCAATATCGCACCATAGGTCATGAGCGCATGCTCAATGGAATTGCCAGAGAGGATCATGAGTGGCCCGTCTTGGGAGAGCCCTTGCGCCAGCATGCCCGCCGCCAACGCATTCACACGGTCATTGGCCTGGGCATAGGTGACCGTTTCCCAATCACCAAATTGTTGTCCCTTACTCGGCGCAAGGCGTTTGCCGAGCCACACATGGTCGGGGCGTTCAACCGCCCATTTGCGTAAAGGCTCAATCAGATTGGAGGCAGGATCGCCCACAGGATGGGGATTGCGCAATACGATGCTGCCGTCAGCGCGCTCGTCAATTTCGACGCGACGCTCGGCATAGTTCACGTGCCGATATGGGGGCAGAGTCTCAGCTGGCATATCCATTAGGCTTCCTCCTCAAAGCAATTTTAATGCAGTTTGGCTTAGGCGTTGACGTCAACGACGACGCGTCCGCGCACCTGGCCTGCGAGGATTTTCGGCGCGATCTCCGTCACGCCGCTCAAGCCCACGGTCTCGGTCATGGCATCAAGCTTCGCCATATCGAGATCGGTTGCGAGGCGGTTCCATGCATCCTGCCGCTTTTCGATGGGAGCCATAACTGAGTCGATCCCGATCAGTTGCACACCACGCAGAATGAAGGGCATGACGGATGATGGCAGATCCGGCCCTTGTGCCAGTCCACATGCCGTCACCGCACCACCATATTTTGTCTGCGCAATCACATTTGCCAGTGTCTTGCTGCCGACAGCATCAACCGCGCCCGCCCAGCGTTCTTTGCCCAGAGGGCGGCCCTCGCCTGAGAGTTCGTCCCGGTCGATGATTTCTGCAGCGCCTAAGCCTTTGAGATAGTCAGCTTCAGACGCGCGGCCCGTTGAGGCGATGACGCGGTAGCCAAGCTTTGCAAGAAGCGCAATGGCCACTGAGCCCACGCCACCAGCAGCGCCGGTCACAACGATATCGCCTGCGTCAGGCGTGATGCCCTGACGTTCCAAACCACGTACACAGAGCATGGAGGTGTAGCCTGCTGTACCAATGGCCATGGCGCGTTCGGGCGAAATGCCATCAGGCAGTGCGACCAGCCAGTCGCCCTTCACACGGGCACGCTGGGAATAGCCACCAAAATGCGTTTCACCCACGCCCCAACCGTTGAGGATAACCTTGTCGCCCTCTTTCCAGCTGCCATGCTCTGACTTTGTGACGGTGCCGACAAAATCGATCCCTGGAATGATTGGCCAAGTGCGCACCACGGGTGCCGCGCCTGTGAGGGCAAGTCCATCTTTGTAATTGATCGTTGAGTGGGTGACCTCGACCGTCACATCACCGTCCATCAGATCATTTTCGGTCAACTCAACGAGGTTGGCCTCTTGTCCGTCGTCGGTTTTGGAGAGCTGAAGGGCGCGAAAGGTGTCACTCATGAGAATTCCCTATGTCATGTGGTGCGCGGCTTTTTGGCTCAATGAGCCGCCGCGCTGCCATTTGTTGATTTTGTTGGGCACAACCCACCTGAAAACAGCCGTCTGGTCAAGCAATCCTCCTCAAAGCAGCTCGAAAACCAAGAAATGTGGGCTAAACTCCTCCCATGCGCCCCGCTTTCACCCATATCGCCCTCCATGTGGCCAATCTCGACCGGTCTATCCGGTTTTATGAGGATTATTGCGGCCTTGAGACGGTACATCTGCGCGATGAGCCGGAAGGCGCCAGTGTGGCGTGGCTCGCCGAACCCGGCAAAGGGGACCAGTTCGTGGTGGTTCTTATCGACAAAGGTGCACCTCAGCCGCAGCCAGACGGGGATTTTAGCCATCTGGGTTTTGCCTTGGAGAGCAAACAGGCTGTTGATGATGTGGCCGCGCGCGGTGGAGACCTGCTTGCCTGGCCGCCCCGCCAGGCCCCCTATCCGGTTGGCTATTATTGTGCGCTCAAAGACCCGGACGGGCGCTTTGTCGAATTTTCCTACGGCCAGCCGCTAGGTCCTGGCGCGGAGCTCGCAGAATCGACGGGCGTTTAGCCGCGCGGCAGGACTTCTGTGAAGGTCACCGGCTCACCGCCAGCTTTCCCGAGAATTTCATCGTCCCACATCACCCGACGCCCGCGGATCACTGTACCTATGGGCCAACCGGTCATCGTGCGGCCGCTGAATGCACTCCATTTGGACACAGACGCGATCCAGTCATCTTCAATGGTGCGGCTCTTTTTCATGTCGACAATGGTGAGGTCTGCGTCATAGCCAACAGCGATACGGCCTTTACGGGCCGTTCCGAACACACGGTTTGGACCGTGTGATGTCAGGTCCACAAAACGCTCAAGGCTGAGCTTGCCTTCGTTCACATAGTTCAACATGACAGGCACGAAGGTCTGCACGCCGGGCATGCCGGACGGCGCCTTTGGATAAGCTTGCGCCTTCTCCTCTAGCGTATGAGGGGAATGGTCTGTTGCGACGATGTCCACGATGCCTGCTGCAATGCCTGCCCACAGGCCCGCACGATGCTCGGCTGTGCGGATCGGTGGGTTCATGAGCGCACGTGTTCCGATTTCCTGGTAGCAATCAGGTGCCGCGAAGGTCAGATGCTGAGGTGTTACCTCAACAGTGGCGATGTCCTTGTTTGCTGCAAGGATTGGCATTTCGTCTGCTGTCGTGATGTGGAGCACATGAATACGGGCCCCTTCTTCGCGCGCAAGCCTCAGAAGACGCTCCGTACATTGAACTGCTGTTTGCACATCGCGCCAGACCGGATGTGTTTCAGGCTTGTCCAATTCTGCCAGTTCACGGCGTTCCCGCAGACGGTACTCGTCTTCTGAATGGACCGCACAGCGACGGTTGATGGCGCGAAGTACAGCGCGCACATGATCATCGTCCGGCACAAGCAGGTTGCCCGTTGATGACCCCATGAAAATTTTGACACCGCAGCAACCAGGCTCGCGCTCAAGGTCCGCAAGGATATCCGCATTCTCGGTGGTCGCCCCGGCATAGAAGGCGTAGTCGCACTGCATCCGGTGATGGGCGCGCTTTACTTTGTCTGCCAGCGCATCAGAATTCGTGGTCGGTGGCTTGGTGTTGGGCATTTCGAAAACCGCTGTCACACCGCCCAAGACGGCTGCATTGCCACCAGCTTCCAGATCTTCCTTGTGTTCATTGCCAGGCTCACGCATGTGGACCTGGGTATCGATGACGCCCGGCAGTACATGAAGGCCTGTCACATCAATGCGTTCACCTGCATCTGCTTTTGACAGGTCACCAATAGCAGCGATGCGCCCGTCCCGAATGCCAACATCGGTTATTCCCGTCCCGTCCTGATTGACGACAGTCCCGCCGGAATAGATGACGTCGAAGGTCTTAGGAATGATGTCGGACACAGAGGTCTCCTTGCCTGAATGTCGGGCCTAATGGCCCTGTCTGTTGGTGGCCTTGTCGAAAAGGTCACTTGCCGCCCTAACCACTTGATCGACACTCAGGTCGGTCATGGCACTGTCAGGGCTATCAAAATCATATGTCGGATCTGAGGTGATCTCATCACAGGTTCGCCCTCCCCGTATAGAGGCACAATTGTCGCCCCATGGCGCATAGAGATCATCCCGTGTGGGCCCAAAAAGGCCGAGTGTGGGGATACCAGCCGCCGCCGCCAAATGCATGAGGCCTGAATCATTGCCGACGAACAGGGCTGCCCGCTCAAATTGCGCATAGGTATCAATGAGATCGGCACCTATCTGGTCGATCAGTCGGTCTTGAGGCACACAATTATAGAGTGCTTTGACCTGGGCCTGCTCACCAGGACCACCGGTCAGGAGAAGGTGTCCACCCTCCAACCGGCCTCCAGGACCGGTGATTGCCTGCACAAGCTCTGCAAAACGCTCCTGCGGCCACATTTTCTTTGGCCAGTTGGCAGTTGGCCCTATTGCGAGAATGGGAACTCCCTCCGGCAGCAGGGCCTTCGCCCGCGCCCGCGTGATCTCACTTGGCCATAACCTCGGCGATGGGGGCGGATTGAGCCCTAGCACCCCGCCAATATGCTCAACACGAGGCTTTACATGGTCCGGCTTCAATACAAATCGTTTCCCCGCACGAAGAACATATGCAGTTGCCGACCCGCGAATATCAACAACCACATCCCACCGGGTTCCAAACGTTGCGCGCAGCAAACGCCACCAATGAAGAGAGTATTTCTCCTTACGCATCACATGGACTTTTGACACGCCGGGCGCACCAGCAAACAAAGGCGCGGCGACAGGACCGCAGGCCACCATGATGTCCGGGTCATCAAGGGTCTCCATCAAATGCCCCAGCACACCGGTGGACATGATCGCGTCCCCGATCCGATTTGAGGTGATGAAGAGAAGACGCATGAGATGGTTATCCTTTGAGGTCTGCGATCCTTAGGGCTTGCTCCCGGTTATAGGTGGGCCAACCCGCCCTGCCAAGGCATGTTGCGTCCCAGCTTCCGCTTGCGGGGGAGCAATGGGCGACTTACATCTAAGGCTCCCCATTTCGATGGAAAAACACAAGGTGGTCCTGTGACTAGAATATGCCTCTTGCCCGACCGGGTGGTTTGTAAGATTGGCGGCGGAGACGCCCATGACTTCCTGCAGAATCTGCTGACCAATAATCTTGATCAGGTTTCTTCAACTCAGGCCATCTATACGCTTTTGCAGACGCCACAAGGGAAGTACCTGTTCGATTTTTTTGTGATCGAACAGGACGGACATTACCTAGTCGACTGCGACCGAGACGCCGCGCCAGAGCTATTGAAACGGCTGATGTTTTACAAGCTGCGCGCTGATGTGACACTCGCAAGCATGGGCGAAGACTGGATCGTGGGAGCCGTTTGGGACACTGAAACGTCTGGCGAGACCGGCCTGGGGGATGAGTTTCACGGCGGGCTGCTGTTTAATGACCCTCGGCTTAACGCTCTAGGGCAACGCTTCATGGTGCCCGCCGCCGCAGCTGACGCAGCTTTGGCCGCTGGCGAGTCCAGCTCCCCCGATGAATATGATGCCCATCGCATCGCGCTGGCTGTGCCCGGTGCCCAAGACCTGATCGCCGACAAAACCTTTCCCATGGAAGCCAATCTTGATTTGCTGGGCGCGATTGATTTCCAGAAAGGGTGTTTCGTCGGACAAGAAGTGACCTCGCGGACCCATCGCAAGGGTCAGGTCCGAAAACGCATTGTGACGGTGCGCGCAAACACGGACCTGCCTGCGCCTCGCACGGCAGTGATGGCGGGCGAGCGCCAGGCGGGTGAACTGCTTTCCTCAGCCGGTGCCCAAGGGCTTGCGCTGCTGCGCCTTGATCGTCTGGGAGATCCGCTGACCGCTGATGAGATTTCTGTTGAGGCTTCACTGCCGGGCTGGCTGTCCGATGCGACGACACAGGGCACTCAGGAATGAACAAAACGCGCTGCACATGGCCCACAGCTGATGATCCGGTTTATGTCGCCTATCATGATGAGGAATGGGGCGTGCCTGAATGGGATGACCGTGCTCTCTTTGAAAAGCTTCAGCTCGACGGGTTTCAAGCCGGGCTCTCCTGGATCACGATCCTGAAAAAGCGCGACAATTTTCGGAAAGCCTTTGACGGTTTCGTGCCTGATAAGATCGCGCGCTATACCCCTAAGAAAGTTGACCGGTTGCTGCAGGATGCAGGCATTATTCGCCACCGCGGAAAAATTGAAGCAACCATCGGCAACGCGAAGGCGTACCTCACGATCATGGAAAAAGAGGGAAGCTTTGCCGACTTCCTTTGGAACTTCGTCGACGGTGCGCCTGTTCAGAACAGCTTCAAAACCATAAAATCAGTCCCTGCCGAGACTGCGATGAGTGCCAACCTCTCAAAAGAACTGAAAGCCCGCGGGTTCAAATTTTGTGGTCCCACAATTGTGTATGCGTTCGCGCAGGCCGTCGGCATGGTGAATGACCACACAACCGATTGCTTCCGCCACAAGGAATGCGCCGCGCTGGCAAAAAGGTAGTTTCCGTTACCAGTTTTCGCCGAAGGGCCGGATGACAACGTCGGATGACCAGGCCGAGCGCGGCTGGTGCGCGATCCGGTAACATTCATCGGCGATATCAGTCGGCTTACAGAAAAACTCGTCGGGCTGATCCGGCAACATTTCCCGCATTCTGGGAACATCAATCACTGCATCGATGGCGACATAGGCAGCATGCACGCCTTGTGGTCCGGCATGACGTGCAATGCTCTCCAGCAGTATTCGCTGGGCCGCTTTTGTTGGTGCGAAGGCCGCGAAGTTCGCCTTGCCCCGATAGGCCGATGTGTTTCCCGTCCCTAAAATGACGCCATGACCATTTTCAATCATCGCTGGTACGGTCAATTGGGCTAGGTGGAGCAATGCCATCGTGTTGATTTTGAAGTTGAGCTCCAGGGTTTTAGGGGCGACGTCGAGGAAACTCCCGAACGCCCCTCCAACCGCATTGTGGATGACGATTTCTGGTGCCCCCAGATCCGACTGTATCTTGCCCACACAGTCTTTCAGCGCGCGCTCATCAGACACATCGCAGGGAAACGCGTGTGTATTGGCCACATTAGTTGCGAGGTCATTGAGGCGCTCTTCATTGCGCGCAATCATCGCAATTGTGTAACCCGCATCCGCAAAGCGCTTCACAAGAGCAGCACCGGTTCCAGGACCTACACCTGTAATCAGACAGATTTTCGTCGTCGCCATGCGCTTCATCCTCCGGTTTCGTTTCCGGCGATATGGGGTGGTTCGCGCCGATTACACTAAAAAAGTGGGATGCAAATCAGAGAGAGGATGCTCAGGGCGCCAACCAGGTGCCGGCCCAGCCATCGGCGCCCCATGTAAATCGCGCACGTCGGTTGCCGTTTGGCGACAAAAACAGCCAATCGACTTGTTCAAAAACCATCCGTATCGCAGCAAAATTTGACCGGCCCGTCTCAAGCCTTTCTTCAGAAGGGATCTTGCCTTCAACGTCAGCTGGGAGACCGGACGCCGGTCCCGACAAAGGCGTACCTGGCTCAAGCTCCGCGAGATAGGCCCGTCGGCTGGGAGGTGGTGCACCCGTCCAGGCTGCGGCGGCATATTCATCGTCCAGGTGCACCGTCGCTTGGCCACTGACCTGAATCTGAATTTCATGCCCCGGGTGGTAAAAAGCCAGCATGACGTTGGGGTTTCCACCAATTTCATCAACTTTAGCGGATCGCGCATCGGTGTGAAGCCGGATTGAGCGTTCCTCAAGGTCCAGATCCCGCAGGATGATGATCCGCGCTTTTGGCTCCCCCCCAAGACCGATTGTTGTCAAAACCGGTTTCTTGAAAGGATGGGTTCGCTCAGAAACTGCGCTTAGCAGCATCTCCCTCCAGAATGTCTGGACAGAGCCAAGATCTTCATAATGGGCAGGCATGTCTGTCTGTTCGGGCATTGACCGGTAACCACTTGCTGAAAACGCTTGGCAAAACCTATAGCCAGCCAGCTCGCGCTGCACTATTTTTGGGGCAACAAAGCAATTTATATATGCAGGTGGGTTTGAGACCAACGCCCTGGCGTTCTTGGCCTCAATCTCCGCAGCGAAACTCTTCGGGTGGGAAGCGTGGCAAAAGTCGTCATTAGTGGCACTGGGGTATTTACACCCCCTAACTCAATCAGCAACGAGGAGCTCGTCGCGTCCTTCAATGCATATGTTGAGAAATTCAATACCGAAAACAAGCAAGCAATTGAAAGCGGCGATGTCGAAGCCCTCAACCCCTCCAGCGCCGAGTTCATTTACAAAGCGTCCGGCATTGAGAACCGCTATGTGATGAACAAAGAAGGCATTCTGGATGTGGACACTATGTGTCCCCGCCTGCCGGAGCGCTCCAACAATGAGCCATCAATCCTGGCTGAGATGTCTGTCATTGCTGCCAAAGAAGCGATGGCGCGTGCTAATAAAAAGCCGGAGGACATCGACGCCGTTCTTGTGGCCTGTTCAAATCTGCAGCGCGCCTATCCTGCGATCTCCATTGAGGTGCAGAACCTCCTTGGCATCAATGGCTTTGGTTTTGACATGAACGTTGCCTGTTCCTCGGCCACATTCGGTTTGAAGACAGCACACGACATGGTCATCAGCGGCGGCGCCGACTGTGTCATGGTGGTTGATCCTGAAATCTGCACCGGCCACCTGAACTTCCGCGATCGCGACAGTCACTTCATCTTCGGCGATGTGTGCACAGCCATCATTGTTGAACGCGATGAAACATGCACAGCGGATGGCGCATGGGAGGTGTTGGGGACACGGTTGATGACCCAGTTTTCCAACAATATCCGAAATAATTTTGGGTTCCTCAATCGCACCGCGCCCGAGACCGCGCAGGACGCGGATAAGCTCTTCGTTCAAGAAGGCCGCAAAGTGTTCAAGGAAGTTGTACCGATGGTCTCAAAGCTCATTATTGAGCATGCGACCGATGAAGGCCTTGAGCCAACCGCGCTTAAACGGTTGTGGTTGCACCAGGCCAACAAGGGCATGAACGACTTTATTGGAAAGAAAGTGCTCGGCCGCGAACCAAGCGTCGAAGAGTCGCCGAACATTCTGAAAGATTATGCGAACACCAGCTCCGCTGGATCCATTGTCGCTTTCAATAAGTATAGCGACGACCTCAAAGAGGGCGATACCGGCGTCATCTGCAGCTTTGGTGCGGGGTATTCGGCTGGCAGCGTGATCGTGCGCAAACGCGCCTAGGGATCGCACCGCCAACCCGATCTCTCTGTGCGCTTACTTTTTTGAGCGCGCCCTCGGACGGAAAACCGCAAAACACTTTTCCTGAGTGCGCTTACTTTTTCAAAAAGGGCTGCACTGCCACGATGTGAAAGGTGCGCATCTCTCCGTCATCTTCCAACACAGAGAGATATTCCCCGATTTTGATCAGGTGTTTATCAAGCTTAAAGAAGGGCTCATCGCCTTCTGGCGTATTTGGATCATAGTCAATTGTCCAGCCCCGACCGATATGTCGAAGGAGCCCACGCTCATCTGGCTCCCCATTGCTGAAGCGTCTGACAACACAATCTTGCTTGTGCGCCTTCCACGCGTCTGGATCCAGATGACCATCAGCGTCCAAGGGTGCCACAAAATCGTAGCCGTGCTTATCGCTGCCTACTGGAAACTCGTCGCTGCGGGCAGCATTCATATGAATACGGTACAGGGTCATACCTGCCCTCCTTCTATCAAAATAAAAAACTCGAAGATCTAGTGCGCCATCAGTACGGGAACACTGGTGTGTGCTCGTACATGTTGCGTGGCACCGCCAAAAAGAAACTCACGAAGACGGCTGTGACCATAACCGCCCATCACGAGCAGATCGGCACCCGCACTCGCGGCTTCTTCAAGAAGGACCTCACCTACTGCGCGTCCGTCTGCTTTCACAAAACGGAAGTTTGCGGTTGCGCCGTGAAGGGCGAGATAGTTTTCCAAGACCGAATTTGGCACACCGTCATCATCGCCTTCATCAATGCAGAGAATGGTAACTTTGCTGGCTTTCTCTATAAAGGGAACTGCTGCGGTTACTGCGGCAGAGGCCTGAAGACTGCCGTCCCAGCCAACCAGAATATTGTCGCCGATTGAGGTTGCAGCTGACTTAGGTGCGATCAAAACCGGACGATCTGCGCTCATCAGAGCACCTTCCAGGGCGTCCCCGCCTGCAATACCATCTTCAATTTCTGAGCCCGAAAACATGACCAGATCTGAAAGACGGCTTTCTTCTGCAACGACGAGGTCGCGCCGACCCGTCGCTTCTCCGAACCGTGCCGAGGGTAGAGTACCTGTGTCAGTCACAACCGGGAGACCTGCGGCAGTCGCCTCAGACTCCATGCTGCCTTTCGCTGCCGCGACCGCTGCGTCTGACCCTTCTTTGGCGGCCTGAAGCAGGTCTTCAATCACCTGTCCCGACACACCATCGCCTAAGTAGGGCAGAGCCTCACTTGGATCAGGGCGTACAAACAGAACCTTGGCCTGCGCCCCGAATTTTTTCGCCACCAACAGGGCTGCGTTCAATACTGGTTTATCTGAATCGGTTCCATGAACAGGAACGAGTACTTTCCGAATAGGCATTGCCGACCTCCTTTATGCCATCTGATGAACACACATTAATACCAGATCCTCGAAGACCCTATGACCCAGATCAAACCGTCAAACTATTCGGTTTTCTGCAAGTCTCGCTCCGATCCAAGAAGCAAAACAGGACAGCCAACCGCCATCGAAAAGGCCGTAGCGTCCCCGTCTTTCTCAAAAAACTTTGAACGCGCATTCGCCACTACGAGGCTTGGACCCATTTGGCGCACAATTTCGGCAAGATCGGCCAGGTTTGTGTCTGCACCACGAACAGGGAGGCACGCCATGCCCGCGCGTGTCGCCAACACCTCTGCGGCGTGGGCACAAAACTCCCCCTGGCTGGTCATATCATCCAGCACAACGAGGGGCGCATCGCCTGCGCCCATTCCCCGTCTGGCACTGGTGAGCAAGACGTCTGCATGCACGTCAGACGTTGCTGTGTGTAATGCGCGCCGAATGTCATTGAGAGAGGTCAGATGATTGCCAGTATTCATCACCAGCACATCTTCCTGGTTTGCGCTTTCAAGCATCGCAAAAAGGGGTCGGCCACGCTTCACGTCGAACGACCATTCAAGGCCTATCTCCGATGCGGCAGCTGCAAAGGCGGCTTTTGCCTGACCCGCCTGCGCATCCCATTCGCGCGCCAGGCGCTCTGTCTCCAATGGTTTTACAATGCCGCTGAACGAAACCTCTGAGGCGAAAGGCAGTTCGGCTAAATCCATCAGCGCCTGATTTTCCACAAAGCACCCCACCAGCTTGGCGCCAATCGGGTCTCCCATACGTTTGGCAAAGGAGATGGCTTCGGCTTGCGGGACGCCTGAGTCGATTTCAATCAGGATCTTGTGGCCGTCAGCTTCGGTGTCTTTTTCGGGCTTTATATTCATGATGCAGTCACCCCGCTATCGTCCTTTCCAAAAGCGACCTGTGCTTCAGCAAATTCCAGCAATCTCTGATCAACCCGCTCAAACAAACTGCCGGGTGGAAAATCATCATTCTCATCACGCTGCCCGGCATGAGCGCCGGTCATGATGGTCACAGCATCTTCAATTGTTTCAGCTGCAAAGACGGAGAACATGCCACGCTCCACAGCATCGACCACATCACGGCGCAACATGAGATGTTTCACATTGGCGGCAGGAATGATCACACCCTGATCCCCCGTCAGTCCTCGACGCATGCAAATGTCAAAAAAACCTTCGATCTTCTCATTCACACCGCCTATTGGTTGGATTTGCCCCAACTGATTGAGCGACCCGGTCACAGCGAGACCCTGATTAACCGGAACCTCCGCCAGCGAAGAAAGCAGCGCCACAAGCTCAGCGACCGATGCACTATCTCCGTCCACCCCGCCATAACTCTGCTCAAACACTAGCGTGGCGGTGAGCGACAGAGGAATGTTGATGGCGAAGTGTGCGCTCAGAAAGCCCGTCAGGATGAGCACGCCTTTAGAGTGAAGCGCGCCCCCCAGATCAACCTCCCGCTCAATGTCGACCACGTTGCCCTTCCCCATGCGGGCGCGTGCGGTGATGCGTGTCGGGCGGCCAAAGCTTGCCTGGCCCAGGCTTAATACCGACAGTCCATTGACCTGGCCGGCGACAAACCCTTCCGTGTCAATCATCACCACATCACGGGTTATCGCTTCGAGGCTGCGCTCCCGCAGCCGGTCTGCCCGATGGACCCGCTCATCTATCGCCTGCTGGACATGGAGAACGTCGATTGCGTCTGCCGCATCGTCCCGCGCATAAAGATCTGCTTCCTGCATCAGGTCGGTGATACTACCCACTTCAAGTGAGAGTTTCTCCGCGTCTTCTGCAAAGCGAGAGCTTTCTTCAATGACACGCCCCACTGCAGCGGCCGTCAGCGGCAACAGATCGTTTTCACGACAGAGCGTGGCAATCATCTCGGCATAAAGCAGATCTGTGTCCCCATCCCTGTCGATCTGGTCATCAAAATCAGCGGAGACTTTGAACAGATCGCGGAATTCTGGGTCGTTCTCCGCCAGCATGTAGTAGAGCAGCCGATCTCCGAACAGGATGACCTTTGTCTCAAGCGGTATCGGATCCGGTTCCAGAGCCACAGTGCTCACGAGGCTCAAATAATCTCCTGGCGCCTCCAGCACGATGCGCTGGGTTCTGAGCGCCCGTTTCAATCCGTCCCACGCCAACGGCTCTCGCAAAAGGCGTAGGGCATCGATAAGCAGGTACCCACCATTAGCGCGGTGGAGGGAGCCCGCCTTGATGAGACTGAAGTCTGTCACCAACGCCCCCATATTGGACATGTGCTCGACCCTGCCGATCAGGTTAGCAAATGCAGGATGCTCCTCTGTAATGATAGGTGCACCGCCACCTATGAAGCCCCCATTGCTGTTTCCCGCCGTGGGCTCTGGCGCGGCATCCGGCCCATTATTGACGATGACATTGACCGTGTAGCGCCGAAAAACATCCCCTCCTATGGGGCCCATGGGTGCTGCGAGTTGTTCGCGCTCCTCTGCGGTGAAGAGGCCGATATTTTCGACAAGGTCAGCTTCGAGTTCCCGAAGCCAGGCCGCGACCTTTTCATTGCCCTCAAACATGGAGGTCAGGTCGTGAATGGAGCGCCCCACCGCATTTGTCGCCACCTCTCGGTTCAACTCATGCACTTGAGCGCGGCGTTCTTTCTCCCAGCCGGGTACATGTTGGAAGATTGAGGCCAGCTCCTGCTCGAGCTCTCCTATTGTGTCCTTTATTTTCTCCCGCTCCTCCTCCGGCAATTCGTTGAAGGTCTCGGGCTTCATCACCTCTCCTTCGCGCTGAGGCGCAAAGGCAAAACCGGAAGGTGTTGATAGGAGGGTAACATTCTTGGCTTCAGCTTTGATGCGAAGAGCTTCAAACGCCTGACCTTGATGCTGGGTATAATTGGCATCAATGGCCGCAAGACGCTTTTTATATTCTTCGCTTTCAAGGATCGCCGGAATGGATCCCCGCAAGTCCTGGATCAGGTCTGCAACACCTGATCTCAACGCTTCCGCCCGACCAGCCGTTGTGCGAAGGGCTACAGGTTTGTTGGGGTCGGTAAAATTATTCACATAGACCCAATCGCCTGGCACGGGTCTTTTGCCCACGATGGATTGCAAGTGGCGGATCACGCCGTCCCGCATTCCGGCTCCGTGCGGCCCCAGCGCGAAAATATTGTAGCCGCTCTTGTCCATGCGGGTGCCAAAGCGGATCGCTTCCAAGGCACGGTCCTGGCCAACCAGCCCCATGGCATCGGACAATTCAGCTGTCGTCGAAAACTCAAACTGCGACACATCGCAGTCACGATAGAGAAGATCAGCACTCAAGGGTTCTAAGGGCACGGCTGCAGCTTTGTTTTTGTTATTCAGGACGTTCTATCGAGAGACTCTAGGCTCTCCCGGTGACAACAACAATGCTCAGGTGCATCGACAAAATAGGTCGGAAAGATTAGGGTCTGGCGCCTACAATATCCTGGACGCCCCATGGCCCCGCCAAAGAAATCTTCCCACAAGAAAACAAAAACTCCCCGCGCCTGGCAACGTATGCTGAGCGGGCGGCGGCTTGATCTACTGGACCCCTCGCCTTTCGATGTTGAGATCGAAGATATTGCCCACGGCCTTGCCAGAGTGGCGCGCTGGAACGGACAAACGATTGGCGATGAGCCCTTTTCTGTTGCTGAACATAGTGTGCTTGTGGAAGAGCTCTGCCATCGCCTGCGCCCTGGATGGTCTGCAAAATGGCGCCTAGCGGCTCTGCTTCATGACGCGCCGGAATATGTCATCGGTGACATGATCAGCCCGTTCAAGGCGGCGCTCGGCTATGACTATAAGAGCTTTGAGCACCGGCTGGAGAGCGCCATCCACCTGCGCTTTGGATTGCCGGCCGATTTGCCCAAGACGGTTGAATCTCTCATCAAGCGCGCCGACCGGGTTTCTGCCTTTCTAGAGGCCACTCAGTTAGCCGGTTTCTCTGACGAAGAAGCAGCAGCCATCTTCGGACGACCTCGCGGCCTCGCGCCGATCAAGCTGAAGCCGCTAAATCCGACGGCGGCACAGGCTCTTTTTCTCAAGCGTTTCAAGTCTCTTTTGAAATCCACCGAACAGGACAGCGCATCGTCCAAACCCACTAGATGAGGAGCGGGCCCGCCCATAAGCTTTGGCGGAAAACCGTGAACACTTTTCCTGGTCCCGCTCTAGAATCAAGTAGACTGGCCGCTTAACTCAACTCCCGGAGACATCTGACGATGGCGCCAGCGCCACCTAAAAACCCCTCCAACCCCGTTGTAATCGATCTCAACGCGGCGATCGTTCAGGTTGCTGACTCCCTCCCTCAGATTGTTGTGGTGCGCCCCCAGGAAAAGGACGAGAAAAACGACCAGGATGTTTGGGACGCGCTGCCCTTTGGCCCATTCGATCCCTTCACCCATCGGACCATGGATATTGGGCTGCGGGCCTGGGTGCAGGAACAAACGCAGATTGGCCTGGGTTATGTGGAGCAGCTCTACACGTTTGGAGATCGCGGTCGTCATGCACTCGAAGTGGAAGAAGGCACAGATCACATTGTATCTGTCGGCTATCTCGCTCTGACCCGTGGTGGCGAAGAACGCGAAGGAGTGAGCTGGCGCAGCTGGTATCAATATTTCCCGTGGGAAGACTGGCGCGACGGACGCCCCGCTATCCTGGACAAGGTCATACTGCCATTGCTGCAGGATTGGGCGTCTGAAAGCGGAGGCGCAGAAAGCGATGAGCTGGCGCGCGGCAGGCGCCGGGATCGGGCGCGCCTTACCTTCGGTCTTGATGGGGGCGCTTCTGACGAAAAAACATGGGATGAAGAAAACGTGCTGGAACGCTACGAGCTTCTTTACGAAGCGGGACTGGTGCGCGAAGCCCTGCGAGACGGACGCCCCAATGCAGCAGGTCTAGAAGAAGCCAACACGCCACAACTCGGCGTCCCAATGCAGTTTGACCATCGACGCATCCTTGCGACGGCCATCAGCCGGCTGCGCGCAAAGCTGAAATACCGTCCAGTGGTATTTGAGCTGATGCCTGACACGTTCACGCTTTATGAATTGCAGCGCACAAGCGAGGCATTGCTGGGTCTTCATGTGCATAAACAAAACTTCCGTCGGCTGGTGGAAAAAGCGGGACTTGTTGAACGCACCGGGCGCATGAGCACCCATACCGGTGGGCGCCCCGCAGAGCTTTTCCGGTTCCGTCGTGAGGTCTTCAACGAACGCCCGGCGCCTGGCCTTCGTCTCGCCCCTTCCCGGACGCGAGCAAATACGTAAGATGGCGTATCTTATTCTGGGGTGACGCCCACTCTCAGCTGAGTTGGAGCATGGCTCATGGAACTCTGGGTTCTTCTGCTAACAGTTGGCTTTATCGCCGGGTATCTTATTTTGGCGGGACGCATCACCGCGCTCAAAAGAGAAATCGCGGTCCTCACGTCATCGCATCAGGTGCCGGAACGGCAGCCCGCTGATGTCGCCCCGGAAACACCGACTGTCGAGAGCGAGCCGCAAGAACCCACCCCCGAAACGAACGAAGGTGGATCTGTTGAGGATGTAGCGGCACCTACCGGCGCGCGATCCTGGGGCCAGCCGGCAGATGAAGAACCCGCTGACGCCGCACCACAGGACGCTGTTGCTGCTCAGGTGGCGCATCAGGGGGCCTCTGTCTCGCTAGAACAGAAGATCGGCACAAGGTGGATTGTCTGGCTGGGCGGGCTGATGTTTGCGCTGGGCGGCATTTTCCTGGTGCGTTACGCAGTCAATGAAGGGTATTTCGGTCCCGGGGCGCGCATCTTTATAGCCTCTCTTCTCTCCATAGGCCTGTTGGTGCTGGGAGAAAAACTTCGCCGAGCGCCGTCATTGCAGGCCATCGCCAACCTTCCGAGCGTTGCCATTCCACCCATCATCACTGCCGTGGGAATCATCATCGCGTTTGCAACAGCCTATGCGTCCTATGCGCTCTACGACATGCTGGGGCCAGAAGCCGTCTTCATATTGCTCGCGATCATATCAGTGGGATCTGTGGTACTCGCCGCGGTCCATGGTCCCATTCTTGGTGGCCTTGGGCTGATCGGAAGCTACGCAACGCCAGCGCTTGTTTCCTCCGACGAACCGTCGGTCATCATCCTCTTCACTTACCTTACCTTCGTGACCCTCGCGGTTCTGGCACTCGTACGCCTGCGGGCCTGGTGGTATATTGGCCTCATGGCGGTCGCCGGGTCGGCGATCTGGTCACTCATCGCGATTTTCTTCGTCGGACATCCTGACAATCTGGTGATGCTCTCGCTCTACCTGCCTTTGATGACAGCAGCTTTCATGTTCACGCCGCTCACACCCGATATTGAGAATGCAGATGACCTGCAATGGCGACGCCTTCTAATCGGTACGGCAGTTGCGACGTTCGGGGTTTTGAGCCTTCTCTTTGTCCATAGTGAAGAGACCGCAACACTTGCCCTTCTCTCTCTCGCTGCTTATGGCGCCATCGGTGCCGTTGCAGCGTTCCGGGTTCACCTGCTTGATCGGGAGCTTCTGATTTCTGTTGGCCTTGTGGTCCTAACGCTCCTGCTCTGGGTGCCTATCGGTGCCATTCCCTTTGAGCTGAGTGACGCTGCAAGCCGAGGAGCGCTCTCGCCTCCCGGCGTACCTTCTGAACTTCAGTTCTACACCTGGGTCTTGGCCCTCTTTGCTGTCGCTTACGCAGGCGGCGGCTATTGGGCGCTGTCAAAGGTCAGCAATAAAGGTCTCTGGGCGTCTGTGTCCGGGACGGTTCCCATTGTTCTTTTGGCTGTTGTCTATTGGCGGTCGACCGCAATGGAAACCAGCATGGCATGGGGACTGGTTGCAGGGCTTGTTGCCGGCCTGCTCGCCTATGCCGCCAGCACCTGCCGGAGCGACGAGCGAGGATCGGACGGCGCAGTCGGCGCCTATGCGACCGCCGCATTGGCTGCGCTCTCCTTGGGCCTTGCCATGGTGCTCCGAGATGCCTGGCTCACTGCCTCGCTGTCGCTCTTGCTTGTGGGCATTGCCTGGATCAACGCCTCACTGGCATTGCCTCTTTTGCGCTGGGTGGCATTGCTGATCGCTGGAATCGTGACCCTTCGGCTTACCTTCAATCCAGCGCTCATGTCTTATGACATCTCAACCACGCCTATCTTCAACTTCTTGGTTTACGCCTATGCGCTGCCTGCCGCAGCTATGGCGGTGACGGCGACGTGGATGCGCCGACATAAAGATGATCTGGTGGTGCAATGTCTGGAAGCAGGCGCCGCGCTTCTCTTTACGCTTTTTGTTTCATTGGAAATCCATCACTGGATTAGCGGTGGTGACCTGTTCTCTGAGAAATATGAATTTGGCGAACGTGCTATTCAGACACTGACCTGGCTCGCGCTCTCCTTCTTCTACTACCGATTGGCCCAGCGCTACGGCCGGAGCATTCTCACCTATGCCGGAGAGATATTGCGATGGTTGGGCCTTGCGCATCTTTTGCTTGCGCAACTCCTTTTCGGAAATCCGCTGTTCGTCCCAACCTTTGTTGGCGACCTGTTCTTCTTTAATCTGCTGACGCTTGCCTACCTCGCACCCGCTCTTTTCACCGGCCTCTACAGCATCACCGCCAAAGAGCGCGGTGATCGCCAAACAAGCTTGTGGTTCGGCGGCGCGACCCTCGGCCTGCTGTTGACCTTTGCGACGCTGCAGATCCGCCAGGTCTTTCAGGGCGGTATGCTACCCGGTGGGACCACGAGCGACATGGAGTGGTACGTCTATTCGATCGTCTGGCTCTTGATCGGGCTTGGCATCTTCGCGCTCAGTTTCTATCGCGGCGGGAGAGACCTCAGACTTGCCGGCATGGTGGTGATCACGCTGGCAACCACCAAAGGGTTCCTCTTCGACATGGCAGCCCTTACCGGTTTCCTTCGGGCGATTTCCTTTATCGGATTTGGTGGTGCCCTGATCGGCATCGGATTGCTCTATCAGCGGTTTGTTTTTCCACCAAAAAGTTCATCTGCGCCTGAAGAAGCCCAGTAAACAGCCCATTTTTCCGCTTTTTTAGAGTCTCAGACGTGCTTGACATGCCTAATACTCAATTGTAGTATAAGTCATTGGCCGGTTCTGCCGGTGTCTTTTTAGCCCCTACTTATGCTCAAATTGAGTAATTGTAGTCGATCAAGGGAGGCGAGTATGACCGCCGATCTTCATGTCCAACAAGCTGTGCCCAAGAATGCAGCTGTGGTACCGCCTAAGTTTAAACCGCTTGAGATGCCGGAGCTGGAATATACGCCCGGACTCGCGAAAGAGATGGCGCCCATCTATGAGCGCGTCAAAAACGTTATCCCCTCTGTCGAGTGGCCTTTCTTTGCGCCTTATGTGAAGGCGATCAATGATCTGAAGAAAGAGCGCGACGCCGTTATCCTCGCGCATAATTACATGACACCGGAAATCTTCCACTGTGTGGGCGACATTGTCGGCGACAGCCTTCAGCTCGCTCGCGAAGCAGCAAAAGCGGATGCCGACGTCATCGTCCAGTGCGGCGTGCATTTCATGGCGGAGACGGCAAAGCTGCTGAGCCCGGAGAAGACGGTTCTTATACCCGATGAAAAAGCCGGTTGTTCGCTCGCGGAGTCTATCACCGGTGCTGATATTCGTCGTCTGCGGGAACAATATCCCGGCGTACCTGTTGTCACCTACGTCAACACATCAGCAGATGTGAAAGCAGAGACTGATATTTGCTGTACCTCGTCCAACGCAGTGCAGGTTGTAGAAAGTCTTGGCGTGCCGGAAGTGCTCTGCCTGCCAGACGAGTATCTCGCGCAGAACATCGCGCGCCAGACCAATGTGAAGATCATCACCTATGCAGGTCATTGCGAAGTGCATGAGCGCTTTACACCGGAAGAGCTTCGGGAATATCGCGAAGCCCATCCTGGCCTGTCGATCATCGCGCATCCTGAATGCCCGCCTGAAGTTGTCGACGAAGCCGACTTCTCCGGCTCAACATCAGGCATGATCAAGTGGGTGAAGGACAATCATCCCGACAAGGTCATGATGGTGACGGAATGCTCCATGAGCGACAATGTGGCGGCCGAAGTGCCCGGCACGGATTTCATTCGTCCCTGCAACCTGTGCCCGCACATGAAGCGGATCACTCTGCCAAAGATCCTCGAAAGCCTTCTCTATATGAAGGATGAAGTTGTCGTGGATCCTGCCATCGCACCGCGCGCACGCGCCGCAGTGGAGCGCATGATCAACCTGCCGCTCTGATCTTTTTCACCGCGTTTTCGAACTATAAAAGTCTGCAACTTTTATTGAAAACGCTCCAGGCAATAACTCGGGAGCTGGGCACATGAGCACACATACGCTTACCGGCGGACATATTGTCAATGCGGGCGACGTTCTGATTGTTGGCGCAGGACTTGCCGGTCTTTTCACAGCATTGAAGCTGAGCCCACGCCCAGTAACAGTGCTCGCTGCAGCACCGATTGGTGACGGAGCATCATCTGCCTGGGCACAAGGCGGGATTGCTGCCGCTATCTCCGAAGGCGATACACCGGAAGAGCATGCAGCCGACACAATTGCGGCAGGCGCCGGAATTGTTGATCCGGAGATTGCGCAGCTCATCGCGTCGGAAGCGAGCGAGCGCATTCAGGACTTGCTCTCACTCGGTGTTCCCTTTGATCGGGACCTGGAAGGCAAACTGACGGTTGGGCTCGAAGCCGCCCACAGCAGAAGCCGGATCGTGCATGTTCAGGGCGACCGCGCTGGACATGCCATCATGGAAGCGCTCATTGCCGCTGTGCGCAAGACTCCTTCCATTCGCATCCTCGAAGGCTTCTCGGCTTATGAGCTCGCCATGGAAGAAGGAAAGGTTGCCGGTGTCTTCGTGCAACCAACAGGTGACCTGGAACCTTCACCGCTTCTCCTCCGCGCGCGCTCTGTTGTTCTGGCAAGCGGTGGCGCAGGTGGTCTCTATAAAGTCACAACCAACCCGCTGAGCTCTCGGGGAGACGGCTTTGCGATGGCTGCCCGTGCTGGCGCCGTCATCGCCGACCCTGAATTTGTTCAGTTTCATCCGACCGCCATTGCCGGACCACAGGACCCTGCCCCTTTGGCAACAGAAGCATTGCGGGGCACAGGCGCGACGCTCATTGACGAAAATGGCACGCGCTTCATGAAGGCTATCCACCAAGACGCAGAACTTGGGCCACGTGACGTGGTGGCGCGGTCGATTGCGCGGGTCATTGCCGAAGGTGGCAAGGCCTATCTTGATGCTCGCCAGGCGGTTGGAGCCAATTTCGAGAAAGCCTTCCCAACGGTCTTCCAGAACTGCCAGCGCATGGGAATTGATCCGGTGACAGAGCCGATCCCCGTTGCGCCCGCCATGCACTACCATATGGGCGGGATAGCCGTTGACAGAGATGGGCGCTCGTCGCTCCCTGGTCTTTGGGCCTGCGGCGAAGTGGCTTCAACTGGGGCCCATGGCGCTAATCGCCTTGCGAGCAATTCCCTATTGGAAGCCGTCGTCTTTGGTGCACGCATCGCAGAAGATATTCTCGATTCTGTTGAAGCAGGCCCCACTGCAACCGCCGCGATCCCTGCGCTTCGTGCCCGCCGGTCGCACACCGTCCCTATTGTGCAGGAGCTTCGGGATCTCATGACCAAACATGTTGGTGTTGTCCGAACCAACGAGGGTCTGACACAGGCACTTCAGCAGATTGTGCGCATTGAACGTGCCGCAGGGTCTTCCCCAGCGCTTGTGAATATGATGACAGCTGCAAAGCTGATTACAGCCGCGGCTCTTCAGCGGGAAGAAAGTCGCGGGGGTCATTTTCGGATTGACCATCCTCAGTCCGATGCCGTCTGGCAGCACCGTACCTTCATCACGCTGGATGAAGCTGATGCCCTCGCACGCGACGTTGTCGTCAAACCGAACTACCAACATAAACGAGGCCAAATTCAGTGAGCACCCTTTCTGACCTCACACCTCTGCCTTCTCTCATTGTCGAAACTGCTGTCAGAGCGGCGCTTGCCGAAGATTTAGGTGATGCCGGCGACATAACGAGCCAGTCGACAGTGCCTCAAGATACCCGGTCTCAAGTTGTGCTGCGCGCCCGCGAACATGGATGCATTGCAGGCCTTGATGCCGCTCGTGCTGCCTTCCGGGAAATGGACCCGGGCCTTAGAATTTCAGTACAAGCGCCAGACGGGTCCGTCGTTGCGCCGGGGGATGTGATTGCCGCCATTGAAGGCAATGCCCGCGCCATCGTCACCGGTGAGCGTGTCGCTCTTAATTTCCTGGGGCACCTGTCGGGCATTGCGACGGCGACACGGAAGTTTGTTGATGCGGTATCCGGCACTAACACACGCATTTGCTGCACACGAAAAACCACTCCAGGTCTTCGGGCGTTCGAAAAATATGCGGTCCGCGCCGGCGGCGGCGTCAACCATCGCTTTGGGCTCTATGACGCTATCCTGATTAAGGACAATCACATCGCCATGGCAGGCGGCATTGCGGAAGCGATCAATGGCGCACGGGCAAAAGCCGGGCACATGGTGCGGATTGAGATTGAGGTCGATACGCTGGATCAGTTGAAAGAAGCACTCGACATTGGCGTTGAGGCTGTATTGCTCGACAATATGCCGCCTGCAGTCCTGAGCGAAGCCGTGGAAATCAACCAGGGCCGAGCAGCCCTGGAGGCGTCGGGCGGGATCACGCTCGACACGGCGGCCAGCGTTGCTGCCACCGGCGTTGATTATATTTCCGTTGGATGGATCACCCATTCCGCGCCCTGCCTCGATATCGGCCTCGACTATGAAGCCGAGGCCAACTGAGTTTTTACCGAGTCAGGGTGCAATCCGCGGCTCCGTTTTATTGCACGCGACGTCCAAAGGACACGGCATAGGCGGGTCGGCGTATTGCAAGAATTGGGTCGTCAGTTGGGTGTATCCCTTCTGACAGGTTGTTCGGATCAAAAACCTGGCCTGTACAATCATCTGATGCACCAGGCTCAATCGTCCGCGAGATATCAAGACGCCCCACCTCGATGAAGGTCTCACGAGGCGCTGACCAAACAGCCGTCGGGTCATTAATGTCATCCTCTTCTCCCGCAAGCTGAAGAGAAGCATTCCAAGATACGGGCCCATTTGCGAGGCGCGCGTGCAGCTCGTCCTCCAGAAAGCTATCCGGGAACTCCTTTTCCTGGTCTGGGGTGAGCCCTCTAAATCCTTCAACAGGTTCAAAGTGCCAACGTGCAGCCTGCATTGGCCCGTCTTCATTGCCAAAGAGAAATGCGTGTGTTGAAAAATAGGGTGTTGATGCATAGCTCGCCGGCGGCGGAGTCTGTGAGACATAATCCAGATGCGCCATGACGTTCGGGTTTGCTCTATTGAACGCCGCAATCTTTTCCGGGTCTTTGTTTCCTGTTTCAGGATCTGCTGTGCGAACTTTCAAGAACTCCACAAACTGTTGAGGCGTGGACGCAAAGAAGACCGGCGCAGAGATCATAACGAGGTCGAGAATGTCGGAGTCTTCAAACTCCATCCTCACCGCCAGCCCCCTGACTGACCGACCTTTGTCTGATGCTGCTGGATTGCCACCCCCGATTGAAAATCGGCCAACGACGAAAACCGGCCCTCTTTGCTGGATACCGTTGCGCAGATAGCTTGCCCCTACTTCAGAAAGCGCAAACTCTCCAGCAATGCAGAATCCCTTGGCATGAGAGCCTCGCTCTTTGGCATGGCGACCGAAAACACCGTTTAGCGCATTAACGGCGTCTTCCCCTGTGACTTCAGTTGGTGCGTCCACCGCAAGGGTTTGCGGCTCTCTTGCGAGCGCCTTTGTGACCAGGGACCACCCACCAATGAGAATAGCGGCCATATAGGCAATACAGAGCCCCATAAACGAGGCTTTGGAAGCATAGGGAGCCCGATAGATATGGTTGGCTGACGCGTAGTTGCTCAAAGCATGGCGCTGGAATGTAGGCATTATCAGTCTCCTTCAGATCGATGCCGCTTTTTTAGCACACAAGACCAATATAAACAATAAATATTGTTGTTATTATTCTTATGATGAAATCCGTTCGTTTTTGGCTATATTTCGGATGCCCCTACCAGACCGGTGCCATGAAAACGAAAAACACCATCCTTAGTCTTCTGCGGCGCCAGAACTTGACCGTGAACGAGCTCGCGGACAGGCTTGGTGTAACCCGGAATGCCATCATCATCCCGCTCAAGCAGTTGGAAGCAGACGGGTTTGTTGAAGGAAAGTCGCGACGGGGCAGCGGTGCCGGCAAGCCACCGACGGAATTTGGCGCGGTTGCCGGAACTGAAGATAGCGATTCTGGCGCCTATAAGCCTTTTCTGCAGAAAGTGATCAACACCCTCCCGAGCTACCTGGAAAGACATGAGATCGAAAAGCTCATGGGCGAGATTGGCTCTTCCCTCGCTCAAGAGGTCAAGACTGATACGTCTGACAGTTTCGAGGCCCGTCTCGATGCGGCCTTGCAGTTTTTGGACGGTATCGGGGCAGGCACATCCAAAGAAGAAACCGAAACGCACATAACAATACGCAGCTATAGCTGTCCGCTCGGGCGCGCGGTACGAGAAGATCCCTGTGTTTGTTCTGCGATGGAACGCTTTTTCGCTGATGTCACAGGGGGAGACGTGCGGGAGGAATGCAAGCGGGACGGTCGCTTGCTCTGCCAATTCATCATTACGCCAAAGGACTAGGTCCACCCTTCGTGGCTGATCACTTAGTGAGTGAGGGCCACGCCCGCTGTCCCCATCTCGACTTTCTCCCCGAAAGCGCACTTCTTGCACCGCATTTCCTCACGGTGAACCGAATTCACTTCGCCTGGAAATGTTCTAAGATGACCCAACAAAAATTTAATCAGGGAGGCCCTCATGGCAAAGGCCGGAGACAGAAAATCTATTTTCATTACAGGCGCGGCAAGCGGCATGGGATTGGAGACCGCCCGTCTCTTCTCGCAGGGCGGCTGGTTTGTTGGCGCCTATGACGTCAACAAAGACGGGCTCACCGCTCTGGAGAAAGAGCTTGGGTCCGAAAATTGTGTTGTCCGCTCGCTCGATGTCACCGAACGGGCAGATTACGAGACGGCACTGGCGGAATTCGCAGAAGCAACTGGCGGCAAACTTGACCTCCTCTTCAACAATGCGGGGATCGGCAAAGGCGGTTTCTTTGATGAGATGCCGTTTGAAGACGTCATGGCAGTGGTCAATGTCAATCTGGTCGGCGTGCTGAATGGCATTCATCTGGCGGTTGATCTGTTAAAGGCAACGCCCAACTCTCTCTGCTTCACAACGTCTTCGTCATCTGCGACTTACGGCATGCCGGGCATCGCCGTCTATTCAGCGACCAAACATGCAGTCAAAGGTCTGACAGAAGCTTTGTCAGTTGAACTCAGCCGCTTTGGCATTCGCGTTGCCGATACACTTCCCGGTCTGATCGACACGCCCTTGCTGCCTGATGAAGCAAGACAGAGCGCACCCGCTGAGGGCATGTTCCGTCTTGTTCCCGCAATGGATGTCGCGAAAGCTGTCTGGTCCTCCTACCATGATGATCCAAAACGACTGCACTGGTTTGTGCCGGAAGAGATAGGCGACCTGGATAAGGCGTCAGCTCTCGACCCAGAAGGAACACGAGACAGAATCGCATCGGGCGGGCCTATCGGCGCTGCGATCGAAGAAGCAAAGTCTGCAGCTGAATAGGAACGCAACATGAGCGAAACACGCAGCATTTTTATCACCGGCGCGGCAGCAGGTATCGGGCGCGCCACTGCCCGCCATTTTGCCCGGCGAGACTGGTTCGTTGGTCTCTTTGACATTGACGGCGCAGGCCTCGCTCAGCTGGCCGATGAGCTGCGTGTTGTGCACGGTGCTCCTATGGTCACAACGGGCGAGTTGGACGTAACTGACCCTGAGCAGTTCAACGATGCGGTACAGGCGTTTCTCGCGGTATCCGGGGGACGGTTGGATGTCTTGTTCAACAATGCTGGCATCCTGAAAATGGGAAACTTTGACCAGGTTGACCCGGCACTTCAGCGCAAAACGGTTGATGTGAATGTGAATGGTGTCATCAACGGTGTTGCTGCTGGCCTCGACGCGCTAAAGGCCACCGCTGCCAAGCACGGTGATGCGCGGATTATCAATACAGCATCTGCGTCGGCGGTCTACGGTATTCCGGAGCTGACTGTGTATTCAGCGTCAAAGCATGCGGTGAGGGCCATGACAGAAGGGTTTTCCATCGAGTTTGAACCCTATGGCATTCATGTGAGCGACGTTCTGCCTTCCTATGTCGATACAGGGATGGTGAAAAATCAGGAACATCAGACGGAAAACTTCAAGGCCACCGGGATCGCGCATACACCGGAAGACATTGCCAAGATCGTCTGGCGCGCGGCCCATGGTGAGGATATTCATTATTTTGGAAGTCCATCGCTCAGCCGCATGGATAAGCTCGCGCGGCTGTTCCCTGGTTATGTTCGGAAGAACATCAAGAAATCATCTGGGTTCGACTGAGATCCCAGCTAACACCTGGCAGTATCTGGAAATTGGTGATGACGGTCGAAGGCTGGTCCTCGGGGTGGTCGGCCGATGAGCACCTGCCTGATGCAATCTTCAAGCGCCTCCGCCGTCATCGTTACCGAGACTGAGGCAGAAGACCTATTCGATCATTGATCTGCGTCAAAAGACGGCAGAAACACTGGCCTTTTTAGAAAGACCGACGGCTCAGGACCTTGACCGCGTCCGAGCGTAGAAGATGTGGCGGCCAATTTTTGCAACTTTATACATGTGAGATGCCCAAACCGGCTCCACATAGTCTGCATGGTAATGCAGGACATTCTCAGCTACCTGGCGCTCACGGTCATCACGCATGGTGACCGTGCTGGCAACGCGTTGCGCTTTCAGCCACGGCTTCAGATCCCGTGGTCGATCTGATTCCCCGTCACATGTGAAAGAGAACTGACAACCTGTCTGCCGATAGGATCCCTGGAACACCACACCACAAATCGTGTTGGGGTAATCCTTTGAGGCAACACGGTTCATGATGACGTCTGCAACAGCGACCTGACCACTATGGCTTTCACCACGGGCTTCAAAGTAGATGCCTACGGCAAGACAACGGCGTTCTTGTTCCAAACGACGGGCTCGGTCCCCGAGCGCTCTGACAGGTGTCGCAGCGACACCCGCGCGATGGTCGAGCTCCGCAAGCTCGGTCAATCGTGTTGGGCGATCAAGCAGGTGAGGGTCAGAGAAATTGGAGAGAACAAGACGATTTCCATCGCTCCCGGAAACCGGATCGACCGTTGCCGTCGAAAGGTTTGCCCAGAACACAGATCCCAGAACGACAGACACAGCCAGGCCCGCTGCAACATGTGCAGGTTCCCGGACGTAGTGTCCTAAATCGAGCCATTGAGCGAGCTTGTTCATCGCTTTTGGTCCGTTCTTGTCCTGGTCAGGGCCCCATGCCCATACCTTTGCTGGTCTTCTTGTCTCAGATTGACCGTCCCTAGCTCTTTGGGTGCGGTCACCCTTTTACTCAGCAATGCCTGTGCCACTTAGTAGGCGAAGACATTGGAACTCCCGATTCACACTGACAAACCGTCAGTAAGGTTGGCGCGGGAGTATCATAAACTTTTGGGTCCGGCAATGACGCCACGGCCACACAGACGAGATAAGCCTAAGCGCTTGTTTTTCAATAGGAATAGGGAATCACAGCCTTGGTAAACAGAAGCTTAACGAGCCATGTCATGGTTAACGGCGGCGGTCTTGTGAGAGGAAATATTTACCATAACAAGCCTGCGAAGTGACTGAATCCACTGGCTTTTTCAGATCATGTCTGGCTCAAATTCAGGGTGAAAAAAGGGCCGATCACACAAGCCATCACAGATATGTGCGACAGCTGGTCACCCCGTGTTTTTAGAAAGCGGTGCCTAATTCCACCGACTCAGCCAGATGTTACTTGGATGCCTTTTGGGCAACCTTCTGAGCCGCCTGGGCTGCTGCCAAACGGGCGATAGGCACCCTGTAGGGCGAGCAGGACACATAATGTAGCCCTGCCCCCTCGCAGAAATGCACGGATGCTGGGTCTCCCCCATGCTCCCCGCAAATGCCCAGTTTGATGTCCGGGCGCGTCGCCCTGCCGCGCTCAGCGGCAATCTGGACCAATTCCCCTACCCCTTCCTGGTCGAGCGAGACAAATGGGTCTGCCGGCACTATGCCCTTGCCCAGATAGTCTTTCAGGAAATTGGCCGAATCATCCCGACTGATGCCGTAGGTGGTCTGGGTGAGGTCGTTGGTGCCAAAAGAGAAGAATTCGGCAGCATCAGCAATCTCGCCGGCACGGAGGGCGGCTCTCGGCAGCTCGATCATGGTGCCTATCTGATATTCGAGAGGCTTGTTCTTTTCTGCCGAAACGGAATCGCCCACCGCAATGAGGCGCTCTTTCAGATATTCAAGCTCTGCCTTGGTCGCGACCAGCGGCACCATGACTTCCGGAATGACAGCGGCGCCTGTTTCTTCCGCGGCGACGATCGCGGCTTCGAATATCGCGCGCGCCTGCATCTCATAGATCTCGGGATAGGTAATCCCTAAGCGACAACCCCGGTGGCCTAGCATTGGATTGGCTTCTGTAAGCTCGACCAGGCGGCGACGCATTTTATCTGCTGAAAGACCGGCGGCCTCGGCGACCTCTGCAATCTCCTCATCACTATGAGGCAGGAATTCGTGCAGAGGTGGGTCGAGCAGCCGGATCGTGACCGGCAAGCCGCTCATGATGGTGAAGAGCTGACGGAAATCCTCGCGCTGCATGGGCAGGATTTTGTCGAGAGCTTTGCGTCGGCCCGCCTGGTCATCGGCGATGATCATCTCGCGCATCGCGAGAATGCGATCGTCAGAGAAGAACATGTGTTCTGTGCGGCACAGACCGATCCCCTCAGCGCCAAATTCGCGGGCAACACGGGCATCATCCGGTGTTTCCGCATTGGCACGTACCGTCATACGCCTGCCTTCGTCGGCCCAGCCCATCAACGTGTTGAAATCTCCAGAAAGCTCCGGCTGCAACATGGGCATAGCGCCCTTCATGATCTGACCGGTCGACCCATCGACGGTGATCACATCGCCTTTGGAGAATTTTTCGCCGAGGCTCGTCATGATCTCGGCTGCATAGTCAATTTTGACTGTGCCCGCCCCTGACACACATGGCTTGCCCATGCCACGTGCGACGACGGCTGCGTGGCTCGTCATACCGCCGCGTGTGGTCAGGATTGCCACTGCTGAGTGCATGCCGTGAATGTCTTCTGGACTTGTCTCAACACGTACAAGCACAACGTCGCGGCCTTGTGCCTTTAGCGCGCCGGCTTCTTCTGAAGAGAAAACGATCTCGCCAGACGCAGCGCCCGGGGACGCTGGCAGGCCTGTTGCCACCACGTCGCGTTCTGCATTTGGATCAATCGTTGGATGGAGCAGCTGATCAAGCGATGCGGGATCAACCCGGGTCACGGCTTCTTGCTGGGTGATCAGACCTTCAGAGGCCATATCGACGGCGATCTTGATTGCAGCCTTGGCAGTACGCTTGCCGCTGCGGGTTTGCAGCATCCAGAGCTTGCCTTCCTGGACAGTGAATTCCAGGTCCTGCATGTCGCGATAATGGCCTTCGAGGTTTTTATAGACCTCGACCAGTTCGCCATAGACACCCGGCATCACCTCTTCCATGGAGGGGGCAGTCTCGCCGCTTTCTTCGCGGGCGCGCTTGGTGAGGTGTTGCGGCGTTCGGATACCCGCCACCACATCTTCGCCCTGGGCGTTTACCAGGAATTCGCCATAGAAGGCTTTGTCGCCCGTCGATGGGTTCCGCGTGAAGGCGACACCTGTCGCGGACGTGTCCCCCATATTGCCGAAGACCATGGCCTGAATGTTCACCGCCGTGCCCCATTCATCGGGAATGTTGTGGAGACGGCGATAGGTGGCAGCACGGGCGTTCTGCCAGGAGCCAAAGACCGCGTCGATCGCACCCCACAGCTGTTCATTCACATCTTGCGGGAAGGGTTCGTCGAGCTCTTCTTCAACCAGCGCCTTGTAGCGGCCGATCACGTCTTTCCAGTCGGCAGCGTCCAGGTCCGTGTCGAGATAGTACTCATTCTCTTCTTTGTAGATGTCGAGGATTTCCTCGAAATTATGGTGCTCTACGCCCAGCACCACATCGGAATACATCTGAATGAAGCGCCGATAGCTGTCATAGGCAAAGCGCTCATCGTTTGCCTTGGCAGCAAGGCCTGCGACAGTTGCGTCATTGAGCCCAAGGTTCAGTACCGTGTCCATCATGCCGGGCATGGAGGCGCGCCCACCGGAGCGCACGGATACGAGCAGTGGATTGTCAGGCTTGCCGAAATCAGCGCCGACAACCTTGGCGACTTCTGCGAGCGCGGCTTCAACCTGGGCTTTCATGCCCTCAGGATAGGAACGATCGTTCTTATAGAAAGCTGTGCAGACTTCTGTGGTGATGGTGAAGCCCGGCGGAACCGGGAGCCCTAGGTTCGCCATTTCGGCGAGATTGGCGCCCTTGCCGCCCAAAAGTTCCCGCAAGCTCGCGTCGCCCTCGGCGCTGCCGCCGCCAAACCCATACACCCACTTCGTCGAACCGGTCATGCGCATCGCTTTCCGTTTGGCCTCACATGGAGGAGGCAGAAGAGATCAAGTCAAAGGATGCGCGAAAAAGCTCGGCAGATCACCCTTCGATTTTGGAGAAATCGGCCACACCGTGAAGGGCGGTTCTGATTTCTGCGAGGAGCTTTAAGCGGTTTTCGCGGACCTTGTCATCCTCTGCGTTCACCGTGACCTTTTCGAAAAAGGCATCGACGGGACCGCGCAACTTTGCGAGCGCTGCCATGGCACCGGCGAAATCTTCTTTCGCCACGGATTTCGCCGCTGCGTCGCGGGCAACAGCAATCTCTGCGCCAAGGGTCTTTTCCTCATCCGATTCGAACAAAGAGGCGTCAGGCGCGCCTGAATAGGTCGCTTTGTCCTTCTTCTCTTCGATGCGCAGGATGTTGGCCGCCCGCTTATAGCCAGCAGCCAGGTTCGCGCCATCGTCGGTCTTCAGGAAGTCGGCCAACGCCTCGACGCGACGTACGATCAACAGAAGATCATCCTGTCCCGGGAGCGCAAAGACTGCATCCACCAAGTCATGTTTGACCCCCATGTCACGGAGGTAGACTTTCAGCCGATCGCCGAAGAAGGAAAGAAGATCCGCATTCTGTTCTGCCGAATTTGGAAAAACAGATAAGAGTGGCAGTCGCAGTTCTGCTTCCAACACCATGCGAATAATACCGAGCGCCGAGCGCCGGAGGGCAAACGGGTCTTTGGAGCCTGTTGGTTTTTCATCAATCGCCCAGAAGCCTACGAGCGTGTCGAGCTTGTCGGCGAGCGCGACAGCCTGTGCGACAGGTCCTTGCGGCACATCATCTGACGGGCCCTGCGGCTGGTAGTGCTGGGCGATGGCGTCGGCGACTTGCGGCTCCAGGCCATCCGCCAATGCATAATATTGACCCATGATGCCCTGGAGGTCCGGAAACTCATAGACCATGCCGGAGACGAGATCTGCTTTGGAAAGACGCCCGGCGAGCTCCGCTTTCGCTTTGTCTGCACCCGTCACATTTGCCAGTTCGCCCGCAAGCTTGGAGATACGCTCAGTCTTCTCAGCGACAGACCCGAGCTTTGCGTGGAAGACCACCTGATCAAGCTTCTTCGCGAAATCTTCCAGCGTGTGTTTCTTGTCCTGATCCCAGAGGAAGCGCGCGTCAGCAAAGCGCGCACGCAAGACGCGCTCATTGCCGTTAATGACAGCAGCACCGCCATCTGCGGGTTCAATGTTGGAAACCACTATGAAGCGTGGGGCAAAGTTCCCGGTCTTTGGCTCCTTCAGCGCCAGATATTTCTGGTTCGCCCGCATGGTGGAGGTAAGCACCTCCTGCGGGATTTCCATGAACTCATCGTCAATGGAGCCCATGAGCGCCGTTGGCCATTCCACAAGGCCTGCCACTTCATGCAGCAATGCTTCGTCGTCGATCAGTTCCAGGTTCTGGGCATGTGCCAGGTTCTTCGCATCTTCGAGAATGTGGGCGGCACGGGCTTCCGGGTCGAGCATGACCTTTTGGCGTTCAAGCTTCTCCACATAATCATCGAAGGTGCGGACCCTGATTGCGTCTGGCCCCATGAAGCGGTGACCATAAGTCGTGTCGCCTGACTGAATGTCATCGATCTCAAAGCGCACGACTTCACCGTCCAGCGTGCAGACGATGGAATGAAGCGGCCGCACCCAACGCAGTGTGCCTGTGCCCCAGCGCATGGACTTCGGCCAGGGGAAGTTCCGGATCACGTCTGGCACGATCTCGGCAATCAGCTCATCCGTGCCACGACCGGTCTTTTCAATCACGGCAACGTAATATTCGCCCTTCTTGTCTTCCCGGGTCTCGCACTGCTCCACTGTCAGGCCGGTCGATTTCAAGAATCCTTCCATGGCTTTTTCAGGTGCGCCGACACGGGGACCTTTGCGTTCTTCTTTGCGGTCCTGCTGACGTGCTGGCAGACCAGAGATTGCAAGCGTCAGACGGCGGGGCGTTGCAAAGGCACGTGCGCCATCACCAAAGACTTCTTCTTTGGCCAGCGCATCGGTCACCAATTTTTGCAGATCTTCCGACGCGCGCTTTTGCATGCGGGCCGGAATTTCTTCAGAGAAGAGTTCAAGCAGGAGATCGGCCATGGTTACGCCTCCCCTTCTGCAGGTGCACTCGGGGCACCAGCTTGAGGCGTCTTGAGGTAGGCCTCGCAACAGGCTTTGGCGAGCGTGCGCACGCGACCAATATAGGCCTGGCGTTCGGTCACCGAGATCACGCCCCGCGCGTCCAGAAGGTTAAACGCGTGGCTTGCCTTGATGCACTGGTCGTAGGCGGGCTGTGCCAGTGGCGGGTCATACTCAAGGAGAGCAGAGCATTCCTTCTCCGCATCTTCAAAATGCCGGAAGAGAACATCCGTGTTCGCTACATTGAAGTTATAGTGGGAGAACTGGACTTCGTTCTGATGGAAGACGTCACCATAGGTAACCTTCTTGTCACCTTCCTGGCCGTTGAAGTTCAGCTCATAGCCATTGTCGACACCCTGCACATACATGGCGAGGCGCTCGAGCCCATAGGTGAGCTCTCCGGCGACAGGCGAACAGTCAAAGCCGCCGACCTGCTGGAAATAGGTGAACTGGGAGACTTCCATGCCATCGCACCAGACCTCCCAACCAAGCCCCCAGGCGCCCAGCGTCGGGCTTTCCCAGTCGTCTTCTACAAAGCGGATGTCATGGTTCTTTGGGTCAATGCCAAGCGCATAGAGGCTTTCGAGATAAAGCTCCTGAATGTTTTCCGGGCTCGGCTTCAGCATGACCTGAAATTGATAATAGTGCTGAAAGCGGTTCGGATTGTCGCCATAGCGGCCGTCTGTCGGACGACGCGAGGGCTGCACATAGGCTGCGTTCCAATGCTTTGGTCCAAGCGAGCGGAGCGTCGTGGCAGGATGAAAGGTGCCCGCGCCCATTTCCACATCATAGGGCTGCAGGATCACGCAACCGTAATCTGCCCAATAGTTCTGAAGGGTCAGAATGAGGGACTGGAAAGACGTGTTCCGGGTCTTGTCGGCGGAACCGGCTGGGCTGGACATGACTTAACTCTCAGAAAATGGCGGTGAAGTTGGGCTACTTCACCTGGGAATGCTTCATCTCTTGCAGTGCCGCATTTCCGAACCGCAAAAGTCTGCAACTTTTGCTGGAAATGCTCTAACCCCCAGAATCTAAAGGAAAACCCTGAAAGCGGGCGCAAGGTAACCGGGCTGGCCTCACCCGGTCAAGCTGAGGGCTTTCCAAAGCCAGCGATCACAATTTCGCCAACAGGCAGCTGTGTTAGGGGCCTTTTAAGAGCTGCACGGGGAAGCTCCCCCCATGAGCACAGAAACCACATATCCGACCAGCGGCACCCGCCGTCTAGACACTGCCGGGTTGCTAAATCAGGATGGCAATCTGATCCGGCATTTCGTCGCTTTTGCCCTTTTCGCCATATATGGCACTGCCGTCTGTCCCTATATCGACAAGCTCTCGATCCCTAATCTTCTGTGGCCAATTGGACTAACGCTGGCGACACTGGTTGCTGTGCGGCCCGTCGTCATATCCAGCCTGCTGCCGGCCCTACCAGAAACGCAGCGCCAGTACGGGCACTTTATGATCGATTTCAGCCTCTATGTGGGCGCGAGTGCGATGATCGGGCTGCTGAACTATGGCGCTTATGGGTTTCCCTTTGAGAGCGCCTTGAAGGTGACCATTGGCTTCCTCACCTTCGGTTTCATCGTCGGCGCGGACCTTGCCCTCAACTATGAGCTGCGCGTGGCCCGCGAAATCCAGGCCCACGGCCGGTCTCTCACGCTCCCCAAAGACTATGTTCCCACTGCCGTCAAACTCAGCTTCTTCGTTATCGCCTGTCTCGTGATGCTCGGCGCTGTGATCTATCAGGTGGTGCAGAAAGACCTGTTCTGGCTGCTCTACAGCAAGCCTGGATTTGCGGTTGCCAAGAGCGCCATTCTGACGGAGATCGCGTTTGTGGTGGGTGTCGGGATTTTGGGCACCACGAAAATTGTAACCGCCTATGCGCGCAACCTCTCTTTCTACCTCAATGCAGAAAATGAAGCGCTTCGTCAGGTGATGAACGGTAATCTGAAGACTTCCGTGCCTGTGGCCAGCAATGATGAATTTGGCCGCATGGCAGAGCTCACCAATCAGATGATTGAGGAGCTGTCCGTCAAATCCGATGAGGTGGTTCTCACGCAGGACGCCTCCATTCTTGGCATGGCGACGTTGGCGGAAGCGCGAGACAATGAGACCGGTGCGCACATTTTACGCACGCAGCGTTATGTCAAACTTCTCGCTCAACAGCTGCAATCACACCCGGCTCACTCAGCATATCTCACCGATGATGTTATCGACCTGCTCTACAAGTCAGCCCCTCTTCATGACATAGGCAAAGTCGGCATCCCTGACGCGATCTTGTTGAAGCCCGGTAAGCTCACCGATGATGAGTTTGTTATCATGAAGACCCACGCCACCATTGGGGCGGAGGCGCTGGCGACGGCACAGGAGCGATTGGGCAGCACGTCGTTCCTTCGGTTGGCGCAGGAGATTGCCGAGACCCATCATGAAAAATGGGACGGCAGCGGGTACCCCAATCAGTTGAGCGGGCGGCAGATACCCCTGTCAGGTCGCCTGATGGCTCTGGCAGATGTCTATGACGCGCTCATCTGCAAGCGGCACTATAAGCCTGCCTTCAGCCATGAAAAATCGCGGGGCATTATCCTGGAAGGACGTGGAACCCATTTCGATCCGGATGTGGTCGATGCGTTCCTGGCGCTCGAAGAGGGTTTCCAGCAAGTGGCTCGCGAATTTGCCGATCAGGAAGAGACAACCCATTAAGGGTTAGATCAGCGTCGTGCCACCATCCACGGTGATGATCTCGCCGGTGATGAAAGCCCCTGCACGGCTCGCAAGCAGCAATGCAATCCCCATAATGTCTTCATCGTGACCCCAGCGGTGAAGCGGGATGGCGCGCTTCTCAGCCTCAAACTGCTCTGTGTTGTTCTCAAAGACCTCGGTCATCTTTGAGTGAAAACGGCCAGGCGCGATTGCATTCACCCGGACTTTGTCGTCGGCGAGTGCAAAAGCCATGTTCCGTGTCAGCTGATGGACGGCCGCTTTGGACGTCGCATAGCTGAAAGTGTTTGAGCTATCGCCCTTAATACCGGCTATGGACCCGGTGTTAATGACCGACGCATCTCCTTTGGCAGACGCTGCAGCTTTCAGCTGCGGCAGGAGCTTCTGTGTCAGGAAAAAGGGGGTCTTGGTGTTGAGATCCAGCACCTTGTCCCAGCCATTCTCCGGAAACTGGTCCAGCGGTGCTTCCCAGGCAGTGCCTGCATTGTTGACCAGAACGTCCAATGCCTGTTCGCGTTCCGCGATCGCGTCGCCAAAACGTGCAATCTCTTCAGTCGCACTCAAGTTACAGGGGATGGCGATGCATTCGCCCTTTACACTCACGTTTGAGAGCTCCTCCGCAGCCTGTTCGCAGGCCTCAGCCTTGCGCGCTGTGATGTAGATCCGAGAGGCACCGGCTTGGAGAAAAGCTTCTGCCATCGCCCGTCCCAACCCGCGGGAGCCGCCGGTGACAACACACACTTTATCTTTCATCGAAAACAGATCGTCTAACATGCGGCTTCCTTACTTAAAATGTTGGGATCTCAGCCGCAGATGCAGCTTAGCGTGATTGGTCGGGTGCGAAGCTGCCGTCAGGCGTTCGCTCGAGCGTCCCGAGATTTCGAGGCTCTTGCGGCTGGGCTTGCTCTTCAATGCGCGCGCGCGCTTTTTCCCGGTATTTTTTCACCAGCTTCGAGACGCCATAGACGCCTGCCATAATGAGCCCTGTGAATAGAATGTCGTTCATATCGATCTCATCTGTCGGTCTCTGCTGCCCCCAGCTGACCGGAGAGCATTAAAGCCCGAAACGAGACCAAAGGGAACGGGCTTCCACCGCGCCGAGCAAATCCGTCGCGAAATTGCCCGCACTAGGAAGCTCACCAGCAATGCCCGGGCGGCGGCGCCACCAGGGACGTGGACCGCCCACGAGACGCAGACGAACCTTTTCACCATATTTTTCGCGGGTGACGGCCCGGAGGTCTCCAATACCATCCACAAGCCCATACTTGATGCCCTGGGTCGCGACCCAGAACTCACCTGAGAAGAGCAGCTTTTCATCACCCTCCAGCTTGTCGCCACGGGCCTTACGCACCAGGTCTTTGAAGCCCTTGTGGACTTCCTGCTGAAGTGCCTCAAGACGTTCGACCTCTTCCGGGTCTTCCGGTTTGAACGGATCCAGCATGGCTTTGCTTTCACCGGCTGTATGAACGCGGCGCTCAACGCCCAGCTTCTCGATCAGTTTGGAGAAACCGAAACCGGCACTCACCACACCGATGGAGCCCACCACAGAATGCTCGTCAGCAAAGATTTCATCTGCCGCGCAGGCAATCATGTAGCCGCCTGAGGCCGCCACATCTTCCACAAATGCCAGGACCGGCAGTTCATGCTCCTCGGAGAGCGCTTTGATGCGTTTGAAAATCAACGAAGATTGAACTGGCGACCCCCCAGGAGAATTGATGACCAGGGCAACGGCTTTGGCGTCTCGGGTTTTAAAGGCGGTTTCGAGATCGCCTGCCACACCCGACAGGTTAAGACCGTCGCGCAAAGGCCCCGACGAGGCGATCACGCCGGTGAGGCGGACCACGGGAACAACGGAGACATCAGGGTCGATCCGGTCGAGCAGACGTTCGCGGAGACCTTTATGGGGGATAGCGTTGATAAGTGTTTTTTTGACCATGTGCTTTACATAAGGTTTTTTCAGGTTTTCTCAAGTTCTGGCGTGCTCAAGCAGAACTGACGGACAAGGCCGCACCATTCCGCAGAATCGCCTCGGCTTCAGGGGTAAATCCTCCGTCCTCCCCATGTAGCAACAGGCCCTTGGCAAGCTTAAAGGGCGCCCGCGAGCCTTTGATCCCTTGAAGGAGGACGCGGCTGGCCTCTTTTCCAGCACCAGGCCATAGAGGAAAGGCAACCAGCCCGCCCAGCTTGCCTTCAACACCTTTGAGGAGGTCTGGCAGCGCATCTGCCCGATGGATGATGGTCACAGTGCCTTTGGGTTTTGCCATGGCACAGGTGACGCGTAGCCATTCCTCCAACGAAACATCCTCAAGCGCATGGGCCGTCGCTTTGCTTTCGTCGGGCGAGCCCCAAACTTTGTCAGCTTCATAGAAAGGCGGATTGGTCATCACATGGTCGAAGCTGCCATAGGCGACGTCTTTGTCTGCGAGGATGGCTGCTTTCTCTGAAATCGATCCCTCGATAATTCTTGCTCGAAGCACAAGATCGTTGCGTTTGATGTTCTCTAGCGCCATCTCGACCAGGGCACTCTGTATTTCGAGGCCTGTCGCTTTCACGTCTAAACAGCGAGAGGCGACGCAGAGGGACGCAACACCAACGCCCGCTCCGAGATCGAGCACATTATCTCCTGGTACAGCGGGCACTGCGGCTGCAAGCATCACCGCATCAATGCCCGCCCTGTAGCCTTTCTCTGACTGCAGCACCTGCAGTCTGCCCCCCAAAAAGCCGTCGTCTGTGACCTTCATTGAGCGCGCCCTCCCGTCGACACTGGTGCGAAGGCTCCGTCGCCCAAGAAGGTCTCGATCTGTTTCAGCACGCGCGCATCGCGCATGAGGAATGTGTGGTTGACCGGCAAAACGATGTGATCCGTCATGCCCTCAACCTTTGTGCTGTCCACAGTCACTTTGCCATCATTGGGACCGGACAGCAGAAGGGAGGATACGGGATCAATGGATTTCGTTCCGGCAATGACCCCAAGTGGAAAATCGACCGGGCCAAAACGTCTGTTCCTCGTCCTCAAATCTTGCCCCGCTGGCCCGTAGACCCTTTTGAACAAAAAATTGTTTCCCCAAAAGTCCGCGACTTCACTTCCCTGGTTGGGCGGCGCCAACATAACGACGCGCCCCAAATTCGATGGCCTAAAATCTTTGACGAGCTGGCGCACGATCAATCCGCCCATGGAATGGGTGACAAAATGGAGTTTTGCACAGGCGCTGACATTTTCAGCGTTGAGGCGCTCATTGATCAGCCCAGCCAAGCTCGCAATCGGCGCGGAACGAGAAGGATAGTCAATATTGCTGATCGCGTAGCCCTTCTCCGCAAGCCGAGCTGCAGGAACGGACATTGATCCGGCTGTCCGGCCAATTCCATGAAGTAAAACAACCACTTCCTCTGTAGCGCACGTCACAGCTTGTGCCTCACTCACCCAGCCGCACCAGGCTCTTCCCGGATTGCTTCATCGTTTTCCTTCAAAGCCATCTTTGCGATGACCTCCGCGCGTTCAAAGTCTTCGTCTATAACCATCAAGCGGCGGGGTAAAATACCAATCGATCCCTCCACGATGCTGGCGTTCATGTCCAGGATGAATGGCTCAATTCCCTCACCTTTGAGGCGTGCCTCCAGGAAGGATAAAAGAACTACATCATTTGTTCGTAGAAGCTCTTTCAATGTCTTGTTCCTCGGCCCTGCAATTATCACTCTTCGGGGAGCGGCGCTGGGACGCACTTGCCGCTCGGTCTCTGGGCTCCTATTGTGACACATGTATAGGCAATTGAGCTGTTTGACGGGGTCTTTTGAACCGTTTTCTCGGCCAAAATTGAGAACTGGGGATCCCGTTGGGTGTTGTCGTTCCGCTCGAAGGTGAGCGTAAAAACAGTGAAGAAGCGGTTCGGACGCTTCAGCGGCTTGTCGCTGAAGATATGGAGGCTGTAAACGAGCTTATTCGGGACCGAATGGGCTCCGATGTGGACATGATCCCCGAGCTTGCCAATCATCTGATCGAATCTGGCGGCAAACGCTTGCGCCCCATGCTCACGCTCACCTGCGCGCGCATGTGCGGCTATACAGGCAACGATCATGTACGCCTGGCGGCATCCGTTGAGTTCATGCATACCGCAACGCTGCTTCATGATGATGTTGTAGACGAGAGCGATATGCGCCGCGGGCAGACAACAGCCCGTCTCATCTGGGGCAATCAAGCGAGCGTTCTGGTGGGCGATTTCCTTCTTGGGCGCGCCTTTAAGTTGATGGTGGAAACCAAGTCTCTTCGCGCTCTGGAAATTTTGAGTGAGGCTGCCTCGGTGATCGCTGAGGGCGAGGTGATGCAATTGGCCACCGCGAAAGACACGAGCACAACAGAAGACGCCTACCTCAAAGTGATCAGCGCCAAAACGGCAGCGCTCTTTGCGGCAGCAACAGAAATCGGTGCAGTGGTCGCCAGCCAGAATGGTGAACAGGCTGCGGCACTGGAATCCTATGGCCGCAACCTGGGTATCGCATTCCAACTGGTTGACGATGCTCTCGACTACAACGGAAAAGCTTCGACGCTGGGCAAGAATGTCGGGGACGATTTCCGGGAAGGCAAGATTACCCTGCCTGTTGTTCTGGCATTTCGCCGAGGCGATGACGAGGAACGTGCCTTCTGGCGTCGAACGCTGCAGGATGGCGATCAACAGGAAGGTGATCTGGAACGGGCGTTCGAGATTATGAGCAACCACAAGGCGATTGAAGATACCGTTACACGCGCTCGCCACTATGGCGAAATGGCCCGTGATGCTCTTGGTATCTTTCCCTCTTCAGAACGCCGTGACGCGTTGAGCGGCCTTGTGGATTTCTGTATCAGTCGCGCCTATTGAGTTCCAAGAAACTTGGTGGCTGTCACCCACCAACTATTATGTTTCTTTTTGAGTGCGGCTGCAGCTTCAGAGGAATTGAATGGATTGTCATAGAGGGCAAAACAGGTGGCACCGCTGCCACTCATGCGCGCAAGACGACAGCCATCAGTTTCTTGAAGTTCGTTGATCACCGTTTTGATCACTGGCTCAATAGCCGTTGCAGGCGCTTCAAGGTCATTTCCGTTTTCTTCAAGCCAGATAACCAGACGATCAAGGGTCTCCACACCTGGCAACAGAGGCAGACGCTCTGGCCCTTCAACGGGGCCTGCCTGTAAACGTCGGAATACGTCTGCCGTTGACACCGACACACCCGGATTGGCGAGCACTGCATGAATTTCTGGAAAACGCCGAATGGTCCTGAGACTTTCGCCCACGCCGGTCATGAAGCTTGGGCGTTTTCTCATGCACACAGGTACATCTGCACCTAACTGTAACGCGATACCTTCGATCGAACCGGGAGGGTCGCCCCACAGCCGCATCATGGCCCGAAGCGCCGCCGCCGCATCTGCAGAACCACCTCCGATACCCGAAGCAATAGGCAGGTTCTTCTCCAACTCAAATCTCACTGTTGGATCGCGTCCGAGCGCCCCTGCAAACGCACGGGCTGCTTTTAGAATGAGATTGTTGTCCTCATTCGCCAATTGACTTGCGAATGGACCTGAAATTTCCAAACCAAGAGTATCTGCTTCTTTACAGATGACGCGGTCGGCCACGCTCGCAAACACTACCAGACTTTCTAGTTGATGGTAGCCGCTCTCCTCGCGTCCCCTGACGTCAAGGGAGAGGTTTATCTTCGCGTTGGCGACTTCAAGAATGCCAGCGGACATTAGGACCCTGCGGCAGCGCTCATTTCAACGTCTGCGTCCTCAAGCCCATTTTTGAGCTTCTCTTTTATCGCCGCTTCCTGCTCTTCATCCGGCTCAAGTTCCAACGCATGTTGCCATTGAAAACGCGCTTCAATTTTTCGACCGACCTGCCAGAACGCATCACCGAGATGATCATTTATTGTGACATCGTCCGGCTGCAATTGAACGGCGCGTTCAAGATGGATGACAGCATTTTCATAGTCACCAATGTTAAAATAGGCCCAGCCAAGACTATCAACGATGTAACCGTCATCGGGCCGCAGCTCAACTGCCCGGCGGATCATCGCCATGGCCTCTTCCAGATGTATTTTCTGCTCTATCCAGGAATAGCCGAGATAGTTCAGCACAAGCGGATGGTCACCAGAGAGTTCAAGCGCCAGCTTGAGATCTTTCTCAGCGCTCGGCCAGAGCTTCAACCGTTCGTAGCACATGCCGCGGGCGTAATAGACCGTCCAGAACCGTTCATTGGGCTCGCCAATGAGCTCAATTGCTTTTGAGTATTCACTTGCGGCCGCTGCATAATCTTTGCGGCCGCGCAGAATGTCGCCGAGCGCCGTCAGCGGCTCAACCGCATCGGGATACTGACGAATAAGCGTGCGGAGCCGTGCAATAGCCTCTTTCGACCTATCCAGACGGTCCATATCGACAGCTATCTGGATCTGAGCGTTTTGATAGAGTGGAGATGTGCGTGCGATTCCACCATAAGCGGCAATCGCGTCTTCCAGGCGGTCGCCGCGCTCATAGAGGTCTGCGAGCAGAGTGCGTGCGACATCAAAATCCGGTCGCAGGTAAAGCGATAGCTGCGTGTACAGAATTGAAATATCAATCCCGCTTTCCTGTGCCAGTGCGGACGCCAACCCGTAGAGAGCTTCTGCCAATCCCTCCGCTGGCGTTTTGACCAGAGGCGCCGGGGCCACACCTGACTCCAATCGCGCCAAGGCATTTGTGACAATCGGATGGTCTGGCGCCAAGCGGCCGTAATTGTTGAACACCTCACGGGCGAGCTCGGTGTCATCTTGCCTTTCTAGAAACCGGCCATAAGCCTGGATGATCCGCAGACTTGCCCCACCGCTTGCACCCTGCGCAGCAACGTAACCGGTTCGGGCCCGCGCCACATCGCCTAGGTAATCTGCAATTAGTGCACCATGTAAGATCCGAAAAAGGTCAAACGCTGGTCTATCTTGAAATGAGTCCAGCGCTGCATATGCCTGTTCCGCCTCTTGTTTGCCTGCCATCGCCCAGGCCTTGGCAAGTGTTCCGACAAGGGCTGTGAAGGGTCCAGGTGCCGCCGCATCTATTTCGCTAATGGCGCGGTCATAGTCAGTTGCTTTGAGGGCGGAAAGTGCGCGCACCAGACGTGCGGTCCGATTGTCAGGGTCACGCTCAATGATCTCTGATGATAGATTGAGGCCTTCTGAAACATTCCCTGCTGTCACCGACAAAAGAAAAGCGCGCTCAACGATCACCGGGTTGCCGGGATCCTCAGACAGTGCCTGAGCGTAGTATCGCGCTGCTGCATCCATATCGCGGACGGTGCCCGCGTGACGCGCTGCCAGATAATTTCCATATAAGGAATCCGGGTTTCTCTGGCTCAATCCGAAACCAGACCCCGCACAGGCGCCCAGCATTGCCGCTATCGCAACAATCCCCAGACCACGTGTCAGTAACCGCAATCCCACTTAAGGCCTCTACCCTTCACTGATCCCGCCGACTCAGAAAAATAGGGCCGACCGTTTAAGGGGTCGACCCTACCTCAATTTCTTTGCCTTTGCCTTCTAAAGACCGTTGATAAGGCGATAAATCGCCTCAAAATCGGCCGTCCCCGATCACATGTTCGGGTAATTGGGCCCGCCACCGCCTTCAGGCACGGTCCAGTTAATGTTCTGGGTCGGGTCCTTGATGTCACATGTTTTACAGTGCACGCAGTTTTGCGCATTGATGACAAAGCGTGGATCAGATCCATCGTCTTCCCGCATGACTTCATAGACCCCAGCCGGGCAGTAGCGCTGAGCAGGCTCATCGAAGACCGGCAGATTGTGCGCAATCGGCACCGTGTCATCTGTCAGGCGAAGATGGACCGGCTGGTCTTCTTCGTGGTTTGTTGCCGACAGGAAGACCGACGAGAGACGGTCGAAGGAAATCTTCCCGTCCGGCTTCGGATAATCGATTGGTTTGTGTTTATCAGCTGGCTCGGTGGCCGCATGATCTGGCTTGCCATGCTTCAGCGTGAATGGCAGGCCAATCCCCAACTGGTTCATCCACATGTCGATGCCACCAAGGCCGACACCGAAGATTGTGCCCAGCTTGGACCAGAGCGGCTTCACATTGCGAACCCGTTTCAGATCTTTCTCGACATGACTTCCGACATAGGCTTCGTCATACGCACTCAATACGTCTGACTGACGGCCATCTTTCACTGCTTCGAAGGCTGCATTCGCCGCCATCATGCCCGTTGCCATGGCGTTGTGGCTGCCTTTGATACGCGGCACATTTACAAAGCCTGCAGAGCAACCGATCAGGGCCCCACCAGGGAAGGTGAGTTTCGGAACGGACTGGAAGCCACCTTCCGTAATCGCGCGGGCGCCGTAGGAAATGCGCTTGCCGCCTTCAAATGTTTCACGAATAGACGGGTGGGTTTTGAACCGCTGAAACTCCTCAAAGGGTGACAAGTGCGGGTTCTTGTAATTCAGGTGGACCACAAAGCCGACAGACACAAGATTGTCGTCAAAGTGATAAAGGAACGACCCGCCGCCGGTGTTGGCTTTCAACGGCCAACCGAAGGAGTGCTGGATCAGACCCTTTTTGTGTTTCTTGGGGTCGACTTCCCACAGCTCTTTAATGCCGATGCCGAACTTCTGGGGCTCACGCCCTTCATCCAGATTGAATTTGCGGATCAGTTCCTTGGAAAGAGAGCCTCGGACACCTTCACCAAAGAGCGTGTATTTCCCGCGCAGTTCCATGCCGCGCATGTAGGTGTCTTTCTGGTCGCCCTCTTTGCCGACGCCCATGTCACCGGTAGCAACACCGCGCACAGAGCCGTCTTCATTGTAGAGAACTTCTGCGCCTGCAAAGCCTGGATAGATTTCCACACCCATCTCTTCAGCAATGCCCGCGAGCCAGCGGCACACATTGCCCAGGCTGCCAATATAGTTGCCATGATTGCTCATCAGCGGTGGCATGATGAAATTTGGAAGGCGGATGCCGCCTGAAGGCCCGAGGAAGAGGAAGTGATCCTTCTCAACTTCGGTTTTGAGAGGCGCGTCCCGGTCTTTCCAGTCAGGGAGAAGCTCATTCAGTGCAATCGGGTCAATGACAGCCCCTGAGAGAATATGCGCTCCGATTTCGGAGCCCTTTTCAATCACACAGACAGAGAGATCAAAATCCTCTTCCACAGCGAGTTGCCGAAGCCGGATAGCTGCAGAAAGACCTGCAGGACCGCCGCCAACAATGACGACGTCATATTCCATATATTCGCGCTCAGCCAGCGCTCCGGTATCTTCGCTCATGTCTCTCTCCTCATCCGACGCGGGATGGCCTTTAAGATCCGCGACAGACTATTTGGCCCTAGGTCTTCAGCTTCATCCTGAGACAACCTGATTGGGCACTGAAATTTGGCCCCTCTTATCGTGTTTTGACGATGAGAGGTCAACCGATGTGACGGGGTGCCCGTTGGGCACCAGCCGGACGACCTCCGGAATCGCGTGACGCGGGAGCGTAAGGGGGGCAAAATGCGACCACATCCTGAGTCTAGAGGGATCGGTGGGGCGTTCAATGCCTCAAAGGTCGCACCTGCCGCAGGGGAAGTGCCGATTTTGCGAAAAAACAGAGACAAAGCCTGCGATTGTGAACGCTCTTGAGGATATGACCGCTTTTGAAGCGGCCGCACTGCTCCGCTTCTATGTCGAAGCGGGCGTGAGCGACGGGCTCTCGGATGAGCCTGTTGACCGCTATGCGCTCAATGCTCGGGCAGCTCAGCCAGCAAATGATGCCCCTGCCTCAACAGGTCCAAGAACCCTGCCAGGCGAACGCCCGACTTTCTCCTCATCTTCCTCATCTGCGTCGCAAGCCACGTCGTCTCCTGCAGCGATTCCCCTCGACACCGTCGAACAAGCAGGCGAAGCCAAAGCAATTGCCGCGTCCTGTAGCTCGCTTGAGGAGCTCCGGGCCGCATTGGAAAAATTCGATGCCTGCCCGTTGAAGCATACGGCCAAGAACCTGGTCTTTGCTGATGGTAATCCCGAAGCAGACATCATGTTGGTGGGGGAAGCCCCTGGGCGGGATGAAGATATTCAAGGCCTGCCGTTTGTTGGGCGCTCCGGCCAATTGCTGGACAGGATGCTGGCCGCCATCGGCCTAGATCGCGGACATGTCTACATCACCAACGTTCTGCCCTGGCGGCCACCGGGCAATCGCCAGCCCACACCCGTTGAGCAAGCCATGTGCGCGCCCTTTATTGAGAAACACATTGAGTTGGTGGCTCCAAAACATCTGATGCTGGTTGGGGGTGTCTCGGCCAAACAGATGCTCGGCACCACGTCGGGCATTATGAAATTGCGCGGCAAATGGGGCTCAGTCACGGCGGGGGATCTCACTATCCCAGCGCTGCCCATTTTCCACCCGGCCTACCTGCTGCGACAACCCGCCCAGAAGCGTTTGGCCTGGCGGGACCTTCTGGACTTTAAAACCAAGGTTGAGAGTGGGTAACCTCCATTAACCAGAGCGGAAATTAAGTTCCCTGAATCCAACGTCTGCAACTTGTTGGCAGGCATTAGCTGTGTAGAATATCCTCGTTGGTTGGGGGATGAGTGTGCGTAAACAGTTGAAATCTTTCAGGAATTTCTGCGTTGCCGGACTTTTGGCAGGCATGGCTTTTGGCTATGCGCCTACCCATGCGGCTGATCTAGTCGATTATCAGACTGCCCCCAACACAATTTCCTATCTGAGCCAGGGTGACCGGGACCGCTATACGCGGATTTTCTCGGTCCAAACCCGGGGCGACTGGCGCGGGGCAGACCGGCTTATCGGTCAGCTTGAGAACGACGTTTTGATGGGACATGTGCTTTTTCAGCGCTATATGCACCCCACCGCTTATCGCTCTCGCTATAACGAATTGCGGGATTGGCTTGCGAATTATGCCGACCACCCGGAAGCGTCGAAAATTCACAAGCTGGCATTGCGCCGGAAACCTTCAGGTGTCGCAGCCCCGCGCCGACCGCTGCCGCGCTCCTACCGTCAGGTTTCCCACCAGCAATACGCGGTTGCAGAGGGTCCGCGCCGGGATTTCTCGCGCAACTTCCGGAATGCGGCGCGCAAGGTGCGCTCGCTCTTGCGTCGCGAACGGCCGACCCAGGCGCTCAATCATATTTCGCAATCTTCTATTCGCCGAGGCTTGAAGGCGGTCGAGTTCGACACGCTGCTGTCGCGGATTGCTGTCTCCTATTACATTGAACATCGCGACGACCGGGCGCTTGAAGAGGCTGATCGTGCAGCACGACGCAGCCGCGACGGGGTGCCACTCGCCGATTGGACCGCTGGACTTTCTGCCTGGCGACTCGGCAAATTCGCGCTTGCTGCAGAACATTTCGCCTATCTCGCCGCTGCACCCAATGCGAGCGACTGGACGCGGGCTGCCGGTGGCTTCTGGGCCGCGCGCGCTTACATCGCTGATCGCAGGCCCGACCATGCCGCGCCCATGCTGGAACTCGCTGCAGACACAGGCGCAACCTTCTACGGCATGCTCGCTGCTGAACAGTTGGGCCGGGACATAGACTTCCAATGGGTCCAGCCACCGCTCGATCAGGCGGGGCTCAGCCTGCTGCTTGCCAACGACACGGTGGCGCGCGCTGTAGCACTCACCGAAATCGGACGCCGCGATCTGGCGGAAGGCGAACTCACCCGTGGCCACGGACGCATTGATGCGTCGCTTGATCATGCGCTGATTGCCCTTGCCGAACGCCTCGACCTGCCTGCAACACAGATGCAGGTCGCAAACGCGGCCTATGTGCCTTCCAGCTTCGGCCCGGAACGCTATGTAATGAATGCGGGGCTCTTCCCTGTGCCGGACTACACACCGCAAGACGGGTTCCGGGTTGACCGGGCATTGGTCTTTGCCTTCATGCGTCAGGAGAGCAAGTTCAAGCCTTTGGCCCGCTCTCGTGCAGGCGCGCGCGGCCTCATGCAGATCATGCCGGCAACTGCCAGCCATATCACCCGCGACCGGTCGCTCCGCCGCACCGGCGCGCAGGGCCGGGACCGTCTCTTTGATCCCGCCTTCAACATGAAGCTCGGCCAGCAATATATTGAAGAATTGATGGGCAGCGGTGAGCCTTATGGCAATCTCTATCAATTGATGGTTGCCTATAATGGAGGCCCGGGAAATCTCAGCCGGTGGCTGCGCAATACGGACTACCGCAATGATCCGCTGCTCTTCATTGAGAGCATTCCCGCGCCTGAAACCCGAGGCTATATCGAACGGGTGCTCACGAATTTCTGGATCTATCGGGATCGGTTGGGTCAGGAAACACCATCCCTTGGTGTTGCAGCAGCGGGCGACTGGCCGGTCTATCAATCGCTGGAACGTGGCAACTCTCTGGCACAGCGACAATAATACACCGCTTTCCTTACTGGACATTCGCGCAACAATCCCCAAGTCTTCACACCAAATGTGTGCGGCGTTCTGCGTCCGATAATCATGCAAAAGAAGAACAGGAGCTCCCATGCCCGGCATTGATGAATCACGTGAGTTTGTTCCCGTCCGCATTGCGGTAATGACAGTCTCCGACACGCGTGGACTAGATGACGACACGTCCGGCGACACGCTGGTTGCTCGCGTGGAAGAAGCAGGCCACACACTCGCTGACCGGGTGATCGTGAAGGACGATGTGACGACCATCACGGGCAAGCTTGCGGAATGGATTGCCGACAAGGAAATTGATGTGGTGATCTCCACCGGTGGCACCGGGCTCACCGGTCGCGACGTGACACCTGAAGCGTTTCATTCAGTCTATGAAAAAGAGATTGACGGCTTTGCCGCGCTCTTTCATCAGGTGAGTTTTCAAAAGATCGGCACGTCCACCATCCAGTCACGCGCGACCGCAGGTGTTGCAGGCGGTACCTATCTCTTTGCCCTGCCTGGCTCAACGGGTGCGGTGAAAGACGGCTGGGATGAAATCCTCAAGTTCCAGCTCGACATTCGCTACCGGCCCTGCAATTTCGTGGAAATCATGCCGCGCCTTGAAGAGCACAAGCGGAAGTAGTTGCTTCCTCCTCCCAAATGTCATGCTCGGGCTTGACCCGAGCATCCAGTGAGAGTGGACGGGCTACATGGACCCCCGGATCAAGTCCGAGGGTGACAGTCTTGGGATTATCAGGAAAGCCTTCATGCGCGAGAGTTTGAGAAAAAAGATCATTGAGATTTGCGACAAGAAGATCGCAACCAAGGGCCCTGATGTGGGCGTCTCCTTCTATGCGTTCTTCGCCAACAAGAATGACGACCCGGAACTACTGATGGAAGCGGCCACCTGGTGGATCGCGACGCACAAACTCGATCATTTCGAGAAGGCTGTGAAGATCAAGGCTATGGTTGAGGGATAATACGCTTTACTTACATTGAAACTGTCATTGCCGGACTTGTTCTGGCAAACCAGCGTTCGAATCAGAACTTGCGCTTGTTGCTCCTGGATGCCCGGAACAAGACCGGGCATGACTGCACTGTGCAAAATGCTCACAACGGTCTATTCGTTCGCTCTTGAGAACAAAAAGTACCCGACCATAGGAGGAGTGGCCCAAACCAAGAGTCCCAACATCACGACCGGCAAAAACAACCTGATGTAAGCTATCGTGTCGCCACAAAAAGACGCCTGTGTTCTGGGGATGCATAAAGAGACGGGCTCTATGAATGTCAAAATGCAAACGAGTCCTATCCCGCCCAGCATCCATGACTTCTTGTCTGACCCGATTCCAATATCAATCGCCTCCGATGATCGCGAGCATGCGTAAAAAGACACAGCGCCGGTCATGATGATCAATCCAATCCCCGCGATTTTCGTCTGCGCCAGTGCGATAGACAGAGCTGACGTTAGATGGTTTGACACAAGATCATAAGCGCCCAGAACTCCGAACAATCCGTCGCTGATACTTGCCGCTTCCGTTAGCAGAAACCAGCCAAAGAAGAATGCGGCGGCAGTGAGAATATAGCCAGCAACCCCCATATAACCGATGAGAGTGATTTTCTGTCCGAGATTATCTGGGTTGGGTTCGGTCAGAATATTCATGACATTTTTGGTCCAAATTCATACGCGTCTAAGGCTTTTGCACCTAGTCTGAGCGTATGTTTGCAGCCCTGGACGCCGGGCACAAGTCCGAGCATGACGCCCGCATGTAGATAGAACGCTGTGTATCCGTTACGCCTTCTTCCTCAACACATAAAACACATACCCATAGTCTGCCGCATGGCGCTCATAGAGGCGGATTTCGGTTTCTTCTTCGTCGAGCATGGCCTGGACACCAGCATCACCCGCAAACGTTTCGCGGGCCGCAGCGATCTGCGGAATGAGGGGCTGATAATAGTCCGTCCACCAATCTTCTTCCGGCAGCACGCGCGTCTCAAGAAGTTCAAAGCCTGCGCGTTTTGCCCGATCGGTGTTTTCAGCGAGGGTACCCATGATCGGGTAAGCCTTCTCCCAAAAGAGCTTTGCTTCCGCACTTGGCGTGTCAGCGAGCCATGTGCATTCCGACACAACCGCAAGACCGCCCGGCTTCAGATATTTACCCCACGTCTTCAAGCCCTCTTCAAAGCCCAGCGTATAGATCGCGCCTTCTGACCAGAGGAGATCGAAAATGCCTTCGGGGAGGTCGAGCGCTGCAAAGTCTGAACAGACGGTGCGCAGCCGCTCGCCCGATATGCCCGCGATGTCCGCCTTGGCTTCCAGTTTCGCCAGGAAGGGTTTCATCATATCAACAGCGGTGGCGCGGCCCTTTGAACAGCGCAGTAGTTCCATCACATCATTGCCCTGACCGCAGCCCATGAAGAGCATTTCCGGTTCTTCCGGCAGGCCCTTCAGGCTGTCGAACATGGTGCGGGTCACCGCGTCACTGCCCGGCGCATTGCGGGGAAGCTGCATCTGCATTTCCAGAAACACGCGAAACGGATCAGCGTCCATGTGCCTCTTTCCAGCGCGCATAGTCGGCGCCTGTATCAATATCCGGCAGCGTGTCGAGCAGCGCGACGCGGGCGCCTTTAAGATTTGCGTGCGTATCGGCGAGTGCATGTTCCGTTGACCAGCGCACATTGCCAAAGATGGAAGGCACGCGCGGGAAGCGTTTTAACCCCACCAGCCAATAGCCGCCATCTTCTGCCGGTCCAAAGACGGCGTCATGATTTCCGAGCGCTCTGAATGCCGCTGCAATTCGGGTGTCGGTGACGTTTGGAATATCGCACCCGATAAGCACGACGGGTCCTGGGGGCATCATCTGCATCACTCTTCTCATGCGCGTCCCCAGATCACCCTCACCTTGCGGTACGCGGGGCATCTCGTCCGGCCAGAAGCCTGCCTCTGGCGCTGCAATGTCCGGCGCTGCGGCGATGACAGTTGTCCAGCGCGGATCGCTTCCAACGTTCCTTAAAACCGTACTCGTATTTGTTTTGTAAAAGCGCAGCGCTTCTGCCGCCCCAATATCTTTGGCAAGACGCGTCTTCACATTCCCCATACGGGGCGCTTTCGACATGACAACAAGCCAGTTCGTGCGGGCGCGTTCCGGTGTCATCCGTAAAGCCGGGCCAGAATGCGCGGCGGCACACGCAGGAAGTAGAGCGACAAGAGACCAAGGTTCGTGAGAGAGCGCTTCAAATATCCATCGCGGTGATACCGCGCGGGGCTGGTCACCGCTTCAGAGCGCAGGAGAACCATGCGCCGCCAGCCGATGCGGCGGACGAGGCTCACATCTTCCATCAAAGGTGCGTCGGGATAACCGCCGAGTTTCTTGTAGAGATTCTTGTGAATGAGAAGGCCCTGATCGCCATAGGGCAGACGGAAAAGTGCGCAGCGCAGGCCCACTACCCATTCGAGCCATCTTGCTGCCGGGCCAAAATCATCCAGGGCGAAGCGGAAGGCTGCGGCTACTTCTTTTCCGCGAAAGCGGTCCTGCTCTACCTGTTCCAGAAACTTAGCGACTTCATCTTCCCAACCTGGCGACAAGACCGTGTCTGCATGGAGGAAAAGCAACCAGTCGCCCTTGGCCTGTTTGGCGCCTGCCTGAAGCTGGGTGCCACGGCCTTTTGGAGCTGTCACCAGAGTGGCGCCGGCAGCATCACAGATCTCAACGGTCTGGTCTGTAGAACCGCCATCGACAATCACCACTTCGCGCACGAGGCCATGCACTGTCGCCTGGATCAGTGCATTCAGACACTGCGGCAGGCCTTCTTCGGCATTCAGGGTGGGAATAACGACGCTCAGCATGGGCGCAGTCTATACCGACAGAAAATTAATTTGGCGAGAGCACATAAATGTTCTTGTTTTGTTCTGAATAAATTCCTATCTTCAACTCATGGACATTCACTTCGAAAACGCGCGTCCCGGATCAACCGCTTCCCCCCGAGCGGTCTCCCGGCCATCCATCCCCAAGGCGGCGCCACATATCAGGACACCGGATGCCCCCTCGTCCCCCGTGTCTTCTGTGGTTCCCCCAACCGGCCGGCGTGGCCGGGGCGCGCGCTCCAATTCTTCCGGGCGGTTTGAGCCCCTCTCCTATGCCGCTTTCGATGATGGCTGGGAGACGATTGAAGAACAGTCAGCCCTTAAGACGGAGGTGACCGATGAAGCCCCTCGCAAGATCATCACGCGCAACCAATCTCCAGACATTCCTTTTGATCGCTCGATCAATCCTTATCGCGGCTGCGAGCATGGCTGTGTTTATTGTTTCGCACGGCCGACACATGCCTATATGGGGCTCTCTCCCGGACTTGATTTTGAAAGCCGCCTGTTCGCGAAGCCGAATGCGGCAGCACTTCTTGAACGGGAACTTTCCAAACCAAACTATGTTGTCCGCCCCATCGCTATCGGCACCAACACGGATCCCTATCAGCCCATAGAGCGGCGCTACCGGATTATGCGCCAGCTGCTGGAAGTGCTGGATCGCTACAATCATCCGGTGACCATTGTCACTAAGTCTGCGCTTATCACCCGCGATATCGACATTCTGTCCTCCATGGCAAAGCGGAACCTGGTTCGGGTGGCCCTCTCCATCACGACGCTCGATAAGAAGCTCGCGCGCGCCATGGAACCCCGCGCCAGCGCACCCACAAGACGCATGGCGGCATTGGAGCTTCTCTCCGGTGCAGGCATACCGACGGGCGTGATGATAGCGCCGGTTATTCCGGGCCTTAATGATCACGAGATTGAGCGCATTCTGCGCGGGGCCCACTATGCGGGTGTGGAACAGGCTGGTTTCATTCTGTTGCGCCTGCCCCATGAGATCAAAGATCTATTTAAAGAATGGCTTGGCGATACAGTGCCCGATAAAGCCAAGAAGGTGATGAAGCTCATTCGCGATACGCGCGGCGGCAAAGAATATGATGCGGAATGGGGCAAGCGCATGCGGGGTGACGGGCCCTATGCCTGGACCATCAAACGGCGCTTTGATCTTGCCGCAGAAAAGCTTGGCATTCGCACGAGCAAAAGCTCCCATACCCATGCACTGAATGGTGGGCTTGATTGCTCCTCGTTCCAGGTGCCGGAGAAAGTTGGCGATCAGCTGGCTCTTTTTTGAACTCTTTAAAAGCTAAACCCTGCTAGCTGCCATTTGTATCCGCTAATAAGCCGGTGCACACTGGCGGCTATGAGTGAGAAGACTTCTCTTTTTGGTGGACCGGATTTCAGTCTGGAACGTGCTGCAGGCGCGCCAAAGCTTCGCATTGCCGGCGTCGATGAAGCGGGACGCGGGGCCTGGGCGGGACCTGTGGTTGCAGCTGCCGTTATTCTAGATCCTGCTCATATTCCAGACGGGCTTGATGACAGCAAAAAACTATCCGCCAAAAAACGCGACGCCCTCTATGACGTCATCATGGATGTGGCGGAAGTTGGTGTCGGCTATGGCAGTGTTGAACAGGTTGAAGTGCGCAATGTGCTGAACGCCACGATGGACGCCATGCGAGATGCTGTCGTAGGTCTTCCCACTCAACCCGAAATTGCGCTTGTTGACGGAAACAAAACCCCTCTCCTTCCCTGCAAAGCTGAAGCGGTGATTGGTGGCGATGGACGTTCAGTTTCCATTGCGGCCGCCTCCATCATTGCCAAAGTCACGCGGGATCGGTTGATGCAGGCGCTCGACAAAGAGTTTCCCGGCTATGGCTGGGACACCAATGTGGGCTATGGCACGGCTGTGCATAAGTCGGGCATTGAACGGTTGGGGGTTAACGAACACCACCGACGTTCCTACAAGCCCATACGCAACATGTTGAGCACTTGAGTCCAGGACAGACTCTATTTGGTGGGTTGCTCCCTTAAGCCTTTGATTCCTAAAATGATTCGCCGGGATTAACCGGGGGTTAACCATGGAGACTCATGATTCACCCAACACTTTCATGAACCGAATTAAAGCGTTCGCGTTTAAGTGGACTCATAAGAGGACGCTTTAATTCCATGTTTTTCCGCATTTCCGGACGGATAACCGGGTCCACTTATCCTGGAAATGCTTTATACGCGCGTCCGACCAACTGAGACGCGCGCACGGGGGCAGTAAAGCGTGGGGCGTAAAGGTCAAATGAGCCGGTTGCCGGCCAACGAAATCCTACAGGGCGATTGCATTGAGCTGATGAATGCGATGCCGGAAAAATCCGTCGATCTTATTTTCGCAGACCCGCCTTACAATCTTCAGCTGCAAGGTGATCTCACCCGTCCCGATCAAAGCAAGGTTGATGGCGTCACTGACAAGTGGGACCAGTTCGCGAGCTTTGAAACCTATGACCAGTTCACCCATGAGTGGATGACTGCCGCACGGCGCATCCTGAAAGATAGCGGTGCTATCTGGGTGATTGGCTCCTATCACAATATTTTCCGGGTTGGCGCGAAACTTCAGGATCTCGGCTTCTGGATCATGAATGATGTTGTCTGGCGCAAGACAAACCCGATGCCGAACTTTCGCGGCACGCGTTTTACGAACGCTCATGAAACCCTGATCTGGGCATCAAAGTCTGAGAAATCCAAATACACATTCAACTATGACGCCATGAAAGCGCTCAATGAAGATGTGCAGATGCGCTCAGATTGGGTGCTCCCGATCTGCACGGGCGGCGAGCGCCTGAAAGGCGACGATGGAGCCAAAGCTCACCCGACACAGAAACCGGAATCGCTTTTGCACAGGGTGCTGCTCTCCACTACCAACCCTGGCGACATTGTGCTCGACCCGTTCTTCGGTACCGGCACAACTGGCGCCGTCGCCAAGAAGCTTGGGCGGAACTTTATCGGTCTGGAGCGCGAAACCTCTTACATCGACGCAGCCAAGAAGCGTTTGAAGTCTACCAAGTCCGGTACTGCGGAAGACATTGAAGTCACGCAATCCAAGAAGTCCGAGCCACGGGTACCATTCGGCACGATTGTTGAACGTGGTCTCCTGTCACCGGGCACTGTTCTCTATGATCCGGCAAGCCGCCATGCAGCGCGGGTTCGTGCTGACGGAACACTCGCTTGTAAAGACGCTACCGGCTCGATCCACAAGATCGGCGCGCATGTACAAGGCGCTGCCGCTTGTAATGGCTGGACGTTCTGGCACTACAAGAAACGCGGCAAGCTGCAGCCCATCGACCTTCTGCGCCAAAAGGTGCGCAAAGAGATTTACGCGAGCTAACTTCTTTCTGAATTGTGCACTACTGACGCCGGGTCGCCCCAGAACCGCTCATGATTTGAGCGGTTCTGTTTTTTGAGCCGCGTTTCCGGACGGTGAACCGTTTTACACTTCACCTGGAAACGCTCAACGCGGTCCGGCGTTTTCTTGTTCATCCGAGAGCGCCAGTGCCACGACCTTTTTCATCACCGTCGGCAGGGCGTGGTCGCCCAGATTTTCCGGCAAGACCCATTCGCCGTCGGCATTTGCCTTTAGAGGCACAGACGCTTCGTACAAGTCGAGCTCCAGATGAAAGTGGGTGAAGGTGTGACGCACCTGCCCGACCCGCTTTTTCCATTTGGGTTTTGCCAGCGGTGCTTCCGAGACAAGCGTTTCCTCTTCTCGTGTCTCCTCCACCCACTGTGTTGACGGGACTTCCATCATGCCGCCGAGCAGGCCTTTGGGTGGACGCTTGCGAAGGAGAATTGCGCCATCTTTGCGCACCGTCCAAAAGGCTGCGCCCTTGCGGGTCGGCTTTTGCTTCTTAGGTGCCTTCACCGGAAGTGTTTCCGGGTCGCCCGCTTTCAATGCCTGACAGGATTTGTTCCAAGGGCATCTGTCGCAAGATGGCCGCCGAGGCGTGCAGATGGTGGCACCCAAGTCCATCATGGCTTGTGCGAAGTCGCCGGGACGTTTTTTTGGCGTCAACGTCGCCGTCATTTCCTTGATGGGTTTTTTTGCGCCGGGCAAGGGTTCGCGAATGTCGAAGATGCGCGCGATCACCCGCTCCACATTGCCATCGACCACGACAGCGGGACGATCAAAGGCAATGGAGGCGACGGCTGCCGCGGTGTAGGGGCCGATGCCAGGAAGTGTGACGAGGCCGTCTTCGGTATCAGGAAAAGTGCCGCCATGCTCATCGGCCACCTGTTTCGCACAGGCATGCAGGTTGCGGGCGCGGCTGTAATAGCCAAGGCCTGCCCAGGCATGCATGACTTCATCTATATCAGCTGCGGCGAGGTCACTCACGCGGGGCCATTTGGCCAAGAACTTCTGAAAATAGGGTCCAACGGTCGCCACCGTCGTTTGCTGCAACATGATCTCCGACAACCAGACCGCATAAGGGTCTGCGGTTTCACCCGGCAGCGCGCGCCAGGGCAGACGACGCGCGTGAGCGTCGTACCAGGTCAACAGATCTGACGCTTTGGGAGGTCTCACACTAATTCCTACCTGTTTGGTCGATCAGGACAGATCGCCCCATCGCACTCCCCTACAAAATGGGGCACACTCACCCCATGTCTACCTTCCGACCACCCCGTCGCGCCAGAGTGCCGTTGCCTGTCGCCAAACAGATTGCAGCAACAGCCCGCAATGTGTTCAAGGCGCGCGGCTTTCAGCAGGATCATATTGTCCGCCATTGGCCGGAGATTGTGGGGGCGTCACTGTCCGGCCTTTCCATGCCGGAAAAGCTCGCGTTCCCACGCACAAAATCGAATGAAAACCCCAGGCGGTCAGAAGGGGCCACCCTCACGGTGAGGGTCGACGGGCCTGGGGCCCTAGAATTTGCCCATCAGGAGCCGCAAATCCTTGAACGGATCAACTCCTATTATGGCTACCAGGCGGTGACGCGGATCAAGCTCATTCAGGCGCCGCTGCCGCTGCCGAAACCCATCAGAAAACGGCAGATTGCCACATTATCGCCTAGCCAAGAGGCGACTCTGCAGTCCGAAACGGCACAAATCCAGTCGGACGCGCTCCGCGCTTCCCTGGAAGAGCTTGGACGTCGGGTGCTTGGCTCCCAGAAACGACCCAACCGCCCTGGCGCCAGACGGCGCTAAGTCCCGATTCTCTGCCGTTTGCAAGCGAAAGGATCGGTTGAGAGACCGGACAAGAAGCCTATAATCACGCAACATCTAGTAGGGATATTTAAAATTGGAACAAAATAAGCGCAATTTGCTGATCGGGGGCGGTGCCCTGCTGGTCCTCATTCTATTGGCCTTCGCCTTCATGAATTCCAACGGGAACGGGGCTGGGGCCGCGGCAACCGCTAATCCTGAGGTAACCGACGCTCTGGCGGTCGCAGGACCCATGGGCGACTACGCACTCGGCGCGGACGATGCGCCTGTCACAGTCTATGAATATGCTTCGCTCACCTGCAATCACTGTGCGGCGTTTCACCTGCAGAGCTTTCCAGAGATCAAGGAGAAATACATTGAAACCGGAAAAGTGCGCTGGGTGGTCAGGGCCTTCCCGTTTGATCCTGCCGCCACAGCCGCAGTGATGCTGGCCCGCTGCTCTGGCGAAGACCGTTACTACAAATTCCTCGATGTTCTGTTTGAGCAACAACCGCAATGGGCGTTCCAAGGAAATCCTGGGGAAAATCTTGAAGCCATCGCGAAGCAAGGTGGTTTTTCCGGCGAAGCCTATGAAGCTTGCATCCAGAATGAAGAAATTTTCGCACATGTAAGAGAGGTCCAGGCGCGGGGCCAGGAAGTTCACGGCGTGCGTTCGACACCTTCCTTCTTTGTAAACGGTCAAAAAGTTGAAGGCGCTTTGCCATTCTCCGAATTCGAAGAGGTTTTGCTTAAGTACCTACCCGAATCGTGATCCATTGCTTTGAGGTTCTGACGGACCCTATTTAGCCACAGGGGGCCCTTGCTTAGTCATTGCAAGGGAGGTTCGTCAGATCACAAAGGGGCTTAAACCACTAATATAACGGACACTGTCTTGAAGTTCTCTCGTCTGCGTCTTTCTGGATTCAAATCATTCGTCGATACAACAGACCTGTTGATCGAACCTGGCCTTACAGGCGTTGTCGGCCCAAATGGGTGCGGTAAGTCCAACCTGTTGGAAGCCATGCGCTGGGTTATGGGCGAGAACTCGTTCAAGAATATGCGCGGGTCCGGCATGGAAGACGTGATCTTCGCAGGGACAGCAGGACGCCCGGCACGGAACAATGCAGAAGTCGTTCTGACGATCGACAATGCAGATCGCAGCGCGCCTGCGGCCTATAATGAGTCAGATATACTGGAAGTGTCGCGGCGCATTGAGAAAGACGCAGGCTCACAATATCGCATCAATGGCAAAGACGTTCGCGCCCGCGACGTGCAACTTCTATTTGCTGATGCCTCCACCGGCTCCCACTCCCCGGCCCTGGTTCGCCAAGGACAAATTGGACAGCTGATTGCGTCCAAACCCGTGAACCGTCGCCGAATTCTGGAAGAAGCCGCTGGCATTACCGGCCTCCATACGCGTCGTCATGAGGCGGAGTTGCGTCTAAAAGCTGCAGAGACAAATCTCACCCGTCTTGATGATGTGGTGGTGCAGATTGAAACGCAGCTCGCCGGTCTTAAACGCCAGGCGCGGCAGGCAACGCGTTACCGCAACCTGTCCGGGCACATTCGCCGGGCAGAAGCCACTGTGCTTCACATGAAATGGGCGAACGCCACCGAAACACTTGGCGAAGAAGAAAAGCGACTCACAGAAACAGATGCGCGCGTTGCTGAGCTGACTCAGCTGGCGGCAGCGGCCTCCACGGCGCAAGCTCAGGCTTCAGAAAAACTTCCTGAGTTGCGTGACGCAGAAGCCCATGCAGCTGCTGGTCTTCATCGTTTGACTGTTGCACGGGAAAATCTCGACGCAGAAGAAGCCCGCGCCAAAGAACAGGCCGCACAGCTTGTTGCCCGTCTTGAACAGATCACGCAGGACATTGCACGCGAACGTGAGCTTATGAGCGACACCCGCGAGGCCCTTGAAAAGCTTACCGCTGAAGAAGCTGAGCTCAAATCCCAAGATGCATCACAAGCTGACGCACATGAGGTGGCACGCACAAAAGTCACAGAGACAAGCGAAGCGCTGCAGACTCGGGAAAACGAGCTGGATACGCTTTCCCAGGAAGCTGCTGCTTTAGCAGCGGAACGTCAAAGCCTGGAGCGCTCCATTCAACAAGGCGAACAGCGCATTGAAAAGCTCGCGTCTCAGCTGAGCGACATTGCGACGGAGCGGGCAACACTCGCGGACGCGGAAGAAAAGAAAGCCGCGATTGCGCAGCAAGGGGCAGAGCTTGAAGAAGCCATGGCCCGCGCTGAAGAAGCTGAGAAGGTCGCCCTTGCCGCAGAAGAAGCCCTTCGGGCCGCGCGCGCTGACGAAGCTGAAAAGCGCGAGCCATTGCAAGGCGCTGAACGGGAACTTGAAGGCCTGTCAGCGGAAGCAAAAACACTGGCAGACATGCTCGCCGTTGATGAAGGCGGTCTTTGGCCTCCGCTCATCGACGCGGTCACCGTTGAACCCGGCTATGAGAAAGCCCTTGGTGCTGCGTTAGGCGATGACCTTTCTGTTCCTACAGACAGCGCAGCGCCGATCCACTGGGGTCTTGTGGAAGCACATGGTGATGCAGCGCTTCCAGAAGCTGCGCGTCCACTTTCATCTGTTGTCCGTGGACCGGCAGCATTTGCCAGACGCCTTGGACAAATTGGTCTCGTTTCTGCTGAACAAGGTAAGGCTTTGCAGGCCCAACTGAAGCCGGGTCAACGGCTTGTCTCTGTCGCAGGTGATCTGTGGCGCTGGGATGGGTATACCGCGGCAGCTGACGCCCCGACTTCTGCTGCGAAACGCCTTGAGCAACGCAACCGCCTCGCTGACCTTGAAGCGGAGATTGAAACTGCGCGCGCCACCATGCGGGATCTGCGTGACGCCTATGAAGCTGCGCGCGTTAAAGTGGAAGAAGCCGCCTCGCGCGAACGGGAAAGCCGGCAGGCATTGCGGGAAGCACAATCCGCAGAAGCTAATCTTCGCAAGGCGCTCAGCGATGCGGAACGTCAGGCATCTGCGCAGCTGAACCGTTTGGCCGCTCTTACAGAAGCTGAAGAGCGTCTTACAGGTGATCTCACAGATGTAAAACGCACATTGGAAGAAAACCGCGCTTCTTTTGAAGCTTTGCGGCCGGGCGATGAGCTTCAGGAGCGGGTCAGTGCTGCACGTGAAGATGTTGGCAAACTTCGCCTTGCTCTGTCGGAAGCCCGCGCGGCTCTTGAAGGCCTTAACCGCGATGCGCAGGCGCGCCAGCGCCGCTTGCAAGCTATTGGTGAAGAGCGCTCCGCCTGGGAGCTACGCTCCACCAATGCAACACGCCAGATCGAGACGCTTGAAACCCGCAATACCGAAACAGCGGCTCAGCTGGAAGAACTGAAAAAAGTTCCAGCCCAGATCGAAGAGAAACGTGGTGCTCTTCTGACGCAAATTTCAGAGGCTGAAGCAACACGGACACAAGCTGCAGATGCACTCGCCGCTGCGGAGAACAATCTTGCCGAATGCGACAAGATTGCACGCGAGACCCAAACGGCCTTGTCTGGCGCTCGGGAAGATCGCGCTCGGATCGATGGCCTGGTTGACGGTGCTCGGGAACGCAAGTCTGACGCAGAGGCCCGCATCCGGGAAGTGCTGGAATGCGAACCAGAAGACGCACTCGCACTCATTGAACTCAAAGAAGGCGATGAGCTGCCGGATCTCGAGCAGATTGAGACCAAGCTTGAAAAGCTGAAGCGTGAGCGGGAAAATCTCGGCGGCGTAAACCTTCGCGCAGACGAAGAAGCCCAAGAGCTCAACGAACAGCTTGATACGATGATGCGCGAGCGCGAAGATCTGGAGGCGGCGATTGCGCGGCTTCGTCAGGGCATCTCCAGTCTGAACAAAGAAGGCCGCCAGCGGATGCTGGAAGCCTTTGATACGGTGAATGAGAACTTCACGCGCCTGTTTACCCACCTGTTTGGCGGCGGCACCGCGCACCTGAAGCTCACAGAATCAGACGATCCACTGGAAGCGGGTTTGGAAATCATGGCCCGGCCTCCTGGTAAACGCCTTCAGGTCATGTCGCTTCTCTCCGGTGGTGAGCAGGCTCTGACCGCCATGTCGCTGATTTTCGCCGTCTTCCTCACCAACCCCTCACCGATCTGCGTCCTCGATGAGGTCGACGCCCCTCTGGATGATGCAAATGTCGAGCGTTTCTGCGATTTGATGGAAGAAATGGTCCGCACAACGGATACACGCTTCCTGATCATCACTCACCACGCCCTCTCCATGGCGCGGATGAGCCGCCTCTTTGGCGTGACCATGCAGGAACGGGGCGTTTCAACCCTCGTATCGGTTGATCTGGAAGCAGCTGAGCGTATTCGCGAAGCAGTTTAAGGCTCATTCAGGTCCATTCCAGCGGCCCTATTCGGTGCTTGGGTCCCTCCGTCGTTTCACAGGGAATCAGCCAGACCTGGAGGCCAATTGACGCACCTGCGAAAAGCTCTGATTTGGTGTTGTTTTTCAAGCACTTGGGGCCCTCTCAGACTTCCTTGACAGGGTTCTGGTGCCCAAGTAGGGTGCGCCCGGCTTGAGGCGAAATTCTGCAGTTTTGCAGGGGTTTCGTGAGGAACGCGGAGGTTCGGTCGGTACCATGAAGACCCCGACAGAACGTAACGGCGATACAGGCGACGCTGGCACGGACAATAAGTCTGATCTTGCGGCGCTCGACGCTAAAATCCGCGCCCACACGGAGGCCCATCGGCAGAAAAACCCCGAGCCGGCCGAGACTGGAAGACGAAGTACCGCCATCGGCATGGCATTTAGACTTTCGACCGAAATGGTCGCAGGGCTGGTTGCCGGGGGCGTTATCGGATGGATCTTTGATGATCTGTTGGGCACAAAGCCTTGGGGCTTGCTCACCTTCTTCTTTCTGGGAATGGCCGCAGGAATTTTAAATGTGTTTCGTACGGCCCAGAAACTGGCAGCCGATGCAGCGGAACAGGTGGGCAAGTCGGGCGATCCGTCCGGTGACAAGTAAGGGCAAATAGCGTGTCAGCAGCAGACCAAGAAAGCGGCGGCCTCGGCATTGATCCGATGCACCAGTTTGAAGTGACGCCGATTATTCCAATCCATTTCGGTGGCATTGACGCGTCTTTCACAAACGCTTCCATGTGGATGGTGTTTGCAGCCATCGGCATTATCAGCCTGACAGTGTTCGCGATGAGCGGACGTGCCATGGTCCCAGGCCGCTGGCAGTCAATTGCAGAGCTTTCCTACGAATTTGTTGCCAATATGGTGCGCGACAATGTGGGTAAAGCGGGTCAGAACTACTTCCCCTTCATTTTCACGCTTTTCATGTTTGTGCTCTTCTCAAACATGCTGGGCATGCTTCCCTACTCTTTCACGACCACCAGCCACATCATTGTGACGTTTGCGCTGGCGCTCTTCATCTTCATCGGTGTGACGCTCATTGGTGTTGTGAAACACGGTTTCCACTTCCTCTCACTCTTCGTGCCGAAAGGCCTGCCAGCAGTTCTGTTGCCGCTGATTGTTGTGATTGAAGTGATTTCCTATCTCTCCCGCCCGATCAGCCTTTCTGTTCGTCTCTTCGCCAACATGATGGCTGGACATACAATGCTGAAAGTATTCGCGGGATTTGTGATCGGCTTTCTTGGCGCCGGAGGCCTGTTCACAGGCCTTGCGATTGCGCCGATCGCCTTCATGGTGGCCTTTACCGGCCTCGAAATTCTGGTGGCATTCCTGCAGGCTTATGTGTTTGCCATCCTGACTTGCATCTATCTCAACGACGCACTGCATCTTCACTAGGAAGCAGTACGTAATCACTTTTTGAACGGGGCTTTCTGCCCCATAAGTTAACTGAAAGAGGGCCGGGACAATCCGGACCCGCATTACGGAGACACGGACATGGAACCTGAAGCAGCAAAGCTCATTGGCGCTGGTATCGCTTGTATCGCCCTTGCAGGCGCTGGTGTTGGCATCGGCCACATCTTTGGTAACTACCTGGCAGGCGCACTGCGGAACCCAGCTGCTGCACCAGCACAGTTCCCTAACCTGCTGCTGGGCTTCGCCCTTGCTGAAGCAACAGGCCTCTTCGGTCTTGTTGTTGCACTGATCCTGCTCTTCGTTCTTTAAGTAGACCTCGAAGACAGTCCTCTTTCGCATGTCACCGGTGGCTTGTCAGTCACCGGTGCCCGCGAAACGCCTCAATGCCTTCCTTCCAGGATTGGTGATTGAGTCTCAGGAGACAGGCATATGCCTCAGTTAGATTTTGCCACCTTCGCGCCTCAGCTCATTTGGTTGACGCTCGTCTTTGGCGTTCTCTACCTCGTCATGGCGCGGGTCGCCCTGCCGCGGATTGCGACCGTTATTGAAGAACGCCGCGACCGTATTGCAGACGATCTCGACACGGCTGCTCAGCTCAAAAGCGACACGGATGACGCCATCGCGTCCTACGAAACCGCTCTGGCTGAAGCCCGCGCACACGCTCATTCGATTGCGCAGGAAACACGGGATCGCCTGACAGCAGAAACAGACGCGCATCGGGCGGACCTGGAAGGTCAGCTTGCCGCACGTATCGCAGATGCTGAAAAACGGATTGATGCCACGAAGACCCAGGCGCTCACCAACGTTCGGGATGTGGCAGTTGATGTTGCCGACGCGATCACACAGCAATTGCTGGGCGATAGCGACCGGGCGGCTGCAGAACGCGCCGTCGACGGCGAACTCGCTTAAGGGGATCTAGACAGATGCTACAAGATGCAAATTTCTGGGTTCTCGTGAGCTTCAGTATCTTTGTTGGGCTGCTCTTCTATTTCGGCGTGCCCGGAATGGTGACAGCTGCGCTTGATAAGAGAGCAGACGACATCAAGAACGAACTTGATGAAGCCCGTAAGCTTCGCGAAGAAGCTCAACAGGTTCTTGCCAGCTATCAGCGCAAACAGCGCGACGCGGAAAAAGAAGCCGAAGCCATTGTCGAACAGGCACGGGCAGAAGCTGAGCGGCTCGCCATTGAGACCAAGGAAAACCTGGCTCAGCAGGTTGAGCGGCGGACGCAACTGGCTGAAGACAAAATCGGTCAGGCAGAAGCTCAAGCACTTCAGGAAGTTCGCTCTGTGGCCGCTGACATTGCTGTCTCTGCTGCTCGCAAGATCATTGAAGAGAAGCTCGACGGCGACCGCGCCGCCCAGCTGATTGATAAATCAATCGCTGAGGTCAAAGACAAGCTGCACTAGCTTTTCGTTACAAAATTCAGAAAACCCCGCGTGGCTCGAAGCTCCGCGGGGTTTTTTGTGTCTCCTAGGCCACCTCAATGGTGAGTTCCGGCCAGAACTGTTTCCAGCGGGCGCATTTTTCATCGTAGCGCTCTTTGACGAAATTCCCTGCCCTGTTGGGCCGGATGCACATCACTGCCATGTCTTCGAGACCTGGCACATAGAAGCGTCTCTCACCGCCCTGGAGCGGCTGAATGGCGACCATGTTGCCAATGGCGAGGAAACGGTCGATGCCCTCGCACGATGTCTTTAGAGGCGGATAGGAGATGTCGTGCTTCTCCTCATACCAAAGGTGAACCCGGGCTTGGTTCTTGAATTCAATATCGACACCGAGATCTGCATATAGCACGGCACTGCGTTTGATCACTGCGTCCTCGGCCTCCCAGGACGTGTCCGGGTCAAAGTAGAAGATGTCATAGTCTTTGATCCCGTGGGTCAGTGAGCGGTCAGTGAGCACATTCCAGACGGTTTGAAAGAGACTGCCGGAAACAAGCCAGGCGTCGTTCAAGCCAAGCTCAGGAAGACGTTCAAGAATCACCTTGTTGCTCTCGTTGCGGCAGGCGATTTCCAATAACTCAGCTTCTGTCATGCGGGACCTCACGAAAAAGGCACCTCCCGGTGATGAGAGGTGCCTTATCGAATCTATCCGATTCGCAGGTGTCGTTTACAGCTGATCTGCAATCGCCCGGAAAAATTCAATCGTCTCCATCTCACGGTATGAGCTTTCGTCCAATGTCGATGCATAGTCGCTGTTTGCGGACAGTTTGACGATCACCAGGTTGCGGGTCGGGTTCACATAGATGAACTGGTTGTAGATGCCGATGGCGGAATACTCGCCTTCCGTACTCGCAGGTACCCACCATTGATAGCCGTAACCAACTGGGAATATGTCATCTGTTTTTGCCTCAGGCATTAGATGCGGTGCATCAGGCGTAACTGACGCACGTACCCACTCCTCGGGCACGATCTGTGTGCCATTCCAATTGCCCCCAAGACGATAGAGCTCACCCAGTTTTGCGTAATCCCGCGCAGTGGCGTTTAGTCCAGCGAATGCCATTTCCATTCCCGCACTATCGAGGAGCCAATAGGCGTCGGATTCCATGCCGAGCGGCTTCCAGAGCTTCTCCTCCATGTAATCCGCCATGGTCCGGCCCGTTGCGTTCACCAACAGCATACCCAGCACCTGCGTGTCGGTGGAATTGTAGTGATTGTGGGTTCCAGGCTCGTATTCGCGTTTCAATGTTGCCGCGAACTCGTTGAAAGACCCACCAAGCGCCATGATCCGACCAAAGCGATTAATGTCGGATTCAGGATCGTTATAGTCTTCACTCCATGCAGCTCCCGATGACATTTGTAAGACATCTTTGATGCGTACATTGTCATAGGCGGAACCGACCAGGGATGGCGCGTATTTGGTGATTGGCTCTTCTATACTTGTGATGTGGCCTTCTTCAACCGCAATTCCGACTGCAGCCGACACGAAGCTCTTGGCCACTGACATGGACATCCAATTGACGTCCCGTCCACCAGTGAGCATGTATCGCTCCGTGCGGACAACACCGTCTTTGATGACCAGAACAGCACTTGTGTCTGTTTCAGAGAGGAACGTTTCAGTGTCGACCGTAACACCCTTGTAGGTGAAGCTTGTTGGCAATGCCGCTTCTGCCCCTTCAGGGAAATCGAAAGGTGTCTCAGATGCCGTCATCGTATTGACGGGATAGAGTTCTGCCATCCGGTTGAAGTTTTCATATTGCTCAGCACCGTTAAACAGGCCCGCTGCAAATGAGGCTCTATCAATCTCACGCTTGAAATAGAGGCCAGCGCCAGCGGCGACGACGACTACAAGGGCCAGTCCGCCCAATAGGATCTTTTTCATGTCATTTCCTTTCTGAAATAGACGTTAGAATTTCGACGTGGCGGCAAGCTCGGAAACGAGAGCATCCGCTAAACGCCTGGAAGAAATTGAATTTGGTTTGGAGAGACCAACATCGATAAAACTAGCGTCGCCGTAAGCCAGAGAGAGCAAGGCATGCGCCACATCTTCGCGCTCTGCCATACCAGGACCAATCTCTTCGATGGTCATCTGCGCGACGAGGGCGTCTGTGATCCGTCCGTACATATCGGCCAGTCTGGACCTGATCGCCCCGTCGCGTTGTGCCAGGTACCAAAGCTCACCAACCACATTGTTTGATGTTTCATCGCCGAAGGTTCGCTCAAACACTGTATCGATGAGATCGTTGAGAGTATTGGCTCTGCCCGCCTGCTGTGCGTCCGCAAGGGTTGCCTCCCCCCGATCAATCATCCGCGCGATCAGCAGATCGACCATGGAATCCCGATTGCCAACAAAGTATCGAACAAGGCTTCTGGGCAGGCCAACTTCGTCCGCCACCTTCTGCAGGGTGGTTTTCGCCAACCCATGACGGATCACACAGGCTTCAAAAGCCTGAAGGATCTGTTCTTTGCGTTCGTCTTCAATTTTTGCGCGGGCCATGAGGCACCCCATTCTTGTCATCTTTGACAAGAATGGGGTCTGACATCAAACTTGTCAAGAGTGACAAGAATGAAACCTGAAAAAGGCCCAGAAACCCGGGCCTTTTTGTTTGTGTCTTATTCGGCGGCTTGAGCGGGAGCCGGCGGGGACCAGGTGAGCACCGGCTTGCGGGCTGCCTGTGTCTCATCCAACCGGCGCATAGGTGCGAGGTAAGGCGCCCCGGAGAAACGCTCTACATCCCCCTCTTTTGCGCTTTTGGCGAGATCCGCCAGCGTGTCGATAAAGAGATCAAGGCTGTCTTTCGACTCGCTCTCTGTCGGCTCCACAAGCATGGCGCCATGGACCACCAGCGGGAAGTACATGGTCATGGGGTGATAGCCTTCGTCGATCATGGCTTTCGCAAAGTCGAGCGTCTCGACTCCGGTATCCTTCAAGAAGGCATCATCGAAGAGAGCCTCGTGCATGCACGGACCTTCGAAAGGAGCTGACATTGTGTCTTTCAGAGATGCCAGCACATAGTTGGCAGACAGAACCGCATCTTCTGCAGCCTGTCGCAGACCGTCCGACCCGTGACTCAACATATAAGCCGCTGCGCGGACAAACATGCCCATCTGTCCGTGGAAGGCGGTCATGCGGCCAAAGCTGCTGCCACCGACTTCTTCTACCTGCTCGGGCACATCGGCAAATTTCAGACGGCCATTGCGCTCAATAATCCAAGGAAGCGGTGCGAACTTCGCCAGTGCTTCTGAAAGAACAACCGGACCTGCACCGGGCCCCCCGCCACCGTGAGGTGTTGAGAACGTCTTGTGCAGGTTGATGTGCATTGCATCTACGCCAAGGTCGCCCGGCCGTACACGTCCCACAATGGCGTTGAAATTCGCGCCATCGCAGTAAAAATACCCGCCAACATCATGAAGAGCATCTGCGATCTCTTTGATGTCTTTCTCAAAGAGGCCGCACGTGTTCGGGTTGGTGAGCATAATCGCGGCCACGTCAGGACCAAGCTTTGCCTTGAATGCCGCTACATCCACACGCCCATCTTCTGTCGCAGGGATGGAATCCACCGTGTAGCCTAAGAGTGCCGCTGTCGCGGGGTTTGTTCCGTGAGCGCTTTCGGGCACGAGAACGCGGGTCCGAGTGTCGCCTTCACCGCGGGCTTCCAGTGCTGCGTGAATGGCCATCATTCCGCAGAGCTCTCCATGGGCGCCTGCTTTGGGCGACATGGCAACGGCGGGCATGCCGGTGAGAACCTTCAGCCAATGGGCAACGAGCTCAATAAGCTCAAGCGCACCCTGTGCTGTTTTGGTTGGCTGCAGCGGGTGCACATCGGCAAAGCCCGGAAGCCGCGCGATTTTTTCGTTAAGCCGTGGATTGTGCTTCATGGTGCACGACCCCAAAGGGTAAAGACCCGCATCAATCGCGTAATTTTTCTGAGAGAGACGCACATAGTGGCGCATCACATCGGGTTCGGAGAGGCCGGGAAGCCCGACGCTACCTTTACGACGATTACCACCCAGGCGATCTTCAAACGCGTCGGGTTCGTCCAGGTCCACGCCACAGGCACCGCTGTCACGTTCAAAGATCAGCAGCTCTTCCTGCGCCAATCCGCGATTGCCTGTGAATGTCTTGCGACCCGCATCTCCTAGCTCACCCACGCCTGTTGGACGGCCCTGCTTGTTCATGCCGCTCATGACAGCACCTCCTTTAACGCGCTCGCAAACGCAGCACGGTCTTCATCGGTGTTGATCTCAGTCGATGCAACGGCCACCAGATCATCCAGACTATCTTCGCCGGGCCAGAGCCTCGACACACGCACTCCAGCGAGCACGCCCTTGTCGGCCATCTCATCGATGAGATCGCGGGCATTCTTAGACGTCCGGATGGTGAATTCATTGAAGAAGGTCGGCGTTACAACGTCCACCCCTTCAATGGCGCTCAGCTGATCGGCGAGCTTCACAGCATTGGCATGGTTGATCCGTGCCAGACGGCCAAAGCCTTCTTCGCCCAAAAGCGAGAGGTGAATGGTGAAGGCCAGACAACACAGGCCGGAGTTTGTACATATATTGCTGGTCGCCTTTTCACGGCGAATGTGCTGCTCGCGGGTTGAGAGAGTGAGCACGAAACCGCGCTTCCCTTCCGCGTCAACCGTCTCGCCACAAAGGCGGCCGGGCATCTGCCGCACATATTTTTGCTTGGCCGCGAAGAGTCCCACATAGGGGCCGCCAAAGTTGAGTGCATTGCCGATTGACTGACCTTCGCCCACAACAATGTCCGCGCCCATCTCGCCTGGTGGCGTCACAAGCCCAAGAGAGACAACTTCGGTAAAGGCAACAATCAGCAGCGCTTTCTTCGCGTGCGCTGCATCAGCTATGGCGCGCAGATCACGCACATTGCCGAAGAAATCCGGGTTCTGCACAACCACACAAGACGTCTCATCATCGATGCGGGCAATGATGTCCTCTGTGCCATCAATGACAGGCGCACCGGGATCGATCTCATAGCCAGCGAAGTCTGACAGGTTCTCAACCACGGCACGATAATGCGGGTGAAGCGAGCCAGATAAGACAGCCTTCTTCTTCCGGGTGATGCGATGTGCCATCAAGACAGCTTCACCGCATGCGGTTGAGCCGTCATACATGGAGGCATTCGCCACATCCATCCCCGTCAACATTGCAACCTGGGTCTGGAACTCAAAGAGATATTGCAGTGTCCCTTGAGAGATTTCTGGCTGATAGGGTGTGTAGGCGGTTAGAAATTCTGACCTCTGAATGAGATGATCAACTGTTGCGGGGACATGGTGCTTGTACGCGCCACCACCGACAAAAAACGGAACTGAGCCGGCAGGCGTGTTTTTTGCTGCCATGGCACCCAAGATCCGCTCAACCTCCAACTCACCCTGGCGTGTCGGCAGATCAACGAGACCTTCCCGACGGGCCTCTTGCGGCACATCGACAAAAAGATCATCAATGGAACCCGCGCCGATGCGGGCAAGCATGGCCTGACGATCAGGCTCAGTCAGCGGCAGATAGCGCATAGGTTCAGTCCAATCCTGCAGTGAAGGTGTTGTAAGCCGCTTCGTCCATCAGCTCTTCCAGTTCGTTTGCGTCGCTCAGCTTCATCTTGACGAACCAGCCCGTGCCTTCAGCGTCTTCGTTCACCTGTGCAGGTGTTTCGTCGAGCACACTATTGATCTCCAAAACTTCACCAGAGATCGGCGCATAGACTTCACTTGCCGCTTTGACGGATTCAACAACGGCGGCTTCGTCTCCCTTGGCCAACTCTTTGCCAATATCAGGAAGCTCGACGAAAACAACATCCCCCAATTGCTCCTGGGCGTAATTGCTGATGCCGATGGTGGCGACATCTCCTTCAATGAGAACCCATTCATGGTCTTCGGTAAATTTGACAGTGCTCATAATTCTCAATCCCCGTTATCAATTCTCTTGTGCCGTGGGCACATTCTATTTGCGATATCTCTTTTCAATGAAAGGCATGGCTGCCACTTCTGCTGCCCGCGGTTTGCCACGCACCATCAGCGTGAGAGGCGTTCCTACTTTTGCAAATTCCTTGGTGACATATCCCATAGCGACAGGTGCACTGGCTGTGGGTCCGAAGCCGCCACTTGTTACGGCGCCGATCACATTTCCATCTGCATCATGAATTTCTGTGCCTTCCCGTGCCGGGCCTTTTCCTTCCGGACGGATGCCGACGCGTTTACGTGGCGCACCATCTGCAATCTGTCCCAGGATTTTTTCCGCGCCTGGAAAATTGGCTTCTTCCCGACGGCGTTTTCCGACTGACCATGTAAGCGCAGCCTCAATAGGCGTTGTGGTCTCGTCAATGTCGTGACCATAGAGACAAAGCCCTGCTTCAAGACGAAGTGAATCCCGCGCTCCAAGGCCAATCGGTTCGACATCATCATGACCGAGGAGCGTGCGAGCCATCTCGTCAGCTTTGCGCGCCGGGACGGATATCTCGCAGCCATCTTCGCCGGTATAGCCAGAGCGACTTACATGGCACGGAATGTCGTCAAAGAAGGTCGGCTTGCCCGTCATGAAGACGAGATCAGCTGCTTCCGGACACCAGTTAGCGAGAATGTCCACCGCTCCTGGACCCTGCAAAGCCAGGAGCGCCAGATCATCACGGACTTCCAGTGACACAATCTCCGGCAGATTGGCATTCATATAATCATAGTCACCGTGCTTGCAGGCTGCATTCACAACGAGCAACAATTTCCCCTCGTCTTCAGCATCAGCCGGACGGGTCACCATCAGGTCGTCAATGATGCCACCTTCCGGGTTCAGCAGTTGGGTGTAGCGCATCGCACCACGCTCCAAACTTACGAGATCAGCCGCGACAAGCGTTTCAAGCGCCCGTGCAGTTGTTTCATGGTCTGGCCCGACGAGCACAGCCTGGCCCATATGGGACACATCAAACAGACCCGCTTTGTCGCGGGTGTGAAGGTGCTCCCCAAGCACGCCCAGCTTGTACTGAACAGGCATGTCATATCCGGCGAACGGCACCATCTTTGCGCCGAGTTCCACATGAAGGCCGTGCAACGGCGTCTTCAACAAGTCTTCTGTCGTTTGGGTCCCCATGGACACTTTCATTCAACACGATTCGTCAGCGGCCAGCCGGCGCAATGTGCACCGCTCGCGCCCCCTCTGTCGTGTGAACCTGAGAGATTTCACTGAGCCATATTGGTTGGGCCAGCTTATCCCCTTGGGTGAGACCCGCATCGCTGCGTGCCTACTTTCCAGAGTGTCCTCGTCTCGCGGTCCGGCTGCCTGAGAGTTTCCGGGGCGGTTGCTCCTTCGGCGTCAGGACTACCAATTGGCATCCTGCACTCTCCCGCGAGGGTCGTTGGTGGTAGGGATAATAGGTGGGGTTGGTCGAGAGTCAATCGCCGCGCGTGCAAGAAAAAGGGCCGGATATCAGCCCAAATTCTCTTGAGATTCCAAAAGGATAGGAAAATGCAGTCTCAGCGATCCCGCTTATTGTAGGCGAGTTCCTCTGGCGTCAGCTGAAATCCGACAAGAATCTCATAGGCCGACCCGTCGATCCGCGCGACATAGGGCACCTTGGTTTCTTCAATCGTGTGGATGAAGCTGGTGGAGCGCTGATTACCCTCAAAAGTCAAAGGCAGAAGAAACGTATCTTTTCGCAATACCCTGGAATTGATCTCGGTCAGAGCGATAAACATGGGGACCGTGACTTCACGACTTGTCGCCGCCGGACCGACTTCTGCTACGCCGCGAATGGCGAGATCCACATAGATAATGCCGTCGTCAATGTCATACTCGCACCGGCTAACAACGCGTTCCAATTCAGCTGTAAGAGCTATATCCGTAATATCGTTTCCTGCACCTGAGAAGGAGGTCAGGTTCTCTGTTCCCCCCAGAATGCCTACACCAGGGCACGGCAGCGCGCGCTGAAGGTTGATCTGAGCTTCTGACGTACAGGCAGACAACAGCCCAACCACGCCCATGCCCACAATCAATACTCTAAATGCTCGGAAAATCTCTTGTGTGGCCCGCATCATTGATTCAACTGCTCCTGGCATGGCAGAGGTCCTTGCTCAGGCCTCTGTCTTGACTTTACATGGCGCGCATCCTTTATTACCGGCTAACTGACCGACACGCGCCTGATCCCACAGAATCCCTTGAAATCAAAGGGTTGTGAGACTTTGGGCACTCTAGCGAACCGCCCGCGCGGCCACAAGCGCCGCCTCACAAGAAAGCAGATTGATCGACGTGAGCGCAGCCTCAGATACCCCCCTCAGACCGCTGACAGTGCTTGTCGCGGAGCCGCGTGGTTTCTGCGCTGGCGTTGACCGCGCGATCCAGATTGTGGAGCGGGCACTGGAGAAATATGGTGCGCCGGTCTATGTGCGCCATGAAATTGTTCATAATCGCTTTGTTGTTGAAAATCTCGAGGCGCAGGGGGCCATTTTCGTCGAAGAACTTGATGAAGTGCCTGACGACGCTCATGTGATCTTCTCAGCTCACGGTGTCCCTAAGTCGGTCCCAGCGAATGCGGAAACACGTGGTCTTTCTTATTTCGATGCCACCTGCCCTCTCGTGTCAAAGGTACACGTGGAAGCGGAGCGGCATTTTGAGGCGAACCGAGAGATCCTTCTTATCGGCCACGCGGGCCACCCAGAAGTCATCGGAACGATGGGTCAACTGCCGGACGGCGCCGTGACCTTGATTGAGACGGTTGCAGATGCTGAAGCACTTACCCCAACAGACGCTGACCGGTTGGCCTTTATAACTCAGACAACGCTGTCGGTAGATGACACGGCAGCCATTGTCGCCGTGCTGACCCGTCGGTTCCCGTCTATCGCCGGTCCACATAAGGAAGATATTTGCTACGCCACCACCAATCGGCAGGCCGCGGTCAAGGCCATTGCACCAGATAGCGACGCTGTCATCGTGATCGGCGCACCGAACTCCTCCAACTCCATGCGGCTGGTCGAAGTCGCAGAACGGGCGGGATGTGCCAAGTCTTTCCTTGTCCAACGCGCGGACGACATTGATTGGAAAGCGTTGGAGGGCGTCGAAAGTGTCGGCGTCACCGCTGGGGCCTCCGCCCCTGAAGTTTTGGTGGATGAGGTAATTGAGGCCTTCAAGTCCCGCTTTGCAGTGACGGTGAAGCCCGTCACCGTCAGCCGCGAGCGCGTTCAGTTTAAACTGCCCCGCGCTTTAAGTGAGCAGGCATAGACCATGGCTGTTTACACAGAAGTCGATGATCAAGCGCTGTCTGCGTTTCTCGAACTCTATGACATTGGTGGCTTGCTCTCCTTCAAAGGTATTGCGGAAGGCGTTGAGAACTCCAACTACCTGCTCCACACAGAAGCAGGCAGCTACATTCTGACGCTCTATGAGAAACGCACAAACGTCGAAGACCTGCCATTTTTTTTGGGGCTGATGAACCATCTTGCGGCACAGGATTTCCCCTGCCCGACACCGATCCTTCAAAAGTCTGGCGATATGCTCGGAACACTGGCTGGTCGTCCCGCCGCCATCGTTTCCTTTCTCGAAGGTATCTGGCCGCGCAAACCGCAACCCAAACATTGTGGGGAGCTGGGCGCTGGTCTTGCGCGCATGCACCTTGCCGGTAACAATTTTGAGCTGACGCGCACGAATGCCCTTTCGGTCTCAGGCTGGCGCCCGCTTTACGAAACCTGTGAGGGTCGCGCAGATGAGGCAATTCCCGGCCTCGCCCAAGAAATAGAAAGCGAGCTCGACTTTTTTGATGCGAACTGGCCGTCAAACTTGCCGTCCGGCATTATCCACGCAGATCTTTTTCCCGATAATGTCTTTTTTCTGCAAAACAAACTGTCAGGCTTCATCGACTTCTATTTCGCGTGCAATGACGCTCTGGTCTATGACCTGGCGATTTGCCTGAATGCCTGGTGTTTTGAATATGACGGCGCCTTCAACATCTCCAAAGCGCGCGCAATGTTGCAATCCTACACGCGCATACGTCCGCTGAATGCTGATGAACTCGCTGCATTGCCTATTATGGCCCGAGGCAGCGCACTCCGGTTTTTGCTAACTCGGACTTATGACTGGATCAACACGCCAGAGGGTGCGCTGGTCCGACCCAAAAACCCAAAGGAATGTCTGACACAGATGCGTTTTCACCAGGACGTCACATCGCCTGCAGCTTACGGGTTAGATGTGTAATTCATGAGCACTTCAATAACTGTTGATATCTACACTGATGGTGCGTGCTCGGGAAATCCCGGACCAGGCGGCTGGGGTGCCTTGATGCTTTGCAATGGCGAAGAGAAGGAACTCTGCGGCGGCGAAGTCGAGACAACCAATAACCGCATGGAGATGCTGGCCGCTGTTCAGGCATTTCAAGCACTTAAAAAACCGACCAAGGTTCGCCTTCACACAGACTCTACCTACCTGAAAGACGGCATCACCAAGTGGATTAACAATTGGAAGCGGAACGGTTGGCGCACCGCGGCTAAGAAGCCCGTCAAGAACGCCGACCTTTGGCAGCTGCTTGAAGAGGTTATGAAACCCCATGATGTCGAATGGCATTGGGTGAAGGGCCATAGCGGGCACCCGGAAAATGAGCGTGCCGACGAGCTCGCCCGCCAAGGCATGGCTCCTTACAAGTCTTGAGCATGTGGCAAACGAAAAGCCGCTCATTACAGCGGCTTTTCTATATTCGACGTGCCGTCAGGGTCTTAGACGAGGGTCAGCATATGATCCGCGCCGGAGACCTTTGCCTCACCTGGATTTTCTTCCTGGTTGAGAGACTTCAGGACACCATCCTCAATCAGCATTGAATACCGCAAACTGCGTGTTCCCATGCCAAAGCCTGATCCGTCAAAGCCAAGACCAACAGCTTCTGTGAAATCACCATTGCCGTCGCCGAGCATCAGCACCTTGTCATCAGCACCTTGGGTTTTTCCCCAAGCATCCATCACAAATGCATCGTTGACCGAGAGACAGGCAATGAGATCGACACCTTTGCTTCCAAGATCGCCAGCCTTCTGAACAAAGCCGGGGAGATGCTGATTTGAGCAGGTTGGAGTGAAGGCACCTGGAAGTGCGAAAAGCACAACCTTTTTGCCTGCAAAGAGCTCTGATGTTTTTACAGGCGTCGGGCCCTTATCCGTCATGTGCATCAGGGTTGCGTCAGGCAGCTTATCGCCAACTTTGATTGTCATAGTACCTCCAGCTGTCGGGTTTTTTTACGAGCGATTGCCGCCCTTGTTGAGCGCCATTAAAGCGCGGCGGCGCTGAAAGTGCCAGCGCCACCCACGTTCTATTCGATTAAAAATGTGCCCTCGACGCCCGGTCTACCATCTTCGTAAAGGAAGAGCAGATTGACCAGCTTGCCCCTAAGCTTTTCAGGGTCATTCGCCTCAAGCGACACCATCAAACTCTTTTCCTCGTAGGGGTGTGACGCACCGAGATACACACCTTTCAACCCTGAGGCGACAATGGTGGACGGCATTGGGTCTGCATCCAACAGTGCCACTTCAAGCTCCGCCCGGTACCCTTTGACGTTCAGGAGACGCACTGCGCCGCGCAGGTTGGTATCGCTGGCCTGGACCGGTACTTGTTTGATGGCGACCGCAACCCCCTCGGCATGCGCAGTGGTTCCGGCTTCTCCTGCGGGGATGCTCAGGCTGCTTCTGATACTTGTGGGAATGCACACGTCTGAACACACACCAAAATCCAGTTTGAGCGACAGATCTACTGCCTGATCTGGATCTTGAGCGATTATGCGCAGCGGCCAACGTATGTCGCCCTTGTAGCCATAGAAGCGCTCACCGAGTTCATCAAAAGCTCTAGGCGTCGGCCACAACAGTTCGATCGACTGAACGTTCTTTGAGCCGGACCAATCGAAAATTGGTGCCAATCCGCTATCGCCTGGCACCCGCCAATAGGTTTTCCATCCAGGCTCGAGCGTCATATGGAGTGCTGCAGAGACGCGACCATCGCCGACCGCAGATTGCGCACTTTCAAGGCGCGTCGCGACGGACACTCCCGTGTTCCAATCGCCTGCAAGCTCGGCCAAAGGACCAGAAGGCTCGCGTTGGCCAAAAAGAAACACCACCGCCGCCAGCCCCAAAAAGGCCAGTACACCTGTCACAATCCAAAGGGATCGCTGCCGCACGCTTTCGCTCCTAGTTACCGTTTTCCGCCATCAATCATACTGATGAAGTCCAGATCAGATAGAGGCTTCTTCGCTCTCGTCCCAGACACTTTAGCGTGACCTCAGAGCGATCCGTCTATGTCCTGGGCACTTGAGGTAATGGCCCCTGAACAAGTAGCATAGAGGTATGACACCGGAAATCGACCCGCCAACGACACCTCCAAACGGATCTGACGCCGACCAGTATCTGGAGGGCAAAATGCTCATCGCTATGCCAACGATGGGTGACGACCGTTTTGCACGGACCTTGATCTATATGTGCGCCCATAGTGATGAGGGTGCCATGGGACTTGTCGTCAACAAGGTGGCCCCATCAATCGCGTTTCCGGAGTTGCTGGAGCAATTAGATATTCAGAACACGGGCAGCCTTGGTGAAGGGGCGAGCGTCCCCGCCGTTCCTGTGCTTCAGGGCGGGCCTGTCGAAGCCGGACGGGGCTTCGTACTCCATAGCCACGATTATCATCAGGACAATGCCACGCTGCCAATCTCAGACCATATTTCCATGACAGCAACCGTGGATGTTTTAAAAGCAATCGCTCGTGGCGCTGGCCCAAGCAAGGCGATGCTGGCACTTGGGTATGCCGGCTGGGCGGCCGGTCAGTTGGAGCACGAAATCCAGGCCAATGGCTGGCTCCATTGCGACGCCGATGACGACCTTCTTTTTGGTGACGACCTTGATGCAAAATATGATCAGGCGCTCGCAAAACTTGGTGTCGATATTTCGTTCCTGTCAGGGGACGCCGGGCACGCCTGACAGTTTGCCGCAAAGTAACCTGCGCTAGTCCTGCCAATGATGGGCAATGAATTCCAGTGTGTCTTCCGCTGTCATAGGCTGGCCAAAGACATAGCCTTGACCATAGTCACAGCCCATCTTCTTCAGCTCTTCAACCTGTTCAGTTGTCTCTGCCCCCTCAGCAACAACCATCTTACCTAGGTCCTGTGACATGGTGACGATTGAGCGCACGATCACAGGTGGCTCTTCCCCCTTGCCCATGTCGTCGACAAAGCTCTTGTCAATCTTGATTGTGTCGACTGGGAACTGGCGAAGATAGGACAGGCTGGAATGTCCCGTACCAAAATCATCGAGAGAAATACCTGCGCCCAAGTCACGAATACGCGCCAGGATGCGGGATGCCAGTTCGGGGTTCGCCATAATGAGAGACTCGGTTACCTCCAAACGGAGCGAGCCTTCCGCCACCTCAGTTTCTTTCAGTGCCCGTTCCACATCCTCGATCAAGTCATGCCGTAGAAGCTGCCGGCTGGACACATTGACGCTCGCAAAAAGTGGTTTGCGCAGAGGGAACAGGTTTTGCCAGACAGCGAGGTTTTCCGATGCGGTGGTCAACGCATAGCGACCGAGCAAGACGATGAGCTCGGATTCTTCGGCCAAGGGAATAAATTCGTCTGGCGTCAGGAAGCCTTGCTCAGGATGTTCCCACCGAAGAAGGGCTTCAAAACCGGCAACACGCCCGTCTTTGAGTGACATAATTGGTTGGTAGAAGAGTTTTAGTTCATCACGCTCGATGGCCCGTCGAAGATCAGATTCAATCGGGAGCCGATTGTCTGCTTCTTGACGCATGGTGGGTTCAAAAATCTCAACCCGAGCCTTGCCGAGCCGCTTGGCCCGGTACATGGCAATTTCTGCTTCTTTCAAGAGATCGGTTGGCCGTTCGTGACTGTCTTCGCATATGGCCACGCCAATGCTGGCGGAGGGGAAAACCTCCTGGCCGTTAATATCAACAGGCTGCGAAAGGATGTCATTGATCGCCGCCGCCATTGCCTCCACGTCATCTGGTTCTGTCTTTTCCGTTAACAGAATTGAAAACTCATCACTCCCGAGACGCGCGACCGTTTCTACTCTTGGCACTACCTGTTCCAGGCGGCGGGCGATCGCTGTTAGCAGACCATCCCCTGCTGCATGGCCGAGACTGTCATTCACCGCTTTGAAGCGATCCATGTCGATCATCATCAAGGCTGCGCGCGGACGGCCCTGAGGTGCCGGACGCGCAATTGCCCGTCCCAGGCGGTCAAGCAACAATGGTCGGTTGGGCAAGCCGGTCAGGCTATCGTGAACGGTGTCATGGAGCAGACGCTCTTCTGAGCGTTTTCGGTCTGTAATGTCACGCACAACCCCCACACACCGCACGGCAAAACCTTCCGCACCGGCAAGACAGCTGGCGCGCAAATTAAACCAACGGTAGGTCGCGTCATTGTGCTGGAGGCGAAATTCCAATGCGAACGAAATTGTGCCACGGCCAATGTAGGCGTTGAGCGCTGTTCGGTATGTCTCGCGATCTTCCGGGTGCATGCGCTCGCGCCAGGAAACTTCCGGCCCACAAATGTCTCCAGCCGAGAGCCCAAGTGATGCCTCAAGCAATGGGGAGACATAGAGATGGTCTTGTAAGATGTCCCAGTCCCAGATGGCTTGATGAGCCCCTGCTAGGGCAAAGGCGTGTCGTTGTTCCCGTCGAAGTGCTTCCACATCCGTGCTCGCTGCCGCCATCTGCACCTGGCGCGTGACCACAGCAGCAATCATGACCAGAGCAGCCAGCAACAGAGTGGAAATCCAGATCGGTGCCGTCAACGCACCCGCACCGCTGCCTATGACTGTCATGAAACCAACGAACAGGGTCGCGCCAAGGAGTGCTGCTGCGCCAAGATGGCGAACCGCGAGGCGACCGCCTTTTAGAGCGAGAGCGAGCGTGATCCCGATACCACCGAAGAACATGACTGTTGCGAGAATGTTCAGCAGGAAACCCGCAAAGGAATGGCTGAAAACACCTAGAAAACCGGAGGCGATTGCCAAATAGGCAAGAATGACAGCGGCATCACCTGCCTGAGGCATCAAGCTTTCTGGTTCGATTGCGCGCCGCCAATAGTGCAGCCCGGCAGCAAATGTTGCGCCCAACAGGATCAGAGCCAGCGCTCCACTCCAATGAGCGCTGAGCCCAATATTCCCGGCCAATAGCCCCAAGTTTGACAGGACCATGCCAAAAGAAGCTACCGCAAAAATGAGCGCGCGCTTGGCCAGCTCCGTCCGTCCCAACATGAAAAGACCGGCCAGGTAAATGCAGAGGAGTGCTGCCGTCCCAACAAGAATGCCGGTGACAAGTGCGGAATTCTCGCTGTACCGCGCATGCGACTCCCGCTCCCACAGGATCACCCTGTGCAGCCCGCCAGACGGGAGACGAATAGCCAGCGTGACTTCCTGCTTAGGCGGCAAGGTAATGGAAAAAACATTCCGTCCGTCCGCTGCCATGCGCAGGGGTACCGGCGCGCCTGATGCGAGAATGCGATGCACTGGTTCGGATGCAGCTGTGGGCCAGAGATACCCGCGACCTTCTAGACCCGATGTAAGGGTCAAAATCCGAGGTAGCGGAATCTCTGCCTCATTTTGAAGAACGAGCACGGCCCAGACGGCTTCTGAATCCTCCGTGCCATCAAAGAGAACCATCTCTTGCGGCTCGCTGCCGTCGGTTTGATCAATTTCCAGGGCAAGCCGACCGGCCTTTTCCGGAAGGGTCAGAATGAGGTCCGTGACGTCCAGTCGTTCTGATGCCAAATCAACACGGCCAACTTCCAGCGCAGACGCGGAAGACAGCATGGCCAAACTCAGAAATATTGCTGCACACCCGGCTGCGACGCTTCTTGCCCAGTTAATCGTCATGGACGCGGGTCACCTGTCAGCAGACCAAAAACGACATGATCCCGCCATGCACTATTGATGCGAAGATATCCACGGGCGATCCCCTCTTGTGTAAACCCACATTTTTTCAAGACGGCTTGGGACCTTTCATTTTCCGGCAGACAAGCTGCTTGTATCCGATGCAACTGCAGCTCATCAAAGATGAAATAAGAAAGCGCGCGAACAGCTTCTGTTGTATAGCCGTTGCCGGCGTAAATCTCACCTGCCCAATATCCCAAAGTGCATGACTGCTGCACACCTCTATGAATGTTTGAGATCGTCATCCCACCAATCAATGCATCGTCGCCTTCTCGGAAAACGAAAAAGGGATAAGCAAGGTCTTCTCTGACGTCGCGCATGTAGCGCCGCAGGCGCCGCCGGAAAGCTGCCCTGGTCAGGTCATCCGGCGGCCAGGTTGGTTCCCATGGTGTGAGATAGGCGCGGCTTCGGGTCCGCAATTCCGCCCACTCGGCATAGTCGCCCATTGTCGGCCCCCGAAGATAGACTCCGGTGCCGATTACTAGCGGCGCCACCTCCGGGCGCGTTATGGATCGTAGAAACGCCATAGACCCCTGTTCGTCCCCTTCAGGGTCTTCCTCTCAGAGACCCCAAATCGCTCATGTGAATCTTGCCGCGATCCGGTCATAAGATTCAAGGCCGCTCAGGGGGCCAACGGCCGCAATTGCCGGTTTAGAGCCAGTAATTCGCGCAGCAAAACGCCGCAGGGCGGCGGCATCGACGGCATCCACCCGCTCGGTGATCTCTTCAACACTCAATGGCCGCCCAAAAATCATCTGCTGGCGCGCCAACTGCTCCACTCTGGAAGCCGATGATTCGAGCCCCATAAGCATGCCCGCCTTTAATTGCGTCCTTGCCCGACCTGCTTCTTCCTCAGATGCGTCCAAAGCCAGACGGTTAAGCTCTGCCGCCACAACGGGCACAAGCTCAGCCACGTCTTCTTCAGCCGTTCCAGCATAAATGCCAAAAAGCCCCGTATCATCGAATGACCAGTTGAAGGAATAAACGGAATAGCAAAGGCCCCGCTTTTCCCGAACCTCCTGGAAGAGCCTGGACGACATACCGCCGCCTAGGATCGAGGAAAAAACCTGGGCGGTGTAATAGTCGGGGTCAGCATAGTCGACGCCTTCAAAGGCGAGTGTGAGGTGGACCTGCTCAAGATCTTTATCCTGTCTGCGCTCGCTCGCGTTAAACTCAGCTTTGCCCGCCTCATCAATCTCTGATGTTGGCAGCGCATTAAACAGGTCCTCGCCCATCGCCTTCAGCGAAGCATGCTCAACAGCGCCCGCGCCTGCCAGAACCAGCTGAGGACCTGAATATTTTGATGCCATGTAGGACTTAAGCCGCGAGCCGTCAAAAGACTTTACAGATTCAGGAGTACCCAGGATTGATCGGCCGAGTGGTTGATCGGGAAAGGACGCTTCAAGCAAGAGGTCAAAAACCAGATCATCGGGCGTATCGGCCGCCTGCCCGATTTCTTGAACAATGACGCCTTGCTCGCGCTCAACTTCTTCAGGCTCAAAAGTCGAGAACTGCAAAATGTCTGCAAGGATATCTGCGCCTAAAGGTACATCGTCCTTTAAGAGCCGCACATAATAGGCCGTCGCCTCGTGGGTGGTATGGGCGTTGAGGTGTCCACCGACCGCTTCAATCTCTTCCACAACAGCGCGTGCAGACCTGCGCTCGGTGCCTTTGAACGCCATATGCTCCAACATGTGGGAAATGCCGTTATCTGCGAGGGCCTCATGTCGGGAGCCTGCATTGACCCAAACGCCGACGGAGGCGCTTTGAAGATGCGCCATCTCGTCGGTCACCACGGTCATGCCATTGGAAAGTTTCGAAACAGTGGCTGTCATGATCAGGCCGCCGCTACACGGCTACGGGCCCGAATGAAATCTTCAATCATTTTGAGATCGTTTGCACACTCGTCCAGACGTTCTTCTCTCTCAAAAAGATCTGCCATGCGCGACGGAAGGGCTGGCATGAGACCGCTGGCCGCTTCAACGGCTGCCGGGAACTTGGCCGGATGCGCCGTTGCCAGCGTCACCATCGGAATGGACATGTCGCCGCGATGCCGCTCTGCTACCGCGAGACCGACGGCGGTATGCGGATCGACTAGTTCACCTGTCGTTTCGTTTGCGCGGCGTATCATGGCGTTGGTTTCCGCCTCATCTGCCCGGTCTGCGGCAAAACAGGTCCGGGCTTTTGCCAAAGCACCCTCAGGGATGCCGAAACCACCGGATTGCTGCAACTGTTGCATCATGCGTTCAACACCCGGTCCGTCCCTGTCACACACGTCAAACAGCAGGCGTTCAAAGTTACTCGACACCTGGATGTCCATGCTGGGACTGATGGTTGGCGTTACCGTGCCCACATCGTACCGGCCGGTATTGAGCGCGCGGGCCAGAATATCATTCACATTGGTTGCAACAATGAGCTTGTCGATGGGTAGGCCCATTTCGCGCGCGACATAGCCAGCAAAAATGTCACCAAAATTCCCCGTAGGAACCGAATAGCTTACAGGCCGGGCCGGACCGCCCAGTGCCACGGCGGATGTGAAGTAGTAGACGATCTGGGCCATCACTCGGCCCCAATTGATCGAGTTCACACCTGCAAGGCCAACCTCGTCGCGGAATGCCATGTCATTGAACATGGCTTTCACGAGTGCCTGGCAATCGTCGAAACTTCCATCCACTGCGATGTTATGGACATTGTCATCCAGCACCGTCGTCATCTGGCGGCGCTGAACTTCCGACACACGGCCTTTGGGATGCAAAATGAAAATGTCGATGGCATCCCGGCCACGGAAGGCCTCAATGGCAGCTGACCCTGTATCACCAGACGTAGCACCCACAATGGTGAGACGACGTCCCTTGCCCTTGAGTGCGTGATCGAAGAGCCTCGCCAGTATCTGCATGGCGACATCTTTGAAAGCGAGCGTGGGCCCGTGGAACAGCTCCAGGAGCCAATCATTGTCGCCCATCTGCTTGAGCGGCGTGACCGCCCGGTGCCCGAAGGACGCATAGGCCTCCGTCAACATGGTCTTCAGCCCATCAGAGCTGATGGCGCTGTCCACGAAGGGCGTCATCACCGCATGGGCAACGTCGACATAAGACTTCCCGGCAAAGCCCGCTATCTCGTCCTGAGACAGGCGTGGCCAGGATGCAGGCACATAGAGGCCGCCGTCTCGGGCGAGTCCAGTCAGCAGTGCTTCTTCAAAATCAAGCTCGGGGGCCTGGCCCCTGGTGCTCACATATTTCACGCCTGTCTCCTGAAATTCGGCCACACACTATCTGTGGCGGGCCTGCGCCACAAGTCACTCAATTGGGCGCTCCACCCGTTGGCCAAACCGGCCTTGGGACCGGTGAAAAACGAGGTAAATCACGAGCAAAACGACCGCTAGCCCATACCAAGTCAGGGCGTAGTCCAGGTGATTATTGACCAGGGTGACCTTTGCAGCTCCCGGTTTCGGCCAGACCTCCTCCGCCACATCGCCGGCTTTCTCCAGATAGATGGGGAGATAGTCTCCCCCGCCGGCCAGAGCGGCCATGGCCTCAATATCTCTTGTGAACCAGATATTAGCGGTAACGTCATTGGTTGCATCGAGAGAACCTGGTGTTTCTGGTCTGCGGGCAATGGCCTCAAACGTCTCTCTGCCGCCCAGCCTGTCAGCCATTGCATCTTTCAGCGGCGATGGGACAAATCCCCTGTTCACAATGACCCTGCGCCCATCCTCCAGCGCAAAAGGGCTAAAGATCAGGTAGCCAATTCCATAGGCCTCTGATGTGGCAAGCCAGTGGAACTCAGTGGCTTCATCAAACATGCCAGAAACACGATACCGGCGAAACTCATCCTCATTGCCCGGATTAACGTCTTCTATGGCGATTGCTGGCGCATCTAACCGTGCCTCCATCTGCTCAACCAACCCAAGCTTCCACTCCAGTCTCTGAAGCTGCCAAGTGCCAAGCCAGAGCAGAATGGGCAAGGAGGCAATCAAAAACAAAGTCGGCCAAAGGCTTGGTCGAAAATAAGGGTTGTTTACGAGGAGATGCATTTACCTAATCCTCCAGCCGGCCTTCATGGGCCTTGTGCCGAAAAACCTGGGCCACGAGCCAGGCCTTGAGTATAGGAAGCAAGACCAGCGGCAGCGCTACCGACATGGGTAGCCACAAGACGGCGTGGACCCAATAGTCCGGGCGGTAGGCCACTTCGACATAGAGCACCAGCCCAACAATTATGAAACCCGTGATCATGATGATGAAGACCGCTGGACCATCGCCGGAATCAAACTCAGAAAAGTCCAAGTCGCATCGATCACATCTGTCGGCAATCGTCAGAAAGCTCTGATAGAGCTTGCCCTCACCGCAACGCGGACAGCGGCGCTTGAGACCTAAGGTGATTGATGATTGCTGCTGAAAACTGCTGTCATCCATTCAGAGCATTCTTTCCGTATTGGCTAAGCCATAAATAGCTCTGCCAAAATTGAAGAGGGCGGCCAACCGCCCACGCGGTGCCGCCCCCCAATAGTTTTCTGTGTCTCTAATCAGTGTGCTGGACCAGCGCCCCAGACATAGATTGAGACAAACAGGAACAACCAGACCACGTCAACAAAGTGCCAGTACCAGGCAGCTGCTTCGAAGCCAAAGTGGTGCTTCTCAGTGAAGTGACCGCTATAGGCACGTCCAAGACACACAGCCAAGAAGATGGTTCCGATAATGACATGAAAGCCATGAAAACCAGTCGCCATGAAGAAGGTTGCGCCATAGATGCTGTTTGAGAACCCGAATGCCGCATGGGAATATTCGTAGGCTTGGAGAGCAGTAAAGATCATTCCCAGGATCACCGTGAGCCACAGGCCTTGCTTCAGACCTTTGCGGTCGCCGTGCTGCAGCGCGTGGTGCGCCCAGGTAGCCGTCGTACCCGATGTGAGCAGGATCACTGTGTTGATGAATGGCAGGTGCCACGGATCGAATGTTTCGATGCCGACTGGTGGCCAAACACCTCCTGTCGCTTCTGCGCGAGCGAACATGATGTCATTGCCTGGGAAAAGGCTGACGTCGAAATAGGCCCAGAACCAGGCAACGAAGAACATGACTTCGGACGCGATGAACATGATCATGCCGTAGCGCAGGTGCAGCTGAACAACTGGTGTGTGATCACCACCCTCTGCTTCAATGATGACGTCGCGCCACCAGCCAGCCATGGTGTAAGCGATGCCAACAAACCCAGCGATCATGACCCAAGGAGTCATTTCGCCGTGCATCCAGAAAATCGCGCCAACCGCCGTGATGAAAACTGCGATCGAACCGATGACCGGCCACGGGCTCGGATCTACCAAATGGTAGTCATGTTGTGGTGCGTGGGCGTCTGCCATGTCCCCTCATCCTCATTGTTTGAAAGACCAAAGTCTTTCGGTCAGTTAGTTCGCCGCGCTTGCGACGTCCCGTTTGGGATAAAATGTATAGGACAATGTGATTGTGGTCACATGATCCAGGTTTTTGTCGTCTTCAATTTCAGGATCAACAAAATAGGTTACCGGCATATCAACAGTTTCGCCGGGGCGCAGGACCTGCTCGGTAAAGCAAAAGCAGTCAATTTTGTTGAAATAGTAGCCCGCTGATTGTGGTGTCACATTATAGGTCGCCGTGCCAACCAGCGTTTCGTCAGTAAGATTGCGTGCCTGGTAGAAGGCGAGGCCAGTCTCGCCAACCTTGATTTCCTGGCTCAGCTCAACAGGTTTGAATTCCCAGGCAAGACCACGATTGATGTTGCTGTCAAAGCGGATGGTCATGGTGCGATCGATCACAGAAACCGGCGCAAAATCTGCTGTGTTCGTTGTGCCGCCATATCCGGTAACCCGACAAAACAGATCGTAAAGTGGCACTGCTGCATAGGCCATGCCGACCATACCCACAACAAGCGCGGAGAGCAGGAGTGCTACTTTCCGGTGCTGACGCTGCTGCGCCTCGATTGTGTCTGCGGTCGCAAGGCTCATTCGATCATTTCCTCACATTGAACGGTCAAGGACGTTGGCGCCAAGCTTCACCAAGGTCACAGCAAAAACGAGCGCCATAAACCCCAACAATGCCCAAGCCATTGCTTTGGCGCGCGCGCGGCGCTGCTTCAGCATGTCTTCCGACCAAACTGGTGTTTCAATCTCGTGGCGTGATTTTTCGTCCATATGAGCAAGAGCCATTGGTTAGATCACCGGCAGAAAGAGGCCTGGCACGCGTTCAACCAGGAACAGTGCGAAGATCAGGAAGAGATAAAAAATTGAGAATAGGAAGAGGCGTTTTGCGCGCGCGTCACTGTCCGGTTCGTCGCCGCGCTTGCCAGCCTGCCAAATCTGCCAGGCAAGAGCCAAGAATACCGCGCCGGCAGATGCGGTTACCGCGCCATAGATGGCGCCAGCAAAGCCAAGGGCTACCGGCAGCAGTGTCAGCGGCACCAAGAGGGCTGAATAGATGAGGATCTGCTTGCGTGTCTCATGCTTGCCCGCGACAACAGGCAGCATCGGAACACCAACGCTCGCATAATCGCCCTTGCGATAAAGTGCAAGCGCCCAGAAGTGAGGCGGTGTCCACATAAAGATAATGAGAAACAGGACAATCGACTCCAGTGATACAGAGCCTGTTACCGCCGCCCATCCGATCATGGGAGGGAATGCACCAGCCGCGCCACCAATCACGATGTTCTGAGGTGTTCGCCGCTTCAGCCACATTGTGTAGATGAAGAGATAGAACCCGATCGTAAGCGCCAACAAGGCAGCGGCCACATAGTTCACGAAGAGGCCCATTGCGACGACAGAAACAACGGAGAGGGTCGCTCCAAAGCCGAGTGCTTCCCCGGCCGATACCCGCCCCTGAGGAATTGGGCGTTCTGCAGTGCGCATCATGCGGGCGTCAATGTCGGCGTCGTACCACATGTTCAGCGCCCCTGAGGCACCCGCCCCAACAGCAATGCAAAGCAAGGCTGCGAACGCGAGCACAGGGTGCAGCGTACCCGGAGCCACAGCAATGCCGACAAACCCAGTGAACACGACGAGTGACATCACCCGTGGCTTCAGAAGCGCAAAAAAGTCGCTGGCAGTACCAGCTTCCTGGCGACTAGCGCCTGCGGTTTTTGCTGTTTCTATGGATACGTCAGACATATGGACCGTTTATGCAAAATGAGGAGCTGGCACTTGGAGACCCAAGCGCCAGCCCATACAGAGTTTATTTTACCCGCGGCAGTTCGTTGAACTGGTGGAACGGCGGTGGAGATGGAAGTGTCCATTCCAGTGTCGTTGCACCTTCACCCCACGGATTGTCCGCTGCTTTCTCGCGACGGCTGAAGGCAACTGCCAAGCCGAGCAGGAAGATCAGGACGGAAAATGCTGTGAGGTAGGAACCCCAGGATGAAACGGCATTCCAGCCTGCATAGGCATCAGGATAGTCCACATATCGGCGTGGCATGCCCTGACGTCCAAGGAAGTGCTGCGGGAAGAACACGAGGTTCACACCGATAAACATCAACCAGAAGTGCAGTTTGGCGAGGAATTCCGAATACATGTATCCGGAGATTTTAGGGAACCAATAATACCAGGCCCCAAAGATCGCGAACACAGCACCAAGCGACAGCACGTAGTGGAAGTGAGCCACAACGTAATAGGTATCGTGATAGGCGCGATCGACCCCCGCATTTGCGAGCACAACGCCGGTTACGCCGCCAACTGTGAAGAGGAAGATGAATCCGATTGCCCAAAGCATTGGCGCTTTAAACTCGATTGATCCACCCCACATGGTTGCAATCCACGAGAAGATTTTCACGCCTGTTGGAACCGCGATGACCATAGTCGCCGCGACAAAGTAGGCCTGCGTGTCCACATCGAGACCGACTGTGTACATGTGGTGTGCCCACACGACGAAGCCCACTGCGCCAATCGCGACCATGGCATAGGCCATGCCCAGATAGCCGAAGACCTGCTTCCGAGAGAAAGTCGAGATGATGTGACTGACGATGCCGAAACCGGGCAAGATCAGGATGTACACTTCAGGGTGACCGAAGAACCAGAACAGATGTTGGAAGAGGATTGGGTCCCCGCCTTCGGCAGGATTAAAGAACGCCGTTCCAAAGTTCCGGTCTGTCAGCAGCATGGTGATGCCACCAGCAAGAACAGGCAGAGACAGAAGCAGAAGGAACGCGGTTACCAGAACTGACCACACAAAAAGAGGCATCTTGTGCAATGTCATGCCAGGGGCGCGCATATTCAAAATGGTGGTGATGAAATTGATCGCCCCAAGAATGGACGACGCACCCGCGATATGAAGCGACAGGATTGCGAAATCCATCGCAGGTCCTGGCTGAGCCGTTGTCGAAAGAGGTGCGTAGATCGTCCAGCCGCCACCGACGCCGTTGGAACCGGGAGGGCCCTCAACAAACATCGACATCACAAGCAGAGCCAGTGATGCAGGCAAAAGCCAGAACGAGATGTTGTTCATCCGCGGGAACGCCATATCCGGCGCACCAATCTGGAGCGGAACGAACCAGTTGCCGTACCCCCCGATCATCGCAGGCATCACCATAAAGAAGATCATGATGAGGCCGTGAGCCGTGGTGAACACATTGTACATGTGCGGATCACCAAAGATCTGCATGCCCGGCTCATGGAGCTCAAGCCGCATCCCGATGGAGAGTGCCCCACCTAGAATCCCCGCCATAATCGCGAAGATGAGATACATCGTGCCGATATCTTTGTGGTTCGTCGAATAGACGTACCGCTTCCACCCGGTTGGATGATGATCGTGATCGGCGTGAGCGCCTGCTGCTTCACCGGCCATATCTCTTCCCCTTATCTCTAACGTCGTTTCTCAAAAATCAAATGCGGTTGCCATCGCGTTAGCGCTGAGCGTCCGCCACATCATAGGCAGACGGAGCCGCCGCATATTCTTCTTTGGCCCAGAGGATCCATTCATCGAATTCCTCCTGGGTCACAACTTTCACTGTGATCGGCATATATGCATGCCGGATACCGCACAGCTCTGAGCATTGACCATAGTAAGTGCCAACTTCCGTAGCGCGGAACCATGTCTCATTCAGACGACCTGGAACGGCATCCATTTTCACGCCGAATGACGGGATCGCCCAAGCGTGAATCACATCTTCCGAGGTGATCTGCAGACGCACGGTAGCGTTCACCGGCACGACAACTTCTGTGTCGGTTGCAAGCAGACGCGGTTGGCCTTCTGCCAATTCATCGTCTTCCAACATCAGCGCTTCAAAGAAGAGACCGTCATGGTCTGGGTATTCGTAGCCCCAGTACCACTGGTAGCCAATGGCCTTAATGGTCAGGTCAGCTTCGGGCACTTCCATCTGCTTATAAAGAAGACGGAAGGACGGCACAGCGACCACGATCAGGATCATGATTGGCACGACGGTCCACAATACTTCGATCAGTGTGTTGTGGGTTGTCTTTGACGGCTCTGGGTTCTTCTTCGCGTTAAAGCGCACCATGATGATGATGAGCAACGCCAGAACAAAGAGCGAGATCACTGTGATCAGGACCAGCAGGAAGTTATCGAACCAGACTAGGTCGTCCATTACTGGACTTCTAGAATCCTGGAATCCAAGGGCCCAATCGGTCGGCTGACCCGCCGCGGCAAATGCCATATCTGCCGATCCGGTTACTACCCCTGCAACCAGAGCCACGACTGTCGCCGCCAAAAGTGTCGTCACGCGCATTTCTGTGCCTCGCTCTTCACATCAAATTCTGATGGCGCCAGTTTTGTGTGCTTTGTCACAACCGGCTGCCCCCTCCACAAATTGAACCCTGGAATTTAGTCCAGACGTCCACTTCGCGGTCAATCTCTCGCGTCAAAAACCACAATCAGCCGCAGGTCGCAAGCGGTCGAATGAGAAAAAAAGAGGAAATCCGCCCCTTAGCGGTTCCAGGCTGACGCCCCTACACCAAAGCTGGTCTTCCCCTTGCCTCATTCAACGGTCGCAGATCCGCTGGGCCGCATTTGGCTCCTGAGTCGCTTGTTAGTATAGACCGCCCTTTTAGCCATGTGACAGCGGGGGTGCCTCGCGCGACTTTTTGCCACGCTTTTGGCCCCATCAGGTCAATGCGCCAGGAGAAATCCTGTGAAACTGCGGATCAAAAGGTGCCGACATGCCCAAATCAGCCTAGAATGGCTGGAAATCAGGGAGGTCGGCGATGCGCGATGAAGCGCTAATCCATTTTCACTACGGGCGGCATATTTCGTCGGGCGTGCATCTGCACACCAATGGTGGCGCCGCGCCGGAGCTGATTAGCGAAGCCGCTCCTTATCTTGACCCCAAAGCGCCTGGACGCTGCGTCGTTGGCTTCTGCGCGGCTCACCCGTCAGCAGTTGATGACGTGACCAATGCCCCCCCAGCTGGCTGGGAAACCTGGACATTCCGCGAATGGGATGACTGGTTTGGCCGCATCAATGGCGTTTTTCTGGTGGATTTGGCTCAACTTCAGGTGACTCAATATCCCCTTTACAGCTGCAGCCCCCATATTGTGCGGTGTGACCTGTCCAATCTGCCGGGGCGACTTGTCCCTGTGGCGGACTGGCTGCCTGCCTAAAACACCTAGAATTTCACCTTTCCCTCCCACTGGAGACATTTACCGCCCATGAGTGCATCGTCAGACGATCTTTTCTTTGAACCTGCCGGTCTTGACCGTTCCCGTGTGGAGCGTCTTGTAGACGACACTCTCGCGGAAGCGGACGATGGGGAGCTCTATCTCGAATATCGGCTTTCGGAAGCCCTGGCGTTTGACGATGGCCGCCTGAAGACCGCGACCTATGACACGAACCAGGGCTTTGGCTTGCGCTGTGTGGCGGACGAATCCACAGGGTATGCTCACTCATCTGATATGTCAGAAGCCTCCCTGATGCGGGCATCAGACGCCGTGCAAGCGGTGAAGTCCGGCCATTCCGGCACACTGGCCGATGGCCCCGCGCGCACCAACATTCAGCTTTATGGCGATGAGAATCCGCTCGGCGACCAGACGTTCGAGCAAAAGGTTGAGCTGCTGCAGGAAATTGATGCCTATGCGCGGGCGAAAGACCCCCGCGTGCGTCAGGTGACGGCCTCGATGGCAGGCGAGTGGCAGGCTGTGGAGATCATCCGCGCCGGTGGTCAGGTCGTGCGTGACATTCGCCCTCTCGTGCGGGTCAACGTCTCCGTCGTCGTTGGTGAAGGCGACCGTCAGGAAAGCGGCTCCCATGGTGTCGGCGGTCGCGAGGGCTATAGCGCCTGGATCAGCCCTGATCAGTGGCAGGGTCAGGTGGACGAGGCGCTGCGACAGGCGCTCGTCAATCTCGACAGCGTTCCAGCCCCCGCAGGTGAAATGGAAGTGGTACTTGGCAATGGCTGGCCGGGCATCTTGCTTCATGAAGCCATCGGCCATGGGCTTGAAGGCGACTTCAATCGCAAGAAGACAAGTGCGTTTGCGGGCCTGCTCGGCGAGCGAGTCGCCTCTCCCGGTGTGACGGTTGTGGATGATGGCACGATTGCCAAACGCCGTGGCTCCCTCTCCGTCGATGATGAAGGCACACCGACGTCGAACACGGTGCTCATCGAAGACGGCATTCTCAAAGGCTATATGCAGGACCGGATGAATGCGCGGCTCATGGGCATGGACCCAACGGGTAATGGACGGCGTGAAAGCTTCGCGCATCAACCGATGCCTCGGATGACCAACACCTACATGCTGGATGGTGACAAGGACCCGGAAGAAATTCTGAAGAGCGTCAAAGACGGTCTCTATGCCGTTTCGTTCGGCGGCGGTCAGGTGGACATCACGTCGGGCAAGTTCGTCTTCACGGTGACCGAAGCCTATATGATTGAGAACGGCAAAGTGGGCGCGCCGGTGAAAGGCGCTACACTCATTGGCAATGGGCCAGACGTACTCACCAAGGTCTCCATGATCGGCAATGACATGAAGCTCGATCCGGGCATCGGGACATGCGGCAAAGCGGGCCAGGGCGTGCCTGTTGGCGTCGGCCAGCCGACGCTCAAACTCAGTGGGCTGACGGTTGGCGGGACGGCTGCTTAAACCATGAATGAACGGATCATCACGACGGGCGGCGGTTTTCTGCTCGCGGTGCTTTGGTTTGATCTCATGTTCGATGTGCAGGTCTGGCCCTATTGGGGACAGGAGACACTTCCCGAAGAGGTGCTGGCCTCGATCGCGGGCTATTACCGACGAGTTACGACAGATGCATGGCCGATGAATCTCTTCGTTGGCGCTGTCATGGTTTTTGTGCTGCTCACTGCTTTCCTGCGCGCGCGTGACAAACGCGTGACACCGTGGAACCGGTTCAGCACGTTGATCTTAGCTGGGGCTGCGACCTCTGCCGGAATTGAAGTAGCATTCCCTATTGCTGAGCAACTTGGTGACAGGACAGACGACCTTGTGACGCAGACTGAATTGGCCAACGCCATCTTCGTGACCCACGTCGCCTGTTTCGTCGCGATCACGCTGATGCTTGTTTTGCAGTACCTGCCGCACAATTCTCCGAATGAGTCTAGGTGACTACTTTCACAAACAGCCTGTCCAGCAACAACTCAATTGTTTTGCGAACCCGTGCACGGGCTTCACTGTTCTTTTTCGTAGCTTCGAGAGAGGCTGCTTCGTTCAGGCCTGCCAGCAACACCTGGGTTATAGCTGGAACAAGGGATTGATCGATGTCGCTGGTCACCGCAAGAGCCTTAACACCCTCTTCCAGCTGGCCTAAGAAATACTTCTGGTCGAGTTTTCTCCAGCCTTCCCACCCGAGTGCAATTGGGGGATCAATATGAACAAGCCTGTGGGTCTTTGGATTGCGGGTCAATTCAAGCCACGCCACACACCCTGCCTTCATGCGTTTCAGCGGATCTCTTTCTTTCAACGCGGCCGCTAGGGTTTTGGATGAAAACTCCTCGTAGGCATCTTCGACGACGGCCTCAAAAAGCGCCTCTTTGTTTCTGAAGTGGTGATAGAGAGATCCCCGACTTTGGCTGCTTGCGTCCAGGATTGCCTGAATTGACGTTGCCTCAAAGCCATCGTTCTCAAACAATCTCCGCGCAACCTTCACAATTGCATTCCGAGTCAGTTCACCCTGAACGAGGCGTCCATCGACCTCCCCCGCTGATCCCCCGTTTTTGTTTCTCACCCTACTCTTCGCCATCAAACGAATCCTCTCTACCGACACTGGTACTCGCAGCTTAAGGCGCGTCGACGTTTACCAGTTCAAAAAACAGGTGTTGCAAAATCTCGCTGGAAATTCCATATAGAATTGTATTAGACCGTTAGTCGGTTTATTTTATGGAGAGAGCGATGAACCCGTCAACCTATGATCACCAACGGCAAACAATTGAGCTCCCAGAAGGGGAAATTTCCTATGTCAAAGTAGGTGTCGGTGCCCCCGCGCTTTTTGTTCACGGCCTGATGTTGAACAATGCGGTCTGGCGGCCACTGATCGGCTATATGCAAACGGAACGCACCTGCTATGCCCCTGATTTATTAGGCCATGGCCGCTCCCTCGTACCGAAAAATCAAAACCTGTCACTCGATGCACAGGCTCAGATGATCGAAAATTTTTGCCTGAAAATGGGCTTTGAGAGAGTAGACTTGGTGGCAAACGATTTTGGCGGTGCAGTCGCATCGGTGTTCGCTGCCAATAACCCAGACCTCATCCGAACAATCACCTTCACAAATTGCGACACCCACTACAATCTTGGACCGCCAGCTGACATACGTCAGGCAAAAAAAGTGGCGGAGGCAGGAAAGCTCGGAAATGCCGTCGCAAATATGCTCGACAATGTCGACTACGCACGCGCTGGTTTTCCGGGACGCGGATTTGAGAACCCTGCCAATCTCACACAAGAGCTCGTGGAAGAGCTACTTGGTCCGGCGTTCTCAACGGAAGTCGGCCAAAACCAATTTGAACATTTTATTCTCGCTCTTGACGAAAAGGAACTTGCCGCGCACACGCCAAAACTTAGCAGTCTCAGCGCTCCCGCTTTGCTTGTCTGGGGAACAGAAGACAGTTATTTCGGTTTGCCATGGGCCTTCTGGCTTCGCGACACCCTCAAGGGTCAGGTATCTCTTGTGGAAATTGAAGGAGGTCGTCTCTTTGTTCAACTTGAGAGGACTGAAGAGGTTGCCACCGCCATACGAGTTTTCTGGAAAGAAAACTGCTCAGCGCATCAGCCGTAGTTCTTCCGGATCCATTTCATGGATTCACGTGCGAGTTTTTCCAGCACCTTCATGTCGATGTCTTCGAGCTTTTTGACATAGAGACAGGACTTGCCGGTTTTGTATTTCCCGAGCTTCCCCATCAGGTCCTCGTACGCACTGAAGCCCTGCATAATGTAGACGGTGAGTGCCTGTTTGCGAGGGCTCACACCGGTAACAAACCAGGTGCCGCTTCGCCCGGATTCATAGGTGTAGTCGTAACTATCAAAGCCGATGATGCTGGTGCCCCACATTTTGGGTGGGTGGCCCGTCACCCGCTCCAACATTTCCATGACGGTGCGTGTATCGGCTTTGCGTTTTTCGTCTGTCACGGTCGCGAGGAATGCCTCGACGCTCGCCTCATTCTCTTTGGTTTTGAGTTCGGCCATCGGCTCACCCTTCCCTGAAGGGGCAAGTGAAAAGCAGATCGCATGAAAGATCAATCTGTCTTTAGGCTGAGGGTCTTCAGAAAGGCGCGGGTTTTAGGCCCAGCGGGTTAGTGGGTCAAGGCGTTAAAACGCATACTCGTCATAGATGGGATCGATCTTGCCACCCCAGCGGCCATTGAACGCATCGAGCTGTTCGTCGGCGCGGGTCTTTCCCTTGTCGAGGATCTCTTCCAACGTAGAGAGAAAGATGGTTTCGTCAGCGCCGACACCGTCTGTCTGGCCACGTGCTTTCAGACCAGCGCGGCTCATATCAACCATTTCTCGGGCGATATCCATGACGTTGATGCCAGCGGCTTTTGTGGCGAGAGCTGTTTTCGGAACTTCCCAGCGCAGCTCTTCGCGGGTGTCTGGCGTCCACTTCTTCACCATATCCCACGCAGCATCCAGCACACCGCCATCGTAAAGGAGCCCGACCCAAATGGCGGGCAGCGCACAGATGGAATTCCAGGGGCCGCTATCAGCGCCGCGCATTTCCATGAATTTTTTGATGCGCACTTCCGGGAAGATGGTGGTGAGATGGTTTGACCAATCACCAATGGTTGGCATCTCACCCTCAAAGCCATCCAGCTTGCCTGCCATGAAATCGCGGAAGCTTTTGCCGGTCACGTCGTGGTAGGTGCCATCGCGATAGACGAAGTACATCGGCACATCGAGCGCATAATCCACATAGCGCTCGTAGGAAAAGCCATCTTCAAAAACGAAGGGCAACATGCCCGTGCGCGCCTTGTCCGTGTCGGTCCAGATTTGTGAGCGGAATGATGTAAAGCCGTTGGGCTTGCCTTCGGTGAAGGGGGAGTTGGCAAAAAGGGCGGTCGCAATTGGCTGCAAGGCCAGCGCCACGCGGAACTTTTTCACCATGTCGCTTTCCGTTGACCAGTCCAGGTTCACCTGGACCGTGCAGGAGCGGTACATCATGTCGAGACCGTAGGAGCCGACCTTTTTCATGTATTCGGTCATGATGCCGTAGCGGCCCTTCGGCATGACCGGAATGTCTTCGCGGGACCAGTCCGGCGTGAAGCCTGTGCCTAAGAAACAGATATCGAGTTCGCCGCCGACTTCTTTCACCTGGGCCAGGTGATCGTGCACTTCTGAACAGGTCTGATGCAGCATTTCCAGCGGCGCGCCGGAGAGCTCAAACTGTCCACCGGGCTCAAGCGACACATTGGCCAGACTGTCAGGACAGGTGAGACCGATAATGTGGTCGCCTTCATGCACCGGCTGCCAGCCAAAGCGGGTCATGCCTTCCAGCATGGCGCGAATGCCCTTCTCTCCCTCATAGGGAATTGGGGTTCTGTCTTGTGTGCGGAAGGGGAACTTCTCGTGTTCGGTGCCAATGCGCCAGTCGGCCTTCGGCTTCTCGCCCGCCTCAATATAGGAGACCAGGTCGTCATAGCCTGAAATGGGATCGGCTCCCGCCACCAGAATGCTCATGCTCCCCCAGCCTTCCTGCCTTTTCAGGCCACTTCTCATCGCGCAGTTCTTGACGCCTGCGTCACTCTTTAGGTCAGTGCCATGTAAGGGACGACCCTAGCGCGCACAAGGTCTTTTCTAAAGCTTTGCCAATATCGTGAACGAAAATAGGCATTTAGTCGCGCCAATCTCCCAGAACCAACTGTATCGCGGCCAGAGCGGCAACGGCCGCCGTATCAGCCCGCATGATGCGGGGGCCCAAGGAAATCGCGTGGGTGTCATCGCGGTTGAGCAATTGCTCCCGTTCTGCCGGGGAAAACCCACCTTCCGGCCCGATAAGGATCGCCAAGGGGCCCGCCGAGGCTCCCGCCCCCACAAGATTTTGCAATTGTTCGAGCGTGCTCGCTTTGGGAGCTGCTTCATCGCAGAAGATGATCCGGCGCCCGCCCATATTGGCGGACCAGTCGTTCAAGAGGGCTCCCAAGCTCTGTGGCTCTTCCACTTCAGGAACTGATAAGAGGCCACACTGCTCTGCAGCTTCAACTGCATTTGCGCGGAGCCGGTCCTGTTTGATCCTGGCCACATTGGTGCGTGCTGTGTTCACGGGCAGCAGGCGCCCTGCCCCCATTTCAACGGCCTTTTGGACCATGAAATCGAGGCGGGCCCTTTTGACCGGTGCAAACAGCAGCCAGATGTCGGGCAGGACATCCTGCTCTCTGGTCTTTTTTTCCAGGGCAATGAGGCAGGACCGCTTTTTGACTTCATCCAACCGACCGAGCCATTCGCCATCGCGGCCATTAAAGAGCCGAACATGGTCGCCGTCGCTCAAGCGCATAACATTTAGCAGATAGTGGATCTGATCGCGGTTTGGCACGACGCCCAGGCCCTCGCCCAGACCTGCCTCCACAAAGAGGCGCACTTTGCCCGTCCCACAATGGTCTGGGTCGGTGCCGCAATGATCCGGCGTATCCTGAGGGTCGTGTTTGTTGTTCATCCCCCCTTATAGAAGAAGTCAATTTGCAGGTGAAGCCTAGGGTTTTGAGGCAGACATGCGAGAGAACCTCTTAAGAAATAACAAACATGTTTTGGCTATGCTTTCCTCATGATCGGTAGTGTCGGCGGCCCACAGACGTCATTCAATCCATACCTTCAAAGCGCGAGTTTGAATTCTTCTCGCGCTGGCGGTGTTTTTACGCCGAGCGCTCCAGGAGTCGATTCAGCACAGCAGGCTCAGGAGAATGGTGCTGGCCGGGGGCTTCTCGACCAGACGGGCAATAGCCGCAAGGTGGAAGGCGGCTCGTCTGCTGCCAAATCCGGTTCTCAGGATGATCTAACCCCTGAGGAAGAAGCCGAAGTCGAACGACTTAAGAAACGAGAAGAAGAGGTCAAAGCGCACGAGGCTGCCCATGCGGCAGCTGGCGGTGGGGTAACCGGCGGGATCAGCTATAGCTACACCACCGGGCCAGACGACAAGGAATATATCACCGACGGCGAGATCCAGATCGATACGTCCTCCGGGGGCAGTGATCCAGCTGCGGTCATTGCCAAAATGGAAGCGGTCATTCGCTCTGCCTATGCGCCTTCTGAACCGTCATCCAAAGACCGGCAGGTGGCCGCGCAGGCGCAGCAGATCCTCGCTGCTGCTGAACTTCAAGCCAAAGAACAGAAGAGCGCTGAAGAAGAAGCAGACACTGGTGGCAATGCTGTCGCTCAGGACGGAGGTCTCTCCTCTGTCCTTTCCCAGGCGATCAAAGCCTATGAAGCGCCCGCCACGGACCGACGGCAGGCTGACTTTTCTATATAGCGCCAAGATCAGAACGGCCCGGCGCCTGCCAAATGATGCTATGACACTCCTACGTATTGAGTTTTCGTAAGAGACCTTTTGGATGACAGACCCCCATCGACAACCAAATGACAGCCGCGTTGCCGACGCAACGTTTGACAATTGGGTGGATTTTTACGCGCCTGAAAAAACAAAGCCCTATCTGCGGCTGATGCGCGCCGACCGACCAATCGGCACCTGGCTTCTGTTATGGCCCTGTCTCTGGTCCATTGCGCTTGCTGCACCGCTTGGCGACGGCTGGTCGGTTCTTGCACTTCTCTATTTGCCAGAACCCAGCACCATGCTGCTATTTGCCCTTGGTGCGTTTGTCATGCGCGGCGCCGGCTGCACCATCAATGACATTATTGACCATGAGTTTGACGCGAAGGTGGCGCGGACGCGGTCACGCCCGATCCCATCTGGGACTGTCAGTCTTCGGCAGGCGTGGATTTTCCTGATCGCGCTTTGTCTAGTTGGTCTCGCGATCCTCGTGCAGTTCAATCTCTTCACAATCCTGCTGGGTACCTCCTCGCTGTTGCTCGTTGGGCTCTACCCGTTTGCTAAGCGCTTTACCTATTGGCCGCAGGTGATGCTCGGGCTCACGTTCAATTGGGGTGCTCTTCTGGGGTGGGCTGCAGTGGCCGGCAGCCTTAGTCTTCCACCTGTGCTGCTCTATATCGGGTGCATCTGCTGGACCGTGGGTTATGACACGATCTACGCCCATCAGGACAAAGAGGATGACGCGCTTCTCGGGCTCAAGTCGACTGCGCTTCGATTTGGAGACAATACGAAGACCTGGCTCTATGGGTTCTATGGAGCGGCCCTGCTCTTCTTTGGTCTTGCTGGAATGGCGGCGGCCATTGGATGGATTTTCTATCTGGGCCTTGTGATCGGCGGCTGGCATCTCATGCGCCAGGTCACACGAACCAAGATTGATGATGCGGCCAGGTGCCTCGCTGTTTTCAAATCCAATCGTGACTTTGGTGTGATCCTGTTCGCGTCAATCCTGGCTGGAACGCTAGGTTCGGGCCTGCACTAGTCAACCCAGGCCGCCTCTTAACCCTGAGCTCAGATGTCGCAGGTGTTGGACTTGAACAATATTGCACCGCACCATATATTTCGCATAGCAACATAGCTGTGTTTCACGCCAATTCCGACGCGCAGGTGCAGCTAGATCACCAAGGAGTGAACCTATGTTCAAGCAATGGTTCCATAGTGCCGCAGTTGCAGCGAGCCTCTTTTCCGGCATGCCCTACTGGCGTGACGAAGGAGCCCGCTCTGCAAAACGCGCTTCAGCACAAACCAGGTAAGCTCGTTTCCTGAGCTATTCTGCCGAAAAACTAAAGATCGAACCCCAGTTCATTTCTATGGCCTGGGGTTTTGTTTGACTCAAAACATGAATCTAAGTTCATTTTTTAGGCGCCCCTGCTTGATTTCATAAAGTGAATCTGTTTTCATTGAAGTAACAAGGCAGCCGCCATTAACTGAATTGGATTTCATATCTATGGCCTATCGGCAAACAGAGAGCGTGGCGCAGCGCCTCGAGGAAAACAGGCGCCGAATTCTGAAAGCCGCGCGCGAGCTTGTCGCAGAAGGCGGGTTCGCAAAAGCGCAGATCACGGCCGTTGCTAAACGGGCAGGTCTCGCGACGGGCACGCTTTATCGCTATTTCCCGTCTAAAGACGATCTCTGTCGTCAGGTGTTCCGGGAAGTCTCTTCGCGGGAAATGAATATCCTTGCGGGTATTGCCGCGGCAGACCATCCGGCCCTTGATCGCTTTGATCTGGTCCTGCGAACCTTTTCCGGACGCGCACTCAAAAGCCGCCGCCTCGCCTACGCCCTTCTGGCAGAACCTGTTGATGTGGCCCTTGCCGAAGAACGCACACGGTTCCGCAAAACCCACGCGGCAATTTTTGCGCGCATTATTGATGATGCGATTGCTGAGGGAAGTGTGAGCCCGCGCGATAGCAAGCTTGTCGCCGCCTGCATTGCCGGGGCCATCCCGACAGCTCTGGTGGGCCCGCTTGCGCCAGAGACCGATGCACAGGGCAGCGATGATGTCCTCAACAGCATCGTTCAATTCTGCTTTGGCGCGCTGGGTGCGAACGCCCGACAGACTGCGATAACGGTAAAACTGGAGAGCCGGATATGAACAAGGTCAAAGCACAAGACATTCTTACCGACGACCAGATTACGATTCTGCGCAAACGCTCTGATCTTCGCGCCATATGGATTGCTGCTCACGCCTGGGGAACCTGCTTCGCCGCGATGGCCCTGTTCGTCTATTTCCCCAATCCGCTCACCTTTATATTGGCGTTCGTGGTTATCGGCAGTCGGCAACTGGGCCTGGCCATTCTCATGCATGACGCTGCGCATGGCGTGTTGGCCAAGTCGCCAAAGCTCAACGAGTTCATCGGTCAGTGGCTCGGCGCCTATCCATTGATGGCGGAGACCTGGTCCTATCGGCGCTATCATCTGCAGCACCACAACAATACGCAGCAGGCGGAAGACCCGGATCTGATCCTTTCTGCTCCCTTCCCCATCACGAAGAAGAGTTTCCGGCGGAAAATGTGGCGGGATATTACCGGCCAGACGGGCTACCAGCAGCGCAAGGCTCAAATCTTGAGTGCATTTGGTCCAGCCGATATGCCGCTTGGTGCGCGCCTAAAACGCTATTGGTCAAAACTCGGCCGCGCGACCGTTACCCACCTCATTCTGTTTGCCGGGCTTGCTGCGACAGGCCATTGGTACCTCTATTTTGTTCTGTGGCTGCTCCCATTCCTGACCTGGCATCAAGTGATCACCCGCATTCGAAACATCGCAGAACATGCCATGGTACCAGACAGCGACGATGTCTTTCGCTCGTCCCGCACAACCGTGCTCAGCCTCTGGGAACGTGCTTTCTTTGGACCCTATTGGGTCAACTACCATGTCGAACATCATCTCATGATGTGGATCCCCTGTTACAACCTTCCCAAAGCGCAGGAATTCCTCAAAGCCAATGGGCATTGGGACCGAATGGAAACCAAGAACGGCTATTGGGAAGTGATCAAAATGGCGACGTCCAAGCCCGATGATCAGGACAAGCCAGGCGAAGTCATTCACAACACGCGTCGCCGCGTTGCCGGGATTACGTCGGAAGGGTTTGAAGCTGCAAACTGACGCTCTATCCGCTGCCAAGGAAGATCCTTCCGCGTTCATCCGGGCTCGCACAGCGCTGCACGAGCCTCCTCTCGTACCGGAGCTGCGTTTGCATCTGGCAACCGAGGGCGATGCCCTCTGGCAGATGGGCGAGGAAGAGCTGACAGCTACGGGACTGCCAGCCCCCTTCTGGGCCTTTGCCTGGGCAGGTGGTCAAGCACTCGCCCGCTATCTGCTCGACAGCCCGGACATCATTGCCCAGAAGAGAGTGCTCGACTTTGGGTCCGGGTCGGGCCTTGTCGGCCTCGCCGCCCTGCGCGCTGGCGCCACGTCAGTGCTCGCAGCCGATATTGATGTCTTTGCCTGCGCCGCGGCAGAGCTCAATGCACAGGCAAACAATGTTTTGCTCTCAACAACCGCGCAGGATCTCGTCGGTCAAGATGGTCCGTGGGATGTCATCCTTGTGGGCGACATGTGCTACGAACAACCGCTTGCCGGTGAGGTGGAAACATGGCTGCAGGAACAAGCGCGCAAGGGGATTGACGTGTTCATCGGAGATCCGGGCCGCACCTATCTTCCCAAGGATCGACTTCGGAAAGTCATTTCCTACGCGGTGAAAACATCGCGGGACTTGGAAGATACAGACGTGCGGAACACATCTGTTTGGCAGTTTTCCTGAGGTTTTTGTTCATTTAACTCATTTCGCTTGCCATGGCGTTATTTAGTTCATATATGAACGATATGACTCAACAACCCCGCATATTCCATCTCATGCAGCTTGCTCACAGAGCGCTTTTCCGGGCCGCCGATCAGCGTTTGCAAGCTTCGCTGGGCATCAGCGCCGTGCAACAGGGAGCGCTCTTCGTCATCGGAAAACAGGCGCCCTGTAAACCGTCTGCGATCGCCAAAGCCTTGGACATGAACAAGTCTGCGGTGACAACACTTGTCACACGACTTGAGACAGGCGGTTTCATTCGCCGTGTTGCCGACAAGCAAGATGGACGGGCACAACGCATCAGCCTGACCCCCAAGGGCACAGAGGCGATCCAGAAGTCCCTCCCGCTTACCAAGCAGGCCAATGCGGACCTTCTCAAGGGATTTGAGCCCCATGAAATTGAAACCATTGAGCGATTTCTCACCCAGGTCATTTCAACATCGGCCCGCGCTGCGTCTCTGACGAATGCCGGGTCGTCCCCAAAATAGTCAAAAGGATTTTCACCATGATTACGACATCTGACCATATTCAGGTCCAGAAGGAAGCTGGCGTTCTCACCCTCACCATGAACCGGCCGGAGAAGAAAAATGCGCTGACACAGGATATGTATGCAGCACTTGCAGACAATGTCGTCGCAGCCCAAACCGATCCCGAAATTCGTGTGGTCCTGATTACCGGTACGGGCGACTCTTTTACAGCCGGGAACGATCTAGGTGACTTTGCTGGTAGCGACGATGCACCCAAAGGCGAAAATGAATTGCCGCCGGTCGGACGCTATCTTCAAGCCATCCTCAATGCCGAAAAACCCATCGTCGCAGCGGTCAATGGTCTTGCCATCGGTGTTGGCGTTACGATGTTGCTGCATTGCGATCTGGTCTACGCATCTCCCAATGCAACCTTCCAGACACCCTTTGTCAATTTGGGATTGGTTCCAGAGGCTGGGTCCAGCCTTCTACTCCCCAATCTGATTGGCACTCAGAAGGCGAATGACATGTTTCTGCTTGGAACAAAGGTCAGCGCAGAAGATGCCGAAAAGATGGGTCTCGTCTGCTCTATCTTCGACGAAGACGCTCTTCTTGACGAAGCGTCGAACCGTGCGCGCGCCCTCGCTGCCAAAGCCCCCAATGCGGTGAAACTGACAAAACAGCTTGTGCGCCGTGACCATGCAAATGTTGCGCAGCAGATGGCAGACGAGAGTGTCCATTTTTCTGCGCAGCTCAAAACTGCAGAATTTGCAGAGGCCGCAAGTGCATTTGCAGAACGTAGAGCACCTGACTTTTCAAATATCTGAATTCAGTATGCCTGTGGCCGGGAGGCGGAGACCCGGTCACTCCATTGCCGCGGCCTGCCGGTAAAACCAAAGCTCATAGGACGACGTGTGGTCAGAGGACTTGCCCCACGGTGAGGCTGCGGCGCTTCTGTTTTAAGGGCTCCGATCTGCTCTGATGTTTCGCGCAGATCACCACTTCGATCCTGCACAAGCAAAGGCAGGTTCAAGACACTTGCCCAGGAGCGCCAGCGAGCGCCGGCATCCGCGCCGTCCAAGGAGGCGTGGACCGTCACCGTCTTTGTGGGGTCTGGATGGCATAGCTCGATCAAGATCACAGGCGCTTCGCGGTCCCGGTCTTTGTAGGCAATTGCCATCACCACCCCGGTGTAGTCCGTCACTGGTGCTTCCCATTCCCACACGCCAAGAGGCGGCGAGCTGTCCTGCACCACAATCCGGTCCCGGTAGATGGTCGCATAGCGGATGAAACCAACGGCGCGCCGCCAGACAGGCTGAAATGGGACTGTCAGGCTGGCGGGAAGGCGGTAGGGATCTGCATCAAACGCAGGTGATGTCCAGCGCCTGCGAAACCGGTCTGCATCTTCTTTGTCAGCGAAAAATCGCATCAAATGTCCCTGCCCTATTTGCCTGTCCTGCTGGTTGGGGACGCCCTGCCCCTTAAGCCCGAAGAATAGGGAGCGCATGCTTTCTATCTCTTTAACATCGACTTCAAACTTTTGTGGGAGGTCCATATGCCATGAAAACTAGGACCAGCTTCGTGCTAGGTTTTCCAGGATGTGTCGAATCAGCACCCAAATCCAACGATGCTGAGCCACGAAGGAACCGAGATATGATCGACAACCCGCTTCAAATGGTCGGGCTCTATATTGCGATCAACCTGCTTTTGAACCTGGTGTTGGCCTACCGGGTGTCTGCCACCCGCCTCAAGACAAATGTCATGACAGGGACAGGCGATCACGAGCCACTTTACAAGTCGACGCGGGCGCACATCGTCAACAGCGAATACACACCCATCGGCCTGATCGGTCTGATCGGGCTCTTCATACTATCTGCCTCTATTTGGATCATTCACGCTGCAGGCATCGCGCTGACCATGGGGCGTCTTTTGCATGCGATTGGCCTTTATATCTCCGCAGACAGTACACGGCCAAGACTTTGGGGGACCTTGCTCACCTGGCTGGGGCAGCTGATTACCGGCGTTGGGTGCCTCTATTTCTCACTCACCTACACAATCTGAGTGAATTTGCAGCCTCTCCCGCGGTTCGCTGAAAAGAGCAACCGTGGCGCTCTCCCAATGGTGCCAGCGCGACATTCGCGCATTTTCTGGTATAAGACCCTCAATACCGGGGCTCCCCTGCCCCGGACCTGTCACGGATGTTCTCTCATATGCAGCAAAGTCAAAACCGCACCGATCTCCTTCAAGATCTCATCACCCGCGCCAAAAAAGCAGGAGCAGATGCTGCAGACGCCTTGATGGTTGAAAGCACTATGTTTGGCGCGTCGTGGCGATTGGGAAGCCTCGAAGATATCGAGCGATCTGAGACCCAGGATCTGGGACTGCGGGTCATGGTTGGACAGCAACAGGCGGTTGTTTCTACAACCGATGTGGCGCCAAAAGCTTTTGACTCCCTTGTCGAACGTGTGATTGCCATGGCAAAGGTCGCACCAGAAGATCCCTATTGCGGTCTGGCAGATCCTGCGCTCCTTGCAGAAAAAATCGCAGATCTTGAACTTGATGATGGGAGCGACCCCAAAGCAGAGGAATTGGTTGCGCGTGCTCAAGCCGCGGAAGATGCGGCGCTTGCTGTCAAAGGTGTTACGAATTCCGGTGGTGCAGGATCAAGCTTTGGCCGCGCGGCTATAACACTTGCCACGAGCGACGGGTTTGCCGGCCACTATGGTGGCAGCACCCATTCTGTTTCCTGTTCCGTGCTTGCCGGCGAAGGGACAGAGATGGAGCGCGACTATGACTATTCCACCGCGCGCCATTTTTCAGACCTTGAGGACCCTACAAAAATCGGACGGGAAGCTGGCGAAAAAGCCGTCCGCCGACTAGGGGCCCGGAAGGTGGAAAGCTGTCAGGTTCCGATCATTTACGACCCGCGTGTTTCTGGTGGGCTTGTTGGCCATCTCGCAGGCGCGATCTCAGGGGCATCAGTTGCCAGGGGCACGAGCTTCTTGAAAGACAGTTTGGACACTCAGCTCTTCGCACAGGGCATCCGGATCACCGACGATCCCTTAAAAAAACGAGGACGCGGATCAAAGCCATTTGATGGCGAAGGCGTGCGGACAGAAGCGCTCACTCTAATCGACGATGGCCGTCTCACCACCTGGCTGCTCGATACGTCGACGGGAAAACAGTTGGGTTTGCCAAGCAATGGGCGTGCAGCACGCGGTACGGGCGGGTCTCCCTCACCTTCAACCACCAATCTGACGCTTGAAGCTGGGTCGCTATCACCTGAAGAATTGATGGCCGACATCACATCGGGCTTCTATGTAACCGAGATGATCGGCATGGGGGTCAATGGCGTCACGGGCGATTATTCACGCGGTGCGTCGGGTTTCTGGATCGAGAATGGTGAGCTGACGTTCCCAGTGAGCGAAATCACCATCGCGGGGAACCTCAAAGACATGTTTGCAAACCTTACGCCCGCGAGCGATCTGGAGTTCAAGGCAGCGACCAACGCGCCCACCGTGCGGATCGAAGGGATGACCCTTGCCGGAACTTGATCCATCGTCCCTTCTCAATCTCAAAGAAGACCACCAGCTGCTGTGCGACGCTGTGCGGGCAGCCGGAGCGCTGGCTCTTACCTACTATCAGCGCGACATTGAGCAATGGGACAAAGATGACGACACGCCGGTAAGTGAAGCCGATCACGCGGTCAACACATTGCTTCATGAGCGCTTACAGGGGCCTCGACCCGATTACGGCTGGCTGTCGGAAGAAACAGACGATGATCCAGTGCGGCTGGAGCGGGACTTTGTTTGGGTCGTCGATCCCATAGACGGCACCCGCGCCTTCCTCAAAGGGCGGCCGCATTTCACGATCTGCGTTGCCTTGGTCTTCCAGGGTAAACCTGTTTTGGCTGCGGTTTTCAATCCTGCCTCCGATGAGTTCTTCGAAGCTCAGCTGGGCAATGGCGCGCTCCTGAACGGCACCCCGATCTCGCCCAGCAAACGCCGGGATATTTCGGGCTGTCGCATGGCCGCCTTCGCGCCCATGTTCAAACATCCAGCCTGGCCAGAGCCATGGCCGGAAATGGATATTGTGAGCCGAAACTCAGTTGCCTACCGCTTGGTCTTGGTCGCCAACGGGTTTGTTGACGCTTGCATGGCCCTTAACCGAAAAAGTGATTGGGACCTAGCGGCAGCAGACCTCATTGTTCGTGAGGCTGGTGGCCGCATGACAACCCATGATGGCAGGTCCTTTGTTTACAATAAGAGCTTCACCAAACATCGCAGCCTCGTCGCGGCGGGGCCTGCGCTCTATGACGCCCTGTTTGAGCGTGTCGGTGGTTTGACGCTGCCTTAAGATCCCTGCGCTATCCTGTTGGCCAGCCAACAGATATCGAGGCATACTTCCTTGATTATTCAGCCTGTTTTCGGGAGAAACACTGATGTCAGACGAGCAACTTCTTCATCTCGTATTCGGGGGCGAACTTGAAGACCTTGACGGCATCCGCTTCAGCGACCTGGAGAAGCTAGACGTTGTCGGCATCTATCCCAGCTTTGCCGAAGCGGAGGCTGCCTGGCGACAAGCCGCACAGCGGACCGTTGACAGCGCTCAGATGCGGTATTTCATCGTTCACCTGCATCGTCTGATGGATCCTGACAATGACCATCCTCACGACGACTAAGGGTCGGTGAGAGACCCAAAAAGGCTTGCAAAACCGCTGGTTAGGAGCCGCCCTGCAAGGTGACGCGCCTCAATGCGCGTGATAGTATCCGGCAACTTCCAACGAACCTTCCTGGCCAACGAAAGCCCTGCAGTTGAGCGTACATACTGGCGATCCCACAATTCGAGAGGCAGCCGACGAGGCTCGGGAGGCCGCTGCGTCCCGTGGATCGTCGCGGCAGGAGCCGGCGCCATCTGAGATTGTTGCACCGCTGAAGACCATGGTCGCCGTCAGGCGGATTGCTTCGAGTTACCTCAAGCCTCATTCGGCACTCATTGCTATGGCTATCTTCGCCAATCTGATTATTGCTGCAACCACAAGTGTGCTGCCGTTTTTGATTGAGCAAACTGTCGAGTTGATCTTCGAACAGAAGCGCGAGGATGTATTGCTTATCCTCGCCCTTGGTGCGCTGGGGGCACAGAGTCTTCGAGCAGTTACTACCTATGTTTCAAATGTGATTATGAACTATGTCGGCCAGCGCATGGTCGTTGCAGTTCAAACGCACCTTTTTTCGAAACTCATGACCGCCGATCTTGGCTGGATCCAACAAACCCATTCAGGTCGATTTATCTCGACTTTTATGACGGACGTTATCCGGCTCCGGGATTCAACCGCGCAGTCAATCATCAATCTCAGTCGGCACCTGGCCGTGCTCGTATTCCTTATTGGCTATATGTATTACCTCGATTGGCTGATGGCGATCATCGCTACCGGGGTCATTCCAGTCGCCGCCATTTTCATGCGCCGACTTGGTCGGAAAACACGCAAGGCAACAAACAAGGGGTTGGAGGAAACCGGATCACTTTCCACCCTGATCCTGGAAGCCCTTGGGGGTATTCGGGTTGTCAAAGCCTATGGGCGAGAAGATGCAGAGATCAAACGGGCAACGGGTACTATTGCGCTTGTGCTTGAACACACAATGCGGTCGGTCAAAGCAAAGGCAGCCGCGGGACCCATCACCGAAGCATTGACCGGCATCGGGATTGCCGCAGTGATTGGGTATGCGGGCATGCAGGCCATTAGCGGCGCCATGACATCTGGCTCCTTCTTTGCGTTTATGGCGGCGGTGATGCTGGCCTACCAGCCGCTCAAAGCCGTCGCCAATCAGCAGACCGTGCTGCAGGAAGGTGTTGCCGCCGCTTCACGGCTATTCCCAGTCCTGGATGTAGAAGCAAAAATCGTCGATGGAACGGATAGCAAAGAGCTAAAAGTGAGCGACGGCGCCATAAGCCTTGATCGGGTGAGCTTCCATTATGATGACGGCACCAAGGCGCTGGACAATGTGACGATTGATGTCCCTGCGGGCCAGACAGTGGCTCTTGTGGGCCCGAGCGGTGCGGGCAAAAGCACCATCCTCAACCTGGTCCCCCGTTTCTATGATGTCAGCGACGGAACAGTATCTATTGACGGGCAGAACCTGAAATCTGTGACGCTGACGTCTTTGCGCAATGCCAGTGCTCTGGTTACTCAGGAACCTTTCCTGTTTGACGATACCATTCGAGCGAACATCGCCTATGGCAGTCCAGATGCATCCCTAGAAGAGATAGAAGCCGCAGCACGAAACGCTGCAGCCCACGATTTCATCTTGGAGCTCTCTCATGGCTATGACACCCATGTCGGCGAAGCTGGTCTCAAGCTTTCCGGCGGACAACGCCAGCGTATCGCCATCGCGCGCGCCATGCTCAAAAATGCGCCTATTCTGCTCTTGGACGAAGCCACGTCAGCGCTGGATACAGCATCGGAATTGCAGGTCCAAAAAGCGCTCCAGACTCTCATGCGGGGGCGCACAACGCTTGTCATTGCACACCGTCTTTCAACGATCATGCATGCAGACAATATTTACGTCATCGACCATGGGCGCGTCATCGAGCAGGGTCGCCATGCAGATCTCATCGCGCAAGGTGGTGTTTATGCGGAACTTTCCCGATCTCAGTTCGACCGGAACGATGATCCCACACCAGCTCTTGCTGGAGAATAGTGGATAGATATTTCGCCATGTCCTGGTTTAAATCGCTCACGAAAGACATCTTGAAAAGCGGCGCCATGCAAGGCGGTTTGGCATTGTCGATTGCCAGCTATGTTCGTCTGGTGCACCTCACCTGCCGTTTCAATCAAAGACGTGCGGACATTCCAGAGCGGTTTTGGGCTGAAGATGAAACCTTCATCTGCGCAACGTGGCACGGCCAGAACGTCATTCTTCCGATGTTTTGGCACAATTGGCGGACCCTCAAAATCCTCGTGTCGAAACACGGGGATGGCGAGATCATCGCAAGACTGATGCACAAGTTGGGACTTGGCACCATTCGCGGATCAGGTGCGCCAAAAGGAAAAGCTGCAAAGTCGAAAGAAAAAGGTGGTGCAGCGGCCCTGCGCGCAATGGTTCGTGCTCTGCAAAACGGTGCTTCTATCGGGCTGACAGCTGACATGCCTCCGGGGCCACGTCGCATTGCTGGTTTGGGCATTGTGACCATGGCCCGGCTCTCCGGCCGTCCTATTCTTCCTATTGTTGCCACCACACGAGCCAGACTGGTGCTTGGCAATACCTGGGATAAATTCACGATACCGCTGCCGTTTAACCGTGGCGCGGTTGTGTGGGGAGACCCGATATATGTGCCGCGTGACGCTGACGACGCCACAATCGAATCCTGTCGACAACAGGTGGAGGACGCTCTGAACCAATTGACCAGCGAAGCCGATGCGATGATGGGTCGGGGGCCTACGGTGTCTCCTGGCAAACAAGACGCACTCACCGACACACGAGAAGTGGGATAGCTCTTTGGTCTCCCCGGTTAAGATGACGCTGGGTTTGAGGACCTATCGCAGGCTTGCGGCCAGCGCAGGACCGCTTTTTCGGCTTATCCTCAAGCGACGCACTCTTCACGGCAAAGAAGATCCAGACAGGGTCGCTGAGAAGCAGGGTTTTGCTTCAGCAACACGGCCGGAGGGCCCCTTAGTTTGGCTGCATGGCGCAAGCGTTGGAGAATCTCTATCCATGCTTCCGCTCATCGAGACCCTTTCAGAGGCGCGTCCGGAGCTTCGTTTCTTAGTTACAACCGGCACTCTTACCTCAGCAGAACTAATGGATGAGCGTCTTCCCGCGTCTGCCTGCCACCAATTTGTCCCGCTGGATCACCCGAAATATTGGGATCGGTTTTTTGCCCATTGGCGGCCGGACCTCGCTGTTATTATTGAGTCTGAGCTTTGGCCGAACATGATCATGGGCTGCCGGACACGCGACATCCCATTGGTTCTTGCCAATGCCCGCCTCTCGGAGAAGTCTGCCAAAGGCTGGGGCCGCGTCGGCCGCTCGATCGAACAACTGCTCAGCTCTTTTGATCTTGTGCTTGCGCAGGACGAACGGTCCGCCGCACGCCTTAGCGCCTTGGGCGCTGATCCGGTTGAGACCCCTGGTAATCTCAAGTCTGACGCGCAGCCGCTCCGCGCAGACAGTGCTGACCTTCAAGACCTCCGAATGCAGATCGGCGATCGACCGTGTTGGGTCGCAGCAAGCACACATGAGGGCGAGGAAACACTCGTCGGGCGCGTCCATCTAGAACTCCAGAAACAGTTTCCGGAGCTTCTAACCATTCTTGCGCCACGACACCCTGCCCGCGGGGCCGCTGTTGCGCGCGAGATGGTGGACATTGGTCTGAACGTCGCTCAGCGTTCGAAATCAGATGCGATTACACAAGATACCAATATTTACCTCGCGGATACACTGGGCGAGATGGGTCTGCTTTTTCAGCTTGTACCCATTGCCTTCATTGGTGGGTCGTTCGTCGATATTGGAGGACACAATCCTCTTGAGGCCGCTCGCCTTGATACTGCCATTCTATTTGGACCCCACATGTTCAATTTCGAGGAGGCGGCAATGCCGCTGCTTGATGCAGGAGCCGCAGTTCAAGCGGCGACGGAAGCTCAGTTAACCGAGCGGCTGACGTCCTGGCTGTCAGCACCGGCTGAGGCGAGCCTGGCGGCAACACGGGGTAGAGAAGTCGTCTCCAGGTCAGTACACGTCGCCGAACGGATAACGCAAAAGCTTCTCCCCTTCTTGCCCGAGGCCGCAAAACCCAAGGCAGGCCAATAATGCGTAGCCCCTCTTTCTGGTACCCATCTTCCAATCCAACATTGCGAGACCGGCTTTTGCGCCTCGCAATGACGCCCTTTGCCACCCTTTATGCTTTTGGCGCTGGTATGCGGCATCGGATGACTGTACCAGAGCGCATAAGTGTCCCGGTTATCTGTATTGGGAACTTCACTGCAGGCGGCGCAGGCAAAACACCAACCGCAATCGCCATTGCCAAGAGACTCGAGACGATGGGCGAGACACCCCATTTTGTCAGTCGGGGATATGGTGGTCAGGAAGCTGGGCCGGTGTGTGTCGATGCCGAGCGACATAGCTCTACAGATGTGGGCGACGAGCCTCTGCTCTTGAGCACACACAGCACAACATGGGTATCCCAGGACCGGGTCGCTGGCGCACTAGCGGCAGAAAGAGCTGGCGCGAGTGTCATCGTGCTGGACGACGGGTTTCAAAACCCTGCTCTCCACAAAGATCTTTCCCTTTTGGTTGTGGATACCGGTGCCGGGGTCGGCAATGGTTCCGTCATCCCCGCTGGACCTTTGCGAGAGCCTATTGAAACGGCTTTCAAGCGAACCCACGGTATAGTGGCGCTGGGAGCCGAAGCGCTGTCAGAAGATCTCGCACAGCGTGCGAAGCAGGCGGCCGTTCCCGTCTTTTGTGCCAACGTTCGGCCGAGCACCGATATTGCAGCGAACCTTGCCGGCATAAAGTTCATCGCATTTGCTGGTATTGGACGCCCGGAAAAATTCTTTTCGACACTCAGCGACCAGGGCGTCACCCTCTCCCAGACAAGGTCCTTTCCGGATCATCACGCCTTTTCAGACAAGGACGCACAGGATCTTTTGGATCTTGCAGATCGGCTGGGGGCCAGCCTTATCACCACAGAAAAGGACGCAGTGCGACTTCGCAATGCCAGTGGCGCGGCGGCACAAAAACTCAGCGAACAAACCGAGGTCTTGCCGGTTACAGCCGTTTTCGGCGATCTACCTGGTCTTGACGCGCTGCTAGCCCAGCACCTCACCGCCGCGCGGGCAAGTCACACCTACGCACCACCAGGAACACGAAGGGACTGACCCTCATGGGCTGACCTGCTATAAGCGTTCCCTCTCTTTCGATCTGGAACTGGTTTCTTGTCAAATAAAGCCATCAGATACCGCCTAGAAGCGGCCGCTGCCCTTATTCCAATCGGAGTTTTTAAACTCCTTGGGTTAGAACGCGCCTCTGCCTTTGGCGGCTGGCTGCTTAAAACCATCGGCCCGCGAGTGGGTGTCAGCCGACGCGCTCGGAACAATATCAAACGCGCGATGCCTGAGCTCACCCAAGCCGAGATTGAGACAATCATTCACGACATGTGGGAGAACCTCGGACGAACGGTTGCGGAATATGCGCACCTGGACAGGTTCAACGAACCTGCTTACCGGGACCGCGTGTCACTGTCCGGCGCCGAATATGTTGAAGCCTTGAAAGACAAAGGCGGCATTCTGGTGTCAGGACATTTTGCCAATTGGGAGTTAATGCCACTCCACCTTCACTTGCTCGGCTATGAAGGCGGTGAGGTGTACAGACATGCCAACAATCCACTGATCGACAAATGGATTGTGCAGCTGCGCGCCCGCGCCATTCAGCCTGTGCAAATTCCAAAAGGCCCGAAAGGCGCACGTGACGTACTGCGTGTGATCCGGAAAAAGGGCTTCGTCTGCATGCTGGTTGACCAGAAAATGAATGACGGAATTGAAGCGACCCTTTTCGGCATGAAAGCCATGAGTCCCGCAACACCCGGCGGGCTGGCTGCGCGGTACGGCGTCGGTGTGATTCCAGCTAGTTTTCGGCGAACGAATGGCGTCCATTTTGAGCAGGTCTTGCATGAACCAATCTTCGCGGACCCGGATGCGGATCCTCTCGCGGAAACAGCCCGCATCACCCAGAGATTGAATGACTTTCTGGAAGCTGAGATCAGAGAAAATCCAGCGCAGTGGCTTTGGCTACACAATCGTTGGCCGAAGGACGCCTGATTAGGGTGTTTCTGTTGGTCGTTCCAGGGGTTTGGGTGCCGGCATGTCGCCAACCAGCAACGCTGGATCAACATGCGCTGTGCGCCAATACATGCGCCAGTCTAGGTGGGGGCCTGTCACTCTGCCTGTCGCCCCAACAGCTCCAATGATCTCGCCCTGCTCTACTTGCTGGCCGATTTCCACATCCACACGGCTTAAATGCATCATGACGCCTATCATGCCATGGCCATGATCGAGGAAGATCGCGCCACCTTCGAAATAGAGGTCAGGGTGTGCCAGCCGAACGATGCCTGCGGCTGGTGCGGCAACCGGTGTCCCCGTGGAGGCGGCAACATCAACGCCGTAATGAGGCCGACGTGGCTGACCATTAAAAAAACGCTGCAGGCCGAACGTGCCTGTGATCACACCTTTGACCGGCCAGATGAAATCATCCGCAAACCAGTCTTGGGCGGTATCGACAGGCCGGGCCACCCGCTTCAAATTTCGATCCCGCGCGATCCGCTCCAACTGTTCAGCTGACGGACTGACATATTTCGACGCCACACCCTCGATCCGCTGCACGTCATATTCGCGTGTTGCAACGTCAATGGACAGGCTCTCGCGCTCTGTATCTGGATATTCAAGATCAAGATGCACTGTTCCTTCATGATCACGGTCGAAGGCAAAGAGAAAATGCCCGCGCTCAGAAACCATAAGCGGTTCGCCATCCAGGATGACTTTTGTACCGGGCTCGGTGGTGCCAATAATGATCCCGCCCTGAATTGCTTCGCCAGTGAGGGTAACACGTTCTTCAGCCCAGGCAGCGTGTCCGGCTAAAAGCGATGCAACAGCTAAAAGGAAAAGATTGCGCAGAACCTTCAGTTTCATTCCTGGCCTCTCAGCTCAAGTTCTCGCTTCAAAGCGGCGGCGGCATCTACGTAGGCTTCCTGTCGATCGGCGTGCCAATAGCGCAGATCCTCGAGAGGTATGTTCGCACCTGTAACTGCACAGACAACAAATGTGCCTTTGCGCACCACATGGTACTCGCCATCTCCATAAACCAGCTCTGCTTTGCTTCCACCGAAGCCATTTTCATGTCGATTCATAAGCTCAACCTACCTGTGGCGCGCGGCGATGTCATTCCTGCAGTGCAAATATGGTTTCCTGCGCTCCGAAGCAACACCCTCAGAAAAGCTGCCCCTGATCGCCGCCGGGCGCTGATTTCTTTTTTGAAACGGGGCGTTTGGCCTTGGGGGCGGCCTTCTGCTCGACCGTGGATTCAGCGCCAGCCTTGTCCGTTCTTGGGCCAGTCGTCACCGCCAATTTATCATTGCCAGCGAATTCAAGTTCCAGCTCTGTCCCCTGCGCGATCCCAGCCGACCCGCGCACCGGCTCGCCCCTCTTGTCCCGGACCAACGCAAACCCGCGGCTGAGCACGCCTTGATAGCTCAATGTGTCGAGCAAACGCCCGGCCTGTCCTAGGCGCTTCTCCAGGTCAGACAAATGCCTTTGTTCGGCCCGAGTAGCGCGGGCGGCAAGATCCTGGATCCGCTGCTGCCCATTTGTGAGTCTGGATGTCAGCACCTGTCCAGACAGGCGGCCTGCTATACGCTCAAGCTGACTGCGCTTGGCTGACGCTGCAGCTCCTAGGCCCAATCCCAAGCGCTGACTTGCATGGTCCAACCGTTGGCCCGGTAGCGCAAAGAGGTCGTCCGGTTTAGGCAGACCGCGACTAAGACCCTCCAGGCGCGCCCCCAGCTCCGTTACTTTTCGGGTTTCCCCGCGCACAAGACGGCGGGCATTATCCAAAACGCGGGCAACCAGGTCAGCCCGAACAGGCACCGCCATCTCTGCGGCGGCAGTCGGCGTCGGGGCTCGCTGATCGGATGCGAAATCGATCAGGGTTGTATCAGTTTCATGTCCAACCGCTGAAATCAGTGGAATTTCGCTCGCTGCGGCGGCCCGCACCACCATTTCCTCGTTGAACGACCAGAGATCCTCCAGCGAGCCGCCACCCCGCGCCACGATCAACAGATCTGGCCGCGGCACTGGCCCACCCGGTTTGAGGTCATTGAACCCCTTGATGGCAGCCGTGACTTCTTCAGCTGACTGCTCGCCCTGGACGCGAACCGGCCAGACGAGAACATGGCGAGGAAATCTATCACGGAGACGATGCAGGATGTCCCGTATGACGGCGCCGGAAGGGCTTGTCACCACACCGATGGTCGCAGGCAGAAAAGGGAGAGGCCGCTTTTTGGCTGGATCGAACAGGCCCTCTGCCGTCAGCGCTTTTTTGCGCTGTTCCAACAGCGCCATAAGAGCGCCGACACCTGCCAACTCCATGCTTTCAATGACAATCTGGTAGCGTGACTGCCCTGGGAAGGTTGTGAGCTTGCCGGTGCAGACAACTTCAAGTCCCTGTTCCGGCTTCACCTTCAATCTTGAGGCGACCCCCTTCCAGATCACCCCATTCAAGACCGACTTGTCGTCTTTAAGATCGAGATAAAGGTGGCCCGAAGCCGGGCGGCTGACCCTCCCCAACTCGCCCTTCACCCTTACGTAGCCATATGTGTCCTCTACCGTGCGCTTCAGCGCCATGGACAGCTCGCTTACGGAGAATTCGTAGGCATTTCCGGGGGTTGCATTGTCAGCCATTGGCGCGGCGTCTCTCACTTTAAGTCTTTGATTTTACTTCAAAATTTGTAGAACCCGAGAGGTCCCGCGGCGGTTTGCCGGAATCGCCCACCATGATACAAGATTGGCCGGGGATTGCTTAGGGAATGCCCAGGGAATAGTGAGGACCGACAAACGGTTCAACATTAGAATTCAAGGATCGAAGTCGAATGAACGTTCTGATTATAGGATCAGGCGGGCGCGAACATGCTCTTGCATGGGCGATTGCCTCAAGCCCCCTGCTGGGCGATCTCTATTGCGCCCCGGGGAATGCCGGGATCGCCGATGTGGCGACGTGCGTGGATATTGGCGTGAACGACTTCGATGGCATCGTCGCCTTTTGCCAGGACACCAGCATCGATTTTGTTGTCGTCGGTCCAGAAGACCCGCTGGTTGGCGGCATTGTTGATCGACTGGATGAGGCGGGAATCAAGAGCTTTGGTCCAAACGCGGCAGCAGCCCAGCTGGAAGGCTCCAAAGGCTTCACCAAAGACCTGTGCGCAGATTATGACATTCCGACAGCAGCTTATGGACGTTTTGCTGATGCCGCTGAGGCCAAAGCCTATCTGGACAAGCACGCTGCGCCCATCGTGATCAAGGCCGATGGGCTTGCCGCTGGTAAGGGCGTCATCATGGCAGAGACCGATGAGGAAGCACTTGCGGCGGTCGATGAAATTTTCGGCGGCAAATTTGGCGGCGCAGGCGCGGAACTCGTCATTGAAGAATGGCTTGAGGGAGAAGAGGCAAGCTTCTTTGCGCTTTGCGACGGAAAAACAGCCGTACCGCTGGTTGGTGCACAAGACCACAAGCGCGTCGGCGACGGAGATGTTGGGCTGAACACAGGTGGTATGGGTGCTTATTCCCCAGCCCCTGTACTTTCCATGAGCATGCAATTTGCGCTGATGGATCGCATCGTCAACCCAACGCTTGCTGCAATGGCGGACAAGGGCATGCCCTTTAAAGGCGTTCTTTTCGTGGGCCTCATGATCACCAAAGACGGTCCCAAGCTCATTGAATTTAATGTGCGGTTCGGCGATCCGGAATGCCAGGTTTTGATGATGCGTCTCATGTCGGACATTCTTCCTGCGCTTGTCGCCTGCCATGATGGAACACTTGATCAGATTGACCTTGAATGGAATGACGAGGCCGCGCTCAGCGTCGTGATGGCGACGGAAGGCTATCCGGAGGCTTATGAAAAGGGTTCTGAAATCAAAAACCTGAAAGCTGCTTCCGCCGAAGACAGCATAGAAATCTTTCATGCAGGCACAAAACAAGACGGAACAAAGGTCACGGCCCATGGCGGTCGGGTGCTGGCTGTCACCGCGCTTGGAAAATCCGTCGCTGCTGCACAGACACGCGCTTACAAGGCCGTGGACGCCGTCGACTGGCCAGAAGGCTTTTGCCGACGCGACATTGGCTACCGCGCGGTCGCTCGTGAAAAACAATCAGCATAATCATCCATAAGAAATGAGGGAGATGGGCCCATGAGTGAGCCTGTATCAAGTGGCAAGCAAGAGCAGTTTTCCGGCACTCAGGCGGTGATGGAACAGCATCGCTTTGATGAAAAGACGCTGGAAGACTATCTGGCTGCCAATGTTGAGGGATTTGAAGGACCGCTTGAAGTCCGAGAATTCAAGGGTGGGCAATCCAACCCTACCTATCAGCTTGTGACCCCAAACAAAAAATATGTTCTGCGGCGCAAGCCTCCTGGCAAGCTTCTCCCATCTGCACATGCGGTAGACCGCGAGTACAAAGTCATCACCGCCCTCGGCACGGTCGGCTACCCGGTCGCAAAAACCTACTGCCTCTGCATGGATGAAAGCATTATCGGCACCATCTTCTACGTGATGGATATGGTCGAGGGACGTATTCTCTGGGAGCCACTGCTGCCAGGTTATGAGCCAGCGCGTCGCAAGGCAATCTTTGAAGCCAAAAACAAGACATTGGCCCAGCTTCATATGGTGGATTATGAGGCGATCGGTCTTGGCGATTTCGGTAAACCAGGCAACTATTTTGCCCGCCAAATTTCCCGCTGGTCAAAGCAGTATGTGGCATCAGAATCCGAAAACATCAGCGAAATGGACAAGCTGATGGATTGGTTGCCCGGCAATATTCCTGAAGATGATGCAGTGAGCATTGTCCATGGGGACTACCGACTGGATAATATGGTGCTGCATCCAACTGAAGACCGTGTTCTCGCGGTCCTTGACTGGGAGCTCTCGACACTCGGACACCCGCTCGGCGATTTCACCTACCATATGATGCAATGGATCATGCCAAGCATGGGAGATACGCCGGGTACCCAGACCCTCGGCGACGCTGATCTACCGGCGCTCGGCATTCCGACCCTCGACGATTATGTGAAAATGTATTGTGATCAGACCGGTCGCAGCGGCATCGACAATCTCGACTATTATTTCGCGTACAATCTCTTCCGCCTTGGCGGTATCTTGCAGGGCATTGTTGGCCGGGTGCGAGACGGGACGGCTGCCAGCGAACATGCGGCTCAGGATGCCTCGCAGGTTCGCACGCTCGCAGAGCTTGGGTGGCACTATGCTCAGAAAGCCGGCGCCGTTTAGACCATTTTCTGCACTCCTAGAAAGCCGGGCCAGCCATACGGATTGCCCGGCTTTTCTTTGACCCTTTGCATGCGCCTGGATCCCTTGCTATCCCTAACTCAAAGACATTTAGGAGAGAGACATGGCCGAGCCTGCCACCCAGAACGACGAGACAATTGATATTCGTGAAGCACACCGATTTGACGTCGGGCAGCTGGAGGATTTCTGCCGAGCAGAGGTTGAGGGCTTTTCGGGAAATTTGGACGTTCGCCAGTTTTCGGGGGGACAGTCCAATCCAACCTTCATGCTATCTGCTGGCGGCAAGCGCTATGTGATGCGCAAAAAGCCACCGGGGACGCTTCTTGCCAGTGCGCATCAGGTGGATCGGGAATACCGGGTTATGAAGGCTTTGGCTGACACCGATGTGCCTGTCCCGACCATGCGTGCGCTCTGTACGGACCCGGATGTTATCGGTACTGAATTTTACATCATGGACTTTCTGGACGGCCGTGTATTGCGTGATCCGCAATTGCCTGGGTTCAGCGCAGATGAGCGCCGCGCCATTTATGATCAGATGAATGATGTGCTCGCCCGACTGCACAAGGTCGACTACAAGACCATCGGCCTCGAAGATTACGGGCGCCCAGGAAATTATTACGAACGCCAGATCGGCCGTTGGATCAAACAGTACCGCGCAGCGGAGACCGAAACTGTTGAGCCTATGGAAGACCTCATTACCTACTTGCCCGCGCACATCCCGGCAGACGATGCAACGAGCATCGCTCATGGCGACTATCGGCTTGAGAACACGATGTTCCATGCAACCGAGCCAAAGATGATCGCCGTTCTGGATTGGGAACTCTCAACGATTGGCCATCCGCTCGCCGACCTTGCCTATAATTGCATGCTTTATCATTTCAATAGCCCAAGCCAGGGTACCATTATGGACCTGGACTACGCGTCACTCGGCATTCCAAGCGAGGAAGCTTATGTGGATGCGTATTGCAAACGCACCGGGCGCGACGGTATTGAAGACTGGGATTTTTACCTTTCGTTTTCCATCTTCCGTCTCGCATCAATCACTCAGGGTGTCTACAAACGCGGACTCGATGGCAATGCTAGCTCAGAAAAGGCGACACAGTATGGCGATATGTGCCGTCGCCTCGCTGAAACGGCCTGGAAAGTCGCGCAAAGAAACCGTTAACCCTCGCCCTCCGCTTTAACGCTTCCTTTTCTTGCTCGCCCTATCGTCTGGGTAGAGAGAAATTCGGCGATTGCCGGATAGACCAGAGAAGGGGGCATGTCCGGTGACGGACCAGAAGCAACCAGCGGAAAGTAGTGCAGATAACGCACGCCCTCACACGCGCGGAGCGAATTTCTTTGAGGCTTTGCTCGCGAACTCCGGTGATGTTCTAACCTTGCTCGACGACAAGGGCCACTACATCTATCACAGCCCCGCCATCAAGGAGATGATCGGCATCGAACCTGAAGAAGCGTTGGGCTTTTTCGCCGCTGATATTGTCCATAGCGAAGATCGCGAGCGGGTTGCGAACAGAATTCGATACTGCCTGGCGAACAAGGGTGTGCGCTTGAGTGAAAATTTTCGGCTACCGCACGCTGATGGGTCTTGGCGATGGGTAGAAGCAGATGTACGTAATCTGCTCGACGATCCTGCTATTCGAGGTGTGCTTGTGGTTAGTCGCGACGTGACCTCCCGCCGACGCATCGAAGATCATTTTTCAATTGCAGAACACACGGCGGGTTTTGGTACATACCGGTGGGACAAAGGCTGCGATGCACCCAATATCTCTCCTGCTCTTGCGCGCATGCTTGATCTACCAGATGAGGTTGACGAACTTCCCGACGCTACAATGTATGAACTTCTGCATCCAGATGATGTTGACCGGATCAGCAAAACATTCGCATCCCTCGAAGATGACCCAAAACCCTTCTCACTTGCTATGCGGTTGCGGCAACAAGACGGAAGCTATCGCCATTTTATCTCACACGGATTCCCTGAACTCGACACCAACAATGAAATCACAAGTGTTGTCGGCATCATGGATGATGTCACAGAAAGCCTGAATACAGAGCTCTCTCTCAAGCGCACCGCAGAGGAGTACAGGCTAATCGCGGATCACGCTTACGATATGTTTGCGCGCCACGCGCCGGATGGATGCGTGAATTTTATTTCGCCCGCTATCAAAAAGGTCCTGGGTTATACGCCGGAAGATGCCATCGGTCAGAAGATGATTGATTGGGCACATCGCGACGACAAAGCGATGGTTGAGCAGAAAATGGAAGAACTCAGGAACGGCGCAGAGAGCGTTCTCATGACCTTCCGTCTGTGGAATGCTGCAGGCAGATTCGTCTGGCTCGAAAGCACGGTCCATCGTATCAACGATGAACAGACTGGTGAAATGGTTGAGGCAATCGCCATCACTCGCGATGTCTCAGAACGCAAAGAATATGAACAGCGTTTGCTTGATGCCCGGGAGAAAGCGGAAACCGCGAACCGTACCAAGTCGACATTTCTTGCCAATATGAGTCACGAACTCCGCACCCCTCTTAATGCAGTGATCGGGTTTTCTGAAATCCTCAAGCGGAAAATGTACGGACCGTTGGGCGACGAAGTATATGACGAATACGCCAACCTTATTCATGAGTCTGGCACGCACCTTCTTGACCTCATCAACGACATTCTCGATATGTCGAAAGTTGAAGCTGGAAAGATGGAGGTCAAGCCGGAACCCATCGATATGGTTGAGACCATAGAAACCTGTATGCGTTTCGTGGAAGCCAAATCTGAAGCCAAGGCCCAGCGTATGCAACTGAACGTATTGGCCCCGCAAAGCAATAATTCTGCTTATGCCGACATACGAGCGACGAAACAGATCCTGATCAATCTCCTTTCCAACGCGGTCAAGTTTACCGGCGAAGGCGGGTTCATCAGGGTAGATGTTCAGACGCTTACCGACGGGTTGGAAGTGAGCGTTAGTGACAATGGCGTTGGCATTGACCCGGCTGATATTCCCCGTCTCTTGAGGCCATTTGAGCAGGTTGCTGACAAATCAAGCCAGGCCGAAGAAGGGTCCGGCCTCGGCCTCGCACTCACCAAATCATTCGTAGAGTTGCAGGGCGGAACTTTCCGTCTCGAAAGCGAGAAGGGCCAAGGCACCCGTGCGATCGTGATCCTTCCCAGCGCGCATCGTGAGACGCAAACGAGTTCTAAGAGCGCCTAACTCCGGGCAAAATCATTCCATCATTGACTGGCGACCCAAAGCGATTCAAACAGCGTCTTTTGCACATTCGCGTAGCCAGCACTCTCGATAATCAGTCCGTAATTTTCGCGCTCAGATGAGATGATGGCAACCTGATCGTCATACACAAATGTTGTCATCAACAGTGGCGAAGCGGTTGGCGTAAACCGTACTTGCCTCAGTTCCTCTTCACTTGTGTTCCAGATCGTATCAACCTCTTCGCTGGCTGCCCGGATGACGCGAAGCGTTTTTTCGACCTCAACCCGCTTCGCAACAAACCGGGCAAGCTCTTCCCTTCCAGGAAACTGAAGCAGCTCCCTCATGGAAAGTATCCCGCACAAAGTGTCGGTCTGCGCCATGAGCACAGAGTTCAAAACAGTCCGAATGCCTTCTACGCCCTCATAGAGACGAAACCTCGGTCCGCTTTGTCCACCGGCATAAATCGAGCGCAATTCGGGCAACAGGTCCGACAAAGCAGAGCGCCTGTCATCCAAATTGCGCAACAAAACTTCTGGATCCTCAGCAACCACATTGGTGCGGCCACCTTTTTGAAGAAGGGTAATCACCCCTTCCTCAGACAGCTTTTCAACAAGCGAGTAGGCGGTGGTTCGGGTGATGCCGCAGTGCCGGGCAATTTCTTGAACGGTTGCCGGCCCGAGCTGAAGCGCTGCCAGGTAGAACCGCGCCCGCTTCCCCGTCATGCCAATGCGCGCCAGGCCGATTTCCATTTTGTCTGTTTTTTCCGACATTTTTTTCGCCAACGAAACTCATTGACTCCCATTCAAACAATTATCTATTTAGTACATAGCATTTGTTTTCCACAGCAAACACATATGTTGTCTATTTTTTTCGACAGATTGGATCATACCATGCAAGACATCCTCGTGACCTCTGGCCTGATACAGGTGACCTTCGGTGTTTTGCTCGGATGGGTCATGGTTGGACTTCAGACAGGTGCGGAGAAGGTGGGTCCGCTGGTCAACGCGCGGCGCGTGCTGCAATGTCATCTGGACAATATCTTTATGGGTATTTTGCAGATGGTGATCGCCACAGTTTTCCCGGCCCTGCCCATTCTGGCTGGGTGGCTGCTCTTAGCCGGTTCCTGGGCAAACCCTCAGCTCTTTATGTATCAGGCGACCGTAAAGGGGCCCGGTCAGGACCTACCCGGCATTCGGGCAATAGCCGCTGTGTCGTTCATCGGCATTACAATCGCCTATCTCTGGCTCACTGCGGCGTGGCTCAGTTCTTAAAACCAGCACATAGCCGACGATTGATGAAAGCTAGAAACTATTCCGCAGGCTGTTTTTGCGGTTCCGTTTTCGGTCCCATCATCTTGGCAAACGCATCTTCGAGTTCTTCAACAACGCGGCCAACAGCAGGATCTTCCAGGGTTTTCGTGAAGTAGTTGTGGATGATGGGCGTTTCGCACAAAACACATTCACGACCAAAGAGAGGCGTGATGTTGGACGCGAAAAACAACATGGGCACAAGCGTACAATCCGCCAAGCTCAATTTGTCGCCGACAGCATATTTCGAGCCATCAACATAGTGGGCCAACCAGGCCATGGCCTTATCCAACTCGCCAAACATGTATTGAACGAGCTTCGGGTCTCGGCCCTGCGGGTTTACCTGCCCAAAAAGTTTGCCCAGCGGCATCATGAGATAGAGATCCCCGACACGCGAAAGAAGCCGGACCTGGGCACGCTCGGCGGGGTCTTCTGGCAGAAGCGGAACATCTGTTTCCACCTCTTCAAGATATTCCGCGATAACCTGAGATTCAGGAAGAATGAGACCGTCAACATCCAGCACCGGCACCTTTTTTAGGGGTGTAAGACTGGCGAATTCCTCCGGACTGAGCGTCTCAAATGGGCTGACGGCTTCGAAATCGAGGCCTTTTGCGTACATTTGCATGCGACATCTGGCCGAATACGGCGACAGATTCGCGTTGTAGAGTTTATATGCCATTTCTTCCTCCCATCCCCGTTTGCCAATATGGGGGGTGCCAATGAAAAAGGCGGCCGTACCCCCATGTGGAGCCGACCGCCCGATTCTTCAAGGCCTTAAAGACATTTGTGACCTATTGACCGTCACTGGCCGATTACTCAGCCGCTGCCTTTAACTGCTCTTTGTGCTTGCGAAATTCCAATTTCGCGATGGTGCGCGCATGTACTTCATCGGGACCATCTGCCAGGCGCAGTGTCCGCATGCCGGAGTACATTTTGGCAAGACCGAAGTCAGAGGTCACACCGCCACCACCATGTGCCTGAATGGCATCATCGATGATCTGCAGGGCAATATTCGGTGCATGCACTTTGATCATGGCGATTTCAGCACGAGCTACCTTGTTGCCGACTGTGTCCATCATGTACGCCGCTTTCAGCGTTAGCAAACGGGCACATTCAATGTCGATCCGTGCACGTGCAATCCGCTCTTCCCATACAGAATGTTCTGCAACGGTTTTGCCGAAGGCGGTCCGGGACAGCAGGCGCTGGCACATTTTTTCAAGCGCACGTTCTGCAACACCAATGGTGCGCATGCAGTGGTGAATACGGCCAGGGCCAAGCCGGCCTTGTGAAATCTCAAATCCACGACCTTCGCCCAGCACAATGTTCTCAGCTGGGACACGGACATCTTTGAGGATCACTTCAGCATGACCATGAGGTGCATCGTCATAACCGAAAACTGGCAGCATACGGACCACTTCAACGCCAGGCGCATCCATTGGAACGATGATCTGAGACTGCTGACGGTAGAGGTCCGCTTCAGGATCAGTTTTACCCATCACAATCGCAACAACGCAGCGCGGATCTCCAACACCCGACGACCACCATTTGCGGCCATTGATGACGTAATGATCGCCATCGCGTTCAATCCGTGTTTCGATGTTTGTGGCATCTGACGACGCAACAAGCGGTTCAGTCATCAAGAAGGCGGACCGGATTTCGCCATTGAGCAGCGGCTGAAGATATTTCTCCTTCAAACCTTCGCTCGCATAGCGCTCAAATACTTCCATGTTGCCCGTGTCAGGCGCGGAGCAGTTGAACACTTCAGACGCCCAGCCAACGCGGCCCATGATTTCACAGAGAGGCGCGTATTCGAGGTTGGTCAGACCACCACCGAGCTCTGATTCCGGCAGGAACAGGTTCCAGAGGCCAGCTTCCTTAGCCTTTGGCTTCAGGTCTTCCAGAATCTGCGGCACCTGCCACGGATTGCCTGCCGCGCGGAAAGCGTCCATTTGGTCGTTATATGTTTTCTCATTTGGATGAATGTGAGCATCCATGAACGCCTCAAGGCGATCAATCAGCTCGCGGGTCTTGTCTGAATAGGCAAAATCCATCGGACTTCCTTTCATGTTCTTATGATGTTCTATGGGAAGCCATTGGCTGGCCCCCCGGTTCCAATACCAATGGGGACATATTAGCTCTTTGCCCTCCCGGAAGCACGCAAAAGAGTCCTTTGTGCAGGTCTCAGGAGGTGAGCCATTTAGTCGCTCTCTAGCGGCGGCGGGCTGCGAAAAACTGCTTAAGCATCTGACTGGCCGGCCCTTCGGACAATCCGCCATAGACATCTGGTGCATGGTGGCAGGTGGGCTGGCCAAAATAACGGGGGCCATGGTCCACTGCGCCGCCCTTTGGGTCCTCAGCACCGTAGTAGAGGCGTCTGAGGCGCGCAAAGGAGATCGCACCTGCGCACATGGCGCAGGGTTCCAGAGTGACATAGAGATCGCAATCGATCAGCCTTTCGCGCCCCAGGCGTTCTGCCGCCGCGCGAATGGCCAGAACCTCAGCATGGGCGGTTGGGTCCTTGAGTTCCACTATCCGGTTGCCCGCTTTGGCTAAAAGCTCCCCATCCGCGCTGAGGATCACCGCTCCCACTGGCACTTCGCCACGGCAGGCCGCGGCTTCTGCCTCCGCAAGAGCGATGGCCATGGGAGTGTCTGTTGTCTCGTCAGTGCTCATGGCCGGACCCTGCCGCGTCCCCTTACCAGCCGTCAAGCTTTCCTGGTTGGCGCCTGAGTGCTATGCACCCCCTTATGACGGACAACAAAGACCCATCAGCTGAGGCCCCCGAAGCAGCAAAAACGCCACAAGGCGAGCGGATCGCTAAAGTGCTCGCGCGCGCCGGCATCTGCTCGAGGCGGGATGCCGAGCGGATGATTGAAGCCGGGCGCATTTCTGTGAACGGTGTGGTGCTGACGAGCCCTGCCCTCAATGTCACCTCAACAGACAAGATCATTGTGGATGGCAAGCCTTTGCCCTCCAGAGAACCGACCCGGCTCTGGCGCTACCACAAACCGCGGGGCAAAGTCACAACCGCCCGCGACCCGGAGGGCCGCCCCACGGTGTTTGACGCGCTGCCGGCGGACCTTCCCCGGGTCATCAGCATTGGTCGCCTTGATGTGAATACGGAGGGGCTGCTGCTCCTAACGAATGACGGGGAGCTCGCTCGCAAACTTGAGCTTCCTTCTACGGGATGGGCGCGGCGCTACCGGGTGCGTGCCTATGGACGGACGGATCAGGCCAAGCTTGATGCGCTCCAAAAAGGGATCGAAGTCGACGGCATTCGCTATGGCCCCATCCAGGCGCGACTTGAGCGCGACCAAGGGACCAATGTCTGGATCAACATGACCCTTCGGGAAGGTAAAAACCGGGAAATCAAGCGGGTGCTTGAGAAGCTTGGACTTGATGTGAACCGCCTTATCCGAACTTCCTATGGTCCCTTCCAACTGGGTGATCTGGCAGAAGGCGTCGTGCAAGAAGTACCTGAGCGCGTTTTGATGGATCAGCTAGGGGAAACAGACCGTCAAAAAAATGCTGATCAGACAGGGCGCGCGAAGAAAAAGTCGACTGACAAGAATACACCCGGCACCCGGGGCACACGAAGTGGTGGTAAAAAACCGTTCGGCAAAAAACCGACAGGCAAAAAGGCTGATGGTGAGGGACCAGCAGGCAAAGGCCCTTCAAAAAAGACAAGCATGACCAAGAAGACGGGCTCAAGGCCTGGGCCAAAAACAGGGCGGAAAACAGGGCCCAAAGCAGGAACAGGAAAAAATGCGGATCGTCGGCGGTGAGTTAAGAGGCCGGAAGCTCCAGAACCCGACCGATGACCGGGTTCGCCCGACGAGCGACCGAATACGCGAAGCGCTTTTCAACGTGCTGGCGCACGGGAATTTTAGTGACTTCTCCCTCCAAAGCGCTCGGGTGCTTGATCTCTTTGCGGGAACCGGCGCGCTCGGTCTTGAGGCTGTCTCTAGAGGCTCTTCGTTTGCGCTCTTTGTGGACGATCACACAGCCTCTCGCGGTCTTATCCGCACGAACGCAGAAGAGCTTGGCGTCACCGGACGCATCAAACTCTATAAGCGCGATGCAACAAAGCTTGGGCCGCGACCAGCAAGTGCGGGGCCTGCCTTTAATCTCATTTTTGCAGATCCGCCCTACGGCAAAGGCCTCGGCGAAAAAGCACTCGCCGCGGCCCTTGAAGGCGATTGGATTGCGCCGGACGCCTTGATCGTCCTGGAAGAAGATCGCGATCAGAACATTTCGCCACCGCCGGGTTTTGAGGAAGTGGACCGACGCACCTATGCGACGACCCAGATCCTTTTGATGCAGTTGGCGTCTTAATCCACCGGCCTTCACCGTACGTATACACTCTGAGCAGCCAGCGAGGGGTTTCCATGGGCAAGACCACTGAACCAGTCCGAATGTATTTCGCGTTCCGCAGCCCCTATTCCTGGATGGCAACGGAGCGGATCGCGCAGGAAGGGATCGCGATTGATCCGGTCGCCTTCATAAAGCCGCCAGCTGGCACACCGCCGCCCAATCCCATTACCAGTCCGGCCAAAGGCGCCTATGTCGCGCGGGATGTGGTGCGCCTCGCCAAACGCCTGGGATTTGATTTTGCTCTGCCAGACCCTTTCGACATTGATTTCTCGCGTCCGAACAATGTCTTTCAGCTCGCAAAAGAAGAAGACAGAGCCCTTGCCTTTATGTTGGCGGCTTATCGCGCCCGGTTTGTTGTGGGGCGGAACATTTCCGAGGACGATGTCCTCTGTGACATTGCTGTGGAGGCTGGGCTTGATCCTGATGCCACGCTCGTTGCCGCTGACAGCGTCGACCTTCGCGCGCGCACCCTCTTGGACCTCGAAAAAACGCTGGTGATTGACCAGCCCTTCGGTGTTCCCTTCTTTGTCTATCAGGGAGAACCCTTCTGGGGTCAGGACCGGATTGATCTTTTGATTGAAGCGGTACGAAGCGCCGAGATTTAGCGCCGTCCGAAAAGCCGTTCAATATCAGCGAGTTTGAGCTCCACATAAGTGGGCCGCCCATGGTTGCACTGACCCGAATGGGGGGTGGCTTCCATCTCGCGCAGTAGCGCGTTCATTTCCTCTGCCGTCAGACGACGTCCCGCCCTGACAGATCCATGACAGGCAATGGTGCTGCAGACATCTTCCAACCGTTCTTTGAGGGACAAAGCCTCATCAAGTTCTGTTAAGTCATCCGCTAAGTCCCGCACCAAACCAGTCACATTGAGTTTGCCAAGAAGGGCTGGCGTCTCGCGTACAACGACGGCGCCTTCACCAAATTTCTCAAGTACAAATCCAAGTTCTGCGAGATCCTCCGCGCGGCGCGCCAAGCGGTCGGCGGCATCGCCTTCCAATTCGACCACTTCGGGGATCAAAAGCATTTGCCGGGTGAGCCCATTGGCAGCAATGGCCTCTTTCATCCGCTCATAGACCAGACGCTCATGAGCCGCGTGTTGATCGACGATGACAATGCCATCTGCGGTTTGGGCTACGACATAGGTCTCATGCAGCTGGCCACGGGCGACACCAAGGGGCCGTGCTTCCAGCTCCTGTGATTGAGCGCTTTCCGGTTCAACGCGTGCACTGGTGCCAAAGCCACTGCCCCAATCTGCCTGAGGTGCCTGCTGATGGGGCATCTGCGCCGCCGCATGGGCCTGCAGTGCAGAGGATGGTGGCGCCCAGTTGCGACTCCCGTCCTGCCACCCTGACCCGGCGGGTGACCCGGGAGCCCCACCCTGCGCGCTGCCTGGAAACTCCGACTGAATAGCCCCTAGGGCGGTTTCGGCAACTGTGGTGGATGCCCTGTGGCCCGCCTCCGCAAGTGCCTGACGCAGAGCGCCGACAATAAGCCCGCGGACAAGCCCCGCGTCGCGGAAGCGCACTTCCGTTTTTGCCGGATGCACATTGACGTCGACGAGGGCTGGATCAATCTCCAGAAAGAGCGCCACAACGGGATGCCGGTTGCGCGCCAGGAAATCCATATAAGCCCCGCGCACCGCTCCGGTCAGCAGCTTGTCCCGCACCGGGCGGCCATTCACAAAGAGATACTGATATTGCGCGGTGCCGCGATTGAAGGTTGGCAGGCCCGCATAGCCTGTAAGCCTTACCCCTTCGCGCTCTGCGTCCACCCTCAGTGCGTTCGCGGCAAAGTCGTTGCCCATAATGCCGGACAGTCGTGAGAGGCGTGCTTCAAAGAGGTCGCCCTGCGCAGGTGGCAAGCGCAGCAGGTTGCGGTCGCCACTTGTAAGGGAAAAGCCGATGGTCTCATGGGCCATGGCCAAGCGTTTCACGACATCCGACACTGCCTGTGTCTCGGCCCCTTCGGATTTCAGGAATTTCAACCGGGCAGGCGTTGCAAAGAATAAATCGCGCACCTCAATGCGCGTGCCTTCCGGGCCAGCAGCTGGCTCAATGGCGCCAAGCTTGCCACCTTCGACGGCCAGTTTTGAGGCAGTGTCGGCGGTCTCATCGCGTGTGGTGATGCTGAGCCGGGCGACAGCACCAATCGATGGCAGGGCCTCACCGCGAAAGCCCAGCGTGTCGATGTCATGCAGGTCTTCGCGACCGGTCTCATCCTGCTTCAGCTTTGAGGTTGCATGGCGCTCAATAGCGGTGAGCAGGTCATCGGGTGACATGCCGCAGCCATCATCGGACACCCGAATGAGATCGCGGCCGCCACTTACAACAACAATGTCGATTTGGCTGGAGCCTGCATCGATGGCGTTTTCGACAAGCTCTTTAACCGCGCTCGCTGGCCGCTCAACCACTTCACCTGCTGCGATGCGGTTGATGGTCCCTTCGCTAAGACGTCTGACCTTGTTCATGTTGCCGATTTTCCACTGTCCGCCAGATAGGCGCGCGCCAGAATTTTTCCTTCTTCAACGGCGGGCTGATCAAATGGGTCTACTCCCAGCATATCCGCCACAAGGATTGTTTCGAGCATGAAGTGCATGAGGAGGGCGCCCATGCCTTCTTCATTGAGCGTCGCCACACTCAGGTGCCGGACCGGACGACCATTTTTTGCCAGCGTCGCAAGCGTTGCGCGTTGTTCCGCGTCCAGCAGGTCACCCATGGTGGTTCCTGCATAGGCACTTAATGGGCCCGCAGCGAAATCAGAGACGGGCACCGGCCCTTCGCCCTTAACATCGCGCGTAATGATGGTGTGGAGCTTGTCGTTCGGGCCTGCGAGGTAGAGCTGAAGCTGGCTGTGCTGATCGACCGGACCTACCCCTGCGAGCGGCGTCAGGCCTTTGCCATCTTTGCCGAGGCTTTCCCCCCAAAGCTGCCGGAACCAGAGCCCAAAGCGCTGCAACCGATCGTCATAGGAAGTTAGCGCGCTCAGGCTCACTCCCCGCTCCTCCAGCAATCCCACGGTCGTCGCGGCACAGAGCACCACTGGTGACTTGTCATCCGTCAGAGTGGCTTCCAGGGTGCTGGCAGCGCCTTGCCTCAGTTTTTCGCCATCAATCCCTAAAAGCTCTGCCGGCAAAAGTCCCGTATTGCTCAGGACCGAAAAACGCCCGCCTATGTCGGCGTGATCAAGGGTCGGCAAGCCATGATTGTCAGCAACCTGGCGAAGTGGATTGCGGTCACCGGGGCTCGTAAGCACAAAAAAATGGTGCCGCAGATGTTCGCCACAGCCTGCTTTTTCAACCGCGGTCATTGCCGCCAGCATCTGAGTCAGAGGCTCCGCTGTACCGCCCGATTTTGAGACGATCAAAAACCTGGTCGTTCGCAGATCGCATGAGGCGAGCAAGCGCTCAAAGGTAAGCGGATCAAGGTTCTCCGGCAGATGAATTGTTGGGCGATCATCAGGGGACCGGTATCCCGGCAAGCCCCACCCGATCAGCTGGGCCAAGGCCTGCGCGCCCAGGCTGGAGCCGCCAATTCCAAGGATCACCAGATCGGTCGTGTCTTTCGTGAGAGCTGCCGCGAAGACTTTCACGTCTGCGAGGTCATCACGCTTTGAGGGAAGCTGTGTGAGCATCAGCTCACCTGCAGCGTGCCTCTGTTTCAGGCGCTCTGCTGCACCCTCTGCCCGCTTGAGAGCTGCATCAAAAGCCGGCCCCGTGAGACCACCGGGCCCGATCTCTGTTTCCAGAGCCTGGCTGATATCACATGCGTAATTGGGCTTTGTCATGAGAATCGCAGTTGCGCCGATTTGAAGAAGCCTGAGCGTAGAGCCTTTTGGGTTTTGATTGAATCAAAACCCGGCTCCAGCTGCCTTCTTTTGCCGCGTTTCCGGACGGATAAGCTTCTCTTATCCTGGAAACACTCCGCCAAATCACTTTGCGCAAACCAGAAAGGCTCGCCGTCAGTTGGCTTCTAAGCCTTCTGGCTGACCCACAACCGTCACGATCAGGTTTTCAGATCCTAATAAGCGTTCCGCAACCCGTTTGATGTCGTCTTGCGTCACTGCCTCAATTAGGCCGTTGCGCCGGTTAATGTAGTCAATTCCCAGATCTGCCTCTTGAATGGCGATCAGTTGCCCAGCGATTTTGTCGTTGGTGTCAAACCGCAGAGGGTAAGAGCCCGTCAAATAGGTCTTGGCGTCCGTCAGCTCTTTCTCCGTGACCCCTTCAGCCGCCAGTCTCGCAATCTCAGCTCGGATAACATCAAGAGATTCAGATACGCGTTCATTCTCAGTGGCCACCTGCCCAATGAAGAGCGCTGCGTGGCGGAGTGGATAGAGATAGGTTGCAACGGAATAGGCAAGCCCGCGCTTCTCGCGCACTTCGGTCATGAGACGGGAAGAAAAGCCGCCACCGCCAAGAATGTAATTCATGACATAGGCGGGAATGAAATCATCATCTTCTCGGGCGATACCCGCGTGACCAAACAGGACCACACTTTGCGGCATGTTCCGCTCAATGATCTGCAATTGAGCCTCTGGGTTCACTTCTGCCAGAGCCACTTCCTCAAAAAGTGTGGCATCGGACAGACCGCCAAACACATCGTCCAGCAGCTCTTTAAGGGCTTCGGGGTCAATGTCGCCGACGACGGCAATATTGATATTGTCTTTTGCAAAAAGACGCTCCCGATGGGCGATGAGATCATCGCGGCCAAGAGTGGTAATGCTGTCCAGTGTGCCTTTGGATGGGCGCGTATAAGGATGGTCAGCAAGCGCTGTGCTATACCAGGCATCAGCAGCAATTTTGTCCGGGCTTTCGGCATCTCTTAGGATTGCCACCTTCAACTGACCACGGATCTGCTCGATCAGACTCTGATCAAATCGTGGCTCCGTCAATGCGAGCCTTAGAAGCTCGACAGCTTCTTCCCGGTTTTCTGTCAGGGTTTTGAACGATAGAGACAGCCTGTCTCTGCTTGCCCGAAACGATAGATTGGCGGCCAGACGCTCCAGCTCACCCTGAAAGGCCTGGCTCTCAAGGTCGCCTGCCCCTTCATTCATGAGCCCCGCCATCATGTAGGTGAGGCCTGCTTTGTCTTCCGGGTCCTGAAGCGTGCCATTTTCCCATGCGGCTTCAATCACGACAAAGGGGAGCGAATGTTCTTCAACAAGCCAGGCCGTAATTCCACCTGGACTGGTGACTTCCTGTATTTCCGTCGCAGCCAAGGCGGCAGGTGTTGCAATCAGAGTGAGGGCAGCAATGGTAACGCTGCCTACAATTGCCAGCGTTTTGGTGATCTGCACGAACATTAGATATCTCCCGCTGGCTTCAATATCCCGGTCACTGAGCGGGAGAGATCAAGGTACTTCTTGGCGGCTGCCATGACATCATCAGGTGTGACTTTGCGCAGATTGTCCGGCCAGTCGAGCACGTCCTGAACGGTGCCACCGGTCGTCAACGCAACGCCATAAATCCGCGCCATGTCCTGCTGATCATCACGCGCGTAAATCGCTTCTGCCAGCAGCAGATTGACGGTGCGGTCCACGTCTTCCTGACTCACACCTTCTTCTATAAAGGCAGCAATTTCTGCATCGAGCGCCGCTTCGACATCAGCGATTGTGTGTCCAGGCGCAGGGATGGCATAGATGCCCAGGGTTGCATCGTCGAGCGCTGTTCCGGAGTACCAGCTCCCCGCATTGGCAGCGACGCGGCTGCCGACAACAAGGTTGCGGTACAGACGGCTCGTGGCACTGCCGCCCAGCAATGTTGCAAGGACGTCCATTGCTTCACTGTCTAAGCCCGGTGCATTGCGATAGCTCGGCACACGATATTGGCGCTGCACAGTTGCCTGGCGCACCCTCTGGTCTGCATGTTCGACCCGCAAAGGCCCGTCCGGGCCCACCGACGTCTCACGCACCCTGGGTGGGGTATCTGCGCGGCGTTCTATAGACCCGTAATATTTTTCTGCGAGCGGCCTCAGCTCAGCGGCTGTGATATCCCCTGCGACAATAAGGATGGCATTGTTGGGCGTGTAAAACCTGTCGTAGAAGGCGATGGCATTTTCAGTCGAGAGCGCCTCAATTTCGCGTTCCCAGCCAATGACTGGCGTGCCATAGGGATGCACTGGAAACAAAGCCTGGTTGATCTTTTCAGACAGAAGTGAGCGGGGATTGTTGTCCACCCGCATGCTGCGTTCTTCCAGAACCACGTCGCGTTCTGGCATCACTTCCGCATCCGTCAAAACGAGATTTGACATACGGTCGGCTTCCATCTGCATGACAAGCGGGAGACGGTCAATGGCCACACGCTGGAAATAGGCGGTGAAGTCTGATGACGTAAAGGCGTTGTCCTGCCCGCCGTTGCGCGCGACGATTTTGGAAAGTTCTCCTGGCGGGATTGTATCGGTGCCTTTGAACATCAAATGCTCAAGGAAATGCGCCACACCAGACATGCCCTCAGGCTCATCGGCTGCACCAACCCGGTACCAGACCATGTGGGTCACCACCGGTGCCCGGCGGTCAGGGATCACCACAACCTGCATCCCATTTGAGAGGTCGAAGGTCTCAGGCGCGCCCGGCTCATCTCCATGAATGATCGGCTCGGAGCTCAGCGCCGTTGTCTCATCTTCAGAGCAAGCGCCCAAAACAAGAGTGGCGGAAAAAAGCGCGCCTACAGCAAGCTTGGATAGGAAAAATGACCGGTTGAGCAAACTCTGAAACCTCCGCGTGACCAGACCTTATCGTACCAGACCCACCTGCACTAAACTGGCGCACAGTCTGGTGGCGTCACTCAACAGGTCTTTTGTGCCCAAATTGGGGCCAAGGCCCGAGAGTCAGGGAATTAGTGCGCTCACGCAAGGAAAGATCGCGCGACAGGGTGTTGCCCCGCGCGATTGTGATCGTCTGAGAGGCAGCCGAATTCGGTTGCCGTTTCAGCCTATCAGTCGAAGAAATAGTCCAGAAGACCGCCGCCCTCTGTGTCATCAAACTCCGGCGTTTCACCGTCTGTCACTGGACGTCCGAGTGCTTCATTTTCCCGGAGACGCTGAGCCTCACCACTCGCGTTGACGACGCGGTTTGGTTCAGATGGTTTCTGCCAGAACAACACTTCATCCATGAACCGCTCGTCCTTCTGCTTGAGCGCGCGGGTCTCATCGTCAATCAGAGCACGAACTGCCGGGTCGGCATTCAAGGCACCCGCGTTTGTGAGAAGCGCTAGTTCACCAGCAGACGGCCCCGCTGCCGTTTGGCCGAAGCTTTCAGTGCCGAGCAATGCTGCCTGGGCAATCGTGCCTGGGGCTGTTTCCAGCGGACTTGGCGCGCCCGGCCGTGGCGGCCGAAGTGAGTAATCAGGTGGAATCACCAAAGGCGCCTTTGTGACAATAGCAAACTCATCCGGCGCTTCTTTGCCGTAGCCCAGCGACTCAGAAAGGGAGCTGCCACACGCAGAGAGCGCAGCTGCTGAAAGTCCTAGGAGGACAATACGGGTAAGTGTGCGGGGTGTGGAACCTGTCCTGATACGCATAGTCATATTTGCCTTCGGCACCTTGTTGAATCTGCTTGCTCAGCTGTCAGTCTATTTCTTCCCAGATTGACCAGCTTCAGCCTCTTCTGCAACAGGGAAGAATGAATCATAAATCATCAAGATCACACCAAACGCAATCCAAATGTCTGCGATATTGAAGATATACCAATAATAACCATAGGCGTGGAGACTAAAAAAGTCAGCAACCGCCCCAAAAACGATCCTGTCATAAATATTGCCAATTGCACCGCCAATGATCAGACCAATCGACAGCGCCATAAGTCGGTGGTTAATGCGGGCCAACCAGAGCGTCAGCGCCGCGGTCACGACAATCGCAAAACTTGCCAGCAGCGTTACGCCGACCGCCGTATCGGCCTGAAACAGGCCGTAGGAAATGCCCCGGTTCCACGCCATGACCAAGTCAAAAAACGGCAGAACCGTTACGATTCCCCGATCCGCAATGCCATATACATCGATCAACCACCATTTAGACAGGCGATCGACCAGAAATGCCGTAAGCGCAATTGAAAGACCAAACGCCGTTAGAGGGCCTTTCAACGGCATATCAGAAAGCCAGCTCATGAGCCTCTCCCTCATGACGCGCTGTCAAACTCAGCGACGGCTGCAGCGTCGCGCGGGGTGAGATCCGGGTAGCCTTCGACGGAACCAACCTCAGGCAAAATCTTCCAGGACCGGGCACATTTGTTCCCGATGGCCAAGCTGGGCACAACCGCCACGCCCGCCACATCTTCCAGCGTGAAGGCCTCAGCGGGTGCTGCATCTGTGCTCAGGGTCGCCTGAGACGTGATTGCGATCTCTGCCAGATCGATGCCAGTCATCGCTTCCACATAACTCTCATCAGACACATAGACGGTGGGTGCTGCCTCAAGGCTCGAGCCGATCCGCTTTTCGCGCCGTTCAATCTCAAGCGCGCCGGTTACAACGCGGCGCAGGTCTCTGACCTTTGACCATTTCGCCGCCAAAGCATCATCCTGCCAATCAGCCGGCACATCGGGGAACGTCCGCAAATGCACGGATCCTTCCTCTGACGGGAAGCGTGAGAGCCATACTTCTTCAGTAGTGAAAGTCATGATCGGCGCCAGCCATGCGGTCAGGCACATGAAGATCTCGTCCATCACTGTCTGGCAGGCGCGGCGAACCGGGCTCGACTGCGGATCGCAATAGAGCGCATCTTTGCGGATATCGAAATAGAGCGCCGACAGATCCACGGTCATGAAGTTCGACAGGGCGTGGAACACTTTTTTGAAGTCGTAGTCCAGGTAAGCCTGACGCACGAGTACATCAAGCTCGCTGAGCTTATGGAGCATGTAGCGTTCGAGCTCTGGCATATCTGACGGTGCCACACGGTTCTCAGCATCATACCCGTCGAGATTTCCAAGCAGGAAGCGGAAGGTATTGCGGAGCTTGCGATAGGCATCCGTGTTCGACTTGATGACCTCCGGCCCAATCCGCATGTCTTCGGTGAAGTCGGCACTCCCGACCCATAGACGGATGATCTCAGCGCCGCTCTGGTCTGCGATCTTGTCCGGGGAGACGGCGTTCTTGCCGCTCTTGGCCATTTTCATACCCTTCTCGTCCAGCAAGAAGCCGTGCGTCACAACCTGTTTGTATGGCGCCCGCCCACGGGTGCCACAGCTCTCCAACAAGGAAGACTGGAACCAGCCGCGATGCTGGTCCGAACCTTCCAGATAGAGGTCAGCTGGAGAATGATGGTCCTCCCTGGCTTCCAGAACAAAAGCGTGGGTGCAGCCAGAGTCAAACCAGACATCGAGAATGTCGTCGACCTTCTCATAATCGTCTGCCGCATAGTCGTTGCCGAGATAGGTCTGCGGGTCATCTTCAAACCAAGCGTCTGCGCCCCGCTCGGCCACAGCATCGACAATGCGTTTGTTCACGGCTTCATCGCGCAGGATCTCACCGGTCTCTTTATGCATGAATACAGTGAGCGGAACTCCCCAGGCACGCTGGCGGGACAAGACCCAGTCGGGACGTCCTTCAACCATTGAGCGGATCCGGTTGCGACCGGTTTCCGGCACAAATCGTGTTTTGTCGATTTCAGCGAGCGCTGTTTTCCGCAGATCGTTTGTTTCCATCGACACGAACCATTGCGGCGTGTTGCGGAAAATGAGTGGTGCTTTAGAGCGCCAGGAATGCGGGTACGAATGTTCCAGCTTGCCGCGGGTCAGTAATTTTCCAGCGTCTTTCAGCGCTTCGATGACCGCATTGTTGGCGTCACCGTCTTTACCATTTGGTTTCAGCACGCGCTTTCCAGCAAAGAGCGGCACGTCTTCATAGTAGACACCGGCTTCATCGACGGTGAAGGGCACTTCCACACCGTGTTTCATGCCGAGCAGATAGTCATCCTGACCATGGCCCGGCGCGATGTGGACAAAGCCCGTGCCGGTCTCATCGGTGACGAAATCGCCTGGATAGAGATTGACGTCAAAATCATAGCCCTGACCGCGGAACGGATGCGCACACACTGTCCCAGCAAGGTCTGGCGCATCACCAAGCCGTGTCCAGCTCACAATGCGCGCATCTTCGCGCACCTGCTCTGCCAAACCATCGGCCAGCACCAGGGTCTCACCAACCTCTGCCCAGCTTTCTTCCTGCGTCTCGTCGATTTTGTAGAGGCCATAGGCGATTTTGTCTGAAAAGCCAATCGCCCGGTTGCCCGGGATCGTCCAGGGAGTGGTTGTCCAGATCACGACGGTCGCGCCGTCGATTTCTGGCGCACCGCTTACGACAGGAAAGCGCACCCAGATGGTCGGCGACACATGGTCGTGATACTCGACCTCGGCTTCCGCCAAAGCCGTCTTTTCAACGACCGACCACATGACAGGTTTTGACCCGCGATAGAGCCCGCCATTCATGATGAACTTCTGGAACTCTGCGACAGTGGCTGCTTCCGCGTCATAGGACATGGTGAGGTAGGGATTATCCCACTCAGCCTGAATGCCGAGACGTTTGAGGCCTTCGCGCTGAACGTCAATCCATTCGGTGGCAAATTCCCGACACTCCTTACGAAACTCCAGAACCGGGACGGTGTCTTTGTCCACGCCTTTTGAGCGGTATTTCTCTTCGATCTTCCATTCGATGGGCAAACCATGGCAGTCCCAGCCGGGCACGAAGAGCGCGTCTTTGCCCATCATCTGCTGTGAGCGCACCACAATATCTTTGAGGATATGATTCAGCGCATGTCCCATATGGATCGCCCCATTGGCGTATGGCGGTCCATTATGGAAGACGAATTTCTCGCGGCCTGCGCTCTCTTTACGCAGACGGTCATAGAGGTCGAGCTTTGCCCAACGCTCCAGCATTTCGGGTTCGCGCTTAGGCAGTCCGGCCTTCATTGGGAAGTCGGTTTTCGGAAGCCGTAGTGTGTCTCGATAGTCGCGGGTATCAGTTGTTTGGTCAGCAGACATAGGCGGATAGCTCTCGCTCAAGAATTTAGGTCAAAGATGGCGGTTAAAGACCCGGTCCTGTGCATGCACCCACGTTTGGACGTCAGCGACAGGCCGGGACGATAATTCGCGTCCCGGAGCTTTCAATGGGGGCACAATCCCCGTCTATCCACTCGATCATCATGATGCCGTCTTGTACCAGCGGTGGCGAACCCCGTCCAGCAGATCACTCCATTGAGCAGATCACCAGGGCTCGTCGACCTTTTTGAGGCGCTCTCGGGCTTGATCGCTGTCCAGCGCGATCTGGGCCTTCAGGCTGTCCAATCCATCAAATTTGCGCTCAGGACGTAAATATTCAACGAACGACACCGCCGCATGGGCCCCATAGAGATCCCCCTCAAAGTCGAACAGATGGGCTTCCAGGAGCACGTCTGACTTATTGAAAGTCGGTCTGCGACCAATATTGGCGACACCCTTGTACGAACCTTTGTGGGGACCATCTTCGATCTCTATCAAAACTGAATACACGCCAAGGGCGGGTTCAACGTGCTCTTCCAATGGCAGATTGATGGTTGGGAAGCCAATTGTCCGGCCTCGTTGGTCACCGGTCACAATGTGCGTCTCCACGGTCCACCAATGCCCAAGGAGGCGCGCAGCACCGAGAGGGTCGCCGGCTGCCAGACATTCACGAATACGGGTAGACGAGTAGGTCTCGCCGCCATTGGTGACCTCATCAACGATGGTCACGCCAAATCCAAGTTCGCCGCCCATTTTCTGCAGAAGAGCGCCATCGCCAGCGCGGCCCTTGCCGAAGCGAAAATCATACCCAACCACAATGTGCGAGGCGCCGAGACCCTCCACCAGGATGTCTCGGACGAAACTCTCAGCCGTGCGCTCTGCCATTGCCGCGTCAAAAGGCAAGGCAGCCAGGACATCAACGCCCAGCCCTTCCAGTAGGCGCGTTTTCGCACGGAAGGGGGTCAGGCGGAAGAAAGGCTTGTCCGGGAAAAAATACTGCTGTGGGTGAGGCTCAAAAATCAGGACTCCGCTCGGGACAGACTTCTCTGAAGCGGCTGCAAAGGCGCTCCCGATGACCTGCTGATGGCCCAAATGCACACCATCGAAATTGCCGAGCGCAAACACACCGCCACGTTCAGCGGTTGCCATATCTACTGTATGACGGATGATATGCATCCCCGGACACTCTCTTTCATTCACGCAAAAGCAAGCGTGCGCAGTCTTTTTGCCTCAGTGGTGATAACCATCCAGGGGCGAACGTCAAGTGTCGGCCCCGTTTGGTGAAACCTCGAACGCGGCAGTAACCCTTCGCTAACCCAGTCATTTAACCAAAAATTTAAAGCCACTGCCGTAGGTTGTGGCAGGGGCCAAGAGCGAGCTTAGCGCGAAAAGCTGGGTTCGCTTTGGTGTAAGGCACACGATTCGGGGCGCTAAAAAGAGCGCCCTTCACATGGAGAATAACCATGGCAGTAGATCTCTCAATGCCCGTTCTGGTGGTCGACGACTACAAGACAATGATCCGCATTATCCGCAACCTGCTGAAGCAGCTTGGCTTCACCAATGTTGACGATGCTGCAGACGGCACCGAAGCACTGGCAAAGATGCGCGGCAAGCGCTATGGGCTGGTCATCTCCGACTGGAACATGGAACCCATGACCGGGTATGAGCTTCTCAAAGAAGTTCGGAGCGATGAAGGGCTGAAACCAACACCGTTCATCATGATCACAGCTGAGTCGAAGACGGAAAACGTTATCGCAGCGAAGAAGGCTGGTGTGAACAATTACATCGTGAAGCCCTTCAACGCGGCAACGCTCAAAACGAAGATCACCGCAGTTATCGGCGACTTCTAATCCTTCTTAAAACGACAGCGGTTTTACGCCATGAGTGCGCCTGAAAAGTCAGTTGATTCACGTCTCGACGAAGTTGCCGGTCATATCCGTGACATGAAAACGGATAGCCTTACGCTTCCTGATATCCTGAACCTCGCCGAGATTATGGTCGGATCCATGCAGGGCTTCTTTGGCCATGTGGACACCGCCATCTACAAAGAGTTGACGGAGATATCTGATTTCATCGACACGACAAGAACGGAAATCGGCCGCCTGCAGCCAGGCAATCTGAAAGATAAGCACATTCCTGAAGCAGGGCTTGAGCTGGAAGCCATCGTTCAGTCGACGGAAACGGCGACCAATACGATCATGGAACAAGCAGAACTGATTATGTCTGCCGACCCTGATGACATGCCTGCCTATCATGACACTGTTCAGGGCGCCGTCATGGAGATCTTTGAGGCCTGCTCCTTTCAAGACATTACTGGTCAACGGATCAGCAAGGTCGTCAGCACGCTTGTTCACATTGAAACCAAGATCAGCACACTTGCTGAGGCCCTCGGCTCTGCGCTGAGTGAAGCGATTGAAGACGAAGAAGAAACTGCCGAAGAAAAACGAAACCGCGAGCTTATCCTGAATGGCCCTGCCCTTGAGGGCCAGGGTATCGATCAATCAGATGTCGATGACATATTGAGCGATGGTGCCAGCCAGGATGATATCGACGCGCTCTTCGACTAAATCAGACCGTACCCTCTTTCAATAGAGCAAGTCCCTACCAAATCAGACGGGCCATCGCACCGATGGCGCGGCCGTTGGTCTCAGCCAGCACTTCAGTCACCAACTCAGACTGTGGGTTGTCTACAGTGGGCCCACAGCGCTCATAGGCAATGCCACCGGTGACAAAGAGCGCGTCAATGCCTTGATCATTTGCGCCCTTAATGTCTGTCAGCAGACCATCACCGACTGCCAAAATTTGGTGATCAGCCAAATCATCCAAACGTGCGCGCGCGAGGTCATAGATAGGCGCGTGGGGTTTGCCGAAATAGTGGGACCTGCCGCCAATTTCTTTATAGGCGCCTGCAATCGCCCCACCGCAATAAACACGCTTTTCACCACGGTCGACCACGATGTCCGGGTTGGCACATACAAGGTCCAGATCGCGTTCTTTGAGACGCGCGAGCGTTTCCTCATAATCGTCTGCCGTCTCGACTTCGTCGTCAAACAAGCCGGTACAGAGAACAAAATCAGCAGTGTCTTCGTCTGTTTGGTTTAGCGGCAATCCTTCAAATGTCGGACGATCGCGCTCAGGACCCAAGTGCCAAAAAGATGTACCGAACTGACCGGAAGCAATGCTCTCCCGTGTCGCATCTCCGGAGGTCAGAACATCGTCATAGGCATCACGAGGAACACCTAAACCTTCGAGATGCCCTGGAATGCCGATGCCTGGCCGGGGAGCGTTCGACAGAAGCAGCACCCGGCCGCCGCTCGCGCGGTACCGCGTTAGCGCGTCGACGATCCCGTCATATGCCGCAACACCATTATGGAGCACGCCCCAGATATCACAGAGGAGCGCCTTATATTGATGGGCGATAGGTTCAAAATGGGTGTGGATCGGCACCAAGCCAGATGTATCGGTCATGGCCCCAAGTAGGACGTTCAGTGCCGGATCGTCAAGCCCTGGGCCCGCACGCTCTGCCGGTCAGGCAACGTCCGCCAGGACTTCATCGCGGACGGGGCGCGGCGAGCCAAAGAGGTAGCCCTGTCCATAGTCGACATTGAAGTCTAGAACATCAACCACGGAGCGTTCTTTCTCGATCATGTCGACGATGAGGTTCATGCCGTAGCGGGCCATCAGTTCTTTGATGTCCTCAGGCCGGATATCCGTCCGGCCATCATCTGCCTGGCCTACCAGCACGTGGGCTGCGATCTTTACGTAGCGTACGTTCAGGTTGTGGAGGCGGCGATAGTCGAGATTAATGTCGGTCACCTGGTCCATGGAGAAGCGGAAGCCAAGCTTCGCGAGCGCATCGAGGCTCGCAATTTCGATTGGGCCACAGGCATCAATTGTTGCCTGAGAGAATTCAAAAACAAGCTGATCTGCGAGCATTGTATTGTGCTGCATGTATTCAACAAATTGCGGGAAAAAGTCGCTGTCGAGCAACGAGTTTGCAGAAATATTGCAAAACACACCTGTGTCTGAGTCCCGTTCGTTCAGTTTCCGCACAACCTGCACACAGCGAAACAGCAGCAGATTATCAATGGTTGGCATCATGCCCGCAGGTTCGGCCACCCGCATGTAGTCGCCTGGCATAATAATTTCGCCCGAGCCACCGCGAAGTCTCGTCAGCGCTTCATAGTATTTCACCTTGCGCTGAGGCAGCGTCACAATCGGCTGCAGGTAGAGATCTACGCGATTTTCTTCCAATGCATGGCGGATCACATCCAAAAGATCAGCGTCATTCATTTCCCCGACCGGTACCGTAGGTGCAGCAACGCCCGGCAGGGGCACAACGCGGTTGCTCTGTTGTGTGGCGGCAATCTGTTTTGCCGGTTGGCGCTCTTCGGCGAGACGTTTCACAAAAGTCTCGATCACGCGCATCTCCGCGACAATCTCTTCATTGCGGGTTTTGGTTTCTGTTTCCAGCCGCTCTGTCAGCACTTCGATGTCAGCCTCTGCGCGTTCAAGGTCACGGTTGAGGCCGGCTGCAAAGGAATTAATGTCCGCAATGTTTTTGACAAACAGTTTGCGTTCACTAGCGCGCGCCAAGGTTGCATGGGTCTGCGCAACAAGAAGGAAGATCACCCCGCCCACAAGCCAGGCTTCCATGTCTTTCAATTCCCCGAAAACAATCAAGCCAAAGGACAGGGTCGCTGCCAAAATGGCCGATGTCATCACGAGCATGATCTTGTTCAAGCGCGACATGGCACTCTTCCTCATCTGTCTCCAGGCTCGCCTCGATAAGGCTTGAGCCGCCTATTTCCCGGTTTGAGACAGTGGCAGTGAGTCTTTGAGAAAGTGTTAACCATGTGCCTGCTGCTCCGCCTAAGATGTCCAAAACCTATGGAAAACTCCCAAGGAGGCATGCCATGAGCGCGCATCAGTTTGCTTTTCAGCACATCTCAGGGGGCGAACTTGCCCTTTCCGACTTTTCAGGTGGCGCTGTGTTGATCGTCAACACCGCCAGTCAGTGCGGATTCACGCCGCAATACCGCGATTTGCAGGGGCTTTGGGAACGCTATGGCGACAAAGGCCTCACCGTCATCGGTGTCCCGTCGAATGATTTTGGCGCACAGGAACCATGCACCGAAGCGGAAATCGTGAGCTTTTGTGAGGTGAACTATTCGGTCAGTTTTCCGATGGTTTCAAAGCAGGTTGTTCTCGGCGCAGAGGCACACCCGTTTTACAAATGGGTTGTGGCGGAAGCTGGCGAAGGGGCGGCACCGAAGTGGAATTTCCACAAATACCTTATCGGGCCGAGCGGTAACCTTGCCGGCGCCTTCCCCAGCAAGGTTGGGCCGCTCGATGCAGCGCTTCTTGCTGAAATCGATAAGGTACTCGCGTGAGTTACAAACCAACTGCCTGCGAAATGGCGCGGTATAATAAGTGGCAGAACGAAAATTTGCTGCAGGTATGCGACGCGCTTTCGCCGGAGGTCCTGGAAGAGGATCGGGGTATTTTCTTTCGCTCAATCCTGGCGACGTTTGATCACATTCTGAATGTGGATCAGGTGCTGTTGCAGATGACGAAGTCTGGTGAAATACCTCCATTCGATCCAAACAAGCGCACAAACGCCACCTATGAGGCTTTCAAAACGGCTCGAGTAGAGCTGGATGACGAGATCACCCGCGTTTGTGAGGGAGCCGGACAACATGGTTCGAAGATGACCTGCCACGCGAGAGTGCCGAGTTGGGTCGGACCCGCCATTTTCCCCGCTGGTTCTATATTGCCCAGATGTTCAACCATCAGACGCACCATCGAAGTCAGATCACGTCAGAACTTCACCGGATGGGTGTGGATTACGGCAATACCGACATGCCGTTCAATCCACTGACCCCCTACTGACGGATAACGAACTTACGACCATAAAAAAGGGGTGCCCTGAGAAACCAGGACACCCCTTCTCTAATCTGTCTGATCGGTTTACGCCGTCAGAGGCGCGATCCGGATTTCCACCCGACGGTTCTGAGCCTTGCCTGCTGCTGTCGCATTAGACGCAATTGGCTGACTTTCGCCGAGGCCGCGAATGAAGAAACGGTCTCCCAAAACACCGCGAGATTGCAGATAGGCTGCAACGGACTGTGCGCGTCGCTCGGAAAGAGACTGGTTGAACTGAGCCGAACCATCTGAATCTGTATGGCCATATACGTCTACGAGCGACTTGTCATATTCGTCGAGCACGATGCCCACAGAATTCAACACTTCGTAGAAGTTGGCGTTGATGTCGGCGGAGCCAGACGCAAACGTAATGTTCCCCGGCATATTGAGAATGATGTCATTGCCAACACGCGTCACTGAGACGCCCGTGTTTTGCAGGCGCTGTCTTAGTTTTGCTTCTTGCTGATCCATGTAGTAGCCGATGCCACCACCTGCAAGTGCGCCAACACCAGCGCCAATCAGCGCCCGTTTCCGCCAGTCGCCGCCACCAATGAGCGCGCCGGCTACACCACCTGCGAGAGCACCAAGCCCAGCGCCAATGGTCGTATTGTTGACACCCTGTTCACCCGTGTACGGGTCTGCCGAGGTACACGCTGAGAGCGCGAAAGCGCCAGCGACAAATAAGGTTGCGATACGTTTCATAGAATAACTCCTGACTGTCCCATTTCCGAGATGAGTGCTGCTTCTTAGGGAAAGCCGCCCCTTTATCGGTTTCAGATCGTTTGCGTACCCCACGCATGGACCAAATCACTGGTCCGATTTGGGCACTCTAACACGAAGTTCCAGCGCTTGTGTCTGGCAGATCTTCTCAAACGATGTAAAAATGTCATCACAAAAATTCGACAAACCGGCGCAAATCGCTGGAACCTGACAGGAAGGATCGCTTTTTCATGGAACTTTTTGACCTTAATGGCAAAACCGCCATCATTACCGGCTCGACACGCGGCATTGGCGAGGCCATTGCTCATCGCATGGCGGAGCATGGCGCGAATGTCGTCATTTCCAGCCGAAAAGCGGACGCCTGCGAAAAAGTAACGGCAGAGATCAACGCCAAATACCCTGAGAAAGCCATGGCAGTGCCATGCAACATTTCTTCAAAAGAAGATCTGCAGCGGCTGGTCGACACCACCAATGACAAGTGGGGCAAAGTTGACTCGCTTGTCTGTAATGCTGCGGTCAATCCTTTCTATGGGTCTGCGGCTGATATTCCTGACGACGCCTTCGACAAAATCATGAGCTCCAACGTGAAGAGCAATCACTGGCTCTGCAACATGGTGCTGCCACAGATGATTGAGCGTAAAGAGGGCAACATCACCATCGTCTCCTCCATCGGGGGACTGAAGGGCTCGCCTGTTCTTGGTGCCTATTGCATTTCAAAAGCGGCTGACTTCCAGCTTGCGCGGAACCTCGCCGTAGAGTTTGGCCAACACAACATCCGTGTGAATGCCATTGCACCTGGACTCATCAAGACAGATTTTGCCAAAGCGCTTTGGGACAATCCCGAGACACTTGAACGTTCCACCTCCAACGCACCGCTACGCCGCATCGGCCTGCCCGATGAGATTGCAGGCGCTGCTGTGTTCCTGTCTTCAAAGGCAGGCGCCTTCATGACCGGTCAGGGTCTGGTTATCGATGGCGGCGTGACCATTAGCTAAGGCAGCCGCAGACCATGTCGGTACAAATCAGAGAGCTTCTGCCGGAGGATAAGCCCCAGTGGCTTCCCCTCTGGCAGGGCTATCTGACCTTCTACGAAACCGACCTTGCCCCCGAAATCACCGAAGACACCTGGGCGCGGCTCATGCTTGCCAGTGGCAATATTTTTGGCCTCGGTGCTGTCAATACTGCCGGTGAGCTGATCGGCTTCACCCACTACCTTCTTCATGGCGACACCTGGGGACCGGGCCCTATCTGCTACCTGGAGGATCTCTTTGTTTCAGACGCCGCCCGCGGCGCCGGCGCTGGCCGTGCTTTGATTGAGGCACTTGCAGACAAAGGACGCATATCCGGCTGGCAAAGCATCTATTGGCAGACTGCAGCGAGCAATAAGACCGCGCAGCACCTATATGACAAGCTGGCGACACGCACAGACTGGGTGCGATATGAGATGGAGCTTTAACCTCGAAGAAAATTGCGGGGTCTGGCGCATGAGGAGGAAAAGCAGATGAAATCGGTTGTGGTCACGGGTGTTTCCACCGGCATTGGCTGGGGTATCACGAAAATTCTCACCAAAAATGGCGTTCATGTTTTTGGCAGCGTCCGCAAGGCCGAGGATGGAGAGCGCCTTAAATCGGAATTTGGTGATCTGTTCACGCCGCTCCTCTTTGACGTCACAGATGAAGCCGCGGTGGCGCAAGGCGCACGAACGGTCCGTGACGCGTTGAATGGCGCGACCCTTTTTGGGCTGGTCAACAATGCAGGCATCGCGGCACCTGGACCTGTTCTCAACCAGCCGATTGATGAATTTCGAAATCAGCTCGAAGTGAACATTACCGGCCAGGTAATTGTGACACAGGCTTTCGCGCCTCTGCTTGGTATCGACAAAGACCTTACAGGTAAGCCTGGACGCATTGTGATGATCAGTTCTGTTGCCGGGAAAAACGGGGCGCCTTTCCTCGGCGCCTATGCTGCATCCAAACATGGCCTGGAGGGTGTCAGCGAAAGTCTCCGTCGCGAGCTCATGCTCTTTGGCATTGATGTAGTGATCGTGGGCCCCGGCGCTGTTGCCACAAAGATCTGGGACAAGGCGGAAGAAGTCGACGTCACGCAATATCAGAACAGTCCCTTCGCGCCTGCGCTCGATCGGATCAAGGAATACATGATCGCAAACGGCAAAAAGGGCTTCCCGCCTGAGAAGCTTGGTCGCGCGGTTTGGAAAGCGCTGACAACAGCAAACCCGAAAACACGCTATGCGGTTGTGCCGGGGCGTTTGATGAATTGGACGCTTCCGGGCCTGCTTCCCAAACGCACTGTCGACGGCATGATGGCCGGACGGTTGGGTCTTAAAAAGGAAGACTGAGATCACACCCAGCGGAACGCTGCCGGTTTTGCTTCCCCCAAAAGAAAGCCCCCGGCGAGGGGAGCGCCAGGGGCTGGGTGGGATCAGGCCTGCAGCGGGAGGGGGGGTGCTGCTTTGTTGGCCGATCGCCGTCTCATGCAAAAGAGATAAGATGGGTAGACTGATTTACAAGAGTGTTTTGCCTCAATCCGCACCGAAATTTTGCATTGCGACAAAATGACACCAAACTTCCCCTTCAGGCCTTAGGAACACGCATCCAACACGCGCCTGAACTTCTCAAACATTTCCATAATGTGGTCTTCGGTCGCCATAAGCGGTGGTGAGAAGGCAATGGTGTCAGCTGTCACACGGATCATCATGCCTTCGTCATGAAAGGCCCGGCACATGGCATCGTAGCCTCGTTTGCCGGGCAGGCCATCTATGGCTGCCAAATCAAATGCGGCGACTAGACCGATGGTTCTGATGTCGAGCATCAATGGATGGTCCTTGAGTGCATGGGCCGCGTCGGCCATCACAGTTTCGTTCGCAGCGGCCTGCTCAAACAGACCTTCGTCTCTGTACAGATCCAACGTCGCCAGCGCTGCCGCCATAGCCAAGGGATGACCGGAATAAGTGTAGCCGTGGAAGAGATCGATGGCGTGATCTGGTCCGCCTTCGCCCTGGAAACTGTCATAGATCTCTTTCGACACCAGCACACCGCCCATGGGCACTGTGCCGCCTGTGACCCCTTTGGCAAAGGTCATGAGGTCCGGCGTTACACCAAAGCGTTCCGCCGCTGTGGCAGCGCCCAGGCGGCCGAAAGCTGTAATCACCTCATCAAAGATCAGGACAATCCCGTGGCGGGTACAAATCTCCCGCAAACGTTTGAGGTATCCTTTCGGGGGCGGCAGCACACCGGTGGATCCAGCCATAGGCTCAACGATCACTGCCGCGACAGTTGAGGCATCATGGAGCTCGACAATCTTCTCAAGCTCGTCGGCCAGATGGGCACCCCATTCCGGTTCGCCTTTGCTGAAAGCCTGTCGCTCCCGATTGTAGGTATGGGGAAGATGATCCACACCCGGCAGTAGGGAGCCGTAGAATTTTCGGTTTGGCGAAATCCCGCCAACGGAAATACCCCCAAAGCCTGTGCCGTGATAGCCGCGCGCACGACCGATGAAACGGGTTCGCGATGCCTCACCGTTTAGGCGGTGATAGGCGAGCGCCATTTTGAGCGCTGAGTCTGCTGCCTCCGACCCCGAGTTGCAAAAGAACGCATAGTCGAGACCATCCGGTGCCATCGCCGTCAATCGGCTGGCCACCTCAAATGTTTTGGGGTGTGAGAACTGGAAGGTTGGTGCAAAATCCAACTCAGCCGCCTGCGCCTGGATCGCTTCAACAATCGGCTCCCGACAGTGGCCAGCGTTTGAGCACCAGAGCCCGGCGGTCCCGTCCAGTACAGCTGTACCGTCGGGTTTGAAATAGTGCATGTCTTTTGCACGTGAAACGATACGAGGGTCCCGCTTAAAATGCCGATTGGGTGTAAAAGGAAGCCAGAAAGCTTCCAGGTCATTTGGAGCCCCATTCGCCGACTGATTTTCTGTGGTTCCGGCCTCAGCCATTGCGTGTCCCTCGCCTCAACAGGTGTTTTCCCTCGCTGCACTGGGCCAATTGAACGCCCTCACCCGCGCCCACGCAACCAAGACAGCGCGTGACAAATGCCGCTCGTTTAGTAAATTAAACGAATGACCAAGGATTTTCGCATCGCCCACGGGCAGGCCCAGGCTGAAACCAAGACAGAAGCGCCGGATATTGGACGGCGGCTTCGCGATCTCCGCAAAATGTATGGGTTTTCTCAGCGGGAACTGGCCAAACGCGCCGGCGTTACAAATGGCACCATTTCGCTGATTGAGCAGGAGCGGATCAGCCCCTCCATCGGCTCCATGAAAAAAGTGCTGGATGGGTTCCCCATCAGCATGACTGATTTCCTGACCCTCGACATGCAGCCCAATCGGCAGATTTTCTATGGCGAAAAGGATCAGAAGGAAATCGCAGGCGGCGATCCGATTTCCTTCAAACTTCTGGGCAAAGACACCCGCAATCGCGCCATCCAGATGATGCACGAGAAATATCAGCCAGGCGCCGACACGGGCGAAGAAATGCTCGCGCATTCCGGCGAAGAATGCGGCATCGTGATCTCCGGTGAAATTGTCCTGACGGTCGGTGGCGAAACCCGACTTCTACAACCGGGCGAAGCTTATTATTTTGACAGCCGCCTGCCCCACCGCTTCCGTAATCTGGGCAAGGAAGAGTGTGTCATCGTTTCTTCCTGCACCCCGCCTTCTTTTTGAGAACACCTTATGCCATCAGCAATTGATCAGTTGAGCGCATTGCTCAGCGGCCCTGACATTATCTTGGCACCGGGCGCCTATGACGCGCTTTCGGCAAAACTTGCCGCGCAAGCCGGCGCCAAAGCTGTCTATATGACCGGCTTTGGTGTCGCGGGCTCTACTCTGGGTGTGCCCGACATCGGCCTTATGAGTGCCACTGAAATGGCAGACCGTGCGCGCGCGCTCGCAGGTGCAGCAACCCCGGTTCCTGTTTTTGCTGATGGTGACAATGGTCATGGGGGTCCGCTCAATGCGGCACGCCTTACCCGCCTCTACGAGCAGGCCGGTGTCGCCTGCATTCAGTTGGAAGACCAGGTCTTTCCTAAACGCTGCGGGCATATGGAGAACAAAGAGATCGTGCCCATGAATGATGCCGCCGCAAAAATTCGCGCGGCGGTGGAGGCGCGGGACAATCCGAATTTCAAAGTCATGGCGCGGACCGATGCACGGGCGACGGATGGGTTTGATGAAGCGCTGCGACGAGGAGAAGCCTTCCTCAACGCGGGGGCTGACATTCTCTTCATCGAAGCACCGTGCTCCATAGAAGAATTGGAAACGGTGGCGACCACGTTTAGAGGTACACCCCTCGTCGCCAACATGGTGGAAGATGGAAAGACGCCTTATCTTGATGGCCCAAAGCTGCAAGAGCTTGGCTATAAGATAGCGATCTTCCCTGTGTCGGCGCTTCTCTCTGTCACGGAACGGTTGCAGACGCTTTATGCGGACATGCTGTCCGCCAACAAGCTTCCCATCGATACGCCCCGGGTGACGTTTCAGAAATACAATGAAGCGATCGGCCTGCCGGAGATGTTGGCCGAAGCGGCTGCGCTTGAAGGAAAAGATAAGTAATGCCCAGTTGGAAGAATATTCTTGATCGTATTCTCGATCAGGATATCGAGAAAGCTCCGCCTCACGTGCATGCGCTGAAGCTCTATGACGGCAAGCTCACGGAAATAGGGGAAGGCCGGATTACCTATGAGTGGCCGGTCAATCCTGAGTTCATGAACCCGCAAGCGGTGTTTGGCGGCTACTTGGCGACCCTTGCAGACCAGACCTGCTCTTTCGCGCTGATGACACTCCTGAAAGACGACCAGAATTTTACGACCGTTGACCTGAACCTTCACTATTTCCGCCCGGTGACGAGCGGCACGCTGAAATGCGTTGGCGAGGTGGTGAATGTCTCCAAGACGCAAGCCTATGTGGAGGCCACTTTCACCAATGATGATGGCAAGATCGCACTCAAAGCCCGCGCTGTGGAAAGATTGCTGAATACTTAGGTCTCAATATAGTGGTACCCCTAATCCACTAACGTTGCATCTGCTGATCTCCACGCGACATGACACAACTCCACTCCCTAGATAATACATAGAGCCTATAGTGGTCCGTCTCATTGCGCGAAACGTTTGTAGCCAATCCCCGTCCGGCTTGATTGAACAAATAGCCTGACAGAAACTGAACTCCGTCTGGCCCGGCATCTTCATCGAAAATGATTTGATCGATAAAGAGAAAAAAACCCGGATCATAGTGCAAGTCATGCTCTAGGTTCTTGGTAACATCCGGTGCTGTAAGAACTACGGGGTCCTCCACGTCCGCGATGCACTCTATTCCATACCGTTTGGCCATTAAGCCGATCGGACCTTCCTGCGAGGAACCAAACTCAAGCTGCCTAGCTGGATGTTCCTCTGAGTACAGAGGACCACCACCCAAACCCACAGCGAAAGAAGCGACCCCTACAAAGAGCACCCATTGCTTTTTCAAATCTAGCAGTGAATCCACAGTTCGTTTTCCCTCGCGCGTCAATACATAAACATCGGCTTGCCGATAATCTGATCCACTCGGGGACGATAGGTTTCCGTGTCGTAGAAGGCGTCAATGTCGACGCGCTTCTCTCCCTGGATACAGGTATCGCCGGGAACCGTTGTATATTTCCCGTCCTGCAGAGCCATCATCAGCCCATGCTGCCCTTCGGCCAACAACTGCACCGCCATCGTGCCATAGGAGCGAGAGACCATCTGATCGAGCGCATCCGGTGCACCTGCGCGCATGATGTATCCCAAATTCTGCGAGATGATGTTGATGCCGGTGATGCGTTTGATCTCATCTCCCAGCATCTGGCCAATACCGCCAAGCTTGCGGTGCCCATAGGCATCAGCCTCACCGCGCTCAATGATCTCACCACCTTCCATCTGCGCGCCTTCAGACACACAGACCATGGAATAGTTGGATGGGTTTGCGGCCCGGTCTGCCGCAAGCATTTCGGCGACGCGGTTCACATCAAAAGGCACTTCGGCAATCAAAACGCGATCAGCGTCTGCCAATGCGCCGGACATGAGGGCGGTTTCGCCGGAATTGCGGCCGAAGAGTTCAACAACGGCAATGCGTTCGTGAGAGCCCGTCGACGTGCGAAGCCCTGTAATACTGTCGATTGAGCGGGTGACTGCGGTGGAAAAACCAATGCAATAATCCGTCCCGAAAACATCATTGTCCATGGTCTTGGGGATCGACATGGTTTTCATGCCTTCCTGATAGAGCCTCGCGCCATAGGAGAGCGTGTCATCACCGCCGATGGGGATGAGGGCATCAATGCCCACGCTTTCCATCACGCGCAGAACATGGGCCGTGCAATCGTACGTACCATCCTCGTTCAGGGTCGCGTCTTTGACGAAGGAGGGAATATCTTCTTTCTTTACCTTACTCGGCTTGGTGCGCGAGGTATGAAGGACAGTACCGCCTGTCCGGTCGATCTTGCGAACGCGAGACCGGTCCAATGGCATGAGCAAATGATCTGAGCCTGCCTTGTCATCCGGGTTGTAGTTGAGAGGGCCCGCCCAACCGCGACGAAAGCCGATCATTTCCCAGCCGAGTGTCTCAGCAGCCCTCGTTGCCGCCTTGATGCACGGGTTCAGTCCAGGAACATCCCCACCACCTGTCAGAATTCCGATGCGCATATGCCCTCTCCCTTTATTCGACCGTCCTGGAGAGATTAGGCCTCAGGTTCGCCCGCAAATCAAACCACAAACACTCAAAGACCGTGCGTCAGGAGGGCCTTTTCGAAGGTTTCCATTCCTGTCCAGATATGCGCCTGCCAGCCCCGCTCACGCGCTGCCAGAACATTGCGCTCCTGATCATCGAAAAAGAGAAGATGGAGCCCGTCAAAACCGGTGCGGTTTTCAACAGCAGCAAAAAATTCATCGTCAGGTTTTGCATGCCCAATGTCGGCGGAATAGTGGATCGCATCAAAGTGATGCTCGAGCTCCATCTCGCGCCATAGGTAGTCAGCTCGGCGATGCTCCTGGTTGGTCGCAAGGTTGAGCCCTAGATTGCACCGAGATCTCAACGTTTCCAGCTCTGCAAGGAGAGTGTGTTCCAACTTTGAATCCTGACGGAACCAATAGTCCAGCATGTCCTCGACACTCAAATGAGATGCAAGGTCGGCCAGCGTCTTTGCCAGGGGCTCTTCAATGCCTTGCCTGCCGCAAACAATCTCCGCCCATTGCTCTGTGAAAAAGGCACGCTGAAACAGTTCCGGATCGAGGCCAATGTCTTTGTCCATGTCGGCATGCCACCACCCGCCCTTGTCTTTGTGGCCCGTGACAAGCACGCCATCAACGTCAAAAACGAGAGCTCGAATATCTGTCATGCAGAACGCCCGCGGGCCTCGATGGGCCAGATGGCTATGAGCTTATCGCCCTCAACAACATGATAGGCGTCATAGAGATTGACGGTGGGATCACAGTGCGGGGTGACCGCAGTGAGCGTTGTGCCGAGTGCCAGCTTCTCATTAGCGCTGGAGAGCATGATGCCGCCCTGCTCATCGCCAAAGAAAAAATACTTCGCATCCTCAGGCGCACCGTCACTCAGCACTGGGGGCTCCGCATCGGTTGAGAAGCTTTTGAAGCCTGCATCGGTCGTCGCAAGCTTAGGTGTGTTGTTGGAGACGACGCTCATCTGCACATGAAGCGATGTTTGAAAGGCATCGCCAAGTGAACGCCCATCCGGGCCATCCACATCATTGTACTGCTTGTCCATGAAGACATAGGAACCACCCTGCAACTCAGTCAGCACATTTGCTTCAACATCAATGTCGAAGGTTCCTGTTCCCCCGCCTGACAGGATGGCACAAGTGATGCCGTCTTTGTCCAATCGATTCCGCATGTCGCCGAGCATGTTCATCACGGCGAGGGATTTTTCGCGACGGTCCGCAAAACCCTCAATATGCATGAGGTGACCGGCATAGGCTTGCAGCCCTTTGAAATGGAGATGGGGGCTTTCTTCCATCTGCCGGGCGAGCGCATGGGCCTCATCTCCCGGCGCAATACCTGTACGGTGAAGGCCGACGTCCAGATCCATCAATACTTGTAGGGGCTTGCCTGAAGCTTCCGCGGCAGCCGCGAGCGCAGTTGCGTTTTCCGGGTTGTCGACCGCAACCATGAGGTCGTCGAGCTTCCCATTCAGCGCCATCAGTCGCTCAATTGCGAAGGGTAGGACAATTGGCGAGGTCAGGAGAATGCCGTCAATGCCCGCAGCGCCCAGCGCTTCCGCCTCCCCCAGCTTGGCGCAACAGACACCGAGCGCTCCGGCCGCGATCTGACGGCGGGCGATTTCTGCACATTTGTGCGTTTTGGCATGCGGACGGAGTTTGAGGTCATGCTTGGCGCAGTGGGCGGCCATGGCGCCGAGGTTTGCCTCGAATGCAGGAAGATCAATTACCAGAGCGGGTGTCGCTATCCTCTCTCGGCTGCCTAGCTTACCCACTAAAGGCGTATTGATAAAATCTGACAAACTCATTCCTTTCCTCACAGCCAAGTTTATTGCCCATCGAAATTTTTAGTTGATGCTATCAGACCTAGCTCAACAGCTAAACGCGTCATATCTGCCGCATTTCGCGCACCGGTCTTCGCGATAATGTTGCGACGATGTGCGTCTACCGTTCTCGGACTCAATCCCAACCCATCACTTATGACCTTCGTAGATTTTCCAGACGCAATCAGAACAAGCACCTGTTGCTCGCGCGGCGATAGGCCTGAGGGTGTAGATGTGTCTGCGCTGATTAGCTGATCTTCCAGCAGTGCAGGGCTCAGATATCGCTCACCCAACATCGTCTGCTTCACAGCGAACACCAAGCTGTCGAGGGAATCTTGTTTTGCAGCCATGCCCGTCGCACCGGCCGCGAGAGCCCGTTTCGCTAGATGCGCATCTTTGTGCATTGAAAGAATGAGGACAGGCTTGTCAAAGCCATCAGCTCGAAGCTTCTGAACAAGAGTGATACCGTCCATACCCGGCATTGAGATATCGGCGATCAACATGTCAGGATTAATGTCTGGCAAGAGATCCAGCACTTCTTTTGCTGACCCTGCCTGGAACACCTCCCGAACCTCCGATTCTTTCAGAAGCTCGTTTGCAAGCAAGTCGCGCATTAAGGCATGGTCATCGACAAGCAAGATCTTCATCTCAGGGAAACCTCTGCGCGAACGGTTGCCCCCTCACCGGTTGAACTTTCGATATCCAGCGTTCCATTTAGCAGCTCCATCCTCTGCTTCATCGCTGTCAGCCCTACTCCTTTTTCTGAATTCGTTGTCTCGAACTGAAACCCCGTGCCGTCATCTTTGATGGAAAGCGTCAAATGCCTTTCGCTCTCTTTCAGAAAGATGGAGATGTGCGATGCGTTACCATGGCGCACAGCATTTTGTACGGCCTCCTGTGCAATACGCAGCAGATGGAGTTGTGTTTCTTCGTCTGGAAAACCATCCGCATTAATTTGCGTTTCCACTGTGACATTCGAAAGGCGGCTCCATCTATCAGCAAAAGCGTCAAGCGCCACTTGGAGATTTCCGCCAGTCAGGCTCAAGGGTCTGAGACCTTCAACAATGGCCGTCAACTCGTCGCTGGATGCACGCAGTTCCTCAATGGTCTCGCCCATCTCTTTTGACGCCTCACCGGATGCCCTCCCAATACTCTCGAGTCGCATACGAATGAGAGCCAATCTATGTGACAGGCCATCATGCAACTCCCGAGCAAGGCGGCCGCGTTCCTGTTCTCCGGAGTGCAACAATTCCTGCGACAATGATGTGACCGCCTCTCGATCCCACCGTGCGTGATCTATCGCCGCAAGCGCCAAAATAACAACTCCTATCAACACCAGAAGCGACGCTGGATCAATAAGCAGATCCATGACTGGCGGAAGCACAGCGAAGAGAACGACAAAACAAATTAGATGAACAATGTAGAGATATGTCCATACAGAAACGCGATGCTCCATCCTGAAAGACTTTAATGCGGCCTGTATAAAAAACAGACATAGCGCTGCTGCACCGATTGTCACCAGCGTGTCTTTGGCGAGGGCGAGCTCTGTTGGGCCATCCCACCATGCAATAGCAATTTGTCCAACAGTCAGCACAGATATAAAGACTGTTTGCCAAACAGGCCGATCCAGGCCCAGAGCTGCGTATATATGCAGCAAGAGTAGTAGCTGGACTGGCAACGTATTTCCCAACCTAACGGTCAGTGGTGACAACAATCCCAAATCGTTGAAGAGAAAAGCCTGCGTCCCCAGCGACCCAAGACCCACAACTAGAAACAGGGGAAGCCATCGATCTCTGCCCCGACTTTCGAAACGAAAACCTGTTCGGAAGAAGACAAACGCGATGACCAACAAGGTCGTCGTAAACCACATTGTTTCAGATAAATATGGAATACGATTGTTCCCCTGCGCGATAGAGATTGCATCTGCGACAGGGAGCAAAACACGCGGGCCGCGAACAGGCCCAGGGCGGTATACCTTCGCCTGCGCGCGTATTTGCAAGATATAAGCGCCCGGGGTGCGCACATGGTCTGGCAAAACCATCACCTGGGTTTGCCGCCCAGGTCCCAGATCCAGATAGTCACGGTTTCGATCTGTAATGTTTCCGGATTTTCCGATCAACTGCCCATCGAAATAAACTTCGCTTGCTGTGTGAATGGGACCAAGAATGAAGACATGTGGTGTCGTCAGTTGAGCCTCGGTAATTGGGACCGCGACCTCGAACACGGCCACGTCCGCATAGCTAAACTCATTCAAGAGCGCGTCTAATGCCTCATCAAATGGCGCGGTGGCGATGGGCCCACTTCGGCCTTCAATCGACACGGTCCATGGTAGGCCTGACAGATCAAGCGCCGTCGATCCATCGGACGCGTGCAGCTGCTCCGTCGCCAGAAACACCGCACACAAAAACACTATGAAAAAACGACTGAGCTTCATCACCCTCAGCAACCTGACCACATATTTCTAAACACATCGTCCCACAAAACGCGGCGCAGTCCATAGGTAGTTCTACCGATGCCCTAGGTAGAAGTCCTATCTTGCTGCCTTCTCCAAGATTCACGAGCCTGTTTGAAGCTTGCCGGGCCCTTCCCGGTTTCTTCTCTTGGGGGTTCTTGTGTTTCTACGTCATTTCTCTGTCGCTCTTTTTGGATTGTCGGCAATGCTGGTTCCGCTTCAATCCGCTCAAGCAGGGCAATCCGACCCGACATCTGCTAATCTGATCGCGAATGCGCTCCCAGGTGAGACAACGTCGACATCGTGTAGCTCCAGCGGATTTGTTGTTGTCACCTTTAATAGTCCATCTGGCGGAAGCAGCATGGTCGAATCCAGCACAACCTGTACGCCTGGCGGAGGCGGTTCTACACCGCCTTCAACACCGGGCGGCGGGTCTGCTCCCTTGTCGAATCAACTGCAATCCCAACTTGAGCAGGACCTGGCAAACCATCGATTGAATCAATTTGGTGGCGATCTCATGGATCACCTTGCAGGCCTTACAGACGAGGAAATAGAGGACCAATTCAGAGATATTGATGACGATTCGGAGATCACGGACGAAGAGAAAGCGGCCCTACTTTCGAAATACCGCAGCGAACTTTCTGCGGCACGCTCCTCCCTCGCCCAACATAATCGAAGAGTTTCAGACCTGCTTCGGGATCTAAACGACGCCAACGCGAATGCCGCTGCACGCCTTCCAGGGTTGGAAGCCGATCTTCAAAGTGCTGAAGAAAATCTGGCCAGTGCCCACAGGGATTCGTACAACTTTCCAACCATGATGGGGGTTGTGAATGCCGGGACAAAGCTGGATGAGCTCAAGCGTCAGGCCGAGGATTGGCGTATCAAATCCGAAAGTGTGGCCTATGGGCGTCCGGACTATGCCCGCAATATGTACGGCGCCGCCCAAGCCCGCGTAGCGATGGCAGAACAGGAATTGGAAGCCGCAAAAGCCGCCCACGATGCTGCAATTGAAGCTCATGTGGCGGATGCGCAAAGCGCTGTAGAAGAGGCTAAAAGCGCCTTAGAGCAAAACGACTCGGCAGTTGAGTATCTGGAACAAGAGCTGAATAACGCTGAAACTGACGTTTTGGCAGCCGAGAGCGAAGTCTCCAGCCTGCAACGCCTCATCCGTAATCTTGAAGCTCAGAATCAGCTCACGGGTCCGTCTGGGGATGTCTTCGAAACGCTGCGGGCACGCGGCCTTGAATTCTGGTCGCGAGGCAGCCTGGGTTTTGCAGACGACACTCAAGCCGGACGCAACCTGGAGATTGAGCAGCGGGAAATGACGTTGGGAGTTCAGGGGCGCTTGAGCGAGCGCCTTCTGCTCGGTCTCGCAGCCTCGTATGTGAATGGAGACAATGAAGACCAAACGGGAACCGGTATCTCCACCGAGACGGACACGTTCCTCTTCGCGCCCTATCTTGCGTATCAACTGAGTGAAGACCTGGCTCTTGATGCGAGTGGGGTTTATGGCTTTACGGATGTCGCGCTCACCCGTGCCGTCACTGCCACAGCGGGCTATGACGCCACGACCATCGGCGGTCAGATTGGTCTCAGCCTCCGTCACCAGCTATCTCAAGTGATCAGCCTGACCGGTCGGGTTGGCCAGTCCTACGTCACAACGGATAGTGATGGGTATACCGATACGGGTGGCGTCACTGTTGCAAGCTCAGACAGTGAACAAGCTGCAACTTCCCTCTCTGGCCGGCTCAACGTCTCCACTGACCCGGATTGGCGCTGGCACGGTGCGCTCAAGGTTCGCTATGACACGATTGACCCAGGCAACGGTGTCGACCGCCTCTATGGCGCGCTCTCAACGGGGCTTGAATACAATCCGGGACCCTATGCTGTCGCTGTTCAGGCAAACCGGTCTGTCTTCCGCAGCAATTACGAGGCGACGGCGCTGTCGCTGCAGATCCGTGTTCCGTTCTGATTTCGGTGCACTCATTCTGCTGATCCTGACCCTCGGAGGGTGCGGTTCTACCGCGCCCTCCTCCCACATCTCATCTTCTGAGACAATCTTCGTTACGGTGTCCGGCAGCTGGCCCGAAGACGCTGTCAGAGAACAGCTGACCAATGCCCACGTGCGTTTTGCCGACTGCGGAATTGGTTTGAAATTCACCTCCTCGTCCGCCGGCTCCCAAAGCACGCCCACACAGAAAATTGCGCACTTCGTGCAATCCTTAGAGCTGGTAGACGGCAAGGCAATCGAAGGACGGGCCCTTACTTTCTCCAACCCCAAACTGATTGAGATCGCATGGGCGGCGTCAGACGGCACGCCACTCAACCACAAACAGACAACGGCTCATGAGTTGGGCCACCTCTTTGGCCTCGGGCATACGGCCCTCCACTCCATCAATCTCATGGCCCCTCACAGCTGTGAACTCTGTCGCTTCAGCAAGGCACAGTGTGCCGTTTTGTCCAGCAAAGCCGGCCCATCTCTCCGGAATGACTGATTGCTGGTATTTTCCTCATCAGCTGTGTGACAAACCCGTGAAAAGCTGAATCATTTCCGGCGCTTAGCTGCTTTGGAACCTTGACAGATCAGCCCGGACTCCCTATTTCTGCTTCGCTTCGTTGGCACTCACCAAGCTTGAGTGCTAACAGAACCAGAAATCTGAGAGAATTCCTGCACTTTTGCAGGCTTCAAGGGAGATATCTCATGAAATTCCGTCCTCTCCATGACCGGGTGCTGGTGCGCCGGGTCGAAGAAGACACGAAAACCGCCGGTGGCATCATTATTCCTGACTCAGCTCAGGAAAAGCCATCTGAAGGTGAAATCGTTGCTGCTGGCTCAGGCACCAAGTCTGAAGACGGCAAAGTGACCCCATTGGACGTGAAAGCGGGCGACCGCGTTCTGTTCGGCAAATGGTCCGGCACTGAAGTTAAGGTCGACGGCGAAGAGCTCTTGATCATGAAAGAGTCCGACATTCTCGGCATCATCGAAGGCGGCAAGAAGAAGAAATAATCACCCGCGCGGGTTTCACCCAGCGCGGCTTTTTATTGCCTCAACTTCCCCAATGATTGCCGTAACAGAAGGAATAACCAGCTATGGCTAAACAAGTAGTATTCGGCCGTGACGCCCGCGAGGAGATGCTGAAAGGCGTCAACGTTCTCGCGAATGCGGTCAAAGTGACGCTCGGCCCTAAGGGTCGTAACGTCGTTATCGACAAGTCTTTCGGCGCACCGCGCATCACGAAAGACGGTGTAACGGTCGCCAAAGAAATCGAACTGGAAGAAAAGTTCGAAAACATGGGCGCCCAGATGATCCGCGAAGTCGCTTCCAAGACGAACGACATTGCTGGTGACGGCACAACAACAGCGACCGTTCTCGCACAGTCCATCGTTCAGGAAGGCATCAAAGCTGTTGCTGCCGGCATGAACCCAATGGACCTGAAGCGCGGCATCGACCTTGCTGTTGACGCAGCCCTGGCTGACCTCACAAAGCGCTCCAAGAAAGTTAAGTCGAACGAAGAAATTGCCCAGGTCGGCAAGATCTCCGCTAACGGCGAAACTGAAATTGGCGACATGATTGCGGAAGCCATGTCGAAAGTCGGCAATGAAGGCGTGATCACAGTTGAAGAAGCCAAGTCACTGGAAAGCGAACTCGACGTCGTTGAAGGCATGCAGTTCGACCGTGGCTACCTGTCCCCTTACTTCATCACCAACCCAGACAAGATGACGGTTGAGCAGGAAAGCCCGCTTATCCTTCTGCACGAAAGCAAGCTCACAAGCCTGCAAGCCATGCTCCCAATCCTGGAAGCTGTTGTGCAGTCATCACGTCCCCTGCTCATCATTGCAGAAGACATTGAGGGCGAAGCGCTTGCGACCCTCGTGGTCAACAAACTGCGCGGTGGCCTGAAAATCGCTGCTGTGAAAGCACCTGGCTTCGGTGATCGCCGCAAAGCGATGCTCGAAGACATTGCGATCCTGACAGGCGGCACCGTGATCTCTGAAGATCTCGGCATCAAGCTCGAAAATGTCACGCTCGACATGCTCGGCACGGCGAAGTCAGTTGGCATCTCCAAAGACGACACAACAATCGTCGATGGCGCTGGCAAGAAGAAAGACATTGAAGGTCGTGTTGCTCAGATCCGCGCACAGATCGAAGAAACATCTTCTGATTATGACCGTGAGAAGCTGCAGGAACGTCTGGCGAAACTCGCTGGCGGTGTTGCCGTTCTCAAAGTTGGCGGCGCAACCGAAGTTGAAGTGAAAGAACGCAAAGACCGCGTTGATGACGCTTTGAACGCAACACGCGCTGCTGTTGAAGAAGGCATCGTCCCTGGTGGCGGGTCCGCTCTTCTTCGCGCAACCAAAGCTGTGTCAGAAGTCAAAAGCGACAATGCCGACATTATGGCTGGTGTGAAGATCGTGCTGAAGGCTCTTGAAGCGCCTATCCGCCAGATCTCTGAAAATGCCGGTGTTGAAGGTTCCATCGTTGTGGCAACTGTTCTTGGCAAAGCTGGCTCGTTCGGCTTCGACGCTCAGAACGAAACCTATGTCGACCTTGTTGCTGAAGGCATTATCGACCCGACAAAGGTTGTGCGCACAGCCCTTACCGATGCATCCTCCGTTGCTGGTCTTCTGATCACAACGGAAGCGATGATCGCTGACAAGCCATCTGAAGGCGGCGCCGGTGGTGGCATGCCTGATATGGGCGGCATGGGCGGCATGGGTGGTATGGGCGGCATGATGTAATCATGCAGTCCAGCCCTTGCGGCTTGATTGAATAATGACAACTCAGGTCAACTGAGGCGTCAAACGGAACCCGGTCCTTGCGTATCTAGGACCGGGTTTTTTTGACTCATGCCTGCTGATGAACAGTGACCGACACCACCCCCTTCACAGCCTGTATCATTGAGGCGAAGTGCAGCAGGATGAGGACCGGCACGATGAAAGCGGGGATCAGAACCAGGGGAAACAGGCCCATATCGACAGCAGTTGCTCCTTCCACCCAGCCATCAATCTGCACGCGGGCGATGGTGCCTGTAGCGACCGCAATCACAAAATCCAACAAGCCAAAAACATGAAAACTCCAGAAACGGCGGCTTTTGGTGAAGTTGGGTTTGTGGAGCAGCGCCAGCGCAACAAAAGGAGCCGCCAAGCCTACGGCCATGTCGCCGAACCCAGCGGGAAATGCAAAGAATCCTGGCAGAAGATTGTAGAAATAGAAAAAGACGAATACGCCCCCCAGCATTCGCCAGCTATGCAGAGTCACAAGCAAGACAGGGTCAAGCGACAAGACCCACGTGCGGAATTTGGGCGATATCAGATAGCTCAGAATTCCAAGGCTGACGGGCATCAGGATCGCCAGCAAGGTCGGCAGGTTTGGCGCCGTCGGGGCGACGTTAAATACACCTGATAAAGCGAGTGCGAGGATTAGGCCACCCCATAAGGTGAGAACGGCACCTACTAGAGGCCAAGGCTGGACTGATCGTGTGTTGGGAACTTGGGTCATGTTACCTTCCTTTTAGTTGTAGCTACAACTTTATGAGTAAATTGATGGGACATTATGCTCAGGTCGAGCTATCTGTTTTCCACAGGTTCAATCGTTTGAAGTATTGCGGTCAATGTATGCCAGGCATCCACACCCAACTCGTCTACAAAAGACGATTGGGCCATTCGCCAAAGCGGTTTGGCCTTTTCGAGCAGACGTTCGCCTTTCCGGCTAAGAGACAGCAAACGTATACGCCGGTCTTCCGCCTCGGCGATTCGTACCAGGGCATCCTTTTCAAGCAGACGCAGGTTGCGGGACATGGTCGTCTTGTCCAATCCAACATTGTTGGCAAGCTCGTTTTGAGCGATCTCTCCCGCGCCCTGGATTTTCGCCAGGAGTGTGAACTGGGTGGTCTTCAACCCCAAAGGCTGTAGTGCCTGGTCATAGAGCCTTGCAGCGGTTCGCGCTGCTTTGCGCAGATTCTGCGACGTGCAGTATTCGGGGTTCAAAATCTCTAGCTTGGCCATCAGCAGCTCCCATTTTGTAGGTTGCATATACAACTTTATTTTCCTATTTCAAGAGCAACAGGGAAAAAACGGAATGCATTCGACATTCAGAGATGGTGGTCACGCTCCTGCCACGGAGTGTCAGCAGGCATCGCCCTCTACCCTATTGTTCCGCCGCTCACTCCCCATGTTCAAAGTTCAAAAAAGGGGAGGCTTGGATGATCAAAGGAAGTTGTTTGTGTGGGGCGGTGACGCTGGAAATTTCTGGGACACCAAGTTCGCTCAGCTATTGCCACTGCTCGCGCTGCCGAAAGGCTGCGGGCGTGTTTTCTGCCGTCCTTATTGGTCCTGTCGCGGATCTCAAAATCACCAGTGGTGAGTGCCACATTGCCCGGCTTGAACCGGAAGTGCCAAATGTGCACCGGCGCGCCTTTTGCGAGCATTGCGGCTCATCCCTGGGTGACCTTGCAACAGATAGTGGGATCTATGTGGTGGCGGCATCCATTCTCGATGATGATCCGGGCATAAAGCCCATGGGGCATATCCACACTGCGTCGAAACCAGATTGGTATGAGATTACCGATAGCTTGCAACAGTTTGACGGCGACTATGTGCCGCCGGATTGATCTTCGCCCCACACCGCACCCAGCGCATCAAGAAATGCAGTGACCGTGGGCTCAGTGCCTGCATCCATAAGCGTTACCGCACTCATAGAGAAATCCATGTCGGCGGGGTATGGCGCTGAGCCAAGCGTACCTGCCTCCACAATTTCCCTTACCGCCGACGTAGGTGCGGCGGTCAGCATGTCGGACTTCTGAACCATGTCGAAGCAAGCGGTCTGATTGAGCAGGCGGTACCGCGGGAAGCCCCCCTCCTGCAGAGCGTGACGAATTTCCGGTTCGAGATTGCCTTCAAAAGCCGGATCGAAGCCCGCAATCGTCCAGTCATAGTCGAGCATGGCACCCAAGCTCAAATCGGTCTCGAGCACCGGGTGACCGGGACGAAAGACAACCGTGTAGGGCTCGCGCACCAATTCCCGAACCCGTAGAGAGTTCGCGTAAGGCAAACCCGATACGGTGTTGTTGTGATAGAGCAGTAGATGCACCCGGCGCTGAACCAGTTCCTCAATCGCGATGGTTGGTGGCATGGTTTCCACCGTGATCTTGGTCTTGGGGTGCGTTTCCCGAAACTTCAGAATGCCCGGATGTATGAAGCTCTCCAGGATCGCGGGCCCGGAAATCACCTTTAGTTCCCGCTCCCCCTGCTGGGTTTCCCGTTGCACATTGTCGGCAAAGGCAAGCAGATCTACAGCCATGGGAAAAAGGCGCCGCCCTGCTTCTGTTGGCGCGACCAGCCGCGTTGTGCGATTGAAGAGCCGGACCTGCCAGGTGTCCTCCAGAGTTTTGATGCTTTTGGTGATGGCCGAGTGGGTCAAGCCCAACGCTTCAGCCGCTTTGGAGAAGCTGCCAAGGCGAAAAACCGTCTCGAAATGCTTGATAAGTCTAAGGTCTACCATCTTGTTCCTGATGGTTGCAAATATTGCAGTATTACTCAATTAATTTCTTTAATGAGGCTCGTTAGGGTTTCCTCGTCGGCGGGATAGCGCCATCACACCTCGGGGGATTTGACCCATGACACTAGAACAGTTGATTGCCACGAATTTCACCATCGTCACGCTGGTGTTTTATTTCAGCTTCATCCTCATCGAAGCTTTCTCGATCCGCTTCCTGAAAGCGCGGGGAGAGCTGAATGCGAAAGACAATCTCACCTGCATCTTCATGGGGCTGATGAGTTCGGTTGCAAATGGTGCGGCTGCCTTCATCTCCGTTGGCGCCATGTATTGGGCCATGCAGTATCAGGTCATCTCCCTGCCGATCACGATCACGACGGTGGTGATCTGCTTCATTGCCAATGATCTGCGCTTCTATGTGCACCATCGGCTTGCCCACCGAGTGCGCTGGCCCTGGGCGATGCATGTGGTTCATCACTCCAGCCAGCACTACAATTATTCCGTGGCGCTGCGCCAGGCCTGGACGAAGCATTTCTCCGGCATGCTGCTGCTCTATGTGCCGCTCGTCATCATCGGTTTCAATCCAGCGGTGATCCTGTTCGTTGCGCTGGTGAATTCAAGCTACCAGTTCCTGCTGCATACAGAGACAATCGGGAAACTACCGCGCTGGTTTGAATTCATTTTCAACACGCCGTCCCATCACCGGGTCCATCACGCCAACAATCCGCAATATCTCGACTCGAATTATGGTGGCACGCTGATCATCTGGGACCGTCTGTTCGGCACCTTCGCTGAAGAGGATCTGAAAGATCGCCCGGTCTATGGCCTTGTGAAAAACCTGGATACGTTTAATCCGATCAAGATCGCCTTCCACGAATATTGGGGCATCGTGCAGGACCAACTGCAAAAAGGCCTGACGCTTAAAGATCGTGCGCTTTACCTGTTGGCACCTCCCGGATGGAGCCATGATGGATCGCGGCTGACCTCTGAAGACATTAAGCGGGAATATTATGCATCTCGCAGTGAGACCTCCTCCCCATCTCTCGCACCAGCAGGAGATTGATCATGCCCGGTCCGCACTACGCTCTCTCTGAAGCAGTGCTTGTCGCAGCTGCCCTTTGGGCAGCCGTCCGGCTCGCCCGCGGCGGGTACATACTTGCTGCCCCTGGTATTTTCCTCTTTGGGCTTGCCGCCGCAGTGGGTGTCTGGCGCTTTGGAAGCAGCGCATTTGATGCGGGCGCCATTGATGCATGGGCATCCCTCCATCGCACCTTGTCGCTTACCGGCGGTGCGACGGGGCTCACATTGATTGTTGCTGAATTAATCAGAGTGCGCTTCGCTCCATTCCAATCTTCTACGGCAATGGTTGTTCTAGTTGGGATAGCTCTTCTGATCGGAGTGGTCGTCTATAGCGATACGGGCACAGCAATCCCACTCCTCTTCGTGCCAGCAATGCTTGTTGGGGGCGTTGTTCTGGCCTATCTCGCGCCGGCCCCGACACAGGCCAATCAGATCGTTGCTGCGGGTTTGTTTGCCATCTTCCTCTTCAATATTCTGGTTGTTCGCCAATCACCTGTGCTTGGACCGGCGATGAGTTGGCACCTCTATCATGTACTGATCGCAGTTTGGGTGGTTGGTGTCGCGTGGGTTTTCCTACGCGGCGCAGACGCCAAAATGCAGGGATAGCCCGCCCCTCGCCGTTTGTCGGATTGAACCAGCAATCTGTCGCATTCCGCTCTGGCCACTTCCAACACCAACCCCCAAGTTTCCTCTCAGTCTCAAACCAGGAGGATACATGACCTTGATCACCCGACTTCCGTCGGCACCCGACAGCACGATCGCGCAGGCCGCAACTTCGTTTCTGACGGAGGTTTCTGCGCCGGCGATGGTGCACCATTGCCATAGAAGTTTTCTGTTTGCCGAGCTCTTGGGCGAGAAGACTGGGCGGCGTGCCGACAAAGAAGCGCTTTACATCGGCGCCCTGTTCCATGACCTGGGCCTTGACCATGCAACAGAAGGCGAGGAGCCGTTCGAAGTTCGCGGAGGAAATGCGGCAGAAACGTTCCTGCTCGCTCGCGGCGCTGACAGCCGTCTCGCTTCCTCTGTGAATACAGCCATCTCGCTACACACGGACCTGGCTTCCGCAGATCATGACCTACCGGAGGTAGCCCTGCTGCACATGGGCGCCATGGTAGATGTTGTCGGTATGCGGATTGACGATATTCCCACAAAAACGCTAGAGAGAATTCTGGAAGAACATCCAAGGAGCGGGTGCAAATCGCACCTCAAGAACCTTCTAAACGCAGAAGCGCTGCGCCACCCGACATCCAATATCGCAACAGCCCTGCGTGACCTCGACCTGGATTCCTTGATCGATCAGGCACCTTTCGACAGTTAGGCGGATCATCAGCCCACAAAAAGGGGCCGCACACTGTGCGTCCCCTTCCAAACTGCCTGCGAGGGCTGCGATCAAACGATGATCAGAAGCCGTAGCGAATACCCGTGACGATCGAATGGTTCTCAACGTCCCCATTGGCATCATACGCCGTGAAGCGATATCCGAGATCCAGCGCCCAATTGTCGTCCAAATGATAGCTCAGACCGGCAAGACCGCGATATGCGAACTCAGTGCCGCTGCCAGAAGCGGCGAGACCACCGACAGTAACTGTCTGGTCACCATCTACGATACCCAGACCAACGCCGAGGTAAGGACGCAGCGTGCCACCAGGAACAAAATCTATGTAGCCATTGACCATGTAGAAGGTCTGCTCCAACGATCCGCCGATATTTACAGCCGCGCCGCCTGTCGGCGTCGCTGAATCATTGTCATTTTCTGCATACCCGATTTCTGCCTCAATACGGAACTTGCCGTAAGAGGTTACGTCGCCTGTGTCATAGCCGATCGCGCCTTGAACAAGGTAACCATCATCGAGCTGAAACGAACCGCCGGTTACATCCACATCGTCAATGATATTGTAGCCAACGCCACCGCTGACATACCAGCCGCCCTTTGCTTTACCTTCTTCCGCCATAGCGGCTCCGGTTAGAGCTGCCAGCGATAGAGCTGTCGATGCTGCAAGAGTCACAAACTTCTTCATAGTGATTTCCCCCTAAAACCAAAAAATACGTAGATGACCTTCCTGAAGACGAAACGGTCAATTCATATTGTACTATTCGTAAAGCGGTTTTCTCTTGTGTGCCAGATGGCTTTTGTTTCGTCTCGCGTGTCTGCTGTCCGGTGTGACGGAAAAACTACAATTTCACAGCGTTATGGTTACCCGCGTGGTCCACGAAATAGTTGCGGCTACCCGTATGACGTGGTTTTCTCCCAGTGACCCGACTGGTCCATATATTCCGCGTGACTGGCGAAAGTCCTCTTCCTTTGTATGGAGATGGATGTGGGAAACCACTCTGATTGAAGAGTGAACAACCACAAGGGAGCGTGGAAGCCGATTTCAAAGCCGTTCGCCTGGGCAGCCTTTTAAAGAAGAGCTGGCCGGGCGTTTGACATTTTGGCTTTGAAACGGAGAAACGATCATGGATCTAAATCGACTTCGCGATGACCTCGCACACAAAGACCCGGACATATTCTCAGCACTGACGTCGGAGGAAGACCGACAGCGCAAAGGGTTGGAACTTATCCCCTCGGAAAACTATTGCTTTCCAGAGGTTCTGCCGCTGCTCGGCAGTGCTTTCACCAACAAGTATTCTGAAGGCTATCCCGGTCGCCGTTACTATGGCGGACAGCCCAACACTGACACCATAGAGAGCCTCGCGCGGGAACGCGCGTGCAGCCTTTTCAGGGCAGAACATGCCAATGTGCAGCCGCTGTCTGGATCGCCTATGAACCAGGCGGTCTATCTGGGGCTCCTAGAACCCGGTGATACGATCCTGGCCATGGACTTAAGCCATGGTGGTCATCTTACCCATGGGGCACCGGTGAGCCACATGGGGCGCCTCTTCAACTTCGTGCGCTACAAGACCGTTGGTGCAAAAGGCGATCTTGACTATGACGCGCTAGAAGAGACTGCGCTTAAGGAAAAACCAAAACTCATTGTCTGCGGGCACTCTTCCTATCCGCGGGAGGTAAACTACGCCCGGTTCCAGGTGATCGCCGGTAAGGTTGGCGCCCTCACCATGGCCGATGTCTCTCATGTCGGCGGTCTCATTGCCGGAGACGCGTTGCAAAATCCGCTCGATCACGGGTTTGATGTCATGACCACGACAACGCATAAGTCTCTCAGGGGGCCGCGCGGTGGGCTCATTCTCTCTAAAGCGAAACATGCAAAAGCGATTGATGCGTCGGTCTTTCCGGGCCTGCAAGGCGGGCCGCACATGAATCAAGTTGCGGCCACGGCTCTCACGCTGAAGCTTGCTGCGGCGCCGGACTTCAGAACCTATGCGCGGGTGGTGCTCGCCAACGCGCAGGCGCTTGCCCAATCACTCCGCGATCATCAGGTGCGACTTGTGACCGGAGGCACAGAAAACCACCTGCTTGTCATCGACACGGTCGAAAGTTTCGGAATTGACGGGCGACAAGCTCAAGAGGTCCTCGATAGGATTGAGCTCACCACAAATAAGCAGGTGATCCCGGATGACCCAAACCCGCCCATGCGGCCATCGGGTTTGCGATTGGGAACGCCTGCCCCCACCGCACGCGGTATGGGCGAAGCCGATATGGCGATTGTCGGGCGGTTGATCGCGTCAGCGCTTAGGTCACCTGAGAACGCAGAACATCTGGCGGGGCTTGCAGAAGAAGTCAGTGCGCTTACCGCCCGCTTTCCGGCGCCGGGCCTCTAACCCTTGGTTGTCACCGTAATGAGTTCGCGCCGGATCATGTCTTGATAGACCGCCATGATCCGGTCGCCCTCTTTTCGGTCGACTGAAATGGCCAGGCGCACGGCCATGCCTGTCAGTTGCATGACCAGGAAACAGGCCGTCTCAAGGCGCTTCCAGTCTCGTCGTGGTGTAAATTTTTTAAGCGTTTGAAAAACAATTTCGCCATTGGCCCGACTGTCCTCGATATCGAGTGTGTTCAGTGTTTTGTCGGCCTGTATCCCAAACCAGATGTCGCGCGCAACCGGCTCTGCAAGAAAGAGTTGGTAATAGGCCATTAGGGTTGAGTTCAATGCATCTTCCGCTTCTTCCAGGGAGTTCACCTCATCCATTGCGGTCGTAAGCCCATCATGAACCAGCTCCATGATCCGCTCTGCGAGCGTAATGATGACGGCGGATTTGTCCGGAAAATATTGATAGACCGAGCCGATAGGTACCCCTGCGCCGGCTGCGACATCACTCATCTTCAGGTGCTCGCTGCCATTTTCCTCGATGAGGCTGCGGGCGGCATCCAGTATCCGTTCAAAACGTTCTTTTGCGCGGGCTTGCGTCGGGATTTTGCGCACAGAGGTTCTTTTCGAAGATGTGGAGACAGCCGGCATTCGGGAACTTCATCTTTATCTGGAAGATTTTTGCTTGATTCTCATAATATGAGGGTTTATCACTTTTTACAAATATGAGGAACCCTCACAATTGGAGCTCGCCATGACAGCCTCTTCCATTCCTAACCGCGCATGTATTGTGGGCGCTGGCCCAGGCGGGCTTGCGCTCGCGCGGACGTTCAAACTGCTCGGCATTGAGTTTGATATTTTTGAGCGGCATTCCGATGTGGGTGGCATTTGGGATGCGGAAAACCCGGGCTCGCCCATGTATGCCTCAGCGCATTTCATTTCGTCGAAGACACAGTCACATTACACGGACTTCCCCATGCCGGAGGATTATCCGGACTATCCGTCCAACAGGCAGATCCACTCCTATATGCAGGCGTTCGCGCGTGAGTATGGGCTTTATGACGACATCACTTTCAATACAGAGGTGGCGGACACCAAGTTTGAAAATGATGGTTGGCAGGTAACGCTCTCCAATGGAGAGACACGCCCCTATCGCTGGCTTATTTGCGTCAACGGAACAAACTGGCACCCCACTCTGCCAGACTGGGCCGATGGTCCATTTGACGGCGAGGTCCGCCACGCCAACAGCTTTCGACACATGGATGAGTTTCGAGGGAAACGGGTTCTGGTTGTCGGCGCCGGAAATTCAGGGTGTGATATTGCGTGTGATGCGGCTGCCGCCGCAGACGATGCTTTTATCAGCCTGCGACGCGGCTATCACTTCATTCCGAAACATCTGATGGGCAAACCAGCTGATGTTTTCGCCCATGAAGGGCCGCATCTGCCAATGTGGCTGACACAGAAAGTGTTCGCGCTGCTCCTGCGCTTCATTAACGGGGATCTGACCCGTCTCGGCCTGCCCGCGCCTGACCACAAGATTTTCGAAAGCCACCCGATCCTCAATACCCAGCTTCTGCACTATCTTGGCCATGGCGACATCAAGGCGAAAGGCGACGTCGAACGCCTCGACGGCAAGCATGTTGTCTTCAAGGATGGTAGCCGCGAAGAAATTGATCTGGTGCTCTGCGCCACGGGGTATGAATGGAAAATCCCCTATGTTGACCCGACAGAGTTCACCTGGAAGGCCGGACGCCCCGACCTCTACATGAATCTGTTTGTGAAGGGGCATGCCAACCTGTTCTCGCTGGGCTTCATGGAAACCAATGGCGGTGCTTACAAACTGTTCGATAATATGGCAGACCTGGTCGCCCGCACGATCTTGGCGGAGCGAGACCAACCTAAGCAGGCAAAGCGTTTCCACAAACGGCTCGCCACTCACCAGCCAGACCTTTCAGGCGGTGTCAATTATGTCGGGTCAGATCGCCACGCGACCTATGTCAATATTGATGCCTACAAAAAAGCGATGGCTGACCTGCGCAAACATATGGGATGGCCCGATGTTCCTGATGGGCATTACGATGCTGTTCGCGCGGCGACGAAAGAAAAAGCTGCATGAGCAGGACGGTCATGATCACCGGCGCAGCGGGTGGGCTCGGCCGCGCTCTTATAAAAGAATTCCAGGCTCGCGGCGACCATCTGGTTTTGACCGACCGACGCGGAGAGCTGTCTGCACTTCACGCCAATTCTGCGGCTGAATTAATCGACGCTGATCTTTGCGACGGCAATGATCTGCAACGCCTGTGTGCACGCCTGGAGAGCGGCGAGCCAGCAATCGATCTCCTGATCAACAATGCCGGCATCGGCGTCCCCGGGGCCGTATCGACACTTGATGATGCCCTGCTCACCATGCATATCGACATTAACCTCACGGCACCGATGCGGCTTAGCCAGGCTGCGGCGCGGGGCATGTTGAGCAGAGGCAAAGGCCAGATTTTCAACATTGTCTCTTTGGCAGGTCTCTTCCCCTTGAAAGACAGCGCGGCCTATACCGCGTCGAAGTTTGGCCTTCGCGGGTTCACTGCCGCGCTCGCCCTTGAGCTCGCACCCAACGGCATCAGCGTTGGGGGTCTCTACCCCAGCGCGATAGACACGCCGATGTTGCGCGAGGAGATGTCCCACCCGGATGGATCACCGCTCAACTTTGCAGGCAATGCTGATCCGCTCTCTGCTGAGGAAACAGCAAATCGGGTCATGGATGCCCTCGCCTCAGGTGACCTTGAAACCTGGCTACCAAAAAGCGAGGGCCGCATGGCGAGCCTCGTTATGGCTTTTCCGAAGAGCCTTCAGCGGGTATTTCGGTATATGGAGACGCAAGGCAACAAGAAGAAGCAGACCTTTCTGGCCAGCCTTCATTCCTGATGGCACAGAGGCCGCGTTTTACCGGCCCAGGCGTTTCAGCAGTTGGTCGTGCAGCACATTCTCCGCCGCGAATAGATAATCCGCCTTGCTGGCTGACACCGTCTCCGCGCCGGCCTGACGCAGATGATCGGCAACAGCCTGAACCTGTGGCGTCGGGCAGATAACCCGCACTTCACCGCCGCCTTCAAAGGTGCTGATGACGTCGGCTGCACACTGATAATGACGGTCCAGATCTTCTGCCATCTTCGCCGGATCAAACGGCCCGCGGGCAGCAACAAGCATGTGGTTCTCTGCGCGATCTCTTGCATCTAACCGGTCGAGGATCACCCGCGCTGCTGCAAGCGACGCATCGCCCCAATCGGCATTCAAGGATGCCACGAGGTTGGCCTCACTTCGGAGCATGACACCGTCGTCGAGGATTTTCAGATTGTTCGCGACGAGCGTCGCCCCCGTCGACGTGATATCGACAATGGCTTCTGCAGAACCTGCCGCAGGCGCGCCTTCCGTTGCGCCCAGGCTTTCCACAATCCGGTAATCATTGATCCCATGGTCAGCAAAGAACATGCGTGTGAGATTGAAATACTTCGTTGCCACACGCAGGCGTTTGCCGCGCTTTGCGTGAAACGCCAACGCCACATCATCCAGATCAGCCATTTTGTCGACGTCGATCCAGCTTTGCGGGACCGCAACCACCACATCAGCGTGGCCGAACCCAAGTTTGAGCAGCAGCTCAACGCTTTGGTCGGGGGCGGCGAGCTTTTCCCGGATCAGGTCTTCACCGGTAATCCCGAAGTGGATGGTGCCCTGCTCCAGGTTTCCCGCGATTTCTGATGCCGACAGAAAGGCAATCTCCACATCGGAGACGCCTTTTAGCGTGCCGGTATAGCCGCGCCCGCCATGTTTGGAGACTTTGAGACCTGCCCGCTTGAAAAATTCAGACGCATTTTCCTGAAGACGGCCTTTCGAGGGGAGGCCCAAAATGAGTTTATTGGTGCTCATTTCGCTTCTCCCTTATTGGTCGCCTGAAAGAGTCTTTCCAGCGCAACGGCACATCCAACGGCCTGAACAGGTTGCGGCGCACCGAGACTCTGCAAAAGACCGTCATATCGACCCCCGCCCATGATCACCGCATCATTACCAAGTTCGGGCACACGCAGTTCGAAAACGTGGCCCGTATAATATTCCAGCTTCCGACCAAAACCTGTGGAGAAGGTCGCTCGTCCAAGATCGACTCCCGCATCCGAGATTGCTGTCAGACGAACCGCCAGTTTCTCAAGTGCAGCGTCAGCAGAAATACTGTTCTTTTTTAGAAGGCTTCCGACTTGTTCAACCGCGTCAGATGCTGGAACGGAAATCTTCATGTAAGCGGCAATGATCGCTGCAGCTTCCTTTGGCATCTGTTCTGTCGTCGCCTCACCTGCTTTCTCCAGCAGACGGCTCGCAATCTCATCGACGCCGCGTCCGCCTACAGGGGCGATGCCGCCGAGCTTCAAGACGTCTGTTAGAAGCGTTGTTGCCTGTTTTTCATCAAGGCCGACCAAAACAGACAATAGACCATTCTGGTCTTCACCATTTGCCTGTCCCTCGCCGTTTGAGAGATCCCTCAACAGATTTGCAAAAAAGTCCGGTCGCCAGAACTGGCGACGCAGGCGTCCTTTCCAACCGTTTGGAATGTTGATCGCATCAATCAGCGCATCAAAGAGGGAGAGATCCCCCAGCTCCAACTGAAAGTCTGTAAGGCCTGCAGCTTGGACTGCCGCAACGCCCAGGCGGGTAATTTCAGCATCGGCGGCAGCTTCATCAACGGCGCCCAAAATTTCAAGGCCACACTGATTATATTCACTCAGCTTTTCAGAGCCCGCAGGCTGATAACGGTAAACGGGTCCGCTCGCACATAAGCGTCGGGGGGTTGCGCCCTCCGGATCATTTTCAAGGTATAGGCGGCAGACGGGAATGGTGAGTTCCGGTCGGAGACAAAGCTCCTGGCCGCCGGCATCGGTAAAGAGATAGGTGCGCCGCCTGATGTCTTCGCCCGATCGGTCCAGAAATATGTCGGCTGGCTGGAGAACGGGTGCGGTTACAGGTTCGAATGAGGCTGCTTCGAAGGACGCCCGAACGGCCGCTGCCTGTTGCTCGCGTGCCTTGAGCTCGTCCCCACTGCTGGAAATGCTTGTCATGGTCTCATCCCGCATCCTGCCTTCCGGCAAATGATTACGGGCTCCTGTCTAACATGGAAATGCAAAGAATTCTGAAAGAGTGTCGCCTGTCAGGCCCACATGACCACCAGCGGGTGCTGGCGTGTCAGTGAGCCTTGCTATGTCGGCCGAGAATTTCCTGCACATGTTCAACGAGAGCGGTCCGCGGCACAGAAACCTGTGCATGGGCGCTTTCCCGCCATTCCGCATTGTCTGTGATTTCTTCTGACTTTTCCGCGCCGAGGATCAGGTCTTTCAGCGTCACTTCGCCTTTGTTCCGCTCATCCTCGCCTTCGATGACAACCACAGGGGCTCCACGGCGGTCCGCATATTTTACCTGCGCCCGCATGCCTGACCCGCCGAGATAAAGCTCGGCGCGAATGCCTGCAGAGCGAAGCTCACTCACCATCTTCTGATAGCCAGGCATGGCTTCCTTATCCATCACGAGAACGATGACGGGGGCTGCAACTGTGTTTTCTTCAATCTTGTCCAGAGCTTCAAGTGCTGCAAACAGACGGCTGACACCAATTGAAAACCCGGTCGCTGGCACTTTCACGCCTTTGAAGCGCTCCACGAGATCATCATAGCGCCCACCGCCGCCAACCGATCCGAAGCGACGCTGCTGGCCCTCTTCGTCCGTTGCTTCAAAGGTGAGTTCCGCTTCGTAGACAGGCCCTGTGTAGTAGCCAAGGCCGCGGACGACTGCTGGATCAAACGCAATGCGGTCTTCTTCATAGCCAACGGCGGTAAGCAGCGCATCGATTTCACGGAGCTCCGCGACCCCTTCGCGGCCAATGTCGCTCTCGCCAACAAGACCTTCCATTGCGCTGCATACAGCAGCGCGCGTGCCACCGCCCGATTCTGTGAAGGCGATGATGCGCTCAATCTGGTCGTCGGAGAGTCCAGCGCCTTCGGTGAAGTCGCCAGACTCATCTTTGCGTCCTGGGCCGAGAAGAAGACGCACGCCGTCACTTCCCAACCGGTCGAGCTTATCGATGGCGCGCATAACGGTGAGGTGTTGTTTTTCGAACTCTGGGCCTTCGCCAACGATGCCGCAGGTCTCGAAGACACCGTCAAGCACTTTGCGGTTGTTGACGCGCATGACATAGGAACTGCGCGGGATGCCCAGAGCCTCCAGGCAGTCGGCGGCCATCATGCACATTTCAGCGTCCGCCGCGGGGCCGGGAGCACCCACCGTATCTGCATCAAACTGCGTAAACTGACGGAAACGACCTGGTCCTGGCTTTTCATTTCGCCAGACGGGACCCGTCTGGTAGCGCCGGAATGGTTTTGGCAAACCGTCGTAATTCTCAGCCACAAAACGGGCGAGCGGCGCGGTCAGGTCGTAGCGGAGCGACAACCATTGATCGTCGTCATCCTGAAAGGAGAACACACCTTCATTTGGGCGGTCTTCATCTGGCAGAAACTTCCCAAGCGCATCGGCATATTCGAAGGCCGATGTCTCCAGAGGCTCGAAGCCATAAAGCTCGTAAACCTCCCGGATACGCGCAAGCATGGCACCTTCCGCGCGGACCGTTGCCGCGGGAATATCCCTCAACCCCTTTGGCACGCGTGCCTTGGGGCGAAATGTCTTTTTCTTTTTCGCCATTTTTCGCTGCTTTGGGTCTTGCCGCTCTTGCCCGGACTTTTGCTACTCTTGGGCCGCGCAGTGGTAACGCAAGCCCGCAGCCGCCGCAAGCCTCCCTCGCGAGGCAAACCTTTGCAGTCTCAGACTCTTTTGGATTTTCGTCGCGAGTCCTTGTTGAAATGTTCCACTTATGTTCCAATGTCCTAAAACAGGGAGAAAAATGTCCATGGAACAACGCTACAGCATCATCACTTTTGGAACGTCCGATATGGCACGGACCCGGTCCTTCTATGAAGACCTGTTGGGCTGGCAGCCATTCATGACAGAAGGCATGACTGCCTATGACGCTGGCGGGTTTGTTTTCGGGCTGTTTGGGCATGAAGAGCTCGCGAAAGATGCTGACCTCGATACAACTGTCCCGGCAGCGGGCTATCAGGGCTTCGCGGTTGCCTATAATGCGCGGAGCGAAGCTGAAGTGGATGAGCTCCTGGCCCTGATTGGCGACAAGGGCGCACCTTATGGGGCTAAAGTCCTGAAACCCGCGCATAAAGCCTTCTGGGGCGGGTATTCGGGCTATTTCGCTGATCCAGATGGGCATGCCTGGGAAGTCGCCTTCAATCCCTATTGGAAATTCGAGGATGATGGGCGCCTCATTCTGCCAAAGCCCGCAAAAACCTAGGCAGCGATCTTTAGCGCTTATCAAGAAGTTAACTGTTAAGGGATTAGCAAGGATAGCGTCTGCCTTCGGGCAGGCGTTGTAAGGTCATGAAAACAAAAGAAAAACTACGCCTCAGCGGTCCGTATTTGACTTGTGCTTATTCGCCGAAAAGCACCTAAATAGCGCTTTTCTTTACGCTCTGTTTACCAAGCAGGCCTCATGGTTAGCGAAAGCTTAATGATGAGACCATCGAATGATTCGATCCGCCCCCACCCCTTCAGCCGTAGGGTCGTCTGCTCAGCAGGCGGTAACCGCCAGTCTTCAGCCTGCTCCTGCACGCCTTTCGCTTGCGCTGGTGAGCGATGCTGCTCTGCCCGGCTCAATTTTTGACGGTCTAGACGCCGATATCTCCCCAGTCGCTCGATCACGCGGTATCGCCCCCCTGCTTGCGCCAGGGCTCGACGCCATTTTGTACGATATGGGGATTGGGTCGGACCGCGATTTCGACGCCTTAGCGCGGGTTGTGAGTCTTGGCCCAGACGTGCCTGTGATCGCGCTGTTTGAAACCCACGTCTTTAACCACGTGACAGCCGCACGAGCCATCAAACAGGGTGCGGACGATGCCTGTATCTTTGATGCCTTTCATGCGGAAGATTTGCTGACGCCGACAGCCATTGCGATCGCCCGATTTACTCGGCTTAAAGCGCTATCTCCTTTGCCTGCACCAGAAGCAGTGGCAGAGGAGACATCTGACGAGCCGGTGCCTGTGACTGTGGTGCAAGAAGCCGCGGACGCCATGGTCATTCTCGATAATGACGGCAAAGTTGCCTTCGCGAACTCAGCTGCGGCTGATCTTTTGGGTCGTCCACTGGAATCTCTGGCCGGCGAGCGACTGGACATGCCGACGACGCCTGGAGAACGTGATATCCGGATCAAGCACCCAAATGGCGAAGAACGTACGGCTGACCTCCGGATTGTTGAAACCGAATGGGGTGGACAGCCTGCGCGGGTAGCAGCGTTTACCGACACCACTGTGCGCAAGCACCTGGAACGAACGATCCGCGATGCGGAGAAGCAAGGTCTCACTTCAGAGCGGCGTACAAACAGCTTTTTCTCCAACGTCAATCACGACCTGCGCACACCGCTCACGCACATTATTGGCTTCTCCGAGATCATGAAGGATGCCCAGTTTGGGCCGCTCGCAGAGCGGTACCGGGACTATGCCCAGGACATACACCAATCCGGCACAATGCTGCTGGACATGATTGAGGATCTTCTCAGCGTTGCTGAGTCAGAGCCTGATGACACGTCCCTAGCAAACGACATCTGCAACCTTGACGCGCTCCTTGAGACTGTTGTGACTGCGCAGAGCCGACGGGCGGCCGAGGCAGGCGTGACGCTATCGTTGCAATCATGCGCTGATGTGCCCGGATTTCGTGGGGATGCCAAGAAGCTGCGCCAGGGTATCTTCCGCCTCATCACAGAGCTGCTGCACACAACTGGAACCGGTTCACGCATCGAATTGGGTGTGAGTGAGATCAATCAGTCCCTGACCATTCAAGCCGCTATTAACAGTCCAACCGGTGCTGAAATGGCCCTTCCCTATGACGACATCACCCAAGATGCCTGCGCCTTGGTTGAAGACCCATTTGTCAGTGCTGAGGGGCGCAGCCGACCGCGGGACATGGGACTCGCCCTGTCGCTCACACGCAAAGTTGCAGAGCTACACGGCGGCACACTCTCAATCGAGAGATCCTCAAAAGGTCATGCTGTCGTTGAAATGATTTTGCCAACTGCAAGGCTTGTGCGCTGACGCGGATCAGCTACTGCGTCTCGCGTTCCTTCGCGACCAAAAGTAGCGCTGAGATTACACACTTTTGTTGCTTTTATGAACCGCATTAGCGCGAAGCGCTTTAGTCGAACAACGCGTCAATATCCGCCTGGCTTGCCCGGTCATCTGCTTCTGGCATTGAAGGTCCACTGGCCAAGGCCCGCCCTTCTGGAACGTCAGCACCTGCGGCTCCATCATCAGCAGCTTCAACACCGTCAAAACCAGATTCACCCCAGATGACCTGCATGCTTTCAATACGCTCTTCAATATAGCGTAGAGCGTTCACGACCTTGGTAATCCGTTGGCCGGTAATGTCTTGAAAGTTACAGGCTTCAAAGATCGCGACGACCTGCTCCTGGATTTCAAGAGCCTGGCTTGCCTCGACACCCGTCAACGTTGTGCCAAGGGCAGAAGCATTGCTATCGATCAATTCCACCGCACCCAGAATACCCTCTGTCGCTGCTTCGGTGCCGGCAACAACCTCATCAAGCTCATCAGTCACTGACCTGATGCGTTCAGACGATGCACCATCATAGCGCAGCGCAACAATCTCGCTCTTTGTTCGTTGAATGGCAGCCTGCATGAGATCCAGCTCAGACTTGAGCTTGGCGGCCTCTTTGATCTCTTCTTTGTATTTATCAAGCAGCGCATCAGGCGCTGCGTCTGGAAGCGCTAGATCGGCGACTGCGCTGGTGTCTACGGAATGACCAAGCTTACCAATGGCATCCATAATCTCTTGATGGCGCTCTGAGGCAACACTATCTGGCACATGCATTTCTGTCGCGAGTGCAACAGGCTCGCCAGATTCAACGCGATCGCGCGTATGAATGTTCACGGTTTCAATTCTAAATCTTCTTCTTGGGTTGCCCATAAACACTCTCGCCCTGCGATCACCATCGTTCCATCAGTTGGTGAGGAACTCACATCGCGACGTTACGGGCAATTCGCTAACAAGCGGTTTAGTCCCATCGGTTTGGAGAGCGTTTACACTCCGTTCACCATGTTCTCATGCAGGCATCCATAAAAGTGAATGGCACTTTCCAGGCGGCTGGCTAGAGTGTGCAGCATGTTTGAGAAGCTAAAAGCCATTTCACACACCATTTCCCCTGCCTATTTTGGTGTCAGCATGGGCCTTGGCGGTTTAGCAAGTGCCTGGATGCTGGCAGCTTCGCTTTATCCAGATGCTGCTATCGTCGCCCACGCTCTATTCATGCTAACGGCTATTGTTGGTTCAATCGTCACTTTGGCCTATGCAGCCAAAGCGACGTTTCATTTCCAACTCGCCGTCGAGGATTTCTGCGACACCAATATCGCCAATTTTTTCCCCGGGTTCACCATCTCTCTGTTGCTTCTGGCTTCCTGGCTTGACCAGCAGAGTTTTGGCGTCAGCACACCATTGTGGAGTTTTGCAGCGATACTGCATATTGGGCTGGCCATCTCTGTTTTGCGGATCTGGATTGTCCACAATGTTGAAATCACCATAGCCAACCCATCGATGTTTGTTCCGATCGCTGGACTGTTTGTGGTGCCTGCGACCCTACCCGATGATGGCTCCCTGACGATCGCCCTCTTCTGCTTTGCTGTGGCGCTTCTGTTTTGGCTCGCACTTCTTCCGGTCGTCCTGAACCGCATTCTTTTTCATGGGCAGTTGCCGCAACAGTTCTTGCCGACCCTCTTTGTGTTGATTGCCCCGCCGGCATTGGCGGCCTCGTCGACAGCGGTGTTATCAGGTGCCTTTACCCCTCTCGCAGAAGGGCTCTTCTTTGCCGGGCTGTTTATTGCCCTGCTTCTCGCCACAATGGCGCGACGGTTCTTTGCCCTATCCTTCCAGATGTCCTGGTGGGCTTTCACTTTCCCCTCTGCAGCTCTCGCAGGGGCTGCCCTCAAACGATATGCCATGGCACCCGAGCCTGACATTGGGGCCGGCCTCCTCGCCGTGAGTCTCCTTCTAATCGCAACGCTTATCATCAGCTTTGTAAGCTGGTGCACTCTGCGCGCGCTATTCTCAGGCGCGTCCAAAACGGACTGAGATCTGCCGCCTGCCTAACGCGCAAGTTCAAAGCGAATGGGGATGGTGATGTCCAACGATGCGCGACCCAGATCTTGTGGCAGGGATGGTAAAGGTTCCGCCCGCTGCAGCATGTTCTCGACCTCACGGTCCAGCACCTCATAGCCACTGGATTTGACCACTGCGTAGCGCAGCACATTTCCCGCTGCGTTTACCGTGAATGACAATGTCGCAACGCCCTCAAGGTTTCGGCGTCGCGCGGCTCTGGGATAGCGTTTGTGTCGCGCAAGCCAGCTTGCCAGCGTTGCCAGGTAATCCGCTTCCATATTTGCGTTCGAGATTCCGACTGACGCATTTGCCTGCCCGGTTTGGTCTGTGGTCGAGACGGACGTGGTTGGTGATGGCGTTGACGCTGCTTGTTCAGCAGAAATGCTTTGCTCATCTCTCTGCGGCGTTGGATCAGGTAAAGGGGCGATGGGCTCAACTACTGGCTCTCGCGGTGGTGTCGGCACCACGGGTTCTCGGACAGGCTCAACCTCCGGCTCAGGCAGAACAGGTTCATCCTCGTCAAGCGGCCCGGTCTCTGAACGGTCATCACTTGGAACATTGCTTGGAGCCAGTGCCAGGCGCATTGAGCTCGCACCGGGCTCCTTGAACACGATCGTGGGTGTCCACCACCAGATGAGCCCAGCAGCTGCATGAAGCAGCAGTGCTACAGACAAAACAATCGCCCATTCTTTGGAAGACCCAGACATTACGCTTTAGTCCGCTCCATCTGAGGGCGCGCCGAAAGCAGATACGCCGCGCACATGTTCTTCGACATGCAGCTTGCGCTTAAGAGGCGGAAAGGCTCGTTGAGAGCAGTCCAGCCGCTCACAGAGGCGGCAATTGACCCCAATGGGCGTCGCGGCTTCTTCATTGTCCAGATCATGCCCTAGTGAATAGGCGAAATCACGCGCATGTGAAATATCGCACCCAAGGCCCACCACATATTGGTCTCCCGGCACGCCAATGCCAGACCCTGCACGGCTCACGGTTCGGGCGATGGAGAAATAGCGGGTACCATCGTCCATGGCGACGACCTGGGTATAAACTTCGCCAGGCACGCGAAACGCATCGTGCACATTCCACCGCGGACAGGTTCCACCGAAGCGCGCAAAGTGAAACCCAGCCGCAGAAAAGCGTTTCGAGACATTGCCCGCATTGTCGACACGGATGAGGAAGAAGGGAATCCCTCTCGCGCCAGCTCGCTGCAACGTCGTCAGCCGATGGCACACCTGCTCGAAGCTTGTGCCAAAACGTCTCCCCAGCAATCGAATGTCATATTTGGTTTCCTGCGCTGTACGAAAAAACGCGTCATAGGGCATGAGCAGAGCCGCCGCGAAATAGTTGGCAAGGGCGATGCGCAGCAGCCGTCGCGCCTCATCATCACTCAACCCTGATTGTTCAACCAACTGCTCCAGGGTTTTGGCCTGTTCAAGAAAGCCAACCTGGTAGGCAAGCTGAAAGGACCGGCCAGGCTGATCGAGCAATTCAGACAGGAACATGGTCTGGCGGTGTCGGTCATAGCGACGGAGTTCACCCGACATAAAATCAGACGGCACGACCCGTGTGCTCACACCGTGCGTATCGCGCAAATAATCGCGCAGTGCGACATAAGGCTCATCAGCAGACAATTTCGCGTTTGCGTAAAGGTCTTCGGCAGCCTCATCAAGCTCTGGAAAATGATTGGTGTGGGCATTGATGAAATCGCGGACCTCTTCGATGGGCTGGCCCGTCCCTTGAGAGGTGGTGTCGTCATCCCGATCTGCCAGACGCTCGGCCAGCATTGAACTCGCCTCGACGGCCTCCTGATAGGAGCGATACAGGGTCGCAACCGCATCAGCAATCGCCGGCGTCGCGTCAGCCACCTCTTTCAGGTCCTGGTCGGAAAGGCCCGTGTCCCGCATGAGCGGGTCGGAGAACACCTCTTTCAGCGCTGAGAGGGCCCTCGCCTCCTCATCTCCCCCCAGCGAGCGCAAATCTACATCAAAGACATCTGCCATCCGGAGCAGAATCTGGGCAGAAACCGGCCTTTGATTGCGCTCAATCAGGTTCAGATAGCTGGCGGAGATGGAAAGTTCCTCTGCCATGCGGGCCTGGGTCAGGCCTTTATCCCTTCGGAGGCGCCGCACGCGGGGGCCTGCAAAGACCTTCTTGTCCTGCTTCTCATACGCCATTTTTCGCGCTTTCCCGTTGCCAATCTTTACAAGATTTACATTTACTACAGAATCTCACAGGAATCGTGTAAAGATTTTTACTTTAATATTTTCAATGACTTATGAATCGTTGGACATTCTATTGTGCGAGTTGTATGACCCCGCTCAAAGCACCCTGACGCTACGATCAGGGGCCACCCAGTGACAGCGGAGGTTTGAGACCATGAGCCAGGCTCAGGTGAAGTCCAGCGTTGAGGGCGTCGAGATTGTCGGCGCGATGAAGCCAGGATACGAACGCGTTCTGACCGACGAGGCTTTGGCCTTTGTCGCAGATCTGGAACGGAATTTTGGCGGCCGTCGTCGTGAGCTTCTGGAAGCCCGTGCCGAACGCCAAAAGCGGTTCGACGCCGGTGAACTGCCCGACTTCCTGCCTGAAACTCAATCAGTGCGGGATGGCGACTGGAAAATCTCTCCCATTCCAAAAGATCTGCTGGATCGCCGGATCGAAATCACCGGTCCTGTCGACAACCGGAAGATGGTTATTAATGCGCTGAATTCCGGCGCCAACTCCTACATGACCGATTTTGAAGACGCCGCGTCACCGACCTGGGACAATATGATCGGCGGTCAGCTCAACCTTATGGATCTGTGGGCGGGCACCATCGGCTTCACCGACGAGACCAATGGCAAGACATATGACGCCCTGCCAAATGGTGAGCGGGCAACTCTTATCGTCCGTCCTCGCGGTTGGCATCTGGAAGAAGCGCATCTGAAAATTGATGGCAAGAACATGTCAGGCGGCATGTTCGACTTTGGCATGTATCTCTTTCATAGCCATGCAAACCTCAAAGCCAATGGCACGGGTCCTTACTTCTACCTTCCGAAGATGGAAAGCCATCTGGAAGCGCGCTTGTGGAATGATGTCTTCACACATGCCGAAAAGGCGCTTGGCCTTCCTGTTGGGACCGCGCGCTGCACGATCCTGATCGAAACGCTGCCTGCAGCGTTTGAGATGGACGAAATTCTCTACGAAATGCGCGACCATATTGTCGGACTGAACTGTGGTCGTTGGGACTACATTTTCAGCTACATCAAGCGCCTTGGCAAAAATGCGAACTACATTCTGCCAGACCGGGCGCAGGTTGGCATGGGCGACGCATTCCTGTCCGCATACTCCCTGTTGCTCATCAAGACCTGCCACAAGCGCGGCGCATTCGCGATGGGCGGCATGGCAGCGCAGATCCCTGTGAAGGGCGACGATGCAGCCAATGAAGCAGCCTTTGCAAAAATCCGCGCAGACAAAGAGCGTGAAGCAAATAATGGTCATGACGGCACATGGATTGCCCACCCGGGCATGGTCGATGTGGTGAGTGAAATCTTCGGCAAACTGCCTGAGACCAACCAGCTCGCCCGCCAGCGCCAGGATGTGAACATCGCTCAGAAGCAGATGATCGAGCCCCATAAAGGCGAGCGTACTGAAGAAGGCCTGCGCGATTGCTGCCGTGTAGGTGTTCAGTACATTGAAGCCTGGCTTGGTGGCCGGGGCGCCGTGCCGCTTTACAATCTGATGGAAGATGCCGCGACAGCTGAAATCAGCCGCACGCAGATCTGGCAGTGGCTCTATCACGAAGTTGATCTTGCTGACGGGCAGAAGGTTACGAAAGAACTCTTCGAAACGCTTCTCGACGATGAAATGAAGAAACTTGAAGAAACGCTCGGCGAAGAGCGTTGGACATCCGGCCATTTTGACGAGGCGATCTCTATGTTCGCCGAAATGGCAACATCCCGGGATTGCGAGGAATTCCTCACCCTTCCGGCCTATGAACTTCTCGTCAAAAGCGGGAATTAATCGCACTACCACTCAACCGATAGCTCGACTGAGTGTCACCTCTAACTAAAGGACAATGCTATGAGCAAAACGTTCTACGATATTATCCCTAGCGCCCCAGCTGGTCGCTTCGACGACGTCGAGCGCAACTACACAGTTGAAGAAGTTGAAAAGCTTCGCGGTTCTTTCCCAATCGAGCACACGCTCGCAACACGCGGCGCCAACAAGCTGTGGGAAGGTCTTCACACCGAAGACTACATCCACTCACTTGGCGCACTTTCCGGCAACCAGGCCATGCAGATGGTTCGCGCTGGTCTGAAAGCAATCTACCTGTCGGGTTGGCAGGTTGCTGCAGATGCCAACACAGCTTCTGCTATGTACCCTGACCAGAGCCTCTACCCTGCGAACGCTGGCCCTGAGCTTGCCAAACGCATCAACAAGACGCTTCAGCGTGCCGACCAGATCGAGCATTCTGAAGGTGGCGCAACACGCGATTGGTTCGTTCCTATCGTTGCTGATGCGGAAGCTGGTTTCGGCGGACCTCTGAACTGCTTCGAAATCATGAAAGCTTACATCGAAGCTGGCGCTGCTGGCGTCCACTACGAAGACCAGCTTGCTTCTGAGAAGAAGTGCGGTCACTTGGGCGGTAAAGTTCTTATCCCAACAAAAGCGCACGAGCGTAACCTGAACGCTGCGCGTCTTGCCGCAGACGTTATGGGCACGCCAACGCTCATCATGGCTCGGACAGATGCTGAATCTGCGAAGCTCATCACGTCTGACGTTGACGAGCGGGATCACGAGTTCATCGACTTCGATGCCGGCCGGACACCTGAAGGCTTCTACCGTCTGAAAGACGGCACAGGCGTTGATCATTGTATCGCTCGTGGCAAGCAGTTCGCTAAATATGCTGACCTCTTGTGGTGGGAAACTTCTGTACCGAACCTCGACGACGCGAAGCGTTTCGCTGAAGAAGTTCGCAAAGATCATCCTAACCAGATGCTTGCTTACAACTGCTCACCTTCCTTCAACTGGGAAGCAAACCTGGACAAGGACACAATCGCCAAGTTCCAGCGTGAGATCGCAGCAATGGGCTACAAGTACCAGTTCGTTACGCTTGCTGGCTTCCACCAGCTCAACTACGGCATGTTCCAGCTCGCATCGGGCTACCGTGATCGTGGCATGGCTGCTTACTCCGAACTGCAGCAAGCTGAATTTGCTGCTGAAGGCGACGGCTACACAGCTACACGTCACCAGCGTGAAGTTGGCACAGGCTATTTCGACATGGTCTCTGTTGCTGCTGCTGGCGGCGAAAGCTCAACGACGGCTCTGGGTGAGTCAACTGAGAGCGCGCAGTTCAAGACAGACGCTGCTGAATAATCTTAAAGCTCATAGCTTTACGAGAACCCCGGCGGGCAACTGCCGGGGTTTTTCTTTGCCGGATTTCGCCACAATACCTCCACATTAAAGCAGCAATTTCAGTTAACACTCTGCAGAGCGTGTCCAATTGGAGACACGTTCCTTTCAACGGAGGCCTAACCCATGATTGCTTTTTGTGCACACCCCACTGGAAATATTACCCTTCCAACTGCTGCAAACTACAATCACGTCATCCTGCCTGATGTAGCGCCAGGCGGCTCAGATCCACACAACGGTTATAACTTAGGAAGTCGATACGACTCCTCAACTGGCACATGGACTCCGGTCCAAGGCGAAGAACCTGATGCTCTCGTGTCTTTTGCGGGACAGGTGTGGATACCAAATGCTGGGCCATTGGGCTCCGGACAGAATTTCGTGGCTCGTATCGTTAAAAATGGATACCCAGGAGGCACAACTGTTGGTGCTGCGATTGCCTCCAAAGGACCTTTTGCCAATGATTGGGTAATCACACTTTCGATGCAGGACCTAGCTGTAGCTGGCGATGAATATGGCCTCTACGTGTTTACACAGATCGCACCTGCAATCATAGACGGTCATCCTCTGCACACTTTCTGGAATGGCAAAGTCGGTTGATGCTGGCCCCATAAAGGGAAAACACAAACGATAGAATTTGACACCCGGCGGGCAACTGCCGGGGTTTTTCTTTGCGTGATTGCCTGCTGCTCAAGCGCTGATGGTTGCACATTTGCGATTCATCCATTTAGCTGTGGGGATGAATTCAGGCATTTAGCAGGGAAGTCGCTGTGGGAGAGACATCGTCACGCAAACCCGCCATTGATATTACAAGCCGCGTCGGGCGCCCCGTGCACGAACTTTGGCCGATCATGACGTCTGCTGCCGGAGTAAATGCCGAACTGAATCCACTCATCACAATGGCTTTTCCGCAGGCTGGATTTGATTTCGCCTCGGCTCCACTCAGCAAACCACTGTTCAGCTCATGGATCCTGTTGTTCGGGTTTCTGCCGTTCGACCGGCAGACATTCGTGCTGCATGAGGTCGGGTCATCGCATTTTGTAGAAACATCTCACACGCTGCTTCAAAAGCTGTGGCGACACGAGCGGTATTTGACGGAACAAGGTAACGGCGCGGAGGTACGTGACGTGGTGACGGTTATTCCGCGCCTGAGATTTCTGTCGCCGCTGACCAACTGCGTCGTGGCGGCCATTTTTCGGCATAGGCACAGGCGGCTCGCGCGGCTATATCCGCCTGACTAGGCCCCTCGCTGCCGTACCCTGATGGTCCTCGCTAGAGGTTTCAGATTTCGTTTGGCCAGACGCCTAATCACCCGATAGGCTTTCCCCAAAACAAACTACAAATGGGGAGAAGATCATGTCGGACGCAGCTACGCTGGATATCAAAGGAGACGTGGCACCAGGATTTGAGGCGGTGCGGGATGCCTTCGCAAATAACTTTGCAAATGCAGGTGAAATCGGGGCGTCGTTTGCTATCTGGAAAGACGGGAAATATCTGGTCGACATCTGGGGCGGCCATGCAGACGCTGCGAAGACCAAAGACTGGCAGCGGGACACACTTCCCAACGTCTGGTCGACGACAAAAGCTGTTGGCGCACTTTGCCTCGCCCTCCTCGTTGAACGCGGTCAACTCTCTTACGATGACAAGATCACCAAATATTGGCCTGAGTTCGGGGCGCACGGGAAAGACCAGCTGACTGTCGGCCAGGTGCTCTCCCATCAATCCGGTGTTTCTACTGTGCGGGAACCTCTAACGACCGAAGACCTTTATGATCATGACGCGATGGCGGCGCGGATGGCGGCGGCAGAACCTCTTTGGGAGCCTGGCACACGGTCGGGCTATCACGCCCTCACATTCGCCTTCCCAACGGGAGAGCTAGTGAAACGCATTACAGGGAAAACCATTGGGCAGTTCTTCCGCGAAGAAGTTGCCGGGCCCTGGGATGTGGACTTTCACATCGGGCTGCCGGAAAGCGAAGAACCGCGCATCGCTGAAATGATTGAAGCAAAGAACGCGCAGTCGCTTGATGAAGCTGGCCTCAATGATGTGCAGAAACTCACCTTTGCAAACCCCGCGCCGTCAGCGCTTGCGCCAAACACACGCGCCTGGCGCGCGGCAGAGCTTTCTTCCGCTGGGGGCCGCGGGTCGGCAAGCGCTCTAGCAAAACTCTATGGCGCGGTTGCAACCGATGGCACGCTTAACGGCAAACAGCTCATCAGCCCAGAAACGCGCGAGAAACTGTCAGCTGAACAGATCTTCAACGAGGACCTGGTGCTCGGCCTACCAGGCAGCTGGGGTGCCGGGGTGCTGCGCAATGTCGGTGGACTTCTCTATGGACCCAATGAGGCCACCATCGGCCATTCCGGCTGGGGCGGATCTTTCGTGATGGGTGATCCCACTGCAGGCGTCGGCATTGCTTATGTGATGAACCAGATGGGACCAGATCTTGCCGGTGACCCACGCGCCATGGGACTTCTCGCAGCTGCCTATGAAGGGCTTAGCGCTTAGCGGACATCTAGATCAGCTTAGGCCCATCATTTTGGCGTAACGCTCCGCAATCGGCGCGTAGTCGGTCGGCTGCCCGTCATACAACAGAGCGTCTTTGGGTGGGGTGAACCACTCAAGGGCGCTGGACTGCCAGGTGTGCGCTGCCGGTGTTGCCCATTTCGGGTCATCCAGTGTGCCTGCGCGGACCGAATAAATGCCTTGCGAGGGCTCACTGCCATGACGGATGCGTACACCACACGCTGCACAGAACTCGCCATAACGATGTGCCCCGCTCTCCACTGTCCAGTCGACGCGACTGAGCTCGCCCTGTTCAATATGCATCGTGTCCTGAAGAACGACACACGAGGGAGCAAACGCACTGGCTGAGATGCGCTGACACTCGGTGCAGTGACACGCATAGGCCATGATCGGCGGCGCGTTGAGCACATATCTTACGGCGCCACATTGGCACCCGCCGGTCAGTTGCACTTCAGACATGTTCGCCCCTCAGTTTGGTACTTGGTCGTTGTTCAATATGTTGTCGCCCATCCACCGTCTTTCAAGCGCCAATAGGTGCACCACCCTCCGGTCCAATTGAGGGCCCACCCACAAAATTTCAATCAGGTGTTTCTTAGGATGCGTTTGGCTGCGTTCTAAGGAATAGGGCTGCCAAGACACTGGCGATTGAGAGCACCACAGCAAACGCAAATGGGTAGAAGAGATTGAGGGAGAACAGGTAGGTCCCGAGAAGAGGCCCGACTATGTATCCAGCCCCCATGCCTGCCGCCACGACACCTGCCACGGCACCCTGATGATCTGCCCCCACCCGCAGCGATGCGCCTGCCAGCAAGCCAGGATTAATCAACCCACCACCAATGCCAATGACGGCATAGGCTGCATAGGTAAATACTAGCGATGGCGCCCAGAGAACCAATGCCAGCCCGGCAGCCGTGCCGGCAAAGCCCATAATCAACATGGACTTTGGAGAAACTTTCAACACCTGGATCAGTCCAGCCTGCACCGCCATCATAGCCAGAGACATGCAGCCAACAGAGATTCCGACATTTCTCGCGGTCGCCTCAGGGCTGAGATCAAATCGGTCCATGAAATAGAAAGCACTTGTCTGCTGAATGATGGCGACAGTTGTGAAGGCGATGAGTGCTAGAAGAAAGAACGACCGGATGCGTGGATCAAGCATGGGCATCTGACCGGCATTTTCTGTTCTTGCTCGCTGGGGTTCAGGCACTTTTACTGCGATGACAATTCCCAGGATCCCTGCAACAACGGCGGAAGCGTAAAGCGGAAATAAAAGTCCGAACGAGGAGAGAAGCCCCGCCAGGACAGGCCCCACAATTGCCCCCAACCCAAAAGCAGCGCCAACCATGGCAACACCTGCAGCTCGTTTTGAACTCTCTGTGATATCAGCCATGAAAGCAGTGGCACCGGGATGCACACCGCCAGAGCCAATCGTGAGGCTCATGCGAATGCCGATGAGCAGCATCAGACTCATCGGCGCGAGCAGCACACCCGTCATGCCCAGATGCATGACATAGGCAAATGCAACCGTCGCAACGGCATAAGCAATAAGACCAACATAGATTACGGCCACGCGGCCAATGCGGTCGCTCACCCGCCCCCATATCGGCACAGCGATTGTGTAGGTGACTGCGGCGAGTGAAACTATGAGCCCGAGGTCGGTTTCCGCCAGACCCATCAGCCGCGTTGCAGGACCAGCAATCGCAAAGATCATGGTTTGACCCATGGAAAATGCCATGAGCCCCATCATGATGAGCGCCGTGTCGATCTTCCGACTTTCGGCAGCTTGGGGTTCAGACAAAGTCTGTTCTGTCATGGCGGATGAATCCAAATTTGATATTAATTTTCATTATCATCTTTGACAGATTTACGCAAACTGGATCAACGCGCAGATGAGCGCCGTTCATCCAGTTCGGCGCGGATGGTCGCATGAGTCTCATCATCCAGCTGGTAGAACCAGATGGCGAAGATGCCGATGCTCATTGCTAAGGCAGGTGCTAGCGACACCATCAACAGAATACCCTCAAGCGCCTCAGCCGATTGCACCTCATTTGCGACATAGCCTGTCACGCTTAGAGTTATGCCCGCCAAAGCGCCGCCCACTGCCATCGCCAGCTTTTGAAAGAAGCTGGCTGCAGCATAGATCGCTCCATCGGCACGCGCACCCCGCTTCCACTCAGCATATTCAATCGTATCTGGGAGCATCGCCCACCCCATTACTGTTGGGAAGGCAAAGAAGAACCCACCAAGAATTGATATCGCAAAGATTGTTGGAAGAGCGTCATATGGTGTGAGGTAAAGGGCGACGCCGGAGAGAATTCCCAATACAGCGCCCCAGAAGTAGGTACCCTTTTTCCCGATGCGCTTGGAAATAAACGGTGTCGCGATTACGCCGACGAGATGCCCAAGGCCCAATGCCAGCATGAACATAGCAATCAGATCTTCTCGGCCAAGATTGTATTTGAAATAGAATATTATGGCAGAGGACCGGATGGTGAAGGCCATCATGCCCATCCAGAAGGCGATGATGATCAGCCATAAGGGTTTGTTTCCGGACAGAACCCCTAAGCTTTCCGACAGTGTTGGTGGCTTCGACGATGTGGAGACCAAAGTTTCCTTCGTCGCACCAAAAGTCCAGGCGAGCAACAGAACAGCAACAAAACCATAGATGCCGATCGTGATCTGAAAACCAATCGCCCCGCCCCCAAAAAAATCAACTAACGGCCACGTCGCTGCGGAGACACATACGCCGCCGACCATGGCAAATGCCATGCGATAGGAGGTGAGAACCGTTCTTTCCTGACCATCTTCCGTTACTACTGCCGTTAAGCCTGAATAGGGAATGCTCACCACTGTGTAGGCAATACCAAACAGAATATATGTGATATGGGCATAGACGATTTTGGTGGTATCGTCGAAATCAGGCACTGAAAAGGTTGCAACCGCAATGAGCGCCAACGGAACGCCACCGATAATCAGGTAGGGTCTGAATTTCCCCCACCGAGTTCTCGTCCTATCGGCGATCACGCCCATCATAGGGTCGGTAACTGCGTCCACCACTCGGGCGACCAAAAACACCGATGCCGCAGCGGCGGGTGAGATGCCGAAGACATCCGTGTAAAAGACAAGCAAGAATGTCAGCGCCGATTGAAAGAAGAAATTTACGCCCGCATCGCCCACTCCGTAACCAAGATAGGTCCGCACGCCAAGCTTCTTTGTTCCGCTCGTCGCTAATGTTGCGTCTGTCATTTTCCCCCCAAGGATATTGCCTGTTGTTTCTCAACAGCCGACCAGGTCGTGATTGCCCTTAAGGTACCGCATTACATCAAAGGATGTAGCTATTTCGATGCTTGCGCTTGGCGCTCACCCGCCCTCGCGCTATAGGAATGTGAAACACATTACGGGGGCTTCCATGTCTACATCTTTGGCGACGACCGACCTGAGCGATGCGCACGCGGACAGTATTGCCCACGTCGATCCGATCTTCTTCGACTATGGAGGGCAACTGACCTTTCATGGGCCCATCACCACGCTCAAAGTTTTTGAAGACAATGCGCTTGTCCGCTCAGCCGTCGAAGGCCCGGGCGACGGGCGCGTGCTTGTGGTCGACGGTGGTGGTTCTTTGCGCTGTGCGCTGTTTGGCGGCAATCTCGCGCAGCTTGCGGCATCAAACGGCTGGGCCGGCGTCCTGGTCTTTGGTTGTGTCCGTGACAGAGATGAGCTTGAAGCCGAGAAGGTTGGCATCAAGGCCATTGGTCACCATCCCCGCAAAAGCATCAAAAAGGGTCTCGGTGATATCGATCTGTCCGTTACCTTTGGTGGCGTCACCTTCGCCCCCGGCGCTTGGCTCTATGCTGATCGGGATGGCGTGATTGTCTCGCCGACCGCTCTCACTTAACTCACGGATAGGCCCACCATTTTTTTGCATTTTCTTCTTGCGATTCATTATCACTTTCATTATCAAGATGGAACGACATGATCTCAAGGAGCCATACAGATGAAAGTGCTGGAGTTTTCTCCCCGACCGGACGGCAGACAACATACGCCAGCTCGGTACCAGCCAGGCACCGACCTTTCGACACTGAGCTTTGCGGAGCAATTTGTGGTTTGGGCGACGCGAGCGTCTCGCAAGGGGTCAGAGGGCGGATGCGGCCGGATCAGGCTTGAAGCTGCATTTGCGGCGATTGATGCACCAGAAGCGTTGCCACGCTTTCTCGAATTTCTAACAGACCTTGAAGCGCAATTCGGGCGACCGCTTGGGTCCCCATGTTTCAAATGGCGGTCTTTGCAGGCCGACGAAGCCCGTGTTCTCACCCTGGTCGATCAGTTTCAATCCTCGGTTATGGGAGAAGGAGCAGTACCCGCAAACCTTTCAGATGCCGCGCTCCGGTCGGGACAACATCTGGCCCTGGCTCTTAGTTCGGCCGGTGTCCAATTGCAGCCGGTGTTCAGTGTTCACCAACATAACTGGACGAATGGCATGCCGGTTCTTCACTAGAAGCGTCTCGGTTTTGAGTGTCTCAAAACCGGGCTCTAGTCACCTTGTTTTGTCGCGTTTTCGGACGGATAACCGGATCCACGTTCGTCCTAACCTCAGACCGGTGGCGGCGTTGTCCTCACCCTGAAAACGCTTAGACCAATTGCGGGGAGGTGGTCCCCCGCACGGCTCCTGTGCGTTCGCAGGCCTACAGGAGCCATCAAGCGCGTGCCCTGGCTCGACCCTCCTCCTCGAGTCAATGGCACGCGCTTTTAGTTTCTAAATCGCATTGGCTTTTGCAATCGCGCCCAACCATTGAGCACTCGGCTTCACGGTCCGTGTCTGGGTGATGCGGTCAACAGCGATCAGACCGAAGGTTGGCTTATAGCCCAACATCCATTCGAAATTATCGAGCATGGACCAGTAGCAATAGCCTTGGACATCGATGCCGTCGGCGAGGCAGTTCTGGACACCTCGGAGCGCAGTCTCCACATAGGCGCGACGCCTGCTGTCATCTTCAGTCCCAATGCCGCTCTCAGTCACGATGATTGGCAGACCGGTATAGTTGGCCGTGTAGCGAATGGTTGCTTCGAGCGCTTCTGGATAAAACTCATACCCCATCTGTGTGGTCTCGACTTCGTCGGGCACCTTGAGCTTCCCGTCCGGCCCATAGATGGATCGGGAGTAAGTCTGAACGCCGACAAAATCATCGCCCTTGGTGATGTCGAGAAACGCATCAATGCAGCGAGCGCGGGCCGCATCCCGCAATGCTTCACCGCCCTCAATCGCCTGTTCGTCCTGAATGGCAAGGGTAACGCCCACTGGGGTTTCCGGCGCTCTCGCACGAATTGCGTCAACCGCGAGACGGTGCCCCTTTTTCATGCCTTCTGCAGCACCTGCAATATCGCCAATGAAGAACGAAGAGAAAGCATCTGACCCGCAGCGCTTCTGCGCTGCTTCAAGAAACGGCGCGAGACGTGATTGATCACCCAGCATTCCGTCATGAAAGAAGCGCATGGGAATGTTGATTTCATTGATGGTGCAGACCTGCCCCCAATTGTCCCCCAACACATCCGCCATGATGCCCGCATAGTTAGCGAAATGGGCCGGCCCGTCTTCTGAGGCAAAACCACCTTCGCGCGCAAACCATAGAGGCGATGTGAAGTGGTGAAGCGTCACAATGGGCGTAAGCCCTTGCTCTCTCACAAACGCGGTCATGCGCCGATAATGCTCAAGAGCCGCGTTCGAAATCTCGCCCTTTTCAGGTTCCACCCGCGCCCACTCAACAGAAAAACGATAAGCGTTGAAACCAAGCTCTTTTAGAAGTCGCACATCCTGCTCGTAGAGATGGAATTGATCACAGGCATCTCCCGACGGCTCTTTGAACATTGTCGGCTCGGTGTGCTCCATCAACCAGAAGTCGTTGGAGGTGTTGTTTCCTTCAACCTGATGTGCCGCGGTCGCGGTGCCCCAGATAAAGCCTTCTGGAAACTTGGTCATCTGCCCCTCCCCGGGTCTACGACGTCAGCCGAAGTTCTTGTTGGCTGCACATGCGCCCATGCGGCTTGTGATCTCGAAAAATTCAGCCACCGTTTCTTCAATAATCTGCTTCACCGGCTTGATTTCATCGATGAGCCCAACTGACTGCCCCGCCAAGCCAACGCTTGCTTCCATGTCTCCTCCGAAATAGAGATCGAGAATGTTCGCAAACGTATCTGCGGGCATCAGACCGTCTTCATGGATTTTCGCGGTACGTTCTGTCTTCAGCGCACGAATGCAGGGCGAGGCCTTTTTGTTCAGAACCCAGGTCCCGGCCTCGTTCGCTTCAATGATCGCATTTTTGTAGTTTGCATGAACCGGACTTTCAGCAGCGCTTACAAAGCGAGTCCCCATCTGCACACCCTCTGCGCCAAGAGCGAAGGCCGCCGCCATGCCCTTGCCGTCTGTAATACCGCCAGCTGCGATCAATGGAATATCGACCTTCGCGCGGATGGCCTGCAGCAGAACCAGCGTGGACACTTCCTCCGGATTTTTGAAACCGCCGCCTTCGGCACCCTCAACGACCAGACCGTCAACGCCTGCTTCCGCGCACTTGACCGCCGCTTCGACTGTGGGTACTGCGTGGTACACCGTGATGCCTGCTTCTTTCAGCGGACCAATAAATTTCTTTGGGCTCCCTGCGGAGGTTGTGACGAACTTCACACCGCTCTCACAAACAAAGTCGAGGATCGCCTTCTCCCGCAGAAACATGATCGGCAAGTTTACGCCGAAGGGTTTGTCTGTGATTTCCTGCATTTTGCGGATTTCTGCCTGACAGGCCTCAGTTTCCCCAGAAGAGGTTTCGATGATGCCCATGCCACCAGCTTCACATACGGCTGATGCCAGTTGTGAGCGCGCAATCCAGCCCATAGGGGCCTGCACGATAGGGTATTTCGAGCCTAGATGTTCGCAAACGCGGTTCATAATTGTCTCTCCGTCAACGCTTTTGAATTTCGATGGCGGGAGTAAAGCGTGAAGGCCACGCGACGGCAAGGGATATTGCACTACTCGTGTCAAAAGAAAGGACGCTCCCTCCAGGAGCGCCCTAACTGTTCGACAACTGTTCAAGCGATATCAGGAAAAGTGCTTGTAGGCCTGTTTTACGGCTTTGGAGAGATCGCGATAGGCCGCTTCTATCCCCTTACGCACGTCGTCATAGGCAAGCTCACTTTTCGTCGCGAGCGTGCCAACCTGTTTCTCCAGGCGGGCGCGTTCAGCATGCAACTGCTTGACCGTCTTGTCATACCGGGTCTGCGCGTCCTTCAGAACCTTCTTTCCTTCGCGTTCAACCCGATCAATTTCTTTGGAAATCACCTTTATTTGCTGATCGAGCTTCGTCTGATGTGTGGCTCGTTTGTTAGATGTCGCGGATTTGGCTGCAGGCCTTTTCTTGCTCGGTGCCTTTTTTGCTACCTTTCTTTTGGTGGCCTTCTTCTTTGCTGTTTTTCGCTTGGGGGTTGCGGTTGCCATCGTCTGCCTCCTCAGGCTTATCTCATAGTCCTAAAAAGAGAGCGTCTATTGGCCACCCTCCAAAACCGGTCATCGTACTTTTTCAAGTGTCGGTCACTTTTCAGTTCTGCGAATTGACACATGTCAGTCTTCGGGAAAGACTTGCACATGATGTTCTGCACGCCACCTATCAGTTTACCCTCCACCTATGCGCTGTTCGTGGCATTTGCATCCACACTAACCCTTATTGCTCCTGCAAGTGCGGCGGATCCGCTCTTGGAAGAAAAAGTGGACTGCACAGATTGCCTCCAGTTTGAGAGGATTGAGCCCGCGATCTTCACGATGGGGTCAGATGTTCAGGGCGACCAGATGGGTCCAGATGAACTCCCCGCCGTTGAAATCACAATAGCCGAACCCTTCATGATGGCTGTGACACAGGTGACCCGCGCTCAGTTCGCTCAATTTGCCGAAGCAACCGGTCACCGGACGCGGCTTGGATGCTGGACCTATACACAATATGGCTGGGCACAAGACGAGGCGGCGGACTGGCGCGCTCCAGGCTTCGAACAAACGGAGTCTGATCCTGTGGTTTGCGTATCGCGTGAGGATGCGCTCGCCTTTATTGCCTGGGCGTCTGACCGTGACAGTAAATCATATCGGCTCCCCAGCGAAGCAGAGTGGCATCTGGCGAGCGCGGCAAACCTGCACAAGCCCTTTTGGGGCACGCGATATGACGTCTGCAATTTTGGCAATGTTCCCGACCTCACCTCAAAGAACAAGACCGCCAAGGCAGGGGAACCCTGCGATGACGGCGCGCTCTATACAGCACCGGTCGCCAGCTACCAACCGAACCCCAATGGGCTCTACGACATGATCGGCAATGCATGGGAATGGACAGCAGATTGCTGGACGGGCAGCTATGAGGGTCTGCCAGCCGACGGCTCGCCTCTCTCAGACGCTGCGTGTCAGGAATTCGCTTTAAGGGGACACTCCTGGACCGATGCGCCAGGGCCTGTGCGGCCTCAGACCCGCTACTCCCTTTCGCCCGTTGCGCGGCAATCCATGGTCAGCTTTCGACTTGCGATGGATGTGCCTGAGGCTGACTAAGCCTATTCAGCAGCGAGTTTTGAGGGCGGCTCCTGCGCACCGCGAACAAGCTTTCCGGGCAGAGCGCCCGTCGCCTTCCCGTCACGGCGGATCACCTCACCACTGACGATCGTTGCAACATAGCCATCGGCATGCTGCATAAGGCGGCGGGTGTTTGCGGGCAAATCAAAAATCATGTGCGGCGGATGAAGTCTGAGCTTTTCAAAGTCGATGACGTTGAGGTCTGCTTTATATCCAGGCGCGATCAGGCCACGGTCCATCAGACCCATAGATATTGCGGTGTCTCGGGTCTGTCTTTTAACAAGCCAGGCAAGGTCAAACCGACCGCCGCGCGTTCGATCCCGGGCCCAATGGGTCAGCATGTAGGTTGGAAAGCTGCCATCGCAGATGGCCCCGACATGAGCACCGCCATCAGAGAGGCCGGGAATTGTGTAGTCGCTTTCAAGCATCTCTTTGGTCGCATCGAGCGAGAATTCCGCATAGTTCAGGAACGGGAAATAGAGGAATTCGCGCCCCTCGTTCTGAAGCAGAATCTCGTAGGCTAGCTCATCTGGCTGTTTGCCCTCTCGCGCCGCCACAGCTGCAACGCTCGTTGAAGGTTCCGGCTCATAGTTTGGTGGATCGCCCAACCGAAACATCTTGTCGTAGGAGCTGGCAATATGGTTTGCGAACACATTGCCCTTCTGTGGTTTCTCTGAGAGAAGCCTGTCCCGGAAGCCAGGCTCGCGCATCTTCGCCACCCGTTCTGCGAGCGGGAGCTCGGCGATCCCCCGATAAGACGGGTAAGTGATAAATGGATGCACCGATCCCTGCAGGCCCAGCAACAGGCCAACCGGACGGTTGGCGACCTGACCGCGCATCTCCAACCCCGCACGGTTGGCTTCCTCCAGCTTTGCCAGAAGCTCTTTGTAGCGTCCCGGCATGACGTCTGCCTGCACCAAAGAGAGGCTCAAAGGCCGGCGTGAAAGACGGGCCATTTCCGTCAGCGTTTCAAACTCAACCTGAAGGTCCGCAAAGTCGCTCACCAGCTGCAAAACACCAGCGCCGGATTTTCCCATTTCCTCGGCAATGCCCAGCAATTCTGCGCGAGCGGCATCATAGGTAGGGACAGCGGCTCCTTCCGCAGTTTTGTGCAGTATCGTTCGCGATGTCGTAAAGCCAAGCGCACCCGCTTCTACAGCCTCTCTGTTGAGGCGTGCCATCTCCGCGATATCTTCAACCGTCGCTTTCTCAAGCGCCGCACCTCGTTCGCCCATGACATACACACGCAGTGCGCCGTGAGGAACCTGCGCGGCCACATCAATGTCATGCGCTCGTTCCTCGATGGCATCGAGATATTCCGGGAAACTTTCCCAGTTCCAGCTGAGACCCTCATGAAGGGCAGCCCCTGGAATGTCCTCCACGCCTTCCATCAGACTAATCAGTGTCTTGTGGTCCTGCTTGCGGACGGGGGCAAAGCCAACACCGCAATTTCCCATTACAACAGTGGTTGCCCCATGCAAGGAGGACGGCGTCACGAAGCTGTCCCAGGTCACCTGACCATCATAATGGGTGTGAACGTCGACCCAACCCGGCGTCACCAGCATGTCCGATGCATCAATCTCTTCGGTTGCAGATCCTTCAACATGACCCACTGCCGCTACGCACCCCGACTTGATAGCGACATCTGCACGGTAGCCTTCGGCGCCCGTACCATCGAGCACCGTACCGCTCCGAATTATCAGATCAAAATCACTCATTCTTTCCTCCGGTCGCGGCGGCAGGCACCTACCAGGCTGCCCGCCTTTTAACTTGTTTCGCCAGCGCGGGTTAGAGACTCAGCTTCTGCTTGCAGGCGTGCTGTTCGTCGTTCGATCAGGCCACGCAATCGCGCCTGACGCTCGGCGGTGAGTGGATAGTTCCAGGTCAGCCAGAGTGCTGCAATGAAGAAGACCGCTGGCATGATGGCATAATTGATCGCCAGCCAGTTCAGCTCAGTTGCCCCATTGACGCCTGCATCGCCTGATGGATTGAAGCCAAAAAACGCGACGACGTTCAATGAGATCCCGGTTCCGAAGGCCGTTGCCAGCTTTGCGGTCATGCCGGAAATCGCAAAGAAGGTGCCTGCCCGCTCACCCTTGGATCTGGCTGTATCCACATCAACAACATCTGCGAGCATTGAAAGCGGCAGGAATTGCAGGCCACCGAAGCAAAAGCCTTTGGCGATGAAGAGCAAAGTGAACGGAGTCACATCGCCTGGTCCGAGAAAGTACGTCGCGATGGAGATCGCCGCGACGGTCGCCATACATACAGCAAAGGCTTTGTGTTTTCCCATCTTGCGTCCAAGCCACAGCCAGAACGGAATGGCGGCGAGCCCCGCACCAAAGTAGATGAAGTAAAGTGAGCCGATGCTGTTGATGCCGATCACATCGCGCATGAAGAAAAGAGACAATGCATTTCGGAAAGCCTCCCCGCCGGTGACAATCAGCACAATAGCAAGCACGCGCACCATGGGACCATTGCGAAGGACAAGTCTCAGACCGTCCAAAAGAGGTACATCTTTTCGAACCTCTGATTTGGGTTCAGCCACACGCCAAACAACCAGCAACACCAGTGACGGCATCAGGATCACAATGGCCCAGGCCATGGCTTCAAGTACGAGCCCAGGATCACGCCCTGCGCCCTCTCCATTCACCAGTTCTACGCCGAATGGGATCGCCGCAGCGAAAGCAAGGCCCACCAGGATGAAAATCTCTCGCACCGCTGTGATACGGCTGCGCTCATTATAGTCCGGTGACAGCTCTGCCCCCCAAGCGTAATAAGGGATGTAGACCATGGTCGCGCCCAGAAACATGATGCTGATCCACAGGACCAGATGCATCGGGCCAACCGAAGAGAACCCCAACTGGTTTGGCAGGAAGAGCATGATCACGCCCAAGGCGAGGATGGGCAGACCTGCGACCATGAAAGGTTTGCGTCGCCCCATTGGCAGTTTTGACCTGTCTGACAGAAATCCGATGACCGGGTCTGTCACTACATCCGTGAGGCGTGCCAGCATGATCATCGTGCCAACCACGGCCAGCGACACGCCTAGTTCACCGGCATAAAATGCCGGCAGCCAGATGGCAATCGGGTAGCCAAACATGGCCGTGGGCAGGCCCACTGATCCATGCAGGATGGTGGCGCTTCGACTGACGCCAGAAGATGTTTTGCTCACAAAGGTGTCCTAGGTGTTAGTTGGATGCTGAAAGGTCACAATCTAAGAATTTCGATTCAATGATGGCGCCAACGATCAGACGATCTTTGAAGATCGCTCCGGTGCTGGCAGCCGACAGGTCTTCGCCCAGGCTCAGAAAGATCGTTTCAACATTCCCGCTTTCCGGGTCAACCTTCACGATGTGTGATGGCGCTTTCTGCGTTGGGTCACCAAAATGGGCAAGCAGCTCAAGCGCTTTGGGATGCAGCGCGACCAGCAACTGGCCGTCCGGCAGAAGCTCAATATTGTCGGGCAAGCCCGGCAGCTCAATTGTCTTGCGATATGTCAGATCACCGGAAGATAGATCACGGTCATAGACGTGAACGGCGCCTCCGCGGGCAGCACTCAAATAAAGTGTTTCGCCATCAGCGCTCACGTTGATCCCGTTTGCGCCTTTGACGCTGGGTGCCACGGTTCTGAAGTCGGTGCCGTCAAAAAGAACGGCGTCGGTCATGGGGAGCCCCAAAAAGTCTTCAAAAGGTCGCATGAAATCATCGGCGAGAAAGCGATGATCGTTGGAGAAATAGAAGGCCTCGGGCGACACGGCCACAAGATCATTGGGCGTGCGCAAAAGCTCGCCGGTCACGGTGGTGACTTTCTGGAGGCTGCCCTCACCCACGTCGAAAATGTCGACTGCTTGTTCGTTATTGCCGTGGTTGATCACGAAGAGACGTCGTGAACCGTCTTCCCCGATATAGAGGGAAATGCCATGGGGTTGAAAACCAGCATCTGCGTCGGGTGTTGCATTGACCGGCACAGCTTCCGGGTCGTTCAGGTCATAGGTCCAGATGGCGCCAGGCTTTGGGCTCCCGCCAATCGCACTCACCCGGTCATAGCCGGAGAGATAGACGATGCCTGTCTCGGGATCGATGGTGTGATCTTCCGGGCCGACAACACCCGGTACGATTGTGCATTGCCCTGCCATTTGGGGTTCGAGGGCGCGGAACATGCCTGCCGTTGAAGCGAACTCATATCCGCGCCAAAGAACAACCGCTAATACCAATCCAAGAATGATCAAAAATGTGCGCATATGTCCCCACCCCAAGCGTTTGCTTTTAGGTAGGATGCTGCCGTGATGAGCGCCAAATGTCTAGGAAATGCGGATTACCCTTCGCTCGGTGGTGATATTCGCAGCCCTGCAACGAACAACCCGACCATTGACCGCGCTGCCGCGCTTGCATTTGCTTCCGACGCCTCGCGCGCCAACAGACCTTCGAAAAAATGTTCCAACAGGTCGATGGTGCTTTCCGGGGTCATGCCCAACACGGAAAGGGCAAGGTCCCCCGATGTTTCGCCTTCGCGGATGATCTGTTCCATTGCCATACGGGCTTGAACGCCAGAGTCTCGGCTATCGCCTCCCTCCCGTTTTTTGCGTTCTTCCAATAGTTCCCTGCCATAGGGCGACACAAAGAGAAGCGCATAGTCTCGACCGGCGCGCGCTTCAAAGACGGCCAATAGGCGGTCTTCGACAGAACCGGGCTTGTCCATCGCCCGATCGATGGCGAGCGAAATGTCTTTGTGAATACGGTCAGTGACCGCCGTAAACACGGCGTCCTTGTTCTTGAAATAGTGATAGATGGCGGGGCGCGAGAGCCCCACTTCCTCGGCGATATCGCCAAAAGACGTGCGCCTGTACCCCTGCCGCGCAAAGAGCGCAAACGCCTTGTCCAAGATCGCTGAGCGCTGTTGAGCGCCTAAATGATTGGGTTTTGGGGCGGATGACGTGGGCATATGGATCTCCGTTCAGATCTCGCGTTTGACAGATTTACCCGATTGTGTCAAATATCCCGGAATTGACGTTTTTTACGTTTTTTGTTGAATTAATAATCATGAGAGAATCCCCATGTCCTCTTCAAAAGAATCCCTCCTTGCAAACCTCACGTCCTTCTATGGAACCGACCGCAATATGCCCACCGCTGACCAGTGGGCCCGTCTGTTCGATCTGCCTGCCGACGCGCCCATCGCCGCTGTGAATTATGTGAAACTCCGCGACCAGGCACAGTACGCGCCGAGTGAAAAGGAGCCTGAAGCAACCGGATTGGAAGCAATGATGCGGTACAGTTCGGTCAGCACGCCCCGGGCTGCTGCTGTTGGCGGTGCGTTCCTTCTCACCGGTTTCCACCAGGGCGCCGTCATTGGGCCAGCGACGGACTGGGACCTCATCATCATTGGGCATTTCCCAACACCAGCTGACTACCTGTCCCTCTTTGTCGATCCGGACTATCAGGCCGCGTTCCATCATCGTCGCGCCGCCGTCGAGACCTGGCACGCAGTTCTTTCAACGGGCAACGCTGCGTAAAGAACCCGTCGCTCGCCAGCGCCTGAATGGTTGGGTAGAATGGACCCAACCATTCAAGGCATATAGGAGACTGTGCTCATGGACCTCTCACTCAACGCTGAAGATGACGCATTTCGTGCGGAGGTACGCAGCTTCCTGGAAGACACCCTGCCGCAGGACGTGAAAGAAGCGCCCTCTGTCGGCGTTGCGATTGAGAAACCGCTTCTGAAAAAATGGCACAAGATTCTCGCAGACAAAGGCTGGGCGGCCCCTCATTGGCCGGTCGAGCATGGCGGTACCGGATGGACCATCACGCAGAAGCATATCTGGGATGAAGAGGTGAGCCGTGCAGGCGCGCCGCGTCTGATGGCGTTTGGCCTCTCCATGGTGGGGCCTGTCATCTATGCATTCGGCAATGAAGAACAGAAAGCGCAGCACCTGCCCGGCATCCTGAATGGGGATGTCTGGTGGTGTCAGGGCTATTCAGAACCAGGGTCCGGCTCTGACCTTTCCTCGCTCAAAACGAAGGCCGTGCGCGACGGTGATGACTACATCATCAATGGTCAGAAGATCTGGACCTCTTATGCCCATGAGGCTGACTGGATTTTCTGTCTCGTGCGCACAGACGATAGCGGCAAGCAGCAGGAAGGCATCAGCTTCGTCCTGATTGACATGAAGACGCCGGGTGTCGAGGTGAAACCCATTGTCTCTATTGACGGACTCCATCATCTGAATGAAGTGTTCTTCACTGACGTGCGCGTTCCAGTAGCAAACCGCATCGGGGAGGAAGGTAAAGGCTGGACTTATGCTAAGTTCCTGCTCGTGAATGAGCGCACAGGCATTGCCGGTGTTGCCCAATCCAAAATGGCGGTCGACCGCTTGAAAACGATCGCCAATACAGAAACGGGCGGCAATGGTGACACGCTCTGGGACCAGGATGGGTTCCGCCGCAAACTGTCAGAGATAGAAGTGAAACTTCAGAGCCTTGAATATACGGATCTGCGTATTCTGGCAGACGTGGCAGCAGGCAAAGACGCAGGGCCTGAAAGCTCGATCCTGAAGATCATCGGCTCGGAAGTGCAGCAGGAGCTAGCAAGCCTTACCGTTGAAGCCTTGCAGCATTATGCACTGCCGTCACACGTGGACGATCTGGAAGGCCGGACCAATCAGAAACCTGTCGGACCTGACTATTCGCTTTTGCCGGTGGTCAATATGGCCTTCGGGCGCGCGTCATCGATCTATGGCGGCTCCAACGAAATCCAGCGCAACGTGATTGCGAAAGCGGTGCTGGGGTTTTAACACCCCAGCGACAGCTCACTCGCCCATGCCCTGATCGGGGCGGCGGTCCTTCATCATCCTCTCGACAATGGGGCCGAGCTTGGCCGGATCGAAGCGCGCGTCCTGTTCCACCACGGGGCCACGGTGCCAGCCTTCATAGACACAGAGCCTGCCGCGCATGCTCTCAAAGACCTGTCCGGTCACATCTTTCGATTCTGAACTGCCGAGCCAGACACAAATAGGTGCGATATTGCCCGGATCGCGCGGGCTCCAGGTTCCTTCCGGTACTTCTTCCGGAGGTGGCCCCAAATCTTCCGTCATGCGTGTCAGTGCGCCGGGCGAAATGGCGTTCACAGTGATGCCGTAGCGCATGAGTTCCTTGGCAGAAATTACGGTCATGGACGCAATGCCCGATTTGGCGGCGCCATAATTTGACTGTCCCTGGTTGCCGAACAGGCCAGAAACGCTGGTTGTGTTTATGATGCGGGCGTCATTTGCCTCACCGGCTTTTGACCGGTCCCGCCAATAGGCAGAAGCGTGGCGCATAGGGCAGAAGGTCCCGCGCAGATGCACGCGGATCACCGCATCCCATTCGTCAATCGACATGTTGACCAGCATGCGGTCACGCAAGATGCCCGCATTGTTGACGACAACATCCAGGCCACCGAACGTGTCGATCGCTTGGCTGATCATAGCGCCAGACTGATCCCAGTCGGCGACATCAGCCCCATTGGCAATCGCTTCGCCGCCCATGGCGCGAATTTCTTCCGCAACTTCTTCGGCCGCACCAACATCCTTGCCGCCGCCGGCACGGTCGCCGCCTAGATCGTTGACCATGACTTTGGCGCCCTGACGGGCGAACTCCAGACAATATTCCCGTCCAATGCCACGGGCCCCACCCGTGACAATGACACTGCGTCCTTCACAAATACCCATGACATCCTCCCATGACTTTCAGATCAGTTCGGTTTTCCTCAGATCGACTTGCCGTGGCCTTCCCAATAAGGCTCGCGTACCTGGCGACGCACGATCTTTCCTGTCGGCAAGCGGGGCAGATCATCCGCGAAGTCGATGGAACGCGGGCGCTTGTAGCCAGGCAGGTGCTCTGCGGCAAAGGCGAGCAGGTCGTCCTTGGTCGCCCGGGACGCTTCAACGCCTTCTTCCAGCTGGACGACGGATTTCACTTCCTCACCCCATTCCTCATTTGGAACACCAATGGTCGCCACATCGGCGACCGCTGGATGACGGAGAAGTTCCTGATCCACTTCTGCGGGATAAATATTGACCCCACCGGAGATGATCACTTCTGCTGAGCGGCCTGTGAGAAAGAGGTACCCATCTTCATCGACATAGCCCATGTCGCCCATGGTGTAGTAATTTCCACGATAGGCCCCATCGGTTTTTTCAGGTGCTTTGAAATATTCAAACCGCCCGGTCTCAGGTGCTTTGAAATAGATGGTGCCGATCTCCCCGGCAGGTATTTCAACACCTGCATCGTCCTGCACTTCAACCGTCACACCTTCCAGTGCGCGGCCGACAGTCCCGCGCTTCGTGAGCCATTCTTCTGACTCTACAAAGATGCCGCCGCCCTCAGTTGCCGCGTAATATTCATAGACGACATTGCCGAGCCATTTGATCGTGTCCTCTTTCACGTGAACAGGACAGGGCGCAGCGCCGTGCAGAACCCAGCGCAGGCTGGTGACGTCATATTGGTTTCGCGCGTCGTCAGGCAAAGAGAGAATTCGATGCAGCATGGTCGGCACAACATGGGTGTGGGTGACCTTGTGCTTGGCAACAAGCTTCAAAGTTTCTTCCGCATCCCACTTGTCCATCAGCACAACACCCACGCCGGACATAAGTGGGAAGTTCAGGTTCAGGGCAAGAGGGGCCGCGTGATAGAGAGGACCGGTCGACAGCGCCACGTCTTTCGTTGGATCAAAGGCGGCGGTCTCCCGAAGTTTGACGAGAAGAGGCGACACTGGCGGCGCGGCTTTCCGATAAACACCCTTGGGATGCCCTGTCGTACCAGATGTGTAGAGCATCTGAGTGCCGGCCGTCGGGTCCTCAATATTGTGGGCAGGCTCTGCATCCAGCGCGTCATCGTAAGAGGTGAAACCGTTGATCTCTCCCGCTACGGCGAGCTTCTGAATGAGATGCGGTGTCATGGTGGACGCTTCCGCTGCTTTTTCAGCGAACCGCGCATCAGCTATGAAGGATTTCGCCTCGCAGTTTTCAACGATGTAGCCGATCTCTTCGGCAGTGAGGTGCCAGTTGATCGGGGTGAGCCGCATGCCGCATCGGGAGACAGCGATACAAGCCTCAACGAACTCTGGGCGGTTAGCACAGAGAAGAGCGACGGCGTCTCCCTCCTTCAATCCCGCACTGCGCAATGCCCTCACAAGCTGATTGGACCGTTCATTGAGCTCAGCATAGGTCCGATCGCCAAGGGGGGAGAGAATGGCTGGACGATCCGGCGCCGCTTCTGCGTGGAGGGCGATCACCATTCCGCAGGTCGCGGCCTCCTCCGGCGTCATTGAAAGCTTTGCGGCAGATGCTGTCATTCGATCCTCCCCGATCCCTTGACGTTCATGTCGAATATTTTTAGTTGCTGGGGATATTGGAAGGTCTAGTCTGGCCGCCGTCAAGCTCAAGCCCCCGGAGTATCCATGTCAGCGTCCCAAACCAGCCGCCTAACGGCCCTGATCGCCTTTGGCTCAATAGTGTTTCTTGCAGGAGCCCATGCCGCCGAGCAGGACAAGTCGGAAACGTCAAGACAATGGGCATTTGGCACTGTTCAGGTCGAAAACGACCTATTTGCTAACGCTGCCAATACAGACCGGCACTATACAAACGGTCTGCAGGCATCGGTGCTGTCCCACCCACTGAACCTGACCGGCTGGCAAAAAGAGGTTGCGACAGCCCGCGTCCCGTTCGGCCTTGATGATGCACGTCCGACATCCCACCGGGTGGGATTGGCGCTCGGCCATTCGATTTTCACCCCGGACGACACGGACGTATCCGGCCTTCTTGCGTCTGACCGTCCCTATGCGGCGTGGCTGCATCTCACCTTCACATTGCAGACTCTCTGGGCGACAGAGGGGCACGGCACATTTCAAGACCAATGGAAGTTTGATGTTGGGGTGGTAGGCCCCGCGGCTGGGGGCGAATTTGTCCAAAACAATTGGCATCAATTGATCGGTGCTGATGAGGCCGCCGGGTGGGACAATCAACTTCGGAACGAACTTGGGCTCAATGTAACCTTTGAACGGGCATGGAACAGTCCGGACCTCTCCCCCTCGCAACTTGGTGGGTTAGAGATTGACGGCATTCCCTATGTCGTTGCTGCTCTTGGCAATGTTCAAACCTATGCTGGCGGCGGCGGCATCATTCGCATCGGACCAGACCTGCCGGACGATTTTGGACCAGCACGCATCTATCCAGGCGTGGGTGGGTCTGAACAGTTCACCCCGTCGGACGGCAGCATTGACTGGTATCTCTTTGCAGGGGCAGAAGGCCGTGTCGTTGGACGCGACATGTTTCTGGACGGAAATCTTTTTCGCGACAGTCACAGCGTGGATAAAAAATACTTTGTCAGCGACCTTCGGCTTGGGGCGGTGGCAATCTGGGGGCGCACCCGCGTGAGCTTCACCCATGTTTACAGAACACGCGAATATTCTCAGCAACCTAAGCCTGATCAGTTTGGGTCTATGACTCTGGGCTTCGCTTTTTGATTGCAATCGCTCTGCACGGTACACTCCGGTTTAACAAAGAAAAAAACGGGGATAGTCACAAATGACTGCATTGCCAATCGGCCAAGCCATCGCCTTCTGGGTTGAAAAAGACGCGCACGCACCTGCCATCACCCATGAAGGGCGCACGGTCACCCGGACTGAATTTGACGCGCGCACCAACAAGCTGGCGCGCGCTTATGAAGCGCTGGGCGTTGTCGAAGGCGATTTGGTGACCATTGGACTGCCCAACGGAATTGAGTTCTATGAGGCCGCCTTTGCGGTTTGGAAGCTAGGAGCGACACCCCAGCCTGTCTCAGCGAAACTTCCTCATGTGGAACGACAGGCCATTATCGAAGTGGCAAATGCCAAGCTGGTGATCGGTGCAAAGCCCGGTGCGCATGGCGACGTCACCTGTCTAGCAGCAGGTTTCGAACCCGACAGCTCTCTCTCAGATGCGCCGCTTCCGACAAAAATCTCAAAGCACTGGAAAGCGCCCACCTCCGGTGGCAGCACAGGGCGGCCCAAAATCATTGTGGCTGCGGAACCCGGTGTGTTTGATCCAGAAGAGGCTCCGCTCGGCATGGATGTGGACAAAGCGCAGCTGGTGCCGGGGCCGCTCTATCACAATGCGCCCTTCAGCTTTTCCTGCCGGGCGCTCATCTGCGGCAATCACATCATCATCATGACGCGGTTTGATGCGGAGGAGACTTTGCGCCTTCTGGAAGAACATCGTGTCGATTGGGTGATGATGGTGCCGACCATGATGCAGCGTATCTGGCGTCTGCCCGAAGACATCCGCACCAGGTACGACCTTTCAGCATTGCGCATGGTGCTTCACCTGGCAGCCCCCTGCCCTGCCTGGCTCAAAGAAGAATGGATCAATTGGCTGGGCGGTGAGCGAATTCACGAACTCTATGCCGGAACGGAAGCACAGAGCGTCACCTGGATCACCGGTACTGAATGGATGGAGCATAAAGGGTCTGTCGGGCGTCCCATGGCCGGAGGCCAAATGAAAATTCTGGATGAAAACCGCAATGAACTGCCTCCGGGTGAGGTGGGCGAGGTCTTCATGCGTCCCGACAAGGGACAGGGAACCACGTACCACTATCTAGGTGCCGAACCCAAAGCCATTGATGGCGGATGGGAAAGCCTTGGCGACATGGGGTCCATGGATGAGGATGGCTTCCTCTATCTTGCTGACAGGCAAACCGACATGATCTTGTCAGGCGGGGCCAATATCTATCCGGCAGAGACGGAAGCTGCGATTGACGCCTTCCCCGGTGTACGGTCCAGTGCTGTCATCGGCTTGCCCGATGACGATATGGGGAACCTTGTTCACGGGATCATTGATGCACCGGATGGGGTTGATGTTGATGCTCTAACTGCCCATCTCGCAGAAACGTTGTCGCGCTACAAGATCCCACGAACATTTGAATTTGTTGATGCACCTGTGCGGGATGATGCTGGTAAGGTTCGGCGCTCTCAACTCCGCGCCGAGCGCATCGCTGCAACAGAGTAACAGGCACACTAGGACGGCTTCATGACTTCGTTGATTTCGCCAGACAATATCTACGCCCTGCTGACCGTCTTCTTAGGGCTTGCTGCCTTCGGCTTCTGGTCGGAGCGAACAAAGATCGGCCAGACACTCTCAGGCGTCATCCTGGTCATCCTGGCGGGTCTCATGCTGGCAAACTTCAGGGTCATCCCCTTTTCCGCTCCCTTCTATGACCTGGTCTGGGGCTATGCCGTGTCGCTGGCAATCCCGCTTCTTCTCTTTCGAGCGGACTTCAAGAAAATCCTGCCCGCTACGGGCCCTATGCTCATCAGCTTCGTTATTGCGGCGATTGGCACCGTGCTCGGCGTTTTTATTGGCGCGTCGCTCATCGATATGGGCCCTAACAGCGCGGATATCGCAGGAACCGTTGGCGCCAGCTGGATAGGGGGCTCGATGAATTTCGCAGCAACCTCACAAGCTTTGGGCATGAGCGATGGCAGCCTGCTCAGTGCCATGGCCGCAGCCGACAGTGTGGGTGGCACACTCTTTCTGATGGTGTTGGTCTTGCTCCCGGCATCGCTCGCAATCCGTCGTTTCTTTCCATCCAAAATCATGGAAGAGACGGCAAATGTTGAAGGTGGCGCCGTGGACCATGGGTCCAAAGACCTCAACATGGTGCATATCGCCCTCTTTCTATCCGGTGCCGCGCTCTGCTGTTTCCTGGGATATGGCACAGCAGCGCTCATTGGCAGCTGGGGTACGGATCAAGGCATTGGCTGGCTTGCGAACTTCAGCCGCTATGGTGTCTTGTTTGTCACCATCTATGCACTTCTCGTCGCGAACCTGTTTTCCTCAAAGATCGAACCCATGAGTGGTGATTTTCCGCTTGGCATGTTGTTCATGTATGTCTTTTTCGGGGTGATGGGCGCAGGCGCTGACGTGATGGCCATGATTGATCGTGCGCTCCCGATCTTCGGTTTTGTCGGGATTATGGCGAGTGTTCATCTCCTGGTGGTTCTGGCTGCCACAAAGCTCTTTAAGATTGATCTGGCGGAAGCGTTGATTGCCTCCAACGCTGTCGCGCTCGGGCCTGCTCCGGCAGCGGCCCAGGCCGCAGCACAGGGCTGGAAGCCGCTGGTCACCCCAGGTGTCATGCTGGGAGTTCTTGGTTATGCCATTGCTAATTTCATCGGCGTTGCAATGGCCGGCTGGCTGTCCTAGCTCAGTTTTTCGATAGCAACTTCCGCGCCTGCCAAGTCCAGCGAGCCCAAAACCAATTCGCCCGACACACAATCGGCGATAGACACGGTTTGCGGATTGTAGTTCACGTAAAAGCGGTATTTGCCCCTCGTGCGTGTTCGCACACCAAAGGGAAGATCGAGGGTCGAGAGTCCCGCAGCAGCGGCACGCGCATCAAGAAAATCTCTCAGCAAGGCCTCATCGGGCCAACCGGCGACATAGTAAGCGTTTTTCTTTCGCGTGATCGCAGGATGCCCGTCGGTGGTATGAGCCACGGTCTCCGCGTCGCCTTCTACATATTCGCGCCAACGATCAAATGTGTAGCTCTTGGCTCTGTAATCAACCTCAACAGCTGCAAACTCCCGGAAGCTCTCCGCGCGGGTTACTTTGATTCCCAAAAGATCGCTTAATGGTCCTGGCGCCAGATTAGCTGGGATCTCATGCGAAACCGTGCGACTGCCGGAACGTGGCAGAACAATCAGGTCGCCTCTAAAACTGGTGAGTCGCGCCGTCATCTCGTCGCTCACGTGGATCTGGCTGGGAAGCACCACCAGCTTGTACCCATCGAGGGGTGCATCAGGCGAAACAAAATCGACGTTCAACCCCTTCTCACGCAACGCACGGTAGATCGCCAGCGTTTGAACGATATAGCTGAAATTTTGTCCCTGCGGTTGGTTCAGCAACGCCCAGTGGCTGTCATAGGAATAGACGATCGCCACATCCGCTAGGGAGGCTGGCTCGATGTCTCCGAGCCTCGTCAGCTCTGATCCCAATTGGGTGACTTCGTGGAGCGCACGGTCGGGCACCCCATCTGGGCGGTTGAGCCCGGCATGGAACTGTTCCTGTGCAAAGGGCGCCTGGCGCCAGCGAAAATAGGACACAAGCTCCGCGCCATGGGCAAAGGCCTCCCAGCCCCAGAGCCGTTGCATGCCCGGCAGCGGGTCCGGGTTGTAGGGCGCCCAGTTCACCGGTCCCGGCTGTTGCTCCATGATCCAGAAACGCCCGCGGCCACAGGCGCGGTAGAGATCATGATGATAGGCCTGAATGTCGGGATCACCGGTTCGGACAAAATGCTGTTTGTTCTCGCGGACGAAAGGCATCACGTCGAGCGAGCCGATCGGATAGCTGTCCCAGCTCGCCACATCCAGATCTTCGCTAACCGAGAAATGGTCATATTCGGTCACAAAGGTCATGAAATTGTGGACTAAATCACGGCCTGGTGAGAGCTCGCGGAGAATATCTGTCTGAACCTTGTTAAAGGCTTTCACCTCGTCTGAGGCGAAACGCCGATAATCCCACCGGTGGGCCGGGTTGGTTTCCGTGACCGCCTGGTTGGGCAGTTCGATCTCATCAAAACTGAGATATTCCATGCTCCAGAAGACATTGCCCCAAGCTTCATTCAGGGCGCCAATGGTTTCGTAGCGTGCTTCAAGCCAGGTTTGAAAGTTGGCTTTCGCCGCCGGTGTGTAGGAATGGGTTGTGTTGTGGCAGCCATATTCATTGTCGGTCTGCCAGGCGACAACGGCTGGGTGATCACCAAACCGCTCCGCCATAGCGCGGGTGATCCTGGCGCATTCCCGGCGATAGCCTATGTGAGAAAAACAATAGTGGCGCCGGGATCCAAACCCGCGGGTGCGACCCTCGCGACTGATCGGCAGCATGTCTGGCATTTTGTCAACCAGCCACTTAGGTGGCGTTGCCGTCGGCGTTCCCAGAATGAGCTTTAACCCGGCATCACCTAACGTATCGATCGCTCGTGCCAGCCAATCAAAATCATACGTTCCCGGCTCCGGTTCAAAGCGAGACCAGGCAAATTCCCCAACGCGCACATGGGTAATACCGGCCTTCACCATATCGGCCGCATCCTGCTTCCACATGACCTCAGGCCAATGCTCAGGATAATAACAAACACCCAGTTCTGGTTGCCGCGCCATGCCCCTCGCCTCCCCATGTATTTTTTTGAGCTGGCAGCTTTTACCAAATTGACCCGCGCTGCAAGTTGCCCGAAGCTCAGCCCCGTTCTATTCGGAGTTCAAAATGACCAAAGTTTGTCTGATCGGGGCTGGCAGCACCGTCTTCATGAAAAACATTGTTGGCGACGTTCTGCTGAACGACATGTTCGCGGACTGCACGATCGCACTTCACGATATTGATCCTGAGCGGCTGGCAACCTCCAACATGGTTGCGCAGAAGATTGCATCGTCCCTCAATGTCAGTCCCACCATCCTTGCCACGGAAGACCGGATTGAGGCACTGCGAGATGCGGAATTCGTGATCCTGATGATCCAGGTGGGCGGCTTTGAACCCTGCACCGTCACCGATTTCGAAATCCCGAAAAAATATGGCCTGCGCCAAACTATTGCCGACACTTTAGGTGTGGGCGGCATCATGCGCGGCCTGCGGACTGTGCCGGTGCTGCTTGATATCGCCGAGGACATGCGTCAGCACTGCCCGAACGCTCTCATGCTGCAATATGTGAACCCGATGGCGATAAACTGTTGGGCACTCGCACAGCTTGCGCCGGATATTCGCCAGGTTGGTCTTTGTCATTCCGTACAGGGCACAGCGTTTGAGCTTGCGCAGGACCTTGGCGAAGACTTTAAGTCGATCCAGTATCAATGCGCCGGTATCAACCACATGTCTTTCTATCTCTCGTTTGAGAAACGTCATGAAGACGGAAGAATTGAGAACCTCTATCCACGGCTAAAAGACCTTGCTGCAACCGGAGGTGAACCGGCCGCCAACAAGGTGCGTTATGAGATGCTGAAACGCACCGGTTATTTTGTCACGGAGTCCAGCGAGCACTTCGCGGAATATGTGCCTTGGTTTATCAAGCGCGACCGACCCGATTTGATCGATGAGTTCAACGTGCCGTTGGATGAGTATATTCGCCGATGTGAAGAACAAATCGCGGGGTGGCGGGCACAGGAGAAAGAGCTCGCTGATGCCAACAAGCTCACCATCAGCTATTCCGGTGAATATGCAGCGCGGATTATGCGGGCCGTCAAAACAGGACGACCGACCGTGATCAATGGCAATGTGCCCAATCATGGTTTGATTGATAACTTGCCTGAAGGAGCTTCTGTTGAAGTGCCGTGCCTTATTGATCATCGCGGAGTCATGCCGACACGGGTGGGCGCACTCCCGCCTCATCTTGCGGCCATGATGCAGACCAACGTGAATGTGCAGTCTTTAGCTGTTGAAGCATTGGCGACCGGAAAGCGGGAACATGTGTATCACGCGGCTATGATGGACCCCCATACGGCGGCGGAACTATCGCTGGATCAGATTTGGGCGCTCACCGATGACCTGATTGAAGCCCATGGCGAGTGGCTGCCCGCGTTCCATTGAAGATGATTTAGAGCTCAACCGCCCAAGCGGCAGGGCACTCGTTTGAAACGGCGTGCCACCACGTCTCACGATCATTTTCTGCGACCAGAGCAACGATACATCCACCAAACCCGGCACCCGTCAATCGCGCGCCAAGAGCGCCTGCGTCCCGTGCTGCTCCGACCAGTCGATCAAGACTTCCTGTGGACACTTCAAAATCGGCGCGTAGCGACTCATGGCTTTCATTCATGAGTTCTCCCAGCAGTTTCATATCTCCGGAGCGCAGCGCCTCTGTCGCCCTCAGTGTTCGCGCCTGCTCAGACAGAACATGGCGCACCCGACGCGCCACAAGCGGGTCGCTCAGTTTCTCGGCGACATCGACTGATTGTAACTTCAGCGGTTGCGATCTTAGCTCCTCTGCGGCCGCATCCAGTGCGGCACGGCGTTCGTTGTAGGCGCCGTCGGTAAGCTGCCTCGCCTCACCGCAATGAATGACCACAATCGACCAACCTGTGGGTAGCGCGACCTGATCCCATTCCAGCGTTTCACAATTGAGCGCCAGCGCATGCCCCTGGTCGCCTACGGACACGGCCATTTGGTCCATGATCCCGCATTTGACACCGCAGAACTCATTTTCAGACTTTTGCGCCAGGAGTGCGATGTCAGTGTCTGAGCGACCCTGGCCGGTAAGCGCGAACAGCGCCTTCAATGTCGCTACTTCAAGCGCCGCTGACGAAGAGACACCCGCGCCCGCGGGCAAGTCCGACTCGATCATCAGGTTCATGGACGGAATGGTTGCGCCCGCCTTTTCTGCGATCACAAGGGGACCTGCCACATAGTCTGCCCAGTGGTCTTTTTTTCCCTCATGCAGATTGATTTCAATCTTGGTTTCTTCGGCGGTGCTGAAAGCATGAATGCCCGACACTGCCGGACCCGCGGTGACTGTTATGCCTTTGGTGAGCGGCATAGGCAGCACATTCCCGCCAATGAGGTCCGTATACTCACCGATAAGATTGACCCGGCCAGGCGCAAAGCAGGTAACGGCTGCTTCCTGGCCGAATACATCTTCGTGACTCGTCATGCCTCTATTTCCACATTGCGCAGTGCGTCTGCTGCAGCCGCGGGAGGCACATCCACCAGAAAGACCCCACTCACCTGTTCCACGCTTGCGAGAAATTTCAGCTTGTCTTCTGCCCGACGGATCGGCCAGACCTGCAAGGTAAAGTGGTAGCTGTCTTCATACCCGACAGGCGCGACTTGCGCAGAAAGGACATAAGGCATTGGCTTTCCAAAGAGACCATCCAAGCGCAGGAGTGCCTGCTTCAGCTGATAGGCCATATCTCTGCGTTCATCAGTGCTCAAATCCCATGGGCCTGGCGTACGGCGATGCGGCGCCACCCAACATTCATAGGGGTATCGAGCAATATCGGGCACAAAGGTCATTGCATGGTCGGATTTGTCCAGGATCAGCCGAGACGGGGTTCGCTCCAAAATGTCTTTGACGATCGGCGCTGCTTTCTGTGCTTCTGCACTTTTCATCAGGAGATCAGGCACAAAGCCAAAGCCATAAATCTGGCCATGAGGATGATGAAGCGTGACACCAATCTCTTCGCCGCGGCTTTCGTAGGGCAAGACGCACGCCAGCCCATGATCGTCCATCATCTGTCTGGCCTGGCGCGCCCAAAGCTCAAACAGAAGCTCAATACGCTCGACAGATTGCCCACCAAGCGACCCGCCATGATCGGCAGAAAAAACAACGACCTCACAGCGCCCCACCGCTGGCTCGTCACCGCCTACAAGCTCTGCATCACCTGCATCGAGACGAAAGGCAGGAAAACGGTTTTCAAATACCGCCATCTCAAAATCGTCAGCCGGTATTTCAGTGAGACCATCGCTTTTTGCCGGACAGAGAGGACATGAGGCAGCGTCGGGGAAAAAAGTTCGCCCCTGCCTCGCCCCTGCATAGCTCACCCATTCATGGCGCAATGGATGCCAACGCTTGTAAGGAAGAGCCGATGCCTCGAGCGGCGGAAGGTCAGCGACGACCGGTCGCTCATGTTCCTTCCATCCATAAAAGGTCAGGTCCCGCCCGTCTGATTTCTGTACCGTGCGCGTGTAGAGCTTTCGCGTCATGCACCGCCACCGTCAACATTGAGTTTCTGCCCGTTGCAGTAAGGGTTAGCATTGCTGACAAAGAAAAGCACAGCGGCGGCGACGTCCTCAGGCACTGAGACGCGCCCGAAGGGCGACGTGGCATCCAGATCGTGAATGTCGGCGCCGGAGCGGGCTTTCACCAGGCGCGTTCCCATCTCGGTCACCGTCAGGCTCGGCGAGACAATATTGGTGCGGATGCCGTTCTTCCGCTCTTCCTTGGCGAGTGTCAGGGCCAATGCCTCCATCGCCGCTTTTCCCATATTATACGGTGCCCCATTGGGACCATTGGACAGGGTGGCAACGCTTGAAATCATGACAATGTCCCCTCGCTCTTCTTCCCGCATGGCCGGAAGGACTAGTTGAGACAGTCGATGTGGCGCCAAAGCGTGCACGCGCACAACACGCTCTAGTTCAGCCGGATCGGTGTCTGCCACCGTCTGACCGCGGCTGGCGATGCCTGCATTGTTGATGAGAATGCCGATTGACCCAAAGTCCTTCAGGACTGACGCAACAAGTGCAGCCGCCTGATCGCCATCATCGACTGAAGCTGGATAGACCTCAGCCCGGCGACCAAGCTTTCTTACCTCAGCTGCAACTTCCTCGGCGGCTTTGTCGTCTCGTCGAAAATTGATGGCGATATCAGCGCCTGCCTTTGCCAACGCCAGCGAGATGGCGCGACCAATACCCCGTGATCCGCCGGTGACAAGAGCCACTCTTCCGTTCAACGACATTTCCATTCACTCTCTCCCCACGCTCATTGATGACGACTATGTGCCGGTCTGGTCTAACTGCTCAAGCTTTTTGCCAATCGCTGCAATGATACCTGCATGGCCTTGGTTTCTGATGATGCCAAGAAACTCGGCTCTGCGTCTTGCCACTTCGCTCACTTTTGCATCCGCAACAATATCCACGATCGCCCAACCACGATCGATCTGCGACAACCGATAGTCCACCCGAATGCTTTCGCCATTCTGCGTAGAAAGTGTTTGCACGATTTTCGTGCCTCGGGGGCCATCGATTGTTGCCTGTATTTCTGTGGGTGCATCCGTTTCGAGTTCCAGACGGCTGGCGATGGTTGCTGCCAGAAACTCCGTCATAATGCTGGCGAAATTCTCTCTTTCGTCTTCGGACCATCCTCGCCAGACAACACGTCCTACTATTGCGGCCGACATGGCCCGCATGTCGAATGCATCGCCTATGACAGGAACGAGATGGGAAAGTTGTGTGCGATAGAGCTGATCCGATTCAAAGACCCGAGCTTTTTCAACTTTTTCGATGAACTGAAGAATCACCACCTCTGGTGCAATCTCCGCCCGCTCAAGAAAGGTCGGCGTGTCCTCTGCGAACAAGGGTGCGAACGCACCTGCAATGCCCAGAAACAGGGCCCCCACGGCAATGACTCTCACAACGCCTCCCACAGCAAACTGTTGCGGACGGGAACAGATTTGGTCCCGCCAATTAGTTGAGCCATTATACAGGTCAGGGGAGGTCCCCGTCCCGGCTCTTTACACGCGGCGACCAACCGCTCACACGGTCAAGGTTTTACGTTGAGTATTGCTCAGGTTCTTCGAGGCTTATTGACTGATATCGCGGTCTTTTCAGCCAGACGCGGGTGGTTAACCCTTTGCTGCGCATTGGTATTTGCAGTTGCAAGCTTGGTCTTCGTTGCAACAAGCCTTCAATTCAATTCGGACAAAGAAAGCCTCGTCGCGGAAACAGCGCCCTTCAAACAACGCAACGCAGCTTTTGATCGGGCCTTTCCTCAATTCCTCAACTCTTTGATCATCGTGATCGACGCGCCAACCAGCGCGCAAGCACAGGATCTGGCGGAGCTGATCAGCCTGAAGCTCGAAGCAGCACCAGACAAATATCGAAACATTTATTTCGCAGAAGGTGATCCCTTTTTTCGACAAAATGGTTTTCTGTACCTCAGCCCAGAGGAACTCGAAGCGCGCGTTGATTTGCTCGCAAATGCTGAGCCCGCCTTGGCAGCCATTGCCGCAAACCCGACGCTAAAAGGGGTTTTTGACCTTCTTGGACTGGGAATAGATGCGCGCGAAACAGGCGAAACACTACCTCCCAGTTTCGAGCGACTGACATCTGATCTGGCCACACTCGCCCTCTCATTAACTACGGGACATCCGAGTGACCATTTCGGTGGATTTCTGGAAGCAGGTGAGGAGTCCCAACGCCGGGTCATCACGGTTCAACCCACACTGGACTACAGCTCACAGAGTGCGGAGCGAGCAGCGGTGCAAGATCTGCGGCGCCTTCTTGCAGACCCAGTGTTTCAAAATGTAGGTGTTCGCATTCGTCTGACCGGGAGAGTGGCTCTGGCAGATGATGAAATCTGGGCCATCCAGGACAGTGTCTTTCTTGCGGGGATTCTCTCAACATTGTTTGCAGGCGCCCTCCTGGGCTTTGCCCTTAGATCGTGGCGGTTGATCGGGGCAATACTGGGGACGCTCTTTATCGGCCTCATCTGGACAATGGGGTATGCGACCCTCTCTGTCGGCAGCCTCAATATGATTTCCGCGGCTGTTGTTGTCTTGTTCATCGGGCTGGGCATCGACCACAGCATTCATGTGTCGTTGCGCTACCGCGAAGCGCGCCAGACCGGCAACGACCACCTGGATGCGGTTCGCACAGCTGCCCATGAAATGGGAGGAGCGGTGGCTCTGTGCGCCACGACGTCTGCCATCGCCTTCGCAGCGTTCATACCGACGGAGTATCGCGGCCTTGCCGAACTTGGGATGATCGCGGCAGGATCTCTCTTCCTCGCTTTTGTCGCAAGCTTTACTGTCCTTCCGGCTTTGTTGACCCTATTTGGCGAAGACCCGGCGCAAGATCATGTGCCTCGCTTTATAGGCGATGCGACCTCCAACTGGCTCACTGGGCACTCTATGTTCCTCAGCGTAGGTGTTGCCTTGGCGGCGCTAGTTGCGCTTGCCATCTCAGGACAGCCCCAGTTTGACTTCAGCACGCTTGCCATCCGAGACGCTGGATCAGAGTCAGTGACAACATTGTTGGAACTGCAATCCGATGGTGTGGTGACTGATTATGCGGCGGATGTGCTCGTCAACACTATTGAAGAAGCAACCACTCTCGCGTCCCGCCTCTCAAGACTGCCAGAAGTTGGTGAGGTTATTAGCCCCACTACCTATGTACCTTCAGAGCAGAGTCTCAAGCTCGACATCCTGTCCGACGCTGAGGGCTTTCTTTGGCCAGCGCTGACAGCAATCCCGGGAGCCCCGTTGACCAATGACGAGCGGGTGCACGCAGTGTCGCAATTCGCCAAAACCGTTTCTGAGATGACAGGGGACGACACAATCGCTCAAAACTTTCGGCGTCTCAGCGCTCACTTGGTTGCACTTGTGGAAGAGGATCCGTCCGGCCAGCTGCTTCTGGAGTTCGAAGCCCGGGTTTCAACGCCGCTTCTGCGGGACGTTGACCGGCTGCGCGATGCGCTCAGCGCCGAGGAAGTCCTTTTCGAAGACCTACCGTGGGCGCTTCGCTCGCGGGTCATTGGAACGGACGGTGAAGTTCGCGTTACCGCAATGTCCGCCGCCCCCTTGCTCACCTCAACCGACCTCGAAGCTTTTGTGACAGCTGTCAGATCTGTTGCACCGGAAGCAACAGGCCGGGCTCTAACCGAAGCAGATGTTGGAGGCTTGGTTGTTCAGTCTTTTTACCTTGCAGGCATGCTCGCTTTCGTCGCCATAGCGATTTTGCTTCTCATCGTCCTTCGTTCCGCCGTCGACGCTTTACTGGTGTTGGCGCCACTTGCCCTGGCCACCTGCTTTACGATCGCCAGCGCGAACCTTCTCGGGGTTTCGTTCAACTTTGCCAACATCATTGTGCTACCGCTCATTTTTGGGCTGGGCATCGATAGTGGCATTCATTTCGTCTTGCGCCGACGACATGAGACGACTGTCGGCATAGTTATGCAATCAAGTACGCCGCAGGCAATTGTGCTCTCGGCGCTGAGTACCATCGGCGCTTTCTCCGCGCTGTCTCTCTCCCGCCACTGGGGGCTCGCGAGCATGGGGCTGCTCCTCACCATCGCAATCGTCTGGGTGATTTTTTGTACCGTCATCGTCCTGCCCGCCCTTATCGATTGGCGTGACAGACACTTCGGCACCGCCAAAGCGTGAGACGTCCATGACCGCCATTGACCGTATCTCAATCAGCCACCATCGGTTGCCACTTGCGCCGCCGTTCTGCGCGGCGTGGGACGGGCAGGCACGGCACTATTTTGATGCAACCATCGTTCGTGTTTTCGATACAGACGGTCGGGTGGGCATTGGATCAGGAGACTTGATGCTTGGGTTTGAGGGCCATGAGACTCTGTTCGTAGGTGGCGATCCACTTGACCTAGACCGCCATAACAAAGTCCTCACTAACATAGACTTTCACTATGGTCGGTGTTGGCCGCTCGATATTGCGCTCTGGGACCTCGCAGGACAGATCAACCAAGAACCCGTCTGGCGCATGTTGGGAGGTACAAATCCCGAAGTTCCAGTCTACGCCTCTTCTGGAGCTCTGCACGGCTCTGAGGAACTGGCAGATGTCGCCGAGCGCTTCCTCGCACTCGGTTTCCCGGCGATGAAAATTCGTTTTCGCGCCCGTGAAAGTGGTGGGTGGCGCGAAGACGTAAAGGGCCTTGAGGCTGTTCGCGCACGTGTTGGCGAGAAACTGACACTTATGGTCGACTGCAATCAGGGCTGGCAGATGCCCTGGGATACTGAGCCGCCCTGGTCGTTTGATGAAGCGCTTCCCGTCGCCCGCGAGCTTGAACGCTTAGGTGTTTTCTGGATGGAGGAACCACTTGATCGCGCTGACCTCGACGGACATAGGCGTTTGAGGGACGCGACCTCTGTGAAGATAGCGGGAGGAGAGATGACACGGGAATTGTCGAGTCTTCAGACAATGGTCGACGGCGGCGCCTTTGACATTGTGCAACCGGATGCCGCGCTTGTGGGCGGCATTACAGGCCTTGCAAAGTTCGGGCAGCGGCTGCGAGAAACCAGCACAGTCTTTACGCCGCACACCTGGACGAACGGCCTCGGCATGCTGGCGAATTTTCATCTTATGGCTGGACTTGGTGGCGCCCCCTTTGTTGAGTTTCCCTATGATCCACCGTCGTGGGGGCTGGATCGGCGGGACTACATGCTAAGCCATCCGATCACGCAGAAAGATGGCATTGTCACCCTGACTGAAAAGGCCGGCCTGGGCATCTCGCTCGATGAAGAACAGCTCGCGGCGACGCGGCTCGATTGAGCCTAGGTCCAAAGGCGCGTGACCGGCTTTCCGCTGCCCACAAATGTCTCAGGTCCGCCCATAGGTGTTGGCTTCTTTGCCAAAACGTCCACACCGGGTCCAATCAAGGCCCGTATCTGTTGCTGGTCGTCTGGACCTAGTGCCAGAAAGTGCCGACTGAGTTCGCTCAAGCAATAAACGCGATAGGGCGCTGTCGGAACAGTCCATTCGACACCCTGCGCTTCATGGCGAACATTTTTGTTACCACGATCCGCCGCATCTGCATTGGCCTGCAGATAAGTGAGGTAGTCGTTGCCGAACATCTCAAAGAAGAAACCGAGATCATCCGGCACCTCTGTGATCTCCGGTACATTCTCCAGATCGTCGGGCCGAAGGGCCCAAAGCCGCGTGACCCAGGCGCACACATGAGGCGCTTCTTCGCGCATGATCGCACCAGGCGTGGGATCAGAAAAGAAGTGCCGAAAGAAGGGTCCAAACATGCCGAAGTCGGCCTCACAGGGACGCTCACCCATAAGAAACGGCCGCTTTGCGAGGATTTCGTTCAAAACCGCAAGAGTCTCGTGATAGTGGGCCTCAATGACTGGCGCTGTTTCTGGCGTTACGGCATCTTCTGCCATATACACCTTCCGCTGTCGCCGAAGGACAAACTGGCGTCGCAAGAAGAACGGGAGTCGTATGTCCCGCAATATTGTACGCGCGGCCTGCGAACTCATGAGATCGGCATCTTCGTCAAACGCCCAGCGATAATAGAGAGCTGGTCGCCAATACCATTCATCAAACAGGTCTTCCAGCATCAGGCTCGCAAATTTGGCGACCGGCGTTTGAGGCGACAGGTTTGGGCCGTCGCCGGCAGCTTCGAATTTTGCAATGATGGCAGTTGTGTCAGTCAACCAGCCGCCATCAGGGGTTTCCACCTGAGGCATCTGTGCAATGCCTGTCGCCTTCGCGCATCTGGCCATGTCGGCTCTATCCATCTCCACAAAATCATGGGAGATGCCCTTCACCCGAAAGTAGGCCTCCAACTTTCCGGTGAACAAGGAGAGTTTAAGACCGTGCACTACATGCTTCTTGGCGCAATCAGGCATTCCGCAATTTCCTCCATGTGAATCGCCCCGCGAGGCCAAGCCCACCAAGCAGAACCATGCCGGCAATTAATACGACCCACCAGTTTCGCTTGAGTATGCGAGGAAGAATATTGGAAGTAATCTGAGCCACCTGATTAAAGTCATCCCCTAAGGCTACAACACCAAACTCCTCCACATAGTCTTGATAGTGAACCAACATGGCTTGCATCCGCTCAGGCTCGGCTGCCGACAGATCGTTGGTTTCTCCAGGGTCTATGTCGAGATTGTAAAGGCGCCAAATGCCATCTCCGTAAGGCAGTGAATTCCGTGTGATTTTGTACCCTTCGAGAAACAAGGCGGAGTTCCCTGATACTTCAAGAGCAATGGGGGTCGTCGCGGCATGCGTTTCCTCGGCAACTCCGTCGAGCACAGGCCGCAGGCTGCGTCCATTGATGGGCACAGGGTCATTTTCTGAAGTTTCGATACCTGCATAGTCTAAAATCGTGGGAGTTAGATCTGTCACCATCGCTATGGTCTTAACGGGTGACTGAGCATCGAGGCCAGCCCCTGAGATGATGAGAGGCACACGAATGCCACCTTCTGCTGCATAGAATTTGAAGAGGTTGCTCGGAGCGGCTGCCGCATTGGCCCATTCAGGCCCGATTGCCACCATGCTGCCCTTCTCACCCAGGGTCTCGACATTGGTGTTATAGCCGTTGAACGCCATCCACAAATTCATCACTGCCACTGTCGACATAGAGCTTGGTGCCGGGCCATTGTCGGCGGTCACAATGAAAAGTGTGTTCGCTAGCTCGCCGGACGCCTCCAGGTGGCGCATCAAACGGCCAATATGAAAGTCCATGGCTTCCAGCATTCCGGCATTAACCGCCATGCTTTTGGAGAAAAAATGTTTGTCTTCCGCGCTCAAGGCATCCCAATCTTGTAGCCCCTCAGGCATGCGAGCCAGTGGCGCACCCTGCGGTATCAACCCCAGCTCCTGTGCACGCTGCCAACGCGCGGTGCGCAATGCATGCCACCCCTCATCATAAACGCCAGTATAGTTTTCAATGAACTCGCGGGGAGCCTGAACAGGAATGTGGATCGCCTGAAAGCCGATATAGGCGAAAAAAGGTTCGTCGCTTCCCGCATCTTCGTCGATGTAATCGATCATCTTGTCGATCAAAAATTTTGACGAATAGAAGTCTTCCGGCAGATCGGCGGCCACGCCATCCTCAAACCAGGGGGCCGTGGCATAGTATGGCATGTAAGGCTTTTGTTCCCAGTTGTCGGCCCCGGATGCGTCTAGCGCAAACGATCGATCAAATCCATGATGATTTGGTAGGTCGCCTTCATCGCTTCCTAGATGCCATTTGCCGGTCATATAGGTGCGATAGCCTGACGCTTTCAGTCGATCCGCCACTGTCTGAACACCGGGTTCAAGGCTCATGGAATAACCGGGTTTAGATCGGTCTTCCGAGCGAACAATTTCAGGGATGGTGGCGATGCCCGTTCGGTGATTGTCGACACCGGTGAGCAACATGGCTCTTGATGGCGCGCAAGAAGGCGACGTGCGATAGCCGGTAAACATCGCTCCGGCTGCAGCAAGGCGGTCGATGTTAGGCATGTTTGCCTCGCCGCCGAAGGCTGAAAAATCCATCAGACCTGCGTCATCGACAAGCAGAACCACAACGTTGGGTCGTGTTTCTGCAGATGCCCCTGTCGCAGAGACGCCCAGCATGGCTCCTATCGCAAGCAAAGTGCATGGCAGCGCACGACGAACCCTTTGAAACATGATGCATCCCCTTTTTGCCAGCGCACTCATTGTCAATTTGCACACCTTACGGAATTGACACTATCAATGCCAATAAAATTGTCCGTCGTTATTATGCTACCACTGTGGTCCCGATAGACTGCTGAGAGACTGCAATGCCTCAGTTTGTACTCATCCATAGCCCGCTTGTTGGGCCATCGTCCCTCGTTCCCACCGCTGACGCCTTGAGCGCCTTGGGATTTGTAACCTATGTCCCAACGCCCAATGCACCGGCAAGTCATACAAGATGGTGCGAATGGCCGCTTCGACTGCTTGACACTCTGCCCGAACTGGAAGATCCGATCCTGGTTGGTCACAGTGCCGGCGGTTTATTGGCAGCGTTTCTCGCAGGCACCCTTAACGCGAAAAGCTTTATCTGCCTCGATGCAATGATGCCCCCAGAACGCGGCGTGACACCTCCTGTTGAACCAGCCTTTCTCAAATTCGTTCGATCTCTGCCAATCACAGATGGGTTGCTGCCGATCTGGACAGACTGGTGGGAAGGAGACCTTCTCGCGGAGGCGCCCATATCGCCTGGTCTCAAAACAACCTTCCTGGCTGAGCTCCCTCGCCTGCCTCTTGCTTGGTTTGATGATTCCTTCGAGATACCAGATTGGTCATGTGCCAAGCGGGGCTTCATCCAAACCTCGCCAGTCTTTCATGACGAAGCCAGGCGCGCAGAAGAACTGGGTTGGCCCGTGATCCGTCTAACGGGAACTCACCTTCACCCTGCCCTGGCGCCAAAGGAAACAGCCGCAGCCTTAGTGGATGCCTCTCGCCGTTTTTCAATGATTTAGGCTGTTTTCCAAGAAATTTTGGTCTTTGGCCTCAAAATGTCATACTCCGCCCCGTTCAAGAGTAGGGGCAATTGTGGCGCGACCAAAAGACGAAGAAAAACGGCAAGCCATTCGCGACGCGGTCATCGCTGTTGTTATCGAAGGAGGGCTGGCCAACGTGTCGGTCTCAAAGATCGCAAAGCGGGCTGGTGTGTCTGCGGGCACGATTTATCTCTATTTTGCCAACAAAGAAGAACTGATCCAGCAGACTTATCTGGATATCAAAACCGATTGGTTTGAGACCATGTTTGCCGCTGCTGATAGCGGCGACAACTCTGCGGCCAAAATTCGCAATATGTGGTTTGCGCTTTTTGACTTTGTTGTTGATCGACCAAACGACTTTCTTTTTTCCGAAACGGTTGGGGCTGCCCACCTGATTGATGCATCGAACGAAGCGAGCATTGCAAAGAAGATCAAGAAGATTGAAAGCGTCATGACCAAGGCAATAAAGGACGGCACGCTCGCAAAAGCACCAACTGCTTCCATTCAGGCTGTTCTCATGGCGCCAGCTGTGCAACTGGCCAAATCTGCGGCACGCGACAAAAAGAACGTTAAACCAGCGCTTCTTCGCGACACGTTTGACATTGTGTGGAAGGGGCTCGCCGCTTCTTGAAACAACCTGGGAGATCGGAATGAGACAGAAAATTGGTCGAGCAATTGTTATCCTAGCGCTGGCTCTGCTGTTTTTTGCGTACAGCAATTTCCTGCCGACCTCGCTCTCAAACGATCTCATCGCTGACTATGTGAAAAACCACTTTATCCGGGAAGTGATCTTTGGTGTCGTTCTGGCCGCATTGGCGATCCGGCTCAGTTTGCGTGTGCAGACAAGACGGGAGTGGCTCGTCCTCGGCGCGCTTGGGTCCATTGTTGTCCTGCCCTTTTGGATCGCCTCTCTCCTCGGATGGTCTACCGGCGGTTTAGCGGAGATATGGGGTGGGGCTATTGATGAGAATGGCGCCTACTACCTTCATGGTCCGCAGGTTGTCGGCTTCTACCTCGGCTGGATCCTGATGTATCCTGGCTCGCCGCAAACGACGGACGCTTAAGCGCCCGTTGCACCGAATATCGCTTTGCCCGCAGACTCCCCCAATACAGAAAGAAGACACCAAAATGCGCATCACAGGATTCAACCATATTGGCCTAAATGCCGCCGGGAAACATGATGAGATCAAGGAGTTTTACACTTCGTTTCTCGGACTTGGCGATATTGAACGTGAAGGCGCTGCGACATTGGTAAATGGCTTTTGGTTCGGGCAAGACCGCCCGATTGTACATGTTGTGACGGACCCGGCGGAAGGCGGTCTGGAAATGCCGAACAACACGCACCTCTCTCTTTTTGTTGAGGACATTGATGCCGCCGTCGCTGAGGTCAAAGAAATGACAGATGACCACCTTCATTTTGGCGAGGGATCCAATCAGATAATCTGGTTCAAAGATCCCGCTGGCAATACGCTCGAGCTGCAGCAGGATCCCACTTCATCGTCTTGAAGGGTCCTGAAAGTCGAGCCTAACATTCAGGTCACCGGTTCAACTTGATCCTGCAGGGAGACTTCACCCGGTGAAATGATGTCGGCGGTGATGCCCCCGTGTCCACGCACCGCTGCGTAGCCTCCTGGCCCCAGGTTTTCTTCCATGCGAGAACAGGGCGCGCAGATGCCCGTGCCTCTAAGAACAGCCCCGCCGATACGAAAAGTTCGAGTTCGCAGTCCCAGTAGATTGATTCCGCTCACCACAAAGTTTCGACGAAGCTCTTCGGGGGTAACGTCTTCTTTGTTGACCAGTGATGCGATTACCGGAAAATGTTCCCATTGAATGAGACTCACAGCCCGCTTGCCTGCCTTCACCCGATGATCCCCCTCAATGCCGGTTTCATTGATAAGGACGGATGAAAGTGGAAGAAGAGGCGCGCGCCGTTCCGGACGCACGCCAATCCACATGACAGTTCCTGGTTGGGCATATCCGTTAACAAGCTCGCTCAATGCCACAATGTTCTCCTTCAGTTCGTTTTGAACCTTGTTCAAGCCGCTGGTGCCAGATGTTTCGCTCGCAGGTCTGCCATCAATTTACGCTGAAGCTTTGGACCACCTTCTTCCATCACTTTCGCCATAGCACTGTGATGATCCGAAACCGGCAGGTGATGGCGCCCCCAGATGATGATCTGCGCCAGGACAGGCACGAGCTCTATGCCTGCTTCTGTCAGGCTGTAAATCACTTTTTGTTTGTGGGTTGGATCATTCTTGCGGGAAATCAATCCAGACTCCCCCAAGAGTTTCAAGCGGTCAGAGAGCATGTTAGCGGCGATGCCCTCCTCGGATTTTGTGAGTAGCTCACGAAAGTGACGACGATTTCCGAGTGCAATGTCTCGGATCACTATCAAAGTCCATTTATCCCCCAAAATTTCCACAGTGAGGTTCACAGGACAGCCGGAGCGTTGCTTTTTCATAGGCCATGCACCCATTGATCCATTTACATCACTCTAGCTCTACTTGTAGCATCACACCAGTTAGTTTTTCTAATCAGAATAATGACAAATTGCTGGAGGGAAATTTGTGTTCGGAAAAGGAATTGTTGTAGGAGCAGGGATTGCCGGTTTGGCAACAGCACGCATTCTGGCCGACCATTTTGAGCAGGTCCTGATCCTCGACGCTGATGCAATACTACCCGAGCCTCAAACCCGTGTTGGTATTCCGCAAGGCAGCCATATTCATGTTCTTCTGCCCGGCGGCATGGAGATATTAAGCCAGCTTTTCCCAACACTAGAGAAAGATCTAGACGCTCATGGCGGTCTGTCCGCCGGGCCGTCTGAATGGTATGGCCTTACATCCCACGGAAAAACCTACCGCCTATCTCGATTTCAACCCACTCCCCTTGAGCGGCACGCTGGCGCTCCCAGCAACCGGGTGCAGTCCCGTGCACTTCTGGAACATTGTATTCGTAGCCAAGTTGAAGCATTGCCCAACGTTGAGTGTCGATACCAGGCCCGCGTGACAGGCCCTCTTCTCAAGGACGGTGCGGTGATTGGGGTCTGCGTCGCGCCGGATGATCAGGAGGTCGGTGCTGACCTTGTGATTGACGCCAGCGGCCGTGTGAGCCAAACGCTGGGCTGGCTGGATGCACTAGGACTACCAAGACCGCGCAATGAAGCCATTCACTGCGACTTCGCCTATTGCTCAGCGACGTTTCAACCACAAAACCCAGACGCATTTACAGATGTCGGCTTCCTGATCTCCTCTGCCCGCAAAGGGCCCTATACAAAGCGTGCTGGATCGCTCGCCCGAATGGAAGATGGCCAATGGCTTGTGACGCTTGCTGGGCGCTTGGGTGACCACCCTCCAAAAGACCTGGCGGGGTTCCACGCTCATGTTGATAGCTTGCACGATCCAAAAATCTCAGACCTGCTGAAAGACGCAGACCTTGTGAGTGGCCCTCGACAGTATCTGTTCCCCAAGAGTCTCCGGCGGCGGTACGACCAATTGACCCGTTTTCCAGGCGGGGTGTTGCCGATTGGGGATGCTATTTGTCATATCAATCCTGGCTACAGTCAGGGCATGTCGCTCGCATTGCGACAGGCTGCAGCCCTCGACCAGACCCTTAGAAAACACAAAGGCCGTGACCAGCCGCTTCAAGAAATTTGGAGAGATTTTCTTCCCAGCGCCTATGAACAAACGCGTGCACCGTGGGTCTTTGCTGCGCTTCAGGACTTTTCCAAGGAAGGAACAACAGGCGACTTTCCTGATGAAGAACAGGCCATCACCCAAATCAAGCGGCTCAGCCGACGCGCGGACAGAGGCGATAATGCTGCCGCCGGTCTTGTCGATGGCCTATTTGATATGCAGTTCTCTCTTTCAAATCTCGATGAGCTGGGCACAGATCCTCAAGCTTAGGACTCACCTTTGTCCAAGGCTTCCTGGTATTGCTCAATGGTGATCAGTCCGCCTGCGCCCTCTGCCCCACCAACGTCTTTTCCGGGTAGTGCGTCTTGCAGTAGGTCAATTCTTTTCCAGGATGGGAATGGTTGAGCGCCATCTTCATCGGGCACGTATTTGGAGGTTTCAAGACGTTTATGTTTGTGGATGTAGCGGGCACAGTTGATGAAAGCTGATGTCACCTCCACTTCAACCACCATGTTTGAACCAGGAAAGCGCTTCATCAGATCCGGGTCTTTACTGACCGACGCTGTCCCCTGGACGCGGACCCGGTGCGGCGTTTCCATATCAATGAACAGCATGCCGATCTTGCCCGCCTCGGCAACGTTCCCCATGGAATAGAACATCCCGTTGCCATCAAAGCTTGGGAACGCAAGTTTCTTGGGACTCAACACCTGCACGAGACCGACCGGCCCGCCTTTGTAGGAAACAGTCGGCTCCCCATCTGCATTGACACTTGAGAGAAAGAAATAGTCGCGACTTGCGATGAAGTCGCTGTGATCTTCCTGCAATTCGTCAAAGACAATGGTTGCCGCCATCGCTTCAGCGAGGTTCGTGCTATCCTGCTCCGCCTGGAGCTTTCTCTGAGCATCTGAATAGAATTCTTTAGAGTCCACCACGTTTCAAGCCTCTCCCTTTTATCTGGGATCCGAAACTAGTCTCTTTCGCTCGCCTTGCCTACCGGCTGGATTACGCAGACCTCAATCCTGGGGTGAGGTTGCGACAGGTGAGACTTCGCTGCGATCCCGGATCGCCTCCAGATCGATAAAGGTATGTTTTGCGCTTACAAGGCCATCCCTGAAAGTCAGGAGATCGATTGCATCAATCGCATAGTCACTGTCTGAATTTGGCGAAAATGTCTTCCCGCCCATCACCAGTGGACCTGTCGGACCGGATTGCACCTTGTACATGATCACGACGAAGTCAGGCCCGAAATCAACCTGATAGGCTTCAGTCTTGTAACCTGGTGTCGAATCCAGAACATGTTGGAACTGCGCTCGGATCTGCGCCTTCCCCACGGCTGGCTCTTGCCCTTCAATATGCAGTGTGAAGGTGGAGTCGTCTGTGTGGAGCGCAACAATGCGGTCTACATCATGACTGGCCCAAGCTGCGCTATACTCCTCTACAGCTTCTTCAATTCCCCTGGCATGGGAACTCATCGACATCAACACCAGGCCTGCCAAAGTCATTGAAAAAAGCCCGATTGATTTCAATCTAGACATAGAAGCATCTCCTTTGATGAGCACACGTGTTTGACTGCGGCGCCATAACAGGCGCAGCCTCTACAAACAGAGTTTGTATGTGACTGTTGTTTCAGTGGGCGCATTCACTGGAGCACCCTGCCGAGGTTTTTTAGGCAAGGGCGGCTCCGTGCAACAGAGCCATTGCCGGAGTCTTTATTAGAGCCTTTACTCAAAAACTGAGGGATGACGGCTCGTGTACAGGAGCGACGTCCGCTCCTGTACGATCTTTACGTGGCGCTCTTTAATCGCTCAACCGCTTCTGTCGCCCGAGCCAGTGACCGCAACACGCGATCATCCAGAAGGTCCAGATTAATCCCCTCTGTTGATTTCTGACCGGCCCGGTACCGCGCCACCACACCTTGCACGATGCACGCCGTCTTCCAGTGATTAAACGCGATGTAATAGTCGAGGAGTGAGAGATCACGGCCTGACTTTTCTGCATAGCGGGCCGCAAGCTCGGTTCGTGTCGGAAACCCTGGCAATGCTGACACAGCCTCGGGCGGTGGTGGTTCCAGATCAGATGGATCGGTGAACTGATTGAGCGTGTAGGCAAAATCAGCAATGGGATCGCCAAGCGTACAAATCTCCCAGTCAATCACTGCAGCCACAGTGTGATCTGCCCCGAACAAGACATTGTGCATGCCATAGTCACCATGAACGACACGAGGTGCGCCCTGATCCGGGATGTTCGCTGTCAGAAAGGCTTCGAGGTCGTGAGCGCGCTGGTCTTCCAGTTTTGAGTCGGCGGCTGACGCGGTCCACGACCGGTACCAGGCCTTCAATTGGCGCGCGACGTAGCCATCATGCTTGCCGAGACCACCCAAGCCAATTTCTTCAGGATCGAGGGAATGAAGCGCCACCTGCACATCAATCAATGATTGCGCAGCTTTGGTTCTCGATGCTTCCGGCAAATGCTCTTCCGCGTGGGGAGCAGCATGAAGCGAATGCCCATCCACCCAGGACATAAGATAGAAGAGCGCACCGGTTACGCTTTTGTCTTCGCAGAACCCAAGCGGTGAGGCAACAGGCACTGGAGTGGGATCAAGGGCGGAGATCACTGACCATTCCCGACCCATATCATGGGCCTTTGGGAGCAGTTCCCCTTCCGGTGGTCGGCGAATAACGGCTTCGTTGCCATTAACATCTTTCAGCCGGTAGGTCAGGTTCGAGTGCCCGCCTTGCAGTTGCACCCACTCAAAAGGTGCGGTGAGTCCGGAAACATTCTCCCGGACCCAGTCTTCTACCAAATCGACCTTGTAGCCAGGCAGATCCCGGCTCTTTTCTTGTGCGCTCATCTCTCATCTTACCCTTACAGAAGGTCGCCACCGGCGGCGGACGCGGTGGTTCCAAATTGCTCGTAGGCCCGAATGACATTCTTGCCCACGCGCCATTTATGCACCTCATCAGGCCCATCTACCAGACGCTGGCTGCGGATGGCTGTGTACCAGGCAGCAAGTGGCGTGTCGTGGCTGTAGCCCAGGGCGCCGTGAAGCTGGAGCGCTGTGTCCACTACCTTGTGCACCATATGGGCGAGGAAGACCTTGGCAATGGAATTTTCTTGCCTCAGATCCATGCCCTTTTCTGCCTTGTAAGCAATGTGGAGCAGCATGAGGCGCGCCATGTAAAGCTCACTTGCGCATTCTGCGAGCATCCATTGTACACCCTGACGGTCCGCGAGGCGCGAGCCAAACGTGTCCCTGCTCGTTACGTGTTTGGCAGCGAGGTCGAGCGCACGTTGGGCGCGCGCGACATTATGCATGCCGTGGCGTAGGCGGCCATAAGCCAGCCTGTGTTGCCCCATTTCAAAACCACCCCCAAGGCCGCCCAGGACATTTTCCTTTGGAACGACCAGATCCTTGATTTCAATCTCGGAGTGTGTGGCACCGACTTTTTCCATGAGTGGTGACTCGCCATGCATGGTCGGAATGTTGCGGATGATATTGTAACCAGGGTTTGGCAGTTCCACGATGAAGGTGGTGAACTGGCGGTGCCGCGGGGCTTCCGGGTTGGTCTTCGCCATCACGACAGCGATGTCTGCAACATCAGCCGAAGAACTGAACCACTTCTCGCCGTTCAGAACGAAATTGTCACCATCGGCGACCGCGCTTGTCTGCATGCCGGTGGCATCAGCGCCTGCAGCTTTTTCGGTCATGGAGTAACAGATACGCTTCTCGCCATTCAGGAGCGGCTTCAGAAATTTCTCCTTCTGATGGTCCGTCCCATGGGTCAGAAGAGTGAGCATAGTCGCATCATCTGGCCCCTGCGTGTTCATGGAGAGCGCGCCCAGAATGCTCTCACCCAGCTCCATCTGTACAAGGGCATTCGCGAGCGGCTTCAACCCCATGCCGCCATGTTCTTCCGGAATGAACGGACACCAGAGACCTTCTTCTCGCGCTTTCACGCGCAGGGCTGCCAGCTTTTCATCGAAGGTCTCTGCTGTGAGCCCCTCTTCTGCCGGAATACAATGGTCGCGAACAAACTTGCGCACCGTCTCGCGAATAATCTTCGCATCTTCGGGAATTTCAAAATCAATCATAGCGTCCTCCACCGTTTTCATTTTCTTTTGAATTTCGATAAAGGCATGTTGGCACATTTCGGGGCGGAGCACAGCGGCTGCTTTCCGCGCCTTTATGACCCTGCGGCAAAAGATGAATTGGCCGGCAGTCGACCAAGGCTGGCGCCGGAACAGCGGTTCCTAAGCTGCTAGCGCAGTGGAGCCCGCTCGCGCTGCCTGGTCTGCCAATCTTCTGAGAACCAAACGGGCGTATCACTCGGCGGCAAGCTTTTCTTTTCAAGGATCATGTCAGCGGCCTTCTCGGCAACCATGATGGTTGGGGCATTGATGTTCCCGTTAGGGAGGGTCGGGAAAACAGACGCGTCCACCACACGCAAACCATCAATCCCAAACACGCGACATTCAGTATCCACGACAGCGCTTTGATCCTCCGGTTGTCCCATTTTCGCTGTCCCACACGGGTGGTAGGCACTCTCGAGATTGGTACGCACCCACGTGTCGATCTCATCGTCAGATGAGACGTCGAGCCCTGGCTGGATTTCTGCACCGCGGTAGATGTCCATTGCAGGTTGATCGATGATTTCACGCGTCAACCTGATACAGCGGCGCCAGGCTGCAACATCCGCCTCGTGCTGCAGATAGTTGAATAGCAGCTTCGGCGCAGCCTCTGGATCAGACGATGAAATGGCAACGCGCCCCCGGCTCTTCGGCTTGTTCGGCCCGACATGGACTTGGAACCCATGCCCATCAACTGACGGCGTGCCGTCATAACGCATTGCGGCTGGCAAGAAATGATATTGGATATCAGGTGACTTCAGTCCGGCTTCAGAACGGATGAACGCACAGGATTCAAAATGGTTGGTCGCACCCAGGCCGTTTTTAAAGAAGAACCAGCGCGCGCCGATCAGAAATTTTGAAAAGAGATTGAGCTTACTGTTCAAGCTCACTGGCAATTTACAATGGAATTGGAAGTAAACCTCTGTGTGGTCTTGAAGGTTCTGCCCAACGCCCGACAGTGCGTGAACAGGTGTCACACCCGCCTTTGTCAGTACATCAGCGGGTCCGATGCCTGAGCGTTGCAATATCGTTGGCGAAGCAAATGACCCCGCTGAGAGGATAACTTCCTTGCCGGCGCGCAAGGTAAGATCTTTGCCGTTGCGCCGTGCTGCCACACCTACAGCGCGCTTGCCCTCAAAGAGAACATTATCAACAAGTGCATTCGACATGACGGTGAGATTTGGACGTTTCATCACTGGCCGGAGATAGGCTCTCGACGTCGACTCCCGCACACCACCGCGGACCGTCATGTGCATGGGGCCGAAGCCCTCCTGACGCAAGCCATTATAGTCGTCGGTGCGGGGGTAGCCCGCCTCCACGCCTGCATCGATAAAGGCCTGGTAAAGTGGGTTCCCCGCCATATTATTGCCGCCGGTTACCCCAAGCGGGCCTTCGCCACCGCGATAGACATCTTCACCACCCTGCCAGCTCTCGGCGCGCTTGAAATAAGGAAGACAGTCGGCATATCGCCAACCTGGAGCGCCCTGTTCTTCCCACTCGTCGAAATCACATGCATGGCCGCGGACGTAGACCATGCCATTGATAGTCGAGGTGCCACCAAGACCTTTGCCACGGGGGCTCGTGATCTTCCTGTTGTTGACTGCTGGTTCGGGCTCGGAATCGTATCCCCAGTTGTAGGTTTTTGACGCCATGGGGTAGGACAATGCGGTTGGCATTTGAACAAGAATGTTCTTATCGCTGCCACCAGCCTCCAGAAGAAGGACACTGAATTTGCCGCATGCGGTCAATCGATTGGCAAGCACACAGCCTGCGGAACCAGCGCCAACGATGATGTAGTCAAATGTCTTATCTGCCACGCGGGCGTCCTTTTCTGCGAAACCCGCGCGCAAAATCACCCGCTTCGAAACACTAGACCCTTATCTCTACACTATTGTGCAAAAAGAGTACCGCAACCGTGTGAAATTCCTTCGACTTCACTAGTAACTTTGATATTAGAAGCCACTACTTCAATATCCAAAGTCACTCAATAAGAACAAGAAAGTACCCGACCGAATGGATGAGCGTACCCGACACTTGCTGACCTCTGCGCCAGCGCCCCTTCTCGTCAGGATGGCAACGCCCAACTCGCTGGCCTTTGTGATCCAATCAAGTGTCAGTCTGATCGAGGTCTGGTTTATCGGACAGTTGGGGACCAGTGCACTTGCAAGCATCGCCCTCGCCTTTCCCCTGCTTATGCTGATGCAAGCCATGTCCGGCGGGGCGCTTGGCGGCGCGGTGGCGTCTTCTATTGCGCGGGCTTTGGGCGCAGGGGATCGCGACCGGGCCCACAAACTGATCTGGCATGCACTTGCCATCGCGGCGATGGGCAGTGCTCTTTTTCTTCTCGTGTATTTGTTGTTTGGCCGTGCGCTGCTCGCGTTTCTTGGGGGCACCGGTGAGATATTGGATCAAGCGGCATCCTATTGTCTGGTTCTGTTCGTCGGCGGCCTGTTTGTCTGGATGATCGGTGTTGTCGGCGCGGTCTTTCGTGGCATGGGAGATATGAAGCTCCCTGCCCTATTGATGGTCATCAGCGCTTTCATCCAGGTACCGCTCTCCGGCGTGCTGGTGCTTGGCCTGTTCGGCGCGCCGCAGTTGGGCATTGTGGGGGCCGCGATCTCTACGGTTGCCACCGGATTTCTGGTCAGCGCGGTCATGCTTTTTGTGCTGAGCCGCCCGAGCCACGTCATCCAGTTGGATCGCCAATTCATTGCCTTTTCCAAACCGCTCTTTCAAGACATCTTTAAAGTGGCGCTGCCTGCCTCCCTCTCGCCGCTTCTCACAATCTTTGGCATCCTCTTTCTTACCGCCATGGTCGCGACCTATGGCGAAGCGGCGCTCGCCGGTTATGGCATCGGTTCCCGAATTGAATTTCTGCTCATTCCGCTGGTGTTTGGCATTGGTGCCGCCATGACGTCTCTGGTAGGCCTGAGCATTGGCGCGGGGAATGTCGAGCGGGCCGAACATATTGGCTGGACCGGCGGCCTTTTCGCCGCTGGCCTTGCGGGTATTGTCGGGTTGCTGCTGGCGCTCTTCCCGGAAGTCTGGATATCTGCTTTTACCAGTGACCCGGAGACGTTTGAGGCCTCCCGTATTTACATCCTATTTGTGGGCCCTTTCTTTGCTTTTCAGGGCCTGGGACTGTCGCTCTATTTTGCAAGCCAGGGGGCTGGCGCCATGCGGTGGCCGATCGCCGCGACCATCGTGCGTTTCATATTTGCCGTCGGGGGCGGCTGGGTGCTCGCCTTCTCTTTCGATTTGGGGCTAGAGGGTATTTTCATAGGAGCGGCTGCGGCCATGCTCATCTATGGAATAATGATTGCCGCGTCCTTAAAGCTCGGCGCCTGGCGTAATCTGGAGAGAAGTTAGGCATGAATCCATCCCATCGTTCTCCCTGTCCCATTGCGCGGACACTGGACCTTGTTGGCGACAAGTGGACCCTTCTCATCTTGCGGGACGCGCTGGTGTTTAAGGCCAAATCCTTTGCAGAGTTCGAACAAAGCCCTGAGAAAATCCCCGCCAGCCTCTTGGCCGACCGTCTGAAGCGTCTGGTCGAGACGGGGTTCCTCACAAAAGTCCCCTACCAAGAGAAGCCCGTTCGCTACCACTATGTAGCAACAGAGAAGGCGAAGGCGATGCGCCCGGTTATCCAGGCGATGAAGAAGTTCGGAGAGACGCAGCTGGAGCGATGATGAGTGGCACTTTTAGGGACAATCGTCTGCAGCATCCGGACTGAAGTCACCCGACATCAACTCTTCCACAAAGAGACTGACGAACTGTGAGCGCCCCTGAGTGTTGGATTTCGAATAGATGCTGGTTGTCTGGGCGCGAACGGTGCCCGGTGCGGTGCTTCTGACCTGCGCGATCGCCTCATTGTCGAGACCTTTGAGGATCATGAGGGCGACGTCGCGCTCTGCTTGCGTCAGGTTCCACTCATCGAAAAAGCGGTTCATCACTTCGGCCATCTGACCGCGCGCGACTTTTAACCCAGTATCCATGTCGCCCATGCGCATCAGCAATCGACGCAGTTCCAGCATCAGAAACAAGACACCTGCGATGAGCGCGATGGCCGCAAAGGCCTCAAGCCCGAGGTGCAGATCATCAAGATGTTCGCCATCGCGGACATCAGCAATGACATCGCCGATGAAGAACAGGGCGCAGAGCGCCTGCATAATGATGATGCCGGCGAGCACAGTTGTGCGTTTTCCCGTCGCGTCTAAAGATCTCTTTGATCGCCTCATTCCACCTTCGTTCCCTGAGGGATGCGTTTGCGTCCATTTATCATGGAGCGAACCAGACTAACACCGGACCGCCAACTATCGAACGCGACACCAGCGACATGCAGCGCAATGGACAGAAGCAGCCAATCGAAGGCCAATTCATGCACGTCTTCTACCCAATCGATACCAAAGAAGCGGATGGTGGTCATCATATATCCGCTTACGCCAAGCGCGATCACCGTCAGCCAGAGATTGTAGACCATGAGCGCCCCAAGTGGATTATGAGACAGATGAACGGTTCGGTCCCCACTCAGAACGGCCCGGAAATAACGAAGTGCCCGGGCCGGACTGGGCGGAAAGGCAGAGAAGCGTGCCTGCGGCGGACCGATGAGCGCCCACAAAAGGCGGGTGCCGACCAGCCCCAAGGCGACATAACCGACCCACTCGTGCATCTTGCTTTCTTCCTCGGTTATCGCGCCGTTCAGGAGGATTGTCAGAGCAAGAGACCAGTGGATCAGCCGAACCAGAGGATCCCACACGGGCATATCGCGGATTCGGGCGCGGGTGCGGGAACCAGAGGGATCTGAAGGAACTGACATGGGTCAGCTCACTTCATGTCGAGTTTGATGATCTGTCCCGTCTCAGGGCTCACATAGACTTCACCCATTTCTCCGTCCTTGACGAAGTAGACTTCAATCTTGCCGTCTTCCATCTCGACCTTCCGGACCTCATACCCCATCTCGGTTAGAGAGGTCTGGACCTCTTCCATGTTGGTGCCGAGCACGGTGCCCTTGCTGAGTTCTTCTGCAAAAGCCGGGGAGGCAAGAGCCGGGATAGCTAAAGCAGGCGTCGCCAGGGCGAAAAGTGCAATCAGAGCAAATCTGTTCATTTTTTCCTCAATTCCGTTTGTGACCGGAGTCACTTGTGTTCAGTGCGGCAACGCATGTTGTCGCTCCCAATTGAGCTGGGCCTTTTGGATTGAGGACGCCATGGCCAGAGCGCTTAGATACTACCAAATAAGCCCCTGCTTATGATCAAAAGGCACGGTTACCGCGGTTTTCGCTGTAGATAACCCAGGCGTTGGCGATGCTGGCTTATGTTGGCAACCAACCGGCGCCTCTGGTTTCGTCGGAAAAAAGGTCCAGCGAAATAGATCTGGGAGGTCGGGGCGCAACATAAGCAGAACAATTTCTAGCGGAGAGGCATGTGCTCACGCCGGCTGTTTTTCAAACTTCTGAAGTCCCAGCCGCTGTCCCACGTGGAGGGAAATTGTCGATTGACCGGTATGTGACCGGCCAATCGGATTGGTCTAACTCCTAAAAGAGCGAGTAGTGCTGCCCACCGTCAATCACGATGTTCTGACCCACAATGAAGCGCGAGAGCGGGCTGCACAGGAGAGCGGCCATCGGCGCCATGTCAGCGGCCTCGGCAATGAAGCCTGCCGGGATCTTGTTGTTCTCAAAAAAGTGCGCACGAACAATATCGGGATCCGGTTCAAGACCAAACGCATCAGCGTAATCATTGAGAATTTCCGACGCGCCTTCGGTCTGGAACATGCCTGGCAGGATGTTGTTGATCACTACGCCATGCTGTGCAACCTCGCGGGAGACGCTTGCCGTGTAGTTGATCAATGCAGAGCGGGCGGGACCGGACATGAGGCGCCACAACATGGGATTCTTGGCAGAGAAAGTCGCGATGTTGACGATGCGCCCCCAGCCCTTGTCTTTCATCACCGGGATATAGTTCTGCATGATTTCAATGGGGCCGATGAGAGCGGTCTCGATTGAGTCTCGCCAGTGCTCCGGCTTGAGCTTGAGGAAATCACCATTTGGCGCTGGCGGCTTGATGGTGATGGCCAGAATGTCCGGGTCAGGGCAGGCCGCGAAGAGCGCCTGACGGCCTTCTTCTTTCGACGAGTCAGCTACCACTGGCGTGACGCTGGTACCATATTTTTCGGAGATTTCCTTTGCTGCAGCAACCAGCCGTTCTTCGCGGCGCGCTGTGATGACCAGATCGACACCAGCCTCCGCGAGCCGCTCTGCTGTTGCCCGCCCCATGCCAGCGCTACCGCCAGCCATGATTGCCTTCTTACCTCGAATTTCCAGGTCCATATCCTGATCCTCTTCGTTGATCCATCTGTTTAGGTTTTTTTTGATCTACTTGTTACGCGCCGGTACGCCCTTCTGCTCAAGTCGCCAGCGCAAGGTGTCCACCCGGTCCTGGCCGAAAAACGGCTCGCCCTCGAACACCATGGTCGGCACACCCCAATGTCCTGCGGCTTCCAGCTGCGCATGGTGATCTTCGACCTGCGCTCTTACATCCTCTTCCTGGATAGCGGCTTCCATGTCGGACAGGTCAAGACCAACCTGAGAGGCTGCCTGTGCAAGGTGATCGCCCTCGTGCCAATCACGGGTTCCGCCCCAGATCAAGGCCGCTGCCGCAGAGGCAAAATCAATGCCCTTGCCCCGTCGCTCCGCCTCCACGCCCAGGCCGGTAAGACGCCAGATGAGAGGCTGGTCTTCCGGCACCTCGAAGGTCTCCCTGTCCTGAACAACCGGGTCCGGCTTCGGCCAGACCATTGGCAGACCCAGAAGCTCCGCACGACGCAGCGAGTCCATGACGATGTAGCGCGGACGCTTTTTGTCACTGGCATCAAAGACCGACGCCTTGTCACGGACGGCGATTGGCAGTACCGGCCGCAAGGCAACGGTCACATCAAAATCCTTCCGCAGGTGCAGCAGCTCCGGGGTGATCAGATAGGAATAGGGGCTTCTAAACGACCAGAAGACATCAATGTTCGCTGGCATATTTGCGTTCCTTCCGTTGGTGTTGGCTTTACCCTAGGTATGGCGGCCTTGTTCTTCGGCCAACATCTTGCTGGCCACGCGCTCGGCAACCATGACGCAGCCCAGATAGGTATTGCCGGTCGGAATGGTGGGCATCACGGAAGCATCCGCCACGCGCAGGCCTTGAATTCCATGGACGCGGCAATCCGCATCAAGCACCGGACCCATCGGACAGGTGCTGGTCATGTGGTAGTAGCTCAGGGTGAGACGCTCCAGAGCCTTGCTGACGGCATCAGGTGCTGTGAGGTCATGGGCCTCGACGGGATGACAGCCCAGCTCCTGTGCCTGGCTTGATCTCTCCCAAGCGGCAATGCGGTCAAACCCATGACGAAGGCGCGCGGGCGCGTCATCAGGGAGCGGCGGTGCCGTGATGATCGGATCAGCATCCAATGTGTCTCCCAAACGCACGCTTCCGCGTCCGCTGGAGCGCATGAGGAAGACCGCCATCATAAAGTCAGTTGCATCGTCAGATGGCGCAGGCGCCACGGGGAATGCGTGATAATCCACATCCGTTCCGTTCGAGGCGCCGACGAGAACCACCTGGGCCGGCCCGCCGACACCACCGCGGGGACCGTCATGGCGATAGGGAATGCCGGGCCCCAAGTGATCGCTCATTGTTGCCCCGACTGGGAGATCTGCATGCACCGCAATCCCGTGCTCGGAGAGATGATCGGCGGGGCCAATACCCGAACGCAGCAACAGTACAGGCGATGAGATGGCGCCTGCCGCCAGAATGACCTCATCTGCCTCAACCTGCTCGCCTGACGTTAGAGTGACGCCAGAGGCGCGTCCGTTGGTCACCGCGATGGTCGCGACTTCGGCGCCTGTGCGGATCGTGAGATTTTCGCGGGCGCGCACCTGGGGCGTGAGATACGCACGACTTGTGGTAAGGCGCTTGCCTTCATCGTCGACCGTGACTGGGAACACCCCAATTCCGGGCAGCTGGGAGGGATCATTCACGTCATGGACCGCCACCTCCCCCTTGTCGATCAGGGCGTCGTAGTATGTGCACTGAGCATGGCTGAATTCATCCCGGCGCCACCTGCGGACGGACAGAGGTCCCGCGTCGCCATGGAGCGGTGACGCGCCAAAGTCCATGTCCCGTTCTGCGGCAATGAATGTATCGGCAACGTCCTTCCAGCCCCAGCCTTCAAGGCCCGCAGCTGCCCATCCATCATAGTCTGCGGGCAAGCCTCGTAATGTGGCCAGACCATTGACGGCCGACGTGCCTCCAATGAGGCGTCCTTGCAGCATGGGGATCACGCCAGACTCGGTCGCCATGACGTTGACCGCAATCGGAGTCGCGCCAGACCATGCGTCCGCGGCGCGTGCTGGTTCGAGAACGTCCGCGCCGTACGTGTCATCATCGGGCCCAACCTCGAGAAGGTTCACGGAAATATCTGGTGCTTCGCTCAACCGCGCCGCCAGTACAGACCCTGCGGTGCCGCCGCCGACGATAACGATGTGCCTGGTTTTGTTCCCCATCTGATATCTCCGCCTTATTGCTGACTATCTGAAGCATAATTAGGTACCATAACCTATATTTAGGTTGTATAACCTATTTTGTCAACACACCCTCGCTCAACATCAGGGAATCGCTGCTAAATGAAATCGCGCTCAACCACCGCGGACCGGATTCTTGAAGCCGCCCGCAGGATCTTCAACGAAAAGGGCTATGCCTCAACAAGCTTGACGGAGATCGCGCTGGCTGTGGGTATTTCCCAGGGGAACCTCACCTACCACTTCCCCACCAAGAATGATCTGGCGACCAGACTGCAGGAGCAAGCCCGGCTTCGGACAAAAACCCGCCGGGCCAATCTCACATCAGGCACCATTCAGGACGATTATGTGGAGCATCTGCTGTTCGGGATGGAGATTACCTGGGACAATCGGTTCCTGCTGCGAGACCGCGTGCTCTTTGCAGACCTCTCAACCGCCTCCCAACCCAATGCTGAAGAGGTTGCGGACTATCAGGAACTGGAAAGCCTGCTCAAGCGGATCAAGAAAGAAGGCTTGTTTCGACGTGACCTGGCGCTTGATCTGCATGTGCTGACCCGATCGCTCTGGATCGTTAGCCGCTATTGGATGGACTATCTGCGCGATTCTGAAGGTCTGGAGCAGATCACCTGGTCGGATCAGGAGCGCGGAATTCAACATCATTACGCTGTTCTGTTGCCCTGCCTCATTGCCTCAGCAAAGCGTGACTTCGAGGCGGCGCTCGCCATGCGCCGAGCAACCCGTCACGGGTGATCGGAAACTGATGACGGCTATGCAATCGTTCGGCGACACGAAACTGGGCACCAGATGAGCGCTGCGGCAGGTCACACTTTTTCTGTTTCTTTCGGCGCAGAGACTTTGCGGGGCTTCTGTTCGATTTTTGGCTTGGGCAGAAGGCGGAAGCGGGACTGACACCAGGCGAAATCAACGCCCACGTCTAGAAGCGCATCGGAACGTCCGCAGGGGCACATAAACTCAAGGACGTCATAGACCCGGTAGGTTTCCCCGGCAACAAGCGGCACCGGCTGCCCCGTCATATGGTTCGGGGCCGCGTTCACGCACAAAACAAGATCGCCTGGACCGACTGCATAGCTCATAGGGTCAGTTTTCTACCACAAAGGCCGGAGGCGGGATAGGACCACTGGGCAGGTAAAACACGCCAGTTCGAGGATGACCTCGAACAGATCGACAAGCGTGGTGCACCTGTTGGTAGGAAGAAGTTTCGAAAAAGTAGGAACTAGGCAGCTCGGTACTGAGGACGGTTGGTTTGGCGAGATCTGATTTCCGACGGGATCCGCAGCCCCTTCGATGCAATTAGCAGCTCTGTCCCGACACGCTTTGTTTGCACTGAGTAATTGATGTCAAATTCATATTGGCGGCGCCTTTTGAACAGCCTTTGAATTTCTGGAACGTTGTCATAGGTAACCACCCATGAACGGTCCAGCTGGAGAACAGAGTTGGCCACAGCATCATGATCAGATGGGCTGTAAAAGCTTGTATAAAGACTTGCGCCCTTATTGAAGTAAGGAGGATCAATACAGAAGAATGTATCCTCTGGAAGACTCTTATTTGCGTATTTGAGAAAGTCTAGTGCGTCTTTTGAGTAAAGGTGTATTCGATCCTCATACTTTTTTATGCGTCGTATTCTCTGTATGAGATCATCTTTGTTGAAACGACAATCAAGCTTGTAGTTCCCTTCTTGTGCCAACCCACCGATCACGCCCGCCCCCTTGATAATGCCTGATCTGTTGGTGCGATTAAGGAAGAATGTTGCAAAACCCAGTTTGAGTGGATTTCTTTGATCCTGCGCTCGGTATATGTCGCGCTGTTTGTACCAATTGTCGATTGTCACTTCTGTCTTTTGGACCTTCGCAATGAATTGATCTGTTTGATTCAGTACACAATGCCAGAAGGACCATATCGATGGGTCAAGATCATTCACATGGATATCACTTACATGCCCACCATATAGCAGCGCCAAAGCGAGACCAGATCCGCCAGCATATGGCTCCGCGTAGTGCCCGCGTTCAAGCTTGTTCTCGCGTAGAATACGCGACACGACGTCAAGCAAACACGATTTGCCTCCTGGATACCGCAGAGGTGAGGTTGCTTGTGCCATACTTGAAACTCGTTTCCCTTGTAAATTCAAGGAATTGTATCAAGCCTCGATTCAGTCGGCCAGCAATTTCTCACGATCTTTTTGAAGCGGCTGCATCTATGCAAATCAGGATCAGATCCTTGAGCGTATCCATGTCATTCGCCAACTGATCGCCGTTAAAGTTGGCCGCTGTGTGATGGTGTTTCGTCGTATTTCCATTCTCTGCGAGGCGCCCAACCGCTTCTCGAAGAGCCTTCGTTTTAGGTCCTGTTCCAAGTCCCAAATTTTGTAGCCTCTGTTTGTTTAGGAAGCTCTCAAACGATTCCCCATCGGCTCGTCCCATCAGAGAGGTAAGGGATTCAAGAAAAGACCAAGTGCCAACTGAGATGAGTGGTGTGTGTGGGTCCAGATCCACCGCGCAAATGGAATAATAGAGACTTGAGAGCTTGTTTGCGCCGTTCGAACGGAGTTTGTTGTCGATTGCTTCTTCGTATTCAACGTGTTTTCGCTTGGCTGGTTTTGTCGGCTTTTTCTTTCGCGTACGTCTCTTTGGTTTTTCGATCGCATCGATGGCAACAGGATCAACTCTGTCCCTAGATACGCCGTCAACGGCTGTCAACTCTCGCGAGTACTGATCAATATCAGTCTTGCGGGCACGCGAGTTTACTTTGGGTTTTGGACCTGTAAGGTCTTTGACGAATTTCTCCACTAGAATATCGAACTCTTCGCGAACACGATTTACCGAAATATTGTCTGGGGAGCTTGTATCTATACCAAGTGCTTCCCTAAACAATGGATTGCCCAGGTAGCGCTGCGCGGTGGTCAGCTTCCCCTTGCGATCCTCTGCGCTTATCATCCCCTTTGTCTCTGCATAATCAATCAGCCGCAATGCTGCCTGGTTTTTCCTATCACCACTGAACCGTCCCTGTTGATCCGGAGTCCACGGCTTTCGACCAATACCTCCCTGTAAACCATTGTGAATTCTTGAAAGCCATGGACGCACATCATCCATATCGTCAAACACTGCGGATAAGAGATCTGTGGGCCCATTCCATCCTTTCGAAAGTGCATGAAATTTTTTCCGCAAGTCAGGGGGTGCTAGCTCCGGATCATGCAGTAACTTCAAAGCACACATGCGCCGATTGCCTTCTGCAACAAAATAATTTTGCGATGACTTCCGCTTTGTTTCTTTGCCGCTTGGAAGCAATGCTGGGAGTTCCAAAGGATTTACACCTTCAATCTCGACCATGTCTTTGGCGAGTTGATACACCATTTCCTCGCGGCACAAATATTCGATGACTTGCGAGTCAGCTTCAAAAGGTTCATGCCGTGGGTTTTCCCAGTTGAGAAATATCCTACTAATTGGGACATATTCGATTGTTGGTTCTTTTCTTGCCACAGGATCTATGAGCCCTTCTGAGGTTTTCACTAGCCAAATGCCAAGTGCTGCAACCATTGTGGTGCAGACCGATGCACGGCGATGTCGAAGTTTCCGGCAGCATCGGACCTGCCATGGCCTTCTGTAGACTACGATAGTGGATATGGTGAAACACACAATACACTAAATGACACCAGCGGCTCTGAGATGGAATTAGTCGAAAAAAGCTTCCGGCGCTTTTCTACGAAAAGGCGCCTGTCGCGCTTATGCATCAGTTTGGAGAAAGGCCGCGCTCGCTTTGCGTTGCAAAGCTCCGGTAAATGGTGCCCGGGGGCGGATTCGAACCACCGACACTGCGATTTTCAGTCGCATGCTCTACCAACTGAGCTACCCGGGCCTACCTTTTTGTCGCGTTTCCGGACGGAAAACCGGAAGCCCACTTTTCCTGGAAACGCTTTCCGCTACCCATGCCCCTAGACCCAAAAACCGGTTCCCACTTTTTGGGGGACATGGCTAGAGCCCGGACAGACATTGACCGCAGAAGTCCGCGGTTTATAGGCGAAGTGCCCCGCCCTGTCCAGCGCTATGAGCCGTCTTATTCTGCGCTTTCGTGCGGAATTTCGCCTGCCATTACTCTTCTGACCATTCTTCGGGCTCTTCTGCCGCTGGGATGGCGTAGGACCCATTGAGCCAGCGATTGAGATCCACATCTGCGCAATGTTTGGAGCAGAAGGGGTGGAACTCCCGCGTCGCCTTTTTCCTGCAAATGGGACAGGGCCGGGCTCCGCGAAAAGGCGTCACAGTCTCGCCCGCCTTGCTTGCCTCCCCCTGCTTCGGCTGACTTTCATCCTCCGCCGCCATTACCGGGCGGGCCCCACGTCGATCTGTTCTCGGTCAAAGCCAGGCATGGGCTCAAGATAGACCGTGCCCGCGACACGGGTCTCAAGCTCGCGAACGAGACGCCCGTGGCTGCCCTCCAACCAGGAGATGACGCCTGGCGCTGCGCGGGCGGAAATTTCGGCACCCGGATAGCGGGCCGCCACCCGATCGATAGCGCGCAAAAGTTCGTTTGCCACCGTCGCGCGGGTTTTCACCCGGGCACGCCCGTCCCCATAGATCGGCTCGGTCAGCAATTTCTCCAGCGGTTCGCGCACGCGCTTGCGTGTCATTTCAACGAGGCCGAATTCCGACATGGTGGAGACTTGCGTCGGCACGCGGTCTTTCTCAAAACCCTTGTTCAACGTGTCGAGCACCTTCTCAATGTTCGCAGGGTCGTTCATGTGGATGAAATCGATAACGATGAGCCCGCCGGTGCCGCGCAAGCGCACCTGATCGACAATGGCCTCTGCCGCTTCGATATTGGTGCGCACGCTGGTTTCTTCCAAACCTGTAGAAGCCGTATAGCGCCCAGAATTCACATCAATGGCGGTCAGCGCCTCCGTCGTCTCAATGGTGATCCAACCGCCCGACGGCAATTCAAAACGCGGGTCAAGGGCCTGTTCAATCACCCCGTCAATGTCATGCTCGTCAAAGACAGAGCCCGGACCGTTTACAAGGCTCACCCTTTCCGCCATGTGTGGCATGGCCCGGTTGCAATAGCGCACGGCCTCCTGATAGGCCTTGGCATCATCGAGTTCCACGCGGGCCGTGTCCATGCTGACAAAATCACGCATGGTTTTTGCGACGGGATCAAGATCATGGAAGAGCACGTCTGGCGGGCTTGCATTCTTCTCTGCCGCGCGGACCTCTGCCCAATCAGCAGCAAGACGACGTGCATCTTCTTCGAGCGCTGCTTCCTCCATGCCGATGGCGGCGGTACGAACGATGAAGCCTGCGGGCTCACCGGTAACGCCCAGTGCATTCAGCTTTTCAGCGATGCGAGAGACGACAATAGAGAGGCGTTCGCGCTCAGCTTCATCTTCGATCCGCCGGGACATGACCACGCCGGATTGGTTTGGCACCATAACGAGCAGGCGCCCTGGCAGGGTGACATTGGCGGAGAGCCGAACGCCTTTTTCCCCGATCGGGTCTTTCGTCGCCTGCACGAGGATGCTCTGGCCTTCGGTCACACAAGACGAGATGGGCGGCAGCGTGCCCTCATCCAACCCTGTCAGCTCGCAGAGGCATTTGGCTTCCCGTGCGCCCAGGAAGCCCGCGCGCTGCAGGCCCACATCCACAAAGGCAGCCTGCATGCCTGGCAGTACGCGCTGTACGCGGCCATAAAAAATGTTACCCAGGAGAGAATGTCCGGCGCGTCCGGTTTTCTCTTTCAGGTCGTCTTCGCTTGTGCGTTCGAGCACGAACTCAACAGGCTTGCCCTCTTCCAGGACAGCAACCCGGATTTCGCCCAGCCCTACATTGATCAAGACTTCTTCGGTCATCGACTCCGACCTGCCCCCTGGCATGATGGCCTTCTGCCGCAAAGCGGCGTGGCCGTGGTGTTCCCCCGAACCCCGCAATCCTAACTCAAGATTCTGGCGCTTGGTAGAGCGGGAACCCGCTTCCTTTAAGGAGGTTAACCGTCTCGTGAAGCGGCAGGCCTACAACATTAGAATAGGATCCATTCAGACCCCTGATAAACGCTGCGGCATACCCCTGAATAGCATAGCCGCCTGCCTTGCCCTGCCATTCGCCGGACGCAAGGTAAGCGTCCAATTCCGCGTCACTCAGCCGCGCAACTTGGACACGGGTCACGACCGACTTGGTGATCTGCGTATCGCCTTTGACAAGCGAAATGCCCGTATAAACTCTGTGGGCACGGCCAGAGAGCAGATTAAGACAGGTGCGCGCTGCTTCTCGCGTCTCGGCCTTGGGTAAAATTCTGCGTCCACAGGCAACGACAGTGTCTGCAGCGAGAACAAATGCGTCCTCATGACTTGCAGCGACCGCCAGCGCTTTTTCTCCCGCCAGTCGCTCCGCATAAACGCGCGGCAACTCCGTCGCTCCGGGTGTTTCATCCAGATCGGCAGGTGCCACCACATCGGGCACAATCCCCACCTGCTGCAGCAGGTCAAGACGACGCGGGCTCGCACTCGCCAGGACCAAGGCTGGGCGATCTGGAGATGTGTCTGAATTTGTCATGAGCGGCGCTCTGCCCACCCACTACATTATTTGTAGCGGTAGGTGATGCGGCCTTTGGTGAGATCATAGGGGGTCATTTCGACAAGCACCTTGTCGCCCGCCAGCACACGGATACGGTTCTTCCGCATCTTGCCTGCTGTATGCGCAATGATCTCGTGATCGTTTTCGAGCTGCACCCGAAACGTCGCGTTGGGAAGCAGTTCTACTACTGTCCCTGGGAATTCGAGAAGTTCTTCCTTGGCCATAATCGCCCTTTGTTAATTTCGCCGGAGAATGCGCAAGAGCGCCCGGGAAATCAAGACCTGAGCGCTCATTGAGGCACAAATCGCTGCTTTTTTGCGGATTTTGGACTTCTCGCGGGGTTTCTCAGCTGGCTTCGGCGACGTCTGAGCCAAATCGGTCCTTTATGCGGTCGATCAGATCATCGCGAAGGCGTCGATAAGCATCGAGCCGTTGCGCCCGCGACCCTCCTTCCAGGGTCGGGTCCTCGACGGGCCAATATTCAACATCGACTGCTTCTCCCCGCACAACCTCTTCGGCTCTGTCGCGGGCTTCTGGTGTCAAGGCGATGATTAAATCGAAAGCGTGGTCCTGCAGTTCGTCGAGGGTTTTGGAATGATGTTCCTTACGCTCATAACCAACCTCACTCACCACTTCGAGAACGAAGGGGTCAAGGCCGGTGCATTGAACACCAGCACTGTCGACAAAAATCGTTGTGCCTAGCAGATGTTTCATCAGCGCTTCGGCCATGGGTGAGCGGACAGAGTTCAACGAACACGCAAAGAGTACCGCACCTGGGCGCGTCGGATGTCCGCCTCTTCCCACCGATCAGCCTTTGATGTGAAGAACGCAGATGAGCGTGAAGAGCCTGCGGGCCGTGTCGAAATCCACTTCGATCTTTCCGTCGAGCCGTGCCTTCAGCAGCTCGGAACCTTCATTATGGAGCCCTCGGCGGCCCATATCGATCGCTTCGATCTGCGCAGGTGCCGCTGTCTTGATGGCGTCGTAATAGCTTTCACAGATCAGGAAGTAATCCTTCACAATCTTGCGGAAGGGGGCGAGCGACAGCATGACCTTGCCATGCTCCACATCTTCTTCAATGCGAACATCAAAGACGAGACGGTTTTCCTGCACCGACAGATGAAGCCTATAGGGCCCACCATCGGAGCCATTCGGCCGAAATGAGTTTTCTTCCAACAGATCGTAGATCGCAACCTTGCGCTCATGCTCGATATCTGGAGACCGACGCACCACCGTCGTCTCATCGAGCGTAATGTCGATCAAACGGTAGGGATCGCCCCCAGCAGAGCCGGGCGTATCGTCCGAATGAGCCACCTGCGCCGCTCCTTGCCTGTCGGATCCATGTGCCATGGATATAGTCTAAGCTAAAACAGGGATCGGATGCGAGCCCTGCCTCGTCAAGGTTAAGATCATCGATTAAGGCGAATTGACACCGAGCGCCCATGGGCGTCAAGCCCTTCTGCGGTCGAGAGTTTTATCGCTGCGGGGCCAATTGCAGCCAGAGCATCTGGCGAACATTTCACGATGGATGTCCGTTTCACAAAATCATGCACGGAGAGCCCTGACGAGAATCGGGCCGAACGCGCGGTCGGCAGCACATGGTTGGTGCCAGCCACATAATCCCCGATGGCTTCAGGCGTGTAGCGGCCTAAGAACATCGCCCCGGCATTGCGGATTTTCTTTGCCAGCGGCTCTGGATCTGCTACTGCAATTTCCAGGTGCTCGGCAGCAATCCGGTCCACCAGCGGCACGGACGCGTCCAAACTTTCGGTCAGGATCACCGCCCCAAATTCTTCCCAGCTGGCGCGGGCCATCTCTCCCCGATCGAGAATTCCAAGCTGTGCTTCAACCGCTTCCACGACCCGATCCGCGAAGGCTGCGTCATCGGTCACCAGAATGCTCTGGGCGACGGCGTCATGTTCGGCCTGGCTCAGAAGGTCGGCAGCGATCCAATCCGGGTCGTTTTCGCCATCCGCCAGCACCAGAATTTCCGAGGGTCCGGCGATCATGTCGATACCAACGGTGCCAAACACCTGACGCTTGGCCGCTGCGACATAGGCATTTCCAGGCCCCACAATCTTATCGACCGGCGCAATCGTTTCCGTGCCGTAGGCAAGTGCCGCAACCGCCTGCGCCCCGCCAATGCGATAGACTTCTGAAACGCCGGCGATCTTTGCTGCCGCCAGAACCAACGGATTGATCACCCCATCGGGCGTTGGCACCGTGATGACGATGCGCTCAACACCGGCAACCTTCGCGGGGATCGCGTTCATCAAGACAGAACTTGGATAGGCAGCTGTGCCGCCTGGCACATAGAGTCCCACCGCACCAACGCTTGTCCATTTCTCCCCCAGCTCAACACCTGCTTCATCTGTGTACCGTCTGTCTTCGGGCAGTTGACCTTTATGAAACGCTTCAATCCGGGCCGCCGCCAATCTCAGCGCGTCCACAGTCTCCGCATCACACTCTACCAAGGCTGCGTCGATTTCAGCCTGGGTGAATCGCAACGTTTCTGTCGTCAGGTTCTGACGATCAAACTTCGACGTCAGGTCAATGACCGCGGCATCGCCACGCTCCTGCACATCCTTGATGATCGTGGCAACAGTCGTGTTGACGTCTTCCGACACTTCGCGCTTCGAGGTGAGAAAAACCTGGAAGGACGGTTCGAAATCGGCATCGCGCGTGTTCAACCGATAGGTCATGGTTTTAGCTTTCAGGGTCTATTACTTGGTCGTGTGTGGGCAAGTTTGAGGTGTCCCACGTGCCACCCATATCTGCCAGATGGGCGTCTAGCGCCTCAACATCAATCCGGATTTCACCATCTCCGGAAAATGTGAGCACGATACTGCCTGATGGGGAGGTCCCCTCTTCGAACGCAATCGTCAGAAGGTTCAAAACACCTTCCTGACGATCCTGCTCTATATTACGGGACCGAACCTTCTCGACATTGTCGAAATGGAGACCAGTACGGGCTCGCCTATGGCTCCGGCCTGCAGGAACCGGCCCCAGTTCATCTTCCCAGCAAAATCTGTTGGCAACCATCGCAAGACGGCGCGTGCCAGGCAAATAGGCAATATCTTTGACGAGCACAACCGCATCCTGAAGGTAGGCGGCAATTACCTGCAGGTCTTCAGCGTCTTCCGCTTTCAGTCTGAGAGTGCTCATTAGCGTTTGCTCGTGGGTGACGGTGTTGTTCACTAGTTTCAAGGCGGTTCTTACACCGAAATGCCCAACAATGGCACCCTAAAGGCAATCAGCAGATCAGGCTTTTTCGCGCCAAATCTCGGCTCCACAGGCGGAGAGTTTCTCTTCAATCCGCTCAAAACCCCTATCCAGATGATAGACCCGGTTGACGATGGTTTCGCCTTCAGCTGCTAGCGCCGCTATTATCAGAGCGGCAGATGCACGCAGATCACTCGCCATCACGGGTGCTGCTGTCAGTCTTTCAACGCCATGAACCAGAGCCATATCGCCATGCAAGGAGATATCGGCCCCAAAGCGCGCGAGTTCCTGCACATGCATGAAACGGTTTTCAAAGATGCGCTCAACTATCTCAGACGGGCCATCTGCCAAGGTCATTAGGCTCATGAATTGAGCCTGGAGATCTGTTGGGAAACCTGGATAAACCTCCGTCACGACATTGACGGGACGAAGACGCTCTCCCTCCCGCTTGACCGTGACCCAGTCTTCGCCCACTTCGATATCAGCGCCTGCGGCCCGCAAGGCGGAAAGGGCTGCCTCAATGGTTTCCGGAACCAGCCCCGTCAGTTTGATGGGACCCCCCATCATGGCGGCGACGATGGCAAAAGTTCCTGCCTCGATGCGATCAGCCAGAACCGGGTGCGCTGTGCCATTTAGCTTTGACACGCCCTCAATCCGGATTGTCTCTGTTCCTGCGCCCTCAATCTTCGCGCCCATAGAATTGAGGCATTTGGCGAGGTCGCCCACCTCCGGTTCCCGGGCAGAATTTTCGAGCACAGTCTCGCCCTCTGCCAGTGTGGCGGCCATCATCAGCGTATGCGTTGCCCCCACAGAGACGAGAGATGACCTGAAGTTCGCGCCTTTTAGGCCGCCCTTTGTGGTGGCATGCACATAACCATCGACGATTTCGATGTCTGCCCCCATGGCCTGCAGACCCTTTATATATATGTCGACGGGCCGCGCGCCGATGGCACATCCACCGGGCAGCGAGACACGGGCTTCACCAAAACGGCCAAGCAACGGCCCCAGAACCCAAAAGCTTGCCCGCATCTGGCTTACCAATTCGTAGGGCGCCGTGGTGGATGTGATGGTCTCCGCCTTCAAACGCAGACTTTTGCCAAATGTTTCATCGCTACCGTTGCCAAGCTCCGCTTCGCAACCCAATTCTGTGAGCAGGCGAATGAGCGTGCGCACATCTGTGAGCTGGGGCACATTCTCGAAATGCATTTCACCGTCTGAAAGCAGTGCAGCTGTCATCAGTGGCAGCGCAGCGTTCTTTGCGCCGGAGATGGGGATGGTCCCTGTGAGCGGTTTGCCGCCCTTAATGTGAAGTGTATCCATGAAGGTCTCGTTGTCCCCTAAAGCACTTGGGTCCCCCAGAGCTCTTGAACCCCAGAACAAAGGCGCCCCTGATTTTGCACCCAGTTGGCGGAGCCTCTCTCAGGAATGCGGCAAAGGGAAGGCTGAATTGAGGGGTTGGTTAAGAGTTCTCATCTGTATTGCTAGGAGCATCAGCCGGTCCATCCGACTTCCGGTTCCGGGCCTGGGCTTTGCGGCGTTTGAGATTCTGCCGCAGTGCGGCGCTTAGGCGCTCTTCTCGCGATTCGGCCGACGTTGTCGATTTAGGGCGCCCCGCTTTCTTGGCCTCTGTCTCTTCCGTCATCTCAATGCCCTTGGTCTGTGGCTCTGTTCTGTCTGGCGACCCTTCGGAATTTGGCCATCTGCCACCCGTCCTCGGTTTACTGAGGCTTAAGGCCAAGCCTGTTATCCGATATGTTCATGTGGCATGGGCTCCGAGGTCCCGTCAACTATGGGAAAAGGCGTTTTTTCCCAATCTGGCGGAGACTTTAAAGGACCCATTTTGAACGCTTGCGCCACAGGGGGCGCTGTGGCACTTTCCCCGCGATTTCGGGGCTTTGCCGCAGGCGCGCCACCGACATGATGCTGCCGTAGCTCAGGGGTAGAGCACTCCCTTGGTAAGGGAGAGGCCGAGTGTTCAATTCACTCCGGCAGCACCACAATTTCCTTAGTATCTCTGCCCTTTAGGCGAACCTGTCTCGGTGTCACTCGGCACCGATAAGCAGAACGCGGCACGAACAGGCGGGTCTAAGTGTGCCAAATCCGTGCCAATTTGAGCCGTTTGTTCGGGGTCCGTTCATCGCTTCTTGTCCCACTTGATATCGGGGAACGCGTTCGACTTCGTGGCCTCTTCCGGCACCGTCGTGTGGGTGTAGCGGTCGGCTGAACGCGCGTCCTTCCACCTCCCGGTACCAACGAGCCCCCGGGTATCGAGGCCCCCATAGCGGCGCATCCACGTCCCGTATGAATGCGATCCGATCTGGTGACTGGTCAAGCGTTTGATCGGCGGCAAACGGCGAGCTGCCCGATCCTTGTTGGCTTTGTCTATGGCCCGGTCGATCTCGTTGCCAACAGACCAGCGGCTCGAATATTCGAAGACCTGCTTGTCGCCCCAAGAGAGGTTCGCCAGCTCTACGATCAGCGGTGGTGTCAGGTGTACGGCTCTGGGATCTTCATTCTTTGTCTTGCGGATGTAGGCCCAACCTTCCGACAGATCCACATCGTCCGGTGCCAGTGCCAGCGCCTCGCTGACGCGGCAGCCTGTGAACAGCAGGAAGTGGGTCAGCGCCCGGAGCTTGTCGGTACAGTGCGGCCAGAATTCTTTGAACCAGTGCGGGTCGGCCCAGTCTGGGGCCGGTGCCGCGACTTTCGGTTTCTCGATCACAAGGTAATCGCACAAACCCGACTTGGCGGCGTGATGCATGACCGCAGCCATCGGAGTGTGCACCTGTCGACTGATCGTCGAGGGCTTGCAGCCTGGGTAGAGCACGGCGGCCGCTCTGTCGATGGCCGCCTGATCAATCTCCGCGAGACGTTTGGTGTAGAAGTGTCCGATCAGAAGCGACCACTGTCCGGTTTCTTCGTCGAACGACCCCAGGAAGCGGGCCTCGCCGCCGCTCTCAAGATAGGACACCGCCGCCTCTAGAAATGTCGCTGTCTTTTTGGCGCCGAAAACGTGTCGGTCTAGGAGTTCCGTCTCTCTTTTGATGCGGATCGCTTCGGCGTGCTCCTTGCTGTCAGTGTCTGTAGTTTCGAAGATAGCTTCGCCTCTGACGGTGCCGCGGAGGTAATAGTTCTTACGACCCTTGCGTCTGTAGAGTGAGAGAGACATTCCTGCATCCTTTTCAACGCAGCGATGTGGTGCGTGTCGAACATTTTTGCGCTACCGCACAGCCGATAGAGGGGAGCGTCCGGTGAGTGCGCTTTAATCAGCTCTTGGAGCGTCCTGCGGCTAACCGATATTTCAGCAGCCGCCCTCTCCATAGACAAGGGGTAATCGGACATCACGCACCCAACCTTCCTTCGATATCGTGTTTCAGCGCATCCAGAAGCGCCCTCTGCGTTGTGTCTTTGCGGGCCAAAGCCGCCATTACGGCTTCGTCCACGGTGTTTTGCGCGACCAAATGGTGCACGATCACCGGCTTTGTCTGGCCTTGGCGGTGCAGACGCGCGTTGAATTGCAAGTACAGCTCCAAAGACCAATTGAGACCGAACCACACGACGGTGTTCCCCCCGTCTTGCAGGTTGAGGCCATGCCCGGCACTCGCGGGGTGAGCCAACATCATGGGAATTTCCCCGCGGTTCCACCGTTTGATGGTCTCGGGGTTCTTGCCGATCACCTCGGCTTGTGGAAACGCTTCAAGGATGCGGTGTTCGTCGGTCCGGTAATTGTGCGCGATCAGCAGGGGTTGGCCCGCGGCTTCGTCGACCAGCTCTGCCAGCGCAGCCAACTTAGCATCGTGCACCGTCCGCCAGTTCTTTTCCTCGTCTGTATAGATGGCGCCATTTGCGAACTGCAACAGCTTGTTCGTCAATGCGGCGGCGTGCAATATCTCTACGGTTTCGTCGCCGATCTCCGCAAGGAAATCTCGTTCAAGTTGTTGGTAGGTCGCGCGCGCCTTCTCTGGGATTTCGATATCTACGACGTTGTCGACGCGCTTTGGCAGTTCCAAATAGTCGTCAGCACTGAGGGTCAGGCATAGGTCGTCGAGCCGATCATATATTTTCTGTTCCGCGTCCTTCTTCAGAGCCCAGGTGTACCCGTGATAGTCGCCGACGAAATACCGATCCCGATACCCTGTAAATGTCTTACCAAGGCGCTCGCCACGATCAAGCAGGAACACTTGCGCCCACACGTCCAACAGTCCGTTGCTCGCGGGTGTCCCGGTCAACTCCACCAGCCGGTCGATGTGGGGCAGCGCCTTGCGCAACGCTTTGAACCGCCGCGTCTTCGACGACTTGAAACTGGACGCCTCATCGATCACGACCATGTCATACGGCCAGCCGCCCTCCGCGATGTTTGCTTGCAACATCGGTTCTTTTTGGATCGCTTCGACAAGCCAGGGGACCAGCTCGCGGTTGATAATGTGAATGTTAGAGCGGTCCCGTTTGAGAGTGTTTAAACGTTGTTCCGGTGTGCCCTTGATGACGCGATAGGATAGGTGTCTTGTGTGTTCCCACCGCTCGATCTCCGCAGGCCACGTCGTGCGCGCCACTCTCAGGGGTGCGATGATGAGAACCCGTCCGACTTCGAATTGGCTGAACAGATCAGAGAGAGCGGTTAAAACGCTGACTGTCTTACCCAGCCCCATATCGACCCAGAGTGCGCAGGACGGTGTTTCCTTGATGAAGGAGACTGCGCGTTCCTGGTAGGCGTGTAGGTCGTCACGCGAATAGCGCGATGCCTTCTTCAATGCTGTCGACGACGTGGACACGAAACCCCTCCCCTTCTAACTTTTTGTGAACCAGTGCTTGTAGTTTTGTGAGCTTCTGCCCGGTCGCTTTGAACTCGACTAAGACAAGCTGTCCGGCTCTGAAGAAGAGGCGGTCCGGCACGCCGCGATTGTTGGGACTGACCCATTTGAAGGTGAGCCACCCGTTCCGCTTCGCGAACTTTGAGACTGTCTGCTCGATCAGGCTTTCACGCATTGCTTTTGCACGGTTGCCACTCATTCCACCGCCTCCGGCACATAGTTCGTCGTTGGCCGTTCTTCCTGGAACAGGCACCCGTTCCACATTTCGCGCATTTCGTCGGTTAGCGGATTGCCTTCCAAGTCAGTGCCTTCCGAACGGCGGATCGCCCAATCGTAGTTTTGCTCTGTCGCCACTTTGGCGCAGACTTCAGCGTTCGGCAGAGGCCCGAACACCGCGCCGATCTGAAGGCCGATAAAAATCACACCCCATACGTTCATGGCTTCTCTCCTTTCGTCGTTGCGATCTTCTTCTTCAAACGTGTGTTGTGGCCTTTTTGAGCAGCTAAACGTCGTTCGGTCGTACGCTCTCGTTCCAATGCGTCGTCCCGCCCTTTTGCTGCGTTTTCAAACCCGAGTTTCCAACGATCCCGCTCGGCGCGTAGCTTGTCACTCTCACTCTTCTGGCGGGTGTAGTGTTGCTGGTGTCCGTTGGGGCAAAAAAAGTTCTTCCGACTGTTCGCTAGAAATAGTTGTCGCAGGGTGCGGGGCATCGCGAAGCGAATGCCACATTTACAACAGGTCTCCGCCTCCAACGGGTCGGGGTCTGGCAAAAACATACCGTCAATCCTTCCTATATCGTGGGGTGTCGAACCCGGCGGCGGCCAACGGGAAGTCGGGCAACCAGTCCGGTGTCTCGGACATCATTTCGGCGAGTTCCGCGCCGGTCCCGTTGCCGGTTGGCTCGGCAATGATTTCGTCATGCACTGTTAGGATGATCGGGAAGCCGTTCGCGTCGATGGTCCCCATGTTGGCCGCCATAATGTCGAGCGCGAGGGACTGGCAGGCGTTCTCGACGATCTTCCCACCGTAGGTGTAGAGGCGTTGCCACTTGCCATACATGCCGCCGGTCGCCGTGCTGTCGATCCCCATGTAAGTGATCGCGCCGTCTTTCTCATGGTAGCGAGGCGACGAATAGCAGAGGAAGTTGCCGGACGGCAGGCGACACAAAAGGTAGGTGTGCTGGCCGTGTTTCTTGACCGCGAACTTGAGCCACGGTCCCGCCCCGAAAGTCTTTCCGGGGTTCTGGATCGCCGCTGTCGCAGCGTCTTTGCACGCACGCCAAAGCTGCACGATTTTCGGGTGACGGCCGCGCCATGCGAGCTTAACGGTCTCGCGGGTCAACCATTCGGTTTGATCGGCTTCCGGGTTCCGTTCCGCACCCCACTTGGTGTAGTTGGCTTTTGCGGCAGACAAGTATTTGGGGTCAACGCTCGCAACAATCGCGTTTTCGTGGTCCGCCATGGCGATGCCATAGGACTTACAGAATGTTTCGAAGGCCCCGTAACCACCTTCGTATCCCAACGCCAGTTCGGGCACTTTACCGAAGACGTTCCGATCCTCCTTCGCGATCCGATAGGGATCGCATCCGAGGATCGACCCGGCGGTGATGTTGTAGAGGTCGGGGCCGGTGCCCTTGTCGTAAGCGAAGAACGCGTCGAGCTTCCATTTCTCGCCAGCGAGCCAGGCGTTCACCCGGCCTTCGATGTTCGACAGGTCGGCAATGGCGAGCGACTTACCTTCTGGGGCCACCACGACACCGCGAAGCGCCGCTGATCCATACAACATGAGGTCGTCGAACAGACACTCGTGCAGATCCATCTTCAGCGCGCGAATATATTGGTCGATTGACGCTTGGGCGGGCAAACCCCGCGAGGGCAAGTTCTGGGGCTGGAATGTCCTGCCCGCCCAGCGCCGGGTGCGGGCTGCGCCTCTGAATTGCAACCCTCCCCGGAACCGACCATCGGAGGAAACGGCCGGTGCCAATGTCGCGTATTTCGCGGTCGACGTTTTGTTCGACATGATGCTGATTTCCATCAAACGACGACAGTCGTCGTCGAGCGTCAACTTCTTGTCGGCCAACATTTCTCGGAAAGTCTCAGCCCGGGTGTTGTCGAGATCGAGACCGAACCGCTCATTCAAGAATGTGCAGAAACGATCTCGTTGCGTGGGTCGTTCGACGACACCGTCAGTCAGAGCCACGAATTCGTCGGCCATACGGTCTTTATCAGCGATGGCCGCAGCCGCTCCGGCCTTGGTCAATTCCTCATCGACTTCGAACCCGCGATCATTGATCCGCTGGTCGAGATGATAAAGCGCAATATCGCTGTCTTTCCAATTCCAGTCGGGCAACCGTCGATCCACCTCGCGCATCGCTTCGATATCCTGCACCGCATACGTTCTGAAGCGTTCCCACTCCTCCGGGTGGCTCGTCGCGTCGTACCGGTCAGCTTTGTGGTTTGATGGTGCAGGTTTGCAGAAACGGTTGATCAGCTTCTTGCCGTCCGACAGTTTGGCTTTGTCTTTGGGGAGCCCTAGCGCTGCACCACAGGCGTCCAGTGACCCGGGAAATGCGTGGGAATAGGCTTTTGCCATGGTGCAGCGCCAGCGCTCTAGCCGTGTTTTTACGTGCAAAGCGTGGGTGATTATTGTCCGATCAAACAGCGCGTTGTGCGCCCACAGTTCGATCCCGTCATTCTTCAACCAGCCGTATAGATCGCCGGGCATGATCTCACCGGATGCGCGGTCCCAGAGTTGAACCGGCGCGTCGTCCAGCGCATAGGCGAACAGCAAAATCTCGGCAGTCTCGGCGTAGCGATAGGTGCCGATGCTGATGTCCTGCTCGTTGAAGGTTTCGAGATCGAGATAGAGTTTCATTGGGTTAGGCACCTCCGGCCCCCACATTTTCACGAGCACGCCACTGCTCTTCATTGTCCGACAAACGCAGGTTCATTTCCTCGTCAGTTTCAGGGTGAAGGTGCATGTCGTTGACGAGCATGAGGTAGAAATGGCGCCACCACTGCGCGGTCTGCTCGTTGTCGTGATGTGCGCCGATGATCTGCGCTGCGTGCATGAAGTGCAGTTGAAAATGGTGCGGTAGTTCATCTACGTGATCGAGATACACACCGGGCATCTTGTTGAATAGAGACCAGCTATTCGGACGGGCTGCCAAGTGGTGGTTCACCTCTCTTTCCCCCAGATACTCGGCGGCGAGCGCACGCGTAAAAGGTCCTGTAAAACTCCCACCCCCTTTCTCGAACGGATCGACGAACGACTTTCCATCCATCGCCGAAAGAAGAACTGATCGCCGGAACCAACGCAGCAGGCATTTGACCGGGTGGTTTTTCCGAACGCCGTCGGGTCCGCGAATGGCCGTTAAGAGGACCGTCTGTTGCATCAAGGGAATGCGCAGCACCCAATCTTGCTGTACGGGTGTCGGTGTGTGGCCGCTCATGACAAGCCTCCCCATTCGTCGCCATAGCCCGCCTCTTCCAACAGGCGTTCATAGTCGGATTGTCTGAGTTGAATACGCGGTTCGGTCTTGCTGCCGATCCACATTGGGATGCCGAACAGCACCACAAGTAAGACGCCGTAGATGCCGCCCCACGCGATCTGTTCCCAGATCGGCAAACGCAGGGAAACCAAGACGGGGTTGTCGACCACGAGCCAGGCGGCGCCCGGGATCACAATCGCGCCGCACACGACCCCGACCGGGAGCACGAAGCAGATCCACTCTTTAAGTGCGCGTTTCATCAACCCACCGTCCTACGTGTTCAAAAAGTCGTCCGCAGCGAGCCGGTCTAACGCGGCTCGCAAACACCGAACTTGGTGTCGCGCATCGTCCAGCGCGTTGTGGTGTACGGCCTCTCGCGGCACCGACTTCGGATCGAAGTTGGCGATGTCGTAAATTGTTCGGGTGTCTCTGACCGACCAGAACTCCCAAGGAGGCCTTTCGCCGACCGCCGCCATGGCTCGCGACCAGATCGGAAAGTCGAAGTCCATCCCCTGCGCCCACACAGCGTTTTCCCGGGTGCGGTGCTTCATGAACCAAGTGCTGAAGTCCGCAGCCACCTTTTGCAGTGGGTGTGCATCGGGCGACAGGAAAGCCGCCTTCTGTGCCGCTTGCCCCTGTTTGAACCACCACAAAACGGTGTTCGCGTCCATACTCAGTCGGGCGTCCCGACTGCTTCTCAAACTGATAGGACGATAGAAGCTTGCGACTTCATCGCCGCTTTCACGGTTGAACGCGACGGCGCCTACCGTCAATACGACGGCGCCGGGTTTTGTTCCCAGGGTTTCGATGTCCACCATGAAGTCCATAAGTCGGTTCTCCCGTTAAAATTCGTTGGGGCGGTTCTCCACACGCGCCGCCCCGGTCGCGATGTCTGGGCAAGACGGGCCCTGTGGAAATTAGGCTGCGAGGAAGTCGTCCCCCTCGTCGTCGTCATTGTCGCCGTCGACGCCTTCAAAGCCGTCCATAGCGTCTTCGGTGCTGACATAGGCACCGTCGAGCGGTTCACCGTCTTTCAGGAATTGGATTGCTACCAATTCCGCGTTGACGCGCTTTCCAAACTTGTTGTCTTGCGCCCACAAACGCACCTTGGCGTTGACGAAGCAGCCAGCGTAGATGTCGCTGTCTTCTTCATCCTGGATGGTTGTGCGACCATCGCGCGCGATCACCATTGGGCGGGCCTTGCTGTTCGCAGAAAGAACCATCGAGCCTTCGTACTCGTCGCGCCCTTTGTCGTTGCCGTCACGCAAACAGAGCTTGTCGGACGGCAGCTTCTTGCCTTTGAACTTCTCTTTGCAGAGAGCGGAAATCGCCTTCTCAATTGCGTGGATGTCTTTGGCATGTTTCTTGGGGTCGAGCATCAACGCCGCCCCACACTTGCCCTCTTCCCCGTTAATGGTTGGGCGGCGGAACAGATGGGGGAAGGACACCCGGGCGCCGTTGATCATGATCATGTCGTCTGTTGACATTGAATTTGCTCCTGTGTTGAGCGGTTAAGCGACCTTGTCGAACCCTTGGGAGGGATCGATTTCCAGCGCGGGGCGCTTGTCGCTTATCGGCGCGAGCGCTGGTTTGCCTTCCGGCTTGGTGACGTGATCGGCCAGGATCGCGTGACCCTTTCCGAGAAGTTTCTCGGCAGCGGGCGGCGTGATCAGCTTCTTGCTGAAACACTCCCCGACCTTGAGCTTTTTCCTCAGAGCGGCTTCGGCCTCGGCTTCGTCTCTCCACTTGCGAGTAGAACGTCCGGCGACAAGCTTGTATCCGGGCACGTCTTGCCCCGTCTCAAGCTGCTGCAGGGCGTAAGCCTCCAAGGATTTCGCCCAGCCGGTGACAAGGTCGACTTCCGGCAACAGTTCCGCGACCTCTTCGTTCGAGAGCTTCGCCGGGTCTTTGACCGAACCACCAAAGCCGTCCATCACAACCGCGTGGGCGTGATCTGCAAGCGCTCGGCACGTGGCCTTCGCTTTGCAGAAACGACACTGACTATCGCCCGGTTGAAACGGCGGGTTGTCGGAAAGTGCGAGATCAGCGGCGGGCTTCAACTTATCTTCCGCCCACACCATGAGATCGTCGCGACTGATTTCCCACTCGCTAATGTGATCGAGACGCGGCTGCACGATGACAAGCTTGAATGTCTCGCAGTCGAACAGGAAGTCGTAGCCGTAGAGCGCGCCAAGTGCATAGGCCATCGCCTGCGGGTTCTCTTCTGCGTCGACCTTCACGCCGCGCCCGTATTTCAAATCGATCACGGTCGCGACGTTGTTGTCCAAGACGATGGCGTCGGCTGTACCAAAGCCACCGGGAACCCAAGGACTGAAGTCGACACGCTTTTCGACCAACAGGTCGCCTTTTTGGTCGCGCACGTAATCCACATAGAGTTGGACGGCCTCGACCATTTCGTCGTCCACTACGAAGACTTGATCCTCGACGACAATTTCTTCGCCCGACATGTCGCAAGCGTTCAAGCCGAGGCTCAAGCAGTTTTCAGCTACTTCGTGCGCCGCCGTGCCTTCAGCCGCAAAGGTGCTCCCCCGATCCGGGACGCCCTCTTCCATCGAGATTGACGCGGGGCAGTTCATCCAACGATGGGCGCCAGACGCGGACAGTTTTGCGTGTGCAGTCATGGGTTTACTTCCTATTTTTCCAAGCCGATTTCTTTGGCGATCTCGTGGCACACCTGCACGTTTTCAGGCGTCGGTTCGATTTCGTATTGGATGACATGGAGCGCCATCCGCCCTCGTTGGCTCTTATGGATCACCGCTTGCGCGGCTTCGTCTGTGTTGAGAGTTTTCAGTGCGGCGGCGTACGCTTCGCGGGCACCCATCTGGGACATATCCGGGAAGATGTCGGGCAACCGAATGCCGCTGCGTGTCCGCCGCACTGAATTGTTCATTAGGCCGCCTCCTTCTGATCCAGGGCAGCACAAGCGGCAATCACATCGGCGAATGCCTCTTTCTCGATCTTGCTGACCTTGGGAACCCCGCCGGTGAAGCTGTTGACGATTTCCAGAGCGGCGTCACGACCGTAGGCTTCCGTTGCAGCCATCAGTGCTTCGCGCACATCCTCAAGTGTGACTGCCGGTGTTTTGTCGTCTTCGACCGTCTCCGGTTCTTCGTCGTTCACCGCCACTGGCTTTGCTTTTGCGGTGGTAACCGGCGTCGGATCTTCGGGGTCGTCGTTGGCGACGGCGTTTAGGATACCCTCCAACAGTTTGTTGGTTTGGGCCTGCGCTTCGGTGAGTGCATCGATCTTGTCTTCAAGCATGGTGATTTCCTTCCATCTTGCTTGTAGGTTTTTGCGAAGGTCTTCAATTTCGAGGGTCAGTAGTCGGTTCTCGTCGGCGAGTTCCTTTTTGTCTGCACGCAGACCGTTGATGTCTTCTTTCAGAGCTTCGATCTCGGCTTGGTGTGTGTCTTCGAGGTCTTCGATTGTGTGTTTGTGCAGCGCTTCGATCTCGACGCCGTCTTCTTCAAGTCGGCGAACTTCATCGCCCAGCGCTTCAACGGCTTCGCTCTCTTCATCCTGTGCCGTGATGAGCTTTTGCGTCAGCTCCTGCACAAGGGGGTCGTCGTGACCCCGCAGGCGCGCAATCAATTCTTCGGCCGAAAGGTCTCTGTGGGGTGTCCAGGTCATGCCGACGCCTCCCGCGGCGCAAGATCGGGTTCCAGCCATGTTTTGAATCGGACATAGGCGTCGTATTTTTCGTCTTCGTCTGTGGTTTCGGGGATGCCAGGGACCAACGGAACAGACGTGCCGGGGATCGGCTTCTTGTTTTTGTCGCGCTGCGGGTAAGACCACCGGGCACGGGCAGAAATCAACTCGCGAATTTTGGGGGAAACGCCTAACGGTAGAGTGCCGTCTGGCATCTTGCCGTTTGTGATCTCAATGAGACCGGACGCGTAGCAATATGCTTTCAAGGCCATGAGCGTTACTCCCCGTCTTCGTTCGGCACGATCTTGTCGCCGATCTGGCCGAGAACCCGATTTAGCAACGTGATCGGAACGTATGCGTAGACGGTCTCAGTGGGCTCGTCCTCGTCTTCCACGTACGGCATAAGCTCTTTGATCTTGCGATCAGGGAAACCGACTTCCACAGTCGACCAGGGGCCTTCATTCTCTCTGGGTGTGCAGTAGTGGGTCGAACTTGCCTGGACAGAGAACGTGAAACCCCCAACCCGCGCGCGCGGGCACAAACCGAAGTAGTTGGTTTTTTGCTTTCGGTGCGTCCTGAAATATTCAGCCACGCTCGGCGCCAGCAATCCGTTGTCGCTTCGAAGGCTGCCGACTGTTATCTGCCGCAATCGCCGTTGGCACTCCCTGGCACCGATATGCGGCTTATGAGACCGATTGATCTGCTTTAGGGGGTTAGGTGCGCCCGAACGCAATTCGGCGGGCTTCAAAAACACCGGGTGTCCAATCATCCCGGACGCAAGGAGTGCTGTTGTGCCGAGAAGCGTTTTCATGCCGACGCCTCCATTTGGCCGTGCACCGGGCAAAGAGGCGCGCCGAGTTCGTCGATCCACTTGCGGGTGATGCGGACGGTGTACCCGCACTCACAAACCGCTTTGATGAGGCGGGTCGTTTGCTTTTTGACCCGCTCGCGACCGTCAACCTTGGCGTGGGGGTACGTCCCGAGCTTGTCGAGGATCGGTTGAACGGTTTGTTTAAACGTCTCCCCTGCGACCGTGGCGGTCATCTTACCTTCAAGGCCGATCTGCAAAGCGAGTTTACGAAAAGGACCCTTGTGTCCGGCTTCGGGGCCGACAACGGCGTGAACCATTTCGTGCGCAATTACAGCCGCGACTTCCATTGGGTCGTCGAGAGCCATCGAAACAATCAATTCGGTGGTTTTGTCTTTGGAGGCTGCCGGATAGAAACACTGGCCGATGGTGCGTTGCTTCGTTGCGAGTGCGCCACGTGAGGGCCAGCCGCAAGTGACGCGATACGCAGGCATTTTTTTATCGAACAGTTTTCTATTGAGCTGTTCGACCAAGCGTTGAAGCCAGATCTCGCGAGAAGTCGTTTTCGGTTTCTGTGTTTCGTGTTCCACGTCGCGTCTCCATCTGTGATGAAGACAATGTACGCAATTTGCGGACACTCGTCAACGCTTTTTGCGTACAATTTTTTCGATCAACGCAAAACGGCCAGAAACACTAGGTTTCCAGCCGCTTTTTGGTGGTGTTTTTTCCGACCACCTAGTCTTCGTTGGAACTCACTACTCTGAGTGCGGAGGATTGTTGCTCCCGCGACGCTCGGTCGCTCGTCTCTGCAAACAAGGGACGCTGCAAACCCACCCCATACGCCACAACCGGGTCGGTAGAGTTCTCATATTTACGGAGAAACAGAAACCACTCGCGGAGGAATTCTTCTCGTTCGCTCATGATGCCACCGCCAGAGCGTCGGCGCGGGAACCCGCTGTCAGGTTGGCTTCAAGCTCGGTAACGGTGTCGCGAAGGAACGCCACTGCATCGGCCTCAATAGGTGTTGAGACAACCACATAGGGCGCACCGTCTACGGTCACTGGGTCGCCGTGCCGGATGGCGTGTTGTAGCGTGGTCTCTGCCACACGCAGCGGCGTGAGGAAGAACGAGGCGGTCTTCCCGGCCTCCAACATGAGATCACACAAACCGAGCTGTATCTTCAGGACGGCGAGCGTCGCGATTTCCTTTGGCAACCCCGGTAAGTGCCCGATGCGGTGCAGTTCGACGGCGGTAGCCTTGTCGGGGAGCGACGTTGTGATCCCTTCAGACCAGCACTGTTCTACCATGGTGCAGGGACCATCAGCCGGGATCATGCGCCCGACGGCCACTGTGCGGCCCTCCAACGTCACAGAAGCCCAAACAGGCTCGAACTGGGGCTGGTCGAAGACATCCCCCTCAAACCCGCCGCAATAGTTCGGAGCGGGCCAATCCGCAAAGATAGTCGCTCTGGCGCGTGAGTGGTCGCGCATCAGGTTGCGCTTAGCCCAAGCCGTCTCGACTGTGATGTAGTGGAATTGCATCGCATCCCCCGTTCGGTTTTAGATCGGGAGCAGATTGATTGGCATCCAACTTTCGGACTACCTGAGAAAGTTAAGGCAGCGCACCGACGGAGAACGCCAGCTTAATTATTTGGATGTCTTTTTCGACACCAAATCGTTGCCGCATTTCATAGAAACGCTGATTTATCGCGGCTTCCTTGCAATCCTCCATCGCGGCGATACTCGCACGGCTATACCCTTCCCAGTGCAGCCGGAGGAGTTTCAGCTCGTTCTCTGTGAGATTTAGTTTGGCGGCAGCGGCCGCAGAATATTCGACCTGCGCATAAATGCGGAAAATTTGTACCGCCGACAGGATTTCAAGCGCCACCGCACCGGGCGCCCTCTTATCCCGGCCGGAACAGGAGAACCCGCCGCCCCCACCGCCCGGCGCCGGGGTGATGACCGAAAACCCGTTGGTCGCGCCGCCGTCAACGGCTGCGCGGTCCATATGGCGCTTCTGTACGTCGGTTTGGGGGATGTCATCCCAAAACTGCGGAAGCAGGAACTTAGGGCTCGCAGACCATGTCGGATCGAGACGGGAGAGACCCAGGGTCTGGTACTCATCAGCCCAGGCCGGGTCGCGATGGTCCTCAAAAAAGAAGTTGGACTGGGCGTGGGGTGTTTGGCTGAATGGGTCGATTTGCAACATCAACGCCCACTTATCGAAACCGTGGCCTTCTATCAGGTGCCGGAGGGCCGCCGCCCGTTCTTCATAAACCGAGCTTGCCTCCATCTCCTCAAAAAAGGTGCGGACGTGACTTGGTGATCCCGACACGGCTCCCTCCTTTTTCGTTGACGGCACCGAAAGCGTGGTTTTAGACTAAAACTATAGGTGAGGAGACCACGTGAGCGCAAACATATTCAAGCTCAAGGCCCCAGGGCCGAAAGCGATTGATTTGGCACGTCGAAAACTGCTGGTCACAGCGAGTAGGCTCAGTCTCGATCAAGTAGCTCGTTTAAACGAAATCGCAGATCTTATGAACGACGAGCTGCGCCGGGAAGATCAACCACCGAACCCCTGACCCTGACTTCGCCATCCGGCGCTAGTACGGCCTGAAGCATCTTGAACCGGCTTTCCCGGATGGTCGGATCTTCTATCGCCAGGAACAATCTCACGATTTCGGCTACTTGGTCCGCAATGTCCGCCGCTCCCGGCTGTGCTGGCGCATCAACACCGGCGAGGTCCAGAACCGAGGCCCGGTCCACACCGTGTCGCTCGAACAAATCGGCAAGCTTCAGCGTGATGTCTTGCGGCAGAAAATCCTTCTTGTATCGCGTCTCGTAGTGTCCATAACTCGACGCCGAGACACCAAGCTCCGAAGCCACCTTCCGCATCGACAACCCCGTTGCCTCGCGTAGTTGCTTGAGTTTGTTGCGAATTTCAGTCTCTTCGGCCATAGCCGGAGTGTGCGAATAAATTGCACCATCGTCTGTCCGTAAAAAGCGGTTGCTTTTGTACGCATTTTGCGTACATTTTGCGGATGACCCTCTTAGCACAACGCATCCTCGAAAAGTTTGGCGGCACCAGGCCCCTCGCAACCGCCATCGACAAGGCCCCGTCGACAGTCGACAGGTGGCGGGCGTCGGGCTTCATCAACGAAAAGTACGAACCCCTGATCGTGGACGCCGCTGCCAAGAACGGCATCGCGCTCGAACAGTCTGATTACGTCCAACCGCTCGCGAACTTCGCGTCGGAGGATTGAGTTTTGCTGGCTTCTCTTCATCACCCTTGAACCCTAGCCAATCCAAAGGCGATCGCTCCATGACCAATACGACCCTAGTCCCGCAGGAAGTTGCATACCGGCGGTTTCACGATGCGATGCAGCTTTTTGTCGGCCAGGGTCGGCGCTGGTCCTGTGCGGCGGTTTCTGAGGCGAGCGGGATCGCGTTGCGTACTGTCGAAAGCTACCGCTCCGGACAGGCAACGCCGACGATTGAAAAGTACCAATCCCTCTGCGCGGTGTTGGGGCAGGCGTTCTTCGCGGCGACGATTGAACATATGGCCTATGAGGTCCGCACGACGGACCCGATGGATATCACGCCGCAACAGATCCTTTCGGAAGCGTTGGACTTCAGCGCGCACTTGTCGAAGTTCCTGGAAGACGGTCGGATCGACCATATTGAGAAGCCCGAGCTGCGCGAACGGGTTGGCGTCTTGGTTGAACAGCTCAGCGCGCTTGCAGCCAACCTCTCGGACGAACGGGGGGTCTCATGAGTGATCGTCGCACCGCTATCGTCGAAAAGATTACGTCGAGAACCGCCGAGTGCCCAGAGACCGGGTGTCACGTCTGGCAGGGTCCAACGTCGGGCGATGGTCGCGGGGGTGGGTATCCCCGCATGTGGCTCGACGGGCAGACTGTTGCGGTGCACCGGGTCGTCTTTACCCACCACCATGGCTACATTCCGGGCAAACGCCAAGTGGATCACACGTGCCGCAATCGACGGTGTTGCAATCCCGAGCACCTTGAGCTTGTAACGCACAAAGAAAACCAGCGCCGCCGCGATGCGTGTCGGGGGGCGGCGTAATGGCATCACGATCCTATCTCGCCAAATACGGTCCTCAGTTGCTCGCCAAGGGCTATCCGATTGTCCCGATCCGCGCACACGCGAAACACCCCGGTTTTGATGGGTGGCAGCAAACAGAGGCCGATACGGCGCAGCTCAAGAAGTGGCTGTCCAATGGCTTCGCGCAAGGCGGCGTCGGTGTCCTGACCCGCGATCTGCCCGCCGTCGACATCGACGTGCAAGACCCTGAGCTTGTGCAACAGCTTGTCGCGTGGTGCGAAGAACATATCGGCCCGACCGTGCAGCGGGTTGGCCGCGCGCCCAAGCAATTGCTGGCTTATCGCACGGACGAACCGTTCGCGAAGATCGCCAGCACGAAATATGTCGACTTCTTGGGGCTCGAACACAAGGTCGAGATCTTGGGCGACGGTCAGCAGTTTGTGGCCTATGCAAAGCACCCAGACACCGGTCAGCCCTATGAGTGGGTGTCCGACGACAGCCTGGTCGACGTCGATGTCGATGCCCTGCCCCTGATCGATGCGACACAAGCCCGCGAGCTGGTCGACTATTTCGAGAGCCTTATTCCCGACGACTGGGAGGTCGCAGAGACGGCGCCCTCTTCAAAGTCGGTCGACATGTCGATCCCCGAAGAAGAACGGGTTCTAGCTCACGCGAAGCCGAAGGTCGATATCTCCACCGTCAAGCTCGCGGCGGCTCTCGGTCTACTCGATCCAGATATGCGGATGCACGATTGGGTGCGTATCGGCATGGCCCTCTATCACCAATATGATGGCAGCGCCGAGGGCTTCGGTCTCTGGGATGTGTGGAGCGCCGACGGGGCGAAGTACGACGAAAAGGAGATGCGCGCACGCTGGAAGTCGTTCAAAGCGGATCTGCGCGGCACGAACCCCGTCACCGTCGCGACCATCATCCAATTGGCAAAGGCCGAGAAGAAGAAAACCGACAAAAAGAAGCCGCCTATCGACAAGTTCCTAGACCGCTATGTCTTTGTGGAACACGGCAATCTTGTTTGCGATCTCCACAAGCCGCCACACTGCGCCGTGTCGCAGCTAAGCGAGTTCAAGAACGCGACCGCGAACGTGCGGCACCTGGTACCCGCTCCCACGAAGATGGAGCCGGAGAAAACCAAGCTACAGCCGGTGCACTTCGCTTGGCTGGTGGATCCAGATCGGAAGACGGCTCAGGGGACACGCTACGACCCATCGGAAGCCTTCTTTTTTGAAGATAGTCACCACAGCGACATTTGGTGGGTCAATGAGTTCTCCATGCCTGAATTCGATGAGGGCGCCGGGGAGACAGAAATCTTCTACGAACACGCCTCGTATCTGTTTCCGATCAAACGGGAGCGTGAGTGGTTCATCGACTGGATGGCGTTCAACCTCCAATATCCCGAACGCCGCTGCAACGTCACACCGCTACATATAGCGCTTGCGCACGGCACGGGCCGGGGGTGGCTTGTCCAGCTCATGGGCAAGCTTCTGGGGCAGTGGAACTGCACCAAAACGAAAATGGCGGTGCTGTGTGGCGAAGGCAGCGCCGGAAGCTATCAGGACTATCTCGACAAGAGCCTGTTCTGTGCCATTGAAGAGGTTCGCGAAGGCGGTCGGCGCTACTCGATCTCCGACAAGACGCGCGATCTGCTCGAAGCGCCCTATCTCGAAGTGAATGTGAAATTCGGCGGCAAGAAGACGCAGGCCGTTTTCACCAACTTCTTTTTGATGTCGAACCATCCCGACGCCTTGGTGATCGGGGAGGAAGACCGGCGGATTAACGTCTTCACCGGACCCGACAAGGCCCGCGATGGTGCCTACTACCTGGCGCTCTACGAGTGGTTGGGGACGGACGGCGTGGCAGCGCTCTATCAGGAATTGATGGGGCGGGATCTGTCGAAATTCGACTGGCAGCACTCATTCGTGACTGCGGCAAGAAGCCGGATGATCGACAGCAACCGAACAGAGACCGAGACGCTGTTTCATGAGTTCATGAAAGAACCGCCCTTCCCGGCCATGACTTTTACGCAGATCGTCCAGGCAATGTTGGTGCTGTCGGAGCGCGATACGTTCGACACGAATATCGATGAAGGTCAGTTGTTGAAGCTGCTGCAACATCATGCGACGCAGGCAGCCCGGATGAAGATTGGCGGCCGACAAGGCAAGGCGCGGCGACCTTGGGTGTTGGACGCCGCTATCCAAAGGGACACAAAAGCGATCAGAGAGGCGGTGACGGAATGCGGCCTATAGAAAAAACATGTTCGCGGGGCAACAGGGGTGACACCAAGGTGACACCCGACGCGCCGATGGCGTCACCCCGCAAGTTACACGAAATCAACAGGTTAGGCGGTGGGGTGGCAGGGGTGACACCTAAAATAAAATGTAAGAACAGAAATTATAAATATACAGATATGTGCGTTTTATACGCACGGGCCTATAGGGCGTGCCGTTTTGGTGTCACGCGCGACACCCGAGAGCCGAACCCCTTGTTTCTGTTGATCAATTGGGGTGACCCGCGCAGTTCCCGCCCGTCACCCCCCGTGTCACCCACCCAACGGAGGACGAAATATGCGAGCGGCTGAGTTCCTGGCGCAAGCCCAATCCGAAATGGAAGACCGGAAGCAAACCTACGACCGACCAAGCGGTGCGCGGTCAATGATGAAGACGGTCGCGATGTTCAACGCGTTGACCGACCACAACCTGACCGAGGAGCAAGGTTGGAAGTTCATGGTCTGCCTCAAGTTAGCGCGGTCAGAACAGGGCGGCGTTCGCGAAGACAATTTCGTTGATGGCGCTGCCTATTTCGGGTTGGCGGGAGAGACGGCGACGCGGGTTGCGGAGGGGGTCGAGGATGGCGATTGATTTCAGGGCGTCTCGTGCTGTCCAGGAACAATTCCGTGAAACCATGTCAGGTTTCGCAAGGGCGATTGAGAGGGAGGAGAAGATAGAGCGGCGACGGGTGGCCACCGATATCGACTTGATGTTCCAAATACCTGACGGCGCAAAGGAGGTGTCCAATGACTAAGCGGGTGGTTGATCGAGACGGAAAGACGGTCTTGTTTGCGCGCACACGGTCCGAAGACCAAGCGCGACGCACGAACCGGCGAGCTTGCGAGGCGATGCTCGACACGGATACCGTTTGGTATGTGTTGTTTGTGATGAGCGGGAAAGAGTTCGTGGCTCAGAAAATCCTTCGCAAGTGGGGTGCGAATGCCTACCTGCCTCTTCGCGTGAGGTGGCGGAAGCACAGCAACAAACACCGGCAAAAGTCGCGGATCGCCTACCCCGCCGTCCCCCGATGCGTCTTTGTCGGGATGCCGAAGGGTGAAGAGAACTGGTACGGCCTTTTTGAGTTGAACACCATTCAAGGCGTCCTGAGCATCGGCGGCGAGCCTGCCGTCCTACGAACCCCACTGTTGCGGAACTTTATCGAAGACAACCGATCTCGCTTTGAGGTGCCGGACGAACACCGATACATGCCGTCCAATCGCGAATACGACATCGGCGACCAGGTTCGGATCATTGACGGACCGTTCGAAGGTCACACGGTCGAGGTGACGGACATGTTGGGGCCGAATGCGCTGATCTTGATCGATCTGCTGGGTGCGCAACAAAAAATGAAAATCCCGCTTGACAGGTTAGAGATTGCCGCATAGTGGGCGCGTCGTAATGATGGGTCAAAGATCCGCGTAGAAAGTCGGCAGCTTAACCGCCTAAGAGACCGCAGCCCGCGTTTGCCCCACCCCAGGTGTTTCCCGTTTAAACACTATTGGTTACTCCTCCCGCAAAACGCGGGAGTGCGAAGCTTGAAAAGTTGCTGGTGGCGGTGTGGAAAGTAGACACACGGTGCGAACGTGGCACGCGGTACTGACAGTCAATAGCTGATCATAGGCCAGTCGGAGTAACGTCCGGCCCACCAACTAATCTCACCCGAATTTATCGGAGATGCAGAACCGAGGTCGTTGACCTGCGGGCGCATAGGATTTGATGCCGAAGAAATTTAACGAACGCCAAACGCTGTTCCGCAAGGAATACCAGATCGACATGAATGCGACGCAAGCCGCAATTCGTGCGGGGTACAGCGAGAAGACGGCCTACTCTCAAGGTCAGCGTCTGTTGAAGAATGTTGAGATGCAAAAGGCGATCCAAGAAGACATCGCCAAACGGTCCGAACGCACCGAAATCACCGCCGACAAGGTGCTGACAGAGCTGGCGAAGATCGGGTTTGCAAACATGGATGACTATGTGCGGACGACGGACGACGGCGACGCCTATGTCGATCTGTCAGACCTGACACGCGACCAGGCCGCAGCGATTTCCGAAATCACGGTCGAAGATTACAAAGACGGCCGGGGCGAAGGCTCCCGCGACATCCGCAAAGTGAAGTTTCGGCTCTCCGACAAACGCGCAGCGCTGGTCGATATTGGGAAGCATTTGAACATGTTCGTTGATCGCAAAGAGCTGTCCGGTCCGAATGGCGGTCCACTAGAGATCGCCGAGACGCCTGCCTCGCAACGGCTGTCGGCCTTCCTTGAGCGATTGGCCCCCGGCGCATGAGGAACGGCATAGGTCTCCCGATTACTGGTTCACCCGGTGCGCCGCTTTGGTGGTTGGGCGGCGCCAAGGGTGCCGACGCATTCTTTCGGTTCGATGACAAGTTTGGGGCCGGGGGGCTCTACCATTCCGAAGGGGGCCAAAAAGCATTCGCGGATGTGATAGCCAACCCTCCGGCTGGCGAGCCCACATCTGCAGGGATGCTGGTGGATGGAAGTGACGCCCCAACGCTTGTGCAGGGCAGCGGGCCGAACCTCGCCAGAAACCCTAACTTCGATGTTGATCTGTCCGAGTGGACGGAGCAAAACGCGAGCAGCATCAACTCCCGCTGGGTTGATGGGCAGCTTGAAATTCAACCAGGGGTGGGAAGTGGCGGCTTCTGGCAAGAGTACGTGATCCCGGCAGGCTCGACGATTGAAATTACCGCAAGTATGGCGAGGCTCAACGGCACGAGCGCTAGGATGATGGTGTATGAAGTCGGCGGCTTTAACACTCTGCTTGATAGTGTTGACGCGGTTACCACTGACTTGGACACCTACACCCTCCGCGTATCACCCTCTGTCGGTGGTGTGCGCGTCTACTTCACAACGTCTCTTGCTGGTGGAAGCACCATTCGCGTTGACAACGTAACCGCGAAGCTTGTGCTTCCTTACGCTGACTATTCGGGCACTGAGCACACGGTCAAAGTCGTGTGGGATGCTGATGGAGCCACGGGAGATAGGGTGGTTTTCGAGGCACGCAAAGACGCTAACAATCGGGAGGCACTTCATTTTGTCTCGGGCCTTCTGCGTTACGAGGCATATGTTGGCGGGGTTAGCCAAGGCTATGTCGCGGTGCCTGGTATTGATGATGGCGGAGTCCATAGCGCGGTTATGCACCGGGATGAAGTTGCGGGCACACTGTCGCTAGACGTTGACGGGCAAGGGCTTGAGGGGCCTGAAATCGTTACAAACGGCGGGTTTGATTTATGGACTGATCCGACCATCCCTGATGGATGGACAAAGTCCAACCACAATGCGACCAACTATTGTGAGCAGAGCCCACCGGGTTCAATGCGCTTGATCAGTGTTGATACGAACACGGGTGTGGTTCAATACACATTGACCCCCGGTGTGGTCTACGAGTTTGCATTCACAGACGTTGTGGTGACGACAGGCAACATGGCCATTTGGTATGGCTCTTTGCTCCAACAAACCATACCAGCAGGAAACTCCTCAACCGAGATCATCCCTTCTGGGACAAACTACAGTCTCAAACGTGTACCGGGAGCGACAGACGTTTCCATTGGCGGCATCTCTGGCAAAGCAATCTACTCCCGAAGCGGCCTGACGCTGCCCACGGGCCTGACCCAGTATGCGCTTGGTCATCTGAATGGCGCGAACCAGTTGAATGGGTTGGTGTTAGAGCACGCTGCCGCAAACGGCAATCTGCGGTCGGCATGGGCGGCCTAGCCCTAGTGCTGAAACCCTCTGCCTCGCTCGTATTGGGGTTGGTGGCCCAGGCAGTGTTAGCGTGCTCGACACCGGCCGCGCACAGACCGACCAATGGCGAGATCATAATGCCGCCTATTGGCTACCTTGAGTTTTGCGTCGCGACACCCGAACACTGGTCTTGTCCGAAGATCTGAGACGCGCAAGCGAGCAAGTCCATAAGCGACTTGCTGAATTGTTTTCATGGGTTAGCGACGAGGAAAAGACCGGCCTGCCAGAGGATTGGCGGGATTTCATCAACGACTATCGGGCCGGGCGGTACATTGAAGGCGATTGCGACGATTTCATGTTGACCGCTGCATCGGCGTTACGAGATGCCGGTGTCAGCGCGTCGGATATGGCCTTTCACGTTTGCCGGACAGAAGAAGGCGAACTGCACTCTGTGTTGGTCGTTGGCGGACGGTGGGTTGTGGACAACCGGCACCGGCACATCGTCGAGTTTGAAAACACCGGCTACACCTGGATGAAGCACATGAATTGCGACAACCCGGGCTATTGGTTTGAAACGGAGATAAATCATGGGTGACACGTTCGACGGCAAGCAGCCCGTTCTAGACAGTCCTGCGTTCAACGCGGAGGACGTCACACCTCACAACGACAACGACCTTCCGAACGCAAGCCGCGCGATCTATGTCGGCGGGACCGGCGATCTGTCTGTCGTGATGGTCAACGGCGGTGCAGCGGTCGTTTTCAAGAACGTCGTGTCTGGTTCGCTGTTGCCGATCCGCGCCGCTCGTGTCCGTGCGACCGATACCACGGCGACGGACATCGTCTGCCTTTACTAGATGCAAAGCCCGGCGGAACAGTTGGCGGCTTTACCTATGGGGGAGCGCGATGCGTTTCTCGCCAGCCTTTCCGAACCGGATTGCGAAGTTCTGTTGCACGATTGGCGCGGTTTTCTAGCCCGGCCGAACCAGATCGCCCCAGATGGTGACTGGGATATCTGGATGGTTCTTGCAGGGCGCGGCTTCGGTAAGACGCGCACCGGCGCTGAGTGGGTCCGAGAGCAGATCACGGCGGGAGCACGGCGCGTCGCCCTTGTAGGCGAGACGGCCGCCGACACCCGGGACGTGATGGTCGAGGGGGAAAGCGGACTGCTGTCGGTCTATCCGGCGGGGGAGCGACCCCTCTACGAACCGTCAAAACGACAAGTGACCTGGTCGAACGGTGCGGTCGCCAAGCTCTACAACGCGACGGAGCCTGACCAACTTCGCGGGCCGCAACACGACATCGCCTGGTGTGATGAGTTGGCTAAATGGCGTTATGCGCGCCAGACCTGGGACCAGTTGCAATTCGGGTTGCGGTTAGGGGACCACCCACAACAGATCGTCACGACGACGCCCCGCCCCATCGAGCTTATTCGAGCGATCCTGGCGGGCACAGAAGGACGTGTGGAGGTCACACGTGGTCACACGTTGGACAATGCGTCCAATCTGGCTGCGCCGTTCCTGGCGAAGATCGAGGCCCGTTACGCCGGTACTCGGTTGGGTCGGCAGGAACTCAACGGTGAAATATTGGGCGATATGCCCGGCGCGATTTGGTCGCTCGACAATATCGACTTGTACCGAGTTGCCGAGCCACCCGAGGATCTGGAACGCATCCTTGTTGGTGTCGACCCGGCTGTCACGAATACAGAAGACAGTGATTTCCACGGCATCATCGCAGCGGGGATCAAAGAACAGAGCGGCTACGTGTTGGAAGACGCTTCTGTCAAGGGTTCACCGTTGCAGTGGGCGCGTCGAGCGATAGCCATCCACGACAAGTACGGTGCCGACGGGATCGTTGTCGAAGTCAATCAAGGTGGCGACATGGTCGCGCAGACGCTTCGCAGCGTCAGGGAGACGCTCAACATAATCGAAGTTCGCGCGACACGCGGTAAGCACGTCCGCGCCGAACCGATTGCAGCGCTCTACGAACAAGGCCGCGTCCACCACGTTGGTGGATTCGCGGACCTAGAAGAACAGATGTGTATGACAACGACGGCTGGCTATGAAGGCGAAAACTCGCCAGACCAACTAGACGCCACCGTGTGGGTTTTGACGGAGTTGTTCCCTCAGATGATTGAGACGAGCCCAACCAAGATCCCACAATATCGAGTTAGGTCGGTAGCATGAGCGAAGTCGAAGTCGAAACCGAACTTGACGACGAAGACCGTTTGGCGGCTCACGTCGCGAAACTGGTCGAAGTCGCTGAGCAGTATTCCGACCAACAACAGCCGGAGCGAGAACGCGCTCTAGAGTATTACGACGGCGTGATGGAGGATCTACCCGCCGAAGAGGGCCGGTCCAAGTCTGTGTCGAAAGACGTGCGGGCGATCATCAAAAAATTGATGCCTTCGGTGGTGCGCACTCTCCTTTCAAACGACAAAGTGGTGGAATACGCGCCGGTCGGTCCAGGCGATGAAGAGGCGGCAGAACAGGCGACCGAATACGTCAACCACGTCGTGATCAAAGAATGTGGGGCCACGACAGCCATCTACGACGCTGTCTCCGACGCGTTTTTGCTGAAGACCGGCATCTTGAAGTGGGTCGCATACAAGCGCAACAAGGTTGTTACGCACGAATTCACGGACCAACCTTCGGCCGCTTTGTTGGGTCTCGAAGGGGAAGACGGTGTCGAGATCATCGATATGGTCGAGCACGAAGAGACCGACCCCGGGGTTTTGGATCTGGACCCAGATGCGCGGCGTCACGATTTCAAACTGCGTCGGATGGAAGAACAGACCGACATCCGTTTGGAAGCGGTTCCGCGCGGCTCGTTCATCATCTACCCAGGCAGCGCCAGCATTGACGACAGCCCTCTGGTGGGTGAGCGGCAGATCGAAACGCGCTCGGAGTTGGTTAGCCGGGGCCTCGACAAAAAGCTGGTCGAAAGTATTTCCGCATATGACGGTGTGAGTGGCGACGACGACGACGGCGACGCGCGCGAGGGCGAGGACTGGACCGATCTGCGCGGGCAAACTTCCAAAGCGATGGAAGAGGTTCTGGTTTACGAAGTCTATGTTCGGTTGGATCTGGACAAAGACGGTATCGCCGAGCTTTACAAAATCTGCTTAGCAGAGACTGGGGCAGCCGAAGAGAGCAAGCACGTTGTGCTCTCCCAGGAACCTGTCGACGAAGCACCCTATGCCGACATAGTTAGCGAGCGCGAGGCACACCAATTCGAAGGCCACTCCGTCGCCGAAGACGTGATGGATATCCAACGTATCAAGACCGCTCTGTTGCGTTCGACGTTGGACAACATCTATTGGCAGAACAACAAACAACCTACGGTCGACCCGGGTAAGTTGACCGAGGAAGGCATGGAGGCGGTCACCAACCCCGCGTTCGGCAAACCGATTGTTCTGAAGAATGGTGCAAATGTAAACGAAGCCGTTGGTTGGCAAGATGTCCCCTTTATCGCGGATAAATCGTTCGCAATGATGAGCTATCTCGACGACGAGGCGCGCGACCGGACAGGCATTACCGACAGTTCCGGCGGGGTAAATCCCGAACTGTTACAGGACATGACGAAGTTTGCGGCAGCGTTGCTCTCAGAGAGTGGCATCGCGCAAACGGCGATGATCATCGACAGTCTGTCGGGCAACGGCGCCTCAGATGGCGGCATCCGCAAGGCATTCAAGGGTTTGTTGAAGCTCGTTATCGCCCACACAGACCAGCCGCGCACGGTGCGACTGCGCAAGGAGTGGGTCGAATACGATCCGCGCCATTGGAACGTCAACATGGATTGCACCGTCAACGTCGGGTTGGGTGCCGGTTCCAAAGAACGCGACCTTGCCGTGCTTCAGATGATCATGGGGCTGCAAGAGAAGTTGCTTACCATGATCGGTCCTGACAATCCGTATGTGAAGCCAGAGCAGCTTTACAACGTCCTGGAAAAGATCACCGAAACGGCGGGCTTCCCAAGCGCCGATCCGTACTTCACGGAACCCAATCCCCAGGAAATCGCCGATAAACTCGCCAAGCAAAACGAAGGCGGCGGTGCGTCAGAAGCGCAGATCCGAGCCCAGACGCAAATGGCGATTGAGCAGGTCAAAGCCGACGCGCGTTCACGGGTGGAAGGCGCTCAGATGGAAGCCGACATTCGTGTCGAACAGTTCCGAGCCAACATGACCGCTGAAATCGAGAAGATGCGAGCCGACAACAATCGCGAAATTACCGAACTGAGGCTTGAGGTCGACCTACTCAAGCACACCGACAAAATGGATCTTGAGCGGCAAAAGATGGGGCTCGCGCCGGTCCATATCGACCGCCCCCTAGGCAGAGATTTGTTTGATGTCGCGGGATGACGAAGCGCCGAACGGCGAAGCTGAGCGGCTGTCACACCACCCGCTACTGAACGAGATCTTAGACGCTTTTGAACAAGATGCGCTGAACGGCGCCGTTAATACGGACGACGAGGAACGCCGCAATCAACACGTGCACGAGGTCCGTGCAGTAAGGAATTTGCGACAGAAGTTGAAGACCCTCGCAGAGGGCAAGACCAAACTGTCGCCACCCAAAGCCGTCGCTTGAGGCGGCTATTACCAACAGAGGATGTTGAGAATGTTACCGGATGAAGGTGAATTTGATATCGGCAATGACATGGCGGACCTGGACTTCGAAGAGGATCAAGGAATTGATACCCCCGACGGAGACGGCGAAGCAATCGGCGGCGAAGACGGACTGTCTGACGAACAGCTTGGTGACGGCGAAGGGGAAGCGACTTCTGGCGAAGGTGAACAGCCCGGAGACGACGAAACGGATGCGCACCAAGAATTTGAGGACGGCGACGATGTGGTAGTCAGGCTGGGGGACGGTGAAGAGGTCGCCCTTGGCGAGCTGAAGAACGGTTATTTCCGGCAAAAAGACTACACACACAAGACTGAGGAAGTGGCGGAGGAACGCAAAGCGCTTGCCGCAACGCGTGAAGATTACGCCAAGAACGCTCAGTCTCTTCAAACTGCGTATTCAAACCTGTCGCAGTTTTTGGAAGGTCTGATCCCTCCCGAGCCAGACATCGCGCTGGCCCAGAGTGATCCGGCGACCTACCAGTATCAAACGGCATTACGCAACAACGCGATTGCGGAGTTGCAGAAGGTCAGTGCGGCTGGTCAAGAGGTCAACAACGGTGTGCAGAACACATACCAACAAGACCTTGATCGGTACAAAGCGGACGAAGAGACAAAGCTTGTCAAAGCTATGCCAATTCTGAAGCAACCGGGACGCCGGGCGGCGTTTGACGCTGCCAACGAAAAGACGGGGCTCGAATTTGGTTTCTCCAAAGAAGAAATCGAAAAGACCTCCGATCACCGCATTCTGCGCTTGGTGCATTACGCCCGTATGGGCATGACGGCCGAGCAAAACCGTAAGAATGCCGGTCGCCGAGTTGCGGGCAAGCCAAACGCAGGCAATCGTCCGAACACTGCGGCTGCAAAACCTTCCGGGAACGGTTCAGCGATGAAGCGCTTAGCCAAATCTGGATCGCTTGAAGACGCCATGGCGGTGGACTTCGACTGATCCTTTCTCAAAAGGAATTAGCCGATGGCTAAACTAGCAAACACCTTCGTGTCAGGTGACGCGAAGGGTAACCGTGAGGAACTGTCTGACGTTGTCAGCCGGATTACTCCGGAAGATACGCCGATTTATTCAATGATCGGCAAAGGCAGCGCGAAGTCGACACACCCAGAGTGGGAAATCGACGATTTGGCGGCACCCGCCGACAATGCACATGCTGAAGGCGACGAGTTCGATTTCGACGCAATCGGGACACCTGAACGCGTCGGGAACTACACTCAGATCTTTCGTAAGACTTGGGCGGTTTCTCGCACGCAGAACTCGGTCGACAATGCCGGGAATGTCGAGAAGATCAAGCACCAGAAGCTCAAGAAGGGCATCGAGGTCCGAAAGGACATCGAGTTTGCGTTGCTTGGTAACACGGCGTCGAAGGCGACCGATCCGCGTAAGTTGGGCTCCCTCTCATCCTGGTACGAAACCAATGTCGACCGGGGCGCGACAGGCGCTAACGGTGGTTTTGACGACGCGACCGGGTTGACGGTAGCTGCTACCGCCGGGACCAAACGAGCGTTCACCAAGGGCTTGCTGGATGGCACCATGCAGCAAATCTACACTTCTGGTGGCACCCCAAAGATGGCGGTGTGTTCTCCCTACGTGAAGTCGGTGTTTACGACATTCATGTCGGACGCCAACGTCGCTTCCTTCCGCTATGCGGTCGGAAAGGGCGGCAAGAACACGATTGTCGCTACTGCGGACGTTTACGAAGGCGACTTCGGCAAAGTCATGATCGTGCCGAACCGTGTTCAAGCGGGCAACGCAACGATGGCGTCGAACGTTCACTATCTTGATCCGGCTCTTCTCAAGATGAAGATGCTGGACAAAATCCAGAACGTCAAAAACCTCGCAAAGACGGGCGACGCCAATAAGGGGGTCATCATTGGCGAGGGCACTCTCTGCGTCAAAAACGAAAAGGGCCTTGGTGTTACTGCCGATGTCTTCGGACTGACTGCCGCAACCTAACCGCAACAGTCCAACCTATCGTAGCGAAGGGGGCCTGGCCCCCTTCCCCATTTCAGGAGACGAACATGTCACGATCCAACAACGCGTCGAAGACGGGCGCCAAGCCGAAGGCAACGCCTGTGCAGGATGAGCAACCTGCCACCGCACCGACACCGGCCGATGAAGCGGGCGCCAAGCCAGAGCCGGAAGCGACAACACAAGAGCCGTCGAATGGTGAGCGCAGCGGCTCAGATGCTGAGCCCAGTAGCGAGCCAGACGCCGCGGTGACGTCGGTCGATACAACGGCGCAGGATAAACCCGCCCCGGTCAAACTCACCCGCGACTATTGGGATGAGGACGGCAATCGGCATCCTAAACATGCGACGCTAAACGTTAGCGTCGCTACGGCAAAGTCGCTGATCGCAGCGGGCAAAGCTGAGCGTAACGACCCACTGCCAGGCGAAACCGACTGATGAAGATCAAGGACGGGGATTGGGAGCTGTTCGAGCACGACCCCGCGACAGGCCGGACAGTGTGGCGGTACTTCGATGGTACTGCCACACATGTCCGCACTGACTACCCTGTTGATCACCTCATTCAACAGAACACAGAAGCACTTAATGACAGTCAGGGTCAGCGCTTTGGCGAGGGACAGCGGGTCGCGTCAATCCCGCTGAACACATTCTTTGAACAGCTTCAGGAAGCCCACGCACAGGAAGACGCGGGCTATGTCAGCCGTTGGCTAAACGACGGTGACAACCGAGCGTTTCGCACATTCGGGGGCAACGTCTAATGATCCGCGACTATCCAGAGTTGATTTCGGAAGTCTCCCGACGGTCGGGTGTTACAGATGTTGCAAACCATGCCGCGATGTATGTTGGGATGGCTGAGACCGCCCTGTCGAAAATGCTCCGGGTCGGCGAAATGGAAACCGCCGCAGAGGTCACAACTGACGCCAACGGAGACGCTACACTCCCGACTGACTATGCCGAAATGCGTTCGATTTTGATCGGGACACGTGAGGTCGAACGGAAATCCCTGCCTCTCGTACTTGCGGGCAGCGTGTGCGGATATGCGGTGCAGGGTAAAACGCTCAAGTCTACCTTTAAGTCGACCACCCATTCGTGTGTCTACTATGCCGCAATCCCTTCGCTGGACACCGCCAACACCAACTGGCTTCTGGAAAGCGAGCCTGAAATCTATCTGCAAGCCGTGCTGAAGCAAATCTATATCGCCAAAACCGATGTCGAGAGGGCTTCCGCCACCGCAACCTACCTTGCAGGACTGATCGAGGATGCCAACACGGCCGCTCGGACGGCCCGCCTTACTGGCACACGCATCAGTCTTGGGAACATCGTGCCATGACCGCCGAAACCGTTTTGGAGAACGTACTGTTAGAAATCGGGCTGGATCGCTCCGCCCCACAACTCACGGCTGGCGACTACGAGACGCGGCAGATCAAGGCGTTCATGAACGCAACAGGGAAAGACGTGGCACACCGGGCCGAGTGGTCGCGGATGTTTGGCGACCTAACGGTGCCCGGCGGTGTCGACAACGCCGTTTTGCCCGATGATTTCCACCAGATGGCTGAACAGGGCGCGGTACGTTTAAACAAGTCCGGCTTCCACCCGGTCCGCGCTGTCACAGCGCCCGAACAGTGGGCTTTCCTGACCGCGCGCCCCTCTGCACAGCCTTACTTCCATTTGGCTGGTGGGAAGGTTCTGTTCTCCCCAATACTAGACGCCGACGGTGCATTGGTCCGGTACGTTTCCAAGCACTGGGTCGAGGGTAAAGAAGCGATCACGGAAAACGGTGACACGCTCCTGATCCCCGAACGGCTGGTCGAGAAAGGTACGATCTGGCGTTGGCGGAGGCAAAAAGGGCTTCCGTTTGACGACATGATGGCCGAACACGAGGCGGACATTTTGGCGGAAATCGATGCCGACCGGGGTCGCGCATGATCACCATCCGCCAGCCGCGAACGAGATCACCTAACAGGGTTGCCACACCCACGGACAAGCAACCAGAGGCCCGGTCCCAACACTATGCGGCACCAATCGTCGGGATTGTTACGAACGCTCCGCTCGCTCTCGCCAATTCGCAATCGGCTTTGATCCTGGAGAATTTCTGGCCGACCCCGTCTGGGATTGAGCCGCGCGGCGGGACGCAAAAGCGCTGCACCATTGTCGGGTCGGTGGGTTCTTTTTTCGAGTACCGCGCCGGATTGACGAATACGTTCTTTGCAGCGAGCGACAACGCAATCTACGCATTTTCGGATACAACGCCGGTTGACACGGCTCTCACGGCGGTTGTGTCGGGGCAGACATCGGCCGACTACTCGTTTCTGGAAAAGCAGACAGACGGCGGTTCTTTTCTAACAGTGGTGAACGGCCAGGACGACGCGCAGATTTTCGACGGGACGACTTGGCAGGCCGTTACCGACCTATCGACCCCGCACGCGATCACAGGAATAGAGACCGACAAACTCGAACACGTGTGGGGGTATGGGAACCGAACGTTCTTCATCGAACGCGCTTCGATGAACGCGTGGTATTTGGGGACGAACTCCGTCTCGGGACCGGCGGCGAAGCTGCCTCTCGCTGGGGTCTTCAATGAGGGCGGGACGCTGCTCTGCGGTGCAACTTGGTCTGCGGATAGTGGTTCGGGTATGGACGACCGATGCGTTTTCGCGACGACCGAGGGGGAGTTCGCCGTCTACCGGGGCGATCCGGCGGAAGCAACTGACTGGCACCTAGAGGGCGTGTATTCGCTCGGGCGGCCGCTCGGAAAAAACGCGTTGATGCAGGTCGGCGGCGACCTGATCGTTGCGACGAAATCAGGTCTTGTCCCGATATCGGCGGCGGCGCAGAAAGACCCCAGTCAGCTCAAGCTCGACGCTCTTACCCGCAATCTGGACCCTGATTGGCGCCGAGAAGTGATCCTAGCAGGGACCGCCGGAGGTTGGTGGGTAACAAAGTGGGACACCCGCAACATGGCGCTTGTGGCGCCCCCCAATAGTGGCGCCGAGCAAGGCTATTGTTTTGCCGTCAATTTGGAAACCGGTGCCTGGACTAAGTTTACCGGATGGCAAATTGATGCCATCGAAGTGTTGGGCGACAGTCTCTACCACGGAGATAGCGACGGCAACATCTACCTCGGTGACGTAGGCGGTTTTGATGATGGTAACGCCTTCGAGTGCAAAGCCTGCCTTCAGTTCGACCACTTGGGATCTCCCGGTCATTGGAAGACTGCCCACGCGATACGGGGTACGTGGCGGCACCAGTCAGCCTTCACACCAAAACACACCGTGGCGAAGGATTACCGGCCCGACTTTGGCGCCGCCCCTTCCGTTCCTCTGTCAGAGGCGCAGGAAGTGGCCGAGTGGGATGCCTCGTTCTGGGATCAGAGCTTCTGGGCCGAGGACGATCGGTCTTGGATGGTGAGCGAGAAGTGGGAGACTGTGTCTGCCGAGGGCAAAACGTTGGCGCCGCAAATCCAGGTGACATCCGCGCAAGCCGCAAAGCTTCGGTGTGAACTTATTTCTATCGACCTACTTTACTCGGCCGGCGGGCTCGCGCTGTGAACAAGGTAGTCGCCGTTTATGACTACCCGGATGCTGTCAGGGCTTTTGTGGAAAACGGTCTGTGGCAGGGAACCCGCCAGTTTGGCAAGTGCACCTCCGTTGGTTTTGCCAACGAAAACGAAGGGCTCGTCGCCGGGTTCGTGTTCCACAACTACGACCCAGACACAAACGTGATTGAGGTTTCCGGCTACTCGGCCCGCCGAGACTGGTGCACCCTGCCGCTCTTTAAAGCGTTGTTCGAATACCCTTTTGACGATCTCGGTGTTCGGCTCGTGGCTGCGCGTCACTCGGAACACAATAGGCGCGCACGCCGCATCTGGCGGGCCATCGGCGCCAACGAGTACACAATTCCAGAACTCCGCGCTGAAGGAGAGGCAGAAGTGATCTCCATCCTGACCAAAGACGCGTGGCTTAACTCCAAGTTCATGAGGCATCAAAATGGGAAAACCTGACCCACCGCAACCACAAGACCCCAAACAGACGGCGGCGGCTCAGACCGCGACGAACATTGGGACTGCGATTGCCAACCAACAGATGCTCAACACCAACCAGGTGACACCCTACGGGAACCTGTCGTTCGATCAATCTGGAACGTATGAATACACCGACCCGCTGAACGGCAAGACCCACGAGATCCCGCAGTATACTGCGACGCAGACACTCTCGCCGGAACAACAGGCGATCCTCGAACAAAACCAACGAGGCAGCCTCAACCTGGCCACCCTTGGCGCCAACCAATCGGGTCGTCTGGACGATCTTCTAAGTCGCCCAATCAACACGGACGCACTGCCTGCGCGTGGCGATGCGTCGTCCATTCGGGGCCTTGACCTGGACCGTGTTGGGTCTGGCCCGAACCTCAAGGCGACGTTTGGCGACGCCGGTCCAGTCACACGTGAAATCGCGGATGCTGGGTCGGTTCGCAAGTCCTATGGAACCGATTTTTCTGAAGATCGGCAGCGCGTAGAGGACGCGCTTTTCGAACGTTTGAACCCCCAGCTTGACCGTGATCGCGACCGCTTAGAAAGCCGATTGGCTTCCCAGGGCATCCGCATGGGCTCTGAAGCGTACAACTCCGCAATGGACGATCTCGGTCGCAACACGAACGACGCTCGGTTGACGGCGGTTCTAGGCGCTGGGCAAGAACACAGCCGGTTATCAGACATGGAAGCGCGGCGAGCTGGTTTCGAAAACGCAGCGCAGGGCCAAGCGTTCGGTCAAAACGCGGAAGCCGCACGCTTCGCCAATGGTGCGCAGGCGCAAGCGTTTGGTCAAGAAGCCGCACGCGCGGATTTCTCCAACAACGCCGAACAGATCATGCACGCAAACGAGGTTCAGGGGATCGCAATGGGCAACGCTGCGGCGACCCAGGAGGCGAACTCCGATGTCACGCGGTTTGATGCGGCGAACACTTCTCGCAATCTCGCGATGCAGGAAGACCTCACCCTTAGAAACCAGCCGATTAACGAAATTATTGCGCTTATGTCTGGGTCTCAGATCCGCGATCCGAGCTTTGTTACGCCGTCAACCGCGCAAATCCCGACCACGGACTATGCGGGCATCCAGAATGCGTCCGATGTACGAGCGCAGCAGCGATACGGCCAGGAGCTAGGGCTCTGGTCAGACATCGTCGCCGGTACCCTGGGTGCTGGGGCAAGCGCTGCGAGAGGAGGGTTCTAATGAATAGTTTCATTTTTGGCGGAAACACCGGATTGTCTTATGAAGACCTGCAACGCCGCAGACGCCAGGTCGAAGAGGCCAACAAGAAGGTTTATAGACCCCGGACACCGGGCCAAGGGCTCTCTGCGCTGGGTCACGCGCTTGCCACGCGAATGCAGGCGGGTCGGCTTCGCGAAGATGAAGCGAAGGGTCAAGAGGGTGTGCAGTCTGCTTTCGCTGAGATCTTAGCAGGTCGTACAGCTCCCGGGAACGCCGAAGGTGCTGAAGGGGCCGGAGGTGGCGCCCCCACCAACGATCTGGGTTTTGACCCCCGCTTGGCGGAGTTGATGGGCAACCCCCACGTCTCACCAGGCCAGCAAGCCATGATGCGGCTCATGGCGCAACGTAGTATGGGCAATCAGGACGCAGAACGCGCCGCGGCGCGCGATGCTGAAAAACGCAGCCTGGACGACCAAAGGTGGCAGGAGAGGTTCGATGCTCAAACCGGTTTCACAGCAGAACAGAATGAATTGAACCGGCAAGCAGCGGCCGACACGGCGAGGCTAAGAACAGCGGCCGCCAGCGGTCACCCGGCCGCTGTTAGGGAGTGGCAGTATTTCGTCACCTTGAAGCCTGAAGAACAACAACAGTTTCTCGCACTCAAACGCAACCCCCAGTTCCTAAACCTCGGCGATCAGTTCTTGCGCCCGGACGCACTCAATCCCGGCCAGACAGTAGACGCTCGCGGAGTTGGTGTGGCGCCTGAGACGAAGATACAGGACGACCGCATCGTCACCGCACCGGGCGTACCCGGCGCAGTTCCGAATGACTTCCCCGGGCAACAACAGGAACCCGACAACGGTGCAACAGACGCCCGAGCACACAGCGCACCAGGCGTACCCGAGGTAGTGCCCTCGCAAACGGAGCCGACCATCCAGAATTTGCCGCCGAGCCCCGACGATGTTCGCAGACAGTTGGAGAACCGAAGACTGAAAGGGGAAAAATTCGACACAGTAGACAGTCGGTTTCAGCAGATCCTAGACACTATGGACGGCGCCTTTCTGCCGACAACGGGAATGGTCGGTGGGCAAGTGCTGTCCGGCTTCGGTAACACCGCGGCGCACGATGTCGCAAGCGACCTTGACAGCATCAAAGGGATCATCGGTTTTGGAGAACTCCAGGCCATGCGAGAAGCATCGCCGACCGGCGGCGCGCTGGGGCAGGTTTCGGAGCTTGAGAACCGCCTCTTGCAAGCACAATACGGCTCGCTGGCACAGTCTCAAAGCGAGGATCAGTTCCGACGCAACCTTCAAACGGTCAGAGATACGTTCCGCCGAGTTGTGCACGAGGGTGTGTCCGAGGGCGAGGCATCAGAAGCCCTAGAGCGTATGCAAGGCGCCGGTGTGCCGCCCAGCACGCCCGACCAGCCGCAGCGACGGCGTTTTAATCCTGAAACCGGACGGATCGAATGATCGAAGTTGAAGCACCAGACGGCAGCATTGTTGAGTTCCCGGACGGGACACCCGACGACGTAATGTCCCGAGCGATGCAGAGTAGTTTTGGTGGCGGGCAATCGACCACCAGCCGTCGGGTCGAGCTGCCTCACGAACGCAATCCCGTCGGGATGGCCGAAGGTGTGATCGGCTCCATGTTTCAAGGGGTAACTTTTGGTGCCGGGGATGAGATCGCTGCCGGACTGCGTGCCGCGGTGAACCCCTCGAACGCGTCGGAAGTCTACGACGAACAGTTGGCCCGAACCCGCAACCGGAATGCTCGGTTCCGCGACCAGGCACCCGCTGTTTCCACCGCCGCAGAGATTGCCGGTGCTTTGCCTACTGCACTCATGCCGCTGGGAGTTCTGGGAAAAGCCGCGCAAGCGGGTAGCGTCCCCGCCCGAGCTGTTGCGGGCGGAGCTATTGGGGCGGGCCAAGGTGCAACATACGCGTTCAATGCTGGTGAGGATGGTTTCGAAAATCGGGTTGGGGACGCGTTAACGGGTGCGGCGGTGGGTGGCGGCGTAGGCGCCGTAGCTCCTGCTTTGGGGGCCGGGGTCCGGGCAGTTCGGCGCGGGGTTACAGGAGCCAGGGCGTCACAGTCCAACATTGCCAACGCTCCGTCGGTGGAACAGTTGCGCTCCCAAGCCACGAAGCTATTCGACGCGTCATCCAAGGACGGCCTCGCTGTCAAACCAGCGGCTTTTCAATCGGCTGTTGCTGATATCGCTGCATGGGCTGCTGATCAAGGGATCGATCCCACGTTACATCCAGGCGCAACCGCTGCGCTCAAACGGTTGACGCAAGCCGCGGACGACCCGAACCAAACAGCCTCTATTGAGACGTTAAGGCGCGTTCTTGGAAGCGCAGCAGGTAGCCGCGCACCAGACGAAGGCCGAATTGCCAGTGGCATGATCGACCGGCTCGACGGTTTCATGGACAGTTTGACACCGGATCAGATCGCCAGTGGGAACCCCGCCTCTTTGGCCCTCCTGAAACAAGGGCGCGAAGCTTGGGGCCGTATGCGGCGTTCCGAGTTGGTCGACGACGCCGTGACCCGCGCCGAACGTCGGGCTGCTTCGACGGGGTCTGGTGGGAACGTTAACAACGCCATTCGGCAGAATATCAAGTCGATCCTCGACAGCCCTGCCAAGCGTCGTGGATTTTCTGATACCGAAATCGCGGCAATGGAAGACGTTGTTCGTGGAAGGCCGACGGAGAACGCGCTGCGTCTTCTGGGGAAACTGTCGCCACAGTCGGGCGCACTCCCCCTGATCATGAACTTGGGCGCCGCTGGGGCCTCTGGCGGTTTCAGCCTTCCTCTTACTGCCGCTGCAACAGGTGCTAAGGCGCTGGCAGACTTTGGAACCCGCAACTCGACGCGGACCGCGCAAGCGTTGGTGGCTCACGGAGGTCGCGTGCCCGCTATCCCGCCGAACCCGCGAAGCGGGCTTCTGGTTGAGCTACTTGCGCAAAGAAACGCGGCCGCGACTGGTCCTGCTAGGTAGCCGTGTAAAACGTTCCCAACATGTAAAGAAGCGGAGCGATGAACCCCACATAAGCCCACCAAGGTATCCGGGTCTCGTCGTCGCCTGCGTAGACCATCCGACGAAAAGAAACAAGAAACATTGATACCAATACACCGCCCAGGAAGATGCCGGTCGCGATTGTGTGAATGTCATCCATCTCTCTACAACCAATCCCAGTAGGTGGCGAGTGTGGCCGTTGCCATCGGCACCGCAGCAAATAACAAAACCTTCAGCAAGAACACGATCTCCCGGAGATTTGTGTTTATCCCCGCACACTGCTCGGCAATCCGTTCGAGCAGCTCGATCTTTTGCAAATCGATTAGACCATCGGGGTTTTCGTCCATCGCGGAACCCTAATTGCATTCGGGTGCAACAATCAAGTTTTCAAGGAGAATTCCATGCCGTTCGACGCAAGCGGAGTGTTCCAGCGCCTTTATAACTGGCGCAATGACCGCGACGCGGGGATCAAAATCCTTGCCGAACGCATGGATCAGGAAATGGATGGCGTCGTCCAGGGTCTGAACGAAGTCGTGCAGGGTGATGTCGGTTTGCGCGGGCCGGTAAAGGGTGTTTCTGGCACTGCCGCCCTCCCCGCTTTCTCATTTTCTGATGATCCCGACACTGGGTTCTACAGAGAGAGCGCCGATGTATTGGCTATTACCGTTGGTGGGCAGAAGATCGCTTCCTTAACGACGGTCGGTCTAACCCTGGTTAGCGGCAAAACTATCTCGAACGCTGACCTGGTGGGTGTTCCGACGGCACCGACCGCCGCCCTCGGCACCGACAGCCAGCAGCTTTCCACTACTGCTTTCGTGGCCGCAGCCATCGATCAGCTCTCGCAGACGATCTTGAATGCCCCACCGGCGACGCTCGACACGTTGAACGAACTCGCCGCCGCATTGGGTGACGACCCCAACTTCGCGACGACGATGACCGCCGCGCTCGCCGGGAAGTTCGACAAGACGGGCGGCGCGATCTCTGGCAACGTTGATGTATCTGGTCGGATCAGCCAGGCCGGGCACGACGTTATGCCTGTCGGCACAATCATCACTTGGTACGGCGACATCGTGAACCGTCCAAGCGGTTTTGCGCCGTGTGACGGTGGGATACACAACGGTGTCCAAACACCGGACGCACGAGACAAATTTCTAGTGGGCAGCTCCCTCGTCGGCATGGCGGGGGGTGTTGGCGGATCGAACACCTTCACAACGTCATCGGAAGGCGATCACACACACTCTGCGACCACCTCTTTCGGCGGCAGCCATAGCCACGGCGGCAGCACCGCCAGCCACGCGCTGACCGTCAACGAAATCCCCTCTCACACACACCCATATGTGGGAGGAACCGTAAACGGTGGAGTTGGTTTGGGAGGGTCTGGCGCAACCAACGGCACGCAGAATACCAGCGCGGCTGGCGGCGGTGCGGGTCACAGTCACACCGTTTGGGCAGACGGTGTCCACAACCACACTCTGAACACTTCCGACGCCGGTGCCCACACCCACTCAGGGGACAACAGACCTGCGTTCATGGAGTTCCACGTCTTAATGCGAGTTTATTGATGATGCACATCGTTCAACGACGCCAACGGGATGACGGCGAGGCGACTATCGGTTCCTGGGTAATCGATGGCGAGTGGGCCTGCGACACGCTCGAAGACCAATGGCAAGCAATCAAGGTTCCGGGCGAAACCCGGATACCCGCCGGTCTCTACGAGCTGGAACTAAAACCTCTCGACACCTCGCGTTTTGATGAAACCGCGACACAGATGCTCGGAGACGATCACCACGGAATGCTGCGGCTCAAGCCCGCGAACGACAAATTCGTTTTCGATTTCACCGAAGTATTGGCCCACTGGGGCAACTTCGAAACAGACACGGCCGGGTGCGTCCTCGTTGGGATGGGCGTCGCAACTGACAGACACGGCCACCTCAAGATCTTGGACAGCAAGAATACGTACAAAAAAGTCTACCCACCAATCGCCGCCGCGTTGTTGGCGGGTGAACGGGTCACTCTGTTGGTGGTGGACGATGACAGAGAAGGCATTGCGGCGTGACACTCATAGATGAAGAACCCACCAAAGGTGTGCTTGAGAAACACCTACAGACTGGCTTCCAACTGGCGATCATAGGTCTCTGTGCCTGGACCGTTATGACGACCCAGGACTTGTCGATTGAGACCGCCAGGATGGGCGAGCGAGTTGTCTCGTTGCAGGCGCAAGTGACCACCCTTCAGAGCGCAACTGCCAACCGCTACACCGATCAGGACGCAGAGCGGGACCGGAGCGCTATTTACGACCAACTTAGGTTGATGCGGGACCGACTTGACCGGCTCGAAGGCCAATGAGGGACGCTGCAAGTAAATCGTGGCGACCGTTCGGCGCTTGGGGGATCACCCTAAACGCAGTCTCGGGGCTGCCGATGATGGCGGCGGTGGTAATCATTAGGCCCGAGGCAGACATCGGTGTCCTTGGCGGCGCCTATGCGTCGGTACTCGCAGCATTCGGCGGCATCTATTGGGTCCGCCAATGGGGCAAACAGAACGGAGCCGAACAATGAACCCGACAATCCTCATGGCTGGCGCTCTTGGTTTGGTGGCCGCTTTCGGCGTGGGTGTCTGGACTGGCATCGACTACGAACACAACGCCAACGAAGCGCGTCAACGCGCAGCCGAGATCGCCGCCGAGACACTGGAAGACGAACAAGAAAGCGCAGCCACCGGCATTACCGCGAGCGTTTCAGTGGAAGTGGAAACCGATCTGGCGGCTGGCCGAGAAATCACCAGACGCCTATCTAACGAGGTATCGAACAATGTTACAGACGAAGACGATGCTGCTTGCCCTGTTCCTCCCGGCGCTGGCCGCTTGTGGGACGCCTCAATTCGTGCAGAGCTGCCCGGCGTTCCCCGAACCGCCAGCCAATCTGATGATTACTCCGCCACCTCTGATTTCGCCCTCGCCCTCAGTGACATCATCGCAACCGACATCGTCAACAACGGACGACACCATGGGTGTAGGGCTGGGTACATAGGATTGCAGAACTGGGTTAGACAACAACGCGACCTGGCGAGACAATTTGAAGACCGCAGGAAGCCGCCCTGACCGGATGACTAGCATTTACAACCTCGCAGAGACCCCGGATCCTATTTTGGACCGGGGTTTTTTGTTGCCTTGCGCAGGGGGAATTCGGACAGCTTCCGGCGTCGCTTTTTCAAGATCTTCACCGGCTCCCGGGGCGCTCCGTTGTGCCCGATCATCGAACTACCGGGAGTCGTCGACCCGTGGTGGGAGTAGGTCATATCCGACAGCGTCCACCGCAGCGAAATCGAAGTGTTCCGGTTGTCGCACTCGGTGCAGACCGCCCTCAGCCTCTTCCAGTCGTAGTCCGGCCCCAGGTCGCGCACAAGCGCGTCCAGATCGAGCATGACGCCGCCTCTCTCGCAACTGCCCCACTGGCACCACGCTTCCAGCCCCCCGACTGCTCGCGCCTCCCTGAGTGAAAGAAGGTCGCCCAGTGTCTCCGCGTGGAGGCGGACGGGTACCTGTTTCATGCCCGCAATATAGGACTTTATTCCTCCTTGTCGATATAGAAGAACCGAGACTTAGGTGTGCCATATCCGTGCCGTACACCCACACGCGCCCACTAACCGATTGATTTTTATGTATCTTTTGACCAGATGCCACTCCCTTGGTAAGGGAGAGGCCGAGTGTTCAATTCACTCCGGCAGCACCATTAAACTCTCCTAGTTCGCGGTTAAGACGGAACAGGGCTCCACATTTCCCGGTAATCGCCATTGGCTGCGGATATCTCAGGGATGTAGCCATTTAGCTGGTTTTCGCCGCCGGAGTGACCAAGTGCGTATTCGACCAGGTTATCGGGTAGCGTTAGACCACTGCGGGCGTAGATTGCTTTGCCTGAGATGCCGCCAATTGAAACGTCGGTGTTACCCGATACCCGCTTCAACGCCGCGTTCGTCGAGCTTGGCTCAATGATCGCCGTTGATGTGCCGCCCGGTAACGTAAATTGCAAACCGGCCCCATACCAAAGAGCCATGCTACCTGTCGTCACCGCAACATCGGAGGTCGTCACCTCGTAAACAAGCCCTGGCGTCAACTTGATCTGGATCACACTAATGTTGGCGCCATCTGACATCAGCCGCATTGATCCGGCCGGAGACTCTTCGGCGTAATTGCTCGCATCGTGATTGGACTTTATCCATCCATCCGGAATGCTCTGGTCCGTCCATGTATCGAACGACCCGTTGACAAAAATCTCAGGTCCTTCGAGCCCTTGCCCATCCACATCAAGGGACAGTGTGCCCGTGGCATCATCCCAGTAGAGTATGGCCCTATGCGTGTTGCCGTCATCAACACCAGCTACTGCGACAAAGCCTTCACTCGCACCGCTTACGAAGCTCTCGAAACGCAGCAGACCCGACACGAAATGTAGCGTTAGTCTGTTGTCCGCATTCTTTCGTGCTTCCCAGATAACTCGGTCGCCTGTGACGCCATTTGCGTCCCAAGCGACCTTCGCCGTGTACTCAGATCCGGAATTACCCGGGTACGGCACTGGCCCACTACCCTGCACAAGCGTTGGCGCGTCACTTCCATCCACCAGCATCCCAGCAGATGTAGGCTCACCGGCGGGCACGTTGGCCGTGACGCCAGATGCAGCCGCATGGATCTGCGAAGATCCGTAATAGAGGTTCGACCGATAATCGGCATGGACATGCGCGCCTGGTGTCTTTGCCAATGCCAGCTGAAGTGGCGCGAGGATAGGCCTCACCGCTCCCAACGAACAACCCAACATCACGACATCACCACAATGTCTGTCGCAGTCGTCCCTGTTGAATGTACTTTGGAAACGCGTATAGCCATCACACTGCCACCTACAAGGTTTTTGAAAGTCGCATTGTTCCCATCTTTCATGGTCACAGCCAGGTCTCCTGTCCCGCCGATATAGACCGCTCGACTGACTTGCGCCAAATCGATCTCATCAGACGGTACAATCGCCACTGCACTTGACGCAGGGCTTTCAAGACTTGTGGTATGAGCATTAAACCGGTCCATGATTTTCTCCTATCTGTTTATGGAAGATGACGTTCGACTACTGACCAAGTTTTCAATCAGTTCGTTTTTTGCAGACGAGCCCGCGGAGGATCCGAAATAGTAGTTGCCGATGGCGACGACGAGCGACCCAAGGGCGCCCAGCATGACATTGAGCGGTGCTTGGCTGCCTGCAGGTAAATCGACAAAAACCATCGCCATCAAAATGCCAAAAAATCCACCGAGCGCGGCCAAAGCAATGAATGCAGGCATTTGATCACCCGTCTTTACCTGGCGCTGCCGTGCACCTTCTCGATCCGAGACATGTAGGGCTTCCAGGTCAATCTCCAGTTCCTTCATCTGTTGACGAAAGACCAGTTCAGCCTGTTTTAGTTTTCGAAGATCTATTGGTGACGCATGCAACACTGCATTTTCGACGTCAGCTTGCTTCACATCCTCAGAGCCCAGAAGAGCTGATGCAATACCGCGAACAGCAACACCAGCCATTGGCCCGCCAAGCGCCGTCGCCAGACCGGGTGCAACTGTGCTGACAATCTCTTTCCAATCCATTCACGCCTCCTGATGCAAACGACCTCTTCGCTGCCAAGCAAAGAACCGATGTGCGATCAGGATAGATTGCCCCCGGGAGGGGGAGGATTAGTTGGTGACGTTTCTTGCACCACGCTCTGACTTAGCTTGCATCTCTGCAAAATAGTTCGTGCAACACGCGGATAACCTGGACCACGTCGTCACTGGCGAGGGTGTAAAATATCTTCTGACTGTCGCGCCGTGTTTTCACGAGCTGCGCTTCGCGCAGTTTCGCCAACTGCTGGGACAGGTTCGATTGACTGATGCCGATACGCTCCTGTAGCTCACCAACCGTGAGTTCAGCTCCATGCAGTTCACAGAGAATGCGCAACCGGTGCGGGTTGCTCATAGATGCCAGGAGAGAGGCCGCTTTTTCTGCTTGCTGTGGGTTTACAATTATATTCATGATCACTAATTTATCAAATACGCATATAAATACAAGCCTTAGCTCACCACCCCCAGGGAGATAAATGATGTTAACTGACCTCAGCCCAGACGCAGCCCATGCCCTGCTCAAAGATCATAAAGCCCTGTTGATTGATGTGCGGGAGCCGCGAGAATTTGCGGTAGAACGGATTCATGGTGCACTCAATATGCCTCTTTCAACATTTGACCCCGCTTTCCTGCCACTCGACGATCCGTCAAAGGTGGTTTTTCAATGCGGGTCGGGGAAACGCTCCGCCATGGCCGCAGACAAAGCAGCAGCTCTCCTAGGCGGTGAGACACAACATCTGGCCGGCGGCATTGCAGCCTGGAAACAAGCTGGCCTCGCAGTCATTACCCTGGACCCTGCAACGGGCGCCGTCATTGATCCCGGTGCCTGACGGTCGGCCTAGAGTGGCTTGTCACCATTGATGGTGATGCGATGCATGCGGCGGTATTGCGGCCAGTAGTCCGCCACTGCGTAGTGCTGCGTCGCCCGATTGTCCCAAACGGCGACGGCGCCTTTGGTCCACGAAAAGCGAACCTGCACTTCCGGCAGTTTCACAATGTCATAGAGAGCTTGCAGCAACGCATCACTTTCAGCCGCCTCCATCCCTTCAATGTGCTGTGTAAAAGTGGAATTGACGAACAGCGCTTTACGACCTGTGACCGGGTGCGTGCGGATGATGGGATGAGATTGCGGCGGGTACTTTTCTAAAATTTCTGAGAGCGCAGCCTTGTCTTTCGCATTGTCATAGTTTTTAGACGCGTCGAACACTTCAATGGAATGCACAGCCCGCATGCCCTCAAGCTTTTCTTTAAGGTCATCAGGAAGCCGGTCATAGGCGGCATACATGTTTGCCCAAAGCGTATCTCCGCCACTCGGTGGAATGTCCGCACCATAGAGAACAGAGCCCATAGGGGGCTTATCCCGCCAGGTGACGTCTGTGTGCCAATAATTGGTTTCGGGTGGCCGTTCCTCGTCGTTCTCAAGAACAGAGATCTGCGGGTGGCTGTCGATCTTCGGGAAAAAGGGATGGGGAGGCTCCAGCTCACCAAACTGGGAGGCAAAGGCCATGTGGGCGTCAGGACTCAGATCCTGATCACGGAAGAAAATGACCAAATGCTGGAGCAGTGCGGCTTCAATTTCCTTGAAGGTCGCCTCGCCCAAAGGCTTGGACAGGTCCACACCGTGAATTTCTGCTCCAATCACTGGGTTGAGCGGTGTTACGTGAATTAGGTCATATTTCATCGGCTTCCTCCCTCTGAATGGTGAGAGGGTAAGCACGGCCCATCATATTTCCCAATTTAAATCGATGATAATGTATTATTCACTGAGTGAATAATATGGACCCCTCTCATGAATCTGCGATCAGTTGATTTGAACCTGCTCACAATTTTTGATGCGATCATGGTGGAAAGGCACATGACCCGAGCGGCCACTCGGGTTGGGATGACACAACCCGCCATATCGAACGCCCTTGCCCGGCTTCGTGACCTCATCGGAGACCCTCTGTTTGTCCGCACCGGCCGCGGCATGATGCCCACACCGCGGGCGACGGCCCTGGCCGTGCCCATTCGTCGTGCCCTCGATCTGGTCCAATCAGGCCTCACAGAAAAAGCTGCCTTCGACCCGGCAAGCAGCGACCGGTCCTTCACGCTGGCGATTGGGGATTATTGCGAAGTCCTATTTTTGCCGCAGGTTCTAGCCGCATTGCAGGAAGAAGCTCCTGGCGTCAGCCTGTCTCTTCAATCTCCGGCAGGCGCGACCCTGCAGAAAGAACTGAAAGACAATAGCGTCGATCTCGTCTGGGATGCGGCTCCGCTCGACGGGCCCGGCTTCAGATCGGAAACATTGTTTGACGACAGGATTGTTTGGATCATGAGTACATCCCATCCGTTGGCGGACAAGAAACGCCTGACGCTCGATGACTATGCATCCGCAAGCCATGTCCGGCTTGAACCGGGCCATACCTATGTTCACAACTATGACCGATTTGTACGCAACCTTGGCATCCACCGGCACTTCGCTGTTGAGCTCACGCGCATTATTCCCATGGCCTTCACCGTTGCTGAGACCCACCATGTGGCCACGGTCCCAAACCGGATGGCCGAGCGATTTGCGCAGTTTCTTCCGCTTGTCGCCAAGAAGGTGCCGCTAGCGCTTCCCAGTTCACCTTTCTATCAAAGCTGGCACGGCTCACGGGACGACGATCCCGGACATTCCTGGTTGCGCGGACGCCTTATTGATATTGCAAAGGACTTTTAGGTGTCGCGTTACAGAGGAGAGGACCGCATCAGAGGTGGCTGTGTATCTCCCTCGCCATAAAAAGCACTAATGTGTGCCCATGCCTCAGCGGCGCTCTCGACAAATTTGAATATGCTCAAATCTTCTACCGCGATCATGCCTTCTTCCGCCATCGCTTCAAAGTTGACGATCCGCCGCCAGTAGGTCTCACCAAACAACAGCACCGGCATGGGCTCTATCTTACCGGTCTGGATGAGAGTGAGCGTCTCGAACAATTCATCCAACGTGCCAAAGCCACCTGGAAAAATAACAAGCGCCTTTGCGCGCATAAGAAAGTGCATTTTCCGAAGCGCAAAATAGTGAAACTGGAAACACAGTTCCGGAGAGATGTAAGAATTGGGAAACTGTTCATGGGGCAGCGCAATATTGAAGCCGACCGACATAGCACCGGCGTCCGCCGCGCCGCGGTTTGCGGCTTCCATGATCCCAGGCCCGCCACCTGTCGCGATGACATAGTCAAGATGGGTGTTTGACTGCGCTTCCTTTGAGACGATCTCTGCAAACTTCCGGGCTTCGGCATAATAGCGGCAATGGTCGCGTTTTCGCTCCGCCCGTTCAAGGTCTTTCGCACATTCTGCGTCGTTTGGCGCCGCGTCCAATCGCTGGCGCGCAGCCTCGCATTCGCGCTCCACCGTCTCCGGGTCCGGCACACGTGCAGATCCAAAGACAACAATGGTTGAGCGTACCTGCAACTCTTCAAGAATGAGATCAGGCTTCAACAGTTCCAGCTGCAGCCGCACAGGGCGCAGCTCATCGCGTTTCAAAAGATCATCGTCTTCGAAACCCAGCCTGAATGAGGGCGACCGGGTCTGTGACGTAGGTGGAACAGGCGATGGATTATCTTTCTTGTTCATGCGACAACCTCCACTTCACTCCCCACAAACTGGGTGGCTTGCTTCAGCGTCATAGAGCTGCCGCAGATGCGCCACGGGTTCGGGCAGCGTTGGGTCCGGCGTGAACCCCAGCGGAATTTGCCAGGTCATTTCCAGACCGGAAAAATGCCGTGGTGCCTCCAGCATGATGGAAGGAGCATCTGCCTCATCTTCCGGCTTTGCGACGAACAGAAAGGCAGCGTAGGAGGATGCCTCTATCGGACAGCGATTGTCACCACCTGCGTCCCTTCCAGCTTCAAGCGCCCGCAGCAATCTTGCTGCCAACGGTCGGCGGCAGCTTCCAACCGTGTCCAACTGCCACGCGGTCGCGACAGCATCTACGACGCCTGGTCGAAGCGTGTTGCCTTGCACAGAATAGTCGTCACCATGAACGGCACCCCAATCGTCCGGCACTGAATAGCCGGTAACGGTGCCAGCCTTCGGTGACGGTTTGAGCGTCACAAGACCATATTGCAACCACTGCAATCCAATTCTGATCGGGCTTGCATATAGGTCTTCTTCCGCGAGCTTCTGTACGATGATATCCGCCCGGTCGCCGTCAGTAATCATCTCCATGGCAACGTCCTTGCCCAGAAAACTCGTTGCAGCTTGCGATGCGACTGCCCCCTTTCCGGGTACCAGCCCGGCGATCAGCCTCACGCCTGTCGAGCAACTCGCGCCCGCGACACCGACCTCACCCGTCAACGGGTCAACGGCAACGATGGACCAGGTAGCCAAAGCAGGTGACGAGACCATCAAGGCACAGGCGATGAGAAATGACGTTCGAAGGTTTCTCATACAGCAAACTCAAGCGGTCGATGGTTGAGCCTGGGCAAGACATAGCGAGCGAAAAGGTCGCATTCCGCCGCGTGGGGATAGCCTGAGAGAATAAAGGCATCAAGACCCATTGCCTGATAGCGCAGCAGTTTCTTCAATACCTGATCCGGATCGCCGACAATGGCCGCGCCGCAGCCCGACCGTGCGCGACCGATTCCCGTCCACAGATTTTCTTCGGCAAAGCCATCATTGTCAGCGCGGTCCCGCATCTCCGCCTGGCGTCGTACGCCTTCAGAGGCTGCATCAAGAGACTTTTTCCGAATGGCCTCGCCTTCCGCGTCATCGAGCTTACTCATGAGTGTGCGGGTATAATCGAGCGCCTCTGCCTCACTCTCGCGGACGATGACATGAACGCGGTAGCCATAGCGAAGCCTGCGCCCGGCGTCGGCGGCGCGCTTCTTCATATCGTCCAGAATGGCGGTGACATTTGGTTCTTCGTCCGGCCACATGAGGAAGACATCTGCGGCTTTCGCTGCGACGTCTCTTGCTGCTGGAGAGAGACCGCCAAAATAAAAGGGCGGGCATTTACCTGAAACGGTCCCCATACGTGGCGGCTCAAGCTCAAGCTGATAGTGCTTGCCCTGATGATTGACCGGTTTCCCGTCCAACAGTGTTTTCAGAAGCTGCATCACCTCTAGAGTGCGGCCATATCGCTCTGGCGATGCCAACACCTGGCCTGGCATGTCACTGGAAATGATGTTGATGGTGAGACGACCGCCGAGCATTTGATCAAGGGTTGCGATTTGCCGCGCAAGCTGGGGCGGCCACATCTCGCCGCAGCGGATGGCGAGCAGGAGTTTGATCTTCTCCGTGAGCGCGGCCATGCCCCCTGCGAAAGCGACCGAATCCATACCCAACTGATAGCCGCTTGGCAGAAGGATATTGTCGAACCCACCCTTCTCAGCGGCTTGCGTGATCTCACCGCAATGGGCAAGAGAGCTTTTCAGACGATCTTCCGGCACGCCCAGATATTCATAGTCATCATCGCAAAGCGCTGAAAACCATGAAACCTCCATTGGCCCCGTCATGGCAGCTGCTCCCCCATGGATGCCTGCAAAATCGCATACCAGCTTTGGCGGTCGAAGGAGACTTTGAATGCGTCTGTCGCTGCCGCAATGCGATCAAGGTTCTGCGTGCCGATGATCGGGATGATTCCCGCCGGATGCGCTAACAGCCAGGCAAGTGCCACGGCCTCGCGAGTTACGCCGGCCGCACCGGCCATTTTGTCCAGCAGGATCTGCGTCGCAACGAGACAATCCCCGTCCTCTTCTTTCCGTGCCCCTTTCTCCGACAAAGCGAGACGTCCACCGGCCAGCGGTGACCAGGCGAGCGGTGTCACACCGTGTTGCATGCACTGATCGAGCGTACCGTCAAAGAACGGATCGAGGGCCCAACAGGAAATCTCAGGCTGATTGGTCACTATCGGGAAATCCAGATGCGTCTGCAGCGCGTCAAACTGTGCTGGCGTGTGGTTGGATATCCCCACATGGGCAATCTTTCCCTGATCCCTCAGATTCGTAAGAGCGCCCGCAACTTCTTGCGGGTGCGCCAGGATATCCGGGCGATGAATCTGATAGAGATCGATCTGCTCAATCCCCATACGTGAAAGAGAAATGTCGCAGGCAGAGATGAGATAGTCTGCGCTGGAATCATAGGGGAGGCCCAAAACGATGCCGCCTTTGCTCGCGATCACCATCTTGTCCCGTAAGGAGGGTGTTGCTTTCAGCACTTCGCCAAACAGCTTCTCAGCGTCGCCAAAGGCGCCATCCCCATCGACACCATATATGTCGGCAGTGTCGAACAGGGTCATACCAGCACCGAGCGCAGCGTCAATTTTCGCGTGCGCCTCTTTCGTGCTGGTACCGGCGAAGCGCCACATGCCATAAGCAACGGGGAAAACGGACAGGCCGCTCTTGCCGAGCGGACGGAATTCTGGGGTAATGGATAAGTCGGTCATGGGCCTGAGTTTATCTACTCTGACCCTGCTGTCACGGGACGATTTGGTGAGAAGAGGTCTTTCAACATGGTGAACCCCCTGCGCTACGGAATTATAGGGACGGGCATGATGGGCATTGAGCACATCATGAACATCGCCATCACAGATGATGCCGAGGTCACGGCTATCTCTGACCCCCATGAAGGCTCGCGGGATTGGGCGACCTCAACCCTCACGCATGATGTGGATGTTTTCACCGACCATCGGGATCTGTTGGCTTCTGATAAGGTTGATGCACTCGTCATAGCCAGCCCAAATTTCACCCATGCACGCGTTCTGGAAGACATCTGGACAACGGACCTCCACGTTCTCTGTGAAAAACCGCTCTGCACCACTCTGGAAGATGCCCAGAAAGTCACGAGGCGCGCGGCTTCTCACAAAGGCGTGTTCTGGGTCGGGATGGAATATCGCTACATGCCGCCGGTGACGCGGTTCGTTGAGGAAGTGCATGGCGGCACCCTTGGCACGCTCAAAATGTTTGCTATTCGGGAACACCGTTTTCCGTTCCTTCAGAAAATCGGAGATTGGAACCGGTTCAGCCGAAACACGGGCGGCACGCTGGTCGAAAAGAGCTGCCACTATTTCGATATGATGCGCCATGTGGTGCAGGGAGAGCCGGTGCGGGTCTATGCCAGCGGTGGCCAAGACGTGAACCACCTCAACGAAACCTATGATGGCGAAACGCCTGACATTCTCGACAATGCGTTTGTGATTGTAGATTTCGACAATGGCGTGCGGGCAATGCACGATCTCTGCATGTTCGCAGAAGGCTCCCACCACCAGGAAGAGTTGAGCGCCGTCGGCCATGTCGGCAAGGCTGAATGCCATATTCCCGATGGCAATGTCACTCTGGCGCCAAGGAACCCAAAGGACGTTCAGACCATTCATGTACCAGTTGACGAAGCCGTCTTAAAAGCGGGTTACCATCACGGCGCCAGCTATTTCCAACATCTCGACTTCCAGAAAGCGATCAACGAAGGCACAGCGCCGAAGGTCTCCGCTGAGGACGGACTGAAAGCGGTCGCCATGGGGCTCGCGGCACACCGATCCATCGACGAAGGCCGCCCTGTTCTTATGAGTGAGTTCGGGCTCTAGGCAACAGATCGCATTGATGGCAGACTTTCTGGCGCTAGATGTCTAGCGAGCTGGGAGGCCACCATGCGAATTGCGATTCTGACCCTTGGAACAAGGGGCGATATGCAGCCCTATGTCGCGTTGGCTCTCGGTCTTCGTGCGGCTGGACATGACGTGGTCATTAGCGGTCCTGAAAACTTCGCCGAGTGGGTTCAAGGCTTTGGCTTTGACTATGTCTCTGGCGGCCTTGATCTTCAGGCCTTACTGCAGTCACCTGCGGGCCGGGATCTGATCTCAGGCAGTCTGTTCGCCATCATCCGCAACTTCAGAGATCTCAGTACAAAGGTAACTGCAGAAGTTATTGAAGGGGGCACGCGCGCTACCGAAAATGCGGACCTCATCCTCTACCATCCAAAGGCCTTTGTGGGTGTTGATCTAGGTGAAGCGAAAAACATCCCCGTTATCGCAACTGCTCTACAACCCGTGCTCGTGCCCACGGGAGATTTCGCCATCGCAGGACTTGGCAATGGAAGGCTTGGGCGGCGGCTGAACCGCTGGTCCTACGCGGCTGTTCGCGCCCAACGCGCCCTTTTCTCTGGACAGATAAACCGCTGGCGGACGGAGGTGCTTGGCCTGCCCGCTTTGCCGCGGTTTGCAAAAACTGGAGAAATCAACGGGACACCACTTCCAGTGCTGCATGCGCATTCGAAACATGTGGTGCCGCGCCCGGCTGACTGGCCGGACCATGCCCATGTTACCGGTTATTGGTTCCTGGATGACACATCTGGTTGGGTGCCACCGGATGACCTGCAAGCGTTTCTCGATGCCGGTCCGCCGCCGGTCTATGTGGGGTTTGGCAGCATGACCGACAAAGACCCGGAGGCAAAAGCGCGGTTGGTCATTGAGGCGGTTGCCAAGGCTGAGTGTCGCGCGGTGATTGCGACAGGTTGGGGTGGCCTCACAGCCGATGATCTACCCGACACCGTCTTTGCCATTGATGGCGCCCCTCATGACAAGCTCTTTCCACTCATGAGTGCGATTGTGCATCACGGCGGTGCCGGCACGACTGCTGCTGCTTTCCGGGCAGGGAAACCGCAGCTGGTGGCGCCCTATTTTGGGGACCAGCCCTTTTGGGGCAACCGGGTGGCTGATTTGGGCGCGGGGCTTCCACCTCTCCCACAAAAGAAAATGACCGCAGACAAGCTTGCCCATAGCCTTCGTGGCATTGTGAAAGACAAATCCTTTGCCTCCCATGCGGAAACACTCGCTCATGAGCTGGCGAAGGAAGATGGTGTCTCAACGGCTGTCGACCTGATTGAGAAATTGGCCATTTGAGAGATTGGCGGGGGTGACGGACCTGTCTAAGCTTCCTCAAAAAACGGGGTGGGGCAATGACAGACCAATCGGACCTTGAGATATGGCAGCAACGCATCGACGTGTCGCCGTTTCAGCGGTGGCTCGGGCTTCAGGTTACTGAAGTTGACGAGGGACGCATGTGCATTGCGCTGCCCTGGAAAGAAGACCTGGTCTCAAACCCCAATCCACCGACAGTCCATGGCGGCATTCTTGCATCCGTCATTGATCTCCTCGGCCTCTATTCTGTGCTGACGACGGGTAGCATTTCCATCGCGACGGTTGACCTCCGTGTGGACTATCACCGGCCTGCCGGGCCGGGCGACATGACGGCTGAGGCCAACATCATCAAACTTGGATCAAAGGTCTCAACCGCTGAAACGAAAGTCTTTGGGCCAGACGGAAAGCTTCTTGCATCCGGACGCGGTGTTTATCTTATGGCTGGTTGACTTGGTTCGAACCGCTCGTCATAGTCGCCCGCAGTTCATCGAATAGGTGTGAGACCTCATATGTGTGGTTTTCAAAATATGTACCTCGAATCCGCGGTCGGCGCATGCAAGCCGGTCGTGCGTTCGTGCGCGCCTCCAAAGTAGCAAACCACACCCTCTTCTATTCAGTCAGAGCCCGGTTTTGCCGGGCTTTTTTCGTTTCAGGACTATACTCATGTCTCAGTTAGACAGTTCATCCCAGGTCTCACCCACGACTCGTATTGCGATCATCGTGACAATTGTTGCCGCCAACATGCTGGCGCTTGCTGCAACCGATCTTTATTTGCCGTCTGTCCCCTACATGCCGGAAATCTTCGGCGCGTCCATCGAAGCTGTGCAGTTTACGCTTGTCACCTTCAGCGCCGGATTTGCCATCTCGCAAATTCTGTTTGGGGCGGCGGGTGATTTGTGGAACCGCCGCTGGGTGCTGGTGGGCTCACTCTTTGTGTTCGTGCCCGCATCGCTTTGGTGCGCTGTTGCCGGTACCGCCGAAAGCCTAGCCCTTGCCCGCTTCGCACAAGGGTTTTCAGCAAGCGCCTCCGCCGCTCTCACCGTACCTATGATCAAGCCGCTCTTCGACGAAGCGCGCGCTGTGCACGCCATTTCCGTCATTGGCGGGATTGATGCAATCATTCCCGCCTTTGCGCCCATCCTCGGCGCCTGGATCTTTTCCCAGTTCGGATGGGAAGCGAATTTCTGGGTCATCGTCATTGCAGGCGTGCCACTGCTTATCGCTGCCGTGATTGTGGTGCCGGACGACAGGCCCGAAAGCCACCACACCAGCATTTGGCCGGTGCTCATGGGCTTCTTCACCCTGCTCAAACACAAGCGCTTTATGGGGTATGCGGTGAGCCATGGGTTTTCACTCGGAGGTCTGCTCGCTGTCGTCTTTTCCGCACCCACTCTCATCGTCACGCATATGGGCGGTGGACCGGCGGAATATGTCTACTCCCAGATCATGTGGGTCGGCGTCTTTCTGGTCGCGGCAAACACGACCGGGCAGCTGATGCGACGCGTCACAGCCGACCAACTCATTTGGATCGGCAACTACATTCAGATTGCCAGTGCACTCGCCTTGCTTATCTATGCGCTGCTCTTTCCTGTTCATTGGCTGGGCTTTGCGCTTGGCGGCGTGCCCTATTGCATCGGCCTTGGACTTCGCGGTGGCGCCGGTTTCTCCCGGGCGATTGATGCGGTGCCTGCCTACGGGGCGCGGGCATCTTCGCTCATCATTTTCTTTTCCATGGGCCTATCGGCAATTGGGACCGGTGCGGTTGCGCCCTTTCTCGACAATGGTGTGTGGAGTGCCGGAGCTGCCATGCTGACTATGAGCATCGCTGCGCTGGCTGTTCTGCCGCTCATCAAAGAGAAAGCGGGGAACCCGTGACCCATACAGGATGGATCGTCACCATTGTTTTGGCGACGGCAATGCTGGGTGGATCGGCGTTTGACTTTCACCTGCCCGCCATTCCGCTTTTGCCGGAGCAGTTGGGCGCCAGCGTGGTGGAAGCCCAATGGACGCTCGCGGGCTTCTCATTCGGCTTTGCAGCATCGATGCTCCTGTTCGGGGCGCTCGCGGATCTTTATTCGCGGCGTGCCGTGCTACTCGGCGGTCTCGCGATCTTCGTGCCTGCATCAATCCTCTGTGCGCTGGCGACCACGCCAGAGGTCCTGATTGCCGGGCGGGTGTTGCAAGGGTGCGCGGCGGCGTCTGGCAATTCTGTTGCGCCTGCCCTCATTCGCTCGCTCTATGATGAAGCCCGCAGCGTGCGCGCCATGTCGATCTTCTCATCCCTCTTTGGATTGATCCCGGTGATCGCCCCGGCGCTCGGCGCGCTGATGATTGCCGCCTGGGGCTGGCAGTCGATCTTCTGGCTGATCGCAGGCGTCGGCCTGTTGCTTGTGCCCGCGGTGGGCTTCGCCATCCCGAACGACAGGCCAGAAAGCCATGAAACGGACCTTTGGCCTGTGGTGCGCGGCTATTGGCGGCTGCTTACCCACGGAAAGTATTTGGCTTATGTGGGCAGTCAGGCCATGGGGTTTGCGGGACTTCTCACCTTTGTGTTGAGTTCGCCTTACCTCATCACAGCGCATTTGGGCGGCGACACGACGGCGTTCCTGCTCACTCAGGTGATCATCATCTCCGCTTATATCTTGGGGGCCAACGGAACTGGTCTGCTGGTGCACCACTTCAAGACAGACGGCTTCATTCTGACCGGAGCGGCCACACAAATTGTCGGTGGCGCCGTCCTGCTCGCCTATGCGGTGTTGGCAGACGCGCCTGGCTGGCTTGCCGTCGCCTTTATTGTCGCGATATTTGATGCAGGGCACGGCATTCGGAGCGGCGCCGGGTTCACCAAAGCCATGGACATAGTCCCAACCCACGGAGCAAGGGCATCCTCGCTTCTGAATTTTTTCTGTGTCGCGCTTGCTGGTACTGGCGCGGCGGGGGTCGCGCCCTTCCTTGCCCCTTATGGGTTGATGCCAGTCGCCCTTGCGACTTTCCTGTTTGGCACTGGCAGTCTCGGTCTCCTGGTTCTTGCGCGACGGTTGTAGGGGAAGACCGTGCCGCTTAAGGTCATGCCACAAAGACATTCAACACCGTTCCCGGGAGAAAATCATGAGCACGCTAGAAACAGAGTTTCTTTTTGAGATTGATGCTGAGCTTCGCGAGCCCAACCTCATGATCGGCGCCGTGCCCGATGGCAGCCGCATGATTGCCCATGTGGAAGGCGGCACGTTCAAAGGCCCGCGTATCAAAGGCACCATGCCTGCCTCTGGCGGCGACTGGGTGCTCGCCCGGGCAGACGGGTCGATCAAGATCGATGTGCGCGCAGCGCTCACGACAGATGATGGTCACAATATCTACACCTATTATGGTGGCCGTATTGTTATGACGCCGGAACAAATGGGCGCGCTTGGCGACCGTGCGGCAGCAGAGGCTCTTGACCCATCGACTTATTATTTCCGCACCAACCCGCTTTTTGAAGCGGCCATGGACGGGCCCTATGCCTGGCTCAACCATGTGGTTGCTGTGGGCATCGGACGCCTGACCGCCAAGGGCGTCGCCTATAAGGTCTATGCATTGAAGTAGAAGCCTGCCTGAACACCAACCTCCCCACGGAGAGCCCCATGAGAGAGCTTGCGATCCTGACCTTCCTCAGTCTTGACGGTGTGATGCAGGGACCGACCTCGCCGGAAGAGGACCCGTCCGGCGGCTTTACCCAAGGCGGTTGGGCTCAGTCCTGCTGGGAAGGTGTCATGGAACAGGTCGGCCGGGAGGCCATGGCCGAGCCCTATGACATGCTGTTTGGCCGCAAGACATATGAGATGTTTGCCGGACACTGGCCTGATGCGGACCCAGACGATCCGGCTGCGGGGCGCATGAATGCCGCCACAAAATATGTCGCGTCCACAACCCTCACCGATCCCAGCTGGCAAAACACGACTGTGCTCAATGGCGATGTGGTGGCTGAAATTTCCAAGCTCAAGCAGCAGGACGGTCTTCTGCTGCAAGTGCATGGCAGCGGCCATCTGATCCAAACTCTGTTGACGCACGATCTGATTGATGAATTTCGGCTCTGGACCTTTCCAGTGGTGGTCGGGTCCGGCAAAAGGCTATTTTCGGAAGGGACGATTCCTGCTTCCCTGACACTTGCGAAATCAGAAGCGACGGGCAATGGCGCCGTCATGTCGATCTACCGGCGGTAAACAGCGCGGGCGGCTATGCGCGCCCCCCAAATTCCGCATGGAGGAATAAGCCAGACATGACATGGAACATGCCATTTTATTCCGTATAGTCGGCGGAAAGATAGAAGACGACAGATATAGATGATCGGGGACGACGCCATGCGCACCACTTTTCTCGCCACTGCCTTGCTTGCGGGCACCAGTCTGACAAGCGCTGCCACCGCCGCGGACACGCAGCTCCTTTGGGGCGATACCCATCTGCATTCGTCCTATTCCACTGATGCCTTTGTTGCCGGAAACCGGACCGCAGACCCGGACACGGCCTACCGCCTCGCCAAAGGTGAGCCGGTGGTGCATCCGTTCAACCGATCGCGGGTTCAGCTGCAACGTCCGCTCGATTTTCTGGTGGTGGCAGATCATGCGGAATCGCTCGGCGTCATCGGCGAAATCTTCCGCCAGAACCCAGAAATGGATGAAGCCTGGTTCTGGCAGCGCTGGTTTACGAGCTTCGCGCTCGGTCGCCTGCGCGATCAGATTGACGAACCGGCTCACCTGACCGCTGTCGTCGGCAGTTTCGCGCCACATGTGATTGAACCCGGCGACACAGCAGACCCGGTCGTCTCCGGCGGCATGCAGAACATTTCCGTTGCCAGTCTTGTCGGCATTTCTCCTGAAGTTGAGGCCAGCATCAGCGCAAGCATGTGGGCAAAGTCTGTCGCAGCGGCCGATGCGCATTATGAACCCGGTGTCTTTTCCCCCATCATTGGCTGGGAATGGACGCAGACGAATAATGGGGTGAACCTGCACCGCGTCGTCATGTCCACTCTGAACGCAGAGCAGGCCGCAAGCATTGACCCGGTCGGTTCCGGCGAAGCGCCCTACCCGCATCAGCTTTGGGAGGGTCTTGCTGCCCTTCAAGAAGAGACCGGCGCGCGCTTCATGGCGATCCCGCATAACTCAAATCTCTCCAAGGGCTTCATGTTCAGCGCAACGCGCCTGAACGGTGAGCCCATCACGGCAGAGTTTGCCCGCACCCGCGCGCAATGGGAGCCGATTGTTGAGGTCACCCAGGTAAAGGGCGATTCTGAAACAGCCCCTTCCTTGTCACCGGACGATGAGTTTGCGGGCTTTGAGCCCTTCAACTTCTATTTGCAGAACAAACCGCAGGGCGCGAGCTATCAGGCCGCTGTTGGTGACTTTATGCGCTCGGGCCTGCGGCGCGGGTTAGAGATTGAGCAGGAGATCGGGGTGAACCCCTATCAGTTTGGTGTCATTGGCTCGACAGATGCGCATACAAGTATTGCGTCGGCGGAAGAACCCAATTTCTGGGGCAAGATGGGCAAAGACTCCATCCCGGAAAATAAGCGCACTGAAGACGCGGTCGATCTTGACGATGGTTATGAGCCGGGCGTCGATACGTTTGATGGCTGGAACTATTCCGCGCAAGGGCTTGCTGCCGTCTGGGCGGAGGAGAACACCCGCGAAAGCATTTTCGAAGCCTTCACCCGGCGCGAAACCTATGCAACCACCGGCCCGCGCATGACGCTGCGTGTTTTTGGCGGCTGGAACTATGATGCCGCTGCCGCTGACGCCGATGACCTGGCGCAAGTTGGGTATGCGGGTGGTGTGCCCATGGGCGGTGACCTGAGTGCAGCGCCTTCGGATGCAGGCGTTCAGCTTCTCATCCGTGCGACCAAAGACCCGATGGATGCCAACCTTGATCGGGTTCAGGTGATCAAAGGCTGGGTTGATGCGGACGGCACTTCCCACGAGCAAGTGTTTGATGTTGCCTGGTCTGATGATCGGGTGCCAGGCGCTGACGGCAAACTGCCGCCAGTTGGGAACACGGTCGACATTGAAACGGGGGCGGTTGAAAACTCCATCGGGGCGCCGGAATTCTCCACCGTCTGGATGGACCCTGCCTTCGATGCGAGCGAGCGGGCGTTCTATTATGTGCGGGTCATCCAGATCCCGACCATCCGGCATTCGCAACTGGACGCTGTCGCGCTCGGGATCCCCACACCGTCCGAAGGCCCGGCCACCATTCAGGAACGTGCTTACTCTTCACCGATCTGGTACACGCCTTGAGCGTACGCGGCTACCTTAGCTGAGAAGCACGCCCGCACCGCCAAGGGCGGTCGTTCCAAGGGCGAGGTAAATTCCTGGAAATTTGAAGACCATCGGGTCGCCTTTAAGTCCCACGCCGATGAACATGAGCGTGATTGCCGCGTTCATGACCGTCATCAAAATCGCCACATCCAAACCGCTTGGGATAAGCGCGGCATAGGCGAAGGCCGCCGCATACGCCGCGAATGAAATAGAGACCCCATGCCAGGCGACAAAGTGAAACCATTTCTGTTGCAGCTCTAGATGTTCATTTCCCATGAGCGGTGTCATCACAAGCCTTTGGCCAGCAATCGTATGAATACAGAAGCCGACTAGTGAGACCAGACTCGCCGCCCAGAAAAATGTTGCAGGTGATATGACGTCCGGCATATTCGTGTCCCCAATGCGAATGAGCTTTTTCTCGTCTGCGTCGCGATTCACCGCAAGCAACAGTCCCTAGACTGACGATAGGGGCCCAGAGAGCACGAGGCAACTGAAGGGTTGTTTTTGGCGCTCACTCTCTGCGCCGCCTGCCGACGCGACACACGGGCTGCGCGGGCTCATTTCGAATTGCTGAAACGCGCCTATGTGGATGCCCGCTACTCCGAACACTTCGAAATCACCAAGGATCAGCTCGAGTGGTTGCGCGGGTGTGTCGGGGAGTTGGAAACGACCTAGAGAACAAAGTAGAGATGATCCAAGGTGAGAATTAGCCGAATTGCGTCAGCTTTGCTGTGTGCTTCAATGGGTGCTCGTCCATGAGTAACGGGATGTCTGGTAGATTCCTTTGGGTCGCCTCGACCAGTCTTTTTGAAGAAGTGTTCTTCTAAATAGGTTTTGAATTCGTTCGGAAACACCAACGACCCGTCCTCCGGAAAGCGCTTTCCCGCTGTTTCCCCCAGGAACGTCAGAATGTCTGCGTCTTTGTGGCTTAGTTTCCTGCCATTGTTGAGCGCTTTATGATGCTCATCGGCAATTCCCTCAATCATGGGTATTAAGGTGGAGATCGCTGCAACGTGGTTACCTGCGAAATAGCAATCTAAACCTGCTTCAAGAAAATTCTTCTTGGAAGAAAATGCCGCTTTTCCCCACCAACGTTCGACAAGCTGTTGAATCCTCTCGTCATTAAACGCACTAATTACGAAGTCGTTGACCTTGTCGATGCCGCCTTTCTGAGCAAAGTGATCAAGCGACGAGATCTCGGGTTTCATGAGAGAGACAAAAGGAAACCATCCCATCTCAATTAGATCGAACAGCCGCTTGCTGCTGACGAATTCAATTGCAGCACCATACTTAACTGCTTTAAGCAGATTCGCGAGTTGGAGCTCTGTTTCGTCCACCTCCAGATTACCCGTTAGATCAACATACAGCCCGAAGTGATACTGATGACGGAATAACCAAACTAACTGATCCCCATTTTTCGGGCCGCAATTTTGCTTGTCATCTTCGAAGCGAATTCTCTGGATGTCCGCAATATCACTTTCATACACTGCCTGACCGGCTTTCACTGCGCCCTTAGGCAGGATCGTCATGGATTGAGGGAAGTTGCCAAGATAGATTGAGGCCACTCGGTCTGGACTAATCACCACCAACATAGAATCTTGCTGCGGCACACCTAGAAGATGCATCAAGTGTGTAGCGACCTCATTAAAGAAATGATCGTCGATTGACGAAAAGCTCCCCTTGACTAAAACTTGAAATTCGTCGTCAGCTAATGCTGGTTCCATTGCGATTCCGCCAAGCTGAACGTTTTCTCTGATGAGTGGTTGTCCGAAACTTTCAATGGATGGAACACTTGTTTGTTTCTTTTCGGACTTTTCACTCATCCCCAAACTTTCTGACCTATCGACTTGAACTTGCTGATTGCTAATGCACCACGCTCGTTGCGCGCTTTACTGCCGGGTGCCTGCAAAGCCTCCGTCACGCTTGCACGGGATGCTTCCCAGATTTCAGTTGGCCGGAGTTTATGGTCCAGCAAAACAAGAAGCACTTTGTCCCACTCCTTTTCCAGATTGATCGAGCCTACTCGTCCATTCCGTTTACCATATTGCAAGGCGCGGGCCTTGATCTGATATTTAATGTCTTCACCGTCCGTCGCATCGAAACCGGCGGTTCGTGCGGGTTCAAGCCTCAACCCGAGCAGACGCGCAGCCTCGAATTCACCAACCTCTCCCGTAATGCCAAGTGGAGCCCCCCGTAGTTCGTGGTAAGCGACCGCGGCTTCACGCGCCCTCTCTAGAATTTCGCCGAGTGTTTTTTGCTGGTCTTGGTCCATTTAGATCACGCTGGATACCTCAGCCTCATGGTAAACTTGAAAAGTCATCACATCCACACCTTGGATGCCAGGAACCAGTCCGGGCATGACGTTGGAGAGTGTTGAGAAGCAGCGCACCAAATAGAAGTGTCACCACCCGACTTGTTCGGGTGGTCCAGGGCCTTCAAATGGAAGACGTGGTTCGTAGCTCTGGATTGCCCGGATAAAACGGGCAATGACAGGTGTGTTTGACGCACATCCTTCGAGACGGGCCTACGGCCCTCCTCAGGATGAGGATCAGCCCTCAATCAAATGCTTCTTCCCAGGTGCCCTCAGTAGAGGCTTTGGAATATTCCGTCGCGCGGTTTTCAAAGAAGTTCGCGTGCTCAATGCCGTTCAGCATTTCATCCATCCAGGGCAGCGGGTTTTTGTCGACCCGGTAGATGGGGAGTAACCCCAGCTGGGTGAGGCGGCGATTGGCGATCCAGCGAATGTAGCTTTTCACTTCTTCAGCGGACAGGCCCTCAACCGAGCCCATTTCAAAGGCGAGATCAATAAACGCATCTTCATGGGTGATGATGGTTTCACACGCTTTGTAGATGTCCTTCTGCAGCTCTTCGTTCCAGAGCTCTGGATTTTCATCAATGAAGGTACGGAAGAGCTTGATCGCGTTTTCCGTGTGCAGGGACTCGTCGCGGGCCGACCATGTGATGATCTGGCCCATGCCCTTCATCTTGTTGAAGCGCGGGAAGTTAAGCAGGATCGCGAAGCTCGCAAAGAGCTGCACGCCTTCGGTGAAGGCGCCAAAGACCGCAAGCGTCTTGGCGATGTCTGCCTTCGTCTCCACACCCCATTCCTGCATATAGTCGTACTTGTCCTTCATCTCCCCATATTTGAGGAAGGCTTCGTACTCCGTCTCTGGCATGCCGATCGTGTCGAGCAGGTGGGAATAGGCGGAAATGTGGACCGTCTCAATGTTTGAGAAGGCGGCCAGCATCATCTGCACTTCCGTCGGCTTGAACACCTGGGAATAGTGCTTCATGTAGCAATTGTTCACTTCCACGTCGGCCTGCACGAAGAAGCGGAAAATCTGGGTAAGCAGGTTGCGGTCACCTTCGGTCAGGACTTTCGCCCAGTCCTTCACGTCATCAGCTAGCGGCACTTCTTCCGGCAGCCAGTGAATGCGCTGCTGCGTCAGCCAGGCGTCATAGGCCCATGGATAGCGGAAGGGCTTGTAGGTTGCGCGTTCTTCAAGAAGGGACATGTTTTCCGCTTTCTGCTCTTATCGCTTCGTAGGCTTTGCCCGTGACTTTGAGCCGGAGGACAAAGAGGGCGGCAAAGGCTCCTGCCCCGCCGCCCAAATTTTGACTTTAGATGGTGCCGGGCACAAGCCCGACCTCACACTTCAAATTACTGGCAGGCGAGACACTCGTCATAATCGTTCATCTCAGCCGGATTGACTTTTTGTGCTGGCTGCTCGTTTTGTGTGAGACGGGTTTCCACGGCCACTTCGGTGAGCGTCTTCAGCGGAATTTCCGCTGCGCCACTGGCTTTCGCCGCCGCACTTGCCGCGTCATTTTCCGCCTGCTTCACCAGGTGGGAGCTGTCGCTTTCCGCCCGCTGGATCGAGAGGGAGCGGCAGTAATAAAGCGACTTCACGCCCTGCTTCCAGGCCTGGAAGTGGAGCTGATGCAGCTCGCGCTTGTTTACATTGGCCGGTACGAAGAGGTTCACGCTCTGCGCCTGGTCAATCTTGTCTGCCCGGTCGCCTGCATGCTCAATGACCCAACGCTGGTCGATTTCAAAGGCTGTCTTGAAGACGTCTTTCTCCAGATCGTCCAGGAAATCAAGATGGGCGATAGAGCCGCCATTGGTGACGATGGACGACCATGTCTCATCATCGTTGCGGCCTTTTTCTTCCAGGAGCTTGGTCAGGTGACGGTTCCGCACATTGTGGGAGCCCGACAGGGTCTTATGCGTAAAGCTGTTCGCCGCAATCGGCTCAATGCCCGCCGACGTGCCACCGCAAATGATGGAGATGGAGGCGGTTGGTGCCACTGCTGACTTGTTGGAGAAGCGTTCCATGATGCCATAGTCGGCCGCATCAGGGCAGGCGCCCCGCTCTTCAGCCAGCTTCTTTGAGGCCGCATCTGCCTGGTCGTCAATATGCTTGAAGATCTTCTTGTTCCAGACCTTCGCCATCACACCCTCAAACGGGATCATGTTGGCCTGCATGAAGGAGTGGAAGCCCATGACGCCAAGGCCCACAGAACGTTCGCGCATGGCGGAATATTTGGCCTGGGCCATTTCGTCTGGCGCGCGATCAATGAAGTCCTGAAGCACGTTGTCGAGGAAGCGCATCACATCTTCGATAAACTGCGGGTGGCTTTCCCACTCCTGGAATTTCTCAACATTCAAGGAGGAGAGACAGCAGACCGCGGTGCGCGCCTTGCCATGATGGTCAATGCCCGTTGGCAGGGTGATTTCTGCGCAGAGGTTTGATGTCTTTACTTCAAGACCGGCAAGCTTCTGCTGCTCAGGGCGCGCATTGTTCACTGTGTCCTTGAAGATCATGTAGGGCTCGCCGGTTTCGATCCGAGCGGTGAGCATGCGGATCCAGAGCGAACGTGCTGAGATGGTCTTCTGAACTGATTTGTCTTTTGGCGAAAGAAGCGCCCAGTCCTCGTCATTCTCCACTGCACGCATGAAGGCGTCAGAAATCAGAATGCCGTGGTGGAGGTTCAGCGCCTTACGGTTCGGGTCTCCACCGGTAGGACGGCGGATCTCGATGAACTCTTCCACTTCCGGATGATCAACCGGCAGATAACAAGCCGCTGAGCCGCGACGGAGCGAGCCCTGGCTGATCGCCAAAGTGAGGCTGTCCATCACACGGATGAAAGGCACGATGCCGCTGGTTTTGCCATTGCCGCCGACTTTTTCACCGATGGAGCGCAGATTGCCCCAATAGGAGCCGATGCCGCCGCCTTTGGCTGCGAGCCAGACATTTTCATTCCAGAGGCCAACAATGCCTTCCAGCGTGTCGTTGGCTTCATTGAGGAAGCAGGAAATGGGCAGGCCGCGCTCTGTGCCGCCGTTCGAGAGAACAGGGGTCGCTGGCATGAACCAAAGCTTTGAAATGTAGTCATAGAGACGCTGGGCGTGGTCCGGGTCATCCTTGTCTGCGTAATAGCTCGCGACACGGGCAAACAGGTCCTGAAAGCTTTCGCCTGGCATTAGATAGCGGTCTGTGAGAGTCGCTTTGCCGAACTCGGTCAGCAGCGCATCGCGCGACCGGTCAACTTTTACCGATGGTCGGCCTTCATACTGGACCGTCTGATCTGCAGCTTCGAATGGCATTTCCGGTTCCGCGGTGTCCGCGCCTTTCACCCGGCGAACAGCCTGACGTTCGCCTGTAATAATCGCCGAAACGGTGGCCTCGACCCCAGAAAGATCGACCGATTTGGACGTATCATTGAACATGTATTCTGCCCCCAACTTGACCTGTTCCCGCCGCCGAAAACAGATTCAAAACCCCATTTTTGAGACACAAAGTCTCTGGCTCGCGCACCCATGTGCACAATCCTCGCTGCTCTTTTTACATGAGCAGAACGCATTCAATCCTGTGATTACGCTGCGCCTTGAAGGTCACCCCAGCGGTGGGCAGCGCGTCCAGATATAGTATCCACCGCAAACCTCGCGTCAACAGGTAGTGTTCTCGGTTTCGAATTTTTTTGGTTAATGAATGGTTAACGCGCTGTTTTCACTGTGTGTTTTTTAGTGCACAAAGTTTTCGACGCCCCCATTGTGGGTGCCCCTAATCGCTTCAAGGACACTCGCTCAAAATGCCTCTCACTGACCCTGTCACCGGTGCTGAACGGCGCCCGCTTTATCCAGACATTGTCCCCTACACATCGGGCATGCTTGCCGTAACGCCCGTCCATACGCTGTTCTATGAAGAGTGCGGTAACCCCAATGGCAAACCGGTCGTCATTCTTCATGGGGGCCCAGGTGGTGGATGCAACCCTACGATGCGGCGCACCCACAACCCTAACGAGTACCGAATCATTTTGTTCGATCAGCGCGGTTGTGGTCGCTCAAGCCCCCACGCGGAGCTGGAGGGCAACACAACCTGGGACCTGGTTGCCGATATTGAGCGCCTTCGCGAACATCTGGGGATTGAGGCCTGGCAGGTATGCGGCGGATCGTGGGGTTCGTGCCTTGCCCTTGCCTATGCGGAAACCCACCCGACCCGGGTCACAGAGCTTGTGATGCGGGGCATTTTCACGCTGCGCCCCAGAGAGCTTCACTGGTTTTACCAAGAGGGAACAGACGCCCTTTATCCCGATGCCTGGGAAAAGTTCATTGCACCCATCCCGGAGGCTGAGCGTGGCGACCTTATGGCTGCTTATTACAAGCGCCTGACCGGTGAGGATGAAGAGGCAAAGCTCGCCTGCGCCCGGGCCTGGTCGGTCTGGGAGGGAACGACCCTTTCACTCCTGGAAGACCCGGAGCGGGCAGCGCGTTTTGATGACCCGCATTTCGCCTTGGCGTTTGCGCGGATTGAGTGCCACTACTTTGTAAACAAAGGCTTTTTCGAGCCACAGGATCAACTCATGCAGAACGCTCACAAGCTCAATGGCATTCCGGGCGTTATCGCTCAGGGCCGGTATGACGTTGTGACGCCTATGTTTACCGCCTGGGACCTCGCCAAGGGCTGGGAAACCGGTGAGCTTAATATTGTGCCTGATGCCGGCCATACCGCGACGGAACCGGGCATTGTTGATGTGATGGTGAGGGCTACAGATCGGTTTGCGGGGCTTGAGGTTTAAAGATCTCAATGCATCCAAGGTCTTTTCCAAATACCCCTAATGGCTGTATAGACATCAGCTTCATGCAACTGGTCGGCCAAGGGATATACGCGGCACATGAATGACGTTACGGACATTAGCAGCCTGCTTGAACGCAATAAGAAGTGGGCAGAGGGCATCCGGGAAATTGATCCGGATTATTTCGAGAACCTCTCCCATCAGCAGACGCCTGAGTTTTTGTGGATCGGCTGCGCCGACAGCCGTGTGCCTGCCAACCAGATTATCGACCTGCCGCCGGGCGAAGTGTTTGTTCACCGGAACATTGCAAACGTGGTCGTTCATTCCGACCTGAACTGCCTCTCAGTCATTCAATATGCGGTGGAAGTGCTGAAGGTGAAGCACATCATCGTTTGCGGTCACTATGGATGCGGCGGTGTTGCTGCATCGCTTGAAGACCAGCCTCATGGACTGATCGACAATTGGTTGCAGCACATTCGTGATGTCTATCGAATGAACGCAGACGAGCTTGCCAAGATTGAGGACAAGTCAGTTCTCCTTGACCGGCTTTGCGAACTCAATGTGGTCGAGCAAACCCACAATGTGTGCAACACAACCATTGTCCGGGATGCGTGGGCAAGTGGCGCAGAACTCTGTGTGCATGGCATTGTCTACAGTCTGCAGAACGGCATTCTCAAAGAACTGATGGCTGAGTGCCGCACGGCCGACTAACCCGGAGACATATGTGCGCATTCTCTTCCTTATGAACGATGAAGGCTCCCCACCTGGGGTTCTCCTGGAGGAGACGCAAGCGCAAGGTCATCGGCCGAGCGTACTCGTGCCCTATAAAGACATCAGCCACGATCTGGAACTGCCGGGCTCCGTACCGACCAGTCCAGATGGCTTTGATGGCCTCGTTGTGCTCGGTGGCGCGATGAGCATTCTTGATGAAGCTGATTATCCCTTCGTCGATCAGACACGACAATTGCTCCGAGCTTTTAATGTTGCCCGCAAACCCGTAATGGGCGTTTGTTTCGGTGCTCAACTTCTGGCAGATGCCCATGGTGGCCGTGTGAAGCCTCTCGGGCATACAGAATGGGGGTTCCTTCCGCAAACCTGGCTTCCCACCGCGCAGGAAGATATTCTCCTAAAAGACAGCCCACCGGACCTTCCCTTGATGCAATGGCACGGCGATACGTTTGATCTGCCCGAGGATGCCATTCCTCTGTCCACACGGCCGGATTGCCCCGGTCAAGCGTTCCGGATTGGCGAGATCAATTGGGGGCTGCAGTTCCACCTGGAACTCGACCAACCTACGCTCATGAACTGGGCAAAACTCCATGCGGCAGAGCTCAAGGACGAACCTGCCCCCCATATCGCACAGATGGAGAAAGACGTCGCCACCTATCACAAGCCCCAAGCAGGTTTTGCGCGCACCGTGATGCGCAGATGGTTGGCGGTTTGTGAAGAGGCAAAAGCGGCACGGTAATACGCACCGCGCCGCTCCCTACGCAACAGCCAAGTGCATCAGTTCAATGTGATTTCGAAAATTGACGTAGTGCCGCTCACTTCATTTGCCACCGCAAGCAAGTCTTTTCCGCTGGGCGACTGCGCTGCCGGGATGAAGGCCATTCCTTCTGGCCCAAGGTCACCCGCCCTGCCCGCTTCGGCATTCCCTGAGAAGTCGCGGTTGTTGTGATAGCCGAGAAACTCAGCATTGGCGGGATCGGTTACGTCATAAGCCATCACGCCGCCAACACGCTCAAGGCCGATAAAGGCAATCGTCTTACCGCCGATCTTGCCCACTATCAGTGCTTCAGGTTCAGGCCCCTTGTCATCGGAGCGATTGTCGCCCTTGTCATTCTCATCATTGGTGGAGTTAAAGTCGCGCCCCAGACGGGCCGCGGTGATGCGCTCAAAATCATCAGCTGAATCAAACACCAGCTCGCCTGTGGTCGACCAGATGGAAAACGACCGGGCGCCGTAAGAATAGATGACATCATGATCTCCATCGCCATCTATGTCGCCCATGCTTGTGGTGGTTTTCAGACGCCCCAGATTTCCGCTTTCCTGCAGGACGGCTGCATTTGGAAACGCGGTTGGGTCAAGCGTGAGCTTCGCGACCCGGGTTTCTTCAGACCATCCGTCATAGTCTTTCGCGTCGCCTTCATTAGCGGTCATCAGATAAGTCTGACCCGCAACTTCAAAGGAGACGATGGAGTCCGGCTGGTACATGCCCATCACAGGCCAAGTCTTGATGTTCGTACCACCGTCCTTGTTCGATGCATCCAACGGAATTTGCGAATGGTCTTTGTAGCCAAGACCCAGAAGGCTCGTCACTTGAGCGCTCGCGACATCAACGACCGCGATGCCATTATTCTCCTGCAGGGTGACATAGGCTGTCGAGCCATCCGCCGATACCGCAACGTACTCTGGCTCAACATCGGCGGCGATAGAACTTCCAGGTTTCACGATCCGCATGCCCTCTGGCACAGACTCAAAGCCTGAAAAATCTGCTGTGCGCACTGTCATATCCGCAACGGTGATGACACTCACAGTTCCTTCCGGGTCGTTGGTGTAGTCCTTTGATGGCTCGCCTTCATTGGCAACCAATGCGTAAGCTCCGTCAGGCGTAAATGTCACCATGTCAGGGTTCGCACCAACAGAGACAACCCCTTTCTCATTGCCGTCAAGGTCGAAGAAAACAAGTTTGCCTGCCTCTTGTTTTGACGGACCGACCACGGCTACGGCAACGAGGTCACCATGTACAGCAACGGAGTTCACCCCTTTGCCATGCGCTTTAGTGCTTAGCGTGTTGACCTTTGCCGGCGACGTTGGGTCGGAAATATCCAGCACGTCCACTTCGCCTGCATCTGCGTTCACAACAAAGAGCTTTTGCGTCTCAGCGGAATACACCACGATTTCCGCAGCACCTTCATCAAACACACCAGTTTCATAGGTGGAAAGAGGGGTGAAAGTCAGCCTGTCACTGCTCCAGGCCGGGCCCGTCAAAAGTGCTGAACCTGCGAGCAGGGCCGCCAATGAAAGTGCGCGCATATTGAAACATCCTTGTCTTCTGGTCTTTGTCTGTCGCTTCGGAGAAGCTAGGCAAGTTTATTAACCTTGCGTGCGAAACTTATGTGACGCTTGGGCGCAAATTCCGGCCACAGGGTGAAACATTAAGCAGGTCTTAATACCCGCTTGGCATTCTAGATATTGCTATCTGGAGAGCCGCATGAGCAAAGAAGACAAATCGGCAGGGAACAGAACCGAACCGCTAAACGCTGATGCCACAGGCAGTTTGGATGGCAAGCTGACGGCAGCTGAAGCCCTCGGCGCGCTCACGTCCAGGTCAGACCTCGCTGAAGACGACAGACGGCAAGCCCACGACATCCTCGCAACTCTCAGCCTGGATGCGGAGCAACAGGTGCGGGCATCTGTTGCCCGTGCGATCGCCGATTATCCCTTCCTACCTCCCGCTGTTGCTGAGAGGTTGGCTGCAGACGTATCAGATGTCGCCGGCCCGGTTTTAGAGAGATCATCGGTTCTGACAGAGGGTTTTTTGGTTGATCTGATTGAGAGTGGCGCGGCTGATGAGCAAGCTCAGATCAGCATTGCAACGCGTCCCGACCTCACAGAAGCCGTGTCCGGACCCCTGTTGAGGACCGGCAAACGCCGAGCTGTTGAAACGATCCTCTCAAACACAAGTGCGAAGATTGATGAAGATGGGTATGGCGCCCTGTTTGCCCGCGATGATCTGGATGGACGCATGCTCACCCTGGTATCAGCGCGTCAGGGGTTGAGCGCGCCCGTCGTGGCTCAGTGTCACAAGATCATTCTGACGGATCGCTTTGATCGGGCAATCGGGTCATCGGTCCGCCAAACGCTGATCGAAACCCATGCACTGCCTCCGCAAATGGCTGATGCCATCGTCAATGCGGCGATGGAAGATGCCCTGTCTCGCTCAGCATCAAACGCTGATGCTACGCTTGAAGAGCTCATTGGGCTTGCTACCACGCTGAACGGTCACAATGATCTGACACCCTCTCTCCTTCTCCGCATGACATGTGGAGGATCGTTGGAATTTTCAATGGCGGCGTTTCACGTGCTCACAAATCGTCCTTATGACGAAGTGGCCCGTGCTTTTCATGGTGCAGGGACGGAGGTCCTGGGCAATCTCTACCGCGAGAGCGGTCTTCCACCCTATTTTCGCTTCGCGCTTGTCGCTGCCATCAAACGCATCGCCGAGGAAAGCCAGAAGCCCCATCACGGGACGTCTGAAAAACCTGTTCAGGATATCATTCGCGAGATTGTCGGTTTTTATAGAGGCATTGCCCCAACCAGTCTCGACCAGGTGATTGCCCGTCTTTGTCATGAAGCAGCCAGGTGGTCTGAAGACGATGGCTCTGCACCGTCTTCAGCCTAAGCTGGCAAAGTCCTAGAAGTTTACCCGGGTGGTATATGCCCCATCGACAACCATATTGATCCCTGTTGTAAAACTGGACCGGGGCGATGAAAGGAAGACGGTTGCATTGGCGATATCTTCTGGTGACGCCATCCGACCCATAGGGTTGTTTGACATGGCGTCCTTGTAAACATCGGGCATGTTTTCTTCGATCATGTGCCAAACGCCGCCTTTGAAATAGACAGTCCCAGGTGACACCACATTGCACCGGACATGCTTGTCTGCATATTGCTTCGCAAAGCCTTTCGCGACATGAATGAGTGCCGCCTTCATCGCGCCATAGGCATTGGGATGACTTGTTTCTGCCGCAGACACTGACGAGATGATGACGATAGACGCATCACCACCTGCTGCTGCCGACTTTTCGAGATGTGGGAGTGCTGATGTGATGGAACGTTGCGCACCCATGACATCCACATCAAAGCCTGCCTGCCAGTTGGCTTCTTCGTTCCCGGCGCTCAAAGCGCTGGCATTTGAGATCAGGATGTCGATACCACCGAGATCTTTTGCTGCTTCGCCAACCCATGCCTGAAGTGCTGGTCCATCGGCAATGTCGACGGACTTTCCAAAAGCATTGATGCCCTTGTTCTTAAGCGCCGACACCGCCTCATCAATCTGTTCCTGATTGCGGGCACAAATAGCCACATTGGTCCCTTCGTCCGCCAACAGGTCAGTGATCGCTCGCCCAATGCCGCGCGTTCCGCCCAATATCACAGCACGCTTACCTTTAAGTCCTAGATCCATTTTGACATTTCCTCCGGTTTCAGATTGCCCGAACTCTATCTGTTTGACGCAAGGGCAGAAAGGCGAAAGGACAGCTTCATACTGCTTCTTTGGTGTCTTTGCCCATGTGCGCTAGAATGTCAGCAAAAGAGGCCAAAGTGCCCTGACGCAAACGGAGGAGACGAGATCCATGGATCTGGCAATGAAACCCGAAGAAGCTGCCTTTCGTGATGAAGTGCGCGCCTTTCTCGATGAGAAGCTCACCGACCAGCTGAAAGCACATGCGCGGCTCACCAGCGGCATCCTAACCGATCATCCGTTGCGGGTTGAATGGCTGAAAACGCTGAATGCTCAAGGTTGGGCAGCGCCGAGCTGGCCGAAGGAATTTGGCGGCACAGGCTGGACCGTGATGCAGAAGTTTATTTTTGCTTCCGAGTGCGCCGCCGCTGGCGCACCGGGGTTGAGCTCTATGGGTCTTTCCATGGTTGGACCGACGCTCATGGGTCATGGCACCGACGAGCAGCGCGCGAAGTATCTGCCTAAAATTCTGGACGGCACGCATTGGTGGTGTCAGGGATATTCCGAACCTGGCTCGGGTTCTGACCTTGCCTCGCTTCAAACCAAAGCTGTTTCTGATGGCGACGACTATATCATCAACGGCACGAAGATCTGGACAACGGGCGCGCACTTCGCCAACCACATGTTCTGCCTGGTGCGCACCAGCAGCGAAGGCAAAAGACAGGAAGGCATTTCCTTTATCGTCTTCCCGATGGACCTGCCTGGCATCTCTGTTGAACCCATCATCACCATCTCCGGCGATCATGAAGTGAACCAGGTTTTCTTTGATGATGTGCGCGTGCCGAAAGCCAATCGCATTGGCGAAGAGAATAACGGCTGGACGGTCGCGAAATATCTGTTGGAGTTTGAGCGGGGCGGGTCTGCCCATGGCGCCAACCTTCGCAATGCGCTCAACCGCTTGAAAAACATTGCCGGCCAAGAAGTATCAGATGGCGAGGGTGCCCTGATTGATGACCCCGCCTTCCGTCGCAAAGTTGATGAGGCAGAAGTTGAAGTGACGGCGGTCGAGTTCACAGAACACCGGATCATGTCGTCGCTGTCATCAGGCCAGAACCCGGGTGCAGCGGCGTCTATGATCAAGCTGCGCGGCTCCACCATGACTCAAACCATTACGGAACTTGGTGTCGAGGCGATTTCCCACTATATCGCACCACACGTGATGGAAGCTCGGACCTGGGGCTCGAATGTTGCACCAGTAGGCCCGGATCATACATTGATGGTCGTGCCGAAATATATGAATGGGCGCGCCAATACGATCTTTGGTGGCTCTAACGAAGTTCAGCGCAACATTATGGCGAAGGCCGTTCTCGGCCTTTAACAGCTTTATCAAGGGGAGTTCTTATGGACCTTGCGCTCGCGCCTGAGGATGCCGCTTTTCGTGATGAGGTTCGTGCGTTTCTTGATGAAACGCTAACGGAGAGCATGCGTGAAGCAGGGCGTCTTACCACTTCTGTCTTCACCGACTATCACGACAATATGCCCTGGCATAAAGCGCTTCACGCCAAGGGGTGGGTCGCCCCCAGCTGGCCGAAAGAATATGGCGGCACCGGCTGGACCGACCTGCAGAAGTATATTTTTGCGTCGGAGTGCGCCCGTGCAGAAACGCCCCACATTGCACCTATGGGTCTGCGCATGTGTGGGCCGGTGCTCATGAAATATGGCACGCAAGAGCAGAAGGATTTCTATCTCCCTCGCATGCTGTCTGGTGAAGACTATTGGTGTCAGGGCTATTCCGAACCGGGTTCTGGCTCTGACCTTGCCTCGCTTCAATGCAAGGCTGCGCGCGACGGGGATGAATATGTCATCAACGGGACGAAAATCTGGACGACCCATGCGCAATTCGCCAACCGTATGTTCTGCCTGGTCCGCACCGATGGATCAGGTAAACCACAGCAGGGCATCACTTTCATTCTGATCGATATGGATACGCCGGGCATCAAGGTGGAGCCCATCATCACCATGGCCGGCGATCATGAAGTCAATCAGGTGTTCTTTGACGACGTACGGGTGCCCGTTGCCAACCGTGTCGGCGAAGAAAATGACGGCTGGACGGTCGCCAAATACCTGCTTGAGTTTGAACGTGGCGGCTCATCTGCACCGGGGCTTGAGATTGGGGCTCAAAAGGTGCGTGCCCTTGCCTCCAAAGAAATGACCGGCAGCGGCGGCACGCTTATGGATGACTCCGCTTTTGCCGCAAAGCTCGCTGACACGGAGATCGCCATCAAAGCGCTGGAGATTACGGAACACCGTATTCTCTCAGCCATGTCGTCTGGGCAAAACCCGGGACCGGCCTCCTCCATGCTGAAGACCTGTGGCACGGAGATGCGCCAGCGCGTCGATGAACTCGCCGTTGAAGCGATCCATTATTACGCAACGCCGGATCAAAAAGACGCGCGCATGACCGGCTCCAACGTAGAGCCCATTGGCCCAGCGGACGCCATGACGGCCGTGCCCGCCTATCTCAACAATCGGGCAGGCTCCATCTATGGCGGCTCGAACGAAGTTCAGCGGAACATCATGGCGAAGCTGGTGTTGGGGCTTTAGGCACTAGCATGCCAACCCCGGAATTCTTGCTTGCTCTTTGTGGCTAGGGCGACAATGCTACCGCCATCATGAAAACATCTGTGTTTGTCGGGTTGCTGGCCGCCCTGCTTCTCGTCTTCGTCCAGCCAGTCTCCGCCGATCCAAGGGCCAATGCTGTCTTCGAGCAGATCGGCGAGCGACTTCAGCTGATGAAATCTGTGGCAGCCTGGAAAAGGGCCAACGGTACGCCGGTCGAAGACCTTGAGCGGGAGACAGTGGTTCTTCAGAAATCAATTGACGCTGCGGTGAAGCTGGGCCTCGACCCAGAGGGCGCGAGGTCTTTCTTCAATATGCAGATCACGGCAGCGAAAGAGATCCAACATTGTTGGATGGAGCGCTGGAAGGGTGGACACGCGGTGCCGCCTACCCGTGTGCCCGACCTTAAGACTGACATCCGCCCGAGACTGCTCACAATCGGCGACGCGCTGCTTTCAAACATCAAAACGGCCCTGGCGGAGGGAACAGTCTTCGATCAGCGCCATCTCGCCGACTTCGCGGAGAGGACCGATATCGACTGCCTGCGACCTACGCGGCGAGACGAACTACTTCTGATGCTCGGCAGGATACGCCTTTAGACTTCACAGATTCGGGCGAAGACGGGATGCGGAAAATCCCACTTCCCTGCCTCACGCCTTTCGGGAAATGAGCAATGTCGTGGTTTGAGTGAAGACGGTTTCGCCGTCCTGATTTTTGAGAATGTGCTGGTTTTTCACAATGCCTCGATCAGGCTTTGAGGAACTTGGCTTGGTTTCGATGCACTCGATGGTGAGCGAGAGAATGTCGCCCAGCTTCGCTGCTTTGTGAAAGCGCACCTCGTCATAGCCCAGCGCGCCAAGCACAGCCGTTTCGTGGGGCAAGCCTTGGGCCAGGCGCAGCACAACGCTTTGAATATGTGATCCACAGGCGGTGAGCGCCCCATAGATGCTCTTCGCTGCGGCATCTTTGTCGACGTGAAAGGGTTGTGGATCCCACTTTTCCGCAAAGGAGACGATTTCCTTTTCGGTCATCGCATACGTGGCCTCAATCGGCCATCGCTCACCAACTTCAAAATCGTCAAAATACCGCATGGCTTTGCTCCCCGACATCCAGACCTGTAGCAGTACCCCCCGCAGCAATGAGGAGCAAGGGTCTGGTTCAACTCTCGCGGGCGAAGCTTTCGATCAGAACGGCGAGCCGCTCCGGCGCTTCGATATGCACATCGTGGCCCACCCCTTCGACGGCAGCGAACTGACCTCCGGTGCGCGCCGTCAGCGCCTCCGCCGCTTCATGGGGGATGGACTGATCGCGCGTTCCGCTCACATGAAGAACCGGCGCTTTGATTTCCTCATACACGCCCCATAAGAGGCGCAATCCATCGATTGTATATTGCCGGCGCACATAGGTGAGAAAGGCCGCCCGAGTGCCCTCCAGCGCATAACCCTGCGCCAACCGTGTTTCATGGGCCTCGGAAAATGTGTCGCCAAAGACTGCCACCCTCCCCATGATCCATTCCCCCACGCCTGGGATCAGGAGGAGCTGTTGCGCCGGATCCAAAGCCATGCCGGTGCCGATGGTCACCACACCAGCGACCCGATCCGGAAAGTCGGCACCGATGCGGGCTGCGATCACCCCACCAACTGAATGACCGACGACGATAGCCTTCTCAATGCCCAGCGCATCGAGCACATCGACAGCCTGCTCTGTCCAAAGCCGATGGCCATATGAGAGCCCGTGTGAGCGATCACTCAGCCCATGGCCGTAATAGTCGAACCCTATCACCCGGTGGGTCTCGCTCAGGCGAGGGCCTAAGCCTTCCTGCCAGTCGGCGATAGACCGGCCCGACCCGTGCAGCAACAAGATCACCGGACCCGCGCCTCGATCGTAGACATGAACCCGGCCCGAGCGGGTTTCCACAAACTGTGCATGGGGCCCAGACGGGGCGGCTGCAACAGATGCGGTCTCCCGGTCCGCCATCATGATCCGGCCAATACCAAAAGCGATGAGCAACAGACCCGCTGTGGCAGCGAGTGCCATCAAAAAAATCCGTGCCATGTGCATTTTCCTCTCGACTAGAGACTTTTTTTCTTCTTACATACTAATTAGTATCTTCAATGAAAATTTGCAAGAGATGGCCATGAACAAAAAATCTCAGGTCGATGATGCCATCGGGGATCTGGCAGCGCGCGCGCGTGTGTCCGACCTCACGCTGAGCGCCATAGCCGATGCGTCCGGCGTCAGCCTGCCGACGGTGCGCAAAATCGTTGGCGGCAAAAACGGCCTGCCCGCCTATATGGCCGGGCTCGGCGTCCGCCCAAGTATTGAAGATGTGGAAACGCCGGAACGGCTGCGCGCTGCCGCAAAACAGGTGTTCGCAGCCGACGGCTATGACGGGGCATCACTCGACGATATTGCCGCCGCCGCCGGCATGACCAAGGGCGCCGTCTATCATCATTTTGACAGCAAGGCAGAGCTCTTTTGGGCCTTGGCAGAAGAGCGCCTAGCCCGGCAAATGGCAGTCGCAGATGCGGCGACAGCCGAGACCGCCAGCTGGGATGAACCCACGCTTCAAAAAGTATTGAGCGATGTGGTGCAGGGCGCGGCGGCGGATCAGGATTGGGCTCGGCTGCATTTCGAGATTCTTTCGCGCACCCGGGACCCAGACGCGCGAAAGCACTTTCTGAAACAGGAGAGGTTTATTCTCAAGCGTTTGACGGAGATGGTGAGCGCCGCACAAAAACGGGGCGATGCCCGCAACGATGTGGCGCCTGAGGCTATCGCACTTACCATCGCCGCTGTGGGTGAGCGCCTTCTGCAATATGACATGCTCAAAGTCACCGAGCCGGACATGGGCACTCTCCTACCCGACATGGTCAAGGTCCTCATGGGCGGCGCAGGCCCCTCCGAAGACCCATAAAAAAAGGCCGGGCACATGGCCCGGCCTTTCAAACTTTAAAGCGCGATAGGATCAGAAGATCTCGAAGAGACCTGCTGCGCCCATGCCGCCACCGATGCACATGGTGACAACGCCCCATTTGACGTTCTGGCCTTCAGCCTTACGACGACGGCCTTCCAGCAGAATGTGACCAACGCAACGCGCGCCTGTCATGCCGAATGGGTGACCAATTGCGATGGAACCGCCATTGACGTTGTACTTCTCAGGATCGATGCCGAGCGTGTCACGTGCATAGAGGCACTGCGATGCGAAGGCTTCGTTCAGTTCCCAAAGGTCGATATCGTCAACCTTGAGGCCTGCGCGTTCCAGAAGACGTGGCACAGCGAAAACAGGACCAATGCCCATTTCATCTGGCTCACAGCCTGCAACGGCGAAGCCGCGGAAGGCGCCAAGTGGCTCAGCGCCGCGTTTTGCTGCTTCAGCAGCTTCCATGACAACAACAGCTGCTGCGCCATCGGAAAGCTGAGATGCGTTACCAGCGGTTACGAAGTTACCTTCGCCGCGCACTGGCTGCAGGCTCTGCAGACCTTCGAGGTTTGTCTGTGGACGGTTGCATTCGTCTTTTGTGACTGTGTAGTCAACGATGCTTTCTTCCTTCGTTTCCCGATCAACCACTTTCATTTTGGTTTTCATAGGAACGATTTCGTCGTCGAACTTGCCAGCTTCTTGAGCTGCCGCAATCCGCTGCTGTGAGCGAAGTGCATATTCGTCCTGATAGTCGCGCTTCACGTCGTAACGCTGTGCAACGATGTCAGCAGTTTCGATCATTGGCATCCAAAGAGCTGGATACTGCTGCATCAGGCTTTCTTCGGTGATGTTGTTGGTGTTCATGCCACCCATGGACACGAGCGAGATGCTTTCCACACCAGCGCCAACAGCGATCGGCACATCATTGTTCACAACAGTGTTTGCTGCCATGGCAATTGTCTGAAGACCAGAAGAGCAGAACCGGTTGACGGTTGTGCCGGATGTGGTGACCGGGCAGCCAGCTGCCAGTGCAGACAGACGGCCAACATTCATGCCGGTTGCGCCTTCTGGGTTACCACAACCCATAATGACGTCTTCAACATCACCTGGCTCAATGCCCGCGCGCTCCACAGCGTGCTTGATGGCGTGGCCGCCCATGGCAGAACCATGCGTGATGTTGAAACCACCGCGACCGGCTTTTGCCAGCCCGGTACGGGCGGTTGATACGATTACTGCTTCTCTAGACATATAGGTCTCCCTGCTTTGCAAACCTGTTTAGCAACTTTGTTTCGTCCTATTTAGCATCCGCTGATTTGGCACGTCTTATGCCAAAAAGCCAGCAACCGCATCTTTGTCGCTACGGAATGCGCTGCCAAAGGACCAATTGGGCGGCACCATACCCGCCCTTGGGGGCAATTGGGAATCAATTTCGAACGGCACCGTTTCACACCTGAACAATGGAAATTGCGCCCAGAGCTACTGGAGGGCAGGTGCCAATTTTTCCCTGTTTTCTGATGTTTTCGACATATTCGTCGCAAAGAAACCTCATTTCGGCCCCCGCTTTGCCCCGCCCTCTCCCTTCGCCAGCCCTATTCAAGTTGCAGATTGTTCATGCGGCTGAAAACGAATCTGGAGAGCGACATGACAAAACGGCACAAAATGACCCTCAACGAGACCCTTGCAACGATTGGTGGGGCAACGTTGCTGGTCATGGCTTCATTGGGAATCGCGGCGGGTCTCACCAGTGCGCGGGCTGATGAAGCCGCTGGTCCTGACGCGGTGACAGTTCTTGTCGAATACTCGCCGTTGTCACAGGCCTACTCGGATGACGCAGGCACGTTCACCATGCCTGTCTATTTTTCTCGTGAAGCCACTGTCTTGACGGAGGAGGCTGATCTCGCGCTCGGCGCGCTGGCAGATGAAGCGGCAAGCTTTGCTGCTGTCGCTGTGACAGTCAGAAGCCAGGGTGATGATGATCAGGCGGTCGCTGTCTATGACGCTCTCTATGAATACGGCGTGCCAGCTCGCGTCATGGCGCTGGAACTGGATGAAGACATTATCGGCGACGCAGACGTTGACGTCTTAGCCTCCGCTATCTAACTCCAAAAAGCGCCAAAAAGCTGATGTCAGGCACCTCTCCCCCTGGTGCTTGACATTTTGCCTTGGTTCCAATTTAATACATATGTATTTTTTTTAGCCGAGAGAGAAATCCCATGTCACTCCGCACCGTTCTATCGATCAGCCTCGTTGCCCTGACGGGCACTGGCCTTCTGTCCGCAGAAGCTGTGGAAAGACCGGAGGCAGGCGTGAGCGAAAAGCTCCTCACTCACCAATCCGTTTTTCAACCACCCCGGCTGATCGATGTGTCAGAGCGGGTGACCGTCGCTTACGGCTACACGATGTCGAACATTGTGATGATTGAGGGAGAAGATGGGATCTTCATCTTCGATACGGGCATGCGGGTTGAGAAAGCCGAGCTGGCCCTTAAAGCGCTGCGGACCCGAACTTCTAAACCCATATTGGGAGTAGCCTACTCTCATGGCCATGGCGACCATACAGGCGGCGTGCGTGCCTTCATTCCAGAGGGTTCTGATATCCCTCTCTATGCCCACCGAAACGCGCTTCGCTACCTCGGCGATGTGACGTCGCCCACCGCGGACGTCTTCCGTATGCGAGCGGTGCAGCAGCTTGGCCTCATCCTGCCAGAGGGTGTTGAAGGAACAGTCGGTTCCGGTGGGGGACCGGTTATCAATCTTGGGGGAACCGTGAGCTACCGCACACCGACCCATCTCTTCGATGACGAAGTGACCATCGACCTTGGCGGCACGACCGTTAAACTTTTCCACGCACCAGGCGATCTGGATGACGGGATCGGTGCCTGGGTCGAAGAGGATGGCGTGTTATCAACCGGTGACACGGTTGTTGGGACAAAAACGCATCCTATTCTCTCCACTCCACGGTATGAAAAAGGCCGCGACGCTGAGGCCTATATTGCCAGCATTAATCACTTCCGAGATTTTGGGGCCACTCACCTGGTGGGGGGCCACGGCCTTCCGATCAATGGCGCTGAAAATGTCAGTACCTTGATCGATAGCACCCTCCTGGTGGGCCGCTACATCATGGACGAAACGCTTCGCCAAATTGATGCAGGCGCTACTCCTGCACAGACGGCCGCCGCTCTTCGCATTCCTGCTGGCATCACAAGCGGTGAAGAGTTTGATGATTACTACCATCGCCTCAACTGGATCGTTCGCGGCGTCTATAACAAAGAAATGGGCTGGTATGGCGGCGACACGCTTGAGCTGGTCGCTCTGGCGCCAAAAGACCGCGCATCTAAACTCATTGAAGCGCTAGGTGGTGCGGAGAGTGTGCAAACCCAAGCAGAAGCCGCCTACAATGAGGGCGACTATCGCTGGGCAGCAGAGCTCGCAACTGAGCTTCTACTTCAGGATGAGAACAATGCAGAAGCTTTGTCCATCAAAGCCAACTCCCTGCGTGGGGTTGCCTATCAAAGCGACAGCGCCAATGAGCGCAATTATCTGCTCACCGAAGCCGACCTGATGCTCGGCGACATTGGGATGAACGTGATCTTTGGACAAGCCTTTGCCCGCGTCACAGAGTTTTTCTCTGAACCCAAGATCCCTGACCTTGCCCTGGCAGGACCGTCCTCTTCTTTCATCAGCAAGCTGCGCGTGCGCTCAGATGTCGGTCGCCCAATGGATGAAGACATCTCAGTTGCGGTGCAGGTCACAGACAGAGAGGAAAGCTTCCAGTTGACCCTCACAAAAGGTGTGATGATCCACGACCGGGCTGCCTTGCGTGCGCCGGATGCAACGCTGACGCTTGATCACCGTTCCCTCATCCTTCTTGCTGATGCGCGTGTCACATGGGACAATATATTGGATCGAGATGCGGTGTCTGTCAGCGGTGACGAGACCAAACTGCAGACATTCTTCGAGCACCTCAACTGGGACTGACATTGAACAAGGTTGCCACAAAGACCTCAGGATCATCCAAGTCCGAGCGCACCCGCGAAGCACTGCTGCTTGCAGGTGAAGAACTGATGGGCTGGAAGGGGATAGAGGCAACCTCTGTCCGCGATATCAATGAGAAGGCAAAGCAGAAAAACACATCGGCGATCGGCTATTATTTTCAGAACAAGGAAGGTTTGCTGCAGGCCATTCTGGATCGCCGGATGGTACCCTTGGATGACGACCGTCGCGCGCGCTGGGACGACTTAAAAAACACCAAGGGCGCCAAAAATCTGACGCTACGAGATCTGGTGGGCGTGCAGGTTCTGCCCCTCGCGGAAGCTGTTTTAGCGGAGCCTGCGTGGCGGAATTATGTTCTTCTTCTCGCCCAACTTGTGTCCGCCCACGGCGCGCCCTATCAGCATCTCTGGCGCGACAAGTATGACAAAACGAGCGGCGATATCATCGCAGCAATGCGGAATCACATGGCCGCAACAGACGATGATGCCTGGCGTCAGCGGATCAGCGACATGATCACCTTTTCAATTGGCAGCTTGTGTGAGCGAACCTACGTGATGGGACGAAGCGGCAAAGCGCCATCGCTGTCTGACGATCGGTATTTGTCAAACCTCGTTCAGACAGCAACTGCCATCCTTTCCGTGCCCGAACCGGACTGATCTCAGCTGATCGGACTTCCGATGGCAATCTCATACCCATCAGGGTCACGGACATAGAATTCTTCGATACCATAAGGCTGCTTTTCGACTTCGGTGACATCCATGCCACGACTCGACAAACGCCCATGCATTTCGCGGGCCGACGGATAGGTGAGATAGAAGACTGTGTCACTATAATGCGGACGTTTCGCGCGCTCAGAAGGCGAGATGATATCTTTCGCGTTGAGCATCAATGCACCGCCGCCTTCATGGCGCAGATTTGCCCAGATGACAGCGCCCCCTCTTCCACCTTCTGGTCTACTTCAAATCCGAGTTCTTCGTAGAACTCAATCGATGCGGCGACATCTGAAACATTGAGAAGCGGCACAAGATCAGTTGGACGAGACATGGCAACTCCTATGAAACGGGTCGAGACAATCTCCGCCTCAATTAAGCGCTACACGCCCACATAGTGCAATGAGAGAGTACGCCGCTGCGCCTGCGCCCGGTGCTCCAACAGCCAAATACCCTGCCATATACCTAGATCCATCCGCCCGTCTGTGACGGGCAGACTCAAGTGCGTCTGCGTCAGTGCCGTGCGCATATGCGCGGGCATGTCATCTGGTCCCTCTATTCCATGGCGGTAGCGGGCGGGGTCTTCCGGCGCAAGCTGCGCCAGGCTGTCCATCAGATCCGCCATCACGTCCGGGTCGGCATTCTCCATAATAACCAGCGAGGCAGAGGTGTGCCGGACCAGTACCGTCAAGAGCCCTTCCTGCGCGCCCTCCTCCACCAACCAAGCCGCAATCTTTCCAGTCATGTCATGGACCGAAAACCCGCCGGTTGTGGTTTCAATATGGCCCTGTGCCTGCCACAGCGCTTTGCCCATTGGCTCTTCCTCTTTCACTACACGCTTATACAGGGTAGATAGAGCGCCAACAGGGCCCGCTCGTCAACGCTGATTAGGGCAACCGCCCGCCAACTTTGTTTCTGATGGAGTGCGCACGCACATGAGTTCCCAGTCCGCTTTTGAAAGTCATGTTGGCCCGATTTCCTACACCCGCTCTGATGATGGCGCGTCGCTCTCGTTCACAATTGATGAGCACCACTTGAATGGGGATGGTTTCATCCATGGCGGCATGATGATGACGCTGGCAAGTGGCGTGCTTGGCGAACTGGCGCGTGCCACAGCAGACGGTGCGCCAACTGCACCGCTGTCGGTCAATTGTGATTTTGTCGGACCTGGCCCCAAAGGTGCGGCCGTTGTCGGCACCGCGACCATCACACGTCGCACGCGGACAGTGCTTTTCACCTCTGCTGAACTCAGAGCCGATGACAAGCTGATGATGACGGCGACCGGTGTCTACCGGATCGGAGAGGCATCGTGACGGCAACGGCGCCAGAAGGCTTTTTCGCGCAGGAACTGATCGACCCGTTCGAGAAATTTGTGGGTCCGCTTTTTGAACGCGATGAAGACGGTCAGCGGGTTGTGGCGTTTCGCGTGGATGAACGTCATCTCGGCCATGACGGCGTGCATGCCCACGAGGGTCAGCTCATGACCTTTGCCGATGCGTCCATGGGGTGCACGGCCTATTGGGACAATGATCACGCGCCTTGCGCAACACTTTCCCTGCAGGTGAGTTTTTTGCGCTTCCCGAAGCTCGGTGAGCTGGTGGAATGCCGTGCCCACTTTACCCGCAAGACACGGTCCATCCTCTTTGTGGAAGGCGCGATATCGGTTGGGGACGAACCGGTTATGTCCGCCACCAGCCTGTGGAAAGTGCTCGGCGCCAGATAGGCTTACAGGTCCTTAAAGCCTTTGGGGATAGACATGAGTTCCTGGAACTCAGCGTCCCGCTTTTCCTGCTGTGCTGTAAAGCTCTCGGCCATGTCGCCCGGCTGGAACATGCCCGTCTGCCAAACAGCGATGTGTTTCAGCGCGTCACCCACTGAATGATCGCGGCCATAGTTCAGCATTTCTTTTGAACCCCAGACCGCAAGCGGTGACTTGGACGCGATGTCTTTCGCGTGTCCCATGACGGCTGTCATCATGTCGTCATGGTTTTCGAACACTTCATTCACAAAACCACAGGCTTTGGCTTCATCGGCATACATGCGCCGACCAGTGAAGGCCATTTCCCGGACGAGGCCTTGCGGCATCACATAACCCATGCGCGGGAAGGTGCCGACATCGGCGGTCATGCCGATATTGATTTCTGCGATGCAGAAGAAAGCATCTTTGGTGCAGTAGCGCATATCTGCCGCGCTGGTGAAATCCATACCGCCGCCCACGCAGGCACCATTGATGGCAACGAGCACTGGCATGCGCGCTTCTTCCAGACAGGAGAACGTTTTTTGCAGCATGAGGACAGTCTGCATCATGCGTTCGCGGCGCCGGCCTGCTTCGATATGGCTTTGATCCGGACCGCCTGCAAAGACCGAAAGATCCATGCCCGCAGAGAAATGCTTGCCTTGAGCGGAGATGACAATCACCCGGGCACGGGCATTTTCATCAATGTCGCGGATGATAGCTGGCAGCTCATTCCAGAACGGTTTGTTCATGGCATTTGCCACTTCAGGCCGCGCCAATTGAACGTGGGCGATGTGGTTTTCAATGCTTACGTCGAAGCACTCGTGCGCCTGACCGTTCTCGTTTACTGCTGCTTGGCTCATGTGGAGCTCCCGTCTTTCTTACAATCTGACGGGAGCCTATCACATGAGATGCTTAGCGCTGCAGTGCTTTTCCTGCTGCATTGTCGTCTGCCTGAAGGCGGCGGAATGCAGTAAAAAGCCCAAGGTCCGGATTCGGTTTTCCTTCACGCCCCTGGAGCAATAGCTGGTACATGAACCAGTTGGCGGCGCCCATGCCATTGATAAGGCGCACCAGCTTTGAGGGACTGTTCTGACCAAGCAGCCAGCCTTTGCCGAGCATCAAACCATCTTCATATCGTGGTGCTGCGACGATCTTCCCTTCCAGCAATTGGGCAGGCAAGTCAGTGTCCACACACATGGGTCGACCGATGCCGATGGCATCTGCTGCACCGGATGCAAGGGCTGCATTCATGCCTTCGGTTGATCTGAAACCGCCAGTCACTAGAAGCGGTAGCTTGGTCGCGCTTCTTATCTCATTGGCATAATCCAGGAAGTAGGCCTCGCGCGCGATCGTGCTCGGACGCATGGCCTGGGTGCGGTCGGCATCAAGTGTCAGACCGTCGCCGGCCAACATTTTTGGCGCTTCATAGGTGCCGCCCGAAACCTCCAGCAGGTCCAGGCCTTCTTGCTCCAACCATTGAGCGACGGTAATGGAGTCCTCCGTGGAGAAACCGCCCTTTTGAAAGTCAGTTGAGTTGAGCTTGACGCTGATCGGGTAGTCCGGCCCGACGGCCTCCCTGGTAGCACGGACGGACATGAGCAAAAGCTTCGCCCTGTTTTCCAGCGATCCACCCCATTCATCCGTCCGTGTATTCACGTCAGGTGAAAGGAACTGCGAGAGCAGGTACCCATGGGCACCATGAAGCTGCACGCCGGTAAACCCGGTTTCCTTTGCCACCGTGGCGGCATGGGCAAACCGATCGATCACGTCCAGAATTTCATCATGGGTCAGGGCGCGCGGCTTTCCGAAATTCTTGCCAGGAAGGGCTACCTGGTGTTCCGACGCACTGACAGGATGTTTGTTGACACTCACTGGCGTTTGACGACCGCCATGGGAGATCTGCATCCAGAGATGGTTCCCTGCAATGGTTCCCGCTTCTGCGAATGCTGCCAGCCGCGACTTCGCCTCGTTTGATTGGGGTCCATCAATGGCAACATTGCCCGGGCGCTCCATGTAACGACGATCAATCTGCACATTGCCTGTGAGCAGCATGCCTGCGCCACCCTCCGACCATTTTCGGTAGAGAGCCACATGGCGGTCGGTCGCCTGATTCAAAGGATCTGCCAGACCTTCGGTCATGGCCCCCTTGGCGATCCTGTTCGACAGGCGGGCGCCACAGGGAAGATCAAGGGGCGTTGCTATCATTGGAGGTGTTGTTTCAGCCATGAGGAACTCCTGTCAGTCTGTGTCCTTCCTCACAAATAATCGCTACGTTGCGTATCGTCAATAGATACGATACGTTTTGTTCAACTCGTGATATAGAGGACAAATGTCAGAACACCTGCGATTCGACGAAAAACCGCGCGAAACCCCCGTCGCCACGCGCCGCAAAGTCCTTGAGGCGTCTGCTTCACTGCTCGATGGCGACGGTTACCCCGGCGTCACCATTGAGGCGATCGCCGCAAAAGCGGGCGTGGCAAAAACAACGATCTACCGGTGGTGGCCGTCCAAAGCAGCGATCCTGCTCGATCTTTTTGATGCGATTGGGGATGAGCGCATTTCGGACCCTGCAACCGGCGACTTCGCAGCGGACCTGAAAGCCTATCTGAAATCACTGCTTGAATTGATGAGCGGGACCATCGCGGGCGAAGCGGCAGCGGGCATGTTCGCAGAGGTCCAGAGCGATCCAGTCATGAAAGTTGAGGTTTGCGCTCATTTTTCCGAGTTTCGTCAGATTGTGCTCAATCAGATCGTCGATCGGGCAATTGCTGGTGGGAACCTTCGCGGAGACCTTGACCGTCGCCTGATCGAAGATCTGATTATTGCCCCGTTCTGGTACCGACTTCTTATTGCGCATGAGCCCATGAGCGCTGAGGAGTGTGACCGCTATGTAGACGCGGTGCTCGCAGGCCTTACGCCCTAATCATCTTGCGCTTCATCGCTGTTCGCGCTTTGCTGTCCCCAACAAAGCAAAAATCGGGAGGCGCAAATGGCGATCAATTACGATGAACTGATGACCCTGAAGACAGAGGGTCAGGAATTTTCCTATGGCGACCGGGAGACCATGCTCTACGCGCTAGGCGTCGGCTTTGGCCGCGACCAGCTGGACGCAAAAGAATTGCCCTTCGTTTATGAAAAAGATCTAGTGACTGTGCCTACCATGTCCACTGTGATCGCCTGGGGTGCCGGTGCGATGGCCAAGAGCGGCATCAATTATGCCATGGTCGTTCATGGCGAACAGAAGCTCACCATGCACAAGCCGCTCCCTGTTGCTGCTGACATTCTGGTGGACACGAAAGTGGTCGGTGCCTGGGACAAAGGCGCAGACAAAGGCGCCGTGATTGCAAGCGAAACGAGCATTCGTGAAAAGGCAAGTGGCGACGCGCTGTGCACCATGCTTTCCACCACCTTTGCACGTGGCGATGGTGGCTTTGGCGGCCCTAAGGAAGGCGCGCCGGTCCCTCATGCCATTCCGGACCGGGCTCCCGATCAATCATTTGATGCAGCGACCGCCCCAGACCAGGCGCTGCTCTATCGCCTGTCTGGCGACAGAAACCCGCTTCATGCAGACCCGGAGTTTGCAAAAGCTGTCGGCTTCCCAGCGCCGATCATTCACGGCCTCTGCACTTACGGCACCTGCTGTCGGGCGATCATCACCAATGTTTGTGACTATGATCCAAAGCAGATTGTTGGCTTTGATGTGCGCTTTTCTTCACCGGTCTATCCAGGTGAAACCATCACCGTTGACACGTGGCGCGACGGGAACGTGCTCTCCTTCCAGGCGCGCGTGAAAGAGCGGGACGTGATGGTCATCAATAATGGCAAGTGCACGCTGGCAGGCTAACGTCGCCGAGTTTTAGGCTTTGTCTTCTGCCGACGGTTCATGAGCGCTTCCAGCGCCTCATGCACCGCCGTGCGGTAGGCCGGTTTTAAATAGGGGTCGATGATTGCGAGACAGGCAAGCGCCCCATCAGCCAGGCGCTGCTCGCGCTTCTTTCGTGGGTCGGAAGCCCGATCCATGAACGAGACCCAGCTGAACCAGACAAGAAATGAATTGAGCGCCAAGAGTTCATTCGTCTTTTGGCCCACAGGCACCATGTCACCCTGATCCATGATGTCCTGATACATGTCCGCCATGGTCACGATTGTGTCGTCCTGCAGCGTCTGGATCATTGCCCCGAGTTCCGGATCGCGCTGGCCCAACCCGATGAGGTCGGAAAAAAAGAAACGGTAGCGCCAAAGCACTTCGATCGCGCTGACATAATCATTCGCCATGCGCTCAGCTGAAATCGGTTCGCCTTTGGGATAGGTGAGAGGCTCAGCAATCCCGTCACGAATGGCCGGGAAAAGAGCGCGGATGATCTCTTCTTTGTTGCGAAAATAGTAATAGAGATTGCCCGGGCTAATGCCCGCCTCGGCAGCTATCTGATTGGTGCTGACATCACTGGCGTTCTCCTCATTAAAAAGGCCGAGTGCTGTCTCCATAATAAGGGCGCGGGTCGCCGCTCCCTTGGAAGGTATATCCCGTTCTTCCGGGAGTGCTCTGTTTGCCGCTGTTTTTGCCATAAGCTTTGGATACCTGTCCTGCCTCCGCGTGTCACCCCTTGACGCGCAGTTTTTTGAGTATAAGCTCTACTTTCTTAGAGTTTAAGCTCTAAATTTGAAGGGAGGGCCCATGCTCGATACTTTCGCCATCAAAGGGCGCGACGCCTATTTGCCTGCTTGGAAAGGGTTGACCCGTCCAAAGGCAGACTGTGCCTATGACAGTGTTGTCATCAGTGGCAATGGGATTGGCGCAGCGGTGCTGGCTGCGCGCCTCAACCGCGCACCGGAGTTTGCCGGGCGTGTTGTCATCGCTGCGCCTCCTGTCGCTGAGAGCAGACGTCTTATAAACGGTGTAACGCTGCGCGCACGCAGCATTGACTATTACGCGGCGGCTCTTGGAATTGATCGCGCCGACGTGCTGCGCGAGATGTATGGAGACGATTGGACACAAGCGATCACCTATCGACAGCAGGCGACACTGTGTGACGTTGAGGGAGACCGATACACTTTTCGTAAGCCCACCACCTGGATGACAAGTGAGGGCGTCCGGAAGGATCGCTCGACGCGAGAACCCCTGGCCTATGGCGTGCGCAATTCCCGACTTGCTGGGGCGCTCATCGCCCTTGCTAAACGCGCAGGCGTCCAACATATCGAAGAAGAAGTGAATGACTGGCAGGCATTGCGGGAACTTGCATCGGGCGCGCGGCCTTTGATCGTCAATGCCAAACCGAAGCCGCTGGAAAATACAGAAACCATCTGGCAAGCGCCTGCACCCAAAGAATTCGTTATCGCCTCGCAAATTACCTTTACCGACAATGCGCGCGCCTCCAAGGGTGTGCTTGAAAACCATGATGCGTTCTGCGCCTTCATCCACCGGGAGGGCGGACTTGATATGTCGGTCCTCTATCCTTTCAAGGATCCACTCTCACCGGATGCGCGCTATTACGGGATCTTCTATCGCGTTGCCAAAGCAGGCAGCTTTGACAAGCACCGTGAATATGACGCGCTCACCAACGAAATCATCGGCGTCGGCGGCGAGCTTGGGTTGGAGCCGCACGATATTGACGAGACCATGGGTCAGGCTGCTGTCCCCTGCTCGCCCTGGCGCGGCCTTCGCAATCGGCAGAAAGACACGCTCGACCTTTCTTACATTTACAATGGCGGCGCGCCGATCATTACCGGCGACGGCATGGTGCGATCTGCAGTTGCCGCCACAGCAGCAGCGGAAGCATTGCTATGTGGTCGGAAGCCGGTGCCGGAAATGAATAAGGCGCTCAACCGGTACCGTTTCCTCAACTGGAGCCAGTGTCGGATGATGACCAACTTTCCCGGCACAGCCGCGAAAGTGATTGGCGCACGCCCCAACTGGGCCCTTGCAGGACCTGGGCTCTCACGCGACTGGGACATGTGGGCGGGTGCTTACTGATTATGCGTATCCACAAAAAAAAGCGGGCACCACAAGGATGCCCGCCAGGCTGGCGTCAAATGACGACAGATATCTTAGGTGAATTTGAAGCAGCAGACTTTGTTGCCATCAAAGTCGCGGAAGTAAGCGCCGTAGAAATTGTCTGTGCGCGCACCAGGCTCGCCTTCGTCTGTTGCGCCCAGCTCAATCGCCTTTGCATACATTGCATCAACTTCATCTGTCGATTCAGCCGCAAGTGCGAGCATGTTGCCGTTGCCCGGTGTTGCGGTTTTCTCATCGTAAGGAATACAGAGCGAAAGCATCGCGCCGCCCTTAGCATCATTCCAGAATATGATGCGATCCATGCTGAACGCCCGCTGGCCGCCAAAGGCACCAAGGAAGTCATCATAAAACTTGGCACCTTTTTCCAGGTCGTTCGATCCAAGTGTTGCGTATCCGATCATTTGAGTATCTCCCATTGGGTCGAGGTCCCGAGCGCCCCGACCTTCATTCTTAGTCCGACAAGTTAGACAATCACCGGAGGAATACAATGCCAACTCGACATCACAGTTTGCTGATTGGACATGGCGCCGTTGTTTTTATTTTGGGACTCGCTGCGGGCGTCCCCTTTTTATGGGCCCTCGACGCCATCGCTGCCGGAGGCGGCGCAGTAGAAGCTGAGGCGTTACGCGCCTGGCGCATGGCACATCTGGAAGGCACGCTGAATGGTATGATGATGATCGCTGTCGCCGCCGCCGCCACGCAGCTCACCTTGGGTGAAGCTCGCTCATCTATCATCACCTGGGGTCTTATTGCGACAGGTTGGGGCAATATTCTAGCTTCCTTCGTGTCCGGCATGACCGGTGGACGAGGTCTCGCCTTTACAGGCATCGATTGGAACACCCTCACCTTCACACTTTTCTCCATTGCGATTGTCGGTGTGATCGCTGCGTTTGTCGTTTTGGCGCTTGCCGCCTTTTCGCAGCCCAGCGACTAAAGAATCGCTGCATCCTGTTTGGCGGAAACTGTCTGTTGAATGTCATTTCCGCCAAACAGCGTACCCCCTAAATTGACATCATCAGCAACAAGGGAGTGCGCCACATGCACATCGTGATTTTCCTCTATGACGGCTTCACAACGCTCGATGCCATCGGCCCATTTGAGTCTTTGAGTCGCCTGCCGGATGCAGAAGTTACCTTTGTCGCCAAAGAGGCCGGGATGGTCGCAAATGACAACGGCCTGATCGACATCTATGCGCCCAAAAGCATTGATGAAGTCGATAGCGCAGACATTCTGCTTGTGCCTGGCGGGTTCGCCGATGAGGCAGTGCGCAACGACCCTCATCAGATGGACTGGGTGCGCAAGATTGCGAAGACAACCAAAATCAATGCTTCTGTCTGCACTGGCTCCCTGATCCTGGCGGCGGCAGGGCTACTCAACGGCAAGAAGGCGACGACCCATTGGGCCCGCTATGATGTTCTCGAAGGTTATGGGGCAACGCCTGTCGCCGAGCGCTGGGTCGACCATGGGGACATTATAACCGCTGCGGGTGTCTCGGCTGGCATTGATATGGGACTATATCTGTCGGCTAAGATTGCAGGCGAGGATTATGCCAAGGCGTTGCAGCTCGCGATTGAATATGCGCCAGAGCCGCCTTTCAATTCTGGCAGCGTGGCGACCGCAGCCCCAGAAATTGTTGAGTTGGTGGCAGCAACCATGGGCAACGGTGAAACGTCTCCACGCCCTCTCCCTGATCGAATTAGTCGGGTGCCTCGCGCTCACTAGCATGGGCTCCTAATTGGCCCTGCTAAGGCGAAGGTGACAAAAAGCCGTTTGGCGGGTTTTCGACCTGCCAAACAGTCTCCAAGAGATCACGGCATGCATTGCGATGACTACAATCGGATGCCATTGCGCAGTTTTTCAGCGAAAAGAGGCGCTGCGCGCCCTCGCTGTCCAATCCATACTCTTTCATCAAACGAGCCGACGCGATCCGGTCGCGGCATATGGGTTCCATCGTCTCTCCCCTATTTTCGAGCCTGCATCGTGGCGGCTCTATGCCGTCTTCGCGTTGACCAGGATCAAGCCTTCCTGGATTTCTGAACACCTTAAGTCACTCGTGGCTAGCAATTAGACGCCCGGGAGCCGCTTCTATATCTTGCCACCCAAAGAAACAGAAAATTTGAGGGGGAAACCATGGCGAGCAAAAATCCATTCGATCCGGCGCTCTTTGACGAAAATGCGGTCTCTACGGAGACAAAGGCTATTAACGGTGCCTTGGTCGAGCTGTTGGAAAAGTCCGACGACAATTGGGACATTGGCGTCGCAGAAGCCCGGGCCCGTCGCGATCGGGGTGAAGGTCCATTCCCACTGGTCCCAAAATCAGAGCGTGCGATCACCCGCACCATCCCCGGCAAAGGCGGCGACGTGGAACTGCGGATCATCGCCCCTGAAAACCCCAAGGGTGTCTACCTTCATTTTCATGGTGGCGGATGGGTATTTGGGTCTGCCGACGGCCAGGACCCGATGCTTGAGCGGATCGCCGACAATTGCGGGCTGGCCTGTGTCAGTGTTGAGTACCGTCTTGCCCCTGAGCACCCCTACCCAGCCGGGCCAGATGATTGCGAAACAGCTGCCGCCTGGTTGGTTGCGAATGCAAAAGCTGAATTCGGCACAGAAGTGCTGACCGTCGGCGGAGAAAGTGCGGGCGCCCATTTGGCCGCCGTCACTCTGCTCCGCATGCGCGACCGCCATGACTATGTGGATTTTGCCGGGGCCAATCTCGTATTCGGTGCGTTCGATCTTCGTTGGACGCCAAGTGCACGTGCCTTTGGCGATGAGCCCTATCTGATCCTGCGCACTCATGATCTGCACAAATTCGATGAGTGTTTTATTCCCAAGGGCGCTGACGCCTCAGACCCGGATATCTCGCCGCTCTTTGCGGATTTGAAAGGCATGCCCCCTGCTCTCTTCAGCGTTGGAACAGCGGATGCCTTACTCGATGATAGCTTGTTCATGCATGCTCGCTGGGCGGCGGCAGGCAATGACGCAGAGCTTGCAATATATCCCGGCGGCGCCCACGGCTTTGTCGCTTTCCCCGGCGAACTTGCTGCTTCAGCGGTGAAACGCATGGATGGGTTTCTCAAGCAGGTCACTGAGTAACGTTGGGTCAGCCTTGGCTTGCCTCAACAACATGACTTTTGCGGCAGGTGTTTCTAAAGTGCTGCGCGTTCATCCCTTTCCAGAGTATCCATGACCGACCCTATTCAAACCGTTCAAAGCATCGTCAACACCTGGAACTGCGATGAAGTGGGCCATATGAACGTTCAGTTCTATGTGGCAGCCGCATCTGACGCCAATCGTGCATATGCTGTCTCTCACGGCCAAAACGGACCCGTCCTATCAAGTCGAGATCATATTCGCTTTCATCGCGAATTGCGGGCAGGCGATATTTTCGCCGTAACGAGCCGTGCATCTGGAGCACATGAGGCAGGGCTCATCCTCTCCCATGAGCTTCGCAACTCTGCAACCGGCGTTCTTGCTGCGACGCTCACGAGCCAGACTGACCTTCCCTCTGATTTCGATAGCGGGCCTTATGCGCCCGTGCAAGACGAAGCGCTTCCTCGCGGCGTGCCCGGCGCGTCTTCGTTGCCCCATCTTCAGCTGGATGATCAGGCGGCTGGAAACCTGATCCCCATATACCAAGGTGTCGTGCATCCGGAGCATTGCGATGAGACCGGCCGCATGCGGCAGCAACATATTATGGGCCGGTTTTCCGATGGCGCAGCCCATCTCTGGCAACAGGTCGGATTTGATCGCGATACGATGCTCAAGGCGCGGCGAGGCACGGTGGTGCTTGAAATGCGCCTTGATCGTTTGACGGATGTGCGTGCCGGAACGGTTCTTATCGGCAAAAGTGCCATGGTGGAAGTGATGGGCCGGGTCCTCCGCTTTGCCCACTTCCTGTTTGACGCCTCAACCGGGGCACTTGTTGCAACCGGCGAAGCTGCAGCTGTGATGCTCGACCTGGATGCCCGTAAAACAGTGGCATTCAGCGATGAAGAGAGTGCCAAGCTCGCGCCCTACATTATGAAGGTCGACTGACGTGTCTGCATTGGGGGGTCGAAATGATTGATACCTATCGAGGCTATGTGAACCCGTGGGAATGCGACGAGATGGGCCATATGAACATTCAGTTCTATATGGGCAAAACATCCGACGCTGCTTTCCACCAACAGGCGTTTCTGGGCCTTGGGTACGAGCACCAGCAAACCGAGCGGACAACTTATGTCGCGCTTGAACATCATATAAGGTTTCACAAAGAGCTGTTCGCAAGCGATTTGGTTGCTGTGCGGTCGGGCACCCTATCGCTCAATAACAAGACCATGCGGATCTATCAGGAAGTTCGCAATGCGCTCACCGATGCTCTCTCAGCCACCCTCGTCGTCGACGTCGGGCATTTCGATTTGAATGCGCGGAAGCTCGTTCCCTGGACTGATTTTGCGCGAAGCCAAGCTGAAAAAATCATGGTCGAGCGCCCTGATGCTGCCGAGCCCCGCTCCCAACCGGATGGATCTCTCGACCGCGACGTCTCGCTCGACCGAGCTGAGGAAAAAGGCATGCATGAAACAAATCGCTCTGCGGTCAATCGTTGGGAATGCGATGCGAATGATCATATGAATTCGCGTTTCTATCTGGCTCGTTTCTCAGAATGTCAGGGGCATATGTGGGCGGCGGCAGGCCTTGACCGTCATTCACAGAAAGCCAAGGGCCTCGCCACCGCCACTGTCGAAATGCGCCTTGCCTATTTCAAAGAACTGAAAGCCGGGCAAACCCTCTTTGTGCGCACGGGGCTCGAAGCACAGAGCTCCAAAACGCTGCGCTACCGGCATTGGATGTTCGATGCCGAGACAGGCGAGGCCGCTGCAGCCTCTGAAGGCACTGCCCTTCTCATCTCACGAGAAACCCGCAGGGCCGTCGACCTTCCAACCGAAATTCGCGACAGACTCGGCTGAGTTCGTCACACGCCATACGCCTATCCACCTTCAATGGAGAGTTTCATGAGCTTTGTTGAGCTTTATCGCAGTTCGGTTCAGACCTGGGAAACCGACGGTATGGGGCACATGAATGTGCAGTTCTATTCCGAGAAGGCCACCAGCGCCCTTGCCGCACTGAGCCTTCATCTGGGTCATGGGCGGGACGAAATTGCCCGGACAGGTGCACGCCTCGTTGCTGAAGACCATCACATTCGTTTCCTGCGTGAGCAGCGCCCAGGTGCCCCCATCTTTATTCGGGGAGGCGTGGTGGAGGCGGATGCAAACCGGCTCACCTGCTATTTTGAAATGGTGAATACGGTGTCGGGCGATGTGGCTGCGACCTTTCTTGCCCACGCATCACTCCGGTCAGATACAGACCGAACGCAGGCCCCCATCTCCAAGGCGATGATTGCCAAAGCGGAGACCGTCAAAGTTGATGTGCCACCGCATGGCAGGCCTCGTGGACTGGAGCTCACTCCGCCCCGCTCTGCCCCAAGTCTTGGCGACGCAGAAGAGATGGGACTGCTCACCACATTTCAGGGCGAAGTGATGCGGGACTGGTGTGTGACGGGTGATTTTCTGGCGACGCGGCGCTTCATGGGCATTGTCTCAGATTCCATTCCCAATCTGCTCGCTCAAACTCGCGGGGATGATCGCTCCAAGGACAGCACAACCGGAGGTGCGGCGCTCGAATACCGCTTTGTCTATCGGGATGCCCCGCAAGTCGGCGATATTCTGACCCTTAGAAGTGGCCTTAAGGAAGTGACTGACAAAACCTATACCTGGGCGCATTGGCTGTTTGATGTGGAAACAGGACGATGCGTGGCGACCGCAGAAGCGGTCGCTATCGCGCTTGATCTTGTTGCGCGCAAAGCCATTCCCATTCCGCCTGATATGAAGGCGGGTCTTGAGAAGTTCGTTGTGCCAGGATTGGGTGTCTAATTGGAGAGTGCACATGAACGCTGAAGAATATCTGGAGACAGCTCGCCGCTTCCGGCGGGAGATTGTTGAACCCAATGCTGCCCAGTGGGAAGCGGAGAAGTCCCAGCCTGTGGCCGCGCTAAAACAAGCGGCAGACGCTGGCCTCATGCGCCTCGAAACACCTGTTGAGGCCGGCGGCTTTGGTCTCTCATTCCTGACAAAGCTCGCCCTTTGCGAAGACATGTCGCGGGCCGACATGCCTTTCATCTTTGCGCTCATCAATACGCAGAATGTAGCATCTCGCCTGTCAGCTACGTCAAACCCAGCTCATCAGGCCGATTATGTGCCCCGCATATTGTCCGGTGATCTGTTTGCCGCGACTGCGCTCTCCGAGCCCGGTGCTGGAAGTGACTTTGCCGGGATTACAACCCGCGCCACCAAGGTGGATGGTGGCTGGGAGCTCACAGGCGAAAAGGGTTGGATCACCAATGCGGAGATTGCCAATCTCTTTGTGACCTATGCGCAGTGTGACCCGGACGCAGGCTGGCGCGGCGTCGGTTCTTTTCTTGTTGATGCGACCCGCTCTGGTTTCACCCGCGTTGAGCCCTATGCGCTCAGCGGTGGCTATGGGATTGGTGCTGGTGGCTTCAAACTCGATCGCTATTTCGTGGCCGACGAAGATGTGCTGGGCGGACCCGGAGACGGATTCAAATCAGCCATGTCGGGCGTAAACGGCGCTCGCGTCTATGTCGCCGCCATGTGCGCAGGGATTGTTGCCAACGCACTGGAAAAAGCTGTCAGCTATGGCGCGACACGCAAGGCATTTGGCGAACCGCTGCTCAACCATCAAGGCCTAAAATGGTCCCTCGCCGATGTTGCAACCGAGCTCGAAGCCATGCGCACGCTCACCCATGCGGCAGGTGTCCTCATTGAAGAAGGCGGAGATGCTGTCACGCGCGCCGCCCAGGCAAAGAAATTTGCGACTGAACGTGCTGTGAGTTTGATCGAGGCTTGCATTCAGGCGATGGGGGCTAACGGCTTGCGCGAAGAGCACGGACTTGGCCGTCATCTCATCTCGGCGAAGATTTTGGGCTATACGGATGGGTCCATCGAAATGATGAACGAGCGGATCGGCGCCGCTCTCCAAAAAGAGTACGCCTCTTGAATCCGCGTAAAAGTCTGCCTTAAGTCTGCTTAGGAGCGGACGGTTCTTGGCAGAACAGAGCGAATGATGATGCCGCGCTCACCGGCAATGCGCTGAATGGTCTTGGTCCCTCGCACCAAACGGTAGAGTTCTTCCATGTTCAACGCACGGCGTGCGGCTTTCGCTGCTGCGCGGGTCTCGTTATAGAGTTTGCGCAAGCTGCGATCATCAAGCTTTTTAATCTCAGCTTCTTTCTCTGCACGCTTCGGATCTGGTTCATCGAACTTCACAATCATGATGTCATGCTCCTGATTACTTTGTTCCAGCTCAGTCTTGTCTCAAATTCGGGTTACGGGTTTGCTTCACTATTGCCCAAGGGGTTTTGCTGCAGCTCTTCATCCATACTCTGCATCTCTTCGCCAAAGATACGCGCTGCCCTGGCAAAACGTTTTGTCATCTTTTCGAAGAACCCAAATGCTTCGTCTAGCTCTTCGTCAGTGGGCACTCCCGCACGCTCTGCAGGTGTTTTGGCTTCTAACTTCTCGAGACGTTCGCTCAGAGCGGCAATCTCCGCGTCATAGGCCGCACGTTCATCAGCTGCCAGTTCGCAACTAAAGCCACCTGCTTTTTCACGACAGTGAGAGACTTCGCCCGTTTGTGTATCAAGGCGCAGAAATCCCTCACCTGTTTCTGTCATGGAATAGCGTGCTTCATTTGCATGCGCAGTTCCAGCTGTAAAAAGGCATATGCTTAAAGCCAGTGCCAGCCCAGTCCGGTTCATTGAAAACCCTCAGATCAAATCCGTACCCATGGTCAGAATGAAGACGGAATGAGGCAGGAATGCGACCGAAAAACCTTAACTTTTTGAGCTTTTCTAAGGGTTTTTCTGGGCCTCTATCCTGTCTTCAAGGGCGCCAATTTCGCGACGCGCAATGTCTGGAAATTCCATCGGCAGGAAATGTGACGCCGTGCCAAGACGCAAGATGGTGCCCTGTTTGTCCTGCCGCCCAATGATCTGCGGGGCGTCTCCCCGGCAGGTTGATCCCGCCCCTGCGTAAACAAGGCTGATGGGGCATTTAACTTTGTGCAGCGCCACAAATGTATCGTGCTCATGCCCACGGAAATTTGCAGCCTCCCAAGCAGGTGCACAGGTGAGTTCCACCTCACCGCTCGGCAGGTCACGGGTTCCACCCTCGACATAATCCGCAATCATCTCGACCGGCCAGGAGGTAAAGGCCCCACGGCCCGTATATTTTTCTACCATGGTTGAGCGGTCAGGAAACACAGACCGGCGGCGTTCTGCTCCCGTTGCCAGATCATGAGGGCCCAACCCAATGCCGAGCTTTCGCATCCATTGAAGAAGGCGCCCCTGATTGCGCCGGATCATGACGGGGTCGAGCAAGACAATCCCCTTGACCAGGTCAGGCCGCCGAGCGGCTGCGAGAATGCTCGTGGTTCCCCCCATGGAATGGCCTGCCAGCAACACTGGCCCGCCAGCGTCATCTGCAAATCGTTCCAGCAGCGCTACCAGATCGTCGCTATAGCGATACCAGCTGCGCTGTGTCTGTGGGTTGGCGGTGAGACTTGTCTGACCATGACCACGCGCGTCCCAGGCGCGGATGTGGAAGCGGTCAGCAAGCGGCGACAGGAGTTGACGGTAGGTCAGCCCGTTAAACCCATTGGCGTGGGCGAAGTGGAGCGGCGGCAGGCCCTCGCTCGACTTCCACTCGAGATAGGATTGCGCACCTTCCGCCCGCTCAAAACTCGCGCGGACTGGCTCAGAAGATAGGGGACTCGACATGTTCACGTGGGGGTACTTTCAAGCTTCTAACAGAGACTTTCTTCTCAACCAGTCTGTGACGACGCCGACTGCGGCCATCATCTTGTCCGGCTGGTCGATATAATAGTGGGTCGCGCCCTCAATCACATGAAACTCTTTGTCGTCATGCTGTACACCGGCTAACAGGCGTTTTGCGTGGCTCGGGGTGCATCCATCGTCTGCACTGTTTTCAATGACGAGAATGGGTACCGTAACGTCACCAGCGCATTCCGGCCCTTTGGCACGGGAATGCTCAATGGACCATTGGGAGAGCCAGGCACGCAGCGAACAGAAACGGGCAAGCCCAGCCGGCATCATATTGACGGTCTTTGGGTCGCCCATAAAACACCAGTTCGGGCCCTTACGATCATTGGGATCGACATTGAGATCCAACCAACGCGGGTCTGCCATCGTGCCATGAACCACAAAGCCGAACTCTTCGTTGGGGAGCCCTGCTTTTTTCAACTCATCCAGTTTGTTCCAGACGAAGTCATCGATCCGTTTTGATCGGGCGACCTGCGCCGCCCTGTATCGTTCCACATAAGCATCAGAATAGGTCGGCTGGTTCGGATTGTCCGGGTCGTAGAGATTGAGGTCGACGTCCCGCTTCGAAAGATCACTTTCATCAATGATCGAGGCATCAAGCCATTCGGTCAGAATGATCGCGCGGCTTACATGGGCGGCAAGCTGAAGCACTGCATCGGCGGGGATCAACTCTGCGCCGACGACATCTACAGCGTCGCCCGCTGGCGTCGCGGTGATGGTCGGTTTCTCAGCCTGCGACTGGTAAAACATGGAAAGCGACCCTCCGCCGGACCATCCGGCCAGGATCACTTTTTTGAAGCCCAGTTTCTCTTTGGCATATTTGATGTATTGCCCTAGATCGAGGATGACCTTTTCCATGATGAGTGCCGTGTCATTGTGGGGATAGCGGCTCCCGCAACAGAGACAGTGGACGCCAGCTGCCGCCAATGCGTTCGGCATGGGCAACAGGTTCATGGTGCCGGTGGGGTGCATGAAAATAAGGACCGTGTCTGAGTCCACGTCTTTTGGTTTCAGGTACTGTCCTTCGACGACAATCGTATCCAATGCACCTGCATAGGTTTCCTTAAAGGCTGACTTTTCCTGCCAATGTAAGAAAATGGGAAGGCGTTCGACTTCGTGCAGCGTTACGTTTGTCATTTAGTCCTCCACCAGATTGCCATCAGCGTCACGTATTTCGGGACCGTTCACCCGGACCCGACCGTCACCGAATTTTCCGTCGCGCTCCCTGAAGGCTTCTTTCAGGCCTTTCTCTGCGGCATTCTGTCTGAAAGTGTCGGCGGCTTTGGCACGATGGCCGCGAGCATCATTTTCACACGCCAACCGTTGAAGGGTTCTCGCTCCCATCAGTTCCAAACCCAAATTGACCACGCGTTTCTGAGTGGTCAGCAGATCCGGATCGATCATCGCGAGCCGGTCTGCAAGGCCTTCCACTTCTGCTTCCAGCATGTCTGCAGGCACCGACTTCATCACAAGCCCAATCTCTTGTGCTTCTTTGCCTGTGATGCTGTCCCCGGTAAGCAGCAGACGCTTTGCCCATTGCGGGCCGCAATGGTAGAGCCACATCTGATTGGGCAGGGAGCCCAGGTCGCGGGCCGGTGGAAAGGCAATCACCGCGTCATCGGCGGCAATCACCATGTCGCTCAAAAATGCGATATCGGTGCCGCCTGCGAGGCAGCGCCCGTGGAGTTGCGCAATGACGGGCTTGTGCATGTCAAAAATCGCCATGCGAAACCGCTGTTGCCGCTCCAGCTGCCAGATATCATCATCAATGCTGGACGCGCCGCGCAGATTCCGATCCCGGTCGCGAGGCGCAGCGCCAGCGAGATCATAGCCCGCGCAGAAATCCTGACCCTCCCCCCGCAGAATGACGGAATGCACGTCGCGATCATTGTCCGCGTCCCAAAGTGCCTCGCTTAACAAGCGCTGCACTTCATAGGACAGAGCATTTCGTTTTTCAGGGCGGTTGAGCGTCAGACGCATGCGGCCCCGCTCAACCTCTACCTCGACATCTGCCATGAGACTGGCCTTCCGGTTAAGGGTGTCTGGTCCTCGACTTATCGAAAGTTCGCAGGCCGCTTTTCGAGGAATGCATTTACGGCTTCCTCATGCTCCGGTGTTTCCCAACATTCGTGCAAAAACTTGGTTTCAAGTTTCTGAGCTGCATCGAGATCCGTGGTGACCGCATTTTCCGTGAGCAGTTTCTTAGTCATGCGGAGTTGGGTGTCCGGGTTGGTCGCGATCTGCGCGCCAATGGCAATGGCTTTGTCCAACAGCTCATTGGAGGATACACAGTGTTCTGCGAGCCCAAGGTCAGCTGCTTCTTGCCCTGAATAAAGACGCGCAGAAAGCATCATCTCGCTCGCCTTGCCCCAGCCCATGCGCGAGATGAGGAAGTGACTTGATGCAAGCTCCGGCACGATGCCCATTTTGACAAACACCAAGCCGAACTTCGCAGCGTCGGATGTGACGATCACATCAAAGGGCAGGATCATGGTGACACCGATCCCGACAGCGGGACCATTCACCGCTGCAATCAGTGGTTTGGATTCACGCACGAGCTTGATCCAATCCACAGTCGCGGGCACGCCGCCGGAGCCACCTGCAGTGTCGTTGCCCGGGTCATTGCCATCAATGCGTGTTTTGAATGTGCTCTCAATATCCGCGCCTGCGCAGAAGCCACGACCGGCGCCGGTCATCACAATGGAGCCGATGCTTTTGTCATCATTGGCCACCTCAATCGCGTGGGCCAGCTCTTCCATCATTTGCGGCGTCCAGGCATTCAACCTGTCAGGACGGTTCAGGGTGATGAGCGCAATCGTGCCCTTGGTCTCATAGATGATCTGTTCATACGTCATCTGCTCCTCCCCAGGATATGTTGTTTGAGAGAAGTGTAGCGGGCGTTCGCGTTTATGGCGAGGCAGTCATGCGCGATCTTTAAGAGCGTCTTCCAGCATGCCGAGCCTGTCCTGGCCCCAGAAAAATTCATCGCCAAGGCAGTAGGACGGCGCGCCAAACAACCCCCGGTCAATCGCGTCTTGCGTGTTCTGTTTAATGACCTCTGAAATTTTCGAGCCCGACGCTGCGTCAACAAGCGCCGGCCCCTCCAACCCGTTTTCGTTTGCAATTGCAGCGACCGTTTCAGGCTCGGCGATGTTGCGCTCTTCTTCCCAAACAGCGCGCATCAGAGCATCTGCGAGTTCACCAGCGGCCTCTTCACCTGCGTCTCGGATCGCGCCGATAACGGCCCCATCCGCCAATCGCGGGTTGACCGGCCAGTGTGCCGGGTCGAGGTTCATGGGCAGTCCGCGCTTTTTGCTCCACCGCGTCATCTCGATCTTCCGCCATGCCTGTCGCTGGGGTGGACGCTGACCGGCCGGAAGGCCGCCTGTGGCTTCAAACAAGGTGAGGAGGTTGGTTGGCTTATGATGGACCTGCGCGTCGTAGCGCTTTGCCAGACCACGAAAGGCCCGCGACCCGACATAACTCCAGGTGGAAAGTGTCGAGAAATAGTAGTCAATGTCCACCATAGGCCGTGCCTCTTTTCCTTTGTCTTTCGCTCCTAAAACCTACCACACGCCTCAAAATGGACGCGATTAATCCCTATATTGAAGGAGACAAATGATGAAACGAAAGCGCCCGGCACCGATGACCAGGCGACAAGAAAAGGAGGCTTAACGTGGCCTATATTGACAAGACCCTGGCCCAAGGCGAACACATACTCGCGCGGGGGCATTTTCACTGGACATACAGTTTGGCGTCGTGGATGTGGCTGCTCGTCGCCGGGTGGGCCTTGATTGGGATCTACATGTTTTTTTCCCGGCAGATCCGCAAATGGACGACAGAGCTTGTTGTTACAAATAGGCGGTTTGTCTTTAAGCGCGGCATACTCAATATCAAGACGGATGAGTTCACCGCCAATCGCATCCAGGCAATTACATTATCACAGCCCTGGCTCGGACGATTGCTCGGGTATGGTCAGTTGAATATTCGAGGTGAAGAGATTGGTCAGTTCGGTTTACCGATTATCGCCGATCCGCTCGCCTTTCGAAAAGCGCTTATCTCCTCAGCAGAAGGAACGAACGGCGGCGCCCTTTCGGCGGCGGCGTGACCCAACGTCAACTTTCTAATGAAATTTCCTGGGCAGCTATGCGTCCATTGTCGGCCTCGGTGAGCTGATAGCTCACCTTTTGTCCATCTTTAAGCGTCGTCAGCCCAGCTTGCTGAACTGCCGTGATATGGACGAATGCATCTTTGCCGCCTTCTTCTGGTTCAATAAAGCCAAAGCCTTTTGTTGAGTTGAACCATTTCACAGTTCCCGTTGGCATTTTATTGTCTCGCTCCATGTCACGGTTGAATTGCCCCTGCGGAAAATGGAACTAGTACGTGACAGGCGTTTGACAATAACTCTCAAACAAAAGTGAAAAGAAAAACCCCCGCCGGTTTCCCAGCGAGGGCTCTTGGCGCAGCTGCGAAGCGCGCCTCACACGATAAGACCTATTCCCCCGAGTAGGTCTCCTCGTACGTCTTTCGAAAACATCTGATGATATGATTAGTCATAGCTACGGTATTCGTCGAGTGCGCATTTGCAACACTTTGTCTGAAACGAAAACCTGCGGGGTCTGAAACGAAAACCTCCGGGGTCTGAAACGAAAAACCTCCGAGGACAGATATCCCCGGAGGCTGTTGGCTCGATTTGATCTAGACCAGAGCGATCAGATCAATAGTCGTCCATCTCGTCTTCGATCTCGTCCATTTCGTCTTCGAAATCTTCCTCGATCTCATCCATTTCGTCTTCGAAGTCTTCTTCGATCTCATCCATTTCATCTTCGAAGTCTTCTTCGGCTTCAATCTCGTCTAGCTCTGCTTCGAGATCATCATATTCGTCCGCCATTGCCGTGCCCGACAGGCCAACAAATGGAAGTGTCATCAATGCGAGAGCAGCGACAAAAAGTTTTACCCAATCACTCATCCCCAAATACCTTTCCCAGTTTTAGGTACCCCTGAAACGGAACTGTCCCATTTGGGATGCGGCCTGTCCAGAAAAGAAAAAGCCCCGCCGAAAATTCGGCGAGGCTCTGCCTGTTTTGGCCAATGTTCAGCGACGACTAGAGCGTGCGCGAAATCAACACTTTCATGATTTCGTTTGTGCCGCCGTAAATCTTCTGCACACGGGCATCCCGGTACATGCGGGCAATGGGGTATTCGTTCATGTATCCGTAGCCACCGTGGAGCTGAAGACATTCGTCCACCACTTCGCACTGCATGTCAGACACCCAATATTTGGCCATAGACGCCGTCGCTGCATCCAGCTTGCCTTCCAACAGAAGGCCCGTGCAATGATCCGTGAATACACGGGCGACGGTTGTTTTCGTCTTTGCCTCAGCAAGTTTGAATTGTGTGTTCTGAAAATCCATCACAGCCTGGCCGAAGGCTTTGCGCTCTTTCACATAGTCGACGGTTTGCTCCAGCGCAGCTTCCATCATGGCAACTCCCTGAAGGCCAATCTGTAGACGCTCAGAGGCCAGTTGCTGCATCAGCTGGATAAAGCCCTGACCTTCTTCCGTTCCCAAAAGGTTGGAGGTGGGCACACGGACATTGTCAAAAAACAATTCAGATGTGTCCTGGCTCTTCTGACCGATCTTGTCGAGGTTGCGGCCGCGGCGGAACCCTTCCGCCTCATCGGTCTCAACGACGATCAATGAGGTGCCCTTGGCCCCAGCAGCCGGGTCTGTCTTACAGACGACGATAATCAGCCCAGCCTGTTGACCATTGGTAATGAAGGTCTTCGAGCCATTGATTACATATTCGTTGCCATCCAGCTTTGCGGTCGTCTTGACGTTCTGAAGGTCGGACCCAGTACCCGGTTCAGTCATCGCGATGGCGCCAACAAGTTCTCCGGACGCCATTTTTGGCAACCAGCGCTGCTTCTGCTCTTCTGAGCCATAATGCACGATGTAAGGAGCGATGATGGCGTTGTGGAGTGATGCCCCAAAACCCGTGATGCCCTTTTTTCCGAACTGGTCGATCAGCATAGCTTCATGGGCAAAGTTGCCGCCGGCACCGCCATATTCCTCGGGAACAGACGCGCAAAGAATGCCGGCTTCGCCTGCCTTGTACCAAATGTCCCGATCGACGATTTCGTTCTTCTCCCAACTGTCGACGTGGGGAGCGAGTTCCTTCTCGCAGAATTTTCCAACAGCGTCGGCGAAGATCTCAACATCTTCTGTCATCCAGGCTGGTTTTTCGACTTGCAGTACGGACATTTGATTTGAACTCCCAGGTCCCCCCGGGACCAAATTGAAGAATGTGGATTCGCGTGCGGCGGTTGAGCTGACGTGCACAAGTCTGCACGTCCCTCAATCAATCGGCATCCGCCGCATCATGTGTGACCTTGGAACCATGAGCTCGTCGCGCAGTGACCTGCGCGACCAGGTTCATTTATCAGGCTTCGCCGTCTGCCTGCTTTGCGAGCTGAAGCATGCGATCACAGCCTTCCTGAAGCAGTTCGATCTGAACGTCGATGTCCTGTTTCTGCTGCTCAAGATTTGCGATCTGTTCGCGGAATTTTTCCTGGGCGATCAGATATTGACGCTCGTCACCATAGGTGTCGTACAGATCAATCAGTTCTTTGATTTCGCCGAGTGAAAAACCAACAGACTTGCCGCGAACAATCAGTGCGAGGCGGGCGCGGTCACGGGGGCGGTATACGCGAGTCTGCCCCTGACGGGACGGATGAAGCAGATCCTTGTCTTCATAGAAACGGATTGCGCGGGTGGTCACATTGAACTCATCTGCGAGCTGGGTGATCGAGAAGGTCGCGTCGCCCTGTGCGTCTTTCGCTGCAGCGTTTTTGTAGGTACCGGCGGCGGCGGATTCTGGTGTGCTCATCTGTTGCATGTCTGAAAACTCCCGGTGGTATTAAGGATCAAATTCGCAGTTTTCTGCGGTTTTCTTTTGTGACTCAGACTCTAGTTTACGCTTACGTCAACGTCAACACTTTCCGTTGACGTAAAGGGAAAGCACCTGTTAGCCGCGATTATTGCCCCTCGTTGGACTGGATGGTTAAGTATTGAAACCTCGAAACATGGGAGATTCTGATGCAGCGCCTCTATTCAATAGCCAGCCTTGCATTGGCCTGCGCCTTTTTAGCTGCGTGCGCCTCCGGTCGACCCGGAGAACCTGCGCCGCTTCGCAGCGTTGGACTGCCTCAGCAAGCAGCCAGTACGGCGGTTAGTGACACGCCGCTCGGTCGCGCAGTGGTCCGCGCCATAAATGTGTATCGAACGACCGGCCAACTTGTAACAAATGGCACGCTCCAGCGTGCGGCAGCGGTCCATGCGAACGATATGGCAATCCGAGACTATGCAGGTCACCACAATCCAGAGGGCCAGGGCCCCGTTGATCGGGTTTTAGCGATTGATGAAGATTACCAACGGCGCATTGGCGAGACTATTTGGATGGGTCAGATTCCCGCTGGGCGGAGTGATGCTCAGATTGCTGCTATGGTCATCGATGCCTGGAGCAACAGCCCACGCCACCGCACAATCGTCGAAGCGTCCCGCAACACACAGGTTGGAATTGGGACCGCACAAAAAGGCGATGCGTATTATGTCGTCGCCGTCTTCAGCGACTGATTGATCGGGGCGCGCATTGACCAATCCAGACATCAGCCGTCGCGCGGTTTTGGCTGCCAGCGCTGCCGCGGGTACGGCGCTTAGCGCCAGCGACGTCCGCAGCGAGGAGCGCCGTGAATGGAAGATGGTGACATCCTGGCCAAAGGGGGCACCAGGCGTCGGCACGTCAGCTGATCGCCTTGCCGCGAAAATCAACGAAATGAGTGGCGGGCGTCTGACCGTTACCGTCTATGGCGCCGGCGAACTGGTCCCGCCTTTCGAGGTATTTGACGCTGTATCGTCAGGTACCGCAGAGATGGGTCATGGCGCATCGCACTTCTGGTCGGGCAAAGACCCTGCCTTCAATTATTTTACCGGCCTGCCTTTTGGTCTTACCGCTCATGAGCGCATTGGATGGCTCACCTTTGGAGGCGGACAGGCGCTTTGGGACGAATCCTATGCCCCCTTTGGCGTGCGGGCCTTCTTTGCCGGATCCAGCGGGGTGCAGGCGGGCGGCTGGTTCAGAGAGCCCATCAAAACCCTTGATGACCTGCAAGGCCTTAAGATGCGCATTGCGGGTCTCGGCGGAGAGGTACTCAGACAACTTGGCGTCACGGTCACACTCATGCCGCCGGGAGACATATTTGGCGCCATGACGTCAGGCACGATTGATGCCGCCGAATGGGTCGGCCCCTGGAATGATATTGCCTTTGGCCTGCCAGATGTCGCGAAACACTATTACCTGCCGGCGTTTCACGAGCCGGGCCCGGCTCTTGAGTGTCTTGTGAATGAAGACGCCTTTGGCGCGCTGCCCAAGGACCTCCAAGCTATCGTCCAAGCCGCCGCGGGCGCAGCAGCCCTTGAAAGCCTTGGGGAGTTCACTTTCTACAACGCTCAGGCTTTCGCGACCCTGGATGATCTCGGCGTCACAGTGCACACCTGGCCCAAAGATATAGTCACTGCGATGCGCACGGCTTCTGACGGGGTTTTAAAGGATCTGTCGGAAGCCAACGAGCTCTGCAGTCGCATCCACGCCTCATACTCGTCCTACAGGTCCAAGGCCGTCATCTACGCAAATGCTTCAGAACGCGAAATGTTGAGGCTGAGAGTCAAAAATCAGCCCTGAAGAACCCAAAAGTTAACCCCGCGTTTACCAAAACCCTGCTTGATAAGGCTTTAGCAAGATCGATTACGCATTCGTGACAACTCGCACCGCCTAACCCGCGGAAATGGCGTACAGAATCCAGATATTGTGGATGGTCGCCGGGTTTACACAGAATCACGTGGTCGATACAGTCCTGAATCGTTAACGGGCATAGTGATTCGATGAGACCGGGGGTTCCTTGGAGCGTTAAGGGCATTGAGCCCGAAGCCAGAGAAGCAGCCAAACAGGCTGCTCGCAGGGCAGGCGTGACGCTGGGTGCCTGGCTGAACCAAGTGATCATGGAAAGCGGCACCGACGACATCAACGCCGCCATTCAAAATTACGGAAATCTGGACGCTGCCTCAAGCCAGCCACAACCGCCGGCTGGCACACCCTATATGCAACCGAATATGCAGCCCGCTGCTTTCACGGCGGCACCGGCACAGCCACAAGTTGACCTTTCGCCGGTGACAGAGGCGGTACGCGATCTGGTTCGCCGCATCGATTCAAACGAGCGGCTTCTCGAAACATCGCTGGACTCGCTTGCTGGCAGGATTGAGTCCTCCGAGCAGCTCATCGCTTCAGGCGGTGTCGGCAGCGGGGCCGACTCTGGCATGGAACGCAAAGTTCAACAGCTCACGGACCGCCTGGAGGCGGCTGAAAAAGCACGCCTTCCCTTCGCCAAGAACACAGGCGACCGGCTCGCCTTTCAGACCCTTGAAAAGACCATGAATGCCGTGGTCGATCATCTCGAGACCGTCGACAGTCAAAGCGAGCAAAAATTCGCAGAGATGCGGCACCTTCTCTCCGAGCTTGCAGATCGGGTCGACAATTCTGAGGAAGCAAAGAAGCTTGATCAGGAACGGGCGAAAACGGATGCGCTCGGCAATACGCTACAAAACCTTTCTGAGCGAATGGCTGAAACGGAACAGGCGCTCCATGCGGCAAATGCCAGCGCGGAACAAGGCCGCAGGCAAGCGGTGGAAGAAGCCGTTCAGATCGTTTCGAACAAGCTCGATTCCGACAATCAGCGCGCCCAGATGGCAGAGCTGCAGTCCGCGATCGAGAAGATGAATAGTCGGATCGACCATTCTGAGGCGCAAAGCGCCCACGCCATCAAAACGCTTGAAGGCAGCCTAACGGCTTTCGTTGATAGACTTGAGCAAACTCAAGTGCGGGCCGATGATATCGTACCGCAAGTCATGGAGCAGCTCGATGGACGCCTGGAGCAGGTCGTCTCTCGGGTCACCGATAGCGAAACGCGTGCTCTGGAAACCGCCAGTTCGGTTGAGCAAGCACTTTCCTCACTTGCGCAGACCATGAACGCGACCGAGCAGCGCAATGCGGCAACGCGTGAAACTGTTCAGTCCATGGTCGCGCAGGTGAATGAGCGGATTGAGAGCATCGAATCCGGTGCGGGTCTTCCACTTTCCCCAACTATTGCCGTCGGTGCGGGTCTCGCGGGCATGCCTGCCCCGCCGCTTTCCAGTGCGCCCATGCCGCCGCCTGGATTTGCTGCCGAGCGCGCGCCTGATCATCTTCTGAAATCGCCTGTGACGATCCCGTCATCGGGACCGCCTTTGCCGTCCATGCCACCGGTAGCAGATGAGCCACCAGCGCCAGTCGCACCCATGGCCGATGCGCCACGGCCGCCATCACCATTGCTTGATGCGCCGGCACCACCCCTTTCAGACGTGCCGCCACCGCCAAGTATCGGACCAGCTGCACCACCCGCTGCCGCCGACGCCCCACCTGCACCTGGCGATCTTCCACCACCTCCTCCGCTTGAGCCGCCCATTGCTGCGCCAGCGGAACCGCCGGTCATGAACGAAAAGAAGGCTGCGCGTGATTTCATCGCTGCCGCCAGACGGGCTGCTCAGTCAGCCCATCAAACAGGTGACACGGCGAGCCTGGGCTTTGGTGAGCAATCTGACCGTTATGCGGCCTTTGAAGATCAGGAAGAAGGCCGCGGCAAACGCCTCGCCATAATTATCGGCGGCGCAGTCGTTGCTCTTATCGTCGTTCTGACACTGGTCAACTGGCTTGTCGCACCCTCCACACCTGAGGCTCCTGGCGACGATATTGACGTTATTCTCGATGAGCCTGCCCCTGGCGACAGCCTCATTGACGATCTAGCTGCCGTGCCCGACGCGACTGTGCCCGACGCGACTGTGCCCGACACTGTGGCACCGCTGGAAGATTTGACTGTTATTCCGGAGGCCATTCCGGAGGATGCTGGGACCGCAGATGCGGCTGCCGTTCCAGCGTCCACGCCTTCACCTGCTGTCGATGAACGCCCTGCCCCCGAGCCGCTTCCAGAGCCCCGCACACCGGCCTCTGCAGCACCGCGGGCCATCGTTCCCAACAGCGCGGATATGCCGCCTGTGGAAGCAGCCCCGACAACGCCGGTCACACAGGCGCCAACTGGTACGCGCAACGCCCTTCGCAGCGCTGCTGCTGCCGGCAACCCAGCCGCACAATATGAAGTGGGTTTGCGCTACGCACGAGGCGGTGGTGTCCCGCAGGATTATGGGCAGGCAGCCTATTGGTTTGAGCTTGCGGGCAAACAGAACCTGGCGATTGCCCAATACCGGCTTGCGACGCTTTTTGAGAAAGGCCGCGGCGTTCCCCAGGACATGGAGAAAGCACGCAGCTGGTACGAAAGCGCAGCGCAGGCTGGCAATGTCAAAGCGATGCACAACCTGGCTGTCATCTATGCTGAAGGCAAAGGTGTCCCTCAGGATTTCGCCAAAGCCGGACAATGGTTCCTGGCTGCGGCAGACCATGGACTTGCCGACAGCCAATACAATGTCGCTGTTCTTTTTGAGCGCGGCCTTGGCGTCAGCGAAAACCTTCCGGAAGCTTTCAAGTGGTTCTCTGTTGCTGCAGCGAATGGCGATGAAGGTGCTGCTGCACGGCGCGATGCGATTGCCGAACAGATGGACGCCAATACTCTGGTGGATGCAAAGCTTGCAGCGCAAACCTGGACGCCCAAACGGGGTGATCCAATTGCGAACGGCAACCTAACGTCTCTTGGGAATTGGAGTAACGCGTCTCTCACAAGCACCGGCGGTGCCTCAAGCACACCACAGGCAAGCGCAGAGATTGCCAAAGCGCAACGTCTTTTGCGGGACCTTGGCTACCAGCCAGGCCCTGCTGACGGATTGATGGGCCCGCGCACACGAGATGCCATCAGTGACTTTCAACGCACCGCTGGACTTGAAGTTAGCGGCTCTGTTGATGCACAGCTTCTCAGCACGCTGGAAGCCTACGTCCGGTGATCAATCGGCGGCATGACACGATATTGTCTGTCGTCCATCTGCACCAATATGCCGCATCTGGACGGGTTGGTTGAATGTTCCAAATATACCTCCCGATTGCAGAGCTACCCGTAAACGTGTTCCTGATATTGGGCATGGGCGGCCTTGTCGGCTTTTTGTCAGGCATGTTCGGGGTTGGCGGTGGGTTTCTCATGACGCCTCTCCTCATCTTTACCGGCATCCCACCGGCGGTCGCGGTGGCAACCCAGGCGAACCAGACGGTCGCCTCCTCCATCTCCGGCGTGGTGGCGCACTGGCGACGCAGCGCCGTCGACTTCAAGATGGGGGGCGTGCTGTTGATCGGCGGCGTTGTGGGTGCCGTTGCGGGTGTCTATTTGTTTGCCTATGTGCGCGCCCTGGGGCAAGTCGACCTTATGATCTCGCTCTCCTATGTTCTCTTTCTGGGCGTGATTGGTAGCTTGATGCTCAATGAAAGCGTCAGAGCTTTGATCGCCGTTCGCCAAGGCCGTAGCCCCGCGTCAGCCAACAGATCGCACCATAGTTGGATGCACGGACTACCATTCAAAATGCGGTTCCGGCGCTCAAAGCTTTACATTAGCGCGATCCCTCCCATCGCGATCGGGACCTTTGTCGGCATCCTTGTCGCCATCATGGGTGTTAGCGGTGGCTTCGTCATGGTACCCGCGATGATCTACATGTTGCGCATGCCAACCAATGTTGTTGTTGGCACGTCCCTCTTTCAGATCATCTTTGTGACCGCCCTGGTCACCGTTCTTCACGCAGTTGAGAACCAGGCTGTCGATATCTTGCTGGCGTTTCTGTTGCTCCTTGGTGGCGTGATTGGCGCTCAGTTTGGCGCGCGCGCTGGACAGCGGCTTCGCGGTGAACAGTTGAGGGCCTTGCTCGGTCTGATTGTTCTTCTTGTGGGCCTGCGGCTCGGCTTCGACCTTGTCGTGGAACCGGATGAACTCTTCTCCCTAACAACGGGAGCGGCTCCATGAGAAACGCCGCAATAGTTCTGAGTTTTCTCTGGGCGATTTTCGCCAGCTGGTCTGTCCAAGCCGATCAGTTGGTCACCGATCTGTCAGAGCACCAGATTTCGATCCGGTCGAATTTTACCGGCACCGAGATCCTGATCTTTGGGGCGGTCGAAGCCGAAGACCCAACAGACCTTGCAACCGAACGCGACATTGTCGTTGTTGTCACCGGCCCTGAAGGCCCTGTCACTGTTCGGCGCAAAGACCGGATCGCCGGTATCTGGATCAATTATGATGCCGTACGGTTTGAGCGTGTGCCGTCCTTCTACTCTGTCTCAAGCACGCGCCCCTTGTCGCGCGTAGTCTCCATGGATACCCGGACCATCGAGGGTCTGGGGCTGCGACATATCGGCCTTGGCGCAGCAACCGGGCTTGGGCCGACAGGCACTGAAACATCTCTTTCTGAGGACGAGCAGAAGGTATTCTCGCAGGCATTGCTGAGGAACAAGCAGAACCAGAATCTCTATCGTGCTGAGCCGAGCGGTGTGGCTTTCCTGGGCCGGTCCCTCTTTCGCGCAACCGTCGACATTCCTTCCAATGTGCCCAACGGCCTATATACGGCAAAGGTTTACCTGGTTTCGAATGGACAGATATCGGATGCAGCCTCCACCCCGCTCTTCATCGTAAAAAGCGGGATGGAACGGGCGATCTACTCTTTTGCCCACGAACAGCCCCTGCTCTACGGCATCTTTGCGGTGGTTTTTGCCACCTTTGCGGGATGGGCTGCGACGCTCATTTTCAAGGATTAACCCTCACTGCCAAGTGAACTTGCGTTCCTTGAGCATTGTCGCAAACTGTGTCACGCAAGACCAACAGGTAAGATTGGTTTGGGCACGGGAGTTGGTAGGATAATGGACGGCGTTGACGCAGGCTTTGCGGCGGCACTTATTGGCGGGATCATCAGCTTCCTGTCACCGTGTGTGCTGCCTCTCGTTCCTGCCTATCTTTCTTTTGTGGCAGGTGCCTCTCTTGATGAGCTGACCGAAGAGATCGACAAGCCCTCAAACGACATCGCCCGACGGGTGCTTTTGGGCTCGCTTGCCTTCGTCGCTGGGTTCTCCACAGTCTTCATCATGTTGGGTGCCTCAGCGGGCGCCATCAGTCCGTTTCTGCTGGCCCATAAGGTTATCCTTGGGCAGGTCGCTGGTGTAATCATCATCATCCTCGGACTCCACTATGTCGGACTGTTTCGGTTCGCGTTGCTTAACCGTGACGTCCGTTTTCTTCCGAGTTTCACGCCCGACAGCGAGAGCGGCTTTGTACCGCGCATCGGCATGCCATACCTGGTAGGTCTGGCCTTTGCGTTTGGGTGGACACCCTGCATCGGCCCCATCCTCGCAACCATTCTCACCATCGCCGCCTCACAAGAGAGCCTGGGCTATGGGGTCGCCCTATTGGCCGTCTACTCGGCGGGGCTTGGCATTCCCTTCATCGCTGCCGCACTTGCGGTTCAAGCATTCCTTCGTTTCTCTGCCGGGTTCAGAAAACATCTGCCGAAAGTTGAGATTGCAGCAGGTGTTCTCCTGATTGGCACCGGCCTGTTGATTGCGTTCGGCACGTTAGAGACGATTGCCATTTACATGATAGAGGTCGCGCCATGGCTCGCGGAGCTCGGATGAGCGATAAACCCGCCCCAATAATGCCGCGCAGCGCCCAGCTCCTGGGGTATGGCGGCGTCATTCCCTTTGTAGGAACCAGCGTCGTCATATGGACCATGTGGCCGTCTGAAATGGGACAGACCGCGCTGCAGGCTCAGCTTGTGTATGCAGCGATCATTCTCTCCTTCCTTGGCGGCATTCGTTGGGGGTCGGTGATGCAACGTTTGGGGCACTTCAAACGCCGAGCACCTGAAGGACTTGCACGGGAGCTGTCGCTGTCTGTCGTGCCGCCTGTCGTCGCGTGGATTGCCCTCTTTGGACCTGCCGAAGCTGCCCTTGTTGTCTTCTTTTTGTTTTTCGTCGCCCAGGCCATTTCTGATTTTCGAGCAGTCAGGTCCGGTGAGGCACCAGACTGGTATCAACCGCTCCGGTTGCAACTCACCTTTTTCGTGTGCGCGGCTCTCATAGCAAGCCTTGTCCGGCTGGTGATCGCTTAAAGGTTTCGATCTGGGATCAGTTTGCTGGCGGCGACAGGCACTATTTGATCCCGACCCATCATCCAGGCATGAAAATCGCGTCCCGCGAAAAGGTCGCTATAAGCCACATCACACACATTGAGGCCACCCGTATAGGCCCCGAATGCGGGCAGGATCATGCGCGTGCCGTCACAGGCAAAACAGCGCCGTCGCAAGCGGCGGCCGCGCACGCGGACAACGGCGCAGGGATGCAAATGACCAGCGATTTCTCCTGTCGCCGGCGCGGGTGCCGGCTCATGACGAAAGGTCAACGACCCTAATCGCACTTCCTCCGCAATGCTTCCCCCAAACCCCTCGGGCAAGGGATCGTGGTTTCCCGCAATCCAGGTCCATACGCAAGCAGTGGTGAGGTTGTTAATGCGAGCTGCGTCAGCGGGCGCAATTCGCGCGCGGGCCTCACCATCATGAAAACTGTCGCCGAGCGCGATGACGGAGGCGGGCTTCAGCCGGGCCACCAATTTTTCAAGACGGGTCAATGTCGCCGACGTGTCATAGGGCGGCAGGTGGACACCGCGGGCAGCGTAGGACGAGCCTTTCTCAAAGTGCAGGTCGGCAACGATGAGACAGTCTTCAGACGGCCAGTAGAGCGCTCCTTCGACAAGGGGCTGGACGGTCTCGCCACAAATTTTGAGACGTTTTTCCTCAGTCCTCACACTGTCGGGGGCATCATACAAGGCGGGTCGCTTCCTCAATCAGATCGTCAGCTGCTTCAGCCAGCAAGGCTTCATTGGCATCGCCATAAACCGCTTCCTTGCTGATATCGAGCAAGACTGGCACGGCCAAGGGCGACACCCGCTCCAGGCGTTTCAGCTCTATCTTACCCTTGATTCGGGCCAGCATGTCCGAGACTCGCGCCACATCCAATAGCCCCGCTGCCGCATCGTCATGAGTGGCCTGCAACAGGATATGGTCCGGCTCGTGTTCTCTAAGCACATCATAGATAAGGTCCGAAGAGAAGGTGACCTGGCGACCTGATTTCTCTTTCCCCGGAAACCGTCGCTCAATGAGCCCTGCAATGATGGCGCAGGTCCGGAAGGTACGTTTCATGAGGTTTGATTCCGCAAGCCAGGTCTCCAGATCGTCGCCCAACATGTCTTCAGCAAAGAGCTCTTCCAGGGACAGCTGGCCGCGCTCGACCAACATTCCCATATCCCGGAGACCCCAGATTGCCAGTGCATATTCGCTGGCTATGAAGCCCAGAGGCCGCGCCCCCATGCGATCCAGGCGTTTGGTGAGCAGCATGCCGAGCGTCTGATGAGCCAAGCGTCCTTCAAAGGGATAGCAGACCATGTAAAAGCGATCGCCACGGGGAAATGTCTCTGCCAAAAGTCCGCCTTCTTTCGGCAGGACCGAGCGCCATTGCTGTATGCGCAGCCATTCGGACACCTGGTCGGGCAGCTTGTGCCAGTCTTCCGGTGTTGCCAACATGTGCCGCACCTGGGATGCCAGGTAGGTTGAGAGGGGAAACTTGCCGCCATAGTAAGACGGGATGGCAGGGTTCTCGTCCCTGGTACTGGTCACCACCGCTTCGGTTTCAACCAGCCCCTCAAAGCGCAGGACCTTTCCAGCGAAAAGAAACGTGTCTCCCGGTACGAGTTGCTCAATAAAATATTCTTCGATCTGCCCGAGCCGCCTGCCGCCGCGCCCAAGTGACGCGCCAGCAGCGGGTCGCCGGCGCACCAGACGCACATCAAGCATAGGCGCTTCAACAATGGTGCCCACATTCATCCGGTATTGCTGTGCCAATCTTGGATGCGCCAGCCGCATGCGGTGATCATTGCCATTGGGATCGACGGGCCGAAGGCGGCGATAGCGGTCATAGGTTTTGAGCGCGTACCCGCCAGTGCTCACAAAGTCGACCACACGGTCGAATGTGGGTCTGTCGAGCATGGCATAAGGTGCCGCACTTCGCACTTCTTCGTAAAAAAGGTCCGTGTCGAACGGCCCGCTGCAGGCCGTACCAAAAATGTGCTGGGCGAGGACATCCAGGCTACCTGTCTTTTCCTTCATGCCGTCATGCACGCCCGCAATGGCGGCTGTGCGTGCTGCCTCGCATTCCAACACCTCAAACCGGTTGGCTGGGACAAGCAAAGCGCGGCTTGGATCATTCAGCCGGTGGTTCGCCCGCCCGATGCGCTGAAGCAGGCGGCTAGCGCCTTTCGGCGCCCCCAAATTGATGACGAGGTCCACATCCCCCCAGTCAATGCCGAGGTCGAGCGTGGACGTGCAGACAATGGCGCGCAGGCTGCCCGCCGTCATAGCGGCTTCAACCTTTCGGCGCTGTTCAGCAGACAGAGACCCGTGATGAAGCGCAATAGGTAGCGCATCATCATTCGCGCGCCAGAGTTCCTGAAACACAAATTCAGCCTGACTGCGGGTGTTTACGAACACCAGAACCGTTTTGTTTTCGCGGATGATGTTATAGACCGCATCGATGGCGTGCTTTGCGGAATGGCCAGACCAGGGAACCCGTTCTTCCGGCACCAGGATGGACACATCGGGGGTGGCACCCGCTTCGCCGCGCACAATCTCCGCCATTCGCGTTTTATTGCCCACCTGCGGGATCAGAAAGCGGCGCAACTGGTCCGGGTCGGCGACCGTTGCCGAGAGACCGACCCGTCTGTGGCGGGGCGACAGCGTCGACAGGCGCGCGAGGTCAAGCGACAGCAAATCACCACGTTTTGTGTTCACCATCGCGTGGAGCTCATCCAGGATCACGCACTTGAGGTTCCGGAACATGCGCTCTGCATCTGCATAAGAGAGAAGGAGTGCCAGCTGTTCGGGCGTGGTCATGAGAATGTCCGGCGGCTCGTGGCGTTGACGCAGGCGTCGGTTTTGCGGCGTGTCGCCGGTCCGAGTTTCGAGCGTTACAGGCAGACCCATTTCCGCAATCGGCATTTCAAGATTGCGTTTCACATCCACTGCGAGCGCTTTGAGGGGCGATATATAGAGGGTGTGGAGCCCTTTTCCGGCAGCACCCGGCTTATGCGGGCCACGCTCCTCCAGTTCCACAAGAGAGGCTAAGAAGCCACCAAGCGTCTTACCGCCTCCCGTTGGCGCGACAAGCAGAGAGGAGCGTCCTTGGAGACCGAGCTGCATCAACTCAAGCTGATGTGGCCTCGGCTCCCAGCCTCGTCCCCTGAACCAGGCATCAAAAATCGCTGGCAGCCCTGGAGCGCCAGCGGCCAAATCCAAATTCAAGCGATCATCCGCGTCCATAGCCTGAACTATACCCCTCTGCTCACGCTTTTGGCTGGCGGAATCTGTCATTCTTGGCCAAGATGCGCGCTTAGAGCCGGGGGTACCAAAGTTCTAATTTACCTAGTTGGGGACATGAATGCCTGAATCACTTACTGCAGCGCTGCCAGATGGCATGCGCGACAATGCCGATACACTTCTGCCGCTTTTTGTTGAGCATGGCCTCAGCATTGTGGGCGCCGTCCTCATCCTCATATTGGGGTTCTGGATTGCGGGGCGCGCCCGCGCCTTCACCATCAAGGCGCTTGATAAACCACTGAACTCGGACGAGATGCTGAAGGGCTTTTTTGGCTCCATCGTTCGTTATCTGGTCATCATCGCAACCGTTCTGGCGGTTCTCGGACAATTCGGCGTTGAAACAACCAGCCTCATCGCTGTTCTTGGTGCTGCCAGTTTGGCCATTGGCCTGGCGTTGCAGGGAACATTGTCAAATGTTGCTGCGGGCGTGATGCTTCTCGTGTTCCGGCCTTTCCGCGTCGGTCAGTTTGTCGAGCTCAATGGCATGTCCGGCACGGTGAAAGATTTGACGCTCTTCACTACAGAGCTCGCCACCGGTGACAATGTTCAAATCATCCTTCCGAACTCGAGCGTTTGGGGCTCTCCGCTGAAAAACTATTCAGCCCACCCAACCCGGCGCGTCGACATGGTCTATGGCATTGCCTATGACGCCGATATCGATAAGGCGATGAGCATCATCAAAGCAGCGATTGCAGCAGATGACCGGTGTCATAAAGCACCAGAACCTCTTGTCGTCGTCGGCAATCTGGGGGATTCATCCGTGGACATCACCACCCGCGTCTGGTGTGCATCGGCAGACTATTGGGGCCTCAAATTTGATCTCACCAAGAAGATCAAAGAAGCGTTTGATGCCGAAGGTGTGGACATTCCCTTCCCGACACGCACGGTTTATCAACACGGTGCATAAGGAACATTTGGGGCGGCCGGTCTACCAAGACTTGGGCCGCCTCGAAATTCTTCCTGAAAACGCGTCAGCCATTATCTCGCCCTATTTGGTGGGCGTCATAGGCAAGCGATAACAAAGACAAAGGTGACGACATGGAGAAGTATTTCGGCGGTCCGGTTATTCCGACGATCCTCAAACTCGCCATCGTGTCGTTCCTCGTGGGCATCGTCCTTGTCATCTTTGGGGTCGAACCGTTTGGTTTCTGGACGAGCTTCCTCGATACAGTCGTCGAAGTTTGGGATCTCGGATTTGAGTTCCTTGGCTCCGCCTGGGGCTATTTTGTGATCGGCGCGATCATTGTGGTGCCGATCTGGATTATCATCCGTGTTTGGTCTGTCTTCTTTGAGAACAAAGAAAAAGACCCGTCCTAGGTTCTACAAAACCCCCGCTGACCAGGTGATTTCCTGAACGGTGAAGGTTGCGAGTACATCTGCCGGAGGTAGCTCGCCGTCAGGCCCCGCATAATCACCGCCAAAAATCAGACCCACATGGGGCACATCGCCGTCGCGGCAGAGTGCCCGACCTGATCGCTCTTCCATCCCTGCCACGCAGTCCTTCGGTGCAACGCTCAAGTCCGCATATGTCACGCCCAATGAAATGCGCTCATCGAACGAGATGTCGCCAGACTTCACAATGATGCTGCCAACCAGCTCTTCCATCTCAAAACGCGGAAGAACTTCTGCAATGACCATGTCCCCGTCACGCACCACGATCATGGGATAGGGGTCGCCTTCGGCGTAGTAGTTCTCCGCCGTGACGGCGTAGCCAGGCAAAGCTTCTGATACGCCTTCAACTGAATAGGCGGTGCCACTTCCGAGGCCCCCTAGTCCGTTCTCGGTGAGTTTGAGTGTTGATGCCTCTTCGGCCCCGCACGCGCTTGTTGCAATCATCAATGAAACAGCCGCCAGCCCAAGTTTTGCACGCATCATCATTTGTCCTCGTTCATGGTGAGCACCACTTTGCCCACTGCCTGTCTGTCCTGCAACAGGCGCATGGCATCAACCGCGCGCTCCAATGGGAGTGTCGCACAGACATAGGGATCAATCTTGCCCTCACTTGCCCAGCTATCTATGGCCTTGATGTTTTCTTTGCCCGCTTCTGGGTCACGGCGTCCATATTCACCTGCCCGCACCCCCACAACCGAAAATCCTTTGATCAAGGGCATGTTGACCGGCACGCTTGGGATGCGGCCACTGGTAAACCCGATGATCAACAGACGGCCATTCCAGGCGATGCAGCGGACCGATTCGTCAAACACATCGCCGCCCACCGGATCATAAATGACATCTGCGCCTTTTCCACCAGTGAGCTCTTTGACTTTCTCCCGAAACCCCTTCGTAACGTTCAGCACGTGATCAGCACCGCGTACTTTCACGGTTTTAAGCTTTTCATCAGAAGCGGATGTGGCGATGACCGTGGCGCCCAATAGTTTGCCAACCTCCACTGCCGCCAGACCTACGCCACCTGTGCTGCCATGAACCAGCAATGTTTCTCCAGCCTTCAGATTGCCGCGCACCACCAGGGCGACGTAAGCGGTGAGATAAGCTGCGGGATAGGCAGCTGCTTTCACAAAATCCATTCCCTTGGGGATGGGGCGGCACGCTGCGGCGGCAGCATTCACTTCTTCTGCAAAACCGCCGATCCGAAGGCCCGCCACCACTTCATCCCCAACGGAGACATTATCCACCCCTGGACCCAGCTCTGTGACAATACCCGAGCCTTCCATACCTGGGGAAAAGGGCAAATCAGGTTTGAACTGGTATTTTCCCTGAATCATCAGGAGATCGGGAAAATTGATAGAGCAGGCCTTCAGTTTGAGGCGAACTTCCCCCTCACCTGGTGGCGGTAAATCCGCCTCAACCAGTTCAATCGAGCCAATATCGTCCGACAATTCATGCACACGCATTGCCCGCATGGTTTTTTCTCCTATTTATCAATATCAATGTGCCCGAGATTACCGGTATTTGGGTAATGCGCGAAGGGCGTCGCTTGGCTAGTTTGGCCGTGGAGGAGATTGTTCGTGGATACAGTGACACAGGCCGTTTTTGGGGCCGTAGTGGGTCAGGTCGGATTCCAGTCCAAACTTGGATGGCGCGCCGTTGCCGCAGGGGCCGCCTTAGCAACGGTGCCTGACCTCGATGTCTTTGGCAGTCTGTCCGATCCGTTCAGCGAGTGGGTGCACCATCGCGGGATCACCCATTCGGTCTTTTTTGGCCCTATCGCCGGTCCGCTCGTGGGCATTGCCATCTGGAAAATGTATCAGTGGCGCGAGACACGAACGCCGGGGAAACTCCCAGCAGGACTTTCGAATGCACAAGCGCTCAGCGCGTGGGTCTGGCTGTCTGTTCTCGCCTTCCTCACCCATCCGTTCCTCGATGTGCTGACGCCTTATGGGACACAATTGCTTGCCCCCTTCTCCGATGAACGCTTTGCGGTCAATGCGATGTCGATCATTGATCCTGTCTATACCGGCATTCTTGCGCTCGCCCTTGTCTGCGGATGGCTTGTGCGGCGAGGCATGTTCGGGAAACCAGGCTGGTCGCCCCATATCGCAGGCGCTGCGATTTTGATGAGCGTGGGTTGGCAGGTCTATGCCTGGGGCATCAATGAAGGGACAAAGGTTGCCGCGCATGAAAGCCTGGCAGAACAGGGAATCGAAACGGCAGAGGTTTCTTCCTATCCGACATTGTTCCAGCCCTGGTTCCGGCGGATGACAGCCGAAACGGATGACGCCATTCGCGTTGGCTTCTACTCGCCGCTCACAGACAAACCCATCGAGTGGCAAATCTATCCCAAGGCTGAGAGTGCACTTATCAACGAACTGTCACGAACGATGGAATACCGGATCCTCGAGCGCTTTGCCATGGGGGAGGTCGCCTGGCGGGTGCAAGAACTGCCGAACGGGCATACCCGTGTCGAAGCCCATGACCTGCGCTATCTCGGATTTGCGGAAACGGAGCTATCAGCGCTTTGGGGCATTGTGGGCACGTTCAATGGTGACAATGAACTGATCGCCCCACCGGTCCGGTTCTCTAACCGGCCAGAGCCAAGCGCGGACATTTTCTCGGTCATGTGGGTTGGTGCGTTTGGCGAATAAGCCAATCTAGATAGATTCGCTTAGATAGCCCTGCCCGCATCCTTCCAATAGGGATCGCGGAGCTTGCGTTTGAATATCTTCCCGGTTTCTTCGCGCGGCAGGGCATCGTGGAACGTGACGACATGGGGGAGCTTGTACTTTGCGATGCGGGGCGCAAGCCAGCTGGTCACCTCTTCCGCACTCAATGTTGAACCGTCCATCAGTTGAATGGCTGCGGCAAGGCTTTCCCCAAATTCTTCGTTGGGAATGCCAAACACGGCGCAGTCCTGCACACCGGGCATCTGTATGAGCTCATGCTCGATCTCGACCGGATAAATATTGACGCCCCCAGAGATCACCATGTCTCGCTTGCGGTCCCGCAGGTAAAGGAACCCGTCCTCATCGAGGCAACCGACATCGCCACAGGTGATGAGACCTTCGCGCTCGCATTCGCCACGCGCTTCATCCTTGTTGTGATAAGTGAAATCGGGAAAGGACCAGAGACGGAGAAAGATCTCACCGACTTCGCCTGCAGGCAGTTCCTTGCCTTCATCGTTCAGGACTTTCACCGTGGCGCCGGGAATGGCTTTGCCCACGGTTCCCGGATGCGCCAGCCATTCTTCTGACGAACAATGCACCGCTGCGCCCGTCTCGGTGCCGCCGTAATATTCATGGATCACCGGGCCCCACCAGTCGATCATCTGTCTCTTCACGGCTTCAGCACACGGGGCTGCGCCATGCATCACCCGAACGAGCGAGCTTAGGTCATATTTGGTGTGCACTTCTGCTGGCAAACGCAGGAGCCGCACAAACATAGTCGGCACCAAATGGGCATGGGTGAGTTTTTCACGCTCAATCAGCGCAAGTGTTTCTTCGGCATCAAAACGTGGCTGAAGAAAGAGCGTTCCCCCGATGCGAACCGAAAAGGTTGAATAGAGATTGGGTGCAGAGTGATAGAGCGGACCCGTCATCACCGCACGCATGTTTGGCTGGAAATCGAACACATATTTCCGGGCTTCAAGGGTCGCCGCCGTCTGGTCTTCCTTTGGTGGCAGGCGCCGTACGCCCTTCGGATGGCCGGTGGTGCCCGACGTATAGATCATGCTGGCCGGTGCCGCCTTGGCGTCGCCAGCATAAGGTACCTGCTCATCAAGCCACCCGTCCCAGTTCCGCTCCCCGTCTGGCACTTGGCACACGTCAGCTGACAAGCGATAGGCCTCTTGCACTTCCGGTGGCGTTGCGACGACGACACATTGGACATTGTCTGGCACACTGCCTTTAAGGGCCGGGAGCAGATCAGCATGGATGACCAGCGCCTTCGCGCCTGAATCGTTCAGCACATAAGCCGTTTCATCGGCAGAAAAATGCCAATTGACCGGGACAGGATAGAGACCCAGTTCACCGCAAGCGAAGGTCGCTTCCAGAAATGCGATGTCGTTTCGCATGAGGATCGCCACGCGATCCCCTTCCCTCAACCCCAGAGACAGAAACCCACTGGCCGCCTTTTTAACACGTTCTTCGAGTGCAGCTCCGCCAATGCGGCGGTCACCGCTGATCACGGTTCCGAGCATAGTCCCCCCAAGTCTTCCGAAATGTTTTAGTTCGGCGCCCTTACCCCAAAGCTCTCATCCAAGGGCGCGGGCCATATCGCGGGCGATCTCCTCACACGCCGCTTTAGCCGCTGGGACTGTCCCAGAAAACGCCGTGTAGGCGTGACACAAGCTGTCATAACAGCGATAGGTCACCGGCACACCGGCAGCCCGCAGCTGATTGGCATAGGCTTCGCCCTGATCGCGCAAGACATCAAAACCCGCTGTGGTGATGATGGCTGGGGCAAGGCCCGACACATCGTCTGACTTTGCCGGTGAAGCGCGGACATCGTTCTTCTCTTCGGGGCTGTTCATCACCTGATCCATGAACCAGTCCATGATTTCCACAGTCAGTGGATAGACATCCTTGCAGCTCTCCCGCGAACCGCCTTCCGCTGTGACATCGGTTGCCGGATAGATGAGGAGCTGCGCTTTAGGCTGCGGCAGTCCCTCTTTTTTGCGATGCTGACAGACAACTGCAGAGAGCCAGCCACCCGCGCTGTCGCCGCCAATGCCGAGCCGCGTATTGTCAATGCCAAGCGCTTCCGCGTTATCCGCAACCCATTGGTAAGAGGAAATCGCATCCTCCATGGGTGCAGGGAACTTATTCTCTGGCGCCAGACGGTAATCCACAGAGACGACAATCGCCCGACAATCATCCGCCAAGATGGAGCAGAAGGTATCGCAGGTTTGCAGTCCCCCGATTACGCAGCCGCCCATGTGATAGTAGACAATGCCCGGGAGTGGCCCCGTCGCACCTGCTGGCGTGTAGACACGTATGTGGAGATCGCCACCTGGGCCTGGAATGGTTCGATTAAGAACCGCAACCGTGCGACGCGGCTTGCCGTCGAGCATGGCCAGACCGTCATCTGCGTTTTTCCGCGCCTCTTCGATCGGCAGCGTCGTCATGGAGGGCGCTTTGGCGCCCTGTGCTGCCAGCAGTTGCACACGCGGATCCATGGTGCGGCCGTCAATAACAACCGGTTCACCACCTGCGAGTTTCAAGATCCAGCTTTCCGGAAGTTTCATCAACGTCCGAACAATCAGCTTCTGAAGGCCCATGTATTCTGTCCCTGCAAATTGGTCTTTTAAGAGCGAATTAGTCTTTGAGAGCGAGCCCTGGCACACCGCTCAAGATCAGATTGGCTGCGAACTCCGCTGCTTCTTGAGGGTCAGGATTTTCACGCAACATCATCTTCTCGCCAATTTCCTGTGCCAGACCGATTGCCGCTGCGGTGAGATATTCCCCGTCCACATTGCGCAGTTTGCCAGCGGCGATGTCCTCTTCGATATACGTCCTGATCTCTTCAAAACCTGCAATGACTTCCGGTGTGTCCATGCGCACCCGAAGGGCGCCCGTGTTCCGGCGCATGACACGGTGGGCACTTTGATCCGCCACCAGGAATTCAAAATAAGCACGCAAAGCGTTGTGGATATATTCTTCAAAAGTCCGCGAGCGAATGCGCTCGGCTCTCAGCCGCGGACGGATGCGCATCATGCTGTCATCCATCAACGCTTCGAACACTTCCTCTTTGCTTTTGAAGTAATTGTAGAACGTGCCAGAGGCCAGCCCTGTCTGCCGGATAATATCGCGCACTGTTGTGGCGCCGTATCCAAGCTCTGAGAAGACTTCCGTTGCCGCGGCCAGAATTGCTTCGCGATTATTTGCTTTTGTCCGCTCCCGCTTGCCCAACGGTTTCATTGTCGCGTCTGGAGCGGGTTTCACGGTTTTTTCGATCGTATCCGACATATAGTCCCGGCGTGCCTTATCGTCCTATGCCTACCCTGATCGGTAGACGCCTCTTAGTCTAACAGGATCGCAATGAGGGTGAAACGAAGGAAAACGGCCTCTTAGGCAGCTTCTTTGCTTGCAGCCTTGGCCAGAATCGGTAGGGGGTTGCCCGCCGCTTTTGCCCGTTTTGCCCCCTTTTTCCATTCTTTCTTGAGATCATTCACGTAACGATTGAAATCAACCTGCATCTTGTGACGCGGCGACTCGTAGAAATGGCCGATATACATTTTTTCATCTGAGAGGATTGCCGCCTCCATTACAGCCTCATCAGGAAGAGCATATTCGCCGACAAGATAGGCAGCGAGCCACTTTGCCTGTTGCTCAGCAAAGTTAATGAGCGTGGGGAGTGGTTGGGCCAGCCCCATGAAGAAGAGGTTCGGCAGATCAGGCCGAATGGCTCTTTTAAACAGCGGAAGATGATTGTCTTTGGCCGACAGGAAATCAGGATCAAAGAAGGGGAATTCAACATTGTAGCCGGTGGCATATACGATGATGTCGACATCTTCAGCACTGCCATCAGTGAAACGCACTTGGTTACCTTCAAACCGCTCGATGTTGGGCTTCATCCTGATGTCACCGCAGCCGACCCTGGTTAGAAACTCGCCAGAGACGGACGGATGTCCTTCAAGAGGCGCATGATCGGGTTTGGGCAATCCATAATCTTCCATGTTGCCCACTGCACGTTTGATCGCCATTGCAGCGAGCTTGCGTTGCGCCCACAGTGGAATCCATGTTGGGAGCGATGCCTTATCAGCCACCTGGCCGCCGATATATTTCGGCATCACATAGACACCGCGACGTGCCGCTACCCACAGATTTTTCGCGATGGGCTTTTGGCTAAGCTCGGACGCAATGTCCATCGCGCTATTGCCCATGCCGACAACGACAATGTTTTTGCCGCGAAAATCATGTGGTTCGAACGGGGAAAGATAGGAGTGGGCGTGCATCTGAACGCCATCAAACTCCCCTTCGAATGCAGGCGTGGGCCAGCGTGGCGACCAGTGATGTCCATTGCACACAAAGAGAACATCGTAATAGTCGACATCCTGAGATGGTCCGCCGGCGGCGGACCGGTCCAGCGTCACTTTCCAGGTGCCATCATCCATTCGGTCTACGTGGGTGACGGCGGTGTTGAAGGTTACCTTCTCACGCAGTCCAAAATGATCGAGATATGAATTGAAATAATCCAGCACCTGCGCATGGTGGGGAAAGTCCGGATAGTCATCTGGAATAGGGAAGTCCTCGAACTGCATTCGATATTTGGATGTGTCGATATGCAATGACGAGTAACAGGCGGACATGCCGTTCTTGTTCCCATAGGCCCAGTTGCCACCAACCGTGTCGGAGAGTTCAAAAATGTCGAAGGGAATGCCTTTGTCCTGGAGCGCCTTTGCCGTTGAAAAGCCGCTGCAGCCCGCGCCGATGATGCAAGCTTTGGGAAGTTTGCTCATGTCATTTCCACCTTTTGACTATCAATGAGGCGGATTATAGAGATGAGTAGACCGTGGTCTAGTTTTGTTAGCGCCCCGCTTCCTTGACGCAGGGGCGCATAAGCGCCTAGCTATCACCCACGGGGAGCACCAGTTACGGAAAGCCGATGGACGACAAAACAATCAAAGAAAACCTCGATCTCATGCGGGATGTTCTGATTTCCCATGTGCCCTTTGCCAAGGCTATCGGCATGGAAATCCTGGACGCGAAAGAAGGCGAAGCCTGGATGAGGGTGCCTTATGACGACAAGCTGATCGGCAACCCGGATACGGGCGTGATCCATGGCGGTGTGATCACTTCAGCGCTCGACAATATCTCGGGTGTTGCAGTGCAACTGTCTTTGCCTGAACGGATGGCCATCGCGACGCTTGATTTGCGCATCGACTATATGAAGCCGGCAACACCGAAGCTGGACCTCACAACCCACGCCCATTGTTACAAGGTCACCCGCAACATCGCCTTTGTGCGTGGCACGGCCTATCACGATGACATTAGCGATCCAATCGCCACATCTGTTGGCGCTTTCATGCTTGCAGCCAATCGGTCCATGTCCCCCGGCGATGCGGCCGAGGCTGGCCTCATTAAGAAAGCGGAGGGCTGATCCATGGAACTTCTGAAGCAGGCGCGCGAAGCGGGAACTAAAGTCGATCTGAATGCGCTTATCGACGCCATCCCTTACGCCAAGTTCATTGGCATGGAGGTTGATCAGAAAGGCACAGAGATCACCACCGTGCTGAGGTTTGACCAAAAGATTATCGGCAACCCGGTATTGCCAGCCCTTCACGGCGGGGTCATCGGATCCTTCCTTGAAACCACCGCCATTCTGCAACTGGCGTATGAGACAGGCGGTGAGGTTCTCCCAAAACCGATTGATCTCACGATTGATTATCTCCGTTCGGGCAAGCCCCAAGACACATTTGCGCGGGCTCGCATTACCAAGCATGGACGGCGGGTCGCCAACGTGCATGTCGAAGCCTGGCAGGATGAGCACACAAAAGCGATTGCTGCGGCGCATGGACATTTCCTGCTGAAGCCGCCTGAAGAGACCTAGGGCTTTTCGTGAGCACTGATACGGATCAACCCATCACGCACAGGCGGGTGCTGACGCTTGTCACGCCCATTGTTCTGATGGGGCTCTCCACGCCGCTGCTCGGGATTGTGGATACTGCCGTGATCGGGCAGTTGGGAGAGGCATCGCTCATTGGCGCGGTCGCGGTTGGCGCGCTCATTTTTACTTTTCTCTTTTGGGCCTTTGGCTTCCTGCGCATGGGAACGACAGGCCTTGCGGCGCAAGCCTATGGTGCCAATGACGCAAGTGAAATTCGGGCGACGCTCGGCCGCGCACTGTCGATTGCAGTGATTGCCGGTGTTGGTCTTCTGCTCTTACAACTCCCGCTCAACTGGGTTGCTTTTCAGCTTGTGCAGGGAAGCGATGCTGTTGAGCAAGAAGCCCAGACCTATTTCTCCATTCGCATGTGGAGCGCACCCTTCACGCTTGCAAACTATGCGGTTCTGGGCTGGCTGGTGGGCATGCAGCAGACGCGTCTCGCCATGGTGCTGCAGATATTTCTGAACGGAGTCAATGCAAGCCTGGATGCTCTCTTTGTCCTCAGCTTCGGTTGGGGTGTTGCAGGCATTGCGGCGGGGACAGTCATCGCAGAAATCACGACAGCCTTTGTTGGGGTCGGTATTGCCGTCACACTGCTTCGGAAATATGGGGGCCGGTGGGACTGGCACGCCATCAGTGCCTGGGAGAAAATCTCCGCGACACTCTCAGTCAACCGCGACATCATGATCCGCACACTGGTGCTCCTGCTTGCCTTCAGTTTCTTCACAATGGAGGGCGCGCGGCAAGGAGATACGGTTCTCGCGGTGAATGCGGTGCTGATGCAGTTCGTATCCTTCAGCGCGTTCTTTCTGGACGGCTTCGCCTTTGGGGCTGAGGCGCTTGTTGGTTCCGCCATTGGCGCCAGAAACCGCACCCGGTTTTCAGAGGCCGTGAAACTCACAAGCCTATGGGCAATCATTCTCTCAATGATGCTCACTTCGGGGTTTCTACTGCTCGGTGGGTTCTGGATCGATTTCCTGACGACCAGCCCTGAGGTCAGAGAGGCGGCGCGACACTATCTCCCCTGGGCGGCTTTAATGCCGATCATCTCTGTCGCCTGCTTTCAGCTTGATGGCATCTTTATTGGCGCCACCCGCGCACGGGAAATGCGCAATGCCTCCTTCGTCTCAACAGGTGCCTTCTTTTTCTTCTGGTATCTTCTCCTGCCCTTTGGCAATCACGGGCTTTGGGCGGCGCTCGCACTCTTTAATGTCACCCGCGCTTTCGCACTTGGACGCTACTATCCGAGATTGACCGCCGCACTTGAGCGCGCACCCTAGTTTTTGCCATCGCCATTCCGGACGGAAAACCGCCAGGTTAGATTTGGCCACTTTTCCTGGAATGGCTTAAAGAATATCCAGCACCTGCTCCGGTGGACGTCCAAGCGCGGCCTTGTCCCCAGACAGAACGATGGGGCGTTCGATGAGGATTGGATGGGCTACCATGGCCGCAATCAATTCATCATCTGTTTTGGACGCGTCGCTGAGACCCAGTTCTTTGTAAGCATCTTCCCCTTTGCGGAGAATGTCCCGCGGGCTTTTTCCGAGCATACCAAGCACGCGTTTCAGCGTCGCTGCGTCCGGGCCTTCTTTCAGATATTCAATAATCTGCGGCACCACGCCTTTTTCCTCGATCAGCGCGAGGGTCGCGCGAGATTTGGAACACCGAGGGTTATGATAGATGGTGACGCTCATTCGTTTTCTCTCCTGTCTTCGGTCTGCTTTTTTGGTCGCATTTTCGAACCACAAAAGTCTGCAACTTTTGTTGAAAACGCTCTAAATCCCGACATCGACGCCAATAGCGTCTTCAAGACGTTTATACCCGTCTCGCTTCAGATTGGACGCGAGATCTCGTTTGATTTTGGTGACAAGATCAGCGCCCTGAAAGGTGAGCGCAGTGTACAGCTGCACCAGCGATGCACCGGCTCTGATTTTCTTATAGGCATCCGTACCCGACGACACACCGCCAACGCCGACCAAAGGCACTGTGCCTTTGGTCAGGCGTCGAATGTCTGCCAATACATCTGTCGCCATATCCATGAGTGGAGCGCCAGAGAGCCCGCCGGTTTCGTCAGCGTGGCGTCCGGATACGAGACCATCGCGCGCGATGGTCGTGTTAGAAACAATGAGACCGTCCACGCCACTTTCAAGCACAACAGCCGCGATGTCTTCGCGTTCCTCATAGACAAGGTCCGGCGCAATTTTGAGGAGAACCGGCGTTTGCCCTTCGCGGGCTTCCAGCACACGTCCCAACAGGTCTTCCAGTTCCGTCCGGCTTTGCAAACCACGCAGACCCGGTGTGTTGGGGGATGACACATTGACGGTGAAATAGCTCGCAAGGCTTTCAAAGCGTTTGATGCCGATCACATAGTCGGCTGCTTTGTCTTCTGTGTCCTTGTTGGCCCCCAGATTGACACCGACAATGCCGCCTTTGCCTGCCCGCTTCGTGAGCCTGGCTTCCATTGCTTCATGGCCTTCATTGTTGAAGCCGAGACGATTGATGACGGCGTGGTCCTGCTGAAGACGGAAAATACGGGGCTTAGGGTTCCCCGACTGAGGGCGTGGTGTTGTGGTGCCAACTTCTGCGAAGCCAAAGCCGAGCTTCAGCATCGCGTCGGGCACTTCGCCGTTTTTGTCGAAGCCCGCGGCAATGCCCAGTGGGTTGGGAAAGTGCATGCCTAACAGATCAATGCCGAGCGCTTCCGGGTCTTTCTTCCCGCACGGACCGAGGCCCGTCTTCAGCGCCAACAGGGTTGCCTGGTGCGCCTGTTCCGGGTCCATCAGTCGCAGGAATGGCAGAGCAAGTGCAGAGAGGCTCATGAGCTCTCTCCCACAGCTGCAACATGTGCCGGAAACAGATGCTTGCCGTCCGTCCCCACGGGAAGATCATCCACGCGGGTGACATGGCTCATCTCGAGCGGCGCATAAAGATGCGGAAAGAGATCGCCGCCACGCGATGCCTCCCACTTAAGCGCATCGCCTAAAGCGTCGGTCGACACACTCACAAGGAGAAGCCCTTCCTGTCCGGTGAAATGGAGGGCGGCTGTCTCCGGCGCCTGCGCTGGCGTCGAAAAGTGAATGTATCCGTCGGTCAGGTCGATTGAGGCGCCTTTGAAGACACCAGCAGCCTCTGCGGCAGCCCACTCATCTTTGTTTATGATTTTGTAGATCTCGCTGGCGCTCACCCGTGGCCTTCTTTCGCGTCAAATGTCTGCCGAATCCGGCGGTTTTCGCCCTTGGCGCGGCACTTTAGTCCCGCACCACACCACCCACAAGGCGCAGAACGCCCCACTAGAAATAGGCTTGTATTCCTATTATAGTCAGCGCCATGACTGATTCACTTTCTCATGGTGCGGTTTGGGCGGCCATCGACACGCTTGCGGACCGCTATGGCCATTCGCCGTCCGGCCTTGCCCGCCTGGCCGGTCTTGATCCCACGACATTCAACAAGTCTAAGCGACGCACCGCGTCCGGACGCCTTCGCTGGCCAAGCACTGAAAGCCTCTCGAAGATCCTTGAGGCTACAGGTGCAACACTGGATGAGTTTTCCTCTCTCGCCGGATCGGGCGGGTCAGGCACCTCAGCCCTCTCACTCATCCCGGTCATTGGCATGGCGCAGGCAGGTGATGGGGGTTTCTTTGATGATGCGGGATTTCCTGTCGGCGGCGGTTTTGATGAGATCAGCTTTTCCGATGTGGGCGATCCGAATGCTTATGCGTTAGAGATTAGCGGTGACAGCATGGTGCCTCTCTATCGCCATGGCGACCGGGTGATTGTGTCACCGGCTGCAACCGTGCGACGCGGAGACCGGGTTGTGGTTAAAACCGGAGAAGGGGAAGTTCTGGCGAAGCTGCTCACCAAACAAACACCAACGTCCATAGAGCTTACCTCGCTCAACCCAGACTATGACGACCGTACGCTCGAGGTGAGCGACGTTGTTTTCATGGCGAAGATTATTTGGGCGAGCCAATAGGCGGTCTGATTTGAAAACGGCTTGGTGCTGAAGCCGCATCCGCATCGCCCTTTTGTGTCCGAACAACATGGTCGATCATCGTGTCATTGTCTGTCGCCAGGGCATCCTTGAGTATGCGCATCCGCTCAAATGTTAGTGTCTCGAGTGCATCAGGATTTACTGGCAATCTGGCCTTTTGCAACAACGTCATCGCTCGGCTTTTAAATGGCTCATCCCCTAGCGCCGCCAACTGTAGAGCGCATTGGTAGACAATCACCAAATCATCGGGCCTCAAGGTCAGCGCCTGATTATAGGCCTCAATCCCCTCCTCGACCTCAGCGCCATAAATTGTGCGGCCAAGAAATCCTCCCACTTCAGAAATCTCAAGGTGCCACCCGCCGAGCAGCGCATGCATCCAAGGATTGTCTGGTTCCCGAACAGCGACATATTCCAGATGGGCCCGTGCTTCGTCCGCATAGCCTTCCGCATGGGCCGTCAGCCTGCCTTCCAGGCGGGCCTTGAAGCCGAGTGCCACCGCCAATTGCAGGTGACCTTCGGCAAAATCTGGCGCCATGGCGATGGCAGCCCGGGCATCTTCTTCGCCCTGCTCAATAAATTTCAACCGATCCTGGGGTTCTGCAACCAGATCCGCATGCACCAAGGCAGCACGCGCTGCCAATGCCCAACCTTCGGCTGTTTTGGTTAACCGCGCTTCTTCTGCTGCAAGAGGAAAATCACCTGATGCAAAAATTTCCCGTGCGGTTGCCAAATCTGACGCAACTGCGGTGCTCGCGATAGCCATCAGCCAAAAGGCCGAGCCAACAAGAACTCGACTGAAGGGCTTCATCGCTTGAACGCCTCGTCCAGGAGGTACGGGTCATCTGCGTGCCGTGTCCCGACAAAGGCCGTGGCATGGGTGCCCCACTGGCGCATGGCCCCTGGGCTTGAGATCCCCATGGGCCAGAGAATGAAGCGTTCCGTTCTTTCCGTCCCGACTACAATGCCATCCGGCGAGAAGAGGGATCGCCGTGTTGTTTCATCTGTCGCAAGCGAGCGAAGCCCGAATTCCGGCGCAGCATGTTCATCAACGGCGCGCAACGCCTTAGCATCTTCCCAGGATGGTGTTGTTGAAAGACCGCGCAGATAGTGGCTTCCCGATGTCAGGTGCAACACTAAACGTTCGCCTTCCTGCAAGCGCGGCGCTTGCATTGGTGTCAGCGGCTCTTCGCGCAGGTCACCATCTTCAGAGACAGGCACGCGCTGCACGAGATCGGTCGGGAAAAACAGGTGATAACAACCACAGCTGTGAAAACTGTCATAGACGAGCGGGCGGCCCTGGCGGTCGAGGGTCACGCGCCAGACAAAACCATCCAACCTGCCGCCAAGAATATCGAAGGTGCCCTCCTTCGGACGTTCGGGGAACCAGACGGTGTAGACCAGCTGTGGCAACACCTCACCATCCATGCGGGTATGGGTCAGGCGGAGATACACAACAGGATCGTTTGGGTCGGTGTGTGGTGCCGCTCCGTCGCCACCTAAATTGGGTCGCCCCAACTTGTCTGCGGACGATGTTTCTTCAATTGCGAAGACCGGAGCATAGGCCTCTGCCATTCGCCTCAACACTGACCCGGTAATATCTGGAATGCCAAGCGGGTTTTGTCCTGATAGATCTATGAAGGCACCGACATCACTGTCTGACAGGTCAGGACTCGCCGGCGTCGCGTAGCGGGTTTCGGACGCTCTCCATGTTGACGGGTCTTCGCCAAATGCCGGCAGATTGTCAGCCTTCCAGCGATCAAAACCCAGCGCCACACCGATATGTGTCAGTGGATAAAGACCAGCCGCGCGGACCCAATCACTATAGTGATGGGCCGGACGGGCCGCCTTCAAGAGGCGCGACTGGAAGGCGGCATCTTTGGCATCGCGCGCGAGAAGCATCTCCGCACACTCATCAACCATGGCGATGATGTTGGCGGCACCTAAATTCTGAAGCTCAACAATTCGGGCTTCCCGGTCCAATGCGCGTAATCTGCGCACCCATTCATCAAAGGCCGTTGCATCGCCCAACTCGCTTCTGAAGCTAGCGAGAAACCGATTGATCCGCAGATAGGGAAAGCCGTCAACCGGTTCCGCTTCGGCATCTCCAACATGTTTGTCAGCGATGCGTTGATCTACACGTTCGATCAGTGAGCTGCATTGAGCCAAGCGGCTGTCGCCGCCGGGCATGCTCGCGCAGGCAGAGACCAAGCCCAAGACCCCACCTGCGATCAGTACCTGCCTCAAGCGATTAAACATGGGCGTGATCATGGGGCTTTCGCCCCATCATCACAATGGTTCGCCCTTCAAGAAAATGTCAGAGGGCTTTACCCCTCAGACAGGTCTTCTCCGGCCAATGCGCGACAGATCAGGGCTGTGGTTTCTTTCACGCCATACAGGGCGATGAAGGAACCGAAGCGAGGGCCCTGGCTTTCTCCGAGCAGGACTTCATAGAGAGCCTTGAACCACTCCCGCAGGTTCTCGAATCCATGGGTTTTGCCGACTTCATAGACCTCAGATTGCAACTCTTCGCCGGTTGCCTGAGGGGCTGCCGCCTCAAGCTTGACGACGAGTGCTTCGAACGCTGGACGTTCTTCCTCTGTCATAGCCCGATAAGATTTGTTGGGTTTGACGAAATCATGGAAATAGTTGATCGCGTAGCCCACAAGGTCGTTCAACTTTGGGTGGTTTTCCGGCGTGGCATGTGGCGCATAGTTCTGAATGAAGCCCCACAGTGCCGCTGGGTCTTCGGAGTGACTGGCGCTCACCAGATTCAGAAGCAGCGAATAGCTGATCGGGACATCAGAAACCGGTGGCTCGCCCTCATGAATATGCCAAACCGGATTGCCGATCTGTGCCTTGGGCTCCTGCCCAGGAAAGCCGGACAAGTGGGACAGATACTCATCCACGTTCTTGGGGATCACATCAAAGTAAAGCCGCTTTGCCTTGCGCGGGGCCTGATACATGAAGAGCGATAGGCTTTCCGGGCTGGCATAGCGCAACCATTCGTCAATGGTCAGACCATTGCCGCGGGACTTTGAGATCTTTTCGCCATTCTCATCGAGGAAGAGCTCGTAGTTGAACCCCTCCGGTGGCTGTTCGCCGAGCACCCGCGTGATCTTGTTCGAGAGCTTCACGCTGTCGATCAAATCCTTGCCGGCCATTTCATAGTCGACCTTGAGCGCGGCCCAGCGCATCGCCCAGTCGGCTTTCCATTGCAGCTTGCAATGACCGCCGGTGATGGGCAGTTCGGTCTTCTGGCCATTGGCCGGGTCTTCGAAGACAACGGTTCCTTTTGACGCATTTCTTTCCAAGATAGGCACATAGAGCACTTCGCCTGTTACTGGCGAAATTGGCAGGACCGGCGAATAAGTTCCACGACGTTCCTGACGCAGTGTCGGCAACATGATGTCGAGAATGTCGTCAAACTTCTCCAGTACCTTCAACAGGGTCTCATCAAAACGCCCTGAGGTGTAATAATCGGTCGACGACGCAAACTCATACTCGAAACCATAGCTGTCGAGGAATGCCTGCAGGCGCGCATTATTGTGTGCTCCGAAACTGTCATGGGTGCCGAACGGGTCCGGTACCTTGGTGAGCGGTCGGTTCAAATGCTCTGTCAGCATCTCCTTGTTCGGCACATTGTCGGGGACTTTGCGCAGGCCATCCATATCGTCCGAGAAGCAGAGGAGCTTTGTCGGCACATCTGGCATCAGAATCTGGAAGGCATGCCGCACCATGGTTGTGCGCGCCACCTCGCCGAATGTCCCAATATGAGGCAATCCACTAGGGCCATAGCCGGTCTCAAACAGGACTTCTCCCTTGTCAGATCCTCTTTTTTCCAAGCGTTTGACCAGTTTCCGGGCCTCTTCGAACGGCCAGGCCTTAGCGGACTGACCGAGATCTTGGAGCTCTGCCAAAGTGGCAGGCACAGATGCCGTCGACGGATCACTGGACATAATTGCCTCAATTACTGCTTAAAGGTTTTTAAAGCCCCGGAAACTAGGCTTTCGGCAGGTGTCAGTCAACGCAACCTCTATGTGACTCATGAGGTTGTTTCCGGGCGACAGGCAAAAGAAGGAGTGGCGGTTTGAGTTCGTCCGCCGAACCATCCAGGACCAACGAACCTGCAGGGGATGACTCGCCTGCTGCCTCAACACCTGTGTCCGATCCGCGAATTGCTGACGAACAGGTGCGGCGGCTTTTCGATCTCGGAAAATCTGGCAGCATCATTATCTTTATTGCCCTCGTGGTAGTCTGGCTGCCTTTCTACGGCACGTCGTCAATTGCTGAACTCATGATCCCGTTCGGGTTGCTGGTTGCTTCCCAGTCAGCTTTCAACTTGCTGAGATCACAATATCATTCCAACGAGAAGCGGGAGGTTTCCTCTAAACAGTGGGGGGATCGCTACTCGCTCATCTGCCTCCTTTCTGGTGGCGCCTGGGGCATCGCGGGTGTTCTGTGGCTGCCCGGCGCGCCCTTTACGTCGCAGGCTGTTTTCGGCGTGGTCGTCGCAGGGCTTTGTCTCAATACAGTGATTTCCCGGCACGTCTACCCAAGCGCTATGCTTGCCTACACTGCGACTGCCGCACTTCCAGGAATGATTGCGCTTCTTGTAGGTGCGGGATGGGAAGGCCAGCTTATGGCCACTCTCAGTTCGCTCATGTGGATTGCCCTTTATTCAGCCACCAAGAAACTTCACCTGACCAGTATCTCTGCGATCGCTCTTCAATTGCAGAATGATGAACTGGTCAACGGGCTGGCGGAAGCCAAAGCGGAGGCTGAGAAGAAAGCAAAGGACGCCGAAGCAGCTTACGCCGTTGCGCGCAAAGCAGCGCGGTCGCGGCAGGATTTCCTCTCAATGGTCACTCACGAGATCCGCTCCCCACTCGCCAGCCTTTCCGGTCTCGCACACATGCTTGATGCAACTGACCTAGACGAGAAGCAACGTGGCTACGCACGTGGCGTGGAAGAATCCAGCCGCCTCCTCAATCGGCTCGTTGACGATTTGTCCGATCTGACGGAAATGGAGGCGCTTTCAATTAAACTTCGGCCAACCGACATGTCGCCGATGGAAATTGCCCAGGCGGCGATCCATGTGACGCGCCATGACGCGTCTTCCCGAAAACTGTCAATTGAGGTGGATGAGCTCCCCGGAACGCCTAAAGCTATTCACAATGATCCCGACCGAGTGAAGCAGGCTCTTGTCAATCTCATCGTGCGGGCGCTTCGCACAACGGAGGTGGGGGGCGTGATCGTGCGTCTGTCGCCAGTCGACATAAATGATGGGGTCGGCGTGAGGTTCTCGGTCACTGACACAGGCGCTGGCATGCCATCTGAAGATGCGGCACGTCTCTTCTCTTCGCTCGACAATGAGGGGGAACATGCCCCTTTGAAACGCCGCGATGTCAATCTGACCATATGCGACCGGCTGGTACGCCTGATGGGCGGACGAGCCGGTGCAGACAGCATGGTCGGCGGTGGCTTTACAGCCTGGTTTGTTCTTGCACCTGACATCAATCAGCGTCCCAAGCAAAACCACGGACAAAAGGAAAATCAAAGTAAGCCCGCTTCCAATAACGGCCAAATGCTCGATTTCGACCGGATCTACGAGCTGGAGCAAGACCTGGGCACAGCGCGCATCGCCGACCATCTCGGCGAAGCCATCCATGCAATTGCCGACTTGCAAAAGGCTTTGAGCGAGGCCGTGAGACGAGGCGACCATCGCACCCTTCGTTCAATGGCCGAAAGCCTTGCCATCGAGGCTAATGCCATTGGGTTGATTGGCCTTTCAGGAAGCGCCTCTCATCTTCTTGATGACCTGCAGGAAACCACCCGCGAGCAGGTCCTCTCTGAGCGCGTCAGGCAGCTCGAAAGAAAGTTCAAGTCGGGAGCAAACGCGCTCACCCGCGCCTACCCAGCCCTTGCAGGATAAAACTCAACCCTGCTCGTTGCTCCGCTATACTGCGGCGGATGTCTGATTTTTCTGTCCCCGATTCTTCCGCCCCCAACGCTTCCGGCGAAGACGATGCGTCCGCGACGCTCATTGCCGCCGTGCCCCTGCCCGGCGGTGGCGCCATCGGTGTGTCTGATGACGGGGAAGTTGTTGAATGGAACGCCGAAGAGGCAATTGCTGCGCTGGCAGAACAGCCTCTTCTCCTCTGCCATCGGCGGTTTACCGCGAGACGCGCGGCAGGGGCTGCTGGACGCCGGGGCGCTGCAACTGGCAAGAGCCTTTACCCCGGCCTCTATGACGTCCTGGAACTCTTTGCTTTTGTTCGCCCGGCCCAATTCTGCGTCCCCACGCCAGCAGGACTTGCTCACCAGGTAGGGCTTGATGCGCCCGCCAATACGGAAGAAGCAGCGCTCACGCTCCACCTCATTACCAAAGCGCTCCTCAGCGAGCTGCAAAACCCAGCCTACCCGGACCGGGAAGAAACGGTCCGCATGGCAAAAGCCCTGATGGATACCGGCTGGCCATGGGCGCCTTTGGTTACCAGCGCCCTTGGTGATCTCGCGCCAAACTCAGTCGCTGCTGCACGGGCCCGGCTCGACATTTGGTCACACCTTGAGGAATGGGAAGATCAACCGCCACCGCCACCGCCCGGTGCCCTGCCCGTGGACCCGGGTGCTGCGCGCGAGAGACTTCAGCGCTTAACCGGTGCCGATGCGGAAGAACGGGAACAACAGGCTGCCTACACCGCCACCGCCGCCAAGGCGTTTCTCCCGCGGGAAACGGCGGGTGCGCCACAATTGCTGTTGGCAGAAGCCGGCACAGGAACAGGCAAAACGCTAGGATATATCGCACCGGCGAGCCTTTGGGCTGAACAGAATGACGGCACTGTCTGGCTCTCGACCTACACTAAAAACCTTCAACGACAGCTTGATCAGGAACTCACCCGCCTTTTCCCCGACCCAAAGGAGAAGGAAGAAAAAAGCGTCATCCGAAAAGGACGTGAGAACTATCTCTGCCTGCTCAACCTCGAAGAAACTGCTGGCGGACTGCTGACCGGCACGCAAGGGACCGCAGCCATTCTCATGGCGCGGTGGGCGCGCTATAGCCGCGACGGGGACATGGTTGGCGGCGATTTCCCAGCCTGGCTGCCAGGTGCGATGGGCGCAGAAAGCGTTGCAGCTGGCCTCACAGATCGACGGGGCGAATGCTCCTATTCAGCCTGTGCCCACTACAAGAAGTGCTTTATCGAAAAGGCAGTTCGCAAGGCGCGGCGCGCGCAAATAGTGGTCGCAAACCATGCGCTCATCATGATCCAGGCAGCCCTAGATCACACGCTTGCACGTCCCGACTCAGAACCACCAAGCGGCGAAACTGCTGGTGGGGCTGAGGATGACGAGCCCATGAACCTGTATGCCCGGCGTCATATTGTTTTTGACGAGGGACATCATCTTTTTGATGCGGCGGACAGCGCCTTTTCTTCCTTCCTGAGCGGACGGGAAATGTCAGAGCTCAGACGATGGACGAGAGGTCCAGAAGATGGACGCCGCAGGCGCAGTCGCGGTCTGCAAGATCGGGCAAGTGACCTCCTGGCCGGTGATGAAGAGGGCGAAGGTTTGCTAGATGCGGCGACACGGGCGGCGGCGGCACTCCCCTCCCCTGGGTGGCTTGCGCGCCTGGGATCCGATGCCAGCAAAGGTCCCGCGGAGGGCTTTTTAACCGCTGTCCGGCATGTTGTGCTGGCGCGATCTGATTATCCCGACAGTCCCTACTCGCTTGAATCTGATCTCCGTCCGGCAAATGAAGAGCTGAGCGAGGCGGCTGCTAATCTTGATGTTGCCCTAGCGAAGCTCGGTCGCTCTTTCAGCTCCCTTTCAGATTGTCTGCGGCGTCTGATGGATGCGCATAACGAGACGCTCGACACATCAACTAAAACGCGGATGGATGCCGCTATTCGGGGTCTTGACCGTCGCGGCCGGGCGACACTCCCTGCGTGGCGCATGATGCTCTCAGACCTGATGAGCGATCCCAAAGAAGCCTTTGTCGACTGGCTCTCGATTGAACGTATTGGTGGGACAGATTTTGACGTTGGGCTGCATCGACATTGGGTAGACCCAAGCGAGCCTTTTGCCGAGGCCGTGCTGCAACCTCTGCACGGTGGCCTTATCACGTCTGCGACACTCAGAGACCGAACATCACCGGACGATGATTCAGATGATGGCTGGCAAACGGCAGAAGTCAGGACCGGCGCAACGCACCTCCCCACCCCTGTGGAACGCGCTCACTTCACCTCGCCTTTCGACTATGCAGCGCAATCGCGCATTTTTGTGGTGCAGGATGTTGCCCGCGATAGTGCCGACCAGGTTGCCAGCGCCTATCGGGATCTCTTTTTGAACGCTGGCGGCGGTGGGCTTGGCCTGTTCACTGCGGTCAATCGGTTGCGGGCTGTTTACAGCAAGCTCGTGGAACCTCTGGAAACGGCGGGCCTGCCACTTTATGCGCAGCATATTGACGCGATCGACACTGGCACGCTGGTCGATATTTTTCGGGCGGAAGAGAAATCTTGCCTGCTGGGAACTGACGCGGTTCGCGACGGGGTCGATGTGCCGGGTGCCTCGCTGCGGCTCATCGTGCTCGACCGCACGCCCTGGCCCCGCCCCGATATTCTTTATAAGGCGCGCCGGGCGGCCTTTGGCGGCGGTCGCTATACCGACATGATTACCCGGCTGCGCCTACAGCAGGCGTTTGGGCGGTTGGTGCGAACGGCGACGGATAAAGGGGTCTTCGTGCTGCTCGACAACCGTTTGCCAACGCGGCTCACGAGCGCATTTCCACCAGAAACGCCTATTGAGCGTCTCAGTCTTGCTGAAACAATCGTTGAAATGCGGAAGTTCCTCACAGAACCCTGATTATCCGGGGTGTTCGCAGGCCTTGCTCTTCTGCTCTCCGCTTGGGAGATTTACCCGCTATTTGGTCGCATTTTCGAACCACAAAAGTCTCGCAACTTTTGCTGAAAATGCTCTAAGTTGCGGGTCCTTGACCGCATGCCGTCTCAGGCGCGGCGTATTCCAGAAATAGGCTAGTTTTATGTCGCAGACGATTAACCCCCATACCGCTCTCATCTACGTCATGGTCACGATGTCCGCCGTTGATGCTGCTATCAGTGACAATGAAACACGGAAGATCGGCAATATCGTCACAAACCTGCCTGTCTTTAAGGACTTCAACGCGGACCGTCTCCTGGGAGTTGCCGAAGAATGCGCTGCAATCCTGGCAGAAGATGGTGGGCTTGATGCGGTGTTCGGGCTCGCCCGCGACGCGCTGCCGCCTCATATGTACGAAACAGCATATGCACTGGCGGTAGATGTTGCTGCGGCTGATCTGGCTGTTGGGCAGGAAGAACTTCGCCTGCTTCAGATCCTTCGCGATACGCTCGGTATTGAAAAACTCTCCGCGGCAGCCATCGAACGCGGCGCCCGGGCACGTCACGCGACACTTTAAGACTCAAACCGACAGCAGCGATCAACAATCCGGGGACAGGCGATGGAGGAAGCTCTTCTAAGCGTTGAACCAACGCTTCGCCTGAGTGTTTTCCTGGGTGTCCTGGGCATTATGGGAGCTTGGGAATATCTTGCCCCTAAGCGCCCGCCCACCTTCTCCAAGCTAAGGCGCTGGTCCACAAATCTTGGCCTAAGCATTGTAAACGGTCTGATGCTGCGTGTTCTCGTCCCAGTGTTGGCCGTAGGCGCCGCAGCATGGGCAGACGGCCAATCCATTGGGTTGCTCAACTTTCTGGACCTGCCTTTCCTGCTCTCCTGCGTCCTGGCATTTGTTCTGCTTGATCTGCTGATCTATGCGCAGCATGTGCTGTTTCATCACGTCCCGGTCTTTTGGCGGCTGCACCAGGTACACCACGCGGACCCTGACATCGATACGTCCACGGGCATCCGTTTTCATCCGATCGAAATTCTTCTGAGTATGGGGATCAAAATCAGCGCGGTCATCCTGCTCGGCGCGCCTGCGGTGGCTGTCATGGTCTTCGAGATCGTCCTGAACGCGACCTCCCTGTTCAATCATGGAAATGTGCGGCTTTCAGGTTGGGTTGACCGTCTCATTCGGCAGGTTTTTGTCACACCGGACATGCACCGGGTGCACCACTCAGTTATCCAACAGGAAACTGACAGCAATTTCGGTTTCAACTTCTCCATCTGGGACCGCCTTTTTGGCACCTACCGTGAAACGCCTGAGTTAGGTCATCTTGAGATGGAAATAGGGCTTAAGGAATTCCGCGATGAGGGTCCGACGCGGGTCACCTGGAGCCTGGGCTTGCCTTTCCGGCCGTTGCATGGGAAAGACGGGTCATGAAACGTCTCTGTCTAATGCGCCATGCTAAGTCTGACTGGAACCAGCCGGAAACCGAGGATTCCCAACGCACGCTCAATGGGCGCGGTGTAAAATCCGCCGCATTTCTCGCAGGGTTTATTGTCGATAAGGGATGGACGCCTGATCACGCTTTGTGTTCAACGGCCGTTCGCGCCCGCTCGACGATCAAGCCGCTTGCCGAAACACTGCAAGACAGGTGCGCTATTGAGTATCGTGACGATCTCTATATGGCGATGCCAGGCACATTGTTGGATGCGGTGCACCGGCTCGACGATACAAACGAAACCGTTCTCATCGTGGCACACAATCCCGGTCTGGAGATGCTTGCCGTTGCGCTGGCGGATGAGGGCAGCAAGGATATGTCGGCGCGTATGGCGGATCATTACCCTACCGGGGCGCTGGCAGTTTTTCAGTTTGATGTAGATAAGTGGACAGACATCAAAGAAGGTACCGGCCAGGTGGTGTTTTACGGCAAGCCGCGCGAATTGATGAAGAACAGCTAAGCGCTCTAGAAAATCGACCCGCTGAAATAGCGATCGGACAGCCTCGCACTTGTCCCATCTTCAAGCATCTCTTGAAGCTGCGCGTTGAGCGCGTCGACCAGGCCCTTCTCGTCTTCTTGGACAACGAGACCTATCCCCTCACCAAAGAACGTTCCATCGGTGATCGGGTTGCCCAGAGTTGTGCAGCAGCCCTCCTCCTTAATCCATCTCAGCATTGCTGCATTGTCCCCAAAGGCGGCTTCCACCTTTCCTTCTGCAACATGCTGCAACGCTTCTGACAAGGAACGCGTCTTCACAAGGCTGACCTCGGCATATTGATCCTGGAGGTAGGCCTCATGAACGCTTCCCTCTTGCACGGCAATCTGGGAGCCCGCAACCCGCAAAAGACCCGGCCCAGCAATACCCGCTCCTTTTGACGTCACAAATCGGCCCCGCGACCCGTAATAGGGATTGGTGAACAGGACGCCCTGAGGTTTGGTTGAGGGTATCTGCATGGAGGCAGCGATGAGATCAATGTCTCCACCTCGGAGCGATGGCATCAAGTCGGACCAGGGTCTCACTTCAAAGACACACTGCCTTTCAAGGCGGCGGCACAATTCCTTTGCGACATCAATATCAAAACCCGTAGGCTTCCCCCCACCATCTACATAGTTGAAAGGTGCAAAGGCACCTTCCGTCGCAACTACAAGCGGGGCGAGAGTCTCACCTGCGTCCTGTTCATCGGCGGTCTCTGCGAGGGCGGGCTCTTCAACCGCGGCTGGTTCTATCGCGGTTGGTTCAACTGCAACGGTTTCCGTTTCTATTGTTCTTGGGGCAGGAAGTGGGATTGGCGCGTCAGGCGCAGCGACAAAGCCGACGTCACCGTCGAGCGCGGTCGGCTCACCGTGATCGTCCTCTACGTAGGTGGGTACTTCCACCTCATGCGTTTCAGGCTCACTGATGGCAGTTGGATTGTTCGTTAAGTCTGCCGGTCGCAAGACGTCATTCTGCGAAGCAGTGACGGATTCGTCTGCGCTCGCTCTCTCTTGAACGCTTTCGACCCCATGGTTGATGTCACCCGATGCTTCGGCGGGCGTGCTGTGAGGCCCGGTTCCCACAGGTGTGCCTTCGATCACGATCGCAACTGCGCCGCTTAAAAGCACAACTGCCAGTAGGTTTATGAGAAGAAGCCAGCGCATCGGCGGAGAATGCCGAAGGCTCTCCTTCCGGTCCAGTGAACTTCCAATCAATTCAGGCGCAGCGTTAATGGCAAAGGCTCAACCTAAGAGTGCATACGCACATCAACCTATCTAAACCCTTGTATTGCAATGGTTAACAGTCATTTTACCATGAACTCTTCCGTTCAGTTCAAGGGGGTCGGTCTGAATGAGGGAGGAAAAAAAGACACCGGGTGACGGCGCAGATTTTCATGCGCATTTGCGTGGGTTTGACGAGGCAGCACCGGCTTTTGCTCTCAAACGACCCCAACTCGGCACTCTCCTTTTGGAGCAGGATGCAGTGTCACCGGTGGAGCTTGCCCAAGCGCGCGACAGGCAAGAACAATCCGGTGTGCGCCTCGGTGAAGAACTGATCGGCCACGGAGATGCGCGTGCCTTTGATGTCTATCGGGCACTCGCCGAGCAGCGAGGTATCCGCTTCATCAACCTGCTTCTCAGCCCACCAGACAAGCAGTTACTCGTCACGGAAGACATCACCTTCTATTTGCAACACCAATGCCTTCCCTGGAAGACTGACGGGATCACACCAACCTACGTCGCAGTGGATCTGGAAAAAGCGGCAGCAGCGTTGGAAGAAAAAACGGCAGCCCCCTTTTTGCTGCTCCAGACAGCGCCCCTCGATATTCTGCAAACAATCCGGTCCACCTTCGGTGGCGCGTTGACCCAACGAGCCCAGCTTGCGCTCCTGGCAGATCAGCCCGACGCATCGGCGCGACAGCTCTTGTCCAAAAGAGCAAAGACAGTCTGCCTGTTTGGCCTTTGTATGCTGCTCGCTTGCACCTACCTTTTTCCCAGCTGGGTCCTGCTGACGCTCAACGTCGTAACGATTGCTGCCTTCATATCATTAGCGTCTTTAAGGCTTCTCTCTGCGAATATCGGTCGACAATTCGTTCCCGAGGATGCGACGACTGTTGAACGCATCAGTGACCGGGATCTCCCCCTCTACACAATAATGGTTCCCCTGCTGCAAGAAGCAGATGTTCTTCCCATATTGATGGATGCGATCCAAAAGCTCGACTATCCGCTTGCCAAACTCGACATCAAACTTGTGTTGGAAGAAACCGATCAGGGAACGATCGATGCAGCGCGCAATCTGAAGCTTCCTGGAAATGTTGAATTGATTCTTGTTCCAACATCTCATCCGCTCACGAAGCCAAAAGCCTGCAACTACGCACTTGCATTTGCCCGTGGAGAGTTCCTGGTTGTCTATGACGCTGAAGATATTCCGGGGCCCGCGCAGCTGCGCGAAGCAGTGCAGGCGTTTAAATCTGGAGGTCTCAGTCTGGCATGCGTGCAAGCCCCCCTTGCCTACTACAATTGGGATGAGAACTGGCTCACGCGGCACTTCGCAATCGAGTATGCCTCTCTGTTCGATCTCCTTCTCCCGGTTCTTGCGCGATTTGGCCTCCCATTCCCGCTCGGGGGAACCTCTACCCATTTTCGCACTTACATCTTGAAGAAGGTCGGTGCCTGGGACCCTTACAATGTCACCGAAGACGCGGATCTGGGTTTCCGGCTTTGCGAACATGGCTACAAGACCGGCGTAATTTCAACGGCAACCCTCGAAGAGGCAAACTGTCTTTTGCCCAATTGGGTACGTCAACGATCCCGGTGGCTGAAAGGATGGATGCAAACCTACATTGTTCGGATGCGTAAACCGCTTCAAACATATACGGCCCTTGGGCCCGCCGGTTTTGTCGTTCTCCAGATTGTCACGGGCGGCTTCTTGTTGTCTGCCCTTGCTCATCCTTTGTTTTACTTTTTGCTCTTATGGATGCTTGTGAACGGCTTCACACCCATGGAAGGTATCGGCCCCATGGTCTTGGGGTTGCTCAATTTGAGTGTTCTCTTTGTTGGCTTTGGTGCAGCGATAATCGCAGGGCTTGTTGGTGCGCAAGCACGTGGGCTCACCGGGCTCGGCTGGCATGTGTATACGATGCCGATCTACTGGCTGCTCATCTCAACCGGCGCCTACAAGGCGCTCTATCAGCTTTTTGCCAGCCCCCATTATTGGGAAAAGACAGTTCACGGTGTCAGCGCTCAAATGCCCGCCTATGCGGCGCGCGCGCGCCGAGGCCTGTCTGATCGGTAGTAGTTCCTCATAAACCTTCAGTTAACGCGTCGAGCATTATACTCGTATAACGGGTGGCTTTCCGTCTCTGATCGTTCTGCGTGCAGCAAGGAGACGTATTGCTAGAAGGCTGTCCGATGCGTGATTTCGACCTTTCGCCGCTTTCGTTTTTGGTCGTTGATGACAACCACCACATGATTTCCATTCTCCGGGAATTGCTGCGGGCCCTGGGCGCAGGAACCGTGCACGATGCACGCGACGCTGCAGATGCCTTTGAGATTGTTCGCTCTTCCCCCATAGACGTCGCGATCGTGGACTATCTGATGGAACCCCTTGATGGCCTGGATTTCATCCGGCTGATCCGCACTGCAAATGACAGCTATGATCCCGAGCTCCCCATCCTGTTGCTTACAGCCCACACGGAGCGCGCACGCATCAAGGAAGCGCGCGATGCAGGGGCTAGCGACGTCGTTCGTAAACCAATTTCCGCACAAAGCCTTTATCAGCGCATTCAAGCGATGCTTCAGACAAACAGGCGGTTTATCAAGACGCCGCATTACACCGGACCGGACAGGCGCCGACAACGACCGAAGCCACATTCAGGGCCCGACAGACGGGGGGATGCTTAAGGAAATGCGAACAGCCCTATGGTAAAATCCTAACAAATAGGTAATTTTTTCCTCTTACGCTTGCAGTTCAAGTCTTTATAGGACGGGCGTGCATGAGTAGCTCAGCATTGGAAGACGTCGACCTCGCATCCCTGCGGTTCCTCATCGCGGAAGAAAATCGCTTTATGCTGACGGTGCTTAGACAGCAATTGAAAGCCTTTGAAATTAAAGAGATCGCTGAAGCGCGGGATGGCGACGACGCAGCTCAATTGCTGCATACCTCGGAAGTCGACTTCGCCATCGTTGATAGTGGGATGGTGCCAGTCGACGGTCTTAGCTTCACACGCCATGTGCGAACTGGGAAAGGCATTCCCAATGCCGAACTTCCCATCATCGTGCTGATTGCCCACCCAAGTGTCGAGACAATCGCCGCAGCGCGCGATGCTGGTGCAACCGAGGTTCTTTGCAAACCTGTATCAGCGCAGATGCTTTTCGATCGCATTCAATATGCGATTAATAACAGCCGCGATTTTGTCAGCACTGAAAGCTTTGCCGGGCCAGACCGTCGAAGACGCAAAGACGGCCAGCCCGTCAATGGCGAAGAACGCCGAGACAATCCTCTGCAGGTTTAGCCAAGTGCCAAAAGGTTGCGAACAGCAATCACAATCAGGACTAAAGTCGACAGTGCGAAAAGCGAGAACCGGACCAACACAATATTGACGGTGTTTTGCACCAACGAATGGGCAATCCTTAGACCTACATAGGCCCATGCCAAGCCGATGTTCAATGGATCGGCCATTCCTGCCAGATGGCTGTAGACAATCAGCGCATAAAATATTGTCGGCTGCTCGTGCAGATGGTTGTAATTGTCCGCAACCCGTTGTGCTTCTGACGGCAGGAGACCCGCCAGCGCGCCTGGATGCTGGGCTTGTTGAGGCTCGACATTGGCTGCGCTCATAGCTGGCAGACGCCGCGCATACATCCAAAGCCACACCACCAATGTCCAGCTCACCAAAACCAGGATTGGCGTCAGAATAGTTCCACCCATGAGTTTCCCCCCTCACTTGCTGTTTGGAGCGGGCGAGGAGAATCGAACTCCCGTCTTAAGCTTGGGAAGCTTCTGCTCTACCATTGAGCTACGCCCGCTCAGGCCCCTTTTTACTAGCGCTCCAGGCCCCTCCAGCGCAAGATATCAATTGGAACGTTTAGACTGTGGTGGCATTGCTGGCCGCCGCGCTTTTTTGGGGGAGAAAGCAATGCGTTGGTGGACAAAGGGACTTATCGGAGTAGGGCTGGTCGCGGTTGCCGGATATGGCGTGATCAAAATCGGCGGACCTGACTTGATCTACCCGAGAGTTGACGGGGTCAATTACGGTCCTTCATCGATTTCATTTACGGACACAGATCCTGGTCAGACGATCGGCGGAACAGTGACGCTCGGACGGGCAGTCGATGAAACCGGTGTCGATATGTACATGGTTCATTGGGGCCTAGAGGTCGGCGAGCCAGGTGTTCAAGACGACGCGGGCAATGGTGATCACGACGGCGACTGCAAAGGCTTTCGAGATACAGGTCATGTGGTTATGTCGATGGTCGACGCAGGTGGCACGCCCATCACGATGGAAATCCCCCAGGGGACAGAAGTACCAGAAGATGCCGTCTATTTCGTTGCGCACACGATCTATAGTGGGCGCCACAACCTGGCTAAATGCATCCAAATCCCCATCGAAAACGTGGTTGATACAGCCTCCTGAGGCGGATCAAATTTCTGTCAGGTGAGAAATCGGTGGGGCACAAACTACCCGCTGAGTGGTAGGGTCGGCTCATGAATGATCAGCTGCAGCCACTCGCCGGGCAGGCGCTTGCCCCCTTCACCGACCCTTCGCTTACAGCGAAAGGAGACGTCCGCGCGCATGTGAGCCTGAATAAGCTTGATACGCTCTGGTTCAATACCGGCACGCTTTGCAATATTGAATGCGCAAGCTGCTATATCGAGTCCAGCCCTACGAACGACCGACTTGTTTATCTGACCGAGGCGGACGTTGCCTCTTACCTGGACGAGATCGAACGCGACAGACTTGGCACCAGGGAGATTGGTTTCACCGGCGGCGAACCCTTCATGAATCCGTCGATGCTTGCGATCCTGGAAGATACGCTTGGACGCGGATTTGATGCTTTGGTTCTTACCAACGCAATGCAGCCGCTCCTTCGACCTAGAGTGAAGAAGGGCGTTGAAGAGCTGATCAATAAATATGGCGCGCACCTCACCTTCCGCGTGAGTCTGGATCACTACTCGGCCGCCCTGCACGACGAAGAGCGGGGACCAGGTGCATTTGCCAAGGCGATGGAAGGCCTTGCCTTTCTTGGTTCACTAAGCGCGCAGATCACCATTGCCGGCCGAACCTGCTGGGGAGAGGACGACGTAAGTTCGCGCGCTGGCTATGCCGCCCTCTTCGCCGACCAGTCTCTTTCTATCGATGCCAATGATCCGCTCGCTGTCACGCTCTTTCCTGAAATGGACGAGAATGTCGACGTACCTGAGATCACAACCGCCTGTTGGTCGATCCTGAATGTCGATCCGAATGACATGATGTGCGCCACCAGCCGCATGGTTGTGAAGCACAAGGGCGCGGGCACCCCCTCAGTCGCTGCCTGCACATTGCTGCCCTACGACCCGCAGTTTGATCTGGGCGTGACACTTTCCGACGCCTCAAAGGATGTTGCCCTCAATCATCGGCATTGTGCAAAATTCTGTGTATTGGGCGGGGGATCGTGCAGCGCCTGACCAAAGATCAGTTTCAGGATACAAGCTCGTATAGTCGCCCAGGCCGCGTCGTTTCAATCGTCTTTGAGAGCGCCTTAAGCGCGTCATCAGGCGCCTCCTTTTGCGCAACGCTCTGCCAACAAGCATAAGCTTCAGCCGTTTCCCAGCGCCCAATAACGGCAAAGGTAGATCCGTCCCTCACCAGTTCGGCCTCAACAAAGCCTTCGACACTCTTTGGGCGGGTCAGCATTCCGGCTGCCAGGAAAGCATCCAGAAAAGACTGCTCCGCGCCAGCTTTCACATCAAATTCGATGAAACTGCGATACTGAGCTTTCATGGCTGACGGATGACCTTTCCACCCATTATGACATGGCTCAGCGCATCGGGTTCACCCAGGGCGGAGATCTTCTCCAGGGGATTTACATCTGTTAGTACGATGTCAGCGAACGCGCCTGGCGCCAATGTGCCAATCTTGCCTTCAAGGTGACAGAGCGATGGATTGACATTGTACATGGCGCGCAGGATTTCTTTGCCTGTCTCTACTTCTGCGCGGATTGCGAACTCTCGTGCCTGCCGGTTTTGCGTTTCGCCAATCAGGTCTGTTCCCCACCCCATAGCAACGCCCGCCTCTCGCGCTGTCTCCAAAGAGGTGAGGCCTGCGTCCAAAACTTTTTTGTTCTTGTCGCGGTTCGATCGAGGAAGCCCCAGCTTCTCCCCAAATACCTCCATCGCTTCATAGGTTGCTAGCGTCGGAACCAGCACCGCATCATGCGCCTTCACTGCTGCGGCCGAGGCCTGATCGATCAGATTGCCATGCTCAATCGTCCGAACACCATTTTCGACCGCCATTTTGATCGATTCCGGTGAGTAGGCGTGTGCAGCGACATATGTCTGCCTGTGGCGGGCTTCTTCAACGACGGCGGCAATCTCCTCGGGCGTATATTGCACAGACTCTAATGGATCGCTCGGCGACGCGACGCCACCAGACACGTGGATTTTCAGAAAATCAGACCCTTCCCGCAGATTGTGCCGGGCTGCTTTTCGCACAGCATCCACGCCGTCCGCCACGATTCCAAATGCCGTATGGCGCATCTCACAAGCGCAGGTAGGCACCTCGCGCGGCCCTGACTCTACATCGCCATGCCCCCCAGTTTGGGTCAGCATGCGCCCTGCCCGCACGACACGAGGACCCTGGGTCATTCCCGTGCGGATGGCCCGCATCAAACCTTCCACATCACCGCCGAGATCACGCACCGTCGTGAATCCTCTTGCCGCGGTTTCTTCGGCGAGACGTCCCATGGCGAGCCCAAACTCAACCTCAGACCACCGTGCCAACTTATTGAAATCGAGAGTCGCGAGACGAAAATGAACATGCCCATCGATGAAGCCCGGCAACATGAACGCACCTCTGGCGTCAATTTCGACGTCAGCAGACCCCGTCTCGCCCTGCGACACAATCACCCCATTCTCTGCGATCAGTGAGGTCTCTCCCACAAACGAGAGGGTGGATGTATCGAAGAGATTGGCATTGCGGATCAGCAGACGCATCAGGACTCTCGTTTCTTTGAAATCTTCCGGCCACCCGGAATGTAAACGTCCCTTGTTCTACCCCACCTAAACAGGTCGTTCAAATCAGCCAAGCCATATCCTCACTAATCGTATTCGCTCTTGACACGGATCAAGGCGGGCGATCTGCAGCGGCTCAATAATGGGCATTGAGAACGCTGGGAGGCTCTCAAAGAAAGGATAAACGCATGAGGAATTTTCTTGTTGCTGCGCTTGCAGCTACTTTCGCCATGACGGCTGTGCCAGCCATGGCTGATGTCTATATGCCCGGACACGAAGTCGCCGCTGTGGTTGTTGGAAATACGATTGAAGGTCAATACCGTGAGTGCGGTGCTGCCCGGAATGATTTCCGCGAACACTACACCGCTGATGGGAAAATCAAGGGCGAAGAACGCCCCTGTAACCAGGCTGGTAATTGGGCAACCTATGGCGGCGCATGGACGGTCGAGGATGGCAAGTTCTGTGTGAACTTGGGCTCTGACCGATCAAGTGGTTGCTTCGACTATGAAGCAGGTGCAGACGGCGCCCTCACTCGCGTGGGTGAGCCCGGCGTCGGCAACACCAATTTCAAAATCTATGACGGCAATCCAAACAATCTGTGATGGATGCTAGCATGGCCTTGGAAGCGGCTTTCGGGCTGCTTCCAAACTCTTCTTTTGTCGCATTTCCGGACGGATAACCGGCCACCACTTATCCTGAAAATGCTCTAGCGATAACGCAAATTGTTGCGGTTCAACTGATCAACCGAAGAACAGCCCATCAGCTTCATATCGCGCTCAATTTCCTCCCGCAGAAGCCCAAGCGCACGCTCGACACCTGGCTGTCCCGCTGCTGATAAGGCGTAGAGATAGAGTCTGCCGCCAGAACAGGCTTTGGCTCCAGCGGAGAGTGCTTTCAGCACATGGGTGCCGCGTTGAATTCCGCCCTCACAGATCACATCAATCTTGTCGCCAACCGCATCAACAATCTCCGCCAGCTGGTCGAAGGGACTGCGTCCGCCGTCGAGCTGACGACCACCATGGTTTGACACCATGATGCCGGTACAGCCAATGTCCACAGCACGGCGCGCATCCTCCACACTCATAATGCCTTTCAACGCGAAATGGCCGCCCCACTTGGCACAAAGAGCCTCAGCATCTTTCCAGCTCATTGATTGATCCAGCATGGTGGAGAAATAGTCGCCGATCGATGTCGCTATATCCGTGCCCTCACTCACATGCTCCTGCAAATGGGGCAGCTCAAACTTGGCGTGGGTGAAATAATTGATGGCCCACCGAGGATGGGTCGCAAAGCTGAGCAGGCTGCGAGGGGTGAGGCGCGGCGGCGAAGTAAACCCTGTTCGGAAATCCCGCTCCCGGTTACCACCGGTGATTGTGTCCACCGTGAGGGCCATGACGTCAAACTTCGCGGCCTTCGCCCGCTCCAAAATGCTGTCATTCAGGCCGCGGTCTTTGTGAAAATAGAACTGGAACATGGTGGGCGCATCGATCATGCCCGAAATTTCTTCAACGCTCACGGTTCCGAGCGAGGACACGCCGAACATGGTCTGGTATTTTTCAGCAGCCCGTGCCACCGCACGCTCCCCATCATGATGGAAGAGTCGTTGCAGAGCTGTCGGTGCGCAATAAACCGGCATACCGAGCTTCTTGCCGAAGATCTCGACCGACAGGTCCACATTCTCGACGCCCGCCAGTACGCTTGGCACCAAATCACAGGCTTCATAGGCTGCCGTGTTCCGGCGATAGGTCACCTCATCGTCGGCAGCGCCATCGATATAGTGGAAGATCGGCCCCGGCAGGCGCTTCTTCGCAAGCTTCCGGAAATCCTGGAAGTTGTGGCAATGAGACAGGTTCATGTGAGAATTCCTTAGGTCCAGTGTCCTCTGACTTGATGGGACACCGGGATAACAGATCAGGTCAGGGGGCTCTAAAGTGTTTGGACAGTTTCAGACCCTGCTTCTGGTAAGAAGAGCCGATCCCCTGACCATACAGTTCGGTCGGCGCATCGGTGAGGCGTTCATAGAGAAGCCGTCCAATGGTCTGTCCATGCTCAAGAATGAACGGCACATCGTGGCTCCGAACCTCCAGCACTCCACGACTTCCAGCGCCACCGGCTGAGCGGGCGCCAAAGCCTGGATCGAAAAACCCTGCATAGTGAACCCGAAACTCACCAACCAGTGGATTGTAGGGAACCATTTCAGCGGCATGGGTCGCCGGCACGTGAACAGCCTCTCTTGAGGCCAGGATATAAAACTCGTTCGGATCTAGGACCAGCGCACCATCAGCACGGGCATAGATTGGCTCCCAGAAATCAAGCGTCTCGTACCCATCGCGAAGATCGACATCGATCAGACCTGAGTGGCGCTTCGCACGATACCCGATAAGCCCCGTCTCTCCGTCGCCTTTCAGATCAACACTTAAGCCGAGCCCGCCATCAATATCTGCAACAGCATCGTCAACGAGGCGCTCTTGTTCATGCAGGGTGCGCAGCTCAATATCCGTGTGCGTCGGTTGTCCCCGACGGAAGCGGATCTGGGACAGTCTGGAGCCTGCACGGACCAGAACAGAAAAGGACCGCGGGCTTATTTCGAGATAGAGGTGACCTTTGTACCCCGCCTCGACCTGGTCAAACTCAGATCCATGATCGGTGATCAGTCGGGTAAAGACATCCAAGCGGCCGGTGGAACTCTTTGGATTGGCGCTGGCGCTTGTTCGTTCGGAGAGGGCCAACGCTTCCATTAAGGGCACGAGGTAGACGCAGCCAGTCTCCAGCACCGCACCTTCACTCAGGTCAATTTTGTGGTAGGAAAATGCTTCCACCTTCTCCATGACACTGGATTTCGGGCCGGGCAAAAAGCTCGCCCGCAAGCGATAGGCTGTCTGCCCCAAGCGCAGATCAAGGCTCGCAGGCTGCACCTGGCTGTCCTCAATCTCCCTGGTGCCCCAGATCTGCTGATCCTTTACCAGCGCTCGGATGGCGTGGGCCGGCAGGATGCCCGTCGCATGGGCAGCGCCAGCGCGGGCTGCGCTTGGCGTCGCGCCATCATGGTCAGGAAAAAGATCGCTCGCGGATTTGGTCATTTGTGTCCGGGAATCTGTCATAAATTCAAGCTGGGACCCCGTTATAGGGGCGGGCCGCTTTGGAACCAAGTATTAAGGGCCCTTGACGGAAGACCGTCGACCCTCTTATATGCTCCCAGATCCCGTGGTGATTTGAGCCGATCGGCTTGCGGCCACGTTAAATAACTCGCTAAAAGGTCGGGAGGCAGAGCCCCGATCCGTCCGATCGGGGTTTTTTTGTTGGGAAGTTGAGAAAATGAGCCAATCAGACGCCAAATCACCCCTTCGCCCTCGCACCCAGGCGGTTCACGGAGGCACCATGCGCAGCCCGTTCGGCGAGACGAGCGAAGCCATGTTTCTGACCTCCGGCTATGTCTATGAGAGCGCTGAAGCTGCCGAAGCCCGGTTCAAGGGCGAGGATGACGGCTTCATCTACAGCCGCTTTGCCAACCCAACCGTCCGCATGTTCGAAGAGCGGATGATTGCGCTGGAGGGGGCCGAAGACGCCCGCGCCACGGCGACCGGCATGGCTGCGGTCACTGCTGCGATGCTCTGCCAATTGTCAGCAGGCGACCATGTTGTGGCCGCCAAAGCGCTGTTTGGATCCTGCCGCTATATCGTTGAGGAATTGCTGCCACGGTTTGGCGTTGAATCCACGTTGATTGAAGGAACAGATCTTTCTCAGTGGGAAGCTGCTGTGCGGCCAAACACAAAGGTCTTTTTCCTCGAAACGCCATCCAATCCGACCTTGGAGATTATCGACCTGAAAGCGGTCACAGATATTGCCCACAAAGCCGGAGCGCGCGTCGTTGTCGACAATGTGTTTGCGACGCCGGTTCTTCAAAGGCCTATGGAGTATGGGGTAGATGTGGTGGTCTATTCTGCGACCAAACATATTGATGGTCAGGGCCGGTGCCTTGGCGGCATTGTGCTCGCTGACCAGGCCTTTATTAACGATTATTTGGCGAACTTTCTCCGCCAGACCGGCCCGTCACTCAGCCCGTTTAATGCCTGGGTGATGCTGAAAAGCCTGGAAACACTCGATCTGCGCGTGCGCGAGCATTGCCGCAATGCTCGGTGTGTGGCACAGGCGCTGGAAGGCAGTTCAAAGGTCCTGCGAACGATTTATCCTGGCCTTAAGAGCCACCCGCAATACAAGCTCGCCATGGACCAGATGGACCTGGGCGGGAACATCGTGGCGTTCGAACTAGACGGCGGAAAGGATGCCGCGTTTAGATTCGCAAATGCGCTTGAGATCGTTTCAATCTCCAACAATCTGGGTGATTCGAAGAGCCTCATCACTCATCCGACAACGACAACGCATCAAAGACTGGATGACGCTGCGCGGGCTGAATTGGGCATAACTGACGGACTTCTGCGGCTTTCGGTTGGCCTGGAAGACCCTGCGGATCTCGTGGATGACATAAATCGTGCTCTGGGTGTCTCATAGTTAATCAAACGGTGCTTGTTTGTTTCGAATTCGTTAGGCATATGAACGAAAGGCAACGTCTCGGTAACACCTGGTTAGGTTGCCCCCGGCTAATCTGGGGGTCCCCTCAGGAGAGCGTCAATGAGATCCGATTTTGTAAATAGCGCAGGCACGCAGTCCCCGGAAACGGTTGGTCTCTACAAGCAGACGACGCGGTCCATCCGCATCGAAGTAGAGCCAATTTATCTGGCTGATCAGTCCGATCCGGACCAGGGATATTATGTCTGGGCCTATACAGTTCTCATTTACAATGAGGGCCGAGAAGCTGTGCAGCTTCGTGCGCGTCATTGGCAGATTTCTGACAGCCACGGCCAGGTTCACGAGGTTAAAGGCACCGGTGTCGTCGGCGAACAACCTGTGATCCTTCCGGGTGAGGTCTATGAATATACGAGCGGTACACCGCTTGCTGCCCCCTCTGGGATTATGGTTGGGACATACCGAATGGAGACCCGCCATGGGGAAACATTCGATGCTGCGGTCCCCCCCTTCCCGCTTGACTGCCCTCATGCGGACCGGATGATCCACTAGGCCGCAACAACTCAAACCATTCAAAGCTTCGCTGTGTCCCGGATTTGCTCTAATTTGGGGCATTCAGTATTTCTGACGGGCATGGGCTAAAGCTTTTGCGTTCCGACGAGATGCGCCAACCAGGGCAGCGGCTTCACTTTGTTCGACACACGACCCATATTTCTCGTCAACGGCATCTTCTTGGCGATGATAGGCGCCGCCATGTTTCTGCCAGCTCTTGCCGATGTGGCTGTCGGTAATGATGATTGGGTCGTCTTTGCCAGCTCTGCCATGCTCACCCTTTTTACGGGCGTGTCATTTGCGCTCATGACCTGGGGGCATGCGGGCAGCCTCAGCATCCGTGAGGCCTTTGTCCTTGTTGTCGCCGCCTGGACCATTTTGCCTGCCTTCGCCGCACTACCATTTGCCTTCTCTGGCCTCGAGCTCTCCTACGCTGACGCTTTTTTTGAAGCCATGTCCGGCCTCACCACCACTGGCTCCACGGTGATCTCCGGCCTTGATACAGCGCCACCCGGCATTCTGCTTTGGCGCAGCCTGCTGCAATGGCTTGGTGGCCTGGGGATTATCGTGATGGCCATCGCCATCCTGCCGATCCTACAAATTGGTGGGATGCAGCTCTTTAAGGTGGAGGCTTTTGACACGGCGGAGAAAGTACTCCCGAGCGCGGCGCAGCTCGCGGTTTCCCTTGTCTCCTTCTATGCGTTTGCAACCGGGCTCACAGCTCTTCTTTTGTGGGTTGCCGATATGCCCGCATTTGATGCCATCAACCATGCGATGACCTCGATTGCGACAGGCGGCTTCTCAACGAAAGATGACTCTGTTGGATTTTTCGCCAGCGCTCAAATCGACTGGATCATCATAGGCGCCATGATCATCGGCAGTCTGCCCTTCGCGCTTTATTTGCAGGCAATCAGAGGCCGCCCGCAGACACTTTGGAAAGATACCCAGGTACAGGTGTTCTTTGGGGTGTTGATCCTTTTCGTCGCTTTGATGACGTTTTATGACAAAGCAACCCTCGTGGAGCCAGACGCGCTGACGGACCTGCGCTATGCGGCGTTCAACGTCATTTCGATCATGACGGGGACCGGCTACGCTACCCAGGACTATTCGCTCTGGGGCCCATTTGCGACGACGCTGTTTTTCTTCATCATGTTTATCGGCGGCTGTGCGGGATCCACTTCCTGCGGTATCAAAATATTCCGATTCCAGGTTGTTTATGAAGCTGCCGCTGTTCAGGTGAAGCGCCTCATTCACCCACATGGAGTCTTTGTCCCGCACTATAATGGCAAACCCATCCAGGACAGTGTGACAGCCTCTGTGATGAGCTTCATATTTCTGTTCGCTTCGACCTTCGGCGTCGTCGCTATGGCGCTCACCCTCATGGGCCTTGATCTCGTCACCGCTGTGTCGTCTGCCGGTACCGCCATCGCAAATGTGGGGCCAGGGCTTGGTCCAGTGGTGGGCCCGTCGGGCAATTTCTCCACCTTACCTGACCTTGCAAAATGGACTTTGTCCTTCACGATGCTGATCGGACGCCTTGAAATCTTCACCGTACTGGTCATCTTAACGCCTACATTCTGGCGCGGCTAAGAGAGAGGCTCCTTGCAATGGGCACGCGATACACACCAAAAGAAATGATCGCGAAGCTCATCAGCTTTGACACAGTAAGCCGTCATTCAAACCTCAACCTCATTGCCTTTCTCGAAGACTATCTGGACGGTTGGGGCGTGCCCCATTCCCGTGTTGAAAATGAGGAGGGCACTAAAGCCAACCTTCTGGCGACGCTCGGTCCTGCCGATATAGAGGGTGGGATCGTTTTGTCGGGTCACACGGACGTTGTGCCGATCGATGGGCAGGACTGGACGACAGACCCATTTACCCTCCGTGAAGCCGATAACCGCCTCTATGGGAGAGGCACATGCGACATGAAAAGTTTTTTCGCCATCGCCCTTGCCCTGGTTCCGGACTTTCTTGAACGCGGCCTGTCTGTGCCGATCCACTTTGCGCTTTCCTATGACGAAGAGATTGGCTGTTTGGGGGTACGACCCCTGATTGATGAGGCGGTGCGACACCTACCCCGCCCGCAGATCGTAATTGTGGGAGAACCCACGGATATGTTGGTTGTGAATGCACATAAGAGCATCGACGCCTTTACAACGACGGTCCGTGGACTCGAGGCGCATTCGAGTGCCACCAATGAAGGGGTGAATGCTGTGATGATCGCAGCTGAGATGATCCACTTCATTTCGCAGATTGCCGATGAGATGAAACTCAAAGGCGACCCCACGGGTCGCTTTGAACCACCCTATACAAGTGTGCATGTTGGCATGATCCACGGCGGCACAGCGCTCAACATCATTCCCAAGGAATGTTCGTTTGAATGGGAATTCCGGGCTCTGCCGGGCCAAGACCCGCAAGAGATTATTGGCAAGGTGAACCGGTTTGCAGAAACCGTACTGCTACCAAAAATGCACGCAGTCTTTCCAGATGCCAGCATCGAAACGGCACCTGGTGCCCATGTGCCGCCGTTGACTCCGGAAGACGGGTCGCCTGGAGAGACGTTGGTTTTGAAACTTGCGGAACAGAACGCAACCCACGCCGTTTCTTATGGAACGGAAGCGGGGCTCTTCCAGCTTGCAGACATTCCCACCGTCATCTGCGGCCCCGGCAATATTCTGCAGGCGCACAAGCCAGATGAGTTTGTACTTCTCTCACAGATAGATGCCTGCGAGCGATTTATGCGACGTCTGATGGATCATATTGCCGCATAATACTAGCGGATGATCGAAGGCGTGAGCGACTTTTCAATCTCCGCTGTCAGGACCCGGTCAAATTCACTTGCCAGTCTTTCTACCAACCGAAAATAGGCCAGATCGCGCTCGTTCAGCGTGGCGCTTTCAAGTACCTCGGCACTGGCTTCAGCAACAACTTCCACTGAATGCGACGCACCAGGCGGGCCCACGTCTATGTGTTCGAACCGCGCCCTGATCACGCCGACCAGCCGTGTGTCGACCTCATCGCGAAACAGACCTTCAAAACCGTCGGACACACCTAGAGGTTCCTCGATTACACCGGCTTCTTCCACAATAAGCGTGATCAGTCCACGGGCGCCAACAGCACGCAAGCGTTCATCAACCCAAGCGCGCGTGACAGTTGAGGGCGTTACCTTATGGAGATGTTCGACATGAGGGCTGCGGAGGGTCGGCTGATACCGATCGACAAGCTCCACCTTCGCAACATTGAGTGCAATCGGCGCGCGATGTTGAAAGGTGATGGAGATTTCGGTTGGGGGTGCCGGCGGGGCGCTCGTACATCCGGCGAGCGCCAAAGCACTAAGCATGACGGTTCCAAGTGCGATCCAAAAACCGCGCATCGATCCCCTATCCTCTCAAATCCGCCGGATCAAACTCATACTGATCGGCGCAAAACTCGCATTTGGCTTCAATACGACCATTCTCCACCATGTGATCCAGATCGTCAGCCCCAAAAGTCTTCAAAACACCTTCGATCCGCTCCCTAGAGCAAGGGCAGCCAAACTGGACACCTGCTGGGCTGAATACCCTGACGCCGTCTTCATGATAGAGGCGAAACAGCAAACGATCTGCTGTTACCTCTGGGTCCAACAATTCTGTATCCGTGACAGAGTCGAGCAAAATCGCCGCATGCTCCCAATTCTTTTCCTCATCCGTCAAAAGGCGTTCGTCCTCGGGTTCACGGTAGCCGGTGAGCCCGCCATCCTCTGCCAGATGCTGAACCATCACCGCGCCAGCGCGCCACGTGACCTTGGAAGCCTCTCCGGATTCGCCTCTTTCATAGAGCGGGCCGACCGCCATGCGAATGCGCGTTGCGATCTGTTCGGATTGAGCGAAATATTCGTGAGCTGCTTCTGTCAGCCCACGCGCATCCAGCTGCACGATCCCCTGGTAGCGATCCATGTCAGCACCCTGATCGATGGTCAGAGCCAGGTATCCCGTGCCCATGAGTTCTGTTGGTGCCGCGATTCCCTTGTCCAGGGCTGCATCCAGCCGGTCACTATCCAGATGGGCATACCCTCTGATTTTTCCTGGCGTCTCGAAATCTGCGACCAGCATGGACACAGGTCCATCGGTCTTGGTTTGCAGCGTGAGCTTGCCATCAAATTTTAGCGCCGTTCCCAGCATTGCGACAAGCGTCAGTGCCTCCCCGAGCAGGATAGACACCGGCTCGGGATAGTCATGCCGGGACATGACGTCGGTGATCAGGCCAGACAGGCGCGTTGCGCGCCCCCGCACACCGATACCCTCTATCTGGAACGGCACCACAATATCGTCGAGGTGCAGATTTTCTGTTGTCAGTGGTTGATCGCCTGTGGTCACGAGAGACACCATTTCAAAACGCTCTTTTGAGCGTGCAAACGATTTTCCGCGCCGTCAAAAACAACAGATTGAGGCCCATCTATCACTTCTGCCGTCATCTCCTCACCCCTATGGGCAGGAAGACAGTGCATGAAGATCGCCTCTTTGTGGGCAGCAGCCATAAGGCGTTCATCCACTTGATAGGGCGCCAAAGAATTGTGCCGACTTGTCACCAAGTCTTCTGGATCGCCCATAGAGACCCAGGTATCTGCAACAACACAATCGACACCCTCTACGGCCTCGTATGGGTCTGTGGTAATCTTGACCCGCGCGCCTTGCTCTTCAGCCCAGACGACTGTCTCAGCTGGCAGAGCCAGCTCCGGTGGAGAGGCCACACGCAGGTCAAAATCAAACTGAGCGGCTGCATGGACCCAGGACACAGCAACATTGTTGCCATCGCCAGACCAAGCGACTGAACGGTCTTTGATCGGCCCTTTATGCTCTTCGAAGGTCAAGACGTCGGCCATCAACTGGCAAGGGTGGGATTTATCCGTCAAACCATTGATGACGGGCACGGTCGCGTATTCAGCAAGCTCCAACAGTTTGTCGTGGCTTGTTGTCCGGATCATGATTGCGTCCACGTAGCGTGAGAGAACGCGGGCGGTGTCAGCCACGCTTTCGCCGCGCCCCAGCTGCATTTCTGCGCCATTTAGCAGGAGTGTTTCACCGCCGAGCTGGCGCATCGCTACGTCGAATGACACGCGTGTCCGAGTCGACGGCTTTTCGAAAATCATCGCCAGAAGACGCCCTTCCAAGGGCTTGTCTTTGTCTGTGATGCCGTGTGGAAGTCCGGCGCGTGCTTCTTTGCGCCCACGGGCGTCATCAATGATGCCCCGCAGGTTTTCTTTGCTGACTTCGTCCAGGTCGAGAAAGTGCTTTGGCGCGCTGGTCATTTTGCGGCCTCCTTCTGGGCCTTTGCGGCCCTCAAGGCGCCGCAGGCTTCGGCGATGGTGTCAATCGCCTGATCAATATGTGTGTCGTCAATGATGAGCGGTGGCAGAAGGCGAACGACATTGTCGCCAGCGCCAACGGTCAACAATTTGCGCTCAACAAGTGCGCCGACAAGCTCGGTGTTAGGGATTTTGCATTTCAAACCCAACATCAGGCCCTCGCCGCGCACAGTTTCAATAATGTCGCTGTTTTCGTCTGCCAACATGGCAAGTTTCTGCTTTAACTTGAGGCCTTTTTGCTGAACGGTCTCCAGGAAGCCCTCCTCAAGCACAACATCCAGCACGCCATTGGCCACCGCCATCGCAAGTGGATTTCCCCCAAAGGTTGATCCATGGGTTCCAGCCGTCATTCCCTTGGCAGCGTCTTCCGTTGCGAGACAAGCCCCGACAGGGAACCCACCGCCCAGACCTTTGGCAGATGCCATAATGTCTGGTGTGACCCCAGCCAGTTCATGAGCGTAAAGCTTGCCAGTCCGACCGACACCAGTCTGAACTTCGTCCAGCACGAGCAAAATGCCTGCGTCATCGCAAATGGTGCGGATAGACTGCAGAGCCGTGAGCTCCCACGGGCGGATCCCACCTTCGCCTTCGATAGGTTCAAGCAGGACACCGGCCGTGTTGGGTCCAATTGCCTCCTTTAGCGCCTTGAGATCCCCCATAGGCACTTGCACGAAGCCGGGCATGCGCCGCCCGAAGCCCTCGAGATATTTTTCCTGCCCGCCAGCGGAAATTGTCGCCAATGTCCGGCCGTGAAAGGCGCCCTCAAATGTAATGAGTTCGTCGCGCTCCGGCGCACCGTTTACCGCATGGAACTTGCGCGCCATTTTGATCGAACATTCCAGCGCCTCAGCCCCGGAGTTCGTGAAGAAGACAGTGTCTGCAAAGGTCGCAGCGACCAGGCGCTCAGCCAGTTTTTCCTGCCCTGGAATTCGATACAGGTTTGAGGTGTGCCAGAGCTTCTTCGCCTGATTTTCCAGCGCCTCCACCAAATGTGGATGCGCATGGCCAAGAGAGGCCACAGCAATCCCGGCCCCGAAATCGAGGTAGTGATCGCCTGCTGGCGTTATCAGAAATGGTCCTTCACCGCTCTCGAATTCGAGGTCGGCCCGACCATAGGTCGGCAGTATGGGCGTGATCATCGGTATGCTCCCGAACGCCAATGAAAAAAGCCGCCAGAGGCCGGCGGCTGTTCAAGAAGCGCCGGAGTATCCTCAAAGTGAGGGCTTTTGTCAATTGGCTGAAATGGCAAGCCACGTCAAATAGGTGTGACTTCTCAATAGGTTAGGCCTTGAGACGATAGCCTCGTCGGAGAACCCTGTCGGAGATCACCCAAAGCACGGCATTACAGCCAATGGTGACGAGAACGCCGGTCATGATGTTGCCGTCCGACACGCCGGTAAAGGCGTAGCGGAAGCCGTCGATCAGATAGAAGAACGGATTGTACTGGGTAAAGATGTAAGCGAACTCTGGCAGCTGCTTCACTGAATAAAACGTGCCTGAGAGAAAGGCCAGGGGCGTGATGATGAAATTCGTGACCGCTTGGAGGTGGTCGAATTTTTCAGCCCAGATGCCGCCGAGCATGCCAAGCAGTGACAGCATCAAGGAGGCACCAACCGCATAGAAAACAACAGCCCAGAGGTGCTCAATAGACAGGCCGACGAAGGGCAGCATGCCGATGGCCGTTACAAGACCAACAAATACACCGCGGGTCACGCCTGCCATAGCAAAGCCGATATTGAGCTCACCAGCGGACAAAGGAGGCATCAACACATCCACGATATTTCCCTGAACTTTGGAAATCAGAATTGAAGAGGAGGTGTTGGCGAACGCGTTTTGCAACATGGTCATCATAATGAGACCAGGCGCCAGAAACTCGGTGAAGGGCACGCCGTTTACATCAGGCCGCAAGCGCCCCAATGCCAAGGAAAAAATCGCAAGGAATAGAAGTGTGGTGATGACGGGCGCCAGCACGGTCTGCGTGATGACTTTGACGAAGCGCTTCACTTCTTTCAGGTATAGCGTCCATAGGCCCAGCCAATTGAAGGACCCGAAATGCCGTGCGCCTTCTGGAAGATAGTTGTCCTGGCTCATGAAATCGGCCCCCTTTGCAGACGTTGCCGCCGCCGCTGCACTTAGAGCCTTTTCTGTTTGATGAACTTCAAACCGGGCTCCTGCTTCTTTTGTTTGTCGCACTTCCGAACCGCAACAGTCTGCAACTTTTGGCTCGCAAATGCTTCCAGCGCCTCACCTATCCCATTCGATCCAGATAAACCGCCCTGGCTCCGGAGATAGGCGATTGAACGCCCAACCGCAATGACTGCGCTAACCTTTTTCCATAATGGGTTGCCTTTTTCCATAATGCGCATGGGTTTTCCACATTGACGATGGTTTTCCCCAAACTGCGGCTGGATTGGACCCGACAGAACGATTTCCTGTGGATAAGCAGATTCATTCCTTAACCAAATCTTGCGTCCGACACCCCTCATTTTGTATATTCTGCCCTTAAGTACACGACATCTAGTGCGATCAGGCGGCGGGCGTTAACCTTTCTAGGGTTCCAAATCCGGTTTTTGCAGATCGACCTGAGATGCTTTCTGAGGGGCCGGCGACCGTTTTCGGCGCCATTTCAAGGGGATAGCGAGCCATGTGGACAGAAGAACGCGTTGAGCTTCTGAAAAAACTTTGGGCAGAGGGTCTAAGTGCGAGCCAAGTTGCTAAGCAACTGGGTGGCGTGACCCGCAATGCGGTAATTGGGAAGATCCATCGGCTGGGCCTATCAGGTCGCGCTACGACCAACCGAGCACCAAGAGCACGGCCTGCGACACCGCGTGCAGCCGCGCCGCGGCCTCAGCAACCGTCAGCTCCACGCCCTGTGGAATTGAAAGAGGAGCCGGTAATGCCGGACCCAGAACCACAACCGTTGGTCCCGGTCGAAGTCACACCGGGACAGCTGGCGACAGTTCTGACTCTCACAGAGCACACTTGCAAATGGCCGATTGGCGACCCTGGAACAGATGGTTTCCACTTCTGCGGGCACAAGGCTGATCCCGCCATGCCCTATTGTGCAACCCACGCCAAGCTGGCTTACCAGCCGGTGCAACCGCGTCGCCGGGCTGATCGGCCACGGGCAAAGACAGGGTTCGCGAGCTGATAGCCAAAACCCAGCACCTGACACAGAAAAAGCCAGCGCATGACGCTGGCTTTTTTATTGGAGATCTTCAACCTAACTCAGATGTCGATGCGACCAGGCACCCATCTCTCAACAGGTGAGGGACATGAACGATCAAATCAGGACAAAAGCGGGCTTCCCCACTTCCGCTCAATACATCCAAATGCGCGAAGAAGCTGGCTGGGGCTCAATCTCGAGTAAAACCGCTGACCTCAGTTTAAAAGGGTCTCTGTTTGGCGTGTGTCTCTTCGATGGTGAGACGCTCATCGGATTTTCACGAGTTGTCGGTGACGGGGTTTTGTACTTCTACATCGCTGATGTGATTGTATCGCCGAGCCATGGTGGCAAGGGACATGGCTCCCTGCTGATGGAAGCTGTGATGGACTATATTCAAACGCATGCTCAAACAGGTGCAACGATTGCCGTACTCTCAGCACCGGGGCGGCAGAATTTCTATGAACGGTTTGGCCTGACACCCTGTCCGAACCGTCTCTTTGGTAAAGGCTTGTCGATGGTCACAGGTCACGAATGTTGAGCCATCAGGGACGTTAATTCATAAATTGCTCGTCAAGGGCATAGCCTGCAGCGCGGACCGTTCGGATCGGATCGCGCTGGTCCTTTTTGTTGAGGGCTTTGCGAAGACGTCCAATATGCACATCAACCGTCCGCGCTTCGACATAGACATCTGACCCCCAGACCGCATCAAGAAGCTGGGCACGGCTGAAAACGCGGCCAGGATGCTGCATGAGATGTTCCAGCAACCGGTACTCTGTGGGGCCTAAGTGTATTTCTCGCTCCCCGCGCCGCACCCGATGCGTTGAACGATCCATCACAACATCGCCAAAAGTCACAATGTCCTCGGCGAGCGCTGGGCGAATACGCCTCAAGACAGCCCGAATGCGGGCCATCAGCTCCGTGGTGGAAAAAGGCTTTGTGATGTAGTCATCAGCGCCTGTGTCGAGACCGCGGATCCGGTCCGCTTCTTCGCCGCGGGCCGTAATCATCACGATTGGCAGGTTGCGTGTTTCTGATCTGGAACGCAGGCGCCGGCAAAGTTCTATACCAGACAGGCTTGGCAGCATCCAATCGAGCAGGACGAGATCGGGTTCTACCTCGCGCACCAGCATTGCGGCTTCTTCCCCGTCTGCGGTTGCCACAACGTTGTAGCCTTCCTTTTCGAGATTGTACTGAAGGAGCATTGAAAGCGCTTCTTCGTCTTCGACAACCAGAACTGTTGGCTTCATCGTTGTATGCCGTGTTGTTGAGCCGGGAGCGGCTGACGGGTTTGCATTCAATTCCATTTCAAGGGCCATGATATACCTCTGGCAACATCTTGGCGATTACCGCCACCTGATACAGTTTCGCTTTCGAGCAATTACTTACGTTCCAGTGGACACTGACGTGGTGCTGGTTTTGTCGCCCTTTGGGCGCTCGCCTTCGACTCGGTCACCGGTCACCAAATAACTGACGGTCTCTGCAATGTTCGTCGCGTGATCCCCAATACGTTCAATGTTCTTTGCAACAAAAAGCAGGTGCGTACACATGCCGATCGTTCGAGGATCTTCCATCATATAGGTCAGCAACTCTCGAAAGACCGAATTGTACATTTCGTCGATCTCTTCATCGGAAAGCCAAACCTTGTTTGCCATTTCGACGTCACGGTTGGTGTAGGCATCTAGAACAAGTTTCAATTGTCCCAGTGCCAGCTTGCCCATGCGGCTCAACCCCTGGACCAGTCGGTTTGGCGTTTCATAGTCCTCAAAAATAACCAGCGACCGTTTTGAGATGTTTTTGGCCAGATCACCAATGCGCTCAAGGTCCGCTGCAATTTTGATCGCCGTCATCGCCTCGCGAAGGTCGAGCGCCATTGGTTGACGGAGGGCAATCAGCTCAACGGCATTCTCTTCAATCAAAATTTCAAGATCGTCTAGCTGTTGATCCTGCGAAACCGTGCGGTCCGCAAGCGCCATATCCCGCCGAGTAATTGCGTCAATCGCGCTTTGCAACTGCGCTTCAGCAAGGCCGCCCATCTTGGACACATTGGTCGAGAGCTGTTCGAGCTCTTCTGAAAATGAAGTAACGATGTGATCTGTCACGATGCTGTCTCCTCAACCCTGATGGGTTCTTAGCCAAACCGGCCAGTGATGTAATCGAGTGTGCGCTCATCACCCGGCTTGGTGAAAATGTCACTCGTGGCACCTTCTTCAACGATCACGCCCATATGGAAGAACGCGGTCCGCTGAGAAACCCGGGCAGCCTGTTGCATAGAGTGCGTCACAATAACGATGGTGAACTTTTCTCTGAGTTCATCAATCAGTTCTTCAATCCGCGCTGTAGCGATCGGATCCAATGCCGAACAAGGCTCATCCATCAAGATGACCTCCGGATTGACCGCAATGGCCCGCGCGATGCACAGCCGCTGCTGCTGACCGCCAGAAAGCCCAGTACCTGGATTGTCCAATCGGTCCTTCACTTCTTCCCAAAGGCCCGCCCTACGCAGGCTGGTCTCAACTATCTCATCAAGCTCGGCGGAGTCGCTCGCTTGCCCATGGATACGTGGTCCGTAAGCGATATTGTCATAGATCGACTTGGGGAATGGGTTGGGCTTCTGGAATACCATCCCGACCCGGGCCCGCAATTCCACAACATCAAGACCGGAGCGATAAATGTCTGTTCCGTCGACTTTGATTTCGCCCTCAACCCGGCAGCCATCAATCACATCATTCATCCGATTGATACAGCGCAGGAAAGTGGATTTCCCGCAGCCAGATGGTCCAATAAGCGATGTGACCTGGCGCTCGCGGATGTCGAGATTGACATCAAACAAAGCCTGTTTATCGCCGTAGAATACGGAAACATCCTTGCCTGTAATCTTGTGGTTTATCTGTTCCGGCTTTTCAGCAGGCGTTTCAGATTTAACGGCTTCAGCGACCGACATGACCTGATCCTTTACCAGCGGCGTTCGAAACGCTTACGCAACATTACCGCGATGGCGTTCATGGTGATGAGAAAGCCAAGGAGCACCATAATGGCAGCACTCGTCTTGGCAACAAAGGCACGTTCCGGGCTGTCTGCCCAGATATAGATTTGAACCGGAAGCACGGTCGACGGATCTGTAACAGTCGATGGTACATCGACAATAAAGGCCACCATGCCAATCATAAGCAGGGGCGCTGTTTCACCAAGTGCCTGCGCCATGCCGATGATTGTCCCGGTCAAGATACCCGGCATTGCCAATGGCAAAACGTGGTGGGTGACAACCTGCAAATCCGACGCGCCCACACCCAGTGCAGCTTCGCGGATCGACGGCGGCACAGCTTTCAGTGCCGCGCGGGTAGCGATAATGATTGTTGGCAGTGTCATAAGTGCGAGCACCAATCCACCGACCAAGGGAGCCGACCGTGGCATGCCAAAGAAACTCAAGAAAACAGCCAAGCCCAGCAAACCAAACACGATTGAAGGAACAGCGGCGAGGTTGTTGATGTTCACCTCAATCAAATCGGTCCAGCGGTTCTTAGGCGCAAATTCTTCAAGATAGACTGCAGCCGACACCCCAAGCGGGAAGCTCACCGCCAGCGTCACAATCAGGGTCAGGAAAGAGCCAACCACAGCGCCCCAGATCCCAGCGAGTTCTGGCTCGCGGCTGTCACCGGTTGAAAAGAAGGCCGTATTGAATTGCACATCTACGCGACCTGCTTCATCCAAAACGTCGACCCAGGCAATTTCATTGTCTTTGACGCGACGGTCCGCTTCGACAGTCTTCCGATCAATCTGACCTTTATAGAAGGTATCAATGTCATCGGAGGTCACGAGCCAAACGGACTGCGTTGTCCCGATGATCGACGGGTCTTCCAGAACCATTGCGCTCAGGGGACGATATGCACCGCTTGAGAGAAGTCGACTGAGGGCGCGTTTCTCCCGGCGCTCTGTAACTTCCGGAAACAGCTCATACATGCCACGCTTCGCAAGCGCCTGGTAGTTTGCGGTACGCAGTGTCCGCTCTTCACGTGTACCCGCAGGATCGATCACAGCTTCATCGAAATAGACATCGATTTTGACATAGGTCTGGAAGAAAGCGGGTGCCCCCTGGAACGAAATTGTCCCAAGCAAAATCCCCAAAATGGAAACCGCGATCGCGATCGCGCTTAGCCCGTAGGCTCTAAAGCGACGCTCTGCTGCGTATCGCTTTTTGAGGCGAGCGGAGAAATCCGTCTGTTTTTCTGAAGCGCTGGACATATCCATATCAGTCATATTTCTCGCTGTATTTGCGAACGACGCGAAGAGCGATCATGTTCAGCCCGAGAGTGATAATGAAGAGCACCAATCCAAGGGCAAAAGCTGCCAGCGTTTTGGCGCTGTCGAATTCCTGGTCCCCTACAAGCAGAGTGACAATTTGAACGGTAACAGTCGTGACAGCTTCCAAGGGATTGGCCGTCAGATTGGCTGCAAGACCGGCAGCCATGACCACGATCATGGTCTCACCAATGGCTCGAGAAATAGCAAGCAACACGGCACCGACAATACCTGGCAAAGCAGCGGGAAGAATGACCTGCTTAATGGTTTCTGACTGCGTTGCACCGAGTGCGTAAGCACCATCGCGAAGAGACTGCGGTACAGCGTTCATGACATCGTCAGAAAGAGATGAAACGAAGGGGATGATCATGACGCCCATAACCATGCCCGCCGCCAGAGCCGACTCCGATGACACCATGAGACCTGCAGCTTCGCCAGTCTGCCGAAAGAAAGGCGCAACGGTAAGAGCGGCAAAGAAGCCGTATACAACTGTTGGAATGCCTGCGAGCACTTCCAGGACCGGCTTCGCGACCGACCGCATTTTTGGCCCTGCATATTCCGACATATAGATTGCAGAGAGCAGTCCAATAGGCACCGCCACCAACATGGCGAGCCCTGTGATCATAAATGTGCCTGCAAAAATTGGAACCGCGCCAAAGGCGCCAGAGGAGCCGACCTGCTCAGCACGCAATGCTGTTTGCGGGCTCCAGTTGAGACCAAACAGAAACTCGCTGACGCTCACTTTCTCAAAGAAACGAAGCGTTTCAAAAATGAGCGACAGAATGATGCCAACGGTGGTGAGGATCGCAATTGTCGAGGCCACAACCATGATGATGCGGACAATCTGCTCAACCCGGTTGCGCGCGCGGAACTCGCGTGTCTGATTTTTTCTCGCTAGATAGAGACCATAAACCGCGCCGGACAAAGCCAAAACAATGAGGGCCGCATGGCTCGTACGTTGCAGGGACAGGTAGTGCTCCCCGGCAGCGGCGAGAGCCGGGTCAATTTCACGACTGACGATATTGCCGGATGTGAGATTGCGAATGTCTGCGATCAGCAAGTTCAATTGGGCAGGCTCAAGAGCACGGGCGCCAGGAATTGCTTCTATGACGATGTATTCGATGATGGCCGGTTCGAATACCAGCCAGGCCGCGATAAGCAGGAGTGCCGGCAGACCGCACCAGAGGGCGACATAGGAACCGTGATAGCTCGGAAGAGAGTGCAGAACAGAGAGGTGCTCGCTTCCTGCCAAGAGGCGTGCTCGGGATCGTCCCATCCAGTACCCGAACAATGTCAGGATGAGGATTGTTACAACCAGTACTGAGGTGTCCATCTCGCCCGCCAGAAAACTTTTTTGATTGTTATTGAGAGAGGTTCAGGCGGGCCCTTGGGCCCGCCTGACAGGAATTACATGGCAAGAGGTGCCAGAGTGGTTGCAGAACCGCGGATTGCTTCACGGTCAGCATCTGGAAGTGGGATCAGACCTTTATCGATGAGATAGCCATCTGGGCCCCAAGCGCCTTCGCTTGTGAACTCTGCCAGGAACTCTTCGATACCGGGCACTGTTCCGACATGCTCCTGCTTCACATAGAAGAAGAGTGAGCGAGAGATCGGATAGGCACCACCAGCGATATTGTCGAATGTTGGCGCATTGCCATCAACAATAGAGCCTTTCAGGCGATCAGAGTTCTGGTCGAGGAAAGAGAAGCCGAAAATGCCAAGCGCATTTGGATTGGCAGTCAGCTTCTGAACGATGAGATTGTCGTTCTCGCCAGCTTCAACAAAGGCACCATCTTCACGGACCGAATGAGCGATTGCCTTAAAGGCTTTCTTGTCTTCCTTGCGGAGCGCCTTCAGCTCTGGGAAAGTCTTTGCACCCGCTTCCATGGCAAGCTCAACGAATGCGTCGCGCGTACCCGAAGTTGGAGGAGGTCCAAGAACTTCGATGCGGAGATCAGGGAGCTGTGGGTTCACATCAGACCAGTTGGTGTGCGGGTTTTCGATCAGGCCACCATTGCCGTCTGGGATTTCCTTAGCAAGCGCCAGGAAGATGTCCCGTGTCGTCAGGTAAAACTCTGCGCCCTCTTTCGAGTTCGCAAGAACAATGCCGTCAAAGCCGATCTTCACTTCGGTGATCGTGATGCCATTGTCTGTGCACTTGCCGAACTCGGAGTCTTTGATCCGACGAGATGCGTTGGTGATGTCTGGGTGTTCAAGACCGACGCCTGAGCAGAACAGCTTCATGCCGCCGCCGGAACCGGTTGATTCAACAACAGGTGTGCTGAAGGACGTTGTCTGACCGAAACGCTCAGCCACTGCCGTTGAGAATGGGAAGACAGTCGATGAGCCGACAATCTGAATTTGATCGCGGGCTTCAGCGACGCCCACCATGGTGAAAGACGCAACAGCAACTGATGCTGCTACAGCCACGTTCTGGGCCAGGTTTTTAAAGTTCACGGTTATTCTCCAATCCGTTGGATATCCCTGCCAACTAAGCTCAAGTCGCTTGGCAAGCCGGATAATTGGCAAGCCGGGCCGCGTGAGTGTTTAGCCACCTCGCCTGCCCCCTCGAAGCCAGGAAGTTGCCGGGTTCTTCCGGTCGTCCTTCCTGATCCGTGGGGCACGCTATGGCCGGTCCACGAAGGGAATACGACAAAACTGTAACAGTTACATGACAGTCCAAGTCATTGATGTTAAATGGATTTTTTCATTCCACCGAAAAACGGACGGAAAAAGTGGCCCCTTCACCGACGACGCTGTCACAGCGGAGCTCGGTGTTGTGACGATTGAGAATGTGTTTGACGATGGCGAGCCCCAAACCCGTCCCTCCACGCTCCCGGCTTGTCGCCACATCGATCCGGTAAAAACGCTCGGTCAGCCTTGGAATCTGCTCTCTTGGGATGCCCGGACCAAAATCCCGCACCTTCAATTCAACACATGTGCCGACTGAAGAATCAGCCGATCCATCTATGCGGTCCGCAGAAATCTCAACGCGCCCGCCGCGTTGTCCATATTTTACCGCATTGTCCACGAGGTTCTGCACGACCTGCAAAAGTTCATCCCAGTCGCCCCTGATCATGGGCAGGTCTTCGGGCATGGCAACGTCAATGGTTACCTGGTCGCGCTCGGCAATCGGGCCGATTGCATCGACCACGTCTTTCACAAGGCCGGAGACGCTGACGGTCCCCCGTGGGGGCATATGTTCGCGCAACTCAATGCGGCTCAAAGAGAGCAGGTCCTCAATCAGACGCTGCATGCGGGTCGCCTGTTCTCCCATGATGCCAAGAAACCTCTCCTGAGCATCCGCGTCGTCTTTCGCCGGGCCCTGCAGGGTCTCAATGAATCCGGAGAGCGAGGCAAGGGGTGTTTTGAGCTCGTGGCTGGCATTGGCAACAAAGTCGACGCGCATCTGCTCAACCCGCTTCATATCTGTCACATCATGCAGCGCCAGCAGGGTCGGTGTTCCGCTACCGTCATATTCCGCGGTCTCTGCCGGTGTGATTACAGTCTGAAAATGCTGTTCGACAGGAACAGGGCTGACATATTCAATTTCTTCTGCGGCGCCCCCGGTCCGCACCCGCTCAATAGCATCCAGCAGAATGGGTTCGCGCAGGACGGAGGGGATGAGCTTGCCCGTCGCTGACAAACCAACGAAGCGCTCAGCAGAGCCATTGTGATAGATGATGCGCCCATCGCCATCGAGCAGCACAACCGCATCCTGCATCTGCTCCAGCACGATGCTCCCAATGCCCTCGCGGGATTGGGCAGCCTGACCATCTGCGACCGCGCGTGCCACGTCGCGGCGGCGCTTATCTTCCGCAAAATAAGTCTGGCCGACAGCACCAAAGGCCAGAGCAAAAAATCCGATGACGGAGATCTCAACGGATGTCAGGCCGGACAGATATAGGAAGCCAAAGACCGCGGCCGCGACCACAATAAGAAGCCTGGCCTGAACAATTGCGACAGCGACAATATCAGGCGCATGTCGCGCCTTCACGTCCTTGCCTGTTTCCCTGTCTTGCTTAGCCACCGCCATGTTTTGCTCCAACCGACACATCTCACGCAGTTCCGCGTGACAGAATCGCTCCTTGTGCGGTGTTCATATGAAACTAATACGACAATCTCAATGATTGCTGGGTTTTCCGCCGTTTTCTGCCGATTAAGGTTGAGGCAGGCAGGAAAATTGGAGCCAGAGGCGACATCTCCGCAGAAAGGCACTATAAGTGCCCAAAATGACAATTTGTCACTCGCATGTGAGAGATAAAGGGAGAGACCCAATGACTGAGATTGCCGGAAAAGTTGCCGTTGTTACAGGAGCTGCCAGTGGCATTGGCCGCGCAACCGCAGAACTTCTTTCCCGCGAGGGCGCGAAGCATGTTGCCATTACCGATGTCGATCGCGCCGGTCTTGAAAAGACAGCCGAAAACATCAAAGCAAGCGGTGGCAGTGTCTCCACGCATATCATTGATGTCTCCGACAAGGATGCGATCTATGCATTTGCAGACGAAATCGCGGGGACCCATGGCGGTGCGGACATTGTCATCAATAATGCAGGTGTCGCTCAGGTGGCGCTCGTTGAAGAGCTGACTTACGAAGATTTTGAGTGGGTCATGAATATCGACTTCTGGGGCATGGTCTATGGCTCAAAAGCCTTCCTGCCACAGATGCAGGCGAAAGGTGCGGGGCACATTGTCAACGTGTCGAGCATTTTCGGGCTCATCTCCGTGCGCACACAAGCGGCCTATAATTCCGCCAAGTTTGCCATTCGCGGCTTCACCGAAGCGCTGCGCCTGGAAATGAAGGACACAAACATCGGTGTCTCTTGCGTTCACCCGGGCGGCATCAAAACAAACATCCTTCGCAATGCCCGTTTCCTGCAAAGCACCACTGTTGCCGAACAAGAAGAGGCGCAAGATGGGTTTGATCAGCTTGCTAAAACGACGCCAGAGAAAGCAGCCCTGACCATTGTGAACGGCATCAAGAAGAACAAGCCTCGTATCCTGATTGGATTTGACGCGCGGATGGTTGATTGGATCCAGCGCCTCCTGCCGACACGCTATGGCTTTCTCTTTAACCGGCAGAACGCGGACTGAGGCATCCGGCCTGAAGCTCGATTACCTTCAGGCGCCTGTCTTTGAAACCATGGCACACGTGCCTATGTTCAGGGAGCAGACAGGGAGGCCGAGCGCTTGGCGCGGCAGGGTCTGACACCAAGGGAGAGAGCCATGCTGGTTGTTACAGGTATTATCGAGATTGATGAGGGCAGTGTTGCCGCTGCAAAAGAACTGGCTGGCCCCATGGGCACCGCAAGCCGCGCGGAGCCAGGCTGTCACGCCTATGCGTTTTATCAGGATCTCGAAGACCCGACCCGCATTCGCATCTATGAAGAATGGGAAAACCAGGCGGCCCTCGACGCCCACTTCGCCATGCCCCACATGGCGGCTTTCGTCGAAGGCATGGGAAAACTCACCGTGAAGTCCATGAATGTGGTGAAGTTTGAACAGGGTGAGACGTCACCTGTGGGGTGAGACGGCCTTGAACCACAAGGCAACCCGAGCGGCAGAAATCTATCTCTTCTTCACCATGATTGTGCTCGACGTACACCTGCTCGAAGCGTTAGCACCTCAAGTGTTTCAACGATTGACTTTCCTGGTATGAGAGATGTGTAAAGAGCATCAGATCGCAGTAAACCTATTTTTCGCGCAACCTCAATGCAGTATCTCTGATCAATGGGTATAGAAGCACCGATTTGAAGCACCCTAAAAGCAAAGACTGAATACCGGTCAGCGGCTGTTCTGGTATCACTTTGCGCCTGATATTGTCGACCTGCCCGAAACAACAGCTTTGCTGCTTCAAACTGATTGTCGCTCTGTAGCTCTAACAGATAGTACTGATCGAGTAGTTTGGCAGCAGTCCCATCCGCCCATACCTTCTGCGACAAGGCAAACTCTATCAGACTCCGTGCATCATTGTGATGCCCAAGACTGAAGAGGAACTTCCCTAATATTGCAGCTTCCTCAAAACACTGTGGTCCATCTGGGGCGCAGACGCCATTTTCCAGTTTCTCGAAATACGCGTCGAACAGAAGATAAGCAATAGAGACTTCATTTTGGTCAATAGCTTGTTCTGCTCCCGCCAAAATTTGTTGCATCGCTTGAGTTTGCTCTCCCAATGCCATCTTCTCTGCCGCCGTCGAGATCTTTCCTTCGATCGTCAGCCTAAAGTCAGTGTCCATTTCTTTTAATGAGATGCATTCTCCTAGGCCTGCAATACCATTGTCATCGCACTGAACGGTGCCAACTTTGGCCTGGAGTTCCATATTCATACCATGCCAAACATCTCTAGGCCTTTGCGCAGCGCCCGCAGTGATGCAGTCACTAACGTCAGCAACGATGACATCCTCGAACGCGACAGGTGATGGCCAGAAAAGGAACACACCTATCGCCGACATCGGCAGCAGTATCAGTGCAGCAACTAACACTATCGCCCAACGTTTCAACACATCTCGCCCCTTCAGGTGAGCGCCGCCGTAAGCGGCACATACACCAACATAAAACTCGTATTACAATCGGGTCTAGCGCAATTTCAGAGAGACGAAGTCTAGCTGTGATGTCGTGACCTTTTCCACCGACTTCCGTTGGAGCTCGCTTGAGGTCCCTTACTCTGGACCACCCGCCAAGTTTACACTCGGGCTGGCAAAGCCAGACCCGTGGGTCGGGTGGTGACGGAATCCATTTGCAGACAATCAGAAACTCACTGTCATTGCCGGACTTGTCCGGCAATCCAGGGGCGGAGAGCATTTTGCAGCAAGAGCGATCTCGGGGCGTTTCCCTGCAGAGAGACCATGAGTTCTTCCAAGGTTTTGGGGTGCAGCAGCAGTGAGTCTTCTCACCCTGGATTACCCGTACAAGCCGGGTAATGACAAACTTGGATTGGCGAAAGACACAGTGCCCCCCTCACCCGTCGCTTGATCCCGCCAAGAGTTCCCTTGCCAGGACTCGCCGGGCGGCGCGTTCAAAGTCGGGCTCGAGGTAAGGCGTGAGCACATCAACGATCTGCGTCACGCCTTCAACCAGGTCTTCCCGTGTCACCAGCTGGGTGGGCGACATGGTCTGCTTGTAGCGGATCCAATTGGTCCAGATGAGCCAGGTGTTGAGGCCCAGAGACTGAAAACCGTTCCGCCCTTTCGGCTTTGCCATATTGCCGTCTTTATAAAACTGCCGGGCAAGGCCTTCGAGACCATCAATAGTGTCAGCCTGCACCTTGCGGTAGCGCTCGGCCAAGACCTCATCGTTGCGCAAGAGCTGCAGCAATCCGCCATAGAAAAAGCGATTGTCCCAGACCACTTCGAGCGAGCGCAGGTAAAAGCCTGCAAAACGGGCGGCACTGATCGGAATTTCAATGTCTGCAGTCAGAAGCTCATGGAGCGCCCGCTCCACGTCATCGAAGAGAATCCGGATGATCTCTTCCTTGTTTTTGAAGTGATAATAGAGGTTGCCGGGGCTGATTTTGAGCGCCTCTGCTATCTGGGTCGTACCAATGGACGCGGCCCCATGCTCGTTCATTAAAGCCCGTGTTTCCTCGATTATTCGCTCTCTATTGCCCATGCCCTCTCATACCAGATGTGGGGGCTTCGAAACAGGGTTGACATTGTCGCATTTAGAGGAAATACTCTAATTAGAGTTTTTCCTCTAATATCGAATATGAGGGGCACATCATGGCCGACATATCAGTAGACAGTGGCAGAGCGCCGCGCGAGCGTATGGAAGTGAGACGCGTTCCCTTTTCCTATGAACAGCGGACCCCCAAGGAACGGGCCGGGCACTGGAACCCGGGCAGTCCTGAGTTTTCGCAGATTGTGAATTCCGGCTCGCTTGCCATGCCCTATCTTGAGCCCTATCTCATCAAGACCATGCGTGCGGCGCGGGACAAGATCAGCGACCCGCAGTTGCAGAAGGAGCTCGACTTTTATGTCGCTCAAGAAGCGACCCATTTCCGCCAGCATAAGAAATTCAACGACACGCTCACTGAAGCTGGCTATGCCGCAACAGCGAAGATCGAGGCGCGCTTGGCTCAAGACTACAAAGACCTTGGCGACAAGAAGTCGCTTAAATTCAACCTCGCCTATGCTGAAGGGTTTGAATCCATGGCGCTGGCGATCGGAGAGATGCTGATTGAAGACAGGGAATATCTTTTCGGCAATAGCGACCCGGCTGTTGCTTCCCTCATCCTCTGGCACTTTGTGGAAGAGATTGAGCACAAGAATGTGACATTCGATGTCTTCAAACACCTCCATGCCAGCTATTTCTGGCGGATGCTGGGTCTTGTCTATGCAACCGGCCATATTTTCTGGCGTATGGGCCAGGGCTATCGCGACCTGCTTCGGGAAGATGGCCTCTGGTCAAACATCAAAAGCCGCTGGCGCATGTTGAAGCTGCTCGGCCGGATCATGAAAAACATCCTGCCAAAATGGTTCCGCATTTGGCGGCCGAGCTATCACCCCTCACAAGTCCCCGACCCCACTTGGGGGCTGGATTGGGCAGAACTCTATGACGCGGCTCCAGAAGGTGCCGCCAATCTCGACACGACGCGGCTTCACGAGCCACAGCCTGTCGCCATTCCACAGGTTTGAGGACAGCTGATGTCACAACCAGACCGCGCGACCATTCTGCCGCGCATGCAGGCGCTCTTGTTTCTAAACGGGATTGCCCTCTTCATTGTCGGCATCCTTTTCGGGTGGGCCTGGTTCTTTCACCTTCTGGGCGAGATCGTGCTCTGGCCGCTTCCCATCCAGATTGAGGTCGATATTCCTGGTGATTCCCGCGGGTTCCGCATGGGCCATATGGAAGCCATCACCCACGGGTTGTTGCTGATGGCGCTGGCGTTTGGCGGGCAATTTATGCGCCTGAGCCAAAAGGAATATGCCGTCTTCTTCTGGTCGGCTCAAATCAACGCCTGGTTTTTCACATTGACCGCCATGGTCAACGCATTTGCCGGGACGCGGGGCCTGGCGTTCGGCGGTGGCCCTTTCAAAGAGTCGATCGTGAACGACATTATCTACTTTTTTGGATTGCCACCAGCAGTGGCCGTCCATGTCCTTCTGGTGCTCGCGGCCCTCGGCCTGTGGCGCTATTTGAAACAAGCTGACTGATAGAACGACTTGAGGGGACCCATGTCACAAACAGATCACTCAACCATTACGCCGCGCATGCAGACATTGCTGCTTTTGAACGGGGTCGGGCTTTTCATTGTCGGCATCGTCTTTGGCTGGGCGTGGTTCTTTCATCTCCTCGGCGAGATTGTGCTCTGGCCGTTGCCTATTCAGATTGAGGTCAACATTCCGGGTGACTCCCGCGGTTTCCGTATGGGCCATATGGAAGCCATTACCCATGGGCTGCTGCTTATGGCCTTTGCCTTCGCGGGTCAGTTCATGCGGCTCAGTCAAAAAGAGTTCACGATCTTCTACTGGTCGGCGCTTATCAATGGGTGGCTTTTCACCCTGCCCGCCATGGCCAATGCCTTTTACGGGACACGCGGTCTCGCCTTTGGCGGCGGCCCCTTCAAACCAGGGCTCGCCAATGACATTATCTATCTCTTCGGGTGGCCACCGGTTGTTGCCGTCCACATACTCTTCGCAGTCGTTGTGCTTGGACTTGTTCGACACTTGCGGGCCTCTGCATAGGCCACAAAAAAGCCGGCGGAGGATCAGCCCCACCGGCCCTTGATGGCTCTTTAGTCACTAGGACTTTGTTTCGTCGCGTTTTCGAACCACAAAAGTCTGCAACTTTTGTTGAAAACGCTTTAGTGCCACCAACCGCGACGACGGTGATTGGCAGCACCGTCGAGCATTTCTTTCTGCTCTGCATCGAGCGTGTTGTAAAACGCGTCAAAGGCGGGCCGGATGGTCTGAATTGTTTTCAGTCCTACCGCCACGGCTTCTTCTGCCATTGCCAGTCGTTCAGTTGCAGGCGCTGCGTCTGCTGCACGGGCAGCATCGACCTTCCCGCAAAAAGTAGTCACTTCGCTGCCACCCTGCCGGACGGCTGCGATCAGATCATCCCATGCGGCTTGCTGGGTTGAAGTGAATTCCACTTCTTCTTCGGCGTGTTCCATCATTTCTTCAACAAAATGATCGACGCCGCGCTCACAGCGGGCAGCAGCAGTCCGCTCACCCCAGCCAAACCATGAGGCATTCTGCACGGTGGCATCTTCAGCATTGGCCGGAGCGACGACCGCCAGAATTGATACGACGACGGCGAAGACGCCTGCCGCAAAGGTGTTAACAGTCATGCTTTGACTAAGAGGGGCGGGTCGGTGGGACATTGATTTTCTCCAGGATCGGGGGCTTGTTGTCTGCCACTTCAATCTGGGGACTTCCGCGCCGTTTATCCTCTCAGGGCCGTATCGAATTGTAACCGATTGTAACAAGCCCGGCCCTGTTAAGGCGGTTGTTACCCGACGTTACAAAAATCAGGCGCGACCTGGCCAATTATGGACTAAATTTAGAGCATGAGCAGTTTACCCCACCTTTTGGTCGTCGATGATGACCGGGAAATTCGAGACCTCGTAAAACGTTTCCTGACCAAACACGGCTTCCGCGTGACCTTGGCCGAGGATGCGGTTTCCTGCATGGCCGCCATAGAGGCTGGCAAGTTCGACCTGGTGGTGCTCGATGTGATGATGCCGGGGGAAGATGGCCTGAGCGTCTGCCGTCGGATCCGCGCCACCTCAGACCTTCCGGTCATCATGTTGACAGCTATGGGCGAGGAGACAGATCGGATCATCGGCCTGGAGATCGGGGCAGATGATTACCTGCCAAAGCCCTTCAACCCTCGGGAGCTGCTTGCCCGCATCAAGGCAATCCTCAGGCGCGCTGAGCCCAAACATGACGAACCGGTCGCCGACACGAGTTTTCAGTTCGAAGGATGGCAGCTTGACCCTCGATCCCGCGCCTTAACCAGTCCTGACGGTCAAGATGTTGAACTGACATCTGGTGAGTTTGATCTCTTAATCGCCTTTGTAGAGCGCCCGAACCGGGTTCTTTCCCGTGACCAGTTGCTCGACATCACGAAGGGCCGGGAGGCCATGCCATTTGATCGAAGCATTGATGTGCAGCTCTCCAGACTGCGCCGCAAGATCGAAGAGGATCACAAGCTGCCCCGGACCATCAAAACCATTCGTGGTGGCGGCTACATGTTCACCGCAGAGGTCACCCGCGCATGACCCGCCGCCGTCGCTCCCGACACCATCGCAGACGCGAGCGAACCCAAGAGGCAAGAGAACTCCGCAGAAAATTTCGGCGGAACGCGAACCGGTTCCTGCCCGGCGGGCTGGCCGGACGCATCATCCTTATGGTTGTCGGCATTCTGTTTGTGGTGCAGCTGGTCGGCTGGATTTTTGGCGACAATGACCGCTGGGAGTTCGATGAGCCCGAGGAGGTGGCGGCTGAACAAGTTATCGCCGCAACCCAGCTTCTGGACCGCGCCAATGAAGAGGAACGCGAGGCCCTAACCCAAGCCCTCACAGGCATCTTTCTCCGAGTCAATGTGCAAAGCAGCGCGCCTGATGCCGGCCATCGCCTTCGACCTGACCGGGGTGGAAACTTCGAGGAAGAGGCGCGCGAGCTTCTGGGCCCCTTGGAGAACCGTGAGGTTCGCATTGGATATCGTGGCGAGTGGGACTGGGATGGGATCATTACCCTCTCTGTTCAGCTATTGGATGGAAACTGGGTGGTGTATGAGTTCCCGATCCGGGCCTTTGGCATGTTCCAACAACCTTCCTCTGGCATCGGCCCCTGGATTTTCTGGCTCCTGGTTGCCGGTGCCGTCATCTGGTTCAGTAATCGTCTCGTCCGCCCTTTGCGAACTTTCTCGGCGGCAGCAGAGAATCTCGGCCGCGATATTAATGTCGACCCTCTGCCGGTGACCGGATCGCGGGAACTCAGGCGCGCCTCCAAAGCATTCAACAAAATGCAGACACGTGTGCAACGCATGATCGACGATCGATCACTTATGCTTGCTGCAATTGCCCATGACCTGCGCACCGTCCTCACTCGTTTGCGCCTCAGGGCAGAGTTTATCGAAGATGCTGAGCAACAGGCGAAGGCCGAAGCCGACATTGAAGAAATGCAGGCGATGCTTGATGCGGGGCTTGCCTTTGCGCGCGGAGAAACCGAGGTTGAAGATCGGCGGGTCATTGATCTTGCAGAACTCACTAGAAGCCTCACAGACGACTTGATGCAGACCGATGGGCCCGCGCGCTACCATGGCCCGCCATCGCTTTCCTATCGGTGCGGTCCAAATGAAATGCGCCGCGCAATTTCCAATGTGATCCGGAATGCCATCGCCTATGGATCGGAGGCGGATGTTTATCTCTCTTCAGGACCACAGGGTGTTGCGCTCACCATTTCTGACAAAGGACCCGGCATCCCCACTGAACTGCATGAACAAGTATTCCAGCCCTTTTTCAGGGTCGAAGACTCACGAAACCGGGAAACAGGCGGAACCGGGCTCGGTCTTGCCATTGCACGCACCATCGCGCGGCGTCATGGAGGTGATGTCCATCTCAAAAACGCTCCAGAGGGTGGATTGGTCGTCACACTAACGCTCCCGGCGAGCCAGTGATATGCGGCTTTGCCGTGCCCTAGCGGATAACGTAAACTGGCTGCAAATCATAAGATCAAGGACATGTTCGAATGGCAGCGACCCACGCGCTTACCGGCCCCGGCCCCACTTCCCATACCTATTTTTCGCAGCGGCTGCGCCTGCATTATGTGGATTGGGGAAACGAAGAGGCTGAACCTCTCTTGCTGGTGCATGGGGGACGCGATCACTGCCGGAACTGGGATTGGGTCGCCCAATCCTTTAGGGATACACATCATATCATTGCGCCTGACCTGCGCGGACATGGCGACAGCCAATGGATGATTGGCGGGACCTACGACCTCACCGACTTTGTCTATGACATTGCCCAGCTCATTCATCAGAAAAAGCTCAATCCAGTCACGATCATCGCTCACTCCATGGGCGGCGCGGTGGCCTTGCGATATGCAGGGCTTTACCCGGAGACGGTCAAGAAACTGGTGGTCATTGAAGGCCTTGGTCCCTCTCCAAAGATGATCGCAGAGCGCGAAAAGACACCCATCCATGAGCGCACTGCCCAGTGGGTAGAGCAAATGCGGAAGCTGTCGAGCCGACAGCCGCGTCGGTATGAAAGCATTCTTGATGCGTTCACGCGGATGCAGGATGAGAACCCGCATCTCTCGCCGGAGCACGCGCGCCATTTGACGGTCCATGGCGTCAGCCAGAATGAAGACGGCACTTATAGCTGGAAGTTCGACAATTATGTGCGCGCCTTTTCACCGGCCGGTTTCACGCCAGCGGAATCCCAGCACTTCTGGTCCCGCATTACCTGTCCGACATTGCTGATCCGCGGCACTGAAAGTTGGGCAAGCGACCCTCTAGAAGATGGCCGCGCTGAGCATTTCCAGAATGCGCAGGTCGTGAATATCGAGAATGCTGGACATTGGGTCCATCATGACCAGTTGAGTGAATTCCTAGAACTGGTGGAGGGCTTCCTCGAAGCCTAAGCGAGCCCTGCTTCAACCTGCGATGATACCGGCTCCGACGACACCCTGTCAGCGGGGAGGCGTACCGTGATGGTTGTGCCCTCGCCTTCCGTGCTCTCGATATCAAGATGACCCTGGTGAGCCTCGATCAGTGATTTGGTGATCGCAAGTCCAAGACCTGTACCTTCGAACCGTCTGGCCAGCGAGTTGTCAGACTGAGTAAAAGGCAGGGTCATTTTTTCTACCTGGTCTGCAGGGATGCCAATGCCTGTATCCCGCACAACAATTGATATGCCTGCCGCATCATTCATATGAGCCGATAGGTCAACGCGACCATCTGCAGGCGTAAACTTAATCGCATTTGAAAGCAAATTGAGAACGACCTGCCTTAGCGCACGGCGGTCCACGCTGATTTCGGGCAGACCATCGAGGTCGCCCAAATGAACAGGAGCATGTTGCGCCGATGTCCCGGTGGGTGCGGCACGGTCCTTTGCCCATTCGAGCACTTCATCGAGTTCAAGCCATTCGTCGTCGAGTTCCATTTCACCGGATTCGATACGCGAAATATCCAGAATGTCGTTGATAACCGACAGAAGGTGCCGGCTGGAATCGTGGATGCTGCCGACATAATCCATGTAGCGCTCGTTATCGAGCGGGCCAAACATCTCCTGCTGCATCACTTCGGAGAAACCGATCACGGCATTTAGCGGTGTCCTCAGCTCGTGGCTCATGTTTGCCAAGAAGAGTGACTTTGTCCTGTTGGCCGATTCTGCATCATGCAGCGCCGCCCTGAGATCAGCCTCAGAAGCTTTTTGTTCGGTAATGTCGCGCACGACACTGACATAATAATGCTCTTCCCCGATGCGCATCTCCGTCACAGAAAGCTCGATAGGGAAGCTTTCGCCGTCTTTGCGCTGGCCCCGCATTTCCTGGCCACCCTGTCCGACCAAACGGCCTAAACCATCAGCGGCACCGCCCGCGGGAGACGCATGCTGGAGTGCCAAGGTCAAATAAGACGGCAGGAGAATGCCGACGCTCGAGCCAATGAGCTCTTCGCCATCATACCCAAATAGTCTCGACGCGGCCGGGTTAACAGACTGGATGACGCCATTTTCGTCCGTCGACAAGATGCCGTCGGCCACACTCTGCATCATTGTGCGCAGCCTGATCTCTCCAGCTCTCAGACGCTCCTGCGCTGTCAATTGCTGAGATACATCACGAAGGCTGAGGAATAGCGATGGCTCGCCAGAGATCAAATGGATGTGTCGCCAGGAACATAATGTCCTGTGGTAAGTGCCGTCCGGATGCCGCAATCGGAACTGCCCTTCTGGCCTGTGATCTGGAGCATCAATCGCTTCGGCTGCCAGTTCTATGAAACGCTCGACATCATCCCGATGGACCAAGTCGGAAATCTTGTACCCAATAAACTCTGAGGGGCGTTCATCAAACCACTCACCAAACCCAGGCCCGAGGAAGACCGCCTTCATATCAAAATCAACAATGGCGATTGCTTCTTCGATCGCATTGATCAGGGTTTGGAAGTGCTCAGTTGTTCTGTGCAATTCGCGCCAATATCCCGTCATGCGCCGCGTAAGTGAAACCCAGTCGCGGGTGACATCGCCAAACTCATCTAAGGAAACTGGAACAGGTTCAATGATAGTGTCGAGATCGTCAAAAACAGTGAGCGCCTGGGATCGCAGGTCCCATAGGGGATCGATGCCTTTTTTGAAATTCTTCAAAGCAAAATAGGCAACGGGCAGAGTTGCCGCCACGAGCGCAAGCCAGACAAGAAAAATCCCCGCGCCTGCGCCGCCATACGCTTGCTCTACATAAAGGATCAGGACAGAGCTCACCGTCATCGGCAGGACGACACCGAGTGCAAATACTTTTACCCGAAGAGAGAGGAAATGAGTCTTGAAACCCCGCGGACCGAAAAACTGACCCACAAGATCCGCAAAGACGTAGAGGGCAATGAGCATCATAATCGAAGCCGGCGCGGCGACACCCATAATTGCAAACAGATGATCACCGAGAGAAATGCTGCGGCCCAGCTGTTGGCTCAAACTGAAGTTCACTACAAGCGGGGCAGCCGCTGCATAGGGCAGATAGAAACCAGCAAACAAATAGGGGAAGCGTGCGACGCGGTGTTCCGCCTCTTCACGAGATCGTTCGTCGGGGGCGCCGGCCAGTTCCACCGTCTTGCGCATAAATCTGTCGTGGGCCGCATAGCTGAGCGCGATACCAATCACCGCATATACGCTCACGAGATGCTGGAGCGTCTGCATTAATTGCCCGAGAGAATATCCTCCCAAAAAACTGACTACGAGAAAGGTGATTGCGAGCGGCATAATCCACGCAGCCACCAACCCGGACCGAAATCGGTACAGGAATTCAGAGTCGGTCATTTGAGTTTCAGACGCCATCTAGAATGCAGAGCTCACCAAGAAAACATGCCGGGTTTCACCTAGCCCAACTTTGGCGTCATAGTGAGGCCAGATTGGTTAAATCATGGCTAAGAAAGTATGAAATTCCAATGGGTTGCGGTCGGTGTAGCACCAACCACGCTACAGCTTGGACGCTCTAAGCCTGAGAGCGTTAACAATTACACTGACTGAACTTAGGGACATCGCGGCGGCTGCCAACATCGGGCTCAGCTGCATGCCCAGAATGGGGTAGAGCACCCCTGCTGCCAAAGGCACGCTTAGCGCATTGTAAGCGAATGCAAAGAGGATGTTCTGACGAATATTTCGCCCGGTTTGATGGGCGAGTTTCCGAGCTCTGACCAGCGCCGACAGGTCTCCCCCCACCAAGGTAATACCTGCGGTCTCCATCGCGAGGTCTGTACCCGTTCCCATTGCAATGCCCACATGAGCGAGGGCAAGTGCCGGGCCGTCATTAAGTCCATCCCCCACCATTGCCACACGACGGGTTCTTGCCAGCCGTTCGATTTCCTGCGCTTTGCCATCAGGCAAAACGCCAGCAATCACCGTTTCAATGCCAAGATAGGTGGCCACCTTGTCCGCTGGCGCCTGTGCGTCTCCGGTCAACATGACCAGGTCTAGCCCCTGTTTTCGGAGTGCAGTCAGATTCGCATTTGCGTCTGGTTTGACTGGGTCCACGAAAATTAACCACCCAGCTGCCACACCATCAATGGCGCCATAGACCTGCGTTGTGTCACTGGTCATCGTCAGAGGTAGATCAATGCCCTGCAAATGCATCAACGCGCGATTGCCTGCGACAATTTTTTTGCCGAGAACCTCCCCCACCATGCCCAAGCCAGGGATCACCGCCACTCTTTCTGCGGCAACCAAAGAACACCCGGCTTGTTCTGCTTTTTCAATAATGGCTGCAGCCAAAGGATGTTCACTCTCCTGCTCAAGACTGGCGAGCAGCGCCAGGAATTCTGTTTCCTCAACCCCCGGGAACGTTTCAATACCGGTTACGCGCGGTTTTCCTTCAGTCAGCGTACCTGTCTTGTCAAACACCAATACATCCACCTTAGACAGCTTTTCGAGGGCTGCCGCATCGCGCACCAGAATGCCGTTGGACGCTGCACGACCCGTCGCCACCATGATCGACATCGGTGTCGCAAGTCCCAGTGCACAGGGACAGGCGATGATGAGGACGGATACTGCGGCAATGAGCGCGTGGGCGAAGGCTGGGTCGGGGCCCAACGCCATCCAAACGGCAAATGAGAGGGCCGCCACTCCAGCAACCAAAGGCACAAACCAGGCCGCGACTTTGTCGACAAGGGCCTGGACAGGCGCTCTGCTGCGTTGTGCTTCGGCCACCCGCTGAACAATGCGGGAAAGAAGAGTGTCTGCGCCGATTTTGTCTGCCCGCATGGTGAGCGATCCCGCACCATTCACCGTCCCAGCAATCAACCCGTCACCGGATGATTTTGCAATGAGGTCAGGCTCACCTGTGATCATCGCTTCATCGATATAGCTTTCACCCGTTTCAACACGTCCATCAACCGGCACTTTGGCACCCGGCAGGACACGCAATCGGTCGCCCATAACGACCTCTTCCAGGGCGACCTCTTCTGCGACCTCGTGGTCGGTCTCGCTTGAAAGTCGCAGCGCTGTGGGTGGCGTCAGGTCAAGCAAGGCACGCAATGCCTTGCCGGTTGCTTCGCGCGCGCGCAATTCCAAGATCTGGCCGAGAAGCACCAGGACAATAATCGTCGCCGCTGCTTCGAAATAGACGGCGACCTGCCCGCCCTCACGAAAGCCCTCGGGGAAAATCGACGGCGCCGCAGTTGCTACGACGGAGTAGCCATAGGCGGCACCGGTCCCCAGAGCGATCAAGGTGAACATGTTGAGATTGCCGGTCCGCACCGACTGCAGGCCGCGCTCAAAAAAAGGAAAGCCGCACCATAAGACCACCGGTGTCGCCACGGCGAGTTGTGCCCAAGTCCAGGCTACAGGACCGACGGGCGCCTTAAGTCCAAAGAGATGCCCCCCCATCTCGAAGACCAATAGGGGAAGCGCAAAAACAAGTCCGACCCAGAACCGGCGGGAAAAATCAACCAGCTCTGGGTTGGGCCCGTCATCAAGCGAGACCGTCTGTGGCTCAAGCGCCATGCCGCAGAGCGGGCAGCTATCAGGCCCGTCGGTGATGATCTCGGGGTGCATGGGACAGGTAAAAAGCGCACCTGCCGACGCTGCTTCCCGGGCGGCTACTTCAGCCGCTGCCTGTGCTTCACCGCTCAAATAACCATAGGGGTCATTAGCAAACTTCTCGCGGCACGACGCTCCGCAGAAAAAATAGGCCTGTCTTTCATGCTGATGCGTATGTCGCGCTGTTTCGCGCGCAACCTCCATGCCACAGACTGGGTCGATTGCCGTCGTCGCTTGGGTATCTGCGTTTAGAGAGGTAGACATGAGTCGTGGCACCAGATGATTAGATTGCTGGCATTCTCCACCTTCCCCTAAGGGCAAGCTCAAGCCTTTTCTGTTAGACACGCTCTTGACCTTCCCCTTAGGGGAAGCCTCAAGGTGACCGTGAGCCATGCTTACCCAAATTGGAGCCTCCATGATCGGTCGCCGCCTCTTCCTCGCCTCCACGGCCGCCTTGTATGCCGCGGCACCCAGCCTCGCGAAGGCATTTACCTCCTCAACAGGGGGGACTAGGGAATACACACTCTCGATTGGAGAGATTGGCGTGAACTTCACCGGTGCACCCTCGCGTGCACTGGCGGTGAATGGTCAAATACCCGGACCAGCTCTCCGGTTCGTGGATGGCGAGGACGTCGTGATCCACGTCACCAACAATCTGGATGTCATGTCCTCTATTCATTGGCACGGGCTGCTGGTTCCACCAGAGATGGACGGCGTGCCAGGCATCAGCTTTGACGGCATCCCGCCCGGCGAGACGTTCACCTATCGCTTTCCCATCCGGCAGACAGGCACCTATTGGTACCATTCCCATTCTGCTTATCAGGAACAGCAGGGCGTCTATGGTCCGCTCATCATCGAACCGCGCAGCGCCGAACCCGCACCCTTTGACCGCGAGCACACAATTATCCTGTCCGACTGGCTCGACACAGATCCTGCCGATGTGCACGCCAACCTCAAATCGATGAGCGATTATTACAATTACGCGCAGCGGACGCTTGGTGACTTTTTGGATCTTGCTTCTGACAAAGGTCTGAGCGCCGCCGCGAACGAACGGCTCGCCTGGGGCAATATGCGCATGACACCCACTGACCTCTCCGATGTCAGCGGCTATACGTTTCTGATGAACGGCCAGACGGTCGATAAGCCCTGGTTCGGCAATATGAAGCCCGGCGAACGGGTGCGGCTTCGATTCATCAATGCGGGCGCCATGAGCTATTTCGACATTCGGATTCCCGGCCTCAAGATGACAGTGGTTGAGGCGGACGGTCAGGCGGTCCGCCCTGTCCCCGTGGACGAGTTCCGCATTGCGGTCGCTGAAACCTATGACGTGATTGTCGAACCGCAGGACGATAAGGCCTACCAAATCATAGCCGAAGCGCTCGACAGGTCTGGTTTTTCCATTGGTCAACTAGGCGGGCTTCAAGGAGCCCCGATGATGCTTCCCTCCCCTCGTCCACGTAGTTTTTTGTCCATGGACGATATGGGAGGTGATCATGGAAATATGAACCATGGAGGCATGCCTGCAGAAACACAGATAGATCACGCAGCTATGGGCCATTCGATGCCTATGGCAACAGAAATGGACCACGCTGCCATGGGTCACGCGAGCCCCATGGAAATGGCTGTGCCAGCTATCACCCGCGACAATGAACATGTGCCACCGGTCGACGCGCCGGAGGGCGCCCGGGTATTGACCTATCAGGACCTTGTGGCGCTGGAACCAAATGATGATCTGCGGGTGCCAGATAAAGAACTCACCATGACCCTTGGCGGAAATATGGAGCGCTATATCTGGACGCTCAATGGCGACAAGTTTTCCGAAGCTACTCCCATCTATCTGGACTATGGCCAGCGGGTTCGCATCACCTATGTGAACGACACGATGATGAACCATCCCATGCATCTTCACGGCATGTTCGTAGAGCTGGAAAACGGGCAGCCGCCAGAGACACGCCCCCGCAAGCATATTGTGAATGTAGGCCCCGGGCGGCGCTACTCCGTCACGTTTACGGCGGACGAAGCCGGTGAGTGGGCCTTCCATTGCCACCTGCTCTACCACATGGCGTCGGGAATGATGTCAAAGGTCGTGGTTTCACGAGTCAATGCGGAGCTCAGCCAATGAGCCGCCAACTTGTTTGCGCTCTTCTCTTTTTCTTCCCGGCAACAACAGGGATGGCAGCCGACATGGACCGGCTGTTCAAACATGTGGAAGCCGACATTGACGGCAGCAACTGGGGCGACGCGGACCGGCTGCTGACCTGGGACGCGGAGGCCTGGTATGGCGGTGACACCAACAAAGTCTGGCTAAAAAGCGAAGGCGAGTGGGAAGATGGGACACTCGAAAGCGCTGAGTTCCAACTGCTTGTGTCTCAGATGCTCAACGCCTTCTGGGATGCGCAGGCAGGCATCAGGCATGACATCCAGCCAACCTCCCTCACTTACGCCGTCCTCGGAGTCCATGGGTTGGCGCCCCAATTCATTGAGACTGATATCGCCCTCTTCTTCAGTGAGGACGGCGACGCCCACCTCCGGCTTGAAGGAGACTGGGACATCCACCTCACTCAACATCTGCGCCTAACACCGTTTGTCGAAACTGAGCTGTTTTTTCAAGACGTGAATGAGCGCCACAGGGCGCAAGGCCTGGCGACCCTCGAAACAGGCCTGCAGCTCGCCTATGAAATCCGGCGAGAGATCGCACCCTATATAGAGCTGAACTATGAGACGGGTCTTGGTGCCACACGCAGCCTTATGCGACAGGAAGGTGAGGCAGAAGACGCGCTCACCTTAAGAGCCGGTCTCCATTTCTGGTTTAACTAGGCGTTGGTGACGTTCGCCCCATAGATCCAATCAAAGGGCTTGTTGAGGAGGTCCGGCTTAATCCGTGCCGCAAGCCACATGGGACCATAGGTTGCAATCTGGCCCGCAGGGGCTCCCTTGTGGAACCTTTTCGCATTTGCGCGCGCTGCCATTTGCACACGTGCTGTTCTCTTCTTTCGCTGTGCTTCATAGGCGAGGAAGGCTTGGGCGGGGTTATCTGCCTTACCTAACTCGGAGGCGAGCACCCAGGCATCTTCGATTGCCATGCACGCACCTTGCGCCATAAAAGGCAACATCGGATGGCAGGCATCCCCCAAAAGGGTTGCCCGACCTTTCGACCAGGATGGAAGCGGCTCACGGTCAAACAGGGCCCATTTGAAACAGGTGGTTTCATCGGCAGCATCGATCAATTGATGAATGGTTGAGCACCAAGGTGCAAAGTCCCGTTTCAATTCGCTGATTTCACCGCTCTCAAGCCAGCCCTCCACCTGCCAGTCTTCGCGTTCAACGACGCCGACAAAGTTCACAAGCTCACCACCGCGCACATAATAGGTGACTGCATGTCCCTTTGGCCCTGTCCAAACTGTGGCATGGGGTGGAATGAGCCCTACGGGGAGATTTTCAGTCGGCACGAGAAGGCGCCACGCGACATTCCCGGTAAAACGCGGGGCGTCTTTGCCAAACAGGGTTTCGCGCACGCTTGAGTGAATGCCATCGGCACCGACAAGAGCTGCTCCGCTTATTGAGGTTCCGTCTGACAGACCAGCCGATACTGATCCCGCGTTTTCCACGAACCCGGTGACGGCCTTGCCCAATTGCAGATCGATGTTGGAATTAGCGCTCGCGGCCTCGGCCAATATCCGGTGTAGGTCTGCGCGGTGGACATGATAGTACCAGGCGCCATAGCGCTCGCGGGCCGCCTCCCCCAGAGGGTTTGAAAAGATGGTGCGGCCCGATTGGCCCAAGCGCAGGGTCGCCGCTTCCGGCCGGAATCCGATACTTTCCAGCGCGGCGCCAAGCCCCAATCTCTCAAGAACATGCGTCCCGTTTGCGGCGATTTGAAGCCCTGCACCCACCTCCGCCAATTCTGTTGCGCGTTCGACGACCGCCACTTTCATACCTTGTTGGGCGCAGGCAAGGGCCGCGGTCAACCCACCAATTCCGGCTCCGGCAATCAGAATGTTTGTTGGCTCTGACATGTTTAGTGTCCTGTCACCCTGTCTAATATTTCTCCGGGATCATCCGGCAGATCATTGCCCCGCCAGCATACATGTTGATCGGGCCGAACGAGCAGATAGTCAGAGCCATAGATTGCCTGAATAGCGGGCTCTGTGAGTTGAAGAAGATCAAGCGGGATGTTCTTTTTAGATGCGACTCTTTGCCATTCGGACAGATCCGCACCGCCAAATGTGACGAGTGTGTACCCCTCACCCAGAAGATCAAACACCGCCCGCCCATCTTCCAAAAACAGGCTCGGGAGTCTGGCACCCGGCCATGTGGAGGGCGCATAGTCGATCAGATCATAGGCTGGCGCGTCGCCCTCTTCTTGCCAAATGACGGGAGAGGCGTCGTAGCGATACCCAATCTCAATTCCCGGAGCCTCGTTTTCAGCATTACCCAATTTGAGAATCATTTCGCCGACAGCCTGTCGAGAGGCGTCTTCGGCAAGGCCTTCCAGATAGGCCATGGCGATTTCGAACCGCACGCCCACATGGCGCTCTGACCCTTGTCGATTTCGCTCGCCCACATGGCGACGTTCAACTTCATAGGAGGCAAGCAGGCCGAAACCCGCCCATCCTTGCAATGTCGCAGCGAGTTTCCAACCAAGATCAACCGCATCGCCCATGCCTGTGTTCATGCCGTACCCGCCGGTTGGCACATATTGGTGGGCCGCGTCGCCAGCAAGAAATATCCGACCCTGGCTGTAGCTGTCGGCCAGTAGGAGTTGTGGTGCCCAGGCATTGTGAACCAAGACGTCAAACTCAAAATCCGTCCCGGCAAACTCCCGGACCAAAGCTTCCGGGTCAATGTCTGCTGTCTCCGTGCCACCAGATAGTGGTACGTGGAGTGTCCAGATATCTCTGTCGTTCTGGGCGATGAGGGTGCCTTTGTCTGACTGGTAGTGCCAGGCCACACCCCATCGCTGAAGCACGTCCAGTGCTTCTGATTTGAAATGCACCATGTACATATTTGCCACGTCCGGTGTGCCGCTGAGCTCTATGTCCAATTGTTGTCGCACCTTGGAGTTGCCACCGTCGCACCCGGCCAGGAACTGACAGCGCACCTCTTCTTCTTCCTGCGTTTCTGAATTCCGCAATGTGACTGCCACACCTTCGGCATCTTCAACAAAGGACACAAACGCCCAGCCGAAACGGACATCTACCAACGGTTCTTCATCAAGAAAGGACTTCAGGACGGGCTCTAGAACCACCTGCGAGACGCGCATGTCCGGTTCCAGAGGCTGCGAGCCATCGTTGACATAGCGAATGATGTCGCGGGCTTTATCCACATTCGGATAGGAAAAGCGGGCAAGCTCATGACCAGATAGATCGGTAATCCAGGAAACGTCAAATACGTGGGAGGTCGGCACGGCGGCTTCGCGCATTTTATCGATCATGCCCAACCGTCGGAAATGTTCCATCGTCCGGCCATTAGTGATGTCCATCTTGGGATGCCTGGTTGTTGAGAGATTGCGCTCTGCGATCATGCAGCGAATGCCACGATGGCTGAGCTCACGTGCCAGCATCATGCCGACTGGGCCCCCGCCTGCGATCAATACCGGTACTTCCTTCATGTGATACCGCTCCCGAGCTAATTTGACCATGTGGTCAGTATATAGGAATATTTGACCATCTGGTCAATACATGTCAGAAAGGTGAGGAATTCTGCGGAGAATGTCATGAAACGCGCACCTTCCACACGGTCCGAAGTCACCAAACGGGGCATTCTCGATATTGCCCGTCAGCACTTCTCATCGGTCGGATTTGAAGGCACCTCCACCAGGAGCATTGCGACAGAAGCCGGGATCAATCACTCGCTGATTGTCTACCATTTCAAAAACAAGCTCGGTCTCTGGAAGGCGGTGATGAACGATCTCTTCGCCGCATTCACCAATCATTCAGCGCGCCATGCTGCAACCAGCGACGATCCGATCGAGCTCTTGCGGACAAACATGCATGCCTTTGTGTCCTTTTGTGCCGAAACACCAGAACTCCACAGGATCATGACCATTGAAGGCCGGATGAAAAGCGACCGCCTTACCTGGTTGCTCGACACCTATCTCAAAGACAATTTTGAAACCGTCAGCACACGCATTCGCGCGGGCCAGACAGAGGGCCGCGTCCGCCAAGGCAATCCGGCCCAACTCTATTACGGCGCCATTGGGATTGCTGGGACGCTTGCAACACTTGCGCAGGAATATGAAGCCCTCAGTGGAGAAAGCGCTTCATCGGAGGCGTCCATTGCCTCAGCCAACGAATTGATCGACGCGTTGCTTTTCGTTGACTGACTAACCTGCACCCGCAGGCGCTGCATCTTGTTTCGCCAGAAACGGAGCAGACACAAGATAGACAGCAAACGCCGCCGCCATGCCGGGCAAGCCTTCAAAGACGGCCCCTTGCAAACCATAATGTCGCCAGATGAGCACTGCTGCGCATCCGGCGATAATCATGACAATGGCCTGCGGCTCGGCAACAGGACGTTTCAACGCCAACAGAATGAGCAGCGGTCCAAAACTCGCCCCCAGAACCGACCAGGCCAGGATAACGAGCGAGAAAACACTCTGACTGCCGGACAAGGCAATGGCGAGGGCGAATGCGGTCATTGCAACCGTTGCTCCGCGCAGAAGTGCGGGGCGCTCCAGGTTGGATGGCAGCAGATCATGGGTGAAGGTTGCCGCACAGCTCAACAACAAGGAGTCCGCTGTCGACATGGTCGCAGCAAAAATACCCGCCAGGATGAGGCCGACAAGAAACGCAGGGAGCAAATTTACCGCCATGACAGGCAAAACAAGTTCCGGGTCCATTGATCCGATATCGCCCAAATGCAGACGTGTCATGAGCCCCACAATGATGGCAATCGCAAAGAAACTTGCATAGAAGCCATAATACCAGGCGCGTGCCGTGCCCATTCGCTCCTGATCTTCCAGCGCCATGAAACGGATCATGATGTGGGGCTGCCCGATCACACAAGCACCGGCGAACATCCAACCAACGACAAAGAGAAGCGCCCCAAATGCGCCGGGCACCAAAAGATCCCCTGCTGCAAACCAATTGAGATAGTCGGGGATTTCGGTGAGTGCCTGGTAGGATGCGCCAATGCCTCCAAATGATACGAGCGCCACCACCATCAGCAATACCATGGCCACGTACATGACCGTTGACTGCACTGCATCTGTCCAGATGGAGGCACGGAAGCCGCCGACCATGCAATAGCTTGCCACCATGAGTGCCGCGATCACCGCACCCCATTCCACCGGCCAGTCGAGCAGAACTTCCAGCGCCTTACCGCCTGCACTCAATTGTGCTGCTGCATAGGCGCCCAGGAAGATGAGAGTCATTAACGACGCGACAAGGCGCAGCCACCGCATTTCTTTGCCCTGCCACATCGCCAGGGCACCAGAGAATGTAAGCGCATCACGTGTCTGCGAAACCTCCCGCAATCGGCGATGCACAAAAAGGGACGTCAGATAGTCCCCCAGTATCAGGCCTACCCCCAGCCAAATGACAGTCAGGCCCGACACATAGGTGAAGCCCATAATGCCAATGAACATGTAACCGCTATTGTTTGTCGCTACAGCGGACAGTCCCACGAGCATCGGAGACACAGACCGCCCGGCCAGATAGTAGTCGCCTGTTGTTCCGTCACTCCTCCGCCCGGAAAGGAAGCCCACGAGGAGAAAGAGGGCGAGAAAGAGGATGAAGCCAGCCAGCATGTTTGTGCCTTACGTTAAGTGCGTCGAAACAGACGGTATATGATGTTTGCCACCAAAGGCGCGAGGACAAGAAGCCCAAAAGTCAGAAGAAGCTGTGGCGACCAATTCGGGGCGCCGGCCGCTGCAATTATGGTCGGGAGCAATATGTGCCCGACCACACCGAAAGCGATGCCACCAGCGATCGCAAGCAGTCCGACATTTGCTTCTTTGCGGGCGTTGCGGAAGTAAGCAATCGAGATTGGGAGAAACAAAACCAACGCGGTTGCAAGACCTGGATTATACTCCCCATTTGTGAAGGCTATCAGGATGTGAAAGAGGCCATTGGTGAACATGGTCCCCGCTGCAGCGAGCCCCACCCAAGGCAGCCTGCGTCCCGCCCAGATCGCAAGCAGAAACGGCACCCACACGGCGAGCGTATTAATGCGGTAGATCGCCAAGTCGGTGAGACGTGGCCCCCCCTCCCCATAGCGCGCGGCGAGTTGTGCATTCCCATACTCAATGAAGTAGTAGGACCGGCCGTAGAGGTCGATCCCGTGCTCTTCAAACTGATGCAGCAGATAGGCAATCAGCAACAGCCAGGCAGCCGTCGCCAGCGGGTCTCGCACACCACCGGCGCTTACACTCACGCCTGAAAAAATCATGAAGACGGCAAAGGCGGCACCGCCAAGGCCGACAAGCACCCAGCCTGTTTCCAGCAACGCCACGCCGGTCGCCGTAAAGTGGGCGAGCGGCACTGCCAAGATCAACAGAATTGGAATGGCCAGCCGAAAAGGTTCGCGCACGGGTGCGTCTGACATAATTCTCCCCCAAGACCTCATTTAATCGACCGCACCTAGTATCCCAGAGTGTGACGGCGTCGCATGAAGAGATCAAGAAAGCAGACTAGGCTTTATTCCGCAGCAGCCGATCCCGTCGCCTTGTGGATTTCCATTTTGACGGGTGGTTTGGAGAAGGATGGCTCTGTTGCCGTCAGCTGAGCCAGCGCATGTTCCCTGTCTGCGGCCGTAAATTCACCAGTCGTCAGGCAGAATTCGACGAAATTGTCGTTCGGGTCTTTTGTATAGATCGACCGGCACCATTCATGGTCCAGCTCCAAGACATCATATCCGGCATCCAACCATTGCTGCATGCGTATGTTGAACGCATCCATATCAGGCACGTCAAAGGAGATGTGGTTTATCTGATCTGGCACACCAGCTGCTTTGGAAAGGTTGGTTTCAAACCCTTCCGTCCCGGGGACCTCATGCATTTCCCAGAACGCAATGAATTTGCTGTCATCTTCCATACGGTAGAAGAAGTGTTTTGCCCACCCACCTTCGGGGACGGGCGCCACTTCAACCTTCACCAGATCAAAACCCATCACTCCCTCATAGAATTCATGAATGGCTTTCATGTCTTTCGCGGCGAGTGCCAGATGGTGATATCCCATATGCTCTTTCCTCCGTCTATTTGTCTGTGTCGACCATGCTCATCACATCGGAAGACCCATCGCCTTCACGATCATTACCGGGGGGCATGGGCACTTCGACAACGCGTTCATCTACATCGTCATATTCGAGCCTGAGCGCACGGCTCATAATCGCGTGCATCTCATACATGGCAGTGATGTAGGTGAGCTCCAGGATTTCCACATCACTCAGATGCTTCTTCAACGCAGCAAATGTACCGTCTGACACACGGCCATTATCCATGACCATCTCATCTGTGTAGGCGAGGACCGCGCGTTCAACGTGAGAGAAACAATCCGCCACATGCCAGTGCGGCAGCGCTTCGATCTGTTCTTCTGAGAATCCTACGTCACGACAGGACTTGCAGTGCTGCGAAAAAACGAACTGCGACCCGCGCACATAGCCTGCACGGGTTTGCCCCAATTCACGCAGTTTGGGACTGAGCTTGCGATTAGGATCCCGGTAAAACTGAAAACCTTCCACCGCATGCTTGAAGCAATCAGGCACAAGTGCGAAGACAGTCCACCAGTTGCCGGGGGTACCGGTTGCTGTGCCTGGGTGTTCGACCGGATCGCGATCCTGAAACAAGAGTTGGTAGATCTGATCGATAAACGGATCCGCATCGGCTTTTGCCACTTGCGCCAGTCTGGGCATGGCTCGCTCCCTCACAATTGTCTTTGCTATTTGTAAGATAAACTTACAATATATTCAAGCTACCCACGCGGGGAGAGATATGACGCAGCGGCCCAAAAAGAATATTCCCGTTGGACGAGGCCTGATGACGAGCCTGCTTGAAGGCTTTATGTGGCTCGACCGCGGCCTGCAGCAAAACCTGCAAGCCCACGGGCTTCCGAGCGTACGCCGTTTGGAATCGATGGTGCTGGTTTATGTCGCCTCGGGCATCCAACGCCCGAGTGATCTTGCACGGACGTTGGGCGTCACCCGTCAGTCGATCAACTCCGCCGTTCGGGAGCTGGAAGAGAAAGGGTTGATTGAGCTCACACCTGACCCGGCAGATAAACGCTGCAAACTGATCCGATTTTCGCGAGAAGGTCGGCCTGTGCACATAGCCGCGGCAAATATTATGTCGAATCTGGAAGCGGCACTGGTCGACCGCCTTGGAGAACAAACCATCGATGCCTTGCTAGAGGGTCTTACAAAAGAATGGGGCGACGTACCAAACGTGGCCACTGAAATAGAGGACGCCGCTACATAGCAATGCAGCCATGATCACTAAGGGGGAGTGATCGACCATGGACACAGCACTCGCTACAGCCAACGATTTTCTGAGCGACCATTATGTGACACTCAAGTTTGTGCACGTGGTGTTTGCCGCCATGTGGGCCTGGAGTACTTCTGTCGCCTATGGCACCTATCTGGTTCCCTTGTTCCGCGACTGGCAAAGAGCACCCCATGACCCTGAACGCATTCGTCTACGCAACTGGGCGATGGAGCGTTTCGACGATGGCGCAAAACTTGAGCATATCGCGTTCCCCATGTTGTTGATCACCGGACCGCTTCTCATGATTGCGGGAGGCTGGACTCCGGACAGCGGATGGTTTGCCATGAAGCTTGTCCTGATTGTTCTTGTGTTCCTTCCCATTGAAATTGCCGACTTTCATCTCGCGCATTTTGGCGGCAATAAAGAGCGCCTGCGCGCGGCCGGAGATAGCATCGCCTACGAACGAGCGATCCACACACATTGGTGGTTTCTCATTATCACCACGCCCATCGTTATTGTGTCGATCACCTTCACCTTTTACCTCGCCATCGTGAAGCCATTCTGAGGAGAGATGCGCTCATGACCCGCCCGCCTCTGCCAGACGCTAAAACTGCGCGCCCCTTCGCCTACAGCGACGCGCTTATCGCTCGCATCTCGGTTGGCCTCTCCGCATACATCCTTCTGTGTCTCTATCCTGCCTATGGCCTCTTACGCGGCTGGTGGCTAGGGGACTTCTCCTCCTTTTCTGGCGAAGGATTGATGGTTGCCGTTGCGACATCAGGTACTTTTGGCATCTTCGCGCGCTGGACCATGCTCAAGTATCTGCGGATCGACGGCTAACCGAGAGACACCTAAGTCAGCTGATCAATTCTGAAGGGTGACCGTTCATGGACGGCGCGGGCAGAGGGTGACACACTGCGCGCATCCACACTCCTATTGAGCTCTTTCTTATGAACGATAATACAGATCAATTGTCTGACGCGATTACAGAACTGGTTCCGCCCCTCCTTCATTCACTGGAAGGGCTTCTGTTTATCGGCCGGCATCTGCACCCGCCGCGTCTCGAAGAAGTTGTCAAACATGTCGGGGCACTCGACAAAGGTGTTGAAGACGCCCTTGTTGCTTTTGAGGCGGCAGACTGGCCTGAAGACTTTCATCCCTTTCGTGACCGTATCGTCACATCATCTAACTCTGTGCTGCGCGCTTATGAAGAGTTGCGCGCAGCGCTCGACGATCCAGCGAATGGGATTATGGCCGCCTACCGTGCCTTGCGACATTCCTCTCGCGCTCTAGAGGCGCTCTATCCTGTGGCTGCTGTGCTGCCACCGGTCAGCCGTTTTTTCCTGGAAGATGAGCAACGAGACGATGGCGACCTGTTGCAAGATCTTGCTGCAGAGCGCACCGATGGGGTGAGCGTTGGCGTTCATCATTTTGGCAATGAGAAGAAGGAACGCGGTGGTTTCTCGCTCTATGTGCCGGAAAACTATGATCGCTCGAAGCCCTACCCCCTTATGGTCGCCATGCATGGGGGCAGCGGGCATGGACGCGATTTTCTCTGGTCCTGGATCCGGACCGCGCGCAGCCGGGGTGTCATCCTCTTAAGCCCAAGCTCTTCGGATGCGACGTGGTCGCTCATGGGTGAAGACGTGGACAGCCCCAATCTGGAACGCATGCTCGCCCACGTCACAGGGAACTGGTCAATCGATACGAATAAGCTTCTGCTCACCGGCATGAGTGACGGCGGAACGTTCACCTATGTTCAGGGCCTGCAGACTGACTCCAAGTTTACGCACTTGGCTCCCATCTCAGCGAGCTTTCATCCGTTCCTGCTGGAAGTTGTCGATGGTGAGCGGCTCAAGGACCTGCCGATCTATCTCACCCATGGGGCAAAAGACTGGATGTTTCCAATCGACATTGCGCGGACCGCCTATCGCGCCCTCGGAGGCGGCGGTGCGGACATTGTCTATCGAGAGATTGGTGACCTCAGTCACACTTACCCGCGTGAGGAGAATGCCCGCATCCTCGATTGGTTTCTGGACGGCAAACGCCCCGAAGAAACGCCTACCGCCTGACTCCTTAACGCTTATGCGGACGCGCTCGGACGCGCTGATACCGCAGCATGCCAACGTGCAAGGTCTGTATGATCGTCGGTTGGCGTGACCTTCACCCATTTCGCGAAGTCGACCACAACCTGAGCGGTGATATCTGCATAGCTATAGGTATCAATGGCGACGAACTCGCGGTCTTTGAGACGCGTGTTGAGCGTGTCCATAAAGACCGTCAACCGGGCGCGGCCTCGCTCAGCCAACTCAGGGATCTGTGCGTAGTTGTTTGGACCGGTGGTGGCGCGGTCCTTCATGCCAGGTGACGAATTGCGCAGCGTCTCAGCGACAGCTGACAGACCTTCCATCAGCATGCGGGATTGCCAGTTGGCGACGAGACCTTTCTCCTCCGGCGTGACCCCAAGAAGCGGTGGCTCTGGGTAAGCAGCTTCCAGATAGGCTGCGATGCCGTCATTTTCAGTTAGGGTTGTGCCATCTTCCAGCTTCAGAACCGGAATGGTGCAGGCTGGATTAATTGCTTTGAATTCATCTGTCAGCTGCTCAGCTTTGGCCATATCAATCTGAATGGTTTCAGCAGTGACACCTTTTTCGGCCATGAAGATACGCGCACGGCGTGGACTGGGTGCTGGTGTGTAATCGTAGAATGTCAGGGCCATGTGAGGCCTCCCTATGCGCTGTTCTTAAAACAGTCTGTTGTCGATTTGGCGAGACTAGCGTGACACGTCGCGTCAGCCCATCACGTTAAGTTGTGGGTCGCATAAACCCGGAGACAGTTTCAATATTGAGCTGACCCGCAAGACCAGCGTCCCGATGCACTTCAATCGCCTGATATTCTGGAGACATGGTCATTTCAAGCATGGCTTTTCGCGACGGATATTGAACGCAGGCAACCACATCCCAGTCTTCGGCAACCTCGCCGATGAGGGTCAGCGTGACTGCGCCGCCATAAATCATTTTCCCGCCTAGGCCTTCGACGATCTTGGACACTTCAGCACCGTACCGTTGATAGGCTTCCGCGCCACTAATGTCCGGGTCGCGGCCATCGGCATATTGTGCCTTATCGTAGAACTTCAGCAGGTTGACCATGACAATCGGTCCGTCGACAGAACCACTGGTCCATTCTTTGATCTGCGCTTCATTTGGGCGCATGGCATTTACGACATCCATTTTCCCGCTCCTTCTGCTATCAAAAGCATTGTGAGAATATCTAATTTTGACACTATAGGTGCCATTAGTTATTCTCGTCTAGTAAATTGAAGACAGGAGAACCTCAGGTGTCCATCACAGAAGAGAAGACAACACAGCAAGTTGATGGTCGGCTGAACCGCAGCACACGCACACGTGCGGCAATCGTCCAGGCAATGGTAGATCTTGTTGGCGAAGGAAATCCTGCACCCACAAGTGAGGATGTGGCCGAGCGGGCAAATGTCGGCCTTCGTACCGTGTTCCGCCATTTTGAGGATATGGAGACGCTCTACCAGGAAGTCGATCAGGTGATAAAAGTTCGGGTGTTTCCTCAGTTTAACCTGGAAACACTCACCGGACCGCTGGAAGAACGCGCCAGGACGCTGATTGAGCGACGCGCGAATATTTTCACGGCAGTTCATCCCTTTATGACCTGCACCATTGCACGAAAGTGGAAGTCGCCCTATCTCGCGCGTTCCTATGATGCATTTGCCGAACTTCAACGCACCTTTCTCTTCGACAATCTGCCAGAATTGAAGGAGCTATCTCCCGCGCTTCAACATGCAGCAGACCAGGTAACGTCCTACGAGTCCTGGACCCGAATGAAAGATGTTCAGCAACTGGACGTCGCGGACATCACCGAAGCGCAATTGGCGGGTGTGTTGGCCATTATTCGTGGCGCTTGACTTTATTCCGCAGGTCGGAATTCAACAAATCAGCCGCTGATGGCTTGTGCTCATTCCCTTAAAACCTAAAGCTAAGGTTCTGCGCGATCAGCGCGGCGAACGGGAGGGGACATCCAATGGGCATGAGAGACTTTAAAACACACCTGTTAGGTACTGCGACAGTGCTCGTATTGGCCCTTTCAGGTCAAGCTGTACACGCCGCCGATACAGAATTGCTCTGGGGCGATACCCATCTTCACACATCCTATTCGTTCGACGCCTATCTCAACCGCAACCAAACTGCAGATCCAGATACCGCCTACCGCTATGCCAAGGGGCTCCCGGTTGTGAACCCTGGACACCAGGGCCGCGTGCAGATTGACACGCCGCTCGACTTTCTTGTCATCGCCGACCATGCAGTGATGCTGGGTGGGATACGCCATATCGTTGATAAAGGCATACCAACGGAAGGTATGGGCCTGGTTGACCAGGCTCGCGCCTGGTATGCGCAACGCTGGCTGCGCGGCGTCGTTGCCGATGATGAAGGCATGGCAGCCTTTGCATCGTTCCTGCCTCAGCCAATGTCGGTTGAAGAAGCCGCTGCCGCCCCGCTGGGAGCGGGCATCCCTGGCTGGCGCGCCATGGCGCGCACCAGCTGGCAAGAAACGATTGCCGTTACCGACAGCCATTACGAGCCTGGGAAATTCACGTCCTTCATTGGGTGGGAATGGAGTTCCATTCCAGCGGGCGCAAACATGCACCGGGTTGTTTTCACCCCGAACGGGGCGGATGTTGCGGGTCAGTTTCAGCCATTCTCCACGTCTGACAGCAATTATCCGGAAGATTTGTGGAACTGGCTTGACGAAACATCAGAGCGGACCGGTGCGGAGTTTGTGGCAATCCCTCACAACTCCAACATCTCTAAAGGCTACATGTTCTCAGAAACAAATTTGAGAGGCGAGCCGATCACTGCGGAGATGGCGGCAACACGCATGGAATGGGAGCCCGTTGCGGAGATCACACAATTCAAAGGCGACAGTGAGACGCACCCTTCGCTTTCACCCGATGATGAATTCGCGGACTTTGAAACCTATACTCACTACATCCAGCAGAACGCACCTGAATATGCACCCGTCGCCGGTGACTATGTGCGCTCTGCCTTGTTGAGCGGGCTGGCGATTGAAAACAAAATCGGCGCTAACCCGTTCGCCTTTGGCGTCATCGGGTCGACCGACAGTCATACTGGCCTCGCGTCAGCGGAAGAGCCAAATTTCTGGGGCAAATTCCCACGCGACACGACACCGTTCGGGAAAACGGGCGGCTGGCGCACAGGCTCCGGCGGGAGCCTGGGACCCAATGGCTGGTCCATGTCCGCCTCAGGTCTTGCGGCAGTGTGGGCTGAAGAGAATACAAGAGAATCCATCTTCGCAGCCTTTAAGCGGCGCGAAGTTTATGGCACCACCGGTCCACGGATCGCCGTGCGCTTCTTTGGCGGCTGGGACTATGACGGAGCAGCAGCAGAGGCCGGGGACCTTGCCGACATCGGCTATGCCGGTGGCGTGCCCATGGGCGGTGACCTGACCGGTGCGCCGACTGGCCAGGCTCCACGGTTCCTTGTTCGCGCCACAAAAGATCCAAAATCCGGCAATCTGGACCGAGTGCAGATCGTCAAAGGGTGGCTCGGTGCTGACGACGAAACCCAGGAGCGCGTCTATGACGTTGTCTGGTCAGACGGACGTGTCGCGGATGCAAACGGTAAAGTGCCAGCGGTTGGCAACACCGTCGACATCACAACAGGGCGCTACGAAAACTCGATTGGTGCAGCTGAGCTCTCAGCGGTCTGGGAAGACCCGGACTTCGATGCTTCGCAGAACGCGTTCTACTACGCACGCGTGCTCGAGATCCCGACGCCGCGTCACTCATTGTTTGACGCGCTTGCGCTTGGCATTGATGTGGAAGAGACAAACCATCCGGCGACTATTCAGGAACGGGCTTATTCATCAGCCATCTGGTACAAGCCATGACGTTTCGCTGATGTGTTTCCAGCGACCAAGGGCAGCTCTTAAGCTGCCCTTTTGCTTAGCAGACGGGCTAGGCCACGACCGCGATGAACCGCTCGATGCTCCAGAGGGCCGCAAGACTTCCCACCAGATAAGCGGCAGGCATCGTTACGTCGCTTAACCCCCAAGTCCGTGCATCTTCTTTGACAAAAGCAACTGCACGTAAGCCGACAAAAGTGATCGCAACCAGAAAGAGAATGAAGGCGATCTGCCCTACCTCTACGCCCAGATTGAAGAAGAGCAAAGCGAGAGGCACTTCCGTTTGTGGCAGACCAATCTCTCCCAGCACCGCGGCAAAACCAAAGCCGTGAAGAAGCCCAAAGCCACTGGATATCAGAATGGGATAGCGCCATGTCAGCGTATCGCGCGTCGGGCGCGCAAGCTCTGCTGCAACAAAAACGATTGAGAGAGCGATCACCGCCTCGAGCGGTGCGACGGGCACGCTTACAATATCAAGCGCCGAAAGCGCCAGAGTTACCGAGTGGGCAAGCGTGAAGCCGGTGACAATGAGCAGTACCCGCCGCGCAGTCCCCGCCAACATCAAGAGACACGCCACAAAGAGCAGATGGTCATAGCCGGTCAGAATATGCTCAACACCGAGCTTCAGATATTCACTCGCGACGCTGCCCGCGTCCTCTGCGTTGGGAATGTGGATGAGAGTAGCGTCGGGTCCATTCCGGATGACCTGGACTTCTCCCGAAGGCCGGATGACCCTCACCAAAGAGGAGACTGCCGGGTTTCCGCGTGGATAGCTGATGGATACTGACAAGGCTCCTTGAAGCGCCCGGCAATCATAGAGGCCTTGACCAATGTTAAGAGCAGGACTCGCCGCCGTCTCCGGTGACTGAACGCGCTGGCAAGCCTCCGGCAACGCAATCAGAGGTGCGTTGTTCCGATCGATGGTGGACGGCACACGCCACTTCAGAAAGACAGCGCCTGTCTCCTTCTCTTCAATTTCAATAAAGAGCGGTCTGCCTTCATGAGCAGATACCGGCGTGCTCAGGAAAACAAGGAGGCCTACGAAAAGATAGAGAAAGCGGCTCATTCGGGTGCACCCATACCAAGGTCGATCTCAATGTCATACTCAGCGGCAATATTTGCAATCGCCGCCTCTTTATCGGCCTCCAGCCTCACCCGCCGCGCGTCTTCCGTCACGCGCGTTTTTACGTCTTCAAAGTTCGCATCCTGTCCCTGGGACACCGACGTCACCATGACGAGGTGGGCGCCATAGGGAGACTTGAGCACGCCCTGCCACATTCCGTCTTCTGCCGTGAGGGCAAACAGCTCCGCTGTCATCTCGGGCCCGAAGTGGCTGGCGATAAAATCGTAGGTCCGTTCCACATAATTTATATGGAAGGGAAACCGGTCTCCCTGACCCGGCGCGCCGGAGAATGGCACCTGCTCAGCATTCAATCGGGTGAGCGCGTCTGCTGCCAGTGCCAGAGCCGCTTCACCGTGTTTGGCCTTGTCAAAATAGACGTGGGTAAAGGTGATGGAGGGTGCAACGAAATAGTCCCGTTTATTGGCTTCAAAATGCGCCTGCAGGTCTTCGTCGGTCAGGTCGACAGCTGCGCTTGCAAACCCTTCGGCCAGGAACTCCACCTTCTGGATTAGACGACGTCGGATCACATAATCATCCGCATCAAGCCCGAGCCCGATGCCTTCCCGGTACAGCACTTCTTCGCGCAAATATTCATCCACCAGACGACTAACGTCGTCCTCGCTCAGCGCTTCAAGCCGACGCTCCGCCATCTCGCGATCGAAACTGCGCGTGCGGTACTGGATAAAGGTCAGAATGGTTTCACGGTCGACCCGTATCTCGCTGCTGTCTGCGTCGCTTTCAGCCTGGCCCAAAGCGGAAAACAGGAAGAAAAGCGCAAGGCCTACGATGACAAAATGAAAGAGAGGGTCGCGGAAAAATCTAGTCATGAAAGCACCTTTGGCGGCGTCTGTTTTGGAGACTTTTTATAGCATAGTGACTGCGGAATTCCTCAGGTTCGACGTAAATTTTCCCCTCGTTTGCACTGCCCCTGGCATCGCTGCGACGACGGGTCTTTTGACAGGACCGGCTGCGGCTCCCACACTGACCCTGGAACGGGGTGGTCTTGTTTCAGGGGGTTCGGGGTGACTGAACAATCAAGTGCTGGGCATGGACGCCCGCAGCTCGCGCGGCGCCTTAATCTGCCGTTGCTGGTTCTCTATGGGCTCGGCGTCACTGTCGGCGCAGGCATCTATGTCCTGATCGGGGAGATTGGTCATACCGCAGGCGTCTTTTCGCCTTATGCTTTTTTGCTCGCCGCGCTTCTCATCGCGCCAACGACCTACTCCTTTGCCAAGCTGGTCGTTCGCTTCCCCGTGAGTGCCGGCGAGGCCCGTTACGTAGAAGAGGGCTTCCGTCAGAAATGGCTGGCCATCGTCATCGGCCTGCTGGTGGCGTCCGCAGGCATTGTGTCGTCGGCAACAATCTCTGTGGGGAGCATTGGCTATGTGCAGGAGTTCATCTCCATCCCGTCACCGCTCCTTGTCACGCTCATCATCGTAGTCTTCACGGGGCTTGCCATTCTGGGCATCCAGGCCTCTGCTATTGCGGCAGCTGTTCTCACACTCATTGAAGTCGGCGGGCTTCTGCTCATCATCGGCGGCGGATTTATTTCCGACACTCCTGCCATCTGGGCAGGCATGAAAGCGCCCTTCGCCACGTTTGAATTTCATGCCGTTGGACTTATCGGCGCCTCTGTCGTGCTCGCCTTCTATGCTTTTATCGGCTTTGAGGACATGGTGAATGTGGCCGAGGAAGTGAAAGAGCCGGAGCGGATTTTCCCGCCCGCCATTGCGGTCACACTGCTGGTCACTGTGGTGCTCTATTTTCTGGTGAGCACGATTTCCATCTCGCTGGTGGGCCCAGACGAACTCGGGAAGGCCGGTGCGCCCATCTCTCTCATTGCGGAGAGGACCGGACTTATCTCGCCCGACTTGTTATCAGGCATTGGGGTGCTGGCGGCGCTTAATGGCATTCTCATCCAGATCATCATGGCGTCGCGGGTGCTCTATGGGTTGTCGCGGCAAGCGGAGATGCCGCAGTTCCTGTCTTACGTGCATCCGCGCACGCACACGCCTGTCACCGCAACGGTGATTGTCGCCGCCGTGACACTGGTGCTGGCCCTTGCCTTTCCCTTGGCACGGCTGGCGGAAACGACCTCTCAGATCACATTTGTCGTGTTTACGTTGGTGAACGGCGCACTCATCGCCATCACATTGCGGGAAGCGGGTTGGCGGCTTACAAACGTGCCTTCCATCCAGATCATCGCCATTCCGGCACTCGGTACCTTTGGATCTGTCGCGCTGATGCTGGTGAGTTTGATTTGAGGAAAGTAGCAGGGCGATACGGAGAAAGCTCGAACACCTTGTTCAACACCTTGTTCAACACCTTGGCGCAGTGGGAGGTCGTTTTCGAACCAGAAAACGGGGGAACCGGGGTTCCTATGGCGTCTGCTGCCACGCCCGCCCCTTAAACGCCTCTATGCTACGGACGTTGTTACAACGTCTCGTAGCCGGTTCAGGAACAGTGACTGGCCTTCACCTTCCAGCTCCAAAAACTGGGCACCGGGAATGCTCTGCTGAACATAACGCGCGTCGGAGATCGAGTTAATGGGATCAGATGCTCCATGAACGAAGAGTATAGGGATGTTGGCGAGATTCTTAGCTTTGTGCCAAACATTCAATGCCCTTAATCCGACATCGCTGACCATAGAATGGCGGGACAGACGGTATGAATCATACATCATCGTATGCCCAAGTGGATTTGACAGAATATCTTCAAAGATGGACATATCGCGCGGCGATGTTTCGTAGGTGGAGGACAGAACCGCCCACAGCCCTTCTCGTGTACTGATGCGCTTCATGTACCGATCATAGGATTTCGCCAGGATAAAGGGATTGCGCCCTAACAGATTTCTAAATCCATCAACGAATTTTTGAATGCGCCAATTCTGATAGTCACCAACAAATGCGGTGGCGCCCAAAACGAGCTCACTGACTACTTCAGGATGATCATGCGCAAGCTGCAACGCGTAGGCAGCGCCGGTTGACTGCGCAACAATTTTTGCGCGCCCGCCAGCAAACATGTGAATGACATCGGCAGTATCTTCTGCAGTCCGCAACAATTGGTCGGCTGGCGCCGGCCCAGACCGAAGCGACGACAAAAACCCTTCCCGCAGCGGAATGATGAGGCGAATGTTCTGCTTTTCGCACCAATCGTCATCAAACTGACCGGGTGGTGGCAGCGTCTGACTATGCATCCAGATGACGGGCACGCCCGAGACCGGCCCTGTCTCAATTACTCTGATAACTCTGTTTGACCGTCCCGTTACCTTCAAAAACCTGAAGCGCTCCTGATAATAGGTCTTTAGAAATTTCAGCGTCTCATCTGAATGGTCAACAGCATTGCCAAGAAACACACCCAATGCATCCAGAGAGTGGGAGGTAAGGGCCAACAATGTCTTACGAATAGCTTCATTCTGATTGCTAAATCCCGCCCGGGTGCAGAGAGATTTAAATTGAGAACGCTTGGTTTCATAGGCAATGCCATCGTCATCTGCTGCACTGCGGACGCTATGACCACACAGCAATTGAATGAGCAATTGTACTTCCGCGTCTGAAAAATTGCTCTGCGCAAAAGCGTCGTCAAGGATGGCCGTTAGACTAGCCCGGCTCACGAAAACCAGCCGATAGGTCTGATGAGATGTGGAAAAAAGAAGAATGCCATCTTCATGACGTATCACGGCAAATTCATCGTCAAAGTGGCTCTGTAAGTCCACCTGGGCGAGGTAGGAGCGACAATTGACAGGGTTCCCATGAGCTAGAAGCTCAGTCCCGCTTGGCGCCACATAGAGAATTTCCAACTTCACATCAATGTCGGATGGAAAAGGCACCTTCCATTTCTTCGCGACATCTGCAGACGGATTAACCAGACTGAGACTGTCTTCATACCAAGTGGAGATCAGCGTGTCTTCTGAGTCACTTTGTTTCACTTCAGACGACATCTTCTATACCCCCTAATCCCCGACAGACGATGGATAGTACCGCAACCGCTCCAAAGCTCAAACGGGCGCGTAAGGCTGGAAAACGCACGCGCCTGGGGCGCAAAGCTGGGTAGATGACCTTAGAACTGATACCTGATCGCTGCGGTTAGAGAGTGTTCCTGATAGTCGCTCTGGAACTCTCCGTCATACATGAAGCTCAGCGATACCTGATCATCCATGTCGTAGCTTAGCCCAGCACCAGCGGCGTAGGAAAACTTGTCTCTCTTCGTGGTCTGGCTGACAAATGTGCCACCGCCCACAATATTCCCGGTGATCGCTTCATTGGGATCGGCAAGCTCTTGCAGGCCACGTACATACCCTTCAGGGATCAGCTTCGAGCCATCGTTCAGTTCATGGGTGTATTGCCAGCCAAGGCCGAAGACACCACGGAGCGACGTGATGCTCTGACTGCCAATCGTTGTCGGCAGCGGCCCCGTTTCTGTGTAGCCATCAATCGAAATCTTGTTGTACCTAAGTCCAACATGAGGAGTGAGGTCCAAAGCCCCAAAGCTGAAGACCTTGCCCAGTTCGACCCGGCCCATGAACTGAGTCCCATCATAGGCGGCTGTGTTCACACCCCCAGCAGCCCGTCGCTGACTGTCATATTCGTTCAACCCAATACCAGCAGTGGCGTTGACGTAAAAATCATCCGGGTGAAAACCGCCATAGAACAGCACCCCATAACCTTCAATGTCCTGATTGCTGTTAGCGGCGACACCAATTTCGTCGACCTCAGTATCGGAGTAGAAAACTGCAACACCCATGCGCAGGTCCTGGGCGATGTCGCCATCCATTCCGAGTGAGACCCCATAGGTATCCGCATCAAAACCATTGACGCCGGAAGGTTCAAATTCCGCAAAGCTCGCCCCAGCTCGGCCCCAGATTGCCCAATTTCCTGGACCCCTAAGGAACTTCTCCCCGGCAGCAACACCCATTTGGCGCGCACCGCCCTCAGCGACACCAGAGCCACCGCCACTCAGTCGATCGGTGATGAGGTCAAGCACGAGATCGGCCGAAGCAATCGTCGCGCTCGCATCTCCGCTAGACTCAGACGGCAGACTATCCTTCACCAGCTGGAGAAGTTGCGCTTCCTGTTCGCCAACCGGGAACTGGGCCAGATAGGTTGCGATCACATTGTCCGTCGGTGCCGTGTCGAGGAACAGATCAATCGCAGACGCAATACTCTCCGCATTCGTGCCCCCGCTGCCATTTGTCGTGGCATCAAATGCGGTCAGCGCTCGCTTCGCAATGAGGAAGAGATCTGCTCCTGCGTTCCGCACTTCATGGGTGAACTCATAAATGACACTGTTATCGTCAACGGTAAGGCCATTATCCGTGATCCCGTTTGTTGCGGTCGCAACGCGGGTACCTCCCTCACCGAGTTCAGCCCCCTGCGTGACATCCGCAAAAACCTCAGACCCCGCATTAAACACGATCGCACTGCCATCCCCCTTTAGCAGACCTGCAGACACATCAGACGCGATGCCCACCTGGAAACGGCTGCCCGCCTCAAAAGTCGTATCGCCCGAAATACTCACAGTTGAGCCTACAGGCACAGAGAGCGTCCCTCCAATGGCCACAGGCGCTGACAAGGTGGTGGTTCCCATCCCGCCCTGTAGTGTGCCACCGGACTGGATGAAAACACCCGTACCGGCAGAGCCATCGCCGACCGCGAGCATATTGTCTGTGAGAGACAGCGTTCCACCGCTCGCAACTTCCAGCTTCTCAAAGTTTGTGACATTGGCACCGGCAAGAGAGGTTGTGCCGGTCACCCGCACTGTGTCGATGAAGCTATCGCCGACCGAACTGTCATCGCCGCCGTCAAAGCTCGTGACACCTGAGACATCGCCCCCCGCCAACACAATCGTGTCGCTCCCGTCCCCGAGGTCAATGGAGCCGACAATCGCAGAGCCTGCATTCACCGTCACCGTGGCATCGCCGCCGCCGCCCATGCCGTCTCTATCAATGATCGCGATCCCGCTTGTCGCACTGACCGTGCTCCCAGCGTTCAAGGTGATCGTTACCGCCTTATTACGATCAGCATAAGTGGAGATACCCACCCCCGTGCCGCCCGTAACGGCGCCGCTCACCGTGATGGACACGGCACCAGTGACTCCGTTATTCGCTTCAATTCCATCCTCACTGCCGGTCACCGCCGCCGCCACGATTGTTAGCGCACCGTTGCCATTGTTACGTGCGGAAATCCCGTCTCCCATGGCGCCCGTAACAGCACCAGAGGTCGTGATCGACATCGAACCTCTGCCCTGGTTAACAGCGTTGATCCCCAGGGTACCGCCGGCCACCCCCGCCGCGACGATCGTCACATCAGTGCCAGCATTGGACGAATTATTCGCACCAATCCCGTGATTTGTAGCGCCTGTCACATCGCCGGACGCCGTGATCAGCAGAGCGCCCGTACCTGCATTAATTGCGTAGATCCCACGTTTCCCACCGGTCACCATTGCCGTCTCAACCGTCAGGGCTGTGCCAGCAGCTGAGTTGGACGCGTAAATCCCCTCATTCACGGCGCCACCCGTGACAGTGCCCGTGGCCATAATCGACAGGGCTCCGCTACCCTGGTTACGTGCGGAAATCCCGCGGCGACCACCAGCCGCCGCCGCCGCCTGGATGGTCAGATCTGTGCCAGCAGGCGAATTGAATACGCTAATCCCGTCACCAAAGGTGCCCGTCGCGTCTCCTGTCGTCGTGATGGACAGGGCGCCTGTACCGGAGTTAACCGCGTCAATGCCATCATCACTTCCACTGACCGCCGCAGCAGAGATCGTCAGATCTGTGCCAACAGAATTTTGTGCGTAAATCCCCTCGCCATCTGTCCCAATTACATCGCCCGTGGCCACAATCGACAGGGCTCCGCTGCCACCATTGCGTGCCTGGATCCCGTCTTGATCACCGGTCACTGCCGCCGTCTTAATCGTCAGGGCCCTGCCAGCAGCTGAGTTACTGGCACTAATCCCATCATCATTTTGTCCTACTACATCCCCGGTGGTTGTGATCGACAGATCACCGCTGCCAAAGTTGTTTGCAAATATTCCACGGGTGCTCCCGGTCACCGCCGCTGCCGAAATCGTCAGGTCAGTACCTGAATTGGACGCGCGTATCCCACGCGCCCCGGTTCCCACAACAGCCCCGGTGGCCGTGATCAAGAGAGCACCGCTACCACTGTTAGTTGCGCTAATTCCATTGTTCCCGCCAGTCACTGCAACGGCGTCAATCGTGAGACCGCCGGACGTAGTAGGGCCATTGTAGGCGGAAATCCCATCACCGCCGCCCATAACCTGTCCTGTCGCGGTAACCGACAGCGCACCGCTGCCCCTATTATTTGCTTGAATGCCATCATCGCCACCGGTCACCGCCGCCGTCCCAATCGTCAGAGCTGTACCGGTATTTTTGTTAAATGCGTAAACGCCGATTTGTGAGGTACCCGTGACGACACCCGAGGTCGTGATCGAAATGGCACCACTACCATTGTTAAGTGCGTAAACCCCGTACGCGCTACCGGTGATGGAAGACATATGGGTGTCGGTGATGGTGATACCCAGATCGCCACCAGCGTTCGTGAGGCTCAGCGCAGTGCCCGCCGCGTTAATTGAGGTACCTGCTGTGGTGCTGACAGTCAGCGCAGTGCCCGCAGGTGGAGGCCCCAGAGACTGGGGGGTCGTGATCGTGCCGCTGCATTCAATCGTGCCACCGCCCATGTCAACGCAGGCAGCATTCGCCGCTGTCGGGCCAGTCATGAGCAGGGGAACGGACGCAAACAGTGCTGCACCAAGTTGGGCCAATCCGAGCTGAGGGGCGTAGCTCGCTGCCCTGCCTGCCACTTTGGTCATGCGGCCGCCGCGCAGCAGTACAGATTGCAGATGCTGAAAAGAAGAAACCATGAATCCCAACCCCTATACTTTTGTCTCCTTCAAAATTTAGTAATGGGGTCGAAACGGTCCGTAATCACCCAATTGGGTGGACGACCGTCACAATAATCAGAAGACTTCAGGATTCCCGAAAGAACATGGTAAAAACTGGCAGAAACCAACCGTCCAAGACTACCAGCTGCCAATTACAGGTAGACTGGTAACTCCACATCACGCCAAGCTATTAACGACCACTTAGCCGATAAGCTTGTTCTCGAAGCTCGCAAGAAGCCATGCCGCTCTACGCTGGTTTCAAACAGGGAGGAAGTTGGCCTGATCTAGGATGAGAGCAGGCGTCTGAATTTATGGAAAGTGGCACGCCGAAACGAAGAAAGTTCGAAGACCTTATTCAACACTGTGGCGCAGTGGGACGCCATTTCGGCCCAGAAAACAGGAAAGCCGAACTTCTTCCCGGTTTTGCTGACCCGCCTGCGCCGCTCTCGACCTAGCAGGAAAGGCAAATGAAACCATCCTGCGTGCAGGAGTGCCCCTTGTAACCAGAGGGCGGTGTGAATGCCCTATTCATCAAAACTTGGCCCTCACCCCCCAAAGGGAATTTTCAGCCGCAGTGACCCGCCGAAACTATAAGCCGTGCTTGAATCTGCCTCGATGCGTGTTCCGCCAATCGTTGGGTAGCTGACATCAGGCGCGCCGGTATCCAAACCGCCAAATATATTCAATTGAACGAACCCAATGCCGACCGGCATGCCCGCACCGAGATTCACGCCGGAGCGGAATGCGAGTTTATTTTCTGTGTCGTCTTGTGTGGCATTGCCCAAAGCCGTTCCGGATTGATTGGCGGTAAGGCTTGTATGGTTATAACCCGGCGCTGCCCAGACATCCAATGACAGGAGGGTATTGCAAGGATGATTGTGGAAGCCATCAAACTTGAGCGGTATCCTTTTACCGATCCTAATTTCTGGCCCGACAAATGTGGAGCGTAAGTTCAGATCAAGATTATGCGTGAAAAAGTTCACGCCATTATTGCCCGAGACCTCTTCGGTGAGCCTGTAATCAAAATTACCGCGCTCGACGATCAAGCCAGTATAAACATCAAACCCGTTAAACCTTCCTTCCAAACCGGCCTTACCGCCGATTTCGAAATAATCCAGCTCAAGCTCAGTATTTCTAGAATTCGTCACCGGGGTCAGGCCGGGGTTGCTGCCATCGATGATGGTGATAAAGCCATTGCGGTTTGTATCGCCGATGCTCTCATCCAGGCCGGATAGTTTTCCGCCATAGATGTCGAATACCGGGAAGAGATTATTGAAGCTTACGCCCGGTGTAAAACTCAATGAAACTTCAGGGACAGTGTTGTCGTTATCAAAGCTGTCACGGTGAGAGCCAAGCGTGAGGTCAGGACCGAATATGCGGTTAACGCCGAGACCAAGACTAACTTTGGGTCCACCGTCAACGGATTGGTCAGTGTTTGGCACCCGTGCGGTATTGCCCCCTAGAACCTCGTTTTCTGGCTCCAAAATTGGAGGTTCGGAATCTTCATCCCGCAGTCCGATATTATGAGACCAGTTTCTATGCCTCCAGTCATCCTGGACGTAATAACTCGGCGGCGCTCCGGCAGTTCGGTCTCCCCAACTCGTATCACTCAAGTACTCAAGATCCCCTCGCAAGCTTTCCGTCGCTCGCGCTTCATCAAAATTCGTACCACTGCCTCCTAAATTCTCCGGAATTTCACCAAAAGGCGGCTGGCCAGGCGGTGCTTTTGGAACAACCACGATGCTAATTTTTGCCAGCGCTTCGCTAATTCTTTTCAGCCTTTCTTTTTCTGCTTTTTCCACCCGTTCCCATTTGCACATATCCTCACGTAACTTACGCAGATCCTGTTCTGCCATTGTCTTAGTGATATGTCCTTCAAACGCCGTCATTTCGCTTAGAGAGACTGAGCTACCCTCGCGGCAAAACTGGTCACTGACTGCGAAATGCGAAAGACCTGCCCTTGCTGTTCTCGAGTCCGTGATGATGACTTCCGGTAGCTCGATGAGTTTTTCTTGCGCATAGTGATGCTCAGCTTGGGCTGTGCCCATAGGCTGCAGCACAAACATCCCGACCACCAGAAATGTGAGTAAACCAATCGATAAACGCATGATAATCTTCCCTTGGCTATAACCCATCTGCACCAGAAACCTACTTGCCCGTGGCGTTCATACCTCCTTACCCTGGGGAGGTAGCGGCAATGAGCATGAACGGAATTGCTACGTGTCCTAACGCGCCAGTCTGGCAGCGCATGTGGCGGGTGCTGTTGTCATGAACATTCCCGCTTTAGCAACTTCTTCCAAACCCAGTTGCTCTCTCAACTCTGCGGTTTCATCCTCATCGCCCTCCAGCAACGCCGTCAGGAAGCGCATACCGTCAGCACTGAGTTTTTCTTCTGCTTCATCACCAATGCAGCTGCATAGCTCGTCGGTCATGTTCGTTGTCGAGAGACATGCTTTTGCTACGGCTGATGCATTCGGGGCTCCCTGGTCACCGCACCCGGCCACGATTGCCAGCGGGAGCGCGACCACGCCCACGAGAAAGAACCTCTTGAAATGATAAGTCATTGTTCCCCAAGTTCTGCCAATGATCGTTAACAGAGCCTGCCATTGCCGGCATGCCCTGCCTAGTAGCTCACTTGCACTACTCGCCAGCCCCGAATGGATGGACCACGGTCCCTGCGGCTCTTTTCGATGGGGTAACCTCTGGTGGACCAATGGCAGTACTGCCATGTTCCTTTCGAGAAATGGAAATTCTCCAAGTGCCCGGCTGCTTACTCAACCGTTTGAAGATAGGGTGAAGTATCCTATTGGCTCGCTCAACTCGCCGAGGACATATGCCTAAGATCGTCCCACCCGATGCGCACTCAGATTCCTCCCTTGATCGCCATGCTTTACGGATGCTTCTAGGGCGCAATCTGGTTGCAAGTTTGATGCACATATTCGTGGCGGTTCTGGTCGCGTTCGTCATGGCTGGGTCCATTCCAATATGGCGAGGCGTTGCTTTCGTTACCTTGATCAGTGCTGCAATTATATTTCAGATCATTCTCGCAACACGGCATTCCACGGTTGAGTGGACAGAGGAAGAGTTTCTTTCCATTCGTCGCCAGTTTGATGTCTCTGCTATCTGGGTTGGATGCATGTGGGGGTTTGCTGGCTTTTTTCTCTTCCCTGTGGGGGACCCGGTTAAGCAGCTCTTCCTGACTTTTGTAATGGGCGGTATGTCGTTGAGCGCCGTCGGCACACAAGGGATGAGGTTACAGACCTGCTACTCGTCCATCATTCCAGGAATGCTGCCGCTTGCGGTTCGCTATCTATTTGAACCGGGCTCTGAGAGCCTAATTTCCGGCGGCTTGATCTTTGCCTATATCGTCGTGCTAGTTTCGCTCGCGCGGAAAATAAACGACTTCATGTTGCGAGCATTTAAACTTCAGATCGAGAAAGATGATCTTCTCGAAAGTGTTCGCACACAATCGGAGGAACTTGCGCTTGCCAAAGCAGACGCAGAGGAAGCCAATTTGGCTAAGTCACGTTTTCTGGCTCAAGCTAGTCACGACTTGAGACAACCTTTGCACGCAATCAATCTTTTTATTGAATCTCTGCCTGAAGCCAAAACCAAGGCTGAGGAGGAACGGATCCTCAGCAGGGTACGCCAATCACTAGACGTACTTACCAAGCTCTTCGATAGCCTGCTGGATGTGACGCTGCTCGACACTGGAGGCATTAACGTTCGCCCCCAAGTGTTCCAGCCGACCGAAGTCATTAACGAGGTCGTGCGCGATTTCGCCCTTGTAGCTGAAGCGTGCAATGTCGAGCTTCGTGTAGCGGCCTGCACCCAAAGTGTTGTTGCTGATGCCGTTCTCACCCGTCGTATGCTTCAAAACCTGGTTTCAAATGCGATCCGTCACTCGGAAGGCGGCGTAGTGTTGATCGGTTGCCGCAGACGCGGTGGATATCTGTCAATTGATATTGTCGATAATGGTGCAGGAATTCCAGAAAGCGACCAGACACGAATATTCGCAGAGTTCACACGATTGAACTCAGTGCGAATGGGCGCCGAAGCAGCGCCTGGGCTTGGACTTGGGTTGTCGATCGTGAAGCGCGTGGCCGACAAGTTGAAGCTGAGTGTTCACCTGTCGTCATTGCCTGGAAGGGGATCCGTTTTTTCTATCCGCGGGTTTGAGATGACGAACGTAGCTTCAGTCGCGATACCGATATTGCCCACAATATCCAATTCAGGCGTTGTGGATGGCGCATCGGTCTTCGTTCTGGATGATGACGAAAATACGCTGGAAGCAACCAGGCTCCTTTTGGAACGATGGGGCTGTATTGTGCAAACATCGCAAGACTGGAACCGCGCGGCCGATGCCTGTTTTGATGTCCTAATTTGTGATTATGAGCTGAGCGTCAACATGTCAGGCATCGATGTCATCAAGGCATTGCAGGAAGCACGCGAAAACATTGGCGTCATCATGATATCTGGGAACACATCAAAAGAGTTGCGATCTGCCGCAGATGCGCTCGCCGTCACACTATTGCACAAGCCGCTCAGGCCGGCGCAATTACGCTCGGCGCTTCTCAATACACTCACGCGGTCAGACGAATCCGCGCGAGGCCGCAAATGACGCCGCTGCGGAGCGAGTCGTCAGGCCAAGTGTTTTCAGCAATGCAGAAACATGGATGCGAACCGTGAACGGTGAGATATCGAGTTCGCGTGCTATCTCCTTATTGGATAGTCCTTTGCAAAGCAGCCGCAGAACATCGATTTGACGGTTGGTGAGAAGCCCCAGTGTGTCCTCACCAGCAGGCTGCGATGCTGTCCATTGGGAAGCACGCAGGACAACAGAATCTCCCTCCATAATGGCGAGAAAAGCAGCAGAGATGTCTTCGGGCTTTGCAGACTTTGAGACAAAACCATTGGCCCCGGCGGCCATGACATCGTCGATGATGGCCGAATCTGAAACCATGGACACCACGACGATTGGCGTAACAGGTAGTTTATGCCGCAATGAAGGAAAGTCGCGTAAAGCGTGAAAGCCCGGAAAAATCAGATCCAGCAAAACCAGTTCCGGCGCGTCCTCGCTTTCAACTTCCCGCGCGAGAGTCGACGCATCTCCCACTTCAACAATCGCAGCACCCTCAAACAGATTGCTGAGCATTGTCGTCATGCCGTTCCTGAAAACAGGATGGTCATCAACCAGCAGGATTTTCATGCCGCGTCCCCCACTTGATCATACACTGATCTCGTCTGATATGCTTGTGGTTCGCTCGATTTTTGTTTTGGTGCCTGTCCAAAATTTGCTCAACAAGTGACCCCTATAGCTCTTCGCAGAGCGAGGGTAAAACTCTTTGGAAGCCACCGGTCCGGCTCCGAAACTCACTCCCATATACGGTGCCGGACCATGACTGCTCGCATACATTCTCCAAGACCTGATCAACGCCGCTCTGTCCGATTTTGTCTCCAAATGGTTTCAGCCCCGCGTCCAATTGATTAAGGAATGTACGCAGGTTGTCGACCATCAGACGCACGTCCATCAAATCAGCTCGCTCCGTATCTTCTCCAGATAAAGTCCCGATCTGAGCATTCAGCTTGCTGCGAAGCTCGCGCACCTCACCCCTCGGAGTAACCACGCATTCGCGCAGAAACTTGACGACAATAATCACTCCGAGCGCTCGCGCGCGCCAGCACTCAGCGAGATCGCTATCGATGGTATTGAGTTCCTCCAGAGCCCTATTCACTGGATTAGCGGATGCTGTACCGCATAGTGACAGGCTTGCCGCGAGAGCAATAGGGATCAATCCTTTACGCATTGTCGCGTCCTTTTGACATTCGAAGGCTGTTCGACGGGGGGAAACACATGCATCTATCGCCCTCCGATGAGGTCGCCAAGGCCGATACCACCCAACCCCTCAGACAGGTCAGGCACATGTTGTTCAACAAGGTCCCCAAGACCGGCCCCACCCAGCCCCTCGGACAGGTCAGGCCCTTTGGTGATCTGAGCAGTTCTGTACAAGGTGTAGTTGGCGTCGTCCCCCTCATCGTAGGTGATCGACGTAGCGCGCATTGTGTTGCCGAGAACTTCCTGCTCGAGGAGCACACCGCCATCAGTTAGACAGGCTGATCCCAGCATAGAGGAATCGTGGATTATGCAAGTCTCACCCGCGATGGACTTACTACGACCGGTTGGCGTCATGCCCATGACGGAGAGGAGATGCTCGGATAGCTCCTCGACGCTTGATTCTCCCACGCTGCGTACGATGCCGTCATACATCGGATTCCTGGTTTTCGTTCCCGTATTTGTCTCGGGATCGATCGCATAGATTGTATCGCCGATGGTGATATTGTGCTGGCGCTGGGTCTGAGTTATTCCAGCCAAGCCCATTGAGATGTTTTGAATTTCATAGATCTCGTAACCATAGTCGCGATGACAACGCGTCGATGACCCGCTCTGCATCTGCCCGCTATGTTCATATTCAACGCAGACCTTTTCAACGGGGTGGAGCCTCGGCGTGCTCTCATTGGCCTGAGCAACGCTTGCGAACATAGCGATCATGGTGGCTACACCAATACCTCTAGAATTCATCTTCATAGCTATCTCTCCCAACTTGCGTCTTATTCACCACGCAGTTTCAAAATCACTTCCGCCCGCTCGCCGGCTACGACCACCACTTCTTGTGGAACGACATCACCCGCATAGCTGTAGCCATTGACCAAGTAGCGACCGGGCAGGAATTTGCGCACTACGCCAGGGCGAAGAATGCCACCGATGACCCGTTGTCCCTCGAGCGCAGAGGCCGAGGCTCTGTCTGGTTCCTTTTGATAATTCTCAGATGACGCATATGTCACAACGAGTTCTCCCAGCGCTTGGGGTGTGATCGTGACATCCACGGTTTGGCCTTCAGAAACATCTACTTGTGGGGCATCGAAAAACCCGTCGCTCTCAAATCCTTCCACGCGGTAGCGCCCGGGCGCCACAGGTATGAGTGCATCGGGTCTTGAGAACTTGGCGTTCCCTCGATCAACCGAATAGATCTGCGCCCTGGTCGGCAATTTGCGGCCCGTATAGTCAAAGAGGGTCCCACCAAACGATATTCTGATCCAACCTGCAGCGATCGGGATTGTGTAGGTTTTTTCCTCTATTGCTTCGATGGTGATACTGGTCGGGACAAGCGGCAGATTCTGATCGTCAGAGCGCAGCTCGTATGTAGCCGGACGCACGGTTTGACCATTACCGGAATGCATGACGTAAACCTTCTCACCATCAAGCCAGAGTTCACTGGCACGGTGAATAATCTCGCCATTGGGAAGCTGAAAATTCACGTGGGCCTGCACCATCTCAACCAAAGTGAATTCAAGGGTTGTGAGCGTATTCGCAGTAAGCGTTGCTGCTACTCTGAGTGAATTTTCATCATCTGGAGTGGACCGAAATTCATAGTCACCAGGAGCGGCGTGGACCTCATCACCTGCCCGGAAACTGAAAACTTGCACACCATCTTGATACGCCTCCACATGTGCACCCCTATGAGGTTGACCATTCTCAGTGAAAACAGCATTTACACGCGCCGGTGCCTCGACAAGCACATCAACCATCGTGTCTCCAGGGCCATCCGTTACTTCGAACGCAACACGGACCGGATTGTAAACTGATCCGTCGCGCAGCAAGACACCAACCTCAATCTCATAGTCTCCCGGCTCCTCAACCCTATTGCGCCCGCGCCCCTTAGCTGCGACCGCCCGATGGAGACGTTCACCACCCTGGTACAGGCTTCCCCCGACATCGACGTAACGCCTGCCATCAGCATCTGTTGGGCGAATTTGAAACGCATAGCGGGGCTCAGTGTCAGGTGCCGATGGAATAGGTTCAACTACAACCTCTTCCGTTTCCGCCGTGACGATGACCGCGCGGACCTCACTAAACGCCTCTTTGAAACCCTCAGCGGTGTCAGCGTCAAAATAACGGCCGCCGGATTGCTCTGCGATGCAGGACATAGCCGCACGCTCCAGCTCGTTCAGGCCAACGCCAACAACATGAACGCGAATATCTACATTCGACGCGCTCCAATCGCGCATTAGATCGCACGGGTCCGCGTCGCAGGTTTCAATCCCGTCGCTGATTAAGACAATTTCACCAGAGGCATCTTGGTCAGAGCCGTCGCCAATATCTTTCAAACCTTCGTTCAGGCTGTAGTGAATCGGGGTCTTGCCGGTTGGTCGAATCGCGTGAACTGCCTCATTGATCGGCGTTCGAGCCCCCGCTTCTCTTGTAAACGGAACCATAAGTTCGCTGTCCCGGCAATCTCCGGCGCGCCGATGACCATAGGCGCGGAACCCAATCTCCCGACCCGCAAGTCCTCCATTGAGAATTGAAGTTATGGCATCACGCCCGGCTTCATATTTCCGTGACAGGTCTGCAAGCTCGCCCCACATCGAATTGGAACTGTCATAAACAATAAGTACGCGCCCGGCTTTGTTATCCCCGGTGATGTCTTCGCCGTTTTGGGCGCTCGCTGTCAGCACAATGACAAAGTTACAGATGGCAAGGCCAAAAATCACTGCGAATGGTCTTAGCACTGGTTGTGTCTCCCGATGCGAAAGACCGTCCCCAGTCTCGCTTCAACCGCTAATTTCGGCCAACCATCAACTGCAACCAACCCGTACAGTTGTACTATGTATCGCGATGAGAATTACCCTTGTTCAGGCAATGAAGTTCGACCTGCGAGGCCTACTGCACATTCAGAGAACCCAAGGATGCAGACGGTCTTTCACGGTGCTTCTATCCATAGCGGCTCAAGTCACCGCATGGCACACTAATCAGGCAATCAATACAATCCAAGTACCGGCTTCCTAGTTCAGCGGCATTGAGAGATTGATGGTGAGACCGAATGATTTAGCGGTACCTCCGATGCCACCAAAGTCGGTGGTAAGACCGAGGGAGAGACCGCCCGGGGTTTGATAGTCGATCCCGCCATTCACCTGCCCCGTAAGCCCTTGTGTCTCTGCTGCAAACGAGCCGACGCTAAACGTATTGCGCTCCCCGAAGCTATAGACACCCTCAAAGCCCCCTTTGGGTCTGATTGAGGATCCGTCTTCGAACGTATGGGTATAAGCGATCTGGGGTCCGAGTCGCATGTCCCCTTGCGAGAGGCTTTGCTCCGGGATGCGAACCCCCAGACTGTCGGTGTAGGCAGACTGTCGTTCATGGAAAAACTGCAGTGTGTAGCTGGGCCTTAGGTCCCAGTTCCCTGCATCAAACTGTCCCGTGAGCGTGCTGCTCACCAGCCAGCGGTCCGTCTCGAAGGTATCTGTGTAGGTGCCAAAGGGAGAGATGTCATTGTCCGACTTTCCCCAGGTGCCCAACACATCGAGATAAAGATGCTCATCGAGCTTCAAAGTTGCATAGGGGCCCGCCATCCAGCCGCGGCCGTCAATCTCTGAGCCCGGCGTCGTGAAGTCCTGCTTGAAGCGGTCAACCTGTCCCATGAAGCCGATGAGGAGATCAGGCTCGACAAGATAATCGACCCCGAAGGACAAGAGACCAAACGAGCCACCGCCACTGGTGCCGTCAATAAAGCGCGACGCGCGACCTTCTATCCAGACATCCAGAGGTGAGGCGTGTTCCCCCTCTTCTTCATTATCATTGACGGCGAGTGAAGCCTCTCCCCCGGCAGCCATCAAACGCTTGAGACTGGTGGCGAAAGAGAAGCTATCCTCATGCACCGCCACATCAACAGGAATGGGAGAGCGAAGACCATGCCCAAAGGCCTGGAAGCTATCTCCTCCGGAGACACCTGTCCCGCCCTTCAATCTGTCGATCCGGCGGTCACTGCCGGGCTGATTGGACAGGAGCAGTGTGTTCCGTACACCGAGGAAATCCGCGATCATCTGGGTGGTGGGCCCTCTCGCATCTACGGTCTCAAACACGCAGGTCACATGCTCACCTGATACGAGATTGATGGTCGCTGTGCGGCTCACCAGGTCGCCAGTGGAGTCCGTGTCATTACAGGCAATGCTGGAGATACCATAGCCAACAGGCGAAAGATCTTCTGCCACAAGGGAATGCATTCCCGCAGGCACACCGGCCAAACTTGTCTGCGCAGTGCCTGACACGGACATCAGTGAGAAGTTGAGCGCCGGTGTCGGCGAGCTAAAGCCCACACTGACATCTGCCCCGGTAATGTTCTGGACAATGGTGACGGTGCCCCCGCTGATCCCTTCTCCTGCCAGGGTAAAGCCATAAGGGTTCTCGTCTGCATCATCATTGGCGATGGTGAGAACCGCTGCTCTCGCCCCAAGGCTTGAGGGATCAAACTGCACAGTCACATTTGTGGACCCACCCGGCGCCACCGTCGTTGCGGGCTGCGCGCTCACGGTGAAGTCGCCCGCATTGGCGCCCGACAGAGAGGCCGCGTTGGACCCCAGCGTCAAGACACTCGTCCCGATGTTCTCAACCCTAAACGTCCTGCTTACAGTCCCACTCGTCACATCGCTCGAGCCAAAATCCGTGTGATCTGCCTCTGTGGGTGTCACATCGCCATCGACAATAGAGACCGCGTTACCTATCACATTAATCTCCGGGGCGCTAACACCTGTACCTGTAATGTTAAACGTGAACGGGTTTTCATCGGGATCGTTCGACACAAGCGTAACGGTGGCATTGCGCGGGCCAGCCGCAGACGGGGTGAAGGTAATGTCAAACCCCGTGGCCGATAAGCCGCGCAAATTCCTGTTGCTGGCCCCCACCACAGAAAAATCAGCCGCCGCCGGTCCGGAAAATGTCAGTGCGTTCGCGCCGGTACTCAACGTGCTGAACTGCACAATATTGCTAAGGCTGAACGAGTATCGGACTGAAGATGTACCAACTGCCTGATTACCAAAATCCGTCCCGGTCGCAACGGACGTTGCAGTTTGGCCATCAGTTAGCTCCGGTCCCACGCCGCCACCAATTGGGCCATTGCCGGTAATTTTCATATCTGGATCAACATTAATGATTTGCGTAACACGTTCATCCAGACCCGTGGGATTGGGATTGACCAGCGCATTGCCCGCGACATCGGTAATGTCCTGGCCCGGCGCCAGAGACAGTGTGACCGTCCCGTTCAACCCTGCCAGGTCACCACCAACGACGCGGAGGTCAATCAGAGTTCCAAAGCCTGGATTGTCGGTAACCGGCGTGCGCACGCTCAGCGGTGCCGTTGTTCCACTCACCGAAAAATCATCCAGCGTCACATTCAGCACCGTCTCGTCAAAGAAAATGCGCCAGATGATCTCATCAGAATCCGTTGGTGAGTTGACAAATAGGGTATTGATCGAGGCGATGCGCGGCGCAACAATATCGGCATTCGTGCCCGTGCCGGAGACCGTCATATTGTAGGGGTTCTCATCGCCATCATTATTGGTGAAGGCAAGATCAAAGGAGAAAGCCCCCGCAACAGTTGGTGTGTATTGCACGGTGAAGGTCGTGGAGTTGCCCGCTGTCACCGTCGTCGACCCCGGGGCGGAGACCGCGTTCACCGTCACATTGGTGAGAGCACTTGATGTCGCCGTCGCGAGTGTTAGGTCGTCGGTCCCTGTGTTGCTCACCGTATAGGTGACGGTCTTCGCCACGCCTGCAAGCTCATTGCCTTGCGCATCCGTGCCGCCATCAGCCACAGCCCCGCTTTCTGAGGAACTCACGTTGATTTCCGGCGCAGCAGTGCCCGTGCCTTGAAGGCGGAAATTGTAGGGGCTCTCGTCACTATCATCATTGGTGATGGTGACATCGACCGGACCTCGGAGACCCGTTGCGCTCGGGTTAAAGGTAATATCGAAGGTCTCAGGCACCCCCGCGTCAACCAATTGTGGGGGTTGCCGGGTTACGGTGAAATCACTCGCATGCGCCCCTGAGATACTGACCGCACTTGCACTTTGCAAATCCAGAAAGAGGCCGAAACCAGTATTCTCGATCGTAAATGTACGGGTGACAGTCCCACTCGCAATATCAGCGCTGCCGAAATCAGTATGGTCGCCCGCGCCGGGAGTATGTATCGGACTATCGGCGATGGCCTGGCTATTACCTGTGAGGTCCATCTCGAGCGCGCGACCAAGCCCTTGTATCCGGAAATTGTAGGGGTTTTCGTCCGCATCATCATTGGCGATGACAATATCGGCGGGACCGAAGAGACGCGCGGAATCTGGAGTAAAGCGGATCTGAAATGTGGTTGTTCCGCCAGCAGCGATAGTTGCCGCTGGTTGCAGAGATACCGAAAACCTTGTGGCATCGGTGCCGGAAATGCTTACCGCATTGGCCCCAAGGGTCAACGGGCCGGTGCCGGTATTTTCGATGGTATAAATTTTCGTCACAGCGCCAGGAAAACCCACATCGAAATTTGTCGCGCTGGACGCAGCAGGATCATTAGCCGGATTGTCGGGGATATTGGCGGCACCGCGCAACACATTGATTTCCGGCGTGCCGGTACTGTTGGTTAGATTGAATGTGACCTGGCTAAAACCCGGCAATGTCGCGGTCACTTGATAGGCTCCGGCGAGATTGTTTGCCGTTGCCGTAACGGTGGCATCGCCATTGGCATCCGTGGTCAGGGTAGTCTGTGAAAGTGTGGCACCAGACACAGGCCCACCGCCCTGGTCGGGTGGCGTAAAATTGATCGTGACGCCTGAAATCGGATTGCTGGATCCATCCAGAACTCTCACCACAAGCGGGGTGGCAAAGGCACCATTAAGTGCTGCCGACTGGTTATCGCCGGAAATAATGGTGAAGCTCGCCGGTGTCGTCGTCCCTGTACCCTGAACATCAAACGTGAACGGGTTTTCGTCCCCATCATTATTGCTAAAAGTCACCGTTGCCGTGCGCAATCCCGTCGCGCTGGGTGAAAACGAGAGGGCAAAGTCCGTCTGGTTACCGGCCGCCACAGGCGAGACCGGGTTTTGGATGACAGCAAAATCACCCGCGTTCGTGCCGGACATCACAGGATTGGTCAGAGTGAGGTCGGTTGTCCCATTATTGATGACGAAATAACTCAGAGTTTTCGAATTACCAACGCCAACTGAACCGGCATCGGTTCCATCCGAGATCGATGGTGTCGTATCAGGCGTGCTGATAACTGTACTATTCCCCTGCACCTCGATTTCTGGCAGGGCATGGGCCGCACTCGGCGCAAGTACGCTCATAAAAAATGCAATTGAAAAGACCACACCGGACAGTAGGTCCCGCAATCCGCGCCCAATTTTTACGCCACCCATAATACGCACCTACTCTCTTCGTTAGCGCTATGTCTGTGGGCGACCGTATTTTCGTGCTATCATCACGAATAGACGGTAACGTGAATGACAGATATAATTTTCATGAATATGCGAGACATAGACCTCAACCTGCTGGTGGTGTTTGAAGCCATATTTTCCGCAGGGAATATATCGAAAGCGGCTGAGCTCTCAGACATCAGCCAGCCGGCGCTCTCAAACGCGCTCGCACGACTTCGCAAACAATTGGACGATCCACTCTTCGTGCGCAAAGGGAATGGTGTAGTACCGACCGCGCGGGCTGAAGAGATGATCGTGCCTATCCGCGAGGCGCTGGCCGCCATTCAGCGCAGCATTGAGCCTGAGTCAGCATTTGATCCGGCGACGACCATCCGCCATTTCAAGCTGATGGTAGCGGACCCACTTGAGCCCATCGTCGTACCTGCTTTGTTACAACAACGCAGTGCAATCTCGAACATTACCTATGAGCTTCAACCACCCCAGGCTGTGAATGTTGAAGAGGCGTTGTTATCAGGCACGTTTGAACTCGCACTGTTTTTGATGCCTGAACGCAACCCCGATCTCCACATCAAGCCTCTTTGCCCGGTAGATCATGTATTGCTTGCGCGGAAAGGTCATCCACGCATTCAAGGTCCAGTGACGATTGAGGACCTACAGCAAGAAAGCCATGTGGCGCTAAATCTTGCGCCAGGGAAACTTGCCAATGCTGAGAAAGTCACCTTCTGGCAGCACCTGCATCAACATGCCACCATCCAAGTTCACAAAATGAGCTCTGTGGTGCAAATTGTGTCCCAGTCAGAGCTTATTGGGCTGGTCCCCCGAATCCATGCCCACCATTCCACCAAGACTCTGAATGTACAGATTCAAGAATGGCCTGTGGAAGTTAACAACCAGAAATTCTACATGATCTGGCATAAGCGGCATGAAGCCGATGCTGGTCACCAATGGTTGCGGTCCATCACCCAGAGAAGCGTAATGGACGCCTACCAGCTTGCCCTCTCTGAGAAAGCAACCGCCCCTTGATCCAGTCCAGCTACGCAGATCCAATCTAGAAGTCGTTTCCCCGAATGGAGAAGCGGCTTGAGCTAGCATGGCCCTGCGGAGTCTGATTTTATGGAAAGTGGCGCACCGGGGAAGATTCGAACTCCCGACCCCTTGATTCGTAGTCAAGTACTCTATCCAGCTGAGCTACCGGTGCGCATTTGGGCGGTAAAGGCAAAAGCCCCAAGATCCGTCCGCCAAGAGTGTTTCCGCCCTTGGGAGCGACACTCATATAGCGATCTTTTGTGCAAGGCAAGGGGGCAGCGGAAATCCGTCGCCCTAACACTTATTGTCCTCCAAATTGGAAGGATTCCAGCGGGTTTTGGCCGCTAACAAACAAAAAAATGCCCCGCCCGGCGTGACGACCGACACGGGGCACCTGAGGAGGGGCGTCGATCAAGCTGATCGAACACCCGCGAGGAACCTCGAAACCGCGCCATCGAGCGTTTCTGCATCTGTGGACAGCCCACGCGATGCATTCAACACACGATCTGCGGCTATACCTGTTTCACCGGCAGCATCACGAACAGCCGAAACATTTTCAGAGACACTGCGCGTACTTTGAGATGCAGCACCAACACTTTGAGCAATTTCATTTGTTGCCGACTTTTGCTCCGTCACGCTGGTGGAAATTTCATTGGAGACGGTTTCCACTTCTGTGATGATTTTTGTGATGGCTGCAATTGATTCAACACTTTCAGACGTGGAAGATTGGATCGCCTGGATTTGCGTAGAAATCTCTTCCGTCGCTTTGGCGGTCTGCGTTGCCAGCGTCTTCACCTCAGAAGCCACAACGGCGAAGCCCTTGCCCGCCTCGCCTGCCCGTGCCGCCTCTATGGTCGCGTTCAGGGCTAGCAGGCTGGTCTGATTGGTAATGTCCTGGATCATCTCAATAATCCCGCCGACCTTGTCTGCCACCTGTGCAAGCTCTTGGAATTTTGCATTTGCACTTTCCGCCTCAGACGTCGCCGTTCCAATAACCTTAGATGCCGTTTGAGTTTGTCTGGCGATTTCCTCGAATGAATGGCTGAGCTCTTCGGCCGCTGCCGCCACTGTCTGAACACTCTGATCTGCTTCACCCGTCGCGAAACTAACAGATTCAACCCGGTCATTTGCAACTTCAGCCACATCACGCATCTTGTGGGCATCGCCCTGCAAGGACTGCGCGGCTGTTCCAACTTTTTCGATGATGGATGACACTTCAGATTCCAGTTGGGATGCCAGGGACTCCATCGCTGCGCGGCGATCCGCCTCTGCCTTCTCTGCCATTTCTGCCTGTTCGGCCTGCAGACGTGCCACTTGTTCCTGGTTCTCCCGGAACGTCGTCAGGGAGTCTACCAGCGTGCGCAGCTCGTCGCCTCTCTCGAGGCTTTCCAGATCTACCGCTGTTGACCCGGCCGCCAGCTGTTCCGTCGCCCGCGCAATCTGGTTCACAGACTGCGTCGTCGCCCGGCCAATGAACCATGCAACCAGTGCCGCAAGCGCAGCAGCAAGTGCGGCACCGCCCATCAACATCTGTCGCGCATTGGTTGCCTGATCTCGCGATCGGTTCGCCAGTCCTTTCGCGGCTTCCACAACGCTCAATACATTGGAGTCAATGGAGGCGATCGTCCGAGCATAATTTTCTTTAAAGGGATCTAGAAAGGAGACAGAGCTTGCGAAATCAATCTCCAACATTGTTGCAACAAAGGAAATTGCCTCACCAAACCCATTTAGATCAGCGATGATGGAATCAATCGAAGCCGAAAGCTCTTCATCACTTATCGCTGCCTTTTGGCTTTCAAGCGCTGCAATAATGTTTGCATTTTCCGCCTGCAACCGACCCGCGACTGCTTCCACGTTCACCGTTCCCGGGTTCGCAGCTGCTTCTGTGAGGAGTTGGTACAGGTCGCCGTTGACCTGCCGGACGCTTGATGAAATTGATGAGAGCTCGCGCACTCTTTCCATATCCTGTGACACGAGTTCATCAATGCGCGTCACTTGTGTATCGATAATTGTCAGCGCCCAAAATGTGGTGCCGACCAATGCCAACAATGCCAAAGCTGCTGGAAGTCCAAATTTTGCGGCAAATGGCCAATTCGAAATCGATAGGTTTTTCATCTTGCCAGTCCAATCCCCAGTGTAAATAGATTGGGGCGACCCCTGGGGCCGCCCCACTCAATCAGAAGTCGAAGCGAAGGGTCGCAAAGAGCTGTTGGTCGACATCTGACCCAACAGTTTCCTGATGCTGGCCACCCAGAAGTCCTCGACCTACGACGCCGAGCTCAACACCCTCTGCGAATTCATAAGCCACCCGCACATTTGCATCGACATAGGCATTCACTGGGATCAGTGCGCCGCCGTTTTCGAAGTCACGTTCGGAGACATAATTGAGGAAGCCATCAGCCGTCCACGGACCTTCCGCATATCCAACATGGAGGTTTGCTTCATGTTCGGAGTTTGTGTCCTCGAAGTTCTGTGTGACGCCAGGTCTCATCGAGTCCTCGACTTTTGCAAAACCGTAGCTCGCGTCCCAGGTCCAGTTTTCGCCCACATGACCCTCAAGGGTGAATTCAACACCATAGGCCTCAGAGTCACCAGAGTTCTGCGTGAGCAGAAGGTTGGCTGGACCGCCGAGTGGTACCGCTTGTGATCCGAAATCACGGAGGTTCTCTGATTTCTGTGCGTAAACATCTACGCGCAGGAGGTCAGCAAAACCTTCCATCTTGTGATCCCAGCCAAGGTCAACATTGTTGACGATGGTCGGGTCAAGGTTTGGTGTGGCGCCGAAAGGAAAGGCGTTGAGACCAAATTCCAGCAACGATGGAACCATCACCCCACGTCCATATGAAAGCCGAAGGGTGTCGTTTTCTGTCGCGCGGAAAACCACTCCAGAGTTGGCGGAATATTCGGTCAGGTCTCGGTCAAAGTTGGCATTGGTGAAGATGGTTGGGCCTAAGAATGGGCCTTCCCGGTCGAGAGAGAGGAAATCAACTCGTAGGGCATTGTTCAATGTCCACTGTTCATTGATGTTCCAGTTCCACATGCCACCAACAGAGGCAACAGCATAGGAAACTTCGCCAGCGTTCACACCGATTGGACCATAACTCAGCTCATTCGTACGGTATTCAGTCGCTGCTCGGAACGTGTGATCTGAACCAACGCTCACCAGGTGATCAAGCTTTGCCACCAGAACTTCCTGGTCCACAGGAAACCCACCACCAAAATTTAGGTCGAGCGTATTCTGATAGACGGTCATGCTCGTCAGACCTGCACTTGTGTCCAGACTTGCAGAGCCCTTGAAAGAATGGGTGCGATATTGGTCACGGCCAAGTGTAGTACCCGTCACCAGCTCATTGATTCTGGAATTTGTGTAGCTGGCCTCAAAACCCACCTGCAGTGCATCGGTCACCTGAACACTGGAGTCCAGCAGAAGAGATTCCTTGCGAGGGTCACCCAATCCTGCATTGCGCCCGTCATCAAATTCTTCTGCACGTGCGATACCGCCGGAGATGCGAACACCAGCATTATCGCCCCATTTCGCTGACTGCGCGAAGGATGCTTCACGGAATTTGTTGGTGCCATACCGCACCTCGGCAACCGACACATCGTCATACAAAGGATTGAAGGTCAGGATGTTGATGACGCCGGAGATGGCATTGAATCCAAACAATGCAGTGCTCGGTCCTTTGACAACCTCAATCTGACGAATTTCACCTAGTTGAACAGGAATGTTGGCCCAGGAAGTCCGACCATAATCGTCAAGATAAACCTGCCGTCCATTCACCAGCACCAAAATGCGCGGTGAGAAGTTCTGGTTGTAACCGCGAACACCCACGTCTGCCCCAAACGTCGAATGACGTTGCACATTCACACCCACAACGTCGCGCAAGACGCCTGGAATGTCATAAGCACCGGACCGGCGAATATCTTCCTGCGTAATAATCGTCATCGGCACAGGAGCATCGGTTGCCCGCTGTGGCGCACCGGTTGCGCTGGTTGTTACAGGCTCGCCGAACAGTTCTTCAAGCGCGCCATACTGGATAGTGTCTGCGTGCGCCGCGCTACTGGCGGTCACAAGGGCGGCTGCTACCGCAAATGATTTTGCTGATTTCTTCATTGCTAAATTTCCTGATAGAGGCGTTCTGGTGACCAGAAACACCTAGAGTTCCTTGATCATCATCCGAAAAGCCGACCCGAAATTCACACCGGCCGCAGCACTTGCTGAGCCAGAGATGAAGATTTCGACCTTCGGTGCTGTCGCGACGGCAATAATGCAGGCGCCCGCTTCTGCGCATGCTTTATCTGCAGAGACAGAAATGCCCTGCCCGGACGTCGCCGCACTTTGAACGGCGCTGTACACCCCGGCTTGACCGTTTGGCACGAGAATAATCTGCGCGCCCGCGCTGCCTAATGCGCTGGCTGCTACCGAGCTCGCATTCAGTGTCAGCTTGCCTGCGGACTTGCCGCTGCCAATCTGTCCCGCCAATGCGTCAGCCGCTGCCTCCGATGCTGCATCGCCGTCTGCGTAGACGACGGCCACTGCAACGGTCCCTGATGGACCGTTTTCGATGAACCCTATTGCCCGGCCGAGAACCTGGATATCCTTATCGGTTACGTCGGCGTATACGGGCAGGGATGACGAGACGGTCATCACCGCCGCAACCAACCCCAAAAATGCACCCCTAATTTTCATTGGTACCCCCAAAGCCACAAAACTGCTGGCACAAGCCAGCGCTGTTTCACCGCTACTGAGAGCAATTTAATAAAATCTTACGGGCCCCCTGACACAGCTGAATGCCGCAGTTTGCCTACATCTAAAAACTCTAGTTTCAATCGGATCTCGTCTAAGAAACTGACATTTCACTAAACTGGGAAAGACAGAAAGATCTAGGTTTTCTGGGTTTTTTTGTAGTCCCTAAGGCTTATTGTCGCTCCATGTGACATCACTCACCGCGCGATACCTACATCACCAAATCTGCGTTTGAGAGGCTGTATGGATCTGCTCGTCAGGAGCAGCCAAGCGGCGGCGCCCGCAAAGGTGTTTGACATGAGACCGGAGCAATCATCCAAGGCGCCGATTGCCGACAGTTTGTTGTTGGATTGGAGCGCCTGACCCTTAACAATAGCGTCGGCATCTCGAAAACACGAAAAAACCGCACCAAATCTGATGGTAGGAGCAATTTCACCTTTCTACCAACGCACTTGCGGCCTAAAATCCCTTTGGTTAAATTGCTTTCGCATCCGCGAAATACCGTCATGCATGCGGCATGGCAGTTGGTTTGTCGCGCGGCGGCTACAAGAGGGGCATCGAGGCCAATTCAAGGCTGTGCGTCGGAGGAGTCTGATCGGCTCAAAAGGCTGATCGACATTCCCGAAATCCAGTCTGTTTGTTGGATGTTCCTTAAACAAATGGTGCGGCTACCAAGCCGCCGAACTGCTGATTTCCTGAGGATTTCACTCAGAAACCGGCCATATAACGGGTGTGGATTTAAAAAATCATGTCGAGTCAGATTGGACCTAAAAGCCTTCGCCTTCTGGCCCTTAGTGCGATGCTCGCGCTCGGCGGCTGCGCCTTTGCCGACGAGGTCATCTGGCCGACCGTCGCTGGCGATGAAGCTAAAACAGGGGCAAATGCTGCCCCAGCGCTCGGAACCAGCACCGCTGCTGGCTTGACCGTCACACCCGGGCAGGCGACCGGAACGCCCGTCGGCGCCCGAGTTGGGCAACTTCGCGGTGACTTGGGACGGCTTCAGACAGCCATGAACACCCGCTCTACAGAGCTAGAGAGCATCCGCTCCCAGACCAGTACTCATGCCAGCGCCTACCACGCCAGCAAGGCCGGCATCGAAGCCAAACTGCAGGTTGGCACCACGCCGGGCAATCCGAACCTTGTATCTGCGTGGAACCAGACCCAGGCAGAGCTCGATCAGATGGCCCGCGACATCAACAATATGACAGCGCTTTCGACGGCCATTGCCGGAGACGCATCAACGGCGACCTATCTGCTGGATACGATCCAGGCGACCTTCGGCCTGTCCGGCGCGGTCGACGCTGACCATGTTCAACTCGAAACGCTTCAGGACAATACCAAGCAAACGATCGTTGTGATCAACAGCCTGCTCAGCGAGTTGCGGGAAGATACTGCGCGCCAGACGACCTATCTCGCCAATGAACGCGCAGCGCTCAACACGCTCTCCAACGCAATCAAGCGTGGGCAGATCTATGGTGGCGGTCTGTCGGTGTCGCAGACACCGTCTGCAGCGCCGAGCCTTGCCGCTGCACCGCGCGCCGCAGGAGAGGTTCCCGGTACACCACCGCTTGTGACCATTCGTTTTGATCGCCCGGGCGTTGAATATGAGCGCTCGCTCTACACGGCGCTCTCCCAGGCACTTGAGCTTCGCCCAGGTGCTGAGTTCACGGTTCTTGCGGTTTCACCAGCTGGTGGGACAGCAGCCAATGTTCAGCTGGCGCAATCCCAGTCTCGGGAAAATGCAGAGCGGGTCTTTCGCTCCATGAGCGACATGGGCCTGCCCCCTGATCGGGTTCAGCTGTCAGCAACAACCAGCGCTGGTGTATCTTCCAACGAAGTGCGCATCTACGTTCGCTAAGTCGCATTCCGTAGTTTCTCAAAAGCCCCGCTCTTTCGAGCGGGGCTTTTTGTTGCGAGAATTACCTTGACCCTCACGCTGCGTCAGGCCTCATGAACATGTCATGACAAACGAGCATGAGGAATATTCAGTAGGTCAGCTGGCTGCGCTTGCGGGTGTGTCGGTAAGGACGTTGCATCATTATGATGCGATTGGCCTCCTCACTCCTGCACATGTGGCGAGGAATGGATATCGTACCTATGGCCGCGCGGAAGCGTTGCGGCTACAGGAAATTCTCTTCTATCGCGATGTCGGTATGGCTCTTGGCGAGATCAAATCTTTCCTTGAGGGATCGAGCAACGCCATTGTGCGCCTGACAGACCATCGTGACCGCTTGCATCGCGAGGCGCACCAAACAGCACAGATGATCGACACTCTGAATGCCACGATTGCTCATCTCAAAGGAGATCGAGACATGACATTAGATGAGCTTTACAAACCATTTTCAGCGGAGCAGCAGGCAGCGCACGAAGCCTGGCTTATCAAAACCTATGGCGCTGCTATGGCTGACCAGATCGCCACATCCAAGAGGATTATCGAAGAGCTGCCTCATGGTATAGAAGGCGCAATGGAAGAGTTGCAGGCAATCGAGCGGAACTTGGTTGCGACCTATGAAAGCGGCACGGAGACAAGCTCAGATACGCTTCATGCCCTACTTGAACGCCATCGGGATTTTGTCAGCAAAATGTGGGGGCGCCCGTGTTCAGCAGAAGGTTTTGCCGGCCTTGCGGACATGTACCTGTCCCATCCGGACTTTGTTGCCCGTTTTGAGAAACTAAGCCCCAGATTTTCTGCCTGGCTCCCGGTTGCGATGAAAGCCCACGCCAAACGCCTTGACCCAGAAAACTAGTTTCAGGTCACCGCATCTTTGTAGCCAATCATATCACCAATCGAGGTCGCTTCGTAAACGCCGCGTGAGATGGCGCGGGCAACGCAATCACCTGCGTAGGTACCGATTTCCGAGAGATGCCGTACACGCATGTCATCGCCCAAAGCATGCGTACCTGTAGCGATGACAAAGATCACATCACCATCCACCGGCGCATGGGCAGGACGAAGGGCGCGCGACAGACCGTCATGAGCCATCACGGCAACGCGGTTGCATTCCGCAGCGGTGAGGTCCGCATTGGTGGCAACAATGCCGATGGTCGTATTCTGTCGGAGTCCTGGATTACCTGCCTTCGTTCCCTCAAGCCATTCTGCATCCGGCGAAAGAGAAGCCGGAGCGACGCCGCCAAACTCTCCCTCCCGCTCAAAAGGCGCTGCCCAAAAGGCTTTGGTCCCTGGGACAATTGCTGAGCCATATGAGTTGACCGCCATAAGGGCCCCGATCTGCAAACCATCGTCAGACACGAGGGACGCGGACCCAGTCCCACCCTTAATGCTACCCGCGCGCGCGCCAAAGCCAGCACCGGCGTTGCCCAGTTCAAAGCTTTCGGAGGCGGCCGCTGCCGCTTCGGCGCCCAAACGCCGGTATGGAGGTTCTTCGCCCCAGCCCTTGTCGCCACCATTGGAGAGGTCAAACAGGATCGCGCCGGGCACGATGGGTGCGCGCATATCACTTCCAGCGATTTCGAAGCCACGGCCGCGTGCACCAAGCCAGGCGGTCACGCCCGAGCCTGCATCGAGACCATAAACGGACCCACCAGAGAGCGTCACCGCATCGATGACACCGCCGAGCAATCTGCTCGGGTCGAGCGCGTCTGTCTCTCTGGTGCCAGGTGCACCGCCCATCACATTTACTGCTGCCGTCACCGGTGCGTCGGGCAGGATCACTGTTGCACCTGTGCGCGCCGTACCATCTTCTGCCTGACCGACCTTGATCCCATCGACATCCGTGATCAAGTTACGAGGGCCGGCTTTTAGGCCATTGGGGGGGAACGATGTGACCATGGTTTTCCTTAAACGCTGCGGCACGCAAAATAGACGTACCCTTGGTGGCGGACGCTAGCGATCAGCTGCCGCTGGGTCAATTGCCTGTCAATTGGCTATGCTGGGGTCGACGCGACCGCATGGACCCTAAGAGGGGCATTCCCTCACATGGAGGACTTGATGAAATTTTCCCGCGCTTTGCTTGTGATTGTTGGCATTGCCGTTGTCACCGCTCCGCTTGGTATCTGGTGGAGCCATTCGGGCGCCAAGGGTCGCACCGGCACAGGCGAATATATGGTCTCGTCTGCTCACCCGGAGGCCAGCAAAGCAGGCCAGCAGATATTGGCGGCGGGCGGCTCTGCCGTAGATGCAGCCATTGCGGTGCAGCTGGTTCTCACACTTGTCGAACCGCAATCGTCCGGCATCGGGGGCGGTGCCTATATGCTGCATTGGGACGAGCGCGCTCGCCTGCTTGAGACGTATGACGGGCGCGAAACAGCACCCGCTGGCGCGACACCTCAGCTCTTCCTTGATGAAGCCGGGCAGCCTCTATCCTTTTTTGATGCCGTGGTCACCGGACAATCCAATGGCGTGCCCGGCGCCATAGCCATGCTTCATCTCGCGCACCAAGAGCATGGGCGCTTGCCCTGGGTCGACCTTTTTCAACCCGCAATCCAACTCGCTGAAGAAGGTTTTCTCGTCACGCCGCGCCTCAACAAGATGATCGCCTGGTCCCCAGCGCTGCCGCGCCTGCCCTGGTCACGCGCTTACTTCTTTACAGAAGATGAGACCGGGAATGCCGTCCCTCTCGCCGTTGGCACGCGGCTTAAAAATCCAGCCTACGCAAAGAGCCTGCGGCTGATCGCCGAGCAGGGCCCTGATGTGTTTTACAAAGGGGAAATAGCCGAAGCCATTGTCGCGGCTTCCCAAAATGCCCCCATACGCCCTGGCACACTCAGCATGACTGATATGGCCGCCTACGAGCCCGTAAAACGCGACCCGATCTGCCTTGAATACCGGACCTACACTGTCTGTGGCATGCCGCCGTCAACGTCCGGCGGACTGACTAGCCTGCAGACCCTTGGCATTCTTGAATCATTTGATATGGGAGCATTTAGACCCGGGTCACTTGAAGCAGTGCACCTCATCACGGAAGCAAGCCGTCTTGCCTATGCTGATCGCGATCTCTATATCGGGGACACAGACTTTGTCGATGTTCCCGTTGCAGCCATGCTGGATGAAGATTATCTCGCCTCACGTGCGCGGTTGATCGATCCCTCCAGCAGCCTCGGGAACGCGGAGGCAGGTGTGCCAGTAGCCTCAGGTGATCTGGGGTCTCGCTACGCGCCAAATGAGTCCCGATCTCGTCCTTCGACCAGCCATCTCAGCATTGTGGACGCACAAGGCAATGTGGTTTCCATGACAACATCGGTTGAGGCGCCCTTTGGCAGCCATTTGATGGCCGGCGGTTTTTTCATCAATAACCAGCTCACCGACTTCTCGTTTCGTCCTGAGATTGACGGAAAGCCGGTTGCCAATGCAGTGGCGCCGGGGAAACGGCCTCGCTCATCCATGACACCAAGCATGGTTTTTGATGCAGACGGGAATTTTCACTTGGCGATCGGGTCTCCGGGCGGCAGTCGTATCATTGCCTATGTAACCCAGACGCTGGTTGCGCTTCTCGATCATCATCTGCCGATGCAGGAGGCGATCAATCAGCCGCGACATGTGAACCGCAATGGGCCCCTGGAGATAGAAGAAGGCACCGGCATTGCGGGACTAAAGGATGAGTTGGAACAGCTCGGTCACGAGGTTGTCGTGAAAGAAATCACCAGCGGGTTGCATGGCATCCGCCGATTGGAAGGCGGCCTTGAAGGCGGTGCGGATCCGCGCCGCGAGGGTGTCGTTTTGAGTGGTCGCCTCTAAGACTCCAATAACCCCGACGCGATCCTCACCAGTCCTTTCAGCGCCGGGTCGGGTGCAACCACAAGATAAGTGGGGATTGGCTTTACATAAGCGCTGATCTTTCCTCGATCCTCAAACCGCGCACGGAAACGCGCAGCTTCAAACAGACCGCCCCATCGCGGCACGATGCCGCCCGCGATGTAAACGCCTCCTGTCGCTCCCATGGTGAGCGCGACATTTGCGGCCGCCGCCCCTAACCAGTTTGTGAAACAATGCACCGCTTCCGCGCTCAGAGGCTCTCCCCCGGTCGCCGCGCGCGCCGCAATTTCTGCGGCACTCACAGATTCGCAAGTCAGACCTTCCATCTCGCACAGCGCATCATGGAGTGCCTCAAGACCGCTGCCTGACAGAATGGTTTCTGCATTCACATGCCCAAAACGTCTCAACAAGCGTTCATAGATGGCGAGCTCTCTGGTATTCGCTGGGGCGATGTCTGTATGGCCGCCTTCCCCATCAATCAATGCATAGTGACCGTGTCCGTCAGGCACTAACCCCGCCACGCCGAGCCCTGTCCCGGCTCCCAGAACCGCGAGCGGTCCGTCTGTGTCAGGCGTTCCGGTTCCCAGCTGTAGAAGCTCCTCTTCGTCGAACAATGGGAGTGCCTGGGCGATCGCTGCAAAGTCATTTACGAGTTGCACCCGCGACGTCCCGAGGCGCTTTGTCAGCTCTACCTCTGTCAGTTGCCAAGGACAGTTGGTCATATCAATCGATGCAGAGCCGTCATCGCCGACAACAGGCCCAGCGCCGCAGATCGCCGCAGCGTTCACCTCTGGACGCCCGGTTTCATCCAACACTTCCTGAAGCACGTCCCCAAAAGTCGCAAATCCTTCGGTTTCCAAAACAAAGGGCGGCGTAAGCGACGACACCCCAACTGACGCGTCAGCGTAGGAGAAACGCGCATAGGTGCCGCCAATATCCGCGACAAGCACGCGTGAACCGTCTTTGATATGTTCCATGGTGCACCTCTCTATTTCGAAGCTTATCGTCAGACTTTCGTCGACGTCTTAACCGCTTTTACTGCGCCGCGCGGACAAATTCCTTGCGGTGAGGTATGCATATTCTAAACCGTGTTCCGTTGGCACCGGTTTCAACAAGCTCCAGCGTGCCGCCATGTGCCCGAACCAGATCCGCAGATATTGCAAGACCGAGACCGGTCCCTCCCTGGCGGGTTGTTCCGCCAAACGGCTGGAAGAGCCGTTCGCGGGCGGCGTCAGGAATACCTGGCCCGTTATCAGCCAATTCAATACTGACTGAGTCTACATCATTGACGGCTGATACTGAAATCTCCCCCCCTGCTTCCATGGCCTGCGCCGCGTTCCGCCCAAGATTTAGAAGAACGCGGAAAAGGTGATCCGGATCTGCATCGATCTCCAACCCATCGGCGACATCAATGCGGATGGCGACGGGACTGCTTTCTTCCAGGCCTATCGCCTCCATCGCCTCAGTCGCGAGGTCTTTCAACGCGACAGGCCGACGGTCCGGCGGCGCTTCTTCGCTGCCGCCAAATTTAAGTGTGTTGGTGCATAGCTGAATGGCACGATCAATGGATGCAAAAAGGCGCGGCGCCAGACTTTGCACAGTTGGGTCATCCACACCGCCGAGCCGATCGGAAATCAGCTGTGTGCTCGCCAAAATGTTCCGCAGGTCATGGTTGATCTTGCTGATCGCGGTTCCCAGCGATGCAAGACGTGCCTGTTGGTTCAAGGTAGAACGCACCTGTGTCTGAAGGTCAGCCAATTCCCGCTCTGCAACACCGATTTCATCCAAACGCGCCGATGGTTCAATGACACGGGACGCATCGTCCGGCTTTTCACTGAAGGCCACCATGTTTTCGGTGATGCGTCGCATGGGACGGACCAAGAAGAAGTTCAGGGCAAAAAAGACGAGTGACGCCGTGATGATCGAGATCAGGATCGACAGATTGAGAATGTTGGTCGAAAAATCGAGCATGGCCTGCCGAAGCGGCGTTTCGTCGAAGACGATTTCGATAAAGTCGCCACCTTCAAACCGAGGCTTGCCGATCACGCGAATGGTGCGGCCATCCTCCGCCATCAGGCAGTCGAACATGTCCATGACAATGTCGAGAAAGGTCGCATCACGCAGATCATAGGTCGCGTCGATCGCCGGCGGCATGTCGTCTCTCAGGATCAATCGACGTGCTGCGTTTCTATGCAGTACAACGGCAAAAGCTTCTGCGTTCGTCAGAAGTTCATCGCGGAGCGTGCTCGCAACCATATTGTCCGGCGTTGCTTCGAGGGCGAGAGTTGCGATCTGTGCTTGAGCCAAGCGTTGCTTGATCCAGCTGTCCCTGAAATTGGAGAGCGAGGGCACATAGATCAGCACTTCTGCCAACATCACAAACAGAACGGTGAGCACCAGGAGCTGTGCCGACAGGCTGCGGCGCAAGGGGGCAACAAGACGCGCAACCGGTGCCGCAGTGACCTGCAGCCCGACATGCTTGTTAGCATCCGTCACATCGCTGATCTCTCGATCCATATTCCGCCCGTTTTCCGTCGCGCGTCGCTTATGCGCTGCCCAGGAGTATAGCGGAAAGGAACCCTATCCGAACAGGCCAAGGAACTTCACAATTGCCCTTGTCTTCCAGCTAAAGAGCGTCGGCGTGTAGTAAGAACCGGCTGCCCGCTTGCTGATTTCAGTCAGGGTCGGGTATGGCGCAACCGCGCCAGCCATCGCACCGATTTTCAGCCCCTGTGACTTGGCAAGCACCCAGGGTTGCAACAGGTCGCCGGCATGGGGCCCGACAATGCTGGCACCCAGAATGCGTCCATGACTGTCGGTCACGACCTTTACGAGGCCACGCGTCCGACGTTCAGCTTGTGCCCGGTCATTTTCTGCCAGCGGCCAGCGCAACACCTCGATCTTGCCGTGCTTCTTGCGGGCTTCTTCTTCCGTCTCACCCACATGCGCAAGCTCAGGGTCGGTATAGGTCGCCCAGGGGATCGAAGAATGGTCTGCTTTCGCCGGAATGCGAAACAGGATGTTCCGGATCACGATGCCTGCGTGATATCCAGCCACATGGGTGAATTGAAGGCCACCCGCGACATCACCGATCGCAAAGACTTTCTTGTTTGTCGTTCTGAGACGCCCGTCAACAGTGATACCGGCACGCTCATACTTAATGCCCGCATTTTCAAGATCGAGCCCGTCGACATTTGGACGCCGTCCTACAGCAAGTAGCAAATGTGATCCGGACACTGTTTCTTCGCCAGCATCTGTCTCGATGGAGACACTGACTCCATCACCCTCTTTCGCAACGGAGGTGACTTTCGCACCCTCACGAATTTCGACGCCATCTTCCCGAATGGCATCAAGCACCAGGGCGGTGAGTTCGGGATCATCTTTGCCGAGCGCTTTCAGGCCTTCTAGAACAGTGACCTTTGCACCAAGACGACGATGCGCCTGTGCCAGTTCCATCCCAATGGGGCCGCCGCCCACTATGATGAGATGGTCTGGGCGTTCTTTCAGGTCGAACATGGTTTCGTTGGTGAGGAACGGCACTGTGTCGAGCCCGGGGATCGGTGGAACAGCGGGTGATGACCCGGTCGCAATAACGAAGCGGCGCGCCTTGATGGTCTGGTCACCCGCCTGCACCGTTTGTGGGCTCGCAAAACGCGCTGCCGCCTGAATGACCTGAACGCCCAAGCCTTCGAACCGCTCTACACTGTCCACCGGCGCAATGCCTGCGATCACTTCATGGATGTGATCATGTACGCGGCTAAAGTCGACCTCCAGCGGTTGTGGCTTCACCCCGAAGGCTTCGCCGTCGCCCATTCCGTGAGCATGTTTGGCGGCTGCAATCAAAGCTTTGGACGGAACACAACCATAATTCAGACAGTCGCCCCCCATCTTGCCTTTTTCGATGAGGACAACTTTCGCGCCCATCTGTACAGCGCCTGCCGCAACAGACAGACCACCTGATCCGCCGCCAATGACACAAATGTCTGCTTCAATCACATTGCTCATGATGTTTCCTCACACTCCCAGATAGAGGAGGTCCTTATGCTTCTTCTTTAGAAAAACGTTTGTAGATGACGGGCACCAAAGACAGCGCGGCCAGCGCCAGGATCGGTCCCAATACTTCCGGCTGAAAAATGATACCGAGATTGGGTTCGCCGCCCTCGTCAAAAATCGCGCCCAGACCATTGCCAACACTGGCAAAGACAAAGGTTCCCGGAATGATGCCGAAGAAGGTCGCCACAACGAAGGTGCGCAGTTTCACACCCAGGAATGCCGGTGCCAGATTCACGAGGAAGAACGGAAAGAGGGGCACCAGACGCAGCACCATCAGATAGGAGAACGCGTTCTTCTGAAACCCCGCTTCCATTTTCTGGATGCCGGGACCTGCCTTTGCACGCAAAGTGTCGCCGAGTGCTGTTTTTGCAATCAGGAAGACAATGGTTGCGCCAACGGTTGCGGCAACGACCGTTGCCAATCCGCCAAAAATAGTTCCGAACAGAAAGCCGCCGGTTAGCGTGGCAATGAGGGCGCCGGGCAATGAGAAAGCAACCATGACGGTGTAGACCGCCATATAGACCGTGAATGCCAGCGCGGTGTTTTCAGCAACGAAGGTCTGCAAAAATTCGCGGTTCTCTTTCAGGGCATCAAGGGTGACATATTGCCCAAGGTCCAGGACAAAGAAGGCCACAAGCCCGGCGGCCAGAACCACCAAGGGAATCAATCTGCCTAGACTGAACCCTGACTGCTTCACGTCTGAACTTTCTTCGCTCATCTTTTTCCTCCCAGTCGATTCTTCATGAACCGGACGTGTCGTTCAGGGACCAATCATAGTCGTATCCCTGGACACGTGTTGTGTTTTCGAGTTTCTCTGCTAGATCGCCTTCGGCATATAACCGCAGATGCGCAATAAGATTGGCTGTGCCCTTACCGAAATCTTCCGAGTACCAATCATAGATTTTGGAGACGCGAAGCGCGCCTCCCTCAAAGGTTGCACCACGCGGACTGTTAATGTAGTCGCGGGCCGCAGCTTCCAGATCCGCCTCCAGGGTTTTTCCCGTGAATGGCTTGCTCGGCAGGTTGGGACATCCGATAGAGGCGCAATTTACCGCATAGTGGACACGGGGGTCCTTCCAGATCGGGCGCAGAATGCGGTGTTCAATGTCATCCAGCGTCAACCGCTCTCCGTCGACGGTCACCAGTTTGGCACCCCACGGGCCTGTTGAGAAAAAGCCCGGAGAGATACTAATTTTGCGAATGGAACTGACGGGGTAGTGATCGAGGATCACCCGGACTGTTGTCGCATTGTAGAGGTTGGCCCAGAAGGCGAATTGCTCGTTCTTATTGAGCCCATCGACTTCCACCGCTTCCAAACTCGTGATGTAGAGCTCGAGCTTATCGCGATCTTCCTCGCTCGCGGCCAGGCCCGCATAATTGACCTTGTTGGCCTCGCCGTCCGCACCGGGCACGAGATAGGCATCCAAAAGAGCCTGCCAGTCGGAATGATCTATGGTCATGGTCGAACTCTCCTCATAAGCGCTCCACCGGGTCCAGGCATCGGCTGCTGGAACCTGGGTTGCGCCAATCAAAAGCCAACCTAGGGCGATTATCCCTAGAAAGAACAACCCAATGGGCCTTGAGCGCTTTTTTGAACCGCCCAATCTTTGATAATGCCGCTCTGTCACTGTCAGGACCATGTCGCCTCCTTCTTGCGTCCAGCAGCTATGCTGTTCGGGCGCAATGCTCTGTGTGTAACGGAAGGTAGGGAGTGCATGCGAAAAAACCCGCAAAAATCACCTGCTTGTGAGAGAGTGTCAGAGCAGGTGACCCCGGAGTGATCAGTATGAGAGCGCCGGATTCCGCGGCTTTTCCAGGCTCATTGACCATTTGAGGTCAAAATTGGCTGATTTCTGCGGCATTTACCTTCAAAACAGGGCGGGACAGTCGTTGACTTGCCCCCCGCCATTGCTTATACACGCGGCCAGTCTGGCCGTTGGGCATCCGCCCGCGGCTTCTATTGTTATGGGGGCACACCAGCGACGTTCTGGTCAGGAGCCCTAGTCGGAGAAGACCCGTGAAACGGACATATCAACCAAGCGCTCTCGTTCGCAAACGCCGTCATGGTTTCCGCGCTCGCAAAGCAACAAAAGCTGGCCGCGCAATCCTTTCTGCGCGCCGGTCAAAAGGTCGCAAGAAGCTTTCCGCTTAGTCTTTCCCTTAGGGCGAGATGACCCTCTCAGAAGGGTCTCTGATGCGGAGAGCCCCTTTTCTTGTCGAGGACCCGATGGAGCGCCTCAAGGCCCGCCGCGATTTCCTGAAAGCCACCAGAGGCCGCAAATGGGCGGCTCCAGGGCTCGTGCTTCAGGCCCGAGAGCGAACCCTGGCACAGGCCGAGCGCCTAGCAGAGGCGCGAGTCGGCTTTACCGTTACAAAAAAAGTGGGCAAAGCCCATATCAGAAACCGGGCGAAACGTCGGCTGCGTTCTGTCGCATCTGACGTTCTGGCACTTGCCGCGCGTCCGGGTTACGACTACGTCCTAATCGGACGCGCGGGAACCATTTCCCGCTCCTATCCTGATCTTACGAAGGATCTTGAAACGGCTCTCGCCAAAGTGCATGCGCAGAAGACACGCGCGGACACGAATAAGCGGCGACAGGCATCTCAGAAACAAGGGTGATCTTAGTTCATGTCTGACAATAAGAATTTACTTCTTGCCGCCGTCCTGTCGATGGCCGTTCTTGCAGGTTGGCAGTACTTCTTTATTGAGCCAAAGATGGAAGCCGAGCGCGCTGTGCAGGCAGAAATCGCAGCGGCGCAAGAAGAAGCGGCTGAGTCAGCCATTCCACAGGTCCTTGAGAGCCGACCCAACAGCCCTGCCGACCTTGGCGATGGTACCCTGCTGACCGGCCTGCCACGTGATCTGGCGCTCACCCAAAGTGAGCGTGTTCAGATTGATACAGATCTTGTCGCAGGCTCGATCTCACTCACCGGCGCGCGGATCGACGATCTGCAACTGCATACCTATCACGAGACCGTTGATCCCAACTCGCCAGAAATCGTTCTCTTTTCGCCGGCCAATTCGATCTCACCCTATTTCGCTGAATTCGGTTGGTCTGCGCCTGCCTCTGCAGGCTTGAAGCTTCCTACCCGCGACACAGTTTGGACTGCACCTTCAGGTGCGTCGCTTGCCGCCAATGGGTCTGTCACACTCACGTATGACAATGGCGAAGGCCTTGTCTTCAACCGTACCATTACGATCGACGAGAACTACATGTTCACTGTCGATCAGAACGTCACCAACAATACAGGCGCCGCAGTCACGCTTTACCCGTACGGCCTCGTATCGCGCACAGGCACACCAGAGATTGAAGGTTTCTTCATTCTTCATGAAGGCATGATCGGGGTGCTTGGTGAGGAAGAAGGGCTTGTCGAAATTGACTATGACGAGATCCTGGAAGACCGCGAGATCAAATATACAGCCAATGAAGGCTGGCTCGGCATTACCGACAAATATTGGGCGACGGTTCTGATCCCTGAACAAGGCGCCAATTTTGATGCGCGGTTCTCTGAAGGCCCCAACCCGCGCAAGAATGTTTATCAGACTGACTATCTGGTCGTTGACGGCCTGACGGCAGCACCTGGTGCTTCCCTCAACCACACGGCGCGGCTTTATGCGGGTGCCAAAGTGGTCGACATGATCGATGCTTATGATGAAGAAGGTATCTTCCGCTTTGAGCTGATGATTGACTGGGGATGGTTCTACTTCCTTACCAAACCTCTCTTCGTTGGCCTTGATTATGTTTTCGGCATTGTCGGCAATTTCGGCATCGCCATTCTGATCGTTACGGTCATTATCAAGATCTTCTTTTTCCCGCTTGCCAACCGCTCTTATGAAGCGATGAGCAAGATGAAGAAGCTGCAGCCCGACATGGAAAAACTGCGGGACCAATATGCTGATGACAAGATGAAGCAGCAGCAAGAGATTATGGAGCTCTACAAGAAGGAGAAGGTGAACCCCCTTGCTGGTTGTTTGCCGGTGGTGATCCAGATCCCTGTCTTCTTTGCTCTCTATAAGGTCCTCTTCGTCACCATAGAAATGCGCCATGCGCCCTTCTATGGCTGGATCCAGGATCTGTCCGCGCCCGATCCAACGACGCTGTTCAACCTGTTTGGACTGATCCCTTGGGATCCACCATCGCTTCTGATGGTTGGTATCTGGCCGATTCTCATGGGCATCACGATGTTTGTGCAGCAACGCATGAACCCTGCTCCTTCGGACCCAACGCAACAGATGATTTTCACCTGGATGCCGCTCTTCTTTGTCTTCATCCTGGCAAGCTTCCCTGCTGGCCTTGTGATTTATTGGGCATGGAACAACCTGCTGTCTGTTCTTCAGCAGGGCGTCATCATGCGCCGTCAGGGCGTCCCGATTGAGCTTTTCTCAAACCTTGGTTTTGAGAAATTGTTCAAGCGCTCCGCCAACAAAGATGAAACGTAACGCGTGATGGACACCGACACTCCCGAAGAGAAGGCGGAGCTGGAAAAAGGGCACTGGCTCTTTGCACAGCCATGCACCTTCGTGAAGGGCGTCGTCAAACTTGATGGACTTCCCAACGACGCACTTCCTGAGATCGCTTTTGCAGGGCGGTCGAATGTTGGGAAATCGAGCCTCGTCAATGCTATGACAGGGCGCAAGACCCTCGCGCGCACATCCAACACGCCCGGCCGCACCCAGGAAGTGAACTATTTCACCCTTGGGCAGCCAGGCCGAGAAGGTCTCTTTCTGGTTGATCTGCCAGGCTATGGCTACGCCCGGGAATCCAAAGACCGAATTGCAACCTGGACCGAACTGGTGATGACCTATTTGCAGGGCCGCGCCACATTGCGCAGGGTCCTGCTGCTTATTGATGCGCGCCATGGCATCAAAAAGAATGATGAAGAAGTGATGGCCATGCTGGACAAGGCTGCTGTTTCTTACCTCATCGTGCTCACCAAAGCTGACAAGCTTAAAAAGGGTGAGATTGAAAAGCGGCTGGAGACAACAAAGGCCCAGCTCCGCAAACATGTCGCTGCTTTTCCGGAGATCGCTGTCACTTCCTCTGAGAAGGGCACAGGCATTCCTGAACTCCGCGCCCATATTGCCGAACTGGCAGAGCTTGCTCCCATGGGATATAAAGCTGACACGTAAAGTCTGGCGCGATACCAGGCTCACAATGCAGGGACAGGCGTGCGCTTGCGCAAGTATGGCGCACGCATCAGACAGCAGTGATGATCGACCAAGAAAACGACCCAGAGACCGGTATCGACCGGGCAAAAATCCTCTCTGAAGCTCTGCCCTACATGCAGCGCTATGACAAGCGGACGATTGTCGTCAAGTATGGTGGGCATGCCATGGGCAATGCCGAGCTTTCAGCTCAGTTCGCCCGAGACATTGTCCTTCTCAAACAGGCTGGTCTTAACCCGATCGTCGTCCATGGCGGCGGTCCGCAAATTGGGGCCATGTTGAAGAAGCTCAACATTGAAAGCACGTTTTCCGACGGCCTCCGGGTGACCGACAAAGACACGGTCGAAGTTGTAGAGATGGTGCTGGCTGGTTCTATCAACAAGCAGATTGTCGGCGCGCTCAATCAAGCGGGCGGGCGGGCTGTCGGCCTTTCGGGCAAAGATGGCAATCTCCTTATCGCTCGGAAAGTTGCACAAAAGCACGACCCAGATTCCAATGTGGAAAAAGCCGTTGATCTAGGGTTCGTGGGCGAACCTCAGAAGGTAAACCCGGAAATTCTGGAAACCATGATTGCGTCTGACATTATTCCGGTCATTGCGCCTCTTGGTGTGTCGGAGACAGGGGACACCTACAATATCAATGCCGATACCGCTGCGGGCGCCATCGCTGCTGCGACAAATGCCAAGCGTCTTCTCCTTCTCACCGATGTGAGCGGTGTTCTCGACAAAGAAGGAAAGCTGGTTACCGGCCTTACTGTCGCCGAAGCCAACGCCTTGATGGCAGATGGCACCATCTCAGGTGGCATGATTCCGAAGCTCGAAACCTGCATTGACGCTGTGAATGACGGGGTTGAAGCCGTGGTCATTCTGGATGGTCGGGTGCCCCACGCGGTGCTCCTGGAACTCTTTACCGAACATGGTGTTGGCACTCTCATTAAAGACGGGTAGCGCCAACGCGGCGACAATCACGCTGCAGAGACTCAAGAGCACTTGGCAGACCTCCCTGGAATGCTATTGTCTGAACAGAGAGACTTGGCCGGGGGGCACGTGTTTTGGGTCGAGAAATATGAACGAAGTTAGCAGCGGGCTGCGATGCTCCGCTCCACACAACGCACTTGCGACCGCCCTTTTCTGCGGCGCATTCCTATTCGCATCTCTTGTCTTGGCCTCTCCGGCGAAAGCAGAATATCGCTTCTGCAACACCACCACCTATGTCCTGGACGCTGCGATTGGCTATGAATCAGACGAAGGGTGGCAAAGCCAAGGGTGGTTTCGCATTCTGCCCGGCGCATGCAACGCGGTTCTTCCCGGGCGCATTGAACATGACGAATATTATGTTTTTGCCCGCTCGATAGATGCCCATGAAGGTGGCACAAAATATTTCAGCGGGTCCGATCGCTTCTGCACAGCGCCGGGGGACTTTCTCGTCAATGATCGGACAAATTGCGCCACGCGTGGATTTGATGGGTTCGACTTTACCCGCGTAGAAACCCGGACAGGCGACAAATGGACGACGACGTTCTCAGAACCCAGCAATTACACTCGGAAGCGCGCCGAGATTGCCGGAACCCAGAGACTTCTGCGCGACACCGGCGCCTCAATTTCCCAGATCGATGGGTTGAGCGGCAGACGTACAACAACTGCGATTACGAACTTCCAGCAATCCAAGAACCTCCGAGCAGACGGCAAGATTACACCCGCTCTCTTCAATGCTCTTATTGAAAGCGCTGATCAGCGCCAGGCCGCAACCGGCTTGTCGATCTGCAACACAACTGATTTTCTCGTCTGGGCTGCGGTTGGCTATCAAAGCGGCGAAGATTTTGCATCCAGCGGTTGGATCCGCATCGAACCGGATCGGTGCGAAAAGGCCATTAAGGGCGAACTGAAAGAGCAATATTATTACACCTACGCAGAAGCTGTTGATGGCGGCGGACTGGTGGCGCGCCGCGCTAGCCAGGATCTCGTCTGGGCGGGCAATCACACATTCTGCACTAAAGGCACCCGGTTTGAGATTGAGGGCCGCGAAGGATGCACTGAACGCGGTTTTGATGACACCGGCTTTAAACGGATAGATACCGGCGAAGCACTTGTGTGGACAGAAACGCTCAAATAGCTAACCGCCGTCTCCCTTGGGCTCAACTTCGAAGAATGCCAGTTGTAGGTTCATTTTCTTGTCTTCAAGCGGGTATTCGAACCCATTTTTGGGAAGAAGAAGATCCGTGTGCATTATGCTGAGCGCCTTCTGAACAGCCAGCGCTGTTCTCATGCTGAGTTCCGCCTTCCAACAGACCGATGTGATCGCCTCTGGCGATTTGGAGTCCATAATCTCGGTAATTTTTTTGACCGGCACTTCGACCAAGAGTGAGAGCGCCATGCTCACGCATTCTTTTTGCCCGGTATCTGCAAGCGTGGTGACCAAGGCATTATCCAGCTTACCTGCTTCGTAAGCTTTGCGAACGGATGCAAGGGTGGCGTCGAGTTTTTCGCTGCCATCTTCACCCTCTACGCGCTCCATGACTCGGTCTCGCAGTTCTTTCTGCGTGTCTTCATCTAAGCCTTCGCGCGCCAACAAATCCTCCAGAAGGGATCTGGCAACGAAGCTCGCAATGCGTTTGATAGCGCGGATGGAAAGGTTCGGCCGCATCACTAGCGGCTCATGAAGCGCTTCGACATCAATCGCTGTGGTAATCAGAAGGTCGAGCGTGTCTTCCCTGATCTGCACGTTCGGATTGGCGAGCAAGGCTGTCACAGCAGGTATGTCGAGAGACTGGGCTACCTTCTCGACAATCTCGTCGCCCATATTTTCGCGGCGCGCAATGGCTTCCGCAGCGCCATCCACCGCGCTGCCAGCGATCAGTTCCATCAGATCCGCATCGGACAAGAGCGGCGAATATTCGAGCACCGGGCCCGCAACAGATATCTCAACATCATTGGCGAGTTTCTTGATTATGCGCGGCGGTACATTGTAGGTGGCCTTAATCTCTTCAGCGACAATGGCACGCACACGCGGAAGCTTGTCAGCGGCGAGTTTCTCAACAAGTGCAATCACCCGCTCTAGCAAATCTCCCTGCATATTTTCATCGGCACCGGGTACCAGTCTCGAGATCCGCCGTGCAAGTTCCACGCGCACAAGCTCTTCAGGATCGTCCGCCAAAATCTCGCTGGCCTGGATGGGTGTGGACGGATTTGCTGCAACCGCCACGCGAACATCAAGCATCTCGTCTTCCGACAGATAATAAAGCACCTCACGAGGTGCGTCGGTTCGAGAGGCCAGCTCCCGTTTGGCAGCTCGGGAATGCTTCTCCAATACAGCGCGCGCGTCCTCATAGCTCAGCTCGTTGGGCAAACGCCGCCAGGAGAAGATTTTGTTCAACAGGTTCTTCATGATGTCCCCTCGGACAGTTCCCCGGTTATCCCATTGCCGATTGTTGACTGCGCCGCCGGTTCAACAGTCGGGAGGCTGTTCTCAGACGCCATTTTCCAGGTTCCCTTGCCAGACCGCTTCACGTCGTAAAGCGTGTGGTCTGCGCGAGCCATGAGGCTCTGAAGTTCTTCGCCAGGCGTTGCGCTTGCGATCCCAATAGAGAGGCCCGGCAGAACCTCCTCGCCATATTCCGCTGCAACAATATTGAATGCTCGAACAAGCCGTTCCGCTGTCAGGGCAGCAAGAGCGCCGGGCGCTTCACCACAAGAACCGATCCACATGGCGAACTCATCACCCCCCAATCGGGCGGCGAGATGATCCCCGCAGGGCAGGTCTGCTATCGCGTCTCCCATCAGGGAAGAAAGTGATGTCAACAATGCATCGCCAACGGGATGACCATAGGTGTCATTGACCGCTTTGAAATTGTCCATATCGATGAACATGAGGTTGCCAGCGGCACCCTCACCGGTGTGCAAAGCTAAGCTTTCACTCACCCCCGCAATGAAGGCCCGCCTATTCAAAAGTCCCGTCAGTTCATCGGTCCGGGACAATCGATCAAGCTCACGGAGTTGACGGGCATGTTCAATCGCGTTCGAGAGATGGTCGGCAGCATGGGCAAGCATGGCCTCTGCACGGCCAGCTGTATCCAATAGTACGACAAACCCGTTCATGACATCCCAATGATGGGTGAGAAGGCAGAGGAAGGGTCCCTCCCGCCAAATCTGGTAGGCTTGCGCCTGCTCATCTGACGGAATAGCGGTGTCCATCAACGTGCCGAAATCCGGGTCAGGTAGATCTGTTGCCATGGTTGAGTCAATGTGCCGTGCTGCTGGCTTCAACGGAGTGCCGTCAGCCTGCAGTGGCACAACCCATGCGGCGGCGGCCTGAAAGGACGTTACCAGAACGCGGGCTGCTGCACGCAACATATCGTGGGGCTGCATTTCCTGCTGGATCGCGCGCGCAATCGCGGAGATGAGCGCGTCATCATCGCGCTGTTCGTCCAGTTCGCGCGCCCGGCGGCGTTCGGCGGTCACGTCGCGCGCCACACCGCGCGCACCACACCACTCACCCCTATCATCGGTCAATGGCCGAACCGAGGCGACAAGACAGGCGGCGTTCCCATCTTCACCTCGGATCCAGACTTCGGTTTCTGTAATCGGTTCTCGTGCCGCGAACAGCGCCACGAGATGACTGGCCTCGTGGGGGTCCATGGCGAGGCCCGCAGGGGACGCCCCATTCAATGCCAGCGGCAGATAGCCGACAATGCCCTGGGGGCTTACAAATGAGAATTTCGACGACGCATCGACTTCCCAGACAAAATCGCCGGAGCAATCTGCAAGGTCTCGATAAAGGGCGCGAGAACTGACAAGTGCCTCCACCAGATTCCCTTCCAGCGAGACATTGCGGGCCAGCAATAAGATGCCCGGGCCAGCACTCATGGAAAGGTCCACCGGAAGAGCGGTGATGTCATAGGTCAAGTTGCCTTCATCACGCGCTGCCGACGGCACGACAATGCGCTTGGAGAGCGGCACGCCTGTGCGGCCAACATCCAGGAAAGCGCTTGCGGTTTCGTTTACTTGGTCCAGCGCCCGTTCCTCTGTCACGCCCATAAGACGGACAAGCTCGTCACCCGCCTCATTGTTTGCCAGTACGGCGCCGTCCTGTGCCAGCAACAAGCCCGGTCCACGGAAACGCTGCAGCAGCTCGCACGGTGCGATTGATGCAACATCATCAACAAGCTCCGACGAAGACACATCAGTTTGCGCGGTGGACATCAAACCAGGACCCTTTGAACTCAAGAATACAGGGCTCAAATCTAGCAATTGGCTCTTAATGGGCCTTTAAGCAGTGATTTAAGTTGGTTGCCAATTGGTGAATGCGTCGGCAGAGTGCGGCTCAGAACCACGAGTGCCCCTGATATGTCTGAAACGCCTAAGCAAAGCCTGAAAAACCCCGACTTTCTCCATATTGAGACCTGGGTGTTTGACCTGGACAACACGCTCTATCCGCCCGAATGCGATCTGTTTTCGCAAGTGGATGTGCGAATGCGGGACTTCATTTCAGACTATTTAAACGTTGATCCAGAAGAAGCCAGACGCCTGCAGAAGCATTATTACGTTGAACATGGCACGACGCTCAGCGGTCTCATGAAAGTGCATGATCTCGCGCCGAAGGCATTCCTGGATTATGTGCACCAAATCGATGTGAGCCATATCGCGCCGGCGGATGATCTCAACCAGGCGATTGAGCGCCTGCCAGGCCGCAAAGTGATTTTTACCAACGGAACCGTTGCCCACGCAGAAAACGTGACAGAGCAGCTGGGGATCACCCACCATTTCGACGCGGTCTATGACATTGTGGCCGTCGACTACACACCCAAACCCGCCGTCCAAGCTTATGAACGGTTTGTATCGGGGACGGGTATCGACCCCAGCCGGTCGGCCATGTTTGAGGATATCGCCCGGAATCTGCAGGCACCCCACGACATGGGTATGACGACCGTCTGGGTTCGGCCCGGAGAGCCCGGCCCGGAAAAGCACCAGCAAATGTCCCATGAAGGTGCCGACGGGCCACATGTCCACCATGTGACCGATGATCTGACGGGATTTCTTCAAGGTCTGTAGTCTGGCGCTTCAAATCCTTTGTTTTGTCGCATTTCCGGACGCTGAAGTGCTGCAACTTCCGCTGGAAATGCTCTGGTTGACAAGCCCCCACCCCCCGCTATTGTGCCGCGGCGCTCGAAACCCATGCCAGTGCTGCCGATAAATAAGGATCCCCAAGATGACCCCAGCTGAGCTTCAATCCATCATCGACACGGCTTTCGACAATGTGGACGCCATCGACACCAAAACGACCGGTGACGTGCGGGACGCGGTCAACGAGGCCCTGACGCTCTTGGACAATGGGGAAGTTCGGGTTGCCGAAAAAGGCGACAAAGGCTGGGTGGTCAATCAATGGCTGAAAAAGGCTGTGCTCCTGTCCTTCCGCCTGAACGACATGGAAACAATCGCGGGGGGTCCCGGCAACAGCACAAATTGGTGGGACAAGGTTCCGTCGAAATTTGAAGGCTGGGGACCGCAGGAGTTTTCTGCTGCCGGTTTCCGAGCCGTACCGGGCGCCATTGTGCGCCGGTCAGCCTATATCGCACCAGGCGCTGTCCTGATGCCGTCTTTTGTCAATCTGGGCGCCCGCGTTGACAGCGGCACCATGGTCGACACCTGGGCAACGGTCGGGTCTTGCGCCCAGATCGGCAAGAATGTGCACATTTCAGGTGGCGCTGGCATTGGTGGTGTTCTCGAACCACTCCAGGCCGGACCTGTCATCATTGAAGATAACTGCTTTATCGGTGCACGGTCTGAAGTGGCGGAAGGCGTTATTGTGGGGACCGGTGCTGTCCTCTCCATGGGCGTGTTCATCACGTCGACAACCAAAGTCGTGAACCGCGACACGGGCGAGACCCATATTGGATATGTTCCGCCCTATTCCGTCGTCGTTCCAGGTGCGCTGCCTGGCAAACCACTTCCAGATGGAACACCCGGCCCAAGCCTCGCCTGCGCCGTCATCGTCAAAACCGTCGATGAGCGCACACGGTCTAAAACGTCGGTGAATGAGCTTCTGCGGGACTAGAGGCAGTTCTGAGCCAAGATCTCCCAGGTTTGACCGGTCTGTTTGACCCTCGTGGGCACAACCGGGTAAACCGGGGGTCATGGAAACCGATACACCCACGGCGGCTGGCCTGATTGACCCAGTCTCCCTCGCGCAAGATCTGATCCGCTGTCAGAGCGTCACCCCGCAAGAGGGCGGCGCACTTGATTTGCTGGAGGCCCGTCTCACTGAGCTGGGGTTCGTCTGCACGCGCCTTCCGTTCAGCGATCAGGACACGCCGGACGTGGACAATCTTTATGCCCGTCTTGGGTCCGAGGCCCCCAATTTCTGTTTTGCCGGTCATACCGACGTAGTACCCGTGGGTGATGCAAAAGCCTGGAGTGTCGACCCGTTTGAAGCTGTGATCAAAGACGGCCTGTTGCTCGGACGCGGTGCTACAGACATGAAAGGCTCGATTGCTGCCTTTGCAGCTGCCGCATCACGGCTTGTTGCTGATGGTGGCATTCAAGGTTCCATCAGCTTCCTCATCACAGGTGATGAAGAAGGACCAGCGATCAACGGCACCCGGAAAGTGCTGGAATGGCTGGAGGCTCGCGGCGAGGTGATTGATGATTGCCTTGTCGGTGAACCCACGAATCCACAAGAGCTTGGCGACATGATCAAGATCGGTCGCCGCGGCAGCACAAATGGCTGGATTACCGCGTTTGGTGCGCAGGGCCATGTGGCCTATCCACACCTGGCTGACAATCCGACACCGCGCCTCGTGGCCATGCTGCAACGCTTAACGAGCGATCTGTTGGACGAGGGCACAGACCATTTTCAGCCCTCCAATCTTGAGATCACGCAGATCAGCGTCGATAATGAAGCAACGAATGTCATTCCTGCAGAAGCCAAAGCGCGGTTCAATATTCGCTTTAACGATCTGCATACTCCAGACGAGCTGGAAGCCCGGGTGCGTGCGCATCTAGATGCCGTGACCGCTGAGATGGGTGGCGCCTACGACCTCAACATGATTGCGAGTGGTGATGCCTTTCTTACTGCCCCAGGCAAGTTGAGCACGCTGATATCTGACGCCACAACACAGGCGACGGGACGTACGCCGGAATTATCCACCAGTGGTGGGACGTCTGACGCGCGGTTTATCAAGAACTATGCGCGTGTTGTCGAATTCGGGCTTGTCAGCCAGTCCATGCACAAGGTGGATGAACATGCGAAGGTCGATGACATCGTTGCCCTTGCCGACATCTACGAAACTGTACTGAGGGGCTATTTCAGGTAGTGTCCCGTTTCATAAGTTCGTATGATCGTGCGGCTGGCTCAGAACGAACTTATGAATCGCAAGGACACTAGCAGCATGTTTATTTCTAGTGTGACTTAGAATTTGAAGTTCGCTGTTGAGAATGCTGCAAATGGTAATGCGAACTTCAAATTCACCACACTAGGCGCACATGCCCACAAGCACAGAAATCATCAATGCCTTCATCGGTGCCTGGAAAATCGCCCGGCGTGATCCCTCTGCATTGTCGCATTTCGATTTCAGCGCAGACGCTTTCTGGCGGTCCTTTGCCGCCTTCATCTTTGCGACCCCGTTCTATCTTGTCTTTATCAGCGCTGAATGGCGGATGATCGGAGACGCCGACATCGTCGTGACCAACTCTCTGCTCGGCTATACCACGATCGAATTCCTTTCCTATGTGGCGTTCTGGGTCCTGTACCCGCTCTCGATGGTATTTATCTGTCGGAGGCTGAACCTGACACACCAATTTGCGCCCTACATAATCGTGTTCAATTGGTCGTCCGTTCTGGTTGCCGTCTTACTGGCACCGCCCTATGTGCTTTACAGTTTCGGGATCGCCACCATTGAAACCTCGGCCTTCCTCATCCTGCTCGTCTTTGTGACAGCCCTTCTCTATCACTGGCAGATCGCCGTTACGGCATTCAGAACAACATCGGCTACTGCCGCAGGTATCGTTGCCTTTGAAGTCGCGTTGGGTTTCATGATCAATATGGTTGCCAGTTCTTTTCTGGGTGTCGGGCCGCAATAGATGAGTGATCCGCGTGCCATTGGCGTCTTTGATTCAGGTATGGGGGGCCTCACTGTGCTCCGCGCGTTGCGTGACACACTCCCGCATGAAGACCTGGTTTATCTGGGCGACACAGCGCGCCTGCCCTATGGCACGAAAAGCGCCGATACAGTCGCTGCCTATGCTCTACAGGCCACCAGAAAATTGCTCGCGCATGATGTGAAGATGGTCGTGATTGCCTGCAACACGGCTAGCGCTGTCGCGATCGAGCCACTCGCGGAACAGCATGCGCCCCTTCCTGTGATTGGCGTGGTGGAGCCTGGCGCTCGTGCTGGCGTTGCTGCCACCAAAACAAAACGGGTCGGTGTGCTTGCAACAGAAAGCACGGTCAAAGGGGGCGCTTATGCCCGCGCAATTTCTGCACTAGCGCCGGACGTTCACATTCGCCAGCAACCCTGCGCCCTCTTCGTTGCGCTTGCTGAAGAAGGTTGGGGCAACGATGCGATTGCCGAAGCCGCAGCTCAACGATATCTCGCACCACTCTTTGATGATCCGGAAACGGCGCCCGATACGCTTGTGCTGGGGTGCACCCACTTTCCGGTGCTCGCTCCCGCAATCGCCAGAGTTCTTGGTGACGGGGTTACCCTGGTGGACAGTGCCGCGACGACCGCCGAGTCCGTGGCTGCGGCTCTCGAAAGAAATGGTCTTGCGACGGATGCCTCGTCAAACGGGTCCGAGCGGTTCCTGGCGACGGATGCGCCGGAACGTTTTGCGCGTGTGGGCGGCCTCTTCTTTGGGTCTGACATTGACGCGGCCCGCGTCGAGTTGATCGATCTGCAGCTTTCCTGATCAGTCGTAGTCGACTGCTGTCAGATAGAGACCATCTGGGGGTGCGACCGGTCCACAGCGGGAACGGTCTGCAGCCTTCAACGCCGCTTCCATCTGTTTTGGGCGCCATTTGCCTTCACCGACACATTTGAGCGAGCCCACAATGGATCGCACCTGGTTGTGCAGGAAAGAGCGTGCCCGACAGATCACTTCAATCTCTTCGCCATAGCGGGAGACAGTGATCTCATCCATTGTTCGCACCGCGGACTTCGCCTGGCAATGAACGGACCGGAAGGTCGTGAAGTCATGCTTGCCAATCAGTGCCTGCGCCGCCCTATGCATGGCGTCCGCATCAAGAGGCACCGGCACAGCCCAAGCCTGCCCGAGATCAAGCGTGAGTGGCGCGCGGCGATTGATGATGCGGTAAAGATAGTGGCGCTTTGTAGCATCAAAGCGCGCGTGAAATTCGTCGCTGACGAGTTCTGAGGCAACAACAGAGATCGGCGCGGGCTTTAAATGAAAATTGATCGCATCCTTCACCTTGTCGGCCTTGTCGCCCCGTTCCAGATCCAGATGAACCACCTGACCGAGTGCATGGACACCGGTGTCCGTCCGCCCCGCGGCAAAGACTTCTGCCTCTTCGCCACTGTAAGCGCGAACGGCTTTCGTCACCTGATCCTGAACAGCGCGCCCATTCGTTTGCGACTGCCAGCCATTATAGGGACCGCCATCATATTCAATGGTGAGTTTGTAGCGGCTCATCAGCTGACACTTTCGCCCTTCGCAAGGGGGAAGCCGCGAAGGAACTCCTCGGCGGTTGCCCGCCCTTTGCCCGCCCGCTGAACTTCAGCCAAGCGCAAAGCGCCCTCGCCACAGGCAATGGTGAGCTTATCGTCCAAGGCCGATCCCGGCGCACCGCTCCCTGCAACTGCCACAGCGCGCAGAATTTTCACCCGTTCCGGTTTCCCCTTTCGGATGATTTCAAAATAGGCACCGGGAAAAGGCGACAGTCCGCGAATGTGACAGTCCAGTTCTTTGGCGGGCCGTGACCAATCAATGCGTGCTTCCGCCTTATCGATCTTCTTTGCGTAGGTTATACCCTCATCTGATTGCTCAGCCGGAGTGACTTCACCTGCCCCAAGCTTCGTCAGTGTGTCGACCATCAAAGGCGCACCGATTGTGGCAAGCTCATCGTGGAGGTCCGAGGCCGTCATGTCGCCGGTGATCGCAATCCGCGCTGTGCCCAGCACAGGGCCCGTATCAAGGCCTTCGTCCATCTGCATCACCATCACACCGGTCTCCGCGTCGCCCGCCATAATTGCCCGCTGGATCGGCGCGGCACCGCGCCAACGTGGCAGGAGCGACGCATGAAGGTTGAGACAACCGAGACGTGGGGCTTCAAGAATGGGCGCAGGGAGAAGCAGCCCGTAGGCCACAACAATTGCTACATCCAAATCCAGATCAGCGAAGGCCCGTTGCTCTTCTTCGCCCTTCAGGCTTATTGGCGTGCGCACTTCAATGCTGTTTGTGTCCGCAAACGCATGCACGGGAGACTTTTTCAGGTCCATGCCGCGGCCGGCCTTCCTCGGTGGCTGCGAATAAACCGCGACAAGCTCGTGGCCCGCCTCAACAAGAGCGGCAAGGACGCCCACTGAAAAGTCAGGCGTTCCCATGAACGCGATGCGGAGAGGTTTGGGGTTTGTCATGTTTTAAAAGTGCGCGTTTGGAACCGGTCAGGCCAGTTCTTTTTCTTTCAGGCGCCGTTCTTTCAGGAGCTTCTTTAAAACCCGGTCGCGCTTCAGCTTGGAGAGATGATCGATGAACAGCACGCCTTCGAGGTGATCCATCTCATGCTGAAGGCAGGTTGCCAACATCTCGTCGCAGTCCAGCTCGCGAATTTCGCCCTGATAGTCGAGAAAACGGACACGGCATTTCGCGGGACGCTCAACCTCATCGTAGAATTCCGGCACCGAGAGACAGCCTTCTTCGTAAACCCGGGTCTCGCTGTCATCGGTCCAGATGATTTCAGGGTTTACAAAATAACGTGGCTCCGGCTCTTCACCTTCGCGGGCGAGGTCCATGACGATCACACGTTTGGGCACGCCGACCTGAATGGCGGCAAGGCCAATACCCGGCGCGTCATACATGGTTTCCAGCATGTCATCCATGAGGGTGCGTAGCCCGTCATCCACCTTTTCAACAGGGGTTGAGACCTGCTTCAGGCGTCTGTCGGGAGCTGTCACAATCGGGCGAATAGTCATGGGGACGAAATAGGCCCCTGGCGTTCTGTCGTCAAGCCTTACCAAGCCATTTCAGGCACCGTGCGATCAGTGAGAAACTGGCCGAAAACCTCTATTCTTCGCAGTTTGCGACACAAACCTGACGCTCTCTCACCTGGCCACCGCAAGAGCGATAGCACATGTTGAAATTGGCCTGACACTGTGACCCCTGATTGTCGCATTGATAATACGAGGGATAGCCCTTGGTTGGCTCGGTCGGCTTGCTGAATTTCTCCGGCGCAGCTGCATAGAGCAGGCGGTCTTCATTGTACCGCTCCCGGGCCTCATAATATTCGTCTTCCACCCGCCGCTCTTCGTTGTAGCGGCATTGTTGAACGGCCTCGGCTGCATCCCTGTTGCACTGGTTCTGGCCCTGCTGGCAGGCTGCGAGGCACTGCATGCCTGCCTGACTCGCAGGGGGTGCATAGTCGTAATGGGTTTCGATCACGGGCCCACAGGCTATCAATGCAAGAGCGACGACCGGCCAAGCCACAAAACGGCTCATATTCTTGAAAAACTGCATGATATCCCCTCGTCTCTATGACTTACCCCGTTCATTTATGGCCGTGCCACGCTCTTTAGGTCAAGGGCGCTGCGCCTTTTCTGATTTCGGGTATAGTTGGTGCTTGGCACAAAATGTGAGATTCGATGGACGCTTCATTTCTTCCCTATCTGGTTTCGGCGGTGGTTACGGCAGTTGTGGTGACCGCGCTCCTCATGCTGCGTCTGCAAAAGGGCAAGCGGGAGGAAGAACCGGTGGGGCCCAATCCCGTCGAGCAGCAATTGGCACAGCTTGCAGATATGCAGAACCAGCTGGCGGGCCGGCTGGCAACGCTTCAAGAAGGCCAGACCACGAGCCAACAGACGCTCAATCAGGCGCTCAACGAGCGGCTTGATGCGGTGAGTCAGCGGCTCAATCAAAGCCTGACAGAGAACACCCAGAAGACGAACCAGACGCTGAATGAGCGGCTGGAGAAGGTAAGCAAGAACCTTACAGAAACGTCTTTAAAGAACCGGGAGCAGTTGGGCGAGCAGTTGGGCATGCTCAACACCCGCCTTGCCGTCATCGGCGAAGCGCAGAAGAAACTGGACAGTTTGACGACCGAAGTGGTCGGGCTGCAGGAAGTGCTCGGTAACAAACAAGCCCGTGGTGCTTTTGGCGAAATTCAATTGAATGATCTGGTGACGAGCGCCCTGCCACCGTCTGCCTATTCATTCCAGACACCGCTTTCCAATAAAAGCCGTCCTGATTGCCTGATCAAACTACCAAACCCACCAGGCTCCATTGCAGTCGACAGTAAATTCCCCCTCGACAGCTATCGGCGGCTTGTTGATGCGTCTGATGAAACCGCAAAATTGGCAGCCACCCGCCAATTGCGCGCGGACGTACAGAAACACATCAAGGACATTTCAGAGAAATACATCATCCCCGGCGAGACAGCAGAGTCCGCTCTCATGTTCCTGCCATCCGAGGCGGTTTATGCAGAGCTGCATGCTCGGTTCGCGGATGTGGTGGATCAGGGCTACAAGGCGCGGGTCTGGATTGTGTCACCCACCACGCTGATGGCGACACTCAATACGGTGCGCGCGGTGCTCAAAGATGCACAGATGCGTGAGCAGGCCCATGTCATTCAGGCTGAAGTGGGCAAATTGCTGGACGATGTGATCCGCTTAGATACTCGGGTTGACAAACTCAAAGGCCACTTTGCGCAGGCGGAGAAAGATATCCGCGACATCGAGACGTCGACGGCAAAAATAACGCGGAAAGGCGAGCGGATTAAAGAAGTCGAGCTGGAAGATCCCGCCGAACTATCCCCGCCTTCTGAGAGCAAGTTACAATCAAGCAGCAAGGTGGCTGGAAGCCAACCCGACCTGCTTGCCGGTGAATAAAACACGTCTGATAAAGACATTTGGGGGGACGGCACATGGAAATGATCGAAGCATTTGTGGGACAGGTGAACAGCATCGTCTGGGGCGTGCCCATGCTGATCCTGATCGGGGCGACGGGCGTCTTCCTGATGGCGGGCCTTCTGTTCATGCCCCTGCGAAAGCTCGCGCATGGTTTCAAGCTGCTGCTGACCCCGGCGACCCAGGGCGAAGGCGACATCCCCCCCTTTAAGGCGTTGATGACGGCGCTGTCTGCGACGGTCGGCACCGGGAATATTGCAGGCGTTGCCACCGCGATTTTCCTCGGCGGGCCTGGCGCGCTTTTCTACATGTGGCTCATCGCACTGATTGGCATGGCAACCAAATATGCCGAAGCCGTTTGTGCTGTAACCTTCCGGGAAACAGACGCCAAGGGCAATCATGTCGGCGGGCCGATGTATTATCTCAAAAACGGTGTCGGCGAAAAATACCCGACACTTGGCAAGGTTCTCGCCCCCCTGTTTGCGCTTTTTGCCGCCGTCGCCGCATTTGGTATTGGCAATGGTGTGCAGGCCAACTCAGTGGCAGACGCCATGAGTTCAAGCTTTGGTGTGCCTCATATCGCCACTGGTCTTGTGATGATGGCGATTGTGGCTGCTGTTCTCTTAGGCGGCATTCGCCGTATCGCGGATGTAGCAGGCGCACTCGTGCCCCTCATGATCGTTCTGTATGTGGGGGCAGCACTTGTGATCCTCGTGATCAACGCCGCCGCCATCCCTGATGCGTTTGCTCTCATCTTCCATCACGCTTTTGAGCCCGCTTCTGCAGCCGGTGGTTTTGCTGGTGCAACGGTTGCTGCCGCCATTCGTTTCGGGATTGCCCGTGGTGTGTTCTCCAATGAGGCGGGACTTGGGTCGGCGGCCATCGCCCATGCGGCGGCCAAGACCAATGATCCCGTGCGTCAGGGACATATTGCGATGCTCGGCACATTCATTGACACCATCATTGTCTGTACCATGACCGGCCTCGTGATCATCACATCGGGTCTCTGGACATCCGGCGACACCGGGGCGGCTCTCACTAGCTCAAGTTTTGCCATGGCCCTGCCAGGCGGTGCTGAGATTGTCTCGGTTGCTCTGGCGGTCTTTGCCTTCACCACCATTCTAGGTTGGTCCTATTATGGTGAGCGGTCGGTGCAATATCTCTTTGGTGATCTTGCGATCCTGCCCTATCGGGTCATTTGGATCGTGGCCATTCCGGTTGGTGCGACGCTTAACCTCGGTTTCATCTGGCTCTTGGCAGATACGCTCAACGCCATGATGGCGATCCCGAACCTGATCGGCCTCATCATCCTCGGGCCCATGGTCTTCAGGGCGACCAAGACCTATTGGGAAAAACGGGCCGCGAACCCACAAAGCGCAGACTGAGGAAGGATCGCCCCCATGCTCCGCTGGTTCTATTTGTGCGCGATGGTGGCAGGCACTCTCCTGCCGCTGTCGCAGTTCCTGCCCTGGCTTTCAGAGCACGGGCTCGACATTCCACTCTTCTTTGCGGAGCTGTTTGCCAATCGTATCGGTGGGTTTTTCGGGTGGGATGTCATCGTTTCCGCCATTGTGCTTATCCCGTTCATCCTGATTGAAGGAAGGCGGCTCGGCATGGAGCGGCTCTGGATGCCCGTCGCCGGCACCTTCCTTGTGGGCGTTTCCTGCGGGCTGCCGATGTTTCTCTATTTACGGGAGATGCGCCTGGAGCAGATGAAGGGCATTGCCGTCGACAAATTGGTCTGAGCCCACTCAAACAGGACGGCGGGATTTCATGGCCGCGGCAAGCGTGCCATCATCGAGATAATCCAGCTCACCGCCGACGGGCACACCATGTGCGAGGCGCGTAACTGAGACACCAGCCGTCGCCAGCCTGTCGGTGATGTAATGAGCTGTCGTCTGACCATCAACGGTTGCGTTGGTGGCAAGGATCACTTCAACAATTTCATCACCAGATGCACGTTCCAGCAAAGATCCAATGGTAAGGTCTTCGGGCCCGATACCGTCAAGCGCTGAAAGCGTCCCCCCCAGCACATGATAGCGGCCCTTATGGGCACCAGCCCGCTCCAACGCCCAGAGATCGCCCACATCTTCGACAACGCACAGGCTTTTGGGCTCCCTGCGTGGATCAATGCAAATCATGCAGGGGTCCTGTGTGTCGACGTTTCCGCACGTGGTGCAGATCACAGCTTTTTCAGCCGCATCTGCCATGGCGATCGCGAGCGGTTCCAACAATGTCTGTTTTTTCTTTACGAGATGCAGGACGGCGCGACGCGCAGAACGGGGACCCAAGCCCGGCAATTTGCCGAGCAGTTGGATCAACCGCTCAATCTCAGGACCACTTAGGGCGCTCATCAGGGTTAGAGTCCGAAATTCATGCCAGGTGGCAGAGGCAGGCCACCGGTCAGCTCTTTCATGCGTTCAGCCACCAGCGCTTCGGCTTTCGCCTTGCCGTCATTGAAGGCTGCCACAATCAGGTCTTCCAGAATTTCTGCGTCGTCTGGTTTCATGAGGCTGGGATCAATCTGAAGGCGTTTCATGCTGCCCTTGCCAGAGAGGGTCACTTTGACCAGCCCGGCGCCACTAGATCCTTCAACTACAGCATTCTCTAGCTCAGCCTGTGTATCGGCGAGCTTCGACTGCAGCTGTTGCGCCTGCTTCATCATGTCGGTCAGGTTTTTCAATCCGCATCCTCATCTTTTGTACTCTCGCCTTCCGCAGGCGCTGGTCCCAGAAGCTCCGGTTCCACAACATTTCTGATTTTCGCGCCGGGAAACGCCTCAAGTGCCGCTTTCACCAGCGGATCTTCCTGCACCTCCAGGTGCAGTTCATCCCGGCGGGTCTCTTTTTGCTGTCGAAGGGTCGGTGCCCCTTCCGCTTTGGAAATAGAGACAAGCCACCGCTCGCCCGTCCACTGGCGCAGTTTCTCTGCGAGCTGACCTGCAACAGAATTGTCGCCATGAACGACGTTCACCTCGATACGGCCCTTCTCGAAATGCACGAGACGCAGGCCAGACTCCATAAGGTGGGCGAGTTTGATATCCCGCTGCGACTGGGCATACGCAATCACATCCGCATAGGCACGGAATTCGGGTGCGCGGGCGGGTTCAACCTGCCCCTGCGGTGTCGGTTGGGACTGGCCGACAGCCTGCGCAGCACCACCCCCGCCACTCATGCTTGCGCGCGCGCCGCCATTCGGCGCGCCACCCATGTTTGGAGCGCCACCGCCGGCAGCAGCTCCAGCAGGCTGGTCTTTAAGCTTGGCAACCAATTCTTCGGGTGACGGCTGGTCTGCTACATAGGCGAGGCGCACCAGGATCATCTCCGCCGCCGCGATTGGTTTGGCCGCACCCTGCACTTCCCCGATGCCCTTCAAAAGCATCTGCCAGGTACGAGAGAGCACGCGCACTGGGAGGGCTTTCGCCATTTCCTGTCCACGTACGCGCTCGGTCTCTGTGACCGTCAAATCATCGGCGGCACTTTCCGCAAGCTTGAGGCGTGTCAGCCAATGGGTGAGTTCAGCCAGGTCAGACAAAACGACAGCCGGGTCTGCTCCAGAATCATATTGATCGCGCAGTTCCGCAAGTGCCGGGGCAATTTCGCCCTTCATCACCAGATCAAACAGGTCGAAGACCCTAGCGCGGTCGGCGAGACCCAACATGTCGCGCACATCTTCTTCTTTGATGGCGCCCGCACCATGGGCAATGCCCTGATCGAGCAGTGACAGGCCATCGCGCGCCGAGCCTTCTGCCGCGCGTGCGAGCAGCCCAAGGGCAGCGTCTTCAATCGCCACGTTTTCTTTGTCGGCAACTTTCTTCAGAAGGCCCATCAGCTCTTCCGCGCTTAGACGGCGCAGATCAAAGCGCTGGCAACGGGAAAGCACGGTGACTGGAACCTTCCGGATCTCGGTCGTCGCAAAAATGAACTTCACATGTTCTGGCGGTTCTTCCAGCGTCTTCAGCAGCCCATTGAAGGCTGCCTTTGAGAGCATGTGCACTTCGTCAATGATGTAGACTTTGTAGCGCGCACTCACCGGATTGTAGCGGACGCTCTCAATGATCTCGCGAATGTCGTCAATGCCCGTGCGGGACGCCGCGTCCATTTCCAACACGTCCTGGTGCCGAGATTCCATAATGGCTTCGCAATGCTCGCCAAAATCATGGAGTTCGATTGTGGGCTTGTCGCCTTCAGCCTTCGAGTAGTTCAGCGCGCGGGCAAGAATACGTGCTGTGGTTGTTTTCCCGACGCCGCGCACGCCGGTCAGCATGAAGGCATGGGCAATTCGACCACTCTCAAAGGCATTTGAGAGGGTGCGCACCATAGCTTCCTGGCCAACCAGGTCATCAAAGGTTGTCGGGCGATATTTCCGGGCAAGAACACGGTAGCCAGCATCAGGTGCTGCGACCGGCGCACCCCCTAGATCGAATCCAGGCTCGGTGGCGGGATCGGGCCTCGGTTCAGGGGTGGCCACCTCTTCAGGTGCACTGTCAGCGACGTCATCCATCTGGCGGTTTGCCGCTCCCCGGTTGGCATGCCCGACGCCCGAGGGGCTTTTCGCCTTTTTCTCCGACGCATGGCTGGAATTCTTTAGTGGGAGGCTGGAACAGAGACCCGAGTAGGGCTCGTTACGGCTGCTTCCTTCCGGACCTGACCGGGTTGGCGAGAAACTCGTCCACCGCCAACCTCCCGGGGACACTATATCAGGGTTCGCGAGGGAAATGGCAAGAATTGGATAGGAAATCACCGCCCATTCTTCGGGGTTTTGCATTTCACAGAGGCCCATGCCACCTTGCCGCCCATCAGAATAAAAAAATCCCCAAATTTGGAGGCAGGCCCATGGCTCTGGAAGCCAATCCCAACATTTTTGCCAATAATCCCCTCGACCGGGCGGGACATTTCCGCACGAATCCCGATTGGATCGCTGAGAAGCTGGCAGATAGCGCCAGCCTGGCGGTGCCGTTGTGGAACCTGAAACCTCTAGTCCTGCCAGAAGAACAACCAGGTGCTGGCAAAGATGTGGGGTGGCTACCGGTCAATATGGTTCAGTCCGCCTCTCCGGGTGGCACCACGGTTTTCCTTGGGATCAACCGGCGGGGAAAACCACTCTTTGCCCATGATATATCCAGCCTCAAAGACCCAGAGGGCGATGGTCCCTTCAAGGGCATGGGGGGATTTGAAGACCTGCGCGCCGTCGGCATGATGGGCGAACTGCCCAACACCGAACTTGCGATCCTTGCGCAAGCCAAAGCGATGATCGACTGGCACGCCCGCCACGGCCATTGCGCTGTTTGTGGTGCAAAGACCAACGTCGCTGAAGCCGGCTACAAGCGTGCTTGTCCGTCGTGCAATGCAGAACATTTCCCGAGGACAGATCCAGTCGTCATCATGCTGGCGACCTATGGCGACAAGGCCTTTCTGGGACGTCAGAAGATTTTCCCGAAAGGAATGTATTCTGCTGCCGCGGGTTTTGTAGAGCCTGGCGAGAGCATTGAAGAAGCTGTCGCCCGCGAACTGGACGAGGAAGCCAAGATTGACGTCAAGTCAGTGCGCTACCACTCCACCCAGCCCTGGCCTTTCCCGTCCAGCCTGATGATCGGCTGCATTGCGGAAGCAACAAGCGAGGATTTTGAGATTGACGGCATTGAGCTCTCAGAGGGTCGCTGGTTCACAAGAGACGAACTAGCTGCTGCATTGGACGGCAAGGGGGACGGCTTTTTCGTGCCGCCCGCCTTTGCTATCGCTCATCATCTGGTGAAAGCGTTCGTCGAGGGCTGGTAAGCACGAATTGCCTTCGCAACGTTATGTAGCCAGCGCAAAATATGAAGAGTGCTCCTAGAAGCTCGGCTGATTCTTCCGTCATCTGCGCGAGATGGTCCCTATCTGTGAAAAAGTTTTTCTCCGAGGCATCCCCGATCAGATAGAGAATGACGCCTGTTACAAACCAGGTGCCCGGCAGGCTGAATAACCATTGTGCACTCCTGCGCAAAGTCTGGTTTACATCCATTGCAACGCTCAAGAGCAAGGCGGCGCCAAAAACAAGCAATATCCCGTAGGGAATGCGCTGCTCGAACACAGCACTTAGATGAGGCTCCAGATCCGTGCCACGCACATCTATTTCACGGAGAAGCATGGCCATACATGTCAGGGTTAATCCCCACATGACGGACTTACAGGCTCTTTCACCGCTGCGAGTGGCGGCAATATAGAAGGCCACCACAGCACCGAAGAGCGTCAGGTTTTGGCCGGATTCAAAGAGAGCGTTCTCTCCATAATACTGTTCGCTGCCATACAAAAAATGAGTGGCGCACCCCGCCGCGACCAAAAGTGCCATCACCAGACCGTCGCTCGTCCGTGCCGTCCAGGAAGAAGACTCAGGGTGTTGTTGCGACATTGAATAAGCCAAAGAGAACCCCACAATATACCATGGCAGAGCAGATACGCTCCCTGCACCTGCATCAGTTCGCCAATACAGACACTGGAAGTGTGCGCGGCGCGGCCAATTTGGAATTCAACAAATCACACTAAAATGTTACGTCGCAGGAGCGTCGGCTTTTCCTTGTGCCTCAATCAGCCTTGGAACAAACCAGACTGGCCAGGCCGCAATGATAAGGTTCGGTATCCACCAGCTTGGATCGAAGTCGCCCAGGATCAGCCAATAACAGATAGCCATAAACCCCGCACAGAATGTGAGCGCGGCTGAAACAAGTGCGTAGCCGAACCAGCGTGGGTCCGCCTTGGAGAAAAGCCGCGCGGCATAAATACCAAGCACCGCAAAAACCACATCCAGAGGAAAGAAGGACCAATTCCAGGCGACCACACGCGGGTCGTAATAGTCCTTGAATAGGTATCCTTCCGGGATGGCGAAGAGGCCTATCGCTACCAGCGCCGTGACGAACGCCGACGGGAGCTGGTTCAGGCCAGCTGGGACGTTTTATGTACCGATGGGCTGGAAGGTGTGTCGCTCCGCCGCGTTGCCGATGCCGCTGATTGCACAACAGGCCGGATCGCCCACTATTTTGAAGGACGCGATGAGCTGCTCGTTGCATCTCTACGTATGGCGAACACCCAGGCCGCCGCACGCATGCGGGAAATCGCCGACTGCGAAGATGATCCGCTGAAGCGCTTACGTGCGGTCCTACTTGAAAGTTTGCCGCTGGATGCCCGCCGACTGAAGGAGTGGCAAGTATGGATCAGCTTCTGGGCCGCCACCATCGGCAACAAGGACCTGGCAGGGGAGAACCTGAAAAGATACCGCGAGTGGCGTACCGCACTCAGCTCCGCCCTGAAACCACTAGCACCTATGAAAGAAATAGACGTCCTTGCAGAGCGTCTCGTTACGCTTGTTGATGGGCTGGGTGTGGGAGTAACACTCAATCCGACGAAAGAGATGCGGGCGCGCGCAGAAGCCGAAGTGGATGCTTTCCTGAATAATCTCAGCTAGACGTCAATCGGTCGCCGGCATGTCCGCGCGGAAAGGGCTGGCCTTGTAGACGCCCAGGATCTTGAGTTCAGAACAGAAGAACTCCAGCTCCTCCAGCGCCAACCGCACATTGCGTGAGGAGGGATGACCTTCCACGTCCGCATAGAATTGGGTCGCATTGAAAGAGCCACCCAGCTGATAGCTTTCAAGCTTGGTCATGTTGACGCCGTTTGTGGCAAAGCCGCCCATGGCCTTGTAGAGCGCAGCGGGTACATTGCGGACGCGGAAGATGAAGCTCGTAATTACAGGCTCTTCTTCCGGCTCAGCATCATCGGGCTCCGTCGCCATCACGAGGAACCGTGTGGTGTTGTGGGCCGCGTCTTCAATATCCTCTTTCAGAATATCGAGGCCGTAAACATCTGCGGCAAGCTTGGTCGCGATGGCCGCCCGGCTCGAGTCGCCAGCTTCACCGATCTGGCGTGCTGAACCCGCCGTATCAGCGCCGACGACTGCTTTTAACTTCATGTCGCGAATGAGGGTGCGGCATTGGCCCAGCGCCATCACATGAGACTGAACGGTTTTGAGACCTGCAAGGTCAGCCCCCTTCACGCCCAATAGTTGATGGCGGATGGGCAAGAAGTGCTCGCCAATTACATAAGCATTCGACTGAGGCAAAAGATGATGGACGTCAGCCACCCGCCCCGCGAGCGAGTTTTCAATCGCGATCATGGCAAGGCGCGCTTGGCCTTCAGTGAGCGCTGCGAACGCATCCTCAAACGTATCGCAGGGCAGCACATCCATGTCTGGATAGGCTTCCTGGCAGGCGATATGGGAGTTTGCTCCCAATTCACCCTGGAACGCGATTGTGTTGTCCGGAGACGCTGGATTTGCCATCTGGTTAGCGGCAGGAGCCGCCCTTTCGTGATGCTCTAATCCGCAAGCTCTGTGCGGGCTTTTTCTAAGTCGGCGGGAGTATCGACACCGAGTGGAACAGTGTCAACGAGGGCCGCATCAATACGCATACCGGCTTCGAGTGCGCGCAGCTGCTCCAATTTTTCCCGCACTTCGAGTGGCGATGGTGGCAAAGCGACAAACCGCGCCAGGGCGTCGCGGCGGAAACCATAAAGCCCGATGTGATGATAGTCTGGGCCCTCACCGTAAGGAGCCGTCCCCCGTGTAAAATAGAGCGCACGGCCAACTTGTGCCCCCGGTTCCAGCGCTAAAATCGCTCTTGGGACATCGGGGTTCGTGCGTTCGTCTTCTTCCGTGATTTCGGTTACCAGGGTCGAGATGTCAGCCGGCGTGGTGTCCAGAACATCCAGCGCCGCCTTAATGATGGTCGGATCAAGCGTCGGCAGGTCTCCTTGAACGTTGAGAATCACATCGTGCGTTCCTTCAGGATCAACAGCATTCAGCGCTGCATGCACCCGGTCTGAGCCAGATGGCAAGTCTGGGTCCGTCAGAACCGCCTCACCGCCCGCCGCTTCAACAGCGTCCACAATTTCCTGTTCGGCCGCGGCAATCACCACGCGGCCAATCCCTGCTTCTTCTGCCCGGCGCATCACCTGAACGATCATGGGAACGCCCGCGATATCGGCCAAAGGCTTGTTGGGCAGCCGGGTTGAGGCCAAACGGGCTGGAATGAGGATAATTGGGGAAGTAGCCATGAAATCCGCTCAGATGGGGCAAAAATGGGTGATTCGGCCTCTTAACACCCTCCCGAACAGCTCACCCGTCCGGTGCCGGCTCCAAAAGGGCGGCAGAGCGCCGCATGTTTTGGGCTGTTATACGGGTTGCAGGGCCCTCACGGAAGCGGGTAATCTCCGCGCCAACCAGCGGGTGGGGGCTTTGCCGGGCTGTTTGTGATCGCCGAGACCCTTCCCAGAGACTTATTAAGGCCGGAGCCGCTTTTCCATGGATAGTTTTGAATTCAACAAAATCGCAGGTGCATTCCTCTTTTCGATCCTGCTTCTGATGGGCGTGCGGGAATTGACCTCCGTGATGTTTTCCCCTGAAGCGGCAAACCCCGCCTCTTACCCGGTAGAGGTCGCTGATAGTGGCGCACCTGCAGGCGGTGACGCCGGTGCGGTCGCCGATGAAGGCCCAAGCCTTGCTACGTTGCTCGCCAGCGCCGACATTGGCAAAGGTGAAAAGGTCGCCAAGAAGTGCGCTGCCTGCCACACGTTTGATGACGGCGGCGCCAACAAGGTTGGCCCTAATCTCTATGGTGTTATTAGCCGTGCAAAAGCCCAGGTTGATGGCTTTAACTATTCCGGCGCTCTGTCGGGCATGGGCGGCACCTGGGACTTTGAAACGATGAATGCGTTTCTTGAAAAGCCTGGTCGCTACGCACCCGGCACCTCCATGTCATTCGCCGGACTGCGCAAGCCAGCTGACCGTGCAAACATCATTGCCTATTTGAACTCGCTCGGTTCGAACGTGCCTCTGCCTGCTGCTGAGTAAGCCAACGCTGATTTGACACATTAAAGTTTCTTAAGAGGCGCTGGTCCGGCAAGGATCGGCGCCTTTTTTCATGCTAATCTCCCCTCTTGAGTATCGCAGTCTCGCCACATTCCTTTCGTGGAATGAGCAGGTTGCTGTGGGGGTCTAGAGGGAGAAGTTGGTTTGGCGTGGATTGGACGTTTTGCGGGTGCAGGTTTGGCTCTGGTTATGGGTATCAGTGCCGCCATGGCGGAGGACACTGAACAACATGGCCTCTCCCTTTTCGGATCGCTCAAATATCCCGCGGGCTTCGAACGATTTGACTATGTGAACCCAGAGGCGCCCAAAGGCGGCACGCTGCGCTATGCCAGCATTGGCAGCTTTGACAGCCTCAACCCTTTCATTGTCAAAGGCCGGTCCGCCGCCGGTATCTCGACGTTCCTCTACGACACACTCATGACGAGTTCCATGGACGAACCAGCCAGCGAATATGGGCTGTTGGCGGAATCCGTGTCGCACCCGGACGACTATTCCTTTGTCACTTTCAAACTTCGCCCAAACGCGAAGTGGCATGATGGGAAACGGGTGACGCCAGAGGACATTATTTGGTCTCTTGAAACGCTGACCACGAACATGCCCTTCTACAATGCGTACTATGCGGATGTTGAAAGCGTCGAGAAGCTCTCCCCGCTTGAAGTGCGATTCAACTTCTCCGTGTCAAATAACCGAGAGCTGCCGCTGATCGTTGGGCAGTTGCCGGTGCTACCGAAACATTATTGGGAAACGCGCGACTTCAACGAAACCACGCTGGAGCCTCCCCTTGGCAGTGGCCCCTACCGGGTTTCGAAAGTTGATGCGCCAACCGGCATCACCTTTGAGCGGGTGCCCGACTATTGGGCAGCTGATCTCAATGTGAATATCGGTGCTTATAATTTTGATGAGATTCGCTTCAGCTATTTTGGTGACAGCACCATCGCTCTTGAAGCCTTCAAGGGCGGTCAGATTGACGTTCGCCTTGAGAACTCCGCGAAGAACTGGGCCACGGCCTATGACTTCCCGGCAGCTCGCGAGGGGCTCGTGCGCAAACAAGAACTTTACACATCAAACCCTGAACCCATGCAGGGGTTTGCCATGAACCTGCGTCGCGATAAGTTCACTGACGTCCGCGTTCGTGAGGCAATAGGACTTGCCTTTGATTTCGAGTGGGCCAACAAGACACTCTTCTATGGCCAGTACACGCGGACCGACAGCTATTTTGAGAATTCAGAACTCGCAGCAAGCGGCACTCCTGAGGGGGCCGAGCTTGCCCTTCTCGAGCCTTTCCGCGATCAACTGCCTGCCTCTCTGTTCACAGAGACATTCAGCGTGCCAACGACCGATGGGAGCGGTGAAAACCGGCGCAACCTGCGCGCTGCCACCAAGCTGCTTCAAGACGCTGGATGGTCGGTCAATGAAGATGGGGTTCTGGTCAATAATGAGAGTGGCGGGACTTTTGATATTGAGTTCTTGTTGGTCTCGCCGACCTTTGAACGTGTGGTGCAACCCTACCTCCAGGCGCTGAAGAAGCTTGGTATCAATGGCAGCATTCGCATTGTCGACACGTCCCAATATCAGAACCGCCTGGACAGTTTCGATTTTGACATGATCATCCATAGTGCTGGTCAGTCTCTTTCGCCGGGTAATGAGCAACGGGAGTTCTGGGGCTGTGAAGCTGCTGAACGCAATGGCAGCCGCAACGTGATCGGCATTTGCGATCCCGTTGTCGAAGCTTTGATTGATGAGATCATTCTTGCCAGCGACCGGGACGCGCTTGTGACAGCAAGTCATGCGCTTGACCGTGTGCTTCTTTGGCGCCACTACATCGTTCCGCAATGGCATATCCCCTTCACCCGCGCTGCGGTCTGGTCGCACATTGCGCATCCCGATCCCACACCTGCGTTCAATCCTGGCTTCCCCACCATCTGGTGGCATACTGGTGATGAGGCCCAAAACTGATGCGGCGCATTGGGGCGGGAGCGGCGGTCGCAGCAATGGGCTTTGCCCTTTCCTGGGGAAACGCCATTGCAGAGCCACGCCATGGCTTGTCGATTTTTGGCGACCTTCTGTATGAGAAAGACTTTGCGCACTTCTCGTATGTGAACCCTGACGCCCCCAAGGGCGGTGCTTTCAGCCAGATTGGTCCAACTTGGATTCTCAACCAATCACCGCTCACCTTCGACAGCCTCAACAGCTATATCCTTAAAGGGAATGGGGCGATGGGCGCGGAGCTCACATTCGATACGCTGATGACACGTTCCGGGGACGAACCAGATGCGGTCTATGGCCTTGTCGCTAAAACGGCGGACATGGCAGACGATGGCAACAGCATTGTTTTTGAGCTGCACCCGGAAGCGCGATTCCATGACGGAAGCCCGCTCACTGCAGAAGATGCGGCTTTCTCGCTCATGCTCTTGAAAGAAAAGGGGCACCCCTTGATCTCGCTGACCATCCGCGAGATGGCAGGAGCGGAAGCACTCGGACCCCATACACTCAATGTCACCTTCACGGGCAATCAGACCCGCGATCTGGCACTGCTCATCACAGGGCTGCCGATTTTCTCAAAGACCTACTACACAACCCATGATTTCGAGAAAACGACCCTCGACGCCCCTTTGGGCAGCGGTCCCTACAGGATGAAAGAGTTCGAACAAGGGCGTTTTGTCACCTATGAGCGTGTCGAGGATTATTGGGCGCGCGACCTTAATGTGAATGTAGGGCGCTGGAACTTCGATACCGTGCGCTACGAATTCTACCGGGATCGCACCGCGCAATTCGAAGCGTTTAAGGCCGGCGAATATCTGCTTCGCGAAGAGTTCACGTCCAAAACCTGGGCGACGGAGTATAACTTCCCCGCCGTTGAAGACGGACGTGTCGTGCTTCTCACCATGCAGGATGAAACACCGTCGGGCGCTCAGGGCTGGTTCCTGAATACACGCCGTGAGCAGTTTTCAGACGTCCGGGTTCGCGAGGCACTGGGGCTCGCTTTCGACTTTGAATGGACCAATCGCAATCACTTCTTTGGTCTCTACCAGCGCAGCGGCAGCTATTTCGAAAACTCAGAAATGCGTGCCCAAGGTCTGCCTGGCCCCGGTGAATTGGAACTGCTTGAGCCCTATCGGGATCAACTACCCGCCAGAGTGTTTGACGAAGCGATTGAGCCACCGGTGTCGGACGGCTCGGGCAAGGACCGGCGCCTCCTCCTACAGGCGAGCAAACTGCTCGACGCGGCAGGCTGGACCATTCAGGACGGCAAAAGGCGAAATGCTGCAGGAGATACCCTCACAGTAGAGTTTCTCAACGATGCCCCAACCTTTGAGCGGGTGATTTCAGCCTTTCAGGCCAATCTCATCCAGCTTGGCATTGAGACCAATATCAAGCCTGCCAATTCGGCTGAGTATCAGGAACGGGTGAAAGTCTTCGACTTTGATGTGATGACTCGCCGTTTTTCCATATCCGCAACGCCAGGGGTCGAAATCAGCAACTATTGGAGTTCGGAAGCGGCAGAGACTCCCGGCAGCTTCAACCTGTCCGGCATGAGCGATCCGGTCATTGACGCATTGATGGACAAAATCATCAATGCCGAGAACCGCGAAGACCAGGTCCAGGCGGCGCGCGCCATAGACCGGATACTGCGCGCCGGCTTTTACTGGGTGCCCCACTGGTACAAGGCGTCTCATACGCTGGCCTTCTGGGATGTGTTTGCCCGGCCAGACAAGGCACCCCACTACTCACGCGGGAGCGCTGTTACTGACAAACGGGGTGTTCTCGACACCTGGTGGATCGATCCGGCAAAGGCCCAGAATGCCCCTCAGGCGGAACAACCCTGACCGGCCGCCTGCAAAAAACATGATCGTTATTCCAATTTGAACACGATTTGGGACATGGTAGCGATTCAGTTAGACTCTCTATGCATCCTGAGGGCATTTCCGCCCGATTCACTCCAACGCGCATTCGGACGAAAAACCCCGAAAATCAGATTTGGCACTTTTTCTGCCTGCGCTCAGCAAGACCGGACCTAGACCATGGCCGCCTATATTGTTCGACGGCTTCTTCTGATGATCCCCACCATTTTGGGCATCATGTTGGTGAGCTTCACGATTGTGCAGTTTGCACCTGGTGGCCCAATTGAGCGGATCATCGCGCAAATCCAGGGGACGGAAGTTTCCGCCACGGCGCGGGTCGGCGGCACCGCCGGCAGCGATTTTTCCGGCGGTGGGGCGGCGGTAAGCGATGTCACCGCGAAATATCGTGGCGCTCAAGGCCTTGATCCGGAATTTATTGCGAGCCTCGAAAAGCAATTCGGTTTTGACAAACCTGTCTATGAGCGCTTTGCCCTCATGGTGTGGAACTATGCGCGGTTCGATTTCGGCGAGAGCTATTTCCGCGATGTGCAGGTTATAGATCTCATCCTCGAAAAAATGCCGGTCTCCATTTCGCTCGGGCTTTGGACAACGCTCATCACCTATATGATCTCGATCCCGCTTGGCGTCATGAAGGCGGTGCGTGATGGGTCCAGCCTCGATGTCTGGACGAGTGCAGTGATTATCGTGGGGTACGCGATCCCGGGCTTCCTGTTTGCGGTGGTGCTGATCGTGCTGTTTGCAGGCGGCTCCTACTTTGATGTCTTTCCGTTACGGGGCCTCACGTCGGATGGCTGGGAAGAGCTCTCATGGTTCGGTAAAGTTACTGACTATATGTGGCACCTGGCGCTCCCCATCACAGCGATGGTGATTAGCGGTTTTGCGACGACGACGCTTCTCACCAAGAATTCCTTTCTTGATGAAATCAAAAAACAATATGTGGTGACGGCGCGGGCGAAGGGGCTGACTGAGCGCGAAGTTCTCTATGGTCATGTATTCCGGAACGCCATGCTGATTGTGATCGCAGGCTTTCCCGGTGCATTTGTGGGCGTCTTTTTCACAGGCTCCCTTCTCATCGAGACAATCTTCTCACTCGACGGATTGGGGCTTCTTTCGTTTGAAAGCATCATCAACCGCGACTATCCGGTTGTGTTCGGCACGCTCTATATCTTCGGGCTTCTCGGTCTTGTGATCACGCTTATCAGCGACCTCACCTATACGTGGATTGATCCGCGTATCGACTTTGAAACGCGGGAGGTCTGATGGTTCGTTCCCTGCTCGCGCGCTTCAACATCACGATCCCGCAGATGACGCCACTCAATGAACGTCGCTGGCGGAACTTCAAAGCCAATCGGCGCGGCTTCTGGTCGCTTCGGATTTTCCTGGTGTTGTTTTTCCTCACGCTTTTTGCCCCGCTTATCGCCAATGATAAGCCGCTCGTCCTGACTTATGATGGCTCTCTCTATTTCCCTGCGTTCAACACCTATGCGGAGACAACGTTCGGTGGTGATTTTGCGACAGAAGCGGACTATCGAGATCCGTTTGTTCAGGACCTGATTTCCGAAGCAGATGGAACGATGATCTGGCCGATCATTCGCTACAGCTACGATACGATCAATCGCAATCTGCCGGTTCCTGCACCCGCCCCGCCGAGCGCGGAGAACTGGCTCGGCACCGATGATCAGGGCCGCGACGTGGTGGCGCGACTCATATATGGCTTCCGTATCTCCGTGCTCTTTGGTCTGACGCTTACCATCTTCTCGTCCATCATTGGCGTCGCTGCCGGGGCGGTCCAGGGCTACTTTGGCGGCTGGCTTGATCTCATTTTCCAGCGGTTTATTGAGATCTGGACAAGCGTTCCCCAACTCTACCTTCTGATCATCATCGCCGCGATCATCGAACCCAATTTCTGGATCTTGCTCTGCATTCTCCTGCTCTTCAGCTGGGTTGCCCTTGTGGGGGTCGTGCGCGCTGAATTCCTACGCGGGCGCAACTTCGAATATGTGAATGCGGCGCGTGCCCTTGGTGTCTCCAATGGCACCATCATCTATAAGCACCTGCTGCCCAATGCGATGGTGGCAACGCTCACCTTCATGCCCTTCATCCTGAACGCGTCGATTACGACCCTCACGTCGCTCGACTTTCTGGGGTTTGGCCTGCCACCGGGTTCGCCGTCGCTGGGTGAGTTGCTCGCCCAGGGCAAAGCCAATCTGCAGGCACCCTGGCTCGGCTTCTCAGGCTTTTTCACCATCGCGATCATGTTGAGCCTGCTGATCTTTATCGGCGAAGCGGTGCGGGACGCATTTGATCCCAGAAAGACTCTCTCATGACAAAAGGTGGCATGACGGATCCGGACATGAGCGATCGCGCGGATACACCGCTGATCGAGATCGACAATCTTCATGTTGATTTCCGTCAGGGCGAAGAAGTGACCCATGCGGTCAGAGGCGTTTCTCTCAGCATTGATGCTGGCGAGACCGTCGCACTGGTCGGTGAGTCCGGCTCTGGAAAATCGGTCACCGCCTTGTCGATCCTGAAACTCCTGCCTTATCCGCAGGCGTCTCACCCTCATGGGGCCATCCGCTATCGCGGCGAAAACCTCATGAGCACTGACGAAAATGCACTCAGGTCGGTACGTGGCAATCAGATCTCCATGGTGTTCCAGGAGCCTATGACATCTCTCAACCCGCTACACACAATTGAGCGACAGGTGGGGGAAGTTCTGATCCGCCACAAAGGTTTGAGCAATGAGGCTGCGCGCAGGGAAGTTCTGGTGTTGCTCGAAAAAGTCGGCATTCGGGACGCCGAAGGACGCCTCGGCGCCTATCCGCATCAGCTTTCCGGTGGCCAAAGACAGCGGGTCATGATTGCCATGGCGCTCGCCAATGAACCGGACCTCCTGATCGCTGATGAACCGACCACCGCCCTTGATGTAACGGTGCAAGCCCAAATCCTGGCGCTTCTCAAAGAGCTGCAGCGCGAAATGGGCATGGCCATGCTGCTCATCACCCATGACCTTGGCATTGTGCGGAAGATGGCAGACCGCACCTATGTGATGACAGGTGGTGAAGTTGTTGAGACAGGGGAAACAGAGACAATTTTCTCCGACCCCCAACATGACTATACGAGACATCTGCTCGCCGCCGAACCTAAGGGCCGGCCAGAAACGCCACGCGGTGATGCACCGGTGGTGATGGAGACAGATGATCTCAAAGTCTGGTTCCCGATCAAAAAGGGGCTTCTGCGCAAGACGGTTGATCACGTGAAAGCCGTCGACGGCATCAGCGTTACCGTCCAGGAGGGCCAGACAGTTGGCATTGTCGGAGAGTCCGGATCCGGCAAAACGACCCTTGGCCTTGCTCTGCTTCGGCTCATCTCGAGTGATGGCCCGATCCGGTTTGAAGGAGAGCAGATTGATGGGCTTTCAGAAAAAGATGTGCGACCTCTTCGTGAGCATATGCAGATCGTGTTTCAGGACCCGTTCGGGTCTCTTTCGCCGCGCCTCTCCATCTCACAAATCGTGGAAGAAGGCCTCATCGTTCAAAATAGAGGTCTTTCCCCTACAGAACGGCGCGCCCGGGTGACGTCTGCCCTTCAGGAGGTGGGCATTGATCCGGCGATGCAGGATCGTTATCCGCACGAGTTTTCCGGTGGCCAGCGACAACGCATTGCCATTGCGCGCGCCATGGCATTGCAGCCGAAGTTTGTGATGTTGGATGAACCCACAAGCGCGCTGGATATGTCTGTGCAGGCGCAGATTGTTGATCTGCTGCGCACCTTGCAAAAGAAATACAATCTGGCCTATCTCTTCATCAGCCATGACCTGAAAGTGGTGCGCGCCCTGGCAGATCAGGTGATTGTCATGCGGGCCGGCAAAGTCGTCGAGCAGGGTCCAGCTGATAAGATTTTCGATGCGCCAGAGACCGATTATACAAAGACACTCATGGCAGCAGCTTTCGACCTGGAAACCGGCCCCGGAGAGGCCGCTTCCTGAGGCTTAGCCTGAGGCCTTTAGCCGTCTGATGCTTGTCACCGGCCCATCGCTTTTATCGATCCGGCGAACAGCTTCGGCAATCGGTTCTTTTACCGTACGCATATGGGTTGCGTTGGCATGGAGCAAGGTCTCCCCGTCCACCATGATGCCCACGTGCCCTCTCCAGAAAATGAGATCGCCGCGCTGTAGGACCGACAGATCCGTTGTATCCGCAAGCGCTTCGCCAAGCGTTGCTTCCTGGAGATCCGTGTCCCGCAGGCAGGCAATGCCGCAGCGCTCCATGCTCATCTGAACAAGCCCGGAGCAATCCAGACCCCGCGCGTCGCGCCCGCCCCACAGATAGGGCACACCGAGGAATTCCTCAGCGACTGCTGCATAGTCAGATGCGAACGTGTCAATTTTCGACAGGTGAGAAGAGACGGCATAGCCACCGCCTGCCAATTCAACAAATTTTCCCGAAGCGCCTGTCACGACCAATTTCGCATTCATAGACAGCGGCGTGGCCGGGCGTGATTTAATGTCTGCTTCGGGATAGATAAAGGTTCGAAGTGCAACCACCCGGTGAGTGACAGCACTTTTTGATAGCCGAAGTAGGTTAGCTGAGACATAGCCGACATAGTCGTCCCCCGCGGCCTGGCCCCAACACCAGTCTCCTACTGTCTCATAGACGCGGAAAGTTTCGCCGTAGAGCAATTCGGTATCCATGGGTGCATGCTCTTCCGCCCGGCGGAGCAATGGTGCGCGCGGTGCCGCCACCTGAAAGTCTTCACTCTCCACAAACCGGTCAGCGTCCACCTCGCCGCGTAGGTAGGCTGCTGCCAGATCTGCCCGGTAAGGGTTCAGCCGTTTGTCCAGACCATTCCTGTTCGTCACGCCAGGTGATCCTTTGCCTTGGCAATAATTGTGTCTGAAAGCTCACTTAGATAGACGGAGCCCGCCACAGTTCGTTGAACCAGCACATTGCGTTTGTCCGTGTCATCACGTTTTCGCTTGAGCAAATCTTTCTGGCCCATCGTGTCGAGAGCGCGGGTAATCGCTGGCTTGGACACATCAAGCTTCGATGCCAACCCTCGCACTGTGTGGGGTGGCGGCTCAAGGTAAACTGTGAGGAGGATGGCAAGCTGCCGCGCTGAGAGATCGGGCACATCACGGCGCACCGTATCAAGCACGACGTCATGCCAAAGCTTCAGCGCATCAAGCGGCTTTAAGTCCATCGGGTTCCCGGGTTCAGAATCAGGGGCTCGAATTCCGTTTCGGAGCCGGATCAGTCTACCCGCCTACCTGTCTGGCGCCAAGGGTTTCAGCGGCAGCCATATGTCTTTTTGAGATAGGCGAAAAGTGCCCGGATGGACTGCGCTTCGCCGCCAACAGGCCTTCCTGGCTTGGCACGCGGCGCCCAAGCGAAGACGTCAAAATGTACGAAGGTCTTAGCCTTCTCTACAAAACGCGCAAGAAAGAGCGCCGCCGTAATGGAGCCAGCAAAACCGCCATCGGAGATGTGATTGACGTCAGCAATCTTGCTGCTCAGCCAGCTGTCATAGGGTTGCCATAGCGGCATTCGCCACAAGGGATCGGCATTCTGTTCTGCCGCTTCGCTCAAAGCTGCCGCAAACGCATCATCATGTGTGTAGAAGGGTGGAAGGTCCGGCCCCAAGGCCACACGCGCCGCGCCGGTGAGCGTCGCCATATCAATCAGGAGATCTGGTTCTTCACTGTCAGCCTCTGTTAGCGCGTCTGCCAGGATCAATCGCCCTTCGGCGTCTGTGTTGGCGATTTCCACACTCAAACCTTTGCGACTGGGCAAGACGTCTCCGGGTCGAAAGGCATTGCCTGCAACAGCATTTTCAACAGCAGGGATCAACACGCGCAGACGCACATTCAAATTCGTCCGCATGATCAATTGAGCGAGGGCAAGAACATGTGCCGCGCCGCCCATATCCTTCTTCATCAATGCCATAGAATTGCCCGGCTTCAAATTGAGCCCGCCTGTGTCAAAGCAGACTCCTTTGCCCACCAAGGTCACCTTGGGCGCTGTCTCATCTCCCCAAGTAAAATCCATCAGACGAGGGGCCGCACTCTCTGCCGCCGCGCGACCAACAGCATGCACCATAGGATAGTTTTGCGTGAGCAGGTCATCGCCGATAATCACAGAACATGAGATGCCGACCCCGTCGGTTACCTGGCGGACCGCTGTTTCTAACTCCGCGGGCCCAAGATCGTTTGTGGGTGTGTTGACCAGGTCGCGTGTGAGAAATACAGCGTCGACAATGTCCGTCAGTTCACCCAAATCGACTTCCTCGGGAAGCACAAGTTTCGGCAGATCCCGATCGCGTGACTTATATTTTCTGAAACTATAGGTGCCGAGCGCCCAGCCAAGGGCCGCCTGAGAAGCATCAAGGCCCTCCATACTGGCGAGCCGATAGGTTCCCTCAGGCAGGTTCTCAGAGAGAGCGGCAAAAATGAAGGGATCATCAGCCTTACCTAACCCCAAGAGCGCTCCGGCAAGACTGCCGGATTCATCTGGAAGCATCAAAACGCGGCCGGCTTCACCTGTAAAACCGGATGTCCCGACCCAGGCCGCTCCGGCGCCTGCGTGCGCATCGCACCATGATTGCACGTCTCCGGACTTCACAGGCCAGACCGGCAAGGCGACGGCGTCTTTATCGGTTACAAACACATCTTCCACTGGCGCGACCTCTTTTGAATTTGCTCAAACGCCCGCAAACAGTATAGAGGGTCTGAATGGCCTGCAATCCCAGCGCCTACCTGCCTGAACCACATGCCCTCAAGGAGTGCCCATGTCTGATCTGAAATATCGACTGCTCACCGGCCCGGATGACCATGCGTTCTGTGAACGTGTTTCCAAGGCGCTTGATGAAGGCTATCGCCTGCACGGGTCACCGGCGATTACCTTTAATGGTGAGCGAGCGATCGTTGCCCAGGCGGTTGTCCGTGACTGTGCTGTGGAAGAGAGCTGACAGAAATCAACGCTCCAGAATACCCTTCTCGAAATAGAAGAGTTCTGCGCCAGGATGTATAAGGATAGGCACGCCCTGGACTGCTGCGTTCGGGTTGACGTGACGCCCATTTGCATTGGCCGTGACCAGCGTGTCCCTATTACGGTCATCAAACAAGGCGCGGGTGATGGCATGGACCAGATCCGAATTCGTCGTCGACCTGGTAATCCAGAGGGCCCCGATACCGATGGTTTTGACATCGCCGACAAATCGATAAGTGTTCTCCGGGATGATGAAATTGCTGTAATAGGTGCGGTCGATTCGCAGGCGATCCGCTGGTTCGCCTTCAATCGGCACAATATCGATCGCTCCTCGGACCGCGAGATCTTCAATAGAGCGCGCCGGTGCGCCCGCAACGAGAAAATACGCATCCAGATTACCGGACAGGATCAATTCCGCTGACCGCGATGCGTCTGCACTGACGGGCTCAATATCGGCGAGAGATACGCCGAAGGCTTTGAGGATGGAGATGGCATCAGCGCGCGTGCCCGAGCCTTCAGACCCGATTGACACCCGCAGACCTTTCAGGTCCTCAACGCCATTAATGTCGAGGCCCCGTGCTGTTACGAGGTGGATAGCCTCCACATAGAGATTTGCAATCACCCGAAGGTTCTCGCGCGGCGCCTCGCCCTCGAAGGCTCCTCTCCCGTGAAACGCATCCTCCAGGACATTTGCCTGGACAAGCGCTGAATCCAGACGACCGTCGGCCACAGCTCTCGCATTGGCTACCGACCCAGCCGACCCTTTGGAAATGGCAACCAGACCCGGAACCCCACAGCGGCCACCGGGTATACAGGGATCAGATCCGGGCGGACGACTGATGACAGCCGCAAGCGCCTCCCCCATGGGGAAATAGGTGCCTCCCGTTGAGCCTGTTCCTATCTGGAAGAACGTCACCCGGGCATCATTTTCATCGCCCCCATAGAGGCTCTTTCCCATGCCCAAAGCCAAAAGGCCCAAAACCGCAGCGCCCAGCACAAACAGTAAGACCCGGTCGAAGCCCAGCCGGTCTATTCCTTTACGGATTGTTAAAATAAAGCTGTCGAAACGATCTGACGTCATGCCCCACTATACAAACAAGGACGCACCCGCCGAAAGAGGTACGGGCAATTTGAGACCAAGTTTATGCTTAAACCTTTCTTGAGACCTGTAGGCGAGGATGGTGCGTGGACAAATGCCTGTGTCCACCGATTTGCTATGAAATGTGGAAACCAATGGCTTATCCAACGTTCCTTCGTTCACACTCCGGCCCTAAGCGGTCTGTCCTTGCTCGATCTGTTCTGAGCACTGCGCTCGGCGCGTTGATGCTTGGCGGGTGTGCAACAAATGCAGAGCCTGAGCGCCCTGGGTTGGGCGCCGCGGCCGATCTTCCTGTGCACCTCTCAGAACCGCGGGACTTTGTCGCCTCGGCTGCCTATTGGGGTGGTATTTATGAACAAGACCCCAAGAACGCGGAAGCCGCTGCGCACTATGCGCGCGGTCTGCGCCACTTGGGCTCCCTCACCCAGGCACTGGGTGTTTTAAGCCAAGCAAACGCGCTTCATCCCAACGATCCAGCCATTTTGGCGGAATATGGCAAGACACTTGCTGCCAGCAGCAAGCCGGACCAGGCCTCCGCACTCCTGGCTAAAGCTGCTGTATTGAGTCCCAATGACTGGACCATTCTGTCAGCCGCCGGTGTCGCTCTAGATGAAATGGGTGAGCACGAGAGAGCCAAAGATCAATACAATCTCGCTCTCCGCCTCGCACCTGATCATCCGACCATTCTGACCAACCTTGGTCTGTCTCATGCTCTGTCAGGCGACCTCGTTGCCGCCGAAACAACCCTTCGCCGCGCTGTGGCCAATCCGTCTGCCGGCGCACATGCGCGCCAAAATCTGTCTTTGGTATTGGGGTTGAAGGGTGATTTTGAAGAAGCGGAGCGCCTTGCGCGCGCTGATCTTCCTCCGAGCCTGGCCTCCAGCAACATGACAACCATCCGGTCAATGTTGGCCCAGCCTGCACTCTGGCAGGAAATGGAAGCTCTAGACGCTCCTGTTGATACGTCATGGCAGAATTCTGGCCCAACACCTTAAGAAATTTTTCGTCGGGCCATAGACAAGAGAAAACCCGCACTGGTTCGTCCAGATGCGGGTTTTTCATTGAGCCAGACGCGGAGCGGGCGGTCTCTTACTGATAGAAATTGATAACCGCTGGCCCGAGGATCACAAAGAAGAGCACCGGTAGGAAAAAGGTGATCATTGGGACGGTCAATTTTGGTGGCAAGCCTGCGGCCTTCTTTTCGGCTGCGGCCATGCGCATATCGCGGTTCTCTTGCGCCATGACCCGAAGAGCGGTGCCCAAAGGTGTCCCGTAGCGTTCTGCCTGGATCAGGCTCATCGTCACCGCCTTCACCCCGTCAAGCCCGGTTCGGGTCGCAAGGTTTTCATAGGCCAGACGTCGGTCCTGAATATAAGACAGCTCAGCAGTCGTAAGGCTGAGCTCTTCTGCAAGCTCGACAGACTGTGTACCAATCTCACCGGCTACTTTATGAAAGGCCGCCTCAACAGACATGCCTGACTCGACGCAAATGAGAAGTAGGTCGAGGGCGTCAGGAAACGCCCTTTTGATCGATTCTTGTCTGCGCGCGATCATGTTTTCTACAAAAACATTTGGCAAATAGAAGCCGATGAACGCCGCACCAAAAGAAGCTGCAACGCGTGCCAATGGCTCAAGACCAAACGAGTTCGCAAAGAACAGGTAGAACATCGTCACTACGAACAGGATGATTGGCATAAAAAAGCGGAAGAACATGAAGGAATAGACCGGCCCATGCCCGCGGAAACCTGCCTTTTTCAGTTTGCCACGAATAGCATCGCTCTCCATCAGCTCCATCAGGTTCAGCTTGTCGACGAAGTTCTTGATGAAGGTCTTGGGGTCCTGCCGGAGTTTTTTTCCGTCGCGCTCTCGCTCCAATTGCTCGCGGTGAGCGCGACGCATGGCTTCCCGCTCGCTCGATACCGATTTCATGCGCGTGGACAATTTGTCTGTCGACAGCATCGGCGCTGCAAGCGTCAGCACCGTTGCAAACGCAGCCAAGGCCATCAACATTGTCACAATGTTCTCTATACTGAACAGGCTTTCAATGAGTGGAGACATTCATCGCTTCCCGTTCTAGAAGTTGAAATTGACCATTTTGCGCATAACCAGTATTCCCATTCCCATCCAGACCAGGCTTCCAAAAATAATCATGTTTCCTGATGTGGTCGTAAAAAGGACACTGATATAATCGGGGGTCGTGAGGTAGATAAGGCCCATCACGCCGGGCGGCAAAACGCCAATAATCCCAGCTGACGCTTTTGCTTCCTGTGACATGGCCTGGATTTTCGCCCGCATCTTTTTTCTATCGCGCAACACATTCGACAGGTTGCCCAGGGCTTCGGACAAATTACCGCCCGCCTGCGCCTGAATTGCGAGCACGATCATAAAGAAGTTCACTTCAGAAAGCGGAATGCGCTCATACACTTTCAGCAGGCCCTGCTCAACGGTAACGCCCATGGCCATACCGTCAACAAGCTCCTTAAACTCGCTGCCGACTGGCTCAGGGCTTTCGTTAGCAATAATCTTCAAACAATCATTAATGGGCAGACCCGCTTTCACACCACGGACAATCACATCCAGGGCATTCGCAAATTCCTCCACGAACGCTTTTTGGCGCCTTTTGGTTTTAAAATTTACAAACCAGCGGGGAACACCAAATCCACCAGCAAACCCACCTAGCACCACCGCGCCAATGGGCAAACCAAAAAGAGACATGCAGATCGCCACAAACAGTCCGGTCACCGCGCTCGCGATATAGAATGTTTTTGGCGTTATCTCGAGCCCGGCACGCTGCAATCGAAGTCGCACAGTCAGCTTTTCTTTTTCTGCTTTCTGTTTTGCTTCAATTTCTTTCAGAGTTTCCTGAACCTGTTTTCGGCGCGGTCCCGCATTATCCGATTGAAGATCGTCCTTGTCCTCAACAGCAGATTTCCTTGGATTTCCGCGCGCGACCCTCGCCATGCGCTGGCTTGATTTGCCGCCTTTGGCGCCCGCAAAAACAAAGCCCACCGCGCCAACACAGATGGCAACCAGCAAAGCAACACCAAAGACTGCAATTGTTGTTTGGTCCATCGACGGCCTCAGTCCTGCGCTCGATCAAGCGCTTGGGAAAGCTTGTGATGCTGATTGTAGTACCGCGCTTTGTCCCAGAATGCCGGGCGCGCAATACCGGTCGATTTGTGCCGGCCAATAATCTTGCCCTGGTCGTCCTCGCCATCCATGTCATAGATGAAGAGATCCTGGGTTGTAATCACATCGCCTTCGGTCCCCAGAACCTCGGTGACATGGGTGATCCGACGTGATCCGTCGCGGAGACGCGCCGCCTGCACAATCACATCTACAGAACCGACAATCATTTCGCGAATTGTTTTCGAAGGAAGCGCAAACCCACCCATGGTAATCATGCTCTCCAAACGCGAGAGTGCCTCGCGCGGGGAGTTGGCGTGAAGCGTTCCCATTGAGCCGTCATGGCCAGTGTTCATTGCCTGAAGCAAATCAAACGCCTCTGGTCCACGCACCTCACCAACAATGATCCGTTCTGGGCGCATACGCAGACAGTTTTTGACCAGATCGCGCATGGTCACCTCACCCTGCCCCTCCAGGTTGGGCGGGCGTGTCTCAAGCCGGACCACGTGTGGCTGCTGCAGCTGGAGCTCAGCCGCGTCCTCACAAGTAATAATGCGCTCGTCGGTATCAATGAAGCCGGTCATACAATTGAGCAGGGTCGTCTTACCGGAACCGGTCCCACCGGAGATGAGGACGTTGCAGCGGACGTTGCCAATTACCGCCAGCACATCCGCCCCTTCCGGAGAGATCGATTTGAAACCCACCAGATCGTTCATCGTAAGCTTATCTTTGCGGAACTTACGAATAGTGAGGGTCGGCCCATCCAGCGCAAGAGGGGGTGCAATCACATTGACACGACTGCCGTCTGCGAGGCGGGCGTCACAAATTGGGCTCGATTCATCAACGCGCCGACCCACCTGGCTCACAATGCGCTGACATATGTTCAAGAGCTGCGAATTGTCGCGGAACTTCACATTGGTCGGCTCGACACGCCCTTCAACCTCGATAAAAGTAAGACCCGCGCCGTTGACCATGATGTCAGCAATATCGTCTCTGGCGAGCAACGGCTCCAACGGGCCGTATCCCAACACGTCGTTGCAGATGTCCTGCAGCAGATCTTCCTGCTCGGAGATAGACATGACGACATTTTTGATAGCAATGATTTCGCTAACAATGTCGCGGATCTCTTCGCGCGCACTTTCTGTATCCAGCTGCGCGAGCTGGGTTAAGTCGATTGTGTCAATCAACGCATTGAAGATCGTTGTCTTCGTTTGGAAATATTCAGGCGAGCGAACATCAGCTCCTACATGCGCAGGCGCAGGCTGCGGCGCTGTTGGCTTTGGCGCTGCGACTTTTGGTTTTGCAGGTTCGGGAGCCGCAGCTTTCGGCACTGCCGATGTTGCAGGCGGAGGCGGTGGCGCCTTCCCCTCAGCGGGCGCTGAAGGTGATCGCCCGTTTGCAGAATCTCGCCGGCCGAACATGGGTTATCCCTTCTTTCCACCGAGCAAAGACGAGAACAAACCCTTTTTCTTTTCAACAACTGTGTGCCGACCTGTGACCAGTGTCGACAGATGCCTAATGGCGGCGGTTGTCTTGTTTTTTGGGTCAATCTCCTGAAGCATTTGGCCATTGTTAGAGGCCGTGCCAAACAGAACCGGATTGAACGGCAGGAGCAAAGTCGGTTCCTGTTCGATCGCTTCGGCAAAATCATCGGCGGGAATTTCGGGCCTCTTGGGCATGCTCATCTGGTTCAACACGACATGAGGCGCTGCATCGTTCGTCCGCTGCTTCTTAACGAGGTCCAGGAAGTTTTTTGTGTTCCGCAGACTTGCAAGATCAGGTGTCGCTGTAATGATAATCTCGTCTGCATTGAGAAGCGTTTGGCGTGACCAGCGGTTCCACACATGAGGCATGTCCACAATCACGCAGGGACATGTCTCTCTGACCGTCTCGATGACCGACTCGCAGGCTTCAGGCAGGAGGTCTTCGTCCCGGTCCAGTGTGCCAGGCGCACCAAAAATCGAGAGGCGGTCTGTACACTTCACCAGCAACCGGTCGAGCAGCACATCATCAAGACGTTCTGGCTGCATCAGTGCTTCCGCCACACCTTGCACAGGGTCCTGATTGAAATCGAGGCCTGCTGTACCGAACGGAAGGTCCATATCGATCAGGGTGACGTCTTCACGCATTTCTTCTGCGATACACCAGCTCACATTATGCGCGAGCGTACTGGACCCCACGCCGCCGCGGGCACCTAAGAATACAATTGATCGGCCGATCGGGGGCGCATCTGGGTCGGCATAAAGACGAGCCACGGAGTCAACGATCTGGATCGGAGACAGCGGAGCTACAAGATATTCGTTTACGCCCTGCCGGATCATCTCACGGTAAAGCGTAATGTCGTTCAAGTGGCCGACAATAACGACCTTCGTGCCTGCATCACAGACCTCAGCCAAAGCGCCAAGCTGCTTGAAGAGTGTTTCTCCACCTTCAATAGTTTCGACAATGATCAGGCTGGGGGTGCCAGTGTCTCTGTAGTACTTAACTGCAGCCGGAATGCCGCCCATGTGAACCGTCACGTGGGCTTTTGCCAGGCGGCGGTCTTCGCCGGCCCGTTGAATGACAACACCGGTATCAGGCTGCTCACAGAAGACCTCGATTGAGATTCTGGGAACCGGCTTTACGACAGATTGGGTGACGAACTCTTCATCACCGTCATAGTCATCGCCATCTTCGAATACCGGGTCTTCCGGTAGTAATTGTTCTGCGTTGGTCATTCAGCTACTTCGCTCACTGATCCTGAGGCATTGCCGGATTCTGCTGCTTCCGTTACCTCACCCGTACGATATTTCTCAACCACTTCATCCCGCCGCGGTGCATAAGCCGGATCCCATTCACGCGGCCCCATCAGGTCCGCAGGATCTGCCACTATCGCGGCCAAATTGCTCTGGTTAGCGCAGCCAAAGTTTGGCGTCCGCCCATTGTTCGGTGCGAAGGCGTAATCCTTCGACCAGTTGCCGCACGGGCTGGCGCTCGCCACATATCGACGATAGGTCAGGATGACCGGCGCGCTGCTGTTTGCCGAGGAGGCACGATAAGCGGCATACCCTACTTCTGAACCGCTCAAACCTGCGTCAGCGAGCGCCGCCCGTGTCTCTGCAACGATGGATACAGCCGCGGCTTCATTCGGTGATCCACTGGGTGCTGCGATAGTCAGAGCGCCGTGCCCACGGCTTTTGTAGGTCCGCGCGAATGCATCGATTGCTGCTTTGTCAGAAACGGTGAGCGCAACCTTGTCCTTTGGCACGTCCATTTGAAACGTCACAACTTGTGGGTCGACGCTGATGGGATGTTGATATCTCGCGTCAAACAGCGCGTCCTCGCGTCCGTTGAAGGCACCACAAGCGCTCAACCCAAAAGAGACGAGCAGGGTTAGGATCAATCTAGTCATCAGTTTCTCCACTCCCTCAATCCACCACAAAGCCAACAGGGCCCTGCAAAGCGCCATCCGAGCCCTCAGAGCCCGCAACACCATAGGTGGCGTTCAGGCGACCCATCAGGAATGTGTCGAGATCGGATGCTGGTGCATATCCATCTGTCGGCAAGACGATTTTGTCACGACTGGTTGCGTCCACGAGATAAGGCGTGACGATAACAACCAGCTCTGTTTCGTTATCCTGGAAGTCGCGGCTTCGAAAGAGCGAGCCGAGAACCGGCACGTCCTTGATGCCAGGAACACCATCAATATTTTGTTTTGTCGTTTCAGACAGCAGGCCCGCCATGACCATGGAACCGCCGCTTGGTAGTTCAACCGTCGTTTCAGCGCGACGCACACGCAGTGCAGGCACCGTCACGCCGTCTTGTCGGATGGTGTTTCCGTTTATGTCTGTGACGCTGGTTCCTTCGAACACAAACGAACCTTCAGACGTGAGCTCACTGACCTCTGTCGAGATCTTTAGACTAATTCGCCCTTCACCGAGCACCACTGGCGTAAAACCAAGCCCAACACCGAAGGGTTTAAACTCCAAGATTACATTGCCGTTTCGGTCCTGGGATGTCGGCACAGGGAATTCACCACCTGCAAGGAAGCTCGCAGATTCACCAGAGATCGCGGTGAGGTTGGGCTCTGCAAGCGTGCGAAGAAGCCCGGCACGCTCAAGCGCGCTCAAGGCCGCTGTAATGTCTGAGCCGCCGGTCGCTGGGAGCCCGTTTGGCGCAGATGTCAATCCACCTAGAGAACCGCCCTGAAGAGAGAGGGCGTTGGCGGTGGCCAGGCTCAATGCCAAACTCCCGATATCCACGGAACTTGTTAGATCGACACCCAACTGCTTGATCAAGCTGCGCTGCATTTCAGCGACGGTTACGCGCAAATTGACCTGCTCATTGCCTTCGACTGCAAGCATATTGAGGATTTGATCTGGGTTGCCGATAAAGCGGGCAGCAAGGTCACGGGCTTGCGTTGCTTGAGCCGCATTGGGCACAAAACCAGATAGAACGATATTGTCGTTCACGGCCTCGACGTTCACACGCGCATTAGGCAGAAAACGGGCAATCATGCCGGAAAGCCCTACAAGGTCCCGCTCTACACGGATCTCCAAGTTCAAAATCTGCTCGCCACGCGCATTGAAGAAAAAGGCGTTCGTTTGGCCGATCTCCATGCCGATGACATAGGTCCTGCGCGCAGTGCGCACGACAGCATCAACAATGGCTGGGTTGGATACCAAGACATCTTTCGCATCCACTGGCAATTCAATGATGGCAGCCTTGTTCAGCCCCAGCGTCAGGGTTCGAGATGCGGTGCTTGCGCCACCTTCCGTGATGCGCACGAGCTGAGCGTCGCCTGCGGCCATAACGGCACCGTTAGGCGTCAAACCGGAGACAGCGAAAAGCGCCCCCAAAAATACAAATGCTAAAGCTCTCCGGAGCTTTGCCGGAGACAGGAAGCGATAGCGATACACAGCCATCCTGGTCATTGCCCTCTCCCTGCTATTGTTGCTTGGGTTGTTTCAACGCCATAGCGCAGAATACGAACGGAAGCTCCCTGGCCCGCACTGCTGCGCCCTGACTGCTGGCCGGAAACACTTGTTGGCACCTGGTCGGTCCGTGCGCTGTCGGCCAAGGGCCGCAATGCCAGGGAGAGCTCTCCTTGGGCCACCGCAAGAGCAAAGCCTTCAGCCTGCGACGGCAACATTTCCAGCGTGGCGGTCTTACCCACAACGACTTGTTCGCCCTCTACTTCTTTGAACGTTTGGTCAATGGCCAAGACACGCACATTGCGGAGAATGGTCTCGCTGCGATAGCCACCATCACTGCCACCGTCTTCCCCACTTGAGCGAAGACGCATGGTCACGATCACATCAACCCTGTCGTTAGGCAGGATAAAACCGCCAGCGCCCGTCTCTGGCGATATTCTGGTTGAAACAGCTCGCATGCCAGGAGACAGAAGTGCCGACATGAAGCCGGCATTTTCAAAACTGACCAATTTCCCAGAGGTAATAGGTTCCCCGGCAAGAATTGGACTGCGCGCGATGGCACCGCCAAAAACATCCAAGGCGTTCGGCTGCACATCCTGCGTCACAAACGAACCTGATACCGCATCTTCTGGCCAGGGCTGCCAAACGAGGTCGCCCTTCCCAACGCGCTGACCCAGTGGAATGTCAGCAGCGGCGACGAGCACTTCCGCCATCGGCTGCTCAATAACTTGTGGCACAACGACCTGCGGCGTCTCGGTGGACACGAGTGATCGTGCGAGGAATGCCGCGAGCCCCGCAGCAACCAATGCCAATGCCAAAATTCCAATTCTCATCGCGTTCACAGGATCACCACCTTATTTCCGGCTGTGAGAGATCGATCTGCCCTATCAAACGACTTTTCGATCAACTTATAGTTAATTTTGCTACGCCTTTTTCCTGGGACAGTTCCCAACATGTGCGGTCTGTTATTGGTCTTTCCTTCCGAGGTTTTGATCAGATGCCAGACACTGCCAGCGCGAACCAGACTGTTTGCGGCAAGGCAAAGAGGGCACCGGCAGCAAGGGCTATCCCGTAAGGGATGCCTGCGTCTCTGTCGTGCAGTCGCGAAATCCAGGGTCTTGTCTGCATCGCCGCTGCCAATGGCACTCGACGAAACATGAGCAATGAGAGCGCGAGGAGGCCGCCAATGATCGCGGTCCAAGCGAGGTAGACCGGCAATGAAGCCCATCCTACCCATAGGCCGATTGCCGCCATGAGTTTGGCGTCACCACCACCCAAAAGGTTCATCGCGAACATTGCCATTCCAGCAAACAACAGCGCCAATCCCAGTGCGACGTGACCAGCGATCATCGCCCAGCTCATCCCAGCGAAGGATACCGCCACAACAAAAAGGCCCACCAAAGCGAGCGACACCCAGTTCGGAATCCGAAAGGTCAGCAGGTCACTGATTGCGGCCACAATGAGCAACGCAGGAAAGAGGGTGAGGATGGTGGTCTGCAACACGCAAAAGCCTAAAAGTTGAATGAAAACAAGTACTTTGAACAGTTAAACTCAGAATGAGAGAGTGGCGCGGCGGGTGTAAACACGACGTAAAGATGGTGCGTTTTTCCACCCCTGTGTTTTCGGCCTAATGCCGACAAAAAAAGACCGCTGACACGCGATGCGGTCAACGGTCTTACTTTCGAGGTCTCGCCAAGCGTCCGGCCTAAATGGCAGGACGCCTGTAAAGAACCTTAGCCTGCTGTCGGTGCAACAAGTGCAGTATCGATGGCATTAAAGATCGCCAATACATCGCCACCGATTGTGCCAACAACACCAACGATCGCGACTGAGATACCCGCAGCGATCAAACCATATTCAATGGCAGTCGCACCGGACTCATTGTCCATGAAACGCTTCATAAAATTAGTCATAACTAGATCCTCATAAATACTCTTAGTACAGCACCAGCCCAAACCCACCGTCTTGCGACCACTGTCTTTGAGCTCATCCAACCTACTTGGCGGGCCTTACCTCCAAGTTAATCTGAAGATGAAAAACGCCGATATCCTGATTTTTTATTTGAACAATTTTACTCAATACAACTTAAAATTCTATTTATCCCACCATTACTTCATTTGTTCAAATATCCACCCTCGCTGCGATAGCTCTTTCGCAATAGGTTGGTTAAAAATCGGTGACTGCAGAGGATCGGGGACCGAAACACTTCAAGAAAATCAAAAACACACACCACACCAGGGATGCGCGATGCCACGACGGTCCATCCAACCGAATTTTCAGCAAACTATCTCATTTGCAAAGCGTTTAGCCTTTCAGGCCTAAGGTTAGGCCTGTCCTAAACAACCCTGCGACAAAACCCGTCGCCACCGAAGGGATCTATGTAGATGACGCACGTTTCAAAGCGGCCATTTCGCGCTCTTGCCTATGCCGCCGCACTGTCCGGGGGCTTAGTAGCACTCCCTGCTTGGGCAGCAGACCTCAGAGTCGAAGTCAATCATTCGCATTTACACACGCTCAAACAAGCTGCATCGACCCTCATTGTCGGCAATCCGGCTATCGCAGACGTCTCTATCAGCAACAACAACACGCTTGTTGTGTTTGGCAAGACCTATGGCATGACCAACCTTATCGCGCTTGATGCGACCGGTCGGCAGGTTGCCAATCTTGATGTCCGGGTAACCGAGTCAGGCGGCACGAACATGGTGGTCAATCGAGGCGCGAGCCAAATGTCCTACTCATGTGCGCCTCGATGCGTTCGGGTTATAGACACGGCTGATGAGCCAACGCTGACAGATTCATTGGTCGCCACGACCAAAAGTGTCACTGGCTATGCTGATGCGGCGGCATCTGGAGACACTGAATAAGACAAACGCCAAGACTACGGAAAAAGGGGCTCCCTATTGAGGAGCCCCTTTTTTGTGCCGTCTGGTTCGGTGTTTCTATCTGCTCAAGCGCAGGTTCGATAAGTCTCGCGCAATGGCTTGAAAGACGGTTTGCAGTTCCTCATTGCTTGGTGAGTCAAAATACAATGCGGGACTGGTTGCACACCCTTCCATCAACGCTTGCGTTTCGGTGTCGGAGACCTTGAACGTGATCGTGTACAGCCGAACACCTTCATCTTTGATGTTCTCACAAATATCAGCCGTTTTGGGATCAAGACGGGCTTCCGCGGCACCTGAGTTCGTTGTGCCTAAACGGCCCCTGCGAACATACCCATAAGCTGTATATCTGGACCTGTTGTGGTTACTCGCAGTGCCAAGAACATTTGATCCGTCCGTAAGCAATATTACCGCCTTGTCCACATCTAGATCATTATATTCCCGCCCCTCGCTAAAAGGTTCTTCTGGCGAAATAACACGCCACCCCCAGGCAAGACCGACAGGAATATGGGTCACCCCACTCGCGTTCATTGCGTTGATATCGCTGAGCAAGAGATCCTTATCATTGGTCAGGGGTGTCAGGGGACGCATTGTGCATCCATAATTCGGACCTCGGCTGGTGGAGCCAAGATGTGAGCTCATGTATTTTGAGAGATCTTTCTGTTCTTTGCCATTTCCCTGAGAACTATCGGCATCTGACAGATAGTTGTTGTAATAGCCGCTGCTTCTCTCATCTGGAGCAAACCAGGGAACCCACAGGCTGTCGCCTGATACTGGCGGCGTATCCAGTTCGTCCAGTGGCTCGGGACGCGTTTGCACGCACCCACTCCAAGAACGATCATCAATCTCGTCATAGAGGTCCCACAGATTATCAACCGTGGGCTGCGCACTGAATTTGAAATTCTCTTTGTGAATGCTTGATGCTCCCGTCATATCGAGAGCCGATGTCGGGAAGTCCGTTCCCACGTTTACGCCGGCAGCAAAGGGAACCAGGCCAATGTGAATCTTATCCAGGTCCGGGTTATCCCCGAACAGAATATTCACAAGAGATGTCGCAGCCTCTTTCATCGCATCAAGTTTGCCGCTCGATCCCATGGAGCCGGTGTTATCCAGCACCATGACGATCTCCAGCGCCTTGTTCTCTCTGGTGACTTCAATCTCGCTGCCGACATCCATTTCATCGACACCGAAAATACCCAGGAGCGATGTTGGAAGAGTTGCCGTCGCAGACAAGGTGACCACATTGTCCCCAAGGTTCAGATGAAGTTCGCCTGGAACACCCATCGCCGTTGTCGGGTAGTTCGCATTGAAGAAATCCTGTGCCAGTGTTTCCAGATATTCCTCTGAAGCACCAGGCGACCCTGCTACCGCGAGTCCCGCTGCATCCAGAGCCTGTGTCAGATGCGCCTTTACGAGGTAGGCACGCGACAGGTCGACGCCAATTCCGGCGGCGGCCATAATCGGCATGAGTGCCACCGCAAAAATGATCGCTACATTGCCTTGCCTGTTGCGCCGAAACTCGCCAATTGTCGCGAGGAATTTAAACGCAGCCAGCGCCATTCTATTGCCAATCTGATCCATATTCTCGTTGCTCCGTTCTCGGAACACTCCCGTGCCGGGGATTGAAATCGGGATCAGACTAGGCCGCCGGTGTTAAGGGGGCTTCAATTGTGAAGGTAAATTTTGGTTCAAATTGTCGCTATTTGACAGCGAGCGGAATGGATAAAATTTGAGACAAATTCGCATCCCAATTAGCTCAAATTGCCCCACCAAAAATGACGCTCCAGAAAAGCTTTTCCCCTATTCCTCGTGAAATGAACGAACTGTCAAATCCTGACAGGCGCTAGGTCAATGAGCGAGGCACCCCGTGACGTACAAGGGCACAAGAACGGGACTTCTGAGGAAATGGCGAAATTTGCCAGCCTCTCAGTCCTATAGGCATGATGAAGGCGGCAGCGTGGCAGTCGAAATGGGCCTTGTCGCATTCCCCTTCTTTGCACTCCTTTTCGCGCTGATTGAGACAACACTCATCTTCTTTGCCTCTGTGGCCATGGAGGGGGCAATGGAAGATGCTGCTCGCATGGTGCGGACTGGCATTGCACATAATGACGGAATGAATGCTGCAGAATTCAAAACCGAGATCTGCACCAAGAGTCCTCTCTTCTTTAACTGCGACCAGAAGCTTGTTGTCGACGTGCGGACCTTCGACGAGTTCGGCGCCGTCAATGCCGACAGCCCGATCGATGAGAATGGGAATCTGTCAAATAATTTCCAATATAATATCGGTGGCGCTGGTGATGTGGTGCTGGTTCGGGCGTTCTACGTCTGGGACGTGTTAACGCCCATCGGAATTGGGCTTGAAAACATGTCGGGCGGCAATCGCCTGATTGCGTCCAGTTCAGTATTCCGCAACGAGCCTTTTGGTGAAATTCTGGCGGGAGGCGTGTGATCATGGCCCTTTTCTTCTCCAAGACGAGCTTGCTTGTGCGGACCTTGTTCAAAAGAAATGAGGGCACGTCATCGGTCGAGTTTGCGCTCCTATTGCCGCTGATGCTCTCCATTTACTTCGGCGCGGTCGAATTCAGCAATGCGCTGCTCGCTGACCGCAAGCTCAACAAAACAGGAAGCGCTGTCGCCGATCTGGTCGCGCAGGCGGTCGTGATCGACGATAACCTGATGGATGACATATTCGACGCCAGTACGACCATCATGGAACCGTTTGGCTCAACCACGCTGACGGTGGTGGTTGCCAGCGTCGTTGCTGATGAGAACAGCGTTACGACGGTTGACTGGAGCGACGCTCTGAACGGGAGCGCTTTTGCGCCGGGCTCGCCCTATGTATTGCCCCCTGGCCTCGCCACGGCAGGCTCCAGTGTTATCGTTGCTGAGGCCACATACACTTACACATCTCCCATCGGGCAATATCTGACGGGCGGCATTACGTTCACCAACCAGTACTTTTTGCGTCCGCGCCGGACGTCTGCGGTGGGCCGTACAAGCTGATGGCGTCCCTTCAGGATTGATTAACCATGTTTCTCATTTAGGTGATGCAAACATGTCGCAGGTGGTTTTTTGCCCGTCATTTGACGCCTTCAGGGACCAAGACTCTCAAGCACTTGTGAGCCAAAAAACTGTGATTCTAAGGGGTGGGTGTCCCAGTCAAAAATGAGTCACCGCGTCTGACATAATTGTAAGTGTTTGAATCTGAAGGAAAATGGTGGCGGAGAGAGAGGGATTCGAACCCTCGAGACGGGATTACCGCCTACACGCTTTCCAAGCGTGCGCCTTCAGCCACTCGGCCACCTCTCCGCAGTCAGCGGCTTCTTAACCACCTGATTTGGCGCGCAATATACCCCACGCCCCCTTTGAATCAACACTTGTAAGCGATCGTCGCAAAATCATCGCACCGCGACATCTTGTCGTTTGCCTCTTCAGCAGTTACCGTTTCGTTAAGTCGTGACATGTCGCGATGAGTAAATGGCTGGGGGGCCAAAGAATAATGATCGTTTTCAGGCTAATCGGACTTATCTTTATTGCAGCTGCGCTCATGGTATTGGGTGCGGACGGAATACAGACACTCGAAGCCGGGGAAGTAAAAATCCGCTCCTTAGGTGAGTTATGGACCCTGCTTCATCCCGCGACACTCGAATCAACGAACGCATGGGCAGCAGAAACGCTGCCAGGCGTCGTTGCAGATCCAGGATTTACATCACTTCTGACATTCCCATCTTGGGCTGTGTTTGGCGTGATTGGTATCCTGATCGCCTTCCTCTTCCGTCGTCGCGACTAAACACCTTCCAAACTCGGTGGCCCGGCGAACGCTTTGGGGGAAGTTTTCGCATTGTAGGACGCCCGCATAACGGAGCATGCTTTCGGGCATCGCTCCGTTATGCACTTCTATTGGACAATCACTGTGCGGCTTCTACTGATACTCTTATCGGGCACGTTTGCTCTGGCGGCTCTGGGGGCAGGTCTCTATGACCTGTTCGGGGACCCTGCGCGCAGCGGTCTCTTTCATACAGGCGGCGAGATCTGGTTCTCTCTGTCACCCGACAGCCTTAATCTGATGCAGGCTGTGACCCAACGCTACGTGTCTCCTGAATTGTGGGACCCGACCATCGTGGCAGTGCTGAAGCTGCCGGCTGTCCTCTCTCTCGGACTGCTTGCGGCTCTCTTTGGTGCCTACCCGATACTTCGAGCTCTCAGTTCTCGTCCATCTTGAGCGCGGCGATGAAGGCTTCCTGAGGGATATCGACGCGTCCGAACTGGCGCATCTTTTTCTTACCCTCTTTCTGTTTGTCCAGAAGCTTGCGTTTCCGGCTGACATCACCGCCGTAACATTTCGCCGTCACGTCTTTCCGCATCGCGGCAATCGTCTCGCGTGCCACAATGCGCCCGCCAAGTGCTGCCTGGATCGGCACCTTGAAGAGATGGCGCGGGATCAACTCCTTGAGCTTTTCACACATGGCCCGGCCGCGTTGTTCTGCCCGGGAGCGATGAACAATGGTGGCTAACGCGTCAACCGGTTCTTCATTTACCAGGATCGACATTTTGACGAGGTCGTCCTCTTGATAACTTTCAATCTGGTAGTCGAAGCTTGCATATCCGCGCGTCACAGACTTCAGGCGGTCGTAGAAATCGATGACTACTTCGTTGAGCGGCAGACTATAGACGACCATGGCCCGCGAACCGGCATAGGTCAGATCAATCTGAGACCCGCGACGGTCCTCGCAGAGTTTCAGCACTGCGCCTAAATACTCATCTGGGACCAGGATTGTTGCTTTGATCCATGGCTCTTCAATGTGGTCGATCTTCATGACATCAGGCATATCAGCCGGATTGTGCATTTCTTCCATCGACCCATCGGCCATATGAAGATGATAGATCACGCTTGGCGCTGTGGTGATGAGATCAATGTTGAATTCGCGCTCGATCCGCTCGCGCACAATTTCCAGATGGAGGAGTCCCAGAAAGCCACAGCGGAAGCCGAAACCAAGCGCTGCACTGGTTTCCATCTCAAATTCAAAACTGGAATCGTTCAGCCGAAGCTTCCCCATCGCCTCACGCAGATCTTCAAACTGAGCTGCGTCTACCGGGAAGAGCCCACAAAAAACAACCGGCTGTGCCGGGTGGAAGCCCCCAAGTGCGGTCTCGCAAGGCTGTCTTTCATCCGTGATGGTATCGCCAACAGCGGTGTCGGCCACCTCTTTGATGGAGGCCGTAAAGAAGCCAATCTCACCGGCTTTCAACGATGGCAGGTTTTCTTTCTTTGGCCGGAAGATGCCAACCTGGTCCACAGGGTACACGCCGCCTGTGGCCATCATCTTGATGCGCTGGCCCTTTTTGAGTTCACCGTCTACGACCCGCACAAGCACCACAACGCCCAGATAGGCGTCATACCAACTATCGACCAGCATTGCCTTCAAAGGCGCTGACCTGTCTCCTGCCGGCGGCGGCAGCTTGGTCACGATGGTTTCGAGAACATCGTCAATGCCAAGGCCCGACTTTGCAGAGATCTCAACAGCGTCACTAGCATCCAAGCCGATCACGTCTTCGATCTGTTGGCGTACCCGGTCGGGTTCAGCGGCAGGCAAATCAATCTTGTTCAGAACGGGCACGATCTCGTGGTCGACTTCAATGGCCGTATAGACATTGGCAAGTGTCTGCGCTTCCACACCCTGGCTCGCATCGACCACCAAGAGCGACCCTTCACAGGCCGCCAGCGACCGGTTCACCTCATAGGCAAAATCCACATGGCCGGGCGTGTCGATCAGATTGAGTTCGTAGGTGATCCCGTCTGCTGCCTTGTAGTCCAGACGGACGGTTTGGGCCTTGATCGTAATGCCCCGCTCCCGCTCGATATCCATGCTGTCGAGCACCTGCTCCTTCATCTCACGTTGGGTGAGACCGCCACAGGTCTGGATCAACCGATCTGCAAGGGTCGACTTGCCATGGTCAATATGGGCGATGATGGAGAAATTACGGATATGGGCGAGGTCTGTCATGGGCGCGATATATCACTGCTTCACCCAAACAGCCACACTGAAATCCTTGGAATAGGCCCTCATTTGACTCAGGTATGCCTTCGTTCAAAACTGGTGTTTCACCTAGGAGGGAAAATTATGGTCGAAAAGACAAATCCGTTTGTGCCGCTCATACCGATCCTTTTCACCGTGTTGGCGGTATGCGCCTTTGTATTCTCACCCAGCTTGGATGGGACAGCACCTCAAAGTGGCAAATTGGACACCGGTGAGCTGGTCACATTGATTTTGGGATTGGTCGCTGTTGCGCTCTTTATCGAACGCGCGGCGCAGGTTTACCTCGGCATCTGGCGTGGACCGGGACGCGCAGACCTTCGCCAGAAACTGACCACCGCAAATCAGCAGGTCGCCGAAACGACCGCCGCGCTGGAGCGTATGGCCAAGAAAGAGACCCACACAAACAATGACAAGGAAGAAATCGGCAAATACATGACCAGCCTGGAAAACCAAAAAAGGCATGCGGACATCCAAGCTCAGGCTTTGGCACATTACCGCGCCGAGACCGCGCGATGGGCTCTCACGATCAATCTAATCTTGGGTATTCTCGTTGCGGCAGTTGCCGCTCGGTCACTAGGCCCCATGTTCGATTGGACGGGATGTCTTGATGGGCAGACTGAAGGCTGCACCGCCGTTACACCTTCCTCCTGGTTCACTTTGGTCGATATTTTGATCACCGGAGCTCTTCTGGGCGGTGGGGCAGACGGCCTCAACAAAATTATCAGCGTATTCACGGCGTACGCCGAAGAAGCAAAAACAAAAGTACAAAACCTTTGAAGGGCGGGCATTCAGGCGAGTTATTCTGACGACCAATTTGCCGGGCGCTTTTCCATCCAGGCCTTAATGCCTTCTTTGTAGTCAGGGTGTTGCGCCATGGCCTCCAGAAGGCGCTCAGCCTCCTCTACAGCAGCGCCAGCGCTCCTGTGCTGGTCGGAATAGATCTGCCATTTGGTCTCCCTCAGCGAGCCAGGAGCCGACTGGGTCAGCATCTGGGCATATTCATACACAGCAGGCATCAACGCGTCTGGCTCCAGGCATTTGTTCAAAAAGCCCATCTCCATTGCTTCTTCAGCCAAAAAGACTCTCGAAGACAGAAGCAGATCATTGGCATGAGTGAGCCCGACAATCCGGGGCAATACCCAGGAGAGGCCGAATTCGGCGGGGAAGTTGAAGCGACCGTGGGCGGTCGTGAATTTAGCCCCTTTCACCGCAAAACGCAGGTCGGCAAAGGCGGCCAATACAACGCCAATTCCAGCTGCAGCGCCATTGATGGCGGCAATCACCGGTTTAGTGAGACCAAAATGATAGGCAAAGGTCGCATCGAATTCTTCCTGGACGCCGTAGCCAGGCCTCGCGATATCATCGGTGGTACCGCTGTCATAACGGCCTTTCTCCGAATGTCCTTCCAGTGCAGCCGTGTCCGCTCCCGCGCAAAACGCTTTGCCCTCTGGGTCGCCGGTCACAATGATCACCCGCACAGCTTTGTCTTGATCAAGTTCGGTCAGGACATGGCGGTATTCTGTATGCATCCGCCCGGTCCAGGCATTGCGTCGATGGGGTCTGGACAAAAAGACAGTGGCGATCTGGCGTTCACGCTCAACCTTGATCGTTTTGAGTTCCATCGCATAGCTCCTGTCTGCTGTCAGAAATTCATTTCGCGCGGCGGTCGAACTCAAGTCGCTCCATAAACGCGCCTGCAATAATGCCCGAAGGTAAGGCAATAATCCCGATCCCAATCAAGGCAATTACCCCAGCAAGTATTTGACCTAGTCCTGTCACTGGATAGGCGTCGCCATACCCCACCGTTGTGAGTGTCACGACCGCCCACCATAGAGACCGGCTGATGGAGCCGAAATATTCTGGATTGGCCGCGCCTTCGGCATAATAAATGGCAACAGCTGCGAAATAGACCGATGTGATTGAGAGGAAGAAGCTGATCAGCAATTGCCGCCAGACGGACTCGATCACATCTACCAACATCTGCGCAGCCGGCACAAAACGGGCAAGCTTCACCAACCGCATCAGCCGGACAGCCTTCAACCCTTCAACGGAGAAAGGGATTTCTATGCCCGCTGACATGAGTGCGACAATCAAGAGCTCCGGCGCAAAAGCGAGGAAATCAACGGTCAACCAGAAACGGCCTGCATAACGCGCCCGCTCAGTAACGCCGCTGATCCCCTGCGTCTCCCCTGCCGCCCACAGGCGCAATAGAAACTCAATACCAAAGACACAGAGGATAATCAGGTTGGCTGAATTGAGCGCCTCGGCCCATGCACCTGCAAGCGCTGGCTCCGTTTCCAAAGTGAACAACACCACGCTGGAGAAAATCAGGACAACCAGGATCCAGTTTGTCGGCGACAAGCCGGGCTTGTCCCACGAGTCGATGGTAAGCTGGCGGTCGACCACCCGCCTGAGCCAGTTGCCGTTCGCTGATGATGATGTCTGCATGTCCCCTCCGCTCCGTCTGTTTTAAAGGGGAAGCGGAGGGTTTTAAAGCAGAAGCGCGGAAAACGACTCGTTAGGGATCATCCGTTGAGTGCCCCTACGTTAGGCAGCCTCAATCCCATGAGAATTCAGGAAGGCTGTCATGGGGTCGACCACCCTTCGAACGGCGGGCCGTGCTCCTACTCGATGATGCCACTCAATAAGGCGGGGACATGCTTCCGGGATGGGTTCACCCAAGAACCCGCCAAAATAGGATGCCATATAGAAGGCAATATCGGCATAGGTGTAATCACCTACCAGATAGTCCCCAATCAGCCCGCTCTCTGCTTTGGCGTAGAACGCCTGTATCGCGACACGCGCTGCGGCAACGCCCTCAGGGCCAACGCGCTGCGCACCAGCTGGCATGAGAGAGACAATATTTGGGAAAAAGACTTCATCCGATGTCAGTTCTGCCAGGCGTGCTCTCGCCCTTTGTTTGTTATCCTTAGGCCAGAGAGGCGGTTCGGGCTGCACATCCTCCAGATATTCGAAAATTTGCGTTGAATCGAATATTTCCAGGTCGCCATCAACAAGGACCGGCACCTGTTCCTTCGGGTTGACCCGTTTCACGACTTCATGTTTGGGCGCGTAAAGTTCGCGAAGAGAGAAAGGGACAAACTCGCGATCAAAGTCGACGCCTTTTTCATGGCAAGCGATCTCGGCTTTCGCCCCAAACATGCTGAGCGGACCAGAATAGAGTTTCATCATGATATCTCCCTATGATTTCGATGATGTTGTCAGCAAGATCCGCCTGACTGCAGCGCCAATTGTCGGGTTGCCTGTCAAACCATTCGCTTGAATCTCCGGAGGAAGCTCCGGTAAATTGCCTCCTCAATGCCACGCAATTGCGGAGTCGTTATGCGTCCCTTTGTTATCCTTTCCACAAGTCTTGTTTTTCTTTCTACAGGCGCCGTCGCTGACGACGCGAAACCCGCGATTGATTTATCAACACAGAGCGGCACGTTTGTTATCGAGGAAGAGTATCAATCCGTCCGCCCTGGCGCGATGGATCGGCAGTTCGAAAAGGAAGAGGGCGTCGGCGGCACCAACTTCAATCTTTCTTATGATGAGGACCAGCCTGAGAGAGATGAGTACGGCATCATTCGTGAGATCGAGGGGCCAGCGACCACCGACTATTCCAAGCCGCCTGAACTTAACTCAAACAAATGACGTCGCAGCGGCTCCGCCCAGCGCACAGGCGATGGCCAGAAAAATGTACCCCTGCCGCATTGCCGTCCAGGACTGGCAGAGGACACGGGAAACAACAAGGCACAGAACACCCAGCAGCGCTGCATGGACAGCTCCAAAGGCGATGGCACCCGTCAGTAAAGCATGGCTGTAAAACGCGCCCGCCAATGCCAATAGACAATGCAGCGCAAGCCAGACACTCACTGCATGCCAGGTGAGGCTCTCAAGGGCCTTCGGAAACCCATTGAGAGCCGCCTGCATCTCCGCGTGGATGGTGCGTCCAGCCAAGAAAACATGGATCACAACACCACCGGCAAGCAGGACTGCTGCGGCCATCGCATAAAGGTTCATACCGCGTCTTTCCTAAATGTAGGGCCACGCAGCACCTGCTGCGATGCCGAGAAAGACAATCCAGGCAAGATGCCGTCCTTTCGAGGCGATGAGAGTGACGATCCCCGTCACCAGAAATGTGACCGCAATCATGAGCGGTGCATAGGCGGGCTGCCCCTCCATTCCGACCATAGGGCCCACCAAAATTGCCGCCATCCCGATCCAGGCAAACGTCGTGATATGCCAGGCGAAGCGGACCGTTCTGTTCAGGAAATCTGCATCCGGGGGCACGCCTGCCCAGTCCATCCGCTTCAAAATAGGCTTTACGATCCCCTGCTCGCCCAGGATCGAGTGCGTGAAACCAATCCCTACGGCGCCAAGTGCTGCAACAATGAGGGCGATTTGTTCTATCGTCATGAAATTCTCCATACGCTTCCGTATGGACACTGTCCTTGGATATGCTCCTCCCGTCAATACGCATGCGTATGGCAAATTGTCACTGGAGCCTTGCATGAGTGCAAAACCTCAAGAACTGAGTAAAACAGATTGGATCGCTGCAGCGTTTCGGGCACTGGTGGCGGGTGGCCCTTCTGCGATCAACGTTGAACCATTGGCCAAGAGCTTAGGCGTCACCAAAGGCAGCTTCTACTGGCATTTCAAGGACAGAGCCGCCCTTCACACTGCGATGCTGGACCATTGGGAGAAGATCGCCACAGATCATATTATCGATGATGTGGAAGCTCATGGTGGATCAGGACGCACAAAGCTTGAGAGACTTATAGGGCACGCGGTTAGCGCTGCGCCGGACGCTTATGGAGGTGCACAAGCCGAAGGTGTGTTGCGCGGTTGGGCGGCGAGCTATGACCCAGCAGGAGCGATCCTTGCCCGCGTCGACAAAAGACGCCGGGCCTATCTTGCGCAGCTCTTTCAGGAGGCAGGGCTGGACAAAGCTGGTGCCCGTCATGCCGCCGACATTGCCTATCTCGCCAGCATCGGGGCCCAGAACACGCGAGCAACCGGCGGCAAGATGGACCGGCCCAGCACGTGGTCTTACCTGCTGGACCAGCTCCTTAAGAAGAATTAGCCGCGAAGCTTGCCGCCTGTGGCTTTCGCGACAGCGGCGACGATTTTGTCACTCACCGCTTCGAGCTCTTTGTCCGTCAGAGTCTTTTCCTGCGGCTGAAGCGTGACTTCAATTGCCAGCGACTTTTCGTCGGCACCTAGGCTTCCGCCCTCAAACGCATCAAAAAGCGTCACGCCTGTGATCAACTTCTTGTCCGCCCCTGCCGCTGCGCGGACCAGCGCATCAGCGGCCTGGTTCTTTGCAACGATGAAGGCAAAGTCACGGCGCACCGGCTGAAGATCCGGGATGGTAAGTCCAGGCTTGGTTTTGGTGGGCTTTACCTTGGGCTTAGGAATCGCGTCAATCATGACCTCAAACGCAACAATCGGGCCGGCGACATCGAGCGCATCCAAAATCTTCGGGTGAATTTCCCCAAACCGCGCAAGCACATTCTTCGGCCCCATCCGGAAGACGCCTGAGCGGCCCGGGTGATACCAGGCTGGCGCATCGGCGGCGACCTGAAGATTGTCGACCTTTGCCCCAAGACTTGCGAGCAGTGCTGCCGCATCGGATTTCGCGTCAAACACATCAACCGCAGTCGTTGCACCTTGCCAATGACGACCTGCGCCACCGGTTCCTGCAGACCCCTGACGAATGCCTGTCGCGACATTGATCTGATCGGTCGGCTGATCACCCTCATATTGCTGCGCAACCTCAAAGAGCATCACGTCCTGCGCACCACGGGCCATGTTGCGACCCGCGGCCGAAATAAGGCCTGGCAGAATGGCTGGCCGCATGTGGCTCATATCGCTGGAGATGGGGTTCGCAAGTTCCAGTGGTGCGATGGCATTCTCGCCCCCGCCGAACAGCTCTGCGTGAGCCTTTGGAATGAAGGACCAGTTGACCGCTTCCACAAAGCCGCGAGATGCCAAAACACGCTTGGCATTGCGGAGGCGCTTCTGGGGCAGGTTCAAGACTGGGTCTGCGACCGCGTGGCCTTTGGGAAGCGGTGTTGAAACGACTTCCTCGAGCCCGTGAATACGGACCACTTCTTCTACAAGGTCTGCTTCACCAAACACATCCGGGCGCCAGCTTGGCGGGACCACATCAAGACGTCCACCCTCGCCCACAGTCACGTCAAAGCCCAGGTCGCTTAGGATTTTTTCGATCTCGGTGGTTTCCAAAGAAACGCCGGTGAGTTTTGACACCCGCGCTGGATCAAATGAGATCACATGGGAATGGTCAGGTGTTTCACCTGCAACAACCATGGTCGACGCTTCACCACCGCAAAGCTCCATAATCATGGCTGCTGCGTTGTCCACGCCCAGCAATGTTGAGGCCGGGTCAATGCCGCGCTCAAACCGGTAGCGCGCATCTGACACAATGCCCGTCTTTCGGCCTGTGGAGGCTGTTCTGCGCGGATCGAAATAGGCGCTCTCGATGAAAACGTCCGTCGTTGTTTCCGTCGAGCCGCTTGTCTCCCCACCCATGACACCTGCAAAACCCAGCACGCGGGCATCATCGGCGATCACCGTCATGGTATCATCGGCTTTGTATTCTTTGCCGTCGAGCGCCGTGAAAGTTTCACCCTTGCCCAGGCGCGCACGAACTGTGCCGCTAAGCTTCGACACGTCATAGACATGCAGCGGGCGTGCCTGGTCGTAAGACAGATAGTTGGTGATATCGACTAGCGCGTTGATGGGGCGCAGGCCGATTGCGATGAGCCGTTCCTGCATCCAGGCCGGGCTCGGCCTGTTCTTCACGCCCTTCACCATGCGCCCTGCAAAGACAGGACAGGCGTCTTTTGTCTCTTCATCAAACGTGAGCTCAAGACCAACAGTGCTTTCAAAGGCATCTGAAATTACCGGCACCGATGTTTCTTTCAAAGTCCCAAGGCCTGCCGCCGCGAGATCGCGGGCAATGCCATAGACACCCAGACAGTCTGGCCGGTTCGGCGTGATGCCGATCTCGATCATGGGATCGGTTTTGCCGAGCGCTTCTGAGGCAGGCGTGCCAACAGCCACGTTCCCATCCAATTCGATAATGCCGTCATGCTCTTCGGAGAGTTCGAGCTCACGCTCGGAGCACATCATGCCGTTTGATTCAACGCCCCGGATTTTGGTGGGTTTCAACACCATACCGTTTGACGGGATCGTGGCACCGGACGGCGCGAAGATGCCAAGCAGGCCGGTCTTTGCGTTCGGTGCACCACAAACAACCTGCAGCATTTCCTTTTTGCCGTCGACGACTGCTTCCACTTTGCAAAGCTTCAGCTTATCCGCATCCGGGTGCGGGCCTGCTTCAACGATGCGTGCCACCGCAAAGGGGGCAAGCGCTGCCGCCGGGTCCACAACGTCCTCGACCTCAAGGCCTATCATGGTGAGCTTGTCGACAATCTGATCAAGAGTTGCGTCGGTTTCGAGATGGTCTTTCAACCAGGAGAGGGTGAACTTCATGATGACAGCCCTCCCGCCAGTGTTGGCACATCAAGTGCGGCAAACCCGTAATGACGGAGCCAGCGGAGATCGGTTTCAAAGAAGGCGCGCAGGTCCGGGATGCCATATTTCAGCATGGCGAGCCGGTCGATGCCGACGCCAAAGGCAAAACCCTGGAACTCATCAGGATCAATATTGGCGGACTTCAGAACATTGGGATGCACCATGCCGCAGCCCAGAATTTCGAGCCAATCATCACCCTCGCCAATGCGGATTTCATTGCCGAGACGGGCGCAGCGCACATCGACTTCCATGGACGGCTCTGTGAACGGGAAGAAGGACGGGCGGAACCGAATTTCGACGCCTTCCGTTTCAAAGTAAGCACGCAGGAATTCTTCCAGCGTCCACTTCAAGTGGCCCATATGGGTGTCGCGATCCACAACCAGGCCTTCGACCTGGTGGAATTGCGGGGTGTGGGTCTGGTCGCTGTCACAACGGAAGGTGCGGCCCGGCGCGATGAAGCGGAAGGGCGGCTCGCTCTTTTCCATGGTGCGCACCTGCACAGGACTTGTGTGGGTGCGGAGCAGCGGACGGGTGCCGTCTTCGCGCTCATTGAAATAGAAGGTGTCGTGCATTTCCCGCGCGGGATGACCTTCAGGGAAGTTCAGCGCTTCGAAATTGTAATAGTCGGTCTCGATGTCCGGACCTTCTTCCACTGCGAAGCCTAAGTCGCAGAAGATGGCCGTAATTTCGTCCATCGTCTGGGTCAGCGGATGGATGCGGCCCTGCTCGATCGGTGTTGTGCGGACAGGCAGGCTGACATCGACTTTTTCAGTCGCGAGGCGCTCTTCAAGAGCCGCCTCATAAAGCTCGGCTTTGCGGGCGGCAATCGCGTCGCCCACCCGGGTTTTGAGGCCATTCAAGGCCGGACCCATTTCCTTGCGCTCTTCCGGGCTCATTTTACCGAGCCCTTTCATGATCACAGAAATGCTGCCCTTCTTGCCAAGAGCGCCGACGCGCACCTCTTCCAGGTCTCTTTCGGTCGTGGCGCCTGATACGGCGGCCAGAACGTCCGCTTCAATCTTTTCTAGATCGCTCATTTTCCCCAGATTCCTTTTTGGTCGCATTTCCGGACAGAAAACCAGCCAAGTCAGATTTGGCCACTTTTCCTGGAAATGCTCCGAATCTCTCCGCCCTTGATACAGGAACGGCTTAAACGCAAAAACCCCGCACGGGTTCTCTCATGTCGTTTCCGATCTACCAGGTGAAAAACACATCACAAAACGCCTGAAATTGAGGTGTTTTGTGATTCTGGTCGATCGGATAACGCATTGGCTGCCTTTTGTTCAGGCGGCCCAAGAGAAGCTGCGGGGTTCTCGAATGTTGGACGTTCAATTATCTAGGTGGGACCGGCGTCATCTGATGTCAGAGTTCCGCCGGAAATCCCGCCTTATTGAAGTGCCGCTTCCGCCTGGTCGACCAAAGACTTGAAGGCCTCCGGCTCGTGGACGGCGAGGTCTGCCAGAACTTTCCGGTCAACCTCGATGCCAGCGCGCCCGAGACCGTTGATAAATCGGCCATAGGTGAGCCCGTGCTGGCGAGTAGCAGCGTTGATCCGCTGGATCCAGAGAGAGCGGAAGTTCCGCTTCTTGGCCTTGCGGTCGCGGTATGCGTATTGACCGGCTTTTTCGACAGCCTGGTTGGCAATACGGAAAGTATTCTTACGGCGGCCATAGAAACCCTTCGCCTTTTTGATCACCTTGCGGTGACGGGCATGGGTGGTGACGCCTCTTTTTACACGTGACATTGATCTCGCTCCTTAGCCGTAAGGCATCATCTTTTTGATAATCCGCGCATCAGGGTCGGACAGAATGGCCGTGCCCCGCTGATTGCGGATCTGTTTGTTTGATCGTTTGATCATGCCGTGTTGCTTGCCGGCCTGCGGATGGCGCACTTTGCCCGACGCGGTCAGCTTGAAACGCTTTTTCACGCTCGATTTGGTCTTCATCTTGGGCATTTTGCTCTCCTTAAATTCTCTAGATTTTTGCGCCGGGGTTTCGAAAACCAAAGGAAACCCTAGCCTTTTTGGCATTTTGAACCGACTCGGCATGCCCTAGATGAGCCGGACGGTTCGCTGTTTCATCGCGTTCCCGGACGGTGAACCGCCAAGTTAGATCTGGCCACTTCACCTGGAAACGCTTTGAAGATCGCGAGTTATACGGAGTTTTGGACCAAAAGCAAGAGGGGGCTTGGATTTAGCGCTATGCCCACCCTCTATACTAAAACCATGTCATTGCCCGATTTATTCGAGCAATCTAGGGCGGTAGGCTTGGGCCATGGCAAAGACCTATACAGCTATCTCATGGCAAGTGAGCGCAATGGAACGCTCTATGCGGGTATGACAAGTGATCTGGCCCGCCGTGTCCATGAACACAAATCCGGGGCGACGGACGGATTTTCCAAGCGGTATGGCGTCAAACGGCTGGTTTATGTCGAACAGACACATGATGTTCGTGTGGCCATCGCCCGCGAGAAGCGGATCAAGAAGTACCCACGGTCCTGGAAGATCAATTTGATTGAAGAGACCAATCCGACCTGGCGGGACTTGTATGAGGAGATTCTTGGGTAGACCGAGACCGCCGCTTGGTCAGCGTTCCCCTACCCTGGATTGCCCGAATAAATCGGGCAATGACACCTTCGTTTAGGGGTCCTCTGAGGAAAACCAGAAACTCTTTGTCACGACCCGACTTGTTCGGGTGGTCCAGGAGCGAAACGCGCAGACCAAGAGATGAGACGCAACCTCTCTGCTCCGAAATCAGCGGCCAATCAGTTGAAACGGAAACAATACCACGGACGCCCAGCCCAACTGGATCGCCCAGAACAATGTCGATGGCATCCAATACTCTTCCGGCTTCTCCTGAAAGTAGGTCCACCAAGTTTTAGGGCCCTCTGACGGCGCATCACTTCGTCGCCACTTCAAATACTCGCCACCACGAATGATGTAAAATGGCAGCGCGCACACAATGACGTTGAAGGGAAACCAAAGCCAATAGAACACGAAGAAACCTCCTACTCAGTCGTCGCTGAGTTCCCTTACCCTGGATTACCCGGACAAGCCGGGTAATGACACCTTACGTTGTTAGGTACGCGGCGGAAAATTAAGAAACTAGTTGTCACAACGCAGCGCTCGATGCAGAGCAACCCCAACTAATAACGCCACCAAAGATAGGCCCGAGTACATCGCAGTCATTGAGAGATAGTGAAGCCACCCAGCCTGTGTCAGCGTCCCACTTTCCACAATCTGCACAATTCCAAGTTTCAGTGAGTCGAACCTGCTCAACATCACCCACACGAAAGCCATTCCCACAAACAAGTAAACCAGCATGTGCAACACACTTCGAACTAGACAATGCATGTCCGTACGGAAAAATGCCCATGACGCCACAATATGAAAGATCGCCAGCGGGACCCAAATGATGAAACTCAGCAACGTGATCGGGCCTGCCAACGCATTTTCTACCGCTACTCCGAACATAAAAACGAGCGTAGAAAAGAGCATTGATGCCAACTTGTCTTCACCCTCCATTGATTTCCCCACCGATGGCCGTCGTCGTCTCGCTCAACTGCCTACCCTTCACTCAGCCGCGGTCGACTTGTTCACTTGGGGAGAAGAGACGGCGGCGCGGATGTAAGGAATGTCCTCGTCTTTAAGCGGTTCCATCCATTCTTTCCGGGCGAGCGCCGCTTCAATGTAAGGAGCCAGCTCCTTTGCTTTCTTGGCCTCGCGCTCGGCCACATCTTTCTTGAATTCCGGCATCACACGGTCAGCGAAAAGCTCGAGGGACTCGCATATATGCTCATGTTTGTTGCGGCCCGCCTGCTGCATGAAGATTACCTGATCGACGCCCGAGGCCTGGAAGGCTTTTAGGTGCTCAATCATATCGTCAGGCGTGCCAATGCCAGCAGGTTGGGTCATGAGAGATTGGGAGTCCTGGATCATCTGTTCGGTCTTATCGCCGCGCTGCTTGACGAACTCACCCCACATATCTGTGCGACCGGGCTGCTGGTCTTTGGTGACCATGGACGCCAGCGCATAGCCGAAGAATTCAAAGCCTTCCGCGCCCCGGCGGATCGCTTCCGCGCGGTCTTCATGCAGAGAGAAACTGGAGACCATGGCGATGTTGGCATTCACCGTGTGGCCAATAGGCTTGCACTCATCTGACTTGATGATGCCGTAATAGATGTCGGCCCAGGCTTTTGCTTCATCCGGATCGACAAACGAGAAAGCAAGCGCACCGACGCCGAGGGATGCCGCCACCTTGATGGTGTCGCGGTTCGTACAGGCCATCCACATTGGCGGGTGCGGCTTCTGCATGGGCTTTGGCAGGACATTGCGGCAGGGCATGGAGAAGCTCTTGCCCTCAAAGCCCGGATAGGGATCAAGCACCAGCATGTTGGCGACCTGCTCTGCGGCCTCCAGCGCCATGGCGCGTTTCTCTTTCGGGTTGATGTCAAAACCGCCGAGCTCCAGGCGTGTCGCGCCTTCGCCAATGCCAAACTCCACGCGGCCATTCGACATGATGTCGAGGGTCGCAATGCCTTCTGCTGTTCGGGCGGGATGATTGTAGTTTGGGATCACCTGGCGAATGCCATGGCCCAGGCGAATGCGCTTGGTCTGGGTGGAGGCTGCCGCCAAAAAAACTTCCGGCGCGCTTGAGTGGGAATATTCATCCAGGAAGTGATGCTCCACTTCCCAGGCATAATCGAAGCCCAGCTCATCGGCGAGGATCACCTGGTTCAGTGCCTCGTGGAACAGCTTGTGTTCGTCGCCCTCTTTCCAGGGTTTTGGCAATTGCAGTTCGTAAAAGACACCGAATTTCATGAGTTCCTCCCACGCCGCAGCGCTCTCATCTGAATATCAATGGTGAAAGGCTAGATCGGTTCGTCGCCGGGTACAATGCTCAAACCATTCCCGGCAGATAACGCAGCGTTCTGCTCTCTACTTGCGGTCGTCGGGCAGCTTCGCGAAGATGTCACGCCCGTCATGGAGGATTGCTGATCCTCCCCTCACTGGAGTTTCCTTCCATGCCTAACGTTCTAGGACGCCCTCTTAAAATTGCTCATCGCGGTGGTACCGGGCTTTGGCCGGAAAATACGATGGGTGCCTTTGAGCGGGCGATTGCGGACGGAGCGGAAGGCATTGAGCTCGATGTGCATCTCTCAAAAGACGGGGTGCCTGTTGTCCACCATGACGAGGCACTAAAGCCTGCCATTGCACGGGGACCGGACGGTGAGTGGATCACCAAGCCACGGCCCCGCATCAAGGACCTGACGTTCGACGAGTTGCAGGATTATGACATTGGGAGACTCAAGCCCGGAGCCGGCTATTCCGCGCGCTATCCCGACCAGACAGCTCTAGATGGAGAACGCATTCCCTCTCTTGAGGCGGTGATTGATCTGGTGAAAACGAAGGCCGGGCCCGACTTCGTGGTCTATACGGAACTCAAAACCGACCTCATGGACCTGACCCAGTCCTCTGATCCAGTGACACTCGCCAACACCGTGGTGGACCTTATTGAGCAGAAGGGCTTTGGCGCACAGACCGTGTTTGTTTCGTTCGACTGGCGTGCACTGGCACAGGCCAAGAAACGTGCTCCCTCCATCCGCAATGCTTTCACAACCCTGCCCTTCTATTCGTTTGATCCGGAAGACAAGTCGATTGCAAATGACGGCGAGGGCGCTGCGGCGCTTCGCGCAGCCTCAGCCAATGGTGCGGATTTCTTCGGCGGCTTTGACTGGCGCGATCAGTCCGACGCGACCTTTGCTGAACGGGTGCTGCGCGCCATTGCCGCGGGCCCAGCGGATGGCTGGTTTTCCTGGCACGGCGATATTGATGAAACGACAGCAGCGCTCGCCAAAGAGCTTGGCCTCACAATCTCAGCCTGGACCGTCGACATGCCTGACGACATGAAGCGCCTCACCAACCTTCAGATTGATGCGATCCTCACCGACCGGTTGGATCGGTTGAACGCGCTGTAACAGGGCCTCCCAAAACAAAAACGGGCCCTGGAACAGAGCCCGTTTTAACATCTCATACAAGAAAACGCGTTAGCGTGGCGCCAGCACCATAATCATCTGGCGGCCTTCCATCTTAGGATAGAGCTCCACTTTCGCGATCTCTTCCAGATCACTGCGAACCCGGTTCAGCACTTTCATGCCGAGATCCTGGTGCGCCATCTCACGACCACGGAAGCGAAGAGTCACTTTGACCTTGTCGCCTTCTCCGAAGAAGCGAAGCATGTTTTTCATCTTCACGTCATAGTCATGCGTGTCGATGTTCGGGCGCATTTTGATTTCTTTGACTTCGACGGTCTTCTGCTTCTTCCGCGCCTCGGCAGCCTTCTTCTGTGCCTGGTACTTATATTTCCCAAGATCCAGAAGTTTGCATACGGGCGGGTCAGCGTTCGGCGAGACCTCTACGAGATCCAGGCCAGACTCATCTGCAAGGGTAAGGGCATCTTCAAGCGAGACGACACCTCGTTTTTCACCTTCGCCATCAATCAGCATGACGTTCGGGACGGTAATGTCTCGGTTGGCGCGCGGTCCTTCTTTCGTTGGCTGCGCGAATACGGCTCTACGGGCTATGAAACCCTCCTATAGTTATGGGTCGCGCGGGAACTGTTTCCCGCACGGGAGTAAGACCAAGGTTTACGACGCTCACCGTGGGAGTCAAGAAGCTTTGTGTTTACAGGTGTTTAACTCGAGCGGGCTGTGCCTCCGGAGACACGTGCCAGGGGGGACACGCACCAAGTGGGGCTTGGACGAACGAACCACCTGTAGGCCTTTGTCCGCCTGGAGGCATCAAAATCATGGATCTCGGCAAACTGAGCCCAGGAGATCCGCCGAACAAGCGCCAGGAGCCTCAAAAAACCCCGAGGCGCGCCGTCTGGCCACACGGTCCCGGCCAAATCCGTATAAATACTGGCAGTCGCCGATGACGCGAGAACGGTGACGCTGTCGCCTCGTTCGACCAGTTCCTGAACAAATTTCAGCACTGCGTCGCTGTTTTCTCGATATCCCAGATGAATAACCAGAACGGCCTGCGCACTCATTCGTCGACCAGGTCGCGGTAGACCGCCAGCGTCCGATCCGTCATGGCCTTCACTGAGAACAGGTCTTCCACGAAGGCACGCCCTCGCGCACCCATCGCCTGACGATCTGTACCGTTCAGCGCCAGAGCCTCTGCCATTGCGCTTGCCAGGGCGCCGGCATCACCAGGTGCCACCCGCCACCCAGTCGCTGCTGCACTGCCATCAGTGTCTGAGGCGTCCAGAACCGTATCTTTTGCACCTCCATGGTCAGCGACGATAACAGGCCGCGCCATCGCCTGCGCCTCGACTGCGCTTCGTCCGAAGGGTTCGGGATCAAGGGAGGGAGCCAGAACAATGTCGGCTGCGCTGCAAGCGGCTGGCATATCGTCACAATGGCCGACCAGGCGCACTCTCAGCGCCGGATTGTACGCCTCAATCGCGGCCTTGATTTCATCTTCATAGTCCGTTCGCCCCTGAGCGTCGCCGACCAGGATCAGCTTGGCACTGGCCGCACTCGACCCCATGCGGGCGTTCAAGCGTCCGAGCGCCTCCGTCGCAAGTAACTGGCCTTTCCAGCGCGTGAGGCGTCCAGCAAGCATGAAAAGGGTGTCTCCTGTCCCTGCGCCCCATTGTTCCCGCAAGGCTAGCCCACGTTTCGCCGCGGGGCCGTTCGGATCAAACTCTGACATGTCCGTGCCGCGGGGAATGGTGACGATCTTAGCCCCCGTTTCCCCATGAAATTTCCGGATGCGCTCAGCTGTGAATTCGGAGTTGGCGATGACCACGGCACCACGGGTCATGACTGAATTGTAGAAAACTTTGAGGCGGGGCCGCTCATGGACCTTGCTGTGATAGGTGGTCACGAAGGGCCGCTTCGTGCGCCTGGCGGCGGCCAAAGCGCTCCAGGCCGGGGCCCGACTGCGCGCATGCACAATGTCTACATTCTGCTTTTCGATCAGGCGGGTCAGACGTTCCACATTGAGACCCATCACGACTGGGTTTTTTGAGTGGACGGGCAATTCAATATGCTCTGCGCCCATCTGGTCCAGCTCCCTGACCAATCTGCCACCGCGGCTCGCAACAATCGCTCTGCACCCATCCGCCATAAGCGCGCGTGCCACATCTATTGTCGTGCGCTCAGCCCCGCCGGTTCCCAATGATGGGATCACTTGCAGGACAGTTGGTTTGGCAGGTTGCACCAGCTTGATGGTCACTTGAGGCACTCTCGTATTTGATCGAAATCCCAGGGCATTTGAATGAAAACCGAGTCACTCAGATGCCCTAAGTCTTTTTGAGCATATTCTTGTCCGAAAACCGCGCACACTTTTCGGGAATATTCTCTAGGTTGCGCAATATCATGGGTTAGGCAATGAAGGACACTGACACAAGCTTTCGCTGTCTAACTGAATATTGCGACACCTCTTTTACAGGATGCGCCGATGAGCACCCAGACCCAAGTTTCTTTTCTTTCACGTCCTGATGGTGAAAAGCTCGCCTATCTGCAGGAAAAGGGCACCGACGGCAATGTGGGTGTTACTTGGCTCGGTGGATTTAAATCCGACATGACAGGGACAAAAGCGACCGCTTTGGCTGATTGGGCCAGAGCGCGCGACCGATCCTATTTGCGTTTCGACTATTTTGGCCATGGTCAGTCGAGTGGTCGGTTTGTCGAAGGCACCATCAGCCGATGGCGCGACGATGCTCTGGCTGCGTTGGATGAGCTGTGTGAGGGCCCCCAGATTTTGGTCGGTTCCAGCATGGGCGCTTGGATTGCGCTCCTGGCGGCGCGCGCCCGGCCTACCCTAGTCAAGGCTCTGGTTCTGATTGCTCCCGCGCCCGACTTTACCGAAGCTCTGATGTGGGAAGGGTTCGATGAAACCATTCGCACGACCTTGCGGACCGAGGGCGTCTACCGCCAGCCGTCGGACTATGATGAGCCCTATGAAATCAGCTTTGCCCTGATTGAAGACGGACGCCAACATCTCCTTCTTGGCGACACCATTCCTCTCACGCAGCCTGTGCGGATCCTTCAGGGCATGGCGGACGAAGATGTGCCCTGGCGCCACGCCATGCTGCTCGCAGAAACGCTTACGAGTGACGATGTCACAGTCTCCCTCACAAAGAGCGGGGATCACAGATTGTCAGAACCTGATGACATTGAGCGGCTCACAAAAACACTCGACAAGTTGCACAATGAGCTAAGCGCTTAATCCAGCTGCGGCAGCATGCGGTCCGCCTGTTTGAAATAGGCTTTGGCGTAATGCACCAGCTGTCCATCGGTGGGATGGTCAACAGTCTCAACACCAACAACCTTCTCGGCGGTCTTGGGGTCTTTGTTGTGTAGGTATTTCACAAAGGCCGTCTTTGCGTTGGCGGGTCCGACGACTAGGACTTCGTGCACCGAGCCGAGGCGTTCCGCGACCGACTTGAAAAACTTGATGTCTTCCGGCGCGCGCCAGCTGGCGCTTGATCCGGCTTTAGTATGCAGGTGTTTGATCGGATGATGTGGCTTCACGTGCATTTCATCGACTTCATCTTTGCCGATTTCAATGACACGAGCTTCGTGATGATCAATCCAAACGACAGCGTGATAATGGTGGGACATGACCGACCTCCTTCTCTCAGTTGAAAGTGAGTCTAGGCCTCCGGTCGGCGAGCTGCCTTGATCTGGGGCAATTCGTCTCCGGCGTTGGCTATCGTGCGCAGACCTTCTCGATAGGTAGGGAACCGCAGTTCTACGCCGAGCTCTTCCTTGATGCGCTTGTTGGAAACCCGCTTTGACTCCGCATAAAAGCTTCGTGCCATGGGACTTAGATCTGCATCCTCAAAAGGCACTTCTGGAGGAGGGGTCATGCCAATGAGTTCTGCCGCAAAGGCAACGACATCTTGTGGCGGCGCCGCTTCGTCGTCGCACACATTATAGGCTGCACCAGCATTGGGCCTCGCGATCGACGCCTCCAAAACCGATGCGATATCTTCAACGTGAATGCGAGAGAAAACATGACCTGGCTTTACAATGCGGCGGGCTTTTCCTGCACGGAGCGAAACGATCTGGTTGCGGTCTGGCCCGTAAATCCCAGCCAGACGAAATGTCTGAACAGGGACAGTAATCTCTCGCCCCAGCGCAAACCATGCCTCTTCAGCTGCCTGGCGCCGTCGGCCCCGGTCACTCGTCGGGGCCATCGCCATTGTTTCATCGACAAGGTCACCTGCCCGGTCGCCATATACACCCGTGGTCGAGAGATAGCCGATCCATTGGAGCGTCGCACGTTGGCATGCGATCTCATCCTGCATCAGGCGCAATACTGGGTCGCCGTCGGCTCCCGGCGGAACGGAGAGAAGGATATGGGTCACGCCATCTAAAACATCCCGATCAACCTTCTTATCTCCATCAAAGAGATACGCGTCGACACCTTGCGCCCGAATCGCTTCTGCTTTTTCAGGAGTGCGGCAGGTGCCGGACACATGGCACCCTTTGCCTTGCAGCCGTGATGCCAGAACAGACGCTGTTGACCCAAATCCAAATGCAAAAAGATGTTTGTCCGCCACGCCTATTTTCCTGTTGCCCAAACTTCCCTGTTGCCAAACCGGGACACATGTTGAACCTTACCCGCCATGATGCCTATCACAGAGACTTCCACCCGACCAATCGCGAAACTATGCGCGGTTTGTGTCGTGACAGCTTTCGCCTCCCTGACCGCCGCGCAGGCGCAAGTGGTCAATTATAGCTCCTGCGTTGAGCTTGCCCGCGCGGACCCCGATGCGGCGTATGACGCCGCGCTTGCGTGGGCCGAAACAGACCTGACAGGGGGGGCTTCCCACTGTGCAGGCCTTGCACTTGTCGGTTTGGGTCTGTTCGACGCTGCTGGGGATCGGTTCACCCGCGCAGCTGTCGACGGACAGGCGATGGAAGATGTAGAGAGGGCATTGCTCCACCAGCAAGCTGGTGATGCCTGGCTGATGGCCAACAACGGAGCAAGTGCCACCGGCGCTTTCACGCAAGCCCTTAGTTTTATTCCAGAAAACCCGGAGCTCTTGTTTGGGCGGGCTCGCGGCTATGAACTAGACAAACAGACTGCACTCGCATTGCAAGACGTCAATCTGGCAATCGCCCGGAACCCGGCATATGCGGCTGCTTATCTTCTGCGGGGACGCCTTTATCGTCAGAGCAAACAGTTTGATGCTGCGGCTGCAGATATCGACGCCGCGATGGCAAATGGCATCGACGAAGTGGCAGCACGTTTGGAACGCGGCCTTATTCGCTTTGAGAGGGGCAATGAGGCCGGCGCACTTGAAGACTGGCAGATGATTATAGCGACAGACCGGCGCGCAGATGGATCCGCTGGTCCCGCGGCCACGGCGGCGAGCAGATTCATCGCGGAAGTGACTGCAGGCGCGCCCACTCAGCCTTAACGTCTTTGTCTGTTTCTCGGTCGTTTCGATCAAGATAGAGCCGCTCAGCCTCTTTGGTTGATGCGAGTTGCCCCACAGCCCAAACCGCCATGGCCCGAACCAGCGCTGATGCGTCGTCCAGATGATCCGTGATCTGGGGAAGTAAGGTCTCATCACCTGAATTGGCGGCTGCAATCAGCACATTGCGAAGAAACCTATCGCGTCCGATCCGCTTGACCGGAGAACCTGCGAAAAGCGCACGAAATGCTGTGTCGTCTAGTGCCAGAAGCTCTCGAAGATCTGGGCCTGTTAGATCCTTACGTGGCTGGAGCGCAATTTCCGACGCTGCCTGAGCAAACTTGTTCCAGGGGCAGGCTGCCAAACAGTCGTCGCAGCCATAGATCCGATTTGCCATCGGCACCCTGAATTCAGGTGCGATGTGCCCCTTATGCTCAATGGTCAGATAGGAGATGCAGCGACGGGCATCGAGCTCATAAGGATTGGGGAAAGCATCCGTTGGGCATGCATCAAGACAAGCATGGCAAGAGCCGCACTGGTCGCTGTGAGGTTCGTCTGCTGGGAGTTCCATGTCTGTAAAAATTGACCCAATGAAAAACCAGCTGCCAAGTTCGTTTGACACAAGATTGGTGTGCTTGCCCTGCCACCCGAGAGACGAACCCGCCGCCACGGGTCTTTCAAGAATCGGCGCCGTGTCCACAAAGACTTTAAGCTCGCACCCCGTCTCATCAACCAGCCACCTGGCAATGCGCTTCAAACGCTTTTTCACCAGATCATGGTAATCCCGATTCCTGGCATAGACAGAAATGTTGGCCTTATCGGGGTGCTGCAGCGTCTCTAGGGGATCACCCTCTGGTCCATAATTCATAGCCAAAACGATGACGCTTTTCACCTCCGGCCAAAGTGCGCCTGGAGAGGCGCGGCGTTCTCGCGTCTCCTCCATCCAGGCCATATCGCCATGGGCACCCTGATCCAACCATTGCTGGAATTTTTGTTGTGTCTCTTCACCCAAATTTGCGGGAGAGAAACCAACATCATCGAAACCAGCTGCTTTTGCCTGAGCAACAATCTCTGCTCTAAGAGCAGCGACATCTGTTTGCTCAGTCGCTGACATGGTTCCTAAAAGTCCAGATTTGCGTATGCGCGCGGGGGCGGCATGCCCGCTACATGATCGGCTAGTAAAGTGCGGAAGGCTGGCCGTGACTTAATCCGAACGTACCATTCTTTTGCGCTCTCATACTGACGCCAGGGCACGTCACCAACATAGTCGAGACAGGAGAAATGCGCGGCGGCGACCAAGTCCGCAATACTGATCTCATCGCCTGCGAGCCAAGTTCGGCTCTCCATGAGGTAGCAAACGTAATCGAGGTGATAGCGAATATTGTGAAGTGCCGCACGAACCACAGCCATTTCCGGACCACCACCGCCTGAGGAGACACTTAGGAAGCGTTTTGTGACTTTCTCGTAGATGAGAGGCTCAGAGACTTCAGCCGCAAACTTCGTCGCAAACCAATCGGCGACACGCCTTGCCTCAACCCGGTCTGCTGCCTCGGTCGGCAATAATGAAGGGTTGGGATATTTCTCATCCAGATATTCGACGAGCGGCCAGAAGCCCGGGACAACCAAACCTTCATCTTCGACCAGCACTGGAGTTTCACCCGCGGGATTGAGTCGCAGAAAATCTTCGCGGCGTTCCCAGGCACGTTCTTCAAAGAGTGCTGGTTCAATTCCCTTCTCACCCAGAAGCAGTCGAACGGTTCGGCAGGAAGGGGAAACGGGAAGATGGTAAAGTTGGGGCATGAGGCTCAGTTTACACACGTGCCTTTGTCAAGATTAGGGCGGCGAGATTGCGGCGACAGGACTAAGGCACTGAATTGATTGAATTAGATGCTCACCCTTACCGCGCTTCGGCCATATTCGACAACTCTTCAATTATCGGGCAGTCCGGACGGTCATCGCCATGACATTTAGTGGCAAGCTCACCTAATGTGTGACGGATGGACTGAAGCTCTTTGATTTTCCGGTCCACTTCTTCAATGTGGGCAAGCGCGAGCGCCTTAACGTCCGCTGACGCTCGGGATCGATCGCTGTAAAGCGTGAGCAAGGCCTTGCATTCTTTGACAGAAAACCCGAGGCCACGCGCACGCGCCACAAATCGTAAAACATCGATATCGCCATCTACGTAGGCGCGATAGCCGCCCTCCGTTCGTGGAGGTGGATCAATGAGACCCACTTTCTCATAGTAGCGGATGGTTTTTGTCGAAAGCCCCGCTCGCTCGGCCAAGGTTCCAATCTTCATGACGCTGCTCCATCAGTTCCAGGGCCACACTCCCAGTTCTCTAATTTATCGCATTTCCGGACGCTGACGTGCTTCAACTTCAGCTGGAAATGTTTGAGGCAATGGAAATATGCGAGCAAATAATATAACACTTCTGCACCTTGTAGGAGCTCGCCTAAATCTATGTCTTTGGAACAATTGATCCTTCTTGCGCTCATTCAGGGCATTACCGAATTTCTTCCCGTCAGTTCATCTGGTCATTTGAGCCTGGTTCATGAGTTGACAGGGTGGGCAGATCAGGGCGTCCTTGTCGATGTTGCCGTCCACGCTGGAACCCTTGGGGCGGTTCTGCTCTATTTTCGGCGAGACGTCTGGGCAATGACCCTGGGTGGTCTCACCCTGTTGCGAGGTGAGCTCACCGATGATGGACGCATGGCGCTCTATATCGTCGGGGCCACCATCCCTGTGATCATTGCGGGATATTTCCTCCTCTCCACCGGCTATGTCGACCTGTTGCGGGCAGCAGCGATTGTGGCGTGGGCCAATCTCTTTTTCGCCGGCGTGCTCTGGATCACTGACCGCGCTGGCGCTGTTACACGGCGTCTTGAACAGATGGATTGGAGCGCTGCGATGATCATCGGCGGCGCGCAGGTGCTGGCACTCATCCCCGGCGCCAGCCGGGCAGGCGTCACAATCTCAGCGGCGCGCATGCTTGGCTTTGAGCGGGAAGGTGCTGCACGGTTCTCCATGCTGCTCTCCATTCCCACTATCCTGGGGGGCGCTGTCGCGAGCAGCATCAAAGTCTACGAAGCGGGCGATGTCAGTTTGGGGGCAGATATGGGTATCGCAGCCCTTCTGTCCTTCGTCGTAGCCCTGGCCGCCATTCATCTCTTTCTAAAGATGATGACGCACATGACCCTTACACCCTTCGTGATCTACAGGGTTGTGTTGGGCGTCGGCCTTCTTGGCTGGCTGTACCTTTGACCTGTTGATGTTGTCGCAGTCTCGACCCAAGTCTCCGGCGGCAAACCGCTCCTCCTCAGGCGTCGCCGGTAACACCATCCGCGAATTGCCCAGTGCGCCGGAAACGATAGAGATAGGCCGGCAGGATCGCTGACATGGCTGAAGGCTCTATGCCCAAGTCTGAAAGTCCCAGAGCACCCTCGCTGACCACATTGTCGTGCTTCAAGAGCTCCACCTGATCCACGGTCAGCAGAGGCGCTGGCAGTATCTGCAGCACAGATGCCATCGCCTTCGCAGCGAAGGAGGGCAGCTTTACCAGCGGTCGCGAACGACCAATTTCTTTGAGAGTGATCTCCATCAGCTCCGCGAATGTCGCGACCTCGGGCCCGCCGAGTTCCAGCACCTTGCCGTTCCACTGAGGCTGTTGCAGAGCGACCGTTATCGCCGCAGCCACGTCTTTGACGTAGACCGGCTGATATTTGGTCTCGCCCCCACCGATCAAAGGAAGTGCCGGGGCCAAGCTCGCCATGGCTGCAAAACGATTGAAAAACTGATCTTCGGGCCCAAAAATGATGGAGGGGCGCACGATCGTCGCGGTCGGAATCGCTTCAAGCACGGCTGCTTCACCAGCGGCTTTTGAGCGTGCGTAGGCCGACGCGCTGTCAGCATCGGCCCCAATGGCCGACATCTGGAGGAAGTTGGTGATGCCAGCGTCTGCGGCGAGCTTTGCCAGCTGTTTCGCGCCCATAGCATGGACCGCGTCAAATTTCTGCGCACCGCTTTCGTAGAGGACTCCCACCAGATTGACGACCGCGTCCGCGCCTTCCATGGCCGCGGCACAGGATGCCTGATCACGAATATTGGCCTGCACGGGCTGAACCTGGCCCACATCCCCCATAGGTTTCAGAAAGAGAGCCTCGTTAGGCCGACGCACAGCGACACGGACCCGATAGCCCTGTTCTGCCAGCGCACGCACAAGGTAGCGTCCGACAAAACCGGATCCGCCAAATATTGTTACAAGATCCCCTGCCTTAAGCTCTGATCCAGATGTGCCCACTGACATGCCGCTGTCCCTCTTGAAAAATTCTGGCTTCAAACCGATTGGCAGATGCCTTCTTCTTGTTTCCCCTCGAAACATCAGAGTCGCCATCACCTGCCGATACGCCTTGATAGCGCAGCTGAGCACAGGCGTATAGAGGCCGGTTGCCGCAGAGATCGCATCCAGATCAAAATTCAGATTCGCCCGAAACCCTTCTATTCTGCCGCCAAACGCTGCTGTACGATTGACAAATTGGGGTACGGGAGATAAGTCTCCGCACCTTGGGCCCAGGTGGCGGAATTGGTAGACGCGCTAGCTTCAGGTGCTAGTGCCCGCAAGGGCGTGGAAGTTCGAGTCTTCTCCTGGGCACCAAAGGCTTTTCGCGAAGCGAAACGCCAGGAATGAAATTAGGTTCCTTAGCGGGGTTTTTAGAATCCTCTCCGTTTTTGGAGCAACAACTATTCAGATGCGGCAAGGCGTTTGCTGCAAAATGGGCGTTCGCCGCAAAAACGGGTTTGCCCCTTACGGCAACACGAGAACCGGCATGAGCATCACACTCCATAAAGGCGACCTTCCAGCGGACCTCGATTTCGGCGCTTCCGTCGCGGTTGATAGTGAGACGTTGGGCTTGCAGATCCCCCGGGACAAGCTGTGTCTGGTACAGCTGTCCGCCGGTGACGGAAACGCCCATATCGTTCAGCTCGACAGAGCGCGCTACGACGCCCCAAACCTGCGTGCCTTGATGGCAAATCCGGAAGTCACGAAGATTTTCCACTATGCCCGGTTTGATGTCGCGGTTATGCAGCAATATCTGGGTGTTGTGACGACCCCGAATTATTGCACCAAAATCGCTTCAAAGCTGGTGCGCACCTATACAGACCGTCACGGGCTGAAAGACCTGTGCCGAGAGCTCGCTGGAGTAGAGATTTCCAAACAACAGCAGAGTTCCGATTGGGGGGCTGAAACGCTGTCAGAGGCCCAATTGTCCTATGCCGCATCAGATGTGCTTCACCTGCACAAGCTGAAAACAGTGCTCGACGACATGCTGGAGCGCGAAGGCCGTATGGAATATGCCAAGGCCTGCTTCGCCTTTTTGCCAGTTCGGGCGTCGCTGGACCTTGCCGGATGGCCCGATGAGGACATTTTCTCTCACTAAACCAGGCTTGATTTCACCAGAATGCTGCAGTTGACCCCCCTTCGGCTGCCAGCGCATACTGTGAACGGCTAGGGGCCACACTCGCGTTACGAAGGATGCTGATGAGCGTGCAATCGCCACCAGGCCAATCTGCCCAAAATTTTGGATCGCCGGCTAGTGGCCCAGATGGCGGCCCCGGCGGCCTTGAGCCCAGCGACGAACGCAGCCGATACAGCGCCTTTGTTCTTGGAATGAAGATCCTTCTTCCTGCGCTGGCAATCATTCTCGTCATCAGCGTGTTTGTTTCATCCACAACCTTCAATTCAAGACCAGAAATCACTCCGACCTTTCGCGAGGTTGGACGTCTCAATGATGACTTGCGGATGGTGAGCCCTCGGATCACCGGTGTCGACAGACGCGGACGCCCCTACGTTGTCACCGCGGATACAGCGACCCAAGAGGTCGACAATCCTGATCTGATCTTTCTTGAAAATATTGAAGCTGATTTGATGCTGGACGAAGGTGGCAATTGGTTGTCGGTGACATCGCGCTTCGGAACACTTCAAACAGAAGCGGAAACGCTCAAGCTGCGGGAAGATATCAGCGTCTTTTCAGCAAACGGGTATGAGTTTCACGCTCAAACAGCAGATATGGATTTCAGGGCGGGATCGCTGATCAGCGACCAGCCTGTTTATGGCCAAGGGCCAGTGGGGACGCTCAACGCAAATGGCGTTGAAACATCCAATAATGGCGACAAGATCGTTTTCACCGGTGGTGTGCGTGTCGTTGTGTATTACAAGGCGGGATAATCGGTGGCGGATTTGTGCAGGAGTGATGGTATGATTGGTCGCTTAGGAAAACTCATGATGGTGGCGGGCATTGCCCTCCTCTTTCTGCCCTTTGGCGCGCAGGCCGAAGATAATGAAAGCCCGGTCGGCTTCAAAACCGATCCGGATGCGCCAATCGAAATTGAAGCGGATACGCTTGAGGTTGAGCAGAACGCTCAGACGGCGACCTTTATAGGCAATGTGGTCGCCGTGCAGGGGGCCATACGACTCCGTGCTGACCGACTTATTGTTACCTATGCCCAGAAAGCAGATAGCGCGCCCTCTTCCGAAGACGGAGCCGACGACGGGACGGGCGGTACTGAAATCACCCGCATTGATGCGAAATCAAATGTCCATGTCATGTCAGAGGACGATCAGTCGGCTTCGGGTGACTGGGCGCTCTATATGGTCGCTGACGAGAACATCACGATGGGCGACACCGTTGTCTTGCGACAAGGTGAAAACGTCATTCGTGGGCAGCGGCTCAATATCGACCTTAATAGCGGGCAGGCAAGGGTCGAAGGCGGGGTTACCGCCACAGACACGGAAAACCCCAGTTCTGGGCGGGTTCGAGGCCTTTTTCAGGCGCCACAGCAGTAATTTTGCTTGGTTAATTTCTTCTTTCATACAATTTTAATGCCAACAACGCTTTGATGGGGGCACATGACCGATCGTATCGACACATCCATGGGCGACACAGACGCCGGATCCACCGCTTTTGACGCGGAGGGCGGCCCACGCCTGGTGACCAGCAATGACGGTCTGATTGTAGACAAGATTGGCAAGAGCTTCCGCCGGCGCCCGGTTGTGAGAGGCGTCAGCTTCTCCGTTCAGCGCGGCGAGGCGGTTGGCCTTCTTGGTCCCAACGGGGCCGGGAAAACTACGACCTTTTACATGATCACCGGGCTCATCTCGCCGGACTATGGAAATATCGGCCTGGACCGACGCAATGTTACCGATCTGCCTATGTACCGGCGCGCCCGGCTGGGCATCGGTTACCTGCCGCAGGAAGCCTCTATTTTTCGCGGTCTGTCTGTTGAAGAAAACATCCGCGCGGTCCTTGAGGTTGTTGAGCCAGACCGTGATCGTCGTGAAGCGCAGCTGGATGACCTCCTTGCTGAGTTCTCGATCACTCACCTTCGACGCACGCCCTCCATCGCCCTCTCTGGTGGTGAAAGACGTCGTGTGGAAATTGCGCGGGCGCTTGCGACTCAACCTTCATTCATGTTGCTCGATGAACCGTTTGCTGGAATTGACCCAATTGCCATCGGCGATATTCGCGACCTCGTGGCGCACCTGAAAGACCGGGGCATTGGCGTTCTGATCACCGACCATAATGTACGCGAAACGCTTGAGCTCATTGACCGTGCTGTCATCATTCACGACGGTCAGGTTCTGATGGAAGGACAACCATCAGAAATCGTGGGCAACGAGGATGTCCGTCGTCTTTACCTGGGGGATAGGTTTAGCCTCTGATTTTGATCAGAAGGCAAACCGACATGCGACATGGCACTCAACCCACGGATAGAACTCCGACAAGGCCAGTCGCTTGTTATGACGCCGCAATTGCAGCAGGCGATCAAGCTGTTGCAATTGAACAATCTGGAACTCGCGGACTATGTCGAGCAAGAGCTCGAAAAAAACCCCCTGCTGGATGAAGCTCGCGACGATGATCAGCCGGGTCTGATTGAACCAACCGAAGGTGAGACTCCGCACAAAGAAGAATTCGACATTGATTTTGCCGATGGTCCCACCGCCAGCGATGGTGTTGAGGGTGGTGATGTTGGCGATGCCTCCACGCTTGCACTTTCTGAAGAAAATGCTCCGCCTGCGCCCGATGGGGACATGGACACCGATTATGACAATGTCTATGCGGACCAGAGTGTAGCTGACGCCCCTGTTGCAGATGCTGAGACACCGGGCATGTCCAGTTCTGACTGGCAATCCACCAGCAGCCAGGGTGGCGGAAGTTTTGACGGTGAAGGCGAGCTTGAAGGGTCTTTGACCCGCGCCGAAACACTTGTTGAACATCTCACCGATCAAATGGTGGTCGCGCTCAAAAACCAGACCGACCGGCTCATCGGTGCTTACCTTATCGATCTGGTTGATGAGTCCGGTTATCTGACGGAAGATCTTGAGTCGGTTTCAGATCGCCTGGGCGTGGACATTGAGGATGTGGAAGCCGTTCTGGGTGTTCTGCAGACGTTTGACCCCATTGGGGTCTGTGCCCGCGACCTTCGAGAATGTCTGCGCTTGCAGCTTGCTGAGAAAGACCGCCTTGATCCGGTCATGGAGCGCTTCCTCGAGAATATCGACCTGTTTGCCAAGCGTGATATGGCCAAACTCATGAAAGCCTGCCAGATCGAACAAGACGACCTGTCCTGCCTGATTGACGACATCCGTAACTGCAACCCGAAACCTGGCAATGTGTTTGGTGAAGAACCGGTGACACCGGTCGTGCCCGACATATTCATCCGTCCAAAATCAGACGGCGGGTGGGCCATTGAACTCAACACGGCGACACTGCCGCGGGTCCTCGTTAACAAGCAATATTATACGGAAGTCATCGCGGCGTCGGCAAAAGACACCGAAGCAAAAACCTATCTCTCCGATTGTCTCGCTGACGCCAACTGGCTCGTGAAGAGTCTTGACCAACGGGCGCGGACAATCTTGAAGGTCGCCACTGAAATCGTCCGCCAACAGGACGCCTTTCTTGTTTATGGCGTTTCCCACCTGCGCCCGCTCAACCTGAAGATGGTGGCTGATGCAATCTCAATGCATGAGTCGACGGTCAGCCGCGTCACGTCCAACAAGTACATGGCAACGCCACGCGGGATCTTTGAACTAAAATACTTCTTCACGTCCTCCATCGCGTCAGCCACAGGCGGCGACGCGCATTCGGCCGAAGCGGTCCGCCACCGCATCAAGACATTGGTCGATGCGGAAACCGCTGATGCGGTCCTGTCTGACGACGCGATCGTTGATCTGCTCCGCGCCAATGGAATTGAGATTGCCAGACGGACTGTCGCGAAATATCGCGAGGCGATGCAAATCCCATCATCGGTTCAGCGCCGACGCGAAAAACGCGCAATGGTGTGACGGCTTTTTCTCTCTGCCGTCAAGTGATTTCCCGCAGCTTTCGGCGCAAATTTTTCAGTAAAAAATTGCCCTAACACACTGTTTTTGAAGTACAATTTAGAACGTCAACTGAGTTGGTTGACAGGGTCGGGGCGGCCCACTAGTTTCCGTCCCGCTCGCGCCGCCGGGGTCTGTTTTCTCCCTAGCCTGAGCATTGAAAAGGGCTCGGTGACGCAGCAGCGAACTCCGTTTTTCCATTCCTCGAGACACATACTCGAGGCCGATCAGATAGCGGCATTTGATTACTAGATAATGGCACACCGAATCCGGCGTTACTTGATGCAGCCGGGTCTCTTAGATTTTAACGGCGCTTGGAAAGGTCCTTGATGCAGGTTCAAATTACCGGAATTCATCTCGATGTCGGCGACGCGCTGCGCAGCCATGTGGAAGATCAGCTTAGCGCCAGTGTGGGCAAGTATTTTGATCGCCCTGTGGATGGACAGGTGACCTTCGCAAAGGACGGACATGAGTTTCGCTCCGATTGCTCGGTCCACTTGAGCTCGGGTATGACCCTGCAAGCCCAAGGGCAAGCAGGCGATATCTATGCCAGCTTTGATGATGCGGTTGAGAAACTCGAAAAGAGGTTGCGGCGCTACAAGCGACGCCTGAAGAACCATCACAACAGCCCTAAGGCTGACCTTCCTATGCTTGATGTTCCTTCCTTCGTGCTGGCCGCGAATGAAGGCGAAGAAGAAGTTGCTGAAGGCGACGACGCTCCAATGATCATCGCAGAAGGCACAACCGCCGTGCCCGTCTTGTCTGTGAGTGATGCAGTTATGCAGCTCGACATTTCTGACGCACCAATGGTGATGTTCAGAAACGGCGATGGTGGGCTCAATCTCGTTTACCGCCGTCCCGATGGCAATGTTGGTTGGATTGATGCCGCTAGCGATTCGAAAAAGGCTTAAAGGGCTCCGGCCCCGGGCCCAGCGCACCGGGGAGGTCACGCCGTTTCGGCGGGGCGCCTACCAGAAAGCTCCGACCAGGGTCTCGACAGGCCCAGTGGGAACAGTGAACAGGAAACGGATCATGGATCTGGATGAACTTCTGACCCCAGAAGGTGTGACAGCACACCTCAAGGTCACGAGTAAAAAGCAAGCCCTGCAAGAGCTTTCAGCAAAGGCAGCAGCGGTGTGTGGACTACCGGAACGTGCCATCTTCGAAACCTTGCTTGAGCGCGAACGCTTAGGCTCGACCGGCGTTGGGCAAGGGATCGCCATCCCCCATGGCAAGCTGAATGAGCTTACGCGTCTTCACGGTTTGTTTGCCCGCCTGGAAACACCCATTCAGTTTGAATCTGTTGATGATCAGCCGGTCGATCTGATCTTCCTTCTTCTGGCACCTGAATCAGCGGGTGCGGACCATCTTAAAGCGCTGGCGCGTGTCTCGCGTCTGCTGCGCAATCAATCGATGGTTGAAAAACTTCGCGCGACTGACGATGCCGCAGCCCTTTTTGCTCTGCTTACAGAACCCGCGGCTTCAAACGCAGCCTGACCGATACATCTTAGTGAGAGATCTGGCGCCTTGTCTTAACGTGAGCCAAAAAATCGCACCAAGTTTGTGCGTTTTTTGGCGCCCTCAGGATACCGGGAAGACAACACGCCTTAGTGAACGCTGAGTGCCTGATAGCCATAGGCAGCCGCGCCCTGAAAGGCCGCTTCCCGACTGTCTACAATGGCGACGCGGACACCGTTCGCCGCATGCACTGAATAGAGCCAGGTCTCCGGCGGCACATCAAGCTGCCCCTTAAGATCCTCAAGAATTTCTTTCGCCTGAATTGGACGCGCATAGACATGTGTCTGCATGCCAATTTCCGCGAGCACGTCTTGGGTAATCTCTCCAGCGGGGATCAGTTGCTCAGGTGTTGAATTTTCTTCTGTCTGATCGAACATTTTTTCGCTCCTTCGAGCTTTTTGTCGCCGCACTTCCGGACGGAAAACCGGAACCACTTTTCCTGGAAGTGCTCTTTGCGGCGCGGCTTAAGAGGTCTTAAACCGCCCTGGCGAGTTGGCAATCCTGCGCTCTCTCGGCTCAGGACCCCTTGGTCGTAATTTCAATCTGCTGGACAATTTCTTCCGGCGTCTGCTGTTCCAGGGAAATGGTCAAAAGCCCGTTCTCCAAATCAGCGCTCAAGATCTCAATTCCCTCGGCAAGCACAAAGGCACGTTGAAACTGCCTTGCAGCAATCCCGCGATGAAGGAAATTGCGATCCTCCTCATCGGATTGACCACCGCGAATAACCAGTTGATTTGATTCCACCGTGACCGAGAGGTCTTCAGCTGCAAAGCCTGCAACCGCGAGCGTAATTTTCAGCAGCCCACCTTTGTCGGTTTGCACTTCTTCCACATTGTAGGGGGGATAGCCGTCAGCACCCGTACGGGCGACCCTGTCGAGCAGACGTTCTACCTGATCAAATCCCAACAAAAAGGGACTGTCGAAACGCGCCATTCGCGTCATAGCCAAAGTCCTTTCACAAGCAACTTGTCACGACCAGTGCCCCTGTCCGGGCACACTGTCGGACGTTCATTTAGCGGTCCCGATGGGCCCCGCTATGGGATAAATGTGGGAAACTATTTGCGGGGTTTCAAGCCCTTTCGAGCCCTTTTTCACGTCAGCCGGTACTGTTTTTTCATTAAAAACAATAGGTTACCTATCCGACTTGAGCTGAATCACCCGATCTGGCCGTCCAGACCAATGCCAGGCACGGGACGGACGTGACAAGCCCAACATCATGCCGCCAAGCGCTGGCGGATGGAGCCACATCTGATCGGCCATCTCTGTCTCTGGCCGGCCTTCTGGCCGGTCGATGGTCAATCCTGCACCTGCCTCCTTTGCCCGCTCTTCGATCTTCAGAATATGAGGTGTCTCGGCAAAGGACATGTAGAAGGCCCTACCCTGGCGGCCGTGGAAGCGGCCCATGGTCGTCTCGGGCGAGGTGGGCGTAATGATCTCAAACCGGTCGAGCTCGTCGGGATGGAAGAGAGTTAGGTAGCCATCATATTTGAAGTGGTCAGACGTGATGCGGCTGTAGTGATCTGCGTTCAATCCGAAGAGCTTGGTGATCTGGTCAATGAGCGGCTGAAAGGGATCTTCTAGGATGGTCGCTTCATACAAGCGATCGATGAGGCCCACAGGATCACGCTCAACCCGTTCGCTCACCACAAAACGCAAATCGTTTTGTCCCGCCTCGCTGAAGGTCACATATCCATGATTGCCTTCTTTGGTGAGGCTCGCCCCGGTCCTCTCAATATGCGCAAAGAGTGCGCCAAGGTCGGGCGTCGCCACGCCAGCGGCAAAGAGGTGCGGTCGTCCGCGTGCTTTCAAACTGTCGGCCACAGCGCCGGTGCCATCAGCCTCCAGGAACTCCACTTCTGAGCTCCCTACCTGATAGACAGAGCGCAGTGCGCCGAGGCACGCCACCTTGTCATCACGCGCATGCTCTGCGCCGAGCAGTTTGACCCATCCATCTGCTGCTTCTGATCGATTGGCCACGACAAGCTGAACCCGGTCGACATTTGTGAGCATGTGCCCCTTCTCCTTTTTGTTTTCCGCAGCAGTGAGCCAGTCCACTGTGAGAAATGCAAGAGTGTCTATTTATCATACGATCGTTTGACAAATTATATTAGCTACACTAAAGATAGGGTTATCTTGATCCGGGGGCGAGATTTCATGCGCACATTCCTGACTCTTAATTCCACTGCCGCCCTGCTCGCGGGCTTCTTGTTCACCGGCGTCTCTACCCTGTCGACAAGCGCCGCACGGGCAGCCGACTTGCCCGAAGATCCGATGGGCGAGGTGGTGAGCTTTTCCCGCCAAAACCATGACCGGCTTGTGTGGGTGACCGACATGAACATGCCCTATCAGGCGCATGGTCGGGGCTATCTGATCGATCCTGATACAGGCCGCTTCCTCTCCATGCTGGACCTTGGCTATTGGACCACGGGGATTGAGCTCCCGTCTGATGGAAAGCGGATCATCTCTGCAGAGACCCATTTCAGCCGAACCACACGAGGCGAACGCTCTGATGTACTCGTCACCTATGACGCCACCACGTTCCAGGTGCGCTCTGAAGTCACCATCCCGCCAAAACGGGCAAGCGTCGTTAAGATGCAAGGCACCTCATCGCTGAGTGATGATCAGACCCTGTTCGCGCAGATGAATTTCACCCCGGCGGTTTCCCTTACCCTTGTAGATCTTGAGCGTGAGGCATTCATCACCGAGATCGACACGCCGGGGTGTCCCAATATTTATGGCGGTGGTGCGCGCAGCTTTCATCTGCTTTGCGGTGACGGGTCGTTCCTCACCTACACGTTTGATGAAAATGGTGCCGTGTCCGGCAAGAGCCGGTCCGCCGCCCTGTTTGATCCCTTTGAAGACCCGGTCAGCATTTCCGGTGTCCGTCGCGGCGACCACTGGTATTTCGTGTCACTGGCGGGCGACGTTTACGACTTCGTGATGGATGCTGATGGCGTGCGCCTTGCTGCAACCTGGCCCCTCATCACTGACGATGAACGCGAGGATGAATGGTCCATCAGCGGGTTCCAGCACCTGGCGCTCCATGAGCCATCCGGTCAGCTCTACCTGCTCACTCACCAGGGACCGCCGGAAACATTTGAAGATCCAGGTACCCATGTCTGGGTATTTGACCTCGAAACCCGCGAGAAGATTGAGGCTTATGAACTGCAGGAGCTCACAATCTCCATCGCAGTGTCACAGGATGATGATCCTCTGCTCTATGGCATTGGGGCACACATCCCCATGCCATTTTTTGCGCAGGTCTGGGTCTACCTTACTGAAGGTGAAGCGCCTCTTATCGACACCGTGCAGTTTGGCCTGGACATTTATGATGCGGGAGATGGCAGTTACCAGCGCAGCGTGCCAAAGCTTGGGAATCTCCCCAGCATGATTTATCCCTGGTGACCCGCGATGATTGATCCCGTTATCGATATTGCTTTTCGAGGTGCCATCGCTGCTCTCCTTCTGAGCGCAGCCTGGCATAAACTGCGCGACCCGATTGCCTTCTGGCAGGCGGTGTCCGGCTATAAGTTGCTGCCCCATGTGTTTGAAAAACCAGTGTCCAGAATTATCCCGTTTGCGGAAATCGCGATCGCGCTCTCATTGCTCCTGTTGAGCGCGTCTGCGGTTCCCGTGCTTGTCGCCCTGTCTCTTTGGATCGTTTATGGCGGCGCCATCGCGATCAACCTGATTCGTGGGCGTCAGGAGCTTGACTGTGGTTGTGGCGGCATCGGCGCAGACCAGAAAATTCACTGGGGTCTGGCTAGCCGCAATGGCGTCCTGGCAATCACTACCGGTTTCCTCCTGCTCCCCGCAACAGACCGCGCGCTGGGCTGGTTCGACTATGCAACCGCAGGCTTTGCGGTTCTCATTCTGCTGCTCATCTATGCGACTGCAGAACATTTGCTGCGAAATGCAGCGCTCCTCGGTCACAAAGGAACACATCCATGATCGACGCCCTTATCATTTCCAACATTGTGAGCTGGGTCGCCATTGCGGCGCTGGGACTCATCGTCTTCGCGCTCACCCGTCAGATCGGTCTGCTGCATGAGCGCATGGGACCTGTGGGAGCGCTCACTGTCGCCAAGGGCATGAAAGCTGGTGAACCCTTGCCACCTTTCTCCTTTCCCTCTCTGACGGGCGAGCAGGTGGAAGTGGGGGCTGGGACTGCAGCCAGCAAATCAACGCTGTTGTTCTTTTTGTCGCCCGACTGCCCGGTCTGCAAATCACTCCTTCCCGTCATTGCTTCGGTTCGCGCGCGGGAGGCCGCGTGGCTTGATGTCGTGCTGGCAAGCGACGGTGAGCCGTCTGCACATCACGCCTTTCTAAAGAATCAGAGTTTGGAAGACTATCCGTACGTTCTGTCGTCCGACCTCGGCCTGACGATTGGCGTCAGCAAACTTCCTTATGCGGCATTGGTTGATGAGCGTGGAACCATGGTCGCCCACGGTCTGACCAATACGCGGGAACATATTGAAAGCCTGTTTGAGGCGAAGACAAGAGGCGTCGCCTCCATACAAGATTATATGGAACAGGAGCAGCAGCGCGCTTAGCCGCACGCACTGAAATGCCATGACCTGGTTAGATAGATTCATCGAAAAAACGGCCCGAACGACAGCCCGTCTTTCCTCACGACGAAGCGTAATTGCCGGTATTGGAACGGTGCTGGCCGGTGCTGCAGCCTTCCCACTTCTCCCGGTCTCACGCGTGCGCGGTGAGGAAGTTGCAAACGATCCGGGCGATCCAGAAAGCTGCGACTATTGGCGTTACTGCGCAATTGATGGGTATCTGTGCAGCTGTTGTGGCGGTACCCACGCGGCCTGCCCGCCCGGCACCATCATGTCCCCCATCACCTGGGTCGGCACCTGCCTCAACCCGGGCGACAATAAGCACTACATCATTTCCTATAATGATTGCTGCGGCAAAAGTGGCTGTGGACGATGCGGCTGCGTGCGCAATGAAGGCGATAAACCCATGTACCTTCCCCAGGCTGCCAACAATATCAACTGGTGTGCGGGCGGAAGCGCTGACATTATTTATAATTGCTCAACAGCGATCATTATCGGTGTCGATGACGACGCTTAGCACAATTGGCGCAGGCCTCCTCTGCGGTTTGCTCGGCTTGGGGCTCACAACCAGCGCAGCCCTTGCCAGCGATGCACGGGCACGCGCAGACTATATGATCCACTGCCAGGGGTGCCATGTGCCTGATGGGCGCGGCTTTCCAGATAAGGTTCCCGATATGCGGGCAACGCTGCCCCTTCTGCTTTCTGTTGAGGGTGGGCGCGCCTTTCTGGTGCAGGTTCCAGGGTCAGCCATGTCGACCCTTCCCAATGATCGGCTGGCGGCGACCCTCAACTGGATCGTCAAAAACTTCACCGACGACAAGACAGTGGCGAGCTTCGTCGATTATACAGAGCAGGAAGTCGAACAGATGCGCGCTGTTCGCCTCGATGATGTCTTCGTCACGCGCGAAGCCCTGATTGGACATTTGGAAAACACGCATGGTGGGTCGGCCGAGTAAAGCGCCAGAGCGGCGCGACCAGATATTGGATGCGATGGAAGTCTGCGTACGTGAGCATGGCATCGGACAGGCCTCCATGCGTCGGATTGCCGACCAGTCGGGCCTGTCACTCCAGATGGTCAGTCACTATTTCGGCAACAAAGAACAACTGGTTCTGGCCTTTGTGATGCGTGTCGGCGAGAAACTTGCTGTGGAAGTCGACACTGCCATTTCCGGTTCCACGCCACAGGAGAAACTCACAAGCCTTATTCAGTTTCTATGCAGCGACCGGTATAAACGCATTCCCGGGAATGACGTTATTGGCCGGGAAATCTGGGGGCTTGCTGAACGCGACGCTGACATCCGCACGATTGTCTGGGGATGGTATGACCGCTCGATTGCCAGCATCAGCGAAACAATTTCCAAGGCCTATCCAGTAGCTGCGCCTGAAAGGTGCCGCGAGACCGCCTATGCGATCCTCTGCCTCACAGAAGCCAATGAGTTCTTCTCCGGCATTGGCGATAAAACACGCCCGACGCAAGCAGCCGAAGCGGCAGCGCTCGGCCTTCTCCAGCTACTAGAGATGGCCGACGACACCGCGTCTGCTTGAGCCCGGCGATCAGGTCGGCGCGCCGAGCACAATGACTTTTTCGGACGAGAGGCCCTGCGCCTCGCAGAGACCCCGATAAGCTGCGAGAATGCTTTGTGCATCGACCACGCCAATCACGTTGCCGTCGTCATCTACATTGATGTTAGCGCCGTAAATGGCGAACCAGACATCTGTCTCTCCTTCATTGTCTTCTGACACGGTCAGCGTATGCACAGAGTGGGCCGGCTCATAAAGGTAGGAGCCTTTTGTGTTCACATAGTCGGGATATTCCTTGTAGTACCAGCTGCCTTCCAAGGTCACAGCGAAGACCGAGCCTGTGTGATAGTGCTTGTCGACTTTGTACCCCGGCGCAAATTTCGTGCGCACAACCCAAAGCCCCTGATTGAGGTCGACCTGTAGCAACTGCAATTTGCTGCCATCGCCTAAGTCAACGAATGGTAGATCGCTTTCGCCAATATGAATTGCTGCGGTGAGGCCGTGCGCTGGGATCATGCCGCCCTGCCCTGCAATCTGTTCGCTCATATTTGGTGCGTCACTCATGTCTTCCTCCGAAACTAAAAATGCCCACTGATCTGAACCTGGTGGTCTCCTTGGGGCATCGGTCTATATGGTTGCCTGCATCCTACCTCTCAACATCGATCAACGCATCCCATCATGAGCCCCACACTCGTCCTCTTTCACACCAACCTTCGGGTCGGCGACAACCCAGCACTCACTTCCGCTGCGGAATCAGGACCGGTTGTGCCTGTATTTGTGCTCGATGAGAGTTTTGGGCGGGCTCTGGGAGGCGCTTCGCGCTGGTGGCTGCATCGCTCGCTTCAATCTCTGGCAACCAGACTGGCAGATCTGGGCGCCCCGCTCATCCTTCGCCAGGGTGACCTGATTGACGAAGTGTCAGAGCTGGTTCAGGAAACGGGAGCAACCCGCGTCTTTCTGCAACATGGCTACGACCCTTCCGTTCAGAAAGGCGAGACGGCGCTTCATGAATGGGGCGTCAAGTCTGACGTGGAGATTAAACGGTTTGCGGGTCAGGTTCTTTTTCCACCAGAGACAATCCGGACACAACAGGACAAGCCCTACACGGTCTTTTCGCCTTATTGGCGGACCTGCCTGAAGCAGGCGAGCTTCGGGCCGCTGGTGCGATGCGACAGACTCTCGCCTGTTGCAGAGCAGCCGCGCTCCCTCAAGTTGGAAGAGCTTCGCCTGCTTCCCAATGGCTTTGATTGGACGCCTAGCCTCGCCGACACCTTCATACCCGGTGAGGCCCAAGCCTTAGAGACACTTGATACTTACCTTGATGACGGGCTCCGCTCCTACAAGGAGATGCGCGACCATCCGGGCCACTCACCCGGCACATCGAAGCTTTCAGCGCATCTTCGGTTTGGGGAAATCAGCCCGCGCACCATCTGGCAACGTACACAGGACGCCATAGCGCGGAACCCGGATCTTGCCCGTGACGGGGAGTGGTTCCTACGCGAGCTTGGCTGGCGCGATTTTTCCTATCATCTCCTCCATCACTTCCCTTCATTGCCTACCGCGCCGCTGCGGCCCGCGTTTGACGACTTCCCCTGGAACCAAGGCCCAAGTAGGGAGCTTACCAGCTGGCAAAAAGGGCTCACCGGCTTTCCCATTGTTGATGCGGGCATGCGGCAGCTCTGGCAGACCGGCTGGATGCATAATCGGGTGCGCATGATCGTCGCCTCCTTCCTGGTGAAAGAGTTGCTCATTCACTGGCGGGAAGGGGAAGCGTGGTTCTGGGACACGCTGGTGGATGCGGACCCGGCAAGCAATACGGCCAGTTGGCAATGGGTGGCAGGGTGTGGTGCAGATGCGGCGCCCTATTTCCGAATTTTCAATCCGGTCTTGCAGGGAGAAAAGTTTGATGCCGATGGGGCCTATGTGACCCGATTTGTGCCGGAGCTTGCAAAGCTTCCGAAAAAATATCTGCACAAACCGTGGGAAGCGCCTGCTCATGTTCTAGAAGAGGCCTGCCTAAAGCTTGGCCAGGATTACCCGCTTCCGATTGTTGACCGGAAACAGGCCCGGGCCCGCGCCCTTGAGGCATTTCAGTCCATAAAGGCCGTAAAACCGTAAGATTTCTGGCTGATCCAGTCGCTCCTCACGCCCGTATACCTATCAATAGCGTCCTTTCATGGAGATGTTGATGAGGCTACCAGCCCTTACCCCGCGCCTGCCCCTCAAGCCGCTTGCTCTTGCGGTCTGTCTATCTGCATTCAGCGTGCCCCCTCACGCTGCGGCCTCCGCGCCAGATATGACCGAGCAGGCGCGGGCTCTCTATGGAGACTCCATCGCCTTTGACATCTACCGGAATGATGCCCGTATTGGGTCGCACAATGTCACCTTCCGCGATGAGGCAGAGGGACTGAAAGTCACAACAAATTTCGAACTCGAAATCGGCCTCCTCTTCGTCACGTTGTTTGAGCTGCAATATCAGTCCGAGGCCCTCTGGGAAGACGGGCAGCTTGTTTCGCTGAGTGCAAGAACAGACCGCAATGGTGACATTTCCGAAGTGGAAGCGTCCACCAATGAAGATATCCTCACAATTGATGGTCCAAATGGTCGACAGACGACTGCGATGGGCATTTACCCAACCAATCACTGGAACTCTGGCGTCATCGGCAGCACCCAGCTGATGAACACAATCACTGGCAAAGTGAACGATGTTCGGCTGGTATCGCTTGGCATAGAAAGTGTCGCTACCAATGCCGGCATGGTGGAAGCCACGCGCTACAAATATGAGGGCGCGATCCAGAATGAAGTCTGGTACGACGCTGATGGCCGCTGGGTCGCTATGCAGTTTCCAGGCGATGATGGCTCTCTGATTGAACTTCGCTGCCGTCAATGTGTCGCCACGGCCTCGCTTGAGGCACCACGATGAGCAATGCGCCCAAAACAGTCTGGATTACGGGCGCCGGCAAGGGCATAGGCCGCGCGCTTGCGCTTAAAATGGCCGGAGATGGCTGGACAGTTGCAGCCAGTGCCCGCACCACAGAGGATCTGGAAACCCTCGCCCAGGAGATCTCCTCCAGCAACTCAATGGGCGCGATCCATGCCTATCCGCTGGATATTGTCGACATTGAAGGCAATCAGAGCGTTCTTGCCCAGATTGAAAAGGATCTAGGGCCCCTGAGCCTTGCGGTCCTGAATGCAGGGACACATCAGCCCATGGCGGCGTCAGAGTTTTCTGTCGAAACCGTGCGCCATCTTGTTGAAACAAACCTGATGGGTACGGTGAACGGACTCGGCGCGCTGCTGCCGGTTTTCCGGGCACGACAGAGCGGCCGGATCGCTGTTGTATCCTCTGTTGCCGGGTACCGTGGCCTACCCACATCGGCTGCTTATGGCGCCACGAAGGCCGCCCTCATCAATATGGTTGAGGCCATGAAGCCAGAACTCGACCGGGATGGCGTTTCTCTCTCCCTCATCAATCCAGGTTTTGTTGAGACACCACTCACAGAGAAGAACGAATTTCCGATGCCCTTCCTCGTCACCGCGGAGGAAGCAGCTACCACCATTTACCGAGGCCTTGAGGCTGGCAAATTTGAGATCGTCTTCCCCCGACGCTTTGCCTTCCTGATGAAGCTTTTGCGCTTCCTGCCCAACCGCCTTCTATTTTCAGTAACTTCACGGATGATCACAGCATGACCACCCCCCTCGACAAATATGCCCGCTTTATGGGGTCGCTCAGCAGGGAGAGCCTTGAGACTCTTCCCGACTTTGTGATGCCCGACGTACATTTCCGCGACCCGTTCAATGAAGTGGTCGGCGCCGACAAGATGGCTGAGATCTTCGTGCACATGTTCGATACCGTGGGCGATGTCCGTTTCGAGATCCTTCATAGTGCGCTTGCGAGCGCGCCAGACGGCGACACCGGTATGCTTTACTGGCGCTTGCACTCAACCTTGCGCAAGAAGCCCTGGTCATTTGAAGGCATGAGCCGGGTGCAGTTCAATGCCAATGGCCAGGTTGTCTCACATTTTGATCACTGGGACGCAGCACGGGAGTTTTACGAACATTTCCCGGTCATCGGCTGGGCTTTGTCTTCGATCCGCAACAAGATCGCCCTTGCTGCCTGAACGTGACCAAGTCAGTCCGCTGCTTCTGATCTGATCTTGATTGGGGCGTGTGTCGCAGTGATGGGTTCCGGCGCAGGCTTATGGCGAACAATAGGCACTTTCTTCCACCACAGCTTCAATGCTTCATAGTGAATGCCCACGGTGACCTTGAGCGTCATCAGTGGGTATTGCAGGAAGGTGAGCAGCAAAGCCTTGTCGCTCCAAGGTTCGCGATCACCTTCGAATGAGGCTGACAGTAGCGGGCCCTCCGCATCACTCAAGCCGATAAACACCCGGACAGTCTCGCCCGGCGGACAAAGTTCAAACTGGTAGTGCCCTTCCATCTCGGTAAAGGGAGAGACATACATGCGTTTCTCGGTCTCTTGACGGACGCGCCCGCGCAGGTCAACGGGTGCCGGCAGCACATAAGTGTGCTTCTCATTAAATGTGTTGTGCACTTCGTGCAGTGTCACCATCAACACGCCATTGGGATCATAGCAATAGTAGACCGTCAAAGGGTTGAAGACGTAGCCGATGATACGTGGGTAACAGAGCACGCGCACACGCATGCCGGTCGCGCTGAACCCCGCCTTGGTGACATGCGCCGCCACCCAGTCTTTCAGACCGGTACGCTCTCCAGCCCCATGGTCCTTTTCCCAAAAGGACAATAGGGAGCGGCAATTGACGCCAAACACACGGCTGGTGCGGTTGATCTCATCAAGCTCATCCAAGTCGAGCAGAAGCGAGAACACACGATAACGCAGAGTATGGCGCGCTGGTCGGCGCCTGGCGTGATCAACAAATCCTTTGTAGAGGCTTGAAATCATGAATGTCAGTCGGCCGCCAAGGGCAGAACTACCTCTGTGTTAACACGCGAGCTGTTTGCTGCGACGTTCCAGGGTCTGCGTGCACCGGAAAGCTGCTCTGCAACTGCAAGACCTGCCTCCAGCGCATCTTCATGGAATCCGTAGCCAAAGTAAGATCCACAATACCACACCCGGTCTCGTCCCTGCAGCTGCCAAAGTTCTTTTTGCGCCTCAATCGCCGCGCGATCAAAGAGCGGGTGCTGATAGGAAAATTTCCGAATGATGGTCTCTTCGCGTGGCGCAACATGAGGGTTCAGTGTGACAAAGAGCGGGTGGCTTTCGTCAATGCTCTGCAACCGGTTCATCCAATAGGAAAGGGTGAGTTGCTTCCCCGCATCAGCCGCACCGTCATCAATATAATTCCAGCTTGACCAAACGCGGCGGCGCTTTGGCATGAGGCGTTCGTCAGTGTGCAGGTAAGTATCATTGTCTGTGTATTGAAACGCACCAAGCAAGCGCTGCTCACTCTGGTTAGGGTTCGACAGGAGCGTCAAAGCCTCATCTGCATGAGTGGCCAAGACGACATCATCAAACAGATATTGTCCGCCTGTTGCCGTCGTGACCTCAACGCCATTGAGCGCCCGCGTGATGGCAACAACGCCCTCCCGCCTGATCTTGTCTTGATAGGAGGCTGTCAGTCGTTTCACATATTCTCGGCTGCCCCCATCAACCGTGCGCCATTTCGGGCGGTCCTTGAATTTCAAGAGTCCATGGCTCTCGAAAAACCGCACGAATGTCGCCAGGGGATAGTCCAGCATATCAGTAACGGTCGTTGACCAGATCGCTGCCCCCATGGGCAGAATGTGATCGCGAATGAACGCGTCGGAATAGTTGTTCTCGCGCAAATAGTCTCCCAGCGAAAGATCCGCTGAGGCCGCCGCGCCGTCGAGCGTCGGCGCTGTCTTATAGAAGCGCATAATGTCCGACATCATGGCCCAAAATCGGGGGCTCACAAGATTGCTCCGCTGGGCAAGAAGGCCGTTCAAGCCGGTCCCACTATATTCAAAGCGACCTTTGTCGATTGAGGCTGCAAAGGACATATCCGACGGCTTGGTCGGTACATTCAGGTGGTCAAACAGCGCAACGAGGTTTGGATAGTTCTGCTCATTGTAAACGATGAAACCGGTATCCACAGGAAGTGGATTTTCACCATTGCCTGCATCAACTGTATTTGAGTGTCCGCCAATATGTTCGCCAGCCTCAAAAACCGTGATGTCATGGTCCTTGTTCAGCAACCAGGCAGCGGACATGCCCGCAATTCCAGACCCGATAATCGCGATCTTTTTTTGTGTTTTGGGGAGGGACGCTTCGTAGGGCAAATGACCAGCCTTTTTCTGTGTGTTTATCTCAATACGGCTGAAACGCGCGGTTAGATCAGGAAAAATGACGCAAAAACGGACTGATCCAAGCCTCATGTGCGCACGTAGGATGTGTTATGAGCATGCACGAAAATATTTCCGGTTCGGGTCGCGAGCGCAGTAGACTGCGCTTGGTGGTCGTCAATAATGACGCCCGCCGGCACCTAGGAGCCCCCAACCCAGAAATGGCCGATGCGCTAGTGGAAGAGTTTGACATTAACGACCATGCGGCATGCCTGCAGGCGGTTGGCGCGCATCAGGACAAAAGAGCATTTCAGTCCCTGTTTTCCTATTTCGGCCCGCGCGTGAAGGCCTATGTCATGCGCCTTGGCTGCCAGCCGGGACAAGCGGAAGAACTCACACAGGAAACCATGATCAAGGTTTGGCGGAAAGCCAGTCAATTTGACGCCTCCAAATCCGCCCCCTCCACCTGGATCTTCCGAATTGCCCGGAATCAACGCATCGACGTTTTTCGGCGCGAAAACCGACCTGAGCTGGACCCCAATGATCCGAGTCTCATACCGGAGCCGGAAGAAGCCGCAGATAGCGTGATCGAGCAGAAGCAGTCTGAGATGCAGCTTCTGGAAGCCATGAAACATCTCTCTGAAGACCAAAAAGCCATTCTGAAACTATCGTTCTTTGAAGACATGTCTCATGGACGCATCGCCGAGCATCTGAATATACCGCTCGGCACCGTGAAATCGAGACTGAGGCTTGCCTTGGGCAAGCTCCGCTCCACTTTAGATGATAGTAGATTACCTCCTACCGACGGACGACGCGTATGACTATTCGCCACCACATTGCAGACGAAATCCTAGTCTCTTATGCCTCGGGCAGCTTGCCTGAAGCCTGGAGCCTGTTGGTCGCGACCCATCTGGCGCTCTGCCCTTCCTGTCGGAAAGCGGAGAGGGATGCTGAAGAGTTGGGCGGCGCGCTGCTGGATGATCTAACCCCCGTCGATTTGAGTGAAGACGCTTTTGACAAATTGATGAGCAAGCTTGAAGCCGCTGAGCCGGAAGAAGAGACCATTGCCGCGAAGAAGCAGGCAACTGAAATCCCGTCCGTCTTGCCTGAACCGCTTAAGTCCTACCTGGGCGGAGATCTCCATGCGTTGAACTGGAAGCGGCTCGGCAAAGGCGCCTATCACATCCCCATCACTCTTCGGAACGGGGAAGGCAAAGCTCGTCTTCTGAAAGTGCCTGCTGGCCAGCCTGTTCCAGCCCATGGGCACAGGGGGGAAGAACTGACTCTTGTTTTGACAGGGTCCTTCACAACGCATCAGGGTGAATTCCTGCGCGGTGACGTTGAAGCCGCGGACGATGATGTTGAGCACATGCCAGTTGCCGGGCCCGGCGAAGACTGTATCTGCCTCGCCATCACCGACGCACCCCTCAGGTTTAAGAGCCTGGGCGCTCGGATCGCACAACCATTTATAGGCATCTAGGTCTAAGGCGCGCGCGCATTCCTGGCGAACTAAATACCCTCTTTTTCCTTACCGTTGTTTGCACAAAAAAAACCTCTATCTTGCCGGTGACTTTGTGACGGATGACCTCTTCACGGAGGCATCGACGCAGGAAAGGGTTTGCGTTTATGGCAGATGTACTCGCGGTAGCGGCAAGCAATCTGGTTTCACCAGCGATACTGGCATTCTTACTGGGCGGTCTTGCCGGTTTCCTTCGAAGTGATCTGGAAATACCCGAAGCGATTGCCAAGGGACTATCGATCTATCTCATGCTGGCCATCGGGCTCAAAGGGGGCGCCAGTCTGGCTTCTTCCGACGCCGGCATGTCCATTCTTCCCGGATTGATCGCTGCAGTCCTGCTGAGTTTCCTGATCCCTTACATTGCCTTTTTCCTGCTGCGCATGACGACCCGCTTCTCCACGATCGATTCCGCGGCCGTCTCTGCCCACTACGGGTCCGTCAGTATCGTGACCTTTGTCACAGCCACTCAGTTTCTGACCAGTCTCGACATCACTTATGAGGCCTACATCATCGCCATGGTCGCGCTGATGGAGACACCTGCGATCGTGTCAGGCCTCCTGCTCGCACGCAAAAAGGGCGCAGAGGACGGAACCAAGGCGCCGCTTTTTCAACCCGAGATGCTTCGGGAAATCCTGTTCAACGGCTCGATCATGTTGCTGCTTGGCGGGTTTGTGATTGGCTGGGCCACCGGGGAACAAGGGCTAGAGACAGTCGCCCCCTTCTTTGTCGATCCGTTTCAGGGCGTGCTCTGTCTCTTCCTGCTGGATATGGGGCTCGTGGCGGCACACCGTCTTCGTACTGCCTCCTCGCTTAGCCCCTCAGCGATTGCGTTCGGACTCTATATGCCGATCATCGGTGCCGTGCTTGGCGGGGCGACTGGCTATGTGGTTGGCCTCTCAGCAGGTGGCACCACGTTGCTCGCCGTTCTTGCGGCAAGCGCCTCTTACATCGCGGTGCCTGCTGCCATCAGGCTCGCCCTGCCCAAAGCAGACCCGGGCATATTTATCCCCCTCTCGCTTGGGGTTACTTTTCCCTTCAACGTGCTGGTCGGCATCCCGCTTTATGCGGCGGCGATAGCCACCCTTTACAACTAACGGGAGACGATCATGCAGATGTTCAAAAAGAAGAAAATTGAAGTGGTCGTAGAGGCAATCTATGCCCCGCGCGTGGTGGAGGCCGCCAAGAAGGCCGGTGCCAAAGGTTATACGGTCCTGCCTAACCTTCAGGGAAGCGGCACCCATGGCGACCGACGCGGTAGCGGGCTAAGCGGGGCCTTTGAAAACGTCATGGTGATCTGTGTGGTCGATGCATCCGTCGCCGCGACCGTCATGTCAGCGATCAAGGACGCCATTGGTGATGCCATTGGCGTGCTCTACGCCTCAGACGTCGAAGTTCTGCGGGACGAACACTTTTAGAGACCTGTCACGGAGCCGGAGCCCTGAGGTTACCGCGCGACTGCGGCAGTCGCCGGCGCCCCAGAGAGGAAGCGCAGGCAGACAAACCCAATGACACCTGAGATGAGCGAACCGGTCAGGACGCCAAGGCGTACCGTGGCTGCGTAAGAAGGATCTTCAAAGGCAAGCGTGCCGATGAACAGGCTCATGGTAAAGCCAACGCCACAAAGACAGGCAATCCCGTAGATCTGCATCCAGTTCGCTCCCATCGGCATTTTCGCGATGCCCGACTTAACGGCCAGCCAGGCAAAGCCAAAGACGCCTGCCATCTTGCCGATCACAAGGCCTGCAATGATGCCCGCTGTGACTGGATGCGCGAAACTGTCGAGCCCCATGCCTGCAAACGAGACACCGGCATTGGCAAACCCGAAGAGAGGCATGATTCCGAATGCCACCCAGGGCAGGAGGGAATGCTCCAGCCGCAGCAAGGGCGGCTCTCCATGCCCATCGCCTTTCGTGTCGCCCCTAAGGGGGAGCGCCATGGCGATGGCAACACCGGCAAGGGTCGCATGCACGCCTGACTTCAGCACACAGACCCAGAGGAAAACGCCAACGATGATATAGGGTGCTAGGCGTCTGACGTTCGCAAAGTTGAGGGCGGCAAGGCCGAACAGGCCGACGGCGGCGAGCCCCAATGACATGACCGAAAGGTTTTCTGTGTAAAAGAGCGCGATGATGATGATGGCACCCAGATCGTCAATGATCGCAATCGCGGTCAAAAGCACTTTGAGGGAGAGCGGCGCGCGGGCACCAATAAGCGAGAGAATGCCGAGTGCAAAAGCGATGTCGGTTGCTGCAGGAATGGCCCAGCCGCGCGTGTGAACTGGGTCGCCCCAGGTGATGAAAACATAGGCAAGTGCGGGCAGCGCCATGCCCCCAACAGCTGCGAAGAAGGGCAGAGCCGCCTGATCACGGGACGAGAGCTCGCCTTGCAGGAACTCCCGTTTAATCTCGAGGCCGACCAGCAGGAAAAAGATCGCCATCAGGCCGTCATTCACCCAAAGGAGAAGAGGTTTTGCGATCTTGAGCGCACCAAACTCTACAGCGACCGGCGTTGCCAAGAAGGCGTCGTAATATCCGGCAAAAACAGAGTTTGCGATGACAAGCGCCAGGACGGCGGCGGCCATTAAAACAATGCCACCTGCAGCTTCTAGTTTCAGAAATTCCTGGATTCTGGAAAGTACAGCGTCGCCCACCTGGGTGCCCTCTTCTTCTTGGTTCTTCTATTGAAATGGGTTGGGGCGCCCAAGAAACAAGCCGAGGAAAAGTAGGGGTTTTTAACAAATGCAAGCCGCAGCTGGCCGCGGCTTTTGCGCCCCCTTCGTGGGATAGACTCGTGGTTAGAAGCTTCCTTTAGCCCTTACTTTTTTTAGGCTTGCTTCCATGATCTTCGACCGGCGCTGTCGGCTTGTTGCCAGACTGAGCCAAGCGGATCACGTCCTTCGATGTGTCGACGCTGTCCTGATCTAGTTCTTTCAGGAACATTTTGCGCACGCCATCAATATTCTCGTTGAGATCTTCGATCTCCCAGTCCGCTGTCTCAACAGGCGGGAGGACGGTGACATGAACTGTTGCCGGCCGTGCGATGAACGCACTCTTCGGCATGGCATCTGTCGTGTTGTGCAGCACGATCGGCACAATGGGCACACCGGCCTGCATCGCCAGGTGGAAACCACCTTTTTTGAACTTGGACAATTTGTTCGTGGGGCTGCGGGTGCCTTCAGGGAAAATGATGATCGATGTACCGCTCTTCAGCGCCGTCACCGCTGGCTGCAATGCCTCACGGGCCGCCTTATTGTCGGACCGGTCCACGAAAATCGTGCCCATGGCTTCTGACATCTGGCCGATCACCGGCTGGGATTGCACTTCCTTTTTTGCAATCGCTGTAAAGTCGCTTTGCACCAGTTTCAGGACGGCAATAGCATCCACCGCGCTTTGATGGTTCGCCATAAAGACGGCCGGACGATGAGACCATAAATTCTCCCGCCCTTTTACATCGAGCTCAAGACCGATTGAGGCGGATGACAGCTCACCCCAAAGGCCCTGGAAAATGTTCCGCGCCTGACGCGCCGAGCCATTGATTGAGTAAGCCGACAAGGCCGCTGCTGCCGCTGGCGCCGCACTCAAATAGGCAAGACCGGTCCGCGCCACATCTTTCGCTGACGTTCGCCCACGACCTTCAAAGCGCGTGATATGCCAGTCGCGAGACTTGGCGACCGAGGTCAGCTTCTTATTCGGATTGAGCGGACGTGGGTTGCCGACAATTTCCAGGAGCGGGAGATCCTCATCGCCGTCGCTGTAGAAATAGCTTTCGGCAAGATCAACATTCCGGTCTGCAATGAAGTTGCGGACAGCAATGGATTTCCCTTCGCCATAGCAGGCCGGCTCAACCACCTTGCCCGTGCAAATGCCGTTCTTCACTTCCAAGTGAGTGCAGAGAAAGCTGTGAACACCGAGATCATTGGCGACCGGCTCCACCTGATAAGGTGTCGCGGCGGACACGATCACAACCACATGGCCCTTTTTGAGATGGGCATCAATCAGAAGCCTGGATTCTGGATAAATGCGGGAGGCAACACGCTTTTCAAAGACACGGCGCCCGAATTCATAGTTCCGGCTATCAACCTGGCCACGCAGATGTTTCGCGGTGCTGTTCACCATTTCTGCAAAGTCGATCTTGCCACGGGCAAACTGAATCCCGTGAGAGGCCTGATTCACAACCTCACCGATTGAGAGCTCGCCGCTGGTCACCTGTTCGATCATCAGATCCTGCGCGGAAAAGCCATAGATCAACGTCCGGTCCATGTCGAAAAAAGCGGCAATGTGAGAACCGGAGGGTCCTTTTTCCACTTCATCGATCAGAAAACGATAGCTTGGCATTCGCTTGGTCCTTTGGTCGGTCTACTAGTCTGTCTGGCGGCTGATGGACAGCCCCAACAGTATTTCCAGTCGGCGGCTCACAGAGCGCACCTGGTCGGCAAAGATCTTGCGGTCTCCCGTCAACGTCTCGCCATTCTCAGCAATGAGACCTCTATGATCTGCTAGTTTATATGCAGTTTCGTAAAGGGTCTTTGAAAGGGACTCTTCTGAAAATACCCGCTGCAGCAAATGGGCCTGGGCGCCATAGGTCATGCAGAGTTGCAGGAATTCCTTTTTATTTTCAATAGGTTGACCGCCCCGTTGCACCAGCGCATCGGCCAACACCTGATAGGCATCAATGAAGGAGCGAAGGACGCCTTGCGACACAACAGGCTCGCGGGCTTCCAGAAGGGTGCGGGCTGATGCCTCACCTTCCTGGAGACGGGCCTGCCAATCCGGGTCCCGTTCTGCCATTTTCTCGCGCACTTCCTTCAGGAAGTCTTCGCGGGTGGCAAAATAGAACTCAAACTTCAAAAGATCGCGGAGCGCTAAAGCTTCGCGCCAGAACGCCATCTCCGTGTCTTTTTGTTCTGCTGCATGGAGCAGTGCCAGCTCAATAATGGCGTCAGTGACAAAGAAATGGATCGCGGTGTTTCGGTAGTAGGCCGCCTTGTGATACTGGCCAGCTGCAATGTGGAACACGGCCCCGAGCCCGGAGTCATGACGGGTCACGACCCCATTTTCTTCCAAGGAAGTCAGGGTCGCTTCAATCTGGTTTGGGGTGCGCAGCTTGTCATTGCCGCCAACAACCGGAATGTTCCGACTGTCCACCAAATCCATCCAGGAGCAGACGGTGCGGGTCAGGCCTTCCAGCGTTCTTGCCCGAGGGCCGTTGGCTAGCAAGATCAAGGTCAGAAGCGAGGTCAGGTTGATCGGCGACGCGTCATTCAGCCGAACGGCGGCGCGGATCGCAATTTGCTCAACCAGCTTTTTCTTGTCCGTATCCGGCAGATCCTCGTTGAGGCTTTCGCCAGGCAAGACATCCAGTGCAGTGACCGGCTCTCCGAAGCGGACGTAGATTTTGTGATCTGATCCTTTGCCGGTGATGAACTTCAGGAACCAGCTGGCGCCTTCGGGTTTCTTGTCCTGCCCTTTTTGCTCAATGACATAGTCATCGACCTCGGTGATCTGATCATAGGTCACAGAGACAGGCACAAAACGCAGCCCATGGGTTTTGGTTCGAACAATGGACTCAACCACATAGTTCATGAGGCCGTAGCGCGGCGGCAGAAGCTTGCCAGTCCGCGACCGCGTGCCTTCCAGCGCCCACATGAGCGAAAAGCGTTTTTCAACCAGATAATCCACATACCGGCGGAAGGTCGCCTTGTAGATGTCATTGTCCTGAAACGCGCGGCGAAGGAATATGACGCCTGAATTGGCTGCCAAGCGACCAATACCAAACGTGTTGAGGTTGATACCCCCAAACGTTAGCGGTACGGGGATGTTGTGCTCAAAGAGCACGGTCGAGACAGCCATGGTGTCCAGCATGGACTTATGAGTGACCAGCAGAACCACTGGCCCCTCCTCCATCCATTGGCGGAGCTGCTCAAGCTCTTCTGGAACATAGTCTATGTTGCCATCGTGATGACTGCGACAGGCCCGACGATAGAGCCCCATGGCAATGTCGAGGGACACCGGCGTCTGGCGCGCACTCATTTCATCCAGATAGGTTTTTGTCTCTGTCTCAACTTCGGAGAGAGATCGACCCAAGGTGCCTGCAAGCGCGCCTAAGTCCCGCTGAAAAGACGGGCTGGAGACGACATCTCCCATGAGAAGTCGCGCAACCTTGTAGCGCGCACCGCGAATGCTGCGCTCCGCTCGATCAAGGGCAATCACAGCCTGACGCACAACGAATTCCGGCAACCGGGTCGTGCGCACCCCTTCAGATCCCCAGGTCTCGTCAAAGCGTTCTCGAACCGTGCTTAAGAATGCACCTTGTCCTTCCGCCACCCGCAATCTGTCCGGCGCGGAGCCACCCATCAGCTTTTGTCTGATGCGACCAGGTTTCTCAAAAACGGTGGCCAGCCACGTATTCACAAATGACTTGCCGTGGCGCACATCCTCACTGGGTTTCCAGATGACCCGCAGTGGCTGCAGCCAGGGGTCGCCTGAAATGTCGCCCCCATCCATCAGCGTTTTCAGTTCTTTGTGGCCACCATCGCGCGCATCGCCGATCACAACGAGCTTGGCATCGCTTTCTGAATGGCGCGGATGTTCTTCAATCCACTTACGAATGCAATTGAGCTCAAACGAGCTGCCGGCCTCCACAAGGAAAACGGTTTCCGTTTCCCTTTCCGGCATCTGCACTACGACGTTTTCCGACACACTTTCTCCTCCAGGTCTCCGTTGAGGAAACCTCTCTCCCTATTCAAGATAGACGACTGTTTGATCTTCCCCATCGTCGTCTTCAACCAGTGCTTTGTATTCTTCAAACGATGCCTGCACACATTCCGCATAGAAAGACGGGTCAGGCAGCATTTCTCTGTCGGCCGTGACACAGACCGACAATTGATCTTGGTAACCCGTGATTGCGTGGAAAATCCCCATGCCGTCGCCGAGCGGTGCCAGACCATAAGATCGGACGAGCTTTGCGCCTGAGAAATACATGTCATGGGGAATACCCGGCACGTTTGAGACAAACGTATTGCAGACCGGCTTGATGCGGGAAATCCACTTCATGCCTTCTGCTGACCGGAAGAACCAGGAAGCGGTTGCGGGACTGACAAGCCCCATCACACTTTCCAGCATTTCCGAACCGCGGGTCTGAGCCAACTGCTTAGCGTCATCGGTGCGCATTTTCACCGCCTGGAGCCGTTGCAGGGGATCTGCAATGTCCGTCCCCATGGCGACCGTCATATCCGTGATCTGGTTGCCCGCTTCCATACCCGCGGGTCCGGTCCGCACGGAAATGGGACACATGGCGACCAGCGATTCATCTGGCAGTTCGTTTGTTGCCGCGAGATAGCGGCGCATTGCGCCACCACAGACAGCAATTGCCACATCATTCACTGAGGCGCGCTCCACCAGCTTTTTGATATGCCTGAAATCATCCAGTTTGAAGTCGACCGCTTCAAAGACGCGGTAAGGCGAGACCTCTTTGTTGAAACGGGTCATGGGCGCCGACGGCGCGCTTGCCACATTGTTTTCAGACTTCAGCCGTCGGGCTTTCAGTTCGCCCCTCACCAACGAGAGCGCCGACTGCGCTGTTGTCAAAGGTTGCCGTGCGAGCGAGGGCAGCGACTTGGTAATCATCGTCATGTCACCGGGCAGCGGCTTAACGCTGCTGGTGTCCCTCACCGGGGCGCGGGGTGGTGCTGCGACCTTTGTATCTGAGTGAAGTGCCTGCAGCAGCGACACTGTCCCCATTCCGTCGACCACCATGTGATGGAGTTTCACCAACACAGCGAAGCTACCCTTTGGCAGTCCCTCAACCTTGTCCAGGCCCTCAATGACGTTCACCTCCCAAAGGGGGCGGTTCATGTCTAGAGGGCGCGAGTAAAGGCGCGATGCGAGAATACAAAGCTGACGCCAATCACCCGGTTTCGGCAATGACAGGTGGCGGACATGGAATTCCACATCAAAATTCGGATCTTCAGCGAGGTAAGGCAAATCAAGATCGAATGGCACACGTACCAGGCGCTGCGTGAACGGTCCCCAAAGATGGAGACGATCCTCTATCCAGGAAAGGATCTCCTTAAAGCGTACTTTTCCACGGCCAGCCGTCGATTGATCGTAGATCATCAACCCACCCACGACACTCGGTGTGCGCTGGGTGTCTGCGTAGAAAAACGAAGCGTCTGTATTTGATATGCGCCGCATGGAGCCCTTCCTTCAGGCGTGTTCTTGTCGTCCCCAGCAAGATCAGCTCCCCACAACTGACAATTCGTCAATCGCTTGCCCGTCTTGCCTTTGATCGTACACAGAGAGACTTACCTTATGCCAGTGCAACTTCCCGTATTTACGACATTTTTCCGCCCCCGACCGCCTTACCTCGGTTGGCAGAGCCTGTGACTTACGCTTAACATCCTTAAAAACAAGTTGGTAAAGGGAGACGCCATCCATATGAACGACCAGATCCGCAATCGCCAAGAGCGCAATAACCCGATGCATCTCAAAGTCAGCGTGCTAGGGGGCGGGTCCTGGGGCACAACCGTTGCCGCGCTTGTCGCCCGCAATGCAGAGACCAAGCTCTGGCTGCGGAACCCTGATGCCGCCACCGAGGTCAACGTTCTCAATACCAACCGGAAATATCTGCCCGACGCCAAACTACCGGAAACGTTGAGCGCCACCACGTCATTGGAAGAAGCCGTGTCAGATGCTGACGTCATCGTGATGGGCATACCCTCCCAACAATTCAGAAAAGTGCTGGAAGAGGCGAAGCCGTTCATCCGCCCTTGGGTACCGGTGATCAGTCTCTCCAAGGGGCTCGAACAAGGCACGTCACTCCGCATGACCCAGATCATTTCCGAGGTCCTGCCCGGTCACCCACCAGGTGTGCTTACCGGACCCAACCTCGCGCGCGAGATTATGGCAGGGTCTGCAGCGGCAAGTGTGCTCGCCATGGAAGACGAAACCGTCTGTAACTCTCTTCGATCGGTATTTCAGTCCGGTCTCTTCCGTGTCTACACCAATAATGACCTGATCGGTTGCGAACTGGGCGGCGCCTTAAAGAATATCATCGCGATTGCCGTGGGCATGGGCGATGGATTGGGCGCAGGCGACAATACCCGCGCCGCCGTCATCACCCGCGGCCTCGCAGAACTTACCCGACTTGGGGAAGCGCTCGGCGGACGGGCTGAGACCTTTGCAGGCCTTGCAGGCATGGGAGATCTTGTTGCGACTTGCACCAGTCCGCAAAGCCGGAACCGTCATGTCGGGGAAAAACTCGGTAAGGGCCAATCGCTTGAGCAGATTATCGACGAGATGCACATGGTCGCCGAAGGCGTAAAGAGTGCGCCGGTGGTGATGAAGATTGCCGAGGAAGCCGGCGTCACCATGCCGATCGCCGAAGAAGTCTTCAACGTGGTGCAGAATGGCGCGACGCCTCAACGAGCCTTCCGAGGTTTGCTCAGAATGGCCGCTGGTTCAGAAGCAGATCCCGGCTAACTCAAAGCAAGTTAAGCGACTGCTTTGGTGCCGACAGGGGTGGCCGTTGGCCGATAGAGGCCAACCACGTCGCCTTCGATTTCCTCAAGCAGATTGTCCAGCGTGTGGCTGATCATGCTGCAATTGCGGATCATCTCAACCTGGGGCCAGGTCGCAGCCTCGCCTTCCGCGATCAGATACTCCATCTCTTCGCGGTCGAGCGGGGCCAGCAGTTTGCGCGGGTCCCAGAAACGGCGACGCGGGATGATGTTGATGTCTGCGGTGTATTCCTGAAGCGCCACAGAGTGGAACATGTTGAGCGCTGAGTTCACGCTTGGCAGGCTGCGCGTCATCTGATCAGAGAAATTGCGGGTGGCGCGGAACCATTCTTTGGTGGCCCTGCTGCCCAGATTCCAAAGGTGACCAAACAAGCCGCTTTCGCCATTCGGGTTTTGAATGGTCCAAAGGATGATCGGATTGGTCTGGCTCGCGATGAAGTGGTTCACTCCATAGAGACGTGCCAGACGTTTTGCCGGCATATCGTCGGTGACGGACCCATCGATCCAACGCATGTCCGAGAGATACGGCTGCTTTTCACCATCAGCGTCGCGCGCCATCAGCATGACTGGCGGAAACACACCCGGCACTGCGCAAGATGCCATTACGGCCTCGCGCACCAGTACGTTTGGCGACGTGATTGCGTTTAAGAGGCGCGATGCCTGCATCTTCTTGGTCGGTGCTACAGAAACATTGATGTGGCGACCGGTCAGCTGAAAGGCCTCTGCAAAGGTGAGGTCCGGTATCCAGGCCTCAACCATCTCCCGCAGATCCTCTGTCTGGATACGGTCACGCCACCCCAGCACGGAGGTCACATGCGCTTCCTCGATTGTCGCTTCCAGCTCTATGTCCGCTTCAAAGAAGGGAACAAGCTCTTCGTCAGAATGGGTCCCGATCACCGCTGCGGTCAAAGCGCCCGCACTTGATCCGGAGATGACCCGAGGCAGCAGGCCTTCCTGCGCCAGCGTTTTGATCACGCCGATATGGAATGGCCCAAGGGCCCCTGCCCCACTCAACATAAGTGCTGATCGCCCGAAGCAGTGGCTCGCCCTATGGAAGAAGTCGAGCTTCTCCGCCTTGGTAATAACGTTAGAGCGCACTTTTGAAATGTGGATGAGGGAGCGAGTCACCTCATCTACATAGTCTGTGATGAGGCGCTTGGTGCCCACTTTTGAACGCGTATAGAGCGAGGCCTTGCCCATGCCGCCCAGATTGCCATGAATGCCCTCATTCAAGGCAAAGAGCAGAGCGCGATCATCGCCTGTGTCGCGGGCTTTGCGGATCTCCCGAAGACGTTCGCGGATCGTCGCATAGTCATACCGGCTTGTGTGTTCCTGACGCTTCCAATCTTCGGCGCCCGAAAGCACATCATGTTCATGTGCTGCTTCTTTCCACTCAGCATAACTGGTGGCGTCGTCCATCCTCTTTTGCGCGTTCTTCATCTGGAATGGGCCTCCGACTGTTTACATCTGCAACAATTGTGCAGTGCGAATAGAGCGCATGCTAGCCCCAATTGGCACGCATCATGTAAATTACGCGTCAAATATGTTAATCAAACGGCGCATTTTACGTCCATGCGGCCTGATTTCTGGGCCAAATACCCAGTAAAAATGGGGAGATTTCTGCGATTTACCAGGGATGGGCCTGGAAATTAGAATTCTCAGCCTAACCCGGCAGATTTTTTGGCCCAAGCCACAAAATCAGAGGTCACCTCCGCACGATTCGTCTCATTGAACAGCTCATGGCGGGCATTTTCGTAGAGCTTTAGGTCTAATTTTCGAATCCCCGCATCGCGATATCGCTCTGCAACAAGACGAACCAATTCACCATTGAGGCCCACCGGATCGAGGTCACCGGAGAAAATGTACAGTGGCAGGTCCTTACGAACCCTGCCAATGGCTTCCGGCGTTGAATAGGCGATCCCCGCCTCACCGAGCGAGGCGGAGGAGGCATCAGACACCGTAAATCCACACAAAGGGTCAGCGACATATTTGTCCACCTCGGCATCATCCCGGCTCAACCAATCCGAGTCTGTGCGCGTCGGCGCGAACGCAGCGTTCAATGTTTCAAAAACATTCGCATCTGGATCAGCCACTGCGGCAGCCATCACGTCTACGGCTGTGGTCCCACTCAGCGCAGCCGCTTCGATCAGCTCACTGGCTTCGGTCAGCAGGTGCTGCACCACCATGGACCCCATTGAGTGCCCCATCAGAACGACTGGCAATCCAGGGAAGTCTTTTTTTGCGCGTGCAACTACTTCCTTTTCGTCATCCACAAGACCGCGCCAACCTGCCTCCCCATATTCGCCTAATTTTGAGGCATCAGGCACGGTTGCGCCGTGACCGCGATGGTCATTGGCATAAACAACGAAGCCGGCAGCATTCATCGCCTCGGCCAACCGTGCGTAACGCAGCGCGTGCTCACCCATGCCGTGAGCAATCACGAGAATGGCGCGCGGCGTTTCTTCGCCCTGCCAGCGATGAACCACCGGACACTGATCATTTGGAGATGTCGGCAATGTGAAGTGGTTGTAGGTCAAAGTAACGCGTTCCCAAATAAGTGTGATTTGACGGTCATACTGACATCCCCTCCAATGATCCGACAAGACACCAGATTGTGTCTGGGGACATAAGAGCGCTGGGAGGCATTCATGACTGCTGAAAACACCGAAACAAGCTGGGTCAAAGTGGCTGAAATCGATGACCTCGCCGAAGGCCGCGTGATGACCGTCACGGCCGGAACGCTCTCTCTCGCGCTGACACACTTTTCGGGTCAATACGCTGCCATGGACAATCGCTGTCCCCACCAAGGCGGGCCGCTCGGCGAAGGCTCGATTGAAGACGGTATTGATGGCCAGTGCTGGCTGCGCTGTCCCTGGCACGGGTGGGACTTCGATCCCCTGACCGGCAAACCTCCAGGGGGCCATGAAGATACCGGCCAGCAAATGTATTCTGTCGATGTGCGCGATGATGGCATTTATGTGGAAGTCCCCGCAGAACCTGAAAGCCCGCGCACGATCTCGCATGTCATGGCCGACACGATGGTAAATTGGGGCGTGAAACGCGTCTTCGGCATGGTTGGCCACTCCAATCTTGGTGTCGCCGAAGCTTTGCGGATGAAAGAGCGGGACGGCGAGCTCGGCTATATCGGCATTCGCCATGAGGGCGCTGCCGCCTTTGCTTGCTCAGGCTATGCGAAACTCTCGGGCAGACCTGCTGCCTGTCTTGCCATCGCAGGCCCGGGCGCCACCAACCTTCTCACCGGCCTTTGGGATGCAAAGGTCGACCGGGCCCCTGCACTCGCGCTGACGGGACAAGTGAATGTCCAGGTGCTGGGCCCAGGCTCCTTCCAGGAAATCGATCTGGCATCTGCGTTTGAGAGCGTCGCCCATTTCTCGCAAACAGTTTTGCACTCGTCTAAACATGCGGAACTGATGACCCTTGCCTGTCGCAGCGCGATTGTTAATCGAGACGTGTCCCATCTCATCTTCCCGGACGATGTGCAGACGATCCCTGCCGATGAAAGTGTCGAAGCCGGGAGCCCGGACGGTCGTCTTGGTGATATGGCCGTGACGCCTTCAGATGCATCTATTGCCCAGGCAATTGACCTCATTTCAAAGGCCAAGCGCCCCGTGATCATTGCAGGCTATGGTGCTCGCGATGCGTCTGACGCGGTCATTGCCTTTGCTGAGCGTCTCAATGCGCCAGTGCTCACGACATTCAAGGCCAAAGGGCTGATCTCCGACAAGCATCCCTGTGGTGCTGGTGTCTTGGGACGCTCCGGCACGCCGATTGCCAGCTGGTTCATGAATGAAGCAGACCTACTGATCGCCCTTGGCAGTTCATTCTCCGATCATACGGGCATTGAAAAATCGAAGCCCATTGTCCAAGTGGACTTTGATCCCATGCATCTTGGCAAGACACACCCTGTCGATTGCCCAGTCCTTGGCGACATTGGGCAAGCACTTGCCGCTTTTGAGAAAGGTCTGCCAAAGACCATTGCCGCAGACGACCAGACTGGCGAGGTCGCCGAACGCTGGAAAATCTGGCGCGACGAAAAGAAGAGCCGCGCCCAGGATGACCGAGGCGATGGCCTAAACTCGGCCAGCATTTTTGCCTCGCTTACAGAGCTTGTTCCCGAAAACGCCGTCATCGCGGTAGATGTGGGGAACAACACCTACTCTTTCGGGCGCTATTTTGAGTGCACAGACCAGGACGTCCTCATGTCTGGATATCTGGGGTCCATTGGCTTCTCATTTCCGGCCGCCATGGGCGCCTGGGCAGCCGTTCAGGATTTCCCTGAATATGCGGGCCGTCCAGTCGTCTCCGTGTCTGGTGACGGTGGATTTGGACAGTACATGGCGGAATTCACCACAGCGGTGAAATACGACATGAACATCACTCACATCCTGCTTAACAATTCCGAGCTCGGAAAGATTTCCAAGGAGCAAAAAGCAGGTGAATGGCCGGTCTGGCAGACCACGCTGCACAACCCCAGTTTCGCCGCCTATGCGCGGCTCTGCGGGGGTCACGGCGCCAAGGTGACTGATAAGGCGGAGCTCGCGCAGGCGATCCAGGAGGCTCTGGCTTATGACGGACCGGCTTTGGTCGAAATCATCTCAGACGCGGACTTGCTCTGACCCCGGAGCATGCAAAAACGGTGAATGCAGGAAAACATTTGTTTTCCCAGGTTTTTTGATCACTTTGGAAGGCCAAATAGAGACTCAGTTTTACCTTTTTTAACCTTGTACTGACTAAATACACCCTGGTTTTTCGGGGGAGTGACATGGTCGACGCAGTTGCGAAAAAAGGCGAGGAAGTAGCTCGCGCCAATGACATTGAGGCTCTGTTTACCGAAGCCATCGAGGCTCTCGATGATGGCTTCGCCGTCTACGACGTCGATTTTCGGGTTCTTTACGCCAATGAACAATCGCGTACAGACTTCGCAGCGCTATACACAGTGCTGGAGACAGGCGGCACTTTTAAAGAGGGCATTCTGAACACCCTTCGCGCAAGCGAACTCTACGACAATTCAGACGATCTGGAGGCCCTCGCCGACGAGCTTGTCGATGTATTCTTGTCTGGTGAAACGTTCACGACGCCCATGGCAGATGGACGGTCGCTCGCAATCACCTTTCGTCCAATGACTGGTGAAAGGTGGGTTGCCACATCAATCGACATGACTCATGAACAGGCGCGCCAGGAAGAGCTGAAAGAAGCGAAGAAAGAGGCGGAGGCTGCCTCGCGCGCCAAGTCGCAATTTCTTGCGAATATGAGCCATGAGATCCGCACACCGCTTAATGCTGTGTTGGGGTTTGCGAGCCTCATTAAGGACACCGAGCTTGATGAGCGGCAGTCGGATTATGTCGAGACCATTGCCGAAAGCGGCGAGTCTCTGCTTTCGATCCTGAACGATGTTCTGGACGTCTCGAAGATTGAAGCCGGCGCGCTCGACCTGGACGAAACCGAAGTCAATATTGAACGGCTCATTCGTAGCGTCATGGCTTTGATGTCCGTGCGCGCTCAGTCGAAAGACCTTGAGATTGCGTCCTATGTGGACCCGAACATCCCTGTCTCTCTGATCGGAGACCAGGGGCGCATCCGGCAGATCCTCGTCAACCTTATTGGCAATGCGATCAAGTTTACGGAAGAAGGTGGCATTTCCCTTGAGGTACGCCTGGAAGACCGTCTTCCAGGAGATAAGGTCGCCATTCTTTTCAGTGTCAGCGACACAGGCATGGGGATCTCACCTGAACAACAGGCCCAACTTTTTGAGCGTTTCACGCAAGCCGATGTGTCCACCACGCGCGAGTTTGGCGGCACCGGCCTCGGCCTTTCTATCTGCCACGACCTTGTTGAGCTCATGGAAGGAACACTTGAGGTTCAGAGCGAGGTTGGCGAAGGCAGTACATTTAAGGCCCGTATCGTCTTGGAAGCCGATGATGGTGATGAGCGCTATCTCGACTCCGACGATGCCCAGACGTTACGCGGACGTCGACTCCTTGTTGTAGACGACAACCAGGTCAATCTGCGTGTTATCGGTCTTATGCTGGCAGCTTATGGGTGTCGCGTGGAAACGATTGACGACCCCCTCGGTGCCCGTGATGCCATTCTTGCAGCTCAGGAAAAGGGCAAACCCTTTGAGACGATCATCATCGATCATATGATGCCCGGCATGGATGGCGTACAACTGGCCGCTCAGCTTCAGGATGATGCTGAGGTTAAGCCTGTGAAACTCATCCTCTCGTCTTCCGGCATTGCCACGGCAAGTCAGGCAGAAGAATGGGGTTTTGATGCAATTGCGCCCAAGCCCATAAGCCAGCGACGCCTGATCAATACGCTCAACCGGTTCTTCGAAAACCTGCCGACAAAGGCAAAAGCAAAGGCTCCCAAGAAGGTCCAGAAAAAAGCACCGGCGCCCAAGAGACCATCTGGCGACGGCGCAGGCTGCCGCATTCTCCTTGCAGATGACAATCCAACCAACCTGAAATTTATCCAGAGCGCCCTGGAGAAGCACCCGGTGACTGTGGATACGGTTGGCGATGGCCGCGAGGCTGTAAGCGCAGCGCGTTCGCTTCCTTATGATTTGGTGCTCATGGACGTGCAGATGGTTCATATGGATGGCATCGAAGCGACCAAACGCATTCGCAAACTCGGTGGAGAGATTGCCAATGTGCCAATCATCGCCATTACCGCGAGCGCCATGGCTGGTGACCGTGAGCGCTGTATTGATGCGGGCATGAACGATTATCTCGCCAAACCTGTCGCTATTGATCAGCTACTCGACAAAATCCGCTATTGGACCGAAGAAGCTGTTCGCGAGGCCTAGAGCTAACACCTTTCCAAAAAGGGAAGCTGTGATATAATCGCAGCTTCTCTTAGGAGTGCTCTGACAGTGATCAAGTAACCACCAGAAAATTCGCAAAGACGGGCCCCGCATCTGGGCGGCCCGCATTTCTGGCTATTTGATCTTTGGAGCTTTCATGCAACCGATTATTTATGACGTCGCCGTTTCGGCGGACGGTTTCATCTGTGGTGCGTCCGATGACGTATCTCTTTTTCCCCATTCCGGCCCAGTTGCTGACGACTATCTTGAACGGATGGCGACCTATTCATGTGCATTGATGGGGCGGCGAACCTATGAGTTTGGCTACGCCCATGGGCTGCCACCAGGCGCCAACCCCTATCCGGCCATGCAATCCCTGGTTTTTTCAGAAAGTATCGTTCTTCCGGAGAATTCAGAGGTTGAGACTGTTGGGCGTGCTCCGCTCGACCGGATTGACGAGCTGAGGCGAACCAGCCCCGGTCCCATCTATCTGTGCGGTGGGGGCGATTTTGCGGGTTGGCTCCTATCGCACGGCCGCATTGATCTGCTGCGATTGAAGCGGGCACCGGTATTCTATGGATCCGGGGTGAGGCTGTTTGGACACCACCCCCAGCCAATCTGCGCCCGGTTAACCTTGTCGAAGCTCTATGATGGCGGGGTGCTTTTCCAGGAGTTCACCCTAGCTTCTTGAGGTCTATACTCTGACAAACCAAGAGACGGGGCACAGAGTGGAAAAATATCCACATGTGACCCGCTCTTTTGCTCGATCTCGTTGTTTTTGCTCGCAATTCCGGGTATCGATGGGAAAACGAAAACCTGGGGAGGTTTCCAGCCTATGTATAAAGAATTGGATGCTGCGTGGACTGAATTGACGCAGCCAGGACAAATGTTCGAAGTCGATACCGTTGACGCGCTCGGCCGGACCATCAAAACGTTCAAACATGCGCCCGCAAGCCTGCGGGATATCTGGTTGCTCACCGCTGCCCATGGCGACAAGGACCATCTTGTTTACCAGGACGAGCGGTGGACATATACCGAAGCCCACAATGAAGTGGCTGCGATTGCTGCATGGCTGACTGCTCAAGGCATTGGACAACATGACTGCGTCGCCATTGCAATGCGCAACTATCCAGAGTGGATGCTTGCCTATTGGGCAATCATTTCAATCGGCGCTGTAGCTGTCGGCATGAATGCTTGGTGGGTGCCGGATGAAATGAAATACGGCCTTGAAGATTCAGACGTAAAGGTCTTGATCGCAGATGGCGAACGCCTTGAGCGCTTCCTGCAGGTCCGCGACGCGTTCCCTGATATGAAGGTCGCTGGCGTTCGCTTGCCAGAATCACTTCAAGGAACTGAAGGCGTGACGCCATGGTCGGAGGTCAAAGCGACCACACCAAGCATGCCCGATGTTACCATCGCGCCAGATGATGATGCCTGCATCTTCTATACATCCGGCACGACAGGTCGCCCAAAGGGTGCCCAGCTTACCCATCGTGGGTGCGTGAACAATATCATGAACATTGCCTTCTCTGCCCAGTGTCAGGGACTTGCCCTTGCCATGGTCGAAGGCGAGGCAGCGGTCAAAGAACTCCAGGCTGCTGAGCCTGCGGCCATGACAGCGCTAGTCGCGACACCACTCTTCCACGTCACAGCCAATAACTGCGTGGCGCACGCAGCAACGGTCACCGGCGGGAAGCTCGTGCATATGTATCGCTGGGACGCGGGCGAAGCACTTCGTCTGATCGAAGCAGAAAAGATCACCCATCTGAGTGGTGTGCCTGTGATGTCTCGAGAGATCATCGCACATCCTGACTTTGCAACAACCGACACCTCGACCATGGTTTCCATTGGCGGCGGTGGCGCTCAGCTGCAGCCAGACCTGGTCGGCAAGCTCGATACCACAATGGAAAATGCGCGGCCCTCAACCGGCTATGGCATGACGGAAACCTGCGGCATCATCACATCTGTTGGTGCCGACTATTTCGTCGACAAGCCTGCAAGTGCGGGGCGGGCCATGCCTGTTTTCGAAACCAAGTGCATTGATGCCAATGGTGACGAAGTGAAACCTGGTGAAGCAGGCGAGCTGTGTGTCCGTGGCGCGCCGGTTATCAAGGGCTACCTCAACCGGGAAGAAGCGACAGCTGAAGCCATTCAGGACGGTTGGTTGCGCACTGGCGACATTGTGAAGATCGATGAAGATGGGTTCATCTTCATCGTCGACCGCGCCAAAGACATGGTGCTACGCGGCGGTGAAAACGTGTTCTGTTCTGAAGTTGAGAGCGCGATTTTCGAGCATGAGGCGGTTGCTGAATGTGTCGTCTTTGGGGTGCCTGATGATCGTCTGGGCGAAGAAGTCGGTGCGGTGATCGTTCCGGCAAAAGGCAAGACTGTTTCAGCAGAAGAACTTCGGGCGTTCTGCAAAGAGAAGCTCGCCGCCTACAAGATCCCGCGCTACATCTGGACGCAGGCTGAAAATCTGCCACGCAATGCGAGCGGCAAATTCCTCAAGAAGGAATTGCGCAACACAATGGACGTGAAGCTCGCAAGCTAGTCTTTGAGAAAATCGACAATGAGGTCGGCCACTTTTTCCGGTGCTTCCAGCTGGGGAAAGTGGCCGATGTCGTTTAGGGCTTCAAATTGATAGCCCCCGGTGAAAGCTGGTTCTGCAAGAGCGTAACGCTCAATTGACACGGCGCCATCAGCATCACCCGCGATCACCAAAGTCGGAACAATGATTTCTGACTCCGCCGAAGACACGCGCCCTTCATTCAGATCGCCGTCGAAGAGCGCCCAATAATATCCAAGGATCCCATCCAGGGCACCAGGCTCCCCCATTGTCGCTTTGATATCTGCAAGCTCCGCTTTCGGCACATCGAAGGTGGGTGCCCAAGCCTGATAGATCCCATCAATGTGGGAAAAGTCGTTCATGGCCACCCATTCGCGAATAAAGGGCAGCTGGTAGTAGAGAAAATGCGGGGCCTCGAGAAATATCGCCGGATCGTCCGCGACCGCCCTTGCATGGGGGACGGAGAGGGCAACCAGCTTCGTAACCTTCGACGGGTTGGCAGTGGTCGCCTCGTAAACCGTTGAAGCTCCCCAATCATGCCCGATCAGAATTGCGCTCTCTTCTCCCAGGGCATCAATCAGCGCCAACGCGTCCTGCCCTAAGGCACGAACACTATAGTCTCCCGTATCGCTCGCGGTTGTGGGCGGATAGCCCCGCGTGAACGGTGCAACGACGCGGTAGCCCTCCTCGGCAATGCGCGAGTGCACAGAAGCCCAACTGCGGGCGGTTTCTGGATACCCGTGAAACAAAAGTACGAGCGGACCTTCGCCTTCTTCCAGATAAGCGAAAGTGATGCCATTGGCATCCACATATTTCAGTTCTTCCGCACCGGCCGTAGTGGCGCCAAGTATCCCTCCCCAAAGGAACATCAACGTCAGACAGGCAGACGCCTGGACACATATCATTTTGAGGTGTTGAATCATCTTGCGCCCTCCCGGCCAGCTTTCGCCCATGGTAGGCAGTGCGTGGTCGAGAAACAAATTACCCCCGCAACCGTCACTCTGGCGTATGGGTGGCGACTGCTTTTTGTGCATTCGCTGGCGTGAGCCCACAAAGACGCAATATGCCTTCACAGACCCTGGCCGTTTTGACTGGGTCGGCCCCGGTTTCGATTTGGGTCCGGATGCTGACAATGATCAGGCTAGCAATCTGATCTAAGAAAAACTCATCCAGTTCAATGTCGAACATTCCCTGATCAACACCAAGTTGCAGATCTGCTCTGAGAAACTGCAGAATGTCTCCGCGGACCGGGGGCAGGTGCTGAAGCGCGCCAATGATCACGGCGCCCCAAGCGGACTCACTAACCGCCATGCGGATGGCACGCGTTGTCGCCGTAACCATCCGAGCAACCGCGCTGTCCACAGCCCTCATCTCATTGTCGATCTCGCGCGCCATCTCAACCGCGACACGTTGAGCTGCTTCGGTCAGGATTTCATCCTTATCCGCGAAGTGATTGTAAAAGGTCCCATTTGCGAGCCCCGCATGTTCCGTGATGTCGCTGATCTTTGCGAGATCCATGCCCTTCTGCGCGATCACCTCCACCGTGCTGTCAATCAGCGCTAACCGCGTGCGGTCCCGTTTGGGCAAGCCCTTGCTCTGATCTCGAAATAGCGCCTGTGACGACACGTGCGACTCCCCTTTCCGGTCAATTGGGTCCTATTAGACCCCAGAAATGCTCATGATTTGACTCATTTCCATTTTTGACATATCTCTCATTTTTGAGAGTTCTCTCATTTATGGAGACGTTATGTTGGAAACGCAAGTTCTTATTGTTGGCGCCGGTCCCGTCGGACAAATGGCCGCGCTCCTACTGGCACGCCAGGGCGTCCAGTCCATCATTGTTGATCGTCGTGAAACACGCCTGACAGCTCCCAAAGCACATGCGGTGAACTCCCGAACACTCGAGATCTGCGAGTCTGTTGGGGTTTCCGCAGAGAAAATCCGCAGCACTGGTGCACCAGCTGATGAAGCCGGGTGGGTCCGGTTCGCCTCAACGCTCACCGGAACTCACTTTGGGCACCTGCCCTATGAACGGCAGCAGGACGATGTCAAAGACCTCACACCCTTCCCGCTGTCCAACATCGCACAACCTGATTTTGAGGAACTGCTGGAGGCTGAATTGCTCCGCTGCCCGCAGGTGACGTTCCTTCGGGGAACTGAATGTTTAAACGTAGCGGAAGTGGCTGATGGGGTGACGGCCTCCATAACTTCCACCGAAACTGAGACACAGAAAATTTCCTGTCGCTATGCGATTGCCGCCGATGGCGCCAATTCGCCCATCCGCTCGGCTCTCGGGATCGATTTAGAAGGCCCCGAGGGCCTTCAGCATAACATGATGATCCATTTTGAATCTGACCTCAGCAACTTGGTGGCTGACAAGCCCGGCATTCTCTATTTCCTGTTTGAGCCGGAAGCGCAAGGCGCACTGATTGCCTATGACCTTGGCAAAACATGGGTTCTTATGCACGGGTTTGATCCATCGACCGCCTTACCAGAATCATTTGATGATGCGACATGCAGAGGTCTGGTCGAGAAAGCCGTCGGTGCCTCCCTGACTGACCTAAAGATCAAGAATGTTGGCCCCTGGACGATGTGCGCCCAAGTGGCGGAACGCTACCGCGCTGGTCGGATCTTCTTGGCGGGCGATGCAGCCCATCGCTTTCCGCCAACCGGCGGACTTGGCCTCAATACCGGTATTGGAGACGCACAGAACATCGCCTGGAAAATCGCCGCCGTTGAAAATGGGTGGGCCGGTGACGCGCTGCTGGACAGTTATGAAACCGAACGCCGCCCGGTCGCCCAAATCAATACGGAACAGAGTCTTGAGAATGCGGGGAAGATGTTCGACCTCTTTGCCGCCCTCTACGGCGCTGACCCAGAGAAGACGCGGGAGCGGTTTGACGCAATGTGTCAGGACCCTGCGGCTTTTCCTGAACTCGCCCCTGCTATCGAGCTTCAACGACCGCACTTTGACAGCCTTAATCTCCAGCTTGGCTATCGATACGCGTCGGAAGCCATCATAGATGCAGAGCCGCTCGACAAAGAAGCGGTCATAGATATCAGTCGCTACATCCCGTCCACACAGACTGGCGCAATTCTTCCGCATCAATGGGTCCAGGAGGATGGCGAAACAAGGTCTCTGCTGTCCCTGGTTCCCATGGACCGTTTCACCCTGCTGGCGGGGCCTGACGGTGGTGAGTGGACAGACCGAGTCGGGGCACCTTCGGTGCCCATCGAGTTACTGGTCGACGGACTTCACTTTGAGACAGACGCGGGGTGGCACGCGTGTTCCGGCCTGCCAGATCAGGGGGCCCTTCTCATACGGCCTGATCGACATATTGCTCAACGATATGAGTCGGTTTGTTCAGCTGAGCAACTCTCAAACGATCTGACATCCCTTCTCTCACACACTCAAAAGGAGCTCCTCCATGGATCTCGGGCTTAAAGGAAAAACAGCCATCGTCTGCGCGTCTTCGCGGGGTCTTGGTAAAGCCTGCGCGGCATCGCTTGCGCGCGAAGGCGTAAACGTCGTGATCAATGGCCGAGCAGAACATACGTTGGCCAATGCTAAATCTGAAATTGAGGCGGTCGGGTCTGGTACAGTGACCGCCATCGCCGGTGACCTCAACACAGAAGAAGGCCGGGCCAAGCTTATCGCCGTTGCACCTAACGCGGATATTCTGGTCAACAATAATGAAGGCCCGCCCCCCGGCGCATTCGAACAGTGGGAGCTGGAAGACTGGCAGGCGGCCCTGGATGCCAACTTCCTGGCACCTGTCTTTATGATCAAGTCGCTGATTGGCGGCATGAAAGAGCGCCGCTTTGGGCGGATCGTCAACATCACCTCTGCCATGGTGAAGTCGCCCCATAGCGCCATGGGTCTTTCCACCGCGGCCCGATCCGGCCTGACGGCTCTCTCAAAAGGTCTGTCAAAAGACGTCGCGCAATTCAACGTCACCCTCAACAATATGCTGCCTGAGCGGTTTGATACAGACCGGCAGGAGCAAATGGCGCAGCTCGCCATGCAATTCAAAGGCATTACACGCGACGACGCCCGCGCGGAAATGGCGGAGACCATTGCCGCAAAGCGTCTCGGTGACCCTGCCGAGTTCGGTGATGCCTGCGCCTTCCTTTGCAGTGCGCAGGCCGGATTCATCTCCGGACAAAACCTTCAACTCGACGGCGGTTCCTACGCCGGTCTTATCTAACCCTTTTTTTACCGCATTTCCGGACGGTGAACGATTTTCTCCTTCACCTGGAAATGCTCTGGAGGAACACATCATGGACCCGATCTTTGTTGCTCGTATTATTTTCTCGCTGATCGCTGTCGCCATCAGTGTCGGCCCGATGGTCGCAGACTTTAACAAGACCCACGCAACCAATCCCTTGTGGACACCGCACGCGCGCTTCCACGTTGTCTGGCAGGTGCTCACTCAAGCGGGCGTATCGATCATCATACTGGCGCTGCTCTGGATGCCGGCGCCAGACCAGTCAACCCACACCTGGATTGCGGTTTGCCTGCTTTATGTCTGGTTTATCGCCTTCTATGCGACACTTGGATCAATGAGCCTGTTTGAAGGATCGCTGAAAGACGTGAATGGGATCAAACCCTGGCACTGGAAGCTCTTCGGCAAAACCTATTTGGTGGACACCAACCTTGGCGGAGGTACCATCCTGTTCATTATCAATAGTGTTGGCGTTTATCTGCTCATTGCCTGATCCCGTTATTCCTAAATCCAGAAAGCTCATGCCAGATGAAACCTTTCTTCTCGCCTCTCCTGTTTGGTTTTGCCGCTGCCGTCCTCGGCACACAAGTTTCCACTGCAGGGACAGCGTCAGCCGCGCCTGCAACCGTCGAGATTGCGGCACCCGCCGACGCTCTGACGCTCGCACGCGTCAATATTGACGGGACACCAAAGCTGATCTCAGTCAGCAGCTATGAGGACGGGGCAGTATCCGGTGTCGTGCTAACCGGTGCGCCAGATGATCCTATCACCGCATTTCAGGCGCTGGGGTTTGAGGGTCTCGACGCGTTGATCGCTGCATCCGGTGCCCGGTTTGAGGCACATGCCTCAGATCTGCTAATGCCGGTCGCGCTGACGGATCGACATATCGCGGCGGGCACAAACTTCCCAGAGCACGCGGAAGAAGCGACAGTCGAAGATGGGCCCTTTCTTTTCACCAAGGCAGTTCAGCCAACCCGGAGCGGCGCGCTTACCTATTCTGATGCGTGGTTGCTGGATTTTGAAGTCGAGCTCTGTTTCGTTGGTTTTGAAGCGATTGACTTGAATGTTCCGCCGGAACATGTGGGGCTCTTTCTCTGCAATGATTTTACAGATCGCGCAGCACTTCTCCGTCATCTCGATCCCTTCGATCCCGCCTCAGGCAATGGCTTCACGACAGGCAAGAGCGCGCCCGGCTTCATGCCGATTGGGGACCTGTTTGTCATTCCCCGCGACCGGAAGAGTTTTGTGCCTGACATTGAGCTGACGCTTTCTGTTGACGGCCAAGAGCGACAACGCGCCTTCCAGCGACAGGCGGTCTGGGACTTTGAGGAGATGCTCGCTCAGATCGACCAGCGTCGCAATGTGGTCTGGGACTATCGCGGTGAGCCGGTGATGCTGCCCCTCGACAATGGCACCATCCCACTGCGCACCGCCCTGCTTGGCGGCACGCCAAGCGGGACCATCTTTCAGGGCGAAATCGGACTCTCTGTCTATGTTCGTGCGGTCTTTAATTGGCTTTTGGGTGGGTGGGATCGCTCCGTTGTTCAATGGGTCATTGAAACCGTTATTGAAGATGCAAAAGCGAGCGGTGCTTTCCTTAAGCCTGGCAATCAGGTTGTGCTGCAGGCAGCCAAGCTTGGCAGGGTCACAACGGAAATCGTCGCACCGGAGTGACCCTCAGGTAGCCGCAGCAGCGCCGCTGCGCAACACCTGGCGATGCCAGAGATACAGGATTGGCATGCCGATCAGTTCAGCGACAAGTGAGCCTATGATGTCCGGTGCAAAAGCTATTTCCGGATTGTCCGAGAGCAATCGCATGACGCCGCCAAAGAAAATGAGAGCGAAGACCAATCGTAGTGTTTGTGCGAACCGGGTCGGGTTCCAGGCACCGGCGCAAAGCGCCAGACCTACGCCCAGCCAGACACCACCCAAGAATTTTACGTGGTTGTCCTGAACCGCATAGGCATGTGTATCGGTGACTGCCAAAAAGTCGCTTGAGCCCAACCAGCCGCGTGTGGTGATGCCGCCCAGACCAATGTCTAGTCCCAACAGCACAACGAATCCTCCGGCCAAAAAGAGGCTGGCTCTGAAGATTATCGGTGATGCCTCATGCATGGCATGCTTTCCTTGAATATTTTTTACTACGCGTTATATTTAATTATGACACTCAGCCAATCAAGGGCTCTCCATGAATGAAATGAAACGCCGTGGACGACCGCTCAGAGCTGAGACAGATATTGAAGACGAACGGGCCCGGGTTGCTGCCATCGCAGGCACGCTTTTTCAACATGAAGGGGTAGAAGCGATCTCCATGCGCCGTCTTGCGAAAGAAGCCGGGGTCACGCCGAAAACCCTCTATGCCTATTTCGCTGACAAGCGGGACATTCTGCAGCACGTCTGGGCGAAATTTTTTGTGGAGCTCTTCGATCAGATTGACCAGATTGCAACGTCAAACAAAGGTCCCAGGGCACGCTTGCGCGCGGCCTGTCTCCACTACCTCGCTTATTGGATCGACCAGCCGGAGCGGTACCGCATGGTATTCATGTCAGGCGGTGTCTCACAGTCAGATGTCAGTATTTTTCTAGATGCGAGCCCGATTATTGAACGGTATGCGGTCTTTGGTGCGCTGATGGACGCTCTTGCAGAACCGTGGGAGACCACTCAAGCGACAGCCAATCTTAATGCTCTGATATGCGCGCTCAATGGCATTGCCCACAATAAAATCACGATCAGCAATTATGATTGGGGGAAGTCCGAGGCACTGCTCGACACCCTGCTTCCAGGCATTATCGGCTCTTAAGAGGCCTTCAAACTAAGACGCATTCAGGCGCGCTGTGACCCGCAACAAGGACTTGATGCGCTCGTGTTCCGGCAGATCAATGGCCTGTCCAATGCGTAAAAGCAGATCTGCTTCAAGATCGTGCAGCTCGCCGTCTGCCAGCGCGACTTCCCACAGGTAGGTCATGAGCTCGCCGCGTTCAGCAAGGTCAAAATTTTCCTTGATCGTCTTTGTGAAAATCCAATTCGCGTAGGCCTCTTCGTGCCGCTCTTCTGCCACTGAGAGCAGTTCTTCGATCTGGTCAGGCTGCAATTCCAGACGGTTGCGGATGATGTCGATGATATGTTTGCGCTCGCTGTCATCGAAGTCGGTGTCGAGATTGGCAAGTTCCACCATTAAAGTGGCGGCTGCTATAACGGTGCGGTCAAATTCCTGATGAGCCGACTGCTCTTTCTTCCCAGCACCGATTGCTTTCAGTGCGGCCTGCCTAAATCCTTTGAGCATGATCAGTCCCCCTTCCGCTGGCCTGTCGCGGCCTTTGAGGTGCCGATTGTTCACACATGACCGACCAAACGCAATTGCCAATAGTCATTTAAATCCATGCGCCGTCTGATCGCGTTCTGGCCCCCTTCCTCTTGCTGGGCGCCCTGGTTGCTGTCATTCTCCCACCCACTGATCCGCCGTGGCAGGCGTTGGAGATGACCAACTTTTGGGGAAGCTGCCAAGGCGAGTGATGGGTGGGGGAAGCTGATGGTTAAGGCGTTCGAAGAATTCATTTTTCGGTTTCGGTTCGCGATATTGATCGTCATGGCGATCTTTACGATCGCCACTGGGTATTTCGCGACCGGCCTTAAACTGGAAGCAGGGTTCCTGAAACAGGTTCCGACCGAACATCCCTATCTTCAGACCTATTTTGAGTATCAGCAGGAAATGCCAGGCGCTAACCTGGTGCTTGTGGCCCTCAAGGCGAAGGAGGGCACCATATGGAACAAGGAAATCCTGCAGCGGCTGCACAAGATCACGGAAGAAATTTCCTACCTTCCCGGCGTCGATCGCTCGCGTCTCTATTCTCTTTGGTACCCAACTACTCGGGCGCTGACGATTGACGAGTTTGGTTTCCAGATGGAAGACCTGATCCCCGGGACGATCACGCCCGAACGCCTCACAGACGAAGACATTGCAGGCATCCGCGCGCGGACGATCGCCGGAGACTGGATTGGTGCCATTGTTTCAGAAGACGAGACATCTGTTCTTGTTGCCTTTGAGATAAAGGCGCCCGGTGGCGCATCAGGCGACATTGAAAGCGCACAGTCAACGGCCCTTGACGTGGCGAGCCTGTTGGAAACCAAAATCAGGGCACCGTTCAGTGATGATGTAAGCGACGTCGCCATCATCGGGTTCCCAAAATTCATCGGCGACATTGCCGAAGGCGCCATCATTGCAACGAGCTTCTTCTTACTCGCTTTTGTGATCACCGGCGTTGCAGTCTTTGCCTATGTCCGGTCTTTTATTCTGACTGCCCTTGCGATCGGCAGTTCATTGGTCTCTGTGGTCTGGCAATTGGGTGTGCTCAATCTGATCGGCATGGGACTTGACCCGCTCGCCATCCTCGTCCCCTTCCTTGTCTATGCGATTGGGGTGAGCCACGGCATGCAACAGGTCAACCTGATCGCTACCCAGATTGCCAAAGGTTCCGATGGCCTCAACGCTGCGCGACAAACATTTAGACGGCTTTTGGTCCCGGGCTCCATGGCTCTCATCACAGATCTGGTTGGCTTTATAACGCTCTATCTGATCCCTGTGGGAGTTGTGCGCGACATCGCCATCATCGCAACCATTGGCGTTGGGCTTAAAATCATTTCCAATCTCATCATGTTGCCACTGCTGGCCTCCTACATTCGCCGGGATGAGAAGCAGGTACGCCTTTTCATCAAGGCCCGCGTTTTCCGTGAACGGATCATGACCTGGATTGCAGGCGTCGCCAAACCAGGGACTGCTCCGGTAATTGCAGCGGGGCTGGTTGTCGTGCTTGTCGGGTCTGCTATCGGCGCTCAATACAGACATGTGGGCGACCTCACGCCGGCTGCCTCTGAACTGCGACCGGATTCCAAATACAATCAGGACACAGCCTTCATCACGTCGAATTTCGATGTAGGAACCGATGTCCTCGTCCTTGTCCTCGAGACACCTCAGGATGCTTGTATCAACCCAGGCTACATGAAATATCTGGATGCGATGACGCGGGACCTCTCGTCAATCAATGGTGTCTTGAAGGTTGATTCACTTGCGTCGACCGCTCGTGCGACCTCCTCTATCTCGGCACTAGGCAACCTGAAATGGCGCAATCTTCCAGGAACTGAACGGCAGCTTATTTCTGCAACGGCACAAGTCGATCCCGCACTCGGACTGCTGAACGATACATGTACCATCCTGCCTCTCTTTATTTACACCGTGGATCACAAGGCGGAGACCATTGATCGATTGATTGATGAGATCACCGCTTATGCGATGGCGCACCCTCTTGACGGCGTGAACGCGCGGATTGGTCTTGGCGGCGTCAGTGTCATTGCCGCGACCAACCAGGTTGTGGAGGCATCAGAAGCGCCACTTCTGATTTATGTATTCCTCACCATCATTATTCTGGTCCTGATCGCCTATGTAGACTGGCGCGCCATCATTTGCTGCTGCGTGCCGCTGCTGCTTGCAACCTCGCTCGGCTATGTCTTTATGGTCGTATTCGGGATCGGGCTCAAGGTCACCACCCTGCCCGTCCTTGTGCTCGCCACAGGCATTGGCGTTGACTATGCGTTCTACCTCTACAGCCAGATCCGCATTTTCCAGCGTGAAGGGTTCGCCATTGCTGATGCCTATCATGGCGCTTTGCTGAGCACCGGCATGGCGGTTGTATACGCATCGATCATGCTTGCAGGCGGCGTGGGCACATGGGTCTTCTCGCCCTTGCAATTTCAAGCGGACATGGGTGCGCTGCTCGCCTTCATGTTCATTGCCAATATGATCTGCGCCATTGTCGGGCTGCCAGCGCTTGCTGCGCTCCTGGAACGGATTGCCCCGCCGAAACATCTTCGAACTGCATGAGCTTGGTCTTCCCCCCTACAGAAAAGCTGCTAGGGTTATCGAGTTAAATTTCTCGGGGGGAGAATTATGGTCGACGCTACCGTTCAGGGACGGAGCCATGCCGGACGCCATCTGGCGCTTGGTCTGCTCGTCGTTGTTTACACGTTCAACTTTATTGACCGGCAAATCTTGTCGATCCTGATTGAGCCCATCAAATTGGAGCTCGGTCTCAATGATACGCAGATGGGGCTTTTGACAGGGTTTGCGTTTGCGCTGTTTTACGCGACGCTTGGCATCCCGATTGCCCGGTACGCTGACCGTGGCAACCGCCGGAACCTGATTGCACTTGCGCTTGGCGTCTGGAGTTTCATGACCGCAATTTCCGGCCTTGCACTCAATTTCTGGCATCTGCTGATCGCACGTATCGGTGTTGGTATCGGCGAAGCAGGCTGCAGCCCGCCTGCCCATTCCATGATCTCCGATTATTTCCCCGCCGAAAACCGCGCAACGGCGCTTGGCATTTATTCACTCGGCATTCCCGTTGGCATCATGTTCGGGCTTTTTGCGGGCGGTTGGATCAATGAGTTTTTTGGCTGGCGGATGGCATTCTTTGTCGTCGGTATTCCAGGCATTTTGCTTGCGTTTCTGGTGCGGTTTGCCATCAAGGAGCCTGAGCGTGGCATGGCAGAGGGGCGGGTTGCGTCAGAGGAACAACCCTCTATCTCTGAAACCCTTTCCTATCTTTGGAAAAAACCCTCTTTCCGTCATCTGGCTTTCGCAGCTGGTCTTACAGCTTTTGTCGGATATGGCGTCGTGACATGGGTGCCAACCTTCCTCATCCGATCCTTCGGTTTGGGAACAGGTGAGATCGGCACTTGGTTCGGGCTCATTTTGGGTATTCCAGGCGGTCTTGGGATTGCTCTGGGAGGATATTTTGCCGACAAGTTTGGCGCGAAAGACACACGCTGGTACCTCTGGACGACAGCCGTCGCGCTGGTGATTTCCATTCCCTTTAGCGTCTATGCCTATCTGGCGGGGACAGCGACCATTGCCTTTATCGCGATGATCATTCCGATCTTTCTCGGCAACTTCTATCAGGCCACCACCTTCAGCCAGACCCAAGGCCTGGTTGAGCTGAAAATGCGTGCCGTTGCGGCAGGCATTTTGCTTTTCATCATCAACATTATTGGCCTTGGCCTCGGGCCGACGCTTGTGGGCGTGGTGACGGACTTGCTTGAACCCACTTATGGACAGGAAGCGCTGCGCTACAGCCTGGTTATCTTCACCTTTGTGAATATCTGGGCGGCGTTCCACTATTATGTTGCTGGGAAACACCTGAAGAAAGACCTGGTTTTCTCTGGCAGCTAAAGGTGCGGCCGTTACCGCCGAAATGTTGAGCGTGCAATCGACACGCTCAACATGATGGTGGGGATAAGACCGAGGGCCACGATGAGCAGAGCGGCGGTAGATGCCTCCGCCAATCTCTCATCAGATGCCAGTCTGTATGTGCGCGTCGCCAGCGTTTCGAAGTTAAAGGGACGCAGCAGGAGTGTGGCGGGCAATTCCTTCATCACGTCGATAAAGACCAGCAAAAAACCTGCGAGCAGCGGCCCCCGCAATAAGGGTAGATGGATTGCGGATAGTACGCGGCCAGGCCCTGCGCCCAGCATGCGGGCGGCATCATCCAGGGTGCCATGAATTTTCTCCAGACCTGCCTGTGTGCTGTTGAAAGCAGCGGTCAAGAAGCGGGCCACATAGGCGAAGAGAAGACCGGCAATCGTTCCTGTCAGCAGCAATCGCGGCTCCATCCCCAAACTATCCCGCATGAAAATGGCGAGCTTTGTATCAAGCGTGCCTGCAAGAGCGAGAATCCCAATCGCGATCATGGCGCCCGGCAGGGCGTAACCAAGTGTCGCCAAACGAATGAGTAGCTGGTTCTGCATTGATGCATCTCTACGTTCCGCATAGGCGAGGAACAGCGCGATGCCTGTGGCAATGAGTGCTGCGCCTGCAGCAACGGTGAGCGAATTCCCGGCAAAGGCAAGGAACTGGGAGCCCAAGAGCGGATCACCCACATTGATCGCGTAGCGAACGAGCACGAAGGCAGGCACGAGGAAGCCAAAAGTCACCGGCAGTGCGCAGGCCAGAAAGGCTGCGAGGCTTTTCAACGGGGGTAAGACGATGCGCGCCGCGGCCACGTCGCGCCCGAGCGGGTTGGCCACAGTGCCCTGACGGTTCAAGCGTTCCAACACAACAAGCGCGCCTGCAAAGAGAAAGAGGACTGCTGCGATCTGCGCTGCAGCAACCGGCTCTCCCATACCAAGCCAGGTGCGGAAAATCCCCGCTGTGAGTGTCGACACGCCGAAATAGTCAGCCACACCATAGTCGGCAATGGTCTCCATAAGGGCGAGCGCCACGCCACCGGCAATGGCCGGACGGGCGCATGGCAGCGCGACGCGCAAGAAGGCTTGGGTGGGCGACACGCCCAGCACGCGGGTTGCCTCCACCAGGGCAACTGACTGCCGCTGAAAGGACGTCCGGGTGAGGAGATAGACATAAGGATAAAGCACGAGGCTCAACATGAGCGCTGCGCCGCCCAGAGAGCGGATTGGCGGAAAGGCATAATCGCCCACCTGCCAGCCGGTGATGTCTCTGAGCAGAGATTGTACGGGCCCGGCAAACTCCAGGAGGTCAGTATAGACATAGGCGATGATGTAGCCCGGCATGGCGAGTGGCAGGACGAGCGCCCAACTCAAGATGCGTTGGCCCGGAAACTCAAACGAGACGATGAGCCAGGCGCTGCCGACCCCCAACAGGATGGTCATGGTACCGACCAGCACCATCAAGAGGAGCGTGTTACCCACATAGCCAGGCAGCACTGTTGTCCCGAGATGTGCCCAGGCGTCCCCGCTTGTCTGGGTGAGGCTCCACAACACGGCCAAAATGGGGGCCGCGACAAGAAGTGCCACGACGGCTGTCGCCACAGGCCAGCCGAGCATCGATATAAATCGAGGGCGGCCAGCATGGGGTATTCCTGAAGAGCCGTGATCTTTTTGGGTGACTGACATTCTACACTTGATACAAATAGCGCTCGCCTGCGCAAAGTAATTTTGCGCCTCAATCGCAATTCTAACCTCAATCGAGCCAATTAGTCGCGCATGCCCCTGGATTTCAACAATATCGCCCATGCCTATGGCAGCGAAAAAGTGCTGACCGACATCAGCCTGTCGGCGGCGGATGGCGAAATACTCTGTCTTCTGGGAGCGTCTGGCAGCGGTAAAACGACCCTTCTGCGACTGGCAGCAGGGCTTGAGGCCCTTCAAGCGGGCACCATCACACTCAACGGGAATGTGCTTTCGCAACCTGGTCGGGATGTCCGAACAGAGGACCGCAAGATCGGCATGGTTTTTCAAGACCATGCCCTCTTTCCTCATTTGTCGATCGCAGAAAATGTCGCGTTCGGTCTTCCCCGCGTCACATCTGATCGCCATGAGATTGTTGAGCGCACACTCGCTGATGTAGGACTTGAAGGGCTTGGCGAGCGCTACCCGCACACCCTGTCAGGTGGTCAACAGCAACGGGTCGCGCTTGCGCGCGCGCTCGCGCCCGCACCTTCTGTGATCCTGTTGGATGAACCCTTTGCCAGCATTGATGTGACACGACGTCGACAACTCCGCGAACATGCCCGTCTCGCCCTCAAGCAGTCGGGCGCGATCACCATCATGGTGACACACGACCCTGACGAAGCACTGGACATGGCGGACAAAATTGCCGTGATGGATGACGGCCACATCCTGCAATGCGGTGAGCCGATTGAGCTCTACAACGCGCCTGCAACAGCGCTTGTCGCTTCTCTGTTTGGCGATGCCCAGACGTTCCGGGCAAAAATCTCTGGTGTCGAAGCGCTTTTCGACTATGGGACCTACCCTGTTGGCTCGTCGGCAATCGGGCTCGCTGACGGGAAAGTCGCAGACCTCGTGGTGCGTCCGAGTAGTGTGACGCTGACGCCAACATCAGAGGGCGACGGACTTCATGTCCTTGATACGCGGTTTCGCGGAAGTCATTGGCTTGTGCTTGTTGGCACCAGCAAAGCGAACGACGCTCCGCTCCGGGTTCACATGGCTGATGCATCAGCATTTGAAGAAGGTACGCCGGTTCGCGCGTCCTTTGAAGGCGCGGGCATCTTCCTGTTTCCCGCGGCGAACTGACCCATCGTGCAATATCCCTTGTTTTGCTCCAGTGGCAGCCCTACATTTCTCAGAATTGATAGTCATTCTTAAAAAGGTGCCCATCCCGTGTCCAAAACATTCGGCAAAGCTCTGATCCCCATTATCGGCGTATTTCTGGTCATTTTTGCCGTTTCAAATGGACAGGCATCTGAAGAACTCAACATCTATTCCGCCCGTCACTACGACACAGACCTGATGCTCTACGAGCGGTTCACAGAAGAGACAGGCATCAAACTCAATCTGATTGAAGGCAAAAGCGAAGAGCTTTTGGCACGCTTGACGCAGGAGGGTGAGTTTAGCCCTGGCGACGTTCTCCTCACCGTTGATGCGGGTCGCCTGTGGCGCGCGGAAGAAGCTGGGCTCTTTGCTCCTATCGCATCGAAATTGATTGAAGAGCGTGTGCCAGCCCATCTCAGGCATCCAGACGGTTTGTGGTTTGGCATTTCAAAACGCGCACGTGTGGTGATTTACAATAAGGACGCGGGCGCACCTGAGGGCCTTACGACTTATGACGATCTGGCGGACCCTTCTCTTGTCGGACAGGTCTGCGTTCGGTCCTCCAGTAATATTTACAACATTTCCCTGCTTGCCTCGATTGTGGCCCATGACGGTGCTGAGGCAGCTGAAGCCTGGACCGAGGGTGTTGTCGCCAATTTCGCTCGCGCGCCTCAGGGCAATGACACGGCGCAGATCCGTGCGGTTGCAGCAGGAGAGTGCCGCGTGGGCATTGCCAACACTTATTATGTTGCACGCCTCATGCGATCAGAAGACGAGGCGGACCAAGCTGTCGCTCAAAAGATCGGTGTGATCTTCCCGGAACAAGAGACGCGGGGAACCCATGTTAATATTTCCGGTGCCGGGCTGCTCGCCCATGCTCCCAACAAGGACAATGCGGTACGGTTTCTCGAATTTCTGACCAGTGACTGGGCGCAGAAGGTACTCGCCGACGGTAATAATGAATATCCCGCTGTTGCCAGCGTTGATGCGGAAGGCCCCGTGACCGCGCTTGGCACCTTCAAAGAGGATGAGATTAACGCCTCTGCCCTTGGGGAAAATCAGTCGCTAGCGATTAGAATTTATGACCGGGCGGGCTGGCGTTGAATCACGGACAAACGGCCAAAACACCGCGCTTTTCTGCTACAAAGAGCCCGCAAATGCATTGTTGAAAGCGGGTTATGAGTGAATTTCCAAACTGGGTAAGCAGCGCGCCGCCAAAGCCGGACACAGCGGCCGAGGCCCGGGCGCAGGCACGCCAAGCGCGGCTGACGAAACCCGCTGGGTCCCTGGGGCAGCTGGAAGACATTGCGATCCAGCTTGCAAGTCTCAGCAACACGGATCGGCCCTCTGTCTCCACCCCTCATATTTTGATCTTCGCAGCTGATCACGGCATTACCGCAGAAGGTGTTTCAGCCTATCCGTCTGAAGTCACCGGCCAGATGCTTGCCAATTTTGTTACCGGCGGTGCTGCCATCTCTGTTCTTGCGCGCGAACAAGGCGCGGCTCTGCAGGTAGTCGATGTCGGCACCCTGGCGCACGACGTGCCGCATGGCGTGCATGCTGACAAGATTGCCCACGGCACTGATAATTTTCGGCGCTTTGAGGCCATGAGCGAAGATGAACTGTTCCACGCACTGGGTGCCGGGCGGAACGCAGCCGCACGTGCTATTGGCGAAGGGGCCGACCTGCTTCTCCTCGGTGAGATGGGCATTGGGAACACCAGCGCAGCAAGTGCGGTCGCAGCAGCCCTCACGGACGGAAATGTTGCTGCCCTTGCTGGTGCGGGAACCGGCCTTAGTGCTGAAGGCATCTCTCACAAAACCCGCGTCATTGCCGAGAGCCTTGCCTTCCACAAGCTGGATGCAGGGAGCGCTGACGCAGCACAAGCCCTTCGTAAAGTGGGTGGACATGAAATTGCCGCTCTCGCAGGTGCTGCGATTACCGCCGCACAGGCCCGTGTGCCTGTCTTGGTTGATGGGTTCATTTGTACAGCAGCCATGCTCGCTGCTGTCAGCGCAAACCCGTCTATTCGTCCCTGGCTTCTTTTCTCTCACCGGTCTGCGGAAAGCGGCCATGCAAGGGTGCTTGACGCACTTGATGCCAATCCGCTTTTTGATCTGGGTCTTCGCCTTGGAGAAGGCAGCGGCGCCGCGCTCGCCCTGCCCCTTCTTCGGCTCGCCTGCTCTCTTCATAATGAGATGGCGACGTTTGACAGTGCAGGCGTATCGTCGATCTCATGAACAGTCCGGCTCGTATCACCATCTTGCGTCACGGCGAGACTCCGCTCACCGGTCTTTTTTGCGGCAGCAGCGACCCGGAGCTCACAGACGCCGGATGGGAGTCGCTTGTGGCCCGTACCACAGACAGGTCTTGGGACCGGGTCATCACATCACCGCTTAAGCGCTGTCATGCCTTTGCCCAAAACCTTGGGCTTCCGTTAGATGTTGATGCGCGGGTTAGAGAAATGGATTTCGGAGACTGGGAAGGAAAGTCGACGGAAGACGTCTGGAATGCAGATCAAAAAGCGCTCACCGCTTTCTGGGATGATCCAACCGCGAACCCGGCACCGGGTGGTGAACCCTGGGCCGTGATGTGCGCCCGTACAGCAGAGGCATTTGAGGAAATCGGACGGGAAGCCCAAGGGCAGCGCCTGCTTCTAATCACCCATGCTGGTGTCATGCGGTCTCTGCTCGTTACTCAGCTTGGTCTTCCCTTCGCGTCTGCCTGGAAGGTCTCTCTGCCGACCGCAAGCGTGCTTGAGATGACTGCACACCACGATCCAGACAACGCAAGTTTAGACGTCCAGCTGACGGCGTTGAAGGGGGATGAATGACCGCACCTCTCACTTCCTTCATTCTCGCGGTTCAGTTTTTGACCCGCCTGCCGACACCGCAGATCAGCGAATTCGAGCCAGCAGCGCTCAGCCGTGCCTCAAGCTTCTTCCCTGCCGTCGGCCTTATCGTTGGCACTCTTTTGGCTCTGGTGCTCTGGAGCGGATCGCTGATTGATCCTTGGTTGGGTGCCGTGCTGACGCTTGGCGCGTGGGCCCTCGTCACCGGCGCACTTCACCTTGATGGTCTGTCAGACCTTGCTGATGCGCTTGGCGCTGCGCACGCAGATGAAACACGCTTCCACGAGGTCCTGAAAGATCCCCATATCGGCACGTTTGGCGTCGTAAGCCTGATCGTGCAACTAGCAGTGAAGCTTGTGCTCCTGATGCTGATCGCGGAGCAAGAGCTCTTTTGGGTTTTGATCCCGCTCTGCGCCTGGGCGCGGCTTGGCCCGCTTTTCTGGGCCCATTACCTGCCGGTCCTGCGTCCGCCATCCAATGAAGCAGAAGGCATGGGGGAACGGTTTGCCTGGGAGATCAACCCGCTCACACCCTGGACATGGGCAGCCTTGCTTCTCCTGAGCGCCTGGAGCGCGCCCGCCTTTCTGGCAGCACCGTTCTTCCTTCTGGTTTGGGGGGCATACTTACAGATACGATTGAAGGGTCAGACCGGTGATAGCCTGGGCGCAGGGATCGAAGTCTCAGAGAGTTTGTTGCTTCTGGCCTGTGTAATATTTGTTTGAGGATGTTCCCGTGACCAACGCCTTCCATCTGCCAGACGCGGGACCTTTCGCGGCTCTCATCCTTGGCGGCGCCCGATCAGGCAAAAGCCGATATGGGGAAGGTCTGATCACAGGCGCCGCGGGTAATTTTGTCTATGTGGCAACAGCCGAAGGCCGTGATGAGGAGATGGCGGAGCGCATCACCCACCACCAAAACCGGCGTGGAGCCAACTGGCGATTGATTGAAGAACCGCTCAACCTACCGGGCGTATTACGCAATCAGGTGAGTGAAAATGACGTCGTATTGATTGATTGCCTCACGCTTTGGCTGGGCAATCTGATGGAAGCGCAAGAAGACATTGCTTCTGCCACATCCGACCTATTAGCTGCGATCAAAGCCTGCCCCGCGCGGCTTGTGTTCATTTCCAACGAAGTGGGTCAGGGCATCGTGCCGGACAATGCCCTCGCACGGCAGTTTCGGGACGAAGCGGGTTGGCTGCATCAATCATTGGCTGCTGAGATTGATGCTGTCCTTGTGGTGATGGCGGGTCTTCCTCTTATTTTGAAGGTACCGCCGCAAGACTAAGCAGCCCCTCTATATCCAAGGCCTCTTCCATCGCATCGGCCAGACTATCCAGCGCACGGTCAATTTTCTCGTCGTGATTTTGACCATCACTCACTGTGCCCAACTGGCTCAAGAAGGCCTTGCGAAACGCGCCGCTCTCAAACAGCCCATGAACGTAAGCGCCCATGATGCGCCCATCTTCACTGATGGCACCATGGGGGATGCCGTCGACTTCGAGGAACGGGCGTTCGAGATCTCGCCCTTTGGTCTGACCAATATGGATCTCGTATCCGGAAAAAGCGGCGCCTGAGATCGCAGCCCTTCCGTTGACCGTTCGCACCTGCTTCTCTGGCTGCATAATGGTCGCCACATCCAGAAGCCCGAGACCCGGCGTTTTTGTCGCCGAGCCTTCAATGCCCTCAGGGTCGTCTATTTGCGTCCCCAGCATTTGATAGCCGCCGCAAAGCCCGAGTACCCATCCGCCGCGGCGGATATGCGCCTGAAGGTCGATGCCCCACCCTTGTGCTCTAAAGAAATCCAGATCTGCAATCGTTGATTTCGTGCCCGGCAAGATGACCAAGTCCGCATCACCCGGAAGCGGCTTTCCTGGCGGGATGAATTGCAAGTCCACGCTCTCTTCCTGAGAAAGGGGGTCGACATCGTCGAAATTCGCAATACGCGAGAGCATGGGCACAGCTATTTTGAGTTGGCCTGCCGCGTGCGTCTGGCTGCGCTCCAGCACCACCGCATCTTCAGCAGGAAGATCAGCAACCGCACGTACCCAAGGAAGCACACCGAAGTTTTGCCAGCCGGTGCGCCGCTCAATCTCCTGCAATCCTTCGTCAAAGAGAGAGATGTCGCCCCTGAATTTGTTGATGAGGAAGCCCTTAATCATATCTTGGTCGGCAGGACCCAGCACCGCATGGGTACCGACAAGACTTGCGATGACCCCGCCCCGATCAATGTCCCCAATGAGGACCACCGGCGTTCCGGTTTCTGTCGCAAAACCCATGTTGGCGATATCGCCTGCGCGCAGATTGGTTTCCGCAGGACTGCCTGCGCCTTCTACGAGGATGAGATCTGCATGCCCCTTTAGCGCCTCAAAGCTTTCAACAACCGACGCCAGCAACTGCTTCTTACGGATCTGATAATCCCGGGCCTCCGCCGTTCCCCAGACTTTTCCTTGCACAACCACCTGAGCCCCGACATCGCTTTGGGGTTTGAGAAGAACCGGGTTCATGTGAATGCTCGGCGGCACTTTGCAGGCACGCGCCTGGAGCCATTGTGCCCGACCGATCTCGCCACCCTCAACGGTAACCGCTGCGTTGTTCGACATGTTTTGCGGTTTGAAAGGACGGACCGTCAGGCCCCGATTTACAGCAGCCCTGGCCAGCCCCGCAACAAGCACGGACTTGCCGACATCGGACCCTGTGCCCTGAAGCATGAGCGCCTTCGTCATGGGGCGTCGCTCAGGCGCCGATCAACAACCACATCTCCACGATCATCCCGGCGCACACCGATGCGGTAAACACGGGCGAGATTTTCGTCACTCAACACCTGGTCGGGCGCTCCATCTGCGACAACCTTCCCCTCATGCATCAGACACAGGCGGTCACAATAGCGGCCAGCCAGATTGAGATCATGCAGCACGACCCCGACAGCGGTTCCATCGCGTGCAGTCGCTTTCAGGGCTTCCATGGTTGTCAGCTGATGGTAGGGGTCGAGGGACGCGGTGGGTTCATCCACCAGCAGGACCGCCGCCTGCACCGCAAGAGCACGTGCAAGAAGGACCCGGCTCCGCTCACCACCTGATAGCTCTGTCACAGGGCGATCGGCAAATGAGTCAACGTCAGTTGCCTTCAAGGCCGCGGCAATTGCCTGTTCATCTTCAGGCTTCAGGGTTTCCCATGTTGAGCGATGTGGCACACGGCCAAGCGCCACCAGACGCCGGGCGGTCAATGGCCAAGCAACGCTCTGACCCTGCGGGAGATAAGCAATGGCTTGCGCATGTTTGTGAGGCGCGTCAGCGGTTATATCGGTGCCACCTAACAAAACAGAACCACTGTCCACCGGCACGAGACGCAGGAGGGCTCGCAGCAGGCTGGTCTTGCCAGCACCGTTTGGCCCAACAAACCCGACAATCTCGCCAGGTTTTATCTCCATGGAGACATTGCGGACCGCGGCATGAGTACCCAGCGACACAGATATGTTCTGAGCGGCGATCATCGCATGGACCGCCGTGTATAGATGATAAGCCAGAGGAAAAACGGTGCCCCCAGCAGCGCGGTCACCACACCCAGTTTGAGTTCCGCATCTCCCGGAATTGTGCGCACACCGATATCTGCCAGAACCAGCAGGAGTGCGCCCGCCAACGCGCTCGGCACCAGCAGGCGGCCTGGGTCATGTCTAACCAGAGGGCGAACAAGGTGAGGCGCCACAAGGCCCACAAAGCCAATGGCGCCACTTACCGCCACGCCGCCTCCTACTGCGAAGGCTGCACCAAAAACTGTTTGCAAACGTACCCGTCGCAGATCGACACCCAATGACGCTGCCGCATCTTCTCCCAAGCTAAGGGACGGAAGAGCGCGCGCTGTCGCGAGAAGAAGGACCCAGCCCACGACCATGAAAGGGCCCGCAATCCAGAGTTCGGTAAAACTTCGATTGGCAAGTGACCCCAAGAGCCACAGGATAATGTCGTTCAGCGAAAACGGATTGGGCGAAAGGTTCATTGCCAGAGAGGTTAAGGCGGCGGCGAGGCTTGAAATAGCCACGCCCGCCAGGATGAGCGTCAAGATACTGGCGTCTTTTCCAGCAAGCCACACCAAAACCAACATCGCCGCGATGGCAAAGCCGATTGCAAATACGGGAACAAAGATCGCTGACGAGGCAGCGAAGCCATAATAGATCGCCACGACAGCGCCGAGCCCGGCACTTGAGGACACACCAATCACGCTAGGGTCTGCCAGCGGATTTCTGAGAAGTCCCTGTATGGCAGCTCCGGCAAGCCCCAGAGAACCGCCCACCATTGCGCCTAAAACAATGCGGGGGGCTCTGATGTCCTGCACAATGAAGACGTAGCGCTCGTCGCCAACACCTAAGAGCCCCTGAAAAACCTCGCCTATCCCTAAGGGCGCATAGCCCAAGAACAGGCTTGCGGCCATTGTTATCAGCAGCAGAGCAGCCAGAAGCATTGAGGCGGCGTATGGTGAGCGTCGGCTCATTAGTAGTCGATGCCCCGCTTTGCTTTAATCCCGGATTCGAAGGGGTGCTTAATCGGTGTCATCTCCGTAATGAGATCAGCTTCAGCGCGAAGTTCCTCTTTGGCATCCCGCCCGGTCACCATGACGCTTGTGCGCGGATGGCGGTTCATGAGACCCGCGAGGACTTCGTCCACCGGCAGGTAATCGTATCGCAGCACAATGTTCAGCTCATCGAGAACCACTAGGTCATAGTCGCCGGACGCCAACATTTTCGCGGATACATCCCAGGCCGCCCGCGACGCTTCAATGTCTTTTTCCCTGTCTTGGGTGTCCCAGGTAAAACCCTGACCCATTGTGTGCCAGGTGACGAGGTCGGGATATTTCTGGAAAAACTGACGTTCTCCGGTTTTCCAATTGCCCTTCACATATTGCACCACCCCGACGCTATGACCCCATCCGAGCGCGCGGATGATTGACCCAAAGGCTGAGCTCGACTTTCCCTTACCATCGCCGGTGAGGATCAAAAACAAGCCACGGTCCGCCTCTTTTTTCTCGGACATTTTCTCGCGATGGGCGGACTGGACCTTCTTCATCTCTTCTGTGTGTGTGGCGTTCTCATCTTTAGCACTCATTCTTGTGCTCCCATTCTGTCAAAGCGGTTTCGAGACGCTCCCACGCCCACGGCTCGCCCGGCAGGCCCAAGCGAAGATAGTTTTGCATATTCGGGAATGTGCGGACGAAAATTCCATGATCAGCCAGTTGGGCCGCTGCTGCCCCGGCATCCACACAGTCCAGTAACATAAAAAGAGGTGTCCGCCCTATTTCCGTCCCGAGCAGCGGGATCACCCGGGCCCGCAAACGGTCCATTTGCCCGCTCAGGTGTTTTCGGGTCTCCACAATCCAGGTCGCATCGCCATAGGCCTTCGCCGCCACGCGCAGCGCGGGCGTGCTCACGCCCCATGGCCCCAGGCGCTCTAGCAAAGGCGCCGCAATTTCGGCGGGTCCCAGAAGAAAGCCGAGGCGCAGACCTGCAAGACCGAAGAACTTTCCGAAAGACCTCAAAATCAGAAGCCCGCCATCCTGGACTTCCGTTGTGACACTCAACTCAGGCGTGCAATCCACAAAGGCTTCATCGACGATCAGCCAACCGTCCCGTTCTCTTTGACGTGCCTGACAGGCGCGGAGCGCCTCGGCATTGAAAACATACCCGTCGGGATTGTTGGGGTTGGTGACAACAATGATATCAGCGTCTGCGGTTAAAACTTCCAACGCCGGGTATGTTGCGACCGTATGTCCCGCGGCCCGCCAGCTCGCTTCATGCTCCCCATAGGTTGGCGACAGCACGGCTACGCGTTTTTGGTGAAAGAGATACGGCATGCCTGAGATGATTGCCTGGGTGCCTGGCATCACATGCGCAAACACCGGATCAACACCTGCATAGGTCGCGAAAGCGGCGCGGCACGTTTCTTCATCTGCATGGTTCGGGAGCCGGGTCATCCAGTCCTTGTCGATCCTTGTCTCATAACCCTGCGGATTGATGCCTGTGCTTAAATCAATCAAAGGTCTGTTAGCGTCTGGATACTGTCGTCCAAACGCTTCGAGATCACCACCGTGAAGGATCGTCTTCATTACCCATGCCCTCCAAGGAAGGCGACAAACAAGATCATGCTTGCAGCGAGCGTGAGCATTGTCAGATAGAGGTTTAGCGCCCGGCGAAGATCGCTTGCGTTGAGGTCTGGCGACCCGTCTCCAAGCCACACACCTTCGGTGATCTGCCCCTGATAGGTTCGCGGCCCGCCCAAACGACGCTCCAACGCGCCAGCCATTGCCGCTTCGGGCCAGCCCGCATTGGGCGACAGGTGGTTCGATGCATCGCGCTGCATCACCAGAAACGCTGCTCTGCTTCGCCCGGCGCCAAAAGCAGCCACACAAAACAGAACACCGGTAAGTCGTGCTGGGATCAGATTCAAAAGATCATCCAGACGCGCTGCCGTTTTACCGAACCATTCATATCGGTCGTTTCTATGGCCCCACATGCTGTCGGCTGTATTGACAAGCTTATACACTACGATGCCCGGCAAGCCCGCAACCAGCCCCCAGAACAGCGGCGCGATGACACCGTCAGAAGCATTCTCCGCGAGACTCTCAACCGCTGCGCGGGCGATGGCAGGCTCCTCCAATGTGTCAGTATTCCTTCCGACAATGAGGGACACTTTCTCGCGCGCTTCCTCAATATTGTTTCTGGAGAGAGCAGCGTACACGTCACGCACATGGGTATACAGAGAACGGCTCGCGATCAGCGTCGCGAAAATGAGAAGCTCCCCTATCCATCCATAGGTCATTTGATTGAGTGTCATGCTCAAACACCACGTCATCCAACCAAGCAGCGCGACGCCAACAGCCAGCCAAACCATGCCGCCAATGAAGTCCCGTCTGGGGTGCAGACTATGGGTGTTCATCCAGGCATCCCCGACACTCAAAAACCGCCCCATCCATGAAACTGGGTGGCCGACGTTGCGCCAGACAAATGAGGGATACCCAAGCAGCCCCTCAACCGCGAGAGCCCCCAAAATCAGCCAGGGAGTATGAAGGGCGCCCAACATTCACTGCTCCACCGCATCCAATGATAGTGATCGGCGCTGGGCAGCGATTTCCTCAATGGCGTCTACAACAAACCACGCGGCGCAGGCGATCTCCCGGCTCGGAATGCGCGCGACAGGCCGGGTCTCCGCTTGTCTTCGCAGAAACTCATGCCGAGAGAGAGACCAGTTGCTCAGCTTCCCCGACCTCAGGTCAAAAAATCCAGCGACAATCATGTCAGGCGGGCTGAGGGCCAAAGCTTCCAAATTCACCGGGTGCCAGGGTGATGTCCCAAGCTCTGCCGACATGTTGTCGACACCTGCAGTTGTCATCATCTCGTGGATGAAGGTGCCCCGCCCTGTCGTCGTGCCAGAGGGTGTTACATAAAGTGCCACCGGCCGTTTCTCGTCTCGAACAGCCTGAATTGCCGAAAGGCGCGCGTCCAAGTCAGCCGCAATTGCCTCTGCCCTGTTCAGATGTCCAAGAGCTTTTCCGACCGCCAGGAGATTTTCTCTGGTCTCTTCCAGAGTGACGGCGAGGGAGACCTGTACAACCGGAATGCCATAGCGCTCCAATGTATCCTTCGCGCCATAGCCACCGCCCCATAAGCGCACGACCATCTCTGGCTCAAGGACCAGAATCTCTTCTGCCGTTGGGCGGATTTTCGGGATACCCGCCGCCTTTTCCGCGAGGTATGAAAACTCAGTCTCGGCGTGGGGCGAGACCCCGATGACTTGATCGGGGTCTGCTAAGGCCAACACATACTGATCAGCACAAAAATCTAAAGAGGCAACCGACGGGCCAGCCGCCTGGCTAGCGGATACACCGCTGACCAGAAGACCAAACCCTAATCCGATTGCCGCTTGGTTCATCCCTTGACCCGAATACCGAAGAAACCAGAAATGCCTGGCGTGCCAAAGCCCAGGATATCCTGGTATTGCTCGTCCAGCAGGTTTTCTACACGTCCGAAGAGCTCCACCTGATCGTTCAACTGATAAGAGCTCCGCAGATCCACGCGAAACCAATCCTGCACCAGGCCTGCCGAATCCGTTTCGTCATCATTCCAAGTTACCGAACCGCCCACGGCCAGCGCCTCGGTCGGATAGGTCGTGACATTAAGCGTTGCGATATTTGCTGGTGTTCGCACAAGCTGGCTACCCGTGGACACATCGATTGCGGACTGATGGGTGAAGTTCGCACTCAGATCAATCCAATCCGCCGGGCGTGCTGATGCAATAAACTCCCATCCTTCGGTTTCAACCTGGTCGATGTTCAAGTACCCACCAGCCGGGAAAGAAAAATCAATCTGATTTTCGACATCTTGCTGGAAATAATTCACCTGAACGTCTGCTTTCCCGTTCAAGAATTCCTGCTCCACACCCAGATCCCAGCCGCGAGATTCCTCTGGTTTCAGGTTGGTGTTCGGCCCTGCAGCGCCACAGCAGAAGAAAGTCAGTTGAAACGGCGTCGGTGACTTGAAACCCTCGCCCCATGATCCGCGGAATACAGTGCCGGTTTCGGCCAATTCATAAGCACTCGTGAAACGAAAAGTGGTTACGCCACCGGTGCTTTCATGATCATCATGACGAACACCACCAATGAGCGAAAGGCCCTCCAGCGGAAGCACCTGAACCTGGCCGAAAACACTATCGGTTCGGATTGACGAGGTGCCCCTTATCTCAGTGTCTTCAGTCTTCAAACCGACGATGGCGTTCCAGACGTCCGACGTGGTGACCTTACCCAGATACTCTAACGATGTGCGCTCCCCGGTTGCGCTAAAAGAACGAGCACCATTTGACTCATTGTCACGGTCAGTGAGGGAGTAACTGCCCGTCAGGCTGTTTTCAAGTTGGCCTGAAAATGTGCTCAGGTGAAGCGAGGCATTTGCCAGAAGCTCACGCGTGTGCCCTACACGGTCTCCGTCGCCGCCGACACCACCGCGGGCATCAAATTCGTTTCGGCTGTCAGAATAGCGAAGCCCACCCTCAGCCCGCAAAACTTCGGTCAGGTTTGACCCAACATTTCCGCTGAAGGTGTAGTTCTTGTAGCCATCTTCTTCCGTATTTCCATCATTCTCATCGGCCTTGGAGATACCGTTCGTGCGAATGCCGCTGAGAGAAAATCTGTAGTCCGTATCTTCCAGTCTTCCTGAGACGCTTCCGCCAGAACGAAGCGTGTCAAATGACCCCGCTTCGGCAAATGCACTGTAGGCAAACGGTTCTTCAGCGCGTTTTGTGATGATGTTGACGACACCACCAATTGCCTGCGAACCATACAGCGTACTCTGCGGCCCTCTCAGCAGCTCAATCCGCTCAATATCGTTTGGGTCGAGATTGGCAAAATTGAACCCTGCGCCTGGGCTTGCTGGATCGTTGACGATTACTCCGTCAACCAGAACCAGCGTCTGATCTGAAGACGCCCCCCGAATTCGCACGGACGCTGATCCGCCGAATGGACCATTCTGGTTGATGATGACGCCTGGTAGGGAGCGAATAGCATCAACCGTGAAGGCATATTGGCGCTCTTCGATTTCTTCGGCAGTCAGAACCGAAATAGAGCTGCCAACCTGCGATGTCGCAATTTCTGTCCGCGTTGCTGTTACAACGATTTCAGGCGCCTGTTCAGCAGCAAGCACAGGTTGTGCGATGGCCCAAACGGGCGCAGTAGATAAAAGAATCTTCTTTAGCAATGACATTTCAATGTCCCCTTTAATGGAAGGACATTGGTGCCGCGGCCCACAACAATGCGTGGAGCACGGAACCAACCGTCCTTCATCCAAACATTGTCGTCACTGCGAGAACCGCTCCCATGGACATGACCCGGTCCGGGGACGGACGACGCAATGGCAGGTTTCCTGACTTGTGGATCGACGTTTGCTGCCTGTCTTCCCAAAGTGCCGAAGGCGCTTCAGTGACATTTACTGGTGGCAGAAAACTTCCCACTTACAGTTGCGGGTACAGTTCCGGGTTTTCACCGGATTCCCTTTTACCCCCAAGAGCGGGGCACCATTGCGGGTGGGTGTAGCGCATACGCCAGTTGGCGGCAAGGGACAGGCAGCCTCGCTAGCGGCGCAAAAACACCTTCGATCGGTCTATCCGCTCCTGCCATCCGTGCCGCACAAGCTCTGGATCGTCATGATTTTCAATGGGATAGCCGAGGCAGAGGTAGCCAACAAAGTGCCAATTGGCTGGCACATTTAGTGTGCGCGTGATCACTTTTGGGTCGAGAATCGACACCCAACCAACACCCAAACCTCTGGTTCTGGCGGCCAGCCAGAGTGTGTGGATGGCGCAGACCGTCGAATAGACGAGCGTCTCGGGCATGGTTTGACGCCCAAGTCCACTTCCAAGCGGCGTTTCAGTGTCTGAGAAGACAGCCAGATGGACCGGGGCTTCCCTTAGCCCCGCGAGCTTCAGCTCGGAATAAAGCTGCGCTTGCTCGTCTTTGTAGAGTCTGGCCGCCGCCGCGTTTTCGTTTGCAAAGCTCTCCGCCACCACATCCCGGTTATCAGGGCTCTCTACCGAGACGAAACGCCAAGGTTGCGCGTTTCCGACACTGGGTGCGAGACAAGCGCGATCAATCAGTTCTTCAAGAAGGCCCGGTTCCAACGGATCTGTTTTGAAGCGGCGCACATCGCGCCGCCAGGCAAGCAGACTGTCAAACTGGGCAGCAAAACCATCTGTGGTGTGAAATGCATCTGTCATGCGCCGCACTCAAACAGGTTTGGACGCAAATGTCAGGCGAAGAGATAGGAGTTTCCAAACAAAAGTAGTCCCGCGCACGCACATTCGAACACAACACTTAGACTGTTGAACTTTAAATGCGTTTCATCAGCTACCATGGAGACAAGCCGTCCGACGGCTGCCCCCATCCAAGCGAGCCCCGCTACCAAAAACAAACCGGGCTCAGGCCAAATGAGGGGTGCTGCTCCCAGTGCCACAAACAGCCCGCCATAGGTCGCACGAAACTCCGCAAACCCTTCTGGGCTGGTTGGCCCAAGCCGGACAAGCTTTGACGCCATTTTGGGCGTCAGGAGGCCTAAACCGCCCATACCCATGGTCACGATCGCTCCAGCTATGTTGACGATTTCAGGCCCTGTCATGGCTTATCCTCCATGCCGTCCTCCTGGGCGATAGCTTTCGGCAATGGTTGGTTCAAACGCTTCCCAATCCAATAAAACGGGCGTCGTCTTTTCTTCTGCAAATAGGGGGACCTGGTCGGCAAAATGCGGCGATGTTTCGTTAATCGTCGCGGAACCAAATTGGTGGACGCTTTCTGAGGACACGTTGCCGTCTTCATCCCACTCCACAAACATGATGTAGGTGTCGCCCCCTTCGGCACCAAGGCGCCCATCTTCATCAGATTTCCGACCATAGACCGCACGCAGAATGTCCGGCCCGCCCTGAATAGGTATGTCGATGCTGCCCCGAACGATCCGGTTCACCTCGCCCCATTTGGGATCGAGACGTCCAAAATGTTCTTTCAAATGCGCAATGGCTTCTTGCAGGCTATCTAATGACGCGGGCGGTTCCTTGCCACCCAGTCGGGCCCTTACTACTGGCTCTCCCATCAACACACCCAACGCAGCGCCACGACTTTCATAATCGGTCCGAAGATCCCAATCCCGCAGGATATTCTGGGCCTGCGTCAGGTCTTCATCGCTGCCCGCATCGACCGCCAGCACCTCCGCGATCAGCGACGCGAGTTCTGACTCGGGCGAGTAGGCGTGATCATATTTATAGGCACGGAACTCTTCTGCGGTGATGGAGGGATCTGACCCAAGCAGCTCCAAGGCGCGAAAGGCACGGTTGGTCATTTGCGTTTCGATGCCAAGCGTTGCAGAGAAGCCCTCAGGCTTCAAATCATCTTCCGGTGCAGTCGCTCTGAAAGGCGTGCTGTTTGCTTCCGTAATGAAACCTGCTTTTGGATTGAGCAGCAAAGGCACCTGGTCAAATGGCAAATACTCCCTCCAGATCAGGTCAGATCGGTCACCGGGCAGATATTCCTGCCAATCGAAACCTTCCACCCGCTTTGGCATCTGGCCATTATAAAGGAGCGCGATGTTTCCATCAGCATCGGCATAAATGTAGTTGATGGACGGCAGAGCCTGCATGGCCATGGCCGCCAGCCACTCCTCCAGAGAGCCCGCCTTATTCATGGCGAGACGCTGGTCGAGGTTGCCGACTTCGCCCATGCCTGCATAGCGCACCGCGTAGGTGCCATGCCCTTGGCGAATGACGGGGCCATGCTCGGAATATTCAACGTCGCGCGAGACGGTCCACCAGAACGGCCCCCAGAGCTTCACCTTTATATCGACGCTGGTCTTCTCGAAATCGCGCCATTCGTCGTCTAATCGATACTGATCAGGATTGTCGGGGTTCACCGTGAGGACATAAGTGTCAACGAGATCCGGCTTATTGACGGTTGAGGCCCACCCGACCCGGCGGTTATGCCCATGGAGCATGAGAGGCGATCCCGGGAAAACCCCGCCCACCGCGTCCCATCCCTCCTCGCTTTTCAAGCGCGCTTCATACCAGGCAACCGGTCCTTTATAGGGTTGGTGCGAATTAACAAGCAGCCGGGTTTTTCCATCCGCTGACCTGGACGGTGCAACAGCAAATCCGTTGGACCCTGCATGGGCAAACGTTTCATCGGTCAGCAGGAAGGCATTTTCCGGGCCCATCGAAATTTCACGTTTTCGCTCTGGTTCGAAAAGTTCGAGAATGTGGTTCTGCATACCGTAGAAGAACGGCGCCTTAAAAGTGAAGCCTGCGACCACATCCTTGCCGGTCATTGGCAAAAGACCCGCCTCAACCTCATCGGGGTTAAGTGCTGCATAATAATTCACTCCGTCTGCATAGGCTTCCGCCAATGCGCGGACTTCAGCCGACACATGCGTGTAATATTTGGCGTTGACCGCTTCCCACACGCGCAATAGATGCACGAGATAGTCCGTGACAGCAGCGTCGATCCCCTTGATTGCCGCCAGCTGTCCTCTAGAGGCAATCGCAACCTCCTGGATGGTCGCGAAGTCGTCTTCCGCATGTGCAAAGGCCAGGCCGAAAGCCACATCCGGATCTGTCTTGCCGTAGATATGGGGAATGCCAAAGCCATCACGATGGATCGTGACTTCGTACTTGTCTGCCTGCGCGATCAAGGGAGCGGTATCAATGGGCGGTGGTGCGTCTGCTTCAGCGCGCAGAAGAATGACCGAAAAGGCGGCCAACAATACCACCGCCAACAGGCTTCCAATTGTCGCTAGAACAGTTCGCATCTATCATCTATCTCCCAAAGTGTGGCGCGGTCGCGGCCACATTTATTTCTAACTCAATCCCCGCGGGGGAGCGGTTCGGGCTTAACCGCCTGTACATGCAGCCGCTCCATGCCCGACCGCATGTCACCGGCGGCCTGCTCCGTCAAACGGATCCGATCACGTTGACGGATGTCGGCAATGATCTCCCCGGCCTCTTCCGTCGTCGTTCCGAGCGCCTCCAATGCGAAGGACCCCATCCGTAGGGCAGATTCGAATGTCTCACGTACGGCGAAGTCCACCTCATTTCGCCGGAGCTCAATCGAGTGCGCACGATCCCACGAACGCACGAAGAGCTTCGCGTGCGGGAATGCAGACTTTGCCAGATCCACGATCTGATTTGCAGCCGACGCATTGTCTATACAGACCAGAATGATGTCTGCCTTCCCGGCTCCAGCTGCGCGCAAGACATCGCGCCTTGTCCCATCGCCAAAGTGAACGGCGAACCCGAACTTCTTCGCCTCATTAACCCGGTGCACGTCCGCATCGAGGATCGTGACATTGCACCCTCTTCCAAAAAGCGGTTGCGCAACGATCTGTCCAAACCGGCCAAACCCGATCATCAGTATATTGGCTGATGCATTGGAATAGTCCTCGACCATCTCCTCTGGGGGCTGTTCCCTCATGAACAAGAGCCCCAACTTCTCAAAAAGCGGCGACGCCGCCATGGATACGGTCACAATTGCAATCAGGATTGAGGCGAGTTCGTCGGTAAACAGGCCCGCCGTCGAAGCTGCGGCAAACAGGACAAATCCAAACTCGCCATGTTGTGGCAGGATGAAAGCTGTCTTGATCGACGTTGAATGATCGCTGCCTGTGCCGCGCGCCAGGGAATAAATCACAGCAGCCTTAGCCGCCATTGTCAGCGGTACAGCGCCAAAAATAATCCATATGTTGGCGGCCACCGCACCAAGGTCCAGCGAAAGTCCCACGGCCATAAAAAAGAGACCGAGGAAGAGTCCGCGAAAAGGCTCAATGTCTGCCTCAATCTCGTGCCTGTACTCCGATTCCGCCAGCATGACGCCGGCTATGAAGGCGCCCATCGCATAGGACATGCCCACCAGGTCCATCAGCAGCGCTGCCATAATGACAACGCCCAGAGCCCCAGCAGTTGTGATTTCTGGCATGCCGGTTTGGGCAAGCAGTCGGAACATCGGGTTGAGTAAGTACCGGCCCAGGACGATAAGGCCTGCAATCGCCAGGAAAGCAAACAGAAGACGAGTGAGGCTTTCCTGAAGCCCCAGTTCAGTGCTGGCAGGTGCCAGGACCGCCACAAGGAGTAGAAGTGGCACGATGGCCAAATCCTGAAACAGGAGAATCGAGAAGCTCTTCCTCCCATAGGTCGTGCTTCTGTCCCCGCGTTCTTCCAGCAGTTGCATCACCAGCGCCGTTGACGAGAGGGCCAGGCCTAGACCGATCGCAACGGCCACCGGCACAGAAAACCCCAGCAATAGGGCTGGAACGGCCAATACCGCTCCACAGCCCAGCATTTGAAACAGACCAAGTCCGAATATGTCTCGGCGCATGTCCCAGAGCGTTGAGGGTTTGAGCTCCAAGCCGATGACAAAGAGAAACAGAACGACGCCAAACTCGGCAAAATGCAGAAGGTCTTCAGGGTGGGCAGAGAAGCTTAGAGACAGCGTTACCTGAACAGCTAAGCCAGCCGCCAAATAGCCTAAAATAGCGCCCAGTTTCAGAGCGCGAAAAAGAGGCGCGAAGACGCAGGCTGCCACGATCAGTGCCAGTGCTTCCCAAAACAGAATTTCGATTGATGTCGGCTCAAAAACCGGCATGAGGCGCTCCCCGACCACTCCACCTGAAGGTTTCAAACCTCCCATGGTTCCGGGTTCTGCCGCAAGCACTCACCGACAGCAAAAACGTGTTTAGACTGCGGCAGCGAGATAGCTTGCCTGGTTGATTGCACGCTTGGCATCCAGCTCCATGGCTTCATAAGCACCGCCCACGAGGCTCACTTTTGCGCCTGTCGCTTCCAGTTCATCAAAGAGTGTCCGCAGCGGTTCCTGCCCTGCGCAGACGATGACCGTATCCACGTCCAGCGTCTGTGGATCATTTTGAATGAGCACATGCAGGCCCTCATCGTCGATGCGCAAATATTCCACGCCGTTCATCATTTTCACGCCTCGGCGCGCCAGTGTCAGCCGGTGGGTCCAGCCGGTTGTTTTGCCCAGGCCCCGACCAACGGAGGAAGTCTTGCGCTGAAGGAGCACGACTTCGCGGTCTGACTTCGCAATGACAGGCTCCACGCCCGTCACCCCGCCACGGGGATGGTTTTCAAAATCGACACCCCATTCCTTCGCGAAGACATCAATATCAAGTGCGCTGGATTTTCCTTCATGGGTAATGAGCTCTGCGACATCAAACCCAATGCCACCAGCGCCCATGATCGCGACCTTCTTGCCCACCTTGGCCTTACCGGTAATGACATCCACATAGCGCACGACTTTGGGATGATCGATGCCTTCTACATCAGGGGTGCGCGGTTCAATGCCCGTCGCCACAACGATTTCGTCGTAGTTTTCGTTCTGCAGCATGCCGGCCGAGACACGCGTGTTGAGACGCAGATCAATGCCATGTACGTCGATCATCTTGCTGTAATAGCGAAGCGTCTCGTAAAACTCTTCCTTGCCGGGAATGCGTTTCGCCAAATTGAACTGTCCACCAATCTCCGAAGCTGAATCATAGAGTGTCACCTTGTGCCCGCGTTCAGCCGCCACCGTCGCATAGCCAAGTCCTGCAGGTCCGGCACCTACAATCGCAATGTTCTTTTGCGCTTTTGCCGGTTCGTATTTCAGTAGCGTTTCATGACAGGCTCGCGGATTCACCAGACAGGACACTTCCTGATTGCCACCGAAGGTGTGATCCAGACAGGCCTGATTGCAGCCAATGCAGGTGTTGATTTCATCTTCCCGGCCTTCAGCGGCTTTTTTAACAAGCTCTGCATCCGCCAACATAGGACGGGCCATGGAGACGATGTCTGCATCGCCGTTCACAAGAACTTCCTCAGCGACATCGGGCATGTTGATGCGGTTAGACGTGATGCACGGCACGTTGACTTCCTTGCGGAGGCGGCCCGTCACACTGGTGAAGGCCGCGCGCGGCACCATTGTCGCAATTGTCGGCACGGCGCTTTCATGCCAGGTGAAGTGGGTGGAAATGATACTGACGCCTGCTTTCTCCAACTCTTTGGCGAGTTGAACGACCTCTTCCCATGACATGCCGCCTTGCAGCATATCCATGGCGGCAATTCTGAAGATCAGAATGAAGTCGTCACCTACAGTCGCGCGGATGCGGCGAACGACTTCCAGCGGGAAGCGCATTCGATTTTCATATGTGCCGCCCCACTGATCGGTGCGCAGGTTGGTTTTTTCTACGAGAAAGGTCGAGAGCAGATATCCGGCCGAGCCGATCACTTCAACACCGTCATAACCGGCTTCTTTGGCGCGTGCTGCACAGTTTGCGTGGTCAGCGATCTGCTTTTCGATGCCTTCCTCGTCAAGTTCGTTGGGCACAAAGCGGGCAATGCGAGAACGGACAGGCGATGGCGCGACACACCTGTCATGTGGCGCCAAGGGACCGGTATGCAGGATTTGCATGCAGATTTTGGTGTCCGGGTCTGCTGCATGCACCGCGTCAGTAATCACTTTGTGGCGCGCTGCTTCTTCCGACGTTGAGAGCTTCGCACCCAGCCCCCCCTCTTCATTGGGTGAGATGCCGCCGGTGATGATCATGCCAACACCACCGCGGGCGCGTTCGGCGAAGAACGCTGCCATGCGCAGATGCCCATCTTCGCGTTCCTCAAGCCCGGTATGCATCGACCCCATGAGGGCCCGGTTCTTAATCTTGGTGAAGCCCAGATCAAGCGGTGCAAAAAGATGTGGATAGCGGTCAGTGCCGGACATGATGTTCCTCCCTTATCGCGCCCCCAGGTGGCGCCCATTCCTTATAGAAATGGACCAAGGAACCTCATCCGGCAACCAACATTGACGTGCAAATTCGTGCAGCATCCTGCCCGCGGCTGAACATGCCCAGAAACGCTACGTCAATGCGGAAGCCGCCTATTGAAGAAGCAGGTCTGCGAGCTTCGCCCGCTGATAGGCAGCGTCGCCGTGCTGGTTTTCGCACCAAAGTGAGCGACGGCGATAGAGTTGTGCATCGCAATCATGGGTGAAGCCAAAACCACCGTGGAACTGGATGGCTCGATCGGCTGCAAAGGAGAGCGCATCGCCAGCCTGGGCTTTCGCGATCCGTGTTGCGACTTCCCCTTCGCCCTGTTGCGTGAAATTGAACGCTGCGCAATAGAGATGGGAGCGCGCCTGTTCATACCCCACATGGGCATCCACGATCGGATGTTTCAACGCCTGATAAGATCCGATTTTCTTGCCAAACTGCTTACGCGTCTGAAGATAGTCGACCGTGTAGTCGATACAGCTGGCTGCAGCGCCGCACATTTCAGCAGATAGCAATAGTGAGGCACAAAGATCCACATGCGTAAGCGCGGCACTGGTGAGTGCGGGATCCAGCAGCCCATCAGTGGAAACCTCGACATCATCAAAGGTCACTTGATAGGAGCGGCGTGTTTCGTCAATCACCACCTCGCGGCGGAGCGCACCTTCAGGAAGAGCAGATCGCTCGACTACCACAAGTGCTGGTGCGCCATCGAGAGATACTGAAACGAGAAGAAGGTCTGCAGTCTCCGCGTTTTCCACGAAGGTTTTACGCCCTGAGAGCTTGAGCGTATCTCCTGTGCGCTCTGCTGTGCATTCGACATGCCCGAGATCCCAGTCACCATGGGGTTCACTCAGCGCAAGGGTGGCCTTCGTCCCCGCACAAAGATCGGCCAGATGTTTTTGTTTCTGGCCGTCTGTTCCGGCTAACAGAATTGCTTGTGCAGCGAGTGTCGTGCTCACAAATGGTCCCGCCATCATGGTCCGGCCCATTTGTTCAACAACAGGCACGACTTCGGCCATCCCCAGACCAATGCCGCCAAATTCTTCCGGCACGGCAATCGCGAGCCAGCCGAGTTCCGCCATCTCTGACCAGATCGCCTCGTCATATCCCCGCTCGTCTTCCAGCAAGGAGCGGACTTTTTCGATCGGTGACTTATCGCGACAGAAAGTCGTCGCTACGTCGAGGAGCTGTGCCTGCTCTTCACTAAAACCGATGGTTGCCCGTTTTGTCATATTATTGTTCCTTCAACCCGGTTCAGCTTTTTGGCAGGCCGAGCACATGCTCACCGATAATGTTGCGTTGGATTTGCGAGGTGCCGCCCCCGATAGTCGCAGAGAATGAGTTAAGATAGGCGCGCTGCCAGAGACCTTTGTCATAGGCATCCGGTTCACCCACATAGTAGGCACCACGTTGGCCTTGCAAGGTGATCGCAAATTCATTCAGTCGGCGCATAAATTCCGTCGCCATAAGCTTGCTTGAGAGCGCAAGAGACGCAGGTTTGTCTTGAACCAGAGGCTGAATGTGCCCGCGTTTGGAGTTCAGCTGAAGCGCCCGCGCTTCAATCATCAGTTGGATGAGTTGATCTTTGATAACAGGATCTTCCAAGGCAGGCTTGCCGCCGCGTGTTGCCTTTCGCGCAAGCTCTACAATCTCAAACGGGTCTGACGCGCGCATGACATACCCACCGGGCTGCCCACCCCTTACACCACGCTCATATTCCAGTGTGCGCATGGCAACACGCCATCCTTCACCCTCTTCGCCCATGAGGCATTCGCCGGGTATGCGCGCGTCGGTAAAGAAGGTTTGTGTGAAGCCATACTCACCGGTGAGCTTACGAATAGGTACAGTCTCAACCCCATCAACATGCATAGGCGACAGGAAGAAGCTAAGCCCCGCATATTTGTTCGGCGCATCTGGGTTGGTTCGTGCCAGCAGGATCATGTACTTGGCGTAGTTGCCTTGGGTCGTCCAGATTTTTGAACCGTTCAGCACCCAGTCATCGCCATCGCGCACGGCTTTGGTTTGAGCATTGCCGAGGTCAGATCCGTTTTCCGGCTCTGAGAAACCCTGACACCAGATGTCCTCTGCGGACAGAATGCCTTTGATGTAACGGTTGCGCTCTTCTTCGGTACCCATGTCCAGAATGAGGGGGCCAGCCCAATTGAGGCCGATGGCGTTTAGCATGATGGGCCCGTTGGCCTTTGCCATTTCTTCCGTCGCAATGGTCTGGAACTTCTGGTCGAGGCCGCCACCGCCATATGCTTTTGGCCAGGCAGCACCCAGATAGCCTGCCTCATAGACTTTGTTCTGCCATTCACGCAGGAACTCAAATTGCTGGTCTGTTCCTACTTCCATGAAGGTAAGCGGGAGCATGAAGCCGGGATCGGCAATTGTATTCTCTGCAAACCAGGCAGCGGCTTCGTTGCGGTAGTCGCTTAGTTCTTTTTCACTGATCGCGCTCATGACAGGTCCTTGCTTCTCTAAAGTTCGATGGCACGTTTGAACGCGGGGCGCTCAGTCAGACGGGCGTAGTATTCTTCTGTGTTGGGCTTGAAGCCGTCGCGGAAGCCCAAAGTGTCTGCCAGGTAGAGGGCATAGCCCACACAAATATCAGCAATGGTAAACCGACCGGCACACAGGTACTCGCGATCTGCGGTCGCCAGCTCTATCGACTTGAGGCGCGAAAAAAACCATTGCGCATAGTCGTCTGCCGCTTGCTTTATCCGGCGTTCTTCCGGTTCCAGCTGGGTGTAACGCAGCACAATCGTCTGCGGGAATGTCAGCGTTGCATCGCTGCGGTGGAGCCAGTTGAGATAGGTTCCATAGTCTTTGTCGCCGGGCTTCAGGCCGATGTCCGATGGTCCATGCACATCTACAAGGTATTGCGAGATGCCTGCGGACTCTGTCATCTCAACATCGCCGTCAACGAAGTAGGGCACAGTTCCGATGGGGTTGAGGTCTGTGTAGCCATCACGCAGGAACCGAGGCGGGAATTTCATCGACTCCAATTCATAGTCGAGGCCCATTTCCTCCAATGTCCAGAGCGGACGAACCGATCGTGCGCCCTTGCAATGGTAGAGTTTCATGTACCTGCCTCCGACTTTCCTGCCGCCGCCCATCGCGACGCGGGCGGAGTTCATCACAAGAGATTGGACAATTCAAACGCGCCTTCAAAGGCCCAAGCTTCCGTAGCGGCATCGTTTCACCGGCTTACTCTTCTCGGTCTCAAACCACCCCAAAAGACCCTGCAAAGCGTGCTCGAATCGAGGTTTTGCAGGACCAAGTCGAGCGCTACATCTCAAAAACCGCTCATTTCGGTCATTTTTGACCCCTTGCTTCCGCACCCTAGATTCGTGCTAAGGTCCGCCAAACTGATAATTTGTCATTTTATAGGAATGCGCACGAATGGAACATATTGATGTTGTAGTGGTCGGTGCTGGAATTTCCGGAATTGGCGCGGGCTATCACCTGCAAAAGGACTGCCCGAACAAGGATTATGTCATTCTCGAAGGCCGCCACACAATGGGCGGCACCTGGGACTTGTTTAAGTATCCTGGCATCCGCTCAGACTCCGACATGTACACGCTGGGCTACTCCTTCAAACCCTGGCGCGACGCCGAGGCAATCGCCGATGGCCCGTCCATTCTGAAATATCTGGAAGAGACGGCGACTGAAAACGGCATCGATAAAAAGATCCGTTACAACCACATGGTGAAAAACGCTGCGTGGTCGACAGCAGACGCTCAATGGACGCTGGATGTTGAACGCGACGGCGAGATGATCCAGATGAGCTGCAACTTCCTGTTCATGTGCAGCGGTTATTACAGCTACAAAGAAGGCTACACGCCAGACTTTGCTGGTGTTGATGACTTCAAAGGGCGTTTTGTTCACCCGCAAAAGTGGACTGACGACATTGTCTACAAAGACAAAAACGTGGTGGTGATCGGGTCGGGGGCGACTGCCGTTACACTCATCCCGGAGATGGCTGGCGAAGCAAAGCATGTCACCATGCTTCAGCGCTCACCAACCTATATGGCAGCACGTCCTTCACAGGATGCGATTGCGAACTTCCTGCGTCGGAACCTGCCAGCAAAGCTCGCCTACGGGATAACACGCTGGAAGAATGTGCTTCTGGGTATGTATTTCTTCAATCTCTGCAAGAGAGCCCCTGGCAAAGTCAAAGACCTGTTGCTTGGCCAGGTCCGCGAAGCGCTTGGGCCCGACTATGATGTGGAGAAGCACTTCACGCCGAAATACAACCCATGGGACCAACGGCTTTGCCTGGTGCCGAATGGGGACATGTTCGATGCCATTAATGCAGGTACCGCATCGGTCGTCACAGACACAATCGATACGTTTACCGAAACAGGTATCAAGCTTTCATCTGGCGAAGAACTTGAAGCGGATCTTGTTGTCTCCGCCACAGGTCTGAAGCTCGAAGTTCTGGGTGGCATGACAGTGAGCGTCGATGGCAAGCCCGTGAATTTCGCCGATACGATCAGCTATAAAGGCATCATGTATTCCAATGTGCCAAACCTGGCTTCATCCTTCGGGTACACGAACGCATCCTGGACATTGAAGTGTGACCTCACTTGCGGCTACGTCGCACGTCTGATCAACCACATGGATAAAACAGGCACGCAGCAGTGCATGCCAGTGCTGGAAGATGACAGCATGGAAGAAGAACCATGGCTGAACCTCTCTTCAGGCTATATTCAACGCGCTCAGGGCATTCTTCCAAAGCAGGGCGCCAACGCGCCTTGGAAACAGCACCAGAACTATGCGCTTGATATCGTGACGCTTGGATATGGCAAGGTGGAAGACGGAACGATGACGTTCTCTCGTGCGACAGGGTCGGCTGCAAAACAAGAGACAGCAAAAGAAGCTGCTTAAGCTTGAAACCTGACATCAAGCGTCAAAGTGACAAAAAGGCTGTTCCTAAGGAGCAGCCTTTTTTATGAGCATTCCGCTCCCAAAACACCCTGCGAACACTGTTTCCCACAGGTTTGCGAGAAAATGTGATCAGGCACCCCCACCGTCGTGATTTCGCGGCCCGTCCTATCCGTGTAGCCTGTTTGCTCTAGTTTGATGAGGGTCTGCGCCCTCGCAGACTTTCTGGGGGGAATATGACTTCGGTGCTCTTGATCGCTGCCGTCTTTACGATGGGCTATACGATGATCGCCAAGCGGTTGACGACCACCGTCATCACGGCACCGATGGTCTTTTTGAGCTTTGGCTTCCTCCTATCTCATTCAGGCATGATGCTTCATGGAGATGCGGAAGAAACTCTTCACCTCGTCGCTGAAATTGCGTTGGTTATTCTGCTCTTCCTCGATGCCTCGCAAATCGATCTCGAGGCCTTGAAAGAAAGGCATGTCTGGCCGCAGCGCATGTTGTTGATCGGATTGCCCCTCACCATTGCCTTGGGCACGCTCGCGGCGGCGCCGTTTCTGCCCGGATGGCCACTTGTGGCGCTTGTTCTCATGGCTGCCATACTGGCGCCGACCGATGCAGCTCTTGGTCAGGCCGTTGTCACCAATCCGGATGTGCCAGAACGCCCCCGCCGCGCGCTCACCGTTGAGAGCGGACTAAATGACGGTATTGCACTGCCGGCGATCCTCCTCTTTGCGAGCCTGACGGCGGAAGCCATGGACCAGAACGGCGTCGACTGGGCTCTTTTCGGCGCCAAACAGCTGGTCCTTGGGCCGCTTGTCGGGATCGCTATGGGGTATCTCGGTGGACGGGTCTTGATTTGGGCGAAATACCATGACTTCACCTCTGATACCTATGAAGGCGTCGGGGCCATCGCTCTGGCAGGCGCTGCCTATCTCGCGGCGACACTCGTCGATGGCAATGGTTTCATCTCCGCGTTCGTCGCGGGGCTCTGCTTCGGCAATGTGGTGAAGGGACGCTGTAAGTTCATCTATGAATTTACAGAAAGCGAAGGCCAACTCCTGACCTGGGCGGCTTTCTTCCTGCTCGGCGCTGCGCTCGTCCCAGAAGCAATCCAACACCTTACCTGGTCTACACTCGCTCTTATCCTCGTCAGTCTATTTGTCGTGCGTCCGCTTGCCATTTGGCTTTCACTCATCGGCACTGACGCGTCGACGACCACACGCTTGTTCTTTGGCTGGTTCGGCCCCCGAGGTCTCGCCACGGCGCTTTTTGCGCTCTTGATTGTCCAGCAGATCGATATGGAACTAGGCGAACCTATTCTCTACATCGCGATCAATGCAGTATGGATCAGCGCTTTTCTTCATGGCCTCTCCGCCTTGCCCGCCGCGCGATGGTACGGCGCTCATGTTGGATCTAAGGGCAAATGTCCCGAGGCCGAACCCATTACTCACTCAGCCAAGCCGCTGGTAACCGACGATACCTAACTCACTGACAGGACCCGTGATGAAAAAAGTAGCGATCGCCAAACTTGATGATTTGAAAGACCGGGAACCGCATTATGCGCTTGTGGACACAGTTGATCTTGTGATCGTTCGGTTCGACAAAGAAATCTCGGTTTTTTACGGGCGGTGTCTCCACCGTGGCGCTCTCATGTCCGATGGTTTTGTCGATGACAATGACAACCTCATATGTGGCGTTCACAACTGGGACTATCGGCTCGACACAGGCGTTTCCGAATACAACAATTCTGAAGCTCTTGAAAAATTCACCTCCTGGGTGAAGGGCGGCAAAGTCTATGTTGATGAGGAAGAAGTCACCGCCTGGGCGGAAAAGAACCCTCAGCCGTTCAACCGTGATGAATATCTCGGCCTCTATGCCGACACCAGCCATGGCACGCAAGAGGAGCCCTATAACGGGCTCATTCAACAATATGCAAAAGATGGGCTGTCCAAAACCGGTCATCATGGGGTCGTCGATGCCATGGGCGTGCCCCGCGTTGAGCTTCCTGACTGGGATGACATCCAACTGCTCACAGCACAACTTCACAAGCCGCCATTGCTGGACGAAGACGAAGTCGGAACAGAGGTGGTCATCGGTCCTAACGCGCAGAAACCGCTGACGCTCGAGATCCCTTTGATGGTTTCCGACATGAGTTTTGGTGCGCTTTCTGAGCCCGCCAAAGTAGCGCTTGCACGCGGAGCCGAACTTGCCGGGACAGGGATCTGCTCTGGTGAGGGCGGCATGTTACCTGAAGAACAACAGGCCAATTCCCGCTATTTCTACGAACTGGCTTCGGCCCGCTTCGGCTTTGAGTGGGACAAGCTCAATAAAGTTCAGGCCTTCCACTTCAAAGGTGGCCAGGGGGCGAAAACCGGCACTGGTGGCCATCTTCCTGGAAATAAGGTGAAGGGGAAAATTGCGGAAGTCCGGGGCCTCAATGAAGGCGTGTCTGCCATTTCCCCTCCGCGGTTTCCTGACTGGACAGAAGTTTCGCAAATCAAAGAATTTGCAGACGAAGTACGGTCACGAACCGGCGGCATTCCGATCGGCTACAAACTTTCTGCACAACACATCGAAAACGATATTGATGCTGCACTTGAGGTCGGCGTGGACTATGTGATCCTTGATGGTCGTGGTGGTGGCACCGGTGCAGCCCCCATCATCTTCCGCGACAATATTTCTGTGCCGACCATTCCGGCACTCGCCCGGGCCCGCAAACACCTTGATCAGGCCGGGCGTAGGAATGTGACATTGGTGATCACGGGTGGGCTTCGGAAGCCGGCGGACTTTGTGAAGGCGCTGGCGCTTGGAGCAGACGCAATTGCCATCTCCAATTCCGCCATGCAGGCGATTGGCTGCATAGCTATGCGGGCGTGCCATACGAATAATTGTCCCGTCGGCATAGCAACGCAAAAGCCTCACCTCGTAAATCGTCTCGTCATTGAGAAATCAGCGCATCAACTCAAAAATTTCTTCGACGCTTCCACAGAGCTCATGAAGGTGATGGCACGCGCCTGCGGTCACTCTCACCTGTCGCAATTTTCTCAGGAAGATCTGACCACCTGGAAACGTGAAATGTCCGATCTCTCTGGTGTTGCCTATGGCGGAGTGAAATAGACCATGTCTAATGAACCCATACTCAGAACGACGCAGCCAACCGAACTTTCTTCTGCCCGTGCCGTTGCCCACGCCGCTGCACAGCTTCTGACAAAAGCAGCCCGGGCCAATCTGACAGCATCGCCCGATGACAGCCACTCCAATCTTGGCTGGGATGGTGAGGCACAAGGGTTTGTGAGCCAGCCCCTCCCCGGCGCCAATGGTGAAGTTTATGTTGGCCTCTCGCTCGTTCCCTTCGAACTCAGCCTTATCGACAGTGCAACGGGCGCGTCGGCGTACCCACTCACCGGCCACACCCTTGCCGAAGCTGCGGCCTGGCTTGATGATGCACTTAACAGCGTCGCTCTAAAGCCCGCCGCCGATGTGACACTCCCGTATGACCTTCCGGGCGATGTCGCGGCGATCTCAAAAATTCCCGACACGCTCCCGGATGGCCTCAGATCGATTGCTGCTTGGTTCGAGCTGGCCGACAGTGCCTTCAAAAGGCTCGCGGCAGACCATGCCGAATTGAAGCCAGGCCCCAGTCCTGTGCGGTGTTGGCCTCATCATTTCGACATAGCCACCTATGTCAGCCTGGAAGACGGTGATTCCGAAACAGCCAAAGGCATTGGTGTGGGCATGTCACCGGGAGATGAGAACTACGACCAACCCTATTTCTACGTAAATCCGTGGCCTCATCTGGATTCCACAACCCTGCCTGAGGCACCAATACCGGGGCATTGGCACACGCAGGGTTTTGTTGGGGCAATTGCAACCGGCGAGGAAGTATTGAGCGCGTCCCAAACAGAGAAGGCGCTTTCCGGTTTCCTGGAAAACGCCTTTTCTATTGGCTATAGACAATTGATGCGATAGCCATCTGCGGCTATCTGGTCAGAATTTGAGCGACCCCGTTTTGATGCGATCATAGTCTGCTCGCACCATCATGTCGGTGAGCTCATCGAGTTGGACCGTCGGTTCCCAGCCAAGCTTGTTTTTTGCTTTCGTGGCGTCGCCTAATAGAAGTTCGACTTCTGCCGGACGGAAGAATTGCGGATCAACCTTGACAATCACCTTGCCAGATTTGGTGTCTCTGGCCGTCGTCTTTTCACCTTCGCCGTCCCACTCCAGACTAAGATCAAGTGCCTTTGCCGCAGCGGTGATGAAATCCCGCACCTTTGTTTTATGTCCTGTCGCCAAGACAAAATCATCAGCTGTGTCCTGCTGAAGCATGCGCCACATGCCCTCGACATAGTCTCCCGCGAATCCCCAATCTCGTTCCGCCTCAACATTGCCCACACTAAGAACATCTTGTTCTCCCAACACGATGCGTGCGAGGGCAAGCGTCACTTTGCGGGTCACAAATTCGGCTCCACGCAGAGGAGACTCATGATTGAACAGGATCCCAGACGCAGCGAACATGTCGTAGCTCTCGCGATAGTTCACCACAATCCAGTGCGCATAAAGCTTGGCAACAGCATAGGGGCTTCTTGGATGGAAAGGCGTTTCCTCGTTCTGAGGTGTCTCTTTCACCTTGCCGAACATCTCAGACGTCGAGGCCTGGTAGAAACGCGCCTTGCTTCCCATAGAGCGTAAAACTTCCAGCATTCGAAGGACGCCCATCCCATCGACATCACCTGTGTACAATGGCTGGTCAAAAGATGTTCCTACAAAGCTCTGAGCCGCCAAATTGTAAACTTCGTCAGGCGCGACCTGGTTCAGAACGCTTGAAATATTTGCGTATTCCAACAACTCAAAAGGGACGACTTCGATATCGTCCAAAACACCCAGCTCTTCAAGGCGCGCTGTATTGAGGCTCGCGCCTCGGCGCTGCGCCCCATAAACCTTGTACCCCTTATCCACGAGCAGGCGTGCAAGATATGCCCCATCCTGTCCCGAGATGCCGGTGATCAATGCCGACTTGCCCATTCTTCTTCCTTCGTGCGGCGCCGCGCGTGCGGCCAAGTGGCCTCTCATAGCAGGGAAATTATGGCCGCAACAGACCTATATCGGCAAAAGAGAGACGCGGTGCCAGGCCTGTGGGTGGCACCGCGCCGATCTCTTGTTAACCAACTCTCAGAAGCTGCGGCTTAATGCTTGTGCGCGACCCCTGCACCGGTCGGCATGCGGATATCGTCAACGAGGTCCTGAATGTAAGCTGGCGGCGCACTCGTCACACGACTGACGGAGAAGGCAACAAGGAAGTTCAACACCATTCCGATGGTTCCGATCCCTTCCGGCGAAATGCCAAACAGCCAGTTTTCGGAGCTATTGAGCTCTGGCGACACGAATTTGAAGAACACGATATAGGCGAAGGTGAACAAGAGACCGGTCAGCATGCCGGCGATCACCCCCTCCTTATTCATCCTCTTCACGAAGATGCCAAGGAGGATTGCCGGGAACAGGGACGCGGCCGCCAGACCAAAAGCAAACGCCACCACCTGAGCCACAAATCCCGGCGGATTAATTCCCAGATATCCCGCAACACCGATCGCCACCGCCGCGGCAATGCGGGCATAGAGTAGCTCCTGGCGTTCTGTAATGTCTGGCATCAGCGTTTTCTTTAGCAGGTCGTGAGATATCGATGTCGAGACGACAAGGAGAAGCCCCGCCGCAGTCGACAAGGCTGCGGCGAGACCACCAGCCGCAACAAGTGCAATGACCCAGCCCGGCAGGCTTGCGATCTCCGGATTGGCGAGAACAAAGATATCTCTGTCAGCGTAGACTTCATTGGTGCTGTCTGTCGGTGCATTGGTCAAACGACGTTCACCATTCGCGCCGTTTTCGTCGCTGTACGTTGGGCTGCCCGCAAAAGCGGCGCCCGCTGCATATTGAATAACCCCGTCTTCATTTTTATCGATCCAACCGATAAGGCCGATCTCTTCCCAGTTTTTGAACCAGCCGGGTGCTTCTGCATAGCTTGTATTGTTGATGGTCTCGACGAAGTTGAGGCGGGCGAAGGCAGCCACAGCCGGCGCCGTCGTATAGAGAAGCGCAATAAAAATGAGTGCATAGCCCGCGGACAGGCGAGCATCTGACACTTTCGGTACCGTGAAAAACCGCACGATGACGTGAGGCAGACCGGCCGTCCCCACCATAAGCGCCATGGTGATGGCGAATACGTCGATGGTCGCCTTTGAGCCCTCCGTATAGGGACCGAAACCTAAGTCCAGTAAGGTTTTATCCAGCTTTGCGAGTACAGAGAGCCCTGACCCATCGGCTACTGTTGCACCAAGCCCCAATTGTGGCACGGGATTTCCGGTGATCAGGAGTGAGATAAAGATTGCAGGCACCATGTAGGCGAAAATCAGCACACAATATTGCGCAACTTGCGTATAGGTGATGCCTTTCATCCCGCCGAGCACCGCATAGACAAAGACAACCCCCATTCCCACGATCACGCCCACAGTGATGTCGACTTCGAGAAAGCGCGAAAACACAATTCCAACGCCGCGCATCTGTCCAGCGACATAGGTGAATGAGATAAAGATCAGGCAGATGACAGCCACGATCCGGGCGGCCTTGGAATAGTAGCGCTCTCCGATGAAATCCGGGACGGTGAATTGTCCGAACTTGCGAAGGTAGGGGGCGAGGAGAAGTGCAAGAAGCACATAACCTCCTGTCCAGCCCAAGAGGTAAACTGACCCATCATATCCTAGGAAAGCAATGATACCTGCCATGGAAATGAAGGACGCAGCACTCATCCAGTCGGCCGCCGTCGCCATACCATTTGCGATCGGATGCACGCCGCCGCCAGCGACGTAGAATTCCTTCGTTGTTCCGGCCCGCGACCAAATGGCGATGCCGATATAGAGCGTGAAAGACGCGCCCACGAAAAGATAGGTCAACATTGCTGTGCTCATGATCGTCCCCTAGTCGTCGTCGACGCCAAAGCGGCGTTCAATGCGTTTCATCTGCACGACATAGACAAAAATCAATGCCACGAACACGTAGATGGACCCCTGCTGAGCCCACCAGAAGCCGAGCTTAAATCCGAAGAGGGAATATTGATTGAGTGCATCTACGAAGAGGATGGAAAAACCAAACGAAACGACAAACCAAATGACGAGCAAGCCGCCAAGGAGTCTCAGATTCGCACGCCAATAAAGCCGAACGACGTCTTCTTTAAGCGTTTCCTCATCATGGTGTCCATGGGTCGGGAGGTTTTCCCCCTCGTGATGGAAGACTTTTCCCTGGGCATCCTTCTCAGATGACCCGTTTTTCTGCTCGTCCACGAAAAACCCTCCCCCGCGATTCGATCCACGGAGGAGGGTAAACCGGATAGACCATAATCTCATATAGGTCTTTCTAAGACGGCGATGCCGCTTTACTTGTAGTCGAAGATTGGATCATCCAGATCAATCTTTGGCAGCTCATCCTTCTCCGCCCAATAGTCCTGGGTATGCTGCCATTCTGCCTTGTTGCCCCGTTTCGGCAGGAGATGCATTGAGCGCATCAGATAGCCAGGATTGAAGTTTTCCGGGTCCATCCACGGCAAAAGCTCCATATCCTCGTCCTCTTCGCGCAAGACAGGCGTAACGCTCTTAACACCTTTTTTCTTCATGTGATTGAGCAGGCGGGCAACAAAATCACCCAGAATATCCACACGCAATGTCCAGCTCGCGCGAAAATAACCGAAGATCCAAACTAGGTTGGGTACGCCCGTAAACATCATGCCGCGATAGGTCACCGTGTCGGCGAAGTTAAGCGGCTTGTCATCAATGCTGAAGTCGATATCTCCCAGCACTGAGAGATTGAAGCCCGTCGCCGTCACAATAATATCTGCTTCAAGTTCTTTGCCCGATTTCAGCAGAATGCCCTTCTTGGTGAACCGATCAATTTCATCCGTCACAATAGAGGCTTTGCCAGATTTGACGCCTTCAAAGATGTCGCCATCCGGCACAAAGGCAATCCGCTGACGCCAGGGCAGATATTTCGGCGTGAAGTGGGTATCCATGTCGAAGTCAGGACCGAGATATTCCCGGACACCTGCCAACAGTTCTTCTTTCACCACTTCTGGCTCGTCGAAAGCACGTCTGGTGAACTCTGCCTGATTGTACAATATCGCCCTGCGGGTGATCTCGTGGATCCAGCTTTCGTCAATGTCCAGCACCCGCAACATGTCTGCGACCTCGTTCTCATTGCGGCCCGGAATGAAATAGGTAGGTGAGCGTTGAAGGAGGGTTACGTGATTGCAATCACCGGCGATCGCGGGAACAAGGGTCGCGGCAGTTGCCCCAGAGCCAATGACAAGGACGTTCTTCCCCTTATAGTCGAGGTCTTCCGGCCAGGTTTGCGGGTGAACGATCTCGCCTGAAAAGTCATCCATGCCTTCCCAGTCTGGCGTATAGCCTTCTGAGTGGCGATAGTAGCCTTGGCACATCCAGAGGAAGTTTGCGGTGAAGTGAACTGTCTCACCGGTGTCTGCCCGCACGCCTTCAAGCTTGTAGACTTGATCTTTCGACGACCAGTTTGCTGACGTAATTTTGTGACCATAGCGGATGTGGTCATCAAGGTTGTTCTCCTCGATCACTTCCCCCATGTAATTCAAGATTTCTTCTGCACTGGCGATCGGCGCGCCCGTCCATGGTTTGAATCTGTATCCGAAGGTATAGAGGTCGCTATCTGAGCGAATGCCGGGATAGCGGTGCATGTGCCAGGTGCCACCAAAGCTCTCAAGACTTTCCAACACGACAAAGCTCTTGTCGGGGCACTGCTCTTTCAGGTGGTACGCCGCGCCAACGCCCGAGATCCCAGCGCCCACGATCAGGACGTCGAAATGCTCTGTTTTCTGGTCGGCCGGTTTTTCCAGCGTCTGTGTGTCCGCCATTCTCGTGCTTCCTCTTTTTTGGTTATTTGTGTTGGCGCAGATAATAAACTGACAAAACGTCAGATCACATGAGATATGTCAAAAACCGGCTCATTCTTGCGCCGTAAGTCATTGGCCTGCTGAGTGGAAAACGGGTTTATGAAGCCGAAAAACCACCTCAAATAGGTACATTTTCCTATGCGCCAGCGTCAATCCAGCTGCGCGGGCTTGAACAAGCAATTGTCATCAAAAGCGAGGGTCTCGTGAACGCCTATGGCGGCCTCACATGCTAGAAACCGGGCAATGTTCCCCCATTTATTCAATAACTAGGATCATCTCGGAGACCCTATGGCTTCGACAATTGAAAAACATGTTGGCTCCCGGCTTGCCCATGCCCGCAATGCAAAGGGGTATTCGGCGCTTGAACTGGCATCTCTGCTGTCGGTCACGCAGCCTCATATTGAGGAGATGGAGGCGGGAGAGGCTGGTCTCAGCCTTAAGCTCATTGCGGCGGCGGCACGTGTACTCGACGTGCCACCCAGTTTCTTTCTGGAGGGATTTCGCGCCGACATTATGGACAATACGGATACCGCGCGGCGGCGATCAGAGATCTCAGCGATAGCGGCCCGCATCGGCGAGCGACGCGTTCCGCTTCTCCTGAAATTATCTCAAGCTTTAGAAGATTCTCCAGGGCTTTGACCGCGGTCGCGGCTGCCTTACTTCCTCCACAAATCCTCGCGATACCGGGCAGCTCATGTCTAAGAGAATTAGAAATATCGCGTTTGTCCTCGCAGTCGCATTGGCGACAGCCCTCAGCGTGCCGTTTGCCCAGCGAGGGTTTGCTGACAGTGCTGACATTGTCGGCACACCCTTGCCGCGACCTATGGCGCCATTCACGCACGAAAGCCTCGTCCAGCACGCAAAATATCTTTCAGAACGCGCATATGAGCCCGCCATCCCGACAAGTGAGCGCTGGGCGTCACTGACGTTTGATCAACACCGAGCAATCCGGTTCAAATCTGACCTTTCCCTCCCTCTTTCCCCCAATGAGTCCGTGACGGCCCAGCTGCTCCCGCCTGGGCGGGCTCTCAACAATCCTGTGCGCATCAATCTCATCGACGACGGCAAGGTCGTCCCTGTTCCCTTTGATCCAGCCTTCTTCTCCCTAGGGAACGCCGCACCAGAAAACCTCTCTGAGGTTGGCGGCGACTATTCCGGGTTTCGCCTTCATGGCTCGCTCAATTCACCCGATACACTTGATGAGTTTCTCGTCTTTCAAGGCGCTTCCTACTTCAGAGCGATTGCCAAAGGCCATGTATACGGTCTCTCAGCACGGGGGCTCGCCATTGATATTGGTGAGGAGCGCGGCGAAGAGTTTCCGATTTTTACTGATTTCTGGATTCAACGAAATGCGGAGGCGGATCAGCCCATCACGCTTTACGCGCTCATGGACTCACCCGGCATTACCGGCATCTACACCTTTCAGACTCGACCCGGCGCCACAACCGATATGGATGTCTCGGCGGTTTTGTTTCCTCGCCGCGATCTCACAAATTTTGGGTTGGCGCCGCTGACCAGCATGTTCCTGTTTGACGAGACGAACCGACATCGTTTCGACGACTTCCGCTCCGGCGCGCACGATTCAGATGGCCTGGCGGTCAACAATGGCGCGGGAGAATGGCTATGGCGACCACTCGCCAACCCCTTAGGAGTTCAGGAGAGTGCCTTTGTGGATCGAAACCCTAAAGGCTTTGGACTGGTTCAGCGGTCCCGTGACTTCGAAGATTTTGGCGATCTGTCTCTCGACTATAATGATCGCCCCTCTGCGTGGGTGACACCGCATGGCGATTGGGGCAAAGGCTCTGTCACTCTAGTGGAACTGCCAACAGAGACAGAAACGTTTGACAATATTGTCGCTTATTGGCGGCCCGCTGCGCCCTTCCTCAAAGGAGAGCGTTACGAGTTCTCCTATACGCTCTCTTGGCGAGACAGCGCGCCTGTCACAAACAGTCTCCTGAAAGTGATCAATACCCGTATTGGCGCACGGCCAGAAGGCGGTAAAATCGTTGTCATCGACTATGCACGTCAAGACGGTCTGAATGGTCTTGCCATGGCACAGACTGTAGATAAATTTGTCCCAGAAATTTTTACCAGCAAAGGCCTCGCTCAATTTCCTGTTCTTGAAGCCAACCCTTATACTGGAGGGCTTCGCTTGACCTTCCAATATGATCCGCAAGAAGAGAATTCATCAGAGCTTCGCATAGCGCTGCGACAGGATGGGAAACAGGCCAGCGAGAAGTGGTTATATCGATGGACGCGTCAGTGACCGCATCAGAAACATATTTGCCGCCTGAGGCACCACTGGCAATGCCGGCTCAGTGTTTTGATGCCCCGTTCACAGACCCGGCTGCGGCAGAGCAAAACCAAGCTGAAAACCGTGCGCTCCTCTCACTGAGACGTATCAGTGTCTTTTTCATTGCAACCCTCACAACACTCTGGCTGCTGTACGAAACACTTGCGGCGTTCTCTGTGGGCGGCATTACGCCATCTGAAATCGGCATTGCCAGCCTCTTTGCTGCGAACTTCTTCTGGATTTCACTTTCCGGCGTAAACGTGATCCTTGGCTTTCTTAGGCGCAACCGCGACACGATTCCAGCGCCTCGCCCCGCGAATTCAATGAAAGTCGCTCTTCTCGTACCCGCCTATAATGAAGACCCGGGTCGCGTCTTTGCAAATGCCACCGCTATGCTGAAAAGCCTAAATGAAACGGACAGCAATCATGCATATTCCTTCTTTGTTTTAAGCGACACGCGCGACAGCGCCGCTGCAGCAGATGAACTCGCGATGTTCAAAAGAGCGAAGCAACTCATGCCCGATGCGTCTCTGTTCTATCGACGTCGTGCAGACAATGTGGGTCGCAAGGCTGGGAACATCGAAGAGTGGGTGCGGCGCTGGGGTGGCGCTTATGACGCGATGGTCGTGCTCGATGCAGACAGCGTCATGGAGGGCGGCACCATCCGTTATTTGGCCGACGAGATGGCCTCGGACCCAACAGTGGGCCTTATTCAAACGGTGCCTCGCCTCATCAAAACCAACACGCTTTTCGGGCGCCTTCAGCAGTTTGCGACGGCTGCCTATGGACAAACTCTTGCAAGAGGATTCGCATCCTGGTTCTCCGGCGAAAGCAATTATTGGGGACACAACGCGATCATTCGCACGCGCGCTTTTGCCACTTCCGCAGGCCTTCCAAATCTAAAAGGCACCGGACCTTTTGGGGGCGTTGTGATGAGCCACGACTTTGTTGAAGCTGCATTGCTACGACGCGCAGGATGGCAAGTTCGTCTCATGACCGAGCTGGGCGGGAGCTACGAAGAAACACCCCCGACACTGATCGACCATGTCGTGCGAGATCAACGATGGTGCCAAGGAAATCTCCAGCATGTCGGTGTGGTTGGCGCCGCTGGGCTGCATCCCATTAGTCGTTTCCATCTCCTTCACGGCATCATGGCCTATATGGCAGCGCCCATGTGGCTCATGTTCATTTGTCTGGGTCTCTTCACAACTGTGGATCCTATGGCGTCGATCTTTGCTGTAGACCATTGGCAGAGTGTGAGCCGCAGCCTGACCATCAACTCCGACGTCACGCCTATGCAATTGATCTTTGCGGTGACCATTGGCGTTCTCTTTTTGCCAAAAGTGCTGGGTTTTTTGAGCCAGATTCTACGCCGCAACAGTGCGCAGGCATGGGGTGGACGTGTTCGCGCAGCAACCTCTTTCACCCTTGAAGTGCTTCTGTCCGCAGCAGTTGCGCCAGTTCTTATGGTCCAACAGACGCTGGCGGTTGTAAAAACACTGGCAGGTCAGGAACAGGGTTGGAATGCCCAACGTCGGTCCGCTGCTCGCGATGACTTCGGTGATCTGCTTCGGATCCACTCAGTTGAAACGATCTTGGGCCTCGGGCTCCTCTATGGGATCGTAGCGGGTGCTATTACGCTTTGGCTCATTCCTGTGGTCACCGGACTTGTGCTAGCCGCCCCGCTTTCTAGCCTGCTGGCACAGCGTCCTGGAGTCATGTTCGACCGGTTTGGTCTTCTTGTCGCGCCGGAGCAGCTCACGACGCCTCCCATTGTCAGGTTAGCTGATCAATATCACCGCCAGCTGTCTCCCTCAAAGGCCATGGTGCTGCCGAAAGATAAAGATGCATTGGCGCTTCCAGTGCCTGACACCGTTCCGTCTTCAGCCTGATTGAGCTTTGGGATCAGGCTTTTGGTGCTTTCGGTGCCAACTTCCAAGGCTGCCCCTTGAACCACCCGACAGAGTAGGCAATCCCGATCAACAGAACAAAGCCGCCCAGGTTTACAACTGCCGCGGAACCAAAGTTCCGGCCCATCTGATCAAGCAGGAAGCCACCAAAACGCGCAGCAACGAGGCTCACAAGGAAGACGGCCAAGGATTGCTGCCCCACCTTTTGCACGATCATGACAAAGCGATTCCAGACCGCGCCACCCTGGAGGCGCTTTCCGCCCTCCCCGGCTGCAACCCATGCCAAATACGCAAGGGAGAGGAAATGTACATAGCGGAAAAACCCAAAGCGCGTTTTGTTGATGAGGAAAGAAATCTCGCCTCTCCATTCGGCAAAGAAGGGGAGCGCGTTGTAGGCGCGATACCAGGCAAAGGGGATGGTGAGAACAACAAACAGGGCGGCAAGGATGATGAGTGTCTTGTTGACAGGGGGGGCCGGTAGCCAGCGCAACCCAAACGCAAATCCAGTGAAGAAAACAAGCTGCCAGGCAAAAGGATTGAAAAACCAGGTGCGATCAGACCAAGGCTCTGCCGGTAAATCCAGAAGATGAAAATTCGCAGCAAGCCAGAGACCTGCGACCAGCAGACCTGCCAGGGCAGGGTGGCGCATGCCTAAGGCCATCACAAGCGGGACCAGAGCTAGGATACCCAAATACATAGGCAGGATATCGAACAGGTTAGGGACATAGGTCAGGGTTAGATAGCCCACCAAGTTCTCAGCTGGCCGGGCAAAGAAGTGCTGCAGGTTGAGTTTTCGGACATAGAGACCATCAAAGCCGCCCAGGTGATCAATGGTCACGAGCATGGCCGCAATCGTCAGGAACACAGCGATGTGGGACCAATAGACCTGCCAGATCCGATGGAGAATGCGGGCGGTCCCCATGGACCAGGAGTGTTCGTTGAACACGCGGCCAAAGGCAATGGCAGAGGCCATGCCCGAACAGAAGACAAAGATCTCAGTAGCATCAGAGAACCCAAAGCGCGCCGGTATCCACAAGGTCCAGGAGTTTCCGGGAACATGGGCAATGAAAATGATGAACATTCCGAGCCCGCGGAAAAAGTCGAGACGCGGGTCTCTTGGCCGTTTCTGAATTTCTGTCACGTGAAAAAAGTCCCCATGTCGAACCACCTGAAGCGGTCCTCATACCCCTTTAGAGAGCCGCTTAATACCCATTTGTGGGGCCATACACCTGGGGCCCACAGAGTAGAATTGCCGAAGAGTAGTGGCTATTTTTAGGCAAGCAGCGGTGCTGAAACACCCATCACCAGTGGTTCTTCGTCTATAGACCTTGCGTCGGAAGACTTCAGGCGCGTGGTGGAAAACGCATCCGGTGCGCCTCGATTCTTTTCGCGGTCCTGCAAAACCAACATTGCATCGTTCGAAAGCTCCGCGCGCATTGCAGCATCTACCGTCAGTCGCTCAAAGACATCTCTCTGCGCATGGCTGCCACCCACGCTCTGCATAGAGGAACGCGCTGCCGCCAAATGACGGTAGGCCTCGCGATAATTGCCACTATAATATGAGAGGATACCCCGCGCAGCCGGCACGCCCGCAGCGCTGGCAACAGAGCTCATATCTCCATGCACATTCGTCGCGCTCTTTATGAGGGTCTCAATGAGCGCCCTTGCTGCATCTGAGCGGCCTAAGCGCGCGAGCGGCATCATGTAGTGCAGGTCGGCGAAGACAACACACCCATCCTGAGCTCTCTTCTCACAGATATCTGCGAGCTCTTCCCAGCGGTTTCCAACCGACACACCTTCGATTTCCAGGCGGACGAGCATTGAGGCTGCGTTTGAAATATCCCGGTAATCATCGGTGTGCTCTGCACGGATCTTATGATCATAAAGATCAAGAACTTCGTCCGTCGCACCAATTGCAAGCAAAAAGAGCGCGAGGTGCCACCAGACATGGAATCCAAAATTGTTGCAATGGGCCCATCGCTCTGTTTGACCTCCAAGCCATCCAGCACCTGCCATAGGCTGTCCGGTCATATCAAAGACGTGCGCAATGGCATGGAGCCCCCAGGCGTCGTCTGGCGCCATTTCCAAACCTTTTCGACCTTGGGCTTCAGCAAGTTCATAGTCACCGGTCTCTTCTGCTGAAAAGGCGTGACACCCTAATACGTATCCCGTTGCTGGGTGTGCTTGGTCATAGACAGGCAGAACTGTTTCAATGGAGTGCCGCATGCCTTTTGCATCACCTAAGATAAAGCGAATGGCGTGCCCCAGCTTGAGCGCCATGGCATCGCCTGGTGCCTCCGACAATATATTGTCCATTATGACAGCTGCCTGGAGCGGCTGACCTACCAGCCATGCTTCCAGCGCTTGAATGTATTGCCCTTCTCTTCTGGTACACCCAACGGCAGCAGCAGCCTGCTTCGCGTTTTCCAGAGCGGTGCGCGCATTTTCAATCAGTTCTCTGCGACCCAATGACAGATAGGAAATACCTTGAAACGCGTGAGCGAGCGCAAATGTCGGCGCTTCTGCCAGGACGGCTGCGAGATGGTTTGGGGTGGATGACGAATGGGCGAGGAACGCGCGGGATGTCTTATTCCAATGGTCAAGCGTTGTCCGCTTGTCCATGGTTACATCTGATCCGAATGCGTCTGTATGTGTCATTGGTCACTCTCAGTTTTATGCCGCGTACCCAGCACTAGCCGTAGCACCAATCAGAAGTTGATTTCTACACACTTGAGCCGTTGTTCACTTGCATTTGAGAGTACGCGATGAGCTTCCCGCTTTTTGCGATCAACCGCACACGGATTTGTGATCGAGCGGCGCACAATGCCTGCTAATTAGGCGATGTCTGCCTAAAAAGCGCCATCATACGCGCGCCGCCCAATACGACAGGCAAGCAGGGTAAAGGTGTCGCGGCTCAATGCCGCTGTTGCCTCTCGTCCCAGCGTCTCAACATCATCAATCCAGAAGCCTTTGCCACCCATAGCGGCTGCTACTGCAGGGAAATCGGTTCCGTCAAAGTCCACCCCCGCATTGGCGCGCCCCATTGCCCGTTGCTTCATTTCAATGAGACCAAGGCTTTCGTCCACCATCACGGTGATAATGAGTGGGAGCCTAAGATCGCGAATAGTGGCGAGCTCACCCAAGATCATTTCAAGGCCTGCATCACCCAAGACAGTTGCTACAGGCACGTCAGGCGCACAAAGCTTATATCCAGCTGCGATCGGCACCGCACAGCCCATTGTGCAAAGCGCGGAAGATTGCAGGAGCGTGCGAGGCGCGTGGGTTATCCATTTTTGCGACAGCAGGATGCGATGCGCCCCACTATCCGTCGTCATCACGGTGTTGGCCGGGAGCGCCTTTCGCAAAGTGTCGTAGACATGGCCTGGGGAAAAACTTTCGCCTCCGGTGGTGAACGCGGTCGCCAGATCGGTCCTTGCCGAGGCGGCTTCACCATTCGTCCATGTCTCACGCGCCGTTGCTTCAGAAAATGCAGAGAGAGTGTCCGCTATTGGCGACAAGAAGCTCTCGCTCACCCTGTGCATGCCGTGGGTCCGAACGACCGGCGTTATCTCCACTACCTGTTTCTCAGGCCCCCATGGATCGCGCCAGCCCACTCGCATCTCAATCGGGTCATATCCAATCAGGAAGATTAGATCAGACCGTTCTATGAGTGGCATCAACACCTTGTCGGCCTTGGGCGACAGCCCCGCCCCACCAATAACCAGGGGATGGGTTTCGTCGATCAACCCCTTGCCTTTGTAGCTGGTAACGAGAGGAACACCATATCGCTCGCAAAAAGCCTGAATGGCGGGCCCGGCCTCTTCATTGACCGCGTCAACGCCTGCGATTGCCAGGGGACGTTCCGCTGCCTCCAAACTAGCGATTGCACATTCAAGCGCAACGCCCTGCGGCACGCCAAGGGCCGGTGCTGACGAAAAAGACCGGTCTTCCTCAGGCACCACTCCCTCCGCGACCCCAATCGGAACATCAATATGGACCGGACCTGGTTGACCTTCGGTGGCTATGAGAAGCGCCTTCTCAATCATCGCGCCGACAGCCCCAGGTGCGGCACAAAAGCTCGCTTTAACAATGGGCCGCAACAGAGCCTGATGATCAAAGACCTGGTGGGTATAGGTTTCAGCCTCAGCTGCATCAACGCGGCCGGTCAGGAAGATGAGCGGCACCTTGTCCTGATGGGCGTTAGCCACCACATTCACCGCATTGGCGACGCCGGGTCCCAGAGTTGCGACAAGAATACCGGGCGCGCCGGTTGCATGCCATGCACCTTCCGCCATAAAGCCCGCAGGGTTTTCGTGTTTCGTCAGCACGAACTGGATACCACTTTGGGTCAGTGCATCAACCAGCGCGAGCACTTCGCCTCCGGGAATACCAAAGGCTGTCCGACACCCTGCGTCATGTAGATGGTCGGCAATAATCTGCGCGCCGGTTTTCATATTTTTCTGTCCTCTATCACGCCTGCTTCTGCAAGCCCGGCCATCTCCTCATCTGAGAGTTGGAGCTTACTTGCCAGAACATTGTTCGTGTCCGCACCTCGCACCGGAGGCGGCCGGTTATACTGAACAGACGTCTCACTTAGTTTGAGTGGATTGCCAATGAGCGGAACAGTCCCGCTGCCTGAGGTTGAGTGAGACATTTCCACTATCATTTCTCGGTGCTGAATCTGAGGATCTGCAAAGACGTCTGGAATGGTGTTAATCGGCCCACAAGGCACGCCAGCCCCTTCCAACAGCTCAATCCATTCTGCTGCTGACTTTTGCCGGGTCAGGTCCTGCAATAATGGGATCAGCACATCACGGTTGTGTACGCGATCAACATTCTTTGCGAAACGTTCATCGGCCGACAGGTGCTCAGCACCGGCAGCAGAACAGAACTTCGAAAACTGTCCATCATTTCCAACAGCAAGGATGAAGGCCTTGTCAGAGGCGGGAAAGGTTTCATAAGGCACAATGGTCGGGTGACCATTTCCCAGAGGGACCGGTGTGTCTCCCGAGACAAGATAGGAGGTACCCTGATTGACCAACCAGGCCACCTGGCTGTCCAGAAGCGATATGTCTATGTGCTGACCAGTGCCCGATTTGTGGCGCGCTTCCAGCGCTGCCAGAATTCCGACCGTCGCATACATGCCGCACATGACGTCTGCGATGCCGACCCCTACCTTCATCGGCCCTGTGCTTTGCGGGTGGTCCAGAGGGTCGCCTGTGATGCTCATGATCCCTCCCATGCCCTGAATGAGAAAGTCATATCCGGCGCGGGCAGCATAAGGCCCCGTCTGACCGAAACCTGAAATCGAACAATAGATCAGCCGAGGATTTCGTTGAGAGAGCGTCTCATAGTCCAGCTCATAGCGCGCCAGATCTCCCACTTTGAAATTCTCAACCAGAATGTCCGCACCATCCGCCAGCTGACGGATGAGCTCTCGGCCTTCCTCACTGGCCAAATTGATGGCAACGGATTGCTTGTTGCGGTTTGAGGATAGGTAGTAAGCACTTTCTTCGGTGTCTTTGCCTTCCCTGTCTTTCAGGAAGGGAGGTCCCCAGGCGCGGGTGTCATCCCCCTTGCCGGGCCGCTCAATTTTGATGATTTCCGCGCCCAAATCGCCGAGCAATTGAGTTGCCGTTGGTCCGGCGAGGATCCTCGACAGGTCCAGCACAGTAAGGCCAGACAGCGCGCCGGTCCGTTTTTGGTGATTTTCAGTGGTCATGATTGTTTCTCTATGGTCGACGCGCCACTCTACCAACCTTTAAGGCCGGACAGAATTTCCCAGCTGCGCTCAATCCAGGCAGCACGATAAATGTGGCCGCCTTCATGGAGGCAAAGCTCCAAAACGCTGCCGCCGCATCCCGATCTGCGTTCGCAACGCAAAGGTCCTGTTTCTAGGACCTCTGGCTCTTCCTTTTCACACTGGCCTTGGGAGTGCCAGATATCAAAACTCTCATATGTGTTGCCCTGACGATAGAGGCCGCCAGCGATCGCCCGCCCGGCCAATGGAAAGGTTCCGTCTTTTTGCCCGTGATAGTGCATGAGGTTCGGCAGATCGCTTGGACAGTTTTCTGGAAGCGGGTTCCACAGCGTCCCAGCTATTGGCACAAAACCCGCAAACTTGTCCCCCATGTAGCAGGATAAACTCCAGACCATCGAGGCACCTAAGGAAAAACCAGAGGCCAGGATTTTGTCCCTTGGCACTTGGAACCGGACCTCAACATCTTCCAGCACCTCTCCCACATAGGCGAGCTCGTTTCTGGCTCTTGCTGGCGCCCCTTGAAATGACCAACCGCCACGAAGCCCATTTGCTGCAATGAGAGCTAATTGCAAGCGATCGCTCATCTCCTGCAGGCTCACATTGCGCATCACCCCCTCAGAGGAGCCCTTCCACCCATGAAAAAAGAGAACCGCTCCCGCGGGCGGCTCACCCGCCAAATTGTCAGGCAGATAGATCCGATAGTCCCCTGATGGCACGACACAATCCGTGTCACTCGTTCCACACGCCGCTGCAGGCAGCGCAAGGAAACTCGCAAGTGCACAAACTATGAGCAGATTGATTGAAAAAACCCGGGACACCTGACCCTCAATAAAGCTCTCGCCACTGCGAAATGAGTAGCGGAAATTCCGTTCACGAACACATGACGAATTTGAGAGCGAAACTGATCACAATGTTGCACTTGTGTATTGCACATAGGAAGCAAGACTCAATAGTCTTTGAAGCTCTACGAGCCGGTATCGTAGGTCAAATTCTGGGGGGAATATGGATTTTGCTGAAATGGCCCTGGCCGCCTTGCGCATGTACGCCTTGGTGGGTGTCGGGGTTAGCGCCTTGTTTCTCTTGATCGGCATTGACCGCATTGATGAAGACGCTCGCGGCGCTTATCTGTTCCGCCCCTTGCTCATCCCGGCCATTGTTAGCCTGTGGCCTTTGGTCGTTCTGCGATGGATCCGCCTTGAACTTAAAACCAGCTAGGGGCCGCCCATGAAAAGACGACATAGAACTGCCCATTTTGCGATCTGGCGCGGATTGGCATTCCTCCTGCCGCTGCTTTTTGCCATCGCTGGCATCATTCACTATCAGCAAAGTTCTGATCACGCGCCAATCCAGCTCTCACCTCCCGCTGCTAGCCCGGGAGAGCCCCAATGAGCGTCAAATACACTCCAGTTCAGTGGAACCCGAATAAATACGTATATGACCTCGTAGCGCTTGCGGGCATCGTGCTTTACATCGTGCTGTTCCTCAAGTTCGCGCCTATGGAAATCGAACGATCACAACAGGTGAACTATCCCATTCTGCGCATGCGCGCCTTTGGCACTTGCGCGTTCCTGCTGCTCTCGATCATCTTATGTATTGGTCCGCTTGCCCGGCTTGATAAGCGCTTTCTTCCATTGCTGTATAACCGTCGACACCTTGGTGTTTTGACGTTCGCCGTCGCGCTGACCCACGCTAGCTATGTCATTGATTGGTATTACGTCTTTTCACCAACTGACAGGTATGTGGCCCTTCTCACCAGCAATGTCGACTATGGACAGTTCCTGGGCTTCCCCTTTGAAGCTTTCGGAATTTTCTCGCTGTTTGTGCTGCTGGCGCTTGCCGTTACAAGCCATGATTTCTGGTTGAAGTTTTTTACGCCACCCTTCTGGAAAACGCTCCACATGATGATTTATGTGGGCTACGCCTCCCTGGTGGCACATGTGCTTTTTGGTTACATGCAGGGCGCGACAGACCCCATCTTCCCTGTTCTTGTGCTCTTCTTTTCCGCTGCCGTTTTGCTTCTCCATGTCGCAGCTGGAAAGCGCGAGACGGAAGCAGACCGGACCACCTCTGCCACAGTTGAGGGCGACTGGGTTAAGGTCGCACGACTGGAAGACCTTGAAGATGAGCATGGCCATGTTGTGCCCCTGCCAGGCGGCGAACGCATAGCGATATTTCGATATGGCGGGAAGCTCTCAGCTACATCAAATGCGTGTGCACACCAGAACGGTCCCTTGGGCGAAGGACGAATTATCGATGGTTGCATCACCTGCCCGTGGCACGGGTTTCAATACCGACCTGAAGATGGGTGTGCACCTGCTCCCTTTACCGAGAAAATCGCCACGTACCAGCTGCTTCTTAAAGACGGTGACATTCTTGTTGACCCAACACCCAACCCACCTGGAACACATGTAGATCCGGTCCTTATTGGGGAGAGCGTCTAATGGCCAAGACACATGACGACTTTTTTGTAGGCTATATACGCGGTGTGCCGCGGGGTAGCCGCTCTCTCATGATCTTGGTCATTCTGGCGTTTGTCGGAGCGATGTCGGGTGCCGGGTATTTTATCTCTGCAACGCAACCAGACCCTGGGCCAGGGCGGTTTTTCTTTCAGCACAAAACATTCACCGGGATTCTGGAGACGGCACCCTATCCTCTCGTCCGTGTTGCTCCGAATGAAACCTACCCAGAAGGGCACACTCTTCTCCTTGCCGGGCAAGGGAAACGAGGAGTGCAGGTGAAGGCTGCAGCGCTCGCAGGGCAGGTTGTTGATGTAGGCGGCGTGCTGTTGAAACGGGGCACGATCGACATGTTGCAGGTGGGCCGTCGTGTCCCTCTACAAGCATCAGTTGATGGGCTGGGTGACGATGCACGCGAAGCGATTGATCTCTCTGTGACAGATCTCGGCACCTGGCGCCTCACAGGGGAGATTTGCGACGGCAAGTGTTATGTCGGTGCCATGCGACCTGGCACAGGTATCGCGCACAAGGCCTGCGCCAATTTGTGTCTCAATGGTGGTATCCCGGCAGTTTTCGTCAGCACTGCCCCCGTGGAGGGAGCAGAATTTTTCCTCCTTTCCGATCAGGACGGGAACCCAATTGACGAAGAGCTTCAACGCTTTGTCGCTGCACGGGTGCAGGTTGACGGCCAGATTGAGCGGCGGGGCGACCTGATGGTCTTCAAAGTCGACCTCAACAGTGTGGAGGTCCTGTAATGCTCGTCCGAGTGATTTGGCATGTGATCGGCCTCGCGATGGCTGCTGGCATCTGCTATGGCGTCTATTTTGCGTGGGGCCAGTTTCCCGCCTGGGCCAAAGGGACCGACTTTAATGATCTGCGCATCGTCGCGGTTTTGCTCATTTTTGTTGTTGCACTCAGTCTGGCGGAAGCTGTCTGGAGTCGCTTGCCTTCGCGCCCGAAAGACGGGATCGCAGGCGGGAAGTGACAATGCTTCACCGCAAATGGTCACTTCTGACAATCACTGCTTCCTCACCGCGAATTGACCGACAAATGATCTCCGTGAGCGGAGAACGCCTATAGTCTCTCTTTTTGCCAAGGCTTCTGAGCGACAAAATAAGGGGTGAACGTTATGAGGAAAGCACTAGGTCGCTCATTGCTGAGCGATAGGGTTCGCACAAAATCGACAGCCTTTTCGCGGGAAGAACGCGACGCGCTCGGCCTACGCGGTCTGCTACCCCACAACATTTCCAACCTCGACACACAGAAGATGCGTGTTCTGGCGAACATGCGCCGTAAGGCCTACGATATCGAGAGATACATTTTTTTGACGGCTCTTCAGGAGCGCAACCAAACACTCTTCTATCGAACGCTGATCGATCATATCGAAGAAATCATGCCTCTGATCTACACGCCGACCGTGGGGCAAGCCTGCAAAGAGTTCGCGCACATCTTTAGAAAACCTCAGGGTTTCTACATCACTCCGGAAGACAGCGGCCACATCTCCTCAATGCTCGATAACTGGCCAGAAAAAGACATTCGCGTGATCGTGATTACCGATGGTCAGCGCATCCTTGGCCTTGGTGATCTTGGTGCAAACGGCATGGGCATCCCCATTGGGAAGCTCGCGCTTTACGTCGCCTGCGCTGGTATTCAGCCCCACCAATGCCTGCCTGTCATGCTTGATGTTGGCACAGCGAATGAAGAGCTTCGCGGAGATCCTCTTTATCTTGGCTATCCCTACCCACGCGTGAGCGGTGACGAATATGATGCGCTGGTGGCGGAGTTTGTCGATGCTGTTCAGGTGAAGTTCCCGAAGGCACTTATTCAGTTTGAGGATTTTCAAACGCCCAATGCCTATCGACTGCTGAACACCTATCGAGATCAGGTGCTTTGTTTCAACGACGACATTCAAGGCACCGCTGCTGTTGCACTTGCTGGCGTGTATGCCTCCACGCGAATATCAGACAAGAAGTTCGAAGATCTGAAGATCATGTTTCTCGGTGCAGGATCCGCTGCGACGGGCATTGCCGATCTAATTTGCGCTGCGTTTCAGCAAAAAGGCCTGTCCTATGACGAAGCCCGAGCGCGGCTTTGGTTTGTCGATGTTGAGGGTCTTGTTGTTAAGAGCCGCGCGGATTTGATGCCGCACAACCTACCTTATGCACATGACCACCCAGAATTGGACTTTCTCTCTGCGATCCGAACTATTAGACCCGATGTGTTGATCGGTGCAACGGGCGCACCTGGTACGTTCACCGAAGAGGTTGTCCGAACGATGGCGGAGATCAACGACCGGCCGACCATCTTTGCCTTGTCCAATCCGACTTCGAGTGCTGAGTGCACGGCTGAGCAAGCGTATGAATGGAGCGACGGCAGGGCGATTTTTGCCAGTGGCAGCCCCTTTGAAACAGTTGCCCTCAACGGCCACACGCACCGCCCGGCGCAGGGCAACAATGCCTATATTTTCCCGGGCATTGGATTGGGAGCCATTGTCGCGGACGCGACGGTCATTTCGGAAAACATGTTTCTAGCTGCGGCGGAAGCACTCTCTGATGAGGTGTCTAATGAAGACATTTCGGAAGGCGCGATCTACCCAAGACTGCCCACAATCCGCGATGTGTCCGCCAAGATCGCCGAGCGCGTCGCTGACACCGCTTGTCGCGAAGGTGTCGCGCAGGCCTCATATTCAGAAGGATACGCGCAAGCCATACAGGACTATATGTATGACCCGGTCTATTCTGATTGATGCTGACCGAAGAGGGTGTTGTATCTAGGCTTCTCGCGGAAGAGTGAAAGATGCGCGCAAACCACCTTCCCTTCTGTTATGGAGATCCAGTTCCGAGCCATGCGCCTGAATGATCGACTGAGCGATCGACAATCCTAATCCGGATCCACCGGTATCCTTGTTGCGCGAGGTTTCCAGTCGGACAAAGGGCTTAAGGACGTCACGCAGATCTTCTTCTGAAATGCCCGGCCCTTCGTCGTCTATGCAAACTCGAACCGATTCGACGTCAGAAACAAGCGAGATATTGACCTCTCGCCCATATTTCAGACCATTGTCGATGAGATTTCGGAGAGCTCGCCGCAAAGAAACGCGCCGACACAGAACGATGATGGGCACGCCCTCCTCATAGGTCACGTTTTCCCTTACATCTTGATAGTCATCGCTCAAGCTGGTCAGTAACGCATTAAGGTCAACCCGATGAAGTTCTTCTATACCTGAGGCATCTTCCGCCCAGGTCAGGATTTCCTCCATCATTGTCTTCATTTCATCTAAGGTCGCGATGACCTTTGCACGCTCGGCTTCCGGCTCCATGATCTCGGCTCGTATGCGCAGAGACGTAAGCGGCGTCCTTAAATCATGACCGACAGATCGAAGCATCGTCCGTTGTGTTTCAATCATGCGGGTGAGCCGTTCCTGCATGGCATTGAATGCAGCGATGGCCGACCGGAGATCGGTTGGTCCCTCTTCTTTCAGCGATATTCCATGCCCGCCACGGCCCAGCTGATCTGCAGCCTCAGCCAGATTGGTCAGGGGGCGCGTTATCCGCCTCGCAAAAAAGATCACGACAAAAACCGTTACCAAGACCATGCCGCCAGTTGCCAAAAATACACGAGGCGTCATGTTTTCCAGCGGATAGTGACCGGTGATGCCGTTAATCCACCGACCATCCGATAAATGGACCGACATAACCATGCTTTCGAAACCGGGGCCCGGCGGGCCTCTCGGATCGGGTGGAGGAGGGCGGTGCCCTGGCGGGGGCGGACGCATGCCTCGCTCGCGATCCCGACGCATATCCTCGTGGGGCGGCCGCAGGCCTGCCGGACCAGATTGACGCTCTGGTCGCTGCAGCCTGTCTCCTCGGCAGACACGTACAGCTTCAAACTTCACATTTCGACTTTGCAACAGGTTACTGAGCTGCGCCTCATAAGAAGAGAGACATTCGATCGCAGAGAGACGGTCAATCGCTGAGGATGAGGCTACCTCTAAACGCAGTGGGGCGCCCCGACTGTTTCTCGGCCCAGGTCCAGGTCTTCGGCCGGGAAACTCGAGAACTTGAGCTGTCCCTTCGGCCATCTTTTCAATAGCGGAGAGATAGAGCGTAGAACGCGCTTGCAGCCGACGCTCGTCGACTATCAGCAAGACATTGACGATCTGAGAGACGAGAAGAACAAAAACGAACAGCGCAATGAGCTGCCCCGGAAGAGTACGAAGTCGAAGCAAATCGGTCACAGTGAATCAGACTGCGCGATAAACCGGTACCCGCCGCCCCAGACCGTCCTGATGTAGATCGGTTCTTTCGGGTTGGGCTCTATCTTGCGGCGTAACCTGCTGATCATATTGTCCACGCTCCGCTCGAACGGCAACGCATCACGCCCTTTTGTCAGGTCTATCAGTTCATCACGGGTCAGAACGTTATCGTGATTGTCCAGAAACACCGTGAGCAATTGTATCTCGCCCGCACTCAAGGGAACAATGGTGCCATCCTTGTCAGTCAGCTCGCCTTTATGCAGGTTCAACACCCATGTCCCAAACCGTTTTAGGTGGGCATTCTGGGTGACGTCCGTTGGATTTTGGGTTCGCCGAAGAACCGCCTTAATCCGCGCTACCAACTCTCTGGGGTTAAATGGCTTGGTTACATAATCGTCGGCGCCAAGCTCAAGCCCAACGATACGGTCAGTATCATCTGTCAAAGCTGTCAGAAGAATAACTGGCAGCTGCAGCGTTTCGCGCAAATGCCGACAAAGGCTCAACCCATCCTCTCCCGGCATCATGATGTCGAGCACAACGAGGTCTATTGTATCTTGGTCAATTAGTGAGCGCGCTTCGCTGGCATTTTGCGCGAGCGCAACGGAGAACCCGCTTCGCTCCAAATGCGCGCCGAGTGCTTCACGTATATCTGGCTGATCATCTACAACCAGAATGCGAGCGAACCGCTCCATTCGTCGACAACCCCTATCTTTTGTCGAACCTTCTGTACTGTCGGCACGAGACGCGCAAGCATTGTCTCGCGCCGACTAGCCTATCTTAGAAACTATATCGCAATGACACGATAGCCTTTGTTTCCTGCGCATCGTTAAAACTGATCCCATTTACACTTATGGGAGCATAGCTGTAATTGACACCAAAATTGGCAGACAAGCCACGGGCGATGTCGTAGGCAGCGCCAAATGAGGCCGCAACCTCTTCTTCGCCTTCCACCTCACCATAATGGCCTTCAAGTGATAGACTGGTGACACCTATCTTGGTCTGCGCACCGGTTGATACGTACCATCGATCAACATCTACAGCCGTGGAAGCAAAGTCTTCGTAGCCCACGCCGAGATCAAATATTGAGCTGCCATACACGAATTCAGCCACCGCGCCCACAGCTTGTGTATCGAAGACGATTGAGCCATCTGCGGATGTGTAAGTCCCCTCAGAGTACCGGCCTGTAAACCGGTAGTCCTTATTGCCAAGCGGCCGTTGGAACATGAAGCCGACGTCAACATTTGCATCTTCATCAATGGTACCGCTGAGCACGACCGGGCCATAGCGACCGACGTAGGACCCACCCAGATCATCCAAGACACCATAGGTCGCATCGAATGCCAACTCAGCATTCCCGACACCGCGCGCGCGCCTTGTCTCTTCGCGGACAATGCCAGAGACGTTGCCGCCAATGATCGTGCCCCAGACGCCGCCGACATAGCCAGCCACGTTGTCTGTGTAGTGGTCATCGCTATCTGCGGTCGCATATTGACCAAAATAGGCGGCCCCCAGCGTCAGCTGATTGGCTGTCTGTGTTTCTGCGCTGACCTGAAAGTTGCCTGTGAAGTTGTAATCTTCCCTGTCATCACTCTCTAGTTCGACTGATACAGGCAGATCTACTGTTCCTCTGAGTTCCAGCGTTACATCACCAACTTCTGTCGCGAGAGGCTCCTCAAAGAAGGAGAGCCTTTCATAATTGAGAGACACGCCATCTGCATATGCAGCCGTCGCAACGCCCAGCAAGGCAGTTATCGAGGCGGTGGAGAGCAAGAGTTTCTGATTGTTCTTAGTCATGCCTCAAGCCCTCTTCACAAAAAGTGTTTGATAGGCTTGTCGCGCAATAGCGCGGCCGGCTTTCATGGCCTGAACATGATCAAGCTCCCAGTGAACGCCGCCATAAAGGCGGGATAGACCATTTTCCTCAGCGGCCTGGCTCAAACTCGTCCAGCGTCTCGTTACGCCGGTCAATTCCGGCCAAAGCACCTGGTCCGGCGACCTTCCTGAGAAGGTCACGTCATCGCGCCCTAGAAAGTGAGCGATCATCTCAGCACCCGCAGCACCGAAGGTCGAATGACCCGATGTGTAAGCTGGAAATTCTGGTGTGGGAATGTAGCTCTGCCAATCAGATTGTGCGGTCACACGCGGATCCGGGTTGTGGAACTTGGGCGCTCTTACCCGAATGGCGCTTTCAGGTCGCACAATGTCGTGGTGATATTTGCTATCCCACGCACTGATTGAAGCATCGGCCTGGGTCATACCCATCAAAGCGAAGGTCCTGGCCAGCTCTATGAAACTCATGCCTTTGTCTTGCAGGAGCTGAATGCCGATATAGATGAAGTGGCCTGGTGGCGTGATGCCCCAAGGGCCATCTTCCCAGAAGAGGGCAATCTGAGATTGATCTGCCGTCCGTATCGTGCTGTCGCCTCCGCCAAGAGCTTTAATGGTCGCAAACTCATTCGCGAATTCCGGACTTTTGGGGTCGTAAAAATCAACCGCGCGAAACTGAGATCCAGACGTCATGGTCCAAGGTTTGATTTTCCCTTGTCCGGGAAAAAGACCACGGGCGAAGGAACCGAATGCAGGCCCAGGCGACGCCGAGTAGAATGGACCGGTGGGGCTCCAGCGTAGCTCATCTGGACGCCTCTGATAGCGGTCCAAATAGAAGTTGGCTTCGCTTGGCTCTGAGCCATCATCGGTTCGCATGTCCACAACGAAACTACCGACGCGCTCCCCCCATTCGATGCCCCGCTGTTTCGCATCACCATCCGGGAACCTGTCCAGAAAGGCTCGTCGTTCGAATATGAATGGCTGTTGAAAAGCTTCGGCCGCAGCAATTGCAAAGGCGACGCCATAAGCAACTTCAGGATCAGCACCAGCCGGTCCTGCACCTACTCCAAAGGGTTCGTCATATGCTTGCTCTATCCCATTGGCTGCGAGGAACCCTGCAGCCAGGGGAAGAGAAAAATTGTATGCCGCGCGCGGTGGCGGCACACGTTGATCTCGCACCTGCTGCATCACGATATCGGTCCAATGGAAAACCGTGTTCTGATTTGCAGGTTCGAGGATCTGTGTCAGGTATGAAGATGAGGACCCAAAGGACCCCACACAGCCAGCCGTGGCCAGCACAGAAGTTGCAGCCGCGCCCATCAATACTTGGCGCCTTGATGCATGCATATCGATATTCTCCCAGTTCGACGCAAGCAACAGAAGACTAGGTGCCAACGCGGGCCAACGTGTCCCGAAGGCACCCCTTCTTCTGCGAAATTGTATCAGTACTGATACAATTAGCGATCTGCCCAGAAATTAGGCTTTTCACGTTAAAAAACCCCTCACCAGCCTGGGGCTCGCAAGGGGTTTCCTAGATTTCCTGTCGAAAATCGGCTTTGAGCCGGACTCCGATCTATCTCACCACAAGTCGTATTTCTGCAGTTCCGCACGCCCCACAACCATGTGATGCACCTCATCCGGACCGTCAGCGAAGCGCAGGTGGCGCATGTCTGTGTAAAGACCCGCCAGCGGTGTCCATTGAGATATGCCCGCCGCGCCATGCATCTGAATGGCCTGGTCGATGATCAGGCAGACTTTCTCCGGCACCATCGCCTTCACTGCACTTACATAGACGCGGGCTTCCTTATTGCCGAGCACGTCCATGGCCTTGGCAGCCTGCAATACCGCCAAGCGCATGGCGTTGATCTCGATACGCGCGCGCGAAATGACTTCAACGTTTTTGCCCAGCTTCGCAATCGGCTTGCCGAATGCTTCGCGAGAGCCTGCCCGCTTGACCATCAACTCCAGCGCCTTTTCTGCTTTCCCGATGGACCGCATACAGTGATGGATGCGACCGGGGCCCAGACGCACCTGAGAGATTTCAAAACCACGTCCTTCGCCTAGGAGCATGTTTTCTTTTGGCACGCGCACATTTGTAAATCTGATGTGCATATGCCCGCGCGGTGCATGGTCTTCACCAAACACCTGCATGCCTTCGAGAACCTCAACACCTGGTGTATCCATCGGCACGAGAATCTGAGACTGCTGCTTGCTCGGTGCCGCATTAGGGCTTGTTTTCACCATGGTGATCATGATCTTGCAACGAGGGTCGCCTGCACCTGAGATGTAGAACTTCTCCCCATTGATGACCCATTCGTCACCCTCCAGCACTGCACTTGTGCTGATATTCTTTGCGTCCGAAGAAGGGAGATTTGGTTCCGTCATGGCATAAGCTGAACGGATTTCACCGTCTAAGAGTGGTTTCAGCCACTGTTCTTTCTGTGCTTCGGTGCCTACGCGTTCCAACACTTCCATGTTGCCGGTGTCTGGCGCGCTGCAGTTCAGCGACTCGGACGCGAGCGGCGATTTGCCGAGCTCTGCGGCAATGTAAGCGTAGTCCAGGTTGCTGAGGCCCGCCCCAGATTCATCATCAGGCAAAAAGAAGTTCCAGAGGCCAGCTTCCTTCGCTTTGTCTTTGGCGCCTTCCAAAAGCTCCAGCTGGCGCGGGTGCCAGCTCCAGCGGTCCTCTTTCTCATCGTTGAGTTTGATAAACTCTTCGGTGATCGGGTCAACATTTTCAACAATGTGCTTTTGCACTGCATCCATGAGAGGCCGAGCCTCTTCGGACATTGCGAGCTGAAATAGGTCTGCATCGACGTCTGACATGTATTTCCTCCTGTTCAGAAGATTTTCTTTTTTTGAGTTGGTTTATGCCAACAAGTTACACGTTTGGGGCCAGAAACGAACCAGGAATCTCAGCACAGTTAGAGACAGGCAATCACTGAAGCTCATCAAGCCGGTTTTTCAATGAGATAGCTGACAGATGCCTTGAATGCTTCACCCGGCAGTAGCACATGCATTTGGTTGGGTTCACCGGGGCGGTTGAGCGCATCGGGCATATGGGACACGGGTTCTGCACAGAAAAAGTCTGTGCCACTCGGCGCATAGACATGGAGCAGACCCAGCTCGTCAGATGCGGTCAGGCTGACACGCAAATTTTCGCGTTCTATTACTAACTTGCCACCCCAATGGGTAAAACAATGATCGAGTGAGACATCGGCCGGGAGCTGTTGCCCTGGCCAGTAGATCTCAGAACCGCCCCTTTCGTGATCCGTGGGCAGCAGGTCAGTCGACACGTTCCACTTACCGCCAACCTGGGCTCTGAACCCATCTCCTGGTTGCCGCGGGAAATAGGGATGAAAGCCCAGTCCTGCCGGCATCGGCTGATCCGAGGTATTTTGGATCTCCAAACGATGGACAAAGCGATTGGCCGATAGACCATAGTGTTGCGTGGCTTCAAAGGCCCACGGCCATGTGCCGTCGGTCGGTCTGTGGCCAAAAGAGAGTTCTACTGTTTGCTCATCATGAGCTTTGACCTCCCATTCTGATAGCCACCCTTCGCCATGCAGCGCGTGGGGTTCTCCGGCAAGCGGCGGCGTGAGCTGGAGGGACTGTTTGCCAAAGCTCACGCGCCCATGAGCGATGCGGTTGCAATAGGGCAGGAGAACAAATGCAGCAGGATCGGTCGGTCTAGAAATTGGATCGGGCGCCGGTTTCAGAACGGGTTCACCAAAGGCCTCAAATGAAATGATCCCGCCTCCATGCAAAGGCGAGATCATCAAATCCAAAACAGTATTGTGAAGGCGCAGATGCGTCACTCAGCCCGCCACCTTCTATTCGGCAGCCTGAACTGCATCCGACTCTTTACTGTCTGCTATCAATCGATATTCCGAAAAATCAGGGTCATGCATATCGTTCAGATAGCGGTCTGGCGAAAAGGGATAGAGATTGGGCACACCTGACTTGTCGAAATACCAGCTGTCACAACCGCCACTTGCCCAAACCGTTGTTGGCACACGGGCCTGCATCTCTGCATTATAAGCATCAAAGGATGATTGTTTAGGTGCAATTCCCTCCAGGCCTTCATCCCGCATTTTGTCGAGCATGGAAATCACGTAGTCGACCTGGTGTTCTGTAATGGTAATGAGCGACAGGTTGCCGACAGGGCCGGTCGGACCTTCCAGCATCCAAAAATTTGGAAAACCCGGCATCCCAACTGCGCGGTGTGCGCGCGGAGAGCCATCCCAAGCTTCGCCAAGATCGCGACCGTTCTCTCCAGTAACTTTAGTTGGCAGAATAAATGACGTCGCATCGAAACCTGTCGCCAGAACAAGAACATCTAGTTCATGGGTCTTGCCGTCTACTGTCTTAATACCTTCGGGGACGATGCTCTCAATGCCTTCTGTGATGAGATTGGCATTGTCGCTCGTGATTGCGGGATAGAACTCAGAGCAGAAGATAAGGCGCTTACAGGCAGCCTGATAGTCCGGCGTCAGCTTGGCTCGGAGTTCGGGGTCCGCCACCTCATCTTCCAAGTGCTTTGTGCAAGCCTCTTGTATCTTCGCCAACTCCTTTTGATCGCCAACAGTGGCCTGACCAAAATGCTTCACCATCGATTTAAAGTAGAAATTGTAGGTGAGCTTCTGCAGCGCCGGAAAGGTGCGCATCAACCACTTGGTGACTCCCGTATATTCTACCTGTGGCAGAGGGATCATCCATTGAGGCGTCCGCTGGAACACATTCATCGTGCCAACTTTGCTCGTGATTGCGCCGATGATCTGCGCAGCGGTCGAGCCAGTTCCGATAATGCCGACTTTACGGCCCTCAAGGGGGACCGAGTGATTCCACCTGGCTGTGTGGAACATGTCGCCTTCGAAACTGTCCAGCCCTTCAATATTTGGCAGAACCGGATTGTGCAAAATACCGGTTGCCGAGATGACAATGTCATATTGCTCAACATCGCCAGCGCCGGTAGTCAGCCGCCAGTGCGGGGCCTCATAAGTCAGGTCTGTGACAGGGGTATTGAATTTCACAATATCAGTGACGCCGAAATCTTTTGCCGTCTTTTCCATATAGGCCTGAATTTCAGGGCCATAGGAAAAGCGGTGCGTCCAATCCGGATTGAGCGCGAAGGAAAAGGAATACCAGCGTGAGGGCACATCACAGGAAAGGCCGGGATACTGGTTTTCACGCCACGTACCGCCAACTTTGTCTGTCTTTTCATAAACGGTGAGATCGGTGTAGCCCGCTTGGCGCAGCTTCACCACTGCGGCAATGCCCGACATGCCCGCGCCGATGATCGCGACCCGAGGTTGTGTCCCTGCCTTCGCCCAGCTTGCGCCCTGCTCACCAGACATTTCATTCACATGCATGTTCATACAGGCGTCCTCCTCGTCGCTTCTGTCACCTCGATAGTACATTAAGAATGATCCACTATTGACGGCCTGTCAATAAGCCTCATAGACTGCCCCACCAGGAAAAGGCATACCCTTCCCTGATACAAAGACCGCAGAAATGAGCCAAAAATGTCAGGCAAACCCCAGAGACGCCGCCGCACACCGGAAATGGCCCGTGAGGAGATTATCGATGCGACCGTCGCGGCATTAGCAGACGCCGACTTCGGATCCCTGACAGTGGACGTCATTATGCGGCACACTGAGATGACCCGCTCATCCTTTTATCACTACTTTAAAAGTGTAGATGAGCTGGCTTTGGGCTTTATGGATCGGTTTGAGGATGCCATTCGAGTCCCGGTCGATGGCTGGCTCGACGGCAATGGCAGCGACAACTACATGGCCGATACGCAAACTCACTTGACCGACATGTTTGTCGCGATGGAGGTGCACCATACTGCTATGCGCGCTTTGGAACAGGCATCCAATAACAGCGCACAGGTCTATAGCGAGTGGCGAGAGCGCATCATCGACTATTTCATCGAGAAGACAGCCCGCTTCATTCGTCAGCAGATTATGCTCGGACGGTCGAAAGTAACTGATCCCGACCGCACAGCCCGTGCCCTCATTCTCATGAACAATGCACTCGCGAATGACAATATGCTTCGCACGGAACCAGATGATGCCAGCGCGATAGGCAAAACGTCCGCCGATATCTGGAACGCAACAATTTACGGCCGATAGTTTCGCGCCTGCGAGGGCGAATCCCTTGTACATCTTCCAAAGACGTATCACGATGTCAGTGTAGCGACATTGAAGGATACCCAATGCCCCGATTTGTGAGCGTTTATGTGCGCACGGTCGACGCCATCAACTATCGCATCGGGCGCGTGATGATGTATGGCATTTTTGTCATGATGGGCATTCTGCTCTGGTCATCCATTTCCAAGACCTTCTTCCTGCCATCGCTATGGACTCTCGAAGTCGCCCAGTTCGCCATGGTCACCTATTACATTCTGGGTGGTCCATACTCGATCCAACTTGGCTCGAATGTGCGCATGGATCTTTTCTATGGCAATTGGTCAGTTCGCAAGAAAGCCTGGTTCGACAGCTTCACCGTACTGCTGCTCATTTTCTATCTGGGCGTCCTGCTCTATGGCGCGATCGATAGCACCAGCTATTCACTGCAATATGGTGAACGTAATCCCACCGCATGGCGGCCATATCTTTGGCCGATCAAGAGCATTATGACGGTTGGCTTCTTCCTCATGCTGTTACAAGCGATCTCCGAGCTTTTTAAGGACATTGCGAAAATCCGCGAGGTTGAGCTCTGATGTCCTATGAGCTGATCGCCATCTTAATGTTTTCCTCCATGATGCTGATGCTCATGACCGGGCAACGCGTCTTTGGCGCTATCGGTGCCGTCGCTGCCATCGCAGCGCTGACACTTTGGGGAACAGGCGGCTCACTCATTCCCTTTTCCTCCGCCATGAAACTGATGAAGTGGTACCCGCTCCTCACCCTGCCCATGTTTATTTTCATGGGCTATGTGCTGTCTGAATCCAAAATCGCCGATGACTTGTACAAGATGTTCCACGTCTGGATGGGACCGGTGAATGGCGGGCTTGCCATTGGCACCATCAGCCTCATGGTGCTCATCTCTGCAATGAATGGGCTTTCTGTTGCCGGCATGGCGATTGGCGCAACCATTGCCCTGCCCGAGCTATTGCGGCGAGGGTATGACAAACGAATGGTGACAGGGGTTGTGCAAGCGGGCTCTTCGCTCGGCATTCTCGTCCCTCCCTCTGTTGTTCTTGTCCTTTATGCGATGATTGCACGGCAGCCGGTCGGACAACTCTGGCTCGCAGGCGTTCTTCCCGGGCTCATGATGGCAGCAATGTTCATTGCCTATATCTACATTCGCTGCCGCATCAATCCGGCCCTGGGCCCTGCCCTGCCGGAAGACGAGCGTGACGTGCCAATAGCCGAAAAAATCCGGCTCTTGCGCGCTGGTCTGCTCCCAGTTGGCATTTTCGCCGCGATGATGGTTCCCTTTGTGAACGGCTGGACGTCACTCGTGGAAAGTTCCGCAATCGGGGCACTTGCCGCTTTCTTTGCAGCCATCATCAAAAGACGCATGACACGGGACGTCTTTGAGACCTCTGTGCGCCAGACACTCGCGATCTCCTGCATGTTCATGTGGATCATCTTGGCCGCCATGGGGTTTGGCGCGGTGTTTGATGGTCTTGGTGCCGTTCGCGCAATCGACAATCTGTTCACAGATCAGCTGGGCCTCAATCCGTGGATGATCCTCATTCTGATGCAACTCAGTTTTTTGCTGATGGGAACATTCCTGGACGACACAGCGATGCTCGTTATTGTTGCACCTCTCTATGTTCCGCTTGTCGGCGCACTTGGCTTTGATCTGGTTTGGTACGGAATTCTCTACACGATCACCACACAGATTGCCTATATGACGCCGCCCTTTGGATACAATTTGTTCCTTATGCGCGCCATGGCACCGCCAGAAATCAGTCTCCGCGACATTTATGGTTCCATCTTTCCTTTCGTTATGGTGATGTTATTGGCCCTGACATTGATCATGGCCTTTCCGCAGATCGCCCTCTGGCTACCGGAGGCTGTTTACGGAAAATAGGGAGAGTTTCTAAAGGAGCGGCCTGCGTATCACTGCCCAATACCCTGAGCGAGTATCCAATCGACTAACAAGGAGACGAGATATGACGACCAGACGTAAATTTCTCACCACCGCCGGTGTTGCCGGTGCCGCCACACTGGCTGCTCCCGCTGTTCACGCGGACACAACCATCCGTTGGCGCATGCAGACATATGCGGGACCTGCCCTTGCAGAACATGTGATCAAGCCTGCCATCGACAGTTTCAACAAAATTGCTGGCGATGAGATGCAGATCGAACTTTTCTTTGCTGACCAGCTTGTCCCTACCGGCGAACTATTCCGGGCCATGCAGAGTGGCACCATCGATGCCGTACAATCTGACGACGACTCGATGGCGTCACCTACCGAAGTGACCGTGTTTGGCGGCTACTTCCCCTTTGCCTCTCGCTATTCGCTCGACGTGCCTGTCTTGTTCAATCAGTACGGCCTCAACGAAATCTGGGATGAAGAATATTCAAAAGTCGGTGTGAAACATCTCTCCGCTGGGGCATGGGACCCGTGCCACTTTGCGACCAAAGACCCGATCCGAAGCCTGGATGATTTGAAGGGCAAGCGCGTCTTTACCTTCCCGACGGCTGGACGTTTCCTCAGTCAGTTTGGTGTCGTGCCGGTGACGCTTCCCTGGGAGGATATTGAGGTTGCGGTGCAGACCGGTGAACTGGATGGTGTCGCCTGGTCTGGCATCACCGAGGACTACACAGTCGGCTGGGCAGATGTCACCGACTATTTCCTCACCAACAATATTTCGGGCGCCTGGGCGGGTTCCTTCTTTGCCAATATGGATCGCTACAACGAGCTGCCCGATCATCTGAAAGAGCTCTTAAAGATTACGATGGATAGCTCCCACTATTACCGTCAGTGGTGGTACTGGGGCGGCGAAGCATCGCTGCGTGTCGACGGCACAAAGATGCAGCTCACATCTATTCCGGATGAAGAATGGGCAACGGTGGAAGCAGCAGCTCTCGTCTTCTGGGATGAGATCGCGGCGGAGTCGCCCACCAAGGCGAAGGTTGTTGAGATCTTCAAGAAATATAATGCGGATATGCAAAAGGCCGGACGCCCTTACCGCTACAGCTAAACCTATCTCAGGGGCACCTTTTGGGCGCCCCTGAAGATTACTGGCGCCTTACATTTCTGCCAGCGTCTTCTTCTTGATCTTTTTGGCGAGCGACCATTTGTGGACTTCAGTCGGCCCGTCATAGATGCGGAAAGCCCGTACCTCCCGGAAGAGTTGTTCAACGATGGTGTCACCGGTCACGCCCATACCACCCATCACCTGAACGCATCGGTCTGCCACACGGAAGAGCGCTTCGGAAACGGACACTTTGGTCATAGAACTCTCGACATTTCCGTCTTCACCCCTGTCGAGCGTCGCGGCACACCAATCAATCATCAGTTCTGACTGTTTCAAATCGATCTGATTTTCCGCCAGCATGAAGCCCACACCTTCATGATCGATCAGAAGCTTGCCAAACGCTTCGCGGCGGCAGGCATATTCCGTCGCAATTTCCTGTGCCCTGACAGCGACGCCATACCAGCGCATGCAATGGGAGAGCCTCGCTGGCGCCAACCGGACCTGTGCAAAGCGGAATCCTTGCCCCGGCTGCCCTAGCATCTGATCAGATGGCACCCGTAGATTGTCGATGGTGATTTCTGCATGTCCGCCCGGCATGGAGCTATCAATCGTCTCCAGCACGCGGGTTATTTTGATCGCCGGGTCGGGCAAGTCCACCAGGAACATACAAGCACCCTCAGCGGAGTTTGCCATGACGATGCCGACCTTGGCGCCTTCTGCGCCCGTAATGTAGGTTTTCTTGCCGTTGACCACCCAATGATTGCCATCGAGCTTGGCTTCTGTTTGCATCATGGACGGATCGGACCCGGCACCGCCATCAGCCGACGGCTCTGTCATGAAGAAGGCCGACCTTGCTTCGCCGCTCACCAACGGCGCCAGGAAACGTGCTTTCTGTTCTTCGCTTCCGGCTTTTCCGAGCAAGAACATGTTTCCCTCATCCGGCGCCATGGTGTTGCACGCAACGGGCCCCAGCGGAGACAAACCAGATTTCTTGAGAATATAAGCGGTCTCAAGCTGGCTGTAGTGCCCACCGTCTTTCCTGATGTGTGGGGTCATAACACCCGCTTTGATTGCTTTGTCCCGCATCTCTCGAACGAGCTCTTCTGTAGGTCCATGGGAGCCGGCGCGGGGATCGTGTTCGTAGGGTGCAATTTCTTGCCGTACGAAGGTCTCCACGCGGTCACCAATTTCGCGCGCGGCGTCTGAGATAGGGTCAGTCATTCTGATCGATACCTGTTTTTTAGTGTTCGTTTGAAATGGTTTGTACAGCGGCACCCAAGGCTAAAGGTCTCCGGCAATTCAATAGCATCGCTGCCTCATCGCTTTTTCCCTGCCGGGCAAGGGCACCTGCCATGGCGAGCTCAATCAGGTCGCGTTGGGCACGGCTACCGCCGATCCGCGCATGGTCCGACATGGCTTTTGTTAGATGCTCGGTTGTGAGCTGCCAATTCTGCTTTGCAAATGCCTGAAAGGCTTGCGCCAAGCCCCGCACAAGATCTTCAGCGGGGCCATTTGCCTTTTCGACAATTGTTGCAACACCTTCTGCGTTGCCTGCCATCGCGTGCGCCAGTGCGGCATGAACATCTGCGAAACCGAGCCGCGGCTTTGCAAACCGCGCCGTCGCATAGTCGCTGATGGATTGCCACCGGTCCGGCGCCACCTCCACGCCCGCAAGCTCCGCGCGGTAGAGAAGCGCTGGCATGTCGGTTACGATATTGAGGGCTGGCCCTGAGCTCGTTTTCGGATCAATGGCAGTGTCCGCCACCTGCCACATGGTCTTCACGTCACCCTCGACCAATGCCCAGAGTGCGATGTGCCAGGACAGATGGCAGTGCATGACACCTTGGGTGTCATAGTCCTCTATCCAGTCTTTCAGATAAGCTAGACCAGCAGCCGTTTCTCCTACTTCATAGTAGAGGTGTGCCCTATGGTGAGAGCCATTTGCATTTCGTGGGTTGATCGCGAGAGAGCGCTCAATGGACTGCGCCGCCGGCTCCAGCTGCCCGGCTTCCATCTGAGAGAACGCGTGGGTGGACAGAAACCACCAATCATCGCCATAGTGAGGCGCCAGCATTGACGACAGAGCAAGGTTCTCCGCTTCCCGTCCCGGCTGCCCTCCAAACCCAATCAGGCTGAACACACCGAGGCAGGCCTGGGCAATCATGACATCGCGGGGGAACTCCTGAAGATGGGCACGGGCTTTCTCATAGACGCCTTCGCTCTTTCCTTCCAGAAGCGATCCAATGATCGCCAAATGCCCCTGCTCTCGGGGACTCAATCCCTCCGCACACGCCTTCGCGGCAGCATAGGGCTCCCGCCCGCTGACGCCGCGCCCTTCAACCTGCCGGTTGCGGGCAATGGCCAGATGCGCCAGAGCAAAGTTTTCGTCTTCGGCAACAGCTTCCTGAAACGCCTCTTCAGCTCCGGGAGCGGCGGCAAGATTGCACTCAAGTCCGCGGACATAGGCGTCCCGCGCCTTTACTGAACTGGTCGTCAGCGGATTTCCATATTGATCTTTTTGCATGCACCACTCCCAATGTGCGCCACCGTCGCGCGATATGGGTGATACATACCACAAAGCCGCGCCACCACCGATATGATGACATCACATCAGAAGAAGATGCGTTGAGATCTGACTAGGCGGTCGCTTTACCGTCGGGGTTCGCTGATGATTTTCTCGTTGCTAGTGCCAAAGCACAAACCAACCCGACACCTAGCTCAAATACCGTTACCGCCATAAGGTTTGACGACGGCAGCCCGTCGATCACCATGCTCACCAAACGGGAAGCACCGTAGGAGAGAAAAAGAACTGTCGACAGCAAAAGCGCAGTGAAGGTAAGCCGCGAGAAGAATGCGCCAGCCAAGACAATAAGAGCACACGCGAGGAGAGCGCCGCCTGCAGCCCGCATTTCGCTCAACAGGTTTTCATTGCTGCCTACAACTATCCCGCTGGTGGCATGAAAGTCGGCGGGTACAACCAGGATGGCGCCCCCAATGCCGATACCGATAAGGCCCGTTACAAAGAGAAGTGCTTTCAGTCGTAAAGTGCTTTCCATCATCATAATCCTTTCGAGAGTTACTTCCGTTAGGCCTGCGCAAGTTGCAGGCAAGCGTTGAGGTAAAGGACAGCGGCGACAGCCGCGGCGATACCGCGCACCCAGTTCCAGAATGTCCAACGGGGGTAATAGACGTCTGTCCAATAGGCAGCCCCTTCAGGACTGTCATAGGCCTTCGTCGCCAGCTTGGTGTTCATGGGCACATTGAAGACAAGTGTGACTCCAGCAACACCCACCGAATAGATAATCGCCGCCGAGAGAATTGAGATGCCACCGGTTTCCAACACACCAAGGTAAGCGGCGGCGCCCAGGGCAGCTGAGACCGCCCACATGCCAATCAACAAAACCATGAAGACTGTTTTGAAAACCTCGCGGTTGATCCCCTGCATCACTTCTACGCTTGCACTTGTTCTGGCACCATTCAAAGATCTCATGACAAAGTCGGAGAAGGTCAGGAAGACACCTGCAACCAGAGCGCAGGAAATTAGAGAAATTTCGTATGTAAGAAGAAGCCAAGTCTGCGTCATAGCACGCTCCGTTCACAGGCTGAGTTAGTAGGAAAGCCCAGGTGATTTGTGCAGATAGGTATCAGTAGCCATTTGCTGCAGCATGACGCTGGCAACATCTGCCCGAGATATCTTGAGTGCCAAGCTGCTTTCAGACGGCGGAAAGCCAAGCTTGTAGTCGCCGGTCACAGGACCGTCCGTAAAAGCGGCGGGACGAACAGTGATCCAATCAAGCTTGCTTTGCCTTATGAAGGCTTCCTGTTCTTCGTGATCGGCCATGGCCTGTTTCAGCAACCAGCCAAACATGATGTGCTTCCAGAAGAAGTCGAGATGTTTATGGCTGTCGCCAGCTCCCAGTGTGGTTTGGCAGACAAGGCGGCGCACATTGTGACGTTCCATCGCCTCAATAATGTGCTTCGTGCCCTGAGCACGGACGCCGCCCTTCCGGCCCGCGCCGAGGGCGATCAGTACTGCGTCGTGCCCTTTGACCGCTGCATCGACCGCCGCGGGATTAAGAACGTCGCCCTCTATCAAACGCAAGTTTTGATGATCTCGGTCCAACTTGGAGGCATCGCGTAGAAACGCAGTCACGTCCTCGCCCTGAGCAAGCGCCTGCTCAACCAGATGACGGCCCAGCGAGCCTGTCGCGCCAAAAATAATGAGTTTCATCGTCAGCTCCTAACTTGACACCGTGTCAATTGACACTGTGACAAGTAGGCGGTACTAGACACCATGTCAAGTAGTGCAAAATCGACTCGAGAGAAAATCCTGTCTGCCAGCCTGGAATTGCTGGAAACCGGCCAAGGAAACAGCGTCCGAATGTCGGATATTGCGGCCAAGGTCGGCATTACCCGGCAAGCGCTCTATCTTCATTTTCGGACACGCGGGGACCTGCTCATCGCCACGACGCATTATGTGGATGAGCTTCACGGGGGCGATGAACGGCTCATCCCCAGCCGGACCGCTAAAACCGGAATAGAGCGGCTGGACGCTTTTATCAGCGCCTGGGCAGGATTTCTGCCAGAGATCTACGGGATCGGAAAAGCACTGCTGGCCATGCGCGACACGGACCCGGAGGCCGCCGCCGCCTGGGACAAACGGATGCAGGATATGCGCGAAGGCTGCGAGGCTGCCATCCTTGCGTTGGCGCGCGACAAGACACTCACAACTGACTATTCCCCAGAACAGGCCACGGACGTTTTATGGACACTGCTGTCTCTCAGAAACTGGGAGCAGCTCACCGTCGAGTGTGACTGGTCGCGGTCTGACTATGCCGAGCGCATGCAGTCTATGGCGCGCCGCCTATTCGTTGCCGAGACACGCTGACCAGCTAGAAACCCAGCAGACGTGCGTAGCGGTCCCGGTGATAGGACTGATTGCCGTAAAGCGTCTCGAGAACGCGCGCCCGCTTGAGGTACAGGCCGGCATCAAACTCGTCGGTCATGCCAATGCCACCATGAATCTGGATCAGCTGATTGGACATGGTGTGGAGAAAGTCTCCAACCTTCGCCTTTGAAAGAGAACAGGCTTTCGCAACAGAGTTGCTCTGAGCGTCGATCTCCTGAAGCGCCGCCTCTCCACACGAGCGCGCCAGTTCCATCGCCGCAAACAGTTCCGCTGCCCGATGGCCCAACGCCTGAAAAGATCCGATGACAGCGCCAAACTGTTTGCGCGTCTTCAGATAGTCGAGGGTCATGGCGAATGCCTGCGACCCCACACCCAGCATCTCTGCCCCAACGCCTGCTCGCGCGCGATCCAGGATCTCGTCCAACACTTCCCCAGCCTGGCCAGCCGGTCCCATGAGGTCGGCATCTGAAACCTCGACACCGTCAAAACTCAATTCTGCGTAACCGCGGCTGTCTATGGTTTTCATTGGACGCCGAGATAGTCCCGCCGCGTCCGCTGAAACAATGAAGAGAGAGAGGCCTTGTGCCTCTCCCACATTTCCGGTGGAGCGCGCAACGACAATGAAATGCGTCGCCGACATGCCTTCTAATACCAGCGTCTTTGATCCGGTGAGAACATGTTTGCCTCCTTCGGACTTCGCTTCCATTACTGTACGCGCGGGGGCATGGCGCGGCCCCTCGTCGACGGCGAGCGTCACTATTTCTGTGCCATCCACGATACGCGGCAGATGGCTCGACTTTTGTTCGTCTGTACCTGCAAGAAGAAGCGCTGTCGCGCCGACATAGGCCGAAGCGAAAAGTGGAGACGCCGCCAACTGCTTACCCAGTTCTTCCAGAACCAGCCCGAAGGTCAGATAGCCAAGATCTGATCCGCCATATTCTTCCGGCACCAGAATGCCGGTCCAGCCCATCTCCACCATGGAATCCCAAGTGGGCTTTGCGAATCCGACTTCGGTTCCTTCGTTCCGCATCGCGCGGAACTTTGAGACCGGCGCTTCGGCGCTTACCCAAGAGGTTGCCTGATCTTTGATGAGCGTTTGTTCTTCTGTAAGTGCAGCCATGATCTTTTCTTAAGCCCCGTTAGCCTTGCTGTGTCGTTTCTGGGAGGCCCAGAATGTTTTTGGAGATGATGTTGTTTTGAATCTCAGCGGATCCACCATAGATAGACATGGCTTTGCCCATGAGCCAATCGCGGACGCTCCGCAACTCTTCTTCCGAGAATTGCTCGCCTTCCCAACCGATGCCCTGATTGCCCATCATCTCCAATGTCAGTTCTGCTTTGGTCTGTGCGACCCTGGTCATTGAGTTTTTGAGGATCGATGCCGCTGCGCTTACCTTCACCTGACCCTTTGCCTCTGCGGTGATGCGGGAGACCGTCAGCTTGTGGGCTTCCGCATCCATGAGGTTTTCCACCACGCGCAGGCGCAGGTCCGGATCGGCCAGCGTTCCGTCTTCCAGCGTTCCCACATAGCGCTTCGCTTGTTCCTGCAAAGGCTCCTGGTCAATTTTTACTGCAGCAGGCGCCGACGTCTGGCTTTGGCGCTCGTGTTGCAGCAGGCGCTTCACAACACTCCACCCGTCATTGAGATCGCCCAGCAGATCGCTCTTGTCTGCGCGTGCGTCATTGAAGAAGGTCTCACAGAACGGAGAGGCACCGGAAATCAGTTTAATGAGGCGTGTTTCAACACCCTTTTGATCCATCGGCAACATGACAAAACTGATGCCGTCTCGCTTCTTCGCCTTTGGGTCAGTTCGCACGACAGCACCGCACCATTGCGAAATATGTGCGCCCGAGGTCCAGATTTTCTGGCCGTTGAGAATGAAGGCATCGCCTTCATCCACAGCCTTCGTGCTCAGCGATGCCAGGTCAGACCCCGCATTGGGTTCCGACAGTCCCAGACACCAGCGCACTTCGCCACTTGCAATGCCTGGAAGGTGCTTTGCTTTCTGCTCATCGGTTCCATATTCAAGGATGGTTGGGCCAACCATGGTTACACCCATGCCTGTCATCGGCGGAATTGGATTGAAGGCACCGGCTTTGGCGATCTCCTGACGAATGACTTTGGCTTCAGGGTCGCTTCGACCTGCGCCACCATATTCTTTGGGCCAGGTGGGCGTGCCCCATCCTTTGTCAGCAAGCGCCTGGCGCCACACTCGGAACTCACCGCTCACTCCTTTTTCGCTGGGGCTGTCTGCCCCAAGGTCAAAGCCCTTAAGTGCGGATGGAAAATTGCTCTGCACCCAATCTGAAACTTCTGCGCGGAAGCCATTCAGGTCAGCCGATTTGGTCATTGTTTGCCCCTTGATATGTCTGTGGCGAGCATTTGGTTTGCGCCACCATATCAAAGTCTGGCCAATAGTTTAGCGTCTCGTGCAAATGACCGATGCCGCTGCGTCAAATCAGAGGCCAGTTGCGGCACTCTTACGGATTGTCGATTTACACGTTCTCGCGACGATCAATCGTTGACCGCGCAGACCCTGACAGCGCGACACTGTGTGGAGCGGACCTGTGTAATAATGGACGTGAGGTCAGCCGGGTAATCTTCCCATGCCGTTCTCGAACAGACATAGGAGCCGTGTGACTTCAAATAGCTCTTGATGGTGTGCTGCCAATGGGTGCCAAGCGCCGCGAGTTGTTCGGCTGTGTAGAGAAAATGCTCCAGATAGGCTTCATAGGTCAGACGTTCTTTTTCAGTGTCCAAGTCACAATAGTCTGCATAGGCTAGTGTCGGGTTTTGAATGGCAAGTGAGAGGTGCTCACGGTACATGTCACGGGCTGATTGCTCGCGCTGCAATTTGTCGGAAGCATCAATTTGTAGCTTGATTGCCGCTAATGCGACGACAGCGAAGACTACCGTCAGAATTGCGCCAAGGGCTTGTAGTGCATCTGTGTTTTCTTTTAGCCAATTCATGCTCACCCCAAAAACATATCCAACCAGACCATCAGTAGTTAGCGTTTGGACCGCCTTCCATAATCTGTACACTACCTGTCTGGCAGGCGGAATACCCACCCTGCCAATGCTTGGAGGACTGCATGAAAAGCTTCGCGAACTGTCTCACCGCCTTACAAAGAGTGTTTGGTGGCCTTTTGTTTCTCACCACCCTTTCGCTGCCGCTCCAAGCAGAGACCACCCTTTCAGACACTGAGATCATTGCGAAAGCGGAGGCAATCCACGCGGGCGCGCTGGTGCTTGACGCTCATGCAGATATCGTCATCCCGTCGACTTCGCTCAGCTATCTTGGGGAGGGCGGTGTTTCAAAAGTCAGCCCTGAGAAACTGACCATCGGCGGCGTCAATGCTGTGGTCATGTCGGTTGCCGTCGGACCGGGTCCCCGCACACCTGAAGGCGACGCCGACGCCCGCACGGTTGCAGATGAGAAGCTCGCCGCTGCGCAGCAGCTCGTTGAAGATTCCAATGGCGGCCTCGTACTTGCTACGTCGGCCGCGGAAATTGAAGCTGCCAAAGCTGCTGGGACCGCCGCGATCATCTTAGGATTCCAGAATGCCCGATCCCTTGAAGGAAATGTCGGTGCACTCGACTACTTCTATAATGCCGGTGTTCGCGTGTTTGGGCTCAATCATCTGGGCCACAATGATTTCTCAGACTCCTCACGCCCCATCTATGACGGATCCTCCAAGTCATACGAACCCACTGAAGAACATGGCGGTCTTTCGCCTCTCGGCATTGCTGCCATTGAGCGGATCAATGCGCTTGGCGCGGTGGTCGATATCTCGCAAATGTCGAAGACCGCTGCATTGCAGGCGATCTCTTTGTCCCGGTCGCCGGTGATCGCCAGTCATTCCAATGTGCGGGCCATCTCCAACGTGACCCGCAATCTATCGGACGAAGAAATAGATCTTGTCGGCGAGAAGGGCGGCGTCATTCACGTCGCTGCCTTCGGAGCCTACCTGGTCGCGCTCTCAGATCCCGACACCCTTGAAGCAGTCAAAGCCGTCCGCGTGAAAGCTGGCCTTCCAGAAGAGTATTCCTACCCCTATGAACTTTATTGGGAGTTGGAAGACCCAACGGCTCAACGTGCCTTTCTGGTTGAAATGCGCTCAACCATCGGGCGCGGGAGTGTTTCGGATATGATTGCTCACATTGACTATATCGTCGACCGCATTGGCACCGACCATGTCGGCATTGGGAACGACTTTAACCATGGCAGCAGCATTGAGGGCTATGCAGACGCCAGCGAGGCGCTGAATGTCACCATTGCGTTGGTGCGGGCTGGCTACTCAGCTGAGGATATTCAGAAAATCTGGGGTGGCAATTTTCTTCGGGTTCTTGAGGAAGCAGAGCGTGGGGCGACTATCGACTGACCCCGCATCCGTCTGGGTGAGAGAGCAGGTCGCGCATTAATCTGGTGTTCAGCTTGCGCCTGTTCTGTTGCGCGCCCAGACTGTAGACTGGGCCATCGATATTTGAGTGCCGCAGAGGCGGTGCAGGCTGGAGGCGTTACATGGATAGCTCTTGGATTTTTCTCATCATTATCGGTGTGGTCGCGGCAATCGGCTACTCCCTGTACGTATCGGTTATTCAAAAGCGGAACCGCGCGCGCAACGCGTTTTCTACAATTGATGTTCAGCTGAAGAAGCGGCATGACCTGATCCCCAATGTCCTCAAGATCGCAAAAGAGACGATGAAGCAGGAGATGGCCCTTATCGAAGAGGTGACCCGTCTGCGGACTGCTACTGAGGCCCCCACCGACACTGACGATCCCGACGCCATAAAAGGCCGTCTAGAAGCTGAATCCGGTCTTGCGCAAAGCATGCGCCAATTGTTCGCCGTCGCAGAAAATTATCCGGAACCTCGCTTCGTTGAGGCGATGAAAAACGCGCAAGAAACTTATCAGGAAGTAGAGGGGCATATCTCTGCTGCCCGCCGCTTCTACAATTCAGCAGTTGAAGATCTTCAGAATGCTGTGGAAATCTGGCCATCGTCCACAATTGCTGCCTTTGCTGGCGTCAAAGCAATGCCGTTCTTTGAGATAGATGAAGTGGAGCGGAAACCTATTGACGCAGACGACATCCTGTCAGGTTAAATCTGGACCAACACCCCTCCTGTAAACTTCCAGGCCGAAGCCATGAGCCCCTATAGTTTCGAACCGCACCTGTTCGACGAGCTGGAACGAGAGCGACTGGAAGCCTTGAGCTGGCGCAAGAAGGTCTGGCTGTTTGTCGTGCCGATTGTCGCGGTGATATCCATCATTTCTGCGATGTTTTTTGGCCCTGAAGGCCTAATCGTTGCCGTGATAGGGGTGGGTCTCACCTACATGATTGCTGAGTTCAAACTGCACGAACTCAAAGAGCGGATGAAGACCGATATCCTGTCGCACATGGCAGAGGCCCGTGGCTGGAGATTCAATGCAGACGGACCATCTGAAAGCGCCGTAGATGTCTTCAGCAATCTCGGCCTCCTCAAGTCGCACAATGAGCTAGACGTTGAAGACCTGTTTGAAGGGGAGCTCAATGGCGTTCAATTTGAGCTTTTCGAAGCGCTCGCCAAGATGAGGACCAAGAACCAGAAGTCCGAAAGCGTCAGGACCGTCTTTTCTGGTCTCCTCGCCCGTTTCAGTTTCCCAAAAGATTTTCAAGGATCAACTGTCGTTCTCACCGATTCCGGCTTTTTCAACTGGGCAGCAGGTTTCTCCCAAAAGGGCGAACGGGTGGCGCTCGAAGATCCTGTGTTTGAAAAGCAGTTTCAAGTCTATAGCAGCGACCAGGTAGAGGCACGCTATCTGCTAACACCGAGCTTCATGCAGCGTTTGCTTGATATTCGCAATGTATTTCCTGATGCGCAGATACAAGCGGCCTTCGAACGAAGTCATCTCTATCTCGCGATAGACACGAAGTCCTCAAGTCGCGATGAGTTGGGCTTTTTTGACGTAAAGGACATGAGCAAACCAATCTCGCAGCAGGGCGCTATCCAGCTCTTTGAAAAGGAACTCCAGGTGTTCGAGGACATTGTTGATGGCCTGAACCTGGACACATCCACGAAAATCTAGAGCGTCAGATGCCGTGCCTCGCGCGGATCATGAATCGTCACCGGACTCGTATTGCTCCGCGATTTGCGCGCCAAACTGAGAACCCAATTCGAAGAGCTTCTCCGGGTCGGAATGGCGCAGTTTTGCCAGGTCCAGTTCCATGCCGCTGGCAAAGATCAGTTCTGGAACGTTGCTATCCACGGCTTCAAGGATCGCTTTTGCGCAATCCATCGGGTCATCCCCGCCCTCAATCGCAGAATCCGATTTTCCACGAATTGAGCCGCTGGCGGTGAAGGCGTTACGGGACACATTGGTTGCAACGGATCCAGGTAGGACATTCGTAACATTGATATTGTGGCGCGCTGACACTTCAGTGCGCAGCGCATCCATGTACCCGATCAGTCCATGCTTCGCTGCAGCGTAAGCGGTTCGAAGTGGCGGACCGAAGCGCCCCGCAACTGAACTGATGGCGATGATATGGGCACCGCCTGCCTCAACCATCCGCGGCAATTGCAACTGGGTCAGCCATATCGGCGCGATCAGGTCAATATTGATGAGGTCCGTATAGACTTGCGGCGTTGTGTGAATTGCCAAGCTCCGTTGGCTCACCCCCGCATTGTTGACGAGCACATCCACCCGGCCTTTCCAGTCCCATGCTTTCGCAACAATAGCCTCAAGCTCGCTATAGTCTGTTACCTCAAAGGGAAGCACGAGCGTTTCTGTTGGCAGCTGATCAGCCACTGCCTGCAACGCGTCTACGCGGCGGCCTGACAAAATTATGTCTGCACCGTTGGCAGCAAAAGTTTTCGCCAGCGCCTCACCAATTCCTGATGATGCCCCGGTGATCCAAACGATTTTGTCAGAATATGTCGTCACGATTTATCCAATTCTTTATGTGATTCATTAAAGCGGTAGGAATTATCTCGCACCGTATACCGATATAAGATTGGAGAAACGCGAAAAGAAGACACAGAACATCAATCATTTTCGACTGAAAAGAACTGATCTTCGTCAGAGATTAGCAACCGTAAACCCTCAATGTCATTGATATCAACGCGTCCGTAGCGCAGCTTTATCAAGTGGTTCCCCTCCAACACTTTAAGTGCCTTGCCAGTGGCAACCCTTGAGACCCCCAACATGAAGGCCAGATCTTCCTGGCGACATTCGATGGTGGATTGGTGTTCATCAGTGTCCAAAGCCGCCAGCAGCAAGCGCGCGACACGTGCTTTCAAGGAGAATCGGCGTTGTGAATCGATGAAGTCCATCATCTCATAATTGCGTTGAACCATTAGTGTGAGCAGTGCCTGAGCAAGAGACGGTTCTTCTTCGAACAGCTGGAAAAATGCTTTTCCACGCACGAATGTGATTTCTGCGGGTCCAAGTGCCCACAAAGTGTGGGTACGCCGCAGGTCTGAGAAGAGCGTTTGTTCACCAAAGGTTTCGCCCGGACGCAGCACCGCTGACGTAAGAAACGATCCGTCGTGTCCTACATTGCCCGCGACCACTTCGCCGGCTTTGACGATTGTCAGCCCCACACGCCTGTCGCCGCGGTCCTGGATGACCTGGCCATCGACATACCGTTTCGTTGACCCCATTGAGAGCAGGCGGCCCATCGTCTCCGCTGGCAGCAGATCTCTAAGTGTTTTGGTCCTCGGACGCAGGACTTTCACAATTTGTCCTCAAATGTAACTTTTTAGCATTCTACGCCGATACCGCTGGCTAGTGTCAATCTGTCTCGCCTGGCGGGAATGACTTCAAGGAGAAAAGACAATGAAAATCTGGGGTGTTTCAGTTTCCTACTACACCGGCAAGCTCGAGGCCTATCTGCGATATAAGGGCATCGCTTATGACATGGAGCATCCTTTCGCGAAGCAGAAATACATCCGTGAACGTGCTGGTGCGATCCAGGTGCCTATCGTGGAGCGACCGGATGGACGGTGGATGTCGGACAGCACGCCTATCATTCAACAGCTGGAATCCGAGCATCCCGACCGTCCCGTGATGCCCAGCGATCCAGTCGTTCGGTTTATTGCTCTTCTTATCGAAGATTATGGGGACGAGTGGTTGTGGCGATCAGCCATGCACTATCGGTGGAGCTATGAGCATGACCGTGAATTGCTTTCCCGCGTCCTGGCGGATGAACTCACCAACCACTTACCACTCCCGCGCTTCATTCGCAGGCATATGGTGAAGCATAGACAGCATACGCGATTTGTCGCACGCGACGGGGTCACCAGAGACACCTGGGATCATGTAGAAGCGGGCTTCTTCAATGCCATGCGCGGTATGCTTTCCATGCTCGAAAACAGGCCCTACTTGCTTGGAGACACCCCATCGATTGCTGACATCGGTATGATGGGCCCTATGCTGCGTCATTTCGGACAGGATCCGACACCTGCCGCGATCATGCGGAACGATTGGCCAGCCATGGCGGAGTGGGTTGCGCGGGTTTGGAATGCGCATACAACCACCGGCGAGACATCACTCCTCGACGTGGTCCCCGACGATGCCGGCCCTCTGCTTAAAGAGATTGCCGAAACCCACCTGGTCCAGTTGAAAGAGAATGCGCTTGCCTATGGCACGGGGCGAAAACAGTTTGAGATGAGTGTACAAGGCTGTGCCTACAACGAGATGCCTGTGTCGCGATACCGAGTCTATTGCCTTGAGCGGTTACGCGAAGAATTCGCAAATCTCAGCGATGGTAACCAGCAGAAAGTGAAGTCCCTGCTCCCACAGCAAGAGTACACATTGATTTGGGATCATTCTGTTGAAGCCAACTCGGGATATGACACAGAGCGAGCAGCACCCTTCAACAAAGGCATCAATGTCCTGGAAACCGGTTAGAGCCTCTACAGCTGTTGCAGGACAACAGAAGCGACCAAACAGGTGGAAAGACCGGCCCAAACTCTCAAGGTCATTTTAGACTGTCAGACGATTTTGGACGGATCGTCAGCGTGTTGCAGAAGAGCTTGAAAATACCCGTCGGGGCGACCCGGAACGGGGAATTCGACAGATGGACCGGAGCTGACTATTCTGCTCGCAAGCAGGCCCGCAATGCTTCGGTAAATCTGCACGCCGTGACCACCCTCCGCCTGCCCGAGAAAAACCTGCACCCATGAAGCTAGTTTCAAAATTGAGAGCTCGTTTTGGACGCTCTTCGGGACAGCCAGAAATCCCGGATGGAACGATTGCTTACGCTATTGGCGACATTCACGGTCGCGCCGATTTGCTCGAAGACCTTCTGTCTCAGATCGTATCTCATTCTCAAGGCGCTCCAGCTACGCGACGAGTGATCGTGTTTTTGGGAGATTATGTGGATCGTGGATGGCAGTCTAACGCGGTCCTAGAGCGACTTTCGAACCTCCGTCTTGATGGCTTTGAGACGGTTTTCCTGAAGGGAAATCATGAAGAAGCACTCCTCTCTTTCCTGGACGACCCCCATTTTCTGGATAGCTGGCGCCAATATGGCGGGCTAGAGACGCTTCACGCCTATGGACTAAAAGATCTGAATTTTCGCGCCGACGACGACTACCTCAAAGAAGTTCATACCTCCTTCGTTAAGACCTTTCCAAGAAATCAGATGACCTTTCTTGAGGGACTCCCTAGCAGCTATGAGTTGGGTGACTACTTATTCGTTCACGCTGGCGTTCGCCCAGGCGTCCCCCTTGACCAACAGAATGAACGCGATCTCCGATGGATCCGCGATGAGTTTCTGGAGTCACGGGTGGATTTTGGAAAGCGCGTGGTGCATGGCCATTGCCCTGAGGAAGAACCACAAGTTCGGCCCAACAGAATTGGCGTGGATACGGGCGCCTACATCACAGGTGTACTAACTGCAGTTGTCTTACACAGTACGAGTGTGTCTTTCCTTCATACCTAAGAAAAAGGCTCACCATTTTGGTGAGCCTTATCAAAGTTCCAAAAGAAATATCTCTGCTTCTTACATTTTCAGAATCAGCGAGAGTCCAACAACACTCTTGTCATAGTCCTGACCAGCAGCACTGGAATCACGGCTTGTGTAGTCATAACCAAGCGCCAGCTCAGCATTTCGGTTCACAAGATATTGTACGCCGACGCCGGCAGAGATGGTCTCATCGTCACGTGTAATGCCTTCAAACTCCACATCAAGATAAGATGCATCAGCTGTCAGGATAATGTTGCGTTGAAGCTCGTGCGCGATGCCAATTTGGTAGTTGGTATCCAAGTGACCAGATGATCCTGCAGAAGACGATTCTTCCACTGTTCGGTTGACGCCTGCGGTTACAGTCGTGAGCTCACTTGCGTACCATTCACCACTCAATCCAAAGTCGATGCCATCTACTTTCTGGAACCCGACCTGGTCATATTCCTGCTCGAGGTAGCCGACAAACGCCTCGCCGCGAACGAGATTGGTGAAGTCAAAAGATGCACCAACGCCGATATCATAACCGTCGGAGTCCCGCGTTACCGCGACGGTTGGAGGCTGCTGGTCATACTCGCGGGTGTTATAGCTACCAGCAACAAAAATGCTCGTGTCTGCAGACACGTCGTAGCTCAACCGAACCGGGATCTCTAGCTTGTCGTGATCACGAAAATCCTGATCAATAACTCCGCCGCCGATCGCCGCGTCATCGTCATAATCGTTTTCCGTGTAGCGTGCGCCAACAGATGCCGTCAGACGATTGAAGCGTTGATAGAAGGTAACACCGGCGTTGAAGACGTCATACTCGGTTGGCTCGACACCGCCAGCAACACGGTTCGTTGAGGTTCGGTCTTCGGTCAGCTCATCATAACCAATATTCGCAACGACCTGCGTGAACTGGCTGATGTCCAGCACACCGTCGGCGGCGACACCCCAATCAAACCTGTCTTCAGAAGTGTCCGACGAATAAAAGCGCGAGTCAGTGTACCCATTGAAGTTCAATGCATGACGACCGAAATCACTTTCAATCGAAACACTTGGGCTCACGCCATAGTAGATGTCGCCTTCGGTATTGTTCTGCGTGCCAAAAACATTGTCGTCAAAAGTGACACCGAGTTCCACCTCTGGGTAGAGCATGAATGATCCGGCGCGAACACCCACCGCATCAAACTCTGGACGCTCACGATCCAACACGTGTGTGCCCCGCTGATCAGCAATCTCCGGGAACCCATCATCTGCCAGAGCGGAAGAAGAGATCACGACGGTCGTCGCAAAAAAACCAGCGATTAAGGTTAGTGTTGAAACCCGATTAGAAATATTCATTACGCCCTCTATCGTCCCCTGAGCTATGCAACGCCCACAGGGATCCCCTGTCTTATTTCTCTAGGACCTATCAATCCATTCCTACACCCGCAGAATAGCTCTGCTGGTGTCACGGGCTGGACGCATCGTTTGTGCTGCCTGTATTCCCGGCACCCAGGCCGACACCAACGCCGCCACCAAGACCAAGACCGTCGCCACCAAGACCGTCGCCGCCATCACCACCTGTTCCGCCGCCAGAACCAGTATTATCTCCACCGGTTGTTCCTGTCGTGAAGCTAGTCTGCAGGGCTGGCAGTGCTGAACTATTTGCCGCATTTGTCACAGCGGTAGCGGCAGACGGGTTCGTAGATTGAAGCGCAGTAGTTTGCGTCGCCAGAGCAGACCCGATCGCAGCCTGAACAGCGGGACTGGCAGATGCGGCAGCAGCAATGGCTGCCTGAGCAGCTGCGAGTTCCTGCCCTGCGGCAGCCCCGGTCAAAATTGCCGCCAATGCCGCTTCAAGCGCCGGGCCTCCGCTCGGGTTTGCGGCGATCGCTGCTGCAATATCGCCAGCCACATCAGCTTTCGCCGGCACAGCTGCAAAAGAAACAAAAGTTAGTGCTGTCAATGCAGCAATAAACGTACGTCTGAACATCATACAATCCCCAGTTTTGCGCGTGCCCTACAACCTACGTCATGGTCACGAAATGGGTTTCCATACCCAACCCATTGCCAGAAAGTTTGGCTTTGGAAAACACCTTATCTTTGAATCACTTAGCTGGGAATCCGGAACTTCCCAGTCACAATAAATTCTTCATTCTGATACCCAACCGCCACACAGACAGATCGGTTACATATGCGTTAACCATGCCCTTGATTAGAAAAAGCGCTCAGGGATGCGAATTACGTCGCCAGGAAAAATCGCCGTCCCTTGCGAAGCGGGCATTTCAATCTCCTCTGCGGTCCCTTTGCGGGTAATCATCACCTTTTGAGTATTAGCCCGATAGGTGTACCCCCCAGCAATGGCCACCGCCTTTACAGCATGCATGCCGCTTACGTAGGGGAACTCGCCGCCATCTTTGACCTCACCGACAATATAAAAGGGGCGATAGTTTAAAACCTCGACGTTTACCCGCGGGTCAATCAGATACCCTTCTGTCAACCTTGCAGCGATTGCCTTTTCAAGCTCAACCACGGTCAACTGGAACGCATCCAACTGGCCGATCAGAGGCATAGAAAAGGCGCCCGATCCGTCAATCTCGAACTCGCCAGAGAGGTCCGGCTCGCCAAAAACGATGACCCGGAGCTCATCGCCAGCCCCGAGACGGTAGGCTTCGGCAAAATTCTGACCCACCGGCTGAACATCAGCTTGCGCCATAGGGACCGGTCCCTGTCCAGCACATGCGGCAAGGGCCATCATCACCACGCTGGTGGCCAGGACCACCCCACATCGCGTCAGCCGCGCATAAAGTCCCTGAAAGCCTCTGTTTTCGTCCAACATTGGGCAACCCTCGTCGATACTGAACTCGTGAATTACAAAGCAGCAGACTATCCCTTACACGCTTGGCAGCGGCAAGTCATGAGCCTGTTTGCGCCACACTTTTCCAAACTTATCCCTAACACCCCCCACACCTGCATCCCCTGAGTTTGTCCAACGCCGATGACTGTTGTCGATCATTAAAATACGACACAAATTTGAGGAAAATAAGTATAGTTATTTCTTCTTATTGTATTAAAACACACTACTCAAGTCTTATTAAATATAAATTCCCACCTGTCCTAATGACCACCATTCGATCAACTCGACATTGGTGGAAGACATGGGAAAGAATACTTGGATAGCTGTTTGCGTGGCGATCACCGCCTTGGGGGCCTGCGCACAAAACGACATCAGGCCAACGGTGGGGGTCAGCCCCGCGATTGCCCCCGAAAGCACAAGAATGGCGGAGGCAAGCGTCACAATGCCCCCCTCAGGATATCTTGATTATTGCTTGCGCAATCCAGCTGAATGTCCATCAATCGGCCGCGATTCAACGCAGCCTGAACCGCTGACCCCACTACGCTGGGCCGAGCTCGACCAGGTAAACACGATGGTCAACGCTTCAGTACGCTACGTGACAGACGCGACCCTCTATAGCCGCAATGAATACTGGACGTACCCAAATGGCCAGGGTGATTGCGAAGACTATGTCCTAGCAAAACGCAAAATGCTCCTCGACAGGGGCTGGCGCGCCGAAACTCTCCTCATCGGCGTCGCTCTCGACCTTGAGGGACTAAGGCATGCGGTTCTCATTGCCTCGACGAACAGGGGCGACTTTGTGCTCGACAATCAGCTTGAGCGGGTCGTCGCGTGGCATGAGACTGGATATACATGGGAGAAACGCCAGACAGCATCCAACCCCAATATCTGGGTTGCATTGACGGGTGGAGCCGCTGTCCCCGAACCATTTGAGGCACCTGTTGTGAACCTCGCAACGGCAGCTCCGTCGCTCCAAACGACCGCGGACGCTCAGCCGGTCCTGAATGTTTTGGCAACCGCTGGCTCAACCACAGTTGGGGCAGACAACCCGACTCCAACGGCTCTTTCAAACACCATTCCTACCCCCCGCTTCCGCCCAAGCCTGGACCAAGACATAGCGGCTGGCAGCAACAACACCCTCACAGATGCCCTCAGCGCTGAGCCTTTGGGAGTTGACGTGGGTGACGGCACCGCAACCTAAACGACGATGCCCCGCCCCACACTGAACGGACATTCCAGGACGGGCCGGTTTTGAGACAAGGTTGGCTCCCCCAACCTTGTTTACGCCTCTTGATGGAAGCCTCGATCGTCGGCGTTAATGAAGTTATTATTCTAGTGCTGCCTTCTGAGTGACACGAGTTTCGAAATAGCGTCAAGTTTGGTAGACAAACATGCCCCTTCGATAGGCGCACTGTTGATCTGAGGTATAGGCTCGATAGGAGTTATCTTTTTCGAGTATTACTGCCTGCGTAACTGGGGAAGATATACGCTTATGGCTGCCAATAAATTGCAAGTGCTGTCATTCTTCGGCACCCTTCCCGCGGTACTGATTGCGACCATGAGAGGATTGAGGTGGTGATCAAGTCTTTGATTGCCCGCTGGCTTCCGCAGCATAGCTTTGCTCGCAACATCGCCATCCTCACCGGAGGCACCGCTTTTGCTCAGGGGTTGATGGCACTATCGTTGCCAATTCTCACTCGGCTTTACAGCCCGGAAGACTTCAATCTGCTCGCGGTCTACATGTCGATTGTGGCGCTGATCACGGTAGCGTCCTGCCTTCGCCTGAATGTGGCAATCCCTTTGCCAGAGAGCAATTCAGATGCCATGAACCTGTTGGCACTGTCATGCGCGGCCACAGGCGTCGTTACGATTGGACTCGCCGCCCTAATCGTTTTGATGCCCGATACCCTCGTTGGTCTGCTTCAACAACCGGAGCTAAAACCCTACCTCTGGATGATCCCTATGGGAGTCTGTTTCGCATCGCTCTACAACGCTCTTCAATTTTGGGCCTCGCGAAAGAAGAATTTCAAACTTGTTACCCAGACACGCGTGACACGTGCCGTTGGCGGCGCGGGAACCCAACTTGGGTTTGGCGTTACAACGCCAAGTCCCTTTGGGTTACTTCTCGGTCACATGATCTATAGTGGAATGGGTGTAGGAGGTCTCGCACGTGCTGTATGGCGGCAGGACCGCGCGCTTCTGTCCAAAATCACTCTCCGTGCGATGAGCAGGAACCTGAAGACACAACGCCGGTTTCCACTCTATTCGGTTCCCGAGGCTCTCTTCAACTATGGCGGCGGCCAAATACCCATTTTGATCATCGCGGCGATCGCCGTAGGGCCAGAGGCTGGATTTCTGATGCTAGCGGTACGAGCCTTAAGCATTCCAATGGCACTTGTTGGAAGCTCCGTTGCACAAGTATATCTGGCTGAAGCACCGCAAAAGTTGCGAGACGGCACGCTGGCACTGTTCACGCGAAAGACAATTTTTTCTCTGCTAAAGTCAGGTGCCCCGCCCTTATTGGCGGTCGGCGTCGCATCTCCCTTTTTGTTCCCCTACATATTCGGCGATGAATGGGGGCGAGCTGGCACCATCGTCGCCTGGATGACTCCCAGCATACTTTTGCAGTTTGTCACCTCACCAATCTCAACAGTGCTCCATATTACAGGTCGGCTGGGAACTGCGATGACGCTTCAAGCATTCGGGTTCGTGGTCCGCGTGGGAGCTGTACTGGCTATGGCGCAAATTTCGGAGGGCTGGACCGTTGAGGCATTTGCGGTTGCCAGCGCTCTTTTTTATAGCGCTTACATCAGTTTGATTTTCAATATACTGAAAAACACATTCACAATGCCCGGCCGAGCTGCACCATGAACCAGGGTTTCCGACAAAAACCAACGGCACAAACCTTTAAGTTGCGGTATCAAGCCGTTCTAAGCTTGGCCGTGTTTGCGTTTCTCGTTTCAACCAGCGTTTCATTAGCGTCCACCACTCATGCATCACGTGACTTCATTGAAGTAATTCGTGTGATAGCAGCGGTTACCGTGTTTGGCTGCACCGCATTCGTCATAGGCGCAAGCCAGAAACTGCCCCGCCGCGCGCTCTATGCCTTGGCAATGTACTTGTTTATCGTCACTTATGCTGCGGCGATCTCGTCTCTTTTTGGAAATTTCTCATTTATAAATTTCCAAATGGCATTCAATATTCTGATCACATCTGCCGGGATTTTGATTTTTTCTTCGTTGCGGTCTTTCATCATCCCAAAGAATGTCGCCACTTGGTTTATTGCTTTTGCGACAGCAATGCTGGCGCTAACAGCGCTTGTGGACGGCATTTCATTTACCTATCCGCCGCGGTTTTTCATTGAATACTCACCTACGGCGCGTGACGCCGATCTCCTGTATAGCCAAGGACTATCGCGGTTTTTTGGGTACGCGGCAATTTTCTCCATTTTCGCTGGAGCTAACTCCACATCCACTTTGGTGCGGAATGCGTTTTTCACTCTTTGCCTAGGCTTCCTCGCTCTGTCGTTTCTGGGCGGCGGCCGCGGTGACAGTATTGGTGCAGCATTCATTGTCATCGTCTACGCAGCATTTTCTTTTCCGCTACGTGCAATTGCCGCTGCCGCACTTGTGGCCTTGCTCTCGTTTTATTGGCTACCTTGGTACCTCCTAGATGACTTCATAATATTTCAACGGATACTTGCACTCAGTGACAATTTTGGTAGCAGAGATATTCTCTTTGTGAACAGCGTTACTCTACTCGTCGAGCAACCGGGCTGTTTGGCGCTTGGGTGTGGTTTTGACTATTTCCAGGACTATTTTGGATATCGGCAAGGACTATATCCTCACAATTTTTTCCTTGAGGCAATCATCACCTGGGGCCTCCCGTTGGTTCTCTTTATTGGCGCAGGCGCTGTTCTCGGTATGCGACTTTATTTCCGCGAGCGCGGCTATTTGCGCGATGCTCTTTTCTTACACTTTTCTTATTCCCTGCTAGTTTCGTTGAAGAGCGGTAGCTCAATGAGTGCCTGGGTCGTCATGGCATCATGCTTCTTATTCTGGGGGTTAGCGGCTCATTCGCTTTTCACAGGCACACTTCCCCAGATCAGAAAGCAAGCTGCATCGGAGCAGGGACGTTGACCAAGATTATTCATTTTACCACTGTGCACCCGCGCACAGACACACGCCTGCGCGTGAAAGAAGCTACAGCTCTAGCTGCAGGATTTGACCAAACGGTTTTTTTGTACGTGCAGGACGGTCTGGGCGATGAACATGACCCAGCCGTTAACGTACAGATCGTGGACACAGGCAACCCTGAGAAAAGCATCACGCGACGTATAACCATTGGCGCATTTCGCATGTTTCGGGCCGTGCTGAAAGCACGACCGACAATCGCGCATTTTCACGACCCCGAATTGATACCCGCCGGGTTATTGCTAAAATGCTTCGGCATCAGGGTGATTTATGATGTCCACGAAAATGTTCCAGAACAGATCCTATCCAAAACCTATCTGTCGCCGGGTACAGCGAAATTCGTGGCTGCCGTTGCAACCATGGTCGAATGGTTGGCAGCTCGGGTTTTTGACGCATTAGTACTAGCAGAACCTATACATGGACAGCGCTTCGGGCGAGCCACACAGGTTGTGGTTCAGAATTTTCCCGTCCATGGCGAGCTCATGTCTGCCGAAAATATTCCGTACAATGATCGGCCAATGAACATTTGTTACATTGGAGGTGTATCGCGCATTAGAGGAATGCTCGAGACCATCCGCTCACTGGAGTTTGTAAAACACAGTGATAAAAAGCTTTTGTTGGGTGGCCCTATAGAACAGCCTGAATTAGAAGCTGAGGCGGTGCTGCTTTCCGGCTGGCATCAAACCACTTCGTATGGTCGCGTTTCCAGAATTCAGGTGGCGGAAATACTAGCGCAAAGCCGTGTTGGATTAGTGACCTTACACCCAGTAGGAAATTATCTACGGTCCTATCCGGTCAAATTGTTTGAGTACATGATATGCGGACTACCTGTAATTGTATCTGACTTTCCCTATTGGAGAGAAATCCTTGCCGGTGTCGACTGTGCAATATTTGTAGACCCCCTGGACCCACAGGCCATCGGCGAAGCGATACAATGGATTTTTGACAACCCTGCGGAAGCAGAGGCGATGGGTAAGCGAGGCCGACAAGCGGTGCTTGAAAAGTTTAACTGGGACAGCGAAGGCCGAAAGCTAGTGGATCTCTATACGGATATTTTGTCGAGAGCTAACATCAGTTGATAATGGCAGATCAATCCTGACCGTTTCCGACGCCAGCTCTACACCGCCTCCAATTGAACAAAACCACCAAAAAGTCAGGCTCAAGCACATGAGTGTCATATGGTTGATCAGCCAAACAGCGACGACCCCGCAAACAGGATACGGCGGGCGCACGCACTATTTGGCACGAGAACTCGTCAAGCTCGGTCACCAAGTGACTGTCATTTCAGCGCGAAACCATCATCTATTGTGGAACAAATCTTCAGACCGCGGTGCGTCAGAGAAAGAGGACAATGAAAGCTATTCGATTGCCCATATTCCGACCTTGAAATATCACCGCGCACGGGACAAGCGCAGGGTGATCAACTGGTTTATATTCGCTCTTTTTCTGCCATTTTTGCGGTGGGCACCGGGAGAGAAACCAGATGCAATCCTCTATTCCTCCCCTTCGTTGATTGGGTTCTTGGGTGCAGAACAGCTGGCGAAACGCGCCAAAGCAAAACTGGTCTTCGAGGTGCGGGATTTGTGGCCGCTGACGCTAACGGAGATAGGTGGATACTCTAAGAAAAATGTCTTTATCCGCTTTCTGCAATGGGTTGAGGACAGAGCTTATAGTCGAGCTGACCGGGTCGTTTCCAACCTCGAAGGCGCTGTCAACCATATGGTAGAACACGGGCTGAATGAGAAGAAGTTTAGTTGGATATCCAATGGGTACTGCCGAGAAGAATTTGATGCGTCTGCCGACGCATATGAGGGTTCGTCCTACATAGTTCCAACAGGCAAATTTGTCGTCGGCTACCTCGGGACATTAGGTCATGCAAACTCTCTCGACACACTGATCGCGGCCGCTGACAAACTTCGCGAGCACGATGATATTGCGTTCTTGATTGTTGGTCAGGGTAGCGAGAAAGAACACCTCATCAATGAAGCGAGTCGCCTTCGCCTATCGAACTTGACCATATTGGACCCCGTCCCCAAGAAACAAATTTATAGCATCCTCAAGACATTCGACGTATGCGCGTTGGCTTGGAAAAAGTCCGCACTGTATCAGTTTGGAAATGGAGCCAACAAAATTTACGAATATCTTTTCTCCGGAAAACCAATCGTTCAATCTTATTCCGGCTTGTTCGATCTTGTGAGTACCTATGACGCCGGCATCACATCTGAAGCTGAGAACTCTGCACAGCTAGCAGAGGCAATTTTGCGCCTGAAAAATATGTCAGCAGCAGATCGGGAACAACTCGGATCGAACGGTAAGGCCGCGGCAATCACTCATCATGAGTATGGCTCACTGGCCCGTAAACTTGAGGATGTTCTTCTGGGCTAGCTAGCGACACACATCCGGTTACGTGCGGCGCAGTGAAAAGCGTCGTGTTGCCACAAGACGAACACCTGCCAAATAGCTGCCGACAAAGAGAAAAGAAAACACCAACACCGCGATGAAGCTTAACAAGGCTTCGTTCCACAGCAACACACCTGTGACGACCGGCATTGCAATCAGAGGCATCATGACCAGTGTCGCCAGCGGATTGGTGATATGACGTTTTCCCCGGCCCAATATCATTATCTCCAACGCTCGCATAACAAACTGATGGTAATGCAGGCGGTCCGGTCGATCCATTCGCGCGCCTGAACTTAAACGCCTATAGATCGCGAACAAGGTATCAGCCACTGGCCAAAAAAATACGAGTAAAAGAGCCCAGGTACTTACGCCATCGACCCTGTCAACGATCAATATCGCAAACCAAGCCAGAATATGGCCCAGAGAATACGCCCCCGCATCTCCTAGAAAAAGTTTTCCCAAAGGAAAGTTGAAAACAAGAAACCCGGCCAACGACGCGATAAAGAGAATGCAGAGCGGCACCAAATTGGCGTGCCCACCCGCGAAGGCGATCGACGCTAGGCCGACTGCAACCATGACACCGGTTCCAGCGGAGAGCCCGTTTAGTCCATCAATAAGGTTAAATGCATTGCACACACCAGACGTCGCAAAGACAGTCAACAGAATACCAACTGGCGCATAGGCAACGACCGTATCAACATAGGGAATATCAACACGCGGGATCCACATCTGCAACAATGTGATCGCCATGATGCTCGAAAGGGCCGCAGCCAAAAGCCGTGACCAAGGCGGAACGTCATATCCCAAATCATCGGCAAGTCCAGCAAGGAAAACCGGTGTTAGGGAGATGACAAAGGGACCATAATTGTCCAGCATGGATGCAGGAGCGAAAAACAGCGACACCAAAAGTGCGCCACCAATCGCCACCCCCCCGATGCGGGGAGTCGGGTTTCTATGTGCGCTTTGTACTGCCGCGCCCGAATGCCCGCGCGCTGACCGCCCAAGATGAAAACTCTTGGTCCAATAAAGGAGCAGACATCCTGCCAGAGAGCACAGGAAGACAATCACCCCTTCATGTCCAATTGTCATGACTTAGCTTTGACCCCAACCATTTATAATCTTGAACGTCTTATCGAAAAAAACAGCAACACAGAAACTCGGTAGCATCAAACCTACTATATGCAAAGTACCTGGTCCCGCTTTATCCTCCGAAGAGCTATGCTTGCGCTAAACAGTGTTAACTACCATTCGGGACAAACCCGATGCTTGGGTGCGCTAAAACAATAGCTCACACGGACGCTCCGCTTTATAAATCATCCTATCCACACCAGTATTTGTGAACATCGACGCCTGAGAGGCGGTCCGGCCTTCAAACCAACATCAACCCTGCATCATACTTGTGACAAGACGGGTAAATATTCACGTCAACTGGCCTGTTTACCTAAATTTCTGAATAGGCTTCTATCACTGATCCGACTTATTGTCATAGAGCATGGCCAAGGATACTATTTTCACCAGTTTTTGAAATATTGAAACAGCACTGCATCCTGTGCTCTTCCCCCCTAGAAAGACGACAGAATTTATGAGCGAAGATCACGAAGTTGACCTGATCGACTTGCGGCAAGTGATGCTTACACTGCGCCGGAATGTGAGACTGATCGCAGCAGTTATGGTGTCGATTACACTCATCACCCTGGTTATCACACTTCAACTCACACCCCTTTACACTGCGACTGCCAAGGTACTGATCGACTCCAGGCAGTCAAACGTTGTTGACGTGGAAGCCGTACTGTCAGGGTTGTCAGCAGACAGCTCCACGGTCGACAGCCAGGTGGAAATTATCCGGTCTCAAGCATTGGCATTCAGGGTGATTGACACCCTTGATCTCATGTCTGATCCGGAATTCAACAGTGCTCTACGGGAGAAAAGTTGGGTCTCAGGACTGAACCCCCTCAATGTCATACGCGGTCTCTTTCCTGGAGTTGAGCGCAGCGAGGAGGAGCAAATACAGGCCGAGCGGATCGCCACATTGACAGCCTTTAGCGCGCGCCTTTCCGTGCGACGCACAGCACGAACACAGGTTATCTCCATCGACTTCACCTCTGAAGTCCCCCGAAAAGCGGAGCGGATTGCCAATGCCGTTGCAGATGCGTATCTGGTTGATCAACTAGAAGCGAAGTACGAAGCCGCCCGACGTGCAACAGAATGGTTGGACGGACGCCTTCAAGACCTTCGCGAGCAGGTCAAGACAACTGAAGAGACAGCCGAGTTGTTTCGTGCAGCTCACGGTCTGATCGACGCAGATGGCTCAACACTGACCGAACAACAACTCAAGGAGATCAACAGCCAGCTATTGTTGGCCCGCGCAGAACTGGATGGAAATCGCGCGCGGCTCTCTCGGGTTCGCGAGCTTGTCAGCCGTGGAACCGGCTTTGACTCGATTGCTGAGGTTCTTTCGTCAGACGTCATCCGTGATCTACGCCGTGAACAGTCTGAATTGATACGTAAAGAAGCCCAGCTTCGCGCGCGATATGGGGAGCGGCATCCAAGTATTATTGAGATAAAGGATGAACGGCGCGACCTCGACCGACAAATCCAATCAGAAGTGAGCCGAATAGTTGTCGGGCTGGAAAACCAAGTGGCTGTTGCCAGTACGCGCGTCAAGTCTCTCGAACGCAGCTTAGCCGCAACAACCGCGACGGCTGGTGAACGTGAACATGACCGCGTTCGCCTTCGCGAACTGCAGCGTGAAGCAAATTCCAACCGGACGCTGTATGAAAGTTTCCTCGGGCGATTTAAGGAAACACGACAACAGGAGGACCTGCAAGAAGCAGATGCGCGGATCATTTCTCGCGCTACGATTCCAGTTTTCAAAAGCTCTCCAAGAACCACATTGAACATCGCCCTTGCTCTCGTTGCTTCGACCCTGCTGGGTGTCGGTGCGGCATTTGTTAGAGAGTATTTGGACGACCGTTTTCGGACACCCCGCGAACTTGAAGAGCATTTGGACCTTCCGGTCCTTGCAACCGTTCCGCTGCTGAAAGACAAAGACTTGAGCGGTGCCCAAGCGGGGAAAAGCCCACACCGTTTTGTCAAAGCGAAACCTTTGTCCGCCTATTCTGAGAGCTTTCGCGAGTTGCAGGCTGCGCTTGCTCTCTCCGATGTCGACAACCCACCTAAATCAATTCTGATTACATCGGCTTTGCCCAACGAAGGCAAAACAACGACAGCGGTGAGCTTTGCCACGTCGTTGGTGCGAGCAGGCCTCAATGTCGTTTTGGTGGATGCTGACCTTCGACGTCCATCAGTGCAGAAAATTATTGGCGCTGAACGCGCCGAGTTCGACATGATCGATTTCCTGACTCATTCATGCACACTCGATGACGCGCTGCAAACAAGTGAAGATGGCGGGTTTGAGTATCTTGCGACCACTCGCCAGCCCGCCAATCCAGCTGACTTGCTTGCCTCTGATGCGATGAAGGACCTGCTTGTGAAACTTCGTCAACGCTTTGACATGGTGATTGTTGACTCGCCGCCGGTCCTTCCCGTCTCTGACTCAAAGGCGTTGTCGTCACAATTGGATAAAGTGATCTTTGTTGTTAAATGGCAGGATACACCTAAAACCGCTGCGGAGCAGTCGGTTGCAAAGTTGAGAGACTTTGGAGCTGACCTGGCAGGCGTTATATTCGAACAAGTCGATATGGAGAAACAGACAAGATACGGATATGGCGATGCTACCTACTATTATGGTCGCTATAGCGACTATTATTTGAGCTGATCATTGGGCATTCTAAAAACCCTTATGTCCTTTTTGCGAACCAAAGGTGTCGGCATCGCCGTTCTCGCGGTCGGCGCGCTACTGGCACTCGCGTCCGGACAGAGATCCGCAGCTGCGTTCTTGTCCCTATCTGCTCCAATCAGCATTTTCCAGCTTGAACAAGGCAGGGAGGTCACGACGCAACAACTTGCCAAGGTTGAAAAAGATGTTAGAGCTGCCCTTGCCTATGGCGTGAACGAAGCGGAATTGCGCAGCCAACTCAGCTACATCTCCCTCCGACGCCTGCTACGCGATGCTCAAACCACAGCTGCACGAGAAGAGTTCCAAAAAGTGCTCATCGACGTGGAGAGAGCACTCAAAGGCCGCCCCCTCGATGCCTATCTTTGGACTCGTTACACCCATCTTAGTTACCTACTTGATGGACTCTCGCCATACACATTGACCGCGCTCGACAGATCATTTCTCTATGGTTCGAAAGAATGGCAACTCTTTCAATTTCGAATGACCTTGTGCCTGTTAGAATGGGACAGGCTTCCAAGTAGCCTTAAAGACAAGGCTCGTGAGCAGATTGAATTTGGCGCAACAAATCCTACAATATGGGGACATATCCTTGCTGACCTGCCACAAAGCGCTAGGGAAAGGCTCTTGGGATTCTTGACAGCTGTATCAGCAGATACAAAAACAGCTCTATATATTGAAGGCACTCTGCGGCGCAGACGGGAGACGAACTAGCGTCTAGCGCTGCTTTGAACTGAATGACTGAGCAACAGCGATCCCCAAGAGAAACATGTAGGCAACAGCGATTGCTGGTATCTGAAGACTGAAATCAACGAGCGCATGTAGCGACACCAAGATGCTCGCAGCAAATCCCATCGCAGGAAAGTGTCCGTCGCGGGATCTCGTGGACATTCCCCGCCAGCATTGCCAAGACAGCAATCCAATCGCCAAAGCAAGACAAATAGCGGCGGGCAACCCCAGCTCAAGCGCACTTTCTAAATATGTGTTGTGCAACTTGGCAATGTGCCGGTCCCGTAAAGCCTCTGAGTCCCTGTACAACGGAAAGATCTGGGGGAAACTGCCAAGTCCAGATCCGATGAACGCATGATCCTCTATCGCAACCACGGCTCGTGGGAAATTTTCTGCGCGTAGTACGTCGCCTCCGCTTGCGAGGCGGGCGCCCAGAAAGCCCCCACTAAAGCTGACAATGCCAACTACGACAGCGAGGAAGATGGTGAAGCCTACAATGTTTGGCTTTGCCTTCGCCCGCACTCTGCGGGTTAGTCCCCAGACAAGCACAAGAAATGCTGCAAACGTGCTGAGAGCTCCAGCACGCGACCCCGTCAACAGCAACGCGGTGGCAGCGAGGAAAAACGAGAGATATCCAAATGTGATCAACGTAAAACCGTGCGACAGCAGATCGTACAAACGCTCCCTCGAAAACAATGCTGGAACACCCTGGCGCGAACGAGAGCTCATGATGAGTGCTGTAGCAGCGATAACACCAAGACCCGCGAAGGTTGCGTATGAATTTCTATTCACAAAGGTACTCGTTGCCGCTCCTTTGTTCACCCATTTCTCATAGAGCAAAAGAGTGTCTCCCAATGCAAAAAGAGCAACCAGTCCATATAGCGCATATGCAGCGGCAACTGCTGTAAACGCGCTCAACGCGATTTTTGCTGCGGCTCGATCTCTGCCCAGTTGCAAAGCCAACCAGAAAATTCCCGCATAGGCAAACCATCGCAGCAGGAACATCATGGTTTGGTCCGGATCAATAGTGATCCGCTCGGGCATATCAGACCCAAAGAAGACATTAAGTTCCTGCCATGCAGGGTGTGCGAGACCAAACGGGATATTGGGGATGAGCTGGATCAACACCCACGCGCAGGTCACCCCAAACAACACCAGAGGAACCCTGATGCGTTTCACGCTTACCGGCAGTGCCTGCCCAGCCCAGAGATGATGGATCGCCCAGAGTACCAGCAGGACACCAACTTCAAGCGATAGCAGAGACCAGCCGAGTGGTCTGTTGCTGCCCAAGGGAAGCGGTGCGACCGCCACGATGGCGATGAGAGACCAAAGGAAGAATCTTGGCATTCGTTTGTTCCGAATTGGACAAACCTCTATTCATGAGGACGTCACAAGGTGCCGCCAATAGCAGGGATTTTGAACACCACGCTCTAGCCCCCATCGAGGCCTATTCTACATTCGTCGTTTGACGGAGCAAGAAAGCAAGTACACTTCTCGCGCCTGTCGGACCCGGAACTCAAACTAGCCGTCAGACGAATACCTTTTTGCGCCCGCCTAGTCGTCGAACCCGACGAATATAGAGGCCTCCTCTACGCTCTTGCGTTCTGACACCACTTCATTGGCCGGGAAGGCTTCATCAGGCCAGCCAAGTGCAACGGCCTTCATGATGACTTGATCGTCGGCAATTCCGGCATGCTCCCGCACGACGGGAGACTGCATGATGCCCTGGCTATTGATAACGGCCCCAAGTCCACGAGACCAAGCCGCATTTACCAACGCAGTTGTAACGGCGCCGCAGTCAAACGCCGTATCATCGCTTTCAGCCAACGCGCGGTCGTAGGTCACTATCACGCACACTGGAGCATCAAATTGGCGGAAACCGCGTAACACCCAATCCTGGCGTGCTTCTTTGTCTTCGCGGGCGATACCCATAGCTGAAAACAATTGCTTGGCGACGCCAATCTGCCTTTCCCGGTGCTTGCCGTCGAAGGGCTGACCGATGCGGAATTCACGGGAGTGCGGAACACCGGCCAGGTTCCGTTCGGTATTGCCTGCGCGAATCCGGTCCAGTGGTTCGCCGGAAATGATGTAGAAGCTCCAAGGTTGTGTGTTCATCGACGATGGTGCTCGCATGGCCAGAGCAACAATTTCTTCGATTAGAGCCTTCGGAACAGGGTCGGATTTATAGCCCCGGATGCTCCGGCGGCCACGGATTACGTCATCAAACAGCATGGGTGGTCCTCAAGATTGTTTTATCTCGAAGAAGTATCGGCAATTGGGCGGAAGAACAAGCCTGCTTACCCAACGACCCTCTCCCCAACAACCAATGCACTTGCGCCTATTCAGACTTTGATGGACCCTACAGGGAAGACGCAGTGCAAGGTACATGCTGGCGGGAGGAACCGTGAAACTTTGGCTCAAAATCCTAATTGGTGTTGGCGCAGTGGCGGTTTTTCTTACCGCCGTCGGCTATTGGTACTTTGTCACCAGAGATAGCCGGGAACCATCATTTGTCGGCTGGAACCAAAACTGTGCCAGCTGCCATGGACCGACCCTCACGGGAACAAGCTTGGGACCGCCCCTGGTTGATGGAGACCTCCAGCATGGCGACACAGTCCCTGAAATCATCAAAGTCATTGCCGAAGGCATTCCAAATACGACGATGATGGCGTGGGACAATGAGCTATCTCCAGAGCTCATCAAAGGATTGGCTTTATACATAAGCGAACGCCGTCAAAACTATCCGGCCATTTCAGATTCCTACGAGGCTGAACCCAGGGAGAGCAGAGACGTTCAATCGATCCATCATGACTTCCGACTTGAGCAGTTTGCCACCTTGGAAAGCAGACCCTACTCCCTCGCATATATGCCAAACGGCAACATCCTGGTTGCCGAAAAAACTAGAGGCCTCTCGCTTGTCGATCCTCAGGGTAGGCAAAGTCCGCTGATCATCGACACGCCCCCTGTGTGGGAGACATTGCTTAGCGTAGAGGGCGCCTGGCTCAACTATGGCATCGTGCTGGACGTTGAGCTACATCCTGAGTTTGAAGAGAATGGCTGGATATATCTTTCCCATACTGATCGGTGCCAGTGGTCTTGTGGATGGTTGGTGCCTGCTACAATGGTCCGCGTTGTCCGTGGGCGGATCAGAGATGGACGGTGGGTAGATCAGGAAACCATCTGGTCAGTCCATAAGGATCACTACACACCCGTGCCTGACGGTGTCGCTGCCGGGCGGTTGGCTTTTGACGGTCGTGGGCATCTGTACATTTCGATCGGTGGCAAAAACACATATGACAAACTCCACCAGCTAGACACGCCGTTCGGCAAAATCCACCGGGTCCGAGACGATGGGACCGTTCCCAAAGACAACCCGTTTTGGATTGCCGAAGATGAACGCTCCGAAGCGTCTACAATCCACACAGTTTGGAGTTACGGTCATCGGACAGGCCAAGGATTGGATGCGCATCCAGAAAGCGGCGCGATCTGGAACACTGAGATGGGGCCGCGCGGCGGAGACGAAATCAACCAGATCCTGTCCGGACAGAACTATGGATGGCCCCTCTATACCAATGGTCTCGACTATAATGGTGAAGAAGTTTCCATCGGAATGGATCTCGGGCTGGACTTCCCGATTGAAGACACAGTCTTGCCTATTGTCGACTTTACGCCAGCACCTGCGATTTCTAATTTCACCTTCCATAACGGATCGCAATTCCCCGCCTGGAAAAACGACCTCCTCGTCGGAAGCCTCAAAGCAGTTTCGCTGTACCGTCTGCGCATCGAAACCGGCACACTGCTCGAGCAAGAGACGTTGATTGACAATTTTGGGCGCATTCGTGATGTCGAAATGGGCGATGATGGACTTGTCTATATTGCCCTTGAGCATTTTGACGCCGGCTCTCTCTGGCGACTTGTTCCCAAATAGTCGATCTTGCAACCCACCCAGTGAACTAGCCGTGTTCCATGATCAGCATACGAACACCAATACGTCCGATGAATTGATGGAGTTGGAATATTTGGCTTTTCCTTTCTTATGTGGAAAGGCACAAACTGTTTCATTTGGGCGGGCTTCATGACTACCTATCGCATTGAGCCTGCTTTGGTTGACGGGCTACGCGAATGTCGTGGTCAAGCTGATTGGAGCTGCGATAAACCACATCCTGCCCGGATATCGCATGTATAAAACGCCTGTCGGCGCTAGACTTTTATGCCATCGTCACCTGACGAGCATGGCACATCATCGCTTCAGCCTAGCTATCGCGTTGGCACTACGAAGCGTCGAGGTAAAAATTGATGAGAGATCAGGAAACACCGCAAAAAATTTTCGGTATTATCGGCTGGAAAAACGCCGGAAAGACGACACTCGTGGTGAGGCTGGTTGAGTATTTCTGTACTCGTGGCTTGACCGTATCGACGGTGAAACATGCCCATCATGATTTCGACATCGATCACCCTGGCAAAGACAGCTATCTGCATCGACAGGCAGGTGCTGCTCAGGTTGTCATCGCCTCAGACAAGCGCATTGCCATGCTGCAGGAAAACAGGGAGCCAGTAGCGCCAACGTTGGAGGAGACACTTTCGTGGGTTGATCCCTGCGATCTCGTTCTGGTCGAAGGTTTCAAACGCCACCCACACCCCAAAATCGAAGTCATTCGAGGAACCCCGGCAGACGAGCCTGTTGCTTTGACTGATACCAGCGTTAAAGCTATCGCGACCGAGCGGGAACGGAACATCGGGACGCAGCCGGAATTCAACATAGAGGATGTTGAGGCTATCGCTGAGTTTATACTGCAGGATATCGGGATCAAGTCGGACAATGCTTAGGCGCGCCTGTCAGATTACAAACCTTCTTTAGGTGCAGATCTCACACTCCCGCAGCACATGCTGGGCGGACTCCTATCGCATTGCGCCCCGTTCCGAGCGCAAGCGGTGCGATGGCCCGCCATTTGACCGGTGTCAGCGGCAATGCTCATTCCATAAACTACTTTGAAGCCTACGATTCCAAAACCTCCATCCCTACTTTCTAACAAACAAAGGAAATGGCCATGACGGACAAACTGAACATCAATCGTCGTCACCTCATCGCAGCGCAGGGATTGCCATGACTGCAGCACTTGCACAAAAAGCTCACAGTGAGACAAGCCAGCCTGATCTCAGCGGCAAATCGATTTTAATCACGGGCACATCATCAGGCTTTGGACGCCTTGGCGCAGAATACTATGCCCGGTTGGGAGCAAAAGTCTTCGCGACAATGCGTAACCTGCCGCGTGCGGAAGCTGATGAACTTACTGCGCTCGCCGATCAGGAAAATCTGGACATCACCGTGATCCAAATTGATGTCACCAAGGATGATCAGGTTGAAGCAGGCGTCGCAAAAGCGCTTTCAGCGACAAACGGAAAATTGGATGTTCTTATCAACAACGCAGGCATAGCATTTTCCGGGCCTATTGAAGTTCAGGACCTAGAAGCTACGCTGCTGATATTTGACACCAATGTTTTTGGTCCTCAGAGAATGATCCGTGCTGTTCTTCCTTCAATGCGGAAAGCGAGCAGTGGCCACATTATCAACATTACATCTCAGCTTGGCCGCGTGATTATTCCTGGAATCGGGCAATATTCGCCAACCAAATTCGCTCTAGAAGCACTGAGCGAACAACTCGCCTATGAGACAGCCTCACAAGGCATTGAAGTAACCGCCATTCAACCAGGAGGTTATCCAACAGAGATATGGGAGAACCAGAGTCTGTTGTCAGCGGCGCTAAAAGCGCGTTCTTCGCAAGAGCTATTAGCCGCCTACCCACAAATGACGGCGAACATGGGTGCGCCTGGCGGTGGCACCAGCGACACGGATCCAATGGACATTCCCCATGCCATCGCCGAGATTATCGCCATGCCAGCAGGTACAAGACCATTGAGACGTGCCCTCCATCCTGTTTCCCGCCCTCAAGAAGCAATTAACGCCGTCTCTGCTGAGCAGCAACTCGCCATGCTCGGAAACTCGCCCTATGGCCCACTGATCAAGGCCGTGTTGGACTGACCTCTGGATTAAACTTCACGGCACTTAAAGCCATCCCTCGTCCTGTGGGATGGCTTTTTTCTTTCAAAAAGCTCCGGGCACATAGAAATGCCTCCATTCTATGCCTTGATGATTTACCCGATCCATACGGTCGGATCTAAGTTTGGCGGGGACTGGTTGTTTGTGCTGAGAGTGGAAACCAATCCATGACCTTCAGGCTATGAGCCAACACGAGCCGCACTTATCACTTTGCTTTAGATGATTTATTCGAAACCAAACATGTAGCTTCGTAGAAAACGTGTGGTTTATGTCTCTTTCACGACAGTCATTATTTTGATCAAATGACGAGAAGTCGAGAAACCCACCACTTTCTATGCGAGGCTTTTTTGAAAAGCGCGCCAACCGCTAAACTCCGTGATGTCGCTGGCGTCTTTTAGGCCCCATGGCTCGCAGACAAAACCTTTGACCCATCGACCATCGCTGAGTTCTACATTACCTATCGCGAGAGGTGCGGGCACATCAGCGGTAAATTGACCAAATGCCTCACCCGAAAGTGCCCAGACTTCGACCTCAATCATTGCGCCACCTTCTGACTGGCGGACAAGGCCAGGCTTGGGTGGCTCTGTGTCAGCCAGGGCGTAGAGGCCATAACTCGCAGCTGTCTGAGTGGACGCCACCAGTTTGGCACCGCGGTCAGCCAATTGCCAATTGAGTGGTTGGCCAGACAAATGAGCGCCAACAACGGCGAGCTCGATGCCTTGCGTCCGATCAGCAAAAGCGGCAGACAGGAGATACCCCGTTGCCCCCGCTTTCAATCCATCCCCAAGCATCCTATGCAACCGATCGCCCAGCGCGAGCAGCCCATTATCTGTGAAGGCTGGACCGATCAACGTGACCCCTGCTGGCAGCCCGTCACAAAATCCAGCGGGGACAGCAACGGCCGCACAATCTGTCAAATTCACGAAATTTGTATAGAGCCCAAGACTGGCGTTTAGCGCGACAGGATCATTCGCGATCTCATCAGTTCGGTAAGTCGTCGGTGTAGTCGGCAACAGCAGAAGATCAATGCGGTTCCAAACCTCATCGATCACGCGCCGATAGTCCGCAAGCCTATATTGACCGGAGAAAGCATCAACGGCAGAGGCCACCTTACCGCCGAGCACAATCTTCGCAACTGTCGGGTCCACATCTTCATGCCCCTGCTCAATATGCGCGCCCACGGCTGCATATCGTTCAGCGACCCAGGGACCTGCATAGAGAAGTTCGGCAGCTTTTCGAAACGGTGTGTAGTCAATTGGAATCGGTTTACCACCAAGGTCGCTTAGATTCTCGATGGCTGCGTCGTAAAGCGTTTCAGTGCCGATATCCCCCTTGAAGTCCCGACTCTGTTCATCAAGCACACCGAAATGAAAGGCTGCACCCGCTAAGGGACGGTCAATGAGATGACGCGAAAATGGGTCATCCTCATCAAACCCTTCAATAACGTGCTTGACGAGAGAGGCATCGCCGCATGACGCCGTAAACACGCTCACGCAATCCAACGTCCGACAGGCAGGCACCACGCCTTTGGTGCTTCCAAGACCACAGGTGGGCTTATATCCAACAAGATTGTTGAAGGCCGCTGGCACGCGGCCAGACCCGGCTGTATCCGTGCCGAGCGCAAAAGAGACAAGTCCCCGCGCCACCGCTACAGCAGAGCCGCTGCTGGATCCGCCGGAAATATAGTCCTCATGAAAGGCAGAGTGCGGCGCGCCGTAGGGCGAACGCGTTCCTACAAGCCCCGTGGCAAACTGATCCAGATTGGTCTTACCAATCAAGATCGCTCCCGCCGCACGCAGACGCGCCACAACCGTCGCATCCTCCTGCGGGGAATATGCAAAAGATGGACACCCCGCCGTCGTCGGAAGCTCCTGGCAATCAATGTTGTCTTTCACCGCGAAAGGAACACCATAAAGCGGCAAATCGCTATTCGTGACATCCTTCTCCGCAAGAGCACGCGCAGCCGCCAATGCATCCGCACGCGGTAGCAGCGAAATCCAGATCGCCTTATCTGGGCATGTTTCTACCCGGTCATAGACCGTTTCAATTACGGTCTCAGGATCAACCGAACCTTGAGCATAAGCGTCGAGCAGAGCGACTATCTGAAGATCGAGATCAGCCATTTCAGCTCACCTCCGCGGCGACAGCCATCACCAAAATCGCCTGCCCAGGGTCAACAGTCTGGCCGGGTTTACAAAGCACCTCATGCACGACACCACCTTGCGGCGCCGCAACTTCCAGCTCCATCTTCATGCTTTCCAGGATCACGACTGCATCACCCTCCTCAATAGACTGACCGGGCTCCACCAACACTTTCCATACGCTGCCTGGAAGAGTGGCTTCCACAATTGATCCACCCTCTGGAACATCGACGTCGGGCTCATCAGGTGCAAATGCTTCTTCGATTATCTCGGCGTTGATCCCCTCTTCACGCCAACGCAGCCTTTCAGCTTCGAACGCTTCCTGCTGCATCTCCTTGAATTGAAGAATGGATTGCGTTTCTTTCGCGAGCATGGCGTCATGCTTGGCAAGATTGAAACTGCCCTCCTCAACGTCGATCTGATAGGCGCCATGAGGGAAGGCATCCCGCGCTTCCGCCAGCTCTTCAGGTGTGACGGGGAAAAACTTGACCCGGTCAAAGAAGCGGAGAAGCCATGGTTTACCGGCAGCAAAGCTTCCTCTTTGTTGCCAGGTACTCCAGACCTGGAGTGTTCGACCAAATAGTTGATAGCCGCCGGGACCCTCCATCCCATAGATACACATATAGGCGCCACCAATGCCCACCGCGTTCTCCGGCGTCCACGTGCGTGCCGGATTGTATTTCGTGGTGACGAGACGGTGGCGCGGATCGATGGGCGTGGCGACGGGCGCGCCCAGATAGACATCACCCAATCCCAGAACAAGGTAATCCGCATCAAAGATGATGTCCTTGACCGCCTGTTCATCGGGCAGCCCGTTGATGCGGCGAATAAACTCAACATTTGAGGGACACCACGGGGCATCCTCGCGGACAAGCTCCTGATATTTTTGCATTGCGAGTTCCGCTTGTTCATCTCTCCAGCTAAGCGGCAAGTGAACCACGCGGCTCGGCACAGTGAGGTCTTCCGCGCGCTGCATTTCTTCTTCGGCGCGACGCAACTTGTCGAGCAACCGCTTGGTCGATAGCGATGCGGGATCGTAATGCACCTGCAAAGATCGAATACCCGGGGTGAGATCAATGATGCCCTCGGGTGCTTCCTGCTCCAGCCAAGACATCAAGGCGGTCACCTGCAGACGCAGTTTGAGATCCAGAACCAGCGCGCCCATTTCCACCAGCAGGTAGGAGTCCCCAGCCCGCCGATAAACAATCTCGATGCCATTAGTCTGCCCCCGCGCAAGAATGGCCGATGGGCGCTCCGTCACATCCGGCTTCCTTTTTGGCGCCATCCCCGCAAACGAATGATCCACCTGCGGCGTCTCAAACACCCGTTTCCGATCCTCTTGCAGCGACGCAGCCTCCTCAGCCGAAAGGGCGACGAACCGCACCTTGTCGCCTGGCCGAAGCTGCCCCATCTTCCAGCGTTCCGCATCTGCGATGGTCGCCGGGCACACAAACCCACCAAGGCTCGGGCCATCGGGCCCGAGAATGATGGGCATATCACCAGTAAAATCGATCGTGCCGATCGCATAAGCGTTATCGTGAATGTTGGACGGATGCAGACCCGCCTCGCCGCCATCCTCCCGCGCCCATTCCGGCGTCGGACCGATCAGACGCACGCCAGTTCGCGCGCTATTGAAATGGACTTCATAGGAGGATCGAAAAAGCGTCTCGATATCACCTTCTGTGAAAAAATCCGGCGCGCCATGAGGACCATAGAGAACCCCGATCTCCCATTCTTTGCTGAGAGCTGGACGGTTCGAAAATTCCACCATTGAAAGCGGCACATCAATAGCGCCCGCTCGATTGACGCGCAAAACTTCGCCAGTCTTCAGTGGACCCGTCGCATGGCCACCAAATCCACCCAAGATGAAAGTCGAACGACTGCCAAGATGCAGCGGCACGTCAATCCCATGCCGGACAGCAAGATAAGTACGGTTGCCAGCCCCTTCCACAGACCCCAAATGCAGCGTCTCTCCTGCTGCGACTTCGATGGGTTCCCAGTAAGGCACCGGTCGACCTTCAAGTGTCGCCTTCATCTCCGCGCCGGTGAGCGCAATCACCGCAGGTGAATAGAAGCGCAGGCTTGGCCCAACCACAGCGCATTCGAGCCCCGCCGCATCGCCAGGGTTCCCCACCAAGCGATTGGCCAATTGGAAGGAATAGTCATCCATAGGTCCGCTGGGTGGCACACCGACCGCCCAATAGCCAACACGCCCGGGAAAGTCCTGAACACTCGATTGCGCACCGGGCGTCAAGACCTCAATCCGGGGTGGACAATAATCAAAATCGGCCAACACCTGGGTGCTCACGCGCCCTTCGGCGAACATCTCAGTGTCGGCAATCGCCGCCAGATAATCCAGATTGGTTTCTATGCCATAGAGGGAGGTCTCAGCGAGAGCGTCGCGAAGCCGCCCCAAAGCTTCCTCTCTATCGCGTCCTTTCACGATGAGCTTGGCAATCAGCGAGTCATAGTGGGAGGTGATGATCGTTCCGGTTTCGATCCATCCATCCACCCGCGCGCGCTCGTCAAAAGACACCTCCGTCAGGCGCCCGGCACTTGGCTGGAAGGTGCGGGCAGGATCTTCCGCATTGATCCGCACCTCAATGGCCGCGCCACTCGACACGAGATCAATGTCCTGTAGGGGCTGCATCGTACCGCCGGCCTGCCTGACCATCCATTCGACCAGGTCAACGCCAAACGCCTCCTCAGTGACACCATGCTCCACCTGCAGCCTTGTGTTCACTTCAAGGAAGTAGAATTTTCCCTCCTGAATGTCATAGATGAATTCGACGGTGCCTGCAGATGCGTAAGCCACCACTTCTCCGAGGCGTCGAGCCGCATCAGCAAGCGACCGCCGCTGTTCATCCGACAGGCCCGGCGCAGGCGTTTCTTCGACAACTTTCTGGTTCCGGCGTTGAAGAGAACAATCGCGCTCTCCAAGGGTGAGAACATTGCCCGCGCCATCACCGAATATCTGCACCTCAATATGGCGGGCATTGGCCACAAACTTCTCAAGGAACACTCCCGCATTGCCAAAATTGTTCTCGCCCATTCGCCGAACAGTGTCGAAGGCCTTTTCCAGTTCCTCGTCAGACGCACAAAGCTGCAGTCCAATTCCGCCGCCGCCTGCCGTACTCTTCAACATGACAGGATAGCCTATCTCTGCCGCAGCGGAGAGCGCCGCGGACAGATCAGACAGCAGGCCCGTCCCTGGCAGGAGCGGCACGCCCGCTTTTTCCGCAAGAGCACGGGCGGTATGTTTCGTGCCAAACTCGCGGAGCTGCTGAGGTGTCGGTCCGATAAAGGCAACGCCTTTTTCGTCAAGACGTTCGGCGAATTCAGCACTTTCACTCAAAAACCCGTAGCCTGGATGAACAGCGTCGGCGCCACTTTCCTCACATGCGGCAAGAATTTTTTCGATGTTGAGGTAGCTATCAGACACAGCGGCAGGACCCACGCAATAGGCCTCGTCTGCATCACGCACATGCAGCGAGTGCTGATCAGCTTCTGAGTAGATCGCAACGGACTTCAATCCCAAATCTTTGAGCGTTCTGATGATCCGACACGCAATTTCGCCTCTGTTGGCGACAAGAACTGTTTTGAACATGGTAGGGGTACTTCTTTACTTCGTGAGATCGTCAATCAGATACGCCGGCCCAGATCAGGACCTCGATCGGAGTTGGGTTGTAGGCGTTGCAGGGATTGTTCAGCTGCGGGCAGTTGGATATCAGAACAAGAACATCCATTTCGGCACGCATTTCCACATACTTACCCGGCGCGCTAATGCCATCCTCGAAGGTCAGGCCTCCGTCGCGCGTCACGGGAACGTTCATGAAGAAATTGATATTGTGCGTTATGTCGCGCTTCGACATGCCATATTGATCGTTTTCCGCCACCGCAAGAAGCCAGCTATCCCGACAGGCATGCATACATTTCGTGTCGTGGGCATAGCGGACAGTGTTGGACTCAGTGGCGCAGGCGCCGCCCAACGTGTCATGGCGCCCGCACGTGTCGGCAACGATCTCGAGCATGACAGAGCCTTCCGTCGAGCGAAGCTTCGTCCCAGCGGTCAGATAAACATTTCCCTGCTCACGGATCGTATCAACAGCGCTGTAACGCTCCGCTGGATCGTGCGCATTGTAGAAGAGCGTATCGGCCGCCTGGTTGCCTTCAAGGTCGAGAATGCGAAAAACCTCACCGCGCTTAACCGTATGCATCCAGTAGTCACCAGCATCGACAATCTCGCGAAGTTTTGCGTTTGCCGCGTCAAATTCACTTTCTCTAATCATTTTCCCTCCTGCCGATCACGCACTTGCCAAAGACATGCGGCGGTAACGCTCTGTATTTTCGAAGCCTCGACCGTTTTCCGGTCGGAAGGTGCGGCAGTAATCATCTTCCGCTACCGACTCGGCAGCGCAGACATCGAACTTCACGGGCTTAGGCGCGTAGGTTGGCGACGGATCCAGTGGATGGGGACAGGTATGAAAAAGAACCAGTGTGTCCATTTCGAAACGGAGGTCGACGTGAGCGCCGGGACCCGCCGCCGAAGGCACAAACGCGAGGTCACCCTCCGCATTTGGCACAACCTTGCTGAACCAGTTTACATTGGCAGCAAGGTCCCTTTTTCCAAGTCCATATTTCGCGGCTTCAACAAGGAAACTGTCCAGACCGTTTTGCGTTCGCTCGTTCCGTGCGGTTTGATAGGTCGTAACGCCCCACCGATCTTCGATCATCTCACGTGTACTGGTGCCGCAAACAGTGTCATGCCAGCCAAACGTGTCCTCCACGATCGAGCAGAAAATACGCCCCATGTCCGAATAGAGACAGTTCCCTTTTGTAAGCTTGAAAGTGTGCTGGCACTTCAAACTGTCGGGTGCGTTGTAGCGTTCCAAAGGGCTGAGTGGGTTATAGAAAAGCATGCCCACATTGGCGCCGCCCTCCACGTCCGTCAGCCGCAGCGAGAGTCCTGCTTTCATGGTCAAAGACCAATGCGCCCCTCCTGGTATTACCTCACTCGACAAAATCTCTGGTTCGGGTCCCATCGACATCTCCATCTGGCAGAGGCCGGTCTTTTCGCCGCCTCCCTACGCTCCAGGTCGTCCTGGGCCATGTCTCATCAGCTGACTCAATGCCACCTGCCGGGCCGTCCCGGCGAGAAATGAAAATCATGCCGCATCATCCTTTGCGGCAAGCTCTGTCACGAACGGCGCAGGATCAGACGGTGTGTCGAAGGCAATTGTTGCGCCATAACGCTCCAGCTCCTCTTCTCTCTTGCGCACACGATCAAAGGCGATGACGCGGGTGCCAAGATAAAAGGCCTCGCGCAGGTCATGGGTCACCATGAAGATCGTCATCTTGGTTTCCCACCACAGGCGCAACATCAGGTCATGAACCTCAGACCGAATGCCAGGGTCGAGGGCGCCGAAGGGTTCATCAAGCAAAAGAATACGTGGCTTCTTGATCAAGGCTTGCGCGATAGCAAGGCGCTGTTGCATGCCACCAGACAGCGCAGAAGGATATTTGGACGCCGCAGCGGCTAACCCAACCCCGCCAAGATACTCCATGGCCTCTTCACGCGCACGGCGCCTGGCTCGTCCATACAGGCGCCCCGAAAAACCGCCGCGATCCAACTCAAGGCCGAGCATGACATTCTCCAAAGCCGTCAGATGTGGAAAGACGGAATATTTCTGAAAGACAACACCCCGATCAGGCTCTGGGTTGGGTGGCAGCTCTTCACCATCAATAAGAATTTGCCCGCGGGTCGCCTGCTCTTGGCTCAGAAGCAGGCGCAGAAATGTCGACTTCCCGCACCCCGACGGTCCAACAAGCGAAACGAAGGAGTGAGATGCCACATCAAAATTGATGCGCTCCAGGACAATCTGGTCCCCATACTCCATCCAGATGTTACGCACGCTGACTTCGGTCATGACTGCGCCCTCTCTGCAACGAACCAGGGGTAGGCCCAGATCTGATAGCGTCTCAGAAGGAAGTCGAAGATGACTGCTAAGAGCGTTATCCAGAACACGTAAGGCAGGATCACATCCATCGCCAGGTAACGGCGAAGTAGAAAGATCCGATAGCCGAGACCGCTTTGAGCGGCAATCGCTTCTGCGGCGATCAAAAACAACCAAGCTGATCCGAGCGAGAGTCGTAGTGCATCAATAATCCGCGGCATCATCTGCGGCAGTACAATGCGCCAGGCAATATGCCAGGTGGAAGCGCCGAGCGTCTGCGCCTTCACAATCTGCTCGGACGGCAGCTCGGAAACGCGCAACGCCAGGTCACGCATCATGAAGGGCGCAATCCCGAAAACAATGAGCGCAATTTTGGAAGTCTCACCAAGTCCAAAGGTAATGAAGAGGATCGGCAGAACCGCCAATGGCGGGATCATCGCGAAGACGGCAATGAAGGCCGACATGGTCCATCTGGCATAAGGTATGAGACCTACTGTGATGCCAATCCCTGCCCCAAGAAGGGTCGCAAGCAACACGCCACCGCCCAAACGCGACAGGCTGGCGATTGTATCTACCCACAAAAGATAATCCCCAGTGCGCTTGTCAGGTTCAAACGCCATGCGCTCAACGGCGTCACCTAACGACGTGAAGCTGGGAAGCAGCTTATCGTTGGGGTTTTCAGAAAGTCTGATGTCTGAACCGACAGCATAAGCGAGCAGCAGCAGCGCAAAAGGAAGCATTGCAAGCAGCCGCCCAGCCGCCGGTCCAGGGTGTTTGTTGATGAGCCGTCCGCTACGAGACAGAGCCATACGTGTGCCTGACTTTTTTTGTTTTGTGTGGGTCTGTTGCGGAAAGATCAGCGGTCACGGATTACAGAGATCCGTCTGCGGCCATGCTCATATAGTCGGCGTTGAAGCGAAACTTCACGTTCCCTTCATCACCCAAAACAGATCCGTCAGGAAATGCAATTCCCACAATGTCCGGGCTGGAAGCTCCTTCACCAAGCAAACCTCTCTCAAATAGGAACGTCCGAACGGATTCCATAGTCGACGTCACACTCTCTGAGGTTGTGAAAGTGACTGCGTCAGAGGCAGTGGCAAACATCTGTGTAGAGGCAAGTTGCATATCGTAGCCAGCAAGGTCAGTTCCGGAAGCTTCGCCCATGGCCGCGCGAGCCGCTGCTCCTTCAGGCGTGTCGGAGAGCATGATCGACATGGTCTCATACCAGGCACCAGCGAGCGCTTTCCCGAAAGCAGGATTATCGGCAAGCGTCTCCGTATTGACCACAGTCAGGTCCATGATTTCGCCCGGAATGTCAGAGGAATCGAAAACCTTGTTTGCGCCAGGTGTCTCGAGAATTTCCGCGACCAAAGGGTTCCAGGTGACAACCGCTGTCACATCGTCGGTCTGATAGGCAGCGATCATATCTGCGTCAGATGTATTGACCACGGTGACATCTTTTTCAGCTTTCCCAAGCGTCTCAAGAGCCCGCGCCAACAGGTAATGCGATACAGAAAGCTCGACAAGATTGACATTCTGTCCAAGAACCGCATCAAGCGAGTCAGCGCCCTTGAGGATCAGGGCATCATTGCCGTTTGAAAAGTCACCGACGATCAGAGCCGTCGTATCCACGCCACCAACTGAGGGAATGGCAAGCGTGTCCATATTCGTTGCCGTCACGCCATCAAAGGCACCAGCTGTGTATTGATTGATCGACTCTATGTAATCGTTGAATTGTACGACTTCGATTTCGATGTCGTACTTGTCCGCCCACTTATCGACAATCCCTTGATCCGCAGCCCAGCCCCACGGCATCCAGCCAACATAAATTGACCAGGCAAGTTTGAACTCTGTCTTCTCTTCTGCATTCACCGAAGAGGCCCCAGCGAACATAAGACTGCATGAAGTCGCTGCAGCGACCAGTGTTTTGGAAAATAGCTTCATAACCAGTACTCCATTGTCGGTCTTGGAGTCTGGTGGTCACGGCGGTACGGACGCTGTTTTTACCAAACGCGCTAGACCTCCCGGGCTTTTATCCCGCCGTGTACTCTGCCGCTGTAAACCGACAGAGCCGCAGCTCTCGGACCAGTCACCAGATGATCCGATAAATCGGACACCAGCCGGAACCCTAGCTGCTAATGCTCCCTTACAAATCAAGAAGCGTGCCAGTTCACATGTACTGTTTTTCGTTGGTTATCCCAAACGTCGCTTGGCGAATGCCTGTCAATTAGTCACAGAGTGCAAAAGGTGCCTGCGATATGAGCGATTGGGACACCGGCACCTAACCCTCAATTCACATCGCTCGCCTTCAGTTCCGCGAAGATACCAAGCACTTCATTTCGGAGCCAAGAATGCGCCGGATCATCATCATTGTCTTTGTGCCAGATCATGTACCACTGATGCGCTGGGCGGACGATCGGGGGTTTAAAAAGTTTAAGATTGAGGTCATCGGCAACGGTCTCTGCCATTCGCCGGGCCAACGCGCCCGCAAGGTCTGTCCGCGCAACAATAAAGGGAATAGACCACATGCGGGTCACCGTCGAGATAATGCGCCGCTGCACATTACTGGTACGCATTTCATATTCCAAATGTGTGTACCCACGCATTTCTGCAATGAGTGAGACAAGCCCAACCTTCCCCATATCCTCCTGGGTAAAGACGTCACGCTCACCATACACCGGGTGATCTGCCCGGACAGCAATGCACGTTTCGTCGTCAATGAGATAGGTCGAATTCAACTGCTCCTCATGGCTCGGCAGAGCCATAAATCCAAGATCGACCTGTTTGGAGAGGAGCGCCTGATTGAAATCCACACCATAAAACGACTGCACCTCAAAGCGGATGCCGGGGCTTTGGGTCAGCGTTGTCTGAAGTAACGGATTAAGGACAATCGGCTCAATCGCGTCCGGCACGATCATTGAAAAACAGCGGTCGCTCTGTGCCGGGTCAAAACCATCCGTTAGGGAGAGGCCCTGCTCAATAGACCTCAGCGCCTCGTGAATGATCGGCGCCAGACGGTCTGCCTCCGGGGTTGGCACAAACTGCTTGCCTACCCGCTCAAACAGGGGGTCGTCGAGATGCTCCCGCAACCGTTTCAGCGCATTGCTGATGGCAGGTTGCGTCAGCCGCAGTTTCTCCGCCGCAGCAGTAATGCCGCCAGCCGTATACACCGCGTCGAACACCTGCAGAAGATTGAGATCAAGCTTCATTCATTCATCCCCTGAATGAGTCATATCGCAACTTTGAATTTCCATCACAGAAACTACCGCGCTCTACTCCAAAACATCAAGAAAAGTAACGATTTTCTTAACCATTTTGGCTGGTCGGAGCAGGGGTATATCACGATGGTGAATGCATATCATTCATGTGAGTTATGGACAAAGAGCGTTCGGAAGGTCGCTCGGGGAGCAGCAGTCCTGTTTCCGGTCTTTTCGCTGCTGATGCTCAGCATAGCCGGTGTTGCCGTCCCCAGCACACCAGCGCTGGCCATGACCATCAACTGTACCGGTGGTCCACAAACAGTGGTCCACCCAACCATCGCGAATGTGTTCGTGGATGTGTCTGCAGGTACATGTGTCATCGGCAGCCCCGCAGCAGGACCCGGCTTAGGCGACGTGGAGATGACAATTCGGCAGGACTTTGGACTTGGCCGAGTTATTGGCGCCAGGTATCTCGCCAATGGCGGCAGTCTGTTTAGCCGCTTTCAGATGTGCGATTTCGGCGACGGCGACGGTGATAAGGGTATCGGTGGGTGCAGCTCAGCCACCCCACCGCTCAACACCAACCTGACCGGGACATTCGAATGGGATTCAACGAGCATAGGGGCTCCGTTCGCTACCGACCGGCGTCTGACTGTGAACTACACCGTTGCTGCAAATGGCGGCACCATTACATCCGCCCAGCTCACAATCCTTTCCCCCGAAATAAACGTGACCGGCAATGGTCAGTCCATCGCCAGCGGGGATGTCACCCCGGATGCTGCAGACCACACATCATTCGGCGCCGCAGCGGTAACCGGCGGAACGGTCGCGCGCACCTTCACCATTGAAAACAGCGGTGACGGTGACCTCGACCTTGGCAGTTTTTTTGTAGTCTCTTTAGCTGGCGCAAATGCGGGCGACTTTAGCGTCACGGCGCAACCTTTCACTGTTGTTGCGGCGGGCGGTGGAACCCAAACGTTCACAGTCGCCTTTGACCCCAGCGCCGTCGGCAACCGGGAAGCCACCGTCAGCATCGCCAACAATGATGCCGACGAAGCGCCTTATACTTTTGCGATCAGCGGTACCGGGCAGGCGGCTGCGCCTGAAATTTCAGTTAGCGGCAACACGGTGGAAATCGCCTCGGGAGACACCACACCAGCCGCCGTAGACCTGACAGAATTCGGCGCAACAGATGTTGCAGCAGGGACGATCAGCCGCAGCTTCACTATCGCAAACACCGGAGCGGGTGTCCTCACTCTGGGTGCAAATGCAGTATCTTTGGCAGGGGCGAATGCGGCTGATTTCATTGTTGCCGCTCAACCAGCAACTACTGTCGCGGCCGCCACATCAACCACCTTCACCATCCGGTTCGACCCTTCCGCCGCAGGTGCGCGCACAGCAACGATCACCATCAACAATGACGATGCAGACGAGGCGCCTTACACCTTCGCGATCCAGGGCACAGGGGAAGTCGTAGCACCGGAGATCGCTGTTGAGGGAAACGGCATCGAAATCTCGTCGGGCGACACTAACCCGAGTACCATCGATGACACAGACTTTGGCAAGGTCGATCAAACCGCTGGCGCCCTCACCCGGTCCTTTACCATCCAAAACACCGGCAATGGCGTGCTTACACTGGGGGCGAACGCTGTTTCCCTCACGGGCTCAGGTGATTTCACCATCTCCACACAACCCCCCACAAGTATCGCGGCTAGCGGGTCAACCACATTTGCTCTCACCTTTGACCCATCAAGTCTGGGCGCGCGCACGGCCACCGTCTCCATCGCCAATGATGATGCTGATGAAGCACCCTATACCTTTGCCGTGTCCGGGACAGGCGTAGACGGAGGCAACATCACACTGGTCCAAAACATCACTGGACCCGATGTGACAACAGAGTTCTCATCGCCCACCGCGTCCCTCACGACCTCTCTGAGAACGGCCAACGGCACCGCGTCTTTGCTCATTCCGAATGTGTTGCCAGGGACGCACACGGTGACAGCGGCCAATCTTACAAATCTCGGCTATGGCATCACAGACATCAGTTGCAATGACACGGACTCGACAGGCGACATAGCGACCGCCACGGCAACCATCACACTTGCGGCAGGCGAAGATGTCACCTGTACCTTCACAGCCATTGAGAGCCGAGAGGCAACATCAACTCTCATCGCGGATTTCCTCGGCGCCCGGAATACTTTCCTGCTGGCAAACCAGCCAGGCTCAGGCCGCCGTATCGGACGCTTCTCCTCAGTTGCCTCCCAAACCACGACCGGATCTGCCTCCGGCTTCGGCCTTTCAGGCGCGATCCCCGTTCCTGTTCAGGCCTCCCTTACAGCAACCACGCTGTCATTTACCTCTCACTATGCCTGGACAGGACCGTCCGGCCTGAACGCGGGAGAGGCGAGCGATGAGGACCGCAAGGCGCACGAACGTGACATTTGGATAGAAGGCCAGATTGCCGGTTTCAATGATGCCAATGCAAACGGTACATTTGGCGTGGTCTATGCCGGCGCAGACCAACTCATCACGCCAGACATTCTGCTTGGCGCCCTGGTCCAATATGACTGGTTCTCGCAGGATGGCGACACCGATGGATCTGAGGTAACAGGCACCGGCTGGATGGCCGGTCCCTATGCAACTTTCAAATTGGACGAAGGCTTCTTCGCTGACCTGCGCGCAGCATGGGGACAATCAAGCAATGACATAAACCCCACGGGTACCTACACAGACAGTTTCGATACAAACCGTTGGCTTGTGAGCGGCTCGTTAATTGGCAGCTATCAGGTTGATAGATGGACCATCCAACCAGCAGCATCCCTGAGCTATATCCGTGAAACACAGGAAAGCTACACAGATAGCCTCAACGTGGTTATCCCGGAACAATCTGTTTCCCAGGGTGAATTCCGAGCCGGACCAAAACTCTCATACGTCATTGTGTTTGAGAGTGGTAATCGGTTGACGCCCTCGTTCAACTTCGATGGCGCTTACACGTTCGGCAATGACGGCCTCTATTCAAGCGGCTCTCTCGCACGCGAAGTTCAGGGCCTGCGCGGACGTGCCGGGTTCAGCCTGGACCTCGCGACAACCAGCGACCTTACCGTCTCGGTTGCTAGTCATTATGATGGCATTGGAACCAGCGCCGATCTTTTTGGTGCCACACTGAGATTTTCGATGCTGCTCAACTAGAACGCGCACTACCCAGCACGACTACCGCCGACGCCGGAGAAAGCACGTAAAATCAGCGGAATACCCGCTGTTGCTGTCGCAACTATGGCGAGCAGGGCCTGAAAAGACTCCGGTGTGGTAACAGCGAGGAACATTACGCCCAAGAGAATGACGGCAAAGAATGGGATACGGATCACCGACCAAAGCCCCATGCCAGCCTTCTCTTCCCAAGCAGCGATGGTTTTATCCGTTTCAGCGCGCCTTATGAATAGTTCGAAACTTGGAGTTACAATCTGAGGGTAAGGCGCCATTTTGACGAGACGGCTCTTAGCGAGAGACAAAAGAACACGCTCGTTGCTCATGTTTACCAGCCGACCACGCGATAGATGGACAAGCAACAACTTCTCTTCTCGTGCGAGGGCTAACCAGACACGCCGGTAGGCAGGCCAAGCTTTCGACGCCAGTTGTTCTTTGATTTCATGGGCAGTCGGCGTCTCAACCGGCGTGCCAGATGGCGGTATTAGTTCGTCTATTGTTTGTTTCAGTTCATCGTGCCAGGGGCCTCTATACTCACATTCAATGAGGTCTTTGACTTTCCGCTGACAAGTTTCTGTACCTCCCGGCGATGGCGCCACCATCAATCTATGGCCACCAACTACGTCAAAAGTCGACAGCAGATTGTTCCAACGATAGGGCAGCGTTTCAATGTTCCTTTTCTTTTTGGTCCCCTTACCCTCAGCCTCTGCTGCCTCTACGTCCTTATCTGCATCCACCCAAATGAGGGTTAGATAGGGTCGAGGATCAACCTCACAACACAGAACAATTTGGAGCTTCGCGTTACATGCAATTTCTTCGAGGAAGGAGACTGCCTTCTCGCTTGTTTCTTTGTCCCAAAAGCAACCTTCCAGGCCCGTGACAACGAGACGCCCATCCGTCGCATTTTGCAGCATGAGTTTCGACGGTTGCTTTTGTTGCTGCGCAGACCCTTTTTCAGAGACATAAGCCGCCAAGTCGATCTGCTGTGCGCGCCCACCTGGAGCGACTTTCTTTTCGTCCAAACACGTTTCCAGATCTTTTGAACTTGCCGCCGCGATCAAAATACGGGTCTTTCCCTCCCCCAGCTTTGTCTCAACGACTGTGCCATCGGTTTCATAAGGACAGGCAGGCATTGTCTTAAGCCCTAGCGAAACCTTCGCAAAAGACGTTGATAGTCTGAATAGGCTCCATAGGAACATGCCCAAGAAAAACACCAAAACCAGAAGCGCAAGCGGCGCTGGGGTTCGCAGTGCACTATCGTCTGACGAGGGCAAATAGGCTACGTGATAGAGCCCTTCTGTTCTTGGTTCAGCATCATCCTCGCTGAGCGTCGCGTCGATAGCCGACCAAGACCCATCCGCCGCCGCCTGTCCACGACTCGCACGCATCACACGAGCTTGATCGGTATAGGGCGGTGCCAGGTCATAAAGAGGGGCCACCATGCTTGTACTATTAAAATGCCCACTAGACTGATCTCGCGACGGCGTATGGCTAGAATCAAATCGAATGGCAACGTCAGGGCATTCTTTTGGGGCGGCGCTTCCATACTCGTCTGATGTCATCGAGAAGAAGCCGGAAGCGGAGCGTTCAACTGAATAAAGAGTCCGGCTACGTACACTCCCCTGTTTGGCGGGTAGATTTTCTGTAACGCACACCCTGCGATTGTGGAAACTCAGTGTCCATAAACGAACATCGGCGACAAGATCTTCAATTCGCACACCGCTCAACGCTTCTGGTTGCAGCCTTTTGAGATCCGCCAGGATTTCTGATTCACGTCTGTATGTTGCCTCCCCCGCGTGGACCAGTTCGTGCTTTTGCCGGATATCAGATGCAAGGCGCTCTGCGTCTATCCAAATCACAGATGCTGGCGCAATACCAAATAGGAAGATCAGCGCCATGAGAAAAAAGGCGAAGGAAAATTGTGTACTGGCATCCAGGGCAGCACCCTTGCCCCCATGATCAAATACCCCAAGCGCCAACCTCACGCATTTGGGTAGAACCATCGGTATTGCGAGAGAGAGCACCAACTGAACGACGAGCACAACTTTAACAAGCGGCGCGTTCGCGAGATCCAGCTCAAAAAACACCAAGCCGAGGCCCACAGCGAACGGAAACAACACCATTCCCAGGACCATCATAACAGCCCCTGTCAGAAGCACGCGAGACCCCATGATCACTTCCCAACACACGGCGTCATCGGCTTTTTTTGGATCTGGCTGCGGATGATACAGCTCCGGTGAGAAGAAGATGATGAGACCGCCGAGCACAGACAACGGAACACCGCCGAGCAAAAACCAAGCATATGGGAATCGAAGCTGTTCCATCTGGTAAGCGATGAGGACAAGGGTGAAGCCGACAAGAACCAATACACTGGTTGCTGTGTGGTAGGTCCACGTGCTTCTCGGCTGCGGCCAGATCCATGCCCACGCTTTGTAACCTGCCGCCAGACTTATCCCCGCACCAGCGACCAGCGCCAAAAAAAAGGCAAACACCATAAAGCTCAGGGTGGCGGCGATGGCTGGCTCTGTCAGGGACAGATGTAGAATCGACTTGTCGTAGAAGACGATCAAGCTCCAAGGAAGACCGGCTAGCGGGTCGACATGGATCAGGTGCGGGCGACCCCGATAGGGCACTTCAATGGTATCAGAGCGCCGGTTCTCAAGGGCTGCCTCAAGGTTTATATCATTGTCGGTCTCGCCCAAAAAATTCTCGATGAGGGAGCGGCTGTCATCTGAATGAAAGAGAACATCCCCCCTACGCCACGCCTGCCCGTCCAACAACTGGTCGCCCGTGCGGTCGCGTACAACTGCGAAACCAAACCCATAAGGCAAAACCGGATTCGCAAATGTTTGTATGCGTTTAACAATTGCCAATACGAATGACGAGGGGGCACGCTCTGCCGACATGGGGGTTCGGAGCACCGCCTCCTCGGCAAAACGGGACTTCTCCCAGAATGATCGCGGCGAGCCTGCGCTATTTGCGCAGCCTTTACTCCCAATCTGATTTGGCATTGCCTCTGGAAACACCGGGACAGCTATTGAGGAAAGCGTCCAGCCAAAGTCGCGAGTACGAATACGTTCAAGGGCAAATGTGCCGTCGGAGATCTCGCACCCTTCAGTCTCCCTGTTTCGCGCCGCAGACAGTGCATCACGACGCCACCCCTCCCCATTGCGGGCTCGCTGATAATACCCACGGTTTCCCAGCGCAACACGCCTTACCGCGGTTTCTCTTAAGGAGAGATGTGGGCCAACATGGGTGCCCTCAGCGGTGGATCGCCGCGTTCCATCCATCATCCATGCAAACTCAAATGATTGGTACCCCCTCGTGAACTGTTCAAAGGTCTGCCTTCCCCCGCCAGCAACAGCTGACCCCTCTTTCCACCGGCACCTCCAGTCCCATCTGGCACCTTCATCCCTGTCATCGACCTTGCTCCTGTTCATGAGCAATAAATTGCGACAGCGATCAAAGGCCGAAACCAGATTCTCAGTGCCTTCAAGCAGCGCAAGCTTACCGAACGAAACTTCAGAAACAGTCTGTTCTCCCTCGTCGCCAGAAGACGCGTTTCCCACCATCATTTCCAATGTCTCGTCGAGTTCACGAGAAAAAGCGGCAGAGAGGCTTTTTGAAACCGCCTTCGCTTCGATCACCACTTTGTTCTGCTCTAACTGATAGTGATAGAAGGAAAAGAGAAGGAGAGACAAAAGCCCAAAGCCAACCGGCAACGAGATTGCTGTCACTGTCAGGTGGAGGCGACCAAGATTAAGTCCTGATCCCGCAAACCGGAGGATCAGATAGGGCCAGGTAAGCAGCCCGAGAAAGACTAAGGGAACAGTCCACATCACGACAAGAAAGGGAGGATTGCGTGTCTCACGGGCGATTTTGTCATAGGGTGTAAAGCCAACAACAAACCATGTTGGCTGGTTCTCCGTTGACACAGACTTTGGTCCGCAGGACGGATCATTGAAACCAGGGGGAAGCCGATAGGGCTGGATTGCGGCTTGATACCTCTGTCCACCAAGGAAGATCTCCTCAACCCTTGAATGCGCCAGCGCATCATCCTCAATTGATACGTTAACTGTCGGTGTCGAGAAGAGCGCAAGGGGCTGTATCTTATCATCCTTCTCATCAGTCTCACCGTTACTTGAAGACAAGCCGAACCAATGAGAGAGGTTATTGACCGTGGCACCACCGCCCAAATTTCCAAAGATAATCCGACCATTGCAATCCGCTATGGCAAAGCGCATGTCCTGGCTACTTCTTGCCGGAACATCTATCAAATCACCCAGTCGCACAGTTAGGATATATCGAACACCAAGCGTGTGTTCTAGTGACCCGCTGAAGCTACTCAGGTCAACATCGGAGCATTTCAGGCCGCCGTCCAAGTAAGACTCGCCTCTTGCCGACGCAAAGCGGAGGAAGGTCTCCTCTCTCTCGCCTCCTTGATCGCAGTAAAGGCTTTCGATTGCACTTGAGGGTGACTCCAATCGTCTGAACCATCTCGTTGCACGAAGGGTCGACGAGGTATCAGTGTGCTCCATAATGTGATTTCGGGGCAGCACGCGTAACCGAGACACTTGTCCATTTTCTTCGCCAGAATGATCTGCGACCGATGCCAAATGTAGAATACCGATATCTTCTGACACATCGGTTTTGGGTCGGGTCAATTCTTCAGATTTGGTTCTTTCTCGCTTTCCATCACCTACAGCGCTTCTGGCCACCCCTTCAACCCTGGCAATTTCTTCGATCGGAACCACCTCTGCGGATTTCGCTTTGGTCAAATTCTCTACTCTGGCCCTTGCTAACTTTTCAAGCTCGAGCCTTTTGGGCACTTCAACAATGGCAATTTTTTCAGCCCTAATTCTGTTCGAATTTTCAGTTCGGATTCTAGCGGCTCTTTCTATTGCCCGACTATCTTCATTTCCAATCAGGCACGGCGTAGCATCATGCAGCCTCCTGGTGTTGCCCTTCAAAACTTCAAGAAGCGTCTGCAGCGCATCTTCAGCTTGAACGATTTCCAGGCTTCCAAATTCACACAAGAACTCACGATAGAAAAAGTCCGCATCGCTCACGAGTGCAAGACGAAAACTGCCCTCTTCTATGTCTGTCCGGGTGTGCGTCCCCAGATCTTGCAAACCTATCGCACGCTTTAGAATTTCTTCGTGCAATGAGATCAGGCTGACAGCACTGTTCACCAAAACGTCGTAGTCTGAGTTGTATGATGTCATTTTGAGCTCAGACCGCAATCCTTCGATAAGGAGTTCCAAGTTTCTGAGAGCCTCTGACAGATTGTCGGTTTCGAAGTCGTTTTCATGGCATGGCGGAGTTTCAGCCAGCGCAAGGTCCTTTATAACCTGCTTGAGAACGACAGACTTGTCCTCTTCTTTTGCAAAGCTACTTACCGCCGCCGCCCATATCCACGCTGCGGTCAATGAGTTGCAAGGGCCATTTGACGCAGCTGTCTCCACAACTTCTTGATGGAGAGGCGCAATCAGTAGAGGAATGAAATCGGTCAAATCATCCGCAAGTCGATGAAGCTCGCTCCCACCACCTAGCTCACTCTCATTCAGGTAGATGCGAACGAGGTGGCACTGCCATTCCCACAGAGTAGTAAGGTCTCTCACTTGCTGCTGCGTCCCACTAGGCGATAGGCCCCTTTCTGCAGCCCGGGTGATGTGGGCGCATGCTTCACGTGAAACGAAACGATCTTTTGATGGGTACGCCTCCTGGGTCGTATCAGAAGATTGCACAGGTCTCGGCCGTGGGAGCAGTCTACCACCGGGTGACGTAAGGCCGCCGCCGGGTGTGACCGGAAAGAAACGCATAATCTGGTGAAGGGCGCCGAAACGATCATCAAGCTGAACAGTTATTTCGTTCACCGCACGCAGGCTCCTGCGTGTTTGGAAATCCTGCTGGCCAGTGACATAAAACAGGTAATACGCGGCGAGCGGAATGGCAACGATCCCCGCGACCATCAAAATGATCCCGACAACCCGAGAAGTGCTCGGCGCGTTCCCCATCGAATTCACCACTCCCCTTGGCAAAATCTTTTCTTTCCTCTATCGTGATACCGGCGTTTTTTTGAGTCAACTTCTATGTGCTCTTGTTTGAATTCGGTGACGTAATCTGAAGACGGAACTTCTGTATAAAGATTGTTGAAGGGTGATATGCCTCAGCAGGTTTTCGCTTATTCGCATGCTGGTGGCCTGCCGCCCCCCCTAAAGATGGCAAGTTTGCGAAACGTTTTTGCGAGCACAGTGCTGAACCTAGGGACCTGGCAACATAGGTGTCCTATTTGGGCTTTCTGCTCGTCGCTCAATCAACCTGCGGCTGACCCGACGATCTGTTTCGACTTCACGAGAGAACTCATCTGTGTTTATCCGGGATAGGAAGGTTTCTACGGAGACCCAAATCAGCAATTGCTCATAGAGTGCGCAGCTTCAACTCTCCCTTGAAAAAGCGCCAACACATCGGAGGACATAGTGATGAAACTGAACGGTGTAACCGTTGGCCCAATAATCGGCGAAACCACACCGACACGCGTTCGGATATGGGGTCGAGGACAAGGAGACGTTATTGACGGACTTCCAAGGAGGTGCTTTGGCGCGCTGCGTTATGCAAAAGCGGGTAGCGGCGACTGGCACAAACCGGTTCTCTTCAAAATGAACCCCAATTTCGATATGACGGGGATCGCAATCGTCGAGAAACTTGAGCCATCCACTCACTACGAATACCAGATGGGCTACTTTTTCTCCGATGCAGAGATATCCGATGCCGGATTTTCAGGTTCTGATTGGGGGAACATCGACATTGGAGCATTTCAAACAGCAAGTGATGATGATACAGAATCTCGCTCACTGGTCATTGGCTCCTGTCGCTATCTTCTAAAAACATTCCTTGGAGATTTTTTTGATGATCGCGGTGACAAGACTTTCAGATCAATCCTGGAACAGATTGATAGCGGCAGCCCAGTCCACCAGCTCCTAATGATGGGAGATCAAATCTATGCGGATGATCTAAAATTCGTCGGGCAAGATCAGTCAGTGGATAAATTCTACAAGAGGTATCGAAGCGCTTTTGGTCAACGATACATCCGCGACCTCATGAGCCGGACGCCAACCTACATGACCCTTGATGATCATGAGATAGAAGACAATTGGCCGACGAAAGCTTGTGATAAGGATTGGAAGACACTTTATCCAAATGCAATTCACGCCTATCAGAGCTACCAACTTTCACACAGCCCGAACATCCCCATAAAGAAGCGACGCCTTACGGGGACGCCCAACCATTTTTGGTATAAATACAGCGATGGGTGCTGCGATATCTTTGTCACCGACTCCAGAACAGAACGTGCCCATTTGGTGGATGGCACTTCCGAGATGATTAGCCAGGAACAAATGTCCGCTCTGAAGCGCTGGCTAAAAGACGCATCAGGTCGGGTGAAGATCGTGGTTACATCTGTTCCATTTGCCCCTGACTCTGCGCAATCGGAATCAAAAGACAAATGGTCGGGGTACCATGCACAGCGGGTTGAACTTCTTGAACATATTGAGACACACCAAATTGAGCGTGTTGTCTTTTTCTCAGGAGATATTCATGCGTCGCTTTCATTGGAACTGGTGTCACCAACCGGACTGAAGGTTCACTCGGTTGTATCTTCTTCCTTCTTCTGGCCCTATCCCCATCCGTCAGCACGACATTTTCGAACTAAGGGCACAATTGACGCGGGCCAAGCGGGCGTCTTTTCCCTTGCCAATCCCAGCAAAGTCGTGGGCGACGACAACTTCACCCGTGTTGAAGTTGCGCCACAAGGGATGGAAATTTCTGTCTATGGGCGCAAAGGCGAGCTAATGGATAGGAGCGTTCGCCAATTCTAGATACGCCCCTATCTCGATCAAACCACACCTGGAATCGGATACGTCGAGCGGCTCTGTCACCAACACATGCCGCGCGGTAGATCACAACAGAATCTCTGGGAAATCTAGAGGGTGGCGGAGCCAGGCGGACGCTCCACCCGAACCATTTCTTTCAATAATTTCAATAGTTTATGTCATTGGCGGAAGCGGAATGTGTACCACGAATGTGTCTCAAAATCGAGAGCTTTGACGCGGATGATCGGTGGATCGTTTCATACGAAACCTCATTTCCGTGCTCAGTTTGTAGCGCAGCAGCCTTACGCAGGCGGATGCTGAAACGCCCCCAACTTGGTGACAGTTCGGGTTATGGTTGCAGGGATAGGATTTGAACCTATGCGCTTCAGGTGATGAGCCGAAACGCGCTTGCCTTGTCTCATTGATTTATATGAGACATTTGAGCTGAAAAACATGACTGTGTAGCAAAGTGTGAAAGATTTTCGCCTGTTTCGCGAAGTTCTGAGTTTGCGAGAATTCGAGAAAGCACGCTCAAAGAACTCTGGACCAAGTCGGTCTCTACTACCGCTCACTTGTGAACTCGTTGAAAAGCCTTGGAAGCCCCTCAATTTCGATTTCAACTTTGTCACCATGTTTCAGGAACGGAAAGGCGCCCCCTTGCGCAACACCACTCGGTGAACCGGTGCAGATCACATCACCTGGCTCAAGCACAGAGTGTTTAGAAACAGCCTCAATAATTTCCGGTAATGAAAACACCATATCGCTCGACCGCCCTTCTTGGCGGAGCTCTCCGTTTACCCAGGTTCGAATGGAAATGTCCGAGGGGTCATCGAATTCATCCAGGCATGCCACGCAGGGCCCGAAAGGTTTAAAAGTTGGGAAGCCTTTGGCCTGTGACAGCGCCTCCAAGGTCCCGCCTGCCTGAACATCGCGAGCAGATACATCGTTTAAGGGTGTAATTCCTGCGACAACAGACCAAGCATTTTCAACTGTGATGCGTTCTGACCGTTTTCCAATGACGATGCCGATTTCTCCTTCATAGTCGACGCGATCAGGCGCACTTGCAGGTATTTTCACTGGAAGCCCGGCGCCATGGGCCGCTGTGCCTGGTACGTCGAAGAAAATTGGGTGCTCGGGTACTCCCTTACCCACTTCATTGCTATGTGCACGGTAATTGAGCCCGACGATTACAAATCGGGCTGGAGTCGCAATCGGAGGCAAAAAATGCGCCTCCGACCTTTTGATTGTTTCTAACGGGGTCATGTGCCGTAGGCGTTCCAATCCGTCGGTGGCGAGAAACGTCTTAAGGTCAGGTGCGTTACGGTCGACAATCTCCAACTCATCCACCCCTGACTTGAGCGCACGCGCAATTCCTTTCGTCGTTACAAATAGTTGCATTGGGAGACACTTCCTTTTGGGCGTGGGGCAGCTCTCAACTTACCGAAAGCCACTTATTTGGTTGATGAGAAAGGTGTCTCGTGAATGGCGGAAGATTTTCCGTTCCGATCCAGCATGCACCGACAAGCACTATTGACCTTTGCGCCAGGAGTGGTAGCGCTTCAGCAATTTCCGGGTTCTCAAGCGATCCAACACGAAGCTCACAAGCGGAGACGCGTTTGCATCAGGCGCTTTGCCATTTGACATGCGAACCAGTTGACGACGCGCGATAGAGGTCGTTGCGGCTCCTGCAAGCATGGGGTCTTTCCATTCAGCGCGGGGAAGGGAAACCTCAGAGTGCTTGCCCGCTATCCAGAGATCGGGCAGGTTGGGCACGTAGGCTAGGGCCTTAGCAATCCCCAATACATCAACACCAAACCCAGCTGCATCTTTTTCTAGAGCTGCAATTGCCGTGTCCTTCTTGTAGATACCACCGGTAACCATGATTGGCATGTCAGCGACCGTCGCAATATCGCGCGCAAAATCAACGAAATAGGCTTCGCGTTTGGATGTCGAGGACTCATCACCCTGCCCATGCATCGCTGGGCTTTCATAGCTGCCCCCAGACAATTCAAGCAGATCAACACCCAGACCATTTAGCTGTTGAGTCACCCACTTGGCGTCTTGTACGTCGAAGCCACCTTTTTGAAAATCGGCTGAGTTGAGCTTCACTGAGACGCTGAAACCCGGCGACACCACCGCACGAATACCTTTTAGCGTGTCAAAAAGAAAACGCGCGCGGTTTTCAAGGGACCCGCCCCACTCATCCGTCCGTTTGTTGGTGAGCGGTGACAGAAATTGACTGATGAGATATCCATGCGCCGCATGCAGTTGAACGCCAGAGAAACCCGCCTGCTCTGCTAGAGATGCGGTTGTCACGAAACGTTTGATAATCTCTTTGATTTCGTTTGACTCAAGCGCACGTGGTTGAGCCATGATCTTCGAGTGGCGACCAATATCGACAGCAATGGCCGACGGAGCGACTGCCTGCTCACCCATCGCAACTTGAATTTGACGGCCAGGACGGTTGATCTGCATCCAGAACTGCCCGTCAGCAGGTGTTCCGGCTCGCGCCCACTTCTTAAACGGCTCCAGATCGCTGCTAGCTTCCAGAACCACAGCGCCCGGACCACTTAGTGCGTCAGGCGCGACCATGACATTTCCGCTCAACATCAGACCGACGCCGCCTTTTGCCCATGTTTTGTAAAGCGTGAAGAGATCATCGCCTGGAAGGTGATCTGGCGTTGACAGGTTCTCTTCCATTGCGGCTTTGCACAGGCGGTTCGGCAATGAGGTTCCATTTGGGAGAGAGAGCGGTGAAAACAATACTTTGTTCGTCATGGTAGTTCCTTTGGTTCGGACATACAGCACATGCTGGAATTGATTTGACATTCCGTCTTGAGAGCAAAATCGCTGGCGCTCGTGGCAAGGCTGATGGTGTGTAAGTGGGGTAGGTTGACAGTGACCCTTCGTCACCGGTTTCGGGCCGCCTCCAACAGGGAGATGATCGGTGACATCGCCTTTGTCTTTATTCGAGAGCGTATTGACCGCCGAAATTTCGGCTGCTTGCCGGGCTCTTCTCCTGGAAGGCCGAACCGTGGAAACAGATTCAACGCATTCTTTCTCTCAACACCCAACTTCATTTCTTCCGTCCAAAGGTCCAGCCCGTCTAGGGCGCGGACTTGAACACCAGTCATCGGTGCAGGCGCAAAGGGAAAATCGCTTCCAAAGAGAATATGAGATGGATCGACCAGCTGCCCGAGCGCAGCCATCGGATAGGACGCAGGTGAGAGAGCCGTGTCGTAATAGTATTTCTGGATATTACCTAGAACACCGTCCCTGAGGTTTTCTTCATAGCGCTTGAAACTGTTCAGGATCGACGCGCGCCATGCGATGTAGGGGAGAAACCCTCCGGCGTGAGCCAGAATCCAGTTGATCCTTGGGTATCTCTCAGTAACACCGGACAAGATCAAATTTAGCGAAGCACGAGTTGTGTCGCAGAGAAACTCGATGACAAATTCGGGTATATCCAGACCAATACTGTCCGTCGACGGATGTAAATTTGGGTGCAAAAAGACAATAGCTTTTCGCTTGTCCAACTCCGCCATAAGTTCTTCAAATCTCTGGTCACCTAAGAAGTGACCCTGAACGCTGCCAAGAAGAACAACGCCATCTGCCTTGAGTTCCTCAAGCGCGTAAATTGCCTCCGCACAAGAGGCCTCTGTCAAAGGCATAGGGAGAACAGCGAACATGCCTAGGCGCTCAGGCTGTCGCTCCACCACGTCCGCCGTGAATTCATTGCATGCCCGCGCAAGCGTAATCGCTGCAGCATCATCGCCAAAATGAACACCGGGTGCAGAAACTGACAGAAGAGCAGAGGCAATTTCCGTCGCCCCCATCACATCCAGAGAATCTGAATCAGACCAGGTAGGTAGGGGCGCACCTGCAACCTCTCGCAACCCCCGACGCTCCATCTCTTGCCGCAAAGGCAATGGAACAATGTGATGATGTACATCGATCCGACTTTTATTCGTCATGTCACTTCCACTTCCGAAGGCCCTTGAGCCCCTTGCGCACCATGTAGGCTGCCAATTGGTGCAAAAAACTAGTGCACTAACGTTGACTTTTGAACATTATTGTTCAAATATATGCAGACAAGTTCAATTACAAGAGGTTTGTTGTGAAAAAGACCGCCGTCAAACGCAGAATCCATGACGCTGCTATTGAGATTTTTGCGGCAAAAGGCGCAACAGACATAAACGTGAGCGAACTTGCGGAGCAGGCCGGTGTCGCGCGCGGCACGATTTACAATCATGTTGAACAGACGGACTGTCTCTTCGACCAGGTTGTCGCGGACGTCTCACGCGACATGTACGCCCGTACACTTGCGAGCATTGAAGGCATTGACGACCCAGCCCATCGACTTGCAAACGGTGTCCGCATGTTCATCAGAAGAAGCCATGAAGAGCCCCATTGGGGGCGGTTCATGATGCGGTTTGCGTTAAACGATGAACCCTTACGAGCAATTCTGACCGAAGCCCCCGCTCTAGACATTCAGAATGGGATAGAGGCGGGAAGATACAATTTGGGGTCAGCAAACATAGAGTCATCCGTCGCGCTCCTCGCAGGCACCACACTAGCGTCAATGCTGTTTGTCATTGAAGGCCACCAAACATGGCGCCAAGCCGGCTCGGATACAGCACAACTGATATTGAAAGCGCTTGGAATCACCGACACAGAAGCCGAAGAAATTTCAACAAGGGAACTGCCCAAATTGGCATCGTCGTCCTGAAAAGGGATTTGGCTCTGACAAATCAAACCCCGTTCCCTGGACCTCACGCAACAATCTGCAGCGCCCCTACCCGATAAGGCAGTAGAGACCAATGATCACTTCACTTTTGATAGCAATATTCCTTGCACCGCTCGCAGCGCGTCTTGCTGGCCCCATCCGCAGATGCGCGCTGTCAATCTACGCATACAGCGTACAGCTGAACCCAGAATCAAAAGTCTCCGGCAAAGTGGCCCACCTCGCCATGCGCTCCAACTCCAGGCTTATCAAAAGCTCTCGGGTCAATAGTCGGCCACGCTTGCTCCCTAAGAACCCTGAGCCGTACAAAACCCGTGAAGCCGAACCGCATATTGAAAAATTTCTACAGGTCACAATGCCACGAGACCACAACACTGTTGTCAATTGTATGATTTCCCCTGAACGGCACATTGTCGTTGGCACGGAAAAGACAATGCCCCTACCACAGCTCATTATCTTTACATTGATCGGGCTCGCAATCGATGATGGCATCATTAAGAGCATTCACGCACCCGTCGGCTTGTATGTGCCTACAATGTCAGAAGATCCTCGAACTATTGGGCAGTGCATCAAGGGCGAAAATCGTAATGCCAGCGGTATGAACCGAGACGAAGGCTTTCGCCTCGCTGCCGAAGCACTCCACAACGCGCTCGGGAAGACGAGCATATCCGAGTACTTCCACCAGAAGCTTTGGTACCCCCTGGGTGCTGAAGAACACGCCCGCTGGCTGTTAGACGCCAAAGGTATCGAAAACCCCGCCGTCGGTTTCGCTGCACAGACGTCGGACTTGGCGAAGCTCACCGCCCTCTTATTCGACAAAGGACGGTGGCAAAACCAACAGCTGGTACCGGAGGCATGGATTTCAAAGATAAACTTCTTTGAGCCTTCCGCAGCTGACGGTCAAAGGGCCTAGCTGATCTGTCTGGCCAGATTGCCTATCTAGATCAATCCCATCAACGCACAACTGGTCCTAGCGAACGATGGGGCCTGCTCTAGATCGGCAACCTATGCGCTACAGCACCACCTCAATCAGGCGGGGACCCTTGATTTTCATCGCCTCTGAAAAGGCATCCGAAAAGTCTTCTATGGTGGACACGCTTGCCGCCGCGACGCCCATCCCTTCCGCCAGCTTTACCCAATCGATTTTTGGGCGGCCTATATCAATCATGGATTGTGCCCGCTCGCCCGGTTTCTTTACCCCAACGCGATTCAATTCAAGTCCAAGAATGGCATAGGCGCTGTTGTTAAAGATGACAACGCAGACATCCAGATCTTCGCGAGCCATTGTCCAAAGAGCCTGGTTTGTGTACATGCCGCTGCCATCTGCTTGAAGGCCTATGACTTTCCGGCCAGGGCAGGCCACGGCCGCACCCACTGCAACGGGCAGTCCTTGTCCAATTGCACCCCCAGTCAGTGTCAACCAATCATGAGGCGCTGCGCCGTCAAAATAGCCGTAACTAAAGGCACCTGAAGTGTTGGATTCGTCTGAAACTATGGCGTCTTGCGGCAAAGAGTTAGCAATGACGACACCGACAGCCTCTGCAGATATGGGTCCATCCGGAATATCCGGCAGGTCCGATTTATCATGATCAGCGGTCTGTGGCGCCTGCAGGGCATCTGCGAGCCTTTCCAGGGCATCAACCTGATCCAGCGTTTGATCCGCCAACTCAAAGATCGAACATTCATCGCGCCACAGAATGCCTGGCTTGCCAGGGTATGCAAAAAAGGATACCGGCGCCTTTGCGCCCACGACAATGATCTGAGCAAACTCTTCCAATCTCTCGGCGGCCATTTCACCAAGATATGGAAGGCGTTCAATAGTTGGGCGCCCTTTGCCGCGCTGAATTCTAGCTGGAAAAACCTCACTCATCACGGTTGCCCCAGTAGCAGCTGCTATCCTTGCAGCAGCCGTTAGCCCGTTTTCTCGAAGGGCGCGCCCACCTAAAAACAAGCATGTGGGTTTCCCACTACGCAGCATGTCTGCAGCATCCGCAACGGCCCGATCGGAGGCAGCGCGAGGCGGAGTCGCCCTTATCGGTTCAGCCAACCGCCCGCCATCACTCCAAGCATGATTTGCCGGTACAATGAGATTTGCGATGCGGCCTTCCATCGCTGCGGCAACAGCCTCCACACCGTCAATCCCCATTTCCTCTGCGGATTGGCTCACCTTCACCCAGGTGCTCGTGAGTGATGCGTGAGCAGGAACATCAGACGTGAGCGGCGCGTCTAAAGGCAGGTGATAAGTCGCATGATCTCCGACCAAATTCACGATAGGCGTGAACGCGCGCTTGGCATTGTGAAGGTTAGCCATACCATTTGAAAACCCAGATCCTAGATGAAGCAGCGTAGCGGCGGGCTTATCAGCCATCCTGCCATATCCGTCGGCGGCTCCCGTCACGACTCCCTCAAAGAGTCCAAGTATCGGCCGCATACCAGGAATATGGTCGATCGCGGCCACCAGCTGCATTTCTGATGTGCCGGGATTCGCAAAGCAAACCTCCACACCTGCATCGATCAGTGAATTCAATAGGGCTTCGGCACCGTTCATCGGGACTACTCCATGCCAACTTTGGTCAAATGTCAGACGGAACGTTATAGGTCCCGCCTTCGATGTTTATGGGCTATTCACAGGAACGGCCGACACATGGCCGGCCGTCCGAATTCTGTTCAAGCACCCCCTTTAACTTGTGAAGGGAATGTTCATGATCTCTCTTGTTTCTTGGATAGACGCAACATCTCTTCCAATGAGGTTGGCGAGCTTGACGCCACAATCAACCAACTCTCCGTTGGACTTAGCCATTTCACCGTTGGGCAGATAATAGTTATCTTCCAGCCCAACCCGGAAGTTACCGCCCATCGCGCAGGCAACAGCGGACATTTCCCATTGCTTCCGACTTAGAGCGACCGCTTGCCAAACAGCCCCTTCAGGCAGTTGCTTGATGAGGTGGATCAGATTTTCTGCAGTCGCGGGAATACCACCCAAAACGCCCATGACGAGACTGTAATAGGCATTGTCTTTGATCACGCCCATGTCCCTGAGTGGAATTGCGTTGTTGATGTGCGCGACGTCAAAACACTCCATTTCCGGCGTGACACCAACCGCATTCATCGTCTCAGCGGCATAGATCATTGTGTCAAAAGTGTTTTCAAAGACATCGTTCCAGAAGAACTGCTTGGCCTCTTCGGCGTATATGGCGTAGTTCATGGAACCCATGTTGAAAGTACCTATGTCTGGTTTTACCGCCTCAATATGACGAAGCCGGTCTTCCTTAGACATGCCGATGGCACCTGTTGTGTAGTTTATCAGTACGTCAGGACATCTTTTTCTGATCTCTTCCTGAATCTGTTCATACGTCTTAATACGCCAACTGGGTGACCCATCATCCTCACGCGCGTGAATGTGGATAATACTTGCACCTGCATCGACGGCACGCTTAGCCTCTTCACCCATTTCCACAGGTGTATATGGAATGTAGGGACAATCAATTCTGGTGGTGACAACACCAGTAATGGCTGCGGTTAGGATTACTTTTTTACTCTGCGTCATATCTCTCATCTCGCTTTGCGTTTGTCTTAATGTTGTTGAAGGGCGTTTCCTCCAAAGCGGGCCCGAGTTGATCTGGGGACCGCCACGTTTGGTACTCGGAGACAGTGTTGTCCGACTCTCCGCAAACGCCTCAAGCGGAGTCCCGGTCGATCAGATGGCGTGGCTAAATGTGTGCGGTTTAGTCATCCTGCTCCTGCGGCACTGCGTTGGGGTTCGCCAAGCCTGCATGGGTTTCACAAAACGCTAGGAGTGCGTCAGCTATTTTCGGCGATTGGGCGAAGGCCGGGAGCTTTTTGGCTTTGTGTCCGGTGAAGAACGCACCAGGCTGGTAGTGTGCTCGCGCAGCCTCGACCGCATCCACTATTCGTTGCGCACCCTTGGAAGGCGGCGCATAAATAAGAGGGCCGAGCAGCTGGAGCAACTTCGGCATTCCGTCCCCAGAAGACATTGCAGTCTTGTTTGCCCCTGGCCCCACACTTGCGAGCGTCACGCCCTCGCAGGCGTATTCTTCGCCAAGAGCCTGCGTTACCGCCGACAGTGCGAGCTTGGATCGGGCATAAGAGCCGACCAACTTCTTCGCTATCGATGGCCTGGTGAGTTCCTTGATCGAAAGGTCTTGCGCTCGAAATCCAGACCCTGAAGAAACATTGATGATGACCCCTTGCGTCTGCGATACGTTTTCTTTCAAGGATTGCATCATGATGTAGGGCGCAATCAGATTGATCTGCGTGTGCATTTCCAATTGATCCGGCGACATATGTACGCCGTCCAACAAGACACCCGCATTGTTCACAAGCAAATCTAACCTAGGCGCCTCAGCTGCAATTTTTGCTGCCACCTCACGAGTCCCGGCTGCAGATCCAAGGTCTCCGACAACGATTTTGATGTTCAGTTGCGGATGCCTAGAAATCAGGTTCGTGCGCAACGCAGATAGGTCAGGCTCACGCCGGCCTTGAAGAATAAGATCATATCCCTGAACTGCGAGCAGGTTCGCAAGGGCTGTTCCCAACCCACCAGTCGCTCCGGTAACCGCACCTATTGGTCGTGTCATCTGTCTAATCCACCAATCTAATCATTGATTAGTTTACATTTAAGCGCTGATTAGTTATGAGTCAAGGGCGTCTTAGAAAGGAAAGTGTGTGAGCAAAGCGCAGTATCATCATGGTGATCTACGGACAGCTATTCTCGATGCGGCCGAAAAAGCGCTAACAGAAAAGTCGTTGGATGCTCTTTCCATGCGCGAACTCGCACGCAAGGCCGGCGTTTCTTCTGGCGCGCCCTATTATCATTTTAAAGACAGGTCAGGATTGATGGCGGCGCTTTGCCAACGAGGATTTGCGCGCCTAGGAGACGAACTCCAAATTGCCAATGCTCAGAACGGTCTGCAGGCGATGTCCAAGGCCTACTTGGCATTCGCCCAGAAGCATCCATCGCTTTACCAGCTCATGTTCTCGCCCGAGGCGGCAGAGGGCGAGGGTAAGGCCCTGCTCTACCCGTATTCAGCACCCGTCTTCGATCTGCTGCAAGAAATCATACTTGAAGAGACCGGAAGTACCGATAAGCGGCAAGCCAACCTGACGGCCATCTCTGTATGGTGCTTTATGCACGGTGCCGCAAACCTCAGTATCGCGACGTCACTCCAGCCGCGTTTGGGACGCAAGAGTTTGGACAAGTTCGCCTACGAGACGATACGCGACCTCATAGGAGGCGAACACGCTTGAGCAACAGCCTTCCTCCAGACTGTGTAATGCATGTGTAGTGACGCCGGTCGCGGCTCTCTCACTGCCTCATTGGAAAAATGCTTGCTAGTTCAGCAAGATACTTGTGCCAGCAACACTGCCCGAGCTACGACCTTCAGGTTTTTCACTCGAACGTCGCAGAGCGCTCAAACGGATTAAGCCTCTGAGGCGCGAAGCACCAAGGGCTTTTCTTTGGTTGCGGGGATAGGATTTGAACCTATGACCTTCAGGTTATGAGCCGAAACGCACCTAGGTTATCTCATTGATTTATATAAGATATTTTGAATGAAAAATCTGACTGTGTAGCAAAGTGCGCAAGTTTCGGATGGTTTCGCGTAAATACCGCAAACCGTCAATCTGCAGCGAGGCATCTAGCTACCGCTTTCAACAGCTCATCATTATTTAGGGGTTTGTAAAAGGTCTCAGCCGCACCCAGTCTCTGCGCCATGTCAAGGAAGTCAAAATTTCCAACGCGCGAGCCCCCTGATATTGCAATTATTTTTAGGCGAGGGCGCTCTTTCCTCAATTGTGTGATCGTTTCAAGTCCGTCCTTCTCTGGCATTACAATGTCAGCAATGACAAGATCCACCGGACCATCTTCCACCAGCGCAATTGCTTGTTTGCCGTCGCCTGCGAGCAGCACTTCGTGCCCGGCGCGGGATAGGAAGGCATCTAACATGCTGCATATGAGCGGCTCGTCATCTACAACCAGAATTCTTGCCATCCTTTAACTCCCCTGCATCTTCGCAATTTTGTCGTTTACTGACATTTCATAACTCGCCGCAGAATGGGCTACCTCGCCAATCGGCAGATAGATTTCGAACGTTGTACCGCGATCAATTTCCGTATCTATGCCTATAGTGCCTCCGTGGGCTGTGACGATCCCATGAACGACAGCAAGTCCCAACCCGGTTCCCTCACCTACAGGTTTCGTCGTAAAAAACGGATCAAATATTTTCATAAGGATGTCATCGGGAATCCCTATCCCTTCATCAGCAACCGTAATGCAAACATGCGGACCAGGGTTTAATGAGAGATGCTGATCAGCCAGTTTGGTATCCACATCAACATGCTGAACGCTCAGCCTAATAGTCCCCCTGCCGTCTTCATGCGCCTGGAACGCATTCGTCACCAGGTTGACTGTGATTTGCTGTATCTGCGTTTTATCCCCTAGAACCACACCTGAGGTTTTGTCAATTTCGACATCCAGCTTCATCGAAGATGGCAGGCCAGCACGCAGCAAAGTAACTGACTCGTCCACAATTTCGGCGATATTGACAGGCTGCCTGTCTGGTTCTTCTTGTCGGCTGAAGAACAAAATTTGGCTCACGATAGAGCTTGACCGTTCTGCAGCCTGGTCAATTTTCTGGATCAAAGGCACAATCGAACTCTCTTTCGGGAGCTCCTCCAATGCAATTTTTGAGCAGCCCAAAATAACATAGAGCATATTGTTGAAGTCGTGGGCGATGCCCCCTGCTAGGGTACCAAGTCCTTCAAGCTTTTGCGTTCGGACGAGTTGTTCCTCGAGCGCTCGACGAGCGACCAGCTCTTCCTCAAGATCAGTGTTTGCTTCATCCAATTCCGCGGAACGCAGCTGCAACTCTTTTGTTCTTTGACGTACTTGTCCTTCCAGATGATCAAAAGCCAAGCCGAGCTGCGTAACTTCATCACCCCGCGCTTTACTAGCCACCAGTGTCTGGCCATAGCTTTCGCCAAATGAAACCATTTCACTGGTCAAATTTCTGACGGGGCGCACTACGGTCGTCATAATGAGCCACAAAAGTCCCATTGACCCACCCAAAGCGAGCGCCAAGAGTGTGATGATGACAGTCTGAGCTTGATTGACGGCCCCCGCGGCAGCCTCATCCGCACCGTCGCTTATTGCATCGGCCGTCTCCGCTACCTTGTCCAGCGCAATCGCGATCGCATCTGCATTTGTTTCCATTAACTCGGTTAGCTCATCTGCCAATGCCTCTGCCACAAGCATCTGTCGGTGCGTGTCAAAAAGCCTATTCCGCCCATAAGCAATCTCAGTCCACGCCCCGAGCATTTTTTCCAAGACAGATGCGTCCATCACATCTTCCTCGGTTTCTGCGAGATCCTTGAGAACTTGCAAATGCGGCAACACGCTGGTGTTGAGTTTTTGGAATTCCGTTTCAATGTTGGGAAGATCGGCCGCAGACTCTTCCGCCAGATACTCTCCAGCAGTGTCCTGCATCTCAATGATTAAACGTTGCGATTTGAGGGCAGCTTCAACGACCGGGTAGTCTTGGTCAAACAACTGGCCAAGCACACGGTTGATACTTCCTCCGTTCGCTCCGGCTAGCTCCAAGCGGTCGCCTTCCTCCTCCGCTTTCGCCATCTCGGCTTCATTTTCATCAGCGAATTCGTCTAATGCGGTAATTAGCTGGGCACCCACACCATCGAATTCCTGCAACAACTCAAATCCTGCAGCTTCTTTCTCCAATTCCTCTCTATGGGCAACCATCATTGCATTCGCGTGTTGAATGAACTGCTCCTGTTCCAATTTGACTATCAACAACTCATCCATGAGAGCAGCATCAGTGACGAGCTCCTGGAGCTCCAGAAAACTCTCATCAAACGATTCATTGAGTTCGTTGAACTCCACAATCAGAACCTCGATATCCGAGATATCTTCGTCTGCAATGATTTCTTCAGCAACTTTTGTCGCTTCGAAAATGTAAGCAATAAGATCGTCAGATGTTTCAACGGTCGGCGCGGCGACGTCAGTGATGCCATTCAACGTCGTGTTGATCCGGTCAATAAAATAGAGGCCCGTAGTACCAATCAGCGCTGCGATGGCCGCAACTGCAATGAACCCGGTGGCAAGCTTTGTTGATATGGAAAATCGTTCGAGCGGCCTTCGTTCCGTCAATGACGAAACACTGGTACCATTGCCCGCACCATCGCTTTTTTGAGACCCGCTCGGAAGCGTCATCTTAGTCCTGCCCCTGACCACCTGAAGGCACCCTAATTCTACTCCGCATTCTGGCATGCCTCAAGAAGGATCGTAATCCCAACGCCACCTGCCGGAGACTGCGTTACACTCGCTGACGCACCCAGGGTGCGCAATAGAAACTTCTCCAACACACCTGCTATTCGATTCCCCTTTTGGTGCTCAATGTACAAGTCATCATGTGCACCAAAGAATGTCAGTGCCGCCTGTGGCTCATCTATAATCGCTCGATGTTTTGAAGTTGAAATTGAAATCTCGATATTGCGCGCCTCGTCGAGACCAGCCTCGATACTCACCTGAGCGCCGCGGGCACTCACGCTGATCGTGTTTTCAACGACATTTCCCAAGATCGTCTCAAACCACTCCTGGTTCATCCAACATTTTTCAGCTGGAGATGACACATTTGTTCTTAGTTGAACATCTCTGTCCCTGGCTGCCAGAGCCGCCCTACTTTCCACGCAATTGACGATGTCTTGTACGTCGACTACCTGGCAGCTCAGTGTCGCCGGACCACCTTTCAGGTTGCGCGTTTTGAGCATGCTATCCATCTGCACCAAGACAAGCTCGCTTGCCTTGACGATACCCTCCAACACGCGCGAACCGCCATACTCCGAACCGTCAGACAGACAACCAACGGAAAGTTGCCCCGCAAAATCAAGGAGCTCGCCAAGAGCTGCCTTTAAGCGCTTATTAAGGTGCAATAGTACCAGACCATTGGCAGCATCTATTGTGCGGGCCAAGCTACCGACTTTGTGTAATCTATCAGCGACTGCTGCATTTTCTTCGCTTGCGTGCAGGCCGTTGGAGACGCTGGCCTCCAAATGCCGTGCGGCCTCTTTTAGGATGGTCTGAGCATGAACGAGATCTCCCATAACCTCCTCATAGTCCACAATGATTGACCGCAGAATAGTCCCACGGTGAACAACATATCGGCTTATACCCTCTGAAAATCGCGGGTGGAGTACAGGTTGTTGAGGTGGAGTAATCCGCTCTTCAAGCACTGGAAGTTCTGGACCACAAGTGCTCGCTGATCTATCAGACATTGCGGATGCCCTCCAGGAAACTGCCTACACTTAAGTTAAGTTGCTCCGAGTGCTCGCCAAGCTCATCTGCTGCATTGAGGACATCACCCGCAGATCGTTCGGTTTCCTTCGCCCCCTCGCTGACGCCAACGATGTTCGCAGTGACATCGGCGGTTCCACTTGATGCCTCCGCAACATTCCTCGATATTTCTTCGGTTGCAGCTTTCTGTTGATCCATCGACTGAGAGATTGCAGCGGCGATGTCATTCATCTGGTCAATCGTTGCGGCGATTTTTTCGATTGCCACCACCGCTTCGCCAGAAATCGTCTGAATTCCACCGATCTGTGTACCAATCTCCTCTGTTGCTTTCGCCGTCTGATTTGCAAGCGATTTAACTTCCGATGCGACAATGGCAAAACCTTTGCCGGCTTCGCCCGCCCGGGCCGCCTCAATTGTTGCATTGAGCGCCAGCAAATTGGTCTGCTCTGCAATGTCGGTGATCATATCAACAACGTCTCCGATTTTTTGCGAAGCTTCACCCAGCTCACGCATCGTTGACGTTGTGACATTCGCTTCGGTTGCTGCAGTCTGGGCAATTTGTGAGGATGTATCGATCTGATGGCTAATCTCGGCGATCGAACAACTCAGCTCTTCGCTGGCCGCTGCGACAGTTTTGACGTTTACTGATGCTTCCTCAGAGCCCGCTGCCACGGCAGCAGATTGCTTGTTCGCCTGTTCAGCCGTAGATGAAAGCGTCTGAGCGTTTGCGCGCAATTGAGTAACCGCGCTACTCACTGCGCTCAAAACATCATTACTCGAGAGCTCGAAATCACCGATTAGCTTCTCGACTTCTTTCGCTCTCGCTTCTCTTTTCCGCAGCTCCTCGTGTTCTTTTTCACGACCACTGAGCATGTCTTTCTCGATAGCATTTTCCTTAAATACCTGTACAGCACTTGCCATCGCACCGATCTCGTCGGCACGCTGCTGGTGAGGAATGTCGAAATCATGATCGCCACCGCTAAGCCGAGACATCGCGCCGGTCATGCCTGTGATTGGCTGGACTACCGATTTGATGACGACAAAAATCATCGTGGCGGAAGCTGATAGTGAGATAAGAAATAGAACGAGGATCGATAACACGGCATTTGACGCAGTCTCCTCAGCGCTTTGATCAGCAAGTCTAGACATCGCATCGGCAGAAGATGAAACTGTATGAAGAACCTCGGCGACGGCGTCCGCTTCCAATTCTAACTTCTCGACCAGTTGATCTGCCAAAGCTTCAGCGGCCAGCATATCCTCGTGAGTATCGAAAAGCTTTTCATCCTCAGTGGCGAAGCTTACCCATTCAGCAAACAGTGTTTCCAGCGCTACCGCATCGGCACGGTCCTCAGCTGTTTCAGCTAGCAACTTTAGGGTCGAGATAAGCGGTGCAGCAGTTGAAGCGAGATCATCAAATTCGTTCCTGATGCGGCCAGTTTCACTTGCAGACCCTTCAGCCAGGTATTCCCCAGCTTTGTCTTGCAGCTGAAAGACCAAGCGCTGGAATTTCAGTGCTGCCTCAACAGCGGGATAGTCGGTTTCAAAAAGATCCCCGAGTATCTGGTTAATCGCAGCTGCACTAGCGCCAGATGCCAACAGACGATCAGCATTCTGTTCGGCTTTGGCCATCTCAGCCTCGTTTTCCTCGGCGAACTCATCAAGCGCTTTGATCAAGCCGGCGCCACGCTCATCAAATTCGGAGAGAAGTTGACGACTGAGTTTTTCCTCTTCCAATTCCGTTCTATGTGCCTTGAACATTGCATTGGAGATCTCGACGAACTTCGCGTGAACAGTTTCGATTTCAACGATCTCGTCAAAGAGGCTTTCATCTACGACGATGGATTTCAGCGTGATGTATACTTCATCGAAACGCCCACCTAGTTGAGCGAACTCAGCCTGCAGAGCCTCGACATCACCAATTTCCTCATCAGCAATGACTTCCTCCGCGACTTTTGTGGCCTCCCAGATATTGGCCAACAGTTCATCAGCGTTGACAACCGTCGGTTCCGTCACCTGGGTGATTTCATGAACTGTTTGGTTAATGCTGTTCATGAAAAAGAGGCCAGCGGCTCCCAAGAGGGCGCCCATCACCGTGAGCACCACAAAGCCACCAATCAACTTCGTGGCGACGGAGAGCCCGTTTTTCGACACAGCCGGACTTCTGTCGCCACCTGCCGGAACGCTCTTCATTTCGGGTTCTGTCGCTGCTTCTGTTTCTGACATGGTTTTGTCCTCCTGGGATTTGATCTCGCTTCTCTGATCGCTCACACAGATCGTTTCGATCACCTGGAAAGCGCCCAAATGAACGCAATGCCTCCCAGAACACCTCAACTACGACTTGAGACATGCCCCAGTCGCCCCGCACTACCTATGTAAACGTTGTATCTATGTTTAAACGTATTTGTCTAACGTTTTGCTAATTGGTCTACATATTTGTGAATATGGTGGTTTTACTTAAGGTGCCATCGCAGCCATTCTGAGGAACCCATCTCCACCTTTGGGAAACTGTCCGGACCAGGAAATCTGTTATGGCCCCGTGATGATCCGAAAGATGACCATGTCATACAGACGCAATAGCAGCGGGTCTTTAAGAGCTTCGGCCTCCTGTCGCATCGACACTAAAAGACGTTCATGCGTTCGCTGAAGACTTTGCAGGTCGGTTTCGCTAGTGCCATCGGGAACGCCATCCGCAAGTCTGTTTTTTTCAGTCATAGGTATCCTCGAAGGTTGAATGCCATTCTCGCTTAAACACTATATATTGTTTAAACGTCTGTTGTTAACGATATACTAATTGACAGGCTCTCGGCTTGCGGCAAGATGAAGAGATCAATGCTTTGTTTAAGTTAGGGTTGTATGTTTAATCGTCCGACATAGGTGGCAACCCAGTAACAGGTTCTCACTGCAACCCCATCGTCTTGGTTGCTGTAATTCCACAGACCAATTGGTTCGAACGAACGACAAATGGCATCAAAAACAAAACAGGCGAAGCCCTCCGCGTCCCGAGAAGCATGGCTGCAGGCGGTCGGTGCATCGATGCAGAGCTGGTTCGTTGATTTGGGGTTCCCGCTGCCACCATTTGAGGTTCGAACCGGGTTCCCAAGTGTTGGGAAACGAAGCCCGAACATTACGGATGCATGGGCCCAGGATGATGGTCAGTCCTATGTCATATTTGTGCGTCCCGATAGAGCGGACTCTATGGAGGTGGCAGCAGCCATTGGTTTTCAAATGTGTCATATCGCAGTGGGCGACCGCGACGCCCACGGCTACCTTTTCCGACATCTCGCGATTTCGATAGGCCTCCGCGGAACTAAAACAGAATCCCCACCTGGAACTCTGTTCAAAGAAATGATTAAGCCGACCCTTGATGATGTCGGCCCAGTTCCTGTGCAGGAAATGTCTTCTGCGGACAAAGCCAAAAAGACAACCCAGTCAACGCGTCTGCTGAAAGTATATTGCGAAGACTGTGGTTACGTCGCTCGCGTCTCTCGGAAATGGCTAGACGCAGTAGGGCCACCGCATTGCCCCGCGCACGGGCCAATGACCACAGGCGGTTGAGCGGTAAACCAGATTCCTGGCTGGTAAAGAGTTGTGAGCGCTCAGGAGCTAAACCACTGCCCGGTTGATCTCTTTGTTGTTCATATGCTCGACCTTTTTAAGATCGCCTTTGTCGCCTGCGATTTGCATGTGACACGGGAGGTATATGGTTGCTTTGGTGCTTTCCCCACAAACAGACTCAATTGACAATGAACCGCCGTTCATTTCGATTAGCCTTTTGCTCATTGAAATGCCAAGCCCTAAACCTCGACTTTGATGGGCCAGAAGCGGTTCAAGGGTGCCAAACATTCCAAGCGAAGCAGAAATCTCCTCGGGGGACATCCCTTCCCCTTGATCTGAAATCCGTATAACCACCCGATCAACATCATCGTACCAGGTCAAAAGTTGTACCTCTGACCGCTCAGGGCTGAAAGCGATTGCATTCTCGACGAGGTTTGAAATTGCTTGTTGAAGAGAGACCCGATCGATCTCAACTGTTGGTAACCTCGGCAAAGCATTGCAGGTGAGTGTGATGCCCTTTTGCTGAGCCCCTTCTGCATGCAGCGATGCGACACTTTCCACCACCTCACCAACATCAAGCCATTCCTGGTATAGCGTTGGTTCCTCCACCTCAAGCTCAGATGCGCGGACAACATCTGTAAACAGTTTTAGGAGGCGTTTTCCACTGCCATGTATGTCCTGGACGAAAGTTACGTACCGGGCGTCCCCTAGCGGGCCATAAATTTCCGTCGACATCGCATCGGCCAGCCCCATTATTCCGTTTAAAGGTGTTCGGAACTCATGGCTCATATTGGCAAGAAAAGCTGTTTTTGCTTTATCGGCAGCTTGAGCTCGCTCAACAGCCTCTTCGAGTGAACAAACAATTTCCTTTTTGATTTTTAGTTCCTTTGCGAGATCGTCGTTGGTCATTGAGAGTTCGGTATTGACGCTCGTCAGCTCCCTTTGTGCTTCCCCAATTCGTCTGCCCGCATCTACCAACGTCTTTCCAAGGACTCCAATTTCGTCACGGCGACCATCATCAAAGTTCTGGTCCAGATGACCATCAGCAAAAGCTTGCGCAGCACGAGCCATATTTTCGATTGGCTTCACCACGCCAACTGAGAGGGCTAAAACGGCTACAATCAGGATAAAGGTGGTAACGAGCCCTAACGATATTGCGGTCGTGCGTGTCGTACCGAGAACCATGTTTATGAGATCACGGGCTCGGGCAACATCGGCCTTCGTTCGTGACTGAATCTCTTCATCTAGAACATGGTCGAGCGTTTCCCTCAGCCTGGTTAGTTGGTGAAGGCGTTCATTGGCGATTTCGTGGTGGCTTAGGAAGTGCCCGAACAGAGAATTGAATTCAGAGAAGCTCAGAAACAGCTGTGTTAATGCCTCCTTTTCCAAAGCTGGAACAGGTAGGGACCGAAGTTGCGCGATGTTCGTTGTTGCGACCGCAACCGATTGGGTGAGTGTCGAAGAATGAAATCCACTCGCCGATGTCCGTATTATCTCTAGGATCGTATCGACATTGCTCATGGATGACTTAATTTCTCGCAACCTGGCTGCAGTGGCAACCATGTCCGCTCGATCACCGGAACCAATTTCAATCGCTTCAGCAATTTTTACAATTGTTCGAGCTGAATGACTTAGACGGGAGATTTCCTGGATCTCCTCGTCTTTTGCGGCGATGATTTCTCTACCGAGTTCAGTGAACTCCTCGAACTGCCTGCCCACATTCTCCGCGATTACGCGCTCAGATCCCGACCGCGCAGAAACGGTGTATTGATTCAGAAAGATATGGAATTCAGCGACGTCACTCTCAAAGCGCGCCGCTCGATCTACCGTAGGCGATCGAAGGTACTTGAATATCGCCGTGATGGACTCATAGACATTGATCTCCATCTCGTAAGCCGCAACGCTTCTTGGCTTTGCCTCCTCAATGATTTGATCAACCGATCTTTGGATCTCGCCTAGCCACATGAACACGAAGCCTCCCAGAAGGGTGAGGCAGGCAAATACAACACTCGCAAATAGGCTGAACTTTGTCCGCAGGCTCATTCGCGAGAACCGACTCGCACGATCGGGATGCTCTGAAGTGTTTCCCATAAGACCTCGCCCTTGTTGGGAGGAAGTAAGCGTGCTCTGCGGTGGGGTAGATCCACAGAGCACGCTTCAAGTCAGGCGTGTATTTGAGTTGGTGGTAACTCTTCACGCACTGATCTGTCACTTCACCCAACTCGCTAGGTAGTCACAGTTGGATGACCGTCCGCCCCCGTCCCCGAAAATCAGATTTGGAACGTCGCTGAAGTTGCTACGCTACCCAGACTTCTCGCTAAACGATTTATGTATGTTTAAACAGTTTTCACTAACGTTTACTTAACTTGAAACAAGAGCTTAGTGCTTGGACAAAAGCAGGTGGGCTGGCGGGGATCAGGCACCTCTGCACTGACAGCACAGGGCAAATTTTTATGGCTACGAAGGGCAATGAAGGATCGTTGGCGCTGATGCCAGTTGGGCTCGACCGCTGACCTACTAAATAGATAGAGCAGAGTCCTTCGTACACACGCCTAAGGCATCTGCCTATAAACCAAAACACACTATCGGCGTTTGCAAAAAGCCGGTAGAGCCGTGCGAGGCCTCCATGACAACGTTTGTGTCCCACGGTTGCGTACCAATGTGCACAACGGCATTTGCCGCACTGTTGGACCTTGCAGAAACTCTGGAAAAGTTCGGGAAATGGTGGAGCCAGGCGGAATCGAACCGCCGACCTCTTGCATGCCATGCAAGCGCTCTCCCAACTGAGCTATGGCCCCTTACCTTTTCGTCTGACCCTCGTTCACCCGGATACAGGGTCAGTAATCATGCGCCTTGGGTGCGCGAACCGGGCAATGCCTGCTTCAGCTGCCCGGGTGCCGGAAACTAGGTCGGGTGCGCGATCGGATCAAGCAAAACTTGCCCCACCACGCCCGCCTTTCAACAGGCCACCGGCCTGTGACCTCACCGATCAGATGTCGTCGTCTTTCACACCTGGAATGAGAACCGACACATCGTCATCATCTTCATCATCGTCGCCGGGGAGGAAGGGGTCATCTTCCTCTTCATCGTCAATGGCGAGAATATCATCTACCTCATCACCGTCGGCATCATCACCGCTCGCAGCCTTTTCCTCAGCGGCCAGCTCGTCGAGTGAGGTTTCCGCGCCAACAACAACGTCACCCTCTTCTTCCTCATCGGGCTTCTCAGCGGGCGCCTCTTTAGGCGCCGCCGCAACCGGCTCAGGTGCTTTTCGTTTCGCGCGCGGCACAACGACTGCTTCCTCATGGCCGCATTTGGGGCAGACCGTGGGATTCTTGTTGAGGTCGTAGAACTTCGCTCCGCAATCGCTGCAAACGCGTTTTGTTCCTAAATCCTGCTTCACCTAGGCTCTCCCCCAAGGTTTTGTGACTGTAAAATTCCCATTGCCACGATCCGGCGCGCCTGTCAAAACCTATTCGCACACCAAACGTTTCTCGCCTTCATTATTTTGCGAGATGCCTCAAAAAGGATGAGAGATCGACCCGTGTAAACACACCCTCAGGATGGTTTGTTTATACTTGGATCGGCAACACGAAATGACCCTAACCGCCTCCCCTTCCAGGTCCCTTAGCGGACATATTACCGTTCCGGGCGACAAGTCCATTTCCCATCGGGCCCTTATTCTGGGGGCTCTGGCGGTCGGCACAACCCATGTGACGGGCCTGCTTGAGGGCGAGGACGTTCTGGCCACGGCGGAGGCCATGCGGGCGCTTGGCGCCACCGTCACGCGCACCGGCGAGGGCGCCTGGGAAGTAACCGGCGTGGGCGTTGGTGGGCTGTCAGAACCCGCCACGGCGCTTGATTTCGGCAATTCCGGTACCGGTGCGCGGCTTGTGATGGGGCTCGTTGCCGGGCACCCGATCACGGCAACTTTTGTTGGGGATGCATCGCTTTCAAAGCGCCCCATGGGCCGGGTCATCACACCCCTTACTGAGATGGGCGCTGAATTTCATGCCCGCGACGGTGGCCGCATGCCACTTACTGTGAAGGGTGCCGCGGTCGCTCTGCCCATCACTTATCCGTTGCCGGTCGCTTCTGCGCAGGTGAAATCAGCCGTGCTCCTTGCTGGCCTTAATGCGCCTGGCCAGACGACGGTCATCGAGCCTCACCCGACGCGGGATCACACGGAACGGATGCTTCGGGCATTCGGCGCCGAGGTGAGCGTTGAGCCAGGGCCCCAGGAAGTGACGGTCATCCGTGTCACTGGCCAAACAGAGCTCACACCGTCAGATGTCATTGTCCCGGCGGACCCTTCGTCTGCGGCGTTTCCTATCGTGGCGGCCCTGACGACGCCAGATTCCGATGTCACTGTGACAGGCGTCATGATGAACCCGCATCGCATTGGGCTTTACACCACTCTTATCGAGATGGGTGCGAATATCGATATTCAGAATGAGCGCGAAGAGAGCGGCGAGCCGGTCGCGGACCTGCGTGTTCGAACCAGCATCCTTAAAGGCATTGAGGTGCCGCTTGATCGGGCACCGTCCATGATTGATGAGTATCCCGTGCTCGCCGTGGCCGCAGCACATGCCGAGGGCACCACTATCATGCGGGGTGCTGCAGAACTCCGGGTGAAAGAGAGTGATCGGGTGGCAGCTACTGTCGCGGGTCTTCAGGCAAACGGGGTGCAGGTGGAAGAATTTGACGATGGCATGGCCATTACTGGCGCACCTGGCGAGGTCGCAGGCGGCGGAACTGTCCTTACCCATATGGACCACCGTATCGCCATGTCCTTCCTGACATTGGGGTTTGGCGCCAAAAAACCGGTGATCATCGATGAGGGCGAGATGATCGCCACCAGCTTCCCGGACTATGTCGCGTTGATGCGAGGGCTTGGGGCCACCCTTTCGTCAGAGGCGAATTCATGATCATCGCTGTTGACGGGCCGGCCGCTGCAGGAAAAGGCACACTTGCGCGCGCCCTGGCAGAGCATTTCGGCTTCGCCTATCTCGACACAGGCTCTTTATATAGGGGTGTCGCCTATGCGGTGCTCATGAGCGGATCAGAGGCCCAGGACGAGGCAGCCGGGGTCATGGCGGCTGAAACCCTTGATCCGGACAAAATTGACCCTGTGGCCATCAGAACCCCTGAGGTGAGCGAAGCGGCGTCGGTTGTGGCGGCCATGCCACCGGTCCGGGCCGCCATTCTCGCATTTCAGCGCCGTTTTGCCGAAAATCCGCCGAATGGCGAGCCAGGTGCCATTTTGGATGGTCGGGATATTGGAACCGTGGTCTGCCCCGATGCAGATGTGAAACTTTATGTCACCGCAAGCGCAGAAATCCGCGCCCATAGGCGCTGGTTGGAACTCAAGGGGTCGGGGTCTGACCTCTCTGAGGCACAAGTTCTAGCGGATGTGAGGGACAGAGACGCCCGGGATACAGATCGAGCCACCTCTCCTATGCGTCCGGCTGACGACGCGCACTTGCTCGATACCTCCAATTTGTCTATAGAAGCGGCGTTCGGCGCTGCCGTCGCACTTATCGAGCAGTCAAGGGGTTAGGCGTTTTTCGGAACCTTCCGGAAGGCGACAGACGGCCCCGTTTTGGCGTTTCCAGTTTTGGGCCCGATTTTGTGGCGAGAGCATCGGCATAAACCCAATTTCCATGGGCAATGGGCGCCTCAATAGACCCGCTTGCCAAGACCCTCGGAGCCAACCGTCGGCAGGAATAGATAAGTCATTTTAGGAGAACCAATTTTGGTCGACTCACTTAACCCTACGCGCGACGAATTCGCCGCGCTTCTTGAAGAGAGCTTCTCAGCGAATGAAGGTGCTGAAGGTTCCGTCGTCAAAGGCAAAGTCGTTGCCATCGAAAACGATCTCGCCATTGTCGATGTTGGTCTGAAAACTGAAGGCCGCATTCCTCTCAAAGAATTTGCAACACCTGGCAAGCCAGCCGAAATGGCCGTTGGCGACGAAGTTGAGGTTTTCCTCGACCGGATCGAAAACGCGATGGGCGAAGCAGTTCTCAGCCGTGAAAAAGCGAAACGCGAAGAAAGCTGGGTTCGTCTTGAAACAGCCTTCGAAGCGAACGAACGCGTTGAAGGTCATATCTTCGGTCGCGTTAAAGGTGGCTTCACTGTTGACCTTGATGGCGCCGTGGCCTTCCTGCCAGGCAGCCAGGTAGACATTCGCCCTGTACGCGATGTAACGCCGCTTCTTAATATTCCACAACCATTCCAGATCCTGAAAATGGACAAGCGCCGCGGCAACATTGTTGTGTCTCGCCGGGCCGTTCTGGAAGAAACACGTGCCGAACAACGTCTTGAGCTTATCGAAACGCTTAAAGAAGGCGATGTGCGCGATGGCGTGGTTAAGAACATCACCGATTACGGTGCGTTCGTGGATCTTGGCGGCGTAGACGGTCTGTTGCACGTCACCGACATTGCATGGCGCCGTGTAAACCACCCAAGCGAAGTGCTCACCATTGGTGAGACTGTGAAAATTCAGGTCATCAAAGTGAACCCTGAAACACAGCGCATCTCGTTGGGCATGAAACAGCTTGAGGCTGATCCATGGGAAGGCGTCGAAGCCAAGTACCCGCTGGATTCCCGCTTCAAAGGCCGCGTGACAAACATCACGGATTACGGTGCATTTGTGGAACTGGAACCTGGCGTCGAAGGCCTTGTCCACGTTTCCGAGATGAGCTGGACCAAGAAGAACGTACACCCAGGCAAGATCGTTTCTACCTCTCAGGAAGTAGAAGTGCAGGTTCTGGAAGTCGATCCGGTGAAGCGTCGTATTTCGCTTGGCCTGAAGCAGTGCATGGACAACCCATGGGCCGCATTCGAAGATCGTTTCCCACAAGGCACGAAGGTCGAAGGCGAGATCAAGAACATCACCGAGTTTGGTCTGTTTGTTGGTCTCGACGAAGATGTCGATGGCATGGTTCACCTTTCCGATCTGGACTGGAACCGGTCGGGCGAAGAAGCCCTTCAGGATTACCAGAAGGGTCAGGTGGTCAACGCGGTTGTCCTCGACGTGGATACGGAAAAAGAACGCATCTCCCTTGGCATCAAGCAGCTTGATGGCGATCCGTTCGAAAGTGTTGGTGGCCTTACCAAAGGTGCAACCATCACCTGTACCGTTACTGCGATCCAGGATTCCGGTATCGAAGTCAGTGTCGGCGAAGAAGACTTTACAGCCTTCATCCGCCGGGCAGACCTTAGCCGTGATCGTTCCGAACAGCGCCCAGAGCGGTATGCTGTTGGTGACAAGATCGATGCGCGCCTGACGAACATTGACCGTGCGTCACGTCGTCTGTCGCTCTCGATCAAATCGCTGGAAATCGCAGAAGAAAAGGAAGCCGTCGCACAGTATGGCTCTTCCGACAGCGGTGCGTCACTTGGCGACATCCTGGGCGCAGCCCTTAAGGGTGCTGACGGAAACGACGAAGGCGACAAGTAAATCCTATCCAGATATGATGGGGACAAATTAGTTCCCGTCTGTCTGGAGAGATTTTCATGTCACTCGACATCGAAACCATTATTGACAGGCGGCGCCTCAAGCGCCGCCTTTCTCTTTGGCGCATTGCCGCGCTCGTCGCCCTTGGCCTCGCGATCATCGCTTTTCTGCCAAGTTCGGGCTTAAGCCCTGTCGGCGACCATGTTGCCCGCGTCACAGTAAGCGGCATCATTGTTGATGATCGCGCCCAACAGCAGCTCATTCGTGAAATCGGCGAAGATGACAGCGTCAAAGCCCTGATGCTCTACATTGACAGCCCTGGGGGCACGACGACCGGCTCAGAGGCTCTCTTTGAAACCGTGCGCGAAGTTTCGGAAACTAAGCCTGTTGTGGCGGTCCTTGGCACAGTCGCAGCGTCAGGTGGCTATATAGCAGCGCTCAGCGCTGATCATATCGTGTCGCGCGGCAACACAATCACTGGCTCTATCGGCGTCTTCTTTCAGCTCACACAGCTTACAGGCCTCATGGAAACCATCGGGGTGGATGTGGACTATGTGCGCTCAGGCGACCTGAAAGCGCAGCCCAATCCCTATGAAGACCCGCCCAAGGAGGCCATTGCCTCCACTCAGGCCATGGTAGATGCGTCTTATGACTGGTTCCTTGACCTCGTTATGGATCGGCGTGGGCTTGAGGAAGAAACCGCCCGGACACTGAGCGATGGCCGCATCTATACCGGCTTTCAGGCGCTAGAGAATGGGCTTGTGGATGCGATCGGCGGCGAAGAGGTCGCCCGCAACTGGCTCTTTGACGAACATGAAGTCGATCAGGACCTGCCAACCGAAGAGTGGGTGGTTTATGACGAGACAGGCTTCGGACTTATTTCAAGCGATGCCACGGCCAACTTTATTGTCTCTGTTTTATCGTCTGTAGGCGAAAAAACTATTGCAGCAAAGGGACTTACGCTTGACGGACTGGTCAGCGTTTGGCAACCTGACCGCCGTTAAAGAGATGCTGGCAGTTACGCATGCTGGCACAATCCGGGGTGTAGCAGGCCGGTCTCCCGTGTCACGGAGACTCAAAGCAGATCTCTCACAAGAGAGGTCTCAAGGTCAGAAGGGGCGATTGGCCATGATCAAATCCGAACTTGTCGCCAAGCTCGCCCAAGCTAACCCGCATCTCTATCAGCGCGACGTTGAGCGGATTGTCTCCACTATTTTTGATGAAATCGGGGAAGCGCTTGCGCGCGGTGATCGGGTCGAGTTGCGCGGGTTTGGCGCCTTCTCCGTCAAAAGCCGCCCTGCACGGGTCGGCAGAAATCCGCGGACGGGCCAACCCGTTGAAGTCGCAGAGAAATTTGTGCCGTTCTTCAAGACCGGTAAGGAATTGCGAGACCGGCTGAATAGCAGCGAGACAGAAACGCCTGCGGCTCCTGTCCCGAGCGAACCTGTTTCAAGCTCCGACTAGATTTCTGCTTCTGATGTTTCTGGCGATTGATCTGCTTGGCCTGTTCTCTACCGCCCGAGCTTCACTATATGTTTTGTGTGGCCTTCTAAAAGAGGCCCCTACCTGGAGGAGATGCACATGACCGCGACACGAACCTGGACTGTTTACCTCTCCGGCGAAATCCATACGGATTGGCGCGAACAGATTGCGCAAGGGGTCCAGGAACTGAGCCTTCCGGTAAGCCTTGTCGCCCCGGTCACTGACCACGCCTCCAGCGATGATTGTGGTGTGACGATTTTAGGTGAAGAAGAAAACAGCTTCTGGAAAGACAATAAGGGCGCGAAAGTGAATGCCATCCGCACCCGGGCGCTGATCGAAGATGCCGACATTGTGGTTGTTCGCTTTGGCGACAAATACAAGCAGTGGAATGCGGCCTTTGACGCGGGCTATGCCGCTGCGCTTGGCAAATCCATCATCACCTTGCACGACCCAAGCCTGACGCATCCGCTGAAGGAAGTAGACGGCGCTGCGATGGCTGTGGCTGAAGAGCCTTCCCAAGTGGTTCAGATTCTTGACTATGTCATCAATGGGCGCTTGCCGTCCTCACAGCGCGCTCAGGCAGCCGAGTAACAGGACAGGCATATGCGGATCCTTCGTTGGCTGCTTCTCATTCCGATAGCGGGAGTTTCGCTCTACCTGGCGCTCGCCAATCGCCATGATGTGCTGTTTAGCCTCGACCCGTTCACGCCGGAAACGCCTGCGCTGGCGCTTCAGCTTCCTCTGATTTTGGTGATCTTTCTGAGCGTTTTGGTGGGATTGCTTTTGGGCGGCGCGTCCGCCTGGGCAAGGCAGGGCAAATGGCGCAAAGAAGCCCGCCAGGGTCGCCGCGATGTGAAACGGCTATCCGACGAAATCGTGGAATCGTCTGAAAACCTGCCAGTTCCAACGACGACGCCTGATCGGACAGTCTGAAGACGTGTGCGCCAGCGCCTGACACTTGGTCCATCGCCTTCAATGCTCTATAACGGCGAAAATGGAGCATGCGATGACCGGCCCCCTCTCAAAAAACCCTGTATTCTGCGCCTTAGACACAACCTCTGTCACTCAAGCAGTGACGCTCGCCCAGTCCTTGATCGGCAAAGTTGGTGGCCTCAAAGTCGGCATGGAGTTTTTCTATGCCAACGGTCCAACCGGTTACCAAGCTGTCGCCGAGACCGGCATTCCCATCTTTCTCGATCTGAAGCTTCACGACATACCAAACACTGTCGCAGGGGGTATTCGCGCAATCACCCCCCTCAAGCCAGCCATCTTGACCATCCATACGGCAGGCGGGATAGAAATGATGAAGGCGGCAAAACAGGCTTCATTGGAAGCGGCAGGTCCTTCGCCAATCGTTGTTGGTGTAACTGTCCTAACCTCCCTGGACGAGAGTGACCTCAAGATGGCAGGTGTCGGTGACACTGCTGCAGATCAGGTCCGAAGACTAGCAGGCAACGCTCAGGATGCCGGCCTAGACGGCGTGGTTTGTAGCCCGCTGGAAGTTGATCTCCTAAGGGCAGACTGTGGTCCAGACTTCAAGCTTATCGTTCCGGGCATTCGCCCAAGCGGTGCCGCCATCGGTGACCAAAAGCGGGTCATGGGCCCTGCGGAAGCTCTCGCTAAGGGTGCGGACGTTCTGGTGATCGGACGCCCGATCACCCAGGCCAATCATCCAGCGAATGCTGCGGATGCCATTCAGGCGGAAATTGCCGCCTCTGCATCATGACCCGCCCTATCGGCATTAAAATTTGTGGGTTATCGACGCCTGAAATGGTTCATGTCGCGGTCGACGCGGGTGCCACACATATAGGCTTTATGTTCTTTAAGCGCAGCCCACGCAATGTGACCACCGCTCAAGCCGCCGAATTGCGGGCTCTGGTTCCTGCGGGCATTCAAGCAGTTGCCATTTTGGTGAACCCGGATGATGCGCTCGTGGATGAGGTCGCCCAAACAGTGAAGCCGGACCTTTTGCAGCTTCACGGGAGTGAAACCCCAGAGCGGGTTACCGCCATCAAAACCCGCACTGGTCTTCCGGTCATGAAGGTCATTTCTGTTGCCGACGCCGCTGACGTAGCGACAGCCGATATTTACGAAAAAGTGGCAGATTTGTTGCTGTTTGATGCCAAACCACCTAAATCTATGGCGAATGCGCTGCCCGGTGGTAACGCGGTCTCGTTCGACTGGTCGCTGATCGCGGACGCTGAACCACAGCTTCCCTGGATGCTGTCCGGCGGGCTCACACCTGACAATGTGGCCGACGCAATTGCTCTGACTGGGGCGCGCATGGTGGATGTATCGTCCGGCGTCGAAGACGCTCCGGGCCAGAAGAATGAAGCGCTGATCCGCGCATTTGTGAAAGCAGCGCAGAGTGCCTGAACGCACCTGCAGCTGAATGAGGTAACTGGTGCCAGAACGCCAACAGGAACTTAACTCCTATCGGACAGGGCCAGACGAGAATGGCCATTTCGGTATTTTCGGTGGACGCTTTGTTGCCGAGACCTTGATGCCGCTCATTCTCGACCTGGAGCAGAACTACAAATCTGCCCAGCAAGACCCTGCCTTCTATGCAGAGCTTGATGATCTGGCCAAGCATTATACGGGCCGTCCAAGCCCGCTCTATTTTGCCGAGCGGCTTACCGAACATTGCGGCGGCGCGAAAATTTATTTCAAGCGCGATGAGCTGAACCATACAGGCAGCCACAAGATCAATAATTGCCTGGGACAAATCCAGCTCGCGCGGCGCATGGGCAAGACCCGCATCATCGCCGAAACAGGTGCTGGTCAGCATGGCGTTGCGACTGCAACGGTGGCCGCGCGCTTCGGTCTGCCCTGTGTTGTCTATATGGGCGCGAAGGACATTGAACGTCAGGCGCCCAACGTGTTCCGCATGAAGCTGCTGGGCGCGGAAGTGGTGCCAGTAACATCAGGCGCTGGCACCCTTAAAGATGCCATGAACGAAGCGCTCCGCGACTGGGTGACCAATGTAGATGAGACCTTCTATATTATCGGCACTGCTGCAGGCCCCCACCCCTATCCACAATTGGTTCGCGATTTCCAATCTGTGATTGGGCGCGAGACCAAGGAACAGATGCAGGAACGCGAAGGGCGTTTACCCGATAGTCTGGTTGCGTGTATTGGCGGCGGCTCCAACGCGATCGGCCTCTTCCATCCCTTCCTTGACGATAAGAGTGTCGACATAATCGGTGTGGAAGCCGGTGGTCACGGCCTTGAAACCGGTGAGCATTCCGCGTCTCTTGCAGGTGGTGCGCCCGGCGTGCTGCACGGCAATCGCACCTATTTGCTACAGGACGATGATGGGCAGATCGAAGAAGGCCACTCAATCTCTGCTGGCCTCGACTATCCAGGCATCGGGCCGGAACATGCGTGGCTTAAAGAAACAGGGCGCGTTCAATATGTGAACGCCACGGATAAACAAGCGCTCGACGCCTTCCAGCTTTGCACAAAACTCGAAGGCATCATCCCCGCACTCGAACCCTCTCATGCTCTTGCCCATGTACTAAAAATTGCACCAGATCTACCAAGCGATCATTTGCTGGTGATGAATATGTGCGGCCGTGGGGATAAAGATGTCTTCTCAGTTGCTGAACATCTTGGGGTGAAACTCACATGACCACCCGTATCGACAACCGTTTTGCAGAGCTCAAACAAGAAGGCCGTGCTGCCTTCGTCGCTTTCGTCACTGCGGGTGACCCGGACTTTGAGACGTCGCTCAGCATTCTCAAAGGCCTTCCAGGGACGGGAACTGACATCATAGAGATTGGCATGCCCTTCACCGATCCGATGGCGGAAGGACCACCCATCCAGGCCTCTTACCTGCGCGCGCTTGAAGCGGGCCAGACGATGAACAAGACGCTGGACCTGGTCCGCCAGTTTCGCGCAAGTGATGACACGACGCCGATCGTTTTGATGGGCTACTACAACCCGATTTATCATTACGGGGTAGAGAAGTTCCTGTCGGACGCGAAGATTGCGGGCGTCGACGGCTTTATCGTGGTGGACCTGCCTGCAGAAGAAGACGAAGAGATGTGCCTGCCAGCACTCGACGCAGGCCTCAATTTCATCCGCCTTGCCACACCAACAACTGACGAGCACCGGCTCCCTGCTGTTCTTAAGAACACCAGCGGCTTTGTTTACTATGTGTCGGTTAAGGGAATTACAGGAGCGGCGGCGGCCAACACAACAGATGTGTCTGCGGCTGTCGCCCGGATCAAAGCCGAAACGGATCTGCCAGTGGCCGTCGGATTCGGCATTAAGACACCGCAAAATGTTGCCGCAATTGCCGCCCATGCTGACGGCGCTGTCGTTGGCTCTGCCATCGTCGATTGCGTTAAGGACAATTTGGATGAGGCCGGGCGTCCCACTGCGGAGCTCGTTCCACATGTGTTAGAATTTGTGAAATCGCTGGCCGATGGCGTTCGAAGCGCCCGCTAGGCACCAGCAGCTGATTGATAGGCAGCGTCTTACCCTGGCGCGCCGCCATAGGAGAAGCCCATGAACTGGATTAACAGTGTTGTTCGACCAAAGATCCAGAACGTATTTAAGAAGCGCGATACGCCAGACAATCTTTGGCGGAAATGCGGTTCCTGTGGCGAGATGGTGTTTCACCGTGACCTGGTAGCTGCGTTCAATGTCTGTCCCAATTGCGACCATCACATCAAGCTGCCGACGGATGAGCGCCTCAAGCTTCTGTTTGACCGCGGAGAATACGAAACGATCTCCGTGCCATCTGTGCCGTCTGACCCACTCAAGTTTCGCGACCAAAAAAAATATACAGACCGCCTGAAAGATGCGCGTTCCAAGACCGGTAAAGAAGATGCTGTGACCGGTGCCGTCGGTCGCCTTGATGGCAGTGAGGTGGTTGTCGCGGTGCAGGACTTCGCGTTCATGGGCGGATCGCTTGGCATGGGTGCGGGCGAAGCGATTGTTAAATCAATTGAAGTTGCGCTCGATAAGAAATGTGCTTTCATCATGGTTGCCGCATCTGGCGGGGCGCGCATGCAGGAAGGCATTCTGTCGCTCATGCAAATGTCGCGGGTCACTGTTGGTGTGCAACGCCTGCGCGATGCGGGCTTGCCCTTCCTTGTTGTTCTCACGGACCCAACCACAGGTGGCGTGATGGCGTCCTATGCCATGCTGGGTGATGTGCACATTGCCGAACCCAAAGCACTTTTAGGTTTCTCTGGTCCACGGGTTATCGAGCAAACCATCCGTGAGAAGCTTCCCGAAGGGTTTCAGCGTGCGGAATATCTGCTTGAACATGGCATGGTCGATATGGTGGTCCACCGTCATAAGTTGAAAGAAACACTGGGGCGCCTCATTCGCCTGATGACGCATCAACCGAAAGCCCCCCAGTCCGCCTATCAGCTACCTGCAGCCCCTACACCGCCTCAAGCTGCTGAATAGCGACAGTCCCATGAGCGACAATAGCTCCCCTCTCAAGAGTGATACATTGCTTGAGAGGCTGATGGGCCTTCACCCTAAACTGATTGACCTGACGCTTGAGCGAACCGAACGCCTGCTTGCGGCTCTGGGGCATCCGGAACAAAAGCTGCCGCCCATATTCCATATCGCGGGCACGAATGGAAAAGGTTCTACATCGGCCTTTCTGCAATCCATGCTTCAAGCAGCCGGTCTTACCGTCCACCGATATTCGTCGCCCCACCTTGTGAGTTTCCACGAACGCATTGTGCTTGGCGGCGAAAGCATCTCGGAAAACGCGCTCGCAGACATTCTCGAGGAATGCGAACGGGTGAATGAGGGCGCGAATATCACCTATTTTGAAATCACCACGGTTGCCGCCCTGCTTGCTTTTTCCCGAACGCCTGCAGACGCTCTTCTTCTCGAAGTCGGCATGGGCGGGCGCTATGACTCGACCAACGTGTTTGAGAAACCGGCAATCACCCTCATCACCCATATTGGCTATGACCATCAACACTTCTTAGGCGAAACCCTTCACGAGATTGCGGGGGAGAAAGCCGGTATTCTGAAACGGGACGTGCCGGCCATCATCGCGCCGCAGGCGGATGAGGCGTTTGATCGTATTGAGCGGGAAGCGGCTCTTGTTGGGGCACCACTCTTTGTGGGTGGGCAAGACTGGACGGCCTATGAAGAACAGGGTCGTCTTGTCTACCAGGATACGGATGGCCTTTTGGACCTTCCCCTTCCCGGCCTCGTTGGTGCGCATCAGATCGAAAATGCCAGCATGGCCATCGCGGCTCTCAGACAAGCGCCCGGCTTTTCCATAGATGATGAGGCAATTGCGCAAGGGTTGGCTTCTGTTTCCTGGCCTGCCCGCATGCAGCGGTTGAAGCAAGGTCCCCTCGTCACGGCAGCTGGGGAAGGCGCCGAAGTCTGGCTTGATGGTTGCCACAATCCATCCGGGGGACGGGTCGCTGCCGCCACCATGGCGGATCTCGATGACAAACTGCCACGCCCGCTCTATCTCATCTGCGCGATGCAGAACACCAAGGACGCGAGCGCGTTCTTTGCAAATTTCGGTGGGCTCGCGCGCCAGATCTTTACGCTCACTGCGCCCGGCGCAGACGCGGCCATTCCTGCGGGAGAGTTGGCCGATATGGCCAAAGCAGGCGGGTTAGAAGCACAGCCTATGGAAAGCTTGGAGGCCGCCGTCGGCCGTGCCGTCGGACATGCAGACGCAGAGACCGGCGAGCCACCGCGCATTCTCATCTGCGGCACGCTCTACCTCGCGGGGCATGTGCTCAGAGGCCACAGCTAACGCTGCCGAGGCTTCTTGAGTCCAAGTTTTTTCTGCGCGATCCCACTATCTTTTTTTGGCGGAAAACTGCAAAACACTTTTCCTGGGATCACTCCATAAAAAAACCGGCGCCTCGAAAGGCACCGGTTTCAAAACATTCTTATCTTCGGCGAGATTAGATCTCGCTTTCGATCCACTCTTTGATCTTGCCCTTTGGCAGTGCGCCAACCTTGGTTGCAGCGACCTGACCGTCTTTGAAAATCATCAGTGTTGGGATACCGCGCACGCCATATTTTGTTGGCACGTTCGGGTTCTCATCAATGTTGAGCTTCGCAATGGTGAGCTTGTCACCCAGGTCGCCAGCGATCTCTTCCAGAGCCGGGCTGATCTGCTTACACGGACCGCACCACTCTGCCCAGAAATCCACCAGCACAGGCTGGCTGGCATCGATCACATCTGCTTCGAAGCTGTCATCTGTTACTTTTGATGTGGCCATGAGTTGCGCCTTTCGTTGTATCCCGACTTATGCGCCGGTTGATGATGGTTGGGCCCGAAAGAGAATCCCTGAGCCCTGAAATATCGTTGGGAGGAATCTAGGTAGCCCCTCTTGCAGGGTCAAGGCATGGTCACGTGCCCGTGAAACTAAAGCGCTTTTGCCAGCATTCCTGCGGGTATTTCCATCAGATTTGGGCCATCTGTCCACAAAAGCGCCGCCCGAATCGTGCGATCTGGATAAAGGTTGCCCAGGAGTGCAGCATATCCTGCCATTTGGGCGATATAGGCGGGGCTCGCGTCTTCCACCCGACTTGGCGGCGGTCGGTTTGTTTTATAGTCGATGATGAGTACTTCTTTTTCGCTCACAAGAAGACGGTCGATCTGACCGCTTAAGAAAAGACGGTCACCGTCCCTCTCAATCTCTCCAACAAGCGATACTTCCGCCCGACTACTCGGTCCGAAGAGCGGGGCGAATGCCGGCACCGCCAAAACACTCTGTACCGCGTCTGCGATCTCTGCCTGCTCCTCGCCCGACAGTGCCAGGCCATCACTTGCCAGAAACTGCTGTGCAGCAGCCGCGCGTCTGTCTTCACTCAAGTCCGGGAGCGTTTCCAGAAGACGGTGAATGAGACGCCCGCGCTTAAACCTGTCCGCACCGCCGGTGCTCAGCGGTGAGGCAATCGTCGGCTCGTCGAAATCTTCCACAAGTTTAGACGGCGCAAGAGGTCTGGCGGGAACCGGCTCCGGCGGCGGGGGTTGAGACGCCCAAGATGGCAGGTCGGACATTCGTTGTGGGACCGTTGCTGCTTCAGCCGGTTTGATGTCCCGCTTCTGATCGCCCTCGATCCGCTGGACGGGTTCACCATCCCAGGCTGTCAGTTCTTGCATCTCTCCAGCCAGACCGCGCTCCATCAGCTTGTACCAGCAGTCAGGGCTCGGCTCCCGGCTTCCCTCATAGCCGGAAATGTAGAGACGGTCTTTCGCCCGGGTCATCGCAACATAGAGAAGGCGACGATATTCATTCATCGCCTCAACGCGTAGACGGTCTCTCGCCGCCCCTGCCACCGGGTCATCATTCGCCTTCCTGCCGGGAAACAACAACAGGCCGTCACCATCGGCGTCAGTCGCAATAAGCTTTGGGTCGTGCTGCCCTCCCGGCACCGAGCAGGTGTCCGGTAAAAAGACGATGGGCGCTTCCAGCCCTTTGGCGCCGTGTACGGTCATGATCCTGACTTCATCACGCCCTTCCGCCATTTCGCGCTTTACTTCAGCTTCGCCCGCGTCAACCCAATGAAGGAAGCCTTGCAGTGACGGAGTGTGGGTGCGTTCATATCCGAGCGCCAGAGACAAAAACTCATCAACAGGGTCGTCAACATCGGCCCCAAGCCGTGCTCTCAGATTGCGGCGCCCGTTATCCGCAACCAACAGATGCGCAAAGAATTCATAGGGTCGCATCTGATCCACTCTTGCCCGCCAGGCCGACAAGAGCTCATACGCCTGTTGATGGGGGGCCTGTTCGTTCTTGCGGGCAGCCAGTGCCTGCCAGAGCGAACCTTTACGGTCATGAGCCAGGTCAAACAGCGCGTCTTCATCCAGGCCGATGAGGGGGCTTTTCAGAACAGTCGCCAGCGTCAGGTCATCCTCTGGCAATAACGCAAAGGCGGCAGCCGCCATAAGATCCATGACCGCAATCTGATCTGTCAGCACCATTCGGTCGGTGCCCGCGACTGGCACATCGCGACGCTTCAAGGCCCGGATCACTTCTTCGACAAAGATGTTGCGCCGACGCACAAGAATGAGCACGTCCTTGGCTTCAATCGGGCGGCCCTCACCTTTCAGAATTTCTTTTGAGGCGAGCCAGTGGGCGATGGTTGAGGCGATCCGGTCGGCAAGCCGCGCCTCGGGACTTTGCGAGTTTGGATAGTCAAGCGGCGCGTCCCAGGGAAGTGCCTCTTCCTCCTCGTCCGGCACACATGTCGGCCACATCTCGACAAGGCCAGCATCAAGGTCGCGGAACGGATAGTGGGTTGGTGGTTCTGCGTCTGCGTTCAGACCGGCGGCGGTTTCTTCTGTCGCAAAGACCTGATCGACCGCGCCCAGGACCTCCCGGGTAGACCGGAAAGAGAGAAGCAGGTCCACTGGGTTCCATGCTTTTCCGGCACCTTCTACCTTTGCGGCAAAGTGGGTTTTCATCTCTGCGAACTTTGCCGGGTCCGCCCCCTGGAAGGAAAAGATGGATTGTTTCTCGTCGCCAACGGCAAAGATGGTCCGGGTCAGTTCACGCGCGCCTTCGCCCGAAAGGAACTCTTCTGCCAGGGCCTGTATGACTTCCCACTGGTGTGGGCTCGTGTCTTGGGCTTCATCCACAAGGATGTGGTCAAGACCACCATCGAGCTTATAGAGAACCCAGGCAGCGGCTGAAGAGAGGTTCAGAAGGTCTCGGCTTTTCAGAATAAGGTCTTCATAGTCGAGCACCGCCCATTGTTGCTTGAGCCTCTCAAAACGCTCGAGGAGCGCTGCTGCCAACATATAAAGTGCGTGGGTCGAAGCAACGATGCGAGCCGCTTTCCGCTTCTCTTCCAACTCTACAATGCGGGCCTGTTCCCGTTCCAACAGATCCAAGAGATGAGGGTGCACTTCGTGCACTTTCTTGGTGATGATGCTGGGCGTCAGTTTTTTTGGGTCGCCGTCCTGCTTGAGAAATGCTGTCTTGTAGGCGTCCAGCACTTCAGCGTCCGTCGGTGCATTGAGAAAGGCTGTAATGGCCGTCGCTGTTTTGACGTCCGTCTTGTTTCCGTCCGCCAGGAGAGGGAGAGCCTCCTTCAGCTCTGAAAGAGGTGCCGTGTCCACAGCCGCAGCAATCAGCGTGTCTTCTGTATCCCCCGGCGCGACCTGCAATAGACCGGCAACCCGTTCCAGGATACCGGCCACACCGCCTGCGCTTGCAATCTGTTCGGTCAGCCGCGCGCGCTTGCCAACAATCTCGCGAAAGAGATCATCAAACCCATATTCGCCAACCAAGGAAGAGACGGTCGCAAACGCTTGTGCCACATCACCCTGTTCACCCTGCTGTTCCTCCTCTCCAATCTCGGAGAGAATTTCATCGCGCGCCTCCGCCATCAGTTCTGTTGCGGTGCGCTCATCCAAGATCTCGAAATGCGGTGGCACACCGGCTTCCAATGGAAACCGGCCGAGCAGGCGTTCACAAAAGGCATGAATGGTTTGGATCTTGAGACCGCCCGGTGTCTCAATTGCCCTGGCAAACAAGAGACGTGCGCTTAAGAGTTTGGCCGCATCTGGCGGTGTGCCCTCAAGGTCCTGCAGTTTCTCCGCGAGCACTGCTGCGTCCATCACCGCCCATTCACCCAAACGATCATAGAGACGGCTGGCCATCTCAGAGGCTGCCGCTTTGGTGAAGGTGAGGCAGAGAATGCGCTCCGGCTCCGTGCCCGACAGGAGCAGCCGGATCACCCGGTTGATAAGGACATGGGTTTTTCCCGAGCCCGCATTGGCCGACACCCAGACAGATGCGGTCGGGTCGGCGGCAGCCGCCTGCCGTCTTGTGGTGTCATCGACTGTCAGCGCGCCGGTTGCTGCCATCAGACGTCCCCCCCGCCCTGCGCCGCCGTCCACTCGCGGACACGGGCCAAATGATCATAATCTCCCCACAGCGCCTGAAACTGAACACGCGGTCGGGACAAGAAAGGCGTGCCCTCACTTTCATAGCGCTGCAAGAGCGCGACAAGCCCCTCCAACACAGTCGCTGCATCCACGCTGCCATCCTGCGACACCTTTTTCTCTGCAGCGCCCGGAGCCCCCCCTGAGAGATGCAGATAGGACAAGATCGATACCGGCCGCGCGGCAAGTGACGCTCCGCTTTCGGCGACGAACCCCCCAGCTGCTGCGATAGCAGCTTCCAATGGCAATTGCGGACTTAAGCCTGCTTCCACCTGTTTTTTTGAAGGGGGAGCCCCAGTTTTATAGTCATAGATGGCAAAGGACCCGTCCTCACGTTCATCAACCCGGTCAGCGCGCGCGGACAATGTCATCGGTCGACCGAAGCCTGGAAGGGTCAGCTCGCCCTTGATCTCGGCATGGGTCCGCGTGAGCCTCGTCCGCATGTCGCTTTCCCAGACCGCCATCCAGCGGGCCACATCTGCATATCGCGGCCACCAGAAGGCTGTCACGCCTGGACGGTTCGGTGCCGTTTCAAAGGCCAGCCTGCCCATCTCCAGAAAGCCAGCTTCGACATTGCCAGGCAAAGTGTCGGGAAATTTCCGCGCGAAGTTTTCCAGCGCCTGATGGAGCAGAGTTCCGCGTTCCAACGCGCCTGCGTCTGCATCCAGCGGATCGAGCGGTTTGAGGCGCAAGACTTTCCTGGCATAGATTGCATAAGGGTCGCGGATCAACGTTTCTACTTCAGTCGCAGAATATCTGTTTGGCCTTGCTGCGAGAGGAGGCTTTGGCTGAGGCGCAGCGCCGGGTATCACAGCCTTTGGTTCATCCAGCTTCTCAGCAATATGAAGATAGCGTGTCTCAGGCGTCAGTCCGTCTTTCAGACCCGCACCTTTTAGCAAGCTATCAATCCGCAACAACCAGCGTGAGGCGACGGTCGGTGCGCCCTCCACCTTCAAAGACCGGGTGATGATCACGTCGGCACCACAAGTCGCCTGCACAAAGTCATGGGCGGAGAGGCCGATGCGCCGTTCCGGCGGCTCCAACCCCAATTCTTCACGCATAGGTCTGCTGAGCCAGGCATCAATGGGGGCTGCGGTGGGCCAACTCTCTTCATTCAGTCCGCCGAGGATCACTCGATCAGCACTTAAAAGACGGGCTTCCAAGGGTCCCAATATGGACAATCTTGGATGTTGGCCAAAGCGGGGTCTCACCATCCGGCCGGCACTGAGTGTTTCGAGCAGGCGCAGATAGGCAAGAGGCTCCATCGCGGGCAGACTGTCAGCTGAGGCGAGCAGCGTCTCCATGAAGAGCGCCGCTGTTTCGCCTGCATCACCACGATAAAGCCGATCCGCTCCGGTGGTGTCGTCGCTTGCCGCTAAAGCTTCTGCCGCGCGCAAATGGGCCGCGACCAATTCCCTCAAAGGCAGTTCGTGCACATCGTAACATTCAAGGAAGGGACTAATGGCCGCATCCAAGCGGTTGATGAGATCCGTCAGCCGGTCTTTCTTGTCCTGCTCCAACTCTGTCTGAGCCAATACCTCCCGAAGACCCGCTATGTCCGGGCCGGGCCTGGGACCGCGCAAGAGCATGCGCTCAAGCTCTCGCGTTCTCTGGCCACATTCTGCTGGGCTCATCCCCAGGGCGGTCAGCGGATGTTTCAACACGTCTAACAATGAGACCGGCGCGAGCCCCTCCGAGGCGGTGACAGCGAGAAGCCGCAAGAACCCGAAAGGCGCTGTCCCGGTGAGTGGTGTACCCGCACTATCATCAATGGGTATGTCCCAGCGTCCCAGTTCTTGCGCTACGCGACGCGCCAAAGACCGGTCAGGAGTTACCAGAACGCCAGTACGCTCGGGCACCTCCAATGTCTCACGAAGTGCGCAAGCAATTGCCGCTGCTTCCTCTCGCGGAGTCGGTGCCTCAATCAATGTGAGACCCGTTGTGGCGGCGGCCTGATCGAAAGCGCGCGCTTCGCTCCCACTCCAGGCATCTGTCGTTTCTGCCGGACGCAGCGCTTCTGACAGAAAGGAGGCGCGGTCCTCTGCGACAGCTGACGGCTTTGCATGAGGCCAGGTCTGCACCTGCTCTCTGTCCGTGCCAATGCTCGTGAGCAATTGCTTCATGCCGTATTGCGGATGAGACGGCCCCACAGCCAGCCAGCCGCGCGCATCAAGTGCCTGATCAAGACCAGGCAGGATCACCGCACCCTTGGGCAAGAGAGCGACCGTCTTCAAGAGATCAGCCGTCGCGGGTATCGAGCCCGTTGACCCTGCCGCAATGACAGGGTGTCCCGGCGGATCTAATGCCCAGGCCTCGGTTTCAGCACGGATCGCCAGGTTGCGACGTTTGGCAGGATCGATAAGCCCGCGCTCAGCAAGTTCCCGAGGCCAGTAGTCGAGGGCAATTTCCAGAAAAGAAAGTGTGTGCTGCCAATGTTCTGCGAAACGGTCTGGCACCAGGTCCCGCACCTTTGACAGATCAACGCCCTCGGTCTCTGCACTATCAATCAGATGTGCGAGTTCCGCGGCGAGTGATGTTGCCTGTCCGGCGTTTTTTGGCCCAAAGGGACTTCCTCTCCCCCAGGCGAGGATCAGTCTGGCCAATCGCAACTGCCGGTCCATGCTATCGATCGCGGGCGGCAAATCGAGGCTTCCTGGAACAGATTCCTTTGGGTCGGCAGTCAGAAGCAGTTCTTCTTCATCCACATCACCCAAGGGACGTATGTGCGGCAGCAAAATAGCTTTGCCATCACCTGCGCGGAGAAAAGCTTCCGTCAGAGAGCGCACCGCGCGGCGTGTCGGGAGCAGGATGGTGAGATCAGCCAGCGCTTCAGGTTCGTCTGAGAGAGCACTGCCCAGCGTAGGGTCTGCCACAAGGGCGCTTGCCAAGGCGTCCAGAAAAGGAACACCGGGCTGGATTGTAAATAGCGTTGGCGAAGAATCGAGGGCCATAGGCCTAGTCTACCCCTGTGGCGCTCACAGGTCGCGTAGGAACCGTTCTGCGTCCGCAAGATCGTCCGGCGTCCCCACATGCATCCAGGTTGCCTCCATGCGCAGGCCAAATAGACGCCCGCGCTCAATGGCCTTATCCCAAATGAGATTGGTGGAGAAGGCGCCATCCGGTCCCTCATCGAACAGCGCCGGATTGACGATCTGAACACCGGCAAACATAAAGGGTGCAACAGATTGTTCTTCCCGACGCACCAGGCGGCCGTCCGGCTCCATCGTAAAGTCGCCCCGGCGCACTTCACCAATAGTGTTGGTGGCGCTCGCAATCATCAAAAGCGCGTCCATGTGCTCTGGATCCCAGGCCTCCATCATGCGTGTGAGGGTCGGTCGGCGGCCTTCAATCCACACAGAGTCGGAGTTGAACGTGATGATGGGATCGTCGCCCAATAAAGGTCTTGCTTTCTTAACGCCGCCGCCTGTGTCCAGAAGCTCATCACGCTCGTCTGAGATCACTATCTTCGGCGTCGGGACTCTTTTTAAATGCGCTTCAAGAAGGTCTGCGTGGGCGTGCACATTGACAACCACCTCGTCTACACCCGCCGCGCTGAGGCGTGCCAGTGCGTGGTCAATGAGAGGTTTCCCCATGAAACGAACCAAAGGCTTTGGCTTGTCGTCGGTAAGAGGGGCCATCCGGGTGCCGTGCCCGGCGCCCATGATCATCGCACGTGTAATCTGTGTCATGCTTGTTTCCCGGCGGTCTGCCCTGGCGCCGGCGCGTCTTTCAGGAAATGGTTCTCCACAAAGCGGGCCAGGTCGGACAAAGCCGGGTGCGCCAGATTGCGCCGCAAATAATCCTGCGTGCGGGCCATGTGGACCATGTAATGGGGTTTATTGTCCCGTTTCAAAAGCCTTGGCCAAAGGCCCATCAGACGAAGAGCGCGCTCCGCGCCTAAGACTGCATAAGCAGCTTCAAATTCATCAGCGTCGAACCGCGCATCCGCATTCTTCATCGCCTGAATATAATAGCCGCGCATCTCCTCTTCGCGCTCCACGGGCACGTCCCGGCGCGCATCCTGCAGAAAGGAGACCGGGTCATAGGCAAGCGAGCCGATGAGCGCATCTTGATAGTCAATCAAGCCAACACGCTCTAGGCCGCGCCGCTCTGATTGCCAAAGGATATTGGGTGAATGAAAGTCCCGCAGAAAAAGTGTGCGGGGTCCTGCTTCAATTCGTGGCCAAAGCGCTGTCCAGATGGCGTCATATTCAGCGCGCAACTCGTCACCAGCTTCTTTGCCCATCACCACCGGCAGGTACCAATCGAGCGGCATGGCGGTTTCGATGCGGTATATACCGTCATCAAATGAAGGCACATCATGGGTGCCTCCATCACCAACAGGCAAAGACCCCGGCGCCCCTGCCTGCTGCAACGCCACGAGGACATCCAGCCCTGCACGATAGATATCATCCAGCGCTTCGCCTTCAGGACCTTTGCCCTTATCAATCACCCCACCAAAGTCAGCGGTGCCGAAATCTTCGAGCAGCAGGAAACCATGTTCCAGGTCGCTTGCGATGATATCGGGTGCGCGCAGTCCAAGGCTCTGAAGGTAAGAGCCGACAGCGACGAAGGGGCGCACGTCTTCGGCCAGGTGCGCAAGCTTGGAATAAGCCGCATGGCCGCCGTTTGCAGGAGCGTCGGGACCAGCTGGCCAATCCATGAGAACACCCTTGGTGCCGTTCAACGCCAGGCGCTCGTAGCGGCGCAGCGAAGCATCGCCTTGCAGGAAGCTGCGTGTTGCGGTTCCCCATCCTGCGCGCTCCAGGAAGGTCCCCAAAAGTTCTTCTCGTTCGCTCACGCTCGCCCTCTTGCTCGACTCTTCTCATAGGCCGTTCTGGTCTCACGCGTCATGTTGCACCATCATCTTTTGCGCGCGGTTAATGCGGTCTTCCCATGAGGTGCCCCGCCCCGTCAAGCAAGCCACCCTGCCCTCACCTACCTCTTTCAGCTCAATGTCCAGCCGCTCAGCCGGGAGCTCATCCTCCATGCGGTCCGGCCATTCGATCAGCAGAAGGCCGCCCTCAAGCGCTTCTTCCAATCCAAGCTCAATCAGCTCATCAGGATCAGATAGTCGGTAAAGGTCTGCATGCCATATGGGCAGAGTGCCTGCCTCATAGGTTTGCACCAGCGTGAAGGTCGGGCTGGGCACATCCTCACGCAGGCCTGATGCAGCAAGAAGCGTTTGGATGATCGCGCGTGCGAGGCTTGTCTTGCCAGCCCCCAGATCCCCCCAGAGCGCAATGACATCGCGCGGACCCGCTAGATCAGCCAGCTTCTCGCCGAGCATATCCGTCGCCACAGCGTCCACCAGGGCAATTCCGCATGCGATATCGTTGTGCCCGGCGGGCGGTGGGGTGATCCTACTCATACGCGCCGTTGTACGCGTTCAATGCATCTGTCTTCAAGGGGGCCTTTGCAGGCTTAGCCATGACCTTCTTGTCGGTATTTTCGGCGGAATCCTTGCGTCCCATCGCCTCATCGCGCACATTTCCCTTGAACTGAACCGGCTGTGGCGGCACATTCAGATCAACAAAGATGACGCATGCGTCATTTTTCAGAAAAGACTGGTTCAGAAGAAACTGGGAGGAGCATTCACCATGTCAGATGGGGTGATCATTGTCGGAGCCGGACATGCCGCCGGCCAAGCTGTCGCCAGCCTACGATCAGAGGGCTATGAAGGCCCGATCACGGTGATCGGCGACGAGCCCTATGTTCCCTATCAACGCCCGCCTCTCTCCAAGAAATTCCTCGCCGGCGAAATTGACATTGACCGGGTTTATTTCAAACCGCCGGACTTTTATGAAAAATCCAACGCTGAGATGGTGCTGGGTCACAAGGTTGTAGAAATCGACCGCCCGAAGAAGTGCGTTCATCTAGATGACGGCACGACACGGGCCTATGACAAACTCATTCTTGCTACTGGAAGTCGGGTGCGCAAACTCAACATCCCCGGCGCCGAACTTAAAGGTGTTCACTACCTACGGACCATCGAAGACGTTGAGGCAATCCAAGGACGCTTCAACCAAGGCGGCAAGATGATCATTGTCGGAGGCGGTTATATCGGCCTTGAAGTGGCCGCTGTTGCTGCGCAAAGAGGGATCGATGTCTCTGTACTTGAAATGGCACCACGGGTTCTTGAACGTGTTGTGGCACCAATCCTCTCGGACTTCTACGCCAAAGCCCATAAAGACGCTGGCGTAAAGATCGAGACTGACGTCACAGTAGCAGCCTTTGAAGGGTCTGATGGAAAGATTGAACGTATTGAGTGCAGCACGGGTAAAAAGTTTGACGCTGACTTTGTGATTGTCGGAGTCGGCATCATCCCCAATGTGGAACTGGCCGACGAAGCAGGCCTGAAAGTCGAAAACGGCATTGCCGTTGACGAATTGTGCCGGACGGAAGATCCGGACATTTATGCAATTGGGGATTGCACCAACCATCCCAATTCTATTCTCGGCACCCGGTTACGGCTTGAATCTGTGCACAACGCACTCGAACAGGGAAAGACTGCAGCGGCGTCCATTTGCGGCAAGGAAAAACCTTATGCTCAGGTGCCGTGGTTCTGGTCAGATCAATATGATCTGAAGCTGCAAATCGTCGGTCTCTCTGCCGGGTATGATGAAGTGGTGGTGCGGGGCGATCCAGAGAACGAGCGCTCCTTTGCGGTCTTCTATCTCAAAGACGGGGTGATGATTGCCTCTGACGCGGTGAATCGCGCACCGGAACATATGATGTCCCGCCGTCTGATTGCCGCGAAAGCAAAAATCCCCGCCGCAAAACTCGCGGATGAAAGCATCAACATGAAAGACATGGCGGAGTAGCAGGCTTCACTTCTCAATCAATGAGTTTGACCGAAAGCCACCTTCAACAACACCTCCCCTGTGGCATCGTGGATGGACCTGCCTGTCTCTATGAAACCATAACGGTCGTAGAATTTGCGGCCCACCACGTTCTTTTCAAAAACTTCAAGCCACATAGGGCCTTTCAGGGCAATGGCGTGATCCACTAATGCTCTGCCTAGACCTTTGCTATGGCTTGCCGGATCAAGAAACAGCCCACCAATCTCTTCTCCAATGATCGCAACGAAGCCAACGGGAGCTCCGTCATCCTCTACCACCCAGGTCTCTGCCTTTGGGAGGTATACTTTTCGAAGCATTTCAGCTTCCTGCTCAACAAAGGCCTCTTTCAGAAAGGGATGGGCGACCTTGGTCGCATTTCTCCAAGCAATCTCCAGGGCATCTGTATCTTCTGCTTTGTATTTTCTAATCACGTTCATGCTGCATCACCTGGGAATCCTTCTCAACCTTGATAGCACTCAATCAGAGAGTCCATCGCGCAATAAAAAAAGGGCGCCTCGAATTTCCGAGCGCGCCCTCTTCTTTAGCTCTTGTCTTACCGCTTAGTCAGCAGCTGAAGCCAGTCTTGGACCTGCTTTGAAGTCATGGTTCATGAGTGGCAGAGACCGCACCCGCTGACCTGTCAGCGTAAAGAGCGCGTTTGCCACAGCCGGCGCGATACACGGCGTGCCAGGCTCTCCCAGTCCACCAAACGGCGCATCTGATTCCATGAAGTGGATGTCGATCTCAGGTGTTTGCGCCAGACGCACCGCGTCATAGTCAGGGAAATTCTCCTGCACGACCGCCCCATCTTCGATGGTGATATCGCCGTATAGCGCTGCGGTCAGTCCGTAAATGACGCCACTTTCAATTTGCGCAGCAGCACCATCCGGATTGACCACGGGACCACAATCAACAGCACAGGAGACTTTGTGGACCTTGGGCTCGCCGGCATCGTCAATAGACACTTCAACAATTTGAGCCACGATCGTGTCAAAGCTCTGCTGAAGGGCAACACCACGCGCATGACCAACTGGCAAAGGTGTACCCCATCCAGCGGCTTCGCCTGCTTTAGCAAGCACAGCCTTGTGACGCGGATTGTCCCCGATCAGCGACATGCGGAATTCGAATGGGTCTTTTCCAGCGGCGTTCGCTAACTCATCCACAAAGCTCTCGTTGAAAAATGAGTGCTGTGTGTGTGCCACTGATCGCCATGCCCCATAGGGCACATGGACCGGGCTTTCCACATAGCGGATTGACTGGTTCTCCACGGCATAAGGAATGTGGCTTGCTTCCGCAGGCTCATCCTTGCGGATGTAGCGGTTCACCCAGGCGGTTGGCTCACCCTTATCATTAAGCGTTGCGGACATATGGGCTGCCACAGCAGGACGGTAATAATCGTGCTGCACATCTTCCTCACGCGACCAAACAAGCTTCACTGGACCGCCAACCTGCTTGGCAATTTTCGTTGCCTGGTGAACATGGTTTGAGGCTGATGGACCGCGACGTCCAAAGCCACCGCCCAGCATGAAATTGTTCACATGCACATTCTCTGGCGCAACACCTGCCACTTCAGCGACAACGTTACGGGTCGACAAGCCGTCCTGGGTGCCGACCCAAACCTCCACCTTGTCATCCTTAAATTCGATTGTGCAGTTCATCGGCTCCATGCAGGTATGTGCAAGGAAGGGAACTTCATAGCGCGCTTCAATGAGATCGCCGCCTTCAGCCATCGCCGCAACCGCGTCGCCGATTTCGACATCTTCTTCCGACTCGGCGTTTTCGAGATTGTCGTGGAAGGTAGCAAAGATGGATTCAGTCGATACTGATCCATTGCCGCCATCATCAAACTCAACTTCAACAAGTTCCAACGCTTGTTTGGCGCGCCAGTAATTGTCGGCCACTACAGCAACGCCATCATCTGTCGAGACAACAGCCGAGACGCCGCGCTGGTTAAGCGCCGCGGACCCGTCGAAACTTTTGACAGAGCCACCAAATACGGGAGCCTGGCGTATCGCTGCGATTTTCAAGTCGGGACGCTGAACATCAACACCGTACTGCGCTGTGCCATTCACCTTGGAGGGAATGTCATAGCGGGGCTTGGACGTGCCAATGATTGTGAAATCTTTGCGATCTTTGAGAGTGGGGCTTTTAGGCGGTGAATACTCCGCAGCCGCCGCCGCTAGCTCACCAAAGGTTGCACTCTTGCCGGAGGCATCGTGGTGTACATGGCTCAAACGAGCGGTCAATTCTCTCTCCGGCACATTCCACTTGTCAGCTGCTGCGCGGATGAGCATTTCCTTTGCTGCAGCCCCCGCAACACGCATGCCGTATTGCCCCGTGAAACGCACAGACGTTGAGCCACCTGTGATCTGGCCCACCATCATCTCCGCAATTTTGAAGAAGCTTGCATCCACAACGCCCGTGAGCGCTGAGGGGATGGGCGTCTGGCCCACAATATAACCCTTAGCCAGCGGCCCGTTTGCCCAGACATCATCAGCCGGCGCCTGGACCATCTGCACGAGATCCCAATCGGCTTCCATTTCTTCTGCCGCCATCATCGGCATAGATGTGTGAACGCCCTGACCCATTTCTGAGTGCGGTACATAGACCGTCACTTTGTTATCTGGATCGATCTTCAACCATGTCGTGGTGAAATGTTCGCCCTCACCTGCCGCAAATGCCTGAGCACGTTCAGGACGCGAAGAGCCTAGAGTGGCGTATCCAAGCAACATGCCGCCGCCGACTACAGTGCCACCTATGAGAAGTTGTCGTCTTGTCGGTTTCATATCTCTTCCCCTTACGCGGTTGCCAGCGAACGGATCGCGGCCCGGATGCGTGGATAGGTGCCACAGCGGCAAATATTGGTGATCGCCGCATCAATCTCGTCGTCAGATGGGTTCGAATTTTCTGAGAGAAGCGAAGAGACCGCCATCAACATGCCAGACTGGCAATAGCCACATTGTGGCACCTGATGGTCGACCCAGGCCTGCTGAAGCGCGGTGAGATCAGGACCCTCTTTGTTCAGACCCTCAATCGTTGTGATTTCGGCGTCAGCCACAGCTTCGACAGGCAGAGTGCAGGTCCGCATGGCTTCGCCATTCACGTGAACCGTGCAGGCACCGCATGCAGCAACGCCGCAGCCGAATTTTGTGCCGGTCATACCCAACTCGTCCCGAAGGACCCACAAAAGCGGCATGTCTGGCTCAACGTCCAGCTCGTGGCCCTTGCCATTAATGGTGACAGAAATAGTCATGCGTCTCTCCCTCTGCGCGAACAGCCCGTGTGATCCTATGTGTGGTCTGGATCAGTGTTGGACTGGTGGTCATCAACCCTCAATCGAGGGCGGTGGGCTCGCGGTCCCGATGCAAATTGATCGTGAAATTCTTGAGAGAGAATATGGGCGAATATGTCTGCTTAACAAGCCCATTTGCAGAGAATTCCCAGTTAAAATGAGCGATCATTCAGTGATCAAGGACCATTTCTGGCTGTTTTTCGCCATTTTGGCTCGGCGCATCCATTAGAATGGGCAGGTGGCACGTCACCTGGGTTCCCACCGATGGCTCAGATTCCAGGGTCACCCACCCGCCATGCAGCTCGACAAAACTCTTCACCAGGGACAGCCCAAGGCCTGCGCCGCGACGCCTGTCCGCTCCGCCGCGGGCTTCGAAGCGGTCAAAAACACTCGCTTGATGCTCTGGCTTGATGCCATCTCCCGTATCAGACACGAAAAGCTTCAACTCGTTGGTGCCGCGTTCTGCACCGATTGTGATCGCATCACCAGGTTGGGTAAAAGCGACCGCATTAGAGATCAGGTTGATCATAATCTGGCGAATGCGCTTGTCGTCAGCGCGGAATTCACCAATGTCCGGCGGACAATCTGTAAGCAGAGACACACGGGCTTTTTGAACCCGCTGCTGTGCAAAGGCCTCGGCACTGGAAATCACTTCAGCAATGGAGACGTTGGAGAGATCAAGAGTCATGGCGCCAGCCTCGATCGTAGAAAGATCGAGAATGTCATTCACCGTTGCCAATAGCTCGTGGGACGAGTCCAGAATACCAGATGTGTACTCATGCTGTTTTGGAAGAAGCTCGCCAAACATTTCAGCTTCCAAAATCTCCCCAAACCCGATGATGTTGGTAAGAGGTGTGCGCAGTTGATAGGACACATGGCTGATAAATTCAGATTTCAGCCGGTCAGCTGTCTCCAGTGCTTCATTACGCTCACGAAGGGCGCGCTCAATCCGCGACGCGTCAGTCACATCCACAAAGGTCAAGAGCGTCGCGCCATCGGGAAGCGGCACCGTCGCGCAATCGATGATGCTTCCGTCAGCCCGCTCAATACGGTTGGAAAGCTGCCGCCTGCCCTCTACCGACGTCAGGCTCGACTTCAAATCAGTCCAATATGGCTCATCATCGTAGAGGCCCTCGCAAGCATCCACGATGTCGCCAATGTGCGGCTCTTTTGCCAACTGTTCTTCGGTGAGACGCCAAATCTGAGCATAGACGGGATTGTGCAGTTTTAATCGTCCGTCCGATCCAAACACCGCAACACCTTCAGACAGATTGTCGAGAGTTTCTCCCTGGACTCTCAGAGCGGTGTTGTAGTCGCTTTCAAGGTTCAGCCGCTCGGTGACATTGTCGTAGATATAGATGACACCTCCCAGGGGATGGGCTTGTGCCATCAATTGAACCGTCTGCCCGTCAGGCAAGTACCAGAACTCTTCCACTGGCTGTGTCGCCTGATAGATTTCCATCATCTGCGTCTTCCAGGCCTGGAAGTTTGCCTGTTCTGGCAGGCGCCTTGAACCGCGCAAGGCATCAAGGACTTCGCTGTCCATGGGTTCGGTCGCCAGCCAATCGGCATCGAGACCCCAGAATTTGAGATAGGCTTTGTTGAAAAACTTAAGGCGCTTGTCGGCGCCAAAAATAGCGACAGGGGTGGCCAGTCGATCCAAGGTTCCACTGTGAGCTTCAATATGGCGCTTCAGTTCCCCTTCCGCATTGTCAAGGTCGGTCACATCAACCGCGACACCGGCGGAGCCAGATGACAAACACATATCTGTCACATGCAGGGCGCGGCGTTCACCGCTGACGATGGCATGCATGCGTTGCTGACACGTTTCGCCTGCCGCAATTGCGTGGCGCGCCTTTTCAAGCACTTCGTCACTCAAGAGCTCTTGGCCCTTTTCGACCACCTCGTCCGCACTTCCCAGATCTACGGCACGGACATAGGCCTGATTGACCCACTCCAGCCTGCCTTCTCTGTCTCGGCGCCAAGCAGGCATTGCGAGAAGATTGAGATGCTCCACAAACCGGTCGCGCGTTGTCTCCGCATTTGTTGCGCGGTCGACAAACCGACTGATCTCTGCGCGCTCACCTGACACATCTCTGATCCACACAACAGCTTGGGCACCGGCGGGGCGTCCCTCGGCTTCATATGTGCGTCCATCAATTGAGTGAACCGTCAGCGAAAAACGTGCACCGCGAGACCTCAACATATCCACAGCGCTGCGCAGACTGCCTGCCGTTTCTGGCGTGAGACGCCGGAGCACGTCCTCATAGTCCACATTCCCCGTTGCCGGGTCTGCAAGTGAAACCGTGCTGCCCGCGATTTGGGGGCGTGATTGCAGCGTGCCGGGCTTTGCCATCATGGTGTCAGGCGACCAGATCAGGACAGCGCCTGGCTCGGAGGCCAAGATGGCCTCGACCGTGTCCACGCGGGCGCCCATGGCGACAATTTCCTGTTCATGAGCGAGCCGCTGACGACGGGTTCTGGCGCTTGATTGCGCCGCCCAATAAGCACAGCCAACTGCCAGCGCGATTGCACAGACGGAGATCAGAAAACTCATGATGAATGTGGGTTCGCTCGCAAGGTCAGGCGCGACCCCAAGCATTTCCAAAACGGGCGTCACGGCAAGAAGCGGGTCCGGCGTGCCGACCGGCGCCGCGCGAACAGGCAAAGCCGACGCAGCCCACAAGGCGGCGCTCCCAATACCCATCTGAAAGCGGGACCTGGTCCCACTGTTGCCCGACGCCATGACCTGCATCTCGCACCGAACCCCCACAATCAGGTTCGATGCCCCCATTTGTTACCGCTACCCCGACAACGGCGAAAATCACCGAAGTTAGAGGATGTTACCTTCGTTTCTTCGTGTCTGCCCAGAAGTAGTTTGGGCAAGTGGTTGCGAAAGGTAGTGTCATTGGGACCCATCTGAGTCCGATACGCAACAGTTCATTGCGGACCCGTTACAAAAACCCCAAGAAAAAAGCCCGGCACAACAGCCGGGCTTTTCCAAATCCGCCGTGAGGCAGGAATCAGTAGCGATAGTGATCCGGCTTGTACGGACCTTCCTGAGGCACGTTGATGTAATCGGCCTGTTCTTTGGAAAGTGTCGTCAGTTTCACACCCAATTTTTCGAGATGCAGCGTTGCCACTTTCTCGTCGAGGTGCTTTGGAAGCACGTACACTTCGTTCTTGTAGTTTTTGTGGTTTTCCCAAAGTTCGATCTGCGCCAGCACCTGGTTGGTGAAGGAAGCGCTCATCACGAAGCTTGGGTGACCGGTTGCACAGCCGAGGTTCAACAGACGGCCTTCGGCCAGCAGGATGATCCGATTGCCGTTCGGGAACTCAATCTCATCAACCTGTGGTTTCACATTGTACCAGGTAAAGTTTTTCAGAGCCGCGACCTGAATTTCGCTGTCGAAGTGGCCAATATTGCCGACGATAGCCCGGTCTTTCATCGCCCGCATGTGCTCTACGGTGATGATGTCTTTGTTACCTGTGCAAGTGATGAAGATGTCGCCCTGTGGCGCCATCTCTTCCATGGTGGAGACTTCATAGCCCTCCATCGCCGCCTGCAGCGCACAGATCGGATCGATCTCTGTCACAACCACACGGGCGCCCTGGCTGCGCATGCTTTCGGCAGAGCCTTTGCCAACATCACCAAATCCGCAGATAACTGCCACCTTACCGGCGATCATTACGTCGGTCGCGCGCTTCACACCGTCAACAAGGCTTTCACGGCAACCATACAGGTTGTCGAATTTTGACTTGGTCACACTGTCATTCACGTTGATGGCAGGAACGCGAAGGGTGCCAGCTTTTGCCATTTCATAGAGGCGCAGCACACCGGTTGTTGTCTCTTCTGAAATGCCAACCACGTCGTCGAGCATGTCATTGTATTTTTCATGCATGATCTGGGTAAGGTCACCGCCATCATCGAGAATGATGTTTGGTGTCCAGCCGTCAGGGCCCTTGATGGTTTCTTCAATGCACCACCAGAATTCTTCTTCTGTCTCACCCTTCCAGGCAAATGTCGGAATGCCTGCAGCTGCCATAGCTGCTGCCGCATGATCTTGGGTTGAGAAGATGTTGCACGACGACCAGCGCACGGTGGCACCGAGGGCTGTCAGCGTTTCCATCAGAACCGCAGTCTGAATGGTCATGTGGAGGCAGCCTGCAACGCGGGCGCCTTTCAGTGGCTGACTCGCGCCAAACTCGTCGCGCAGTGCCATGAGGCCCGGCATTTCGGTTTCGGCAATGGCGATTTCCTTGCGGCCCCAATCGGCGAGGGAAATATCCGCGACTTTGTAGTCGTTGCTCATGGCAAAAGGCTCCTGGAAGATAATGCAAACAGTTGCACGCGCGGGAGACCCCCGGTGCGGCTTAAAGACGGGCTTCTATAACAAGGCTCGGGCGGGACTTCAAGCCTCATATAAAGAATTCTTTATATCTTGATAAAGGCTTTGTTTATGCCCAAATTTGGCGGAATTACTCGCCTTCGCCGAACTTGTCCGCGATGAGCGCCTCAAGTGCCTGCAGAGTTTCTGGTGCCTCGGCACCCTCAACTTCCACATCAATGGTGCAGCCGGTTGCAGCAGCCAGCATCATGAGCCCCATAATAGAAGTGCCGCCGACAGTCTGGCCCTCTCTGGATACGCGTACGTCAGCGTCAAAACCTTCGACGCATTGGACAAATTTCGCCGATGCCCTGGCATGCAAACCACGGGCATTGGAGATGGTCAGCGTCTTTTTGAGCGTGTCTGAAGGGCTTTTTGCTTGGCTCACGGCGTCATACTCGGGTGTTCAGGCTCACGAGCCCTCGCCTGCGAGAACCTTACTGGCAACAGAGATGTATTTACGGCCACTGTCCTGCGCCTGTTCAACTGCGTCAGCCAGGCTCACACTGTCGCGAACGCTTGCGAGTTTAATCAGCATTGGCAGGTTAATGCCCGCAATCACTTCCACCTTTGCTTTGTCCATGATGGAAATCGCCAGGTTGGATGGGGTGCCACCAAACATGTCGGTGAGCAAAATGACACCATCGCCCTGATCAACAGCATCGACGGCCTCCAATATATCGTTGCGCCGCTGCTCCATATCGTCGTCAGGACCAATCGAAATTGAAATCACCTGAGCTTGTGGGCCCACGACATGCTCCATCGCCTCGACAAATTGCTTGGCGAGTTGGCCATGGGTAACTAGGACCAATCCAATCATCTTTACGCGTACAGCTCCTCTCGGTGGGCCTTTTGTGGTCAGCCGCCCGGATTGCCTGAGGCCCCCTTTGATTGGGGGAGGGCCTATCGTGACTATATTTTCACCCGAAAAACAAGGCGAATCCGCCTTTGGCCATGTCATCGGTGGGGCAGGCACCCAGGCTTATGCTTTTCCAACGCGCCCATCGGACCCCGGAAAGCCCGATCGCGGCAAATGCTCGGCTGCTACAAGGATCTTTGCCGGGGTCGACAGATCAAATGCATGGAGTTTTAGGACCGGAATCCGAACGCCAGCAAGCAGCACAAAGGCGGGTTCTGGCAGACGCGGCACTTCGCCGCGGTCAACCAGGTCGATCACCAGCCTAATGGGCACGTCTAGGTCGTGGGGCACGGTGACGATCCCCAGGCCCCTCAGTTCCAGCTGACCCACCCACCCCTCCTTACAGGTCGCTCTTAAGCACGACTGATCTGATGTCAGGACCGTCTGATCATCAGCGACGAGCTGTGCTCCCTGCTCAGCAATCAATCGATAGCCGAGATCAGATTTGCCCGATCCAGATGCCCCGCGCAGCAAAACGCCGACACCCTCTATCGAAACACAGGTCGCATGCACGGTCTGGGCGTTCACGTTTCTTTGCTCGGTTTGGAGGTTTCTCTTGGTGCCGCCTTTGCATCGCTGGTGCGGGCCGCTGGCAACTCCACGACAAAACGCGCGCCCCCCTCATCGCGATTTTCGGCATAGATGGTTCCGCGATGGGCAAGCACGATCTGCTTGGAGATAGAGAGACCCAATCCGGAATGGCGGCCAAATTCTCCTTCCCTGTCGGTATGAAAGCGTTCGAAGATTTTTTCCAGGCTGTCTTCCGGGACGCCCGGGCCTTCATCTTCGACCGTGACCAACACACCATCGCCAATGCGTGCCACCTGCAAAGTGACCACGCCGCCTTCTGGGCTAAATGACAGAGCGTTGTCGATCAGGTTGCGCAGGACCTGGCCGATACGGCTGTCTGTGCCGAGGCTATCAAACGCCACACGGTCAGCGACGTCTTGCACATCCAGGCGCACAGACTTGCCGTCCTTCGTACCAGTGGTGTTGAAAAGGTCGACAATGGTCTCTGCGAGGTTTGCCAGATTGAACGGCACCAACTCCTCTCGCGAGAGTTCCGCATCCAAACGGGACGCTTCGGAAATATCGCTGATCAATCGGTCTATGCGGCGGATGTCATGTTGAATAATACCCATGAGTTTTTCGCGAGCCGCGTCATCCTTCACGATGCTCAGTGTTTCAACCGCTGAACGAACAGAGGTCAGAGGATTTTTCAACTCATGGGCCACGTCTGCGGCAAAAGCCTCAATGGCATCAATGCGCCCATAAAGAGCATCTGTCATGCCGCGCAGCGCACCCGATAGGTCGCCGATCTCGTCCCGTCGATCTGTGAAGTCGGGTATCTCTACACGTTCGGTCACACCTTGGGACACGCGTTCAGCGGTCTCCGCTAAACGCCTCACAGGTTCCGCAATCGTACCAGCTAGTACGACGGAGAGAAGGATAGCAACACCGAGCGCAATCAAGAACACTTCTACAATGGCAAGCCGTTCCGCCTGGACGATCGCATCAATGTCGCCCCCCTCGGTGGACAACATCAAGACACCCAGCACCGCCCGAAACCGTTGCACCGGCACCGCCACCGAAACGATCAACTCGCTGCGATCATTCATCCGCTCCATGGTGGCACTAAAGCCGCCAAGCGCAAGGTTCACCTCATCATAGATGCGGCCATTCTGACTGCCTGCTTCAAGATAGCGTTCGTAATCTGGGCCTGGCGCAAACGACCTGAGCCAGGCCATCACTTCCACTGTCCAGCTTTGGTCCTCCGCGCCGCCGACGGGAGGTAGCTCGAACGCAACAATCTGGCCGGATGCGGTCAGCTGGCGGCTGTCGAGGATGAGCCATCCGTCTTTATCGTAGAGCCGCGCCCGTGTTTGGGTTGGGAGAATAAGGCGCCGCAAAACGGGCGCTGCCGCAGTTGCGCTGATGGGTACGTCGCGGTCCTGATATTCCAGGTCCGGGTCAACCCACTGATCCCGCTTTTCAAGTTCAGCCAGGGGGTCAATCACTTCTGCTTCAAGCGTCCCGGCAGCCGTCTCAGCGACGGCGCCCGCAATGATCTCTGCCTGCACCAGAAGTGCCTGTTTGCGCGCATCGATCAGGCCCTGGCGAAACTGGTTGAGATAGAGAACGCCAGCAACAAGGACGAGCAGGGCAACGACCTGAAAGACGACAATGCGACGGGTGAGACTTGAGAACCGGTTACCGGCGACGATCCCTCTGAATGCCCAAAGGAAAGCTTCGGAAAACATCTGCGTCGCGCGTTTAATGCTCGTGCCGATGCCTACAATGCCCGACCTTACAGCAGACAAAACACCATGGGCACCGCGGCGATCGGTGGTCGCATTGGTTGGCTGGTCTTCTCCGCGCATCATGACATCAATTTTCCATAGCCGGCCCGACGCGTTTTAGAGAACGACAGCAAGGGCGGCCAATCACTCTTTGTATCGGTACCCCACCCCATAAAGGGTTTCGATGGCATCGAAATCATCATCTGCCTGTTTGAACTTTTTGCGCAGCCGTTTGATGTGGCTGTCGATGGTCCGATCATCCACATAAACCTGATCGTCATAGGCAGCGTCCATTAGCTGGTCGCGGCTTTTGACATATCCAGGACGCTGCGCCAGCGCCTGAAGAATGAGGAACTCGGTTACCGTCAATGTCACCGGCTCACCATTCCATCGGCACACATGGCGGTCTGGATCCATTACAAGATTGCCCCGTTCCAAGAGGTCTCCCTTGGCTCCAGGAACCGGCTCTTCCGCGCGTGCTTTTGTGCGACGCATGACTGCTTTCACGCGCTCGACCAGCAGGCGTTGGGAGAAAGGTTTTTTGATGTAATCATCCGCTCCCATTTTGAGACCGAACATTTCATCAATCTCTTCATCTTTGGACGTCAGGAAGATGACAGGGAGCTCAGAGTTCTGACGAAGTCTGCGCAGAAGCTCAAGGCCATCCATGCGCGGCATCTTAATATCAAATACGGCAACGTCGGGTGGATTAGCGCCAAGCCCCGCCAGGGCCGCCGCACCGTCTGTATATGTCTGGACGTGAAACCCCTCGGCCTCAAATGCCATGGTCACGGAGGTCAAAATATTCTGATCATCATCGACCAGTGCAATCGTCGGCATAAGCCCCTACATCCTTCTTTTCGTTCCTCACTCTAGCAGCCCGAACTAGAGGGTTATTTGGTCCGAATTATGACGCCCCCTCAAAGACTTGGCTATAGCCGGTCGCCAGGCTCGACCTACACGTCCTGATTGACAGGGAGCGCGCGAGAATGCTCAATCGGGCCCACAGGCAGGAGAAACGCTGCTGAACACGGTTTAGCGCCGTCGCACGGCGCAACAGGGGGTTAATATGAAACGCATCGGGCTCATCCTAATAGGACTGGTGGTCCTGGTCCTGGCGATTGCGCTTGTGCGCACACTTACGCTTTCGGGGCCAGACACTGCCTCGTCAGCCTCCGTTGATCCTGTGATCATTAACGCAGAGGCCGCCGCCCATCGGTTGGGCGAAGCAATTCAGTTTGAAACGCTTTCGACGCAGTTTGCCCGGGAAGAAAAGCGCGCCCCCTTTATCGATTTCCGGAACTGGGCTGAGACCACATACCCCGCCTTTCACCGAGTCGCGTCCCGCGAAGTGATCAGCAAATATTCTCTCTTCTATACCTGGGAGGGCAGTGACCCATCGCTGGAGCCCATTCTGCTCATGTCCCACATGGATGTCGTTCCCATCGCACCTGGAACAGAGGGTGATTGGGAAGAGGATCCTTTCTCTGGCAAGGTCGCTGACGGTTTCATCTGGGGCCGCGGCGCCATCGACGATAAGGGATCTTTGATCGCGATCCTTGAAGGTGCTGAACATCTGGCCGCGCAGGGCTATCAGCCACGACGGACCATTCACTTCTTCTTTGGACACGATGAAGAAGTGGGCGGCCCCAGCGGCGCGCAAAAGATGGCGCCCTTGCTTCAAGAGCGCGGCATTCGTCTGCATTGGGTGGCCGATGAAGGTGGTGTTGTCGCTGACGGTCTTGTGCCAGGTGTTGACAGTCCGGTCGCGCTGGTTGGCGTTGCAGAAAAGGGATACGTCACTCTTGACCTCACCGCCTCTGCCCCAGGCGGACACTCCTCCATGCCTCCTGGCGCTACAGCCATCGGACGCCTTTCAACGGCAATTGACCGCTTAGAGAACACACCTTTCTCAGGCGGCATTGCGGGGCCCGTCGCCGACATGCTGGATGCGATCGCCCCCTCAACGCCTTTCGGGTTGCGCTTTGCTCTGGCAAACCGCTGGCTCACAGGATCGCTCGTGGAAGCAAATCTGCGTAGCAACCCGACAATGGCGGCTGCAATGGCGACGACTATTGCGCCCACATTGATTAATGCCGGCGTCAAAGAAAATGTGTTGCCACATTCTGCGAGCGCCAAAGTCAATTTCCGCATTCATCCACGTGATACGGTTGAGAGCATTGTCGCTCATGTAACTGCAGCCATTGATGATGAGAATGTCAAAGTGAGCGTGTTCAATCCTGGCCGGGAGGCAAGTGCGGTCTCCAGTACAGAGTCTGAGGGATATCAGATTATCTCGCAGACCATCCGCGATACGTTTGACGGGGCGGTTGTCGCACCAAACCTTGTCGTAGGTGGCACAGACGCACGGCAGTTTGAGCTTGTGTCTGACAATGTCTACCGCTTCATCCCCATCGTTCTGGGACGCAATGACACAAGCCGCTTTCACGGCACCAATGAGCGCATCACCGTTGAGAATATGGGGAAGGCCGTTCAGTTTTATGTGCGTTTGATTGAGCGCGGTAGCGAATAAGTCTCAACACAAGCCGACATACGAAAAACGCCCGGCCGATGAGCCGGGCGTTTGCTTTTGTAAATGGCCTACTGCTTAGAGTTCGCTTGCAGGTGTGTCTTCGATCTGTCCCCAGAGCTCATCAGCTGTGGCGATCTTGCCAGGAACGTCCTGCAGCCACAAATCCTGAATTTTGGCATCGAGGTTGAGGTAGAGGCGCTCGTCAACAATGCGCCATACCTCTGGATCACCGAAGAACTTCTTGCCAACAGACACGCCGAATGCGCAATAGCCACCATAGGCTGGCAGGAACTTCGCTGGGTCAGCGTCGAAAGTTGCTTTGTTGTCTGCATTTGCGAAGAGGTAGGTTACGCCGTCATGGACAGACACATTGTGCCCGTTGCCGCGCAATGGCTTTGGGTTGGCGTGATATGAAACAAGGTCATATCCAGCGACACCTACTGTTGAATGACCATCAGCAGCTTGTGCGACCTGCACGCCCAGTAGAAGGAAGGCAGCGGCAGCTGCCGTGAAAAAAGCTTTTACGGATACCATGGGTCTTCTCCTTGACTTGGTTCTGCTCCCCGGCCCCAAGCCGGTGGAAACTCCATGAAAGGGAAACAGATCTGTTTCCTTGGGTTAGAGATAGACAGTCCGGTTTCCTTGTTCAAGGCGTGGGTGCAAATCGCCGAAAACCACTTAACTATCTGTTTTTTATATATATTTCATGTTCTCTGGGAAAAATATCACAGCCATGTGATCGACAAGGGCGGTTCCATCCCTATATTCAGGGAAACCAATCTGTTTCGGAGAACTGCCATGCCCCAAAGTCGGCGAGACCATCTGATGACCGTGGCCCGTGACCTATTCATGGAGCACGGTTTCCATGGCACAGGCATCGACAAAATCCTGGGAGATGCCGGCGTCTCGAAGAAAACGCTCTACACCCACTTCAGATCCAAAGACGAACTTATCCTCGCCGTTTTGAAAGAACATGATGGCAGCTTTCGCAATCATTTCATGCGTCAGGTGGAACAAACTTCATCTGACCCGCGCACTCGTTTGATGGCGGTGTTTGATGTGGCAGAAGCCTGGTTTGAAACGCCGAGCTTTTATGGATGTGTCTTCATCAATGCAGTTGGGGAATATTCAAAGGCTGATACACCAATCCGAAATGCCTGCCGCGACTTCAAACAACAGATGACAGACTACATCGTCCGCCTGGCCAAAGAGACCGGCGCTGCCGACCCTACATCTCTGGGCAATCAACTTTCTCTTTTGCTTGAAGGAGCGATTGTCACCGCGCAGGTTTCTGACAGAGAGATCGCGATAGATTCAGCTCGGTCGGCGGCGGCGATCCTGATTGATAAGGCGCTGGAAAATTAGGCGCGCTTAATCGGTCGCTTGGAGACAAGCGAAAAGCGGACCACCTGCATGCCTACAGACAGAAACACCGCGGCCCCGATGCCGATCTGAAGGCCGACGGCACCGAGATCAAAATGGAAGGCACAGGACCACGCCACGGGCACGCCAACGCACCAGAATGCGAAGATGTGCATGAACATGGGCACCCAGACGTCGCCCATGCCACGGAGCGAGCCCATGGCGACGTTCATCATGCCATCGGCAACAATAAAAATGCCCGCCGCAAGAAGCGTCCAGCGGGCGATTTCCAGCACTTCCAATTCATTCACATACAAGGTCGCGATGCCATAGGGCACGATCAACATGGCTATGGCCGGAAAAGAGAGCAGGATCGCGACCAGGCCCAGCCCGACCCATCCAGCCATGCGAACACCTGCAGGGTCCTGACGCCCTACCGCATTCCCAACACGCACAGCCGTCGCAGCAGCCATTCCGATGGAAGCCATGACCATGAGTGCCACGGCATTGTTGGTGATCTGGTGAGCAGCAAGGGCGGCCGGTCCAATCGCCCCAGCCATAAAAACAAGCGAGGAAAAGGCCGCTGATTCAAGTCCATAGGCCATGCCAGTTGCGGCCCCGAGGTTGCGCATCTTGGCGCCGAGCGCCCCACTCAAGCGCAGGGCATCATGGACAACTTTCTTCCAGGGTGCCCAAACACCAAACTGATCCTCACCCTGGCGTAGCGGCAAAGAAACGATGTACCCCACCATGGCAAGGGCCGCGATCCAACGTACAGCTGAGGTGGCGATCACCGCACCGTCGGCGCCCAATGCGAGACCGGTCCCACCCCAACCGAAGATCAACATTCCGTTCAGCGCAAAGTTTAGAATGTTCACGATAAGCATCACTGTCATGCCTACCCGCGGGCGTTGAACACTCTCCAAAAAGTAGCTTGAGGCGACATAGAGCAGCATGGCCGGCATGCCCCAGCCGAAATGGATCGATGTACTTCCGCCGCCCGCTGCAAGAGAGGGAGACTGTCCGAACAGCAGAAGAAGGCTCTCCCCGGCCAGGCAGATGAGACCCAGAACGACACCCAAAACGAGCGCGTGATATGTGCCTGATCGCCAGACCTCCCCGCACTTTTTGTGTTCTTCGGCGCCATATGCCTGGGACGACAGGATCATGGTGCCCTGAAGAAGGCCGATACACACGAGCATGATGACGCCCTGGATCGCCATGCCCAGGCCCAGGAAGGCGAGCTCCTCTCCGCCTACTTGCCCCACCATGACCGTGTCCACAGTAAAAAGGACGAGTATCCCCGCACGCGCGACGATCACCGGACCGGCAAGCTTCAGTGTGCGCTTCACATGTTCCATCAGAGACATGTCGTCGGCATGGGGCGGCATGGAGGCCGGTGCAGTCATGGGCGTTGAGCTTCAATACAAAAAGCCATGGGTGGATCCCATGGCTCCATAGTGCGGGTCGGATTACTTTCCGGATTGCGGTAAGTATAAAGGGTGACCATGGCAAGCACAGAGAAAAAACAATCCATCGACGCTGCACGGGAGTTGCTCGCGCAAACACGAGCTGCCGCGCTTGGCTCCATCAATTCAGATGGCAGCCCCCTGGTGACGCTGGTGGCGGTTGCAACAACGGAGGATGGCGCACCGCTCTTGTTGCTCTCGCAAATTGCGGCCCACACCCAAAACCTCCTGCGAGAGCCCCGCGTCTCATTGCTTATCGAAGGAACAAGCGATGATGATGACCCGATGACGGTGCGGCGGCTGTCGCTCAATGGTCAGATCGTGGCACTAGACGAAGACCAGATCATCAGTGCCAAACCTCGTTTCATTGAAAAGCACCCGGGGTCTGTGGCTTACGACACAGAGCTCGATTTTCACTATTACCGCCTCGCTATTGAGAGCGCGCGCTTCAACCAAGGGTTTGGCCGGTTCCGAAAGCTTGGCCCAGGCGATCTTCTGAGCGCGCGTTAAATCCGGAAAGCCTGCCATGCCCCTCCTAATTGAAGATATAGAGACCGAACGCCTCCTTCTCACCGCCCTCTCGTTCAGCCATTCCGACCCGATGTTCAGGCTCTGGTCGCATCCTGACGTGTGCCGCTATTCCGGGACGGTCACAGACTATGACCGGACTGAAATCCCGATGCCCGCCGCCTCCCCTGCAGAGAGCGACAAAATTGTCGACTTTTGGCAACGGGCAGCCGCGGACGGCTGGGGCTTTCGATGGGCCATCCTTGATCGATCAAGTGGCGAGATGCTCGGCCATATTGGCTTTAACTCCCTCGGGCCGGTCAGTGAGCTGGCCTACCACCTCCATCCCGACCATTGGGGGAAAGGCGTCATGTCAGAAGCCGCGGCAGCGGCCGTCGACTGGGCGCGACATTCGACGCCCGAAACAATATTGGAAGCCTTCATCGAGCCGGAGAACAAAGGCTCAATTCGGCTGGCGCTGCGCCTCAATTTCACTCCAACGGGCCAATTCTCTGATGGTGCGGAGTGCTACCGGCTGGACCCTGGCACGCCCCATCAACAAAGGGCCGTTCGGAGCGCCGGTTAACCTTGTTCTGAGGGCCGGAAAGTGGCTTTAGGCAGGCTGTTCTAAACACCTGGTAAAAGGTCCCGAAACGCGCCCGAATCCTGTTGCAGAAGCCCGACCGCCTCACTATGGTGGCCGCCACTTGAGAAGCCTTCGCATAGGGTGAGCTGCGCAATCTAAGACGTGGTCGTCCGCCCCAGCTGAGCCAGGCTTTTGGGCCCCGGATTGGGCCGGAAACCCTCAGCGACGGAAAAGCTTGAGGATTCTCAGTTGCAGGAACAGTTTGCGGAAATTGGAGCGGGTCTGCCCGCCATAAACCAGTTTCCTAACCCACGGTCGGGGCATACGACCGAACAGGCGAGACGCGAAGGAGAGCGGACGTGAAACAGACGGGTCGGCACATCAGCAAAAATGGTGTGGAAAATCAGGGTCTCAAAAACCTGGCACAAGTAAATTGGAATTTGAAGCCAGCCGCTCTTTATGAAATCGCGCTGAAGCGCGGTGAAGGCGAACTCTCCTCAGGTGGTGCTTTTGTCAGCCGCACTGGTGAACATACCGGCCGCTCCGCGCAGGACAAATTCGTTGTCAAAGACGACACCACCAAAGACACCGTCTGGTGGGACAATGCAAAAGCAATGACCCCCGAACAATTCGACCTTCTCCACGCAGACATGCTGGCACACGCAGAAGGTAAAGAACTCTTCGTTCAAGACCTTTTCGGCGGCGCCGACCCAACCCACCGCCTCCCAACACGGGTCTTCACAGAGCTTTGCTGGCACTCTCTGTTCATTCAGAACCTGCTGATCGAACCTAAGCCTGAAGAGCTTGATGATTTCGATCCTAAGTTCACCATCATCAACCTTCCAAGTTTCCGCGCCGACCCTGAAAAATATGGCTGCCGGACCGAGACGGTGATCGCATGTAACTTCATTAAGCGGATTGTTCTCATCGGCGGCACGTCCTACGCCGGCGAAACGAAGAAGTCTGTTTTCTCTATGCTGAATTACGAACTGCCAGGCAAGAAAGTTATGCCGATGCACTGTTCGATCAATGTGGGCGACGATGGTGACTCAGCCATCTTCTTCGGCCTGTCTGGCACAGGTAAAACCACCCTGTCCGCCGTTGCTTCCCGGACACTGGTTGGTGATGACGAGCATGGCTGGTCAGAAAACGGCGTCTTTAACTTTGAAGGCGGCTGCTACGCGAAGATGATCAATCTCTCTGCTGAAGCAGAGCCTGAAATCTACGCTACGACACAGCGTTTTGGCACTGTGCTTGAAAATGTGGTGCTTGACCCGGAAACCCGCGAGATCGACTTTGATGATAAGTCACTGACAGAAAACACGCGCGGTGCTTATCCCCTGTCGTTCATTCCAAATGCGTCCGACACTGGCCGCGCAGGGCACCCAAAGAACATCATCATGCTCACAGCTGATGCGTTCGGGGTTCTGCCTCCCATCTCCAAGCTCACACCTTCACAGGCCATGTATCACTTCCTGTCTGGTTACACCGCGAAGGTTGCAGGCACAGAGAAGGGTGTTACCGAGCCGGAAGCAACATTCTCTACCTGCTTTGGCGGACCATTCATGTCTCGCCATCCAAGCGAGTATGGCAACCTGCTCCGCGACCTGATCGCAGAACACAAAGTTGACTGCTGGCTTGTAAATACAGGCTGGACGGGTGGTGCCTATGGTACGGGCAGCCGGATGCCCATCAAAGAGACTCGTGCGCTTCTTGCCGCAGCTCTTGATGGCAGCCTTGCAAGTGTTGAGTTCCGCACGGACGCAAACTTCGGCTTTGAAGTGCCTGTCTCTGTTCCTGGTGTCGATAATTCAATCCTGAACCCGCGGGACACATGGTCTGACAAAGACGGCTATGACGCACAGGCTAAGAAGCTCGTGTCCATGTTCATTGAAAACTTCAAGATCTATGAAGCACATGTGGACCCGGAAGTTCGCGATGCGGCGCCAGCACCAGCACAGGCTGCTGAATAAGACAGTTGCTCAATCAGAGTGATGACGATAAAAGGCCGGGCGTTAAGCCTGGCCTTTTTTATTAGGTAGACCCGCCCCAGCCAATAGGCCGGAGCGGGTTTTCAGTCTCTCTAGAATGAGTAGCTCAGATTGACGGAGACGAAATCCTTGTCGCCGTCTGAGGAGTACTTCTCATTGCCAAAGAGGTTGGTGTAGGAAATACCACCCCGCCAGGCATTCTGGTACGTCCCATTTACCGCGAGGCTGAGAGACTTCGTTCCTTCACGATAGTTGGACAAAGGCGCTGGAGAGTTGCCTTTCACGTCGTGCGACCAGGAGAGGCTTGGGCTCACGGTGATGGGCGTTCCAAACGCATTGTTGTATTGCAATTGTCCAACCAGCACATACCCATAAGAGAACTGTGTCGGACGACAGCCAGCGCGGAATGACAGTCCGACGAACGCCCCCAAGGGCAGGTCTGTGCCTGATGTACACACATTCCCCCACTGCGCGACATCGAAGTTGCCCTCATCAGGGACATCGGGCACCCACATGGCGCCAAGTTCCGTCAACAGGATGCCGATATCTGCTCCCAGGAACCCAACAATCGGATTTGAGTTGGTATAGGTCGCTGTTGTTCCGATATCGAAGGTCATGACTTCTTCGCGAATGGCGCCTGAATAGTCGGCAACTTCACCATTTGCCACCGAGCCGCAGGTTTGATTTGCACCAAAGGTCTGAAGTGCGTCGACAGTTGACGTCATCGTGTCGATGCCCAGGATGCCGTCCAAAATGCAGGACGCTCCCAGCGCGGCTAGGGTGATCTGGTCTGTATCAAGCTGGAACGGTTGGTCGTGCCGGAGTGCAACTTCTCCCTGCACGCCCCAATCACCCAACGTGGTGTTAAATGACATGCCGAACAATTTGATGTCTTCGGGATACTCGAAATAGAGGCCCGTTGACTCAAGCCCCCCTACGGAACTGCCGACGATCAGGAGTTCCGTCCCATCAACCTGCAGGCCGGTTACTGGATCGGTTTGGGCGAGAGACAAGTTACAATTCGTAATCATGAGTTCCAACTGACTACCGTCCGCGACGGCGAAGCCACCACCAATTGCAGCATTGAGCGCCAGGGCGTCTGCCGAGGTTGCGCCATCGCCGACCACAGCCTCTGCTGCCGTCACAAGGCCGTACTGGTCATTTACAGTTTGGCTGTTCAGATAGATCAGTTTGTCTATCCCCCCCGTTCCCAGAGCAGCCAGACCTGCGGTCCCACCGCCGGTACAGCCAGCATTCAAAGACCCACGCGTTGTTGCATCAGAGCTGTCGCCACTTGAGACATATGTTCGGACAGCTGAGTTGCTTGCATCCAGATTGTTGAAGAATTTCTCCCCAACGATAGGCAATCGCGAGTGGTAGTTCATGAAGTAGAAGCCGAACTCTGTGGAGTTCAACTCTTCTGCATACCACCGAAGCGCCATTCCATATTGGCCCTGGTCGTCGGCTTCTTCGTCCTGCAAACGTCTGATGTCTGCAGTTCCGCCGTTCAGGTCCAATCTGTATTGTTCACTCTGACCGATCGGGAGATCCGTCTGATAATCAATGAAGGCATTGGCACCAGACGAGCAGCTGAACTGCGACAGGCCCGCTGCGGCGTAGGCTGCATCGAAGGCAGCGGTGAGACCATGAGGTTGGCTGCAGTTCCGATTGAGGAAGCCACCGCCATCGGTGCCGCTCGTAACCCACGTAGCAGCATTTTCGTTCCCGCCTGAGCCAGAGCCAACACGAGCTACGTCCGACGTGGAGAAAGGCGTTCCTGGTCGATCAAGGGCGATCGGCTCAAATTCGAGCTGATAGAACGCCTCTAACGAGAGATCATATGGAAGACCTAAGGATGCATATGCGCCCCACACTGGAAGCAACCCTTCTTTGATCTCCGCACCTGGACGGCGGAAGGCATTCACATCAAACGGACTCCAAGAACTTATGCCGTTGAGAATGAATGTTGCTTCACCCCAGTTCACCACCTGCTTGCCCAGGCGCACGTTGAGCGGGAGACCGCCCACGTCAAAATCACCTGAGGCATAAAAATCCAGCAGATCAATATCACGTGCAGCGTCAGGATAGCCGTCCGAGCGCAGCGCTGAGCGTTCGTATGAATCTCCATCACCTAAGACGGCGTCGTAGAAAGAACTCAAGCGCGCGAAGAACTTGTAGTTCTCATAGTTCGCCTGAACGTCATTCGTCATTTTGACCGTGGCCGACGTCAGATCACCCTGATCGAAGTTCAATCGACTGTCGTCTGAGTTGATCGACCCTGCATAATTACTAGTGTCACCCGTCGCCAGATTCAAATTTGCTGTAGCGCCATGCAACAGGGTCGTCACCGTACCTGGTGCGCGCCCAGGTACCGGATCGGCAATGACCGCGGTCGTATTAACCGGACCTCCGTTCCCAGGAGCAACAAACATCATGTTGCGCTCCGCAACACGCATCGAAACACCGGCTGATACAGTCGTGTCTAAAAAAACCTGCACACCGCCGAAATTATATTCAAGCGCCGCTGCTGGCTGCAGAGATAGAGCTACAGCCAAAGTCGCGGCACTTGCGGAGAACATTGTTCTCCCAAGAGCATTTCCCATTGGGTCCCCCCCATAAATTGACAACGAACGACATGCGGGGGGAGCTCCTCACCCAATCACTCCCGTGGATACACGTCGTCCTTCTGAACAATCCAAGGGAACGGTATTGTCACTGGGAGCGTCAATTTTCTAAATTCGCTGATAAGTTCGTTTTGTTTAGGATCATCATTCCATCCCAAAACGTGGCAATATGGACACGAGTTTTCGGCGGTTTATTAATCGTTTCGTCTTTGTGGATGAATTGGTTTAGGTAACGCTCGAGGTCTGTCTGAGCCTATTTCGCCGCCTGAAGTCATGCGCCTTCTGGCGTCATCATCAATGACATGATGTCTGCAATGGCAGCATCGCCGCTGGCGTTTGCGCTGTGCGGCGTAAAGGCTGCTTGTCTGTCGGGGCATAGCATTGCGCCTGGCCAGAGACGACACGGCATAAAAAAAGCGGTCCCGGATGAGGGCCGGGACCGCCGATTTTCATCTAACGATTTAGAACCTGATAATCGCATTTTGAGGGATGCTGACTGCCAGGAGGATCGATAGTGAAAACAGGAACCGCCTTGGATTAGGGAGGAGGGAGGTTCCTTATCCCGCCCCAGCCTTGCGACCGGAGCGGAAATTCTTTGTCTTAGAATGAGTAGCTCAGGTTAACCGAAACGAAGTCCCGGTCGCCGTCTTTGGAGTATTTCTCATTGCCGAAGAAGTTCGTGTAAGAAATACCACCACGCCACGTATTCTGATAGCTGCCGT